>SCPN01000006.1_pt1 | contig 2987710 bp, 3057 predicted proteins | sample 6106831 | NCBI WGS metagenome assembly SCPN01 (sample SAMN10720447, study PRJNA508395) | human gut metagenome | isolation source: Participant 1, 0 month | reverse complement strand
AGGCTCCCAACAGCCAAGGGAAAGGTGAGCAGAGGCAGGGCCATCCCCTTCAGGCTGCCGTACTGGGCCACCGCGGCACTGCGGCCCCCGGCATCCAGCAGGCAAACCGTCAGGCAGGCGGGCACCAGCATGTTCTCCGCCGTGTGCAGGGCGCTGGCAAGGCACCGCCCGCCCTCCACCGGCCACAGGATCTCCCAGAGCCGCCGGGCAGGGTCTGCAGGCCGTCGGGCCTTTTCTGCGCCGAACGCACGCACCGCCTCCCCACGGTAAAACAGCAGCAGGATGCAGGCCGACACCGCTTCGCTCACCGCCGTGGCGGCCAGCACCGCCGTGCAGCGGGCGCTCACGTCCTGCGCGTTCCCCCATTCCAGCGCGTACCAGATGATCCCGATGCGCACGCTCTGCTCCACCAGCTGGCTCAGCACGTTGGGCTCCACCCGCCGCCGGGCGATAAAGAACCCCCGCAGCACAGCCGAGAGGGCCATCCAGGGCATCCCGAAGGCCGACACCCGCAGCGCGCCCGCTGCCCGCACATCTCCCAGCCACCACCGGGCAGCGGCCCCGGCCAGCCCGTACTGCGCCGCCATGGCTGCCGCGCCCAGCAGCAGCCCCGTGCCCGCCAGACGCACCAGCATCCCCCGCGCCTGTGCCCGGCCCCGGGCCAGCTCCTCAGCCATCAGCCGGGTGGCCGCCACCGAGACCCCCGCCGTTGCCAGCGTGACAAAGAGCGCGTAGACCGCCAGCACCAGCTGGTACAGCCCCATCCCCTCGCCGCCCAGGGCGTTGGCCAGATAGATGCGCAGGCCCATCCCGGCCAGCCGCAGCAGGACATCCGCCCCGGTCAGGAGGGCGGCGTTTTTCAGGTAGCTCTGCCCCATAGTCTTCCTCCTTCCCCCGCACAGGCGTTCGGTTCAGTGTATGCGGCCTTTCCCGGGCAATATGCACTCTTGTGAAGATGAGCGCCTCTGTGGGTTGTTTCCCACCCGGTTTTATGGTATGATATGGAATGGTCAAGACGATCTGTCTAATTAAGATAAAGGAGAAAAGGTTAGAGTATGAGCGAAGAATGTACCCATGACTGTTCCACCTGCGGAGCAGCATGTTCTTCCCGCACCGCCGCACCTGAGCACGATGCCCCCAACCCCAACAGCAGCGTGAAAAAGGTCATCGGCGTTGTTTCGGGCAAAGGCGGTGTCGGCAAGAGCATGACCAGTGCCCTGCTGGCCTGCGCCATGGCCGCCGGGGCCACTGCGGCATCCTGGATGCCGACATCACCGGCCCGTCCATCCCCAAGCTGTTCGGCATCCATGGCCGTGCCATGGCCGATGAAAAGGGCTGCTGGCCCATCCAGAGCCGGATGGGCATTGATGTGATGAGCATCAACCTGCTGGTCGAGAACGAGGAGGACCCCGTTGTGTGGCGCGGCCCCGTGATCGCCGGTGCGGTCAAGCAGTTCTGGACCGATGTGGTCTGGAAGGACGTGGACTTCCTGTTTGTGGACATGCCTCCGGGAACCGGCGACGTGCCCCTGACCGTGTTCCAGAGCCTGCCCGTGGACGGCATCGTGGTCGTTGCCAGCCCCCAGGAGCTGGTCAGCATGATCGTAGCCAAGGCCGTGAACATGGCTGAGATGATGAAGGTGCCCATGCTGGGCATCGTGGAGAACATGAGCTACATCGTCTGCCCCGACTGCGGCAAGAAGATCAGCGTGTTCGGCGAGAGCCATGTGGATGAAGTGGCTGCAAAGCACGGCCTGCCTGTGCTGGCCAAGTGCCCCATCGACCCCCAGCTGGCTGCCTGCTCTGATGCCGGCATGATCGAGGCCTACCCCGGCCAGTACCTTGAGGGTGCCGCCGATGCCTGCGAGAAGCTGCTGAAGAAGTAAATCATGCGCCTGTCCCCCGCCTGCGCCAGCCGCCTGCGGGGGATTTTTGTTTGCATTTCCAGCATTCTATGGTACAATATTGGTAGAGAATTTCCGATTGGAGGTGTCCGCATGAACACGCTTTCCCGCACTGAGATCGAGCAGGTCATCCGGGAGCTGCTGCACAAATATCACGCCGAGTACGCCCTGCTGTTCGGCTCCTATGCCCGGGGAGAAGCCACTGCCGCTTCGGATATCGATGTGATCGTGGTGGGCGGTGCCAACTTCCGGCCAAGGGACATCTTTGCTTTTGGGGAGGAGCTGCGCCAGCGCACCCAGAAGGACGTGGATGCCTTTGAGATCCGGGAGGTCAACACCGGCACTCCCTTCTATGAAAGCATCATGCGGGAGGGGGTCAAGATCGCATGAAGAGATCGGACAAGGAGCGCCTGAAAAAGATCGTTGCCACATGGGAAAGCCTGAAATCCGAGATGCACAAGCGCGGCATTACGCCGGAGCTTCTGCTCGAGGACGAGTTTTCCCAGTGGGCCGTCACGACCCCGCTCTATAACATCGGAGAACAGGTCTACCAGCTCAGTCCGGAGTTCAAGGCCTCTTATCCGGAGCAGCCCTGGAATATGGTCGCCGGGCTGCGTCACCGGCTGGTGCATGACTACGACGGTATCAACTGGAGCATCATCGTCGAAGTCCTGTTTGAAGATATGGAGCCCTTTGTGACTGCCGTGAATGCCATTTTGGCCGGAATGTAAAGGAGAATCCAAATGCAGAACGAACTCAGGATCGGCCGGGTATACCGGCACTTCAAGGGCGACTTTTATCTGGTAGAGGCCGTTGCCAACGATTCCGAAACGGGGGAGCCCTTTGTGGTCTACCGCAAGCTCTACGGGGACGGCGGGCTCTGGCTGCGGCCCCTTGCCATGTTCCTCAGCCCCGTGGATAAGGCAAAATACCCCGATGCCGCGCAGGAATACCGCTTTGAATTGCAGGAGATCCCCAGCGCTGCCGGGCACTGACGCTGTGAAGCGGATTCATTTTTATTTTGGCTTCACTGAAACATTTTCCGATTTCCTCTCTTGTAAATCGCCGCACAATGCTTTATAATGGTGAAGCGTTCTGTGATAGTGGGCAGAGCGATTGTAAATCATGGGAAAAGGAGTATTCTATTATGCTGACGAATGAATACCTGAAGCGCGTTTACGATGGCCTTGCACAGCGCAATGCCAATGAGCCTGAGTTCCTGCAGGCTGTCCGCGAGGTGCTGGAGAGCATCCAGCCCGTGGTGGAGAAGCATCCCGAGTACGAGAAGGCTGGCCTGATCGAGCGTCTGGTCGAGCCCGAGCGCATCATCACCTTCCGTGTGCCCTGGGTCGATGATCAGGGCAAGGTCCAGGTGAACCGCGGCTACCGCATCCAGTTCAACAGCGCCATCGGCCCCTACAAGGGCGGCCTGCGCTTCCATCCCTCTGTCAACCAGGGCATCCTGAAGTTCCTGGGCTTTGAGCAGACCTTCAAGAACAGCCTGACCACCCTGCCCATGGGCGGCGGCAAGGGCGGCTCTGACTTTGACCCCCATGGCAAGAGCGACATGGAAGTCATGCGTTTCTGCCAGAGCTTTATGACCGAGCTGTACCGCCACATCGGCCAGTTCGTGGACTGCCCCGCCGGTGATATCGGTGTCGGCGGCCGCGAGGTAGGCTACATGTTCGGCCAGTACAAGCGCCTGACCAACAGCTTCCAGGGCGGTATGCTCACCGGCAAGGGCCTGACCTTCGGCGGCTCTCTGGCCCGTACCGAGGCCACCGGCTACGGCCTGTGCTACTTCACCGCCGAGGCTCTGAAGTGTATGCGCAACGACAGCCTTGAGGGCAAGACTGTGGTCATCTCCGGCTCCGGCAATGTTGCCATCTATGCCTGCCAGAAGGCCCAGGCTCTGGGCGCAAAGGTCGTTACCATGTCCGATTCCAACGGCTACGTCTACGACCCCAATGGCATTGATCTGGCTTACGTCAAGGAGCTGAAGGAAGTCCGCCGCGGCCGCATCAAGGAGTATGCCGAGACCCACGCCGGTGTAACCTACGTTGCCGACTGCTCCAAGGTCTGGACTGTCCCCTGCGACATCGCCCTGCCCTGCGCGACCCAGAACGAGATCAACAAGGAGTCCGCTGAGGCTCTGGTCAAGAACGGCTGCACCGTTGTCTGCGAGGGCGCAAACATGCCCAGCACGCCCGAGGCCATCGAGGTCTACCTGTCCAACGGTGTCCTGTACGGACCCGCAAAGGCAGCAAACGCCGGCGGCGTGGCCACCTCCGGCCTGGAGATGAGCCAGAACTCCGAGCGTCTGAGCTGGACCTTCGAAGAGGTCGATGCAAAGCTGAAGGGCATCATGGAGGGCATCTTCCACGCTTCCTATGACGCTTCCGTTGCCGCTGGTTCCGAGGGCAACCTGATGGTCGGTGCAAACTGCGCCGGTTTCCTGAAGGTGGCCACCGCCATGATGGCACAGGGCATCACCTACTAAGCATTCCTTTTCAGAGGGCTGCATCCGAAGGGGTGCGGCCCCCTTTTTTTTCCTGCATATTTCCTCTGTCCGTTGTCCATACTCCCTTTGCCAGAAAGCGAAGGGAGTATTTTTATGGATGAGCAGATGTTTTGTTTTCAATGCGAGCAGGCGGCGCACTGCACTGCCTGTACCGGTAAGGCCGGTGTCTGCGGCAAAAGCGCGGACACGGCAGCGGCGCAGGACCGCCTGACCGGCGCACTCATCTCCTACGCCAGCCAGCTCATCGGCGAGGGGCGGGCCCCCGCCCCGGAACAGGCACTTCTGCTGATGGAAGGGCTGTTCACCACCATCACCAACGTGAACTTCGACCCGCAGACCGTGGACCAGCTGACCGAGAGCATCCATGCGGCCTGCCCCGGCATCGGGTTCGACTACGACATGGCAAACCTCTGGCACGAACCGGACGAGGACATCCGCAGTCTGAAATCGTTCGTCCTGTTCAGCCTGCGCGGCATGGCAGCGTACAATTACCATGCGCGGGTGCTGGGCCGCATCGACCCGGAGCTGGACCGCTTCTTCTGCGAAGCATTGCAGGCCGTTGGCAGCGAATGCTCCATCGACGCCCTCTGGGCACTGGTGCAGAAGACCGGCAAGGCCAGCTACCGCTGCATGGAGCTGCTGGACGCCGCTAACACCGGGGCCTTCGGCCAGCCGGAGCCGGTGGAGGTGCCGCTCGTCATCGAGAAAGGGCCGTTCATCGTCATTTCCGGCCACGACCTCTACGACATGAAGTGCCTGCTGGAGCAGACGGCGGGCAAAGGCATCCACGTCTACACCCACTCGGAAATGCTCCCCGCCCACGGCTACCCGGAGCTGAAGCAGAAGTACCCGCATCTGAAGGGCAACTTCGGCACAGCCTGGCAGAACCAGCAGCGGGAGTTTGAGGACATCCCGGCCCCGATCCTCTTCACCACCAACTGCATCATGCCCCTGCGGGAGAGCTACGCCGACCGGGTATTCACCACCTCGGTGGTGTCCTATCCCGGCGTCCCGCACATCGGGCCAGAGCGGGATTTCTCCCCCGTCATTGCCAAAGCACTGGAACTAGGGGGCTACCCGGAAGACACCGCCATGCCCGGCATCAACGGCGGGCGCAGCGTCGTGACCGGCTTTGCGCGGAGCGCTGTGCTCTCCCACGCCAATGAGATCGTTGCGGCCGTGAAAAGCGGGCAGATCCGCCATTTCTTCCTGGTGGGCGGCTGCGACGGTACCCGGCCCACCCGCCGTTACTACACCGAGTTTGCCCGGCTGACACCGCCGGATACGGTCATTCTGACCCTTGCCTGCGGAAAATTCCGGCTGAACGATCTGCCTCTGGGCACAGTGCCCGGCACTGGCCTGCCCCGCCTTCTGGATGTGGGCCAGTGCAACGACGCATACAGCGCCATCCGGATCGCACTGGCTCTGGCCGATGCCTTCGGCTGCACCGTCAACGACCTGCCGCTCTCGCTGGTGCTCTGCTGGTTCGAGCAGAAGGCAGTCTGCATCCTGATTGCCCTGCTGGCTTTGGGCATCCGGAACATCCGCCTCGGCCCCACCCTCCCGGCCTTTCTCTCTCCGGGGGTGGTGCAGGAATTGCAGCGCCGCTATGACCTGAAAGCCATTACGACCCCGGAAGAGGACCTGCGGGCCATTCTGGGACGCTGACTGCCGCCGCAGGGAATTTCTTGCTTCGTTTCTGCTATACTCCCGGGATTTCCCGGGAGTTTTTCTTGTGTCGAAACTTTTTCATAATTTCTGGGAATTTCCGGCGTAGGGACAAGCTTTCACTCCTGTGCAGGAATCATTTTCCGGAGAAACTCCGGCGCGGTTCCCCGCCGCTTCAAAAATTTGGATCTTTCGGTTTCAAATTCGTTTGAACCTCTTGTATTTCCGAACATCCGATGCTACTATATTAGCAGTACACAAAATGTACTATATTTTAGAAAGAGGAGGAGAAAAAATTATGAAAAAGAGATGGTTCGTAGTGATACTTACCATCGGATTGCTGCTTCATGTTCTGCCGCTGAGTGTACTTGCACTGAGCCCCGACCCCACCATCACGGATTCGGACGGCACCATTCTGGACTGGAGTGACCTTTCCACCGTCCCCTACTCCCTTGATGATTCGCAGGAACAGGAACCTCCTGTTCCCGACCTTTCGGAGACGGGCTCGGAGAAAAGCCTTGCGGATGCGGACAACGATGAAGCACCAGCGGATGACCTGCCCGCAGGGAATCCCACCCCCAAAACTCTTGACAAGGAATCGGGTGGCGATGACCCTGCGGACGCGGACCGCGATAAAGCAGCAGCGGATGACCTGCCCGCAGGGAATCTCACCCCCAAAACTCCTGACGAGGAATCGGGTGGCGATGACCCTGCGGACGACGACGACAGCACCACAAGCCCCACAACCCAGGCTGTGTGCAAGATCGACAAGATCGACGATACGTACTACTACTCCACACTGGACGATGCAATCACTGCCGCGACGGATGGTGATCAGATCGACCTGCTGGCGAACATTGAGCTGTATGAAGGTCTTACGTTCGATAACAAGACCCTGACCATTTCCGGCGGCGGTACCCGCACGCTGACGCTGAACCAGAACGGTATGTATGCATCGCACAGTGATATCACGTTTAAAGATCTTACGCTGAATATCTATGCGCATACTCATACCCATGAAGGTGGCGCAGGAGGAACGGCCAACCTGATCAGCAACTCGAATCTGAGACTGAACAACGTCAACTTTACGTTGATCCCGGATGGAAGCTGCGGCAGCGGCATCTATCTGTATCAGAAGAGCAACCTGTATCTGGATGGATCATACGCCGTGATCCGTGGTGTCTCTAATTATCGTGCAAGTGGTATCTACGCCGATGACTCGGAATTTAAAGGACAACCTAACCGTGAGATCAAGATCAACAACTCTTATCTTGAGATCACAGGCTGTGCCCATGCGGCCATGACGATCGATCCGATCGACATCACACTGTCCAGTTCAAATGTCGTGGTGATGGACAACGGCAAATCCGATCCTGATGGCTACGGCTTCGGCATTGGCTGCTATGGCGGTAAGCTGACCATGGAATCCTCGACCCTGACCGCCACCGGAAACACCGGCGCATGGTATGGCTACGCTGTTTTCGTTGATGGCCTTGACGTGGATTCCGGTTCTACCCTTGATATCCGCGACAATGGCGGTTCCGGCCTTGGTGTCGGCGGCATTGGCGTGATCCAAGGCGGTTCGCAGGTCATCTGCGACGGCAACGGCACAAATGACCCGGGCTACGGCTCTGGCGGTTTGTATGTGTATGCAGGCGCCGACCTGACCATTGAAAGTGGTGCAAACGTCTCCGTATGTCAGAACAAGGGCCTGGCTGCCATCGTGAACAGCTGTAAGCTGCACATCCAGAATGGTGCCAATGTTTCAGTGGACAACAATGCTAAGCTCGGTATCTACAACAGTTACGATTCCTATCTGACGATTGAGTCCGGTGCAAATGTCACCGCCAACCACAACGGTGCCCATGGCATCTACAATCAAGTGATGGGTGATCTGAAGCAGGGTGCTTTTCTGATAGAAAGCGGTGCAAATGTCACTGCCAACTACAATACGGTGTCCGGTATCGTCAACTGCAATCTCTTCACCGTGGAAAAGGGTGCCAATCTGCAGGTGGAATACAACAGCAACTGCGGTATCCAAAACGATGAGCATGCGACGCTGAACCTGCTGGCCGGCAGTGTACGCTATAACCATGCCGGTTCTGTAGGCGGCGGACTTGTGAACTCTGGCACTGCGATTCTTTCAGACGATGTAGAGCTGTACAACAATCACGCAAGGCTTTCTGGTGACGACATCTACAACGCAGACGGTGCCACCATCACCTTTGGCGATACCGGCAAAGGCTGGGCGCTGGACGGCGAACCGGACTGCTATGATTTCATTACCGGCTGGTACGACGACTATGAAACCACCCGCTGGAACGCCCACGGGGACGAAGCGGATCTGCACATGGTTCTCGTCGCACCCGTCAATTCTTACACCGGCCCCCTGTCCCTCAAGGCCGCACACGGCAGCATCGGCAGCCTGACCGTCTGCAAAGAGACGCTCGGGGAACTGCTGCCGAGCGACTATGACACCGCGTTCACCTTTGAGCTCACGCTGGACGATGATACCATCACCACGATCGACGACAAATGGTGCGGTGTCCCGTTCAAAAACGGCAAGGCATCCTTCACCCTGAAAAGCGGCGAGAGCATCACGCTCTCGAACCTGCCCGCAGGCATCGGCTATACCATCACCGAAACCGCTCAGGACGGCTGGACCCTGCTGAATCTCAACCCTGCAGAGACCGGCGTTGTGCCCCAGAACGACACCGCCAAGGTCGTCTTTACCAACCTGAAGAACAGCCCGGACACCCCCTATGTTCCGGTCGTTCCCGTAGACCCGGAGACCCCCGAGATCCCCGAGGAGCCTGAGGGGCCGGAGACCCCCGAGACCCCCGAGGAGCCTGAGGAACCCGAGATCCCCGAGGAAACCGAGGAAACCGAGGCCCCCGGCGAGCTGCCTGCGGAGAAACCGGCTCAGACTGACACGTCCGCGTCGTTGGCCCAGCCGGAGGAAACGCCCACGCAGAACACCACGACCGTGACCCTGATCCAGACCGGTACCACCGATTGGCTGGCTGCCGTGCTTCTGATCTTTGGCATCGGTCTGTTGGTATGCGGGTGGTTCTTCGACCGCAAACAGCGCGCCGCAAAGCACTAAGGACAGAAACGCCCCGCAATCATACGCAAACCGCCGCATCCCCTGCCCCAGACCGGCAGCCGGATGCGGCGGTTTTTTCAAGGTTTTGATGAAATGCGCTCATCATTCCATCAAACCGCACAAGATGACCGGACTTCAGGGCATCAAGTTTGGCGCAGCTGTCACTTGAACATCTCTCACCATCCGCTATAATAGAATCATCGGAACAAAGGCGTTCCAGAGGGGTATTCTATACCCTTCTGGGGCGCTTTTTTTGTTTTCTGTGCAAGAGGCTGCGGATCGTGCCGCGGCCCAGAGGATATTTTGAGAGATAAGGATGGGAAAGGCAATGGATCAATTTACGGAAAACGCCACGCCTCTTGGCCTGTATGACCCTCAGTTCGAGCACGATGCCTGCGGCATCGGCGCTGTGGTGGACATCAAGGGCCGCAAGAGCCATCAGACGGTCAGCGATGCCCTGAGCATCGTGGAGCGTCTGGAGCACCGCGCCGGTAAGGATGCCGAGGGCAAGACCGGCGACGGCGTGGGCATCATGCTGCAGATCAGCCACAAGTTCTTCTCCAAGGTGGCCGATGAGCTGAACATCAGCCTGGGCAACGAGCGGGAATACGGTGTCGGCATGTTCTTCTTCCCCCAGAACGAGCACCTGCGGGCACAGGCCATGAAGCTGTTTGAGCTGGTCACCCGCAAGGAGGGGCTTGAGTTTCTGGCATGGCGCAGGGTGCCGGTAGACCCCGATGCCGTGGGCCAGAAGGCCCGGGACTGCATGCCCTCCATCTGGCAGTGCTTCATCAAAAAGCCTGCCCGTGTGAGCAAGGGCATTGATTTTGACCGCAGGCTCTACATCGTCCGCCGGGTGTTCGAGCAGGCCAGCAACGGCACCTATGTGCCCAGCCTGTCCAGCCGCACCATCGTCTACAAGGGCATGTTCCTGGTGCACGATCTGCGCCTGTTCTACCTTGACCTGCAGGACGAGGACTACGAATCCGCCATCGGCATGGTGCACAGCCGCTTTTCTACCAACACCAACCCCAGCTGGATGCGTGCCCACCCCAACCGGTTCATCCTGCACAACGGCGAGATCAACACCATCAAGGGCAACACCGATGCCATGCTGGCCCGTGAGGAGAGCATCGAGAGCCCCATCCTGCAGGACGACATGAACAAGATCCTGCCTATCATCAACACCTCCGGCTCGGACTCCGCCATGCTGGACAACGCGCTGGAGTTCATGGTGATGAACGGCATGGACCTGCCTCTGGCTGTGATGATCACCATCCCCGAGCCCTGGGAGAACAACAAGAACATCAGCCAGAAGAAGCGCGATTTCTACCAGTATTACGCCACCATGCTGGAGCCCTGGGACGGCCCCGCCGCCATCCTCTTCTCCGACGGCGACGTGGTGGGTGCGGTGCTGGACCGCAACGGTCTGCGCCCCAGCCGCTACTATATCACCAAGGACGGCCGGATGATCCTGTCCTCTGAGGTGGGCGTGCTGCCCTGCGCCCCCGATAACATCCTGATGAAAGACCGCCTGCGCCCCGGCAAGATGCTGCTGGTGGATACCGTCAAGGGCAAGGTCGTGGATGACGAGAAGCTGAAGGAATACTACGCCAGCCGCGAACCCTACGGCGAGTGGATCGACCGGAATCTGGTCCGGCTGAAGGACCTGAAGATCCCCAACATCAAGGTCCCCAGCTACACCGGCGAGGAGCTGACCCGCCTGCAGAAGGTCTTTGGCTACAAATACGAGGAGATCAAGGAGCTGATCCTGCCCATGGCCCGGGCCGGTGCAGAGCCCTCCGGGGCCATGGGCACCGACACCCCGCTGGCTGTCCTGAGCGACCAGCATCCCCCGCTGTTCAACTACTTCAAGCAGCGGTTCGCACAGGTCACCAACCCGCCCATCGATGCCATCCGTGAGAAGGTGGTCACCTCCACCAGCGTCTATGTGGGTGCCCACGGCAACCTGCTGGAGGACAAGCCCGAGAACTGCAAGGTGCTCAAGGTGCAGAACCCCATCCTGACCAGCACCGATCTGCTCAAGATCAAGCACATGAACGTGCCCGGCTTCAAGACCGCCACGGTGTCCATCAATTACTATAAGAACACCAGCCTGGAAAAGGCCATCGACCGCGTATTTCTGGAGGTGGACCGCGCCTACAAGGACGGTGCCAACATCATCATCCTCTCTGACCGCGACATCGACGAGTACCATGTTTCCATCCCCAGCCTGCTGGCCGTTTCTGCCGTGTCCCAGTACCTCATCCGCACCAAGAAGAGCACAGCCATGGCCCTCATCCTTGAGAGTGCCGAGCCCCACGAGGTGCACCACTTTGCCACCCTGCTGGGCTACGGTGCCTGCGCCGTCAACCCCTATCTGGCCCACGACACCATTGCCCAGCTCATCGACGAGGGTCTGCTGGACAAGGATTACTACGCCGCCGTGGATGACTACAACAAGGCTGTGCTGAACGGCATCGTGAAGATCGCCTCCAAAATGGGCATCTCCACCATCCAGAGCTACCAGAGCAGCCAGATCTTTGAGGCGGTCGGCATCTCCAAGGATGTCATCGACAAGTACTTCACCGGCACGGTCAGCCGTGTGGGCGGCATCGGTCTGGAGGACATTCAGGCGGATGTGGAAGCTGCCCACAACGCCGCCTTTGACCCGCTGGGTCTGGATATCAACATGGAGCTGGCCGACGGCGGTGCTCACAAGTTCCGCAGCGGCAAGGAAGAGCACCTCTTCACCCCGCAGACCATCCATCTGTTCCAGAAAGCCTGCTTCACGGGCGACTACAAGGCCTTCAAAGACTTCACCCGCACCGTGGACAACATGGGTGCCGAGGGCGTGCACCTGCGCAGCCTGCTGGACTTCAGCTATGACCCCAACGGCGGCATCCCCCTTGAGGAGGTGGAGCCCGTCAGCTCCATCGTCAAGCGGTTCAAAGCCGCTGCCATGAGCTACGGTGCCCTGAGCAGCGAGGCCCACGAGACCATCGCCATCGCCCTGAATCGTCTGGGCGGCCGGAGCAACACCGGCGAGGGCGGTGAGCCCGAGGAGCGCTACCAGAGCGAGAGCAACTCCAAGATCAAGCAGGTGGCTTCGGCCCGCTTCGGTGTGACCAGCAAGTATCTGGTCTCCGCCGAAGAGATCCAGATCAAGCTGGCACAGGGTGCAAAGCCCGGCGAGGGCGGCAACCTGCCCGGTGCCAAGGTCTACCCCTGGATCGCCAAGACCCGCCACAGCACCACCGGCGTGGGCCTGATCTCTCCCCCGCCCCACCACGACATCTACTCCATCGAGGATCTGGCCGAGCTGATCTATGACCTGAAGAACGCCAACCGCCACGCCAACATCAACGTGAAGCTGGTCAGCGAGGCCGGTGTCGGCACCATTGCCGCCGGTGTTGCCAAGGGCGGCGCACAGGTCATCCTCGTCTCCGGTTACGACGGCGGCACCGGTGCAGCCCCCCGCACCTCCATCAAGAATGCGGGCCTGCCCTGGGAGCTGGGCATCGCCGAGACCCACCAGACCCTGATCCTGAACGGCCTGCGCAGCCGCGTCCGCATTGAGAGCGATTCCAAGCTGCTCTCCGGCCGCGATGTTGCCATCAGCTGTATGCTGGGCGCTGAGGAGTTCGGCTTCGGCACCTCCCTGCTGATGTGCGAGGGCTGCGTGATGATGCGTGTCTGCAACCTGGACACCTGCCCCATGGGCATCTGCACCCAGAACCCCGAGCTGCGCAAGCGGTTCAAGGGCAAGCCCGAGTATATCATCAACTACCTGACCTTCGTGGCGCAGGAGCTGCGGGAGTACATGGCCAAGCTGGGCGTGCGCACCATCGACGAGCTGGTGGGCCGCACCGACCTGCTCCATGTCAAGCCCAGTGCTGCCGGCAGCCGTGCCGCCAAGATGAATCTGGACTGCATCCTGCACAACCCGGCCATTGCAAACAGCAACGTCCACTTTGTGCCTGCCGACACCTATGACTTCCACCTTGAGAACACCCTCGACATGAAGGTGCTGATGAAGAAGTTCAAGCTGGGCAGCAAGGCACCCCAGAGCGTCCGGCTGGAGGTCTCCAACACCGACCGCGCCCTGGGTGCCATCTTTGGCAGCGAGATCACCCGCAAGTACGGCAGCTCCCTGCCCGACGATGTCTACACCGCCGAGTGCATCGGCGCAGGCGGCCAGAGCTTTGGCGCGTTCATCCCCAAGGGCCTGACCCTCAGCCTGACCGGCGACTGCAACGATTACATGGGCAAGGGCCTGTCCGGCGGCAAGATCATCGTCCGCCCGCCCGAGGGCATCGGCTACAAGCCCGAGGAAAACATCATCACCGGCAACGTGGCCCTTTACGGTGCCACCAGCGGCAAGGCCTTCGTCTCCGGCGTGGCCGGTGAGCGCTTCTGCGTCCGCAACAGCGGCGCGACTGCCGTTGTCGAGGGCGTGGGTGACCACGGCTGTGAGTACATGACCGGCGGCACTGTCGTGGTCCTGGGCCAGACCGGCAAGAACTTCGCGGCCGGCATGACCGGCGGCGTGGCCTACGTTCTGGACGAGAACTGGGATTTCTACCAGCGGGTCAACAAGGAGACCGTGAGCCTGGAGCCTGTGGAGCACAAGTATGATGTTGCTGCCCTGAAGGAGCTCATCCGTGAGCATGTGGAAGCCACCGGCTCCCCCCGCGGCAAGGAGATCCTGGACAACTTCAGCGAGTACCTGCCCAAGTTCAAGAAAGTCCTCCCCTACGATTACGACCGGATGCTCCGGATCATCGCTTCCATGGAGGAGCGCGGCCTGGACGGCGAACAGGCACAGATCGAAGCATTCTACGCTGTGCAGAAGAAGAAGTAAGGAGGGCTGGATCATGGGCAAGATCACTGGATTTATGGATTACACGCGCAAGACCAGCACGGATGTCCCGCCGCTGGAGCGCATTGAAAATTTCAACGAGTTTCACGTCTGGCTCTCCCGCGAGGAGCAGCAGACCCAGGCCGCCCGCTGCATGGACTGCGGCGTGCCCTTCTGCCAGGCCGGCATGATGATCGGCGGCATGGCATCGGGCTGCCCGCTGAACAACCTGATCCCTGAGTGGAACGACCTGGTCTATCAGGGCAAGTGGGAGCTGGCGCTCCACCGTCTGCGCGCCACCAACCGCTTCCCGGAGTTCACCAGCCGGGTCTGCCCCGCCCTGTGCGAGGCCGCCTGCACCTGCGGTGACGTGACCGGCAGCAGCGTGACCGTGCGCGAGAACGAGCACGCCATCGTGGAAACGGGCTACGCCAAGGGCTGGCTCCACGCCGCCCCTCCCCCGGCCCGCACCGGCAAGAGCGTAGCCGTCATCGGCAGCGGCCCGGCCGGTCTTTCGGTGGCCGAGTACCTGAACATCCGGGGCCACGCCGTCACCGTGTTTGAGCGCGCCGACCGCGTGGGCGGCCTGCTGATGTATGGCATCCCCAACATGAAGCTGGACAAATCCGTCATCGAGCGCCGCATCAAGATCATGCAGGCCGAGGGCGTGGAGTTCCGCACCAGCATGGATGTGGGCGGTGCCGTGGATGCCGAGAGCATCCTGAACAGCTACGATGCCGTGGTACTCTGCTGCGGTGCCAAAAAGGCCCGTGACCTGAACGTTCCGGGCCGGGATGCCAATGGCGTGCACTTTGCCGTGGATTACCTCACCAGCGTGACAAAGAGCCTGCTGGACAGCAAATTTGCCGACGGCAGGGCCATTGATGCCAAGGGCAAGAACGTTCTGGTCATCGGCGGCGGCGACACCGGCAACGACTGCCAGGGCACGGCCCTGCGGCAGGGCTGCACTGATCTGGTGGCCCTGGAAATGATGCCGCAGCCCCCCAAGGAGCGTGCCGCCAGCAACCCCTGGCCCGAGTGGCCCCGGGTGCTCAAGGTGGACTACGGCCAGACCGAGTGCATGGCAAAGTTCGGCAAGGACCCCCGTGTCTACCAGACCACGGTCAAAGAATTCCTCAAGGACGATGCAGGCAACCTGACCGCTGCCGTCATCTCCTACCTCAAGCCCGAGCGTGACCCCGAGACCGGCCGCACCAACATGGTGCCCACCGGCGAGGAGTTCACCTACAACTGCGAGCTGGCCTTCATTGCCGCCGGTTTCGTGGGCTGTGAGAGCTATGTGGCCGATGCCTTCGGTGTCAGCCTGACCGGCCGCGGCTGCGTGGACACCGACCGCTTCCGCACCAACGTGGACAAGGTGTTCGCCTGCGGCGATATGCGCCGGGGCCAGAGCCTTGTCGTCTGGGGCCTGCGCGAGGGCCGCGACTGCGCCGCTGAGGTAGACCGCTACCTCATGGGCTACACCAACCTGTAAGCCCGCATCCCGGCCATTACTGAACCATTCTCTTTCCTATCCTAAACAAGCGGAAAGCCCCATCGGTATTTTTCGTACCGATGGGGCTTTCTGCGTTATTTTCTTGGGGTTTCTCTCTTCGTGAAGGGGAGCGGGCGAACCCTCTTCGGGCAGTTGCCTTGCCCTCTCAGTCAAAGCCTAACAGCTTTGCCAACTCCCTCAAAGGGGGAGCTGTCGCCGCAGGCGACTGAGAGTTTGTACGAAGGATCACTTCATCTCTTTCACCCTATTCCACCCCCGGATCACTTCCCACCGGCCCACAGAAGCGTCTGCGGGCTTATCGGCGGAGATGAGCTGGCTTTCAACAGCCCAAGTCAGAGCCTTCTGCTCGTCGGTGGCATCCTCAGCCATCACAGCGGCAGGGGCGGGTTTGCCAGCTTCGGTCCAGAGGAGTTTTGCCAGTTCGGTGGTGTTCTGGGGGATAGCTGCACCGGCAGGCAGGACAGTGTTCAGGTACAGTTCCGTGCCGATCATGTAACCGGTATAACCCAGCACAGCCGTACCGGCACCGGCAACACCGATCATGGCAGCGGTACCCAGCACGCCGGGACCTTCGCTTTCAATGGTGGCATCCTGCGTCATGGCCTCGATGGTCACAGCCTGTGCAGGCATCCTGAAGGTCAGGGGGTTCTCCTTAACGTTCACATCCAGCTTCGCATCACTGTTAATGCTCCACAGGTCAAACACAATCGCATCGGTGGGGGCGGTGTATTTCACCGTCACTTCGGCATTTTCGGGAACTTTAGCCGTCAGGGTGCCATCCTCGGCCTTGGTAAATTCCACTGCCTTGCCGTCAGCATCCTTCACGGTCACTTCGGCGTTCTTGACGGTCAGGTCGTACCGCTTGACAACAGGAGCAACCGGTTCGGTATCTTCCTTCTTGTCATTGTCCTTGTTGGTGTCATCCGGCTTGTTGTCGCCCGGCTTCGGGGGCAGGGTGCCGCCGTTGTTGGTCAGCTTGCTTTCGTCAAACTTGCCGCCGGAGATCACACCGGTTTTCTCATTGGTCACATCACCGGTAAAGTTGCCGTTGCCAATGGTTCCGTTGTTTGTCACATTGCCGGAAAACGTACCATTCTCAATTGCGCCATTATTGGTCACTTCGCCGGAAAACGTACCATTCTCAATTTTACCATCGCTCTCGTTTGTCACGCCTCCAGAGAATTGGGTCGCCTTTTCTCCGGTCGTTGTGATTGTGCCCTTATTGGTCACTTCACCAGTTACGGTACCGCCGTTGGCGTTCAGGGTTCCGTAGTTTTCAATGGGAATGTTCAGGGTACCACCCGTACCACTGTCAATCAATGTCAGATTACCATAATTGATGATTTTCTTTTCGGCGTTTTCTCCAGCAACCTGCTTGCCCGTCAGATCAACAGTAACTGTAACGCCTTCGGGGATGGTCAATGTATTATCCATGGCGTACGGTGGTATGCCGTACGGTGTCACATAGCTCAGGAATTTGAGCTGAGCATTCCCATGCGCTTTGTCTTGAATCGCTTTTAAGGTTGATTCATCCGGCCAACTGTAGCCAATCAGTTTGACATACGCCTCATATTCTACCTCATTGCATACACCAGCAGTGGAAGCATCTTCAATTCTTTTGAATTTTCCGCTTTTAATCATTCCCGCGGACTCATTTACGACTGTTCCGGTAAACTCAGCATTCCCCGTTCCGATAATCGTTCCACGGTTTTGGATTTTTCCGCTGACGGTAGCATTATTTACATGCAGCTGAACACCAGTATGAATGACCATATCATAGCGTTCACTGTTTGTAATGGTGCCGCCACTCAGTAAGATTTCTGTATTGCTACGAGCGGAAGTCCATAAACCATATCCTTTGTTGTTGTCGATGGTTCCTCCACTCATTGTGAACTTGGACGTTCCACTCCAAGCAATCGAAACACCATCATTGCTGCAATTTTTGATTTCAGCCGAGTCGCTCATGGTAAAAGTACAGGTGTTCCCAGAGTCAGGATACATTTTTACGCCTGCACCTTCTGATGCTGTACAATTTTCAATTGCGCCTCCGGTCATGTTGAAGGTGCCATCCCTCATGTACACACCGCCACCGCTTGTGCTTGCGGTAAAGCCCTGAATGGTGCCGCCACTGATCGTCAGGGCACTGCCGGAGCCTTCCATATAGATTGCTCCGCCGGAACCTGTTACCGTACCATTGCCCTGAATGATACCATTGCCCACACTATCCTTGATTTCCAGCGTGCCGCCATTCGAGATGTTAAACGCTCTCTGGTTATTTGCCGCTGCAATGGTGTGGCCGTTCAGATCAATGCTCAGTTTTTTATTATTGATAGAGAGAGTGCCTGTTAACGTAATATTGCCGCTCAACTGGACATTTCCGCCTTTTCTAGCAGCATCTGTCAGCCCCGTCAAATCTGAAACCGGTGTAGCTGTACCGCTCGAAGTGCCGCCCGTTGCGTCCGACAGCGTTATCGCATCATCTCCCGGGGTTATACCCCCCCCCCTACTGTTGCCAGAGCGGGTACAGGCATTATGCTGACTGCCATACTGACTGCCAGTGCCATACTAATCAATCGTTTTTTCATCTGCAAAAGCCCCCTTATAAAAATATGTTCCGCAGATCTGCCCCGGCAGGAAAGCCGGACGCATCCGTTGCTTTTTTGTCCACGGTGGACAAATCATCAGCACCATTGTAACAAATTTTGGAGCATTTGGCAATGTTTTAAGGCAAATTGTCGAATATCCGGTAAAATGGCCTTTCAGCCTGCATTTCGTCCCGAGGAAGGCGGTGATTCTGTCAAGCCACTTGCAAATGACAAACCCACACAGAAACAGCAACAGCGCTCTGCCTTATCCGGCAGGGCGCTTTGCGTCAATCTTCTCTCTTCAATTCTTCTTGCAGCAGCCGTTTGAACAAAACAGGGTAATTACTTGCACCATGCACGATATGGTAGACGAACACAGTATCCACAATCAGCCGATAGACGCAGAGATACTGCCCGGCGATCACATAGCGATAGCCGCTTTTCAGCAGTTCGGCATCTCTTGGAAGCGAACCCGACAGCGGGAAACGTTCCAACCGCGAAAGAGAATCCAAGATTCGATCCGTGATTTTTCGGGCAGAATTCGGCCCTACCAGATTCATGTGAAGCTCTGCGATTGCTTCCAGTTCCCGCTGTGCCGACTCCAGAATTTCGATCTTAGCCACGACGATAGATCTCCTCCAGCCGTTTTCTGGAATCCTCCAGCGTGTAAGCCGGAGCACCAGCAAGCCTTCCCTGTTCCGCTGCTTCCAGCTTTGCCCGGAGTTTCAACGCCTCTTCCCGCTGTTCGAATGCTTCAATGCTCATTACAACAAGGTCACCCTCTCCATTTTTTGTAATGTAGATTGGCTCGCCCGCTCCGTGCGCCAGATTTGAAATGGAACCGTAGTCATTGCGAAGCGCCGTAGACGACTTAATGATCATAGTGCGCACCCCCTAAATGATTCTAATATAATTCTATCAGAATCATTCATTTTCTTCAAGCGTTCTCATCAAAAAAGCGGCCTGCCCTCTCCGGCAGGCCGCTTTGCGTTCAATCCGTATCGTTTTCGGTACCGGCCCCACCGGTCGGCGGCTCCGTCTGCGCGGCAGACGGTGTGGTACCGGCAGAAGGAGTCGTGGTCTCGGGCGGGGTGGCGGGCACCTCGGCCTCGACCTCTGCCGCCATATAGACGATGATGGTCGAGCCGACCTCCACCATGGCACCGGGCTCCTCACTGCAATAGGCCACACAGCCCGAAACATAGGAGCCATCGTTATAAATGGGATAGAAGCTCGCATTCAGCCCCACCTGCGCCAGCTGCTGCTCCGCGCCATCCCGGGTAAAGCCTGCCACGTTGGGCATCTCCACCATCTGCGGGCCGCGGCTGACCACCAGATCGATGGTGCTGCCCTCTTCGATGACCTCCCCGGCTTCGGGGGTCTGACGGATGATCTTGCCCTTTTCCACAGTATCACTGTATTCCATGGTCACATAGAACAGGTAATCCCCGGCATAGCTGTTGTTGTTGCGCACCTGCGAATCGTAGTCCATCCCCACAAAGTCAGGGGCCAGATTCACCGGCTCTGTCACCAGCGAGCTGGCCGGTTCGGAGGCCGGAGTGGATTCAGCAGGCTTTGCGGTGTGCAGCCCCTGATTCACCAGCCCCCACACGATGAGCAATGTCAGGATGGCCAGCAGGATCAGGATGGCCGCCAGCAGGTTGCGCAGGCTGAGGATATGCTTTTTCCGTTCCTCTTCCTCGGTGGACTGAGGGCGCGGCGCGGCCTGCTGCAGAGTCTGGGTAAGCTCCGTGGTATACTCCTGGCTGCTCAGTGCCCGGAACAGCTGGGGCACAGTCTGGATGCGCTCGGCAGGACTGAGCTGCAAGCCCATCCAAAGCACATCCGAAACATACTCCGGCACCGCCCGTTCCAGCGTGCGGGCGCGGGGGTTGGAGTCCGACACCAGCCTCTGTGCCGCAGGAACAGGGCTCTGCCCGCAGACCATCCGGTAGACCACGGCGGCAAGGCTGTATTCGTCGGTGTAACGGCCCTCGAATTCGGTGGTGGAATACTGCTCCGGTGCCGAGTAGCCCTCGTACAGCTGCTCGTGCAGGCCGCTGCCCGCCGTGCGCAGCCCCACGGTGGCGTAGCCCGTCAGGCGTGCCCGGCCGTTTTCCAGCACCCGGATGTTTTCCGGGCAGATGCCCCGGTGCACCAGCCCCACCTGATGCATGGCCGCCACGCCGTCAAACACAGGTTGCAGCATATTGCGGGCCGTCTCAGCTGAAACCGGGCTGGGGCGCTCATCCAGCCACTGCTGCAGCGGGATGCCGCCGGGGTTTTCCATCACAGCGTAGACGGTGTTGTTCTCCTCGAACACGTCCAGCACAGCCTCCAGACCGTTTGCGGGGGTGATGCGCTGGATGGAGCGGTAGAGATCGGCAAAGTCCATCCGGGTGGTCTTGAACAGCACCTCGCTGCCCAGCTTGGGCCGGAGCAGCGCATCCGTGCCCCGCTCCGCCGACAGCGTCAGGGGCATATACTCCTTGATGGTCACCCGGAACCGCCCGATGTTCTCCACGCCCCGGTACAGGATGCCCTCGCCGTCGATGCTCTGCATCTCGCCCACGGTATACCGCCCGGCCAGCAGCGTGCCCACCGGCAGGCTGCCCGCCGGGTTGCGCCCGGCCAGTACCCCGCCGCAGTGCGGGCACACCGACACCCGGTTCTCCAGCTCACCCATGCAGTACGGGCAGATGCGTTTTGCTTCCATGTGCGCCACCTCGTTTCTTCGTGGTCTGTTTCAAATCATTGTACCATATTTGCCCCCGCCGCGCAATCCGCAAAGCAAAAAAGCGCCGCCCTCTGAGTTTTTTCACAGGGGCAGCGCTCAATTCGCACCAATATCAGCAGTAGAACTTCGATTCACCAAACACATCGTTCCACTGTGCCACAATGTAGCTTGAACGGCTTTCCAGAACATCTACAATTGCGCTCAACGTTCTGGCAGGAATCTTCGAGTTATTGTTGGCCACGATACAGCCTCCCGCTTCCGTAATCCAGATCTTTGTTGCACTGGCATTCGGAACACCCTTTGCAACATGGACATGAACCGGTTCCAGCGGTGCACCTTCATTGCTCCAGAAGAAAATCACATAACCGAACAGCCGGAACAGACTAGGCACTTTCGATTCCCCCCTCATGCGAGAAGCGGATCAGAAGATGTGCCGTTGATTTGACCAACTCTTTCAGGCTCGTCATCTCCATTTCAGAATAGCCATTATTGGTCCACAAATACCCCGGCAGAATACAGGTCGCCGACTTAAAGCCGTTTTCTACAGGTGTTTCAATCTGTACCTTTACCTGCTCCTGACTGCCATTCTGAATTGGCGAGGAATAAACGATTTCCGTCCCATCATTCAAGGTCATAAAAGGATAAAGCATCCGAACACCCTCTTTCTTAAAAGAAGTATACCATGAAATCCAGAAAGTTTCAATTATCGATAAATATCATCGTCGTGGCTGGTTCTAAACACTTAAGGACAAAGTAGATAATCGTGGTTGCCTGCTGATGCTTCTTCCGCCATGTAAAAAGCCGCTCTTTGTGCATCAAAACACAAAAAGCGGCTTCATTACGTCCTTATTCAGACCTGCAGAGCATTATTCCGGCAGGTCCTCTTCGTTCTCCAGGCTGTGCCAGACGTTCTGGACATCGTCGTTGTCCTCCAGGGCATCCAGCAGCTTGCCCATTGCCTTGAGCTGATCGGGGTCGGTCAGACGGGTGGTGGTCATGGGGACCATGGCCAGGTCGTCGCTCAGAATCTCGTAGCCCTTCTCTTCCATGGCCTTGACCACAGCGGAGTAGTTCTCGGGATCGGTGGTGATCTCAGCAGCCTCTTCGCCTGCATCAAAGTCCTCGGCACCGGCATCCAGAGCATCCATCATGGCCTCATCGGCATCCTTATCCTCCAGAGAGATGTCAATGACACCCTTCTGGCTGAACAGGAAGGCCACACAGCCCATAGCGCCCAGGTTGCCGCCGTTCTTGTCGAAGTAGTGGCGCAGGTCGGCAGCGGTACGGTTGCGGTTGTCGGTCAGGGTCTCGACCATGACTGCAACGCCGCCGGGGCCGTAGCCCTCGTAGGTGATGGCCTCGAACTCGGTCTTGTCGCCGCCCTCAGCCTTCTTGATGATGCGCTGGATATTATCGTTGGGCACGCTCATGCGCTTTGCCTTGGCGATCAGGTCTGCCAGCTTGCTGTTGGAAGCCGGGTTGGGGCCGCCGTCACGGACGGCAACGCTGATCTCGCGGCCGATCTTGGTAAAGACCTTTGCTCTTGCGCCATCGGTCTTTTCCTTCTTGCGCTTAATGTTGTTCCATTTGCTATGTCCAGACATGGGAACCTCCTAAAGTTTTATCGAAATCTCCGCCTGCGGGCAGACGGGCTGTGGTCGCCCGCTTGTGGCAGCACACAAAATCTAACTCTATTATTGTAGCACAATCACGAATCCTATTCAAGGGCTCCGGGCGTGTTTTTCGCTTGTTCGTGTTGGAAAACCGGCTTTTCAGGCCGGTTTACAGCAGCCGCAGGGCCTTGGGGTAATGGTTTTTGACCCGTCCGCCCGACACCTTGCCGCCGCCCATGGGGCAGCCATCCACGGTCACGCAGCACCAGCCATCGGCGGCAGTGTCCGCGGCGATCTCACGGCCGGAAAGGTACTCCGTTACCCGCGGGTCGGCAAGGGTCAATGCTTCGCGGTTGGTGCAGAGCGCGCCGAACGCCGTGAACAGGTGGTGCTCCGGCACGAAACGGCCCTTCTGCACGCTGCCCACGAACACCCCCGCCCGCAGGACATGCAGTCCCGTCTGCGGAAAGGGCACGGGCAGCAGAACGCTGCCGCCATGCACCACGGCAGGGCGGTCCGCCAGCGCCGGGAAATACTGCCGGGCAAACTCCTGCCATGCAGCAAGGCTCTGGGCCGGGGTGGCCTCCCCTGCCCCGGCATCCCGGCTGCGGGCGCTGCGGCCCTGCACCGCCTCCAGCAAGGCACGGCTGCTCTCCCGGCGGGCGCTGCGGGCATCCGGGGCCTTGGCAGGCTTGCCGCCCTTGCTTCCCTTCTGCTTTTTGCTCTGCTCTGCGGCAGCAGCCAGCCAGAGCTCTTCCTCTGCCGTATAGGTTCCGGGGGCAGGCAGCGGCCGCGGCGTGCCAGCCTTGACCAGACGGGCAATAAAATGCCCCTCGCCGCCCTGACAGGGCCAGATCCGGCGCACTTTGTTCACATCCAGCGGCAGGCCGCCGGTGCGGTTTGCCTCACCCGGGCTGCCAAAGCTGTAATCCACATTGCCGAACACATCGGCCAGCGTGAACTCCGGGTGGCGCTGCAAAAACGCCGCCACCTGTCCCTCGTCCTCTTCCGGGGCAAAGGTGCAGGTGGAGTAGATCATCTCGCCGCCGGGGGCCAGGCAGGCCGCCGCGTTGTCCAGGATCTGTGCCCCCAGTGCGGCGCACTGCTTTACCAGCGCTTCACAATGCTGGGTCACAGCCACGGCTTCCTTGCGGAACATCCCCTCGCCGGAGCAGGGTGCATCCACGAGAACACGGTCAAAAAATTCAGGCAGAGCGGCGGCAATGCGGCCAGTGTCCTCGTTCAGCACCACAGCGTTGGGCACGCCCATCCGCTCCAGATTGCTCCGGAGCACCTCGGCGCGGGCGGCAACGAACTCATTGCTCACCAGCAGTCCCTGCCCGCCCAGCGCTGCCGCCAGCTGGCTGCTCTTGCCGCCGGGGGCCGCGCAGGTATCCAGCACCCGCATCCCGGGCCGGACCCCCAGCAGGGGCGCGGCACTGGAAGCGGACGGCTCCTGCGAGTAGAACACGCCCGCATGGTGGTAGGGGTGCCGCCCGGGCTTGAAGGCGGGGTCCAGCACCACAAAGCCCGCCTTGCAGAAGGGTGAGGGCTCCACCGGAAAATCTGCCTGCGCAGCAAACTGCTCCGGCGCGGCACGCAGGGCCGAGACCGTCACGCCCCGGGCAGCAGTCTCCTGCGGGGCGGCATAGAGAGCATCGAACCGGTCGCCCAGCAGAGCGCGCTCCCGGCGCTCAAAATATTCCGTAGGCATGAAAGCTTATCCTCCCATGAATAAAGCCGCCGTTCGCGGCAAAACTAAGGCTGTGAGGGAAAGCCCCCTCACGAAAGGAGTAACGAACCATGAAGGACCACAGCGAGAATCGCACCGAAAACCGCACGAACAACTGCAAGAACCAGAGCCAGAACCGCACCACCAATCAGACCACTAACGAGCACAAGCACCCCAACCAGTATACCAAGGGTGCTGACGACGAGGGTGCCAAGAACAAGAAGTAACACCGCATAAGAAAGCCCGCTGCCTTCCCTGCACTGTTTTCCAGTGCGGAAAGCAGCGGGCTTTCGCGTTTTATTTCTGGTTCGGGTCAAACTGCTGCCACAGGGCATCGAACAGCTCTTCCACACGGGCCATCTGCCCGGTGAGGTAAAGCCAGCCCAGCAGGCACTCAAAGCCGGTGGAAGCGCGGTATTCTTCAGGGGAAGCGTGCTTGGCCACACTGGCCTTGCTGGCGTTGCGGCCCCGCTTGAACACGGACAGCTCCTCCTCTGTGAAGAGCGGCTCCAGCAGCTGTTCCTCCCGGAACTGTGCCCGGGCCGAGACATACTTGACCTTTTCCACATTGAGCTTGCCTGCGGACATCCGGTGGTACCGTGCCAGACGGGTGCGCACCAGCAGTTCCAGCACGCTGTCCCCCACAAAGGCCAGCGCCAGCGGGTTCAGCTCACGGGGGTCGATGGTTTCCGATTCGTTCATAAGAAAATCCCTTTTGTCAGCGCCCTCACCCTCTCCGTCAGTGCTTCGCACTGCCACCTCTCCCGAAGGGCGAGGCTTTGGCAATCCACGCAAAACAGCTTGTTTTTGCCAAGGGCTCCCCCTTTGGGGGAGCTGGACGCGAAGCGGCCTGAGAGGGCGAGCCAGTTAACCTCTTAGAAGATATAATCGAACTGATATTCACCAATGAGGATGGTGTCGTTCTCCTGCACGCCCTTTTCCACCAGTTCGGTCAGGATGCCGCTCTCGTCCAGCTGACGCTGGAAATACTGCAGGCTCTCGTAGTCATCCACATTGCTGCCGGCCAGGATATACTCCAGCCAGGGTGCGTCGATGCTCCACACATGGGCCTCCATCCGCTGGATGGTATAAGCACGGTCGTTGGCCTTGGGCTCGGGCTTCTTGTACTCGGGGGTGAACACGGGCACCGGCGGGATATCCTTCAGGCGGTTGTAGACCAGGCCCGGCAGCTCCCGCACGCCCTGCATGGTGGCGGCAGAGATGGGCACAAAGGTCAGGCCCTTGCCCTCCACATAGCTGCGGAAGCTCTCGATCTGCTCCTCGGTGGCCAGGTCGCACTTGTTGCCCACCACGATCTGGGGGCGCTGTGCCAGCTCGGGGCTGAACTTTGCCAGCTCCTCGTTGATCTTTTCAAAGTCCTCCACCGGCTCACGGCACTCGCTGCCGGAGACATCCACCACATGCAGCAGCAGGCGGCAGCGCTCCACATGGCGCAGGAAGTCGTGGCCCAGACCGATGCCCTCGCTGGCACCCTCGATCAGGCCGGGGATGTCGGCGCAGACAAAGCTGGCACCCTCACCCACCGACACGACACCCAGGGTGGGCACCAGCGTGGTGAAGTGATAGTTCGCGATCTTGGGCTTGGCCGCGCTGATGGTAGAGATGAGGGTGGACTTGCCCACATTGGGGAAGCCGATCAGGCCCACATCAGCGATCAGCTTCAGCTCCAGCGTCACCTGGATGTCCTCGCCGGGCATACCGGGCTTGGCAAACTTGGGGATCTGGCGGGTAGGCGTTGCAAAATGTGCGTTGCCGTAGCCGCCGCGGCCGCCCTTTGCGATGGTGACAGGGGTGTGGTCGGACAGGTCCGCGATGACCAGCCCGCTCTCCGCATCCTTGATCACGGTGCCCAGCGGCACCTTGATGATGAGGTTCTCGGCATTCTTGCCGTGGCAGAGGCTTGCGCCGCCCTTGCCGCCCTCGGGGGCAGTGTACTTGCGCTTGTAGCGGAAGTCCATCAGGGTGGAAAGATGATCGTCTGCCACAAAGATGATGTCACCGCCGCGGCCGCCATCGCCGCCGTCCGGGCCGCCAGCGGCCACGAACTTCTCACGATGGAAGCTCACTGCGCCATCGCCGCCCTTGCCCGCATGGAGCCAGATGGTGGCGATATCGATAAAATTGGTTTGTGCTGCCATACAGCCCCTCCTATTCTTCAAAAGCCTTTTCCCTATATTCAGCTCCCCTACTAGGGGAGCTGGCCGCGCCAAAGCGCGGACTGAGAGGTTTGATTTCCAAACAGAAAAGGCTTTTTCGTTACCTAAAAAGAGCCGGGCCACGAGGGTCCGGCTCTTCGGGTTGCAGTTTTTCAGGCAGAAGTTACTGCTTCACGCTGCACTTCTTGCCGCTCTTGCCCACGCGCTCAAAACGGACAGTGCCGTCAACCAGAGCAAACAGGGTGTCATCGCTGCCCTTGCCAACGTTCTCACCCGGCATGATGTGGGTGCCACGCTGACGAACCAGGATGTTGCCGGCCAGAACGAACTGACCGTCTGCACGCTTGGTGCCCAGACGCTGTGCTGCGGAATCGCGGCCGTTCTTGGTGCTGCCTACGCCCTTTTTATGTGCCATTGTAATTTACCTCCTTAGCCGTTGATCGCAGTGATCTCAACCTTGGTGTAGGGCTGACGATGGCCCATGCGGCGAGCACTGTGCTTCTTTGCGCGATAGGTGATGATGTTCAGCTTCTTGCCCTTGCCATTCTTGATGACCTTGGCAGAAACGGAAGCGCCCTCAACAACGGGAGCGCCAACCTTGACAGAACCCTCCTCGCCAATAGCGAGAACCTGATCAAACTTCACTTCGGAGTCGGCCTCAACGTCCAGCTTTTCGATGTAGACGATGTCGCCCTGCTCCACGCGGTACTGCTTACCGCCGGTAACAATGATTGCGTACATTTGTTTCATTCCTTTTCGTTGTACTCGCTGGTCGTAAAGGCAGGCCCTCACGGGGCCGTTTCCGGTGCCCACACCATGCGGCTAGAATATTGTAGCAGAAAAAAGTCCGCTTTGCAAGAGCTTTTCGGACATTATTTCAAAGTTTTTTGAAATTTCAGGTGTCAACTGTTCAATCCGTGGACTACCGATATCTGATTGCGTGATCCATAAACGACCCGAAGTATGCGAACCCTTTTCTTCTCTTGCAGGACACGATAGTAAAGAAGATAATTTCCAATTACTTTTCTTCGGACGTTCTTTCCCGGCAGATATTCCACAAAAATACGGCTCCCGCTGAATGGAAAGTCACACAATCTCCGGATGCATTGTTCCACGTCATTCAGAAAGTTCATGGCTGCGCTGGCGTTGCTCAGCTCATCCCGGATATACCCTGCAATTTCGTCAATATCTTTTTCTGCACGGTCTGTCAATTCATAGCCATAATCAGACCGCATACTTTCTCCTCAATTCAGCCATTGCGGTCGGACCATCTACTATACGGCCTTCTTCGTCATCTTTCAGCCCTTCCATTACCAGTTTCAGTTCTTCCATTTCCTTCATGGTCCGCTCGTAGTAATCAATATCCATCACCACAAGACGGCCGTAACCATTTTTTGTCACAAACACCGGGCCGTTTTCCTCGGCGCAGCGGCGCTCGATTTCCACGGTATTCTTCAATTCACGCATCGGAACGATCTGCATATAGTACCTCCTGTGATTCCTGCGGCTTTTTCTGTGTCTTTATTGTACATCAAAAAGAGCCACGGTGCAAGAGAAGTTTTTCTTCTCTGCACTATGGCTTTGGTTCTTATTTCTACTTTTTGTTCTGTTTATCCAGCTCCGCCTTCACGGCCTCATTCCACGCTGCCGTTTTCTCAACGAACTCCGCGCGGGATGCAGAGGCCGGCAGAGCAGCGTCCGTCCCCGCAAAAGTGGTGGGGCCGTCCAGCTTTTTCATCCGTGCCCGGTTCTCGCTGTTCAGGGGCAGCTCTACCATCAGGGGCTTGTCCCTGAACTTCCTTGTCAGGAGGATCTCGGCGATCACGCCGCCCACAACGGCAACGCCTGCCACCAGCTGGGACACCCGCAGGCCGATGCTGGGCACCAGCAGCAGGCTGTCGGTGCGGAGAGCTTCGATCCAGAAGCGGCCCGCACCGTACCAGACGAGGTATCGCAGGGCGATATTCCCTGCAAACCTGCGCTTTTTGAGGTAGCGCACCAGCAGAAACAGCCCCACAAAGCACCAGATGCTCTCATATAAGAAGGTGGGATGCACCGGCAGGTTCGGGTCGATGGTCACGCCTTTGGGCACCGTGACCACGCTGCTCGTCAGGTAATCGTGGGTCGCCTGGCTGTACATGCCCCAGGGCAGGGTGGTGTTGCAGCCAAAGGCCTCCTGATTGAAGAAGTTGCCCCAGCGGCCGCAGCCCTGCCCGATGAGGAAGCCCATGGCCGCCAGATCGAACATGGGCAGCACGGGAACTTTCCGCCACTTACAGGCCAGACCTCCGAACAGAAAGGCTCCGATGATGCCGCCGTAAATGGCAAGACCGCCATCCCGGATGGCCAGCACATCTTTCAGGCTGTGGTACTGATAGGGCGAAAGGGCCACATAGTAGAGCCGGGCACACAGAATGCCCATGACCACGCCGATGAGGATGACATCCACCATGGCATCGGCATCCACGCCGAACTCCACGCTGTGCCGGAAGGCGAACACCAGCGCCAGGCACATGCCCACGGCAATGCAGACACCGTACCAGTAAATGTTCATGCCTCCGATGGAAAAGGCCACGCGGTCAAGCTCAAAGCTCAGCCCCAGCCCCGGAAACTGCACCAGATTCGTCATTCTTCCATCTCCTCCTCATCGTCCGGCTCTTCCCCGGCCGTGCCGTCGGGCTGGATGTACATCACAGCCATCCGCTCCTCGCTCAGGATCTTCTGCAGCGCTGCGTCGGCATCCTCTGCCGTCAGCGCCGCCAGCGTGGCGATCTGCTGGGCCACGGTCTGGCCGCTGAGGGCAAAGTCTGCCATCTGGCTGGCCGAGTCCTCCACGTTCTCCAGATTTTCGATCAGCTGGCCGTATTTTTCATTCTTGCACAGGGTAAAGATCTCCCGGTCCACACCCTCAGCACGGATGCGCCGGATCTCCTCCAGCAGCAGTTGCTTCACAGTGTCGGGCACATCGCTCTCGCCGGTGAACAGGATGCAGCAGCAACCGTCCACCCGGAGCACCTCCCCGCCAAAGCCGGGGTTGGTCAAGCCCTCATCATAGAGCTTCCGGTAGAGCCTCGACATGCCGCCAGAGATGCAGCAGAGGATGAGATCATACAGGATCTCGCTGCGCAGGTCGTCATGCTGCAGCGGCTGCTCCTTGAAGCCGATGCCGAAGCAGGGCTTGGACACCGGCATTGTAATGGTCTTTTCGGCAGCGGCCAGCGTCATGGGTTCCTCTGTCCAGAGCCGCTGCACCCGCTCCACCGGGCGCGCTTCCATCAGGCCGTGGCGCGCACAGGCCGCCAGGATCTGTTCCATGCTGGTGCTGCCTGCGGCGGCCAGCACCATGTTGTTGGGGGCATAGAACGCCTTGCAGCAGTCGTACAGCATCTCCGGCGTGATCTCCGCAATGCTTTCCACCGTGCCCGCAATGTCGCTGCGGATGGGGTGGCTGTGATACAGGCACTCGCACAGGCCGGTGATGAGCCGCCAGTCGGCGCTGTCATCGTACATTTTGATCTCCTGCCCGATGATGCCCTGCTCCTTGGCGATGGTCTGCTCAGTAAAGTAGGGACGGCCCACCATGCCCAGCAGCACATCCAGGCTTTCGTCCAGCTGCTCGGTGGCGGTAAACAGGTAGCAGGTGCGGTCAAAGCTGGTAAAGGCATTGGCGTTGGCACCGGTCTTGGCGAACTTTGCAAAGGCATCGCCGTCCTCATCCTCAAACATCTTGTGTTCCAGAAAATGCGCCACACCGGCGGGCAGGTGCACTTCCCTGCCGTCCACCCGGAAATCCCGGTCGATGGAGCCAAAGCGGGTGGCATAGATGACATGAGTGCCGGAATAGCCCGGCATGGGCCGCACCAGCACCGTCAGGCCCGAGGGCAGCACCTTCCACTCATCGGCGGCGGCCTCGGTCAGGGCACGGTTCGTGTTCTGTTCAGGCATGGGCGCTCTCCTCCTCTCGGGTCAGAAGATAGCTGACTGAAAGGGTCAGCTGCCGCAGGACGGTGCGGACATCCTCCTCGGTCACAGCCTGCAGGGCCGCGCGGGCATCGTCCGGGGTCTGCACCGGGCCGCCCCGCAGCACCTCCATGTAATACCAGGTCTCAATGCCGCCCAGCGTATCCTCAATGCCCGCCATCCCGCTCAGCAGGGAGCGGCGGCAGTCCTCCAGCTCCTCAGCCGTGATGGGGCCATTGCGCAGGTCGTCCAGCTCCTTCAGGATCGCTTTTTCGGCCCGGGCCGCGTCGGCGTGCTCCACGCCGCTGTTCACAGCCATGCTCCCGGTAAAGCTCTGGAAGCTGGACGAGCAGTAATAGCACAGATGATCCCGTTCCCGCACGTTCAGGAACAGGCGGCTGGTCACACTGCCGCCATACAGCGCCATGGCAAGCCGCACCGCCGCCATCTGGTCGGGGCGCATGGGCACGCCCAGCGTGAACAGCATGCAGAGCTTGGCCTGCACCGTGTCAAAGCATTCCACCCTGCGCACGGCATCCTGCCGGGGCATAGCAAGGTTCTCGCACAATGGCAGCGGGGCCCGCCCGATGTGGGAAAGCTCTTCCAGCAGGGCCTGCTTCACCTGCTCGGTCTCCGCTTCCCCACAGCCCAGCACCAGCAGCTCGATGCTGGCGGTGCGGAGCATCTCACGGTAAGCCTCTGTCAGCGTCTCCGGGGTCAGGCCGTCCACCTCGTCCAGATAGCCCTCCTGCCGGATACCGGCGGGGCTGCTCCCAAAGAACTCCCGGTTGGCCTGCCGCTGGCAGTAGATGCGCTTTTCGTTGATCTCATCCTCCAGCGCCTTTTTCAGCATCTGCTTTTCGATGGTGACCGCCTCCGGGTCAAACACACCGCCCACAAAATAGGGATGGAACGCCGTGCCCAGCGCCAGCGCGGCATACTCCCGGGTCAGGGCCTCGCCCTCCAGTGCAAAGCGGTCCTTGATGCCGGTCACACTGACGCAGAGGTTGTGGTTTGCACCCAGCGGGCGGGCATCCACGGTCAGATCCGCGCCGTACAGCCGGGCAAGCTTTTTGGTCATCTGGGTCATATCCGGGCAATCCGCATAGCCCCGCTCCATCAACAGAGGCAGCAGAGCGTGGGCGGTTGCCGTCTCCCGCCGTGCCGGAAACGCAAAGTGGATGCTGATCCGGCAGCGGTTGAATTTCTGCGCCGGGTCCCAGGAAAGATGGACCCCGGGCGCGATCTCGGTTCGTCTCAACAGTCGTTCTCCTTTTTGTTACAGCTTTGTGCGCTCCAGCGCAAGGAACTCCTCCAGCGAGAGTCCGGACGCGCGGATGGCGAGGGCATTTTCCACCCCCACATAGCGCCAGTGCCAGGGCTCGTATACCATGCCGGTGGCGGCCTGCCGCTCCTCCGGCCAGCGGAGGACAAAACCATACTCCGCAGCGTAGGCGGTCAGCCACTCGTAGGCGCGGGTATCGGCAAAGCGGGTGGTCTTTTCGGTGCAGTCCGGGCTGAGGATGTCCGCCGCATAGCCGGTGGCCTGCTCGCTGGCATTGGCCGGAGGGCAGACGCAGGCGGCATAGGCCGCAGCCTCCTCTTCGGAAAGCCCCTTTTCCAGATACACCTGCTTCCGGGCATCAAAGGCCGCTTCCCGTGCGGAAACATCCTGATAGCCCGTCACCAGTTCCAGCGTGATACCGTCTGCCGCCGCAGCTGCCGCCATGGCGCGGTACTGCTCTGCGGCTTCCGCTTCCAGCTGCTGGCCTGTGGCATCATCCGCCACCGCAAGGGCCGGGGCAGGCTCTGCGTCCAGCGGCAGATTCCCGTTCACCAGCACCAGCCGGGCATCGGCAAGGTTCAGCTGGTATTCGGTGCCATCGTAATTTCTGGCCACAAAGTCCTCCGGCCCCGCGATCAGGGCGTGGGCCTTGGGCAGCAGCCATAAAATGCCGCTGGTCATCAGGGCAACAGCCGCGCCGCAGGCCGCCAGAAACACGGCCCAGTTCCGTGCCAGACGCAGGCAGCGCCGGATCCTCCACTCCCGCCGGGTCATCCGCCGCCGGGGCGCTTGCTTGTTTTGGTTCATCGATATCGGTTCCCTTCTCACATCATTTCGCAATGCACAGCCGCACAATTACATTATTTTATTATACACTTCTTTCGCCGGGGTGTAAACGGAAAGGGATGTTAAAAAATTGTGTCTTTCAAAAAAGGGAGTTCCGTTACGGACGAACGTCCGAGCAGAACTCCCTTTGGAGTTTATAAAAAATCCCGCGTTAAAGTGCTTTCCTCCATTCAGAATTTTCCCGTCAATGGAGAGGGTGACCGGCTGCCGTGGCAGAGGACTCGTTCAGGACAGCTTGATCTTCAGATCTGCCAGCAGATTCACGGCCTCCGGCAGCGAAAATTTTGCATCTTTCAGGCGGCTGCCTGTGCTGCCCGTTCCTCGATATTCATTTTATAGTTTTCTTCTTTGATAAATCAGAAGTTATTGATTTTCTGAATCCAATCCAAGCTCTTTCAGTTCTTTTTCGTTTTTGATGTCTTCATCAGTTTTCTTTCCGGTGATAGCACTGTATGCTTCTTTAATACCATTTTTCACTGCCCACTTGATAACAAAATACAGCGCAATTAAAATAACGATTGCGGTTCCACCGCTGATTCCTAGTTCATTCCACATAATAATATCAATGCCTCCGATTTCATAAATTCCGAGTTGTCGTTCTCAGTATACCATGATTTCTCTCTGCGGAAAAGATACCAGGAAACAAAAATGCCCCCGGAGAGCTTGTTGCAGCTCTCCGGGGCCACTTTATGTGCGTGTGTAACTTGGCGCACACGACCGGCGTTTTACTCGATTGCAATCAGATTCGGGTTCTCAGGCAAAGCCTTCGTCTGCTGAGGAGCAGGCAGCTCGACGTGCAGGACACCATCCTCGAACTTTGCATGGATGTCTTCCTTCTTCACATCGCCCACGTAGAAACTGCGTGCACAGGTGCCGGAGAAGGTCTCGCGCCGCAGATAGCGGCCATTCTGATCCTTTTCGTCGTTGCTGTGGCTGCGCACTGCCTGAATGGTCAGGTAGCCATCGTTCAGATCCATCTGAACGTCTTCCTTCTTGCAGCCCGGCAGGTCAACCGCTACTTCGTAGCCGTTGTCCGTCTGTTTGACATCGGTCTTCATCATGTTTGCACCGCGCTTACCAAAGGTATCACGAGCCTCACGGTTCATCATACGTTCCAGTGCAGCGTCATTCCAGAACGGATCGAAGAAATCATCGAACAGGTTTTCATGGAAAACAGTCGGCATAAGCATAAATCATTCCTCCAATCCCGGCGTTCGGGTCGGGGCAAAAAATCTGAAGCGTCCACTCGGAAAGGCTTTCCAGGGAGCCTTGCGGCTCTCCTTTTGCCCTTCCTCCTGAGCACGCCACTGTTATAGCACCATGCGTTAGCACTGTCAACAGTAGAGTGCTAATATTCACGAAAAAATAATACTTTTGCAACAATTTCTTGGTTCTGGCTCTCCCCGTTTTCCCCTTTGGGGCGGGCTGCCACGCCTTTTTTCGTTGCCGCCTGGTTTGGCACTTTTCAACGGTCCCGTTCCGTGTTACAATAGGAAAAAACGAAACCGGGTGATTTTTTGGAATTTTATGGTACCATCGGCCCCGCCTGTGCCCAGCTGGAGACCTTGCAGCGCATGGTGGAAGCTGGCATGACGGGCATCCGCATGAACCTTTCCCACGGGCCCCTTTCGGCCCACAAAGACTGGCTGGATATCATCCACGCCGTGGGCATCCCCCAGCTGCTCATCGACCTGCAGGGGCCGGAGCTGCGCATCGGCACGCTGCCCCAGCCCCTTGTGCTGAAACCGGGCCAGAGCCTCCGGCTGGGGCAAGGGGGTGTCCCCTGCCCGGCGGCGCTGGTGCATGCAGCCCGGCCGGGCCAGAACCTCCTGCTGGATGACGGCAGGCTCCTTGTGCAGGTGGCCGAAGCCGATGGCGCTGCCCTGCAGTGTACTGTGGTACGGGGCGGCACCCTGCAAAGCCGCAAAAGCCTTGCGGCACCGGGGCTGACGGTGGCCTCCCCCACGTTGACGGAGGAGGACCTGCAAAACCTGCAGTTGGCGGGAGCCTGCGGCGTTACCGGGGTGATGCTGCCCTTCGTGCGGGGGGCTGAGGACATCCGCACCCTGCGCCGGGCGCTGGAACAGGCCGGGGCCGGGCAGATCCGCATTTTTGCCAAGATCGAGAGCCTTGCGGGGGTACAGGCCCTGCCGGAGTTCCTACCCCTTGTGGATGAAGTGGTCATTGCCCGCGGGGACCTTGGCAACGCCATGCCCCTGTGGGAGCTGCCCCGGTGCCAGAAACAGCTTTCGGCGGTCTGCCGGTCTGCCGGGGTGCCCTTTATGGTGGTGACCCAGATGCTGGACAGTATGTGCAGCCGGGCGGTCCCCACCCGCGCCGAGGTCAGCGACATCTACAACGCCGTAGCAGACGGCGCTTCCAGCGTGATGCTCACCGGGGAGACCGCCGCCGGGCAGTACCCGGTGGAGGCCATGGAGTATCTTGTGCGCACTGCTCGCACTGCCTTGGAATAACCCAAAGTCAAAGACACTCGGTCGATTTGTGTTGCCGCATTTAGTCCAGAATTTTTCCGTCAATGGAAATGGTGACCACCTGCCACGGAATGAACTTTCCGCTGGCTTGAAGTGCCTTTTTCGCTGCCATCTCCAAGCCGCCGCAGCAGGGCACCTCCATGCGGAGGATGGTCACGCTCTGGATGTCGTTGCTGCGCAGGATCTCGGTGAGCTTTTCGCTGTAATCCACAGCGTCCAGCTTCGGGCAGCCGATGAGGGTCACCTTGCCGCGCATAAATTCCTGATGGAAATTGGCGTAGGCGTATGCCGTGCAGTCCGCTGCAATCAGGAGCTTTGCGCCCTCAAAGTAGGGCGCATGGACAGGTGCCAGCTTGATCTGCACCGGCCAGTTGCGCAGGCGGGAAACTGGCTGCACGGGGGCAGAAGCTGCGCTTTCGGCAGCCTCCGGCTGTTCCAGCATCCGCATCCGGGAGCCGGGGCAGCCGCCCTCGTGCAGGTGCTTCATCTTCTCCTGCAATTCCTTCTTCTTTTTGTTTTCCTGCACCGCCGCCTCGTCGTAAGCGGGAGCTTCCCGCTCTTCAAAGGTGATGGCACCGGTAGGGCAACCCGGCAGGCAGTCGCCAAAGCCATCGCAGAAATTCTCCCGCACCAGCTTTGCTTTGCCGTTGATAATATCAATGGCTCCCTCGTGGCAGGCGGTTGCGCACAAGCCGCAGCCGTTGCATTTTTCTTCGTCAATATGGATGATCTTCCGAATCATATCTATACTCTCCTGTTGTGGGTGTTTTTTGCATTTGCATCCTTATTATAGTATACTAAAGGCAACTTGTATGTTTGAATTCCAACAAGGAGGGCTTTTATGCAAAAATATCTGCCTGTTCTGCGGAACTGCCCCTTTTTTACCGGGCTTACCGACGATGAGATCCTGTCCATCCTGCACTGCGTCAGTGCGTCGAAGATCACCCGGCCCCGGGGCTCCTACATTTTCCGTGCCGGAGATTCCACGGAGGTCATGGGGCTGGTACTGTCCGGCTCTACCCTTGTGATACAGGAGGACCTTTGGGGACACCGCAACATCCTGTCCAAGTGCAATACCGGAGACTTTTTCGGGGAGCCTTACGCCGCCACGCCCGGTGCCATCCTGAACATCAGCGTGGTGGCAGAGGAGGATTGCGAAATTCTGCTGCTGAACGTCAAGCGGCTGCTCACCTCCTGCCCCACCGCCTGCGACCATCACCAGAAACTCATCCGCAATCTGGTCAGCGTTCTGGCAAACAAAATACTGCTTTTTAACGATAAAATCACTCATGTCAGCAAGCGCACCACCCGGGAAAAGCTGCTGTCCTACCTGTCTGCCGAATCCATCCGGCAGTCCTCCCTTTCCTTTGACATTCCCTTTGACCGTCAGCAACTGGCGGATTTTCTCTGCGTGGAACGTGCCGCCATGTCGGCAGAACTTTCCAAGCTGCAAAAGGAAGGGCTGCTGGTCACCAAACGGAACCATTTTGAGCTGTTGACCCGTTGACCGCCCCATGCGCCGCCCCCAGGCAATGTAGCAAAGTTGATCATCGCGTGCCATTATCCTTTATGAATTTCATAATGCAGCAGCCCATTGCAATAATAGCGAACAAAGTGCGCAGACCCAGCGTATCCGCACCCAAAAGACCCTCAAGGAAGCCGCCGACAAGCCATGCTCCCATAGTAAAAACCATTGCCCATCCGTAGCCCATAGAAATTACTCCTTTGTAGAAATCGCTTTTATTGATTAAATGGAACCAGTTTGCCAGAAACGATTCCAATGAAATATAAAAGCCCGATCTCGATAGCCGCACAGATCACCAACAGAAGATTTGCAAGAGTTTTGCTGTTGCTCAACGTTTCAATACTTTTCCGGTATTGGGCAAAGACCCACATCTCAGAGGTAAAAAACAAAATGTAGAGAACGCTGCTCCGAAAAAGAGCCATCATATTCGATAGTGCATAATTGATTAGAAGAAGATTTATGGAATGAATAGCGACATCCAGAATTTTTGCAGCCTTTTGTTTCATACGCAATCGCTCCAAACTTACAGCTCAGTTTCCACTGCGAGCTGCTCCTGTCTTTCTTTTTCGTCGGCGATTTGGACATCAACATCCTCGTGCATCTTTTTCAGAAGCGTAAGGACACGCTTGATCTGGCCCTTGGTGTTCTCTACACGGCTCTGTGCCTGATTGATGTGATCCAGAACCGCCCAGTCCGTAAACAGCCCATCAAAGAAGAAATCTGCAAATTTCAGAAAGCCATCCACCGTAATCTGAAGATCTGCGGTGATCTCAACATCGGCAAGCTCGGTTTTGAACCGCCGCAGTTCCACTTGAAGCTGTTCAATCTGCTCCTGCGCATTGTCCAGCTCCTCATACTTTGCAAGATCCACCCCAAGACCGCCGCCCATTACGTCCCATGTGCTCCAACCCTCGGCGTTGTCGAGGGTTTCCAGAACTTCGTTGACCGTATGCAATGCGGTCTTTCCGGCATTGATGGCCTCCAGCAGCTCCCGCTTTTGGACTTTCAGCGCTGCAATGCAGCTTTCGCTTTCAGCAACCTGCTGTGCGGCAGGGTGGGCGGAGACTTTGATAGTTTTGATCTTTTCAGAAAGAGCCGCCTGATACCGCCTTTCGCAATCGGACAGTTGCGCCAGCCTATTCTTAATCTGTTCCAGGTCGGCATCAACGGAAGAAAGATCATGGAGAGCAGCATCGTATTTCACACGGGCTGCATAGGCTTCCTGCCGTTCTTTGTCCAGCTTTTCATCCATCTTTCCGATCACCTGATAGAAAAATGCGGCAAGGCTGTGTCCTTCCAGACGATCAACATCGGCCTGTTCTGCCAGCTTGGATTTTTCCAGCTTTTTCAGGCGGTCAGCAAGCGTGTTCCGCTGAGAGGTCAGTTCTCTCTGCTTTGCTTCACAGCTTTTCTTTTCTGCAACCTGCTGCCAAAGCTCTTTCAAGGTAGAATCGCTCATAAATAATGTCCTTTCCCGGCATCCAATTTCCGTCCAGAAGCTGGTTTGCGAATTCTGTTATTGTTTCTCATCGTTTTCACCCAGAATAGCATCCGGCACAACCGTTTTAGGGTTATCTGCCGAAAGGTGCAGAATGATCTATTCACCTGACAGATCGGGAGATTTCAGATTCCGATTTCCGAATAAATTCCTTCGATGAAGGGAGATTTATATTCAATATAACGTTCAATATCGTCAGGGTATTTTTTCGCTCCCTCTTCTTTTATAAGAGAATATTTTCGCACAGCATCGGGATGTGTCCGAAGGTAATCTCTAAATGCGATGTGTCTTTTCAGCTCCGGTGAATCAGCCGGGCACACATATAAATGATGTTTTTTCAGGTGATCTTTACCATCGTAGCGAAATGCCTCTCGTCCCGGAATACCGAGGTCTCCTTCATATTGATAACCAATTTTCTCCAAGGCAGAAATAGTATCTTTCAAAGCGTTGTAATCCTTAATAACTATATCTATATCAATAATCGGTTTTGCAGACAGCCCCTGCACGGAAGTACTCCCCACGTGTTCGATGCTAATTGCCAGCTGCCCAAGAGCATCCGTAAGTTCATTCTGTATTTTAAGAAAATCCAGTCTCCAATGTTCATCGAATGGTTCGACAACAATATGTTTCGTAATCATTTTACGCTCCCTCGTTGGCCTTCCAGTTGTTGCGTCCAGTATACCACACCCAATCCCATTGTAAAAGAGGATATGTACGCCGCCCTTTACGGCATCCCGGTGGAGGACATTCTGGACGACTACACCCTGTTTCTCCACCGGGGCGGCGGAGACTTCCTCCGCAGATACCGGGAGTCAAAAGGCTGGAACCGTCAGCAGCTTGCCGACCACGCAAAGGTCAGTTTGTTCTTATTTTATCTGCGGTGTATCCTTTTGCTGCCGGGTGGATCTCAGATATTCCAGCAGCGTCCGGCTCACCACCGAGCTGGCAGTTTTGGAAAACGCCAGCCCCAATGTCCGGCAGCAGGCAGGCTCCAGCGGGCGGGACACTACCCCGGGGCAGCCAAATGCCTGCATCACCAGCTCCTGTGAGATGGTCACGCCCAGCCCGCTGCGCACAAATGCCATAATGAGGGTATCGTCCCGGAAGCTGTAAGAAATATTCGGCTTCACCGGGCATTTGAGCATCAGGTGCTGGATGTCATTATCACAGCCGGGCGTTTCAATGATGAGCGGATACTGAAACAGCTGCGACAGCGTTACGCTGGGTCGTGCAGCCAGTGGATGCCCCTCCGGGAACACGGCACACAGCGGGTCGTCCCAGAGCGGGTAGAATGTCAGGTCGTCTGCCACAATGGATGAGAGAAAACCGCAATCCACCTGCCCATGGATGATCCATTCCCGGATCTCATCATAGTTGCCGTCCAGGATCTCTATACTCACCTTCGGGTAGTTCTCCTTGAAATAATGCACCACTTCCGGCATCCAGAGCGTTGTGATGCTGGAAAAGCTGCCCACCCGCAGCTTGCCCTCCACCTTGTGGTTGATATTGAACGCAGCCTGCCGCAGCCGGTTCTTCTGGTTGGCCAGTTCCCGGACGTAGGGCAAAAGACGTGTCCCGTTGTCGGTCAGGGTCACGCCCCGGTTGATGCGGGCGAACAGCTTTACGCCCAGTTCTTCTTCCAACCCCGCCATCATCTGGCTGATGCCGGATTGGGTATAGTTCAGTGCCTCCGCTGCTTTGGAAAAGCTGCCCGTTTCGCACACTTTCAAGAATATCTCGTATCGGTCTTTCTGTTCCCGCATCTCAAACACTCCATAAGTAAAATTTATAGGTCGTAGTAATTTTATTCGGTTTACTGATATGATACTCCATGTTATCCTATATTACAATAGGAAATACGGATAGGAGTTTCAGAATCATGGAAAAGAAAGCAAGCAGTTTCTCCGGACAAATCGGATTTGTCCTTGCTGCCGCCGGAAGTGCGGTGGGTGTCGGCAACCTGTGGCGGTTCCCGTACCTTGCCGCAAAAGATGGCGGCGGTTTGTTTTTGCTGGTGTATCTGGTGCTGGTGCTGACCTTCGGTTTCACGCTGCTCACCTCGGATATCGCCATTGGCCGCCGCACCAAGCAGAGTGCCATCCGCGCCTACGAGACGATGCGCCCCAAGTGGAAATTCCTCGGCATCCTGACCTTTCTGGTGCCAGTTCTGATTATGACCTACTATGCCGTCATCGGCGGGTGGATCACAAAATATGCGGCAGTCTACCTGACCGGACAGTCTGCTGCCGCTGCTGAGGACGGTTATTTTACCAGCTTCATCACCTCGCCGGTCTCCCCTGTGGTGTTCGCTCTGCTGTTCATGGGCGTGACTGCTTTCATCGTGTACAACGGCGTGGAGGGAGGCATTGAGCGGGTGTCCCGCTACATGATGCCCATTCTGCTGGTTCTGGTGGTGGTGATTGCGGGTTACGCCCTCACCCTGCGCCACGAGGACGCCTCCGGCCAGATGCGCACCGGTCTGGAAGGTCTGCGCTACTACCTGACCCCGCACATGGAAGGGCTGACCGTCAGCCGCTTTTTGCAGATTTTGCTGGATGCCATGAGCCAGCTGTTCTTCTCCCTCAGCGTGTCCATGGGCATTATGATCACCTACGGTTCCTACGTCAAACCGGACGTAGACCTGAACAAAGCGGTGAATCAGATTGAGATCTTCGATACCGGCGTAGCCCTGCTGGCCGGTGCCATGATCATCCCCGCCGTGTATGTTTTCTCCGGCACCGAGGGCATGAGCGCAGGCCCCAGCCTGATGTTCGTCTCGCTGCCCAAGGTATTCAACGCCATGGGCAAGGCGGGCGTGTTCGTGGGCATCCTGTTCTTTGTCACCGCCATTTTTGCCACCCTGACCTCCTGCATCTCGGTGCTGGAATCCATCACCGCCAACTGCATGGAGATCTTCCACTCGGGCCGCAAAAAGACGGTGCTTGTGCTGGCGGTCATCTATCTGGCCGCCTCTGCCGTCATCGCACTGGGTTACAGCGTGTTCTACTTTGAGGTGCAGCTGCCCAACGGTTCTGCGGCTCAGCTGCTGGACATCATGGACTATGTCAGCAACAGCGTCATGATGCCTTTCATTGCCCTGCTGTCCACCATCCTGATTGGCTGGGTCATGACACCGGATTACGTCATTGACGAGATGCAGCGCAACGGCGAGACCTTCCGCCGCAAGAAACTCTACCGGGTGATGATCCGATACGTTGCTCCGGTGATGATGCTGGTGCTGTTTTTGCAGTCCACCGGGATCCTTGCTTAAGCCGTGAAGCTCCCGCTGGCTTTTGGGAAACCGGACGAGCAGAAAGGGATTTACCCCGACATGCTCGGTTCCGTTATCATCTGATCCACGCCATTGAGGGTGCATATAAGTATCGGAAAGACTGATGATACCAGTTTTAGCGGATGGTTCTGCGGAGCCATCCGTTTTTTCTTATTCAGATCGCATTTTTTCTGTTTTCTCTTGACGATGTCCCGCCAATGGAGTAGGATGGTGCTGCAAAAACGAATTGCAAAAGAGGAGATCCAAATGCAAATCAGCCTTTTATTGATGCAGCAGATCGCGCAGCTATTTCTGATTCTGCTGATGGGATATGCCGTTGTAAAAACCGGCTTGTTGAAGGCATCGGACAGTAAGGTGCTGTCTGTGGTCTTTGTCTATCTGGTCATGCCCTGTGTCGTTCTGAACGCCTTTCAGATCAAGGATACACCGGAGATCCGCACCGGGCTGCTTTATTCCATGGGCATCGCCGTTGGAATGCACGTTGTATTTCTGCTTCTGAATGCGCTGTTCCGCAAAGTTCTCAAGCTGGACGCCGTGGAGCAGGTCAATATCATTTACAGCAATGCCGCCGCCTGTGCAACGGTCACCTCCATGGCACAGCTCTATGACCGGGATGCTTCTCATTCCAGTGCGATCTATGTCCTGAGCACGCTGCTTTCCATCCTGACCATGCCGCTGATGATCGGGTTGTTTGAGCTGTTGCTCTGAAATACGAAAAAAGGCCGTCCGGCACCGTAGCAGGGCAGCCTTTACAACTACAAGGATGTGTCTCTATGAAACTCAAACAATTCATTCAGCAGGAAACGGTCCTCACCGCGGCCGCTGTGCTGGCCGTTGTCTCCGCCTTCTTTGTTCCACCGGATGTGCAGTATCTCGGCTACATCGACCTGCGCACGCTGGCGATCCTGTTTTCCCTGATGACGGTCATGGCCGGGCTGCGGCGGCAGGGCTTTTTTGATGGCCTGGGACGGGCATTGCTGTCCCGCACCCACAGCACCTTTCAGCTGACACTGGTACTGGTCGGGCTGTGCTTTTTCGGAAGCATGTTCATCACCAACGATGTTTCCCTGCTGACCTTCGTTCCCTTTACGTTCGTGGTCCTGAGCCGTCTGGGAGCGGATGTCCGCCGCTCCCTTCTGGTCCCGGTGGTCTGTATGCAGACCATTGCGGCAAACCTTGGCAGTATGCTGACCCCCATCGGCAACCCGCAGAACCTCTATCTTTACGGAAAAAGCGGCATGAGCATCGGGGGATTTGTGCTTCTTATGCTGCCCTACACACTGGTCTCTCTGCTCCTGCTGCTGGCTTGGGCAGCAATGGTCTGCCGGAAAGCCTCTGCCGCCCTCTCCGTGGACGAGATTGTTTCTTCCTCTGCGTCTCAGGGGGATCAGAAGATCATCCTGCTGTATCTGGTTCTGTTTGCCGTTTGCCTGCTGTCCGTGATCCGGGTGTTGCCCTATGGCATTGCCTTTGCCGCTGTACTCGTCTGCGCCCTTTTTGCAGACCCGCACACCTTACGGGCAGTGGACTATTCCCTGCTTTTGACCTTTGTGGCTTTTTTCATCTTCATTGGCAATCTGGGGCGCATTCCGGCCTTTTCCGGCTGGCTGCAGGAGTTTCTGACCGGCCGGGAAGTTCTGGTGGCGGTTCTTGCTTCGCAGGTCACCAGTAATGTTCCCGCCGCCCTGCTGCTGTCCGGGTTCACGGCAGAGACACAAGCCCTCATCATCGGCACCAATCTGGGAGGTCTTGGCACTTTGATCGCATCCATGGCCAGTCTTATTTCCTACCGGCAGATTGCACGGGAGCTGCCACAGGGGAAGAAGCAGTATTTTGGGCTGTTCACCCTGTCCAACCTGATTTTCCTTGCGATCCTGCTGGGTGTGTGGTTTTTGCTCCGCTGAGCGTAGCAGATGACTTATGGTTTTTCTATACCCTTTTTGTACCCGCAGTCGCAGTAGGGTCCGCCGGAGGCAAGGGTATACTGCCGCACAAAATTTGTCACACCGCCCGCTTCGCTCATGGTGTAGTCCAGATGGCACAGGGCGGGGGTCAGGTCGTACAGCCCCAGTTCCTTCATCAGCATCCACATCCCAAAGGGCATCCCGGCATATTTCATTGTCTGTCTCCAAATCCGATCTTCACGATCTGCATTTTCATCCCGTTGTCCCCGACCCTTGCAAGAAACCGGAAAAAGCCGCTGACGGAAGGATCTTTCAAATCGTTGTAACCCAGCATATAGCCCCGGCTGGACACTTGCAAACGGCTGTCCCATGGGGAAAGCTCGCCTTTTGCATCCGAAACCGCGAAATATGCTCCCACATCCTTGATTTTCGCCGTCCTGAGCCACGTTTTGGCAATCATCTTTACCGCCGTGCGGTTGGCGGCATCAAAGACCAGCACTCCGCCGGGGAAAGCGTCCGCCATCCCCTGCACCAGTTCCCGAACCTGCTCCGTCAGAAAGTAATAGAATACCCCGGAGACAAAGAACACCGCCCCGCCGGTGGCATCGATACGGTCAAACCATGCGGGGTCTTTCAGGTCGCAGGGGATGTTTTGCTCTCGCTCCCCGGCGGGCAGCAGCTGCTGCCGCAAGGTGATCACATCCGGGAAGTCCAGATTGTATATCTTGCATCTGCCGTTGTCGCAGGCTCTACCGGTGTTATCCAGCCCGCAGCCCAGATTGACCACTGCCGCACAGGGGTGTGTTTTCAGGTATGCCTGCACCTCAAAGGCAAGGTCATTCTGCCGCATAGCGACCTCCAGCGCACCGAAGCGCTGCATCATGCTGCGAGAATTTTTCTCTGCCTCTGAAAAGTCGTAGTCGATTTCATCGATCAGGCGCACCGCTGTTTCGTCCCGATAAAGGTTTGGATACAGCTCTGTGCACAGCTTCCGGGAATACAGTGGGAGAATCAGCGTCTCCTGCACGGTGTTTTTCTCGATTTTGTATTTCATAGCTTCCTCCCTGTTCTCCTCATTCTGCTTTCCGGCAGGCAAACCATGCCATGCTCTTCACTGTTCCAAGTGTTACGGTTGCACTACTTCACCGCTTTTGCGCCGTAACGCACAGCCAGCCCTTTTTATTTTTGTGGCTTTGGATCTGACAGAATCCTGCTTGTTCCAGATACTCTTTCAGTGCAGTATCCTTATAGATGGTCATCCCATTGATAATTTGTGTCCATCTGTCGTCTTTTGTTGTTTCGCCGTTCGCTTCGTTACAGATGAAAAAGATCCCGCCTGGCTTCAGCACTCGATAGACCTCTTTGAAATTCTGCGCAAGTTCCGGCCAGAAATAGACCGTTTCAAAGGCGGTCACCACATCAAACTGCTCCGCTTCAAACGGCAGCTCTGCCACACTTGCCTGTTGCACGGTACACCGTCCTGCCGCAATGGCTCTGGCATTGACTTTTTGCGCTTTTTCCACGCTGACGGCTGAGTAGTCGATGCCCTGCACCTTGCCGTTGGGGCACAGTTTTAACAGCGTTTTCATGTTCGCTCCACCGCCGCAGCCGCAGTCCAGCACCATAGCATCCGGGGCAGGCTGCAAAAAACGCAGCCCCCACGCTGCCATTGCGCTGTGGCCAAAGTTCATCATGGAAACCATGATCTTCCCGCCAAGACCTACGGGCTTGCGGGTGTTTTCAAAAAAGGACATAACACCACTCTCTTTCTATTTACAGTTCACAATGCAATGCTTTTCACGCAGTTCCTTGCGCTGTAGTTAGGTAAAGCTAACTTTTTTATTCTATAAAAAGCCGCATCTCAGCGGCCCTTCTGCTAAAATAATACGCCCTGCCGTCTCCTCTGTCAAGAAGTTTATGCATTTTCGGAGATTCCGAAATAGATTTCGTTTTCAAGACCCCCAACCGTCAACCCAGCGCCACATCCAGCACCATCATCACGCTGAAGCCTACCGCAAAAAACACGGTGCCAACGTTGGAGTGCTGCCCCTGCGACATTTCCGGGATCAGTTCCTCCACCACAACATACAGCATGGCTCCGGCGGCAAAGCTGAGCAGATAGGGCAAAGCGGGCACCACGATGCCTGCCGCCAGAATCGTCAGCACTGCCCCGATGGGCTCTACGATGCCGGACAGCACACCGCCCCAGAACGCCCGGCCTTTTTTCATTCCTTCCGCCCGCAGGGGCATGGAGATGATGGCCCCCTCCGGAAAGTTCTGGATGGCAATGCCAAGGGAAAGTGCCAGCGCCCCGGCGGCGGTGATCTGAGCAGTTCCGGCAAGATACCCGGCGTAGACTACGCCCACTGCCATACCCTCCGGGATGTTGTGCAGCGTCACCGCCAGAACCATCATGGTGGTGCGCTGGAGCTGGCTTTTTGGCCCTTCGGCCTGCAAGCTGTTCTGGTGCAGATGCGGGATGAGATGGTCCAGCAGCAGCAAAAACAGGATACCCAGCCAGAAACCCACCGCCGCCGGGAAAAACGCCAGCCTGCCCAGATCTGCTGCCTGCTCCATGGCCGGGATCAGCAAACTCCACACCGATGCCGCCACCATGACCCCGGCTGCAAAGCCGGTGAGGGCACGCTGGATGCCGTCGCTCAGGGACTTTTTCAAAAAGAACACACAGCCTGCCCCAAGACTTGTGCCCAGAAAGGGGATCAGGATCCCCCAGAATGCGTCTTGTATCATGTCGAACCTCCTTGTGGTTAAATATAACTAACCGTACAAGCAGTATACTGCGCTCCGGCAAAAAGGTCAAGGGCAATACCGCATAATTCTAAGTGCCGCAGCCGCCGGAACGGTGCTCAAGCCGTCAGGCGGGAATTGTGCGGTGTTGCCCAAGGGCTTTGCGGCACCTTCTGCCAAAAAATTAACCTCCATAAACATTCCCACTTTTTCTTGACAAGGCTCTGCAGGCGTGCTATTTTAAATTTTGTCAATTAGCCTGTCTAACCATCTGAGGGGCCTCGCCCCGCAGGTTTTTCTTTGCGTGAAATGTTAGGCTGAGCTAACCATACATTTTCAAACCAGAGCTAGAGGTGTGTTACAATGAGATTGAAAAAAGTATTTGTAGGTGCACTTGCTGCCGCCATGCTGGTGTGCGCTGTGGCAGTCCCGGCCTTCGCTGCGGAAGAGGTGGAGCAGGAGAACTGCCTGTCCTCCAGCTATGTCCAGATGAACATCCCTTACGCCGATTTCTACAAAGCTGCCGGTGTGGACAATGCATCTGAGATCGATGCTGTTACCAGCGCCACCAAAAACAAGACCCGTGCAGGCAAGCTTGCCGCCGGTTCCTACCATGTCAACGCCGACGGCACCGACATCACCGGTGTTTCCTTCCCGGTCAATGTACTGACCCCGTGGGCGCTGGAGAATGCAAAGCAGGTCACCGATGCCGACAGCTACGACATCACCGTTACCCTGAAGGGCAAGGAATCTACCACCACCTACACCGGCGCAGATGCCCTGTTTGAGAACGAGAGCTACGCTTACTACGAGCTCAGTGAGACCCCTGCCTGCTATATCACCGCATGGTACAACCTGCTGAGCGGCAAGTGGGAGTTCGGCAAAGTCAACGCCACCGAGACCACCGTAGAGGGGGTCACCGTGAAGCTGAAAACCAATGGTCACCACACCGATTACGAGATGAAGCTCTCCGGTTTTGATCTGGACTACAAGGCCAACAAGGTCTACGGCGTAGTGCTGACCACCGCCGACGGCAGCGAGTACGGCCTGCACCATGTGACCAACATTTGGCACGGTACCGCTCTGGGCTTCAATGCCGATGATCCTTACTTTGCATCCATCATCGGCAAGACCGTCACCCAGATCACCTACTACACCGCCAACGGTGTGTATGTCCTGCCGGTCAGCGTGGCGCTGTGAGTTTGCGGAAAACTGCCTAATTTATTGTAAAATATATCACAAAAGGGCAAGGTCGCTTGGCATCAGGCGGCCTTGCCCTTTTTATTGCAGATGGAGCCCAATCGCAGGGTCAACAGTTTTTACGTCTGCAATACGGAATCAATATTGCCGGCATTACTCTGCGAATCACAAAAGGGTCCATCCAGCAGCGTTTTGGCAATGCTGGCAGGCTCTACGCCCAGCCAGCTTGCGCCGGGCAGGCGGATAGACCGGGTTGCCGATTTCCTCGGTGCTTGTGGCCGCCGAGGCAATTTCAAACTGTGCGGAAATCCCCGCCTTTTCCACTAAGTCCTTCATCACAAATTCCGCCATAGGGCTGCGGCAGATATTCACATGATACTGATTTATTGATTTTACTGCAACATAATCTTGAAGTTTATGTAATCTATTTCGGTAACAAAGGTATTCAGCAAAGACCGTTTACGCTATATCATTTTTTTTGAGTAATTCCAATGCCCTGTCCATTGGTACGCAGTCTGCATATCGTTCAGGCCAGAGAAATTCATTATAGTAATGGTAAGCCTGTTCCCTAGTCATGTACTCATTGTCCTGCGTAGAATTTGCATAAGCAGGAACAATCATGTGTAAGCCATGCTCAAAACCAGCCTCTACCGTGGCATTGATACAGAAATCAGTCATAATGCCACAAATCATCACGTCTTTTTCTTCCTTTGCCGTCAGATACTCAAGCAGACCACTCTCTTTTTTGAACGAACTGCATACAGACTTAATAAATCGTTTTTCATCAGGCATCGGTTGAAACTCGGAATAGACCTCAAACTCATCATCCCCGATAGAGAATCCAGTACCAGGTCCATCATCATGCTGTACATAAATAACTTCTATACCTTGTTCTCGAGCTGCTCCAATCAGCTTTTTGATATTACCAACAAACTTTCTGAACTCATATAAGCGTTCATCCACGATACCATTCTGTGCATCTACAACCAATAAAACCATGAATAATCTCTCCTTTTTGAGCTTTTTGCTTTGATTCAAATAAACTAAATTCGTATATTATAATAGAGCGTAACTTCTGCTTTATACACCGATTCTGTATGAGAATCAAATCGCACCCATTCCACTAAATCAAACTGCCCCGGATATTCCATATCGGTCCCACAGTATGTATCACATAATGCCGTGGCAAACAAACAAGATCTTCTTCATCTTACTCTCCCAGCACCTCGCCCAGTGCCAGAACAGCGTTGCGGACGCACTCCGGGCAGGGGCACAGCGGTGCGCCGTTCTCTATCCCCTTCAGATCCTTGCAGATGGTAGCACCGCACTTTTCCTGAAAGTTTTGCAGCAGTTCCTTGGAAATGCGGGGTGTGCCCCTGCCGTCGGTGACGATGCCCGCCACCATCACAGCGCCGATCAGTGCGCCGCAGGTGCTCTCCATGCAGCCCATGCGGCATAGCCTGCGCCCAGCTTCATCAGGGTGTCGGCATCCACCGGCAGCTTGTCCTCAAATGCCTTCAGCACCGCCTGTGCACAGTTGCACTGTCCAGTAGCTTTCCATGCGGCAGCCTGTGCCGCCCGTTCTTCGATGTTCATTTTACAGTCCTCTTTCTTTGATGAATCGTAGTTTATTCGACATTATCATAAAATTCCTGTAACACTGTTGCCAATTCCTCCGGAGATTCTATGTTTGCTTCATGACCTGCTTTCAGAAGTTCATGGAAGTGAGAATCACTCAAATAACTGGCAAGTTCCTTTGAGGCTTTTTTGTTTGCGTTGTCCTTTTCCCCACAAACGATCAATGCCGGACAGGACACCTTACATAATGAATCCCTGAAATCCAATTCCGTCATCGTACTGCACAAGCTGATCACATCTGCTTTCTTGAATCCAAATTGCTTGAACATTGTATTCGGCATAAAGCGAAACAGCATATTCTGGAACTTCAATAGCTTTTCAGGCATTTTATATTGTGCTGCAATTAGCACCAGTGCCTTTACTTTATTTGGATGGTCTATCGCATAATTAAGTGCCAGAACAGCACCCAAGGAAAGCCCGCACAAGACGATTTCATTATGTTCCTTATCACACTCTCCTGAAAATGCAGCATACAGTTCCCCATAAGTGGCCGCTTTGTCCTCCAGCATCTCTGCCAAACTCAAGCAGACGCTGCTGTCCGAGACCTTCGTTTCTTTTATTACTCTGTCCCAACTGTCTGGTTTTTGTCCCAACCCATGCAAGTATAAAAACTTCATCTAATTTCCGCTCTCCTTCACACGTCCCGCTTCCTTTCCAGCGCTTCAAAGTGATACCGGGGCTTTCCCCTGCTCTTTTTGCCGTACTCGATGGCCTCTTTGGGGCAATAGCAGATGCACGCCATGCAGTGGGTGCAGTTCTTGCCCCAGACCGGCTTTCCGTTTTCCAGATGGATATTGTTCAGGGGGCACAGCTCCACGCACTTACCGCAGCCGATGCAGGCGCCCGTTGCCCGGAAGGCATCGGCTTTTACAAAGAAGCGATAGAACACCGGGTTCACCGGGCCGCTCATAAGGCGGTCGTAGAGGTTGTCTCTCGGCGGGGGAAATTCCTGCCCGGCCTTGAGCCGGGTCAGCACCTTCTGAAGTTCAGGCTCTGCCTGCTCCACGATGCTCTTTGCCTGCTCTTTTGAGGGTGCATTGAACATGGCAATGTAGTTTTCCGGCATAATGATCTGGGCTGTGCCCATATACTGCAGCTGCTTTTGCGCCGCAAGCTGCCGGTTATAGCCTGCTGCATTGCCAATTTCGCTGCCGCAGTCCATCACAAACCAGATACGCTCTGCCCCGGTCAGCGCGGTCTTGCCCAGCCACTCCGACACCACCCGGGGGATACGCCATGCGTAGGTAGGCGTGACCAACACCACATCCCGGCCAGTCTGCACCGGGGCGGTATTCCCTACCTTGATGCAGGCGTTCAGGTCGTAAAGCGGCATCTCCAACCCTCCGGCAATGCGCCGCGCCAGATACCGGCTGTTGCCGGTTCCCGTAAAATAAAGTACCATGGCTGCTCCTTCATTTTGTGTTTTTCAGTTACCTGTCTGCCCGGCAGACTGGAATTTGACTAATCCTACATGTGCATCATATTACACTCATGTAATTATCCTCTACATAAACAGCTTTTCCATCAGCAAGCTTAATCTCATCTTTGCCGTTCGGTAATACTGTTGTTTCAGAACCATTCCAATGGGGGATAATAGGATTGTCAATAATATGTAATCCATCTGTTAAATTTCCCGCCGCATACATACTTCCTGCACTGATTCCGACATATATAAGTCCGTTTTTAATTGCATTATTAAGTATTCTATCAAAACCAGTTCTAGACATTTCACGACAAAGCACAGATACATCACCACCACTGACAAAAACAGCATCAAATTGGTTTAATTCTTCAAAAGTTAATAGCCTTGTAAGCATAAACGGGGTTGTAACATACGAAGAATAGGTTCTTTGATAGTCTTTTGAAAGAATTAATTCCAGATTGTACACTAATATATTTTCGTACTGAATTCCCATTAGAAAGAGTTCATGAAAACATATTGCAAGCGACTCTCTTGCACCATCTGTTTCAATGCCAGCTGTTGGAATATAAAGCACTTTCACATCCTTCGGACACTTTCCAATAATATCAAAGAATTTCTCTTTCATCTTATCGGTCAACCCTGCAGATGTAAGAAATAGATGTTTTCCATTCATATTCTTTTACCTCGTCAAACTCCGAGTTGTCGCGCTCCGTATGCCATAGTCTCCGCACGCAAAAAAAGCCCTTTGCGGCAAGCTGTGCGCTTACACCTCGCCCGCAAACTTCATGCCCCAGCTCATGCGGGTGTCGTACATCAGGCGGGTCAGGGCAAGGCTGTCCTGCGGGGTGTAGCGGTCGCTATCGGTACGCCCCAGCTTGACGCAGCGGCTTGCTTCCCGGATCTCGTACTCAAAGCCGTTGATGTCCACCGGGCAGCGGATGACCTCCGGATCTGCGGCAAGGGCTTCGTAGGAGTCATAGCAGCGGGGGATGCCGTACTGCTGCGCAAACGCCTGTGCGCTTTCCATGTGCCGTGAGCCCACGGCAACAAGCTGCTCCCCTTCTGCGCCCATCTGTTCCACCGTAGACGCAAACTTTTTGGCAATGGTGCCGGTGGCTAAAATTCCCCACTTCATAACGGTACCTCCCTGTTTATTATCGCAATTTTCAAAAATAGTGCCGATCAAAACGGCATATTTGCGATATGCAGTTTGCGGATGTTGCTTGAGCATCAAAAACGCAAACTGCTATACTTTGGATTCAGTATACCATGGTTTTCCCCTACGGAAAAGAGAGTGAAAAGCAAAAATGCCCCCGGTGGGCTTGTTCCAACTCTCCGGGGACAGATTCTATGCACCGGTATCTTTCATCTTGTTCCAAACATTCTCATTCATTATAATAGAGATAGAAAGAAGGTGCCAACATGAAACATCGCATTGTGACGGCTGCGCAGATGAAGGAGATTGAACGTGCCGGGGATGCCCACGGTCTGCCCTACCTGCAAATGATGGAAAATGCCGGACTGGCGGCTTACGCTGAACTGCAAAAGCAGTTCCCGCATCTCGGCAGGCTGCTGGTGGTCTGCGGAAAGGGCAACAATGGCGGTGATGGGTTTGTGATTGCCCGTGCCGCAGCAAAAGACGGCTGGAGTGTGACCGTTCTTCTGGCCGAGGGCGAGCCGAAAACTGCTGATGCCATCCTCAATTTTGAGCGTCTGCACTCCCTGCCGGTGCCTATCTGCACCGACTGCTCTGTACTGGAAACCCAGCACTTTGATGCTGCTGTGGATGCCCTCTACGGCACCGGGTTCCATGGTGAACTGCGGCCTTCCGGTCTTGCTGCCTGCGGGCTGATACGCCGTCTGCATAAGAGCGGTGCCTTTGTGCTGGCCGTAGACCTGCCCAGCGGCATCAACACGGATACCGGGGAGGTTGCCGAGGGTGCTGCCCATGCAGATTTGACCGTAACCTTCGACAGTTATAAGCCTCTGCATATGGCAGAAATCTCTGCGCCGCTGTGCGGAAAAATCGTCTGTGCCGACATTGGCATCCTGGATGAATGGCACCCGGAGTTTTGACGAGGCTTGCCGCTGCGGAAAAGCACCTGCACGCAAAAGACCCCGGCAGCTTTCAAGGCACGCCGGGGTTCTTTTTGTCATTCTGCTGCAAAATGTCTGCACTTTCTTGGCAGAACGCAGAAAATGCGGAAGCCGCTTGATTTAGCTCGGTTTCCGCACTAGAATGGAAACCAGAAAAGCAAGCATAGTTTCCACAAGGAGGACGCTCATGCAGGAAAAGCTCGATGCGCTGGTGCGCACACAGGCGATGCAGTTATTCCGTCAACAGGGGCTGCATTTCACCATGCAACAGGTGGCAGAGCCGCTGCACATCAGCAAAAAGACCATCTACACCGTTTACCCCTCCAAGGAGGCCCTTCTGCTGGACATGGTAGACCATGCCTTTGCGGAGATCCACCACTGCAAGCAGAAAATTCTGGCGGGCAGCGGTACTTTGCAGGAGAAGCTGCGGGCGGTCATCATTGCCATGCCGACGGAATACGCCGCGCTGGACCTGCGGCAGATGAAGGAGCTGGACGAGAAATACCCGGTGGTGGCGGCGCGGGTGCGCAGTCAATTGGAAAACGGGTGGGAACCCACCATGGCGCTGCTGGAACAGGCTGTGGCAGAGGGGGTCATGCGCCCGGTGTCCCTGCCGGTGCTGCGGCAGATGATCACCGCGTCCATTGAGAGCTTTCTGGCAGACCGCAGTCTGGCAGAAAGCGGGGTGCATTATGTGGCTGTACTGGAGGAAATGATCTCGATCTTACTGGAAGGAGTGCTGCCGCGATGAAACACAGTTTTTGCGATGATTGGGAGTTTACCCACCACTGGACCGAAGCCTTTGGCAAGGGGCTGCCTGTACCAAAACAGCAAGCCGTCCGCTTGCCCCATACCTGCCGGGAGGTGCCGCTGCACTATGCCACCCCCGCCGATTACGAGATGGTCTGCGGCTACCGCAAACGGTTCCGGGTGCCGCCGGTGCAGGCTGCGCCCCGGCTGTTCCTCCGCTTTGACGGAGCTGCCCATCAGGCGGTGGTGCGGGTCAACGGCAGGGTTGCCGGGCAGCACCGGGGCGGCTATACCGGCTTTGCGGTGGAGATCACCGGCCTTGTGGACCGGGAGGGTGAAAACCTGCTGACCGTGCAATTGGATACCCGTGAAGACCCGGCCATTCCACCCTTTGGCTTTGTCATCGACTACCTGACCTACGGCGGGCTGTACCGGGAGGTCTGGCTGGAAGCTACGGCAGAGAGCCGCCTGACCGATTTGTTCGTCCACACGCCCACCCTGCATGATGCCGTGGTGCAGTGGACGGCAGAGCTCACACCCGCAGCCGTGGCGGTCCGCATCCGGCTGGAGACCGCAGACGGCACCCTGCTGGCAGAGCAGACCGCACAGGCGGCAGAAGCCGGGAAGATGCAGTTTTCCGTCCCGGACGCACAGCCGTGGGATACCGAGCACCCGATTTTGCATCATGCCGTGGCAGAGCTTTTGAACGCAGCCGGACAACCCATCGACCGCAAACAGGTGACGTTTGGCTTCCGCACCGCAGAGTTCCGGGCGGATGGCTTTTACCTCAACGGAAAAAAGACCTTCCTGCGGGGTCTGAACCGACACCAGAGCTACCCTTACATCGGCTACGCCGCACCGGAAAGCCTGCAGCGGGAGGATGCCCGCATTTTGCAGGAAGAGCTGCACTGCACCGCCGTGCGCACCAGCCACTACCCCCAAAGTCCATATTTTCTGGACGAGTGCGACCGGCGGGGGCTGCTGGTGTTCACCGAACTGCCGGGCTGGCAGCACATCGGGGACGACAACTGGAAGGACGCCGCCTGTGAAATGCTGCGGGAGATGCTCCTGCAAAACCGCAATCATCCCAGCATCATCCTGTGGGGCGTGCGCATCAACGAGAGCGTGGACGACGATGCCTTCTATACCCGCACAAATCAAATTGCCCATCAGCTGGACCCCAGCCGCGCCACCTCCGGTGTGCGGTATCTGGAAAAAAGCCATCTGCTGGAGGATGTCTATGCCTACAACGATTTTTCCCACAACGGCGTAACGCCCGGCGCAAAGCCCAAAAAGGACGTGACCCCGGATATGGGCAAGGCGCTGCTCATCTCGGAGTGCAACGGTCACATGTACCCCACCAAGCCCTTTGACGATGGCCCGCACCGGCAGGAGCACGCCCTGCGGCACGTCCGGGTGCAGAACGCCGCCTATGCCAGCGGAGAGCACGCCGGGTGCTTTGGCTGGTGTATGTTCGACTACCAGACTCATAAGGATTTCGGCTCCGGCGACCGCATCTGCTACCACGGTGTGCTGGACAGCTTCCGCAACCCCAAATTGGCGGCAGCGGTCTATGCCAGTCAGGGTGATACTGACCCGGTGCTGGCGGTCAGCTCTTCCATGGACATCGGCGATAACCCTGCCGGGCAACTGGGCACGGCCTACGTTTTCAGCAATGCCCAGCAGGTCAAGCTCTACAAAAACGATGTGTTCGTCACCGCCCTGCGCCAAAGCGAGTGGACGGCGCTGCCCCACCCTCCCTTTGTGATGGACGATCCCATTGGCGAGCTGCTGGAAACGCAGGAGCACTTTTCCCCCGCCAAGGCAGCTGCTGTGCGGGACTGCCTGCTGGCTGCCGGGAAATATGGGCTGCCGGGACTGCCGCTGGCCTACAAGGTCAAATTCGGCTGGTGTATGCTGCACTACAAAATGAGCTTTGAAGATGGCGTGGCGCTCTACGGCAAATATGTGAGCAACTGGGGCGGCGAAGCCACCCGCTGGCGGTTCGATGCCGTGCAGAACGGCAACGTGGTGCGCAGCGTGACCCTTTGCCCCAGCGCAAAGCTGCACTTGGAAGTCAAGGTCAGCCGGACGGCTCTTCGGGAAAAAGACACTTACGATATGGCGGCTGTCCGGGTACGCATTCTGGACGAGAATGGCACCCCTGCCCCCTACGCACAGTTCCCGGTGCAGTTTGCGGTGGAGGGCAGCGCCGCCCTTGTGGGCCCGCAGACCGCCGTTGCCGAGGGCGGCATGACCGGAACCTATCTGCGCACCGTGGGCACTGCCGGAGAAGCCCTGCTGACCGTTTCTGCCCCGCAGACCCAGCCCGTTGTGCTGCGGTTCACCATTGAAAAGGAGGACGCTGTATGGAACTGACCCTGAAACAGAAAACCGCATTTGGTATTGGTGCCGTGGGCAAGGATATGGTATATGCCCTGTCGGCTTCTTACGTCATGTATTATTATCAGGATGTGCTGGGGCTTTCGGCCAGCTTTGTGGGCGTCGTGCTCATGGTTGCCCGGTTCTTTGATGCCTTCAACGACCCCTTTATGGGGGTTCTGGTGGCAAAGACCCGCACCCGCTGGGGACGTTTCCGTCCGTGGATCTTTTCCGGCACGCTGCTCAATGCGCTGGTGCTCTACGCCCTGTTTGCCGCCCCGGTGCTGGACGAAGCGGCGTTGATGGTCTACTTCAGCGTGGTGTACATCCTGTGGGGCGTCACCTATACCATGATGGATATTCCGTACTGGTCCATGATCCCCGCCGTGACCCGCACCCCAAAAGACCGGGAGAACCTCTCCATGGTGGGGCGCACCTGTGCAGGCGTTGGCTCTGCCCTCATCGCCATGTTCACCATGCTGCTGGTGGGAGCCCTTGGCGGCGACAGCGAGCGCGCTGGCTTCCGCTGGGTGGCATTGATCGTAGCGGTAATTTTTGCAGTGACAGAGCTGGTGTGCTGCATTTCCATGAAAGAAACTACCCCCAGTGAGATGAAGACCGCCACCGTAAAGGAGATGTTCTCCGCCCTGTTCCGCAACGATCAGGCTATGGTAGTGGTAGGCAGCATCGTGCTGATCAACTCGGCGCTGTACCTTACCTCCAACTTCATCATCTATTTCTTCAAATACGACCTTGGCGGTGCAGGCTGGAAAGCCACCTACACCCTGTTTTCCACCGTGGGCGGTGCGGCGCAGATTCTTGGCATGATGGTGCTTTACCCCTTGCTGCGCAAAAAGTTCAGCAGTACGCAGGTATTTCACCTGAGCCTTGTGCTGGCGCTGTGCGGCTACGGCACGCTGCTGGTGTTCTGCCTGACCGGCCTTTCCCACAGCCTTGCCATGCTGTGCATTCCGGGCGTGGTGGTGTTCGCCTGCAACGGTATGCTGACCGTGCTGACCACCCTGTTCCTTTCCAACAGCGTGGATTACGGTCAGCTCAAGACCGGACGCCGGGAGGAGAGCGTTATCTTTTCCATGCAGACCTTTGTGGTCAAGGCTGCCTCCGGTGTGGCGGTATTCCTGACCGGCATCGGGCTGGACCTCATCGGTCTTGTGGGCAACACGGAGGAGACCGGCCCGGTGGCAGTACAAAGCGCCGGAACCCTGCTGGGTCTGCGCTTGATGATGACCGTTCTGCCCATGCTGGTGCTGGCTGGTGCGCTGGTGCTGTTCCGCCGCAAATTTGTTCTGACCGATGCCCGCGCTGCCGAGATCAGCGCACAGCTCCACGGGGAGGAAGCGCACCATGACTGAAACACTGCACTGGTACGCGGAAACTTCCGGCGGCGTACAGACAGGCAACTGCACGGTCACGGAGAATGGCGGTGCGCTGCATCTGACGGCAGACCTGCCCGCCGGGACGCTGAAAACGGTGCGTGCCGAGATGCCGTGGACGATGGAAGCAGACGAGCGTCTGTTCATGAACGGCTACCAGACATGGACCTACAGCCCGGAGCTGGACCGGAACGGCAAGCTGCGCGGCACCGACCATATCCCCGGCTTTCTGCGCAAGAAATACGCCTTTGACCGCTACGGCGATTATCATTTTGCGCCTTATGGGCATCAAAAGGGGCAGAGCCACGGCTTTTCCTACTGCTATTTCCGCAAGGGCACACAGTTCCGGCTGGTGGCATCGCTGGACGAGAAGCCGGGCTACACCATCCTCCGCTACGACAGCGGCAAAGCCCTGCTGACGCTGGAGCGTGACTGCGCCGGGGTGGAGCATCCCGGCGGCAGTTTCCCACTCCTTGACCTGTTTTTTGCCGAGGGCGGCGAGACCGAGGTGTTCGACGGCTGGTTTCAGGCTATGGGCATCAAGCCCCGGACTGAAAAGAAGCTGGCAGGCTATTCCAGTTGGTACAACCGCTATCAGGACATCACCGAGGATACCATCCGGGAGGACCTGACCGGATGTCGCAGCCTGCTTTGTCTGGGAGACCTGTTCCAGATCGACGATGGATGGGAGCCCAAGGTGGGCGACTGGCTGGAAACAGATGCACAGAAATTCCCCCACGGGCTGAAAGGCATGGTGGAGGAAATTCACGCCGCCGGATTTCAGGCTGGGCTATGGCTTGCACCCTTTGTGTGCGAAAAGGACTCTGCCCTTTTCCGGCAGCACCCGGACTGGCTGCTGAAGGTGAACGGTGCACCGTGGTGCTGCGGCTGCAACTGGAGCAGCTTTTATGCGCTGGATATCGACAACCCGGCCGTGCTGGATTATCTGCGCCGGGTATTTGACCGGGTGCTGAACGGCTGGGGCTTCGACCTTGTCAAGCTGGATTTTCTGTACGGTGCTGCCCCCTTTGGCAACGCCCGCGAGAGCCGGGCAGCCCGGATGTACCGTGCTATGGAGCTTTTGCGCACATGGTGCGGGCAAAAGCAGATTCTCGGCTGCGGCGTACCGGTGATGCCGGCTTTCGGGCTGGTGGATTACTGCCGTGTCAGCTGTGACGTAGGGCTGGACTGGGACGATGTGTGGTATATGCGCCTGTTCCACCGGGAGCGGGTGTCCACAAAGCAGGCCATCAACAACACGCTATTCCGGCGGCAGCTCAATGGCCGTGCCTATGGCAGCGACCCGGATGTCTTCTTCCTCCGGGAGGAAAACTGCAAGTTGACGGCAGAGCAAAAACGCACCCTTGCCACGGTCAATGCCCTGCTGGGCAATGTGTTCCTCACCTCGGATATGCCGTCTCACTACACGGATGCGCAGCGGGCAGAATACCGCCGTCTGCGCGATATATTTGAACATGCAGAACAGGTGAAGGTGAAAACGGAAGAGGGGGCGGTTTGTATTCAGTATCTTCTGTACGGCAGACCGCAAAAGTTGCTTTGCAGCCCTTTTTAGAAAGCAGCCGAATATGTGCTTGTACTGTGGAGAGATTTAAGCGGTATCTGGAAACTGATTTGCTTCCCCATCTGAACGGCAATTCTGTCCTCGCAATGGATATAATATGAAATCGCACCATGCAAAGGCAGTGAAAGAGCTACTGGACAGTTCCGGTGTTCGATACATTTATCTTCCTTTGAAATACCAAACGAACATTGCCGGCATATCCAAGATACGTTTTACCCGCCCTGCAATTTCCCTTATAATAGCACCGCAGTCTTGAAACGGCTGCAACATTCCCATATCACAAAGGAGGCTTTCCGGTATGGGACAACGGCAAAGTGAGATCATCAAAAATCACATGGAAGTCTACTGGCACGACTATGCGTCGGCCAGCAAGGGCGTTCCCATTACCGAGGCGGGGCTTGTGGAAAAAGCCTCCGTCATTGGACGCACCGGGCTGATGCTGCTGGAATGCGGCACCGGCGCATGGCGTGTCCGAAGCTCCATGAACACCCTTTCGCCGGGAGCTGGGAGTCACAACAACAGCGGACATCGGCCTGTTGTCCATTGAGTTCACCTGCTTTGATGGTGACCAGTGTTATACCCAGTCACTCTGTCTGACAAACACGGGCGTGAATACCTCCCGGCTGAACCGGCTGGAGCATTTCGTCAACGACTTCGACCGGGAAGGAAAATTTATGACCGGCGAAGAGCTGCACAGCCACCTCGATGAGATCGAGCGCATCCACGGCTTGTATTCGCCCATCGCACTGGGCTTTGCAGCTGCACTGGCCTGCGGCTGCTTCACCTTTCTGCTTGGCGGCGGCATTGTGGAAATGCTGTGTGCCTTCTGCGGTGCAGGCATCGGCAACTTTGTACGGTGCAAGCTGACAAAACACCATTTCACCCTGTTTCTGGGCATTACGGCGTCGGTCTGTTCAGCAAGCCTCGTGTATGCCATCCTGCTGAAGCTGGCAGAGGTGCTGTTTGCCGTATCGGCGCAGCACGAGGCGGGGTATATCTGCTCCATGCTCTTCATCATTCCGGGCTTTCCGTTCATTACCAGCGGCATCGACCTTGCCAAGCTGGATATGCGCTCCGGGCTGGAACGTCTGGCCTACGCCGTCCTCATCATTCTGGTGGCAACCATGACGGCTTGGATCATGGCACTGCTGCTGCATTTGCAGCCGGTGCAGTTCCCTGCCCTGAGCCTGACACTCCCGGAAGAGATCGTGTTCCGGCTGCTGGCAAGTTTTGGCGGTGTGTTCGGCTTTTCGCTCATGTTCAACAGTCCCCGGAACCTGGCAGTCTGCGCCGCCCTTATCGGTGCGGTAACGAACACGTTCCGGCTGGAGCTGGTGAGCCTTGCGGGCTTTCCGCCCGCTATTGCAGCGTTTCTGGGCGCACTGCTGTCCGGATTGCTGGCCTCCTGCCTGAAGAGCGCCGTCGGTTATCCCCGCATCTCCGTCACCGTGCCGTCCATCGTTATCATGGTACCGGGACTGTATTTCTACCGTGCCATCTATAATCTGGGCATCCTGTCTCTGATGGACTCCGCCACATGGTTTGCAGATGCCATTCTCATCATCGTGGCACTGCCGTTAGGGCTGATCTTCGCCCGTATTGTCACTGACAAGACTTTCCGTTATTGCACCTGATGTGCAGCATTTCCATTCTCCCTTATAAGGCAAAACGCAGCGAATCTTTTAACGGTTCGCTGCGTTTTGTTTTGCTGTAATGCACTTATAAAGGGAGTTCGTTTACAGGGCGTTTACTCGCCGTAAACGATCTTGGTAGCAGTTTCCACATGGCGTTCCAGCCGGTCGGCAAAGTGTTCCAGCGGCAGAAAAACGCCAAGTTCATCGTAGCGGGTTCCGCCGTCCTTGAGCGTATCCTGTCCATAGTAGACCACGGAACGGGGCAGTGCGTGCTGCAGCTTCATCTGGATATCCCAGACGGTGGAGTAGGCCTCCGCTTCCGTTACCTTTTGCTTCACGGTGTCCGGCAGTTCGTAGATCAGCAGCAGCCCCAAATGCTGGTTGTAGTGGTACTCCACCACATCCATCGAGCCTTCGTCGTAGCCGTGATACTTGCAGTAGCCGCTGGCAAGGTACATTTTTACCTTTTCCTGCTTCTGGAACACCCGGATGAACCGGTCGTATACTTTGCTGCTCACGGCAAATTCGTTGTTCGGCAAAAGAACGCCGGCATCATCCGTCAGGATCACCGGGTTCGGCTGACCATCGGCGTTGAATTTGAACGGGATCAGGGCAGCGTTCCGTAGCAGGTCAAACATACTGTGCTGGCAGATCGCCATCAGAAAGGCAGACAGATCCTTGTTCTCGTAGGCATTGAACAGCGCCGCGGCAAACTGCTGTGCACTCACGGCCGGCGCATCCAGTACGTCTGCCATGTCCAGCGAGTCGTTGAAGGTATCCATCAGGCGGTGGCAGGCTTCTGGATTTTTCAGGATCTCCCCGAACAGTGCCTCTGCCTTTTCTTCTCTTGGAAATATCGTTGCCATCAAAAGACCCTCTTTCTGTTTATTTCCAGCTACCTATTATAGATTCATAATGCCCCGCTGTGAAATACTGCTTTCATATTGCTGCTATATACAGAACACTTTTTACACATTTTCCAAGTGCCTGTATAATGGACGCTGCCATCATGTATGATGGCCAGTGGTTCAGCCCGCTGCGCAAAGCTCTGAGTGCCTTTGTCACCTCCACACAGGAGCATGTCACCGGCAAGGTGCGTCTGGAACTGTACAAGGGCAACCTCATCAATGCAGGGGTCTGGTCGCCGTACTCTCTGTATCGTGAGGACATCGCCACCTTTGCCGCAGGCGGCGACTACAAGCAGAGCGATGCCACCGGTTTCATCAGCATCTATGGTCTGCCCACCAAGGTGCAGGCTATCGTAAACAGCGAAAAAAAAGGGAATGAAGTAGTTTATAGCAGTTTGTGTTTTTAATGCACAAGCATCGCTTGTGGTTTACTCTGCGAATAAAAATGCCCCCGGAGAGCTTGTTGCGGCTCTCCGGGGGCATCTTATGTGCGTGTGTGACTTGGACGCACACGACCGGCGTTTTACTCGATCTCGATCAGGTTCGGGTTCTCAGGCAGAGCCTTCTGCTGCTGGGGTGCAGGCAGCTGGATGTGCAGGATGCCATCCTCGAACTTTGCGTGGATATCCTCTTTCTTTACGGCATCGCCCACATAGAAGCTGCGCGCGCAGGTGCCGGAGAAGGATTCGCGCCGCAGATAGCGGCCATTCTTATCCTTTTCGTCGTTGCTGTGGCTGCGCACTGCCTGAATGGTCAGGTAGCCGTCGTTCAGATCCATCTGAACGTCTTCCTTCTTGCAGCCCGGCAGGTCAACCGCTACTTCGTAGCCGTTGTCCGTCTGTTTGACATCGGTCTTCATCATGTTTGCACCACGCTTACCAAAGGTATCACGAGCCTCACGGTTCATCATACGTTCCAGTGCAGCGTCATTCCAGAACGGATCGAAGAAATCATCGAACAGGTTTTCATGGAAAACAGTCGGCATAAGCATAAATCATTCCTCCAATCCCGGCGTTCGGGTCGGGGCAAAAAATCTGAAGCGTCCACTCGGAAAGGCTTTCCGGAGAGCCTTGCGGCTCTCCTTTTGCCCTTCCTCCTGAGCACGCCACTGTTATAGCACCATGCGTTAGCAGTGTCAATAGCAGAGTGCTAATATTCACGAAAAAATAATACTTTTGCAACAATATCTTGTATCTGTCTTTCCCTATTACCACAATGAGACAAAAATCAACCCTGGAGATGGAATCGCATACCGTTTGCTTTCCGGCTTATCTCATTTTGGCGCAAAAAAGCTACGTTTCAGTTGTTTTCCTTCATAACGGTCACTCCTCTCTTATGGATGTTCTTGGGTGGCAAACTGGAAGTTGTTATTGTAAATCATTTTTTGATATTTCAATCGATGGATAGTGCTCTAAACTTGTTAAGTCAACATCTAATGGAGTAACGTATTCCATATAAAATTTTTCAGGATTTTTATCTTGCAATTTTTTAAGTTTATTCCTAATTTTTTCCTCCTCTGTAGAAACAAAAACCACTGATACTACTCCTACCTTTTCACTTGGATTCATTCTGCTATCTTCAACATTTCCACATAAAATCATTCTAACTGTATTCATAATAATCCTCCTCCACATATAACTTCCGATTTTCCGCCCTCAGTATACCACGCTTTCCCCTTGCAGAAAAGCACCTGCACAAAAAGGAGCCGCCGCACAAATCACTGTGCGGCGGCTCTCAGCACCGATAGTGTCACATCCTTCGCTCAAGGTTCTGCCGGAACAGCTCGTACGCTGCCCGCAGATCCTCCGGCAGACGCTTCAATGTCTCTGCCCGCAGTTCCTGTGGCATCCCGTAAAAGGCTTCGGCAATGCCGCCGGTGATGCAGGCAAGGGTGTCGCTGTCGCCGCCAAGGGAGACCGCATTGCGGAGCGCATCTTCAAAGCTATTGCTTTCCAGAAAGGCAATGATGGCCTCCGGCACGGTCTGTTGACAGGTCTCCACATGGCGATAGCCCGGACGAATCTCATCGCAGGTGCGGCTCAAATCGTAGCCGAAGGTCTGCTCCACATACTGCCGGATCTCCGGCTTGCTGTGGCCGGTGCGTGCCAGAAAAATGGCCGCAGCCGTGGCCTGTGCGCCCTTGATGCCCTCCGGGTGGTTGTGGGTGACCTCGGCAGTCACCTTTGCCATCTCCAGCGTTTTGTCCAGCGTGTCAAACAGCCAGCCTGCCGCCGCCACCCGCATGGCAGAGCCATTGCCAAAGCTGCCGTAGGGCTGCGGATGCTCCGCACACAGCCACCGGCGGAACATCCCGCCGTAACCGGCATCGGGATACACATTGCCCAAACGCCGCATTTCGTACCGCACTTCGGCAAAGGTTTTCTGTGCATCTCCCTGCCCCGCCATCAAGCCCCGTGCCACTGCAAGGGTCATAACGGTATCATCCGTGAAGTGCGATCTTTCGCTCAGCAGGGGGAAATCCTTGCTCTTGTGATTGTTCCGGTCAAACTCGTAGGGGCTGCCTACCATATCGCCCAAAATTGCTCCTAACATAAAATACCCTCCGTATCTGTGGTGTTTCGTCTTTCTGACAAAAGGATACCACAAACCGGAGGGCAAAAGGTCAACGGGCAGACGACAAATCACGCACCCAGCTGTTCCTGATTCCATTGGAACAAAAGGGTGTTGACCTGATTGATGTTATAAATTTTTTGTTCCAAACAGTACCGCACGATCCAATCCCGCTTGGAGCCATCGGAGAAGGCATAGCCTGCGCTTTTAAGCAGGTCGATGGTCTCATCCTCCGACAGATGCAGCCCCACGGCAAAGGCAAGCACGGTCTTCTTTTTGGGGTTGTAGTCCCGGTTGCACTGAATTTTGGAGAAGTGCTGCCGGGAGATGTTGGACTGCTTGTACACGGTGGAATCCTTCAGCCCCCGCTCATCAATGAGCCGCAGCAGCCGGGTGGTGAAGCTCTCGCCCAGGTTGTCCATCAGGTGTTCCAGACTGCGGGCAGCCCGAATGCCGGGGTACACACTGCCCTGCCCGGCTCGCAGTGCCCGATGGCTTCACAGGCGGCGGTCAGCTCCTGCTCCCCTGCTGCCTGATAGATGGCACGGCTGGTGCCGCTGCCCTGCAAAAGGTTCCGGTTCGCCGGGTTGACGATGACATCCGCTGTTACCTTGGTGATGTCGTTGCGGATCATCAAAAAAGGCATGGTGGTTCCTCCCTCATGTGGTTTTTCACATTTCCCGCTGCTCCACAATTTCCAGACTGTCCCGCCCGACATGGCAAAGCAGAAACAGCACCCTCACACCTGCGGCTTTCGCTTCGGCCAGCGCTGTGCCAAACTCCGGTTGCGTATCAACATTCGGCCTCACCTCGGTGATGCCTTCCATCTGGATCACAAAGGCTACTGCGCACCGATACCCTGCCCGCTGCGCCTGCGCTAACTCATGCAAGTGCTTCACGCCCCGTTCGGTGGGTGCATCCGGGAAATAACCGATGCCGCCCACTTCCAATGTGCAGCCTTTGACCTCCAGCAGGTATTTCTGTTCGCCCTTTTCCATGTAAAAATCAATGCGGGATTTTCCATATGCAAACTCCGGCCTGACAAGGTCAAATTCCTGCTTTGAGAGCCATTCTCCTACCACCTTGTTGGGTGCCTGACTGTCCATGTTGACCCAGCCAAGTTCCTGCTTGCGTACCGCCACAAGGTCGTATTTTGTCTTGCGCTTCGGGTTGTCCGACACTTCCAGACGCACCGCCGCACCGGGCAGCAGCAGTTCTCTGCACCGCCCGGTGTTTTTGACATGGACGGTTTCCACCGTGCCGTTCACATTTACATGGACAATAAAACGGTTGGGGCGGTCAAGAAAAATGCCGTCCACGATCTCTCTGTATTTCAATGTTTACTCCATTTTCATTTTTGTCTGATACACCTGCGCCGTCCGGGCATCAAAGCAGCAGAAGATGACCCTCATATCGTAGTCGGCGTGGCTTTGCAGCCAATCCACCACGGTACAATATCCTCGTACGTTAGTTTCTTGCGAGTATAATACTTCCTCCTCTGCACAAGGTCAAGCAGAACATTTTCAGCGCTGCATCAATCCTCTGGTTGCACGCAAAAAACAGGCTCCTGCAAGCGTTTAACCACTGGCAGGAGCCCGTTTATTTCTTAGTGTTTCATCATCCACAGACCATGCAAGTTGCAGTAGGCGTATATTAACACCGACTTTGGGCTTATCGGCAATAAATTTCAATGGCTTTCTGTGCGAATTCTGCCGCACCTTCTCCCCCGGCAGCGTTGATGTTCTCCGTAAACTCGCCGCCGGCACCATACATCTGTCCAAGCCGATACAAAATGGGCTTCGTACAGGTATAGTAATTCTCGGTGATAAAGTCCTGCAGCTTTTTCACCTGCGCCTGTACTGCGGGGTCTGCCGGTTCTCTGGTTTGCAGCGTTCCGAATGCCGCTACGAGCCCCATCAACTGCTCGTTGATGCTGCCAGATTCCTTCTGCGTCCGCCGGGCATTTTTTGCCTCAAATTCCTGATACTCTGTGGTTTTGCCCCACTCTTTCTTTGCACGTTCTGCGTATTCCCTGATCTTCTGTGTGTCAAATGCGTTGAAGTCCATAACGTTTCCTCCTGTTGTCCGAATCTTCTCCGCAAGAGCGATCAACTTTTCCAGATGCTGTTTTTTCAGGTTCAGCAATGTGATCTGCTGTTCCAGCGCCTTTTCCCGGTCAAACTCCGGGTTTTTCAGAATTTTTCGGATATCCTCCAGTGAAAATTCCAGTTCTCGGAACAGCAAGATCTGTTGCAATCGTTCCAGTGCAGCATCATCATACAGGCGATATCCCGCCTGCGTTCGATGCGCCGGATGCAGCAGACCGATTTTATCGTAATATTGCAGCGTCCGAATGCTCACCTCGGTCAGATTGCTCACTTCCTTGACAGTCATCATTTCGTTTTCCTCCCTTGCGACAAGCTCAGTATACGCTATGACGTAACGTCAGGGTCAAGTGCTTTTTTAGTTTTTTCCGCCGTTTACCACAAGCAGCTCTGCACCGTGGGGATGCCCTCAGCTTCCCATGGCAATAAGCACCAGCACGACCACCACCGCAATGGCGATGAGGCAGCCGCAGCCGCTGCCGTCTCCACCACCACCGCCGCCATTGTTGTGATTTCCGCCGCCACCGCCGGACGAGCCACCAAAGTTGCGGTTGAAGGCCGTCATGTACTGGGCATAGCCCGTGTCGCCTTTGCCGAAATAGCCGTAATCACCGTTTGCCATTGTATTTTCCTCCGTCTGAAGTGTGTTTTGCTTCTTCTGAGGTCATTTTACCAAAGATGATATCCCATAAAGCTCTCTTTCAGAATTTCTTTGCAATGTCATTCTTCTCCGATTCCCAGATACGCATCGATGTCTGTGATGCCCTCCCCGCTGACCTCCACCAGATCCTCAAAGGGCACTACGGTGTCGCCCACCTGAAGGGTGCGGAACACCGGGTCGATGCGGTCTGCTTTTCCGGTCAGCGTGATGTAGTTGCCCACCGCCGGAACCTCCGGGTGGGCGGTATCCTCCTTGAAGTACCGCACCGTGATGGTCATGCCCTTGGTGACCTGCATCAGCCGATCGGACAGAGCCGACATTTCTTCTTCGGTCAGAATGCGCTTGGGCACACGCTCAGTGCGCTGTTTTTCTGCGGCAAGCTGCTCGTCGTAGCCTCGTAGCGGAGAGAAGGGCGAGAATATCTTGGCACGGTTCTGCAAGGTCATGCGGGGGTGCTTGCGGAGAGATTCTTCGGTCTGAGGGCGTTCCATCTCCAGAATATCCCCGTACTTTTGGGCGGTTTCCCGTCCGATCTTGCTATTTTTGTAGTTTTCCATCCGAACCTCCTGCCGAACCTCCCGCGCTGTGCCCGCCGATCTGCGCGTTGCGCTGTCGCATGGTGGCACCTTCCTCATAGCTGCTGGCCTTCAGCACGGCGTTTTTGCCGTACTTGTTCTTGATGCCCAGCATGGCTTGCTGGAGTTTTTTCTCCTTTTCCAGCTTCCTGGTGTCGGTGAAAAAGTCCACCTGATAGAAGCCCTCGTCCGGCGTGACCTTGTTGGCGTTGATGGTAATGCGCCGCACCGTCAGCGCCGGGTCGGTGATGCGCTCAAACAGCTTTGCGCTTTCGTTGATGAGGGTGCTGCCCAGATTGGTAGGGGCATCAAACCGGACGGTGCCGTGGGCTGCCTTGGGGATAACTCTGCCGTAGCGGTCGGTCTGGGTCAGACCACGGTAGCCGCCCTTGTCCACGTTCTCCCGGTCGTAGCCTATCTCCAAGGTGATGGATTCGGTCACCAGCTTCTTTTCGGTGAGCCGGAACATCAGCATCTCCGCCATCTCCCGGACAATGAGCTTCGCCTTGTCGTTGGGGTAGGGACAGGTCAGCACCTGCCCCTCGCTGATGCTGTTGGTGCTGGGCTTGTAGCTTTTGATCTCGGCCATGCCGCAGGGCTCATAACCCCATGCGTGGTCGATGAGAATTTCCGCGTCCACGCCGAAAATCTCATACAGACGATCTTCCCCGTGGATAGAAAACCGTGCCAGGTCCCCCATGGTGTAGATACCGTGAGCTTCCAGCCGCTTGACCGTGCCGGGACCGGTCATCCAAAAATCCGTCAGCGGTCTGTGGTTCCACAGCAGATACCGATAGGACTGCTCGTCCAGCTCTGCAATGCGGACGCCATCTTTGTCTGCCGGAATGTGCTTTGCCACAATGTCCATGGCCAGCTTTGCAAGGTAGAGGTTGGTGCCGATGCCTGCCGTTGCGGTGATTCCAGTGTTGTACAGCACTTCCCGCACCATGGTCATGGCAAGTTCATGGGCGCTCATGTGATAATAAGGCAGATAGCCCGTCACATCAATGAAAACCTCGTCGATGGAGTAGGGGTAAATGTCTGCCGGGGACACATATTTGAGGTAGGTCTTGTAGATCTGGGTGGAAACGTCCAGATACCGTTGCATCCGGGGCGGCGCAACAATGTAGCTCAAGCCCAGCGCAGGGTCTGCGTTCAGGGCGTTGGCATCAAAAGAGGTTCTGGCAAAGTGGTACTTGCCGTCCTCTCCCCGGACTGCTTTTTTCTGCCGGATGGCAGTTTGCAGCCGCTGAGCGTTGACCTCTTTCACCCGCTGAACGGCTTCAAACAGCCGTGCTCTGCCGGGTATCCTGTAGGCTTTCAGGGAGGGCGACACCGCAAGGCAGATGGTCTTTTCGGTGCGGGAGGCGTCCGCCACCACCAGATTGGTGGTCAGGGGGTCCAGATGACGGTCTACGCACTCCACCGAGGCATAGAAGCTTTTCAGGTCGATTGCCAGATAGGTGCGCTGCGCTGCCATACTTCAGCCCTCCTTTGCAAAAGTCACAACTATTTATCTTATTATAATAAATCTTTACGCTGTTTTCAAGATAGAACGGCTATTTTATCTGTGATATAGACAACAAAAAAGAGTGGCAGCATTTCAAGCTGAAACGCTGTCACTCTGTAGGAACTGCGTAATGACTGACGATTATCCTTCTACTTTGACCGTAGCGCGATCGCTCTTTGCGTTTCCATCCGCATCCAGCGTGATATGCACAAAATGTTCCGGCTTATCATAATCCTTTGTCTCGCCGTCATCGGTATAGTATTCATAGGATGCACCATCGGGAGCATAGGCAAGCAGGCGCAAGTCTGCAAAATCCACATCGGCAACGCTCTGGATCTTTTTGCCGTCCTTGGCAAGGGGCAGAAGGTGCCCCTTGCGCATAAAGAACACCACTTCATCCAGCTCCACCGGAATGTAATGATGGCCTGCTGGCAGCACGCTGGTTTCGATGCGGTTGCTTTCGCTGCACTTTACCCGCACCTGCAGCATCTCCTCCGGCAGATAAACATACCGACCTCGGGCATTTTGCTCATATACCGGGGCGATCAACAGGCTTTCACCGATCATCACCTCATCCTCCACCCGGCGGGCAAAGTCGTCCTCCGGGAAGGCGAACGCCAACGGCATACAGTACATGCCGTCGTGCAGAGCAGCCTTCATGTACTCGCTGTAAATGTAGGGCAGCAGCAGGTAGCGCAGCTGTAAAATCCCGGCAAAGGCGGCCTTGTTCTTAAAGCGGTAGGGTTCCTGCCGACGGGTGCCGTTGGCAGAGTGGTTCCGCAGCAGCGGGGAGAAGATGCCCAAGCCATACCAGCGCAGCACCAGATCCTCCGTGGTATTGCTGCCAAAGCCGCCAATGTCGGGGCCTTCGTACAGGAAGCCGCACATATTCAAGGAGGGCATCATGTGCAGCGCAAGCAGAATGTGGCTCCACCAAGAATGGTTGTCGCCAGTCCAGATGCCGCCATACCGGTGCATCCCGATGCAGGCGGAACGGGAGTATATCAAAATGCGCTTGTCCGGCTCCAGCCGCTCGAAAGCCTCGCCTGCCGCACGGGTCATGTTATAACCAAAAAGATTATGTACCTTGTCGTGCCGCATACGCCCCTGTTTGGTGTTGTGGTAGAACAGCTTATAATCGTTTTCGTTGTTGGAAAGCTCTGCCACCATGCCGGTAAAAGCACCAAAGCTGGAAATATCCAGGTTTTGCTTGCTGTATTTCTCAATTTGAGCAAAGGTCTTTTTCAGTCTTTCCTCTGCGTAGAAGATAGCAGGCTCGTTCATATCATTCCAGAAGCCCTCGATCCCCTGATCCAGCAGAACTTTATATTGACTGCCAAACCAAGCACGGGCTTCCGGGTTGAGCATATCGGGGAAGTGTACCCGTCCCGGCCACACACCGGCTACAAAGGGGGTGCCATCCTGATTCGTGCAGAAGTAGCCGTTTTTCACGCCTTCCTCGTACACATCATATCCATCTTCGACCTTGACTGCTGCATCGATGATGGGGACAAGATGGATGCCCTGCGCTTTCATCTCGGCGGCAAAGTCTGCAAAACGCGGGAAGCGCTGCGCATCCACCGTAAAGTCCTTGTAACGCTCCATGTAATCGATATCCAGAAACCACAGCGTCCAGCGGCATATGATTGGCACGGTAATTTGCCACCACCTCGCGGACCTCGTCCTCGTTCATGTAGCTCCAGCGGCTCTGGGCGTTGCCAAAAGCCCATTTGGGCGGAATATAACTGCGCCCCACCAACTGGCGGAACTGGTGCACAATATCGGTCAGGCTCTCGCCCTCAATGATGTAGAGATCGTAAGGCCAGGTGATGCGTAATAGCCATGATCAGTCATAAAAAGCGAGGATTTGCCCTCGGTATGGTTGCCGTCATCGGAGCATTTGCTTTCGTACACCCACCGCGCTTGTTGATCGGACCATTTTCCTGCGGTTCCATGGCATAGGAGAAACCATCCGGCTCCTTGGTCAGATAGGGTATCGTTTCCATCATGGGCAAAAAAGGACCCACTACACTTTCGGTATCAAACGGTTGACCGTATTGCTTTTTGTAGATCATAGTAAAATATCTCTCCTCTGTTTTTTGAATCGTCACAGTGTAAAACGTACCAACGTATTTCTGATGGACAATTAAGAAACTCTGACATTGGCTGGAGCAATTGGGGCTTCAGCCTATCTGCCGTGGATGCCGATGCGGTCTTTGCTGTCGTTTTCAGCGCAGACGGAGGCGGCGGCTGGAGTTGTGATACGCCAGCGACATGGCTTCAAAGACGAGAAATCCGCACACAAAGCCCATGCCGGCAAACAGCTTTTTCCAGAAGTTCATTTCTTGCACCTCGTCCGCTTACAGCGCCGCATCCATTTCTTCCAACCGATCGATCCAACGCAGGTCGTCTTTTTTCTCCTGCCGCCGGTGCGCACCACCTCAAAGCTGCGTTCTTTCGTAGAAAGCGCACCCTCCACCCGGATCCGCAGATTTAGCTTACAATATAACTAATATAGTATAGTATACTTGCGCAGCGTTTCGATTTCAAGCGCTAATTGGCATTGGCTGTGAAAAAAGAGAGGCCAATCTGCGTAAAAATTTACGCAAGTTGATTCCTGTACTTTTCCACAATCCGGCTATCAGTATAGACAGTCGTCTTGCGATGCGGTATACTCGAATCAGATCAACATTTTCAGGAGGAAAGTCATGGCAGGAGAAACCAACAAGGTCGTCATTGTTACCGGAGGAAGCTCCGGCATCGGACGGTGCACGGCATCCGCTCTGAAAGAGAATGGCTGCATCGTCTATGAGTTCAGCCGCAGAAATATCCCTATGGAGGGCGTCACCCATCTATCCGTCGATGTGACCGATGAAGATGCGGTCAACGCCGCTGTGCAGCAGGTCATCCAAAAGGAGGCCAAAATCGATGCAGTGATCAACTGTGCAGGTTTTGGCATTTCCGGTGCGGTGGAGTTTACGTCCATGGAGCAAGCCAAAGCACAGTTTGACGTAAATTTCTTCGGAACGGTCAATGTAAATAAAGCAGTTCTCCCCTTCATGCGCCATCAAGGGAAGGGGCATATTGTGAACATCAGCTCCGTTGCCGCCGTAGCACACATTCCGTTCCAGACCTTCTACTCTGCAAGCAAAGCCGCCGTTTCTTCTTACTCTTACGCTCTGGCAAACGAAGTCAAGCCCTACGGCATCCATGTTACCGTCGTAGAATTGGGTGACATCTGCACCGGATTTACAAAAGCACGTCAGAAAAGTATTCTCGGCGATGATGAATACGGTGGGCGCATCTCCCGGAGCGTCAGTCAGATGGAGCATGACGAGCAAAACGGCATGGACCCGGCACGCATTGGACGGTACATCGCCGGTATTGTGGAGAAAAAGAATCCGGCAGTCGTTTATGTTGCCGGCGCACAGTATAAATTCCTGAGCCTTTTGTGCAAGCTCCTGCCCGCCGCAGCACGCGGAAAGATCGTGGGGAAAATATACGGGTAACAGGCACATTGCTCCGCAAAGCTGCTAAAAGAGGATATGTACGCCGCCCGCAGGCGGCACCCTTTATTCTCCCGGTGATTCTTGAAGCCAGCCCTTACGCAACTGATCCAGTGCGTGGGTCTCGAGCCTTGAGACATAACTTCTGCTGATCTGGAGCAGCTGTGCCGTTTCCAGTTGGGTCAGGGGCGGCTGACCTGCCAGCCCGTACCGCAGCAGGATCAGCTTGCGCTCCCGGGCGGGCAGGCCCTCGATCAGCCTGCGCAGCCGCCGGGCCTCATCCTGCCGCTCACAGGCATCCTCCATGCAGAAACCGTCCTGCAGTACATCGGAAAGGGTCAGCGCGCTGTCCTCCTTTCCCGCTTCCAGTGTTTCCTGCAGGGAAACGACCACACCATTTCTGCGCTCCCTGCGAAAATGCATCCGCAGCTCATTTGCTATCCTCTCCCCAGCGCACTTTGGGATGGAAAAGAGAATCCACCTCTTTCACGCAATGACGCATCTACGTCAAAATGGATTTTTTGGAGCCGAGAGAGCGGTTCCTTTTTTCTGCTTCAGAGGGTGTCATGTGAGGGTCATGGTCTAACCCCTCTATACATCTTACAGGTAAGTTTGGCAGGCCCCCGCACCACCGTAGAGGCGCAGGCGTTCTACCGTATGTACCACTCTTACGCCGACATCCCGAACCCATGGGACCGTCTGCGTTGGTGCCGCTATGGTCTTGACCTGCTGCAAAAAGAGGTTGCTGCCATGGCGGGCATGGAGGAATGGCTCTATCAGGATCTGGAAAGCGGCGCATTTCACCGCAGCTTCACGCCCGAACTTGCGGACAAGCTCGCCGCCCTTTACGGCATCCCGGTGGAGGATATTCTGGACGACTACACCCTGTTTCTGCACCGGGGCGGAGGAGCCTTCCTCCGCAGATACCGGGAGGCAAAAGGCTGGAACCGTCAGCAACTTGCCGACCACGCAAAGGTCAGCCGGACAAGCATCCGCTGCTGGGAAAACGGACAAAAGACCATCGGTCAGAAGTGCTTTTGCCATCTGGTGGAAAACCTTGGTTCCGATTTTCCATCTATGCTGCGCGTGTGAGGTATGGTAATTTTTCTCCGGCCAAACGAAAAAGCCCGTCTGCAAGCCACGATATGTGGCAGCGCAGACGGGCTTTCGTTATGGAATCATTCTGTTTCAATTATTCTGATATTCGCTCTGACTTACATGGCGTTCCGTAAAACACGCAGTCGTTCTTCAAACGTTGCTTTCCATGCCGGATGCTCGGAGAATACGGTGTGCTCCACCTGACGGACTTGGTTCAGTCCGATGTTCCGCACCGCTTCCACTGCAGCATCTTTTTGGCTCAGATGGCGTTTTCCCACGGTCAGACAGTTTGCGCCTTCTGGCGTGTCGTACTGCTGAAACGCCCGGTTGAAGTCCATCAGGTCATGCAGACGGATGGGCTGATTGGTTTCGTTGTCTACCAGCAGACCCCAATTTTCCCAATGACGGTCAGTATTGCCCACCAGATAATCCAGAATGTTCATCATATAGTAGCCGGGAGCATCCAGCTCTAAGATCTTATCCAGCGTGTTCCAATCATGGTTCGTGCAGTAGACGTCATAGGCTGCATAGGTCACAAGACTGTATCGCTGAGATGTCATGATTTTGCTGATAGAAACCGGCTCATTTTCAAACATCCCCTGCTCATACAGTACCTGATGGCAGTCAAAGCACCGGCAGATTTTGCTTGCCAGCACTTCACGTTCCACCGCTTCCCTGCCACCATCCTTGTAAAGATAGAAGCCATCCTCTTTTCGCACCCACGCCTTGGGGTACAAGCCGCCCGTAGACAGGTCATTTGCCAGAAGATGGGCGTTTGTCACCGTCATTTGGTGCCCCCGCAGCGCAATATCCACAAGCGCATTGCTTAAGGAGTGTGCAAAAAGGTTGATATCCTCGAATCGAATCTTCTCGTTTTCTTCTTTCACCCAGAACACATCCAGCAAAGACAGACAATGGTAGGATAATGCAATCTGTGCTCGTTCCCTGTCCGTAACACTCTGAGATGCACCGATACTGTTCAGGATTTCCTTGGCGTAGGTGCGATCCAACGTCAACATCCGGGAGGCGCACCAATAGTAAAAGTTCGTTACATTATTGATGCGCTCGTCAAAATCATCCGATTCCACCAGAACCAGATCATAGGGCATGAAATCCTCGAGGCAGACCCTGCATTCCCCTGTCGTGCTGAGTTGTGCCACACAGCTTTCCCGGTGCATGATCTCGTAAAACATGGTTTTCATCCCTCCCTGCGTTCTGTGTCTTGCTCTGTATTTATATTACCTTCTTTTTTCACGGGACGCAAGAGCTTTTACTTTTCAAAAAGCTTTTTCTGCTGCTCCATCAGGACGGTTTCGATACGCTCTTTCAGCAAAAAGTGGAACTGTTTTGCGTGTTACGCAATGTCACAGGATGCCATATTGGCTGCCAACAATCAACAGTTTTGTTGTGTCAGCCGTATTTCAAAAGACTTATGTAACACAAAAAGCCCCACGCTCAACACTGCCTCTGAATCTGACCGTCTCTGGTCAGAGCAGAAAAGCATATGTTGAGCGTGGGGCTTTGTTTATCGGCTCGGCTGCCAGCCGGGCTTTTGGTGTTCCTTGGGTTTGTAAGTTCCTTTGGTAGTATCGATCACCGCCTGCAGCAATTCGAGCTTCTGCCATGTGGGGCAGTTCAGACGGTCGATTTTTTCGATCACATAGTTGGCGTGGGCGGTTGCGACCCGTTTTCCGAGTTCGTCCCATCCCTCTTTCGTTTTGGGGTAATGTACCACCACTTCAATGGGGGCACTCTTTCGCATGGCTCACTCACCTCCGGTTACATCGCTATCACCTCATTTTTACGGGTTACTGGTTGTCCGCTATTCGCTGCGGTTTCCGCTCAGAACGTTCAGAGCCAGACCGACCAGCAAAGCCATATCAATGCGGAGCATTTCAGCCTTGCTGGCATATCATTATCTGGAAGTACCTGAAGTTGCATATTCAATTTTCAAGGTCCGCCCGGCTGCGGCTCCCGCTCCCTTTCGGAGGTGGGCCGCTGCCGTGACAATAGTGTATCGTACTTTCGAGCAAAAGTTTATGGACTCGTAGTCCAAGTCACCCACCCTCTTAGTCCATATATTGTATACAACAGTCCCAAAAAGCAAAAAAATCCCGCCTGAAAAGCAAAACCTTCGCTTTGCCCTCAGACGGGATGTCTTTCGACACGACTGTTATAAATTCAAAAAAGCTCTTGACCTGAAGTCAACTTTAAGGATTATACTGAACCTGTCAGAAAAATTTTTGCCGTTCTTATGCGGCATGCATGATGATAAAGAAGAATTCATTATAATGGCCGACCGTCAGAAGTCCCACCGACACGATAGAACACCCTGTTTCCTGCTTTTCTTGCAGTAAGCAGCCCCATCTCATGGAATTTCATCACAAACGTCCGAATGGTTGCATACGCAGCGTTTCGGAAATCCTTTTCCAGCTGCTTTGTGGTAAACTCCTCTGCACCATAAGCAGACAGAACATACTCTCAGAGCAGCCGTTCTTTTTCTGTGATTTTTCCTTCCGCAAGAGCAGTTTGATATACCTCAAGATCAGTTTTCGGCGGGACTGCATCCACCTGCAGGCGGTTATAGACCTCATTGCAGAAGTAGAACAGAAAGGGAGTCACATCCGTATAGCCGGAAATCAGAGCATTTCTCTCCACGCGTTCGTAGGCTTTGTAATATGCGTCCTTGTTTTCAGCGATGTATCGGGAAAACGGCGTGAACAGTGCCGCAGGATAGCCCTGCTGAACAAGATACCAGAGGTGGAATAGCCGTGCAGTGCGTCCATTCCCGTCAAAATAGGGGTGGTAGTATGCAAAAGCAAAGTGCAGAATGGCAGCCTTATGCAGCTCATTGATGCCGTCATTGGCATTCGCAAAATCGACAAGATATTTCATGGCACCGGGAAGCCGCTCTGCCGGAAGTCCCGGTCTGGGTTCCTCACCGCCCACAATAAAAACCCCGCCATGCCGATAAAAGTGGTTTGGCAGTAATCGATCTTCATCCGGGAGATAATCCCCTGTGCTGATCTGATATAGGTAATGCAGATTCTCCTCGGTAATCGTATTCTGACGATTCGCGATAAACTCCAGTCCGCGCTTCATACCATAGATGCGGGCTTCTTGTTCATCACGAGGGGCATAACCATCGAGGATATAACGGATACTGCTGCGGGTCGAGCGGATACTTTCAATTTGAAAAGTAGCATAAATTTCCTCGGTCATCGCCGACAAACCGAAGTTTTGTCCACTGACCGGGACAGAGAGCAACTGCTTCATACCATTTGTTGAAATTTGCGCGAGGTTCGGCAGGTAAAACAGCTTATTTCCAGAAAAATCAGTCAACGGCAGAGGTTGCGCAAAGTTTTGCCGCAGCAATTCGGCAAATTCTTTGACGCTGACAGTCGAGTACTTGTATTCCATCCGATTGAGTTCAAACAAATGCTTATCTGAAAGCATTTTGGCAAACTGTGCCCCATCCACTCTGTCCACCTCGCAATTGATACTTATTGATATTATATAGTATCAATATACCAATTCTTTATAAAATAGTCAACCGAAACAGGCCGAACCAACTTTTTTCCATACTTTCCGTCAAAATTCCCGTGGCACAGCCACGAATCACATCTCCATCGGCTTATTCCCCACTTCGTCCAGATACGCATTCAAAAATTCCGCTGCAAGGCTGTTGGGACGGATGTTTTCTCTGGCTTCCTGTGGGGTGAACCACTTGCAGCGGTCCACTTCGTGGTTGATATGCAGAGCCTTTGCGGTTCTGACGAAAGCCGTAAAGTTGCACATCAGCGTGTTAGACGGCTCAAAAAACTTGGTACGGTTGAACCGGAGGTGCTCTACTTCCAACCCGGTTTCTTCCCGGACTTCCCGCACCACGGCGTGTTCTTCTGCCTCACCGCGGTTCACATATCCAGCCACCAGAATATAAGAGGGCTTGCCGTACTGCTGGATGAGCAGAATTTTCCCGGTTTCCTCATCCACAACAATCATGCTGACTGCCACATTGTACATCGGGAACCGGTATTGCTGGCATTTCGGGCAATAAGGCACAATGCCCTCTTCTTCCAGTTCTTTTTCAATCAATGCCGTACCGCATTCAAAGCAATGCTTCTGAATCATTTTTACACTCCAAACACTGTTTTCGTCAGCCGGATACCTGTTGCCGTTTTCATCGTATGTTCCATAAAGGTTCGGATTGCCTGCTGGCCGTACCCGCTTTCGGACGCATTGACGATATAATCCGCCTCAATCAGAATCTGATAGTCAATGCCGTTGATCTGCGCCGGACTATGGTGGTGCCCTACCAGATAGGCCACCCGGTCGATCTGTTCTGCTGTCATGCCGGTATCCACCAAGAACTCCCGCACCAGCAAAGCACCTCTGCTCCTGATATTTACCATTGGTGTTGCCGTACTTTTTGCGGCAGAGCGGGCAGGCGATATCGTGGGTGATGGCCGCCACCTCCAGAATAAACTGCGTGTCTGCGTCCAGTCCCTCCAGCTCACCAATGGTTTTGGCATAGGTCCACACGCAGCTCAGGTGAGTGATGTCATGGATATTCCCTTCGGAAAAGGCGATCATCTTTTCCATGATCTGTGCAATGGTCATCATTTGTTTCACTCCCGTTTTTAATACTTAAATGTTCACCTTGATAAACGCGAATTTGTTTACTGTTTCTTATCATTGAAGTAAATGATAAATGCTCCCATCACAGCAACAGCAAGAATAACGCTCCCACTCTGGTGCATTGACCCAATTTGCAAAGATGGCACCACTTATATACCCAACAATTACGGTTACGATCATTGCTAAAATCGCTTTCCCCATACAATCACGCTCCTCGTCAAATTTCGATTTATCAAATAAGAATTTCCGTCAATTTTTCTCTTGATGCGGCTCGCTTCTAAGAGTAGGAACGAACTGTTCTGCTGCCGGAGACGGACCATTCGGGTCGGTCTCCGGCAGTATTTTTGTTATCGCCTATTAAAAAACAGCCGGAACGACTTTCTGCTGCGCTACATCGATGATGCCGTATGTATTCAGTCTGAGTTTGGGAATGACCGGAAGGCTAACGAAGGCGAGGGTCATAAAGATGCCGATATCTTCCGCTACACCATGTGCCTTGAGGGCATCGTTCAGCGCCTGCATTTTCGCCGCAACGCTCTCTGCGCTTTCGGTGCTCATCAATCCGGCCACCGGAAGCGCAAGTTCTGCCACGACCTGTCCATCTGCCACAAACGCAAGTCCGCCTTTGTTTTTCCGCACAGTGTTGCCGGCCAGCATCATATCGGTATCGTTGTCCCCTGCCACAATCAGGTTATGGGAATCATGTGCGATGCTCGATGCAACGGCTCCGCATTTCAGGCTGAAGTTTCCTAAAAAGCCAATGCCCACATGGCCGGAGTGATGATGCCGCTCAAAAACGGCCAGTTTTACGATGTTGTGTTCCGGGTCCACACCGGGAGCTTTGCCCGGATGCCGTTGGAACGGGATGATTTTTTCCTCCGTAAGCAGCTCCCCGGTTCAGGAGATGACACGCTCCTGCTCCCCGCTTTCCCGAAGTTCAGGTCCTGCAGTGTGATCTCATCCAGATCAAAGGAATCCATAACGTGGGAAAATCTCACACGGTCGATGTCAAGCGGTGCGGGTTTCAGCGTTTTTCCGTGCTCGGCCACCAGCGTGCCATTCTTGTAAACCTGTTCGACCGTAAAGGATTCCAGATCAGAAACCACAACCAGATCTGCCCGGTACCCCGGTGCTACGGCACCGCGCTGCTTGAACCCAAAATACTGTGCCGGGACCAGCGTTGCCATTTTGACGGCCACTGCTGGGTCTGCGCCCAGCCGGATCGCTTTACGGATATTGGAATCGATGTGGCCGCTGTCCAGCAGGTCACCGGGGTGCTTATCATCCGTCACCAGCATACAGCGGCTGCAATAGGGCTCCCGGAACAGCGGCATCAGGGCCTCCATATTTTTGGCAGCCGTTCCTTCCCGGATCATGATGTATTGTCCGAGCCGGAATTTTTCCATGGCTTCCTCGATGTTGGAGCACTCGTGATCGGACTGAACGCCTGCCGCAATATAAGCATTCAGGTCCTTATCGCTCAAGAGCGGTGCATGGCCATCCACGATCTTTCCCGCTTCGGTGCAGTCGCGGATCTTCTGCAGGATCTTCGGGTCACAGCGCACCGTCCCATAGGCATTCATCAGCTCTGCAAGCCCCAGCACACGGGGATCGCCGTAGTAAGGCCGGAGCTGTTCTGCGTTCAGCACCGCACCGGATTCATCCAGATCCGTGGCCGGAACACAGGAGGGCAGCATGAAATAAACCGAAAGGGTCAGATTTTTTGTCGTTTCCAGCATAAAATCCAAGCCTTCCAGCCCCGCAACGTTCGAGATCTCGTGTGGGTCTGTGACCACCGCAGTGGTACCGTGGGGCAGCACTGCCTGCTCGAAAGCCGGACCACAGAGCATGGAGCTTTCGATGTGGATATGCCCATCGATCAGGCCCGGGCAGACATATTTGCCGTGCAGATCAACTTCTTTCCGGCCGTGATACGTACCCACGCCCACGATCGAATTTCCGCTGATGGCAATGTCAACGGTGTCGATCTCATCGGTAAACACATTGACGATTCTGGCATTTTTCAAAACCAGATCGGCCAAAGCATCTCCTCTGCCTGCCGAGATCCGGCGTTTCAGCTCATCAGACTGCATAGAAACATCTCCTCTCTCTGAAGTTCGATTTTCTCACCTGTGGATTGGTTCTGCCCTTATTCTACCACGCCTTGCCGCTGCGGAAAAGATGCCAGGAACAAAAATGGCCCCGGAGGGCTTGTTACAGCTCTCCGGGGCCACCTTATGTGCGTGTGTGACTTGGCGCAGACCGTCAGCACTCCACCGCCACCTTGATCACGCCGTCCCGTTTCTTTTCAAACAGCTCGTAGCCCTCTGCGATCCGGCGCAGGGGGTAGGTGTGGGTGATGAGCGGTTCGGTATCGATCTTGCCTTCTGCGATGAGACGCAGCGTTTCTTCACAATCGCAGCCGTCCACGCCGCCGGTCTTAAAGGTGAGGTTTTTGCCGTACATTTCCGGCAGCGGCAGGGTCTGTGCCTTATCGTACAGTGCCACCACCGTCACAATGGCGTTGGGCCGTGCACACTCCCATGCCAGCCGGAAGGTGGAGTCTGCCCCTGCCACCTCCAGCACCACATCGGCCCCGCCGTGGTCGCTGTGGGCACGCACAAAGGCGGCGCAGTCCTCCGGCTGCACGGTGAGCACCTGCGGGTAGTGCCGACGGATGAACTGCAGGCGGCTTGCGTCCTTTTCACAGACGATGATGCGCTTGGGGCTGTGCAGCATGACGCACAGCAGCGTGCAGATGCCAGTCGGCCCTGCACCGAGGATCAGCACGGTATCCTCGGGGGTGATCTCCGAGATGCGTGCCGCCCAAAAGCCAGTGGCCAGCACATCGCCCACCAGCAGCGCCTGCCGATCGGTGACGCCGTCCGGGATCTTGTTCAGTCCCTGATCCGCAAAGGGCACCCGGACATACTCCGCCTGCCCGCCGTCGATGCGGCAGCCCAGTGCCCAGCCGCCGTTTTGATCGGTGCAGTTGTTCACGAAGCCCTTTTTTTGCAGAAGAAAGCACTCTCCGCAGAAGGTCTCCACGTTCACCGTCACCCGGTCGCCGGGTTTACGTTGGTCACCGCGCTGCCCACTTCTTCCACGATGCCCACCATCTCGTGCCCTACGGTGATGCTGGCACCGCCAGCACGCTTCCGTGTTTAATGTGCAGGTCACTTGAGCAGATGCTGGCAAGGGTCACCTTTACAATGGCGTCCCGCTCGTGCTGCAGCACCGGCTTTGGTTTTTCCATCAGGGCAAACGTCCCCTCTGAAACATAGGTATAGGTCAGCATGCTTTTTACCTCCATGCGCTTTGATATTTCCGGACTTGAGTATACCACGCAGCTCTCCGCCGATCAGATCTTGGGCTGATACTGCATGCTGGACACATTGTAAACGGTAACAAAAGCCTTGGGGTCTTCCCGGTTGATAAAGTTCATCAGCTTCTGATATTCGCTCTTGTCCACGATGGTAATGATCTCGTTGTGCTTTTCCAGATTGTATGCACCGATGGCCTCGTACATGGTCGCACCGCTGTGCAGGTCATGGAGGATGAACTGACGCAGCGCCTCCTCTTTTTCGGTGATGATGCAGACGCGGCGTTTGATGCTGTTATCAAAGATGAAATGGTCCAGCACGATGCCGTTGAAGTAAGTACCGAGGATACTCAGCACCACGGTCTTTTTATCGTAGACCAGGGCCGCGGAAAGCGCCACACATCCCGACAGAGACATGGCTTTTCCCAATTCCATGCAGGTACTTGTTCATGATCTTTGCCACGATATCCAGCCCGCCGGAGGATGCATTGCGGTTGAACAAAATACTCAGCCCGATGCTGACCACCAGAATATAGCACAGCACGTCCAGCTCCTGACTGCCGGTCATCGAGCCGAACTCCGGGAACAGCTTTTCAAACAGCCCAGAAACACCGGCAGCAGCACACTGGTGTATACGGTCTTTGCGCCAAATTCTCTGCCGCAGGTAAAGAACCCGATGATGAGAAGCACGACGTTCAGGATCATCGTAATGACCGACAAGGGCAGCGGCACAAAATTGGACAGCACGATGCCAAGGCCGGAAATGCTGCTGACGGATGTATGGCTCGGCACCAGAAAAAAGAAAACGCCCGCCGCAATGATCGCCACCGCCCGGTCAGGACTGCCGTCTCCCTCAGGACTGCGCCGGTCTTTCCTTTTACATCACTCATCTTTGTCCCCCTAAAATCAAATTTGTTTCACCGATTTCCTCATCTTTGTCGATGCGGACAAGGAGCTTACCGCCAAAGCGTTTGTATTCCATAGTGAAGTACCTCCATAAATTCCGAGTTGCTGTTCTCAGTATACCATGATTTTCCCTTGCGGAAAAGATAGCGAAACAAAAATGCCCCCGGAGAGCTTGTTGCGGCTCTCCGGGGGCATCTTATGTGCGTTGTGCTTTGGCGCACACGACCGGCGTTTTACTCGATCTCGATCAGGTTCGGGTTCTCAGGCAAAGCCTTCGTCTGCTGAGGAGCAGGCAGCTCGACGTGCAGGACACCATCCTCGAACTTTGCGTGGATGTCTTCCTTCTTCACATCGCCCACGTAGAAACTGCGCGCGCAGGTGCCGGAGAAGGATTCGCGCCGCAGATAGCGGCCCTTCTGATCCTTTTCGTCATTGCTGTGGCTGCGCACTGCCTGAATGGTCAGGTAGCCGTCGTTCAGATCCATCTGAACGTCTTCCTTCTTGCAGCCCGGCAGGTCAACCGCTACTTCGTAGCCGTTGTCCGTCTGTTTGACATCGGTCTTCATCATGTTTGCACCGCGCTTACCAAAGGTATCACGAGCCTCACGGTTCATCATACGTTCCAGTGCAGCGTCATTCCAGAACGGATCGAAGAAATCATCGAACAGGTTTTCATGGAAAACAGTCGGCATAAGCATAAATCATTCCTCCAATCCCGGCGTTCGGGTCGGGGCAAAAAATCTGAAGCGTCCACTCGGAAAGGCTTTCCGGGGAGCCTTGCGGTTCTCCTTTTGCCCTTCCTCCTGAGCACGCCACTGTTATAGCACCGTTCATTAGCAGTGTCAATAGAAGAGTGCTAAAATTCATAAAAGAATAATACTTTCATAAAATCCCATGCAATCTTTTCAAAATTCAGTCGTATCATCGTGTCTTTATCATTTCTGCCGGTACATCGGCGTAGACAGATATTTCATGCCGTTGTCCGGGACGATGACCACGATGTTCTTTCCCTGATTCTCCGGTCTGCGGCCCACCTGCACCGCTGCGTGCAAAGGCGATAGACTGGTTTGCGACTTTCCCTCCAAAGCCCCGCTGCATGGACTTGGCTGCAAGGGTCTCTTTGGGCGCGAGAAAGTGCTCGACCTCATAGGTATAATCGTAGTTGAGGGAACCAAACGAAAGGATTTTCATGGTATGTCTTTTTTACTCCATTCTCTGAATCACCGCACCCAGCCATCGGCACAGGGTATCGCCTGCCTGATTTGCGATTTCCAGCACACGGGCGTGGCTATGCTTGACCGTCTGGATGCCGGTGGCCATGTTAGTGATGCAGCTGACGGCCAGTACCTTCATGCCCATGTAGTTGCAGACCATGGTTTCCGGCACGGTGCTCATGCCCACGGCATCGGCTCCCATCCCCGCAAAGGCGCGAATTTCAGCCGCCGTTTCATAGCAAGGGCCCATAAAGCCCATGTAAACGCCCTCCTTGTAGGCAATGCCCAGTTCATCGGCAGTCTGCTTGGCAAGGTTCCGCAGTTCCAGACTGTAAGGTTCGGTCATGTCCGGGAAGCGGGGGCCGAAGCGCTCATCGTTGGGGCCAATGAGGGGGTTCGTGCCCATCATGTTGATGAAGTCGGTAATGAGCATCAGGATGCCCGGCGCAAACTCCCGGTTGATGCCGCCGCAGGCGTTGGTCAACACCACCTTTTCCACGTCCAACAGCTTGAACACATAGAACGGGTAGCAGACTTCCTTCATGGAGTAGCCCTCATAGAAATGGAAGCGGCCTTCCATGGCGTAGACTTCCGTGTCCCCCAGCTTGCCAGCCAACAATGCGCCTTTGTGTCCTGCCACCGTGGATACCGGAAAGTTGGGGATATCCTTGTAGGACAGTTCTTCCGTGTCCGTAAAGTCCGCGGTCAGCTTGCCAAGGCCGGAGCCCAGCACCACCGCGATCTTCGGGCGCTTTTTCGTGTGCGTCTTGATATATTCCGCACTTTCCAGTGCCTTTTCATAAAGATGTTCCATACCGTTCTCTCCTTTTCCCAAAAAATTCGATATACTCTCTGGGTTCAGTATATCGGATTTTTCAGGCCGATGCAAGATGCCCTCCATCGAGTCTTATTAAAAACCAAGGAGCAGATACTTCACACCACGAGTGTGTTGTATCTGCTCCTTGGTTCTCCGAATGTCTTATCTCTGGCCGATGTTCCACCGAAACAGCTCATATCCTTCCCGGATATCCTCCGGCAGACGTTTCAAAGTCTCGTCCCGCAGTTCCTGCGGCATCCCGTAAAAAGCTTCGGCAATGCCGCCGGTGATGCAGGCAAGGGTGTCGCTGTCGCCGCCCAGAGAGACCGCATTGCGAAGTGCATCCTCAAAACTGACGCTTTCCAGAAAAGCAATGATTGCTTCCGGCACAGTTTCCTGACAGGTCTCCACATGATGATAGGTCGGCCGAATTTCATCACAGGTACGGTTCAGGTCATAACCGAAGGTCTGCTCCACATATTGTTTGATTTCCGGCTTGCTGTGGCCGGTACGGGCCAGAAAAATCACTGCCGCCGTGGCCTGCGCGCCTTTGATGCCCTCCGGGTGGTTGTGGGTAACTTCGGCGGTCACTTTTGCCATTTCCAGCGTTTTGTCCAGCGTATCGAACAGCCAGCCCGCTGCCGACACCCGCATAGCCGAGCCGTTGCCGAAACTACCATAGGGCTTCGGATTTTCTGCGTGCAGCCACCGGCGGAACATCCCGCCGTAACCGGCATGAGGGTATGTTTCTCCCCAAATGCGCATCTCGCTCTTTGTTTCTTCAAATGTTCTCTCCGGGATGCCTTTACCTGCAATCAATCCCCGTGCCACCGCAACGGTCATGACCGTATCATCGGTGAAGTGCGATTTCTTGCTCAGCAGCGAAAAATCCTTGTGCTTGTAATTGTTGTGGTCAAATTCATAGGGACTGCCCACGATGTCACCCAAAATTGCTCCTAACATGGCTGTTTTCTCCTTTACCTATGATGCCGCTTCTGGAAATCAGCTTCGATCTGTTCTTTCCACTCTGCGCCGATGGACGCGCAGCAGGGTGCTTCCCGCATCCGGGAGACTGTCTCGCTAACAACGTGGTAGTTGACCGCCACGCCCTGTGCGTCATTCTCAAACCGCACAGCCCGGTCGGACGAGATGCCGAAGCGGGCAGCTTCCTTCACGGCGTCCATGTTGGCACCGAGGAACAGGAACTCCCAGCCGTACTGCTCTTTTTCCCGCTCGATCATCCGGCGGATCTTCTCATAGCCAAACCGTTTGCTGGCGTTTTCCAGCCCGTCCGTGGTAATGACAAAGATGACCTTTTCGGCACGCTCGTCCTCCGGCAGATGGCGTTGGATATTTACCATCTTTTCCATGCCATAACCAATGGCATCCAGCAGCGCCGTGCAGCCCCGAACGTAGTAGTCCTTTTCGGTCAGCGGTGCAACAGCCTTCAGCGGAAAACGGTCGTGCAGCAGCTGCACCTCATGGTCGAACAGGATGGTGGTCACGTTGGCCTCGCCCTCCTGCTCCTTCTGCCGGGTCAACATAGCATTGAACCCGCCGATGGTATCCTGCTCCAGCCCGCCCATGGAACCGCTGCGGTCCAGAATGAAAACAAGCTCGGTAAGATTTTTCTTCACAACAATGCCCTCCGTTTTGTGGTGTATCGCTTTCGTTGGCAAAAGGATACCACAAACCGGAGGGCAAAAGGTCAACGGTCAGGCGACAAATTACGCACCCAGCTGTTCCTGATCGTATTCAAACAGCAGCGTATTGACCTGATTGATGTTATAGATTTTGTGTTCCAGGCAATACCGCACGATCCAGTCCCGCTTGGAGCCATCCGAAAAGGCATAGCCCGCACTCTTGAGCAGGTCGATGGTTTCATCTTCGGACAGGTGCAGCCCAACCGCAAAGGCCAGCACCGTTTTCTTTTTGGGGTTGTAGTCGCGATTGCACTGAATTTTGGAGAAATGCTGCCGGGAGATGTTGGACTGCTTGTACACGGTGGAGTCTTTCAGCCCCCGCTCGTCAATGAGCCGCAGCAGACGAGTGGTGAAGCTTTCACCGAGATTATCCATCAGGCTTTCCAGACTGCGGGCTGTCCTGGGTGCCGGAACTGCACCTAGCATCGGCAGGGCAGCATCTTCTTCCAGAAGCCTCCGCTGCTCTGACAATTCCCTGCGCCGACGGCCAAATCCGTAGCTTTCGTCGTTCTGCGCTACATAGTGGTCATCGATGTACTCCTCCACCGAGGCGAACAGCTTCCGGCTCACGGCCAGCGAGTCCCGGTCGTAAAGCACCAAATACACGGTCAGGTCGTGCTCCATGACGTACTGTGTGATGGTGTCCACCGCAATGCGGAAGGCCTGTTCTTTGGGGTAGCCATAGTTTCCGCTGGACAGCAGCGGAAAGGCCACGCTCTCGCAGTGGTACTCTGCGGCTAATTCCAATGCGGAGTGGTATGCACCAGCTAATTGTTCAGCTTCGCCGAACCCGCCGCCGTGCCGCAGGGCAGACTGCATGGAAAATATACGTTGCAGGCAGCCCGAACGCCGGAGTACGGCTCTGCCCAAATCCGCAACGGCCGATGGCTTCGCAGGCGGCGGTCAGCTCCTGCCCCTGCCGCCTGATAGATGGCACGGCTGGTGCCGCTGCCCTGCAAAAGGTTCCGGTTGGCGGGGTTGACGATGGCATCCGCCGCCACCTTGGTGATGTCGTTGCGGATCATCAGAAACGGCATGGTGGTTCCTCCCTCACATGGTTTTCTTCATCCTATCACATTCGATGGGGCGGTGCAAGGGGTGCTCTTGTTTCCTGTCTGCGCAGCTATTATAATAATAGGTACCGAAAGAAGGTGAGCTTCCTGCACGACATCTGGAATCCATGGCACGGCTGCGTCAAGTGCAGCGAGGGCTGCCAGAACTGCTACATGTATTTTCTCGACCGGATGCGGGACCAGAACGGAGCCGAGATCTACAAAACGAAAAGCGGCTTTTCCTACCCGCTCCAGAAAGACCGCACCGGACACTACAAAATCCAGAGTGGTGAGCAGATCCGGGTCTGCATGACCTCAGACTTCTTCTTGGAAGAAGCCGACCCGTGGCGGGCTGAGGCGTGGGACATCATGCGCCAGCGCAGCGATGTGGTGTTTTTTCTGCTCACCAAACGGCCGCAGCGGGTACGGGAGTGCCTGCCGCCGAACTGGGGCAGCGGATGGGACAACATCTTTTTCAACGTCACCTGTGAAAATCAGCGCCGCGCCGATGAGCGCATTCCCATTCTGTTTGACCTGCCCTTCAAGCACAAGGGCATTATGTGCGCGCCCTTCATCGGGCCAGTAAGCATCCGGCAGTACCTTTCCGCCGGGCAAATCGAGCAGGTCATCTGCGGCGGCGAAAACTATGATGGTGCCCGCCCCTGCAATTTTGATTGGGTCAAGTCTCTCCGGCAGGAATGCGTGGATGCCAATGTGACCTTCTGCTTTATCGAGACCGGCACCGTGTTCATCAAGGACGGCAGGCGCTACCACCTGCCAAACAAGCAGCTGCAAAGCCGAATGGCCTGTAAATCCGGCATGAATTTTCAGGGCAGGCCCATTCATTTTGACCTCGTGGACGACTGGGGCTACCCCATCCCGCAGGAAGATCTCTATGTGCCCCATTTCCGCGCAAACTGCGAGACCTGCGGCAGCAAGTTGATCTGCAACGGCTGCAGTGACTGTGGAAAATGCTTATAAAATAAAGGAGTTCTATCAATACAAATGGAACTTATGGCTGATCTGGTGTGCAATTTCATCCGGCAGCGGGCGGAAGCCGATGCAGGTCAGGGTCATGCCTTCTCCGTTTTCATCAAATTCTTCCGGCTCCAGCTCGGTGTGGCAGGCATCCCGGATAAGGAAGAAGTCTTTGTTTTCCACCAGTCCCAATTCCTCGGCAATGGTCTTTGCTTTCAGCAGTTGATTGCGGTTCTTTGCCCCGCAGATAGTTTTGGTAAAAGAGCCATCGAACCATTCTTCATAGGTTGCTTTCTCCAACATGATTTCTGCCCGATAGCCGGTAATTTCTCCGTTTTTCTCAATGGGTTCCACGCCCTGTCCCATACCGATGGGGTCGGTGAGGAACGCCAGCGAAGCGTGGCAGCACTGCGCCGCCAGCTTTCCAGGCGACATCTGCAGATCTTTTCGTGCAATGATGAGTTGACGCATTTTTCCTCCTTCTTACGACAGCTTGATCTTCAAATCTGCCAACAGATTCACCGCTTCCGGCTGGGAAAACTTTGCATCCTTCAGGCGGCTGCCCAGAATGTCCACCTTATAGCCGGCGGCATCCCGGAAATCCGCCTTGCGCAGATCACACTGGTAGAACTCCGTTTCGTGAAGTTCCACGCCCTTGAAATTCGCCAGCTGCATCTCGCATTTGGCAAACATGGAGCCGACAATTTCGTTGCCGTCCGAAAAGTCGAAGCGGTTAAAGTTCATTTCGGTGAAGGTGTTATATTTCAGGCTGCACTCTTTCAGCGTGTGGATGGGGTCCGGGAAGGCACCGTTGGACATCAGCGGTGCCCACTCAATTTCATTCAGGCGGCAGTCCTCAAAATCCAGCGACTGCACCGAGGAATGAGTGCTGCGCAGACCTGTGATCTCACACCGCACGAATTTGCACTCATTCAGCGTGGTATGATCCAGTTCGCACTTGGTAAAAGAGCAATCCACAAACACGCAGTCGGTAAAGTCGCAGTCCTCAAAAGTCTCCTCGGTGAACGACAGGTCAGCAAACCGTTCACCCTCACAATAACGCTCTGTCATAAAATTCTCCTGTCAGCGCAGTTCGCCTCTTTCCATCGTGGGACAAACCGTTCCGTGTAAGATTCTACGCCTTCGTGCAGATACACCGATACTTTTGTGATCTCCTCCGGCACCTCAGACGGGGCATGAATGATCTGATAGTTGTTCCCGATGAACTGGATGCGCTGGAGCATTCCCATGCCCCGCTCCATCAGGTAGGCGGTATTCTGACCGGAGAGCATCACTTCGCCCTGCCCGTCGCTGCGGGTCCACAGGTCGTTGGCAATTTCTTCGGCCAGTGCACGGGGCATCGGGTTCTTGGCGATGCACTGTTCGTCTTTATAGATCACGCCGCCGTTCTCACAAAGAAACACACAGCAGTCTGCCACCGGTGCAAAGAGCTTGCGCAGGCTGGTATACTGCCGGCCGGATGCCGGGCAGAACAAAATACCGCGCCGATGCAGCTCCCGTATCTGTTCAAAGATCTCGCCTTCCAGCTCTTTCCTGCCGTATTGCAGCAGCGTACCGTCAATATCGCTGCAAATCAGTCTGATTGACATTTTCCGTCCTCATTTTTCAAGATAATTTTAGGCAATTCCCCGGCATCCAGAACACGGATGCCTTCGTCCATCAGCATCTTGGCAAAAACACCCTGTCCGGGAATCTTTGTCCCAGAAAACGTTCCGTCGTAAATTTCCTTCACGCCGCAGCTGGGACTGCGGGATTGCAGGATGGCAAGCTCCACCCCATTTTCTTTTGCAATAGCAAGGGCCTTGGCTGCGCCCGCTCGGAACTCCCGGTCCACATTGATGCCCTCTTTGTTCGTGACAACGCCCTGCACGATTTCCGCCGGGCACCGCGGTGTGGGCAGGCCGCCCAGCACCTCCGGGCAGACCGGAACCACCTGATGCCACCGCGCAAAATCGCAAACCGCCTGATTGTAATTGTTTCCGCCGCTGTATTTGCAGTTTTCGCCCAGCAGGCAGGCGCTGACCAGAATCTTCATTGTTGCGCGCTCCGTTTTTCAGATACTGAATCTTTTACCTATTCTACCACGCTTTTGGGCATTGAAAAAGAGGATTTTGCTTTTTCCTATCCCCATACCGGGAGGTCCGCCGTAATCTTTTCTAATTCCTGTGCAAGAAACGTCAGTCTTTCCCTCAGATGGTTGTTATGCGGTGCATCTCCATGCATGCGGATTCAAATTCGACTTTATTTCAAAAAAGCGAATTTGCTCATAAATTACCACAGAGTATTTTTTCCGTCAAGTCCTTTTTTGCGGCGGAACGTGACAAATTCACACAACAAACTCACAAGAATGAATATCTGCACTCGAATTACACATATTTCACTATAAACTCGTTTCAAAAACATCAATATGTCTTAGTTTGCAGCGCAACCATATCAAATTTTCCACGTTTTTCACAGGTCTCATTTTCACGATTCCACGCAAAAAATTGAACACTGTCAGCGTTTAACAAACACAATAAGTGTGTCCATTCATTTTATCCACCCTATTTGCACACAGTTCCGAACCAAAAGAACCGCATAAAGTTCTCATCAAAAAACAGGGAGTGACATCAAATCACTCCCTGTTTGCATTGATTGTATCAGAGTTTCGTCACCCAAAGGCCATGCAGGTTGCAGTATGCGTAAACAGCCACCGGCTTTTCACTTCCCAGTTCAAACCCCACGTTGGGAGCCTGCCCCGGATTCAGATAGCGGATCTGCCCGCCGTTCTCAGTCTCCACAAAAATCCACTGAATATAGTGAACATCCGCTGGAATGTTATCGGTGTGTTTCTTGTATCTATATGATAACATTTCCTATTTATAATTTCTGTAACTGAATCACGCAAAGCGTTTTTCTGCCGTCTTCACCCTTCCCTCTGCTCCACGATTTCCAGACTATCCCGCCCTACATGGCAGAGCAAAAACAGCACTTGCACACCTGCAGCCTTTGCTTCGGCCAGTGCCGTGCCAAACTCCGGCTGTGTGCTGACATTTGGCCGCACCTCGGTGATGCCTTCCATCTGAATCACAAAGGCCACAGCGCATTGATATCCCTTCCGTTGTGCCTGTGCCAGCTCGTGCAGGTGCTTCACGCCGCGCTCGGTGGGTGCATCCGGGAAATAGCCGATGCCGTCCACTTCCAGTGTGCAGCCTTTGACTTCCAGCAGGTACTTCTGTTCGCCCTTTTCCATGTAAAAATCAATGCGGGATTTTCCGTATGCAAACTCCGGCCTGACAAGGTCAAACTCCTGCTTTGAAAGCCATTCTCCTACCACCTTGTTGGGTGCCTGACTGTCCATGTTGACCCAGCCGAGGCCCTGCTTGTGTACCGCCACAAGGTCGTATTTTGTTTTGCGTTTCGGGTTGTCCGACACTTCCAGCCGCACCGCAGTACCGGGCAGCAGCAGTTCCCTGCACCGCCCGGTGTTCTTGACATGGACGGTTTCCACTGCTCCATTCACTTCCACATGGGCAATAAAGCGGTTGGGACGGTCAACAAAAATGCCGTCTGCGATTTCTCTGTACTTCAACGTTTTTCTCCATTTTCAGTACAGGATTCGGGAGCTGTGTCCATCCTGCCTGCCAAGATACAGTTCCACGACCATCCTGCCGTTTTCGCTGTTGCAGAGTTCTTCCTTGCAGTAGCCGCAGAGCTTTCCTTCCACTTCCGATACATAGCGGTGCAGCGGTTCCTGCAGGTCTTTCGGGATGCTGCTCCACGGAATGACATAGCTCATGCCGGTATCCCCCACATCCACGATGCAGGCCCGTTCACTGTCCTCATCGGACAAAATCAGGTTCACCAGAAACATATCCGCAAACGGTGCTCCCTGATACTCTGCCTTTTGCCGTCTGCGCTCCGTCCGAAGCTCATCCAGCGCTTGATTCAGGTCATTCTCAGGCAGTGTGGATTTATACAGCAGGATATGCAGTTTCTGTTCCGCTGACCCACTGTCATTCTGACCGTCCGTCGGGAGTTTCACGTCTGCATGAATACACAATCACTGACAAGCATCCGAAGAACAGAAATCCTGCCGCAAACCCGATCCCTGTAAACAGCTTTTTGAAAAAGCCCATCTCTCACACCTCTTCCGGTTACAGCCTTGCCTGATATACCCGCTCCGTCCGGGCATCGAAGCAGCAGAAAATCACCTGCATGGCGTAATCCGCGTGATCTTCCAGCCACTGTGCCACTGTTTTGACTGCAATCTCCGTGGCATCTTCCAGCGGGTAGCCATACACGCCGGTCGAAATTGCCGGGAACGCAATGCTATGGACATCATGCTCTTTGGCAAGGTTCAGCGAATTGCGGTAGCAGTCCGCCAGCTGCGCGGCATCCTCTGCTGTGCCGGAATAAATTGGGCCTACCGTATGAATGATATACTTTGCTCTCAACCGGTAGCCCTTGGTGATTTTTGCTTCGCCGGTGCGGCAGCCGTGCAGCGTACGACACTCCGCCAACAATTCCGGCCCTGCTGCCCGGTGGATGGCACCATCCACACCGCCGCCCCCCAGCAGACTCCGATTGGCCGCATTTACGATGCCGTCACAGTCCAGCTTAGTGATGTCGCCCTGCTCCACATGAATTTGATTTTTGACTTTTTCGGAAATCATTGTAAACACCTCACTTTTTGAGCAGCTCCAGCGCCTTGTCCATGGGCACACAATCGGCATAGCGATCCGGCCAGAGGAACTCATTGTAATAGCGGTAGCTCTGCTCCCCCGTCATGTACTCGTTGTCCTGCGTGGAATTTGCATAGGCAGGAACGATCATGTGCAGGCCATGCTCAAAGCCCGCCTCCACCGTTGCATTGATGCAGAAGTCGGTCATGATGCCGCAGACCATCACATCTTTTTCGTCCTTTTCCGTCAGATATTCCAGCAGGCCGCTCTCTTTTTTGAACGCACTGCATACAGTCTTGACGAACCGTTTTTCAGTCAGCAGGGGCGCAAACCCGGAATAGACCTCAAATTCATCGTCCCCGATGGAAAAGCCTGTACCGGGCCCATCGTCATGCTGAACATAGACGACCTCGATTCCCTGTTCGCGGGCAGTCCGGATTAGTTTCCTGATGTTGCTGACAAACGTTTCAAACGCATACAGGCGTTCATCCACAATACCTTTCTGTGTATCCACAACCAGTAAAACCATGTGTAAGCCCTCCTGTGTATCTTTGGTTTCATCCTACCATAGACCGTTGCTTTCTACAAGCGGATTCAAAAAATCCCCACAGGGAAAACCTGTGTTTCACCTGCAGGGATTGATTCAGCCACCCAAGACGATCAGGATCAGCACCACGACCACTGCTCGTCGGGGAGGCCAGTTGAGTGTAGAGACGATTGAAAGAATCTGTCTGGGTTTGGGAATCACACTAAAAGACTTCTTCGATTCCTCATATTTGTAGTAAAAAGCCGCTCACCATGCTGGAAACCAGCACAGTGAGCGGCTTTAATACTGCTTCTATTTTATCCTTGGGCCATCTCCAGATAAATGTTAAGCTGCATCTGTCTGGCGATTCTATTCGTGATCCTTGGAATCGGCATCAACCTGTGACAGTGCATTTCTCACATCCCTATTTACTTCTTCCAAAGCCTGTCTGATGGGTTTGTTATGGCTCCCCATCGCCGCAGCAGTCCACAGGCGGTTTTGAAAGATAGATCTCCTTCATTTTCTGCTTAACGGCAGCAATAAAAAAGACCCCGCAGCGTATGATTGATATGTACCCGGTTTTCTGGACACCGGTTCAAAATTGAATAATTAAGCTTCCATCATGGATGCTTCCCTGAATTTAGAGGGAGGCATCCATTTTGTTTTCGCTTGGATCCTGCTGTTATTGTAATAGTCGATATAATCAGCAATAGCTTTGGAGAATGCTTCAAAGGAAGGATACTGATTCTTGATGAGTCACCCAGCGATCTTGACGGGCAGAATTATGCGCCTGATCGCAGAAAGGCTGAAAAGCGAGGTGCGGAGCGGCAGAACCATTCTCGTGATCACCCACGACAGGGAGCTGATCGAGAACTGCTGCGATAACATTGTGGAGGTTGAAAAACGATCATCATAAAACCGCCGAGGACTATTATGGGATATCCGCGCCGGAGGAATCGTTTTTCGCCCCTGCCGGCAGCTCCACCGCGATGGTCGTGCCCTTGTCCGAGCTTTCCTCCACCCAAACGGAGCCGCCGTGGAGATTGGCGATCTCCCACACCAGAGAAAGTCCCAGTCCCACGCCGCCGTACTCGCGGCTGCGGGATTTGTCTACCCGGAAGAAGGGATGAAAAATGCTCCGCTGATACTCCTCCGGAATGCCGCAGCCAGTGTCGGAAACGCGAATGATGCACTTTTCCTGCCCCTGTGCAAGCTCGACCCGCACCGAGCCGCCGAGGCGGTTGTATTTGACAGCGTTCTCCGTCAGGTTGAAGAGCATGCGGTAGATCAACGCGTCGCTGCCGGTCAGGGCGACGTCGCCCTCCGCTTCCAGCGTGATGCTTCGCTTCTCCGCCAGCGACGCAAGATCCGTAAAGATCTCCTCGACCATGGGGGCGAGCTGGAGCTGCTCGTTCCGCGCCACCTGCTGCAGATTGCTCATCTCCAGCAGCGTCTTGGTCATCTGTATCAGCCGTTCCGTCTGCTCGCGCAAAAGCGTGAGGAACTCCGCCGTCTCCGGTCGCACATCAGGATGCTCCGCGGAAAACAGCTCCAACTGCGCCTGCATTAGTGCCAGTGGCGTGCGCAGCTCGTGGGCGGCGTTGCCGGTGAACTGCCGCTGGGCGGAAAAGGCGTTGTTCAGCCGCTCCAGCATCTGGTTGAACGAGCGGCTCAGCTGCCGGAACTCCGAAATAGCATCTTCATCGATCCTCATATCGGCAAGATTGTTCAGCTGCACCTGCTCCACCTGCGAGGTAAAGCTGCGCAGGGGTTTGAGAGCGCGTCCGCTGACGAAATAGGCGAGGATGCCGCTGAGCAGCGTTACCGCCGCCGTGATGTACCAGTTGGTGGTGCGGAAGCGCCCCTGCACCCCGTCGACGACGATAGTCAACTCCTCGCTGGGCGCTATGAGCTGCAGGTCGAAGCTCGCCGCTCCGCAATCATTCAGGATCACTGTGCCGCCGCCCTGTAAGCTGTCCGCAATGGTGTCCATATAGTACACACCGGAGGAGCACAGCAGCAGATTCATGGCCACGCAGGTGATGCCGATGAGCAGGACGGACATCAGCGTGATGCGCCACTGCAGGGAAAGCCGCTTCATACTTCCCCGCCTCCCATCAGATAACCCTCGCCGATGCGGTTGCGGATGGGGTCATAGCCCAGCACGGCGCGGAGCTTTTTGCGCAGGGCGGAGATGTGGACGCGGATGGAATTGCTGAAGCTGTCCACGCTGCTGTCCCAAACATGATCCATCAGCTCTTCCTGACTCACGGGCCGCCCCTGATGTACCATCAGGTATTCGAGAATCCCCGTTTCCTTGCGGGTCAGCGTCAGCGTCTGCCCGTTGACAGCGGCGGTGCGGGAGCGGGTGTCGAAGCTCAGGCCTCCGCAGCTCAGCAGCACATCCTGCTGGGTGAACTGCCGCAATGTCAGGCTGCGGATGCGGGCCTCCAGCTCGGCAAGATGAAAGGGCTTTGCAAGATAGTCGTTTGCCCCGGCGTCCAGCCCCTGCACCTTGTCCTCCACCTCACAGCGGGCGGAGAGGATCAGCACCCGCGTCTCCCGGTCGGTCTGCCGCAGGGTGCGCAGCACCGTCATGCCGTCCTTTTTCGGCAGATTCAGATCCAGCAGTACCAGATCGTAGCACTCCACGCCCAGCAACTCCAGAGCCTTCTCCCCGTCGTAGCAGTAGTCCACGCTGTAGGCCAGCCGCCGCAGGCTGCGGACAATCGTCTCGCACAGGGCGCGTTCATCTTCAATTACTAAAAGGTGCATGAGAGCCCTCCTTTTTATTTCTCCGTTTTTTTATGCTGCTTTCATTATAGCAAGAATAGATAAGGTTTGCATTAAGTTTTCGTTCTTAACAGAGACTTTAACTCTCCCGCGCTATGATGGGGGCAGAAAATCGGAAAGGGTGATGAAAAATGAGCTGCGGGAAAAAGGCTGCGGCGCAGATCGCGCTGCTGATGGCCGGAGTCGCCATGCTGTGCTTCGGCGTCTGGCGGGGCGAGGCGGCGACAGTGCTGAGCAAAGCAATCAAATTATGTCTGGAGTGTGTGGGTATTGGGTAAAAAGTTTTCAGGCGTTTCGCAGACCATGTCCCGATTTCGGGGCTGGATTCAGGCGGGTGCGACGCTGCTGACCAACCTGCACCTGCCGAACTTCCTCAAGGGAGGACTGTATCAGGGAGCTGGGAAAACCGTTTGCGTGCCGGGGCTGAACTGCTACTCCTGTCCAGCGGCCTCCGGAGCCTGCCCCATCGGGGCATTTCAGGCGGTGGTGGGGTCGTCCAAGTTCAGCTTCTCCTATTATATCACAGGCTTTCTCATTTTGCTGGGAGTCCTGCTGGGACGCTTTATCTGTGGTTTTCTGTGTCCCTTCGGCTGGTTTCAGGAGCTGCTGCATAAGATCCCGACGAAGAAGCTCTCCACAAAGAAACTCAAGCCCCTGACATACCTCAAGTACGCTGTCCTGCTGGTGATGGTTTTCCTGCTGCCGGCGTTCCTTGTGAACGACGTTGGCATGGGCGACCCCTTCTTCTGCAAATACCTCTGCCCCCAGGGCGTGCTGGAGGGAGCCATCCCGCTGTCCCTTGCCAATTCCGGCATCCGGGCGGCGCTGGGCAGCCTGTTTACATGGAAGTTCAGCATCCTGCTGTCGGTGATCGTGCTGAGCGTACTGTTCTACCGTCCCTTCTGCAAGTGGCTATGCCCGCTGGGCGCGTTCTACGCCCTGTTCAACCGGGTGTCCCTTTTCCAGATGAAGGTGGACAAGAGTAAGTGCGTCTCCTGTGGGAAATGCGCCAGAGCCTGCAAGATGGACGTGGATGTGACGAAAACGCCCAACCATACCGAGTGCATCCGCTGCGGGATGTGTATCCGTGCCTGTCCGACGAACGCCGTGTGCTTCCGCTACGGCTTCGGCGATGGAAAAGAGAAAGAAAACGCAGCGACACTGCGAGAAAACAACAAAGCTTAAGGAGAAACGAATATGAATGCAAAGAAGATTCTGGCTCTGCTGCTGGGCGCGATGATGCTGCACTCCCTTGCAGCCTGCGGCGCAAAGGGCAATGACAAGCAGACGGATATGAGCGGAGGCGGTTCCGCCATGACCAGCGAGCCGAAAACCGACGAGGAGGCGCTCACCCTGCACAAGGAGCTGCTGGAGCGGGAAAACGCGCGTCTGTCGGAAAATGCCGAACTCTGGGAGAAGGTGTTCATGGCGGCCGATAAGGGCATGACCATGCAGGAGGACGGCAAAAACTACGGCGACTTCCTGCTGGATACCGTCGAGGCCGCGAAAGAGCAGTTCACCGACAAGGAGTATGAGTGGCTGAAGGAGTCAACCACGGAGATCAGTAATATTGAAAACAAGCTGACCGAGTTGGAAGAGAAGTATCCCGAGATCATGCAGAAATCCATGGACGGCGATATGAGTATGCCAGCAGGCAGCGACACGAGCACCCCTCCCGACGACGGCAGTATGCAGAAGTTCCCCGCCTTTGAGGGGAAAGACCTGGATGGCAACACGGTGAAGAGCGACGAGCTGTTCTCCGGCAACACCGTCACCGTAGTGAATTTCTGGTTCACCACCTGCAATCCCTGCGTGGGAGAGCTTGCCGAGCTGGACGCGCTGAACAAGGAACTCGCGGAGAAGGGCGGCTCCCTCATCGGCGTCAACACCTTCACGCTGGACGGCGACGAGGCAGCGATTTCCGAGGCGAAGGACGTGCTGGCCAAGAAGGGTGCCACCTATCAGAATGTGTATTTTGACTCAGATGGTGAGGCGGGAAAGTTTACTACCAACATCTTTGCTTATCCCACCACCTATGTGGTCGACCGCAGCGGCAATATCGTGGGTGAACCCATCGTAGGAGCCATCACAGAAAAGAAGCAGGCGGAGACGCTGCAAAAGCTCATCGAGCAGGCGCTCGCCGCCGATGTGGGCTGACGCCGAGATTAAAAAAGCGCCTGCTGTGCGCCGCTGCTGGCCTACTTCTATGTCATCGACCCCACGGTGCAAAACCGGCAGGGCAACGACCGCGGCAGCCAGTACCAGACCGGCGTCTTCTACACCAACGAAAGTGCCAGAGAGACGGTGAAGCGCATCGCGGAGATCGAGCGCGGCCGCAGCGAAAAATTCTTCGTGGAGATCGGCCCGCTCAAAAACTTCTATCCCGCCGAGGAATACCACCAGAACTACCTCGAAAAGAATCCGAACGGCTACTGCCACATCCCGCGCACGCGGAGATGGAGCTCTTTTCCCGGCTGCGCATCGACCCGGGTGACTATCAGAAGCCCGCGGCGGAGTCCATCCGGGACAAGCTGACGGCGGAGCAGTACCGCGTCACGCAGGAGAGCGGCACGGAGCGCGCCTTCACAGGCGAGTTCTGGGACAAGTTTGAAAAGGGCATCTATGTGGATGTCGTCACCGGCGAGCCGCTCTTTTCCTCCACGGATAAGTACGAGAGCGGCTGCGGCTGGCCCGCCTTTACAAAGCCTATCGAGGGCCCCGCTGTGGTGGAAAAAGAGGATTTGAGCCACGGAATGCGCCGCACGGAGGTCAGAAGCCGCGCCGGAGACTCCCATCTCGGTCATGTATTCACCGGCGATCCGGAGTCGCCCAACGGCGTGCGCTACTGCATCAACAGCGCGGCCCTGCGCTTCGTCCCCTATGAAAAAATGGAGACCGAGGGCTACGGATACCTGCTGTACCTGTTTGAAAAATAGGACGCAAACGGTTGGCAGTTCTCATGCAAGGAACTATCAGCACATCACAGCATATCGGACTGCCACCGGGCAGTCCGATATGCTGTGAATGGAACAGAGAAGCGCCCGTATCAGCATTTATGCTGGCACGGGCGCAAATCATTTAAGGCATGCTTTACACCCCTGTTTCTTTCATTATATCAGAAACGGGGAGATGACTTTGTGGTTTTTTGACAGGCTGAAGAAGGCTCCGGCGCTTTTGGCACCGGAGCCTTCCTTGAGTCTTACTTCGCTAGTACAACGGAAATTTTGATCTCCTTTTCCGCCTCGCTCAGGTCGAACGCACCGCCGTCGGCAACGGTCACGCGCAGCTCGTACAGCGTGCCGGCGGTAAGTTCCGTTACAGCCTCGCCGTCCTCGTCTGTGATCGACCACAGTGCAGGATCGACCTCCGCCAGCTTTCCGTCTGCGCCGTAGGCGTAGAGGGTCAGCGCGGAGGTGCTTCCGGACAGGTCGTTCATGCGGAAGGCGATGGTGGTGTTGGGGTGGACGTTTTCGACTGTCGCGGTATTGCGCCAGCTTGCAACAGTGCCTTCGCCGCCGTCCTGTTCAAACTGTGCCTGCGTCAGCACGTTCCGTGCAGCCTTGTCAAGATCGACCTTGCGGTAGGGCATTTCGGGCAGATAAACAAAGCGGTCCTGCAGGCGCAGCAGCTCCAGATAGCCGGTCGGGCAGTAGAGCGCGTTGCCGCTGTTTCCGGCATACATACCGATAGCCATGTTGTTGTAACCGTATTTATTGGAAACATCCATCGTGAAAACGGTCTCGCCGGTCTCAAAGTCCAGAATGATGTACTGCCACATGCCGCTTTCCAGATTCTGCACATAGCCGTAGATATAGCCCGTCGCGGTGGAGAGCTTGAGAATCGATGTATCGCTCAGGTCATTTCGAGACCAGATGCTCTTCATCTCATAGCCGCTATCGGTTTTCACGGTGTCCACGCGCTCGACGCCGGGCGCAATCATGCAGTTGCCCTTTGTCAGCCAGTTCATGTCATAGATGTTGGCGTAGCTCTGGATGGAGGAGTCGTTGTTGGGGTCTGCCAGACCTGCGTTGCCCGCGCCGAACCAGTTGCAGACGATGGTGCTTACGGTGCCTTCGCCGTCATCATAGACGATGGCAGAGTTCTCAACGGCTACCTGATAGCCCTCAGGCAGATCATCCAGCACCGGGGTGCTTGCCACCACCTCGCCGGTCTTCATATCGAGCGCAAGAAGGTTCACGGGGTCCTGATTGTCGGTGAACAGCACAAGGTTCGGTGTCAGGGTGGGAGAGCAGCCGCCGCCCCATGCAAGACCGCCGCCGGTGGTCTTATCGCCTTCGCCGCTGACCTTCGCGCCGACGCTCTCATACGGTGTGCACCAGACAGCCTCGACACCGTTATTGGCACGCAGCAGATAGCAGTTCTGGTTGGTCAGGATGACCGCACCCTCCTTGGAGGCGGCGATGCCGTTTTCTGCACCCTCGCCGGGGGTCAGCTCGTGGACAAAGACCGCCTTGGAAAGGTCGGCCTGCTCTCCGTTCAAAATTGCATCAATGGCGGAATGGGCAATATAGCCGATAACGCCCTGCTGCTGGCGCTGCGGATAAATGCGGAAGCCGCCGGTTGCAAACCAGAGGTTTCCATCGTAGTCAAAAACCACGGACAGAAGATTCTGGGTCAGCTCCTTGCCAAGTGCAGCCTCGGCGGCAGCCTTGATGTCGATGTCCAGCACCTTTTCAAATTCGGGCAGCACGTTGCCGCTTTCGTCTGTTGCGCGGAGCATCAGCACATGATTGTTGCTCGTGGGGCAGACGATGCGGTTTTCCGAGTCCAGGAACGTATAGGAGCTTTGGATAACGTAACCGCCGCCGTCATGCTTCTTCGGGGAGAAATAGCCGAGCGTCTTTGTTTCTTCGGCGTTCAGATCCCGGATGGCGATGCCGCCAAGCAGCGGCACAACGGCATGACCGTAGCTGTCAAAGTAGATGGCGGGAGAAGCGTTTGCGTTCGTTTTCTCGTAGGAAACGTTGATCTCGGGGTAGATGCCCAGCGGCAGGATCTCATCCGTCGAGTCAGTATTGTAGCCGTCATGGTGGATGTTGGCATCGCTCTTTGCCATGTAGGGGTTCTCATCTACCTGCTTGGGGTGCAGGGCTTTCACGGGCAGTGCCGTAGAGGTGGGTTCCTCCGCCGCGGGCTGTACCGCAGCAGGCTGTGCGGGAGCTGCAGAAGCGGCGCTGCTGTCCGCAGGGGGCTGCGTTCCGCCGCAGGCAGCCATGGAAAGGCACAGGGCAGCTGTCAGGGACAGGCTTAACGCAGAATGGATGATATTTCTCTTTTTCATAAACCGTTCTCCTTGTTGTGTTCGTTGCGGTCAGACCGGAGCGGCGCTTTCTTGTCCAGCCAGCTGCAAAAGCCCTGCCGTAAAGCGTCTTCGGTCACCGGCTCGAGCAGAAAGTAGTCTGCGCGCAGCCGGAAGGCGTGGAGCGAAAAATTCAGGTCACTGCACCAGATGATGCGCGTTTGGGGACAAAGTGTGCGCAGATGCTCTACCGCGTTCAAGCCATCGACACCCGGCAGGGCAATCAAGGCATTGGTCAGCGGCTCGTTGTGTGCGGCTTCAAAAAAGCTTTCCTGATCGCGGTAACAATCCATTTGGGGAAACAAACAATGCTCGGCGCAGAACCGTAGGAGCTGCTCTGCTAAAAAGGCTTCCTGCGCCATGCTGTTTGTCAGCACGGCGATTCGATGCACAACACCCCTCCTTTCCTTCTGCCGTCGTTGGGGGTTTTTCTGTCTTCAGTATACGGGCAGGCGCAGCTTTTTCAAGGCATTTGGCACGAAAGCCCGGTTTCCGGCACGAAATCCCGGTTTCTGCTGCGACAGAACCGGGCAACTGTGCTATAATCAGGATGAAAGATTTTATAAAGGAGGTTGGAAGCTGTTTGTAAGCAGCTTTCCGGTATAGCATGAGAATTGCAATTGTCGATGACCTCGATGCGGAGCGCGCGCAACTGAAGGAGCGCCTGGTGCGGCAGCTGCGCGCGCGCGGCACAGAGGCGGAGCTTCTGGAATTTGACAGCGGAGAGGCTTTTCTGGCGGCAGAAAACGAGCAGCGTTTTTCCGCCGCATTTCTGGACATTTACATGGAAGGCTTAAGCGGCATGGAGGCGGCAAAGGAGCTGCGAAAAACCGATGCAGACTGCCTTCTGGTTTTTACCACGACCTCGACAGACCATGCGCTCGAGGGCTTTCAGGTGCGGGCGCTTCATTATCTGGTCAAGCCCTTTTCCGAAGCCGAGCTTTCTGCCCTGCTGGATGAGATGTTCTCAAAGCTTCCGCGCCCCGAGCCGATTCTGACGGTGAAGGTCGATGGCAGTGACATCCGTTTGTGCTACCGGGATATCGTTTCCGCCGAGCATTTTGCCCACATGATCAGCATCCGCACCACCGCCGGCAAAACGCTTGCCACGCGCCAGAGCTTCAAGGCGTTCACAGAGCCGCTCAAAAAAGACCCTCGGTTTTTCGTCTGCGGTCGCGGTGCAATCGTCAATATGGAGAACGCTGCCGATTTTCAGGATGCCGCCTTTTGTATGACGGACGGCAGCCGCATCTATGTCAGTCAGGAGCTTTTAAAGGCAGCCCGGCAGGCATTTATGGAGTTTCTATTGCAAAGGGGGCGTGTGGGTTGAAGGACCTCCTGCGCCCGATTTTGGAGCTCACCGTGGTCTTTCCGGGTCTGCTGCTCGCGTATTTTCCGGTGCGCTCTTATTTGAAGCAGCCGCCCGCAAGGCTTGCGGCATGGGCAGTGCCGCTGCTGCTCGGGCTTTGCCTTGGCGGCGGACTGCTTTGCTATTGTTTCAACAGCCCGACTGCGCTCCCCCTGCTGGTTATCACACTTGCGGCGAGCCTTCTGTATGTCAAAACATTGCAGACCTCTCTCTGGAAGTCCGGAACGATTGCGCTGGCGGTCTGCGCGGTGTTCGCCTGCCTGAACAGCTTATCCCGCGCCATCGGCACGGCGATCACACTGCGGCACCAGCTGCCGCCGGACAAGCCGTGGTTCTGTTTTAGCGCCTGCATTTTTTATAACGTGATCTGCTGGCTGACCGCTGCTGCAGCCTATTATCCCGCCACCCACGCAGTGCGCGCAATGGTGGAGGATGACAATTTTGCGCAGACGTGGTATGTGTTCTGGGTACTGCCGCTGGTGTTCATCCTGCTGAACCTTTTTATAACCCCGCGTTACCAGATAACGCTCCGGACAGGGCGGGTCTTGCAGGTCTACATCGTTATGAGCATCGCGCTTTTGTTTCTGATGTTCATGTTCAATGCGATCTTTCTGCTGATGGCAAACAGCCTTAACCGGAATGCAAGGTTGCAGCAGGAAAATCAGTTTCTTTCCATGCAGCAGCAGCGCTATGAAAGCCTGAAAGCCGCCATTGAAGAAGCCCGGCAGGCGCGGCACGATATGCGCCACCAGCTGAATCAGATCTCCGCGCTGGCTGAAGCGGGAGATTTGGACGGTCTGAAGGCTTATCTTGCAAAAACCGTCTCCCGCATCCCGGAGCTGGATATGAGCTTTTGCGAAAACCGGGCGGCGGACAGTGTTGTAGGCTATTACTGTGCCCTTGCAAAGCGTGAGGGGATCCCCTTCTGTGCCAAGCTGGATCTGCCGCAGGCGCTTCCCGTGGACGAGATCGATCTGTGTCTGGTGCTGTCTAATCTTCTGGAAAACGCATTCGAAGCCAGCCTGCGCACCGCACCCGCCCGACGCAGGATCAAACTGACAGCCTATCTGCATGGCAACAGTCTGGCACTGATTCAGGTTGAAAACACCTATGACGGAGTCATCCGCGAAAAAGGTGGCGTATTCCAGTCCTCCAAGCGAAAAGGAGATGGCATCGGACTTCAGTCCGTCCGTCACATCGCAGAAAAATCCGGCGGGGTGAATACGGTTACCTATCAGGACGGTCTGTTCTGCGCAAAGGTCATGCTTCGGGGATAATTATGTCCAGCCTTTCCAAAACGGCACGACTACAAATTTCAGCAGTCTCGCTTCCGGAAATCCCTGTATGTACCGGATCGCCGTTTTTGCAAAGATGTTGGACGTTGTCGTGTTCCAATCTGCCAGTTTTACTATCTCGGCTGTGCCGTTCTCAAAGTCAAACCGCAGCTCGCCCCATTCGCCATCGTTGTCTACCAGATATTCGTAGACAGCGGCGGTAATCGTTTCACCTGTTTTCCGACACTCCGTCTGCCGCAGAGAAATTGTGTGTGCGGGATTGATCTTCGTTGCTTTTGCCGTGCTCGTCGGAAGGGCGGGTTTTTCCGAAATCCCCATCTCAAACGGCACGACCACGGATTTCAGCAGCCTCGCTTCCGGTAAGCCCTGAACAAACCGGATCGCCGTTTTTGCAAAGATGTTAGATTTTACCGTATCCCAATCCGCCAGCTTTACGATCTCCGCTGTGCCGCTTTCAAAGTCAAACCGCAGATTACCCCATTCGCCGTCGTTGTCCGCCTGATACAGGTAGACCGCGGCGGCTATTTTTTTGTTCCTTTTGCGGCACTCGGTCTGTTTCAGTGTCACGGTATGGATCACACCGCTTTCCAGCAGCTTCAGCCGTACTGCGTGCCACGAGCTGTTTTTCGTTCAACAGCGGAACGGACACTGTACGCCCATCAACGTGGAGGGCGCACTCTAGGACTGCACCAGTTTTCCGGCCACATCCGCCAGCTGCTGGCCAAAACTTTCGCTGTGAACGCCATAGTTTTCTGCCAACATAGACCTGACCGGCTCTTTCAGGGATTCATTGATCTGCCACAGGTCCGGGTACAGGGCGTTTCGCCGCAGTGCCGTATCAGACACATCAAAGACATAGTGCAGGCGCGGGTATCCGCCGGATTCATCCAGCAGCGCAATGCCCTTGGAACCACGCCGGACGTAACGGTTCATGCACCAGCTGACAAGATAACCGTTTCCCTCCCAATAGCCATCTTGGCGGTTTGTCGCACCGAGAACTTTTGCATAAGCAACCCCGACTGAGGGCTTTTCTGCGATTACTAAGCGATAAGACAATAAGCATCAACTCCTAACTTTTTATAATGCGATTAAAACATCCAGATGTACTTGAAAAAGACAAAGTTTTCGGCTAAAATGGAATTATAAGAAAAATCAGCCGAAATCGGAAGCAGGTGATCAATATGAGTTACATTACAAGAAGTCTTGAGAAAGTTGTGCAGCAGGTCACGCAGGAATATTCGGTTGTGCTTGTGACCGGCCCCCGGCAGGTAGGAAAAACAACTATGCTGCAAAAGCTCATGGAAGGAACTTCCCGTGGATATGTTTCACTGGACGATTTGAACGAGCGGGCACTCGCAAAAAATGATCCGGAATTGTTTTTGCAGCTGCATAAGCCGCCGGTTCTGATTGATGAGGTTCAATATGCACCGGAACTATTTACCTATATCAAAGTCTATGCAGATACTCACCATGAGCCGGGTGCCTTTTGGCTGACCGGGTCACAGGTGTTCAAGCTGATGCACGGGGTACAGGAATCACTTGCCGGGCGTGTTGCAGTGCTGTCAATGACTTCTCTTTCGCAGTCAGAAATAAACGGTGCAGATACCGAGCCTTTCCGTGTGGATTTGGACGCTCTGCTGAACCGCGAGGAAAAAGCTGTGCCCGCAGATACCAAAGATATCTTTGAGCGTATCTATCGGGGCTCCATGCCCGCTATTGCAAGCGGAAAAAATACCAACAGCCAGATTTTTTACAGCAGCTACCTTTCCACCTATATTGAACGTGACGTAAAAGAGCTTTCAGATGCCATCGATGCACTGAAATTTCTGCGTTTCATGACGGCGGTTGCGGCGCGCTGCTCCCAGATGCTGAATGTTGCCGAAATTGCACAGGATGCGGACATCAATCAGAAGCAGGCAAAAGATTGGCTGCACATTTTGGAAACACTGGGTATCATCTTCTATCTGCACCCCTATTCCAATAACCTTCTGAAGCGTTTGGTAAAAACCCCAAAGCTCTATTTTTATGATACGGGATTGGTCTGCTATCTGACCAAGTGGAGCAGTGCAGAGGTTCTGGAGTATGGTGCCATGAACGGTGCAATCCTCGAAAACTATGTTGTTTCCGAAATTGCGAAGACCTATCTGAATACCGGCAGAGAGCCGTTTTTGTACTACTACCGCGACAAAGATGCAAAAGAGATTGATATTGTTCTGGAGCAGGATGGTGTTCTGAATCCCATCGAAATCAAAAAGACCTCGAATCCCGGCACCGAATTGACGAAGGTGTTCTCTTTGCTGGACAAAGCCTCTGTCCCACGCGGGAAAGGTGCTATCGTCTGCATGAAGCCAAAAGTCGGCATCATAGATCGAGACAACTATATCGTCCCGATTTGGATTATCTGAATTTCAATATGTAGGGCGGCAAATGCCGCCAGTAAAATTATTCTTCCGCCATGTCCTCCTTGCCGGGTTCCTCCGGCTCATCCTCCATTGGAATCTCAAAATCGCCCTTGTCCTCGGTGTAATCTGCATCGGGGTCAAGGGCTTCTTTTTCGGCCTGCGCCACAGCTTCTTTTTCAGCAGTATAGACTTCGGCATCCTCTTCTTCCATCAGGGTCAGAAGGTCGGCTTCATCCACCAGATTCATGAAGTGGACGGTCTGCTGTCCCTTGGCATTACGGTCAATGACCAGATAAAAAGTCGCACCCGACTTGCTGGCCAGCGTGATGAACTGCTGCCCGCTGCCATCGGAATAGCTGGTGTGGTAAATAATTCTTAATCATTGGTTTTACCTCACTTTTAGAAAATGAAAATCGCAATATGGCGAACCATTTCCTAATGTGCCAGTTCGTTCAAAACGAATTTTGGGTAATAAACCTGAAAAAGAAATATCATCATTTTCACAATACACACAACATAACTCTGGACAATCATACATTTTTGTTAGTTCCCAATAAATGCAACTATGCAAATTGAAGTGTATCTCTTTGCCATTACATTTAACCCATTCCGTTGTCCAACCGTCATCGGGAAAATTTTTTCGCATATGCTTTTTTACACCTAACCGATAGATGGTATATGCAAAAGGCATACTTCCTAACTTTTTCATTTCTTCTTTTTGAACGTTTGCGGCTTTATGGGTTTCGTTTCTAACATATTCTAACGCTTCATTTTGGTTTATACCCTCTCCTCGAAGTGCCTTGTAATAAGCCAACGTTGGAAATAGCTTTAATTGCAAATGATTTTGAATTGCGGCGTTATTGCGATAGTCGGCGTTATTCAGAAGTTCTTGATAAATTTTTTCTGCTTGCTCAAAAATCAGCTTTCCTTTTTCTTGCCCAAACTGTTGAATACAATCCACTTCTAAAAAGGGAAGCGTAGTTTCATTTAGTTTCATCATCATTTCCTCCCTTGAAGTGGCCTAAACCTTTCAAAATCTTTACAGCAACCTCTTTCATTACATCAGCTTTGACTACAGCTATTCCTTGTTCCTCATCGCCTAAAACGAGTAGCGTGTCTCCGGGATTTATGTCAAATATTTCTCGCGCTTCTTTGGGAATGACAATTTGTCCGCGCTCCCCAACCTTAACAGTTCCAAATATGTGCTTTCCTTTTGGCATGGACATTGTACAGCATCTCCTTAATTCATGTTTTTCATACTTACATGAAAAGTATGCACCACTTCAAGAAAAATGTCAAATCACCTTTACTGATTACGGAATAATGGGGATAGCCGTCTTTCATATTGTGGTGTTACTTTATGGCACATGAGCATTGGCACCGGGGTTATCCGAGCCACAACCTTCCAGCAGATTTACTGCACCCCAAACACCGAGACCGGCACCCAGAGCCACCACCAGAGTCTGCAGAACTTCCACAGCAGAGTTAAAGAATTCCATAGTCGTTTCTCCTTTATAATTAAAACCTTGCAGACCATGGCCTGCCATGCTACAATAGCCGCATCTACGGCCACCGGACAACAGGAAAGGAGTATCTCATGGCCAAAACTGCTGACACCATTGCCATCTATTCCCGCAAGTCCCGCTATACCGGCAAGGGCGAAAGTATCGGAAATCAGATCGACCTCTGCCGCGAATATATCCGCACTCACTACGGCGATGCTGCCGCGGAACATGCCGTTGTCTTTGAGGACGAGGGCTTTTCCGGCGGCAACCTGAACCGCCCGGATTTCAAAAAGATGATGACGGCGGCCAAGGACCGGAAATTCAAGGCCATTGTGGTCTACCGTCTGGACCGCATCAGCCGCAACATCAGCGACTTTTCCAGCCTGATTGAAGAACTGGGACGGCTGGGCATCGACTTTGTGTCCATCCGTGAAAGTTTTGACACGTCCAGCCCCATGGGCCGCGCGATGATGTACATCGCATCCGTGTTCAGTCAGCTGGAACGTGAGACCATCGCGGAGCGCATCCGGGACAACATGCACGAGCTGGCAAAGACCGGGCGCTGGCTGGGCGGCACGACCCCCACGGGCTATGCTTCCGAGAGCGTCAAGAGCATCACGGTGGACGGCAAGACCAAAAAGGCCTGCAAGCTTAAGCTTCTGCCGGACGAAGCCGAGATCATCTACAAAATCTTCGACCTCTACGAGCAGTACGATTCCCTGACCATGACCGAGACCGAACTGCTGCGGCAGGGCATCAAAACAAAAAACGGACGTTCATTCACCCGGTTTTCCATCAAGTCGATTTTGCAGAATCCTGTCTACCTGATTGCAGACAAGGACGCCTATCAGTATTTTGTGGACAATGAGGCAGAACTGTTCGCCCCGGAGTCCGATTTCGACGGTGTGCGCGGCGTGCTGGCCTACAACCGCAGCGACCAGGAAAAAGGTCGTGCTACGGTCTACAATCCCATCAGCGAATGGATCGTTTCGGTGGGCGAGCATCCCGGCATCATCTCCTCGAACCGGTGGATTCGGGTGCAGGAGTCGCTGGAACGGAACAAATCCAAGTCCTACCACAAGTCCCGCGGCAACGAAGCCCTGCTCACCGGCCTGCTGTGGTGCTCCTGCGGCAGCCGGATGTACCCCAAGGTCACCGGACGCAAAACTGCCGACGGGCAGGTGGTCTTTCCCTATATGTGCAAACTGAAGGAGCGCAGCCGGAGAGAGTTATGTAATGTCCGGAATGCCAACGGCAATTTGCTGGATGCTGCCATCTGCGAGCAGGTCAAGCACCTTGCCGACCATTCCAGCGACTTTATGAAGCAGTTGGAAAAGGCAAAGTCCGCCCACGCAGGCAACCGCTCCGAGTTTGAGACCAAGCTTTCCACCCTGCTCAAAGAGCAGGCCGAGACGCAGCGGAAAATCAATGCACTGATCGATTCGCTGGCTGACTTCAGCGACAGCACCGCTGCTGTCCACCTGAAAAAGCGCATCGAGGAACTGAATGCACAGGATGCCGCCCTGAGCTCCCGCATCCGGGAACTGGAAAGCCTCACCGACAGCGGTGTTCTGGGCGGCATCGAGTTTGACGTGATGCGGCAGCTGCTGACCGTGTTCCACGACAACATCGACGACATGACCGTGACGCAGAAGCGTGCTGCCATCCGCACGGTGGTGCGCAAAGTGGTGTGGGACGGCAAGGTGGCTCATGTGGTGCTCTTCGGTTCACCGGAGGATGAGATTGACTGGACCACCTTCCCGGTAGACCCGGAAGAGAACAAGAATGCCCCCGATGGCGGTGGAGATGGTTCCGATTCTCCGTCCGGCGTTCGCTCGGGTGAGGATAGCATTCTCAATGCATCTGCTGGCATAGGTCGCAAACCGCGCCTTGCGGGTGGTGTCAAAGGTATCCACGGCCTTCATCAGCCCAATGGTTCCAATTGAGATCAGGTCCTCCTGGTCGCCGGGCTGGGCGTAGTATTTCTTTGCCACATGGGCCACCAGCCGCAGGTTGTGGCGAATAATCTTTTCCCGCGCACTCCTGTCCCCCGCCCGCAGAGCCGCAAAGGTTTCGATCTCCTCCCGTGCGCTGAGCGGCTTTGGGAAACTCCCCGCTTCCAGATGCAGCGCCAGCACCAGAAATTTTGTAGCGAAAAATTGCAGCAGCGTTAATAGCATACACAGCACCCCCTGGTGCTACTGTATGCTGTTGGAAGATCACAAAGTATTCCTCCGAATCCGGAGCGCAGGGATGGCATTCTGCAATTTTCCTGCGGGTTCGTTCGTATTAAGGATAAGGGACCGAATTTTGTTGGTAAAACGGAGGAACCATTATGGCGATCTTTGAAAAGACCATTCAAAACAAGAAATTTGATCAGCTGCTCTGGAAGTTGGAAAACGAAATTCCGGCCAGCAGCTGGTCGGCAGAGCTGGAAGCCGGAAGTGATTTCAAAGAGGGCGATGCCCGGTGCAGCGTCCGCGTCTTTGAACGGTACAGCGTGATGGGCGGTAATCGCCTGAGTCTGACGCTGACCATGTTTCAGAACGGGGACAGCCCGATCCGGTTATCCGCCATCACCGCAGGCGGCAGTCAGGCGGTGTTCTTCAAAGTGAACACCCTTGGAGAGGAATCCTTTTTGGAGGACGTAAAGGGACTGCTGGAAGAAATTTTGGAGGAGTAAGATGTTTTTCGCTGGATTTGATCTGTTGTTCAGCATCCTGTTTCCCATCCTGTTCCTTGTGGTTCTGGGCATGATCCTGTATGCCATCATCGGAAATATCCGCACCTGGAATAAAAACAACCATTCGCCGCGGCTCACCGTTCCGGCAGCGGTGGTGGCAAAGCGTACGGAGGTCTCTCATCACCACACGGACAACACGATGATGCATACGTTTACCACCTATTATGTGACCTTTCAGGTAGAGAGCGGCGACCGCATGGAGCTTACCGTAAGTGGTTCGGACTACGGAATGCTTGTGGAGGGCGACATTGGAAAGCTGAGTTTTCAAGGCACCCGCTATCTTGGGTTCCAGCGGAACTGAGTGTTTCTGCACTGCTGCCCAACTGGATGAATCGTAAGTTGAACAAGGCAGGATTACACACAAAAAAACATCTGCTGCCCCTTTGCCGGACGTGACAGCCTCCGGCACGGGACAGCAGATGTTTTCCTTTTTTACGATGCAGTCAGATTCACTCCGCAATGGGCATGGTCTGGTAGAACCAGTCCTCAATGGCCTTGCGGGTCCGGGCGAAGAACTGCTTCACCGGGCAGGCAGCGTCGCGGGCTTCCTGCTCCAGATCCGTACCTGCGGGGAAATTGCGGATGACGGTATAAGCCACCGACTGCGGCGGCAGCGACATCATCACGGCAGGGTCGTGCACCACACAGATCTGCTCCCCTACTGCGAGAGTAGCAGGGTCAGAGGTGGTCTTTTCGTCATGGTCCTGCCACTGGGTGCGCTCAGTGATCACCATTTCATAGGTCTCCTGCCCCTCTGCGGTCACCAGTACAGACTCCACTGTACCGTCCGCAGCGCGGCTGATCTCTTCTACCGTACCATAGTAGTAGAGCCGCTCCGAAAACAGTGCCGAGGCAGCGGGCAGTGCACTGACACTGAGCAGCAGCACTGCAAGCAGACAAAAGAACGAGCGATAGGTCTTTTTCATAAAAAGCCTCCATTTTTCATGTTGAAGCGGAGCACCCGCCGCATGGCGCTCCCGGATGCCTTATTCTAACACAACTCTTGTCGGATTTCTATATCCAGGCTTAACCGGCGGAAAAATATCGCAGAGGGCGGCCAATGATCACGTCTTTTCCCGAAAAAAAGCAAGCCCGGAAGGCACACAGACCTTCCGGGCTTGCACTTTTGGCGATGCGCTGTGCGCATCTCAGACTACTTTACAGCTGGCAGGCGGTATCGTAGCCGGTACGGATGGCGTTGGAGATATCTGCAGCCTTGCCTGCGGCATCGCCGATGGAGTACACCGGGATGTTGGCATTTTCCAGCGCAGCAGCGTCAAACTCATTGGAGCGTGCGCCCATAGCCAGCACGATGTAATCGCAGGGGATGGTCACCTCTGCGCCGTCCTTGTTCTCGCAGACAACGGCATCCATGCGGAATTCCTTGACCTTGTGGCCGGGGTACTGCTCCACACCGTAGGTCTTGTAGTTTTCCAGCAGGGTGGGCAGAATGGTGGTGCTCTCGCCTGCTGCGATCTTGTCCATCATCTCGATGACAGACACCTTGCAGCCCCGGGCAGCCAGATACTCTGCGGTCTCGCAGCCCACCATGCCGCCGCCGATGACAGCCACGGTGCCGTAGACCTGCTGCTCACCGGCCAGCACCTTCCAGGCATCGGCCACGTTCACGCCGTCAAAGCCGGGGATGCGGGGTGCAGCGCTGTGGGCACCCACAGCGTTGATGACAGCCTCAAAACCGGCCTCCTTCAGCTGCTCTGCCGTGCGGGTCTGTCCCATGCACAGGTGCACCCCGGCATTGCAGACCGCGCGGATCAGATCCTGTGCGGCGCGGCGCATCTCCTCCTTGCGGGGAGGCACGCAGGCGATGTTCAGCTGACCGCCCAGAGAGGTGGTCTTCTCAAACAGGGTCACGTCGTGACCGCGCAGGGCTGCCACACGGGCAGCTTCCAGACCGGCAGGGCCGCCGCCCAGAACAGCAACCTTCTTTTTCTGTGCGGCAGGCTGGATGCTGCGGCTGTTCTCATAGCCATTTTCGGCATTGAGCACGCAGGACAGGAACTGGCGGTTCTGGATGGCATCGGTGCAGCCCTTGTTGCAGCTGATGCAGCGGCGAATATCGCAGGCCTTACCGGCAGCGATCTTTGCGCCCCAATCAGGGTCTGCCAGCAACGGACGGCCAACAGCCACCATATCAGCCATGCCGCTCTCGATGACACGCTCTGCCATCTCGGCATCCACGATACGGCCCACGGCGCTGACCGGCACGTTGACAGCCTTTTTGATGTCCCCGGCGATCCTGACAAAGAAGCCGTAGGGCTGCACACCCATGGGAGGAATGGTATCGGCCATGTTGCCGGTGTGGTTGGCCTGGGCAACGTGGAACATATCCACGCCGTCCTCCACCAGCCACTGGGCGAACTGCACCGCATCGGCCTCGTCGATGCCGCCCTTGCCGCGCTGCGGGGTAACGATGGACAGCTTGTAGTCGATGATCATATCCGGCACAGCCTTGCGGATGGCCCGGGTCAGCATCCGGGCAAAGCGGACGCGGTTCTCCAGACTGCCGCCGAACTTATCGGTACGGTGGTTCATGCGGGTGGAGCACAGGCAGCCGTTCAGGCGGTCGCCGTGGATCTGAATGACATCCACACCGGCCTTCTGGGCACGCACTGCGCAGGCGCACATCTTATCGATGATGGACATCAGCATCTCCTCGCTGGCCTCATCGGTAAAGAACATCATGTCGTGGTGCAGGCGCTGACGCATCTCGTCAAACTTCTTCTGCATGAACAGGCTGTTGATGGCGTCCACATCGTACTCCGGGTGGAAGATCTGGATGCCCAGCTTGGTGCCGTAAGCGTGGACGCTGTCGGCCAGCTCCTTGAAGGCCGGGATCTGGCTGTCGTCAAACAGCTTGGGGGTAGGAGAAAAGCTGTTGATGGGTGCCACATCGCCCAGAACGATGTAACCCACGCCGCCCTTGGCCAGGCGAGTGTAAAAACCCTTGTCCTGCTCGCTGATCATGCCGTTCTTCTCGTAGCCGGTGGTCAGCGGGGGGAACATGATGCGGTTCTTAAAGGTCTGTCCGCCCACTACAATGGGCTGCAGGATCATGTTTTCCATACAAATGCCTCCTTACAGATGTGCTTTGATGAATGCGGCGGTCTTTTCCTCCACGGCGGCACGGGCGGTCAGCGTGGCAAAGTTGTGTCCGCCGCCTGCAATGGTATCCACCTCGGGTGCGGTGTATCCCTCGGCATAGCGGCTGCAGGTGCCCTCGTCCACCAGACGGTCATCGTCGGCCCGCAGCAGAAGCACCGGGCCGTTGTAGCCCTTGGCCTCGGTAAAGGGATCGGGGTGCTTTGCCATCTCGTAGTTAAAGGCCATCTTGTAGCACAGACCCTCCATGTCGGCGTAGTCCTTGCCGGTCTGGGTCACACCGTCGGCGCGCTGGGCGCAGCCGAACCACATCCCGGCGCCCGGGCACAGCAGGATCAGGCCGTGGGGCTGGATCACCGGTGCGCAGGAAGCGGCAATGTAGCCGCCCATGCTCTGGCCGGAGAGGAACAGCTTTTCGCTGTCCACATAGGGCTGCTCAGCTGCCCATGCAAAGATATCCTGTGCATCGGTGTGCAGGCCGTCGAAGCTCATATCCTCGAACTCGCCGTCACTCTCGCCGTTGCCGTAGAAATCAAACCGGGCGCTACCGATGCCCTGCGCTGCCAGAGCGCGGGACAGGTGGGTGTACATGGACTTGTAGCCGCTGCAGCTGCCGGCAAAGCCGTGCAGATGCACCACAAAGGGCACCTTGCCTTCCGTATCAGGCAGGGTCACGATGCCGCGCAGGGTGTGACCATTACGGTTTTGAAACTGGACCTGTAAAATCTTCATTTACTTGCTCTCCTTTGCGGCACGGCGGCTCTTCAGCTCTGCCAGCATCTCGGCCGTCTTCTGCTTGGTCAGGGGGTAGACGAAGAACAGGATGGCCACTGCAATGCCGTAGCCCAGGAAGTAGATGCCGGTGTAGCTCTTCCAGATGGCGTTCACAACACCTGCGGTCTGCACAGCGCCTGCGGTGACGTTGTAACCGATGGCACCCAGCACAAAGCTGGACAGGCTGCCGGAGATGGCGCTTGCGAGCTTGCGGAAGAAGGAGTAGGTGGAGTAGACGATGCCCTCGTTGCGCTCGCCGGTCTGCAGCTCATGGTAGTCGATGGCATCGTTGACCATGGCCCAGATCAGCACCTGCATACCGGAAGCGCCCAGGTAGCAGATACCATTGATGACGATGAAAGCCACGGGGTTATGGATGGGGAAGAAGAACAGGATGCCGAACACGACGGCGGCAAAGCCTGCGCCCATGCAGCACCACTCCTTCTTGCCGAGCTTGTTGGCCAGAGGCTGGGTGATGGCAAAGGACAGCACAGCGTACAGAACGCTCAGCATACCGGAGACAGCCTGAATTTTAACGTTGCCGAAGAAGTCCTTGTACAGGTAGGTGTTCAGGCCGTTGACCACGGATGCACCGATCATGCCGGTCAGGCTGAAGAACATCACGCCCAGCAGGGCTTTGTTGTGGGAGATTTCCTTGAGAACGTGCAGGTAGTTCAGCTTTTCGCCCTGCGGACGCTCAGGCACTTCCACACGCTCCTTGCACCACACGCAGGTGATCTGCAGGCACAGCAGGCCCAGCATGGCGCAGATGCAGGCCAGCATCAGGAAGCGGCCAGCCACAGGCTGGTTGTCCACATACAGGAACAGGGGGCCGACCATGACCATGACGGTCATAAAGATGGTGCCGCCCAGGCTGCGGTAACGGGACAGGGCGGTGCGCTGGCTCACATCATCGGTCATCACGCTGGACAGGGTGCCGAAGGGCACGTTGACGCAGGTGTACAGTGCCTCATACAGCACATAGGTGATGAACATGTAAGCCAGACGCAGACCGTAGCTGATGTTGCCCACATTGACAAAGGCCAGCACACACAGCACTGCCATGGGGAACGAGAAAGCGCGGATCCACGGGATGAACTTGCCGCCCTTGGTGGCCTTGCGGGAGTCCACGATAGCGCCGATGATGGGGTCGTTGACGGCATCCCAGATCTTGGTGATCAGCAGCAGGATACCCACATGGAAGGGGTTGACCTGCAGGATCAGGGTGTAGAAGATCGACAGATACATGGCGCGGTACTGCTCCGTGAAGCAGCAGCCCAGATCGCCCAGTGTATAGCCGATCTTGTCCTTCATGGAGAAGGGCCGAACGGTCTTTTTCTGGTCCATTGCGTTTTATCCTCCTTAAAAAACAGATGAAACCACGAGGCTTTTCACACAAGCCTCTTCTCTTCAATTGCATTATACGTTAATTTTGCGTCAAAGCATATCCAAAAAATGATTGAAAACTATCGCAAATTGATGTATTATGCAATTATGACAGTTGTACTTTTCAGTTGTGTACAACAAACTGTCGCATCTGACAGTTCCACGGAGGGAATTTTGGTGAATTATACAGCCAAACGTTATCTTTTTGAACAAAGCACTGTTCGGGAATTCTTTTCCGGCGCGTATTATGACCTGTTTCTGGTCATACGGGGCAGCGGTGTGTTCCGGTGCAGCGAGGTGGTGCTGCCCGCCCAGCAGCAGAACCTGATCATCCTCAAGCCCGGGCAGGGCGGCAGACTGGAATATGCCGGAGCCTACGGCCCGCTGGAGATCATCCGGGTGCAGTTGTCTCCCCAGATGCTGGCGCAGTTGTCGGATGAGGACACCGACTTTGAAAAAAGCTTCAACGTGGTGCCCTTCCGGCAGGTGGCTGTCCGGCCGGACAGCCAGATCTATATGCTGCTGAAAAATCTTGCCCGGAAGCTGCTGGTGCTCCCCCAGGAGAGCAGCCAGTTCGGCGCGGCGGCGTTCGAGCACGGCATCCTGCAGATGTTCGTGGTGCTGGCGCTGCGTGCCTGCATCCATGCCGAATTCCACACCGCTTCGGTCAGCCGCCACCACCTGATGCTGGACGAGGTTTTCCTCTTTATTCAGGCGCACCTCACCGAGGAACTGACGCTGGAACGTCTGGAAAAGGAGTTTTTCGTCTCCCGGGAGCATATTGCCCGGGAATTCAAACGCCAGACCGGCCAGACCGTACACCGCTACATCGTAAAGGCCCGGCTGGACCGCTGCTGTGCCCTCATTGAGCAGGGCCTCCCCATCACCGAGGTGTACAAGACCAGCGGTTTCGGGGGCTACAACCACTTTTTCCGCGCCTTTAAAAAGGAGTACGGTATGACCCCCAAGGAATATTTCAGCTCCACCCGGCAGGATGCCCGGGGATGAGCCCTTGCAAAAGAAGTCCCGGCTGCAATTTTTGTGCAGGCTGAAACGTATTTTATATAAAACGGCAGCTGCCGTTTTTCAACGAACGATCTCCATTGCTGACAGGAGGAAAGCTCTATGAAATTTTCTGCTGATTATCGTGCCCTTGCGCTGGATGCCCTGCGTGGCAGATGGAAGACAGCTGTTCTGGCCGGACTGATTGCCAGTTTGCTGGGAGCCAACATTGTGAGCAGCTCAGACAGGGTCATCTCCAACATGAGCCAGAACGCCAACGGCGACACCCCGGGGTTTGCCGGGCTGTTTTCCACCGGCAGCGGCGGCGTGCTGGCGGTTCTCGTGATCTGCATCCTTGCCTGGGCAGTGTTCACCGTCATCGTGGGCGGTGCGGTGCGGCTGGGCTACGCCCGGTTCAACCTGAACCTTGCAGACGGCAGGGACGCTGCCCTCTCCGACCTCGCTTCCCAGAAGCACCGCCTGTGGGACGGCTTCTGCATGAATTTCCTGCAGGGGCTTTATGTGGCGCTCTGGTCGCTGCTGCTGTTCATCCCCGGCGTGGTAAAAGCCTACAGCTATGCCATGACCCCCTATATCATGGCCGAGCACCCCGGCCTGACGGCCAACGAAGCCATCACTGAATCCCGGCGCATCATGGACGGCAACAAGTGGCGGCTGTTCTGCCTCGATCTCAGCTTTCTGGGCTGGGAGCTGCTCTGCACCCTGCCCATGCTGGTCGGCTTCTCTCTCGTTTTTGCCTTCACCCACTCGGCGGATACGGTCCTTGTTCTGCTGATCCTGCTGTCCATCCCGCTGAGCGCCGGCTTTTTCTTTCTGCACCCCTACGAGGAAGCGGCCTGGGCAATCTTTTACCGGGACATCACCGCTGCACCTTCTGACACCGAGGAAATCTGAGAATGAAACATACCGCCTGCTATCACCTGCCCGGACTGTTCGAGTTCTACGAGCTCTACCGCCTGTTCCTGCCCCTGTTCCGGGAGCACCGGGAATATTTTTATGACTGGTGCGAGATCGGCTCCATCTACGGCGCGCCGCCAGATTGCATCTGGGGCGGGGGCCGCGTGGAGGCCGGGGAGCACTCCCCCGCCGAAGTTCTGGCCCTGACCCAGGAATACGGCATCTCTGCCCGGCTCACATTCAGTAATTCCCTGCTCCGCCCGGAGCACCTCTCAGACCGGAAATGCAACGCAGTGTGCCAGCAGTTTGCCCAGCGGGGCACTGTGCAGAATGGGGTCATCGTCCACTCCGAGCTGCTTTTGAACTACCTGCAGCAGCATTACCCGGAGCTTTATCTCGTATCCTCCACCACCAAGGTCCTGACGGATCTTCAGGCGTTTCAGGCAGAGGTCCGGCGGCCGGAGTTCCGGTATGTCGTACCGGACTTCCGGCTGAACAAGGCCTTCGATGTCCTGGATACGCTCTCCCAGCCCGAAAAGGACAAGGTAGAATTTCTCTGCAACGAGTGCTGCTGGTTCGGCTGCACCGAGCGCAGGCGCTGCTACGAAGCCGTCAGCCGCAAAAATCTGGGGGAGGTCTGCGAACATCGGTGCACCGCCCCCGGCGCGCAGGAGGGCTACCGCTTCTCCAAGGCGATGGAAAACCCCGGGTTCATCGGCACTGCGGACATCCGGGAGCGCTATCTGCCGTTGGGTTTTTCCAATTTCAAGCTGGAAGGGCGCGGGCTGGGCAGCGCGCTGGTGCTGGAGTTTCTGCTCTATTATCTGACCCGGCCAGAGTATCAGATCCACGTCCGGGAGGCGATCTATCTGGACAACATGCTGGACCTCTTTTAAGGGTTGCGCCACCGGCGCAGTGTGGTATAATCAGCATAACAGAGCACTTGCAAGCGGCGCTCTGTTCCGTCCAATCCAAGTCAGGAGGAGATCGTTATGGAATTCACTCAGCTTATTGCACAGCGGTATTCCTGCAAAAATTTTGGTACAGGCAAGGTAGACGCTGCCGCACTCCACATCATTCTGGAAGCCGGTCGGCTGGCACCCACCGCCAAGAACACCCAGGAACAGCGCATCTACGTCGTTCAGTCCGAAGAGGGTCTGGCAAAGATCGATGCTGCCACTCCCTGCCGCTACGGTGCCCCCGTCTGTCTGGTGGTCGCCTATGACAAGAACCACACCTTTACTTACCCCGGCGAGCGGATGAACTCCGGCATGGAGGATGCCGCCATCGTGGCCACCCACCTGCTGCTGGGCGCTGCCAATGCAGGCGTGGACAGCTGCTGGGTCAACTTTTTTGACCCGGACAAGCTGGCAAAAGCGCTGGGTCTGCCCGAAAACGAGGAGATCGTGATGCTCCTTGATCTGGGCCACGCTGCCGAGGGCGCAGGCCCCCTGCCCAACCACAGCTCCCGCAAGCCTCTGTCTGAAACCGTCACGTTCCTGTAACCATCACAGGGATACAAAAAAGCCCCCGCACGTTGGTTTTCCGGCCAACATGCGGGGGCTTGTGTTTTATTCCAGTTTTCAGTTCTGCGGGTGGACGATATCCCGCCAATCCAGATCTCCACGCTCCAGACCGTGGATGAGCACCTCCGCGGTGGCGATGTTGGTGGCCAGCGGGATGTTATGCACATCACACAGGCGCAGCAGGGTCATCTCGTTGGGCTCGCTGGGCTTTGCGTTGATCGGATCGCGGAAGAACAGGAGCAGATCGACCTCATTGCAGGCAATGCGGGATGCGATCTGCTGATCACCGCCCTGAACACCTGCCAGAAAGCGCTGGATCTGCAGACCCGTTGCCTCAGAGATCAGCTTGCCGGTGGTGCCCGTAGCCACCAATTTATGCTGGCTCAAAATCCGGCAATACGCCGTACAGAACTGAACCATCAGCTCTTTTTTGGAGTCATGCGCAATCAGTGCAATGGTCATCGGTCAACCTCTCCTTTGTTTTGCCAGTGGGCATTTTCTTGCATATATCATAGTATCACAGTTTCCGTTCTTTTACAACCGTTTTTTAGACAAACTTCATACTTTTTTCGGAAAAAAGCGCCAGAATTCACCAAAAGCAGTGTTTCAGCGTTTTATCCTTCTTCAATTGTCTAAAGCATCCTGCCCGGCAGGTGCAGTCTCCTGAGCAGCATCCGTGGTGCCTGCGGCGGGGTCTGTGGCCGTATCCGCTGCCGCATCCGTGCCGGTTTCGGTCTGGGCGGGGGCAGTCTGGTCAGCGGGGGTGCTGTCTGCAGCGGTCTCCTGCTTGCCGATGGTGCCATCTTCATTCAGGGTACCATCCTGCATGGCGAAGTAGGCGTTGAAGATATCCGCCACCAGGTTGCCCGCGCGGGCGCCGCCGCCGCCGTACTCCACCACGATGCCGATGGCGATCTGGGGGTCCTCCGCCGGGCCGTAGGTGATCATCGTGGTATTGGTGTAGTGCTTATAGGTGCTGCCGACGTAGTACCCCTCGCTGCGCTGGGGGGTGCCGGTCTTGCAGGCGATGGTATAGGGGTAGCTGGCCAGCACCGGGATGGTCTGGGACACGCCGATCATGCCCTGCTGCACCAGATCAAAGGTCTCTCCCCTGTCCTCAATGACGTCCATGACCTCGGGCTGGGTCTCCTGCAGCACCTCGCCGGTGTTGGAGTCCAGGATGGCCTTGACGAAGTGGGTGCGGTAGCGGGTGCCCCGGTTGGCGATGGTGGCCGCGTAGGTGGCCAGCTGCACCGGGCTGACCACGGTGTTGCCCTGACCGATGGCGGCCTGGACGTCCAGCGACTCCATATAGTTGGAGTCGTTCTTGGAGGTCAGGTGGCCCACAGCCTCGCTGACCTCCACGCCGGTGCGCACACCCAGGCCCAGCTTGTAGGCGTAGGCGTCGTAGACCTCACTGGTCAGGCGGCGGCCCACGTCGTAGAAGAAGATGTTGCAGCTCCACTTGATGGCGGTGATCACGTCGATGTTGCCGCTGTGGCCGTGGCGGGTACACTTGGGGTGGTAGTCGCTGTAATAATTGTACACACCGTTGCAGAACACGGTGGAATACCGGTTGATGAGGCCCGAATCCAGCGCCGCCACCGCCACGGCAGGCTTGAAGGTGGAGCCGGGGGTGTACAGGCCCTGCAGCGCCCGGTTGAACAGGGGCAGGCTCTCGTCCGCGCTGTACTCGCTGTACTGGGTGGCATACAGGTTCTGGTCAAAGCTGGGGTAATTGGAAGCGGCCAGCACACTGCCGTCCTTCACATCCAGCACCACGGCGGCACAGGCGGCGGCTTTCATGCTGCCGGTGTTGTAGACCCGGTTGATCATGTCGATGTTCTCGGCCAGTGCCTTGTCCACCGCCTTCTGGAACCGGCTGTCGATGGTCAGCTGGACGGTGTGGCCCGGCTCGGGCACTGTGGTCAGGGCCGTATCCACAATGACACCATCGGAGTTGCGGGTGATGGTCTCCACGCCATCCTTGCCCCGCAGTTCGTCCTCATAGGCCGATTCCAGGCCCGAGATGCCGATGATGTCGTTCATATTGTAGCCTTTTTCGCGCAGGGGGTAGGTGGTCTGGCCGTTTTCATCGGTCACCTTCCACTTTTCAGCGGTGATCTTGCCCACCCGGCCCAGCACATGGGGCAGCACCGTGGATTGCTCATAGCTGCGGGTACTCGTTTCCACGATCTCCACGCCCGGCAGCGAGAGGCTGTGTTCCTTGATGGTCGCCACGGTGGCCTCGCTGACGTTTTCCGCCATGATAAAGTTGTTCACATTGGAGAAAGCCTGCAGCTGCATCTCGTAATGGATACCGCCCAGCGTGCGCTGCCAGCTCAGCGGATAGCTGGCAAGGTCGTAGTCCTCCACCAGCTTCTCCATCACATCATTGGCCGTTGCATACTGCTGTAAACCAAGATTGTCCTTCATGGCGGCAAGGGCTTTCTGATCCCTGGTGCTGCCCTCTTCGGCGGTAAAGGTATAATTGCCCGCTGCATCCGGCTGGCTGATGAGCAGAGTATCGTTCCAGCTCTCACCGTTGGCACGCAGCAGCTCGACGATCTTCTGGAGCATCCCGTCCAGATCTTCGTCTCCCATCAGCAGCTTGTTGAGCACCACGTTGTAGCCCGTGACGCTGGTGGCAATGCGCTCTCCCCGGCTGTCCACAATGTCACCGCGTGCCGCCGTGACCGTAAACTTGTAGTCGGTGGTGTTGGTGGCCTGGGATTTGAAATCGTCCCCGTTGACCAGCTGCAAAAAGATGAGCCGCAGCCCGTACAGCAGCATGAGGATGCAGGCGGCGGCAACGAGAACACGCATCCGCCGGATGGCGGTTTTCCGTTCTTCTTGGTTCATGGATTCTCCTTCCGGCGCGGGGTGCGTTACACCACGCCGTTGTCGATCTTAAATTCTTCGTGGATGCGGCGCACGACCCCGAACAGAGGGAAGCAGACGGGCACCGAGAGCACCGCCGTGGGCAGCACGAACCACAGCCAGCGGCTGGCCGCGCCGCTGTAACCGGGCATGTAGTAAAAAAACAGCCAGTCCAGCGTGAGCACCAGCAGGGTGGCAGCAGACGCAATGAGTGCAAAGTTGGCGGCCGAATTCTTGAAGTAGAGCTGCACCACCGCCGAAACGGCAAAGCAGAGCAGCAGCAGCTCCAGCGCCAGCATGCCCACGGTGCGCCCAGCCAGCCAGTCCCACATCAGGCCGCAGACCGCCCCAAAGACAGCCCCGGCGAACTCGCCCTCAAACACGGCGACCGCCAGCGCCAGCGGCAGCAGCCAGAGCGGCTTTGCCGCCCCGAACTGGAACAGCCCGGGCGTGGTCTGCAAAACAGCACAAAGAAGGCCCAGCAGCGCATAGCAGATCCATTTGACGATCTGGCCCCGGCTGCGTTTCCTGCGTGATTCCATCAGGGTCCCTCCTCAGAAACTGGTAATGATGAACGCATGGCGCACCGTGCGGGGGTCGGTGCCGGGTTTGATGACGGCAATGGTCGATTTGCCGCTGACCTCGGGCACCAGTTCCTGTACCACGCCCACCAGCAGGTCAGCCGGGAACACCCCGCCCAGCCCGGTGGTGACCACCTGGTCGCTTTTCTCCGTCAGGGTGTTGCGCGCAAGGTTGGTCAGCACGCACAGGCCATCGGCGGCGTATTCGGAGCTGCCGGTGACGATGCCGTTGTCACGGGTGCGGGATACCACACCCGCCGCGTTGAAGTTGGGGTGAAGAATGGTCATCACCTTGCAGCTGGTGGGCTCAGCCTCCACCACCATGCCCAGCAGGTAGCCCTGATCACTGACCACGGCATCGTTAACGGCCACGCCATCCAGCGTGCCGCGGTCCAGTGTGAAGCCATAGAAGGAATCCAGTGGGTCACGGCCAATGACAAAGCTGGAAAGATAGCTCATCTCGGGCCGCTGGCTCTGGATGCTTTCCAGTGCCTTATAGGCCTGGTTCTCGGCCTTGACGCGGTCGTAATCCACCATCTGCTGGCGCAGCTCGGCGTTTTCGGCCTTGAGCGTCTCGTTCTCAGCCATCACGTCATCGATGCTGGTGTACTTTTCCCACAGGGAGGCCACACCGCCGCTGACCACAGCAGCCACTTTCTGGAATGGGGCAGCCGCCACGCTCAGCAGCTCCTGCGGAGCGGCAGTCAGGCGGCCGTTGGCACCGGCGTAGGCCATGATGCCCACCAGAAACACCGCGATGCCCACCAGGATCTTGAATTTCCAGGTATCGAAAAAGTCTTTCAAGGGGTTTTCCTCCGATTGCAAAAGGGCGCGGACAGCCCAGAGCCGTCCGCACCCTCTGTTACATCGTTACATATGAGCTCCATCGGTGTCCAGCACGTCGTGCAGAACATCCACATGATCCAGCACCGCACCGGCACCCTTGGCCACGCAATCCAGCGGGTCCTCCGCAACATGGACATCAATACCGGTCTCGCTCTGGATCAGCTGATCCAGGCCCCGCAGCAGGGCACCGCCGCCGGTCAGGGTGATGCCGTGGTCGATGATATCGGCGCTCAGCTCAGGCGGGGTGCGCTCCAGGGTCTCTTTGATGGCGCTGGTGATCTTGACCAGGCACTCCAGCAGGGCCTCGCGCACATCCTCAGAGTGGACGACAATGTTCTTGGGCAGGCCGTCCACCAGGTTGCGGCCCTTGATCTCCATGGTCATCTCGGGGTCCATGGGGTAGGCCGAGCCGATCTCGATCTTGATCTGCTCGGCGGTACGCTCACCGATGAGCAGGTTATACTTGCGCTTGATGAAAGCGATGATGGCCTGATCGAACATATCACCGGCCATCCGGACGCTGCGGGAGGCCACGATGCCGCCCAGAGAGATGACTGCGATCTCAGCGGTGCCGCCGCCAATGTCCACGATCATGCTGCCGGTGGGCTCGCTGATGGGCAGGCCCGCGCCGATGGCAGCGGCCATAGGCTCCTCGATGACGGAGACCTGACGGGCACCGGCCTTGAGGGTCGCCTCACGCACAGCGCGGCGCTCCACCTCGGTCACGCCCGAGGGGATGCAGATGACCACGCGGGGGCGGGAGAACATGCTGTTGCCGCAGGCCTTTTTCAGGAAGTTCTCCAGCATATTTGCCGTGATATCGAAATCGGCGATGACACCATCCTTCAGGGGGCGGACTGCCACGATGCTGCCGGGGGTACGGCCGATGACAGCCTTTGCCTCAGCACCCACGCAGCGCACCTCATCGGTCTTGGTATCCACAGCCACGACCGAGGGTTCCCGCATGATGATGCCCTTGCCCTTCATGTAAACCAGGGTATTGGCAGTACCCAGATCAACGCCAACGTCCTTTGACAAAAAACTCATAATGAAGCTCTCCTTCGTATTTCCGGTCTATTCCAAAACGCACAGCAGTCCAAACTCCACAGGGTTTGACCGCCTATCGCAGAATAACACGTTTCTATTATAGCCGCAAGTCAACGTTTTCTCAAGCGTTTTGTCAAGTTTTTCCGTATTTTTCATTTTTCTGTGCGTTCCGCCGCACAAACTGTCAGAACTGTTCAAGCAGGCGGACCGTCCGGCTGACGGGCAGGCCCATAATGGTGTAATAATCCCCCTCAATGGCATCCAGCCAGACCGCCGCGCGGCCCTGGATGGCGTAGGCACCGGCCTTATCGTAGGGCTCCTCTGTGGCGGCGTACCGCTCGATCTCCTCCTCGCTCAGTGGGAAAAAGGTGACCTTGCAGGTATCCACAAAGCTCTCGGTGCGGGTGCCATCCGAAACGCAGACACCGGTGTGCACATAGTGGGTCGCGCCGGACAGCGCACGGAGCATCCGTCTGGCATCGTCCGGGCTGTGGGGTTTGCCGAACACCTCGCCGTTCACATCCACCACGGTATCGCAGCCCAGCACCACGGCACCGGGGTGTTCCTTGGCCACAGCAAGACACTTGCCCCGGGCAAGCTGTTCCACCAGCCGGGCGGGGGTATCCGCCGTCACGGCATCCTCGTCAAAATCGCTGACACAGACGGTAAAATCCGTCGTGTACAGGCTCAACAGTTCTTTCCGTCGGGGGCTCTGGGAAGCCAGGATCAGATCTTTCATACGCTTCACTTCCCCGTTGAGCCAAAGCCGCCCGCGCCGCGCTGGGTATCCCCCAGTTCGGCCGCCTGAGCAAAGGCAGCGGTATACACCGGTGCAATGCAGAGCTGTGCCACACGCTCACCGGGCTGGATGGTATAGGCCTCGGTGCCCAGATTGATCATGGGCACCTTCAGTTCCCCGCGGTAGTCACTGTCCACCACGCCCACGCCGTTTGCCATGCACAGGCCGTGCTTGATGGAAAGGCCGCTGCGGGCATAGACCAGCGCCACAGCGTGGGGGCCGGGCAGCTCGATGGCAAGGCCGGTGGGCACCAGTGCCCGCTGCATGGGGGCCAGTGTCAGCGGCTCATCCAGCACAGCGCACAGGTCGGCCGCCGCTGCCCCCGGCGTTGCATAGGCGGGCACCTTGGCCCGGGGGTCCAATACTTTATAGTTTACGGTGATCGGTTCCATAGTATACCTCTTGTTAAAGTTATATTCGGGCGTGTTCCGGGAGCTTTCTCCTCGGACACGAAACGGGCCATTCCATCGCCCGCCCTACTGCCTGCGGCAGCAGGGTCCCACCCCAGCGGACGGTCCTCGGAGAAACTCTCGGCTCCCGCCCGGGGAAACTGCATCTTTAGTTGGTTCCCTTGAAATACAGTCCTCTTGTAAACTCTCCCTCAAAGGGTGCGTGGACACGGATGCTGTCCAGAATGGCGGCAGCTTCTTCCCGGGATTCCAGTGTGAAGTAGGCCACGCCGTAGTCCACAGTCAGAGCACCGGGCTTATCACCCATATAAATAGGTACAGGGTTATAGATCGTCCGCACGCCCATGCCGCAGCGCACCGGGAACTTTTTTGCCTTGCGGTCGGTCAGTTCCCCTGCTTTATTGCAGTGGGTGCAGTCATGGATGTTCTGTAACGGGCAGGCACGGGTGACCATCAGCGGCATGTGGCCATAGACCAGCACACCGGTGGGCACAGGCTTACCGTTATGGGTGGGGGCAATGGTGCTGATATCGCTGTCCCTGACTTCGGGCAGGATGAGCACACTGTTCAGGCCATGGTCGGCGTAGAACTGCGCCGCCATCTGGTTGGTGACGTTCAGGCCGAAACCGCCGGTCATCGGCAGGCCACGGCAGAGCCGCAGGTGGGCGATGTTGCTTACCTCATAGCCCGCAAAACCCGCATCCTGGGTGGCGGCAATGCGGCGGGCGGTGTCCTCCTCCAGCGCGCCGAACATCACGCGCGGCAGCTCCAGAAGGGCCTTTTCCCGCCACTCCCGGGGCACCCGGTCAGCCTGCGCAATGGGCAGGATGAGATACTCCACCCCGCTCAGGGCCTGCTCCGGCACCTGCTCCCAAGCTTCAAAGCGGGCGCGCAGGGTGCGGCGGGGCGGCAGAGTGCGCAGGGGCAGAGCATCCGGCTCCGCCTCGTGTACCGGCCAGGGGCGCAGGACCTCCCGCTTTTTCAGCAGGGCCTCCAGCGCATCCCGGCGCAGCTCGTTCACGGCACTGCCCGGCACGAACCAGGGGCCGCCGTCCATCTCCACATCAATCTTTTCCACCGCGAAGGGGGTGCCGCCCGTCTTGGAAAGGCTGCGCTGCAGGCTCTCGGTGGGGTCGGTGCGGGCAGGCTGCGGTTCCGCATCGCCGTAGGCAAAGGCCTTGTTGCCGTCCGCGTCGGTCACGGTCAGCTTCTCACCGCCCTCTTCGATCTCCAGCCTGAACTGCACCGGCACCCGGCTGCGCTCGCGGCGGTAGAGCTCGCGCAAGGCAGGCAGGGTCTTTTTGGTCAGCTCCGCATCGGCTTCGCTGCGCACACCGAACATGGTACCGTCGATCTTTCCATCCAGATAACCGGAGGTGAAGCCGGAGCGGCTGAACGCATTTTTCAGCAGGTCACGGTCATAGGCGCGGCCCTCGCGGCCTGCCAGACAGGCACTGACCGCCGCCGCCACATACTCCGGCGTGCGCAGACGGCCCTCGATTTTGGCCGATGCCACGCCAACGGCCTGCATCCGATCCAGCTTGTCGATGACAGAGTTGTCCTTCAGGGAAAGGTGGTGCAGACGGCCCGGTTTGCCCTCAGGCAGCGGGTTTGCCTCAAAAGGCAGGCGGCAGGGCCCGGCGCAGGAGCCCCGGTTGCCGCTGCGGCCGCCCAGGAAGGCAGACATATAGCACTGGCCGCTGACACACATGCAGAGCGCGCCGTGGACAAAGCACTCCGTCTCGATGCCGCAGTGCTTTGTGATGTGCTCCACCTCGGGCAGGCTCAGCTCACGGGCCAGCACCACCCGGGTAAAGCCCAGCTCCTTCAGCTCCAGCGCGCCCTGCAGGGTGTGGACGCTCATCTGGGTGGAGCCGTGGCGGGGCAGGTCGGGGGCGATCCGCCCGATGAGCTGCGCCACCGCCAGATCCTGGCAGATGACCGCATCCGCACCGCTCTCGGCCACAGCCTCCACGGCAGCGGCCAGCGAGGCCAGCTCCCCGCCGTAAACGGTGGTGTTCAGTGCCACGTGCACCTTGACACCCCGCGCATGGCAGAACCGGACCGCCTCCTTCAGGCTGTCCGCATCAAAATTTCCGGCCCCTGTGCGGGCATTGAAGCCCGAAAAGCCCAGATATACCGCGTCCGCACCGCTGAACACCGCGGCGCGGAGCATCTCTTCACTGCCCACCGGGGCAAGGATCTCGATCTTTGGCATAATACTCCCTTTGTTCCGGCGCGCTCACCGCGCCCCCATTCACGCTTCCGTCTTTGCTTCCCGGTCGGCCTTCTGCTTGGCCTGCAGGCGTGCCAGCTGCTCCCGCAGGGCATCGTTTTCACGCCGCAGCGTTTCATTTTCCGTTCTCACCTTATCCTCAGCCAGCTTTGCCCTGGTGGCATCGGCAATATAATCCTGGATCTGGCTGCGCATATTCTCGGCGCTGCCGGTGCTCTTTTTGTACTCGTCCAGATAATCCATGGCGCAGAACACCGCCGCCTTGGTCACCGAAAGGTTTTCGTTGGTGTCCAGCAGCTTGGTGATATCCTCATCCAGCCGTTTGGCCAGAGAGGCGATATACTTTTCGGAATCCGTCGTTGCGATCGCATAGGGCGCGCCCGCAATGGTCACTCTCACTTTATTAACCATCGTATCCTCACTAATAATTACTCTGAGCGGAGTTTGTGGCCGAGTTTCCTGCCCCGGTGCACGCTTTTGCCCCCGCCGGGACAACCGTTCACTTCTTATTATAATATAAATGCGCTCCAAGAGAAAGTGCTATTTTTGAATTTTTTGCATATTTACCAGAAAGATTGTGACAAAAATGTCAGTTGCGGCAAAAATCGGCGTTTTTCCTTGCATTTACGAATAGAACTGATTATAATGTTCTTGTTGTGGCAACAGGGAGAGGGAAAGAGGAGAGATTCCCTGTTGCGATATTTCAAAACAGCACAAGTGTGTGTGCGGATAGGAGTTCCTTATGACTACAAAAGAATTTGCAAAAATTCTTCAGGACAAGCTGACCAGCGAGTACGGCGTGGATCTGAGCGTTGCTTCCAAGCAGCAGATCTACCGCTCTCTTGCCCTGATCTGCCGTCAGATGATGAGTGAGAACCACAAGAAGTTCCAGTCCAAGGCCATTGGCACCGGTACCAAGCAGGTATACTACCTCTGCATGGAGTTCCTGATGGGCCGCAGCCTGAAGATGAGCCTGTTCAACCTGGGTCTGGAAGATGTTGCCCAGAAGGTGCTGGCTGATGCCGACATCAACATCGAGGGCATCTTTGAGGAAGAGCCCGATGCAGGCCTGGGCAACGGCGGTCTGGGCCGTCTGGCTGCCTGCTATCTGGACGGCATGGCCACCACCGGCATCTGCGGCACCGGCTACTCCATCCTGTACGAGTACGGCATTTTCAAGCAGAAGATCGTGGACGGCTGGCAGCAGGAGCGCGCTGACAACTGGCTGCCCGGCGGTCAGGTCTGGCTGAAGAGCCACCCCGATCAGGCCATCGAGGTCCGCTTTGACGGCGAGATCCGCGAGAACTGGGATCACGGCTTCCACTATATCCAGCACACCAACTACAACAGCGTTATGGCTGTGCCCTCCGACATGTATGTGCAGGGCTACGATGGCAAGGGCGTTGCCAAGCTGCGCCTGTGGCAGGCCAAGGCTCCTGACTTTGATATGTCCAGCTTCTCTCTGGGCAACTACAACACTGCCATGAGCAAGAACGCCAGCGCCGAGCTGATCTCCAAGGTGCTGTACCCCAACGACAATCACATTGAGGGCAAGATCCTGCGCCTGCGCCAGCAGTACTTCCTCTCTGCCGCATCCATCGGCGATATCGTGCAGAACCACCTGTCCACCTACGGCACGCTGGAGAATCTGGCCGACAAGGTCGCCATCCAGCTGAACGACACCCATCCCACGCTGGCCATCCCCGAGATGATGCGCATCCTGCTGGATGAGTGCGGCTTTGACTGGGATAAGGCCTTTGAAATCTGCCAGAAGGTCTTTGCCTACACCAACCACACCGTTATGGCCGAGGCTCTGGAGAAGTGGAATGTGGACATCTTCAAGATGACCCTGCCCCGCATCTACCAGATCGTGGTCGAGATGAACCGCCGTGCCCGCGAGGAGCTGGAGAAGGCATTCCCCGGCGACGAGGGCAAGATCAACTACATGGCTCTGATCGGCGACAACCAGGTCCGCATGGCAAACATCTGCGCCTACACCGCCAACAGCATCAACGGCGTGTCCAAGCTGCACAGCGAGATCATCAAGGAGAGCGTGTTCCACGATTACTACCTGTTCAAGCCCCAGGCCTTCAAGAACGTGACCAACGGCATCGCTTACCGCCGCTGGCTGCTGGCCTCCAACCCTGAGCTGTGCAAGCTGCTGGACGAGACCATCGGCGAGGAGTACAAGCACGACGCTTCCAACCTCTCCAAGCTGAACAAGTATGCGGACGACAAGACCGTGCTGAAGCGCATCAACGAGATCAAGCTGGACAATAAGAAGAACTTTGCCGCCTATCTGGAGAAGAGCACCGGCCAGGTCATCGACCCCAACTCCATCTTCGACTGCCAGGTCAAGCGGATGCACGAGTACAAGCGTCAGCACCTGAACGCCCTGAACATCGCCGCTCAGTACCTGTACCTGAAGGAGAACCCCAACGCTGACTTCATCCCCAAGACCTATATCTTCGGCGCAAAGGCTGCCCCCGGCTACTACATGGCCAAGCAGATGATCCGGATGATCTGCAAGCTGGGCGACCTGATCAACAATGATCCCGCCGTGCGCGACAAGCTGCGCGTGGTCTATCTGGAAGAGTACTGCGTCTCCCTGAGCGAGCACCTGATGCCCGCTGCCGAGGTCTCTGAGCAGATCTCTCTGGCTGGCACCGAGGCTTCCGGTACCGGCAACATGAAGTTCATGCTGAACGGTGCCATCACGCTGGGCACGCTGGACGGCGCAAACGTTGAGATCGCCGATGCCGCCGGCAAGGAGAACGAGCTGATCTTCGGCATGCTGACCCCCGAGGTCAACAACCTCAAGCAGGTGGGCTACCACCCCAGCGCCTTCATCATGGGCGATGACGTGGCAAATGCCGCTCTGAACTTCCTGGAGCGCGGCTGGAACGGCGAGGACTTCCACGAGGTCACCGAGAACCTGCGCACCAGCGATCCTTATATGGTCATGGCCGACTTCAAGGATTACCGCCGTGCTCAGGCCGACCTGCAGCGCCTGTATGCTGACCGCGAGAAGTGGGCACAGATGAGCCTGAAGAACACCGCCAACAGCGGCATCTTCAGCGCAGACCGTTCTGTGCTGGATTACGCCCGCGATATCTGGCACGCTTCTGCTGTGAAGTAATTGATCAAACCTCTCCGTCAATGCTTCGCATTGACGGAAGGGTTTAGCACAAATATATCTCTGCCCCGGAGCCATTACGGAACCGGGGCTTTTTTTGAGAAAGGAACGACCCCACTTGTCTTGTCTGTTCAACAGTTTTGACCCCTATTTCAAGCAGCCCTTTGGTGCGGTGCGCGCCGGGCAGACTGTCCGGCTGTCGCTCTGCATCCCCGAGGAGCTGGGCTATGTAGACCCGCACCTTGTCCTGAAAAAAGAGGGTAAGTTCGATGTTCCCGTCTACTACCGGATGAACTTCGACGGCCAGACCCCCAGGCAGAACCACTTTTCTGTGGAAGTGCCTCTGAATGACCCGGGCCTCTACTTCTATTACTTCGACCTCTACACCGACTTCCGCCGCATCGTGCGCGGCCCCGACAACTGCGGCGTGATCAGCTGGCAGGATGGCGAAAGCTGGCAGATCACGGTCTATGAGCAGGACTTTGAGACCCCCGAAAGCATCAAGGGCAAGGTGTTCTATCAGATCTTCCCGGACCGCTTCTGCGAAGGGGTGGAGAACAAGCCCATGCCCTTTGCCGACCGCATCTATCAGGCCGACAAGCACGCCGAGCCCTTCTGGCAGCCCAACGAGGTGGGCGGCCACCTGAATGAGGATTATTTCGGCGGTGACCTCAAGGGCATCCAGCAAAAGCTCCCCTACCTGCACAAGATGGGGGTGGATTTCATCTACCTCAACCCCATCTTTGAGGCCCACTCCAACCACCGCTACAACACCGCCGACTACCTGAATGTGGACCCCCTGCTGGGCACCAACGAGGATTTTGAGGCACTGTGCACCGCCGCCCAGAAGTACGGCATCGGCATTGTGCTGGACGGCGTGTTCAGCCATACCGGCTCCGACAGCCGCTACTTCAACCGCGAGGGCCGCTATGGCGAGGGCGGCGCGTACCGGGACCCCAACTCCCCTTACCGCTGCTGGTACGATTTCGGCCCCCAGTACAAGGACGGCTACCGCAGCTGGTGGGGCTTTGAGACCCTGCCCGAGGTCAACGAGGAGACCCCCTCCTATGTGGAGTTCATCACCGGCCCGGGCGGTGTCATCGACACCTGGCTGCGGCGCGGCGCGGCAGGCTTCCGGCTGGATGTAGCCGATGAGCTGCCCGATGAATTCATCGAGAAGGTGCGCGCCGCCGTCAAGCGGGTCAGCCCCGAAAAGTTCCTGCTGGGCGAGGTGTGGGAGGATGCCACCACCAAGTTCGGCTTCAACAAGCGCCGCACCTACCTGCTGGGCAAGGGTCTGGACAGCGTGATGAACTACCCCTTCAAGAACGCCGTGCTGGATTTCGTCAAGGGCAAGCCCGCCGAGCAGGCCATGACGGAGATCCTGACCATCTGCGAACACTACCCTGCCCCGGCCATGGACACCGCCCTGAACTTCCTCTCCACCCACGACACCGAGCGTGCCCTGACCGTGATCGCTGACGAGCCTGCCAATGGCCGGGGCCGCGCGTGGCAGAGCGGCCGCTGTGTGACCGGCGATGCCTACGAGGAGGGCCTGCTCCGCCTGCGGATGGCCTACGCCATCATCTACACCCTGCCGGGTGTGCCCTGCCTGTACTACGGCGACGAGATTGCCATGCAGGGCTACCGGGACCCCTTCAACCGGGCTTTCTTCCGGTGGGATGCCCACGAACAGCGCCTGCGCCCCGTGCTGGCACAGCTGGCACAGCTCCGCCACACCTGCGAGGCTTTCCGCACCGGCCAGCTGCGGGTTCTGCGTGCCGAGGACGGTATCCTGCACTACCAGCGGGTGGGCAAGGTGGAGACCGCGGAGATCATCGTCAACCGCACCGAGCATATCATCGTGGAGACCCTTGCCAGCGGCAAGAGCACTGAGGTGAATCCCATGGGCTTCACCATCGTGGTGGAAGAGGTGGGGCATAACCCGAACCACAGCTACTATGATTATGTATAAACCTCTCAGGCGCTTCGCGCCAGCTCCCCTAATAGGGGAGCCAAGTTTACGCTACTGTTTTCTTGCCTCCCCTACCAGGGGAGGTGGCATTGCGAAGCAATGACGGAGAGGTTTTGCCCCTTAAATAACAACATATTGTCATTTCCACGCCTTTGTTGTATAATAAACGAAGAAGGAGGGATGTTCGATGTCCATTGACCCCATTTTCTGGCTCCTTGCCGCCGTCGGTTTCCTGGCGCTGGAGGGCATGACCTTCAGCATGGTATCCGTCTGGTTTGCGGCAGGCAGCGCGGCAGCCCTGCTCTGCTGCCTGTTCACCCACTCATTCCGGGTGCAGGCGGTGGTGTTCATTGCGGTCAGCGCGGTCTGCCTGCTGGCATTCAAGCCGCTGGCCAAACGGCTGCACAAGCAGCCCACCCCCACCAACGGTGACCGCGCCCTTGGCCGGGAGGCCCGGGTGCTGACCCCCGTTTCTGCCCAGCAGACGGGCCGGGTGCGGCTGGATGGCGTGGACTGGAGCGCCCGCTGCGCCACCCCCGGCGATACCCTGACCCCCGGGCAGGCCTGCCGGGTCACCGAGATCCATAGCACCCTGCTCATCGTGGAACCCATCCTGACCGAATCCATCAACCACTGAAAAAAGGAGCGTCTCTATGCCTATCATGCTGTTCGTGATCCTCGCGCTCATCTTTGTCATCCTGCTCATCGTCGTCACCAACATCGTCATCGTGCCTCAGTCCATGGTGTACGTTGTGGAGCGTCTGGGCAGCTACTCCGACACCTGGTCGGCCGGCCTGCATGTCAAGATCCCGTTCATTGAGCGGATCGCCAAAAAGGTCAGCCTGAAGGAGCAGGTCGCGGACTTTCCTCCCCAGCCTGTGATCACCCGCGATAACGTTACCATGCAGATCGACACCGTGGTGTTCTTCCAGGTCATGGATGCCAAGCTCTACACCTACGGTGTCAACCAGCCCATCGCAGCCATCGAGAGCCTTTCCGCCACCACCCTGCGCAACATCATCGGTGAGATGGAGCTGGATCACACCCTGACCAGCCGCGATGTCATCAACGGCAAGATCACGGCCATCCTCGATGAAGCCACCGACAAGTGGGGCATCAAGGTCAACCGCGTGGAGGTCAAGAACATCATCCCGCCGCGCGAGATCCAGGAAGCCATGGAGAAGCAGATGAAGGCAGAGCGCGAAAAGCGCGCCGTCATCCTGAAGGCCGACGGTGAGAAGCAGGCCGCCATCACCGCCGCCGAGGGCGAAAAGGAAGCCGCCATCCTCCGTGCCGATGCCGTCAAACAGCAGCGCATTCTCGAAGCTGAGGGCGAGGCGCAGGCCATTCTCGCGGTGCAGAAGGCCAACGCCGATGCCATCCGCCTGCTGAACGAGGCCATGCCCAACGACAAGGTGCTGGCTCTGCGCAGCCTGGAGGCACTGGCCAAGGTCGCCAACGGCAAGGCCACCAAGATCATCATCCCGTCGGAGCTGCAAAATCTGGGCGGTGTTGTGCCCAGCATCAAGGAGCTTCTGACCGACCCGAAAGAGGACTGATCCATGATCTACGATACCCTGAACAATCTCCCCAACTATCTGGGCCTGTGCAGCAGTCTGGACAGCGTCATCGAGTTCATCATGGCGCGGGATATCAACAACCTGCCCGCCGGGCTCACCCGCATCGATGGTGACAAGGCTGTGGTCACGGTGAGCACCGTGACCCCGCAGGCCAGCGACAAGGCCCCTTTTGTCCGGCACGACAACCACCTGACCCTTGAGACCGACCTCGAGGGCAGCGAGCTGTTTGAAGTGTCCCTGGGCGAGTTCAGCCCCACCCGGCCCGCTGACGAAGCCGCTGATACCACCGTGGGCACCGCCGGCACCAGCATTGCCGGAATGCTCTGCGAGGGCCGCTTTGCCCTCTATCTGGCCGGGGAGCCGTACAAATCCGGCTTGAAGGCCCAGGGCTGCGGCAAGCTGAAAAAGGCCGTGTTCACCATGGAGCTGGACCCGGACGAGGAAGACGAGACCGAGGCCGAATAATTCCTGAAAGCACGAACTCCACGCAGCGTAGGTTGCGTGGAGTTTTTTTGTATGGTAAGCTGGCAGCAACAAACCCCACCGTCATCCCTGCGGGATGCCACCGCCCCTAGTAGGGGCGGCCCTGCGGGGCTGGGCAGCACACCCGGAGAAGCAGGAGCTTACGGTTTTGCCAATGGCCCCCCTATTAGCGGGGGCTGTCTGCGAAGCAGACTGGGGGGTTATTCAGGAGGGTTATTACTATGAACACATACGTCACAGGCAGCACCATCCGGCAGCTGCGGGAAGCCAAGGGCCTGACCCAGGCAGAGCTTGCCGGAACGCTTTCTGTCAGCGCCAAGACCATTTCCAAGTGGGAGACCGCCAAGGGTCTGCCCGATATCTCCCTGCTGGAACCGTTGGCTGCGGCTCTGGGGGTCAGCGTGCTGGAACTGATGCAGGGAGAGCCCATCATCAACCGGAACCGGGCAGCCAACCTGCTGCGGAGCAAACTCTACGTCTGCCCTCTCTGCGGCAATGTGCTCCACGCCACCGGACAGGCTGTGGTGAGCTGCTGCGGCATCACCCTGCCTGCGCTGGACATCGCCGAAGCCGAGGATGCCGACGAGCATCATCAGCTGACCGTGGAGCGGGTGGAGGACGAGCTCTTCGTCACCCTGCACCACCCCATGGAGAAAAACCATTACATCTCGTTTCTGGCCTACCTCACCGGCGATAAGCTGCAGCTGGTCAAGCTCTACCCCGAGGGAGATGCCTCTGCCCGCTTCTCCCTGCGGGGCGCAGGTGTGCTTTACTTCTACTGCAACTGTCACGGCCTGATGAAGGCTCCGGATTTCCGCACCGCCACCCGGCGCACCTCACCCCAGAAAATCCACCTGCGGGAGCCGGATGAGGGCGACCGGGAACAGGTAATGGCCTACCGGGAAGAATTTTTGGCCATCGGCTCCCGGATGGACGGCACCTCGGCTCTGGACAAATATGCCGACTTCGATGCCTGGCTGGCCCAACTCCGCAAGCTGAAAGACCCGGCCACAACCCCCGCCGGTCTCGTGCCCGCCACGGAGTATCTTGCTCTGGATGAGCACGAGCATCTGGTGGGCATGACCAACCTGCGCCACCGGCTCAACGATTACCTGCTGACCTACGGCGGGCACATCGGATACAGCGTCCGCCCCTCGGAGCGGCAGAACGGCTACGCCACCCAGATGCTTCGCCTGACGCTGGAAAAGGCAAAAGAACGAGGCATCGAAAAGGTGCGCATCTGCTGCGACCATTACAACGTTGCCTCAGCAAAGACCATCCGCGCCAACGGCGGCGTGCTGGAGGATGAGCAGTTCGATTCCTCCGATGGAACGCTGACACAGCGGTATTGGATACAGAATAAGTAAAAAGAGGCTGTTGCCAAACTCCTTCCGTCATCGCTCACGCGATGCCACCTCCCTCAATGAGGGAGGCTTTCACAGATTGCCATTACGTCAAGGCTCCCTCCAAGAGGGAGCTGGCGCGGCGAAGCCGTGACTGAGGGAGTTGTCGGCAGCAGCCTTTCTCTATTTCAGCCCAAATGGAACATATCGATCAGCACCACGGCGGCCAGGCCATAGTAGACCACCACCGCCACCAGATCATTGATGGTGGTGATGAGCGGGCCGGAAGCCACGGCGGGGTCGATGTGGATCTTATGGAACAGCATGGGGATGACCGTGCCCACCAGGCTGGAGATCACCATAGCCACGACCAGAGATACGCCCACACAGCCCGAGAGCAGGAAGGCTTCACCCCAGGCGTAGGCCTTGAAGAAGTGGATGTAGCAGCCCAGGAAGCCCAGCGCCAGCACGGCCAGCAGTGCACCGTTGGTCAGGCCCACCCGCATTTCCTTCCAGAGCAGCTGGAGCTTTTTGGCAGTGGTCAGGTTCTCGTCCACCAGCACACGGATGGTCACAGCCAGCGACTGGGTGCCCACATTGCCGGCCATATCCAGCACCATGGACTGGAAGCAGATGACGATGGGCAGCACCGCCACCACCGATTCAAACGCACCCACCACCGAGGACACCAGCATCCCGAGGAACAGCAGGGCGATCAGCCAGGGCAGGCGCTTTTTCACACTCTGGAACACACCCTCGTTCAGGTCCTCCTCACTGGTCAAGCCGCCGAGTTTTGCGTAATCATCGCCCATCTCGTCGTCCACCAGCTCGACCACATCCGCCGAGGTGATGATGCCCAGCAGCTTTCCGCTGTCGTTCAGGACAGGGAGCGAGCGCTCGGCGTAGTCCACGATGCGGTCGATGCAGTCGCTGATCTTCTCGTGGTCGGTGACGTAGGGGTAGGAGCGGGCGATCAGCTTTTCCAGGCGCTCCTCCGCACGGGCCACGATGAGGTCTTTCAGGTCAATGGCACCATAAAAGTGCTCATTTTCATCCACCACATACAGGGTGGAGATGTTATCGTTCTCGCCTGCCTGCTTCACCAGCTCACTCATGGCCTGTCGGATGGTCATATTCCTGCGGATGCAGATGTAGTTGGTGGTCATGCAGCTGCCGATCTCGTCCTCGTGATAGGAGAGCAGCAGCTTCACATCATCGGCGGCATCCTTGTCCAGCTGGTGGACGATCTTTGCCTTATCGTCCTCTTCCAGGTCATCCAGAGCATCCACGGCATCGTCCGAATCCATGTGGGAGATGACCCAGGCGGCCCGCTCGGGGTCCAGCTCCTTCAGGTAAGGCTCTGCGTCGTCCAGATAGGAGAAGATCTCTGCCACCGTATCCACGCCCAGTGCGGTGTACACCTTCTGGCGCTCCTCCGGTGTCAGGGCCGTCAGGGCATCGGCCAGGTCATTTTCATGGTAATCGGACAGCTTTTCAGCCAGATCTGCCTGGGGCAGACCACTGTGGATGATGTCCAGAATCTCCTGCACATAATTTTTCTTCTGCATGGTTTGGTCCCTCCGTTTCCCGTTTTCGGGCATAAAAAATACACCGCATCGGTCTGGTTACAACTCCTGCGGTGTACAAAGGGCATGCAGTTCAGGATGCGGCTAACACGTTTGCACGGCCCGCATCGCAGGAGAAGCGTTGTTTGGGGTGATCCGTATGGTCACTGGACATGGAAACAAACTCCTCCTTGGTGTAAGATTTTTCTTTCAGCCCCGTTATCATACTACGCCGGGCCGGATTTTTCAACCCCTTTTACAGTTTTTTTACCGGATTATTGCTATATTGCACAAAGAAAAGCCTACTTCTTATACTTTCCATACCATGCCACCGACACCCGCCAGGACACGGCATACAGGGCCAGCGCCGCTGCCAGCACACCGACGATGGCAATGGCTGCGCCCGGTTCCGGCACGGCATCCATCAGGACCATCCCGCCGCCCAGGGCAGCACCCATTCCGGCAAACATCAGCATGTAGAGCATCCGCGCCTTTTCTGCGCCAAAACGGTAGTACAGCGGCAGCATGATCCCGTTTATCAGCAGGATGGAAGCTGCGCCCGCCCCCAGCAAAAGGCCGATCGGCATTGCAGGAAGCGGTTTTCCCATCCAGAACAGGATGCCGCAGAAAATTCCATTCAGCGCCGCAGAGACCGCCGTGCAAAGCAGACCCACGAGATATTTTTCTGTCACCTGAAGTTCCTTGCTCAGCGGCAGGGCAAAGCTGTACTCCGTCCACCCGCTGGCGTGGTCGTAGGAAAGCAGGTAGGCGGGCATGAATCCCAGAAAAACAGCTGAATAATTCACCGCAAAGCTCGAATCCCCGGAAGTGCTCAGGGTCCAGATCGCCAGCACGGCCAGCACCGTGAGGTACATCATCCGCATATTTGTTTTGACTTGATACCAGTCTTTCAGCAGCAGCCCTTTCATCGCACATTCTCCCCTTTCACCATCAAAACGAACAGTTCTTCGATGCTCACCGGTGTCAGGGTGCTGCCCGCCGGGACAAGTTCCCTCTTCACCAGTGCCTCGGCCCCGTAAGCTGTCACCCGACGGCTGACGATGGCGTTCTTATCCAGCTCCTCCAATTGCCCGGCAGTGCCGTGCCAGAGGGCGTACTCCTCCCGCAGGGTGTCCTTATCCTCACAGAGCAGGAGCTTTCCCTTGTGCAGAAAGGCAATGGTATCGCAGAGCTTTTCCAAATCGCTGACGATGTGGGACGAGATCAAAATTGCATGGTTCTCATCCCGCACAAAGTCCAGCAGCAGATCGATGAGCTCATCCCGCACCACCGGGTCCAGACCGCTGGTGGCTTCGTCCAGCAGCAGCAGCTTGGGGTGATGAGAAAGTGCCACGGCAAGGCACTGTTTCATCTTCATGCCGGTGGAGTAGTCGCCGTACTTCTTGTTCTCCGGAAGGTCAAAGCGGCGGCACCAGTCGGCGTAGGCGGCGGCATCCCAATTGGGATAGATGCCCGCCATCACTTTTCCCACCTGCGGGGTGGTCAGGCAGGTGGGGATGCCCTCGCCGCCCAGCACCACGCCGATATCGGCTTTGGCAAGCGGGGTGATCCCCTCCTGCCCGAACAGCTTCACGGTGCCAGCGTCCCCGTCGATCATGTCCAGGATCAGCTTAATGGTCGTGCTCTTGCCCGCGCCGTTCTCACCGATCAGCCCGCAGACTGTGCCGCCGGGCAGTTCCAGATCAATGGGTCCCAGCGTAAAATCCGGGTAGTGCTTTTCAAGGCCGTGCAGTTCTAATGCGTTCATGGTTCATTCCTCCCACAGCAATTCCAACATTTCGGTCAGTTCCTGTTTGGTCAGCCCGCAGGGTGCCGCCAGCCGGACGGCTTCCGTCAGGTGTGCTTCGATTTTTTTCAGGTTCTCTTCCCGGAGCAGCTCGGTGTTTTTCGCCGCCACGAAAAAACCCTTGGCGGGCACCGCATACAAAAAGCCCTCCTGTTCCAGCTCATCGTAGGCCCGCTTTGTAGTAATAACACTGATGCGCAGATCCCGCGCCAGCCCCCGGATGGACGGCATAGCTTCCTCCGGCTGCAGTTCCCCGCTCAAAATCTGGTTCTTGATCTGGGTGTAGAGCTGCTCGTAGATGGGTGCACCGCTCTTGTTATCGATGAAGAGATTCATGTCCGCCGCCTCCGTTGCATCTGTATATTTACAGTATATACAGTAGATACGCAGTTGTCAATAGGCAGACACAAAAAAGCAGCTCTCCCGTTGGACGGGAAAGCTGCTTTTTTCATCTGATCAGGCTCTGACTGTGGAGCGGCTTAGTAGGCCACGCCCCAGTAGACCATCTTGCTGGCGGGCTTGCCGCAGCAGGGGCAGACATCGCTGAGGTGCTCCTGCTCAAAGGGCATGCAGCGGCTGGACAGGCCAGCCTCTTCCTTCATCTTCATCTCGCAGGCCAGGTCGCCGCACCACATGGTCTTGATGTAGCCGGTGTTGGCCTTGGCCAGCTCCTTGACCTCCTCCATGGTGGTGGCTGCCCAGGTGCGCTTCTCGCGGTTGGCAAGGGCACGCTCGTACAGGTCCTTGCGCAGGGCTTCCAGCTGGGCCGGGATCGCGGTCTCCAGCTCGTCCAGGCTCACGAAGATTTTTTCACGGGTGTCGCGGCGGACCAGCACGCACTGGTTCTTTTCCAGATCCTTGGGGCCGATCTCCAGGCGCAGGGGCACACCCTTCATCTCCCACTGGGAGAACTTCCAGCCGGGGGCGTTGTCGCTGTCGTCCAGCTTGACGCGGGCGTACTTGCTGATCTTCTCAGCCAGCTCGGCGGCCTTCTCGGAAACGCCGGGCTTATGGGCGGCGATGGGCACGACCACGACCTGGATGGGGGCCACTGCCGGGGGCAGGATCAGGCCGTCGTCATCGCCGTGGGTCATAATGATGGCACCCACCAGACGGGTGGAAACGCCCCAGCTGGTCTGGAACGGGTGATGCAGCTGGTTGTCGCGGCCGGTAAAGGTCACGTCGTAAGCCTTGCTGAACTTATCGCCGAAGTAATGGCTGGTGCCGCTCTGCAGGGCCTTGCCGTCCTTCATCATGGCTTCGATGGTATAGGTAGCCTCGGCACCGGCAAACTTCTCCTTATCGGTCTTGCGGCCCTTGACAACAGGGATGGCCAGATCCTGCTCGCAGACATCCGCGTAGCAGTTCAGCTGCTGCTGGGTCTCGGCCTCGGCCTCGGCGGCAGTCTCGTGGATGGTGTGGCCTTCCTGCCACCAGAACTCACGGCTGCGCAGGAAGGGACGGGTGGTCTTTTCCCAGCGCACCACGCTGCACCACTGGTTGTACTTCATGGGCAGCTCACGGTAGCTGTGCAGCACGCGGGACCAGTGGTCACAGAACATGGTCTCGCTGGTGGGACGCACCGCCAGGCGCTCTTCCAGCTTGTCGGAGCCGCCCATTGTGACCCACGCCACCTCCGGCGCGAAGCCATTGACCAGCTCGCCTTCCTTCTGCAGCAGGCTCTCGGGGATCAGCACGGGCATGGCCACGTTCTCGTGGCCGGTTGCCTTGAACCGGGCATCCATGTCCTTCTGGATCAGCTCCCAGATGGCCTGACCATAGGGGCGCAGGATGATGAAGCCCTTGACACTGGAGTACTCCACCAACTCTGCCTTGACGCAGATGTCGGTGTACCACTGTGCAAAGTTTTCTTCCTGGCTGGTGATCGCCTGCACAAGCTTCTTGTTGTCTTTTGCCATTTTGTTATATCCTCCTAAGCCGTGCGCCAAACGCCTGTGTTCCAGCCGTTCCGCACGAGCTCATATTAAAAGCCCCGCTGCAGTGCCGCCGTGTGCAGCGCTGCGGGTGCGGGGCCTTTTTGCAAAACTGTTATCAGCCCTTGTGGCTGTCCACAAATTCCACCACGTCGCCCACGGTGCGCAGATTCTCGATGGCATCGTCCGGCACCTCAATGCCAAACTCATCCTCCAGCGTCATCACCATGTCCACGATATCCAGGCTGTCGGCCTCGAAATCACTCATAATGTCGCTCTCCATCGTGATCTTAGCAGGGTCAATATCCAGCTGCTCTGCCAGCAGTGCACGGATCTTTTCAAAAGTATCCATCGTCGCGGTCTCCTTTTGTCAATGATTCTTTCTTCTCTGCCTGCACGCCTTCTCCGGCGCGCAAAAGCACTCTCTTTTTTTATATCCCATGGGCCGTATCTTGTCAAGCCCTGTTTTGCATTCCGGCCCTTTACGGGCAGAAAAAACCGATGAAAATTGCACAAAGCCCTCTTTTTTGCTTGACAGAAGCCCGTTTGATTCTTATGATTATATGTGACGAACCAAACCTCTCAGCCATGCCGCATCAGCATGGCCGCAGAGGTCCCGCCTGTAAAGGAGAATGCTCCATGAAATTGTCATTTACCAAGATGCAGGGCTGTGCCAATGATTACATCTATCTGGACTGCCGTGCATCCGGTGTGCCCGCAGACATTGCCGCGCTTGCACAGCGGCTCTCAGCCCGGCATTTTTCCGTGGGTGCGGACGGCATCATCTGCATCTGCGCCCCTGTGACCCCCGGGGCCGATGGCCGGATGCGCATCTTCAACGCAGACGGCAGCGAGGCCCAGATGTGCGGCAACGGCGTGCGCTGTGTGGCCGAGTGGCTCTACACCCACGGGGTGGAAAAACCTGTCCTGACCATCGACACCAACAGCGGTGTCAAGCGCATCAGCCGGCAGGGCGCACAGCTGTGGCAGGTGGAGATGGGCGCTTACAGCACCCTGCCGGCCGACCTGCCTGCCATCCACATGGGCGAAGGCCCGCTGGTGGATCAGCCGCTCACCGTAGAGGGAAAAGTGTGGAAGGTGACCTGCATCAGCGTGGGCAACCCCCACTGCGTGACCGTGGTGGAGGATGTGGACAGCCTGAAGTTGGAAGCCATCGGCCCGGCGTTCGAGCATCACGCCAACTTCCCGGAGCGCATCAACACCGAGTTCGTGCAGGTGGTGGATGCCGCCCACCTGAAGATGCGGGTGTGGGAACGCGGCAGCGGCGAGACCTGGGCCTGCGGCACCGGCACCTGCGCCACCGTGGCGGCTCTGACCGAGCTGGGCATCTGCCCCGCCGGGCAGGATATCCATGTGCAGCTGCGCGGCGGTGAGCTGGTCATCCGGGTACTGCCCGGCAGGCAGCTGCTGATGACCGGCAGCGCTGTCACGGTGTACGAAGGAGTTGCGGAAGTTTAACATCCTCGCCCTCTCCGTCATTGCTTTGCAATGCCACCTCTCCCAAAGGGAGAGGCAATTGCGGCTCAACGGTCAGCTTCTGCTGGCGTAGACGCTGCATCGGCTCTCCCTTTGGGAGAGCTGGACGCGAAGCGGCCTGAGAGGGCGGGCAATCTTATAAAGTGAGGGAACAACTTATGAAAATGAATCATCATTACGGCGAGCTGAAGGCAAGCTACCTGTTCGTGGACATTGCCCACAAGGTGGCCGCCTATCAGGAAGCACACCCCGAAAAGGAGATCATCCGCCTGGGCATCGGCGATGTGACCCAGCCTCTGGCAAAGTGCGTGGTCACCGCCATGCAGGATGCCGCCGCTGAGATGGGCACCAAGGAGGGCTTCCACGGCTACGGCCCCGAGCAGGGCTATCCGTTCCTGAAGCAGGCCATTCAGGGCTACTACGCAGGCCGCGGCACCCAGCTGGCTGAGGACGAGATCTTTATTTCCGACGGTGCCAAGAGCGACCTGGCCAATGTGCTGGGCCTGTTTGATGTGGACAACACCGTTCTGGTCCCGGACCCCGTTTACCCCACCTATGTGGACGACAACGTGACCGACGGCCGCAAGATCATTTACGGCCGCACCAGCCAGGAGAACGGCTTCCTGGGAATGCCCGATGACAGCGTGAAGGCTGACATCATCTACATCTGCAGCCCCAACAACCCCACCGGTGCCGCCTACACCCGCGAGCAGCTCAAGGCCTGGGTAGACTACGCCAAAAAGAACAACGCCGTTATCCTGTACGATGCCGCCTACGAGTGCTTCATCACCGATCCCGCTCTGGCACGCAGCATCTTTGAGGTGGAGGGTGCCCGCGAGTGCGCCATTGAGATCTGCTCCTTCTCCAAGATCGCAGGCTTCACCGGCACCCGCTGCGGCTACACCATCGTGCCCCACGAGCTGGAGCGCGAGGGCATGAACCTGAACAAGCTGTGGCTGCGCCGCCAGACCACCAAGTTCAACGGCGTGCCCTACGTCGTTCAGCGCGCTGCTGCCGCCGTGTTCACCGAGAGCGGCATGGCTGAGATTCAGGCCAACCTCGATTACTACCGCCAGAACGCCAAGATCATTGCCGACGCGCTGGACGAGTGCGGCGTGTGGTACTGCGGCGGCAAGAACAGCCCCTACATCTGGCTGCGCTGCCCCGGCGGCATGAAGAGCTGGGAGTTCTTCGACTGGCTGCTGGAGAACTGCGGCGTGGTCGGCACCCCGGGTGTCGGCTTCGGCGAGTGCGGCGAGGGCTACTTCCGCCTGACCGCCTTCGGCGATGCCGAAAAGACCAAGGTCGCCGCCCAGCGCATCAAGGCCGCCATCCAGACTCTGTAATCTTACACAAGCAAAAAGGCGATGCAGCTGTTCAAAACTGCATCGCCTTTTTCTTTTATTTCCGGCCCGTCAGCCGGTTGAGCAGCATCACTGCCAGAACAATGATGCCGATGACAAGGATGATGCCGACCATCCCGATCAGCATCATCGGCAGCGTGGTCATCCACGAAGTAAGATGAAGCATGCGATCACCTCCGTTAAACCATCAGGGTCAGGATCAGGCCGCCTGCAATGACGGACGCGATCTGTCCCGAAACATTGACGCTGATGGAATACATCAGCAGGAAATTCTGGTTGTCCTCTTCCAGGCCCATCTTGTTGACCACACGGCCGCTCATGGGGAAGGCCGAGATGCCGGCCGCGCCGATCATAGGATTCAGCTTTTTGCCCTCCGGCCGGAAAAGGTTCAGCAGCTTTGCAAACAGCACGCCGCCTGCCGTATCAAAGACAAAGGCCACCAGACCCAGTGCAAGGATGAGCAGGGTGTCGGGCCGCACGAACTTGTCGGCGGTCATCTGCCCGGCAACGGTCAGGCCCAGCACGATGGTGATGAGATTTGCCAGCACATTCTGGGCGGTCTCGCTCAGCACATTCAGCACCCCGCACTCCCGCAGCAGGTTGCCGAACATCAAAAAGCCCACCAGCGCCACACTGGCCGGAGCCACCATGCCTGCAATGATCGTGACCACGATGGGGAACAGAATCTTGGTCAGCTGGGAAACACTGCCCTTTTCATAGGACATCCGGATGCGGCGCTCCTTCTGCGTGGTCAGCAGCCGGATCACGGGCGGCTGCACGATGGGCACCAGCGCCATGTAGCTGTAGGCTGCCACCATGATGGCACCGAGGTACTGGGAGTTGAGCGTGTTGGCCACGAAAATGGCGGTGGGGCCGTCTGCCGCACCGATGACAGCGATGGAGGCAGCATCCTTCAGGTCAAAGAAGAAGCCCGCCAGAAACAGGGTGAAAAAGATGCCGAACTGGGCCGCCGCACCAAAGAGCATCAGCCACGGCTTTTCCAGCAGCGGGCCAAAATCGATCATGGCACCGATGCCGATGAAGAGCAGCAGCGGGAACAGCTCGTTGGACATGCCTGCTTCAAACAATGCAGAGATGGGGCCGACCGTATCCCCCTGCGTGATGGCACCCGAGAGGGGCAGGTTGACCAGAATGGCACCAAAGCCCATGGGCAGCAGCAGGCTCGGCTCCATCTTTTTGGCGATGGCAAGGTAGATGAGCAGTGCACCGATGCCCCACATTACCACCATCTGCCAGGTCAGATTCCCAAAATTGGAAAAGAGACTGGCGAATGTGTTCAGAAGATCCATATTTATTTTTCCTCCTTGTGTTCCGGTGCCGGGCAAGAAAAAAGAGACCCCTGCCACAGCACTCTGTCTGTGACAAAAGTCTCAAGCCAACACATGACATCGGGCATTTCTGCCGTGATGACGCTGCCATGCAGCACCCCGCAGGCCCTGCGGAATGCCCTTTACTCCCTTTTATCGATTCTAATTAAATCAGAATGCAGTCCCCTCTGTCAAGGGGTTCCTGCATTTCTTTGCCAAACTTTGCTTCAGCGCTCAAACGTTGTGCTGAGGGTGGTCTCCCAGGTCTGGCCGGGGGCAAGGCAGGCGGCAGCGGCGCGCTGGCTCCACTCCTGGGTGTCGGTCTGGGCACCGGGCAGGGAGTGCCACGGCTCAATGCAGACAAAGCGCACTGGCTTTGCCGGAGCCGACCAGATGAGGGTATAGGGGTAGCCCTGCACATTGCAGACAATTCCCTTGCCGGTGTCTTTCTCGTAGATGCCCAGTGTGCGGCTGCGCAGACCGGCCATGCAGAAGCTGTCGTTCTCAAACAAATCGTCTGTCAGGGGGATGCTCTGCTCGTTCTTCCACCGGTAACCGCACTTGCCGGTCAGCAGACCGTTGGGGTAAGCGTCCAGGATCATCGGGCTCTCCGGCTGGTCGAAGCGGAACTCGTAATCGGTGGTGGTGTGCTTGTCATCAAAGGGGATGCGGAACGCCGGGTGGTAGCCGATGCCGAACTGCAGCTCCTCGGCGGCATCGGCGGGGTTGGTGACGGTCAGGGTGTGGTGCACCGTCCTGCCCTCCAGCCGGAAGGTGCTGGTCAGAACAAAATCAAACGGGAAGCGCTCTGCCTTGCTCTTTTCATCCGAGCGCAGCTCCAGCCGGATGGTGTCGCCCTCGGCGCAGAGCAGGGTGTGCTCCACGTCCCGGGCAAAGCCGTGCTGCCCGCCGGGGTAGGTCTTGCCCTTATGGGTAAAGGCCCCGCCGGTCAGCTTGCCCGTCCAGGGGAAAAGGATGGGGGCGTGGCGCTTCCAAACAGCCGGGTCGGCCTGCCAGAGCATCTCCTGCCCGGCGGCATTTTTCAGGCTGACTGCTTCGGCACCATGGGTATCCACGGTCAGGGTCAGGAATTCGTTGTGAATGGTTGCCTGCATGATTCATCTCTCCTTTTTATCTGTTGACGATGTGCTCGCCGTTTCCTTCCAGCCAGGTGCGCAGGTTCCGGGTGGTAATGTCCATCAGGTTCTGCAAAGCCTCCCGGGTCGTCCACGCAATGTGCGGTGTGAGGATAGCGTGGGGTTCTGCCCGCAGGGGGCTTTCCTGAGGCAGAGGCTCGGTGACAAAGGCATCGGCTCCGTAAAAGCCCAGCTGACCGCTGTGGAGGGCCGCTGCCACGGCCTCCTCATCCACCAGCGCGCCCCGGGCCGTGTTGAGCAGAATGGCCCCGGGCTTCATCTCCGCCAGCGCCTCCGCGTTGACAAGGCCCCGGGTCTGGGGCGTGGCCGGGCAGTGCAGGCTGAGGATATCGCACCGCCTCAGCAGGGTATCATAATCCACGAACTCCACACCGTCAGCGGCGTATTCGGGCCGGACGGTGCGGGTGCAGACCAGCACCTCCATGCCAAAGGCTCTGGCAATGCGGGCCGACTGCCGCCCGATGCTGCCATAGCCGTAAACGCCATAGGTCTTGCCGTAGAGCTCCATCTGGGGCAGCAGGCCGATGCTCTCCGGGATATCCAGCTGCCAGCATCCCTGCTTGACGGCACGGTTGTAGCGCTCCGCGCACTGGCAGATGGCCAGCAGCAGGCTGAAGGTCATCTGGGCCACGCTGTAGGTAGAATAGCCCGGCACATTGGCCACTGCAACGCCGTGGCGGCGGCAGGCTTCCAGATCCATGTTGTCGGTGCCCGTGGCGATGATGCCCACCCATTTCAGGTTCGGGCACTGCTGTAAGATCTTCTCATCCACGCGGCACTTGTTCAGCAGAACGATGTCCGCATCTCCAATGCGGGGGGCGATCTCCTCGTAGGCCGTGCGGACATAGCTGGTGGTATCGGGCACCAGCGCCTTTACCCCCGACCAGTCGAGGTCGCCTTCCTCCATGACATAGCTTTCCAGAATGACAGCTTTCATCTCAGTCCTCCAACAAAACGTCCTCGCTCAGCACCTGACCGATGGGCTTGGCAATGCACAGGTCGGCCTGCGCATCGGCCCCGGTGGGCTGCATGTTGATGACCACCAGATGGCGGCCACGGAAGTACCGGATGAGCCCCGCCGCCGGGTAGACCACCAGACTGGTGCCGCCAATGATGAGGGTATCCGCCTTGCGGATGGCAGACACTGCCCCGGAGAGCACTTCCTCGTCCAGCCCTTCCTCATACAGAACGACATCCGGCTTGACGATGCCGCCGCACTTGGGGCAGCGGGGCACGCCGGTACTGTTGGCAATGAAGTCCACATCGTAGAACGTGCCGCACTTCACGCAGTAGTTGCGCAGGGTGCTGCCGTGGAGCTCGTAAACGGTCTTGGAGCCCGCCGCCTGATGCAGGCCGTCGATGTTCTGGGTGACGATGGCCTTCAGCCTGCCCTCCTGCTCCAGCTTTGCCAGCCGCAGGTGGGCAGCGTTGGGCTTTGCCCCCTTCACAATGAGCTTATCCCGGTAGAACCGGTAGAACTCCTCGGGGTTCTCCTCCCAGAAGGTGTGGCTCAGGATGGTCTCGGGCGGGTAATCGTACTTCTGGTGGTACAGGCCGTCCACGCTGCGGAAATCAGGGATGCCGCTTTCGGTGGAGACCCCCGCGCCGCCAAAAAAGACGATGCGGTCGCTCTCGGCAATGATTTTTTCCAGTGCAGGAACCATAAAAGAAACGCTTCCTTTCCGGCAGATCGTTGTGTTTTGGATAGCTCCAGTATAACACAAATCCAGAGGAAAGGAAGCGTTTCTTTTTTTGATGGGATCGTCCCCTTGCTCAGCGCCCGTTTTCGGCAAACAGGGTTCCCAGCGCATCCAGCAGATCATGCGGGAGCATCCCGGTTTCCCCGTGCAGGGCAGCGGCACGGTCGGCAGCTGCACCATGGAGATAAACGGCACAGGCAGCGGCCTCAAAGGCAGGCAGACCGCAGGCCAGCAGGGCGCTGGTCATGCCCGCCAGCACATCCCCGCTGCCGCCCCGGGAAAGCCCCGGGTTGCCGGTGGGATTGACCGCACAGCGGCCATCCGGCCCTGCAATGACGGTATGTGCCCCCTTCAGCACCACCACAGCATTCCATGCTTTCGCATAGCGCAGCGCCGTGCCTTCCCGGTCCGCGTTGATCTCTGCCGCAGAGTGTCCGGTCAGCCGGGCCATCTCGCCGGGGTGGGGCGTTAAAATCAGTTCTCCTTGAGGGTGAAGCATTTTTTCCGTTTGGAGCAGGTCAGCGGCCGCGTTCAGGCCATCCGCATCCAGCACTGCACTGCCGGAAAAGCCGGGCAGGAGCATTTTTACCAGTGCCCGGGTCTCGGCGGCACGGGCTGCGCTCTGGGCCGTATAGCCCAGCCCGGGGCCCGCCAGCAGGACAGAAGCCTTCTGCCGCCGGATACGCTCAATATTCTGGGGCGAGATGCCGCCCTCTGCGCCCGCTTCGCAGGGGCAGAGACAGCACTCCGGCAGGCGGGTGGCCACCGCCGCCAGCACCGGCTCCACACTTGCCAGCGTAACGATGCCGGCCCCGGTGCGCAGGGCACCTTCCACGGCCAGCGCCGCCGCGCCACGGTAGGACGCACTGCCCGCCACCGCCAGCACGGAGCCAAAGGTTCCCTTATGCGCATCCCGGGGGCGGGGCTGGATCTTTTGCCAAACAAAATCATAAGTTGTTTCGAACATAGGCGGCTCCTTCGTACAACCTCTCAGTCGGGCTTGCGGCTCAACCCCCCAGTCGCCTGCGGCGACAGCCCCCACTAGTAGGGGGGCCCTTGGCATTTCGTAAAGCTCGCCCTCTTTGCCAAGCAATGACGGAGAGGTTTAATCCGTTCCCTGCAAATACCTCCGGATCTCCTTCTCTGCTTCCTGTACCTCTTCATGGAACATGCGGGCAGAGACACGGAGGGCACCATGGCCCAGAATGATGACCTGTTCCATGCCATCGGAGGTGGCCACGCGGACGCGGCGGCCCTTGCCGATCTCATGGGTGACACGCTCGATGAACATATCGGCGGTCTCGGCTTCCCTGGTGTAGACCACATGGATATTGTGGTACTGCTCTATGCTGCCGGGGCTGCCCGGCACACGGTAGGCATCGAACACAAGGATGAGCACGCACTTTTTGAAGCCCTGATAGTTGCAAAGGATGTCCATCAGCCTGTGGCGGGCCGCTTCCAGGCTCTCTTTGGAGAGTGCGTTCAGCTCGTCCCATGCAAAGATGATGTTGTAGCCGTCCACCAGCAGGTATTCGGGCTGGATCTCCCACTGCTCGGCGTTGAAATCAGGGCGTTCCCGCTTCTGGGTGGGGCGGAACGCCGCCAGCGGGTCCCGCTTGATGGGCCCATAGGTCTGTTCAAAGATCTTCAGCAGCTCAGCATCCTCTTCCAGGGTAGCGCGGTAGGCGGCCATCCGGCGGGGACGGGCCTGCACCGCTTCCTCGGTCTTGGCAGTCTTGCCCCAGCCGCTGTCCACATGCATGTGGCTGCGCACCTGCTCCCAGGGCACCACAAATCCGGCCCCGTGGGCGCAGAACACCGAATCCGCCGGGTTGTCGAGGTCGTGTTCCGGCTCATAGCCCGCAGCCTCGATGACCTCTGCTGCATTGTGGCAGGGACGGTAGCCGTCCAGCGTCAGGGTCAGGTGTCCCCTGCCCCGGGTGTAGCCCACCACCTCCATGGGGTAGCTGCGCATGGTGGAGGCCGGTGCCGTGCCGGTGAGCAGGGTGGTATCCCCGTCGGCTCCGGTCTCGGGCGGGTCAAAGCTGCCGCCCATGTTCTGGATATCGTTCATGGCGCGGCCCACGTTGTCAGAGGGCAGCTCCAGCCGGAAGGCATACCACGGCTCCAGCAGCTGGGTCTTGTGGATCTGGTCTGCCATCATCAGGCCCTGCCGGACGGCGCGGTAGGTCGCCTGCCGGAAGTCGCCGCCCTCGGTGTGCTTAAGGTGAGCGCGGCCCGCAATGAGGGTGATCTTCACATCGGTCAGGGGTGCCCCGATGAGCACGCCCAGATGCTGCTTTTCCTCAAGATGCGTCAGCACCAGCCGCTGCCAGTTCTTGTCCAGCACCTCTTCCCGGCAGTCGGCGGCAAACTGCATCCCGCTGCCTCGGGGCAGCGGCTCCAGCTTGAGGTGGACTTCCGCATAGTGGCGCAGGGGCTCGTAGTGGCCCACGCCCTCCATGGCTTCGGTGATGGTCTCCTTATACAGGATGCCGCCGGGGCCGAAGCTGACCTCCAGCCCGTACCGCTCGGCCAGCAGGCTTTTCAGCACCTCCAGCTGGATCTCGCCCATCAGCTGGACATGGATCTCGCCCAGGGTCTCGTTCCAGACCACATGGAGCTGGGGCTCCTCCTCTTCCAGCCGATGGAGCTTTCCCAGCGCGGCGTGTACATCCGCGCCCTCGGGCAGCAGCACCTGATAGCTCAGAACCGGCTCCAGCACCGGCAGGTCGCTGTCCCGTTCCGCCCCCAGACCCTCGCCCGGGCGGGCTTTGGTCAGGCCGGTAACGGCGCACACCCGGCCGGGGCCGATGCACTCCGCCAGCGTAAACTTTGCGCCGGAGTAGAGCCGCAGCTGGTTGGCCTTTTCGGCCCATGGCTCCCCGTCGGCTTCTCCGGTGAGCTGGGCTTTCACCTTGAGCGCGCCGCCGGTCACCCGCAGCCAGGTCAGGCGGTTTCCCTGTTCATCCTGGCTCACCTTGAACACCTTGGCCCCGAAGGCTTCCAGCGCGGGGGCCGGGCGGGTATAGCGGTCCAGGCCCTCCACCAGCGCATCCACACCCTGCAGCTTCAGGGCTGAGCCAAACCAGCAGGGATACACATGCCGCCGGGCAATGGCGGGGATGAGGTCGGTATCGGTCAGGATTCCCCGGTCCAGCATCGTCTCCATCAGCCGCTCATCGCAGAGAGCCAGCGCCTCGTCCCGGTCGGCCTGCTCTGCCCCAAAATCCACAAAGCCATCCCCCAGCCGACGGTTCAGCTGAGTCAGAAGCGCTTCCCTGCCCGGGCCGGGCAGGTCCATCTTGTTCACGAACACAAAGGTGGGGATGCGGTACCGCCGCAACAGCCGCCAAAGCGTCTCGGTATGGCTCTGCACGCCGTCGGTGCCGCTGATGACCAGCACCGCATAATCCAGCACCTGCAGTGTCCGCTCGGTCTCCGTGGAAAAATCCACATGGCCCGGGGTGTCCAGCAGGGTAAAATCGGTATTGCCCGCCGTGAAGAGGGCCTGCTTGGAGAAAATGGTAATACCGCGCGCCTTTTCCAGCGCGTCGGTGTCCAGAAAGGCATCCTTATGGTCCACCCGGCCCAGCTTGCGGATGGTGCCGGTGCCGTAGAGCAGGGCCTCGGAAAGGGTGGTCTTGCCGCTGTCCACATGGGCCAGAATGCCGATGACCAGCTGTTTGTGCTCTTGTTCCATGCCGCGGCCCCCTTACAGTGCGCTGGCGATCAGCGCAGCAGCGACCAGCGGCAGGCCCAGCACCAGATTGGAGAGCAGGCTGCAATAGGTGCGCTCCTCGGGTTCCAGCTCCTCAAAGGAGACGATCTTCTCATCCGCATAGTCGATGATGGAGCGGGTGGAGTGGATCTTTTTCTGCCGCTTGCCCATCCCCTTGAATTCCTCCAGCAGATGGTGGATGGTCACGCCATCCAGCCGCAGGTAGTCCACCCAGGCCCAGATGAGCAGCACCACGCCGCACAGAAAGCCCGGGGCCTCCCAGATGGTAAACGTGCCATCGCTGACATAGCGCTGCCACAGCAGCATCAGCACGGCCACAATGGAGGTGCGGGTCACGGTCTTATATAAAATGGGGTGGAACATGTAGCGTTTGTACATCGAGGTCAGTTTCTTCATGGTGCGCTCCTTATTGATACAGATACACTTTATTGTATCATGTTTTTGTGAAAAAAGATAGCTGTTTTGTGCGCACAGCGTGAACAGTTTCTCTCTTTCGCCTGTTCTTCACAGATATACAGCTCTTTCCATTTTATAGTAATTTTTTCCACATTCTTTTTCCATGAAAGCGTTTGTCACCGTTTTGTTTCTAATTCTATGCTGTGGCGGATTGACTTCTTTCCAGTAAAGTGCTAAAATATACCGTGGTGCGACTTTTGTCTTTCCTGTGCACTTTTTGGAAAGGCAGACAGCCTCACTGCGTTTAGGAAAAGGAAAAACGCGCGGCTCTGTCCGCGCAAGATCTGGGAGGATCATCCAATGAGCTTCAATTTTGATCGCCGCACCTTCCTGAAGGGTGCAGGTGCTGTGGGTGCCGCCAGCCTGCTGGCAGCCTGCGGCGAAAAGTCCAACAACACCGGCAATGGTGCTGCCGCCAGCGGCGCTGCTGCCCCCAACTCCACCGGCGCTACTCCCCTGAAGGAGTTCATCTCCTTTGAGAGCGGCAATCGTGAGCTGGAAAGCTGGAACATGCTGTACACCCAGAAGGCTGAGGATGCCAACGTGGTCACCAACCTGTGGGACGGCCTGCTGAGCTTTGACTGCTACGGCAAGGTGGTGCCCGCCATCGCTTCCAGCTGGGAGCACAATGAGGATGCCACCGTCTGGACCTTCCACCTGCGGGACGACGTGGACTGGGTGGATTGCAACGGTGAGGTGAAGGCTCACCTGACCAGCAAGGACTTCCTGGTTGGCTTTGAATGGGTGATGAACGCCATCAAGAACGAGGCCAACAACACCTCCATGCCCAACGACACCATTGTGGGTGCTTACGAGTACTACGAGCTGACCAAGGAAGCCGGTGACGCTGCTGCTGACATGACCTACGAGGACATGCTGGCTGCCGGTGTGGGCATTGAGGCTCCGGATGATTACACTCTGGTGTTCACCTGCCCCAGCGCCTGCCCCTACTTTGATACCGTTGCCGCCTACAACAGCTTCTACCCCGTGGCTCCTGCTCTGATCGAGGAGCTGGGTGTCGATGGCTTCCGGAGCTGCGACAACACCACCATGTGGTACAACGGACCCTATGTGGTGGAGGAGTACATCCAGGGCAACACCAAGAGCTACATCCCCAACCCCAACTACTACGATGCTGCCAACGTCAGCCGCTTTGAGCGCTTCACCGTCACCATGATCAGCGACGGTTCCATCAGCCTGCAGCTGTATCAGAACCGCGAGCTGGACGAGGTAGACCTGGGCGAGAGCAACATCACCACCATTCAGTCCGATCCTTCCAACGAATACAATCAGCAGCTGTGCGAGAAGCGTGCCAAGAAGTTCAGCTACTGCTTCATCTTCAACTACGACAAGAAGAACACCGATGGCACCCCCGATGAGAACTGGAACAAGGCCATTGCCAACAAGGCATTCCGTCAGTGCTTCTCCAAGGGCATGGTGCTGAACAAGTTCTTCGCCCGTTACAACCCCATCAATCCCCTGAAGTGTGAGAACGACTTCTTCACCATGAAGGGCCTGTGCTACACCTCTGACGGCACCGACTACACCAACCTGGTGGCCAAGGAGATGGGGCTGGACGGCGAGGCTTACGATGGCAAGACCATGAAGCGCCTGCGCGCCAACAACGGCGACATCACCGAGCTGAAGAAGCAGGCCATGGAAGAGCTGAGCGCCATTGGTGTCACCTTCCCTGTTCACTGCTCCTACTATATTCTGGCCGGCTCCACCTCCGCTCTGGACAGCGCAACCGTCCTGAAGCAGTGCTTCACCGACAGCTTCGGCGATGACTTCATCGTGCTGGATGTCAACACCTTCGTGTCCTCCACCATGAAGGAAGTCGTGGCGCCCAAGCTGCAGAGCTTCGTCCACATGGGCTGGGGCGCTGACTTCGGCGATCCCATCAACTTCCTGACCCAGATCATCGTTCACGACGACAATGCTTACTACAGCTGCAACATGACCAACATCGCAGGCATTGTGAACAATGGCCCCGCCAGCTACCAGACCGAGCTGGTTGCAGCCTACGAGAAGTTCACCGATCTGGTGAACGAGGGCCGTGCCATCGTTGACGACACCGATGCACGCTACGCTGCATTTGCCAAGGCCGAGGCTTACTTCCTGGACGAGAACCTGATCTTCCCCACCGTCTACGATATCACCTGGTGCCTGACCCACGTCAACGAGTACAGCAAGATCAACGCAATGTATGGTCCCTGCAACTACAAGGCTGTGAACTGGGAGACCAGCGAGGAGGCCTATACCACCGAACAGTACGATGCGTTTGCCGCCGCATTCGATGCAGCCACTCAGGCCTGATCGCGTGAACCAATAGCCAATCGCAAAAAGCAGAACCGGACGTTTTTGAAGCGTCCGGTTCTATTTTTTCTCCCTGACAGCACAAAACCCCGCCGCGCGGGAAAGCTCCCAGTGCGGCGGGGTCATTGTGTTAAAATACAGGAAAGCGGTTCAGCTTACAGCTGGCTTTCATACTCCTTGCGGTAGCCTTCCAGCTCACGCTGGTTGCCATACACAAAGTGGCCGTTTGCGATCTCTTCCCAGACCGGCTTGTCCACGCTGTAATCGTGGATGGAGGGGTCATAGACCAGCAGCTTCTTGTGCTTTTCAAGGCTGGGGTCAGGGATGGGAACCGCGCTCAGCAGGGCTTTGGTGTAGGGATGCAGCGGATGGAGGAACAGCTCCTCCGCCTCAGCCAGCTCCACGATGCGGCCCTTGCTGATAACGGCGATACGATCCGAGATGAACCGGACCACCGACAGGTCATGTGCAATGAACAGGTAGGTCAGGCCGCGGCTCTTCTTCATCTCGTTCAGCAGGTTCAGCACCTGTGCACGGATGGAGACATCCAGTGCAGAGATGGGCTCGTCGGCCACGATGAACTCCGGCTCCATGACCAGAGCACGGGCAATGCCGATGCGCTGGCGCTGGCCGCCCGAGAACTCGTGGGGGAAGCGGGAGGCAAACTCCGGCAGCAGGCCGACCTCATGCAGGGCGTTCATCACCTTTTCATGCAGATCTTCCTGATCTTTGTAGAGATGATGGTTCAGCAGGCCCTCAGCAATGATATACTCCACCTTGGCGCGCTCGTTCAGCGAAGCCATGGGGTCCTGGAAGATCATCTGGATCTTACGGATGACCTCCTTATCCAGTTCCTTGGAGATCTTGCCGTTGATCTTCTGGCCCTTGAAGAAGATGTCGCCGCCGGAGGTCGGGTTGATGCGGCAGATGGCACGGCCAATGGTGGTCTTGCCGGAGCCGGACTCGCCGACCAGCGAGAAGGTCTCGCCCTTATAGATGTCAAAGTTGACATGATCGACAGCAACAAATTTCTTCTTACCGGAGCCAAAGGTGATCTGAAGGTCTTTCAGCTCAATCAGCTTTTCGCGTTCAGCCATTTAAGTTGGCGCCTCCCATCTTTCCCATTTTCTCACGCAGGTTCTGGATGGAGTGCGGCCGCTCGATCTTGGGAGCGCGCGGGTCCAGATACCAGGTCTTTGCGGCGTGGGTCTCGGACACCTGGAAGAACGGAGGCTCTTGCACAAAGTCGATTGCCAGCGCATGCTTGTTGCGGGGCGCAAATGCGTCACCCTTGATCTCGTTGAACAGGTTCGGGGGAGTACCATCCACGCTGGGCAGGGCCTCACCCTTGGTGCCCAGCAGAGCCTGAGTTGCCGTAGTCCTCCACGGTGCCGTATTCCACGATCTGGCCGGCATACATCACGGCCACACGGTCTGCCACGTTTGCCACAACACCCAGGTCATGGGTGATGTAGATAACGGACATACCCAGCTCCTTCTGCAGGTCGCGGATCAGCTGCAGGATCTGTGCCTGAATGGTCACATCCAGTGCAGTGGTGGGCTCGTCGCAGATCAGGATCTGCGGGCGGCAGGCCGCTGCAATGGCAATGACGACACGCTGACGCATACCGCCGGAGAACTCGTGGGGGTACTGCTCGTACCGACGCTCGGGGTCGGGGATACCCACCTTGCCCAGCATCTCGATGGCAGCCTTTTTGGCTTCCTCGCCCTTCAGACCCTGGTGATGCTCAATGCTCTCCTGGATCTGCTTGCCGATCTTCTTCAGCGGGTTCAGGCTGGTCATAGGGTCCTGCATGACCATGGCGATCTTCTTGCCGCGGACACCCAGCCAATCCTTCTCGGTGAACTTGGTCATATCGCGGCCTTCGTACATGATGGAGCCGCCGGTGATCTTACCGTTGGCATCCAGCATACCCACAAAGTTCTTGGTGAATACGGACTTGCCCGAGCCGGACTCGCCCACGATGGCAAGGGTCTCGCCTTCGTACAGGTCCAGCGAGCACTTGCGGATGGCGTTCAGCTTGCGGCCGCGCAGGCTGAAAGTGATCTCCACGTCTTTGGCAGAGATAATCGGTTGTCTATCCATTTACGTCTCTCTCCAATCTATCAAACGTGGTTGCGCGGATCAGCCGCATCCGACAAAGCGTTGCCCATGATATAGAAAGAAATGGAAATGATGGACACGATGGATGCAGGGAAAACCAGCAGGTACGGATAATCCAGGAAGAAGCCGCGCACCTTGCTCAGGATCAGGCCCAGAGAAGGCGTGTCGATGCCCAGGCCCAGGCCCAGGTAGGACAGCGTGGATTCCAGATTGATGGTGCCCGGGATGGACAGTGCCATACGCAGGATGATAACGGAGACCAGATACGGCAGGATGTTCTTGGTCAGCACGCGCCACAGCGGGGTGCCCAGGCAGCGGGACGCGAGGTTGTACTCGCGGTCACGGAACATGAACACCATGTTGCGGACACGGCGTGCCATAGAAAGCCAGTTGATGGCGATCATGGAGATGGCCATAATCCAGAAGCTCTGGCCCACCATCAGGGCGATCAGGGTCATATAGATGATATAGGGCACGTTGTCGATCAGGTTGTACAGCTCCGTGAAGAAGCGGTCCAAACTGCGCACATAACCCCAGATCAGGCCGAAGATCACGCCCACGATGCTCTCGCCCACGGCGACCACCAGAGCCAGACGGATGGAAACCTGGGTGGCATACCACACCTGGCACCAGTAGTCACGGCCCAGATTGTCGGTACCGAACCAGTACTCACTGTTGGGCTTGATGAAAGCCTTGCTGGAATCAGAGATCAGGGTGGTGTAGTGATACTTGCCGATGCCCAGCGCAATGAAGGAGAACACCGTCAGCGCCAGGAACAGGATCAGGCAGAAGACAGCGACCTTCTGCTTGAGGAAGTTCTGGATGACAGAACCCCAATAGGAATAGTTGGAGTAGCCGATGCGTTCAGCTTCTTCCGGGGAATAATCCACAAAGTAGAACAGTTCTTCGGGCTTCTTGCCCTCAAAATCCGATGCCTTAGCCATCAGCGAGCCTCCTCCTTTCCGGTCAGAGTAATACGGGGGTCAACCACCATCATCAGCACATCGCCCAGGAACACGCCCACGATGCCCAGCACAGCGTAGAGGATGACCAGCGTCTGCACAACGTTCAGGTCATAGCGCTGGATGGCATCCGTCAGCAGGGGGCCCATGCCGGGAACGGAGAAGAACCGTTCCATCAGCAGGGAGCCGCCCACCGTCAGCAGGATGGACTGGGGGATATACTGCACCATGGGAACCATGGCGTTGCGCAGAACATGCTTAAACATGATCTCGCGGGAGCTCAGGCCCTTGACACGGGCCAGCTTGATATAGTCGCGGGTCAGCTCATCCACCATGTAGCGGCGGGTCCACAGGGCATAGCCTGCAATGGATGCCAGCGAAAGGCAGGTGATGGGCAGCACGCTGGAAGCACCCACATTGCGGGTGGAATACAGCGTGGGGAATCCCAGGTACTTGGAACCAAAGACCAGCACCAGAGAATACGACACCAGCGACGGGACCGCGTTGACGAACACGGTGTAGGCCGTGCCGATCCAGTCGAATACCTTGTCCTTGAATGCCGCCTGCAGGATGCCCATCAGCACACCGACCACCAGAGAGATGGCGGATGCCGTGAGGCCCAGACGCATGGAGACACCAAACTTTTTACCAATGACCTTGACCACCGGGGCACCGTTCTGGATGCGGCGGGAAGTGCCGAAGTCCAGATGCAGCAGGTTGTTATAGAACTTGACCAGCTGGGTGGGGATGGGATCGGTCAGGCCAGCTGCTTCCAGAGCGGCGGTCTTCTGCTGATCGGTAAACTTCATGAGCTGTTCCTCAGTGAAGTAGTAGTCCGTCGGCAGGCAGCGCATCATCAGGAAAACTGCTGTTGCGATCAGAAAGATTGTGACAAGCGACTGGAGCAGCCGCTTAACCGTGTATTTTAACATGTTATCGAACCCTTAACTTTTATTTCTACCCTTTCGGGCGGGGAAACGGGGAACTTAAGCCTTGGTAGCTGCGTCAAATGCAGCGGCGAACTCCTCGTACTGCTCGGTGGTGTAAGCCTCTTCGCTGGTCTCCCAGTTCACAGCCTTGTAGTTGCAGGGACCATACATTGCGTTGATCTTGCTGTACTCGTTGGCGTGGGTCAGAGTCCAGGAAACATCGAAGTTGCAGGGGCAGGCCAGAACGCTGTTCAGCATGCTGGCCTCAGCCTTTGCAAAGGCAGCGTAGCGGGCATCGGTATCATCAACGATGGCCTTTGCGGTGTTGACCAGATCGGTGAACTCCTCGTAGCAGGCCACCAGATCCTTCTGCCAGTCAGCGGGGCCGGCCTCGACGATCTTGGCGATGTTGGAGTAGTACCAGCTGTAGTAAGCGTTGTCGTCGTGCAGGATCTCCTGACCAACGAAGTTGACAGGATCGCCGTAGTCAGCGCCCCAGCCGTTGATGACGAAGCTCTGCAGCTGAGGATTACGGACTTCCTGCGTGATGGAGGAGACGTAGGTCTTGATGTCCAGCACGATGAAGTCATCGCCGAAGCTGTCGGTGAAGCACTGCTTCAGAACCGTTGCGGTATCCAGAGCGGTGGTGGAACCAGCGATGATGTGGTAAGCAGCGTGGACGGGGAAGGTGACGCCGATGGCGCTCAGCTCGTCCATGGCCTGCTTCTTCAGGTCAGCAATGTCGCCGTTGTTAGAACGCAGGCGGATCATGGTCTTGCCGTCGTAAGCCTCGCCGTCGAAGCCCATCTCCTTGGCCACCAGGGTGGTGTACTCCTGGCCCTGGGTGTTATAGCAGACACCGGGCATGGTGTAGTAGTCGTTCTCGCACTTCAGGGGGTTGATCTTGTTGGTACGGGCATAGTAGTTGGTCAGATTCAGGCCCTTGTAGAAGCACTGACGGAAGGCGGTGTTGGCGATGGCCTTGTTCCAGTTGTCGTCGGGGGTGCCGTCCTCGTTGTTCTTCTGATAGTTGAAGTGCATCTGGTAGCTGTACTTCTTGGGACGCTTCTCACACAGCTGAGCATTGTACTCGCTGTTGGGATCGGCCTGGATGGTGGTCAGGGTGCTCTCGCCCACATCCATCTCGTCCAGCTCACGGTTCTGATACAGCTGGAAGGTGACGGTGCCGTCGCTGATCATGGTAACGGTGAAGCGGTCGAAGCGGGACACCTCGTCAGCTGCATAGTAGTTGGGGTTGGGGATGTAGCTCTTGGTGTTCTGGCTGATGAACTCCTCCACCACATAGGGACCATTGTACCACATGTTGGTGTAATCGCATGCACGGAAGCCCTCAATGCCCAGCTCGTTGATCAGATCCTCAGAGACGGGGTAGAAGCTGGTGTAGGCAGCAACGGTATCGAAGTAGGGGCAGGGATCCTTGCAGGTGAAGACCAGGGTGTAGTCATCCGGAGCCTCAACGCCCACGCCTGCATCCAGCATATCCTGGTAGGTCAGGTCGGCAGCGGCATCGCCCATATCGCTGGTCTTCTGATAGTAATCAGCAGCACCGGTCAGGGTCTCGTTGGGCATGGAGGTGTTGTTGGCCTGGTTCTTGGCTGCGTTCAGCACCCACTCCAGACCCACGAGGAAGTCCTTGCTGGTCAGGTGAGCCTTGACTTCGCCGTTGACATCCACCCAGTCCACATCGTCACGGAGGTTGAAGGTCCAAACGGAAGAGTCCTCATTGTGGCTCCACTCCTTGGCCACGGAAGGCACGGCCTTGCCGTAGCAGTCAAAGCTCAGCAGGCCTTCCCACAGGTTGGTGGTGACATTCATGTCGGAAGCCATCTGGCTGTACAGCATGTTCCAGCTCTCCAGCTCACGGTTGGTGCTCTCCCAGGAGATGAACTCCTTCAGCGGGGTAGCGCCGGTGGTGTTGGGAGCGCTGGTAGCACCAGAGGAAGCGGCGGTGGAGCTGCTGCCAGAGTTGCCGCCGCAGGCGGCCAGAATGCCGGCGGCACCAACGACACCGGAAGCCTTCAGAAAGCTGCGGCGGCTGATTGCATGAGACTCGTAGTTGTTGTTCATTGTGTTTTCCTCCCTATAATAATTCCGTGCTTCAGTGCATGGTGCAGGGCGGGATGTCCTGCTGTTTTCCCACTATTCTGCGGAGGTTTTTTGAATCCTGTATTGCCAGGGAATACAAAAGAGCGCAGAAACAGACCCCTCTGTCTGCACCTGTGCTCCTCCCGCAAAACCTTAACACGTCATATATTGTACCATTGAAATAAAAAGATGTCAATGGAGCACACACAGCTTTTTCTTCAAAAAGCAAAGTCTGCCGCGCAAAAACGATGAAATATATTTGCTTTTACATGGTAAAGCGTGCAGGAAATTTAACAGACAATGCTGCGGACAAAACAACCGGAATTGTTCTCGTCAAAAAGACACCGTGTTTTCTGCTTTATATTCTAAAAGAGCAGGCGCTCCACACTTTGCGAAGAGCTCCTGCTTTTGGAAAACCGAATTATTAAAACAAGTCACCGGGCCAGAGCGTTCTGGATCTTTGCAAAATCCTCCAGCGTCAGGGCCTCAGGACGGATGCGGGCATCGAAACCGGCGGCTTCAATGGCAGCGGTCACGGCATCCTTGGGCATCCCCAGGCCGCTGGCAATGGCATTGGCCGCAGTCTTGCGCCGCTGGCCAAAGGCCGCGCGCACAAGGGCAAAGTAGCCCTCCTCGTCCTCCACCTGCACGGCGGGGGTGGTGCGGATCTCCATCCGCACCACAGCACTGGTCACCTTGGGGGCCGGGTAAAAGCTGCCCGGGGCGGCGGTGAACATCATCTTAGAGGTCGCGTAATAGCTCACCGCACAGCTGATGGCACTGGAGGCCCGGGTGCCCGGGGCGGCAGCCAGACGATCGGCAGCTTCCTTCTGCACCATCACAGTCAGGCTCTCGATGGGCAGGCGGTCACCCAGCAGCTTCATCACAATGGGGCTTGTAATATAGTAGGGCAGGTTGGCGCAGACTGCCACCGGCATCCCGGGGAACTCCTGCGCGATCAGGGCTTTCAGGTCTACCTTGAGCACATCCTGCAGCACCAGCTTGAAGTTGTCCACACCGGCCATGGTCTCGGCCAGCAGGGGCGGCAGACGCTCGTCCACCTCGATGGAGACCACCTTTGCCGCCCGCTTTGCCAGCTCCCGGGTCAGCACGCCGATGCCGGGGCCGATTTCAAGCACGCCGTAGCGCTTGTCCACGCCGCTGGCATCCACGATCTTGGGGGGCAGGCCGGGGTTGACGATAAAGTTCTGGCCAAAGCCCTTGGAGAGGGCAAAATCATATTTTTCGCACAGGGCGCGCACATAAGACAGGTCGGTCAGTTCGGGCATGGCTCTATCCTTTCTTTTCCAAAATAACCCTCTCAGTCTCGCTTCGCTCGCCAGCTCCCCCAAAGGGGGAGCTTTTGACAAAACCGCAAACTTTGCATGAATTGCCAAGACCTCGCCCTTCGGGAGAGGTGGCAGCGCGTCAGCGCTGACGGAGAGGGTTGTTCTCTTATTCTTGACTACTGGATGCAGTGCTCTCCCCTGCTGCTTCACTTTCGGCGGGCGTGGTCTCTGCCGGAGTGCTCTCGGCAGATGCAGCCTCAGCGTCCCCTTCCGCTACGCTCTCGGCGGCGGCACTGTCGGCAGCTTCACTGGAGGCCGCTTCGTTGACACCGCTCACGGTGGTGGTGCCGCTCATCTGCTGGGCAGTGCTCACGGCACGCTGGATCTGGGGATCGTTCTCCACCGTGTAATCATAGTATGCGGTCTGCTCGTCCGCAGTCAGGGGGCGCTCCACATCCACGGTCAGGCCGGTGCCGTCAAAGCAGCTGCCGTCGCCGCAGACCAGCTTTGCCACGGTGACCACCACAGCACTGCCATCGGACAGGCGCTGGGGGCTGCTCTGGATGGTGCCCTTGCCCTGCGTGGTGGTGCCCACCAGACGGGCACCATTCAGGGTGCGCAGGCTGCTGGCAAAGAGCTCCGCCGCGCTGGCGGTGCTGCCGTTGACCAGGCAGACAACGGGCAGGCCGATCCGGGATTCGCTGGTGCTGGTGCCCAGCAGGGTCTGGGTACCGTTCTTGTCCTCAGCAAAGGCCAGCGTGCCCTCCGGGGCGATCAGGTCGATGCACTGGATGGCATCGTCCAGCAGGCCGCCGCCGTTATCACGCAGGTCAAACACCAGGCTGCCTGCGCCGTTGGCGCTCAGGCTGCGGATGGCGTAATCCAGCTCGCTGGGGGTGGTGGAATCAAACTGGCGGATCCGGATGTAGCCCACATTGCCCTGCACCATCTGGTAATCCACGGTGGTGGAGCTGTAGCCGGAGTGGGTCAGGTCAGCGGTATGCTCGGCGGCCTCGCTGTCCAGCCAGGTCACATTGACGGTGGTGCCGCTCTCGCCGCGCAGGCGGGTCTGGATGGCATCCACGCTGCTCATGCTCTTGACATCGGTGCCGTCCACAGCGGTGATGTAGTTGCCGACCTGAATGCCAGCCTCCTTGGCGGGGGATTCATCATAGACTTTGATGACCTTGGCATAGCCGGACTGATCCACAGCCAGCTCCACGCCGATGCCGATCAGGGTGCCGTTCTGGGTATTCATCAGCTCCGTATAGGCGGTGGCGCTGAAATAGCGGGCGTACTTGTCGCCGGTGCCCAGCAGGTAGCCAGCCGTCAGGCGGTCGTAGAGGGTGGTCTCATCAATGGGATAGTAATCGTTGCTGCGGACATAGCGGTCCACCTCAGCGATCTTGTTGTACATGCTTTCCTTTTCCTTCACGCTGGAAACGGTGCTGTCAAACAGGCGCATCGCCACCAGCATGGTGATGGAAAAGGTAACGGTCATGGCCAGGATGACGATGCTGACCGCCATGCCGACCGATATCTTACGGTTCATCTTCTTCCCTCCTCTGTCAGACCAGCAGCATCATAACCACGCTGCCCAGCATGGAAAGTGCAAAGATCCCTGCCAGGATCAGACAGCCCACGCGCAGGATGCGCTTGCGTTTTTCTTCCTTCATAAGCCCTGACGGCCTCCTTTGATACAATGCAGATTATTTCATGGGGATATAACCACGGGGGTTGACGGCATTGGCCTTGGAGCCGCCCTTCCAGACCTCCAGATGGAGGTGGTTGCCGGTAGAGTTGCCGGTGCTGCCCACATAACCGATGATCTCACCCTGCTGGACATACTTGCCCGCCGAGGTAGCGACCGACCGCATGTGGCCGTACAGGGTGCTGTACTGGTTGCCATCGGACATTTTGCCGTGGTAGATGATGACATAGTTGCCGTAGCCGCCGCTGGACCAGCCCGCCACCTGCACATAGCCGCTGGCGGCTGCATAGATGGGCGTGCCGCCCGGGGCGGCAAAGTCGGTACCGGCGTGGAGCTTGTTGACCCCCGTAACGGGGTTCTTGCGCCAGCCGTACTCACTGGAAATGCGGCTATAACTCTTGAGCGGGCAGATGAAGCCGGTAAAGCTCAGGGTGGGCTTGGAGGCAGCGGCCGCAGCGATCATCTTCTGGATCTGCTTCTTGACCGCCTCATAGTTCATCTCGTCCGATTCAATGGCGGCCTGCGCGTCCTTCTGGGCCTGCTGCGCCTCGGCAGCGCTCATCTGGGCGGCGGCCACGCTGGAGTTGAGCTCGTTCTGCTTGGCACGCATCTGGCTGTTCTGGGCATCCAGATCTGCCTTTTTGCTTTGCAGCTCGCTGCGCTGGGATTCCAGCGTCAGCTTATCGCTTTCCAGCGCTTCCTTGGCGTTCTTCATGTTGTCCAGGATCTCGGTGTCCTTGATGGAAATGTCCTGCATGACCTCGTTGAAGGTCAGCAGCTCATACAGGTCGTTCACCGCGGACAGCATGGCAACGCTGCCGCCGTCCCGCAGCTCCTGCATGGCGGCCATGTGCTGCTTGAAATCCCCCCACTGGTCGGCGATCTCCGCTTCTTTTTCGGTGATCTGCTGCTCCTTGGCGGCGATCTCCTGTTCCTTCAGGCCGATGCTGTTCTGCACCTCGGCGATCTGGCCCTTCAGCACGCTGATCTGGCTCTGGACCACCGTGACCTTTTCCTTCAGCTCCGATTCCAGCGCCTTGGCGGCCTGCTCCTTCTTTTTTGCATTGGACAGTTCCTTTTTGTGCTGTACAATGGACTGGGAGAGCTTATCCAGCTTGTTCTGCAGGCTGGACATGCTGGTAGCCGCCGTGGCCGGGTAGACCGAAACGCTCAGCAGCAGGCAGGCCGCTGCCAGAAACAGGCTGGCGGCGCGCATGGCCCGGCTGTGCCCGGGGGCGGGTTTTGCGTGGGTGGGGGTATACATGAGGTGCAGGCGGAAGCCCGCAGAGTGTTTTGCTTGTTTCACAGAGAAGGCTCCTTTCGCTTACACATTCAGATGCTTGCGGATGGAGAACATGCTGCCCAGCGCACCCACCAGCGCACCACCGGCCAGACTGTACGTCAGGATAGTGGGCCAGACGGCATCCACAGGCACCATGGCGGTGCCCATGAGCAGCTGCCACAACCCACCCAGCGTGCTGGAGGCCTGCACGATGTAGGCATAGCCGAAGATACCGGCTACCGAGGTGATGGCACCAGAGATCAGGCCCATGGTCAGGCCCTCCACAAAAAAGGGCAGGGTGACAAGGTGGTTGGTCGCGCCCACATACTTCATGATCTCGATCTCACGGCGGCGGGCAAAAACACTCAGGCGGATGGTGCTGCCCACCGTGATGATGCTGACCGCCATCAACACCAGGATCACGATCTGGCCCACCTTGGTCACGGCCCGCTGGACCTCCACAAAGGTCTGGGTCATCTCAATGGGGGCGGTAACGCTGTACACGCCCGGGATGCTCTGGAAGTTCTGGCTCATGGCCTGCATCTGGCTCAGATCTGCCAGAGAGACACGGTAGTTGGCCTTGAAGGGGTTATCATTCTCAAATTCGTCCAGCAGAACGGCGTAATCCGCCATGTACCCGCGGTACTGGTTGAGCACGTCCTCCTTGGACATGTACTGCACCCGGCTCACACCCGGGGTGGCAGTGATGCGCTCCCCTACCGACTGGATGGTGGCATCGTCGGCTTCGGGGTCCACATAGACCACCATTTCGTTCTGCTGGCCCAGATAGTTCACCATGCTGTCCACATTGACTTCCGCCAGCGTGGCAAAGGTGTTCAGGGTCATACAGACGCTCAGGGAGGCGATGCAGGCAATGGTCATGGCCCAGTGCTTGCCCAGGTTGCGCACGCCGCGCACCACAAGGAAACCGAACGTAGAAGGCTTCATCATACCAGCGACACCTCCATTTCCAGTTCCTTCGGGTCTACGGGCGGGTGGGGGATCATGGAGCCCGTGGGCACATCCGAGATGATGTGTCCGCCGGACAGGGTGACCACGCGGCGGTCAAAGTGACGGACCAGCTCGTGCTCATGGGTAACCACCAGCACAGTGATGCCCATCTCGCTGACACGCTCCAGCAGCTCCATCATCTCAAGGCTCAGCTCGGGGTCGATGTTGCCGGTGGGCTCGTCCGCAATCACCAGCTTGGGGGCGTGGGCCAGGGCGCGGGCCACAGCCACACGCTGCTGCTCACCGCCGGAGAGCAGGTCGGGGTAGACCTTTGCCTTGTCCTCCAGATGGACAAGCTCCAGCATGTAATTCACGCGCTCCTTGATCTGCTTATGCCCGATGTTGGTAACATGCATGGCAAAGGCAATGTTCTCGTAAACGGTCATAGTGGGGATGAGCCGGAAATCCTGAAAGATGATGCCCATCTGACGGCGCAGGTAGGGGATCTTGCGGCGGCGCAGGCGGGCAACATCCTGCCCGTTCACCAGCACGCGGCCCTCGGTGGGGGTCTCCTCGCGCAGGATCAGCTTGAGCAGGGTGGATTTGCCCGCGCCCGAGTGACCCAGCAGAAAAACAAACTCGCCGTCATCCACATGGAAGTTGACATCCTCCAGGGCAGGCTTTGCGTTGTGCTTGTACTGCTTTGAAACGTGTTCAAAATCTATCATGCGTTTTTCGCTCCCAATAATTTTCTCCAAACCAAAAAGAACCGGCCAGCATCGGTTTCGAGCGGCCGGTTCTGCGCCGACGGCTTTGCGCCGCAAGCGGTTGCTTAATATTTGGCCGGGTTGTTGGACAGGTACTTCTTGACCATCAACGCCACCTTAAAGACGATGGCATCGTCGAACTCACGCAGATCCAGACCGGTCAGTTTTTTGATCTTTTCCAGACGATACACCAGCGTGTTGCGGTGGACAAACAGGCCGCGGCTGGTCTCAGACACATTCAGGTTGTTCTCGAAGAAGCGCTGGATGGTGAACAGGGTCTCCTGATCCAGGCTCTCGATGCTGCCCTGCTTGAACACCTCGCGCAGGAACATCTCGCAGACAGTGGTGGGCAGCTGGTAGATCAGGCGGGCAATGCCAAGGTTGTCGTAGCGGATGATCTGCTTCTCGGTGTCGAACACCTTGCTGACCTCCATGGCGATCTGGGCTTCCTTGAAGGAGGTAGCCAGATCCTTCACGTTGGAGATGGGGGTGCCGATGCCGACCACAGCCTTGATGTAATGCTCGCCGGACAGGGTGTCCACGATGCTGGCAGCCAGCTTCTCCATATCGGTGCGGTCGATGCCCTTGCGGATCTCCTTGACCAGCACGGTGTCGGTCTCGCTGATATTGAACACAAAGTCCTTCTGCTTGTCCGGGAACAGGCTGCTGACCACATCGTAAGCGGAGATGTCGCCGCCGGAGGTCACGCGCACAATGAACACCACGCGGGAAACATCGGTGGCAAAGTGCAGCTCACGGGCCTTGGCGTAGATATCGCCGGGCAGGATGTTGTCCAGCACCACGTTCTTGATAAAGTTGGCTTTGTCGAACTTTTCATCGTGGTACTGCTTGATGCTCTGCAGGCTGATGGAGAGCAGGGCCGCAAACTGGCCCGCAGTCTCGTCCGCGCCTTCCACAAACACGGCATAGTCGTTATGCTTTGCGCTGGAGAACTGCTGATAGGTGTAGCCATCCCGCACAAAGCGGTCACCGGCCGTCAGGCGCTCTGCCATAAAGCCCTCGCGCACCTCTCCGATCAGGTTCAGCTCCGAGCAGGAGATCACAGCGCCGGTCTCATCCACCACACCGACCACACGATCGATGGCGTCTTTCATCTGGTAGATCACGCTCTGGAATACTCTATTGGCCATAAATGGATACCCCTTTTCCTCTTTTGTGCAAGCCGCAGGGGCGAGATTGTCGTTTTTAACAATTTCGCCGCTTTACATTATCTATTTTACACAAAAGAATTTACTTTTGCAACATATTTCACCAAAATATTTTTGACTTTCTTGGTGAAATTATCTTTCAGGGGTATTTTCAGGCCCAAAAAGCACTGTTTTGCGTGGTTCTTGTGAATATTTTACCGGCAAAATGTGATGTTTTTTTGAAAATCAGGTGAAAAGCAGTCAGGCTCCGGTGGTAATTGCTGTCACTTCCTCCGCGGAAAGCTCCCGCCACTGCCCCGGTGCAAGGGCCGGGTCCAGCGCAAGCCCGCCGATGGCATCCCGATGCAGGGCGTTCACGCCCGCGCCGTACACACCGAACATCCGCTTGATCTGGTGGTACACCCCCTGCCTGAGCCTGACTTTCACGGTCAGGCCGTCCGGGGTCAGGGCTTCCACCTCTGCCGGGGAGAGGGCGGTGCCATCCGCCAGCGTCACACCCTCGGCAAAGCCCCTGCGCATCTCCTCGGTCAGCGGTGTGTCAATGACCACCGTATAGGTCTTGGAGACATGGCGCTTCGGGGCAAGGATCTCGTGGGCGAAGCCGCCGTCATCCGTCAGCAGAACAAAGCCGGTGCTGGTCTTGTCCAGCCGGCCGGCCGGGAACAGCTCCCGCCGGGGGTAGGCATCCCCGATCAGATCCACCACGGTGGTATCCCGCTTGTCGGTGGAAGCGCTCACCACGCCCTCAGGCTTGTTGAGCATCAGGTAGACGAACTGCTGGTAAGCAAGCGGCGCACCGTCCACCGCCACGCTGTCCCCTTCCCTGAGCTGGGTGTCCCCCTTTTTGCACACCGCGCCGTTCACCGTCACCCGTCCCCTGCTCAGCAGGGTCTTTGCCTCGCTCCGGGTGCACTGGGCCGTCTCGGCCAGATATTTGTCTAGTCGCATAGGTTCTCCTTTTCCGGTTATAGCAAAGCTGCGCCCTGCCCAAAGGCGGAGCGCAGCGATAGATTTTTGCAGTTCAGTGGACCGGGAGTTTCTCCGAGGACCGTCCGCTGGGGTGGGACCCTGCTGCCGCAGGCAGTAGGGCGGGCGATGGAATGGCCCGAGCCGTGTCCGAGGAGAAAGCTGCCGGGCCACACCCTTAAACGCTCAGAGAAGCGTGCTGTTCCACAGCATCGGGGTTGGCATCAAAGATGGGCTGGAGCACATTTGCAATGAACTCCTCCACCTGCTGGGGTGCACGGCCCACAAAGTTTTCGGGCACCAGACCGGCCACGATCTCCTCCTTGGTCAGGCCAAAGGCGGGGTCGGCTGCAACGCGGTCCACCATATCGTTGGGCAGGCCCTCTTCCTTGACCTGCTTGCCAGCGGCAATGGCGTGCTGGCGCAGGCGCTCGTGGAGCTCCTGACGGTTGCCGCCCTTTTCCACAGCCTGCATCATAATGTTCTCGCTGGCCATGAAGGGCAGCTCTGCCATCAGGCGGCTGCGCACTACCTTGGGATAGACCACGATGCCATCGGTGACATTGAGCATGATGTTCAGGATGGCATCGGCAGCCAGGAAGCCCTCGGCCATGGCAACACGCTTGTTGGCGCTGTCGTCCAGAGTGCGCTCAAACCACTGGGTGCCGGTGGTGAAGCTGGGGTTCAGCACATCCACCATCAGGTAGCGGCTCAGGGCGCAGATGCGCTCACACCGCATGGGGTTGCGCTTGTAAGGCATGGCGGAGGAACCGATCTGGTTCTTCTCAAAAGGTTCTTCCATCTCCTTGAAGTTGGCCAGCAGGCGCAGGTCGGTGGCAAACTTCATGCAGCTCTGGGCAATGCCTGCCAGAGCGTTCAGGATAAAGGCATCCACCTTGCGGCTGTATGTCTGGCCGGACACGGGGATCACGGCATCCGGGGTAAAGCCCATCTCCTTGGCAATGGAAGCATCCACAGCGCGGATCTTGTCTGCATCGCCCTTGAACAGCTCCATAAAGGAAGCCTGGGTGCCGGTGGTGCCCTTGACACCGCGCAGCTGCAGGGTGGCAAGGCGGTGGTCGATCTCGGCAAGATCCATCACCAACTCGTTGGCCCACAGGGTGGCACGCTTGCCCACGGTAGTGGGCTGTGCAGGCTGGCAGTGAGTATAGGCCATGCAGGGCATGTCCTTGTACTCCTCAGCAAAGCGGGAGAGCTTTGCCAGCACACCGATCAGCTTTTTGCGGATGAGCTCCAGGCCCTGCCGCATCACGATGATATCGGTGTTATCGCCCACATAGCAGCTGGTGGCACCCAGATGGATGATACCTGCTGCCTTGGGGCACTGCTGGCCGTAGGCGTAAACGTGGCTCATCACATCATGGCGCACCAGCTTCTCGCGCGCAATGGCGACCTCGTAGTTGATGTCGTCCACATGGGCTTCCAGCTCGGCCACCATTTCGGGGGTGATATTGGTCAGGCCCTGCTCCATCTCGGCCCGGGCCAGCGCCACCCACAGGCGGCGCCAAGTGCGGAACTTGTTGTCATCCGAGAAGATGTACTGCATCTCATCGGAAGAATAACGGGTAGAGAAGGGGCTGATATAACGATCATGCTGTGACATTGGTTGTTTCCTCCTGAAAGTGACTCCCCCAGCCGCCTTCCGGCGACAGCCCCCTCGAAGAGGGGGCCTTTCAGCCTCCCTCGGAGAGGGAGGTGGCATCGCGTCAGCGATGACGGAAGGAGTTTTTCTCTATTCTACCATCAAACCTTGAAATAGTCTACGCCGCCCTCAAAGATCGGCTGATATTTATCGCCGGTGACGTTCTTGTACAGGTACTCGCCGCTGCGCTCCGAGTGGCCCATCTTGCCGAACACACGGCCGTCCGGGCTGGTGATGCCCTCAATGGCCAGCAGAGAGCCATTGGGGTTGTAGCGCTGGTCCATGGTGGGCTCGCCCTCCAGATCAACATACTGGGTAGCCACCTGGCCGTTGGCAACCAGCTGATCCAGCACGTTCTGGGGTGCCACAAAGCGGCCCTCGCCGTGGCTGATGGCGATCTCGTACTCGCTGCCTGCATCGCAGTGGGACAGCCAGGGGCTGCCGGTGGATGCAATGCGGGTGCGCACCAGCATACTCTGGTGGCGGCCGATGGTGTTGAAGGTCAGGGTCGGGTCATAGGCCGTGATGGGGCGGATATCGCCGTAGGGCACCAGACCCAGCTTGATCAGGGCCTGGAAGCCGTTGCAGATGCCCAGCATCAGGCCGTCGCGGTGCTGCAGCAGGTCGCGGACCGCCTCGGTGACCGCAGGGCTGCGGAAGAAGGAGGCGATGAACTTGGCGCTGCCGTCCGGCTCGTCGCCGCCGGAGAAGCCGCCGGGCAGCATCACGATCTGGCTCTCGCCAATGGCCTTGACCAGTGCCTCGCAGCTGGCGGTAACGTCCGCCGGGGTCAGGTTGCGGATGACCAGGATCTCAGGGTCGGCACCGGCGCGGGCAAAGGCCTTGGCGGTGTCGTACTCGCAGTTGGTACCGGGGAACACGGGGATGATCACCTTGGGCTTTGCCACACCGATCTTGGGAGCAGCAGGGGCGTTCAGCTTGCCGTTGATCTTTTCCACGGTGGGGCCTGCCTTGCGGTAGGGGTACACAGGCTCCAGCTTGCTTTCCCAGATCTCCTGCAGCTCTGCCATATCCAGCGTCTCACCGCAGCTTTCAAAGGTATACTCCCTGGTGGTCTCGCCCAGCAGCTCGCCTGCGGGGGAATCAGAGACCATTTCCAGCACGATGGAGCCGTACATGGGCTCGAACATCCGGTGGGTGGGCATATCAGCGCGCATCTTGAAGCCGATGCGGTTGCCCAGGCCCATCTTGAACAGGGCCTCGGCAATGCCGCCGTAGCCCACGGCGCAGGCAGATGCCACCATGCCCTCTTCGATCATCTGCTCCACGATCTTGTAGTTTGCCTTCAGGGAGAAGAAGTTGGGGCAGCCGGTCTCGGGGTCCAGAATGGGCCGGATGAGGACAACAGTGCTCTCGGGCTTCTTGAACTCGGTGGAAACCACCTTGCTGGCCTTGCCGATGGCAGTGGCAAAGGAGACCAGCGTGGGGGGCACATCCAGCTGCTCGAAGGAGCCGGACATGCTGTCCTTGCCGCCGATGGAGGCAATGCCCAGACCCATCTGGGCATCCAGAGCACCCAGCAGGGCGGCCAGCGGCTTGCCCCAGCGCTCGGGCTTGGTGCCCAGGCGCTCAAAGTACTCCTGGAAGGTCAGGTAGGCATCCTCATAGCGGAAGCCGGAGGCCACCAGTTTGGTGACACTGTCCACCACGGCCATCCGTGCGCCGATATACTGGTTGGCGCTCATCAGGTAGGGGTTGTAGCCCCAGGCCATGCCGGAGCAGGTGTTGGTCTCGCCATCCACGGGCAGCTTTGCCACCATGGCGTTCTGGGGAGTCAGCTGGTGAGCACCGCCAAAGGGCATCAGGACGGTGGCGGCACCAATGGTGCTGTCGAACCGCTCAGAAAGGCCCTTCTTGCTGCAGATGTTCAGGTCGCCAACCATGTTCTTCATCTTCTGGCTGAAGGTAATGCCGGCCCACTGGGGCTGCCAGACGGTACCCTGCTCCACATGGACGTTCTGGTGCTTCTCCGCACCGTTGGAGTTCAGGAACTCACGGCTGATGTTGACGATGGACACGCCGTTCCACACCATGTTCAGGCGCTTTTCCTCGGTGACCTTTGCCACGGGGGTAGCCTCAAGGTTTTCCTCGGTGGCAATGGCGATGAACTTGTCCACATCCTCGGGGGCAAGGGCCACAGCCATGCGCTCCTGGCTCTCGCTGATGGCCAGCTCGGTGCCGTCCAGGCCGTCATACTTCTTGGTGACCTTGTTCAGGTCGATATACAGGCCGTCGGCCAGCTCACCGATGGCAACGGAAACGCCGCCCGCACCAAAGTCGTTGCAGCGCTTGATCATCTTGCAGGCATCCTCACGGCGGAACAGGCGCTGGAGCTTGCGCTCGATGGGCGCATTGCCCTTCTGCACCTCGGCACCGCAGTGGTCCAGGCTGCCCAGATTGTGGGCCTTGGAGGAGCCGGTGGGGCCGCCCAGCAGGACGATGACATCCCCGGGGGCGGGGCACTCGCGGCGGACATGGGAAGCGGGAGTCGCACCCACCACAGCGCCGATCTCCATTCTCTTTGCCACATAGCCGGGGTGGTAGATCTCATCCACCTGGCCGGTGGCAAGGCCGATCTGGTTGCCGTAGGAGGAGTAACCGGCAGCGGCAGTGGTCACCAGCTTGCGCTGTGGCAGCTTGCCGGGCAGGGTCTCGCTGACAGGCTTGAGCGGGTCGCCTGCGCCGGTCACGCGCATGGCCTGATAGACATAGCTGCGGCCGGACAGCGGGTCACGGATGGCACCGCCGATGCAGGTGGCCGCACCGCCGAAGGGCTCGATCTCGGTGGGGTGGTTGTGGGTCTCGTTCTTAAAGAGGAAGAGCCAGTCCTCATCCTTGCCGTTCACATCGCACTTGATCTTGACGGTGCAGGCGTTGATCTCCTCGGATTCGTCCAGATTCTTGAGGATACCCTGCTTCTTCAGCTCCTTGGCACCGATGGTGGCAAGATCCATCATGCAGCGGGGCTTCTCCTCACGGCCCAGGTCGGCGCGCATGGCCATGTAGCGGTCAAACGCTGCCTGCACCACGGCATCGTCGATCTGGACATCATCCAGAATGGTGCCGAAAGTGGTGTGGCGGCAGTGATCGGACCAGTAGGTGTCGATCATCTTGATCTCGGTGATGGTGGGGTCGCGGTGCTCAGAGCGGAAGTACTCCTGGCAGAACTTGATATCGCCCAGATCCATGGCCAGGCCCTTTTCGTCGATGAACTTCTTCAGGCCCTCTTCGTCCAGCTCGTTGAAGCCCTCCAGCGTGGCCACAGCGGTGGGCACGGGATACTCCATCTTCAGGGTAGCTTTGGTCTCCAGCGAAGCCTCGCGGGCCTCCACCGGGTTGATGACGTACTTCTTGATCTCTGCCACCTGCTCCTCGGTCAGGGAACCCTCCAGCAGGTAGACACGGGCAGAGCGGACCAGCGGGCGCTCGCCCTGGCTGATGAGCTGGATGCACTCGGCGGCAGAATCGGCGCGCTGGTCGAACTGGCCGGGCAGGTACTCCACAGCAAAGGAAATGCCCTCGAATTCAGGCAGCTCCGCATAGGTGTTGTCCACCGGCGGCTCACTGAACACAGTGGTAGCGCACTGGTTGAACAGTGCCTCGTCGATGCCCTCCACGTCATAGCGGTTCAGCAGGCGCAGGCCGCTCAGGGACTGGATGCCCAGCAGGCTCACCAGCTCATTTTTCAGGCCCTGGGCTTCCACGTCAAAGCCGGGCTTCTTTTCTACATAAATACGATAGACCATAGGGGATAATCCTCCCATCATATTTTTAAGTTATCCTTCGTCCAACCTCTCAGTCTCACTTCGTTCGACAGCTCCCCTAGTAGGGGAGCCCTTGGCATTGCGTATAGCTTTGCCTGACTGCCAAGGCCTCTCCTACTAGGAGAGGTGGCAATGCGTCAGCATTGACGGAGAGGTTGTACAGAGATTCCGTTTATCTTTCAGCAATCGCCTTTAATGCTCTCATACCAATATCCGTGCGCTTGTGTAGCTTTTCAAAGCTGATCTTCTCAGCGGCGGCGTATGCCTGCGTGATGGCGGCGGTCAGGCGGGGCGCAGTTGCAGTCACGCCCAGCACGCGGCCACCGTTGGTGACCAGCGTGCCGTCCTCACGCAGTGCCGTGCCGGAGTGGTAGACTGTGATGCTGCTCTCCCCTTCCAGCTGGCCGTTGGTCAGGCCGGAAATGGGCTTGCCCTTTTCATAGGACACCGGGTAGCCGCCGGAGGCCAGAATAACACAGCAGGCCGCGCCCTCGGAGAATTTGACCTCGGTATCGGCCAGCGTGCCCTCGGTGCAGGCAGCCATGATCTTCAGCAGGTCACTCTCCAGCAGAGGCAGCACCACCTGGGTCTCGGGATCGCCGAAGCGGCAGTTGTACTCGATGACCTTGGGGCCGTCCGGGGTGAGCATCAGGCCGAAGTACAGGCAGCCCTTGAAGGGGCAGCCCTCGGCGTTCATGGCCTGAATGGTGGGCAGGAAGATCTTTTCCATGCACTCGGCAGCAATGGCCGGGGTGTAGTAGGGGTTGGGGGCCACGGTGCCCATGCCGCCGGTGTTCAGGCCGGTGTCGTGGTCGTTGGCACGCTTGTGATCCATGCTGGAAACCATGGGCTTGACCACCTTGCCGTCGGTAAAGCTCAGCACACTGACCTCGGGGCCGGTGAGGAACTCTTCCACCACCACATGGTTGCCGGAAGCGCCGAACTTTTTGTCCAGCATGATCTCCTTCACGCCATCGGCGGCCTGTTCCTCGTTCTCGCAGATCAGCACGCCCTTGCCCAGTGCCAGCCCGTCGGCCTTGATGACCACGGGGTACTTGCCCTTTGCCTTGATGTAATCCATGACCTTGGCGGGGTCATCAAAGGTGGCATAATCTGCGGTGGGGATGCCGTATTTCTTCATCAGGTCCTTAGAGAACACCTTGGAGGCCTCGATGCGGGCAGCGGCCTTGTCCGGGCCAAAGGCAGGGATGCCCACTGCAGCCAGCGCGTCCACCATGCCCAGCGCCAGCGGGTCATCCTGCGCCACGACCACATAATCAAACTTTTCCTCAGCGGCAAAGGCCACCATGGTCTCTACGTCCGTAGCCTTGATGTTCTTGCATTTGGCATCATAGCTGATGCCGCCGTTGCCCGGAGCGCACCAGATCTCGCCGCAGTCCGGGCTCTTCTTCAGTGCCTTGATGATGGCGTGCTCGCGGCCGCCGCCGCCGACCACTAAGATTTTATTAGCCATTTTAACATCTCCTAAAATATTCGTTTCTGCTTCTCTGTCAGCGTCCTCACCCTCTCAGGCGCTTCGCGCCAGCTCTCCCAAAGGGAGAGCCAAGACTAGCACTAACACCAGCAGCTACTAACGGGATGCTGCCAAAGGCTCCCCCCCTTTGGGGGAGCTGGCAAAGCCGACAGGCTTTGACTGAGAGGGCAAACCAGTTTTCCTTTTAGTGATGGAACAGCCGGATGCCGCAGAACGCCATGGCGATGCCGTACTTATTGCAGGTGTCAATGACCTGCTGGTCGCGGATAGAGCCGCCGGGCTGGACAATGGCGGTCACGCCGGAGCGGCGGGCACGCTCGATGTTGTCGCCAAAGGGGAAGAAGGCATCGGAACCCAGGCAGACACCGGTAACGTGGCTCAGGTACTCTTTCTTTTCCTCAGCGGTCAGGGGTGCGGGCTGCTCGGTGAAGGTCTCGGCCCAGACATCGTCGCCGATGACATCCTCGGGGGTGTCACCGATGTAAACATCAATGGCATTGTCGCGGTTGGGCTTGGCAATATCGTCCCGGAAAGGCAGGTTCAGCACCTTGTCCATGTGGCGCAGCTGCCAGTTGTCGGCCTTCTGGCCTGCCAGACGAGTGCAGTGGATGCGGCTCTGCTGGCCGGCACCCACGCCGATGGTCTGGCCGCCTGCGGTGTAGCAGACACTGTTGGACTGGGTGTATTTCAGGGTGATAAGGGCAATGATCAGGTCCCGCTTCTGCTCCTCGGTCACGCTCTTGTTCTCGGTGACCCAGTTGGTCAGCATGGTGTCGGCGTTGATGGTCAGCTCGTTGCGGCCCTGCTCAAAGGTGATGCCGTACACCTGCTTGTGCTCCACAGGGGCGGGCTTGTAGTCGGGGTCAATGGCCACCACATTGTAGTTGCCTTTTTTCTTACCTGCCAGAATGGTCAGAGCCTCCGGCTCATAACCGGGGGCAATGATGCCGTCAGAGACCTCATGCTGGATGAGCTTTGCGGTGGGCACATCGCAGACATCGGAGAGGGCGATCCAGTCGCCAAAGGAGGACATACGGTCAGCACCGCGGGCACGGGCATAAGCGCAGGCCAACGGAGAGAGCTCAAAGTCCGGGGCAATGTGGTACATCCTGCGCTCCACATCGGTCAGGGGCAGGCCCAGGGCGGCACCCGCCGGGGACACATGCTTGAAGGAAGCGGCGGCGGGCAGACCGCAGGCCGCCTTCAGCTCCTTGACCAGCTGGATGGAGTTGAGGGCATCCAGAAAATTGATGTAGCCGGGCTTGCCGTTCAGCACAGTCACGGGCAGGTCGGAGCCATCTTCCATATAGATGCGGCTGGGCTTCTGGTTGGGGTTGCAGCCGTACTTCAGTGCGAGTTCGTTCATTGATGCATCCTCCTTAAGTCTTCGTTATTCCGCTTCGGCATCGAGTTTTGCCAGCAGCTCCAGCTCCTCGGGCAGCAGTTCAGGCTCCTCAGGGTCGTCCAGATCGCTGTTGACAGCATCGTATTTGTTGAAGATCATATCGCCGGTCTCACCGCTGTCCAGGTCGATGACGCGGGCAAACAGGCTGACCTTGTTGTCGGGGTTCAGGTTCTGCCACAGGCCATGGGCAAAATCGCCGATGGTGCGGGGGCAGGCAAAGCGCAGGGGCTCGCCCTCAAAGCTGGGGATGGGGTTTCCGTTGTGCTTGTAGGTGCTGATGAAATGACCCTCACCGGCCACAGGCTGGGGGTAATCAAAGAAATAGCGCTGGACGCTGTCGCCGTTGCCGTCGGCAGATTTCAGGATGCTCATCTGGTAGCTGCCATCAGCGTACACCACAGCAGAGATGCGGGGGGTGTAGTTGGGGCCGTCCGGCTCAAAGGTGCGGGTGCGCAGGGCATCGGCAAAGCTCTTGCCCTGACTCATCAGGTCAAAAATGGTATCGGTCTGGTCGCCGTTGGTCACGATGTGGGTCTTGCCCAGGGTCAGCACGGGGTTATAGATGATGAGGCTGGGGTCCTCCAGCTTGTCGGGGTCTGCAGCCATGGTGCAGATGCCGCCGCGCTCGGGCACGGGGTCGAACACGCGGTTGCGGCTGTTCTCACTGCGGCCCATGATAAAGTAGCCGATGAACATCTGACGGCCATCGGGAGCCATTGCCACTGCAATGCCGCGACCGGGGTACTCGTTGGAGGCCAGATAATCGTTCAGGTTGATCTTTTCCATTGTTGTTCTCCTTTACGGATAACGACCTCGCCCTCTCCGTCAGCGCTGACGCGCTGCCACCTCCCCCAAAGTGGGAGGCTTTGGCAGTCCACACAAAGTTCATGGTTTTGCCAAGGGCTCTCCCTTTGGGAGAGCTGGACGCGAAGCGGCCTGAGAGGGCGAGCCAGTTTATTTTTTTACTCGATCTCGCCGCTGCACACCATGGCAACTGCCTTGGGCAGCAGCTTCCACTCGGCCTGTTCCATCACCCGCTTCTGCAGCACCTCGGGGGTGTCGCCGGGCAGGATCTCCACCGCCTTTTGCAGCAGGATGGGGCCGCCGTCGCACTCCTCGTTGACAAAGTGGACGGTGGCACCGGTCACCTTGCAGCCCCGGGCCAGAGCAGCCTGATGGGGGCGCAGGCCGTACATGCCGGGCCCGCAGAAGGACGGGATGAGCGCCGGGTGAATATTCAGGATGCGGCGGGGATAGGCTTCAATGACACTGGGGCCCAGCACGGAAAGAAACCCGGCCAGCACCACCAGATCGATGTTGTGGCTTTTCAGCGTTTCCAGCAGGGCCGCGTCAAAGGCCTCACTGTTCTCGTAATCCTTGCGGCGAACCACAACGCCCTCCACACCGGCCTTTGCGGCCCGCTCCAGCGCGTAGACACCGGGCTTGGAGGCCACCACCAGCGTGATCTTCCCGTTGGGGTTCTCGCCCCGGGCTTCGCTGTCCAGCAGGGCCTGCAGATTGGTGCCGCCGCCGGAAACCAACACAGCTACGTTCAGCACAGTTCCACACCGTCCCCTTCAGCGATGACACCCAGCTTGTAAGCCTCGGGCTCGCCGTTGGCGTGGAGGATCTCCAGCGCCTTGTCGGCCTGTGCGGCAGGAACGGTGAGCACCATGCCAACGCCCATGTTGAAGGTGTTGAACATGTCGTGCTCGGAGATGTGGCCGGTCTCCTGCATCAGGTGGAAAAGGGCAGGAATGCGGACATCTTCCTTCTTGATGCGGGCGCAGCAGCCCTTTTTCAGGCTGCGGGGGATGTTCTCATAGAAGCCGCCGCCGGTGATGTGGGAGATGCCTTTGACATCCACCTCTTCCAGCACCTTCAGCACCGGCTTGACGTAGATCTTGGTGGGAGCCAGCAGTGCATCGCCCAGGGTCTTGCCGCCCAGCTCGGCGGGGGTGGTGTGCAGAACATCGGGATCGTTGTCGATGTCAAAGATCTTGCGCACCAGCGAGAAACCGTTGGAATGAACACCGGTGGAGGGCAGAGCGAGGATGACATCGCCAGCCTGCATGGTCTCGTTGCTCAGGATCTTTTCCTTGTCCACAACGCCCACAGTGAAACCGGCCAGATCGTACTCATCCTCCGGCATCATGCCCGGGTGCTCGGCAGTCTCACCGCCCACCAGAGAGCAATCAGCCTGCACGCAGCCCTCGGCCACGCCCTTGACGATCTCGGCGATCTTCTCAGGGATGTTGCGGCCGCAGGCGATGTAATCCAGGAACACCAGCGGCTTTGCACCGGCGCAGATCACATCGTTGACGCACATGGCAACGCAATCGATGCCAATGGTGTCGTGCTTGTCCATGATCATGGCGATCTTCAGCTTGGTGCCCACGCCGTCCGTGCCGGAGATCAGAACCGGGTGCTTGTAGCCGGTGCAGTCCAGCTCAAACAGGCCGCCAAAGCCGCCCAGACCGCCAATGCAGTGCTCGTTCATGGTGCGGGCAACATACTGCTTCATCAGTTCAACGGAGCGGTAACCGGCAGTGATATCCACACCGGCAGCTGCGTAACTCTCAGAATAGCTCTTTTCCATCTTCTTACTCTCCTAACTTTTTCTCGTTTTTGGGACGGTCGTTCAGGTGGCGTTCATGGATATCGGTGGAAAGCACCTCCTCCGGCCTCACGGCATACTCGCCGGTAAAGCAGGCGGTGCAGAAACCGCATTTTGCGTTCTTGGCCAGCTGCACCACATGCTCGGTGGACAGGTAGCCCAAGGTGTCGGCCCCGATGATCTCATTAATCTGCTCCACATTGCGGCCCGTGGCCACCAGCAGCTTCTGGTCGGGGATGTCGGTGCCGAAGTAGCAGGGGTATTTGAACGGGGGGGCCGAGACCCGGAAGTGGACTTCCTTTGCACCGGCATCCCGCAGCAGCTTGATGATGCGGGCGGAGGTGGTGCCGCGCACGATGGAGTCATCCACCAGCACCACCCGCTTGCCCTTGACGGTGCTGGACACCACGTTCAGCTTGATGCGCACGCTGTTTTCGCGCTGCTTCTGGCTGCCCTGGATAAAGGTGCGGCCGATGTATTTATTCTTGATGAAGCCGATGCCGTAGGGGATGCCGCTCTCCTGCGAGTAGCCGAGCGCCGCATCCAGACCGGAATCCGGCACGCCGATGACCACATCGGCCTCTACAGGGTGCTCCTGTGCCAGGAACCGGCCTGCCTGCTTGCGGGCCTCGTGCACCGAGCTGCCCTCGATGATGCTGTCCGGGCGGGAGAAATAGATGAACTCGAACACGCACATCTGGGTGTCCGGGCGGCCGCAGTGATCCTTGATGCTCCGCAGCTCACCGGTCTTGGTGTCGGCAATGACGATCTCGCCGGGCTCCACGTCCCGCAGCAGGGTCGCGCCCGCAGCATCCAGCGCACAGCTCTCGCTGGCAAAGACGTAGCCGCCGCCGGGCAGGGTGCCGATGCACAGGGGGCGGTAGCCCCGGGGGTCCCGGACCGCAATGAGCTTGGTGGCGGACATGATCACCAGACTGTATGCACCCTCCAGCACGTCCATGGTCTTGCTGATGGCGGTCTCAATGCTGCCCATCCGCAGGCGGTTGCGGGTGATGAGGTAGCAGATGACCTCGGTATCGGAGGAGCCATGGAAGATGGCGCCCTCGTTCTCCAGCTGACGGCGCAGCTCCAGGGCATTGGTCAGGTTGCCGTTGTGGCAGAGGGCCATGGTGCCCCGGCCATGCCGGACGATCATAGGCTGGGCGTTGGCCCGCACCCGGCTGCCGGCCGTGGCATAGCGGACATGGCCCGTTGCCATGTGGGCCGTGGGGGTGGAAAGACTGCCCAGCACGGCGGGGGTGAACACCTCGTTCACCAGGCCGAGGTCGCGGTGGCCCTGGATGACACCGTCATCGTTGACCGCAATGCCGCAGCTCTCCTGCCCGCGGTGCTGCAGCGCATACAGGGCAGAATAGGCGGCAGCGGCCACGTCCTCAGTGCCCGCCCGGTCGTAGATGCCAAAAACGCCGCATTCCTCGTGCAGCGGATATGCAAAATCAGACATTGGTTCTCCTTACAACTCTTTCAGTTCGTTCTGCAGCTTTTCTTCCTTGGCTGCGATCTGCTGTGCCATGCTCACCCGCTCGGCCTCCAGCTTCCCGGCCAGTGTATCATCGCTCAGAGCCAGGATCTCGGCGGCCAGCCAGGCGGCGTTCTTGGCCCCGTTCAGGGCCACGGTAGCCACCGGGATGCCGCTGGGCATCTGGACCGTGGCCAGCAGCGCGTCCAGACCGTCCATCGCGCCGCCCTTCATCGGGATGCCGATGACAGGCAGGGTGGTGTTGGCGGCAAAGGCACCGGCCAGATGGGCCGCCATGCCCGCCGCGCACAGGATCACACCAAAGCCGTTGGCCCGGGCATTTTTGGCAAAATCCGCGGCCTCGGCAGGGGTGCGGTGGGCCGAAAGAATGTGTGCCTCAAAGGGGATGTCCAGCGCCTTCAGCTGGGCACAAGCCCCCTTTACCACCGGCCAATCACTGTCCGAGCCCATGATCACTGCAACTTTCCGAATCATATCCGAACCTCTCTTTCTCCGTCTGCAAAACAAAAAAAAGCTGTGGTACACCTGCACCACGGCCTTTATTTCTGCGTATGCTCTCCCAGCGCTTTGCACAAAGCTGCACGATGCCCCTGAACAGCACGAATGGTGTTCTGTTCTGTGAAGCCCGACAGCATCTTCATCTTTGAAGTTCCCCTTTTGCTCTGCGCTTTTTCAGGCGGCACCCGGCATCCGCCGGGGTACCGTCCCTGTACTACATACAGTTTACGGCAAAAATTCCACTTTGCAAAGGCCCTTGGGGCAATTTCTCCCTTGTGTTCTCCCGCGTCAAAAAACTTTCAAAAGTTTTGTGCAGTTTCGACACCGTATTTCTTTTTAAGTATGACTTTTTTAGAAAATATAATAAAGTAAGTTTTACCTCACTGAGCAGGCCCCGCTCTGTACAGTCTCTCCGTCATTGCGTTGGCAGTAAGGGCGTTTTACCTTAGAAGATGATCTTCGCTGTTGCTGCCCTTGCTGCCCGGATGAGGTCGGCGGGTGCGCAGCACACCTGCGTACCAATGCGGCCGCCGGAGACATAGACCTTTTCCTGAGCCAGCACGCTTTCATCAAACACGGTGGTGTACTGCTTTTTCATACCCACCGGGCTGCAGCCGCCGCGCACATAGCCGGTGACCTTATTGATATCGGCCACATGGATCATGGCTACGCTTTTTTCGCCCACGCTGCGGGCAGCGGCCTTCAGGTCAAGCTCTGCCGCCACCGGAATGACGAACACAAAGTAGTTTTTGCTGCTGCCCTGAGTCACCAGCGTCTTATATACGCAGGCCGGGTTCTCCCCCATGCTGGCGGCCACGGTCACACCGTCCACCGCCACGCCCTCCTCGTGGGCATATTCGTGGGCTGTATAGGGCACCTTGGCCCGTTCCAGGATGCGCATGGCATTCGTTTTTGCTTCTTTTCCCATTGATGATCGCTCCTTGTAAACTCCTTGCCCTCTCAGGCTGCCCCTATTCTACCACTTTCTTTCCTAAATTTCAAAATTTCTCTTGACTTCAGTTCCCTGAAGTGTTATCATAGGCCCATGCTTCAGGAAACTGAACTTCACGAAAATAAATCGCGGCAATGGAGCCGGTCTCCTGTGCCGTTTGTGTGAGAAGGATAAGGAGACGACCACCATGATCATTGTACTGAAACAGGATGCCCCCGACGCACAGGTCCGCGAGTTCTGCCACGAGCTGCAGGATATGGGGCTGCAGATCAACGACTCCAAGGGCAGCGACACCCACATTCTGGGCCTGATCGGCGACACCAAGGCCATTGCCGAGAGCTGGGTGCTGGCCAACCCCGTGGTCGAGACCTGCCGCCGCGTGTCTGAGCCTTACAAGAAGGCCAACCGCAAGTTCCACCCCGACGACAGCGTGATCGATGTCAACGGCGTGAAGATCGGCGGCGGCAATTTCGCCGTCATTGCAGGCCCCTGCAGCATCGAGAGCGAGGAGCAGATCACCTACTGCGCCCAGCGGGTAAAGGCGGCAGGCGCTTCCCTGCTGCGCGGCGGCGCGTTCAAGCCCCGCACTTCCCCCTACTCCTTCCAGGGAATGCGGAGCGAGGGCCTGGACCTGCTCAAGCTGGCCCGCCGCGCCACCGGCTCCCCCATCGTCACCGAGATCATGAACACCGAGCACCTGCCCCTGTTCGAGAATGTAGACCTCATCCAGGTGGGTGCCCGCAATATGCAGAACTTTGAGCTGCTCAAGGCCGTGGGCCGCCAGAAAAAGCCTGTGCTGCTCAAACGCGGCCTGGCCAACACGCTGGAAGAATTTGTGATGAGCGCCGAGTACATCATGGCTGAGGGCAACGAGAACGTTATCCTCTGCGAGCGCGGCATCCGCACCTTTGAGACCAGTATGCGCAACACCCTGGACCTGGCCGGTGTGGTCATGCTCCACAAAATGACCCACCTGCCCGTGGTGGTGGACCCCAGCCACGCCTGCGGCCACGCCTGGATGGTGCCCCAGCTGGCCAAGGCCGCTGTGGCCGCCGGTGCCGACGGCCTGATGATCGAGGTGCACAACAACCCCGCCAAGGCCAAGTGCGATGGTGCCCAGAGCCTGACCCCCGACCAGTTCGATGAACTGATGGGCTTTATCACCAAAGAAGTCGAGTTCTTTGGCAAGAAGATGAACTGAGAATGGAACGACCCTCTCGGCACGCGGCAGCGTGACTGAGGGGGTTGTTTTCTTTTGTCATCAAATATGGTATACTATGGTGTATTTTGAATTCACCCTTGAAACGAGGTATTTCTATGAAAGCTCATATTGCACGCAACCAGAATGCCGGCATCCCGCTGGCGCTGGGCTGGAATCTTTCTGCCGCCGACCGGGGCATCCTGGAAGGGATGGCCCCCGCTTTCGGGATGAAGCTGCAGCTGGTCTCCCCTGCCGATGCAGGCAGGACCGTGGCCCAGCTGCTGGGCGAGGTGGAGGTCAAGACCACCCGCACTCTGGTGCTGGAACCGGGTGCTTATCCCCCGGCGCTGGTGCTGGCCAACTTCAAGGATAAGGATGTGGACACCCTGCTCGACCTGATGAAGCAGGCACAGGTGAACATCCCCCTCAAGGCTGTTGTGACCCCCACCAGCAAGAGCTGGGTGTTCGGTGACCTGCTGGCGCATCTGCAGGAAGAGCACACCGCCTTTACCGCCGCAAAGGAGACCGCTAAAGCATGATGACCAAGCGTATTTTTTCCGCCCTGCTGGCGGCTGCGCTCAGCCTGAGCCTGCTGGCTGGCTGCGGCAGCACCTCCGGCTCCACCGCCTCCAGCGCCGCCGATGGCCCGCAGCGCTACTCCACCGTGTTCTATGATGTGTTCGACACCGTGACGCAGGTCATCGCCTACTGCGACAGCGAGGAAGAGTTCACCGCCCAGATGGACGCACTCCACGCCGACCTTGTGGAGTACAACCAGCTCTATGATATTTATAATGATTACGATGGCGTGACCAACATCAAGACCATCAACGACAATGCGGGCACTGCCCCGGTGACAGTGGATGACAAGATCCTCGGGATGCTGGAGCTGGCCCAGACCATGTATGACACCACCGGCGGCAAGCTGAACATTGCGCTGGGCAGTGTGCTGAACATCTGGCACAACTACCGCGAGGCCGCACTGGCCGATGACAACGACAGCAACAACCAGCTGCCCACGCAGGAAGAGCTGGATGCCGCCGCACAGCACTGCGATATCGCCAACCTCATCATTGATGAAGATGCCAAAACGGTCTATCTGGCCGACCCGGCCATGTCGCTGGACGTGGGCAGCGTGGGCAAGGGCTACGCCGTGGAGCAGGCCGCACAGGCCGCCGAAGCCCGGGGCCTGACCAGTGCCCTCATCAGCGTGGGCGGCAACCTGCGGGCCATCGGCACCAAGCCGGACGGCTCCCAGTGGGTAGGCGGCGTGGAAAACCCGTGGAACTCCTCCGAGGTCTACACCAACGGCAGCTCCACTGTAGCCGCCGTCAAGATGAGCGACCTTTCCCTTGTGACCAGCGGCGACTACCAGCGCTACTACGTTGTGGACGGTGTGCGCTACCACCACCTCATCGACCCGGCCACCCTCTGGCCCGCCGCCTACTTTGACGGCGTGAGCGTGCTGGCTCCGGACTCCGGTGTGGCCGACTGCCTGACCACCGGCCTGTTCTGCCTGCCTCTGGAAGAGGGCAAGCAGCTCGTGGAATCGCTGGACGGCGTGGAAGCCCTCTGGTGCACCACCGATGGCGAAGTGGTCACCTCCAGCGGGTGGAGCGAGCATACGAATTAAATAAGGAACGACCCTCTCCGTCATTGCTTCGCAATGCCACCTCTCCCGAAGGGCGAGGCTATGCTGCCTTTATCCCAGGCCAGCGATAGGCTCCCCCTTCGGGGGAGCTGGCAAAGCCAACAGGCTTTGACTGAGAGGGTCGTTCTTTTACTTGATATCCAGTTCGGGCGGCACGTCGATCTGGTCAGAGACGTACTTGCCGTTCTTTTTGCGCTGACGCACACACTCGGTGAGCAGATACTCGATCTGCCCGTTCACCGAGCGGAAGTCATCCTCAGCCCATGCGGCAAGGGCATCGTAGAGCTTCGCATTCAGGCGCAGGGGGATCTGCTTTTTCGGCTCTGCCATCAGTACAGGCTGCCGCTGTTCACAATGGGCTGCGCGTCACGGTTGCCGCAGAGCACCACCAGCAGGTTGGAGACCATTGCCGCTTTGCGCTCATCGTCCAGTTCCACCACTTTGTTCTCACTCAGGCGATCCAGCGCCATCTCCACCATACCCACGGCACCGTCCACGATCATCTTACGGGCATCAATGATGGCGCTTGCCTGCTGACGCTGCAGCATGACAGCCGCGATTTCGGGGGCGTAGGCCAGATAAGTGATGCGGGCTTCGATGATCTCGATCCCGGCGGCGGTGACGTTCTTCTGGATCTCGCCCTGGATGCGCTTTGCCACCACTTCCGAGGAGCCGCGCAGGCTGCCCTCGTCGGCCACACCGTCGCCGGTGGTGTCCACGTTGGGAGCCACATCGTAGGGGTAGATGCGCACCACGTTGCGCAGGGCGCTGTCACACTGCAGGGACAGGTATTCTTTGTAGTTGTCTACATTGAACACGGCCTTGGCGGTGTCGGTCACCCGCCAGATCACCGCAATGCCGATCTCCACCGGGTTGCCCAGGCAATCGTTGATCTTCTGGCGGGAGTTGTTCAGGGTCATCACCTTCAGGGAGATCTTCTTGCCATCCTTTTCGCGGTCGGCCTGCACCACAGGGCGCTGCTGAACATCACCGCTCTGGCTCAGGACCGTGCCTGCGGCGGGGTTGACCGCTGTGCAGAAGGGATTGACCCAGTAGAAGCCCTCCCCCTTCAGGGTGCCGATGTAATCACCGAACAGGGTCAGCACCAGCGCTTCCTCGGGCTTGAGGACTTTCAGGCCCGCGAACAGAAAAATACCGATGATGGCATAGATGACAGCGATCGCCAGCGGGATAAAACCCAGGAAGGTAGTATACAGCATTACAAAACCGATGCCGCCCACCACAACCGCGGCCACATAGCCCAGCAGGGTCAGCAGAAGCATGGTCATGCCGTTCTTCTTGGTCTGTAAGATCTTCTCTTCCATAAAATGTCCCTCCTTTACAGGGTTCGGAAGTTTCTTTCTGATATCAAAATCATATCACATTGTATTTTAATTGTCAAGCATAGACCAGTCTTGCAGATGTGGTATTATTATGGTATAATAAAGCCACAGAGAGGAGCTGATATCATGCCGCGTATTATTCCGATCCGCGACCTCAAAAACACTGCCGCTGTCTCCCAGATGTGCAGTGAATCCAAAGAACCTGTCTATATCACCAAAAATGGCTATGGCGATATGGTCATTATGAGCATGGAAGCCTATGAAGAAAAGATGCAGCTTCTGGACGCATACGCCAAGCTGGATGCTGCCGAGCAGCAGGTGGAAGCCGGGCAGACGTTGGATGCCCGCAGCGCCTTGCAGGAATTGAGAGCCCGTTATGGCATATAAGTTGGTTGAAACAGCCCTTGCACAGGCAGACCTGGATGCGATCTTATCCTACCTTGCCTTATCGCTGGAAAACCCGGCAGCCGCCACAGCCTTTGCCAATGAAGTTGAAAAGTGCTACGCGGCATTGGAACAGCTGCCCTATCTTTACGAGCAGTGCCGCGACCCTCGGCTTTCTTCCAAGGGCTACCGTAAAGCTGTCATCAAGCATTACCTGCTGATCTACCGTGTGGATGAAGCACAAAAGACTGTTTACCTGCTTCGATTCTTCTATGGCCGTCAGAATTACGAAACATTGTTATAACACAAAACCTCCCACTCGAATGAGTGGGAGGTTTTATTACGCACAGTTATAATTACCAGAACCAATACCGTTTCTTGACGGCGATATACACGATCAGGCAGACCACGGTCAGCGCACCGGCGGCGATGAAGAAGGTCCAGTTGATATTGGTGAAGCGCAGATTCTGGTTGGTCAGCAGGTAGCTGCCAGCCGTATCGGCGGTGATGGTGCCATCCTTGTAGCTGTTCAGGAACTGCCACTTTTCGCTGGCGGTGTTGTGCAGATACAGGCGGCTGTAAGCGGCGTTCTCACCGGTCAGGGTGATCTGCACCACGCAGGGCAGTGCGCCGCTTTCGCCCAGCTGGAAGCTCAGGCCGTTTTCATCGGGGGCAAAGGTCAGGGCGGTGCTGAACCCGCCCTGGGTGCTCTTGATGCTGGTGCCATCGATCCGCAGGGTATAATCCTCGCCCAGCACGATCAGGCTGCGGCCTGTAGTGCGCAGGGCGCTCAGGATCTCGCCGGTGATGGCGGGTACGTCGCTCTGATAGAGGGACACTTCCTCCCCTGCGGCGTTCTGGATGGCAGCCACGGTGGCATCGGTGGTGACGTTGTCCTCGGTGCCCTCACCGCTGGTATCGCTGCTGCTGCCGGAGGTGGATGCGGTGCGGTTGACGATGACCGTGACCGAGGTGGAGGCGGTGCCGTTGGAGACCACCACGGAGGTGGCACCCGTGGCAACGCCGGTGATGACACCGGAACCGCTGACGGTGGCAATGCTCTTGTCCTGGCTCTTGAAGGTCAGGCTCTGGCTGGCGGAGGCCGGCGACACCTTGCCGGTGATGGTCTTGGAGGAGCCCGGCTTGAGCACCACATAGTTGGTGTTCAGGGAGATGGACTGGCTGGAGACGGTGCTGGTGTTGGCCGCAACCACCGTAACGGTGGCCGTGCAGCTCACGTTGCCGTCCGTGGCGGTGATGGTGGCCTTGCCGGGGGCAACGCCGGTCACCTTGCCAAAGTTGTTGACGGTGGCCACCTTCTCATTGGAAGAGCTCAGGCTGACGTTGATGTAGTTGGCCGCCGAGGTGGGCAGCACTGCCAGCGAAAGGCTGGTGGTCTCGCCCACGGCAATGGTGCTGGATGCAAGGGTGATATCCATTTCGGTGGCGATCATGCTGGCATCCGGCTGGGGGGTGATGGTATAGGTGCAGCTCACCCCGCCGCAGGTGGCGGTGATGTTGGCCGTGCCCAGGCCCACAGCCTGCGCCACGCCCTCACTGTCCACCGAGACAACATTGGGGTTATCAGAGACATAGGTCACGCCGTTCTTGCTGGCGGCATTGGCGGGGGTGGTCACCGGGGAGAGCTGCTGGGCCGTGCCCGCCAGCGGGGCGGCATCGTAGCTGCCGGTCTCGATGCTCTCGGCGGTAACTTTATCCCAGGGAAAGTTCACCTTGGGCAGCGTGAGAGCCAGCGGTGTGGTAACAGGGCCGGCAGCCGACGCAGGCAGGGCGGCGGCACAGGCCAGCACACCCAGCAGAGCCGCGCTGGCGGCCAGCTGTTTCGGGTTCAGTTTCATTCTTTCGTACCTCTTGGGCGTGGAATCGGCGGGCGCTTAGCGGAACAGCACGCCCAGGGCCTCCATCACATAGTCAAAGTAAGTCAGTTCATCGTACTCCACACGGGCGGTGACGCTCATGCCGTTGGAAAGATCCACCTTATCGCCGCTGGTGCTCACGACATAGGTGTTGTCCGGCTTGATGGTCATCTTGTAGTAAGACCCGCTGGTGTTGGTGGTCACGTCACTGTCGATGGAGGTAACAGTGCCGGTCAGGGTGCCGTAGGAATACTCCGACAGGCCGGTGATGGCGATCTTGCAGGGGTCGCCCACGTTGATCAGCGGCCGGTCGTTGACGGTGACAGCCGCCACGATCTCAAGGTCACTGTTCTCGCTGGCCACGGTGGCCAGAGCGGAGCCTGCGCTGAGCACCATGCCCACCTTGTAGGGGGTGTCCATGTGGATGACACCGGAGGTGGGAGCGTAGATATAGTAATCGTTCGCGCCAGTGTTCAGGGCATCCAGCTGGGCCTCCATGTTGTCAATGTTGGCCTGCACGCTGGTCAGGTTGGCAGAAATGGACTGCAGGGTGGAGTAATACAGGCTCTCCACCTCGCTCTGGTTCTGCTCCATCAAGGTCTTGATCTGCTCATCGGTGTAACCGGCGGCCTGATAGGGCGAAGCATCAAACGCCTTCTGGCTGACCTGGCTCTTGTAGCTCTCGTACTGGTAGTAATAGGGCTGATCGTCGATGTCGGTCTCGCTGAAGTAGTTCTTGTCGTCCTGAATGGACTTGAGCAGCTTTTCGTACTGGCTCTTCTGCTTTTTGTAGATGTCCAGCTGCTTCTGGTAGCTGTCCTGCTGGATGTCCAGATCGGTGCTCTTGATGTGGGCGATGAGGTCGCCCTCGGTGACATAGCTGCCCTCCGAGATGTTCAGCTCGGTGATGGAGCCGGAGTAGCTGGACATGATATAGGTTTTGTTGGCCGCCTGCACTGAGCCAGTGGACTGGCTGACGTAGGTGCGCTTGTTCTGGGTGCTCCAGATCACCAGAAACACCATGAGGAAAGCCACCAGAAGAATGAGCGCGTAGCCAAAGGCCGGCAGCTTCTTCTCCATCATAATGCGGCGGTCCTGCAGGTCGGAAAGATTCTGAATGCGAGTGGTCATATTACTTCGTCTCCATAAAAACGTCCATGACACCGTTTTCGCTGTCCTGATTGACGTAGATGCTGTAGGTGGTGCCGGTCAGCTCGATCTCATGCTCGTAGGCATAGATGTTCAGCTTCTGGCTGGCAAGGCTACTATGGTCCATGGGGCCGGTGAAGTGGGCGTACAGGCAGCCCTTCACCCGCAGCACAGCGTCCTGCTCGTAGCCCGGCTCCAGGCGGGGGATGAGCTGGTTGACCTGCATCATAAAATAGATCTGCGGCTCCGGGTTGGGGCCGGAGGTAAACTTGACGCACTGGATCACAGGGCCAACCGGCATGGCGCTGTGGCTCTTGATAAAGTTCTGCATCTGGGTCAGGATCACGCCCAGGTTGCCCAGCTCGCTGGCATCGATCTTGCGTGCCAGAACGTTGGTCAGTTTCAGGGTCTTGTTTTCTGCAACTTGGATCTCTCTCATAATAATGTCCACCTGTTTCTTTTTTGTTTGCAATAAGCAATTGTCTGGGGTCAAAGATTCTTTTTTACCGTTTTGCCAAAGACTCTCCTCAAAGCGGCCTCACCCTCTCAGTCAAAGCCTAACGGCTTTGCCAGCTCCCCCAAAGTGGGAGCTCTTGACAAAAAGGGTCACAGCTGCTTTTATATCCGAATTTGTACTTCCCTATCAATGGTCTCGCATACAGCATCAAAATGATTGTTAACATCCCGATTAGAGAACCGTAAAACTTTCAAGCCATAGCCATGCAGGATAGCACTTCGTTCCTCATCGTAAGCTTTCCCCTGTTCAGTATAATGCTGTGAGCCGTCAAGTTCAATAACCAATCTTGCATCCGCGCAATAAAAATCCACAATAAACGATTCAATGATCCGCTGTTTGTAGAATTTTACCGGATATTTCCGCAAGAAAACATACCAAAGCCGTTGCTCCTGTGGTGTCATTTCCCTCCGAAGTCTTCGGGCTACATCCAGCATGTCGTTATTCTTGACAACTGTCGTCTTTTTCATCAGCTTATACCTCTACCGGGCTCACCCTCTCCGTCAGCGCACACGCGCTGCCACCTCCCCCAAAGTGGGAGGTTTTGACAGAATGATTCACTCCCTGCACTGTGGGCAAGTCTGCGTTCACACTACGCAAAGGGAAACCCGCCGTACACTGCGCTATGCCAAGGGCTCTCCCTTCGGGAGAGCTGGCGCAAAGCGCCTGAGAGGGTGAGGATGCTCACGGTAAGCCACTCACACAGCGATAAAGTGTCACTATGTAAAGAGCATTCCTGTAAGGATAAACATAATCTTCTACCACACACAATTGCCTACCGCAACGCGATAAGCAACATAAAAATAAGGTGTGCCAGGAGGCACACGCCTCCTGGCACACCATAACGAGGCATTGTTGTCTGCCCCGCGCTAACAAGTAGGGCGGTGCAGTTTCCTCAACGCTTCATAATTTCAGATCAGATCTGATTAGACCTTGAACTTAACGTCGGTCTCTTTGACGGTGTTCTTGGTGGGAGCCACGCCCAGGTTGTAGACAGCAGCAGCAATGCCCAGAGCGTTCATAGCATAGTCACCAAAGTTGTTCTTCTCGATCGGGTTGCCCTTAACATTGGTGCCGAACAGGTTCTTGCCGATGTTGCCGACTTCCTTCCAGGTGGTGTTGCCGCTGAACAGGACACCGATGGTGCGGTCAATGGTGGACTGCAGGAAGGTGTTGCCAACCAGAGTCACGATGTTGGTGTTGAAGGTCTTAACGTTGTCCAGAGTCCAGATAGGAGCGGTAACAGCGCCGATAGCGTCGATGAAGTTAGCGCCACCGTTGACGTAGGTCATTTCGTTCTCTGCGATAACAGAGTAGTTTGCAGGCATCATCATAATGAATTACTCCCTTCAAATGAATGAAAAAACTTATTTTAGCGATCTTTTTCCGGCTGCGCATCCATCCAAAGATCATTTATGTAACCGAGTGCGCACTCGGCTGCAACTTAGTAGGTCATTGCCTCGCCATCGTCATCATCTTCAACAACAGCCGCGGGGGCAACGGGTGCAGGCTCTTCCTTCTTGCGGCGGAAGATGCCCTGCTGCAGGTTCCAGAGCTCGTAATACTTGCCCTGCTTTGCCAGCAGCTCGTCATGGGTGCCGCGCTCCACGATCTGGCCGTGATCCATGACCAGGATCAGATCACAGTCTCGGATGGTGGAAAGGCGGTGTGCCACGATCAGCATCGAACGGTCAGCCAGCTGGTTATAGATCATATCAAAGATGGTATTCTCTGTACCAAAGTCCAAGCTGGAGGTCGATTCATCAAAGATGTAAAGGCTCGAATCCTTCAGGAACGCACGAGCCAGTGCAATGCGCTGCTTCTCACCACCGGACAGGCCGTTGCCGGCTTCCTCCAGATAGGTGTTGTACTGCAGCGGCAGCTTGCGGATGAACTCGTGTGCGTCGGCCTTCTTGGCCGCCTCCCGTACCTGATCGAGGGTAGCCTCGGGGCGGGAGATGCGGATATTCTCGAAGATCGTCTTGCTGAACAGCTCAACGTTCTGCGGGACATAGGAAATGCAACGGCGGACGGATGCATTGCTGTACTCGTCCAGATCAACGCCATTCACGCTGATGGTGCCGCTCTCCGGCTCGTAATACTTGAGCAGGAGCTTGGTGATGGTGGACTTACCGGAACCCGAGGAACCAACCAGCGCCACCTTTTTCCCCTGCGGGATGGTGAAGGAGATGTGGTCCAGTGCCGGGGTGCGGTTGCCATACCGGAAGGTGACATCCTTGAACTCAATGTCGCCCTCCATGCTCTCCATCTCGGTGTACTCGCGGTCATCGTCCTGTTCGGATTCATAATCCATGATCTCCGTCAGGCGCTTCATGGAGATGGAAGCCTCCTGAATGGACATCTGCATACTGATGAGCTCGCTCACCGGAGAAGTAAAGTAGCCCGATAGGGTGCTGAACGCCATGTAGCCGCCCAGCGTCAGCTGACCATTCAGCACCTGCGTGATGCCCACATAGGTGGTGACCATGTTCAACACGGTCATGATCACGCTGGAGATCAGGCTCTGGCTGGTGCTGATCTTGCTGGAACGCAGGCTGATCTTCAGGCTCTTGATGTATTCACGCTCAAGGGCTTCCAGCTCGCGATCCTCGCAGGCGTTGCACTTGATGGTCTCGATGCCGCGCAGGCTCTCGATCATCTGGCTGTTCAGAACGGCCGACTGCACCATCGTCTCTTCATTGATCCGCTTGTAGGGCTGCTTGAAGATGATGACGAGCAGCAGGCTCAGAACGGTGGTAAACAGTGTAATGGAGAACAGCGAGGAGTTCATCCGGAACAGGACAAAGCCTGTACCCACGGCCATCACAATGTCCATGACCACGCTCATTGCAATGCTGGTCAGCACCGATTTGATGGTGCTTGCATCGGAATAGCGGGTGGTGATCTCGCCGGTCTTACGGGATGCAAAGAACTTCATCGGCAGTTTATACACATGCTCGAAGTAGCCTAGCATCAACGGGATATCGATTTTAATGGAAAGGAAGATCAGGATCCACTGTCTCACAGTCGAGAGCAGCGTGCTGGTCAGGTTGACCACACTGAACACGACAATGAGCGATATGAGCAGATTTTTCAGCCCATAAGGCAGCACCTCGTCCATGATTGCCTTATTAAAGACGGTGGACACGATGCCGATCAGTGTCAGGATCACTGAACTGAGAATAGCGTAAGCAAACAGCTTTTTCTGGGGAAGCAACAGATCCATGTACCGCTTCAACATGTTGTTGCGGGCTGCCTTGGCTTCCTCTTTGCCCTCCACCTTATGCTTGCCGGTGCCGCCCTTGAACTCCGCTGTGGGGTTCAGCAGCAGCAGCACGCCGGTGAAGTTTTTATAGAACTCATCCAGGCTGATCTTTTTCAGTTCATTTGCAGGATCGCCGATGACGACGTAATCCTTGCATTTGTACTTTTTGCTTGCATCAGCCTTGCGTTCTTCTTCCTGCACCACATGCTTGCGGCGGGCATCGTCATCCTTGATGGTCGTCTTTTTGAAGATGACCACAAAGTGGGTCATGCCCTGGTCGGTAATGACCTGCGCAATTGCGGGCAGGGTGAAATCGCTTAAAAAGTTTTCGCGGTCAACACGGACAGCCGCCGTGCTGAAGCCCAGCTCATTGGCTGCTTTCTGCAGGCCAACGAGGTTCGTGCCTTTCATGTCGGTTCCCATCATATCCCGCAGGCGGGTGATGGTGATTTCCTTTTTGTAATGGAGGCACACCATTGCGAGCGAAGCGGCCGCGCAGTCCGTAGAATCGTGCTGCCGCACATAGGTATAACGCATACGATGTTTCCTTTACAAGAGACCGACAACCAAAAGCAAACGATCTCTTTTTCAATGTACTGTGTCTATTTCAAAACTACGGCTTTTATTCTAGCACACCTAGTCTGTTTGCACAAGCCCCAGTTTGCTGTTGTTTTGACCGTAGGTCTGACAAATGAAAAAGGTTTTCTTTTTGCACTCCGGTTTAACAGCGCATAGCCTTCTGCTTTGCCCTGCCCTGCGGAGAACCAGGGCAAAGCAGAAGTCCGCTGCTATCAAAAGAAGGGAGCGCCTACCCTTTGATCTGAGTCAATCACCACAGAACGTTTAAAAACTGTTCCAAGGTTTGGGTGTAGTATACCACAATCTGACAGCATCTTCAAGAGGACATTTTTTAAGAAACCATTAATTTTGAAGATTTTGTGAAAAAAATCTCAGATTGGTTACAACACCCGGTTAAAAAACAAGCGGCGAAGTTGCCCTCGCCGCCTAATGGCGCCTCTTGCCTGACTCGAACAGGCGACACCCTGATTAACAGTCAGGTGCTCTAACCGACTGAGCTAAAGAGGCACATCTTTCAAAACGCAATTGCGCAGCGCACAATTGACTGCGAGATGTATTATAACTCTTCCTGCTCCCTTTTGCAAGCCTTTTTTGGAAATTTGTGAAAAAAGTTTTTCAAAGGGGCTCAACCCTCTCAGTCAAAGCCTTGCGGCTTTGCCAGCTCCCCCGAGGGGGGAGCCTACACATCTGCAAGGGCAGCAGCAGCGAAAGGGTAAGCCACAATTGGCTCTCCCTTTGGGAGAGCTGTCGAGCGCAGCGAGACTGAGAGGGCATGCCCGTGTTCCGACACCCTTTTTCTTACGCTTCTGTTACCCTGTCAATACCAGAAAGAAGGTGCCGCCCATCAAGACTGTGATCTACCTCGATGTCCTGCTGCTGACAAATTTTGCGCTCACGCTGCTGTTCCTGCTGGCGGCGGGGCTGCTGGCCGGGGTGGAGTGCCGGGCCGGGCGGCTGCTGTTGGGCGGGGCGGCGGGGGCGGCATCCTCGTTGGCCCTGCTGGCCCCGGAAGCGCCGGACGCTGCCGCGCTCTTATATAAAGTGTCAACCGCCGCCCTCACGGTGGCCGCTGCCTACGGCTGGCCCGGGAGCCGATGCTTCGCCCGGCTTGTGGGGTGGTTCTGCGCGGGGAATCTGCTGCTGGCGGGGGCGCTGCTCCTGCCCGGGGCCCAGACCAACAACGGCTGCATCTACCTGCCCCTCTCGCCGGGGGCACTGCTGGCGGGCGCGGGCGGGGTGGTGCTGGCCGTACAGGGAGTGCTCCGCTTTCTGGGCCGGGGCGGCGGGCAGGTGTTCCCCGCCCGGCTCACCGTGGCAGACACAGCGCTGGATGTCCGGGCCTTCTGCGACACCGGCTTTTCGGTGCAGGAGCCGCTTTCGGGCAGGACGGTGGTGCTGGTGCGGTTCGGTGCCGTGCAGGGCCGCCTGCCGCCCGCCCTGGGTACTTATCTGGAGCAGCACTTTGCCGGGGCCGCTCCCCTGCCCGTCCCGGCGCTGGGGGTGCGTCTTGTTCCCTGCACCACCGTGGCCGGGCACTGTATCCTGCCGGCCGTCCCGGCCAGCCTGTGCCGCACCGGCTCCCCCGCCGGGCAGGGCAGGGCCGAGCACCTCTATGCCGCCTTCGCCGACCTCCCCCCGCCGCCTGATGGGTGGGAAGTGCTGGTGGGGAGCGAAACCGTCAGCAGCCTGGCGCATGGGTAGGCTGCACTTCCATACAACCTCTCCGTCATCTTCGCTAGTAGGGGAGCTGTCGCGCGGTAGCGAGACTGAGAGGTTGGACAAAGACAGAGCCTATCCATTACTATCCTATAAAGGGGTCTCACCATGTTCAATTTTATCAAATGGCTGTTTTTTCACTTATTATCCCCTTCCGCCGCCCACTACATCAACGGCGGGCCCAGCCTGCCGCCGCCGCTGACACCGGAGCAGGAAAAGGCCCTGCTGGCCCGGATGATGGCGGGGGATGCCGCCGCGCGCGATGACCTCATCACCCACAACCTGCGGCTGGTGGTCTACCTTGCCAAAAAGTACGAGAACAGCGGCGTACCGCAGGAGGACATGATCTCCATTGGCACCATCGGGCTGATCAAGGCGGTAAACACCTTTACGCCCGCGCGGAACATCAAGCTGGCCACCTACGCCAGCCGGTGCATCGGCAACGAGATCCTGATGTACCTGCGCAAAAGCTCCAACCGGCGGCAGGAGGCCAGCATCGATGAGCCCCTGAACACCGACGGCGACGGCAACGAGCTGCTGCTCTCGGACGTGCTGGGCAGCGACGAAAACCTTGTGGGCCTGCAATTGGAGCAGGCCGCCGAGCGCGCCACCCTCCGGCGCTCCGTGGAGCAGCTGGCCCCCCGGGAGCGGCAGATCATGGAGCTGCGCTTCGGCCTTGTGGACGGCGTGGAGCACACCCAGAAGGAAGCCGCCGATGCCCTTGGCATCAGCCAGAGCTACATTTCCCGGCTGGAAAAGCGGATCATCCGTCAGCTGAAAGAGGTGCTGGAGCGGGAGTAACCCCACCGACATCCCTACGGGATGCCACCGCCCCTAATAGGGGCGGCTTTGGCATAATGGGTAACTTTATGGGTACTGCCAAGGGCCCCACTATTAGGGGGGCTGTCACGCAAAGCGTGACTGAGGGGTTTAGTCTCCAAAAAGTTCCTCGTATTCCCCGCACGTTCCGTGACCATACTTCCGGTATCAACGTAACCGGAGGTTCGGGGGATGTACAACAAAGTGGAATTATGCGGGGTGGACACGGCCCAGCTGCCGGTGCTTTCCGAAGCGGAAAAGCGGCAGCTGCTCACCCGGGCGCGGGCAGGCGATGCCGCCGCCCGGCAGGCCATGATCGAGGGCAACCTGCGGCTTGTCCTGAGCGTGGTGCAGCGGTTCGCGCAGCGGGGGGAGAATCTGGACGACCTGTTTCAGGTGGGGTGCATCGGGCTCATCAAGGCCATCGACAACTTTGACCCGGCCCAGCCGGTGCGGTTTTCCACCTACGGCGTACCCATGATCATCGGGGAGATCCGGCGCTTCCTGCGGGACAACAACGCCCTGCGGGTCAGCCGCAGCCTGCGCGATGCCGCCTACAAGGCCATGCAGGCCCGGGAGACGCTGGAAAAGCAGCTGGGCCGGGAGCCCACCGTGGACGAGGTGGCCCGGCAGGCAGGACTTTCCCGCCGGGAGGTGAACGCGGCGCTGGAATCGGTGGTGGAGCCCATCAGCCTGGAAGAGCCCCTTTACACCGATGGCGGCGATGCCATGTATGTCATCGATCAGGTGCGCGACCCGGACAGCGAGGACAGCTGGATCAGCGGGTTGGAGTTCCGGCAGACCGTGGCCGGGCTGACCCCGCGCGAAAAGCGGATCATGGAGCTGCGCTACCTCAAGGGCGAGACCCAGATGGAGGTGGCGCGGGAGATCGGCATCAGCCAGGCGCAGGTCTCCCGGCTGGAAAAGGCCGCGCTGGAGCAGTTCCGGCACAAATAAACAGGAGAGCGGCACAGGCCTCCCTGTACCGCTCTCCTACTTTTTGTATTTGCGCCTGGTCGCCGCCCCGCCCCGCAGATGGCGTTCGGCCTTGTTGCGGGCCAGCACGGCCTGCACCCGGGCAAACAGGACCGCATCCACGGCCCGCAGGCGGGTGGATACGTCCTTGTGCACCGTTGATTTGCTGCACCCGAACGCCCGGGCGGCTGCCCGCACCGTGGCACTGTGCTCTGCAATGTACTCTCCCAGCAGCGCCGCCCGCTGCTCCGGCTCCACGTTCATCCGGTCACGCCTCCCCTGTTTGCGGTCTCCCTAAAAAATATGAGTCAGCGGCCGCCAATATGCCCGCCGGGGCTTGACATTTGGGCGCTGGCCGCTATACTGGGAGCTGGACATAAAAACAGGGGCGCTGAAAAGCTGAGATCCGCACCTGAGCGGAGTACCCTCGAACCTGATCCGGGTAATGCCGGCGTAGGTAGTTTGCGGAAAGGTCCACCCTCTTCACAAACGAAGCCCATGCGCCTGCCTTTTTGTGCGGGTGCATTTGTTTTTGTGTACTATTATCTGAGAAGAGGAATCTCCCATGTCAAAAACCTATTCCAAGACCCGCATTCTTGTGGAGTGCGCCCTGATGATCGCCATTGGTACCGTGCTGAGCAACATCAAGTTCTTCACCCTGCCCAACGGCGGCAGCGTTACTCTGTTGAGCATGCTGCCCTTTGTGCTGGTCTCCTTCCGCCACGGCGTGAAGTGGGGCCTGTTCACCGGCTTTGTCAATGGCTGCCTGCAGATGCTGCTGGGCTTCTGGGCACCCCCGACCCCGACCTTCCTGTATTTCCTGGGTGAAGTCCTGCTGGACTACCTGGTGGCCTTTATGGCGCTGGGCACTGCCGAGTTCTTTGCCCGTCCCTTCAAGAACCGGATGGTCGGCGTGGCCGTGGGCACCTTTATGGCAGGCTTCCTGCGTTTTATGTGCAGCTTCCTGTCCGGTGTGCTGGTCTGGGGCAACCTGAACGAAGGCCTGTCCGCCTGGACTTACAGCCTGGTGTACAACGGCAGCTACATGCTGCCCGAGACCCTGCTGACCATGGTGGCCGCCGTTCTGCTCTGCCGTGTGGCTCCGCAGATCTTTGACCGCCAGCACGCAAAGGGTTGACCCATCCTCACCTTGTTCCGCACCCTGCCCGGCTCCGTGCCCGGCAGGGCTTTTTTGTTTTTGCAAACTTTTTCAAATTGGGTGTTGACAACCGCCCGCCCGGCTGGTATAATAACTCACGTCGCAAGACACCAACCGAATATGTGGGGGATTAGCTCAGCTGGGAGAGCGCTTGCATGGCATGCAAGAGGTCAGCGGTTCGATCCCGCTATTCTCCACCAAAAAAGCACTGTACTTCGTAGGAAGCATGGTGCTTTTCTTTTTTTGTTCTGGCAAAAAGATCAGGGGTGCACCGCTCGCCATGCAGGCGGGCCAGTGACACCCCCGATCTCAAACAAAACCGTTATCTGATTTAACACCTGCAGTGTTTTCCGCGCCGTGCCGCCAGCTCCATGCCAAGGTCCGCCAGCGTATCTCTACACTGACGGTCTTTTTATGGGCGCGGGTGGATTACGCGAGCCGCGCATCTAAAAAAGCCCCGCAGGGGCTTTTTCCCCGCCGGACTGTTCGGCGGGTCGATGCTGTTCGAATCCACCCGCCTAGCCTCCGGGAAGGTTATTACAAAACAGAAACTCCAGTACCCGGTTCGGATACTGGAGTTCTTGGTGGGCGCGGGTGGATTCGAACCACCGAAGCTGAAAAGCAGCAGATTTACAGTCTGTCCCCATTGGCCACTCGGGAACACGCCCATATTCTATTTGCAGTCATCGCTGACTGCCTGTATATTTTATCATCTGAAGTGGCATTTGTCAACTACTTTTTCCACGGATTTTCTCTTTTTCTGTCGTTCTCTATTTTCCTGCGTTTTACCGCAATAAAAGCACTTCCTATAACAGCAAAAGACCCCAAAACGTTTTCCGTTTTGAGGTCTTTTTGGAGCTGGTGACAGGAGTTGAACCTGCAACCCACTGATTACAAATCAGTTGCGCTGCCATTGCGCCACACCAGCATCGGTTACCTAGATAGTATACCACCAGCGGGCGGGTTTGGCAAGGCTTGATTTCTGATTCTACGGTTATTCCACGGTCACGCTCTTGGCGAGATTGCGGGGCTTATCCACATCACAGCCGCGCAGAACAGCCATATAGTAGGCAAACAGCTGCAGTGGAACGATGAGCTGCAGGGGCATCAGCAGGTCATCGTAGTCATCCAGACGCACCACATAGTCGGCCACGCCATCGGGCACCACGGCATCCTGGGTGGTGAAGAGCAAGACTTTTGCGCCACGGCTCTTGGTCTCCTTGGCGTTGGAGATGGTCTTTTCGTAGACCTGCTTCTGGGTGGCAAGGGCGATCACCGGCACGCCGTCTGTTACCAGACTGATGGTGCCATGCTTGAGTTCACCCGCCGCATAAGCATCCGAGTGGACATAGCTGATCTCCTTCAGCTTCAGGCTGCCCTCCAGCGAGAGCGAATAGTCGAACCCGCGGCCGATGAAGAAGCAGCTCTGGGTATTGACGAAACGGCTGGCCAGATACTTGATCTGCTCACAATCGGCCAGACGGGGCTTGATGACTTCCCCGGCCCGGAGCAGCTCTGCCGTCAGGCGGCGGATCTCGGCATCGGTCTGCATTCCCCGGGCGTAAGCCAGCCGCAGGGCGAACAGGTAGAGCACGCACATCTGCACCATGTAGGCCTTGGTGGAGGCCACGGCGATCTCAGGGCCGGCATAGGTGTACATGACATAGTCCGCCGCGCGGGCAATGCTGCTGCCCACCACGTTCACAATGGCCAGCACCGGCACGCCCCGGCTCTTGGCCAGCTTGAGGGCAGCCAGCGTATCGCTGGTCTCGCCCGACTGGCTGATGATGATGACCAGATCCTCTGGCCGCAGGATGGGGTTCCGGTAGCGGAACTCGCTGGCGATCTCCACCTGTGCAGGCACCCGGGCCAGCGCCTCGATGGCAGCCTTGCCCACCATGCCCGCGTGCATGGCCGTGCCGCAGCCCACCAGATGCACCGTGCCGATGCGGCGCAGCCGCTCATCCGTCAGCTCAGGAACGCGCAGGTCGGGCAGACCGTTTTCTACACGGGGGCTCACCGTGGCCGTGATGGCCGCAGGCTGTTCGTTGATCTCCTTCAGCATGAAGTGCGGGTAGCCGCCCTTTTCAGCGGCTTCCTGATCCCAGTTGGCGGTCAGAACTTCCCGCTCCACCGGCTCCGCGAACTCATTGTAGAAGCGGATGCCGTCGGCGTTCACCACCGCCATGTCCCCCTCTTCCAGCACGCTGTACCGGCGGGTATATTTCAGCAGCGCCGGAATATCCGACGCGATAAAGTTTTCCTCTTCGCCCCAGCCCACGATGAGCGGGCTCTCCCGCTTGACCGCGAACAGGGTATCCGGGAAATCCCGGAACAGAACAGCCAGCGCATAGCTGCCCCGCACCATGGCCAGAGCAGCGCGCAGGGCTTTGAGGGGCTCCCCCTCATAGCAGCTGTCGATGAGCTTGACCAGGACCTCGGTGTCGGTCTCGCTCTCAAAGGTATAGCCCTTGGCCATGAGCCGCTCCTTCAGCACACCATAGTTCTCGATGATGCCGTTGTGGACGATGCTCACCCGGGGCGTGGAATGCGGGTGGCTGTTCACATCGCTGGGCTCCCCGTGGGTCGCCCACCGGGTATGGCCGATGCCGCAGCCGCTCCGGGCCAGAGCCTCCACCGCCAGCCGCTTGCGCAGCTCGGCCAGACGGCCCTTGCTCTTGACCACCCGGATGCCGCCCTCCAAAGCCAGGGCCACACCGGCGGAATCATAGCCGCGGTACTCCAGCTTTTCCAGACCATCCAGCAAAACATCCTGTGCATTCCGTTTTCCAACATAACCAACAATGCCACACATACAAAACACCTCCATGCCGACAGCCCGGCGCAAAAAACGCGCGCAGCACAGCTGTCAGCCTCCTGTAACAGTTTATGTTCTTGTATGGCTTTCTTTGAGGGGATCTGTTACGGTATCACTGCCGATTTTTGCCCCTCTCTGCGGCTGGTATAGCCCATGGTCAGCCGGAGAAACATCCGCCGAAATTTTCGATGATTCCTCTCCTCGTCACCCTCACGGCTGTCACCCGTGTGGCCCGGCGCTTTGTGTCAGCTGATAGCAGACATCACTCCTCTCAATTAGAATCCTCTTAGACAAAGCCCTGCTATTAAACCCCACCGTCATCCCTTCGGGATGACACCGCCCCTACTAGGGGCGGCCTTGGCAGAGCAATACAGTTTGTGTATATAGGGAAACTTTACGAAATGCCAAGGGCCCCACTATTAGGGGGGGCTGGCGGGCGTAAGCCCGCCTGAGGGGTTTGACCCATTATCTTTTTCCCAGCATCTTATGCAGTTTCGGCCGCCACACCAGCTGATACACCTGCAGCAGGTTGTGGAGCGCCCGGTCATACAGCAGAAAAGCCACGTTGCCCATGGCAAGGGTGGCCAGCGAGACCACCAGCGCGGTGGTCTTCAGCTCCTGCGAAATGCTGCCCGCAGGCACCAGCAGCAGCACCAGCCCGTACATGGCCAGCACGGCACCGTTGCAGAGCAGCAGCTTGCACAGCACCCGCACCAGCGGCAGACGGATGCGCTCAAACCGGGGCTTGACCAGCGGGTAATATCCCAGCAGGAACACAAAGACCAGCGCCACCTCCTTATCCGGCACAAAGAGCAGGCTGAGCAGGCTCACCGCGCCGTAGGCTGTCAGGGCCATGGTCTTGCCGCACTCCACGCAGACCGTGGCGATGAGCAGGCTGGCCACCGCCGGGGCAATGAACATCAGCACCGGCACCACGGCCCCCAGCAGCATCAGGGCCACGCTCAGGGCAGCCGCCATGCCGCAGTAGGCCATCGCCCAGCTCTTGCGGGCCTTCACGGCAGCTCCCAGCGCACGGGCTGGTTCTCCGGGTCCAGCGGTTCCACCGCATGGCGCAGGCCCAGGATCATAATATTGTCGATCAGGCTCTTGTTCAGCTTGACATCCAGCATCCCGTAGGCGCGCACCAGATCGTTTGCCGCAGCCAGCGACTGCCGCCGGGCATTTTCCAGTGCAGCACCGGGGTCCTCGACACCGTTGACCAGATACACATTGTACCGCCCGGCCCGCTTGTCACCGGCCACACGGCCCGCCTTATCCAGCAGGTAGAACACCCGCCCGATGCAGCTGCCGATATAGCGCATACTCTTGCGCTGGCTGTTCTCATCGGTGGCAAGCGTGGAGTAGAGCGCGCCGTAGATGTTGCTCATAGGCTCGGCAACCTCGGTGTAGTTCTTGGCGTTCAGGTTCATCTGAACGATCGCCTGCTCCTGCTCCTGTTCAAACAGCCGTTCCAGCGCGGGGTTCTCCTGCACGGCCTTTTCGTAGGCGCGGCGGAGCAGGATGCGGTCGATGGTGCGCTTCACCCGCTGTTTGAAGGGCAGCTCGTCACAGCGGCGGTCCTGCAGCTTATGCCAGCCCAACAGCACCTCCACCTGCGCGGCCAGCCGGATGCCCTGCGTCTGGCACATCATCGGCCTCCAGCAGAGCGTCCAGGGCAGGCGCACCTTTTTGCAGGTCGCCTCCCGCCCGGCCAGGCTGTCTGACAGCAGTGCGAACAGAACCCCGTTGTGCTGCAGCTGACTGCACGAGTAGAGCCCGTAGGTCGTGTTCAGCTGATACTGCACGCCCCGCAGGTACCATTGGTAGATATTATAATCCCGGATGGTAAGCTCCGGAAGATAAGGCCGCATCCGACCGTCCATGTCTTTTTATTCTCCTGTTTACTTTTTCTTGAACTCGACGGTACGCTTCCCGTCAAAGCCCTGCTTGGGCATCGGCTTTGCCTTGTGCTCAAACTTGGGGGCCTCATAGTACATATACAGCTGGCAGGGGATCATACCGTTGTACATCTTGCGGCGCTTGTTGGCGCGCTTGCCGTAGTGGCTCTCAAACTCCATATCGGCAGTGATGGCGTACAGGCCCGCGCAGGGATGCTCGGCCATCTGCTGGCCCAGGGTGCGGGCCAGCTTGGCGGCACCCTCGATGGTGTTCATCCGCTCGCCGTACGGGGGATTGGTCAGAACGATGGCTTCGGGCTTTGCCGCAAAGTCAGCGACATCGGCCACCTCAAAATGGCAGCGCTTTTCCACACCGGCCAGCTTTGCGTTGGCATTGGCCAGTGCCACGGCGGCGGGGTCGATATCGTAGCCAAAGGCCTCAAAGCCCACATCCAGCTTGGACTCTGCCAGCGCTTTCTGGCGCTGCTCGGCCCAGAGGGAAGCGGGTACAAAGCTGTAACGCTCGGCGGCAAAACGGCGCTTGAGGCCGGGGGCAATGTTCATGGCCTTCTGGGCAGCCTCGATCAGCAGGGTACCGCTGCCGCAGAAGGGATCTTCCACCAAACTGTCGCGGCGGACACGGCCCAGGTCAGCAATGGTCGCGGCCAGCGTCTCACGGATGGGGGCTTCCATGGCGTTGCGGCGGTAGCCACGCTTGTGCAGGCCCTCGCCGGTGGTATCCAGCATGATCTCGCAGACATTCTTGCGCAGCATGAAGCGGATCTTGTACTCCGCGCCGGTCTCGGGCAGAACAGAGGTATGATGCTTGTTCATCAGGCGCTTGACCACAGCCTTTTTGATGATGCTCTGGCAGGCAGGCACGCTGGTGAGCTGGCTGTTCAGGGAAGAGCCGGTCACAGGGAAAGCGGCATCGGCGGGCAGCAGCTCTTCCCAGGGGATGCTGTACACGCCGTCAAACAGCTCATCGAAGGTGGAAGCGGGGTAGGTGTTGAGGAGCAGCATCACGCGCTCCACCGTGCGCAGGTTCAGGTTGGCGGCAGCGATCATCTCCGGCCCGCCCGCAAAGGTCAGGCGGCCATCCCCTACCCGGATGTTCTCGGCCCCGATGCGGGTCAGCTCAAATTTTGCAGTTGCCTCGCAGCCAAAGAAGCAGGGTGCGATCAGTTCAAATTTTGCAGGCATTCTGGTTCCTTTCTTGTCCGTGGGCGTTGCCGCACCACCAAAAAACAGGCCCGCCCCGCTGGGGCAGGCCAGGTTCGTTCTATGGCTCAGCGGCCGCGGCGGGAGCGCGGTGCATAACCGCCGCCGCGGCGGTTGTTGGTCTCGTGGTCGAGGTCGGCCATCTTTTCCTCGCTCTGGCTCTTGAAGCGGCTCATCATATCCTCAAAGCTCAGGTTATCGCTCTTGGCCGGGGCCTTGGGCTGCCACACACGGGGTGCAGCGTCCCGGGCAGGGCCGCGCCCACCCTCACGAGGGGGCCGTCCGCCGCCGCGGGAATTGCCGAAATGGCCGCCCTCGCGGGGGCCGTTCTGGCGCGGGCCGCCGGGCCGGGGCCCGCGGTCACTGCGCGGCTGACGGGGTGCCGGCGGCAGCAGCCGCTTGATGGACAGCGCGATCTTGCCGTCCGGTGCAATGTTGATGACCTGCACCTTCACAGCATCGCCGTCGTGCAGCACCGTGTTGATATCCTGCACATATTCATTGGACACCTCGGAAATGTGGACCATGCCCGATTTGCCCTCAGGCAGCGCAACAAATGCACCAAAGGGCTTTACGCCGGTCACACGGCCTTCCAGTACGTTCCCTACCTCAATTGCCAAAACTCAATACTCCTTGCTCTCTTTTTGTGGGGGCACCGGGTCTGTCCGCAGAGCTGCCCGGCGGGGTGTGCCCTCAGTTGCCGGTCACATCCACAAAGATGCGCTCGTTGGGGGCTGCGTAGTTGTAAGAATCCCGGGCGACCCACTCGGTCACATCGTCGGCATCGCCGCTGAGGATGCGCTTCATCTCCTCGTTCTGGGTCTTTTGCTGCTCGATCTGCTCGTTCAGCGTCTGCAATTCCGCACGCCGGGAACTGATGGACACCTGATTGGAGATGTAGGCCACCAGCATACTCAACAGCAGCAGAATGAAGAAAAGACGAAGGATCGTCCGCACAAACGGGCTGCGTCTGCGCTTTTTCCGGGTGGTATTTGCCATTTTTCAGCGCCTCCTGTGCTCAGCAGGCCCGAAACGCCTGTACTCTTACTTTGATACGTTAGAATTATACAACAACCGCCGTGTGCTTGGCAAGTTCTTTTTCGGTTTTTTTGCGCTTCTTTTTTGCGCGCGGCGCGCTCTGGCCTGCTCCGCCCGGTTTTTGCGGGCTGCTGCCAGCGGCTGCAATGCCCGCCGGGCCAGCCGGAGCGGCCCCGCCGCCAGCCAGAACAGTCCCTGTTCCAGTGCCTGCAGGGCAGGCCGCAGAAGCTGTTCGGCCCCAAAAGCACAGAGAAAGGCGCTGCCCGGCATATACCACCGCAGCACGCCTCCGGCGCTCAGGGCGGCGGCATAGCTCTGCAGCCCCAGCAGGACAGCCCCCACAAGGGCCATATCCGGCAGGAACGCCGCCCGCCCCCTGACCGGAAACACCGCGCGCACGCTGCCCAGCACAAGGCCCAGCAGGGCGCAGGCAGCCGCCTCCTGCCCGATGAGCGCGGGCGCAAGGGCCGGTGCCATCAGCGGAGCAGCCGGGACAGAAAGCCGCCCGGGGTGCGCGCGGCGGTATACTCCACCGTGTCGATGCGGCCCGTCAGCTTCACTTCCCCGCTGTCGAGGTCGAGGCTGGTCACGTTGAGCTGCGCCCCGGTCAGCTGCAGCACGCCCCGGGCTGTTTCAATGGCGGCGCTCTCCGCGTTGCACTGCAGCACCCGCCTGACCCCTGTTACCGTCAGCTTTTCCCGGTTCTCCAGGATGAGGTCACTGTTCCCCGCCTGCTCTGCCATGCACCTCTCCCCCTTCTGGTGAAGGTTATGCAAACAGCATCCGGGATAGAACCTCTCCGTCAGCCCTTCGGGCTGCCACCTCTCCTGATAGGCGAGGCAGGAATGCAGCAGCATAAACCTGGCTTCCCTATTAGGGGAGCTGGTGCAAAGCGCCTGAGAGGTTATTCCGAAATGATCTCGTACATCTCCCGGGCCACATCCTTGGTGCGGGGCTCCACGTCAGAGAGCACCTTTACCTTGATGGGCCGGTTGCCGAAGGTGACCTCGATGATGTCCCCTTCCTTGACCGCCTGGCTGGCCTTGGCGATCTTGTCATTGATGAGGATGCGGCCCGCATCGGCCACCTCATTTGCCACGGTGCGGCGCTTGATGAGCCGCGAAACTTTCAGGTATTTATCCAGTCTCATGTTATGATCCTCCAGAAAAGCAGGCCCTCTCCATCATTGCGCTTTGTCCGCCGCCGCACCTCCGGACAGGGGAGCTGGCAACGCGAAGCGTTGACTGAGAGGTTTTACAAAAAAACCGCCGGAACCACTGCGGCCCCGGCGGCAAAGATCAAACTTACAGGGTATCCTTCAGAGCCTTGCCCGGCTTAAAGACAATGCTCTTGGAAGCAGCGATGGTAATGGGCTCACGGGTGCGGGGGTTGATGCCCTGACGCTCTGCGCGCTCACGGATCTCAAAAGTGCCGAAGCCGGAGATGGTGATCTTCTCACCCTCAGCCATTGCCTTGCTCAGTGCGTCGAAAGCGGCGTTGACAGCCAGCTCGGCGCTCTTCTTGCTCATCTCGGTGTTTGCTGCAACCTGTGCGATCAGATCGGTCTTGGTCATAATGGGGTACCTCCACAAAATTTTACTCAGCTTTTTCTATCAGACAGTGGCAGGGCGTTCCTGCTCGTCTGAATCTTCGGTCTTTTGCAGCAGCTCCTGACGGAACCGCCCGGATGCAAAGGTCAGTGCCTCTTCCGCGTCCACACCGGCCAGCCGCATGGCATTGGCCGCTGCAAACAGCAGCACCCCGGCCCGCTCGGCGGCATTTTCCGGCACCGCTTCCTCCCAGCCGCACTCGGCAGCCTTCAGGGCAGCGGCGGCATCCTCTGCCGTCTGCGCAAACGCACCCTTGCGGGCGGCACGCTTCTGCATCTTCTGGGCATACATCAGGGCGGGCAGGGTAGCCGGAACCGTGTTCAGCTCATCCGCCAGCGTGGTGCGGCCCTTTTCCTTATTTTTGAGCGCATCCCAGCTGTTTATACCGGCATTTTCAGCCGCCGAAGAGGCAAAGATATTCGGGTGCCGGAACACCAGCTTCTCGCACACCTCCCGGCAGACCTGCTCGAAATCGAACCGGCCCCGCTCTTCCTCAATGACGGTATGGAACGCCACCTGCATCAGCACGTCGCCCAGCTCCTCGCGCATCATGGCTGCGTCGTCGGCATCAATGGCTTCCAGCGCCTCGCAGGTCTCCTCCAGAAAATTCTTCCGGATGGAAGCGTGGGTCTGCACCTTATCCCAGGGGCAGCCGTTTTCTCTGTCACGCAGAATGCGGATGATCTGCAGCAGATCCTCCGCCGTGTAGCGTTCCCGTTCGGGCCAGTCCTGCATGGGTGCACTCCCCTTTCCTCTGCTCAAAAACCTGAGCTCGATTGTACCGCAGAATCTGCGATTTTTCAAGGGGACAAGCGCATTTTCCGGCTTTTCATTTCAATTGTTTCCAGAATTTTCACACTTTGCCCTGTTTCTGTGCAGAAAGGGCGGCATCCCCCTACGGGGACACCGCCCTTTCAAGGCTTTTGCGTTACAGCTGTGCGCCGCACTTGTTGCAGAACAGCGCATCCTCAGAGACCGGCGCGCCGCACTGGGGGCAGGTCTTTTTGTCCGTGTCAGGCTTTTTGTCCTTTTCCACGGTCGGCACAACGGTGATGCCGCTGTCCTCGGCGGGCTCCTCGTCCAGATCGTGGGTAATGACCTCGGCAGCGGGGCCAAGGCTCTCCTTGAGGGCGTTCAGGTTGGCCTCGATGCTGCTGATCATCTCGATATACTTATCCACAAGGGGCTGGTTCTCCTCGTTGCCCTTGGCCAAGCTGTAGACCAGTGCACCCAGCTGACGCTGTGCCCGGGCAAGCTTGGTCTGCTCCGAGACGATCTTTGCCTGCGTTCTGCCGCGCTCTGCCAGATCCATGGCGGCATTGCGGCCCTTTTCCGCATATTCCAGACCCATTTCCTTGATCTTATTGAAATCCATAATGACACCTCTCTTACGGGCATTGGCCCTGTGTGTGCTGTCAGATGATGGTTTCATTATAGCGCACTCAAGCACTGATTGCAACGAATCCACCGCAACTTTTACAGTTTCGTGCGGATTTGGAAACAGTTTTTTCGCATTTGAACAAGAGAATGGAACATTTTCCCCGCAGAACGCGATTTTATTTTACGGCACTGCCGTAGAACTCCCGCAGCATACTGTCGGCGGGCAGAAGCTCCAGATCCAGCGGGACCACGTGCTCAAAGCGGCGGGCAGTCTCGTCCCAGAGCTCGGCGTTGTGGCCCTCCAGCGTGAACTGGCGGCGCACGATGCCCAGCAGCCTGGAGATCAGGCCCAGCTCATAGGTAAAGGAGGTGTCCAGCAGAAAGTCCGCCGTGGTCTTGAAGCCCTTGATATACCGGGTCTCGCCGTCCAGCACCCGGTCCCACATGGCAAGGGTCTTTTCGGGGCTGCGGCCCCGGGCGGCAGCGTCCCGCAGGGTGCGGCGGCACAGGCGGATGTCCTGGGTGTTGATGACCCGGCGGCCGTCGATGGCATATTCCTCCCGCAGGCCGGCGTAGATGCGGTAGACATCCTCCGCAGGCACAAGGCCGGTGAGCTCCGGATTCAGGGCATGGATGCCCTCCACGATGCAGACACCGCCCTGCAGGTCCACGGCCTCGGTCTCGTTGGAGCGCCGCTCGTTGGCAAAATCATAGATGGGCAGGGTGGTCCGGCCCGTCTCGCTCAGCTCATGCAGGCACTGCCGGACAAGGGGCAGGTCCATGGTATCGGGGTTTTCGTAATCCAGGGTACCGTCGGGCAGGCGGGGGTAGAACTCCGCCCCACGGAAAAAATTATCCAGGCTGACCACATGGGCGTATGTTCCCTGCCGGATCAGCTCCTCGGCCAGCTTGTGGGCGCTGGTGGTCTTGCCGCTGGCCGACGGGCCGGTGAGCATGACGATCTTGGTGCCGGAAAGGCGCACCTTTTCGGCGGCGTACTTCACGCGGTCGCGGTAGCTCTGCTCACTCAGGGCGGCAAGTTCCTGCGGACTGCGGGCGGCAACGTTGTACAGCCCGACTTCAACCAGACGTTTCGGGACCCAAATCGTGATCATAAAAATCAGCCACTCCTTTTTTGCGCTCCAGTACCTCCGCAAAGCGCTGGATATACTCTGTCGGATACTTGAAATTGAAGATGCGCTGCATCCGTCGACCGCCGTCGGCCACCAGCTTGGTGCTGCCGCCTGCTCCGGCCGAGAGGATGGTCTGGACTTCCTCCATGATATAGATATTATAGTACCCCTCGTGGCCCGGCTTGCACCAGCCCACATTTTCCAGATTCTGCAGGGTGTTCTTCTGGCGATAGAGGTAATAGGGGCGATATCCTGCATCGGCCAGCAGCTGGCATTTTTCCAGCATGGCCGCTACGTCTGCATAGTCGTTCTCCTTCTGGTCCTCGATGACGATGCGGGAGGCCCGCTTGAGGGTCAGGGTGTGAACGGTGATGTTCTCGGGGTCCAGCGCGATGGCCTGCCGCAGGCTGTGCTCAAAGCCCGCGACCGTATCGCCGGGCAGGCCCGCGATGAGGTCCATGTTGATGTCCTCATGGCCTGCCCTCCGGGCATCGGCATAGCAGTCCAGGATATCCTGCGCCGAGTGCCTGCGGCCAATGCCCGCCAGCACCTCGTCCGAGAAGGTCTGGGGGTTGATGGAAATGCGGGTGGCACCATACTCTTTGATGACAGCCAGCTTTTCGGCATCGGTGCAGTCAGGGCGGCCCGCCTCCACCGTGTACTCCACCACCTTGGAGAGGTCGAAGTTCTCCCGCACCGTACCCATGAGCTGGCGGAGCTGGTCAGCGGACAGGCTGGTGGGGGTGCCGCCGCCGATATAGATGCTGCACAGCTTCAGTCCTGCCTTGTCGGCCTGCTCCCGGATGGCCTCCACCTCTCTGCACAGGCAGTCCACATAGGGCTGCACCAGCTTGCGGTCCCGGTCAAGGTTGCAGCTGACAAAGCTGCAGTAGCTGCACCGGGAGGGGCAGAACGGGATGCCGAGATACAGGCTGTACGTTTTGGGGGCGCTGCCCAGCTTCAGGATGGGCTCCTGCAGGTCGGCGATGGCCTTGGCCATGTCGTACTTCTGCCGGGAGCAGTCAAAGCGCTCCAGAAAGAACCGGTCGATGTCGGCTTCGGTCCAGCCCGCGGCCCGCTTGTCGTGGATGAGCCGCACCGGGCGCACGCCGGTCATCTTGCCCCAGGGCGGGCGGATGCCGGTCCAGCTCCGCAGCAGGTCATAGGTCAGGCTGGCAAGGGTGAACTCCACCGTCTCGCCGCCTGCTTCCACGGGGCGGGGCAATGGAGCCGCCGCATCCCTGCTCTGGCCCTGCTCCCGCACCATGGCGTACAGACTATCCTCTTTTTTCTCGGCCCAGACACAGTCCTCGCCCTCTTCCGGCGGGGTAAGGGTGAGCGGAGCCATAGGGTAAAACAGGCGCACCAGATGCTCCACCTCGTAGCCGGAGGGCAGGCCGGTAATATAAATCTTCATGTTTTTCTCTCTTTATCCTTAAAAATCCGCATTCCCGCCGCGCAGGGCGCTGCGGATATAGTAATTGTTCGCCAGTTCCTCGCCAAGGGTGGAAAAATCCCCGTGGCCGGGCAGCAGCTGGGTCTCTTTGGGGATGGGCAGGCCCGCCAGCTTGCGCAGGCTGGCATCCATTTTCTGCATACTGCCGCCCTCCAGATCGGTGCGGCCAATGCTGCCCTGGAACACGGTATCGCCCACAAAGAGGTAGTCCCCGCACAGCAGCACCACACCGCCCTCGGTATGGCCGGGGGTGTGCCAGACGGTAAAGGTCAGCTCATCCACGGTGAGCTTTTCCCCCTCCTGATAGCCGCTGTCCGCGCTTTTCAGGGGAAAGAGCTGGCTGCCCCTGCAGTCGGCGGGCTCACAGTAGATCCGGGCCTTCCACTCCCGGCTCAGCACCCCTGCACTGCCCACATGGTCATAGTGGCCGTGGGTGCAGAGGATGGTGGTGAGCGTCGCGTTGTTCTCTTTGAAAATTTTATCGTACTCCTGCACTTCGGCGGCGGGGTCAATGACCACTGCATGGCCCGCATCGGAGATCAGGACAAAGCTGTTGGTATAAAGCGGCGCAGCGCCGAGAAGATGAAATGCTTTCATATCCTATATCCTTCTAACTGTTCAGATGTTCCGGCTTTGCCGGGGGCGGGCCGTTACGAGTGGTGCGTCCACTCGTCCGTGTCGATGACAATAGTGCAGGGCCCCTCGTTCACCAGAGACACCTGCATATCCGCGCCGAACTCGCCGTGCTGCACGTCCCTGAGGCCCTGCCGGTTCATCTCGGCAAGGAACAGCTCGTAGGCATCCACCGCAAGCGGGGCCCGGGCCGCTTTGATAAAGCTGGGGCGGTAGCCCTTTTTCGTGTCGCCGTAAAGCGTGAACTGGCTGACCACCAGTGCCGAATAGCCCAGGTCCTTTGCACTGAGGTTCAGCTTGTCGTTTTCGTCCTTGAAGATGCGCAGGCCCGCACACTTATCCGCCAGCTTGGGCACGATGTCCAGCGTATCGGTATCCCGGACACCCAGCAGGATGACCAGGCCGGGGCCGATGGAGCGGGGCTCCCCGCCGTTGACCCGGACAGAAGCGGAGGACACTGCCTGAATGACTGCACGCATGGTTTAACTCCTTGTCACTTTGAGCACATCCTTGACCTTGGACAGACGCGCCACCACACGGTTCAGGTGCTCGGTATTGTTGATGCCGATGGTCAGGCTGACCACGGCGCAGTTGTTTTCTACCTGACGGGCGTTCATGGTGTAGATGGGCACCCGGATATCGGCCAGAGCGCTCAGCACATCCCGCAGCAGCTCGTTGCGGTCCAGCGCCACGATCTCAAGGCCGGCCTTGTAGCTGTCCTTGACGCTGTCGGCCCAGTAAGCCTTGACCCAGCGGGGGGCGTTGGTGGGGTCCTTCATGCTGGAGATGGCATTGACACAGCTCTGCTTGTGGATGGACACGCCAAAACCGCGGGTGATAAAGCCCACGATGGGGTCGCCGGGCAGCGGGCTGCAGCACTTGGCAAACTTGATGGGGGTGTTGTCGAAGCCCTCCACCACCACACCGTCGGTGGCGTGGACCTTGCTCAGATCCACCTTGGCCAGCTGCTCGTTCTTGCCCTCCTCGCTCTTCCGCTTCTGCCACTCTTCCTTCAGCTTGGGCAGGCAGTTGGCAATGGTGATGCCGCCGTAGCCGATGGCGGCATACAGCTCCTCGGCGTTGTTCTGGCGCAGGCGGCGGCAACAGCTGCCGATAAATTCATCCAGCTCGTCGTCGGGGATGAAGATCATCTCCCGGCGCAGCTCCCGGGCCAGCGTGTCGCGGCCCTCCTGGATGTTCTCCTCCCGGCGCATCTTCTTGAACCAGTTGCGGATCTTGCTCTTGGCCTCGCTGGTACGCACGATCTTCAGCCAGTCGCGGCTGGGGCCCTTGTCCGCCGGGCCGAGGATGACTTCAATGATCTCGCCGGTGGAAACAATGTGGTCAATGGGCACCATCCGGTTGTTGACCTTGCAGCCCACCATCCGGTTGCCGACGGCGGAGTGGATGGCATAGGCAAAGTCGATGCAGGTGGCACCCGTGGGCAGGTTGATGACATCGCCCTTGGGGGTAAAGGCAAAGACCTCCTCGGGCAGCAGGTCGCTCTTCAGGTCATGGAGCAGGTTGCCGGAGTCCTCGCTGACGCGCTGGTTTTCCAGCAGCTGGCTGACCCAGGCCAGGCGCTCGTCCAGCTTATCGTGGCCATCCAGCCCTTCCTTGTACTTCCAGTGGGCGGCAACGCCATACTCTGCCTGTTCATCCATCTTGCGGGTGCGGATCTGCACCTCAAAGGGGATGCCCTCGTGGCCGATGACGGTGGTGTGCAGGCTCTGGTAGCCGTTGGGCTTGGGGGTGGAGATATAATCCTTGAAGCGGTTGGGCAGCGGGTGGTACATATCGTGGATGAGGCCCAGGGTGCTGTAGCACTCGGCCAGCGTATCCAGAATGACACGGACGGCATAGATATCGTAGATCTCATCGAAAGACTTGTTCTGCATGATGGTCTTGCGGTAGATGCCGTAGATGCTCTTGACCCGGCGCTTGATGGTGGCACCCTCGATGCCGCTCTCCTTCAGCCGCAGCTCGATGACACCGGACACTCTGGCAAGGAACTCTTCCCCTGCACGCTCGCTCAGCATCTTGCTGATCTCCTCGTAGCCCACAGGGTCAAGGTAGTGCAGGCTGCGGTCCTCCAGCTCCTCCTTGACGTTCAGGATGCCCAGACGGTTGGCGATGGGGGCATAGACCTCCATCGTCTCACGGGCCTTGTCGCGGCGCTTCTGCTCAGGCCAGGCATCGCCGGTGCGCATATTGTGGAGCCGGTCGCAGAGCTTGATGATCATCACGCGGACATCCCGGCTCATGGCCAGCAGCATCTTGCGCAGGTTCTCGGCCTGCAGCTCCTCGATGTTGGAGAACTGGATCTTGGTCAGCTTGGTCACGCCGTCCACCAGCAGGGCCACTTCCTCGCCAAAGGCGGCGGTCAGGTCCTCCAACGTGGTGGGGGTGTCCTCCACCACGTCATGGAGCAGGGCGGCGGCAATGCTCTCCGAATCCATGCCCAGATCCAGCACCAGGCGGGCCACGGCCAGCGGGTGGCAGATGTAGGGCTCGCCGCTGCGGCGGCAGACCCCGTTGTGCGCCTTGTTGGCAAGGTCGTAGGCTTTGGTGATCATCTCCATGTTGTAGGCCTTGCCGCTGGCCTTGATGGCCTCGCAGAGCTTCTCCCAGGTAACGATCTCAGGCCGCACCTCGCTGGGCAGAGCACCCTCGGGCGCGTCGGCCGGCAGGGCCGTGGCGTTCACGGTAGACACCTCCGGCACCGGCTGATGCAGATGCGTTTTTGCGGAGTAAAGATCCTCCACCGGTTTCTTTCCCTCTGGCATATTTTCATTCCTCCAGACATTTCAGGATGGGGGCATCGGCCAGGTTCTTCTTGCCTGCCGTGGGAACCAGCTCCCAGAACTTTGCCCCGCCGCGCTCCACGGCGGCGATCAGGCCCACCTGTTCCAGGGCCGTCAGGGCCACCAGCGTTTTGCCGGTGTGCTCCTCCCCCAGCTTTGCAAACAGGGGCTGCATATCCTCGGCGTGCCAGCGCCGGGCCTGCAGTTCCCGGTAAACGGTAATGATATCACTGTGCGATCCGGCTGGGCAGTCAGCGGTGCCTGCCGCAATGCCTGCACCAGCGCGTCTGCTGGCGTTGCCAAAGCCCGCCGGGTGCAGCTCCAGAATGCGTCCCGAAAGCTGTGCGCCCCGGGCGGCCTCGTAAACCGAGAGGCTCAGGGCCGCGTCCACCACATCGCCGGTGGCATAGGGCAGCTGCTCCGGGTGCATCCCGAACCAGACCGCATAGATGCAGGCATTGCCCTGCCGCAGGCGCAGGCGGCAGTGCCGCCCCTCCGAGACAGGGTAGACTCCCTCCACCACGGCCTTTTCCAGCAGGAACACCGGGGCGGGGTTTTCGGCACCGTAGGGAGCCAGCTGGTCCAGCCGCCGGACAGATTCCACGGTGATGCGGTCGAGATGGATGGACAGGTCGCATTCCAGCGGCGGGGTCACCAGCACCGGGCACTCCCGGGCGGCCCACTCGTTCAGGCGGCGGCGCAGCTCCGGCAGATTCTCCTCCCGTACCGAAAGGCCCGCCGCCATGGCGTGGCCGCCGAAGCGGAGGAGAAGATCCTCACAGGAGGCAATGCAGGCGTGCAGGTTGAAGCCCTGCACACTGCGGCCGCTGCCCTTGCCCTCGCCGTGCTCATCAATGGACACCACGATGACGGGGCGGCCGGTCTTTTCCACCAGCCGGGATGCCACGATGCCAATGACACCGGGGTGCCAGTCCCGGCCCCAGATCAGGATGACCCGATCCTCCAGAATGGCAGGCTCGGCCTCCAGCTGGGCCTGCGCGGCCTTGGCGATCTCGCCCTCGGTCTCCTGCCGGGCGGCGTTGATCTCGTTCAGTTTATGTGCCAGCTCGGCAGCGCGTTCCTCATCCTCACACAGCACCAGCTGCAGGGCGGTCACAGCGCTGTCCATCCGGCCCGCCGCGTTGATGCGGGGGGCAATGGCATAGCTGACATTCTCGGCGGTCACGGGCTTGCCGCCCAGCCCCACCTCATCCAGCAGGGCCAGAAGGCCGGGCCGGTCAGAGTTCTGCAGCAGGTGCAGGCCCGCCTTGACCAGAGTGCGGTTCTCGCCGGTCAGGGGCATCACGTCTGCCACGGTGCCCACGGCGGCAAGGTCGCCGCAGTAATCCAGCATCTCCTCGGGCGGGCAGCCGTCCAGCGCGGCACAGAGCTTGAAAGCCACACCTGCGCCGCACAGGCCCTTGAAGGGGCTGGTATCATCGGCGCGGCGGGGGTCCACCACGGCAACGGCTTTGGGCAGAGTATCATGGGGCAGATGGTGATCGGTGACGATCAGGTCCACCCCCAGTGAAGCCGCAAACTCGGCCTCCTCCAGCGCGGAGATGCCATTGTCCACCGTCACGATGAGCTGGTAGCCCTTATCGTGGATGGACTGGATGGCATTTTTGGAAAGGCCGTAGCCATCCCCTTCACGGCTGGGCAGCATACACTTGACGTTGGCTCCCATCCCCTTGAGGTGCTGGTAGAGCAGGGCGGTGGCGGTCACGCCATCCACATCGTAGTCGCCAAAGACAACAATGGTCTCCTCCCGGTCAATGGCATCGAGGATGCGGGCACAGGCCTTGTCCATGTCGGTCAGGAGCATGGGGTCGGTCAGCTCCTCCTCGCCCGACAGCAGGGTCAGGGCCTCGGCGGGGTCGGTGATGCCGCGTGCGGCCAGAATGCCTGCCAGCAGGCCCGCCTCTTTCTGCTGGGCAGCCAGCGTCATCTGATATTTTTCCTCGCTCCACGGCTCCCCATCCATCGTTTCCATGGCGCGGTTTTCCAGCTCCTCGGTGCTCTGCTGGGCAATGGCCGCGGTCAGCTCTTTCAGGGCGGAGCGGTCCAGCGGCTTCAGGTTCCAGGCCCGGTAGGTCGTCATAACAGTCCCTCCCCGGTCAGGCCGTCATTGGCCAGCATTCCCTGCAGCGCGGCGATCTCGCTGGAAACATCCATGGCAACGTCAGAAAGCAGGTTATCATACAGGTTGCTGTAAGCCTGGTTCAGGGTGTGCAGAATGCCCGCGATATCCCGGCGGATGGTCTCTGCATTTTCGCCCTGCTGGCCCTGCACATCGTTGTAGGTGTGCAGCAGCTTGAGGGTTGTGGGGATATAGTATTCCGCAAAGCGGCGGGCCTTGGGCAGACTTTCCGGGTGCGCTTCCAGCCACTCGCAGATGGCGGTGGTGGTCTTTTGCATCGTTTCCAGCTCTTCCCGGCCCTGTGCGTCCTGCATGAGCTGCTGTTCCTGTTCCAGCACCTTGGCAAAGCGGCGGGCCGTTTCGAGGTTGAGGGGCGTTTCCGGCGCGGCCTCCTGCTCCGGCTGCGGAGCCGGGCGGGCTTGCTCTGCGGCGAGGGCCTCCTGTGCCGCGCGGTAATCCTCCGCCGTCAGGTACACAGTCTCCGTTTTCTCATCCAGCCATGCATTCAGCCAGCCCTTGCGGATGCTTTTTTTCAGCCGCTTGAGCGTTTTTTTCTTCTTCTGGTGGGTCAGGTCGGCCAGCATCTCCACCGGCAGGCCCTTGCCGCCGTCCATGCTGTTGGCAAGGTCGGCCAGCTGGCCCATCTGCCTGCCCGCTTCCCTCTGGGAAACGCCGCAGGCCGCCATCCAGCCAAAGCCCGCCGTGGCAAGGCCCAGCACGCTGCTGACGATGCCAAGCACATTGTAGGCGGTGTTCATAGCGTAGTCCGTGCCCGTCATCAGGATGCCGCCGCCCTCAGCAGTCGACACCACAACGTCGCCCAAAGCAGCCGGCGAAATAATGCCCAGCCCGATGAGGCAGCCCAGCGTCCCCAGCCCGAAAAGCACCGCAAAGATGATGCCCACGGCCAACAGAGCCACGCCCGAGCTGTAACGCTCCTTGGCGCATTTCCGCAGCTTTTCCACCGGGGTCAGCTCCGGGCGCGATGCAAAGAAATTTCTGGCCCACTGGGGCATCCCGGCGTTCTGCTCTGCCGTGCCGCCGTTGGCATGGGCCTGCCGCCGGCTCTGGTAGTAGCTGTCCCGGGCCTGCCGCATGGCCTTGCCCGCCTCCGAGATGCCGTAATTGGCCGCATGAACAGCGGCCTTGCCCACATCAAAGGCCCGGTCGCCGATGTCCATGCCCCGGCCCTCAAAGCCATGGGCAAAGGCATCGGACATGGTGTCGCCAAAGGCGCGCAGCTGCTCTTCCAGCTCCTGCTGCACCTGTTTTCCCTCGTTTTCTTGTGTTGAATCGTTTTCACGATGGTTCATCGATATTTCTCACCCTTCTGCCGGTGCATACCGGCCGATGATCGCACGGGCGACCCGCAGGCCGTCCACGGCGGCACTCATAATGCCGCCCGCATATCCGGCCCCCTCGCCGCAGGGGTACAACCCCGCCAGCTGGGCCGATTCCAAGGTCTCCTCCCGTTTCAGCCGCACGGGGCTGCTGGTGCGGGTCTCAAGGCCTGTGAGGATGGCTTCCGGCGCGGTGTAGCCCGCGATCTTGCGCTCGTAGGCGCGCAGGCCCGCCCGCAGGGTATCGGCCAGCTCCCCAGGCAGCAAAGCTCCCAGATCCGCAGCCACAACGCCCCGGTCATAGGTAGGCTCCACCCGGCCGATGTTCAGCTGGCCTTTGCCCTCCAGAAAGCTCTGCACGTTCTCAGCCGGGGCCGCATACGCCCCGCCCCGGCAGCCTGCAGCGTAGGCTTTCGCCTCCAGCTCCCGCTGGAAAGCAATGGCCCTGCGCGGGTCGCCCGCAAAATCCTCAGCTCCCACGCTGACCACCACCGCTGCGTTGGCGTTTTTGCCGTCCCGGGCGTGGTAGCTCATGCCGTTGGTGACCACGTGGCCTGTCTCGCTGGCCGAAGCCACCACCTGACCGCCGGGACACATGCAGAAGGTGTACACGCACCGGTCTCCCACATGCTGGGAGAGCTGATACTCTCCGCGTGGCAGGGCCGGATGCCCGGCGGCCTCGTGGTACAGGCTCTTCTCGATCTCACTCTGCAGGTGCTCTGCCCGGAAACCCACGCTGAAGGGCTTGCACTCCAGCACAAGACCGCTGTCCATCAGCATCCCGAAGGTGTCCCGGGCCGAGTGGCCCACGGCAAACACCAGCGCTTCACAGGGGAAGGTCCCGCCGGTGGTAAAGATGCCGGTCAGCCGTCCGTTCTTCTGCTCAAAACCGGTGAGGGCCGTGTTGAAGTGCACCTCGCCGCCCAGAGCTTCGATCTCCCTGCGGATGGAGGTGATAACGCCCCGGAGCAGGTCGGTGCCCACATGGGGCTTCTGCTTCCAGGCGATCTCCGCCGGGGCACCGTGCTGCAGAAACACCTCGGTGACAAAGCCGCAGAGCTCATCCCCGATGCGGGTGGTCAGCTTGCCGTCCGAAAAGGTACCCGCGCCGCCTTCGCCAAACTGGATGTTGGCATTGGGGTCCAGCTCGCCGGTGGCAGAGAAGTGCTCCACCGCCTTCACACGCTCGTCCAGCGCCGGGCCGCGCTCCAGCACGATGGGCTTGTAGCCCTGCCGGGCCAGCAGCAGCGCCGCAAACAGGCCCGCCGGCCCTAGCCCGCAGACCACAGGCCGGTGGGGCAGGCGCTGGGTGCCGTTCTGAACGCTGAAATCCGTTTTGCCGCGGATAGCAACGCAGGGCGAGGCCCCTGCATACGCAGATTCCTCACCCTCGTCCTTGAGCGTTACCGCTATGGTATACACCAGCTTTGGCTGCCCGTGGCGGGCATCCACCGACAGCCTGGCTACGCCCAGATGGGCCGCCTTGCTGCGGGGGATGCGCGCCAGATGCAGCGCTTTCTCGAATGCCTGCGGCTCCCCGGCAGAGAGCGGCAGGCGGATATCTCTTACTAGTATCATCTATCAGGTTTCGCTTTCTATTTTCAGCCTCCTCACCCTCTCCGTCATTGCTAACGCAATGCCACCTCCCCCAAAGTGGGAGGCCTTGGCAATATTTGCAAACTTCATCTTTATGCCAAGGGCTCTCCCTTCGGGAGAGCTGGCGAGCGAAGCGAGACTGAGAGGGTGAGCCAGCTCAGTTACTTTCTATCTTGCACTGGATAACATAGCTCCCCAATGCAAAGATCTTACCATTGGAGGGCACATACAGGCGGCAGGCAATGTTCTGCTGCCCTGCGGCCACATAGAAATCATCCGCATCGATCTCAATGACCACCTGCTCGGGCACCAGCGTATCCAGCAGACCCGCCGGGCCGCAGAGGGTCACATTCATCAGCCGCTCGGTCTGCACGGTCAGGGTATAGGTGGAGGGCAGATTGACCACCTGCACGCAGCTGGCGGGCAGGTTCATGGTCTTGGTCTCGAGCTTGGAGCTGTCGAAACTGACCGTGATGCTGGAAATGTTGTCCAGCAGGCGGATATTGCCCGGCAGCTCGATGGGCAGCTCATACACCTTGTTCAGCGCAAAGGTGGAAAGATCGATGGTGCCCACAGACAGGGTGGAGAGCTTTTCGATCTGGCTCTCAGGCCCGGCGACATTCAAGGTCTGCTTGCTCAGGGAGTAGACCAGCACCGAGGGATCAAAATTCCGGGGCGCGTTGATAAAGCTGACCGACACAGGCAGGGTGGCCATCTTGTAGACCTCCAGCGTGACCTCCACGCTGGACTCCTCCAGATTCGTGTATTCAAACTTGACCTCACTGCCGCTCTTGGTATAAAAGCGCAGGGCGGTATCCAGCGTGACAGAATCGGTGAGCTCCCCCTTGTGGGTCACCTCGGCGGTGCAGGTCTCCACCTTATCGATCTCGGTGCTGGGGCCGGAGAGGGTCACTGTCTCTTTGGAGAGCTCGGTGCCATAGAGGATATAGCCGTCCGCAATGGTCAGGTAGTTGGTGGTCACGGTGATGGGCACCGTTTTCTCCTCCACCACGTCAAACACCACGTCCACGCTGTTGTCGCCGCCCTCAATGGAAACGGACACGCCATTGAGCAGGGTGTTCACGCCCCGCACCTGCAGGTGCAGGGTCTTTTCGCCGCTGTCCCGCACGCCGGACCAGTCCGGGTAGACCACAAAATCAGAGGAAGTCAGGCTGCCAATGGTGTAGCCATCGCCCGAGAGCTTCAGGCTGACGTACTTTTCCGGCGCGCTGACGATGCTCAGGCCCCGGGAGGTGTACGCGGCGGAATCATAGGTAAAATCCACCGGCACATTGTTGATGGTGCGGGTGGTGCCGGGCTGGACGACGATGGTGACCACCATCCATGCCACAATGGCACCCACGATGGCCAGCAGCAGCCGGATGCGGCGGTCGTCCAGAATGCTCTTGGTGTGCTGGATGGCAGGCTTTGTGCCGTTGGTACGATTGCTGCTCACTGCTGCTCATCCTCCTCTTTCTGGTTCATCCAGTTCAGCAGGCTCTTGACCTTGCCGCGCCAGCCGTCGGCAGCTGCCTTTTCGCTGGCGGTCTCCTTGGGGATCATCTCATCCACCAGCCGGGTGTACAGGGTCTGGCGGTCAAAGTGGCGGATCAGCACACCGTTCTTTGCCATGGAGATGATGCCGGTCTCCTCACTGACCACAACGGCAATGGCATCCGAATTCTCCGCAATGCCCAGGCAGGCGCGGTGGCGGGTGCCCATATCCTTGCCCAGATCCAGGTTGTTGGACAGGGGCAGCACGCAGCCCGCCGCCTTGATGCGGCCATTCTCAATGATGGCGGCACCGTCGTGCAGGGGGGTACCCTCGTAGAAGATGGTGCCCAGCACCTCCAGATTGACGGCACTGTTCACGGGTGTGCCGGTGCGCACGATCTCAGAGAGGTTGGTGTTGCGCTCCAGCACGATCAGGGCACCGGTCTTGGTCTCGGAAAAGCGCTCGGCGGCATCGCAGATGGCAATGATGGCGCTGCGCCAGGCCCCCTTGAAGCTGGGGTCATTGTAGCGGCCCTTGATGTTGAAGAGCTTGCCCGCCCACTGGTCGGTCTGGCCCATCCGCTCCAATGCGCGGCGGATCTCCGGCTGGAACAGGACCACCAGCGTCAGCAGGCCGACCTGCAGCAGCGAGTTCAGCAGCCAGGTGACGGTGCGCATGTTCAGCACGTTGGCCACCAGATAGACTGCCAGCACCAGCAGCGCGCCCTTGGCCAGCTGCCCGGCGCGGGTGCGGTTGATGATGCCCAGCAGCTGGTAGATCAGGAAAGCAATGATGACGATATCCAGCAGATCGGCCAGCTTGAAGGTCTGGAAATTGGCGATGATCGAATTCAGAGTCATCAGAGTGTCTCTCCCGTTACAGCTTCTCGATCAGGGCGACAGCATGGGCGGCAATGCCCAGGCCCTCGCCGGTAAAGCCCAGATGCTCCTCGGTGGTGGCCTTGACGCTCACAGCATCCACCGGCATCCCGAAGGCGGCGGCCAGATTCTCCCGCATGGCGGGGATGTAGGGGGCCAGCTTGGGCTTCTGGCAGAGCAGGGTGGAATCGATGTTCACGATCTTCCAGCCCTTCTCCCGCATGATGCGTGCCACATGCTGCGCCAGCTGCAGGCTGTCGGCACCGGCGTAGGCGGGGTCGGTATCCGGGAAGTGCTTGCCGATGTCGCCCAGTGCGGCGGCACCCAGCACAGCGTCCATCACGGCGTGGGCCAGCACATCGGCATCCGAGTGGCCCAGCAGGCCCTTTTCAAAAGGCACCTCCACGCCGCCCAGGATCAGCTTGCGATCCTCGACCAGACGGTGAACATCATAACCATGACCAATGCGCATATCATTTCCTTCTTTCTGTTCGGCGCGGGGCAGATCCTCCCGCGTTGTGATTTTCAGATTGGCGTAATCTCCCTGGGTCAGCTGCACCGGGCGGCCGGTCAGTTCAAACAGGCTGCAGTCATCGGTGACCAGGCGGGCTTTTTCCGCATCCAGCTCGTCCAGCGCAGCCAGATACGCCGCACGGTCGAAGCACTGGGGGGTCTGCACCGCATACAGGGTGCTGCGGTCAGGGGTATCAGTGACCATGCAATGCTCCGGCACGGTCTTGCCGTCGCCCCGCACAGCCCGCTTGACGGTATCCTTTACCGGCACAGCGGGGGCGGCAGCACCGCAGGCAGCGGCTGCTTCCAGCGCCGCCGTGATGACAGCCTGACTGACAAAGGGACGGGCGGCATCATGGACAGCCACCAGCTCTCCGTGGGCAGCCAACACTCCGTTCTTCGCGCTCTCGGCACGGGTCGCGCCGCCCTGTACCACCTGCACCGGCTTTGTGCAGGCCGCGGCCTGCTGTTCCAGAAATGCCCGGTTCTTCCCGGCCACCAGAACGATCTCGCTGACCAGCGGACACTCCGCAAAGGCGCGGATGCTCCGCTGCACCACGGTCTCCCCGCCCAGATCAAAGCTGAGCTTGTCAAACCCCATGCGGGTGGAGGACCCTGCCGCCACCAGAACGGCTGATACTTTCTTTTCCAATTTCTGCACCTGCCCTGCTCTTATTCTCCCGGGAAATGCCACCCGGGGCACAGATAGAATAAACCATGTTTTATTATACCGTATCGCCCGGCAAACTGCAACCGATTTTATACAGCAAAAATGCCCCTCTGCGGCAGGGCAGAGGGGCAAAAACGCTTCTTTTTTTCAGGAGATCACTTCAGGATGGGCTCGATGGCGGCAGCCAGAGCGTCCTTCTGTGCCTGGGCTTCCTCCAGGGTCTTGCCCAGGGTGGTGAAGTAGGTCTTGATCTTGGGCTCGGTGCCGGAGGGACGCACCACAACGGTCGCGCCATTTTCCAGCGTGTAGATCAGGACATTGGCGGCGGGCAGGCCGGTCTCCTCGGGCTTCTTGTAGTCCATGACCTTGACGACCTTGTGGCCGCCGATCTCGGTCAGGGGCTCGTCACGCAGCTTCTGCATGATGGAAGCCATCTTCTCCATGCCGGTCAGGCCGGGGAACTCAAAGCTGTCCACCTTGTTCAGGTAGCGGCCGTACTGTGCGTAGATCTCTTCCAGACGCTGCTTGATGGAGGAGCCGATGCTGCGGTAGTAAGCGGCCATCTCGCAGATCAGCATGGAGCCGATAACGGCATCCTTATCGCGGACATAGGGGCCTGCCAGGTAGCCGTAGCTCTCCTCAAAGCCGAAGATGAAGCGGTCCACTTCACCGGCAGCTTCCAGATTGGCGATCTGATCGCCGATCCACTTGAAGCCGGTCAGGACATTGCGCATCTCCACGCCGTAGTGCTTTGCCACAGCGTCGGCCAGCGGAGTGGAAACGATGGACTTGACCGCCACGGGGTTTGCGGGCATGGTGCCCTTTTCAATGCGTCCGGCGCAGATGTAATCCAGCAGCAGAACGCCCATTTCGTTGCCGGAGACCAGCTCATAGCTGCCGTCCGGGCACTTCATGGCAATGCCCACGCGGTCTGCATCGGGGTCGGTGGCCAGCATCAGGTCAGCACCGGTCTTGGTGGCCAGCTCCAGACCCAGCTTCAGGGCCTCAAAGATCTCAGGGTTGGGGTAGGAGCAGGTGGTAAAGTAGCCGTTGGGGTACTCCTGCTCGGGCACGATGGTGATATCGGTGATGCCCATATCGTTCAGCACATGGGTCACGGGCACCAGACCGGAACCGTTCAGGGGGCTGTACACCAGCTTCAGACCGGCAGTCCGGCACAGGCCGGGGCGCACCTGACGTGCCTCGATGGCATCGTACAGGGCCTTCTTGCAGTCATCGCCCACAAAGCGGATCAGGCCCTGCTCCACGCCAGCGGCAAAGGAGATGTACTTTGCGCCGGTCAGAACATCGGTCTTCTGGATCTCATCATAGACGATGGCGGCGGCATCATCGGTCATCTGGCAGCCATCCGGGCCGTAGGCCTTGTAGCCGTTGTACTTGGCGGGGTTGTGGGAAGCGGTGACCATGATACCGGCGTTGCACTCGTAGTAACGGGTGGCAAAGCTCAGGGCAGGCACAGGCATCAGGGCATCATAGATGCGCACCTTGATGCCGTTGGCGGCCAGAACACCGGCGGCAGTCTTGGCAAAGACATCGCTCTTCAGGCGGCTGTCGTAGCTGATGGCGACAGTCTGGCTGCCGCCCTGGGTCTTGACCCAGTTTGCCAGGCCCTGGGTGGCCTGACGGACAACATAGATGTTCATGCGGTTGGTACCGGCACCCAGCACACCGCGCAGACCGGCGGTGCCAAACTTCAGGGCCACGGCAAAGCGGTCCTTGATCTCCTCGTCATTGCCCTCGATCTTGCTCAGCTCCGGTTTCAGATCCGCGTCCTCCAGATCCGCTGCCAGCCAGCGCTTATACTCATCCAGATACATATTGCACACCTTACCTTTAATTCGTATTTCGCACAGGGATAGTTTTTCCAAACCTATTTATACTATAAACCCTTTCTTGGTACTGTGTCAATTCCATATTATGTAAGAATTTTTGCTCCGCAAATCATACAAATATTACAAAGATTTCAGCCTTTTCCATCATTTGGGGCTTTCGTGCTGTCCGCAGAGCCTGCGGCAGTGGCCGCGCATTGACAAGCCCACTGCCCGACACTATAATTGGGACAATAGAATATTTTGCCGAGGCCGGACATTTTCCCGGTCATTTCCCCGTCGGGCCGCAGACGCGGCGTGAGGAGGCCCCATGTATTCCGTTCTGAAAAGCTATGGTCTGAACGGCCTGAACGGCTTTGCCGTGGCCGTGGAAGCCGATGTCTCCGGCGGTCTGCCCGCCTTTTCGCTGGTGGGCCTGCCGGATTCCGCCGTGCGGGAAAGCGGCGACCGTGTCCGCTCTGCCGTGAAGAATCTGGGCTACAAATGGCCCGACCGCCACATCACAGTCAACCTTGCCCCGGCGGACATCCGCAAGAGCGGCCCGGTATATGACCTGCCCCTGCTGCTGTCGGTGCTGGCATCCTCCGGCCAGATGGAGGAGCCGCCCGCCGACGCGGCTTTTCTGGGGGAGCTGGCACTGGACGGCAGCCTGCGCCCGGTTTCGGGCGTGCTGCCCATGGCGCTGGCGGCGGCAGCAGACGGCATCCGCAGCCTGTATGTGCCCGCCGAAAACGCCGCCGAAGCCGCCGAGGCGGGCGGCGACGCGATGCAGGTCTACCCCGCCCGCACAGCCCTGGAGGTCGTGGATGCGCTGCGAGGCCTTGTGCCCCTCTCCCCCGCCGCGCCCATCCCCTTTGACCCCGCTTCCGGCTGGAATGCCGCCCCGGATTTTGCGGATGTGATGGGCCAGCCGCTGGCCCGCCGGGCCATGGTGCTGGCAGCAGCCGGTGGGCACAACGTGCTGCTCATCGGCGCGCCCGGCACCGGCAAATCCATGCTGGCCAAGCGCCTGCCCGGCATCCTGCCGCCCCTGACCCGGGAGGAGGCTGTGGAGACCACCAAGATCTATTCCATTGCGGGCCAGCTGCCCAAGGGGCGGGGCCTGATCTCCGCCCGGCCCTTCCGCAGCCCACACCACTCGGCCAGCGCGGCGGCACTGGCGGGCGGCGGCACCACCTTCCGGCCCGGCGAGTGCAGCCTTGCAGACTGCGGCGTGCTGTTTCTGGACGAGCTGCCGGAGTTTTCCCGGGACAGTCTGGAAGTTCTGCGCCAGCCGCTGGAGGACGGCCAGATCACTGTGAGCCGTGCGGCAGGCAGCGCCACCTACCCCAGCCGGTTCCAGCTGGTGGCCGCCATGAATCCCTGCAAGTGCGGCTACTACGGCCACCCCACCCGTCCCTGCACCTGTTCGCCCAGTGCGGTGCGGCAGTACCGCAGCCGGGTATCCGGCCCCCTGCTGGACCGCATCGACCTCTGTGTGGAGATGGATCCCGTTGCCTTTGACGAGCTCCACACCAGCACCCCCGCCGAGAGCAACGCAGACCTGCGCAAACAGGTGCTTGCTGCCCGGGCCGTGCAGGCCAGGCGCTATGCCGCCCCCGGATACGAGGGCGTGCGCTGCAATGCCCAGCTCACAGCCGGGCAGGTGCGGCGTGTCTGCCGGATGACCCCCGCCGCCGAGCGGCTCCTCCGCGCCTCCTACGACACACTGGGCCTTTCTGCCCGCGCCCATGACCGCATCCTCCGGGTGGCCCGCACCGTTGCTGACCTGGCGGGCAAACAGCTGCTGGATGAGGAGGCCCTGCTGGAAGCATTGCAGTACCGCGCGCAGGAAAAGGTGGAGACGTTCTGAGATCCCTCTTGAAAAAGATATCATATATGATATAATGATGGTAAGGAGAGTGGCTTCTATTTATAAGATCGAGTTTTATGCCGCTGCAGATGGAAAAGAGGTCATGGCTGAATTTCTGGATTCGCTCCCGCCGAAACACCAAGCAAAAGCTTTTCGGGAAATTGATCTGCTGGAAAGGTTCGGCAGCTCTCTGAAGGAGCCTTATGTCAAGCACATTGATGGAGAGATCTGGGAACTGCGGATTCGGTTTTCTTCCGATATCTCACGCATTTTCTATTTCACATGGAATTTCAACACCATTGTTTTACTGCACGGCTTCGTAAAAAAGACACAGAAGACCCCGCGCGGTGAGATTGAGATCGCTCAAAAACGATTGCTCGATTATAAGAGCCGCCATGCTCTGACCACACAAAACCAATAAAGGGAGTGAGCCGATGGATTACCGCACCTATAAAATGAAGACCTTGGCCGAAAAACCAGAAGTCCGCGCTGAATATGAGCAACTCGGCCCGCAGTACGAAGCCATCTGCGCCGCGATCGAGAGCCGCAAGGCCGCCGGGCTGACTCAAAAACAACTGGCCGAAAAAATGGGCACAGCACAGGCCAATATTTCCCGCTTTGAAAACGGAAATTCCAATCCCTCGTTGGAGTTTTTGCAAAAAATGGCTGCCTGTATGGGCAAAACGCTTCACGTTTCATTTGAGTGACCACAAAAACCTTTTCTCACATTTCACGATCTGATCTCTGGATGCGATCCAGACACCGGAACAGCAAAGCTGAAGATCATTCATTTTCCTGACACCACAAAAGGGACGGCGTGTACTCCACGCCGTCCCTTTTTACTTGTTCTCTCAATCCACCACCGGGATATCCAGCCCGAACTCAAGGGGGCGGAAGCGGGGGCAGACATTTTCCGTGATGCAGATGACCGAGGCGGCCAGGCGGCTGCCGATCTCACAGGATTCAGCCAGAGTCTTGCCGTAGGTCAGGCCGATGACGGTTCCGGCAAAGAAGGCATCCCCCGCACCGGTGGTGTCGATGACATCCACCTTTTTGGCGGGCACGATGCCGCACTCGCCGTTGGCGCGGGCAAACACAGCCCCCTTGCCGCCCATGGTCACCACCATGCAGGGGATGTTGGCGCTGTGCACATTGCCCGCCAGCACCCTGCACATCTCCTCAGGCTCGAGATGGTCGTAATTGTCCGAGAAGAGTAGCCCAGCCTCCTGCTGGTTGCAGACAAAGCAATCGATCTGCTGCAAAAAGTCCCGGCGCTCCATGGCGATGCTCATGTTGGAAACGGCCGCATACACCTTTTTACCGTACTTCTTGGCGTATTTCAGGGTCTGCTTGACCGTCTCCTTTTCAAGGTCCAGCTCCAGCGCGATGCTGTCGCAGTCGGCAAAGATCTCATCCCCCTGCTCAGCCAGCAGGCCGATGAGCGGCGTGGTATCCGGCCGCTTGGAGATGGCGGCAGTCACATCACCCCTGTTGTCAAAGATGGCCAGCCAGGTGCCCATGCCGTCCGGTACCTTTTTGATGAACCGGGTGTTGACCTTGTGGTTCTCCAGCTTGTCAATGACATCCTGACCCATGCCGCTGTCATCGACAAGGCTCACGAAGGTGGGCCGGAGCTCCACGTTGGCGATATCCTCTGCCACGTTGCGGCTCACGCCGCCGTGGACCTGCTCCATTCTGCCCGCATTGCGCCCGCCGGGGATATAGGTAGAAAGCGGATATCCCTTGATGTCCACAAACACTGCGCCGATGACTACGATGCCCATAAATTTCTTGATTCCTTTCCGGATTTCACTTTGATATCTCCTATTATATAACAGCTCCTGACAAAAAGCCAATTTTTTCTCTCAAAGCCTACTCTGCCCTTGAAAAACTGTGGCAGAGCTGCCCCGAAGAAAGAGCCTCCGGCATCCACCGATAATCGCTGCTCAGGCTCAGGATTGCATCATACTTCACGCAGTCCGGCCGGGCAGGCGAGGCCAGCAGGTAATCCGCCTGCACAGGGGCCGCAAGCGCAGCACTGCCGCTCAGGGTAACAAAGGTCTGCCCGGCGGCGTGGATGCGGGCCACACAGCCGTTCCGGGTGCGGAGCACCTCCACCTCTGCCGGGCCGCAGCGGACACGGCGGGTGGCATAGAGCGCCATCCGGTCAACGGCAATGCGCTGTTCTGCCCCCATCCGCTGGGCGCTCCGGGGCCTGAGCCGCAGGTCGATCAGGCACTCCACTGTGCGGATATTCCGGCGTTCCAGCGTGGTCTCCACGGCGCACCGGGTCACGTCACCGCCGCGGAAGAGGATGACGGCGCTCTCGTTCCGGCTGATGACCACCGCCGGGGCATTCCGGCTGCCCACCAGCTCCACCCGGACAACATCCCGATTCAGGGCATTGCCGGTGAAAACAGCAAGCCCCGCCGTCAGCAGAAGGGCAGGCAGGGCCACCCGCAGACGTACCCTGTTATGGAACGCCAGCCAGCAGAGCCCGGCCAGCAGCAGGCAGACCACAGCGGCATAGGCGGTGTCGAACCAGATCTGTGCCCCGGGCCAGCCGGACACCCAGAGCGCCCAGCGGTCCAGCACCTCTGCCAGAAATTCCGCGCAGCACGAGCACACCCGCTGGGCCGGGGCCAATGCAGGCACCAGCCCCAGCAGGGCCGCACCCAGACCGGTGAGCAGGATGGGTTCCACCAGCCAGAGCACCGCCGCACCGGACACCAGCGCATACAGGCTGGTGCTCATCCCCCGCAGCACCAGCACCGGGAAGGTGGCCATGGAGGCGCAGGCCGAGATGCAGACCGTTTCCCACAGACTTCCCGCAAGCCCAAGCGCTTTCCGCTTCCAGAACCGGAGGCGGGGGCGCTTTTTCTTTGCCCGCTGTTTTTCCCAGGCTTCCTGACTGCGGCGCACCACGGCCCCACCGGCCAGGGTGCCCACCACCGCCGCAAAGGAGAGCTGAAAGCCCACGTCACAGACGGCGCAGCTGTTGCCCGCCGTCATCAGAACACCGGCCACGCCCAGCGAGGTCAGGGCATCCGGCGGGCCGTAGACCCAGACCCCCAGCGCACTGAGCCAGACGGCCCCTGCCGCGCGCAGAACAGAGGGCGTGAAACCCGTCACGCCCACCAGCAGCAGCGCCAGCACCGCACTGAACAGCGCCCTGACCCGGCGGCCGGTATAGCCGCGCAGTCGCTTTTTGCGGTTGGGCAGCAGCCTGCCCAGCACATCGCCGCACAGGATCGAAACGTGCATTCCGCTGACCACCAGCACATGGGAAAGCCCCGCGCCCCGGTAGGCCGTGCGCAGTTCCTTGGAAAGATGGGTGCGGTCGCCTGTAACCATGGCGGCCAGCACGCCCGCCGGGCCGGAGGCCATCCCCTGCCGCAGGGCGGCGCTCAGCCGCTTCTGGAGCCGGGCCGTCCGGGCACGGAAGGAGGTGCTCTGCCCCAGCAGCGCAAAGCCTTTCTCATAAGCAGCGTTCAGGGCAATGCCATCGGCCAGGGCATTCAGGCGGGAGGTGTCATCGGGCATTTCCAGCGCAAAGCGGCCCTTGACCCGGTCGCCGGGGCTGCAGGTGGGCAGGCTGGCGCACTCCACCCGGAGGGAGGCCGCCTCCCGGTCCACCGTTTCCACCCGCAGGACCGCCCGCACCCTGCCGGGGAAATAGGAAGAGGTTGTACTCTCCACCTCCGCCTCCAGCAGGACACTGCGGCCATCGTAGGCGGTCTGGACCGCATCCCATTTTGCCTGCGTGGAGCCGGTCAGCACAAGGCCCAGCACTGCCCCCAGGATCAGGCAGATGCCATAGCCCCAGGCCGGACTTTTGCGCAAACGGCCCGCCAGCGCCCACAGCAGACCGGCAATAAAAAATGCCGCAAACGGCACAAAACGTCCCGTTTGCGGCAAAAAGGCGCACACCAACTCCAGCCCCAGCGTTCCTGCGCAGAAAACACAGAGCGGGCGGCGCATCTTACTTAGTGGAAGAACAGGGGCAGCGGCTCAAGGAAGATGATATCCTTGCGCTCGGCTGCATCGCCCTCGGCCAGAACAGCGGCCTGGCCCACGATGGTGCACTGGGTCTGTTCTGCCAGTGCGTCCAGCGCCTTCAGGGAGCCGCCGGTGGAGATGACATCATCCACCACAAGCACACGCTTGCCGTTCATCTTGTCCAGCTCCTTGCGGTCGATGACCAGCTTCTGCTTGCCTGCGGTGGTGATGGACTGATCCTCCACCACGACAGGGTCGGCCATATAGAGCTTTTCGCCCTTGCGTGCGCAGATGTAGGGCTTGCCGCTCTGGCGGCTCATCTCGTGTGCCAGAGGGATGCCCTTGGCCTCAGCGGTCAGCAGGATATCAAACTCGGGGCACTTTTTCAGCAGCTCGGTGGCAGCAGCCACGGTCAGCTCTGCATCGCCCAGCATGATGAAGGCCGCAATGTCCATGTGGTCGTTCACCTTGCAGATGGTCAGTTCACGGGTCAGGCCCGCAACATTCAGGGTATAGGTCTTTGCCATAACAATTCCCTTCCTTTTGTTCGATCCGTTATTTTTATGCGCGGCTCAGACAGGCAGCTTCTCGCCGCCCAGCACATGGAAATGCAGGTGCTTCACGGTCTGGCCGGCATCCTCGCCGACATTGGAGATCACGCGGTAGCCGTTGTCCAGGCCGACTTCCTTGGCCAGCTTGGCGATCACGGCAAAGATATGGCCCAGCAGGGCACCGTCCTCCTCCGTCAGGGCAGCGGCACTCTGGATGTGCTTTTTGGGCACAACAAGAAAGTGCACCTTGGCCTGCGGGTTGATATCGTAAAACGCCACGACCTGATCGTCCTCATACAGCTTTTTAGAGGGGATCTTGCCCTCGGCGATCATGCAAAACAGACAATCTTCCATGGGAATTGCTCCTTTCACTCAGTCCAGCTGCTTCTCAACGATGCCCTTGACAGCGGCCAGAGCCTCGTCGATCTTGGTCTCGTCCTTCAGGCCGGCCATTGCAAAGTCGGGCTTGCCGCCGCCCTTGCCGCCTGCGATGGCGCTGATCTCCTTGACCAGCACGCCAGCCTTGAGGCCCTTTCCCTGTGCCAGCTTGTTCACGGTGACAGCCATAGTGACCTTATCCTCAGCCTTGCCCACCAGAACAGCGACCACAGGGTTGACAGCCTTCTCGCGGATGCTGTCGCACATGCCGCGCAGGGTTTCGCCGGTGGTGCCGGTGAAGTAGGCAGAAGCGATCTTCACGCCGCTCACTTCCTCGGCATTGTCGAACAGGCTGTTGACCTTGGAAGCGGCGATCTTTGCCTTGACCTCTTCCAGCTCCTTGCTCATGGCCTTGCTCTCAGCCATCACAGCCTCGGCACGGGCAGCCAGGGTTGCAACATTGTTGGCCTTCAGGCTGCCTGCCACGGTGTGCAGCAGCTTTTCCTGATCGTTGGCACGCTTGAGCAGGTTCTTGCCGGTGACAGCCTCGATGCGGCGGATACCGGCGGCAACAGAGGATTCGCTCACGATCTTGAAGCAGCCGATCTGGGCGGTGTTCTTAACGTGGGTGCCGCCGCAGAACTCGGTGGACCAGCCCTCGATGTTCACAACGCGGACGACCTTGCCGTACTTCTCGCCGAACAGGGCCATTGCGCCCAGCTTCTTAGCCTCCTCAATGGGCATCTCCTTGACTTCAACGTTCATTGCATCGAAGATGCGGTCATTGACGATCTTCTCCACACGGGCCAGCTCCTCAGGCGTGACGGCGCTGAAGTGGGTGAAGTCGAAGTGGGTGATCTCCGCATCCTGATAGGAGCCTGCCTGATGGACGTGGTCGCCCAGGACCTCACGCAGGGCAGCCTGCAGCAGGTGGGTCGCGGTGTGGTTGCGGCAGACGGACATCCGGTATTCCTTGTCCACCTGAGCGTTCAGGTGGTCACCCACCTTGACGATGCCGCTCTCCAGCACGCAGGTGTGGACGTAGTAGCCCTTGGGGGTCTTTTTCACGTCCAGCACACGCAGGCTGCACTCGGGGCCGGTCAGCAGGCCGTTGTCGGCCACCTGGCCGCCCATCTCAGCGTAGAACGGGGTCTTGTCCAGAACCACCAGCACGCCGTCCTTTGCCTCCTCATCGGTGGCAATGGCATCGGTCAGGGTCTCCTCGTCGCTCAGGGCAACCACAACGCCGGTGTCGTTCAGGGTCTCATAGCCGGTAAAGACAGTGGGCTCAACGGTCAGGCCGCCGAACAGGTCCTCGCTCCAGCCGGAGATGTTCTTCTTCAGGCGCTCGGCACGGGCGCGCTCCTTCTGCTTCTTCATCTCAGCATGGAAGCCGTCCTCATCGATCTCAATGCCCTGCTCGGCAGCGATCTCCTTGGTCAGGTCGAGGGGGAAGCCGAAGGTATCGTTCAGCTTGAACACGTCCAGACCCTTGAGCAGGTGCTGGTGTGCCTTTTCTAGGCCGTCGATCATGTTGTTCAGGATGTTCATACCGGCATCGATGGTGCGGGCAAAGTTTGCCTCCTCGGTGCCGATGACCTTCTTGATATAGGCATCGTGCTCACGCAGCTCGGGGTAAGCGCTCTCGCTGGACTGGATGACCGTCTCCACCAGTTCCACCAGGAAGGGGCGGGAGATGCCCAGCATCCGGCCATGGCGGGCAGCTCGGCGGAGCAGACGGCGCAGAACGTAGCCGCGGCCCTCGTTGGAGGGCAGGATGCCGTCAGACACCATGAAGGTGCAGCTGCGGATGTGGTCGGTGATGACACGGATGGAGATGTCATCCTTGGCGTTCTCACCGTAGGTCTTACCGGCAATGTGCTCCACATGGTGCAGCACGCTCTGAACGGTATCCACCTCAAACAGGTTGCCCACGCCCTGCATCACGCAGGCCAGACGCTCCAAGCCCATGCCGGTATCGATGTTGGGACGTGCCAGACGCTCGTAGTGGCCCTTGCCGTCGGCATCAAACTGGCTGAACACCAGGTTCCAGATCTCCATATAGCGGTCGCAGTCACAGCCCACGCCGCAGGTCGGCTTGCCGCAGCCGTACTCGGGGCCGCGGTCAAAGTAGATTTCAGAGCAGGGGCCGCAGGGGCCGGAGCCGTGCTCCCAGAAGTTGTCCTCCTTGCCCAGACGCACCATGTGGTCCGGAGCAATGCCCACCTTCTTGGTCCAGATATCGTAAGCCTCGTCGTCCTCTTCGTAGACAGAGATGTGCAGCTTATCCTTGGGGATGGCCATCCACTCGTCGCTGGTCAGGAACTCCCATGCCCAGGGAATGACCTCCTCCTTGAAGTAATCCTGGAAGGAGAAGTTGCCCAGCATCTCAAAGAAGGTGCCGTGGCGGGCAGTGATGCCCACGCGCTCGATATCCGGAGTACGGATGCACTTCTGGCAGGTGGTCACACGATGGCGGGGAGGCTCTTCCTGAGCCAGGAACCACTTTTTCATGGGGGCCATGCCGCTGTTGATCAGCAGCAGGCTGGGGTCGTTCTTCGGCACCAGCGGGAAGCTGTCCAGACGCAGGTGGCCCTTGCTCTCAAAGAAGCTCAGGTACTTTTCACGCAGTTCATTCAAACCGGTCCATTGCATAGGTTTTCTCTCCTCAATTGTCCTTGGCGTTTGCACGTCAGTTTTTATGATGTTATGGCAGAGGGGCGGGCAGGCGCAAAAACAAAAACAGCCCCATCCCAAAAGGGACGAGGCTGTGTAAAACTGCTCCGTGGTACCACCCAAATTGCAAAGGATAAAACTGCTTGTCCCCTGCCGCTTTCGGCGCGGTAACGCTGCGCTGCGTCCGACTTGTTTCGCCGGAAGCTCCGGGGCGGCACGAAACGAGACCTGCCGGAGCGCCTTGCAGCTGGGAGCGCTCTCTCTGGGCGGCGGTGTGCATTTCTGACCCCATCATTGCCATCTGTCATAATTCACGTTTTGCCGCAAAGGCGCATATCTGCCCCTTGCGTACACTTAAATTATAGCATGGGCTCTGCGTTTGTCAACTCTTTTCCGGCAAAAACCTTTCCTTACAGACGAGGCAGGCCAGCGGCAGCGCCTGAGAGGTTACGGCACCCAGATGCGGCGCACTTCCTGCACCTTGCCGCCCTGCACCACCAGCGTGGTATTATACACTGTCCAGTTGTCCGGGTCCGCATTGATGGCAGCCGCCACGGCCGAAGCGCCGGTGGTCTCCACCGCTTCGGCCTGCGGGTCAGTAGAGCTGTCCTTCAGCACCACGTCTTTTGCCAGCGGCAGCGTCTTTTCGCCCATCTCATAGTAGACAGGGTAGTCATCAAAGGTCATCGTCCGGTAGGTGTCATCCTCCAGCAGCAGGTCAAGACCGTACTGCTTCTCCATGCCGCCGTTGATGGTGACAAGATGGTACTGATCGTTTTTCTCGATGCTCTCCACTGCAACGGTCACAAACTGGTTCCATGCAGCCCCCTCTTCGTGGAGGGTGATTTTGTCGCCAACAGCAAGGTTTTCAACATCTTCTTTTTTATAGAGGTCATAGCTGAAGATCTTTGCGGTCAGGCTGCCATCCTGCACACCGGAGGTGATCTCCGCCGGAATAAAGGTGACCGTATCCTCCCTGTCGAGGTCATCCAGCGTCCACGTCAGCATGTTGATGGGCTCCGTCACCCCTTCCTCTGCCACATGGGAGGAGGCCGGCACTGCACTGGATGCGGGGGTGCTGGCGGGGGCACCGGAGCTGCCGCAGGTCGTCAGTGCGATGCCCGCAGCCAGAACAGCCAGAATCTTATATTTCAGGTTCATAAAAATACCTTCTTTCTTGACGCGGTAGATTTATTCCGCTACAATAAAAACGATTCAAAGACACATTCTATTTCAAGATAGAGAGGAAAATTTCCGTGAAAATCTTAAAAGTAAAATGTCTGGCCCCCACCCGGCTCGACAACTATCTGATGCAGCAGTTCCCGGCGCTGAACCCGGGCCGCCTGAACAAGGCCCTGCGGGAGAACAAGATCAAGCTGAACGGCAAAAAGCAGCCCCTTTCCACCCGCGTAATGGCGGGCGACGAGATCAAGCTGTTCATCCTGGATGAGGTGCTGGATGCCGACAAGCGGGTGGAAGGCCCGGCGTGGAAGAACGCCCGCGGCCCGGCACAGGTCATCTACGACTGCCCGCAGATCCTGGTGGTGAACAAGCCCGCTGGCCTTGCCGTGGACGGCCCCGAGGACGACACCCTGCTCAACCGTGCTCTGCTCTACCTCAACCAGCAGGGTGAGTACAAGGAGAACGATCTGTACACCCCGGCCCTCTGCCACCGGCTGGACACCGGCACCAGCGGCTTGGTCCTCATTGCCAAGACCCCCGAGGCTGAGCAGCTGTTCCTTGAGGTCATCAAGAACCGCGAGGTCAAAAAGACCTATCTCTGCGTCACCTTTGGCCGCCCCACCCCGCCGGACGGCACCCTGGGCGGCTACCTGCTCAAGGATGCAGACCGTGGCATCGTGAAGATCGTGCCCGACAAGCAGCCCGGTGCCAAAGACGTGGAGACCCAGTACGAGACCGTTGCCGTCTCCGGCCGTCTGGCCCTGCTCAAGGTCCGGCTCATCACCGGCCGCACCCATCAGATCCGCGCCCACATGGCAAGCATCGGCTGCCCCATCCTGGGCGACAGCAAATACGGCAACAACACCGCCAACCGGGAACTCAAGCTCAAGTATCAGGCCCTCTGCGCCTGGGAGCTCGTTCTCCCCCGCTTCACCTCCCCCGACTTCGCCGACCTCTCCGGCAAGACTTTCCGCGCACCGAAACCCTGGTATTACCAGCAGGTACTGGATGGAACGCTGAAATAATTTTTTGATATGCAGCAAAAAGCGGCACCTCTCCGTGCAAACGGAAAGATGCCGCTTTTCTTACTTATTTGCTTGAAAAATACTCATCACAGAATGCAAACCAAAGTTTTTCATAATCCTCATGCTTTACCTCAATCAATTGATACGGAGATACAATATTCCGTTTGATAGCTTCTGCTGCAAAATCTCTGACATAATCGCCAGCCTCTGTATAAAATCCATACACATTTTGGATTCCTTTTTCAGCTGCCACAAACAATCGTGTATGACCATCCACGGAAACATTATGGCCTTCCCAATTCACAAGCGGAATTATCAAGTCTTCTTCTGTATGAACAAAGTCACTTACAGCTTGCTTTTTGATTTCATCCACATAAAACTGTGAAGGCTGAATCTCTGCCATAGGAATCTTCACTAGTTCTACCGCAGGGTATGTTTTCACCAGATTATTTGTTTCGTCCCAAAAATTCGTAATATGTTCGGCATAAAATCGAAATTCATCTATCACAGCTTCATAGAAATTCGAGTTCTTTCCTCTTATAATCGCATCTGTTTTCGACACAATTTCCACTTCATACGGGTCATCTCCAACAAGAAATGCTCCATGTTGATTCAGAACTTTTTTCAAAAATCGATCATCCAGATATGTGTTTACTCGATTTACTCCAGGCATATATTCTTTTTGCTTCATCGTTTTATATTTCATCCTTTTATCTTATCGGCCCCACCGATTTCCCGAACCACCAGCTTCATCTTACCATAGTTTCTGTTCTGTGGCAACAAAAAGCGGCACCTCTCCGTGCAAACGGAAAGATGCCGCTTTTCTTATGCTAGTTCATCAGATCCTCACCATATCCCGGGTGATCTCGGCCAGAGAGTGTGCGCCGCACATCTGCATGGTATCGGCCAGCTCGGCGGCGATCTTGTCGATGTAGCACTTCACGCCTTCCTCGCCGCCGCCATAGACTGCGGTGACAAAGGGGCGGCAGATGAGCACAGCGTCAGCGCCCAGAGCCAGCGCCTTGAACACATCCACACCGGTGCGGATGCCGCCGTCCACCAGGATCTTCACGCCGCTGCCTTTGAGGGCTTCAGCGATCTCCGGCAGGACCTCGGCGGTGGCGGGGCACTGGTCCAGCACACGGCCGCCGTGGTTGGAGACCACGATGGCAGCAGCACCGGCCTCCTTAGCCTTGAGGGCACCCTTGACGGTCATCACACCCTTGACGATGAAGGGGCGCTCGGCCAACTTGACGATCTCGGTCAGCTCGGCAACGCTCTTGCTGCCGGCGGGCGGGGTCATATTCTTCAGAAAGGGCAGACCGGCGGCATCCACATCCATGGCAACGGCAAAGCAGCCGCTGGCCTTGGCCTGCTCCATCTTGGCCTTGACAGTGTCGATGTTCCAGGGCTTGATGGTGGGCACGCCGCAGCCGCCTGCAGCACCAATGGCCCTGGTGGCCATAGTCATCACGTCGGGGTTGATGCCGTCACCCGTAAAGGCGGCAATGCCGTTTTCGGCACAGGCGCGCACCAGCACGTCATTGTAGGTCATATCGGTGTAGGTGTCGGAATAGTGGAGGTTCACCGCACCCACAGGGCCTGCAAAGAAGGGATACTTGAAGGTTTTGCCAAACAGCTCCACGCCGGTGTCGGGGATGCCGTTCTCGCACAGGGTGTCCATGTTCACCCGGATCTCCGCCCACTTATTATAATTGCGGATGGCCGTATCGCCCACGCCCTTGGCACCGGGGCCGGGGATCTGATTTTTGCAGGCCACACCGTTGCACACGGGGCAGGCCTTGCAGTACTGCCCGATGCACTGGCGGGCATTGTTCAAAACATCAGTGTAATTCATATCGCATCCTCCTGTTCAGGTTCCCTTTTTCGAGCGGAACCTGCAAATTCCAACCGTTCTCTGCCCACATCATAGTCCGTTTTTATGGGTTCGTCAAGGGGATCAGCGGGTCCCGCTTTTTCTAACGAAAAAATGTATGGCGCAGAAACGTTGTTTTTTAGATTTTTCAAATTTTTTCAAAAAAATCCTTGACAAAAGTCATCCTTTCAGGTATTATAGTGGAGCGCTGAGGGCCACGGCCCGAAACGCTGAAAACTGAAGATGTGGAAAGATGGCTGAGTTGGTCTAAGGCGCACGACTGGAAATCGTGTAACGTGTCAAAAGCGTTCTGGGGTTCGAATCCCCATCTTTCCGCCAGAAACCCCGGAACGAATGTTCCGGGGTTTTTCTGTTGATTAAACCTCTCAGTCTCGCTTCGCTCGCCAGCTCCCCTAGTAGGGGAGCCCTTGGCATAGCGGACAGTTTCGATCTGACTGAACAAAGTTTCTGATAACGTAAAAGTAACGTAAAAGGAGTTTCTACAATGTCTGCTGCTATTACGATTGCAATGCCGCGCATGGTGCCGAACCAGCTGCTGGCGGAGGCCCACGCAAAATATCCCGAAAGCCTTGCCCGGGCCGGGGCAGAGATGCGCTGGATCGAGCTGGACGACCCCGAAAAGGCCGTGCAGGATGCGCTGGCCTGTGACGGCCTGCTGCTGCCGGGCGGCGGCGACATCGACCCGAAATTCTACGGGCAGGAGCGCATCCCTGCCTGCGGTGAGCCCAACGTCCTGCGGGATACCGCCGAGCCGCTGCTGCTGCGCGCCTTCCTTGCCGCCGACAAGCCGGTGCTGGCCATCTGCCGGGGCATCCAGCTGATGAATGTTGCGCTGGGCGGCGATCTGTATCAGGACATCAAACCCTTTGAGCACGTCCCCCACAACGACCATTGGGGCAAGATCCACACCGTCACCGTGCGGCGGGACACCCTGCTCTCCCGCATTCTGGGGCAGGATACCGTACTGGTCAACAGCCAGCACCATCAGGCGGTGGACAAGGTCGCCCCCGGCCTTGTGCTGTCGGCCCTGAGCGAGGACGGCATCGTGGAGGGCATTGAGAAGCCGGACGCAAAGTTCTGCCTGGGCGTGCAGTGGCACCCTGAGTGGCTCAGCGCTGCCGACCCCGCCATGCAGGGGATCTTTGATGCCTTTGTGGCGGCCTGCCGGTAACGCCCTATGAAGATTGCGATTTTAGGCACCAGCGGCAGCGGAAAATCCACCCTTGCCCAAACACTGGGGGCCACCTATCATGCTCCGGTGCTGCATCTGGACACGGTGCATTTCCTGCCCGGATGGGTAGAGCGCCCGCTGGATGAGGAAAACGCCATTGTCCGCCGCTTTCTGGACACGCACGAAAGCTGGATCATCGATGGCAACTATACAAAGACCTGTTATGACCGGCGGCTGGAAGAAGCAGACCAGATCATCGTGCTCTGCTTTGACCGTTTCACCTGCCTGAGCCGGGTACTGAAACGCTGGTGGAAAAACCGGGGAAAAGTGCGCTCTTCCTCCGCACCGGGCTGCGAGGAAAAAATAGATGCGGAGTTCCTATGGTGGGTCCTGCATCAGGGCCGGACCCCTGCCAAACTGGCCGGATACCGGCGCATTGGTCAGCAATATCCGGAAAAGTTTGTTTTTCTCAAAAATCAAAGCCAACTTGAACGATTTTTAAGCTCTGGATCGTATTCCTTATAAAGAGAACAGGAGGTTCTGCCATGAAATCTTCCAAAAAGCGTTCCCGCGCCGTGGTCACGGTGGTGGCCTGCATTCTGGCGGTGTGTCTGGTGGCTGCGCTGGTCCTTTTCAGTCTGGTCAACAGCAAAGTCCGTGCCTTACAAAAGGGTGCGGCCTTTGAACTCAGCTATAACATCACCGCACAGGACAGTTCCAGTACCCCGGCCCTGTACAATATTCTGAAACAGGTGGGTGCAACTTCCGGCGATGTGGCCGGGCTGTATTCGCCGGGTCAGCTGCAATTGTACCTGTACCCCTCCGGCGGGCTTGCCCGCGCCGAGACCGGCGGCACCGACTTTTTCACCGACCTCTATATTGATGCCAACGATACCTATTTTGATGCCGGGCGGCTCTACCGCACCCTGCGGGATTCCATCGCGGACAGCGCGCCGCTGGTGGGTGCGTTCCTGCCGGAGTGGTCTCTGCCCAACTACATCACACAGGCCCAGCTGGCAAAGATCCTCGGCGTGCCCAACACGCAGGTGGCCATGCAGGAGATGTCCGGCTATACCCTGACCCTCAGCCGCCAGTGTATCGTCCACCCCGATTATGCCAAAAAGGGCTACATCTACTATCAGTTCCCGTCTGAGGGGGAGGATGCGGCTGTCCTTGTGGTGGGCCTGCCGCTGAAGTCCCTGCTCTTCGATGACACCATCCCCGTGGATGTGCATGTGGAGATCCCCGCCCACGGTGTCAACGCAGCCCTGAGCGGCACACTGAAAGCCGGTGTCAACAGCCTTTCGGCTCCCGTCAGTGTCATTTCGGACAGCGACATCGATTCCATCGTCCAGCTCCGGGAACGTCTGGAGCAGTTTGCCGATCTCATCAACACAGCGTTAAAGCGTGTGCAGTAACAAAAAAGCAGAGCCGTGCAGCGCTTGAACTGCACGGCTCTTATCTATCTCAGCGCTTATGCTCAATGTGTTCCTGGATCCATTTGCCGCCATCACCGCTGCCCACCGCACTGTTATAGACAATGCCGGTCAGCTCACTGGTCAGGTCGGACTTCATCTTTTTGTACTCCTGCTCTGCCTGATCCGCAACGCTCTGATCGCGGCCATTCTCCCGCAGGTACTGGCGCAGCTCTTTCAGGATGGCGTTGAACTCCTTGTCACACTCGCCCTGAACACCGGTCAGCTTTGCGGTTTTGGACACCACGATGGAGACCTTCATCCCCAGATTGCGCTCCTCCACCGGGTGGGAGATATACTCATCGTAGGCTTCGTAGATCACGCCGTAGAGCTTGGATTCCGTCTGCTTCTTCAGGTTCTGCAGCTGGCGGATGTAGCTGTCGATCCTGGCATCCACCTCATTCTCCGAAGCAGCGGAGCTGCCGGAGGCATGGCTGCTGCCGGGGGCCTGACTGCTGGCCGCATGGCTGCCGGAAGCCGCAGAGGACGCGGGCACCGAGTGTGCGGCACTGGAACCGGACACTGCGGAGCTCACACTGTCCGCCTTGCCTGCGCTGGCGGCAGAGGAGGCCTCACTGGACGAAGCTGTCTCCGAAGAGGAAATGCCAAGTTCCTCTTCCAGCTGTTCCAAAAAGGACGAAACCGGGGATTCTTCCGTCACCTCACTGCTGACGGCGCTCTCGCTGGAGGCGGCGGCGCTGGAGGGTTCCTCAGCTTCCCCGCCGGACAGAGCGGAGGACGGCACAGAGCTGGCCTGTGCCTCGGACACAGGGGTGCTTTTCCGCATCCCTGTCAGGATCAAAGCAGCTGCCACGGCCACCACAAGAACGATGGCCGCAGCCAGCTGATAAAGCTTCTTTTTCTGCATCTGGTACAAAATTCTCCCACTTCAGATTTCGTTCCCGGCCTTTTGCCGCGCAGGAACAGGTCTATCATATCATCCCCGGGGGAGAATTTCAATGGATAAATCGTGAAAAATGTCGCCTAACTGCCTTTTTATAACCGGATTTCGTCCCATTTCACAGCCTGCCGGAGACTCGGTCAGCCCCTGCTGCGGGGACAGAAAAAAGGCATCCCCGCACTTCACGGACGAGGATGCCTTTCTCAAAACGGTTTTCTGCCCCAAAGCGCCCGTTCCGGCGTGGAGCCGGGCCGGGTCTCCGGCGCAGAGGCTTACATTGCAAACTGGACGGCGCAGAAGGCTGCATAGATGCAGAGCAGCAGCACGCCCTGCCAGCGGGAGAGCCTGCCCTTGAGCAGAGCGGGCACAGTCAGGAGGAGCATGACTGCAAACATCACGGGCAGATCCATGACCAGAGAGGAATTGATGCCCATGATGGTGGAGTTCTGCGGGATGCTGAAGGGCGACACCGTGATGGACATGCCGCTGACCAGCACCAGATTGAACACGTTGGCACCGATAACATTGCCCAGCGAGAGGGAGCCGTGGCCCTTTGCCAGCGAGGTGATCGCCGTGACCAGCTCAGGCAGAGAGGTGCCCAGCGCCACAAAGGTCAGGGCGATGACGGATTCCGGCACACCCAGCGCCTGCGCGATCAGGGTACCGTTGTCCACCAGCAGGTTTGCGCCCACAGCGATCAGGGCCGCGCCGAGGATGAGCAGGCCGATCTCCTTGGCAAAGGACATCTCCTTTTCCGGCTCGTCCTCATCGTCTTCCGGGGCGGGGGCGTTTTTCATCGCCAGCACATTGCAGACCATGTAGGCCACGAACATTGCCAGCAGCACAATGCCGATGGGGCGGCTGAAGTAGCCGGTGGTGTAGGCCACACCCGCATACAGGGCCGCCGCCACAAAGAAGAACAGCACCGGCACCCGCAGGCTCTTGGGGTCCACCTTGCCCGGGCGGACCGCAATGGTGATGGCCGCGATCAGGGCCGCGTTGCAGATGACCGAGCCAATGGCGTTGCCATAGGCGATCTCGCCGTGGCCGGTCATGGCCGAGGTGGTGGAGACCATGACCTCAGGCAGGGTGGTGCCGATGGACACCACCGTGGCACCGATGAGCAGCTCCGGCACCTTGAAGCGGCGGGCGATGCCGGTTGCACCGTCCACGAACCAGTCGCCGCCCTTGATGAGGCAGAGCAGGCCCACGATAAACAATAATACAGGGATCAGCATATAAAATCTCTCCTTTTTAATCCAAAAAGTATTATACCTGTTTTCCCTGCAAAACGCAAGCAAAATCGTGCATTTTTACCCAGCCTTCTCCACCTTTTTGGCGTTGGGGTAGATGCGCTCCATCCGGGCATTGTCAAAATGCTCATCCAGCAGCACATCCACCGCATTGGCCGGAGCCGCGCCGCTGGTGCGGGCATCGTAGCGGGCCAGCGCCAATGCACTGGTCACAAGGTTCACGGCCATGAACACGGCCAGCAGAGCGGTCATCCAGGGGCGGATCCTGCGCTTGACCGCCCTCATCCCCTTTGCCACCAGTGGGTAGCCATAGCGGATCCAGGCCACGGCCGCAATGCCCCAGAAGAAGCAGTACAGCAGGTTGATGCGCCCGCCCAGATTGAACTTGAAGCCGCTGTAATCCCAGAACACGGTGCCAAACAGCAGCTCTGTCACGGCGCTGCACACATACTCATACGCACCGCCCAGGATCACACCGAACCAGAAGATGCGGCTCTCGCTCTTCTGTTCGCCGCCCCGCAGCAGGATGGCGGCCAGCACCAGCGCCAGCCCCCACACCACGCTGAACGGGCCCCAGACCAGGCTGGAACGGCTCATCCAGACCCCGGCGGTGATGCGGCAGAAGATGGTCTCCACCACATCTCCGAGGAAAGCCCCGATGACAAAGAGCCAGAGCAGGTCGGCAAGGGAGAGCTGCTTTTCGGCACTGGTGGTGGGCTCCGGACGGGCCGCAGCAGGGTACGCCCGCTGGATCCGCTTTTCCACGCTGGCGGTAATTTTCTGCCGCAGCCTCTCCGAGCCCCTGCCCAGCTCCCGATTCAGCTGCTCAAGCCGTGGGTGGCGGTTCGCATACCGGCTGACCACCACCATGGCAGAGATCTGGTCAAGGACGGCCAGCGCCATGCCGACCCACACCACAGCGTGGAACAGCAGCGGCGGCAGGTGGGCGCAGAGCCGGAACAGCAGGTCGTTGCCCCAGCGGACTGCCGCCATACCCAGCAGACCCCACAGCAGGGAGTATTGCAGGCAGACATAGCCGTCCAGATTGAACTTTTTATCGGAGTAGTCCCACCAGCGGCGGTGGTGGATCCGTTCCAGCAGCTTGGCGGTCAGCCACTCCACCACCGTGGCATAGATCATGCTGCCGAAGAACAGTGCCGCCAGGCTGGTGCGCTGGTCATTCAGGCCGATGGTGATGAGCACTCCTGCCGTGCCGTACACAAAGCAGAAGGGGCCGGAGGCCACGCCGCGGTTGGTGAACCGGCGGCCCTTTGCGGTTGCAACAACGGTCTCGCCTACCCAGCCCAAAAAGGAATATACCAGATAAATTACACAAAAAGTATAGAAATTCAGGCTCATAGCGCTCCTTTCCCGGAACAAAAAGGGGCCGGGAAGCGGTGTTCCCGACCCTCTTTGTTCAGTTTACGAATTACAGCTGGCTCTTATACAGTGCCTCGATCTCCTCCACGCTGGTATCGCGGGGGTTGCCGGGGCGGCAGGCATCTGCAAAAGCAGACTCGGCCAGGAAGTGGATGTCCTCTTCCTTCAGGATGCCCTGCAGGTTTGCGGGGATGCCCACATCCGCGCTCAGCTGCTTGACAGCGGCGATGGTGGCATCGGCAGCCTCGGCATCGTTCATCTCGTCAATACCCTTCACGCCCATGGCCTTGCCGACTGCGCGGTAGCGCTCCCCGGCAACGGTCTTGTTGTACTCCAGACCCACCGGCAGCAGGATGGCGCAGGCCACGCCGTGGGGGGTATCATACAGAGCGGACAGGCCGTGTGCCATGGAGTGGACGATGCCCAGACCCACATTGGAGAAGCCCATACCGGCGATGTACTGTCCCAGAGCCATGCCCTCACGGCCCTCCGGGGTGTTCTGCACGGCACCGCGCAGGTTCTCGCTGATGAGCTTGATGGCTTCCAGATGGAACATATCGGAGATGGTGCAGTGGCCCTTGGTGATGTAGCCCTCGATGGCGTGGGTCAGAGCATCCATACCGGTGGCGGCGGTCAGGCCCTTGGGCATGGAGGACATCATATCGGGATCGACCACAGCGATCTCGGGGATATCGTTGGTGTCCACGCAGACGAACTTGCGCTTCTTCTCCACATCGGTGATGACGTAGTTGATGGTGACCTCAGCCGCAGTACCGGCGGTGGTGGGCACGGCAATGGTGAACACAGCGTGCTTCTTGGTGGGAGCCACGCCTTCCAGAGAGCGCACATCCGCGAACTCGGGGTTGTTGATGATGATGCCGATGGCCTTTGCGGTATCCATGGAGGAGCCGCCGCCGATGGTCACGATGCAGTCTGCCTCAGCAGCCTTAAAGGCTGCCACGCCGTCCTGCACGTTGGCGATGGTGGGGTTGGGCTTGATCTCGCTATAAACAGCGTAGGCGAAGTTTGCAGCATCCAGCAGGTCGGTGACTTTCTTGGTCACGCCAAACTTGATCAGGTCGGGGTCAGAGCAGACAAAAGCCTTCTTGTAGCCGCGGGCGGTCAGCTCGGGAACGATGTTCTCAATGGCACCGTGGCCATGGTAGGAAATGGTGTTCAGAACAATGCGATCAGCCATAATTATTTTCCTCCAAATCATTCTGCCCGCCTGCCAGCGGGCTCTCTCTGTTGTTAAGGATACCACATTGTTAAACAATATTCAATGTACTTTTCTTTTGATTTCTATGAATTTTTTACACTTTCCAGCAAAAGAAAACGCTGTACCACTCCCTCAGTCTCGCATTCGCTCGACAGCTCCCTCTCAGAGGGAGCCTTAACGCGGCGGCCAACGCAAAAGCCTCCCTCTGAGAGGGAGGTGGCATCGCATCAGCGATGCCGGAAGGAGTGATACAGCGTTTTTATCGTTTCATTTACCACAGCCGGATGACCTTGATGACTCCCTCGGCCTTATCACGGGCCAGCTCAAGGTGATGCTGCAGCGCATCGGCAGCGGTGTTCCAGTTGTCGCTCAGGGCGGCATTCAGAATTTCCAGATGCTCCTCACAGGTCTGATCCTGATTGATCATGCTCACCTTGCCGGTCATAATACGGAAACGGGTGTTCAGGCCGGTGATGCGGTCATAGCCAGAGCGCAGGTATTTGTTGGGCAGAGTGCTCATCAGCAGCTCATGGAAATCATCGTCGGATTTGCAGAAGTCGTCGATCCGCTCGGGGTGGTGCATCAGCTCAGTGTAGGCCTCCAGCTGCTCCCGGGGGATCAGGTTGCCGTAGGTGCGCAGGGCGTAAGGCTCCACCAGCAGGCGCATCTCGAACATGCTGTGCACGTCCTCTTCGGTAATGCCGGAGACCATCAGCCCCTTTTTGGGCAGGATGGTGATCAGCCCCTCCTGCTCCAGGCGGCCCAGCGCGTCACGCATGGGGGTGCGGCTGATGTTGCCCATCTCGGCACAGAGCTTCTGCTCGTTCAGAAATTCGTTGGGGCGGTACTCACAGTTCAGAATCTTGGTTTTCAGGTACTGGTAAGCCTGCAGCTTCAGGCTGGGCTTTGACTGGGAATCCATCTCTTTCATTGTTCTATCTCCTAGTTCGCAAGCAGGACCATTCAGGCAGCAATCAGTCGCCCGCCGGACAGCTTGTATCCCTTAAATAATCCAAATAATCATTGACATTATTATCACATATCTGGACAATGTTTACAAGACTTTTTTGAAAACTTTGGGAGCTTTTCCGTTTTGAACAGATGTCATGCATTATTTTGCTATAAATTGAACAGTTTTTTTGTGCTTGTCGCCAGTGTTTCGCTCTTGTTTTGCATCGAAGGATAAATTGTGGTACACTTGACCCAGAAAGGAAGGCTGATACCATGGCAGGTCGCGGGGGGTACAACACCAAAACCCGGCAATTGATCCTGGATTATCTCATCAACAACCGCCAGCACGCGGTCAGTGCATCCAACATTCTGGAACATCTGGAGGCAGAGGGGGCCAGCCCCAATCCCACCACGGTGTACCGGTATCTGGACAAGCTGGCAGGCGAGCAGCGCATTATGAAATATGTGGCCGATAAGGGCGAAAAGGCCGTGTTCCAGTATGTGGACGAGGGCCGCCACTGCCGCGAGCACCTGCACCTGAAGTGCGTGCAGTGCGGGCGCATCTATCACCTGGACTGCCACTTTATGGATGAGGTGCGTGCCCATCTGATGGCGGAGCACGGCTTCACCCTGCAGTGCGAGGGCAGCGTTTTGTACGGATTGTGCCGCAGCTGCGCACAAAACAGCCCCCATCCGGGGCAGACCGCACAAAAATGCGAACACTGTGTTGACACGGACAAAGAGCCGTGATACAATGCAGGCAGGAAAAGCGTTGATCGGGAAAAGTAAGTGCTCAAGGTTCTTTTGCAGCGAGTGCGGGCCGGTGGAAGCCGCACAGAGAATGAGCCCCGAACGAACCCCCGTGAGCTTCCCCCTGAACCTGCTTCGGGCAGTCAGTAGGGGCCGACGGCAGCCGCTCGTTATCGCGGCAGTGCTTTCAACGGGGAGAGTACACAAAAGTGACTGGTGTGTTCGCGCACCGGTAATTTAGGTGGCACCACGGATACGGCAGCATTCGTCCTAGCAATGGGATGAAGGCTGCCGTATTTTTTTATTTGCAAAAACCTCTCCGTCACCGGGAAACCTGCCTCTCCTATCAGGAGAGGCGGCAATGCGAAGCATTGCCGGAGAGGTTTAGAGAGAGAGGGGTAAGAAATATGTGTTGTGTTATGGGTTACACGGGGCACGACCTGAGTGCCGCCAAATTCAAGGAGTATCTGCTGCGCACCGTGATGCGCGGGCCGGACGACCAGCGTGTGGTGGAAGGGCCTTTTGGTCTGATGGGCTTTGGCCGCCTTGCCATCATGGGCCTGACCCCGGAGGGGATGCAGCCCTTCTACCGCGGTGCCGACTGCGTGGTCTGCAACGGTGAGCTCTACGGCTTCCGCTTTGAGAAGGAGATCCTGAAGCGCCGGGGCTACAAGTTTGCCTCCGACTGTGACTGCGAGATCCTGCTGCCGCTGTATTACGAGTACGGTCTGGATATGTTCCGCCATATGGACTCCGAGTTTGCGCTTATTCTGTATGATTCCCGCAAGGACCGGCTGATCGCAGCCCGCGACCCCATCGGCATCCGCCCGCTGTTCTACGGCTATTCCAAGTCCAGCCACCAGATCGCCTTTGCCTCCGAGATGCAGAACCTGATCGGCTGGTGCGACGACATCCGCCCCTTCCCCATCGGCAGCTACTACTGCGATGGCCGCTTTGTCCGCTACGAGGACATTGCCGATGTGCCCGCCCCCATGGAGGATGACATGGAGACCACCCTGCGGAACATCCGCGAAAAGCTGATTGCAGGCGTGGAAAAGCGTCTGGATGCCGATGCCCCTGTGGGTTTCCTGCTCTCGGGCGGTCTGGATTCCTCGCTGGTCTGCTCCATTGCAGCCAAGAAGCTGGGCAAGCCCATCCGCACCTTTGCCATCGGCATGGACACCGATGCCATCGACCTGAAATATGCCCGCCAGACCGCCGATTATCTGGGCAGCGAACACCATGAGATCATCATCAACCGGGACATGGTCATCCAGAGCCTGGAGGAGGTCATCCGACTGCTGGGCACCTGGGATATCACCACCATCCGCGCCAGCATGGGCATGTACCTGCTCTGCAAGGCCATCCACGAGCAGACCGATGTGCGTGTGCTGCTGACCGGCGAGATTTCCGATGAGCTGTTCGGCTACAAGTACACCGACTACGCCCCCACCGCCGATGCCTTCCAGCAGGAGAGCCAGAAGCGCATCCGGGAGCTGTACATGTACGACGTTCTCCGGGCCGACCGCTGCATCTCCGCCAACAGCATCGAGGCCCGCGTGCCCTTTGGCGATCTGGATTTTGTGCGCTACGTCATGGCCATTGACCCCGAAAAGAAGCTGAACAGCTACGGCAAGGGCAAGTACCTGCTGCGCAAGGCCTTTGAGGGCGACTGGCTGCCCCCGGAGATCCTCTGGCGCGAAAAGGCCGCCTTCTCCGATGCCGTGGGCCACAGCATGGTGGACGACATCAAGGAGTACGCCGAGAGCCTGTACACCGATGAGGAGTTCCAGCTCCGCCGGGCAAACTACTCGGCCCACTGTATGCCCTTTACCAAGGAGAGCCTGTTCTACCGCGAGATCTTCGAGAAATACTACCACGACCAGAGCCGCACCATCGTGGGCTTCTGGATGCCGAACAAGGCATGGCCCGGCTGCAATGTCAACGATCCTTCTGCCCGTGTGCTGGCAAACTACGGCGCTTCCGGCGTGTGATCCTTTTTCCAGACAGCAAAAGACGGTGTGTCCGCTCCGGGCACACCGCCTTTTTGTTTACTCCAGATTCAGTTTATTTTTCATCAGCCACCGGGTCAGGAAGAAGTATGCCGCCGCAATGGCTGCAGTCACGGCAAAGCAGAACAGATAGCCAACGTCTGTTCCAAGTGCCGCCGTCAGCCAGCGCATCGGGGTCACTCCATAGCTCACACCGGTCACGTTCACATCCACGACCCGGTACGTGACATCCACGATCATACTCACATCATTCGTGCCCAGCAGCTTATCGAGCTGGGTCTCCACGATGTTCAGGCCGATAAACGCGAGGATCCCGGCCACCATCACATGCTTGGGGAATTGATGGGCGATCATACAGGCAGCGTAAACGCAGAGGATGAGGCTTGCCAGCCGGGCCAGATTGATGAGGATGGTCCAGAACGTCACCAGCCAGAACTTCGCGCCCAGTTCCCCATACAGCATCCCCCACAGCTGCTTCCAGCTTTCCCAGTCCACCATGCCGAAGGTCTCCGGGTCGAACACGCCGACAGCAACCATGACCGTGATGCAGACGATGCCCACCAGGCCACTGCACAGCACCCAGACTATGCTGGTGATGAGCTTGGAGAGGATGAGCTGGGTCTCGGTCACGGGCAGGGTGTGCATCAGGTAGCCTTCACGTCCCAGCAGATTTTTATAAAAGCGCTGGACCGTGCTGACAAAACAGAGCACCGCAATGGCGAAGATGACAGAGAGATAGAGGACCATCAGAATGACTTCGAGCCGCCCGAAATTCGTATTGTCGGCCCATGCATTTTCCTGCCGGAACGAAACGCCCAGCACCACGCTCAGCAGCGCCAGCGCCAGATACAGCCCGAAGTACAGGCTTTTGGTGGCCTTGAACTCATATTTCAACAATTGCTTCAGCATTTGAATACCTCCCGGAAATACGCATCGACACTCTTGCCCTCAGTCTCGCGGATGTCGTCCACGGCGCGGTGCGCAAAGATTCGGCCGTCCTTCAGGAACACGGCCTCGTCCAGCACCGGCTCGATGTCCTCAATGAGGTGGGTAGAAATGACAACGGTCGCGTCCTTGCTGTAGTTGGAAATGATGGTGTTCAGGATGTAGTCCCGGGCCGCAGGGTCCACGCCGCCGATGGGCTCATCCAGCAGGTAGAGACGGGCGTTGCGGCTCATGGCCAGCACCAGCTGAACCTTCTCCTTGTTGCCCTTGGAAAGGGTCTTGAGCCGGGCATTGGGGGCGATGTTCAGCCGGGCCAGCATCTCATTGGCCTTGTCGGCGTCAAAGCCGATGTAAGCCTTGGCCTGACTGGGCGTGCCGTAAAAATCCCGGAACATCTCCACCAGCTCCTCCACCCGCATCCAGTCGGGCAGCCAGTCGGCGTCCGGCAGGTAGGAGACCAGCTCCTTGGTCTCCGGGCCGGGGGCCATGCCCGCGATCCGGATGTTGCCTTCCGTGGGCTGCAGCAGACCATTGGCCAGCTTGAGCAGGGTGGTCTTGCCGCTGCCGTTGGGGCCCAGCAGCCCTACGATGCGGCCAAAATCCAGCTCCAGATCGATGCCGTCCAGCGCGGTCTTTTCCTTTCCGTATACTTTTGTCAATTTTTCACAGGTCAGCACTTTACTCATGGGGTTCTACCTCCTCTGTATCCCAGTGCTCCAACAGGGCTGCCGCCTTTTCCGGCGTGTAGCCGATGCTGCGCATCTTCTCCAGAAAATCTGCCGCGATGTCATGGGCGGCAGCAGCCCGCAGTTGTTCGATCAAATTCGTATCCTCCGTGACGTAGCGTCCGCTGGTGCGCTCGGTGCGCACAAGGCCCTCACTTTCCAGCTGGGCCAGAGCCCTCTGCATCGTGTTGGGGTTGACCCCGGCAGCTGCGGCCAGATCCCGCACCGAATCCAGATGGCCCCCCGGCGGGTAGGTGCCCGCCAGAATTCTGGCTTTGAGCCGTTCCACCAGCTGGGCATAGATCGGGCGGCTGGCATCAAACTGTTCACTCATTCTGCTTTGCCCTCCTTATGTGTTGCTGTATTAAGCAGCTAATACAATAATACACATTTTTGCATTTCTGTCAAGAGGAAACCCAAAAATTTTTTCGGACAGCAAAAAGGGACCCCGCAGCCAACCGGCTGTGGGGTCCCTCTGATTTATGGATTACTGCTGCTCCTGCGCGGCGCGCTTGGCTTCCAGCGCCAGAATGGCATCGCGGCGGCTCAGGTTGATGCGGCCCTGCTGGTCGATGTCCGTGACCTTGACCACGATGGCATCGCCCACGGCGACCACATCCTCCACGCGCTCCACACGCTTGGTGTCCAGCTTGGAGATGTGCACCAGACCTTCCTTGCCCGGTGCGATCTCCACAAAGGCACCAAAGTTCATCAGGCGGGTGACCTTGCCCTTGTAGATGGCACCGATCTCGGGGTCCTCCACAATGGTCTTGATGGTGAAGATGGCACGCTTTGCGTCCTCCTGATCCACGGCGGAGACGAACACATGGCCGTCCTCCTGCACATCGATCTTGCAGTTGCAAGTGGCACAGATGTCCTGGATGACCTTGCCGCCCTTACCGATCACGTCCTTGATCTTGTCGGTGGGGATCATCATGCTGAACATCTTGGGAGCCCAGCGGCTCAGCTCCTCACGGGGCTGTGCGATCACGGGCTTGATGATCTCGTCCAGGATGTACAGGCGGCCCTTGCGGCACTTCTCAAAGGCCTCGGCAATGATATCGTAAGTCAGGCCGTCGATCTTGATGTCCATCTGGATGGCAGTGATGCCCTTGCGGGTACCGCCCACCTTGAAGTCCATATCGCCGTGGAAATCCTCCACGCCCTGAATGTCCAGCATGGTCATCCAGCGGTCGCCCTCGGTGATCAGGCCGCAGGAGATGCCGGCAACAGGTGCCTTGATGGGCACACCGGCATCCATCAGGGCCAGGGTGGAACCGCAGATGGAAGCCTGAGAGGTGGAGCCGTTGGAGCTCAGGACCTCAGAGACACAGCGGATGGTGTAGGGGAACTCCTCCAGAGAAGGCAGCACGGGAATCAGAGCGCGCTCTGCCAGTGCGCCGTGGCCGATCTCGCGGCGGCCGGGGCTGCGGGGTGCGCGGGCTTCGCCGACAGAATACGGCGGGAAGTTATAGTGATGGATGTAACGCTTGGTCTGCTCGTCGGTCAGATCGTCCATCAGCTGGTTGTCCTTGGTGCCGCCCAGGGTGCAGGTGGTCAGCACCTGGGTCTGGCCGCGGGTGAACATACCGGAGCCGTGGACCCGGGGCAGGATGCCCACTTCGGCAGCCAGCGGGCGGATCTCGTTGATGCCGCGGCCATCCACGCGCTTGCCCTCATCCAGCAGCCAGCGGCGGACAACGTACTTCTGCATCTTATAGCTGACAAGGTCGAGGTCTGCGTCAGACAGATCGGGGTACTCCTCAGCGATCTTGTCCATGATGGGCAGCAGAGCAGCATCCCGCACATTCTTGTCGTCGGTATCCATGGCGGCCTTGAAGTCGTCCAGATACTTGTTCTGGATGGCGTGGAACACGTCCATATCCAGACCCACCACCTGGAAATCGATCTTCGGCTTGCCGCGCTCTGCAACGATGCCGTTGATGAAGGTGATGATCTTCTTGATCTCAACGTGGGCGGCCTTGATGGCATTGAGCATGGTGTCCTCGTCCACCTCGTTGGCACCGGCCTCGATCATCACGATCTTGTCCATGGTGGCGGCAACGGTCAGGGCCAGGTCGCTCACCTTGCGCTGCTCCTGGGTGGGGTTCAGGACGATCTCGCCGTCCACCAGGCCCACCTGAACACCGCCGATGGGGCCGTTCCAGGGGATCTCAGACACAGCGGTGACCAGAGATGCACCGATCATACCGGCGATCTCAGGGCTGCAATCGGGGTCCAGGCTCATCACGGTCATGGTAATGCAGACATCGTTGCGCATCTCCTTGGGGAACAGCGGGCGCATGGGGCGGTCCACCACGCGGCTGGTCAGGATGGCGCGCTCACCGGGGCGGCCTTCACGGCGCATAAAGCTGCCGGGGATGCGGCCTGCGGCGTAGAGCTTTTCCTCATACTCCACGTTCAGGGGGAAGAAATCCACACCTTCGCGGGGCTTGGGGCTCATCACAACGTTGCACAGCACGCAGGTCTCGCCGTAGCGGATCAGGGCGCTTGCGTTGGACAGGCCGCACATCTTGCCCATCTCGACCTTGAACGGACGGCCAGCCAGCGTGGTCTCGTAGACCTTGAAGTTTTCAAAGGTCTCTTTGCGGGAACCAAATTCAATTGCCATTTGGTTTTGCCTCCTTTGTCCTTTTGCGGTTTATCTTCTTATCTTCCAAAAGGCAGCGGCCAGCGCATCATAGCAATAAAGCCAACGCCCGTGCCTTTTACAGCACAGGCGCTCGATTTACTGCTGCAACGCGCAGCAGCGGCCTGTTGTTCCTCAAAAAAGAGCAAAGGGCAGGCACCACAATGCGGTACCTGCCCTCTGTTTTCTATTACTTACGCAGACCCAGGGTTGCGATCAGAGCACGGTAACGCTCGATGTCCTTCTTCTGGAGGTAGGCCAGCAGATTGCGGCGGCGGCCAACCATCTTCATCAGACCACGGCGGCTGTGGTGATCGTTAGGGTTCTTCTTCAGGTGCTCGTTCAGCTCGTTGATGTGAGCGGTCAGCAGAGCGACCTGAACCTCGGGGGAGCCAGTGTCCTTCTCGGTCAGAGCGACTTTGGCCATAACTTCCTGCTTGTTCATAGTAACAGTACCTCTTTATAAAATTTTATTTGCCGTCGGCACAGAATGCGGGAAAACGGTACTCCCAAATGGGCATACTCCCAGCCCCGTGCCGCGGTAACATGGCTAGTATAACAGAAATCCGTACAAAAAGCAAGAAAAATTTTACTATACTTTTGCAAAATAGGCCTTGGCGCGCCGGGCTGCATGGTCGATGCAGGCCTTCAGCTCGTCCAGGGTATCAAACTTTTTGCTGGGACTCAGGTAGGCGTAGAACTCCACCACCGGGTCGGTGCCATAGAGGTCGCCGGAAAAATCCGGGATAAAGGTCTCACAGGTCACCTTGGTCTCGTCCGAATTGACAGTGGGCCGGGTCCCCAGGCCGGTGGCCGAGGGATACCAGGTATCACCGATCCGGGTGCGGGTGATATAGATGCCGTAGCGGGGCATCTGGAAGCCCGCCGGGTAGATCTGGTTGATGGTGGGCACGCCCAGCGTGCGGCCCAGACCTGCCCCGTGCTGCACCGCGAAGCGGATGGCATAGGGCATCCCCAGCATGGCGTTGGCGGCAGGCACATCGCCGCCCTCCAATGCCGTGCGGATGCGGGTGGAGGACACCGGCTTTTCCTCAAACTGTGCCATGGGCACCACCACGACCTCCACCCCCAGCGGGGCGCAGAGCTCCTTCAGCAGCTCGGGGGTCCCGGCGGCCTTGGCACCAAAGGTAAAGTTTTCGCCGCAGAACAACGCCTTGGCGTGGCAGTCCTGCACGATGCCGTACACGAACTGCTCCGGGGTCATGGCGCGGATCTCCTCAAACTCAGGGCAGAGATAATACTCCACTCCCAGGCTTGCGATCAGGGCATGCTTATCCTCGGTGGAGAGCAGACGGCGGCCCTTCATTTTGCTGTCAGCGGGCAGCTTGAAGGTGAACACCGCCGGGGCAGCGCCGTGGGCCTTTGCCCACTCCACTGCTCCCTCAATGACGGCACGGTGGCCGATGTGGATGCCATCGAAGTAGCCCATGGCAACAGCAGTGCCGCCCTCATGTTCCAGCGCCAGGGGCGACAGAGATGAAACGATTTGCATTGGTCGTCAGTTCCTTTCCACGAACAGCTTTTCCACCTTGAGCACACCGTTCACCACATTGGCAAGACCCAGAAACTGCCCTCCGGCGTTCCGCACGCGGTAGCGGCCGTCGGCAGCGGGATAGCGGCTGGTGGGGCACCCGTTGTAGAGGTGCTGCTCCACCCGCTCGTCCGCCACCAGCAGCGGCAGGCTGGCGAACACGCTTTCCACCGGCAGCATCAGAGCCTGCAGGGCCTCCGGCCCTGCGTCCTTTGCCGCCTGGATCTCTTCCAGCGTGTGGGCATCGGCTTCGGAATACACCCCGGCGGCCACGCGGCGCAGGGCGCTCATGGTGCCCTTCTGGCCCATGGCTTCGGCGATCTCCTCCAGCAGCACCCGGATATAGGTGCCCTTGGAGCACTTTACGGTCAGGGCATACTCGTTTTCCGCAGGGCTGCCCTCGTACCGGATGTCCAAAATCTCAATCGGCCGGGCCTTGCGCTCCACAGTTTTGCCCTCACGGGCCAGCTTATAGAGCGGCTGACCGTTGATCTTGACTGCCGAGTACATGGGCGGGGTCTGCATCCGGGGGCCGAGGAACTGCGGCAGAACGGCCAGCAGCTCCTGCTCCCCTGCCGTTACCGGGGCGGTCTCCAGCACAGTGCCGGTCACATCCCCGGTATCGGTGCGCTGGCCCAGCCTGAGGACAGCGCGGTAGGCCTTGGTGTGGTCGAGCTGCAGATCAACTGCCTTGCTGGCCCCGCCGCAGAACACCGGCAGAACACCGGTCGCCATGGGGTCCAGCGTACCGCTGTGGCCCAGTTTCCGGGTGCCCAGAATCCCCCGCAGCTTGGCAATGACATCAAAGCTGGTCCAATCGGTGGGCTTATCAACAATGAGGATCCCCTGCATCATGCTTCCTCCTGCGGTGCATCAAGAACAGCTTCCACCTCAGAGAGGATCGCGCTCTTGGCGTTGTCAAGGTTGCCCAGCAGCTCACAGCCCGCCGCACGGGTGTGGCCGCCGCCGCCCAGACGGCGGGCAATGGCACAGGCATCCACACCCTTGGCGGTGCGCACGCTGATGCGGTAGCTGCCGCCGGGCTGCTGGCGCAGGGTCAGGCCGACCTTCACGCCCTCAATGCTGATGGGCAGGCTGGTCAGCTCTTCCAGATCCGCAGGGTCTACCCTGCTCTGCTCGATCTCATCCCGGGTCAGGTAGATGAGGGCGCAGCGGCCATCCAGATGATATTCCAGATGGTTGCGGGCGATCCGCTCGGCTTCCATCCGCTCCCGGGACTTGGTGTCAAACAGCAGGGTGTTCAGCTCCTCCACATGGGCACCGGCCTCCATCAGCTTGGCAGCAGTGATGTGGGTGCTGGCCTTGGTGGAAGAGAACTTGAAGCAGCCGGTATCCGTGGACAGGCCGGTATACAGGCAATCGGCAATGTGGGGGGTGATCTCCACATGCATGGCACAGATCACCTCATACAGCAGCTCTGCCGCAGCGGCAGCGCTGCCGTCCAGCAGCGTGAACTCGGCGTAGCCGCTGTTGCCTGCATGGTGGTCGATGCACAGGTCCACATGGCGCGTGTACTGGGGAACGCCGTTGCCCTCGCCAAACAGCTGGACGCTGGCAACATCCACAGCCACTACGATCTGCGGCTCAAATTCGCCCTTGAACAGGCGGGGGTTGGTAAATGCGTACCGGCCGGGGATGGGGTCGGCGCAGAGCACGGCTGCGTGTTTTTCCAGTGCAAGCAGCGCATAGTAGAGCGCGCTGCCGCAGCCGACCGTATCACCATCCGGGTTTTTGTGGCACAGAATCAAGATGTTATCCGCAGCAAGCAGCTTTTCTGCCATCTGCTGTACATTCAGCTGTTCTGTCATCCCATGTTCCATCCTTTCCGCAAGGCTGATTATTCCTCGGTCTCTTCCGGCTGGCTGGTTTCCTCAGCGTCACCGTTCACGTTCAGCGTGCGGAGCAGCTCATTGATGTGGGCTGCGTAGGCGGCACCGTCGTCCTCCACAAAGATGAAGCGCGGAGCCTTCCGGATGTGCATCTTCTTGCTGACCTCGGTGCGCACATGGCCTGCGGCACGGTTCAGTGCCTCGATGGCGGGCTTGGGGCCGTCCTCGCGGCCCATCACGCTCACATAGACCTTTGCAACATCCAGGTCAGGTGTCACATCCAGACGGGTGACGGTCAGCAGACCGCCCTCCAGGCGGGGGTCCTTCAGCCGTCCGATGATGGCAATGACCTCACGCTTCATATCCTGGGCAAGACGACCCATATTTTTCTGAGACATAGCTTCTCCTCTAAAACAAAACCCCTCAGTCTCGCTTGCGCTCGACAGCTCCCCTAATGGGGGTGCCTTTGGCATAAAGATGAGGCTTCACCCGGCTGCCAAGGCCTCCCCTACTAGGGGAGGTGGCATTGCGAAGCAATGACGGAGAGGTTTAATCCGTTCCTTAGTCCCGATATTCTTCCATCTTGAAGGCCTCGTAAACGTCGCCTTCCTTGACATCGGCAAACTTTGCCAGCGTAACGCCGCACTCGTAGCCCTCGGCCACTTCCTTGGCATCATCCTTGAAGCGCTTCAGAGATGCGATCTCGTCCTCCGTGATGACGATGCCGTCACGGACAACGCGCACCTTGCTGTCGCGGGTGATCTTGCCGCTGGTCACGCGGCAGCCAGCAACGGTGCCCACGTTGCTGATCTTGTAGACCTGACGGACCTGCAGCTCACCCAGAGCGACCTCGCGGAACTTGGGAGCCAGCATGCCCTTCATAGCATCGGTGACATCGTTGATGGCATCGTAGATGACGCGGTACATCCGCATCTCGACCTTGGTGGCAGCGGCTTCTTCCTTGGCCACGTTGTCGGGGCGGACATTGAAGCCGATGATGATGGCGTTGGAGGCATCAGCCAGGTCAACGTCGGACTTGCTGATGGCACCGACACCGGCGTGGATGACGCGGACGCGCACCTCATCATTGGAGATCTTCTCCAGGCTCTGCTTGACGGCCTCGGCGGAGCCCTGCACATCAGCCTTGACGACAATGGCCAGCTCCTTCATATCGTTCTGTGCCATCTGGCTGAACAGGTTATCCAGAGTGACCTTCTGGAAGGAGGAGAACTGCTTCTCCTTGGCAGCGGCAATGCGCTGCTCTGCCAGCTCACGGGCCAGACGCTCGTCGGCAACGGCCTCGAACAGGTCGCCTGCCTCGGGCACAGCGGTCAGGCCGGTGATCTCCACGGGGGTGGAGGGGCCTGCATCGTTCAGCAGCATGCCCTTGTCGCTGCGCATGGTACGCACACGGCCCACAGCGGTACCGGCAATGATGACATCACCGGCATGCAGGGTGCCGTTCTGCACCAGAATGGTGGCGATGGGGCCCTGGCCCTTGTCCAGACGAGCCTCAACAACAGCACCCTTGGCGCGGCGGTTGGGGTTGGCCTTGAGCTCCATGACCTCGGCCTCCAGCGCGATCCGCTCCAGCAGGTCGTTGATGCCCATGCCGGTCAGAGCCGAGACGGGGATGCAGGCCACATCGCCGCCCCAGTCCTCGGTGATGATGCCGTACTTGGTCAGGCCTTCCATCACGCGCTCGGGGTTTGCAGTGGGCTTATCCATCTTGTTCATGGCCACGATGATCTTGACATTGGCAGCCTTGGCGTGGTTGATGGACTCCACGGTCTGGGGCATGATGCCGTCATCGGCGGCAACGACCAGAACAGCGATATCGGTCATGTTGGCACCGCGGGCACGCATGGAGGTGAATGCCTCGTGGCCCGGCGTATCCAGGAAGGTGATCAGGCTGTCGTTGATCTTGACCTGATATGCACCAATGGCCTGGGTGATGCCGCCAGCCTCGCCTGCGGTGACATTGGTCTTGCGGATGGCATCCAGGATACTGGTCTTGCCGTGGTCAACGTGGCCCATGACACAGACAACGGGGGGACGCTCCACCAGATCCTCGGCGGAATCCTCCTCCTGGGTGAACAGGCGCTCCTCGATGGTCACATGCACCTCGTGCTCGACCTTTGCGTGGAACTCCTCAGCCAGCAGGGATGCGGTATCGAAATCGATCACGTCATTGATGGCGTGCATCTCGCCCATCTGCATGAACTTGGCAATGACCTTGCCGGCCTGCTGCTTCAGGCGGGCAGCCAGCTCGCCGACGGTGATCTCATCGGGGATCATCACCTTCAGCTGTGCGTTGCGGGCCTTTTCCAGCTGGATGCGCTGCAGGCGCTCGAACTCGGTCTCGCGCTTGCCCTTCTGGAACTGCTGGCGCTGGCGCTGGCCGCGCTGGGTGAACTTCTGCTTGTTGCCCTGCGGGGTGGGCTTGCGGCGGTTCTCGGTGTTCTTGGTGGAAGCCAGATCGTCGTAGCGGGCATCAAAGCGGTCCACGTTCACATCCACGGTGCGGGTATCGACCGTCACCTGGCTGTCCTCGCGGCGGACAGAGACGGACTGAGCGGGGGCAGCAGAGGCCTTGGCACCGGTCTCGCGGGCCAGCTCGCTCAGGGAGACTGTCTTCTCCTCGCGCTTCTTGTGCTGCTCGTTCTTCTTCTCGCCGTGCTTATTGTTGTTATTGTTTGCCTTGGGCTGCTCTGCCTTTGCAGCAGGGGCAGCGGGCTTTGCCTCAGGCTTCTTCTCAGCAGCCTTGGGCTCTGCCTTTTTCTCCGCAGGCTTCTCGGCCTTTTTCTCCGCCTTCTTTTCAGGCTGGGCAGGCTGCTTTGCGCTGTTCAGGTACTCGTCCAGGCTGGCAACGCTGTTGTCCTTGCTGAATTTCTCCAGCAGGTAGTTCAGCTCGTTCTCTTCCAGGGTGGAGCTGTTCTTCTTGCCGGTGCTGCCCATGGCAGCCAGCTCATCCAGGACCTTCTTTGCAGAAACATTCAGGTCCTTTGCAAAATCGCTCACTTTATATTTTACGGTCATTCGCTCATATCCTCCTCATTTTTGATTGCCCCGCAGTCCGAAAGACGGTCAAAGCAGAGCTTTGCGAGGTTGCGGTCAGTCACCGCGTAAACAGCCACAGGCTTGCGGCTGATATCGGCCAGGCGGTCCTGGGTCAGCGGCATGGAGATCACGTCCACCAGGTCGCCCACAGCGTAGTTCAGACGCTGCACGGTCTTGGCGCTGGCATCGGACGCGACCATTACCAGCCATGCCTTGCTCTTGACGCAGGCATCTTCCACGGCATCAAAGCCCATGGTCAGCGCGCCTGCCTTGCGGCAGAGGCTCAGCGCCTGAAACAGCGCTTCTTCCGGAGCCATTTTGGGCTTTTCGGGGGTATTGTTATGCTTCGCCATTCGGCTGGGCCTCCTTTTCCACGTCGGCCAGCTGTGCGGCCAGCGCATCGTAAACCTCGGCGGGAACCGGCTGCTCAAAGCAGCGCTCCAGCGCCTTTTTCTTTTTGGCCTTTGCCAGACAGGCCGGGTCCGGGCAGAGGTAAGCGCCGCGGCCCGGCTTCTTGCCCACGGGGTCGATGCTGATCTCGCCGCTGGGGGCGCGCACCACCCGCACCAGTTCCTTTTTGGGGCGGCTGGTCATGCAGCCGATGCACTGGCGGGCAGGGATCTTTTTTTGTGCCATCCGGTTTCCCTCCTTCAGGTGCGGTCACAGCCGCTCTTACTCAGCGTCCTCGGTCTTGGGCTCGGCAGCCTTGGGCTCCTCGTCCTCGCCGTAGTAGCCGCTCTCGGGGCGGATGTCGATGTTGTAGCCGGTCAGGCGGGCGCACAGGCGGGCGTTCTGACCCTTGTTGCCAATGGCCAGGCTCAGCTGCTGGTCGGGCACGGTGACGCGGCAGGAGCGGGTCTCGCCGGGCAGCAGCTCGACCTTGAGCACCTTGGCGGGGCTCAGGGCAGCGGAGATGAACTCGGAGACATCCTCGCTCCACTTGACGATATCGATTTTCTCACCGCCCAGCTTCTCGACCACAGCGGCCACACGGTCGCCGTGGGGGCCGATGCAGGCAGAAACGGGGTTGACGTTGGCATCCTTGCTCCAGACAGCCATCTTGGTGCGGGCACCGGCCTCGCGGCTGATGGCCTTGACCTCAACGGTGCCGTCATAGATCTCGGGCACTTCCAGCTCGAACAGGCGCTTGACCAGGCCCGGGTGGGTGCGGCTGATCATCACGCGGGCACCGCGCTCGCCGCTGACCACGTCCACAACGTAAACCTGCAGGGTCTGGCCCTCGGTGTAGGTCTCGCCGGGCACCTGCTCGTTGCGGGGCAGGATGGCCTCGCCGCCCTTGCCCAGGTCCAGGGCCACAATGCCCTTCTCGTTGTCCACACGGGTAACGGTGGCCTGGATGATATCATGGGCGCGGGACTGGATCTCGCTCAGCTGCTGGCTGCGCTCGGCTTCCCGGATGCCCTGACGGATGACATGCTTTGCGGTCTGGGCGGCAATGCGGCCGAAGTCCTTGGTCTTGAGGGGGGTCACAACGCGGTCGCCGACCTCATAGCTCTTGCGGATCTTCTGGGCCTCGGTGATGCCGATCTCGGCGTGCTCATCGTACCAGTCCTCATCGGCGACAACGTTCTGCACCAGAGCGACGTTGAACTTGCCGCTGTCGGGGTCGATCTCCACCAGAACGTTGTCGTCCTCGACCTCATAGTTCTTCTTGACAGCGATCACGATGGCAGCCTTGATCTTCTCGATCAGGTACTCTGCGGTGATGCCGCGCTCATGCTCCAACATGGAGAGAGCTTCAAAAAATTCATTGTTCGCTGCAGCCATTTTTCGGGTTCCTCCTAAATATCATTCTTTCTCTTTTAATCAAACAGGTCCTCGTCGTCACACAGGCGCACCGTGCTGACGGCGGAAAGCTCAAACTGCATGGGGCCGGCCGGGCCTTCGAGCGTGATGGTATTGCCTTCGCGGGAAGTCAGGAGGCCGGAAAACTCCTTAACACCGTTCTCGTTGGCCCGGTACAGCCTGACGCTGACCTTCTGGCCCCGAACGGCTTCGTAGTGCTCCGGGCGGGTCAGCTTGCGGCCCAGGCCGGGGCTGCCGACTTCCAGATAATAGCTCTGTTCAATGGGGTCCGCCTCATCCAGGATGGGGTCCAGCGCATGGGAGACATCGGCACAGGTGTCGGTGTCCATGGTGGTGCCGTCCGTTTTGTCGATGAGGACACGGAGATACCAGTCCGGCCCTTCCTTTTCAAAGACCACGTCCCACAGGCGCAGGCCCATGCCCTCCACAGTGGGGCGGACAAGCGCTTCGACTCTCTGGGCGGTATTTCCGCCAGACTGCTTCGCCATAAAAACCTCCAAACAAACAAGAAACGCGGACCTTGCGGCCCACGTTTCAGTAAAAGTTATATCGTACTATTAGAATATAGCATACTTCCGGTAATTATGCAAGGGGTTTCGTGAAATTTTGCCCTTACAGCACCCAGACACCGTTCCGGAACAGTTCCACCACACGGCCGTCACGGCACTTGCCGGTGATATGGCTGTCCTCTGCACCGATCATCACATCCTCATGGATGGTGGACTGGTTCATGCCGCGCTCTTCCAGCTGCTCCTTGGTCAGGCCGGTGCCGCCCTCGGTGGTGCCGGGATAGCTGGCACCAAAGGCGATGTGGCAGGCCGCGTTCTCATCGAACAGGGTGCTGTAGAACAGCGCGCCGCTGCGGTTGATGGGGCTGGATGCGGGCACCAGTGCCACCTCACCGATATGGCGGGCACCCTCGTCGGTATCCAGCAGCCGGCCCAGCAGGTCAGCGCCCTCCTCGGCTCCATGCTCAACGACCTTGCCATCCTTGAAGGTAACATGGAATCCCTTGATGAGCTGGCCATTGAACACATAGGGCTTGGTGCCGTAGACGATACCGTCCACCTTATCCTTGTGGGGAGCAGTGAACACTTCCTCGGTGGGGATGTTGGGCAGGAAGAACACGCCCTTTTCGCTCTTGCTTCCGGCGCTCTCCCAAATCGCCTGTTCGGCCAGACCCACGGTCAGGTCGGTACCGTTGCTGCTCTCAAAGTGAACGCTTTCCAGATCCAGCGCATTCATCTTCTCGCCCAGACTGGTCAGACGGTCCAGATGTGCCTTCCACTCGTTGACGGGGTCACCGCCGGTCACGCGGCAGACATCAAAGATGAGCTGCCACAGCTTCTCGATGGCGGCATCCGTATCCAGCTCGGGGAACATCTTCTTTGCCCAGGGGGCGCTGGGCATGGCGGCAATGGACCACTGCACCCTGTCATTCATGGTGTACTCCCGCCAAGGAGCCATAAATTTCCGGTTGGCGGCGTTCACACGGCTGATCTTGGCACCATCCAGACCGGCGTAGACCTCGGGGTCATCCGCAATGAGGTGCAGCACGCAGACACTGCCCTCGCTCTCTGCGTAGTCGAGGTAGCGGCGCAGCTGGTAGGGCTTGCTGTCGGTCAGGGCTTCCTCGCTGCCCAGCTCCATCCGGGTGCGGGATACGGCATTGTCGCTCCAGTCCACCTGAACATCACGGGCACCGGCCTCAAAGCCGCTGCGCACACACAGGCGGGCCAGCGGGGCAGCCTCCAACGGGCAGCGGATGATCATGGTCTGGCCCGGCTGAGGGTTCACGCCCACCCGGACGATAAAGTCAGCGTATTTTTTGAGCAGTTCATCAAAGTTTTTCACAAAAGGTTCCTTTCTGCCGCAAGAAACGGCATGGTTGTTTTGCCCTAAGTATACCCTCTTTTTTCAATTCTGTCCATCGGATAAAAGAAAACAGACGCTTCCGGCGTTGAAAAACGGGGAAACGTCTGCTATACTAACCTTGGGAGTGCTGTCCACATACGGTAAGCGGTCTAACCTTTCCGGCCCAAGCGTCGGGGAGGCGAATATTTTTTGTCGTGCCCCTGACGCTCTGCTGCGAAAGGGGTGATGCTCTATGACGCTATTGGAAACTTTAGCCCTGCTGACGTTGCTTGCAACCGTCGGCTTTGGCGTGTTCGATATCGCATGGAAAATCTTTACACACAAAAAATGACCGCCCTCAGCGTCCAAACTTGAGCGGTCATTCTTTGTGAATAACTTGCCGGGAAGGTACTGACCGTTTGCCGGACAGCACTCTCTTTATCTATAATATACCACAGCCCCGCCGAAATTGCAACGGCGGGGCTGTTTTTATTTGGATCAGAACTCGATCTTGCTCTCGATATAGCTCTTGAGCTCGGAGATGGGCATACGCACCTGCTCCATGGTGTCACGGTCGCGGACGGTGACGCAGTTGTCAGCTGCGATCCCCTTGGCCTCGTCACCCACGGTGTCGAAGTCCACGGTGATGCAGTAGGGAGTGCCGATCTCATCCTCGCGGCGGTAACGCTTGCCGATGGAACCGGTATCATCGTAGTCCACCATGAAGTACTTGCTCAGCTCGTTACGAATCTCCATGGCCTTGTCGCCCAGCTTCTTGCTCAGGGGCAGCACAGCACACTTGTAGGGAGCCAGAGCCGGATGCAGACGCAGGACGGTGCGGACATCTTCCTTGCCCTTGGCATCGACCAGATGCTCCTCATCGTAAGCCTCGCACAGGAAAGCCAGTGCCACACGGTCGCAGCCCAGAGAGGGCTCGATCACGTAGGGGATGTAGTGCTCGTTGGTCTCGCTGTCGAAGTACTCCAGGCTCTTGCCGGAGGCCTCCTGATGGCGGGTCAGGTCGTAGTTGGTGCGGTCTGCAATGCCCCACAGCTCGCCCCAGTCGGTGAACGGGAAGGCATACTCGATATCGGTGGTGGCACGGCTGTAGAAGGCCAGCTCTGCGGGCTCGTGGTCACGCAGGCGCAGATGCTCCTTCTTGATGCCCAGGCTCAGCAGCCAGTTCTCGCAGTAGTTCTTCCAGTAAGCAAACCACTCCAGATCGGTGCCGGGCTTGCAGAAGAACTCGCACTCCATCTGCTCGAACTCACGGGTGCGGAAGGTGAAGTTGCCCGGGGTGATCTCGTTGCGGAAGGCCTTGCCCACCTGGCAGACACCAAAAGGCAGCTTGCGGCGGGTGGTGCGCTGGATGTTGGCAAAGTTGACGAAAATGCCCTGTGCGGTCTCGGGGCGCAGGTAGCAGGTAGAAGAGCTGTCTTCGGTAACACCGATGGCAGTCTTGAACATCAGGTTGAACTTGCGGATGGGGGTGAAGTCATGCTTGCCGCAGACAGGGCAGACGATGTCCTCGTGGTCGGCGATGAACTGATCCATCTCATCAAAGCTCATGGCATCCACATTGACCTCGGGATGCTCCTCACCGATCAGCTTATCGGCGCGGTGGCGGGCCTTGCAGGCACGGCAGTCCAGCAGGGGGTCAGAGAAGCTGGAAACGTGGCCGGTGGTCACCCAGGTCTGGGGGTTCATAATGATGGCAGCATCCAGGCCCACATTGTAGGGGCTCTCCTGGACAAACTTCTTCAGCCATGCTTTCTTGACGTTGTTCTTGAACTCAACGCCCAGGGGACCGTAGTCCCAGCTGTTGGCAAGACCGCCATAGATCTCAGAACCGGGGAACACGTAACCACGGTTCTTGCAAAGATTGACGATCATATCAAGGGTCTTTTCGCTCTGTTCCATTGTAATAACATCCTTTCCGTCCGCGGCTGGCTTGCCGTGTCGTGTGTGTTGTTTCGGGCAGCTTTCCCCACTGCCGCGTATCTCTACTTTACCATGTTTTCTTATTTTTGTAAAGCAAAAGGCCGCTGCATTTCTGCAACGGCCCTTTCTTTCTGAGAAACAGGCGGGGTGACGTTTCCCGCATCTCCTAACACCGGGCGACGGCTGCCTGTTCCGTCCTCTGTTTCTCTTTGCAAGTTTTACTTATGATACTTCATACCGGCATTGATGGTACAGGCCCGGTAGATCTGTTCGGTCAGCACCAGGCGGGCCAGCTGATGGGGCATGGTGATGCGGCCCATACTGAATCTGAGGGCTGCGGCTTTCTTCACCTCATCGGACAGGCCGTGGGAGGAGCCGATGACGAACGCCACATCCCCTGCCCCGCTGTTTGCGCGGTCGGCCAGGAACTGCGCCAGCTCATCGGAGGAGATCTGCCTGCCCTCAATGCACATGGCAACGATGGCAGCACCCTTGCGCACATTGGAGAGGATGGCTTTTCCTTCCTTCTCCAGTGCTTTTTTCACCACAGCATCGGAGGCATTTTTCTCCTCGATCTTTTCCTCCGGCAGCTCGATGATCCGGAATGCCGCAAAGGCAGCCAGACGCTTCTGGTACTCTGCCACGCCCTCGGCAAAATATTTTGCGTTCATTTTACCAATACAGATCAGGTCAATATTCTGCATTACAGCTTCCTCTTTTCAGGATAAACGATTTAAAATTGTCTCCGCTACTGCTTGAACTCCCTCAGTCACGGCTTACGCCGTGCCAGCTCCCTCGGAGAGGGAGCCTCTGGCGAAACCGGATACTTTGCAATTCAAGCAAAAGCTTTCCCGCCATGCCAAAGGCCCCATCCTAGAGGGGGCTGTCGAGCGAATGCGAGACTGGGGGAGTTTTTTACAGCATTGTCAGCTGCTCCCCCTCGTCCTCGGCGCGGATAAGCGCACCGGTGGCGGGCAGGCTGCGGACACGGTAGCGGTGGGGGTTAGCAAGCTCCAGCGTTTCTGCCGGGACGACAGATGCAATGGTCTGGTTCTTTTTCAGGGTCACAACAGCAACACCCTGGCTGTCGCGGGTGGTCTTGGCAGCGATCTGCGCCGTGTTGACCAGCAGCATCCGGCCTGCGCTGGTGCGGATGGCCAGCTCCGTGTCCTCGGGCAGGAAGAGCAGCTTTGCCAGCGGCTCCTTGTCGGAGTAGGCCTTGAGCAGCTTGCGGCGGTTCTGCTTGGTGGCGTAAGAGGCCAGCGGGATCTTTGCGCACTTGCCGCCCGCAAAGAAGAAGAGGACATAGCCGCTGTAATCGCCCGTAATGACCATAGCGAGGATATTCTCACCCTCATCCATTCCCAGACGACCCGGCAGGTAGATGCCCATCTGGGCCACCTTGCCGTCCTCCAGCTCGTTCAGGCGCACCTTGTACACCTGCTGTTTGTCGGTAAAGAAGAGGGCCTCCACATTGTTCCGCGTCTCCACCTGATGGATGATCTCATCGCCCTCTTTCAGCTTGTGGGCACCGGCGGTGCGCAGGCTCTGGGGCGGGATCTTTTTCAGGTAGCCCTCACGGGTAAAGAACACAGTAACAGGATAATCCGGGATGGATTCCTCTTCGGCACCGCTCTCCTCCTCGGGCAGATCATACAGGATCTCGCTGCGGCGGGGCTGTGCGTACTTTTTGGCCACATCGTTCAGCTCATTGATGATGATGCGGCGGATGCGGGCAGGCTTTGCCAGAATATCGTTCAGGTCGGCAATGTCCTTTTCCAGCTGTTCGATCTCACCCGTCCGCTTGAGGATATACTCCCGGTTCAGGTGACGCAGCTTGATCTCAGCCACATAGTCAGCCTGCACCTCGTCGATGCCAAAGCCGATCATCAGGTTGGGCACCACCTCGGTCTCCTCCTCGGTGGTGCGGATGATATGGATGGCCTTATCGATATCCAGCAGGATGGCGGCAAGGCCCTTGAGCAGGTGGAGCCGCTTTTCCTTGCCGTGGAGATCGTAGTAGGTGCGGCGGCGGACACACTCCATCCGGAAAGCTGTCCACTCCTGCAGGATCTCCCGCACACCCATGACCCGGGGCTGACCGGACACCAGCACGTTGAAGTTGCAGCTGAAGCTGTCCTCCAGCGGGGTGGTCTTGTAGAGCTTGGCCATCAGCTTTTCCGGGTCCACGCCGCGCTTGAGGTCAAGGGTCAGCTTGAGGCCGTTCAGGTCGGTCTCATCCCGCATATCGCTGATCTCTTTGATCTTGCCCGCCTTGACCAGTTCGGCGATCTTGTCCATGATGGCTTCCACGGTGGTGGTGGGCGGGATCTGCGTGATCTCCAGCATATTCTCGCCGGGCACCACATTGTACCGGGCACGCACCTTGATGCTGCCCCGGCCATTCTCATAGACCTCCCGCATCTGGGCCTCATCGTACAGGATCTGGCCGCCGCCCACGAAATCCGGGGCAGGCATGGTGGTGGAGATATCGTGTTTGGGATCCTTCATCAGGGCCACGGTGGTGGCGCACAGCTCTGCCAGATTGAAGGAGCAGATGTTGCAGGCCATTCCGACTGCAATGCCCAGGGTATTGTTGGCCAGAATGGTGGGGAAGGTCACGGGCAGCAGGGTCGGCTCGGTGGTGGTGCCGTCGTAGTTGGGCACAAAGTCCACGGTCTCCTTATCGATATCCCGGAACAGTTCCTCGCAGACACCCTCGAGCTTGGCCTCGGTATAACGGGCAGCGGCGCAGGACATATCCCGGCTGTACGCCTTGCCGAAGTTGCCCTTGCTGTCCACAAAGGGCACCAGCAGGCTCTCGTTGCCCCGGCCCATGCGCACCATGGTATCGTAGATGGCGGCATCACCGTGGGGGTTCAGGTGCATGGTGCTGCCCACGATGTTGGCCGACTTGGTGCGGGCACCCTTCAGCAGCCCCATGCCGTACATGGTGTACAGCAGCTTGCGGTGGGCGGGCTTGAAGCCATCGATCTCGGGCAGGGCGCGGGAGACGATGACGCTCATCGCGTAGGGCATATAGTTGGTCTCCAGCGTGCTGGTGATGGGATCTTCCAGCACACTGCCCGCGTTCAGGATCTCAACGCCGTCGCCCAGCTGCGGGCGGACAGGCTTGGTCGTTTTTTTGGTTGTTCGTTTTGCCATTTTTGCTCCTCTTGTTTATTGCGCCTGTTCTTTTTCGGCAAACAAGCTCGCCCTCTCAGCCTCGCTTTGCTCGGCAGCTCCCCCAAAGGGGGAGCCCTTGGCAGTCCACATAAGCTTCATCTCTTTGCCAAGGCCTCTCCCTTTGGGAGAGGTGGATTTGCGTAGCAAAGACGGAGAGGGCGAGGCCGTCAATCTCTCAGCTCACATCCAGATCATCCAGATATTCTGCGCCGTGCTGTGCAATATGCTCCTTGCGTCCGGCCAGGTTGTCTCCCAGCAGCAGGTCAAACACCCGGGCCGTTTCCTCCACGTCCGTGGGCAGCACCTTGATCAGGCGGCGGCTCTCGGGGTTCATGGTGGTCAGCCACATCATCTCCGGATCGTTTTCACCCAGACCTTTGGAGCGCTGGATGGTATACTTTTTGTCGCCGATCTCCTTCAGGAACGCTGCCTTTTCCGGCTCGGTGTAGGCAAAATAGGTGTGGTCCTTTGTGGTGATCTCATACAGCGGCGATTCCGCGATATAGACATAGCCCTCATTGATCAGAGTGGGGGTCAGCCGGTAGAGCATGGTCAGCACCAGCGTGCGGATCTGGTAGCCGTCCACGTCAGCATCGGTACAGATGACGATCTTGTTGTAGCGCAGGTTATCGATGTTGAAGGTGGCAAGCTCCTTGTTGTGCTTGCCGCCCAGCTCCACGCCGCAGCCCATGACCTTGATCAGGTCCACGATGACATCAGACTTGAAGATACGGGCGTAATCGGCCTTCAGGCAGTTCAGGATCTTGCCGCGGATGGGCATGATGGCCTGATATTCACTGTCGCGGCTCTGCTTGACCGCGCCCATAGCGGAATCACCCTCCACAATGTAGAGCTCCCGGCGGGAAGCATCCTTGGTGCGGCAGTCCACGAACTTCTGCACCCGGTTGGCCAGATCGATCTGGGTGGAGAGCGTCTTTTTGATGCTCTGGCGGGTCTTTTCGGCGTGCTCGCGGCTCTGCTTGTTCACCAGCACCTGCTGGCAGATCTTCTGGGCCTCCTCCGGCTTTTCAAGGAAGTAGACCTCCAGGTAATGCTTGAGGAAATCAGTCATGGCCTGCGAGACGAACTTGTTCGTGATGGCCTTCTTGGTCTGGTTCTCGTAGCTGGTACGGGTGGAGAAGCTGGACGAGACGTAGACCAGGCAGTCCTGCACATCCTGGAAGCTGATGGCGCTCTCGCCCTTCTTATAGAGGTTCTTGTCCTTCAGGTATTTGTTGATCTGATAGACAAAAGCCGTACGGACGGCGTGCTCGGGGCTGCCGCCGTGTTCCAGCCAGGAGGAGTTGTGATAGTATTCCAGCAGCTGCACCTTATTGGAGAAGCAGAAGGCAGCGCTCATCCGCACCTTATAATCCGGCTGATCCTCACGGTCACGGCCGGAGGCTTCGCTTTCGCAGCTGAACACCGGGGTCAGGGTGTCCTCTCCTGCCACCTCCTGCACATAGTCGGCGATACCGTTCTGGTAGCACCAGCTCTCCTTCCAGGGCTTGCCGGTGGCGGGATCCTTCTCCTTTTCGTCCGTAAAGTTCAGGGTCAGGCCCGCGTTGACCACGGCCTGACGGCGCAGCACATCCTTATAGTAGCTGCCGGGCACGTCAATGTCCGTAAACACCTCATCGTCTGGCTTCCAGTGGATGATGCTGCCGGTACGGCGGCCCTTGTAGGGCTCCTTCTGCAGGCCGCCCACGTTCTCACCCTTTTTGAAGTCGAGGTGGTAATGAAAGCCGTCGCGGTAGATATCGGCGGTCATCCAGGCAGAGGCGTACTGGGTGGCGCACAGGCCCAGACCATTCAGGCCCAGGCTGAACTCGTAGTTGTCCTCGCCCTCACCGTATTTGCCGCCCGCGTACATCTCACAGAACAGCAGCTCCCAGTTGTAGCGGCCCTCGCCGTTGTTCCAGTCCACGGGCATACCGCGGCCAAAGTCCTCCACGATCACGCTGCCGTCCTTGCAGCGGGTCACATTGATGGTATCGCCGTGGCCATCGCGGGCTTCATCAATGGAGTTGGAGACGATCTCAAAAATAGAGTGGGCGCAGCCCTCCACGCCGTCTGAGCCAAAGATGACGGCCGGGCGCTTGCGCACACGGTCGGCACCCTTCAGCGAAGTAATGCTTTCGTTGCCATATTCCTGTTTTCTTGCCATGCTGTCCTCCGGGCCTGTTCTCTTGTAATGAGCAGGTCGTCAAATCAAAACGCCTTTGCTCTTTCCCTTATAATAAGTATAAGCGATGTGTAAAGAGCAAAAGCGTCGGTGTTCTTTTCTTTTATTAAACCATAGGTTGTATTACTTGTCAATTTCTTCGGGCAGATTTCTTGTCCTTCCGATCCGGCAGAAAAGCGTGCAAAAAGTCATTCTTATTTTGCACGTTGAAACGCATAAAATGAAAAAAGTTTCAGTTTTTTTCAAAAAATTTGAATTTACCCCTTTACAAAATCAAAATTTCAGGTATAATAATCATCGTCCGGTGCGCCTCTGTAGCTCAGTCGGTAGAGCAGGGGACTGAAAATCCCCGTGTCATTGGTTCGATTCCGATCGGAGGCACCACCTTTCAGAAGAACAAGAATTACTCCTGTTCCTCTGATATGCGGCCGTAGCTCATCTGGTAGAGCGCCACCTTGCCAAGGTGGAGGTAGCGAGTTCGAGCCTCGTCGGCCGCTCCATAACGGAGTGGTAATAATCACTCCGGATATGGCCCGGTAGCTCAGTTGGTTAGAGCACCAGCCTGTCACGCTGGGGGTCGTCGGTTCGAGCCCGATCCGGGTCGTCTTTCCCTGTGGTGCAAGGGTAAATGCACCAATATGCGGCCGTAGCTCATCTGGTAGAGCGCCACCTTGCCAAGGTGGAGGTAGCGAGTTCGAGCCTCGTCGGCCGCTCCAAATGGAGTGGAAATATTCACTCCAAATATGGTGACGTGGCCAAGTGGTAAGGCAAGGGTCTGCAAAACCCTCATCCACCAGTTCAAATCTGGTCGTCACCTCCAAAAGTTCCCGGAAGCTGCGGCTTCCGGGATTTTTTGTTTTTGCTTTTCTTTTCCCCGTTCCCGTGTTACAATGGGGATACTATTTTTGCGGAAAGGAGGGTCTGCCATGCCCGCTGAACATCACACCACCCTGACCTCGGACACGCCGGTGCGCTACCTCAAGGGCGTGGGGCCCAAGACCGCCGAGCGGTTTGAGAAACTGGGCATCGTGACACTGGCCGATCTGCTCTGCCACTATCCCCGGCGTTACATCGATTTTTCCCGCCCCTACTCCATTGCCGAGGCCCCGCCAGACACCGAGTGCGTGGTGAAGGCCGAGGTGTTCGCCAAACCTGCCGGGCGCATCCTGCCGGGCGGGCGGCGGATGGAGCGCATCACCGCCGGGGACGATGTTTCCAGCCTGGAGATCACCTGGTTCAACAATCCCTATGCCACCCAGAAGCTGGAGCTGGGGCAGGAATACTATTTTGAGGGCATCGTGACCGGCGGGATGCTTCGCCGTCAGATGGTCAACCCGCAGGTGCGCACAGCGGCACAGATCACCGCCGCTCCCTTCGAGGCCGTTTACCCCCAGACCGAGGGGCTTTCCAGCACCGTGATTGCAAAATGCATCCGGCAGCTGCTCCCCCATGCGGAACTCCTGCCCGACCCGCTGCCAGAGGAGATGCTAAAAAAATACCGCCTGCTCTCCAAGGCCGATGCCGTGCGGGCCATCCACTGCCCTGCCACGGAAGAGGAGGCTTTTGCAGCCCGGCGGCGGCTCATCTACGAGGAGCTGCTGGTGCTCCAGTTGGGCATTGGACGAATGAAGAACCGGGGCAGCGCCTCCACCGGTGCCCCCATGCAGCGGCTCGACCCGGCCCCCTTCTGGGCATCGCTCCCCTTCTCCCCCACCGGTGCCCAGCGCCGGGCCGTAGACGAAATTCTGACCGATCTGTCCGGCAGCGCCTCCATGAACCGCCTTTTGCAGGGCGATGTGGGCAGCGGCAAGACGCTGGTTGCCGCCGCCGCCATCTGGGCCTGCATTCGCAGCGGATATCAGGCGGCCCTGCTGGCCCCCACCGAGATCCTTGCCGCCCAGCACGCAGAGAACCTGAACCGGATGCTGGCCCCCTTCGGGATGCGTGTGGCCCTGCTGACCGGCGGCATGAAGGCCGCCGCCCGCCGCACCACGTTGACTGCTATCCGCAGTGACGAAGCCGACCTTGTGGTGGGCACCCACGCCATCCTGAGTGAGGGCGTGGAGTTTGCCCGGCTGGGTCTGGCTGTAGTGGACGAGCAGCATCGCTTCGGCGTGCGCCAGCGCGGAATGCTGGCCGAAAAGGCTGCGAACCCTCATCTGCTGGTGATGAGCGCCACGCCCATTCCACGCACACTGGGCCTGCTGATCTACGGTGATCTGGACATCTCTATCCTTGATGAGCTGCCCCCGGGCCGCAAGCCCGTCAAGACCCGGTGCATCACCGGAAAAAAACGGCGGGATCTCTACGGCTTTCTTGACCGGGAGATCGGAGCCGGACGGCAGGTATATATCGTCTGCCCCGCCATCGAGGACACGCCGGACGGCGGGCTGAACGCCGTGAAGAGCTACTACGAGGACATTGCCAAAGCCCTTCTCCCCGACCGCCGGGTCGGCCTGATGCACGGTAAGCTCAAGCCAAAAGAAAAAGCCGCTGTAATGGACGATTTCAAAGCCGGCCGGCTGGATGCACTGGTATCCACCACCGTCATCGAGGTGGGCGTGGATGTCCCCAACGCCACCGTCATGGTCATCGAGAATGCCGAGCGTTACGGCCTGAGTGCCCTGCACCAGCTGCGGGGCCGCGTGGGCCGAGGTGCCGCCGAGAGCTGGTGCTTCCTTGTCAGCGACAACCCCGCTGAGAGCGTCCAGAAGCGGCTCAAGTTCCTTTGCTCCACCTCGGACGGCTTTGCCGTGGCGCAGTTCGACCTTGAGACCCGCGGCCCCGGCGACTTTTTCGGCAGCCGACAGCACGGCCTGCCCACCCTGCAGATCGCCGACCTGATGAACGACACCCGCACCCTTCACGCCGCTCAGGCCGAGGCCGCCGCTCTGCTGGCTGCAGACCCCCTGCTGGAAGCGCCGGAGCACAGCCTGCTCGCCGCGCAGGTCGAACAGATGTTCACCAAGGCCGGAGCCATGAATTAAAACAATAAAAAGAACCGGTTTCTATGTGTTTTAAATGAGAAAGGCTCCTGCGAAAGCAGGAGCCTTTCTCATGATTACGATTCTGTCATCGGTTCAGGCTTTGCGCCGCTTTGGCGATCACAGCCAGCAGATCGACCAGATGTTCCACGTCCATCTGGCCGCTGTTGTTGGCAAAGGCATAGAAGCAGCCCTGCACGCAGAAGGAAAGCAGGATGCCCCGGTCGGGGTCCGCTGCAAAAGTGGGGTCTTTGGCAGCCAGACGGTCTCGCAGACCCTTTTCAATGCAGTTGGCAAAGATCCCCTGCCTTGCCCCGGAGAAAAGGATGTTCACCGCCTCCTGGTTCTGAACAAAGGCATGGAACAGTTCACGGGTCAGCTGCTCTGTGTGTGCGGCGGTAAGCCCCACATTGGGCACACTGTCCAGAATGACATGGATGAGCTTGTTCTCCAACCGGCTGGACAGCTCATAGATATCCTCATAGTGGGCATAAAAGGTGGATTTGTTCACCTTGGCCAGTGTGCACAGGTCTTTGATCCTGATCTTCTCCAGCGGCTGGCGGGCACGCAGCTCCATGAATGCCTTTTCGATGGCGCGGTCAGTCTTTTCAATGCGGATGTCCAAAATAATCCACCACTTTCATTATTTCGTTGGATATCCAACGCTTTTCGTTTTTCGGGGATAGACAGTTTGTTCGAGTTTTCTTACAATATCAATAGAGAATCCCTTTCTCTCTCAATGCCGCTTCGATCCTCTGGAATGTTTCTTCATCCGGGCAGCGGAGGGTGTGCAGGTGCACGCCGCCGGTCATCCGGCTGAGCAGGCACTCCGGGGTATTGGTCGCCTGCGTGATAAAGGTGTCCACATCGTATCGGCTGGCGAGGTTCAGGTTGCCCCGCAGCTCGCCGTAAAGCGGGTTTTCCACCGCCACATCGACCACCACGCCTCCCTGATCCACCACCGTGTAAAGCTCGGTGCGCATCTCATCGGCAGTCTTGTGCACACAGGCCAGGATGCCGGTGTAGCCGCCGGGGGTCGGGTGGAACTGATACCCCCGCGGGGTGGCCTCGATTTCGGCCCCGCCTGCCCGCAGAAGGGCCACGTCCCCCACCACGATCTGGCGGCTGACCCCCAGCTTTGCGGCCAGTGCACTGGCACTGATGGGTGCGCTGGCCCCATGGAGCTGTTGCAAGATCTTTTCCCGGCGCTGTGCTGCGTTCATTGTTTTTCCCCCTGTCAGCATTTTTCCCTATTATAATAGTGCATGACAGGTGTCCTGTCAATCCAGACGCAGGACAGTGGCGTAATTGGAGGGCAGCTGGACCTTCATCCGGCCAGATGCAAGGCTGACCATCACATTCTCAGCGCCCACGGTATCGGCCAGCAGGTCCGTTGCAGCGTTGGCCTCCACCGGCAGCTGGAACTCCATCTCCGCCGGGCTGTCGCCGTTGTTGAATACGGCCACGAGGGCCTTTCCATCCAGCACCCGGGCAAAGGCATAGCACTGAGTGGTCAGCTGGAGCTCCTTCACCTCGCCCCAGCTCAGGGCCGGGTATTCGGCCTTCAGCCTGCCCAATGCGGCGTACACACTGGTGACGGGGTTGGTGGTCAGGTCATCCCGGAACTTGTCCAGCTCCAGGCAGGGGCGCAGGGGCCAGTCACTGCCCCACTCCTTTTTGCCCTCGATGCCAAATTCGGAGCCGTAATAGATGGACGGAATGCCCCAAAGCGTGTATACTAGAATTGCAACATGCCGGATGTGCGCCTTGTTCCGCAGCTTATTGGGCAGGCGCTCCACATCGTGGTTGTCCGAGAAGGTATAAAGCCGGGTGTCGTGGCAGAGCCCCTGCAGACGGCGCATGGTGTGTGCAATCTCAAAATAGTTGTGGTCGTTGTGGCCGCTCCACAGGCCCTTGTGCAGCTCATAGTTGGTAACAGAGTGAAGCATTTCAGGGTTGGCCCAGCGGCTGTAATCGCCGTGGATGACCTCGCCCATCAGCCAGAACTCAGGCTTGACCTCGTTGGCAAGGCGGCGCAGGCCCTTCATAAAGTCGAAGTCCAGCACATCCGCTGCATCCAGCCGGATGCCGTCAATGTCGAATGCATCGACCCAGAAGCGGATGGTATCATAATGGTAGTTCTGCACCTCGGGGTTGCGCTGGTTCAGCTTGACCAGCAGGTTGAAGCCGCCCCAGTTGCCATAAGAAAAGCCGTCGTTGTACTCGTTGTTGCCCCAGAAGTTCACATCGCAGAACCAGTCCTTATAGCGGGCGTTCTCGCGGTTGGCCTGCAGGTCTTTGAAGGCAAAGAAGTCCCGGCCCACATGGTTGAACACACCGTCCACAATGACCTTCTGGCCCCGGGCGTGGCAGTTGGCCACGAACTCCCTGAACTCCTCGTTGGTGCCCAGGCGGCGGTCCACCCGGCGATAATCGATGGTATCATAGCCGTGGGAGCCGCTCTCGAACAGCGGGCCGATATAAATGGCCGTGCAGCCCAGATCTTTGGAGGCATGCTCGGCCCAGGCGTTCAGCTTGGCGAACGCGCCCGGTGTGGGCTGGCCGTCGTTTTCGTGCGCACAGCCGCACAGGCCCAGCGGATAAATGTGATAAAAAACTGCGGTATCATACCATGCCATAGTTACTCTCTCCCATATCATTTCTTCTGCCGCCCAGCAGCGGCAGGCTCAGTATACCACAAACTCCACCAATTGTGTGGATGTTTGATAAATTTTCTGCATAGTCTCTGTCAAAATCAGCAAGTGTGACGATTTTGATCAAAAATTATTGGTAAATATGACCGGGTGTATCCCGTTGAGAAAAGGAGAAATCTGCATGAATTTTCCCACCATCGACCGCTCGTTCTTTGCGGGCGAATGCTTTGATGCCTACCGTGTGCTGGGCGCGCACCCCTGCCGGGATGACTTTGGGCAGGAGGGCTGGCGGTTTGCCGTGTGGGCCCCGGGTGCTGTGGCTGTGGAGATCTGCGGCGGCTTTGACGGCTGGGGGCCGGGCGTTCCCATGCAGAAGGCCGACACCGGCGTGTGGAGCGGCTTTGTGCCCGGCCTTGCCGAGGGAGAGCTGTACAAATACCGCATCCACGGCAAGGATGGCAGCACCGTGATGCGGGCTGACCCCTACGCCTTTTCCACCGAGCTGCGGCCCGGCACGGCCAGCAGGCTGGCCCGGATGGACTTTGCCTTTGACGATTCCAGCTGGATGGAGCGTCGGGACAAGTGCCGCAACCTGCCCCTGAACATCTACGAGCTCCATGCAGGCAGCTGGAAGCACAAGCCCAACGCCACCCGTGAGGATGGCTCGGACGGCTGGTACAATTACCGGGAGCTGGCCCGGGAGCTGATCCCCTGGCTGCTGGATCACCGCTTCACCCATGTGGAGCTGCTGCCGCTGGCAGAGCATCCCTTTGACGGCAGCTGGGGCTACCAGACCACCGGTTACTTCTCTGTCACCAGCCGCTACGGCGACCCCGCCGACTTTGCAGCCTTTGTCAACGCCTGCCACCGGATGGGCATTGGTGTCATCATGGACTTTGTGCCCGTCCACTTTGCCGCCAACGGCGACGCGCTCGCCAACTTTGACGGCACCCACCTCTACGAGTACGACAGCGATGTGGGCCACAGCGAGTGGGGCACCTGCAACTTCAACTATTACCGCCGGGAGGTGTGCAGCTTCCTGAACAGCGCCGCTGCCCTCTGGATGGATGTCTACCACTGCGACGGCATCCGGATGGATGCCATCTCCCGCGCCCTTTATTGGCAGGGCGACCCCAACCGCGGCGTGAACGAGGGCGCTGTTACCTTCCTGCGGAACCTGAACCACGGCCTGAACGAGCGCTGGCCCACCGGCATCTACACCGCTGAGGACTCCACCAACTTCCTCAAGGTCACCGCCCCCACCCGCTACGACGGCATCGGTTTCGATTATAAGTGGGACATGGGCTGGATGCACGACACGCTGGATTATTTTGCCACGCCCTTTGGTGAGCGGCCCGATGCCTACCACAAGCTGACCTTCAGTATGCAGTATTTCTACAATGAGCTGTATCTGCTGGCACTCAGCCACGACGAGGTGGTGCACGGCAAAAAGACCATCATTGATAAGCTGTGGGGCACCTACGAGGAAAAATGTGCCCAGCTGCGCACCCTTTACTTCTACATGTACACCCACCCGGGCAAAAAGCTGAACTTTATGGGCAATGAACTGGGGCATTTCCGGGAGTGGGATGAGAAAAAGGAGCTGGACTGGGGCCTGATGAAGTATCCCTTCCACGACAGCTTCCAGAAATATTTTGCCGAGCTGGGCCGCCTGTATGCCACCGAGCCCGCCCTCTACGATGGCGAGTACAACCCGAACTGCTTTGAGTGGATCGCCTGCGAGAGCCGGGACGAGGGCGTGTACGCTTGGCTGCGGAAGGGCGCGGGCCAGACCATCCTCTGTGTGATGAACACTCAGAATACCGCCCACAAAAAGTTCCCGCTCTACTTCCAGTACCCCTGCGCCGCCGATGAGCTGCTGAACAGCGAGGCTGCCTGCTGGAACGGCGCGGACCGCAGCCGCACCAGACACCTGCACACCACCGATGGCGGCGTGTACGGCCGGGACTACACCCTGAGCGTGGATCTGCCCGCCATGGGCAGCCGGATGTACCGCATCACGCCGGAGGCTCCCCACCCGGAGGCCGCGCAGGCCTCTGCCCGTAAGGCCGCCGCCCAGAAGCGCAAGGCCACCATCGCGGCAAAGCAGAATTCCAAAAAGTAATATCGCATTCAAAATATCCCGTCTGCTGAAATGCAGGCGGGATATTTCATGTTCCGGGGGCCTGCCCTCTTGCCTGTGCCGCCCGGAACCATTATACTGTAAGCTGTAATATTGTGGTTCAAAACCGAGGAGCATGTACAATGTCAACGATACTTTCTGAAAAGAAGACCCTTTCGCCCTGGGCAAAGGGCGGCATCGGGCTGGGTGCCGGAGCACTCCTGCTGGTGCTGGTGGGCCTGCTGTTCCCCACCGCGGCGGCGTTCTTCCCGCTGGTGAGCCTGTGGTGCAGCTGTGTGCTGTTCTACGGCGCGCTGTGGGTGCTGCACACTGCCGGTGTGGAGCTGGACTTCTTCCACCGCGCAGCCATCATCGCCTTTTGGGCCGGAGCTGTGCTCTACTTCTATTGGGCGCTGGGGCGGCGGCAGTTCATCTACGCCTGGGATTATGTGAATTACATTCAGAAGCAGTTCAATACCGAAGCGGCTTTTGCGCTGGGTCCGGTGGCCGGTTTTAAGTACATCATAAGCACATTTTCTGAAGACTACACCAATTTCATCACTCTGTTCACCGAGTTCCCGTTCTGCCTCACCGCAAAAACGGGTGACAGCTACGCTTTTGCGCAGGTTTTCTGTGTGCTCCCCAGCCTTATGCTGATGCTGGCTGGTCTCACGATCAAAATCGGGCAGATTCTGGAGGTCAAGAATAAGTTCTGGTATTTTATCATCGGCTTTTCCTGGGTGCTGACCTATCCGTTCCTGCGAATGAGCGCTATGCTGGCACAGCCGGACTGGTTCGGTCTGATCTTCGCTTTTGCCATTCTGCTCCTCACATTGGACTACCGTTTTGAAAAGCTGGAGCCGGGGCGGTTCGTGCTCATCTTCCTGGCAACGGCCGCGCTTATCCTGAGCCGCCGCTGGTACTTATATTTTGTGGTGGGCTATTATTTTTCTTATGCGCTTCTGCTTTTTGTAAGCAGTGCAAAGCTCGCAAAACAGGGCCAAAAGGGCCTTGCCCTGCGCCGAGTACGCAACCTCATCCTGTTTGGTGTCTGCGCCATGGCAGCAATGGTGGTCCTGCTCTGGCCCATGGTCAGCAAGATCCTGGCTTTTAACTACTCCGACCGCTATTCGTACTATAATGTCGGCGGCATTGCAGTAGAGCTCTATTATCATGCCATGCGCACCGGCCTGCTGAACCTTATTTTGATCCTGTTTGGTTTGTGGCTCTGCGTCAAGCGGAAAAAGCCCAGCCTGCCTGTGTTGGCGCTGTGTGAGCTGATGCTCAGTATGCTCTTATTTACCCGAGTGCAGAATTCCGGCTCCCATCAGATGCTGCTGTACGTGCCCGCCTATATCATTCTGTTTCTCTGCGGTGCGGCGGGTCTGGCAGAGAGTATCGAGCATTTCAAAATACCAAAGCTTTGTTTCTGGGTCTTTACACTGTTGTTCGCCGTGTCGGTGCGGTGCTCCCCGCTCACTGTCATGGCCTTGCCAGAGTTCGTTATCCATGCGTTCCACCCGGCAGACCTTGCTGAGTATCAGCGGCTGGACGAGTTGACCTATGACCGCAAGGACAAACCGCAGATCCAGGCCATGGCACAATGGCTGGTTGAACATCTGGGGGAGGGCGAGGTCGCCTATATGATCCCGGATGACATGCTCTACAATCCCGGCCACCTGCGGAACTGTGACCTGCCCAACCATGCACTGGACGGCAAGTTGCCGGACAGCTTCTCGGTGCCGGGCACCCACTATTTCCCCACCGGTTTCTTTGATGCCAGATATGTGGTAACTGCAGACCCGTTCCCCCTCTCACTGGCTCCGGACACGGAACTGGGCCACCGGTTCAACGCCATTTTTCTTCAGCTGAGAGAGACTACCCACCAGCAAGTTGCGACCTTCGATATGGGCAACGGCACGGTGTTCACGATCTGGGAACGCACCACTCCCGTGACACGTGAGGAAGTGGAGACCTATCTCCATGAATTTGATGCTGAAAACGCCAAATACCCAGAAATGTTTTCCGCAGTTGTGGAAAACTGGCTGGCTGTTCATGGTTTATAAAAGGAGAGTAAAACGATATGTATAACAACGCAAAAAATTTGCCAGAAGTAAAATTAGGCCAGTACAAGGGGCTGGCTGTCACCCGCCATGTGCGGCCGCTTTCCGAAAAGACCATTGACCAGGAGATGGTCCACCAGACCCGGATGCGCTCCGTGTACCACAACTCCACCGCCCCCGCCAAGCGCGGCAGCCGGGTCCTGCTGGATTTTGTCGGCTTCATGGACGGGGAGGAGATCCCCGACAGCCGGATGGAAAAGGTGATGGTGGTTCTGGGGGACGGCAAGCTGATGCCCGCCGCCGAAGATGCCATCTACGGCCACACCGCTGGCGAGACCTTCCGCTTTGATTTCACTTACCCGGAGCAGTTCCGGGTGGAGGAGCTCTCCGGCAAGACCGCACAGTTTGAGATCAAGCTGCACTCCGTGGCCGAAAAGGCCACCCCGGAGCTGAACGAGGAATTTGCCCGGGCACAGGGCTATGCAGACCTTGCCGCCATGCGCGAGGCCGTACGGGCCAAAAAGCGGAAGATCCACGAAGATGCCGCCGACCGCGCCGCCGGACAGGAGCTGCTGGCAAAGGCCGGTGCAAACCTGACCGTGGACCTGCCCGAGGCCATGCTGGACCGCACCGCCGACAACGAGATGCGGATGCTGGAGCAGCGGCTTTCCCGCAGCAACATCACCCTGGAAAAGCACTGCAAGAACAGCCACACCACCGCTGCCGCCCTGCGGGCAGGCTACCGTGACGCTGCCGAGCGGAACCTGCGCTCCATGCTGGCCTCCCGCTCCATTGCCGAGGCCGAGAACATCACCGTGAGCACGCTGGAGGTCAACAACGAGTACCGCCGCCTGTCCCAGCTGCAGGACACCCCGGAGGCCGACATCCGCCGGGTGCTGAGCCCGGACACCCTTGCCGCCGCACTGGTTGCACAGAAAGTCCAGCGCTTCCTGCTGGACAACGCCGCCATCACCACGGTGATGGACCCTGAAAAGGAGTGATCCTATGAGTATCTTTACGCGCTACGCCATGGATGCGCTGATGAAGACCACCCACCCCGAAGTGAACCGCAAGCAGTGCTGGAACCTGCACCCCCACCGCACCCCCTGCACAGCCTGCAAGGACATCTGCCCCTATGGTGATGAGATTTTCACCCGCCCCAACCTCGTCAAGGACTGGGATCCCTGCACCGACTGCGGCCTGTGCGTCTCGGCCTGCCGGTCGGGCTGCATTGCCCCCTCGCCGGAGCAGGTGCAGCGGGACATCTCCCCTGCCGACAGCGATGGCGACACTATCTGGATCGGCTGCGAAAAATCTACCCGGAAAAACACTGTGGTGCGCACCTGCGTCTCGGCCTATTCGTGGGAAGCGCTGGCCTACCTTGCCCTGAACAAGAAGATCGTCCTCGACCTGACCCCCTGCGGCGAGTGCGAGAACGATGTCTGCGCCGAGCATCTGCGTGCCGTTCTGACCCGGCTGGTGGAGTTCTTCGGCCAGCCCCTGTTCGAGGCCCGGTTCACGCTGGCATACGAGCTGGACGATGCCCCCTTCCACGTCAAGGAGTACTCCCGCCGTGAGATGATGGAGCAGGTGACCTCCGGCTCCAAAAAGGGCACCAAGCAGCTGCTGCGGATGCTGCCCGGCCTGCGCAGCGAGGACGAGAGCAGCCAGGATTTCCGGCTGCTGCTCCACCAGTACACCAAGCAGCTCAAGGCGGTGTCCGAAACGCCCCTGCGCTATGGCTACCACCTGCCCAACTTCACCCAGAAGTGCTTTGCCTGCGGCCGGTGTGAGAAGAGCTGCCGCAGCGGTGCCATCAAGTTTGAGGACCTGCCCGACGGCCAGACCCGCGCGGTGATCACGCCGTGGAAGTGCAGCGAGTGCGGGGTCTGCGTTGCCGCCTGCTCCAACGGCGGTCTGGACGGCCTGAAGCTGCGCCAGCTCACCAGCCTTGGCCCTGTCAGTGTCTACAAGTGTACCAAGACCCTCTGCAAGGAATGCGGCAAGCCCATTGCGCCCAACTGTGCGGACGGCATTTGTTCTGTCTGCCGCATCAAGCTGCGCACCAAAAAACGGCAGGAGGAGGCTGTGGCCCGCGCCAAGGAGCGTCAGGCCGAGCGCGAGGCCAAAAAGGCTGCAGAAGCAGCTGCAAAGGAGCTGGCAGAAGAAATTAAAAATGCCTCACCCTCTCAGCCGCCTATCGGCGGCAGCTCCCCCGAAGGGGGAGCCCCTGGCGTTCCGATCACTTCCACTGTAAATGAATAAAACTTGCTTTCCCAGTTTGCCAAAGGCTCTCCCTTTGGGAGAGCTGGCATTGCGGAGCAATGACTGAGAGGGCGAGCATGTTTCCCATTGACGCAACCCCAAAATAATGCTATAATTCTTCTTAACCACCCAGCTGTGGTCGGGAGGACAAGTTACAAAGGCGTAACGGATGTGTTTCCGTTACGCTTTTTTGCTTCCCGCTGCCGGGAAACAGCGGGCCTGTCGGCTTTGGGCGGCAACCAGACTTCAACACGAAGAAAAGAGGGAATTTCATTATGAAACAGTCTATTTCTCGTCGTCAGTTTCTCAAGGCAAGCGGCCTGGCAGCCGCAGGTGCCTGCGCCGCCGGTCTGCTGTCCAGCTGCGGCGGCAAGAGCGGCGGCAGCTCCTCCGGTTCTGCTTCCGGTGCAGATACCAGCAAGTACACCGTGCTTTATTCCAGCCAGCCTGCGACCCTGAACTATCTGACCACCGCTACCGACCTGGAAATGGTCGTGGGTGCAAACTGCGTGGACACCCTGGTCGAGTACGACAACAAGGGCGTGATGCGCGAGGGCCTGGCCACCAAGTGGGAGTGGGATGCCGACACCCTGACCTGGACCTTCACCCTGCGCGAGGAGAACTGGGTGGACAACAACGGCGAAGTCGTTGCTCCCGTGACCGCACAGGACTTTGTGGATGCCCTGCAGTATGTGCTGACCCCGGATTACGCTTCCTCCAACGTGGGCCTGGTCACCGCCTACATTGCCGGTGCGAATGATTACTACAACTATCACGTCTACCTGACCAATGCTGAAAACGGCACTGTGGACGATGACGGCACCACCTATGTCACCGATGGCAGCGGCAACGTGACCGTGACCGCAGCAGACGGCACCGCTTCCACCTACGCCCCCGTGGACTTTGATTCCGTGGGCGTGACCGCTGTGGATGACCACACCCTGACCTACACCCTGACTTACGATTTCCCCGGCTTCCTGAGCCTGCTGTGCTACCTGCCCTATGAGCCCGCCTACGGCCCCCTGCTGAGCGAGATGGGCGACCAGTATGCCACCAGCGCCGAGACCCTGTACAGCTGCGGTGCTTTCTACCTGTCCGATTACGAGTCTCTGGAAACCTGGATCATGAAGAAGAACCCCGAGAACTATGATGCGGACAATGTCTTTATCGACACCATCAGCCGCATTTACAACGCCGAGGCTGCCGTGAACGGCCCCGAGATGATCAAGCGCGGCGAGATCGACGAAGCCACCATCGGCTCTGACATTCTGGACAGCTGGCTGGCTGACGATACCACCAAGGACATGGTCTCCATGGATCGTCCCAACACCAACTACACCTACTTCTACATGTTCAACTTCATGCCTTTTGCACACGAGTTCTCCAACTGGAACGTTGAGGGCGTGGATGCAGAATACGAACCCGAGAACTGGGCCAAGGCCATCAACAACACCAACTTCCGCAAGGCCTTCCTGTACGGCATCAACAACGCCGTTACGCTGGCTGTCAGCGCACCTCTGGGCTACGACAGCTACAAGCTGAACACCATCACTCCCCCGAACTTCTGCGCCACCACCGATGGCGTGGACTACACCCAGTGCGGCGGCCTGGCCGACCTGACCGAGTTCTTTGACGAGGCCAAGGCCAAGGAGTACCGTGATGCTGCCATTGAGGAGCTGACCGCACAGGGGGTCACCTTCCCCATCAAGGTGCAGCTGCCCTACAACCCCTCCTCCACCGACTGGGACAAGCAGTGCCAGGTACTCAAGCAGCAGCTGGAGGGTGTGCTGAACGACGGCACCGACTTCATCGACATCATCATCACCGCCGGCCCTTCCGACAGCTTCCTGTCTGCCGTGCGCCGCAACGGCAAGTTCGAGTTCCTGCTCTGCAACTGGGGCGCTGACTACTCCGACCCCGAGACCGAGACCGACCCGTTCTATCAGGCCGCGGATTCCCGCGGAATGCGCTACGCTTACCTGCGCACCGGTGTGGAAGACGGCTTCATCACCGGCGAGACCGCAGATGCTGTCATGGCCTACATGAACGCCATCGAGGCTGCAAAGCAGATCACCGATGACATCGATGCCCGCTACAAGGCCTTTGCCGATGCCGAGACTCTGCTCATCACCAACGCACTGGTCATTCCGCGCGGCATGAGCGTGCCCGCCTATCTGGCGACCCGCCTGAACTACTGGGAGGGCCAGTACGCTTCCACCGGCTTCTCCAATAAGCGCCTGAAGGGCATCCACGTCCTCGACCACTATGTCTCCATGGACGAGTACGAAGCAAACCGTGACGCTCGCTAAGCGTTCCATCTGCTCATAACACAAAATACACCCCCTCTGCATGGCAGTTTCTGAAGCTGCACCGCAGAGGGGGTGTTCTTTTTGCACATTCAGTTACACTTCAAAGTCCAGGCAGACACGGGTCTTGGTGTAGGGGCGCACCTTGCCATCGGCCACAGCCACGTGGGCGGGGTGGGTGGAGTAGCCCTTGAGGGCAGCGGCATCGGTAAAGGTGGTGTCCAGCATCAGATCTGCGTTGGAAGAGGGCAGGCCGTTGATGTTCACATGCACCTCCACAAGGCCCGGGATCTGCCCTGCCAGGCCCTCCAGTCCGGTTTTGATGTTCGCCTTGATCTCTGCCTTTTCGGCGGCAGAAAGCTCGTCCTTGAGCTGCCAGAGAATGATATGCTTGACCATAAAAAATACCTCCTGCATTTTCTCCATTGTAGCAGAGAAATGCAGGAGGTGCAATTGGTTTTTGAGAAACGGCAGAGCTCTATTTTTAGTCGTTGCTGTGCTCCCACGATTCATACGCAACGACGTAGATGACATCCACGATCACCATAATCACCAAGACCACGGTGCGGGCTGTGCGGGCCTCTGGGAACACGATCAGAACATTGGAAAGGCCAAACGTAATACCGTTTGCCAACTCCCAGATGCCATTTTTCTTCTGCCAGAACGCCCGATATTCAGGGTCACGGTTATACTGGTTGAATGGGAGGTTAATGAGCGGATCCTTGCCCATCAGGTCGCGCACGCCAGTAATAAACCACAGTACCGTGAGTACGATTGTAAAAAGAACAGAACCTGTCATAGGAAATGCACCTCCTTTTCTATCAGAATAACACACGGCCATGGAAAAAACAAGGACGGAATTCAACTCTACAAAAGGGAAGGCCCCGCCCGCAAACAACGGCCGCACAACAAAAAACCAGCCGGATCGAGGCGTTTGCAAGCCCTCGTCCGGCTGGATACTTACTTCTTCGGAGTCATAAGCCTCTTCTCCTTGGGTTCTCTCATTTTCGGAGTATGCGTTTCATAGGGTGACTCTCCTTAGAAACTACCTGAAACTGAAGAGTTCTATGCAAGGGGATGAACTACTCTAGTACATTGGACTGACCCTTCTCTTAACTGTTGGACTGCGGTACCGAGATTCTGAAGATGAATTTCATATTACCACATTCTTTCGAGTTAGATTTGCCAGGGATTCCATTGCTTAGTACATTGGAGTTACTCCTTTTTGGTCATTCAAACAGGTGCATCCGTGTAACTGTCCTCATCATGGGAGATCACCTCGGGCGGATCTATTTGAATTGCCAGGGGATTTATTCTGACAGACTGTACTGTTTTCGCATTTTTGATGCTCAAGACCGGCTCTTTGATTTGTTTTGTTATACGGGGGAAACATCCCGTTTGTGGAGAGCCTCTGTTTTGCTTCTCAGCGAATCCCGACAGTCTGTCCGAACTGTGCGGGTTCCATATCAACCATCGGTCTCGCTCCTTTCTGCTTAAAGTCAGCGGGGTTAGCTCTCATTTGAGCTTCTGCTGTACTTCTCTGGTTTCTGGCTTTATTATACAGGAAAATGCACAGTTTGTCTATTCGCAGAGTGCACAACAAATTAGCCATACTTTTGCATCAAAAGTCCAAATTTCTGGGATACATGAATTTCGTCTTTCCGGTGCACTGCTCCACCTCCCCGGGCAAAGGCTCTGCCCCGCAGATCGTGCAGGGCCATCGCAGACACTGCTCCGGCATGTTAAATAGGTATCATCACAGAGCATGCAGCTATATAAATCTGATATGCCCGCTATAAAATCTGTGAATAATATGTCGATTTCACCTCATCCAAAGGCCAGAAAATGGTACAGATGGCTAAGAATCAGCAAAGAGATTGTGCAAATCGCATAGTTTTTCCCCTGTACTTTTTGCAATCTGCACAACTGTTTTCATCCAAAGCAGAAATGGAATATAACAAAAAGTAGAATGTTAGGTGGAGGGCTGTAAAACCGACAGAAATCGTGCTATGATACCATCACAAATTAAGAAAGGAGAGAGTGCTAATCAATGAATGCGTTGACTGCTGCTTTGAAAGAAGAGCTGAATGTTGACATGGTCACGGTGTTCGGGCTTTCCATTCCGGAGTCCGTGGTCGTGAGCTGGGGCATCATGGCGTTTCTTGTCATCGGCTCCATCCTGCTGACGCGGAATCTGCGGGTGGATCACATCACCAAGCGGCAGGCCATCCTGGAAACGGTCGTTACTACGATCAATGATTTCTTTGTGGGCCTGCTGGGCGAAAGTGGAAAGCGCTATGTCCCCTATCTGATGAGCGTGGCGCTGTACATCGGCTGCTCCAACCTGATCGGTGTGTTCGGCATCAAGCCCCCCACAAAGGACCTGAACGTCACAGCGGCTCTTGCTCTGATGAGCATCTGCCTGATCGAGTATGCCGGCATCCATGCACGCGGCGGCGTTGGCTTCCTCAAGAGCCTGGCTGCCCCCACCCCCATCATGGCCCCCATGAACGTGCTGGAGGTGGCCATCCGGCCCACCAGCCTGTGCATGCGACTGTTCGGCAACGTGCTGGGCGCTTTTGTCATTATGGAGCTGATCAAGCTGGTGGTGCCTGTGTTCGTGCCTGCCATCTTCAGCTTGTATTTTGACCTGTTCGATGGTCTGATCCAGACCTACGTCTTTGTGTTCCTTACCTCTTTGTTTATGAAGGAGACCATGGGAGACGAAGAGTAAACCCTTTCCATCATCAAATCAAAAGGAGATTAAAATTATGAACGGACTTATCGCTCTGGGCGCTGGCATTGCAGCGCTGACTGGTATTGGCGGCGGCATTGGCATCGGCATTGCAACCGGCAAGGCAACCGAGGCTATTTCCCGCCAGCCCGAGGCTTCCGGCAAGATCCAGACCAACCTGCTGCTGGGTGCTGCTCTGGCCGAAGGTACTGCAATTTTCGGTTTCGTCGTTGCACTGCTGATCATCCTGTTCCTGGGTTGATAACGGAGGCATGACGAATGCTGACACTGAATCTGAATCTTCTGTATACAGTCGTCAACGTTCTGATTCTGTTTTTGCTGCTGCGGAAATTCCTGTACAAGCCTGTTATGGGGATCATCGCACAGCGTCAGAAACAGGTGGATGACGCACTGAACGCCGCCGAGACCTCCAAAAAGGAGGCCGCCGCGGCCATGAACGCTGCGCAGGACAAGCTGCGCAATGTGGACACCGAGGCTGCTGCCCGCCGCGAGACTTACGAGCAGCAGGCTGAAACTGCAAAGCAGCAGCTGCTGGCCGAGGCCCAGAAACAGGCCGATGCCATTGTAGCCGAGGGCAAGGCCGCTGCTGAGGCAGAGCGCCAGCACAAGCTGCGCGAAGCCGACGCACAGACCACCGCACTGGCCCGCGCCATGTGCGAGAAGCTGCTGAGCCGGAACCTGACCGAGCAGGACGATTCCCGTTTGCTGGACGATCTGCTGGAGAAAGCAGGTGCTGAGCATGGCAACTGAGTTCAGCCGCGAATTCTTCTCTGAGAACCGCATCGTCAAGGCCGATCTGCGCGCCGCACACCAGCTCCGTGAAGAGGACATCGCCCGCATCAAGGCCGAGGTCAAGAAGCTCTATGATGCCACTGAGGTCATCCTGAATGTCTCGGTGGACGAGAGCCTGCTCTCCGGCTATGTGCTGCAGGTTGGCGACCGGGTATTCGACAACTCCGGCCGCCACCAGCTGGACCAGATGATGGCTGGCAAGCCCTCTCTGGCCACCCTCAAGACCCGCATCGAGGATTACAAACCTGCCCAGACCTCTGCCGAGGGCGGCGTGGTCATCTCCTCTGCCGATGGCATCGTGCAGGTGGAGGGCATGGACAAGGCCGTTTATGGTGAGATCGTCACCTTTGAGAACGGTGCCAAGGGCATGGTCGAAAGTGTGGACCCGGGCAAGCTGGGCATCATGCTGTTTGACGGTGCCGAGACCGTGGGCGTGGGCACTCTGGTGACCCGCAGCGGCAAGCGCGCCGGCATCCCTGTGGGTGATGGTTTCCTGGGCCGTGTCATCGACCCGCTGGGCGAGCCCATTGACGGCAAAGGCCCGGTGAACGCCGAAGGCTACAACCCCATCGAGAAGCAGGCCCCCGGCATTCTGGAGCGCCAGAGCGTGGACACCCCGCTTCACACCGGCATCCTGGCCATCGACTCCATGTTCCCCATCGGCCGTGGCCAGCGTGAGCTGATCATCGGCGACCGCCAGACCGGCAAGACCTCCATTGCCACCGATGCCATCCTGAACCAGAAGGACACCGGCGTGCTCTGCATTTATGTTGCCATCGGCCAGAAGGCTTCCTCCATCGCCCGCGTGGCCGAGGACCTCAAGAAGCACGGTGCCATGAGCTACACCACCATCGTGGCTGCCACGGCCTCCGATTCCGCTCCCCTGCAGTACATCGCACCCTATGCGGGCACTGCACTGGCCGAGTATTTCATGTCCAAGGGCAAGAGCGTCCTGATCGTCTACGACGACCTTTCCAAGCATGCGGTGGCCTACCGTGCCATCTCCCTGCTGCTCCGCCGCTCTCCCGGCCGTGAGGCTTACCCCGGCGACGTGTTCTATCTGCATTCCCGTCTGCTGGAGCGCTCCTGCCGGATGCGCGACGATCTGGGCGGCGGTTCCATCACTGCCCTGCCCATCGTTGAGACCCAGGCGGGCGATGTCTCTGCTTACATCCCCACCAACGTCATCTCCATCACCGATGGTCAGATCTTCCTGGAAAGCGCCCTGTTCAACGCAGGCAACCGCCCCGCCGTCAATGTCGGCCTGTCGGTCTCCCGTGTGGGCGGCGCTGCCCAGACCAAGGCCATGAAAAAGGCCAATTCCAACCTGCGTATCGAGCTGGCCCAGTACAAGGATATGGAGTCCTTTGCCCAGTTCAGCTCTGATCTGGACGCTGAGACCCGCCGCCAGCTGGAACACGGCAAAGCCCTGACCGAGATGCTCAAGCAGCCGCTGTACCAGCCCAAGTCCGATGCCGAGCAGGTGGTCGTGCTGACCCTGGCTTCCCACGGGATGCTGGACGACCTGCCGCTGGCTGACCAGCGCGCAAAGACCAATGCCTTTGTGCGCCAGTTCCACGCCGATGTTTCCGGCACCATGGACGCGATCACGTCCACGGGCAAGATCACCCCGGAACAGGTGGACACCATCCTGACCGCGTGGAAGGCATTCGCGGGAGGGGAGAGCAATGGCATCCAGTAAGCTGCTCAAGGAGCGGATCGAAAGCATTCAGGATACCATGAAGATCACGAATGCCATGTACCTGATCTCCTCCTCCAAGCTCCGCAAGGCCCGGCAGAACTACCAGAATGTTCTGCCCTACTTCACCCGGATGCGGGATACCATCTCCCGCGTGGTGCCCCACCTGCCCGACGAGCCGGAGCACCCCTTCTTCCACGAGCGGGATCTGGAGAACCCCAAGCGGGCCTACATTGTGCTGACCGCCGACAAGGGCATGGCCGGTGCCTACAACCAGAACCTGCTCAAGTTCCTGCGGGAGCACGCCGACCAGAACGACCGGTTCTATGTCATCGGTCAGGTAGGCTACCGTGCCCTGTTCCGCAAGGATCCCCGTCTGGTGGAGGATTTCCATTACGGTGCCACGGCTCCCACCCTGCAGCGCGCCCGTGATATCACGGTGGATGCCATCGATGACTTCAAGTCCGGCAAGCTGGACGAGATCTACATCGTCTACACCAAGATCCAGAACGCGCTGACCAGCGAGCCGGTCATGGAACGCCTGCTGCCGCTGGACCGTGCCCACCTCACGCCTGCTCCCAAGGGTCTGGGCGACCCCCGCGGCGAGGTGGAGATGTTCCCGGATGCCTGGACGGTGTTCGAGCAGACGGCCCCCATCTATATGCACGGCATGATCTTTGGTGCCATGACCGAGAGCTTCTGCGCCGAGCAGAGCGCCCGCATGACCGCCATGGATTCCGCCACCAAGAGCGCCAAGGATATGATCCACGATCTGGAGCTGGAGTACAACCGCTCCCGTCAGGGTTCCATCACCCAGGAGATCACCGAGATCATCGGCGGCGCGGCGGCGGTACAGAATCAAGAATAACATGCTCACCCTCTCAGGCCGCTTCGCGTCCAGCTCTCCCAAAGGGAGAGCCCTTGGCATAAAGATGAAGTTTGCACGGACTGCCAAGGCCTCCCACTTTGGGGGAGGTGGCATCGCGTGAGCGATGACGGAGAGGGTGAGGATGCTGAAGCGTTTGCAAGAAACATAGTATAAGAGGCAATTGTATGATACAGGGAACTATTATTCGAGTAGCGGGCCCCGTGGTGGATGTCAAATTCACCGGGGGCAAGCTGCCTGCCCTGCAGGAAGCGCTGACCGTGACCGCAGAGGGCACTGAGCGCACCATGGAGGTAGCGCAGCACGTCGATGAAACGACGGTGCGCTGCATCATGCTTTCTGCCAGCGAGGGTCTGGGCAAGGGGATGGAAGTTACCGCCACCGGCCACGGCCTGAATGCCCCTGTGGGCGAGGGCACTCTGGGCCGCATGTTCGACCCGCTGGGCCGCCCCATCGACGGCAAGGGCCCGGTGGACGATCTGCCCCACTGGCCCATCCACCGCAAGGCCCCCAGCTTTGCGGAGCAGAAACCTGCAACTGAAATTCTGGAGACCGGCATCAAGGTCATCGACCTGCTGGCTCCCTACGCCAAGGGCGGCAAGATCGGCCTGTTCGGCGGTGCCGGTGTCGGCAAGACCGTGCTGATCCAGGAGCTGATCCACAACGTGGCCACCGAGCACGGCGGCTACTCCATCTTCACCGGTGTCGGCGAGCGCTCCCGTGAGGGCTGTGACCTCTGGGGCGAGATGAACGCTTCCGGCGTTCTGAACAAGACCGCGCTGGTCTTTGGTCAGATGAACGAGCCTCCCGGAGCCCGTATGCGGGTCGCCGAGACCGGCCTGACCATGGCAGAGTACTTCCGTGAGGAGACCCACAAGGACGTGCTGCTGTTCATCGATAACATCTTCCGTTTCGTGCAGGCAGGCAGCGAGGTCTCCGCCCTGATGGGCCGGATGCCCTCCGCCGTGGGCTATCAGCCCACCCTGGCCAATGAGCTGGGTGCCCTGCAGGAGCGCATCACCTCCACCCGTGACGGCTCCATCACCTCGGTGCAGGCCGTCTACGTCCCCGCCGACGACCTGACCGACCCGGCTCCTGCAACCACCTTCGCCCATCTGGACGCAACCACCGTTCTGAGCCGTAAGATCGTGGAGCAGGGCATCTACCCCGCTGTCGATCCGCTGGCTTCCACCTCTCGTATTCTGGAAGCCGATATCGTGGGCGAGGAACACTACCGTGTGGCCCGCAAGGTGCAGGCCACCCTGCAGCGCTATCAGGAGCTGCAGGACATCATCGCCATTCTGGGCATGGACGAGCTGAGCGAAGAGGACAAGCTCACCGTCACCCGTGCCCGCAAGCTGCAGAAGTTCCTCAGCCAGCCCTTTGCGGTGGCCGAGAACTTCACCGGCCTGAAGGGTGTGTACGTCCCGCTGGCAGAGACCGTCAAGGGCTTTGCCGCCATTGTGGACGGCCAGTGCGATGACCTGCCCGAGTGGGCATTCTTCAACGTGGGCACCCTTGCGGATGCCCGCAAGAAGTACGCAGACAAACAGGCGGAGGAAAAGGGCGGTGCCAACTGATGGAAAAGTTCATCCTGAACATCACGGCTTCCAGCGGTGAATTCTATCAGGGCTACTGCGAGAGCCTGACCCTGCCCACCGGCGACGGCGTGTACGGCGTGCAGGCCGGGCACAACCCCGTGCTGGTGGCTCTGCACATGGGCATTGCAAAGTTCACCGTGGACGGTGAGACCCGCGAGGTGCTGGTGGGCGACGGCATTGCAGAAGTGACCCCCACCTTTGTCCTGCTGCTGGTGGACAGCGCCGAGCGGCCCGAAGATATCGACCGCAACCGCGCCGAGGCTGCCCGCATCCGGGCCGAGGAGCGCCTGCAGCACAAGCAGAGCATGCACGAGTACTACCAGAGCAAGATCGCACTGGACCGCGCCATGCAGCGCCTGCAGACGGCCGCCAAATACAAGCGTTAAACGCTCCCCTCAAACAGAACACCGTCAGCCTGACACAACGGGCTGACGGTGTTTTTGTTGTTTTACTGCGCTTCGATCTGCGCTCCCCTGCTGCACCCTCTTGTAAATTGCCGCGGAAAAGCGTATCATAGAATCAAATACAAGCAAAGGAGCATTCTTATGCGTGCATACGAGCGACTGTTGAATTATGTCCGCGTTTACACTACCTCCGACCCCGAGAGCGGCACCCACCCCTCGGCAGAGCGGGAGTTTGACCTGGCCCGCCAGCTGGTAGAAGAGATGAAGGCTCTGGGCATCGAGGATGCCCGGGTAGACGAGCACTGCTATGTCTACGGCAGCATCCCCGCCACCCCCGGCTGTGAGGACAAGCCTGCCCTGGGCCTGATTGCCCACATGGACACCGCCCCCGATGCTTCCGGCGAGGGTGTTTCCCCCATCCTGCACGAAAATTATGACGGCCGCGATGTCACCCTGCCCGCCACCGGCATGGTGATGAAGGTCTCCACCTTCCCCTTCCTGGCCGACCTCAAGGGTGAGACTCTGATCACCACCGACGGCACCACCCTGCTGGGCGCAGATGACAAGGCCGGTGTGGCAGAGATCCTGACCGCCGCCGAGCTCCTCCTTGCCGAGGGCCGCCCCCATGGCAGGCTCTGCATCGCCTTCACCCCCGACGAGGAGATCGGCGAGGGCGCTTCCCTCTTCGATATCCCGGGCTTTGGCGCAGATTTCGCCTACACCGTTGATGGCGGTGACGTGGGCGGCATCGAGTATGAGAACTTCAACGCAGCTGCCGCCACCGTGACCATCCACGGCTTCTCGGTGCATCCCGGCTCCGCCAAGGATGCCATGATCAACGCCTCCAATGTGGCCATGGAGTTCCACACTGCCCTGCCCATCATGGCCCGTCCCGAGACCACCGAGGGCCGTCAGGGCTTCTACCACCTTTGCCAGATGTACGGCGACGTGACCAACGCAAAGCTGGGCTACATCCTGCGCGACCACGATGCCGACAAGCTGCAGTACAAGAAGGATAACCTCCTCCACATTGCCGATTACCTCAACGGCAAATACGGCCCCGGCACCGTGGAGGTAGAGATCAAGGACAGCTACCGCAACATGCTGGAAAAGATCAAGCCCCACTTCCATCTGGTGGAGAACGCCCGCAAAGCCATCGAAAAGGCCGGTCTGACCCCCAAGGAAGTGCCTGTGCGCGGCGGCACCGATGGTGCCACCCTGAGCTGGAAGGGCCTGCCCTGCCCCAACCTGGGCACCGGCGGCTTCAACTTCCATGGCGTGTGCGAGTGCACCACCGTAGAGCGCATGGACAAGGCAACCGAAATCCTGCTGAATATCGTGGAGATCTACAGCAAATGATTTCGCTCCCGGAACGTTTCCACGCTGACTGCACATAAAAAATGGACGGCTCTCGTTTTCGAGAGCCGTCCATTTTTTCTTATCCCACGTTGATTTGTCCAACGGGCAGGATCTTGCGCTTGTTGTCATCGGGCTTGCTGGTCAGGCTGATGGCAAAGGACACCGGGCCCACACGGCCCATGAACATCACCAGCATATACAGCAGCTTGGCCCCGGTGTTCAGCTGGCTGGTCACGCCCACCGAAAGGCCCACGGTACCAAAGGCGGAGCAGGATTCAAAGATCGCGTCAATGACCGTTACGGCATCCGATGTGTTGTAATAGACCACCACGGCAGAGCCCAGCGCTGCCACCATGCCCAGCATGATAATGGTCAGCGCACGGTAAACGGTCTTGGATTCAATGTGGTGGCCGCCGATGACACAATCGTCCCGGCCCTGTGCCACGCTGCGCATGGTCAGGATCAGAACGGCAAAGGTGGTCACCTTCACACCGCCGCCGGTGGAACCGGGAGCCGCACCGATGAACTGCAGAACGCTCATCAGCAGCTTAGTGATGGGTCCACAGGCGGCCAGGTCGATGGTGTTCATACCGGCAGTACGGGTTGACACCGACTGGAACAGGGCAGCCATCACCTTGCCCGGCACGGACAGCCCGCCCATGCTCTTGGGGTTGTTCCACTCCATCAGACCGATGAGGGCGGCACCACCCACCCACAGGATGCAGGAGAAAAGCAACACCATCCGGGCATGGAGAGACAGGTGCCGCTTCTTGCGCCACTCGCCGATCTCCACCCAGACCATAAAGCCCAGACCGCCTGCCATGATCAGGAACATGATCACAGCCTGTACATAATAATTACTGACATAGGGAGCCAGCGAGGAATACTGCCCGAACCGGCCAAACAGATCGAAGCCCGCATTGCAGAACGCCGAGATGGCCGTGAATGCACTAATCCAGATGCCCTCTGCACCGAACTGCGGCACAAAGGCGATCATCAGAAGCACCATACCACTGATCTCAAAGGTCATCGCCAGCTTGACCACGATCTTCAGCACATCGGTGGCCTGCGAGTATCCGCTGGCCGAAACGCTTTCTCCCAGCAGCCGCAGATCCTTAAAGCCCATCCGGCGTTTGGCCGCCAGCGCAAAAAAGCTGGTCAGGGTCACCAAGCCCAGACCGCCCACCTGGATCAGCAGCAAAACCACCGCCTGCCCAAAGGGCGTGAACTGCGTCCAGGTATCCCGCACGACAAGACCTGTCACACAGGTGGCACTGGTGGCAGTGAACATGGCATCCACCACGCCCAGCCGACCGCTGCGGCTGGAAAAGCGCGCAGCAGCGCTGATGCAGATGACCTGCGTTGCACTGCTGCCCAGCAGCCAGCAGCGGTGCCGAAGTTGGGTGCCTGTGCTGCACCTGCACTTCATTCTGCACCCATGCCGCGCATGAGCACCTCTCCTATAGGATACACCTTTTTTCTTTCCGATTCAACTTGATTTTGTGGGGAAGTTGCGGTATTATAATATGGTATCCGTCTTCATAGCTCAGCTGGATAGAGCGTTCGCCTCCTAAGAATTCGGTCAACCTGATACCTTGGGGGCAGAAGTGATTGCTCTAATCAAAAGCAAGACCGGGAATCGAAGTTTTCTCAACAATTTTTGATGCAACAAGTTTAACACCGTTCCGGTTGCAACGCAGTCGGTCACTTCGTTGTGAAAAGCATTCCATACAAAGTGCAGAAAAGTCAAAAATCAACGATAATACATATATGTCTCTATACCTCAGCTGGATAGAGGGTTCGCCTCCTAAGCGAAACGCCCCCGGTTCGAACCCGGGTAGGGACATTCTTTTAAGAAATGCGAAGGTCATTTTTCCATGTGAAAGACGATCTTCGCATTTTTCATTTTGAACCTATCACCAAAATTAGTCAGCTAATGCCATTAGCAGAATTTTCAGCTCCAGCTAATAAAATCGGCTTTCCAGCTAATGAAGCCTCATAAAGCGCCTTTTGAACCCTGTTTTCTGGCTCTCTGCTAAGATTGGTAAACGCTTTCCTGTAAATCCATGTAAATACAAGATAATCTGTGTGAATCTATTTTCCACCTTTCTGCTGGAAGCCGTGCAAAACACTTTTCTCCATACATAGCGCGTTCACTCGCTGTTCTCTCGGAACAGAAAGAGGAACGCGCTTTTTTGTTTTCGGGCTGAACTTCCCGAATAGCCCACAATTGCGTTCGCATCTGCATAACTATGAAATCGAATAGATGGTTTCAGTAAGTATCGGATGGGCAAAATATACCTAAATGGCCACAATTATTCGCCAATTTTCTCGGCTATTATTGCCGATTATTTTCTCATATGGTATAATGAAAAGGAGTGCAAGGAATGGAGAGAATCTTTATGGAACGACTTAAATATATTGTGGAAGATAGCACAATAGCTGAACTTTTGGGTGTCCAGAACTTTACCAATAAAGAATCTGCGATACTTGAACTTGTTAAAAATGCTTACGATGCTCAAGCAAACAATGTTAGCATCACTTTTTCTGATCGTAGCATTGTCATTATTGATGACGGTATTGGTATGAGCAAGAGTACGATTTGCGAGAACTGGATGCATGTTGGAAAAAGTGACAAAGGATATAGCCTTTCTGGCACAGAAGATAATGACGGCCGTGTATTGGCGGGTTCCAAAGGTGTCGGCCGTTTTGCCTTAGCCCGCCTTGGTGCATCAGTTAACGTTTATAGCGCAAAGAAAGGCGAAATTCCTGTAAAATGGACCACCAACTGGTCTGAAAGCATATTAGATGACCTAACCAATGAAGAAAACCTGCCGCTAGGGACACGGATTGAAATTTCCGCATTGCGCGATAGATGGACCGAAAAATCAATCAAGAACTTAATTAACTATTTGTCCATTACTTGCAATGATGATAGGATGCAGATTAAAATTTATCCTAATTTTGGGAAAGGTGTATCTTATATTTTCAAAAAGCCTCAGATAGGGAAAAACTTTGTAACCCAGATAGGATTGTTTTATGATGCTTCAGAATTAAAACTTTACTATACAATAAAAAGTGATGAATTTTCTAATTTAGCTAAAAACTACTGTCGTTCTCTCGATTTGCAATATTTTTCAAACGATGTATCTATTTTAGAAGAACTTGCTGGGAATACAGAAATAGATTCTTCAGACGGCGAATTGTATTCAATGTTAAAAGAATTGGGGAATTTTTCGGCCGAACTGTATTTTTCTTTAAAAACACCTACAAAACAGGATGTTGAAAGATTTTGCTATAACTATTCTGCTCTCCCCGATAGATATGATGAGGGAGTCGTTTTATATAGAAACGCATTTAGTATAGCTTCATTTGATGGAGAAAAAGATTGGTTGGGTCTTAACCAGCGTTCTCGAAAATCTCCTGCCGCTGCAACACATCCTACAGGAGCATGGCGGGTTCGTGCAAACCAACTTTCTGGCAAAGTCGAAATTGATAAAAAAGAAAATTATCAGCTTCGAGATTTAGCTAACAGACAAGGGTTGGAGGAAAATGAGTATTTTAAGCTGTTTGTAAAAATAATCACCATTGGTATTGCTGCCTTTGAACGATACAGGCAAGCAATTATCCGCTCAATTGACAAAAAGAATGCTCCTAAGCCATCTCCTACTACGCCCATGATTGATCAAATCCTTAGGGGACGAAATAAAGAAATCCATTTAACATCTAATGAGACTAAAGCATTGGCCCAAGAAATTTCTGTGGTGAAAGCAGAATCTAAGAGCTTTCAGGACGAGAAAGAATCCACCGAAAAGAAATACCGGTACGATGTCAGAATTTTAAATGTTTTGGCAACCACAGGGCTAAAAGCATCGTCTATTGCTCACGAGTTAAAAAATGACAGAAATAGTGTTAGTGTAAACTACCAATATATTGTAGATGCGTTAAAGGAATACGGTTTTTGGGAAGACCTGTGTTCGCAAGAATATACAGAATATAGTTATAAAAATGTGCCTCAACTTTTAAGCCGCAACAAGGCGATCAATCAAAAAATCGTTGCCTTTATGGACACAATGCTCGATGAAATTGAGAAGAAAAAGTTTTCACCTAGAAGCCTTTCTGTTAACAGTATTATGGAGAACATTAAGGCTAATTGGATGCGAGACTACGCCTCTTTGTTGATCAACCTAAATGTTGATGAATCGGTTTACTTTGAAACATCAGAGGACATTTTTACAGCGATTTTTGATAATTTGATTCTAAATTCATGGCAGCAGAATAAAGCTTCAAGTCAAATTGTAATTAATATATCTATCCATAAAGTCGGTAGCTTGTTAAAAATCGTCTATGAAGATTCTGGTGTTGGTTTGCCTCCAAAGTATATTAATGATCCAATGCGTATACTTGAAGTTCATGAATCTTCCAGAGAAAATGGTCACGGTCTCGGTATGTGGATTGTGCATAATACAATTCGCATGACCGGAGGGGATGTGATTAGCATCGATGGCCATAATGGTTTCCACTTCAACTTTGAGTTAGGAGAGAAATTATAAATGTCGGACAAAAAGATTAACATCGTATATATCGATGATAATAGTGATGAAATTTTGTCTCAATACATGACCAAGGAGTATTGCGCCACACCGTTTCAACAACCTGATATCACACAAATTGAAAAAGTCTATAAAGAGGTCCGTTTTTGTGGGGATGAAGGTTATGAAGCATTACTCCAAAATGTTACTGTTAAAGCTGCAAATGTGATTTTGATCGACAATCATTTATTTGAAGAACGCACTATTGGCACTGGTCGATTTTCTGGTAAGCAATTTAAAATTATTCTTAGAAAGATTTTGCCATATGTAGAAGTCATAATTATTACCCAAGATGAAACACTGGCTGGCGAAAATGTAATCCGCAAGTTTTCTGGCCGGCATGGAGAGGATGCCACTCAATACTATCAGGAAAATTTAGCTCCGTGTTTAGACAGGGCTATTAAAGAGGTTCTAGACTTTGAGGATTTGGCAGATGATCTGATTCAGAGCAAAGATGTGGAAAAGCTTCTTATTGATAAAGTGTTAAATTCGTTACAAGGCGATGATTCTTATGATGCTTTGTCGAAAAGTGATATTGATAATCTGATTTGCAGTTTTAGGGAGATTAAAGATGCTTACGGACACAAATAAAGATTATAGAAACACAACAAATTGTCCGGTTTTAGTTGATGTTGCGCTTAAAAAGTGTGCTTTAGAGCGCAAAATCCAGCAAGATCACAAGCGCGCAAAAATAATGTATAACTTTGTTCACGATAAACAAGATGTCTATTTTAAGCCATTTTCTGAAATATATAACTGCAAATGTGCTTATTGTGGTGCTTGGATTGGAATCTCTGATATACGGCTATTTGAAGTTGACCATTTTATTTGTGAAGATGCTTTTTCAAAAGATACAGCAGGTCGAAGTGAAGCCGGTAAAGTGAGCAACCTTGTACTCGCTTGTTATTCTTGCAACCGTGGCAAAGGGAAATTGATGATTGATGAAGATCACCAAGGGACTCTGAATCCCGATGATGGATCTATTGCACAGGTTTTTGATAGGAACGAAGATTACTACATATGTATCCGACCGGATTATGCTGAAGATCAAGTAGTCGTAGATTTTTACCAGAAACTTTTATTGGGCAGTGAATTTCGTCGCCTAGACTATTTGTTACTGGAAATAAAAAATTTTATTTCTACACAGCGCACAAGCAATCCCACTGTTGCAGAAAAACTGGAGCAATGCCTTGGTGCTCTAATAATGAAAAGGAATAAAACTTTAATATAACACCTTAAAGTCATCAGGAAAACTATGGATGAAAAATTGTCGGGGTCTTATTATACCCCCCAAAAAACTATTCACTTTATATACAATTACCTACAACAGCAACATAAGCCTATAAAATCAATTTTAGAGCCCAGCGCTGGAGATGGAAGGTTCATTCGACTTTTTTCCAAATCCAATTCTGTAGGCAATATTGTAGGTGTGGAGTTATACCAAGAGAAAGTACAGGCCATCAATGAACGAATTCTTTCTCCTAAAGTAACAATGATTGCCGCTGACTTTCTGGAATATTCTTCCACTTGTAAAGCGAAGTTTGACCTTGTTGTAGGAAACCCACCATACATCAACATAAAAAACATGGACAAGAAGTTCTTGGAGGCTGCTCGTTCTTTATGTCAAAGTTTAAACTTACCTGAGAGCTTAATTCAAAATGCTTGGGTTGCGTTTGTAATAGCGGCCACTCAACTTTTATCAAAAACCGGTACGGTATTTTTTGTGCTTCCCACAGAGTTTTTGCAAGTACAGTATGCCGAAAAGCTTAGAGGATTTCTTGAGAAGAAATTTAACACTATACATATTCTTTCTTTTGAAGAGCGTATGTTTCCTGAAATAGAGCAAGAGGCTTGCTTGGTATACCTCACTAATGAAAATCAAGGGCTTCCCTATATTTCGTATCGTCAATATGCAAAGTTAGATTCTAAAACACCAATTCTAGAATCTAGAATTGAACGAAATAAACCTTTGAAAAAATGGTCTAATGCAGTTCTTTCTGATGAAGAAATTGATTTATTAAATCGAATTACAAACCAATATACTACTATTGCAAAACTTTCAGATAGTGCTCCCGGGATTGTGACTGGCGCAAATAATAAATTTATTTTGACAAAAGAAGAAGTCGATCAATATGAATGTGCTCAGTATGTAAAACCCATTATATCTAAGGGGGTAATGGCAAAAAACAAATTTGAGGTAAATCATGCTCTCATTTCCGAATTAGCATCAGCGGGAAAAAAAGTATATCTTTTAGATCTGGTAGGAACAAAACCAGACGAGTTACCAGTTTCCTTAAAAAACTATTTGTCTATAGTTGCCTCCACAAAAAGAAACGGTGTGGAAATTCAGAAAAGTTACAAATGTTCTAAACGCGAACCTTGGTATGGGGTTCCAATCGTTAAAAGTGGCCGAGTAATATTCTTCAAAAGATATGATTTATGCCCGCGAATTTCTACTAATCCTGCCGAAATATATACCACAGACATTGCGTATAATCTTCGACTGCATGAGGGCATAGATCCCGAAAGTTTAGTGTTTTGCTTTTATAATTCACTAACACTTGCTCAATGCGAATTTGTTGGTAGATATTACGCAGGTGGAGTATCAGAACTTACCCCTAACGAATTTAGAACTATCTCAGTTCCATATCGTCAAATTAAACCTTGTGATATTGAACGCGCAAAACAGATGTTTAACGATAACGAAGATCTTAATCAGCTTGTTGCTTTCGTCAATTCCAAAACACTAGAAGTAGATTTATCTACCGACGAAATTACACGACTAAATGCTATCCGAACCAAATTAATTAAAAGAAGAAAATAAACCCCACCACCGGATGTCCTGAAGTGACCCCGAAAAGTTAGACAATATTTTGAAGTAAAAATTGTTCAAGCAGCCGAAAGGGCTTGTTGTCTGTGAATTGCAGGCGGCAAGCCCTTCAGTTTTGCCTTAATCCTGCGGTTGTTGTAGTAATCTAGATATGCAACGAGTTCCTGCTTGAAGTGTTCCATGGACTGAAATTCCTGCAAGTACAGCAGTTCGCTCTTGAGCAGCCCAAAGAAATTTTCTATCACAGCATTGTCCAGACAGTTCCCTTTCCGGCTCATGCTCTGCCGGATGCCTTTCTCTCGGAGCATCCGTTGATACTGTTTATGTTGGTACTGCCAGCCCTGATCAGAATGGAGAATGAGGTTTGTTCCGTCCGGAATTTTTGCAAATGCCTCGTTCAGCATGGTTGTCACCATGCTGAGCACAGGGTGATCCGATATGGTATAGCTGACCAGATCGCTGCTGTGCAGATCGAGAATTGGAGACAGATACAGTTTCTCGCCAAACAAACTGAACTCTGTCACATCGGTGACCCACTTCTGGTTTGGCTTTTCGGCGCGGAAGTCCCGGTTTAACAGATTTGGCGCAATTTTGCCAACTTCACCCTTGTAAGAACGATACTTCTTCATCCTGACACGGCAAACTAAGCCCAGCTCCTTCATAAGCCGCTGGACAGTCTTGTGGTTCAGGAGGAAATTGCGCTTGTGAAGTTCTGCTGTAATGCGGCGATAGCCGTATCTTCCTTTGTTTTCATGGTAAATGGCCGTGATCTCCGCTTTGGAAGCTTTATACTTATCTGAACTGTTCATCCGCTTCAGATGATAGTAGAAAGTGGCACGGGGAAGTTGAGCGATTGAGAGAAGAATATCCAGAGAATGTCTTTGCCTCAGCTTTTGAACCACCTGCGTTTTCTGCGCTGGCGTCGCTCGTCTTCCAAAACCAAGGCTTGCAAGTTTTTTAGGTAATCGTTCTCCGCACGCAGTCGCTGCACTTCGGCCAGCAGATCTTCTTCTACATCCTTTGGCAGCTTCTTTGGCCGACCAGTGCTGCCGCGGCCGCGCCGTTTGATGGCAAGGCCTTCCGGCCCTTCCTCCAGATAAATGCGTTCCCAACGCTCTATAATTTTATGATCGTTAATTCCGAATTCCTGCATCGTTGCATAGATACTCAGCTGTTCTTTTTCCATGGTTTCTACAACCATTTTCTTGAATTCCGGCGTATATCGTTTGTTGGGTTTTCCTCTTGCCATAATAAATCACCCCATCTGTTAGATAGTATATCATACTGTCTAACAGATGGGGTGCAGTTCAATAGATATTGAACCCCGTAAGCTGAATATTAAATATGCCATCAACGGAACCGGAAAATCCACTATTGCAAAAGCAATCCAAGCGAAAGTCACTGGTAATGAAGATGGGCTAAAACAATTACTGCCATTCCGGTATGAAAGAGATGCCGATGAACATCAACCCAGCATCTCCGGATTGGAAGATTTTCACAGTGTCCAAATTTTCAACGAGGATTATGTAAATCAGTATGTCTACCAGCCCGACGAGCTGATAAAAGATAGCTTTACAATTTTTGTTAAAACACCTGATTATGACAGGAATATGGCGGAAATCACCCAATTGCTAGAAAGTATTAGTCAAACATTCCAATCTCATCCTGAACTTGACCAATTGATTCAAACACTAAATCAATTTGTAGTTGGTTTCGGGAAGGCCACCCAGCGTGGACTCTCTGCAGCAAGCCCGATAATGAAAGGTCTTGGAAGAGGAAATATGATTCACAATATTCCTCAAGGGCTGGAATCGTACGCTCCTTATTTACAACATACAGAAGGTGCCAAAAACGTCGCGTGGATCAAGTGGCAATTAAGCGGAAACGATTATTTGGAAATGGCTGATCAGTGTCCTTATTGCTCCGGATCAATTGAAAAAACTCGTGAAAAGATTAAGCGAGTTCGCAATGTTTATGATGCGAAATCTATTGAACATCTGGACCATCTTATAGAAGTATACACTGCGCTTATGCCATATCTTCCAGAAGATGCTCAACGACAACTGCAAACAATATTAAACAATGCATCGAATATAACTGATGACCAAAAGCATTTTTTACAAGCAATCAAGAATGATGTTGATTGCTTGTATCAAAAGCTATGTGATCTGAAGTCCATCGGTTTCCGTAATCTAAAAGATGTAGCTCAAATTGAAAGTACTCTGCGAAATAAGAAGATAGATCTTCCTAATTACGCTAATCTCAATTCCGATTTAATGCGAAGCAAAACAAACGTTTTAAATACTACAATAGATGGTGTACTCAATAGAATTATTCAGCTTCGTATAAAAATTAGCCGTCAAAATGCTTTGATTCGGAACATAATTTCAAGAAACCAAAAAGAGATTAACGATTTCTTACGATATGCAGGGTATCATTATACTGTCAGCATAGAAGAATCTGAAGGTAAAAATTACAGGCTGCTTTTGCACTATGAAGATCATCGTGAAGCCATCAATGCAGTACAAGCACACCTCAGCTATGGCGAAAGAAATGCGCTGGCGTTGCTTCTGTTTATGTACAGTATAAAACGTGAAACACCAGATTTGGTTATATTGGATGATCCTATTTCTTCTTTTGATGGAAACAAAAAATTTGCAATTGTCAATATGCTTTTTAAAGAGCCTGGATATCTACGAGGAAAGACTGTACTTCTTCTAACCCATGAATTCGGAACGGTGGTTGATATGGTTCACACTATGAAACGAAACTTTGGTGCTGTTTCGACTGCTGCTTTCTTATCAACACGAAATGGGGTACTTCAAGAGCAGCAAATTCACGCGGATGACATTAAGGCATATCCAGCTATTGCAGAAAAAAACATTGCAGAATCAACCGATCCCTTAAATAAACTTATCTATTTGCGTAGGCTCATGGAGTTTGAAAACAACAAAAACGATGCATGGCAGTTACTTTCTAATGTTTTTCACGTAGGCGATGGCACACGAGAAGCTCCGATGAAATGCATCGGCAACGGTATCGAAATTCCCATGACCCCGGATGAAGTTCAAAAAGGAACTGAAGATATAAAAAAATACATACTTGATTTTGATTATCAGATGGCATATCAACGCATGGAAGATCAAAATTTACTGATATCTTTATACGATTCAACTGAAGCAAATTATGAAAAGCTACAAATCTATCGACTCATTTTCATTGGGAGACCAATGAATGTAGTAGTTTAAAAATTTGTTAATGAAACATACCATGTTGAAAACGATTATATGTTCCAGCTCGATCCTCGAATCTATGACACTGTTCCGCAGTACATTGTAGACGTGTGCAACCAAGCTATTAACGAACTCAGAACTGTTCAACCCGCATAAAATAGTTTGTTTTTGAAATAGGAGCGTGATGCCATTGACCCAACCCAAAACCGATCTTGCTTACCTCCGCAACAAAAAGCAAAAGCAGAGCAAAAGCTGCGCTCTTGCCAGCACCGGGAGAAGATCCTTGAACGCCAGATGTCAGAGCTGAATCGGAGAGAACGTGTGCATCGTCTTTGCACCCGTGCCGGAATGCTGGAAAGCTTTCTGGTCTGTCCGGGAGAGCTGACCGATGATCAGGTGATGGAGCTTTTGAAGATCTCGTTCCGTCAACCGGAAGTCGTGCTGGCTCTTGCAAAGATGGTGCATGATGTTCACGAACGCAGCAACGTCCAAAACCCTTTAGAATAAAGGGCGCAATTATACACCGTTCCGGTGAAATTGCGGTCTTGCAGACGGCTCGATGAAATCGAAGCTGGCGTTTGTGCGCCAGCCCGATTCCATCCCAAGGAAAACTGCATTTTCCTTGCGCTGCTTTGCAGCTATCCTTTTGCCCGCTACCATAAAACACGCATGAAAAAGCCGATTGGAAACAGCAACATTTCCAATCGGCTTATCTTTTTGTTAGGCAGATTTCTTTTCAGCTAATGCCCGGACTTCCTCAATTGAAAGGTCGGTGTACTTTGCCACCTTTTCACAAGGCACACCATCTGCCAACATTGCCAATGCGTGTTTGACCGATGTTTCATGCTCGGTTTCATCCCGCATCTTTTCCATAGCTCTGCACATAGCTGCCACTCCCTCCGTATCTTCTTTGAAATAACGAACTCTCCGTGCCAAAATGGGATAATTCATATCCTTCGAGTTGGTACAGAAAAAGTCATGCATCAGTTTTCCTAATGCGGTTTCGTCCTTGATTTGTGAGTTCACATAAATAATGTGCGCCTGATCGTTGAAAAACGTTCCCGTTTCCCGGACTGTACGGTCAACATGATAAATTGGAAGGCCTGCCTTTAATACGTCATTCTCGGTGATAAAGATAACGTATGTTTCGTTCAGCGCATCGTAATCATCGCCCGCATCAGTCAGGTTTGCATCCAACAGACTACTGTTATACCGTGCACGTTTTTCACTCGCACCACGGTCACTGCGCTGCACCTCAATATTATATGCACGGTTTTCCTGATCCACTGCCAAAATATCCAAACGAACGGAACGACCTTGCAGGTTTTTAATGCTGTACTGGCCGTGAACCTCTTTGACAGTCAAATCATCCCGCTTCAAGATGATCTGCAAAAGGAACTCGGCACAGGCGCTATCTTCAAAAACTGCGGCCATGAAATCGTCATCAATCAAACGCAATCCACGCAACCGCTGCAAATCTTCTTCGTGTTTCCGTTCAAAATCCAGTTCCTGTTGTGATTTTCTTTCCGACATTGGTTCACCAACTTTCTGCTTGCTTGTTCAAGCTAATAGTACCATAAGTTCGTAATTTTTACAAGAGAACATTCCGGATGTCATCAACGGGGGTGATGCCTATTCCGTGTCCGCATTTCAAAATCACCATCGTCAAGCGCAGCCAAGGTCAGTCCGCTGTTGCCGGGGCCGCTTATCAGAGCGGCGAACGGCTGTTCAGCGAGTACGACCAGAAAACGAAATTCTACAACAAGAAGAAAGAACTTGTCCACGCCGAAGTCATGCTGCCGTCCCATGCACCACCCGGATTTGCAGACCGGGCAACCCTCTGGAATGCCGTGGAAGCCGTGGAAAACCAGTGGAACTCCCAGCTTGCCCGACGCATCGTGCTGGCGTTTCCGGTGGAGGTGCCGAAAGAACAGTATCTCTCCATGATAAAGGAATTCTGTCAGGAGCAGTTTGTTTCCAAGGGTATGATTGCTGACTTTGCCATCCACGACAAGGGCGATGGGAACCCACACGCCCACATTCTGCTGACGATTCGGGCAATGGACGAACATGGCAAGTGGCTCCCGAAAGCCCGCAAGGTTTATGACCTTGATGAAAATGGAGAGCGCATCCAACTCCCATCCGGCAACTGGAAATGCCACAAGGAAAACACGGTGGACTGGAACGACCAGAAGTACGCCGAGGTCTGGCGGCACAGCTGGGAAACCATCACCAACCGCTATCTGGAAGCCGCTGGCAGACCGGAGCGTGTTGACCTCCGTTCGTTTGAACGTCAGGGAGTGCAGCAGATTCCGACCGTCCATCTCGGCCCCGCTGCTCACCAGATAGAAAAACGTGGGATAGAAACCTTTCTCGGCAACCTGAACCGGGACATTCGTGCCGCCAACAGCCTGATGCAGTCCATTCGTAACACCATCCGTGGGCTGCAACGCTGGATCGCAGACCTGACCGAAAAGAAACAGCTTCTTCTGGACGCTCTGGAAAAGGCGAAAGAACCCACGCTGTCCGACCTGCTGGTGGACTACTTCAACCTTCGCAATGAGCAGCGCAGCGATTGGTCTGGCAAGGCAAAACTGAAATGCACTGTCCGGGACTTTGAGGAAGTCAAACAGGCGGTGGACTATCTGAAAGCACATTCCCTGAACACCATCGAGGATTTGGACACTGCAATTTCTAACCTGAACCAGACCACTGCTCCTCTCCGCAGGCAGTTGAAGCAGAACGAAAACCGTATGCGGACAATCGCCCAGATCAAGGACGCTGCTGCCGTCCATGCCAAGCTGAAGCCCATCCACGATACCTTTATGAAGAAGAACTTCAAGCTGACCAAGGAAGCTTACGCCGCCCAGCACAAGGAGGAACTGGACACCTTCAACAAAGCTGTCCGCACCCTGATGAAGCTGAACGGCGGCACGACCGTGGATTTTTCGGCATTGGATGCCGAATTTTCGGCGCTGCAATCGGGCAGCGCCGAGCTGCGCAGCCAGCTTGAAACTTTGCAACCTGACCTGACTGCACTGAAAAATGTGCGCAAGTATATCGACCTTGTGCTGAATAAGCAGCAGCTTTCCGCACCGGGCGGCAAGACCCCGGAAAAGGAATCCGTGCTGAAGAAGCTGCACGAAGCCAAAGCCACCGCCGCCCCGAAGAAACCGGAGCAGCAGAAGAGCACACCGGAATTATAAGGAGGAAGGAACATGACCTACACGCAAGACCAGATTGACCGTGCAAACGCCGCCAATCTGGAAGATTTTCTCCGGGCACAGGGCGAAACGCTGGTGTGCAGCGGAAAGGAATACCGCTGGAAAGCCCACGACAGCCTGACCGTCTGCGGAAACAAATGGTTCCGGCACAGCCAGAGCAAGGGCGGCTATCCGGTCGATTTTGTGATGGAATTTTACGGCAAATCCTTCCCCGAAGCGGTGCAGATGCTGACCGGAGAGCCGGGCGAAGTCCAGCCGGAGGCTGACCCCGCCCCCTCTCCTGCGTTTCGCTTGCCGCTGCGAAATATCACCAATGCCAACATCCTGAACTATCTGACGCAGGAACGGAAACTCAGTCCGTCACTGGTGAACTTCTTCGTTTCTGCCGGTGACATCTATGAGGATGTAGCCCATCACAATGCGGTGTTTGTCGGACGGGATGCAGACGGACACCCACGCTATGCAAGCTGCCGTAGCATCCATGAGAAGTTCCGGCAGGATGTAGCCGGGGCAGAAAAATCTTTCGGGTTTGCGCACCGTGGTACGGATAAGCAGCTGATGGTGTTTGAAGCCCCCATCGACCTGCTGTCCTTCATCGAACTGTTTCCGAAAAACTGGCAGCAGCACAATTACCTGTCGCTGGGCGGGGTGTCAGGCAAGGCGCTACGGCAATTTCTCTCGGAACGCCCGGATGTAGAGCGGGTGTTCCTCTGTCTGGATTCCGACAAAGCCGGAGAGGATGCCTGTAAGCGGCTGACGGCTCTGCTGCCGGACACTATGAGCGTGACCCGGATTCAGCCCTGTATGAAGGATTGGAACGACGTTTTGGTGCACCGGGCAGAGATTTCGAACCGCAATTATTTCAAAAGCATCGTGCTGAAAGAGCCGTCAAAACCGGAAACGGTGAAGATCATCCGCATGAGCGACGTGGAGCTGACCCCGGTGAAATGGCTTTGGAAACCGTATCTGCCTTTTGGAAAACTCAGTGTGCTGCAAGGCAATCCAGGCGAGGGCAAGACCTACTTTGCCATGCACCTTGCCGCCGCCTGCACCAACGGAAAGCTGCTGCCCAACATGGAGCGCATGGAACCCTTCAACGTGATTTACCAGACCGCCGAGGACGGTCTGGGCGATACGGTCAAGCCCCGCCTGATCGAAGCTGGGGCAGACCTTGACCGGGTACTGGTCATTGACGACAGCGAGGTGCAGCTCACCCTTTCAGATGAACGAATTGAAAGAGCCATTATCGAGAACAACGCCCGACTGGTCATCATCGACCCGATCCAGGCGTATCTCGGTGCCGACGTGGACATGAACCGGGCAAACGAAGTCCGTCCTATCTTCATGCGGCTGGGACAGGTAGCGCAGCGAACAGGCTGCGCTATTTTGCTGATTGGGCATCTGAACAAGGCCGCTGGAATGCAGAGCTTGCAACGGGGCCTCGGCTCCATCGACATTGCTGCCGCCGTCCGCAGCGTCATGTTCATCGGCAAGCTGAAGCACGACCCAACCATGCGCATCCTGACCCATGAGAAAAGTTCCCTTGCCCCGCCGGGCGTGTCACTGGCATTCTCTCTGGGGGACGAGGGCGGTTTCCACTGGGTCGGCGAGTACGACATTACCGCAGACGAAATGCTGTCCGGCATCGAGCCGCAGCGGGAAACCAAGACCCAGCAAGCCAAAGACCTGATCTGCGCCCTGCTTGCCGGAGGAAAGCAGGTGCTCAGCGAGGACATCGACAAGGCGGCGCTGGAAAGGGGCATCCCCGGCAGAACTGTCCGGGATGCCAAACGGGAACTGGGCGATGCCCTGAAAAGCAAGATTGTGGAAGGCCGCAAAAAGGTCTTTTGGATGGAATAAGCCATTTGACTGGCAGAAAAATTTGGCTGGCAAGAAAATCATGGTACACCCACAGTTGCCAGTCTGCCAGCTAAATTCGAAAAATGACGATTTAAGGAGGAATTGAATGGAAAATGTGAAAGTGCCCGAAAACAAGAACCTCACTCCTGACGGATCTTTTAAGACGAAGGATGGCCGTACCACCTATCTGGTGAGCGTGTTTTTTAATCACGACAGCACAGAAACCGCTGAAAGCAAGGTGAAGCGGCTTATCATTACCGACCTGAAAAAGAAATGTGGTTAAAATCCACTTCCCACCTTGACAACTCTAATCAGAGGACACCCTTCTGTCGGCCATGGAGAATGCGGGCAAAGAAGATATGCCGGACGAGGTAGAGCGCAGAGGTCTGGGCACCCCGGCGACCAGGGCGGCCATCATTGAAAAGCTGGTGTCCGGCGGATTTGTGGAGCGCAAGGGCAAGAACCTGATCCCCACAAAGGCGGGCGTCAACCTGGTCACGGTACTGCCGGAACTGTTGACCTCTCCCAAGCTCACAGCGGATTGGGAGCAGCGGTTGAACGAGGTGGCAAAGGACCAGGTATCGCCGGAGGACTTCATGGACGGGATCGAGGCAATGGCGGCAGAGCTGGTGCGGAAATACTCCCACATTTCCGAGGATGGGCAAAAGCTGTTCCAGCCGGAGAAGGAGACAGTGGGCCTCTGCCCCCGCTGCGGCAAGCCGGTCTATGAGGGCAAGAAGAACTTCGCCTGTTCGGACCGTGCCTGTCAGTTTGTCATGTGGAAGAATGACCGTTTTTTTGAGCAGCGTGGAAAGGTCTTTACTACCAAAATTGCCGCCGCTTTGCTCAAAGATGGAAAGGCAAAGGTCAAAAGGCTGCGCTCCCTTCGTACCGGGAAAACCTATGACGGGACAATCGTTCTGGCCGATACCGGCGGGAAATATGTGAATTACCACATTGAGAAATAAGTATCGTGTCGTTCTTCCTTCACGGCTCTATCCAAGAGTAACGGATTGCTGTATAATAAGGCTAAAATCTTTCAGGAGGTAAATAGCCGTGAGGGATATGATCGCATACTGTGGACTGGACTGTGAGAAGTGCGACGCTTATCTTGCAACGATCAACGACGATCAGGCATTGCGCGAGAAAACGGCAAAGCTATGGTCTGAATTAAATCATGCTCCCATTCTGCCGGAGCATATCAACTGTCAAGGCTGCCGCATGGATGGGGCAAAAACGGTGTATTGTGAAAGCCTTTGCGGTATTCGTCAATGCGCCCTGCAAAAAGGCGTGACGACCTGCGGCGACTGCCCTGAATTGGAAAGTTGCCAGATGGTCGGCGCCATTCATTCCAACAATCCCGCTGCGCTGGAGAACCTGAAGGGATAGACTACATACCACAACAAAATAGCAGCCGCCAGTAGCGGCACCAAGCAGGAAACCTTTCCGGGTTTCCTGCTTTTCTTTTACCTGTTTTCAGAAAGGATGATGTCTTTGAGCAAAACCGAACCCAATTTCATGGAGCATTTGAAGCCGCTGCTCCCCGCAGGCGGTGACGCAAGCGAACTGGAGGCAGCGGCCCAGGCGCTGGCCGGACTTTCCCCGGAGAACCGTGATCTCCTGGCCGCTGTCCAGGAGTCGTCTTATCGCCTGACCACCCTGGAACAGTTCCGGGAGTTCCCCGCCAACACCGAGTATTTTGTCCTGGAGCCCAACATCAGCAAGGTGGAGGATGTGGGCTGGCGCTATCTGGCGCAGCATTTGGACGTCCTTCTGCCCCCGGAGCTGCTGGACGCCATTGATCCCGTTCCTTTTGGCAACCATGCCATGCAGGAGGAACAGGGGTGCTTCACCAGTAAAGGGTATCTCACCCTCTCCGGCGACGAGTGGGAATATGAGCGCCCCAGGGAGAAGCAGATAGAGAAAAAGCCCTCCATCAAGGAACGGCTGGAACAGAGCCGGAAAGAATGTGCCAATCAGAGCAAGGTGCAGCCCCATCGGGAAAAGCCTGCGCCGGAGCGATAAGGAGGTGTCGCTATGCCCCGTTATGACTATGACAAAGATTATCCCTTTGCTGCCTTCATCACCAACCTGGGCAAGTACAACGAGGGCGCCCTTGTAGGCGAATGGGTGAAGTTCCCCACCACGGCGGAGGAACTGAAAAAGGTCTTTGAGCGCATCTGGATCGGTGCGAAGGATGACTTCGGGCAGACCTATGAGGAATGGTTCAACACGGACTACGATTGCTATGTGGACGGCCTCTATGACCTGCTAGGTGAGTATGCCAACTTGGACGAGCTGAACTACCTGGCCTCCAAACTGGACGACATGAGCCAGGATGAATATGAGCGGTTCCAGGCGGCCATGGAGATCGGCGACCACACGGGCAGCATCCAGGAGTTTATCAACCTGACGGAGAACCTGGACTGCTACGATATTTACCCCGACATCCACGACCACGACGATCTGGGACGGTATTACATCGAGGAACTGGACGCCATGCAGGTGCCGGAGCATCTGCGCAACTACATCGACTATGAGGCTTACGGGCGGGACATCGCCCTGGAGGAAAGCGGCCAGTTTACCGACCTGGGCTATGTGCGGGATACCGGGGACAGCTTCCATGAGTATTACGATGGTGAGCGCGGCAGCATCCCGGAGGAATACCGGGTGATGACCTTCCAGGACGACATCCCCGAAGAAGAAATTTCGGAATGGGCCATGGACCTTGCCTACGATATGGACGAGTTTTTCCGGCAGAACGATCCGCAGTATGCCGCCGAGCACCCGGAGGAACACGCGGCGAAGGAAGAAATCTACGAAAACCTGATGGCCGGGCGCATCTCCGCCCTGGACGAGAAACTGGCCGCCCTGGGGCAGACCCAGGAGGACTATCTGCCTTCGGAGATTGAGAAGTTCAAAGACGCCACCAGCTATGAGGAATTTCTGGATGTGGACCCGCAGGTGATTCGGGAGGCCATCGAAAACCCGGATCAGTCCCATGTGGACGAGATGCTGAACTTTGCGGAGCAGGCAAACCGGGAGTATGAGGCGGAGGTGTACGGGCAGCAAGCGGCGCCCACCCCGGACGACCGGGAGACCGGCGAGACGGTGCGGACCCCCAGGGGCACCTTCCATGTGACGGATATGAGCCGGGAACAGATGGAGGCGGTCGGATACGGTTTCCACCATGAGTCCGAGGACGGGAAGTATCTCATCATGGCCAACGGCAGCCGCGCCTTTGCCATCCCCAGCGGAGCCGCCCCCGAACATACCGCACCGGAGAAGCTAACCGTCCTGGTGGTGGAGCCCATGAAGGAACCCTATGTGAAGGAGATCGACCCCGGCCTCCATGCGCTGCAAGCGGAGGTGGGCGGCGATATTGCCGCCTCCTATCCCTTTGACGATCCGGTGGGGCTGGTGCTGAACGATGAAGGCAAGCTCATTGGACTGGACCTGAACCGGTCCCTCCGGGACGAGCATGGGGAGATTTACGACATTGTGGCAGGCACCTTCCTAGTAGTGGGCTTGGGGTCGGAGAGTTTCGCGTCCCTGCCCCCGGACATGATCCAGAAGTACACCGAGCAATTCAAGCGCCCGGAACTGTTCGCCAGCATCAACGGGCAGATCGTATCCGTTCCCGTGGAGCCGGAAAACCCGCTGCGCACGGCGGAAATGACCCTGGAGGATGACTACGGCATGATCGACGGGATCATCAACAACGGCCGCCGTGGTGAGGAATTGGAGAAAGCCCAGGCCGAGGCGCGCAGGACTACGCCGGAGAAAAAGCCTTCCATCCGGGAGCGGCTGAAGGACGCGAAACGGGAGTGCGCGGAACGGAAAAGCCCGGACAAGCCTGCCCCGCAGAAGAAGCCCCCGGAGCTGGGCGACTTATGAGCCGGAGCAAGAAATGGCGTCTGGAATGGGCGTTCTTCCTGGGCGAGAACGGCAGACGCCAGTATAACAAGCTCTGCAAGGGCTGTGTCCATCCCTGCAAGCAGAGTTTCCGGGCGGTGGTGCTGTCCTGTCCGCACTATCTTTCCCGCCGCTCCCAAAAACGCAGAAATTAGGGTCCAAAACGGGTCAAGGAACCGACTGTGGCGGCTTTTCCGTGTAAGGGCAGTATGATTTCCCATGTAGGGCCACCTCACTGATGTGGGGTGCGAAGTAAGGACGATTTCAACACTTAAAGTAGGAGCAACCCCTCTGGCTTGAGCTAAAGGGGTTGCTCCTATTATTTTTTGCCTCAAAATTTATTCGCTAATAGCGAAATTATATCTTGACTTATGGATAAAAATTTGTTACCATAGTATTGCAGCGAAGAGTAGAGCGGATGTTCTACTGGTCGTCTCCCCCAAATTGGAGTGCGTCAGCACTCGCGGAACATCTTAACGGTGTTCTACCCCACGGGGGCGGCACACGGCTTGACCCCCGATGCGCCGTCGCCCGGCATGGCCCAAGCCGGGAGCTTGGGCCATGCCCAAAGGAATTAGATGGGTTGCCCTGTATGCACCAACTCTTTCCCGGGAGGGAGCCACACCAACTATACTTCGTGGTTCTCGAAAGAGGTATGTTATGCAAAAGCATAAGAAATCGCTGTTCATGCAGGACAGTCCCGGCAACTCGTCGGTCCCCCGGACTTCTCACCGTTTCAAGTTCAAGCGTAAATGGCGCAAGACCGTATTCCGGTTAGCGTTTAAGGCGCTTGAAGTGCTGCTGGTGGTTTTACAAATCATCCAGTGCTTTTGTGAGATGTTCAAGAAGTAAGACGAGGTGGTGCAGCAAACGGGAAGCCCATCTAATTTTTGTTTATTAGCCCAAGCGGCTTTGTATTATAGATTGAATCTAAATAGCTGGGAGGTGGCGAGCATGATTGGAGATGTGTTGAAGCGTACGCGTATCATTTATGGATATAAGGCCAGTGAAATGAGTTCAGAACTTGGCATCTCTGCGAGTTACCTTTCGGAAATTGAAAACAACAAAAAGCAACCATCTTTGGACTTACTCCAAAAATATGCTGATATTTACGGTATCCGATTATCTTCTTTGATATTACTTTCTGAAAACATGGATGAAGCAGAGAAGTCTGGCAAAGGAACTGCCTTTGTCAGAAACATGATGGCACACTTGATACAAAGTATGTCTGCGGCAGCAGGTGATCCAGATGAAGAATAAAGCGCCGATTAGAAAATATGACATAACTCAATGTGCTCTTTATAAATGCCGGACGAAAAAGCGTCTTGAACATCTTCTGTGTCTTGAGCCCGGCGGCCTCAAAATAATTGATAGTATCATCAGGTATCACAAATTTGAAATCGACAAAAAGCATTCTGATGAAAAAAGGGAAATAACTGCTCCGGATAAGATACTTAAAGCTATCCAGCGCAGAATCCTTTACCTGCTTCACCGGGTCATCCGGCCTGAATGGCTTATCTCTGGAGAAAAACAAAAATGTTATATAGACAATGGAAAGGCACATCTCGATGGAAAATATGTTCTGACTGTTGATATTAAAAAGTTCTATGATAACTGCACGCGAGAACCTGTGTACCAGTTTTTTGTGCAGAAATTGAAAACTTCCCCGGATGTGGCTAAAAAACTAACTGACATCATAACATACAATGGTGGCATCCCAACCGGGTGTCCAACAAGTCAGATTATGGCTTTCTATGCTTATTCTGATATGTTTTCAGAAATCGCTGATTTGGCGAAACAATGCGGTTGCAAATTCACTTTGTATGTGGATGATATGACCTTCTCTAGTACAAAGCCTTTTTCTCCCAATCAGTTGAGGCAAATGATTGATTGTGTGCTGAGAAAATATGGTCACAAGCCTAAATATCCCAAAGTAAAGTATTATGGTCCATCTGACTACAAACCAATTACAGGAACGGTAGTCACGCCTGAACAGTCCCTTGCTGTACCTAATGGGCTTCAAAATACCATATATAATGCGTTTCAGACGCTGAAGCCCCTTATTGGTCCTGAAACCTGTTCTGAAGAAGATGCAAAACAAATTCTTTCATTAAAAGGACAGATACAGGCCGCCCGCAATATCGAAGAAGGAAAGTTTCCTGAAATTGGACGGTTAACGAGCCAAATCAAGGTACCAGATGTTCAATCTGCATCAAATCAAAAAAGACAGATTCGCAGACACAACAAGAAAATTCGTATAAAACAACGAGCAGCTACTAAGTAAGTGCGAGAGCGCCGCCTTCGGCTTAGACCGAGGGTGACGCTCTCGTTTCTTTTTTGTTCCTTTTATCTCTTTCAATTAGATTCGGATAGGACAGGAGGGATTTATAGTTGTAGTAGGCGCTGTGGGAATGTGTGTAAACGGCCAGAGGGGCGGAGCTGTGGGAAACGGTGTTTGCGGGCTGTGGGAAAGCGAGCAGCTTTTCCAGCGGGCCGTGAATATCTGTTTTCCATCGGCAGAGCGGCCGTTTTCCACATTTCCATAGTGCTATTCTGGAATATAGGAAGTTCCTCTTGCTGTAATCAGTCGATAGATGGTCAAGGGAATATACCAGGCAGCCACCAGCAGCCGCCAGACCAGGACAAAACCGCCGATCACTCCACCAATAATAAAGTTCAGCAGGAACAGCGGAAGAGCGGTTCCCAAAGAGCCGCCCGGCACGATCCAGGCAAACATCCGAGGGATGCCAAAAGGCAGGCCGCAAAGGATGAACAGCCATACATAGTCGGTGACTCCATCTTTTGTGTAGGCGGATTTGAAAATGCAGTACAGCAAAGCCGCCACCGCCACGGGCAGCACGCTCTTTTTGAAAAACTCTTTGATTACTTCGGATTTCGTCACAGTCAGCACCTCCATTCCTGGTTCCATTATATCAGCCGGATAACCATGCGCCCAGGGGTTTTGCAAAGACTGGTAAAAAGCGCCCAATCCCTGTTACTCCAAGTCGTTGCTCCGCTGCCGCTGCTGTTCCTGTTCCTTCGGCCTTTCTAGTAGGGCGTCCACATTCTGGCGGAGGGTATCATATTCCGTTTCTTCCCGTTGTATCTTCCGAAGTTCCGTTTGCAGGGCGGTCTTGCGGGCGGAGAGTCCGTCCAGTTCTGCTTTCAGCTTATCAGAGGAAGGAAGTTTGGCGAGTCCGGCTTTCTTGATCTCCCTGGCTGCTGCCTCGAACAAGATAATCTCGCTCTCGAAGCCACGCAGAAATTTTTCCTTGTCCTTTGATGCCTTGTATCGGTCATAGACGGGCTTCAGTTTGCGGTAGGTGTCGATCTGTTTTCCCAGGAGGACAAGATCAGTGATCCGCTGTTCCATATCCCGCAGGCTCTCTCTGGTGCGGATGGAGGCGGCGGCAACAGCGTCGCACCGTTCCTCCAATTCCTCATAGCTACCGATACCGTGTTCAGCGAGGAAGTTCATGGTGGCGGCTGCCCGTTTCAGATTCTCAATGGTGGCCCACCGCTGGTATCCGGCGCTCTGCTGGGCTTTGATGTTGTTCTGAATGTCAATGAGCAGGCTGACCGTCCCACTGCGCTGCTGGGGCTGTCTGGAGGGACGGGGGCCTCCGGCAATGCGGGAGACAACGGCTTCTTCCTTTTGTAATCGGCGCCCAGAGTTTTGAGCCGTGTAAACCGCTCCTGATCCGGCGCCCTGGCGGAGATATACTTTCCGCGCTTGATCTCGTATCCTTCCCGCTGCAAGCGGGCAAGCAAATCTTCCAGGCTGGAGGATGCGGGTATCCGCCGGTCGATGGCGGCTTTCAGCTGTGCCTTGTAGCTGGTGCCGTTCTGTGCGGCCTGATGCTCAATGTAGCACTTGCCCTTGTCCCGACCGGGGACGATGACGGACAGGCCGTGTTCTCTGCACAGCCGGTCACTGGTCCGGCGTATTTCGTGATAGCTACGCTTATTGGAATGGTAGTGCTTATGGTCGGTGAAGCTGACCGCATTGAAGATCAGATGATTATGAATATGCCCCTTATCAATATGGGTGGTAAGTACAAACTCGTACTTGCCACCCAATATTTCTTTTGCCAACTGCAGCCCAATCTCATGGGCTTCTGCGGCGGAGACCTCTCCAGGCTCAAAGGCTTGGATCAGGTGGCGGCCCAGGTGCGTGCCCTTGTCGATGGAATGGCGGCGTGTCCATTCAAATTCAATGTCGGCGGTCTCAGCAGCGCAGCCGAAGGAGGATACAAGCAGCTTCCCGTCCGTCTTGTCGGAATTGCAGATATAGTCAATGGCGGCTTTCAGCGTTGACTTAATAGGATGCGTCTTTGTAACTGCCATATCTGATCCAGCCTTTCCCGGATTTCCTCCATGTCAGCCTGATAGGTGGAGCCTTCGGCGTTGACCCGTTTGGCGATTTGGTTGATGTTCCGGCCAATGGCGGACAGGAGCTTGTTCATCTCCTTGATGTCCTTGGTGTCCACATAGATGATATATCCGTCAATCGCCATCTTCCGCAGGTAGGCACCGATCCTTTTTGTTTGGAGCTGGGCCATTTTCTGCTCGATTAGGGTGCGTTCTTCCGCTGTTACCGGGCAGCGCAGTATGATGGGGCGTTTTCGATTTACCATAGGGCGACACCGTCCTTTCTGCATAAGGGTTTGGGCGTATCCCAACAAGCAATTTTGTGTTTAGGGGCAAGGGGTTCCCTAAAGCAAAAATTCGCAAGTGTGGCCACACTTGCTGTGCTTGCTCTACGCTCCTCCCCCCGTAAATACAATGCCGGAAATACCTTCGTCTGCCCGCAAAATCCCGGATTTTTCAAAAAGAAAAGGGCGGCAGAGCCGCCCTAGGAAAACGAAAACAGAGGGTGCTCACACACCCTCCGTTTCTTTCGCTGATTGTTTAATTTTCAGCGCTCCGTCGATTGCGCCCTCAATGACTGGTAAATAGTGCTCCGGACAAAGCCTCAGTTTGTGGCTGACACACTGCCGCTGTGCGCTTTCCTCCCGCATGACCTCTGGATTAAGGTATCGTTCCACGGGAAGTCCGCACACTTTGATAAGCTGTATGATAACCGGCAGAGCGGGAATCGTATCCTCGTTCTCGATATTTGCGAGATACCGGGAGTCGATGTCGATGATTTCCGCCAATGCCCTGCGCGACAGATGCTTTGCGTTCCGTGCGGCTTTTACATCGGCACCGAAAGTTTCAAAACCGGGGCAATCTTCAATGTTCGCCATATAGCATCACCCACTTACATTGTATATTTCATACTTTGCCCGTGGAATGTTGCAATATGCTATATATCTACATTTTATAATTCATAATCTGGGGTTGCGCACCTAGTTTATCAGATACCAAGCAGCTTTCAACAGTTGGTCATTACAATATTGCATGAATCAAACTCTCAGTACCTGCAATTTCTGCTTCAACAATATATTTAGTTCGTTCAATATTAGCTTTTGCAATGGAAGGTATGTCGTCTTTTATGACTGTTATCTGCTGCTCAATTCCCTCAAGATAGCTATTTAATATTTTCAAACGCTGTGAAAGCAGACTTTGCGGATCATCTAACGCATCAATAAAAAATGCGGCAATCGAGAAAATGTTGGTATCATAGTCGAAGGACAAAATTGATTGCTGTAATGTTGCCACAAATTCTTGTTTCCCTTTGTCTGTAAGCGAGTAAATCGTCTTGTCGGGCATATTTCCATCCTTTTCAACGCTGCCATAAATATATTCTTTTTTCTCTAAGACTTTTAGTGTAGCGTAGACTGTCGAATTGGCGATGTTGTACCAACGATGAACATTCATGATTTGTAGTTGCTTGATAATTTCATATGGATTAAGCGGTCTTTGATTGATCAGACCCAATAACATAGTAGCAGATTTCGAGAGCATAACGCATACCCCTTGACTTTAGTTTTAAGTTGTAGTACTCTATATATAGAGTACTACAACATTATATTATAACTGTACCACAGTTATAATCAAAATACAAGGGGGAGTAAAATGCCGCAACTAAATAAGGGTGGAAAATATGTATTTGGACTTTCTGCCATCAGCAATAGGCGAGAAATACTTTTTCCGGCAGAGACTCTTGAACAATATCCCGTTCAAAAAGAAGGACGCATTATTATTTTCACGGGGAGCAAAATCACGGGCGGATTTTGCGTGACCAGCAAACAATTACTTGGGCAATCAAAATTGAAGCATATATTAGATGATTGTCCCGCATTGTCACAGTACACGATTGATGAAGGAGAATTCGTTCGCTATAAAGGACGAGGCTATACTTGGCTGCATATTTCTCAAAACGGTGTTGTGAGGCTGCCCGAAAACACGATGCGATATTTGAATCTTTCCTGTGGGGATATTCTCATGTCGATTAAAAGCAGTGACATCGCATTTACAATGGGAGCAAGAGGACCGCTTATGGACAAAGTACATTCTTACCCCGGTCATATCAAGGAATATCGGGTTACTTGCTGCGGGCAATAAGGATATGAGTCATATTGAGTGGGTATTATGTCCTGTCTGCGGCAGTAAAACACGATTAAGAATCCGCAGCGATACCATTCTTGAAAATTTCCCATTGTTTTGTCCCAAATGCAAGCATGAAACTTTAATCGCGGTTCGACAACTAAATCTATCCATCGTGCAAGAGCCAGACGCTAAGACGCAGAGCCGATAACACAGAGAAAAAACTCCGATGTTATCGGCTCTGTTTTCACTTTTTCTGTGATCCCCTCGGTGGAAGAAAAGGAAAATGCTACGGGGTAGATGGTTTAATAAGAAGGCCAACAAAAAAAGTTTTGAAGTTCATTTTTGGTCAGTTGCCTTGACTTTTGCTATCATTAATAGTACTATTGATAATAGTAAAAGTGGAGGTGTCGTTATGTCATCAATCGATTTAGTTATACTTGGCATTGTTTTGGAGAAACCCCAAAGCGCCTATGACATTCAAAAGGATGTGGAGTACCACCATCTTTCTCGCTGGACAAAAATAAGTGTACCTTCTATTTATAGAAAAGTACTCCAGCTGAGCGATAAGGGCTATCTTCAAAGCGATATTGTCAAGGGCGATAAGTTTGCGGATAAGGCCATTTATTCCATTACCGATCAGGGCAGAGCGTATTTCAAGGAGCTGATGGCCTCTTGTGCCGCTGGCACAGTACCCTTGCTATTCGATTTCAATGTGGTCATTACCAATTTGAACAAGATGGACAAAGCCGAAGCGTTGGAGCTGGTTTCGACTTTGCGCCGGAGCATACAGTCCTCGGCTGAATCGAACGAGGGCTATGCGCGGGAATTTGCAGACATTCCTTTGTTTGGGAGAACGATTTTTGAGCAGAAGCAGCTTCTCTATCGAGCCCTTCTGGAATGGCTGGATCACTTTGAAGGGCAGTTCTTAGAAGAATGAGTACAGGCCCCCAAAGCAGTTTGACCATCCTGTTCGAAGCTCCGTTTGGGCTGCCTTTTGTCAAGATAAAAAATCAAGATGCTGCTGCAAATTCAAAAGTTACCGGCTTTCGCTTCTTTTTGGATGATTTTTCGCATTTGAGTATCCAATGTGCTCTTTGCGTTCGGATTGAAAAAGATGTTGACGTTGTAAGTTGTGTTTCTGACTCGCATGGTCAACAGTCCGTCAGAGGGGCGATGTTCGGTCAATGTGATAGTTTTGCTCATTTGCGCTTCTCCTTTTACAATGTGTGTTCAGTTGCCTTTTGCTGGGGCTGTAATTTTTTCTGTTCAAGTGCTGCCTTGCTATCGTTCAACTTCTTCAGCACCGATTCCTTTTCCGGCATCTTGCCGCCCGGTGCAGAAAGCTGCTGCTTATTCAGCACAAGGTCGATATACTTGCGGATATTTTTCAGTGCGGAGATATCCGGCTGCAAGGTTTCCAGTTGGGTGCGCAGCTCTGCGCTGCTGGATTGCAGCGCAGAAAATCCGGCATCCAATGCCGAAAAATCCACCGCTGTGCTGCCGTTCAGCTTCATCAGAGTGCGGACAGCTTTGTTGAAGGTGTCCAGCTCCTCCTTGTGCTGGGCGGCATAAGCGTCCTTGATCAGCTTGAAGTTCTTCTTAATAAAGGCATCATGGATTGGCTTCAGCTTGGCGTGGACAGCGGCAGCGTCTTTAATCTGGGCGATTGCCCGCATACGGTTTTCGTTCTGCTTCAACTGTCTGCGGAGAGGGGCGGCAGTCTGGTTCAGGTTAGAAATTGCGGTATCCAAATCCTCGATGGTGTTCAGAGAATGGGCTTTCAGATAATCAACAGCCTGCATGATTTCGGCAAGGTCACGGGCGGTACATTTTATCTGCGCCCTACTCGACCAGTTGCTGCGCTGCTCGTTGCGGAGATTGAAGTAATCCGCCAGCAGGTCGGACAGCGTGGGTTCCTTTGCCTTTTCCAGAGCGTCCAGAAGAATCTGTTTCTTTTCGGTCAGGTCTGCGATCCAGCGTTGCAGACCACGGATGGTGCTGCGGATGGACTGCATCAGGCTGTTGGCGGCTCGAATATCCCGGTTGAGGTTTCCGAGAAAGGTTTCAATTCCTCGTTTTTCCATCTGGTGTGCGGCAGGGCCGAGATGGACGGTCGGAATCTGCTGCACTCCCTGCCGCTCGAATGAGCGGAGGTCAACACGTTCCGGTCTGCCAGCGGCTTCAAGGTAACGGTTGGTAACAACTTCCCAACTGTGCCGCCAGACCTCGGCATACTTCTGGTCGTTCCAGTCCACCGTGTTTTCCTTGTGGCACTTCCAGTTGCCAGAGGGGAGCCGGATGCGCTCACCGTTTTCGTCAAGGTCGTACACTTTTCTGGCTTTCGGAAGCCACTTGCCGTGTTCATCCATTGCCCGGAGCGTCAGCAGAATGTGGGCGTGTGGGTTGCCATCGCCCTTGTCATGGATGGCGAAGTCAGCAACCATGCCTTTGGAAACGAACTGCTCGTTGCAAAATTCTTTGAGCATGGGAAGGTACTGGTCTTTCGGAACTTCTCTCGGAAGTGCCAGCACGATGCGGCGGGCAAGCTGTGAGTTCCATTGATTCTCCACGGCTTCTACTGCGTTCCAGAGCGTGGCACGGTCTGCATATCCGGGCGGCGCATGGAGCGGCAGCATGATCTCGGCATGGACGAGTTCTTTCTTCTTGTTGTAGAATTTTGTTTTCTGGTCGTACTCGCTGAACAGTCGCTCGCCGCTCTGGTAAGCGACTCCGGCCACAGCAGACTGCCCTTGGCTGCGTTTTACGATGGAGATTTTGAAGTGCGGACACGGAATCGGAATCACCTCCTTGTGAGCATTTGAAACGTTCTCTTGTAAAAAATGTGGATTTATGATACTATTATCTTGGATAAGTAAACAGAAAGCTGGTGAGCCAATGTCGGAAAGAAAAACACAACAGGAACTGGATTTTGAACGGAAGCACGAAGAAGATTTGCAGCGGATTCGAGAGTTTCGTTTGATTGATGATGATTTTATGGCTGCGGTGTTTGAAGACCACGACTGCGCAGAGTTCTTGCTCCGAATCATTCTGAAGCGAGACGATTTGATTGTGCGAGAGGTTCATGGACAATACAGCATTAAAAATTTGCAGGGACGTTCGGTTCGGCTGGACATTCTGGCGGTAGACCGAAACAACCGTGCATACAATATTGAAGTCCAGCGCAGTGACCGGGGCGCCAGTGAAAAACGTGCTCGCTACAATAGCAGCTTGCTTGATGCAAATCTGACAGATTCCGGTGAGGAATACGATGCGTTGAATGAAACTTATGTCATCTTTATCACAGAAAACGATATTTTGAGGGCGGGGCTTCCGATTTATCATATTGACCGAACTGTTCAGGAAACCGGAATGATCTTTAATGATCAGGCTCATATCATCTATGTCAACTCGCAGATCAAGGATGAAACGGCGCTTGGTAAATTGATGCATGACTTTTTCTGTACCGATTCCAGCAAAATGTACTATCCCATTTTGGCCAATCGAGTATGGTACTTCAAAGAAAACGAGAAGGGAGTGGCAACTATGTGCAGAGCTATGGAAAAAATGCGGGACGAAACCGCTGCTGAGCAGAACATCAAAACTCTTTTGGTGTCTGTAAAGAACCTGATGAAAAACATGAATCTCAGCCCAGAACAGGCTATGGATGCCATGGGGATTTCTGAGGATGACCGTAAGATGTTACTGCAACGAATTTGATGCTCTTTTGATTGAACTTTATCCCTAAAAATTCAAAAGCCGACTAGGATTTTCCCAGTCGGCTTTTGTACTTTATATCGTGTTCTTCTGCAAAAAGATAGCTGCAAAGCAGCGCAAGGAAAATACAGTTTTCCTTGGGATGGAATCGGGCTGGCGCACAAACGCCAGCTTCGATTTCATCGAGCCGTCTGCAAGACCGCAATTTCACCGGAACGGTGTATAATTGCGCCCTTTATTCTAAAGGGTTTTGGACGTTGCTGCGTTCGTGAACATCATGCACCATCTTTGCAAGAGCCAGTACGACTTCCGGCTGACGGAACGAGATCTTCAGAAGCTCCATCACCTGATCGTCGGTCAGTTCTCCCGGACAGACCAAAAAGCTTTCCAGCATTCCGGCACGAGTGCAAAGGCGATGCACACGCTCTCTCCGGTTCAGCTTTGACATCTGACGTTCAAGGATTTTCTCCCGGTGCTGACAAGAGCGCAGCTTTTGTTCGGCTTTGGATTTTTCGCTGCGGAGGTAGGATAGGCTGTTTTTTGGTTGGGTCAATGGCATCACGCTCCTCTAATGATTTAAAAAAGGAGCAGCGCATCTATGAGCTTTGGAATCTCACAGATACGCTGGTTCTTGAGCTATATAAAAAGATTTATACGATTAGCGAATAGCATCCCATTTCTTAGTAAAACGGTTGTACCTTAGATGGTTGCGCAATACATCTTCAGCATCCTTATTGCCTTTTTCCGCTGCAAGAGAGAACCACTGTCCAGCTTTATTATAGTCAATTGGCACAGTGTAGTAGACGTAGCCTGCTTGATACATTGCATAGACACTACCCTGATTTGCAGCTTTTTCGTACCAGTAAATTGCAGCTTTGACATCCTTAACAATATAGGCACCTTCATAGTATTTATCTGCAAGGAGTTCTTCTGCATAGATATAGTTTTGTTCAGCCGCCTTTTTTAGCCAACGCTCACAACCAATATACGGATTAGCACCGCCAATAAAGCAAGCATCCCCCATCTCTTTATCAATATAGATTCTGGCAAGTTCATATTGCGCTGCGGCAACTCCTGCACGTGCACCATACTCGTAGTATCGTGCGGCTGCGACGATGTTAGGCTTTTCAAGACCGGCACCAGTTTTACAGCAATAGCCACAGTATATTGTCGCATTCAAATCGCCTTCCCAAACAGCTGCACGGAAAAGTTGAAATGCCTTTTTTTCGTCTTTTTGAATGTTTTTTCCAATCAGGTATTCATAACCCAGCTTACGCATGGCAACAGCGTCACCTGAATTGGCTTTTTGAGTTAAGGTATTGATGTCTTCCATACTTTTTCTCCTTAATCATACATGCTAGAAGTATTGTTGTTATTTAGCCATGCTTCAAGACCAGAAATCAGAATTTCATTGATGGACTCAATATAATTCTTGATTTTAGGATTCTGAGCTTGTTTTAAAGTAATCAGTCGATTTTGGTATTTCTGATTCTGTTCGATTGTATCAACCGCCTGAGTGCATTGGGAGTCTTTCGTAGGCAGATACAACGCATAAATAGCGAAGGAAACTTGTGTCATGGTAAGCTGTTCACCAGTAACAACAAACGAAAGCCACGGATATTTAGCGCTGTCGGTTGCTTCAATATAGACGGAAGGCTCGTACTCTACTTCATTTGAGAGTACTGCACCGCAGTTTTTAATTTTGGTTGTATACAGATCACCAAAATTTTCATGGAGATACTTATCAAGGTAAACTTGCATAGCATCTGTACTCCAGCGAATATTTTTTTGAGGAATTTTCTTGTTCCATTCAGCAACAACCATAGGAAGATCGAGTGTTTTGTCCTCGCTAGTTAAAAGGTTCATATAGGAGTTTATTTCCGAAACTGTCCAAGAAATAAATCGATAATCATATGCAATTTCATTATCACTTGTCTGAATGCTAAATTCCTCTATGCTGTTGGCCGCATTACTAATGTCATTTTGATTAAGATTTTTCAAAAAGTTTAACCGACGATCAATTTGCTCAGTACGAGGAATATTGTTTTTGACTAAAAATTCAAGAACCTTTCTCTCCTGAGAATACATTTTGAGGTAAGCAAAAACTTTCTGAAGTATGAAAAGCTGATCTTCCCAGCTAGATGTACAAATCAGAGGATAATATTCAAGGAACTCATCGAGATTGGTATCAACTTCCTGCGGGCTACCAGATTTCGAAGATTTAATAGATTGAGCAATCAAAAGATCGATTGGCAGGATTTGCTCTGTTGATGCAGAAAAAAAAGGATTATCTTTTCCGACTTTTTCTTTAGCTGTTGAAAGCCGTAAATAATTCATAATAACCGTACAATATGTATCCAAAAGAAGAGCGGTAGCTTCGTCTGTTTCCTCCATAGAGAGACAGAGAATCATTTTTTTCATACCTGCATAAGGAGCAACCTCTTGATCGGCAAAAAGTAAATTGGAAACAGCAGCAACATAGTCTTCCGATTTCAAAATATCTTTCAAAGCTGCAAGCCTTGACAACGGACTGTTGCTTCCAACCATCGCGAGATAATTATCAGAATCATTTTTGGCAGCTTCTAATCCTTCCGCAATGCTGTCGAAATCTGTCAAAAAACTGCAATCGGCATTGTCAACAGGGAAGAAAGCATCATAATGACGATCCAAGCCTCGAATGCTAGGGACAATATCGGCGAAGCGCTGTAAATTGTGAATTGTCTGCATAACAAATCGAATGGAAATACAACACTTTTGATGCAGTTTAACTAGAGCTTCGCAGCATAGATTAACAACATCAGCTGCCTCCTGCTTATAGCTATCGCTGTTCTTCAGTTCATCGCTCAAACTATCCACAGCAGAAAAATCAAATTTTCCGGTATCCTCAAAAGAATCCATCAGAACATCAAAGGCATCATGAATGATAGTATTCTTTTTAGCCGCAAAATAGTTGCTTCTTTCATGCGTGAGCCAGTCTTGATAGAGTTTTTCATTTGCTTCAGCGTTTTGAGCATCGCGCTCCATCATTATCTTAATGAATTTTTCGGTTTCATTTTGATTCATTGTTTCTGTGATAGTTTCCTTTGCGATATCGGCGGCTGCCGAAAAAAGAGATCCGAGTAAGCCCATAAATAATTCCTCCCATTTTAAATTTGATCTAACTGACGGTAGACTTTTTCCAAATCCTGCATAGCTGAAATGACTTCACCTTTTAAGCCGGTTGCTTCCTGTAAGTGGTCATCCAGCTTGTTTACTCCTTTCTCTAATGATTTTCCAACACCTAATGTGTCTAACAGCTTCTTGGTTTGGTCGAGTTTCTTCTTCGCCTTTTGACTATCTGTGATTTCATCGTCAACATTTTGCCGGATTTGTTCAAGGCTCTGTAGATTCTGATTTGCATCCTTCGAAACGTCATAAGCTTTGTTCTCAACATCACGCAGAGAATCGTTAATGCTTTCCATAAGGGTAGCTTGAACAGCTGAATCTAAATTTGAAGAATCCAACGCAAGCCCGGCATCCATAAGACTCTTTTTTTGTTGCTTTAACTCGTCCAGCTTTTGTTTTTTATCTTCAATAGTTTTCTTTACCTCAGTGATTTTCGTTCTGGAATGCTCAATACTAAAATTTTCAGCCATAATAATACCTCATTCTAATTGGCCATTCGAATCAAGAAAAACAACGTTATTTTTGATTTTTTGTTGGAGAGATTCTCCTATACTGCGAATCAATTCATCCAACATCGCTTTTCTTTCGGCTGAAATGAAAAGTTCATTTATCGCCTGACAGTCTCTTCGGTATTGTGAACGAAGTATTACAATCGAGGTGTAAATATTTTCCATGTGCCAATAGAAATCTGTGATTTGAGTGGATGTATGTACGGATGAGTCATATTCGGAGAGTGCACAAAGAGCTTCAACCTCCTTTTTCTTTAGTGATTTAACATTTTCTTTTAGAGTTTCTAGCTTTAGATTTTCTTCTTTTTGCGCCAACTGAAAAAATGCTGGCTTGTGAAGCATAATATCATATAGTTCGTCGTCATTGGGCGTTTCAGAACCATGACCTTTTTGCTCTTGAATTCTGAGTTCAAATGGTCGCTGAAGTCCTTCATAAGACATTAGGGCCTCACCCGGACGATAAACTGCAACATGTTCTAGTTGAATGCCACTAGCAGACATTGTGCTGCCAATCAGTTGTCGATCATCTATAGAGGTAAGTCTATGAATCAGCTTGATATTAGTATTTTTAATAACTTCAGGTGCCATAGCAGTAGGAAGCTGGTCTGCGATGATAATACCTTCGCGTAAAGCACGAACCTCTGCTAACATTTTAACGATATATGCTGTAGCGGCAATTTTAGGATTTGAATCTTGACCAGATGCTACTTGTGCTTCAGGAGCGATAAGGTTATGGGCTTCTTCGATAAAAATGATATGCCGGACAACCTTTTCTTCATCTGCACGAGGAGAGGCTTTCAAAGTTTCTCGAATGAGGGTACATAATAACAACGTAACAAAGTTGGCAGGACCTTCTCCTAACGATTCGAGTTCTACAATGACAGGGTGCTTTAGCCATTCCTCTGGAGAGAATGTAGAGTGTTTTACATCAAAAATGTCCTTCATTTCCCGACGTAGGAGACTGCCAATACGCATTTCCAGAACAGATTGAATATTACCTTGAATTTCGCTGTCATAAGTTGTTTGGCTAAGTTCTTTTTGAAAGCGATCATATAATTCCGACATGGTCGGATATTCTTTTTCCCCGGTGTTAATATCATTGGTATTCCAACCATGTGCTCGATAAATACCTTCGATAGCTTTATCCAATATAAAAGGAGCTGGTGGAGCAATCGGAAAAGCACCCTCAAAAACCTGACACAGTTTAGAGATATGTTCTGAAAGTGTGAGTCCTTTCGGGAATTCGAAGGGATTCAACCTCATAGGAAATTTTGTACTAGCTGAAGGAGAAAGAATAATTAACTCTGGAATATCATACCTAGAAAGTTCTCGATATTCACGCTTGGCGGGTTCCAAAACCAAAAAAGGAATAGGATCACTTTCTTCTTTAAAAGTGACCGACAAATTATCGGTATCATCCTTGATTAGCTTTTTATGATGCCATAGGCTATTAGCGAGATGCAGCATGGTGTTAGTTTTACCAGAGCCGGGAACACCACATATGAAAGCGTGTTTTTTGAAGGATGATGCATCGATAAAAGCGCTCAACCCATTGTTGGTTTGTCCAAGGTAAATGCCAGTTTGCTCCAACTTCGGAGCAGTTTCCTTCTTTATTTCGATATTCTCGCCATCAAATAGTATTGGAAGCCGAAAGAAAGAAGAAAGTTCATCAAGTGTATAAGCGGTTGGCCAGAATGCTAAAGAGGGTGGTAGAAGATTGCAGTAAGGCTGATTTACTTCCTGCAATTCCAACGGTGTGGCCGTACTGGGAATTTCCTGAATTTCACAAGTTCCTTCTTTGATAGCTTCTCCGCAGACAGCATCCATCAAAAAATGCGCACTACTTTTTTGGTTTGCGTAAAGTAAAATGTTGGCAAAAAAACAAGGCGATTTGGCAACATCTGATAAAAACTCTTCGTATATCCGTAGGGTTTCTTCGGCTGAGACATCTCGCGGACGATTTTTGTTATCGGCGAGGGTGATTTGCCCACTACGGCCCAATGCTTTCTCACGTAGAATTGCGATAGGCTTTTGTAAGGCCTGCTGTGCAGTTTTATAGGTGTCACTTCCATAGATTGAAATATGATAAACCATATCCTCATTAAGAGCCTCTGCGGTTTTTTCCATTTCATAAAGACGTGACTTGGGATTGGATTTCCAGCCTTCGACTGTAAATAGCGTATCTCCTGTGGAAAGACGTGTTTGTTCTTGTTTTTTGACTAGAAGAATATTTGTAAATGATTTCCGCAAGCAAACAGGAACATCTTCAATAGGAGCAATCTTATAGTAGTCAGCTAAAGGACTTGCTTGCATAAGCGCATCTATTGATTCAAAGTTTACAGTCTGATCGGAAGAAAATGCCAAGAAAATTTGCAGACGACGCCCTTTTGGACGTTCATGAGTATAGCTAAGGAAAAAATGTAGGGTTGTATGGATTAGAACAGTATTCCTTTGCCATTGACGTAAAAAACGATTATGTCGCTCAAGAATACCATCTATACCTTGTTCACCAAGAGATTGATATTTAACTAGCTCTAAATCGGGAATGTACGGAATCTCATAGAAATGCCACATCATGGGGTACGCCCTCCGTGCAATCGAAGCAATTAGTCTTCATAACTAAGACATCCTTGGCGCTCTCTCGGATAGTAGTAAGTATCATAATGCGAACAGTACTGGCGGCCATTACTATCACGGTCATAAGGGTTCCAATAGATACATCCGTCAGAACAGTTGTGTCCGCAAAAGGCACCCGCAGGAATTTTCACAGAGGTTATATTGTTTTTGTCCATAATGTTTTTCTCCTTTTTATTGTATTAAAGTGTCAGATTCAATTCTTCGGGCGTAATAGAAAGTCCGGATAATTGATCATAAACTGCGAGATAAGGGAAAACTCCAGTATGAGGAATAACAATCGGAAAATACAACTTTTTCACATAAGCATTCATAATTGATCGAATATAGACAATATCCGCAGATGACAAGCATTGACATCCGTGCCCCTCTTTATGGGTGTGAAATATTCCTTTAAAAATAATTCCTTGAGCGTCCCAGTCCGATATTGTTTGATTCAAAAGCAATTCATTGGGAACATACTGGCAAGATTTCCTAAAAGATATTTTTCCTGAATCAACAAAAATGGTATTAATTGTGTTTTTTGATTGCCCAAGCAAGCCACCCATTTCAGGTGGAGCGGATGGAAGGTTGTAGAGCAAGTTGTACAAAGATTCGGTAATTAACACGACAAGACATCCTATAATTACAGTAGTGGAACTTAATATTATAGCTGAAAATAGCATACTCACTTTTGGGTTAGCGGTTGCTTCGAAGTGTTCTTTGAATTTAAAAGGTGTACTTTTTAAAACGATGATATATTTTCGTTGAAACTTCCAATTTCTCTTGAATTAAAGCGAGATTTGTGGCATAATGCCTTATAAAGAGTGAGCTTTGCAAAATTTTGAAAAGTACACCTTTCAAAATTTTGCAAGGAGTTTGCTTAGGTGGACTTTTCAAATTGGATAGATTTCCCATAGAACGTACCTACGGGTAAATCGCAGGTTTCCGCAGCTTCTTTAAGGGTCAATTTCTTATCTCTCCATGCTTTATGCACCTCATAGAAGTTGTCTGGAAGCGGCCGGGGCGGTCGGCCAAACTTCACACCGCGAGCCTTTGCCGCTGCAATGCCCTCTGCCTGCCGCTGCCGGATGTTGGTGCGCTCGTTCTCCGCCACAAAGGAGAGCACCTGCAGCACGATGTCACTCAGGAAAGTGCCCATCAGGTCTTTGCCGCGCCGGGTATCCAGCAGCGGCATATCCAGCACCACGATGTCAGCGCCTTTTGTTTGTGTGAGCAGCCGCCACTGTTCTAAAATTTCAGCGTAGTTTCGTCCAAGACGGTCGATGCTCTTGATATAGAGCAGATCGTCTTTTTTCAATTTCCGCACCAACCGCTTATATTGCGGACGGTTGAAGTCCTTGCCAGACTGCTTGTCCATAAAAATGTTTTTCTCCGGGATTTTCAGTTCCCGCAGTGCGATCAACTGCCGGTCCTCGTTCTGGTCACGGGTGCTGACCCGGATATAGCCATATAAATTCCCCAATAAATTCGCCCCTTTCTGCTAAAAGTGATTTTCATCGTTCTATATAAAACGGGCAAAGCATCCCTCCTGACGCTTTGCCCGTTGCTCTTTATTCTACCATAGTAGATCGGTTATCGCTTTCAGGATGCCCGCACAGGCTGGATAGCCAGCGCAGCGCCCCTAACCTGATACGTCACCCCACCGGCTTCGCCCCTTGCATTTCTCTGGCACACCTTCGGGTGCTGCGATGCAAGGGCATCAAGCTGCTTCTGTAAGGCAGGATTCAGCGTAAACACGCTGTTCGTTCCGTCCTCACTGGCGTAGATCATGGTCTCCAGCTTAAACATCGTCAATCAGTTCTTCCCCCACGGATTCGTCAAAGATGGTCGGTCCCTAGTCCTCGTCCTCCTCGATGTCCTGCATCAGGAGCAGCATGTTGGTGTAGCACTCCATCTCAGCACGGACAAAGTAGAACATCTGGTCGTACCAGTCTGCCAGCGTTTCACACTCCAACTTCCGGCAGAAGTCATACACCAGCTTGTTCTGGTCTGGGTCAACCGTCAGCCCGGCAATCTCGTACAGCCGCTTGCGGGTCAGTTCCAGATCGGCGCAGCCATAGGTGAAGAGCAGCTTCTTTTCTTCAAACGTCAGTTTCATAGGCTTGTACCTCCGTATTAAAAAAGGGCCTGCCCTGTGCAGACCCGATGTAACAAAAAAGACCGCCGTGCGTTGTGCAGGGCGGTCAGAGATGCAATATTGTATCAGACAAAAATCAGCTCAGACTTGATGATTTCCTCGGCGCGGTTTCGGATGCTGTTCATCCGGCGCACCCATTCCAGTTGATCGGCGGCTTTCAGGTCTTCGGTCACGCCCTCGGCTTTCTGCATCTGCCGGACAGTCAACGCAAGCTGTTCCTCGGCCTGCTTGTCCAGCTTGGCAAGATAGCCGCCTAACTCACCGGACAGGAGCAGTTGGTTATACCGGACAGGGTGCTGCTCCTTCAGATACGTCTTATGTAAGCGGCCCCACCGCCCGGTGGGGTACTCTGCCGAGGCTGCTGCGGTCAGGTTCGGCAGATAATGGTCGTTGACAAGGGTGTAGTCCAGACCGTTGGCGTTGTCATGGATGGATTTTTTCATGGTAGTCATGCGGATTCTCCTTTCATTTCTTCAGACGGTTCAAATTGAATGGGAACTGTATCAGCAGGCACCTGTTGAGCCAGCTTTTTATTTTGGGCATACTTGCGGCATTGTTCACGGCCTTTCTGCAAGAGGGCTTCATACTCTGCTGCCGCCTGTGGATCAGTTTTAGCAGCTTCACGCAGAGCAGCACGTTTCTTTTTGCGGTTTTCCCCGGCAGTTTTCTGATATTTCTTACGCTTGGCAAGTCGCTGTTCTGTAAGATTTTTCTTGTCGCCGCGACTAATCTCAATTTGACTAGGGAACGTGTCACCGATAAAATTGAAGTAGATGTCGATTTGCTGCTGACGGTAGATCGTCCGTCCGCCAGATGCGGAATGAATCACCACTTTTTCTACCAGTTCGTACAGCATTTCATCTGTCAGCGTTTCACAGTCCTTGTATTTCCGAATCAGTTTGATAAAGCGTTTCAGATCAACTTTCGTTGTTTCAACGACGTCCAGTTCTTTCTTCAACTCGGCAATGCGAGCTTCGCAGACAGTTTGTTCCTCATCGTATTGCGCCATCAACCGCTGATACTGTCGTTCTGGGATTTTTCCTAAGACGCTGTTTTCATATAGGCTCCGAATCAAAGCGTCCAACTCGTTTATTCTTTTTTGAACTGAATGCAGTTCTTTTTTACTCTCGGAAGATACCTGTGTGTTTTGGCTTTCCCATGCAGCTTGAAGCTGCTCGGCAAATTCATCCTCATTTTCAATAATTTCTTTTGTCATCGCTTTGATTGCATTGAGAATAGCGGCTTCAATGGTTGAGGTTTTGATAAAATGGGATGTGCAGGAAACGTACATATTACGGTATTTGCTGCACTGCCATGAAGAATCCGAATCATACACCACATCAGAATCCCGATGTTTGGATTCGGGGCTGGAAAAACTCATTCGGGAGCCACAGTCAGCGCAGAACACCATCCCGGCTAAACGGTGCGAGTATGTTCCGCTCGGAAGTTTTTTCGGATTCCTCTTGCGCAGACGCTGTGCTTTATCCCATGTTTCTTGGTCGATGATAGCTTCATGGGTATTTTTGAATACAATCCTTTCTTCCGGGGTCGCAGCACGGCGCTTTTTCAGTTTGAAGTTCTCACGGATGCTTTTACATAGCACTGTATGGCCGAGGTATTCCTGTCGGTCAAGAATATAGGTCAAGGTGGTCGTATTCCATCGATAGGGGTCGTGATACGAATGGTTCCGGGCCGCTTCGGGATGATGCTGTTCTTCGTATGCAGACGGAATCAGCACTTTTTCTTCCGAAAGCGTCTGCCCGATTTGTGCAAGACTGGCACCGCTGGCTGCCATATCGAAGATCCTGCGGACAACGGAAGCTGCTTCCTCATCTACATGAAGAGTTTGCTTATCACCGGGAACCCGCTTATAACCGTAGGGTATACTGCCGCTGCACCGTTTGCCATCCTGCATCCGCGATTTGAACACAGCGCGGATTTTATTGCTGGTATCCTTTGCGTACCACTCGTTCATGATATTCAGGAAAGGGGTAAAGTCATTGTCTGTGGGATTGGCACTGTCAACATTGTTGTTGATAGCGATGAACCGAACACCCTTTGAAGGAAACTGAATCTCTGTGTAAAATCCAACTTCCAGATAATTGCGTCCGAAACGGCTCATGTCCTTTACAATGACAGTTGCAATATGCCCGGTTTCAATCTCGGCAATCATGGACTGGAAGCCGGGACGGTTGAAGTTTGTTCCACTGTATCCATCGTCCGTAAAATGCTGGATATTGTTAAAGCCGTTTTTGCGAGCGTAATCTTCCAGATACTTTTTCTGATTCAGAATGCTGTTAGATTCACCTTGCAGTTCATCATCTCTGGAAAGCCTTTCGTACAGTGCCGTGATTTTTCCTTGGTTGGATTTTGCCATAGTTTCACCTTCTTTGTGTTTTTAGTAGGGGGTACGATATGTAACAAAGATACGATATTTTTATCCTCTTGTAAACGCATCTTTGCTTTATCCTTGTTCATTATAGCCCTTGGGATCGGTGACTACATAGGAACTGTGCATCTGCATGAGGGAGGGTTTGACGAAAAAACGGGTCTTGCCGCTGCCACTGCCGCCGATGACCAGGATGTTTTGTTCCGGGCGTACTTGGGATTTTTCGGGCGGCTGGACATGGTGAGCTTTTCCGTCTGGGTTAGAGGGATGTTCCAGTCGGGGATCGGATCGACATAGGGGGCAATATCGGCCGCCGTGCCCCATCGTGCGCTGCCGTACTCAACGCCCTTGCGATATTTCTTTGTATTCTTGCTCTTGGCGTACACCGCCAGCCGGACGATGCCCACCCCGGCGATACCTGCCAGCAGGTCCAGCGGATGCAGGCTTGGTGCCGCATAAGAAAACGCCTCCGTAAAGCCCTGACTCAAATGCAGGAACTTTTCAGAGGCGTCAAGACCGGGCGCAAGGCGCACCGCCTGGCAGAGCTTATCAAAGAGATACACGAACAGCAGATACGGGAGGTTGAGGATGAGAGCCTTCTTCAAGCCAACCGTCATAATTCCACACCCCGGTCTTTGGTTTTGACCTTCTCCCGCTGGCGGTGCTGGGCTTTGGACTGCTGTTTCGCCTGCTCCAGCTCCTTGCGGATAGAGGGCTTTTTCTCTTTCTCCAGGTTCTTTGCGGAGAACTCCCGGAAGGCCGCCGTGATAACGTCGGCATCCCGGCCCTTGAAGAACACCAGGTAGCGGGGAATCTCGTCGCTGGTGTCCTTTTTCAGAGCAAAGTCAATACCGTACTTCTTGGCGGTGGCGGAAAAGGCCCTGATGTTCTGGTCGGTGATCTCGATGTTGGAAACGCCGGTGTTGTGTTTCATAATCTGTCGGAGGGTCTGCTTGCCGTGGTGTAGCTTGGTTTTGTGGCCGGTCACTCCTTTCTGCATCTCGTCCAGCACTTTTTTCATGGCCTGTTGCAGCATTCCGGCGGAGAGTTTGGTGGCCTCCACGCAGAGGGCAACGGTGCGCTGGGTGACTTCTTCCTGCATGGCCTATCATCTCCTTTCTCCGCTGCCGTATAGGTCGTGGTTCACCAGGGACGCATAGTAGCTGTCGATGGTGGCCGAGGCGTTATACAGGGCAGCCAGCAGATATTTCTTGATGTTGCGGACATAGGTGGTGTTCTCCCGCATACGGTCCAACACATACTCGATGTGGGAACTGTTCAGCTTCAGGAACCGGGATTTGACCACCTCCGCCGGATAGTCGTCCCCGGCAATGCGGATCGTCTCCCTGCGGGAACAGACGGTGTCCACCATGAGCTCCACCAATTCATTCAGCATATCTCGGTCCAGCCGGTCATCCCGGCATAGATAGTCATACTCGATATTCTCCAAAATGAGTTCCCGATAGCTCTCTCGCTCCCGCATCCAGTCCCGTCCGGTCCGGTTAGCCCCTGCGGGGGTTTGGGGGCTTGATTGGATAGGATTTGATCCTTCCGTACTTGGTGAATCAGTATTTTGTTCTTCAGGATTTCTTTTTTCTTTATTTAATTGCGGCCGGTTTTCCAGACATGGGTTATCCATATCCGGGTTTTCCGTATCTGGACAAGCCGTATCCGGCTCGTCCTCACACGGCTGGCCCGTATCCGGGGGATGGGGCGTCTCGTAGATGACATACTCCACATCCACGATCTTGCCTTTGCTGTCCCGGAGCCGATTGCGGACTATGTATCCGGCTCGCTCCAGCTCCTTCAGGGCGGAGCCAATGCTATCCGTACCCTCCTTGCAGATTTTAGCCAGGCCCCTGGTGGTGTAGTTCCAGTTCTCCGGCAAGGACAGCATCATGGAGAGAAGTCCTTTGGATTTCAGTGACAGCCCCGCGTTGCGCAGGTGGTGATTGGACATCACCGTGTAGTCGCGGGTTTTCTCAATGCGAAATACCGCCATCTTATCACCTCCTTTCGGCGGTCTGGAAAAGTGTTTGTTTTCGAGGAAAAGACGGCCTCTATGCCGCCCAGATGCCCAAGAGGGGAAAACCTATGGGCGTCGGCCGTCCAGCTGATTGCGGGAGAAAAAAGTGAGATTTTTGACCTATTTCCATTCCATTTTTGTAATATGTATTAAAAATTAAACGAAAAATGTAATCGTGCAAAAACACCATAGGATTACTCCTATGGTGTTCTGGAAGGCAATGGAAAAAGAGATGGTTGTTAGATTTAGGGAACTGTGGTACAATAAATAATAATCTGAAATTTATACAGTCAAAAGTTTATCTTGAGGTGATTGCTATGAAAGTGGTTAATTTCACTCAAATTAAAGACGAATTAATTAATAATATGCGCAGAAAAATGTTAATTCCAGTGATTGGATCCGGGTTTACTAGAGGGTGTGATGCTTACAAAGGTAAAGTCCCATCAGGGAAAGATTATAGTGAATATATGATAAGCAAAATTGCTGCGCAATTATCCTTGGCACAAGCAGAAATTGACTCGCTTAAAAGGGATTCGTTTTCTAATGTTTCGGATATATATCATCGCGCTATCCCCATTTCTTCCCAAAAAGAATATTTAAAATTCAACTTTACCAAAGTAAAACTAGAAGATGTTAAGCGGAAATTTTTGGGACCTTTTTGGCCGTATATATACACGCTTAATATCGATGATGGAATAGAGTTTAACAGTTGTTATCGGCACATTGTTTATTCCAATCGCCCCATTGAGAAGGGAATTTTTGATGATTTTTCTTGTGTAATTAAGCTGCACGGTGATGTGGCAGAAATGCTCACATATGAAGACGCTAAAAGTGAAGTCTTTACACAGAAACAATATGTAAATAGTTTAAAGAGTAATGAATCGTTGCTAAAAAAATTACATCATGATAGCATATATCAAAATTTAATTTTTATTGGCTGCAGCTTAGATGATGAAATTGATTTACTAGCTTGTTCGTCAGAAAACGAGATTGGTAAAGCAAAATATTTTTGCACGATTAAAGAACCCAGTCCATTAGAGCAATTTAAGTATGAGAAATACGGAATAACTCACTGCATTGTTTTCAATTCATACAATGAAATATATGAATGCCTATATGAAGCAGGGCAAGAGGCTGAAAAAATAAGTGTTAATGATTTAGATGAATACAAACATTTCTCGATTATACAATTAGCTGATGACTACGAGAGTAATAAACCGTATCTGTTTTTTGGAAAAAGTTTAATAAGCAAAGATCACGCAATTTCAATTCCCTATTTCTTTATCTCAAGAAAAGTTACAGCTTCTATTTTTGATAATCTTTCAACTCGCCCACTTCAATTTATTGTTGGTTCTGGGTGTAGTGGAAAATCCTATGTCCTTGTTGATATTGCATGTCGGATAAAGAATAGGGATGTTTTCTTCTTTGAAACAAAAGACCGACTGACAGATCAAGCATTTCAAGATTTAACTTGCAAAAAAAACTGTGTAATTCTTGCAGATGACACCTCTCTTTCGGACGATCAGATTGAATATTTTGTTTCCCATATTTCTTTCCTTAAAGAAAATGATGTAAATGTTGTTATCGCCGTTGACAAACATAATAGGGCAGTTAATGGAATCTTAAAACTACACGAGGTACAGGGGGACATTAAATCGGGTGATATTCCTCAAATTCCCATAGGTAACAAGTTAAATAATCAAGAATGGCGACAAATTTCACCACTACTTACAGCGGTCAGCGCAGGAGTATTCAAAGAAACTGATACTATTGTTGATAATATTATTAATTTGAGCAAAGAACTTTCCGAAAAGAACAAGTACTATAATATCGTACCACGCTTTGACTCTGTTCCAGAAATAGCTGCGCTTATAGCTTTGGCGACTGAAAGAAAGATATACTCAGCAAGGGCTACGCAACTGGAATTATACGATGAGTTGGCTATACAATGCAAAGCTACTGTCCCTCTAATAGATCAAGAGTCAACATGGACTTTTGAAACTAGTTTTGATGATAATTCCTCCATAAAATATGTGGTCAATGCTGAATTCTGGCTATGCTATCAATTAGGAATATTTGCTCGTGAAGAGAAAAATCATAAAGCAATAGTAGAAGCTTACAAATACATAATTACAAGAATCTTATCTTTAGAAGGCACACCGAACTTATTGCGTGGCGACAAAAGCAATTCTTACGGTGCATATATACTTTTTGATAGCATTAATAAAATTTTCTATTCAAACAAAACCGGAGGAGAACATGGATTAGGTTTGATTAGAGAAATATACGAGGGACTAAACAAACTTCTTTCACCAGATCCCAATTATATGCATCAACGAGCTAAGTGCTATATTAAATCGGCATACTTCGAAAAAGAGCAAGCCAAAAAATTGGAGTATCTTGACAAAGCATTTAGAGATGCTAATGTAGCATTTCAAGTATTCGATAGTCGTTATAATGAATACCATAACGAAAAAATTTATATTTCGGCTTCACATGTTTTATATACTAAGGCTCTTATTTTGAGTCACAAATGCTATGTAAACAGCTATGCAAGTGTTGAGGATAACACAATAGCCATTCATACCCTACACAATGCATTAAGTTCCCCGTACAATACCTATGCTTTTGCAAAAAAGGACTCCTTTAACTATCTTAATGTAGTTTCCAAAATAATATGTGAAACTATAGCAAGAAAAACTCTTGTATCGTCAGATGCCTATCGCGATCTGGAAGATTTGTTCCAAATAATTTCTGAGTAAAACCGATCTTATAATTGCCATAAAATGTAGTAAGCGCCATCGTTGCAAAGTCGATGGCGCCACTACTGGTTATTAAATTTTTTCCTCTGGTTCTTCCATGGCCAGCCAGTCCTCAAACGACTTCCGAGAAATGCGAATCGCATAACCGATACGAATTGTTTTGAATTCTCCGGAGTTTACCAGCCGGTATGCAGTAGATTTTGCAATGCCAAGGATTGCGGCAATGTCATCCACGGTATAGGTTCTGTTGCTCGGCAGCTTCTTTTCCTGCGATGTACTCATAATTTTGCCTCCCATTTTTCGTAGGCATTTTGACTATGCCTATCTGATTTTCCTTGTGGAGAAGGGGCTTTCTGCCATCATCCGTGCTAAGAATTTGCTAATTTGACATTCTGAACAGGCCATAACGAGGCAGTATTTTACGGATTTTTGTGCAGATTGACCAGTAACCACACGATGCCATAGCGAATCAAAAATAATGGGAAGTTATGATGGGTATATCGTACCAAAAGAAACGCCAAACTCCTAAGCGAAAGGCCGGCGGTTCGAATCCGCCTGAGGACACTATTTCAAAAAATGCGAAGGTCATTTTTCCATGTGAAAGACGATCTTCGCATTTTTCATTTTGAACCTATCACCAAAATTAGCCAGCTAATGCCATTAGCAGAATTTTCGGTTCCAGCTAATAAAATCAGGCTTCTAGCTAATGAAGCCCCATAAAGCACCTTTTGAACTCTGTTTCCCGGCTCTCTGCTAAAATTGGCGAACGCTTTCCTGTAAATCCATGTAAACACAAGATAAACTGTGTAAATCTATTTTCCACATTCCTGCCTGAAACCGTGTAAATCACTTTTCTCCATACATAGCGCGTTCACTCGCTGTTCTCTCGGAACAGAAAGAGGAACGCGCTTTTTTTGTTTTCGGGCTGAACTTCCCGAATCCACCAAAGGAGGGTTTACCGATGAAAAAAGTTCTGACCGTGACGTTTGACAGCTGCAAGCCCCTGCACACAGCTCCAAGCTCCGCACCCTTCTGCGGTGAGATCGTCTGTGCCGACATCGGCATCCGGGACGAATGGCACCCGGCAGGTCTTGCACAGCTTTAAACGCGGAATTTTGCCCTTACAAAAAAGCACTTTCCCTTATATTTGCATTGCAAATAAGGGAAAGTGCTTTTGTCTTGCTCACTATGAGGTTACTATCGCAAAGGATACGGTCAACTCCCAATAGCGAAAAGATAATACGGCAGCCTTCACTTTTTCAGCACTACGCACTCATAGGGGCGCAGCGTGTCGGCGGTGTCGGGGTAGTTACCCAGCAGTTTCTCGGCATCGGTCCAGCCTACGGGCAGGGGCTTGGCAATTTCCCGCTCCCGCAGGTTGCAGAGAACCAGCAGCTCCGTCTCGCCGTCGTACCGGCGATAGGCTAACAAATCCGCGTTGTCGGGGTACAAGAACTCGATTTTTCCCGCACTGATGACCGGCATTTTCTTGCGCAGGGCCACCAGCGTTTTGTAAAAGCTGCGGATGGAATCCGGGGCGTCCATTTGGGCAGCGGCGTTGATGGCCTTGTAGTTGTCGGCAATGCCGATCCACGGCGTACCGGTGGTAAACCCGGCGTTCTCGCTCGCGTCCCACTGCATCGGGGTGCGGCTGTCGTCGCGGCTGCGCTGGGCGATAATGTCCAGCGTTTCTTCCTCGGACTTGTCCTGCTGGCGCAGAATCTTATAGTAGTTGAGGCTTTCCACATCACGGTACTGGTCAATGGATGTGAAGTGCGGGTTCGTCATGCCCAGCTCCTCACCCTGATAAATGTACGGCGTGCCGCGCATAAAGTGGATGGCCACCGCCAGCATCTCGGCGCTTTCCTTCCAGTAGGTCGTGTCGCTGCCAAAGCGGCTGACCGCACGAGGCTGGTCGTGGTTGCACCAGAACAGCGCATTCCAGCCGCCGTGGGCCTGCATCCCCTCCTGCCAGGTCTGGAACAGTTTCTTCATGGCGAGGTAATCAGGCTCCCTCAATTCCCACTTTTGCCCGTCCTTGTAGTCGACCTTCAGGTGGTGGAAATTGAAGCACATCGTCAGCTCGTGGTTGCCCTCAGCGGTGTAGCCGATGCAGTTTTCCAGCGTGGTGGAGGACATCTCCCCCACCGTGATCATGCCGTCGATGCCGCCCGCGGCGACCAGCTCCTTCAGGTACTTGTGGACGTTGCGGCCATCGGTGTAGAAGCGGCGGCCGTCGCCCTCAAAATCGTCCTCATAGACCTCCGGCTTGGAAATGACGTTGATGACGTCGAAACGGAAACCCTTGATGCCTTTCGCCTTCCAGAATCGCAGGATGTCGGCCATTTCCTCCCGCACGGCGGGGTTCTCCCAGTTCAGGTCGGCTTGCATCACATCGTACAGGTGCAGATACCACTTGCCGAGCCATGGTACATATTCCCACGCAGGGCCGCCGAATTTCGACACCCAGTTCGTCGGGCAGCAGTCGGGCGTGCCGTCCTTGAAGATGTAATAGTCCTGGTACTTTTTGTCGCCCGCCAGTGCTTTTTTGAACCACTCATGCTCGGTGGAGGTGTGGTTGAACACCATGTCCAGCATCAGGCCGATGCCGCGCCTGTCCGCCTCGCGGATAAGCTCCTCCAGATCCTCCATCGTGCCGTAGCGCGGGTCAACGGCACGGTAGTCGGCCACATCATAGCCGTTGTCGCGCTGGGGCGAGGGGAAGAACGGCGTCAGCCAGAGATAGTCAACGCCCAGGTCGGCGAGGTAGTCCAGTTTCGCGGTGACGCCCTTCAAATCGCCGAAGCCGTCACCGTTCGAGTCCATGAAGGATTTCGGGTAAATTTGGTAGACAACTTTATCTTTAAAATCATTCATGGTACACACCTCACAAAATCAGGCAACGCCTTTTTTCCTGCCGACGATGACGGTCAGCACAAAGGGGACGACGATGGCAATGGCCATGCACAGCGCAAAGCTGAGCATATAGGCGGGCTGGATTGACAAAATACCAGGGATGCCGCCGACACCGATGGCGTTGGCCGTGGTGGAAGTTGCCACACAGACGACCGCTGCGATGGCAGATCCAATCATGCCGCAGATAAACGGGAAGTGGAATTTCAGGTTGACACCGAACATGGCAGGCTCGGTAACGCCCAGATAGCAGGAGATGCAAGAGGGAACGTTGACTTCCTGTGCGGCAGCATTCTTGCGCTGCAGGTAGATCATGCCCAGCACGGCGGAGCCCTGTGCAATGTTGGAAAGGGCGATCATCGGCCACAGCATGGTGCCGCCAAAATCGGCGATCAGCTGCATATCAATGGCATTGGACATGTGATGCAGGCCGGTGATGACCAGCGGGGCATAAACAAAACCGAAGATTGCGCCAAAGACCACGCGGAAGGAGCCGGAAATGCCGGCGTAGACGATGTCAGAAATGAAGGTGCCGATCTTCCAGCCGATGGGGCCAAGGACAGTGTGGGCGATGATGACGGACAGCACCAGCGAGCAGAAGGGCACCACGATCATGGAAATGACCGCCGGGCAGACCTTGCGGAAGAATTTTTCTAGATAGACCAGCGTGAACGCGGCCAGCATGGCGGGAATGACCTGCGCCTGATAGCCAATCATGTTGATGGTAAAGAAGCCAAAATCCCATTTGGGGATATCTACCGCTGCCGTGGACGCGACGGCGTAAGCGTTGAGCAGCTGGCCGGAAACCAGCGTCAGGCCGAGGACGATGCCCAGGCTTTGGGTCGTGCCCATTTTCTTTGTGACAGACCAGCAGATGCAGACCGGCAGCATATGGAAGATGGCTTCGCCAATCAGCCACAGGAAGCTGTCAACGCCGGACCAGAACTGACTGATGTTGCACAGCGTCTGGGTGCCGTTATTAAAAAAGTAGATGCTGTCAATGCAGTTGCGGAAGCCAAGGATCAAACCGCCGGTGATGATGGCGGGAATCAATGGGGCAAAAATCTCCGCAAGCACGCTCATGACCTTCTGCAATGCGTTCTGGTTCTGCTTGGCCGCGCTCTTGACAGCTTCCTTCGAGACACCGTCGATGCCGGAGACGGCAATAAAGTCATTGTAGAAATCGCTGACCGTATTGCCGATGATGACCTGGAACTGGCCCGCCTGGGTGAAAGTGCCCTTGGCGGATTTCAGTGCCTCGATCTTGGCAACGTCCGCCTTGGCGGGATCGTTGAGGACAAATCGCATACGCGATACGCAGTGGGATACTGCTGCAATGTTCTCCTTGCCGCCAACGTACTCAAGCAGCAGCCGCGCGTCCTGTTCGTATTTACCCATAATGTTTTCCTCCTTTTGCCCGGTAGAGCGGGCATCTTCGAACTTGTTCATACGGGCATCTTCGAACTTGTTCATACAAGTTCTCCTTACAGCCACAGGATACCAGACTTGTTCATACAAGTCAATATGCTTTTGCAAAAAAGCATTGCAGAATGCCTATTTTCGGCACTGCTCACAAGTTACCCCCTTGAAATTTAGCCGAAAAGACGGTATACTAAAGTAAATGTTTGAACAAGTTGCGAGGTACACACCATGCCAAAGGCAAAATATGATGGCATTTATCACAGCATCAAAAAACGCATCGAGGCGCAGGATTACCCCTATCAATCGCTGTTGCCCAGCGAGAATACCTTAATAGAGGAATACGCCTGCTCCCGCAACACAGTTCGACGCGCATTGGCGGAGCTGGTAGCCGACGGCTATGTGCAGACCATGCAGGGGCGCGGCGTGCGGGTCATCTACCAGCCGGTGGGCAAAACGACGTTTACCATCGGCGGCATCGAGACGTTTCCAGAAACCGCCCGCCGCAACCACCTTCGCGCCGTGACGAAGGTCACGAAGTTTGAGACTGTCATCGCAACGGAACAGTTTGCCGCGGAAAGCGGATTTTCTGAGGGCGATGAATTGTGGGCGGTACAGCGTGTGCGTTATCTGGACGGAAAAGCACTGATTCTGGACATCAACTACTTTTTAAAGGAGTTTGTCCCCGGCCTGACACCGGAAATTGCCGCAAACTCTATCTACGATTATATTGAGAACACACTGGGAATGCAGATCATCACCAGCAAGCGCCGCATCACGGTGGAGCACGCCACCGCCCGCGACGAAAATCTGCTGGACATGGGCACCTATGGCTGCGTGGTCGTCGTCGCAAACCAGACTTTCAACGCCGCCGGTCTGCTGTTTGAGTACACCCAGTCCCGCCACCAACCGGACTATTTCTGCTTTCAGGACATTGCCACGCGGAAAAAGTGAGCGGCAGACACCTGGCGCAGGGGGATCCACCTGGGATTTTGCGCTGGGCCGGGGCTCCGGCAAAATGGGTTTTAGGGTGTCCCTGAATCAGAATCTGTTTTATCCACAGTCATCATATATCTTCTTTTGGGCCGAGATCCTTCTAGGGATCCGTTTCAAAATGAACTGCAAGCCGCTATGGATCATCTTGAAAAAATCAAAGGTCTTTTATAATCACTTCAACAAGAAACGCTCCTGCCAGTTTTACACCGACAAGAGCGTTTCTTGTGTTATTCAAAAATATCGGCAAGGGTAAGCAGCTGTACTTCTCCGCGTTCCTGTGCCTGAAGTAGTCCGTCCGTAAATCCGCCTTTCGAGAAAATGTAGTAGTGGTAGTTTGTTCCTTTCCCAAAGACTGCTGCATATTCCCGAATCAGTTCCAGTTCGTCCAAACCGATTTTTTCATTACGGTATTTGCAGGAGCCAATGATATAGTCATTGCCCGCAACCGGCGTTCCGACAATGTCGATCTGGATCTGCTTCTTTTTTTGAGGGTCGGTTCCCCACCACTGCCCGATCTCACTCAACTCGATAGGAAGATCATTCGCATAATAGAGCAAGTAGTCTTGGCACATCTTCTCAAAAATCAGACCCATATAGTCTGGAAAATACTGCTTCACCGCATGGGGGTAGGTCTTTGCGATCCGCCCCGAATCAATGGCACTTGCATTGACCGGCACAAAACGGTACCAAAAACGAAAAAAATTGTCCGCCAGAAGATAGATCGTTTTTTTGCCCGGTTTCTCTGTGATCGGCGTTTCCTTTTTGACGATTCCAAGGTCTATCAACGTTTTGAGGTACTTCGCCACCACAGAGTTTTCTTCACCAACCTTCGTGGTGATATCATTCAGGCGAGAAGCCCCCTCTGCAATTGCCTTGATGATTGCATTATAAATTGCCGGTTCACGCAGCTCCTGCTTTAACAGGTTGGCCGGTTCCTCATAGAGGTAGCTGGAACGGTCAAACAAGTTTTCCATCAGTGCTTCATCTACGCTGTCCCGAACATCCAATTTGTTGATATAATGCGGAACGCCGCCTGTGATGCCATAAATCAGGGCGTTATCTTCCTCAGACAGATTCGGATGGAATACCGCTGTTTCCTTGTAATCCAGCGGCATGATCTTGAATTGCACTGTTCTGCGCCCATACAGAGGGCTTTCTTTGCCCAAGACCTGACTTTCCATAAAACTCATGGACGAGCCACACAGGATCAGGTACATTTGGGAATCTGTCCATTTATGGTCGATGATGTGCTGAAGCATTGCGGAAATAGCGGGTTTAGCCTTTGCAAGATAAGGGTACTCATCAATTACAAATACGATTCGCTGCTCCTTGGAGAGAGCTGTCAGTTCGTCCAATGTTGCATCGTAGGTTGTAAATTCCGGAGATGATTCTGCATTGGGTCGTTCAAAACTCATGATTGCCTTGGACAAGGCTTCCAGATTTTCTTTTCCGGTCGTATTCAAGGCAGAGAAGAAAATGGTCGGTTTGTCCTTGCAGAATTCATTGATCAGCGCAGTTTTTCCGACACGGCGTCTGCCGTAAATGACAACGCATTCAAACTTTCCATTCTCATATCGTTTGTTTAACTTCCGAAGTTCCTCATCGCGGCAGTAAAATTGGCTCATTTTGTTCCCTCCCCAAAGTGTATTTATCGAATTTATATACTCGTAAGTTAGTTTCTTACGAGTATAATACTTCATTTCTTACATAAAGTCAAGAAATATATTTTTGACGGCTCATCGAGAAACAGGAACGATACTTCCTATTTTCCTCAAAAATTGTGAACTCTGAGTTCCTGTTCATTTCGTTCCGCATCGGTTACAATACAGCCATAGCCTCGGCAAGCGTTCAAAGCAGCCCTCAAGCTATCCCGCCCCTTGAAAATTGAACACGCATTCTTCAGTCACGTTCCTGTGATGATGAGCCACGTCCGTAACAAATGCGATGATCTCCCACTGAGGGAATGAGCGGTAGGTTGACGGTAAATACGAAGCCGTTGACCCTATGTGTGGAAAGCGTCAGCATCAATACGTTTCTCCCGGCACGGTTCGTTCGGTTCACAAAATTTTGAGAAGTGCCTTTGAGCAGGCTGTAAAGTGGGAACTTATGGAAAAGGATCCCTGTGTTTATGCCACCTTGCCCAAATACACTGCAAAGAAGCGTGATATCTGGACTGCCGAGACCCTGTTCCATGCCTTGGAAGTGTGTAATGATCCACGGCTCCGGCTCTGCATCAACCTCTCCTTCTCTTGTTCTCTGCGCCTTGGCGAACTGCTCGGTTTGACTTGGGATTGCGTGGATATCTCTCCTGAAAGCATCGAAGCCGGGCGAGCCTCCATTTACATAAATAAGGAATTGCAGCGTGTAGACATTGCTTCGCTAAAAATCTTGCAAAGAACCTATAAACCTCTATACATAAGCAGCGGCAGCTTTCCGATTTGGAAAACCGCCGCTGTTTTACTTTTTCCATGTCTTGCACATCAGTCCCCGACATGATACACTTCTATAAAAGGGGTGGTCGGCATGGAGCAGGTGCACACAATGCGGAAATATGAATATTATGACCGTGATACCCTTTGCAGTATCATTGACGTAGATTTCACCACAAAGCAGGTGCGTGTGGAAAACAAAGTGGATTCTATTCTGGACACCGCTTTCGGGGTCAACACGGAACCCACTTGGGATGATTTTCTGATTTTTTTAGAGAGTCGTTGTATTCCAAGAACTCGCTGCGGGCTTAACTATTACCTTGATGCTGTCGGGGTTTCCGAATATGATCCGATACAGCTAATGGAAAAGACACATGGTCGGATGGCAGAAGATCATAGGATAGCAATTCCTGACCGTATCTTTTTGTTAATAACTATCTCGTTTATATACACACACCGAGTCAAAAGCCGTTTTGCAGAACACTTTACCAGGAGAGTTGACAAACTCGCCGTTTTTGCGTATTATAATAGGAACAAGGGGGTCGTGTGCCCCTTTGGCAAAAAGCGAACAGCCTTGACGAGGAGAGTACGCCCCGCCTGCGCCTGACAGAAAGCCCGAAGGATGGAACCGGGCAGGTGAGCACGGGGTGGAAGATGACCTCTGAGCTGTGGAGGTGAAGCGGCACGCCGCCAAGCCCCCGCCGGGTGCGCCCGTTACCGCGCGGAGGCCGGGTTCATCCCGGCACGCAAGGCCATGCCTGCAAGGGCGCGGCGAAGCAAGGTGGTACCACGGAAGTTCAGCTCCCGTCCTTGTCCGGTGCATTCCGGCAGGACGGGAGCTTTTTTGTGACACAGCCACAACAGAAAGGAAGAATCATCCCCCATGAGCGAACACAACACATTCTACATCACGACCCCCATCTACTACCCCAGCGACAAGCTGCACATCGGCCACAGCTACACCACTGTGGCCTGCGATGCGCTGGCCCGCTTCAAGCGGATGCAGGGCAAGGAAGTCATGTTCCTGACCGGCACCGATGAGCATGGCCAGAAGATCCAGGACAAGGCCGCCGATGCAGGCGTGACCCCCAAGGAGTACGTTGACCGGATCGTTGCCACCGTCAAAGATCTGTGGAAGCTGCTGGATGTCAGCTACGACCGCTTCATCCGCACCACCGATGACTACCATGTGGAGACCTGCCAGAAGATCTTCACCCAGCTGTATGAGCAGGGCGATATCTACAAGGGCGAGTACATCGGCCACTACTGCAAGCCCTGCGAGAGCTTCTGGACCGACAGCCAGCTGGTGGACGGCAAGTGCCCCGACTGCGGCCGCGAGGTCTATGATGCCCACGAGGAGGCCTACTTCTTCAAGACCGGCAAGTATGCCGACCGCCTGCTGAAGTACTACGAGGAGAATCCCCAGTTCATCCAGCCCGAGAGCCGGAAGAACGAGATGATCGCCTTTATCAAGCAGGGCCTGCAGGACACCTGTGTTTCCCGCACCTCTGTCAAGTGGGGCATCCCCGTTCCCTTTGACCCCAAGCACACCATGTATGTCTGGGTCGATGCGCTGAGCAACTATATCTCCGCGCTGGGCTACGGCAACGAGACCTACCACGATTACAACAAGTTCTGGCCTGCTGACCTGCACATGGTGGGCAAGGAGATCCTGCGCTTCCACACCATCCTGTGGCCCGCCATGCTGATGGCTCTGGATCTGCCGCTGCCCAAGCGCGTGTTTGGCCACGGCTGGCTGCTGATGAACGGCGGCAAGATGTCCAAGTCTGTGGGCAACGTTGTGGACCCCGTGGTCCTGTGCGACCGCTACGGCGTGGACTCCATCCGCTACTTCCTGCTGCGTGAGATCCCCTTTGGCAACGACGGCATGTTCACCAACGAGGCCCTGATCAACCGCATCAACAGCGACCTGGCCAACGACCTGGGCAACCTGCTCAGCCGCACCGTTGCCATGTGCGAGAAGTACTTCGGCGGCACGGTCCACAAGGCCGCTGGCACCGAGGCCATCGACACGGAGCTGGAGACCATGGTCAATGATCTGCTGGGCAAGGTCACTGCCGACATGGACAACCTGACCATCCCCCAGTCCCTGATGGAGATCTTTGCCGTGATCCAGCGCGCCAACAAGTATATCGACGAGACCGCTCCTTGGGCTCTGGCCAAGGATGAGGCCAACACGGCCCGTCTGGAGAGCGTGCTCTACCACCTGTGCGAGGCACTGCGTGTGGCAGGCATCCTGCTGAACGCTTACCTGCCCTCCACCGCTCCCAAGATGATGGATCAGCTGGGCCTGTCCACTGCCGACATCGACCTGAGCAAGGCTGCTTACGGCGTGCAGGAGACCTACACCGTCCACAAGGGCGATGCCCTGTTCCCCCGCATTGACGTGGCCAAGGAGATCGCCCACCTGAAGGAAGAGGACGAGAAGCGCAAGGCCGCTGCCGAGGCTGCCAACAAGGCCAAGGCCGAAGCCGAAAAGGCTGCTGCCGCCCCCGCCGCTGAGGAGAGCACCGTTGATTTTACCCACGAGGAAGAGATCGACTTTGACACCTTCTGCAAGGTGGAGCTGCGCGTGGCCGAGGTGCGCGCCTGCGAGAACCTGAAGGAGAGCAAGAAGCTGCTCCACCTGACCGTGTTTGACGGCGAACGTGAGCGCTGCATCCTGTCCGGCATTGCCAAGTGGTTCAAGCCGGAGGATCTGATCGGCAAGAAGATCGGCATCGTCTGCAATCTGGCCCCCCGCCCCATGCTGAAGGGCAAGTATGTCAGCGAGGGCATGATCTTTGCTGCCGACACCGCTGACGGCGGCTGCTCCATCGCCTTCTACGGCGACAACACCCCCGTTGGCAGCCGCATCCACTGAGCCATGGAGACACAGCTGAGCCGCGCCGAAAAGCTGGACCGGCTTTTCGGCACACCGGCCTTTGCCGTTATCATTGCCATCCTTTGCAACGCCATGTGGGGTTCGGCTTTCCCTTTCATCAAGCTGGGCTACCGGCTCTTTGCCATCGACACCGCTGACACGGCCTCCATTCTCTGCTTTGCAGGGGTGCGGTTCATGCTGGGCAGTGTGCTGGTACTGGGCGGCAGCCTGCTGCTGGAGGGCAGGCTCCCCGCCATGCCCAAGGGAAAGATCCTGTTCGAATGCTGTGCATTGGGCCTGTGGCAGACCACAGCGCAGTATGCCTTTTTCTACAGCGCTGTTGCCCTGCTCACCGGTGCCTTTGGGGGCATCCTGAACAGCACCCAGAGCTTTCTGGGGGTCATCTTCGCCCACTTCCTTTATGGCAAAGCTGACCGCATGACCCCGGCCAAGGCGCTGGGCTGCGGCATCGGCTTTGCAGGCGTTCTCATCGCCACGTTGGGCAACCACGGCGGCGGCAGCGCCCGGGGCGTAGCCTACATGCTCATTGCCACCGTCCTCTTTACGCTGGCAGGCCCCTGGAACAAATCCGTCACCCGCCGGGCAGACAGCTTTGCCGTCTGCTTTGTGAACCTGTTCGTGGGCGGTGCGGCCCTGTTCCTGCTGGGCGCTGTTCTGGGCGGACGGCTGGAACACTGGTCTGTGCTCAGCGTGCTGGACCTGCTGGCGCTGGCTTTCATCTGCGGCGCGGGCTACATCGTCTGGGCCCTGCTGATGAAGAACAATCCCGTCAGCCGGATCGCCATCTTCGGGTTCGTGAACCCGGTGGTGAATGTCCTGCTCAGCGCCCTCATCAATGGGGAGCCGCTGTTCCGGTGGCAGTATCTGGGGGCGCTGGTGCTGGTCTGCATCGGCATCTGGCTGGTAAACAAGGCCCCCGCCAAAAAGGAGCGCGCCCGGTAATATGGAATACCCCATCTTTGATACCCACGCCCATTACAGCGCCCGTGCCTTTGACGCGGACCGCTTTGCCCTGCTGGACAGCCTGCCCGGCAAAGGGGTGGTGGGCGTGTGCGAGCAGGCCACCCATTCGGGCGATGCACCCAAGGTGCTGGAGCTGGCCCACAAATATCCCTGGGTGTACGCCGCCGTCGGCATCCACCCGGAGAGCCTGCTGGCCCCGGAGGATTGCGGTGAGGAAGGCCCCGCCCCTACTGTTTCGGTATACGGCGGCGACTGGGCCGCAGAGATGCGTGCCCTTGCCCCCTATTACGAGGACCCTAAGGTGGTGGCTGTTGGGGAGTGCGGACTGGATTACCACTGGCCCGTGCCCAAGGATGCCCAGCTGGCGCTGTTTGAGGCCGAGATCCGGCTGGCGCTGGAACTGGACAAGCCCATCATCGTGCACGACCGCAGCGCCCACGCCGATGTCTACGCCCTGCTGAAAAAGTACCGGCCCAAAGGCATCGTCCACTGCTATTCCGGCAGCGCCGATGACGCGCTCTGGCTGGCAGAGCAGGGGCTCTACATCGGCTTTGGCGGAGCCTGCACCTTCAAGGGGGCCAAGCGGGCCGCCAAGGCCATTGCCGCCCTGCCGCTGGAACGCATCGTCCTGGAAACCGACTGCCCCTATATGGCCCCGGAACCTGTCCGCGGCACCCGCTGCGACAGCTCCCTCATCCGCTATGTAGGCGAGTATATCGCCAGCATCAAGGGTGAGGAACCGGAGCAGGTGTTCCGCCAGACGGCAGAGAACGCCTGCCAGGTGTATAACCTCTCCGTCTGAAACCGGCAGCAGCCGGGCACAGAGGGCAGGCTATCCTTCTATACAACCTATCCGTTATCTACAAAAGCATTATGCTTCTGTATAAATCAAGCAACAAACTACAAATTGTCAATTAAGGAGATATCACTTATGAAAGCTCGTATTCCGCAGCACCGTGAATTCATCATCAACTTCCCCGACACTGTTGACAACGCCAAGGCCAACGAGGGCTGGGCAAAGCTGCAGCAGATCGTGGAGGACTACAAGAAGGACCACAACGGTGCTTCCGTCTACGCACCCAGCTTCATCGAGGACTGCGAGCCTGCCGTCAAGAAACTGCAGGAAGAGTACGGTTTCGAGTACACCGTTGAATACGTGAAGTAAGTTCTGAGTTTTCAGTATATTGCATGAAAAAGAGCAGAGCGTCTGGCCAGCTGGCTGGAGCGCTCTGCTCTTTGTTTTATTCCAGGTACTGCGGCAGATTCCATGAGCCGCGCAGTACACGGTGGATCTTCACCACCTTGACGTTCTCATTGACATGGTAAAACACCAGATACTGGTCTGCCACCAGCTTGCGGTAGGTCGGGTCAAGGGCATAGACTTCACACATCCGTGGGGTATCCCCCAGCTTTGTGATCTTTTCCCGCATTTCTTTCAGCACACGGCGGGCCGTTTGGGGGGAGAAGCCGGACAAATACCGGGCAATGTCATTCAAGTCCTGTACAGCAAGGGGCAGGTATTTGATCTTATACGTCATACTGTTCGTGGAGCGTCTCCCATACGCTTTCATGCTCTGTCCACTGCGTGTTAGGGTCTGCCGCCTGCTGTTTTGCCTTGGCAAGCTCCTCGGCAACATACCGCTGGTGCATGAACTCCTCATACTTGGCGTAGTCCTCAATGTTGATGAGGACGGATTCCCCACGACCATGATTTGTGATAATAACATGATTGTGGTCTTTCAACATCTCTGAAATTTCAGCGTAGTGGTTGCGCAGATCACGGGATGGGCGAACAAATGTCTGCATCATAAGTGACACCTCCTGTCAAAAGCATTGTATCACATTATGACTACATATACAAGGATCATTACAATCGTTTTATTTCAGCTCCATATTGATGGACTTTTCCGTAAAGCCATAGTTCCGGTACATCTCATACGCCTTTTTATTTCTGGCGTTCACCTGCAGTTCAATGGTGTCGCATCCCTTTTCTGCTTTGAGTTGCTTCACCTTATCAAAGAACTGGTGCCCGATGCCCTTCCCGCGATACGCCTCATCCACCGCCATGGTGCTGACGAACAAAACATCCTTTGTTACCTGTGCCGGGCTTTCCACATGCCGCTTAAACACTTCCAGAACACCAACAACGCTCCCATCTGTTTCAGCAACATACCAGTTGTCCCCTTTCAGGAGTTCGCCAAACAGTTCCTTTGTGATCAACGGGCTGGCCGGTTTGTAGACATCTGGCCGCCAATCCACGTGCATCTGCTGGACCTGATCCATAATAGCAGAAAAGCGGTCATAATCCTGCATTTGCGGGGTACGAATCGTAATTTTCATCTCGTTTTCTCCTTGTTGTATCAAAAATACCCTGTCTGACACGGTTTCGGGTCCAGACAGGGTATTTTGAGTTTCTTTTCAGTTGCCCGCTTCCACCTTGCTCAGCAGGATGCGGTCATTGTCCAGGGCCTTGCCGGCGTTCTCGCGGAATTTTTCCAGCAGGTCGTCCACGGTCATCTTACTGCGCTCCTCGCCCTTGACATCGAACACGATGCGGCCGCCGTCCATCATCAGGGTGCGGTTGCCCAGCTCGAGGGCCTGATGCATGTTGTGGGTGACCATCAGGCAGGTGATCTTTTTCTCGGCCACGATGCTCTTGGTCAGCTCCAGCACCTTCTCCGCCGTGGCAGGGTCCAGGGCTGCAGTGTGCTCGTCCAGCAGCAGGAGCTTGGGGGTAACGAGGGTGGCCATGAGCAGGGTCAGCGCCTGCCGCTGGCCGCCCGAGAGCAGGCCCACCGGCTGCTTCATCCGATCCTCCAGGCCCATATTCAGCAGGGCAAGTTTTTCCCGGAACAGCTCCTTATCCTTACGGGAGATGCGGGAGAAGATAGCGTGGGGGGCAGTTCCTGCCCGGAGATAGGCCAGCGCAAGGTTTTCCTCAATGGTCATATTGGGGGCCGTGCCCTTGAGGGGGTCCTGGAACAGGTGGCCGATGACCTTGCTGCGCTCATACTCGGGCGCAAAAGTAATGTCCTGCCCGCCCAGCACGATGCTGCCCTCGTCGGCAATGAAACCGCCGGTGATGGCGTTGAACATGGTGGATTTGCCCGCGCCGTTGGAGCCCACGATGGTGGCAAAGTCGCCTGCCTCCATGTGCAGGCTCACACCGTTCAGGGCCACCTTTTCGTTGACGGTACCGGGGTTAAAGGTCTTGTGCAGGTTGTTCAGCTCCAGCATTTCCATCTCAGTGCACCTCCTTCCGGGCATTGTGCTTGCGCTGCTCAAAGGCAAACTTTGCCCGGATGGCGGGCATCGAGATGGCTACAGCCACGATGAGGGCGCTCACCAGCTTCATGGCGGCGGCGGGCACATTGAAGCGCAGGGCCACGGCCACGATAAAGCGATACAGGCAGCTGCCGAACACCACGCCCAGCACCCGGCGCACCATGGTGCGCTTGCCCACCAGCGTTTCGCCGATGATAAGGGAAGCCAGCGCGATGGTCACCATGCCGGTGCCCACGTTGATGTCGCTGCTCTTCTGGTACTGGGCCAGCAGGCCGCCGGAAAGGGCGGTCAGCGCGCCCGAGATGCACAGGCCCACTGTGATGGTGAAGGCCGGGTTGATGCTGGAGGCCCGCACCATGGCGGCATTGTCGCCAGTGGCGCGGATGGAAAGGCCCAGCCGGGTGCCCAGGAAACCCACCATAGCGGCACAGGCGAGTACAATGACCGCCGCCGCGATGACCAGCTTATACCAGCCGCCCGTAAAGGCCAGTGCGGATTTTGCCAGCGAGAATACCGTATCGGTCTTGACCAGGGACATCGTGGACGAAAAGCCCATGACCGCCAGATTGATGGTGTACAGGCCAGTGTTCACGATGATGCCTGCCATGATGCTCTCAACGCCCAGACGTGTCTGCAAAAAGGCGGTGACAAAGCCTGAACACACACCCGCTGCCATGGCCGCGAACAGGGCCAGGATGGGGTGGCCTGTCAGCGCCACCTGGCAGGCCACGGCACAGCCAAGGGTGAAGCAGCCATCGGTGGACAGGTCGGCAATGTTCAGGATCGAATAGCTCAGAAACAGCGCCAGCGCCACCAGACCGTAAATGCAGCCCAGCTCCAGCGCCGTCTGGATCACGTTGAGCGAAAAGATACTCGCCAGCATGGTTGATGTACTCCTTTTTAGAAATTCTCCTGCGTGGTCACTACCACAATTTCGGTGCAGTAGGGCTTGAAGGCTTCCTTAACGGTGTCGAGGTCAAGGCCCAGTGCCTCACAGCTCTCGGTGTTGATGGTGACGATGCCGTTGTCGAAGGTCTGGTAGGGCAGGTCTGCGGGGGTCTTGCCGCCGCAGAGCAGCTCCACCACCATATCGGCGGTGGCCTCGCCCAGCTGGACGTAATCCACGCCGTAGCCCACAAAGGCACCGTTCAAAGCAAAGCTGTCCGCACCGGTGAAGTGCTGGATCCCTGCCTCCAGGAAGGTCTCATAGATGGACAGCTCGGCGGTCATCACGGTGTTGTCGGTGGGGGTGAACACTGCCTTGACACCGGCGGCCACAAGGGCCTCGGCAGCCATCTGCACCTCAGCCGTGGTGGTACCGTTCTTTTCAATGTACTTGATGCCCTTGCTGTCGCAGAACGCCTTGGCATCGGCGATGGCCTGGGTGGAGGCATCCTGGCTCAGGTCGTACAGCAGAGCGATGGTGTCGATGTCGGGGTTGATGGCAGTGATGAGGTTCATAATGGCCTCGGTGTTCAGAGCATCGGAGGTGCCGGTGATGCCCTCCTCCCCGTCAAACCCGGCGGAAACAGGGTCGGTGACGGCAGAGTAGACCACAGGGATGTCGGTATCTTCCACAGCGGCCAGCATGGTGGCGGCAGTGGGGGTGGCTACGGCCACAATGACATCTACCTGGTCGGCCACGAGGTCTGCACCGATCTGGTTCAGGTTGGACTGGTCAGCCTGGGCGTTGGCGTAGTAATCGGCATAGTCGAAGGTCACGCCCTTCTCCGCGCCCACCTCATCCAGGCGGCTCTCAACAGAGGCCACGATCTGGTTCAGGGAAGCATGATCCACATAGTTGACGATGCCCACCTTAAAGGTCTGGCCTGCTTCAGAAGCGGCGGCAGCGGAACCGGCAGCGCTGGAGGCGGTGCTGGATGCTGCGGCAGAAGAGCCGGAGGAGCCGCAGCCGGTCAGGCCCAGTGCGGATACGACAGCGGCTGCGGCGGTAGCCTTCAGGAAGCTGCGGCGGGAGATCATGTTCATGGTTTTCATAGCGGTTGCTCCTTTCCCGGAGCGGGCGGCCCAAAAAATAAAACCCGCTCCACCTGCGGAACGGGTAAAATAAAAACGGCCCCGTCCCTGTGTGTTCATCCACAAGGACAGAGTCGAGAAATTCGAATCTGCGGTGCCACCTTGCTTGCTCCACTCGTCTTCCCACCATGGAAAACTGCAGGAGCCCCTCAACGGAGAGCCAACACTCCCCTGCCCTGTAACGGAGGCTTCCGTCCCAAGCTACTAAAGGCACTGCCCTGTTCGCCCGGCCCTCGGCGGCCCACGAACTCTGCCCCGCTCTCTGCCCGTTTTCACCATTCGGGCTCACTGTAAGTGCGCTTGCAGGTCCTCTTCCGCCTCATCGGTTTGTTGATTGCATTATACGCTTTATTTTCATAAAGTCAAGAGGGAATTTTTCATTTTTTCGACCGCAAAGATGAAATGCTTCTTGGATGTTCCGCAGCAGCCCTCCTGCCCGGATCTCCCCGGTGCGGCCCGGGCAGCTCTGCCGGGGCAAAAGGAGCCTTCTTCCAGCCATAGGTCATACTTTCTCTCCGCTCCGGGACGCATTTCCACTTTCAGTATCCCCGTTGCTGCGCACAAAGTTCGCAGTTTCTGCCACAGATTCCACACTATTTTTATTCTTTTCCCGAGTTTTGCTCTAAATTCTCTTCAAAGGGCTTGACAGAAAAATGTTTTTTGCGATAAACTAATTCTATGAAATATTTTCGTTGTATCCAACGATGTCAAACATGCAACTCGGAGAGGACACTACCACCATGTCGATGACCCTGAATCCCGTCAACAAAGCCGCTTTTCAGAAAGCTGTACAGTCTCTGGAGACCCTGAACCGGGCCGCCGTGTTCCACCCCACCGGCACCGGCAAAAGCTGTATTGCCTGGAAGGTGGTGGAGGCTCACCCCCAGACCACCTTTTTCTGGCTGGTGGCCGGTGCACAGCGTCTGGCCCTGCGGCAGGCAGAACTGACACGCTACAACGGCGGTACCCTGCCCGGCAATGTCCGCTTCTGTGATTGCGAAAAACTGGCCGCCGCCACCCCGGAGCAGTGGGTGCGGCTGGGGGAGCAGAAACCCGGCTGCATCGTGCTGGACTGCTACCATGAGTTGAGCGCCGTGTGCTGGGCGCAGTCGGTGCAGAAGCTGCTGCGGATGTGCCCCCAGGCAAAGGTGCTGGGACTGGGTGTGCCCAACGGTGCCCCCGTCTGCGCCGCCGCGCAGGAGCTGTTTGCCGACTGCATCGTCTCCCACATGACTGTGGCCGAGGCCATGGCCGCCGGGACCATGCCGGTGCCCTCAGCCTATGCGGCCCTGCTCTGGCCGCAGGAGGAGGAGCTGGCCACCCTGCGCGCCCGGATCAAAAACCTGTGTATGCCCAAGGGCGACACCTCCCTGCGCGTTCAATATGAAGAGCTGAGCTGGTCTCTGCGTCAGGTGGAGAACCTGACCGTTCTGCTGCCCCGCCTGCTCAGCGATACCAGCGGCCATTATCTGGTCCTGTTTGAATCCGCCGCCTATCAGGAAAAGCTGGGCGCGGAGCTGGAACAGCTGCTGCGCACTGTGGACCCTGCCGTCCGCTTTTACGCTGCAGATCACGCCTGCTTTGCGGATTCTGCCGCCGTGGAGACCTTCCTCTCCGATACGGCCCCCGGCCCCAAGGTTCTGCTCTGCGTCAACGCGCCGGGAGTCCAGCAGCCGCTGGAGGGGCTGGCCGGGGTCATTCTGGTGCGCCAGTCCAGCCTGATGTCCACCTTCAAGCAGATGCTCTGCCGCGCGCTGGTGGCTGCAGGCAGCCGCAGCGTGCCGGTGTTCGACCTTGTGGCGCAGTTCGAGGGGCTGGGCAACGGCCGTACCCTGCAGCGGGACTGCACCGAGGCCATGACCAGGGCCGGCAGCAAAACGCCGGGCTTCCGGCAGGAGCGCCCCATGCAGCAGACCTACCGCCTGTACGGCAAGCTGCGCCGGGAGATGGAGGCCCGCTGGGAGGTGCTGTGCCAGGCCGCCGCCGATGCCGCCGCCAAAGAGGGCACCCTGGAGCTGCCCCGGAGCTATACCATCCACAGCGGCGTGCCCGTGGGCAAGTGGCTCGAACTCCAGCGGCAGGTACAGGCCGGGCAGCGCCCGGGCCGCCTGACGGCTGAGCAGGCCGCAAAGCTGGAAAAACTGGGCATCCGCTGGAACCACCGGCTGGAGGCCGCCTGGGAAAAGGGCTTTGCCTCCGCACAGAAATACCGCACCGAGCACGGTGACCTGCTGGTGCCGGTGCGCTACCGCGATAAAAATGATTTTGCACTGGGCGAATGGATCGTCTACAACCGCCAGCGCTATCTGGGCGGCAACCTGACCCAGAACCGCATCGAGCGGCTGGAAGCCATCGGCATGGTGTGGAGCACCTCCAACGACCTGTGGGAGCAGAACTATGCTGCCGCCACTCAGTATTATCTGGAGCACGGCGATCTGGAAGTGCCCATCAAGTACGAAACGCCCTCCGGCTTCGGTCTGGGGGTCTGGCTGGGGGCCCAGCGCGCCGCTCACAAGGCAGGCGAGCTGCCTCAGGAACAGGTGGAGCGGCTGGACGCTCTGGGCATGGACTGGACCAACCGCAACGACCGCAAGTGGATGTCCCTGTACGATGTTGCCGCCGCCTACTACCATGAGCACGGCAACCTGAACGTCCCCTCGGAGTATGTCACGCCGGACGGAGTACTGCTGGGCAAGTGGGTGGCACGCCAGCGCTATGCCTACCTGAACCCGGACCGTTCCAGCGCCCGGGTCACCCCTGAGCGCAAGGCCCTGCTGGACAAGCTGGGCATGGTGTGGGAAAAGTACGACCCCTGGCAGGAGCGCTATGATCTGGCTCTGGCCTACAAGACAGAGCACGGTGATCTGGAGATCCCCTCTGTCTACAAGACCGCGGACGGTGTTTGGCTGGGCAGCTGGGTCAGCCGCCAGCGGCAGGCCCTGAACTCCGGCAGCAGCGCCCTGAGCAGTGAGCGCCGCAAGCTGCTGCGCATCCTGTTCAAGGGCGAGCGCCGCCCCAGTGATCCCGCTGCTGACCACGGCACCGTGCGCGAGGCCAACTGGGAGCGGAACTTCCGCAGTGCCGCCCGCTATGCCCGCAAGTACAAACATCTGCTGGTCCCCGCCAGCTATGTGGACAGCGACGGTGTCCGGCTGGGCGTGTGGATCTCCAACCTGCGTGCAGCCCGCAAGAACCGCCCGGATTCCTATCAGGTCACGCCCGTCCACATCAAAAAGCTGAACAGCATCGGCATGGTGTGGGATGCCCGGGATGCCAAGTGGGGAACTGCCTATCAGCAGGCCAAGGCCTACTACAAGGCCCACGGCAACCTCCACGCCGCCGCCAACTACAAATCCGACGAAACCGGCTTCTGCCTGGGCGACTGGCTCCGCCGGATGCGGGAGTGGGATACCACCCACGACCCCAAGCTCACCCCTGAGCGCCGCGCAATGCTGGATAAGATCGGGATGGAGTGGAGCGAATAAGAGAAAAAAGCCACCGGTTTTTACCGGTGGCTTTTCTGATGCAGATTACAGCTGATCCAGCTCCTGCTGCAGCTGGGCCAGCGCATTGCGGATGGGCAGATGCTGGGGACAGGCCGCCTCGCACTTGCCGCAGCGGACGCAGTGGCTGGCCTTTTCGGCATCGGGAAAGTGGGCTTCCCACTGGTGCTTGATGGCCTCAGGCTGGCCGAACATCCCCAGCTTGTTCCAGATGCTGAAGTTGTCCGGGATGTCCACCCCCATGGGGCAGGGCATACAGTACCGGCAGCCGGTGCAGCCGATCTTGATGCGGCTGTGCAGGAAGGCGGCGGCCTGCTCCACCGCGGCGGTCTCTGCAGCGGTCAGCGGCTCAAAGCGGGCAAAGGTGGCCAGGTTATCCGTGAGCTGATCCTCGGCGCTCATGCCCGAGAGGATGACATGGACGTTCCGGTGGCTGCCCACCCAGCGCAGGGCCCAGGAGGCATCCGAGGCCTCGGGCCGCAGGGCCTTGAGGGGTGCTTCGGCCTCCGGGGGCAGGTTGGCCAGCGTGCCGCCCTTGATGGGCTCCATAATGATGAGGGGGATGTTCAGCTCCTCGGTCAGCTGATAGCCGCGGTCACCCGAGATCTCCTCGGCACGGTCATCGGTGTCCAGATAGTTATACTGCAGCTGGCAGAAATCCCAGGGCTGATCCCGCAGGATGTGCTCAAGACCCGCCGCGTTGTCGTGGCAGGAGAAACCGAAGCTGCGGATGCGGCCCAGCTTTTTCTGCTCCCACAGCCAGTCCACGATGCCCATTTCCTTGGCCCGGTCGTACCGGGCGGCGTGCAGGGAGTGCAGCAGGTAGAAGTCGATGTACTCCACGCCCAGCCGCCGGAGCTGCTCTTCAAAGATATGCTGGGCCTCCTCCAGGCTCCCGCACTGCCACAGCGGCATCTTGGTGGCCAGATAAAAGCTCTCCCGGGGCCACTTTGCAATGACCCTGCCCACAAAGGGCTCGCTCTGGCCGCCGTGGTAGGGGTAAGCGGTGTCAAAATAGTTCACGCCTGCGTCCCGCGCGGCGTTCAGCAGCGCTTCGGCCCGGGGCTCGTCAATGGCTCCCTCTGGTGTGGTGGGGAACCGCATACAGCCATAGCCCAGCAGGGAGGTGCGGATGCTCTCCCCTGCTCCTTTCTGCTTTTTCCACGTTCTGTATTCCATCTCTTTTGTGCAGCTGGCTGCCGTGTTCCAGCCGCGCCTCCTTTTGCCCCCAGTATACCGGAAAAATCCCGCGCTGACAAGAAAGATGTTCCGCTTCTTGTTCTGCCGCCGGAAATATGGTATACTTATAATCCAAATTTTATCATGTTATCAACTAAATCAGATAGCGCTAAGGAGTATCATGGAACCTTTCAACACCCCTTTGAAGATCAGGGAGATCTCCCTGCCCCACCGGGCAGTGTTCGGCCCCATGGCGGGCTTTACCGATGCCCCGGCCCGGCGGCTGATGGCCCAGCACGGAGCCGGTTTTACCGTCAGTGAGATGGTGTCCAGCCGGGCGCTGGTATACGGCGACCACAAAACCGTCAGCCTGCTCAAGGCCGAACCCAACGGTGCCCCCTACGGCGTGCAGATCTTTGGCGAAGTGCCCGAAATCATGGGGCAGGCCGCTACCGCCGTGGAGCAGTACGCGTTCGATTTTCTGGACATCAACATGGGCTGTCCTGCCCCCAAGATCGTCTCGGGCGGGGCGGGCAGCAAGCTGATGCTTGACCCCGACCGCTGCGGCCGTATTGTGGAGGAAGTGGTCAAAAACACCTCCCGCCCCGTCACCGTGAAGATGCGCAAGGGCTGGGACGCGGAGCACGTCACGGCCGTGGAATGCGCCAAAGCCTGCGAGCAGGCGGGCGCGGTGCTCATCGCCGTCCACGCCCGCACCCGGGAGCAGATGTACACCCCGGGCATCGACCCGTCCATCATTGCGGCGGTGAAGGATGCTGTCCACGTTCCCGTGCTGGGCAACGGCGATATCCGCACCGCCGAGGATGCTGTGCGGATGGTGGAGGAGACCGGCTGCGACGGCGTGATGATCGCCCGGGCTGCTCTGGGCGACCCCTGGCTCTTTGAGCGGGTGAACGCCGCGCTGGAGGGCCTGCCCGCCCCCAAGGAGCCGAACCTGCAGGCCCGGATGAACGCCCTGCGCCGGCAGGTGGAGGAGATGGTGGAGCAGAAGGGCGAGTTCGTTGCCATGCCCCAGGCCCGGGCCCAGACCATGCACTACATGAAGGGCCTGAAGGGGGCCGCCAGCCTGCGGCGCTACTGCTGTGAGCTGAGCCGCCTCTCTGACCTCGACATCCTCATCGACGCGGTGTTCGAGCAGCAGCGCAGGGCCGCGCAGGACCCTGATGACACCCGCGAGGTGCCGTTCCCGTAAGCGGGAAATTTCCGATACTGAAAAGAGGACTGACGCATGACTGCATTTCATTCTTCGCCCCGGATGCTGGGGCAGAAGCAGGACAAGTTCTGGCTCACCGTGGGGCTCTGTGCCCTGACAGCCGCCCTCATCTTCCTGCCGTTCTATCTGCTGGACGGCGGCTTTTTCCACTATGCAGGCGATTTCAACAGCCAGCAGATCAGCTTTTACCGCTACATGAACGGCTTTCTCAAGGGGGCAGGCTACCCCGCCGGATACGGAGGCGTGAAGAATACCTTTTCCTGGGCAACTGACCTGGGCAGCGGAACCATGAACGCCTATTCGTTCTACCTGTACGGCTCCCCCTTCTTCTGGTTTTCCCTGCTCTTCCCGCAGAACTGGCTCCCCTACCTCATGGTGCCGCTGCTGGTGCTCAAGTTCGCGGTGGCGGGCGGCGGCGCGTATCTGTACCTGCGCCGCTACGTCAAAGACCCGAACTTTGCGGTGCTGGGCGCGGCCCTCTACGCCTTTTCGGGCTGGGGGCTGTACAACATCTTCTTCAACCACTTCATTGATGTGCTGGCCCTCTTCCCCTGGATGCTCTGGGCACTGGATGAGACCATCTACGAACACCGCCACGGATGGTTCGCCTTCTGGGTGGCGGTGAACCTGCTCAACAACTACTTTTTCTTTGTGGGGCAGGTGCTCTTCCTTGTCATCTACTTCGTCTGCAAGCTCTCCGCCGGGGAGTTTCGGCTCACGCCCCGCCTCTTCGGTCAGCTGGCCTTTGAGAGCCTGCTGGGCGTGGCACTGGGCTTTGTGGTGCTCTGGCCCACTGTCCTCAGCGTGCTGCAGAACCCGCGCACCATCGATCTTTCCTCCGGCTGGGGCTTTCTGACCTATTCCAAGCCCCAGCAGTATCTGGCCATCCTGCTGAGCTGGGTGCTGCCCCCGGATTCCCCCTATATGACCTCCATCTGGTCTGAGGGCATCATCAAATGGACCAGCATGACAGCCTATCTGCCCCTGTGCAGTCTGGCCGGTGTGGTGGCCTACTGGCGTGCCCGGCAGGGCGACAGCAAAAAGCGGATCATTGCCGTCTGCATGGTATTTGCGCTGGTGCCCATCCTGAACAGCGCGTTCTATGCCCTCAATTCCAGCTACTATGCCCGGTGGTTCTATATGCCGGTGCTCATCCTTGCGGCCATGACGGTGAGCGCGTGGGAGGACCCCAGCCTCGACCTCGCCCGACCCGCCCGGAGCATTGCCTTTGTGATGATCGCCACGCTGGCCTTTGCACTGGTGCCCGTGCAGGATGCCACCACCAAAGAGTGGAGCCTGGGCGTGCTGCAGAATCCGGGCCAGTACTGCGCAGTGCTCGCCTTTGGTCTGGGCGGGCTGGCCGTCTACCATTGCATCTGCAGGCGCTGGCAGCAGCGCAGGGTCTTTGCCCGCCGCCTGCTGGCCGGTGTGCTGGCGTTCAGCTGCCTGTTCGGCATCGTCCACATCGGCATTGGCAAGTTCGGCCAGTGGAACACCGACAGTGACCTTGTGGAGCAGTATATCAACGCGCTGGCCCTGAAGGAGGATCTGCCCGAGGGGGACTGGCGCATTGACACCTACAAGACCCACGACAATCTGGGCCTGTGGCTGGACAAGAGCTGCCTGCAGTATTTCGGCAGCACCGCTGCCCCCAGCATCCTCAGCTTCTATCCGGCACTGGGGGTCAAGCGGGATGTGCGCAGTCAGCCCGAGCTCTCCAACTACGCCCTGCGCGGCCTGCTCAGCGTCAGATACCTGCTGACCACGCTCGCGCATCAGGAGCAGTTCCACGCTGAGGCCGATGAGGGCTGGGCGTATTACGATACCCTGGACGGCTATGTTCTCTACGAGAACCAGAACTACGTTCCCATGGGCTTCACCTACGATTACTACCTCACCGAGGCCCAGTACGAGGACACCGTGACCCCCACCCGCTCCAACCTGCTCATGCGGGCACTGGTGCTCACTGAGGAGGATGCGGTGGCCTACGGGCAGTACCTCACGCCCCTTCCCACGGCAGAGCTCAACGACCTGACCTACACCCGCTACACTCAGGACTGCGCCGACCGCCGGGCCTCTGCCTGCACCGCCTTTGAGATGACCAGCGCAGGCTTCCACGCTGAAGCCACGCTGGACAGGACCAACCTGATGTTCTTCTCCGTGCCCTACGATGACGGCTTCACGGCCTATGTGGACGGGCAGGAAACCGAGATCCTGCGGGTGGACGAGGGCCTGATGGCCGTCCTCTGCCCCGCCGGAACGGTCACCATCGACTTTGTCTATCAGCCGGACGGCATCCGCCTGAGCCGGACTGTCACCCTTGCCGCCCTGCCCGTGTTCCTGCTCTACGCCGGGCACTTTGCCTGGGACGAAAAGAAAAAACGGAAGCATTAAAAAAGCCGCCGCTCCAAGAAGCGACAGCTCAAAGAAAAGCTCAAATGAAAGAAGGTATCCTATGGGCCCCTGGTATTACGAGGTCGTCAGCTTTGACGGCGATTATGTCAACCTGCGCCGCACCGACATTGAAAGCGACGAGCTGAATCCCGTTGCGCTGGCCCTGCTGCCGCCCGAGATCGAGGTGGGCAGCAAGGTCAAGTGCGAGTATTTTCAGTATGAGGTGATCGGCTGAACCTCTCCGTCATCCCGGCGGGATGCCACCTCTCCTAATAGGAGAGGCAAGCCCCCCTATTAGGGGAGCTGGTGCGAAGCGCCTGAGAGGTTCGCCAGCGCCGCCGCCAGCAGCATTCCGATGGGTGCGCTGATCCAGCTGGACATCCAGAAGCCCGCAAAACCGATGCGGGGCACCAGGATCACGCAGGCCAGCAGGTTCAGGGCGATCTGCCCCAGGCTGGAGGCCAGATACAGCCCCATCTTCTGGGCACCGCGCAGGCGGGCCTCGAACAGATGCTTCTGTGCCACAAACAGGTAGGTCACCGACTCAAAGGCCAGCATGGTGCAGCCGTAGCTGGCCGCTGCCGGGTCGGTGGTAAAGAGCCGGAGCAGCGGTCCCCGCAGGCCGATGCAGACCGCCACCACCCCAAGCGAATACACCAACAAGATCCGCCGCCCTTCCCGCAGGCCCTCTTTTACACGGCCTGGCTGAAGGGCGGCTGTGTTTTGCGCAATAAAGAACACTGTGGACTGCACAAAGCCGAACACCGGCATCATCAGCAGGCTGGACAGCTTGCCTGCGCAGGAGAAGCCTGCAATGGCTTCCACACCCAGTCCGCCCAGCAGCCCCTGTTTGACCGTGGTGATGATGGTGCCGCTGGCCTGCTGGACGCTGTTGGGGGCCGACAGCCGGAAGATATCCCTGGCATAGCGCGCCTTGAGCATCCGGGGCGAGAAAGCCGCATCCATCTGGGTGCGGCGCAGAAACGCCACCATGTAGACCGCGCCCGCCACCTGCGCCACCGCTGTGGCAGCCGCCGCACCGGCCACCCCGAAGGGCCCCACCAGAACAAGGTCAAGCACAATGTTCATCACGCTGGTCGCCACAATGACCTTGAGCGGCGTTTTGGAATCGCCGCAGCCCATGACACACTCTTTGCTCAGATCATAGGGCATCAGAAATGGCAGCCCCAGCAGATAGATGCGCCCATAGAGCACAGCGGTATCCAGGATCTCCGCAGGCGTGTTGATCAGCCACAGCAGGGCCGGCAGGGTCACAAAGCCCACTGCCGTGGTCAACAGGGCGATGATCTCATCCACGAACAGCAGGTTGTACAGCAGCTCTGTCATCTCATGCTTTGTGGCAGTGGGCTTGCCCGCCGCCACCAGCAGGCCGCCGCCCAGCTCCATGCCGCCGGAGATGAACAGAAAGATCATCAGCACCGTGGAAGCGTTGGACACTGCCGCCAGCGCATCGGCATCCAGCCGCAGGCCGATGATCATGGTATCGGCCACGGCGTAAAACTGTGTTGCCACCATGCTCAGGATAATGGGCAGCGCGTACCGCAGCAACGCGGGCCGCACTGCCCCGGTCAGCAGAGAATTCTCTTCGTTCACACAAACACCCTCTTTTCACAAAAAAATAAAACCCGCAGGGAACCTGTCACCCAGGCCCCCTGCGGGTTCTTTTTCAGTTGCGCCAGCAGGAGTCGAACCTACGATGGGGGAGTCAAAGTCCCCTGCCTTACCGCTTGGCGATGGCGCACCGGTAAGAATCAGTATAGTAGAATTTCTTTCATTTGTCAAGCAAAAGCATTTTGCCGTGTCTGTGCAAAGTGTTTTGCCACATTTTTACCATGTCTTTACAGTGTCCTTGTCATAATGCGAACCGCTTGCCCATTTTCCGCTTTATTTTCCCAAAAAGTATTGACACCACCCTCATAGCATGATAAGATATCATCGATTTTGAGAGACAAAGCGTGTCAGAGTCTTTTCAAAGCAAATTACCTGGGACCGCCCATCGGGGCTAAGGCCATACGGACAGCCGGGTCCACTGCCGACCGGCAGCGCAAGCTGCCATTATTGATTGAGTTGAAAGCTCAAATTTTATAAGTTGGTTCCTTTACAGCCATGAAATTGCGCAGAACGTGCGCAGACTTGTGAAACGGTCAATAAGAGTAGTAAAAGTGTAATTGCTATATAGACTCTCGTCATCCCGTCTTTTTGAACCATGCGGAGATTTTCCCCAGTGTCACCGGGGCTTTGTCTGCATGTTCAGAACGCTTTTTCAAGCGCAGGTCTGCACCATTGTGGTGGGCCTGCGCTTTTTTGTTGCGCCGGAACCAGGGACGGAGGAGAAAAGATGAGTGAGAACCGTACACGGTTCCGGCTGGATCAGCGCCGCGCGCCCATTTATGAGGCGCTGGAGCAGTTCCGGCAGATGCGTGTGGTACCTTTTGATGTGCCCGGCCACAAGCGGGGCCGCGGCAACCCGGAGCTGACGGCCTTTCTGGGCCAGCAGTGCGTGGGTGTGGACGTGAACAGCATGAAGCCGCTGGATAATCTCTGCCACCCGGTATCGGTCATCCGGGAGGCCGAGGAGCTGGCCGCCGATGCCTTTGGCGCGGCCCACGCCTTTTTAATGGTGGGCGGCACCACCAGCTCTGTGCAGAGCATGGTGCTGACGGCCTGCAAGCGGGGCGATGAGATCATCCTGCCCCGCAATGTGCACCGCAGTGTGCTGAACGCGCTGGTGCTCTGCGGCGCGGTCCCGGTCTATGTGAATCCCGAGGTGGACAAGCGGCTGGGCATCTCGCTGGGCATGAAGCGGGAGCAGGTGGCCAAGGCCATTAAGGAGCACCCCAACGCCGTGGCCGTTCTGGTGAACAACCCCACCTACTACGGCATCTGTTCCGACCTGCGCGCCATCGTGAAGATGGCCCACGAGGCCGGGATGCTCTGCCTGGCCGATGAGGCCCACGGCACCCACTTTTACTTTGGCAACGGCCTGCCCGTTTCCGCCATGGCAGCGGGGGCCGATATGGCCTCGGTCTCCATGCACAAGAGCGGCGGCAGCCTGACCCAGAGCAGCCTGCTGCTCATCGGGCCCAATGTGCATCAGGGCTATGTGCGGCAGATCATCAACCTGACCCAGACCACCTCCGGCAGCTACCTGCTCATGTCCAGTCTGGACATCTCCCGCCGCAACCTCGCCCTGCGGGGGCGGCAGGTGTTCCATCAGGTGGCGGATATGGCCGAGTACGCCCGGGAAGAGATCAACGCCGTGGGCGGCTACTACGCCTTTGGCAAGGAGCTGTGCAACGGCAACTCTGTCTTTGACTTTGACACCACCAAGCTCAGCGTCCACACGCTGGACATCGGCCTTGCCGGCATCGAGGTCTACGACATCCTGCGGGACGAGTACGACATCCAGATCGAGTTCGGCGACATCGGCAACATCCTGGCCTACCTCTCCATCGGCGACCGCCCCCAGGAGATCGAGCGGCTGGTCAGCGCTCTGGCTGAGATCAAGCGCCGCTACCACACCGACGGCACCGGCCTGCTGAGCCAGGAATACATCGACCCCGTGGTGGCCGCCAGCCCGCAGGAGGCCTTCTATGCCCCCAAAAAGAGCCTGCCCCTGCGGGAGACCGAGGGCATGGTCTGCAGCGAGTTCGTCATGTGCTACCCGCCGGGCATCCCCATTCTGGCCCCCGGCGAGCGCATCACCAAGGAGATCCTGAACTATATCGAGTACGCCAAGGCCAAGGGCTGCAGCATGACCGGCCCCGAGGACCCTGATATTTTGCACCTGAACGTTCTGGCATAAGGAGGGAAAACAGATGGAGTTTTGGTTTTCGGAATTTCACACCCCCGATGTGAAGCACAGCATCCGGGTGAACAAGCAGCTCTACTCCAAGCAGAGCGATTATCAGCGCATTGATATTTTTGAAACGCCCGAGTTTGGCCGGGTGCTCACACTGGACGGCAATGTGATGCTGACCGAGCGGGACGAGTTCATCTACGACGAGATGATCGTCCATGTGCCCATGGCCGTGCACCGGGAGGCAAAGGATATCCTTGTCATCGGCGCGGGCGACGGCGGCGTGGTGCGGGAGCTGACCCGCTACGACCGGGTGGAGCGCATCGACCTGGTGGAGATGGACCCCCAGGTGGTGGAGGCCTGCCGCGCCTACCTGCCCGGCAACGCCTGCCGGATGGATGACCGCCGGGTGCACATCTATTTTGAGAACGCCCTCAAGTTCATCCGCCAGTGCGAGGAGGAGTACGACCTCATCATCGTGGACTCCTCTGACCCCTTCGGCCCCAGCGAGGGTCTGTTCACCCGTGAGTTCTACGGCAGCTGCTTCAACGCCCTGAAAGAGGACGGCATCATGGTCAACCAGCAGGGCAGCCCCTTCTACGCCGAGGATGCCAACGCCATGCAGCGCAGCCACAAGCGCATTGCTTCCACCTTCCCCATCAGCCGGGTGTATCAGGCCCACATCCCCACCTTTGCGGCGGGCTACTGGCTGTTCGGCTTTGCCAGCAAGAAGTACCACCCCATCGATGATCTGGATGCAACCGCCTGGAAGGCCCTGAACATGCGCACCCGGTACTACACCACCAAACTGCATATCGGAGCATTCTACCTGCCGGCTTTTCTGGAGGAGATGCTGCGGGAAGTGGAGGAACACTGATGCTTTACCCCAACGTTGAAACCTTTATCGGCTGCGACAGCAGCTACCGTGCCGCCAGCATCGTGCTGTACGGTGCCCCCTACGATTCCACCACCAGCTACCGCCCGGGGGCCCGGTTCGGCCCGGCTGCCATCCGGCACGAAAGCTACGGTCTGGAGACCTACAGCCCCTACCAGAACGCCGACCTGACCGATTTTGACATCTTCGACAGCGGCGACCTGGAGCTCTGCTTCGGCTCCAGCGAGAGCGCACTGGCCGACATCCAGAGCCGCGCGGCAGAGATCCTGCACGATGGCAAGTTCCCGCTCCTGCTGGGCGGCGAGCATCTGGTCACGCTGGGTGCCGTGCGGGCCATGGTGGAAAAGTACCCCGACCTCCACATCGTCCACTTTGATGCCCATGCCGACCTGCGGGACGACTATCTGGGCGCAAAGCTCAGCCACGCCTGTGTCCTGCGCCGTTGCCATGACCTCATCGGTGACGGGCGCATCCACCAGTTCTGCATCCGCAGCGGTGACCGCAGCGAGTTTGAGTTTGCGGCTGCCCACACTGAGATGCACAAGTTCGATTTCACGGGCCTTGCCCAGCTCACTGAGCAGCTCTGTTCCAGCAAGGTGCCCGTTTACCTGACCATCGACCTCGACTGCCTGGACCCCTCCTGCTTCCCCGGCACCGGCACCCCGGAGGCCGGCGGCGTGAGCTTTTTGCAGCTGCTGGAAGCCATCCGCACCGTGACCAAGGCCAACATCGTGGGTGCGGACCTCAACGAGCTGGCCCCCACGCTGGACACCACCGGCGTTTCCACGGCCACGGCCTGCAAGGTCCTGCGGGAGCTGCTGATTGCACTGGACAAGGGCTGGCCGGGCTTTCAGGTATAAGGACAGACCGTAAAAAGACAACTTTACAGATAAAGGAGTAACCGATATGAGCAAAGTTCTGATCATCGGCTGCGGCGGCGTGGCCTCCGTTGCCATCCACAAGTGCTGCCAGGTCCCCGAGGTGTTCACCGAGATCTGCATCGCCAGCCGCACCAAGGCAAAGTGCGACAAGCTGGCCGCCGAGCTGGCCCCCAAGACTACCACCAAGATCACCACCGCACAGGTGGATGCCGACCATGTGGATGAGGTCATCGCCCTCATCAAGAGCTACCAGCCCGATCTGGTGATGAACATCGCCCTGCCCTATCAGGATCTGACCATCATGGATGCCTGCCTGGCCTGCGGCGTGAACTACATGGACACCGCCAACTACGAGCCTGAGAACACCGACGACCCGGAGTGGCGCGCCATTTACGAGAAGCGCTGCAAGGAGGCCGGTTTCTCCGCCTACTTTGATTACAGCTGGCAGTGGGCCTACGCCAAGAAGTTTGAGGAGGCCGGCCTGACCGCCCTGCTGGGCAGCGGCTTTGACCCGGGCGTGACCCAGGCTTACTGCGCTTACGCCAAGAAGCACGAGTTCGACACCATCGACACCATCGACATTCTGGACTGCAACGGCGGCGACCACGGCTATGCCTTTGCCACCAACTTCAACCCTGAGATCAACCTGCGCGAGGTCTCTGCCCCCGGCAGCTACTGGGAGAACGGCCACTGGGTGGAGATCCCGGCCATGAGCATCAAGCGGGAGTACAACTTTGATCAGGTGGGCCAGAAGGATATGTACCTGCTCCACCACGAGGAGATCGAGTCTCTGGCCAAGAACATCCCCGAGGCAAAGCGCATCCGCTTCTTTATGACCTTCGGCCAGAGCTACCTCGACCACATGCGCTGTCTGGAGGACGTGGGCATGCTGTCCACCACCCCGGTCAACTTCAACGGTCAGGAGATCGTGCCCATCCAGTTCCTCAAGGCCCTGCTGCCCGACCCCGCCAGCCTTGGCCCCCGCACCAAGGGCAAGACCAACATCGGCTGCATCTTCACCGGCAAGAAGGACGGCAAGGAAAAGACCTACTACATCTACAACGTCTGCGACCATCAGGAGTGCTACAAGGAGGTCGGCTCTCAGGCCATCAGCTACACCACCGGTGTGCCTGCCATGTGCGGCGCGCTGATGCTGCTGACCGGCAAGTGGACCACCAAGGGCGTGCACACCGTGGAAGAGTTTGATCCGGACCCGTATCTGGATGCTCTGGACAAGTACGGCCTGCCCCGCTCCGAGAGCCACGCCCCGGCTCTGGTGGACTGATGCGGCTGGCCGACACCCGCCCGCCCTTTGCGGGGCTGGCGAACCTCTCTGAGGCTGCACTGGCTGCCCTGCCCACCCCCTGCTACCTGCTGGATGAAGCCCGGCTGCGCCGCAACGGCGAGATCCTTCTGGGCGTGCAGCAGCGGACAGGCTGCAAGATCCTGCTGGCCCAGAAGGCCTTTTCCAACTACGACCTCTACCCGGTGCTGGCCCCCTATCTGGCGGGCACCGAGGCCAGCGGCCTGTACGAGAGCCGCCTGGGCCGGGAGGAGCTGCCGGAGAAGGAGAACCATGTGTTCTGCGCCGCCTACCGGGCCGACCAGTTCGAGGAGCTGCTGCAATACGCTGACCACATCGTGTTCAACTCGCCCCACCAGCTGGCAAAGTTCGGCCCGGCCGCAAAGGCGGCGGGCAAGAGCGTGGACCTGCGGGTGAATCCCGAGTACTCCACCCAGGAGGGCCACGAGATCTATGACCCCTGCGCCCCGGGCAGCCGTCTGGGCACCACCCGTGCCCAGTGGGATGCCGCTGCGGCGCAGCACCCTGACCTGCCCGACCTGCTGGACGGCCTGCACTTCCACACCCTGTGCGAGCAGGATTCCGACGCGCTGGCGGCCACCCTGCCCGCGCTGGAAGCGAAATTCGGTGACCTGCTGCCCCGGATGAAGTGGCTCAACTTTGGCGGCGGGCACCACATCACCCGCCCGGATTACGACCTTGCCACGTTGGAAAAGTGCATCACCGGGACGCAGGAAAAGTACGGCGTGCAGGTGTATCTGGAACCGGGCGAGGCCTGGGCGCTGAACGCGGGCTACCTCGTCACCACGGTGCTGGACACCCTGCAGAATGGTCAGACACATCTTGCCATTCTGGATATGTCCGCAGCCTGCCACACGCCGGATGTCATCGAGATGCCCTACCGCCCGCCCCTGCTGGACGCGGGCGAGCCGGGGGAAAAGCCCTGCACCTTCCGGCTGGGCGGCCCCACCTGCCTTGCCGGGGACGTGGTGGGCGATTACAGCTTTGCCGCCCCCCTCACCGAGGGTGGCCGGCTCATCTTCGGCGACATGGCCATCTATTCCACCTGCAAGAACAACACCTTCAACGGGATGCCCCTGCCGGATATCTGGGTGCTGCATGAAAACGGCACCACCCAGCCGCTGGCCCGCTTCGGCTACCACGATTTCAAATACCGTCTGGGCTCTCCCCGCTGAGCGGCCCGGATACACAAACACCCCTCTGCGCTCCTTTCGGAATGCAGAGGGGTGTTTGCTTATGAAACGGAGAACTCAGATCTCATACCACTTGATCTCGTTGGCTTCCAGATGCAGGTCGAAATGGTTTCCATCGGTGGTGTAGACCGTGGTGTCCTGCGGCTCGTAGGTGTTGTTCACCACGCAGTACTTGCCATTTTTCACATAGGCGTGCACTTCCACATTGTAGTTGGAGCTGAACCAGGTGTGCAGCTCCTCCTCGCTGTGGGCGCTCCACAGGATGGCACGGTACAGGGTGCGGCTGTTGGCAAAGCTGTAAGGCACACCGCTGATGTAGACCGCGCGGCCCTTACCAAAGTCGTGGGCCGCCATCTGCACTTCCCTGTTCCGCTGCACCAGCACCTCGGTCCCCTCGAGGGCGTAGATGTTCTTCTTGCCCTCGCCAAAGTCGATGGGCTGGTCGGCATCCTGCAGAATGAAGTGGTCCGGGTGCTCGTCCCAATTGTACTTGTCGTAGTTGAGGGTGAAGCCGTTTTCCTCTTCCACGCCCAGCACGCTGGCCAGCTGGAGGATGTGGCCCTGATAGGCATGACCGGAGGGCTCACCCACGCCGATGAAGCCGCCGCCGTTCCAGACGAACTTCCGGATCGCGGAGGAGATCTCCGGGTCCTCCCACCAGATGCCGCCGGTGTGTGCGGTGTCAGCATCGCCCACATTGATGATGACATCCAGCTCATCCAGCAGGGCGGGGTCCTTCTTGATGTCCTCAAAGCTGATGAACTTCACGTCAAAGGGCGCGCCGGACAGCATTTCGATGACTCCGGAGTAGCTGTAATTCTGCTTGTAGTAGAGGGCGTGGTGCACCATGTGGCAGCCCCAAGCCCGCATCTTGCCCCAGCAGTTCAGCACGGCCACCCGCTTGACGCAGTAGGGCGTGGTGCCCTTGATGTTCTCATACAGCTCACGGAACTCGCTGCAGACGCTCTCCACATAGTCCACGAAGTCCGGGAACTGCAGCGCCAGCTTCAGGTAGCCGCCGTAGCCAATGCGGTCAATGGGCTTGCGCAGGATGGCGCGGCGGGCCGTGACCCAGTTTTCCTTGGCCTCCCGCACCGGGTCGCCGCCCTCGTGGAAAGTGTCCGGGAAGAAGTAGGGCAAAAAGCGGCCCTCGGTGTACTTCACACCCTCGATGTCCGAGATCAGGCGCAGGGTGGAGCCGTTGCCCACGCTGCCCACCACGGCATCCAGGCCGATGGTCTTGAACTCCGGCATAAAGGGCTCGGTGCCGATCCAGTGGTCCCCCAGGAACATCATGGCTTCGCAGCCGCACTCGTGGGTGATATCCACCATCTCTTTGGCAAGCTTTGCCACCTCCCGGCGCTGGAAGGCCTGGAAATCCCGGAATTCCTTGCTGGGCACCCGGTACTGGTTGTTGTAGTAGCCCTGATCGATGATGTACTCCGGGCGGAACTTGTAGCCCACCTCCTGCTCGAACTGCTCCAGGATATAGGGGCTGACCGAGGCGGAATAGCCGTACCAGTCCACAAACTTCTCCCGCTTGAGCTCATCGAAGATCAGGGTAAACTGGTGGAAGAAGGTGGTGTAACGGATGACATTCACATAGGGGTGGTCTGCAATGAACTTCCGCAGGCGCTCCATCGAGTATTTGTGGGTCTTGGGCTGGCGGACATCAAAGGTGATCTGATGCTCGAAGTTGGTCCAGCCGTTAGTGGTGGCGTTGTACATGTGCACCGGGTCCCAGATCAGGTAAGCCAGAAAGCTGACCGTATACTCATGGAACGGCACGGCCTGCACCGTCACGCTGCCGTCGGCGTAGCTCCACAGCTCCGGGGGCACCGGCTGACCGGTGGTTCGGTCCATGACCTCCCACCAGCGGGTGATGTCGTCGTTGGTGTTCACCTGCATCAACTCCGGGCTGATGCCCTTCATCAGTGGAATGGTCACGGTGTCACCGGGGGCGGTGTAGAAGCCGGTCATAATGTAGCACTGCTGCACCTCATCCGGGTTCGCCTTGGCCCACGCGTTGTCCTTGCGGGTGGTATAGTAGGTGGAGTAGATCTTTGCGTCGGCATCCTTCAGCTCCTGCGGAAAGTCGGTGCCGTCGCAGTCGCGGATGGCATCCGCGCCCCACTTTTTCAGGATCTCCAGCGTTTCGGGCACCACGTCCAGATCGGTCGGGATCGTTACGCGCCCGGTCATTCTATTTTCTTCCATGGAAATTCTCCTTTACCTCTCTTCTCCTCAATCCTGATAGGGGGCGTTATAGAGCGCCAGCACAGCCAGCAGCAGCGCCACCCCCAAAAGCATGATGCCAAGACCGGCCAGCTGCCCGGTCATTTTCCAGCCTGCTGTCACCAGCGCGATGGACAGTATGAACAGCACCAGCATCAGCAAAATGCGCAGGGCGGGATGATTTTTCCAGAATGCTTTCATCGTTTGTCACCTTACCCTTTCAGACCGCCCACGGTCATCCCCTGTGTCAGCTGCTTCTGCACGCAGATGTACAGGATCAGGGTGGGCAGCATCACCAGCACCAGACCGGCATACATGGTGCCGTACTGGGCCGCGCTCTGCTGGGCCTGCATCAGATTCAAAAGGCCCACCGGCAGGGTGCGGGGCGCGCTGGTGGAGCTCATCAGCGTCATGGAAATGATGTACTCGTTCCAGAAGGACAGGAAGTTGAACAGGATGATGGTGATGATGGAGGGCTTTGCCATGGGGAAGATGATGCGGGTCATGGTGGAGAAGTAGCTTGCACCGTCGATGTAGGCAGCCTCCTCAAAATCATGGGGCAGGGTGGCAAAATAGCCCGAAAGCAGATAAATGGTAAAGGGCAGAGCCGTGGCTGCATACACCACTGCCAGCACCACCAGATTGTTCAGCAGGAAGCTGCTGCCAAAGTGGCTCTTCAGCCAGACATCTCCGTCCCGCAGCATCAGGAAGATGGGCACCACGATGTAGTTGACATTGATGAACAGACCCGCCATGAACAGGGTGTTCAGCAGTTTGCGGCCCTTGAACCGGAAGCGGGACAGGCAGTAGGCGGCAGGCAGCGCAATGACCAGCAGCAGTACCAGCGCCAATGCGGTCACGATGACAGAGTTGAGCATATACTCGCCCATCTTGGCTCCGTTCCACGCATTGACAAAGTTCTGCCAGTAGAACCCGGCAGGCAGCGCCCACGGGTTGCCGTAGAACTCCGCGTTCTGCTTGATGGAGGCCATGAATACCCATGCCACCGGCACGATGATGATCACCGCCAGCAGGACCAGCACAAAATAGATAAAGAACTTGTAGAGACCTTCCGCCGAGCGGGAAGATCTTTCGGTGGTATTCTGCATCTTCTTCCCTCCTTAGAATTCCAGCGGATCGCGGTCGGTGGCCTTGTTGACACAGGCGGACAGTGCAAACGAGAACAGGAAAATGACCACGCCAATGGCCATGCTGTAGCCATACAGGCCCGCGTCCTTCTGGCTGTACATATAGCTCAGCGCCACATCCGAAGCACCGTTGGGCCCGCCGCTGGTCATGGCCTTGACAAAAAGGAAGGCCATGTTGATGGTGGAGATGATGAAGAAGGTCAGGGTGGTGCGGATGTTGGTCCAGATGAGGGGGATGGTGATCTGGAAGAACTGGGTCAGGCGGCCCGCACCGTCCAGATTGGCGCTCTCGTACAGGCTGGCGGGCACCGAGGACATGGAAGCCATATACATGACCATGTAATAGCCCACGGCCTGCCAGACCATGGCGAGGATGATGGAGGGGATGACCAGCTTTTCCCCCTTCCAGAGGATGGGGTCTGTCATATCCCGGAACAGGCCGATGATGCTGTTGAGCATACCGTTTTCCGGCTTATAGATGGCCGAGAAGATGCCGGAGATGACGACCACCGACAGGATGTTGGGGATGTAGAAGATGACCCGGAAGAAATTCTGCCCCTTGATCTTTTCCCGGGTCAGGATGGCCGCAAACACCAGCGCAAAGGCAAAGGTGACGATGGTCACCACTACCACCAGCAGGATCATATTCTGCATGGAGCGGATGAACTGGGTGTCCTTGAGCAGGTGCTGGAAATTCTTCAGGCCCACAAAGGTCTCGTTGGGCGAGTAGGCACCGCGCTCGTACAGGCTCATGCGGAACACGTTGAGGGTGGGCAGGATCATAAAGAGAAAGAACAGGATCGTGGCCGGTGCCACGCAGAGAAAGACGAACCGTCTGCGGCTTTTGTCAGATCTCATAGACAAACCGCTCCTTTCTATCGGAACCCGAAAACCACAAAAAGCGGAGGCGGTCAAAACCGCCCCCGCTGGGCAGGGTTCAATTACTCGATGATATTGGCACGCATCTGGTCGCTGGCGGACTTGATGCCGTCGATCCACTGCTGCTCGGTCATGCTGCCGGACACCAGAGAGTTGACGGGGTCAAAGAACACGGTGCGAACCTCCACGCCGGGGATGGCGCTGAAGGCTGCAAAGTTGCCCATAGCGGCCTTTGCACCGTTGTCGTACACGGAGTAGAACATCTTGTTGTCGCCTTCCAGATCATCGGCGATGCCCAGCACAGGCTGGATGGCACCGCTCTCGGCGAACAGCTTGCAGGCCTCGTCGCTGTACAGGTAAGCCACGAACTGCTTGGCGGCATCCAGATGCTCGGCACCGGCCGGGATCCATGCCTGCTCGAACCAGGTGTAGCTGTACTGGTCGCCGCCGGCCTTGACAGCGGGCAGGGCGGTCATGCCCCACTCAAAGCCGTCGGCACGGGGAGCCTCTGCCATCTCACCCACGATCCAGGTGCCGTTGGGCATGAACAGAGCCTTGTTGTCCAGCACCAGCTGCTGGTTCTGGGTAAAGTCCTGATCGTTGGCCTGTGCAGGGGTAATGGGGTTGGTGTAGGAAGCCAGCTTGTTGACGATATCAAAGCAGGTCTTTGCCTCCGGGGTATCCCAGATGCCTTCCTCATAGTGGGTGGCCTTGTTGAAGAACTCCGGGCCGCCGGCGGCATACATCAGAGCATAGAAGAATGCATCAAAGTAGCCGGTGGTGGGGTAGGTGAACAGGTAGGTGCCCTCAGCGGCAGCCTTATCGCCCAGTTCCCACATCTCGTCCCAGGTGGTGGGCACTTCCCAGCCCTTTTCCTTCAGGAAACCGGCGTTGTAGAACAGGCCGCAGGGGCTGTAGAACATGGGAGCCAGATAGGTCTTGCCGTCGCCGTAGGGGTTGGTCAGGGAGGTGTCGGTAAAGCCGCCTGCGATCTTCTCGCTCACCTTCTTGCTCTCGCCGGGCACGGTCATGCTCAGCACATCGGTGATGTCCGCGATCAGGTTGCCCTTGATGAACTGCTCGGTCAGGGCAGCCTCACGGCCGGTAGCCAGGTGGACCACGTCGGGGTAATCGCCGCCCTGCATGGAAGGTCCGATGACATCCTCCAGCTTCTTATCGGTGGTCAGCTCCACCTTGATGCCGGTCTGGGCGGTAAAGGCCTCGGTGACCTTCTTCCACATATCAGCGCCATAGCCGGTCTCGATGGCGGCGACCTTGATGGTCACGTCCTCAGCAGCAGCGGCAGATGCAGCAGCGGAAGAAGCCGTGCTGGAAGCTGTGGAGCTGGAAGAACCGCCGCAGGCAGCCAGACCCAGTGCAGCGGCACCCACACCGGCCACTTTCAGGAAATTGCGACGAGAAATACGTTTCATAATGTGTCCTCCATCATAAAGTTCCATTCATGCACAGCCGGAGCAAACAGGTTTTGCCCGCGGGGCTGTGTTTTTTTCTGATCCCAATATAGAGGTTTTTACAGTTTTCAACAAGGTCTTTGTTGTTTCATTTTTTAGAAATATTGTTCTTTTATCATTTTCTTCAGCAAAAGCACTAAATTTTGCAGCATTGTTTTGGTACATTTTCCCTGCTTGTAACCAATTTGACACATTTCCGTCTTTCTGTGCAGAGGAAAATATTTACCATACCTAAAAACAGGACTTGCTTTTTTTCTTATTTGCCCCTATAATGGGAAAAAATGCACGAAGCAGTGCGGCGTTTTTCGCATTTTATTTTTAGTATCTTGCTTTTATTTTTATATTTTTTGTGCCTGCTTCAAAAGGAGCCTTTTATGAGTACCGAGCGCTTTGATATCCGCCACGCTCCCGCTCCACGGGAATCCTTCCGGCTGCTGTACATCAGCAAGAGCAGATTTGGCGGCGACTGGAACAGCACGGTCCACACCCATTCCTGCACGGAGCTGTTCTACTGCCTCAGCGGCGAGGGGCAGTTTCTGCTCAGCGGGCAGCTGTTCCCGGTCAAACCGGACGATATGGTCATCGTCAACCCGCAGGTGGAGCATACCGAACTGAGCCTGAATGCCTCGCCTCTGGAATACATCGTGCTGGGTGTTTCGGGCATCGAGATCCTGTTCGGCAAAGCCGATTCCACCTACGCCATCTTCAACTGCCGGGAGAACCGGGAGCGGATGGTAACGCTGCTGCACATGCTGCTGGCTGAGGCAGACCGTAGCCTGGACGGCTGCGAGACCGTCTGCCAGGACCTGCTGGAAGTCCTGCTCATCTGGCTGGTGCGGTGCACCACCCTCTCTTTGCAGGTGGAGGAATCCCCCCGCTCTGACAACCGGGAATGCGTGGAGATCAAGCGGTATCTGGACAACAACTACCGGGAGGACATCTCCCTTGATACCCTTGCTGAGGTCGCCCACATCAACAAGTATTATCTGGCCCACACCTTCCAGAAGGCGTACGGCATTTCTCCCATCACCTACCTGAACCGCCGCCGCATTGAGGAGAGCAAATATATGCTGGGCAACACCGGCTACAGTCTGGCGCAGATCAGCGAGCTGATGGGATTTTCCTCCCCCAGCTACTTTTCGCAGTGCTTCCGCAAGGCGGAAGGCCTGACCCCCAACGAATACCGCCGTCAGGTGCGGCAGGGACAACGCCCTGCACCTGCCAAACGGCATGAAGGATAAGAAATGAGGAACCCAAAATGAAACCTGTTACCGAATCCATTCTCCGCGCCGCCGCAAATGCCTTTGATTTTGGCGGGCCGGTGGTCTACGATGCCCGTCACTACGGCGAAGGCCACATCAACGATACCTTCGTGGTCTGGCGGGCGGATCACTCCAAGCGCTTTATCCTGCAGCGCATCAACACCGACACCTTTACCGACCCGGTTGGCCTGATGGAGAATATCTGCGGCGTGACCCGGCATCTGCGGGAGAAGATCCTTGCCGCAGGCGGCGACCCGGCACGGGAGACCCTGAACGTGATCCCCACCCTGTCCGGTGCGACCTGCCATCTGGATGCCGAGGGCGGCGCGTGGCGTGCCTACGACTTTGTAGAGGACACCATCTGCCTGCAGCAGGTGGGCAGCGAGGCCGACTTCCGCACTGTTGCCGAGACCTTGGGCAAATTCCAGAACCAGCTGGCAGATTATCCGGCCTCTACCCTCCACGAAACCATTGCACGCTTCCACGACACGCCCAACCGCTATGCAAACTTTGAAAAAGCCCTTGCCGCCGATGCGCTGGGCCGTGCCAAGGACATTGCACCGGAGGTCGCCTTCATCCATGCGCGGGAAAAGGACTGCCACACCCTGCTGGATCTGCTGGCGGCTGGTGAGATCCCGCTGCGTGTTACCCACAACGACACCAAGATCAACAACGTCCTGATCGATGCCGCCACCGGAAAAGGCATCTGTGTCATTGACCTTGACACCGTGATGCCGGGTCTGTCGGCCTACGATTTCGGCGACTCCATCCGCACCGGTGCCAACGACTGCGCCGAGGACGAGCCCGACCAGAGCAAGGTCCACTTTGACCTGCACCTGTATGAGGTGTTCGCCAAGGGGTATCTCTCCACCGCCGGGGCTTCCATGAGCCCTGCGGAGAAAAAGAGCCTTGCCTGGGGTGCCAAGCTGATGACGCTGGAGTGCGGCATCCGCTTTCTGACCGACTATCTGGAGGGCGACCACTATTTCCACACCGCCCGCCCCGACCACAACCTTGACCGCGCCCGCACCCAGTTCACGCTGGTGCGCCAGATGGAAGAGGTGTTCGATCAGATGCTGGAGATCGTCAGCTGAACCGGTATCCTCTGACCTGCCGAAGCACCAATGACTCGGGGGCTGCACTGAACCGCCTGCAAAACATCTGAAAACGATGCAGACAAGGCAGTGCAGCCCCCATTTTTTGCGGCTGAGAAAAAGAAAAGCACCATACTTCCTACGAAGTACAGTGCTTTTTTGGTGGAGAATAGCGGGATCGAACCGCTGACCTCTTGCATGCCATGCAAGCGCTCTCCCAGCTGAGCTAATCCCCCACATATTCGGTTGGTGTCCTGCGACGTGAGTTATTATACCAGCCGCGCCGCCCTTTGTCAACCTTTTTTGCAAAGTTTTTTCAGTAAACTGGACCGTGCAGGCACATCGACCGGGCACAGCCCCCTCCACGCAAAACAGCGCATCCCGCAGGCAGGCTCTGCCCGAAGGATGCGCTGTTGTTTTTTGTTCCGGTTACTGCTTGTGCCTGGAACCAAAGCGGTACTCTTTGCCCTCACGGATGCGCTGGATATTGGCCCGGTGCATCCAGATGACCATGCCGCCCATGATGGCAGCTCCCACCACGCAGACGATGAGGTCGCCAGCGGCAAAGCCCTTGAGCAGGCCGTAGATGAGGGTCAGCACCGGATAGGATGCCGCCATTGCAATGCTGCCCAGCGACACCATGCCAGTGGGCACAAGGCAGAGCAGAAAGACGACGGTCAGCACCGGCAGGAGGATAGGCTGGATCGCCAGGATAGCACCTCCCGCCACCAGCACGCCCTTGCCGCCCTTGAAGCCGAAATAAACAGGCTTGGTGTGGCCCACCACGGCCAGAATGGCGGTCAGATACACGCCCAGATAGGGCGAAACGGCGGCATCTGCGGGCAGGAACCCGAAGAGCCAGCGGCCGATGCAGACAGCTGCAACGCCTTTCAGCACATCGCCTGCGGCGGTGAGCGCCGCTGCCTTTTTGCCAAAGGTGCGCAGCATGTTGGTCATACCGGCCGCACCGCTGCCGTGATTGCGGACATCATCGTGGTACAGGTACTTGCTGACCAGGATGCCGGTGTCCACGCTGCCCAGCAGGTAAGCCTGCGCAGCGGCAGCCAGAACGATGAAGAAGGTCATCATCAACAGCCGCCTCCCCTGTTACACATCTTTTGCGCCGACGCTGCCGGTGCCGCGCTCACGGATCACCAGGCGGATGGGCGTGTGTTCCAGACCAAAGTTCTCCCGGATCTGGTTGATCAGATACCGCTGATAGCTGAAATGGAACAGCTGCTTGGAGTTGACGAAGGCCACGAACGTCGGGGGACGGGTGGAAGCCTGGGTCAGGTAGAAGATCTTCAGGCGGCGGCCCTTGTCACTGGGCGGCTGCATCCGGGCGGTAGCGCGGGCCAGCATCTCGTTCAGGACACCGGTGGGCACGCGGGCACCGTTCTGGGCATCCACGTCACGGATCAGCTGCATCAGCTTGTTCACGTTATAGCCGGTCTGAGCCGAAATGAAGATGATGGGCGCATACCCCATGAAGCTGAAGCAATCGGCGTAATCCCGGCGCTGATGCTCCATGGTGTTGGTCTCCTTGCCCTCCACAGCATCCCACTTGTTGACAACGATGATGCAGGCCTTGCCCTGCTCGTGGGCATAACCGGCCACCTTGCTGTCCTGCTCGGTAAAGCCGACGGTGGCATCCACCAGGATCAGGGCCACGCGGCTGCGTTCCACAGCGGCCAGTGCGCGCACGACCATATAGCGTTCAAGGCCGTCAGAAATGTTGCTGCGCTTGCGCAGACCGGCGGTATCGGTAAAGATGAACTTGCCGTAGGCGTTGTCCACGGGGGTGTCAATGGCATCACGGGTGGTACCAGCCTCGTTGGCAACGATCATCCGGTTCTCGCCCAGAATGCGGTTGGTCAGGCTGGATTTGCCCACATTGGGGCGGCCGATGATGGCAACGGGGATGCGATCCTCCTCCACCACGGTCTCGCTGAAATCGAGGTGGGCGCAGACAGCGTCCAGCAGGTCGCCGGTGCCGTGACCGTGCACGGACGAGATGGGCATCACCTCGTCAAAGCCCAGGTTATAGAACTCGTATAGCTCCATGGGGGCCTCGCCGGTCTTATCGCACTTGTTGACAGCCAGGATGATGGGCTTGTGGCTGCGGCGCAGCATGTGGGCCACTTCCTCGTCGGCGGCGGTCAGGCCGTCGCGGACATCCACCACCATGATGATGCAGTCAGCGGTGTCAATGGCGATCTCTGCCTGCTCACGCATGTGGGCCAGAATACCCTCGGTCGCCTTGGGCTCGATGCCGCCGGTGTCCACCAGCATGAACTCGTGGCCGCTCCACTCGCAGTTTGCAAAAATGCGGTCGCGGGTGATGCCCGGGGTATCCTCCACGATGGCCAGACGCTGGCCGCAGAGCTTATTGAACAGGGTGGACTTGCCCACATTGGGGCGGCCAACCACTGCTACGATGGGTTTGCTCATAGGGGGTTCCTCCTTTCGTTATGCTCTTCTTCTTCTCGAAATATGCAGGCCGGTGCGGAGCAGGGCTTTTGCCTCATCGCCGCCGCTCACCGGCAGCACCTCGACCTTGACCCCCAGCCGTTCACCCAACTGGGCAATGGTCACATCATCGAGGAACGTATCTTTTTCTTCCCGCAGCATGACAGCGGGGATGCCCAAAGTTCCGCTTTCCAGCTTTCCCTCACACTGGGCAATGATATCGGTGGCGGTGACAAGCCCCGCCACGCCCACGTTGCCGCCAAAGAAATTATTCTTGACAACGTGAACTTTTACATCGATCATGGGGTACTGGCGGTGGAGCTCGTCCATCATCTCAGTGATAAGGGGGCCTGCCATGGTACCGGTGACCACATCGATCTGCTTGGTGCCGTAGATGCGGTGGGGCCTGTCCAGCTCTGCCCGGAATTCATCCTCGAACAGGCGCATCATACCCACGCCGTTTTCCAGCTGGTCAAAGTCCTCATAGAACTCCGCCGGGGGGATGGGCCGCCCCGCCTTGAGATACCACTCATCGCTGGGGTAGATGATGCGCTTGCCGTGGCGGCGCTTGCACTCATCGCCAAACTCCTCCATAATGTCGATGACAGCGGCGCTGGTCTCGGCATCATAGGGGGTCTGCTTGAACAGATTCTGGCGGTAATCCGTCACACCGCAGGGCACAGCGGCAATGCTCTGCACCATAGGGGTCAGCTCCAGCAGGTCGCCCAGGGTGCGGCGAAGCTCTTCACCATCGTTGATGCCCCGGCAGAGCACCAGCTGACAGTTGACGGCGATGCCGCCCTCCACCAGACGGGGCAGGTACTTGAGCACCTCGCCGCCCCGCTTGTTGGCCAGCATTCGGACACGGAGCTGGGGGTTGGTGGTGTGCACCGAGATGTTGATGGGCGAGATATGCATCTTGATGATGCGGTCGATCTCGTGATCCTGCATATTGGTCATGGTGATGTAGTTGCCGAACAGAAAGCTCAGCCGCTCGTCATCATCCTTGAAATACAGGCTCTCGCGCATCCCGGGGGGCAGCTGGTCGATGAAGCAGAACATGCAGTGGTTGGAGCAGGAATGCTTCTGGTCGCCCAGATAGGTGGGAGCAAAGGGCGCGCTCCACATCGACACATCCCGGATGCCGTCGGCAACCTTTGCCTTCAGGTGAAAGCTGCTGCTGTCGGTATAAAAATCATAGTCCAGCGTATCGTTCAGCTCATTTTCGTCCACGCTCAGCAGCTCATCGCCGGGCTGCAGGCCCAGCGCCTCGGCTTCACTGCCCGCATCGATGCGGTCGATCTTGATCGCCATTGCATTTCACCTCCAGACAAAGAAAGAAGGGGAAGGCATTGCGCCATCCCCTTCTCAACATAACACCAATGTGCCACCAATTTTGCGCAAATTAGGCCTTCTTGATGACTTCCTCGCCCTTGTAGTAACCGCAGTTGCCACATGCCTGGTGGGGGAGCTTCAGAGAGCCGCAGTTGCTGCACTTGACCAGTGCGGGGGCCTCCAGCTTCCAAACATTGCTGCGACGCTTGTCGCGGCGGGCCTTGGAAAGATGTCTCTTAGGTACTGCCATATTTTTGCACCTCCTTGATGGGTTTCTCAGTTCAGCAGTGATTTGAGGATTGCGAGCCTTGCGTCAACAGGAGCGGCTTTGTCTTCCTCCGGCGGGCAGGTACAATCTGCCCTCTTCTTGCCGCACCGGGGGCATAACCCCGGGCAGTCGGCGCTGCAAAGCAGCACCGTGGGGATCTGGAACATAAACTCCTGGGCAAGCCATTCATCCACATCCAGATGTCCTTTTTCGTCCAGCGGAAGCTCGAAATCCGGGTCATCCAGATCCCGCTCCTTTGCTGTCCACTCCGCTTCAACTGTCTCTTCCCGCTCAACCGGGTCCAGACAGCGGGCGCACTCTCCGTGCACCAATGCTTTTGCCCGCAGTGTCATCCGGACCTCGTCGCCATCCGGTTCAGCGGTAAAGCTGGCCGTCACGGGCTGTTCGATCCTTGCACCGGCAAAGTCCCGTGCAGACAAATCACAGGGAAACTCTGCATGGTAAGGCTGTGTGCCGGTTGCGATAAACTTTCTCAGGTCAAATTGCATAGTACACCTCATAAAAGGCTGCTTTGTTAGTATAGCGCCAAAGCCAACCTTTGTCAACACCAAAACAGGCAGAAAACCGAAAAAATTTTGATTTTCCGGTTTCCTGCCCGTTGGAATGCGCTCAGTTCAGAAAATTACAGGTACTTTTTCACGTCGTGGGGCAGAGCAGCCTCGTCAGCACTGACAGTAACAGTGACCTTGACGGAATCGCCTGCAATGGCGGCCATCTCGTCCAGCACAGCGCCCAGACGGTTGATATCGTGATCCAGCACCTTCAGGATGCCGTCGATGTACAGGTCGGTGATATCGTAGTTGCTTGCCATCAGGCCAGCAACAAAGCCGTACAGCATCTCGCCGCCGGCGATCTTATACTCATCCAGATCGATCAGACGTGCAGCGGGGGCGATGTCGTAAGTCAGCTTCATGCCTTTTTCCACGACGACGACGTTGCCCTTGGAGGTCTTGACCGCGTCATTGATCTGGTCGATCATTGCCTTGGTCTTGCCGGAGCCCTTGGTACCAACAATCAGTTTAATCATAGTTCTGTCCTCCTGTATTTTCCACGCCTTGCGGCGGGAGATCATTTTTTGTTTCCTGCTTACTTCAACTTTGCTTCCAGCTCGGCGGTCAGGTTCTCGTAACCCGGCTTGCCCAGCAGAGCGAACATGTTCTTCTTGTAGCTCTCGACACCCGGCTGGTTGAAGGGGTTCACGCTCAGCAGGTAGCCGCTGCATGCACAGGCACGCCAGAAGAAGTAGATGAGGTAGCCTACATTATAAGCAGTCAGGTCGTCCACCTCGATCAGCACCTCAGGCACGCCGCCGTCGGTGTGGGCAAGGATGGTGCCCTCCATGGCCTTGCGGTTGACCACGCTCATATTCTGGTCCGCCAGGAAGTTCAGGCCGTCGAAGTTGCCCTTCAGCTCTTCGATGAACAGATCCTGCGCAGGCTTTTTGACATCCACGATGGTCTCGAACATGATGCGGGAGCCTTCCTGGATGAACTGACCCATGGAATGCAGGTCGGTGGAGAAGATGCAGCTTGCGGGGAACAGGCCCTTGTTGTCCTTGCCCTCGCTCTCGCCGAACAGCTGCTTATACCACTCGTTCATCAGGGTGAAGTTGGGCTCGTAGCACTCCAGGATCTCAACAGCCTTGCCCTTGCGGTACAGGATGTTGCGGATGGCGGCATACTTGTAAGCGTCGTTGTCCGGGCTCAGCACGGAGAAGCGCTCCATGGCATCGGCTGCGCCCTTCATCAGCTCGTCGATGCTGATCCCGGCGGCAGCGATGGGCAGCAGGCCCACAGCGGAGAGAACGGAGTAGCGGCCGCCCACATCGTCAGGAACCACGAAGGTGGGCCAGCCCTGCGCGTCAGCCAGCTGCTTCAGGGTGCCCTTGGCACGGTCCGTGGTGGCATAGATGCGCTTGTTGGCTTCCTCAACACCCATCTCATCCTCCAGCAGCTTGCGCAGAACACGGAACGCCAGGCTGGTCTCGGTGGTGGTACCGGACTTGGAGATGACATTGATGGAGAACTTCTTGCCCTTGCACAGAGCAATGATATCATTCAGATAGCTGGGGCTGATGCTGTTGCCGCAGAAGTAGATCTTGGGGCCATCCTCCAGCTCGTTGTGGTACAGGCCCTTGACGGCCTCGATCACAGCGCGGGCACCCAGATAGCTGCCGCCGATGCCGGCAACCACCAGCACCTCGGAGTCCTCACGGATCTTCTTGGCAGCTTCCTTGATGCGGGCAAACTCTTCCTTGTCGTAATCGCGGGGCAGGTACATCCAGCCCAGGAAATCATTGCCGGGGCCATTCTTGGCTTCCAGCTGGTTGTGAGCCGCTTCCACCTGAGGATAAATGGCCTTATATTCCTCTTCGTTGATAAAACTGGAGAGGTGCTTTGTATTCAGAACGACGCTCATTCTATCAGAACCTCCAAACGTTTTTACGGGACGTGCTCCCTGAGGGTTTTGTTAGTATAAGTGTACCGTTCCAATCGTGCAAAGTCAAGGCCAAAATCCCCGGATTTCATACAATTTTAATAGTGTTCTTTTGGCTGTCCTGACATCTTTTGTTCAGGCCCGCCAACGCTGCTTTGTTTCTGCTAACCGCTTTTATTCGGTGATGTGTTTCTTTTGCCCGCTATGCTCCCAGCAGGCACTGCCACAGCAGCTCCAGCGCGCCGCCAAAGGTCAGCAGCGGGACATCCGCAACCGCTTTTACTTCGTATTCATTCAATAAGGTATCATCCTGAAAAATGCTCACCTTTCCCACTGTCTGCCCCTTTTCCACGGGGGCTTCCAGCGCCTCGGGCAGGGTCAGCTCAGCCCGCAGGGCAGAGGCCGTTCCCTTCTCTATCAGGATCGTCTCGGGCAGAGCGGCGTAATCCAGCGGCACGCTGTCCTCGGCGCTGCCCTTTACGGCCAATTCCAGCGGGCGCTCCGGCAAAGCGGGCAGCGGGGCGGCGGCGTAGTTGGCAAAACCGTAGTCCAGCAGGGTGGTGGCGGAGTGGAACCGGTCGGCGCTGGAGGGTGACCCCAGCACCACGGCAATCAGGGTCAGGCCATCCCGGGTGGCGCTGGCGCTGATGCAGACCCCCGCTCCGCTGGTGGTGCCGGTCTTGAGCCCGGTGATGCCGCTGTACCGGCGCAGAAGCTTGTTGGTGTTCACCAGCTGGGTCTGGCCGTTCCGCAGGCTGTCCGTCCAGATGCCGGTATAGTGCAGCAGCTCCGGGCAGGTATTGAGAAGGTACCGGCTCAGAACGGCAACATCCCGCGCCGTGGAGAGATGGCCCTCGGTGTCCAGCCCGCAGGCGTTCCGGAATGTGGTGTTGGTCATCCCCAGCTCCGCCGCCCGGGCGTTCATCTGTTCCACGAACACCGGCTCGCTGCCGCCCACCAGCTCGGCCACCGCCACAGCGGCATCGTTGGCTGAGGAAACGCAGATGGCCCGCAGCATCTCATCCAGCGTGAACTGCTCCCCGGGCTCCAGCCAGATCTGGCTGCCGCCCATGTGGTAGGCGTGTTCGCTCACCGGCACGGGGGTATCGAGGGTCAGTTTTCCACCGCGGATGGCCTCAAAGGTCAGCAGCAGGGTCATCAGCTTGGTGATGGAAGCAATGGGCATCCGCTCATCCGGTGCTTTCTCGTAGAGCACACGGCCTGTCTCCGGTTCCATGAGGATTGCCGCCCGGCATTCCAGCTGCAGCCCGCTGTTGGCCGGAGCCGCCGCCAGCACCGCCGGGGCATCCGCCTGCACTGCCGGTCCCGTTCCCCCAATGGCCACCCGCAGCCCGGCCCCCTGTGCCGTACCCACAGCCAGCGCAAACAGCCAGAAGCAGAGCACCCCCGCGCAGAGCAGGGCCAAATTTCTCCGTTCCATTCCTCGTACCTCCCCGCGTAAAGTCTCTGGTTGCATTCTATGCAAAAAAAGAGGGGTCAATGCCCTTTTCTACGGGATGAAAATCTGCTATAATAGGAGAGTTTATAAACACTTTAGCTGGCTCACCCTCTCAGGCCGCTTCGCGTCCAGCTCTCCCAAAGGGAGAGCTTTTGACAAAACCAGTAACTTTGCATGGATTGCCAAAGCCTCGCCCTTCGGGAGAGGTGGCAGCGCGTCAGCGCTGACGGAGAGGGTGAGGCCGTTCATCTGAGAGGATCTTTATGCGAGTTTGTTTTTATACCCTTGGCTGCAAGGTCAACCTGAACGAGACCGGCGCGCTGGAGCAGATGTTCCGGGGCGCTGGCTTCACCATCGTGCCGGAGGGCGAAGAAGCGGATGTTTTTGTGGTGAACAGCTGCACCGTGACCAACTTCGGTGACCAGAAGAGCCGCAAGTGGCTGCGCCGCGCCAAGCGCGAAAATCCCGGTGCCGTGACCGTGCTCACCGGCTGCTATCCTCAGGCTTTCCCCGAGGAGGCTGCCCAGTTCATGGAGGCTGACCTCGTCTGCGGCAACGGAGACCGCAAGGCCATCCTGGACAATGTGCTCAAGCTGCTGGACGGCCACGAGCGCATCGTTGCCGTTACGCCCCACCAGCGGGGCGAGCTGTTTGAGGAGCTGCCCGTGGAGCGGTTCGAGACCCACACCCGCGCCTTTATCAAGGTGGAGGATGGCTGCAACCGTCAGTGTGCCTACTGCGTCATCCCCCGCGCCCGCGGCCCGGTGCGCAGCCGCGCCGAAGACAGCATTCTGAAGGAGCTGCGCCAGCTGGCCGCCTCCGGCTACCGCGAGGTCGTGCTCAGCGCCATTTCCCTGCCCAGCTACGGTCTGGACACCGGGACCAATCTGGTGGAGCTGGTGGAAAAATGCGCTCAGGTGGAGGGCATCGAGCGGATCCGTCTGGGCAGCCTGGACCCCGACATGCTGACCCCGGAGTTCATCACCCGGCTGGCAGCGGTGGAAAAGCTCTGTCCCCAGTTCCACCTCAGCCTGCAGAGCGGCTGCACCTCCACCCTGCGCCGGATGCGCCGGGTCTACACCGCGGAGCAGTACGCCCAGGTGGTGGACCAGATCCGCGCCGCCTATGGGGAGCGCCCTGTCAGCTTTACCACCGACTGCATCTGCGGCTTCCCTGGTGAGACCCAGGCCGACTTTGAGGAAAGCTGTGCCTTCCTCAAAAAGATCGGCTTCCTGAAGGTCCATGTGTTCCCCTACTCCCGCCGCAGCGGCACCCCCGCCTATGATTTTCCGGCGCAGGTGCACGAGCGGGAGAAGCAGGCCCGCAGCCGCGAGATGAACGCGCTGGCCGAGGAGATCCGCCGGGAGGTACTGGCCGCGCATGTCGGCACCGAGGACGAGGTCCTGCTGGAAACGCCCCTCTCCGAGACGCTGTTCACAGGCTACACCCGGCTGTACATCCCGGTGGTGGTCTCTGCCCCCGGCCACAAGAGCGGCGAGATCGTTCACGTCAGGCTGGGCGAGTACGATGGCGAGCGCGTCCGTGCAGCACTCTGCTAAAAAAGTTCGTTAAATCTTGTGCGTCCTGTACTATTTGCTAATTCTTTAACATATTTGAAATTTTCTCTTTTCACGCAGGCCCGTTTATGTTAAAATGAAACTGGATATCTGGGACGGAGCGCCGGTTGCAGCGGTGCGGTACCAGCCGGCCCGGAGCAAAGCAAATTCCGCCTGCCGCAGTCCAGTGTAGGACGGGATGTTTTCTGTTTCTGAACAAGGAGAGATTGGAATGAGTTTTCGAGGAATCAATACCACCGTCATTCAGATCCGCCGTCAGGTGTTTACCGAGGTTGCCCGCATGGCTTACGCCAACGTCAAGGGCGAGCAGGCCAACCACCTGATGCGCAAGATCCCCTACACCATCATCCCCGGTGAGGAAGGCAAGCTGCGCAAGGACATTTTCCTGGAGCGCGCCATCGTCGAGGAGCGTGTCCGTCTGGCCATGGGCCTGCCCACCCGCCGCATGGATGAGCACAACAGTGTGGTCTCCGGCCTGGAGGATGCTTCCATTGCCGATAAGTACTATGATCCCCCGCTGGTGAATGTGATCAAGTTCGCCTGCAACCGCTGCCCCGAGAAGCTGGTCAAGGTCTCTGACCTGTGCCAGGGCTGTCTGGCCCACCCCTGTATGGAAGTCTGCCCCAAGAAGGCCATCACCTGGGAGAGCGGCCGTTCCACCATCGATCAGGAAAAGTGCATCAAGTGCGGCCGCTGTGCCACTGTCTGCCCCTACAACGCCATCGTCAAGACCGAGCGTCCCTGCGCCGCTGCCTGCGGCATGGGTGCGATCCACTCTGACGAGCTGGGCCGTGCCGAGATCGATTACAGCAAGTGCGTATCCTGCGGTCAGTGTCTGGTGAACTGCCCCTTCGGCGCTATTGCCGACAAGGGCCAGATCTATCAGCTGATCCAGGGCTTCAACCGCGGCGACCGCATCTATGCACTGGTCGCTCCCGCCTTTATCAACCAGTTCCCCTCTCTGGCTTCCACCGGCAAGCTCAAGGCTGCCCTGAAGGCCATCGGCTTCTGTGATGTGGTGGAGGTTGCCATTGGTGCCGACCTGTGCACCGTGGACGAGGCACACGACTTCCTTGAGGAAGTGCCCGAGAAGCTGGACTTCATGGCTACCTCCTGCTGCCCGGCATGGAGCATGATGGCAAAGACCGCCTTCCCCGGCCTTGCCAAGAACATCTCCATGACCATGACCCCCATGGTGTTCACCGCCCGCATGATGAAGCAGGCCGACCCCGAGGCCCGTATGTGCTTCATCGGACCCTGCGCCGCCAAGAAGCTGGAGGCCTCCCGCCGCACCGTCCGCTCTGATGTGGACTTTGTGCTGACCTTTGAGGAGCTGGCCGGCATCATCGAGGCCAAGGATCTGGATCTGGATAGTCTGGAGGTGGATCCCGCCGAGATGGATCTGTGCTACGCTTCTGCTGCAGGCCGCGGCTTTGCACAGTCCGGCGGCGTGGCCAAGGCCGTTGCCGATAAGATCAAGGAATGGCGGCCCGACATGGAGGTGAAGATCGCCTCCGCACAGGGTCTGGCCGAGTGCAAGAAGCTGCTGATGCTGGCCAAGGCCGGCAAGTACAACGGCTACCTGCTGGAGGGCATGGGCTGCCCCGGCGGCTGCATTGGCGGTGCCGGCACCATTGCCGACCCCGTGCGCACCGCAGCTGTGCTGAACAAGTATGTGAAGGAGGCCGAGTTCGCCGACCCCGAGCAGAGCGCCTTTATGACCAACATCCACATGCTGAAGGACGACCCCAATTTTGAACTGTAATCTCTCCGTCACCTGCGGCTTGCCTCCCCTATTACGGGATCTGGCACAAAGCGCCTGAGAGGTTTTACAATATCCGCTTCCCGCACAGGGGAGCGGATATTTTTTCTACTTTTAATTTCATAAGTGAAACTTTTTTTGTGAAAAGCTCACAAAGCAGATTGACATATTATCGCTGGCGTGATATTTTAGCGTTGACAAACCCTGTGTTCTGCCCCAACAGGACACCAGAGCAGGCCGCACACGCGCGGCCAGGAAAGGTTGATCTTTATGAAAAATACATTCAAACGCTCCGGCGCAGCGCTGATCTCGCTGGTGCTGCTGTTGGTGCTGGCCGTCAGTGCCGGTGCCGCCAGCAGCCAGAATGTCGGTGTGAAATTCTGGAAGGAACGCTCCGATAAGGAATCCATGGCCAACAGCGGCATCGATCCCGATCGCACCGCCACCCTCACCCGGCAGGCCAACGGCACTTACACCCTGACCCTGCCGGTCATGCAGGTATCCAAGCTGGGTGTCACCGGCTATCTGTCCGGCCTGACCATCGGCGATGTGACCTACGACGGCACACTGACCGGTGATTTCAACAAGGCCACGGCGGTGCTCACCATCAAGAACCTGCCCGCCTCGGTGCTCACCGGCAGCGACGTGAACAAATCGGTCCTTGTGACCTGCAACATTCAGATGGACCTGCAGGTCCTGGGCGAGATCAACACCAGTGCCCGGATGTGTATCTGGAACCAGAAGTAAATGGCAAGCAAAAAGGCAGAGCCCGCGGGCCCTGCCTTTTTGTTTTTCCTCACAGATCCATCCTGCGCTCCACGAGATCCGTGACCATGGTATCCAGCTGGCTCATGGCGCGTTCCGCGCCCTTGGCCAGCTTGCGTGCGGTGCGCTTGACCTGCCGCTGGTTCTGTGCCATTGCCATGGTGCCCACGGCCCCCAGGGCCGCGCCTGCCGCCATGCCCAGCAGAACACTGCCGGAGGAAGGCTGACGATTTGTGTTTTTCATGTGGCTCTCTCCTTTCCGCTGTGTGATTTTTTGCCGCTGTGGCTAGTATTTCCTGTAAAGAATCCGGTATGCGCTTTTTTTGTCCCGCAAAATGTGGTATACTGTATCATACGCTGAGAAACTGGGCCCTGTGCGGCCCGTGGATGGCGCAAAGGAGGATCCTTTTTGTTGAAACCGACTGAACCGAAAAAAATTCTCTGCATTCACGACCTCTCCGGCATGGGCCGGTGCAGCCTGGCGGTCATCCTGCCGGTGCTGTCCGTTATGGGCTGCCAGCCTGTGGCCCTGCCCACTGTGGTGCTCTCCACCCACACGGGCGGTCTGGGCACACCGGCACGGCTGGACGGTGCCGCCTACGGGCTGGCCGCTCTGGAGCACTACCGGGAGCTGGGTGTGGAGTTTGACTGTATCTACACCGGCTACTTAGGCGGCGAGGAGCAGGTGGCGCTGGCCGAAAAGGCGTTCGATCTCTGGCCCGCTGCCCGCAAGGTAGTGGACCCTGTGATGGGGGACAACGGCAAAGCCTACTCCACAGTGACCCCGGCTCTCATCGACCGGATGCGCGGGCTCTGCCGCCGGGCAGACCTGATCCTGCCCAACGCCACCGAGGCCGCCCTGCTGCTGGAGCGGGAGCCTCAGACCGACGCATTCGATGACGCTTCCGCTCAGGCGCTGGCCGACGAGCTGCTGACGCTGGCCCCCAGCGCGGTGGTCACCGGCCTCGCACTGGGCAAGTACATCGGCTGCGCAGGCTCCGGCCGCGAGCGCTTCGTCATCAAAAAACTGCACATCAGCCGCAGCTTCCCGGGCACGGGTGACCTGTACGGTGCCGTGCTCATTGGCTCGCTGATTCAGGGCAACGCCCTGAGCGCCGCTGCCGACAACGCCGCCGAGTTCGTCTCGCTGGCCATTCAGCAGACCCCCGCCGATCAGGACACCCGGTACGGTGTCTGGTTCGAGCCCCTGCTGCCCCGGCTCTGCCCGGTGAGCTGGAATGACTGAGGAGGCCACCATGAGCGAAAAACCGACCCTGAACATCGTTCTGGTAGAGCCGCGTATCCCCCAGAACACCGGCAACGTGGCCCGCACCTGTGCCTGCACGGCCTGCCGCCTGCATCTGGTGGGGCCCATGGGCTTTGCCGTCGATGACAAAAAGCTCAAGCATGCCGGGCTGGATTACTGGCACTACCTCGACATCAATTACTATGATGGGCTGGAGGATTTCTTTGCCCGGAACAAAGGCCCGTTCTACTACTTTACCACCAAAGCGCCCCAGCGCTACACCGACATCCAGTACCCGGACGGGGCCTACCTTGTGTTCGGGCGGGAGGATGCCGGCCTGCCCGAGGCACTGCTGGCGGCCAACCAGGAGCACTGCATCCGGATGCCCATGCGGGATACCTGCCGCAGCCTGAACCTTTCCAACAGTGTGGCTGTGGGTGTGTACGAGGTCCTGCGCCAGTGGGATTTCCCGGAGCTGCTGGATCATGGCCGCCTGCGAGAATACGAATGGAAATGAGGGACATTATGAGCAAGATCGCGATCCTGACCGATTCCTCCTGCGATATCCCGCAGGAGCTGGCCGAGAAGTACGGCATTGATATTATGAGCTTTCACATCCTGCTGGATGATGTAGACTATATCGAGCGTGAGAGCTGCACCAATGAGGAGTTCTACGAAAAGATGCGCGCCGCCAAGGGCATTCCCTCCACGGCTGCCATCACCCCCATCCAGTTCTGCGAAAAGTACTGCCAGTATGTGGACGAGGGCTACACCGATGTGATCCATGTGCCCATCAACCGCAGCGGCTCCTCCACCTACAACAACGCCGTGATGGCCCAGGGGATGCTGCGGGAGGAGCGCCCGGAGCACCACCTGCGGATCCATCTGCTGGACCCGCACACCTACTCCATGCCCTTTGGCTGGTATGTCTGCGAGATGGCGCGCAAGCTGCAGAACGGCGCGGAGATCAGCCACGTCATTCAGGAGTTTGAGACCCAGATGGACAAGATGGAGATCGTCCTCGGACCTTACAGCCTGAAGCAGATGAAGAAGAGCGGCCGCATCTCTGCCGCCGCCGCTGTCATGGGCGAGCTGATGGGCATCCGCCCCATCATCACCCTGATCGATGGAAAGACCAAGGTGGAGGCCAAGGTGCGCGGCGATGACAAGGTCGTGCCCGCCATGGTGGAACTGGCCAAAAAGCGCAGCGAGGGTGTGGAGGACTTTGATTATATGATCGGCCACACCAACATTCCCCAGAAGGATGATCTGATCAAGGCCTGCCGCAAGGCGTTCGGCAAAGACCCGCTCATCACCTTCCCACTGGGCGGCGTTGTTTCCGCCAACACCGGCCCCGATACCATTGCTCTGGTCTACGTTGGCCACGCACGCTGAGTTTTTCTGAGAACTGCCCGCCGCGGCAGTTCTTTTTTGTTTGCAGGCCGTTGCATTTTGCGGCAATTTATGCTATACTCCCTTTTGCTGTGCTTTTGCGCGGCAACCTGAAAGAGCAACTTAGGATTTTAGGCTCCCCGGCGTGTCTCGAACCATGCCGGGCCAAACCCATAGGGCTGGCGGTCCCTGTGCGGTCAAAATTCATCCGCCGGAGTATTGTTATGAATCAGAATTTCACTGTCCGCAAACTGGCCCGCTGCGCTGTGGTCGCAGCCCTCTATGTGGTGCTCTGCATGGCGCTGCAGCCGTTCTCCTACGGTGCGGTGCAGGTGCGTGTTGCCGAGGCCCTCTGCCTGCTGCCCGTGTTCGGTGCCGAGTACATCGTGGGCGTAGTACTGGGCTGCTTCCTGGCAAACCTGCTGGGCTCCACCATCGTAGACGTTATCTTTGGCACCCTGGCCACCCTGCTGGCCTGTGTTGTGACTTACAAACTGCGGAACGTCCGCTTCAAGGGTCTGGCCATCGTGCCTTCCCTGCCGCCCGTGCTCTTCAATGCGGTCATCATCGGCATTGAGATCGCCGTCATGTTCCCCGATCCTTCTTCCTCCGCTCCGCTGTGGCTGGCCTGCATCACTAACGGCATCTCCGTCGGTATCGGTGAGCTCATCAGCTGCACCGTGCTGGGCGTGCTGCTGGTGAAGATCGTGGAGACAAACACCTCCCTGCGCAAAGTGTTCCTGGAAGCCTGATCGAGCAGGCAGACAAGGCAGATTCATGAGGCAAAGGCTTTTCCGTTGCTCGGCCTTTTTGCCCATAATATAGAAAGACCTCCTCTGGCCGTTTTCCAGAGGAGGTCTTTGTTTTTATCCGATCACTTGTGCTCCTGCAGCCAGCGCAGGGCCATATAGGCATAGGCCGCGCTGCCCTCAAAGAGGACGCTGTCATCAAACTTCACCTTGGGGTGATGCTGGCCGTAGGTGTAGCCCTCGTTGGCGTTGCCCGCCGTCAGGAACATGCTCACGGTGGGCACCTCGTGGCTGACAAAGGCGAAATCCTCGCTGCCGCCGCCGGGCTTGCCGCCGGTCATCGGGGTCATATCCATTGCACCCTTGCCCAGCAGCTCACCCATATAGGTCAGGGCGTTGCCGGCAAGCTCCTTGTCCACCACCATGCAGGGGCAGTAATCACTGAAGGTGATCTCGGCGGTGCAGCGGTAGGCCGTGGCCACCCCCTGCACGATCTCGGTCATCCGCTTGTGCAGCAGCTCCGTCACTGCGCCCTCGGGGTCGGTGGTGCGGATGGTGCCCCACATCTCCGCGCTGTCCGGGATGACATTGGAGGCCGCGCCTGCCTGGAAGCGGCCGGTGGTGAACACGCCAAAGCTGTGGGCATCCAGCTCCCGGCTGTTGATCTCCTGCAGGGCAATGTGGATGTGTGCCGCCGCCGTGATGGGGTCGATGCACTTTTCCGGCATGGAACCGTGGCCGCCCTTGCCGTGGACGATGATGTGATACTGCTCACAGCTTGCCATGGTGATGCCGCCGCAGGCAGGCACCAGCACCACACCGGCGGGAATGGGCATTCCGCCCAGCACATGGAACATGACTGCTGCATCCACGTTGGGGTTTTCCAACAGGCCGTTGGCGATCATATCGGGCGAGCCCTGGAAGATCTCCTCGGCGGGCTGGAACTCCAGCTTGACGGTGCCCTCGATCTCGTCCTCGTGCTCCTTGAGCAGCTGGGCAGCACCCAGCATCATTGCCGTGTGCATATCGTGGCCGCAGCCGTGCATCTTGCCCGGCACCTCGGAAGCGTAATCCACACCGGATTCCTCCTGAATGGGCAGGGCATCCATATCGCCCCGCAGCAGGATGGTCTTGCCGGGCTTTTTGCCGCCTGCCAGCGCAATGACACCGGCCTTGCCGCAATCCTTGGGCTCGTAGCCCATGTCGGTCAGGGCCTTTTTCACCAGTGCCTTGGTCTGGGTCAGATCAAAGCCCACCTCCGGGTGACGGTGCAGGGTGCGCCGCCACTCCACCAGCTGGGGTTCCAGCGCCTGGGCACGGCCCAGCAGTTCTTTTGCAGTCAACATATCAGTCAGCTCCCGTTCTGTTTGATTTTCAGCCTGCATGGACAGCCTGTTCAATGGAATTTTCCACCAGACTGTTCAGACTCATATTGTGGGCCATTGCAAAAATGACCGCCTGCTTGTGCAATTCCGGGGAAATGCGGACATTGAAGCTCCCCTTATAGGCACGTTCCGGTTCGGTGTGTTTTTCCTCGCACAATGCCAGATAATCATCCACTGCACCGTGGAAATCATTTACCAGCTCTGCAGCGGTGCTGCCCTCGTAAGAGATCAGAGCCCGGATCCCCATGACCTTGCCATAAAACAGGCCATCTTCCTCCGAGAACTCCACACTGCCAACATAGCCCTTGTACTCCATCGTGTTATTCACAGAAGTCCCTCCTGTTCCAGAATTTGAATCAATTGCTTGACCTGATATTCCAGCAGTTCTTTTCGGGGATGGGGTTTATGCATCAAAATCGGTGGATACTGTTCCGATACGAACACAATGCGGGAACCGCTGGTACGGCCCTTGTTGGAGCGCTCATACCCAAAATATCGCAGCAGGCTTTCGGCATCATCAAAGGTAAAAGTCTTTGGCTTGGCCTTCAGCCGCTCGATCAGCTTTTCTTTCTGCCCCATATCCTCATCCTACTTCCAGTATAGCACGTTTTTCTTTATTTGCAACTATTTTTAGTTACCAACTCAGTTTTCCCCGCCGTTGCTTCCTTCGGGGTGATACTGGGCGCAGGTGCACTTTTTCCACTTGAGACCGCTGCCGCAGGGGCAGGGGTCATTGCGGCCGATCTTGATGACCCGGACAGGCTGGCCCTTGGGGGCACTCTTGACACCGGGCGCACCGTTGCCGGGTACAAAGCCCTCACCGGTGGGCTTGGCCACCTGCTCCCGTTTGGGGGCTGCACCGGCCTGCCGCACCTCGATGGTCAGCAGCATCTTGATGCTGGACTCCCGGATGGAATCCACCATCTGGTCGAACATGTCAAAGCCCTCGATGCGGTACTCCACCACGGGGTCCTTCTGGCCGTAGCCGCGGAGGGCGATGCCCTGCCGCAGCTGGTCCATGTTGTCGATGTGATCCATCCACATCCGGTCCACGCACTTGAGCAGGCAGATGCGCTCCAGCTCACGCATGACCGGTGCGCCGTACCGCACCTCCTTGGCCTGCAGGATCTGCATTCCGCGGTCGTAGAGCAGATCGGCGATGCCCTTCTGGGAGAGGCTGTCGTAATCGGCCACAGTGTAGTGGAAGTCGGCATCGGTGGTCAGCCAGCCCTGATAGTGGCGGCGCAGGGCACCAAAGTCCCACTCGTCCTTCACATCTCCGGCCAGGAACTGCTTGCAGCTGGAATCAATGTTCTCCCGCAGCATGTTGTGCATCTCGGTGCTGATATCCTCACCGTCCAGCACTTTGCGGCGCTGGCCATAGATGATCTCGCGCTGCTGGTTCATCACGTCGTCGTACTTCAGCACGTTCTTACGGATCTCAAAGTTGCGGCCCTCCAGCTTTTTCTGGGCGCTCTCCAGCGTGCTGGTGATCATCCGGTTCTCAATGGGGGTATCCTCGTCCAGCTTGAGGGTATCCATCAGGCTGGAAACGCGGTCACCGCCGAACAGGCGCATCAGGTCATCTTCCAGGCTCAGGTAGAAGCGGGACGCGCCGGGGTCGCCCTGACGGCCTGCACGGCCGCGCAGCTGGTTATCGATGCGGCGGCTCTCGTGCCGCTCCGTACCGATGATGAACAGACCACCGGCCTTGCGTACTTCCTCTGCCTCTGCGCTGATGGCCGGCTTGTACTGGGCATACAGCTCCTCAAACCGTTTCCGCACCGCCAGGATCTTTTCATCGTTGGTGTCGCCGTGGCCATCGGCCTCGGTCAGCAGGAGCTCCACCGCATTCGGGTCAGCATCCTGCGGTTTTTCGGGGTCGAGCAGGTTCTCACAGAAGTGTTCCCTGCGCATCTGGGCCTTGGCCATGAACTCGGCGTTGCCGCCCAGCATGATATCAGTACCACGGCCTGCCATGTTGGTGGCAATGGTGATGGCACCCTTTTTGCCGGCCTGCGCCACGATCTCAGCCTCGCGCTCGTGGTTCTTGGCGTTCAGGACATTGAAATCGCGGGTGTACTTCTGCAGCATTTTGGCCAGCGTCTCGCTCTTTTCCACGCTGACGGTACCCACCAGAACCGGCTGGCCGTTCTTGTGGCATTCCAGCACCTGCTCGATGACAGCCTTGTACTTGCCGTTGACGGTCTTGTAGACCGCGTCCGGGTAATCCTTGCGGATGTTGGGGCGGTTGGTGGGCACGGTGACGATGTTCAGGCCGTAGATCTCGGTGAACTCGGTGGCTTCCGTCTTGGCGGTACCGGTCATACCGGACAGCTTCTTGTACATGCGGAAATAGTTCTGGAAGGTGATGGTCGCCAGCGTCTTGCTCTCAGCGGCGATCTTCACGCCCTCCTTGGCCTCAATGGCCTGATGCAGGCCCTCGTTGTAGCGGCGGCCGATCATCAGGCGGCCGGTGAACTCGTCCACAATGATGACCTCGCCGTTCTTCACGACATAGTCGATATCCTTCTGCATCACGCCGTAAGCCTTGATGGCCTGATCGATGTGGTGGGCCAGGGTCATATTCTCAGCAGCGGCCAGGTTCTCGACCTTGAAGTATTCCTCGGCCTTCTGGATGCCCTTGGCAGTCAGGGTGCAGGTCTTGTGCTTTTCGTCCACGACATAATCGCCGTCGGTCTGCTCATCGGTCTCCACCTTATCTTCCAGCTCGACCACCACACTCTTGTGCAGGGTGCGGACGAAGCGGTCCACCTGGGTGTACAGACTGGAGGAATCCTCGCCCTTGCCGGAGATGATCAGAGGGGTGCGGGCCTCATCGATCAGGATGGAGTCCACCTCATCGACGATGGCAAAGGCGTGGCCGCGCTGCACCATGTTGTCCTTATAGGTCACCATGTTGTCGCGCAGGTAGTCGAAGCCGTACTCATTGTTGGTGCCGTAAGTGATATCGGCGTTGTAGGCATGGCGGCGGGCATCGCCATCGATGCCCTGCACGATCAGGCCGACATTCAGGCCCAGCCAGCGGTAGAGCTTGCCCATCCACTCGCTGTCGCGCTTGGCCAGGTAATCGTTGACGGTGACGATGTGCACGCCCTCGCCGGTCAGGGCGTTCAGGTAGGCGGGCAGGGTGGCCACCAGGGTCTTGCCTTCACCGGTCTGCATCTCGGCAATGGAGCCGCGGTGCAGGGCAATGCCGCCCATGATCTGCACAGGGAAGTGCTTCATGCCCAGCACACGCCAGGCAGCTTCGCGGCAGACAGCAAAGGCATCGGGCAGGATATCATCCAGCGTCTCGCCGTTTGCCAACCGCTCTTTCAGGGCCGGGGTCTGCGCCTGCAGCTCGGCATCGGACATCGGCTGATACTTTGTTTCCAGTGCCAGCACCTTTTTGGTAATGGGATTGATCTTTTTCAGCTCCCGGTCAGAGAAGCTGCCAAAGAGTTTTTCAGCAAGGGACATTGTTACACCTCATCTATCAAAAATCGGGGCGGCAGGCCGCCCAACAGCGGAAAAACCACATACTGTTTATATGATACACCAAAGCTGAAAACCCGTCAAACCCGATGGATAGATTTTATCCGTTTTTTGGGTGAACTTTCTGTTAATTTAGAAAAAAAGACCCTCTCCGGCATTGCGCAGCAATGACGGAGAGGGTCGGTCCTATACCAATGTCGCCCCCGGGCGGGGAACGTGCTCCGTCAGCAGAGCGCGCAGCTGTTCCGGCAGGGCGTAGAAATTGCCGTTGGTATATTTCCACGCCCCCACCGCAGCAAGAGCCGCCAGCAGAGCCAGCACCAGCAGCGTCATGCACACCCGGCGCAGGGGATGCCGCTTGGGTTGGGGGCCGGGCGAAACGTCCTTCTTTGCAGCCCTGCGGGCAGGCAGGAAGCCTGTCCCCTCAGCCTGAGGCTTGTTTGCCGCCGTGCGCCGGATGATATCCAGCAGCCAGAGGGCGGGGTTTTCCCCCGCCGGGACGGTGCGCAGAAAGCAGCCCTTCCTGCAGCTGAGCACCAGCACACAGTCACTTTCCCGCTCGGCACAGGCGGCGGAGAGATCCGCCCCCACCACGCGGCGGGCAGCCTGAGCCCGGGCCAGTGCCTGCCGGAGCGGGTCGGTGCAGTCTTTGGGCAGGCGGGCACGGGCACGCTTTTCGATCAGCGGGCCGGTCTTGGGGTTGGCATAGCTCACCGCACCAAAATCAAAGACCTTCTCGGCCCCGGGCAGGTTCTCGAACCGGGCTTCCAGCAGGGCACCGGCGGCAGCATCCGCACAGATGAGCAGCTTATCGTGCCGTTCCAGCGCCTCCACCACGGCGGCAGGCAGAGTGGTCTCTCCTGCCCCGTACAGGTCTGCCGAAAACGCCTGCCGCAGGGCCTGCGCGGCCTTTTTCAGCCCGGAAGGGCTCTGCGCCTGCAGGGCCACCAGCGTTTCCGCGCCCCGGCTCTTCCACTGGGCTGCGGCCCGCCACTGGGGCGGAAAGTTTTCCACCGTTTTGCCCACCGCTGTGGACTGCGCACCGAACAACCGCAGCACACACCCGGTCTCCTGTTGCTGTGTCAACCTGCATTCCCCCTGCCTTTTAGTGGCCCAGGAACACCTCGTTCAGCTTGTCCAGCGCTTCGGCGCTGTGCTGTGCGTCCCGGGCAAGGGGCTCTGTGCCTGCAGGAACTTTTCCCTGTGCCAGCCGCAGGGCCAGCTCCAGGGCGGCCTGCGCGGCACGGGCACGCACCAATGCACGGTCGGGCCGGGAGACGGACAGCTTTTTTACATACACCGTCTCGCCCCGGGCCGCGCCCAGATACACCGTGCCCACCGGGCGGAGGGCATCTCCACCGGTCGGCCCGGCCACGCCGGTCACGCTGATGCCGATCTCAGCACCGGCGGCCTGTGCGGCCCCCAGCGCCATCTGGGCGGCCACGGGGGCCGACACCACATTGTACTTTGCAATGACATCCGGTTCCACGCCCACCAGCCTGGCCTTGGCGGCCTCCCAATAGGTCACAAAGCCGTAGCCGAACACTTCACTGGAGCCCGGCACCGAGGTGATACGCTGTGCGATCAGCCCGCCGGTGCAGCTCTCGGCGGTGGAGAGGGTGAGCCCCTTTTCCTTTAAGGTGCGCACCAGTGTCTCCTCCAGCCCGGCCACATCCTCATCATACACCGCATCGCCCAGCAGATCATAGAACTTTTTGGCATATTCCCGGCACATTTTTTCGCCTTCCGCATCGGAAGCAGCCCGGGCGGTGATGCGGATCTCGCACTCACCGGTCTTGCAGTAGATGGCGGCAGTCGGGTTGGCGTTTTCCAGCAGATCACGCACCTGATATTCCAGGCTGCTCTCGCCGCCCAGCACCCGCAGGGTGACAGAGTGCAGGGTGCAGTTCTGACGCTTCATCAGCAGGGGGCGGACGCTCTCGTTCCACATGGCCTTCATCTCGCTGGGCACGCCCGGCATCAGGACAGCACAGCGGCCCTCCTGCTCAAACCATGCACCGGGGGCGGTGCCGTGGTGGTTGATGATCTTATGCCCCTTTACAGGCACCATGGCCTGCTTGCGGTTGTTGGGGGTGGTCACCCGGCCGGAGCGGGCAAAATAACCGGTGATCTTCTCCCACTCGCTCTCGTCAAAGACCAGCGTATCGCCATAGCAGGCGGCAACGGTCTCCTTGGTCAGGTCGTCTGCCGTGGGGCCCAGACCGCCGGTGAATACCAGCAGGTCACAGCGGTTCTTTGCTTCGTTGACGAAGTCCGCCAGCCGCCCCTGATTGTCGCCGATGGTGCTCTCCCGCTGGACCGTAATGCCCAGCTCAGCAAGCTCCCGGCTCAGGTACTGGGCGTTGGTGTTGAGGATGTTGCCGAGCAGCAGCTCGGTGCCCACACTGATGATCTCCGCTGTCATGCCGCTCACCCCTCAAACTCGATCTCGTCCGTAATGCGGATGCGGATCCGCTCGGTGTTCTCAGCAGCTTCGGCCTCCAGCTCTGCCAGACCGGGCATGGCGGCTTCTGCCTCCAGGATCTCTGCCAGCTCGGGGCGGATCTTCGGGTGCGGCGGGGTGAAGATGGTGCAGCAGTCCTCATAGGGCAGGATGCTGGTCTCGTAGGTGCCAATGTGGCGGGAGGTCTCGATGATCTCGGTCTTGTCCATGCCGATCAGCGGGCGCAGGATGGGCAGATCCTGGGCGGCATCGGTGCACTGCAGGGCCTTGACGGTCTGGCTTGCCACCTGAGCCAGACTCTCGCCGGTGATGAGGGCCTCGCAGCCCTGTCTGGTGGCAATCCGATTGGCAATGCGCATCATGCTGCGGCGCATCAGCACCGTGAACAGCACATCGGGGGCATTGTCCCGGATATACTCCTGCGGCTTGGTGTAGGGCACCACAAACAGGTTGGAACTGCCGGTATAAGGGGTGATCTTCTGGGCCAGAGCTTTAACTTTCAGTTTTGCGCGCTCAGAAGTATACGGAGGGGACGCAAAATGGATGTGATCCAGGGCCAGACCGCGCTTTGCCATCCGGTAAGCGGCCACCGGGCTGTCGATGCCGCCGGAGAGCATATTCAGGGCACGGCCGGAGGTACCCACGGGCAGGCCACCCTCTCCGGGTATTTTCGGGCCATGAATATACGCACCGTAATCGCGAATCTCCACAATGACCTTGAACTGGGGGTTCTTCACATCCACCCGCAGGTAGTTATGCAGCCCCAGCAGGTAAGCGCCCAGCTCCCGCATCAATTCAGGGCTGGTCATGGGGTAGGTCTTATCCGAACGGCGGGCCTCCACCTTGAAGGTCTTGATGCCGTGCAGGCTGTCGCCCAGATACTCCTCCGCAGTCCGGCAGATGGTATCAAAGTCCTTTTCGCAGACCACTGCACGGCTCAGCGCCGCCAGACCAAACACGGTGCGCACCCGGTCAAAGGCCAGATCCATGTCCACGTCCTCTTCCTCGGGCTCCATATAAAAGGTGGACTGGGTGCAGTACACCTTGAACTTGCCCACGGTCTTGAGCCGGTAGCGCAGGATCTTCATCATGGCCGACTCAAACTGGTTGCGGTTCAGGCCCTTCAGGGACATCTCACCCTGATAGCCCATAATAATTTCTCTCATCTTTTATCTCCTGATTCTTTGTAAGTGCTTCATTCCGTCCTCGAAGGCGTTGAGGAACGCGTCCACATCCTCGGGGGTGTTGTCCGCACAGAAGGACACGCGGATGGCCGTATCAATGGCCAGCGGGTCCCTGCCCATGGCGGCAAGGGTGTGGCTGGGCTGCCCCCGGCCGCAGGCACTGGCCGAGGAGACATAGACCTGCTGCTGTGCCAGATGGGCCAGCATGGTCTCGCTCTTGATGCAGTTCTCGCTGAAGTTCAGCACCTCGGGCACCGCATTGTCCGGGCTGTTGATGACCACCTCCGGAAAGGCTTTCAGCCCTTCCCGCAGGCGCAGGTTCAGGGCGCGCACAGCAGCATCCCGGCTCTTCATGGTCTTGTTCAGGCGGGTGGCCGCGGCAGCAAGGCCCAGCGCATAGGGCAGGTTCTCGGTGCCGGGGCGCTTCTCCCGCTCCTGCTCGCCGCCCAGATAGGGAGCCTGGAACGCCTGATACAGGCTGTCGCTCAGGTAGAGCGCACCAATGCCCTTGGGTGCGTGGATCTTGTGGCCGCTGACAGCCAGCGTGTCGATGTTCGCCAGCTTGATGGGCACCCGCATCCAGGCCTGCACGGCATCCACATGGACGATGGTGCGGCTGTTGCGGCGCTTGACCTCGGCGGCCAGACGCTCCACATCGTTCCGGGTGCCGACCTCATTGTTGACCATCATGCAGGCCACAAGGATGGTGTTTTTGTCCACATGGTCCAGCATCCGGTCGATGTCCAGCGTGCCGTCCGGGCCGGGGTCCACCACGGTCACATCATAGCCCATAGCGGCCAGACGCTCCAGCGGCTTCTGCACGCTGGGGTGCTCAAAGCCGGACACCACGATGCCCTTGCCGAACCTGCGGGTCAGGGCCGCGCCCAGCAGGGCCATGTTGTTGCTCTCGCTGCCGCAGGAGGTAAAATAGAGCTCCCGGCTCTTGCAGCCCAGGGTGCGGGCCACGGCAGCGCGGGCGGCGTTCAGTGCTTCCTCGCTCCGGGCACCGGGGGCATACAGACTGGACGGGTTGGCCCAGTGCTCCCGCATGGCCTTGTTGATGACATCCGCCACTTCCGGGGCCACGATGGTGGTGGCGGCGTTGTCCAGATAATGCAATTCAGGGTTTTGCAGCATAAATTTTGATTCCTGCTTTCTCAGTTATGCCAGCGGCACCCGCCGCCGACAGGATTTCATACTAAACCATGATGATTATACCACAAAGCATCTGCCGCCGTAAAGTAGCACGGCCCACTTGCACGGCCCCGCCGGGTGCTGTATAATGAGGGTAACAAACACAAAGAAAGCCGGGTGTTTTTATGGCCGATTATCAGGAATACCGCCGCCGCATCCTGCGCAAGCGCTGGCGCAGGAATTTTGCCGTTGCCGGGCTGCTGGTGCTGCTCATCCTGCTCAGCGCCGTGGGCCTGCTGTGGAAGCGCCTCCACCGGGAGCAGAGCCCTGCCGCCGTGCAGGGCCCGACCATCTTCCAGCAGGAGCTGCAGAGCAGCGAGTGGAACACCATCAGCTACACGCCCGCGCGGCGGCTGACCGTGCAGACCACCTCTGCCGGGTCCACCGCCATGGATTTCCGGCTGGCCGCGCTGGACCGCACCACCGCCGTGGACCGCAGTTATTTTGCCAACGTCTGTTTTCTGGGCGACAGCCTGACGCAGGGGATGCAGATCTATTCCAGCGGCCTGCCGGAGGCCTCTTTCTGCGCCTACCGGGGCACAAACCCCAGCGTTGTGGTCAATGGCACCACCTGCAAGCGCTCCGATGGCGGCACCGAGGTCCCCATGGAGGTGCTGACAGCCCGGCAGCCCCCGGTGCTGTATATCCTGCTGGGCACCAACGTGCTCAACCGGGACGGGGATTATTCCAGCTTCCTCACCTACTACCGGCTCATGCTGGATATGATCTCCCAGGCCCTGCCCAACACGCAGATCTACGTGCAGTCCATCACGCCTGTCCGGCCCGAGGTGCGCAGCAGCCATCCCGGCCTGTACAAAGAGCGGCTGTGCGAGATCAACAATGAGCTGGCTGCCATTGCGCTGGAAAAGAACTGCGCTTTTCTGAACCTGTGGGAAGCCCTTGCCGACGACAACGGCGACCTGAAAGCCGAGTACGCGCAGCCTGACGGCATCCACATCAAGCCCGAGGGCTACCCCGCCTGGGTGGAATATCTCGCCACCCACACCGTGGGACAACAGACGGCTTAAGCTGAATACTCACATAGAAAAACCGCCCTTCCGGCATCAAACTGGAAGGGCGGTTTTGTCATATAAACAGGAACGGGGAACGGCATCTAAACCGTTCCCCATCGATTGGTATTTGGCAGGCGTGGCGTTCTCCTGCATCTCTCAGAGCCTAAGCCCTTGTCGTTACCATCGGCGTGTGGCTGCCACGAAATTGACCACCTCAAATACCTTTCTTATCCTATGTTTAGGATACCACATTTATCCCTTTTTGTAAAGTATCTCACTCTGACGCAAAAGACGACGGAAGCGTTTCTGGCTGATGCTCCACATCGTGATAATAGAATTTTTGTATTCTTCCGGATCACTGGAAACTTTCAGCCTCAGAATAATTTCTGCATAACATCTTATAGTTGATTTGTATATAGAAAAGGGAGAGTGGCCTAACACAGGGATTTCATTGAATGGTATTTTGATTTGCCAAACAATAAAACTAAAACTTTTCATTGTTTGACCAGGCCAAGGCAATCAAGTAAGATTTCCGTTATATCTTTTGTTGCTATCGCCGGTTTGTCACTCATAATTTCCCAAACAGGGTCATTGCTACATTCTCCAGAAAAATATTTTCGGGCGCATTCTACTACACCCTTTATATTTTTTGTGTTCAACATAACATCAAAAGCTTCATCGAAAAGAAGCATATCATATTTTGTAGGTTTCTCTTCTTCAAGGTCAACCTCAAAAAGTCGAATTTGCGCTCTCTCTTCTTCCGATTTCTGAGCCCAGCCAGCTTCATATAACACTTTATAATATTCAATATTGTCGAAATAGTAGCTGCAATTTAAACGGTTTGGAAGAAAAGAAAATTCGGTTTCTCTTACAAATTCAAAGATTCCTTCAACACACCACTTTACATATTCACGCCATTCATCACCTTGCAATTTCATCGACGCAATCGTTGTTTCGAGACACTGTTCAGATTGTTCTAATGTGCTGATAACCTCTCTACAACGAATTTCATTTCTCTTGTATCCAGCTTTTAATTTATCCCCAACTTGCAGTGTCTGACTCATGTGGTAAGCTTTCATCTTTTTCTCCACCGCTTCCGATTTGTTGAGCTAAAAAGTCCCATACCCAGCACCTTAACGGTGCGGACATGGGACTTCATATTTTTTCAATCAGAACAGCCCTGTGATCTTGCCTTCGGCATCCACGTCGATATTGACGGCGGCGGGCTTCTTGGGCAGGCCGGGCATGGTCATAATGTTGCCGCAGATGACCACCACGAAACCGGCACCGGCGGCAAGGCGGACTTCCCGCACCTCCATGGTAAAGCCGGTGGGCGCACCCGTCAGCTTGGCGTTATCGCTGAAACTGTACTGGGTCTTGGCGATGCAGACCGGCAGGTTGCCGTAGCCCAGTTCGGTCAGTTCGACCAGCGTCTTGGAAGCGGCGGCGCTGAAATTCACACCGTCGGCACGGTAGATCTTTTTGGCGATGGCTTCCACCTTCTGCTTCAGGGGCATCTCCAGCGGGTAGACGTACTGGATGGGACGATCCTCCATGACCTCCAGCACCTTCTCGGCCAGAGCCTTGCCGCCCTCGCCGCCCTTGGCGAACACCTCGCTCAGGACGCAGGGCACGCCCTGCTCGGCGCAGACCTGCTCAACGTATGCCTGCTCCTCCAGGGTGTCGGTGGGGAAGGCATTGATGGCCACCACCACAGGCAGACCAAAGCCGTTCTTCAGGTTGTCGATGTGGCGCACAAGGTTGGAGGCACCGGCCTTGACAGCCTCGAGATTCGGCTGGTTCAGGTCAGCCTTAGCAACGCCGCCGTGGCTCTTGAGGGCACGGACAGTGGCCACCAGCACGCAGGCGCTGGGGGCGATGCCGGCATAGCGGCACTTGATATCCAGGAACTTCTCGGCACCCAGATCTGCACCGAAGCCAGCCTCCGTGATGACGTAATCGGCCAGCGAGAGGCTGAGCTTGGTGGCCATGACGCTGTTGCAGCCGTGGGCAATGTTGGCAAAGGGGCCGCCGTGGATGATGGCGGGGTTGTTTTCCAACGTCTGAACGAGGTTCGGGTCAAGGGCATCCTTAAGCAGCGCGGTCATGGCACCGGCGGCACCGATGTCGCCAGCCGTGACGGGCTTGCCCTCGTAGGTGTAGGCGCAGACGATCTTCGACAGCCGCTCCTTCAGGTCGGAGATGCTGGTGGCCAGGCAGAAGATCGCCATGACCTCGCTGGCAACGGTGATATCAAAGCCATCCTCACGGGGGGTACCGTTGACCTTGCCGCCCAGACCATCCACGATGAAGCGGAGCTGGCGGTCGTTCATATCCATGCAGCGCTTCCAGGTGATGCGGCGGGGATCGATGTTCAGGGGGTTGCCCTGCTGGATGCTGTTGTCGATCATGGCAGCCAGCAGGTTGTTTGCGGTGCCGATGGCATGCAGGTCACCGGTAAAGTGGAGGTTGATATCCTCCATGGGCACCACCTGGGCATAGCCGCCGCCGGCCGCGCCGCCCTTGACACCGAACACGGGGCCAAGGCTGGGCTCACGCAGGCAGAGCATGGTCTTTTTGCCCAGAGCGTTCATGGCATCGGCCAGGCCCACGCTGGTGGTGGTTTTGCCCTCGCCTGCCGGGGTGGGGCTGATGGCCGTGACCAGGACCATTTTGCCCTGCCTGGATGCCTTGTGGATGAGGCGGTGGTTGATCTTGGCCTTGTAGCGGCCATAGGGGATCACATCCTCATCGGCAAGGCCCAGCGAGGCAGCGATCTCGGTGATGGGCTTCATTTTGGCTTCCTGTGCGATCTCGATATCAGACTTCATGCTCAAATCCTCCCTGAAATGCAAAAAGGACAGCTTTGCGCACCAATAGCGCAAGGCTGCCCAGACGGTCGGCGTAACAAAACCCGGTTCTGTCTGCACTGTGGTGCTCCACAACGTTCCGTCAGCAGGCAAACCCGTTCTTCTGGGTCAAAGATATCACATCTGCCCGTGGTTTGTCAAGCAGAAACTGTCCGCAAAGAAAAATCTGCCTGTACGGCCCCTGCGGCTTGCATCCATCCTGCCAGATGTGTTATACTAAAGTGTATCAAACGATAGGGAGGCTTTCACGATGCCATTTACACCGAAACTGACTTATAAAGGCAAGCCCCTCGTCCGTAAGGACAACGAGCTGTATTACGGCCGTATGACCGACCCCTATGTGCTGCGGATGCAGATCCTGAGCACCAAATCCGTGGGCGGCATGGATGTGGCCGATAAGGTACACATTCAGGTCTTTTCCACCAACGACAGCCTGGCCCCTGAGGCCCGCGTGTTCCGCCAGACCACCAAGAATGGACTGTACAACGCACTGGACATTGGCAGCATCTGGCTGCAGAAGGCAAACGAGACCCGCTGAACGGCATAAAAAAGGACCGTCTCCCGCTGAGGAGACGGTCCTTTTTGTTGTGCTTTACTCTTCGGTCACTTCAAAGTCCAGGGGCTTGCCGCAGCCGGGGCACTTGGGTGCGCCATCCAGCAGGTCGTCCTCCTCAAACACAGTGGTCTGACCACAGGCGGGGCAGGTCACCTCGTACTGCACGGGGCCTTCCTCCTGCTCCTCGTCGTCATCCTCCAGCGCAACCTCAAAGGTCACGCCGCAGTGGGCGCAGTTTGCTTCGCCCGCGTCCAGGTCGTCCTCGCTGACGTAAACGGTCTCGCCGCAGTTGGGGCAGGCCACCTCATAGAACGGCTCACTGGCGATATCATCGTCATTGTCGTCCTCTTCGGTATCCTCTTCCTCTTCTTCGGGCTCCTCGTCATCCTCATCGTCCTCATAGAGGTCGGCTTCCAGATCCTCCAGCTCCTCGCTCAGGTCGTTGATCTGGTCGTAGGCGCGGGTCACATCTTCATCGATGCCGTCCACAGCCTCTGCCAGTTCGCCCAGCAGTTCGCTCATGGCCTTGATGACCTTGCCCTCTTTGGTGGTCTCGTCGATGCCCAGGCCCTCGATCAGGCCCCGCAGGTATGCAGCCTTTTCCTTCATAAGAATGACCTCCTATCTTCATCAAAAAACCGGGCACACGGTTGCCCGCTGCCCGGTCTGTCGGTAAATTAGACGCGCTCCATATACTCGCCGGTGCGGGTATCGATGCGGATGTGGTCGCCCTCGTTGATGAACAGAGGAACGCGGATCTCAGCACCGGTCTCGACAGTAGCGGGCTTCAGGGTGTTGGTGGCGGTGTTGCCCTTGACACCCGGCTCGGTCTGGGTGACTTCCAGCTCGATAAAGTTGGGGATCTCGACGCTGAAGACCTTGCCCTTATAGCTCAGCAGCTTGCACGGCTCGTTCTCCTTGCAGAACTTGAAGTTATCGGGCACATCGGAAGCGTTGACGGGGATATCGTCGTAGGTCTCGTTGTCCATGAAGTGGTACAGATCGCCATCCTCATAGCTGTAAGTCACGTCCTTGCGCTCGATGAAAGCCTGAGGGAACTTTGCGGTCGGGTTGTAGCTGGTCTCAACCACAGAGCCGGTGATCACGTTCTTGGTCTTGGTGCGGACAAAGGCAGCGCCCTTGCCGGGCTTCACGTGCTGGAACTCAACGACCTGAAGGACCTGGCCGTCCTGCTCAAAGGTCACGCCGTTGCGAAACTCGCCTGCAGAAATCATAGGAATTCCTCCATTAGTAAAATCTCATTGATGCTTAACGCATATCTCTATTTATTTTACTCAATCCCGCATGGTTTGGCAAGGGGTTTGAGCAAAAAAGACGATAAAATCAGAAAAAAAACACGGACCAAACCTCTCCGTCATCCCTTCGGGATGCCACCTCCCCTAGTAGGGGAGGCCTTGGCAGCCGGGTGAAGCTTTCTCTTTATGCCAAAGGCTCCCCTACAAGGGGAGCTGGCGGGCGCAAGCCCGACTGAGAGGTTGTACAAAGACAAGCCTCAAAAAATCGCTTCATTGTTTTCGCGTCCTCTGCCTGCGTACCGGCGCTCTCACAGATAATGACTGGTGCAAGCCCGCGCTCGGCCAGCAGCTCCATCAGGGGCTGGGGTTCGGGGCCGAACTGGGTCTCGGCAAAGGTCCAGTGCCGCTTTTCACCGCCCCTAGAATACTCGATGCGGGAAAAATGGACATGGAACTGCCGGGCACGCGCATCCCCCAGCGCCTCCCCGATGCGGTCAAGGATAGCGGCATAATCCGCCTTGGAGCGGATGCCGCCCAGCGTCCGGGCGTTGAGGTGGCCGAAGTCGATGCAGGGGGTGATGCGTCTGTCCACTCCGCAGAGAGCCAGCACCTCTTCCAGCGTACCCAGCTGGCCGATCTTTCCCATCGTCTCAGGGCAGAGGATGATCTCGGCAAAGCCCGCTTCATCCAGCGCGTCCTGCGCCCGTTTCAGGGTGTCCAGCGCTTTTTCCAGGGCAGCTTCCCGGCTCTGCCTGCCGCAGCTGCCGGAGTGGAAGATGACCCGCCTGCCGCCCAGCGCCCTGCAGAGCGCCGCGCTCTGGAGCAGATAGTTTACGCTGTTCAGCCGCTTTTCCTCGTCCAGGCTGGAGGCGCTGATATAGTAAGGCGCGTGGACGCTGAACAAAATCCCCCGGGCGGCGGCATCGTCAGCCATCTGCCGGGCCTTGTCCAGCCCCAGCCGGACTCCATGGCCGCACTGGTATTCAAAGGCATCCAGCCCCATTTTTTCGGTGTAGGCCGGGATGTCCAGACTGTTCTTATACCCCATGGCCGTGAAGCTGTCGCTGGTGCCTGCGGTGCCGAACCGGATCTTCCACTCACTCACAGGGTCTTACCTCCCCGGTCGTAGTACTCCTGCCAGTGTTTTTTCTCCCACTTGCGCTTGAGCACCACCTGTGCCCCAAGATCCGGTCCGCGGGGGATGACCATCAGGCCCGGGATGCCATAGAGCGCCGCCGCCATCCGGTCGGCATAGAGCTGGTCGCCCACCATGGCCATTTCCCTGCGCTTCACCTGCATCCGGCGGCGGGCCACTCCCAGCGCAAAGGGCAGGGGCTTGGCGCTGCGGTAGAGGTAGGCAAGGCCCAGCTTTTCCGCAAAGGGGCGCACCCGCTTTTCGGCACCGTTGGAAACGATGGTCAGCTTTACGCCCGCCCTGCGCATGGCTTCCAGCCACCCGGCCACTTCTTCCGGCAGCTCCTGACTGCGGTCGGCGGTCAGGGTGTTGTCGATGTCCAGCACCAGCGCCCGGATGCCCTTTTGGGCCAGCCACTCCGGCGTGATATGGGTAACGTCCTTAAAAACATATTCGGGGGTAACTAACATACAGAACCCTCTCTTTGCCTTTCACAAGCTCACCCTCTCAGTCCGCTTCGCGTCCAGCTCTCCCAAAGGGAGAGCCTCTGGCGAAACCAATAACTTTGCACGGATTGCCAAAGCCTCTCCCCTTGGGAGAGGTGGCATTGCGCAGCAATGACGGAGAGGGCGAGGATGTTTATCTTTTTCATAAATGAAAATAGGAGAGCCTGAGTTTCAGGCTCTCCTACATCGGCGTTAGCAACGCGTTTGAAATCTAAAGCAACGTGCGATTTCAAGCAGTTAATTACTTGAACTTGCGCTTGCGGGCTGCTTCGGACTTCTTCTTGCGCTTAACAGACGGCTTCTCGTAAGCCTCGCGCTTACGAACCTCTGCGAGCACACCGCTGCGAGCGGTGCTGCGCTTGAAGCGACGCAGTGCGCTTTCCAGCGACTCGCCCTCTTTAACACGAATTTCCGACATCTTATTCCCTCCCTTGGACCGTGAGGCAGGAATTTCGTTGTTACATGGTAACTAACAGTAGACAGTATAGCGCATTTTCATGCGTTCGTCAACCTTTTTTTGAAAGATTTTTTGAAAAAACTCTCCGGCAAAGCGCTTGAGGGATTAGCCCTTCACGGCCAGGTTGACCAGACGGCCCTTGACGTAGATCTCCTTGACGACCTGCTTGCCCTCCAGAGCGGCGGCAACTGCGGGGTCAGCCTTGGCGGCGGCAATGGCGGCAGCAGCATCGATGTCGGCAGCCACCTTCAGGCGGGCCTTCACCTTGCCGTTCACCTGCACGGCGATCTCCACGGTGCTCTCCACGCACTTGGCCTCTTCGTACTGGGGCCAGGGGTAGTAGGCCAGCTGCTCATTGTGGCTGTGGCCCAGCTTCTCCCACAGCTCCTCGGTCATGTGGGGAGCAAACGGGTTCAGCAGCTGAACAACGGTCTCCAGCTCGGCCTTGGTCGCACCGCCGTTGTCGTACAGGGCATTGACCAGCGTCATCAGCTGGGCGATGGCAGTGTTCATCTTCAGGCCCTCGATATCAGCGCCCACCTTCTTGATGGTCTGGTGCATCAGGGTCTCGATGGCGGGGCGGTAGCCCTCGCCCTCCACCAGCTTGTCGGACAGCGTCCACACGCGGTCGAGGAAGCGGTTGCAGCCGGCAATGGCAGAGGTCTGCCAGGGTGCGGCCTGCTCAAAGTCGCCCATGAACATCTCATACAGACGCATGGTGTCGGCACCGTACTGGTCCACCACCTCGTCGGGGTTGATGACATTGCCCAGGCTCTTGGACATCTTGACGATGGGATGGCGTGCCATCTCGCCGTACTTCTCTTCCAGTGCCTTTTCGGCGGCCTTCTGGCTGCCATACTCCTTCAGCAGCTTCTCCTGCTCGTCAGCGGGCAGGTTGACAAAGCTGTGGGGGTTCAGGCCCAGGATCATGCCGTGGGCGGTGCGCTTCTGGTAGGGCTCGGCAGTGGGCACCACGCCGATATCGTACAGGAACTTGTGCCAGAAACGGCTGTACAGCAGATGCAGGGTGGTGTGCTCCATGCCGCCGTTGTACCAGTCCACGGGAGACCAGTACTCCAGCGCCTCCTTGGAGGCCAGAGCGTCCTTGCAGTGGGGATCCATGTAGCGCAGGAAGTACCAGGAGGAACCGGCCCACTGGGGCATGGTGTCGGTCTCGCGGGTGGCGGGGCCGCCGCAGCAGGGGCAGGTGGTCTTGACCCAGTCGGTATGGCGGGCCAGCGGGGACTCACCATCGGGGCCCGGCTCAAAGTCGGTGATATCGGGCAGGGTCAGGGGCAGGCTGCTCTCAGGCAGGGGCTGCCAGCCACACTTTTCACACTTGACCATGGGGATCGGCTCGCCCCAGTAGCGCTGACGGCTGAACACCCAGTCGCGCAACTTGTAGTTCACCTTATCGCAGCCCTTGCCGTTGGCTTCCAGCCACTCGATCATCTTTTTCTTGGCATCGGTCACAGACAGGCCGTCCAGGAAGCCGGAGTTGACCAGCGTGCCGGTGGCAACATCGGTAAAGGCAGCCTCGTCCAGATTGGACTCGGTATTGCCCTTGACCACCTCGATGATGGGCAGGCCGAACTTCTTGGCGAACTCCCAGTCGCGGGTATCGTGGGCGGGCACAGCCATGATGGCACCGGTGCCGTAGGTGGACAGGACATAATCAGAGATAAAGATGGGGATCTGCTTGTCGTTGACGGGGTTGATGCCCATCACGCCCTCCAGCTTCACGCCGGTCTTTTCCTTGTTCAGCTCACTGCGCTCGAAATCGCTCTTGCGGGCAGCCTCTGCCTGATAGGCCGTAACGGCATCCGCATTCTTGAGCAGGCCCTTTTCCAGCCACTCCTTGACCATGGCGTGCTCCGGGGAGACGACCATGTAGGTAGCGCCGAACAGGGTATCACAGCGGGTGGTGTAAACCGTCAGGGTATCGCCTGCGGTGGTACCAAAGTTCACCTCTGCACCATGGCTGCGGCCGATCCAGTTCTTCTGCTGGGTGGCAACGCGCTCGATGTAATCCAGACCATCCAGGCCGTCGATCAGCTTGTCGGCGTAAGCGGTGATTTTGAGCATCCACTGGCTCTTGACCTTGTGCACGACCTCGCTGCCGCAGCGCTCGCACACGCCGTTGACAACTTCCTCGTTTGCCAGCACGCACTTGCAGCCGGTGCACCAGTTGACGTTCATTTCCTTCTTGTAGGCCAGGCCGTGCTTGTACAGCTGCAGGAAGATCCACTGGGTCCACTTGTAGTACTCGGGGTCGGTGGTGTTGATCTCGCGATCCCAGTCAAAGGAGAAGCCCAGCGCCTTGAGCTGCTCACGGAAGTGATCCACATTCTTTTTGGTGACGATGGCCGGGTGGATGTGGTTCTTCATGGCAAAGTTCTCGGTGGGCAGACCGAAGGCATCCCAGCCCATGGGGTACAGCACGTTATAGCCGTTCTGGCGGCGCTTGCGGCTGACCACATCCAGGGCAGTATAGCTGCGGGGGTGGCCCACATGCAGGCCCGCACCCGAGGGATACGGGAACTCCACCAGCGCATAGAACTTGGGCTTTTTGTGGTCGATCTCGACATGGAAGGTCTTTTCGTCCTCCCACACCTTCTGCCACTTGGCCTCAACGGCCTTGTAATCATACTTCATAGCTTTCAATCACTCCTCATATTCGGCAGTCGCCCTTGCAGGCAGGGAAGCTTACAAACTGTTTTCCGGGATCAGATATTCCGAGATATCCATGGGCTCACCATCGGCCCACAGATGTTCCAGATCATAGTAGGTGCGGGTGTTGGGCACAAAGACGTGCACGATGACGCTGGAATAATCCAGCAGCACCCAGTTCTTGGAGTCAAAGCCCTCGGTGGTGTAGGGCTCGATGCCCTTCTGAGAAAGCTCGTACTCCACCTCGTCGGCCAGAGCACCCACCTGGGTGGTGGAGGTGCCGGAAGCAATGACGAAGTAATCGGTCAGAACGGTCAGGCTCTCCACTTTGAGCACGCGGACATCCACGGCCTTTTTCTTATCCAGGATCTTTGCGATCTCAATGGCAAGGGTCTTGCTGTCGATCTTGTTTTCCATAAAAGTCTCCTCTCTGGTTTGTTACTGTCCTGCGGCCTGGCCGTCGGTGGTGGTCGCACCTGCCACGTCGGTATCGCCGCTCAGGATGGCATCATCGGACTCCTTGTCCAGCTGTCCCACGAACTGGACGTTGGCGCTGGTGGAAGCTGTTCCGTGGGGCCAGTTGTTGGTCACAAGGTTCATTTCCTCGGCGCTCACGGGGCCGGTGTAATTGCGGAAATAGGTGTTCAGCAGCTCTGCAATGGAACCGGCATCCGGCACCACGCAGGAGTAGCCGTCAAAGCTGCTGGTCTTGCCCACATTGGGCACGCCCATGAACACAGGGGTCTGGGCCAGCATGATGTTCGCACTGTCGATGCGGGTAAAGGACACCAGCATCTTGGCAATGGTGGTCAGATCCATATCCGTGTGGATATAGTTGTTGAAGATCAGGGGCAGCTGCGCAATGACATCGGTCACGCCCATGCTGCGCACCCGCTTGAACAGGCCGGCATAGAAATAGCGCTGCATGTTCAGGCGGTCGATATCCGAGTTGGCGTAGCCCTCACCGTGGCGGCAGCGGACAAAGAACTCTGCCGATGCGCCGTCCAGGTTGCGGTAGCCCTGCTTCAGGACACTGCCCGCAAAGGACATATCGTGGGGGATATACACCTCGATGCCGCCGAAGTTGTCCACCATTTCCACCAGTGCCTGCATATCAATGGTCACATAGTAGTCGATGGGCAGCTTGTACTGATCATAGATGACCTCCGCCAGCGCGGCGATGTCGCCGCCGTTGGAGAGGGCCACCGAGTTGATCTGATAGTTGGTGGCCGCGTAGGTCTTGCCGTTGGAAAGGGTGATCTTGCGGTTCTGGGTCGCAACAAGGCTGTTGCGGGGGATCTGCAGCATCCGCAGGGAACCGCCCTTGATATCAAACTGGCAGTACAGGATCATATCCGTCATGCCGTCGTTGCTGCCGTCCGAGGAATAGGCGCGGCCCTCCTCATAGTCGATGCCGCAGACAAGGATGTTCACCACATCGCCCTTGTACTCCTCCAGCGTCTGGATTTCCTCCACCAGCGAGGTCGCGTTCTCCTCGGGCTTCAGATTATCCTCCACCTTGTTCACCATGTTCACGGCGTAGACCACCACGCCCGAGATCACGGCCAGCACCGCCAGCGTCACAGCCATCGGCAGCCACACGGGGGTCTTTTTCTTCTTTTTGCGGCGGCGGGGGACATCAGCGGGGGCCGCGTGCCGGGGCGGCTGACTGCCGCCGTTGCCGCTGCGTCCGCCGCCCGTGCTCTGGCGGAGCGGTTCCGGCCGCTGGGGTGCGGGCTGTTCGTTCTGGAAGAAATCCGGCTGCCCGGACAGCGACACCTGATGCAGGGCTGAGGCCTCCGTGGGGCGCTGCTCCGTGGGACGGTTCAGCGAGCGGTCTGTATTGATATGACGCGGACCTTGACTCATTCGTTCGGTTCCTCCAGCTTTTTTATTCCGACAGAGACTGTCGTCATGTTCCATAGTATAGCATTCTTACCCACAATCTGCAATCGGTATTCTTTTCCGGAGCAGGGTGTGTGCGGAAAAACAGGCTCACCCGGCCTTTGCAGCCCGGGCATCCACCTCCGCTTTGATCTCATCGTAGGCCGCCTTGGACATGGGGTCCAGGGGCTTCCCCTGCGAGAGCACAAAGTCGTTCGTCTGCCTGAGGGCTGCCAGCATGGCCAGATCCAGATCCTTCAGCTCCAGCTTGCGCAGCTTGTTCACCCCGGGCCAGTCCCGCTCCTTGCTGGACATATCCGCCAGATAGACGATCTTATCCAGCCTGCTCATGCCGGGCTTGCCCGCGGTGTGGCAGGCAATGGCCGAAAGCACAGACTCATCCTCCACGCCCCACTCGGTGCGGGCCAGGATGGCGGCGCAGATGCCGTGCCACACCGGGGTGGGGCGCTCTTCCCCGCCCTCGGCCAGTTCCGGGTGGGCCCGCATGATGGCGCGCATCTCGTCCTTGCTGATCTCCTTGGCCGAGTCATGCAGCAGGGCGGCCAGCGCGGCCTTGTCCTCATCCACGCCATACCGCTTTGCCAGCTTGACGGCCATTTTTCTCACGTTCAGGGTATGCTCGTAACGCTTGTCACTCAACCGGCCGCGCACAAGCTCCTTTGCCTGTTTCAGATTCATGGTTTCCGCTTTCCCCTCTGTCTGCCCGGTAAAGCCCCTCCCGCCGGATGACCCGGCGCACGAGGGCGGGCAGTTCATTTTCACACGCTTCCCCTGCTGCAAGGCGGGCACGCAGGTTGCTGCTGGCCATGGGCAGAGCCTCGACCTGTGCAAACAGGATGCGGGCCCCGGTGGGGTCCATCTGCTTTGCCTTGGCGTGAAGCTCCGGCGCGTCGCCGACATTCCGGCTCGTGACCACCAGCCGGGCCAGCCGCAGGATTTCCTGCCAGCGGTGCCAGCTGTCAAAGCTCAGCAGCATATCGCTGCCCATGGCCATGTACAGCTCGGCCTCCGGGTAAGTCCGGGCCAGCATTTCCAGCGTGAGCACCGTATAGTTGCGCCTGCCCAGCGCGGCCTGCTCCACCTCCCAGCCGCTGACGCACAGCGCCGGGACAGCCCCCTCCGCTTCCAGTGCACGGAAGCACGCGCACATCTCCACCCGGGCGCTGCCGGGGGCGGCGGTGGACTGCTTGAAGGGGGAAAGCCCCGCAGGCATCACCACCACCCTGTCCGGGCACAGGGGCGGTGGCTCGGCCGGGCTTGACAGAAGCTTCACGGGCGTTGTACATGCTGCTCTCCAGCACCTTGAGCTTGATCAGCTCCCGGGCATCCAGGCAGTCCTTCACGCCCTGGATCATGGTCTCATCGATCTCACCCTTGCCCACGATGAAAACGGGGTCCATGGTGTTTGCCTTGCCGCGCAGAATGGCGCGCTGTTTGCTCGTCAACATAATTTTTTCTCCTTTTATTTCAGAAATTCAGGTAATTCTTTTTCCAGTTTTGCCAGCGCCACACCGCGGTGGCTGATGGCATCCTTTTCGTCCGGGGTGAGCTGGGCATAGCTGCGTCCCTCGGTATTGGGGCGCTTTTCCGCCTTGCCCACGCCGCATTCATCGGGGATGAACAGCGGATCGTATCCAAAACCGTAATCGCCCGCCAGGCGCGCAAAGGCCACCTTGCCCGGGCACTCGCCCCGGCAGGTCAGGTGCCGGCCGGTGGACAGGATGAAGCAGACAGCGGCCACAAATTTTGCGCCGCGCTGTTCCGCCGGGACATCCCGCATATTCTCCAGCAGCTTGTCGTTGTTGGCCTCATCGTCGCCGTGGCGGCCGCAGTAGCGGGCGCTGTACACGCCGGGGGCACCCTCCAGCGCATCCACACAGAGGCCCGAGTCATCGGCGATGGTGGGCAGGCCGCTGGCTTTGCAGATGGTCTCTGCCTTGATGAGGGCGTTTTCCTCAAAGGTGGTGCCGGTCTCATCGGGTTCAATGGTGATGCCCAGCTCCTTCTGGCTGACCACCTCGTGGCCCTGCGCTTCCAGAATGCGCCGCAGTTCACGGAGCTTACCGGCGTTGCCGGTCGCTGCACAAATTTTCATGTTTTTCTCCTCTCTGCCCCTGTCGAACTCCTACACTCGGCTCCCCTGCCAGGGGAGCTGGACGCGCCAAAGCGCGGCCTGAGAGGTTTGATTGCAGATCCGTTCGACACTTAATGCTTCCACTGCCGGGGCAGCAGCTCTTCCACATAGCCCTCCGGGGTGAAGGGGATCAGGTCATCGATGCCCTCACCCACGCCGATGAACCGCACGGGCAGGCCCAGCCGCTGCTTGACCGCCACAACACAGCCGCCCTTGGCGGTGCCGTCCAGCTTGGTCAGGATGATGCCGGTGGCGTTTGCCGCCTTGCAGAACTCCCGGGCCTGGCTGATGGCATTCTGGCCCGTGATGGCATCCAGCACCAGCAAGGTCTCCAGACTGGCCTCGGGGCTGGCCTTTTTGACACTGCGGCTGATCTTGGAAAGCTCTGCCATCAGGTTTGCCTTGTTGTGCAGGCGGCCCGCCGTATCCGCAATGACCAGATCATAGCCGCGCGCGGTGGCCGACTTGACCGTGTCAAAAATGACAGCGGCGGGGTCTGCGCCCTCGCCCGCCTTGACAAGGGGCACACCCGCCCGGTCGGCCCAGATCTCCAGCTGCTCGCTGGCGGCGGCACGGAAGGTATCACCTGCGGCCAGCATGACCTTTTTGCCCTGACGGGTATAGAAATCGGCCAGCTTGGCAATGCTGGTGGTCTTGCCCACCCCGTTCACGCCGATGACCAGAATGACGGAGGGCGTGCCGCTCAGGTCCATCTCAGCTTCGGGGCGCATCTCATCGGCAATGAGGTCGCGCAGTTCATCGCTGGCCTGCTCACCGGTTTTCAGCCCCTTCTCGTTCACCCGGTCCCGCAGCTTGTCCACCAGTTTGATGGCCACTTCACCGCCCACATCGGCCAGAATGAGCTGCTCTTCCAGCTCATCGTAAAGATCATCATCGATCTTGCTGCCGGTGAGGGTATTCATAATGTTGCCCCAGAAGCCCGTGCGGGTCTTTTCGAGGCCGTCTTTCATCTTATCTTTTTCTTTTTTGCCAAATCCAAAGAGGCCCATTGGTTCTCTCCTTTGTTTTGCTGTTTCTATCCGTGATGGCAAAACCCGCCATTTCACGATTTGCGCTCAGTGCTGCCCGGTATGCCAAAGGCTCCCCTACTAGGGGAGCTGGCGAGCGAAGCGAGACTGAGAGGTTTAATCTATTATACCTACGAAACCAGCGTCGCGTCAACCTGTTCCAGATCCAGCTTGAGCAATTTCGACACGCCGTCCTCCTGCATGGTCACGCCGTACAGGACATTGGCGGCCTCCATGGTGCCGCGGCGGTGGGTGATGACGATGAACTGGGTCTTGTCGCTCACCCGGCGCAGATACTGTGCAAAGCGGCTGACATTGGCATCATCCAGAGCGGCTTCGATCTCGTCCAGGATACAGAACGGTGCCGGGTTGACGGCCAGGATCGCAAAATAGATGCTGATGGCCACCAGCGCCTGCTCGCCGCCGGAAAGGGCTTCCAGATTCTTGATGACTTTGCCCGGCGGTGCCACCTGAATGCCAATGCCGCAGGAAAGCACATCGCTTTCATCCTCCAGCACAAGGCTGGCTTCGCCGCCGCCAAACAGCTCGGCAAAGATGCGGCCAAAATTTTCGTTAATGGCCCGGAAGCTGTCGGTGAAGATTTCCTTCATCTGGCCGGACAGGCTGGCGATCATCCGCGTCAGCTCGTTCCTGCTGCCCTCCACATCGGCCACCTGAGCGCTCAGGGCATCGTACCGTTCCCTGACCTCCTGATATTCCTCAATGGCGCTGACGTTCACATTGCCCAGCGCCCGGATCTGATTGCGCAGGTCGGCCACCTGCGCCCGCAAGGCGGGCAGGCTGTCGAACTCCACGCAGAGCTCCTCAGCCTGGCTCACCGTCAGCTGGTATTCATCCCAGAGCTTGGCGGCGGTGGCATCGTATTCGCTCTCAGCGGCTGCTTTCCGCTCGGCCAGACGGGCCATCTCCCGGCCCATCTCCTCGCGGCTGTCGGCAGCAGTGCGGGCCCGGGCCAGTGCCTCGGTCTCGGCCTGCTGGCGGGAAAGCCGCTGTTCGGTGGCCTTCCGGATCTCGGCTTCCTTCGCTTCGATCTCCGCCCGGCTGTCGGTCTTGGCCTTACGGATGGCCTCGATCTCGGCCCGGCAGGCATCACTGCGGGCGGCAAGAGCGGCAAGGCTCTCTTCCAGAGAGGCCCGCCGACTCTCGGCATCCCGGGTGCGCTGTTCCAGCGCTTCGATCTGCGCCTGCGCCAGCTCGGCATCCTTCTGGCGGCTCACCTGTTCCAGCCGCTTGGCGCTCACCTGCTCGGCCAGCGCCCGCTGCCGGGTCAGAAACGCATCGTCTCCCTCGGCAATGCGGTTCAGCTCGCCCGATTTTGCTTCGATCTCCCCGGCCAGCGCAGCTTCCTGTGATTCAGCCTGCGCGGCCTTTTCCCGGCTGTCAGCCAGCTGGGCGTTCAGGGTGTCGATCTCCTTCTGCCGCGCGGCAAGGGCTGTCTCGGCCTGCTCCATGGCGGCTTCCAGCCGTTTGCGCTCTGCTTCAGCCCGCACACGGTCGTTGGCGGCAGTGATCTGCTCACTGCTGGCGGCGGTCAGCTCTGCGTTCAGGGCATCTGCCTGCTGTTTGCACTGGTCGGTCTTTTCCTGAGCGGCAAGGCACTCCTTCTGCAATTTCGCAGCCTTGACCCGCAGCTCCTCCAGCTCCTGCTTGCGGGTGAACAAACCCGCGCTGCGCTGGACACTGCCGCCGGTAAAGCTGCCGCCCGCATTGACCACCTGACCATCCAGCGTGACGGCCTTGCTGCGGAAGCCGTTGTCCCGGGCCACACGGGAGGCCTCGTTGATATCATCCACCACGATGATGCGGCCCAGCAGATTGGACACGATGTCACTGTACCGTGCATCGGCCTGGACCAGGCTGCTTGCCAGCCTTGCCGAGCCGGACAGTTTTCCCCGGAACACGCCGGGCTGGACTGTGTCCAGCGGCAGGAAGGTGGCGCGGCCCGCGTTCTCGCTCCGCAGCAGGGCGATGCCTGCCTTGGCAGCGGCTTCGTTCTCCACCACGATGTTCTGCAGGGCACCGCCAAGCGCGGTCTCAATGGCGACCTCCCGGCCCGGCTCCACCCGCAGGATGGAGGACACCGGCCCGATGATGCCCCGCAGCCGCCGGGCGGATGCCGCCCGCATCACGGTCTTGACGGAGTTCTGGTAGCCTTCCATGTTCTTTTCCAGCTCCCGCAGCACGGAAAGCCGCTGGCGGGCGGCATCCAGCTCCCGGTTCAGCTGCTGTTCGGCACGGTCGGCTTCCTCCAGCGCGGCGCGGCGGCTCTTCAGCTTGAGTTCCAGACCGGCCCGGATATTTTTGAGCTGCTGCTCATTCTCGGCCAGCGTGGTGAGGTACCGCACGGTATCCTCCAGATCCTGCTTTGCGTCGTCCCGCTGGACAGCCAGCACCTCGGCGGCTTCTTCCAACGCAGGCAGACGGCTCAGGGCCGTCTCAGCAGCAGCCTCGGCGGCGGCCTGAGCCACCTGCGCTTCGGTGTGCCGGGCCGTCAGGGCCGCCACCTCGCCCCGCAGGGTATCCCGGCGGGCACCGCTCTGGTCGTTTTCCCGGGTCAGGCGCACCAGCTCATCGTTCAGGGCATCCAGCTCTGCGGCCAGTTTCCGGCCCGCCAGCTCCATGCTCTTTGCCACGGCGCGGTGGCGTTCCAGCGCGGCGGCGGCCTCGGTGCTGTCCTGCTGCCCGGCGGCGATCTCTGCCCGCAGGTCTGCGGCGCTTTCCTCGTTGCGGGCAATATCGTTTTCCAGCACGGCGATCCGGCTCTCGCTGCCGCTGATCTGCTCGGTGATGCTGCGGATATCCCCATTCAGGCGCTCGACCGCAATGGTCAGCTGTTGTGCCTGCATCCGGATCTCCTCAGCCTCGCTCTCGGCGGCTTTGGTCTGGCGGTCGAACCGCTCATAATCAGCCTGGGCTGTCTCGTAATCCCGCACCTGACGGCGCACGGCTTCCTTGGCCCGGTGCACGCCGTCCGTCCACAGGGTCACCTCCAGCGTTTTGCGCCGGGCGCTCAGTTCCAGAAACTTCCGGGCCTTTTCGCTCTCTTTTTCCAGCGGGCCCACCCGGGCCTCCAGCTCGCCCAGGATATCCCGCAGGCGTTCCAGATTTTCTGCGGCGGTGGCAAGGCGGCGCTCGGCCTCGTTTTTGCGGTAGCGGTATTTGGCAATGCCGCAGGCTTCCTCAAAGATCTCCCTGCGCTCGCTGCTCTTGGCCGCCACGATCTCGGCAATGCGGCCCTGCCCGATGACCGAGTAGCCATCGCGGCCGATACCGGTATCCAGCAGCAGCTCATACACATCCTTCAGGCGGCAGATCTGCCCATTGATGCTGTACTCGCTCTCGCCGGAGCGGTAATACCTGCGGCCGATGGTCACCTCGTCCGCTTCCACATCCAGCGCGTGGCTGCTGTTGTCCAGCGTCAGGCGCACCTGAGCAAAGCCCATGGCCCCCCGCCGCCGGGTGCCGCCAAAGATGACATCCTCCATCTTTCCGGCGGCGCGCAGCTGGCGGGCGCTGGTCTCGCCCAGCACCCAGCGCACGGCATCGGACAGGTTCGACTTGCCCGAACCGTTGGGGCCCACAACACCGGTCACGCCTTCGTCAAAGGTGATCTTGACCTTATCGGGAAAGCTCTTGAAGCCCTGGATCTCCAGTTCCTTGAATACCATTTACTTTTCCTTTATCACGCCCAGGAGCTTGAGGGCTTCGCGGGCGGCGTGCTGTTCGGCCATCTTCTTGCTGCGGCCCTCACCCCGGGCGACCTTATCGGAGTTGAATCGGACAGCCACCACGAAATGCTTGTCGTGGTCGGGGCCGGATTCCTGCTCCACCACATAGCTCAGCCGCTCCTCGGGGTTCTGCTGGACGATCTCCTGCAGGCGGGTCTTATAATCGGCCTCAGCGTGCTTGCCCTCGGTGATGAAGGGCAGGATGAAGCTCTTTGCCACCTCCATGCCGCCGTCCAGATACAGGGCGGCGATGACGGCCTCAAAGGCATCGGACACCACGCGGCGGCCCGGCCCAGGCGCAGATACTCGCCCAGATTGATCTCCTGCGCAAACTGGAACAATGCACCCTCGCTGACCAGGCTGGAACGGATGCGGGTCAGGTCGCCCTCGGGCCGGTCGGCGTAGGCGTGGAACAGATAATCTGCCGAGACGATCTGCAGCACGCTGTCGCCCAGAAATTCCAGCCGCTCGTTGTGCTGCACCGGCGTGCGGCTCTCGTTGGCGTAGCTGGTGTGGGTGAGCGCCGTCTCCAGCAGCTTCGGATTCTTGAACTTGTAACCAATTGCCCTCGCTCAATTCCTCTGCCGTCCGGCTCCTCAAGGGGAGCCTGCACAGCACCCTGGAAAGCACCAGCTGACCGTCACCCGCCATTGCCTCTCCCTTTGGGAGAGGTGGCATCGCGTCAGCGATGACGGAGAGGGCAAGGCCGCTTTCCTTACTCTTTGTTCAGCTCATCCAGCGCGCTCTGCATGGTGCCGCACAGGTCGTTCTCCACGCAGATCTTGGCCTGCCGGATGGCGTTCTTGATGCCCTTGGCCTTGGAGGAGCCGTGGGCCTTGATGACCGGCTGCTTTGCGCCCAGGAAGGGTGCGCCGCCGTACTCCTCGCTGTCCATCTGGTGCTTGAGGCTTCCCACGCCGCTCTTGAGCAGCAGGTAGGCGATCTTGCCGCCGAGGTTTGCCAGGAACATCTCCTTGAGCATCCCCAGCAGCATCTTGGCCACGCCCTCGGTCAGCTTGAGGATGACATTGCCGGTAAAGCCGTCGCAGACCACCACATCCACATCACCGTTGGGCACGTCACGGGGCTCGATGTTGCCCACGAACCGGATGCCCGGTGTTGCCTTGAGCAGCTGATGGGCTTCCCGGAGCATCGGGGTTCCCTTGCTCTCCTCGGCACCGTTGTTTGCCAGCGCCACAGTGGGGGCGGTGCGGCCCTCCACCTTGTTGACATAGCAACTGCCCATCACGGCAAAGGCAGCCAGCATCTCGGGGCGGCACTCCACGTTCGCGCCGCAGTCCAGCAGCAGATAGGCCTTGTTTTTGGCCGGCACCATGGTGGCCAGGGCCGGGCGCTTTACGCCCTTGAGGGTGCGCACGATGAGGCTTGCGCCCACATGGAGCGCGCCGGTGCTTCCGGCAGAGACAAAGGCATCGCCCTTTCCCTCCTTCAGCAGGTTCAGGCCCACCACGATGGAGGAATCCTTCTTGCTGCGGATGGCCCTTGCAGGCTCATCACACATCTCAATGGTCTCGGTGCAGTTGACCAGCTCGATGCCGTCCAGCGGGATATTGTGCTCGGCAGCCGTCTTGCGCACCAGCTCCTCGCTGCCCACGCCGATGATCTGCACACCGTACTCTTTCACAGCCTGCGCGGTGCCTTCCAGCACAGCCAGCGGGGCGTTGTCGCCGCCCATCATATCAACGATAATTTTCATAGGGTTTCTCCCTTCTTAAAGAGCAGTTTCGTTCAGCCACTGTTGGAAGCTGGCCACGGCACGCTCGGCCACGGCCATGTAACGCAGGCGCTTGTCACGGGGGCGGCTCTCGGCCGGCAGCGGGGGCAGGATGCCCATATTCGCGCCCATGGGCTGGAAATGTTTGTTCTCAGTGGTCAGATACTGGATCAGCGCGCCGCACATGGTATCCACCGGCGGCGGGGGCAGCTGCCTGCCCTCCAGCCGGGCGTAGATGCTCCGGGCTGCCAGCAGGCCGCAGGCGGCGCTCTCCATATAGCCCTCAAAGCCGGTGATCTGGCCCGCAAAGAACACATTGGGGTGCTCCTTCAGGAACAGGCCCGCGTCCAGCACACGGGGCGCATCCAGGAAGGTGTTGCGGTGCATGACACCGTACCGCACGAACTCGGCATTTTCCAGGCCCGGGATCATGCTGAACACCCGCTTCTGCTCGCCCCACTTGAGGTTGGTCTGGAAGCCCACGATATTATAGAGGGTACGTTCCTTATTCTCGGCGCGGAGCTGGACATTGGCCCAGGGGCGGTGGCCGGTGTTGGGGTCCACCAGACCCACCGGGCGCAGGGGGCCGAAGCGCATGGTATCAGCACCCCGGGCGGCCATGATCTCAATGGGCATACAGCCCTCGTAGACCGTGACGGTATCCGCCTTTTTGCCGTGGGCATCGGGGTCGGGCTGTGCGCCCTGCTCCGCACCGGCATCGAAGGCATGGAGCGGGGCACGCTCTGCCGAAGCCAGCGCGGCGTGGAAAGCCTCATACTCTGCCTTATTGAAGGGGCAGTTCAGGTAATCGGCCTCGCCCCGGTCGTACCGGGAAGCGGCGAACACCTTGTTGTAATCCAGGCTCTCGGCCGTGACGATGGGAGCCACGGCATCATAGAAATGGAGCCGCTCATCGCCGGTCAGGCGGCCGATCTCGTCGGCCAGCGCACCATCGGTCAGGGGGCCGGTGGCCACCAGAATGGGTGCACTCTCATCGATGTGCTCCACCTGCTCCCGCACCACAGTGATGTTGGGGCACTCCTCCACCCGCCGGGTCACGGCAGCGCTGAATGCATCCCGGTCCACGGCCAATGCGCCGCCCGCGGCCACACGGGCCTCCTCGGCGGCTTCCAGCAGCTGGCTGCCCATCCGGCGCATCTCCTCTTTCAGCAGGCCGGAAGCAGAATCCAGACGCTCGGCCTTCAGGCTGTTGGAGCAGATCAGCTCCGCAAAGCCCGCGCTCTTGTGAGCCGGGGAAAAGTGGGTGGGCTTCTGCTCGTAGAGCGTTACCTGAACGCCCTTGCCTGCCAGCCACAGCGCCGCCTCGCAGCCTGCCAGACCGGCACCCAGTACAGTTACTTTGTAACTCATAATTTCATCCTTCAGCATCCTCGCCCTCTCAGGCCGCTTTGCGTCCAGCTCCCCCAAAGGGGGAGCCTGTGCAGCATCCCGGTCAGCAGCAGCTGCCCGTTTGCCGCCATTGCCTCTCCCTTTGGGAGAGGTGGCATCGCGCAGGCGATGCCGGAGAGGGCGAGACAGTTTATCGGTTTGATCAATCCTTCTTCGGCACCGGCATCTCAAAGCCGCAGCCCTCTTTTGCGCAGTAGAGCTTGGAGCCCTTGCGGAACAGGGTGGAGCCGCACTTTTCGCACTTGGTGGGCACCGGGGTATCCCAGGTCATAAAGTCGCAGTCGGGGTAGCGCTCGCAGCCGTAGTAGATGCGGCCCTTGGCGCTCTTGCGCTCCAGCATCCGGCCCTTGCCGCACTTGGGGCAGACACCGCCGGTGTCCTTGACCAGACGCTTGGTGCCCCGGCACTCGGGGAAGCCGGAGCAGGCCAGGAACTTGCCGTACTTGCCCACCTTGATGACCATGGGGCGGCCGCAGAGGTCGCAAACCTCGCTGGAAGGCTCGTCCGGCACCTTGACCTTCTTGCCCTCCATGTTCTTTTCGGCCTGTTCCAGGCTGGCGGCAAAGCCCTGATAGAAATCATCCACGGTCTTGTGCCAATCGGCCTTGCCGCTCTCGATCTTATCTAGGTTCTTCTCCATCTCAGCCGAGAAGTCCACGTCCACGATATGGGGGAACTGCTCCAGCATCAGGCCGTCCACGGCGCGGCCCAGCAGGGTGGGCTTGAGCTTTTTCTGCTCCCGCTCCACATAGCCGCGGTCGATGATGGTGGTGATGATGGGCGCATAGGTGGAGGGGCGGCCGATGCCGTTTTCCTCCAGCGCCTTGATCAGGGTCGCTTCGGTGTAGCGGGCGGGGGGCTGGGTGAATTTCTGCTCACTCTTCAGCTCCTTGAGCTTGAGCAGCTGACCCTGTTCCAGCGGGGGCAGGCTGGTCTCCTTCTTTTCCTTTTCATCGGTGGCTTCCTCGTACAGCACGGTAAAGCCATCAAAGGTCACAGTGTAACCGCTGGCCTTGAAGCGGTAGTCCCCCGCGTATACGGTCACGCTCACGGTATCCTGCTGGCAGTCTGCCATCTGGCTGGCCATAAAGCGGCTCCAGATCATCCGGTAGAGCTTGGCGGTATCGCCGCTGATGCTCTTGTCCACCTCGTCAGGGGTCAGCCCCGGCACCGAGGGACGGATGGCTTCGTGGGCATCCTGCGCGGCGGTCGCGCTCTTGGTCTTCCAGGTGCGCTTGTAGGGGCAGATATACTGTTCGCCGTAAGCGTCCGCAATATACTCCTTTGCAGCGGTGACCGCTTCATCGGAGATGCGCAGGCTGTCGGTACGCATATAGGTGATCAGACCCATGGTGCCGTGGCCCGCGATGTCTACGCCTTCGTACAGGGTCTGGGCGGCACGCATGGTACGGGTAGCCGTAAAGCCCAGACGGCGGGAGGCCTCCTGCTGCAGGGTACTGGTGATAAAGGCCGGGGTGGGCTGCTTGGCCCGCTTGCCTTTTTTCAGTTCGCCCACGGTGTACTCGGCCCCCTCCAGACCCTTTTCAATGGCCCGGGCCTCTGCCTCGTTTTTGGGCAGCAGCTTTTTGCCGGTGCTGTCGGAGGCCAGGCGGGCGGTAAAGCTCTTGTGGCCGGTGCCCAGCGTGGCATCCACGTTCCAGTATTCCTCGGGCTTGAAGTTCTCGATCTCCTTCTCGCGGTCATCGATCAGCCGCACCGCCACGCTCTGGACACGACCCGCCGACAGGCCCCGGCGCACCTTCCGCCACAGAAAAGGGCTGAGCTTATAGCCCACCAGACGGTCGAGGATGCGGCGGGCCTGCTGTGCGTTGAACAGATCCTCATCGATGGCACGGGGATTGGCCATGCCCTTCTGCACGCCCTTTTTGGTGATCTCGTCAAAGGTCACGCGGTTGGGCTCGTGGGGGTCCAGCCCCAGGATATTGGCCAGATGCCAGCTGATGGCCTCTCCCTCACGGTCCGGGTCGGTTGCCAGCAGAACGCCGTCGGCCTGCTTGGCTTTTGCCTTGAGCTCCTTGATGAGCTTGGATTTATCCTTGATATTGATGTACTGGGGGGCGTAGTCATGTTCCACGTCGATGCCCAGCTGGGACTTAGGCAGGTCCCGGATGTGGCCCATGCTGGCCGTGACCTCGTAATCCTTGCCCAGATATTTGCCAATGGTCTTCGCCTTTGCCGGCGACTCCACGATTACCAGTTTTGCCATGGTTCTCTTCTCCTATATTATAAACTCCCAGCCTGACGGTGGTAGTAAAACCCAACGAAATGCCAAAGGCTCCCCTATTAGGGGAGCTGGCGAGCGTCAGCGAGACTGAGAGGTTTCATTCAACTTAAATTGCGCAGTTCAGCGCAGAATATACCGCTTGCCGGGCAGGCAGGTCACACGGCCCGCCAACTCCAGCTTCATCAGGGTGCCCAGCAGCAGGCCGGTGGGCAGGCCGCTTGCCGCGCCCAGCTCCTCCACGCCCTTTGCCTTGGGGCCGATACAGGCCAGCACCCTGCGCTCGGTCTCGCTCATGGGGTCAGGCGCAGAGCGCACCGCCGCCGGAGCCGCCGCGCCCCGCAGGCCCAGCACCCCGGACAGGTCGCCGGGCTTACAGACGGCTTTGGCACGGCCCTCCCGCAGCAGGGCGTTGGTGCCTGCTGAGTTGGGCGAGTAGATGCTGCCCGGCACCACGAACACCGGCTTGCCATACCGCTCGGCATGGTTGACTGTGGACATGGTGCCGCTTTTTTCCTGCGCTTCCACCACCACCAGCGCCGAGGACAGCGCCGCAATGAGCCGGTTGCGCTGCAAAAAGCCATTGGGGCCAACGGGGCCGCTCTCGGGCGGGTACTCGCTGATCACGCAGCCCTTTTGCTCGATCTTTTTCCGCAGCTCCCGGTTGGAGGCCGGGTAGGTGCGGTCAATGGGCACGCCCAGCACCCCGATGGTGGGGCAGTTTTCCTTCACTGCGGCCCGGTGCCCGGCGCTGTCCAGCCCATCGGCCAGACCGCTGACGATGATGGCCCCGTTTTTGGCCAGCCCGCTGCCCAGGTCTGCCGCCGCCTGCAGGCCGTACTCGGTGGGCCTGCGGCTGCCCACCATCCCCACAGCCCCCGGCTCATTGAGCCAGAGGGGGTCGCCGGTACAGTAGAGCACCAGCGGCATATCGGGAATGCGGGAAAACGCCAGCGGGTAATCCGGGTCGTCATAGGGCAGGATGCGGATATTCCGCGCCGCGCACCGCCGCGCAAAGGCCCGGTAATGCGCCGGGGTGTTGTCGGGCAGGTTGGCCCGGGCAAAGGCCGGGCTGCCCACCGCTTTGCGGAACGCATCGGAATCCCGGTTCTCCCAGGCCTCCTGCGCCCCGCCGAACACATCCAGCACCCGGCCTGCATGGCTGCTGCCCGCCCCCAGCGTGTTTGCCAGCCAGAGCCAGCAGAGCAGCGGGTCGGGGGCCGGTTCGGGCGGGAAAAGACTGGTCTGGCCGAAGCCGGGCCCGGTCACAGGCTCTCCTCCCGGAAATGCCACAGCAGGATGCTGCCCGCAATGCCGGCGTTCAGGCTTTCCACCCGGTCGGTCATGGGGATGCGCACGGTGCCGCTGCAGGCAGCAATGGTCTCTTCCGTCAGGCCCTGGCCCTCACTGCCGATGACTACGCAGACACCGCCCGGGTAACCGGGCCGGGCCGCGCTCAGGGGCTGGCTCTGGTAGAGTGCCGCCGCAAGGCAGGTGATGTTCTTTGCCCGCAGGGCGGCAATGGCGGCAGGCATTGCCCCCACCTCCATCACCGGCACCCGCACGGCGGCCCCCATGGAGGCCCGCAGGGTCTTGGGGGCAAACACGCTGGCACAGCCATCGCTCAGCAGCACGCCGTCAAAGCCGAACGCGGCGGCAGAGCGCAGCAGCGTGCCCACGTTGCCGGGGTCCTGCACCCGCTCAAGCGCCAGATACCGCCCGCCGGTCTTTGCCTCGTCCAGCGTGTGCACCGGGGTGCGGAAGATGCCGAACACGCCCTGATGGGTGCCCACATCGGCCAGCTTATCGGCCACATGGTCCTCCACCAGATAGTGTTCCCCGGGCAGCCCGGCCAGCTCCGGGCACTTTTCCAGCGCTGCCTCGGTGCAGAACAGGGTCTCCAGCGCCGCGCCGCGGCAGAGCTCCGGGCAGAGCTTGCGGCCCTCGGCCAGAAATTTCCCCTCACTGCGCCGGAACGCCCCGCTGGAAGCAAGGCGGCAGGCATATTTGATCTTTGCGTTTTCCCGGCTGGTGATCTTTTCCATGCGGTCCTCCAGAAGATACTAAAATATACAAAAAGGACGCCCGCGTATTTACTACGCGCGGGCGTCTTTCAGGTCTTTATCAGGCGTTTTTCACGGTCTCGACCAGAGCAGCAAAGCTCTGAGGATCGTTGATGGCCATCTCGCTCAGCATCTTGCGGTTCAGCTCGATGCCTGCCTTCTTCAGGCCAGCCATGAAGGTGGAGTAGTTCATGCCCAGAGGACGAACTGCGTTGTTGATGCGGCAGATCCACAGGTTGCGGAACTGGCGCTTCTTCATGCGGCGGCCAGCCAGAGCGTAGTTGCCGCTCTTCATGACCTGCTGCTTGGCCATCTTAAAGTGCTTGCTCTTGCAGCCATAGAAGCCCTTAGCCAGCTTCAGCATCTTCTTACGACGTTTGTGAGTCATGGTTGCGCCCTTGATACGTGCCATTTTTTATATCTCCTTTAGTTATCTCTTAGAATGTCTTTGCCTGCGGCTCGCACTTAGGCGTAGGGCAGCATGCTCTTGATGGTAGCGGCGTTGGTCTTGTCAACGTAGTTGGGCTGACGGTAGCCACGGGTCAGCTTGGTGGTCTTCTTGGTCAGGATGTGGCTGCGGAATGCGTGACCGCGCTTGATCTTGCCGTTCTTGGTCAGCTTAAAGCGCTTCTTAGCGCCGGAATGCGTCTTCAGTTTCATCTTAGCCATTTTAGTTTCCTCCTAAAATTAGTCCTTATTGGGTTTCGGGATCAGCAGAATGGACATCGTGCGGCCCTCGAGCACCGGCGGCTTATCCATGCTTGCCTGGGGCAGAGCCTCGGCAAAGCGTTTCAGCACGTCAGCACCCAGAGCACTGTGCGCCATCTCACGGCCGCGGAAGCGGATCGAAGCCTTCACCTTGTGACCAGCGGCCAGGAACTTGGCGGTCTGGTTCAACTTGGTGTTGAAGTCGTTGGTGTCAATATTGAGCGAAAGGCGGGTCTCCTTGACCTCGACCACTTTCTGGTTCTTCTTGGCTTCCTTCTCCTTCTTCTGCTGTTCAAAACGGTATTTGCCGTAATCCAGCACCTTGCACACAGGCGGGGTAGCCTGCGGTGCGATCTTGACCAGATCGAGCCCGGCTTCTTCTGCAGCGCGCATGGCCACCTGAATGGACACAACGCCCTTCTGCTCGCCATCGGCACCGATCAGGCGAACTTCACGATCACGGATCTGACCGTTGATCTCCAGTTCCTTCGACTTTCCAGCGGTAGCGATAATGAATGCACCTCCAAACAATAATCCATAGTGTTGCAATATTTGGCATAGAAAACGCGGCCGCCCATTTGCAGGACAGCCGCGCGAAATTTCACACAAAAGCGCAGTTCGTTCAAAGAATCGAACCGTGTTTGGGTATAGCCCGGGGATTCCGACCCCACAAGGCGAGCGCGGCACAGGCCGTAGCTGCTTTCTTTACCAGAACAGTTTACCACACCCACAAAGCCCTGTCAAGCACTTTTACGCGATTTTGCAATAAAATATTCGTACAGAGCATTACTTGACCTCGATCAGCTTCCCCAGTTCCAGCGAGTAGATGCCCTTATAGGTCACCGGCTTCGGGGCAAAGCGCTTGCTGATGGCAAGGGCATAGAGGTCAAGCTGGGCGCGATAGGCGGCAAGGAAGTCCGCTTCGGATTTTCGGCGGTCCGTCTTGTAATCCAGCAGCTCCAGGTGGTCCGGGAACACCAGCACCAGGTCAGCGATGCCCTGCACCAGCACCTTTGCCTGTGCCACGGCAGCGCTGTCGGCGGGGGCAGTGCCCTGGGCGGTCAGCACCTCGGCGGCAGGCAGGGCCGTGATGAAGTCCAGCTCCCGCAGCACCTCGTCCGCAGCGCAGATGCGCGCAAAGGCTTCGCTCTCCACAAAGCGGCGGATGCGCCCTGCATCCAGCTTCTCCGCAATTTCGGACGCGGTGAGCTTTGCTTCCACCTGCCGGTCACGCTCGGCGGGGATCGCCGTTTCCAGCGTGCCTGCCTGTTTTGCCGCTGCAAGAGCCGCAAAATCGGCGTGCTCCAGGAAGGCGTGAAGGGCCGTGCCCATCTCGGCGGCGGTCAGGCCGTCCTTTGCCAGAAAGCCCGGTCGCTCCAGCGTGGTCTGCTCTGCCTTGTGGACGATGCCGGTCACACTGACCTTGGCGGGCACTCCGGCCAGCTCTGCCGCCGGGTACTGCCAGGCAAAGCCCTGCCGCAGTGCCTCGGTCAAAGCCGGGTCTGCCTGGATCAGCGGCCTTTCCTCAGGTTCCGGGTCGGTCGGCTCCACGCCCTCGGGCAGCGCCTGCTGCACCGTCAGGGCAATGGTGCTTCCGGTATCTGCAAAGGGCAGTTCCAGATCCTCGGCCAGCCGGCGCAGAGGGCCGCCGTTGGGGTGGACGAGCAGGGCCGCGCGGAGCCAGTCGGCAAAGCTGTTTGCCTGCCGGCAGAGCGTCTGCCCCGCCCCGGCTTCGAGGAAGGCCGCCGCTCTGGTAAAGGGGTTGGAGGTCTTTCCGATGCCCAGCGGCACGGTCAGGATGAGCTTATCCTGCGCGCGGGTCAGCGCCACATAGAGCAGGCGCATCTGCTCACTGCGCATCTCGGCGGCGTGGACATTGGAGAGCGCCGTGTAAGCCGCCGTCTTGTACGCGCCCTCGCCCTCCTCGGGGCGCAGGCGCAGGCCCGCCCCATACATCCGATGCAGGAGCACCGGCTGACGGGTATCGGCGGCATTGAAGCGACGGGCCGTGTCGGCCACGAACACCACCGGGAACTGCAGGCCCTTGGAGCGGTGGATGGTCATCACGGTCACACAGCCGGGGCGGGAGCCGCCGGGCACGGTATCCTGCCCCGTGGAGCCTGCCAGCGCCGCAGCGTCAATGGCCCGCACCAGCGCCGAGATGCCGCCGGAGCCGGCCCCGGCACAGAAGGAAGCAAACCGCCGGGCATCCTCCCGGCGGCGGGCACCGTTTTCCATCACGCCCAGTGCGGCAAGGTAGCCGGTGGAAGCAAAGATCTCCTCCAGCAGCTGTTCTGCCGGGGCACTGCGGGCCATCCGTCGCAGCTCGGTCAGCCGGGCATAGAACGCCCGGACTTTTCCGGTAAAAGAGGTGTCTTCCCCGCTGTTCACGGTGAGCAGCAGCGCGCCGTAGAGGCTGATGCGCTGGGGGGCGTTTTCCCCCTGCTGCTTCTGGATCTCTTCGGCTCTGGCCCGCAGGCGGACAAGGTCGTCATCGGTGAAACCGAACAGCGGGCCCAGCATGGCGGCGGCAAGATAGATATCCTGCGCCGGGTTGTCAATGACCTTCAGCAGGGCGATGAGGGGCCGGATGTGGGGAGCATCCAGCAGGTTTTCGCGGGCATCCGCATACACCGGGATGCCCCGGGCGGTCAGTGCTTCCACATAGGCCGGAAAATCAATGCGCGCCGCCAGCAGGATGCAGCAGTCTTCGTACTGCACCGGGCGGGTGGCACTGCCATCCCGCACCGGCTCACCGCTCTGCACCATCTCCTCGATGCGCCGGGCGATCCAGCCCGCGTCCGTTTCGGCGGTGTCATCGGGCAGGAAATGCGCCTCCACGCTGCCCGTGTATTCCCCGGGTGCCCCGCAGATCAGCCGCTGGCCGTCGCCGTAGGCCGTGTCGCCGAGTTCCGGGGACATGAGCCGCTCGAACAGGAAGTTGATCCCTTCCACCACCTGCGGAGCCGAGCGGAAGTTGGCATCCAGCGCCAGCATGGCATCGGTGCCGGGGGCACCTTCTGCCGGGCGGGGCCGCGCCGTTCCGCCGGGCAGGGCGGGCCAGCTGTCCAGTTTTTCCCGGAAGATGCTGGGGTCTGCCTGCCGGAAGCGGTAGATGCTCTGCTTCAGATCTCCCACCAGAAAGAGGTCGTCCCCTGCCGGGGATGCAAGGCACCGGTACAAGGCATCCTGCAGGGCGTTGGTGTCCTGATATTCATCCACCATCACGGCGGCGTAGTTCTGCCGGATGACCCCGCACAGCGCAGTGGGGGTGCCGTCCGGGTCACGGAGCAGACGGAGGGCCTGATGCTCAAAGTCACTGAACTCCAGCAGCTTCCGGTCCCTCTTTTTGGCCGAGAACCGGGCATCGAAATCCCGCACCGCCACGAACAGCGCCCGCAGGCGGGGCTCTGCGGCCCTGCGGTCTGCCTCAGCCTCCTCCTCACTGCAGGGGATCAGCTCAAGGATCTGCGCAAACAGGGCAGCGCCCTCATCGGCGCGGGTGCGGATGACTTTTTTGTGTTCGCCGTTCAGCCGCTTTTTCATTCCTTTCAGGCCGGGCAGTTCCTCCATGCCCAGCACATAGGGGGTCAGCAGATCGTAAAGCGGAGTCCACTCCCCCGCCACAGCCAGCTGTTCCACCCTGCCCAGCAGGGCGGCAGCCTTGTCCAGCCGTTCCTGGGCATCGGTATATTTTTCCAGCACGGCATTCTTTGCCTTTTCCCGGGCAGAGGGCGTTTTCTTTTCCTCGGCATCGGCCAGCTCCTGCTCCCGGTCGCCCGGGCAGTCGGCCAGCGCGGCGCGGAACAGTTCCCCTGCTGCCCTGGCACTGCGGGCGGCTTCGGCCAGCAGCAGATCATGCCAGCAGGTGGCAGCAAAGCCGTTTTCCTCCTGCCACGGAGCCAGAAATTCCTCCAGCTTTTTGTCGTAATCGGGCAGGGCGCGCAGGAAATCGTAGACATGCAGGATCGTCTCGCCCGCCGCGCGGTCGGTGCGGCCCTTGCCGTAGAGGTCGGCAAAGGCGCAGAAATCCGGGTCGCGGTAGGCATTTTCCAGCGTCTCGCTCAGGGCAGAGGCCCGCAGGAGCTCCACACTGCCGGGGTCTGCGGGGGAAAAGTCCGGCGGGATATCCAGCGCCTGAAAGTGCTTGCGCAGCAGGTCCAGACAGAAGGCATCGATGGTGCAGATGGGTGCGCGCTGCAGCAGCATCCGCTGGCGGCGCAGCGCGCCATTGCCGGGTTCCGCCTGGCTGCGCTTCAGAAGCGCCTGCCCGATGCGTGCCCGCAGCTCTGCCGCCGCCGCATTGGTAAAGGTGACGATGAGCAGACGGTCCGCATCCACAGGATGCTCCGGGTCGGTGATGAGCCGGACAGCCCGCTCGGTCAGAACAGCCGTTTTGCCGCTGCCCGCCGCCGCGCTCACCAGCAGCGCGCCGCCCCGGTCCTCGATGGCGGCCCGCTGGGCGGGGGTCCACTTGGGTTCACTCATTCCTGTTCCTCCTCTCCCTCTTCGGGCTGCCCGGGAGCCTCAAAGGGCTTTGCGGGGGCCTCCAGCGCCCGCTCTCCGATGCCGGTCTCGTGGCAGCAGACAAAGCCGTAATCACACCACTGGCAGGGGCTCCGGCCCGTGACCAGCGGCTCGGCGGCGATCTGCCCCTCATAGAGCTGCTGGCCCATCCGGGTCACAAGATCATCCAGATGCAGCTGGATGCGGTTCAGCTTGGCGATGTCTGCCCGCTTGTCCTTCTGGTAGGGGCTGGGCGCGCCTTTGTAATAGGAGAAGGGCAGGTATCTGCCGGTCTCGTCGGCATCCATGGCATCGAACAGCTTCTGCTCGTCCCGCACCAGACCGTCCAGCTTGTATTCCACACTGTGGGCCGCCTTTTCGCGGGTGGTGGTCTCAGGGGCCGGGTCGGCCAGCAGGTAGAGCACGCCAGCCGGTTCCGCCCCCGTAAAGCGGCCGCTTTTATCCCGGGTCAGGCTGAACAGGTAGAGCAGCATCTGGCAGTCCAGACCGCAGTAGACTTCCTTCAGGTCCAGCTTTTTGGTGCCGGTCTTGTAGTCCACCACCCGCACCCAGCGGGTGCCGTCCTCCTCCACCCACTCGTCGGCACGGTCCACGGTGCCCACCAGCTGGACAGTGCGCCCGTCCGACAGATGATACACCTGAGCGGGCACGGCATCCTCGCCCCGGCCGATCTTCAGCTCACAGGCCACAGGCTTGAAGCTGGACTGCCGCTGCTCATCCCGCAGGTAGAGCAGCAGGCTCGTCATGCTCTTTTTCAGGCGGGAGAGCAGATAGGCAAAGCGGGCGGTATCCTCGGGCAGATAGCGCTTGGCGTACTCGTCCACCAGCAGCGCGGCAAGGCCCGCCATAGCCTCATCGTCCAGCTCCATAAAGGGCTGCAGCGCCGCCATGGGGTTGTCCGGGCCGGGGTGAGGGTCCAGCGCCATCTGCAGCACCCAGTGCATCAGGGTGCCGCTCTGGTCGGCGGAAAGCTCGGCCCGGCGGCGGGGCCTGAGCCCCAGCACATACTGCAAAAAGTAGCCGTAGCGGCAGGTATAATATTTTTCCAGCTGACTGGGCGAAATGCGCAGCTTCCGCCCCAGCAGCGCTTCCAGCGCAGGCAGGTCATGCACCTGCCGGGGGGCAGTGTCGGCCATCCGGCGCAGCAGGGCAAGGCCCTGCGGCTCGGTCTCGCCGGGGGTGTGCAGGGCTTCTGTCAGGCTGGCACGCTCGGTCTCCGTCAGGGGCCAGCCGCCGCCCAGACAGTCCAGCCCATCTGCAGGGGTGGCCGCAAGGTCCGTCAGTTCCAGCTCCGGGGCAGCGGGGGCCAGTGCTTCCACGAGGGGTTCCAGCGCAGCGCAGAGGGTCTGCCCCTGCCCCTTGGGCCAGCTGAACCACAGCCCCTTTGCAGGGGCAGTCAGGGCCTTGTAGAAGCAGACCTGCTCACGCACCACACGGTTCTCAAAGCAGTCGGGCAGGTCGATTTCCTGCGCCATCAGGGCATCGCGGTCGGCGTGGGTCAGCAGACCCACCTCGCCGGGCGCGGCCGGGAATTCCCCCTCGGCCAGCCCCAGCACAAACACATAGTCCGGCGCGTCCAGACGCATCTTGCCTGCGCTGGCCAGCACCACCGCATCCAGAGTCTGGGGGATGTGCCCCAGGTCGGACGAGCGGAGCAGCAGCCCGAACAGGTCCTCGTATTCGGCCACGGTCACGGTCTGCTCCCCCAGCAGATGGGCCATCTCGTTCAGCAGCCCCATGACCACGTTCCACTCCCGGGCGGCTTCCTCCGCCGCCGGGATGCCCCGGCCCGCGCGGATGGCCTTTACCTGAGCGGCCTGCTGTTCCTCAGCCCCCAGCGTTTTCAGGCAGAAATACACCGCCCGGCTGATGGCCTCGGCATTGACCCCGCGCACCTTGGCCCGGAATGCATCCACTGCCCCCACGAGCAGGGCACGGGCATGTTCTGCCCGCTCCCGGTTGCGGAGGTCCTCTTCGGTCAGCTCCTGTTCCCCAAAGCCCTTGGGGCTGCGCTCAAACTTCTCCCGCCAGGCCGCCGCTGTGGGGGCCCAGGTGTAGGCATAGTTTTCCAGCGCACAGACCTGCTCCTCGCTCAGGGCACACAGGCCGGTTTTGGCAAGGGTGGTCAGGTTCTCGGTCAGGTCGGCTCCCCGGGCGATCTCCAGCAGGGCCCGCACCGCCGTGGCCGGGGCGCTGAATTCCGGGGTGCTGGGTTCATCGCAGTACAGGGGGATCTCCGCCATCCGGAATTCATACCGGACAGCGGCACGATACTTGGCGATATCGCGGCAGACCACAGCGATCTTTCCGCACCGCACACCCTGCCGCATCAGCCGCCGGATGGCACCGGCAGCGGCACGGGCCTCCTCCTCCCGGCTGGGCGCGGCAAAAAGCCGCACCTCGCCCGCCGGGGCATCCGCGGTGCAGCTGCCGGTCTCCAGCAGCTCTGCCACTGCAGCAAGGCCCGGGGCGTTCCGGTGGCGCAGGTCCTTGCGCAACAGCTGCGGAACGGCCACCTCTGCCCCGTTTTTCCGGGCCAGCTGGCGCAGCTGCGCCGCCACCTGCTTGGCCCCGGAGAACAGGCTCAGGTCACCGGGCAGCAAGGGGGCTCCATCATCGCAGAGGGCCACCGTCACGCTGGGCAGCGCCGCCAGCATGGCCCCCAGCAGCCGCTTTTTGGGGGCGTTGAAGGTATCGAACTCATCAATGAACACCGCCCGGTCCCGCAGAAACTCCGGCAGGCTGTGCCGGGCCAGTGCTTCCTCCAGCCGGGCTCCAGCCAGCTCCAGCCGGTCAGAGGGGTCCATGCCGCTGCGGGCCAGCAGGGTCTCGTAGCCCTGAAAGATGAGGGCCAGCTCACTGAGCTTACCGCTCTCGGCCCCGCAGGCACCGGCCAGCTGTGCCAGCTGCTGGCCGGAAAGGCCCGCGCTCTTCAGCTCATCGATGGTCTGAGCCGCCATCTGGCAAAAGGCCGCACTGCGCCGGTGGCGGTGATAATAGTGGACATTGTCCTGCAGCTCCTCCAGCGCCCGGCGCACCAGCACGGCACGGCCTGCATCAGAGAGGGTCTGCACCGCCGCACCGCCCTCGGTGGAAAGGATCTTTTCTGCCAGACTGGTAAAAGAGAAACTCTCCACCATGCCGGACAGGGCATCTCCCAGCTCACGGTAGATGCGGCCCTCGGTGCTGGAAGTGAATTGCTCCGGCACCAGCAGGATGCTTTTTTCGCCTTTTTCGGCCCGGGCGCGGATGCGCTGGTACAGCAGCGTTGTTTTTCCGCTGCCGGAGCCGCCCAGAAGTAGCTGTAACATTGTTTTTCTCACTTTCTATAACGAGCTCACCCTCTCAGTCAAAGCCTGCGGCTTTGCCAGCTCTCCCGAAGGGAGAGCCTTTGGCATATCGGGTCAGCCCTGCGCAATGGATAATAATTGAGTTTATTGTACCGCAAAATTGAAGAAAAATCTATTCTGTGGTAAACTGAGGAAAAACAGCAAAACAGGAGGGGCTCTCCCCATGAAGATTCTAGCAGTTGATTACGGTGCCAGCCGCACGGGGCTTGCGGTCTGCGACCCCACCGAGTTCCTGACCACGCCCATCACCCCGCAGATCACCCTGAAGGCCCGGCCCAAGGTGGCCGCCGAGGTCTGCCGCATTGCCCAGGAGCAGAAGGCAGAGCTCATTGTGGTGGGCCTGCCGCTCAACATGGACGGCACCGAGGGCGAGCGCGCCGAGAAGAGCCGCAAGCTGGGCAAGACTTTGCAGATCTGGAGCGGCCTGCCCGTGCGGATGTGGGACGAGCGGCAGTCCACCTGTGAAGCCGCCGACATCCTGGATGAGGTGGGAACTTTTGGTGCCCACCGCAAGGCCATTCTGGATTCCGTCAGCGCCACGGTCATTCTGGAGGATTACCTCGCCTGGCGCAAAGAGCACCCCGGCGAAATTTGAACCGGAATAGCACAAAACCGGCTTTCCTGCTGCCACAGGAAAGCCGGTTTTGTCATTTTCAGCTGTTACTGCGCCTGATATGTCTCAATGCTGACGCTGTTGATGGTGATCGTTTCCGTGGGCTTCTGGTTCTCATCCACGGCGGCCTGAGCGATGGTGTCCACCACGTCCATCCCCTCGTACACCTGGCCCAGCACGGTATCGGTGTAGTCGAGGTAGGGTGCGCCGCCGGCGGTCTGGTAGGCCGAAACGACCTCAGCGCGGTAGCCTGCACTGTTCATCTGGTCGGTGAGTTCCTGGGTGATGGAATCCCCGCCGGGCAGAGTGGACATGATATAAAAGACGCTGGCGCACTTGCCGGAGGAGTCCGCCGCCATGCAGAGGGCACCGGAATAATGGTGGAGCTTGTCGGTGGCCTCAGCCGGGTAGCGGCTGCCGTTCCAGATGGTGGTGCCCTTGCCGTCAGCACCCTGACCGGCTTCCACCACAAAGTCCTGCTCCACACGGGTTACGGTCAGGCCGTTATAGTAGCCCGCCTGCACCAGACCCACAAAGTTATCGTAGGCCTGCGGGGCCTGCTCCGGGAAGAGCACCGCCCGGAACACACCCGCCGTGGTATCGAACACCGCCACGGGTTCCCCCGCCGCCGGGTGGGTGAACTGCAGCTCGGTCGATTCCACCGCCGGGCGGGTGATGGTCTTTGTTCCGGCTCCGCTGCTGCCGCCGATGTTTTTCACAAGGCTGCAGCCGGACAGTGCAAAACTCACGGCCAGCAGCAGCGCCGCCAGCCGGACACGGGTCTTATTCATAAACAGATCCCTCCGTTCATATTCTGATAGCAGTTCCCCCGCACGCGGGAGATACACAGAATTCAGTATAGCATATTTCTGCCCGGGAAGCGAGAGGGAAATGCGTGAAAATTTGTCGTGCATTTTCTGTGTGAAAAACATCTTGACGAGCAGGCAAAAAAACGCTACACTATAAGCACAGCAAGGGACGGCGGGAACGCAGCAGATCCCGGGCTGTGTGCGTAATTTTATTTGAGTACCATCCCTTTGATTGGGTTTGGATAGACAGGAGAACGTATCTTATGGCAGAAGAGATCAAGAACCCGAACACCGAAGAGGAATATCAGCCCGATCTGATGACTCTTGAGGATGAGGACGGCAATGAGGTCACGTTTGAAGTGATCGATGCACTGGACCATAAGGGCGTGCATTACCTTGCAGTTGTCGAATACGCAGAGGATGAAGAGGATGTCAACGAGGACGCACAGCTGGTCATCCTGAGCGTGGGCGAGGACAGCGAGGGCGAATATCTGGACGTTGTGGAGGATGACGAGACTCTGATGGAAGTCAGCAAGCTGTTTGAGCAGCGCCTGAGCGACCAGTTCGAGATCGAGTAATTCCCCTGCACAGACAGATTCCCAGGCAAGACTTCCTGCCCGGCGCGATTTGTTGCGGTTTATATGATCCTACTAATCATTCAACGGGAGCCCGGAGTTCTCCGGCGGATTGCAGACCTCCCCGCCATGGGTCGACCATGGAGGTTCGATGAGGAAGCGTGAATCCGGCGACAGGGCACCCACCTGTCCGTAAGGGTAGGTTTGATTGCCGCAGACGACCGGGCGGGATCTTTTTATAGCATTGCATCCACCGCTGGCCTGCCACAAAGCCAGTGTGTGGATTTTTTTATAGGATGACCTCTCAGGCGCTGATGCCCCCGCTCCCCTATCAGGAGAGGTGGCATTGCGCAGCAATGACGGAGAGGTTTTGGTGATGATGGAAAGGATGTGCATTGCGGTATGAAAAGCGAACATCTTGTGGGGACGAGCATCCCCCGTTTCACCTACGACACCCCCACGGTGCCGGGCAATGATTTCTACGCCCTGTGCGAGGGGGAGCATCCGCTGTGCATGATCTTCCTGCCCGGGTTCGACCACCCTGTCAGCCGCGAATATATCACCCGCTACCTGAAAACGCTGCCCCAGCTCAAGGGGGCACGGCTTGTCTGTGTGGTGCGTTCCTCGGCGCAGGCGGTGGCAAAGGCCACCCACGGCTCAGATTTCCCCTTTCCTGTCATCTGCGACGGCCCCGGCGTACTGTACGGCTATCTGGGCGTAGAGCAGACCCGCGGCCTGCTGAGCTGGAGCTTTGCGGCCCAGAAGATCTACAAGGCCGCCAGAGATGCCGGTTACCACTACGACACCAAAGCCCCTCAGCTGCTGCCGCTGACGCTGGTGGTGGGCCATCTGGGCAAGATCCTGTTCACCCACTCGGGCCGCAGCCAGACCGACCTGCCCGAGGACTGCGCCGCCATCAGCGAGATCGTGCGGGCTGTGGAAAAGGCCACTTCCCCCACCGACGGCCCCGCAGACCCCCACTGCTCGGACGAGACCCTTACCCTGCCTGATCTGGTGGGGTGGGATAACTGAATGATCCACAAAAACGGCTGCTGCACATTTTCCGTGCAGCAGCCGTTTTTTCATTCTTCCGTTTCCTCTGCAAACAGCCCCGGGATGCCGCAGACAGCGGCCACGCCCACCACCGTAAACACGATGCGCGACCAGATGGAGCTGCTGCCGCCCAGCAGCCAGCCCACAAAGTCAAACTGGAACAAGCCCACAAGCCCCCAGTTGATGCCGCCAATGATCATCAGGATCAGGCACACTTTATAAAAGGTCTGCACAAAAAGACCTCCTTTCCTTTGAGCAGTTTTCCCCATTGGAAAGGAGGTTATGCATATTACAGCATCCACTTCGGGCTGATGACCCGCGCGCCGCCCCGATCGGGCCGGGCCACATACACCTGCGGCCACTGCGCCCTGACAGCCTCGGCGGCGCTTCGGGCAGCTTCTTCGCTCTCAAAGATGCCAAACACAGCCGCGCCGCTGCCGGTCATCAGGGCAGTGACAGCGCCGTTCTCTTTCAGCGCGGTCTTGATGGCCTCGTTGTCTCTGGCACCGCTGCATTCCTCCAGCGCGTTGCCTGCGGCGGCACACACACCTGCCAGATCCTCGGCGCGGATCGCCTTTTCCTGGGCTTCGCAGTCGGGGTGGGTGCTGCTGCCCACTTTGTCATAAGCGGCAAAGGCCTCCGGGGTGGAAACGCCGTAATCGGGCATGACCACCGTGAACCAGCAGTCCGGGCAGGGCGGCAGGGCTTTCATCACATCGCCCACGCCCTGCACCCGGCAGGTGCCGCCCATCAGGGCAAAGGGCACATCCGCGCCGATCTTTGCCCCCAGCGCGCAGAGCTCACTCATGGAGAGCTTTGCGCCGTAAAGGACGTTCAGGCCCACCAGCACACCGGCGGCATCGGCGCTGCCGCCCGCCATACCGGCACGCACCGGCACATTCTTGTAAATGGTGATCTCTACACCCGCCAGCAGGCCGGTATAGTGGAAGAAGGCCAGCGCCGCCTTGATGGCCGTGTTGGAATCGTTGGCGGCCACCGGGCTGCCCGGCAGGGTCAGGCTCAGGTTCTGGCTGCGGCGCAGCATCACCCGCTCGTACAGGGTGATGGCCTGCATTGTCATATCCAGGTTATGGTAGCCGTTGGGCAGCAGGCCCACCACATCCAGTGCCAGATTCAGCTTGGCCGGGGCCAGAACGGTCACGCAGTTCAGTTTTGCCATCGTTCTTCCTCCTCACTGCTCTCCGCTGTTGATGCCGTTTTCTTTCAGGAACTCCCGGATGCGCTTCATGGCCTCGGTCAGGTGCTCCACGCTGTAAGCATAGGAAACACGGCAGTAGCCCTCGCCGGATGCGCCAAAGGCATCGCCGGGCACCAGCGCAACATGCTTCTGCTCCAGCAGCTTTGTGCAGAACTCCTGGCTGGTCATACCGGTGCTCTTGATGCAGGGGAAGGCGTAGAACGCACCCCGCGGCTCAAAGCAGGTCAGGCCCATAGAGTTAAAGCCGTGCACCACCAGGCGGCGGCGCATGTTGTACTCATCCCGCATCTTGTCGATCTCACCGTCGCACTCCCGCAGGGCGGTGATGGCCGCATACTGGCTGGTGGTGGGGGCGCTCATAATGGCGCTCTGGTGGATCTTGGTCATAATTTTGATGATGGGAGCCGGGCCGCAGGCATAGCCCAAGCGCCAGCCGGTCATGGCATAACTCTTGGAAAAACCATTCACCACAATGGTCCGCTCGGCCATGCCGGGCAGGGTAGCAATGGAGACATGGGGCCGCAGGCCGTAGTTCAGCTCGGCGTAGATCTCATCCGAAAGCACCATGACGTTGGTATCCCGCAGGACCTCCGCAATGGCTTCCAGGTCCTCCCGCTCCATCACCGCACCGGTGGGGTTGTTGGGGAACGGCATGATAAGGAGCTTGGTCTTGGGGGTGATGGCGGCTTTCAGGGCCTCGGGCCTGAGGCGGAACTCATCCTCCTGGCGGCAGGGCACATGCACCGGCACACCGCCGGACAGGGTGGTGATGGGCTCATAGCAGACAAAGCAGGGCTCCGGGATGATCACCTCATCCCCGGGCTGCACGATGGTGCGGATGCACATATCAATGGCTTCGCTGCCGCCCACGGTCACCAGCACCTCCCGCAGGGGGTCGTAGTGCAGGTGCATCCGGCGCTCCAGATATCTGCAGATCTCCGCCCGCAGCTCTTTCAGGCCTGCGTTGGCGGTGTAGCGGGTGCGGCCATGCTCCAGGCTCTCGATGCCTGCTTCCCGCACAGCCCACGGTGTTTTGAAATCCGGCTCGCCCACGCCCAGACTGATGCACTCGGGCATATCAGCGGCCAGATCGAAGAATTTGCGGATGCCGGAGGGGCGCATCTCCCGTGCGGCAGGCGCGATCAGTTTATCGTAATCCATCACAGAACCGTGCACTCTCTTTCATCGATCTCTTCGTCCTGATACAGGCGGCCCTCTTTTTTATAGGTGCGCAGGACAAAATGGGTGGCAGTGGACAGCACATCGTCCAGCGGGCTCAGGCGCTTTGCCACGAACAGGGCGATTTCCTGGAAGGTCTGGCCCTTGATGACCAGCTGCAGGTCATAGCCGCCGCTCATCAGCAGCACGCTCTCCACCTCGTCAAAGGCAGCAATGGTGGCTGCGATCTCATCAAAGCCGCGGCTCTTCTTGGGGCTGACGTTCAGCTCGATGACTGCTTCCACCCGGTTCACCCCGGCCTTTTCCCAGTCCACAAGGGTCTTGTAGCCCTTGATGATGCCCTGCGCCCGGGCCAGGTCGATCATAGCCGCCACCTCGGCGGGGGATTTATTCAGCATGGTGGCAATGTCCTCAATGGGCAGCCGCGCATTGTCTTCCAGAATCTTCAAAAGCTGTTCCATGGTCATTTCTCCTTTGTTTTGCACGGGTGGGCGTACCCGCCCCGCTGTTATTTTTCAGTATAGCACAAGAATCGCCGCTTTGCATCTTGTTTTTTTACATCAAAGCGGTATAGAATGTCTTTTCCGCCTGAAAACTGCTCTTTTTTCCAAAAAGAGTGTTCAAAAATCGGCAAATCTGCTATACTGAAATTAAACCCTTCCGTCAAAGCCTGACGGCTTTGCCACCTCCCCTAATAGGGGCGGCCTTGGCAGAATGATACAGTTTGTGCGGAACGGGGAACTTGCAAAACTCCACGCAACGCCAGAGGCCCCACTACCAGGGGGGGCTGGCGCGAAGCGCCTGAGGGGTTTTTACCAGAAACAATGGGGGTAAGGAATATGAAAGCGTTTATCACTGTCATCGGACACGATACCGTGGGCGTTGTTGCCAAAGTGGCCGCCCTTTGCTGCGAGCTGAACATCAACATTGAGGATGTGACCCAGAGCGTTCTGCAGGGCATGTTTGCCATGATCATGCTGGTGGACATCTCCAAGTGCAGCGTCAGCCATGAGGAGCTGCACGCCCGCACCGATGCTCTGGCCAAGGAGATGGGGATGCAGATCAATCTGACCCGTCAGGAAGTTTTTGACGCGATGCATACCATCTAACAGACAAGACCTCTCAGACGCTTTGCGCCAGCTCCCTGAATAGAGGTGGCATTGCGAAGCAATGACGGAGAGGTTCAGAAAGGATACTCTTATGAGCATGATGAATACCGGCGACATCCTCGAGACCATCGAGATGTTCACGCAGGACAATCTGGACGTGCGCACGGTCACCATGGGCATCAGCCTGCTGGACTGCATTGATCCGGACCCGAAGAAGGCCTGCGAAAAGATTTACAACAAGATCACCACCAAGGCAGCCGATCTGGTGCCCGCCGTGGAGCATATCAGCGCCGAGTACGGCATTCCCATCATCAACAAGCGGATCAGCGTCACCCCCATTGCCATGCTGCTGGGTGCCTGCCCCGATGCAGACCCCGTGGACTTTGCCAAGGCACTGGATGCCGCAGGCAAAAAGGTGGGCGTGAACTTTGTGGGCGGCTACACCGCCCTTGTGCACAAGGGCTTCTCGGCCGGTGACCGCCGCCTGATCGAGTCCATCCCCCGCGCACTGGCCGAGACCGACATCGTGTGCAGCTCGGTGAATATCGGTGCCACCAAGGCGGGCCTGAACATGGATGCCATCAAGCTGATGGGCGAAGCCGTGAAGAAGGCCAGTGAGCTGACCGCCGACCGCCAGTGCATCGGCGCGGCAAAGCTGGTGGTGTTCTGCAACGCACCCGAGGACAATCCCTTCATGGCTGGTGCATTCCACGGCCCCGGCGAGCCCGACTGTGAGATCCACGTCGGCGTTTCCGGCCCCGGTGCTGTGCGCGCCGCGCTGGCAAAGCTGCCCAAGGATGCTCCCATCGACGAGGTGGCGGAGCTGGTCAAGCGCACCGCCTTCAAGATCACCCGCGTGGGCCAGCTGGTGGCCAATCTGGCCTCCAAGGCTCTGGGCGTGCCCGCGGGCATCATCGACCTTTCGCTGGCCCCCACCCCTGCTGTGGGCGACAGCGTGGCCAACATTCTGGAAGAGATGGGCCTTGAGACCTGCGGCTGCTGCGGCACCACGGCCTGCCTGGCCCTGCTGAACGATGCTGTGAAGAAGGGCGGCGTGATGGCCTCCAACCATGTGGGCGGCCTCTCCGGTGCCTTTATCCCCGTCAGCGAGGACGACGGCATGATCCACGCCGCCGAGTGCGGCTGCCTGACCATCGAAAAGCTGGAAGCCATGACAGCTGTCTGCTCGGTGGGCATCGATATGGTCATCATCCCCGGCGACACCACCCCCGCTGTCATCAGCGCCCTGATCGCCGACGAAGCCGCCATTGGCATGGTGAACAGCAAGACCACCGCTGTCCGCGTCATTCCCGCCATCGGCCGCAAGGCAGGCGAGATCCTGGATTTCGGCGGTCTGCTGGGCTATGGTCCCATCATGCCGGTCAATCAGCGTGACCCCTCGGTGTTCATCAACCGCGGCGGCCGCCTGCCGGCTCCCATGCAGTCCCTGAAGAACTAAAAGGAACAACCCTCTCAGTCAATGCTTCGCATTGCCAGCTCCCCCGAAGGGGGAGCCCTTGGCATTACAGTCAGGCTTCACTGCAAAAATCAAGTATCAGAATAAAATGTGTCAAACAGGCCCATTCTCTGGTTATCATTTCCAGAAAAGGGGCCTGTTTTTTATGCTGCCATTCTTTGCCCGCACGCTCACCCGCCGTGAGATGGCGCTGGGGTGCGCCGTGCTTTCCCTTGCGCTGCTCCTGAGCGCCCTGCCTGCTGCCCTGCGCTGGGGGCAGGCACAGCTGGACACCGGAGCCCTCCTCTGTGCCGACACCCTGCGCTTCCACATCCGGGCCGACAGCGATTCCCCTGCCGACCAGACCGTCAAGCTCGCCGTGCGGGATGCTGTTCTGGCCTACGCCGATGTCCACTGCACCGCACAGGACAAGCCTGCCGCTCTGCGCTGGGCGGCAGAGAACCTGCCCGCACTGGAGCTGACGGCCCGGGCCGTGCTGGCAAGGCGGGGGATCTTTTCCACCGTTACGGTACAGCTGGTGGAAATGTACTTTGATACCACCCGCTATTCCACCGGCATCCTGCCCGCCGGGCGGTATCTGGCTCTGCGCATCGACCTGGGCGGCAACGCCCGCCACGGCAAAAACTGGTGGTGCGTGCTCTACCCTGGGCTGTGCCGCTCTGCCTGCGGCACCTACGCCCTACCGGAGGAAAACGATCTGGTGTGTGGGTCGTATGTGGTGCGGTTCAAATGCGTGGAGTGGTGGCAGCGGGTGACGGCAAACCGGGAGGATACGGTGCTGGTCGAAACAGCCTCGCCCTCTCAGGCGCGAAGCAAAGACGGAGAGGGCAAAAACGCTATGGCACACCTCCCCACAGCGCTGCATACGCTGTCGTGGAAGGAGTGTGACCACAATGGCGATCCCCGCTTATTATTCGTTGATTCAAAAGGGCTCCTACGGCCCGGACGAGGCGCTGGTGCAGACCTGGCTGAACGGCGTGCGTGACCAGTGCAGCTATTACCCCGCACTGACCACAGACGGCCGCTTTGGCACCAGGAGCGAAAACGCCGTGAAAGAATTCCAGCTCCGGAACAATATGAACATGGACGGCAAAGTCGGGGCAAACACCTGGAACGTCCTCTACGCAAAGTACACCGCAAAGCACGGGCTGGCGGTGCCCTATCCCGGCATCGTGATGCGCACCGGCATGTCCGGCGGCACCATCCGGCTCATCCAGCAGAAGCTCAACACGCTGGGGGAGAAGATCGGCACAGACGGAAAGTTCGGCTCCCGGACTGCCGCCGCTGTTCAGCGGTTCCAGCGCCGCAACGGCCTGAACGCTGACGGTGCTGTGGGCAAAGCCACCTGGGAGAAGCTGTTCCCCGCTCGTTAAAAATTTCAATCGGCTCCGGGCAAAAATGCGGTTAAGAGATCTTCACGCCGACAGGCGGGAATCTCCAGCATTTTTGTTCGGAGCCCTCTGCTTTGGGGTTACTAGGGGCGAGCAGCCCCTAGTTCGTGCCTCCCGCGCTTCGAAAGTAGCGGGTGCTTTTCTGGTTCTCTTTTGGCACGCAAAAGAGAACATTCCGTGGTATAATAGAGCCATCCTTTTAGAAAGGGGGCTTCCCCATGCGTTTTCTCCACCTCTCCGACCTGCACCTGGGCAAACGGGTCTGCGAGTTCTCCATGCTGGATGACCAGCGCTATATTTTAGAGCAGATCTTATCCCTGCTCGATTCCCGCCCCGTGGATGCCGTGCTGCTGGCCGGTGACCTGTACGACAAACCCGTGCCGCCTGCCGAGGCGGTCCGCCTGCTGGACTGGTTCCTCACCGAGCTTTCCCACCGGGAGCTGCCGGTGTTCGCCATCTCGGGCAACCACGATTCCGCCGACCGGGTGGCCTTTGGCTCTGCCCTGCTGGCCGAAAGCAGGGTCTACGTCTCACCGGTGTTTTCCGGGCCGCCGGAGCCCATCACCCTCACCGACGCACACGGCCCGGTCGATCTGTACTTACTGCCCTTTTTGAAGCCCGCCATGGTGCGGCACGTCTGGCCGGACGCGCCCATTGAGAGCTACAACGATGCCCTTGCCTGCGTGCTGGATCACTGTTCGCCCGACCCGGCCCGCCGCAGTGTGCTGGTGGCACACCAGTTCGTGGCAGGAGCTGCCTCCTGCGAGAGCGAGGAGCCCAGTGTGGGCGGCATCGACTGGGTGGATGCCGCCCTGTTCGACAAGTTCGACTATGTGGCGCTGGGGCATCTGCACAGCCCCCAGAAGGTGGGCCGGGACACCCTGCGCTACTGCGGAACGCCGCTGAAGTATTCCTTCTCGGAGGCCAGCCAGCACAAGAGCGTGACCTTTGTGGAGCTGGGCGAAAAGGGCAGCGTGACCATTGCCGCTGAACCGCTGGTGCCCCGGCACGATCTGCGGGAGCTGCGCGGCAGCTATATGGAGCTGACCGACCGCCGCAATTACGAGGGCACCGCCGTGGACGACTACCTGCACATCACCCTGACCGATGAGCAGGACATTCCCGAGGCACTGGCCCGCCTGCGGGTCATCTACCCCAACCTGATGCGGCTGGATTACGACAACCGCCGCACCCAGACCCGGCAGGAGCTGGATGCCCCTGCAAAGGCCGAACAGAAAACACCGCTGGAGCACTTTGCGGATTTTTACCAGCTGCAGAACAACCAGCCCCTGACCGATGAGCAGGCGGCATTCTGCCAGCAGCTCATTGAAAGCATCTGGAAGGAGGAGGACGCATGAGACCGCTCAAGCTGACCCTCTCGGCCTTTGGCCCCTATGCAGGCACCACCACCCTGCCGCTGGAGCAATTGGGCAGAGGCGGGCTCTACCTTGTCACCGGTGACACCGGCGCGGGCAAGACCACCCTGTTCGATGCCATCACCTACGCCCTGTACGATCATTCCAGCGGCGGCGTGCGGGATGGGGCCATGCTCCGCAGCAAATACGCAGACCCCGGCACCCCCACCTTTGTGGAGCTGGAATTTGAGGTGCGGGGGCAGCGGTACACCGTCCGGCGCAACCCGGAGTATCTGCGCCCCAAGGCCCGGGGCGAGGGATTCACCACTGAAAAGGCGGATGCCGCCCTGACCTATGCCGACGGCCGCCCGCCTGTGACCAAAGCCAAGGAGGTAACTGCCGCTGTCATTGATATCATCGGGCTGGACTACAACCAATTTTCCCAGATCGCCATGATCGCGCAGGGGCAGTTCACCCGGCTGCTCAACGCCACCACTGAGGAGCGGAGCAAGATCTTCCGGAAGCTGTTCCGCACCCAGCGCTACCAGAAACTGCAGGAGGCGCTGGCCGAGGAAAACTCCGCCCTCACGGCCCGACGCGCCGCCCTGAATGCAAAGCTGGACGCAGTGCTTGCGGGCATCTCGTATGATGCCGCAGACCCGGAGGCCGAAGTGCTGGGGGCACTCTCGGCGCAGATGCCGCCGGACGCAGTGGCCACCCTGCTGGAGGGACTGACCGCCCGGCAGGAAGCCGCCGCCGCACAGGCCGCAGACGCGCTGGCTGCGCTGGACAGGCAATTGAGCACGTTACAGACCACGCTGGGCGCGGCAGAGCAGGCAGAGCGCCAGCAGCAGGAGGTTGCCGAAGAGCTGGCCAAGGCCCGAAGCACCGCCCAGCTGGAATCCGCCAAGGCCAGCACCCGGCGCAAAACACTGGAAGCGCTGGATGCGGCACTCACGGCCTCTGAAGCAGAGCTTGCCGCTCTGGCCGATGCCGACACCCGCCGGGTGGAGCTGGAGGCAGAAGCGGCCCGCCTTGCCCAGCGGGAAACCGCGCTGAACGAGCTGGCCCGGAGCCTGACAGAGTGTCAGCACCGGAACACAGCCGCACGCGCCGCGCAGGAGGCCTACCGGCAGGCGGCGGGCAGACAGACCGAGGCCCATTCTGCCCGTGACACACTGGAGCGTGCTTTTCTGGATGCGCAGGCGGGCCTGCTGGCTCAGACGCTGGAAGAGGGAGCCGCCTGCCCTGTCTGCGGCAGCACCCACCACCCGGCCAAAGCCCACCTGCCCCGCACCGCCCCCACCGAAGTGCAGGTGAACCAAGCCAAGCAGGCCGCCGCCCAGGCCGACAGCGCCGCACAGGAGGCCAGTGCCGCCGCGCGGGAAGCACTGACGCGGGAGCAGGAGGGCCGCGCCCAGCTGCGGAAGGATGCCGAAGCGCTCCTGCCCGAACGGTTCACTTCGCCTGAGGGGCCGGTGCCCCTGACCGTGAGCCTGCTCAAGACTGCGCTGGCCGAGGAGAACGATGCTCTGCACACCGCACAGGCTGACCTGAAGCAGCGCCAGACCAAAAACCATACCGACTGCCGCCGCAAAAAAGAGCTGGAAGCCCAACGCAAAGCACAGGCAGAGCAGCGCACCGCTCTGGAAGCACAGGTGACGGCAGCCCAGCAGGCTGCTGCCGCCGCCCAGGCTGCGGTGCAGACACTGGAAGCCCGGCAGGCTGCGGAGCAGACTGCGCAGCCCCAGATGATCGCGGCGCTCAAGGCAGAGCAGAACGAGCTGCTGGCCCGGCGCAAAGCCCTTGCCGCACAGGAGAAAGACCTGAACGCCCGGCTGCTGCCCAACCGGAGGGCGCTGGCCGATCACCGGAAGCTTGCCGACCAGCGGGACGCGCTGGATGCCCGTTGGCAGTGGGTAAACGCACTGGCCTCCACGGCAGGCGGCACCTTGAGCAGCAAGCAGAAGATCCGGCTGGAGGCCTACATCCAGATGAATTACCTCGACCGCATCCTTATCCACGCCAACACCCGCCTGATGCAGATGACGGCGGGCCAGTACGAGCTGGAGCGCATCGGTGCCGAGAACCAGCGCAGCCAGTCGGGCCTTGACCTGGGAGTCATCGACCACTACAACGGCACCCGCCGCAGTGTCAAGACCCTGTCCGGCGGCGAGAGCTTCAAGGCCTCGCTGGCGCTGGCCCTGGGCCTTTCTGATGAAGTCCAGAGCACCGCAGGCGGCATCCGGCTGGACACCCTCTTCCTCGATGAGGGCTTCGGCTCGCTGGATGAGGAATCGCTGGAGCAGGCCATCCGGGTGCTCTCCGGCCTGACCGAAGGCGACCGACTGGTGGGCATCATCTCCCATGTCGCCGCCCTGAAGGACCGCATCGACCGGCAGGTGGTCGTGCACAAGGAGCGGAGCGGAGGCAGCTGGGTGGAGATTGTGACGTAACCCCACCGACAAAGCCTATCGGCTTTGCCACCTCCCCTGGTAGGGGAGGCCTTGGCAGAGCGGTTCAGCCTGCGCACAAAGGGGAACTCACCAAACTCCATGCAACGCCAGAGGCCCCACTACTAGGGGGGCTGGCAATGCGAAGCATTGACTGAGGGGTTTCACCCCTTTCCCGCATAAACGACCACACCTCCGCACACATTAAGTGCGGAGGTGTTTCTTATGTCCCACAAGCAAAAGTATGTCGGCCCCACATCCAGCCGGGTCAGCCCGCCGCTGGGGGCACTGCCCAGCCAGCCGGACAGCCCGGAGGTGCAGCTGCCGCCGCCGGAACCGGATCTGCCGCCGATCCAGGCGGTCCCCATGACGGACGGCACACCGGCAGCCTGTATGCAGAAAAACGCCAAGGAATTTCTGGCAGGAAATACACCCGGGGTAATGGCGCAGTATGCCCCCGGGCTGTTCAGCACTGAGCAGAAGCGAAACAGCTGCCAGCCCGCACCGGATGACCCAGAGGCGGTAAAAGAACTGGTTCGCCTGCGGGAAGAGGAGCCTTATGGTTGACCCCCTCCGTCACGCTCCGTGCGTCAGCTCCCCTCGCAGGGGAGCCTTTGGCAGGACGTTCCGTTTTGCGGATATCACATCCGGCTCCTGCAAGTAAATTTAAAATTTTCAAATTATTTTCCAATTACCTGTTGAAATCTTCGCCGCGTTCTTATATTATGATAACAAACAAAGCAAAGGCAGGTAAGGAAACATGGCAGAAATCAAATACGAAGTGGTCCAGCGCATTGCAGTGCTGTCTCAGCGGCCCCGCGGCTGGGAGCGCCAGCTCAATCTCATCAGCTGGAATGACGGCGAACCCAAGTACGACATCCGTGATTGGTCCCCGGACGGTACCCGCATGGGCAAGGGCATTTCCCTGAGCGGCGAAGAGCTGGCCATCCTCAAGGGCATTCTGGAAGATCTGGAGCTGTAAGATGGACTACCGCGAGGAGTTTTTGCAAATCTGGCATCAGCATGTCTCCCGCCCGGGCAGCGAAAAGCTGCTGGACTGGCTGGACAACAAGACGGATTTCTTCTCGGCTCCGGCCTCCACCCGGTTCCACGGGGCCTGTGACGGCGGCCTGTGTATGCACAGCCTGAACGTCTACCATGCTCTCCACGATGGCTTTTTCACCGAGGGCGAGAGTGAGGAGAGCTATGCCATCTGTGCTCTGCTGCACGATCTGTGCAAGGCCAACTACTACAAAAAGGGCACCCGCAATGTAAAGAACGATGCCACCGGCCAGTGGGAAAAGGTCCCCAGCTACAGCGTGGAGGATCTGTTCCCCTATGGCCACGGCGAGAAGAGCGTGTTCCTGATCGAGCGGTTTATGAAGCTGAAGGTCGAGGAAGCGGTAGCCATCCGCTGGCACATGGGCGGCTTTGACGATGCGGCCAAGGGCGGCTGCTTCGCCATCTCGGAAGCTTACGACAAATATCCGCTTGCCGTCAAGCTCCACATTGCCGACCTGAAGGCCACCTACCTCATGGAACACCGCACCAGCGCCGTGCGGTAACATCCCTAAGACGCAAAAAAGACGATGCACAGTGTTTGTGCATCGTCTTTCTGTTATACAGTCATTAAGCTTTCCAGCTGATGTACCAGATCCACCGCCTGATGGTCGAGCGCCGTGGTGGGCTTCCAGTCCGGCTGCGCAAAGGGGCAGCGTTCCTCCTCCGGTTCCGGCGGTGCGGCCTGCGGGGCAGGCTCCTGCTCCGGTACAGCATCCGGCTGTGGCTGCTCTGCCTTGGGGGCATCTGCCGCCGGGTGGAACACGATCACCGGCAGGCCGGGCTGTTCCAGCACCTTGGGCTGCGGGGGCACGGGCGGCAGCAGGCTGTTTGCCCGCGCCTGCTCACACAAAGCTTCCAGCTCAGCGTTCTCCTGCCGCAGTGCCACCATCTCCCGCTCACAGGCGTAAAGCCGGGTCTGGTAACGGCGGATCTCCGCATTGGCAGCGGCAAGACGGCGGTTCAACAGCTCCGCCTGAGCGGGCTGGCTCGGGAGCCGTCTCCCGGTTTCCGGTTCGACCTGCGCCATCGTTTCCTCCACTTCCTGCACCCTGCGCAGAGCGCGGCGGTATTCACGGGCAGCGGCGGCACAATAACGCTCCACACAGCGCAGCACACTGGTCCTGCGGCAGCTCAGCCATTCAGTGCGCAGCCAGATGTCGTTTGGTACCATCTCTGCTCCTCCCGCTCACGCGCGCAAGAGACCACGCCCCCTCCCGGGCGGTTCACACTGTAACTTACAAACTTACTTGCGCTTATTCAGGATCGCCAGCAGCTCATCGTAGTAACGGTTGTCGCTGCTCTCTTCCTCCACCGGCTTTGCAGCGCTGTTTGCGGCGGCAGCAGGCTGCTGCTTTGCGGCACCCGCGCCGGACACATCAGAGCTGAACACTGCACTGGGGGTGGAAGCACCGGCACCGGCGGCGTTGTTCAGGCTGCTGCGCAGACCATCGGCGGCCTTGTTGTCAAAGCCGGTGGCCACAACGGTAACGCGCATCTCATCGGACAGGTTCTCATCGAACGCAGTACCCCAGATGATGTTTGCATCGGGGTGAGCGCTCTGGGTGATGAGGCCGGCAGCAGTCTCGACATCCTCCAGGCCGATATCGGGGCTGGAGGTGATGTTGATGATCACGCCGTGTGCACCGGCAATGCTGGTTTCCAGCAGCGGAGAGGAGATCGCAGCCTTGGCGGCGTTCTCTGCCTTACCCGCGCCCTTGGCGCTGCCCACGCCCATGTGGGCGTAACCGGCATCCTTCATAATAGAGCGCACATCGGCGAAGTCCAAGTTGATGAAGGCGGGCACATTGATCAGAGCAGAGATGGACTCCACGCCCTGACGCAGCACATTATCGGCGGCCTGGAAGGCGTTCATCAGAGTGATCTTTTCCTGGCTGATCATCTTCAGGCGCTCATTCGGGATAACGATCAGGCTGTCAACGTGCATGAGCAGGTTTGCAATGCCCTGCTCTGCCAGGCCCATCTTGCGCTTGCCCTCAAAGGAGAAGGGCTTGGTGACGATGCCCACGGTCAGGATGCCCAAATCGTGTGCCACCTCAGCCACAACGGGAGCTGCACCCGTGCCGGTGCCGCCGCCCATACCGGCGGTGATAAAGACCATCTGGGAGCCCTTCAGGGCATTTGCGATCTCGTCCTTACTTTCCTCGGCAGCACGCTGGCCGATCTCGGGATCAGCGCCCGCGCCGCGGCCCTTGGTGAGCTTGGAGCCCAGCTGCACCTTGGTGGCAGCATGGTTCTTGGCCAGCGCCTGCTGGTCGGTGTTCATTGCAATAAATTCTACGCCCTGCAGACCGTCGCTGACCATGCGGTTGACTGCGTTGCCGCCGCCGCCGCCCACGCCAATGACCTTGATCGTCGTAACGTTTTCATCCATTTCTTCGTCGAGCATGAGTGCCATAACTTTTGTCCTCCATCGGATATGTTATCGTAAACCTGCGCTTTTCGCACAAGAAGAGTTCGATACTATACTTATATAACTGTATCGTATCATCTTTTTGCCCCGATTGCAAGACAAATTTGTTTTTTTGCAGAGGTTTTTTTGGCCGACCCGTTTCCCGGGGCCGATTCCCGCCGAATTTGCGCCCCCAAACCAGCCAAAATCTCTGTAAATCCGGCATAGCCCCGGTCGATATGCGCCGGGTGGGTGATGACCGTGGTTCCCCGGGCCGCAAGCCCCGCCAGCACCAGTGCCGCCCCGCCCCGCAGGTCGGGGGCCTCCACCACGGTACCGCACAAATGGCCGCCCGGCGCAATGGTCAGCACCCTGCCCGCCGTTTCGGCCTGTGCACCCAGGCGGCAAAAACCCTCGGCACAGCCGAACCGGCGCTCAAAGATCACGTCCTCGATGCTGCTCTCGCTGTCGGCACAGAGCATTGCCGCCGCCAGCAGCGGGGCAGCATCGGTGGCAAGGGCCGGATAGGCTCCGGTGAACACCCGGCCTGCCCCATGCAGCCGCCCAAAGCGGGAAATTCGCACCGTATCCCCTGCCGGTTCCACCCGGCACCCCATTTGTCCCAGAATTTCCAGCACCGGTGCATAGAGCGCAGGGGCGCAGCCGGTCAGTTCCACCCGGCCGCCCGCCGCCGCACAGCCGCAGGCCAGCGTGGAAGCAAAAATGCGGTCGGGCAGGGGCGAAAAACAGCACCCGGAAAGGCCCCGCCGCCCTTCGATGCGGAGGGTGGAGGTGCCTGCCCCCTCGATGCAGCCGCCGCACCGGTTCAGAAAAGCGGCAAGGTCGGTGATCTCCGGTTCCCGGGCCGCTCCCCGCAGGATGGTCCTGCCTCTGGCACAGGCAGCGGCCAGCAGAAGCGTCTCGGTGGCCCCTACGCTGGGAAAACGCAGGGTGATCTCGGCCCCGTGCAGGCCGGAGGGAGCCGTCAGCACCAGCCGCCCTTCCCCAGCTTCCAGCTCCACCGCCCCCATTTTTGCCAGCCCCGCCAGATGCAGGTCGATGGGCCGGGCCCCGATGCGGCAGCCGCCGGGCAGGCTGGTCTCGGCGCGGCCCAACCTTGCCAGCATGGGCGCGCAGAACAGAATGGAGGCCCGCATTTGTCCCGCTGTTTGCCCCGGCAAGGTGCTGTTGGCAGGCGGACCAGAGAGGACCGCGTCACTGCCCTCCCACCGGGCGGAACAGCCCACACCCCGCAAAAGCGCCATGCAGTGTTCCACATCCGCAAGGCGGGGCACAGCCTGAAGCTGCACCTCTCCCGTGCAGAGCAGCGATGCCGCAAAAAGCGGCAGAACGCTATTTTTCGCTGCCGGAATTTTCACGCTTCCGTTCAGCGGGCGGCCCCCTGTCACCACGATCCGTTCCTCCATGTCCGTGCCCCCATTCCGCAAAAGATACCCCACCGTATGCAAAACAGGGCCGGAGTGTGAGGCGGACAAGTTTGTTTTGTAATTTATAGCATCCTCGCCCTCTCAGGCGCTTCGCGCCAGCACCGGGTTGCGGCTCCCAGCATCCGCTTCGCGCAAACCCTTGCGCTTGCGTCCTGCTGGCCGCGGCCCCAACAACTCCTCCCTCATTCCGCCGCAGGCGGTGGTCGTCGTCGTTGCTCCCAAAGGGAGAGCCTTTGGCAATTCAACTTTATGTTTTCTATTCCGTCAGGTCTCACCTCTTGATACGGATAGGACAATACCCATCTCTCCCAGCAGCATCATCAAGCAGGCTGATGCCGGTGTTGGGGATGGTATTGGTGACCACGGCCACATTGAGGACAGCCTGCAGGGCCACCTGCACGGTAAAGCCCACCACCAGCAGCGCCCCAAAACGGTCGGGAGCATGGGCGGCAATGGTAATGCCCCGCCAGAGCAGCAGCACGAACAGCAGCACCACGGCGCAGGCCCCCACAAAGCCCAGTTCCTCGCAGACGATGGAGAAGATGAAGTCGTTCTGGGGTTCGGGCACAAACAGATGCTTCTGGCGGCTGTTCCCCAGCCCCAGCCCGGTGGCTCCGCCGGAGCCGATGGCGTACAGGCTCTGGATGGTCTGGTGGCCATCCCCCAGCGGGTCGGCAAAGGGGTCCTGCCAGGAGCGCAGGCGGTCGGCAGCGTAGGGCACAAGGTTCGGCATAACGACCACCGCCGCCCCGATGGCGGCCGCCCCGCCCAGGCCTGCCAGCACGAACCACCGCAGACCTGTGCCGCCCACGAACATCAGCACTGCCCCGATGCCCAGGATCAGCAAAGTGCCCGAAAGATGGGGTTCCAGCAGCATCAGCGTCGCCACCACCCCCAGCACCAGCACAAAGGGCAACACCCCCACCGCAAAGCTGCGCATCCTGTCATGGTTCAGCGAGATGATGTGCGAAAACACCAGCACCACCGCAAATTTTGCGATCTCGCTTGGCTGCAGGGTACCCACCCCCGGCAGCACCAGCCACCGTTTGCAGCCGTTGTATTCCGGCATAAAAAGCACCACCACAAGCAGCACCAGCGAGGCCCCCAGCAGCGGCCAGGCCAATTTGTGGAAGATGTGATAGTCCACCCGGCTGGCCAGCCACAGCCCCGCAATGCCCATGGCAGCGTAGAGCAGCTGGGGGCGCAGGTAGGCAAAGGCATCGCCCCGCCGATAAAGGGCCACCGCCCCCGATGCACTGCCCAGCATCACCAGCCCGAACCCCACCAGCGTGAGTACCAGCACCAGAAATGGCAGGTCCATGGCCGACAGCGGCCGCAGCGGTGCCCTGTGCCGCCCGCCTGCCAAGGCAGTCAGTTTCATGTCGTCACCCCCCAGTTTTACTATTGTACGCCATGCTGCTGTTGGCTATACGGATATTATCGTGACGTTGTGCATATCTTGTACACTAGCTCACCCTCTCAGGCGCTTTGCGCCAGCTCCCCCAAAGGGGGAGCTTTTGACAAAATCATAAACTTTGTATCGAATGCCAAGGCCTCTCCCTTCGGGAGAGGTGGCATCGCGTCAGCGATGACGGAGAGGGTGAGCCCGTTAAAGGGGGTGACATCATGCCCAAAGTTCTCCGCACCCTGCCCGAGCGGGGATTCCGCCGCCGGGCACGGGCCGTGGCGGTGCTGTTCTGTGCCGTCTGCCTGGGGCTGGCCGTGCGGCTCTTTTTCCTGCAGGTGCGCACCGACGGCTTCTATGCCGACCGTGCACAGGGCCAGCAGCTGCGGGACACCGTGGTCCCCGCAGACCGGGGGCGCATTTACAGCGCCGACGGCCTTTTGCTGGCCGCCAACAGCAGCTGCTGGACCCTGCGGGCCTCGCCCCGGGAGATGCCGGAGGAAAAGCTCAGCCTTGCTGCCCACGGCCTTGCGGAGATCTTAGCGCTGGACGAAGCGGCCCTGCTGGAAAAATTCAGCGACCGCCGCTCCAACGACTGCCTGCTCCGCTACCGGGTGGACCGCGCCGCAGCCGATGCTGTGCGGGACTTCTGCGAAGAAAACAGCATCACCGGCATCCGCATCAATCAGGACAGCAAGCGCTGGTATCCGCAGGGCGCGTTTCTGGCTTCGGTGCTGGGGTTCACCAATGTGGACAACGCAGGAGTGGCCGGGCTGGAACTGAAATATGATGATCTGCTCACCGGGGAAAACGGCGTGGTGCTCACGGCTGTCAACGCCTGGGGCTACACACTGGAGCAGAGCTACGAGACCGAGCGTTTTCCCACCGAGGGGGACGGCCTGCGGCTCACCATCGACAGCTGTATCCAGCACTACCTTGAAAACGCGCTGTCCTACGCCGTGCAGGAGCACCATGTGGCGGCGCGGGCCGTGGGGATCGTCATGGATGTGAACACCGGGGCCGTGCTGGCCATGTCCACCACGCCCTCCTACGACCCCAACGAACCCCGCGTCATTGCCGACACCGCCGCCCGGAACGCCGTGGAGGCCCTGACCGGTGATGCGCGCAAGGCCGCTTTGCAGCTGGCCCAGCAGACCCAGTGGCGGAACAAGGCCGTCAGCGACCTGTACGAGCCGGGCAGCGTGTTCAAGCTCATCACCTGCGCGGCGGCGCTGGATGCCGGAGCCATCACAAAGCATTCCAGCTTTTACTGCGGGGAATCCATCTCGGTGGCAGGCACCCGCTTCCACTGTGCCAACCACAAGCGCCATGGGGCCCAGAGCGTGACCCAGGCGCTGGAAAATTCCTGCAACCAGAGCTTCATCCAGATCGGAGCCCGGCTGGGCAGGGAGGCCTTCTGCGATTATTTCGCCGCCTTTGGCCTGCGGGAGCCCACCGGCATCGACCTGCCTGCCGAACCGAAACAGAGCCTGTACTATACCGCCGACCGGATGGGCCCGGTGGAGCTGGCCTCCTGTGCCTTTGGGCAGAGCAGCAAGATCTCCTATCTGGAAATGGCGGCGGCAGTCTGCGCCGTGGTCAACGGGGGAAAGCTGATGCAGCCCTACGTCGTCTCGGAGATCCTGGCCCCGGACGGCAGTACCATTGAGCAGCTCTCCCCTGTCTGCAAACGGCAGGTGCTCAAGGCAGAGACCAGCCAGACCATGCGGGAGATGATGGAGGCCGTGGTGCTCTACGGCGGTGGACGGAACGCCCAGATCCCGGGCTACCGGGTGGGCGGAAAAAGCGGCACCAGCCAGAAGCTGGACAGCGCCGACGAAAAAGCCCGCATTGCCAGCTTTGTGGCGGTGGCTCCCATCGACGATCCGCAGTTTCTCTGCCTGGTCTGCCTGGACGAACCCCACAGCTGGACGACCGCAGGCGGCAGCCTGTCGGCCCCGGTCTGTGCCGAAGTGCTGGAGCAGACGCTGGTGTACAGGGGCGTGCCCCGCGCCACGGAAGCCCCGGCTGCCTCCACAGCAGAGACCGCCGCCGACCTCCCCGCTGACGGTGACAGTTTTGACGGGGCCTGAAAACGGGCAGCAAAAAAGACCGCCGAAGCGGTCTTGAATTGCTTGTTTTCAGTTCTGGTGCGGCTGCTCGCGGAACTTGATCTCGCCGGTCTCGCTGTTCATGGATTCCACAATGGCAAGGCTCTCCAGCTGGATGCCCTTGCTGCGGATGAGCTCGCCGCCCTGCTGGAAGCCCTTTTCCACGGCAATGCCAATGCCCTCAACCGTGGCTCCGGCCTCCTTGGCCAGATCCAGCAGGCCCATCAGGGCACAGCCGTTTGCCAGGAAGTCATCGATGATCAGGACATGGTCCTCCGCGGTGAGGAACTTTTTGGAGACAATGACATTGTAGATCTTCTTGTGGGTGAAGGACTGGATCTTGGTCTCATAGTTGTCGTAATCCAGGTTGATGCTCATGGACTTTTTGGCAAACACCACAGGCACATTGAACTCGCTGGCAACCACAGCGGCAATGCCGATGCCGCTGGCCTCAATGGTCAGCACCTTGTTGACGGGCTTGCCTGCAAACAGGCGCTTCCACTCCTTTGCCATCTCGCGGAACAGGGGGATGTCCATCTGGTGGTTGATGAAGCTGTCCACCTTCAGCACATTGCCCTCGCGCACGATCCCGTCTCTCTGAATGCGTTCTTCCAGCAGTTTCATATCCGTCTCTTCCTCCAAGCTTTGGTACTGCATTTTGATTTTACCTAGTATACCGGATTTGCCCCCCTGTTTTCAAGGTCTTTTGACATTTTCTCTCTTGTTTTTCAGCAAAATTTGAGTATACTGGAAGCAACGGCTCCGGGTGGATTTCCGGGGCGCTCCGGGCACAGGGAAAGGTGCCCGTTTTCTGCATCCTGCCGCCTGTTCGGGCGGGATGCATTGTGAGGAGAAGGAGTATCACGCGTATGAAGACCGGATTGATCCTGGAAGGCGGTGCCATGCGGGGCATGTTCACTGCCGGTGTTCTGGATGTTCTGATGGAGCAGGGCATCACGGTAGACGGCATGGTAGGTGTTTCGGCGGGAGCAGTGTTCGGCTGCAACTACAAATCCCACCAGATCGGGCGGACCATCCGCTACAACACCACCTACTGCAATGACAAACGCTATGCCAGCTTCCGCAACCTGCTGCGCACCGGCAACCTGTACAGCGAGGATTTCTGCTACCACGAAGTGCCCGAAAAGCTCGACCCGTTCGATGACAAGGCTTTCCGGGAATCCCCCATGGATTACTTTGTAGTCTGCACCGATGTCCGCACCGGCGACCCCATCTATCATAAGTGCCGCACCGGTGATGCGGAGGATGTGCGCTGGATGGAAGCCTCGGCTTCCATGCCACTGGCCGCAAAGATCGTCAAGATCGGCCATTACGGCCTGCTGGACGGCGGCGTTGCCGATTCCATCCCCATCCGCTTCTTTGAGTCCATCGGCTACAAGCGGAACCTCATCATCCTGACCCAGCCCAAGGGGTTTGTGAAAAAGAAGAATCCCATGCTGCCCGCCATCCGGGCACGGTATCTGCGCTATCCTGCCTTTGTGGAGGCTGTGGCCGACCGCCACGAGCGCTACAACGAAACCCTGAGCTACATCTCCATGCTGGAGCAGTCCGGCAAGGATTACGTTATCCGCCCGCCCATCCCGCTGGAGATCGGTGCCATGGAGCGTGACCCCGACCAGCTGCGCCGCGTCTACGAGACCGGCCGGGCCGTGGCACAGATCCAGGTGGATAAGATCCGGGCCTTCCTTGAAACTGCAAAGGCCGAGGCCGAGGAATGATCACTGTGCTATACTGGGGCAAATCAAAACAGGAGGCACTGATTTATGAACACTCTGGATGCCATTCTCACCCGGCGCAGCTGCCGGGAATTCACCGACAAGCCCATCAAAAGCGAAACACTGCACCAGCTGCTGGAAGCAGCCATGAGCGGCCCCAGCTGCGTCAATGCACAGGACTGGTCCTTCGTGGTGGTGACCGACCCGGAAAAGCTGGCACAGATGGCCGATGCCAATGGCCGCCCTGCCGAGCCGCTGCGAAAAGCTGCCGCCGGTATCCTCGTCTGCGGCGACCTTGACCGTGCGTTCCGCTTTGCAAAGGACTACTGGGTCATTGACGGAGCCATTGCCGCCCAGAACATCTGCCTTGCTGCACAGGAGCTGGGGCTTGGCGCAGTCTGGCTGGGCACCTGGCCCCAGATGGACCGGGTAGAGGCCCAGCAAAAGCTGTTCGCTCTGCCGGAGACCATTGTGCCCCACTCCATCATCGCCCTTGGCTACCCGGAAGCAGACCTTACTGCCCCGCGTAAGAGCCGCTATGAGGATGACCGGGTGCATTTTAACCGGTGGTAGATCTGCCAAACGCAAAGGCTGTTCTTCACAAAAAAAGCATGGCGTGTCATTGTCAAAAATCACAACATGAGCGTTCCTGCTTGATACTTTACCATATTGCTCCTCTTTCATCCAAGTGGAACAGACTGTGCAAAACAGACTTTCCAGCGCGTTTTCGTTCTTTTCTATTATAACACAAACCGCTTCATGGCTTCAAAGGTGATTTTCCACAAAGTTTGCATCGTGCAATATGCGCAGAATGACCCGCAGATTTCTTGTGCAAAAGTACCTTTGCAAATTGGGCAGAGAATCGGTATAATGATTTCGTACAACGAGTGGCACTCATGCGTAAGACCGGTTGCATGAGTGCCACTCGTTTTTTTGTTTGCCCTAAAATGGAAAGGTAAGGTGAATCCCATGGAAAGTTCCAATGAATTTCTCGGCACGGAACGCATCGGAAAGCTGATGCAGAAGTATGCGATTCCGTGCATTATTTCTCTGCTGGTCGGCGCACTGTACAACATCGTGGACCAGATCTTTATTGCAAATGCCAGCTACCTCGGCTCCTACGGCAACGCCGCCAATACGGTCGTGTTCCCGCTTACGGTGGTGGCGCTGGCCATTGCCGTGATGATCGGTGACGGCTGCTGCGCCTTTGTCAGCATCAGCCTTGGCCAGAACGAAGTTCCCAAGGCAAGGCGGAGCGTTGGCAACGCAGTGGTGATGTGTCTGGTCAGCAGCATCGTTCTGACCGCTGTGTATCTGATCTTTGCAAATAGCATTCTCGCCATGTTCGGCGGAACGGTCAACGCCGAGACCTATCATCATTCCCAGGAATATTTCTTCTACATCACGCTGGGTATACCCTTTTATATGTTCGGGCAGGCCATGAATCCCATCATCCGTGCCGACGGCAGCCCCCGGTTTGCCATGGTGTCCACCCTTGCGGGTGCGGCGCTGAACATCATTCTGGACCCCATCTTTATCTTCGGTCTCCGCTGGGGCATGATGGGCGCAGCGGTGGCTACCGTCATCGGTCAGGTGGTCACCGCTGCGCTGGCGGTGTGGTATCTGCTCCACATGAAGATCATTCGCCCGGCGTGGGCTGACCTTCGGCTGAAGGGTTCCATCTGCGGCCGCACCCTGACCCTTGGCATGACCAGCTTTCTTTCTCAGATCAGCCTTGTTGCAGCCATGGCAGCCATCAACAACATGATCCGCAAATACGGCGCACTGGATGCGGTGTTCGGGCAGGAACAGTACGCCCAGATCCCCATGGCGGTGGTGGGCATCGTGATGAAGTTCTTCCAGATCGTCATCTCCATCGTGGTGGGCATGGCAGCCGGCTGCATCCCCGTGGTGGGCTTCAACATGGGTGCAAAGAAGCCCGCCCGTGTGAAGGAGCTGTTCACGAAACTGCTGCTGGCAGAAGCCGCTGTCGGTGTGGTCGCACTGGTGCTGGTGGAGCTGCTTCCCCGGCAGCTCATCGCCCTGTTCGGTGCCGCCAATGAGAGCGTGTACTACACCGATTTTGCCGTGAAGTCCTTCCGCATCTACCTGTGCATGATCATTCTGGCCTGTGTCAACAAAGCCTGCTTCATCTTCCTGCAGGCCATGGGCAAGGCAGCAGAATCCACCGCCCTTTCCATGGTGCGTGAGGTGGTGTTCGGCGTGGGCTTTGCCTTGCTGCTGCCCCGTTTTTTCGGGCTGGATGGTGTGCTGTACTCCATGCCGCTGTCGGATATCCTGACCTTCCTGATCGCAGGCTATCTGATCCACAAGACCTACCATGAATTCAATTATCATATTGCATTGGATAGCGGTGTCATCGGCATTGAAAAGTGTGCGGAGATCATGGAAAGCCTGGTTTGAATGAATCGGAGTCTACTGCCATCCGGCTGCCACTGATCCAGAAGTCAAAACCACCGGCGGAGCTGGTGGTTGTCGCTCGCTCAAGCTACTCAAAACAATGAGGCCGTTCCCTCTCTTTCTCAGAGAAGCGGAACGGCCTCATTTTGTTTATTTTTTCCGGTACTCCCGCGGAGTCATGCCAAAATGCGCCTTGAATGCCCGGTTAAAATAGGAGAGGTTTTCAAACCCGCACCGGGAAGCGATCGTCAGCACCGTCTCGTCCGTAGCATGCAGCGCTTCGGCGGCGGCATTCAGCCGGTATTCGTTCAGAAAGGCAACAAAGCTCTGCCCTGTCATCTGCCGGAACCAGCGCATGAAGTGGCTGGAACTGAAGGAGCAGACCCCGGCGGCATCGGCGACCCGAAGCCCCTCGGCATAATGGACAGAGATCCATTGCAGAACGGCTTTCAGCCGCTGGGTATCGGCAGTTTCCGCGGGGAGCTGCTGTTTCCCCTGCGCAATGAGCAGGGAGAGAAAGCGCAGCAGTGCTCCTTTGACCAGCAGCTCATAGCCGGGAAGCTTGGCACGGTTGGCTTCCTCCACCTCTCGCAGGCAGGCGGCGGCCTGGAGATAACACAGGTCGTTGGGAGTCAGCCGCGCAGGCAGCAGCAGCCGCCCGCTCTGGAGCGGAAGCAGGTATTTTTCGGCGCAAAGGTCCTCCGCACCGCCCAGAAGCTCCAGCTCAAAGATGATGTTCTCGTATTCCATGCGCTGCCCCTCTGCCTGCCGCAGGGCATGGAGGGTGCCGGGCGTAAAAATAAAGATATCCCCCTGGTAGGCCGGGCAGGACGCAGTGCCCACCTGCACCAGCCCCGCGCCCCGCTTGACAAAGACCAGCTCCATGCTCTCCTGCCAGTGGAGTGCCACCTGCGGGAAATCTCCCGGAATGGTGCAGGGATACAGATTGAAGGGGAACCGCACGGCCCCGTGCTGCTTGGTTTCCTGCAAAGAAGCCTGATTATGCATCATTTCACCTCCAGATGATAGGATTGTACCATAATTTGCTCCTTTAAGGCAAGATTTCGACTGTTTTATCTGGTATATCTTGCATTATAAATGTCAAACCTGTTTTCCGTAAGGTGTATCTGAAAACAAAGGAGGATCCATTATGAGCTTTACCGAAACATTACAGAGCCTCACCGGAAAGCTGCTGGCGGACTGCACCGATCAGGAGCTGTATCTGGCACTGCTGGAGCTGGTGCGGCAGAAGAGTGCCGACCGCGTGCAGCCCGTTACCGGCCGCAAACTGTACTATATCAGCGCCGAATTTCTCATTGGCAAGCTGCTGTCCAACAACCTCATCAATCTGGGGTTGTACGAAGAAGCCCGGGATGCACTGGCCGCTGCCGGAAAGCGCCTTTCGGACATTGAGGAGGTGGAACCGGAGCCTTCTCTCGGCAACGGTGGTCTGGGCCGTCTGGCAGCCTGTTTCCTGGATTCGCTGGCAACGCTGAACCTGCCCGGCGACGGCGTGGGCCTGCGGTATCACTTTGGCCTGTTCCACCAGTCTTTTGAGGATGGTGTGCAGAACGAAAATCCCGACCCCTGGCTCACCGCCCACAGCTGGGCCGAAAAGACCGATGTGACCTACCCGGTGGAGCTGGCGGGCAAGGAATACACTGCCCGGCTGTACAAGCTGGCTGTCACCGGTTACGAGGGGCGCACCAACACCCTGAATCTGTTCGATCTGGATACCATCGACGAGAGCATCGTCCATGACGGCATTGCCTTTGACAAGACCGCCATCGACAAGAACCTGACCCTGTTCCTCTACCCGGACGACTCCGATGAGGCAGGCCGCCGTCTGCGGGTGTATCAGCAGTACCTCATGGTTTCTGCCGGTGCCCAGCTCATTCTGGCAGAGTGCGCCGCCCGGGGCTGCAATTACCACGATCTGGCCGACTACGCCGCCATCCAGATCAACGACACCCACCCCAGCATGGTCATCCCGGAGCTGATCCGGCTGCTGGGGCAGCGGGGCATTGAGTTTGAGGAAGCTGTGGAGATCGTCACCAGGACCTGTGCCTACACCAACCACACCATTCTGGCTGAGGCACTGGAAAAGTGGCCCCGAGCCTATCTGGATGCCGTTGTGCCCCAGCTGATGCCCATCATTGAAAAGCTGGACGCACTGGCCCGCACCCGCACCGAGGACGAGAGCCTTGCCATCATCGACAAGGACGACCGGGTGCACATGGCCCACATGGACATCCACTTCACCCATTCCACCAACGGCGTGGCAGCGCTGCACACCGAGATCCTGAAAAATTCCGAGCTGCACGGCTTCTATGAGCTGTACCCGGAAAAGTTCAACAACAAAACCAACGGCATCACCTTCCGCCGCTGGCTGCTGGAATGTGACCCGCGCCTGACCGCCACGCTGGAAAAGCACATCGGCTCCGGCTTCCGCAAGGACGCTGCCGAGTTGGAGAAGCTGCTGGCCTTTGCCGACGACGAAGCCGTGCTGGACGAGCTGACCGCCGTGAAAAAGGCCAACAAGGCAGCGCTGGCAGACTGGCTGCTGCGCACCCAGAAGGTGGCAGTGAACCCCGATGCCATGTTCGATATCCAGTCCAAGCGGCTGCACGAGTATAAGCGTCAGCAGCTGAACCTGCTGTACCTCATCCATCAGTATTACGAGATCAAGGCAGGGCACCTGCCTGCCATGCCGCTGGTGAGCATCTTTGGTGCCAAGGCTGCTCCTGCCTACACCATTGCCAAGGACATCATCCATGCCCTGCTGACCCTCTCCAAGGTCATCGCCGCAGACCCGGAGGTGTCCAAGTGGCTGCAGGTGGTATTTGTGGAAAATTACAACGTCACCGCTGCCGAAAAGCTCATTCCTGCCTGTGACCTGTCTGAGCAGATCAGCCTTGCCTCCAAGGAGGCCTCCGGCACCGGCAACATGAAGTTCATGCTGAACGGTGCGCTGACGCTGGGCACCATGGACGGTGCCAATGTGGAGATCAGCCAGCAGGTGGGCGAAGAGAACATTTATATCTTCGGCCAGACCTCGGATCAGGTCATCCACCGCTACGCCGTAGGCGATTACGACCCGGCCCAGTGGGTGGAGGGCGATGCCAACATCCGCCGTGCCATCAGCTTCCTCACCGGCCCGGAGATGCTGGCTGCCGGCCATGCCGAAAACCTGACCCGCCTGCACAATGAGCTGATCCACAAGGACTGGTTCCAGACTCTGCCGGACTTCAACGCCTATGTCGTCCGCAAAGGGCAGGCCCTCAGCGATTACGCCTGCGACCCCATGGGCTGGCGGCGCAAGTGTCTGGTGAACATTGCCAAAGCCGGGATGTTCTCCTCCGACCGCACCATTGCCGAGTACGACCGCGACATCTGGCATCTGGGGAAGTAATCGTTTTTACTTTGCGTCATCCCAGCATCCAGCAGTTTCTTGTAGAAGATGCACTGCTTTTTATGGGAAGAACTATCATTTCGGTACGCCGGAGCATCTGCGGACGCTCCGGCGTACCATTTTCACAGGGAAGGCTTCTGCTCCAACAGGTCTGTCATGCTGCGCAGGCTGATGCCAAGGGTGGAAAGGTTATGCAGCATCGCACTGGTGGCAGGGGGCAGGATGCCCAGAGCCCCCAGAAGGATGAGGGCCGAGTTGAAGCTGAGCACAAAGCGGTAATTGCTGCCCACCCGCTTTTGCAGGGCGTTGGCAATGGCTTTTAAGGTCACCAGCTCTTCCAGACTATCCGCGCGGATGGTCACATCGGCAATCTCCCGGGCGATAGCGGCACCGGAATGGATGGCGATGCCGATATCTGCCGCCGACAAAGCGGGCGAATCGTTGATGCCGTCGCCGATCATCACAACTGTATGTCCCTCGGCTTTGGCGTCGCGGACAAAGGCGGCTTTCTCCTCCGGCAGCACCTCCGCAAAGCAGCGGTCTACCCCCACCTGCGCCGCAATGGCGCGGGCAGTGCGGTCACTGTCGCCAGTCATCATGACGGTCTGAGTGATGCCCAGCTTTTGGAGCTGGCGCAGCACCTGTGCCGCCTCCGGGCGCAGGGGGTCTGCAATACAGATGACCCCCACCAGCACCCCGGATGCTGCCAGATACAGGTGGGAATACTGCGGATCCAGCCCATCAAACTTTGCCTGTTCCCCTGCCGGGATGGTGCAGCCCTCGTCCTCAAAAATAAAGTGGGCACTGCCGATGACCACCCGCTTGCCCCCTACCCGGCTGGCAATGCCATGGGCCACGATGTACTCCACCTCGGAGTGCATCTCTTCGTGAGAGATTCCCCGCTCCTTGGCAGCACGGACGACGGCGTTTGCCATGGAATGGGGGAAATGCTCTTCCAGACAGGCGGCAAGCTGCAATACCTCCTGCTCCCCGCAGCCGGAGAAAGGCACCACCTGCACCACCTGTGGGGTGGCACGGGTGAGGGTGCCGGTCTTATCGAACACGATGGTGTCCGCCTTTGCCAACGCTTCCAGATACTTGCCGCCCTTTACGGTGATGTGATATTCCCCGCACTCCCGCATGGCAGAGAGCACCGCCAGCGGCATAGAAAGCTTCAGCGCACAGGAAAAGTCCACCATCAAGATGGAGATGGCCCGGGTGACGTTGCGGGTAAAGGCATAGGTAGCCACCGTACCGGCAAGGCACCACGGCACCAGACGGTCGGCCAGCTGCAAAGCCCGGTTTTCGGTGCCGGACTTGAGCTTTTCCGATTCCTCGATCATGGCCACGATCTTATCGTAGCGGTTGGCACCGCCCTCTGCCTTGGCCACAAGGACGCATTCGCCCTCTTCCACCACTGTTCCGGCGTAAACGGTGGCACCGGTGGTCTTGCGTACCGGCATAGATTCGCCGGTGAGGGCAGCCTGATTGACCATGGCTTCGCCTTCCAGCACCATGCCGTCCAGCGGGATCATATTGCCGGAGCGCACCACTACCTCGTCCCCGGCGTGAACGCGGGTCAACGGCACCAGTACCTCGCCCTGCGGGGTGCGCACCCAGACCTTATCCACGTTCAGCGCCATGCTGCGGGCAAGGTCATCCAAGCTCTTTTTCCGCGTCCACTCCTCCAGCAGACTGCCCACCGTCAGCAGGAACATCACCGACCCTGCGGTGCTGTAATCCCCCCGCAGGAGGGAGGCGGTGATGCTGAGCGCATCCAGCACCTCTACTTCCAGCTTGCGGTGCAGCAGGCAGCGGATGCCCTTCCAGACAAAGGCAATGGATCGCCACACCGTATATGCCGCCGCAATGGGCGCGGGCAGGAACACCTTGCGGAACACCCGGCCCGCCACAAGGTTGACCATCTTTTCCTGATATTCCTGATTGATTTTCCGGCTATCGTGGGAAGTGACCAGCACCTCTAACTCTTCGTTGTCAAAGCGGTAGGCCGCCAGCAGGGCGACGGCATCCTTCCGGCTGCCCCGGTAGGTCAGCACCACATCTCCGGTGCGCTCGTAGACGGTGGCTTTTTGAATGTTGTCCTGCCCGTTCAGGTAGGCTTCCAGCACATCTGCCCGGTGCAGGGTCATCTGCACGGCGCAGACGTGCACCCGCATCCGTCCCTTACCTTCATGTAAGATCGTACATTTCATTGCTTTTCTTACCCCTCTGCGTAAAAAAGAGCCGCCCAAGGGCGGCTCCGCTGCGTTGTATCACTGTGCAGTCTGCTCTGCGGGCTGTTCAGCCGTATCCTCGATGACCTCCTGTGCAGCCTCGGCGGCGCGGCTCTCGTTGATGGCCTTTGCATCGGCAAGGATGTCACCGGCCTCTTCCTGCACCTTGTTCACAGTCTGCATGGTGCAGTCCTTCATCCGCAGCACCGCAGCGGTGGTCTGGGTGTAGACCTTTTTGGCGTCCTTGCTGGACAGCACCTTGAAGCCGGCAGAGCCGAACACTACACCACCCAAAAACAGTGCAAGCTTTTTTGTATCAAACATATTTACTCCTCGTTTCTGTATTTCCTATCTGAGCGCCCACACCCTTGAGCGGGGGCAGGCTCTTTATCTTTGTATTGTAGCACGCTTTCGGACTTTTTCAATGGTTTTTGATGATGTTAGGACATATTAACATTGTTAGCAGAAGCTTGATACGGAGGACCATTTTCGTCATGCTCACCTGCAGAGATCAGCAGGCCGCAGCCTATAAAGGCAGCAGAAAGATTAACCGCCCCGCAACACACCCAATTCATTTTGTCGCCGATTCACCCGACAAAATCATCGCTGCGCTGCGCTTCGCAAACGCTGTCCACCCCCAAATCCTGCTCATGGTTCGCACCTGACGGTGCGAACAGCAACGGCGTGTCGTGCTTTACATAACTTCACCGAGGAGTTATCGAACAGACAGGAGGTACCATGACCAAAACGAATGTTCAATCGACCCCTAGCAATTCCCAGCACCACGACACGCCGAACAACAAAACAAGAATAGAGCAGACCGTTCTTCTTTCACACATCCCTCAAATAATTTTTCTGAACCCGCTTGACGAATATTACGGTTAGTGATATATTTATTACAGTAACCGTAATAAGGAGGTCAAACCATGCGAGATAATACAAAAGGTGGTGCGCTTACAGAAGTCACCTTTTATATTTTGCTCTCTCTTTATACGCCAAAACACGGATACGCCGTCATGCAATTTATTGAAGAAAAAACAGGCGGACGGCTTTCATTAGGTGCAGGTACTTTATATGGAGCATTAAACTCTTTGCAGGACAAGAAGTGGATTGAACCTTATGGAGATAGTGAGGGACGAAAAAAAGAATACCACATTACAGCACAGGGAAAAGAAATTGCAGAAAAAGAGCTTGCAAGACTAAACGAACTTGTACGCGTCGCAAGTGAAATTATTGGAGAGGTACAGTATGAGTAAAAAATGCTATCGCTTCTTTGGTGGATTGCTAAATGCACAGGCAAAATGGTTAAACAAAATGTCCGAAAAAGGCTATCGACTTGTCCGGACAGGAAGAATGCTCTATGAATTCGAAAAATGTAATCCCAACGAAGTGACCTATTGTGTAGAGTTTATCGGAGAAAAATCAAAAGAGAACGCAACAGACTATGCTAACTTTTTGGAAGATATGGGCTACAAGGTATTTTTCAAAAATATCAATCTAAACTATTCTGTCGGAAAAGTTCGATTGCGTCCATGGGCGGAAATGGGCGGTTATATTGCAACAAACGCAACAACTTTTAACCGAGAACTATTGATTGTAGAAAAAGCAAACGACGGAAAGCCTTTTGAACTCCACACCTCCTATGCCGATAAAGAAAAATACTACCGCAACTTGCGTAACCCATGGCTATTCCTACTACTCCTGTTTGCACTGTTTGCCCTTATCAAACATTCTCTCGCCTTGGGTATTTTTTCATTGGTTTCTGCAATTCCCAGCATTCTGTACCACATCCAAATTATAGTTGTCCGACAAAAAGCCAAAACGTGGGAATAAATAACAATCAAGAGGGCGACAACAAAAGCTGTCGCCCTCTTGATTGTTATTTATAGAAATACAAAAAAGGTTGCTCCGCAGTCTTTGAGGAACAGCATCGTGCAGAGCTGACAGCGTACCGGGCGGCAGCAGCCTATTTCAAGGCAAACGACATCACCAAGCTGCCCAGCCCGAAAAAGCTGGAAGCCGAAAAAGCTGCGCATGGCGGTGACCGCAAGAGCACCGATGCAAAATCAAGTTCGCTAAAAGCGAACTTGATGGTCATGCCGAACATATTGCCACGCTTGTACCAGTCCGGGTCGGCAGGCCGCGCCTTGTCCAGCGCCTTCAGCTCGGCGCTGCGGGCGTTGTAGGCTTCTGCCATCTCCCGCTCCAGAACCTCCAGCCCTTCCCGGTTGTGGTACAGTTCCATGAACAGCCATTCCAGCTCGTCCTTGTGCTTGGCAAATCGGACTGCAAAATCATCTTGACTTGTCATCTTTCTTTATCCTTTTCGTGTAAGATGAATCTGCACGCTGGGATAATCGCCAAACAGCTGTGGCAGGACAAGCCCCGCATACAGCAGGGTGCTGCCGCTGAACCGCATTCCCTTGTGAATGCCGTCCTCTACGTCGTGGGCATACCGGGAGCCGAAATAGTCGATGCCGTCCAGCTCATACACAGCATCTTCTTCCAGCCCACGGAAGCACAGGTGGATGGGCAAGGGATTCGCCTGCGGATGGGTCACCACCAGATTCAGCAGTGCCTCGCTGCCGTCCTCTGCGGCAAACTGCCATGCCGTGAAATATGCGTTTTCTGCCGGGTCGGTCAGCCGGTAATAATCGCCGGTGCGGATCAGGTCGTTCAGCCGCTTGAACCGTTTGATCTGGTTTTTCACTGCTGTGCACTCGGCGCGCTTCAATTTGCCCAGATCCAGCTCGTAGCCAAAGGTACCGCTCATCGCCACCACAGCACGGGTGTCGATGGGCGTAGTACGGCCGGTCTGGTGGTTGGGGCAGGCAGAAACATGTGCCCCCATGGTGCAGACCGGATAGCCAAAGGAGGTGCCGTGCTGGATCGTCAACCGTTCAATGGCATCGGTATCATCACTGCACCAGATCTGGGGATAGTAGCACAGCATTCCGGCATCAAAGCGTCCGCCGCCGCCTGCGCAGCCCTCGAACAGCACCTCCGGGAAGCCCTGCGTCAGCCGCTCTGCCAGCGCATAAACGCCCAGCATATAGCGGTGCATGATCTCGCCCTGCTGTTCGGCAGGGAACGCACGGCTGTACACATCGCTCATGCTGCGGTTCATATCCCACTTGATATACTCAATGTGATGCTCCCGCAGCAGCTTGCCGATAACCCCTGCCAGATAGTCTACCACCTCCGGGCGGGAAAGATCCAGCACCAGCTGGTTGCGCCCCATGGCGGGCTTGCGTCCGGGCAGGGTCAGCGCCCAGTCCGGATGGGTGCGGTACAGCTGGGAGTTCTCGTTGACCATTTCCGGCTCAATCCACAGGCCGAATTTCATGCCCAGCGCATTGATCTTCCCGATCAGCGGATCCAGTCCGCCGGGCAGCTTTTCGCAGTTCACGGTCCAGTCGCCCAGACCCTGATTGTCGTCATTCCGGGTGCCGAACCAGCCATCGTCCAGCACCATCATCTCCACGCCGAGAGAGGCCGCTTTTTCAGCGATCTTTACGATCTTTTCGGTGTTGAAATCAAAATAGGTGGCCTCCCAGTTGTTGATCAGCACCGGGCGGCGTTTGTCCTTCCACGGGCCGCGGCAGATGTTGCGCCGCAAAAAGCGGTGGTACTGCTGGGAAAGCGGGGTCAGACCCTCTGCCGCAAAGGAGAAGATCACCTCCGGGGTGTCAAAGGTCTCGCCCGGCTTCAGGTTCCACGCAAAACGTTCCTCCTGAATGCCGCTCACTACCCGGACAAGCCCGGTCTGAGAGCGCTCCACGTCCATCTGGTAGCTGCCGGAATAGACCATCATCACCCCGTAACAGGCACCGCTGGTCTCCGTTGCATCCTGCTGGCAGAGGATCAGGAAGGGATTATTGTGGTGGCTGGAGCTGCCCCTCACCGAAGAAATGGTCTGGATATTGGTGCCCACAGCTTCCCGCTCCAGCTGCCGTTCCATAGCGTGTCTGCCGTGGAAATGCAGCAGATCCCATCTGCCAAAGGGCAGATCCAGACAGGCAGATGCCGCCTTGTCCAGCCGCAGCGGGGTATCTCCGTGGTTTGTCAGCCGCGCTGCACGGGTGATGACATCCTGCTGTGCAAACACGCCGTACAGCAGCTCCAGCGTCAGACCGGTGGCCTCGTCCTGCATTCGGACGATCAGGGTCTCGGCATCGTTTTCCTCTGCGTGGGCACAGGGCAGACCGGTCAGCTGATATTTGCCCGCCACCACCGCGTGGCTCACATAGGTAAAGTCCGCGCCAAAGGCGCCACGGCTGTCGGCCACCGTCAAGCAGGATAGACGGAAATCGCCCACGTTGCAACCGGTATACTCCTGCGGGAGCAGATCCGGGGAAACGCCCCGGTGGGTGCGGTAAGCGTAGTAATCCGGCGAGAATCCCCGGTCTGTGCGGGGATACAGCTGCATCAGGTCCCCGGTGCCGATGGTTTTGCCGTAGTACAGATGCAGCAGGTGCCCCAGCGCATCCACCTTCATGTGGTAGCTGGTATGGGCAGTCTCCAATACAAAAATGCGGGCCTCGGAATCAAATCGAATACTCATGGATCCTATACCTCAACGAAATTATTTTTAATAGAAAGGCCGACAGACAGGCGGTCGTGTCGGAACGGCTACCCGCCTGTCGGCTATGATGAAGGAGAAATGTGGATTGCTTATTTACCGCCGGTCATGGCAATGCCCTGAATAAACTGCTTCTGGAAGATCAGGTACAAGATCACCATGGGGATCATGGCCAGCAGGCTGCCTGCCATCAGCACCGGGAAGTTGGTGGTGTACTGACCGTTCAGGGTGGAAAGGCCGGCAGACAGGGTCATCATGTTCAGATCGGTGTTGCAGATCAGCGGCCACATCAGGTCAGCATAAGCGAACACCGCCGTAAAGATGGCCAGTGCTGCCATGCTGGGGCCGGTCAGCGGAAGCATGACCTTGACGAAGGTCTGCCACTTGTTGCAGCCGTCCAGATACGCGGCCTCTGCGATCTCGTTGGGGATGCCCAAATACGCCTGCCGCAAAAAGAAGGTGCCGAAAGCGCTGACCAGACCGGGGAACACCAGCGCGAAGATGGAGTTGGTGGCCCCCATCTTTGCCAGCATCTGGTACTGCGGAATAATGAAGATCTGGCTCGGCAGCATCATCTGGATCAGCACCAGACTGAACAGCAGCTTTTTGCAGGGGAATTCCAGCTTGGCAAAGGCATAGCCCGCCATGGAGCTGAACACCACTGCAAAGATCACACGGAACAGGATCAATAGACCCGTATTGATGTAGAGGTTGGTAAAGGGCAGGCTCTGCAATGCCTTGACAAAGCTGTCCAGATTCCAATGGGAGGGCAGGATCTGCGGCGGGATCGCCATAGACTCGGCCTGCGTCTTGAAGCTGGTGAGCACCATCCATACAAAGGGGAAGATCATGCTGATGCTGCCGAAGATCAAGACCAGATAGGTAAAGAACGTTACAACATTCTTTCTGGTTTTCAGACTGGCATTCATAGTTTACACCTCGTAATTGACCCACTTCTTCTGACCGATGAACTGCACCAGCGTGACCAGACCAATCAGCAGCACGGTCCACACCACAATGGCCGATGCGTAGCCCTTATTGCCGGCAACAAAGCTCTCGCGGTAGAACAGATACATCAGGCTCTGTGCGCTGGTCAGCGCAGGGTTCGTCTGCTCCACCATCATGTAGATCAGATCGTAGACCTTCAGGGAAGCCATCAGGCGCATGATGAGCACCACAAACAGGGTGGGCGACACCATGGGCAGCGTAATGCTGAAGAACTGACGGATCTTGGATGCACCGTCCAACTCGGCGGCTTCGTACAGGGACTGGGAAATGTTCTGGATGCCAGACAGCAGCAGCACGGCATCGTAGCCGATGGAGCTCCAGATGGAAACGATGGCACAGGTGACCAGAACAATCTTGGGGTTGGTCAGCCAGCGGATGTTCGCGCCAAGGACCTGATTCAGAATGCCGTACTCCGCATTGAAGATCCACTTCCAGACCATCGCTACCGCAGCAGGAGCCACCACCATGGGCAGGAAGAAGATGGCGCGGAAGGCGGTCTTGCCCTTAATTTTTGCGTTCAGCAGCACCGCCACGATCAGCGCCAGAAAAACGCCCACCGGCACAGTGAGGATGCAGAAGTAGATGGAGTTCCAGTTTGCCTTCCAGAATTCCGCATTGCGGAACATTTCAAGGTAGTTTTCCAGACCGCAGAACTGATAGGCTCCAAAGGCTTTCGTCTTGGAAAAGCTCATGTAGATGGTCTGGAAGAACGGGATAATATTCAGGATCATCAGACCGATGATGGTGGGAGCTATCATGACCAGCCCCCAGAAACGCCCATCACGACCCAGTTTTGATGTGCTTTTCATTTGGTTCCTCCCAAGCTGCATTTTCAGCCTGCACTGGCCTGATCCACGATGTCCTGCATCTTCTGCAGGCCGGTTTCGATATCCTCGGTACCTGCGTAGATCTTCAGCAGTTCATCATTGACCTTGCTCTTCCACTCCGGGCGAGAGGCGTTGTTGACGCTCTGGATGCTGTACTCAAACATGTCGATGAAGCACTGGATATTGATGGGATACTCTGCAAAGCAGCCTGCCCAGGTATCCTCCAGACCCTGATAGGCAGGGATGGCTGCACCGCTTTCGCCCTGAATGCGCTGACCCTCCTCGCTGCCGAAGAACTTCAGGATGTCCTTCACGGTATCCAGATTCTTATTGCTGGCAGCAGTAGCGTAGCACAGACCGTTGGAGATGGTCGCACGGCCGTCTCCGCTTTCCGGGTCGGGGCACTTGGGCAGAACAGCCACATCCCACTTGCCCACCATTTCGGGGTAGTTCTGCAGCTCGGCAAGGATGTTCCAGTCGCCTTCCAGGAACATTGCGCCCTTCTCGGAGAAGAATGCAGTGCCGGGAGCGGTCTCGGCAAAGTAGGTCTGGTCCGGGCACCAGTCGTTCTGCTGGAGACCGATGTAGAACTTCATTGCCTTTTCGGTGGCAGGCTGGGTAAAGCCCGCCTTGGTCTTGTCCTCGTTCAGGATGTAGCCGCCAGCCTGATACACAAAGTTCCAGTAGCCAAGCTGGTCATCGGCGTATGCCATATAGCCGTACTTGCCGGTGGCAGCGTAGATCTTCTCGGATGCGCTGACCAGATCGTCCCAAGTCCAGTTCTCGTCCGGGTAAGCAACACCGGCAGCATCGAACATCTCCTTGTTATACACCAGACCAACCGTGTCCTTGTCCTTGGGGACTGCATACAGGGTACCATTGGAGCCCATAGCGTTGGACAGCGAGACCTCCGAGAACTTGTCCTTCTCCACAATGTCGGAGCAATCTGCCAGCATCCCGTTGTCGGCATATTTCAGCAGCTCGTTGGTGTGCATCCAGAAAATATCCGGCATCTGGTTGCTGGTGGCTGCGGCCTCCAGCTTGGTCCAGTATTCGTTCCAGCTGGTGACCTGCACCTCAATGCTGACCTCCGGGTGCTGCTGGGTGTAGGCGGCACACATAGTCTCCATGCCTTCCTTCTGTGCAACGTCCCAGATCTGGAAGGTCAGTGCCTTCTTGCCGCCGGAAGAACCGTTGCCGCTGCTGCCGCCGCAGGCTGCCAGCATGGATGCGGCGCTCATTGCTGCCATTGCTTTTACGAATTGTCTGCGAGAGATCTTCATTTTTGTTCTCCTCCAAAGTCCTTATTCCGTAGGGTGATCTTCGTACTGTGTCGCACCGGCCGGGTCGATTTTTCTGCTTTTTGTCAGCTCTTACAAAAGCAGCGAGAAAATTTTGTGCATCATCATATTGCACAGTTTCTTTTCTCTTGTTGTGTCACTATTATACTATCTGCCAGTGGTTTCGTAAATGCAAAAATGCGACTTGTTATATCTCAATTTGAAGGAATACTACGAATTATATTGAAGTCATAACGCATTTTGGTATATAATAAGAAAAAGCGGGCAGGAGGCATCTTGTATGCAAGAATGTACAAAAAGAAACGTATCAACGGAAACAAAATTCAGGTTCCATGTGTTTCAGGATGAGCGATTCGTCGATCTCAACTTATACCAATATGGCTGGGAGCAAACAGAACCTCTACACTCCTATGGTCCCTATGCCCGCAACCACTATCTGTTCCACTATGTCATCTCCGGCAAAGGGCTTCTGCTTGCAAACGATCAGGAATACGCCATCGAGGGCGGGCATGGTTTTCTGATCGCTCCCGGTCAGGTCACCACCTACCGTGCCGATGAACAGGAGCCGTGGGAATACACATGGATCGAGTTTGACGGTCTGCGTGCCCACGAAGCCCTGAACCTTGCAGGCATCAGCGGACAGAACCCGGTGTACTCGCCTGCAAGCACCAAAGCCGGACAGTTGCTGCAAGAGCAGATGCTCTTCCTGGTAAATCACAGTCAGGACAGCCCCATGCGTCAGATCGGCTACGGCTTTCTGTTTCTGGATCAGCTTGTACAGTCCTCTGCCTCCCATCAGGCACAAAGTCCCCGCCGCCTGCGGGACTTCTATATGAAGGAGGCTCTGTCCTTCATAGAGCAGCATTACAGCGAAGATATTTCCATCGAGGATATCTCCTCCTTCTGCGGGCTGAACCGCAGCTATTTCAGCAAGGTGTTCCGGGATACCATGGGCGAAAGCCCGCAGGGGTTCCTGCTGCACTACCGCATGGCACGGGCGGCACAGCTGCTGACCGAAAGTCGCCTGCCCATCAGCACCATCAGCACCATGGTCAGCTATCCCAATCAGCTTCACTTTTCCCGTGCGTTCAAAAATATATATGGCATCAGCCCACGGGACTATCGTGCAAAGCATCTTGCACTATAAAAATTGGTCTCATTCTCCGCTATACGCCTTTCGTTTTTCCGACATATAAAAACGCCCCATTTGTCAGACCGAATACCGTCGGACAAATGGGGTGTTGTTCATTTAGGGACGCACCCTGTTTTTTTATTTTGCCTTTAATCTTCTAACCAATGGCTCCCGGTTATGGTTTTCAAGTATTTCTCCGGGTCGCCATTCAAAATCAAGTCCGCATAGCCTAGCGGGTCATTATAGATGAGACAGTCTAACTCCGACCTCTGCGCCATGGTCACGTCCAGTGCATCCTCGACCCCGGTGCAGTCGATAGAAATCTTTCTCCCATCCCGGAGCAGAACCTCCACGCAGCCGGTGTCCATGTTGAATTTGCAAGCTCTTTCATCGTACTTCATGTTTGTGTCCTTTCTGCCTTATGGCACTCTTACAGTGGTCTGTCGTGCTTTCTTATGATAAGGTCTAGGACGTTTTTCGATGGAAGCAATGGATTCATTCTGTTTTCCGAAAAACACAAAAAATCCGAACCCTTCTCCTATTGGAAAAAAGTTCGGATTTTGTTGTTGTGGTGCACCTCCAGGGACTCGAACCCTGGGCCCACTGATTAAGAGAAACCAACGTGCAACAATCGTCAATTCCCAGAATTACGCAAATTCGTTATTTTTATCGTTTCACCGTAAATTTGCGTTTTGCATCTGCTGCATTCTTTGCACCTGTTATCCTCTCTTGCATCCGTTATCCAGCCGTTCCGGTGTGCAAAAAGTGTGCAAAAATGTGCAGAGCCAAAATCAGCCCTTAAAAATCGTACCTGTTTTTTATGCAATGGGGTGAAAATGAGCCGATTTCATCCGGCGAATGACGCACCCGATATTACCAGTTTATACCACACATCAAATGTACATCAACAACTACGATTCATGGCAGGGATTTGGACAATCGAACAGACACCGCCTTATTATATAGCAGGTACACTATGGAAGCATGGTGTACCTGCTCCTTTTGTTTTATCTAGGATACAGCGAATCAATAAGTCGTTCAAAATCTTCATGCAATTCATAACGCGCTAATTTTAGTTTGAAGGAATTATCGTAACTCTTGCCCTCATCTTTTTTCAACGCATTCCATGCTTCAATTTGAATATTAGTTAGCTTCGGTGCCGATGGATCATACTCATAATCAATTTTTTTATCACATTGCAATTCGGCAACTTCATTTAGTAACGTTTCTCCGTATGTTCGTTTTAATTCCTCATAACGTTGAATATCGTCATAGTAAGCCGCATCCAGCTCTTTTAAGTCCCTAATGAACGTTGGAAACTGCTCAGCCATTAAGAGATTGTTGATAATGCGTTGATATGTTCCCGCTTGCTTTCCCCACTCAATGCAGTCATGCGAAGAACCTGTAATATATTTAATGACGTTCCCAGTTCCCTCAATGATTCCCAAGTATTTACAAGTTCGTTCCATCTCAAATGTTTCATAGTCAGTTTCTCCTGTAAGGTAGCCAACGGTCACATTGAAAAAAGTCGCAATTTTTTTCATAGTTGGGTATTCTGGAAAACCAATCATTTTTCCTTTCGCTGATAAGGTTCCTACGTTTATCCACCTGCTGACATCTGCTTGATTGCCCACCCCAAAGGTTTCTTTGAATTTTTGCGCAAATTCTTTCTGTGTCCCAAAGTTCTTCTTGATAAGCTTTCCGAGGCGCTCATTCCAAATTCTGGCTAATAACTGCGTCTCATTTGATGTCTCGCAGCAAAAATTAGTATTCATTTAAATTTTTCTCCTGATTTCTACATAAATTATCTGTATTAGAATTGGCTTCATCATATTGACGTTTATAAGCTTATCATATATACTGGAAGTGGTCAAGGGATTTAGAGCGTATTGACATCAAATGGTAACAATCTTAGTTATGGAAGTGAGGTAAACCTTATGGAGTGTATTCCAGTTTCCGTCTTGTTGGCAAGTGATGGAAAAACCTGTGCACAAATCACACACATTCTCAAAATTTTGGGGAACGGCAGTATGCAAGAAGGGCTCCAAAACTTTTATGCTTATGCAGAAGGACACGGCCTTCTGCAAGGCCGTTTACAAGGAGCAGCAGGTATGCTTTGTGTTTCAATCACTTTATATTTTATCCTTAACAGCTGGAAAATGAAACAGAGTCTTGATAATAAGGAGCACTCTCTTCAAGCGGCTATCAAGGAAAGTTCCCAAGTTGATGAAACCAATGTAGACGCTCAGGATTTTTCAAAACAGTGAGCGGCACAGCCGAGTTTCTATTATGAGCAGTGCACAAAAAAGAACTTAAATTTTCAGGCTTTTACTAATTGAAAGCATTCCCACACTTGTATATATTTAATAAAAATAAAATCGGAGGACTTACATATGAGCGGACGTTTTCCTAATGTGGACTGGTGGTGCGATTATTGTGGTGCATTATTAAATTACCAAAATGGTTTTGATGACAGTAATGACACTTGGGCTTGCACGGAATGCGGCACAATTAATCGAATTTCTGCCTCCGAAATCTACGAATCCCATAAGGACTACAGAAAAAAGAATCATTTGGATTAACACGGAAAGGAAACATCAATGCACGAACTTTTAGCAAAATCCGACCGTCAGCTGGGTATGTGCCTGCGGATGTTGTATGACGAGGGGATTCCCGGTCCGCTGGACGTCCACTCGGAGATCAACGACAAGGGCAAGATGGAGTTTCATGTGCTCCTTCCCGTGGATGACGAAACGTTTGAGCGACTGCAGAAGCGGTTTGAGACCATGGTACGGTAACCTGATTCTGATTCCCAAAACCTTGTCAAGAGGGCTGGCACCGTCCAGCCCTCTCTCTTTTTGCTAAAGTTTTCCTTGTTTTTTCTAGCAAGCTGCCGAAATCAGCACATCATCAAAGTTTTTTGTTGACACATTGCGATTTTTGTGGTAATCTATCCCAACAATTTAATATAACATATTTACTTAGAGTTCCAGCTCGGCTCCCAAAGGAGCCGGAGCAAGTTTTTAACTTTCTTATCGCTACATAGCAAACCCGAACCAAGGCCATCCCTGAAGGGATGGTCAGGTTCAGGTTGTTGTGTGGCGATTTTTTATTGCCAAATTCAGCACCGTACCTTGACAACCGCATGACCGTCTGCATGGGATACCCGGCGATGACCCCGCAAGGGAGAGCTGGAAAACGCCGCCGGAAGGGGGGCAGGAAAGCCATGCAGGGAGAACGGCAACCGCCATCCACTCACCTCATGTGGTCAAAATGAGCACATGAGGCGAAACGGTCGTTTATCTACTCGTTGCGGCAGGAGAAATCAATGTAGACAAATTGTCCACATTGATTCGCCGTAACCCAAAAGAAAGGACGTTTATCCACCTGTTGCAGCAGAGAAAATCCATGTGGCCAAATTGACCACATGGAAAAGCCGCAGCACCGAAGAAAGGACGTGTGCCTATGGGAAACAACTTTACCCCCGCATGGATCAAGAAAGGCTTCTTCAACGAATCCCTGTTTTGTGATGATTTTCTGAGTACCCACCAGCTGCTTTACTCGAATGGCGCATTTTTCACCCCGGAAGGCAGGGTCACGGACACCATGAACCTGCGCTGTGAAATTTTCGATATGCTACGAGACCATATCGGCGCAAATATCGCCAAACGAGTCAGCAATGTGGTAGACGTGCTGAAACTGGCGGCACAGGTGGAGGACTTCCCGCCCGTCACCGACCGCATTGCGCTGGCAAACGGCACCCTGTATCTGGATGGCACTTTTCAGGAGGGCAAGCCGGAGATCGTGCGCAACCGGCTCCCGGTCAAATATGACCCAAAAGCCCCGCAGCCCACCCATTGGCTGCGGTTTCTGTTCGACCTGCTCTACCCGGAGGACATTCCCACCGTGCAGGAGTTCATCGGCTACTGCCTGATCCCCAGTAACAAGGGACAGCGCATGATGGTCATCAAGGGCAGCGGCGGCGAGGGCAAGTCGCAGATCGGCGTGGTGCTGTCCCGGCTGTTCGGCTGCAACATGAAGGATGGCAGCATCGGCAAGATTTCGGAGAACCGCTTCACCCGTGCTGACCTGGAGCACACCCTGCTCTGCGTGGACGACGATATGCGGATGGAAGCCCTGCGCCAGACCAACTATGTCAAGTCCATCGTGACCGCACAGGGGCAGATGGACTTGGAGCGCAAGGGCAAGCAGAGCTATCAGGGCTGGATGTACGCCCGCCTGCTGGCGTTCAGCAACGGTGACTTGCAGGCTCTGTATGACCGCTCGGACGGTTTCTACCGCCGTCAGCTCATCCTGACCACCAAGGACAAGCTCCTTTCCCGTGTGGATGACCCGGACATTGCCGAGAAGATAGCGGCAGAAGCCGAGGGCATCCTGCTGTGGGCATTTGAGGGCTTGCAGCGGCTGGTGAAGAATGGTTTTCAGTTCACCGAGAGTGACCGTGCCAAGCGGAACCGGGAACTGGTGAAGCGGGACAACAACAATGTGTTTGATTTCCTCGAATCCGAGGGCTATATCCGCCTGAAGGCGGATGCCTGCACCAGCTCGAAAGAGCTGTATGAGGTTTACCGAATGTGGTGCGAGGAGAACAGCCTGAACGCGATCAAGGCACGAGGGTTCAGCGATGCGCTGATTGCCAACCAGCGCAGGTATAATCTGGAATCCACCAACAATATCGTCAACGCATCCGGGCGGCGTGTCCGGGGCTTTTTCGGTATCGAAGCCCTTGTGCAGCCCGACCTCACCCCCAATGGCTGGCGGGCATGACCCCCCATAAAGGAGAATATGGGCGTTTTGCTGCGTACGTGCGTACGCGGCGGATGCCCTTTCTCTGTACGCACGTACGCAGCGATTGACCGAATACGCACCATATAGGGGTGTTATTGGCAAAGTGTCAAGTTGACAGTTTGCCAAAATCAGAGGGTCAAAATGGCCCTCTGAAAAGCCGGACGAGCTGTCCTGAAGGGCAGCTTGCCCGGAGCAAGAGTGCAGAGAGCGCAGCTCTTTGCCCCAGTGATATGATGCTGTGCGTCATATCCTACTGGGTATTATCTGGCGCAAAACGGCGGCAGATCCAGCAGCTCCGCTGCTGCGTTCTCCCACGCCAAGCTGTTGAAACGGAGGGATGTCTATCTGAAACTGACACGACACAACGGACGAGCCGGAGCACACGGCACTTATAACCCCAAGCACAATGACCGCAGTTTCAACCTTGCCAACAGTGAGCACATCGACCCTGAACGAGCCAAGGGCAACATCTACCGGGACTGCTTTCACGGCTTCCGCTCGGCTCTCGCTCCACCCGACCCAGATGATCTGGCGGCGACCTTCTCGGATGTGGAACGGCAATTCTATGAGAGCCGCTATTCCAACTTTGTGGAAAGCCAGAACGAGCGCAACGCCAAGATCCGGCACACGGAGCGCAACCGCTCCATTCCTGACCTGCTGTCCAGCCGCAAGACCTGTCCGGAAGAGACCATCTACCAACTTGGAACGCTGGATGAACACGCTTCGACAGAGGATTTGCTGAACATCGTCACCGAGTTTATCGAGGAGTTCAAGGGCAAATTTGGCGAACACGTCCATGTGCTGGACTGGGCACTGCATCTGGACGAAAGCACACCCCACATCCACGAGCGTCATGTGTTCGACTGTGAGAACAAATACGGCGAGGTTGCTCCCCAGCAGGAAAAGGCATTGGAAGTGTTGGGCTTCGAGCTGCCCGACCCGGACAAGCCCCTCAGCCGCCGCAACAACCGCAAAATCACCTTCGATGCCGCCTGTCGAAAAATGCTGTTTGAGATTGCAAAACGGCATGGGCTGGAATTGGAGGAAGAAGCGGAATACGGCAACCGCAAGTATCTGGAAAAGCAGGATTTTATCCTTGCCAAGCAGAAGGAGCGGCTTGCCGCCCAGCAGAACAAGCTGGACGAGTTGACCCTGAAAGTTTCGGACATGGAGACCCTGCTGGAGGATGTTTCGGCTGCAGCCTACGACAAGGCGGTGGAGGTCGTGACGGACGTGGTACGCACCGAGACCCGCAAGGAAGATATGCGGATGATCGAGGACACGAAAAAGTGGGTGCTGTCCCAGGAGCGCAAGGCTCCGCAGGCCACGAGAGAGTACGCCGCTCACCGTTTAGATGGCGTGCTGGACAAGTTTCTCAAGACCATGCAGACCACCGCCACTCGCTTGCAGGAAAAGCTCCTGAGACCGGAAGTCCGGCAGAAGGGCAAGGAGCAGGTCAAGGAGCAAGCACGAGATTCCGTTCTGCAACTGCTGAACCGCTTACAGGCAGAACAGGGGCAAAACAAACCAACGGCGCAACCCCGCAAACAGGAGGGGCACTCGGAAATCTGAACTCATCGGGAACGTTTGGGGCAGAAAGCTGGCACTTTCTGCCCCGACACCCGGTTACAAGGAAACGGAGGTCTGCCTATGAATATGAATCGGCCTGACATGACCGAAGATGTGAAATCTAAAGATTATACGAATAAGTCCTTGCAAATGGACTCGAACCCGGTTACAATGAAGGCGTCCAAATCCCCTGCCACAGAATCTTCTGACCAGACCAAAGCAGCCAAGCACGAACCTCTTGTTTACCGGGTGGAGGAAATCGCCCAGCTTTTGGCGATTTCTCCTCGCGCTGCGTACAACCTGTGCAACACCACGAAGGATTTTCGGGTGCTGCGCATCGGCACCAGTATCCGGGTAAACAAGCAGAGCTTCGACAACTGGTTTGCGGCGGTCTGAGGGAGGTAATCTATGGCATCTATTATGAAGCGCGGAGATTCCTACTCCGTCCGTTACAAGTACAAAGACCATTCCGGCAAACCCTGCGAGGGATGGGAGAGTTTCAAGACCAAAAAGGAGGCGCAGGAGCGTAAAATCACGGTCGAGAAAGAACTGCTGGACGGCACGTTCCTCGTTCCCAACACCATGACGGTGGAGGAAATGCTGTACAAATGGATCCCGATCCAGTCCACCAAACACAAGTGGTCCCCCAAGACCTACACTCAGTCCGTAGCGATGGTGCAGAACCTTATCGTGCCGTATATCGGGAAACAGAAGGTACAGGAGCTGCGCACCTACGACATTGAGAAGTTCTATGCCACCCTTGCCAAGACCCCCTGCGGGCAATATGTGCACGGTGTGAAGCAGGACCTGTCCAAGAAGCAGAAGAAGCGGCTGCTGTCCAGCACCTCTATTCACGAAGTCCACACCCTGCTGAAAACCGCCTTTTCCTATGCGGTGGAATCGGCCTTCATCCACCCCTGCCCCGTGATGCCCCCAAGGTCAATATCGAGGAACGCACCATCTGGGACGAGAAAACCATGCTGACAGCCTTGCAGACCATCGAAAACCCCGCCCTGCATCTGGCGGTGCACATGAGCATGATCCTTTCGCTCCGTGAGGGCGAAATTCTCGGCTTGCAGCCGAGTGATCTGAATTTCGATGCCGCCGATGGGCGTGGCACCATCTCAGTCAGCAAGACCATGCAGCGAGCCAACAAGGACGCTTTGGAAAAGCTCGACCTCAATCAGGTCTACCACACCTTCCCGGACAGGCGTGAGGGCAGCAAGTCCTCTCTCATCCTGAAAAAGCCTAAGACCAAGAAGTCCAACCGTGTCCTGTATATGACCAAACCTCTGAAAGAGGAACTTCAAGCATGGCTTGAAAAGCTCAAACAGGACGAGCAGAACGCCCCGGAGAAGTACAGCAACTGCGGACAGCTGTTCCGGCTCCCGGACGGTCTGCCCATCGCACCGGAGCTGCTGACGAAATGGTACCGTCTGTGGAGAGTGGAGCACCCGGAGTTTGAACAGATCGTGTTCCATGGTCTGCGGCACTCCAGTGCCACCTATCAGCTCTTGCAGTCGGACGGCGACTTCAAGTCGGTGCAGGGCAATACAGGTCACGCCACCGCATCTGTCCTGATGGACACCTACGCCCACACGCAGGACAAGCCCCGGCTGGAACTGACCGAGAAGATCGAAGCGAACTTCTATTCCCAAGACCTGCCCCCGGCAGCACCCCAGCCCCGGCAAAATGAAAAGCCGGCGGCAACAAAAATCTCCGGCAAAGAGATCCTTGAAGCCATCCGGCTGATGGACGCAGACGAACGCAGAGAATTGACGAGAGCCTTGTTCGCCTAAAATTTCTTCTTTTTATGCAAAGGAAAGCAGGCTGTGCAAACCTTGCGCAGAAAAGCCCCTGATTTAGGCAAATGTGCAAACGGTGTGCAGAAAGTGTGCAGCCGCTTTCCTACATAAAGAAAGAACGCCAAATCTTACGATTTGACGTTCAATATCTGGTGCACCTCCAGGGACTCGAACCCTGGGCCCACTGATTAAGAGAGCAAGCCGCCGGTTCGTCTCAATTTCTGGAAATTTCGAGTCATCGTTATTTTTAATCAAAGCGACGTGATTTTTCACCCGGTAATTTCTGCACTCTTTGTCGGATTTTGCAGCGAAAAGCACCCTTTGCACGTTTTGAAACCGTGCAAAATCCGTGCAGAAACCGTGCACTTACTCTCTGACAAACAAAATCGACCTATCCCCCATCGACTTGACGGCATTGGTTTGAGTGGCCGCACACCAAAAATCAAGTCTAGGAGGACACTACTATGATGAAACTACTTTCCTGCCGCTACAATATAGACACCAACCGGGTGGAAGCCCGGTTTGAGGATGGCACTGTCCTTTCCCTTGACTGCATCGCCATTGAGGACGAGTACGGCAACACCCCGGCACAGCGGGCAGAACTGGATTGGCTGCTCTACAATAAGCCATTGGAGTACGCCCAGCTTGTGCTGAGTGGTGAGATTGAACACTACCTTTCACTTGGCTGCGACCATGGCAGACTGGAAGATTGACCTTTAATTAAAATATCCAAGGCAAAACAACAGCCCTCTACTTGCAGTCGTTGCAAATAGAGGGCTGTTGCTTAGTTAGCAGTTTAGCCTATTATAGTAATCATCTGAAAATACTGATACTGATATTCGTCTTCTAATACCGCTTGCATTTCTTCCATGTATAACGAGTCTTTCAACAGTTTGGGATGAAATGCTCGCTCTCTCCAGAGTCGGACTCCAATTTCGGGAAAAAAATATTCCGTTCCCAGTTGCAAGTCCTTTTCGTTGCAAATAACGTTGTCCTTTTTCATTAAGCTATCAATAATACACTCGGCGGTTGTATTAAACATATCCAGCCCGAACAATTTTATTGATGCCACTTTAGACAAATCACGCTGGATGCCGATTTCAGCAGCTTTTCCGTTCCGATACTGCACCAGAAAGAACGAATCATTATCCATATATCGTCCGGTTATCAAATTAGGGTCATCGGTTTCCGCACAACGCTCCATTTGCATTGCTTCATCAGAAGAATTCGACCGCTGTTTCTTCATTTGTAGAAGAGCATTTTCTAGCTCATCTGATGTCATACCTAATTTTAATTGTCCAATTCTAATATGCGGTTCAACAATTATCTCTTCCATAATAATTCTCAAAAGCATTTATATTCATTTCATTATTTAGGGCATGAAAATAGGATTACTGTAACCGAATACTGTATATCGAATCAAACTGATACGGATCGGATAACAAAACCTTTCCATTGGAATCTACCACAATCTTTTCGCCTTCTTCAATTTGCGATAGCTGAATATTTCCTTTTAAGTATTCCGAAGCACCCTGAATGAGATAGCAATTATCTGTGCCATACAGTTGATTGGGAGCGGTTGCATAGATAGAATTATTACTTAAATCTACCTTTGTTACAGTAAGTTCCGATTTTGTCCTCCCCCACGTATGCAACAGGAAACCGCCTATAAGAATTGCTAGGGCCAAAGCTATACCAAAAGCAGTCAATTTCTTACTTGATTTCGTCATTTTAAGCACCTCTTCATCATAGCTCCATTTGAATTTTCTGAACGTCACATTTTTTCCGAACGATTGCAGCTATAAGAATCACATCAATGGTATCATGATTATTGGCTTCTCTGTTTGAATAACGAATTTTAAGCCTGCTTTATTTCATCTGTCCACAATTCTTTTCAAAATCGTATAGCTGCACATAAATTTCCAGAAAACTTGTAGCACAATCACAATTTTTCTTTTCACTCAGATAAACCACCACGGCAGTTCCAGCCACAGGTTATCCATATCCCCCACCGGCTTGACGGCATTGGTTTGAGTGACCGAACATCAAAATCAAGTCATGGAGGCTCGCATATTGAGCAATCCATTTTCTTTCCACTGCATCATAGGGATAACCGGGATTCCCCAGCATCTCTTTTATTCAGGATTTTTCTACTGAAATCCGGATTCCAAATCCTCCCTCTGAGTATGCAATGCTTATCCATGTTTCATCTTTTCTTAGCAAAACGCCTGTCGAAACGCTTTCTGAAGCCGATGCCTCTTCAGCGTATCCTAAGTTTTTCAATTGGTCAATATATTTTTGTATTTCTTCTTCAGAGATATTATTATAAAAGATTGCATAATACCCAGCATTAGAACCATCCAATATATATTCTATCGTTCCACTTTCCGGCTCACAAATAAGCCTAGTGTATTCATTATCCGGCCAAACTGAAGTATAAATACATTTTACATCAGACGGATTGGTTCCTCCATGTGTAGCAAATTTTCCCTGACCTGAAAAACGAATGCAAAGAAAGACCAATATCAAAACTATAAAGGCAACCGCCATACTGCTAAAAAATTCCAATTTCTTATTCATTTGGCTTGCTCCATAATTCAAACGTACAAAGCCACGATTCTTTTCTTTCGACTCTAAAGAATCGTGGCTTTTATACCCATTATCTAATGCTTTTATTACGGAATCGTGATGTCGTAGGAAATGGAGAACTGGCCACCGTTTGCCAAAGCATTCAATTTGTTTTCAAGGAAATTATCTGCATTGGAATCACCTCCATCACGGTTTTCATTTTAGATGTTGATAATAGCAAAGCACAAATAGAAAAAAAACCACAATATTGTAGCAAGACGGAGAAAAAATGTCACCAAAACGGTGTAAGCGCAAAGCAGGGATTGGTTCTTGATCTCTGTTGTGAGAGTTCACAAACGTCCGGGGCGCTGTTGCCGGAAGGATGCTTTCTTCAATTTTCTTCCAGAATTCTCTGCAAATAGCGGGCTGTTTATGCTTCTTGAGAATCCATCTAGTGAATACCGACACCCTCCATGATCTTTTCTATCCAATTTGTGGAAGAATCATTTTTCTCACTAAATGACCCCAAATAATGTGACGAACTCTCAACCTCTATTATTACACCATCCGGCATTCTGTATTTTTCTAAACTGAGATTCAAACCTTTAAGTGGGATTGTTCTAGCCAGTTGAGGGATAGAAACTGTATGGAGAATATCAATTTTTGATAAACCTCTATACGTTTCTGTCTTTTCGGCTTCACTTAGCAACCGTTCTGCATACTGATTTGAAATAACCTGTATGCGAAATTGTTCTTTTTCATCCTCGGTCATCTCAAGTGGAACGCCGTGCAATGTGTCCACAATATAGGACGAAATTTTAGCGAAGTGCTCGTCAAAATCAGTGGTATCTTCGTTGGTCATATTTCTGTTCTACCCTCATTATAAGCTTTCCGGTCTGCTTAAAGTTACAGCTTTCAGCGTAAAGCTTCCGTAGTTTTTAATGCTAAACGATAGTTATCGGACTTTTCCACAGCTTTTGCAAAACCGTTCGGAAGAATCATTTAAGTTCCCACAGTCTGGGCAATACCATCTTTCATCCGGTAGCGGATCAATTGGCGAAGGTATTTGGCTTTGAAATTATTTTTTTGAAAAATCTCTGTACTGATTTTCGTTGATTGTCCAGTAAGGATCACCTCCATTTTTAACAATTTCTTCAATGAAATTCAGTATATTTCCAACACATATAAATTCATCTGTTGAGCAACAGTCCCCCGCATAAAGATACTCTTTTTCTATGTCATCCACGTTAATGACAATATCATATCCCATCCAATATCCAATTTTCCATGCCGACCTACATAATAAATTATCATTACTAAAATGGAACGAAAGAATTTCTTGAGCATCAAATAAACAATAGTCTCCGCTATGATAGAGAGTCAGTCCATTACATTGCTTCAGAAATTCAATATAATCAGCTGGAATATGTCCCATTTCTTTTTTTAAGTGTTCCAATATCATATCATTGGTTGGTGGATTTAATAGAGCATCTAAATGCGCATGATTCAGATGCTCTATAACTTTATCTAAACCATTCATTCCAGGCTACCCCTTTTTTAATATTGCGCCCACCATGTAGTAAATTGAGTGTGAGTTGCTTTTGGAAGGGAAATCAAATTGCTATTCACACTTTTTCCACCATATTTCAAGGGCTTTATAAATGCACGTCATTATCTCTATTCCTCTGGAGTGGATTTATCTCCCAAAATATTGAGCATTAACACAACGCACAAAAAGAGAAACGATAAGATATAAGGTTGAACATATCTTTCCTCATCTAAACACAATTTATTGCCTGATTGAATAACATTCACCTTGGTGAAACAGTCTGTATAGCTATAACTTGTTCCTTCTGAGAAAGGCATCAGCTGGGATAAATCATATCGATTCCCTATAAAGAAACGTTTTGCCGTTATAATGTAATATTGCTTTCCATCAGTTAGTAAAAAATCAATTGAAGACTTCGATTCGGTCGATTTACAATCAACAAGAGTTAACACAGAATTTGAAACGCTTTCAAAATTTTTATTTGATAACACTTGCAATTTATCAAAAGAATACGGAAATCTTACGATAGAAATTAGCCATAGCAATATTATAATAGCACCGAAATGTCTGAAACATTTAACAATCTTATATTTTTTAGTTCCACGCATAATAAATTCAAACTATGTAAAAATAGTCCTATCCTTCAACGCTCTCTGACACTATCGATTCATATAGAGATGTACTCAACGTATCTATATCATCGGAAAGAGGTTTTCCAAGATTGTAAATAAAACTTTGAAACAGTTCAATTGTCTGTTCACTAAATGCCGGACGTGACTCAACATTCTTCGATATTTCAATCAATTTGTTGGCAATATCGTTAAAATGAGAAATTTCATCATAGGATGTTACTTGAAGCAAAACGCTAAGTTCATCTGCATGCTCTTTGGTCTCGCCCAAATCAATGGGGTCGGAATAGTACAAGTCTGAAAAAAGCATGGACATCAAAACAGATACTTGTGTATCGATCTGTTCTTGGTTGAATTGAAGCTTTTGGTAATCTTTGTACATATTGCTAAATTTCATTCCACATAGAATTATAAGCACTGCAACGACACCTATAAAACTATAACGAACAATCCTTGCTTTCATTGACGGCCTCATTTATTTAGAGCAAATGTAATGGTAGGATTATTTCCGATTTCAAAAAAGTTTTTCTAGTAATATTTTTCATAAAAGAATCTCCTTACATTATCTGCTGGTGTTTCCAGTAATGGTTTCGCTCCGTCCATCATCCATCATAATAGCTATTTATTTTTAAGATTCACTTTTATCCTGCATCGGAATCACCTCCATGCAAACTTTTATGCATTTACCTTCCACAGGAACTTCTGCTTAGTCATTCTTATTGCTGCAGATCGGCTCCATCCTGTAAGCACCCCAAAAGATGTACGTAAAGCCTCTTGCCTGCATATTTAAGAGAAAGCGGATATGCTCTTTTACCATTGATTTGAATGTAGCCATTTTCAGAAACCGTTATGCGAATATCTGGCATTCCGTCCATTGTTTCACCAAAAGCTATCGTGAGTTCATTGAGTGCACCGCTATCACCAGAACCACCAGCATAATCAGTGACAAAATATGTCTGCTCAAAAGTTTTGGCAATATCTATATATGTCAGGTCATCCTTTTCAAATAGCCAAGACTGGTCAATTTGAGCACCATTAGTGTCTACTGTAAGATGGTATGCTGATACTATCCTGCATTGTTTCAATGGACGTTCTATTATCACAAAGTGAGTGACTTTTATACAAATCAGTATGACCACCAAAATCAAGGTCACAGTCATTGTGATTACTTTTTCTTTTTTTCTCATCATAAATAGACAATACACCTCCAATCTTTTGCTCCTAATAGGAGCTTTTGCTTAGTCAACGTAGCTCGCCTTATGTTTGTGACAGCTTTTTTGAAAAAATCTCTGCTTTTCGTTAAGTTTGTACGCTTATACAAAGAATCTCCATGTTATTTGTTGATTCTAACAAATAACATGGAGTTTCATATTAAAATACGTTTTCAGCAATTTTCATAATCTCATCTCGTGAAATGTTTCCCATAATCGTGTTTGAAACGCCTCCTTGCTCCCAGCTTAAAATATAAACGGTGTCTCCGTTTTCGCTTGCACTCGTTCCCAAAGTTGCATCTGCTTCTCCGACCTTTACGGTTTCGTACACTGTATGCTCATTATCAAATAGGGACTGCTGCCCCGGCTGGATAATTGAACAACGGACAGTGTAGCTTTCCTCTGTTTCTTTTGACGAGTAAACATGTAAAAAGTTTTCTGCTCGTTCAAATTTCTGCGCATCGTCCATTTCAAAGCCGTCCGGCACATAATGATCGCTGTATCCATCCGGTAATCGTTCCAACGGTTCGCCGTCCACTTGATACGTCAGCTGCATCTCAATGGGCAGGAACTTCTGAATCATCGTATAGACCGCCTTGCGGAAGTCTGCACTTACTGCAAGCGCACCGAGGGTCAGAATTATCAGCGTCAGGGCCGCAACAAGCACTCGCTTCAGCACCGGACGGCGTTTATGCAATGCCGCTTTCAGGCGAGCATCCCATCGGGAAGTGTCCGGGTAGCGTTCCTTAAGCTGTGCCGGAGTTGGCAGCTCGTCCAGTTCTTTTTGTGCATCTGCACGGAGTGCCATCATCAACGCTGCATCAAAAGAAACTTCTGTCCGCTCACTCATGGCTGTTCAACTCCTTCCGCAATAATTTTCTTCCACGGAAAAGCCGCATCCGAACCACTTCATCTGTCAGTCCAAGCGATTCGGCAATCTCCCGGTTGGTATAGCCCATTGCCAAAAGACGCAGAGGATCACGGTACATCGGTTTCATCTGCCCAATCAGTTCTGTCAGGTGTTGGATGTTATCGGTGCTGACTACTGCATCATCCGGCACCGGGGCGTCATCTCGTGCGTCCGGGACTTCTTCCAGCGGTTCTTCTCGCTGCTTGCGAAGCATATCGCAAGCACGGCTTCTACTACAACTAACGAGATAAGCGGCGAGTTCGTGACAGTTTTCTCGATGAATTTTAGAAAAATTTTTAGCGACGTATAAAAACACCTCTTGCAGCACATCCTCTGCCAGATATGAATCGCCCATAATTTTGTAAGCGGTATGGTAGACCAGCCGCTTGTAAGTATTATATACATCTATAAATTGTTCTTCGCTGCTCCGGTCATCCAGAACTGCCAGATACATTGCCAGCATTTTCGCTCACATCTCTCTTATCGGGAGGAATTATGTCAATTTGACACAATTCCTCTCTGCCCATTCAATCAAACCACCACGGCAGTTCCAGCCACAGGTTATCCATGGTCTGTTCCTCGGTCTTTTTGGCGCGCCCTTTTGTCAGGTGGAAGTATATCGCCGTGCCAATCAGCGGATGTTCCTTGCCATCAGTAAAGCCATAGCGGTACAGCAGATAGGTCTGCTCCCGTTGGGTCAACCGTTTCAGGCCATCGTACAGTTCCCGGCGCGATTCCTGATCCTCCATAATGCTCTGCGGCTGCATGGCGTAGGGGTCGGCTATGGCTTCGATGCGCTGCAGTTGTTCCTCTCCCGGCAGAACATCATCCAGCGAAACGCGCTGGTAACAGATACCATCCTTGTCCTCTGTCACCATCCGCTGCTCAAAAGCGGCAAAGGCATCCCGAACCATATCCATCATGGCGTTGCGGATGGCCGGAGCCGCGTAGGTCAGGAACTTCATGCCACGCGCTGCATCGAACTTCGGCACGGTCTTCCACAAGCCCAGATTGCCCGCCTGTTTCAAATCGTCCGTGTCAAGGTTCAGGCCGGACTGTGCCAGATTCATGCTGCGGAAAAGGTCATTTGCCACCTTGCCAATAAAGGACTTGTTGTTGTCGATCAGGCTGTCCAGTGCGGCAGCATCGCCTTTCTGTGCCAGCGCACAAAGCCGTTCATTCGTCTGCTTCATGGACGTTTTCCTGCTCTGCGGCAGACTGCAAGATTCCCAGCAGACCGCTTCGCAGCTGTTCCAGTGCTTCCGGCGTAGCTCCTTCCATACCCGAAACGCTGTCCAACATTGCATCTGTCAACTGCTCTGCCGTGATCGTTGGGTGCTGCACATCCTGCCCCTTGGTCAGTTCATTGAACATCTTCTCGGCCACTTTCTTGCTCATGGCTTCCTGCTCGGCGTAATGGCTCCCGATTCCCTTTTTGATTTCCTTGACCGCTGCCATGAAGTACATTTCAATGTCATCAAGGTCACCTTGGTATACTGGCTTTCTCCGAAGGCTGATGTCCTTTGCGGCTTTGGCTGCTTCCGGGGTCTTGATCTTTGTGCGCAGCAAGGTGCTCAATGTCGTGAGCATGGCGTTCTGTGCTGCAATACCAGACGCAAAGGTATCATCAAAATACTGCGCTATGCGGTAAGTAAGTTCTGCAAAGCGGGCGTTTTCCAGCAACAGGTTGACCACCTCTGCATTGACGCGCCCTGTGTAAAGGTTCTTTGCAGCCTCTACGGACAAGCCCAGTTCGACAATGTCGTAATTCTTGCGGTCGGGGATGTTGGTTTCTCCCAGCAGAAAATCCGTGGACACGTTGAACAACCTTGCGATCTTCAGCACCTGCTCATGGGTCAGGGTTCCTTTCGCACCGCTGATAAAACGGCTGATGGTGCTCTTGGAGCAGCCGATCTCCTTGGCGAGTTCTGGTTGGCTGATGTTGTGCTCTTTCATCAAGTCCGCAAGACGGATGTTGGATGGTGCGGGCAGATATTCCTGTGCCATGTGGTCGGCCCTCCTTTTGGCGTTTTTTCTCATTATAATACGCTCTGCCGTTTTGTTCAATATACGGTTTTCTCTCCGCCCTTGCTGTTGCAGCCCTGCAACCGGTAAGGGCTTTTTTCTTTTTCCGTTGCAGTTTTGCCGCTTTTTTGCTCTTTCTGCAAAATTCCCCGTATATTCAGGCAGGAAACAAAAAACACCAGAGTTCCCACTTTGGGGTCTCTGGTGCAACGCACGAAACAAAGGAGGAATGCCCTTGAACCTGTATCAAACTGTCAAATCCGCCATCACCGTTCGGCAAGTGGGAGAGATGTACGGCATGGAGCCCGACCGCCATGGCATGGTGTGCTGTCCGTTCCATTCCGACAGCGACCCCAGCATGAAGCTGAATGACACCTATTATTACTGCTTTGGCTGCGGAGCTAATGGAGATGCCATCGACCTCACCGCCAAGCTGTTCGACCTGAACCCCCGGCAAGCCGCCGAGAAGCTCGCAAGTGACTTCGGGCTTGACCCGGATAAGCCGCCCGCCAATGCCATCGCCCTGCCGCCGCCCAAGCGTGGCCTAACGGACGAGCAGTGGGCAGACATCGCCTACTGTCTGCGGGTGCTGACCGATTATCTCGACCTGCTGCACGACTGGCGAGAGCGTTACAAGCCCGCCAGCCCGGAAGAACCGCTGGACGAGCGGTTCGTGGAAGCCCTCCACATGACCGAGACCATCGAGCACCTGACGGACTGCGTTGCATTTGGGACGCCCCAGCAGAAGGCCGATGCCGCTTCACGGCTGCTGTCCGGGTCGTACCTGCTGATGCTGGAGGAGCGCACCGACCGCCTTGCTCTGGCAAAGTGCGCCTAATAATTTATTCACCCGAAGTGGTGGGTCTCACCGTGAGACCCACCACTTCACTTTTCTAAAGGAGAACCCCCCTATGAAGAAAAACATTTCCCGCAACCCCTTATGGCCGGACTGGTACAACGGAAAGAAGATCGATGAAGTCCAGTTTGGCCGTGCCTTTCTGGAACAGTGGCCGCTGAAATGCGTCAACGGAACGCTGTATACGCTGGACGGTCCGGTTGAGGACGAAAGCGAGATCAAGCAGCGCATCTTGGAGAACATTGAGGAATATGTCACCTCCGGCCTGTCCAAAAAGGTCACCAACATTCTGGAGACCATCAAGCTGCTGGCCTTTTCCGACCCGTTCCCCATCGAGCAGGACTGCATCCACCTCCAGAACGGCGTGTACCATCTGCCGGACGGCCTTTTCAGGAGAGCCGCCTGTTCTGCCAGAACCGCCTGCCTGTGAGGTATGACCCCAAAGCCGCCAGCCCTGATCGCTGGCTGATCTTTCTGCACGAGCTGCTGGACGATGCCGACATCCCCACCTTGCAGGAGTATCTGGGCTACTGCCTGATCCCCAGCACCAAGGGACAGAAGATGATGCTCATTGTCGGCAAGGGCGGCGAGGGCAAGTCCCGCATCGGGCTGGTGCTCAAGCGGCTCATGGGAGATGCCGCCAGCAATGGCAGCGTCCAGAAAGTGGAGAATAACCGTTTTGCCCGCGCCGATCTGGAACGCCGCCTGCTGATGATCGACGATGATATGGATATGAACGCCCTGCCCAAGACGAATTATATTAAGACCATCGTGACCGCCGAAGCCAAGCTGGACTTGGAGCGCAAGGGTGTCCAGAGCTACCAGCGGGACATCTACGCCCGGTTTCTCTGCTTTGGCAACGGTGCGCTGACATCGCTGTACGACCATTCGGACGGCTTCTTCCGCCGTCAGCTCATCCTGACCACCAAAGACAAGCCTGCCGACCGCACGGATGACCCTTTCCTCGTGGAGAAGATGTGCGCCGAGTTGGAGGGCATCCTGCTCTGGTGTCTGGAAGGGCTGCACCGGTTGGTGCAGAACGATTTCCGCTTCACGGTCAGCGAACGAGCCGCCGCCAACGTGGACACCATCAAGCGCAGCAGCAACAATGTCATCGACTTTATGGAGTCCGAGGGCTACTTCCGCTTCAAGGCGGACTACTCCATCAGCTCCAAGGAGTTCTACGACATTTATAAGCAGTGGTGTGAGGACAACGCCTGTCACAGCGTATCGGCCATCCGTTTCAGCGCAGAGCTGCGCCAGAATGACCGCCGCTATAACCTTGAAGCCACCAACAACATCTATCTGCCCGGTGGCCGCAGAGTGCGGGGTTTTGTAGGCATCGAGCCGCTTGTCCACCCCTGCCCGTAAAAAGTGCATTTTTTTACGGAAGAAGTTCGTACAACCTGTACGGTCTGTACTTGTACGCACCCGTACGGCAAGTAGAAGTAAATTAAAACGCGTCATCGTTTATATTTCGGATTTTCGTACACCGTACGAACCGTACAGGTTATTTGAACTCCGTACGCGATTTTTTCGGATGCGTACGGAGCAATCAAGTTCGCATTGTGCGAACTTGATTGTAACTCTCCCGCAGGAGACGTTCCCCCTCGGAGAGTCCTCGAAGAGCCCACTACACTTTGCAGCCCATAGGGATGAAAGTGTCATAGTGGGTTATTACACTTCCGGGGAAGTGCATCTCCGTCCTCGTCACCTTCCTCTGAACCCCGAAAGGAGGGATGCCCTTTGGCAAGAAATGATGGTATTGACCGCACCAGTGTCCGAAATCTTGCCGTTTCGGACAAGGCCGTTGGCAACACCCAGCAGCACAATGAGCGTGAAAAGGACAGCTATCGGAACCCCGATATTATCCCCCAGCGCGCTGCATGGAACGTCCACTTCAAAAAGCCAACCGCCAGCTACACTGACCTGTTCGCCCAACTGGAAACCGCTGGTACGATTTCAACGCGCGGCCTGAAGCCGGATGCCACCCATTATTGCGAGCTTGTCTTTGATGTCAACTCGGCCTATTTTGACAATCACGGTGGCTACGAGTTCGCCAAGCAGTTCTATGAGGATGCCTACAAAGCAGCCGTTCAGATCGTGGGTGGTGAGCAGTATATCCTCTCGGCAGTCATGCACGCCGATGAGATCAACCGCGCCATGACCGAAGCATTAGGCCGGGAGGTCTACCACTACCATCTTCATGTGGTCTATGTGCCTGTGGTGGAAAAGCAAATCCTCTGGTCGAAACGCTGCAAGGACAAGGCACTGGTCGGCACCGTCAAGGAGACTGTCATGCAGGTCAGCCGGAGCAAGAAGTGGGCATCCAAGCCCCTGCTGGACGATGCCGGAAAGCCCATGCTGCAAAAGAACGGCAAGCCAGTCCTGAAGAAGTCGTACAGTGTCCTGCAAGACGATTTCTTCCACTATATGCGCAACGCCGGGTATACGGATGTAGAGCGCGGTGAGCGTGGCAGCACTGAAGAACACCTGACCGTCACCCAGTTCAAAGTCCAGCGGGAGCAGGAGCGACTGGACACTCTGACCGCCCAGATTGACCAGAAAGAGCAGCACCTCACCCAAACCAACAAAACCCTCTCCAAGACCGAAAAGGAACTTGCCGCTGTGCAGAAAAAGGTCACGCTCACAAAAGAAGCCCTCATTCATGCGCGCGATCTGGATTATATTGGTAAGCGCACCTTTCTCGGCAACTATTCGCTGACCGAAGAAGAGTTTTCCAAGCTGAAAAAGCAAGCCGACCACGGCTATATGATGGATGTGGAGAACCACCGCCTGAAAGAAGAACTTTCCACCGCCAAGAAAGAGGCCGTTCGTTGGAGCAACAAGTACCACGACCTGTGGTACGACGTGAAACCCTATCTGGATGCTCTCCACCGTGCGCCCGAACTGGTGCGCGGCTTTCTGGAAAAGATTCTTGCCCCCAAGCAGGAGCACACCATGAATGTGCCGCAGCAAAACCGTAAGCGTGGGCAAGATGTAGAACTTTAAGCTGAATTTTTAGATGATATGACAATATAAGGAGCAATGCTTATGGATTTTGACCGTAATTCTATGACCGCCCCTGTGCAATCTTCCGATTATACGAAAAAGTTCTTGCAAAAGGACTCGAATCCCACTACAATGGAAGTGGTCACTCAAACCAATGCCGTCAAGTCTCCGACTGACAGCCCGGCAACCACGAAACTGGTGTACACGGTGGAAGAGATCGCACGAATGCTGGCCATCAGCCTGCGCTCTGCTTACAATCTGTGCAACAGCACTACCGAATTCCGTGTCCTGCGAGTAGGCGGAAGCATCCGTGTGCCGAAGGACAGCTTCGATGCGTGGCTCTACCGGGCAGCTTGATAAGGAGGCAAACAGTATGGCATATATTACGAAGCGCGGCAACTCTTACAGCGTCCGCTACACCTACGAAGATGAGCACGGCAAGAGCTGCGACAAATGGGAGAGCTTTCCCACAAAAGAGGAGGCAACGAACCGAAAAAAGCAAATCGAGCATGAACTGGCCGCTGGCACTTTCCTGATTCCGTCCTCGGTAACGGTGGCAGAGTTCCTGATGGACTGGCTGCCGAAACAGTGCAGCAAGCACAAGTGGGCACCCAAAACCTACGAATCCAACCTTTCTACCATCCAGAACCTGATTATCCCCTATATCGGTAGCATGGAGATGCAGAAGCTCAAGCCCTACCACATGGAGAACCTCTACACGACCCTGAGCAAAACGCCCTGTGGTTCGTATATCGAGGGCAAGAAGCAGGAACTGACCGAAAAGCAGAAGCAGCGTTTCCTTTCCGGCACAACGATCCATGAGGTGCACCGGCTGCTGGGCACTGCCTTCCAGTATGCCGTAGAGTGGGGCATCCTTGTCAAAAGCCCTGTTCCCGTGGACAGCCCCAAGAAGTCTACGCAGGAGCGCACCATCTGGACGGTAGAGGAAATGAGGGCGGCTCTGGACAGCATGGAGGACCCCATCCTGCATCTGGCAGTCCACCTCACACTGGTGGGCGCACTGCGAGAGGGCGAGATCGTAGGTCTGACCCTGGAAGATCTCGATTTTGACGCAGCAGATGGCATCGGAACCTTCCGTATCAACAAGTCCATGCAGCGGGTGCGGAAAGAAGCCCTGAACCAAGTGGACGATGGCTGCATCATCAAGATATTCCCGGACAAGCTGGAGCGCAGCACCACTTCCCTCATCCTGAAAAGCACCAAAACCGCATCCTCCTGCCGTACCATCTTCATGACCTCTGCACTGAAAGAGGAATTGAAGAAGTGGCTGAATCAGTTGGCGGCAGACGAGATGAAAGACCCGGCACGCTACCATGATAGCGGAATGCTGTTCCGTCTACCCAATGGTCTGGCAGTGGAGCCGGTGCTGATCCGCAAGTCCGCCTGGCAATGCAATGGCCACCCCGCATTGTGTTCCACGGTTTGCGGCATTCCAGTGCCACCTATCAACTGATAATCTCCGGCGGCGATGTGAAAGCCGTTCAGGGCACCACAGGGCACGCCACGGCGGATATGCTGGTGAACACCTACGCTCATATCCAGCAGTCCTCTCGTGTAGAACTGGGCAGGAAATTTGAGGAAGGGTTCTATGCTAAACAGGAAAGCCCCAGCCCGCAGGCTGTACCCGCCGCAGGCGAACCGACCATCTCCATGACCGCTCTGCTGGAACTTCTGAAGGACGCAGACCCCGAAGTAAAGGCGCAGCTCCGTCTGGCTCTGCTGACCTGATGCAAAATTTACCACGCATTTCAAAGCAATTCCAGCCCATGCAGAGGATTCCCACGAAAACGCCGACCGTGCAAAAACCGTGCATTGACCGTGCAAACCCCGATTTTTCGGGGGTTACATAACAAAAAAGAACGTCAAATCTTACGATTTGACGTTCAATATCTGGTGCACCTCCAGGGACTCGAACCCTGGGCCCACTGATTAAGAGTCAGTTGCTCTACCAACTGAGCTAGAGGTGCATATGGTGACCCGTACCGGAATCGAACCGATGTTAAAGGCGTGAGAGGCCTCTGTCTTAACCGCTTGACCAACGGGCCATATAAAAGTCGGCGACTACCTATTTTCACGCGCCGTTTCCAGCGAACTATCTTGGGCACGAGTGAGCTTAACTTCTGTGTTCGGAATGGGAACAGGTGGAACCTCACCGTCATCGTCACCGACCAATATGACTGGTTCAGTATAACATTTCTGTTCTACTTTGTCCAGTGTTTCTTGAAGGACGTGCCTTCAAAACTGAATAATCACTGCTCACATTTTGTCATTGACTTGAGAATTCAAGCGAATTGTGGTCAAGCCCTCGATCTATTAGTACACACTTGCTGAATGGATCACTCCACTTACACATCGTGCCTATCAACCTCGTAGTCTACAAGGGATCTTACCTGATCAAATCAGTGGGATATCTTATCTTTGGGTCGGCTTCACGCTTAGATGCTTTCAGCGTTTATCCGATCCGTACGTAGTTGCCCAGCTATGCTCCTGGCGGAACAACTGGTGCGCCAGAGGTACGTCCGTCCCGGTCCTCTCGTACTAGGGACAGCTCCCATCAAATATCCTGCGCCCACGACAGATAGGGACCGAACTGTCTCACGACGTTCTGAACCCAGCTCGCGTACCGCTTTAATTGGCGAACAGCCAAACCCTTGGGACCGAATACAGCCCCAGGATGCGATGAGCCGACATCGAGGTGCCAAACCTCCCCGTCGATGTGGACTCTTGGGGGAGATCAGCCTGTTATCCCCAGGGTAACTTTTATCCGTTGAGCGATGGCATTTCCACTCACATACCACCGGATCACTAACTCCAACTTTCGTTACTGCTCGACCCGTCAGTCTCGCAGTTAGGCTCGCTTCTGCGTTTGCACTCTTTGCTTGATTTCCGTTCAAGCTGAGCGAACCTTTGAACGCCTCCGTTACTTTTTAGGAGGCGACCGCCCCAGTCAAACTGCCCACCTAACAATGTCCCCCGACTCGATTCAGAGCCGCAGGTTAGAATTCCAATATCGCAAGGATGGTATCCCAACGGCCTCTCCGCCAAAGCCAAAGCCTTGGTTTCCAGAGTCCCATCTATCCTGTGCATGCAACATCGAAACCCAATATTAGGCTACAGTAAAGCTCCATGGGGTCTTTCCGTCTTGTCGCGGGTAACCGGCATCTTCACCGGTACTACAATTTCGCCGGGCGGGCTGTTGAGACAGTGCCCAAATCATTACGCCTTTCATGCGGGTCAGAACTTACCTGACAAGGAATTTCGCTACCTTAGGACCGTTATAGTTACGGCCGCCGTTCACTGGGGCTTCGATTCAATGCTTGCACATCTCCTCTTAACCTTCCAGCACCGGGCAGGCGTCAGCTCGTATACGTCATCTTTCGATTTAGCACAAACCTGTGTTTTTGGTAAACAGTTGCTTGGGCCGATTCTCTGCGGCTCCATCTCTGGAGCACCCCTTCTCCCGAAGTTACGGGGTCAATTTGCCGAGTTCCTTAACAACCCTTCTCCCGTTGGCCTTAGAATCTTCTTCCTACCTACCTGTGTCGGTTTGCGGTACGGGCACCTCAGAAATACACACAGCTTTTCTCGCCATCTTCCATCTCAGACTTCGGTACTAATTTCCTCGATCTCTACCGGAACCAACACCCGGCTCTGAGACTTAATATGTGTCCCTGTGCTTAACTCTTTGGTGGTGACGGAATCTCTACCGTCTGTGCATCGGCTACGCCTTCCGGCCTCACCTTAGCTCCCGACTAACCTGGAGCGGACGAACCTTCCTCCAGAAACCTGAGGCTTTCGGCCATGCAGATTCTCACTGCATTCGCGCTACTCATTCCGGCATTCTCACTTCTATACACTCCACAGCCGCTTGCGCTACTGTTTCTCCGCGTATACAACGCTCCCTACCCAATACATTGCTGTATTGCCTAAGCTTCGGTGTCAGGTTTAGCCCCGTTAAATTCTCCGCGCAAAGACGCTCGACCAGTGAGCTATTACGCACTCTTTGAATGAGTGGCTGCTTCTGAGCCAACATCCTGGTTGTCTGCGTATCTTCACATCGTTTTCCACTTAACCTGACTTTGGGACCTTAGCTGTAGATCTGGGCTGTTTCCCTTTGACAATGACATTTATCTGACACTGTCTGACTCCCAAGCATCAATACTCTGGCATTCTGAGTTTGATAAGCTTCGCTAACCTCTCGGCCGCTAGGCTATTCAGTGCTTTACCTCCAGGTATCTAACTTGAGGCTAGTCCTAAAACTATTTCGGGAGAACCAGCTATCTCCGGGTTCGATTGGAATTTCTCCGCTACCCACAGTTCATCCGCCGCCTTTTCAACGGAGGTCGGTTCGGTCCTCCATGGAATTTTACTTCCACTTCAACCTGACCATGGGTAGGTCACCCGGTTTCGGGCCCATTATATGCAACTTAACGCCCTTTTCAAACTCGCTTTCGCTTCGGCTCCAGACCTTAAGTCCTTAACCTTGCTGCATACAATCGCTCGCCGGACCGTTCTACTAAAAAGTACCCTATCACGCTTTGACGCTCTAGGTGCTTGTAGGCACAGGGTTTCAGGTTCTTTTTCACCTCCCGGGTGCTTTTCACCTTTCCTTCACAGTACTATACGCTATCGGTCACTGGGTAGTATTTAGGGTTGGAGGGTGGTCCCCCCGTATTCCGACCAGGTTTCACGTGTCTGGCCGTACTCTGGATCCTGCGCAGCTCTTTCCGTTTTCACCTACGTGGTTCTCACACTCTGACCGGCCTTCCCATGCCGTTCGGTTAACAGATTGAGTCTAAAAGCAGTCCGTACCCCGAAAGTATTTCTACCTCGGTTTGCCCTCTTCCGCGTTCGCTCGCCACTACTTACGGAATCTCGTTTGATGTCTCTTCCTCGCCCTACTTAGATGTTTCAGTTCAGGCGGTTCCCCAATACACCTATTTTGAATTTCAGTGTATTGTACCTGAGTATGAACCCAGGTGAGTTTCCTCATTCAGAAATCTCCGGATCAATGCTTATTTGCAGCTCCCCGAAGCTTATCGCAGCTTATCACGTCTTTCATCGGCTCCCAGTGCCAAGGCATTCGCCCTGCGCCCTTGTTCGCTTGACCTTTCAAACGTTCTTTCAGAACATTTGGTATCCTCTTGATTCTCTCTTATTGCCAACGAAGATTATTGTTACCCTTCCTTTTGAAATTGCAATATTTCTTAAAAGAACTTACTATAATCTTTGTTTCGCAGTTATTATTCAGTTTTCAAGGTACGTCTTGGTGATGTCCTTCAAAGCCCGGTCTCCCGAAACTTTGATTTTCATCACATGGTGGGCCAAAATGGACTCGAACCATCGACCTCACGATTATCAGTCGTGTGCTCTAGCCAGCTGAGCTATTGGCCCATGTGGTGGAGATTAAGGGAATCGAACCCTTGACCCCCTGCTTGCAAAGCAGGTGCTCTCCCAGCTGAGCTAAACCCCCACATAAGGTTTTGAGTAACCCCTTTTCAGGGCCCTCAAAATCGAACAATATCTACTCTGCTTGTATCTGTCACCTGTTCCAGATGGCCGACCATCTTCGATGTTCTTCCATCTGCCTGACTCCTTAGAAAGGAGGTGATCCAGCCGCAGGTTCTCCTACGGCTACCTTGTTACGACTTCACCCCAATCACCAGTTTTACCTTCGGCGGCGTCCTCCTTGCGGTTAGACTACCGACTTCGGGTCCCCCCGGCTCTCATGGTGTGACGGGCGGTGTGTACAAGGCCCGGGAACGTATTCACCGTGGCATGCTGATCCACGATTACTAGCAATTCCGACTTCGTGCAGGCGAGTTGCAGCCTGCAGTCCGAACTGGGACGTTGTTTCTGAGTTTTGCTCCACCTCGCGGTCTTGCTTCTCTTTGTTTAACGCCATTGTAGTACGTGTGTAGCCCAAGTCATAAAGGGCATGATGATTTGACGTCATCCCCACCTTCCTCCGTTTTGTCAACGGCAGTCTGCCAGAGTCCTCTTGCGTAGTAACTGACCATAAGGGTTGCGCTCGTTGCGGGACTTAACCCAACATCTCACGACACGAGCTGACGACAACCATGCACCACCTGTCTCTGCGTCCCGAAGGAAAAACATATTTCTATGTCCGTCGCAGGATGTCAAGACTTGGTAAGGTTCTTCGCGTTGCGTCGAATTAAACCACATACTCCACTGCTTGTGCGGGCCCCCGTCAATTCCTTTGAGTTTCAACCTTGCGGTCGTACTCCCCAGGTGGATTACTTATTGTGTTAACTGCGGCACTGAAGGGGTCAATCCTCCAACACCTAGTAATCATCGTTTACGGTGTGGACTACCAGGGTATCTAATCCTGTTTGCTACCCACACTTTCGAGCCTCAGCGTCAGTTGGTGCCCAGTAGGCCGCCTTCGCCACTGGTGTTCCTCCCGATATCTACGCATTCCACCGCTACACCGGGAATTCCGCCTACCTCTGCACTACTCAAGAAAACAGTTTTGAAAGCAGTTTATGGGTTGAGCCCATAGATTTCACTTCCAACTTGTCTTCCCGCCTGCGCTCCCTTTACACCCAGTAATTCCGGACAACGCTTGTGACCTACGTTTTACCGCGGCTGCTGGCACGTAGTTAGCCGTCACTTCCTTGTTGAGTACCGTCATTATCTTCCTCAACAACAGGAGTTTACAATCCGAAGACCTTCTTCCTCCACGCGGCGTCGCTGCATCAGGGTTTCCCCCATTGTGCAATATTCCCACTGCTGCCTCCCGTAGGAGTCTGGGCCGTGTCTCAGTCCCAATGTGGCCGTTCAACCTCTCAGTCCGGCTACCGATCGTCGCCTTGGTGGGCCATTACCTCACCAACTAGCTAATCGGACGCGAGGCCATCTCAAAGCGGATTGCTCCTTTTCCCTCTGCTCGATGCCGAGCCGTGGGCTTATGCGGTATTAGCAGTCGTTTCCAACTGTTGTCCCCCTCTTTGAGGCAGGTTCCTCACGCGTTACTCACCCGTTCGCCACTCGCTCGAGAAAGCAAGCTCTCTCTCGCTCGTTCGACTTGCATGTGTTAGGCGCGCCGCCAGCGTTCGTCCTGAGCCAGGATCAAACTCTTTATAAATGATATTTATCACTTAAAAAGTGTTAAATCTTTTTCGCTCAGCACGCAATCGCTTGCGTCCTGTGTGAATTACTTTGTTTGGAATTGTTTAACGTGTTTTTCCAACACGAAAATAGGTTCCGTTACAAGTTTTTCGATATTGTTCAATTTTCAAGGTCCTGTGCACCTCAGCCTTAGCGGCTGATAACTCATACAGTTTAGCACATTTGTGTTAGAATGTCAAGCACTTTTTTGAAGATTTTTGAAGTTCTTAGAAGAACCAATCGACCTTCGTCACTTTTCATCCGTTTTTTCTGAAGCGTTTGTGTCAGACATCCGCCTGACAGTAATGTATTTTAGCACAGACTCAGACAAAAAGCAAGCCCTTTTTTTACATTTTTCAAGAAAAGCCCTATTTTCGTTTGCACGGCTCATTCCAATAACCGCTCCCGCATTTTGCGCAGGATCTTGCGCTCCCGCCGGGAGATCTGGACCTGCGTGGTATGCAGCACTTTTGCCGTCTCACTCTGGGTGCGGTTGGCATAGAACCGCAGGCGGATCAGGAGCCGATCCTCTTCCGGCAGACTTTCCAGCACCTCGGCCAAGCCGATCTTATCCGCAAGTTCTTCCTCCGGAGATTCCACCGGGATATCTATCTGCCGGTCATTGTTCTCCCCTTCCGGGGTCAGGCTCAGGGCGGGCTGTGCAGCCTGGATCGCAAGCGTGATGTTCTCCACGCTCTCCCCCAGCTCTTCTGCCAGTTGAGAAAGGGTCGGCTCGGTGCCGCAGAGCTTCCTGTGATGTTCCCGCGCCGCATTGACCCGCAGTCCCAGTTCTTTTAAGGAGCGGCTGACCTTGACTGTGCCGCCCTCCCGGAAAAGCTTTTTGATCTCGCCCAGGATCACTGGCACTGCATAGGTAGAAAAGCAGACCCCGCGTCCTTCATCAAAACCGTCGGTCGCCTTGACCAGTCCCATGCAGCCAGCGCCGTAGAGATCATCGTATTCAATGCCCCTGCCCCGAAAGCGGCCAGCACAGGCGTGTACCAGCCCGAGGTTCTGTTCAATGAATGCACTGCGCCGGGTCTTGTCCGTTACCATGGTATTCCCTCATTTCCTTTTATGTAGAGGGCTTTTCCTCCAGATGCTTTGTCAGAATGACCCGGGTGCCCCGGCCGGGAGCGGAGCGCACACTGACTTTATCCATAAAGCTCTGCATGACCGCAAAACCGAGACCGGAGCGCTCCTCCGGGTTGCCGGTGGTGAAGAGTGGCTCCATCGCTCTGGGGATATCCGGGATGCCGACCCCTTTGTCTGCGATCACGATCCTGACCACCCGCCCCGGATAAACGGAGACTGTCATGGTGATGGGCCCCACCCGGTCGGGGTAGGCGTGGACGATGCAGTTGGTGACGGCTTCGGATACCGCCGTTTTCAGGTCAGCCAGCTGGGGCACAGTGGGGTCATACCGGGCCAGAAAAGCCGCTGCCGCACCGCGGGCATACGCTTCGTTGACGCTGAGGGAATCAAATTGGATCCTGGTCGTGTTTTCCGCTTTCATCTTCATTCCTCCTGTCCTGCATCCGTGCAGGGGATATTGGCCAGCCGCAGAACGCGGCGCAGCTGCTCCGGGGCGTGCTGGATACGCAGGGTTCCGCCCAGACTGCGGGCGCAGCGCTGGCGGCCCAGAATCAGCCCCACCCCGGACGAATCCATAAACCCAACCCCGCCCAGATCGAGCACCAGTGTTTTGGGGGTGCGGGCCAAAAGGGCATCGTCCAGCTGGATGCGCAGGTTCTGTGCGGCATCGTGGTCGATCTCACCTGCCAGATAGGCATAGAGCAGATCGTCCGCCGCACTGAATGTAACTGTTGCCATTTTCTGTCCTTTCCTTGCGTGAATCGCTCAGGCTTGTCCGGTCTGCCGGAGACTTCCCCTTTCCGGGAGGTCGGCAGTGCGAGACATTGATTGAGCGGTTTCCTCTAAACCAAAATAAAAGAGCCTGTACACGTTTCCATCAGTGTACAGGCTCTTCCGGGCATATTTTAGAAAAGGGTGTCGCTTACTTTTCAGCCAGCAGATCGGCAGCCTCCAGTGCGATGGCTTCGCCGCCGCAGATCAGCAACCCGCGGCGGCTGTTGGCCCGGGCAAGATTCACAGCTTCGGCCAGGCTCCCGCAGAGCTCGGCATCAAAGTGGTAGCGTGCCTTTTCCAGCAGGCGCTCGGTCATGGCGGCATCCGTACCCGCCGGGGGAACGAGGAACACCTTATCAAAGGGATTCTCGCTCATGCCGGGCATGGTGGTACGGTCTTTTTTCTGGGTCTCAGCCGTCAAGCCGCTTTCCAGCGCAGAGAAGAAGGCCTCGGCTCCTTCTTCCTCTGCCAGGCCGATGACAGCGCTCAGGTGGCGCACCTTGGCCATGTTCAGGACACGGAGCAGGGCAATGGCCTGCTGCGGGGTGCGGCAGGCATCCAGCACCACCAGCGGGCGCTGGGAGAGGACCCGGATGCTGCTGCGGTTCTCCACAGCGGCCAGACCTTCCAGAATGGCTTCATCGGGGATGTCATAGCCCTTTTTGCAGAGAGCCAGGGCCAGCTCCACCGCAATGGCGGCACTGCCCGCCGCGTGACGGCCCAGGAAGGCCAGCGGCACGGTATAGCCGCCGTAGTCCACACGGCTGGCAAACTTTTCGGCTTCGAGGAAGGTGATGTCATCGGGGTCCGGCACGACCAGCTCACAGTCTGCCTTACCGGCGGCCACGACGAGCTCACTGACCACAGCCTTGGGCTGCTCAGGCGCGGTGACGCAGATGCTGCCCTTGCGCATGACACCGGCCGCCAGCGCGGCGGAGCGCTCCAGTGAGGCGCTGATGCCGTCCGGGCCGATGGAGGTGACCGCACAGACCGGCATCTTGGGCAGGGCCTCGGCAAGTCCCGCATCGGGCAGTTCCACCACGGCCAGCGCACAGCCTGCCTCGCCAAAGCAGCGGGCAGCGGCAGCCAGCTCGGCGGCCGCACGGGGCAGGGTCTCCCGGGCGCTCAGGGTCTCGGCGGCCTGTGCAAGCAGCTCCGGTGCCACAGGCTCCCCATTCACCCGGATGCGGGCAGAGAGCGGCTCACAGCCTGCGTGGTAGCTGCCGGTAACGAGGCCGGCAGCCCTGAGCACCGCCGCCGTGAGGGCGGCGGCAGTCGTTTTGCCAGCCGTACCGGCTACGCCCAGATAATCCACCCGGCCTGCCTTGGCAGAGAGGGCTTCCTGCAGCTGCCGGGCCGGGGCAAAGCCCTCGGGCAGAGATGCAAAATAGGCATTTGCCTGTTCAATGGTCATTGCGTCAAACCTCGTTTCGATGTTGATAGAGAATGATGCACATCCGGACAAGCCCCAGCAGGATGAGCCCCACCAGCAGGCCGGTCATCACACCGGAAAAATCGATCCAGATATCGGTGACCTGGCCGCTGCGGCCCGGCACAAAGAGCTGGATGGTCTCATCGGTCAGGGCTGTGAGCAGGCCGCCCAGCATGGGCCAGGACACATGCTTGAAGAAGTGCCGGGTGTACACCCGCAGGCAGAGCATGAGCAGGAAGCCTTCCAGCAGATACTCGCAGAAATGCGCCAGCTTGCGCACGATGTGCATGGTGAGCCGGTCAGCGGCACCGGGAAGGCCCAGATGCCGCAGGATGCCCTGCAGTATCCCCAGTACCCGGCCGCTGGCCCCCTCGGACACATCCGCGATCTGCAGAGAGTTCGAGAAGATGAACACGATGCAGCCGATGAGGGCAAAAGTAAAGATCACCCGCCACGCGATGAGCCACGGGGAGGTGCGTTGATTCTGTTCCTGCATCCGCTTAGCCCAGAGCCTTGATGCTCTGCTCGATGTTGGCCAGCTTGCTCTGGCTGTTGGTGCGCTTTGCGCGGATCTCTTCCACCAGAGCGGCGGGGGCACGCTCCACGAACTTGGGGTTGGCCAGCTGGTTCTCGAACATGGCCAGTTCCTTCTCGGCCTTGGCCTTTTCCTTGTTCAGGCGGGCCAGCTCCTTCTCGCGGTCGATCAGCTCCATCATGGGAATAAAGCCGCGGGCGGTGTGGGTGGACACCTGCACCATGCCATCGGTGCTGCCCTCGTACTTTTCCGTAAAGGTCACATCGGTGGCAAAGGCAAACTTTGCCAGATAGACCTCTGCATTCCGGAAGGGAGCGGGATCAGCCGTCTCGATGATCATACTGGTCTTTTTGGCAGGATGGACATTCATCTCGGTGCGCATGGTGCGGACTGCCTTGATGTAGTCCATGACCTTTTCAAAGGCTTCCTCTTCCTCGGCCCAGTTGTGTGCCTCGTCAAAGGTGGGCCAGCTCTGGGTCATAATGGTCTCGGCGGAGCCGGGCAGGGCCTGATACAGCTCCTCCGTGATGAAGGGCATGAAGGGATGCAGCAGCTTGAGGGCCTTGTCCAGCACATACACCAGCACACGGCGGGCGGTATCTGCCTGCTCTGCATCGCCGGAGTTCAGGCGGGGCTTTGCGATCTCGATGAACCAGTCGCAGTAGACATCCCAGATGAAGCTGTTGATCTTGGCAGCGGCCAGACCCATCTCGAAGTGGTCGAGGTTGTCGGTCATGGCACCGGCCACCTGATTCAGCTTGGTCAGCACCCACTTGTCGCTCATGTCCAGCTTGCTCTCCTCGGGCAGGCCGGGCTGGAAGTCCTCGGGCAGGTTCATCAGGACGAAGCGGGTGGCGTTCCACAGCTTATTGGCAAAGTTGCGGGCAGCCTCCACCTTCTTCTCGCTGTAACGCATATCGTTGCCGGGGGTGGAGCCGTCCAGCAGCATGAAGCGCAGTGCATCCGCGCCGTACTGGGCAATGACCTCCAGCGGGTCGATGCCGTTGCCCAGGCTCTTGGACATCTTGCGGCCCTGGCTGTCGCGGACGATGCCGTGGATACAGACAGTGTCGAAGGGAGCCTTGCCGGTGTAGGCCAGGCCGGAGAAGATCATGCGGCTGACCCAGAAGCCGATGATATCATAGCCGGTGACCAGCGTATTGGTGGGGTAGAAGTACTTCAGGTCCGCGCTGTCCTCGTTGGGCCAGCCCAGAGTGCTGAAAGGCCACAGAGCGGAGGAGAACCAGGTATCCAGGGTATCGGGGTCCTGGGTGAAGTGGCTGCCGCCGCACTTGGGGCAGGTGCAGGGCATCTCTTTGGCGACCACGGTCTCGCCGCAGTCATTGCAGTAGAAGGCCGGGATCTGGTGGCCCCACCACAGCTGACGGCTGATGCACCAGTCGCGGGTGCCCTTCATCCAGTTGAGGTAGTTCTTGGTAAAGCGCTCGGGCACAAACTTGATCTCGCCCTTCTCCACGCTCTCGATGGCGGGCTTTGCCAGCGGCTCCATCTTGACGAACCACTGCTTGGAGACCATGGGCTCGATGGTGGAGTGGCAGCGGTAGCAGGTGCCGACCTCGTGCTTCAGGGGCTCGATCTCCTTCAGGAAGCCGCCCTCCTTCAGGTCTGCCAGAATGGCCTTGCGGGCCTCGAGGGTGGTCATGCCGGCGTACTTGCCGCAGTCCAGCACCTCGGGCTCGTTCACGGTGTTCTTGCCTGCGGCAAACAGTGCATCGGCAGCGGCCTTATCGGCAGCACCGGTCATGTGGCCGTCGTAGGTAAACACCCGGACGATGGGCAGACCATGGCGCAGACCCACTTCAAAGTCGTTGGGGTCGTGGGCGGGGGTGATCTTGACGACACCGGTACCCTTGGTCATATCAGCATGCTCGTCGCAGACGATGGGGATCTCCTTGTTCAGCAGGGGCAGGACAACATGGCAGCCGTGGAGGTGGGCATAGCGGGGGTCCTCGCCGTTGATGGCAACAGCGGTATCACCCAGCATGGTCTCGGGGCGGGTGGTTGCCAGCTCCAGCATCTCGCCGGTCTCCTTGACCGGGTAGAGCAGGTGCCAGAAATTGCCGTCCTTTTCCTCGTACTCCACCTCGGCATCCGAGATGGAGGTGTTGCAGTGGGGGCACCAGTTGACCATCCGGTTGCCGCGGTAGATCAGGCCCTTGTCGTACAGGCGCACGAACACTTCCTTGACGGCATCCGAGCAGCCCTCGTCCATGGTAAAGCGCTCCCGCTGCCAGTCACAGCTGGTGCCCAGCTTTTTCAGCTGGCTGACGATGCGGTTGCCGTACTTGGTCTTCCAGTCCCAGGCGCGCTCCAGGAAACCGTCGCGGCCCACCATCTCCTTGGTCAGGCCCTCGGCACGCATGGCCTCCACGACCTTGGCCTCGGTGGCAATGGATGCGTGGTCGGTGCCGGGCACCCACAGGGCGGCATAGCCCTGCATCCGCTTGGTGCGGATGAGCACATCCTGCATGGTGTTATCCAGCGCATGGCCCATGTGGAGCTGGCCGGTCACGTTCGGAGGGGGCATGACGATGGTGTAAGGCTTCTTGTCGGGGTCCGCTTCCGTGTGGAAGTAGCCGCCGTCCTGCCAGAACTGGTAGATGCGGTCTTCCACCTGGCTGGGATCGTACTGTTTTGCGAGTTCTTTCATTGTATCCTCCCAAAAATTGTGATGAAGTGGGACGAAAAAAGCCGCCCCACGGAACGTTCCATGGGACGGCTGTAAACTACATACCGCGGTACCACCCAAATTGCACCGGCTGCAAACACAGCCCGTGCCCCTTGATGCCCCGGTAACGTGGGGCAGCTCCGAGGGCGGCTACTGGCTTCACCGCCCCTGCTCAAAAGCGACAGTGCGCAGCGCTTACCTGCCGGGCTCTCACCTGCCCCCGGCTCTCTGCAAGGCGGTTTGCCGCGCACACTCTTTCTCGTTGCATTTATACAAAGAATATAACGTTTTTTTGGCGTTTTGTCAATATGCTCCGAGAACTTCCTGCTTCAATCTGCCGATCAGCCGCTCCATCAGGGCCACCCGGTTGAAGGGGGTCATCAGGTAGAGGCCGTCCGCATACGGCAGGGCGGCCTTTGCCATTTCCAGCGAGATGGCAAGACCCAGCTCCTCGCCCTGGGCACGGTCGAGCCCGGCAAACTTTTCAATGATCCAGTCCTCCACATGGATGCCGTTGATCTCGTTCTCCATGAAGATGGCGTTGCGCTGGCTGACCACCGGCATGATACCGGCCAGGATCTTTGCATCGGCCCCCAGCGTCTCCCGGGACTTTTTCAGGTTTTCCACCGCCTGTGCCGAGAGCACCGGCTGGGTCAGAAAGCCGCTCATGCCGTTTTCCAGCTTCTCCTTTGCCCGGCGCAGCTCCACATCAAAGTTGCGGGCGTTCAGATTCAGGGCACCGAACACGGTCATGGGGCCAGGCATCTCCCGGCCTTCCCCTGCCAGCGAGACGATGTACTGGGCCAGCTTGCGGGAGTTGAACTGGTAAACGTTCTTCACCTCGTCCCGCTCTGCCGTGGGGATGGGGTCACCGGTGATGGCCAGCACCTCCCGCACGCCCTCGGCGTACAGGCCCAGCAGCAGGGCCTTGGTGGCGTTCAGGTTGCGGTCGCGGCAGGTCATGTGGGGCAGGGTGCACAGCCCCAGCTCCCGGTGGACCCGGCAGGCCACCAGAGAGGAATCCATCCGGGCCTGTGCAATGGGGCAGTCGGCAATGGTCAGCAGGTCAGCGCCCGCCGCCTGCAGCTTTTTTGCCCCTTCCAGATAGCCGGTCAGGTCCGCAGTGCGGGGAGAATCCAGCTCAATGGCAATGACCTTTTCCCCTGCGTTCAGCTTGCGCAGAAAAGCGTCCTCGTTTTCCACCGTCTGTTTCTTCACGGTGGAAAACTCTTCTGCTGGAGCCGTTTTTTTCACCACGGGCAGGCGGTCCAGCTCCGCCCGCAGGGCGGCAATGTGGGCGGGGGTGGTGCCGCAGCAGCCGCCCAGGATCTGAACCGTACCCTCGGCGGCCAGACGGCCCAGCTCCCTTGCAAAGTACTCCGGCCTGCCCTGATACTTCACCTGCGTCCGGGTGACAATGGGATAACCCGCGTTGGGCATGACCGACAGGGGCAGCGTACCACCCAGCTGCTTTGCCAGTGTGCGCATGGCACCGGGTGCCGACACGCAGTTCAGGCCCACGGCATCCACGATGCCGCTTTCCTGCATCCGCCGGGCAAGGTCTTTGCAGTACATGCCCTCCCGGGTGTAGCCGTCGGGCAGGACCGCAAAGGACACCAACACAAAGGCATCCGGCACTTCCGCCTTGATGGCCCCCACGGCATCCAGAAGGCCCGCATCGGAGCTCAGGGTCTCGAACAGGAAATTCCTGGCCCCCAGCGCCGCGAACTGCTTTGCCACAGCCGTATATACCTGCCCCGCCGGAACCGCCTCGGTATCCGGAGCCGGGCCAAGGTCAGCAAAAACGGCGGCACCCGTCTCTTCTGCGGCCTGCACAGCCAGCTGCCAGCCTGCCTGCGCCAGTTGTTCCCAGCCGGGCGCGTGTGCCGCCGCCAGCCGGGGCAGGCTGAAGGTATTCGTCTTGACGGCATCAGCCCCTGCCGCCAGATACTCCCGGTGGACAGCCAGCACCCCCGCCGGGTCGGTCAGGTTGGCCTGCTCGCACTCCACCCCGGGAGCCGCCTTATAATAGGTACCCATGGCACCATCAAAAAGCAGGGGGCGGGTCTGCAACAGTTCGCGAATGTTCATCATATATACTTCCTCGCATCTCACAAATGAGCTCTATATTCTTCAGTTTAATGAAGTTTCGTCTCTTGTCAAGCGTTTTTTTGTGGCATCGCTTGCAGGCAGGGCAGTTTTGTGCTATCCTATGCGTAACTTTTACATGTGAGGAGAGATGTATCATGCGCCATGCAGGCACACAAACGATCGAAACGGAGCGGCTGCTTCTGCGCCCGCTGACCCCGGAGGATGCCCCTATGATGTACGCCAACTGGGCCAACGACCCGGACGTGACCCGCTGGCTGCGGTGGGAGCCCCACAAAAACGTGGACGAGACCCGGGAACTGCTGGCCGCATGGGCACTGCTCTACCCCAATGGAGATTACTACCAGTGGGCCATCGTGGAAAAATCTACCAGGCAGGTGTTTGGCTCCATCGGCGTGTTCACATCCAGTTCCGCCGAGCCGGAGCGTGACCCCTGGCCCGGCTTCGACCACACGAACGGCGTGTGGGAAGTGGGCTACTGCATCGGCAAGGCCTGGTGGAACAAAGGCTTTACTACCGAAGCGCTAAAAGCAGTTGTAGAATACTGGTTCAAAAATACAGATAGTAGCTGGCTGGCCTGCTGCCATGCGTTTGAAAATCCTGCCAGCGGCCGGGTCCAGCAGAAAGCCGGCTTTGTCTACGACCACGATTCTGTCTACCACAAATTTGACGGCACACCGGTTGCCTGCAGGTGCTACGCATTGACAAGAGAACATTACGAAGAACTGAGAGGTTTATTTTGAGCGAACTTTATGACATTTTAGTAGAAACGCCCCCCACAAAGGTTATCTTACTGGCCCTGGATCAGGGGCTTTGGGACTGCGAGCGCAGCCTGAACGAGCTGGCCGCACTCTGCGAGGCCAACCACATGGAGGCTGTGGCATCCGTGACCCAGAAGCGGCAGACCCCCGAGACCGGCATCGTGCTGGGCAGCGGCAAGCTGGAGGAGGCCGCCGCTGCCGCCGCGGAGCTGGGTGCCGAGTGTGCCGTGTTTGACGGCGAGCTGACCGGCAGCCAGATCCGCAACATCTCCACGGCGCTGGGCGGCATGGAGGTCATTGACCGCACCATGCTGATTCTGGAGATCTTCCGCAGCCGCGCCGTGACCAACGAGGGCAAGCTGCAGACCGAGCTGGCGCTTCTGCGCTACCGTCTGCCCCGCCTGCAGGGAATGGGCGAGAGCCTGAGCCGTCAGGGCGGCGGCGGCGGTGGCGGCGGTGGTGCCCGCCGCGGTGCCGGTGAGACCAAGCTGGAGCTGGACCGCCGCCATGTCCACGCCCGCATCGACGCACTGGCCGAAAAGCTGGCTGAGATGGAAAAGCGCCGGGGCGAGAGCCGCAAGGCCCGGGCCAAGACCGGGATGCCGGTGGTCAGCCTTGTGGGTTACACCAACGTGGGCAAATCCAGCCTGATGAATGCCCTGTGCGGCCCCAGCGTGGCCGAGGCCGACATGCTGTTTGCCACCCTGGACCCCACCAGCCGGAAGCTGGTTCTGCCCAGCGGCATGGCTGTTCTGCTGGTGGACACGGTCGGCTTTGTCTCCCGCCTGCCCCACAATCTGGTGGAGGCCTTCAAATCCACGCTGGAGGAAGCCGCATGGTCTGATGTCATCGTGCGGGTGGCGGACGCGGGCGACGACCAGCGGGAAGAACAGCTGGCCGTTACCGATGAGGTCCTGGACGGGCTGGACTGTGCCGACATCCCCCGCCTGACCGTTTACAACAAGTGTGACAAGCCCAATGCCCTGAACTTTGACCCGGACATCCTGTTGACCAGTGCCAAGACCGGCTACGGTCTGGATGCCCTGCTGAAAAAGCTGGACGAGCTGCTCAGTGACCGGGTGCACACCATCCGGGTGCTGCTGCCTTATGATAAGCTGGGCCTGGCCGCCCCCATGCGGGAGCGGGGCAGCGTGCAGGTGGAGGAATACCGGGAGGACGGGCTCTATCTGGAAGGCATCGTCAAAACCGAGGACCTGCACTGTTTTGAAGGATTCTTGGTTTAATAAAGGGAATCGGCCGTTGGGGAGCTTTCCCACGCAAGTGATACGGGGCATTCCATCCCCCGCCCAACTGCCTGACGGCAGTCGGGTCCCACCCTCCGGACACTTGCTTTGGGAAACTCCCCGCCGTCCTATCGTCTCGAACAAATAAAAAAATCCCCAACAAACACAAAAACCCGCCTGGCAGCGGGTTTTTGTGTATAGAGGGGTGGGAAAGTATATAAAGTTGGGAATCGCAATTCAAATGCAGGCACTTGAGAAACAACGTGTTTTGCGCAGTCTTTGGCGCTTATCATGCCTTGCGATATGTATTATACGCTTTTTTCTTTTCTTGTCAAACAAAATTTTTGACATTTGCTTTAATTTAGCACTTTACATTTCGATCAAAACTTTATATAATTAACACAGAAAACACAAAAGCGAGCTTTTCCGCAGTTTATGCGATTACGACAACAGTAAAACTTTACTTTTAAAAATTTTTGTACAATTCAACAAAAACATAAAAGGAGACCTTTCTCATGGACGATTTAGACCGCAAGATCCTCTCCCTTCTCGCAAAAAATGCCCGGATGCCCGTCAAGGAGATCGCCGAGCAGGTGGCACTGACCAGCCCGGCTGTTTCCAGCCGCATCCACAAGCTGGAGACCGACGGCATCATCAGCGGCTACACCGTGGTGCTGAACCGCCCGGCAGACCGTGTCTATGTGGACGCGCTCATCAGCCTGTCCGTCACACCCAGCCACCGGGACGAGCTGGTGGAGCTGATGCAGAACAGCAAGGAGGTGCTGCAGTGCTACCATGTCACCGGTGCCTACACCTTCCTCATCAAGGTCAGCTGCGGCAGTATGCCCCAGCTGGAGCACCTGATCCTGCAGTTCCAGAAGCTGGGCACCACCAGCACCCAGATCATCCTTTCTACTCCGGTCAACCATGGTGATCTGGAAGCGCTGCAACTGTAAGCCGTTCACAGAACTGTTACAACTGCCGTGCAATCTTCCGGCCTTCCGGGCCGTATTCCTGATACAAGGCCGCCGTTCAGCGGCTGCATAAACGCCCCCAAAGGTGGGCAGACTGATCACGATCACCCTGCCTTTGTCAGACGAAAGGAACTACGACCATGAAAAAACGCATTCTTGCCGCTCTGCTGGCTCTTGGCTGTGCCCTGCTGGTGTTCACCGGCTGCGGCAGCAAAAAAGATACCACCCCCAAAGACTACACCCAGATCATCCACGATGCCCGGGAAGCCGAGGACAATGATTATTATATGATCTTCTCCCCGGCAGAGGACGGCAAGTTCACCGCCCAGTACGGTTACAGCGCCAGCTATCCGGCGGAGGACCTGAACGATGAGATCCAGAACATGCTGCTCCCCCTGCTGGACCTGCCCGAGGGCAGCTACACCGATCTTGCCGCCTCCCTCTCTGCCATGATGGTGCAGAGCTACGGCGTTGCCATCGTCAAGCCTGCTGAGGGCAAGACGCAGGAGGTCGTGGACGCAATGGATGCCTATATCCAGAACCAGCAGCAGACGATGGAGCACTACCTCGAGGATCAGTACCAGATCGCCACCTCCGCCAAGGTGGCCACTGTCCCCACCGGCGAAGTGGTCATGGTGTGCTGTGAGAACAGCGATGCCGTGATGAACGCCATCAAGACCGCTCTGGCCGCTTAAATTATCTTTCAAAACAACAATGCCCTGTACCGTTTTGCATGGTACAGGGCATTCTTATTTCTACCAGATGGATTATATCGTTCAAATATCACATATCCGAACGAGAATATGCGTTCTTCATATTGCTGCTCAACTCAAACAGCACCTTATCCAGCGTGTCGGCGGCGCGGGCCTTGACCTCAGCGGCCAGGGCCTCGTTGGCCTCCTGGCGCAGGGCGGCGCGGCGGGCGGGGTCGGTCTCGGCCAGCTGCTTTGCGTCATACTGATTCAGCAGGGCACGGCAGGCGGAGAGCACCCCCAGCTCATAGCGCTCGACATGGAACACCGACTTGCCATAGGAAGCATCCGCCATCGCAGCGATCATCCGGCTGACCCAGTAGAAGCTGTCGGTGGACACCTCACCGGTGGTGCCGGCCAGATAGGCTGGGGTCGTCTCCACATTGGCGTAAAAGGGCACCATGGCGTTCAGGGCATTGGAGGCGTAGGCCACCCACTCCACTGCCTGCAGGTCGGCGGGCAGATCAGGCCGCAGCTGAATCAGCGCCACAAAGTCGTTGCGGTTGATGCCGATGGAGCGGTAAACGCCCCGGTTCTCTCTGGCACCGTAGCTTGCATACGGATCGTACGGCGTGCCCTGATAATGGCTGGACAGCACATACTTCACGTCCTCGGGGGTGATCTTCTTCTCAGGCACCATGCACCAGGGCAGGTCGTCGGAAGCCGGGGTATAGTCGGCATCGGGGCCATCCCAGACCCAGGTGGTGGGGTTCAGGGTACGCAGCATGTACCAGGCGCGGGGCGTGTTGTAAACGTGGTCGGAATCGGTGTGGCTGCCAAAGGCGGCACGAGGGTCGAACACGCCGTCCTGTGCCAGGTCGAGGTGATACTTTGCAATGAACTCCCTCAGGTCAGCCGAACAGAGATGGTTTTCCTGCGCGCCAAAGGCATCGTCCAGATCAAAGGCATCGATGCCCAGCTGGTTCGGCATCACCACATAGCTGTCATCGGGCACGCGGCGTGCCATCCAGTGATGGCCGCCGATGGTCTCCAGCCACCAGATCTCGTTCACGTCCTGGAACGCGATGCCGTTCATCTCGTAAGTACCGTAGGTCTCCAGCAGCTTGCCCAACCGCTCCACGCCCTCGCGGGCGGTGTGGATGTAGGGCAGCACCAGATAGACGATGTCCTCCTCGCCGATGCCGCCGGGCACCTCGGGCTGCTCCCCCCTGGCAGGCTGGTACACCACCAGCGGGTCAGCGCCCAGCACGCGGGGGTTGGAGGTGATGGTCTCGGTGGCGGTCATGCCGACATTGGCGGCATTGACACCGGCTGCGGCCCAGATCCCCTTGCCCTCCACGGCGTTGGGCATGGCGGTCATCCGCATGGGGTCACCGGGCAGCGGGATCTCCACATGGGACAGCACCGAGCGGTAGACCGCCGGATGCTCCTCGGGCTGGACCACCACGAATTTCTTTGCCGTGAAATGGCCGGAACCGGAATCGTCGTTGCGGGCGATCATGGTGGAGCCGTCATAGGATGCGTTTTTACCAACCAGAAGCGTTGTACATGCCATAATATCTTCTCCTCCGAATCGAAGTATTTGTCTCTCGGTTTGCCTTGACTGATTGTAATCCTTTTTGTTTCAAAAGGCAAGAGGGCTTACCGGAGCCGTTCCCCGTTTTCCTCCGGGGCCGGAGCAGCTGCCGGGGCGCAGTCCCGGCCAAAGTAGAGCGCCACCTCGCCGATCTTCTTTTTGCGCAGCAGGAAGAGAGTCGGGATAAGATAGATCAAGATCGAGAGCATCATGCTGGCATCATAGCCCGAAATGCTCTCGGCCACGTCCTCCGTGCCGTACAGGCCGCCCACCAGCATAGAGGCAATGTCCATGGCCCCGTGCAGGAACACCGTGACCCACAGGTTGCCGGTGCGGAAATAGATAGCTGCGAACAGCGTGCCCAGCGATGCCGCAAAGACACACTGCATCAGCACACCGAAGGGAGCGCTGGACAGCAGATTGGTCAGGTGGGCCGCGCCAAACAGCAGGCCCGACAGCAGACAGGCTTTCCAGACCCCCGCCCTGCCGGTGCCGAAGCGCTCCAGCAGGCTCTGGGCAATGACCCCGCGGAAGATGAACTCCTCCGCCACGCCCACCAATGCCATGCTCAAAAAGAAGCTGAAGATGCTGAACGCAGGCTGCAGCTGGCCATCCTCGGGCATCCCGAACATCAGCTTGGTATACAGGCTGTAACCGATGAGCACCAGCGGATACATTCCCACCAGCAGCCCATTGAAAAAGCCGCTACCCCGGCGGCGGAGCAGGTACATCTTACCGGTGCGGCCCAGAATGACCAACGCCACCACCATGCCAACCGCCTCCTGCACGGCGCTGAGGAAGTAGGAGTCCACCCGTTCCAGGTCCACCCCAAAGAGCACCAGTGCAAACACAATGAGATAGGATGCCAGCAGCAGGCTGCCCAGAAACAGCACCTCGGATAAAACGCAGAAGCCGACGGGATGCTTTGCGCGCAGACGTTTCAGCATAAAAATATCCTCCTGAATCTTAGTGGCTCTATTCTAACATACTTTGCCGGAAAGAGAAAGTTTTTGGCATTTTCTGCTCAGGCGAAAAATCTCAAAAAAAGTGTTGACAAGACCCGGGCCGTATAGTATAATATCCCTTGTCAGCGGCGAGGTTCAAAGCTGACGACAACAGAATGATGGGGATTTGCATAGTGGTAGTGCGGTAGACTCTGACTCTACTTGTGGGAGTTCGATTCTCTCATCCCCAACCAGAAAACCGCAGTCGCCTTCCGGCTGCGGTATTTTCGGGGCATAGCGCAGTTGGTAGCGCGCCTCGTTCGGGACGAGGAGGCCGTGGGTTCAAATCCCGCTGCTCCGATCGAAAAAGAGACATACTTCGGTGTGTCTCTTTTTTCTTTTTACAAAATTTTTTCTTGACACATTTCCCCTTTGGGAATACTCTTATAGTACCAGATATCCCCTGCTCTGCGGCGGGAAAGATCAAGAGGAAACGAGGGATTTGTGAGATGAAAAAACGTGTTGGCATCCTGACCTCCGGCGGCGACTGCCCGGGCCTGAACGCAACCATTCGCGGCGTGGCAAAGGCACTGTATGCCCGGATGGGTGATAATGTAGAGATCGTGGGCATCCTGAACGGCTACCACGGCCTGATCAACGGCGAGTACAGGGAGATGTGCGAGGATGACTTCCGCGGCATCCTGACACTGGGCGGCACCATTCTGGGCACCAAGCGCACCCCCTTCAAGCTGATGCGCGTGGTCGAGGACGACAAGATCGATAAAGTCGCGGCCATGAAAAAGACCTACAAGGACGCAAAGCTGGACTGCCTGCTCTGCCTGGGCGGCAACGGTACCCACAAAACCGCCAACCTGCTCTCGCAGGAGGGCCTGAACATCATCGGCCTGCCCAAGACCATCGACAACGATATCTACGGCACCGATGTGACTTTTGGCTTCCACACCGCTGTGGACATTGCCACCGAGGTCATCGACCGCATCCACACCACCGCCGGCAGCCACAGCCGCGTGATGTGCATCGAGATCATGGGCAACAAGGCCGGCTGGCTGACCCTCTACTCTGGCATTGCAGGCGGCGCGGATATCATCCTGCTGCCCGAGCAGCCCTACGACATCGACCGCGTCTGCGAGGCCGTGGAGCGCCGGGCAAAGCGCGGCTCCAACTTCTCCATCATCGCTGTGGCCGAGGGTGCCATGAACGTGGACGAGGCCAAGCTGAAGCGCAAGGAGTGGACCGCCAAGCGCGCCGAGGCCGGTTACACCACCGCCACCAACCGCATTGCCGCCGCCGTCCAGAAAAAGACCGGCATGGAGACCCGCGTCTGCATCCCGGGCCACATGCAGCGCGGCGGCAGCCCCAGCGCCTACGACCGCGTGCTGGCTACCCAGTTCGGCAGCTACGCCGCCAAGCTGGTGGAGATCGAGCAGTACGGCGTTACGGTGGCTCTCGTGAACAATCACGTCATCTCCAACCGTCTGGAGGATATCGCCGGTAAGACCCGCAATATCCCCGAGGGCTGCGAGCTCCTCACCGTGGCAAAACGCATGGGTATCAGCTTGGGCTGAGAAATCTTTCCGGTATGACCGCAATCTTCTTCCCGGTTTATCCGTATTCCAAGTGTAACAAAACCTCGTGAAAGGAAGTGTCTCTCCATGAAAAAAATCCATAAGTTCTTTTCTAAAGATTTGCTCCATATTCTTGGTGCTGTTGGGATTTTTGTTGCTTTTCTGATTTCTATCGCCTATAAGCAAGTTGGAATCGGGGCACTCATAGCTGCGTGGCTTATTGCTATCGCAATTATCGGGGTAGCATGGATTACAGACATCCGCAAAGCAGACCTGCTGAAAAACGGAAAGATTGTTTCCGGAAAAGTTAATGCAGTAAAAAGGGTTCACATAAAATTCCACATGAGTACCTATCACCTTGCTGATGAAGATGTAATTTATCCTTGGGTGATCCGGTACCAATATAAGATTGGAAAAGACACTTATTATGGACAGTCCCATTGGTTTTGGTTCAATCCTCTCGTGAGCAAGGGAACACCTATAGAGGTGACTATTGATCCTCAAAACCCAGAAAGAAGCATTGTTGCTGCATGGGAAAGTTAATAGATTGTTTCTTTCCTCTATGATGACGGAAATTCCAAAGGAGCACAATCTCCTTTGGCACACGACTTTGGTACAAAGTCTAGTATGTTACACCTCGATAGAGGTGTAACGTTCCCAGACGCAAAAAGTCCCATGCCCAGCACTTTGGCGGTGCGGGCATGGGACTTTTTGCTTTTTAGACCCAGCGGAGTGAACAGTAACCAATCCTGACATCCAGTTGCCGTGTCATTTGTTGAATACTGTTTTACGAACAGTCTGCGGATGGACGTTCTCTCTTTTTCAATATACCGAACAAGAACTTACTTATTCTTGTACATTTCCTCGTAGTATTTCTGGTAGTTGCCGCTGGTGATGTGCTCCATCCACTCCTCGTGCTCGAGATACCAGTCGATGGTCAGGACGATGCCCTTCTCGAACGGGGTCTCGGGGTACCAGCCCAGATCGTTCTTGATCTTGGTGGGGTCGATGCCGTAGCGGCGGTCGTGGCCCAGACGGTCGGCAACGTGCTTGATCAGATCCTCGCTGATGCCGTCATCCTTCAGGCGGTCGTGCAGCTGCGCGATGATGGTCTTGACGATGAAGATGTTGGGGCGCTCATTGTGGCCGCCCACATTGTAGACCTCGCCGATCTTGCCGCCGTTGCAGACCATATCGATGGCCTTGCAGTGATCCTCAACGTACAGCCAGTCACGGATCTGCATACCGTCACCGTAGACAGGCAGCTGCTTGTGGTGCTTGACGTTGTTGATCATCAGGGGGATCAGCTTCTCGGGGAACTGATAGGGGCCGTAGTTGTTGGAGCAGCGGGTAATGTTGATGGGCATACCGTAGGTATCGTGGAATGCCATAACGAACATATCAGCGCTGGCCTTGGAGGAGGAGTAGGGGCTGTGGGGGCACAGCGGGGTGGTCTCCATGAAGTAGCCCTCGGCACCCAGAGCGCCGTAGACCTCATCGGTGGAGACCTGCAGATACTTCTTGCCTTCCTTCCAGGTCTTGGCATCGGCATCGTACCAGGCTTCCTTGGCACGCTGCAGCAGGTTCACGGTGCCCATGACGTTGCTCTGGACAAAGATCTCGGGGTTCTTGATGGAGCGGTCCACATGGCTCTCAGCAGCAAAGTTGATGACATAATCGAAATCATACTTTGCAAACAGACTTTCCACCAGCTCCTTGTCGCAGATGTCGCCCTGCACGAACACATGGCGGGGGTCGCCCTCCACATCCTTCAGGTTCTCCAGATTGCCCGCGTAGGTCAGCTTATCCAGGTTGACCAGCAGGATCTCGGGGTACTTCTTGAGCATATAGTGGACAAAGTTAGAGCCGATAAAACCGGCGCAGCCGGTGATCAGATATTTTTTCATAGGTTTATTCTACCTCAATTTTCAGGTTTTGTCTTCTTGGGGAAGCTTTTTCTCTGTACAACCTCTCAGTCTCGCATCCGCTCGACAGCTCCCCTAGTAGGGGAGCCCTTGGCAGACCGTCGCGTTTTCGTGGTCTAACGTTTCGCTCCTATTTGCTCTGCTGGCGCAAAGCCTTCACCCTTACGGCAGATGCCGGTTTTGGAGCCGATAGGCGATCATTGCGAAAAAGAACCCCTATGCCAAGGCCTCTCCTACTAGGAGAGGTGGCATTGCGTTAGCAATGACGGAGAGGTTTAATTCGTTTTCATTCCATTCTCGCCATCCCAGTGGGCGAAGAAGCAGGCCAGGGCCTCTTTCCAGTCCCGCACATCGTTGCCCACGGTGCAGCGGAGCATCCGGTTGTCCAGTGCGCTCCACTTGGGGCGGTCGGCACTTTCGGGATGCTTTGCCTTGTACTCCTCGCTGGTGCAGGGGGCCACAGAGGCATCCACACCAGACAGGCGGATGATCTCGGAAGCAAAATCGTACCAGGAGCAGATGCCCTCACCGGTGCAGTGATACAGGCCGTACTCATGGGTCACGCAGAGCTGCAGCAGCTCATGGGCCAGGTCAACCGCGTTGGTGGGGTTGCCGCACTGGTCGTTGACCACTTCCAGCTTGCCGAATTTCCGGCCGGCGTTGACGATGGTCTTGACGAAGTTCTTACCGTAGTAGCTGTACAGCCATGCCGTGCGGACGATGAAGTGGCGGTGGCAGAACTGCTCCACATACTTTTCGCCCATGAGCTTGGTGGAGCCGTAGGCGCTGATGGGGCCGGGAATGGTGGCCTCGTCCTGTGCAATGCCGCCGTTCTCACGGCCGGAGAACACATAGTCCGTGGAGACATGCACCAGGCGGGCACCGGTCTTTTCGGCGGCCTGTGCCAGATTGCGGGGGCCCAGAGCGTTTGCCTTGAAGGCTGCGTCGTGGTTCACCTCGCAGCCGTCCACGTTGGTGTAGGCGGCGCAGTTGATGATGACATCCGGGCGCTGGCGGCGGATGAAGTCATCCACCATCTTATAGTTGGAGATGTCCAGCTCCGGCAGATCCACCGGGATCACGGTGGCATTCATCAGCTTTTCGGGAATGGGGCCGATCTCGCTGCGGCCCTCCCGCAGCTGCTTGATGATCTCGGTGCCAAGCTGGCCCTTGCAGCCGGTGACGATGATTTTCATGGGTGATTCCCCTCCTGCATCAATATCTCAGTTTTCCATCGGCCACGTTCTTGAGGTGCTGGCCGTAGGGGCTCTTACCATAGCGGGAAGCGCTCTCCAGCAGGGTCTCGCGGTCGATCCAGCCGTACTTGAAGGCGATCTCTTCGGGGGCGCTGATCTTGATGCCCTGACGCTTCTCGACCATGCGGACAAAGTCGGCGGCATCCACCAGGCTCTCCATCGTGCCGGTATCCAGCCATGCAAAGCCGCGGCCCAGCAGCTGGACATCCAGCTCGTCCTTCTTCAGGTACATATCGTTCAGGGTCGTGATCTCCAGCTCACCGCGGGCAGAGGGCTTGACCTGCTTTGCCATCTGGACTACTTCCTTGTTGTAGAAGTACAGGCCGGTGATGGCGTAATTGCTCTTCGGGTGCTCGGGCTTTTCTTCCACGCTCAGCACCTTGCCGTTCTGGTCAAATTCCACGATGCCGAAACGCTCGGGATCCTGCACATAGTAGCCGAACACGGTGCAGCGGCCCTTGGTCTCTGCATTGGCGGCGGCAGTCTTGAGGATCTTGGAGAAGCCGTTGCCGTAGAAGATGTTATCGCCCAGGATCATGGCGCAGCAGTCGTCGCCGATGAACTCTTCGCCCAGAATAAAGGCCTGTGCCAGACCATCGGGAGAGGGCTGGACCTTATATTGCAGATGGATGCCGTACTGGCTGCCATCGCCCAGCAGCGCCTCAAAGCGCGGCGTATCAGTGGGGGTGGAGATGATCAGGATATCCTGAATGCCCGCCAGCATGAGGGTGGACAGAGGATAGTAGATCATGGGCTTATCGTAGACAGGCAGCAGCTGCTTGCTGGTGACCATCGTCAGCGGATAAAGCCGGGTGCCGGCACCGCCGGCCAGAATAATGCCTTTCATAATTTGTGCACTCCTTTATTTGTATTGAAAAAGTTGTGCAGCTATACGGGGTGAAACGCTCACCTCGTAATATTCAAAGCGGAGCTGCGTCCGCTGTCAACAAAGTTACAGGGTAAAAGTTCTGGCCGCGCGGGGCGGCATCAGATAGTTTTACACCTTATTCTACTCTCAAATCGAAAAAAAAGCAAGAAAAAACGGCCTGTTCCAGAATTTTTTCCGGAACAGGCCGTCAAACAGAACCGTTCAGCCGCCCACGGCGGCAGCACATCGCGATGGTGGAGCGTTTCTTACCACTTGAAGCCCCACTTATGGAAATACTTCAGCAGGTTTCCCGTCTGCCAGAGGGCGGGCTTGAGATCCCGGTGGGCAGCGCGGTGCCAGGCGTGGATGGCGGTATACTGGGGCACCAGATACACCTTGCCCTGGGTGCGCATCTTCTGGGTGAGGTCCGCATCCTCCACATACATGAAGTAGCTCTCATCAAAGCCGCCCACCGCCTTGAAGGTGCTGGTGCGCACACCGGAAAAGCTGCCGGTGCAGAACTCGATCTCGATGGGCCTGGTCAGGTCCTCATCCAGCATCAGGTAGTGGTCGTTCTGGCCTTTCCAGAAGCTGAGCCGGGGCAGCTGGCGGTAGAGCATGGGCCGCAGGGCGCACCGACGCAAGGGCAGCCGCTGGGGCTTGCCGTCCGGGAACACCAGCGAGGGCCGGGCCATCACGGCATCCGGGTGGGCAGCCATCCAGTCGGCCAGATCACTCAGGGTATCAGCGGTCAGCTGGATATCCGGATTGAGGATAAAGTGGAAATCACTGTCCAGCTCGGGCAGGATCATATTATGGCCGGTGCCAAAGCCGCCGTTCTCAGTGCGGCAGTGCACCACCACCTGCTGGCCCGGACCTGCTGCCAGCAGGCCGTCCGCCACGGCCTGCTCCAGCTTTTTGCCGCTGCCGTCCGGGCTGGCATTGTCCACCAGATACAGAGTCACCGGGTAGCGGCGCGTGCAGTGCAGCACCGTCTGCGCCGCCTTCAGCGCCTCGTCATAGCCGTTATATACAACAATACAGGCTGATAGTTTCAAAGATATAACCTCTCAGTCGCTTCGCGACAGCTTCCCCAGTAGGGGAGCCGAGTTCGCGTGCTGCGTTTTTCCGAAATTCTCCGCAAGACTACCGGTATCCTTGCCTCCCCTATCAGGGGAGGTGGCAAGGCCGTAGGCTTTGACGGAGAGTTTTATTCACTCCAAAGGCAGGATCTTCAGCGTGAAGTCCTCACGCTGGATATCAAAGTTGGGGTTGGTGCAGGGATCGCCCGCGGCCAGCAGGTCTCCCCAGCGGGCCTGGAAGCGGAGCACCTCGCCCTGGAAGCGCTTCTGCTTTTCGGGGTTGTCCTCGGTGCCGCGGCTCTTGCTCTCGTAGTGGTAGAGCTGGGCAAAGGGGGTAAACACATTGGTGTAGCCCGCCTCCCGCACACGGACACAGAAATCCACATCGTTGAAGGCCACGGCATAGCTCTCGTCCAGGCCGTTCATCTCATCATAGATCTCCCTGCGGATGAGCAGGCAGGCGGCGGTATCGCCGTAAACATCCTGCACATAGTTCAGCCGCCCCATATAGCCATCGGATGCCGCCGGGGAATACTTGTGCAGGTGGCCCGCCACACCGCCGATGCCAAAGCCGATGCCGGCATGTTGAATGGTGTCATCGGGGTAGAGCAGCTTTGCACCCACACAGCCCACCCGCTTCTGCTGGGCGTACATGACCATCTCTTCCAGCCAGTTGGGGGTGATGACCTCGGTATCGTTGTTGAGCAGCAGCAGGTATTCACCGGTGGCATACTGCTCGCCAAAGTTGTTCAGGGCGCTGTAATTGAAGCCCTTGCCCTCCCAGGTCACGACCTTGAGGTTGTCCGGGTGTTCCTTCTGCATCCGCTCGTAGGCGCGGAAGGTCTCGGGCTGCTTGCTGTTGTTCTCAATGAGGATGAGTTCAAAATCCGGGTAGGTGGTGCGGGCATAGATGGAATCCACGCAGAGCTCCAGATCCCGGATGTGGTCGCAGGTGGGGATGAGGATGCTCACCCGGCCCGGGTGCTCGATGGTGTAATCGGTCTTGTAATAGCCCGGGGTGCCGGGGATGAGGGCAACATCGTCCACAGCGATCCCGCAGCGGGCATAGTGGGCCTTGAGGGCCGCAATGCCTGCGTCGATGCAGTAGGTCTTGGCGGAGATATCCGCCGCCGTGCTGCCGGGGCTGGAGCGCCAGTAATACAGGGCATGGGGAATGTGAACGATCTTCTCAGCCTGCTCCGTCAGGCGAAGGAACAGCTCGTAATCCTGGCTGCCGTTGTACTCCATCCGCTCGCCGCCGCCGGCCCGCTCCATCAGGGCGCGGCTGAACACGGTCAGGTGGCAGATGTAGTTATTGGAGCGGAGGTTGTCCAGCATGAAATCGGGCTTGAAGTGGTAGAGCACCACATGCTCCGGCTTCCCCTCAAAGGTCGCCTCGTCGGTGTAGACGAAGTCGGCCTTCTGCTCGGCAATGGCCCTGGCCGCGTACCACAGGGCGCAGGGGTGCAGCAGGTCATCGTGGTCCAGCAGGGCGATATACTCACCGGTGGCCATCTCAAAGCCCTTGTTGGTATTGCCGGGGATCAGCTCATTCTTTTCCAGCTTCTGATACCGGATGCGTGCATCGGCCTTCGCACGGGCCTGCACATGCTGGCCTACGGCCTCGTCCTTACCGGCATCCACGCAGCAGAGCTCCCAGTTCTTGTAGGTCTGGTTCACCACGGAATCCAGCATCTCGTCCAGGAAATCCAGCGGGGTGTTGTACAGAGGCACCACGATGCTGATCTTGGGCCCGGCAGGCTGATCGTTCGCCTGCCTGACCAGCAGCTCCACCGGGGCAAAGCGGTCGGCCCGCAGGAGGTTCCCCGGGAAGAGGGCGGCATACTCCCGCCTGGCGCGGGCGTGCTCCCGCACTCCCGAAATGCCGTCCCGGCGCAGCTCACCCAGCAGGACGAAAAGCGGGAAGGTGTGCCAGATCTGGCGGCTCTTGCTGACAACATACCGCATGGGCCAGGTCAGCTTCCAGAAGGTAGAGCTGGTCACCTCGTTCAGGGTCTTTTCCAGGTTCTTGGCATGGCTGCGGCTCAGGGAAAGATCGCTGCGGAGCCGCTCAATGAGGGCGGCTTCCTCGTTGCAGGTGCGCTCGGCACGCACCATCCGGTCGCGCAGGAGATCCAACTCCTTCTCATAGCCCGCGATCATCTCGGCGGTGGCAGGCTGGACCGTGCAGTACAGAGCCGACTGCTGGGCACGGCCCCGGCTGCGCCAGCGGAAATCCCGGTAGTAGCCCCGGCGGGCCAGTTCCTCGGCCCAGCCCTCAGCCACGTTGCTGCCGGTAAACACCAGCAGCACCTGTCCGGGCAGCTGCGCGGGCATCTCCACCCAGGCGGGGTCCTCCACCACCAGCAGGTCTGCCTGCCGGGCAGCCACTGTAAAGGGGTTGGCATCCACGCCCGCCCGGTGCAGGGCCTTTTCCAGTGCCGGGGTCTCAGCGTTCAGCACCGCAGCTGTTGCCGGGGCCAGCTCCTCCGCAATGCGCTGTGCCAACAGGCGGCAGCGCTCCATGTCCTGCTTTGTTTCCTTTGCTTTCTCCAACTGCATTCCGACTTCTCCACTTCACTGGGCCATTCCACCGCCCAGACGCATTTTTACAAACTATAATAGTATACCAGATTTCGTCCCGTTTGAGAAGCGCTTTTCCGCATTTCCTGCGCTTTCCGGTGCAAAATTTATTACAGCCCCAGCAGGCTCCACAGCCAGCCGAACAGGCCGCCGTTCGAGCTGCCGCTGCCCACCGTGCCAAAGGACACGCCGGTATAGTAGTGGCGCAGGATGTCCCGGTAGCCCATGCCCTGCTCCTGCGCATAGCCCACCATGCCGCACTGGCTCATGCCCACACCGTGGCCGAAGCCATAGTAGTTCATGCAGGGGGTTCCGTTCTCGTCCGCGCTGAAATCAAAGCAGTAGCGGGAGGAAACGAACTGGCCGATGTAGCGGTAGCTCTTTCCGTTCGAGACAAAGGTATTGTACTGGACAAAGCCGCCCAGATCCTTATGGGTGGTGTCGGCGCTCTCGTAGGGCTGGCCGGTCCTGCTGTCGTTGTACTCAGTGTAGCGGTAATCCTTGCCGATGACCCGGCGCATCAGGTTGTGATACTGCTCCTCGTAGGGGCTTTCCACGCTCTGCAGATAGGGCACATCGGTGCCCCAGGCATCCAGACCGGAGCAGGTGCCGTACACGCCGGTCTGGGTGTTATACCCCGCGCTGGCCGACCACACTGCATCGATGACGCTGCCGTTGCAGGTCAGCACCTCGTCTTTGACCTCAGAGACTGCCCTGCGGATGGCGCTGCGGGCAGAGGAAGGGATCTGATCCACGGGGGTGTACACCAGCGCGTTGGCCGAAGAGCCGTATTTCTTGTGGTATTCCAGATAGGAGTGGATGGCCACCGCCTGCGCTTTCCACGCCTGCTGTGCCGCCGCGTCACTGACATAGCTGCCGATGGAGCCCAGCTCGGTGTAGGTGATGCCCACCAGACAGTCCTCAAGATCCAGGGTCACGTTCCGGCGCAGGCCCTGCCCCTTGACGTTCAGGTAGGGCATGGTGATGGTATCGCCGGAGCCGAAGAGCCAGCTCAGGCAGTTTTCCTCCTCGTCCGGGATCAGAGTAGTGTTGGCACCGCCCATGGTGGTGGCACCGGCGGGCAGGGCGTCCCCTTCCGCTGCAAAGGCGGCAGGCACTGCCATGCAGAGCAGCACCACCGCCAGCATCAGCGCCGCACACCGGCGCGCAAACTTTGACATCCGTTTCAAGTTCCTTGTCCTCCTGCGTTCTGTATTTTATTCAGTTTAGCACAGTGCAGGGCCGCGGGCAAGGACTTGAATCAAGAAAACGCCGCCGGGCAGAGCCAAAAGCTCCACTCGGCGGCGTTTCACTGTTTCTATCTTATGCTTCCTGTCAGCGGCTCTCCCCGCGCTGTGCAATGCGGGAGAAGCGCTTATCCTTTTCGTCGTCCTTCTCGGCATCCTCAGCCGGGGCGGCGGGAGTCAGGCGCACTTCCGTCACGCGGCGCTTGGCGGTGCGGGTAACAACACCATCGTACTCGCCCAGGGTAAAGCGGTCGCCTACCTTGGGCAGATGGCAGGTCTTTTCCTGCACCAGACCGTTGACGGTATTGGAATCGATGTCCTCTTCCTCCGGCAGGTCGAGCTCCTCATACAGATCATCGACGCTGGCAGAGCCGGACACCAGCCAGCTGCCGTCCGACTGCTTGCGGAAGTCCTCAGTGACCTCGTCGTGCTCATCCCAGATCTCACCCACCAGTTCTTCCAGAATATCCTCCAGCGTGATGATACCCTCGGTGCCGCCGTATTCGTCCACAACAACGGCCAGGTGGTGGTGCTGCTCCCGGAGGGTGCGCAGCAGCTGGGAGATCTGCGTGGAGCCCGTGGTATACAGGGTGGGCACCACCAGATCATCGATCTTGGTCGCCTTTTTCAGGCGGGCGATGTAGAAATCCTTTTCATGTACCACACCAATGATGTTATCAATGGTGCCGTGGTAGACAGGCAGACGGGAGTAACCGGACTCCGCAAAGGTCTGGGCCAGCTCCTCCAGCGGGATATCATCCTCCACAGCCACCACATCCACACGGGGCGGTCAGGATCTCTTCCACCTCCACGTCGTCGAACTCGATGGCGCTGCGGATGAGCTGGCTTTCCCGGTCGGTCAGCTCGCCGTCATTTTCAGCCTCGCTGACCATGGTCATCAGCTCACCCTCTGTGATGGTATCGGCCTCGCCGCTGTGGACAAAGTGGCCCAGCAGCTTCTTTCCACTGGGTGAACAGCCAGGTCAGCGGGGTCATCAGGGCCATCAGGAGCACAAGGAAGGGCGAGACTGCCGTGGCCACCTTTTCCGGCATCTCCTTGGCCAGGCTCTTGGGGGTCACCTCGCCAAAGATCAGCACGATGATCGTCAGCACAATGGTGGACACCGTAGCGCCCCGCTCGGCACCCAGCATCTGGGTAAACAGGACGGTGCCGATGGAAGCGGCGGCGATATTCACGATGTTGTTGCCGATGAGGATGGTGGAAAGCAGCTTATCGTATTGCTCCGCCATGGCCAGCACCCGGGCGGCAGAGGAATCGCCGTCCTCGGCGCGGCTTTTCAGGCGGATCTGATTCAGGGAGGAAAATGCGGTCTCGGATGCGGAGAAAAAGGCGGAGAAACCCACCAGGATCACCAGCGCTACCCAGAGCGTCATACTGCCATCGTCCATAATAAAGGAAAATCACACTCAACTTTCTGTTTTTTATTAAAGAACGGACTCCCTCAGTCTGCTTCGCAGCCAGCTCCCTCAAAGAGGGAGCCTTGCCGCACGGTCAGCCTCCCTCACCGAGGGAGGTGGCATCGCGCAGCGATGACGGAAGGAGTTCTTTCCTAGGGATACAAAAATGTGCTTTCCACCGTGGCTGTTCCGCGATGAAAAGCACATCAATGTTACTTGTTATAATATCATATTCCGCACCCCCATGCAAGCATTACAGCCGGCACAGAGGTACAAAACTGGTAAAACTGTGGAAAATCATTTCAGCACAAGGGCATTTCCGTCGTAATCCACGGTCAGGGTGCTGCCCTCGGCATAGCGGCCCTGAATGATCGCTTTGGCGATCAGGGTCTCCACCCGGCTCTGGATGAACCGTTTGATGGGGCGGGCACCATAGACGCTGTCGTAGGCAGAATCGATGATGTAGTCCTTGGCGGCGGTGGTCACGTCCAGATTCAGATGCTTGCCCTCGTCCATGCGGCTGCGCAGGTCTGCCAGCTGCAGATCCACGATCTTGCGCATCTCGTCCTTGGTCAGGCTCTTGTAGTAGACGATCTCGTCCAGACGGTTCAGGAACTCGGGGCGGAACTTGCTCCTCAGCAGCAGGTCGATCTGATGCTTTGCCTCGTCGCTGAGTTCGTTGGAACCCTGTGCCCGGCGCTGCTCCAGATCGTTCAGGATGATGTCACTGCCCAGATTCGAGGTCAGGATGATCACCGTGTTCTTGAAGTCCACGGTACGGCCCTGGCTGTCGGTGATGCGGCCATCGTCCAGCACCTGCAGCAGGATGTTGAAGACATCGGGGTGAGCCTTTTCCACCTCATCGAACAGCACGACGCTGTAGGGTTTGCGGCGGACGGCCTCGGTCAGCTGACCGCCCTCCTCATAACCCACGTATCCCGGAGGCGCGCCGATCAGGCGGCTGACGCTGAACTTCTCCATGTACTCCGTCATGTCGATACGCACCATGTTGCGCTCATCGTCAAACAGAGCCTGTGCCAGCGCCTTGGCCAGCTCGGTCTTGCCCACACCGGTGGGGCCGAGGAAGAGGAAGCTGCCAATGGGGCGGTTGGGGTTGGCGATCCCGGCGCGGCTGCGCAGGATGGCCTCGCTCACCTTGGTCACGGCCTCGTCCTGACCGATGACTCTCTTGTGGAGCACATCGTCCAGGTGCAGCAGCTTCTCGCGCTCGCCCTCCACCAGCTTCTCCACCGGGATGCCGGTCCAGCGGGCCACGATGCGGGCGATCTCCTCGTCGGTCACACGGTCACGCAGGAGGCTGTCCTCCTTCTTCTCGTTGGCCAGCTTTTCCTCCGCTTCCAGCTGTTTCTGCAACTCGGGCAGCTTGCCGTATTTCAGCTCAGCAGCCTTGTTCAGGTCATACTCACGCTGGGCTTTCTCAATGGCGGCATTGGTCTGCTCGATCTGCTCACGCAGGGTCTGTACCTTGCCAATGGCGTTCTTCTCGTTTTCCCACTTTGCCTTCATGCTGCGGAACTTATCCTGCAGCTCGGCCAGTTCCTTTTCCAGCTCATGCAGGCGGCTCTGGCTCAGGGCATCGGTCTCCTTTTTCAGGCTGACCTGCTCGATCTGCAGCTGGGTGATGCGGTGGGCCAGATCATCCATCTCGCTGGGCATACTGTCCATCTCAGTCTTGATCATGGCGCAGGCTTCATCCACCAGGTCGATGGCCTTATCCGGCAGGAAGCGGTCGGTGATATAGCGGTCAGAGAGGGTGGCGGCGGCGATCAGTGCATTATCGCTGATCTTCACGCCGTGGAACACCTCGTACCGCTCTTTCAGGCCACGCAGGATGGAGATGGTGTCCTCCACTGTGGGCTCATCCACCTGCACCGGCTGGAACCGGCGCTCCAGAGCGGGGTCTTTTTCGATATACTGGCGGTATTCGTCCAGCGTGGTTGCGCCGATGCAGTGCAGCTCGCCGCGGGCCAGCATGGGCTTGAGCAGGTTGCCTGCATCCATGGCACCGTCGGTCTTGCCCGCACCCACGATGGTGTGCAGCTCATCAATGAAGAGGATGATCTTGCCCTCGCTCTTCTTCACCTCATTCAGGACGCTCTTCAGACGCTCCTCGAACTCGCCGCGGTACTTTGCGCCAGCCACCAGCGCACCCATGTCCAAGCTGAACACGGTGCGGTCCTTCAGGTTCTCCGGGCACATCGCCCCGGACGATCCGCTGGGCCAGACCCTCGGCGATGGCGGTCTTGCCGACGCCCGGCTCACCGATGAGGCAGGGGTTGTTCTTGGTCTTACGGGACAGGATACGGATCACGTTGCGGATCTCCTGATCACGGCCGATCACGGGGTCCAGCTTCTGCTTCCGGGCCAGATCGACCAGATCCTGGCCATATTTCTGCAGGGCGTTGTAGGTATCCTCGGGGTTGTCGTTGGTCACGCGCTGGTTGCCGCGCACGGCAGTCAGCTGCTGCAGGAACGCATCCTTCTTGATGTTGAAGGCGCGGAACAGCTCCGTGGTGTTCTGGGTCGGCTCATCCAGCAGGCCCAGGAACACATGCTCAACACTGACGTATTCGTCTTTCATGGCCTTGGCTTCCCGGGCGGCGGCGCTCAGGACTTTATCCGTTGCCTGCGAGATATAGACCTTATCGGGGTCACGGCCGGAGCCGGACACCCGGGGCAGGGCCGACAGCTTTTCGGCCACGGCAGCAGCAAAGCTGCCCGGGTCCACGTTCAGCTTCTGCAGAAGCTGCGGGATCAAGCCCTGCTCCTGCGAAGCCAGGGCGTGCAGCAGATGTTCCGGCTCCAAAGCGTTGTGCTGGTACTCCACAGCCAGCTGCTGGGCAGCCTGCAGAGCTTCCAGCGTTTTCTGCGTATATTGATTGGTATTCATAGAATCGACCTCCATTCGTACCGGAAGTGTTATTTCAGCAGTCTTTCAGATCGATTGCCATTTCATTTTTAGCACTCTATCTGTTCGACTGCTAAAACTATACTCCAAACACCCCACTTTGTCAATAGGGTTTTCGATGGTACGGCAACAATTCACAAATTGTTTGCAAACAAGACAAAAATGCCGCCCCGGCAGACCCGAAGCGGCACAAGTTCTCTTGATATGGGGGCAGGGCACTCAGCTCACCACTGCGCTTTCCGTCAGCGCATCGGTAACGGCATCCATCAGTGCGACCATGGTGCAGTAATTCTCACCGTAGGTGCCGGTGTAGGAGGAATAGGTATCGATCTGCTCCTGGGTGGGCACGATGTCCAGTGTCTCGGCCACTGCCTGATAGAGCAGGGCCTCCTTGGAGTAGGTGGTGATACTGTCGCTCATTCCCTCCAGCAGGGCATCGGCGTTCTCATAGCCAGCGGCGGTCTGCACAAAGCTGTCCAGATCGTAGCCGTAGTAGTTGGCCATGGTGTAGTAGTAGTTCAGGCACTGGTTCACCTGATAATCTGTGACCTCCTTGGGCAGCTCCTTGAAGGTGGAGTTCGCCAGCAGGTCGTCCATGATGGCGTTCTGCAGGTTGGTGTTGTAGAGCATCTTCTGGTAGAGCGCTTTCAGCTCCTCCACGGTGTGAACACCATCGCTCTCGCCGTAGTTCTCGGCCACCCACGCGTCGGTCAGCTCGGGCAGGACCTTCTCGCTGATGTAGTTCAGGGTAACGGAGAACACAGCCTTTTTGCCGCTCAGGACAACGGTGTTGCCCTCGGAATCGGTAGAATCGCTGTATCCCTCCGGGAAGGTCACGGTGACATCAAAGGTCTCGCCGGGGGTGTGGCCTACGATCTGATCCTCAAAGCCATCGATGAAAGTACCGCTGCCCAGGGTCAGGCTGTAGCCGCTGTAAGTGCCGCCGCTGAACGCAACGCCATCCACGGAACCGGCATAGTCGATGTTGACGGTATCACCGTCCGCTGCGGCACGGTCCGTCACCTGCTTCTCGGTGGTGTGGTCGCTGAGCAGGCTGTCGATCTCGCTCTGGATCTCCTCCTCGGTGGGCTCGATCTCAGAACGCTTGAAGGTAAGGCTTGCAAAGTTCTCGGGCAGGGTGACATAGTCAAGCGCCTTCACACCCTCCCAGTAGCCATTCTCGTCCAGACCGCTGCTGTAGGAGAAGTTCTCGTAATCGTAATCTTCCGCGCTGCCGTAAACAGCGGCGGCTGTGCTGGAAGCGGCAGAAGAAGAATCAGCGGACTTGGAGCAGCCTGCTGCGCCCAGCACCAGCGCACCGGCGCAGAGCAGGCAGACTGCCTTTGTGATGATCTTTTTCAAAATAAAGTTCCTCCTGTTGGAACACCGGCATCCCGCCGGGTTCAGATTCGGGTCACATAGTACAGACCTTATTATAAAGGGCAAAAGTGAAAAAGAAAAGAATTTTGCAGAAATTCCACAAATAGAGCGCCGGGTTTGTCTGACTTTTGCGGGGCACCGGCCGAAAAAGCGGCTTTTCCGGTGGAAATGCCCGCCTGGTTCTGTTAAAATAGAAGAGATACGAGAAACCCCGGCCGCTCCCTTCCGCGGGAAGCGCCCGATACAAACGGAGGAACACCCCATGGATTACAACAGAGCCGCCCTTGAAATGCACGAGACCCACCACGGCAAGGTGGGCATTACCAGCAAGGTGGAGGTCAGGACCCGTGATGACCTGTCTACCGCCTACACCCCCGGCGTTGCCGAGCCCTGCCGCAAGATCAAGGAAAACCCCGACGATGTTTATAAGTACACCTTCAAGGGCAACATGGTGGCCGTTGTCTCCAACGGCACCGCCGTGCTGGGCCTGGGTGACATCGGCCCCGAGGCTGGTCTGCCTGTGATGGAGGGCAAAGCCGTGCTGTTCAAGGAGTTCGGCGGCGTGGATGCCTTCCCCATCTGCATCGACGCCCACGACGCGGCCAGCGTCATCGCGGCCTGCAAGGCCATCGCCCCCACCTTTGGCGGTATCAATCTGGAGGATATCAAGAGCCCCGAGTGCTTCGAGATCGAAGAGACGCTGGAGCGGGAGCTGGATATCCCCGTGTTCCACGATGACCAGCACGGCACCGCCATCGTGGTGACTGCTGCCCTCATCAACGCCCTGCGCGTGGTGGGCAAGAAAAGATGGAGGACGTGCACATCGTCCTGAACGGCCCCGGCGCTGCCGGTACTGCCATCATCAAGATGCTGATGACCGCCGGTGCCAAGGACATCGTGGCCGTGGACCAGTTCGGCACCCTGTACAAGGGCTGCAACAGCGCCGAGGCCCACAAGAACTGGCTGGGCGAAGTGACCAACCCCCGCCAGATCAGGGGCGGCCTGAAGGAAGCCATCGAGGGAGCTGACGTGTTCATCGGCGTGTCCCGCCCCGGCATCCTGACCACCGAGCTGTGCAAGACCATGAACAAGGATGCCATCGTCTTTGCCATGGCCAACCCCACCCCGGAGATCATGCCGGACGATGCCAAGGCAGGCGGCGTGCGCGTGATGGCCACCGGCCGCAGCGACTTCCCCAACCAGGTCAACAATGTGCTCTGCTTCCCGGGCCTGTTCAAGGGACGCTTTGAGCGTCCGCGCCCGCGATATCAACGACCAGATGAAGCTGGCCGCAGCCTATGCCATCGCTGACCTGATCACCGATGCCGACCGCAGCGAGGAGAACATCATCCCCGGCGCGTTCGACCCCCGTGTGGCCGAGGCCGTGGCTGCTGCCGTGGCAAAGGCTGCCCGCGAGACCGGCGTTGCCCGCCTGTAAAGGGAGGAACACGAGATGAGGAACATCTCCGCACAAGCCATCACCGATGCCGTAGCCCGGCTCTGCATCGAGGCCAACACCCGCCTGCCGCAGGATGTGCAGGCGGCGCTGGACAAGGCCCGGCAGGAAGAGCCCTGGCCGCTGGCAAAGAATACCCTGGACCTGCTGTGGTCCAACCTGAGCGCCGCCAGAGAAAAAGACCTGCCCATCTGCCAGGACACCGGCATGGCCTGCGTGTTTGTGGAGCTGGGCACCGATGTCCACATCGACGGCAGCTTTGAAGCCGCCATCCACGAGGGCGTGCGCCGCGGCTACATCGACGGCTACCTGCGCAAGAGCATCGTGGCCGACCCGCTGCGCCGGGGCAATACCGGCGACAACACCCCCGCCGCCATCACCGTTCATCTGATAGACGGCGACGGCTGCACCATCACCGTCGCCCCCAAGGGCTTCGGCAGCGAGAACATGAGCCGCATCCAGATGCTCAAGCCCGCCGACGGCGTGGAGGGCTTCCGGAAGTTCGTGCTGGAGACCGTCCAGCTGGCCGGTTCCAACCCCTGTCCGCCCATCGTGCTGGGCATCGGCGTGGGCGGCAGCTTTGACAAGGTGGCCTATCTGGCCAAAAAGGCGCTGCTCCGCCCGCTGGATGTTCCCAACCCCGATCCCTACTATGCCGGTCTGGAGCGGGAGCTGCTGACCGCAATCAATGAGCTGGGCATCGGCCCGCAGGGCTTTGGCGGCCAGACCACTTGTCTGGGCCTTGCCATTGAACAGATGCCCACCCATGTGGCGGGCCTGCCCGTGGCCGTGAACGTTTCCTGCCATGTCACCCGCCGCGCCAGCGCGGAGCTGTAAGGAGGGGAGAAGAATGGAATACAGACTGACCACCCCCTGCACCGCCCAGGATCTGGCCCCCCTCAGGGCAGGCGATACCGTACTGCTCTCCGGCGTGGTGTATACCGCCCGGGATCAGGCCCACAAGCGGATGATCGAAGCACTGGACCGGGGCGAACCGCTCCCCTTCGACCTTGAGGGCAGCGCCATTTACTATGTCGGCCCCACCCCGGAGCGCCCGGGTGAGGTCATCGGCTCTGCCGGCCCCACCACCAGCGGCCGGATGGATGCCATGAGCCCCCGCCTGCTGGACCTGGGCAACAAAATTATGATCGGCAAGGGCAAGCGGGATGCCGCCGTCAAGGAAGCCGTTGTCCGCAACGGCGCGGTCTATCTGGCTGCTTTGGGCGGTGCCGGTGCCCTGATGGCCAAGAGCGTCCAGACGCTGGAGGTCATCGCCTGGCCCGACCTCGGCTGTGAGGCTGTCCGCCGCCTGACCGTACAGGACATGCCCCTGACTGTCATCCTGGATGCCCACGGCGGAGATCTGTATCTGGAAGGCCCGGAGGCCTACCGGAACCGCTGAAGAACAGCAGCCCCGGCTTCTGCTGAATGCTGTACATACGAAAAGGAGCTGTACCCCCGCGGGAGTACAGCTCCTTTTGCATTGCATTCTTTCTGATCAGCTGCGCTTTGCCAGCAGAGCCTCGATCTTCTTGATGGGATCGATGATGCTGGAAACAGACATATCGTGGTTCAGTGCCACCACGAAGTAGGCAGCATACTTGGAGACATCCACGTCAACATACCAGTCGCGGGTCAGCAGCTCGGGCTGGCGGTAGGTCAGGTTGGTGCCCACAACGTAGTCCAGCTTGCCATCGGCAACTGCCTGATCGAACTTCTTCAGGCCGCTGGTGAACAGCGGGAAGGTCGCATTGGCAATGATGCGGGCAGCACCGCGCTCCTTCAGGTTGCCGGCAACCTCCAGCATGCTCTCGCCGGAAGCGATGATATCGTCGGCGATAAAGACAGTCTTGCCCTCAACGGAATCGCCCAGATACTCGTGTGCCACAATGGGGTTGCGGCCGTTCACCACGCGGGTGTAATCGCGGCGCTTGTAGAACATGCCCAGGTTGCAGCCCAGCACGCTGGAGAAGTACATGTTGCGGTTCATGGCACCTTCGTCGGGGCTGACCACGATGAACTTCTCCTTATCAAAGCTGATCTCGGGGTTCTTCTTCAGCAGGCTCTTGAGCACCTGATAGGTGGGCATTGCATTGTCGAAGCTGAGCAGCGGCACAGCGTTCTGAACGCGGGGATCGTGGGCATCAAAGGTGATGATGTTGCGCACGCCCATGGTCTGCAGCTCCTGCAGGGCCACAGCGCAGTCCAGACTCTCGCGAACCACGCGGCGATGCTGACGGCCGCCGTACAGGCTGGGCATGATAACGGACACACGGTGTGCCTTGCCGGCCACTGCCTGGATCAGGCGCTTGAGGTTGGCAAAGTGGTCATCCGGGGAGAGGTGGTTCTCGTAACCGAACAGGTTGTAGGTAACGCTGTAATTGCCCGGATCGATAACGATAAAGATATCGTCGCCGCGCACAGACTCCCTGACCAGGCCCTTTGCGTCACCGCTCTGGAAGCGGGGGCACTCGCAGGGGATGATAAAGCTATCCTTCTCCACGCCTGCGGACTTTGCCCATTCCACCAGATGCTGGTCGATCAGCTTGGTCAGCTCCTCCGCACCGGGGCAGGCCAGCAGACGCAGGTCTGCCACGCTGGGTTCCTGGAAAAATGCCATCGGATTGATCTCGTTGGACATACTTACAACTCCTTCAATGTTCCTGTTGTCTTGACGATGAAATCAGATGCTGAAAGCGCATATCTGTTCTTATTCTATCACAAAAAACAGATTTCGACACACCTAATTTCTGTCTTGGAGCCATTTTCTGCGGCTTGCACAGCTGTTGTTCAAAAACACGTTGGAGACTGTGAGTTTCACACAAAAAACCGTCCTTTTACCTTCCTCTTCCCTTTCCCCCTGCCTGCTGCCCGGTGGTTCCTGCGCACAAACCCACAAATTTTTCATGTTTCAGCCGGTTTGTTTTAACAAACTTTTAGGGATTGCTTGCATCCCCCGGGAGAATGTGGTATTCTATAACAAACCGAACCGACGTGCGTTTTCAGCCCCGGGCCGGGAATCAAGAAGGCAGGAGGCCGATACCATGCAGATCCACCAATCCGCAGAAGATTATCTTGAAACGATCCTGATGCTCAACCAGAGAATGGGCCGTGTCCGTTCCATCGACGTGGTCAATGAGCTGGGCTATACCAAGGCAAGCGTGAGCATTGCCATGAAGAAGCTGCGGGAGAACGGCTATATCGCGGTGGACGGTGAGGGCAACCTGACCCTGCTGGAACCGGGCCGCGAGATCGCAGAGCGCATTTACAGCCGCCACCGCCTGCTGACCCATTTCTTTGTGCAGCTGGGCGTGGACGAGGACGTCGCCGCCGAGGATGCCTGCAAGGCAGAGCATATCCTGAGCGAGCAGACGCTGAAAAAGATTCGCGAATATGCCCTGCTCCACGACGCGCAGGACAGCGTAAAATAACCGGAATCATCAAAAAAATGAGACTGCCAGGCCTTGGCAGTCTCATTTTTTGTCAGTAGCTGTCCAGCCCAAGGCTGACATCCAGTGCCTGATTCACCCGGCGCTGATCCTCAGGCGTGATCTGCCCGGCCCGCTCGCGCAGGCGGTGCTTATCCAGCGTGCGGATCTGTTCCAGCAGCACCACACTGTCCTTGGCAAGGCCGGTATCTGCTGCCCGGATGTTGATATGGGTAGGCAGGCGGGCTTTGTCCAGCCGGGATGTAATGGCCGCTGCAATCACGGTGGGGCTGTGCCGGTTGCCGATCTCGTTCTGGACGATGAGCACCGGCCGGATGCCGCCCTGTTCCGAGCCCACCACCGGTGAAAGATCGGCGTAAAAAACTTCTCCTCTGTGTACCTCCATGGAATCTTCCCTCCCTGATTTTGGAGGATGCGCCCGCTATGTGGTGCGTTTTGCGCATCCTCAGTCGCTCTGCCTTTAGTATGAGCCGACTGCAGGGCCGCTATGCACGCGCGGGTTTATTCCATTGTATGCAGACGGGAAGTTCAGGTTTCCGTTTCCAGGATGCAGTACGCCATAGCCATGCCGTCTTCATGGCTCAGGGAGAGATGTGCCCGCAGGCGGCGTGCTTCCACCCACTGGGCGCTCCGGCCGGAAAAGCGATAGGCCGGTGCCCCGCCGGGCAGGCGGACGGCTTCGATCTCGCAGAGGGAGAAGGGCTCCCGCAGACCGGTGCCCGCCGCCTTGAGGAAAGCCTCCTTGGCCGCAAAGTCCGCCGCCGCGCTGGCCACGGTATGGGCGGTGCGTCGGGCCGTGTCCTCTTCTTCTGCCAGAGGCAGGCCCAGTGCCGCCTGCTCCGCCGGGCCGAACACCCGGCGTGCAAAGACCGCGCCATGGGGGCCCAGCAGGCTTTTTTCCATCCGCGCAATGCTGCACAGGTCGCAGCCGATTCCGTAGACCATGAAAAACCTCCTGAACGGGAAAATCCGCTCCGTTCTTTTTACTCAAATTTTCAAAAATTTTTAGGCAAAGTGTGCAAATTCCAGCTTGGAATCTTGAAGTCAGCGTTCATTTCGTGTACAATGGGCTATAAGTTCCAATGACCTCTCGGAACGGAATGCGAGAGGGATACCGAAGGGGGTGCATTGCGTGGGCGACGCGACTGCTATTTTTTCGATCCACGACAAAAAGGACTACGAGATTCACGAGATCGTACAGCAGGTGTACGATGCATTAAAGGAAAAGGGCTACAATCCGGTCAATCAGCTGGTGGGCTATATCCTGTCCGAAGATCCCACCTATATCACCACATACAAGGGAGCCCGCTCCCTCATCCGCAAAGTTGACCGTGACGATCTGCTGCAGGCCATGCTCCGCAGCTACCTGAACGTCTGAGCCGCGCTTACACAAGTCCGCTGCCTCGCAGGAGGCGGCGGGCTTTTATTTTGGCCAGCAGGCAAAGATCTGGTTCACCACCGTCTCATACTCCCAGCCTTCCCGGGCCTTGCGCAGGGGCTTTTCCAGTGCGTCGGCCCCATCGAAAAGGTGGATGAGGTAGAACCAGTGGGCCTTCATCCGGCTCACGGCACAGCTGGCCATCCCAAAGGCTTCGGTGTAGCCGTGATAGAGTTCATCATGGTAGCCGCGCAGTTCTTCCCGGGAAGCGGCAGGGCCGCCCACAGCCTTGCGCAGAAGGGCAGGGTCTGCGATGAGGCCCCTGCCCACCATGATGCCCGACAGTTCCGGGAATGCCGCCTCCAGTGCCCGCAGGTCATCCGCGGTGGTCACATCGCCGTTGTAGCAGACCGGAGCAGTGCAGGCAGGCAGATAGGCAGCAAAGGCTTCCCGGTCGGCCTGACCACGGTAGAGCTGTTTCATCACCCGGGGATGGATGGTCAGCTCGCAGAGGGGGTATTTGTTGTAAACGTCCAGGATCTCCCCGAACTCCTCCGCCCGGGCCACGCCCAACCGGGTCTTGACCGACACCGGCCCGCCTGCCTGCGAAAAAACAGCGTCCAGAAAGGCATCCAGCTTCTGCGGGTCCCGGAGCATTCCGGAACCCTTGCCCTTGGCTGTCACGGTGCCGGAGGGACACCCGAAGTTCAGGTTGACCTCGGTATAGCCCATCCGGCGCAGTTCCCCGATCATCCAGGCCGCAAGTTCGCCGTCCTTTGCCAGCAGCTGTGGGATGACCTGCACTCCCGGGTTGGCCGCCGGTTCCAGCTCAGCCATCTTCTTTTTGATGAGCACCCGGTTCTCCGGCGGCGAGAGAAACGGTGCATAGTACCGCACCGGGGCCTCCGGTGCACCGAACCAGCGCTGGTGGGCCTGCCGCCAGATGCGGTCTGTCAGCCCCTCCATCGGGGCGGCGTAGTAGTTCATAATAGTTCTCCTTGGAATTGATGGGTTTATTGTAGCACAAAAAAAGCCGCCGCGCAAAAATTTCTGCGCAGCAGCTTTGAGGTTACAGCTTATTCGGCAAACAGCGGGGTGGACAGATAACGGTCGCCGGTATCGGGCAGCAGAGCAACGATCTTCTTGCCTGCGTTCTCGGGGCGCTTTGCCAGCTCCAGCGCAGCCCAGACCGCTGCACCGGAAGAGATACCCACCAGAACGCCTTCCTTGTGGCCGATGAGGCGGCCGGTCGCAAAGGCATCCTCATTGGTCACGGTGATGATCTCATCGTAGACCTTGGTATCCAGCACATCCGGCACAAAGCCCGCGCCGATGCCCTGGATCTTGTGCGCACCTGCAACGCCCTTGCTCAGCACAGGAGAGGAGGCAGGCTCCACAGCTACGACCTTGACATTGGGGTTCTTGCTCTTGAGGTACTTGCCCACGCCGGTAACGGTGCCGCCGGTGCCAACGCCAGCCACAAAGAGATCGACCTGACCATCGGTGTCCTCCCAGATCTCAGGGCCGGTGGTCTCGATGTGTGCCTGCGGATTGGCAGGGTTCACGAACTGGCCGGGGATAAAGGCGTTGGGAATCTCCTTTGCCAGCTCATCCGCCTTGGCAATGGCACCCTTCATGCCCTTTGCGCCCTCGCTCAGGACCAGCTCTGCGCCGTAAGCCTTCATCAGCTGGCGGCGCTCCACGCTCATAGTCTCGGGCATCACGATGATAATGCGGTAGCCCTTGGCAGCGGCCACAGCGGCCAGGCCAATGCCGGTGTTGCCGGAGGTAGGTTCAATGATCACGGAACCGGGCTTCAGCTTGCCGGTGGCCTCGGCATCGTCGATCATCTTCTTGGCAATGCGATCCTTGACAGAGCCGGCGGGGTTGAAGTATTCCAGCTTGGCCAGAACGGTGGCCTTCAGGTCTGCTTCCTTCTCAATATGGGTCAGCTCCAGCAGCGGAGTGTGGCCAATCAGCTGATCTGCGGAAGTGTAAATCTTGCTCATAGTAAAAGTCCTCCCTCTGCGGGCGCAGGGCCCGGGATGTTATTCTGACGCATTCCATATTTCCTGTAAACCAACATGGTTTGTAGGTTTGATGGTATTATAGTCCTCTTTTCCCCCTTTGTCAATGGAAAAACGAAAAAGCGATTGAAAAGTTACAAACCCTGTTGTATAATAGGTTTGTTAATGAGAAGAGGACAACCCCACCATCCATGCCTGCGCATTGCCGCCCCTGACTGGGCCGCTGGTGCAAAGCGTCTGAGGGGTTGATAAGGAGAAAAGCTATGATCGTTTCAACCAAGGGCCGTTATGCACTGCGCGTAATGATCGACCTGGCCGAACACCAGGCGGAGCGGTATGTGCCGCTGAAGGAGGTCGCCGAACGGCAGGAGATCTCGGAAAAATATCTGGAAAACATCCTGAAGGTGCTGGTGCAGAACGGCTTTTTGGAAGGTCTGCGCGGCAAGGGCGGCGGCTACCGGCTGACCCGCACCCCCGACCAGTACACCGTGGCAGAGATCCTGTTGCTGACCGAGGGCAGCCTTGCCCCCGTGAGCTGCCTTGTGCCCGGTGCTCCCGCCTGCGAGCGGCTGCCCAACTGCCGAACCTATGCGATGTGGAAGGGCCTGAACGACATGATCGCCGACTACTTTGGCAAGATCACTCTGGCCGACCTTGCCGCACCCGACCAGGCGGGGAATGATTATATCATCTAAATGACAGAAACAATACAACAGCCCTGCCGCTCGATGATGAGCAGCAGGGCTGTTGTGCTGGGCTTCATTTCGCCTTTGCATAGCGGGCAAATCATAATCGCCCATCTCACAAACCGAACAAATCGGAGTGTGTACCAGTCGCAACCAAGTACAGTTCCGTATCTGTCTGCCGATAAATCAGAATCCAATCCGGCTGTATATGGCATTCACGGCAGCCGGTATAATCGCCTGTTAAGCTGTGGTCTCGGTTCTTTTGTGGCAATGCGTCAGGCACTCGCAGTACATCAACAACTGCCTGCAGCAAATCCATTTTATAATGCCGCTTGATGCAGGTTTTATAATCTTTCTTAAACTGCGTGGAAGTGTTCAGTTTTAACACGGTTTAGCCCTCCGCCGCCAGTTGAGCGAAGAAGTCAGCGGTAGAGCCTTCAAAGTGTTCTCCCTCGCCGGTTCTAATCATGCTGTCCACTTCATCAATCGCCGCTTGTGTCTTGGCGTTGGGAATTTCTGCATCCTTGAGAGCCTTTAAGCTCTGCATATACGCCACCAGATAGATCAAATCATTATCCGGCATCTCGTCCAGCAGGGTTCTTGCCAATTCTCTTGTACTCATGTTGCACCTGTCCTTTCGTATGGATATTATGCGCATTCTTCCACGGCGGTTTTCCCCTCTGATACCGCGTGTTCTTTCAAAAACTGTTCCGCTGCCTGTTTCAGAACAGCGTTGGGGGTGGTTCCCGCTGCGGTACAGGCCTCCCGGAACTGGGCCGCAAAATCCTTACGGACCTTACAGCCCAAAATCATCATATGGGCCTTGTCCCACTTGGCATTTGCCTTTTTCTTCGCGTCAGACAGCATATTCAACCTCTTTTCCGGCGGGGCTGTTATAAAATGCCTATTCCGCCCCATAAACAATATAGCACTTTTCATCCTTGTTGAACAGTGTAAAGCTGTACAAAGTTCACGGTTCAACTCTGTCTGTTCTGTCAGCAGTTTTTGCGCCAATAACGCACAAAAGACGCACAAACCAGCATTTTCAGAGCGTTTGTGCAACAAATAAAGCCACGATGCAATCGCCATTTCCAGCGCTGTATCGTGGCTTTTTGTCGTATCGGAGTGGCGAGACTCGAACTCGCGGCCTCCTGCTCCCAAAGCAGGCGCGCTACCAACTGCGCAACACCCCGTAAAAATGAATACTATCATACTATACCCTTTTTTTGTGCATTCGTCAAGTGCGCAGAATGCAGAAATCTGCTCATGGCACCAAAAACCACCCTTACTTTGTATTTTTGCCTTGAAGCAGAGCCAAAAATGGTGTATTATAAAGTGTATTGAAAGAAAGTGTAATTCCGGGCTTGCGATGCCCTGACAAGGGGGAAAGCCACTATGGCAGATAAAAACTTTTTGACGGAGATCATCGACGCTGACCTGGCCGAGGGTAAGATCAGCGAGATCCATACCCGCTTCCCGCCGGAGCCCAACGGCTACCTGCACATCGGCAGCGCCAAGGCCATCTACATCAACTGGTCCATCGCAAACCAGTATGGCGGCAAGTTCAACCTGCGCCTGGACGACACCAACCCCGCCCGCGAAGGTGAGGAGTATGTCAACAGCATCATTGAGGATCTGCACTGGCTGGGCGCTGACCCCAACGGCGGCATCTTCTATGGCAGCGATTACTTTGACAAGTGCTACGAGTACGCCGAGAAGCTCATCCTGGAGGGCAAGGCCTACGTGGACGACCTGACCCGTGACGAGATGCGCGAGTACCGTGGTGCCGATGCCGGCAAGCCCAGCCGTCCCTCTCCGTGGCGTGACCGCACCCCGGAGGAGAATCTGGACCTGTTCCGCCGGATGCGTGCCGGTGAGTTCCAGGAGGGTGAAAAGACCCTGCGTGCCAAGATCGACCTGGCCAGCCCCAACATGAACATGCGTGACCCGGCCATCTACCGCATCAAGTATGCTGAACACCACCGCCAGGGCAATAAGTGGTGCATCTACCCTATGTACGATTTTGCGCATCCCATCCAGGATGCCATTGAGGGTATCACCCACAGCATGTGCAGCCTGGAGTTCGAGAATCATCGTCCCCTGTACAACTGGGTCATCGAGAATATCTTTGGCACCGAGTTCCCCAAGCAGCGCGAGTTCGCCCGCCTGAACATGACCAACACCGTGATGAGCAAGCGCTACCTGCGCGAGCTGGTGGAAATGGGCATCGTGGACGGCTGGGATGATCCCCGGATGCCGACCCTGTGCGGCCTGCGCCGCCGCGGCTACACCCCCACCTCCATCTTCACCTTTGTCCGGGAGGCCGGCATCTCCAAGTCCGACAACCTGATCGATATGCGTCAGCTGGAAGCCTGCATCCGCAGTGAGCTGGACCTGACCGCCCAGCGCCGGATCGCCGTACTGGACCCTGTGAAGCTGGTCGTGGACAACTACCCCGCCGACAAGACCGAGTTCTTTGACGTGGCCAACAACCCCAACCGCGAAGCCAACGATGCCTCCACCCGCAAGGTCGCCTTTACCCGCGAGCTGTGGATCGAGAGTGAGGACTTTGCTGAGGTGCCGCCCCCGAAGTTCAAGCGTCTGACCATTGGCGGCGAAGTCCGTCTGATGGGCGCTTATATCGTCAAGTGCGAGAGCGTCGAGAAGAACCCCGATGGCAGCATTGCTGTCATCCACTGCACCGCCGACCTTGAGACCGGCAACGGCAACCCCGCCGATGGCCGCAAGGTCAAGGGCACCATCCACTGGGTCAGCGCTGACCACGCTGTGGATGCTGAAGTCCGCCTGTACGACAAGCTGTTTACCGAGGCCAACATGAACGCCATCCCCGAGGGCAGCGACTACAAGGACTACCTGAACCCCGAGAGCGTTGTGGTGCGCAAGGGCTGCAAGCTGGAAGAGAGCCTGAAGGATGCCAAGCCCGGCGAGAAGTTCCAGTTTGTCCGCACCGGCTTCTTCACCCCGGACAGCAAGAACCCCGGCGTGTACAACCGCGTGGTCACCCTGCGCGACAGCTTCAAGCCTGCAAAGTAAATCCTTTCAAAGGAGTACAAACAGATGAAAAAGCATCTGATCCGGAATGCGATCCTGATGGCTGTTGCCACCCTCATTATGGGTGTGTTCCTCAGCCTGTATATTGCCAATACCGGCACGGTTCCAGCTGCCGACAATGCGGCCGCCTCTACCGCTTCTTCACAGGCCGCACAGTAACCGCATCCCTCCCAACTGCTGCACGGCTCTGCCCGTGCAGCAGTTTTTTTGTTAGGAGACCCTATGTTTATCGATATCATCCCGTTACAGAAGAACACCGCCCGCCTGACCCGTGTTTACGGCGACACGCCCTGTGCAGCCCTTCCCGCAAGCGTGCCGGGTCCGGAGGGCGGGGTGCTGGCCATCACCGAGCTGGGGGACTACTGCTTCTCCGAGAAGCCCAGAAGCCTGCCCGGGGCCGATGCACTCTGCCGCTATGAAGTCAGCCCGGACGGCACCTGCACCCTTGTGCAGGCCTTTGGCCGCGACCTGACCGGACGGCATGGCCGCTATGACCTCGATTTCGGGGAAGGGGCTGCTGCCCCGGAGGAGCTGCACCCGGTGTGCGGCAATTTCGTGGAGGAGGTCATCCTGCCGGACAGCCTGCAGGTCATCGGCAGCTGCGCCTTTTACAACTGCCGTAGGCTGCGGCGGCTCAGTGTGGGAGCCGGTGACCTGACTGTGGGCAGCGACGTGTTCCTGAACTGTTTTGCGCTGGCAGACCTCCTTGTCCGGGCCGCTCCCGAGGAAAAGACCGGCCTGTTCGCCCTTGTGAACAACATCACCGAGGCCGTGCGGGCACTGTTCTGGCTCCCGGGTGAGGCGCGTCCCCGGGCAGGGCTATGGTACCCCGCCTACTGGGAGGACGTAGAAGAAAGCCCCGCCCACATCCTGCTTCACACCTTTTCGGGGCAAGGGTACCATTACAGACAGTGTTTTCTGGATGGAAAAATCCTTTCCGCAGAATATGATGCCATCTTCCCCGACGGCCACGCTGCCGAGGATCAGGGCGTGGCGGCCATGCTCTGCTTTGACCGCCTGCGCTGGCCATGGAACCTGACCGAAAAGGCAAAGGCCCCCTACCGTGAATTTCTGGCCGCTCACACCGGCCTTGTGCTCCAGCGCCTGCTGAAGGCACAGGATACCGACAGCATAAAGGATCTGCTGGCGCTGGATGTGCTGGATGCTGCTGCCTTTGCTGAGGGCGCGGCACTTGCCGCCAAGGCAGACAACGCAGCTGCCGCGGCATTGCTGGCCGACGCAGAGCACAAAAAGAGGGGTTCCGCCCCGAAGAAGCGGAGGTATGATTTTGATTTCTGAAAAAGAAAAATTCTTCGACCCCCGCAAGCCCTTTGCATCCAAACGGCCTGAGACCCACGAGGAGTGGCAGGCCCGGATGGGCGGCGAGGTGCTGGCTGTGGTACGCAGCGGGCTGTACCTCGACTTCCGCTTTCTGGATATGGCGCTCAGTGCCCTGACCCCGGTACCGGACGAGCGGTGCGGCGTGCTGGCCACAGACGGCGTGAACCTCTACTATCAGCCCAGCGCCCTGCTGCGGCTCTACCAGGAGAACCCAAAATATCTCAATCGGTTGTATCTGCACACGGTATTCCACTGCGTATTCCGCCATCTCTGGCTCAAGGGCAAGCGGGATGCCCGGCTGTGGAATCTGGCCTGCGATATCGCCGTGGAGAATGTGCTGGACAGCCTGAATCGTTCCAGTGTCAAGCGCCCGCTGACCTGGGTGCGCCAGAACGCCTACGCCGCCATTGCTGCGGAGGGCAGGGTGGTGGCCGCTGCCCCGGCTTACCGGTGGCTGGCTGGCCAGACTCCCGGCGTTCTGCGCCAGCTGGAGCGGGAATTCTACACCGATGACCACCGCCTGTGGCCCAAGGATGCCCCCGAGCAGCCCCAGCAGATGCCCACGCCCCTGCCCCAGAAGACGTGGCAGAAGATCGGTGAGCGGATGCAGACCGAGCTGGACCTGCGGGACAAGGAAGCCGGTGACGGTGCCGATGCCCTGAAGCAGCAGGTCAAGGCTGCCAACCGCAGCCGCCGGAGCTATCAGGATTTCCTGCGGCGGTTCTGCGTGACCCGGGAGGAGGTCCACCTCGATCCGGATGAGTTCGACCTGAACTTCTACACCTACGGCCTGTCGGTCTACGGTAACATGCCCCTGATCGAGCCCCTGGAGACCCGGGAAAGCAAGAAGATCGAGGAGCTGGCGCTGGTCATTGACACCAGCTACTCCACCTCCGGCGAGCTGGTACGAGCCTTTCTGGCCGAAACCTACACCCTGCTGAAAGGGCGGGAAAACTTCTTCCACCGGATGAACCTGCATCTCATTCAGGCAGACAACGCCATCCGGCAGGATCTGCTCATCCGTAACGAAGACGAGCTCATCCATGCCATGAACCACTTTGAGCTGCGGGGCGGCGGCGGCACCGATTTCCAGCCTGCCTTTGAATATGTGAACCAGCTCTGCGCCGAAAAGAAGTTCTCCAACCTGCGGGGCCTGCTCTATTTTACCGATGGCATGGGCACCTACCCGGCCCGCCGCCCGGCCTACGATACCGCGTTCCTGTTCCTGGGCGAAAAATTCGACGATGCCAACGTTCCTCCCTGGGCCATGAAGGTGGTTCTGGATGAGGATGAATTTTCAGGGCCAACGGCCCGGGCCGCATCGGCACTGGCCGACGCGCTGGCCGAAGAGGACGACCCTTACCGTGAATTGAACAACTCGTGAGGATGTGAACTTATGAATATCAAACGTGCCAAAGAAGAGATCGAACACACTGTCAAAGCCTACCTGGCCAAGGACGCATTGGGTGAGTATGCCATTCCCTCCATCCGGCAGCGCCCCATCCTGCTGATGGGCCCTCCGGGCATCGGCAAGACCCAGGTCATGGAGCAGGCGGCGCGGGAGTGCGGCGTGGCGCTGGTGGCCTATACCATCACCCATCACACCCGCCAGAGCGCCGTGGGCCTGCCCTTCATCCGGCAGCGCCATTACGGCGACAAGGATGTCTCTGTGACCGAATACACCATGAGCGAGATCATTTCCAGCGTCTACGCCAAGATGGAGGCCACCGGCCTGAAAGAGGGCATCCTCTTCATCGACGAGATCAACTGTGTCTCCGAGACGCTGGCCCCCACCATGCTGCAGTTTCTGCAGTGCAAGACCTTCGGCAATCAGGCCGTGCCTGCCGGCTGGGTCATCGTGGCGGCAGGCAACCCGCCGGAGTATAACAAATCCGTCCGCGATTTCGATATTGTCACCCTCGATCGTGTCCGTCGGATGGACATTGAGCCCGACCTGCAGGTATGGAAGGATTACGCCCGCACAGCCCACATCCACAGTGCCATCCTGAGCTACCTCGATCTGCATCCCCAGAACTTCTACCAGATCAACGCCGACGTGGACGGCACACAGTTCGTCACTGCCCGCGGCTGGGAGGATCTGTCCAACCTGCTGGACACCTATGAGTCGCTGGGCCTGCAGGCCGATGAAGAGCTCATCCGCCAGTATATCCAGCACCAGAAGATCGCAGAGGACTTCTCTGCCTATCTTGATCTCTATTATAAGTACCGTGATGACTACGGCGTAGAGGAGATCCTGGCCGGTCAGGTCAAGCCTGCCGTTTATGCCCGCCTGCTCAATGCACCGTTTGATGAACGGCTCTCGCTGGTCAGTCTGATCCTGTCCGGTCTGAACACCCGGTTCACTGCCTCCCGGCAGGCCGATGCCGTCGCCGATGCCTGCTACGCCTTCCTGCGGGAGGCCAAACAGGGCTTTTCCACCCTGCCTGCAGACATCCCGGATGGGGAGCTTACCCTGTTCGCTCAGATGGTCACGGACTATGATGCCGAGACCCAGCGCCAGCGTGCCGCCGGTCTGCTGAGCCATGACGCGCTGAATACCCGCCTGCAGGTGTATGCCGCCCTCCGCAGCTGGGATGCGGAGCTGCGCCGCGCCAATGCGGTGAGCACACAGCCCGCCTTTGACCTCCTGCGCACACAGTTCCAGTCCCTTGCCGAGGCCCGGGATCAGGCACAGGAAGCCGCCAGCGCCGCGCTGGAAGCTGCATTTGACTTTATGGAGAACGCCTTTGCCGAAAGCCAGGAGATGGTGGTGTTCGTCACGGAGCTGACCTTGAACCCTGCTTCCCATGCTTTCATCACCGAAAATGGCTGCGACCGCTATTTCCGGTACAACAAAGACCTGCTGCTCGACCATCGCAAGGCCGCGCTGCAGCAGGAGCTTGCCGCCGAAGCCCGCCGCCACGGAGGGCAGTAAGCACCCATTATTTATGAGAAAAGAAGCGCCTCATCCGGGAGAGGATGAAGCGCTTCTGTACTTTGTTCAGGTCAGGGATGAGCTCGTTTTCCACGGCCCAGCAGACGTACATCATAAAGAGGATTCAGATACGTTCTCTCAAGCGTTCATCTTTGCCATACCTCCAAAATTTTATGCCATACAACCCCGCACCCAGCAGGAGACTGAAAAGGGCATAGGGCAAAATCGGCAGGCGCAGCAAAACAAAAGCTCCAGCGATCCGTGTAAAAAATGCACCTGTTGCATACAGCACTGCAATATAAAGCACCAGCCAGCCGCAGTATTTCAGACGATGCTCGCTTGGCGGAAACCCCGCCTGCTCCATCATCTTCCGGAACAGCCAGCAAAAAGCAGTTATGCAGACCACAAGCTGCATCAAATACCCAAGTGAGAGTTCAAACACCCAGTCCGGAACCACCGGATACAGCAGCAGACTCTCTATCCCCCAGCCAAAGAAGAAATACAGTGGTGCCACAAACCAGAAATAATCTCCAGTCCTCAAAGTTTTAAGGCTTGGCTTAACCTCCTCAGCAAAGGTTTTTGCATCCTCAATCACGTTGAATAGTTCCTGTCCATTCTCATTGGCCTGCACCGCCATATCGATCAGGTCACTGTATATCAGCTCTACGCCGCACTCATCCCAACTGGTACGCCGCAGATATCGAATAACCTCTCTGATTTGCTCCTGGCTTTTGCTGTTGAGCAGTTTTACGCGCAGACGGTTCGCTCTTCGCAAGGTGAAATAGTTATTCATCTTCTATCCTCCCGAAAAATCTTTTCTACCAAACCGCACAGTCGGTTCCATTCCTGTTGAAAATCCAAAAGAGAATCCGTCCCCTTTTCGGTGATCACATAGTACTTTCGGCTTGGGCCCTTGGGAGAAGGTCGCCGCTCCACTGTCACCTTCTCCTGCTGCTCCAGGCGTAAAAGCAGCGGATACAGCGTGCTTTCGCTGATCTCTGCAAAACCGACCTGTTTTAACTGCACCACTATTTCATAGCCATAGGTTGGTTCTTTTTCAATCAGCCGCAACACGCAATATTCCAATACACCCTTTAGCAGCTGTGCATTATTTTCCAATCCGCTTCCTCCTTTCTATCTACTATGCAATGCGTTGTAGCTTATCTATATTGTATTACATAGTAGTCAGTTTGTCAAGCAGTACGCTATGCGCGGTTTGAACAAACTATATCTTCGCATTTCGGTAATACACAACAAAAAAGCCCTAAGACTTTCATCTCAGAGCTTTCACTTAAGTCGGCGACTACCTATTTTCACGCGCCGTTTCCAGCGAACTATCTGCAGAAGCCCGTATCGTAACCGATATACCGCCCAATAAAGTATGCCCCCCTGCTGCATTGTGCATAACCGTGCAGTAGGACCGCTTTTTATTTTGAAATTCGGTAATGACCCACGATGTCAGTTCGTTTTTCCAGAATGTCCTGCTCGTAGGCCATCTGCCATGGATCATTGTGGTGAATGATATAGGGCACTCCATTTTTATTTCGTCGGTCGGACACGATGCCGATATGTCTTTCGAAGATTACAATATCGCCACCCTGCCATGCTTCTATTTCTGAGACATCTGTGGTCAGGGCAACTGCTGTGTGTGAAAAAAATATATTCAGGTTTCGCACCCGCCGGAAGTCTATGTTTGCATCCGGCTCGGCTACCATATAATCTTGTGGGTGTACCCGGATATCCGCGTCCACAAGCACTTGTAGATCATATCCGGCATATTTCAACGCATAAGCCACTACATCAGTGCACACTCCGTAATTATCGTCAGGATAACCGTTCTCATAGTAGCGGCTTTTGTATTTTGGATGTGTACTCACATAGGCCAGTGCACCGTTCAGAATATCTAACTGGTCATCTACACCGTCATCATCCCGATCCTCGCTACTATGAAGCTGCGGTATCTTGCCCTTATAATCGTCCTCCGGCCTGATTGCCGAGGTATGCTGGTAATGTGTCTGCACATAAAATACAATACTGCAAAATACAAAAAGTACTATCATTATCGCATAATACATTGCTGAATCTTTGCGTGTCATGTCCGAACGCATATTCTCACCCCTTTCTGTTCTGAGAATACCAGTTTTTAGTCCAGTCTGCAATCCTCTAACATATATTCTTTCTCGGAAAATGGTAAAAACAAACCCCCAAGGAATCTCTTCCTCAGGGGTTTTGTTTAAGTCGGCGGACTACATCTATGCCGATTTATTTATGATGGTTTGGTTCACCGGGTTCTGCATGATGACCAGAGTGGTGAGAAGAGGTGGTAGTCTGAACCGAATCATCCGCAGCCTTATCGTTGGTGCTGCAACTGCACAGCACACCCAGCATCAGAACAACCGAAAGCAGTACAAGTATTGCACGTTTCATAATTTAATCCTTTCTGATTTCCTTTCTTCTGTCTAATGTTGAATAAGCGGATCCGAGGTCACTAGATAACACATCATTATAGAATGGGATTGGCCAACCAGCATCCCCAATATCATCATAACATAATGCACGAAAAAATCAAGCAAAAATGGAAACTTTCGGCAATTTCTTTGCCGGTGAAAGAAAATACCGCACAAAAACAACAAACCCCTGAAGAATTTCTTCCTCAGGGGTTTTGTTTAAGTCGGCGACTACCTATTTTCACGCGCCGTTTCCAGCGAACTATCTTGGGCACGAGTGAGCTTAACTTCTGTGTTCGGAATGGGAACAGGTGGAACCTCACCGTCATCGTCACCGACCAATATGACTGGTTCAGTATAACATTTCTGTTCTACTTTGTCCAGTGTTTCTTGAAGGACGTGCCTTCAAAACTGAATAATCACTGCTCACATTTTGTCATTGACTTGAGAATTCAAGCGAATTGTGGTCAAGCCCTCGATCTATTAGTACACACTTGCTGAATGGATCACTCCACTTACACATCGTGCCTATCAACCTCGTAGTCTACAAGGGATCTTACCTGATCAAATCAGTGGGATATCTTATCTTTGGGTCGGCTTCACGCTTAGATGCTTTCAGCGTTTATCCGATCCGTACGTAGTTGCCCAGCTATGCTCCTGGCGGAACAACTGGTGCGCCAGAGGTACGTCCGTCCGGTCCTCTCGTACTAGGGACAGCTCCCATCAAATATCCTGCGCCCACGACAGATAGGGACCGAACTGTCTCACGACGTTCTGAACCCAGCTCGCGTACCGCTTTAATTGGCGAACAGCCAAACCCTTGGGACCGAATACAGCCCCAGGATGCGATGAGCCGACATCGAGGTGCCAAACCTCCCCGTCGATGTGGACTCTTGGGGGAGATCAGCCTGTTATCCCCAGGGTAACTTTTATCCGTTGAGCGATGGCATTTCCACTCACATACCACCGGATCACTAACTCCAACTTTCGTTACTGCTCGACCCGTCAGTCTCGCAGTTAGGCTCGCTTCTGCGTTTGCACTCTTTGCTTGATTTCCGTTCAAGCTGAGCGAACCTTTGAACGCCTCCGTTACTTTTTAGGAGGCGACCGCCCCAGTCAAACTGCCCACCTAACAATGTCCCCCGACTCGATTCAGAGCCGCAGGTTAGAATTCCAATATCGCAAGGATGGTATCCCAACGGCCTCTCCGCCAAAGCCAAAGCCTTGGTTTCCAAGAGTCCCATCTATCCTGTGCATGCAACATCGAAACCCAATATTAGGCTACAGTAAAGCTCCATGGGGTCTTTCCGTCTTGTCGCGGGTAACCGGCATCTTCACCGGTACTACAATTTCGCCGGGCGGGCTGTTGAGACAGTGCCCAAATCATTACGCCTTTCATGCGGGTCAGAACTTACCTGACAAGGAATTTCGCTACCTTAGGACCGTTATAGTTACGGCCGCCGTTCACTGGGGCTTCGATTCAATGCTTGCACATCTCCTCTTAACCTTCCAGCACCGGGCAGGCGTCAGCTCGTATACGTCATCTTTCGATTTAGCACAAACCTGTGTTTTTGGTAAACAGTTGCTTGGGCCGATTCTCTGCGGCTCCATCTCTGGAGCACCCCTTCTCCCGAAGTTACGGGGTCAATTTGCCGAGTTCCTTAACAACCCTTCTCCCGTTGGCCTTAGAATCTTCTTCCTACCTACCTGTGTCGGTTTGCGGTACGGGCACCTCAGAAATACACACAGCTTTTCTCGCCATCTTCCATCTCAGACTTCGGTACTAATTTCCCTCGATCTCTACCGGAACCAACACCCGGCTCTGAGACTTCATATGTGTCCCTGTGCTTAACTCTTTTGGTGGTGACGGAATCTCTACCGTCTGTGCATCGGCTACGCCTTCCGGCCTCACCTTAGCTCCCGACTAACCTGGAGCGGACGAACCTTCCTCCAGAAACCTGAGGCTTTCGGCCATGCAGATTCTCACTGCATTCGCGCTACTCATTCCGGCATTCTCACTTCTATACACTCCACAGCCGCTTGCGCTACTGTTTCTCCGCGTATACAACGCTCCCCTACCCAATACATTGCTGTATTGCCTAAGCTTCGGTGTCAGGTTTAGCCCCGTTAAATTCTCCGCGCAAAGACGCTCGACCAGTGAGCTATTACGCACTCTTTGAATGAGTGGCTGCTTCTGAGCCAACATCCTGGTTGTCTGCGTATCTTCACATCGTTTTCCACTTAACCTGACTTTGGGACCTTAGCTGTAGATCTGGGCTGTTTCCTTTGACAATGACATTTATCTGACACTGTCTGACTCCCAAGCATCAATACTCTGGCATTCTGAGTTTGATAAGCTTCGCTAACCTCTCGGCCGCTAGGCTATTCAGTGCTTTACCTCCAGGTATCTAACTTGAGGCTAGTCCTAAAACTATTTCGGGGAGAACCAGCTATCTCCGGGTTCGATTGGAATTTCTCCGCTACCCACAGTTCATCCGCCGCCTTTTCAACGGAGGTCGGTTCGGTCCTCCATGGAATTTTACTTCCACTTCAACCTGACCATGGGTAGGTCACCCGGTTTCGGGCCCATTATATGCAACTTAACGCCCTTTTCAAACTCGCTTTCGCTTCGGCTCCAGACCTTAAGTCCTTAACCTTGCTGCATACAATCGCTCGCCGGACCGTTCTACAAAAAGTACCCTATCACGCTTTGACGCGCTCTAGGTGCTTGTAGGCACAGGGTTTCAGGTTCTTTTTCACTCCCCTCCCGGGGTGCTTTTCACCTTTCCTTCACAGTACTATACGCTATCGGTCACTGGGTAGTATTTAGGGTTGGAGGGTGGTCCCCCCGTATTCCGACCAGGTTTCACGTGTCTGGCCGTACTCTGGATCCTGCGCAGCTCTTTCCGTTTTCACCTACGTGGTTCTCACACTCTCTGACCGGCCTTCCCATGCCGTTCGGTTAACAGATTGAGTCTTAAAAGCAGTCCGTACCCCGAAAGTATTTCTACTCTCGGTTTGCCCTCTTCCGCGTTCGCTCGCCACTACTTACGGAATCTCGTTTGATGTCTCTTCCTCGCCCTACTTAGATGTTTCAGTTCAGGCGGTTCCCTCAATACACCTATTTTGAATTTCAGTGTATTGTACCTGAGTATGAACCCAGGTGAGTTTCCTCATTCAGAAATCTCCGGATCAATGCTTATTTGCAGCTCCCCGAAGCTTATCGCAGCTTATCACGTCTTTCATCGGCTCCCAGTGCCAAGGCATTCGCCCTGCGCCCTTGTTCGCTTGACCATTCAAACTATTCTCTTTCGAGAATGGCTTGTATTTCCTCTTGATTCTCTCTTTTGCCAACGAAGATTATTGTTACCCTTCCTTTTGAAATTGCAATATTTCTTAAAAGAACTTACTATAATCTTTGTTTCGCAGTTATTATTCAGTTTTCAAGGTACGTCTTTGAGTGTCCTTTTCAGGGCCCTCAAAATCGAACAATATCTACTCTGCTTGTATCTGTCACCTGTTCCAGATGGCCGACCATCTTTGATGTTCTTCCATCTGCCTGACTCCTTAGAAAGGAGGTGATCCAGCCGCAGGTTCTCCTACGGCTACCTTGTTACGACTTCACCCCAATCACCAGTTTTACCTTCGGCGGCGTCCTCCTTGCGGTTAGACTACCGACTTCGGGTCCCCCCGGCTCTCATGGTGTGACGGGCGGTGTGTACAAGGCCCGGGAACGTATTCACCGTGGCATGCTGATCCACGATTACTAGCAATTCCGACTTCGTGCAGGCGAGTTGCAGCCTGCAGTCCGAACTGGGACGTTGTTTCTGAGTTTTGCTCCACCTCGCGGTCTTGCTTCTCTTTGTTTAACGCCATTGTAGTACGTGTGTAGCCCAAGTCATAAAGGGCATGATGATTTGACGTCATCCCCACCTTCCTCCGTTTTGTCAACGGCAGTCCTGCCAGAGTCCTCTTGCGTAGTAACTGACAGTAAGGGTTGCGCTCGTTGCGGGACTTAACCCAACATCTCACGACACGAGCTGACGACAACCATGCACCACCTGTCTCTGCGTCCCGAAGGAAAAACATATTTCTATGTCCGTCGCAGGATGTCAAGACTTGGTAAGGTTCTTCGCGTTGCGTCGAATTAAACCACATACTCCACTGCTTGTGCGGGCCCCCGTCAATTCCTTTGAGTTTCAACCTTGCGGTCGTACTCCCCAGGTGGATTACTTATTGTGTTAACTGCGGCACTGAAGGGGTCAATCCTCCAACACCTAGTAATCATCGTTTACGGTGTGGACTACCAGGGTATCTAATCCTGTTTGCTACCCACACTTTCGAGCCTCAGCGTCAGTTGGTGCCAGTAGGCCGCCTTCGCCACTGGTGTTCCTCCCGATATCTACGCATTCCACCGCTACACCGGGAATTCCGCCTACCTCTGCACTACTCAAGAAAAACAGTTTTGAAAGCAGTTTATGGGTTGAGCCCATAGATTTCACTTCAACTTGTCTTCCCGCCTGCGCTCCCTTTACACCCAGTAATTCCGGACAACGCTTGTGACCTACGTTTTACCGCGGCTGCTGGCACGTAGTTAGCCGTCACTTCCTTGTTGAGTACCGTCATTATCTTCCTCAACAACAGGAGTTTACAATCCGAAGACCTTCTTCCTCCACGCGGCGTCGCTGCATCAGGGTTTCCCCATTGTGCAATATTCCCCTGCTGCCTCCCGTAGGAGTCTGGGCCGTGTCTCAGTCCCAATGTGGCCGTTCAACCTCTCAGTCCGGCTACCGATCGTCGCCTTGGTGGGCCATTACCTCACCAACTAGCTAATCGGACGCGAGGCCATCTCAAAGCGGATTGCTCCTTTTCCCTCTGCTCGATGCCGAGCCGTGGGCTTATGCGGTATTAGCAGTCGTTTCCAACTGTTGTCCCCTCTTTGGCAGGCACCGCGTTCACTCGCTCCACTCTCAAGCATGTGTTGTTCGTTATCATAAATGTTTTGTGCGCTCGCACGCAATCGCTTGCGTCCGTGAATTACTTTGTTTGGAATTGTTTAACGTGTTTTTCCAACACGAAAATAGGTTCCGTTACAAGTTTTTCGATATTGTTCAATTTTCAAGGTCCTGTGCGCCTCAGCCTTAGCAGCTGACGACTTGATCATTTTACCACAGAAGTGATTTTTTGTCAAGCACTTTTTTTCAGAAGCTTTTCGATCTTTTCGAACTTGTGGTTCGTTTTTCAACGTATCCATATTGGTTCTTTCGCTTTGCTTCTGCCGCTTTCAGAAGTCATTCTTTCCGGCGGCCCTTGGCGCTCAAGTATAATACCACATCCTCAGCCTTCTGTCAACACTTTTTTGCATCTTTTTTGAGTTTTTTCTATATTTCGCAAAATGAGTGCTTCCGGGCAGGTTTTTGCGACATTTTTCTGCCTGCTTTCCTTATTTATATTATAAGCGCAGAAAATCCCCGGCAGTCGATCTGACCGCCGGGGACTGCGTTTTTTCTTACTGTTCCTGTTTCATCTGATGCAGGGTCAATCCTACTGCCACAGCAAGCATGGGCAGCACAGAGATCAAACCGATGGGCATGGGACCCAGTACATTATAATATGCATCTGCCGGGGTGATCAGTACCTGCGGCAGCGCCGCAATGGCATTGAAAGCACCATGCGCAATGGCAGGCACCCAGATACAGCCTGTTTTCTCGTAGAGGAGATCCAGCAGGGTGTTCAGGGCAAAGCAGACCACACACCACACTACAAGCCCCAGCACCGGTGCGCCCAGATAGTTTGTGCCGTACTCGTAACCCACCAGCAGCATCAGGGGCCAATGCCAGACACCCCACACAACGCCGCCTAACAGACGACCATTCAGCAGGCCGAACCGCTCCTTCAGGCGGGGCATCATGTAGCCGCGCCAGCCGACTTCCTCGCCCAGTGCAGGAAACATGTTGATGGCCGGGGCAAGGATCACCGCAAACAGCCCGTTTTGCAGCAGATAGCTGAGGGTAGAGACCCCCAGCTCGCTGCGCAGGGTCTGGGCATCCATCTCACCGCCGTAGGCGGCTACCAGCCAGCTGCAGGAAAAGTCCAGCCGGGAGGGGAACACGGCAAAATACAGCACTGCGCCCAGCAGGGTGAACACTGCCGGGCCAAACCATGCAGCAAGCCAGAACCGCCGTTTGCCCTGCACCTTCCAGCCGATACCGACAGGCTGGCGCAGAAACACTTTTTGCACCAGCAGCACAGCCAGCAGCGGGCAAAACATAGTGGCGATCAGTGCCAGCTGATACAGCACGGCATTCTTCTGCTGGAGCAAGGCCATACAGCCGCCCACCTGGCACAGCCACGCCAGACCAAAGGCAATCAGGAAATAAAGGGAAAAGCCCTGTTTTTCTTTTGCACTCATACAAATCTCACCGCCGTTCCGTAAGCAATGACCTCTGCCGCACCCTGCATGACGCTGGCGGAGGCGTAACGCATCCCAACCACAGCATCGGCTCCCAGTTCCTCCGCATTCTTTGCCATGCGGCCTGTGGCGATCTGCCGGGCCTCGGTGAGCATCTCAGCGTAGTCGGTGACTTCACCACCCACAAGGGTGCGGAACCCGGCCATGATGTCGTGGCCAAGGTTGCGGCTCTGCACGGTGCTGCCCCGCACCACCCCCAGAGCCTCGATCTTTTTACCGGGGACTTCGTTAATAGTTACGATAAGCATCTTCTTCTCCCTTTCCGATCTCTTTGAGACGATCCACCAGCACCTTCAGCGTGCCGATGATGCAGCCCGCCGGGATGCCAACCAGAACCACCAGCAGCGGCAGCGGCGGAGCCTCCTCCGGGTCCACGCAGGAAGCCCATACCATGATGCCCATGATGAACAGCATCAGGGCCGTAAACAGCCCTGCCCCCACCAGTGCACCCCGGACCCGTTCTGCTTTCCGGTCTGTCTGCTCAATGTTCACAAAACTCACTCCCTGTTCTTCCTTTGCAGTCAGGCGCGCCAGCGTCTGTTCCACATCCAGTTCATTGAGGCTGACAGGTTCCTTTTGAAGCAGGGTGCAGAAGTTCACTGCCTCGTCCAGATCGGTGCGGCGGGTATACAGGCGCTCCAGCTGGCGGGACATTCCCTCAGCCAGCGTGCACTCTCCCTCCAGCATCTGCCGGATCTCGGCCAGCGGCACATCCAGTTTGCGCAGCAGTTTGATGCGCCGCAGACGCTCGACATCCGCCTCCGAGTAACTGCGGTAACCGTTGCCGGGCTCCCGCCGGGGGCTGATGAGCCCTTCCTCCTCATAAAAGCGGATATTCTTTTTGGTCACGCCCACGGCAGCTTCCACTTCGTTGATCTTCATTGGCTTCGCAGCCTCCTTACAGGCACCATCTTACACCTTCCAGAAAGGGGAAGGTCAATGGTTTTTTGAAAAAAGAACTCCCTTCGTCTCGCATTCGCTCGACACCTCCCTCAGAGAGGGAGGCTTACCGTACGGGCAGGCTCCCTCCTTGAGGGGGCTGTCTGCGGAGCAGACTGGGGGAGTTTCTTCCTTTAAAAATAGCACTTGATCTGGAACCGATCGGCATTGTCCTGCTTTTTCTCCACCACGATGCGCTCATGGTTGAAATCAAAGTGGACCGGGGTGCACAGGTCGGTGTTGCGGGTCAGGCGGAGAAGCTCCTGCACCCGCTTTTTCTCCTCGGGCACATAGAACAGATAGCTCACGCCCTCCTTTTTGGCGCGGCCGGTGCGGCCGATCCGGTGGGTGTAATGTTCGTTGTCGCCGGGAACATCGTAGTTGATGACAGCATCCACATCCGAGACATCGATGCCGCGGGCAGCCACATCGGTGGCCACAAGGATAGCCAGCCTGCCGTCCCGGAAGTTCTGCATGATCTGGTTGCGTTCCTTCTGGGAGAGGTCGCCGTGGAGGCAGTCCACAGAGAAGCCCAGACGGGCCAGCTGGTTGGCCAGGGTGGCGGTATTGAACTTGGTATCGCAGAACACCATGACCCGCTTGTAGCCCTCGCCAATGATGATCTGGGCCAGGTCGGACAGCTTGTTGCGGCCGGAGGTCTCCAGCATGTACTGGGTGATCTTGGGCTGGCTCTCCTCCCTGGGCTGAACGGTGATCTCCTCGGCGTTGTTCTGATACAGCCAGCCGATGTCCATGACCTCGCGGCTGATGGTGGCGGAGAACATGGACAGGCTTTTGCGGGCCTTCATCAGCTCAATGATATGCCGCACGTCCTTATAAAAGCCCATGTTCAGCATCTCATCGGCCTCGTCCAGCACCACCTGGGTCACATGGGCCAGATCGATGCTGTGGTGCTTATAGTGGTCCATCAGGCGGCCCGGGGTGGCCACCACGATCTGGCAGCCCTCGGCCAAACGCCTGGCCTGCTTTTCCATGTTGGCACCGCCGTACACACAGGCCACCTGCACCTCAGGCATAAAGTAGGTCAGCTCGGTCAGCTCCTCGGCGATCTGCTGGGCAAGCTCCCGGGTGGGGGCCATGATCACAGCCTGCGGGTACTTTTTTTCCGGGTCGATATGTTCCGCCACCGGGATGCCGAAGGCACAGGTCTTGCCGGTGCCTGTGGGGGCCTTGGCGATCACATCCCGGCCTGCCAGCATCACGGGGATGGTCTTTTCCTGAATTTCCGTCATCTCTGCAAAACCCATCCGCTCCACGGCCTTGTGGATGGCTTCACTGCACTGCAACTCACTGTAAAGCATGTTTGATACTCCTTATCCTTCTACCCTTGTTTTGTTCAGTATACCATGAAACGCGGCGCTTGTCAGCACGCAAAAAGAGCCGCGCCCTTTTGGGGCACGGCTCTGCGGTTGGATCTGGGATGTACGCGCTCAGGCAGTCTCTTCCACGCTCTGAGCGGCGGCACGGCCTGCTTCCAGCTTCTGCTTGAAACGGCCGCTGGCCTTGAAGCCGGGGATGGAGGTGGACTCCAGACGGCTGGAGACCTTGGTCTTGGGGTTGGTGTAAGCCTTAGGCTTGCGGGGACGCATCTCAAAACGGCCAAAGCCGGCAATGGTCACCTTCTCGTCTGCACGCAGGCAGTCAGCGATCTGGTCAAACAAAGCGTCCATCGTGGTCTCGACCTGTGCTTCGGTAAAGCCGGTCTTGCGTGCCACGGTTTCGATCATCTGGGAACGAGTCATTGTATCGATATCCTCCTGGAACGTCCAAAAGTAACGTCTTTTGGCAAATTTTGCGTTGTTGAGTATAACAAATGCAGCCCCTCATTACGAGAGATTGCGCACGAAACGCATAATATTGCGCACGAGTTACATTTTGTGCGTTATTTTTTATGATACAGCGTTGCAATATCCACCAGCGGGATATTCTTCAGGTCATGGTCGCTGCGCAGGCAATCGACCAGTGCGTTGGCGGTATCCACAGCAGTGATGCAGGGAATGCTCAGCTCCACGGCCTTGCGGCGCAGGCGGACAGAATCGCGCTTGGGGTCACGGCCCTTGGCACTGGTGGAGAACACATAGTCCACCAGACCGCTCTGGAGCAGGTCCACGATGTTGGGGGACTCGCCGGACATGTTGCGCACCTCGTTGCAGGGGACCATGTGCTTGTTGAGCCATGCACAGGTGCCGGAGGTGCCGTACAGCTTGTAGCCCATGCTCTTGAGCTTCCAGGCGATATCCACGAACTCGGGCTTGTCGCTGTCCTTCACGGTGAAGATGCAGCAGGAGGCGGGGCCGGGGGTCTTAAAGGTATAGCCCGCGCCGATCAGGCCCTTGAGCAGGGCATCGTGATAGTTGGGGGCAATGCCCAGCACCTCGCCGGTAGACTTCATCTCAGGGCCAAACTGGGTATCCACGCCGTGCAGCTTTTCAAAGCTGAACACAGGCACCTTAACAGCCACATAGGGGGCGTTGGGGTGCAGGCCGGTGCCGTAGCCCATATCTGCCAGCTTCTCGCCCAGGCAGCAGCGCACGGCCAGATCCACCATGGGCACACCGGTGACCTTGGAGATGTAAGGCACGGTACGGGAGGAACGGGGGTTGACCTCGATGACATAGACCTTGCCGTTGGAGACAGCGTACTGGACATTGACCAGACCGGTGACGTGGAGCTCACGGGCAAAGCGGCCGGTGTAATCCACTATGGTGTCGATCTCGGCCTGGGTCAGATGCTGTGCCGGGTAGACACAGATCGAGTCGCCGGAATGGACACCGGTACGCTCCACCTGCTCCATGATGCCGGGGATGAGGAAGTTCTCGCCATCGCAGATGGCATCGACCTCACACTCGGTACCCATGATATACTTATCCAGCAGGACAGGATGATCCATGTCCACGTGCTCGGTGATAACGCCCATGTACTCGATGACATCGGCTTTGGTGTAGGCAACGATCATGTTCTGACCGCCCAGAACGTAGGAGGGACGCATCAGGACAGGCAGGCCGATCTCATCAGCAGCAGCCAGAGCCTCCTCCAGATTGAACACGGTGCGGCCGGGCGCGCGGGGGATCTTGCAGCGCTCCAGCAGCTCGTCAAAGCGCTCACGGTCCTCTGCCTCGTCAATGGCATCCGCCGGGGTGCCCAGAATGGGCAGGCCGATCTCATCCATGTGCTTTGCCAGCTTGATGGCGGTCTGGCCACCGAACTGGACCACGCAGGCATCGGGCTTTTCGGTGGCGATGATGTTGTCCACACTCTCCGGGTTCAGGGGGTCGAAGTACAGACGGTCGCCGGTGTCAAAATCGGTGGAGACGGTCTCGGGGTTGTTGTTGACGAGGATGGCCTCGCAGCCGTGGTTCTTCAGGGTCCAGACACAGTGGACAGAGCAGTAGTCGAACTCGATGCCCTGACCAATGCGGATGGGGCCGGAGCCAAAGACCAGCACCTTTTTCTTCTTGGGCTGGCCGTTGGCGGCAGCCTCTGCCTCTCTGGCGGCAATGAACTCGGCGGCCTCGTTGTCGCCGTCGTAGGTGGAGTAGAAGTACGGGGTGTTGGCCGAGAACTCAGCAGCACAGGTATCGACCATCTTGAAACCGGCGCGGTAGTTCTCCACAGGCAGAGCATCCACCTGTGCCAGACGCTTGATGGTCTTATCCTGGAAGCCATACTTCTTGGCGGTCTGATACTGCTCCAGGCTCAGCACGCCGTTGCACTTTGCCAGACCCTTTTCCAGGTCAGCCAAGTGCTGCATCTTATCCAGGAACCACCAGTCGATCTTGGTGATCTTCCAGATGGTCTCGTGGTCGATGCCGCGCTTGAGGGCCTCGTAGACACAGAACACGCGCTCCGCATCCTGCACATGCAGGTGGGCCACGATCTCGTCATCGGTCAGCTCCTCAAAGGGCTTGTGGGTCAGGGTGTCCATACCCAGCTCGATGGAGGAGACCGCCTTCATCATAGCTGCCTCAAAGCTGTTGCCAATGCTCATCACCTCGCCGGTGGCCATCATCTGGGTGCCCAGAGACTTGTCGGCGTAGACGAACTTATCAAAGGGCCACTTCGGGTACTTGACCACGATGTAGTCCAGCGCAGGCTCAAAGCAGGCGCAGGTCTTGCCGGTGACATCATTGGTGATCTCATCCAGCGTATAGCCAATGGCGATCTTGGTGGCCACCTTGGCAATGGGGTAACCGGTGGCCTTGGAGGCCAGAGCGGAAGAACGGGACACACGGGGGTTGACCTCGATGACCGCGTAATCGTAGCTGTCGGGCTTCAGGGCAAACTGGCAGTTGCAGCCGCCCTCGATGCCCAGCTCGGTGATGATATCCAGTGCGGCGGTGCGCAGCATCTGGTACTCGTGATCGGTCAGGGTCTGGGAGGGAGCCACGACCACGGAATCGCCGGTGTGGATACCGACGGGGTCCAGGTTCTCCATGTTGCAGACGGTGATCACATTGCCCTTGTGGTCACGCATGACCTCGTACTCGATCTCTTTCCAACCGGCGATGCACTTTTCCACCAGGATCTGATGGATGGGGGAAAGACGCAGGCCGTTGGTGCCGATCTCGATGAGCTTTTCCTTGTTTTCGCAGATGCCGCCGCCGGTACCGCCCATGGTAAAGGCAGGGCGGACAATGACGGGATAGCCGATGCGGTCCGCACAGGCCAGCGCATCCTGCAGGGTCTCCACGACCTCAGAGGGGATGATGGGCTGGTGCAGCTTTTCCATCGTCTCCTTGAACAGCTCACGGTCCTCGGCGCGGTCGATGGTCTCAGGCTTGCAGGCCAGCAGGCGGATGCCGGTGCGGTCCAGATAGCCGGAACGGGCCAGCTCCATGGAGAGGTTCAGGCCCATCTGGCCGCCCAGGTTGGGCAGAACGGAGTCGGGCTTCTCGATCTCCAGGATGCGCTCCACCACCTCAAGGGTCATGGGCTCGATATAGACATGATCGGCCACATCCGGGTCGGTCATAATGGTAGCGGGGTTGGAGTTGAGCAGAACGGTCTCAATGCCCTCTGCTTTCAGGGCGCGGCATGCCTGAGTGCCGGAGTAGTCGAACTCAGCGGCCTGGCCGATGATGATGGGGCCGGAGCCGATGACCAGCACCTTTTTGATTCTGGGGTCCTTGGGCATTTCAGCGCACCTCCTTTTTTGCTGCTTTGACGTTGTTCAGGAAGCGGTCGAACAGGAACTCCGTGTCTTTGGGGCCGCCGTTGGCTTCCGGGTGGAACTGGACCGTGAAGCAGTTCCACTTCTTGTACTTGATGCCCTCGCAGGTGCCGTCGTTGGCGTTCACCTGTGCCACCTCGCCCATCTCGGCGGGCAGCTCCTCGCCCACGACCGCATAGCCGTGGTTCTGGCTGGTGATGAAGGTGCGGCCCGACTCAAAATCAGTGACAGGCTGGTTGGCACCGCGGTGGCCATACTTCAGCTTCATGGTCTTGGCACCGGCGGCCAGAGCGCTGAGCTGGTGGCCCAGGCAGATGCCGAAGGTGGGGATGCCCAGCGCAAAGATCTGCTTCAGGTTCTCAATGACCTCCACCGGCTCGGCGGGGTCGCCGGGGCCGTTGGACAGCATGATGCCGTCCGGGTTCAGGGCAGCCACTTCCTCAGCGGTGGCAAAGGCAGGCATCACCGTCACCTTGCAGCCGCGCTTGACCAGGCAGCGCACGATATTGCGCTTGCAGCCGTAGTGCATCAGCACGATGTGGGTCTCGCCCTTCTCGTGAAAGACCTCGGGCTTCTCGCAGGTCACGCTCTTGACAGCGTCCGTCACGGCATAGGCGCGGATGGTCTCCAGCAGCTTCTCCGTCTCGGCCTTGTTGGCAGGGTCAGCGGGGTCAAAGGTGGTCAGGATGGCACCGTTCATCACACCGCTCTCCCGGATGATGCGGGTCAGGTGGCGGGTGTCGATGCCCTCGATTCCGATGGTATTGTTTTTCTTCAAAAAGCTGTCCAGCGTCTCCTCACAGCGCCAGTTGGAGGGGGTGGTGCAGGCCTCGCGCACAATATAGCCCTTGGCCCAGATGCGGTCCGACTCCATATCGTCCTTGTTCATGCCGTAGTTGCCGATGAGGGGATAGGTCTGGGTGATGATCTGGCCGTAGTAGCTGGGGTCGGTCAGGGTCTCTTCAAAGCCCACCATACCGGTGGCAAAGACGACTTCGCCCACGGTAACGCCCTCAGCGCCCACTGACTGGCCTGCAAAGACCATGCCGTTTGCCAAAAGAAGATAAGCGTTCATAGGTACTCCTTGTTTCAACACGGTTGTTGTCAAGTTACAGGGTCTGCTTGGCTTCCTGCTTCATCTTGCGGCTGCCCAGGTGCACCAGAGGCAGCTTGCCCTCCTTGCAGATGGGGCACTCCTCGGGTGCGTAGTTGGGCAGGTCCAGCTTCAGGGCGCTGGCCAGGATGGGAATGGGAGACGGAGCCTCAGGCTTGGTGCGGTCCACCACGCAGGTGATGCCCAGGCAGATGCCGCCGGCCTCTTCGATCACGCGCTTGGTCTCCAGGGAGGAGATGCCGGTGGTGACAACGTCCTCAGCAATGATGCACTTCTCACCCGGATGGATGGCAAAGCGCTTCAGGGTCATCACATTGTCCACGCGCTCAGTGAAGATGGCGCGCTTGCCGGTCTGCCGGGCCAGCTCGTAAGCATAGACGATGCCGCCCATGGCAGGTCCCACGATGACATCCACATCCAGCTTCTTGATCTGATCGGCCACAGCCTTCATTACCTCGGCGCAGCGGTCAGGGTACTGCTGCAGGTAGGCCATCTGGCAGTATGCGCTGGAATGGCGGCCGGAGGAGAGCAGGAAATGGCCCTCCAGGAATGCGTCACAGCTCTTCAGAATTTCAAGTGCTTCACTCATTGTAGTTCTCCCTCTCTTTTTTATGAAAAATATCTTTTGAACGGTATTGTACCACGCTTTTGCAGCAATTGCAAATTTATGCGCAGATTTTCACTTTATACGTATAAGTCGTGGTTATCCTGGTATATCAGCTCAATTATTCAGCATTTCGTGCGCAGCCGCGGATCTCCTCCAGCGTTTTCACGCCGTGGGCATCCATCCACTGTGCCATCTCGTCGGCAATGGTCTCCATGGCGCGGGGGTTGGCAAAGTTTGCCGCGCCCACCTGTACCGCCGTGGCACCTGCCATGATGAATTCCAGTGCGTCACGGCCGGTGGCAATGCCGCCCAGACCCACCACCGGGATGTTCACGGCACCCACAGCCTGCCAGACCATGCGCAGGGCAATGGGCCGCACCGCCGGGCCGGACAGACCGGCAAAGATGTTGTTGAACACCGGCTTGCGCTTTTCCAGATCGATGGCGCAGGCCTGGAAGGTGTTGGTCAGGCTGATGGCATCCGCACCGGCGGCCTCCACAGCCTTGCACATCTCGGGGATGTTCTCTGCCTGGGGGCTCAGCTTGACCATCAGGGGCTTTTTGCAGGCCGCGCGGACCATCCGCACCACCTCACCGGCAGCCTCGGCCTTCACGCCGTAGGCCATGCCGCCCACCTTGACGTTGGGGCAGGAGATGTTCAGCTCCACGATGTCCACAGCGCTCTCGCTCAGCAGAGCCGCACCCTCAACATACTCTTCCTCACTGTGTCCGCCCAAGTTGGCAATGGCCACTGTGCCGTATTTCTGCTTGAGCTCCAGCATCTCGTTCAGCTCCACGTCAATGAAGTGCTGAACGCCGGGGTTCTGCAGACCGATGCTGTTGATGAGGCCGGAGGGGGTCTCCCACAGGCGCTCGCCCTTGTTGCCGTACTGGCCGTGCAGGGTCAGGCCCTTGCCGGAGATGCCGCCGATCTTGGAAAAATCGGCCAGTTCTTCGTACTCCACACCGTAGCCCACAGTGCCGGAAGCGCCGATGACCGGGCTGTTCATCACAAAGCCCAGCAGGTTTGTTTTCAGGTCAGCCATCAGAAGAACACCTCCGTTGCATCAAAGACCGGGCCATTCTTGCACACGCTCTTGCCCTCGCCGCCCTTGGTCTCGCAGGTGCAGCCAAGGCAGGCACCAATGCCGCAGGCCATCTTCTTTTCCAGGCTCACGAAGCAGGGAGTGCCCTTTTCGGCACAGATCCGGGCAGCGTTTTTCATCATCACGGTGGGGCCGCAGATCAGCACGGCATCGTAATCTGCCGGGTCATACAGCTGGGTCACAAAGCCGTGGAAACCCACCGCGCCGGTATCGGTGGAGACCTTTACCACATTTGCGATGGTGCGGTACTCCTCCATGCAGTAGGGGGTATCCCGGAAGCCGAAGAACACGTCCGGCTTAACACCGGCAGCTGCCAGTTCCCGGGTGACCTGATACATGGGGGCGGTGCCAATGCCGCCGCCCACCACAGCGATCTTATGGTATTGTTCGGCCAGGGCCGGGATATCAAAGCCGTTGCCCATGGGGCCGGTCAGCTGGAAGGTATCGCCGGTCTTCAGCTGGGCAATTTTGTGAGTGCCCTCGCCGATGACCTGATACAGGAACTCAATGGTCTGAGTCTCCGGCTCCCACTTGTGCACGCTGATGGGGCGGGACAGGAAGGGGGCCTCATCGGCACCCCAGGCACGCAGGGTAAAAAACTGCCCGGCGTGGGGGGCATGCTCCCGGTCAGGCCAGAGGGCACGCAGGAGCCGGATGTCCGGCAGGATGCTCTCATGGCTCAGAACGGTGGCTTCACAGCAGGCTGCACGCATGAGCAATGGCCTCCTTCATGTTCACACACTCGTTGTAAGCGGCCTCATCAAATGCCACGCCGGGCTGCTTCTTGTAGGCCAGCAGGATGCCGCGGCTGGAGTTGACCACGCCGCCGTTGCCCTTGGTCAGGTACTGGGCAATATCCTCAGCCTTGCCGCCCTGTGCGCCGTAGCCGGGGATGAGGAAGAAGCTGTCCTGATACTTGGCGCGGATCTCGGTGGCCTCCTCGATGTGGGTGCCGCCGATGACCAGACCGATGGAGGAGTAGCCGTGCTCGCCCATGTAGTCCTTGCCCAGAGCGTTCAGCTTGTCGCCCACCAGATCGTAGACGTGGCGGCCGTCTGCCAGCTTCTCATACTCAAAGTCCTTGGCACCGCCGTTGGAGGTGCGGCAGAGGACGAACATGCCCTTGCCCTGCTTTTCGGCATAGGGCAGGTAGGGGCTGATGGAATCCAGACCCATGTAGGGGGCCAGGGTGACGAAATCGGACTCGAAGTCGCCGGTAAAGTGGCCCATGGCGTACATCTCGGCGGTCTTGGCGATATCGCCGCGCTTGATATCGGCGATGACAGGGATACCAGCCTCGCGGACAGCGGCCAGGGTCTCGGCGTAGGCCTTCATGCCCTCCAGACCCAGGGACTCGTAGTATGCGATCTGCACCTTGTAGCAGCCAGCCACAGCCTTGGTGGCATCGATGAGCTTCTTGTTGAAGCGGACGATGTTCTCCCCCTTGGTCAGGGCGGTGTCCACAAAGTCAGCGGGCAGGTAGCTGAAATCAGTGTCCAGACCCACACACACCGGGCCGCGGGCTGCAACTGCTTCGTAAAGCTTGTCCATGTTTGTCATTGTCGGGTTCCTCCATACTCTCTTATTACGAATTAAACCTCTCAGTCAGCGCTGACGCGCTGCCAGCTCCCCTAGTAGGGGAGCCCTTGGCAAAGAGGTGAAGTGATACGTTCTGACTTTTACTCCTCAGCCTGATAGGTCAGCTTGCCGCCCTTGATGGTAGCATAGACCCTGCCGTAGAGCTGTGCACCATCAAAGGGGCAGTTATGGCTCTTGGAGTGCAGCTTTTCTTTGTCCACGGTGTAGGGGGTGTCGAGATCCACCAGCACGAAGTCTGCATCGTAGCCGGGCTCCAGCTGGCCCTTGGCAAGGCCCAGGATCTCTGCCGGGCGGGTGCTCATCAGGTGCACCAGCAGTTCCAGCGGCAGGCCCTCTTCCCTGCAGAGCTTGGTGTAGCAGACCCCAAAGGCGGTCTCGCTGCCCACCATACCGGCCATGCCCTTCAGCTTGTCCTCCTCGGAGTGGGGAGCGTGGTCGGTGGCAATGGCATCCACCACACCGGAACGGATGCCATCAATGAGTGCCTGCACATCATCCGCGGTGCGGATGGGCGGGTTGACCCGGTAATCGCAGGTCTCATTGTTGAACCACAGGTGATGGGGGGTCACCTCGCAGGTCACGGGTGCGCCGCGCAGCTTTGCCATCTGGATGGCCTCCAGCGCGCCACGGGTGGAAACGTGGCACATGTGCAGCCTGGTCTGGTAGTACTCGCTCAGCCAGCAGTTGCGCACGGTCTCCAGATCCTCGGCCAGCCGGTAATCCCAGGGGCTGATTTCCATATCCTCGGCGTGGCTCATCACAGTGATATCCCGCTGGGTGCAGATGGCAAAGGCCCGGGCCATGGTGGCGTTGTCCTGCACACCGTGGCCATCCTCAGTGATGAACTTCACGCTGGCGGGCAGGGTCTTGAGGTGGTCGATAGTCTTGCCGTCAAAGTTCTCGGTGATGGAAACAGTCTGGTTCACATCGCACAGGCCCACCTCAGCGGCCTTCTGCTCCACCATGGCTGCCTGTGCGGCAGAGGAGCAGACAGGCTTTGTGTTGGGCATCAGGTTGACAAAGGTGTAGCCGCCTGCGGCCGCAGCCATGCTTCCGGTGGCAATGTCCTCCTTATATTCAAAGCCCGGGGTGCGCCAGTGGCAGTGCAGGTCCACAAAGGCGGGCAGCACGGTCAGACCGCCTGCATCGAGGACAGTCTCCCCCTCCCCGGCCAGTACGGAAAGGTCCTGACCCACGGCGGCGATCTTTCCGTCTTTCACGAAAAGCTCCACCGGGCGGCCCGCAGCGTTTACAGCGTTGATGAGCAGCATATTCTTTTACCTCCCTGTTCGTATTTCGGATGGGCGGATGCGGGCGTTGCAGCCCGCGGACAGGCAAAAAAAAGAACTTTTCCACAAACGGAAAAGTTCAAAAAGCGAAAAAAGGAAACACGGAGCCCACCGCAAAAACGGCTGCAAACTGCTTTTTCAGTTCAGCATTCATTTTTGACAGCATTCGTCCGCTTCTCCTTTTCCTTCGCATTTGTTTTCGTTATATTTTATCATAGAAACGCAAAATGTGTCAATGCTTTCTGTAAGATTCCTGTGTGAAAAGGTTTTGGCTGTATCTCCCGGAATTTTGGCTACTCTACCGAAAACCCGTTTCCCGCCCCATAATCCCTGCGCGGAGGGGGATTTTTCTCCGTCAATTCCTACCAAAGTACTGTACATTAAAGTTTGCATGTGTTATTATAGTATCTGTCAAAAAGAGAGAGCCGCACCGAGGCGGCTGAACAAAAAGGGAGGGTTCCCCACATGAGCTTATTGGAGGACGCACGGAACATCCAGCGCAAAGACCCCGCCGCACGCAGTGTGCTGGAGGTCATCCTGCTGTACCCCGGCTTTCATATCCTGGTCTACCACCGCATTGCCCACTGGCTGTATGAGCACGGGCACTTTTTCCTTGCCCGCTGGGTCAGCCAGCACGGCCGCCACAAGACCGGCATCGAGATCCACCCCGGTGCCCGGATCGGCAGGTGCCTGTTCATCGACCACGGCATGGGCATCGTGTTCGGCGAGACCACCGTGATCGGCGACAACTGCACCATCTACCACGGCGTGACGCTGGGCGGCACCGGCAAGGACACCGGCAAGCGCCACCCCACCCTGGGTAACAATGTGCTGATTGGCGCGGGCACCAAGGTGCTGGGCCCGGTGTATATCGGCGATAACGCCCGCATCGGCGCAGGCAGCGTTGTGCTGCGCAACCTGCCCGCCAACTGCACCGCCGTAGGCGTGCCCGCCGAGGTGGTGCGCATCAACAACAAGGCCGTCAACCCCGCCGATGACCTGGACCAGCAGGATCTGCCGGATGTCATGGCCCAGCGCCTCACCGAGCTGGACCGCCGCATCAGCAGGCTGGAAAAGGACGCGCAGGGGGATGTGCCGCCCAGCATCCACGAGGTCATCCAGAAACAGCAGCGCTGAACCTTTCTATCCCACTTCGCGCGCCAGCGTTCCTCATAGGGGAGCCGCTGGCATGGCGGTACTATCCGCAAAAACTGAACAAAGCTTCTGCAAAACGAAAGCAGCTGCGCTCCGCACACACGGAACGCAGCTGCTTTTCTGTTATTTACAAGGAGTTTCAGCCAGTTCTTTGACCTTTTGTGCCGCTGCCGCCACCAGCTGGCCGATGGGCTGGTCGGGCACGCCCACCACGATGTTCTCACAGTGGTTGATGGGCACCAGCACCCGCCGGGCAGGGCTCTGGCAGACTGCCGCTGCCATGGCGGGGGTGATCTCGCCCAGCAGCGCGTCAGCGATCACAATGCCGATGGGCCCCACGATAACATCCGCGATGCGGCAGTTCACGACCACGGCGTTCTCGCCGGTGGCGGCGCGGACCGTCCCCGCCTTGAGCATGGCCGAAGTCGCAAGGCTGTTGGTGCCCACGGCGGTCAGCCGGGCTTCCGGGCAGGCGGCAGAGATGGCCGCCACCAGCTGGCGGCCCAGACCGCCGCCCTGGCCGTCAATGACCAGAACGTTCATCAGAAGTCGATCTCCTCCAGCCGCAGCAGGGCGATGATGTAGATCTTCAGGGCCTCCAGCAGCTTATCGATGGGAGCTGCCTCGTTGGCACCGTGCATCGGGCCGCCGAACTCAGGCAGCACCATGTCCTCGTGCTCGGGGCCAAAGCTCACCGCATAGGGGAAGTGGCGGGCATAGGTGCCGCCGCCCATGGTAAAGGGCGTGGCATTCTCGCCGGTGACCTCGTTGTAGGTCTCGATGCAGGCCTTGATGGCGGGGGTATCGGCTGCGATATAGAAGGGCTCGGCACCCTCGGCCTTCTCCAGAGAAGCACCCGTGCCAATGGCAGCCTTGATCTGCTCCTTCATCTTCTCGGCGTTGGTGCAGGTGGGGTAACGGCTGTCCATGGTCTGGACGATCCGGCCCTCCCGCATGAAGATGCGGCCGCCGATGATGGTCAGGGGGCCGAAGGGGCCGTCGGCGCAGTCGATGCCCAGGCCGGTGCCTGCGGTGGAAGCGTGCAGCTTTTTCAGGGCTTCCAGATAGGCGCGCTCTGCATCGTTGCACAGATCGTTGTCCAGCAGGTAGTTCACCACCAGACCGATGGCGTTGACCGTGCCCTCGGGCATGGCGGCATGGCCGCTCTTGCCCCAGCCCCGGATACGCACCCCATTGCCTTCCGGCTCCAGCGTGATGTTGGGGGCATTTTTCAGCTTGGTGATGTCAGTCTCCACCAGTGCGCTGGCGCGGTCGGGGACTGCATTGTTGGCAACGCCGCCCTCGAACTCCTTGATCTCGCCGTTGCAGACCGGGCTGACCAGCTCCGCACCGAAATGACCCTTCTCGCCGTTGCACACTGGGAACTCCGCATCCGGAGTGAAGCAGAACACCGGGGCCGGGTAGTTCTTGAGATAATATTCCACATCGTTCATGTGGGTCTCTTCGTTGTCACCAACCATTGCACGGATGGGATACCGCAGGGAAATGCCCTCCTCCTTGAGGAACTTCAGGGCGTACAGGGTAGCCACCATGGGGCCTTTGTCATCAGCCACACCACGGCCGATCATCCAGCCGTCCCGGATCTGCATCTTGAAGGGGTCCTGGCTCCAGCCGTTGCCCACGGGCACCACATCCACATGGCAGATGGTTGCCAGATACTTCTCAGGGTCTGCACCGGCCAGCTCGGCATAGCCGATGTAGTTCTCGCAGTTGCGGGTCGCCAGACCCATGCCTGCAGCCAGCTCCAGCGTCTTGTCCAGCGCTGCGCGGGGGCCTGCGCCGAAGGGTGCGCCCTCCTCCGGGGTGCCCTCTACACTGTCAATGGCCACCAGCGCCGCAATATCCTGCAGCAGCTGCTCCTTGTTTTCCGCAATATATGCGTCAATTTTCTGATTCAGTGCCTGATCCATGTTCTACAACGTCCTTTCTGACCGGAAGCGGCTTCCGGTTTTCACACAACTATTATTCAGTGTAGCATACTGCGGGCAGAAAAGCTACCGGCATTTTACACGACAAAAGCGCCCGCGTTTTGTCAGCCTGCCGCAAACAGGCTGCTGGCCGCGCCCAACACACCGGCGCTGGCCAGACCCATGATGATGCCCGCCAGCAGCACACCGCCCATGCAGGCAATGAGAACATCCTTGAACTTCATGTCCAGAATGGAGGCTGCCAGCGTGCCGGTCCAGGCACCGGTGCCGGGCAGCGGGACCCCCACAAAGAGCAGCAGGGCAACGGTCAGGCCCTTGCCGGCCTTTTCCTCCAGCTTGCGGCCGCCCATTTCCCCCTTGGTGATGAAGAACTTGCACACCGGCCCGATGACCGGCTTGTGGTAGCCCCAGATGAGGAATTTGCGGGCAAACAGATAGATAAAGGGCACCGGCAGCATATTGCCGAGCACGCAGACCAGATAGGTGGGCAGGGCGGGCAGGCCCATGCCCAGCCCGATCGGAATGGCACCGCGCAGTTCAATGACCGGCACCATCGAGACAAAAAACACCATCAGATAATTCTTGAGCATCCAGGTTTCTCCTTATCATAAGACCATGATCGTAACGGCTTACAGGTCGATGACCAGCTCCACCGGGCAGTGGTCGGAACCGAACACCTCGTTGTGGATCTCGGCAGCGGTCACCTTGTCGGCGATGCGGTTTGAAACGATGAAATAATCAATGCGCCAGCCCGCGTTCTTTTCCCGGGCGTGGAAGCGGTAGCTCCACCAGCTGTACTTCACCTCGTCCGGGTGAACCGCGCGGAAGGTGTCGGTAAAACCCGCCGCCAGCAGCTCGGTCATCTTGGCCCGCTCCTGGTCCGTGAAGCCCGCGCTCATCCGGTTGGTCTTCGCATTCTTGATGTCGATCTCGGTGTGGGCCACGTTCAGGTCACCGCAGAGGATGACCGGCTTTTTCGCGTCCAGCTCCAGCAGGTAGGCCCGGAACGCATCCTCCCAGGTCATGCGGTAGTCCAGCCGCTTCAGGCCGTCCTGGCTGTTGGGCGTGTAGCAGTTGACCAGATAGAAGCCGGGATATTCCAGCGTCAGCACCCGGCCCTCGTGGTCGTGCTCCTCCCTGCCGATGCCGGTGGTCACAGCCAGCGGGGCCGTTTTGCACCAGCAGGCCGTGCCGGAGTAGCCCTTTTTCTCGGCAGAGTAGGTGTACTCGGTGTAGCCCTCGGGGGCAAAATCAGCCTGCCCCGGCTGCATCTTGGTCTCCTGCACCGAGAAGATGTCGGCATCCAGCGCCGCAAAGCTTGCGGCAAAATTGTGGGTCAGGCAGGCCCGCAGGCCGTTGACGTTCCAGCTGATCAGTTTCATATCCTGTTCCTTTCTTATGCCTGATATTTTGTTTTCCATGCGCCGCTCTTCATGCGCGCCACAAAGCAGATGACACGGCAGACCCAGTCAATGACCATGGCGATCCAGACACCCACAGCGCCCCAGCCCATCCTGACACAGAGCAGGTAGCTGAATCCCAGCCGCCAGATGGCCATGCTGAGCACAGAGACCACCATGGTAAATTTCACATCGTTGGCCGCGCGCAGGGCGTTGGGCAGAACAAAGGAGGCCGGCCACAGGAACAGACCGCTGCCTGCGTGGATCTGCACCAGCAGGATGGCCAGCGCCATGGTCTCGCCGGAGAGGGCATAGATGCCCACCAGCGGCTTGAGGAAGAGCAGGATGCCGCCGTTGAAGATTCCCATAGAGATGTAGGCCCAGAGCAGCAGCTTGCGGGTGTAGAAAACGGTCTGCTCATTGTCCCCTGCGCCAACGCAGCGGCCTACCACCGTGATCATAGCCAGACCAATGGCCTGCCCCGGGATGCAGCCCATGCCGTCCAGATTGTTTGCCACGGCGTTGGCGGCGATCTGCACGGTGCCGAAAGTGGAGATCATGCTCACCACCAGAATGCGGCCCGCCTGGAACAGGCTGTTCTCAAAGGCGGACGGGATGCCGATGCCCAGGATGCGCTTTGCCATTCGGCCATCCAGCCGGAACGTTTTGGGCACGGTGAGCATGTGGCCCTTCTGGTAGCAGCGGTTCAGGATGAGCACCGCCGCCACAGCACGGGAGAGGACACTGGGCCAGGCAACACCGTCCACGCCCATACCCAGCACAAAGATGCAGACCGCATTGCCCACGATGTTGATGACGTTCATCAGGATGCTGATCTGCATGGAGATTTTGGAGTTGCCCATGCTGCGGAAGAGCGCAGCACCGGCATTGTACATGGCCAGGAACGGGTAGCTGACCGCCGTGATGCGCAGGTAGAGCACACCAGCCTCCAGTACGTCGGCATCGATGCTGCCATAGCACAGCCGGATCATGGGACGGGCCAGCACAAAGCAGAACACCCCCACACCCACGCCCAGCAGAGCGCTGAGCAGGATCAGCTGACCCGAGCTTGCGTTGGCGTGCTTCTGCTCCTTTGCACCCAGATACTGGCTGACCACCACCGCGCCGCCGGTGGCCAGCGCCGCAAACAGCACGATGATGAGGTTGTTGATCATATCCACCAGGCTGACACCCGAGATGGCGGCTTCGCCGCAGCGGGAGACCATCATGGTATCGGCCATGCCCACCGTCACGGCCAGCAGCTGCTCCACCAGCAGCGGCCCCACCAGCCTGAGCAGGTCACGCTGGCTGAACAGCGGGGCCCGCCCGCCAAAGCTCGAGGCTTTGTTTTGTGCGATCGTATGTTCCATTCTATTCCTCACTTCTTCCCAAACCTTTTCTGCCCTTCCGGGCCACAGAGCGTCCTTTTCTCATAGATGTATCCATCATAACACAGCCGCATCCTGTTGTAAAGAATCAGCTTTTGTCAGGGATGTCTGGTGCTCCCCAAAGCAAGTGTCCGCTGGGGTGGGACCCTGTTGCCGCAAGGCAATAGGGCGGGCGATGGAATGGCCCGTTTCACTTGCGTGGGGAGTACCAGATGTCCCGATGCAATTGAAGCTTGTTTCATCACTTTGCCAAACACATCTCCCCCGTTTTTGTGCGTTGTGACAAAATTACATTTTTTGCTCGAACAAGAGAACTTTTTTCAAAAAAGCTCTTGTATTTTTCTGTGAAAAGTGTTATCTTGTATCCAACAGGAGTGCCAGTTGGATACAAAGCGAAACGACGCGCTTTCCTTTCCGGCACTCCTGTTGTTCATCCTTCTATTATTATGCTATTTTCTTCATTTACCTTCTTATCATTTACCCTGTCCTGAAAAGGACAAACAAAAAACGCTTTCCCACCTGCACGGGGGAGCGTTTTTTGTTTGTCTGTCGCCCACCATAGAAAAGCGCCCTGCACCTTTCACGGTACAGGGCGCTTTGCGTTTCAGTTTTACAGCGCTGCAACAGCGGCCTTGAGCTCATCCACGCGGTCGGTGTTCTCCCACTTCACGCCCAGATCCTTGCGGCCCATGTGGCCGTAGGCGGCCAGCTTGCGGTAGATGGGCTTCCGCAGGCCGAGGTCACGGATGATGGCGGCGGGGGTCAGGTCAAAGACCTTCTCCACTGCCTGCTCGATCTTCTCATCGGCCACGGTGCCGGTGCCAAAGGTATCCACCATGATGGACACAGGCTTTGCCACGCCGATGGCGTAGGCCACCTGCACCTCACACTGCTTGGCCAGACCGGCAGCCACGATGTTCTTGGCCACCCAGCGGGTCGCGTAAGCGGCACTGCGGTCCACCTTGCTGGGGTCCTTGCCGGAGAATGCGCCGCCGCCGTGGCGGGCGTAGCCGCCGTAGGTGTCAACGATGATCTTGCGGCCGGTCAGGCCGCTGTCACCCTGCGGGCCGCCCACAACAAAGCGGCCGGTGGGGTTGATGTAGTACTTGGTGTTCTCATCCAGCAGCTCGGCAGGGATGGTGGCCTTGATGACCTTTTCCATGATGTCGGCCCGGAGCTGCTCCATGGTCACGCTCTCGCTGTGCTGGCTGGAGATGACGACTGCATCCACACGGATGGGCTTGTTGTTCTCGTCGTACTCCACGGTGACCTGGCTCTTGCCGTCCGGGCGCAGGTAATCCAGCTCGCCGCTCTTGCGCACCTCAGTCAGTTTCTTGGCCAGCTTGTGGGCCAGGCTGATGGGCATGGGCATCAGCTCAGGGGTCTCATCGCAGGCATAGCCGAACATCATGCCCTGGTCACCGGCACCGCCCACCTGGTCGTTGGTGCCCAGTGCGATATCGGGGCTCTGGCCGTCGATGTTGGAGATAACGGCACAGGTGTCAGCGTCAAAGCCGTACTTTGCACGGGTGTAACCGATATCAGAGATGACCTCGCGGACGATCTTCTGGAAATCGACATAGCAGCTGGTGGTGATCTCGCCCATAATGTGGACCAGACCGGTGGAAGCGCAGGTCTCACAGGCCACGCGGGCATCGGGATCGTGGGTCAGGATCTCGTCCAGGATGGCATCGGAGATCTGGTCGCAGATCTTGTCAGGATGTCCCTCAGTGACGGACTCAGAAGTAAACAGGTGTCTTGCCATAAATTTTGTCCTCCATGTGTGTGGTGAATCTTGCACAGCTTCATACACGTCCATCAAGTTTGCGCAAACAAAAACGCTCAGAACCGAAGCTCTGAGCGTTTGCACTCTTATCTTTCGGTTTCCCGCAGGATTTGGCACCTTATGCTTTCGCACAGGTTGTCGGGCTTCACAGGGCCTGTCCCCTCAGCCGCTCTTGATAAGTCGGTATTCAGTTGTTTTCTGAAAGATATCTTATCATCTCTTCGTCAGATTGTCAAGAAGAGTATCACTCTTTTTAGACATCTCAACGAAATTGATTAGGATTCTCCCCCAGGAGTACGCTCTTAATACCCCTTTGCCTGTTCGCCGTTCAACAGCTTGACCGCGCGGGAGGTGCCCAGACGGTCTGCGCCCAGAGCGAGGAACTTTTCCATATCCTCCACGGTGGAGATGCCGCCGGCAGCCTTGACCTTGCAGCGGCCATGCACACCCTTGACCATCAGCTCCACATCGTGGAAGGTAGCGCCTGCGGTGGAGAAGCCGGTGCTGGTCTTGATGTAGTCAGCGCCTGCCTCGCAGACGATGTCGCACATCTTTTCCTTTTCCTCATCGGTCAGCAGGCAGGTCTCAATGATGACCTTGAGCACCTTGTCGCCCACGGCCTGCTTCACGGCACGGATGTCCTCACGGACTGCATCGTATTCCTTGTTCTTCAGGCGGCCGATGTTGATGACCATGTCCACCTCGGCAGCGCCGTTGGCGATGGCAGTCCTGGCCTCAAAGGCCTTGCTGGCGGTATCCATAGCACCCAGAGGGAAACCCACCACGCAGCACACCGGGATGCGGCCCGCCATATACTCGACCGCCTGCTTTACATAGCAGGTGTTGATGCAGACGGATGCGGTGTGGTTGGCAATGGCCTCGTCACAGATGGTCTGGATCTGGGGCCAGGTGGCCTCGGGCTTCAGCAGGGTATGATCGACATGGGAGAGGATTTCTTCACGGGTCATATTATTTTCCTCCATCAATTCTTGCTGGCACGGCGAACCTTTGCCATGCCCACAGCGCTCAGGGCAATTGCCGTTACGGATGCGGTGGCACCAATGATGCCCAGAACAAGACCGGAAACCAGGAATGCAAAACCTTTCAGACCACGTTTCATAATACCGTACCTCCATTGTTTTGTTACTTAAAACTCCCTCAGTCACCTTCGGTGACAGCTCCCTCTGAGAGGGAGCCTTGTCGGTAAATGCAAGGCAATGCCTCCCTCCCAGAGGGAGGTGGCTGCACCGCAGGTGCAGACAGAGGGAGTTACTTCTTCTTAAAGATGATCAGCTTGCTGAACACATAGTTCAGCACGATCACCAGTACATTGGAAAAGACCTTCACGGCAAGACCCCACAGTGCCTGCGCATTGTAGCGGCTGGTAACGAAGATTGCCGTGGGGCCGTCTGCACCGCCGATGACGGCAATAGCGGCAGAGCCATCCGTAACCCCCGCCGGTGTGCCTGCATAGGAGGCTGCCATCTGTATGGCCGTATCCGGGCCAAGCCAGTGGGCCACCACGCTCAGCACCCCCTGCATCAGCTCGTCCATCAGCGCTGCGCCCTGGGCCGCCAGCAGATTGCCCAGCACCAGCATAATTGCAGTGTCCAGCAGCATTGTACCCAGACGGCAGGTGACAAATGCACCAAACTCCTTTGCCATCGCTCTGCCTCTGGTCTTGCTGCGGAAGACGAACGCCCGGTTGGTGGCGTAGGCAAACAGGATGCAGAGGATGTTGTCCAGCACATTGCCCCAGCTGTTGGCGGCGGTGTAGCCGAACAGCCTGTTGAACAGGGCGTACAGCACAATATTCAGCAGGGTGGTCAGCACGCCGAAAATCAGGTAGGAGATGACCTCCCAGTGCTTTTTAAAAAATTTTATCATGGCTTTGTTAACAAAAACAGCCCCGCCGCCGTTACCCGGCAACGGGGCTGTAGTCGCATTGTGTCTGAAACTCAGCGAACCACGGACTGATTACTCAGCGTCGTCGTTCAGCAGAGCCTTCATGGACAGGCTGATGCGCTTCTTGTCGAAGTCAACATCCAGCAGCTTCACATCGACCATATCGCCGACCTTCAGTGCGTCGGAGACCTTCTCAACGCGGTCATTGCTGATCTCGCTGATGTGGACCAGACCGTCAACACCCGGCAGGATGCGGACGAATGCACCGAACTTGGTCAGGGACACGACCGGAGCATGGAAGGTGCTGCCGATGGGGTAGTTGTTCTTCAGCTGCTCCCAGGGGTTGTCCTCAGCCTTCTTGTAGCCCAGAGAAACCTTGTGGTTCTCGGTGTCGATGTCCTTCACATACACTTCGATGGTGTCACCAACGGAGACAACCTCGGAGGGATGCTTGATGCGGTTCCAGCTCAGCTCGCTGATGTGGCACAGGCCGTCCACACCGCCGATATCGACGAATGCACCGTAAGAGGTCAGGCTCTTGACAACGCCGGTGTAGGTCTTGCCCACCTCGACATTTGCCCAGAACTCCTCACGCTTTGCCTTGTTCTGCTCAGCGGTGACCTTGTTGATGCTGCCGACGATCTTGCGGCCGGAGCACTCGGTAACAACCAGCTGGACATGCTGGCCAACCAGAGCAGTGTAGTCCTCGTCACGGCGCATCGTGGCCTGAGAACGGGGAACAAACACCTTAACACCCTTGACGTTGACGACAACGCCGCCCTTGTTGAACTCGGTGACATCGCCCTCGACGACCTCGCCGGATTCAGCAGCCTTGGCGATCTCTTCCATGCCCTTGCGAGATGCGAGCTTCTTGCGGGAGAGCTGGATAACGCCGTCCTGGTCCATAACCTTCTCGACGATGAGGTCCAGCTCATCGCCAACCTTCACCAGGTCTTCGACCTTGGCGGAGGAATCATCGGTCAGCTCGCTCAGCTTGACAAAGCCGGTCTGCTTGGCTCCGATATCCACCTGGATCTCGTTGGCAGAGATGCTGGTCACGATTCCTTTCACAATACTGCCTGCATGAACACGCTTCTCCTCGGATGCGTTCAGCATCTCCTCGAAGCTCATGCTGTCATTGATTTCTGCGCTCATACTGTTAAGTACCTCCTCAATAATAGACGATGGCGTTGAAGCCCCTGCTGTTACGCCCGCCGTTTTTACATCTGCAAACCATTCCGGCCGAAGTTCGCTCGCTGTCTCGACCGTCACGGCTTTCGTATGCTTTGCGGCGACCTGTACCAGCTTTTGGGTATTGGAAGAATGATGACCGCCAATGACAACAATGATGTCGCATTGTTGGCTGAGGTCTTCCGCTTCCTGTTGCCTCGCCCACGTCGCATTACATATTGTATCAAAAATTCGGGCGTTTGTATAGGCTTTTTTGAGAAACTCCGAACTTTCTTGCCATTTTGTTACCTGAAATGTGGTCTGTGCAACCGCAAAAATGGGCTTTTGGGGGTCAGAAGGGCCTTTCCAGGCCTTCAACTCGTCCAGATCGCTGAACACAAATACCTCTCCCCGGGTATGGCCCACGATGCCCTGCACCTCGGGGTGGGCAGCATCACCGGCCACCAGAAGCACCGCGCCCTCGGCCTCGGCCCGGGCGGCAATGCTCTGGATCTTCTTCACAAAGGGGCAGGTGGCATCGTGGTAAACAAGGCCGCGCTGCTCCAAAGTATCATAGATGGTGCGGGGCACGCCGTGGCTGCGGATGATGACCTCGTACCCGGTGGGGATATCGTCCACGGTATCGGCCACCAGCGCACCGCGCCTTTCCATATCGGCCACCGCCTGCGGGTTATGGATCAGTGGGCCCAGCGTTGCCACCTTATGGCCCTCGTTCAGCAGATTGTAGGTCAGCTCCACCGCGCGGTTCACGCCAAAGCAGAAGCCGGCGGTTTTGGCAAGACGAATTTCCATAGCGTTTCTCCTTCTCTAAACCTCTCAACCTCGCATTCGCTCGGCAGCTCCCCTAATAGGGAAGCCAAGTTTACGCTGTTGTTTTCTTGCCTTCCCTACCAGGGGAGGTATCACCGAAGGCGACGGAGAGGTTCTCAATTCAGCTGTTCCCAGGCATCCAGCAGTGCCTGCTTATTGGCCCGGAGCACCTTCATATCTCGGCGGCTCTCCATGGCGAACTGGGCGGCGGGCATCGGCTCACCGTAGATGACGTTCACCCGGCAGAACAGCCGCATCTTCCCGTCCGGCGTATCGTAGCGGATGCGCACCGGCACCACATCCACCCCGGCCTGCGCCGCAATGACGAACAGGCCGCTCTTGGGCGGCAGGAGCCTGCCCTCTTTTTCGCGGGTACCCTCCGGGAAGATGAGCAAAGTCTCCCCCGCCCGGCAGGCCTCCACGGTCCGGTCAATGATCTCCAGCTCCTCCTTGGTGCCGCGCACGCAGAGCGCACCGCAGCAGCGGAAGAACCAGGTGAGCAGGGCGTTGATCTCAAACAACTCCTTTTTGGCAAAAACGAGCATCCGCCTGCCCCAGAACCGGCTGATGACGATGAACACCGGGTCAATGGCTGAAACGTGGTTGGGGGCAATGATGCAGCCTTTGGTCTGCACCTTGCGCAGGTTCTCGCGGCCAACGGTATGGACCCGGAAGCCAATGTGGAACACCAGCCAGGCCAGCGGCAGCAGTATGTAATATAGTACCATTTAATTAACCTTTTCTGCAATAATCTTTTTCATCGCCGCAAGGCTCTGCTCAAAGTTGAGGTCAGAGGTATCCAGCAGCACTGCATCCTCGGCCTGCTTCAGGGGGGCGGCGGCACGGTGGGTGTCCTGATAGTCCCGCTGCTTCACATCAGCCAGCACATCCTCAAAGGCGACCTCCATGCCCTTCTGCTGGTATTCCAGCCAGCGCCGTCTGGCCCGGGCTTCGGGAGCAGCGGTCAGGAAGATCTTGACAGTGGCATCCGGCAGCACCACAGTGCCGATATCCCGGCCATCCATCAGGACGTTCTGGGTCTTGGTCATGCCGCGCTGCAGCTCCAGCAGGAAGGCGCGGACTTCCGGGTTGGCACCCACGGCAGAGGCGGCCATGCCGGCCTCCTCCGTGCGGATGGCGGTGCTCACGTCCTCACCGTTCAGATAGATATGCTGCTCCCCGTCAATGCAGTCCACCCGCAGGCCGATCTCCGGCAGCAGAGTGTTGACCGCCGCATTGTCCTTCGGGTCCACGCCCTTGCGCAGGGCATACAGGCCGATGGTGCGGAACATGGCACCGGTATCCACATAGATGTAGCCCATCTCTGCGGCCAGCCGCCGCGCCAGGGTGGATTTGCCTGCCCCTGCAGGGCCGTCAATTGCAACTGAAACCATTTGGGATTCTCCTTTTACAGTATAATATGTACTTCATCGGCCAGTGGGCCGGGAGTTTCTCCGAGGACCGTCCGCTGGGGTGGGACCCTGTTGCCGTAGGCAATAGGGCGGGCGATGGAATGGCCCGTCTCGTGTCCGAGGAGAAAGCTACCGGGACGCTGGCGTTCAGAGGTTATTCGCAAACGCCTGCGCCGTGCAGAAAGCGATCTGCAGGTTGTAGCCGCCGGTATAGGCATCCACATCCAGCACCTCACCTGCAAAGTAAAGGCCCAGTGCCTTCTTGCTCTGCATGGTCCTGGGGTCCACCTCCCGCACGGACACGCCGCCGGAGGTGATGACCGCATGGGCCAGGTCGCCCCGGGCATCGATGGGCACGTTCCAGTGCTTCATCAGACGCACCAGCTCCCGCTTCTGCTCCCGGGTGATCTGGTTGGCCTTTGTGGCGGGGTCAATGCCCCAGCGTGCCACCATGACCGGCTGCATACTGGCAGGCAGCAGCTTGACCAGCGCCCCCTGGGCGGCATGGTTGGCCAGCAGGGCAAAATCCCGGGTGATGCGGTCATAGAGCTGTTCCTCGCTCAGGGCGGGCTTCAGGTCGATCTCGGCGTGGTACTTGTGCTTTTTCATGTCGCCCAGATGGCTGGATGCGCTCAGGGTCAGCGGGCCGCTGATGCCAAAGTGGGTGAACAGCATCTCGCCCTGCTCTTCAAAGATGTCCTTGCCGTCCTCAAAAAGGGTCAGGGTCACATTTTTCAGGGCAAGCCCCATCATCTTTTTGCAGTCCGGGTCATGGCTGACCAGACTGACCAGACTGGGCACCGGCTCCACAAGGGTGTGCCCGGCCTGCCGGGCCAGCCGGTAGCCGTCACCGGTGGAGCCGGTGGTGGGATAGCTCACACCGCCGGTGGCCACCAGCACGGCATCGGCCCGGTATTCTTTCCCGGAAGTCCCCCGCACGCCCACGCACCGCAGGGCAGGCCCGGCTTTTTTCTTTTTGGGATGGCGCGGATTTTCCGGCACGGCAGGGGCGGCTTCCGGCTCCGGGGGCAGCTCTTCCAGAAGCAGCTTTTTTGCCCCGTCATAGACGATCTCCGCGTCCTGTGCGTAGCGGAGCAGTGCCTGCCGGATCTCTTCGGCTTTGTCGGACACCGGGAACACCCGGCGGCCGCGCTCCACCTTCAGCTCCACGCCCAGGCTCTCGAACAGCTCCATGGTCCTGGCGGGCGGGAACGCCCCCAGCGAGGAGAACAGAAAGCGCGGATTGGTGCGGACATGGTGCAGAAATTCCTCCGCGGTGCAGTCGTTGGTCACATTGCAGCGCCCCTTGCCCGTGACCAGGATCTTCTGACCGGGCTTGTCGGTATGCTCCAGCACCGTTACCTGATGCCCCTGCCGCACAGCGGCCCCCGCCGCCATCAGCCCGGCCGCACCGGCCCCCACGATCAACACCTTTGCCATTCTGGTTCCTCCCGCAATTCACTGCTTGTCGAAATTTGTTCTAGTTTATCATACCAGAATCGGCCCGCAATTGCAATCTGCATTCCTTTGGAAAAGCGCAGAAAAGCGGCAGACGGTCGTGTCTGCCGCTTGGGGTCACTGCATCAGTTTTGCGGGGTCAAGATAACTGTCGTCCTGCTTCACTTCCAGGTGGATATGGCTTTCCTCGGCGCATTCACAGCTCACGCTGCCCACTTTGCCCAATGTCTGCCCGGCACTGACCGTCTCGCCCTCCTTCACCGCCGGGCTGGCCACGCCGCAGAGCCGCCAGACACGGCCCGCACTGTCCTTGATCGCCACAGTGGGGCCCCAGCTGCCATCGGAACCGGCCAGCACCACCGTGCCCGCCGTGGGGCTTTGGACGGCAGCATCCTTTGCGCAGGCATAGTCGATGCCGTTGTGGGTGCGCCAGTCACCCAGGGTCTTGTTGTAGACCAGCTCATCGCCGCTGTATCCATTGAGCACCCTGCCAGAGACCGGCTGCGTGGAAGCAGGCGCTGCCGAACTGCTGGCAGGCGAGGATGCACCTTGCAGCGCGGATGGTTCGCGCACCGAGCCAGAGCCAGCCTGCGGCGCAGAGGAGGCCGAAGATGCACTCCGCGATGCCGAGGAGGCCGCCTTGGGCACATTGCTTACACTGTTTGCGGCGGGTTCGGTCGGCCATTCCCATGTTATTTCGTCCTCCTGTGGCGTGGTGGTGGAAAGCCCCTCATCGATGCCGGGGGCCGTGGATGTGCTGTCCGGTGTCTTCAGGCCCGAAAGGTTCTTGTCCAGCTCGTCGCGCACGGTGCGCACCGCCCAGATCCCCGCCGCCGCTGCCGCCACCAGACAGGCCAGCAGTGCCAGCGCAAACCCTTTGTCCCGCAGAAATTTCCTGATCTGTTCCATGTTCGTTACTCCAATCCGTCATGGTTTCGCTTGATTTTCTGATTGCAGTATGCGATTTCGGAACCGGGTTTATACACATTTTATAAAAAGAAAACCCTCTCCGTCAAAGCCTGAGGCCTTGACGGAGAGGGCTGAAATACACAGATCAGCTGCGGCGGCGGTTGTTGCCCATCAGGCGGACAACATACAGGAAGATATTGATGAAGTCCAGATACAGGGTCAGTGCGCCATAGATGGAAGCCTTTTCCGCCATCTCAGCATCAGCGGAGTAGTAGCTGTACATCTGCTGCAGCTTCTGGGTATCGTAAGCGGTCAGCAGCATGAACACCACCAGACCGATGCCGCAGTAGAGCACCGAGCCGCCAAAACCGAAGCCGAACAGCATCCCCACAAAGCCGGTGATGATCATGGCAACCAGGGCCATCATCAGGCGGGGGCCCCAGCCGGTCAGGTCCTTATGGGTGGTGGTGCCGTAAACAGCCATCAGCCCGAAGTAAAGGGACGTTGCCAGCAGCGCCATGATCAGGGTGCTTGCCGAGAAAACGAGGAAATAGTAGCTCAGCACCATGCCGTTGAGCAGTGCATAACCGAAAAAGGTCGCGCGGGCAGCTCCCACCGACATGGTCTGCACCCGGGAGCTCAGCACGAATACCAGCGCCAGCTCCGCAATGGTCAGCACAAGATAGAGCGAATCGACCAGATAGATGAGCGAGGTCGTCGCAGTGAGATAGGCCATGGCGAAGGTGATGAGCAGGCCGCAGGCCATCCAGCGGTAGGTGCGGGTCATATAGTCCGATGCGCTCATCGTGGGCTCCGCATAGCCGCGGTCATAATTTCTGTAATCCATTGTGGAACTCCTCCAGTCTTTTTGCCGGGGCGGGCATTCCGCCTTGCTCCGGTCTACGTTTTATAGTATACTGCATAGAAATGAACGTTTCGTGAAAAAGGCTGTGATATTGTATGTCTCTTGGACTTTATCTGCATATTCCCTACTGCTTTTCCAAATGCCGGTACTGTGATTTCTATTCTGCCCCCGGCCAGCGCGGCGTGCCCACCCAGTATGTGGATGCCCTTCTGCGGGAGCTTGCCCGGTTTGCGCCGGAAGCGCCTCTTCACCCGGACACGATCTATTTTGGCGGCGGCACCCCCAGCCTGCTCTCCCCTGCCGATGCCGCCCGGCTCATTGCGGCGGCAGCTCCGGCACCCGGGGCGGAGATCACGCTGGAGGCCAACCCTGAGACCGTAACCGAGCAGACCCTGTGCGGTTTCCGGGAAGCCGGGGTGAACCGCATCTCCTTCGGGGTACAGTCGGCCCGGGACAGCCAGCTGAAAACGCTGGGCCGCCCCCACACCGCCCGGCAGGCCCGGGCTGCCTTTGCGGCGGCACGGCGGGCAGGCTTTACCAACATCAGCGGCGACATCATGCTGGCCCTGCCCCATTATACGCAGGCCGAGTTTGACGAGACACTGGAGCTCATTGCGGAGGGCGGGGCAACGCACATCTCCGCTTACCTCTTAAAGATCGAACCGGATTCCGCCTTTGGCAGGCACCCGCCCGAGGGCCTGCCCTCCCCCGACGAGGCGGCAGACTTTTACCTCTACGCCGTGGAACACCTGGAGCACCACGGATACCGGCAGTATGAGATCTCGAACTTTGCAAAGCCCGGCTATGAGGGCAGGCACAACCTCATCTACTGGGACTGTGGGGATTACCTCGGCCTTGGCCCGGCGGCACACTCCTGCATGGGCGGCAGACGATTCTATTACCCCGCCGACACCGAGGCCTTCCTGAACGACAAAGCAGCCCCCGTCATGGACGGAGGCTGCGGCGCAGAGGACTATCTCATTTTACAGCTGCGGCTGCGCAAGGGGCTGGATCTTGCCGCCTATAAGGCCCGCTACGGGAAGGAGTTTTCCACCGCCCAGCTTGCCTTTGTGAAAAACTGTGTGAAGTCCGGCTATGCCACCTTCGATGGCAGCACCCTTGCCCTCACCCCCGCCGGTCTCATTGTGCAGAACAGCATTCTGGCAGAGCTGCTGTAAGCGGCTGTCCGGGCGTTCCCTAAGCAAGTGTCCGCTGGGGTGGGACCCTGTTGCCGCAGGCAATAGGGCGGGCGATGGAATGGCCCGTTTCACTTGCGTGGGAATGACCGGACAGCCGCCCCCTGCTTACGTCAGGTCAATGACCCTCCACCCCAGCTCCCGGATGGCTTCCCGGTCATGGGTGGCCAACAGAACAGCCCGTTCGCCGCGGCGCTCTTTCAGGAGTGCTGCGGCTTTTTTCATGGTCTCCGGGTCCATGCCGGTGAAGGGTTCGTCCAGCAGCAGGGTATCGCACCCGGCCCAGAGGGCGCGGAGCAGGGCCGCACGGCGCTTCTGCCCGCCGGAAAGCTTCCGGGCAGGCAGGGCAAGCGCCTGCTTATCATATCCAAATCGTTGAAAATCCGACACGATTTGCATTTTGTATTGTGTTTTCCCCTCCGGAAGCACCAGTTCCACGTTCTGCACGGCGGTCAGTTGCGGGCAGAGCCGATCCTCCTGAAAGACAGCACCGACCCGGCCCACGCCCTGCACCGTGCCGGAATCCGGTACTTCCAGCCCCATCAGGATGCGGAGCAGGGTGGTCTTGCCCCAGCCGCTGGGTGCCCAGAGAACGGCAGGCTCCGCAAGGGTCAGATCCAGATCCTCAAAGAGCGTTTTTTCTCCAAAGCGTTTTGTTAATCCGCAAATTTCCAGTTTGTTAATCATTTTTCGTCACATCCTCTCCCAACACGCGGGCCACCGCCTTGTCCAGCAGGGCCAGGAACAGCTTCTCAAAGCCTGCGCTCAGCAGGATGATGACAAACGTCCAGGCGAACAGCTCCCCGGTAGAGAGTGTGATCTTTGCCCGGTAGAGGGCATCTCCGATGCTGCCATCGGGCAGGCCGATGACCTCGGCGGCCACACCACTCTTCCAGCAGATGCCCAGCGCCACGCTGCACCCCTGCCGGAAGGCCGGCAGAATAGCGGGCAGCCAGATGGCTTTGACCCGCCGGGCCAGCGGCAGGCGGAACACCTGTGCCATTTCCAGCAGCTGCACGTCCGCGCTCTCGATGCCGGTGCGCACGGCACTGTACAGCACGGGCAGGACCATCAGAAAGCTGATGAGGATGGAGAGCGACCGCCCGCTGACCCACACCAGCGCCAGAATGATGAAGCTGGCCACCGGCGTGGCCTTAACCAGCTGGATGACCGGGGCCAGCAGCGTGTCCACCCAGGCCCAGCGCTCGGCGGCAGCCGCCAGCAGAACGCTGACCACCACGCCCAGCGCAAAACCCAGCAGGATATGCCCGGCGCTGAACCCCACCCGCTGCCAGAAATCGGCCTGCGGCAGCAGCTCCATCAGGGTGCCCGCCGCCTGAATGGGTGACACCAGAAAGACCTCCTGCCCGATGGCCATGGCCGCCGCCTGCCAGACGGCCAGCCAGAACACCGCCGCTGCCAGCAGCCCTGTGCGGCGTTTTTTTGTCTGTTTCATTTTACCTGCTCCGTTCTCACTCAAAAAGAGCCGTGCGGCTGCACGGCTCTCCTTTTTATCGGTTTACTGAAAGCTGCGCTGGACGCTTCTCCAGAACACCTGGCCGGGCGTGGCCTTGGTGTAGTAGAAGTTTGCATCCGGCAGCTTGCCGCCCACTGCAGCGGGGGAAGCATCATACAGCACCTTGAGGTAGGCGTTAACATCGGCCTTCATCTCGTCCCCCACACGGTAAACGATGTTGCACTGGGGCAGCGCCTTCTGGGCAATGGCCTTTTTGGCCACCACGCCGGTCTCCTCGCAGAGAGCCGCCGTACCGGCAATATCTGTCTGGGCGGCCTTGATGCTCTTCTCGTAATCCCGCAGGAAATTTGCCACGATGTCCGGGTTCTCTTTGGCGTACTCCGTGCGGACAACGGTGACACCCGTGATAAGCTGGGTGTCACAGACCTTGTTCCACTCCTTGGTCAGGTCCAGCACCACCCGCAGGCTGCTGTCCTTCAGCTGGGCGGCGGTCACATAGGGCTGGGGCAGAACGGCAATGGCATCCTTTTTGGAGGCGGCCATCTGGGCAGTCACCTCAGATGCCTCGCTGTAATACTCGATCTTCACATCCTTGTCGGGGTCCAGGCCATTCTTGGTGAGCAGGTAGCACAGAACATACTCCGGCGTGGTGCCCTTGCCGGTGGACAGGATGGTGCGGCCCTTCAGGTCGGCAAAGCTGTGGACACTGTCGCCCTTTTCCACCACATACAGCACGCCCAGCGTGTTCACGGCCATCACCTGGATGCCGCCATTGGTCTTCTGGTAGAGGGTCGCGGCCAGATTGGCAGGGATGGCGGCCATATCCAGCTCACCCTTGATGAGCTTGGGCACGATCTCGTCCGCCGCACCGTAGAGCTGCAGGTCGTAGTGCTGGCTGGCCTTGCCGCTGCGCTCCATATCCAGCAGATTGACCAGGCCCATGGTGGTGGGGCCCTTCAGGCCCGCAATGCGCACGCCGCTTTCTGTTTTGGCGGCAAAAGCCCCGCAGGCCAGCAGGCTGATCATCAGCGCCGCCGACAGCAGCAGGGAGGTCAGTTTTTTCATCATGGTTCAGATTCCTTCCTCTCTTTGTTGTTCCAACCAGAAACAAAATTTGCAAATTTTGCAAAATCATTTGCTTTACGCGCTCAAGTTTACTATAATGGAGCTAAAAATACCGTTGCCCATGCAACGGAATTGCAGAAGGGCGGTGAGGGCCCGGGGAAAACCTCACGGAACTGACATGGAAAACTATCTGCCGCTGTTACAATCCACCTCTCTTTTTGCCGGGATCTCTGCCGGGGAACTGCGCCCCCTGCTCAGTGAGCTGGGGGCCTGCATCCGCAGTTATGGCCGGGGCGAGGCGCTGGTGCAGGCCGGGGCCCCCAGCCGCCGGGTCGGCGTTGTGCTGACCGGAAGCATCGAGGCCTACCGCCCGGCACCGGGCGGGGCACGGATTCCCATCACCCACATGGGGCCGGGGGGCGTGTTTGGTGACGTGCTGGGCGGTTCCAGCCTGGACAGCCCGGTCACGGTGGTGGCATCCGCCCCCTGCGAGGTCCTGCTCTTCCCCTACGAGAAGCTGCTCCAGCCGGACGGCTCCGCTGCCCGCCAGCGCCTGCTGCAGAATCTGGTGCGGACCATCAGCGATAAATATTTCCTGCTCTCCCGCCGGGTGGACCTGCTGGTGATGAAGACCCTGCGTGCCAAGGTCTGCGCCTACCTGCTCAGCGAGGCCGAGCAGCAGGGCAGCATGACCTTTACCATCCCCTTCTCCCGCATCCAGTTGGCCGATTACCTCAACTGTGACCGCAGCGCCCTTTCCCGGGAGCTGAGCCTGATGCAGCGGGACGGGCTGCTGGATACCTACCGTTCCAGCTTCAAGCTGCTGGAGCCGGAGGCTCTGCGGCAGATGATATTATAAACCTCTCAGTCTCGCTTCGCTCGCCAGCTTCCCTAATAAGGGAGCCCTTGGCAGGCCGGGCAAGTCCGAGTATTTCGCCTGCGGCTCCAAAGGCTTTCGGCCCTTGCTGTTTCGGGTAGATTTCTATAAGATGAAAGTGATCTATAACTATGTCTAAACCAATTCTCTGGATCGTGATCCCCTGCTACAACGAGGAGCAGGTGCTGCCCATTACAGCGCCGATGTTCCTGCAAAAGATCACCAGCCTCACCGAAAAAGGCATGATCAGCGACAAGAGCCGGGTGCTGTTCGTCAACGATGGTTCCCGCGACAAGACCTGGGAGCTCATCTGCAGCTTTGCAAAGCAGGATGCGCATTTCATCGGCATTTCCCAGAGCCGGAACCGGGGCCATCAGAACGCCGTGCTGGCAGGCCTGATGGAGGCCCGCGCCAACAACTGCGACATCACCATCTCCATTGACTGCGATGGTCAGGATGACATCAACGCCATGGACGAGATGGTGCAGAAATATCTGGACGGTGCCGAGGTGGTCTACGGCGTGCGCAGCCGCCGGGACACCGACACCTTCTTCAAGCGGTTCACTGCCGAGGGCTTCTACCACCTGATGAATGCCCTTGGCGCGGATATCGTGTTCAACCACGCCGACTACCGGCTCATCAGCGCTCGGGTGCTGGACAGCTTTGCCGACTACAAGGAGGTCAACATCTTCCTGCGCGGCATGGTGCCGCTGGTGGGCTTCCAGAGCGAGCAGGTGTTCTACGAACGGCACGAGCGTCTGGCCGGTGAGAGCCACTATCCCCTGCGCAAAATGCTGGCGCTGGCCTTTGATGGCATCACCAGTCTTTCCAACAAGCCCATCCGGCTCATCACCGGGGCAGGCATCGTGGTCAGCCTCATCAGCTTCATCGGCGTGATCTGGGCCATCGTGCAGGCGGCCATGGGCAGCGTGGTGGCCGGCTGGGCCTCCACCATCTGCATCGTCTGCTTTGTGGGCGGCGTGCAGCTGGTCTGCCTGGGTGTCATCGGCGAATACATCGGCAAGATCTATATGGAAACAAAGGCCCGCCCGCGCTACATCATCTCGGAGCGCACCTGGGCCCCCTATGAAAGGAAGTATCACGGATGAGCAAACAGAGCTGGCGGGGCAGCACCCTGCTGAACCCGGAACCGCCGGTGCTGGTCTCCTGCGGCGGGCTGGAGCAGCCCAACCTCATCACCATCGGCTGGACAGGCACCATCTGCACCCAGCCCAGCATGGTATCCATCAGCGTCCGCCCCGAGCGGTACAGCCACCACCTCATCAAGGAGAGCGGACAGTTTGCCATCAACCTGCCCACTGAACAGCTGGTGCGTGCGGTGGACTGGTGCGGCGTGAAGAGCGGCCGCGACAACGACAAGTTTGCCGCCTGCAAGCTCCATGCCGCCCCGGGCAGCGTTCTGACCGACTGCCCCATCCTGGAGGAGAGCCCGGTCAATCTGGAATGCAGGGTCACGCAGGTCATCCCGCTTGGTAGCCATGACCTGTTCCTGGCCGAAGTCGTGGCCTGCGATGTGGATGAGAGCCTGCTGGACGAAAACGGCAAGCTCTGCCTGGACAAAGCAAAGCTGATCGTGTACAGCCACGGCGAGTACCTGAGCCTGGGCAAAAAGCTGGGCACCTTCGGGTACAGCGTGCGAAAAAAGAAACCCGGAAAACGGAAAAAATGATCTGACCTGCAAAGGGCGGGGCATCAGTGCAGTAAGCTGATGCCCCGCCTTTTTCTGTTTTGTTCCCTTCCCCCAACAACAAAAAGCCCCGCCGGCAGAGGGAATTGCCAGCAGGGCTCCGGAAATGTCAATATGAACTTAACCTGGCTCTCCTATCAGGAGAGCTGTCGAGCGGATGCGAGACGGAGAGGCTTAATCCTCCGCACCCTCATCCAGGTTGCCCAGCTTCTTTGCCTGCTCCACCACGGCAGGCACCAGCATCTCGGGCAGGATCTCGTAGCGGGCAAACTCGGTGGTGAACCAGCCGCGGCCCTGGGTGATCTGCCGGATAAAGGTGGTGAAGTTGCTCAGCTCAGCCAGCGGGACCTCGGCAATGACGGTCTGCATGCCATCCTCATCGGGTTCCATGCCCAGCACGCGGCCGCGGCGCTTGGTCACATCGCCCATGATATCGCCGGTGTTGTCGTTGGGGACATGGGCCTTCAGGGTATGGATGGGCTCCAGAATGACGGGGCCTGCCTCGGGCATTGCAGCCTTATAGGCCAGCTTTGCAGCCATGATAAAGGCCATCTCGGAGCTGTCCACGGGGTGGTAGCTGCCATCCAGCAGGGTGGCCTTCAGGCCGACCACAGGATAACCGGCCAGCACGCCTTTCTTCGGCGGCAAGGCGGACACCCTTTTCCACAGCCGGGAAGAAGTTCTTGGGCACGCTGCCGCCGAACACCTTTTCCTCAAACACGACCTGCTCGCTGTCACAGGGCTCGAAGTTGATGACGACATCGCCGAACTGGCCGTGGCCACCGGTCTGCTTCTTATGGCGGCCCTGCTTCTGGCAGGCCTTGCGGATGGACTCACGGTAGGCAATGCGAGGAGCTTCCAGACCGATCTCCACGCCGAACTTATTCTTCAGCTTGGCCTTGACCACATCCAGATGCTGCTCACCCAGACCACCAATGATCTGCTGGTGGGTCTCGGCATTATTGACGTAGCTCAGGGTCGGATCCTCTTCCATCAGGCGGGCCAGTGCGCTGGAGATCTTGCCCTCATCGCCCTTTTTGGCCACGGTAACTGCCATGAACAGGCTGGGCAGCGGGAAGGTAGCGGCGGGCAGCTTGACCACGCGGGAAGGGTCGCAGAGGGTGTCGCCGGTCTTTGCGCTGACCAGCTTTGCCACAGCGCCGATGTCACCAGCACCGATGCCGTCGGTCTCGACCTGCTTCTTGCCGATGACGGTCAGGGGCTTGCTGATCTTCTCGGTCTCGCCGGTGCGGGCGTTGACCAGAGCAGCGCCGCCGGTCACCTTGCCGCTGATCACGCGCAGGTAGCTCAGCTTGCCCACGAACGGGTCAGCCACAGTCTTAAAGACATAGGCTGCGGTGGGCTCGGTCTCATCACAATGCAGCTCCACAGGCTCACCATTGGCATCCTCGGCCAGGATGGCGGCATCGTGCTGCGGGCTGGGCAGGAGCTTGTGCATATTGAACAGCAGCATATCCAATGCCTGCTGGTTGACAGCGCTGCCGCAGAACACGGGGGTGATCAGGCCGTCCTTAACGCCCTTGCGCATTCCCTCAACGATCTCCTCGGTGGTAAAGGGCTCACCGCCGAAGAACTTTTCCATCAGCTCATCGTCGGTCTCGGCAATGGCCTCGCTCATAGCCTCGATCAGGCCCTGGAAGCGGTGGCCGATATCGGGCAGCTCCACCTGGATCTGCTTGCCGCTCTCATACTTGAAGGCCTTCTGGCTGAACAGGTTGATGTAAACAGGGGTGCCGTCGTCCAGCTTGGCGGGCACAACACAGGGGCAGACGGTGGAGCCGAACTTGATCTTCATCTCCTCCAGGATCTTGAAGTAGTTGGCATTTTCCAGGTCGCACTTGGAGATGAACACCATGGTGGCCTTGCCGTTCTTGCGGGCCAGCTGGAAGGCTTTCTCCGCGCCCACGGTCACGCCGCTGCGGCCGGAAACACACACCAGCACGCTCTCGGCAGCGCGGATGCCCTCATACTCACCTGCCTCAAAGTCGAACAGGCCCGGCGCATCGATCAGGTTGTACTTGATGCCTTCGTACTCCACCGGCACCACGGATGCCGACAGACTTGCCTTCCGCTTTGCTTCCTCAGGGTCAAAGTCCGAAATCGTGGTGCCGTCCTCAACACGGCCCATACGCTCTGCTGCGCCCGAAAAATAGACCAGTGCCTCAGTCAGCGTCGTTTTGCCGCTGCCGGCATGGCCTGCAATCAAGATATTACGGATGTTGTTGCTTGCGTATTTCATATCGGTTTTTCCCTCATTTCCGCCGCACGGAGCAGTCTCTCCGTTTTTGTGGCATATTTTACAAAGATAATACCACACTCCAAATGATTTTCAAATAGATTGTCCGAAATTTTCTTTCATCTGCCCGCCAAACTTCCCGGGGTTCTTTTGTGCATTTTGACCGGATGCGCGCAAAATCGATTGCAGGACGTGGGTTGGCATGGTACAATAGACCCAATGAAAGATAGAGGGAGGCACTTTGCCATGAAACGCACCGATTACATCAACTGGGATGAATACTTTATGGGCATCGCCCTGCTCACCGCCATGCGCTCCAAGGACCCCAGCAGCCAGGTGGGAGCCTGCATCGTCAGCCCGGAGAACAAGATCCTCTCCCTGGGCTACAACGGAATGCCCATTGGATGCGATGACGATGCCATGCCGTGGGAGCGCGAGGGCGACCCGCTGGACACGAAGTACATGTACGTCTGCCATGCGGAGCTCAACGCCATCCTGAACAGCGCCCACAACAACCTGAAGGGTGCCCGGGTCTACGTGACCCTCTTCCCCTGCAACGAGTGCGCAAAGGCCATCATCCAGTCCGGCATCTCCGAGGTGGTGTACTACGGCGACAAGTACCACGATTCCGATTCCAGCGTGGCGGCGCGGTTCATGTTCAAAAAGGCAGGCGTGCGGCTGACCGCCTACACCCCCAGCGGGCGGAAGGAACTGCTGGAGCTGTAAGGGGAGCGAAACTTCTCCCAAAACTTTCCCTTGAAAATACAGTTTATTCGTTATATAATAGAACCATCTTATCGAATAAATATACATTTTGCATTGCATAGAGAGGAAAGTATACAATGAGTCTGAAAAATCGCAGTTTTCTGAAGCTTCTGGACTACACCCCTGCCGAGATCGAGGAGCTGCTCGATCTGGCCGCTGAACTGAAGGCCAAGAAAAAGGCCGGCATCCGCCACAATGAGCAGCTGGCAGGCAAGAACATCGCCCTGATCTTTGAAAAGACCTCCACCCGCACCCGCTGCAGCTTTGAGGTCGCCGCTCACGATCTGGGCATGGAGGTCACCTACCTTGACCCGTCGGGCAGCCAGATCGGCAAAAAGGAATCCATTGCCGACACCGCCCGGGTGCTGGGCCGGATGTTTGACGGCATCGAGTACCGCGGCTATGGGCAGGAGATCGTGGAAGACCTGGCCCATTACGCCGGTGTTCCGGTCTGGAACGGCCTGACCAACGAGTTCCACCCCACCCAGATCCTTGCCGACTTCCTGACCATCCGGGAACACTTCGGCAGCCTGAAGGGCATCCATTTCGTCTACTTCGGCGATGCCCGCTACAACATGGGCAACAGCCTGATGGTGGGCTGTGCCAAGATGGGCCTGCACTTCACCGCCTGCGCCCCCAAAAAGTATCAGCCGGATGCCGCCCTGATCGCACAGTGCCAGGCCATTGCCGCCGAGACCGGTGCCACCCTGACCTTTGAGGAGGACCCCGCCAAGGCTGCCCAGGGTGCCGATGTCCTCTACACCGATGTGTGGGTCTCCATGGGTGAGCCCATCGAGGTCTGGGCCGAGCGCATCCACGACCTGGCCCCCTATCAGATCAATCAGGAGCTGATGAATATTGCAGGCTCCAAGGCCGTGTTTATGCACTGCCTGCCCGCCTACCACGACCACAAGACCGCTGTGGGCAAAGAGATGGGCGAGCGCTTTGGCCGCGATGCCATGGAGGTGACCGATGAGGTATTCGAGGGCCCCCAGAGCATCGTCTTTGACGAGGCCGAAAACCGGATGCACACCATCAAAGCCGTGATGGCGGCTACGCTGGGCTATCAGAAGTAACTGCGTCTCTCTCAGCACAATATGCACAGGCCCGGTCGTTCCCGAACGATCGGGCTTTTTGTTTCTGTCTCCCGTTTTGGTCTGCCGGAGGCTCCCCCGCAAAGGGTTCTGGCCGCGCGGGAAAATTTTCCATTCTCCGAAAGCGTTGCAATTACAGTTGAAAATCCGTTGCAAAACCCATATACTAAAAGGGTAATGCACTGGAAAAGGAGGGAGACTATGGGCGGAGGACATCTTTCCCGGCCGGACTTCGGGATGCCGCAGCCAGACCCGGGCCACCCGCTGACCGAATTCTATCTGCTGCTGCAGCACGGGCTGGACAAGGCGGGTGTTTTCCACCTGCCTGCGCTCTATGCCAGCTTCCGGGCACCGGCCCGGCGCATCTATGCCGACGAGGCCGCCGGGTGCCTCACCCTCAGCGAAACGGCGGACGAGGGTGCTGTTCTGCTCTCTGCTCCCCGGAACCTCCAGCTGCTTTACAGCAGCCTGCATGTGGAGCCGGATGGCTCCCCCGCCGCCCTGCTGCTCACCGAGGAGTGTTCCCGCGCTGTCTGCGCGGTGCAGCTGCTGCCTCCCTTTGTCTGGGAGGACCCGCTGCCGCCCCTGCCGGATGTCCCTGCCGCTCTGACCCTGCAATTGACCCTGCAGGATGTGGAGGCCATCGACACTGACCCTGCCGCCCTTGCCCGCCGCCTGTGCCAGACCACCCGGCAGAAGCACTGGCTGGCCCACCCCAAAGCAGATCTGTATCTTGCGGAGAAAATTGCCCTTTTCCAAAGGCTTTATCGTTAATGCAATAATCCGTGCGCTTCACCCGTATATGGGGTGAAACGTCCCTTTGAAACAGTTGTTTCCACCAGCCCCGCCCGGGGCCGCAAAGGAGAGAAAGAGACTTATGGGACAGTTGACCAAAGACGAAGTTTTTGCGCTGGCTGTACAGCGATACAGCGACACCGTGTTCCGCGCCGCGATGCACAATTGCAGCTGCACCGCCGACGCGGAGGACGTGGTGCAGGATGTGTTTGAAAAGCTCCTGCGCTACGAAGGCCGCTTTGAGAGTGAGGAGCACCTCAAAGCCTGGCTGCTGCGGGTCGCCATCAATCGCTGCCGGGATATCACCCGGGCCGCGCGCCAGAAGGACACCGAACTGGACGAAAACATTCCTGCCCCGGAATCCGGAAATGACGGCAGTGTGCTCGATGCGGTGCGCACTCTGCCGGAAAACTACCGCAACGCCGTGTACCTCCATTATTACGAGGGCTACACCGCCGCCGAGGTAGGCCGGATGCTGGGTGCGCCCACCAACACGGTGCTCAGCTGGCTGCGGCGGGCACGCGCCCAGTTACATACGCTGCTGAAGGAGGAGATCGAAGATGAGGTGGTATGAATACAAAATGGAAGTGGACGATCTGCACGCTTCCGATGACCTGAAGGCAAAGCTGCTTGCCTTGCAGGCCAATGCCGCCGAGACCCCCGGTGCCAAGAGCATCGCCATGCCCGCGCCTTCCCCGACCCCCAAAAAACAGAAAAAGCCCCTCCGCTTCCCCGCCCGGCGCTGGGCCCAGCTGGCCGCCTGCGCGGCAGTCTGCGGGGTCTGCCTGTACGGTGCCGTGTATGCCTACGAATGGAAAGGGGTCACCCTGCTGGGCGGCGGCTCTTCCTCCAACTACTCTGCCGCCAAGGCATCCGCCCCGCAGGCCGCTGTTTACTCCATGGAGGACACCGAAAACGCCGCCTCCGGTTCTGCAGACAACGGCATCTCCTCCTTCAGCGCAGAAGACAGCTACCGGTCAGCAGAGACTGCCGCCGGCGGTTCCCTGCTGACCTCCGGCGAAGCGGAGAGCGATGCTTCCACCCGCACCGCCGACAGCGCCAAAATCATCTATACTGCCAACCTCACGCTGGAGACCCGGGATTACGATACCGCCCGTGCGGCACTGGATGCGGCCCTTTCTGACGCGGACGGCTATATGGAATCCAGCAGCGAGTACACCAACACCGACAGCACCCGGAGCGTCAGCCTGACTTTGCGGGTGCCTCAGGACAGCTACAAGAGCTTTCTGGCCGCCGCTGCCCAGTCCGGCAGCGTGACCTACCAGAACCAGCAGGCGGAGGATATCACCACCCGGTATATGGACACCGAGGCCCGGCTGGCCAGCCTGACCGCCCAGCGCACCCGCCTGCAGGAGCTGCAGGCCCAGGCCGACACCCTGGCCGACCTGCTGGAGATCGAGTCCAGCCTGAGCGATGTGCAGTACCAGATCGAGAGCTGGCAGAGCCAGCTGGACTGGTACAGCAATCAGGTCTCCTGCTGCACCGTCTATATCACCCTGAACGAGGTGGAGACCCTGACCCCCACCAGCACCAGCTTCGGCGCAAAGCTGCTGGCCGCCCTGCGCAATGGCTGGACCGGCTTCGTGTCCGGTGCACAGGCCGTGGCGGTGTTCCTTGTGGGTGCATGGCCCGCCATCCTCATCGGCGCGGTCTGCGGCGTGATCTACTACCCTGTCCGCCATCCCAGAAAGAAAAAGTAAAAAACTTTTCCAAAACCCTTGACATCCACCCGCCTCTGTGGTATTATACTTGAGCAGTCAGCGAACAGCTGATGCAGACAAGTAAATATCGCGGGGTGGAGCAGTCTGGTAGCTCGTCGGGCTCATAACCCGAAGGTCGTTGGTTCAAATCCGGCCCCCGCAACCACCAAGCATCTTGAAGTGATTCAGGATGCTTTTTCTTTTGTCCAATTTTCTGCATCCCGCTGTTTCGGATAAAAAAAGCTCCCGACGTTCTGCGCGTCGGGAGCTTTTGCTGTTATGCGGTCTTCCGGGTCACTTCAGCACCGCACCCAGGTTTGCACTGGTGACCATGCGGGCATAGCGGCTGAGCCAGCCGGTCTTGATGTTGGGCTCGGGCGCAACGTACTTTGCCTTGCGCTCGGCCAGCACCTCGTCGCTGACCTCCAGTGTGATCTTTGCGTTGGGGATATCGATACTGATGGTATCGCCCTCCTCGATCAGGCCGATGGGACCGCCGGAAGCAGCCTCGGGGCTGACGTGGCCGATGGCCGCGCCGCGGCTTGCGCCGGAGAAGCGGCCGTCGGTGATGAGGGCCACGGTCTTATCCAGCTTCATACCGGCCAGAGCGGAGGTGGGGTTGAGCATCTCGCGCATACCGGGGCCGCCCTTGGGGCCCTCGTAGCGGATGACCACCACGTCGCCCGGGACGATCTGGCCTGCGTAGATGGCTGCAATGGCGGTCTCCTCGCTGTTGAACACGCGGGCCGGGCCGGAGTGCTGCTGCATCTCGGGGGCCACGGCGCTGCGCTTGACCACGCAGCCGTCCGGAGCAATGTTGCCCCACAGGATCTGCAGGCCGCCGGTCTGGGAGTAGGGGTTCTCGATGGGGCGGATGGCCTTTTCGTTCAGGATGTGGGCACCCTTGATGTTCTCGCCCAGGGTCTTGCCGGTGACGGTAGGCACATCCAGATCCAGCAGGCCCTTCTTGGCCAGCTCTGCCTGCACGGCGGGGATGCCGCCTGCGGCATAGAGGTCGGGCATGTGGGTGGGGCCTGCGGGGGCCAGATGGCAGAGGTTGGGGGTCCTGGCGCTGATCTCATTGAAGAGCTTCAGGTCGATGGGCACACCGGCCTCGTAGGCAATGGCCAGCAGATGCAGGACGGTATTGGTGGAGCAGCCCAGCGCCATATCGCAGGTCAGTGCGTTGCGGATGGAGCGCTCGTTGATGATCTGGCGGGCGGTGATGCCCTTGTTGACCATGTCCATGATGGCCATACCGGCATGTTTGGCCAGCTGCAGGCGCTTGGAGTAGACCGCCGGGATGGTGCCGTTGCCGGGCAGGGCAATGCCGATGGCCTCGCACAGGCAGTTCATGCTGTTGGCGGTGTACATGCCGGAGCAGCTGCCGCAGCTGGGGCAGCAGTTGCAGGTGCAGTCTTCCAGCTGCTCGTCGGTGATCATACCGGCCTTGTAAGCGCCCACAGCCTCGAACATCTTGGAAAGGCTGACTTCCTCGCCGCCGTAGCTGCCGGCCAGCATGGGGCCGCCGGAGCAGACCACCGCAGGCACATCCATGCGGACCGCGGCCATGACCATGCCGGGCACGATCTTATCGCAGTTGGGCACCAGCACCAGACCGTCCAGCTGATGGGCCATCAGCATGGTCTCCACGCTGTCGCAGATCAGCTCGCGGGAGGCCAGGGAGTACTTCATGCCCACATGGCCCATGGCGATGCCATCGCAGACACCGATGGCCGGGATCAGGATGGGGGTGCCGCCCGCCATCTCCACACCGGCCTTGACGGCATCGGCGATCTTATCCAGATTCATGTGGCCGGGCACGATCTCACTGTAAGCGCTGACCACGCCGATCAGCGGGCGCTCCAGCTCCTCGGGGGTGTAACCCAGTGCGTAGAATAAGCTTCGGTTGGGGGCCCGCTCCGAGCCCTTGGTCACGTTGTCACTTCTCATGGTTTGTTCCTCTTTTCCTTATAACAAAAGACCCCCTCCCAAAGGAGGGAGCCTTTCTTAGTTTTAAAAGCAGCTTTGGGCTGAACTCCTTCCGTCATCGCTTGCGCGATGCCACCTCCCTCACGGAGGGAGGCTTCACGCTGCGGTCAGACAAAAGGCTCCCTCTTTGAGGGGGCTGTCGCCGCAGGCGACTGGGGGAGTTAATTACTTCTTCAGCCAGCTCATCATGCTGCGCAGCTCTGCGCCCACCTTCTCGATGGGGTGTTCGGCCTGCATCCGGCGCTCAGCCAGGAAGTGGACCTTGCGGCCGCCGTTGGGGCTCATCTCGGTCAGGAACTCGGAAGCAAAGGTGCCATCCTGGATCTCGGTCAGAACCTTCTTCATCTCCTTGCGGGTCTCCTCGGTGATCAGGCGCTTGCCGGTACGGTAATCGCCGTACTCAGCGGTGTTGGAGATGGAGTAGCGCATCTTGGAGAAGCCGCCCTCGTTGATCAGGTCAACAATCAGCTTCATCTCGTGGCAGGTCTCAAAGTATGCCATCTCGGGCTCGTAGCCAGCCTCAACCAGCGTATCGAAGCCTGCGTGGATCAGCTCGCAGACACCGCCGCACAGAACTGCCTGCTCGCCGAACAGGTCGGTCTCGGTCTCCTCCTTGAAGGTGGTCTGCAGGATGCCTGCACGGCCAGCGCCGATGCCGGAAGCGTAAGCCAGAGCGATGTCCTTTGCCTTGCCGGTGTAATCCTGCTCCACGCAGATCAGAGAGGGGCAGCCCTCGCCCTCGGTGTACAGGCGGCGGACGATGTGGCCGGGGCCCTTGGGAGCGATCATGATCACGTCAACGTTCTTGGGAGCGGTGATGGTCTTGAAGTGGATGTTGAAGCCGTGTGCAAAGGCCAGAGCCTTGCCCTCGGTCATGTAAGGTGCGACCTGCGTGTTGTAGATGTCGGCGCACAGCTCATCGGGCACCAGCATCATCACAACATCGCCAGCCTTGGCAGCCTCTTCGACTTCCATGACCTTGAAGTTGTCGTGGGTGGCGGCGAACTCGGAGGCCTTTGCCCAGTGGGCAGAGCCCTTGCGCAGACCGACAACAACATTCACGCCGCTCTCGGCCAGGTTCTCGGAATGGGCGTGGCCCTGGCTGCCGAAGCCGATGACAGCAACGGTCTTGCCGTCCAGCACGCCGAGGTTGCAGTCGGAATCGTAGTATTTCTTGATCGCCATGGTAGTAGTCTCCTTTTACTCTTTCCTGTTTTATTTTTATATTTTGATTTTTATGGAAAACTGAGAGATTATGCCTTACTGCGGGCAATGGGTCCCGGGCAGGGGCAGCTGGGCTGCCCGCACCTCCTGCGGGGGCTTCTGCATGTGCTGGTGCATCCCGCCGCGCTCCAGGGCGGTCACGCCGGTGCGGCACTGCTCAAGGATCTTGTAATCTGCCAGGATCTTGAGGAACGCGTCCACCTTTTCGGGGCGGCCGGTCAGCTCCAGCACCATGCTGTCGGGCGAAAAATCAATGATCTTTGCCTTGTAGATGCTGGCGATCTCCCGCAGCTCACTGCGGTTGTGGACATCGGCAGCCACCTTGAGCAGCAGCAGCTCCCGCTCCAGCGAATTCTCGTGATCCAGAACGAACACCTGCCGGGTCACTTCCAGCCGCTCGGTCTGGAGGATGAGCTGGCTCAGCGCCTTTTCATCGCTGGTGATGGTCACGGTGATGCGGCTGACCGCCGGGTCGTTGGTGGCGGACACCGTCAGGCTGTCGATGTTGAAGCCGCGGCGGCAGAACAGGTTGGACACCCGGGCCAGAACACCGCTCTGGTTGTCCACCAGCAGACTGATGACTCTGCGTTTGGATTCCATGGGTCAGTCCTCCTTATTCCATGATGATATCATTGATGTCGCCGCCGCCGGGGATCATGGGCAGGACCTTTTCGTCCTTGTCGATGATGCACTCGATCCAGGTGGGGCCCTTCTGCTTGAGGGCATCGGCAAATGCGGCCTGGAACTCGGGGAGGTTGGTGCAGCGGTAGCCCTTCAGGCCAAAGCCCTCGGCCAGCTTGACAAAGTCGGTGCGGCGGTGGGGGTCGGTCTGGGAGTAGCGCTTTTCGTAGAAAGTGGTCTGCCACTGGCGCACCATGCCCAGCACAGAGTTGTTGAAGATGACCGTGATGATGGGCAGCTCATAGCTGACAGCGGTGCAGGCCTCGTTGAGGTTCATGTGGAAGGAACCGTCGCCCGTGAACATGACCACCCGCTGCTCCCGGCCCAGCGCCATCTGCGCGCCGATGGCCGCGCCATAGCCAAAGCCCATGGTGCCCAGGCCGCCGCTGGTGATAAAGCCGCGGCTCTTGGTGTGGCGGATGTACTGGGCCGCCCACATCTGGTGCTGGCCCACGTCGGTGACATACACGGCCTCGGGGCCGCACTGGCTGCACACCTCGCCGATGACCTGATGGGGCATCAGGCGGGTGGGGTCGGACACAGGGTGGTAATCCTGCGCCTGCCACTCGTGGATCATCTTCATCCAGTCGGGGTGCTTCTTCTCCTCAATGAGGGGGAGCATCCCGCTCAGGACATAGCAGACATCACCGGCAATGGCAAGATCCACATCCACATTCTTGCCCAGCTCACTGGGGTCGATATCGATCTGGATGATGGTGGCATTCCTGGCAAAGGTCTTGGGGTTCAGGGCCACGCGGTCAGAAAAGCGGGTGCCCAGTGCGATCAGCACGTCGCAATCCGCAACCGCCCGGTTGGAGGTGTAGCAGCCGTGCATTCCGACCATGCCGATGTTCATCGGGTCACCGTAGGGCACAACGCCTGCGGCCATCAGGGTATAGGTGGCGGGGATCTCCGCCTTGTGGATCAGGTCACGCAGGGGCTGGCAGGAAGCCGCGCTCCGCACGCCGCCGCCAAAATAGACCAGCGGGCGCTGGGCCGCGTTGATGATATCGGCGGCCCACTTGACCTGCTGTTCGTCGTAGGTGGTCACGGTGCGGATCTGCTCCGGCTGCTTGGGAGTGAACTCACAGACAGCAGCGGTGACATCCTTGGGGATATCCACCAGCACCGGGCCCTTGCGGCCGCTCTGCGCAATGCGGAACGCCGCACGCATGGTGTCGGCCAGCTCTTCTACCTTGCGCACCGTGAAGTTGTGCTTGGTGATGGGCATCGTGATGCCCTCGATGTAGGCCTCCTGAAAGCTGTCCTTGCCCAGACCGGGGGTCGGCACATTGCCGGTAAAGGCGACCATGGGCACGGAGTCCATGTAGGCAGTGGCAATGCCGGTGACCAGGTTGGTGGCACCCGGGCCGCTGGTGGCCAGCACCACGCCGGTGCGGCCCGTTGCGCGGGCATAGCCATCGGCCGCATGAGAAGCGCCCTGCTCGTGGGCGGTCAGCACATGGTGGATGCGGTCAGAATTCTTATACAGCTCGTCGTACAGGTTCAGCACAGCACCGCCGGGGTAGCCGAAGATGGTGTCCACGCCCTGTTCGCAGAGAACTTCAACAAAAATTTGCGAACCATTTAACTGCATGGTAAGTTGCTCCTGTTCCTTTTCCTCTTACACTCTCAACAAAATTTCCCTCAGACACGTTACTTTTCGCATCTTGCATTCCGATTTGAACGTTGGGTCAATTATACTATAAATCGGGCCTTTGTCAATCGACGATTTGTAAAGTGAATCAGCCGAAAGATGAAGATAATTGAACACACCCTTGCTAAGCGCCTTTTCCAAGAGTATAATCAATTCTACACTGTTATAAAAATAAACAGCCTTCTGACCGGCCTGCCAATGGCTCCCCCTTTGGGGGAGCTGGCGCGGCGCGCCTGAGAGGGCAAGGCCGTTAAAAAGAGAGGATTTTCCTATGCAACTTCGTGAATGGAATGCCCGGCTCCACGGGCTTGTTGTTTTCCGTGCCCTGCTGGGCGACCCCGTTGTGGCAAAGCTGGCAGCGCTGACCGACCGGCTGGAAGCGGCTGACGATACCATCGCCCCCCTGTGCGATGCTGTGGCCGCCTTTGAAGCCGCCCTGTTTGCCCACACCACCAATCTGGGCGATTATCTTTCCAACGCCGTGCTGGAGACCGAGACCTTCTGTGTGCGGCAGGCCGCCGCGGGCCAGCTCTCCCCTGTGATGGAGGCCGCCCTGAACAGTGAGCTGAACTTTTTGCAGAAGCTCTGCGGCCTGACGCTGGACGCGCTGCTGGAAGCCGCCGACCGGCAGAACCGGGAGCTGGCGTTCCTGCCCCGTTGGGAGGCAAGGCAGCTCGACCTGACCGCCGCCTATAACCAGCGGATGCGGGAAGCCGGGAAGAAGGGCTACGGCATGTTCGCCAAGCACCACGTGTTCACGGTGGAGAACGGCCAGCTGGTGCCCGTGAAGTACCCCGACCCCCAGAAGCTCAGTGAGTTGCCGGGCTACGAGAAGGAGCGGGAAAAGGTCATTGCCAACACCCGCGCCCTGCTGGCCGGTTCCCCCGCCAACAATGTTCTGCTCTACGGCGATGCAGGCACCGGCAAATCCAGCACGGTCAAGGCCATTGCCAACGAGTATGCCGCCGACGGCCTGCGGCTGGTGGAGGTCAAGAAGAACCAGCTCTACCAGATCCCCGACCTGATGGATCAACTGGCGGCCAACCCCCTCAAGTTCATCCTCTTCATCGATGACCTGAGCTTCTCCTCCAACGACGACAACTTTGCCGCCCTGAAAGCCATCCTTGAGGGCAGCGTGGGCGGCCGGGCCCGGAACATTGCGGTGTACGCTACCTCCAACCGCCGCCACCTCATCAAGGAGACCCTGACCGACCGCACCGGCGACGACATCCACGAAGCCGACACCCGGCAGGAGCTGATGAGCCTTTCCGCCCGGTTCGGCCTGACTGTCACCTTCCAGCGGCCTGAGAAGGCCCGCTTTGCCGCCATTCTGGAAGAGCTGGCAAAACAGCACCACATCCAGATGCCCATGGAAGAGCTGCTGGTCAAGGCCGAGGCCTTCGCCATCCGCGCCGGCGGCCGCAGCCCCCGCGTGGCCAAACAGTTCATCGAACAGTGCGAGAGCGGCGTGCAGAAATAATGTTTGCTTTTTCGTTTTTATGGATAAGAAAAAGCGCTGTGCAGTGAAATGACTGCACAGCGCTTTTTGCTATTTTGGAAGAAACCTGCTGCCGCAGGCGGCGGATGAGGTAGTCAGAAAATCAAACGCGCTCGGCCACCAGCTGGAAGCCCTCTTTGGTGAGTTCCTGCCGGATCTGCTCGATCTGGGCATGGTCGCGGGTCTCCAGCGCCAGCTTGAGGAAGCAGCTGGAGATGGGCATGTTGGGGTCAGAGCCGTCGTGCAGGACAGAGACCACATTGCTGCCGCAGCGGGAAACGATGGCGGCCACCCGCTCCAGCTGGCCGGGCTTATCCTCCAGCGCAATGGTCAGGTTGGCCTTGCGGCCGCTCATCACCAGACCACGGGTGATGACGCGGTTGAGGATGTTCACATCGATGTTGCCGCCGGAGATCAGGCAGACCACCTTTTTGCCCTCGATGGGCAGCTTGTGGAACAGCGCCGCTGCCACAGGCACCGCACCGGCCCCCTCGGCCACCAGCTTCTGGTTCTCCATCAGGGAGAGGATGGCGGCGGCGGTCTCGTCCTCGCTGACGGTCACGATGTCGTCCACATATTCCTCGCAGAGCTGATAGGTCAGCTCGCCGGGGGTCTTGACCTGAATGCCGTCCGCAAAGGTGGCCACATTTTTCAGGGTCTGATACTTGTGCTCATGCAGGCTGCGGTACATGCTGGGGGCACCCTCGGCCTGCACACCATAGACCTTGACCTCGGGGCGCAGGCTCTTGATGGCAAAGGCCACGCCGGAGATCAGGCCGCCGCCGCCCACGGGCACGATGACGGCATCCAGATCGGGCAGCTGGTCAAGGATCTCCAGACCAATGGTGCCCTGACCTGCGATGACCTGTTCGTCATCGTAGGGGTGGATGAAGGTCATGCCGGTCTCGGCCTGCAGCTCCACGGCCTTGTCGTGGGCATCATCATAGGTGCCGGGCACCAGACAGACCTCCGCGCCCAGGCTCTTGGTGTTTTCCACCTTCATAATGGGGGCACCGTCCGGCATACAGACGATGCTCCGGATGCCCCGGCGGGTGGCGGCCAGAGCCACGCCCTGTGCGTGGTTGCCGGCAGAGCAGGCGATCACGCCCTTTTCGCTCTCCTCCCTGGAGAGCTGGCTGATCTTATAATAGGCTCCCCGCACCTTGAAGCTGCCGGTCACCTGCAGGTTCTCGGTCTTGAGGTAGAGGCGGCAGTCCTTGGAGAGCTTGGGTGCTTCAATCAGGTCGGTCTTGCGGGCAACGTCCTTGAGCACAAAGGCGGCGTGGTAGATCTTATCCAGAGTCAGCATGACGATACTTCCTATCTTCTATCCTTGATTTTTGCATGTGAATATGCATCCCAGTATAAATTAGCAAAAGTATTTTGTCAAATGAACGTATTTCAACATTGTGTTTGCTGGGGTGACCGCCAATGGCTACGCCCGGGCAGGCGGCAGCCCTGCGGCCCGCTGCACGCTCCACCTGTTCCCATGCCGTGAGAGCGGTTTTCCCTGACCCAAAACGCCCCTCTCCGGCATCTGTGAGACCGGAGAGGGGCGTTCTCGTTTTTAACCTTTCATCGGCACAAATCCGACCAGATCCTTCACGACCTCGCCGCCGATGATGAGCCCGGCCACCGAGGGCACAAAGGCGTTGGAGCCGGGGACCGAGCGCCGGATGGTGCACTTGCGCTGGGTGCCCGGGGGGCAGATGCAGTGGTCCTTGCAGCTGATGGAATCATCCTCGATGGGGGTCATGGCAGGCTCTTTGGAGTAGACGACCTTCAGGTGCTTGATCCGCCGCTTGCGGCACTCGGTGCGCATGACCTTGGCCAGCGGGCAGACGGAAGTCTTATAAATATCCGTGACCTCGAAGCGGGTAGGGTCCATCTTGTTGCCTGCACCCATGGCGCAGATGATGGGGGTACCGGCCTCCTTGGCCTTGACCACCAGCGCGATCTTGCCAGTGACGGTGTCGATGGCATCCACCACATAGTCGTACTGGGTGAAATCGAACTGATCCTGCGTTTCCGGGGTGAAGAAGGTCTTGTAGGTGGTGACCTTGATGTTGGGGTCGATCTCGTGGATACGCTGTTCGGCCACATCCACCTTGTACTGGCCCACGGTCTTGCGGGTGGCCACGATCTGGCGGTTCAGGTTGGTCAGGCAGACCTTGTCATCATCAATGAGGTCCAGCGCGCCCACACCGCTGCGTGCCAGCGCTTCCACCGTGTAGCCGCCCACGCCGCCAATGCCAAACACCGCCACACGGGAATTGTGCAGCTTTTCCATTGCTTCCTTACCCAGCAGCAGCTGGGTGCGGGAATATTGATCCTGCATAGATACTTGCTCCTCCATTTTACACTGTGCCGTTCATTTTACCGGTTCGGCACAGCTGCTTTCGTTTTGCTTTATCACTTTCCTGCAAAGCACCTGAGCGGTTTATTCGACCGCCACAATCGTGCCGCCCCCCAGCACAACATCCCCCTGATACAGCACCACGGCCTGACCGGGCGTGGGAGCACGCTGGGGCTGGTCAAATTCCAGCCGGAACCGTCCCTCTCCCGCCGGGTAGACGGTGGCCGCCTGCTCGGTCTGGTGGTAGCGGGTGCGGGCCGTGACCCGCAAGGGCGCGGTCAGCTCCGGGATGGCGATCCAGTTCACCTCGTCGGCATAGACAATGCGGTCGAACAGGTTCTCCTCCGGGCCCACCGTGACGGTGTTGGCCTGCATATCCTTGGCGCAGACATACACCGGCGCACCCATGGCAAGGCCAAGGCCCTTGCGTTGGCCGATGGTATACCGCACCGCACCGTTGTGGGTACCCACCTTTTTGCCGTTCTCGTCCAGAAAATCGCCTGCCGGGTAATGCTTGCCGGTGAAGTCCTCCATGAAGCGGGCGTAATCGCCGTCCGGCACAAAGCAGATATCCTGGCTGTCGTGCTTGCGGGCGTTGATGAAATGCTGCTTTTCCGCGATCTCACGCACTTCGGCCTTGTGCAGCCCCCCCAGCGGCAGGCGCACATGGGCCAGCTGCTCCTGGGTCAGGTTATAGAGCACATAGCTCTGATCCTTGCCCTCGTCCAGCCCCTTTTTCAGCAGCCAGCGGCCGGTGGCCTCGTCCTGCTCCACCCGGGCGTAATGGCCCGTGACCACATACTCCATGCCATGGCTCTCAGCCCAGCGGAGCAGGTGGTCGAACTTCATATATCTGTTGCAGTCGATGCAGGGGTTGGGCGTGCCGCCCATCTCATATACCCGGATGAATTTGTTCGATGATCTTCTCCCGGAAGTCGGCGGTGAAATCCAGCACCTCATAGGGGAATATCCATCGCAAAGGCCACCTCGGCGGCATCCTCGATATCCTTTTCGGAGCAGCAGGTGTGGAAACCGGACTGCCCCAGCGTCTCGTTGCGGGTGAGCCGCATGGTGATGCCGGTGCAGTCGTACCCCGTCCCTCTGCATCAGCCATGCCGCCACCGAGCTGTCCACACCGCCGCTCATGGCGATGAGTGCCCCGGGGCGCTTCGTGTTCTGTGCTTCTGTCATATCGTTCCTCATTCAATAACATACTAAAACAGTAGTATAATACTACCGCAGCTTCTTTCTCTTGTCAAGACGCAGAAAATTGGGCCGCCGCAGCCAGCAGCGCGTCTTTTTCATTGGGTGTCTGCCCGGTGATGACAGCCTCCAGCAGGGCGTTCAGCACCTGCCGCAGACCGGGGCCGGGTCTGACCCCCGCCGCCATCAGGTCACGGCCATTCACGGCCAGCTGGCTCACCCGGCAGCAGGCATTTTCTGCTGTCAGCTGCTCTGCCTCGGCCCGCAGGGCAGCAAAGGCCTCGGCCTGTTCCGGATGCCGGGCACTGCAAAGGGCGGTCAGGCGCTGGATCGTCGGCAGCTCATAGCTGCCCAAAAGACGTTTGGCCTGTACGGTCAGCGTGGTGTTGGGGATGCCGGAAGCTTTCTCCTCGGACACGAATCGGGCCATTCCATCGCCCGCCCTATTGCCTGCGGCAACAGGGTCCCACCCCAGCGGACGGTCCTTGGAGAAACTCCCGGCATCCCCTCCAGCTTCCCTTTCCAACGCTGTCACCTCATCCGTCAGCGCGTTGGAGCATTTCAGTTTGCGCAGTGCCTTGCGGGCACCGGCTTCACCCAGCGGCCAGAGAAGGGCCGCCAGCCGGGTGGGCACGTTCTCCGCTGTCGGTTCGATCCGGTCGATGGTACGGCAGAGTTCCGCAAACCGTTCCGGCTGTTTTTCCGGTTCCAGCTCCGGCAGGATAACGGCCAGAACGGCGGGTTCCAGATAGCTTCCGGGCCGGGGTGCCGCCAGCAGCTTGAGCAGTTCTTCCTGGATGCGCTCTGCCGAAACGCAGTCCAGATGCGGCCCCAGTGCCCGGGCAGCAGCACCGGTGGCTGGGTCGATGGCAAAGCCGAACCGGGCCGCGAACCGGTAGAGCCGCAGGATGCGCAGCGCGTCCTCCTCAAAGCGGCGTTCCGGCTCCCCCACCGCCCGCACGAGATGGGCGGCAAGGTCGTCCCGCCCGACAAAGGGGTCGATGAGTCCTTCCTCGGCGTTGTATGCCATGGCGTTGATGGTGAAATCCCGCCGGGCAAGATCCTCCCGCACATCCGGCACAAAGCAGACGGCATCCGGGTGGCGGCCATCGGAATAGGCCCCCTCGGTGCGGAAGGTCGTTGTCTCATAGAGCCTGCCGCCCTGCTTCACCGTCACGGTGCCGTGCTGCAGGCCGGTGGGGATGCACTTTTCCTCCCCGAACAGCGCCATCACCTGCTCCGGGCGGGCGCTGGTGCAGAGGTCCCAATCGTGGGGGTCCAGCCCCAGCAGGCTGTCCCGGACACAGCCGCCCACAGCGTAGGCCGCATGGCCCGCCCCATGGAGCGCATCCAGCAGCAGGGCTGCACCCGGGTCAAGTTTAATCGTTGTCATGTTGCTTCCTCGTCATATTGCAGGATGATCTGTTTGCCGTCAAAGCCGCACTCCGCCGCCGGGAATACCGCCTGCGCATTGGGCAGGGCGGCTTCCGGTTCAAGGATCATGGGCGAATAATGCATCAGCCAGAACCGGCGCACATCGGCCTTTTTTGCAATGGCCGCACCCTGCGCAAAAGTGCTGTGCCCCCACTGCTTCGCCTGCGCCTCCTGCTCGTTGTCGGGGTAGGTGGCATCGCAGAGGAAAAGGTCGGCGTTCTGCGCGGCCTGTTCCAGCGCCGGGCAGGGAGCGGTATCACCCGAGAACACGAACCGCAGACCCCGGCGTGCCGGGCCCAGCACATCCGCAGGGGCGACCACCGCCCCATTTTCCAGCGGGATGCTCTGGCCCCGCTGGAGCAGCTTCCATGCAGGCACCGGAACGTTCAGTGCCCGGGCCTTTGCAGGGTCAAAGCGGCCCGCCCGGGGCAGGTCGAGCCGGTAGCCCCGGCTGGGCACCCGGTGCCGGGTGCGGAAAGGCGTAAGCTGCGCCCCCGCAGGCCAGCCGGAGGAAAGGTTGGTCAGGTCGATGGGGTCTGTGTCCAGCTGCACAGCCCTGACCGGATACGGCAGCGGCCCGGCCAGGGTACGCAGGGCGGGCCAGACCTCCCCCAGCCCCTCGGGGCCGTAAAGGGTCAGCGGGCGCTCCCGGCCCTGACAGCCCAGTGTCTGCAGCAGGCCCGGCAGGCCGAAGATATGGTCGCCGTGATAGTGGGTCAGGCAGATGGCATCCAGCTTCATCAGGTTGACCCCGGCGCGGCGGGCCGCCGCCTGCGTGCCCTCGCCGCAGTCAAACAGCAGGGCATGGCCCCCGCATTCGGCCAGCGCGGCGGTCAGGGCACGGTCCGGCAGGGGCATGGTGGCCGCCGTGCCCAGCAGTGTAATGGTCAGCATAACAGTTCCTCCGTGATTTGTCGGTAACAGTGTACCACATTTTGCGCCCGCACACAATCGGCACAGCCCGGCATAGGATGGCGCAGAGCTCTGATACAAAGGGAGGTTTGACCATGCAGCGCAAAAAAGTCCCCGCCGGGCACCACCGCTTCGGGCTGGCCCGGCTTGTTCTGGTCCTGACACTGCTGTTTCTCGTTGTGGCGCTCACCGCCGGGCTGGCGGGCTGCCTGTTCCAGCCCGTACTGGCCGCCCGGGGCACGCTGCTGTTTCTGCCGGGGTAATAGAAAGAAAAAGCGGAATCGTTCCATCTTTGCCTGAGAGAACAATTCCGCTTTTTGCTATTTTATTCTGCCGTTTTCAGCTGCTGTGCTTTTTTCCATGCGCGAATGGCTTCTCCATAGGAGATTTGCTCATCCGGCTTAAACTGTCCTATATGTTCTTCATCAGGCAGCTCCATCAGCTCGTTTTCCACGGCCCACTGTGCGGCCCGCTGTGCCGCTTCCTCATTCAGGCCGATGTCCTCATACATTGCATTTCCATCCGGTACAGGCTCTCCTGCATTCCTCCAGAGCAGTTCCGCCAGCTGGATCCTGTTTTGGGGAATTGCCGCCCCACTGGGCAGCAGATATTTCAGATAGAGCTCTGTTCCGAGCTGATGCACCTGATAGGCCAGTACAACAGCCGAAATTCCCACTGCGCCGATCATTGCAGCACTGCCCAGCAGTTCGGTTTCTCTGGCATTTTCCGCGCTTTCGTACATTGCCTCTACGGTCACATCTGCCGCCGGCATGGGAAAACTCATGGTCTGGCTGGTGTGTGCTACATCAGGGTCTCCCATCAGTGCCGGATCGCTGATGTTCCACTGTGCAAAGACCATTCCTTCCGGTGCCGCATTTGCCGCAACCGTAACCATTGCGCCCGCAGGGATCTTTCCGATCTGGGTCGTACCCTGTTGTTTCAGCACCACATTCTTCGTGATATCCACAGTCGTTCCATTTTTCTCAACCGTCACACACACAAGAGAACCGTCTTTTTCCGTCAGAGTATACTCTTTGGCATCAGGATTAGGGTTAGGGTTAGGGTTAGGGTTAGGGTTAGGCTCAGGCTTAGGCTCAGGCTTAGGCTCAGGCTTAGGCTCAGGCTTAGGCTCAGGCTTAGGCTCAGGCTTCACCTCGCTCCACTGTGCGCAAACCGTCACATCTTTCGCCGGCATGGTAAATTTCATGGTGGTGTGTGTTACATCAGGGTTCCCCATCAGTGCCGGATCACTGATGTTCCACTGCGCAAAGACCCTTCCTCCCGATGCCGCATTTGCCTCAACCGTAACCATTGCGCCCTCAGGGATCTTTCCGATCTGGGTCGTACCATCTTTTTCCAGCTCCACATTCTGCGTGATATCCACAGTCTTTCCATTTTTCTTAAACGTCACACTCACAAGAGTACCGTCTTGTTCCGTCAGAGTATACTTTTTGCTCCAATGTGCGTAAACCGTCACATCTTCCTTAATTGGCTGGGTGAAATCAAACAATTCACTGTCATTTTCTTGCGTATACCAACCTTCAAACTCGTAACCGTCCGCTGTTGGATCATCGGGTTGGTTGACAGTTTTTTCATACTGCACCACTTTCGGCTCCACTTTGCTGGTTCCCTCTGCCTGATTGCCGCAGTAAAAGCTCACAGTATGGGCGCAATCAAAGTTCTCCGGTTTATACAACAGGGGATTTTTATTTTTAAAATCATTTTCCTTTGCAAGTTTATCCCATTGTTCCTGGGTTCCTGTATAATGCAGTTCCACTAATTGTTTATTTTCACCACCAAGTCCAAAGTGAAACGCATTTTCTCCTATCGTCTGTACACTACTCGGAATCGTCACACTTTTCAAATTTGTGCAAAGCGCAAACGCATTCTCACCAATCGAAACAACTGAATTTCCAAGTTTCACCGTTTCCCATTTGGCGCAACCAAGAAACGCAGCTGTTCCAATTGATATAATTGAAGCCGGTAGCTCTACCTCATCCAATTCAGGGCATTCCAAAAATGCACCATCTCCAATCGACTCAATGGGTGCTTTAAATTGAACGCTTTTCAGCGCTGTGCAGTAGGCAAATGCATGACTTCCAATCGACTTAATGGATGCTTTAAATTGAACGCTTTTCAGCGCTGTGCAACCTATAAATGCACTATCTCTAATCGAAGTCACAGAATATCCCTTCGCGCGCGCAGGGATCACTGCATCCGTTGCCGTAGCTTTGGGCTCAAACCCCGTCAATTCCACGGTGCTATCATCAAGCGGCATATAGGTATAAGTATTACCGTTTACCTCTTCCGTAAATTTCGTAAAAGATTTTTTCGCTGGCTCTGCCGCAAATGCAGACAGGGGCATCAGCCCTAAAACCATTCCCAGAACCAGCAAAATACTGGTAAGCCTTTTCAATCGTTTCATCCCAAAAATCCTTTCTCTGCATTTTACACAAAAATCGCACAAAAAATAGCTATATATATAATATATATATCAGATGGATCTGTCAATATTCAGTCTCATTTTTAGTATATCAGTACAGTATTATGTTTAATTTTTTGTGCTGTTTTCATAAATCAAAAACATGGTTCTTCAAAAACAGTGAAAATTGAAATTTTCCTCTTGACTTCAGGACAATGACGTGATAAAACCCTGCCAAACCAGCGAGAGGGCATCCTGCCCGCCCCCGAGAGCAGCCACGCCATCCTCTGCAAACAGAAAACCGCCGGCGTATCTCTACACTGACGGTCTTTTTATGGGCGCGGGTGGACTACGCAAGCCGCGCTGCTAAAAACAGCCCACTGGGCTGTTTTTGCGCTGTCTTCCGCGACAGCGCCGCAGCTGTTCGAATCCACCCGCATGAAAATCCAAACCTTCTGCAAACAGAAAACCGCCAGCGTATCTCTACGCTGACGGTCTTTTTATGGGCGCGGGTGGACTACGCAAGCCGCGCATCTAAAAAAGCCCCGCAGGGGCTTTTTTCCCCGCCGGACTATTCGGCGGGTCGATGCTGTTCGAATCCACCCGCATGAAAATCCAAACCTTCTGCAAACAGAAAACCGCCAGCGTATCTCTACGCTGACGGTCTTTTTATGGAGCGAAGCAACCTAAATCCGAACCATTGCCCTCTGGGGCATCTTTGGCGGCGATTTCATCGAAAGTGATGGTTTTTGTGCCGTCTTTGTAGTTGAAGGCAATCAAAACTTTTTCATCATAGAGATAAACGGCATTCACGAATGTATTGATAAGCGTTTCCCGGTGGCTTTTCACGTTCGGGTCGAGCTTGCGGAACCGGGTCAGCCAGAAACGAACCTGATTTTCACTCAACCGAGGCCGAGCGATTTTTTCTTCAGCGATCCGAACCTCAAGTTCTTTCTGCTGGGCTTCCAACTTTTCCAAACGCGATTTAGTGGAGTTGGTCAGCACACCTGCTTGGATGGCGTTCAGCATATTCTCAATGCCGTTCTCCACCTCGCGCATCTGCTTTTCCAGCAAAGGAAGCGTGGTGTTTTCCTGATCCTGCAACTCCATGACCTCTGCAACGATGGCATCAATCACGGCATCGTCCTGAATCAGCTTCATGGTTTCGCAGACTACCAGATCTTCCAGCCACTCTTTACGGACGGTCTTTTTCTTACAGGTCTTGAAACGCTTCGCGGTGGCGCACTTATAATAATGATGAACTACCTTGTTTCTACCCGTACCGCACTCGCCGAACATCATCGCGCCGCACATTCCGCAGAACAGCTTGGTGGTGAGCAAGTAATTGTCCTCGGCCTTGTGACGGGCAGGAGCGCGGCTGTTCTTCTTGATTTTTTGCTGCACTTCTTCAAACAAGTCCTTGTCCACGATGGCTGGGATGCTGTCGGGCATCACAATGTCCTTGAAGTGGTTTTCTCCGATGTACCGTTTGTTCGTCAACAGCTTCTGAACACTGTTGTAGGTGAACTTCTGGTTGCGGTTGGTGGTCACGCCACTGTCGTTCAGCCAGTTCATCAGTTCTTTCATAGTTGCGCCATCGTTGTACCGATGAAAGGCTTCTACCACAAAGGGAGCTTTCAGCGGGTCGATTTGAAAGAACTTCTCTTCGTCCACCTTGAAGCCAATGGGAATCGTGCCGCCGTTGTACTTGCCCTTCAGAACATTCTCGGTCATGCCGCGCACAACTTTTTCAGAAAGTTCTGCCGAGTAGTATTCGGCCATGCCAGTCAGCATACTCTTGACCATGATACCCGCAGGGCTGTCAGAGATAGGCTCCGTGGCAGATACCAGCTTGACATGATTTCGTTCCAACTGGTACTCATAATGTGCCGAATCGTAACGATTTCGGGCGAAACGGTCAAGTTTCCAGACCAGCACAATGTCAAACAACCGTTTCTCGCTGTCCTTGATCATCTGCTGGAAGTCCGGGCGGTTGTCTGTCTTGGCAGAAAGCGCACGGTCGATGTAGTGCTTGATGACCGTGATGCCGTTCTTTTCGGCATAGGCGGTGCATTCACGAATCTGGCCTTCGATGGATTCTTCGCGCTGGTTATCCGATGAATAGCGGGCATAGATCACGGCGGTCATGCAAACACCCCTTTCACTTCATTCTCCGCAGGCGGCGCACAAGGTCGGATGCACTGTACAGCACACGGGCCACTGACACCGCATCCTCGCCCACAATGTAGAACACCGAGTAGTTGTCCACCAGCATCTGCCGCAGCCCTTGGGTGCGCTCCGGCTCGCTTTCCACCAGCGCACAGCGTTCCGGCAGGGTGTTCAGCGACTGGATAGCTTCTGCAATGCGGTTATACTGCCCCATGGCCGTGTCAGGCTCCAGCAGACGGTCAGCAATGTAGCTGTAAATCTGCTCCATATCATTGAGGGCTGCATGGGAAATTTTTACGTCATACTGCTTCATCTGTGCTGTTCCCTGAACTGTGCGAATGCGCTTGCGGCATCCACGGTATCACCGTTCTGAATCTCCTTAATACCCACCTGCAAGGCTGCGTGAAGCTGATCATCGGTCATGGTGTCAGCGTTCAGAGCCGCAGGAGCCTTCGGCAGGGACAGCGAGAACGGAATGCCGCCAGTCAGGGTAATCTGGCGCAGGTACATATCAATAGCTGTTGCCATCGGGATGCCGAGCTGCTTCAACACATCCTCAGCTTGTTGCTTGACAGTAGGGTTCACACGAAGATTGAGAGTCATCGTTTTTTCCATGGTTATCACCTCAATTTTATTGTAACGCATTTTGCGTTGCGAGTCAATCAAGCGCGAAGCCTCTATTGAAATTCTCTGTATTGCACAATATATTCGTCATTAAATTGTTTAAAGCGCAGAATATTCATTCGTTAGAATAAATCTTTGGAGTACGCCCAGTTTGTGCTGGGTGGTGAGATTGAGCATTATCTCTCACTCAGCTGTGACCATAGCAGATTTAGAGGATTGGCCTTTAATTAGAATATACAGATAAAACCGACAGCCATCTACTTGCGACTTGCAAATAGATGGCTGTCTATTATTAACTACGCATTTTAACAATGATTTTTCTTTTCAACAATCATTCCGATAACAAACGAAAGTAGGAAAACGAGCAGCCAAATCAAAACTCCATAGTGTGTCTTGAGCTGCCATACTTTTCCTATATACATATCCGGCGTGATTTTTGTGGCGTTTATTTTAATAATGAAATCGCCCAACACTTGTCCAATCAAAATTCCTGCCCAGTTTCCAGCCGTTGTGATAAGAGCCGCTTTATACATTTCCAGAAAACAGAAAGTAACGGATGCAACCCATACACACAAATAATAATGGGCTGCTGTCCATTCAAACAAGTAGATTTCATGAAACACTGTTTGAGAGAGAAGATAGCACACCACATATGCTAAAAATACGATCAGCAAAAATCCGAGACAAGTTTTCTTTTTTGATGCTGTGTTCTTCATACGGCTTTTGAATCCTATTCCAATGTGTACCGCCATCTTTGTGTTTCATTATAAAATAGCTTGACTGTTTACTTCGATACTATTTCGACAGTTGGCATCTTGCCTTCCAATCCAAGTTCATCATCTTCTGCAACTCTATAACTGGTAACATTTATTGAATACATATAATCTGAAATATCTGGATTTTCTTCATCGTCGGGAAGTTCAACTTCAAAAGTCTCAAACTCAAACACATAAGACGTTCCTTCAATAAGTTCGCCTGTCAAGTCCTTCTGGAAATGAAGCAAAAAAGGCCTGTCTTGAAAGAAGTGAACAACGGCGATTGTTTTTCCCGGAAGCGCATAGTAATCGGGCAAGAGTTGCTCAACTGTGGCCATAAAAGAACCCGAAAACTGTGCAAAATGCTTTTTGCTTTCGGCTATTTGCTGTTTCCCGTCATTATACCCTGCCTCGTAGCCAGCGGCATAGCCTTCTTCGTATTCCGCATTGTGCGCATCTGAACTTTGAGCATTATTTCCACAGCCAACCAATGTAAGTACTAGCATAAGGCCAAGAACTATTGTAGCCATCTTTTTCATACTGTTTCCTCCTTCCATGTTTTTCTTCGCCTTTATCGGACTTTTCCACAGTTTTTGCAAAATCGTTCGGAAGAATCATTTAATGTTCCACAGTCCGGGCAGTACCACCTACCATCTGGCATCGGTTCAACAGGCGAAGGCGTTTGGTGCGCCTTTGCCGGAGTTTGATTGGATGGTGCAGTAAACAACGGCGCAATATTCACATCTCTACGGCCAACACCAGCAAGGCTTCTAAAATCCAACGATTTAACTTCTTGTGCCAATGTCCGTTTTGGTTCAATATACTGACCGCACCGTTGGCAATATCGAACACCCAACTTGTTTTCATAACCACAATTTTTACAAGTCATCAAAGCTCCCTCCTTGCTTTTTGTTTAGATAACGAAATTTAAGCCTGATTTATTTCGTTTGTCCACAAAATTTTTCAAAATCGTATAGCTGCACATAAATTTTCAGAAAACTTGTAGCACAATCACGATTTTTTCATTCATATAAACCACCACGGCAGTTCCAGCCACAAATTATCCATAGCCTGTTCCTCCGTCTTTTTGGCGCGGCCTTTTGTCAGGTGAAAGTATATCGCCGTGCCGATCAGCGGATGTTCCTCACCATCGGTGAAGCCATAGCGGTACAGCAGATAAGTCTGCTCCCGCTGGGTCAGCCGTTTCAGACCATCGTACAGTTCCCGGCGCGATTCCTGTTCCTCCATAATGCTCTGCGGCTGCATGGCGTAGGGGTCAGCTATGGCTTCGATGCGCCGTAGTTGTTCCTCTCCCGGCAGAACATCGTCCAGCGAAACGCGCTGGTAGCAGACGCCGTCCTTATCCTCCGTCACCATCCGCTGCTCAAAAGCAGTAAAGGCATCCCTCACCATGTCCATCATGGCGTTGCGGATGGCAGGAGCCGCATAGGTCAGGAACTTCATGCCGCGCGCTGCATCGAACCTCGGCACAGCTTTCCATAAGCCCAGATTGCCCGCCTGTTTCAAATCGTCCGTGTCAAGGTTCAGGCCGGACTGTGCCAGATTCATGCTGCGGAAAAGGTCATTTGCCACCTTGCCAATAAAGGACTTGTTGTTGTCGATCAGGCTGTCCAGCGCGGCAGCATCGCCTTCCTGTGCCAGTGCACAAAGCCGTTCATTCGTCTGCTTCATGGGCGTTTTCCTGCTCTGCGGCAGACTGCAAGATTCCCAACAGACCGCTTCGCAGCTGTTCCAGTGCTTCCGGCGTGGCTCCTTCCATACCCGAAACGCTGTCCAGCATTGCATCCGTCAACTGCTCTGCCGTGATCGTTGGGTGCTGCACATCCTGCCCTTTGGTCAGCTCGTTGAACATCTTCTCTGCCACTTTCTTGCTCATTGCTTCCTGTTCGGCGTAATGGCTCCCGATGCCCTTTTTGATTTCCTTGACCGCTGCCATGAAGTACATCTCAATATCATCAAGGTCGCCCTGATACACCGGCTTTCTCCGAAGGCTGATGTCTTTGGCTGCCTTGGCTGCTTCCGGGGTCTTGACTTTTGTGCGCAGCAAGGTGCTCAATGTCGTGAACATGGCGTTCTGTGCCGCGATACCGGATGCAAAGGTATCATCAAAATACTGCGCTATGCGGTAAGTAAGCTCTGCAAAGCAGGTGTTTTCCAGCAGCAGATTGACCACCTCTGCATTGACACGCCCTGTGTAGAGGTTCTTTGCAGCTTCTACGGACAAGCCCAGCTCGGCAATGTCGTAATTCTTGCGGTCAGGGATGTTGGTTTCTCCCAGCAGGAAATCCGTGGACACGTTGAACAGCCTTGCGATCTTCAGCACCTGCTCATGGGTCAGAGTTCCTTTCGCACCACTGATAAAACGGCTGATAGTGCTTTTAGAGCAGCCGATTTCCTTGGCAAGCTCCGGTTGGCTGATGTTGTGCTCTTTCATCAAGTCCGCAAGACGGACGTTGGACGGTGCGGGCAGATATTCCTGTGCCATGTAGTCGGCCCTCCTTTTTGAGTTTTTTCCTCATTATAATACGCTCTGCCGTTTTGTTCAATATACGTTTTTCTCTCTGCCCTTGCTGTTGCAGCCCTGCAATCAGCAAGGGCATTTTTCTTTTTCCGTTGCAGTTCTGCCGCTTTTTCGCCTTTCCAGCAAAATTTTCCGTATATTCAGGCAAAAAGAAAACACCAGAGTTCCCACTTTGGGGTACTCTGGTGCAACGCATAACACCGCCCTGCTCGGTGGCCGCAGGTGCGCGGTTTTGTGGACATCGAACCGATTGTCCGCCCCTGCCCGTAAAAAGTGCATTTTTCACGGAAGAAGTTCGTACAACCTGTACGGTCTGTACTTGTACGCATCTGTACGGCGAATTGAAGTAAATTAAAACGAATTATCGTTTATATTTAGGATTTCCGTACGTCGTACGAACCGTACAGGTTATTTGAAGTCCGTACGCAATTTTTTCAGATGCGTACGGAGCAATCAAGTTCGCATTGTGCGAGCTTGATCGTAGCTCCCGCAGGAGACGTTCCCCTCGTATAGTCCTCGAAGAGCCCACTACTTTGCAGCCCATAGGGATGAAAGTGTTATAGTGGGTTATTACACTCCGAAGAAGTGCATCTCCCCACCGCAAACAAGCTGTTCGCCTAAAGAAAAGCCGCATAACGGAATGTGCCTGTTCCGGCTCCTTCTATGTTTCATCGTATTCTAAAATGTCTCCCGGCTGACAATGAAGCTCCCGGCAAATTGCATCCAGTGTAGAAAACGAATTGCTCTAACCTTTCCGGTCTTTAGATTTGAGAGGTTCGCCATAGAGATTCCAACACGTTCAGAAAGTTCTGTCAAGGAAATCTTTCGGTCTGCCATAATGCGGTCCAATCGTAGTATGATTGCCATTCTTATCCCTTAAAGAACTTCGTTCAATTCCTTATGCATCGCAACAGCTTCTTTCAACAACTCAGCCATGATAATCAGAAGTACTCCAGGCAACAGCAATACTGAATCACAGAAGAAAAAGGTCGAACCAGACGCTTGATATCCCGGTAAAAGTGGAAATATCACAGATGCAACCGCAATAAGATAGCCTTCAAGACGAGTGCATTGAACCAGCGTTTTAGAAAAAGTTTTATCACTAAGCATCATCTTCAAAACAGAGATTCCGGCAATCGTCATTACAAGGAAATACAGTTCCTGCGATGCAATGGAAGTGACATTAAGAGCCACTCCATGCCTTGCACCCAAAAGCCATTGAATAGGAAGAATCACTGCACTGAACATTTGCGGAACAGTCAGTAAGAATGCCAGTCCAAGAAGTGTTTGTTTCTTTTAAAACGTCTTTTTCTCGGAAGAAGTTGTATCAACCCGAAAATCATTCTTACCCATATTGCATCCCCCTTTGATTTCACATTTAGAATAGCACACGTTAAATTGAAAATCAATATATTTTATCGTTTATCAGCAAAACCATCTGCATTATGAGTAAGAGTGTTAAACAGCACCCCTTGAAAGGAGGGATGCCCTTTGGCAAGAAACGATGGCGTTGACCGCACCAGTGTCCGAAATCTCGACGTTTCGGACAAGGCCGTTGGCAACACCCAACAGCACAACGAGCGCGAAAAGGACAGCTATCGGAACCCTGACATTCTTCCCCACCGCGCCGATTGGAACGTCCATTTCAAGAAACCCCTCTGCCAGTTACACCGACCTGTTCGCCCAGATGGAGGCTGATGGCATCATTTCCACCCGTGGGCTGAAGCCGGATGCCACTCACTACTGCGAAATGATCTTTGATGTTAACTCGGCCTATTTCGCTAACCACGGCGGCTACGAGTTCGCCAAGCAGTTCTATGCAGATGCCTACAAAGCTGCTATCCAAATCGTAGGCGGTGAGCAGTATATCCTCTCGGCAGTCATGCACGCGGATGAGATCAACCGCGCCATGACCGAAGCACTAGGCAGGGAGGTCTACCACTACCACCTCCATGTGGTCTATGTACCTGTGGTGGAAAAGCAGATCCTGTGGTCGAAACGCTGCAAGGATAAGGCACTGGTCGGCACAGTCAAGGAGACTGTCATGCAGGTCAGCCGGAGCAAGAAGTGGGCATCCAAGCCCCTGCTGGACGATGCCGGAAAGCCCGTGCTGCAAAAGAACGGCAAGCCAGTCCTGAAGAAGTCGTACAGCATCCTGCAAGACGATTTCTTCAACTATATGCGCTCTGCCGGGTACACCGATGTGGAGCGCGGCGAACGTGGCAGCACCGAAGAACACCTGACTGTCACTCAGTTCAAAGTCCAGCGGGAGCAGGAGCGGCTGGACGCCCTGACCGCTCAAGCCAATCAGCAGGTACAATCGCTTGCTAAAACCAGTCAGACCCTCTCCCAAAAGGAGAAAGAACTTGCCTCCATTCAGAAAAAGACCACGCTCACGAAAGAAGCCCTCATTCATGCGCGTGATCTGGATTATATCGGCAAGCGCACCTTTCTCGGTAACTACTCGCTGACCGAAGAAGAATTTTCCAAGCTGAAAAAGCAAGCCGACCACGGCTATATGATGGACGTAGAGAACCGCCGCTTGAAAGAAGAACTTTCCACCGCCAAGAAGGAGGCCGTTCGTTGGAGTAACAAGTACCACGACCTGTGGTACGACGTGAAACCCTATCTGGATGCTCTCCACCGTGCTCCTGAACTGGTGCGCAGCTTTCTGGAAAAGATTCTTGCCCCCAAGCAGGAGCGCACCATGAATGTGCCGCAGCGAAACCACAAGCGTGGACAGAATATGGAACTTTGATTTTCGGAGGATACCATTTGAACAAAAAGAAGAAGTCGAACAAATCCGGCTACCCGGATGAAGCGATCAAGACCCTTGCGCGTTGCTTTTATCCCTCCATGGTTGAGTTTTTCAACAGTGAGGAAGGCCAGCGTGAATATGAGGAATGGCTGAAAGAGCAGAAAGCACTACAAGCCTTGCCTGTTGCAGCATAAAAACAGCAGGACGCTCCCGATGAAAGGAACGCCCTGCCTTACATAGATGTATCTCACCGAGGTGTGTCCAGTTGGGCACACCTCTTATTTTTTTGTCCTTAATCTTCTAACCCATGGCTCCCGGCTGCATTTTTCAAATATTCCTCTGGGTCACCGTTCAGAATCAAATCGGCGTAGCCCAGCGGGTCATTGTAGATGAGATAATCTAACTCTGCCCTCTGCGCCATAGTCACATCCAGCGCATCCTCGACCCCGGTGCAGTCAATATAGATCATTCTCCCATCCCGGAGCAGCAGCTCCACGCACCCGGTGTCCATGTTGAAATGGCAGGCTCTTGCATCGTACTTCATAATCATACCCTCCAAATCTTGTTATCAGCTTACGGTCTATGACAAGGTATCGGAGTTTTGCGCCGTCCACGGGAGCCTTCATTGCTGTACCCAAAGAAAACGAAAAATCCGAACCCTTCTCCAATCGGAAACAGGTTCGGATTTTTCTTGTTTGGTGGGCGCGGGTGGATTCGAACCACCGAAGCTGAAAAGCAGCAGATTTACAGTCTGTCCCCATTGGCCACTCGGGAACACGCCCAGATTCTGTTCACGTCCGTTGCCGGACGACTTGTTTATTTTATCAGACTGCGGGCGATTTGTCAACTACTTTTTTCGGATTTTTGCAGCTTTTCTGCGGAAACTGTCGGCAGGGTCAGTTTTGGGTCAGATGTTTCCGGCGCTCGTAATCCCGCAAGGCGGCAATGGCTTCGCCGGACATGGGGTAGAGGGCAATGAGATTGAATATGGTCATCAGGCCGATGCCCACGTCGCCCAGGTCCCACACCACGGTATAGGCCTCCAGGCCGCCCACCATCAGCATGACAAGGGCCAGCACCTTATAGGCTGTCTGCCAGCCCCAGCGGTCGCCAAAGAGGTACGCCACATTGGAGCGGGCATAGAACAGGATGCCGATGAAGGTGGAGAAACTGAACAGCGCCAGCGTGACGGCAATGAACACCACGCCAAAGCTGCCCAGATGGTACTGCGCCGCTGCCTGCAGCAGGTCCATGCCGGTCAGCCCAGTGGTGACATTTGCGGGAGCCAGCAGCATCATAAAGGCAGTGCAGCTGCAGATGACCACCGTGTCGATCAGGACACCCAGTGCCTGCACAAAGCCCATTTTCACGGGATCATCGCAGGAGGCAGCCGCTGCCGCACAGGGGGCCGAACCGCTGCCCGCTTCATTGGAGAACAGGCCGCGCTTGACACCGTTCATCAGCACCGCGCCAAAGCCGCCCGCGGCCACCTGCCGCAGGCCGAAGGCTTCCGAGAAGATGCAGCCCAGCACAGCGGGCAGCTGGCGGAAATTTACCGCAATGATGATGACCGTCATCACGAAATAGCAGACCGCCATGATCGGCACGATAACATCCAGGCTTTTCACGGTGGCATCTCTGCGCAGGACAATGACCGCCGAGAGCACCACCAGCACCACCGTGGTCACAATGGGCGGGATGGAGAACGCATTGGCAAAGGCAGAGCTGACCGAGTTGCTGATGACCTGGCTGATGCCGCACCAGCAGATGAGGCCCGAAATGGCAAACAGCACCGCGATGATAGAATGACGCAGCTTTTTGCCCCGCTTGCGCTCGGCCAGCACATGGATGTAGTAGGCCGGGCCGCCGCGCTGCCCGCCATAGAGCGGGTCGGGCTGCCGGTACTTCTGGGCCAGTGTGGATTCCACAAAGGAGGTGGAGGCCCCCAGCAGGGCCGTGACCCACATCCAGAACACCGCACCGGCACCACCGGCAGACACTGCCGCCACCACGCCCACCAGATTGCCCATGCCTACCCGGGTGGCCGTGGAGACGATGAGCGTCTGAAAAGAGGAAAGGCTGTCCATGCTCTGGTTCTTCTCGCAGACAGCGGCGATCATATCCCGGAACAGCCGCACGGGCAGCAGCCGGGTGCGCAGGGTGAAGAACACGCCCGCCGTGAGCAGCAGCACCGCCATCAGCGAAATGCCGATGCCGCCGCCCACCGGCAGGGTGAACAAATCACCCCAGAGCAAGTTGTATACCGTTTCGATCAAATGGGACATTCTGAGGAGCCTCCTGTTGTGTGATTACTTTATTATAATACAGCACTTCAGGTTTGTAAATCAGAAAATCCAAGCGCATGGAAAACAAAAAATCCGAACCCTTCTCTTTCGAGAAAAGGTTCGGATTTTCATCATTTGGTGCGAGTAGTGATACAGCATTTTTTGAAAACCATCGTAGTACAATTTGTTTTTGAGGTCATCGGATAGCAACTTGCTTGTATCGCACCCCGATGGGCGGCTGTATTGAAAAAACAGTTGCCTTTTATATACCACACAATCTAAAAATTATCAAGTACGCGCAGCGTTCACTTCTCCCATCACCGGGAGCAAATGGACGCTGCTTTTTTTGTTTGCAACGAAAGGAGGCATCCGTGAAATGGCAGTTTTTCGGGTAGAAAAGAACAGCGGCTACACGGTTATGTCGAATCACCACCTGCGGAACCGGGCCTTGTCCCTGAAAGCCAAGGGCTTACTCTCCCAAATGCTCTCCCTGCCGGAAGATTGGGACTACACCCTGCAAGGGCTGGCCCGTATCAACCGGGAAAGCATTGACGCGATACGGCAGGCCATCCGGGAACTGGAACAGGCAGGCTACATCCAGCGTTCCAGAGAACGGGACGAGAAAGGGCGGCTGCGCGGTGCAGACTATGTGATCTTCGAGCTGCCGCAGCCTGTTCCTGCATCGGTTTCACCTACATTGGAAAATCCAACGTTGGAGAATCCCACGCAGGAAAACCCTACGTTGGAAAATCCAATGCAATTAAATAAAGATAAACTAATTACAGAAAAACAAAAGAAAGAGGGATTAAATACCGATTCTATTCCTATCCATTCCCCAAACCCCTTGCCTTTGGACGAGGACGAGACAGCGGCATCGCTGCCGGAACGGACAGGAAGCCGAAAGGAAGCGGCCTATCAAATCTACCGGGACCTGATTTTGGAGAACATCGAGTATGACACCCTCATCCAGAATCCCCGGATAGACCGGGAGCAGCTGGACGAGATCGTGGACATCCTGCTGGAAACGGTCTGCACTTCCCGCAAGTCCATCCGGGTGGCCGGGGACGATTACCCGGCAGAGCTGGTCAAGGCCAAGTTCCTGAAACTGGACAGCCATCACATCGAGTTCGTCATGGACTGCCTGCGGGATAACACCACCAAAGTCCGCAACATCAAGCAATACCTGCGGGCCATGCTTTTTAACGCGCCCAGCACCATCAACAGCTACTATGCGTCCCTTGTGGCGCACGATATGGCGCAGCCTGATTGGGGCTGCCCGCCCAACAACTGACCGAAAGGAGCGTCCACCCATGAGAACCCTTTACCTGCGGCGGCTGGTGGTTCCACCCTAGCTGCCGCTCTGAATTTTCTGCAACAAGGAGGGATTCATATTGCAGGAAGAAGTCACCCAGAAAACCATTGCCCTGTCCATGAAAACAGGCAAACTCACCGCCCAAGCGTTGCAAGCTGCGCTGAAAAAATATTTGCAGCACCGGGCCAAGGGGCCAAAGCTGCACCACGGCAAGCAAAGCCTGAAACAGCTGAAAGCCCACGGCGCGGCTCTGACCAATATTGAAGTCACGGAGGCGAACATCGGGGCGTTCAAGCCCTGCGCCAAAAAGTACGGCGTGGACTTCACCTTACGCAAGGACAAGACCACCCAGCCGCCCCACTACATCGTGATCTTCAAGGCCAAGGATGCGGACAATTTGGAACAGGCGTTCCGGGAGTTCACCGCCAAAACGCTCTCCAAGGAGCAGCGGCCCTCTATCCGCAAGGTGCTGGCAGCAGCCAAGCAGAAAGCCGCCCAGCAGCCAAAACGCGCCAAAGAAAAAATCAAGCAAAGGGGGCTGGAACGATGAAGCCTGAACTAAAAAAGCTGCTGTTGCTGAATCTGCCGTATCTGCTGTTCGTGTACCTGTTCGCCAAATGCGGGCAGGCGTACCGTCTGGCTGCGGGCGCGGATGCTTCGTCCAAGCTGCTGCACCTAACGAGCGGCATCTCCGCCGCCTTTGCAAACCCGCTGCCCAGCCTGCATCCGTTTGACCTGTGCGTGGGCGTTACCGGGGCGGTGGCTGTCCGGCTCATTGTGTACAGCAAAGGCAAGAATGCCAAGAAGTACCGCAAGGGTGAAGAATACGGCTCTGCCCGGTGGGGCACCGCCAAAGACATTGCCCCGTACATCGACCCCAAGTTTGAAAACAACATCCTGCTGACCCAGACTGAACGCCTGACCATGACCGGGCGGCCCAAAGACCCCAAGACGGCCCGGAACAAAAATGTGCTTGTGATCGGCGGCTCCGGCAGCGGCAAGACACGCTTCTATGTGAAGCCCAACCTCATGCAATGCTTTCCCACTTCTGACTATCCTACCTCATTCGTGGTCACAGACCCGAAAGGCACACTGGTTCTGGAAACGGGCCAAATGTTCCAGCGGGCAGGCTACCGGGTGAAAATTCTGAACACGATAAACTTTTCCAAGTCCATGAAGTACAACCCCTTTGTCTACATCCACTCGGAAAAAGACGTGCTGAAGCTGGTGAATACCCTTATCGCTAACACCAAGGGCGAGGGTGAGAAATCAGCAGAAGATTTTTGGGTGAGTGCGACACGTTCACAGGCGGTAAAAAGTCTGTGCACAGTGTTGGTTTATTAAATAATAACCAGTCTGTGAACTGGTAATCCGATAGATGGAATGATGGGGTAACGCCCTGAAACGTCTATCCTTGACGGACTTGCGTCAGCTGTAATGGCTGGGGTGAGAAGCTCCGTGACAACGACCGAGAGTAGTCGTAGGAATCTGCCAAAAGATTCTCGAAAATGCCCCAGAGGTGGGGTGCGCTACCTATAGGTCAAGGATCTATAAAATATCTATGGTTAGAATGTTTACTTTGGCGAGTAAACTGACGAAAACTGCGAATGTACGGTTCTAAAAGAAGACCATATAGAAATGTATGGGTGCGTTAAAGCGCAGTCAGTGTGGTTAAGTAGAAATTTGCCCTACGAACAACCATGTTGTGTTACAGGCACATCCGAGCTGACAGGACTATAGCAGAGACCTAACGGTATATGTACAGATAGGATTATCGGAACGTGGAAAGGTATCAGATTCCATTATGGGATAGCCTGACGAAGAAAATAAGCAGGCGAACTGGTGCTGAAAAGCCGTGATCGAACCTATGATGAGTTCTGCGAAAAAGAAGAACTCGGAGGAATGGTCACAAGTCGGTTGAAATAAACAGGCATTATTCAGTCCTATGATAAGGATTACGAGTAAGACCAAAAGGGTCACTTTCGATGGGAGGTGATGCCTTATGCCAAAGAAAAGTAAAACATTATGTGTAGATGACCTGCGTCACGCAGAGTATTACGGAATGCAAAGTACTTTTGATGAACTATATCAAAAAAGTCAGAACGGTGAAGTATTCGAGAATCTTATGGATTTAATACTGAGCAGGGATAACATTTTACTTGCGTACCGAAATATTAAAGCAAACAAAGGCAGCTACACGGCAGGCACAGACAAAAAGAACATCACAGACATTGGGAGTCTAAATCCTGATGATGTGATAAAAAGAGTGAGATTTATTGTCACGGGAAGCAAGCACGGCTACAGACCTAAGCCTGTTAGACGGAAAGATATCCCGAAACCAAATGGAAAAACACGTCCGCTGGGAATCCCATGTATATGGGATAGGTTGATACAGCAATGTATCAAGCAGATCATGGAACCAATCTGCGAAGCAAAGTTCAGCAATAACAGTTATGGATTCCGTCCGAACAGATCTGTTGAACATGCCATTAACAGAACCTACACCATGCTTCAAATGATGAACCTGCATTATGTAATCGAGTTTGATATTAAAGGATTTTTCGATAACGTAAATCATAGCAAGTTAATCAGACAGATATGGTCGTTGGGTATCCATGATAAAACTTTGATTTTTATTATCAAGCGGATACTGACAGCTCCAATTAAACTGCCCGACAATACAACAGTATTGCCTGACAAGGGTACACCACAAGGAGGAATCATTTCACCATTACTGGCAAACATCGTTCTGAATGAATTGGATTGGTGGGTAGCTAGTCAATGGGAGGAAAATCCGATTGCTACAAGCAGAGGGCGAGAAAGAATAATCGGAAAGACTAAGGTTTTTGATAAAAGCCATGGTTATAGGATTATGAAAAACACAGAAATGAAAGAAATGCATATCATTCGGTATGCGGATGATTTCCGGATTTTCTGTAGAACGAAAGAGGATGCAGTCAGGACAAAAGAAGCGGTTGCGGCGTGGATTGAAGAGAGGTTGAAATTAGAGGTGTCCCCAGAGAAAACAAGGATCGTGAACACCAGAAAACGGTGGTCAGAATTTCTTGGATTCAAAATAAGGGTAAGGCTGAAGCATCATAAATATGTGGTGCAGTCGGCAATCTGTGACAAAAAGGTTGAAATTGAAAAAGCAAAGCTAGTGGAGCAAGCGAAAAATATTGCAAAACCCAGAGAGAAAAAAAGCTGTTTATCAGAAATCCAGCTATATAACTCTATGGTGTTAGGCATACAGAATTATTATCAGCTTGCCACCTGCATCAGTATTGATTGCAGAGAATTCCATAGGCGAGTAATGACAGTTTTGACAAACAGGTTAAATACGGAAACAGGAAGTATGCTAAAACGTGAAGGTGGAACTATCACCCAAGCAGAAAAGGAAAGATTCGGACAGTCAAAAATGATTCGATATGTTTCGGGAATTGACCAGATGATCTATCCGATTGCATTCATCAAAAACAAAGTACCAATGGCGAAGCGGTCAATCGTTTGTAGTTATACAAAAGAAGGTCGTTCTGCAATCCATACAGAACTTAATCTTAATCAATATGTTCTGAAAGGACTGAGAGAAGATATATCGGTTGGTCACAGCACAGAATACCATGACAGTAAAATATCTTTATTTTCTGCTCAAAAGGGAAAATGTGCAGTCAGTGGAGAAGAATTCGTAAATGCGGAACATGTAGCTGTATGGCTCAAAGTACCAGGACCACTTGGTGGATTTGAAAGATACAAAAACATGGTTCTGATTCATAAGAAATATCTGGTTCTGTTACAAGAACTGCCCCAAACGGCAATGAAAGACCTGATAAAAACACTCAATGTCACGAAAAAGATGCTCACGAAAATCAATAGTCTGCGAGAGCAGGCGAACCTGTCAGCAATAATATAAAACTTAAATTTGGTGACTGATTAAATGACCTGCGAAAGCAATCGATGGAGCGCCGGATGCGGTGAAAGTCGCATGTCCGGTGTGAAGTGGGGGAAAAGGTGGAGATAATATCAAAACCTTACCTATCACTATAGTCGGAACGGCTGTTCTACACGGCTCTGATTGGCTACATCTGGTACGAGGCCCCGGCAGAGGAAATGAACTTCACCACCCTGCTGGAAATGATAAATGCCAGTGAAGCCCGCGAGGATGACCCGGACTTTCAAAGCCCGGTGGACCTCATGTTTGAGCGGCTGGAACAGAAAGACCCGGACCACTTCGCTGTCCGGCAGTACAAAAAGTTCTTGCTGTCGGCGGGCAAGACCCGTTCCTCCATCCTGATAAGCTGCGGTGCCCGTTTAGCCCCGTTTGACATCCGGGAAGTGCGTGAACTGATGGAGGACGATGAAATGGAGCTGGACACCATCGGGGATGAAAAGACGGTATTGTTCCTGATTATGAGTGACACGGACACCACCTTCAACTTCATTCTTGCCATGCTTCAAAGCCAGCTTATCAACCTGCTGTGTGACCGTGCGGATGATAAATACGGTGGCCGACTGCCTGTCCATGTACGGCTGATTCTGGACGAGTTCGCCAACATTGGACAGATTCCCAACTTCGACAAGCTGATCGCCACCATCCGCAGCCGGGAAATCTCGGCATCCATCATTTTGCAGAGCCAGTCGCAGTTAAAAGCCATCTACAAGGATGCGGCCGAAATCATTTCGGACAACTGCGATTCTGTTCTCTTTTTGAGTGGGCGGGGCAAAAATGCCAAAGAGATCTCCGATGCGCTGGGGAAAGAGACCATCGACAGTTTCAACACCAGCGAGAACCGGGGTTCTCAAACCTCCCACGGACTGAACTATCAAAAATTAGGAAAGGCGTTGATGTCAGAGGACGAAATCGCAATCATGGACGGCGGCAAATGTATTTTGCAGCTGCGGGGCGTGAGGCCGTTTTTCTCGGAGAAGTTCGACATCACCAAGCACCCACACTACAAGTACCTTGCGGACGCGGACAAAAAGAACACCTTTGATGTGGACAGGTTCTTATCCACCCTGCGCCGGAAGCGGCAGCAGGTGGTCGCACAGGACGAAAGTTTTGACCTGTACGAAATTGACCTGTCGGATGAAAAAGCAGCCGAATAATTTTTATTTTTGAGTGCCGCAGAACAAGTGGCAGAAAGTGAGGACCTTATGGAATTTTTCAACAGCGCAGTCGATACTTTGCAGACCATCGTGGTCGGTCTGGGCGGTGCCCTGTGTGTCTGGGGCGGCATCAACCTGTTGGAGGGTTATGGACAGGATAACCCCGGCAGCAATGCTCATGTACGGTAAAGAAGCAAGCAACCGAAAACAATAGATAGACCGCCAGCACTACACTATTCCGAACCAAAGACCAAAAGATAAGCATTTTGAGAAAATCTAAACTTTTGGATTTTCCTACAATGCCGACTACGGCGGAATCCCTCCCACTCCTTATATATTTCTTTCTGTATACATTGAATTTGTATTTAGTAAAATGCAGACAACACCACGGATCGGCTTTTGGCTGGACAATTCCAACCAAACACCGCAGCAGACAGTAGAAACCATTCTGAACGTTAGGAAGCCGGTATGATTGTTACATATAAGGGGAAGAAAAATTTCTTTTAGATACTTGTTTTCCTAAAACTGATGTGATATAATAATTCCATTCCAGAAAAGGAGTAAAAAATATGCGGCAAGGTATTCTTAAATAAAACTATAATCAAATAGTGGGAACAAAGGATTATGATAGTCCCTTTTGTAGGGGCTTAGTTTTTTGTACCCAATTTAAGAATACTTTTGCCTTATCAATTTTGACATATCCCCAAAAACAGCACTCACAAACAGGTGTATGCTGTATATGTGTGTGTCCGCAAATTATCATCCCCAGTGGTAAAAGTATTTTACTGCTGGGGATTTTTATGCCCTTCGGGGCAGTAAAGGGAGGACAATCACATGAAAATAATCAATATTGGAATTCTTGCCCATGTAGACGCTGGAAAGACGACCTTGACGGAGAGCCTGCTATATGCCAGCGGAGCCATTTCAGAACCGGGGAGCGTCGAAAAAGGGACAACGAGGACGGACACCATGTTTTTGGAGCGGCAGCGTGGGATTACCATTCAAGCGGCAGTCACTTCCTTCCAGTGGCACAGATGTAAAGTCAACATTGTGGATACGCCCGGCCACATGGATTTTTTGGCGGAGGTGTACCGCTCTTTGGCTGTTTTAGATGGGGCCATCTTGGTGATCTCCGCTAAAGATGGCGTGCAGGCCCAGACCCGTATTCTGTTCCATGCCCTGCGGAAAATGAACATTCCCACCGTTATCTTTATCAACAAGATCGACCAGGCTGGCGTTGATTTGCAGAGCGTGGTTCAGTCTGTTCGGGATAAGCTCTCCGCCGATATTATCATCAAGCAGACGGTGTCGCTGTCCCCGGAAATAGTCCTGGAGGAAAATACCGACATAGAAGCATGGGATGCGGTCATCGAAAATAACGATAAATTATTGGAAAAGTATATCGCAGGAGAACCAATCAGCCGGGAAAACTTGTGCGGGAGGAACAGCGGCGGGTTCAAGACGCCCCCTGTTCCCGGTCTATTATGGCAGCGCCAAAAGGGCCTTGGCATTCAACCGTTGATGGATGCGGTGACAGGGCTGTTCCAACCGATTGGGGAACAGGAGCGCCGCCCTATGCGGCAGCGTTTTCAAGGTTGAGTACACCGATTGCGGCCAGCGGCGTGTCTATCTACGGCTATACAGCGGAACGCTGCGCCTGCGGGATACGGTGGCCCTGGCCGGGAGAGAAAAGCTGAAAATCACAGAGATGCGTATTCCATCCAAAGGGGAAATTGTTCGGACAGACACCGCTTATCCGGGTGAAATTGTTATCCTTCCCAGCGACAGCGTGAGGTTAAACGATGTATTAGGGGACCCAACCCGGCTCCCTCGTAAAAGGTGGCGTGAGGACCCCCTCCCCATGCTGCGGACGTCGATTGCGCCGAAAACGGCAGCGCAAAGAGAACGGCTGCTGGACGCTCTTACGCAACTTGCGGATACTGACCCGCTTTTGCGCTGCGAGGTGGATTCCATCACCCATGAGATCATTCTTTCTTTTTTGGGCCGGGTGCAGTTGGAGGTTGTTTCCGCTTTGCTGTCGGAAAAATACAAGCTTGAAACAGTGGTAAAGGAACCCACCGTCATTTATATGGAGCGGCCGCTCAAAGCAGCCAGCCACACCATCCATATCGAGGTGCCGCCCAACCCGTTTTGGGCATCCATCGGACTGTCTGTTACACCACTCCCGCTTGGCTCCGGTGTACAATACGAGAGCCGGGTTTCGCTGGGATACTTGAACCAGAGTTTTCAAAACGCTGTCAGGGATGGTATCCGTTACGGGCTGGAGCAGGGCTTGTTCGGCTGGAACGTAACGGACTGTAAGATTTGCTTTGAATACGGGCTTTATTACAGTCCGGTCAGCACGCCGGCGGACTTCCGCTCATTGGCCCCGATTGTATTGGAACAGGCATTGAAGGAATCAGGGACGCAACTGCTGGAACCTTTATCTCCTTCACCCTCTATGCGCCCGGAATACCTTCCAGGGCTTATCATGATGCACCGAAATACTGTGCCACCATCGAAACGGCCCAGGTAAAAGGATGAAGTTGTCTTTACTGGCGAGATTCCCGCCCGCTGTATACAGGCATACCGTACTGATCTGGCCTTTACACCAACGGGCGGAGCGTATGCCTTACAGAGCTGAAAGGATATCAGGCCGCTGTCGGTCAGCCGGTCATCCAGCCCCGCCGTCCAAACAGCCGCCTGGACAAGGTGCGCCATATGTTTCAGAAGGTAATGTAAAGATACATAATCGTCAAGACGGCAACAATCAGAAGTTATGGAGGGTAACAATGGAATATAGTGACGAACCACCGGACAAGTCATAAAAACTGAATACCAGCCGCCACCGACGCGCCAGCGAAAGCAGTAAGTCTTGAAAAGATTTACTGCTTTTTGTTGTCCAGCTCCGCTCCCGGCCATTTTGCCCCCTGCCGGTTGTAGTAGTAAGCGAGGAGGGAATTTTTCTGCCCTGGTGTTTGGCATTTGGAGCATTTACCCGTAGTAGAGGGCAAAGAGAAAGGATTTCTCCAACACCGGGTAGAAACCACTGCGTCCGGTGTCATTTTAGCGAAAGCGGGCAGGAATGCCCTTTACAGGATTAGTAGTAGCAGAAAAAGAGAAACAAACTTTTGTGGTTGCAGTTTTCCAAAAAAGTGGCGGACGGAAGTGAGAGAAAGTTTGCAGTCACGGAGAGCAAGTTTCTACCACGGTGCCAAAATCCGCAATTCTGCGGTTTTGCCCCTCGCGGGAAACTTGTTGGGGAGTGCCTTCCCCAAACCCTGCTTTGCGGCTTGCGCCGCTTATCCCCGCCGCGCTCATGCGGCAAGAAAGGAGGTCACGACCATGCGAAAGAAATACAACACACCCCACCGCAGCCGCGTTGTGAAACCCGGCTGTCCGAAGATGAATACGCCGACTTCACAGCGCGGCTTGCGCCCTATGGTATCAGCCAGTCAGATTTCTCCGGCAGGCGATACGGCGCACCACCATACGCCCCGTTATCCATGTGTCGGCGGTCAATGACGAACTGCTCTCCGCTGTCGGGAAGTTGGCCGCCGAGTACGGCAGGATCGGCGGCAACCTCAATCAGATAGCCCGGTATCTGAACGAGTACGGCGCACCCTACCATGCGCTGTCCGGCGAGGTACGCGCCGCCATAGCCGACCTTGCCGCCCTCAAGTATGAAGTCTTACAGAAAGTAGGTGACGCGGTTGGCAACACTCAAGCATATCAACTCTAAAACGCCGACTACGGAGCCGCCGAACAATACCTGCTGTTTGAGCATGACGAGTTTACCATGAAGCCCGTCCTTGATGAAACCGGCAGGCTTATCCCCCGCGAGGACTACCGGCTGTCCACGCTGAACTGCGGCGGGGAAGATTTTGCCGTGGCCTGTATGCGGGCAAATCTCCGCTATGGGAAGAACCAGCGGCGGGAAGATGTGAAAAGCCACCACTATATCATCAGCTTTGACCCACGGGACGGGCCGGACAACGGCTTGACCGTAGACCGGGCGCAGGAATTGGGCGAGAAGTTTTGCGCCGAGCATTTCCCCGGCCACCAAGCCCTTGTATGCACCCACCCGGACGGCCATAACCACAGCGGCAACATTCATGTGCATATCGTCATTAACAGCCTGCGGATTGAGGAAGTGCCGTTCCTGCCCTACATGGACAGGCCAGCCGATACAAAGGCCGGTTGCAAGCACCGCTGTACCGACGCTGCCTTGCGCTACTTCAAATCCGAAGTCATGGAGATGTGCCACCGGGAGGGGCTTTACCAAATCGACCTCTTGAACGGCAGCAAGAACCGCGTCACAGACCGGGAGTATTGGGCGCAGAAAAAGGGACAGGCCGCGCTGGACAAGCAGAACGCCCCCATGATTGCAGGCGGTATCACGCCCCGGCAGACCAAGTTTGAAACGAACAAGGAGAAGCTGCGGCAGACCATACGGAAAGCCCTTGCCACCGCCGCCAGCTTTGACGAATTTTCTCTGCTGCTGCGGGAGGGCGTGACCGTCAAGGAGAGCCGGGGCGGCTTTCCCACCTCACGCCGGACAGGACGAAGCCCATTACCGCCCGGAAGCTGGGCGACGACTTTGACCGCGCCGCTGTCCTTGCCGTTTTGGAGCAGAACGCCGCCAGAGCCACAGAAAGGCCGCAGCCATACCCGAATACCCCGGCATGGGAAAACCGGCATACAGCCCACAAAGCCCACAAACCGCCCGAAACAGGACGGTGTGCAGCGGCTTGTGGACATTGAGCAGAAATGGCCGAGGGCAAAGGCCGGGGCTATGAACGCTGGGCGACCATGCACAACCTCAAACAAATGGCCGCGACGCTGAATGTGTATCAGGAATACGGCTTTACTTCCCGGAGCAGTTAGAAGCCGCCGTTGATACCGCCTATCAGGAAATGCGCCAGACCAGCGGCGAACTGAAAGCACTGGAAACGAAGCTGCAAGGGAAAAAGGAGTTACAGCGACAGGTACTTGCCTACGCCAAGACCAAGCCCGCCCGCGACGGGCTGAAAGCGCAGAAATCCGAGAAAGCCCGCGCCGCACACCGGCAGGCATACGAGAGCGATTTTATCATAGCCGAAGCCGCCGCCCGGTATTTCAAGGCGCATGGCATTACCAAGCTGCCCGCCCGGAAAGCGTTGCAGGCCGAGATCGAGCAGCTTATCTCCGAGAAAGACGGCCTGTATAACACCTACCACGAACAGAAACAGCGGTTCAAGGAGTTGCAGACCGTCAAGCGGAACATCGACCAGATTTTGCGCCGGGAGGAACCCCACCGCAGAAAGGAGCAGAGCCATGAGCGATAAGTTACCGAGAATGGACTACCGCCAACACCGGCGGGCGCGGCGGCTGGTGCATGAGTGCTGTAACTATGACGGGGGGAACTGCCTGCTGTTAGATGACGGGGAGCCTTGCGTGTGCGTCCAGAGCATTTCCCTTTCTCTCATGTGCCGCTGGTTCCGTGTGGCTGTCCTGCCCCTTGACGGGGAGCTGGCCGCAGCCCTTTTGTACCGGGGGAGTCGGAAACGGTGTGCGGTCTGCGGCGCGGCATTTGTCCCCAAATCCAACCGGGGAAAATACTGCCGCCGACTGCGCCGGACGCATGAAGAAACTCAAAGCCGCCGAGAGGAAGCGGAAACAAAGGCAGAGATGTCACGCTTTAGAACCTTTCAAACCCGCATAAATCAAGGCTTTTTTCGTGGGTGTCAAAGGGTGTGCGATACATTTATCCTTTTCCCCCGGAAACGGCGTCCTAAAGCGTGACAAAACCCAAAAATCAACCCGAACACAGGGAGGTGATACTATCGCTGATTATATCATGGCAGACACGCCGCTGCCTATCTATCTGCCCTACCCCCGTTTCCTGCTGAAAATGGAGATTTCCCAGACCGCCAAGCTGCTGTATTCGCTGCTGTTAGACCGTTCCACACTTTCCCAGAAGAACAAGTGGCAGGACGACGAGGGCAGGATATATATTATCTATCCAATCGCGGAGATAGCCGAAATACTGGATAAAGGCAGCACCACCATAAAGGGGGCGCTTAATGAACTGGACACGGCGGGCTGCTGGAACGGGAACGGGCGGCTTCTCCGCACCGAACCGGCTTTATGTCAAAGTGCCGCGAGTGCCACAAGTACAGTTTTCCGACCAACTGATGGCCGGAAATCCGACCCTCATAGAGCCGGAAAACCGTCCTACTGATGGTCAGAAAACCGACCTTATGATGGTCGGAAAACCGTCCCCTAACCAAACTACTATAAACAACCTTACAGAGAGCCAAACAAAGGAGTGAGGGGAGCCGCCCGCGCCTATGGCCGATACCAGAATATTTTCTGTCGCAGACCGAATACGACGAGTTGCAGGCAGAGTACCCCGACAGGCTGGAACGGTTCATCGAGGAAATGAGCCGCTACCTTGCTGCCAGCGGGAAAGCCTACCAGAATTATGCCGCCGCCTTGCACAGATGGGCGGCCAATGACAAAAAGGGAGCCGTAAAACAGGGCATCCCCGACTATACCTGTATGGAGGGAGAAAGCTTATGACAAGTGAAATCAAAGATATTTTGGAGAACATGACAACCGCCGCCCGGAGATGGAGGACTATATCGGCGAGGACGGACTGCTTTACTGCGGAAAGTGCCATACGCCGAAAGAAGCCTACTTCCCGGAGGGTAAGGAGCTGTTTGGCCGTGACCGCCACCCGGCAGAGTGCGACTGCCAGAGAGCCGCCCGTGAGCAGCGGCAGGCCGCCGAGGAACACCGCCGCCATGTGGAAGCCGTGGAAAATCTGAAACAGAGGGCTTTTGCCGACTCAGCCATGCAGCAATGGACATTCGAGAACGACAACGGCAGAAACCCGCAGACCGGGATTGCCCGGCGGTATGCGGAGCATTGGGAAGAAATGCAGGCCGAAAACATCGGCTGCCTGTTCTGGGGAACGTCGGCAACGGAAAAGCTACCTTGCGGGCTGTATCGCAAACGCCCTCATGGAGAAAGAAGTCCCCGTATATATGACGAACTTCGCCGTTATCCTGGGCGACCTCTCTCCCGGCTTTACAGGCCGGAATGAGTATATTTCCCGCCTTTGCCGCTATCCGCTGCTTATCATTGACGACTTCGGCATGGAGCGTGGCACCGACTATGGACTGGAACAGGTATTCCATGTGATTGATACCCGATACCGCAGCAACAAGCCGCTGATCGCCACCACCAACCGCCCGCTGGACGAGTTGAAAAAGCCGACAGACACGGCCCATTCCCGGATTTATGACCGACTGCTGTCCATGTGCGTCCCGATACGCTTTACTGGCGTCAACTTCCGGCAGGAAACCGCAAAGCGGAAAATGGAAACCATGAAGAAACTGCTGGCTGAATGAAAGGAGTATTGCCTATGGAGAATATCAAGCAGCACGACCACCGTACCACCCGCCGCCCCGACTGCGTGACGGAAATCCGCATGGGGAATACCGGTCTTGTCGTGTCCGGCTTTTTCAAGAAAGACACCACCAGCACCGCCGCCGACAAGATGGCGAGGGTACTGGAAGCGGAAGCCGCTGCTACACAAAAAAAGGCGATTTGACAAGCTGTAAAGAAGCAGATTTATCACTTTTACCGCTGTACAGCCGCCCCTGTTCCGTGGTACAATGAAACCACGGAATAGTGGGGCTGGCTGTCGGAAACGGAGGATTTTATGTTAAGACAAGCCACCCAAAACCTCATTACCGCCCTTTATCCGAGATTGTCCCATGAGGACGAATTGCAAGGCGAGAGCAATTCCATTTCCAACCAGAAACGGATTTTGGAAGCCTACGCCAAGCAGAACGGCTTTACCAATCTGCGCTGGTACACCGACGACGGCTACTCAGGTGCGAACTTCCAGCGGCCCGGATTTCAAGCCATGCTTGCAGACATTGAAGCCGGGAAAGTCGGCACCGTCATAGTCAAGGACATGAGCAGGCTGGGGCGTAATTACTTGCAGGTGGGATTTTACACGGAAATGCTGTTCCCTCAAAAGGGCGTGCGTTTTATCGCTGTCAATGACAACGTGGACAGCGCAAACGGCGGCATGGACAATGATTTTACCCCTCTGCGGAACTTATTTAACGAATGGCTGGTGAGAGATACGAGCAAGAAAATCAAGGCAGTAAAGAAAGCAAAAGGCATGAGCGGCAAGCCTGTAACCAGCAAGCCAGTCTATGGCTATCCATGGACAAGGACGAGAACTATATCGTTGACGAGGAAGCCGCCCGGTTGTCCGGCAGATTTACCAGCTTTGCCTTGCGGGAAATGGCCCGACCAAGATTGCCCGTATGCTGACGGAGCAGCAAATCCACGCCGGGGACGCTGGAATACCGCAGGACGGGCAGCACCCGACGCTACCACCCCGGCTATGAGTGCAAGTGGGCGACAAACACCGTCGTCCATCTGCTGGAAAACCGGGAGTACACTGGCTGTCTGGTAAACTTCAAGACGGAGAAGCCCTCTTACAAGGTCAAGCACAGCGTTGAGAACCCCATCGAGAAGCAGGCTATCTTCCCAAATCACCATGAGCCGATTATCGACACGGAAACATGGGAGCGTGTGCAGGAGTTACGCAAGCAGCGAAAACGCCCGAACCGCTATGATGAAGTGGGGCTGTTCTCTGGTATGCTGTTCTGCGCCGACTGCGGCCATGTGCTGTATCAGCAGCGGTATCAGAACAAGAACCGCAAGCAGGACTGTTATATCTGCGGCAGCTACAAGAAGCGTACCCGTGACTGTACGGCACACTTTATCCGCACCGACCTTTTGACGGCGGGCGTGCTTTCCAATCTCCGGCAAGTGACGGAATACGCCGCCAGGCATGAGAGCCGCTTTGTAAAGCTGCTCATCCAGCAGAACGAAATCGGCGGCAAGAGAAAGACCGCCGCAGCCACGAAGCAGCTTGAACAGGCCCAGACACGCATTGCCGAAGTGAACCGCATTATCAAGCGGCTGTATGAGGACAATGTAAGCGGCAAAATCAGCGACGAGCGTTTCATGGAGCTGTCGGCGGACTATGAGCAGGAGCAGCGGGAACTGAAAGACCGGGCTGCCGCTTTGCAGGAGGAACTTTCCAAGTCGCAGGCCGCCACCGTCAACGCCGAGAAATTCATGGGGATTGTGAGAAAGCACCTTGCTTTTGAAGAATTGACCCCCACCCTCTTGCGGGAAATGATTGAGAAAATCGTCGTGCATGAGTGCAGCTATGACGAGAACGGCACCCGCAGGCAGGACATTGAGATTTATTACAGCTTTGTCGGCAAGATAGACTTGCCGGAAGCCTAACGCCTGACCTATCCGACACAGCCCTAAGTGCCGGATAGGAACGGCAAAATTTTTTACACTTCTATTACTTCTTTATCGCACATTAGCAAAGAGCCAGGGCGTGAAGCAGCTGGTCGCGGGCGGCGGCGTTGCCCTGATCGGCGTGACCCTTGTCCCGCTGCTGTCCGGGCTGCTGGGCTAAGTCCTGCATCGCTGCCCACAATTTTCCGAACAACTAACACTTAAAATCCTACTCCGCTCTCCCCTCACATGGGAGGGCGCGGGAAAGGAGGTATCTTTGCTTGATTAGTGAGATCATCGAGAAATGGATAAAAGGCATTTTGATAGATGGCATCACGGGCAACCTCTCCGGCCTGTTCGATAACGTGAACGCCAAGGTGGGCGAAATCGCTTCCGACGTTGGCTCCACTCCGCAGGCATGGAACAGCGGTATTTTCAATATGCTGCGCAGCTTTCCGAAACGGTGGTGCTGCCCATTGCAGCGGCCATCCTTGCCCTTGTGATGTGCCATGAGCTTATCCAGATGATTACCGAAAAGAACAATATGCACGACTTCGACACCTCCATGTTCTTCCGCTGGATTTTCAAGTCTGCCTTTGCCATCCTCATTGTCAGCAATACATGGAATATCGTCATGGGCGTGTTCGATGCCACCCAGAGCGTTGTCAACCAAAGTTCCGGCGTTATCATCGGTGAAACATCCATCCACTTTGACCGCCTGATACCCGGACTGGAATTTCAACTGGAAAGCATGACCATCGGCAGTCTGCTCAGCCTGTGGTTCCAGACCCTTGTGGTGGGCCTGACCATGAACATCCTGTCTATCTGCATTTTCCTTGTAACCTATGGCCGTATGATTGAAATTTATGTGGTCACGGCGTTAGGCCCATCCCGCTGGCGACCATGGGCAGCAGCGAGTGGCGCAGCACCGGGCAGAACTATTTGAAATCTTTGCTGGCGTTGGGTTTCAAGCGTTCCTGATTATGATTGTCGTGGGCATTTACGCGGTGCTGATACGCAACATTTCAGGCGCAGCGGACATTGCCGGGGCCATCTGGGGCTGCATGGGCTATACTGTGCTGCTCTGTTTCTGTCTATTCAAGACCGGTAGCATCAGCAAGTCGGTGTTTGGGCCCACTAAGGCCGAGAAAGGAAAACGTATGGCGTATGTAACCGTTCCCAAAGATTTGACCCATGTAAAATCCAAAGTCTTATTCGGGCTGACCAAGCGGCAGCTGGTCTGCTTCGGCGGCGCGCTCCTCACGGGCGGGCCGCTTTATTTTTTGACCCGGGACTATCTTTCCAACAGTGCAGCGGCCCTGCTGATGATTTTTGCCATGCTGCCGGGGCTGCTGTTCGCTCTGTTCGAGCGGCACGGCCAGCCCCTTGAAGTGGTGATTCAGCAAATGATTCAGTGCTGCTTTATTCGTCCCAAGGAAAGGCCCTATCAGACCAACAATGCTTACGCCGCCCTTGTGCGGCAATACCAAATGGAACAGGAGGTAAAGGCCATTGTCCAGAAAAACGATACCCGCGAAACCGAAAAGCCCAAAAAGCTCACCCGCGCCCAGAAAAAAGAAATTGATGCCGTTCTCCGCAAGTACAAGGGTGACGGCAAGCCCCGCACGGCACAGGCCACCATCCCGTATGAGGCCATCTACCCGGACGGTGTGTGCCGCATTGACCGACGCACATTCTCCAAGTGCATTGCCTTTGAGGACATCAGCTATCAGCTGGCCCAGCCGGAAACAAGAACCGCCATCTTTGAACACCTGTGCGACCTGTACAACTATGTGGATGCTTCCATCCATGTGCAGCTTTCGTTTTTGAATCGCAAGGTTGACCCGGTGCAGTACGCAAAAAGTTTTGAGATCGCACCGCAGGGGGATGATTTCGACGACATCCGCGCCGAGTACACCGCCATCCTGCAAAAACAGCTTGCCAGCGGCAACAACGGCATTGTCAAAACCAAGTACCTGACCTTCACCATCGAGGCAGACAATCTAAAAACCGCACGGGCGCGGCTGACCCGCATTGGTCTTGACCTGCTGGGCTATTTCAAGACCATGGGCTGCGTGGCGCACGTCATGGACGGGCAGGAGCGTTTGGAGGTTCTGCACGGCATCTTCCACCCGGACGGCGAACCGTTCCGTTTTGACTGGGACTGGCTGGCACCCTCCGGCCTGTCTACCAAGGATTTTGTGGCCCCGTCCTCCCTCTGTTTCGGTACGGCCAAAACCTTTGGTTTGGGCGGCAAGTATGGAGCGGTGAGTTTTTTACAAATCCTTGCGCCGGAACTTTCGGACGAAATGCTGGCCGACTTCCTCAAAACGGAAAGCGGTATTCTCGTCAATCTCCATGTGCAGGCCATCGACCAGACCGAGGCCATCAAAACCATCAAACGAAAAATCACAGACCTTGATGCTATGAAGATTCAGGAACAGAAAAAGGCTGTCCGTTCCGGGTACGACATGGATATCCTCCCCAGCGACCTTGCCACCTACGGCGAGGATGCCAAAAAGCTGCTGAATAAATTGCAGACCCGGAACGAGCGGCTTTTCATGCTGACCTTTCTGGTGCTGAACGTGGCCGACACCAAGCAAAAGCTGGGAAACGATGTGTTCCAAGCCGCAGGTGTGGCCCAGAAGTACAACTGCTCTCTTGTCCGGCTGGACTACCAGCAGGAGCAGGGCCTTGCGTCCAGCCTTCCGCTGGGTATCAACCAAATAAAGATTCAGCGCAGCCTTACCACCTCCAACGTGGCGGTGTTTGTGCCCTTTGTCACGCAGGAGCTTTTCCAGAGCGGTGCGGCCATGTACTACGGAATCAACGCAAAATCCCACAACATGATCATGCTGGACCGCAAGCAGGCCCGGTGTCCCAACGGCTTGAAGCTGGGCACGCCCGGCAGCGGCAAATCTATGAGCTGCAAGTCCGAAATCGTCAGTGTGTTTTTAACGACTGCTGACGATATTTTTATTTCAGACCCAGAGGCCGAGTATTATCCGCTGGTCAAGCGGCTGCATGGGCAGGTCATTAAACTTTCGCCCACCAGCAAGGACTATGTGAATCCTCTGGACATCAACCTGAATTATTCCGAAGATGACAGCCCGCTGGCCTTGAAGTCGGATTTTGTGCTGTCGTTCTGTGAGCTGGTCATGGGCGGCAAAACAGGTCTGGAAGCGATTGAACGCACCGTGATAGACCGTGCCGTGAAAGCCATCTACCGCCCCTATCTGGCGAATCCCTGCCCGGAGAATATGCCGATTTTGTCTAACCTTCACCAAGCCCTGCTCGACCAGCACTTGCCGGAAGCGGACCGGGTGGCGCAGGCACTGGACCTGTATGTGTCTGGCTCGCTGAACGTTTTTAACCACAAAACGAATGTGGACATCCACAACCGGCTTGTGGCCTTTGACATCAAAGAGTTGGGCAAGCAGTTAAAAAAATTAGGGATGCTCATTATCCAAGACCAGATATGGGGCCGCGTCACCCAGAACCGCAGCCAAGGCAGGGCCATATGGTATTTTGCGGACGAGTTCCACTTGCTCTTGAAAGAGGAACAGACCGCTGCGTACAGTGCCGAAATTTGGAAGCGTTTCCGCAAATGGGGCGGTGTGCCCACGGGTGCCACCCAGAATGTGAAGGACCTTCTTTCTTCCCCGGAGATTGAGAACATTCTGGAAAACAGCGACTTCATCACGCTGCTGAATCAGGCATCCGGCGACCGCAAAATCCTTTCGGAACGGCTGAACCTCTCCGCAGACCAGCAGAAGTACATCGACAATTCCGAACCCGGCGAGGGCCTTTTGATCTTTGAAAATGTGGTGCTGCCCTTTACCAACCCCATCCCGAAAAACACCGAGCTTTACAAGATTATGACGACCCGGTTAGACGAAGTTCCGATGGCAGAAAAATCGACATACTAAAACAGGAACGCTATCATTTCATGGAAGGATGTGCTAAAATATAATGGGAAAGGGGTAATCTCATGGAGAATCACGAAATATTAGCTCCTGCTTTACAAAAATTCTATAGCGCATTAAAATCGCTCGATGAATTTGGCCGATATGGTAATTTTTTTGATGATGTTTCAAACTTGGACAAATTCTTTTCTGAGTTCAGAAATATTACATTCGTTATACAAAAAAACTTAAAGACGGAGGAAAACAAAAAAACATACGAGGAACTGCGCGATAGCCTTTTGTCGGGCGATACATTGAAATGGTTTATCAACACGCGAAACAAAACAACCAAAGAGAGACCATTTGAACTGAAAAAAGAGCTTGCTATTGATTTGTATTTACCTCATGGCCTATACACATTAAAAGATTCGCGCCTTGTTGTTGATGTGGATGCATCGTTTAACGACGCATTGGATTATATTCGTTCTGTATGTTTTGAAAACCTAGGATTGGTAGAGGTGTTTTTTACTTCAAGAATTACTTTCCGAGAAGCAAATGATACACTCGATCTTTATCCCAAAATCAGAGATGGCATTGCACAGATGAATCAATTTTTAGAGGAAATAGGGAAACATTTTCCATGTGACTGTGAAATATGCCAAGCTCTTAAATGTAAAATTGAAACACTGTTCCGCAACATACAGTTTAAGGAATTGAATTTCACAAGTGATTACACTTTGGAACTGGGGAAAGAGGCAGTTGAAGGAGAAAAGGCTGCAATGTATTTTTCTATGGGAGACGCAAAGTTTTTTCAGCCCTCCGAACTAAGAGCTACTCTTGATAATCCTATTTTCAAAGATTCCAAAGGATGTTTACGGGAGCTGTTTTTACGATTTTCCTCCATGCATACTGTAATATTTCAAATGCAGGAGCATGACATCATGCCTGTTTTATGCTGGTCTACGATGACCAGACCTATCGTATGATACCTTTTGTTGCAACAACAAAGGCAACCTTTTACCGGAGGGTGTTAGAAATAATAAGTATGCCGGACTTTAATGAAGTAAGTGCTGTGTTCTACTGTGGTGAATACTACCTGTACGATGTTGAACAGCTTCAAGAAATTAACGAAAGGCCTTATTCCGAACGTATTCATAATGCACAAAAGGAAATCTTATCTTTTGTTATGATAGCCAAAGGTGGTGGCGAAATGAGTATAGTATTGGATGAAAGCCGCATTGAAGATATACAATATATATCGGAACAATTCAGGCAGTCTAAATGGTGCAAACCTGATGATGCTGTATCATTTGACTGGCTAAACCCCATTCGTCTAAAGCTGAATTCCTGAATGAGCTTTGAAAGCGTCGCTGAACAAGCGGCGCTTTTCTTATGTCCAAAATAGGAGGTGACGACCCATTGAAAGAGCTGAAAGCTAAACCCAAGGTGACACAGGCCATGACCCGCGACGGCCTCACACTGGAAAATAAGGCCACCGGCGAGGTTGAGAACATTTCCAGCCGGGAGGCTGAACAGGACTATACCCCGGAGGCTGGCGGCACAGCGAAAAGCTGCTGGAACGGGCCAACGATGCCCATGACCGGCACAAAGCCAAGAAAACCGCAAAACAGGCCGAGGCTACCGCCGCCGAGGGGGAGGCCGCCGCACACCGGCCATCCTCCCGGCTTCAACTGTCCGAGGAAGAACGGGCAGACCCGGCGTTGCAGCCGTATATCCAAAAGGCGGGAGCGAAAGCCGACAAACTGGATGCAGCCCGCGCCGCTCTGCCGAAAAAGCGTGTTCCGGTCAAGGGAAAAGTCTACGATGCTGTCAGCGGCAAGGCAAAATCCACCCTGCGTTTTGAGCAGCAGGACAAAGGCCCACCCAGCCTGAAACCAAACCCGGCCAGCCGCCCACTGTCGGAAGCACTGCTGTTCGCTCACGGAAAAGTCCACGAGGTCGAACACGAAAATGTGGGCGTGGAGGGCGGCCACAAGGGTGAAGAACTGGTGGAGCGTCAGACCGCCAAAGCCATCCGCAGCGGCATCCGGCACCACAAGATGAAGCCCTACAAGGCCGTGGAAAAGGCAGAGCGTCAGCTCATGTCTGCCAATGCAGAATACTTTTACCAGAAATCCTTGCGGGACAATCCGCAAATTGCACAGGCGGCCAGCAACCCCATTTCCCGGATGTGGCAGAAACGGCGTATCAAACAGCAGTATGCCAAAGCTGCACGGCAGGCCGGACAAGCCGCCGCGCAGGGTGCAGCCGCCACCGCAGAGAACGGTTTCCGGGTAACAAAGCTGGCGGCCGAGGGCGGCGAACGGGTAGCCGAATTTGCGGCCCGGAACTGGAAAACCATTCTGATCGTGGCGGTGTTCGGTCTGCTGGCTCTGCTCTTGATAACGGGGTTGCAGTCCTGCACCGTGATGGCGGGCACCGCTGGAACCGGCGTGACGGCATCCTCTTACTTTTCCAAGGACAAGGATATGCTGGGTGCAGAAAAAACCTACGCCAAGCTGGAACAAAAACTGCAACGGTATCTCGACACCTACGAGGCCACCCACAACTACGATGAATACCATTTTTATCTGGACGAAATCGAGCATGACCCCTATGTGCTGATCTCGATTTTGTCCGCGCTGCATGACGGCGTGTTCACGCTGGCCGAGGTGCAGGGCGAACTTGAAATGCTCTTTAAAAAGCAGTACATCCTGACCGAGACTGTGACCATGCAGATACGTTACCGCACAAAAATGATGGTTATTATTGGCCCGTATGGTGTGCCGCAGGTTATCACCTATCAAGAACCGTATGAATACTACATCTGCACGGTCAAGCTGAAGAACAAAGATTTGTCCCACCTACCCGTGGAAGTGCTGACCGAAGAACAGCTCAGTGCCTATTCGCTCTATATGCGCACACTGGGCAACCGGCCGGATTTGTTCGGTAAAGCGCAGTACCCCAATGCGTCCACCATCAAGCAGCCAACTTACTACGACGTTCCCCCGGAAGCACTAAAGGATGATAGGTTTGCCGCCATGATGGAGGAAGCCACGAAGTACATCGGCTACCCGGTGGGGCGGCAGTTCGCCCAGCACCAGCTTTGATTGCAGCGGCTACATTTCGTGGGTGCTGAATCACTCCGGCTGGAACGTGGGCCGTCAGACCGCACAGGGCCTTTACAACCTCTGTACTCCTGTTTCGGCCGCACAGGTCAAACCGGGTGACCTTGTGTTTTTCAAGGGAACCTACGATACCCCCGGCGTGAGCCATTGCGGTATCTATGTGGGCAATTCCATCATGCTGCACTGCGGCGACCCGATCTCTTACACAAACCTCAACTCGAAATATTGGCAAGAACATTTTTACAGCTATGGGCGTTTACCGTGACGCCAGAAAGGATTTTGTATGGCAAAAAGACTTTCCCGCATTGAGCGCGACATTGAACGGCTCAAAGAAAAAATCAGCGAATACCAGCAGCAGTTGAAAGAACTGGAAGCTGAAAAGACCGAACAGGAAAATTTGCAGATCATTCAGCTGGTGCGCAGCATGAACATGAAGCCGGACGAGTTCGCGGCCTTCCTGCGCAGCGGTGCGCTGAATGCTGCACCCACCGCCACACCGTACCGCAAACAGGAGGATGCCGCCAATGAAACCTGATTGGAACCGCCGTTTTGCAGCTGGGCTACTGGCTATCCTGCTCTGCCTCTGCTCCTTTTCCATGCCCGCTTTTGCAAGCGGCTCTGACCCTGCCCCGGAACCTCTGCCGGAAATTCTGGACGATAAACCTACCACTGGCGGCATGGAGCCGGAGGGTGTACCTATCACGCCCAAAGGCAACGCAACACTGGTGGATGATTTCTACGGGGACAAACAGCTTATCACAGTGACCACCAAAGCCGGGAATTATTTTTACATTCTCATTGACCGTGCCAACGAGGACAAGGAAACGTCCGTTCACTTCCTGAACCAAGTGGACGATGCCGACTTGCTGGCTCTGCTGGATGAAGAACCGCAGGCCGCCGAAGTCTGTACCTGCACTGTGAAATGTGAGGCCGGGAACGTCAACGAAAACTGCCCCTTGTGAAAAGAGCCTGCGGAACTGCACGGCCCCGGAAGCGGTGAAAACCGACACTGAAACGCCGCAGGAAAAACCCAAGTCCAGCATGGGCAGTCTGATGATCCTGCTGGTGCTGGCTCTGGCGAGCGGCGGCGCAGCACTCTACTATTTCAAGTTCCGCAAGCCCAAGGCCGATACCACCGGGCACGATGATCTGGACGAATACGATTTTGGCGAGGACGAGGATGCAGACGAGGAACCGGCTGAAATCGAGATTCATTCGGAGAACGGACAGGAGGACGAAACATGAGTTTTCAGCTGGTGATCGCCGAAAAACCCAGTGTGGCCCGTAGCATCGCCGCCGTGATCGGGGCCACTGAAAAGCAAAACGGCTACTGGCAGGGCAGCGGGTATCTGGTCAGCTGGTGCATCGGGCATCTGGTGTCCTTTGCGGAAGCGGGCCAGTACGATGAAAAATACTGCAAGTGGAAGTATGAAGATTTGCCCATCCTGCCCCAGCCGTGGCAGTTCATTGTCCCGGACGAAAAGAAACAGCAGTTTGAAATTGTGCGCTCTCTGCTCAACCACCCGGATGTGGACAGTGTGACCGCCGCGACCGATGCAGGCCGGGAGGGAGAACTGATTTTCCGTTTCGTCTACCAAATGGCCGGTTGCACAAAACCTGTGAAGCGGCTCTGGGTTTCCAGCATGGAGGATGCTGCTATCCGGGAGGGCTTTGCAAACCTGCGCCCGGATTCGGATTATGATGCTCTGTATCAATCGGCCCTCTGCCGTGCAAAGGCGGATTGGCTGGTGGGTATCAATGCAACGCGACTGTTTTCGGTGCTGTATCACAAAACCCTGACGGTAGGCCGGGTGCAGACCCCGACACTGAAAATGCTGGTGGACCGGGATGCAAAAATCCTGCGCTTCCAGAAAGAAAAGTATTACACGGTCGGCATCCATCCCGGCAGCCTGAAAGCAGACAGTGGGCGCATTGCCAGCATGGACGAGGCCGACACTTTGAGAAAAGCCTGTGCCGGGGCATCTGCTATCTGTTCTTCTGTCAAGCGGGAGAAAAAGACAGAACAGCCGCCCAAGCTCTATGACCTGACCACCTTGCAGCGGGAGGCAAACCGCCTGTTCGGTTTCACGGCAAAGCAGACCCTTGATTACGCCCAGCAGCTTTACGAAAAGAAACTACTGACCTATCCCCGCACCAACAGCCAGTATCTGACCGAGGATATGGGCCAGACAGCACAACATCTTGTGTCTGCCCTGCTGGGCTGCTGCCCTTGCCCAAGGGCTTGACTTGACCCCGGAAGTGGGCCGGATTCTGAACAGCAAAAAAGTATCGGACCACCACGCCATCATCCCCACGTCCGAATTTGTAAAGCAGGGTTTCACTGGTCTTGCCGAGAGTGAATGCAAGCTGATGAACTTTGTCTGCTCCAAACTGCTCTGCGCGATAGCCGCACCCCATGAGTACGAAACTGTGACTGCGGTATTTTCCTGCGCCGGGAACGAGTTCTCCGCCAAGGGAAAGACCGTGCTTGTCCCCGGCTGGAAAGAGATCGACCAACGGTTCCGCTCCACCATGAAAGCAGACGGCGAAGAAGAAGCGGAAAGCCTGAACACCCTGCCAGAACTGGCCGAGAGGCAGAGTTTCCGCGTAACTTCTACCGTATCGGAACACTTCACATCCCCGCCGAAAGCCTACACCGAAGATACACTCCTGTCAGCAATGGAGCGGGCCGGGGCCGAGGATATGCCGGAGGACAAGGTGAATTGCCGCAGGAGCAAGAGAGGCCTGGGCCAAGCGGAACGCAAGGGCTGGGTACTCCCGCCACCCGTGCCGCGATTCTGGAAAAGCTGGTACAAATAGGCTTTGTGCAGCGCAAAGGCAAACAGCTTGTCCCTACCAAGGACGGCATCAATCTGGCGGTGGTTCTGCCGGAAAGCCTGACCTCTCCCGCTCTGACCGCCGAATGGGAAAATCGCCTGACCGAGATTGCCAAGGGCAATGCAGACCCGGACGAGTTCATGGCCGAAATTGAAGCGCAGGTGCATCAGCTGGTCAAGACCTACTCCTGCATCAGCGCGGACAAACAAAACCTGTTCCAGTCGGAACGGGTCATCATCGGCAAGTGTCCCCGGTGCGGAGAAAATGTCTATGAGGGCAAAAAGAATTTCTACTGCGGGAACCGTGGCTGTCAGTTCGTGATGTGGAAGAATGATCGCTTCTTTGAGCAGCGCAAAAAGGCGTTCACCCCGAAGATCGCCGCCGCTCTGCTCAAAAACGGCAAGGCAAAGGTCAAGGGCCTCTATTCCGAAAAGACAGGCAAAACCTATGATGCAACGGTGCTTCTGGCAGATATGGGAGGCAAGTACGTCAATTACCGGGTAGAGCGCAAAGAGTAAGGCAAAAATACGAGGGCCGGTTATGGTAAGGTGAAGCATTCATTTTGCCATAACCGGCTCTCTCTATCCGTAGGATAGCAAAAAAGGAGTGTGACCAAATGAGCGAATTATTTTCCATCCAGCTGCAAAATCGGCAGCAGCAAGGCAGGGATGGCGTCTGGCTGGACCTGCCTACCACAACCGAACAGGTACAAGCGGCCCTGCAGCAAATCGGCATTTCGTCCGATAATCCGCAGGGCCTTTTCATTTCCGGCTACTTTGCCGAGGAAGAAAAACGCTTTGCAATTCCTTATAACATGGTGCTGGCATCCAATGTGGACGAACTGAACTTTCTTGCCGCACGGCTGGAAACGCTTTCTGCCGGGGAACGCGCAGAGCTGAACGCCGCCCTGCAAGCCCCGCAGAGTGAGCTTTCCAACATCGGGAGAATCACCGACTTTCCCGAAAACGTGGACTATTATGTGCATCTGCCGGATGTGCGCGGCCCTGCCCAGCTGGGCGACTACTATCTGAACCGTTCCGGCATGGTGGATATGCCGGAAGAATGGAAAGGCGGCATCAACACGGCGCAGTTCGGCCGGTATGTGGCCCAGCAGGAGCAGGGCGCATTCACCCAGTACGGCTACCTTGTCAAAAGCGGGGACGAATGGCAGAAAGTCTACGAGGGCCAGCCTGTGCCAGAGGAATACCGGGTGCTGTCTTTTCCTGCATCGGAAATCCTGCGGGATGCGGCCAACATCCCACCGCCGGTGCAGTCCACAACAGAACAGCAGAAAGTTATTCCCATCATCCTGAACGGCAAGGACAGCACGGAACGGATGAAAGAAATCACGGACCGTCTGGAAACAGGCATTCAAGAATTATTCGACAGTGACCGCTACAAAGCCTACCTCACCACGATGGCAAAATTCCACAATTACAGTTTCAACAACACCTTGCTGATCGCCATGCAGGGCGGACAGTTGGTGGCGGGCTTCAACAAGTGGAAAGACACGTTCCACCGCACCGTGAAAAAGGGCGAAAAAGGCATCAAGATTCTTGCTCCTGCGCCCTACAAGGTCAAGCAGAAGATGGAAAAGCTGGACGAACAGGGCAAGCCGATTCTGGACAAGGACGGCAAGCCTCTGACGGAAGAAAGACGGTGCAGATTCCGGCCTTTAAGGTGGTTTCCGTGTTCGATGTCAGCCAGACCGAGGGCGAACCGCTGCCCTCTATTGCAGTGAATGAACTGTCCGGCAGCGTGCAGGACTACCAAGATTTTTTCAAGGCGTTGGAGCAGGCATCCCCGATGCCCATCGGGTTTGAGGACATCGAGGGCGGCGCGCACGGCTACTTTTCATCTGCTCGACAACCGCATTGCCATCCAAGAGGGCATGAGCCAGTTACAGACCATCAAGACGGCTATCCATGAAATTGCCCACGCCAAACTTCACGCCATCGACCCGAACGACCCAGAACAGACTAACCGCCCGGACAGCCGCACCCGCGAGGTACAGGCCGAAAGCGTGGCCTATACCGTCTGCCAGCATTACGGGCTGGACACGTCTGAGTATTCGTTTGGCTATGTGGCTGGGTGGAGTTCGGGCCGGGAACTGGCGGAACTGAAAGCCTCTCTGGAAGTTATCCGCAGCACAGCCCATGAGCTGATCTCTGCACTGGACGAACATCTGGCAGAGCTGCGCCAGCAGCGGGAAGCAGACCTTTCCGCTGCACAGGAGGTCGCATTTGCATTGGATAACGGCAACACCCTGTTCATCCAGACCTGTGATTCCGGCTATGACTACACTCTGTATGGCCCGGACCACACGGCTCTGGACGGTGGGCAGCTGGACGCGCCCGGTCTGACCCTGCCAGATGCCGGGCAGGAAGCACTTAATCTGCTGGGGCAGACAGCCGCAGTGTCGGAAGTCCTGTTGGACGACAAGCTGGCGGCGTTCCAAGAGGCGGCGGAAAAGGCAAACGAAATTCCCCGCCCATTAAAATTCCAGACCCCGCCGCAGAGCCTACGGTCACGGTTCTGTGGAGTGAAAGCGACAAGCTGCAGGACGGCGAAATCATGCCGCTGTCCGTGGCAAACCGAGTTTTTGAAAAACTGGACACCGCCCAGCACACGGACCGGGAAAAGGACGGCTACACGGGCGGCTGGTACGACAAGACCGCATTCCGTATTGATTTTACCCTGAACGGCCAGCCCGACAACTACGAGGGACGGCAAGATTTTGGTGACGGAGAGGGTTCTTTGGTTCAGCATATCCAGAACTACCACGAATACTACGCCAAGGACGAGAACTGGAAAAATTTTGTTCTGCACAACAAAGGCCCGGAAGCGTGGGAACAAGACAAGGCAGAGCGGGAAATGGTGCTGACCGAGTTTATCCCGTACCTCAAACAACATTGCAATCTTTCCGCTATGGAGCAGACCGCCGCCACCGCTTTGCAGGAGGGGCAGAACATTTCGCCGGAACAGGCGGCCTATTACAACGCTGTTGTGGCCTATGTGCAGGACTGCCGCCCGCTGCTCAACCAAGGCCAGTATGACTTGCCGGAACCGCCCAAGCTGGCCGACTTTGACCAGACCTTGCAGGACTATAAGGCACAGGTACAGGCCGAGATCGCGCAGGAAGCTGCCGATGCTGGAATGACCGTAGAGGAATACGCAGCGGCAGGCTTTGAAGCACCGCAGCAGGACAGCTTTTCCATCTACCAGCTGCGCAATGAAGATTCCACCCGCGATTACCGTTTTGAGCCCTACGACCGCCTGCAGGCCGCTGGTTTGTCCGTGGACAAGGCCAACTATACGGAGGTTTACGCCGCGCCGCTGGCTGCTGGCACCACGTTGGAGGACCTCTACCGCACGTTCAACGTGGACCATCCGGCAGATTTCAAGGGACACTCACTGTCTGTTTCGGATGTGGTGGTACTGCACCAGAATGGGCAGGACACCGCCCACTACTGCGACAGTGTGGGCTTCCAGCAGGTGCCGGAGTTCTTGCGGGAAAATCCGCTGCGTACCGCAGAACTTTCCACCGAACAAAACGAAAATATGATTGATGGCGTGCTGAACAATACGCCCTCTGGGCGAATTGAGGCCAAAGCAAAGCCGGAGAACAAATCTCTGACGGACCTTGCCGCCGCAGTCAAGGCCGAAGAAAAGGCACCAAAAGCCAAGAAGTCCCACACGGCCAAGCCGAAAAAGCCATCCATCCGGGCACAGCTGGATGCCGCAAAAAAGGAGCAGAGCAAGCAAACACCGCCACGGGAAAAGACAAAGGAATTGGAGGTATAAGCCGTGCAAAAATTTGAAAATATGGATGTGATCGCTGCGCTGGAAGCCATTATGCACCAGAACACCGCATACTATCAGAGCGATTTTGCCTATGACATCAAGATGCTGCGGGAGGCCGCCCGCAGCGACCAGCCGGAAGATAAGCTGCTGTTGTGGCTGTCCCGGCCTTCTGGAACATTCTGCTTCCGGGAACGGGACGTGCTGCTCAAAGACACGCAAGCCTACAACACATGGAAATTCTGCGGCGAACAGACCCATGACAGGATTCTTGCCTATGCGGTGGAGCTGACCGGCACGGCCAACGGAACCGTGCAAGGCAATCTGTATGAACTGGACTATCAGCAGCACTTCCAGCACATCCGGGAAGTCGCCCTGCCCGTGGGTGCCAATCGTCTGATCTACGAAAGCGGGATGCGGAAGATTGGCCCGAAAAAGCATTTCGACAGCCGCCCGGACAAATATTTCGGGGAGTTCGTGCGGTATGAAATGCAGCCCCGTGACCCGGAACTTCTGCAAGCGGCCATCCGGCAGGAGCAGCGCAGCCGGGAACCGGCACGGCCCGGTGATTTCAAAGAACATCTTGCGGCACTGCACCGGGCTGATTGAGGCCGAGGCCCAGCGCATTGCGGCAGACATGAAACGGCTGGCTGCTCCCAACAGCCCGGACAAGAATCATTTTATGGTGGAGGTATCGCCCTATTTTACCAAACTGGCATCCAGCCGGGACACGGACCAGCTGCTTGCCATGCTGCCGTACAAATCCATGCACCTTTCCAGCGTGAAAGACCGTTTCGGCATCTACGCGCTGGTTGACAAAAACGAGAACCGAGATAAGAACATTCGCAAACCCCGTGCTTCCGTCCGCAAGCAGCTTTCCGAAACAAAGCAGGCCGCCAGCCCGAAAAAGGCAGCGGCCCGCAGCAAACAACACGAAATGGAGGTCTGACCATGAATTTCAGCGTAGAAGAAGAAAATTTGATCTGTATGTACCACACCTCTGACCGCCGTCGCACGATGGCACGGATGCTGGCCGCCCTGCCGGATATGGACACGGAAATGCGGCGGCTGGCGAATGGGACCATTGCAAAGTTGGAGCGTATGACCGATGCTGACTTTGACGGACAGAGGTTTGATTTTACGGGTGAATAATACCGCCAGCTTGACAATGACGCATTATTTTTAATCAAAGTAATGTGTCATTGTCAAAACGAAAATAGCCGGACACGGTGGCCTTGTGGCTGCTGTGTCCGGCTGTTTTTCTGTCAATCACTTTCTGATGAAGCGAATGATATTCCCGTGTACCGAAATGTATTTTTCTTTTCCAATGTTTTATATCGTTGTCAAAACTCGCCGTTACGCCTTGAATTACGCCGGGCTGCTCAGGCGGGAGGTATCGTTGCTTTAATTCTTCATAAGAAATTTCCCCTGCCGCTGAAATAAGGGCTAAAAGTCCCAGATTATAGGGTTCAGTCATTTTCATATTAAATCCTCCAAATCTTATTATTTTTCTTTCTTTTCGGCAGACTGCTCCGGCAGTTCGGCGGCATCTTCTACAATGTCGGTCACAAGCTGCTGGAAGTCAAACGCATTCTTTTCTGTAATAACGGGCTTGCCAGTTTCTGCTTCAAGAGCCTGCCGTGCAATACCGGCTACCTTGCCGCCGCGTTTAGCAACCTGCTTGTTTTCTTCAAAGGTCTGCGGCTTTGCAGTCTTGGAAATATCCGTGGTAGATGCTTCCGCCAGCATGGTCAGCACAAGTTCCAAATCGGTCATGTTGTCCCGGAGATTTTCTTTTGTCAGACCTTTCAGCCGCTTGTACTGCCCGTGGTCATGCCGGACCATGCGCGGGAGATTTCATCGGTCAGGATGGCGTACTCCTTGCACTCCGCGCTTCTTCCATTCGTCCGTTAGTTCGTTGCGGATGCGGATTGCCAAAAGCCGCTGGTGAATCCATTCTTCGGGTAGCCTTTCTTCAAATAGGTATCAAGCGCACGGTCAATAGCTTGCTCCGGGTCGATGGTTTCTTCGATGCGTTCCTTGCCCACCATTGCCAGCCATGCCTTGAACGGTTCAGCTTTCGGAGACGGAATGGACTGGATAATGCGCAGGAGCTGTTCAGTGTTAGCGACATCCGTCTTATACCGTTTTCCATCAGAGGATAACATTTTCAGTTGTACGATTTTTCGTACAACTCATTTGCTCCCTCAGTTTTCAGCTTACGTTTCAGGTCGCTCCAATAACGCCGTGGATTGGCTGTTCCAGTTAAAACAGAAATAACATCAATAATCGAAAAATACCATTCTTCCTTTTCTGCATCCCATGCAGTGCGGATTTTCTGATCTTCAAAAAGCTGGATAGAGCTGTTATCGTTCACTTCTGCCATAGAGGGTTCCTCGCTTTCGTTGTCTAATTCTATTTTACATAATTTCGGGTGGAAACGCCACCCAGTCTAAGCGTTTGCAGTTCAAAATCCGAACAATATTTTGTGCAGATTTACCGTTCTTGCATCTGCTCCTTTCCCGGTGTTATCCGTAGGATGCCGTCCACATTCTGCTTGATGATGTCATACTCCTGCATCTGGCGTTTAGCTTCGGTGTACTGTCGTTGTAGCTGGTCTTTCTGCTCGGTCAGTTGCTTATACTCAGCTTTCAGGGCGCAGAGGTCGGGTAGCTTTTGAAAACCCTGCTCTTTCAGGGCCTTGGCTGCGGATTCATAGAGAATCAGGGAGCCCTCGTGCTTGCGCCGGAACTGCTTTTTGTCAGCGGCCCGCTGATACTCCTGCACCAACGGGCGCAGCTCCTTACAGGTAGTAACATCCTTTATCAGCATGGCCATTTCTGCAAGCCGGCGTTCGGCCGCTTTCAGCGCAGCGGCCGCTTCGGTGCTGGCGGCGGTGATCTCGGCCACTCGGCTTTCCAAATCCGGGTAGCTTTCGATTTCATGCTCGGTCAGGAAGTTCAGCGTCCGGGCAGCCTGTTTCAAGTTGTGGAGCTTTGCCCACTTCTCATACCCTGCGGACTGCTGGGCCTTGATGCTGTTCTCCAAATCAATCCGCAGCGAAATTTTGCGGTTTTCTTTGGGCTTCCGCTCCACGAACCGCCCTTTGATGCGCTCGGTGATGGCTTCCTCGGCATAGGCTTCTCCCAGCGTTTTGCAGCGGGTGAAGCGTTCCTGTCCGGGCGCACGGAACGAAACATACTTTCCCCGTTTGACCTCATAGCCCTGCTCCTGCAGGAGCCGCAGAAAATCGTCAAAATCCTTGGCCTGCGGGATGGCTGCATCTATGGCGGTTTTCAGCTTTGCCTTCCAGCTCGTACCCTTGCGGTGTGCGTCCCACTCGGCATAGCTCTTGCCCCGGTCTTGGCCGGGCATTACCACGGACAGGCCGTGTTCTATGCACAGACGGTCGCTAGTGCGCCGGATGTAGGAATAGCTCTGTCGGTTGGAAACATACTTTCGTTGGTTCACCATGTCCACGGCACAAAAGATGACGTGGTTATGGACGTGCCCCTTGTCAATGTGCGTGGTCAGCACATACGGGTATTTGCCTTGCAGGACTTCATCTGCAAGCTGCCGCCAATCTCGTGGGCCTGCTCCGGCGTGGTTTCGCCCGGCGCAAAAGACTGTATCAAGTGGTGGGCCAGATTGTTGCCTTTCTGCATGGCCTGTGACAGCAGCAGTTCAAATTCGATGTCTGCGGTTTCGTAGGCACAGGCAAAGGAGGATACCAGCATTTTCTCGTCCGTCTTGGCCGGATTCTCGATATAGTCCAGTGCCTTTTTCAACGTTGACTTGATAGGATGTATCTTTGTAACTGCCATATCTGCGCCAGCGCTCCTTTGATATCCGCAACGTCTTGTGTGTACAGCGGCCCCATGCTGTTTAGCCGCCGCGCGATCTGATTGACATTGACACCAATCTTTTGAAGTTCGGCGGTCTGCGCTCGGATGTCGGTGGTGTCGATGTGGACAATATATCCGTCTATCAGCATCTTCCGGGCGTATGCAGAAAAATTCCGGGTGTGCAGCAGAGCCATCTTCTGCCGGATAAGTTCCCGTTCCTCCGGCGTCACGGGAACACGCAGAACAATTTTTCGGGTTCGGTTCGTCATAGTTTCACCTCGTTTCTTGGGGGTCTGGTACTCCCCAGCAAGCATTTCTGCCGGGAGTGGCTACACTCCCTATGCTTGCTACGTTACCTCTCCCCACTACTATGACACCACAACACCCCCGTTCTGCCCGCAAAATGCAAAAAAAAAAATAAGAGGACGCTTTTTGCATCCTCTCAATGACCGTGCATGACAATCAGACACCCACGGGCTCTTTTTCCTGTTCATGGATTCGTAAGGCACCGTCAATGGCACCTTCTACGATGGGTAAGTATTCTTCCGGGCAAAGCTGCAGCTTGTGGCTGACCCGCTGACGTTCCGCACTTTCTTCCCGCATAAGTTCCGGGTTGAAGTACCGCTCCACGGGCAGACCACATATTTTTATCAGCTGAATCACCACCGGCAGGCTGGGCAGCGTGCCTTCGTTTTCGATGTTCGCAAGATACCGGCTGTCACAATGTATCATGTCGGCCAGCGCACTGCGGGAAAGTTGTTTTGCCTTTCGTGCTGCCTTGACATCCGCTCCGAACGTTTCAAAGCCGGGACAGTCCTCAATTTTCGCCATTCTGCATCACCCATATACATTTTATAGTTCATGAGCGATTGACGAAATGTTGCTATGTCCATTCTGTCTACATTTTATAATTCATATTTTGATACTACTATCATTCGCTTGATTATACATAATCCTTTGCAGTAGTTGCCAAAGCGAACACAAGAATATAAACACGAACGCTTCCTTTCCTGCCAAGATCAAAATAACATACAGCATCCAGAAGTTCATTCCAACGATATGCAGAGAGTTAAAATGCCACTTGTTTGAGTAACAGTAAAGCTTAAATTCTAGGTAAACTGCTCTAGTTTTTCTTTCGTCTGTATTCTAAAGGATTTATTTGATTCTCTTTTAATAAAGCAATCCATGCCTGGATTGCTTCCACCAGTACATACTGCTGACGCAAAACAGCCATACCTGTTGCGGGAATACTGGGTTCATTTTCTTTTTTCTGTATATTATATTCCAGATAGGATTTTAAGGTACTAATATTTTCCTCAATTTCTGCTATACACGATTTTTGTTTTTCAGGTGGCAAGGAATCCAAATTCACAATAACTGCGTTGAAGTCTAGAAAAATGTTAATAGGTTTTCCAGAAATCTCAAACATGAGCCGTTCAAATTCTGCTTCTCCGGCTTCCGTCAGGGAGTAAATCACTTTTTCTGGCATCTTCCCTTCTTTTACGATTTCACCTCGGATTAGCCCCTTTTCTTCTAACTGAATGGCTTTTTTATAAATGGATGGAGTGCTGATTTTTACCCATTTGGATATGTTTCTATATTCTACTAACTTTTGAATATCGTAGGCACTCATTGGCTCCTTTTTCAATATTCCCAATACAATTAAATCTATGGTTGCCATATGGAATCACGTCCTTTCGCTATGTTTTCTAAATAAAAGAACACCGTCAAATCCACTATAAAATATAGTATTGTATTTTATACTTTTTGTCAAGATAAATTGCCTCACTTCTCTTGACATATACTATAAATTATAGTACTATTATTTATACGGTGTGGCACTATAGCCTACACTACTGTAAATTATATCTGAAGAAGCGAAAGGAGTTTTAACAATGAATGAACGCAACAACAAACTTGAGCTTTGGGCAGTGCGCCTATCCCCAAAGCTCTGATGGCTCTCGGCATACCGATTATGATTGGGATGTTGATCAATGCACTCTATAATCTGGTGGATGCCTATTTTGTGGCTGGTTTGGGCAAAAGTCAAATGGGTGCTATTTCTATCGTATTTCCGTTGGGACAAGTTGTGGTTGGTTTAGGTCTTATGTTCGGTAACGGAGCCGCATCCTATCTGTCAAGACTATTAGGCGCGGAGATAAAGATACCGCCGATAAAGTGGCAAGCACCGCACTGTATAGCAGTATTCTGATTGGTGCTATTATCATTCTACTTTCTACGATTTTCCTTAAACCAATTTTGGTGATGGTGGGAGCGACGGAAACAATTATGCCGTATGCCTTGACATACGCAAGAATTTATGTGCTGTCCTGTATTTTCAATGTGTTTAATGTAACAATGAACAATATTGTAAGTAGCGAGGGTGCAGCAAAACGACCATGTGTGCCTTGCTATTGGGAGCCGTATTGAACATCGGATTAGACCCTCTTTCATTTATACTTTGGACATGGAGTAGAAGGTGCAGCAATCGCCACAGCAATTTCGCAAATGGTATCCACGCTTGTTTATCTTACCTATGTTCTGCGCAAAAAAAGCGTATTTTCGTTCAGCATAAAAGAGTTTTCTCCTACGAGGCAAATGATGACGGAAATTTTAAAAATTGGAGTTCCCACTTTGGTGTTCCAACTGCTGACAAGTCTTTCGATTGCGCTAATTAACCGCGCGTCCAGCAATTATGGCGATTCGGTCATTGCAGGCATGGGGGCGGTTACGCGAATTACTTCTATGGGAACTCTTGTTGTTTTTGGATTTCTGAAAGGGTTCCAGCCTATTGCTGGATTCAGCTATGGGGCAAAGAAGTTTGATCGCTTGCGAAGCAATCAAAACCTCAATCATTTGGTCTACAAGTTTCTGCTTAGTCGTAGGTTTGGTGATGGCTGTCTTTTCTACGCAGATTATCTCTCAATTTACTAAGGGAGATACTCAAATGATTTTAGTGGGTCAAAAATCACTGTTTGCAAATGGGATCACATTCATTCTTTTTGGTTTCTACACGGTTTACTCCTCTTTGTTCCTTGCCTTGGGTAAAGGTGCGGCAGGTTTCTTTTTGGGAGCATGTAGACAAGGTGTCTGCTTTGTTCCTGTCATTTTGCTGCTGCCTATGGTATGAGGGAATGAACGGAATCCTATATGCCCAACCCATCGCAGATGTGATTTCCGTAGTAATCACTGTATTTATGGCGTTACACCTTCATCGGGAATTGTCTATGGCTGAAAAACAGGTTAGGTCCAATTCGGAAATGTAAAGAGGCGAAGAAAAAACGTCAGCTTGCTATACGGTAGTAAAAGAAGAAAACTAAGCACAGAGGAAGATAAGATGAAGATAGAATGGATTTTATGTCCCTTTTGTGGAAGCAAAACGCGGTTGAAAATTCGCAATGATACAATACTGGATAATTTTCCGTTATATTGTCCTAAATGCAAACATGAAACCCTGATTGCGGTAAGAAAACTAAATTTATCTATCATCCAAGAGCCAGACGCACAGACGCAGAGCCGGTAATGCACAAGGTGAATTCACTTGTGATTATCGGTTCTTTTTTTCAGTATATGATGAGAACCTGCCCCGACTAAGGGGAAATAAGAAAGCCGTTGGTTGGAGCAGGTAATTTTATGCGCTCACTTTGAACCAGCGGCTTTTGAGAAAATCAAGGCCGCCGGTTCTTTTTGCTTTCATCGTCCGTATGGCGGCCATAGGAGGATGCCGCCATGCGCCTGATATTCTATCGAACGCCTAGCTTTGAACTGTCAAAAAAAGCCTTGCTCCCGCACAGGGTCAGCAGGGCTTTTACTATGTACTATACGATGTAGCTACTGCGCATTTCATGCTGCCGCTATGCCCGGTTGGCCGTTTTCGGTCTGCTGGGCTTTTCTATTGCCGCCTGAAAATCTACCTGTTTCAAAAAATATTTTTGGAAATTTTCAAAAAAGCGGGTAGAATCGGGTGTTTCAGGTGTCATATTAGCGGAAAGGGAAAAATCCACCCGACATCCCCACGGAAAGGGGGTGAGAAGATGGAAGCTATCCCTCGCAACGATGGCGAACAGTACCGATTCGATGCGTTCTGCAAAGCGGTGATGCGAAATGAGGCCCGGAACTATCACCGAAATAAGAAACGTCTGCTTGACCGTGAAAAGTCATTCAGCGTTCTTTCGTTGGAAGAACTGGGGCAGCTCACGAGTGTAGACCATTATCCAAGTGAAGAATTTGTATTTTCATCCTACGGCTGTGATCTGCACATCGACAATGAGCTTGTTGCCAATGCGTTTGCCGCTCTGCCGAAACAGGAACAAAGCATTCTGATTCTGTTTTGTGTTCTGGAACTGGGCGACGGCGAGATTGGCGATCTCATGGGAATGTCCCGGAGTGCTGTACAGCGCCACCGGACAAAAACGCTGAACGAGCTGCGAAAAAAGCTAAAAGCGCACTTGCCGGAGGGAGGTTAGGTGTAAATGAACTCCTATGAACACACGAGCAGAGATTTTTTGCCGCTCACGGTGATTCGCTCTGCCTGCGCTGGGGACACCGATGCAGTTGAACAGGTTTTGCGATATTACAGAGGTTATATCAACAAGCTCTGTACAGGCATTTTCTATGACAAGCACGGTCAGCCTCATGTGTGCATAGACGAGTACATGAAACGCCATCTGGAAATCAAACTTATTTCCTCTATTGTGACCAGAGCTGAAACGGTCTGACCCTTTCCACGTTTCGGGACTGCACCTTGAAAAATATGCCCGCAGGATAATGGTGGTGCATCATAGGGCAAACGGATACGTTGCTGTCTGTATCGAGCCGGACGGCGGGTGCGCCATGATGCTTTTCTCTGAAAAGTGGAGCGATCACCACCCCGCCGCAATGCAAGCGCGGCTGCTTGCGGGCCATGACATACAGGCAGGCTGATACTCCCTTACCGTCAAAGTCCGAGCGTTCAGAGCGTCGCAGGCAATGAGTAGGGCTGCATGAGGAATGCAGGGGTGAGATTCCCGTGGGTTGCGGCCAGCAGCCGTCCGTTGGCTCATTTTTTGATTTTTAAGAAAGGGGATTTTTACGATGCAAGCGAAAAAGACAAACCCTGAAAAAACAAAAAATCCAGAGATGCTTACTCTGGATTCGACTTATCGTATTGGCAATCGCTCCTTTATCGTTGAGCCGGTGTTCAAAGAAGAAAGTTCCCAGACCTTAGGAGAAGTTCTTCTCCGGCTGATGAAATCCGAAAGCGAAAAATTATAATGACCTTTCGGGAGGCAGCGGACAGAGAAAGCGGATTGTGTTATAATATAGGTGTACAAGTGAATTTGCTATTCGACTGTCCCAAGAAAGGAGCGAGTATGAAACAGTCGAGTAACAAGAAATCCCGTGAAGCAACCGCTTTTCTCTATGAGCGTCTTTCCCGTGATGATAATTTGGAAGGCGAGAGTTACAGCATCGGCAACCAAAAGAAACTGCTCACCAAGGTTGCAAAGGAAAAAGGCTATACCAATCTGGTTCACTTTCTGGATGATGGCATTTCCGGCGTGACCATGAACCGTCCCGGTTTCGTTGAAATGATGCAGCAACTTGAACAAGGAAAAGCCGCCGCTGTGTTCGTCAAAGACCTTTCCCGTCTGGGCCGAAACTATATTGAGGTCGGACGGCTGACAGAAGAATTTTTCCCGGACCATGACATCCGACTTGTTGCCGTTTCGGACAACATCGACACGGCCGAGGGCGAAAACGAACTGGCACCCATCCGAAACCTGTTCAATGAGTGGTATGCCCGCGACATCAGCAAGAAACGCCGTATCAGTAATAAAATCAAAGGCAACTCCGGCGAACCGATGGGACTTCCTCCCTATGGGTATATCAAGGACCCGAACAATCCCAAGCATTGGGTCATTGATGAAGAAGCTGCACAAGTTGTCCGGCGCATTTTTGATATGACGTTGGAGGGCTTCGGCACAGAACAGATTGCCACCCAGTTTGAAAAGGAAGGCATCCTGACGCCGCAGGCCTACTGGATTCAGAAAGGCATCGGCCGTCCCGGAAAGACCAAGACGCGCCCCGCCACCAAGTGGAATGGCTCCACGATTACCCATCTTCTGTACCAGCAGGAGTATTGTGGTGATGTTCTGAACTTCAAAACCTACTCCAAGTCCTACAAGAACAAGAAGCGGATTCATAACGACCCGGAAAATTGGGTGGTGTTCCAAGATGTTCACGAACCCATTATTGAACGTGCCGTGTTTGAACAGGTGCAGCAGAAGCGCGGAAAAATGCGCAAACGCTGTACCAGCAACGGAGAACACAATATGTTCTCTGGCTTACTTGTCTGTGCAGACTGCGGCTGCAATCTGCACTTCCACTTCAATCAGGGCAACCCGGAAATCAAGTATTTCAACTGCTCCAACTACAAGGGCAACCGTGGCACCTGCCAATCCACCCACTACATCAGGGTAGACTTTCTGGAAGAAGTGGTGCTGGGCGAAATTCGGCGGCTGACCAAGTTTGCCAGCCTCTATGAGGACGACTTTTTGAAGGCTGTTATCGGGCACTCCCAGCAGGCGGACGAAGCCGACCGCAAGCTGAAAGAGAAAGAGTTGAAAGCACTCCTTGCCCGTGATGAAGAACTGGACGGCCTCTTTGAGCGCATCTATGAGGACAATGTTTCCGGCAAGATCTCTGATGAACGCTTTTCCAGAATGTCCCGGAGATATGAGGACGAGCAAAAGGAGCTGACCGAGAAAATCAAACAGCTCCGCTCCGAAATCGAAAAGCAGAGCAGCCGAACTATGACAACGGATATGTTTATCAGTCTAGTTCGCAAGTACACCAGAGCAAAAAAGCTGACACCCCGGATGCTGAATGAACTGGTGGAAAAAATCGAAGTGTTCAATGCAGAAAAGGTCAACGGTGTATGGGAGCAGCGGCTCCGCATTCACTACAACTGCGTGGGCACCATCGAGATTCCAAGCGCACTTCCTTTGCCGACACCTGATGTGTCGGTGAATACAAGAAAAGGCGTAGTTGTGAACTACGCCCCCTGTGATGTCGCTATTTAGCAAATAAAAAATGACGAATGTTCTTTGACAGCTAAATGCTGTAAGAACATTCGTCATGGTGCGGATAAGAGGACTTGAACCTCCACCGAGTTGCCCCGATTAGAACCTGAATCTAACGCGTCTGCCAATTCCGCCATATCCGCATATTCTGTTTTGTTCATGGGCCGTTCGGCTCGGAACGTTAAATATTATACCACAGCCACAAGAAAAGTCAAGCACTATTTTCAAAATTGTTCGACAAAAAAATGCTCTAAATTTCGGGCACTCCGTACAGGGGCATTTGGGCCGGAATATGGTACAATAAAGGCTGACCGTCCGGCCTGTATGCCGCCGGGCGAGTAATGACGGAATGAGGGAAACCGAATGTTCAATGTTCTGATCTTCATCATCGGCGCGGGCATCATGTTCTACATGGGCCTGCGCAGTGTGCTGCAGCGCCGCCGCTTACAGCAAAAGGGCCAGCGCGTGGAGGCCCGGGTGGCAGGCACCGTTCAGAGCCGGGACGGCACGGCTTATCTGCTTGAGTTCGAGACCGAGGGCGGCAGCCACCGCCTGCACTACCCCAAAGCCGCCAAGAGCAAGGGCTTTGCCAGCGGGGAAACGGTCACGCTGTACTACGACCCCGAAGATCCCGAGAAGATGTATGTGGAGGGCGACCGCTCCGTTCTGGGGGCCGAGATCCTCTATTTCTGTCTGGCCGTTGTGCTGCTGGCACTAATGGTCAGCTTTAGCCGCTGAGAGGAGGACACCGCAATGGTATTGGAACATATTGGAATGCCCCAGCCCGGGGACTGCCGGGTGGTATTTTCCGCCAGCGCCGAGGAGCTGGAAGCGGCCATTCAGGCCGAGCAGGCCGCAGAGAACCCGCCGCAGACGGAAGAGGACCTGCTGACCGCCGCCGTGAACCGGGCCATCCTGACCGGTTTTTCCACTTTATATCAAGAGCTTGTGGAAAAAGAGCATCTGGTTCCCGTGACTGATCCGGATTTTGAGCTGCTGGCCGTCAACCGGGCCGATGGCTTCCGGGCGGGAGCAGAGTTCTACTGCCTGCCGCCGCTGGAGCTGGAGCGTTACACCGGCTTCACCCAGCCCATCCAGCCCCGGCCCATCCGTCAGGTGAGCATTGAACTGGAAGTGAACACCCGGCACGGCGATGAAGACCGCGCCGCCGATGCCACAGGCAAGGCGGCCCTGCGCCAGCAGGTTGCACGGGAGCTCTATGCCCAGCGCTGTGCGCAGGCCAAGGCACTGGCCCGCCGGGAGCTTATCTTCCAGCTGGGCGGCTGTGTCAAGGGCACCCTGCCCAAGGACCTGGTCTCCGGCAACTATTTTGCCGAACAGCGGAACTTCAACCTGCGGCTGCAGGCCAACAACGTCAACTTTGACCAGTACCTCAAGGTGCGGGGCCAGACCGTGGAGCAGTTCCGCACTGAGCTTCACGCACAGGCAGAGCAGAAGCTGCGGGGCAATCTGGGCCTTCTGATGGTGGCCGAGCGGGAACGCCTCTGGCCCACCGATGCCGAGGTGGAGGCCGCACTGGCACACTGGAAGGGTGAGCGCACCTTCCCTGCCAACGATTTCCGCAAGGTGCGGCAGGGCATCGCCAGCCAGCGGGCGGCAGAGTTCGTGGAAGCCCACTCCACCCTGCTTCCCCCGCCGGAGGAACCGGTGCTGGAAACCATCGCATAAAAAATGGGAGATGCCGCTGCCGACATCTCCCATTTTTGTTTTTTCAGGTCTCTACACCCTCGAACTGGCTGTTATAGAGCTTGGCATAGAAGCCGCCCTGCGCCAGCAGGGTGTCGTGGTCGCCCTGCTCCACGATGTGGCCATCCTTCATCACAAGGATGACATCGGCCTCACGGATGGTGGACAGGCGGTGGGCCACAATAAAGCTGGTGCGGCCCTGCATCATCCGGGCAAAGGCAGCCTGGATGCGCACCTCGGTGCGGGTGTCGATGGAGGAGGTCGCCTCGTCCAGAATCAGCATGGGGGGCAGGCAGAGCATCACGCGGGCGATGCAGAGCAGCTGCTTCTGGCCCTGACTGATGTTGCCGCCGTCCTCAGCAATGACGGTATCGTAACCCTTGGGCAGGCGGCGGATGAAGCTGTCGGCGTGGGCCGCTTTGGCGGCGGCAACGATCTCTTCCTCCGTGGCATCGGGCTTGCCGTAGGCAATGTTCTCCCGCACGGTACCGGCACGCAGCCAGGTCTCCTGCAGCACCATGCCGTAGCTGCCGCGCAGGGAGGCGCGAGTCAGGCTGCGGATATCGTTTCCGGCCACCTCAATGGAGCCGCCGTTGACATCGTAGAACCGCATGAGCAAATTGATAAGGGTGGTCTTGCCGCAGCCGGTGGGGCCGACGATGGCGATGCGCTGGCCGGGCTTCACATCCAGATCCAGGCCCTCGATGAGGGGGCGGTCCGGCAGGTAGCGGAAGGAAACGTCCTTCAGCTCCACATGGCCGTCGGTCTCCAGCACCTTGGCGTTCTCCGCCTCGGGCACCTGGTCCTCGGCATCCAGCAGCTCGAACACACGGGCCGCGCAGGCCAGTGCGTTCTGCAGCTCGGTGACCACGCCGGAGATCTCGTTGAAGGGCTTGGTGTACTGGTTGGCATAGTTCAGGAAGATGCTCAGCTGGCCGATGGTGATGCCGCCCGCCACAGCGTAAACGGCACCCACCAGACCGACACCTGCATAAACGATGTTGTTCACAAAGCGGGTGGCGGGGTTGGTCATGCTGGAGAAGAAGATGGCCTTCAGGCTCACGCTCTGCAGGCGGCCATTCACCTCGTCAAAGGCGGCAAGGCTCTCGGCCTCATGGCCAAAGGCCTGCACGACCTTCTGGCCCTCGATCATCTCGTTGACCAGGGCGGTCTGCTCACCGCGCACGGTGCTCTGGCCCTGGAAATACTTGTAGCTGCGCTTGGCAAGGAAGCTTGCCACCACCAGGCTCAGCGGGGTGATGCAGACCACCACCAGCGTGATGGGCACATTCTCACTGAGCATAAACAGCAGGGTGCCAAGGATGGTCAGCACGCCGCTGAACAGCTGGGTAAAGCCCATGAGCAGGCCGTCTGCAAAGGTGTCCACATCGGCGACCATGCGGCTGACGATATCGCCGGAGGGATGGCTGTCCAGATAAGAGAGCGGCAGGGTCTGGATCTTACGGAGCGCGGCGTTGCGCAGGTCCCGGCTGACCGAGAAGGTGATGCGGTTGTTGCAGACACTCAGCAGCCACTGGGCCAATGCAGCCACTACGGCCACGATCACGATCTCCACCACGATGCGCAGAACACCGTTGAAGTCCACATTCCCTTGCCCAGCATCATATCAATGGCGCTGCCGCAGAGGATGGGGATATACAGCTGGGCAGCCACGCTCACAGCGGCCACGATCAGACTGCACACCACAAAAGCCGTAAGGGCGGATCTTTTCCAGCACCCGCCGAAGCGTTGCGTTGCGCTGTTCCGGGGTCAGCTTACTCTTTGCTTTTGCACTCATTTCTGCGCATCCCCTTTCTTGAACTGGCTGGCGTAGATCTCCTCGTAAACGGGGCAGGTCTTCAGCAGGTCGGCGTGCCTGCCCAAACCCACCATCCTGCCGTCATCCAGCACGATGATCTGGTCGGCGTGCTGCAGGCTGGCGGCACGCTGGCTCACGATGAACACGGTCAGGTCACCGGGCAGAGCGGCCAGCGCCTTGCGCAGGGCCGCATCGGTGGCGTAATCCAGCGCGCTGGCGCTGTCGTCCAGGATCAGGATCTCGGGCTTGCCCACCAGCGCACGGGCAATGGTCAGGCGCTGCTTCTGGCCGCCGGACAGGTTCCGGCCGCCCTGCTCCACAGGCTCGTCCAGCCCAAGGGGCTTTGCCCTGACAAAATCCGCAGCCTGCGCAGTCTCCAGTGCGGCCCACAGGTCAGCGTCCGCCGCGTTTTTGTTGCCCCACAGCAGATTGGAGCGGATGGTGCCGCCAAACAGCTGGGCTTTCTGCATCACGACCGCCACACTGCCGCGCAGAGCCGCGCGGGGGTACTCCTGCGCCGGACGGCCCAGGATCTCCACGGTGCCCTCCGTGGCATCATAGAAGCGGGGGATCAGGTTGATAAGACTGGATTTGCCGCTGCCCGTGCCGCCGATGACACCAATAGTCTGGCCGCGCTTTGCGGTAAAACTGATATCGGTCAGGCTGGGGGCACCGGCACCGGCGTAGGTCAGGCTGACATGGTCGAACCGGACAGCGTCCCCGGCCTTGTCTGCAGGTGCCTCGCCCTTGAGGGCCGCGGGGAACTCCATACCGGGCTCGGTGTCCAGCACAGCCTGCACACGGCCGGCACAGGCCAGCGCCTTGCTCACCTGCACGATGAGGTTTGCCAGTTTGACCAGCTCCACCAGGATCTGGTTCATGTAGTTCACCAGCGCGATCACATCGCCGGAATATGCCGCCCACATTGATCTCGATGCTGCCCACATAGAGCAGAGCCACGATGGCCAGATTGATGATGACATAAGTCAGCGGGCTCATCAGGGAGGAGATGTGGCCCACATGGAGCTGCATCCGGGTCAGCAGGTCGTTGGCCGACTCAAAGCGGTCGATCTCGCTCTGCTCCTTATCAAAGGCGCGGACCACGCGCACACCGGTCAGGTTCTCGCGGGTCAGGCCCAGCACACGGTCCAGCCGGGCCTGGGCCGTTTTGTACAGCGGGTTTGTGATGACCATGACCCCGAACACCACCACGCTCAGCAGCGGGATGGCGACCACAAAGATCCAGGCGGCCCGCACATTCACGGTGAACGCCATGACCATGGCACCAACCACCACGAACGGGCTGCGCAGGAACAGGCGCAGGAAGAGGTTCAGACCGCTCTGCACCTGATTGATGTCACTGGTCATGCGGGTGATGAGGGTGCTGGTGCCCATGGTGTCCATCTCGGTAAAGCCAAGCCTCTGGATGTGCTCAAACAGGGCATGGCGCAGGGAGGTGGAATAGCCCACCGCCGCCTTGGCCGAGAAATACTGGGCCGTCAGGCTGCAGGCAAGGCCCACAACGGCCAGCAGCAGCAGGATGCCGCACCGCACAAGGATATAGTGGAAATCATGTGCTGCAATGCCCACGTTGACGATGTCTGCCATGACCAGCGGCACAAACAGGTCGAACGTGGCTTCCAGCATCTTGAACAGCGGTGCAAGCACAGCCTCGCGCTTGTAGCCGTTCAGGTGGGTAAGCATTTTATTCAAGGGGGTAATTCTCCTTTCCCAGTGATAGCGGGTGTAAACTTCACAGTTCTTTATTATAGTACAGGAAATGCAAAAAAGCCAGTTCAAATCACGCCATTGCGCACCGTGCCCTGCCAGAACAAGGAAAGGGACTGCCGCACAGGGGGAGATCCCAGTGCAGCAGTCCCTTTTCATAGGAGGTAATGATTCGGAGAACAATGAGCAACATCGGGCTTCCGGGCCTTTTTGTAGCGGTACATCTCCCGGTCGGCCCGATTCTTCACAGCCAGCACGTCCTCCCCCAAAAAGGGAGCCGAACCAAAGGACACCGTGGGCAGAAAATCCACGGCCTTTCGCCGCTGTTCCAGCTGGCGTACAAACTCCTGCGCACTGGGCCTCCCGGTCCGCGTTTTCCATCAGCACACAAAACTCGTCGCCGCCGGTACGGTAGCAGTAGCCGCTGCGGGCATAGGCTTTTTTGATGCAGCGGCCGATCTCGGCCAGACAGAGATCCCCCTGCAGGTGGCCATAGCGGTCGTTGATCTGCTTGAAATCGTCCACATCAAACACCACCAGCACCCCGCCGTTGCGGCGCATCTCAGCAGTGCGGTTCAGATAGCTGTTCTGATTCAGCAGCCCGGTAAGGGCATCCAATTGGTTCCACATCTCGCTGCAGTAGATAAAGTACAGCACCGACAACAGGGTAACGCACAGCCATGTAACGTGAAGCTCCGGCAGTGTCACCTGAATGATGGTCTCAATGAGCAGAAAGATCATCAGGGGGTAGATCAGCGCCCGGCTGCGATTCTGAAATTCCCGCGCCGTGACAATGGTGGACACCGAGAGATACACGATGGCCGCAAAATACAGGATGATATAAATATAGAAGTATTGCCCACGGGAATAAACGTTGTCGGCGCTGACGGAGAACACCAGCCCGGCGGGGATGGACAGAGCAAGGAACAGCAGGTAGCACGCCTCGCAGCACACCGCCGCCCTGAACCAGCGGTTCATCCTCTTTTTCCGGTCCATGACATACACAAGGCAGAGACACACTCCCGGGGACAGGCCGAACCCCAGATAGTTGGACAGGATGTTCAGCCAGCGGTAGCCCGCCGGGGTTCCGTCCACCGCCAGTGTCACCACCTCCAGCACCGAGATCGCCGCGATCAGCGCAAAAGCAAGGAAAAATCCCTGCTTCTGCTTTTTGTTCAGAGATTCGCTGAGCTTTGTGAGGATGCACATGAAGCTCAGCACAAAAAGGTCAATGGCCGTTAATACATAAAATATCCATTCATTGTGGCTTGTTTCACCCTTTGGACTTCTGTGATCTGGTCAGCGCGCCGACCACCTCACAATGGGCGGTCTGGGGGAAGAGATCAACAGGGGTAAAGCCCTCGGCGCGGTAGCCCTTGGCGGTCAGGAGGGCAAGATCACGGGCCATGGTCTAGGGGTTGCAGCTGACATACACCACCCGTTTGGGGGCCATGCGGGCCACGCTCTCGATGAACTGGGAGTGGAGCCGCGGGCGGGTCCATGAAAATGACATCTGCCCTCTGCCCGGCAGCCGCCGCTTCTGTGATCCACTGGGTGGCATCGGCGGCAAAGAAGCGGGCGTTTTTCACGTTGTTGTGCCTTGCGTTGCCGATGGCATCCCGCACAGCGTCCCGGTTCAGCTCCACGCCCACCACCTGCTTTGCCCTGCCGCTGGCGGTCAGGCCGATGGTGCCAATGCCGCAGTAGGCATCCAGCACCACCTCTTTGCCGGTCAGGCGGGCAGCTTCCACAGCCAGACCATACAGCACCTCGGTCTGGTCATGGTTGATCTGGTAGAAGCTCCGGGGGCTCAGGGCATAGGTCTTGCCGCAGAGGGTATCCAGAATGAATCCCTTGCCGTAGAGCACCTTTTCCTCTTCGCCCAGCACCACGCTGGTGCGGCGGGGGTTGTAGTTCTGCACCACAGTGGTCACGGGGACATGGCGCTTCTCGGCTTCGGCCAGCAGAGCTCGGACAAAGTTTTTTGCCCCGGGCAGAACCGGCTGGGCTGTCACCAATACCACCATCACCTGCCCGGACACCACACCGCGCCGCAGCAGGCAGTGGCGGAGCAGGCCGGTGCCCTTGTCCTCATTGTAAGGCTGGTAGCGGCAGGTGCTGGCCGCCGCCCGCACCGCCTGCATCACGGTGTCCAGCACTTCGTCCTGCAGCAGGCAGCTTTCCACAGGCAGCACTTTATGTGAGCCTGCTGCATAGATGCCAGACACCAGTTTCCCGCCGGGGCCAGCCGCAAAGGTAGAGATCACCTTATTACGGTAATGGCAGGGGTTTTCCGCGCCCCGGATGGGAGCCACCGGGCCGTATTTCCCCACCAGCTTACGGACAGCGGCTTCTTTTTGTTTCAGCTGCTCGGCATAATCCAGCCCCAGCATCGGACAGCCGCCGCATTTTTTTGCTTTCAATCTGCACTCCATCGTATATCCTTCCGCCACTTGACAAACCAGGAAAAAATCACTATACTACAAATAGAAAAGGCACTGCGACAAGCGGTTAGCCCTGAAGGGTTTTAGCTATCTATTTGCATAGAAAACCGTCACCGGCCAGGGTGGCGGTTTTCGCTTTTCACCTTGATGGTAAATACCAGTCCAAAAATATGGAACGTCAAAGTAATCGGCATTGCTCTCACCTCCTTCCGGAAGTGTGGGCTCCCCGCCTGCCGTTATGTGCAGTACCTTTTCGCATTTGATTTTAACACATCCTTCGACCAAATGCAACGAAAAAGCTCCCGTAATGGGAGCTTTTTCGTTTTTCCGTCACCCATAGGGATCGTACAGGTCGTATTCTTCTGCCTCCTGATGCTGCTCCTCCAGCACCCGGATGGCCTGTTCCAGCTGGCTTTGAGAAGCGCCGCTCTCACTGGCAAGGGCGCGGACCGCTTCGGGCAGGCTGCCGCCGAACAGGGTGTCCATCCGCTGGCGCATGGCCGCAACGCAGTAGGCCCGGCGGGTGACCGTGGGCAGATAGGTGTTCTGGCTCCCCGCCTTGACCCAGCCCTTTTCCTCCAGACGGTACAAAAAGTTGAGCACCGTGGCCGGAGCCCAGCCGGTGGCGGTCAGCTTTTCGCTGATATCCCGCCGGGTGGCCGGGGCGGGGCATTCCCAGACCGCCAGCAGCACCTGCTCCTCGGCGGCAGAGAGTGGTTTCAGTCTGTCTGAAAGTCCGTACACCGGTTTCACCTCCGATTTTGCTTTTACATTTGTCTTATTTCAACACGATTATACCATACTCAGCACAAACAGGCAAGCAGTAAAAGTAAGGAGCCATGCGGTAAAACCAGCATATTTTTATATTTGTCTTAAAAAGTGTTCCTTATTCAAGGACAGTTGTGTGTTTTGTGCGTTCAAGGCAGGCAGAGCAGTCCCATCTTTGTGCAAAGATGCTCTTGTTTTTGCACCCCCGGAACCGGTATACTACGGACAAATCAAGCACACATCTGCCGCAGATGAGAGCGGCGGTACGGATAGGAAAGGGAGAGTTCCATATGGCACGAGTATACAACTTCAGCGCACGCCCCAGCATGTTGCCCGAAAAGGTGCTCAGGCAGGCTCAGGCAGAGCTGCTCGAATACGGCGGCAGCGGCCAGAGCGTGATGGAGATGAGCCACCGCAGCAAGTGGTTCGATGCCATCATCACTGAAACCGAAGCCACCCTGCGCCGGGTGATGAACATCCCTGACAACTACAAGGTCGGTTTCTTCCAGGGCGGTGCCACCCAGCAGTTTGCCATGGTGCCCCTGAACTTTATGACCACTGGCAAGGCTGATTATCTGGTCACCGGCAATTTTTCGAATCTGGCTGCCAAGGAGGCCGCCAAGTTCGGCGAGGTGAAGATCGTTGCTTCCAGCAAGGACAAGAACTTCACCTACATCCCCGATGTCAACGCCATCGACTACGACAAGGATGCAAGCTACATCCACATCTGCCAGAACAACACCATCTTCGGCACCCAGTACGTTGAGGTACCTCAGGTGGAGGGTGTGCCGCTGGTGGCGGACATGAGCTCGATGATCCTCTCCAAACCTGTGGACGTGAACAAGTACGGCTGCATCTACTTTGGCGTGCAGAAGAACGTAGCCCCCGCCGGCATGGCCATTGCCATTGTCCGGGACGACCTGCTGGGCCACGTTGCCGACACCGTGCCCACCATGATGAACTACACCACCCTGCTGGCCAAGGACAGCATGTACAACACGCCGCCCCCTGCTGGTGCATCTACATGACCGGCCTGGTGCTCAAGTATCTGGAAAACGACATCGGCGGTCTGGAGAATATGCAGAAGATCAACGAAGCCAAGGCCAGGATCCTGTACGATTATCTGGACGGTCAGGAGTTCTTCCACAACCCTGTGGAGCACCGCTACCGCAGCACGATGAACGTCACCTTTACCAGCCCTGACCCTGACATGGACAAGAAGTTCTGCGCCGAAGCCGCCGAAGCCGGTTTTGTCAACCTGAAGGGCCACCGTCTGGTGGGCGGTATGCGCGCTTCCATTTATAATGCAATGCCCACCGAAGGTGTAGAGAAGCTGGTGGACTTCATGGAGAAATTCCGCAAGGCAAATGCCTGATTTGTGTATAGGAGATAGGAAAGTATGTTTACGATCAAGACCCTGAACGCCATCAGCCCGGTGGGCCTGGCAAAGCTGAACAAGAACCTGTTTGATGTTTCGGTGGGCACCGATGCCCCCGATGGCATTCTGGTGCGCAGCGCTGACCTGCTGAACACCACCTTCAACGACAACCTGCTGGCCATTGCCCGTGCCGGTGCCGGTGTGAACAACATCCCGCTGGATCGCTGCTCGGAGCAGGGCATCGTGGTGTTCAATACCCCCGGTGCCAACGCCAACGCCGTGGCTGAGCTGGTCATTGGGATGCTGATTGCAGGCAGCCGCAATGTGGCCACCGCCGCCCAGTGGTGCCAGGGCCTGACCGGCGACCCCGCCATGGCCAAGACCGTGGAAAAGGGCAAGAAAAAGTTTGTGGGCAACGAGATCAAGGGCAAGACGCTGGGTGTCATCGGTCTGGGTGCCATCGGTTCCCGGGTGGCCAACTGCGCCATTGAGCTGGGCATGGAGGTCTACGGCTACGACCCCTACATCTCCATTGATGCCGCCTGGAACCTGTCCAGCCAGGTCCACCACTGCGTGAACCTGAACGACATGCTCCCTCTGTGCGACTACATCACCATCCATGTTCCCTACCTGCCCACCACCAAGGATACCATCAACACCCAGACCCTGGCCCTGTGCAAGGACGGCGTGAAGATCCTGAACTACGCCCGCGGTGAGCTGGTGAACACCGCAGCCCTGCTGGAGGCCATGGAGACGGGCAAGGTCTCCGGCTACATGACCGATTTCCCCACTGAGGCCATTCTGGGCAAGCCCGGCATCGTCTGCACCCCGCATCTGGGTGCTTCCACGCCGGAAGCCGAGGACAACTGTGCCGCAATGGCCGCGCAGGAGATCAGCGATTACCTCAAGAACGGCAACATCACCCACTCGGTGAACATGCCCGAGGTGCATCAGCCCCGTGCAGGCGGCAAGCGCATCTGTATCATCCACAAGAACGAGCCCGGCATGATCAGCCAGATCACCGCCCTGACCACCGAAGCGGGCCTGAACATTGAAAACATGGTGAACAAGAGCAAAAAGAACATGGCTTACACCATGCTGGACGCGACCGGTGCCGTGGACGGCAGGCTGGCTGAGAAGCTGGCCGCCATCCCTGCCGTTATCCGGGTGCGCATCCTGTAACACTGCCAACCCTTAGCTTTCCCCTCGCCCCATCTGTTCATGGGCGGGGGGATTTTTTGGTACAGCGTACTGTCGGGCCAGCGGGGTATTCCCCCGCAAGTGATACGGGGCATTCCATCCCCCGCCCAACTGCCTACGGCAGTCGGGTCCCACCCTCCGGACACTTGCTTGGGGAACACCCGCCGTCCCTCCAGGCAGGTCTGCTGATATAAAAATCCCCCCTGCCGTCATACAGCAGAGGGGAGAAAGAAGATCAGAGTGTTTACAGCTTCTTGCCAGTCAGGAGCTCATAAGCTTCCTCGTACTTGGCAATGGTCTTGTCGATGACATCCTGAGGCAGATCGTAGTTGCTGTCGGGATTGGCCTTGAGCCAATTGCGGACGAACTGCTTATCGAAAGAGGGCTGACCGTGGCCGGCCTCATAGCCCTCCAGCGGCCAGAAGCGGCTGGAATCGGGGGTGAGCATCTCATCGCCCAGCACCACGTTGCCGTTCTCATCCAGACCAAACTCGAACTTGGTATCGGCAATGATGATGCCGCGGCTCAGGGCATACGCGGCGCACTTCTTGTACAGGGCAATGGTATAGTCCCGCAGCTTGGTGGCGTAGTCCTTGCCGTGGCCGGGGAACTGCTTTTCCAGCACCTCGATGCTCTTCTCGTAGCTGATGTTCTCATCGTGGTCGCCGATCTCAGCCTTGGTGGAAGGAGTGTAGATGGGCTCGGGCAGCTGCTGGGATTCCTGCAGGCCCTCGGGCAGGCGGATGCCGCAGACGGTGCCGTTCTGCTGGTAGCTGGCCCAGCCGCTGCCGGTGATGTAGCCGCGCACGATGCACTCGATGGGCAGCATGGTCAGCTTGCGGCACTTCATGCTCCGGCCCTCAAAGGCAGGCGTGCGGAAGAACTCGGGCATATCGGCGGTATCCACGCTCAGCATGTGGTTGGGCAGAACATCCTTGGTGTAGTCGAACCAGAATCTGCTCATCTGGGTCAGCACCTTGCCCTTGTTGGTCACTTTATTTTTCAGGATCACATCAAATGCAGAGATACGATCGGTGGCAACCATAATGAGGCTGTCGCCATTGTCATAGATCTCGCGGACTTTGCCTTCCTTGATGGGCTTGAATTCAGTCATAGCAAACACTCCATTTTTCCTGATAGCTCTTTCATCAACGTCCTCGCCCGCTCCGGCATTGCAAAGCAATGAAGGACAGGGTGAGCCGTTTTCCGTTTACCTATTCAGTCTATCACACTTACTGTCCGTTTGGAAGAAACAGATTCCAAGGAAAATCGCCCGCAATTTTCGATTTCTTCGTGAAAAGTGTCAAAAATCAGCAACATTTTTCGTCGAATTGACGGCTAAAGTCGTACTTTCCCGGTTGACAGCGGCTCAGAACATGGTATCATTGAAGTATCAGAATTCAACTGCATCAGGAGGTAAGACCTATGGGCAAATTCCCGAAAGACTTTTTGTGGGGCGGTGCCACTGCCGCCAACCAGTGCGAAGGCGCTTACAACGAGGGCGGGCGCGGCCTGTCCAGTGTGGACGTGGTGCCCTTTGGCCCCGACCGCTTCCCCGTGGCGCTGGGCCAGCTGAAGATGCTGGACTGCGATGCCGAGCACTTCTACCCCTCCCACGAAGCCATTGACATGTACCACCACTTCAAGGAGGACATCAAGCTCTTTGCCGAGATGGGCTTCCGCTGCTACCGCCTGTCCATTGCCTGGACCCGCATCCTTCCCAACGGCGATGACGCGCAGCCCAACGAAGAGGGCCTGCGCTTCTATGAGGAGCTCTTTGATGAGTGCCACAAGTACGGCATTGAGCCGCTGGTGACCCTGTGCCACTTTGATACCCCCATTGCCCTGATCAAAAAGTACGGCGGCTGGAAAGACCGCCGGATGGTGGATGCCTACGCTCACTACTGTGAGGTGCTGTTCCAGCGCTTCCGGGGCAAGGTCAAGTACTGGCTGACCTTCAACGAGATCAACATGCTGCTCCACATGCCCTTTATGGGAGCCGGTCTGCTCTTTGCGCCCGGCGAGAATGTGCAGCAGGTCAAGTATCAGGCCGCTCACCACGAGCTGGTGGCCAGCGCAAAGGCCGTCAAGCTGGCCCATGCCATCATGCCCGATGCCATGGTGGGCTGTATGCTGGCCGCCGGTCAGTTCTACCCCCGCACCTGCGCCCCTGCCGATGTGCAGGCCGCTGCCGAGGCTGACCGCGACAACTACTTCTTCATTGATGTCCAGTCCCGCGGCGAATACCCTGTCTGGGCCAAAAAACGGATGGAACGTGCAGGCATTGCCCTGCAGATGGAGCCGGGCGACGAACAGCTGCTGAAAGAGGGCACTGTGGACTTCATCTCCTTCAGCTACTATTCCAGCCGCTGCACCACTGTGGATCCCGAACTGATGAACAAGGCCAACGGCAATGCCATCATGGATGCCGTCAAGAACCCCTACCTCAAGGCCAGCGATTGGGGCTGGGCCATCGACCCGGTGGGTCTGCGCATCACCATGAACAGCCTGTATGACCGCTACCAGAAACCGCTCTTCATCGTGGAGAACGGTCTGGGTGCGGTGGACAAGGTGGAAGCAGATGGTTCCATCCACGACACCTACCGCATCGACTACCTGCGGGCCCACATTGAGCAGATGGAAAAGGCCATCAACGAGGATGGCCTGCCCCTGCTGGGCTACACCACCTGGGGCCCCATCGACCTGGTCAGTGCTTCCACCGGCGAGATGAAGAAGCGGTACGGCTTCATCTATGTGGACAAGGATAACGAAGGCAAGGGCACGCTGGCCCGCAGCCGGAAGGACAGCTTCTACTGGTATAAAAAGGTCATCGCCTCCGACGGCGAAGATCTGGCCTGAGCCAACTGTGAGGAAAGGAATCATAGCACAAGATGACGACACCCCAAATCATTGCGCACCGCGGTGCATCCTATCTGGCCCCTGAGAACACGCTGGTCGCCTTCCGCAAGGCGATGGAGATTGGCGCGGACGGCGTGGAAATGGATGTACAGAAGACCTACGACAACGAGCTGGTCATCCACCACGACTATATGGTGGACATGCACACCGACATCTCCGGCCAGATCTACGACCTGACCATGGGCGAGCTGAAGGCTCTGGATTTCGGCAGCTGGAAAGATGCCATCTACGCCAACGAGAGGATTGCCACGCTGCAGGAAGCGCTGGAGCTCTGCGCCGGCATGGAGGGCACGCAGGTGCAGCTGGAACTGAAAAGCCCACTGGAGGACGACCCCGACTTTGTGCCCCGGGTGCTGGATGCGGTCCGCGCCGCCGGGCTCACCGACCGACTCACCCTCATCTCCTTCCACCACTCTCAGCTGCGGCAGGCAAAGCAGCTGATGCCTGAGCTGAAGGTAGGTGCGCTGACCTACGGCGCTTTTCTCAGCATGGTGCTGCCTCCGCCGGTGGTGTGGAAGGATCTGGGCCTTGTGAACAGCATGGACGAGCCCTTCAGCGAGGAAAACTGCATCGACCTGCGGAACAATCTCATCTACCGCACTGTGGCCGACAAGGTCGATATGCTCCGCGCCAACTTCCCCGGCGAGACCGTGGAGCAGGTCATCGGCCATCTGGAGGAGCAGGCAGATGTGGCTGCCTACATCAAAACGCTGGATTTTCCCGTGGACATCGTCAGCTGCGAATACCACACCGCCTACTCCAACCCCGATCTCGTGAACCAGCTTCATGCCATGGGCATCCAGGCCGCGTTCTGGACCGTGGACACCCAGGACGCTGTCCGTTCCCTGCTGCCCCTTGGCCCTGACTGCATCGTCACCAACCGGCCTGACCGCGTGCGGGAATGGGTGAATGCGGAAATGAGGAAATAAAAAGATCACAAAACGTCCCCGTGCAGGATATCAAAACTGCACGGGGACGTTTTCTATGTCAGCACTGTATTATCTGATGTCCAGCATCGTTATGACGGCGCTCTCCTTGCGAGCACGCTCTGCGCAGAAGACCCCCAGATGTCCATTGATCGAATCTTTGATCGTTGTGCAGGAGATGGAAGGCTCCTCACCCTGAAGCACATGAACAAAGTCCTCCACCAGCCGCAGGTCGCCGCCGCCATGAGAGCCTGTCATGCCGCTCTTATCTCCACCGATCTTCAGGTCTACCACTTCCTCGTTCCAGCCCTTCTCACTGGTGGTATCTATGGTGCGCACAGTGAAAACCGAATCGTCAAACACACCCTTGATCTCACCCTTCGTACCAATGATGTGGATGTTGCGCTCCGGTTTCGCTGTGCCGCCGATCATGTTCAGGGTCGCAGTTGCGCCATCCGCAAAATTCATCAGCACCGATTGATGATCCACCACCGTATGTTCACAATCCCACACACAGCGTCCATGGATATTGTCTGTCATCAGCGACTTGCGCTTGTCCTCCAGCGTCGGCTCCTCAATATTCTCCAGGCAGTCCCATACATAGAACGCCCACCGATCCGGGTGATCCAGATAATGCTTTTTGGCAGAGTACAGACAGGTCTCCTCGCACTGGCAATCCACCAGGCAGCGCTTGCCTGCCCCTGCGGGCTTTTTGGCAGGATCAAACTGGAAGTCACTTCCAAAGCTTGCGATCTGTTTGGGCGAAACGCCGCTTTTCAGCCACATAATGAGATCCATGTCATGGCAGCACTTTGCCAGCAGCATCGGAGCCCCGCATTTTTCTTCGTTGCCCCATTTGCCGCGCACAAAGGAGACGGCCAGATGATGGTAGCTGACATGCTCCGTGGCCTGAATATTGATAATGTCACCGATCTCCCCGCTCAGCAGTCTCTGCTTGATTGCGACATAGAAGGGCGCATACCGCAGAACGTGGCAGATCATCACCTTCCGCCCGGTCTCTTTTACAACCTTATATAAATAGTTCACTTCCTCCTCGCTGATCGCGAAGGGTTTTTCCAGCAGCATATCATATCCTGCGCGCAGAAGCGGAACCGCAGTGGGCACATGCTGGCGGTCCATGGTTCCATTGATCACCGCATCTGCCAGCTTAGGCCTTTCTGCCAGCTCCTCAGCGTTCCTGAAGCACATTTCCTCCCCGAAGCCATGCATCTCCGCAACCTTTTCCGCCGGATCGGATCCGGATCTGCTACGCCTACGATCTTCAGCTCGTCCGTGTTCCAGCGCATACAGGCTGTACAGGATCGCCCGATGGCCCGCGCCCACGATGATGGCTGTGATTTGCTTACTCATAGTTTCTCTCTTCCTTTCTTTTGAATGGATCTCCGATTCCAATTTTGTTTCCAGCATATCTTTTTGTGCCGGAATCGTCAAGGTGAAGGAGCATGACATTTCATCCCGCACCATGACAAAAGGAAGAATAATCGCATCTTTGTGGATATTGTGCAACAATCATGCTCAAAAATGAGAAAATCTTTTGTGCGCTTTGTATCAAAAATGTTGCAATTCCAAAAGAACATGATATGCTTCTGAGTAAGGAAAACCACTGGTCGGCAGCGTACGAGCTGAACGGAGGTTATGGCTAAGGGGATCTTCCCCGTCCCATTCCATAAATCAAGGAGGAAAAGATCTTATGAAAGAAAGAAAAATCAGCAGACGCGCCGTATGCAGCGCTATGGTCGCTTCTCTGGCATTGGGTGTTCTGGAGGGCTGTGGCAGCTCTTCCTCTACTACTTCTTCTGCTGCCGGTTCCGGAGCAGCTGCTTCCAACGAGCGTATCACTGTTCGCATCCTGAAATCCAAGGCCGCGAATGAGGTTGCTGCCGAGCAGATGGATATATGGAAGGTCCTGGGCGAAAAATTCAATATGGATTTTGAATTTGATAATCCCCGCAGGACAACTACAACGAGCGCCTGAACCTTGTGATGATGGATGCTCAGCTGCCGGATATCATTATGGATATGCCCACCACCGAGGTGCTGAAATACGGCGAGTCCGGCGTGATCCTGTCCCTGAACGATTACATCGAGAACAACATGCCCAACCTGAAGAAGGAGATCGACAAGCGGGACGGTGTCGAAAAAGCACTGACTTACAGCGACGGCAATATTTATTATATGCCCATGCTGGATGAGAAGGTCTCCGGCAATATGCCCTACATCGTCCGCACCGACTGGCTGGAAAAGCTGGGCATTGAGAGCCCCGTGACCCTGGAGGACTGGGAGAACTACTGGCATCTGGTCAAGACCACCGACCTGAACGGCAACGGCACCAACGATGAGATCCCCTTCAGCTCCTACGATATGACCGGCCTGCGGAACTTCTGCACCGCATTCGGCTGCCTGGATGACTTCTACACCGACCCGGACGATGGCGGCAAGGTCCACTACGGCCCCATCGACCCCAAGTACAAAGAAGGCCGTGACCTGGATGCACGATATGTACGAGAAGGGCTATATCGACCCTGAGATCATCACCATGGACTACGCTTCCTTCGTGCCGAAGCTGGCCCAGAACGCGGTGGCTTCCTTCTACGGCCCGCTGGGCGGTATGCTGGCTGCACAGAACGCCACCATGCCTGCCTCCTTTCCCGGCTTCCATGTTGAGGCCACCGTACCCCCCAAGGGCGATGCACAGATCCACTCCTATATTGATCAGGAGCCCCGTGCAGTCGCAGCGGCTACCATCACCGCAAGCTGCAAGAACGTTGACCGCGTGGTCGCTCTGCTGGATTACATGTACAGCGACGAGGGCACCCGGCTGATCAACATGGGTATTGAGGGCACTCACTACACCATGCAGGACGGCAAGCCGATCTTCACCGATTATGTTATGAACAATCCTGACGGCCTGTCTCCCAAAAACGCGATCGGCACCTTCACCTTTGCACAGAGCTCCGGCCCGTTCATTCTGAGCCAGGATGAGGTCACACAGCTGGATGATGAGTCTGTCAACCGCGCAAAGCAGGACTGCATCATTCCCTTCCTGGAAGAATCCAAGAAGTACGTCATTCCCGGCTCTACCTCCTTCTCCTCTGAGGACGATGCCGTCCGCCGTGCTGTGATGGCAGACGTGGATACTTACGTTGACGAGATGATCATCAAGTTTGTTTCCGGCCGTGAGCCGCTGTCCAACTGGGACACCTACGTTGAAAAGGTCAATGGCATGGGCATTGCAGAAGTCGTCGATATCTACCAGAAGACGCTGAATGGCTGATGCCCCAGCAGGTACCTATTTTTTGATCCAGTAAAATAACGGCCGGGGCAGGAACACCCTGTTCCCGGCCTATTTTTTCCTGGGTTCTTCAGAACGAAAACAGGAGAATACCACCATGAAAACAGCCACCGCAGCAAAACCGATCACACTGCCAACAGCGAACCGCCTTGATCATGCCTACAAAAAGTTCTGGCGCAGCCGTTATCTGCTTTTGATGCTGCTGCCCGCCCTGATCTGGTATATCGTGTTCATGTACGCGCCCATGTACGGCGCGCAGATCGCCTTCCGGGATTTTTCTCCCGTACTGGGCATCACGGGCAGCAAGTGGGTCGGCTTCAAATATTTCATCCAGTTCTTTAAATCCGAGTATTTTGGCCGTCTGATCAAAAACACGCTTGGCATCAGCCTGTATTCCATTATTGTGGGCTTTCCCATTCCCATCATTCTGGCTCTGCTCATCAACGAAGTCCGCGGTAAATTCTTCAAACGCAGCGTACAGACCGTAGTGTACCTGCCCCATTTCATCTCCGCCGTGGTCGTTGTCAGTATTCTGAGCGCCCTGCTTTCTCCTTCCAGCGGCCTGATCAACCAGCTGATCACCGCCTTTGGCGGTACGCCGATCCATTTTATGGCCGAACCCAAGTACTTCAAGACGATCTATGTTCTTTCTGACATCTGGCAAAGCGCCGGCTACGGTTCCATTGTGTACATGGCGGCACTGACCGGCATTGACCCCTCTCTCTACGAGGCCGCCACCGTTGACGGTGCTTCCAAATGGGACAAGCTGATCCATATCACGCTGCCCGGCCTGCTGCCCACGATCATCATCATGCTGATCCTCCGCATGGGCTCTATTTTCTCGGTCGGCTATGAAAAGATCATGCTGATGTACAACCCTGCAACCTATGAGACTGCCGATGTGATCTCCACTTACGTTTACCGCCGTGCCTTTGAAAGCGGCGATTACAGCTTCTCTGCGGCTGTGGGCCTGTTCAATTCTGTGATCAATTTTACCATTATCGTGCTGTTCAACAAGTTCAGCAAAAAGATCTGTGAGGTGAGCCTGTGGTGATGAAAAAGAATATTGATGCGATGAATCACCCCACGAAAGTGAAGGAAAGCATCGGGGAACGGATCTATACCATTGTTGTGTATCTGCTGCTGATCCTGATCAGCGCAACCATCATTCTGCCGCTTCTGCACATCATCAGCGGCTCGTTCAGTGATCCCATGCAGCTGCTGACAGGCAATGTTTCCTTCTGGCCCAAAGGCTTTACGACCTCCATGTATGAGAAGGTTCTGAAGGATGCCAGCATCTGGACGGGTTATCTGAACACGATCCTGTATACCGTGCTGGGCACCCTGATCAGCGTGACCCTTACCGCCTGCGCCGCCTACCCCCTGTCCCGCAAGGATCTGTTCGGGCGCAATGTCTTTATCAGCCTTTTCATCTTTACCATGTTTTCAACGGCGGCATGATCCCCACTTATCTGATCATTCAGAAGCTGGGTATGCTGAATAAGATCTGGGCGCTGGTGCTGCCTTCCGCCATCAGTACCTATAACATGATCATCATGCGCACCTTCTTTGAAAACACCATCCCGAATGAGCTGATCGAGGCCGCAGCCCTGGACGGCTGCAACGATATCACGACCTTCTTCCGCATTGTTCTTCCGCTCTCCGGTGCAGTGTTCGCCGTTATGGCGCTGTTCTACGGCGTTGCGCAGTGGAACAGCTGGTTCCCGGCATTGCTGTACATTCGGGATCGTTCTCTGTACCCTTTGCAGATGATCCTGCGTGAGGTCCTGATCCAGAGCGACATCGGCAACATGGCCGGTTCCACCGGTGATGTCGAGGTCATCGGCGATGGTCTGAAATATGCCACCATGGTGGTTTCCACCCTGCCGATCATGTGCCTGTATCCGTTCCTGCAGAAGTACTTTGTTGCCGGTGTTACCATTGGCGCGGTCAAGGGCTGATGGGAGGATATCACACCATGCAATCACATGACCTTTCCTTGCCTGCGTGGGGCCCCTACACCAAACGATACAGCGGCATTTCCCATGTTCCTGCGGCCAACGATGGTGTTCGATTTGACCTGTCCGTTTTTCCGGGAATGTATCGCCGCCGGGTCGATGTGCCCAATGTACGGTTTGAAAGCGGCTTTCACCCCTGGGCTGCGGCTCCGGATCTGAGCTGCTACATGTTCCGCCACGAGCTCCTGTGGAAGGATCAGCTGTATGCAGACATCTCTTTTGCTCCCTTGGGGGAGGATGCCCGGCTGATCCGTGCTGAACTCCACAACAATACAGATGCTCCGCAGAATCTGGTGCTTCATTATATGGCATCCGCCTGGGATCCCGTTCCGTCCTACCGCGGTTTCTCCCTGCCGGGCTGTGAGGTGTCCCTGCCGGAAAACGCCGCCTTTGTCTGGGCAAAGGATTATGACACCCTGGATTTTTCCATCCATCGTCCCAACGAATGTCTGACCTGGGATGGTCTGCGCCGGGGCGAAGAAGCCGTTCCCGGCTTTGGTCAGGGATACGGCATTGGCACGGGGTTCGGCTGTTCCGAAGGCAAAGGACCTTTTGGGCAGGTCATGCCCAGCGGAAAAGGGGACACCGTTACCTTTACGCTTTCCCTTACCGCGCCCCTGCGTGCCCCCTGTCTCTGTGTACGGTATTGGAATCCGGCAGATGAAAGTTCCGAGTACGATGTCAATGGTCAGGATACGTTACAGCTGCCACCCTGTCAGAAGCCTTCTATTGCCATCCTGCCGCTGAACGCTTCCATTCCCGCCGGAAAATTCACTCTGACCCTGACTGCTGCCGGTGTTGGAGGGGCGAAGCTGGATTGTCTCGCTCTGTGCGAGCAGGCGGACGCAGGCAGCTTTACCGTTACACTGCGTGGAGATGGCTCCCGGCCTCAGGCTGAACCCGCCGCAGATGAGAACTATCTGACCCTGCAGTATCCCCACATTCAGGAGTGCTACGGGATCCTGTGGGATGATATCACCACCCATATTCGCACGATCGAAAACGATGAACTGGATATCTTTCTGCGTGACACCGTACACGACCATGTAAACGCCACGCTGCGCGGCAACGGAAAAGGGCATTACGTCAATCTCTTTATGGGGCCGATCCCCTTGGAGGCAGGACAGACAAAAGTGATCTATGGAGCGGTCTGTGCTGCGCCGGATGCTTCTGCCGCCGCGCTGCGCTGCCATGAGCTGCTGACGCAGCGCAGTGATTGGGAGCATTTATGGCAGCAGGCTTCTGCCTCCCTTGCAGCACCGCCCGCTTTACCGGCTGCCGAATCGCTTGCCTTGGGCCAACAGTTGATGAATGCCGTTCTCTGCACCAACGTTGTGTATCCGGTGTACACGCGGGGACAGTATATCCGCCACTACACTCCCGGACGCTGGTGGGACTGTGTCTACACATGGGATTCCGGATTCATTGGAATGGGCCTGGCTCAGACCAGCCTGCGCAATGCCTTTGACTGCCTGAACACCTACCTGATGCCCCCGGATTCTGTGGATGCTGCTTTCTTACACCATGGCTCCATGGTGCCAACGCAGTTTTATCTGTACGCTGAGCTGTTGAATCGCACCAGCAGCAGAGAACTTGCCGCCTACTGCTATCCACGCCTAAAGCTGTACTACCGCTTCTTCACCGGACAGGAAGGCGGCTCCACTACCGCCAACCTGCACAGCGGCTTGCTGCGCCCCTGGGATTATTTCTACAATTCCGGTGGATGGGACGATTATCCCCCACAGCAGGAGGTCCATCGCCGCCGTTTGCAGGCCAGCTGCGCGCCCGTGGTCACAACTGCCCATGCGATACGCTGCGCAAAGATCCTGGCTTACACCGCCCGCCTGCTGGGTGAGACAGCCGATGCAGATGCATTTGATGCCGATGCGCTTCGCTTAGGGCGCTCCCTGCAGACTGCATGGGACGAGGAAAGCGGTTACTTCGGGTACCTCCTGCACGATCCTTCCGGTGATGCTGCAGATATTCTGCGCACCGAGCAGGGTCTGAACTACGATATGGGCATGGATGGCGCTTCGCCGCTGTTTGCAGGTGTCTGTACAGAACCGCAGAAGGAACTTCTGTGGCAGAAGCTGCAAAGCCCGGAACACCTGTGGTGTGCCTGCGGCCTTTCCACCGTAGATCAGAGTGCGCCGTACTATCGGCGTGACGGCTACTGGAACGGTGCTGTATGGATGCCTTATCAGTGGATGTTCTTCAAATCTGCACTGGATGCGGGCCTTGCCGATTTTGCTTACCGCATTGCCGACACCGCTCTTACCCTGTGGCAGAACGAGTGTGCCGAAAGCTACTGTTGTTTTGAACACTTTATGATCGAGAGCCGCCGTGGTGCCGGCTGGCATCAGTTCAGCGGGCTTTCTTCTCCCATTGTACAGTGGTTTTCCGCTTACTACCGCCCCGGCACCCTCACGACCGGTTTTGATGCCTTTGTCCGGCATACGGATTGGGCACCGGACAACAGCGCCTTAGATGCCACACTGGATTTTACCGCAGCGGGCCGCAGCACTGTTCTGGCTGTTCTGCAGCCGGGCCCCAAAGCTGTTACAGCCTCTGTGCCCTGCACCGTGACCACACGCCACGATGGGCTGCTTGAGCTGACCTTTGCATTGGATGCTCCCTGCACCGTGACCATAAGCATCCATTCCTGAACCCACCTGTAAAAAGAAACGAACGATGTCTGTCCGAATGGGCTGACATCGTTCGTTTTTTCTGCGCTGAAATCAGTTGTCTCCCTTGCGAACAGCAGAAGGCGAGAGCTGATACTTCCGCCGGAATGCCTTATAGAATGTATTCGCTGTGGAGAAACCGCACTGTTCTGCAATATCCGTAATATTCAGATCTGTCGTTCTCAGCAGCTGCATCGCATGATCCAGACGCAATTCTTCCACATACTCTGTATAGCTCTTTCCGGTTTGCTCCTTCAGGAATTGCGAAAGATACTTTTTAGAGATCTTGAACTGCTCTGCCGTCATCGCCGCATTGATCTCCGGATTCTGGAAATTCTGTGCCAGCCAGTCCAGAATATTCTTTTGAAGCGCATCATTGTGGCTATGCTTCAGGAATTGCACATGGCTGCAGATCTCCACACAGCAGTCCTGCAGCCGGCTCAGCATCTGGCGGGCAGTCAGTTTTGAGTCATAACTGCACAGATAGGCGATATCCGGACAGCGTACCCTTTCTGCCGTGTTCAGCAGAATGCCGCCTGCCGTGTAAAAATCCTGCTTAAAGTTTTCCGGGTCCAGATTATCCACCGAGAACAGTTCACTCAGAAGTGAAACCGCCTCTTCCGTACATCCGGAAAGCAGATACTCCCGAAGCCGCGCTGCATTGGTTGCATTGACCGTGGTACCGCGCTGCGCATTGCTGTTCCCCAAATAGCAGATCTTCTGTGTCGGATCTGCATAGGCCGCTACGTTGCGGGCCTTCCAGTAAATATCTGACAACTGCTCCATTTTCTCAAAAGGATCGCTCAATATCAGGGGGGTCGTCAAATGCAGCGCATCATACAGCCGCTCTGTGCGGAAACACATCTCCCGCAGTTCCTCTGCGTCATCCGTTTCCTGCGTCAGGATCACCAGGATCAGGTCATCTGCCGTTGCCTGTACATAAAATCTCTGCCCGTAAATTTGACGGATCTGCTCTGACACCACCACAGTACGCAGCTCTTCTTTCAGTGAGCACTCGGCGTTTTCCTGAAGAGATGGGATCAGCAGCAGGAAGTTATAGGCTTTCAGCTGCACCGCATCCGTCAGCTGCTGAAGGGTTTCCTGACTCACAGACCCTGTGCGCAGCAAAATTTCCATTTTGCCGTGTTCCAGCTCGCTGCGTGAATGCTCCAGTTCCTGTGCCAGTTTATGCTGACTGTTCACATTTCGGAGAAAGATCTCATTCAGCACTTTCCGCGATGCCAGATCCGATTCGTCCAGCGTATCCAGCATCGGACGCAGGCTGTTCATATCCTCCAGCGTCATGCAGACGCTGATCAATACACAGCCCAGAACGCCCACGATCAGATACAGACAAATTGCACGCTGTACTGCCAACAGACCCGCTTCGTAGAGCGACGGCGGCATTCCAATGACCGCCGTTGCATTCAGAGATGCCACATATCGCGTTGCCATCAGATAGCGCTTTCCCTGATAGGTCTCCCAACCCGTATCATCACTCGCCAGGGAAAATGTCGTTCCGTCATAGTTATTTCCCGCCAGGATCGTTCCGTCATCGGAGATCAGGCAGAAAAGCCCTTCCTTGCGCCATTGCTGCTGCGAAAGGAACATTGAAACGACATCTTTTTCCTTGATCAGCACCGTCATTGCGCCGCAAAGGCGGCCCGCCGTGTTCACATAGGGCTGGTATACCGTGGTATATGAATTGCCATAGCTGGAATGCATCAGTTTGACAACATGGGCGGGCTTTATCGTCGTTACATCGATCTGATTCTGCGCATCCCATTCCTCCTGAGACACATCCTCATACTCAAGTGCTCCCGGGTAAAAATTGCTATGGCTTTCATACGCGCTCCGGTCATCCAATATGATGCCATTCCGCTCAAATGTAATATAGCTGTATGTGATCACAGAGGAATCGTAGGTCTTATCCTGTAACGATTTGCTGGCTCTCGTCAGTGTCTGATAATCTCCCAGAATACTGTTATCATAACTGCTGGCAAGCAGAGTATACTCCGTTTCGCTGAACAATTTGTTCGTTGTACTGCGGATGTTGCTCAGGCATCGCTCCAACTGGGTGGTGCCGATCGCCAGCATTTCCATCGCGCTGGAGGACTGCGCTTGGATCGTCTGGCGGATCATCAGGCTATACAGAGGAACCACGACCAGGAAGAACCCAACCGGAATACAAAGGTACCTTAGAAGCCTTCGGATCCAGTTTCTAACAAACAGTCTCTTACGCATCTGCAAAACTCCAAGCAATGATGATTTCTATGGAACTGTTGGCTGCACCTGTAAGGCGTTTATGGAGCCGGTGCATACAGCACAGATCCTCCCTCCGCAATTTCGCAGCATCTTTTTAATTATTTTACCACAGAAGAATTTTTTCCTCAACGTTTTTATTGATTTGTAACAAAAATCCACTTTATCACCATGATTTTCAATGCTTGAAAATCTCTGTCAGATGGTCTATCACTTTGTTCCGCAAACCGTGTTGTCGTTCAAAGCCACCACCCGGGGCCTGATTGTCTGAGTGAACTCGAATCCCTGTCCCTCTGATTAAAAAGCTTACTTTGATGGACTTTTGTGCTCCGAACTGTTGCGAAACACACGATTTTACGGCATTTTTTTCGTTACTCCGCCCTGTAGCAGCCCCTCATGCATTTTCGAGTTGTCGCATTTTGTCGCACTTTTTTGCGGAACTATAATCGGGACTTTTTTCATTAGCCATGATAAACGAGAGTTCAGGATCCATAATTTCGGATAGATGGAAACTGCACGGTTTTCTGCAACAGGAAGAGTAATCTCGGGTGGTTCCCCTACCCTATTTCCGGGTGCTGCGCACATCAAAATTTCGCCGGAGTGAGTTTGGCGGTAGGTGTGGGGAGGGGTGGGGATTATTGCTTGATATAAAACTTTTCTTACTTCTTCACCCTAGATCATGGCTTGCGTACATCAAATCAGCCTCTATTAATATTTTCTCCACACCATTTTATTGACCACGCCAGTATAGCTCTGGATGATTTTCACGACTTTATCAGACACGTTCTCATCCACATAGTCCGGTACAGGAATGCCCAAATCACGATTCCGGTTCATCTCGACCGCCACATCCACAGCCTGCAGCAGATGGTCACCGTCAATACCGGCAAGGATGAAATCCCCCTTATCCAGTGCTTCCGGGCGCTCAGTACTGGTACGAATACACACCGCCGGGAACGGGTGCCCTACGCTGGTGAAGAAGCTACTCTCCTCCGGCAACGTTCCACTATCGGATACCACACAGAAGGCATTCATCTGCAGGCAGTTGTAGTCATGGAAGCCCAAAGGCTCATGCTGGATCACACGCTTGTCCAGCTGGAAACCACTCTGTTCCAGACGCTTTCGGCTGCGGGGATGGCAGGAGTACAGAATCGGCATATCGTACTTTTCTGCCATTTTATTGATTGCAGTGAACAGCGAATTAAAGTTTTTCTCGGTGTCAATATTCTCCTCACGATGGGCAGAAAGCAGAATATATTTACCCTTTTCCAGTCCCAGACGGGCGTGGATATCGGATGCCTCGGTCTTGGCCAGATTCTGATGCAGCACTTCAGCCATGGGCGAACCCGTCACATAGGTACGCTCTTTGGGCAAACTAGTATCAGCCAGATAGCGGCGGGCATGCTCAGAATAGGCCATGTTCACGTCGGAAATGATATCGACGATGCGGCGGTTGGTCTCTTCAGGCAGGCACTCATCTTTACAACGGTTACCGGCTTCCATGTGGAAGATGGGAATATGCAGCCGCTTTGCACCGATGACAGACAGGCAGCTGTTGGTATCGCCCAGCACCAGTACGGCGTCTGGCTGGATAGCAACCATCAGCTTATAGCTTTCGGAGATGATATTGCCCATCGTCTCACCCAGGTCTGCACCCACGGCATTCATATATACTTCCGGATCTGCCAGCTGTAAATCGTGGAAGAACACGCCGTTCAGGTTATAGTCGTAGTTCTGACCAGTATGGGCCAGAATTACATCAAAGTATTTCCGAGTCTTGTTGATGACCGCTGCCAGGCGGATGATTTCAGGGCGGGTACCAACAATGATGAGCAGTTTCAGCTTGCCATTATTCTTAAAAGAAACATTGCTATAGTCAGCCATTATTTTTCTCCTCTCACACCGGCTCAAAGAAGGTGTCCGGGTGCTTCGGGTCAAAGATCTCGTTACAGGTCATGACCGTGACCAGATTTTCCGTCTCAGACAGGTTAATGATATTGTGCGTCCAGCCGGGAATCATGTGGACAGCCTCGATCTTGTCCCCAGAAACCTCAAACTCCACCGTTTCGCCAGTATTGATGTTCCGTTCCTGGATCAGACCATGCCCAGCCACCACAATGAATAGCTCCCACTTGGAGTTATGCCAGTGCTGCCCCTTGGTAATGCCCGGGCGGCTGATGTTGATGCTCACCTGTCCGCAGTCGGCGGTATGCACCAGTTCAGTGAAGGAACCACGGCTGTCCACGTTCATCTTCAAAGCATACTTGAACTTGTCAGTCGGCAGGTAGGTCAGATACAGGGAGTACAGCTTCTTGGCAAAGGAGCCATCTGGCATCTTGGGCATCATCAGAGTCGTTGGCTGCGCCTTGAATTCCTGTAGCAGATCCACAATTTCGCCCAGTGTGACCTTATGTGTCACGGGGACGCAGCAGTAACGGCCATCCGCTTTGAGAACCGTTTCCACACCATCAAATTCGCAGTGCTGCTCCTTGCCTTCCAGCAGGTCAAACATCCCTTCTACCAAGTCATCGATGTACAGCAGCTCCAGCTCGGTGCTACGGTCGTTGACAGTGAAGGGTTCGTCATTGGCAACCGCCCAGCAGAAGGTACTGACGGCACTGTTGTACTTGGGGCGGCTGTGTCCCATTAGATTCGGAAAACGATAGACCGCCACTTTTGCACCAGTTTCTTGGGCATAATCGAAGAACAGCTCTTCACCCGCCTTCTTGCTGCGGCCATACTCGCTGTTGCCAAAGCGTCCGGCCAAAGTTGCCTGAATGGACGAAGACAGCATGATGGTGGCCTTATTGTTGTGCTTTTTCAGGCAGTTCAACAGGTCAAAGGCAAAGCCAAAGTTGCCCTTCATGAAATCTTCCGGGTTTTCCGGGCGATTCACCCCTGCCAGATTGAACACAAAGTCTGCCTTCTGGCAGTATTCGTCCAGTTCTGCCGGGGTCGAATTCAGGTCGTATTCATAGATTTCATCAATATGCAGTTCTTTGCGGGTCTTGTTTTTTCCGTCTCGGATATTTTTCAGGTTGTTCACAAGGGCGGTTCCCACCATGCCCTTGGCACCTGTCACCAGAATGTTCATTTTCTCACCTCCGGGCGTACCGCTGTGCAATCCGGAACATCTGCTCCATCTGGCACGACTGCAGAATTGCAAACCGTCACATTGCTACCGATACGAGCATACTTGCCAACTTTTGCACCAGTGCGAACGACGCTATTTGCATAAATGAGCGCATAATCTTCCACGATTGCATCACAATGGATTTCTGTACCCGCATTCAGCAACACGCCATTGCCCACGACTGCACCATTCTGAACACAGGCATTCTGCAAAATGACACACCCATTACCAAGTTTGGCGTAGGGGCTAACGTAGGCACTGGGTGCAATGATATTCGGGAAAGTATAGCCCATTGCCGCAGCTTTCTCATATACCTGCACCCGGAAGTTGTTATTACCAATGCCAACCACGAGCAAACCATAACTCTTGCGCAACTCAGGCAAATTCGCAATCTCACCAACAACAGGAGTACCACAAACCCCAGTCCCAACAGGTTGTCCATCGTCCACAAAAGCGCAGTCATACTGGAGCATTGCCTGCTCGGCCACCATGCGTCCAAAACCACCAGCACCGACGATCAACAGTTTCTTTTTCATGTGAAATTATTTCTTCATAATAGTGTTTCTAAGCATCTTTTTTATCTTATCGAGAAATGGAATTCTATTAAGTCGAAAAGTTTTCCAAACTTTTTCATCGACTGGAATCTTTCCGATTTTTATGTATTTATCATATATTTTCAGCATTCCTTGTTCTTTTTCTGCCGGAAGATGTAGAATTGTGATTCGATTATATTCATAACAAGTTGAAATCAGCCTGAATCCTGCACCAGTCCAAAAACGATAAATATACGCTCCTGCATTCTTAATGCTTTCCCTCATCTCATTCGCTGCAAGAGATAAAATAAACTCATCACCTTTCGTTGTTATAAAATTTTTCTGGAGCATTTCATAATAGACCTGCTCGCATGTGTCAACAAAAGCTTTTGCATTCTCTGCAGATGCTGCAAAAAATTCTCCGCCATAATGTGTAATCAGTTTCCTTTGTCCGCAGTAACTCTCAATCTCATCACACAGCAGAACATAATCCCGTGTGTTCAGGCCATGATTGATATCATATAGCATGATATTCTGCCTGCATTCTGTCCAAATAGCATCAAAACTTCCCTGAATGTAGACATCGGTGTCCATGTAGCAAATTGACTCATACTTCATACAAGAGAGCTTTTTTAGGACGCAAAGCTTATAAAATGCAAGCGCCCATGTATAACTACCTTGAAATCTAAACTGGTCAAATGGGATTTCCATCACTTTAATCTCCCATTTATCAAAAATAGACAGAAATTCTTCAGGAATATTCCATCTGCCAAAGTTTGTAACTAGCGCAACATCCGAATCCGGATTGTAATATTTAGCCGAAATCAATGCCACACAAGCATTCTTTAAATATATTTCGATTTTGCCTTTTCCCTTTATAGAGACATTGACCCCTGAATTCATATTTTCTTCATAGGCAAACGGAATGCAAATCAAATTCATGCCAGTTGTTCCTCTTTACAGACTAATTTTACTTATCTTCTTTCAATGCATTCTGCACATACTCAGTGGTCATAATTTTCTTAACGGTACCTTCCACATCCAGCCGGGTGGTGTTGTGGCTGGTGTAAGACTCATCGGCCATGGTGTGGACCTCGCCCTTGACCACGAACTTATCGTAGTTCAGGTCACGATTGTCAGCGGCGACACGGAAGTAGTGCCCCATGTCCTCACTGCGCAGACGCTCCTCGCGGGTCATCAGGGTCTCGAACAGCTTCTCACCATGACGGGTACCAATGATGTTCGTGCCAGTGTCACCAAACAGCTGCTGAACAGCCTTTGCCAGATCACCAATAGTGGAAGCATCAGACTTTTGGATGAACAGGTCACCGGGATTTCCGTGCTGGAAGGCGAACATGACCAGATCTACAGCCTCGTCCAGATTCATCAGGAAACGGGTCATATTCGGATCCGTGATGGTGATGGGATTGCCCGCCTTGATCTGGTCGATAAACAGTGGGATGACACTGCCGCGAGAGCACATAACGTTACCATAACGAGTGCAGCAGATGGTCGTACCGCCACGCTCAGCCGCCACACGGGCATTTGCAAAGATAACATGCTCCATCATAGCCTTGGAGATACCCATGGCATTGATAGGATAAGCCGCCTTATCCGTAGACAGACAGACAACACGCTTGACACCGGCATCGATAGCAGCATGCAGAACATTGTCTGTGCCGATGATATTGGTCTGAACAGCCTGCATCGGAAAAAACTCACAGGACGGAACCTGCTTCAAAGCAGCAGCATGGAAGATGTAGTCAACACCGGGCATAGCGTCCTTGATGGACTGCGGGTTGCGGACATCACCGATGTAGAACTTGACCTTCTTGGCTGCTTCCGGGTGTTTTGCCTGAAGCTCATGGCGCATATCGTCCTGCTTCTTCTCATCGCGGAGAAGATGCGGATTTTTGAGATCAGAATCCAGAAAGTGCTTCAGCACGGTGGAGCCGAAAGAACCGGTACCACCAGTGATCATAAGGGTTGCGTTATTAAATGCAGACATTTTTATTTCCTCCTATGTGCAGTCAAAACACATCTTTCAAGCAAATTGCATCAAGCATAAGTTTCACATTTGGTCGCATTTTGCGAATAAACAGTGGAAAAATCATGATTGTTGAAATTTGTGTTACTACTGATGCGAACGCAGCACCAGAAGCTCCAAACAATGGAATCAGAAAATAGTTCATTACAACATTTGTTATTGCCGACCCGATATATAGATATTTCAGATATTTTTGACAGTCATAACTTATAACCCAAACATTTCTCGCATCTCCCAAATAAGAAAATGCAATGTACCATGTAACAATTCTCATAGGGGTAATTGCTGGCAGATACGCTTCTCCATACAATATCAAAATGATGTATTTTGCAAACATTGTATACAATATTGAAACTCCAGCAGAAGTATAAAACACAATCGCATATAATTGCCTGCACTTTCGTTCAAAAAGCTTTATATCCGATTCAAATGCCTCCAATATCACCGGATACATTGAGTCATTGATTGCTGCCAGAATAAAACACCATAGACCACATACAGTAACCGCTGTTGAATAAAATCCAACTTCTGTCTCATCCATCATTTGCTTTAGCATCAGTTTGTCGGTACTTCCATAAATCGATACCATCAGTGAAACCAAAATAAAATGATGGCTACTATTCAACAATTCTTTTACTTTTCTCCACGAAAACGAAAGAGATGGTCCTCCATGCCTTCTATAATTGTAATAAAGGCATACTGCAACCACTAGATATTCGATTGAAGACGCTGCTGCAAACCACACCACATTCTTTTGAAACACAAGCAATGAGATTTTATAACCCATCATCACCGTGTATCCAATTGCGGATGCTATCGCAGCATATTTTGATTCAAGTTTTGCTTGGAACCAGTAGTTCAAGGTATCAAAAACCTGTGGAATTGCTCCCAACCCCAGCAACAATACTACTAAATGTGTTGTCCTTTCTTCTCGATCCAGAAAAAGTGTTGCAACCATAATAAGAACAACTGAACAGATACTTGATATCATCCGAACGCCAATAGCTGATCCTGTCGTTTTTCCCTCTTCATTTGGATGATCAATGAAATTTTTAACAATTACCGAATTGATTCCAAGTACACAAAATGTCGAAAAAAAAGATGTGAACGATGATGCATAATTAATCAAGCCATAATTTGATGGTCCAAGATAGCGTGCAGTAAGCATGCTGACAACAAAGGACAGACTCATCTGGTAAATCCGACCAATAATCATCCAGCTAGCATTTCTCGTCACTTTATTTTTAAAAATATTTTTTATTTTTTTCATTAATTTTATCTCTAAGCAATCATTTCACGATGTAATGTGCAAACTTATACACATAGAAAAGATGATGTGACAAAATAAACATCCATTGATTGCTCTCCTTACTCGATGGAATATAATCTTCTTTATTATCAAGAATATATTCCAAGAGTTTTTTTTCTACATCTCGGTATTCGTCTCTTGTACGAACAGCCAAAATCCTAAGCACATTCATTCTTGCCTTCAGCAGCATATTCTTAGCAAGGTCATGCATTTGGGAAATTGTTCTTCAATTTTCTTGTACTTCAAATCAGACACTTTCAAAATATCAAAATATTTTTCAGAAAAAACCGTCCTAGATGAACTTTCCGAATTCGCCCGATAAAAATAAATCACATCGTTTGTCAAAACAAAAACATTTTGTTTACAGAGAAGTTGAAATACAAAATAACTATCTTCATTTATTCTTATATCTGAGTAAACCGAGTTTTTCCAATAAATTCTCTCCGAATCAATTTTGCACATGCGGAATACGTAAACAAGTGATCTTTTAGAGAATTTTCAAGAGCTTCTGCACCAGTCCAAATTATTCTGTCTTGAAAAAGTTCCTGATTCTCACAACTTCTTCCAGCAACAACATCCGCATTCGTCTCTTCTGCAATGTTTACCGTCTTTGCCAAGCAGTCTTCAATAAGCTCATCATCCGCATCGAGAAATACAACATAATTTCCAGTTGCTTCATCAATTCCTTGATTTCGAGCCAATGAAACCCCCAAATTTTTCTGATGAAAAATTGTTATCCGTTCATCAGCAAATCCATATTCTTCCGCTATTCGCCCTGATTTATCTGTGCTCCCATCATCAATCAAAATCAATTCCCAGTTTGTATATGTTTGTCTCAGCACAGACTGAATACAACTATCCAAATATTTTTCCGCATTATAAATCGGCACAATAATGCTTACAAGCGAATCATTTACCGAACCAATCATTTTCCATCACCTTCGCTTCGCTGCAGATTCCATTTTCATATGGACTTTTAGTTTTCTTGGCAAATATTATATTTTCGCACAAATCAATCAGTCTTTCTGCCGCCACATCTGCATTCCACAAATCTGCTATTGTATGGTAAGCATTCAATCCAAGCTTCATGCGATACTCGGCATCATCCATCAATCTACAAACCTGTTGTTCAAGCTGCTTTTGGTTTCCGTTTTCATAGATCAGACCATTCTCTTCGTCCTTGATCAAAAACGGAACCGATCCAATCGCATGGCTTGCCACAACTGCGCAGCCGCTGTTCATAGATTCATTCAGAACCGCGCCCCAGCCTTCATTGAAATCACTGGTGAAGAGGTAAATATCGGCTTTTCCATATAGGAACGGACTTCACTCGCCTTCATAGCGCCAGGCATTTCCACGCAGTCTTCCAGGCTCTTATCTCTAATCATGTTATGGAGCTGTTCTTCCATTTCACCCGTACCAATAAGGGTCATTTTGAAAGAATAACCTTTTTCCTTGAGAGACTCCGCCAGCCGAATGGAAGCATCCGGGTGTTTCCATCCGATCAATCTTCCCGCCCACAGGATGGAAACGCACGGGCGCTTCAGACCATCTGATGCAGCCGACAGTTTTCCTTTCATCAACTCATCCGGATCATATTTTTTTGCCTCCGGAAAATATCCCCATTTGTAACATTTTCCTCGGTAACAGCCAAAACGAGCGTAATCTCCTGCTGTGTATGCACTTGCTGCCAGCATATAAAGCGGCTTAGATTGGAATCGTCCGTGATGAAGCCACATTCCGCAAATGATATGCGCAAGGTTGTTCCAATGGATACCCTTCTTCAATGGGCGCTCACTGTATTTGAAAGTCAGTTTATTTCTTTTCAGACGTGGGATAATATAGGAATCCGGCGCACTTCCAATGATCACAACATCGCTTTCAATAGCCAGTTGTTCAGCTTTTTTCTGCAGCTCATTGCTTTCATTTGCTTTTATCTCAAACGGGTATGTATCTTTATCCAGACTCCAGCCTAATTTGATGCGTTCCTCCGTCATCGGCTCAGTGGCAACAAATTTGAAATCCTCGCCCAAACGATTCACCATTGCCTTACAGAATGGAAGCTGATGCGGGCCAAGGAAATTTGATATAAATGTAATTTTCACTGTCTTATCCCTTTCTTCTGCTTTCATTTCCAGAACGGAACATACGGACTGACTCCCAGATATCCCCAGCCTGTGTTTTATAGAAGTACAACAAACAGAACACAACACATCCGCCATAAAAAACCATCTTCAGAAATTTTGACCGTGTCGATTTTTCAATCGACTCCGGAATTAGGAGGCATTCAAAGAAAGCGAAGTAATACCCCACCCGGCCAATATTCATATGATAAAGGCCCAAGCATTGGATTGCCGCAGCTAAATACATACAATTTATATACAGGTTCCACGGGGCATCACATCGAATAAGAAGGGAGCTTATAAACCAGATCAGAGCATACAATAAGAAACAGGCGTATGCTCCTGTAAACTGGATCGTATTATAGCTGTCAAACAGTGTCGCAGCGACTTGTATAATGGCCGGTGCTATGAAAATCTCAACTATAAATGCTCCAAGCATCAAAAAATGAACGATATGATTTTTGACTTTGATTTTTGAAAGTGGCCATACGACTATCCCAATCAGCGCAGACTTATGGAACATTGCTGCAAAAGAATCAATGCTGTAAATTTGAGCCACTGCTCCTCCTCCGCTTGAGTACAGCCAGCAAAACAGAGCTATTGCAATCATCTGCCGGATTCCTGAGAAGGAAAACGTAAACAAGCCGAATGTAAAATAGATCAAGATGCTCAAGCACGGATTTTTTGCTCTTCTATAAAAGAAATAGAAAATTGGTGCCTGACATAGCACAGACATGATAGCAATAAACCCCTGCCTTGGCACATGGAATACTGCCAGCGTATGAATCAGGATACGAAAAATCAGCTCAAAGTTAAAAACGGGATCCAACCATCCCCGCTGCGCACTAAGCTCATACCCTCGCAGGTACTGTACCATATCTCCACCAACATACTCTGCACGGAGACTCTGCAGTAACACGGTTGACAAAAAAGCCAGACAGACAAAAGTCTTCTTTTTATCTTTCAGTCGGACGTGTTTTATCCCGCCATAAAGGGTTCCTGTCCATAAGATCAATCCATAATAAGGAATCATATTTTAATCCGTACTCTGCTCCAAAAGCTTTTTGTATATTTTCTCATAATTTTCCACCATTACTTTTTGAGAAAATATTTTTTGACCAGCCTCACAACAATTTTTCTTTTTTTCATGATGTTCAGATACATTTTTCACAGTGTCAGTAAGCTGTTCCATATCACCATGTGGAATAAAATGCACGTATTTTTCTGGGAAGCTTCCTTCGCCTTCATCTCCATGAAAATAGAAACTGACAATTTCTGTGCCACAGCAAAGTGACTCCAGACAAGTGGTCGGAAGGCATTCACGATAGCTTGTCAATACCATCACATCAGCTGCAGAGTAGAACGTCGCAAGCTCCTCCTGTCCATTTGCACGACCATAATAGATACCGCAAAATTCTTTCGGGGGCGGGTTATTCAATCCGTCCACAACAACAACCACGTACTTTTCGGAATCCAACCGTTGGGACAGTTCCGTGATAAACTTTCCACCCTTTACAGGGTTGGTATAGCTTGCCGTCACATGAAGGATCATCTTGCGTTCGCCAACATTTAGTTTCTCTCGAAGAACCAGCGCTTCTTTTTCTCGATAATGAAATACATCTGTGTCAATTCCATTTAATACGGTGCAGATTGGATACTGCCTCAGTACCGGCGACTGTGCCGCTCGCTCTCCCACCCAATTCGAAACCGGACAAAGGATCAGGTCATCAAACCCTTCAAATGCTTCTTTCATCTTCTTCCAGTTCCACGCAGCTGCTCATTTCTGGTGGAATTGATTGCTTCTTTTTGATTTGGGCAATTATGACAACCAGTCTTCCATTCGTTGCATTCAAATGCGTACCCGCAATTTCCGGTATACATAAACTCAGCATGAAGCGTTAAAACGGTTGGAATATGATTCTTTTTCAGATAATTTAAAAGTCGGTAGATATCCACAAAGTAACCATTGATGCACTGAAGATGCACCACATCCGGTTTTTCCCGCTCCAATCGGTGCAACAGTGTCAGCGTTCCAAATGGTGTCACAGCATACGGCTGACCTGTCAGCCGGGACAGAACATTCCATGCTTTCGCCTCAAACTCTGTACAGGTTTTATAAACCCCTGCTTCCTGTACTTTCTGACGACGTCCATATAAAACAACACTGTCAAATCCATTTTCTGCAGGCTTTTATGGATATCTCTCGTGATTTTTCCAGTGCTTCCATAGTCATATACACAATTAATTTGTAGAACTTTCATTTTGTGACTTATCCACCACTTCTTGCAGCCATTTGCGAACCTTTCGAGGGTTTACATCTGCGTTATGATTTTTCAACGCCAATGCTCTGGCATTTCTTACAATCTGCTCCCGTAATTCCTTATTTGTCAGAATCTCCTCGAGACCTTTTTCCAGATCTTCCGGCCTTGAAATCACATATGCGGCATTATTTTCTTTCAGATAATCGATTGATGCGATTCCCTCTGGACCATAAGCAAGTAAACATGGACCGTACATTAAAGACTCTGCAATCTTAGTTGATACTGAAAATCGTACCAACTCTTTCATTGCAGGATCAAACGACTCCGTATGGATAACCATCACGCTTTCACTCATAACTTCTGGTACTTGTTCTGCTGGAATCGCCCCTCGGAAGTTAATTCCCGGTGCATTCTTTAACGGGCTAATGTATTCTGCTTCCTTAGAGCCTGAATACACATCTATAACTTTCGTCAGGGTATCATCATTGATTTCAGAAATTGCTCGTCCCAATTCAAGTAGAGTCTTATATCTTCCACAACTTAGATTACCAATATAGGATACTCTGCTAGCATCCGATTTTAATACCATACTTTTGTTATCTGCAGAGGTATGCAGAGTAACGCACTGCTTGTGAAAAAGATTGGTATATGCCTTATTCATCTCATCACATATTGTAAAAATTGCAGCTGCATTTTGTATGGTTTTATTAACCACGTTCATAAACAGCTTCTGTCGAATCCCGCCGAGAAGCTCGCCTTTATTTCGATTATTTATAAAGTAATCATCCATACAAACTACAGCAAGAGGTTTACTCAAATACCGTGCAATTTCATCAGCTAATCGATATGAAAATGCACCATCTCCCGGTGCTAGAAATATAATGTCTGGGTTCATAGAATCCAGCCACGCCAAGAGTTTCTTATTTTTCCAATTACTTAATTTCCAAATCGTGTCCCGTGCAAGAAGCATCCATGCTTTGTGTGCGGCACCCAATTTGTAAGCATCATCAAGTCTGATGTTTTCCGGTTCATCCACAACCGGGGGAACAATTTGGGTTTTATCAAAAACAGTTCCCCGAATTTTATGATTCAAAATAGACTTCACTGCGTCTAAATCCGAAAAGCGATAATAGTTTTCACATACATCTGTATTGGTTGGCTCTCCCTGCCGTAAAAAAAATTGTGATACATTGTTTGCGGGAAATGCACTAAAATATGCCATTAGTGTCTTTCCCATATTATTCGAGTAGCTTAAGACAGGTTGACTTATAATTAAAACATTCATTTAAAACCCTCAACTTCTCGACGCCTTACAAGTAATACTTGACTACACCCTTCACAGCGTATCTCATAAATGCCCATGCACTTGTTACTGCATTGAGTTTTAGTGCCTTACGATATATTTTCCACCGTTCCTTTGCCGCATTGCTCTTCTTATTTGATCTCGATCCGCTAACCTGTCGATAATGCATCAGCACTTTCGGATCACCGTATGCAGTCGGGCAAACCCTGAGCAGCTCCATCCACAGGACATAATCCTCATGGTAAAAGTCCGCATTGAAAGGATGCCCCTGCATCAGTTCCGTCTTGATAAAGCTCGTTGAGCAACTAATAACGCTTGACACCAGCATTTTATTAAAGTTCGTTTGCTGCGGAACGATAAAAGGCTTCTTAATGAGGTTGTTTTGTTCATCGATAAAGTCATAAGAGCAATAGACAATATCTGCGCCATTTCTCGCTAGTGCAAGTTGGCGCTCCAGCTTGTCTTCGGTCCACAGGTCGTCATTATCCAGAAGAGCGATGAACTCTCCCTTAGCCTCCTTAATACCGACATTTCGGGCATTGGCCACGCCAGCATTGTGTTCCAATGCAATTACCCTAATTCTGTCATCGCTCTGTGCCTTCTGCTGGATAAGCTGCAACGAATCGTCCTTCGAGCAGTCATCTACTACCAGCAGCTCGAAATTGGGGTAAGTCTGATTAAGTACACTGTCGATTGCCTGCTCTACAAAACGGTGACCATTGTAGTTCGGCATCACGACAGAAATCAGAATGCTGTTTTTCATGCCGCCCTCCACTGTTTGCATCCATACAGTGCAGGTGCGGCGGAATTAACAACATAGATTTTTCTATGAGGGTTACTCTGTGTTACCCGGAGATTTTCAGGTTCGTGTACTTAATCACATTTTTTATCATGTACCAGCCCTCATAATAAGCGGCCTCTATCGGATTCAATCCGATATACCGATATGTATTCCAATTCATCTTTGCAGCCTTGAACTTGTTGCCCGACTTCGATGATTTTGCAATTCTATAAATGAGCAGCGGCTCATCTACACCATAGGCCTTTCGTCCATCTTTCAGGATATTGAGCCACAGCGCAAAGTCTTCATGCATTCCATCGCCTACCGCATAGTACTTTGCATATAGCTCCTTACGGACAAGCGCAGAAGAATTAGATAAGACATTCTGTTTCAACAGCTGCCGGTAGGTAACTTCTGCAGGAGCAGCTAGATACCAGTCGATTGGTTTTCCATCCGCATCCATGAAAGCCGATCCGGTAAACAGCAGGTCTGCATTTGTTTTCTTTTGAAGATTGATCTGCTTTTCCAGTTTCTCCGGTGCCCACGCATCATCGCTGTCAAGAATAGCGACCCACTCACCGCTAGCTTCTTCCAGCCCATGTTTCCGGGTGTAAGAAACGCCGCTGTTCTTCTCATTCGAAATCAACCGAACCCGATCATCTTTTTTCACGATTGCTTCAGCCAACATTGCGGTTTTATCTGTCGAACAGTCGTTCACAACCAGAAGTTCGAAATCAGGGTACGTCTGGCTCAAGACTGAGTTGATCGCTTGTTCAATCGTTTTTTCAGCATTGTACGCTGCCATAATGATACTGATCAGACCAAAATCATTCTGCATCACTTCGTCTCCTGTTCCATCGCCGTGGTCGCACCTTCTGCCACACCTTCCGTGCTCTCCGGCATAAACAAGATCTTGACGGTTGCCAGCATGATCTTCAGATCCTCGATCAAGCTGGGATGGGCGATGTACATCAGATCCATCTGCAGTTTATCGTAAGGAGTCGTATTGTACTTGCCGTACACCTGCGCGTAACCGGTCAAGCCAGCCTTTGCCTGAAGCCGCAGTGCAAACTCCGGCATTTCTTCGCAGTACTGGGCTGCGATTTCAGGCCGCTCCGGGCGGGGGCCGACGATAGACAAGTCACCCTTGAGGATATTCAGCAACTGAGGAAGTTCATCCAAACGGCAGGCACGGATGATATGACCCACCTTGGTGATGCGGTCGTCCTTATCGCCGGTGGAAAGGCGAGCCACACCATCTTTTTCGGCATCCACACGCATCGAGCGGAACTTCAGAATCTCAAACTGCTTACCATCTTTGGTCAGACGAACCTGCTTATAGAACGCGGGGCCACCATCGGATTTCACCGCAATGGCTGTGATTAGAAAGAGCGGGCTGAGAACGATCAGCGCAATCAGGGAGATCACAATATCCATTGCCCGTTTCACAAACAGATACTCCGGGCTTGCCATATAGCGCCCCACCCGCAGAACCGGCAGATGGAACATGTGCATCGGCTGTGAACCGCTCATGATCACATCGCCCACACGAGGGATCACAAACACATTGATGCCCTGTCCCACACAGTATTTCAGGATGATATTGCGCTCATGGCTGTGAACACCGCTGATGAACACACTCTGCATTCCATCCAGCAGGCTCAGGTCGCTCAGACATTCTTCCACATTCAATGTCATCTTGACATCGTATTTTTTTGAAAGGCCGTATTCATTGATGAGCTTTTCCAGACCATGCCGGACATCGTAGACCACTGCGGTGGGCTGAGGCGGAAAAGTCCGGAAATACCAGGTATGGGCGCATCTTGCCCACAGGGTTGCCATCATGACCTGTCCGGCAATCGCCGCAGTACCCGGCAGAATATTGCAGAGCCGTCGAGACATCAGGCAGATCACGATATACAGGATGCCGTCTGTCGCCATTGCCGCCAGCACTTGCCCATAAATCAACTCCGAAATACGCTGCAAAGACATCCAGAACGCATCGTAGACTTTTCCCAGCAGGAAGAACAACACCGCAAACAGACCGATCATGGTCCAGTTGCCCTTCCAACCAAACTTTGCATAGACCTGATACGAATAATACAGCTCCCAACAAAGTGCAAACGGAATCGTGATCATAATCAGATCAATCACTTTCACGAACTTTAGCATTACATCGTGCTGAAATTTTGACATAGTACCCCAATAACTCCTTCAATTGTTTTCTTTGGTTCTCATCAGCCTTCCTGATGCTGCCGTGGGTCAAGCTTTTTCCACTGCATTTCAACAGCATCCAACAAAGCCTCATACTCCTCCTATCGCAATCAAGGAGTATCCTCCATTTGAATCGTTGAGGGCATAGTCTGATTTTTTCTGCGACATCGTGATTTATTTCAACCTGTAACTCCTGTCCGACCCTTTATAAAGCCTGCGTGTAATGCGCTCCAGCTCCTGTCTCATACGGTTCAGATCAGAGTGAACATATCGCTGCAGCGTGATCGTTGCATTGGAATGGCCTAACAGTTCGCTCAAGGTTTTGATATCACATCCAGCCTGCAGGCAGGTCGTAGCGAACGTATGACGCAGAACATGTGGGTGAATTTTTCGGATCCTGGCCTGATTCAGGTAACATTGGATGCTCTTGCGGTAACAGCGTGGTTCTACAGGCCGTTCCTCGTTCCCGGAGAGAAACCATGTGGTATCGCTGTATTTTCTGTGCAACTTGCGTAGAGTTCTCAGCAACGGCTTCGGAAGCGGAAGTTCACGGTTAGAATGCTGTGTTTTGGGGGTCTGGATCACAACTTTTGTATGACCATTCCCACAACAGATTCGACAGACAGTGCGCCGGATTATTACTGTGCCTTCATCAAAATCAAAATCCCCCCACTGCAGGCCGCAGACCTCCCCGATTCGCAATCCAAGTTCCATTTGCAGAAGCATCCCGATTTTACGGGTGGTTGGTTCTGACAAAAGAAATTCCCGGAGAGAATCCTGTTCTGTCCGGGTCAAGGGTTGTGGTTCTGGTTTCTGTGTGTGTGGCAGTTTGACGCATATCTCGATGGGCGGCATGAGGTGCAGATGTGCAGCATACTTGCAGATTCGCCGCAGCATCCCAAGACATTCCTGTGCCGAGGATGCGCCAAGTGGCTTGTGGCTCCGGTCTGTGGGCGATAGAATTTGAAGAAAAAGACGTTCCAGCAAAGAATCCGTCATACTTGAGACCGGCAGACTGCCTAAAACAGGAAGAAAATATTTGTGCAGAGTGTACTGATAATGAACATATGTGGATTCTTTGACACTCTGCCTGAGAGCCGTAAGCCAAAGCGCTGCCAGTTCTGAAAAATGCATCGACTTCCCGGAGAGCTGATAGAATCCGGACAGAGCTTTCTGCTTGATCAGTTCTTCCCGGACTTCGCTGTACGCATATCCATACAGGTACCCCCATACGGGTTTTCCTTCGGCGGTGCGCCCTTTGATATAACGCCCCTCCCAGCGGCCGTCCTTTCGCTTATGGATGTTTTCTCCTCGTTTTGCCATCTGAATGCCTCCCTTTACTTGACCCTTGTTTGACTCCTTGTGAGCAAAGAAACGCTTCCGCAATTTCCATAAATTGCATTTCTTGCCTAAAATCGGATAAAATTGCATTAGAATGTTGTTTTTTCTCCGTCAATTTGGAACGAATTACAAGGTATTTTATTGAAGTGCTCGGTAAGTTCAGGTTGAAATAAGGCACGACAAGGCAGAAAAATCAGACTATCCTCAACGATTCAAATGGAAGATACTCCTTGATTGCGGCAAGAGGAGCATGAGGCTTTGTTGGATTCTGTTGAAATGCAGTGGAAAAAGCTCGACTCATGGCAGCACCAGGATGGCTGAGTGAGAACCAAAGAAAACAATTGAAGGAGTTATTGGGGTATTATGTCAAAATTTCAGCATGATGTGATGTTGAAGATCGTAAAAATCATCGATTTGGTAATGATCACAATTCCGTTTGCACTTTGTTGGGAGCTGTATTATTCGTATCAGGTCTATGCAAAGTTTGGTTGGAAGGGCAACTGGGCCATGATCGGTCTGTTTGCGGTGTTGTTCTTTCTGTTAGGTAAAGTCTACGATGCGTTCTGGATGTCTTTGCAGCGCATCTCAGAGCTGATTTACGGACAGGTACTGGCAGCCATGGCAACCGATGGCATTCTGTACATTGTCATCTGCCTGATGGCCCGGCGGCTCTGCAATCTTCTGCCGGGCATCGCAGCGATTGCCGGACAGATCCTGATGGCCTCAATCTGGGCGAAGTTGGCGCATGGATGGTACTTTAATACATTCCAGGCCCAGCCGACTGCAGTCGTTTATGATGTTCGTCATGGATTGGAAAAGCTCATCAATGAGTACGGTCTTTCAAAAAAATACGATGTCAAGATGACCTTGAACGTTGAGGAATGCCTGAACGACCTGAGCCTGCTGGATGGAATGCAGAGCGTGTTCATCAGCGGTGTCCACAGCCACGAGCGAAATATCATCCTGAAATACTGTGTGGGACAGGGTATCAATGTGTTCGTGATCCCTCGTGTGGGCGATGTGATTATGAGCGGTGCCCAGCCGATGCATATGTTCCATCTGCCTATGCTGCGTGTGGGCCGCTACATGGCAAGCCCGGAGTTCTTGTTTGTCAAGCGTGCCATGGATATTGTGATCTCGCTGGTGGCACTGGTTATCCTGAGTCCGGTGTTTCTGATTACGGCTATTGCAGTCAAATCTGATGGTGGTCCTGCATTTTACAAGCAGGTGCGCCTGACCGAAGACGGCAAGCAGTTCGAGATCCTCAAGTTCCGTTCCATGCGGGTGGATGCAGAAAAAGACGGCGTGGCCCGCCTTTCCACCGGCGATAAGGACGACCGTATCACGAAGGTCGGCCATATTATTCGTGCCTGCCGGTTGGATGAACTTCCCAGCTTCTGAATATCCTAAAGGGTGACTTGTCCATCGTCGGCCCCCGCCCGGAACGGCCTGAGATTGCTGCCCAGTACTGTGAAGAGATGCCGGAGTTTGCACTGCGGCTTCAGGCCAAGGCTGGCTTGACCGGTTACGCGCAGGTGTACGGCAAGTACAATACGACTCCTTACGATAAACTGCAGATGGATCTGATGTACATCGCCCATCCCAGCTTGATTGAGGATCTAAAAATTATGCTGGCGACCGTGAAGATCTTGTTTATGCCGGAAAGCACGGAAGGTGTGGCAGAGGGTCAGACTACGGCGATGGGGGATACAAACAAATGAAAAAAGTTTTAATTGTAGCCCATTATAGCCGGTTTCTGGTGCAGTTTGAGTTGAACGATGTGAAGTTGCTGCAGGGCATGGGATATGAGGTCCATTATGCAACAAATTTTGAGCATGAAGATATGTATGCGGATGCAGTTCAGGTAATCCGTGAGCATGGTGTCATTCTGCACCAGGTGGATTTTGTCCGTTCTCCTTACAACATTTCAGCAAATATCAAAGCATACAAACAACTAAAGCATCTGATGCAGACCGAGATGTTTGCCGGAGTTCACTGTCATACTCCGATGGCAGGTGCACTGGCGCGTCTGGCTGCTAATGCCGCACACACGGCACCGGTACTCTATACGGCCCATGGCTTCCACTTCTACAAAGGCTGTCCATTGAAATAACCGGCTGATCTACCAGACCGCCGAGACTTTTTTGGCCCGCTATACCGATGCCCAGATCACCATCAATCAGGAGGATTACGCTGCCGCACAGAAATTCCCCCTGCGTGGCAAGGCGTACTATGTACCCGGAATCGGCGTGGATGTGAAGAAGATCTCTTCCATGCAGGTGGACCGAGCTACAAAGCGAAAAGAACTGGGCATCCCGGAGGATGCGTTTACGTTCCTCACTGTGGGAGAATTGATTCCACGGAAAGGTCATGAGCTCTTGATCAGAGCTTTTGCAAAATCAAACATTTCGGGGGCACAACTTTTAATTTGTGGTAGTGGCAGAGAAAAGGAGCACTTAACTGCCTTGATTAAAGAACTTGGGATATCGGACAGAGCGCATTTGCTTGGCTTCCGGAATGACATCTATGAACTGCTGAAATGTGCGGATGCTTTTGTATTTCCATCCAAACAGGAAGGACTGCCAGTGGCTTTGATGGAAGCAATGGCTGCTGGCCTACCCTGCATTGCAAGCCGCATCCGTGGAAATGTAGACCTGCTGCCAGACAGCCGGTATCTGTTTGAGTCATCGGATGAAAGTACATTGTGCCAGTTGATGCAGAATGCTGTAAATGGAGTACAGGTTGACCAGGAATGCGCCCAGAATAAAAAAGCGCTGGAGCAGTTCGATGTGAAGAATGTCAGCGAATGCATGAGGAAAGTCTATACGACTGTGTTAGAAAAGAGTGCGGTATGAAGAAAAAAGCTCTAAGCATTATCATCCCAGTATACAATGTCGAGGCTTATTTGGAGCAATGCGTAAAAAGTATTCTAGATCAATCAACACCTGAGGTTGAAGTAATTCTTGTTGATGACGGATCGACAGATGACTCTGGAAAACTATGCGATAAATTTGCGGCGCAATCCAAAGAGCTTATTGTTGTTCATCAGGAGAACGGCGGACTTTCTGCTGCAAGAAATACAGGGCTGCGGTTTGCAACAGGTCGATATATAACATTTGTCGATTCAGATGACTTTATTGGAAATAACAGCATTCAGAAGATATTGTCATGGATCGAAGGATCCAGTGCGGATATTTGTTTTATGAATGCATGGAAGCTCTTCCCAAATGGGAGAAAAGAACTTTGGATGTGCCAATACCACATGAAATGCTATGCAAAGGAAAGCTGAATGCAGTAAAGTATCTTTCTGAAATGAACAAATATCCTGGAAGCGCATGTGGAAAACTTTTCAGAAGAGCCTTCCTCACACAGAATAAACTAGACTTTCCAAAAGATAGAAGAATCAGCGAAGATCTCGGATTTATGCGAGACTGCATTCTAAAAGCAGAGCAATTTGATTCATTGCCCATCGACTTTTATTATTATCGTCAGGGACGAAGCAATTCTATTACAAATAAGATCACGAAAAAGTCTTTTGATGGCGTGGGAAAATTTGTGACAGAGTCTGCAGAAAAGTTGACTTTGCATAAAAAAGCAATTGGGACATTAGAAAGCTACGCCATGAGTTTTGCTGCATATGAGTATTCGATTATGGTTTGGCAGTATAGTTGTTTGACACCGTTGGAAAAGAAAGCTTCATATCCATTTCTCAAAGAATATAAATGGGTATTAGAATATGGAAAATCACAGAAAACACTTTTTGTACGCAAAACATCAGCCATACTGGGGCTTCGTATTACGTCGTCCGCAATGAAAATATACATGCAACTACGAAAATAAATCTATCCGAAGGAGCAACGTAAAATTTGTGACGATATACATATGCATAGAAGCTGTTTTGCTTGTACTTCTATTTAAGAAAAAGCCGCACCATATCGGATATTCTCTGATTTCAATTGGGCTGTTGCTTATATCAGCTTTTCGGGCCGAATCTGTGGGAACGGATGTTGTGAATTATATTATCGAGTACAACCTTCATGGAATCGAAACATGGAAAGAGTCTTTCACAAATTCAGAGTACACCTTTGCAATTTACTGCAAGTTTTTGAATGTTCTTGGCCTAAAGGAGCGCGGCTTTCTTATTGCAACTGCCATCCTGTTTGCAATGCTTCTTATGATTGCACTGCACGTAAATCATTGTGATAAGATTCTGACTTTTTCATTGTTTTATTTTGCCGGACTATATCTTCAGTCATTCTGTATTATACGGCAAAGTCTAGCGATTGTTACTGCTCTGATTTCATATAGCAGCCTTGAAAAGAATTATTCTATTCAAATGCCATACAATAAGGGACGCTTTCAAAGATTTCCTATTGGCTTTGTGATTGGAATGATTATTGCGATAGGTTTCCATCCAACCGTAATTGTTCTCTTTGCGCTTCCCGTCATGATGCTATTTTATGGGCAGAAACGTTGCAGGAAACCCTCTGTTTTTTTACGGGATGGTATTTTGTGTATGTCAGCGGCTTTAATAATACTGCCCGTCCTTTACCCATTTATTCTCCAACACTCCAAAGAAAAGTACCAGGTTCTCTACGGCGGCAGTTATGTAACCGGCCCATTCGGGAACTGGAAAAGCGGCATTCTCTTGGTTGCGCTATACCTTATCTTCTATATAGCCTACTACAATAACTGGAAAAAACTCACCGAAAAAGAAAACATCATCGTCGGCAGTGTTATTATGCTGGCATTTGCTTGTTCCTCATTGAGTATTATCAATAGCACTTTGGGCAGAACCAATCTCTTTTTCGAAGGGCTAATGGTCCTAATGCTTGGCAAATTATTGAGTCATAGATATACCCGAATAAAATCCATCAACTTCTACGTCATCCTCGTATTTTCCGCCTTTTTTATACTGTATCTGATGCGAGATTCAATTGTCGTCGTTCCGTATAAAATATGGCAATAAACAATATTGAAAGGAAAACAAAATGATTCCTAAAGTCATCCATTACTGCTGGTTCGGTGGAAATCCTCTGCCGGAGCTGGCGCAAAAATGTATCGCCTCGTGGAAAAAATATTGCCCTGACTACGAGATCAAAGAGTGGAACGAGAGTAACTTTGATTTGAATTGTTGCGATTATGTCCGGGAGGCATACGAGGCAAAGAAATGGGCATTTGTCAGTGATGTTGCACGACTGTATGCTATGGTTCATGAAGGCGGTATCTACATGGATACAGATGTTGAAGTGATTGCTCCTTTGGACAGTCTGCTGCAATACCATGCAGTTTCGGGTTTTGAAACTGAGCATTCTATTCCAACTGGACTGATGGCATGCGAAAAAGGCAATCCGATGTTCACAGAGTTTCTGAATGAATATAAAACAGCCCACTTTCTGTTGCCTGATAGTTCATTGGACCAAACCACAAATGTAGTCAGAATTACAAATATCTGTTTAAAATATGGCTTTATTCCAAACAATCAGAAACAGACGATTCGCACTTTTACATTGCTCCCACAAGATTATCTATGTCCTAAAAGCTTTGAAACAGGTAAAACAGAACTCACTAAAAACACCCTTACGATTCATCATTTCAATGGTTCGTGGCGATCCGAGCAAGAAGTTTACCAGACCGAACTTTCCAGAAAATTAATTGATTATTTTCCTTTTATACCGCATATACTCCAAGTTCATATAGCTGCTTTTGTCGCAGAAACAAAATTTAATGGTCTAATCCGTGCTATCTGTCGAACAGCAACGTGAATTAAAAAAAAAATAAACGTATTAATCGGAAGGAGTTCCATGCTGTGAAAAAAATAATGCTAGTCTTCGGTACTCGCCCCGAAGCAATCAAGATGTGCCCATTGGTCAATGAGCTGAAGAAGCGCAAAAACATTGAAAAGATTGTATGCGTGACCGGCCAACACCGGCAGATGTTGGATCAGGTGTTGGAAGCGTTTTCTGTTGTACCGGATTACGATCTTTCCATCATGAAGGACAAGCAGACGCTGTTTGATGTAACAGTCAATATTCTGGAACGAATCAAAACCGTTCTGGAAGAAGCAAAGCCGGATGTCGTACTGGTGCATGGTGATACATCTACCACCTTTGTGACAGCGCTGGCCTGCTTCTACTTGCAGATTCCGGTCGGACACGTGGAAGCCGGACTGCGCACCTATAACATTTACAGCCCCTACCCGGAAGAGTTCAACCGCCAGGCAGTGTCCATCATCAGCCAGTATAATTTTGCTCCGACAGAGTTGTCAAAGCAGAATCTTCTGGAAGGGTAAAGACCCGGACAGCATCTATGTCACAGGCAACACTGCAATTGACGCGCTGAAAACAACGGTGCGGGCAGATTATACACACCCCGAACTGGATTGGGCGAAAGACAGCCGTCTGATCATGATTACAGCACACCGCCGTGAAAACCTTGGTGAACCGATGCGGCACATGTTCAAAGCAATCCGCCGGGTCATGGACGAGCATCCGGACGTGAAGGCAATTTATCCCATTCACATGAACCCAGTTGTGCGTGAAATTGCGCAGGAGTATTTGGGTGACGATGATCGTATCCATATCATCGAGCCACTGGACGTGCTGGACTTCCACAACTTCCTGAGCCGCAGCTATCTGATCCTGACTGATTCCGGTGGCATTCAGGAAGAGGCTCCTTCTCTGGGTAAGCCGGTTCTCGTAATGCGTGACACCACCGAGCGCCCGGAAGGCATTGCCGCAGGTACACTGAAGTTGGTTGGTACGGAAGAGGAAACTATTTACAAGGAATTCAGTCGTCTGCTGTCGGACAAGGCAGAGTATGATGCTATGAGCAAGGCAAGCAATCCCTATGGCGACGGCCATGCCTGTGAGCGGATTGCGGATATTTTGGAGGCATAAAACCACATACGAGGAAACCATGAAAACGCTTTCTATAATTATACCAATTTATAATACGCCTGAAGAATATTTTTCAAAGTGCCTTGCTTCCTTACAGTGTGCACATGCACATGAAGTTGAAATCATTGCTGTTGATGATGGTTCAAAGCCGGAGTTCAGCGCTAAAATCCAAAAGTTGATTGACAGTTCCCCGTTGGATATCCAATATTATAAAAAGGAAAACGGCGGACAAAACTCAGCCCGGGAATATGGCCTTGAACGTTCAGATGGACAGCATATCTTCTTTATGGATGCGGATGATTATGTCGATACGATTGTATTGGATAAAATCATTGCTCTATTGAAAAAATATCATCCGAAAGTGTTGGCATTTAATTATGATGTCCGTTCACCAAATGGAGTTCTTCTGGAAAAGCATGATCGTTGGCTCAAAGAATACAGTGAAGCGAGTGCGCATACCGGTTTGTTGTACAGCGATTCGTTATGTATGCAGATTTATGAGCGCAGGGCGCTTTGTGAGTGCGGGATTCACTTAGTACAAGGAGTAAAAATCGGAAGACTTTGCATCTGCGACAGCAATTCTGGCTGCAATTGGGGAAGAATATACCCTTGGTGAGTGCTTATATCATTATGTAAGGCGGCCCGGAAGTACATTGCAGAGTCCGCCTAAGGATTCAGCGCTTGACATCGTGAGAGCATTTGATACAGCACTACAGCAACTGACTGAACCCATACAAACAGAATACCACGACGAGCTAGAGTGGCTGGCAATTTTGCATATATTGGTTTATAACTCTATCCGTATTCTGGAAAGCTTTGATGGAAATAAAGAGGCGCTCCGAAAAACACGTGAATGGGTTGAAGAAAAATACCCGAATTGGCGAAGAAATCACTATTTGAGAACAGAAACTATCGTAAAAAGCATCTCGTTCCAATTAATAAAGAACGATCATATTTCTCTGTGGACGATACTTCGCAAAGTGAAGAGAAGCATCAGAATATTCATCAAACAATAATAACTAAACCATGAATGAACGAAAAAAAGGTGCAATATTATCCTATATACAGGTGTTCCTGAGCGTAGTTGTCAGTATGATCTACGTCCCAGTTCTCCTGCACTTTCTCGGACAAAGTGAATACGGATTGTATCAGATCGTCGGCTCATTCTTTTCGTATGTCACTGTTTTCGAGTCCTGTGTGTCGGCCGGTATTCTAAGGAACTACTGCAACGCCTTGGGGCGCAGCGACCATGAAGAAGCCGCTGTAACCCTGTCGATGGCAAGAAGCATCTATCGGTTTCTGGCAATCATTCTGGATCTGGTCGGAGTTTCCGTGGTGTTTGCCTTCCGGAGCTTCTACGCAGGTTAATTCAGTACCTCAGAGCTGAACGAAAGCATTGCTATTCTGATCCTTCTGTTCGTAAATATGACTTTCACCTTGCAGGGTTCGGTTTATCTGACTGTGCTTACCGGGCATGAGAAGTACACCTTTTTGCGTATATTATCCATCCTGATGCAGGTCATCCAACCGCTTCTGGTCATTTTGTGCGTCAGCCGGATCCCATATGCAATCACAGTCTCGGTGGTGATCGTCCTTCTGAACCTCCTGACCATTGGAATTCGGTATGGCTATGTGACCCAAAAACTAAAAATACGGATCACAAAACAGCCCAAAGATTCCCGGATCGTGAAAAATATCCTTGGGCTTTCTGCTGCCATCCTGCTTGGAAGCATTGCGGATCAGATCTTCTGGAAAACAGATCAGGTCATTCTGGGACGAATGTTCAACACCGCAGTCGTTGCCGTTTATTCTGTCGGCGCTCAAATTTACATGATGTACATGCAGTTCGGCACACAGGTCTCCGGTGTTTTTTATCCAAAACTCAGCGCCTTGTATCAAGAAGAAAACGGTCTGCAGAAAGTATCGGATTTGTTCATCCGGATAGGACGGATCACCTTCTACATCATCCTTCTGGTTTTATCCGGCTTCATCGTTTTCGGGCGTGAATTTCTGCTGCTGTGGGTCGGAGAAGGCTACGAAGAAGCCTATTGGGTTGCAATCATCGTCATGCTTCCATTTTCCATCGATCTGGCGCAGAATCTCGGACTTTGCATTCTGCAGATCAAGGGGCAGTACGGTTTCCGTGCAAAGATCTATTTTCTGAGCGCTGTCCTGAACATCCTGACGACCATTCTTTTCACAAAATGGATCGGGATCATCGGTGCTGCACTTTCTACCGGCATTTCGATGTTCCTGACCAGCGGCCTGATCATGAACTGGTACTTTCAAAAACGAGCCGGTCTCGACATCCGGAAATTCTGGAAGGAGACTCTGCCCATTATCATCGCCACACTTTTGCTGACCACTGGGGCGCTCCTGCTCAAGCATTTTCTGGTATCCGAGCGCACAGGTTCCTTCCTGACGTTCGGGTTGGAAGTTATTCTTTACACCACACTCTACGGCATCGTCATGCTTAAAATCGTGGCAGACCGTTCCGAAAAGGAACAATTTCTTCAAATTGTCACAAGCTTGACCCTCACTCTAAAACGAAAATAAGTGCCCACCTAACGAAACCACATGCTTTTTACCATTGGGGGTTGTAATGCCGGGTGGCATTCGATTCGAACATCTGCCGGATATAGCGATTTTGACCCACCCGGAGCGTCTCAAGCAGATGCAGCCTTGGAGAAATCTCGTCTGGGAAAACTTTGCGTGACAAACAAAACGAGGCATCCGATTTCAACATCGAGTGCCTTTTTCTTTGTTGCAACGTGTTTTCTCCGAACAGCCACCATATTTTGCCCCGGACTGGGGAGAACAGACAACCCTTCCGTTCAGCCAGAATAACCCCCGGCTCCAGATTTTAACTACCCCACCCCCACTTCTGACTGCCTCTGACTTCTGCCAAACAAAAAGCCAGCATATCATACGCAAATCGTACAATATACTGGCCATTCCGGTTATTCTCTTATCCGGCTTTCTGCGTGAGCCACTTTTCCACTGTCTCCATGCTGAAGCCAATCGCTCTTGCAATCTGCTCTATCGTCAGACCCTGCTCATAGAGGTTCTTCGCCGTCATCTGAGCCTGTTCTTCCCGACCCTCTGCATGACCTTCTGCGCGGCCCTCTGCATAGCTTTCATCTCTCAGGTCTTCCATCACTTTACACATTTCGCTCACTCCCTTCGGATTTTCCTTCAGATACCGGGTCTTTTCGGCAAGGATCTCAAAATTCATATCATCGGCACTGATACAGTTGAAGTCGTGCATCAGCTTGCCAATGTCAGAGTCATCACGATATTCACCGTTTACATACAGGACTAAACCGGAATGTCCTACTCCATCCGCAGATGCCACCACACCGCAGGACGACATTACATGATATTCAAAATAAGATGTTCAGATACTTTTCTGCTTCTGTGCGGATAATCTGCAAATCATCTTCATATCCCATGACTTTGCAAATGTAAAAAGCTTCACGATATCGTTCGACACTCTCCTCCTTTTTCCCAAGAAAGAAGTCGCATTCAGCTTCGATTTCCAAACACGAGTGAAGTACCTGATAATGTCCATATTTTATACATGCTTCTTTTCCGTATCTTGCCACCTTTGCGCCTTCCTCATACTTTTGCGACAAATCCAACGATCTGGCAAAATTATACAAAACCAAGGGAAGCATCCTGTTTGAAGTAACCGTTTCCGGAAGATGCCTTCTTATATATTGAAGCAGTCGATAGAAAATATCGGCTGCTTTTTCATTGTCACCGCTCAAAGAATACGCATTTCCAATTTGATTGACCAGTTTCATTTCATCCAATGTAAAGAGAAAGTCTTCAATTTTGTCCAGTTGAAAATCCGGTATGGTCATCCGAATGGCTTGCAACAACATTTGAATCCGCTCGTCATTTGAATATCTTTTATCCAATCCTCCCAAAAGGACTTTCGATCGAAGAATAAACTGTTGTGTGATTTGATCATCCGGCTTTGCAATTTTCTCAAGCCGACTTATTTTGTCAAAGCCTTCCTCAACGCACTTTAGCGCATTACAGGAAACAATTTCCTTCTTGAGTGCTTCTATTTCCAGTTCTTCCGGTGTTACCAGCGCATAATATCGGTCATCCGGCAGACCAAGGCGCTGCAGAATCGCATTGATTCGGTTTCGGCTGGGGGTCTGTTTTCCGTTTTCAAATCTGGACAATGTAACGGATTCACAAATGCCTGCACAGACCTGCTCCTGTGTCAACCCGAGATCCAAACGCCGCTGGCGGATATACTCACCCAATTTGTAATTCTGCATTTAGCAACTCCAAACTTTAGTATTGCCATAATTGTAATATACTAGGTTTTGTACGTGTGTGCAAGCGTCTCTTGTGCAAACCTGTCGTCCCATGTAATTTTTTATTACACCAGACGATATGGTCAATTGAAATCTTTTGTGATAAAATACAGAAACAGCAGATGAAATGCATTCTAAGCTCTTTGACATACGCATGGAGGAAACAATGATACACTATCTGAAAAAGCAATGGAGGCTCAGTACCCTCACCTGCTTGTTTGCCATCATCGCCTATGGTGCTCAGGCTCTGATTCAGCTTGCCTTGATGAAGATTTTTGATGCCGTGGTATTGCTGGATCTGCGGAGTACTATCTTTTGGACGGCAGTTGATCTGACCTGCTGGGGAGGCTATTTTCTTTTTACTGCTTTACAGGAGCATTGTCAGGCCAAAACAATTCGCGCTTTGAACAATACGGTGCGAGATGGGCTGTATCACTCCTTCCTGCGCAAGAGCCATACCGATTTTCATCAGTCCGACACCGGAGAATATCTCGCCCGGCTGACCAATGATATGAAGCAATTAGAACAGCTTGCGTGGATTCCCTTCTTCGGCTGTGTAGGCAGAATTGCGCAGATCGTGTTCAGCATTTTGGGACTTGCCTTTTTGCATTGGTCGCTGGTTGTTTTTTCCGTGATCACAGCAGTTGTCCTTTGGCTCTCCCCAAAACTGTTCCAGAAGAAGTTGGAACTACTGGGGCAAAGCTGCGGTGTGCAGCAGACTGCCGCCATCAACCATTTGAAGGACCTTCTGACAGGCTTTGACGTACTCCAGTTTTTTGGCAGAGGAAATCTCTTTCTCCAGGGAAATAGGATCAGCGATGACATCGAAAAGCCCAGTTGCCAGCTGAGCTATGAAAAATCTCGCATGGAGGCGTTGATTGGCTTTATCAACGTCGCACTTCAGCTCGGTTCGCTTGTGCTGATTGCTGTGCTGACCAGCATGGGGCTTGTCACCACAGGCACACTTGCAGGTGGTGTCAATCTGATCGGAGGCGTGGCAAACGGCTTTAACAGTTTGGCCGGTTTGCGTCTCTCCCTCTCAGCCAGCAAGCCTTATTTTGGCAAGCTGCCAATGGTCGATACTGATTCCAAATCGGAAGAGATTGCTCCTATGTCACCGCTGAAAGCCTCCATTACGGTAGATAGAGTTTCTTTCTGCTATGATGAGAAAAGCCCATCCTGAAGATGCCTCCTTCCGCTTTGAAAAGGGCAAAAAGTATGCCCTGACAGGACCCTCCGGCTGCGGAAAATCCACTCTGCTCAAGCTGCTTTTGGGCTGGCTGCCGGACTATACCGGTACGATTTCGTTTGACGATGTGGACATTCACACCGTTACACCCGCTCAGCTCCAGCAACAGATGAGTTACATTGAGCAGAATGTGTTCCTGTTCAATACTACGATTCGGGAGAACATCACACTGGGTGAAGATTTCTCGGAAGAGCAGCTGCATGCGGCCATTCAGGGCAGTGCCCTTTCCGCAGATTTGGCCGCCATGCCCGATGGCCTTGACACTGTTGTGGGTGAAGATGGCAGCAATCTTTCCGGCGGTCAGAAGCAGCGTGTTGCCATTGCCCGTGCCCTGATTCACAATCGCTCCATCCTGCTGGTGGACGAGGGCACCAGTGCGCTGGATCAGAAAAACGCCGACCTTGTGGAAAAGAGTCTGCTTACCAATCCCGACCTGACACTGATCCTCATCAGCCACCACCTGTCGGCAGAGTGCCGTGCGCAGTTCGACCATGTGTATGAGCTGACACCTGTAACGCAATGATTGCCCGGTAATTTCCCCTCAAATCCGCAAATATGCCCTGCATGCCGATCAATGCCGGTGTGCGGGGCCTTTTGCAGTGAAACCGAAACGCTCCACAAGGCTGCTCATATCCTGACCACCAAGGACAAGCCTGCCGATCGCACGGACGACCCCTTCCTTGTGGAGAAGATGTGTGCCGAGTTGGATGGCCGATGCATAGTAGTTCATCGTTGTCGATGTCTGTGCATGTCCAAGCCGCCCGGAGACCGTTGTGATCGATACATGTGCCGCAATCAGGATGCTGGCATTCGAATGGCGAAGGCTGTGAAAGTTCACGTCCGGGAGATCGTGTGTTTCCAGAAACTTCGGGAACCAGGACGAGATAATATCCGGGTCCATCGGCTCTCCATTCCATTTCGTGAATAGCATATCATTATCCACCACTTTGCCATTTTCCAGTGTGACCTTACGCACCCACGCTGAACCGATCCGGAATCTCTCCGCTTTCTGGTATCGCCGGTACTCCTGCAGCAGTTCCACGCAATCCGCTCCAATGCGCAGGCACCTCTTGCCTCGTCTGGTTTTCGGTGTGTTGAACACAAGGCCTATCCCGGGGATGGACTGGACCGTCCGCTTGATGGAAAGCGTTCCCTTCTCAAAGTCAATGTCAGACCAGCGCAGGGCGCAGATCTCACCCCGCCGGGCACCAAGCAGCAAGGCCAGCTGAGTGATCACGCTGTACTGCGGCGGTGCATCCGAGAGGGCATCCAGCAGCTTTGGAATCTCTTCCTCCGTCAGTACCCGAACGTCGATTTCCTCGGCTTTGGGATGTTCTGCACGGGAGCACGGGTTCTCGTTGATCAATCCCCACTGGACACCTTTCTTAAAGATGCTGGAGAGCATGGCCTGATAGCGGATGACGGTGTTGTTGTTCAGCTTCCCATCCTTTTGGGTATGCTCCACAAACGCCTTTGAGAAGGTCAGCCCCACCACAGCAGATACTTTTTCCGCCGTCTTTCGGCTGACGTTCTTACCTGCATAGACCATCCGCATGGTGTCCTGACCGATCTCGGCCTGTTTCGCCAGTTCACCCCGGGTTCCATGTGGGAGCAGCTTCAGAAGGGATTTCGTGGCGGTGTAGGTGCTGTCCCGGCGAACACCCTTCTCTTCCAGATTGTTGTAGAACGCCATCACATGCGCCGGTTTGATCTTGGACACCTTGAGATGCCCGAGTCCGGCACTGATCCGGCCACGCATCCTTCTATAATCGTAGAGCGTCTTGGCCTTCAGCTGCTTGTTGGCGTATTCCTCAAACCAGCGGTCGATCAGGTCATCCAGCAGCATGTCTGAGTCCAGCACGAGGCCGTTCGTGACCTGCTGCGAATCCTCTCTGACCGGCTCTCCCTGTGCGAAGAACTGGGCCAGCGTGTCCATGTTGACCAACCACTTTCGGCTTGAGATGGCCGTATAGCAGATCTTGCCCGTTCGGCAGAGCTTGCGGACATATTCGGGTGTCACGTTGAACCGTGCGGCGGCGTTTTTCACGCTGGCCATAGTGGGATAAGGGTTCAGAACAGTTTAGAGTCCCCTCAGCCCGCCAGATGCCCCCACGTCATTCATTTTTAATTAAATCCTCCGGCAGGTGCTCCGGTATGCGCACAAAGCCCCTTTGAAGCTGTCGCATTTCTGTCGCACTTTTCAAGCCCCGCCGGGCGGATATAACAAAAAGAAACCCACGATCCAAGCCGCATTTGAAACGGTGAATCGTGGGTTTTCCTTTGGTGCGCTCGAGGGAACTCGAATCCCTGGCCCTCTGATTAAAAGAATCAAAGGTGCATCATTCGTCAAATTTCAAAAGTTCGAAGAAGCGTTATTTTTATCGTATCATCGCAAAACACGCCTTTGCACACACCGCATTATTTGTATACAGTGTAATGCTTTGCAACCGTTATCCAGCTATTCAGGTGTGCAAAAAGTGTGCAAAAATGTGCAGACGGGCAAAACAAAGCCCAATGGACAAATCAACCACCGGTTTTATGGCAGGGTTCAGGACATCCGAACAGACACCGTTTGATATAAAAATGAGGTTCACCATGAACAAACTGCTTTCCTGCCGCCATTGAGAAAAAGCAATCCCCACAGCCACAAAAAGGACTGTAGGGATTGCTTTTATGGTGAAGGAGAAAGAGGAGAAAGAGAATAACGTGTTAACCCTTGTCCGCGCCGGAGGTGATGCCCTCGACGTAGAACTTCTGCATGATGACAAACAGGATGGAGATGGGGATAGACACCAGCACACCGCCTGCACAGAAAAGCGCAAAGTAATTGTTGATCAGGGTCTTTTGCAGCATATTATACAGACCGATAGCCACTGTCCAGTCGGCAGAGACGCCCGAATTCAGGATCATTTTTGCCATCACGAAATCGGTCCATGGAACCATGAAAGAGCTGATGATGGTATAGACCAGGATCGGCTTGGACATGGGCAGAACGACCTGAAAGAACACACGGGCATCGGATGCGCCGTCCAGCTTGGCGGCTTCCCGCAGGGAGATGGGGATGGTATCAAAGAAGCCCTTGCAGATCAGATAGCCCAGACCGGACGAACCGGCATAGACCATGATAAGACCGGCATAGGAGTTGGTCAGATTCAGATATTTCAGGACGAAATAGACGGCGATCATTGCCAGCACGCCGGGGAACAGGTTGACGCTGACAGAAAGGTTCTGGATCAGCTTGCGCCCCTTGAAGCGGCAGCAGCTCAGCGTAGGCTACCATCAGCACAAAGCAGGTGGAGATAACGCAGTTGAAACAGGCCACCACAAGGGTGTTGGTAAACCAGCGCGGGAACTGCGCCACAGAGTCCGGTGGAACAGAATGTTGACATAGTTGCGCAGTGTGTAACTGGCCGGGAAGAACTGCCGCACATTGATGCCCCGGTCTGTGGAGAAGGAAGTGACCAGAAGCCACAGAATGGGTACCAGCCAGATAGCTGCCAGCAGGGCAGCAGATGCCGCAGGATGCTGCGGACTGTGCGGAGGATACGCCCGCGGCGCAGCTGCGCTGCGGTCTCTGCCCGGCGTGCCGGAGAAACAGTTGTCTGTGTCAAGAGAACGTCGCCTCCTTTTTATTGAGGAACCGGAAGCATACCAGCGTGAACACGGCACAGATGATGAACACCATAATGCCGATGACGGCGGCCATCTTGTAGTTGTACTGCTCCTGCGTCAGGCGGAACAGCCATGTGACCAGCAGGTCCACCTCTTTTGCGCTGGAGGAAGCCAGTGCCTGATCCTTGGTGATATAAACGTCCTGCGTGAGCAGATAGATGACGTTGAAGTTGTTGACGTTGCGCACAAAATCCGTAACCAGTGCCGGGCCCTGCACACTGAGCAGGTAGGGCAGCTTGATGTGGATGAAGCTCTGCCACGGCGAAGCGCCGTCGATGGTGGAGGCTTCCAGCATATCGGTGGGAATATTCATCAGCACACCGGTGGCAATGAGCATCTGGTAGGGCACGCCCACCCAGATGTTGATGAGGATGATCATGAACTTTGCCCAGTGCTGGTCGGTCAGGAAGGGAATGTGGTTCATGTTCTGCCCCAGCAGACCGATGGCCTTTAAAAAATCGGTCACGCCTGCATTGGCCATCATGGTGTTGAAGATGCCGGCGTCCGAGAAGAAGTTGCGCACCAGCAGCAGGGTGACGAACTGCGGCACCGCAATGGTGATGATGAACAATGTGCGCCAGAGCTTTTGGCACTTGGTCTTTTTATTGTTGATGAGCATGGCCAGAAATACGCCGCCGAAGAAGTTGGTGAAGGTGGCAAAGAAGGCCCATACCAGCGTCCAGCTGAGCACCCGGCCAAAGGCGTAGCTGAAGGTCAGGCTCAGCGACTGCCCGCCAAACAGAGAAGCGAAGTTCGCCAGCCCCACCCATGTGAACAGGGCGGCGGGAGGCATATGCTGCTGATCGTAGTTGGTAAAGGCAACAGCGATCAAAATGAACAGCGGGATGATGGTGAACACCACCACACCCAGCACCGGAAGGGTGAGCAGGGTAACGTAGAACTTTTCGTTCAGGTACAAGGTGATATCCTGCCGGAAATTGTTGGGCTTTTTGCCAGCGGCCTTCTGCGCCTGTAACGCGTAATTGCTCTGCACCACCAGCATGGCAGCAGCGATCAGCGTTACAATGACCACCAGTGCGATCACGCTGAGCAGCAGGATGGCAAACGAGTTGTCGTAGTTGTTGACCTCGTTTTTTAAGGTAAGGGGGTTGAACTGCATCTCCATCTGCACCGTGCCCAGCGTGCCGAACTTTTTCAGCGCAGGAATGCCGGAAGTACCCAGAAAATACAGTCCCAGCCCCTGCACCAGCGTTACCAGCAGTGCCTTGATAAGCTGGCCGTGGCCAATGTAGCCCAGACCCCAGACAAAGAGGGACAGCTTTGTAAAAATATCTCCGTGAACAAATGCGTGACCGAACTTCTGAAGGAAATTCGGCCCCCATCTGCCCGCAAGGGCGGTGTAAGGACCATTTCTGCCACAGAAGTCAACTCCTTTCTTGGTATGCAGAGGGGGTTATAGCAAACAGGATGTTAGGTTGACGCCGATTTCTTGTATTGCGATAAAAAGCGGGCACACCGCATTCTGCTGCGTGCCCGCCGGGAAAAACCAGGAACTTACTGTGCCACAGGTGCGGTGATGCCGGCCACAGCGTCATCCATCAGCTGCTGGGTGGTCTTGCCCTGCGTGTCGCCGGAGGCGAGGATCTCGCCCAGACTTGCGGCGGAGCTCCAGTAGTTTGCGCCTACCCGCTGCAGGGTAGCGTAGGAGCTCTGCTCAGCCAGTGCGGCAATGGCGGGTGCGGACTGCACAGCCTCGGTGGAGTTTGCGTTGATGTTAGAGGGGCCCAGCTTGCGGTCGTTGAAGCGCTTGATCTGGTTGTCCTCGTTGGTGATGAAGTCGGCCAGCATCATGGCAACGCCCACGTTGGCGCTGTGGGGGTTGACGCCCACCAGCTTGTAGCCGGAGAAGGAGCCCATCTGGACCTGCTCGCCGTTCAGGGTGTAGGTTGGCAGCTTGGTGGCGGCGTAGCCCTCGCCCCAAGCCTCCTCGGCGGTGCTGGCGTTCCATGTGCCGGAGATGGCGGCGCAGCAGCTGCCGTCCTTGATGGCGGAAACAATGTCGGCATCCGCACCGGACTTGAAGCCGGGGTTTACGGCGATATCCAGAATGGCCTGCGTTACGTCTGCGCCGGGAGCCTCATTCCAGTTGCAGACGGTGTTGATACCGTCATCTGCCAGCGTAGCCACCAGACCGGCACCGGCGTAGAAGCTGTAAATGTACCATGCGTCGTTCACGCTCATCATGAACTTTTTGCCGGCAGCTGCAGCCTTTTCCAGCATGGTGTCCATGCTCTGCACGTCCTCGGCGCTCAGAACGCTTGCATCATAGTACAGGAAGTAGCCGTTGTCGGCGGTCATGGGGTAGGCGTAAAGCTTGTCGTTCATGGTGGCAGCACTCACAGAGCCGGGCAGGTTGCGGCTCTTCACGTCGTCCGGGTTCAGCAGTACTTCCTGCAGCGCACCGGCATTCACCAGCTCGTTCAGCTGGTCGTCTGCAAAGGCGAAAACGTCTGCGGCAGACTCCGGGTCAGCCAGAACAGTGTCCTTTGCGCTGGACTCGGACTGCACGCCGATTTCGATGGTCACGTTGCCCTTGTCCGCATTCTGCTCGATGAGAGCATCTGCCATCTCGCGCAGCATGGTCTGATCCTCTTCTGCGCCCCACATGGTCAGCTTCACATCACCCCAGCTCTCCGCAGCAGAGGCAGCCGTACTGGAAGCGGCAGCAGAGGAAGCAGTGCCAGAGGAAGAACCGCCGCAGGCGGTCAGCACACCGGCAGCAGCCATCGTACCCATGGCTGCAAGGAAGTTACGGCGGGAAATCAGCTTTTTCATGATCCAGTTCTCCTTCGTTCTCAATCTGAAATCTTCGGCTGCTCTTTGTTGCGCTTATAAGTTGCGCACATCCAAGCAGCTGTTTTTCTGTACCCATAGGATACCGCATTCTTTTGCTCACGTCAATGGACGAAATTCACGGTATTGTTGAGTCGAAACTGGAAAAAGTGACGGTAAAATCAGGATACATGGGCAAAAGTGCGCAACTTTAGCGCAACCTTTGCCATGCAAAGAGCAAAAATGCCCGCTCCGGGAAAGGAGCAGGCACAAAAAGCGCGTTATTTGATGCTGTGGGAGCGTTCCCTCCACTTGGTAGAATCCCGCAGGATGACCTGATGGCCTTCCAGCTGCCGCATGACGATCTCTTTTCCGGCTAGCCGGTCCAGCAGCATCCGGCAGGCGGTCTTACCCAGCTGCTCTGCATCGTACTGCACCGCCGAAACAGACGGCGTGATGCTGGCAAGCATGGAGCTGTCGTACAGGCTGGCCACTCGCAGATCGTTGGACACGAGGATATGCCGCGTCCGCAGCTCCCGCATGACCTCAAAGGCGATCTCATCATCGCCGCAAAGGATGCAATCCGCCTTCTGCTCCAGCGCAGCCTCCAGTGCATCGAGCGTCTGCCCGGCAGATTCCACACCGGAATGAACGAGCCGCTGGTCTACTGGCACACCAAATTCCGCGAATCCACGCAGATAACCGCGTATGCGGTCGGTGTTGACGGCGTAGATGGTACTGCCCACCAGCAGCGCGATCCGATTGGCGCCCAGCTGCAACAAGGATGCGTGTCATCTCGCAGGCAGCCGCGACCTGATCGTTGTCTGCCTGAGGGATGGTCTTGTCCTCGCTGCGTCCGATGAGCACAAAAGGTGTCTTGTATTGCCGCAAAAGTTCGATGCAGGGATCATCCGCCATAGCGTAGGTCAGGATCACGCCGTCCACCTTGTGGTTGGCCAGCTGCCGCTGCAGCTGTGAATACTCGGTGTTGGAGGCGTAGCAAAGCATCAGGTCATAGCCGCGCTGGTCTGCCATGGTGCAGATGCCGCCCATGCACTTGCGCAAAAAGGGCAGATCCAGCGCAATAAACCGCTGCGGTACGACCATGGCAATATTGTTGGTGCGCAGTTTTTCGCCGCTCTGTGCAGAAACAGGCTCGGAGCAGGTACGCCCCATATAGGCGTACACCTTGGTGCGGGTCTCCTCGCTGATGCGTCCCTTTCCGGAAAGTGCACGCGATACCGTTGTTTTAGAAACGCCAAGCGCATCAGCCACCTGCTCGATCGTCATTTTTTCGGTTTCCTTTGCAGCCACAGGATATCCTCTCCTTTTCACAGAACTGCGCAACAATGCGCCACCCCAGCATACCGGGGTAAGCCCGCTTTGTCAAGTATGAAAGCAAACAAAAAGCGTTCTGCTTTTTCGGCAGAACGCTGAAGGTTGGTATTTTTGCGCCTTACAGGACCTGTTCGCCGTTTTTCCAGACGGCCGTTCCGTAACGGTTCAGCGCAACACCGCCTACTTCGACCGGATGTTCATTGCAGTTCTGTACAAAGACGAACGTACCGCGCCGCGCGGCCAGAACGCCGTCCGGCAGTGCCTCCGGCCAGGCCGGGGTCAGGCCGACTTCCTTTACAGCAGCACGATAAAATGCGCGATAGAACGCTTCATCGAACCGACTTGCCAGATAATAGGCACGGCCCTCCCCGTAGGAGTGGACAGCCACCGCCGGGCAGTTTACATAATAGTCCTCGGCATAAACGCTCAGCGGTGTGGCAGGGTCGGTGTCGTTCAGACTTGCGACCTCGCATAGGACCGAAGCCTGCGTTTCCGGCAAAGTGGAATCGTCCATCGGGGTGCAGCGGCGGGTTTCGCCGTCATACATTCCGTCGATCTCAGTGCGGCGCAGGCCCAGCAGGTCGGTCAAGCCGTAGGGCGTGTCACCCAGACGGCACAAATCGCTTTCATTCACCACACCGGTCCAGTATGTAACCACGACCGTACCACCATTCTGCGCAAAATCACAGAGTTTTTGGGCAAAGGCATCGGTCAGCAAATAAACCATCGGAACAACGACCAGACCATAACCCGTCAGGTCGGATTCCTGATTCACGAACTCCACCGCAATGCCTTCCCGCGCAAGAGCATTGTAGTGCAGCTTCAGCTCGTCCCAGTAGCCCATCCCGGCATTTCGAGGGCCGCAGGAACCTTCCAATGCCCACTTGTTTTCCCAATCGTGGACGATCGCTGCCTGTTTTGTGCGGCAGACTGTTGCGATCTCTGAGAGCATTTCCAGCTTTTGGCCCACACCGACTGTTTCCCGGAAGGGGCGGGCATCCTCCCGCCCATCGTGGCCAATGACTGCACCGTGGAGCTTTTCTTCCGCACCCCGGCTGGCCCGCCACTGGAAGTAAAGCACACTGTCCGAACCATGTGCAACCGTCTGCAGAGCCGCAAGCTCCGCAATGCCGGGGCGCTTCTGTTTGGAGATCGGCTGCCAGTTGGTAAAGCTGGGGCTGGATTCCATCAGCAGGAAGGGCCTGCCCTTCATGGAGTAATACAGGTCGTGCATCAGGGCCGTATCCAACGCCGTTTCTTCCACCGTTTCGCTGGGCTTGTGCCATGTGGGTAGTTGTCCCAGCTGGCCACGTCGATCTCCTTGGACATTTTGAAATAGTCGATGCCATCAAACCGGTACATCATATTCACGGTGAACTTTGCAACCGGCGCAAATTCTTTCACGGTATCACGCTCAAATTTCAAAAAATCAATATGCCGGTCACTGACAAAGCGCTTCCAGTCCAGCGCAAGACCCTGCACGGCATTTTCCCCCTGCGGGGCAGGGCTTTCGATTTGTTCCCAAGCGGTATAGTCGTGACTCCAGAACCGGGCGTTCCACGCCTTGTTCAAGGCTTCCAAATAGTTGTACCGTGCCTTGAGCCAGCGGCGGAACGCAGCCTGACACAGCTCGCAATGGCAGTCGCCGCTCATCTCGTTGGAGATATGCCAGAGCAGGACAGCCGGGTCATTGCCGAACCGCTGTGCCAGCTTCTGGTCGATGATGCGGACTTTTTCCCGGTAGACCGGCGATGTATAGCAGTAATTCTGCCGCCGGTTGTACAGCTCCCGGACCCGGTCTGCCCGGACTCGGCGCACCTCGGGGTATTTGTGTGCCATCCAAGCAGGGCGGGCCGCACTGGGCGTTGCAAGGATCGTATAGATTCCATTGGCATACAGGTTATGGATGATGTCAGCCAGCCAATCCAGCTCAAATACCCCCTCCTGCGGTTCCAACGTGGACCATGAGAACACACCCAGCGTCACAGTATTAACGTGTGCCTTTTTCATCAGTTCGATGTCCTGCGCCAGAATATCGGGCCGGTCCAGCCACTGTTCCGGGTTGTAGTCTCCGCCATGAAGTAATCTGAGCTGCTGCATGATAGCGGCCTCCTTTGGTTGCGCAAATTGCGCAACATTTTTATCGGATAAAGGCGTTCGATACAAAGTATAGCAAGAACCTCCGCAAGATGCAATGCAGCTATATGGAATTTCGTTGTAATAAGCTGAACGTTTGATGCGGCACAAGAAACCATCCATGGATGCTTTGGAAGATTCCACAACGTTCATGTGGGATTTATAGGCAGGTTGTCAAAATGCAGAAATACATTGATTGAACGGGAAAGCACTTGAACGCCATGCTATAAGTCCTACGATCACCGCTTTATCACAATAAAATTTGCAAAACCATCTTGACGCACCTTGTAAACCTTGACACTCTCTGTCACAAATTCCACTGAGCTTGTCGTGGCGAGGCCCGACAAGCTCTGCTCACGATGCACAGAATGCAGACAATGCAATGAAAAACACGGCTTTCCCGCCGGTGTGCAAAAAATGTGCAAAAAGTGTGCAGAGCCCCAGAAAAAGGAAAATCCCACGAGGAATCTTACGATTCTTCGTGGGATTTTGGTGCGCTCGAGGGAACTCGAATCCCTGGCCCTCTGATTAAAAGTCAGATGCTCTACCGGCTGAGCTACGAGCGCATACATTATAAAGCGCAATATAACACGATACTGCCGAATAATATTACCATACTCCCGGGCAAAAAGCAAGCTTTCTGCACAAAAAACTTTCCCAAAGCCGTCATCGGGCAGATTTTGCCACGAACTGCCCCTTTACAAACCGGGCAAGAACCAGTACAATCAAAGCAGTTCATTACAAAACTGCAACCGACCTGCCGGGCGCACTTCCGCGCCGGGCAAGCCGATCCGATAGGAGGGCTTTTCCATGAAAATTTCTCGACGGTCCGTACTTCGCTATTCCGGGCTGACGGCGGCGCTGCTGGCGCTGCTGCTCTGCAAGCCCCGGCAGTGCCATTCTGGGCGGTGACCTGCCCGACTGGATGAAGAGCCTGTTCTGCGGCTCGGCGGCATCCTCTTCCGCTTCTTCTGAAGCCGCTGCATCCTCTGCGTCCTCAGCCGGTGAGGCAGCCGCCTCCTCGGCAGCGTCCAGCGAAGCCGCAAGCTCTGCGTTCAGCCTTCTGCCTGCCTACGACGCTGACCCTCTGACCGGCGAAGCCCGCAAGAGCACCGGCCGGATGGTGGGTGTGATGGTCAACAACATCGCCAACTCCGAAAAGCAGAACGCACGCCCCCAGCGCGGCATCGGCTCGGCAGACCTGCTCATCGAGAGCAAGGTGGAGGGCGGCATCACCCGCCTGTGTGCCGTGTTCCGGGATGCGGACACCATCCCGGAGGTCGGGCCGCTGCGCTCTGGCGCGACCAGTTCCTGCAGCTGCTCATGCCCCATCAGGCCCTCTATTACCACGATGGCGAGAGCATTTTCTGCACCCAGTTCATCAATGTATACGATTACTCCGGCCTGAACATCGGCGGCAAGAGCTACTTCAACACGCCGGTCCACCCCCACGTTGCCCACCGTGACAACCGCGGCCGCAATGTAGCCTATGAACACACCGAGTTCACCTCCGGCAAGGAGATCAAACAGGCAGCCGGCAATGCCGGCATCGGCCTGACCTACGCCAACGAAACGCCTTTCTTCCACTTTGCCGACTACCGCACCGCAGCCTCCAATGACCTTCCCGGTGCCCCTGCGGCCAAAACCATCAGCATCACCCACTCCGAGAGCTACAGGACCCGCCTGACCTACAACAGCTGGGGCCGCAGCTACAAGCTGGAAATGTACAACCGCTCCAAAAAAGCCTATGAGAACACGGTGGACGAGCTGACCGGCAAGCAGCTGACCTTTGACAACGTGGTGGTCTGCTTTGCCGATATCGCCGCCTATGCGGGCGATTCTCACGATGTCCAGTCGGTCAACTATGTGGCCGGTGGGCAGGCGTACCTCTTCACACGGGGCGGCGTGCAGGTGGGCCGCTGGGAGAAGCCGCATCCCACCCATCCGCTCAAGCTCTACACCGAAACCGGCGAGGAGATGACCCTGAACCGGGGCAAGACCTATCTGGCACTGGTGGACAATGATGAGTGGAGCAATTTCAGCTACTAAATCACCCGCCCTCCGGGGCAGAAGAGGGAAACCGATGAAACGCTTTTGGATGCGCGCTTTGCTCTGTTTTGCGCTCTGCGCCGCACTGCTGACAGGCTGTGCGCTCAACCCCAGCTCCCAGCCCGCCGAAAGTCCCACTGACCCGCTCACCGGGCAGGAGCTTGTCTGGCCGGGCCGGCGGCCGGTCGCCATCACCATTGACAACGCGGCCGCCAGCACCACTCAGTGGGGGCTTTCCACAGCCTCGCTGGTGCTGGAAGCCCTGACCGCACAGCAGCAGGCCACCAGGCTCTGCCTGGTCTACCCTGCCGTGGGGGCTGTGCCGCAGGTCGGGCCTGTCTCTGCCGGGCAGGACCTTTACTGGCGGCTGCTGGTGGGCCAGCAGGTACTGCCGGTGCAGCGGGGCGGCGGGCAGTTTGACCAGAACTACCTTGATTACTACTCTCTGCGCGCGGTAGACGCGCTGGAGGTGGGCACCAATGCCTTTTCCTGTGAGACCAACTGGCAGAATGTCCCGTTGTGGCATACCAGCGGTGCAGCACTTTCGGGTGTGCTGGGCAGCCTGAACATCTCCCCGGCCCTGACAGAATCCCGCGTCACGGACACCTCTTCCAGCAGCTCCGACAGCGAGAGCGGAACCCTCCTCTCCGTGCCCAATCTGCTGCCCATGCAGGAAAACGGCAAGCTGCCCGATGCAGATGCTTCGGACGCAATGAGTGTCCGGGTCCAGTTTGACGCACAGAACGCCACCGGCTTCACCTACGATGCCGACAGCAAGACCTACCGGATGCTCCACGCAGACGGCACACCGCAGCTGGATGCCAACAACGGCCAGCAGGCAGATTTCGACAACCTGCTCATTCTGTTCAGTGCATCCACCCTGCGTGACGATGGTGTAACGCTGGATTACGACCTGACCATGGGCGGCGGGGTCTGGCTCAACGAAGGCCACCTGTGGAACATCACCTGGACGCAGGGCAGCGAGACCACCTTCTTCCTGTATGATTCCAACGGCCGCCCCCTGACCCTGACGGCAGGCCGCAGCTATCTGGCGCTGGTGTCCAGCCTGACCGGGCAGGAGCTCACCGTGCAGAACTCCACCGGGGAAAACCTGTTATAAGCAAAAGAGACGGTCCTGCAATCCGATGCAGAACCGTCTCTTTTTACGCTATGCTTTTTACAGATCGACCACGCTGCCCACTTCGGCAAGGGTGGCAGGCACCGCGCCCAGATGGACTTCATCGGCATCCCGGCGCACCACAAAATGGACGGTCTGGCCTGCGGCAAAGTCAGGCTGATAGATCAGTTCCAGCGTCTGCCAGTCCGCAGGGGTCTCGCAGAAGCAGTGGAGCATCGCCCCGCGCCCTGCGGAAAGATTCAGGGTAAAGGCAGAAGCATCTGCCGCATTCTCACCGTAGAGGGGAGCCGCAAAGCTGCCCACCCGCACCTGTCTGCCGTCACACAGGGCAGTCAGGCCGGTGCCCAGGCTGTACAGGGCGTTTCTGCTGTCCAGCCCGCGGCTCTGCAGGTAGCTGGCCCCCACAGCCAGCGGCCGGGCCGAGAGGTTCTCCACCGAGAGGTAGACCAGCGTGCTGTCCAGCCCGGGTGCAGGCGCATAGCCCAGCAGCTCCACTGCCGCCTTGCCGTCCAGCAGAGCAGGTTCGCCCTCATAGCAGGGAGCCAGAGCCGCGCCCGAAACACCGGTGAGCAGGGCGGCAGCCAGACTGACTGCGCCGGAACCGGCATATTTCAGGAACGAGCGGCGGGACAGGGATTGTGACATCGGGGATTCCTCCTAACGGGAAAATAAGTTCTCTTTATACAATAGTAAATTCCGGGCTTTCTGTCAAGAGATTTGCCCGGAATTTTACCTGTTCTTCCGCGGTTTTACGTGTTTTGGATATTTTCAGGGCGGCACGGCAAAGATTCTTACTCAAACGCCTCGTTTTCCTCGGCTTCTGCCTGCCCCGCAGGGTATCGGCGTAGCCAAAGGGCACGATGTCGATGGCCTCCACCAGGCGGTCGCGCATCCAGAGCTGCACGTCGGTCTGGACGGTATAGCCGCAGCCGGGGTCGGCCATCCACTGTTCCGGGTGGCGGGAGGGCAGCGCGCGCTGGCTCAGCATACTCATGATCACGCCGCCATGGGTCACGCAGGCAGCCTCGGTCACATCCATCCGGATCATATACTCAAACAGCTTGAGCAGGGTCTCGGCGCAGCGGGCGTGGAACTGCTCGGTGGGCTCTGCTCCCTCGGGCACAAAGCCGGAGCCCGGGGGTGATCCACTTCTTGAAATCCTCGTTCTTGACCAGCTCCTTGACGGGGCGGTTCTCAAACACGCCAAAGCCCGCTTCCCGCAGGTCGTGCACTGTGAACTGGTGGCCTGCATTGGGGAACAGAATGTTCGCTGTCTCCACAGCGCGCACCAACGGGGAGGAGAACACCGTGTCCACCTGCGGATACTCGAACCGCTCCTTCAGCTCCTTCAGCTGGGCGCGTCCCTCATCACACAGGGGGATGTCCGTGCCGCTGCCGATGTACAGCCCCTGCAGATTACCGGCCGTCATGCCGTGGCGGATGAGATGAAGTTTGAACGTTTTCATGGAAAAACACCTCTATCTGGCAAAGATTTCCTCTTTGCTGCAAAATTTCGCACCGGCAGTGGGCATCCTGCCCGGGCCGTGCGCCACAAAATATGCGTTGATTGTCTTTAGTTTAGCATAGATATGGTATCCGGGGCAAGCCTTTTGACAAAATGACGAAAACGACGGGAATTTCCGTCACTTTTCTTGCTTTACTTTTTGTTTTCCACTGTGTATAATCAACATGTTGTAAACCAAAACTCAAAGAAGTTCAATTTCCACTACTGAGGAGTCCAAAATCATGGAATTCAACCGTATCATCAAGCTGCTGCGCAAGGAGCGCGGCATCACCCAGAAGCAGGCCGCGGAGGACCTTGGGGTGTCCCAGGCACTGCTCTCCCACTACGAAAAGGGCATCCGCGAGTGCGGTCTGGACTTTGTTGTCCGGGTAGCGGATTACTATAATGTGTCCTGCGATTACCTGCTGGGCCGCTCGGCTGAGCGCAACGGCATGATGCTGAACGCCGATGACCTGCCCAACCCCGATAAGATGAAGGACAACGTCTACCACGGCAGCGTTCTGCCCACCATGAACAAAAAGCTGATCTCCAACAGCCTGAACGTGCTGTATGCCAAGATCGCCGAGTGCCACAGCAAGGCCCTGACCACCGAGGTCAGCACCTACCTGATGATGGCCGTGGCCAAGATGTTCCGCCTGCTCTATTCCGCCGAACCCCACAACGCCCAGAGCCTGTTCAGCGTGGAGGCCCGCCGCTGGCCCGGCTACTCCGATGCCGTGATGCGGATGAGCGAGAGCAACGTGGAGGACCTGCTGGCCGGTGAGGATCTGAACGGTGCCGAGGGCGTGAAAGACCCTCCTGCCTCGCCATGACCACCGAGAGCCTGACCCGGGAATACCCGCTGTACACTCCCCAGCCTGCTGAATCTGGTCAAGACCAGCGAGACCCATGTGCGCGGCCTGGACCCCAACCAGTGAGCTTCTGTGTGAAACTCCTGTTAATTCTGTGCCCAGGGCCTTGCAATTTCCGGTAAAAAATGCTATAAACGAAAAAACGAAAAAAAAGATTTCTGCCATTGATTAAGGAGGCAAGCTTTATGTCGAACAAGATTTCCCGCCGCACCTTCCTCAAGGTCACCGGTGCTTCTGCCGCTGCTCTGGGCACTGCTGCTGTGCTGGGCGGCTGCCAGGTAGCGATAACTCTTCCATCGAGGTCAAGGTCGGCGATAAGATCAGCAACTGGAACAATCTGGCGGTCCAGCTGACCAGCGTCTTTACTCTGGCAAGTGCCCCCGATGCCGAGGGCTATGAGTACATTGCCATGCTGATCACCTCTGCAAACCGTTCCAGCCGCGACACCTTTGCCATCGGCGCACAGAACATTCTGGAGATCGGCGAGGCCTATCCTCTGGATACCCCGGAGCAGGTCGCAGCCAACACTGCCGGTTACTTCCACGCTCTGTCCGCTTCCACCACCGACTTCTCCTTCACCTGCGACGGTCAGGCAGCCGAGGGCGGCGCTTATGTCCAGCTGTACGACAGCACCACCGAGAGCTTTACCACGGCCTCTGCCATTCCCCCGCAGGGTGCAGGCTACATTGAGCTGGTCTGCATGGTGCCCACCACCTGGCAGCAGATCGGTGTGACCTACACCCCGACCTTTGTTTCCGGCAAGACCCTGAACTTTACCATCAACGCCTCTGACCTGACCAAAGCTTGATCAAGCAGGACGAAATTTCGTATGATTTGCACGGCGGCGGTGGGAGAATTTCACAAAATATTTGTGAAAACCATTGACATTCGCCCCCGTTTCGCCTATTGTATAGGCAGAGCCTTTTGGCATTTTCGTGCGCTTTGCACATTATAAGGAGGAACGATTATGTCGTTAGCATTTTCTCGCCGCTCTTTCCTGAAATACTCCGCTGTTGCAGCTGTGGCCGTTGCGGGTGCCAGCCTCTTCTCCGGCTGTGATCAGACCGATACCAAGAACCTGTACTGCGATGGTGCCGGTTCCATCACTGTTCTGCAGATCAATGCTGTTCTGGGCACCTACGATGACAATGCCAAGAAGTACAAGGATATTGATTTGTCCGGTACTACGATTGACTTCCCCTTCCAGGTCACTGTTGGCCGTACTAACAATCTGGGCATTGATCCCTATAACTTCAAGGTTACCGTTACCAGTGGCAAAACCGTAACCAAGTATAGCTACCCCAATGTTACTCTGAAGGGTCTGTCTGATCCTAACTTGGAGAACAGCGCAACTGCCAGCGGTACGGTATCTGTTACTCTGCCTTCTGCATTGAAGGTTGGCGACAAGCTTGTTCTGACATATGTGCCTGACAAGACATATGCTGAGTATTCCATGAACTGGACCTTCACGAAAAAGGCTGCTGAAACTACCACTACTACCAAGTAACTTATCCAACGTACATCCAAGCCGTCCGGAAAAGCCGGGCGGCTTTTTTTGCGCCGTCGCATTGGCAAAGTATCTCAATTTTTCTTTAAATTTTCAGCAATTCTGTATCTTGTGCACACCCGCATTTTCTGATACCATAGGTTCATGGAAAGGGGAGCGCAGCGGCAGGGCCGCCGCGCTGTTTGTGTTTCCGCTCAAAAAGGCCATGAGCCGTAGTTTGACAGAACAGGAGTGTGCAGTTATGATCAACATGGTAAAGCTTCCCACCAACAAGAGCAATCTGTTCCTGCGTGTGGCAAAGGGCCATTTCGCAACCAGCCACAGCCACATCAATTACTATATCGATGTCACCACCCAGAAGTCCCGCCTTTCCGAGGCAAAGGCTGTGGCAAAAGAGCTGGTGGCTGCCTACCAGCACAACACCATCGTGGATACCGTTCTCTGCCTGGACGGCACGCAGGTCATCGGCACCTGCCTTGCCAACGAGCTGACCAAGGACGGCTTTGCCAACATGAACGCCCACCAGACCATCTATGTCATCACCCCGCGAGTACACCACCGGCAGCCAGATCATCCTGCGCGACAATCTGGCCCCCATGGTCAAAGGCAAGCATGTGCTGATCCTGGCTGCTTCCATCACCACCGGCTACACCGTGCAGGCTGCGATCGAGGCAATCAACTACTACGGCGGCACTGTGGCGGGCCTGAGCGCCATCTTCGCCACCGCCACCGAGTGCCTAGGCATCCCGGTCACCTCTATTTTTGACCCCTCCAACCTGCCCGATTACGCCAGCTTCGATTCCCGCGAGTGCCCCATGTGCAAGGCGGGCCAGCATATCGATGCACTGGTCAACAGCTTCGGCTATTCGGCGCTGTAAGCCTCCTTGCCCGATCCGTTTCATCCACTTCCCGCAGACACAAAGACCCGGCTGTCATCGGCAGCCGGGTCTTTTCCTTATTCTGCTTTTTTCGGGAACACAAACGGGTCGTGCAGGTAGACCAGCACGAGGTACGCCGCCATGAAGCACCAGATGATGGGCTCACAGAGGATGACGGCGTTATAGGCAAACTTCGGGATGAAGAAGAGCACGAATACCACCTTGCCCACCAGCTCAATGACACTGGAAGAGGGCAGGACCTTCTGCCCCCTCCAGGGCGTAGCGGGTGGCCAGCAGGGACAGCACCAGTAGAAGCGCGTTCCAGAGCAGATACCGTGCACCGTTTTCCAGCACCACAGACTCGCCGGAGCCGGAGATGAGCTGCACCATCCACTCTGCGCCCAGCTGCATCAGAAGGACCGCCAGCACAGCCACCGCCACGCTGTACAGGGCGATCTCCTTCATGCCCTTGCGGACACGCTCCGGCTGGTTTGCGCCGCAGTTCTGGGAAACAAACGTGGAGCATGCCGATGCCATGGCCATGACCGGCATGCTGGTAAAGGAGAACAGCTTCCGGGCGGCGGTGTGACCGGCAATGACCAGCGTGCCCAGACCGTTGATGCCATACTGCAGCACCACCGAGCCAGCCGAGACGATGCTGCTCATCAGGCCCATGGAGATGCTCTGGCTGAACAGCTCCCAGTAAAGGTGGCTGCCCACCCTGAAATGCTGTTTTTCCGGCAGCAGGATCTTCACTCTGAGGAAGATGTACAGGATGCAGAGCACCACCGAAACGCCCTGCGAGATGACCGTTGCCACAGCCGCTCCCTGCACCCCCATGCCCATCCTTGCAATGAACAGGAGATCCAGCACCACATTCAGGCCCGAGGAGATGAGCAGGAACACCAGCGGCATCACGCTGTTGCCAATGGCGCGCAGCAGGCCCGCGCAGAGGTTATAGGCGAACATGACCAGCACGCCCAGATCGATGGTCAGGATGTAGCGGTACGCATCGTCCAGGATCTCCGCCGGGGTGTCCAGCATAAGGAGCAGCGGGTACAGGCCCAGCACACCTGCCAGCGTAATGCAAAGGGAAGCCACCAGACCGATGACCAGTGAGCCTGCCACGGTCTTTTTGAGCAGATCGTGATCCTGCGCCCCGTAGGAGCGCGCTGCAACGATTGCAAGGCCATTGCCGATACCGAGGCCAAAACCGACCAGAAGCTCGTAGATCGAGCCGCAGGAGCCAATGGCGGCAAGGGCGGTATCGCCCAGCACATTGCCCACGATCATGGTGTCCACGGTGTTATAGAGCTGCTGGAACAGGCTGGAGATGAAGATGGGCAGCATAAACAGCAGCAGGTTTTTGAAAATGGGCCCGTGCATCAGGTCCACATTCATGCTGAAGGGAGATTTTTTCGCAGTTTGGGTCATAAGGTTCCTCACAGTTTACGGAAAACAACCCTCCCCGGCATTGCGCAGCAAAAACGGAGAGGGTTGTGCTTTATTTTTCTTTTACAGCTCCTGGGTCTCAAAGCCGTGGCCGGTCAGCACCTCCACGCTGGTGAAGCCGGCAGCCTTGATGGCGGCGGCAGCTTCCTCAAAGCCGAAGGTCAGGCTGGAAACATCGTGGGAGTCGGAGGTGATGATGACCTTGCCGCCCATCTTGTTCCACTCCTCCAGCATCCATGCACTGGGGTAGAAGTCCTTGCGGTAGCCGCGGTAAACGCCGCCGGTGTTCACTTCCAGCAGGCAGTTGTGCTCTTTGGCTGCGCTCAGGGCTTTGAGGGCAGCGGCCCGGTAGCGGGGAGCCTCTTCATCAAAGAACTCACCCTCGCCGTTCAGCTTCTTGATGAGGTCGATGTGGGCCAGAATGTCCGGTCCCTTGGCGGCAACCTTCTCCACCTCTGCAAAGTAGGCCTCCACCGCGGCCAGCGGGTCACCGTCGAAATCATCAAAGATGCAGTCGTGCAGATCCTGCGGGCGGAAGTCGATCTCGTAGTACTTGCCGGTGTTCTTGCCGTACAGGTGATGGGCCGCACCGATCCAGTAATCGTAGCTCTCGGGCTTGTCCTCGCTCAGGCTGTCCCACTCGATGCCGCAGAGGATGTCCACCTTGCCCTTATACTCTGCCTTGAGCTTTGCAATGGTGGCCTTGTACTGGGCGGTGCGGCTGGGGCTCATGCAGTACTCACGGTCCCGCTGCGTATAGCTATGGCCGGAGAAGCCCAGGGTCGTCAGGCCCTGTGCACAGGCGGCACTGGCCATCTCCTGCAAGGTATTTTTGCCATCGCACATCGTCGAGTGGCAATGAACACTGGACTTCCTATAATCTGCCATAACTAAATCACTGCATCCTTTCCTGTTTGACCTTGTGGTCGATAACGTGTCGTTTTTCCAGCTCGCGGGTGATGTCCTCCACCGTGATGCCGGCCTGCACCATCAGCACCAGCACATGGTATGCCAGGTCGCTGATTTCATAGATGGTCTCGGCCTTGTCCTCTTTTTCTCCCGCAATGATGACCTCGGTGCACTCCTCACCCACCTTTTTCAGGATCTTCTCCTTGCCCTTCTCGAACAGGTAGGTGGTGTAGCTGCCTTCCTGGGGACGATCCCTGCGGCCCTGGATGAGTTCGTAAAGCCCCTGCCAGCTGAACTGCTTGAGCTCCGGCGAGACATACACTTCGTTGAAGAAGCAGCTCTCGGCACCGGTATGGCAGGCAGGGCCATCCTTGACCACCTCCACCACCAGTGCGTCCTTGTCGCAGTCTGCAGTGATGGACACCACATGCTGGACATTGCCGCTGGTATCGCCCTTGCGCCAGATCTCCTGACGGCTCCGGCTCCAGAACACCGTACGCCCCTCGGCAATGGTCAGTGCCAGCGTCTCGGCGTTCATGTAGGCAAGGGTGAGCACCTCTTTGGTGTAGTGATCCTGCACGATGGCAGGAATGAGGCCCTTTTCATCAAATTTCAGTTCCATGGTCAATACTCCCTCCCCAAAGGGGATACTTACAGTTTATCCTAAAGTTGCCCGAAACGCAAGAGCTTACAGCCGCATTTCGACACCATTTTCATTCAGATAGGTTTTCAGGTCGTGGATGGTCAGCAGTTTCTGGTGGAAAATGCCCGCCGCAAGGCCCGCGTCGATGCCCTTGTGGTGGAACAGCTCAAGGAAATCTTCCTTTTTGCCCGCGCCGCCGCTGGCGATGATGGGCACATTCACCCGAGCAGCGACCGCGTCCAGCATCTCGAGATCGAAGCCGGTGCGGACACCATCGGTGTCAATGCTGTTCAGGCAGATCTCCCCCGCGCCATGCGCCACGCACCAGCTGATCCAGTCCAGCGCGTCCCGGCCGGTATCCTCGCGCCCACCCTTGGCGAACACCCGGAACTGGCCGTTCACCCGCTTCACGTCCGCCGAGAGCACCACGCACTGGTCGCCGTATTTCTGGGCCGCCGCCGGGATGAGGCCGGGGTCCCGCAGAGCGCCCGAGTTGACGCTGACCTTATCGGCGCCGCATTTCAGCACCCGGTCAAAATCCTCCAGCGTGTTGATGCCGCCGCCTACGGTCAGCGGGATGAAGATCTCGCTTGCCACCCGGGTCAGGATATCGGTGAACAGAGCACGGCCCTCAAAGCTGGCGGTGATATCGTAGAACACCAGCTCGTCGGCACCGGCAGCGTTGTACATCCGGGCCATCTCCACCGGGTCGGCCACATCCCGGATGCCCTCAAAATTCGTGCCCTTGACCACCCGGCCATTCCGGACATCCAGACAGGGAATGATGCGTTTTGTGATCATTTTCGTTCCCCTCCGTTTAATTCTGCACCAGTTCTACACAACGTTTCAGATCCAGCGCCCCGGTGTACAGGCTCTTGCCCAGGATCGCGGCAGCGGTGCCCATCTTTTTCAGTTCCAACAGCTCGGCTTCCGACGAGATGCCGCCGCTGGCCGTGAAGGCCACGCCCGGCACCTCTGCCGCCAGCTGGCGGTACAGCGCCAGATTCGTGCCCTGCATGGCACCATCACAGGCAATGTCGGTGTAGATGATGGCCGCGCACCCCGCATCTGCCAGCCGCCTGCAGAAGTCCACGCCCTTTTCGGCGCTGACCTCCTTCCACCCGTGGATGGCAACAAATCCATCTTTGGCATCCACCCCCACGGCGATCCGTTCGCCGTAGCGCTTCAGCATTCGGGCCGTGAAATCAAAATCCGTCACGGCCACACTGCCCAGGATGCAGCGATCCACGCCCAGAGAAAGGTATTTTTCAATGCGCTCCTCCGTGCGGATGCCGCCGCCCACCTCGATGTACAAGCCCCCCTGCTCTGCCAGCGCGGCAATGGATTCGTAGTTGGAAAGGGTGCCGTCCTTTGCGCCGTCCAGATCCACAACGTGGAGATACCTGGCCCCGGCCTCCACAAACTGCCGGGCCTGTGCACAGGGGTCCTCCCCGTAAACGGTCATACGGTCGTAATCTCCCTGCGTCAGGCGGACAACTTTGCCGACCCCGCAAGTCAATGGCTGGGAATAGATTCATAGTTTCTCCTTTAGCAGCCTCGCCCTCTCAGCTTCGCTGCGCTCAGCAGCTCTCCCAAAGGGAGAGCCTTTGGCAAAACCGGAAAGTTTACCGTACTGCCAAGGCCTCGCCCTTTGGGAGAGGTGGCATCACGCAAGTGATGACGGAGAGGGTGAGCCAGTTTACAATTCTGCAAACGCCTTCAAGATCCGCAGCCCCGTCTCCCCGCTCTTTTCGGGGTGGAACTGGGTGCCGTACACCCTGCCCGCCCTGACCACGCCGGTCACGGGGATGGAGTAATCGCTGACAGCCAGTGTACTCCCGGTACAATTTTTGCCGTAGTAGCTGTGGACGTAATAGACATACTCGCCCTCACGGATGTATCGGAAAAGCGGGTCATCCCGTACGATGTGCAGGGCGTTCCAGCCTATCTGCGGCACCTTGAGGGTTTTGTCTTTCAGGTCAGGTTCCAGCGGGCAGACCTCACCTTTGACAAAGCCCAGGCCCCCATGCTCACCGTACTCATAGCTTTTTTCAAAGAGCAGCTGCATTCCCAGGCAGATGCCCAGCAGGGGCTTTTGCGCCGCCTGCTCCCGGATGACCGGCACCAGGCCGGTGGCCGAGAGCTTGTCCATGGCATCGCCAAAGGCCCACCCCGGCAGGATGAGCCGGTCAGCCTTGCGGATGGTCTGTGCATCGGCGGTCACAACGGCCTCCAGCCCCAGATGCGTCAGGCTGGAGCGCAGACTGAACAGGTTGCCCACGCCGTAATCGATGATCGCGATCATACCAGCAGTCCTTTCGTGGAGGGGATCTCATCCCGGTGGGCGGCATCAATGGCGACTGCCGCAGCCAGCGCATGGCCCGCGCCCTTGAAGCAGGCTTCGAGAATGTGGTGGGTATTTTCCCCTGCAAATTGTACAAAGTGGAGCGTAGCGGGCACATTGCGGGCAAAGCCCAGCCAGAACTCCGAGGCGCATTCCACATCGAAATCGCCCACCTTTTCGGTCTTGCAGTGGACATCCCAGTTCAGGGTGCACCGGCCCGAAAGGTCTACCGCGCAGAGCACCAGCGCCTCATCCATGGGCAGGTAGAAGCTGCCATACCGCTGAATGCCCCGCATCTCGCCCAGCGCCCGGGCAAAGGCCTGCCCCAGTGCAATGCCGATATCCTCAGCCGTGTGGTGGTAATCCACCTCCACATCCCCGTGGCAGGTGAGCACCAGGTCAAACCGGCCATGGCGGGCAAACAGCTCCAGCATGTGGTTCAGGAACCCACAGCCGGTGTCCACCTCATAGCGGCCCGCACCGTCCAGATTCAGGGTCAGCTCGATCTGGGTCTCGTTGGTGTTGCGTTCCAGTGTCACTTCCCGCATGGGTCATTCCTCCATTATTTTGTCAAGGGTGTTCAGGAAGATCTGCATCTGCTCCGGCGTGCCGATCGTGATGCGCAGCCAGTTTTCGATGCGCGGGGCATCAAAGTGGCGCACCAGAACGCCTTTTTTCTTCAACTTCTGGTACAATTCGCCGCCGTTTTTCTTTTGTGTATAGGCAAACAGGAAGTTGGAGCGGCTGTCCAGCACCGCAAAGCCCCGGGCTTCCAGCTGCTGTTTTGTCCAGGCCCGAGTGTCCACGATGGCGGCACGGGTCTTTTCAAAATAAACGGTATCTTCCAGCGCGGCCTGCCCTGCCTTCAAGGTCAGGCGGTTGATGTTATAGGGGTTCAGGCTGAACTTGACCCGGTTCAGATCCGCAATGAGGCTGGCGCTGCCCATGGCAAGGCCCAGCCGCGCTCCTGCCAGCTGGCGGGATTTCGAGAAGGTCTGCACCACCAGCAGGTTGTCGTACCGGTCAATGAGCGGCACGCAGCTCTCGCCGCCAAAGTCCACATAGGCCTCATCCACAATGACCACATTGTCAGGGTTCGCTTTCAGGATGTCCTCGATGGCACTGCGGGGCAGGGCCAAGCCGGTGGGGGCGTTGGGGTTGGCGATGACGATGGTCTCGTTCAGGCCGTAGTAATCGGCGGGGTCAAGGGTGAAATCCTCCTTCAGCGGGATGATATGGCTGGGGATGTGCATCAGCCCGCACCAAACGCTGTAACAGCCATAGGTGATGTCGGCATAGGCCAGCGGGTGGGTCTCGTCGCAGAAGGCCCGCAGGGCGAAAAAGAGGTTCTCGTCACTGCCGTTGCCGGGCATGATCTGATCCGGCTGCAGGCCAAAGTGCGCCGCCGCCGTTTTCAGCAGGTCGGTGCAGGCGGGGTCGGAGTAGAGGCGAAGCTTTTCCACCTCGTGCTCGCTCACCGCCGCCACCACCGCCGGGCTGGGCAGATAGGGGCTTTCGTTGGTGTTTAGCTTGATGTATTGCTGGTCCTGCGGCTGCTCCCCCGGGGTGTAGGGGGTGACTGTTTCAAGTTTCGGAGAGAGATATTTACTCATAGCAATTTCCTCACTGTCAGCGTCCTCGCCCTCTCAGGCGCTTCGCGCCAGCTCCCCCAAAGGGGGAGCCTCTGGCGGTTTTCCGTAACCTTGCGGGAAATTGCCAAAGCCTCTCCCTTTGGGAGAGGTGGCATTGCAAAGCAATGACGGAGAGGGCGAGCCGCCTTTAGTCCTCTTCATATCTTATCGTCACACTCTTCGCATGGGCGTGCAGGCCCTCGCGCTCGGCAAAATCGGCAATGCGGGGTGCCACCTCGCCCAGCGCCTCGCGGGTGTAATAGAGGAAACTGGACTTCTTCACAAAGTCGTCCACACCCAGCGGGCTGGAGAAGCGGGCCGTGCCGCTGGTGGGCAGGGTGTGGTTGGGGCCTGCAAAGTAATCGCCCAGGGCCTCGGGCACATTGCGGCCCAGGAAGATGCTGCCCGCGTTTTTGATCTCGTTCAGCACCCCGAAGGGGTCCTCCACGCAGACCTCCAGATGCTCCGGCGCAATGATGTTGCAGGCCTCAATGGCCTTGTGCAGGTCGGTGCAGACGATGATCTTCCCGTTGTCGTCCACGCTGGCGCGGGCAATGGCGGCACGGGGCAGCTGGGGGATCTGCACCTCCAGCTCTGCCTGCACGGCCCTGGCCAGCGCCGGGCTGTCGGTGACAAGAACAGGGCTGGCCAGCTTGTCGTGCTCGGCCTGGCTCAGCAGGTCTGCCGCCACCCAGGCGGGGTTGCAGCCGCCGTCGGCCAGCACCAGGATCTCGCTGGGGCCGGCGATCATATCAATGCCCACCTTGCCGAACACCTTCCGCTTGGCGGTGGCAACGTAGATGTTGCCGGGGCCGACGATCTTGTCCACTGCCGGGATGCTCTGGGTGCCGTAGGCCAGCGCGGCCACGGCCTGTGCACCGCCGGTCTTGAAGATCTTGGTCACACCGGCGGTGGCGGCGGCGGCAAGGATGACCGGATTCACCCTGCCGTCCTTTCCGGCGGGGGTGGTCATCACGATCTCCGACACGCCCGCGACCTTGGCCGGGATGACATCCATCAGCACGGTGGAGGGATAGGCCGCCGTGCCGCCGGGCACATATACGCCCGCCTTTTCAATGGGGGTATATTTCTGGCCCAGCACGATGCCGGGCTTCTCGTTGATCACAAAGTTCTTGTGCACCTGCTGGCGGTGGAAGCTCTCAATGTTGGCGGCAGCCTCCCGCAGGGTCTCAAGGAAATAGGGGTCCATATTGGCAAAGGCCTCATCGATCTCCGCCTGCGTCACCTGCAGATCGTCGATCTTTGCCCCGTCAAATTTCAGCGCGTACTCCTTCAGCGCCTCATCGCCCCGGGCGCGGACCTCGGCAATGATGCCGTCCACCACATCCTCCACGTTTTTCTCCGCGCGGATATCCCGGTTCAGGATCTCCTCGGGCCTGAGCTCATCAAAATTATACAGCTTGATCATTTTGTTTCCTCCTGCAAGGTCTTGCGCAGCGCTTCCAGCATGGCATCCATCTCGTTGTGCTTGAACTGGTAGCTGGCCTTATTGGCAATGAACCGGGCCGAGATGGGCATGAACTCGGTGACCACCCGCAGACCGTTCTCCCGCAGGGTGGTGCCGGTCTCCACGATATCCACAATGACATCGGAAAGGCCCAGAATGGGGGCCAGCTCAATGGAGCCGTTCAGCTTGATGATATCGATATCCCGCCCGATGGACGCATAGTAGCTCTTTGCAATGTTGACGAATTTGGTCGCCACCCGCACCGGGCGGCTGGGGTCATCCTTGTAATCCGCCGGGGCAGCCACGCACATCCGGCACCTGCCAAGGCCGGTATCCAGCAGCTCGTAGACATCGGCAGAGGCTTCGGTGAGGATATCCTTGCCCACGATACCCACATCTGCCGCGCCGTGCTCAACGTAGATAGCCACATCGCTGGGCTTGACAAGGAAGTACCGGATGCCCGCCGCAGGGTTCTCCACCACCAGCTTTCGGGTGGCGTTGTAGTCCTCGGTGCAGCCGTAGCCGATGCGGGCCAGCAGGTCATACATCCTGTCGCCCAGACGGCCCTTGGGCAGGGCCACATTCAGCATGACCCGGTCCGTGCTGTTCCTCTGCACCGGCGGGGTGGGGGCACTCAGGCGGTCGAGCTCGTCCAGATAGACCGCAAAGCCGATGGCCCCGGCCCCGGGGGTGAACTTCTGCATCAGCAGGTCATAGCGGCCGCCCAGCAGGCGCGGCAGGCCACAGGTAGCCCTGAAAGACCAGCCCGTTGTAGTATTCCATCTCACCGGCAAGGCTCAGGTCAAGGCGGACCGCCCCGCCGGAGGCCTCCAGCGTTTTGGCCAGTGCCCGCAGCTCAGCGGCGGCGGCGCATCCGGTCGTTGCGGCAGGCGCTCTCTGCCTTTGCCAGCGTTTCCTCGCAGCTGCCGGAAAGCCCCAGCAGGCCGGTCAGGGCATCGGCCCCGGCGGCATCCAGCCCGGCAGCCTGCGCGGCGCAGCTCGTGCGCATTCTTTCCCGCAGCTTTTCCAGCAGGCCGGAGGCGGGCATTCTCCGGCACGCCCAGTGCGTCGAACAGGCCGAACAGATAGCCCATGTGGCTGACTTCCAGCACCCACGCGGCCCCCAGCTGGGCCAGGCTCTGCGCTGCCAGCCGGACCGCCTGCTGCACCTGTGCTTCCCCCACCGCGCCCAGCATCTCAAGGCCCATCTGGGAGATCTCCTGGAAGGTGTGGCTCTCTGCCGAGGGGCGGTAGACGTTCTCATGGTAGTAATACCGCAGGGTCTCGCCGGGGGCGGGCTGGGCCGTCTTGGCGATAGACAGGGTCACGTCCGGCTTGAGCGCCAGCAGACGGCCATCCAGGTCGGTGAAGGTGATGACCTGCTCCGAGGACAAAAAGCTCCGGTTCTCCTGATAAAGCCCGTACTCCTCAAAGCGGCCCATGTGATATTTGCGGCAGCCCGCCTCCTCATACAGCGCCCGCAGCAAAGGAGGCCCGCTCCTTGGGCTGCAAACTGTCCAGACTGAATTCCATCTCGATCTCCTCGTTCCCTCTCTGCGTATTTCCCACTTCTTTTGTTTATTTTACTTTATCGAGATAAAGTTGTAAAGTATGAAAGTGACAGCTTTTCAGCCCTATCTTACCGTTTTTCTGTGTGTTTGTACAGAAAGGCGAAATCATTTCACCCCAGCGCCAAAACAGATGATGGAGAGCGAAAACCGGGGATGCAAAAAGGCCGGGCCAGTCTCCTGCATTGGAAATCGGCCCGGCATCTTTCTTATTTTGCAAGCTTCAGATTCTGCGGCTCTTTGGGTGTGAACACAAGCTTCAGGTCCATTCCCATTCCGTCTGCCAGACGCTTCAGCAGCTTCAAAGATGGGTTGCGTGTTCCATTTTCCAGCTTGCTGATATCCGCCTGATTGATGCCGGTACGTTCGGCCAGCTCCTTCTGGGTCAGGTTCTGAGAAATGCGTGCATCTGCCATCGCCCGGATGATATCCATTTCCGGCTGGTTCTCTTCCCACTCCTTGCGGAACTCCTCATTTTTCAGCTGTTCATTCAAATACAGATCCAGTGTTTTCATCTGATTCACCCTCTCTTTCCAAAAAATCTTTCCGATACTGTTTTGCCCGTTCAATTTCACTCTTGGGTGTTTTCTGGGTCTTTTTGATAAAGCCGTTCGTCAAAATGATCCTTCCCCCATAATAGAAGAAATACATGACCATGAAATATCCGTTCCAACTTTCCGCGGATCTCAAAATCCCATCATCCAGATGCTTGCTGTATGGCTCCCTCAGACGGTTTCCCTGTTCCTGTAAAACCTTCAGGGTCATTACCAGCTTGCTCCGCATTTTGATATCCAGTTCATCCAAAAAATCTTCCGCAGGGCGCTGGCCATCTCTTGTTTCATAAAATTCCACCACGAACGGTCCCATTTCAAAATCCTCCCTACACTTTTCCCCTTTCAGTATATGGCAGATATGCCATATTGTCAAGTGCAAAAAGGCCGCCGCCCATTGGAAAACAGGCAGCGGCCATACAGCTCGATTTTTTCTTTTAGCCCAGCAGCGCCAGCACACCGGCCTTGGGTCGGGCACCCACAGCCTGATTCACAAGCTTGCCGTAGCGGAACACCAGCAGGGTGGGGATGCTCATCACGCCGAACTGGGAGGCCAGCTCGGGCTGTTCATCCACATTGACCTTGCCCACCTTGACATCGGTGCGCTCCTCGGCCACCTCGTCCACGATGGGGCTCAGCATCCGGCAGGGGCCGCACCAGGTGGCCCAGAAGTCCAGCAGAACAGGCTTTGTGCTGTGCAGCACCTCGGCTTCAAAATTTTCTTTGGTAATGGTAACAACAGCCATATTGGTTCCCTCCATTTTTATCCGCACCCTCTGCGGGGGCGGTCAGTTCCTCAAAGAAGGAGTGATTCTTACTTATGGCTCTAGTATACCCCAAACGACAGAATTTTTCCAGAAACAATCTGTGAACAAAAGGCGGCGGCCCGCCAGCAGGGAGAGCCGCCGCCCTGTGTTGTTCTTTGGAGTTCTCCGGGCTGTCTGGTCAGAACGATCAGGCCGTGACCCAGGCGATCGCGGTAACGGGCCACCAGCCGGTCAGGTTCAGAGCGGTGTAAACGCCAACGATTGCGTTGCCGATGGACTTGCCCATGTAATCGGCAGCGGCATTGATGCCCTTTGCTGCCAGATCGGTGATATTCTCGCCGTTCTTCTTGTTGTTCTTGATCCAGGTACGGGTCTGATCCAGACCCCAGATCAGGTTTGCAACAGAAATGACTGCGCCGATCGTCCAACCCACAGCAAACGGAGCGGTAAAACCGTCGCCGCCGCTGGTATAGGTCATTTCTTCTTCGTTCATCACGTTGTAGTTCGCGGGCAGCATGAGCTTCTTTTCCATAATAATACTCCTTTACAAAAGCATTTATTGCACGGTGCATCGTACACCGCAGGTTACAGAAAACAGACCCGATATCCCACTTTCCTGGCTTACAGGATCAGCAGAACAGCGCTCAGGGGAGCCAGAGCCACCACCATGGTGCTGGAAACGGCATCCCGGACAAAGTTGGCTGCGGACTTGGACATATCCTCGCCGACAGCATCTGCGGCACGGCCCAGAACGGTGAAGAGGTTGCCCTCACGGTTGCTCTTCTTGTTCAGCCAGTCCTTGGAAGCGGAAATGCCCCAGATATAGCTGGCACCCAGCACCACAGCACCCACGACCGTAGCGGCAGTGGTTGCAAAGCCGCCAATATCGGAACCGCCCTGGGTATAGGTCATCTCTTCTTCGGAAAGCACTGCGTATTCAGCAGGCAGATTCATATTCTTGTTCATAGGTCTCATACTCCTTTTTTGAGCAGCTTGAACCGATGGTGTTCTTTCCCAATTTACCATCTGGTTTCCAGCCTTATATTACTACATCACACAGTTTCATGCAATGGATTTTGTGAAAAACCATCAAAAATCGGAAAGTCGCATGAAAAAACAAACGAAAGTTTGGTGAAAAGCACTGCAATAATTTTCCACTCAGCCTGCCACGCCCGCGCGGTAGAGATACGGGTCGGTGGTAAAGCTGGCATAGCTGTACAGCACAAGGATCTGGTCGTAGTCGTTGGCCGCAATGAGCTGGTCCAGCCCATAGTTATAGTTGCGGAAATCCACCACGTCGATGGCCGCATAGTTGGCTGTCAGGTAGGGCACAAAACTGTTGGCATAGCTGTCCTTAATGACCAGGATCTTTCCCTCGCCGTCACCCTCCACCCGGCTCAGGCCGTTGTTACCGTGCAGGAACATGGCGTACTTATCATACACCTTCAGCTTGTCCAGATCGTACAGGCCGGTGGTGGTGCCCTCGGTGGGCTGGCCCGGGCCGGTGACGTTCCAGACCGTCAGGTTGTTCTGCAGGTCGTACCAGGTAATGGTGTCGGGTTCGGAATTCCAGGTGCGGGCCTTGGAGTAGTGGGTGCCGTAGAAATCCTCACAGGTCTCGGCCGTATGGGCATCCCGGTCAAAGGGGGTCAGGCCCAGCGTCTCACAGAACTGCTGGTAGGCGTAGTAGGCCCCCAGCGTCGTCCAGTGGTGGTCGGTGCGGTAGTAGAGGTATTCCTCTTTGTGCTCCGTCAGGGCGGACAGGACATCAATGAACCGCCCGTAGGCCTCCCCCTGTGCGGCAACACCTTCCAGAATGCCCTTCTCATCGATCTGGGGTGCCCCCGCCGGGACATTCTCAGGGTAGACCACCGAGGCCGACGGCACCAGCATGAGGTTCACCCTGCCCGGGTAGCGCTGGGCAAGGCTCTGGACGGCGGCAAGGTTCTTGGCCATCCCCTTTTCCTCATTTTTCAGGATGCTGTAATGCCGGGCGAACATCATGTGCTCCCGGCCCAGCAGGATGCCGCCGCTCTGGGTCTTTTGGAAGAGGGTGGTCTCCGCCGCACTCTGCAGGCTGATCCACTGGTCGCGGCCAAACACCTGATCCTTGACGTATCGGGTGTAGCTGGTGAAGTAGTTGTTCAGCCCGTCGGCGGAAACGGCAGTCAGCCTGGGCCGCTGGGTCAGGGTGGTGTTTTCCAGTTCACTGTACGCGCGGTCGGGCGTGGCCATATCCAGCACGAACAGCCCGATAAAGAACAGCCCGAAGGCCACCAGCACCGGATACCGGAACAGAGAGGGAGTTTTCTTTGTATGCTTTTCCATTCAGGTTCCCTCCTCAGAAGTTGAAATACAGAAACGGGCTGTTGGTGCTGCCCACCACATACGCCGTGGAGAGCACCAACAGCACCAGCACCGCAGCCACACGGGTCACGGTGTGTTTGCGCAGGGCGTTCCAGATTTTCTCAATGAACGGGGTGCAGCACAGGATGCTGACCGCCAGCAGCACGCCGTAGTTGCGCAGGAAGTAGACCGGAGACGCACCGCCCGAGGGGAGGAAGAGCTTGCGGAACAGCAGCCCGAAGCCCACCCCGGCCTCATTGCCCACAAACATGGCCCAGCCCACCACCACAAGGAACATGGTGTAGATGTGGGGCCAGATCTTGCCTTTTTCCAGATATTTGAGCAGGAAAAGCTTTTCCAAGGGCCAGCAGAACAAAGTAGTACAGGCCCCAGCAGATAAAGTTCCAGTCTGCACCGTGCCAGATGCCGGTGAGCAGCTCCACCACGAACAGGTTGAAGATCTGCCGCTTCAGGCCCCTGCGGTTGCCGCCCAGCGGGATATAGACATACTCGCGGAACCAGCCGGAAAGGGTCATGTGCCAGCGCCGCCAGAACTCGGTGATGGAGCGGGAGATATAGGGGAAGTTGAAGTTCTGGGGGAAATCGAAGCCCAGCATCTTGCCCATACCGATGGCCATCATGGAGTAACCGGAAAAATCAAAGTAGAGCTGGAGCGAGTAGGCGATGACACCCAGCCAGACCAGCGGCGTGGACGCATTGGCAAGGCCCACAAAGGTGGTGGAAGGGCTGTCAGCAATGCCGATGATATCCGTCCAGAGCGCGCCGACGGCATCCGCCAGCAGGACCTTTTTTGCCAGACCGAAGGTGAACAGGGTCATGCCTTCCTCGATCTGCTGCAAGCTGTAACGATGCTTGTAAACGTGCAGCTGAGCCGAGACATCCCGATACTTGACGATGGGGCCCGCGATGAGCTGGGGGAACATGACAACATAAGCGCCGAAGTCGATGATGTTGTGCTCAGTCTTTACCTCCCGGCGGTAGACATCAATGGTGTAGGAAAGGGTCTGGAAGGTATAAAAGCTGATGCCCAGCGGCAGGACGCTGATGCCCTGAATGGCCGCAAATCCGGTGCCCAGCAGGCTGTTGATGCTGCGCAGGACAAAGTTTGCGTACTTGAAGTAGAACAGCATCCCCAGGCTGGCTGCAAGGGCGACCAGCAGCAGCACCTTGCGCACGCCGGGCTTTGCGTCAAACGCTTCCAGCCCCAGGCCGCAGAGATAGTTGATGAGGATCAGGGCCAGCATGACCGGGAAGAACCGGACCTCACCCCAGCAGTAGAACACCAGGCTGCACACAAAGAGCACCGTATTCTTGAGCTTTGCGGGCGCAAGGTAATACAGCGCCAGCGTGATGGGAAGAAACCGGAACAGAAAGATGATGGTGCTGAAAACCAAGGCTTCGACCTCCTTTTAAAAAAAAGAGCTGCTGCAAATGCCCTCTCACACTCGCTGCGCTCGTCAGCTCTCCCTTTGGGAGAGGCGGCAGTGCGGAGCATTGACGGAGAGGGCCTGCAGCAGCCCCATTCAGTTTTATTTTACTCTCCCAGTGCGCTGTCCACCGCGCTGTCCAGATCGGCAGTGCACTCGTTGGAAGCGATGACCATGACCACGGTGTTGTCCTTGAAGGCGATCACGGCGTTCTCCACATTTTCCTGGGCCTGTGCGAACTCAGCGTAGTTGCCGTAGAACGCCACCTGATCCTGCTGGTAAGCAGTCAGCTGGTTTGCAACCTCCTCAGCCTTGCCGTCAGCAGCTTCCACGACCAGCACCATACCGGCATCGCCGTTGTCGTTGCTCTTCACGCCCTTGTAGCTCACCACATCCTCAGCGGGCAGGTTGAAATCGTACTCAATGTTCATGGCAGCGATCTCAAACTGGTTGGAGATGGGGTTGGCATCCAGCAGGGTCTCGAACGGTGCGTTCAGGGCATCGGTGCTGTTGTCCCGCCCAGCGGGATGCTGGAGGCCTGGCTCAGCACAGTGGAGGCAGGCTCAGAGGACGCGGCAGAAGAAGCGGTAGAACCGGAAGAAGAACCGCAGCCGGCCAGCAGAGCACAGCTCAGGGCCAGAGAAGCAGTGGTCAGAATGATTTTAGCACGAAGTTTCATGGATTATTCCCTTTTATCTGTTTTACACCGGTTCGCCCACGGAAGAGTTTCCGACAACGAACCATTGTTATCTTACCATATCAAAGCCCGAATTGCAAACGGCAGGCAGAAGATTTTACGGTTTCTTCACCAGCGCTTTGCCGTTCAGCCCGCGATCTGCTGCAGGGCGGCGATATAGTCCTCAAAGCACAGGCCGCTGGCGTTGATCTTTGCGGCATTTTCCACGCCCACATAGCGCCAGTGCCAGGGCTCGTAGGTGATCTCGGTCTTCTCCTCGACTCCCTTGGGGTAGCGCATGATGAACCCGTACTCCCCGGCGTGCTGGCAGAGCCAGCGGAAGGCGGCCGTGTTCTCAAAACCCTCGTCCAGGCCGGTGTGCTCGGGGCTGTTCAGGTCTGCGGCCAGGCCGCAGTTGTGCTCAGAGTAGCCCGGCGGGTTGACGATGGCAGCGGCCATTTCCTTCGCCTTTGCATCGTCATAGCCCTGCTGCTTATAATAGTTGGTCTTTTTCTCGTAGAGGCTGGTCTGGTAGGACACGCTGCGGTAGCCGCTCTGCATCCAGACGGTCACATTTTCCGCAGCAGCAGCCTTCTGCAGCTCCAGAAAGGCATTGCAGGCCACGGTCTGCAGGGTCTTGTTCACTGCGGTCTTGGAGCCGCACTCGGCGGTCTCAAAGGTGTAGTTTTCCGGCATCTTATTGGTGTGGTTCACAAGGATCATCAGCGGGTCGGCCAGCATGGCCTTCGCCTCGGCGGCAGTCAGGCCCAGCAGGTTGTCCCGGCTCTCCACGCTCTCGGCGGCGGCTCCGCTCATGGCACTGCTCTCCGCCTTGCTGCTCGGCGCAGCCGACGGCAGGCTGCTGGCCGCACTATTGGCGGCGCTCCCGGCGGCATCCGCCGTGGGCACCGGTGCCTTGCGGCGGGAAAGCAGGAAGGACACACCGCCCACGGCCACGCAGACCACAAGGGTCAGCCCGGCGATGCGGCGGATGGCGCGGTTGCGTCGCCGCCGCCGGATCTCTGCCCGGGTCAGGCGGCGGCGGTGGATGGGTTGCTGCTGATTCATAAGAGACCTTCTTTCTCGGTTCGTTTTCTGTATATTATGTTTCTCCGGGGGCATCCTAAGCCCGAGGTGACAGCCATGAAGATGACAGCGGAAGAATACGCACGGCGGGTGAAACAGGTCGGCCCCCGCTCCCCTCTGGGTTCCGACTGCCTGTGGGCCTTCTGCGTGGGCGGCGGCATCTGCCTGCTGGGCGAGGTGCTGCGCGGGTGGTATCTTGGCATGGGGCTGGAAGCCCAGCTTGCCGGTACCCTGACCAGCTGCACCCTCATCGTGCTGTCGGCCCTGCTGACCACGCTGGGGCTCTACCAGAAGCTTGCCGCCAAAGCCGGGGCAGGCTCGCTGGTGCCCATCACGGGCTTTGCCAACGCCGTGGTCAGCGCCGCCATTGAGTTCAAGCCCGAGGGCAGGGTCTGCGGCACCGGAGCCAAGATGTTCACCATTGCAGGGCCGGTCATCGTGTACGGCACGCTGGCCGCTGTGGTCTACGGCGGGGTGCTCTGGCTGCTGGGCGGCTGACCGCTCTGTCTACAATACGCCTGCCGGGATGCAAAAATTGCAGTTTCCCGGCAGAGCGGATGGAGCAGAATATCGCACGAGCGCTATTATAGCACAAATCCCAAAGAAAACAGCCCTGAAAGGGGGTTTTTCATGGCGACCCGCCGGGTGACACCCTGATCTTCCCAAAACCGCCTGTCATCGCCGCACACGCCTGCATCGGCGGCAAAAAGGAGGGCGAAAGCCCGCTGGCGGCAGAGTTCGATGAGCTGGACAGTGACAACCGCCTCGGCAGGCCAGCTGGGAGGCCGCTGAAACGCAGCTGCAATTACAGACGGCGCGGCTCTGCCTGAAAAAAGCCCACGCCACCGAAAAGGACGTAAGCCTCCTGCTGGCCGGAGACCTGCAGGCCCAGTGCACGGCCTCGGGCTATGCGGCCCGGGCGCTGGGCCTGCCCTTTGCGGGGCTGTTCGGGGCCTGCAGCACCATGGCCGAGGCGCTGGGCGTTGGGGCCTGCCTGTGCAGCGCCGGAATGGCAGACGGCCTGCTGGCCATGACCTCCAGCCACTTCTGCACCGCCGAGCGGCAGTTCCGCACCCCGCTTTCCTACGGAGCCGTGCGCACCCCCACCGCCCAATGGACTGCCACGGCGGCAGGGGCCTGCCTGCTCCGCCCCGCCGGGCAGGGGGTCGGCATCCGGGCCGTGACCTTTGGCCGGGTGCAGGATCTGGGCATCCGGGACATCAACAACATGGGGGCCGCCATGGCTCCGGCTGCGGCGGCAACGCTCCTGCGCTACCTCACTGATACCAACACCCAGCCGCAGGAGTTCGATGCCATCTGCACCGGCGACCTGGGCCATGTGGGCAGTCAGCTGTTCCGGGAGCTGCTGGCCGCCGAGGGCCTGCTTCTCAAAAACCATGTGGACTGCGGTTCCCTCCTCTATGATGCCGAGGGCCAGTCGGTGCATAGCGGCGCTTCTGGGCCGGGGTGCTGTGCAGCAGTGCTCTGCGGGCATCTCCTGCCCCGGCTGGAGCGGCGGGGGCAGCGCCGGGTTCTCTTTCTGGCAACAGGCGCGCTGATGAGCCAGACCACCTTTTTGCAGAAGGAGAGCATCCCCGCCATCTCGCACCTGGTGGAGCTTGCTGCCCCGGAGGAACAGAACGGAGGGAACACATGAACTATTTCTGGGCATTCGTTACAGGCGGGGCCATCTGCGTGGTGGGCCAGCTCTTTCTCGACCTGACCGCCCTGACCCCCGCCCGCATCCTGACAGGCTATGTGGTGGCGGGCGTGGTGCTTTCGGCCCTTGGGTGGTACGCGCCGCTGGCTGAGTTTGCAGGCTGCGGTGCCACCGTTCCCCTGCTGGGCTTCGGGCATCTGCTTGCCAAAGGCGTGCGCACCGCCCTTGCCGAAGAGGGAGCCATCGGCATCCTGACCGGCGGGCTGACCGCCGCGCTGCAGGCATCACCACCAGCCTTGTCTGCGGCGTGGTCTGTTCGCTGGTGGGCCGCAGCCACGACCAGAACTGAAGCAGCCTCACTCCTGGGACGATACACTTTTTTCGTGTATCGTCCTTTTCTGCGCCGATTCGCGCCCTCTGCATGGTACACTTTTCCAGAAAAGGAGATGATAGTCATGCGTGAGACTCTTGCAACAATCTTATGGGAGGGCTGGACCGCCCTTGTGCTCTGCGCAGCGGCGGTGTTCCTGCCCGGCAGCGAGGCCCTTACATATCCCGCCGTGCTCTGGCCCGGGCTGGTGCTGGCGGCTGCTGTGCCTGCAGGCTGGGCGTTCTGGGCGCTGGCAGAGCATCCTGCGCCCCTGCCCCCGGAACAGCTGCTGGAAAAACAAAAACCCCCGTATCGGGTTCCCGATACAGAGGTTTTGTTCGTCAGTCGATCACTTGATCTGTCGTAAATCAGGCGTTCTTGTTTGCACGCTTGGCCATACGGCTGATCTTGCGAGAAGCGGTGTTCTTCTTGATGACACCCTTAGCGCGAGCCTTGTCGATCGCGGAAACAGCAGCCAGGACAGTTGCGTCCTTGTCAGCGGCTTTAGCATCGATGGCAGCGTCTGCCTTCTTGACGACTGTTTTCAGGTTGGTCTTAATGGCCTTGTTGTGAGCCTGCTCTGCAGCAGCCTGCACGACGCGGTCCTTCTGAGATTTGATGTTAGGCATTCGTTCCACCTCCTTGGCTACCTATAACAGCGCACCTTATGATACCATATTTGCCGTACCAGCGCAAGCCTTTTTTGAATTTTTGTTTAGAATTTTTCATTTTCCCATACTTCTGGTACCGTTTGGGCGGGAAAAGCGCCCAAATACGGAAATTCAGCCGGATGGGGGATGCAAAATGCGGGAAACTGACCTTGCCGATGAACTGTTCGGCCAGCCGGGCAAAACCGCCCTGCCCGCCGGGGTACGCGTGGCAACGGCCCGTCAGGGCGGCGTGACGATCACCCGGGTAGAGATCGCGCGGGAGGGGCTGGCGCGGCCGCGGGGCCGGTATGTGACGCTGGAGGTCCCCAGCGTGAGCCTGCTGGACGAGCGGGACAACGCCGTGATCGAAGCCGCCGCCGCAGAGCTGCGGCCCCTGCTGCCGCCCGAAGGCCCGGTGCTGGTGCTGGGGGTGGGCAACCGTCGGGTCACGGCGGATGCTCTGGGCCCCCGCACGGTGCAGAAGGTGTTCGTGACCATGGGGCCGCGCACCGTGCCGGTGCAGGGCATCCGGCCGGTGGCGGCTGTGGCTCCGGGGGTATCGGCGGCCACGGGCCTGAGCTTACAACAGCTGGCCGGGGCACTGGTACGGGAGCTGCGCCCTGCCGCCCTGCTCTGTGTGGACAGCCTTTGCTCTGCTGAGCCGGAGCGGCTGGGCCGAACACTCCAGTTTTCAGACACCGGGCTCCACCCGGCCCAGCCCGACCACTCCCGGCATCTGGATGCCGCCCGACTGGGTGTCCCTGTCCTTGCGGCGGGCATCCCCACCCTGATGCAGGCCGAGGAGGGCCGGGATCTGGTCGTCACGCCCCGGATCTGGACGGAGTCATCGCCCACGGCGCGCCCTGCTGGGGCTGCCATCAACCGGGCCCTGCAGCCAAAGCTGAGTGTGGCGCAGTTGTGCTGGCTGGTGGGGTAACCCTCTCGGTCTCGCCTTCGCTCGCCTGCTCCCCTGACAGGGGCCAGGTTTATGCTGCTTACCTGCCCTCCTACTGGGAGAGGCAGCAATGCGTTCGCATTGACGGAGCGGTTCTCTCATATCTATTTTGCAGAAGGGGGTGAGGTTCCATGCGCAGGCGGGAAATGGCGGGGTGCGGGCATCCCCTGCCTTTTGCAGCGGCGGCAGGCCTTGCGCTGGGGCTGGCGCTGTTTGCGCACCAGCTGCTCCTCACGCTGGCTGCGGTGGTCATCGGGCCGCTGCCTGCCGTGCAGACCGCCCTTTACCTGAGCCGGAAAGACCTCTCCGAAAATGCCGCACAGGCCGTGAGCGAGCCCGCGCAGGAAACACAGGCAGAGCCTGCACAGGAGGCTCCCGCCCTGCCTGCCGGTGACATTGAAGCCTACCTTGTCCCACTGGAAGGCGATGAGGCCCGCCCGGAGGGAGCCGGTGCCATCCTGGAAAAGAACTATCCGCAGGGCAGCGGGGAAAAATACATTCCCTGCGGCAGCGGCAGCATCAAGAACAACACCAGCGTCTCCAGCGCCGACATTGCCGCCGAGATCACCAACCCGCTCCCCTTTGCGGTGGAGTGGAACAGCCCCGACCCGCAGATCCTCATCATGCACACCCATGCCACTGAGGACTACCGGCTCTCGGCAGGGCTGTGGTACCGCCCGGGGGACGGTTCCCGCACCACCGACCGGGACCTCAACATGTGCGCCGTGGGCCGGGTGATGGCGGACACCCTCAACGCCGCCGGGCTCAATACCCTGCACGACGAGACCCTGAACGACTACCCCAGCTACACCGGAAGCTATGCCAACAGCCGCGCGGTGGTGCAGCAATACTTATCGCAGTATCCCAGCATCAAGATCGTGCTGGATGTCCACCGGGATGCCATCGAGACTGAGAATGGCTCCCGATGGCCCCGGTGTGCACCGTCAACGGGCGGCAGGCAGCGCAGGTGATGATCATCTGCGGGTGCGACAACGGCACCACGGTCAGCCTGCCCAACTACCGGCTCAACCTCCGCTTTGCCGCCGCCTGGGAAACCGCCATGGAGGGCCTGTACCCCGGCTTCACCCGCCCGGTCCTGTTCAGCTACCGGTTCTACAATCAAGATCTGACCCCCGGCAGTCTGCTCATAGAGATCGGCGGGCACGGCAACAACCTGAACGAGGCCCTCTATGCCGGGCAGCTGGCGGCCAATGGGTTGATCCAGGCAATCAAAATGCCGCTGGCTGACCAGCGGCATTTTTGATTGCTTATTCGTATACGATGCAGCCCAGGATCTGCTTGCCCAGCCGAACGATCTTCTCGTTCTGCTCCCGCACGGCATCGGTGCGGGTGACCGTGCAGTCGGCAGCCAGCACAATGGCATCGGCAGCCACCACATGGGGCACGGTGGCAGCGGCCTTGAGGATGCTCTCGGCGGCGGTCACGCTCTGGCGCGCAGGGTTCCGTGGCCTGCAGGGCAGCGGCCAGTGCTTCCAGCTGGTCCGCAGGCAGGTCGCCGGTAACCAGAATATTCTTCGCCTCCGGGGCGCGGCTGCGGATGGTCTGAGCCATCAGGCAGAGCATCTCAGCGTCCGCGCTGCCATCGGGGCGGCCCTCCATCCGATAGAGCTTTGCATCCAGCTTTCCGGCCTTCTTGGTGCGGTCGCTGGCCAGCGCCCAGCACAGGCAGGCCGGTGGAGCGGTTCAGCTCGCTGGCCGAGTAGACCATGCCGTCCAGCAGGAACTTGACCACAACCACGCCGCAGGCAAGCACACCGCCCAGCAGGAAGCCAATGAGCAGGTACTTTGCCACCGAGGAGGCAGCGCCGCCGCCCAGTGCGGGCTCCTCCGCACTCTCCCAAGTACTCTTAGCAGAAGCCAGATTGTCATCCAGCGCCTGACGGGCACTCTGCAGTTCCACCAGCTGGCTCTGCAGATTCTGAACATCTTCATCGCTCGTCTGCTGCAACGCACGCAGTTCCGTGGAGACCCCCTGTGTCACGCTCTGATCAATCACGCGTACGCTGTGGCTGCACACAGCAGCTGCCGCTTTATCATGGATCAGATCCAGACGACCCAGCAGCGCGTTCAGAATTTTCTCTGCGGTCTGCTGATCTGCAGCATACGCCTGCAAGGTCATCACGCCGTTATACTCGCCACTGTCGTTCTGGGAAAGTTCTACCGTGACCACGCCCTTCAGGTAGCGCACATCTACCCCTACGGCATCAGCGGCAGCATTCATGGAGTCACCGCTGGCCAGCTGTTTCTGATATGCAGCCAGCAACGCACCGGTCGGGTCAACATTCTGATACGCAGAACCCGGCTGGATTTTGTAGCCGCTGTCAATATAAAGGTCAGCCTGCGCCGTCCAGACATTATAAACGTCCAGATTTTTTAGCAGCGACTTTTCTGCATAGTCCTGTGCCTGTTTCAGTGCTTCCTGCACACTAGACTGCGCATCCTCGTTGCTCTTCGCCGTCAGCTCGTACTGCTGCACAGCAAACTCATAATCCTTCTCTTTCTGCTGATACTCAGCCAGAGCCTCTTCATAAGCAACCTGATCTTCTGCCGAAACAGCGCCGCCGCGCAGGATCTTTACCCCGGCAAGGCCGCCAGCGATCACAGCACAGACAACCGCGGTCAGCAGGATGGGCTTGAGCTTGTGCAGAAGGGTCACCATGAGCGCAACGAGGTCGATCTCTTCCTCATCCTGTGCGCCGGTGGGGTAAGTGGTTTGATTTTCGTTCATGCTCTACTCCTCAGGACAAAGCCAATCTTCATATTTGTTCCGTTTTGTGCAATGCACATACTATAACAGGATAAATAATATCATTCTTTCCGGCAGAATTCAACCGTTTTTCCACAAAAAGCCGATTGACAAACCGGTGCTGCTGTGCTATTTTTAGAATTACTGAAAAGCAAGGATCGGGAAAAGTAACGCATTCCGGACGCTCCAGAGAGCGCGGCAGCAGCTGAGAGCCGCGTGCGGGCCAGTGCGCGAACGAACACCCGGGAGCTGCAAACTGAACACGGCATTCCGCCGCCAGTAGGTGCGCCGCAAAGCCCAGCGTTACCAGGGCAGCGCTTATTGGAGCGCGCGAGCGACCGGACACTTCCGGTAATTCAGGTGGCACCGCGGACATTACAAGACAGCTTGTTCGCCCTGAAAATTCAGGGCAAAGCTGTCTTTTTATTTTTATATCGGAGGAAAGAAAGATGGAACGTACTGAGATCGTCTCGCTGTACAAGAACACTCCCGCCGACGGCACGGTGGTCACCGTGTGCGGCTGGGCCAAGAACATCCGTGATTCCAAGAACATCGGCTTCATCGCCCTGTCGGACGGCGGCTGCTTCAAGACCCTGCAGGTCGTGCTGGAGGCAGGCAAGCTGGCAAACTACGAGGAGGTCATCCACACCGGCCTGTACAGCAGCCTGCGCATCGTAGGCCGCATCGTCCTGACCCCGCAGGCAAAGCAGCCCTTTGAGCTGAACGCCGACAGCGTGGAGATCCTGGGCGACTGCCCCGCAGACGAGTACCCCCTGCAGAAAAAGAAGATGAGCATGGAGTATCTGCGCACCATGCCCACCCTGCGCCCCCGCACCAACACCTTCAACGCCGCGTTCGCGTGCGCAGCGTGGCTGCTTACGCTATCCACAAGTTCTTCCAGGAGAACGGCTTCGTCTACTCCCACTCTCCCCTGCTGACCGCTTCCGACTGCGAGGGTGCCGGTGAGATGTTCCAGGTCACCACGCTGGACCTGCAGAACGTGCCCAAGAACGAGGACGGCACCGTGGATTACAGCCAGGACTTCTTTGAGAAGCCCGTCAACCTGACCGTTTCCGGCCAGCTGGAGGCCGAGGCCATGGCCATGGCCTTTGGCAAGGTGTACACCTTCGGCCCCACCTTCCGTGCGGAGAAGAGCTTTACCACCCGCCACGCCGCCGAGTTCTGGATGATCGAGCCCGAGATGGCCTTCTGCGACCTGAAAGGCTACATGGACACCGCCGAGGCCATGACCAAGTTCGTCATCCGCTACGTGCTGGACAACTGCCCCGATGAGATGGCCTTCTTCAACCAGTTCATCGACAAGGGCCTGATCGAGCGCCTGGAGCTGGTGGCAAACAGCGAGTTCGGCCGCATCACCTACACTGAGGCCATCGAGATCCTGAAGAAGAACAACAAGAAGTTCCAGTTCCCCGTGGAGTGGGGCGTGGATATCCAGACCGAGCACGAGCGCTACCTGACCGAGGTCGTGTTCAAGAAGCCCGTCTTTGTCACCGATTACCCCAAGGAGATCAAGAGCTTCTACATGAAGATGAACGCGGACGGCAAGACCGTGGCCGCAGCTGATATGCTGGTGCCCGGCATCGGCGAGCTGATCGGCGGCAGCCAGCGCGAGGAGAACTACGACAAGCTGGTGGCCCGCATGGACGAGCTGGGCATGGACAAGACCAACTACGAGTGGTACCTGAACCTGCGCAAGTTCGGCGGCGTGGAGCACGCCGGTTACGGCCTTGGCTTCGAGCGGATGATCATGTACCTCACAGGCATCCAGAACATCCGTGACGTGCTGCCCTTCCCCCGCACCGCTTACGGTTTCTAAGGATTAAACTCAACCCTCTCAGTCAAAGCCTGTCGGCTTTGCCAGCTCCCCCGAAGGGGGAGCCTATTGCGGCTCTTGGATAAAGGCAGCATAGCCTCTCCCCTCGGGAGAGGTGGCATTGCGGAGCAATGACGGAGAGGGTTGTTTTCAACAAGGAGATAAATACAAGTGGAAAATATCGCTCCTGCCCTGTTGGACTGGTTCTACGCCAACCGCCGCATCCTCCCCTTCCGGGAGGACCCCACGCCCTACCATGTCTGGCTGAGCGAGATCATGCTGCAGCAGACCCGGGTCTCGGCAGCGCTGCCCTACTACGAGCGCTTCCTTGCCGCCCTGCCGGATATCCCCGCGCTGGCCGGATGTGAGGAGGAAAAGCTGCACAAGCTGTGGGAGGGGCTGGGTTACTACAGCCGGGTGCGCAACCTGCAGAAGGCAGCGAAGATCGTCTGCGCCCAGTACGGCGGGCAGCTGCCTGCTGATTACAACGCCCTGCTGGCCCTGCCCGGCATCGGGGAGTACACGGCGGGGGCCATTGCATCCATCAGCTTCGGTCTCCCGGTTCCCGCCGTGGACGGCAACGTTCTGCGGGTGTTTGCCCGGCTCTACAACGACCCCCGGCTGGTCACCGACCCGCAGGTAAAGCGGGAGTTCACGGCACGGGTCATGGAGCACCAGCCGCCCGCAAAAGCCGGAGACTACAATCAGGCCCTGATGGAGCTGGGCGCGCTGGTCTGCCTGCCCAACGGCGCACCTCTGTGTGAGCAGTGCCCGCTGGGCACGCTCTGCCGGGCCCGGGCCGCAGGCACCGCCCTCTCCCTGCCCCAGAAAACGCCCCCCAAGGCCCGGCGCATCACACCGGTCACGGTGGCGCTGGTGCTGAACGAGGGCCGGGTGCTGCTCCAGCAGCGGCCGGCCAAGGGCCTGCTGGCCGGGCTGTGGCAGCCGGTGCTGTGGGAGGATACCACCCTCACCGCCGCAGAGACCGCCGCCCGCCTTGCTGCCCTGGGGCTGGACTGCACAGGGGCACATTTCACGCCCCTGCCTGCGGCCAAGCACATTTTCACCCACATCGAATGGCACCAGAGCGGCTATTTCCTCACTGTGCCGGAGCAGCCCGCCCCCGCAGGCTGCGTCTGGGCCGGAAAGGAGCAGCTGGAGGCCGCGTACACCCTGCCCGGTGCCTTCAAGGTCTACAAAAAGCTGCTGCTGACCAAATTGCTGTGATTGCCCGGATTGATGAAATTTCTGCATTTCGGATTGTAATTTTTTGCTTTTCCGGGTATAATAGCCTTATCAAAATGAACTCCGGTTCCATGAACCACCGTTCTCCACCAGAAAAGGAGTGTGTCCTATGAAGAAATCCTGTCTGATCGCTGTTATCGCCACGCTGGCCGCTGTGGCCGGTGCGCTGGCCGCCGTGGCTGTCTATCTGCACCGCCGTGAGAAGGAGCTGGACGAGTACGAGCGTCTGCTGTTTGGCGAGGATAAGGCTGAGACCGTTGAGCCTGCCGCAGAGCAGCCCGCAGAAGACACTTCTGCCGAGGATGCCGCAGAATAAACCAAACACCGAAAAACGCACCCGGCTTGTCCCTGCAAGCTGTGGTGCGCTTTTTTATACGCCGCATTGATTTGAAATCAACCTCTCATTCCCCGCTCCGGCGCGGCCAGCTCCCCTGCCAGGGGAGCCAAGTGCAGGGATGCGGCTTTGTAACAGGAGTACATATCCATGAAACGATTTGTTGTTGTGGGTCGTTGGTGTCATTCTGGGCGTTGCTGTGCTGCTGGGCGCAGTGATGACCGTGAGCTATTCCTTTACCGGCGAGGGGTCCCGCCCGGCGGCAGACACGCAGTTCGGCGGGCAGGCGCTGGAAGTGAACGGCTCCTGCTGGCAGGTGCCGCTGCTGGGCGGCGTGTTCGATAAGGTGTTCACCAGCCCGGAGACCCTGACTGTGCAGAAACTGGGCGTGCTGTATGACGCACACCCGGCCCTCGCCCTGCCCGATTGGGCCAGCTACACCACCCTGACCATTGAAACCGACATCGGCAGCATCGTATTTGCTGGGTCAGCCTCTCAGTACGAGGACTTTCTCTTCCCTGCCAACGGGGATTACAAGGCAAAGCTGACGGTCTGGCGGCTGCCGCAGGACTATCTTGCCACCCAGTTTGAGGGCGGCATCACCGGTGCCATCCGCAAGAACCTGGGCGTGGAGCACCCGGCCAAGCCCACGGGCTGGTACAGCTACTCCTTCCGGTTCACCCTGCAGGCCAGCGCGGAGGTCGCCCTTTCCACCGAGCGGCTGGAGCAGGGCAGTGTGGCGGCGCTTTCCATCACCGGCCTGACCGGCGAGACCGCTCCCGCCGTGGAGACCGATCTGGGCAGCGTTCAGTGCGTCCGGCTGGGCAGCGGCTGGCGCGCCTACATCCCCGCCGCCTACAACGCTTCGGCGGGTGGGCACACGGTCAACGTTACCGTCAACGGCGAGACCTTTGCCCGGACGCTGACCGTTCTGCCCAAGGATTTCGGCACCGTGGAGGTGGAGCCAGAACCTGCATCCACCGAGGCCGCCAACGCCGAATTCCGGAACAACATCTGGCCCCTGTACGAGCAGCCCGTGCGGAAAAGCTCTGGGCCGGTGCCTTCCTCTGCCCGGCAGAAAACTACATGACGCTGGTGGATTTCGGTCAGGTCAAGGTGACCGGCGGCCAGCAGGGCAGCCGCTCCAACTCCACCCGGCTCTACACCATCCCCGGTGAGCCCTGCCGCGCCCCGGCGAATGGCGTGGTGGTCTTTGCAGGCGATCTGGCCCTCACCGGCAGCACCGTGGTCATCGACCACGGCTGCGGCGTGCGCAGTTATCTGTACGGCCTGCAGGAGCTCTCCGTGACCCGCGGCCAGACCGTGGAGCGGGGGCAGGCCGTCGGCGTGCTGGGCGAGGAGCTGACCATGGACTTCAAGCTCGGCAGCAAGAGCGTGAACCCCTGGCCCCTGTTCCAGACCAGCGGCGGGTTATTCTGGCAGGAAAAGGGCTGAGCCTGCAAAAAATTTGCAGAAACCTGTAACGCTTTCTCCTTTTCTGCGTTATTGGGGTGAAAGGCCATGAAAAAGGAGGGCAAAAGACGATGAAAACGAATTGTGATATCATCCGTGACCTGCTGCCGCTGTATGCGGAGCACATCACCAGTGAGGCCACCAACGCACTGGTGGAAGAGCATCTGGCCGAATGTGAAGTCTGCCGCGCCGAGCTGGAACAGATGGAGCAGCCTGTGGCGGTGCGGCCGGAAGCGCAGCCGGATGCGCCCCTGCGCAGGATCAGGGCCGCCCTGCAAAGAAGGAGCATCCGTGCAGCAATCGGCTCTGTGCTGGCAGCCCTGTGCGCTCTGGCAATGATATTCTGGATGGGCACTGCCCGCGTCCCGGCCACCACAGAGCAGGCTCATTTCTGGACATACAACCGCAAAGAGAATGGCGCAGACATCTGCATTCTGGAAGTGCAGGGCGAGGGTGTCTGGCTGGATATGGAGGGCACCTTCATCTGGGGCAAGCCGCAGATCACTGTGCGGGCCATGCGCTACCGCTTTCCGGGCGTGCATCGGGTACTGACAGCCCTGGTGGGTTCTGATCGATCCACTGTATGGGTCATGGTGTCTCGCACCCAGCTGCTGACCGTGGACTGCGCAGACCAGACCCTGTACTACCGCGATGGACAGCTGGTAGACCGCTACATCGTGCAGGAAAACCCGGACGGTACCTTCGACTACGCCTACGGCACCGACCAAGAATACGGCATCGACTATAAGAAGGGCTGAGCCTATGGACATCGACAGCATTTACCGGCTCTATTTCCGGGATGTGTTTCTGTTCCTGCAGGGCCTGACCCACAACGAAGCGCTGGCCGAGGAGCTGACGCAGGAAACCTTCTTCAAGGCACTGGACGGCCTGAAGGACTACGACGACCGGCAGGATGTACGGGCGTGGCTGTTCACGGTGGCCCGCAACGCCTATTATTCCCACTGCCGCCGGACAAAGCACACTGCCCCGCTGGAAGATGCCGAAACCGTCCCCGCCGACACTCCGGACATTGCCCAGCTGCTGGTCGATCAGGATGCGGCATTCACTGTACATCAGTGCCTGCACACACTGGACGAGCCTTACAAAGAGGTGTTCAGCCTCCGGGTATTCGGCGAGCTGCCCTTTGAGCGCATCGGGCTGATTTTCGGCCACAATGCCGCATGGGCCCGGGTGACCTACTACCGGGCCAAGACTAAGCTGCAAAAGATGCTTTCCGCTTCCACCTGACATTCCCTATCACAGCAGAACACCCCCGGCCCAAAGGCGCGGGGGTGTTCTTTTTGTGCGCAGGACTCAGACCGTTTTGCCTGCTCAAGCTGACCAAAACAAAAACGGCTCTGCCGAAGCAGAGCCGTAAAGATACATCTGAAACAAATCAGCGCTTGGAGAACTGGGGTGCATCGCTGGCAGGGCTGCGCCCTGCACGCGATGCTTGAGCAAAGATCTTCAGCGCCACCGGCTCGCCCCTTGCGGGGCAACCGCCGGAGATGCGCAGTCGTGCTCCCCAGTTCTCCGGGAAAGCAGGCAACAAAAAACGGCTCTGCCGAAGCAGAGCCGTAAAGATACATCTGAAACAAATCAGCGCTTGGAGAACTGGGGTGCACGACGTGCAGCCTTCAGACCGTACTTCTTACGCTCCTTCATACGAGGATCGCGGGTCAGGAAGCCAGCCTTCTTCAGAACAGAACGATTCTCATCGCTCTGCTGCAGCAGGGCGCGGGACAGGCCGTGGCGGATAGCGCCAGCCTGGCCGGAAACACCGCCGCCAGAAACGCGGACGACGACATCGTACTTGCCCTCCAGGCCCAGCAGGACCAGCGGAGAACGGACGATCAGCTTCAGGGTCTCCAGACCGAAGTAGTTGTCGATATCACGATCGTTGATGGTGATCTTGCCGGTGCCGGTGTAAACGCGAACGCGGGCAACGGAATCCTTACGACGACCAGTGCCGTAGAAATAAGGTTTGGTTTCGTACATGTTCGATTGCCTCCTTCTTAGAACTCGATCTTCTCGGGCTTCTGAGCTGCGTGAGCGTGCTCGGCACCCTGGTAGCAGTGCAGACGGGTCAGAGCCTTAGCACCGATGGTGTTGGAAGGGATCATGCCCTTGATAGCGTAGGTCATAGCCAGGTCGCTGTTCTCAGCCATCAGCTTGCTGTACTGGACCTTCTTCAGGCCGCCAATGTACTTGCTGTGGGTGATGTGGAACTTCTGCTCAGCCTTCTTGCCGGTCAGAACTGCCTTGTCGCAGTTGACGACAACGACGTAATCGCCGCAATCGACATTGGGGGTGTAGTTGACCTTCTGCTTGCCGCGCAGCAGAACAGCGGCCTCAGCAGCGACGTGACCCAGGCTCTTGCCGGTTGCGTCGAGCAGATACCACTTGCGCTCGACTTCAGCGGGCTTTACGAGAGTAGTGCTCATATCTATTTCCTCCTGATAAGTGTTTGGTACGATTCAGGCGCCTTTGGGGCGCAAGTGTCAGTATACAACACAAAAAAGCGCCTGTCAACATCTTTTTGCGATTTTTTCAGTGGAAATTTTTATACCTCTCAAAATCTCTTGAATCCTCTCGAAATCTCTTGTTTTCTAAAATCGTATTTTCAAAAAGTTTTTCAGCCTCCGGGGGGCAAATTTGTCCCGGCGGCGCTACAATTTTGCCGCCGAGTGTGTTATACTATATAAGATATTGTAAAAAGGAGATTTTTCCCATGCCGAAAGACATTCACACGCAGGATTCCTCCCAGCAGCGGGCCTCCAGGCTGCTGCTCGCCATGGGCGTGATCGTGCTTTTGGGTGCGCTGGCCTACTTTGGGCTGACGCTGGCCGTCAACCGCCGCACTCCTGCCAACCCCGACACCCACTTTGATGCGGAGAATGGCATCTCGGTGGATTACGAAAGTGCCGTCTGGCCCGTCTGCCAGATGACCGAGGATGCCGCGCTGGGCCATGCGCTGCAGCTGGCTTCCGGTGAGGACAGCGCCAACGCCAACTATCAGGTGGTGCTGTTCCAGCGGGGAGACAAAGCCACTTACGAAGATTTCATCGGCCAGTCGGAAGCTGACCTGAAAGCAGCCTACGGTGTCATCAGCCCCCGCAAGGTCAAGCTGCAGGTGGAGGGTGCCACGGTCACTGCCGTGCGCTGTGATATCCAGGCCTACTACGCCGTGCTGGCCACCATTGAATACGACAGCGGCGATGTGGTCTATGTCTCCGGCCTGACCAAGCTGGCCTCCATCAGCGATATCGTCAATCTGGTGGAAAGCGTGAGCCTGACATGAGCGATCCACACGCCATGCAGCGGCTCTGCGGCCTGATGCGCAAGGCCGTGCAGGATTACGAGATGATCTCCCCCGGTGATAAGATCATGGTGGGCGTTTCGGGCGGCAAGGACAGCGTGGCCCTGACCATCGGGTTGGCCCAGCTGCGCCGGTACCTCGGCTTTGATTATGAGGTCGTGGCCGTCACCCTTGACCCGCAGTTTGACCACCAGGCTGTGGATTACAGCCCGCTGGCGGCGCTGTTCGCCCGGTATGGGGTCCCCTACGAGGTGCGCCGCACCGAGATCGGCCCCATCGTGTTTGAATACCGGCAGGAAAAGAACCCCTGTTCCCTCTGCGCCAGGCTGCGCCGGGGCGCGCTGCACACGGCGGCGCAGGAGCTGGGCTGCAATAAAGTGGCGCTGGGCCACCACCTCGACGACGCTGTTGAGACCTTTTACATGAACCTCTGGCGGGAGGGCCGCATTGGCTGCTTCTCCCCGGTCACCCAGCTGGACCGCCGGGGTCTGACCCTGATCCGCCCCATGCTGCTGGCCACCGAACACGAGGTGCGCTGTGCGGTAAAGGAGGAGGAGTTCCCTGTTGTCAAAAGCCGCTGCCCCGCCGACGGTGTGACCGTGCGGGAGCAGACCAAGGATTTTGTCCGGGAGCGCTGCCGCACCGACCACGCCTTCCGGCAGAAAACGCTCCATGCCCTGCAGGAGAGCGGCATCGACGGCTGGCGGCCGGTCCATACAGGACGCACATCCAATCCATCCCCAAAGGAGGGAATGCATCATGCAGATGCAGAACTTTGAAAAACACGTCTGGGCTGAGATCGACCTCGATGCCCTGCGGGCCAACTTCCGCACCGTAAAGCAGCGGGCAGGCAGCCTGCCCCTGTGTGCCGTGGTCAAGGCCGACAGCTACGGCCACGGTGCCGTCCAGTGCGCCCGAGTCTTTGCGCAGGAGGGCGCTTCCTGGCTGGCTGTCAGCTGCCTGGCCGAGGCCCTGCAGCTGCGCAGGAGCGGCCAGACCCTGCCCATCCTCATTCTGGGCCATGTGCAGCCCACATACGCTGCCGCCCTCATCCGGGACGATATCACCGCGGCCTGCTATTCCCTGCCCCAGGCCAAAGCCCTGAGCGAGGCCGCACAAGCCGCCGGGGGCCGGGTCAAAGTGCATCTGGCTGTGGATACCGGCATGGGCCGCATCGGCTTTGCTCTGCGCACCGATTTTGATGCCGCCATTGCCGAGGCCATTGCCGCCTGCACCCTGCCCGGCCTGGAAATGACCGGCCTGTTCCAGCACTTCTCGGTGGCCGATGACACCGCCGAGGAAAATATTTCCTACACCGCCGAGCAGCACCGGCTCTTTGTGCAGGCCTGCAGCGCCCTGACGGCAGCCGGGCACGAGCCCGGCATCGTCCACTGCGACAACTCGGCCGGTGTGATGCTCCACCCGGACTGGCCCGAGGGCCTGCCCCGGGCACACTGCATGGCCCGCCCCGGCATCATCCTGTACGGCTTTGACCCCAGCGATGAAGTCCGCTTCGGGCTGTTCCGCCCGGTGATGAAGCTCAAGACCGTGGTCAGCATGGTCAAGGTGCTGCAGCCGGGCCAGTCCACCAGCTATGGCCGCCGGTTCACAGCAAAGCGGCCCACGCCGGTGGCCACCCTCTGCACCGGCTACGCCGATGGCTACCCCCGCCAGCTCAGCTGCGGCAAAGGCATCGTGGAGATCCACGGCACGCCCTGCCCGGTGCTGGGCCGGGTCTGCATGGATCAGATGATGGTGGATCTCTCCGCTGTGCCGGGCACGGTGCAGGAGGGGGACGAAGCCATCCTGTGGGGCGGCACTGTCAGCGACAGTGCCGAGGACATTGCCCGCAAGACCGATACCATTTCTTACGAGGTGCTTTGCGGCGTTTCCCGCCGGGTGCCCCGTGTTTATCTGGAACACGGCACGACCGCTGCCGTGGAGGACTGGATCCTGAACGACTAACACACTCTCCCGGAGGAATTACATGGCAAGAGACAACATCCGAAATTTCTGCATCATTGCACACATCGACCACGGCAAGTCCACCCTGTCGGACCGCATCCTGGAGCTGACCAAAAGCGTGGACGAGCGCATCATGGAGGATCAGATCCTCGATAACATGGACATCGAGCGGGAGCGCGGCATCACCATCAAAGCCCGCGCCGTTACCCTGAACTACACTGCCAAGGACGGCAAGACCTACGAGTTCAACCTCATCGACACCCCGGGCCATGTGGACTTTGCCTACGAGGTCAGCCGCAGTCTGGCCGCCTGTGAGGGTGCCATTCTGGTGGTGGATGCCACCCAGGGTGTGGAGGCCCAGACGCTGGCCAACACCTACATGGCGCTGGAGCATGATCTGGAGCTGGTGCCCATCCTGAACAAGATCGACCTGCCCAGCGCCCACCCGGACGAGGTGGCCCAGGAGGTGGAGGATGTGATCGGCCTGCCCTGCATGGATGCGCCCCGCGTCTCTGCCAAGACCGGCCTGAATGTCGATCAGGTGCTGGAGCGGGTGGTCAGCGATATCCCCGCCCCCACCGGCGACCCGGATGCTCCCCTCAAGGCCCTGATCTTTGACAGCATCTACGACAGCTACAAGGGCGTTATCGTCTACATCCGCGTGTTCGAGGGCACTGTCAAGCCCGGCGACACCATTAAGATGATGGCCACCGGGGCCGAGTTCACGCTGGTGGAGGTGGGCCACATGGGTGCCACCAGCCTGACCCCCTGCAGCCAGCTGCAGGCCGGCGAGGTCGGCTACCTGACCGCCAGCATCAAGACCGTGCAGGACACCCGCGTGGGCGATACCGTCACACTGGCAGACCGTCCCACCTCCGAGGCCCTGCCCGGCTACCGTCAGGTCAAGCCCATGGTGTTCTGCGGCATCTACCCCGCCGACGGTGCCAAGTACCCCGACCTGAAGGACGCGCTGGAAAAGCTGCAGCTGAACGACGCTTCCCTGACCTTTGAACTTGAGACCAGTGCCGCGCTGGGCTTTGGCTTCCGCTGCGGCTTCCTGGGCCTGCTCCACATGGAGATCATCACCGAGCGTCTCGAGCGGGAGTTCGACCTGGACATCATCACCACGACTCCCAGCGTCCGCTACCGCCTGACCATGACGGACGGCACTGTGGAGATGATCGACAACCCGTCCAGCTACCCGGACCCCTCCAACATCGTCAAGCAGGAGGAGCCTTTTGTGGATGTCCACCTTTACACCCCCAACGATTACGTGGGTGCCCTGATGGATCTGTGCCAGCAGAAGCGCGGCGTGCTCATCGACATGAAGTATCTGGATGATGTCCGCGTGGACCTGCACTACGCCCTGCCTCTGGGCGAGATCGTCTACGACTTCTTCGATGCCATCAAGAGCCGCAGCCGCGGTTACGCCAGCTACGACTACGAGTTCAAGGAGTACCGCGAGAGCGATCTGGTCAAGCTGGACTTCCTGCTGAACGGCGACCCTGTGGACGCACTCTCCATGATCGTGTTCCGGGACAACGCCTACGCCAAGGGCCGCCGCATCTGCGAAAAGCTGCGGGACAACATTCCCCGCACCCTGTTTGAGATCCCGGTGCAGGCCGCCATCGGCGGCAAGATCATCGCCCGCGAGACCGTCAAGGCCATGCGCAAGGACGTGCTGGCCAAGTGCTACGGCGGCGATATCTCCCGCAAGAAGAAGCTGCTGGAAAAGCAGAAGGAAGGCAAGAAGAAGATGCGCCAGCTCGGCAGCGTCTCCCTGCCCAGTGAGGCCTTTACCGCCGTGCTGAAGCTGGACAGCACGGATGACTAAGGGGTTTGCCTGATTGAATACAACAAACCGCCCATCTCATCGGAATACAGCAGATCTTGCTGTGCATCCCGATGAGATGGGCGGCTTATTTTATCTTATGGATCTTATGCAGGTTTCTTCTCCACCAATGCTTTTACCTCGTCTAAGGGAAGCTCTGTACACTCTGCAATCGTTTCCAGGCTCATTTGACCAAGTGCATAGAGTTTCCGGACCATTTCACGTTTTGTCTCAATTCTCGCCTTTTCCTCTGCTTCCTTCGCAGATTCTTTTGCAACCTCTTCAAACGCTCTGCACATTTGCATCTTCCCTCCTTCGGTTTCTTTCAGATAGCGCACTTCTTTTGCAAGAAGCGGATTCAGCATTTCACTGGGGTCAGTACAGTTCATATCATGCATCAAACGTCCAACCGGATGCTCCAAATCACGGAACGCACCATTCACATAAATAATATGCACCGTCGCCAAACATCTTATTCTTCAGTTCCGTAACCGTTCGTTCCACATGATACAACGGAAGCCCGGCACCATATCGATCACGCTCTGTAATAAAAATCACATATGTGTCCACCAGCGCATCAAAATCTTCACCCTTTTCCAGCAGTGTCCGGTCAATGACACTGCTGTGGAACCTCGCCCGGCGGACGCTTGCGCCTTTATCCGCACGCTGAACTTCAATGTCCATCACATGCCCATCTGCGTCCACCGCCCGGATATCCAGTTTGATAGAACGTTTGGTGGCACTTTTGTATTCAACTTGCGCTTCTGTATGCTGAACCTTGATGTCTTCCCTCTCTAAAATTGTGCAAAGGATATATTCCACCGGTTCAATTTTCTCATCCAGCGCCTCCGAAAAGAAGTCATCATCCATCAGCCGCAGGTCTTTCAGAAGTTCCAGATAGTGTTCATTCCTTGCGATCGCTCTATCCATCGTGCCACTCTTTTCTATAACGATACCGATCCATTTTCTATTTCTAAATTATCATATCCCTGTTAAAAAAGCAAGTATTTTCCAAGAACAAAGCCGTCCACCCCCTGAAACAGCTTCAGAAAGCGAACGGCTTATTTTTCAGTTCAGGCCCTTGAACCAGTTCAGGCTGTCCTTGATGCCGTGCATGGAGTCCTGAATGATCCGGCCATAGATGTAGATGCTGTATGCCGCCGCAATGACCTGCACAAAGGCCTTGCCGCACTCGATGCCAAAAGCCAGATAGGGCTTTGCCTTCTGCCAGTAGGGGCGGATCTGATCCTTCAGCTCCCCCACCCAGGCAGGAGCGCCGCCGGAGACCTGCTCCAGCTCCTCAGCGGGAATGACGGTGCACTGCGCCGGAAATTTTAAGTTCTGCTGCATGTCCGCTCCTCTCAAAGTGCCAGGCTTGCCAGCAGCACCAGAACCACGCTTCCGGCCGCCAGCCCCATCGTTGTAAGAAGGGTGTTCGGGTCTACCTCTTTTTCCTCCACCACTTCCGCGCTGCCGCCATTGGCCGACCAGTGAGCATAGACGGTGGTATCCGCACCAAACGCCGTATCGTTGGCTTTGACCTGCACATCAATGGGAAAACCGGTAACATCATCCGTACCGGTGGTGTACCAGCCATCGAAGGTATAGCCCTCCATGGTGGCGGTGGGCAGGCTCGTCAGCTGGCCGTCGGCATTGGTGCGCTCCGCAGCAGAGGTACAGATACCGCCGTTGGCATCAAAATAGACGATGACCTTTGCCGCAAAAGCGGTGGGGGTACACAGGCAGACCGCCAGCACACAGGCCAGCCCCGCCAGCATCCGTTTGAACTTCTTCATCCTGCGCTCTCTTTCCGGCTCAGCGTCAGACGCTGTAGCCCTGTGCCTTGATGACATCCACCACCTGAGAAACATACTTCTGGCAGGTGTCGTGGTCAGGGGCCTCCACCATCACACGGACCACCGGCTCGGTGCCGGACTCCCGGACAAGGATGCGGCCGGTATCGCCCAGTGCCTCGGCCACCGTCTTGACAGCAGCCTGCACGGCAGCATCGTCCTGCGCAGCCTTCTTATCAGTCACACGGACATTTTCCAGCACCTGCGGGTAGATCTTCAGCGGGCAGCCAGCGCACTCAGAGGCTTCTTCTTGGCCAGCATGACTTCCATCATCTTCAGACTGGTCAGGATGCCGTCACCGGTGCTGGCGTACTTGGAGAAGATGATGTGGCCGCTCTGCTCACCGCCGATGCGGCAGCCGTTCTTGGCCATATACTCGTAGACATACTTGTCGCCCACGGCAGTCTTGGCGTAGCCGATGCCCTGCTCATCGAAAGCCTTGTACAGGCCGAAGTTGGACATAACGGTAGTAACAACAGTGTTTGTCAGCAGCTTGCCACGTTCCTTCATGTAGCAGCCGTAGATGTACAGGATGTGGTCACCGGTGATCACATTGCCCTTTTCGTCCACGCAGAGGCAGCGGTCTGCATCGCCGTCATAGGCAAAACCCACATCCAGACCCTTTTCCACCACAAACTTCTGCAGACCCTCGATGTGGGTGGAACCTGCGTTCAGGTTGATGTTCAGGCCGTTGGGCTGGTTGTTGATGACATAGGTGTCTGCGCCCAGCGCATCGAACACGCTCTTGGCAATGTTCCAGCTTGCACCGTTGGCGCAGTCCAGACCAACCTTGACGCCCTTGAAGGAGTAGATACCGAGGCTGATCAGGTAGCCCATATAGCGGTTGCGGCCGGACACATAGTCCACCGTGCAGCCAATGTGCTCCCGGTGAGCAAAGGTAGCTCCGGCCAATCCTTGTCGAACACGTGGAGCTTGCCGTCGATGTAATCCTCGACTAACAGCAAGATCTCCTCCGGCATCTTCTCACCATAGCAGTCGATCAGCTTGATGCCGTTATCGTAGTAGGGGTTATGGCTGGCCGAGATCATGATGCCACAATCAAAATCATCCACCCGGGCGATATAAGCCACGACGGCGTGGTGGTGACGTGCAGCAGGTAGGCATCTGCGCCGGAAGCGGTCAGGCCCGCCACCAGGCTGTACTCGAACATATAGCTGGAGCGGCGGGTGTCCTTGCCAATGACGATGCGGGCAGGCTCATTGTTGCCGCTGCGCTCCCGCAGTGCATTATAATACCAGCCCAGAAAACGGCCCACCTTGTAGGCGTGGTCGGCGGTCAGGTTCACACCGGCCTCACCACGGAAGCCGTCGGTTCCAAAATATTTTCCCATGATTCTCTTCTCCTTCTATTGCAACGTTACGTTTTCTCTTATCCCTGAGAGCGCTCTCTCCTTGCTCTTACTCTTTATAATAGCATAAAACCGGAAAAGAATCCATGGGTTTGGGCATTCTGTGCAGCCCACCCCCGGAATAACAGCTCTTTTTTCAGCCTTTACTGCATCTTTAGGAAAAGTATGGTATACTTTTCATCTGGAGTAGAATAGATATGGAGGGATCCCCATGAAGCAGAAGACCCGCTGGCACGACGCGCTGGTCCTGGCCGCTGTGCTGTGCGCTGCCTTTCTCATCGTGACCGGCACACAGCAGATCACCGGCCGGATCGATGGCGTTGCATCGATGGTGTTTGTTCTGGCAGTTTTTTTGATCTCGATCTGTACGGATGGTTATGTGTGGGGCGTGGTGGCTTCCCTGATCGGCGTGCTGGCCGTGAATTTTGCGTTCCGCTCACCTTACTTTGCCTTCAACTTCACTCTGCCGGAAAACCTGTTCTCGGGCATGGCGATGCTGGTGGTGTCCATTATGACCAGCACCCTGACCACCCGCATCAAAAAGCAGGAACAGCTGCGGATGGAGAGCGAGACCGAAAAGATGCGGGCCACCCTGCTGCGGGCCGTCTCCCACGATCTGCGCACGCCCCTTACTTCCATTTACGGGGCCTGTTCCACGGTCATTGAAAATTATGACAGCCTGGAAAAAGAGCAAAAATTAAAACTTCTTGGCGAAGCCTGTTCCGATGCCCAGTGGCTGAACCGGATGGTGGAGAACCTGCTGTCCGTCACCCGCTTTGACGGCGGGCAGGTGGCCGTGCAAAAGACCCCCACCGTGCTGGACGAGCTGATCGACACTGTGCTGGTGCGGTTCCAGAAGCGCTACCCTAAGGTGCCCGTTACCACCTACCTGCCCGACAGCTTCATCGTGATCCCCATGGACTCGATGCTGATCTCGCAGGTGCTGACGAACCTTTTGGAAAATGCCGCCGTCCACGCCGAGGGGATGACCCAGCTGACCCTGCGGGTGTTCACGCTGGGCAGCCGGGCGGTGTTTGAGGTATCGGACAACGGCTGCGGCATTCCGAAGGAGCGCCTGCGCACCCTGTTCACCGGTGTGCTGCCCGCCGATGCCGCGGCCGACAGCGGCAAGCACGGCATGGGCATTGGCCTTTCGGTCTGTGCCGCCATCGTCAAGGCACACGGCGGCGAGATCCAGGCCGAGAGCAAGGTGGGCGAGGGCACCAGCATCCGCTTCTGGCTGGAGACCGAATCGATCGAGATGGAGGAAAACGAAGATGAGCAATAACAAATTCAAGGTTCTGGTCGTGGAAGACGAGGCCAACATCTGCAGCTTTATTGAGACGCTGCTGGAGACCAACGGCTATCAGGCCCTTGTTGCCAACACCTGCGCCATGGGCCAGACCCTGTTCACCTCCCACAATCCGGATCTTATCATTCTGGATCTGGGCCTGCCTGACCGGGACGGGCTGGAGCTCATCCGTTTTGTGCGGCAGAAGTTCCTGACCCCCATCGTCGTGCTCTCGGCCCGCACCACCGAGCAGGACAAGATCGAAGCGCTGGATCTGGGAGCCAACGATTACATCACCAAACCCTTTGGCACCGGCGAGCTGCTGGCCCGGGTGCGCGCCGCCCTGCGCACCAACCGCTTCGGCGTGCTGGGCGGGATGCCCGGCGGCGTGTTCCGGGCACAGGGGCTTGAGATCAACTACGAGCGCCGCAAGGTCTTTGTGGACGGTGCCGAGATCAAGCTGACCCAGACCGAATACAACATCGTGGCCTTCCTCTCGGAACATGCAGGCCGGGTGATGACCTATGCCGCCATCGTGCGAGCCATCTGGGGCGATACCGACTGCGGCAGCACCAAAAAGCTGCAGGTCAACATGGCAAACATCCGCAAAAAGCTGGGCAGCGTGCCCGGCCGCAACACCTATATTCTGAACGAACTGGGCGTGGGATACCGGATGATCGACGAGGACACCGATGCCAGGCCCGAAAGCTGAGGACTGCGTATGCTTCCTGCACTGATCATTTTTCTGCTGACCTATCTTCTGATGCTGGCCCTGCCGCAGTACCGGCCTTTTGCCGCGCTGGGCGGGGCCGCTCTGTTTCTGGCTCTGGGCGCGGCGGGCCTGTGGGACTTTACCCTGATGGATGCCGCCCGGGCCGTGGACTTCAATGTCCTGCTGATGATGGCGGGCACCATGGGCACGGTCTCCCTCTTTATTGAGAGCAGGATGCCCGCCCGGCTGGCCGAGCTGCTCATCGTGCGGGTGCCCAATGTGAAATGGGCCGTGTGTATGCTGGCCCTTTTTGCCGGGGTCATCAGCGCCTTTGTGGACAATGTTGCCACAGTGCTCATGGTGGCCCCTGTGGGCCTTGCCATTGCCCGCAAGCTCAAGATCTCCCCCGTGCCCGTCCTCATCTCCATTGCGGTCTCCTCCAACCTGCAGGGAGCCGCCACCCTTGTGGGCGACACCACCAGCATCCTGCTGGGCGGCTTTGCGGGGATGAACTTCTTCCATTTCTTCTGGATGGAGGGCAGGCCCGGCATCTTCTTCGGGGTGGAGCTGGGGGCGCTGGCCTCTCTGGGCGTGCTGCTGTTCACCTTCCGGCACGAGACCCAGCCCATCTCGGCCACGGTGGAGACCGAGGTCACTGACACCGTTCCCTCCGCCCTGATGCTGCTGACGGTGGGCCTGCTCATCGCGGCCTCCTTCCTGCCCCAGCCTGCGGGCGGGCTGCCGCTGGCGCTCTATGGCCTGCGCAGCGGTCTGATCTGTGCAGGGGTCTGCCTGTTCGGCATCCTGCGCGCCTGCCTGCGCTGCCGCTCGTTCGCGCCGTTCCGGCTGGCGGCCCGGGAGCTGGACTGTGACACCCTGCTGCTGTTGTTCGGGCTGTTCATCCTGATCGAGGGCATCCGCAAGACCGGGGTCATCGATGCCGCCGCCCAGCTGTTCTACACCCTCTCCGGTGATGATCCCTTCCGGCTCTATACCCTGCTGGTGTTCGTCTCGGTGGGCCTTTCTGCCTTCATCGACAACATCCCCTATGTGGCCACCATGCTGCCGGTGGTGCAGGGCATTGCCGGGCTGATGAACGGCGGTGCAGGCTTCCCGCCCGAGCTGTTTTATTTCGGCCTGCTCACGGGTGCAACTCTGGGCGGCAACCTGACCCCCATTGGCGCTTCGGCCAACATTGCAGCCATCGGTATCCTGCGCAAGCAGGGTGAGCAGGTGCGCACCCGTGATTTTCTGCGCATCGGCATCCCGTTCACGCTGGCAGCCGTCCTGACGGGCTATGTGTATCTCTGGCTTGGTGGCGCGTAAGCGCTGCCGTAGCCGATGCGAATGCTTAAGCCGCCTGCAAATTCGATCCTGCTGAGCCGAAGGCCTGCGTGCCAAAGCAGCAACAAAAAAACGCGCCGTGTCCAACGACACAGCGCGTTTTTGTTGTTTATTCCAACCCGATCTGCTGGGCGTATTCTTCCAGCAGCTCCCGTTCCAGGAAGGGGGTTTTCACGCCCTCACGGTCGCGGTAGGTCTCGTGGCCCTTGCCGATGACGGCGATCAGGTCGCCCTCCTGGGCGTGATCCACGGCGTAGTGGAGCGCGTCAGACGGTCGGGGATCTCCACAAACTTGGCATCGGGGTTGCCCTTGTTCATGCCCACCCGGATATCGGCGAGGATGTCCTCGATCTTCTCAAAGCGGTTGTTGTCCTCGGTCAGGATGGAGAAATCCGCCATTTTGGCACAGGTCTCGCCCATGCCGTAGCGGCGCAGCTTGGAGCGGTTGCCGCCGCAGCCGAACACCACCACCAGCCGGTGGGGGTGATAAGCCCGCAGGGTGGTGAGCAGGCTCTCGGTGGAGACCTCGTTGTGGGCGTAGTCCAGCAGGATGGTAAACTTTTTGCTGATGGGCACCAGCTCCACGCGGCCCTTGACCACGCACTTGCCCAGACCCTCATGGATGGCGGCATCGGGCAGGCCCAGCACCTTGCCCACGGCCAGGGCAGCCAGCGCGTTGTAGACGCTGAACTCGCCGGGCATGTTCACCCTGACATCCATATTGTCTCTGCCGGAAACATGGAACGCCACGCCCAGAAAATCGTGGGTGCGCAGCAGCTCACAGCCCTCGGCGCGGTAGTCGGCCTTCTTCACTGCGGCCATAGGTCACCAGCTTGCAGGTGTGGCCTTCCAGCAGGGCTTCGGTGTTCTCGTCATCGATGTTCACCACACCCACATCACACCGCCGGAAGAGCTGCCCCTTCCAGCTGCGGTACTCCTCAAAGGTCTTGTGCTCACCGGGGCCGATGTGGTCGGGGGAAAGGTTGGTGAACACACCGATATCATAGTGCACCCCCGCCACACGGTCCATCATCAGGCCCTGGCTGGACACCTCCATCAGGGCCACGTTGCAGCCTGCGTCCAGAAACTGGCGGAAGGTCTTTTGCAGCTCGTAGCTCTCAGGGGTGGTGTTGGCGGTCTCCTGATGACGGCCCATGAAATAGATGCCGTTGGTGCCGATCATGCCGACCTTTTTCCCGGCAGCTTCCAGCACGCTCTTGATCATGTGGGTGGTGGTGGTCTTGCCCTTGGTGCCGGTCACGCCGATCATGGTCATCTGGCGGGAGGGGTTGCCAAAGAGGTTGCCGCTCATCAGCGCCATGGCATAGCGGCTGCTCTCCACCTTGACCACGGTCACACCGGGCATGGCAGAAAGGTCGATATCGTGCTGGATGACCAGCACGCTCACGCCCTTGGCGGCGCAGTCCGCGGCAAACTCGTGGCTGTCACGCTGGGTGCCCACGATGCAGACAAAGGCAAGGCCCGGGGCCGCCTTCCGGCTGTCGTAGATGATGTCCTGCACTTCGGTATCCAGGCTGCCCTGCACCAGCGTAAAGGGCACGCCTTCCAGTAATTGTTCCAGCTTCATAACATTACACGCTCCTCATTGGGTCGTTTGGGTTTGGTTTGCATCGCCCGCCGCCGGGGTCGTTCCTTCGGCGGGGGTCGGCTGTGCCGTCGGTCCGGCTTCGGGTCCTGCCGGGGCCGCGGCGGTATCCGTTGGTGTTTCGGCAGCGGCATCTGCAGCGGCTTCGCCCTCTGCCGGGGCAGTGCCGTCTGTGGCCGTGTCTTCTGCCGTTTCACCGGTCACACCTTCTTCGGCGGGTGTTTCCTCCACCGGTTCAGGCAAGATGTAGCCGGAGGGCAGCTCCGGCTCACCCTGCGCAAAGGTGAACTTGCGGGTGCTGGACATGCTGATATGGGTGAAGTCCAGCTTTCCGGTGTCGGTTGCGGCACAGCCCTTGCCGTCCTCATTCAGCAGGACGTGCTTTGCCAGCTTGAGCTTATATTCCAGCTCGTTCAGGGTGCCCAGCCAGACGCTGATGCGGTCCTGATAGAGGAAGGCCATCTCGTCCACATCCGCAAACTCGATGCGGGTCACGTCGGCGCTCATGCCTGCGGCATCCAGCGCAGCCAGCAGGGTGTTCAGGCTTTCCAGCCGCTGGTCCGCCTCCTCCTCAACAGCGCCGGAGGCGCTGCTGTCGGCGGCGCTGTCCGGGGTGCTGTCGGCCTTGGGCTCCGCCGCAAAGGTCAGCTGTTCGCCGGGCTCGGCAGAGACCGGTTCGCCGCCGTACAGGGTGGGCAGACCGGCAGGCTGGGCAGAATCCTTCTCCAGGATCTTCAGGCCGCCTGAGAGGGTCAGCCAGCCGGAGGAGGTCTGCATGGCCCAGGCAGGCTGGGCTTCTGTTACCCGCACCACCACGGTGCCGGGGTAATCCCGCTCCACCCGGATATCCTCCAGCATGGGGAACACTTTTTCCAGCGCGGCGGCCTTGCTGCCGGGGTCAAAACTGAAGATATTCTCTTCCGGATGGACATCCAGCGCCTGCAGGATCTGGTCGCTGGTATAGCCGCCGGCCTCCTGCACCACACCGTCCGCTGTCTGCACCTGAATGGAGCTGATCTTGAACAGCATCGTCACGGTGAGGTAGACCCCCGCGCCGATGACGCAGAGCAGCATGACAAGGGCCGTGAGCCGCCGCATGAGCCTGCGCCGCCGGATGGCGGCCCGGGTCAGCTTCCGCTTTTTCCTGCCCTCCCGCCGGACGGGATCACGCCGGGCGTTCTGCCCCTGCACCGGCCGCATCCGCTGGCCGCTGCGGCTCTGGGCGTTCTGTGGGCGGCGCTGGGCGTTCCGGTTCTGGCCGCCAGACGGGCGGCGGTTCCGCTGATTGCCCCCGGAGGTGCGCCGCTGGCCGTTCTGCCCGCTGCGGGGGCGCTGTGCGCCGCTCTGGCTGCTCCGCCCGCCGGTGGGAAAGGTGATGCTGTTATCCGGGTAGGAGCCGTAGTTCACCGTGCGCTCCGTATACCGGCTGGGGCGGGGCGCATCGGGGTCATAATTGGGGTTCGTGATGGGGTGGCCGCCGGAGGAATATCCTGCGTACCCGCTGTACCCCAGGTCACTGCCTGCACCCGCGCTGCTGCGGCGCTGGGTGCTCTGCCCGCCGCGCCGGTCATCCCGGGCCTGATCGTAGGCCCGGCGGCGCTTGCGGTTCCGGCTGTTCCGGTCATTCTGCGGCATCCGGCTGCACCTCCTTTCCTCTGTTTTTTCCTTCCGTTACGGGGTCTTGACCAGCTTGAGCAGGGCATCCGCAATGCGGTCCAGGCTGTCGTCCACCGACAGGCTCCGGGCATTGCGGCCCATCTCAGCCAGCTTGCCGGGCTGGGCCAGCATCCCGGAAACGGTCTGCACCAGCTTTTCGCCGGTCAGGTCTTTTTCCTCAATGACCACAGCTGCGCCGGCCTTCTGCAGCTCCATGGCGTTATAATACTGGTGGTTCTCGGCCACGTTGGGGCTGGGGATGAGCACGGCGGCACGGCCCACAGCCTCCAGCTCAGCCAGTGTCAGGGCACCGGCACGGCTGATGACAAGGTCCGCTGCGGCCAGCAGCTCGGGCATATTGTTGATGTATTCCTTCACCACAAGGCTCTCGCCGGGGGCAAAGCCCTTTTCCTTTTCCAGATCCTGAAACAGCTGCACGCCGTACTGACCGGTGGCATGGAGATGGAGGACGGGCTTGTGGTCTTTTCTGCTCCCAGGCGCAGAGGTCGGCCACCACCTCGTTCACGCGGCGGGCACCCAGACTGCCGCCGAAGGAGAGGATCACGGTGCGGTCGCCCGCGCCCAGTTCGGCACGGATGGCTTCCCGGTTCTTCGCCTGGGTGAACACCTCAGGCCGGACGGGATTGCCCACCACGATGGTCTTTCGGGCGCGCCCAGCTTTTCCACGGCGGCGGGTACAGCGGCGAACACGATGTCCACATCCGGGGCCAGCAGCTTGTTGGTCACGCCGGGAAAGAGCGTTCTGCTCATGCAGGGCGGTCTTGATGCCCTGTCTGGCGGCGCAGCGCACCACCGGGCCGGACACATAGCCGCCGCAGCCAATGACCAGGTCGGGCTGGATGTCCTTCATCATCTTTTTGGCCTTGGGGCCGGAGAGTGCCAGATTCCACAGGGTAATGATATTCCGCTTGATATTGTTCAGGCTCAGCTTCCGCTGAAAGCCGGTGATCTCGATGTGATGGAAGGGATAGCCCGCCTGTGTGACCAGACGGTACTCCATGCCCTCTTTCCGGCCTGCAAAATGGATCTCGGCGGTGGGGTCGGCTTTTTTGATGGCTCCCGCAATGGCCAGAGCCGGGTTGATATGGCCGGCAGTGCCGCCGGCTGCAATGAGTACACGCATCTTGGTTCCTCCTTACTGTTCTGTCTGCGCTCTGCGCGCGGTATCCAGCACAATGGTCTTTGCCTTGCGCTGGCGCTCCCGCTCGGCGTGGGCTTCCTCCCGTTCCAGGCGGGCCCGTTCGCCGTTGCGCCCGATATTGACCATAACGCCCATCTCGGCCAGCAGCAGGATCAGACTGGTGCCGCCGGAGGAGAAGAAGGGCAGCGAAATGCCGGTGTTGGGCAGGGTGTTGGTGACAACGGCGATGTTGCAGAACACCTGCCAGGCGATCTGCGCCATGATGCCGATGCCCACCAGCGTGCAGAACCGGTTTTCGGCATGGAAGGCGATCCAGAAGCCCTGCACCAGAAAGAGGACGAACAGCACGATGACGATCACCGCGCCGACGAAGCCCAGTTCCTCGCACACGACACTGAAGATAAAGTCGTTGGTGCTCTCCGGCAGCCAGAGCTGCTTTTCGATGCTGTTGCCAAGGCCCAGCCCCGTGGCACCGCCCGAGCCGATGGCGTACAGGCTCTGCTTGGTCTGGCTGGTCATCCGGTCAAGATCCTGCGTCCAGCCGTCCAGACGGCTCTGCAGGTAGTCGATGGAGTCCACGTGCTTCAGCAAAGTCTCCAGCAGGAACAGCGCGGCACCGGCACAGCCCCAGGTAATGATGCCGCCGCTGCCGCCCAGCAGCAGGATGGTGCCCACGATGGCCGTGGTCAGCAGGATGCCCGACATGTGGGGCTCCAGCACCAGCAGGATCAGGACAGGCACCAGCCACAGGATGGGCCGGATGAGCTCCACCACGATGCTGTGGTGGACCCACTTGCGCAGGGGCACCTCGCCGAATTTGACCTGCGGGGTCCTGGCGGCGATGTCTGCCGTGAGCAGGATCATCTCAAACTTTGCAACCTCGGAGGCCTGTAAGGTCAGGCCGCCGAAGCTGATCCACCGGCGGCAGCCGTTGATGGGGCTGCTGAACAGCACCAGCACCAGCAGGATCAGGCAGACAACATAGCCCAGCTTGACCATTCTGCGCAGGAAACGGTGGTCAAAATAGGAGAACAGGAACATCATGCCCAGGCCCAGCACCGTGCAGAGCAGCTGGGATTTGATGTAATGGAAGCTGTCCCCAAAGCGGAGATAGCCCGTGGTATAGCTTGCACTGAACAGCATGACCAGCCCGAACACCATGATGATGGCCAGGGTCGCCATCCAGTTGAGCAGGATGGGCGGCCAGGGGCCGGGGTCCCGCTGAAAGACGGAAAACGGCTCTGCTTTTTTTCTGCGGAGTGTTGCCAAACTGCACCCCTCCTTAACTGATTTTTGCCAGCTGAACGGTCAGCGCCACGCCCAGCATGGCAATGACACAAAAGGTATAAAAGATCTGTTCCGCGCTCTGGCCCCGCAGCTCCAGCCAGCGGTGGAGCGGTGCCGAGCGGAACAGCTGCCTGCGGCCCCGGCTGGCCTTGCAGACCAGGATCTGCAGAGCCACCATGCCGCCCTCCAGCCAGAAGGGCAGGGCCAGCGGCAGGGTGAGGTCAGGCCAGCCGATGCACAGGGGAACGCACCCCAGCATCCCGGCCAGAAACAGGCTGCCCACGCTGCCCAGCCGCAGCTTTGCGGGCGGGAAGTTCCAGAGCAGGAAGGCCATCAGGGAACCGGCCAGTGCGGCGGGCAGAACGCCCAGCGGGAACCAGCCCAGCAGGGTCATCACCCCCATCAGGCCCAGCATGGCCGCAAAGGACGTGCCGCAGACGATGCCGTCCATGCCATCGGCAATGCGGGCACACTCAGCCAGTGCGACCAGCAGTCCTTCCCACAGCAGCGGGGCGGCAATGCCCAGATCGACATAGCCCACGCCCGGCAGGGTGATCCCGGCTGCAAGGCAGCCTTTGGCTCCCAGCAGCACCAGCACCACGGCACCGGCAGCGGCTTCCAGCCCAAGGCGGGTGTGCCGCCGCAGGCCCAGCACAGAACGGCTGCGGATGCGGGCCAGATCCTCCAGCAGGCCCACACCGCCAAAGAGCAAAGCTCCCAGCAGCGCTGTGAGCAGCCGGACCGAGAACAGGCTCTCGGTCCCCCAGCAGCTCCGGCTGGGCCACACAGGCCGCTGTCCAGCCGACGCCCACAGCAGCCAGCATCCCCCACCATCAGGCAGAGCCCGCCCATGGTGGGAGCCTGCGGCGGGCGCTCCGGCTCGGCATCCGGCGTTTCCTGCTTGGGTGCCTGCCGGGCCTTGGGCTCATCCCAGCGTCCCTGGAACGCCCGCAGCAGCGGCACCATCAGATTCCCGAGCGCCGCCGTGAGGAAGAACCCCAGCGTTGAGGCGGCGATCAAGGCGAAACGAATCATAGCTCGATGTTACTCCTTGTAAAAGATCTCCAGCACTTTTCCATGCCGCGGCTGGCCTTGACCAGCAGGGCATCGCCGGGCTGCATTTTGTTCAGCAGAGTCTCAGCGGCCTGAGCGTAGGTGTCGGCATGGAGGGTGGGCAGCCCCTTGGCAGCAGCCACCACGGCAATGCGCTTGGCCTGCTCGCCATAGGTGACGAGGTAGTCCACCTTGTTCTCCACGGCCTGACGGCCCACCTCCTCGTGGGCGGCGCGGCTGATATCGCCCAGCTCCAGCATATCGCCCAGCAGGGCAAAGCGGCGCTTGCAGGGATACTCCCTGAACATGGCCAGCGCGGCCTTCATGCTGTCGGGGTTGGCGTTGTAACAATCCTCAATGACATCCACGCCTCTGGCGTGCACCACCTTCTGGCGCATCCCGGTCTGCTCAAAGTCGGCCAGACCGGCAATGACCCGGCGGGCATTCAGCCCCAGACGGGTGGCGGCGCAGTAGGCAGCCAGTGCGTTGGCCACATTGTGCCGGCCCATGGCGGGGATCTTTACGAGGAAAGTCCCCTCCTCGTGATCCTCCAGCACAAAGCTCATACCCTTTTCATCCTGCTGGATGGACAGGGCACAGACATCAGCGTTCTCATCGCCCAGGCTGAACCAGACCGGGCGGACATGGTCGGGCAGAACGGCCTTGCGCAGGAAGGGTCGTCGCCGTTCAGCACCAGCGGAGCACCCTCCGGCAGACCGGCGCAGATCTCCAGCTTTGCCTTGCAGATGTTCTCCTGACTGCCCAGGTTGCCGATGTGGGACACACCGATGCAGGTGATGATGCCTACATCCGGGCGGGCGCACTTGCTCAGGCGCTCGATCTCTCCGGCGTGGCTCATTCCCATCTCCACCACGGCGTACTGGGTCTCTTTGCCGATGCGGAACATGGTGCGGGGCAGGCCCAGCTCATTGTTCTGGTTGCCCTCGGTCTTGATGGTACTGCCAAAGCCTGCAATGGCGGCGTAGGTCATCTGCTTGGTGGTGGTCTTGCCCACGCTGCCGGTCACGCCCACCACTTTGGGGTGGAACTGGCTGCGATAATTGGCACCCATCACCATCATGGCGTGGTAGCTGTCCGGGCAGATCACGCTCTTCTCCTCCGGCACGCCTTCCACGGGGTGGTTCAGCACCACGCAGAGCGCGCCGTTTTCCAGCGCCTTGGCGGCAAAATCATGGCCGTCGAATTTTTCGCCCGGGAACGCCACAAAGATACACCCGGGGTAGACCTCACGGCTGTCGGTGGTCACCAGCGTGACCGGGGTCTTGCACTGGGCCAGCGCGTTGACGGCCAGGCCCTCCAACAGGATGTTTGCTGCAATTGCTTCCATACTCTCATTCCCCTTTATCCACAGATCAGATGTACGATGGTTCCCTGCTGGACGCTGGAGCCGGGTGCCTCACTCTGGCTCTGGACCATGCCGGAGCCTTCGACTGTGCAGTTGAGCCCTGCGGCGTTCAGCATCTGCCGGGCAAAGTCCGCGCTCTTGCCGGTCACGTCCGGCACCTCGGCGTGCTTGCCCTCATAGGTATCGGTATACAGATAAACGGTGGTGCCGTAGGGCACCTCTGCTCCCGCGCGGGGGTACTGGTAGGTGACAAGGGCGGCGGTCTGGTCGGATTCGCTCTCAGCCAGGTGATGCTTCAAGCCCTTGATGTTCAGCTGCACCTGCGCGTTGCTCCACTCCTTGCCCACCAGGTTGGGCACCTTGACGGTGGTCCGGCTGCGGTCGATGCCGTCGGTGGCAATGCCCAGATAGGGGGCTATCTCACTGATGATGTTGCCGACCACAGGCGGCAGCCAGGATGGACGAATAGTCGGTGCTGGCGTTGTTGGGGTCGTCCAGCATGACATAGACCAGAATTTCGGGGTCGTTGGCGGGCAGGACGGCGGCAAAGGAGGCGACCTTCTTATAGTCGCCGTCGGCGCGGCGCTCCATGTTCAGCTGCTCGGACGTACCGGACTTGCCGCCGATGCGGTAGCCCGCGACGTAGGCGTTGGAGCCGCCGCCCTGGGTGCCGTCGCCCACCTCAAACTCCATGATCTGGCGGATGGTCTCGCTGGCGCTCTCGCTGATGACCTGACGGCGGACGTTCGCGCCGATCTCCTCGACGACGTTGCCGTTCTGGTCGGTTATCTTATCCACCACATGAGGGGGTGACCAGATAGCCGCCGTTGACTGCCGCCGAGACGGCAGTGCACACCTGCAGCGGGGTCACGGCCATGGCCTGACCAAAGGCGGAGGAGGCCAGCTCCACCTCGCCCAGACGGCTCTTGCTGTAATACTGCATGAAGCTGGTCTCATTGGGCAGGTCCACACCGGTGCGCTCGGTAAAGCCGAAGGCATCGAAGTAATCATAGAACAGGCTGGAACCCACGCGCTGGCCCAGCTGGATGAAGTAGATGTTGCAGCTGTTGCGCAGGGCCTCGGCCAGATTCTGGGCCCCGTGCGACTTTCTGCCGGCGCAGTGGTAGGTCTGCTTTGCCACGCTGTAAGCACCGGAGCAGTTCAGGGTGGTGTAATAGGTCGCCTTGCCGCTGTCCACACCCATGGCGGCGGTGATGACCTTGAACACACTTCCGGGGTAGTACAGCTCGGTGATGGTCTTGTTCTTCCACTGGATATCCCGGTAGGTGCCGGTGTAGTCGGCTTCCTCATCCGCGATCTTCTGGCCGTTCTCGTCCCGCAGGTAGTTGCCGTTCTCGTCTTTTTTGTAGATAGTGTACAGCTCCGGCTCGGCCTGCACCTGCTCTGTCAGGTAGGCCAGATTGGCGCTGAAATCCTGTGGGTCATTGGGGTCAAAGTCCGGCTTGGAGGCCATGGCAAGGATGGCACCGGTCTTGACATTCATCACAATGGCACAGCCGCGGTTCTCAACGGTGTTGGCCGCCACGGCCTCGTTCAGATAGCGCTCCACCACCTCCTGAATGTTCACGTCCAGCGAGAGCACCAGATTGGAGCCGTCCTTGGCGGCGTAGGTGGTGGCGTTTTCATCGGCAATGGCGTTGCCGTAGGCGTTGCGCAGGGTGATGGTGCGGCCGTTCACACCGGCCAGCGTGGACTCATAGGAGTTTTCCAGACCGTACACGCCCTGACCATCCGCATTGCAGAAGCCCAGCACGGCGGCGGCAAAGCGGCCGTAGGGGTAATCACGCTGGAAGCCCTTGAGGCCGACACCGACACCCGCCCCTTGCGGACAGTGGGGTGCCGTCGTCGCTCTCCTGCTGGCCCAGCCCCAGCTTGGCCAGGATCTTTTCCAGCGCACCGGCGGATTTTCCGCTCTTGCTGTGGGCCTTGTTGTAGGTCTTGACGTATTCCTCAATGGAGAGCTTGATGGCGTTGTTGACCTTGGTGGCCAGCACCTGATAGGAGCTTTCGTTTTGGGAGAGGGCATCGCAGACCGCCTGATACTGGGTCTGGTACTCTGCCGAAGTGGTGTCCACGCTGTCCAGACTCTCGCCGTCACCCGAAAGCAGGCGCAGGGTGATCTGGGTGCAGACCTCCTTCATGGCGGCCTCATCGATGGTGCGGGTCTCCGCCTTGGTGTCCTGATCGGTGGTGGTGGTATACAGGGCCGTGCTGTAAGAGGGGTCGGCCCAGATGGTCCAGACCACGCTGGTGGAGGCCAGCGTGATGCCGCTGGTGTCGTAGATCTCACCGCGGGTGGCCTGAATGGTGCTGTCCAGCAGCTGCTGCTCGGCGGCGTACTGGCGGTAGGTGGCACCGTCGCGGATCTGGATCTTGTACAGGCTGTAGATCACGGTCAGCGCGGCGACCACCACAAGAAGCACGGCGGCACCAAAGCTGATATGACGCAGCCGGGCACTGAGCCGTGCGTGCGGGTCCGCACTGCGGCGGCGGGCGCTGTTCTTTTTGGGATTGGAGGATGGTGTTTGCATTGCGTACTCCCGAAGAAAACCGAAAAAGCGTGCGCTGCCGCACGCTTTTCGTTGTTTGGTTTATTTTGCCGTTCTGACAGAGGCAAGAATGGTCATTGCCCCATCGTGGAGCAGATCCGACCACTGCCGCACAGCGGATGCCTTGCGCACCAGAACGCTGCCCTCATCCAGCCGGATGTAGGTGATCTGGCTCTGGTCGATCTTCATCAGCCCCAGGCGGGTGGCGGTCTCCTCAACACTTGTGATGTTGGTGCGGCTGTTCAGGGCACTGTTGTAGTATGTATACTGGCTCTGCTCGCTCACAAGCTCTGCCTTGGCGCTCTGGATCTGAGAGTTCAGCTCCACCAGCTGTGCCTCGCTCCACAGCAGGCTCACCGCAAAGCCCACCAGCAAAGCCGCGCCCACCAGCTGCAGCGCGTGCTGCATGGCGGCCCGCACGGGGTTCAGCCGCTTTTGCCGCCCTTTCTACCCGCAGCGGGACTTTGGGCTGTGCCTGCGGCGCTCTTCTGCGCCGAACCTCTGTCATATCGTATGCTGCCTGACCCATGGTGATCTCCTCCTCACATCTCCGGGGCTTTGCCGCCCTCAGATCTTTTCCAAAACCCGCAGGTGGGCCGAGCGGCTGCGCCGGTTCTCTTCCAGCTCCTGCGTGTTGGCTTCAATGGGTTTGCGTGTGATCAGCTTTGCCTTGGCCTTGCCGCCGCAGACGCACACCGGAAACTCCGGCGGGCAGGTGCAGGCGGTGGACCAGCGGCGGAACTTGTTTTTGACCAGCCGGTCCTCCAGCGAGTGGAAGGTGATCACGCAAAGTCTTCCACCCGGTGCGAGATGTGCAAAAATGGTATCCAGCCCCTCTTCCAGTGCGTCCAGCTCATGGTTTACCGCAATGCGCAGTGCCTGGAAGGTGCGGCGGGAGGGGTTTTTGTTCTTCCGGCGCTCCGCCGGGGGCATGGCGCTGGCCACGATATCCGCCAGCTGCAATGTCGTTTCAATGGGGGCAGTCTCCCGGGCTTCCACGATCCTGCCCGCGATCTGCCAGGCGAAGGGCTCCTCGCCGTAATCCCGCAGGATGCGGGCCAGCTCCTCCCGGCTCTCGCTGTTCACGAGATCGGCGGCCGTCTCACCCTCCTGGCTCATCCGCATGTCCAGCGGGGCATCTGCCCGGTAGGAAAAGCCCCGGGCCGCGTCATCCAGCTGATGGCTGGACACGCCCAGATCGAGCAGCGCGCCGTTGATCGTTTCAATGCCCAGCTGCTCCAGAGCTTGTCCGGCATAGCGGAAGTTGGTCTGCACCACGGTGGCAGGCAGGCCCGCCAGCCGGGCCCGGGCCGTCTGCACGGCATCGGGGTCCTGATCCAGCGAGATGAGCCTGCCGCCCTGTTCGCCGTTCAGCCGCAGGGCGATCTGGCGGGAGTGCCCCGCGCCGCCCGCCGTGCCGTCCAGATAGGTGCCCGCCGGGTCGATCTTCAGGCCGTCCAGGCACTCGTTCAGCAGCACCGGGACATGCTCAAACGAGGCCGGGTCAAAGGGCTGTGCTGTTTTTTCTGTGTCCATGTTCCCAGCCTCCTTTCAAAACTCAGATAAGATCCTGCATCTGCCGCCCTTTTCTGCCCGGAGCTGCTGCCCGGGAAAGCGGCCTGCGGCCTGCCGGGAGTTTGTGGCCCGGTCAGCCTTGAGGATACAATTTTATTGTAACAAAACAGGCCCCTGATTGCAAGAGTTTCCCTTTTGTTTTTTCTCTCAAAATGTACCAAAAAAAGCCCCTGCAAGCCGTCGTTTTTGCTTGCAGGGGCCGGAAGCTCTCACCGGGAAATTTCACATTCCCGCATCAGAGCTGTTTCCGGGGGCTCTGGCGCAGGTTTGCACGGACATTTTTGACCTGTGCGGCGTTTTCCGCCATCGTCTCTTCCGTGGTCTTGAGCATATTATCACAGTAGTCGGTCACGGTCTGGCGGACAGTGCGGGCCTCGGTCTGGGCGGCGGAGACGATCTCTCCGGCGCGCTGCTGGGCCGCCTTGACGATCTCAGCCTCGCTCACCAGCACAGCGCTCCTCGGCCTTTTTTACAATGGCCTGCGCCTGTGCGTTGGCCGATTCGATGAGCTGGGCACGGTCGCTGACAATGGACTGGGCCTGCCGCAGTTCCACAGGCAGGTTCTGGCGGATCTCGTCCAGATAATCCCGGATCTGCTCCACATCCACGATGCGCTTGCCACCCGAAAGGGGCATTCCGGCGCTCTCCTCCAGCGTATCCTCAATGGTATCCAAAAGCTCGTTTACGTTCATTCCGCATCTCCCTCTCCAGCGCTCTGCCGGGGCTTACCATACTTCCACAGCAGGACTTTGCCGTATTTATACTGTTTTTTCAGGGTCATGCCGCCCACCTCGGCAGGCAGCACCAGGCCGGTCTCACTCTCGCAGATCACGATGCCGCCCGGAGCCAGGCATTTGTCCACGCCGGGCAGGATCTTTTCCAGCGTGCCGGTGTGGAAGGGCGGGTCCAGCAGCACGATGTCGAACTGCTCATGGCAGGCGGAGAGATACCGTGCCGCCTCGCCGATGTTGACCCGGCTGCGGTCAAACACGCCGCAGTTCTTGCAGTTCTTCATCACGATGTTCACGGCCTCCCGGTTCTCGTCCAGGAACACGCACCGGGCAGCGCCCCCGGCTCAGGGCCTCGATGCCCAGCTGGCCGCTGCCTGCGTAGAGGTCCAGCACACGGGCTCCGGGCAGGTCGAACTGGACGATGCTGAACATCGCCTCCTTCACCTGATCCATCGTCGGGCGGGTGATCTCGGTGCCGGGCAGGGCTTCCAGCCTGCGGCCCCGTGCTTCTCCTGCAATAACGCGCATGTATCTGCCTCCTTCTCCCGCTGTCCGGGCCCCCTGCCCGGCCAGCAGCTGTTTCGTGTTTTCGTATCTCCATATTATCGTCAAAACGCAACTCTTTGTCAAGGGCACGCGTTGCACTCAGGGTGCAATTGTGCTAAAATCAGGGCAAAGCGCCCCATGTGCGGCGCGTTTTGCCAAAAAAGGAGAGTATCTGCTTATGAAAGTCCTGCTCATCAACGGCAGCCCCCACGAGAAGGGCTGCACCTATACCGCACTGAGCCTCATCGCCGGGGAGCTGAACGCCGCCGGCATCGAGACGGAGATCCTGAACGTCGGCACAAAGCCCGTGGGCGGCTGCATCGGCTGCGGCGGCTGTGCCGCCGGTAAGGGCTGCGTGTTCGGCGGCGTGGTCAACGAGGCCATCGAAAAGGCCAAGACCGCCGATGCCTTTGTGTTCGGCACACCTGTCCACTATGCGTCCGCCTCCGGCAACATGACCAGCTTCATGGACCGTCTGGCCTACGCGGGCGGCAAGTATCTGGCCTACAAGCCCGCCGCCATCTGCGCTTCGGCCCGCCGCGCCGGCACCACCACCACGCTGGACCAGCTGGTGAAGTACCCCGAGTTCTTCCACATGCCGCTGGTCAGCGGTTCCTACTGGCCCATGGTGCACGGCTCCAAGCCCGAGCAGGTGCTGGAGGATGAAGAGGGCTGTGCCGTGATGCGGGAGCTGGGCCGCAACATGGCCTGGCTGCTCAAGTGCATCGAACTGGGCAAAGCAAACGGCATCACCCACCCCGAAAATCCCCGCCGCCCCATGACCAATTTCATCCGCTGAGTTTCCCCTCGCTCCCGCCTGCCCGGCGGGGGCACTTTTTATCGTCACTCCGACCAAACTTCAGCCAGCCATTTTGTTTTTTCTCACAGTTCCAGCCGATTTCTATTTATGATATAATAAAGATGATCTCAATTGAGGTCTTTCAATTATTTCCCTATAAAAAGGAGGCTGTTATTATGAAACGAGTTATCAGTTGTTTGGTCGGAACTATTCTTTTATTATCTTCCATTTCTTTTTCTTCGCTCGCTACTAATGGCGGCATCCAAACATGTGCTTCTCTTTGCGGCGATTGTAACCGTGGAGAAATGGTTCAGACCAGTATCGAACGTAGCTCTTGGTATTCTGTTGGTTATATTCCCTGTTCTTATAACAAACCAAATTACAATGATACGATCAAGCGTCGTACCATTACAACTGTTTATGAGTGCACTTATTGCCATCGGGGCGAATCTAACACTCACTATGAAGAAGAGGTCGTCCACGATCATCCGTAGTTTTTCTCAAAAAGATTCGATAATATAGGTGGGTGAATATATTATGAAAAAGAGATTAACTCTATTTTTTATCACCTTTCTTTTTGCAGGTCTATGTGCTCTTCCCGCATTCGCAGTGTCTCAGGCTCGTTCTGTAAATGCTACAACAACTGCCGAAACCGTGTCCCTTGTCTGCGAATATTGCGGACAGAGCGATATGATTTGTGTGGATGAGTATTATGCTTCCTGGTATACAGTCAATTTTATTCCTTGTCAGGGACGCGATCCCCGATATAATGATTCGGTCGAGAATCGCACTCATGTTGAAATTTATCAATGTCAATCCTGTAAGTTTGGCACCAGCGTAGTTTCTACGGAAGAGCAGATTTCCCACAAACATCCTGCTATGCGTGCCTACGACCTTCCCAGATTCTGATACTTCCTTTGCGCCTCTGTCCTTGTCGGCAGGGGCGTTTTTGATTTTAGCAGCTTTTTCTGCAAAAACGGAAAAAATAAGGGATGGAGTGCTTTTTTCGTTCACAACTTTGTGGTAGCATAAGGGTAAGAATTTTTTTGTGCAGAGCGATGGAGACAGGCTATGGAACACTACGATTGGAACGACGGCTGGCTGTTTGCCCCCACCTTTGATCCCGCCATCGTCCGCCCCGAATGCACCGGGGTGGAGCTGGAGCCGGTGCGCTTGCCCCACACGGTCAAAACGCTGCCCTACAACTATTGTAACGAGAACGAATACCAGCGGGTGTCCGGCTACCGGCGGGAGTTTTTTGCGCCCAAAGAGTGGCAGGGCCGCACGGTACTGCTGACCTTCGGAGCCGTGGCCCACGATGCCACCGTGTTCTGCAACGGGCGGCGGGTGTTCCACCACGGGTGCGGCTACACCGCCTTTACTGTGGACCTGACCGAATCGCTGCTGCTGGGCCAAAAAAATGTGGTGGCTGTCCGGTGCGACAGCCGGGAGGACCTGAACATTCCTCCCTTCGGCGGGCAGATGGACTTTCTGACCTACGGCGGCATCTGCCGGGCCGTCAGTCTGGACGTGAAGGAGCCCGCCTACCTGCGCGACATCTTCATCGAGGCGCAGGCCGAGGGCGATTTCCGCATCTATTCCTCCACAGTGGGCGAGACCATCGGCTGCACCCTGCAGGCCGAGATCCGCAGCCCCGCCGGGAGCAGAGCCCTGTACAGCGGTGAGCTCAGCCTGCCCATTGTGGGCACCCTGAACGGCGTGCACCCCTGGAGCGTGGAGCACCCCTTCCTCTATACCCTGACCGTCCGGCTCATCCGGCCCGGCACCAGCGGCCTGCCCGACCGGGTGCTGGACGAAAAGAGCACCCGGTTCGGCTTCCGCACCATCCAGTTCGTGGCCGGGGGCTTTTATCTGAACGGCCAGCGGGTGGAGCTGCGGGGCCTGAACCGGCATCAGAGCTACGCCTATCAGGGCTATGCCATGCCGGACAGCATTCAACAGCTGGATGCCCAATTGTTGAAAAAGCAGCTGGGCTGCAATGCAGTGCGCACCAGCCACTACCCCCAGAGCCCGGCTTTTCTGGATGCCTGCGATGAGCTGGGCCTGCTGGTGTTCGTGGAGATGCCCGGCTGGCAGCACATCGGGGATGAAGCCTGGCAGGCCCAGGCATTGCAGAACTGCCGCGAGATGGTCTGCCAGTGCCGCAATCACCCCAGTGTGTTCCTGTGGGGCGTGCGGGTGAACGGCAGTTCCGACAACGAGGCCTTTTACAAGCGCACCAACGAGGCCGTCCATCGGCTGGACCCCACCCGCCCCACCGGCGGCGTGCGGATCGCCCGCAAGAGCCAGCTGCTCGAGGACGTTTACGCCTACAACGATTACTCCTACTCCGGCCGGGGCCCGGGCTGTGAGCCCCGGTCTGCCGTTACGCCCGACCTGCGCAAGGGCTATCTCATCAGCGAGTTCGAGGGGCGCCCAGTTCCCGGCCAAGTCCTTCGACGACGAGCCCCACCGCCTGGCGCAGGCCCTGCGCTACGCCGCCGTCCTCAACGACACCATTGCCCAGCAGGGCGTGGCCGGTGCCCTTGGCTGGTGCATGGCCGATTACAATACCCACCGCGAGTTCGGCAGCGGCGACCGCATCTGCTACCACGGCGTGACGGACCTGTTCCGCAACCCGAAGCTCTCTGCCGCCGTCTATGCCAGCCAGAAAACGCCCCGCTCCCCTTCGGACGTGGTGTTCGAGGTCTCTTCCAGCATGGCGCTGGGTGACCACCCCGGGCGGCTTTGCCGGGGCCTGCTGGGCGTTCACCAACGCCGAGAGCGTCCGCCTCTACCGGGGCAACGATTTCATTGCCGAGTTCACCCCCGACCGCCGGGGCCGCTTTGCCGCCCTGCCCCACCCGCCCATTGAGATCCAGGATTTCGTCGGCTCCCTGCTGGAAAAGTATGAGGGCCTTGACCAGAGCACGGCCCCGCAGGTGGCGGCCATCCTCAACGAGATGCGCCGGGACGCGCTGAACCTTTCGCCTCTCTCCCGGGCGCGGATGCTCTCCCTGCGGCTGAGCGCAAACGACCTGCTCCGGATGTACTACAAATACATCGGCGTGCTGGGCGGGCCGTCCAGCGTCTACCGGTTTGAGGCGGTCTGGCACGGGCGCACCGTCCGCACCGTGGTCAAAGAGCCGGTGCAGTCGGTCCGGCTGGAATGCGTGGTGCACAACCCCATCCTGACCGACGGCCCCACCTGGGACTGCGCGGCGGTCAGCCTGCGGGCCATCGACCAGAACGGCAACCTGCTGCCCTACTGCGGTGAGGCCGTTCAGCTCAGCGTGGAAGGCCCGGTAAAGATCCTGGGCCCGGCCATCGTCCCCCTGCGGGGCGGCATGGCGGGCACCTACCTTGCCACCACCGGTGAAGCAGGCCGTGCCGTGCTGCACTGCCGGATGGAGGGCGCGCTGGATGTGGAGGCCGCCCTGACTGTGCGCAAGCGCTCCGGTGCAGAGAATGCCAATTAAATTTCGTCCTTTCATGGTAGATTTGCAATCTGTTCAAAGTTTTATCATGGTTGGCTGATATTCTATTGTTGTGAACAATCAAACGCCCTCTCCGTCCATGCGTCCGCGTGGCTGAGAGGGTTATTCTTGAGGACAAAGGACCGGAAATCTATGAGAGAGAAACTTCGTCAGTTTATGATCGGCCGCTATGGCACCGATGGCCTGAACCAATTCCTGAGCATTGCCTCGCTGGTGCTGCTCCTCATCGCCATCATCAGCCGGGTCAACCTGTTCACCTATCTGGGCGCGGCCCTGCTGATCTTCTGCTACTACCGCACCTTCAGCCGGAACATCTCCAAGCGCACCGAGGAGAACTACAAGTTCTACACCCTGAAGGACCGGGTGGACAACAAGTTCAAGGGCTGGAAGGAGCAGTGGGCCAACCGCAAGGTCTATCACTACTACCGCTGCCCCCAGTGCCGCCAGAAGCTGCGCGTGCCCCGCGGCCGCGGCCGCATCCAGATCTCCTGCCCCCGCTGCGGCACCCAGTTCATCAAGAAGAGCTGAGCCATGTTCGGATATGTTATCCCGAATCAGGCCGCACTCAGCCCGGAGGCACAGGCGCGGTACCGCGCGGCCTACTGCGGGCTCTGCCGCCGCATCGGCGCGCTGCACGGCACCCGAGGGCGGCTGACCCTGAGCTATGACCTGACCTTTCTGAATCTGCTGTTGTGCAGCCTGTACGAGGGCGAAAGCGCCTGTGTGACAGGCTGTGACCACTGCCCCATCCACCCCATCCGGAAGGTAGAGTGGCGTTCCAGCGGCCCCACCGATTACTGCGCGGACCTGAGCGTGGCTTTGCACTACTACAACGCGCAGGACAAGTGGAACGATGACCACAGCCTGCTGGGCCTGGGCTTTGAAAAGATGCTTGCTGCCCCCACGCAGCAGGCCGCCGCCCGCTGGCCCCGCCAGTGCAGCGCCATCCGCACCTGTCTGGATCGGCTGGCCCGGTACGAAGCCGAGGGCAGCGAGGATCTGGATGCCGTTTCCGGCTGCTTTGGGGAACTGATGGCCGAGCTGTTCGATTACCGGCAGGACCACTGGTCGCCGGAGCTGCGCAGCATCGGCTTCCATCTGGGCAAGTATATCTACCTGCTGGATGCCTACGACGACCTGGCCCGGGACGAGCGCAAGGGCGCATACAATCCGCCTGCGCACCCTGAGCAGAGAGCCCGGGTACGAGGAAGAGATGCGGGAGATCTTTGAGCTGCTGCTGGCCAACTGCGCCCGCAGCTTTGAGCGCCTGCCCTGTGTGGAGGACGTTGACCTTCTGCGCAACATCCTGTATTCGGGCGTGTGGCTCAAATATCACTGCAAAAATGCAAAAAAGAAGGACAAAACCGCCTGATCCCGGCGGTTTTCCTTGATTTTTCCGTTCCAGTCCTGTACACTAAAGATTGCTTGTGCGGCACAATGGCCGCACAGATGGTAATAGAGACGTGAGGAAGTAGACCGATGAGAGACCCCTATGAGGTTCTGGGCATCCAGCGCGGTGCCAGTGAAGACGAGATCAAAAAGGCTTACCGTGCCAAGTGCAAGCGCTGGCACCCTGACCTGAACCCCAACGACCCCACCGCCGAAGAGCACTTCAAGGAGGTGCAGGCGGCATACGATGCCATCACCAAGGGCGAGACCGGCCCCCAGATGGGCGGCGGCTACGGCCAGCAGAGCGGCCCCTCCTACGGCGGCTATCAGCAGGGGTACCAGCAGAACGGCTATTCCAACGGGGATTTCGGAGACTTCGGCTTCGGCTACGACCCCTTCGGGTTCGGGTTTGGCTTTGGCGGCAATTATCAGCAGCAGCGCGGGCCCGGCTACAACGGTGCAGACACGCCTGAGATGCAGGCCGCACGCAACTTCATCGTCAACCAGCGCTACCCCGAGGCCCGCCGCGTGCTGGACGGCATCACCGTGCGCACTGCCCGGTGGTACTATCTCTCCTCGCTGGCCAATCAGGGCCTGGGCAACAGCATCGATGCCCTGCAGGATGCCCGCCGCGCCGCCCAGATGGAGCCCGGCAACACTGAATACCAGATGAACCTGCGCAATCTGCAGGACCCGGGCCGCACCTACCGCACCCAGACCACCTACGCCCAGCCCGGCGGCCTGATGCGCTGGTGCTGGAGCATGATCCTGCTCAACCTGCTGTGCAACTGCTGCTGTGGCGGCGGCTGGGGCTGGCGGTTCCGGATGTAAGCGCAAAAAATGATATAAGGACAATTAAAAAATCCCTCCCTGTCGGCGTGGCAGGGAGGGATTTTTGCTGTTTGATTACTGGATCACAATGGTCCGGCTGATCTCACTACTGGAGTAGTTTCCGGCGGCCTTGGCCGTCTGGACATACTCGCCGGGCTCGGTGGGGAACCCGCTCTGGGTCGTGCCCAGGAAATCGAAGAGACCGCTCTTCTTTTTATAGGTGTAGGTCACCTTGCCGCCCTCGACCACCTGACCGTCGCTTTCGACCACTGCGGTGACGTTGTAGTTCTGGGCTTCCGCCGCAGTCATGCTGACGGGGAGCTCCTGTGCCCAGTAGACACGCACCCCCGCACTCTTGGGCTTGATGCGGAAGAACGCCATACCGGCGGTGTTCACATCACCGGATTCCAGCGCCACAGCACCGCCCACATAGCTGCCGGCTTCCGTGGGCTGCTCGTCCAGATAGATGCGGCTGAACACGCCCTCGGGCAAATATTTGCGGATGAGCTCCAGCGACAGCTTCATGCCGGTGGAGACATCCTTCAGCGTGGGGATGTAGAATTTCAGGACATCCATCACAGAGACCACTTCATCAGCCACCCGCAGCAGCACGCTCACGTCGTTGCCGTCGATCAGCTGCTTGATGTAGGCGTAGATGTTGAACTCCTCTTCCTGCTCAGGGTTCGCCGACATCTTTTTTGGCAGGGGGATCATTTTGAGCAGGGTGCGGATCTTGCCCGAAAGGATCAGGGTCACATAGCCCTGCGCTTCGCCGCTGGTGCCCATCACCACGCCGATATACTGGGTATCTGCCGGGGTGGTCTGGACGCTCAGGGTAAAGGGGGAGCCATAGGTCAGATCCCCGTCTGCGGTCAGGCGGATCGAGACAACGCTGTTGTTCTCATCCACGCCTGCGGTGGTCAGGTCAGGCAGTTCGCTGCCCGCCGAAGCCGCCAGCGCCGGTGTGGCCGCCGCACTCAGGGCAAACACTGCCGCCAGCAGCAATGAGATCAGCCGTTTGGTTTTCATCAGCCAAAGACCTCCTTTTATATAGGTTCTTGTATCATGCAAAAATAAGGGTGCGTGGAACACACAGCACAGTGTTCCCGCACCCTCATTTTACCGCATTGTACCGTACAGGTCAATAACGGGATTCAAGTTAAATTTTGCTCAGCTGCGGGCCCTGGGCGGTATCTTTGACAGCCCAGCCCATCTCGGTGAGCTGCGCACGGATGGCATCCGCAGCGGCCCAGTCCTTGGCCTTCTTGGCGGCGGCACGCTTTTCCACCAGCTCCGTCACCTCGGCGGGCACCTCGTCCTTCTTGCGGTTGTACATCAGGCCCAGCACGCCGGTGATCTCATCGAACGCCTTGGCGGCAGCCTCCAGCGCAGCCTTGGAGGAGGCAGCGGACAGGGTGTTGATCTCCTTGACCAGATCGAACACGGCAGCCAGCGCATCGGGGGTGTTCAGGTCATCGTCCATGGCCTTGCAGAACTTGGCGCGGGCCTCGTCTGCCTTGGCGGTCAGGGTCTCATCGGTGCCAAACGCGGTCTTGCTCAGGGCAAAATCGAGGTTCTCGCGGCAGGTGTAAAGGCGCTCCAGGCTATTCTTGCAGCTCTCGATGAGGTCCACGGTGTAGTTCAGGGGCATGCGGTAGCCTGCGGTCAGCATAAAGTAGCGGATGGGCTCGTAGCCGTAGAGGTCTGCCACATCGCGGACGGTGAAGAAGTTGTGCAGGCTCTTGGACATCTTCTGGTTATCCACGTTGATGAAGCCGTTGTGCATCCAGTAGTGGGCAAACTCGCAGCCGTTGGCGCACTCGCTCTGGGCGATCTCGTTCTCGTGGTGGGGGAAGATCAGATCCTGACCGCCGCAGTGCAGGTCGATGGTCTTGCCCAGATGGGTGCGGCTCATGGCGCTGCACTCGATATGCCAGCCGGGGCGGCCCATGCCATAGGGGCTTTCCCAGGCGGGCTCGCCGGGCTTGGCAGCCTTCCAGACGGCGAAATCGGCGGGGTCTTCCTTCAGGTCATCCTCCATCTGGCTGCGCAGCTCGCGGTTGCCGCTCTCCAGATCGTCCAGCTTGAGGTGGCTCAGCTTGCCGTACTCCGGGTCGCTCTTGACGCGGAAGTAGACATCCCCGTTCTTGGCAACGTAGGCGTGGCCGGAATCGATCAGGTCCTTGACGATGTCCAGGATCTGCTGGATGTGCTCCGTTGCACGGGGCTGGACGGTGGGCTTTTTGCAGTTCAGACCGGCGGCATCCTTGAGGTACTCGGCCTCAAAGCGCTGGGCCACTTCCTTCATGGAGGTGCCCTCCTCCTGGCCCTTCTTGATGAGCTTATCATCAATATCGGTGATGTTGGAGACATAGATGACCTTGTTGCCGCGGTATTCCAGATAGCGGCGCAGGGTATCGAACACGATCAGCGGGCGGGCGTTGCCGATGTGGATATAGTTGTAAACGGTGGGGCCGCAGACATAGATGCGGTATTCGCCGGGCACCTGCGGCACAAGCTCTTCCTTCTGGCGGGTCAGGGTGTTGAAAATCTGCATAAGAACTCTCCTTCTTGTAGGACAAACAAAAGCCGCAGCAGAACCTCTCAGTCTCGCTTCGCTGATTTACGAAAACAGAGAAGTAAAAAAGCCCCCGATGTGATACAATCTCCCATATCACATCGAAGGCGGTTTTCAAAATCGCGGTTCCACTTCTGTTTGTCGCTCAAAGCCGATAACGGCGGCTGCCGCGCCGCGATACTCCCCAGCAGGTTTCCCGCGGCGTGCTGCCCGGGCGCACTTCACACACGCTGCTGCAAACAGGCTCCCAGCCAACGGCCCGTTCTCTCTGTCCAGCTCACCTTTGCGCTACTCTGCCCGGGTAAACGCATTTTTCCTGATACATCTGTATTATAGCCGGGCCGGGGGGAGAAGTCAAGCAGAACGCAGGCGCTGGCATTTCAGCGGCAGCTCTGCGCCGATTCAATCGATCTCGTGCTTTTTACAGAAGTGCTTGCTGGCAAAGTACATTCCCGCCCAGATGGCGATGGCAAGCACGAGGTAGAACGGATTCTTCATGGCAGACACCAGCGACTGCCCGAAAAGGGCCATCATGGCCACCATCACGCCCTTGCCCAGCAGCATGGTGACAAGGTAGCGCTTCTCGTCAAAATCAGAGATGCCAAAGGCAAAGTGCATAAAGGACGAGGGCGTAAAGGGCAGGAGCGACAGCATGAACAGGGACGCGGTGTCGAACCGGCTGACCCATTGCTCCGCCTTTTGCAGCTTGGCCGAGCGGCGGGCAAATTTCCAGAAAAAACGCTTGACGACACGCCGCCAGAGCAGGAACATCACAGTGCCGCCCAGCATCACCCCGGCCCAGCTGTACACAAAGCCCAGAAGGCCCCGTGGGCCAACATTCAGTGCCACAATGGCGATGAGCGGCAGCGGCGGAAAAAAGGATTCCACCATCGCAAGGATCACGGGCGCAATGGGGCCAAGGCCGCCAAAGCCTTCCAGCAGAGCCTTCCAGAATTCCAGCGTTCCCAGCTGGTGGAGCCAGCCTATCATCGTCATTTCCATCCCGCGTGTTCCTTCCCTCTCATTTTTCTTTAGTATATCCGGTTTCTATGACACGCCCGTGAACAAAATACGAGCTTTTTTTGTCATATCATCTATACTACGAGACTGCGGGGGCCTTTCCTGCACAGGGCGGGGATCTTTATGCTTTTCCGTCGGCTTCAGCGGCGGCCTTCTCAGCCCGGGCCTGCATCCGCTCGATCTGCTGGGCGCGCATCCGCTCCCAGCGGGCAAGTCCGGCTTCGTCCGGGATCTGGACGCAGCGGGCAAAGCTCCAGTGCAGGCCGTCCCGCCGGGCCAGCTTATAGCGCTGGAACACGCCCTTTCCGGCCTCATTGCCGGTACCGGCGCAGGCAGGGCAGACAGACAGAGTATACCAGCCGCTGTTGCCCTTTTTCAGCCAGATATCGTCCGGCTGCAGATTCCCACCGCACACCGGGCAGCTGGCAGTGATGATCTTTGGGTCGCTGCGCCAGGTGGATTGCTCCACATAGCCGCGGAACACCCGGAAGTCCCGGTAATCACCGGGGGCGGGGCAGAGGCTTGCCCGCAGGGATTCCTCCTCGGTGGGGTAGGCCGCCAGACCCGCCCGCAGGTCAAGCTTGCGGCAGACATCGGCGGTGTAAAGGGTATCGGACAGGGCATCGTGGAACGGGCGCTCCATCGGGATGCCCATCCGGGTCACAACGCTTTCCAGCGTCATGCCCTCGCCCTCCTTGCGGGGGTGCTCCCGCAGGAAGATCTGCTGCAGATCATACCACTGGGTGGGGCGGCTCTCGTCCAGATTGCAGAGGAAAAGGTTCTGCTTGAGCACCGGCACGTCATCCATGCCCCACTCGGCAAACTCGGCATCCGGGCCGCACCACTTCATAAAGCGGCGCAGCCCCTGCACGATGGGCTCGCCCCGGTCCAGGTCGGCCTGGGTCAGGCCCGTCACCTTGGCGATGTGGTGCTGCAGGGTGCGGAAAATACGGGGCCGCAGGTGGATGGAGAAGGTATCCAGCACGTTGGCATCCTCGTCGATCTTCACCGCGCCGATCTCGATGATCTCGCCCCGGAAGGTCTGCTGCACGCCATGATAATTAAAGGGATACGGCTTATAGCCGATGTTCCATTCAGATCAAATAAAACCAGATTGCGTGGCCTTGTTGTTTGTGTTCCTCTCAGTTCAGGATAAATTTTTCGATGGCCTCGGCCACGCCGTCGTGGTTGTTGTCGGCGGCGGTGACGAAATCGGCCACAGCCTTGACGGCTTCTTCGGCATTCTGCATGGCAACGCCCACCCCGGCATAGGAGATCATGGAGCGGTCGTTCAGGCCGTCGCCGCAGGCCATCAGGTTCTCCCGGGTCAGGCCCATCCGCTCCAGCAGGGCGGCAAGGCTCCTGTCCTTTGCCACGCCCAGCGGCACGGCCTCGATGAAGAAGGGGCTGGAGGGGTACAGGTCGATACGGCCCGCAAACTGCTCCTTTCCGGCGGCACAGACAGCATCCCGCCGGGCAGGGTCAAGAGTGATGAGCATTTTGCAGATCGGATAGTCCACATAGGAGGCCAGATCATCCACATGGATCATCGGCAGCTTTGTGGTAAAGCACTCCTTGTTTGCCCACACGTCCTGATCCCGCTCACACACGATGCCCTCGCTGTTATAGGTCAGGATGGCCACATCCTGCCGGGCTGCAAATTCGCAGAGCTCCGGGACGAACTCCGCTCCCAGCTGCACCTGATACAAAGCCTCGCCGGTCACGCAGTCCACGATCTTGCCGCCGTTGTAGGCCAGCACACAGCCGCCCTTTTTGTCCAGCCCCAGCTCCTTTGCCAGCGGCAGAATGCCCGCTGTGGGGCGGCCGGAGGCCAGCACGATGGTCACGCCCTGTGCGGCGGCGGCATCCAGCGCCGCGCGGGTGCGGGGGGTAACGATCTTTTCGTCATTGGTCAGGGTGCCGTCCAAGTCCAGAGCCAGCACCCGGATATTCGATCTTGCCATGTTTTTTATTCCTCGTTCTCAGGCAGGGGCTTCCCGCCGGATATTTTATTACTTACCCATCTATTTTACAATGCTTTCCCTTTTCTGTAAAGCAGGAAACCTGTTCCCCGCCCAGAGACAAGCAAAAAAGCCGCCCGGCGAGCAAAACCGGACGGCTGAGAAGGAAGAAAACGCGGTATTACAGGATGTCGATGTATTCCCCGGCCAGCGCCTTGTTCATGCTGCGGACGGCGCAGAACTTGCCGCACATGGAGCAGGTGTCGCTGTGGTCATCCTCAGGCAGGCGGGCATCCCGGATGGCCTTGGCGGTCTCGGGGTCGAGAGCGCAGGCGAACTGGGCATCCCAGTCCAGCACGCGGCGGGCATCGCCCATCTTGTCGTCGATATCCCGGGCATGGGGGATGCCCTTGGCGATATCGGCCGCATGGGCGGCGATCTTGGAGGCCACGATGCCCTGCTTCACATCGTCCACGTTGGGCAGAGCCAGATGCTCGGCGGGGGTGACATAGCACAGGAAGGCTGCACCGCTCATGGCGGCAACGGCACCGCCGATGGCAGCCGTGATGTGGTCATAACCGGGGGCAATATCGGTAACGAGGGGTCCCAGCACATAGAAGGGAGCGCCCATGCAGATGCTCTTCTGCACCTCCATGTTGGCGGCCACCTGATTCAGGGGCACATGGCCCGGGCCCTCCACCATGACCTGCACGTTGTGTGCCCAGGCGCGCTTGGTCAGCTCGCCCAGACGCACCAGCTCTTCGATCTGGCAGACATCGGTGGCATCGGCCAGGCAGCCGGGGCGGCAGGCATCGCCCAGCGAGATGGTCACGTCGTGCTCGGCGCAGATCTCACAGATCTCGTCAAAGTGCTCGTAGAAGGGGTTCTCGTTGCCGGTCATGCTCATCCAGGCGAACACCAGAGAGCCGCCGCGGCTGACAATGTTCATCTTCCGCTTGTGGGTGCGGATCTGGTCAATGGTCTTGCGGGTGATGCCGCAGTGCAGGGTGACAAAGTCCACGCCGTCCTCAGCGTGCAGGCGCACCACGTCGATGAAGTCCTGCGCGGTCAGGGTGGCAAGGTCGCGCTGATAGTGGATGACGGAATCGTACACGGGCACAGTGCCGATCATCACGGGGCACTCGTGGGTCAGCTTCTGGCGGAAGGGCTGGGTGTTGCCGTGGCTGGACAGGTCCATAATGGCTTCCGCGCCCATATTGACGGCGCTCATCACCTTTTCCATCTCCACGTTGTAATCCTTGCAGTCGCGGGAAACGCCCAGGTTCACGTTGATCTTGGTGCGCAGCATGGAGCCGATGCCCTCGGGGTTCAGGCAGGTGTGGTGCTTGTTGGCGGGAATGGCCACCTTGCCCTCAGCCACCAGCTGACGGATCTCCTCCGTGGTGCGGTATTCCTTTTTGGCCACGATCTCCATTTCCGGCGTGACGATGCCCTTGCGGGCAGCGTCCATCTGTGTGGTGTAGTTCTGCATGGTACTTTCCTCCAAATGTTTCTTTTATCTTGAACAGCGCTTTGCGCGCTGAACGTACCGGAAATAGGTTTTTGCGCAGCCTTTCCTCTGTGCGCAATTGGCTCCCCCCCCTTTGGGGGAGCTGGCATCGCGCCAGCGATGACTGAGAGGGCGAGCCGCCTTACAGCTGCTCCGCCAGTGCCTTCAGCTCCCTGCACTCGGCCTCGATATCCTCCGCACCGAAGATCGCGCTGACAAGGGCCACACCGTTCACGCCGGTGCCCTTGAGCCGGAGCAGGTTCTCCTTGTGGATGCCGCCGATAGCCACAACGGGGATGTCCACGGCATCGCAGATGGCTTTCATCATGCCCTCGGGCAGAACGTCCACGTCTGCCTTGGTGTGGGTAGAGAAAGCTGCACCCACGCCCAGACAGTCGGCTCCATGCCGGACGGCCTCCAGGGCCTCCTCCACGCTGTGGACGGATACACCGATCATCATCTCATCGCCCACGCGCTGGCGCACCTGAGCAGCGGCCATATCTTCCTGCCCCACATGGATGCCCTCGGCGTGGCAGCGGATGGCAATGTCCACGTTATCGTTGATGAAAAAGGGCACGCTGTACTTTTTGCACAGGTCGTGAAGCTCAAACGCCTCCTTCAGGAAGGCTTCCTCGTCCAGCTCCTTTTCCCGCAGCTGAACGCAGGTCACGCCGCCCTTCAGGGCGCTCTCCACCTGCTGATAGAGGGTCTGACCGCCCACCCAGGCACGGTCGGTGACGGCGTAGAGCCGCATATATTCTTCAGCGCACTTCATACTTGGCCCCCTCTTCCAGCTGAGCCGGAGTCATATGATAAATGGCATCAATGATGTAATTGCGGTAAGTGGCGTTGCCGTCCAGCGGGGTCAGCCGTGCATGGGCGATCTCGCCCGCAAGGCCCATGGCGCAGACGGCGGCAGCCGCAGCCTCCAGCGGCTGGCTGGGGTTGGCGGTGAAAGGCCGCCGTCAGGGCGGAGAGCTGGCAGCCCGTGCCGGTGATGGCGCTCATCATTGGGTGGCCGTTGCGGATGCAGTAGGCTTTTGCCCCATCGGCCACGATGTCAATGGCACCGGTAATGGCCACAACGGCACCGGTCTTTGCGGCAAATGCCTTGGCAAAGGCCACCGCGCCGTCCAGATTTTCCTCGGTGACCCTGTCGGCCACATCGGCATCCACGCCCTTGGTGGTGCCCGCGCCGGAAGCCAGCGTCTTTACCTCGGAGATGTTGCCCCGGATGACCGTGAACCGCACCTCGTCCAGCAGGCGGTAGGCCGTCTCGGTGCGCAGGGCAGAAGCGCCCGCGCCCACAGGGTCCAGCACCACGGGGTGGCCCAGTGCATTGGCCTTTTTGCCCGCCTTGAGCATGGATTCAATGGTGCGGCTGTTCAGGGTGCCGATGTTGATGTTCAACCCGCCGCAGATGGTGGTGATATCCTCCACCTCGGCAGCATCGTCGGCCATAATGGGCGAAGCACCGCAGGCCAGCACCATATTGGCGCAGTCGTTCACGGTGACGTAGTTGGTGATATTATGGATAAGAGGGCTTTTGGTGCGGACATTGGCAAACTGCTCTGCAAACATGACGCACCCCCGTCAGGAAAGGCTGCTCTGCATGGAGCGCAGGGCACCGGAGTGCTGCAGGCTGTACACCAGCACACCCGCAATGACCGCACCCACAGCGGTAGAGATGAGGAAGGGCACAATGTAGGCATAGAACGCGATGTCACCGGCGCTCTTGCCCATCAGGCAGATGGCCACCGGGTAAGCGCACAGGCCGCCCAGAATGCTGGTGCCGAACACCTCGCCCACCAGGGTGGCGATCAGGTTTTTGGTCTTTGCGTAGACCAGGCCGCAGAGCAGGGCACCAAACATGCTGCCCGGGAAGGCCATCAGGCTGCCCAGACCCAGGATATTGCGGAGCAGCGAAGCCACAAAGGCCACGCCCACGCCCCACCAGGGGCCCAGCAGCACGGCGCAGAGCACATTGACCATGTGCTGCACAGGGGCGCACTTGCTGCCGAACATCGGGAAGCTGAACACACTGCCCACCACGCACAGGGCGCAGAACATTCCAGCGAGAGCCAGCTTTTTCACAGAGAATTTTTTCATTGGAAACTCCTCTTTCTCAAAAAGCGGTCGAGGCTTGCTGGCCTCCTCTCACGCCGGAACACGGCTTCCCATCGCAGTTATTTCAAGGCTCAGGGCGCTCCCCCTCAGCCCGGAGCCGCCCGTTGCGGCGGCTTGCGGCAACAAAAAACAGGAGACACCACAGCGGTGCCTCCTGCAAAAAATCATTTTCCTATGACTTCCTACGGCGGCATTATCCGCATCAGGTCAAGGGTCGAAGTTTGGCTACTTCCTCTCAGCCCGCCTCACGAGCTCCCCTGTGTTTTGTTTTTCGTAGGGTATTGTACACCCGCCGGGGCAAAAAAGCAAGAATAAGTTTTTCTTTCGCCTTTTTGCCAAATCGCTTTTACAATTTTCCGGATTATGTTATACTTGTCCCAAATTTCGCAGCGCCCGGGGAGCCATTCCCGCTTTGGGGCACTGCCCGGCACAAAAGGAGATTGAAGTTATGGGTCTCATCAAAGCAGCCATGGGCGCGGCATCCGGCGTGATGGGCGACCAGTGGAAGGAATATTTTTATTGTGACGCTCTGCCTGCGGAGGTGCTGGCCGTCAAGGGCCAGAAGCGGACCAACGGCCGCTCCGCCAACCGGCACAGCAGCGAGAACGTCATCTCGGACGGCTCTGTGATCGCCGTAGCCGACGGCCAGTGCGTGCTGATCGTGGAGCAGGGCAAGGTGGTGGATCTCTGTGCCGAACCCGGCGAGTACACCTACACCACCGGCACCCAGCCCTCCCTGCTCAGCGGCGGGCTGAAGAACATCGACAGCGTGTTTGCCGAGCTGGGCAAGCGGTTCAGCTTTGGCGGGCAGGCCGGTTCCGACCAGCGCATCTACTATATCAATACCCGGGAACTCACCGGCAACAAGTACGGCACCCCCAACCCGGTGCCTTTCCGGGTGGTGGACCAGCGCGCCGGTATCGATATCGACATCGGCATCCGGTGCTTCGGCGAATACAGCTACCGGGTGGTCAACCCCATCCTGTTTTACACCAATGTCTGCGGCAATGTGGAAAACGCCTACACCCGCGACGCGCTGGACGGCCAGCTCAAGACCGAGCTGATGACCGCCCTGCAGCCCGCCTTTGCCCGGATCAGCGAGCAGGGCATCCGCTACTCCGCCCTGCCCGGCCACACCGCCGAGCTGGCCGAGGCCCTGAATCAGGAGCTGAGCGCCAAGTGGAGCAGGCTGCGCGGCATCGAAATCGTCTCTGGGCGTTTCCGGTGTCAAGGCCAGCGAGGAAGACGAGCAGATGATCAAGGAGCTGCAGCGCAGTGCGGCCTTTATGGACCCCACCCGCGCCGCCGCGCATCTGGTGGGCGCACAGGCCTCCGCCATGCAGGCTGCCGCCTCCAACACCGCCGCCGGTCCCGCCATGGCCTTTATGGGGATGAACCAGGCCGCTGCAGCGGGCGGTGTCAACGCCCGGGATCTCTACCAGATGGGCGGCCAGCAGACCGCCGCGCAGCCTCAGGCCGCACCGGCCGCTGGCTGGACCTGCAGCTGCGGCCACACCGGCAACACGGGCAAGTTCTGTGCCGAATGCGGCAAGCCCCGGCCCGAAGCCCCGGCTGTCTGGGTGTGCAGCTGCGGTGCAAAGAACAGCGGCAAGTTCTGCTCGAGTGCGGCAGCCCCGGCCCGCCGCCAAGTGCGCCAACTGCGGCTTTGTGCCCGCCGACCCGGCCAACCCGCCCAAGTTCTGCCCCGAGTGCGGCAAGCCCTTTGGGGCCTGAGAGGGGTCTGACGCATGGCTGAAAAGACAACGAATTATCAGTGCCCGGCCTGTACCGGCCCCCTGCACTACGATGGTGCCAGCGGCAAGCTGGTCTGCGATTACTGCGGCTCGGCCTACGACGTAAAGGACATCGAAGCCCGCTACGCCAAAAAGCAGGCCGCTGCCGACACTGCCGCCGAGGGCGATGCCAAAAAAGCCGCCCGCCTGCCCCGGCAGGACAGTCCGGTGTGGAGCGAGGCCGAGGCGGAGGGCCTGAACAGCTACTCCTGCCCCACCTGCGGGGCCGAGCTGGTCTGTGACGAGACCACCGCCGCCACCACCTGCCCCTACTGCGGCAACCCCACAGTGCTGGGCGGCAAGCTCTCCGGCAAGCTGAAGCCGGAATACATCCTGCCCTTCATGCTGGACAAAAGGCCGCCATTGCCCAGCTGACCAGATATTACAAGCGCAAGGCCTTCCTGCCCAAGGCGTTCAAGAGCCAGAACCACATCGCAGAGATCCAGGGCGTATATGTCCCCTTCTGGCTCTACGATGCCAAGGCCGACGCGCGCGGCCGGTACGAGGGCCAGAACTCCGAGAGCCACCGCGAGGGCGATTACATGGTGACCACCACCCAGCACTACGATGTGCGCCGCGAGGGCTCGGCCGCCTTTGCCAAGGTGCCGGTGGACGGCTCCAGCAAGATGCCCAACACCCACATGGATGCCATTGAGCCCTTTGATTACGGCGACCTGAAGCCCTTCTCCACGGCCTACCTGCCCGGCTATCTGGCCGACCGGTATGACGAGGATGCCGATGCCTGTGCCGAGCGCGCCTACCGCCGGATGTACAACTCCACGGCCGATGCGCTCCACGCTACCACCGGCGGCTACAGCGAGATCCACCCCATTTCCGAGAACATCAACGTGGATATGACCCACGCCCACTACGCCCTGCTGCCGGTCTGGATGCTCCACACCCGGTGGAAGGACAAGGACTTCCTGTTCGCCATGAACGGGCAGACCGGGCGGCTCATCGGTGACCTGCCGGTGGACAAGAGCCGGGTGGCCGCGTGGTTTGCGGGCATCAGCCTGCCCCTGATGGCAGTGCTGGCGTTCCTGCTGTTGTTATAAGGGGGTGGCAGAATGAAACACACTGCAAATCGCTTTGCCGCCCTGCTGGCCGCTCTGGTGCTGGCGCTCTGCCTGAGCATCCCCGCCTTTGCCGCCGCACCGCTGGTGCGGGACGAGATGGGCCTGTTCGATGCGGATACTTACAGCCAGCTGGAAGCTTCCGCCGAAGCCGCCAGCAACGGCCACAACTGCGACGTATATTTTCTGGTGGTGGACAGCATCGGTGACACCGACCAGCGCCAGTACGCCAAAGATTACTACCTTGCCAACGGTCTGGGCAGCGGCTCTGAACAGAGCGGCATCCTCTTCCTGCTGGCAGTCGGCTCCCGCAAGTATGTCACCATCACCTACGGCGGCGGCGTGACGGCCTTTACCGATTACCGCATCGAGCAGATTGAAGATGCCGTTGTTCCCTATCTCTCGGACGACGACTGGGCCGAGGCCGCCTCCGAGTACCTCTCCATGTGCGCCGACACGCTGGATTTCTACGCCGAGCACGGCGAACCGCTGGATGTTGACAACGACACCAGCGGCTGGCCCATCCTGCTCCTCATCGTCATCGGCGTGCCCATGATCATTGCCGGTATCGTCTGCGGCGTGCTGTACAGCCAGATGAAAACAGCCCGGCTCAAGACCGAGGCCAACGATTACATCGGCGCAGGCTTAAAGCTGCGGGTGCAGGTGGACAACTACACCCACACCGACCGTGTGCAGGTCTACGACCCGCCCCACGAGGAGAGCAGCAGCTCCGGCGGCTCCTCCGTGGACAGCGACGGCTTTGGCGGCTCCTCCGGCGGCTCGTTCTGAGCGCCCTTTTCTCCAGCAATAAACCACCGGTTCTGCCGGTGGTTTTCACTGTTTCTATTTCCGTGTAACTCGCAAAGAAAGGAAACCCAACGAATGTCAAAGAAGATCACCGCCCTGATCCCCGGAGCCGCGCTGGCACTGGGCATCGCCTGCATCGCCAAGTGGCTGGAAACGCTGGAAAGCAGCGCCGGGCTCCACCTCATTGGCGCTTCAGTCATCGCCCTGTTTATCGGCATGGCCATCAATGCGTTTTTCCAGCCCAACAAAACAACCGCGCCGGGCATCAAATTCACCTCTAAGAAGGTCCTGAAATTCGCCATTGTCCTTCTGGGTGCCAGCCTGAACATCCGCACCGTGCTGACCGTGGGCCGTTTTTCGCTGACGGTCATGCTCTTCACCCTGGCCACCTGCTTTGGACTGGGCGCGCTGATCGGCAGAGCGCTCGGGCTCAACTGGAAAACCAGCAGCCTGATCAACGCCGGAACCGGCATCTGCGGCGGCTCTGCCATTGCCGCCATTGCGCCGGTGATCGAAGCCGATGACATGGACATCGCCTACGGTATGTCCGCCACCTTCCTGTTCGATACGGTGATGATCGTTGTGTTCCCGCTCCTCGGCCGGTGGCTTGGGCTTTCCGATGCCGCATTCGGTCTCTGGGCCGGTACGGCGGTCAATGATACCTCCAGCGTTGTAGCCACCGGTTACGCTTTCAGTGAAGCAGCCGGCGACTTTGCAACGATGGTCAAGCTGACCCGCACGCTGGCGATCATTCCGGCTGTTCTGGTCTTTGCCGCCATCAACCTGCACCTGAAAAAGAAAGAGAGTGCCCAGGCCAACGGTGTCAAGGTGCGCATCCGTTCCATTTTCCCCTGGTTCATCCTTGCGTTCCTTGCCATGTCCCTGCTGACCAGTCTGGGCCTTCTGCCTGCCGGGCTGGTTTCCGGCCTGAAGACCATCAGCAAGTTTCTGATGGTCGCGGCCCTGGCGGCTATCGGTCTGAACACGAACTTTAAATCACTCTGCCGTTCCGGCGCAAAGCCCATGCTGCACGGCTTCATCATCTCCACATTGGTCGTTCTGGTCGCCATTGGTGTTGAGTACATGATCGGCATTGCACCCTACGGCACGCTGTAACGCTCCTGCCAGCTGAATTTTCCTACAAAGAAAGAGCAGTGCTCTCCAATGGGTCCACCCACCGGGAGCACTGCTCCTTTATTGTTCCGCTTTGCTCCACAAACGCGAACTTGTCGGGGCGAGGCCCCTCCATCTGCTCTCGCAGACCGTTCGGTCACTTAAAAGCCCCACTGGGCTTTCATTGCTTCGCAAACGCGAATTTCACTTACTTAGATAATGGCAATGTCAATTTTCCTGATAATAAAAAATACAGCAGAAGTAAACCAACTATAATTAGAATACCGCCAACCACTTTAATGCCAATTCGATTAACCTTGTTATTTTTTATAATTTTATTTGCAAAAACCAATAGTAGCGCACCAACTACTATAATAAAAACAGATATTAACGGATACATGAGTTTTCTCCTTTCAAATTCCGAGTTGTTGAACTGAGCCGAGTATACCACACTCTCCCATGAAAGAACAGGCGGATATAGCACAAAAGGCAGGATGCCATCGCCATGATGATACTCTGCCCTTGGTCGTTGCTGTTCGGGGCCAGCGTTCGGACATTTGTTGGACTTCGATAGTGCTCTTGTTGGAGAGCGTCTGCCCCAAAACCTGCTGGAACCGAGTACGGCAAACTGGAACTTGTCGGGGCAAAGCCCCTCCATCTTGCTACGCAAGACCGTTCTGTCGCTTAAAAGCCCCACTGGGGCTTTCATTGTTCTGCTTCGCTCCACAAACGCGAAGTTATCTGGTTGATGCCATTTTATCAGTCGGCCATGATCTCCTGAGAGCCCCATAGGAGATTAAGAAGTTCGCAAGCCAACCAGCTGGTACAGCAAGCCAGACAAAGGCAATGCCGAAACGCGGTGCACAGATCAGGGCAACGGACAGACGAATCGCAAGGTTCACCATGTTTGCAACGAGGAACGGACGCATAATTCCGAGACCGCGAAGGACTCCATCGGTTGCCATCTTGATACCCATGAAGATGAAAAAGTAACCAAGCCATCTCATATAGTCACCAGACACCTGATAGGCCAACGCCGTTCCGTCTTTTCCCAAGAACAGCGAGGAAATCTGCGTGTGCAGCGCTTCAATGACCACAAACGCAATGGCTGCAAAGCACAGATCCAGCACCAGTGCAGCGTGGTACCCTTTTTTGATGCGTTGGGGCTTGCCTGCGCCAAGGTTTTGGGAAACAAACGGCGAAACCGCATTGCCGATGGAGACAAAAATCAAAGAGAACACATTCTCTACTCGCATCGTCGCCGAATAGCCTGCCAGCGCCTGTGTGCCGAATGGATTTACAACTGCCTGCACAATCAGCATACCGATGGACACCGTAGACTGCTGAAGAATCGACGGCACGGCAATTTGCAGCATGGATTGCAGCTCCCGCCAGTCAAATCGTTGAAATGGGCTCTCGTATCGCCGCATCCGATGAAGAAAAATCAGAAAGGAAAATATGGCGGAAATGCCTTGGGCAATCAAGGTTGCAAGAGCGGCACCGAACACGCCCAGACCAAGCCCAGCAACCATCCAAAGGTCCATAAAAATATTCAGGACAGAAGAAAAAATCAGGAGTGCCAAGGGAATTCTTGATTCACCAATGGAGGTGAACATGTTGGAAAGAATGTTATACATAAACAAGAACGGAAAGCCCGCAAAATAGACCCGCAGATACAGCACCGCCTCATCCAGAATGTCGGGAGGGGTTTGCAAGCCCCGCATCATCGGGAGGGAAAAGCATAAGCCAAAAACGCCAAGGACAATGCTCAGAATCAAAAAGCTGAGCAAGGACGTTGACACAATGGTTTTCATTTTGCCATATTCTTTGGCACCGAAATAGCGGCTCACCAGCACACCGGCACCTACGCCGGCTCCCAGTGCCACACAAATGAACACATTGGTCAATGCTGCACAGGCACCGACAGCTGCAAGTGCAGAAGAACCCACAAACTGGCCGACAATAATGGAGTCGGCCATATTGTATATTTGCTGAAAAAAACTCCCAAGAATCATCGGCATTGCAAAAACCGTCAACGCTTTGAGGGGCGCATCGGTTATCAAATACTCATCTTTCGACATTCTCATATTCCTCCATGGTATCTTGTATCGTGGTATCCCATTCACTTACCTTCTCAAATTCCGAGTTGTTGAACCAAGCCGAGTATACCACACTCTTCCCACAAATACTACCACACAAAAAACTCCCATGCTCACATCGGAAGATGCTGTGCATGGGAGTTTTTGCTGCGCCTGTTACGGCGTATTGTTACTTATTGAAGGTCTCCTCGTTCAACAGACCCTCGCTCTTGGCAACGCAGATGCTGGCAACTGCATCACCCACCACGTTCAGGAGGTGACCAGCATCTCGATGGGGCGGTTGATGGCCAGGATCAGGGAGTAGGCCAGCAGAGCGCCGTCGTTGACGAAGCCCATGCCGGACAGGATGGTGTACAGGATGACAGCCCCAGCGCTGGGAGCGGCGGGGGTGCCCACAGATGCCAGCAGGGCCAGCAGGGCGACCACGACCAGCTGGCCAGGGGTGACGGTGTAACCGGCACAGCCTGCAATGAACACGGTGGCAATGACCTGCATGATGGCGGTGCCGTCCATGTTGATGGTCATGCCCAGCGGCAGGACGAAGGAAGCGATGCTCTCATCCACGCCGAACTCTTCCTCGCACACCTTGATGTTCAGGGGCAGGGTGGCGGCGCTGGAGGAGGTGGAGAAGCCGAACACTGCCACGTTGGCGATCTTGCGGATGAAGGTGAAAGGGTCCAGCTTGGCACCCAGTGCAATGACCAGCGGGTAGGCAATGATCAGAAAGGCCAGCAGCAGGACCACCGTGACCACCACATAGACCAGCGCGGGCTTAAGGTAATCGATGCCGTAGATGGCGAAGGTGCGGGTCAGCAGCACAAAGACTGCAAAGGGGGCAAAGTTGCTGACGATGAAGTTCAGGAACACGACCACCACATCGTTGACCTCGCCCAGCAGGCGGCGCAGGGTCGCGGTGCGGCTCTCGCCCAGGGTGTTCATGCTCAGGCCGATGGCCACTGCCAGGAACACGCTGGAAAGCACAGCGCCATTGCTGCCAAAGGCAGTGATGATGTTGGAGGGGATGATGTTCAGCACCACGTTCAGGGGGTTGGAACCGGTGGAACCGCTGGCTTCTGCCAGACCCTCGATGTGGGTATTGAACAGGCCCATGGAGTAGGTGCCGTAGCCCACACAGCCTGCCAGCAGCAGCGCCAGGAAGGAGCACAGCAGGAACCAGAACAGGGTCTTTGCAGAAATGCGGCCCATGGTGCGGGTGTCTGCAATGCTGCCAATGGCCAGCGAAATGGAGGTAAAGACCATGGGGATGATCACCAGCTGCAGCGCCTTGATGAAGAGCTGGCCGATGATGTAGAAGATGCCAAAGGCACGCTCAGCGCCATCGGCGGTGATATCCTGGAACAGCAGGTTGTTGATGGTGGTCCAGGTCTGTGCCTGACCGCTGGCGTTCAAATGCTCCCGCAGGAACATAAAGGCCAGACCGGCCACCAGGCCGCAGACCAGAGAGATCGCCATGCGTTTTGCAAGGGATAATTCGTGCTTCTTTTTTGTTTCCATATCCTTTTCCTCTCACAGTACCGGTTTTTGGCTCACACTTTGCCTACTCTAGCACAACTCCCCCTGCAATGCAAGAGAAAATCACGCAAAATACAGCTTTTTTGCAAATAAGTACGACTTTTCTCCGCAAAAATCCCCCGAAAGCACTCTGCCTCCGGGGGATCTGCTTACTTATTTCTTGAACTTGAACACCGGCGTGCCAGCGGCAGCATCGCCGTTTGCAACAACACTGATCTCCGGCAGGTCATCACTGTTGGTCACGATGAGAGCCGTTGCGGTGGGGTGGCCTGCGGCGCGGATGGCTTCCAGATCCACCTTCAGCAGCGGGGTGCCGGCCTTGACCTTGGCCCCTTCTTTGGTCAGGGAGGTAAAGCCCTGTCCCTTCATCTCCACCGTGTCCATGCCGACATGGATCAGCAGCTCAATGCCGTCATCGCTCATCATACCAACGGCGTGCAGGCTTTCGGGCACCTGCGTAACAGTGCCGTCAAAGGGAGCATAAACGGTGTCGCCGGTGAGCTCCACGCCGCAGCCGGGGCCCAGGATCGCAGAGGCAAAGGTCTCGTCAGGCAGCTGCTCCAGCGGGATCACCTTACCGTCAATGGGAAGCATGACCGTCATCTTCTGGCCGGAAAATTTCGTCTCGGATGCGGCCTTGCCGCCAAAAAGCTTGTCAAAAAAGCCCATAATACAAACCATCCTTCCACGGTGCACAAAGTGCAGTCTTTATCCAGTTAAGAATAGCATATCCGCGCAAGAAATACAATCTGCATCCTGCACAAAGAGACGCACCGCCATTTGGCAGGTGTGCCCTTACATCAGCTCCAGCAACTGCTCCACCTCTTCCATCCGGGTGGCCCAGCTGGTGGCAATGCGGACAACGGTGTGGGTATCATCGTACTTCTCCCAGAAGCCGAACTTGGCCTTGCCTTCCAGCGCGGCCAGCTGCTCGTTGGACAACACGATGAACACCTGATTCGTGGGCGAATCCATGAAGAATGAATAGCCCTTTTCGGCCAGTCCCTTCTTGAGCACGGCGGCGGTCTCAATGGCATTTTTGCTGATGGTCTGGTACAGGTCATCGGTGAACAGCACATCGAACTGGATGCCCAGCAGACGGCCCTTTGCCAGCAGAGCACCCTGCTGCTTGACCATGGTCATAAAGTGAGCCGGTGCGCCGTGGGGGAACACAACTGCCTCGCCGCAGAGCGCACCCACCTTGGTGCCGCCGATGTAGAACACATCGGTCAGGCGGGCCACATCGGCCAGCGTCACATCGGTGCCCTCGGCGGCCAGACCATAGCCCAGACGGGCACCGTCCATAAACAGCGGCATGTGGTACTTATGGCAGACAGCGGACAGCGCTTCCAGCTCTGCCTTGGTGTACAGGGTGCCGTACTCCGACGGGTGGGAGATGTACACCATGCCCGGGAACACGAGGTGGTCCACATTGCCATCGGCATAGAAGGTCCTGCACCAGTCCTCAACCGTCCCGGCATCCAGCTTGCCGTTGGTGTGCGGCAGGCCGATGACCTTGTGACCCGTGAACTCGATGGCACCGGCCTCGTGGGCAGCCACATGGCCGGTGGATGCGGCCAGCACACCCTCCCAGCGGCGCAGCATCGATGCAATGACGATGGCGTTGCTCTGGGTGCCGCCCGAAATGAACCAGACATCGGCATCCGGTGCGCCGCATGCCGCGCGGATCTTCTCCCGCGCGCTGGCGCAATAGGGATCGGTGCCGTAGCCGGAGACCTTTTCAAAGTTGGTCTCCACCAGCTTCTGTAAGATCGCCGGATGCGCACCCTCGCAGTAATCGTTTTCAAAATACAGCATATACTTTCCCTCGCTCTGCATTCAAGATAGACCTATTATCTGCTTTTTGCGCAGGGTTGTCAATGTGGAACCCCCGCGTGGGCGGGGAAAAGTAGCCTGCGCCGACCAGACCATTCAGCCAGATGGGATCACCCCCGCGTGGGCGGGGAAAAGTCCAGCTTGTCGAGTGCATCCTTGCACGGGCCGGGATCACCCCCGCGTGGGCGGGGAAAAGTTGATGGGCCGCCCGCGCAGGTCGGTCGGGGCAGGATCACCCCCGCACAGGCGGGGAGAAGTCCGTACTTTTTGTACGGCAAAAAGGATTATAAGGATCACCCCCGCATAGGCGGGGAAAAGGCGGAACTGACCGCAGCGGTGATCTCTGCCATGGGTTCACCCCCGCGCAGGCGGGGAAAAGGCTACCGGGAGTTTGGCATCGACATCTCGGATAGGATCACCCCCGCGCAGGCGGGGAAAAGCGTTGCACCGCGTCAAAAACGATCTGCGCTATGGGATCACCCCCGCGTGGGCGGGGAAAAGTACAGTCGTCCTTCCTACTCCCGGATATCTATGGGATCACCCCCGCGTGGGCGGGGAAAAGTTGTCCGGCCCGATGTCGTAGCCAAAGCTGCGGGGATCACCCCCGCGTGGGCGGGGAAAAGTTGTTCGGCCCGATGTCGTAGCCAAAGCTGCGGGGATCACCCCCGCGTGGGCGGGGAAAAGTTGAGTTAGTATAAATTCCCAGTTTGGCCCGTGGGATCACCCCCGCGTGGGCGGGGAAAAGAAGGCAAAAACGAAATTGCACGCACTCTAATCGGGATCACCCCCGCGTGGGCGGGGAAAAGTCCATGATTTCGACCAGATAGGGCGTTCTGCTGGGATCACCCCCGCGTAGGCGGGGAAAAGACTTTATGTTCTGCGGTCAGCATCTTGAAATAAGGATCACCCCCGCATGGGCGGGGAAAAGTACCTGCCGTGCTTCAATGCCGACGGTTTCGTGGGATCACCCCCGCGTTGGCGGGGAAAAGCCGTGAAATTCCGCTGCACCTGCGGGCTGCAAAGGATCACCCCCGCGTGGGCGGGGAAAAGCAGGAAAAGGAGGAAGAAGAAAGAAATGAGTTGGGATCACCCCCGCGTGGGCGGGGAAAAGGCTGATTGATTCTTTGTCTCGTCAGCTGACATGGGATCACCCCCGCGTGGGCGGGGAAAAGCTAGCAGTGTTCAAATTTTGCTGTATGAGGATAGGATCACCCCCGCGTGGGCGGGGAAAAGTCTCGTAAGAGTGCAGTATAATCAGGCAACAAAGGATCACCCCCGCGTGGGCGGGGAAAAGTCCGGGACGCGATCTTTGCAAGCCCTGCTGCTAGGATCACCCCCGCGTGGGCGGGGAAAAGTCTATGATGCAGTCGCGGGCCCGTGCCTCAAAAGGATCACCCCCGCGTGGGCGGGGAAAAGGCTCTGGACGACGTAAACGACGCCCTGGAGAAGGGATCACCCCCGCGTGGGCGGGGAAAAGGGCACGGAGGAAAAGGAATGAGCGATGGCGTCAGGATCACCCCCGCGTGGGCGGGGAAAAGCTGTTCCCAGATGGGCGAGCCGATCAGCGACCGGGATCACCCCCGCGTGGGCGGGGAAAAGAGCCTCCCTCTCGGCGGTGATCGCCGATAACTAGGATCACCCCCGCGTGGGCGGGGAAAAGAGGACGACTTCATGTCGGCCTTGATCTTCCTGAGGATCACCCCCGCGTGGGCGGGGAAAAGTGAAAAGGAGATTACCTATGACGCAGTTTGAAGGGATCACCCCCGCGTGGGCGGGGAAAAGGTTCAACCATTGCGCCGATAAGACGTTCCGAAAGGATCACCCCCGCGTGGGCGGGGAAAAGCGATCAGATGGCGGGTGCTGTTTCCCGTGATGAGGATCACCCCCGCGTGGGCGGGGAAAAGTCCAGCAGAATTGCCATAGTAAACGTCCTCCTGGGATCACCCCCGCGTGGGCGGGGAAAAGATCTGCACATCTTCGACCGGGTGCAACTGGTAGGGATCACCCCCGCGTGGGCGGGGAAAAGACTAAAAAGATCCCATAGAAGCGGCATTTTTATCAGCGGGCCGATCCCGTTTCATTCAGTTTTGCATAGACCTGCTGGATCAGGCGGCAGTCGGGCAGGGCGCGATGGGTCTCCTGCTGGGCAACCTCAAAATACCGGGCCAGCGTGAGCAGCTTATAGTTCATCACCCCCGACACCTTACGGCGGGCAAGGGGCAAAACATCGATGCTGCGGTTGGTAAGCAGGGGTCTGTCATTCCGAATGCAGGCCGCACGCAAGAAATCGAGATCAAATTTCAGGTGATAGCCCACCAGCGTGTCTTTGCCCACGAATGCGAGGAACGCCTCCAGCGCGGCCAGCGGCTCCATACCGCCGCTCCGCTCCTCCGGCGTGATGCCGGTGAGCTTTGCCACCACATCCGGCAGAGGTTCTGTGCCCCGGACAAGGGCCGAAAATTCTTCGGCAGGCTGACCATCCCGCACACGGAGAGCGCCGTATTCCACAATGGCATCTGAGGCGGCGTTCAGACCGGTGGTTTCAAGGTCGATCACGGTGTAGCTTTCTTCCTTGGCAGGGGCGGCGGCTTTCTTCCGGGCCATCTTCTGAGCCATCTGGCGTTTGGCCGCGTTGCTGAATCCCGGTTTGAGATCAGCCGCCGGGGCCTGCGTCCGGGGCAGCGGGCGGCGCATCAGCTTGATGCCCTCGAAATCAACGGCCTCCCAGCTGGTGTTGTGGGTGCGGAAATCCATCCGCTGTTCGTTGTTGATGTTGAACACCAGCGTTGCCTGCCCATTTTTCAGGTTTTCGCAGACGCGATCCCAGATGGCATCCCGCACACGGCTGCTCACATTGCCCACATACACGCCGGTGTTGATCTCGCACAGCCACTTGGATAGGTCACCCCGCAGGCTGGGCGGACAGTTTGTCATAGTCAGGACAACGATGGCTCCTCACCTTCTTCCGCATCGAAGTAGTTTACGCCGTTGGCAACGGTGCCGATCTTGCTGTCCCAGAGATAGACCGCTTCCGGTTCCGCCGCCTGCTCCTCTTCGTTCAGGAGCAGCCAGCGGACATCGTGCACCATCCGCTCCAGAATATGATGTTCCACCATGGCATCCCGCACACGGCGGCGCATAACGGAGGGCAGATCCTGCGGAGCCTGCGCCGCCACCTCGAAGGCCAGCGGGATGACCACCTCGGCTTTGTACAGGTCGGCGATATCGTACACAAAAGAGCCCTCGTGCTTGACGTGGACAAATCCCAGTCCCGGCGCACAGCCCAGCGCAGTGATGACCGCAAAGGCCAGGCCGTACAGGCAGGCCGTGCCCGCCGAAAGTGCCTGATTGACGAGGTCTCCTGCAGAAAAATCATTGGGGTCATACACCCGGCCATTCCATTTGACACCGGTGGCCTTTGCGGCCTTGCGGTATGCCGTGCGCACCCGGCTGCCCTCCCGGCCCCGGAGCTGCTGGGTGGTCAGGCGGGAAACATCCTCATCCGGGAAACGGAGCTGGTACATTTTGCGCACCACTTCCAGATGCTCCCGCTGGTTGGAAAAGCGCTCAGCCTGCCGTTCCAGCAGGCGGGAGTGCTCACTCAGGGCACGGCCATGGGCGTAGAACCGCACGCCATGCTCCCCCACCCAGACCGCTGCCACACCGGTATCCCCCATCAGCTCCATGGCACGGTGGGTCACACGGGTGCCGGGCCCCAGCAGCAGGACAGAGATGCCCGCTGCCGGAACCTGAACGATGCCCTTTTCATCCGTTACGGTAATGGCTCCATTGTCCCGGCCAAGGGTGCAGTGTTCCAGATACAGAAAGGTCATCCGGTCCCGAAGCTGCGGCAGCGCCTGCCGTTCGGGCCGCGCAATGCCCGGCATCTCAGCCATGGTCTCCTCCCCTGTGGATGATGGTCATCAGGCCAAGGCCATAGGCCTTGCCCCGGCCAACGCCCTCGCACAGCAGGGCCTTGAAGGCCTCTGGGTCCGTTACCTGCAGAATGCCCTCGTAGGTCACAGCCAGCAGGGTAACAGGCCGGGTGCCGTTTTTCTTGAAGTGATAGGTCTGCTTCCGGGTCACTGCGAAGGACCCCTCCGAGACGGCAAAGCCGTGCTTTGCGGCCTGTGCCCACAGCCATTCCTCCTGCTCTACCTCGAGATAGCAGGGTTTCAGGGTTCCTCGGGCCGTATGGTCGGCAGAGTCTTTTTTGCTGCGGGTGGGGTTGGCGGTCAGGCGGAACTGCCAGCAGCTGCCCGCTGTCACCCGTTCCAGCAGCGGGTCATAGGGCCGGGTCTCCGGGGGCGCACCGGTGCCGAACTGCGCACACAGGGCGGTCAGATCCGGCCGTTCCTCACTGAGCAGGAGCAGGTACAGTTTTTCTCCCAGCTGATCCAGCCGCCACAGCCTGCGGCGGCGCGCACCGGGAAAAGCGTTTTCCACCGCACCATGGAATTTCTGGGGCGAGATCAGCGCCACCATGGTCTCACGGCGGGTCGGGTCAAGTTCTGCGCGGGATAGATACATGATTTCTCACCTCAATTCTGCCATTGCGTCATGTTCGGTCGCGCCGGGCATTTCCGGCGGGTTTGTGTTCCACTCCCGCACTGGGCGGAAGCCGTACTGCCGGTGGATGGGACTGAACGACACCGCCAGATCACGCCGGGGCACGGCAGCAGCATCCGCCGGGTCCGCGTCTGCCACGATGCGCAAGGGGGCCCCATTCCTCTGTTTCACCAGCAGCGGTTCTGCCCGCAGGGTATCCAGCAGTTTCCCGGCCCGGATGCCAAGGCAGAGCGGCAGGTGGGCGGGCAGGAACGCCGCCCAGATACAGCGGGTAGACCGGATATTTCAGGGCCGTTTCCAGCTCCTGTAACAGGGCAGTGTCCTCGCTTTCCAGCCCCACCAGAAAGACCGCATCCTGCAGGTAATGGCGGTAGGTCACATAGGGAGCCTTGCCTTTTTTTCGATCCTCTTCCCGGTTGGCGGTGTGGAAATCCACCAGCAGGCTGCCCTCCCGGTCAGCACGGACGGCAAAGTGCAGGCCGTTCAGCCGGGCAAGACCTGCGGCATCGTCCCGGCGCAGGCCCAGAGCCGCCGCCAACAGGCCAATGACACCGCTTTTGGTGGGTTCCCGGTTCGTTTTGCGGGTCTCAAATTTGGAATCCGCACCCCACGATTGCAGGCGCGCCAGCCGAAGCAACAGCGTTGCCATGGTCACACCTCATTTCCGGGCAGCTTCTCCTTTACGGCACGTTCCAGCGCGGTGAGCATCTGGTTCAGGGGCATGGCCGGGGCCAGCTCGTTCAGCCCGATGCCCACAGCAAAGCTCTGGGCCGGAGCATCCGCATAGCAGGCATACACCTGCTGCGCGTATTGCTTCAGCGCCGTCTTGGAGGGTTCCGCATAGCCCTCGGGGCTCTTGCGCACCGGCTTTCAAAGGCACCGCAGAGGTTCACAGGCTGATCTTCCCGCAGGGTGACATAGACAGCATCCGGCAGGGTGCGGTTGGCAAAGCTGTTCTGCTTTCCGGTGGGCATGGAGCGGATGAAGGCTTCGCCGAACACCCGGACAGCCTGGGCTGCCTTTTCAGCCCCAAGCAGGTGCACCAGCTCCACCATGTTGACGGTAGCATAGCGATACAGGGTGGAAGAGTTGTACTCCACCGTGCCCAGATGGCCCGCACCTGCCGAATCCTCCGGGGCACAGTCATCCACAGCGGTGAAGTAATCAAACTCGTTCTGCACGGCATGGGTGGAGATGCTGTGGGCCACCTGAGCGGCGGCATCGTAATTCAGGGAAGGCGCATCTGCCACCATTCTTCCGAACAACGCCATATCTACCGAAGGAGCCGTCCCCAGTGCATCTTTATACTGCTTCGGGTCATTGCAATCTGCAATCGCCAATTCAGCCAATGCTTTGGCCTGGGCCTCGCTCAAAAAGAACAATGTCTTAAGTTTGTCCTCTCCGCTCTTCTCGTCCACCTTAAACCCTGTGTTTTTGACTACTTTCTTTGCCAGTTTAGCTGCGTCCGCATCCGGTGCAAGCAGTTTGATCTGCTTTTCCACCACATCTGCAATCTTTTTGGTTCGGCTGCCGATATCTTCAGCATTCAGCATGTACTCATCTTTGAACATCTCTCGGATCGCGTGCTTCCACGCCTGAGAGGATACCCGGGCGCGGGTGGCACCGCCATAGACAGCCGTCTTGGGGCTGCCGGTATCGTCGCGGTTCACACAGCTGGGCGGCACCGTTTGCAGCACATGAAAATCAACATACAGACGCTTGGTATCCATTTCAATTCTCCTTTTCTTCGGTTTCAGGTGTGTCGGCATTCATCTGGTAGAGGTCCCGGCCCCACTGCAGGCGGACATTGGCTGCCTGATCCGGGAGCTGGAACCGGTACAGCTCCACAGCCAGCCGGGGGTAATCCAGTTTCAGCTTCGGTTCGTTTCCCCGGAACAGCTGCACCATCCCCCGGAGGTAGTGGGACACCTCGGGCATAGAATCCGCTGTGGCCAGTGCGTTGAACCGGCGCAGGACGCTGCTCTCGGTCCAGTCCTGCGCGGCAGCTGCGGAATTCTGGGCCAGCAGGCGCACCGCCCTGCCCAGCGTGCAGCCCTTTTCATTCATGGAAATGTTCTCTTCTCCCTGCTGGTGCAGGGCGTAAAGAGTCAGGGCAAGGTAGACCGCCCACTCGGCTTCCGATGGTTCCCGGCACTCTCCTGCCGCCGTTTCCCTGCCCCAGAGCTCTTTGGGCAGTTCCTGCAGGAAGCTGCCCCACAGCGCCGGCAGGTCGCCGGGCTGATGCCCAACGCCCCGGCGCAGCTCTGCCAGCCGGGCACGCCGCTGGGGTTTGGGCAGGCTCCACAGCCCGCTCAGCTGTCCGGCCACATAATCATGGATCGCATCCGTTATCATGCTGTTCCTCCTTCTTTCTTCGGGTAGAGCTTCCGCAGATTGTACAGGAAGCTATTGTAGGCCTTGGGGGCCGTATACAGAACGGTTTTCTTTTCGTCCTTTTTACCGCCTGTTTTCACCTCGACCCTATGGCCCACAAAGGCGGCATTTCCGGCCCGCTCCACCATCTGGCGGCCTAGCTCTGCGGCCAGTTTGCGGGCTTTCTCCTGCCATTCATCGGCTTTTTCGTCCAGCTTGTCCGTTTCGGGGTCAATGCTCTGCAGCCAAAGCCGGAACGGCTGGTCGATGGTAAAGTAGAACTGGGTGCGGGCGGATTCCGCGGTCGTATCGTTCTTATCTCCCGCCGCAAGGGAGAGCTCCCAGGCAAGGCGGCCGACAGATTGCGCGGCCTGCTCGCAGCGCCCGATCTCATCCCGGATGGGCACTGTCCAGCGCCGTCCCAGTTCTCCCAGCAACGCGGCCTGAAAGGTCAGGCTGTCGCTGAAAGAATCGTTCACGAAGAAATCCTTATCGCCATACTTCATGCCGCTGATGGCAAAGCGGATCAGCCGCTTGCGTTCCAGCGGGCAGTCCTGGCCATTTTGGAGCGTTTCCACCCAGCGGACAACGCCGGGCCTGCGGACGCTTTCCCCTTCCTCACAGAACACTGCCGGAAACTCCCGCCAGAACTGCTTTGCCGGGTCGTGACGGCTGGGCACAAAGGTGACCTGCCCGGTCTTTTTGCTCTTTTTGGCATCCGGGTCACGCCAGACGGTCATTTGTTCTGCAAATGCGTTCTCCCGGGAAGAAATCGCCGCCCAGCAGAGAAAATCCGGTCACGATTTCCCCCTCTCGGTCGAGCAGGAGCCGCCGGGATTGCAGGGTCAGCAGCTGGGCGGGGTTATCCGGCAGGGCGATCTCTGTGCGCTCTGCACTGCGGGGCTCGTCCAGCTCCCAGCAGGGCTGATTTTCCCCCCACAGCTTCACGCCATCCTGCAGCAGGGTTAGGTTCAGCATCAGGGTCTCAAAGAGATTGTTGCCCTGTGCCTGAATGTACCCCAGCTTGCCCAGCCAGCCAGCACCCACCGAGGGCAGTCCCTTGCCCTTTGGCTTCGCCGAGGTGTCATCATAACCATTCACACTCAGTAGCCAGCGGGCCGCCTGGGCATAAGTCAAACCCTCTTTTCCTTCGCCCGCATAGGACGAGAATAACCGCAGCTTGTTGCTACTCTCGGAAAGCTCCCCGTTCAGCTTGGAAGCGGTGTATTCTGTGCCGATCTTCGCTTCCGGCACCTGCCAGAATGGGGCGTTCCGGGTGGAAAAGCCAGAAGCGGTCCCGCCACTGCTCCAGATAGGCCCGGATGGGCGCTTCCGGAAAATGCCCCAGCCGGTACAGCTCCTCCCAGCGGATCAGGGCATCGTCCGTTTCCTCAAAGGGGGCCGGCGTACCGTTTCCATCCACCCGGGAAAACACCGTGTGCAGAACCGCCAACAGCAGCCGCAGATGGCGGCATCCTGCGTGGGCAGTTCTCCGGCCAGGTCGCGGTATTCGTGGGCGTGCAGCAGGGCATCCGGCAGAGAGACTTCCTGCACGGTATAGTCCTGCCCGCGCACCCGCATCCAGCGTTCCTCCAGCAAATTATACTCAATTTGCTTCATTCTCTTCCTCCTTCCGGTAGGTCAGACCGTTTTCACGGTCGTATTGCAGCACCTGCCCGGCAAGCTGTGCGGTCAGGTGGTCATCCAGCAGTAAGATCAGTTCTCCCCGCAGCAACGGCAACTGCTGCCACAGCCCGAACACGTCCCGGTTCCGGGCTTCCAGTGCGTCGATGGTCTGTTCCACCGACCACCGTTTGCTGAAATATCCGGGCAGGCGCAGCTTCTGCCGTGCAATTTGAAGCGCCATCTCCGGCTGAGGCGGCTCGTCCGTGGGCACGCTGGCACCGGGATGCCCCGTTTCATCGGGCAGGAAGCAGACATTTCCCGCCGCATCCCGCATCAAGACCAGCACGTCAATGGAAGGGTCTCCGTCACGCACCGCCGCGCGGGCACCGTTGTCACTGACCGCACCCACATCATCCATCCAATTGTCCAGCGTATTCCGGGAAGGGCGCTTTCTGTGCTCTTCCGGCGGCAGGATGGTAAAGGTCTCTGCCTTGCTCATTTTGATTTGTTGGGCCTTTTCGTACTCTGCCCGGGCCGCAGTGCTCTGTGGGCTGGCGGGCAAAGGGTCGGGCTCCCAGCCATAGACATCCTGCACCAGCGGGGCAATGTCATGGGGCAGGGTGATGGCGGTGGGCAGGAACTTGCGGGTGCGCCAGAGCAGCCATTCCCCGTAAACCGCCTTGCTGCCCTCGTCGAAGTCCTCCGTCCCAGTGTCCAGCACGGCACAGCGGGCCTGCGCCACCGGCCGGGGACGAGCCCGCCCCTCGTGGCGGTGCAGTCGTCCGATACGCTGTAAAAGCAGATCCATGGGGCAGAGCTCTGTGACCAGAAGATCCAGATCGATATCAAGGGATTGCTCGAGCACCTGCGTGCCCACCACAATGAGCTTATCCCGCTGTTCCGGGTTGGAGTGCTTGCCGATGCGCTTCATCAGCGCCTCTTCTTTGGCGGCACGGTCGGGCATAAGGAACTGAGCGTGGAATACCACCACCTCAAACTCCGGCAGTTCTGCCCGCAGACGGGCCGCAATGGCCTGCGCTTTTTTCACGGTATTGACGATCACGCCCGCACAGCCGCCCTCCCGCAAGGCACTGCGCAGAGTGTCAGTCAGCTGTTCCTCGGTCAGCGGGAATGTCTCCACTCTGCGTGGTTCGGTTTCCAGTGGGATAGTCGTCTGCTCCACCTGTTTGCCGTCCGTCCAGGTCAGCAGCGGATAGCCCCGGCAGGTCTGCCATAAGCCGTCCGGGGCGGTTCTTCCATTCAGGTAGGCCCTGACCAGCTCGACCCGGCGCTTGGCGGGCAGGGTAGCCGAAAGCAGGATCACCGGTACTTTGTACCGGCCCAGCCAGGTCAGCGCCCGGTCAAGATAGCAGTTCATGTAAGCGTCATAGGCGTGGCACTCGTCAATGACCACCACCTTGCCCGCAAGGCCAAGGTGGCGCAGCATCACATGTTTTTGCTGTAACGCCGCCATCAGCAGCTGATCCACCGTGCCGATGACAAAATCAGCCAACAGCCCCTGCTTATTGCCCCGGAACCACTGATGCACCATCACCCGGCTCTCCGGGTCAGCATCGGGTCTGCTTCCAGATCTTCCTCCACCCGCACCGTGTCCTGCTGCAACCGGAGGTAGGCCTCGTTCAGTTCGGCCATGCCGTGGGCCAGCTTGATGGAGTGCTCCAACCCATCCGGCTGCTTTTCGGCCCACGCCAGCAGCCGCCCAAAGATGCCGTTGGCGGTGGCCTGGGTGGGCAGACCAAAGAAGATGCCGCCCTCGCCGCCGTGCTTGGCTAAAATCTCTGCCGCGCCCAGCGCGGCCTCCGTCTTGCCCACGCCCATCTGTGCTTCCAGAATGAACATCCCCGGTTCCTGGGCCTGGCTGACGGCTTCCAGCATGGCCCGCTGGACTTCGTTGGGCGGAAAGCCGAACCGTTCCGCAAACGCCCCCGGTTCCGTCACATCTGACTGCACCTCCCACGGAGAGGTCAGGTCCAGCGCTTCCCACGCCCGATTGACACGGGCAGGATACAGGGTATCGCTGCCCACCTCTTCCACAGGGATGAGCGGAAAATACCGGGTATTGCTGGCGACCCAGTCCGCCATGATGAGTAGGCCGGCCAGCAAGATCTCAGCCGGGATGGTCAACTGCGGCAGCTCGTCCACGCTGGAAAAGCCGCTTTCCTGCAAGGCGTAGTCAAACAGTTCCCGCCAGCAGCTCTCCCAGAATTTCTGTTCCCCCTCGGGCCAATAGTTGGATTCCCAGCTGCCTTCTTCTTCCTCATCGCCCAGCTGGTCAAATACGTCCTTCCCGGTTTGTGGCTTGCCATGGTGCGCGCCTGCTACCGATGCAAGCCCGTTGGGGCATTTCAGCCACCGCAAGATGGCCTCACTCGCCAACGCGTGACGTGAATACTTGCGGTTCTGCTCCCGGTAACTGAGCGTTGTATATTTCTCCAGGCACTGTCTGGGCTCCGGCAGTTGTGCCATGATAGGACCCTGGAAATTTGTGGAAGCCTTTCCAAGATCATGGACCAACCCCAGAAAGCAGGCGGTCTGTGTCAGCAGGTCCTCGTCCAGCTCGATATGCTGACGGACGCTTTCCGGCAGCCACCTCTGCACCAGATATACCATAATACCCGCCGTATCCCTCAGGTGCATCCAGAGCGGCAGCCAGAAGCCGCTGTTCACCGGGTCTGTCTTGCCCGCAAACAGCCGCACTTCGTAGGGAACACCTCGTTGTTTCATCCTGTTCCACCTCCACTGCAGTCAGGAAAATCGCATTTTCCGCACCATCGGAGCTTCTCTGAGGATAGAATAGCACACAGAAAGTCCTATAAAGCGGACTTTTGCTGCTTTTTTCATGGGTTTTTTCAGTTTTTTGATGTCTGCCGTTTTCCGGCTGTTACCCCCGCAAGGCGGGGAAAGTGTTGCTCCCTATCAAGCATTCGGAGCACATCCGCTGATGCAGATCACAGAGGTATTACATATCATGCATTGTTCTAAATCTCTGTACACCAATATTACACCTTTTTTCCCAACTTTACAAGCGGATCCTTCCGATTCAGCAAATGACACAAAAACCGCCCCGGCTTCCTGTTACGGAAACCGGGGCGGTTCGATTGCGTTACTTGTGCTTTTTCAAGCGCTCATGCAAAACCTTGCGGGGATTCTTGATCGCAGCCTGAGCGGGTGCCAAAATTACAGAGCGTTCGGAGTAACGGTGATACGCTATTTGTGAATTTCCAGTGTGTTTTACTCCATCTCCGCAATGATCTTCTCCAAATTTTCTTCCTGCAAATAGAATTCCGGCAGTTTTGCCTTGTCATATAGAACGAATGGGCGGCGTTTGCAAGGAGCAGTCATACACAAAACGCCCCGGCTTCCTGTCATGGAAACCGGGGGCGCTGCGGTTTTATGGGAAACGCCTCAGGCGCTGCAAAGCCTCAGTGCAGCAGAGAGCTGACCCATGCCCGGGCGGCCGTCTTGGCCTGGAGCTTGTTATACATCTTCAGGGTGGTGTTGTACACCTTCTGGCTCATGGCATTGCTGGCGTTGGTGGCGGCAGCCTGCTTGGCCTCCAGCGTGTCGGCAGCGGCAACGGCGGCCTTCATATCGGCGTAGTCGGCCATGATCTCCTTCTGTAGCGCGGCGTGGCCTTGGCTGCAGCCTGATCCTTTGCGGTGACCTGATTGCCATTGTTGCCGTAGGTCAGCAGGTTGGAGAGGGCGTCACGCACGCCGTAGAAGGAGTCGGTCCAGTCGTCCGGGTAGGTGTAGTAGCGGCCCTTGGCATCCTGATACCAGACGCCCTCGGTGGGCTGCTCGTCGGAACGGGTGACCTTATGGACCGAGACCTTGTAGACATCTGCGGTGTCGGTGGTCAGCATCGGATAGTAAGGGACGAAGGCGTTGTACACGTCGTCGTCAAAAGCGGTCCACTCGGTAATGGCGGTGTTCAGATCGCCGGTGGCGCTCACCTGGAACAGATGAGTCTCCACATTGCCCGTCTTGCCGATGGGCTCGGTCTGAAAGAAGTGGATGGAATCCTCCACCGAGAACTTCTTGGTCAGCTGGATGTTGGAATAGACCGGGACGATGGCACCGTTCTCGCCGACGTTGCTGATGGCAAAGGCGCGGTCGCGGTAGTTGTCCTTTGTAACGGTGTCGGTGCCGTACAGGTAGTTCAGGCCAGCTGCCATGCGGTCCGATGCGATGTCGCCGTTGTAGGAGGCATCCAGATCGATGACGTTGGCAGCGGCATCACCCACAAAGGTACCGGCCTTCTGGGCCACGGAGATCAGGTTGGCGGAGGCCACCACGTTGTCGGTGTCATCCAGATCGATCTTGCCCATAGCGGCGATGTTGGGCTGCATGAAGACCACGCTGGAGGAGAGCTTCAGGGCAAGGTAGGTGTGGCCCGTCAGGTTCTCCACGAACCAGGTCTCGTTCTGGTCGGCAATGAACACGCCGGAGCCGCCGGCTGCACCGGCGTTGTCGTAGATGGAGGTCAGCAGGGCAACACCCTCGCGGGCCGTGGAAGCTTCGCTCAGCAGCACCGTGGTGATCTCGGCTTCCTCAATGCCGTTGTCCACATAGGGGTCTACGCTCAGCACGGCGTCGGTGCCGTAGAGAGACTCGGTGGCAGAGACCATGACGCCCTTCTCGTTGGTGCCAGCCTCCTCATAGGGGGTGTGCTCGTGGGTGCTGTCGCAGTCCGGGCAGACACCCAGACCGTTGTCGTCCCGGCGGGCGGTGTAGCGGTAACTGTCGTGGGTGAAGGTGTAGGTAAAGCCGTAGCAGCCCTCGTACACCTCGCCCGCGGTGTGCTTCCCGGCGGGGCTGATGTTGAACAGCTTATTGTAATCGTTGGTGCCCAGATCCTCGATCCGGCCAAACATGGTGGTGCCATCCTCGGTGAGGTCGCTGCCGACATAGAGTGCCGTGCAGGCGAAGGCGGGAGGAACCACGGCAAGCGTCATCGCACAGGCGATGAAAGCCGCAGCAATTTTCTTCTTCAAAGACATAATAGTATCGATCCCTCTCTTGTTGATTGTCGGCATTTCGTCGGCGGGTGTTATAATACACCCATTTTAATGAAAATGCAAGTATTTTCCCGAAATTTTAGCATATATTCATTTTTATATAGTATATATTCATACTGCGTTTTTCATCTGCCCCTCCGTGAGCGCAAAAAACCGCCCCGGTTTCCTATCACAGAAACCGGGGCGGTCATATACTTTATTGGTGCTTTCTCAAGCCCTCACGCCATTACTTGCGGGGGTTCTTGATCGCAGCCTGGGGGCGGGTGCCAAAATTACAGGGCGTTCTGGAATCACATATACCGACTTATATTCGTTTCTATGGCTTCGTATCATCGTACATAGTAGTGTCGCTTTAGCCACATTGCTATTCCGTCAAGACCTGGATACACGGTTCTCTCATTTATATTGCACTGGTCAAGCATATCCCTAATGTGCCATTTAATAGACTTATCTAGTATATACTTTACCGTATTGCATGTATTCTTTTCAAAAAAATCTTCCAAATTCACGATTTCTCTAGGAAGAATTGAAAAATAGGAGTATTGATTAATGATTCTTTGGTCACTTGAAAAAGGTTCCAAAAGAACCATACTGGCAGACCTCATTGCTTCATCATACTCATTTGTATTTTTTGCCACCTTTTCCAACATTTCCGTTGTAAAAAGCTTTGCGTGTTCATTGTCTAACAACTCTTTATAATTTTCCGGCAATAATTCATTTAATTCATCAATATCTATTTTCCATACAACTGCATCATGTGCTTCCATTACAGTAAAATCCTCCCCACTCGTTGCAAAATGCAGTGCAATCAATGGTGAGTAGCTCCAATCCATCAAACGAGTCGGAAGACCATGATGTTGTCCAGCAACCATTCTCTCCCAGCATGAATCATGATTTGCTGTTGGAAGTGCATATTTATAAAAATTTCGAAGAATACTCGTTTCTAATTCGATAGATTTTTCTTTGCAATTCCGATAAAGGCTAGTTTGTAAAGTATATGTACTATTGGGTAGGCCACGAAACAATGCTGGAGAGCGATATCTTCCAATTGTATCGTCTTTCTGAGTTTCTATTATCAACTGTTTTATATTTTGTATCGAATCAACTTTAATTTCTGTAATTGGCACAGCTTTCTCCTTTTAACAATCCATGTCTTCATATATCATCATATTAGCTAATTCGCATTCTTCTAATTCTCACGTCTCTAATCTCACCCAAACCACTCGTCTCTACGATTATTTTCAACCACTCTTTAAACGAATCCGAGGGTATTTGACTTGATCCTTCAAAAGCAACTTCAATTAAATTTGGTGAAAAAGAATATTCTCGCAACCGCAACGGGAATGGTGAATCAATCAACTTTTCCGCTAAAGAAGTTCTCTTTTCTTCCTCAACTATTTTAGGGTCGAAATTTTCCATTATAATTTCGCATGCATATCGATAACCCCTTTCACGTTCTCCTTTTTCTACTTGAGAACGCTCGGTTATTTTTTCCAATCGATCTAGTTTGTTAAGCATATGCATTAAAATCTCACTTGTCGAGTCTTGTGCCGTTGCCTCTTTAAGAGAAGATTTTACAAGTGAAAGCGCCTCTGCATCTGCATCAATTTCTTTAAGTATTGCATGAATCGGACTCTCTACTCTAGTCAAATCAATATTTAATACATAGCTTTTTATAGCCTCTTTCAAGTCCAAACTTCCTTGGGGATCATTGATATAGAAAATCGTCCATTCCGGCATGACATCAAATGGAAGACTCGTTCCCTTTTCTGCAATCGTAAGTACAGGTTTTCCCAAACAGTACCGAACTGCCAATTCATACATTACATTCGGATTGTTTCCCGTTAAATTAGCAATAGCAAGCTCATCTTGATAGATTTCCTTTATGATTTGCTTTGTTATTGTTCCTGTCTCTGTGATTTTATGAGCTGCCACAACCTCATAATCCGGCTCCAATGCCGGTTTTATAGCCGCATCTATGATTCCATCAATGTGACGACGAATCGAATCATTATCATTGCCGATAGGTGTTATTATAAAGCATCTCTTTTTATCTGTTCTTTGCTCCGGCATTTTATATTCTCCTCTCCAAACCCGACTATCTTTTCACTCAATAATGCTTTACTTCAACTTTACTTTTGCCATCTGACTTAAAATTGCATTCTTTGCGCCATCACTCAAATAGGACTCATTTAGCGTTTTCTTAGTATAATTCAGATAGGTTCCAGCCGTTTTCTCTGTCAGAAGTGCAGTAAAGTAACGTTCCCAGCTGAAATAGTCTTTGCCATCGATGTAGTCAGACGGTGTCTGCAATATCTGTGCAACCTCCGTATCTTTCAGGATTCCAGAGGAAAGGATCAGCCATTCAAAAGATTCTGGCAGATATAGTGCCAGATTTTTTCTTGTCTGCACCAACTGCAACACCCTGTCCATTTCCGGGCCAAAAGCGGCACCATCTGCAATCACCAGAATCTTTTCATCCTTATGAACCTTCAAATAGGAAAATACATTAGATTTTCCGTTCGCAGTATCACATTGCATTTGATGTTCTGTACAGACCGCATCAAAAAACTGATACCCCGAATTGCTGTCCTCAGTCAAGATCTTCTCCGGCTTAATATTCTCAGTCGTACTATCCGGGTAAATTCGATAGAACGAATGATAGCTCTGTTTCAGTGAGCCATACTTTCCAGAGGTTCGGATTCCATACACTTCTTCCACACTGTATGGCAAGGCCGGCAAACTCTCTCTGGTCACGATAACATAATAGTTATCCGTCTGCTGAATCGCACGCGCAAAATCTTTGGTCTTGACAAACTCATTTCCTTCGTCGATAAAAACAATGCTGTCCTGAATATTGTCAAGTTGTCCCTTCCAAAGATTTCCTTCTACCACGTAGCAGCTTTTATCACAATTTAGAGTGACCGGTCCACTCTCTCCATCGTTCATATGTGTACGAATCATATCTACGAGAGTCGTTTTACCCGTTGCGCTATTTCCGCGAATGATGGTCAAGTTGCGTCGCAGTTCAAATTCATATTTCAGGTACTTTGTGCCAACGACCACTTTATGAATGCCTTTCATTTCTGTCAGCCCCTTTACACAAACTCACCTGCGGCCAAAATCAGCTCTTCCATACTGTGAACGATTTGATTCGTATTCAGCACTTTTATTGTAAACGGCTTTTTGCCAAAATCCATCAGGTGACGCAAATTCACCGTGCGATCCTCCTGCTCTGCAATTTTGAGCAGCCACTTTGCACAGTTGTCACCGCAAGTCGATACATTGAACACTTTCTCCGGCTCAAAACCAAAATCAGTGTCTTTACGCCACCAGACAAACCAATCGGTGGAATTTTACCCAAGACCGGGCTGTCAATTACACCACTGTCGATAACGGTAGACTTATCCACATCCTGAATCATTTCCTTGACCATCGGGTCAACGATCCAGTTTTCCTCGTAATCGTATTTGAAATAAGAAGCCGTATTGTACACCGCTTCCTTCATATCACCGTAAAAAATGTTCAGCATCTTATCACCTCATCGATGTGCGTACTTCTGCTATCATTGTACCCTCTTTCAGCTTACAAAACAAGATGCAAAAGCTCTTGGCCTCCATTACAGAAGCCAAGGCTTTTATCTCTTTGTCCTACCAGATTTTATTTCCGGGAGACTTAATTGCAGCCTGAGCGGATGTCAAAATTGCAGAGCGTTGGAAAGAATAATAGTACGTTTTTATGGGGCAACAAGCGTTTTTATCTTCGCACGAATTCTACTCCAGAAATGTTTCTTGTTCGATTGTGACCCCATATTGCAAAATCTTATCAATTGCATCAACAAACAGCGTATGTCTTCCCGCATTCCGCTCTTCCTTCCAGCTTCTTCAGATACTGCTCCGGCCGCTTCAGGCCATTTTTGTGGTACTGTTCCACAAAGCGCCCTTCCATACGCATGGGTTCAAGCTGTGGGAACACCGTTTGCAGGTTTTCAAACATACAAAAACCGCCCAGATCAATATCTGCCCAGAATCGAATTTGCATGGTTTTCTCTGCCGCAGCAGCCAGTTTTTCAAAAAGTTTTTTCTTCCGCGGGCTCAGAAAGCCGCCGTGATAAACAACAAGTTCTTCCGGCTGTTTTTCCGCCAGCAAATATTCATCATAGTTCGTTTTATTTTCGATAAAGGTAATGCAGCAGATGCTTTTCAGTTCAATGTCCACAATCTCTGACACCCGTATGTCAAGCCCACGACAAAAAAATTTATAACTTTTTTTGAAGTTTTTCGGGCAGCCTCATAGCTGCCCATAGCTGTTTCAAATGGGTGTTCACGGTTATCCCTCCTTTTCGGATTCCTTAGTTTCTAAGAAATTCTGTGTTGCATATTCAATCTCAATCCGATCTCCTGGAAAGACGTAAACTTTGTTGATAAGTCGGTCAATCAGAGCTTTTGTCAGCATGTTGGCGTTTCCGACTTCCTGCACAATTTCCTGTTGTTTCAGCTTAATCTCATAATCACTTTTTATCTGCTTTGTCTGTGCAGTAATGACAGCATGAACATTTTGGCTTGTACCAGTTCCATGTCATAAACCGCTTTTCGTGTTCGATAGGTTTCCAAATCAATCTCCGAGTGCATACTGCTCATAAAGATGCCGCTTGCTGTCTTGAATAGAACGGAGTTTTTCTTCATGTTCGGCCTGCTGGACTGTCTGCAAATCCAATTTATCCTTATTGCTATCAATTCCCAATGCCGGACACATTTGAGCCCGAATTGTTTCAAATACAACCTGCTCCAAATCTGCCATCTTTATGCGCACACCATGACAAGGAAGCGTTTCAGCCACCTCGGAATGACGGCAATAAAACCACGCACCATTTCGTAGAGACATTGCATGATCGCAGCATCCACAGAATACCTTACCACGGAGCAGATAATCACGCAGCTTTTTATTTGACAGAGAGAAACGCTTAATTGAAGCATTGGCTTTCTCAAATAGATCCACACTTACAATAGCCGGATGATGGTTCGGTATTTTGAACCACTCACTTTCATCCTTTAACTGTGTATGTCGGCTGCCAATCTCTTTACCTTTCTCTTGCCAATTACATAGGTACCGATATATCTTTGATCTTCTAAAATACGCAGGACCGTTGATGTACTCCAAACGCCGTTTGTTCGGGAAACATTGTAATAGCCCTTGCCTTTAAGTTTGCGATATTCCCCAGGGGTGGGGATATTCATGGCATACAGTTTTCTTGTTATCTCGGCTGCGGTGTTGCCTTCAGACGCCCATTGAAATATCATCTGCACATTCGGGGCAACATCCTCGTCCGGTTCCATACGTCCGTCTGCACTCTTGCGATAGCCGTAAGGACAGATGACACTCTGATATTCTCCCGCGACGCATCTTTGCGTATTTTGCACTTTTGGTTTTCATGGACATATCTCGGCTATATCACTAGCTAATAAGATACTTGAAAGCAATATCAATCCCTCCGGTATCACCTTTGAAATTAGCTGTGTCAAAATCATCACTGACGGAAATAAAACGGGTGTGATAAAGAGGAAATACCCGCTCAATAAAATAGCCGGTTTCAATGCTGTTACGTCCAAATCGGGAAAGGTCTTTTACAATAATACAGTTGATCTTTTCCAGCCTGAACCATTGTTAAAGTTCCTGCACCGCCGGACGCTCAAAGTTTGTCCCCGTATGACCATTGTCAATAAATTCCAAAATCTCGCTGTTATCCCATTCCGGCAGAGACATAGCTTTTTCATGAAGAATCAGTTTTTGATTTGGTATGCTCAAACTTTCAGTTTTGAAATCTTCCACAGAAAGACGGATATAAAGGGCAATCACATAGTTGCGCACGGTTCCACCGCCTTTCCCTGAAATTCATTTTTGAAACGGAAGGTCACATGAATATTCCGCTCGTGGTCTATCTCAATTCGTTCAATGAGCCGTTCAATCAGTTTTGCAGTCAGTACGTGATCCTGTGCCAGTGTTTTTGCATCCTTTTCCATTGCACGGTATTTGGCAAGCTGGTTGTCCAGAGAGTCCATAGATGTTTTCAAATACTTCAATCTCACCAGACAGAGCATTGATAGCATGTTCATAATCCGCTTTCAATTCAAAGTATTCGTCATTTGTCAAAATACCCTGCACAAAATTTTCATATAGGCCACGGATCAGCCGGCGTATTTTTTCAATTTCCTGCCGTTTGGCCGACATCTGAATTTTCAGCTTATCTTTTTCCTGTTTTTGTCTTGCCTCCAACTGAAAGAGTGGCAGCGACATTCCAAGCGCAACTGTCAGCTCTTTTTCAAGAATAGCCGTAACAGTAGAAATCAGTTCTTTCTCTTGTATCATCGCACCTTTGCAGCTATCTTTTTCTACCCGGCTGTTTGTAAGGCAGTGGAACCAGTAAGTGTCGGGTCCTTTCCGGCGCTCGGCGCGTTGCCTGTGAAGGTTTCTGCCACAATCAGCACAGAACACTTTACCTTTGAAAATGTTTGGTGTGTAGGGACGTTTTGGAGTTGCTTTGCTTTCTTCACAGATCTGTTTTCTGTATTCCTGAACTGCATTAAACAATTCATGGCTGATGATCGGTTCATGGGTGCATTTTGCAATAATCAGATTATCTTCTCCAGCCTTGACCTGCTGATGATCTACAATCTTTGTTTTTCCTTGAACCAGATCGCCTGTATAAACTTCGCTTTCTAAGATTTTCATCACTGTACGGGTCTGCCATTTGCCGCTTCCGATCAGTCCCGGACTGGTAATCTCGCCAGTGGTCTTTTTATAATGGCTCGGTGCCGGAATTCCCATCTCATTTAGGTTGCGGACAATCCGGTTCAGTGCCACATGCTCATGTGCCCATTCAAAAATCTGTTTTACCACAGGGGCAGTATTTTCATCAATCAGAAGTTTATGGCAATTATCAGGGTCTTTCCTGTAACCGTAAGGTGCCCGTGCGCCAATATAGTCGCCGTCTTTCATAGCCTGCCGCGCTTGTGCTTTGATTTTTCGTCCAATGTCCAGAGCATAGGCTTCATTGATCATATTTTTCAAAGGCAGCATGATACCGCCATGAAGATTTCCGGAATCCGCTGTGTCAAACTGATCCGTAACAGCAATGAAGCGAACATTATGAGCATGGAAATACTGTTCGATATAATAACCTGTGTCAATAGAATTTCGCCCTAATCGGGAAAGATCCTTAACAATCACACAGTTAATGTGGCCTGCTTCAATATCAGATAGCATTTGCTGAAATCCAGGGCGGTGAAAATTTGTCCCTGTCGCTCCGTTGTCGATATAGGTATCATACACAACGAAGTCCGGTTTATCTGAAAGAAAGTCATTCAGTACCAACTTTGATTTTCTACTGAGCAGCCCCGCTTTTGTTATCCTCCACAGAAAGACGGATATACAGAGCCACATGTACATATAGATGGTGCCGCATAGGTGCCGCCGTCTGTTTTCTGCTTTTTCTTGCCATTTAGCCCACCATCCTTTCTTCATTTTTTGTAGCAATCTGTTCCGCCAAAGAGATTGCTTTCTGATATTCATCCTGGTAATTAAATTCAATATGCAGTTCATCTTTACCCATTACCCGTATGCTTCGGATAAGCTGCATGACTACCCGGCGGTCAATATCCTCCATAGTAGAAAATTTCATAAAATGGTTGATCCAACGGTTTCGTTCGCTTCGGTTTTCCAATACATCTGTAAGTTTATCGTTCCATTCAGCGATTGCCTTTTGGAACAGTTCAATATCTGCATTGTATTTTCGCTTATAAGAGAGAAATTCTTCCTTTGTCAGAATTCCACTCACCAGATTTTCATAGAGTTTTGCCTTAAAGCCCTCGGTCTGTGCCACACGCTTTTCATTTACTCTGATCTGTGCGGCATATTCCTGCGCCAATTCCCGGTTGATCCGTTCCTGACTGATACTGGACAGCAGGGCATCCAGAGAAGCAACATTTTCAATATGTCCTTTCAAACTGTCCTGCACACATTCAATCAGATCCGACTCTTTCAGCATGACCGACGATGTGCAGCCATTCCTTTTGCCGGTCGGGCAGTAATAATAGTGATACTCTTTATCTTTATAGCGGTTCGTCTTGGGTCATACGGCAGCCACAGCAGCCGCAGATCAAAATACCGGAAAACAGGTAAACCTTATCCGATTTGGGAGAAGTCCTTGTCAATCCTGCGGAGCCGTTGCACCAGATCAAAATCGTGCTTTTGTATGATCGCTTCATGGGTTCCCTCCACACGAATCCATTCCGAAGAAGGTTTGTCCTCACGCTCTTTTAATTTGAAATGGGCGTTGTCTGTTTGCCCTGGCCCAGTGTTCCGGTGTAAGTTTCATCCTGCAAAATGCGGATGATTGTGGTTGCAGACCATTTGCAATCCTTTCGGTCTGTATAGCCACCTTTGCATGAGGCATTCCATGATTGCGCTTATACGCCAAAGGCGAAAGAATTCTAATCGGTTCAGTTCATCCGCTATATGGGAAGCGCTGAATCCCTCCAGCCGTTTTCTGAAAATATCCCGCACAACATTAGCAGCATATTCGTCTACTTCCAGGCTCTTGTGTTTATCGCCGACTTTCACATAACCATAGATGGTAAAAGCACCTACAAAACCCGCTGCGCCGTTTTACTTCCAGGGCGCTCCGTGTCTTAACGGAAATATCCCGACAGTAAGCCTCATTCATAATGTTTTTGACAGAAACTGTGAGATCATCGGCAGCGTCATTTTCCGTATCTACATTATCGTTAATTGCGATAAAACGCACTCCATAGGCTGGAAATACCCTGCGCATATAACGGCCTGTTTCTATGTACTCACGACCTAAGCGGGAGAGGTCTTTGACAATCACGCAGTTAGCTTCGCCTTGTTCGATCATCCGCATCATTTCCTGAAATGCTGGGCGATCAAACAAAACACCACTATAACCATCGTCAATTTTTTCTGCCACAACCTCAATTTCCGGGTGTCGGGCTATGTAGTCATCGATCAGGCGCCGCTGGTTAGCAACGCTGTCACTTTCTACTGTTTTATCATCCGTGTAAGAAAGACGGATGTACTTAATCGCTTTGTAAACCTGCATAAAAAAACACTCCTTTCGTTGCACAGAAAATCCCGCAATTCAAGAAGTGTGGTTAGTCCATATTCAATTCCTTTCCGATTCTTATTCTACCATGCTTTTACGGAAAAGTCAGCCCCTTTCTTAAAATTGCGCCTATCGTAAAATACCCTTGATACATTCTTCCAGGGTAGCACCTTCAGCAGAAAAGCTGGCCTGTACAGTAAAACGCCACACTTAAAATGGTATGGATTTTTTATCTGCTGAACAAATTCTGCAATCCGTTCATCACGGGAAAGTTCTTTGTTGACAGAAACATCCCGAATGTCTACCAGCGTACCCACTTCACTGACAATGGTGTTCATTTCCATAGTATCAACTCCCTTCTGAAAACTGTGTTATCAAAACCACATGAATAGGTCGGATCTACGGTTGTTACACACATAAATCCGGCCCATTATATCTGATTTCGATTTTACTGCCGTATTTGCCACGCACCCGGCAAGTCCTTCTGTTATAAGGACGGGCTGTTACAGGCTGCGGGTAGCGTCACCGCATCATAGTCCCACATACGCCGCCGCTTTGCCAGAGCAAGCAAACGCCGCAGGAGCTCTCCCCAAGTCTTTAGGAAGCCGTGAAGAAGTACCATTATGATCTGTGTCGTTATCGCGTCTGGCTTGCCATAGCCGGTTTCGTAGGTTGCGTTTATCGCTCGGACAGCCTGGATTCATCACCTCCTTAGGCCGCCTGTCACCGCGCCGCCCCATCTGCCGCTCGGAACACAGAATGAAGTACCTGTAACAGCGTATATTCGGTTGTCAAGGAACAAGCAAGGGGCATGGCAGACAAATTGATATTGCAGTTGGGGTGGGAGGATGTATATGCTTCCTTACCACACCCGTCCAGCTTGTCCCGCCGAATATGTCCCTCTACTATTCAGTACATTTTTAGGGGCAAAGTTGCCGTCTGTTATAAAATTTCTTTGAAATATTTTTCCAGACTACGCAATCCGGCTTCGATAGAACGGGTGATCCGGCTTTTGTGTGTTCCTTCCGCTTTGGCAATATCTGCTTTGCTCATGCCAAGGAAAAAGTGTGCATAGATCCGTTGGCGCTGCTTTACCGGAAGTTTGGAAAGACCTTTATAAATCAACTCCGTCATTTGACGCTGTTCCCAAATTTCTGCCGGGTTAAGAGGTTTTTGCAATATCTCACGCTCAATACCTTCGTCTCGATCCAGAGAGTAAAATGCTTTATAACGGTATGTACGAATCCGATAGGCTCCAGCAACATGTATTCCCGAAGCAACAAAGCAACTTCATCCGGCACCTCAACGATCATGTCCTGTGTATAATACGGGTAATAATCCCGAAGATTGATTTTCTTCATAGTAATTTCCTCCAATTTCGATGTTTGAGTTGATGGCAAAAATCGAAATCAGAGGGTGGGCTGCGGCAGCGATAAGGTCTAAGTCTCTTTCTGATTACAAAAGCGCCCGTACAAAGAACAGGCGCGCCAAAGCAACAGTATGAAATTTTTCCGGGAGGTTGACAGCGAAAATGCTCAAATTTTGTCGAAACCAAAAACGCCGCAATCCATACGAGCTGGACTACGACGTATAGGTGACTGAATGTAAAGCAGTTTATCTGCAGATCTGTGTTGCATAGACGCATAGGCATTTCCTCCCATCAAGGAGGAGCCTGAATTGGCTGCTTGATACCTCCTTGGGAGAAAATTATATCGGTTATGTTTCCTGTATCAGTCCGCAGACATTCGCTTTTTACTCTTTATATTCACAATTTTCTACATATTCTGCTCTTAGAATATATGCTGCAAAAAGCAAGCCCACAAGGAGAAGATGACACCTTGTGGGCTCATGTTATAGATGTTCAAATTTATAGCCGATTCCGGAGACACTCTCAATATAGTTTGGAAGATCCGGTTCAAAGCGCAATTTCTTACGCAGCTTACTTATATGATTATGAATCGCTTTTCTCGAATAGAAATCACAATCCTCTTTCCAAACCAAATCGGTAATCAGTTCGTAAGTAAAAACACGTTTGGGATTGGCAATGAGCAATGCCAGTATATCAAACTCCTTACTTGTCAGGTTGATAATCCGTTCGCGAACCTTGACAGTACGATGTTCCAGACATAGATAAATTTCGCCTTCTTGTATTTCTGTAAGAGGATTCTTCTCTGCTGCGGAGAAAGTGTGACAGGAATTGAATACCGTTCCATGACAGACTCCTTGTTCCAAAATATATTGCATTAGAGCATTCTTTGTTCCTCGTTAAGAAGCAGAAATAGCTTTTCGCCAATCTGATTGCCGGATTCTTCTATATTAAAAACAGCTAATGTCCCATCACATCATCACCTCCATATTTTGATAAATTTATTGATTAGAGCTCAATTCTTGCTTTCGATGGCTTATCTTCCCAATAGGTAACTTTAATCGTTGTTCCCTTGTCAGGAACGTTGTTTCCTGCACCAATCCATTTTCGGCAGATGTAATCTTTACCGTCTATCGTATATTTGACCTTGATAGTATGGAAAGGCTGCGCCATCCATAGCATGAGCGCGGACAGGTTTACGATTCACTTTTAACCACCATTGTTTTGTAACTGAAATTACAGTTCCCATTGTTTCTTTTTCCATAAGTTACCTCCAATGATATTTTGATTGATAATACCTATTTTCTATTCAACCTTTTCTTTGTTTGTAGTAAATGCGGGACGCTGCTGCGCCAGTGGCCGCCAACTGCACCAGAATCAGCACAGCGAACAGGCCGAAGCTCTCATAATAGAACAGTTCATCCCAAAACAGGAGAACATCACAGAGAGCAGTCAAGGCAACCGTCCAGCGTATGTGCCGGGTCAGCCATTGCCGGAACACCAGCACAAGGGCAACGGGCGGGACGATCAGCAGCGCCAGATTCAAAATCAATGTCGGGTCAGTTCCATTGCGTCGCCTCCTCGCTTTTGTTGGGTCATTGTAAAATGCAAAAAGGTCAGGCAGATGCAGACTTATTAAACAAGACCCATGTACTAATAAAGTAACTTATTAAAAGGACATCTAAAATAGCCAACACAATCAAAAGCTGCTGTACCAATCGCTGTACTCCGATATACACTGCAATCTGCATATGGAATCCTACAAACAAAAATACAAGGAATGCGCCAGACAAGATAAGAGCCAGTATAACCGGAACACCAAACCATACAGCTAATTGTTTCAAAATCAACTTTCGTATATGTGGTTCTTCAACGCCCATATTTCTTAGAACCCGAAAACGATATTTGTATTTCCCGGAATCTGATAATTGCTGCAAAGCCAAGATAGTAAAACAGGTTACAAACAAGATGATTGCGCTATATGTCAATCCAGTTTGCATAATGAAAATAATAGCAGAATTATCATTAACCTCGATTGTCCGCATGGTAATGTTATAAGTTACAAGCGAATCAGTAAGACTTGAATTTTCAAAGTATGATTTTAATTCTTGAGCAATATCATAAGAAATTGTTTTATCTGCCATCATATACCGGAATGTATTAGCTGATGTCAGTTTATTGCAAATGTGATCTGGTACAATATATATCACACTTTGAAAATTATAAAAATCTTCACCTAAGTCTACTGTATGTGCAGAAATATCAGCAAGCTGTAAATCGCCTCCATCAGTTTTAATAGATTTGTGAGCTTCAAGATACTCCGAAATTGAATCTTGGGGCGTTATGGAAAGCCACTGGGTTGTAAATTCATGATCCCAAAGAAATTTCATCATAACCTGCCATCTTTAATAGATGGTTATAGTCGGACAAAGAAATCGCTGTGATGGGTGAGGCATTTTTCCTGCTATTCTCCAGTTGGTTATAAAAGTCAGTTTTGTTTACAAAGTATGTCTTAAAAGAGCAATCATCACGAACAGAAATATTCTTTTCAATGAAAGAATCAAGAAAACTATAATCCGTTACAGGCAGCTCTTTTTCGGACTGTATGCCGATATAACCAGACTGCATACCAATGTAGTCCGAAGAAATCTGTATATCAAAAGGAACTCTTTTTTCCAAAAAACCTTGTGCCCATCCAACAAGGAGTGGTGTTACAAAAAATAATGCCATGGATAATGTAAGTGTGAGGCAAATCAAAGTCATTGAAAGTGTTTTCGATTTTAATTTAGATAGCAGTTGTCCAAAAAAGAACAGATTTTCTTCTTTATACTTCTGGCGTTCTTTGATAACCAACAAGTAATTACTAAACAAAACGAAAAATACACTCACCCAAATACAACACACCAAAACAGAAATCCCATATAAACATTAAAAGCACCTTTATCCATCGGCATTGCAAGGTACACTTTGAAAACTGGCAATATGGAAAGAATAATCAGTTCCAACAGGCAAATACATTCAATCAAAAAGAGCTGCTTTACTGTGTTTTGTTCTTTTCTTCTGAATCTTTCCCTTATATGCGTAATCAACATCAGAATTGGTACAATAATGCTGATTGCAGACCATATTTTGATTACCAGTTCAAATTCTCCGTTAAAGTAGTAAGACAGGGTTCTAATATTATAAAAGGTAATCAGCAGATAAAGGACAAAATTTACTGGAAAGAGTTTGTATATCCATTTGTGGGGTTCCCAATATATCATTTTTTCGATCTGCATTTAGCATATCAATTATCTTTATTTTTCGTATCGTGCGAACTTGAGATAAACCAACTGTCGCAAAACATATGCAGAAAAATAGAATCGTCAAAATGATTGTATCTGGAAAAAGCATAAATGAAAATTCAAATGGTTTATGATACATTTGAAGCAACATAGCAGTAATGAATTGAGAAAACACACCACCTAATCCTATCCCCACAATAAGCGAAAAATTCCATTATTAGTGATTCTACAAAGAAAAGTCGAGCTATCGTTGATTGCTCCATTCCAATAATACTCTGAATTGCAAATTCTCTTTTTCGCCGTTGTATCATAAAGTGGTTTACATACTGCATAAGGAACATCAGCAATACAGTAATCAATAGAATCGCATATTTAATTCCGTCACCTAATATATCTAAATTAAATTCTGCTCCTATATTCGGATCATAATAATTGCTGGAAATGGAAAGGAAAGCATAAAACATAGATATACACGCCGTCAGAGTGACAATATATATCAAATAGTCTTTTGTAGATTTCTTTACATTTTCAAGTGCTAATTTAGCGTACATCATTCACGCCTCCTCCCATCATGGTAAGGACATCCAAGATTTTTTCAAAGAAAACCCTACGAGAATCACTGCCTTTGAGAATTTCCGTGAAGATTGCACCATCTCAAAAGAGAATACGATTGGCATAGCTTGCCGAAAAAGCGTCGTGTGTTACCATCAGGATTGTGGCGTCAAGGCTTTCGTTAATACTCTGGATTGTGGAGAGCAAGGCTTGTGACGAGTGACTGTCTAACGCGCCGGTAGGTTCGTCCGCCAAGATCAGCTTAGGCTGGTTGATAATAGCTCTGGCACAGGCACACCGCTGTTTCTGGCCGCCGGACACCTGATAGGTATTTATCCAGAATATCCGTGATATTCAGCTTTCCGGCCATTTCCGCACCCGCCCATCAATCTCGCCTGCGGGAACCTTGTTGATAGTCAGTGCCAAGGCAATGTTTTCCGAAATGGTCAGCGTGTCCAGCAGGTTAAAATCCTGGAACACAAAGCCAAGATTTTCCGGCGAAACCGGGCAATCTGTTTTTCATTGATTTCCGTTACATCGGTCCCATCCAGATAGATATGTCCCGCACTGACGGTATCAATGGTGGAAATACAGTTGAGCAAGGTGGTCTTGCCGGAACCGGATGCGCCCATGATCCCTACAAATTCTCCCTCCTGAACGGAAAAGCTGATGTCCTGAATTGCTTTTGTAACATTCCCGCCATTTCCGTAATATTTTGGATATGATCCAGTTTCAAAATTTCTTTCATTGTTATCACCTCTGATCTCTATTGTAGAATAAGAACGGCTTCGTTTGTATCAAGTTTTCTTACAAAGTTATAAAAATGTAAGAAGTGCAGAACGGTTCTCAGCTCTGCACTTCATGAATCAGACAGTTAATATGAAAGAAAGGGAAATGGCTGTGCCATGTTCCGACGACTCCGCCATAATGCCAATACCCAGCTTTTCACAAAGCCGTTTGCATAGGTACAGACCAATGCCCGTGGACTGCTGGACCATGCGCCCATTCTGTCCGGTAAAGCCTTTCAAAGATACGGGGCAGATCGGACGCAGCAATCCCGATTCCATTATCCTCCACGACAAGAACCACCTGATCCTGCCGTTTATGAGTAGAAATGCGGAGAACCGGCTGTTCCATACGATACTTGACCGCATTGGCGATCAGTTGATTTAGGATAAAACGCACCCACTTTTCATCTGAATAAACCGTGTCCTGCATTTCCTCCACTTCCAGACGCATACCACTTTGGAGCAGCAGATATTTATTATCTGCAATCGCCTGATGCACCACTTTGCCATTTCCCGGACAGAATAATCTTTCTCTGTATGCTCACTACGGGCGTAATAAAGAGCCTGTTCGGTAAAGCGGTTGGTCTCTTTCCAGTTCCAGCAGAAGTTCTTTGTCCAGTCCATCCGATGGTTTTCACATAGAAGTTTCATGGCAGTAATGGGCGTTTTGATTTCGTGAATCCATTGCTCAATGTATTCCTTGTACTCCAGGCGTTCCCGCTCGACATCCCCAATCTGCTCCAACATGGATTTTCCAGCCATTTTCAAAAGCTGATAGTAAACCTGATCCTCGGCCTGTTCCGGCAGCTCCATCACTTCGGAAATGAGGTATCGTTCTGAAAGTTGTTCCGCCATATCCAGAAGTTTTTTCATCTGCCGCTTCCGTTTCCAGTAAGTGAGGATAAGTCCCGTCAGCAAAACCAATGCCCATACGATCAGGATCAATACTACTGGAAACCGAATTGCCGCACACCAACAGAAATACAGTGAGCGCAGCCATACAAACAAGGTTCGTCAGCAGAAATGGAAGCCTGTTTTTCCAATATCGTTTGCTGTTCATATCGTGTACCCCTGTCGGTGCTTTGTCTTGATAAAATCCGTCAGACCAATGCCCGCCAGTTTTTCCCGTATGCGGTTGATATTGACACTCAAAGCATTGTCATCCACATATAGCTGATTGTCCCACAAATACTCAATAATATCTCCACGAGAACAGATTTTCCCTCCATTCTTGAAAAGGTAATAGAGAATTTTTAATTCGTTTTTGGTAAGTTCTACACTATGTCCATTATAGTCCAGACTGCTGGACTCCAGATGCAGCACCGCATCTCCATAGACGATCTGTTCCTGCTGCTGCGGGATAGGTTTTTCAGTAGGGAAGCGATTTTCGCAAGCAGGATTGCTGTGTTATAGGGCTTCGTGATAAAAGCATCGCCACCCAGCATAATGCTGTTTAATTCATCCATATCTGTATTACAGCTCGTTACAAAAATGATCGGCACCTCGAAAAGGTACGAATTTTAGAGCATAAAGCAAAACCATTCTCTCCGGGTAACTTAATGTCCAACAAAATCAGATGTGGTTTTTCATCCTGAATCTGTTCTGTCACAGCAGAAAAATTCCTTACTCCAATCGTTGTATATCCATTTCCATTCAATAATGTTTGCAATTCTCCTTGTATCACAGGATCATCTTCAATTATCATAATTTTATATCGTTTCATGCTTTCTGCACCTTCTTTGTTTTGTCCGGCCATCAATCGGCTTTTCTGCAGTTTTGGGAATCAGCCAAATACCGGCCATCTTTACTGCTCCAGAAATACGTTCACCAGCACATAATATTTACCCTACGAGGCGTCACACCCCATTTTTCGGCGGCCTCTTTTAATGTCATATATTCCATATCGCACCTCCATAGAATCTATTATAGTTCTTTAGCTCGAACAATACAACCTTCAATATTAAGCGTTTGGAAGTGGATGTTAATTAAAGCCACAAGAAAATCTCGTGGCTTTAGCTTACAAATGTTCAAATTTATAGCCGATTCCGGCGACACTCTCAATATAGTTTGGAAGATCCGGTTCAAAACGCAATTTCTTACGCAACTTACTTATATGATTATGAATGGCTTTTCTCGAATAGAAATCACAATCCTCTTTCCAAACCAAATCGGTAATTAGTTCGTAAGTAAAAACACGTTTGGGATTGGCAATGAGCAATGCCAGTATATCAAACTCTTTACTTGTCAGGTTGATAATCCGTTCACGAACCCTGACAGTGCGGTGCTCCAGGCATAGATAAAGCTCGCCTTCCTGTATTTCTGTCAGAGGATTTTTCTCTGCTGTGGAAGAAGTGTGACAGGAATTGAATACTGTTCCATGACAGACTCCTTGCTCCAAAATATATTGCATTAGAGCATTCTTTTGTTCCTCGTTAAGAAGCAGAAATAACTTTTCACCAATCTCCTTGCCGGATTCTTCAATATCAAAAACAGCTAATGTCCCATCACATCATCACCTCCATATTATGTCTTAATACCTAAGTGAAAGTTATCTTTGATTTATAATCATCATAAACTACAAATGTTACACAAATGTCCGAGGTGCCTTTGATTTCGACAGAAAAACAGGCTGAATTGTTACAACGCTCGGACATTTCAAAAAATAGTGTTCTACTCAACCGTTTCAATCGAATCCACAATATTCATTTTTTTCCGTAGGGAATTGCTGTTGCCAGCAAGCAAGCTCCTACTGCCAAGAGGGTTGCTTCAAGAATGGGCATGACAGGGATTGCAACAAGCTGGATGGTGTCGCTCGTGGCCGCCTCAATGAAGATCGTACAAACATATCCCAGCACGCTTCCAATCACAGAGGCAATGATTCCGTAATATGCACCTTCCCAAAGGAAAGTTTTATAAAGGCTATCGGCACTCATTCCAATGGCCCGCTGCATACCGATTTCTGTTACTCTGGTGTGAATATTTGTGTAAACGGTATTGATGATATTAAGAATACCAATCAGGCCAACGAAAAGAATCAGCCCCCATGCCAGCATTTGAATTTGTGCAAAGCTCTCTTTTAGTTGCTGGTCGGTTTCTTCATATGACAAGAATGTCCTATTCTGTTACAAAACGCCTCGATAAATGTATCAAAGTTTTCCCTGTCAGCACCCTCGTTCAGTGTAGGCAAAAACTCTGAATAGGTATCTTTTCCCGTCAGGCGTTCATAGATAGCATCATCAACAATCACTTGAACACCATTTGTGAAACCGCCATTTCCAATACCAAGATAACCGTCATAGCCATCCAAGGTTTTCAAAACATTCAGCTCCATTCCCGCAACACAGATGTTTTCTCCGGCCTCTATATTTGTAAATTCAAGAACATCTTCGCCGTAGCTCATGGGAATAGGATTCCTTACTATACAGGCGTTCCCTGCTTTCAGTTGTCCAAGCTGTTCTTCTGGTAATTGATCCCCCATAAAATAATCCCAATATTCATCGTTCAATCCGACAACCTGAAAAGTTTCGCCGGGTTTCAGTTGAAATTCAAGACTGATTTCATCGAGCAGCCCATTTTCATTTTGTTCGTAAAGCGAAAATTGTATGGCGGCTACACTTTGCACAGCTTCATTTTTCCGCAAAGTGTTCAGATCATCTGTGGTAAATCCAATACTTTCATTTGTGATCTGATAATCTCCTACATGGTTATCTTGCAGGGCGCTTGCAGCGTTCAGGAGAGAGGAAAAACCTTGCAGGGCAATAAAAACCGTGATACTCATAACAAGGGACAAAATTGTAATTGCAGTACGGCCTTTATTTCTCTTTAAGTTCAGCATAATATGCTTCAAAATTATGGATTTTCTTTGTTTTACGCTTTCTGCGCCGAATTTTTAGATTTGTTCCAGACATCGCCATAATGGGAGATACCCTTGCGGCTGATCTGGCTGCTGGTAATGCTGCAAACAACGCAAACGCCAGTGATTGCTCCGCTTAAAACCAGTAAGGTTCCATTCAAAGAACTGTTCTCTGCTATTAGAGTTTTCAATTCAGAAGCATCCTGAACCAAGAACAATTCAGGGGAAACCAAGCCGGTCGCTGCCTCTAAAATTCCTCTGGCACTCAGGAAGCATACCAATAGGAATCCCCATCAGGCACAATAGGATTACTTCAATTACAATGATCTGATAAAGCTGTCCTTTTTCGCCTCCAATAGCCCGAAGTGTTCCATATCCCTTTATCCGTTTTGATACAGATATTTTCAGAATGTTGTAAATCACAAGACCAGCAGCCAGCAAAATCAAAGTACCCACTAATATTCCTGCGACTGTCATAAAAGAGAATCCCTTATCATTAGCACCCCGGAATTTGCAGTATAGGAAATTACCAAGGCGTTCAAATATACAATATTATAGCTGGTATCAAGTTCATGGATATTAAATTCCTTATTGATGTCATCGACAACTGCTTGAAAATTCTTTTTATCGGCAGTCCGAATATCCACATTGTAATAAATATAAGATTCCGAAGTTGTTCAGCAGTTCCTTCCCCTACAACTCCCGTAACAGTGCCGCTTGTATATCCCAAGTAGTTATTTTTCAATATCCCTGTAAGAACAAATTCTGCTGTATAGGAATAGCTGTCCAAATGTGGCGAAGATTTTTGCAGTGAAAGTGTAATCTTATCTCCAATACCGCCCTCAAAGCCAAGATATTTCAGAATATCTTCAGAAAGCGCTATTTCCATCGGGGCTTCCGGCAGGCGACCTTCCTCTATACTGGTACTTGATGGGTAGATAGCGGCAGTATCATCCAAATACTCCATCAAACCAAGGGTAAGAGATGGGGAGAGTTCTAAACTTCCCATATAAATAGATTTGCCTACATAGGAAAGACGCTCATCCTGTTCCAGTGCATGAAGCTGCTCTGCATTCATCTGCAAAAAAGTGGCATATCGGTTTCCTCCGATAGCGATGGCCTGCTGTTCCCGCATTGCACTAAGTACGCCAATGGATTGTCCTACAATAGTTGTCATCATAGTAGACAGCACAACGGCAATCAAAATAAGAATAGAAGTGACTTTTGGGATAGTTCTTTTAATGCTAATGTACGATAAGATTTCATTTCGCTGTCACCTCCGCAAGCACACCATCTACGATCTGAAACTGGCGGTCTGCCATTCGCGCAATACGGCTGTCATGGGTAATGACAACGAGAGCTTTACCCATCTTTTTCCATACATTTTGAAGCAGTTCCATGACTTCGCCGCCGCTTTTGCTGTCCAGATTTCCCGTAGGCTCATCAGCAAAAATCACATCCGGCTTTGCAATCAAAGCGCGGGCAATGGCTACACGCTGCTGCTGGCCGCCGGATAACTCATGGGGCAGATGTTCCAAGCGCCCCTGAATGCCAAGCAGTTCTGTTTCCAGGTATGCTTCATCCGGTTTTTGTTTATCCAGCAAAAGAGGCATGATAATATTTTCTTTCGCCGTCAGAACCGGAAGCAGATTAAATTGTTGAAAAATAAATCCGATCCGTTTCCGGCGGAATGCCGACAACTCCTTATCGCTGTAACTGTAAATATCTTTACCATCGTAGGTCAGCGAACGGAAGATGGCTTTATCCAAGCCGGAAAGCAAATGAAGCAGGGTACTTTTTCCGCTTCCAGATGGTCCCATAATAGAAATAAAATCGCTGGATACAATTTCGAGATTCGCATGATCCAAAGCCACCACTCGGTTTTCACCATCACCATAAATCTTTGATAAATTCTTTGCCTCAATATTCATAAAAAACACTCTCCTTATTTGTGGTATAAGGAGAGTGTAAATGATAAATCCCAAAATTGCTATGACCTTACCAAGGGCGCAGAGTATGCTACATACATCTATCCGTTCATCCGGGATGCTATGCTCCGTTTTCGCATGGGCGAAGAAAAATGGTCGGTATCCTCTCTGACTAATTACAAAATGGTGCGGTCAATGGCTTGGCTGTACCACAATACCAAGGATGCGGTCAACGAGTTTTCCAAGAAATACAACTGTGATCTTGCTCTTGCCGAAGACTATCTGAAAGTTGTGCGAGGTATCCGCAATCAGCAGCCATTCTATGTGACAGACGAGAACGGCGAGGAAACAGGCGAGGATGTAGCCCTTGACGATAGCTGGAACTATACCGATATCCTCTGGAACGGCATACAAGCAGAAAAGGTGCAGCGGGCATTTGAGAAGCTGAATTACCGGGAACAGACCTTGCTCGAAAACCGGTTAGCAATTTGCATGACCTGTGGGCGTGTCAGCTCATGGAAAGACCGCCCCACCTTTGAAGAACTGGCGGTTATGTTTGAGGGCAGTACAGCCAGCGGTGCAGAACGAGCCTACCGAAAAGCAGTGGACAAGTTGACGGAATTGTTGGTTGCCGAGGGCGCAATCCATGCAGTCCGGCTAAAACAGAAATCCAAGATCAAGCGAAAAAAGAAAATCGCCGCCGCAATCTACGAATATCAGGCAGACTGCGACGGCGAATGGGGCGAAATATCATTAGATTTTGAGAACGGCAAGGCAGAGGTCATTTTGCTTGCCGATTGGGATACAGTGAAAACAAACAAATTTGCAAGCAGAGCAATCGCCTATCTTCTGAACTGTGAGAACGAAAAATTACCCAAGGAAATAATGGTGGCCTTTGAATAACGAGGGAGTGAGATACATGGAACAATTATTGATTATTGAAGATGATATAGGGTTGAATCAGGGTTTAAGTAAAGCACTGAAAGCAGATGACCGTCAGATTATATCCTGCCAAGACCTAAAAACAGCGAAGGAACAGCTTCTTTGCGGCGGTGTATCCCTGATCCTGCTGGATATCAATCTGCCGGATGGCAGCGGGCTCGAGCTGCTCCGGGAGGTCAAGGAAAACACACCCTATATTCCTGTTATTCTGCTGACTGCCAACGACACCGATCTGGACATCGTAGACGGACTGGAGAGGGGCGCTGATGATTACATTACCAAGCCCTTTTCTCTTTCGGTTTTGCGGGCAAGGGTGAATACCCAACTGCGAAAGCAAGCGTCAAGCCATAAAAATGCGCCGTTCCATATGGATCTATTTCACTTTGACTTTGAGGCTATGACCTTTTATGTGGGAGATTCAAAAGTGGAATTGAGTAAAACAGAACAAAAATTACTGCGTCTGCTTGTTGAAAACCGTGGTCGAACCATGACCCGTGGAGACCTTGTCGACCGGATCTGGACAGATGGCGCAGAATATGCGGATGAAAATGCTTTGTCTGTTACGATCAAGCGTCTGAGGGATAAGCTTGGCGCACAGAAATACATTAAAACCATCTACGGAATCGGTTATAGCTGGGTGACAAAAGATGAATAAAACCGGCATTGTGATCATACTGCTGTGTTTTCTGGCGGCGGCAGCTGTTGTGTTATTGGAGCGGAGAAAGACCAGAAAAACGATGGAAGAAATCGAAAGGATGCTGGACGCTGCCATGACCGGCTCCTTTTCTGAAACCAATTTTGATGAAAGCCAGCTGTCTGCATTGGAAACGAAGTTTGCGCACTATCTTTCCGCAGCAGAAGCATCTTCTCAAAATATAGCTCAGGAAAAAGACAAAATCAAAACCTTGATTGCGGACATTTCCCACCAGACGAAAACGCCGATTGCAAATCTGCTGTTATACAGCGAGCTTTTGATGGAGGAAACTCTGCCTGCATCGGCGAAGGCAAATGTGGAGGCGCTGTATAAACAATCGGAAAAGCTGCGATTCCTGATCGATTCTCTCGTAAAGCTTTCCAGACTGGAAAACGGGATCATTTCACTCTCCCCTCAGCAAGCAGCGCTGCAGCCGCTGCTTGAAAGTGTGGTAGAACAATATACTGCCAAGGCTTCTGAAAAAGGATTGTCTTTGCAACTGCAAGATACTGATGCTTTTGCTGTATTCGACTTCAAATGGACAGCGGAAGCGCTGGCTAATATCGTAGACAACGCCATCAAATATACAGAGCATGGCACCATTACTATTTCTGCCGTAAGCTATGAAATGTTTGCAAGGATCGATATATCGGATACCGGTTCAGGCATCCCGGAAAATGAGCAAGCGAAGATATTTGCTCGCTTTTACCGCTCAAATAGTGTGCAGAAACAAGAAGGGGTCGGCATCGGCTTATACCTTGCCCGACAGATCATATCCGGCGAGGGCGGTTATATCAAGATTGCTTCCGTTCCGGGAGAAAGGAAGTACGTTTTCCATATTTCTGCCGAAATAACAACAATTCTATCAAAACTGTTAGATTTCATTTTCCGCCGGAAAGAATGTGGAAAGATTCCTATGCGATAATCTGTATGTATCAAAGGATCATTTCCTTTCATACATACAGATTTTTTCATGGAGGTACTCATTTATGGAAGTTTTACAGGCAAAAAACCTGAAAAAGATTTATGGCTCCGGCAATAACGCAGTTCATGCGTTGGATGGAGTTGATTTAAGTGTAAAGAAGGGCGAATTTGTTGCAATTGTCGGCACATCCGGCTCCGGCAAATCCACGCTGCTGCACATGCTGGGCGGGCTGGATCGCCCTACAAGCGGCACGGTTATGGTGGACGGACAGGATATTTTCTCCCTGAAGGAGGAAGCGCTGACCATCTTCCGCCGCAGGAAAATCGGCTTTGTGTTCCAAGCATATAATCTTGTTCCGGTGCTGAATGTGTATGAAAATATTGTTCTACCCATTGAGCTGGACGGTGGCAAGGTCAATAAGGATTTCGTACAGCAGATTGTACAGACCCTTGGGCTGGATGACCGTCTGGATGCGCTGCCCAATCAGCTCTCAGGCGGTCAACAGCAGCGAGTAGCCATTGCCCGTGCGCTGGCGGCAGCACCCGCTATCATTCTGGCAGATGAACCCACCGGCAATCTGGATTCCAAAACCAGCCAGGATGTATTGAGCCTTTTGAAAGTCACCAGTCAAAAGTTCGCCCAGACAATCGTAATGATCACTCACAACGAAGAAATTGCGCAGATGGCAGACCGCATTATCCGTATCGAAGATGGTCGGATCGTCTCCCAGAACTAACGGGAGGTGGCTACGATGAATGTCAAAAACAGAAAATGTATTCGAAAGCTCAGCTTAAAATCTCTTTATGCGAACCGTCGCCGCAATCTGATCGCCATTTTTGCCATTGCGCTGACAACGCTGCTATTTACGTCCATGTTCACCATTGTCTTGTCGTTGAACGCCAGCTATGAAACCTACCAGTTTCGGCAGGTAGGCGGCTATGCACACGGCACCTTTAAGGATGTTTCCCCCGAGCAGGCGGAACGTATCGCCGCCCACCCGAAGGTAAAGTCTGCGGGGGCACGGAAGGTGATCGGCATCACTGCGGATGGTGTCTTTTCCAAAACGCCGGCAGAGATCAGCTACATGGATGCCAACTGCACCAAATGGAGCTATGCCACCCCTACTACCGGACGGATGCCCGAAAGCGGCAAAGAGGTGACCATGGATACGGCAGCGTTGCAGCTGCTTGGCGTGACGCCGGAACTGGGCGCAGAGGTCACGGTTTCCTATTCCATTACGGACAAGGATCAAACCGCCTTTACTGTAACAGATACCTTTACGCTGGTGGGCTATTGGGACTATGATGAACTAATGCCTGTTCATTACATCAACATCAGCCGTGATTACGCAGATGATATCGAAGCGCAGGCAGTGAAAACAGGTTTACAGCCCTTCCGCACTGACCTGAATGTCATGATGGCTTCCAGTACAAACATTCAAGGGCAGATGGAGCAGGTGGATACCGATCTCGGCTACACATGGGACAGCTATACCGATCCCAACAGCGTCCGGATCGGCGTCAACTGGGGATATACCTCATCCCAGCTGGAGTCGCATCTCGATCCGGAACTTGTGATCGCCATAGCAGCTTTTTTGCTGCTGGTGATTTTCACCGGGTATCTTATCATCTATAACATTTTCCAGATCTCTGTTGCGGGGGATATCCGGTTTTACGGGCTTCTGAAAACCATTGGCACAACGCCCCGGCAGCTCAAACGCATCATTCGCCAGCAGGCACTTCTGCTTTGTCTGATTGGCATTCCGGCGGGGCTGCTGTTGGGCTATGGCATTGGCGCTGTTCTGGTGCCTGTTGTCTTGCGCTCCACCCAGTTGGATGCGGGCATCACCACCATCAGCACTTCGCCTGTGATCTTTGTTGGCTCCGTGCTGTTTGCCCTGCTGACGGTGCTTTTGTCCTGCTCCAAGCCCGGGAAAATGGCAGCCAGGGTTTCTCCGGTGGAGGCTACCAAATATACAGATGCGATGCAGACCAAGAAAAAACAGCGCAGCACCCGGGGAGCGAAGCTCCATCAGATGGCCTTTGCCAATCTGGGACGAAACAAAAAAAAGACGGTGCTGGTGGTGGTGTCTCTGGCACTGTCGGTGACGCTGTTCAATGCACTGTGTGCCTTTGTGGGCGGCTTCAGCATGGAGAAGTATGTATCCTTCATGACCTGCGCCGATTTTATCGTCAGCACGCCCGACTATTTCCGTTACAACCCGGCAGATGAATTCATCACGCCAGAACAGATCGGAGAGATCGCAGCAAACACAAAGTCCAGTCTTTCCGGCACGGGATATGCTGTGCGAAAACCCGTATATCTTTGGATGACGGAGGATGCTCTGCGGCAGGACTATGCAAGGTACGAAAGTGCTGAGCAGTTGGACAGCCATATGAGCCGCATGGAGCACCGGGGCGATATGGTGATGGGAGATACCAGAATCGAGGCTCTGGATAACAGCCTGTTTGACAAGCTGCAAGTGTTCGACGGAGATATTTCTCCTATGCTGGAGCCAAACAATAACGCTATTGCCATTGCGGTTTCCTTAGATGACTACGGTAATCTGCCCAATCCTGAATACTACCCCAAGGTGGGAGACACGATCACCGCCACCTATGCGGACGATGTGAAATATATCGACAGCCGCACCGGGGAACTCCGCACCGAAGATACACCGGAGGAGTACTTTCAGGAAAAACTGTATGGAGCTAGAGATGTAGAGTACACGGTCTGCGCCTTGGTAGAGCTTCCGTATTCCATGAGTTATCGTTATGGTGGTATTGGATATGAGACAGTTTTGTCTGTGGATACCGCACAGAGGGACAGCGGCGGTGCGGCCATTCCGATGCTCTACCTGTTCGACACAGCAGACGACGCAGACGAGGCCGAAGCAGAGCAATATCTATCGAAGCTCACTGCCGGTGAGTTTTCACCCTTGATGTATGAAAGCAAGGCCACGGCTCGCTCTGAGTTTGCTCAGTTCCGGCAGATGTTCCTTCTGGTAGGTGGTATCCTCTGTGCTATCATCGGGCTGGTGGGACTCTTAAATTTCTTCAACGCCATGATGACCAGTATTCTTTCCCGCCGCCGTGAATTTGCTGTGCTTCAGGCTGTAGGAATGACGAACCGGCAGCTCAAAACCATGCTGATCTACGAGGGATTGTTTTACGCAATGTCCTCCGTATCGGCGGCCTTTATTCTGTCGCTGGCGGTGGGACCTCTTGCAGGAAAAATGCTGGGCAGTATGTTCTGGTTCTTTGAGTATCGATTCACCATTCTGCCTGTCCTGCTGACAATTCCGGTATTTCTTCTGCTGGGGTGGCTGATTCCTTGCATGATGTATGACAATGCAGCGAAATGCAGTGTTGTAGAGCAATTAAGGGATGCTCAATAACTGTTAAGCAAAAAACGGCCCTCTGCCAAGGAAAAGGCAGAGGGCTGAGTTTTAATCTAAGGGTTTACATTCAGTTACAGTTTTTAGATAAATTTCGGGATCACCGTTCAAGATCAAGTCTGCATATCCAACCGGATCATTGTAGATTAGATAATCCAGTTCTGACCGTTGATACATATTGTCAGCAACCTCATTCTCCACGGCGATGGTATCAATGGCAATCATGCTGCCATCTAAAAATTTCAGTTCCACACAAGCGGTATCCATGTTAAACTCACAAGAAATCAATCTATCCATAAGAAACCTCCATTTTGCGGGATGTTAGATCATCCCAAAATATTTGAATGCTTCTCGGATTGCTTTCTCTTTTTCCTGCGGACACTGGGGCTGTCTGGAATCCTCGGACTTCGGCAGATTATAGTTCTTACCAACCCCAATCCCACATTTTCGTTTAATCTGTGAGATATAGAGGTTGGACACCTTTAACCCGGTATGCTCCAACACATACTCCTTGATCTGCGGATAGGTTGCCCCATCCTGAAATTCGGACATATCCATATCTTCCAAAGAGAACTCAACCCGAATCTTTTTCGAGTCGACCTCACCCTTGGAAAGCAAGACAACCGTCTCGCAATGCCTCGTCCTCGGGAAAAGGTCCACCGGCTGCACCTTTTCTGCCCGATACCCATGCTCTTCCAGCCACTTGGCATCCCGGGCGGCGGTGGAGGGGTTGCAGCTGACATAGACCACCCGGCGGGGGGACATGGTGACGACAGCGGAAAGGGTTGCTTCGTCACAGCCTTTGCGGGGCGGGTCGAGCATCACAACATCCGGGTGCAGGCCCTCGGCGGCAAGCTGGGTGGCAGCCTGACCGGCATCGGCGCAGAAGAAACGGCTCTTTGCGGCTATGGCATCACCCATGCGGGCAGCATTGGCCTTGGCGCTTTCGATGGCCTCAGGTACGATCTCCACGCCGATGAGCTCCCGGCAATGGTCTGCCATGGACAGGCCAATGGTGCCCATGCCGCAGTAGAGGTCCAACAGCAGGTCATCCGGGGTCAACTGAGCATATTCTGCAGCAATGCCATAGAGCTGCTCAGCGGCCAGGGTGTTGACCTGATAGAACGACAAGGGGCCCAGCTGCACCGGAACGCCGCAGAGGGTGTCCTCAATGAACCCGGGGCCGTACAGGGCGTGGGTCTCGCTGCCCAGGATCACATTGGTGTTTCTGGCATTGACATTGATCAGGATGGTGGCGATATCGGAAAACTGCGCAGTCAGTGCGCGGCAAAGCTCCTCTGCGTGGGGCAGCTTTGCCCGGGTGCAGACCAGACAGACCATGATCTGGCCGCTGTGGACACCCCGGCGCAGAAACACATGACGCACCAGCCCCTTGCCCGTCTGCTCATCGTAGGGCTGGATGTTGTGGGCGGCAAAGAAATCGCAGAGGGTATTGCCGATCTCGTTCAGCACATCCGGCTGCAGCTTGCAGTCGGGGCAGGGAACAATGCGGTGGGTGCGCCCGGCGTAGAAACCGATGCAGGGCTTGCCATTCTTATCACAGCCCACCGGGAATTGAACTTTATTGCGGTAGCGGTCGATCTCGGGGGAGGGGCGGCAGCACGGGTACATCCAGCCCGCCAATGCGGCGGAAAGCATCGGTAACGCTTTCGCCCTTAGCGCGCAGTTCAGCGGCATAATCCAGATGCCGCAGGCTGCAGCCACCGCAGGGGGCGGCCACTGCACAATCTACCGGGATACGGTCAGGCGAGGGAGTCTGAATGGCATCCAGAATACCGAAAGCGTAGCGGCCGCAATCTTTGACGATGCGGATGGCGGCAACGTCACCGGGGGCGGTGCCGGGTATGAACACAGCCTCACCGTCCGGGCTGTGAGCAACGCCGCTGCCATCGTTGGACAGGCGCTCAATGGTCAGGGTCAGCACCTGATTTTTTTGTAAGGGCATGGAAATTCTCCTTTGGAATGGGATTGGGTCAGGCTTCTTCCGAAGCGGGGGCATCTGCATTTTCGCTCTGGGCGGCAATGTATTTGCTGGGCGGCATCCCCTTGGCCCGCTTGAAGACCCGGGAAAAATAGAACTGGTCAAAGAAGCCCACCGAGATGGCGACCTCTGCAATGGAAAGGTTTCCGGCCCTCAGCAGCTTGCAGGCTTCGTTGATGCGGTATTCGGTCAGATAATCGATGGGGCTCTTGCCCACATTGAGCATAAACACCCGGTACAGATGACTGCGGGAAACGCCCACGCTCTTAGCGACATCATCAATGGAGATGTCGTGCGAATAGTTGAACTGGATGTATTTGATGGCATTCAGTACATATTGATTGGAGGAGGAAGCGTTGTGGGGGCGCGTCTCGCTGGTCTCCTTCATCAGGGCAGAGATGAACAGGTAGAGGTACCCCACCATGGCAGCCTCATCCTGAGGCTCTAACCCACGGGAAGAATAGATGTTGGTCAGAGCTGCCCGCATTCCCTCCGGGTCCTGCGTGTGGTGCACAGGAGCAGTATCGGTAAAGGGAAGCTGTGCCGCCAGTTTATGGGCGCAGGCACCGTTGAAGCCGACCCAGCTGTACTCCCAGGGCTGCTGCTCGTCGGCAGAGTAGCGGATAAGCTGACTGGGCCGGGCAAAGAACAGATCTCCCGGCACGACCTCAAAGGTCTTGCCGCCCACTTCAAAGGTGCCCTTGCCCGAGACCACCAGATGAATCAGGTAGTGATCCCGGATACCGGGGCCCCAGGTCTGGCCCGGGGCACAGCGTTCCAGACCACAGTTGAAGATGGATAATTCAATATTATTGGTGTAATTCTGCTTGAAGGACTGCTTGTAGACATCTGCCATGATCGTTTCCTCCAGTTGACCGCATTCTTGATTCCAGTATATCATAACTGTATCCGCAAATTCAACAAAAGTACATCCGAAACTTTGTTTTTCGCGCTGAAATTGGATTTTTTGCGGATTCAAATTGCAAAAGAGGGCGGAATGAAGTACAATAAGGCTAACCCAAGTGCATGGACCCTTCATGCACGGACTTTGCGGAGAACGTTTGTGGAGGAGGAGCGGCCATGGCGACCAGTACACAACTCAGACGGGAGATCCTTGCGGGGCAGTGGGACGAAGCGCTCTGCACGCTCTATGGCACAGAACCGGCGGTGCTGGCCCGCCAGCGGCAGCGGTATGCCGCCGCGCTGGAACAGTTTGAGCTTTACTATGGCCCCGGGCGGCAGGTGCATGTTTACTCGGCTCCGGGCCGGGCGGAGCTGGGCGGCAACCACACCGATCATCAGCACGGGTATGGTCTTGCGGCAGCGGTGACGCTGGATCTGGTCGCAGTGGCATCCCCCAGTGACGACGGTTTTATCCGGGTCAAATCCCGAGGTTTCAACAAGCTGGATGTCATTGACCTGAGCGAGGCCGAGCCCCAGCAGGGCGAGAGCACCCATTCGGCCAGCTTGATCCGGGGCATTGCGGAAGGTTTCCGGGCACAGGGAAAGACGGTGGGTGGCTTCGATGCCTATACCGCCAGCGACGTGCTCCGGGGCAGCGGGCTTTCCAGCTCGGCGGCCTTTGAGATGGGAATGGCGGCCATCCTGAACGGGGAATATGGCTGCAGGCTGACAGCGCCGGAGCTGGCGAAGATCTGCCAGTATGCGGAAAATACATATTTCGGAAAACCCAGCGGCCTGTTGGATCAGCTGACCAGCGCCGTGGGCGGGGTCATCTTTGCGGATTTTGCCGACCCAAAGAAGCCCCGGATAGAAAAGATCCACACGGCAGGGTTGCTCCCGGTGGGCATGACCCTTTGCGTGACCGATACCCGGGGCAGTCACAGCGAGCTGACCGGTGAATTTGCGGCCATCCGGCATGAAATGGAATCGGTGGCGGCTTGTCTGGGCGGTAAGGTGTTGGGGCAGGTCAAGGAGCAGGAGTTCTGGACGGCTCTGCCACGCCTGCGAAAAGCCTGCGGGGATCGTGCTGTTTTGCGTACGGTCCACTATTTTGAGGAGAATGCCCGCGCATTGGCCCAGCGGAATGCCCTGATCAGCGGGGAATTCAACGATTTCCTGCAGCTCATTCTGGAAAGTGGACATGCCTCTTTTGCCCTGTGCCAGAACGTTTACTGTTCCACAGACGTACGGCATCAGGGGCTCTCGGTGGCGCTTGCCCTCAGTCAGACTCTGCTTGAGGGGCAGGGGGGAGCCTGGCGGATGCAGGGCGGCGGCTTTGCAGGGACCATTCAGGCGTTTGTACCCGGTATGCTGACTGCAAAATATCACGACGCGATAGAAAAGGTGTTCGGTGCGGGCAGCTGCTATCTGCTCCGTCTGCGGGAGCAGGGGGCCCTGCGGGTCATTTGAACCATCTGGACACGGCCAAACAAAAAGAGCTTCACACTCCGGCAGAAGCCGGAATTGTGAAGCTCTTTTATGTTACAGGGAAAACGACTCAGATACCGCGCTGCTGCTGTTTTTGGCGCATTTCATCCGTGAAACTAGAAACGGCAGAGAAGGTATCATCGTGATAACCGAACCAGTTGGACAGGTTCTTGTAAATGTTTTCTACAAACCGGTAGCCGGAAACAACAACGTTGAACAGGAGCAGAGGCACAAACGAGATGGAGATGGAGAGGATACCCCCCTGAAAGAAGAAATCGTCCAGGTGGAGGTTATCCGTAAAGCTGTCCAATGCATCTCCCAGTTCTCCGCCGCCAAAGATCTCCGGCAGCTCTTCTTCCGGAAGCGTTGCATAAGATGCAGGCATACGCAAGTTTTCCATAAAAGGCTCCTTTCAAAGATTTACTCAGGCGGCCAGAGCTGCTGTACCTGCGGCCTGTGCCTGATTTTTGGCTTCGCTCTCGTTGTAGATGTTCCGCATGTCATTGTAAATGGACAGGAAGCTCTCAATAGCAGACCTAGCCCAGTAGTAGACATAAACGCCTGCAAAACCGGCAGCAACCACAGTCATGGTCTTGCCCACGGGAGTCTGGCGGCCCCAATAATGCTCAATGGCACCCATCGTGGTCAGACCATCGTTCCGCATGTCAATGATACCGGCAATGGTGTTGCTGATGGCAGCCTGACCCAGCATACGTACCAGGTTGACACCGACATTGACGGTGAAATTCAGGACATCCTGCGCGTTGATATTCAGTTCAAAAGCGCCGCCAACGGTATAGACCATTTCATCTTCGGAGAGAACCGCATAGGATGCGGGCAGCTGCATCGTGCTCTGATAGGTAAATTCCATGGTGGAAAACTCCTTTCGTTCGTAAAATCCGCGCAAAGGCGGACGTGAAGCTAATTGGATTATAGCATAATTGCCCAAAAACAACAAGAGAGCGATGAAACCCAAAATGCGAAAGAATTGTGAAGATACTGTGGCCGTCTTGTAAAAAAGAAACGGTTCTGCGCGGAAATATGTGGAACGTCCTGTGCGGGATGCGGCGAAAAAATGTTGTGTGAAAATTGAAAATAATGCAAAAAGAGACGGCGGGCACCAGTTCCTCCGGAAAGGAGGGGCCAGAGCCTGCCGTCTTTGTATGGGGAGAAAAGAAGAAGGAACGTTTTAGCGGTCTGCCGCAGCCGGAGCCCGGTCATACAGTGCTGTCAGATCGGCAATATGCTCGGCCAGCAGACTGGTAAGTGGGGTATCCAACCGCCACTGCCAGTTGGCACCTTGGGTGCTGGGGGTGTTGATGCGGGCCTCCGCGCCCAGATGCAGCCAGTCGGCCATGGGGATGATGGCCATATCCGAAACACTGGCAAGGCAGGCGCAGATCATGGCCTCTGTCAGATCCTCGGGCAGGCAGCGCAGGTAACGGCAGGCATAGTGGACATCCTCGGGGCTGGCAGACTGCCGCCAGCCTTCGGTGGTCACATTGTCATGGGTGCCGGTGTAGACCACGCTGTTGTGAGGGTAGGTGTAGGGAAGATAGTTGCCCGGTTCCCGGCTGTCAAAGGCAAACTGCATGATCTTCATGCCCGGGTAGCCGCTGGCAGCCAGCATGGTCTTGACCTCAGGGGTCAGGTATCCCAGATCCTCTGCAATGATGCCGCCCTGACCCAAAGTCTCGTGGATGGCATCGATGAAAGCATGATCCGGCCCCTTTTCCCAGTGGCCGCCTGCCGCTGTCTTGTTTCCGGCAGGGATGGCGTAGTAGCTCTCAAAACCACGGAAGTGGTCGATGCGCACGACATCATAAATCGAAGTAGCGTGCTGCATCCGGCGCTTCCACCAGGCGAAATCCTCGGCCTTGTGGCGGGGCCAGTCGTAGAGCGGATTGCCCCAGAGCTGACCGTCTGCCGCAAAAGCATCCGGGGGGCAGCCTGCCACCTGCGTCAGGTGGGTCTGGCCGTCAGTCTGGAAGAGCTCCGGCCGCGTCCACAGATCGCTGGAATCCGGGCTGACGTAGATGGGGATATCGCCCACCAGCTGGATTCCCTTGCTGTTGGCATAGGCTTTCAGGGCGTTCCACTGGGTGTAGAAGAAGAACTGCACCGCCTTGAAATAATCCACCTGCCCGGCCAGACGCTCCCTGGCAGCGGCTACGGCAGCGGGCTGGCGGGTGCGCAGGTCATCCGGCCAGTCACACAGGCCTGCCTGTCCCTGTTCGGCCTTGACGGCCATGAACAGGGCGTAATCGTCCAGCCAGAAGCTCTGTGCCGTGCAGAAGTCTTTGTACTCCACGCTGGCTGCAGCCAGCAGACGGTCAGCGGCTTTTTGCAGCACCACCGGGCGCTGCTGGTAGAGCACGCCGTAGTCCACCGGGCCAACCGGAACCTCAGCGGGAATCTCATCGGCGGTCAGATAGCCCTGCTCGTGCAGGACACGGAAATCGATAAAGTAGGGGTTCCCGGCAAAGGCGGAAAAGCTCTGGTAGGGGCTGTCACCGTAGCCGGTGGGGCCAATGGGCAGGATCTGCCAATAGGTCTGCTTTGCACGGGCCAGAAAATCCACGAACGAAAAGGCTTCTTCCCCCAGCGTGCCGATGCCAAAGGGCCCCGGCAGACTAAAAACGGGCATCAGAATGCCGCATGCTCGCATGGTGAACTCCTCCTTAACCCTTGACAGCGCCTGCAACAACACCCTCAATGATGTATTTCTGGCAGGTCATGTACAGGATGATGATGGGGATGATGGCGATGATGATGCAGGCCATCATGGGAGCCAGCTCCACACGGCCATAGCCGCCGCGGAAGTACTGGATCGCCATGGGGATGGTGCGGTACTTCTTGATATCCAGCACCAGAGTGGGCAGCAGGTAGTCGTTCCAGACCCACATGGTTTCCAGAATGGCGGTGGAGATCATGGTGGGTTTCAGGATGGGGAACACGACCTTGAAGAAGATCTGGATGGGGTTGCAGCCGTCGATCATGGCCGCTTCCTCAATCTCCATGGGAACGCTCTTCATAAAGCCGGTGAACATGAACACGGCCAGACCGGCACCAAAGCCCAGGTAGATGATGCAGATGTTCCAGGGGGTGTTCAGCTTGAGGGTATCTGCGGTCTTGGACAGAGTGAACATGACCATCTGGAAGGGGACGACCATCGAGAACACGATGAGCAGGTTCATAAACTTGCTGAGCTTGTTGTTCACCCGGGTCAGGTACCAGCCTGTCATGGAGCAGCACAGCAGGATGAGGGCCACGCTGGAAACGGTGATGACGAGGCTGTAGCCCAAACTGGAAAGGAAGCCCATTTTGATCACGCCGTAGACGTAGTTGGAAAGGCCAGCAAAGGTCTCACTGGTGGGCAGCTGGAACACGGTAGAGGTGGTAAAGGTACCCTCTTTTTTCAGGCTGTTCAGCAGGATCAGGACGATGGGGTAGATCCACAGCAGGCAAAGCAGGGCCATGATGACGGTGAGAATGTTATCCCACAACTTTTTCTGTTTAATCATTACTGCTGGACCTCCTTAGAACGGGTGAAGTGGAGCTGCGCCAGAGAGATGACCACAACGATCAGGAAGAATACCACAGCCTTTGCCTGGCCGATGCCCTTCCACTGAGCACCGGAGCGGCCATAGAAGGTATTGTAGATGTTCAGGGCCAGCATTTCACTGGCGTTGGCAGGTTCGCCGGCCGTCAGGGCAACGTTCTGGTCGAACAGCTTGAAGCTGTTGGTCAGGGTCAGGAAGGTGCAGATGGTGATGCTGGGCATGACCATGGGCAGCTTGATCTTGAACAGGATCTCGCGGTCAGATGCACCGTCGATCTTAGCAGCCTCGATCAGGTCGCCGGGCACGCTCTGCAGACCGGCAACGTAGATGATCATCATATAACCGATCTGCTGCCAGCACATCAGGATGACCAGACCGACAAAACCGGCCTTGGCATCCAGCGCCAGCAGGGGCTTCTGCAGGTTTGCCAGAACGCCGTTGAGCAGGATCTGCCAGATGTAGCCCAGCAGGATGCCGCCGATCAGGTTGGGCATGAAGTAAACGGTACGGAAAATGTTGGTGCCCTTGATGCCGCGGGTCAGCACGATCGCAATGGCAAAGGCACAGACATTGATAAGCACAGTGGAGATCACGGTAAACGCTGCCGTAAAGCCGAACGCATGCAGGAACGTGGAATCCTGGAACACCGAGATGTAGTTCTGGATGCCCACAAAGGTGGTCTTGCTCACGGTGGTGAAGCGCTGGAAGGAAAGGAAGATGCCCCAGATAAAGGGCCAGATAAAGCCGATGATGAACGCGATCAGCGTAGGAAGCACGAACACCGGCCAATATTTGCTGATGGCCTTTTGCATGATATACCTCCAAAACAAAAGGAGGCGGGCGAACAGCTCGCCCGCCTCCCATTACGGTTTACACAAATAAAAGGGGAAAGAGAAAACCGAGAATGCTTAGCCGTTTGCCAGCTTGTACTCCTTAGCCCAGCCATCGACAAAAGCGGTCACAACGCCGTTCCAGTCGCCAGTGCCTGCTGCGTAAGCGGTCAGAGCGGAACCAACGCCGTTCTTCCACTCCTCGGAAGGCATGGTGGAGAAGCACCAGTCAACACTGGTCTTGCCAGCTGCAACGTAGTCGTTTGCAATGGCGATCAGGGGGTTGGTGGAGTCCTTAGCCTTCTTGAAGGGGATGACGAAGCCCATCTTGTCAGCCATCGCGCTGGTGCCGGCCTCAGAGGTGACGCACCAGTACAGGAAGTCCAGAGTAGCCTGAATGTCGGCATCAGAAGAAGCGTTGTTCACGCACCAGAAGTTCTCGGAACCAGTGCACAGACCCTGATTCTCCTCGCCATCCACGCCGATGTAGATGGGCAGCATACCCAGGTTGTCGTCGCCCAGATCCTTCACGTCATTGTAAGCCCAGGTGCCGTTCTGATAGAAGACAGCCTTCTTGCCCACGAACTCGGCCACAGCGTCGTTGCCGGTCTTGGAAGCCAGCAGGGTAGGATCGCAGGTGGAATCGGTGATGTACAGATCCCAAATCTGCTTGTAGTTGTCCAGATAGGTGCCCTTGATGGCATCGGTGGAGCCGATGCCGTCTGCCTTGTACTCGTAGTAGATGGGCAGGTTTGCCAGATGGGTCTTGAAGCGCCAGTCAGAAGAACCGTCCATGCCAGCGGAGGTGAAAGCACCGTCCACGCCCAGCTCGGCCTTGCGTGCCTGGATATCATCGGCAACCTTCTTCAGATCGTCAAAGCCCTTGATATCGTCCTGGGTGTAACCAGCGGCGCTCAGCAGCTCCTTGTTGTAGATGATGCCGTAGGTCTCAATGACGTATGCAATGCTGGTGACAGCGTCGCCGTCCTTCAGAGCGAAGGAGTCGCTGGTCAGCTCGCCATACAGCTTGCTGCCGGACAGGTCGTAGCAGTAATCCTTCCAGTTGGCCAGACCCACAGGGCCGTTGACCTGAAACAGGGTGGGAGCCTCGCTCTTTTCCATCTCGCTCATCAGAGTGGTCTCATACTGGCCGGAAGCGGCGGTGACAACGGTCACAGGCACGCCGGTCTCCTTGGTGTACTCAGCGGCCAGATCCTGCCAATCCTGATCCTGCTCCGGCTTGAAGTTCAGGTAGTAGACCTTGCCGTCAGCCTTTGCAGCGGTCGAAGAACCGGCAGCAGAGCTGGCAGTGGAGGAAGCGGTGGAGCTGGAAGAACCGCCACAGGCAGCCAGACCCAGAGCAGCGGCGGATGCACCGGCCACTTTCAGGAAATTACGACGAGAGATCATCTTTTTCATAGTAGTACTCCTTCTTCTTTTGGTTAATATCTGCCACCGTCCACAGCATGAGGACGGAAGTTAGACTGAATCGTTCCGGCGGCAGGGGCAAACGCTTTCGCCCTGCTGCAATTCCGGCTGGAGCGTGACGGTCTGGGCCGGGGCTCCGTGTTCGATCTGCCGCACCAGCAGCTCGATGCTCTGCAGTGCGATCTGTTCACTGGGCTGGACGATAGTGGTCATCACCGGCACGCAGTAGCGGGACATCGTGATGCCATCAAAACCGATCACTGAGACATCCTCCGGCACCCGCATACCTGCACTTACCAGCGCCCGGATGGCACCAAAGGCAATCACATCGCTCATGGCAAACAGGGCAGTGAACTCGGCCCGGCGGGCCAGCAGACTGTTCATGGCGTGGTAGGCGGACTCGAAATCGTAGTTGCACAGGCCATAGAGTTTATCGTCAAAGACAAGCCCTGCGTCCTCCATGGCATCCTGCGCACCCAGACGGCGCATCCGGCTGGGAAAGCTGGTGGCCGGGCCGCCCAGCACCGCGATCTTGCGGTGCCCCTGTGCGATGAGATGGGAGACTGCCGCTTTTGCTGCGGCCCGGTCATCCACACCCACCATCGAGAGGTTGGGGAAGTCCAATTCATTGGAGACCAGTGTGGCCAGCACGGAGGGAACGGAGATGTTTGCAAAGCCGTTCTGGAAGTTCGTAACACTGCCGCCCAGAAAGATCATACCCTTGGGCTTGATCTCCCGCAGGATCTTCTCGGCAGCATCGATCTCGTTGGCGTTCTCGTCCAGGTAGGAGACGATGCCGTTGTACCCATACAGGGTAGCGGCCCGCTGCAGCTGAACGAGGAAGTCAGAGAAGAAGATGTTCCGGGTCCCCTTGACCACGAACACCAGACTGCGGGATTGCTGGATCTTCAGCTGCCGCGCGTTGGTGTTGGGGGTGAAGCCTGCCTCCCGCATGACCTTGAGCACATGCTCCTTGGTCTCGGGCCGGACATCCGGCCGATCATTGATGACGCGCGAAATGGTGCTGACAGAACAGCCGCTGATGCGGGCAATGTCCTTGATCGTCATATCGCGTGCCCTCGCTTTCGGTTGGATTATCGGGAACGGTGTCGGGAACGTTTCCAGTGGCTATAGTATGGCACAATTTGCGCAAAAAATCAATCGTGTGGAAGTAATTTTGTAAAAGGTGTACAAAGAATCAACTTGCATTTGTGCAGATTGATTTGCCAGCACATCAAAACACCGGTTGATTTCAGAAATTCCCGGTAATAAATCATAAAATACCGGAAAAACCGTACCGGTTTGTAACTTTTTGACCGGATGATGCAATTTTATGGACGAGGGTGATCTGCCCGGAAACTGCGGGAACGGTTCCATAAGATGTTCCCAGAATGCGGCAAAAAGAAACAGGCAGACTACTGAGTGCCGGGAGCACTGCACAAACGAAAGATACAACAAAAAAGCGCTTTCACCTTGTCATCGGTGAAAGCGCTTTGCTGATTGCTGATTATTTTGAATGGGTTGATAAAGTTCTGATTAGTCGCTGACGTAGGGCATCAGAGCAACGTGACGAGCACGCTTGATGGCGGTGGTCAGTGCGCGCTGATGATAAGCGCAGGTGCCGGTCACACGGCGGGGAATGATCTTAGCACGCTCAGAGACGTACTTACGCAGACGGGGCACGTCCTTGTAATCGATGGTGTCGATGCGATCGACACAGAAGCTGCAAACCTTCTTGCGGCCGCGACGCATGGGGCGTGCGGGGCGAGAGCCTTCGGTTCTTTCAAAAGCCATTGCTTATTACCTCCTATAAGAATTGAACGGTCAGACCGTTACGGAATCAGAACGGCAGGTCATCACTGTCATCAATGACAGCAAAATCATCTGCACTGCCGGCGGAATAGCTGGGAGCTGCCTCCACAGCAGCCGGACGGGCAGGGGCTGCGTTCTGGTAGGCGGGAGCAGAATTCTGATAATTTGCTCCACCGCCCTGATTGCTGCTCTTGGGGCCTGCAAAGCTGATGTTGTTGGCTACGACTTCCACAGCCGTGCGATTGTTGCCGTTCTTATCCTGATACTGGCGGGTCTGAAGAGAGCCTTCGATGGCGATCAGACTGCCTTTCTGGAAATACTTAGAAACAAACTCGGCCTGAGAACGCCAGGCAACGATATCAATGAAGTCAGCCTGACGCTGCTCACCCTGACGCACAAAATTGCGGTCGCAGGCAATGCGGAAGCTGCACACATTGGTGCCCTGGGGCGTGGTGCGGAGCTCAGGATCCGCCACAAGACGGCCCATGATAGCAACAACATTCAACATTTTACGGTCTCCCTTTCTGTCACGAAAAGATTACTCCTCGTGGGCAACGATCAGGCTGCGCATAACACCTTCAGTGATCTTGTACACACGGTCCAGCTCAGCGGGGAAGCTGGGCTCGCTGGTGAAGTTGATCACAGTGTAAACGCCTTCCTCCTCGTCGTTGATGGGGTAGGCCAGACGGCGCTTGCCCCACTCGTCGATGGAATCGATCGTACCGTTGTTCTCGATCAGGGTCTTGAACTTACCAACCAGAGCGGCGGTAGCCTCCTCGTCGAGAGCGGCGCTGGTAATCAGCATGGTTTCGTACTTTGCCATTTTGTAGCACCTCCTTTTGGACTTAAGGGCCTCAAGGTTATGAGGCCAAGGGTACACACGACATGCGGCATCGCCTGCCGTGTGCGGCGTGTCTGTTCAGACAGCAATTTATTATAGCAAGTCCCTGCTGTTTTGTCAAGCCCTGCGGGCCAAAAATCCGCACAAAAATTTGTACTGAAGCTTTGGTGAACTTTGTCTGTTTTTTTAACGAGAAAGATTGAGAAGTATTTTGATTTTGGTTCGGAGCGGCGATATAATAAAAGAATAGGGGGTCGGGCGCGGCCGACAGCCCTATTAAATGAAATAAAACGGAGGAATGTAAATTTATGTATTCTGTTTTTCGCAACCTTGCCATCATCATCCTCAGTGCCAAGTTCTTCGGGCTGGTGGCCCGCAAGTTCAAAGCGCCGCAGGTGGTGGGCGAGATCATCGCGGGCCTGATCATTGGGCCCTGTCTGCTGAACCTTGTGCATATCAGCGATACCATCTCGATCTTCGCAGAGATCGGCGTGGTGCTGCTGATGTTCTCCACGGGCCTTGGCACCAACCTGAAGGAGCTGATCAAGGCAGGCCCCATCGCCACCCTGATCGCCTGTGTGGGCGTGGCGGTGCCGCTGGCAGGGGGCACGCTCCTTTATAGTTTCTTCTACGGCTTCTCGGCGCTGGGTAGCCAGGAGTTTTACCGTGCCCTCTTCATCGGTACCATTATGACCGCCACCAGCGTGTCCATCACTGTGGCTACCTTGCAGGAGCTGGGCCACCTGAAGAGCTTCCTTGGCACCACCATCGTCAGTGCCGCCGTTATCGATGATGTTATCGGCATCGTGGTGCTGACCTGTGTGCTGGGAGCAAGCTCCGGCACCGGTACAGGGCTGGGTAAGGTGCTGATGAACACCGTGCTGTTCTTCGCTACCGCCATCGGCGTGGGCATCATTGCCCATTTCGCCATGAAGTGGCTGGACAAGCGCAACCCCCACACCCAGCGCATCACCATCGTCAGTATGGCGTTCTGCTTTGCCATGGCTTACATTGCTGAGGCCTACTTCGGCATTGCGGACATCACCGGTGCCTACATCGCGGGCATCGTCCTGTGCACTCTGGAGGATGCCCCCTATGTGGAGCGCCGGGTGGACATCAGCAACTATGTGCTGTTTGCTCCCATCTTCTTCGCCAGCATCGGCCTGAAGACAGATATCAGCGGCCTGACCCCGGAGATCCTGCTGTTCAGCGTGTGCTTCGTAGTGGTGGCCCTGATCACCAAGATCATCGGCTGCGGGCTGGCGGCCAAGGTCTGCAGGTTCAGCTGGGGTGATTCCCTCAAGGTGGGTGTTGGCATGATGACCCGCGGCGAGGTGGCCCTGATCGTGGCCCAGAAGGGCCTGGACATCGGCGTGGTGGATTCCGTCTACTTCACCGCCGTCATCCTGCTCATCGTCGTGTCCAGTGTGGCCACTCCGCTGGTCTTGAAAGCGCTGTTCACCAAAATGCCTGTGCAGCCGCATCCCAGTCAGGCAAAGCAGTAAGGGAGCTCTGCCAGAACCCTTTTGATATTTTCCAAAACGACAGCAGCACCTCACCAGAAATGGCGGGGTGCTGCTGCTTTATGGGGCGAAACGGGGCGAAAAGTTTTCGCAAACGGTGCAAAACGGGCTGAAAAGCGGGGCCCTTTTGTGAATAGTGCTAAAGAAATGGCGGAATCCTTGTAAAAAATAACAGCAGGTGGTATAATTTACCTGTAAAACGAAAATGATTGGCTCAAAAGAAACAAACTTGGAGGGATTTACATGAAAACTGTAGCGCAGACCGTGATCGAGGCAGATCGCTTCTATACCATCGCTGCCAAGGGCGGCAGTGTCATTCAGGCCGTGGAGAAGGCCACCAACGGCGGCGATATCCGCCTGGGCAAGTACGAGCACAAGCCCGAGCAGGAGTGGGCCTTTGTGCGCGAGGGTGACGGCGTGTACCGCATCCGCAACCGCGCATCCGGCAAGCTGATCGACCTGATGATGACCGGCACCGCCAATGGCACCTGGCTGCACCTGTGGGAGGATGTGGGCGGCACCTCTCAGATGTGGACCGTGGAGCCTACCCCCGCCGGTACCGTCCGTCTGCGCTCTTCCTGGGCCAGCGGTAAGTGCATCGATACCGTGGGCATGGGTGCCAACGATGGTGCCATCCTGCAGATCTGGCAGGAGGCCGCAGGCGATGACCAGCTGTGGACCATCTCCGAGGTGAAGGACCGCGCAAAGCGTGCCCCTGCCAAGAAGGCAGAGGAGCCCGTTGCAGAGGCTGCACCTGTGGTCGAGAGCGCTCCTGCAGAGGAGGCAAAGCCGGAGGTCAAGGAAGAGCCCGTTGTGGAGGAAAAGCCCGTGGAGGAGCCTGCAAAGGCTGAGGAAAAGCCCGCTGAGCCTGTTAAGGCCGAAGAGGTGAAGGCGGAGCCCGTCAAGGCCACTGCTCCCGCTGCCAAGGCTCCCGCAAAGAAGCCCACCGCCAAAAAGACCAGCCGCGCCGCCCGAAAAAAGGCCGCTGCCGCTAAAAAGTAAGTAATACAAGCAAAAGCAGCTGCATTCCGTAAAAACACGGAGTGCAGCTGCTTTTTTGTTGCGATCTTACAGGCCTCTCCTACGAGGAAAACTGGAACGAAACGCCTGAGAAGGTCAGACGTGCATCATGCCGCGCTGTGCATGGATGCGGAATTTGAGTGCGGCGGCGATAAAGCCCTTGAACAGGGGATGAGCGCGGTTGGGGCGGCTCTTGAACTCGGGGTGGAACTGTGCGCCCAGATGGAAGTCACGGCCGGGCAGCTCCACGGTCTCCACCAGACGGCCGTCAGGGCTGGTGCCGGAAATGACCAGTCCGGCATCCTCCATCTCCTGACGGAACTCGTTGTTGAACTCGTAGCGGTGGCGGTGACGCTCCCAGATCTCAGCCTCGCCGTAGCACTCGGCCATCTTGGTGCCGGGCTTGACGGTGCAGGGGTACTTGCCCAGACGCATGGTGCCGCCCTTAGGGATGTTGCCCTGCTGGTCGGCCATCAGGGCAATGACATTGTGGGCACCATCGGGGGTGAACTCGCTGGAATTGGCATCGGCATAGCCCAGCACGCCGCGTGCGAACTCCATCACCATGATCTGCATTCCCAGGCAGATGCCAAAGTAGGGGATCTGGTTCTCACGGGCATACTGTGCGGCCTGGATCATGCCCTCGATGCCGCGGTCACCAAAGCCGCCGGGCACGATGATGCCGTCCACGTCAGCAAACACTTCTTTGCAGGCATCCTGATCGATCAGGTCCTCACTCTCCACCCACTTGATGTCTACCTGACTGTCGTTCTCAAAACCGGCGTGGTACAGGCTCTCCATCACGGAAAGATAAGCGTCGTGCAGCTTGACGTACTTGCCCACCAGCGCAATGGTGCAGGTCTTGCTGCGGGTGGCAATGCGGGAGACCACACCCTTCCACTCGGTCAGGTCGGCGGGGGGCACGTCCAGCTTGAGCTTTTCCACCACCACATCATCCAGACCGTTGGTGTGGAGCATCAGCGGGCACTGGTACAGGCTGGGCATGGTCAGGTTCTCAATGACACACTCGGGCTTGACATTGCAGAAGGTGCTGATCTTGCGGCGGATATCGCCGCCCACGCTGCCGTCGGCACGCAGGATGATGATATCGGGGTTCACGCCCATGCCCTGCAGCTCCTTGACGGAATGCTGGGCCGGCTTGGACTTGTACTCGTCGGAGCCGGAGATATAGGGCACCAGCACAACATGGATATAGCAGCAGTTGTCGCGGCCCTGCTCCAGGCCCACCTGACGGATGGCCTCCAGGAAGGGCTGGCTCTCAATATCGCCGGTGGTGCCGCCGATCTCGGTAATGACCACATCGGCATCGGTAGAGGATGCCATGTTGTAGATGTAATTCTTGATCTCGTTGGTGATGTGGGGGATGATCTGGACGGTCTGGCCCAGATAAGCGCCCTGGCGCTCCTTGTTCAGCACGTTCCAGTACACCTTGCCGGTGGTCAGGTTGGAGTACTTGTTCAGATTTTCGTCGATGAAGCGCTCATAGTGACCCAGATCAAGGTCGGTCTCAGTGCCGTCATCGGTCACGAACACCTCACCGTGCTGCAGGGGGCTCATGGTACCCGGGTCCACGTTCACATAGGGGTCCAGCTTCTGGCTGGCGACCTTCAGTCCGCGGCACTTGAGCAGGCGGCCCAGAGAAGCCGCCGTGATGCCCTTGCCCAGACCGGAGACAACACCGCCGGTCACAAAGATGAATTTTGCCATTTGTTCAGTCCTCCTCTAATTTATCTTTCAGAGATCATTCTTTCCCAGTGCGGATGCGCCTGCATCCGGAACAAAACATACAACACCAAATTATAATCCTAATCCTCGTAAGAATCAAGGATTTCCTGTGCAATTTCTGCACGGCTGCGCCGGGTGTCCATGGCGCGCTTTTCAATGTGGCGGTGGGCGGCATCCTCGCTCATCTGCTCCCGCTCCACCAGACAGCATTTTGCATGGCTGACCAGCCGTACCTGTGCGATCTTTTCCTGCATACGGGCGTTTTCCTGCCGGAGCAGCTGCAGGCGGTGGTTGCTGGCCGCGGCCAGATGGATGGCCTGCAGGAACAGCGTGTTGGAGAACGGCTTGCTCAGCAGCAGCACCCCCTGCTCACTCATGGGGGCCAGCAGCTGCTCAGCGGCTGCTGCCTTGGCCAGCAGCACCACGCCTGCGTCTGTTCTTTCTACAGCAGAGGAACACAACTCGTGGCCGAACTCGTCCGGCAAAGGCGCGTTGACCACGATCAGCTCAAAATCAGATTCCAGCATCCTGCGCCGGGCCTCGGCACCACTGGGGATGATCATAGGCCGGGTGTATCCCAGCTCTGCCAGCCGCGCGGAGATGTACTCATTGGAGCTTGCTCCGGCGCTCACGATCAGAGCACGTCCCATTTGAATCGCTCCTTTCTCTTACATCCAGGCAAGGGGGCCGAATCATTGCCCCTTCGTACTTTCCCTCAAAAGCGGTTCAGATGGCGTTGAAGTAGTGCACCCGCTCGTACTCTGCCGGGTCGGCGGCAGCTTTCAGGGCGGCACAGCGCTTCAGTTCTTCCTCATAGTACCGATGCGAAAGCTCTTCCGGCAGCACGCGGTGCAGAAATTCGCTCTCCTGCGCGGCCTGCACGGCCTCCTCCAGCGTGGAAGGCAGTCTTTCCAGCCCAAGACCTGCGGCCTCGGTGGGATCGAACAGGTTCTTGTTGATAGGGGCCTGCAGCACCATCCGGTGCTCGATGCCATCGAGACCGGCGGCCAGCACCAGACCTACGGCCAGATAGGGGTTGCAGGCAGGGTCAGGGCTGCGCAGCTCCATGCGGCAGTTGTTGCCCTTGACCTGCGGGATGCGCACCAGCTGACTGCGGTTCTGGCGGCTCCAGCTCACATAGCGGGGGGCCTCGTCACAGCCAAAGCGCTGGTAGCTGTTGGGCAGGGGATTGGTGAACACGGTCAACTCCCGGCTGTGGGCCAGAACACCCGCCATAAAGCTGCCTGCAATGCTGTCCGGGGCAATGTCGCCCTCAAACAGATTGCGGCCGTCCATGCAGAGCGAAAGGTTGATGTGCAGGCCGCTGCCTGCCTGATCCGGCAGGGGCTTGGGCAGGAAGCTGGCGTGGATGCCGTTGCGCATGGCAACAGCCCGCACGATCTGCTTGAACATCATCACATGGTCGGCTGTTTTCAGGGGGCCGGCGTAGTGGCAGTCGATCTCATTCTGGCCGTGGCCGCTCTCGTGATGGCTGTGCTGGGGGCTCATGCCCATCTGCTCCATGGTCAGGCAGATGTCCCGGCGCAGGTTCTCACCTGCATCCAGCGGGGCTACATCAAAGTAGCCGCCAAAGTCGATGGGGATGCGGGTGGGGCGGCCCCGGTCGTCATTCTCAAACAGGTAGAACTCGCACTCAGCCCCCACGTTGCAGGTCAGCCCCAGTTTGCGGAAGCTGCGGCTCATTTGGCGCAGGAAGCCGCGGCAGTTGCCGCCAAAGGCAGCGCCGTCCGGCTTTTCCACGTCACAGAAGAACTGCATCACCCGGCCCTCGGTGGGCCGCCAGGGCAGGATGGTCACGGTGGAAAGATCGGGCCGGAGCACAAGATCGCTCTCCTCCACCTTCATAAAACCGGCAATGGAGCTGCCGTCAAAGCAGACACCATCCTCCATAGCCTTGGGCAGGTCGCTGGCAAGCACGGCGATGTTTTTCTGGGTGCCAAAGATATCGCAGAAGGCAAAGCGGACGAATTTGACGTTGTTGTCCTCCACAAAATCAAGGATGTCCTGTTGGGTATTATAGCTCATAGTGGTTCCCTCCGAGCCGCAGGGTGCGGCGAATGGCACATCAGTGCAAAACTGGAAAAATCAGCTTGCGTTCTTAAAAAACGCCTAAAGGCCTGCTTCGTATGCGCAAAGCAGGTCTTTAGGCTGGTGTAAGAAATAGGAAAAGGGGAATGGCTTAAAAATCCAACAACCCAGCGATGCTTATCAAGCTATGTCAGAAAGATCAGACGTAGTAGAGCATCTTGCTGTAGCTGGGCAGAGGCCAGTAGTCCTCACCGCAGATGGTCTCGGCATCGTCAGCAGCGGCGCGCAGAGCATCCATCTTGGGCAGAACGTCATCGTGGAAGGAGACAGCCTTGGCGCTCTCATCGGTCATGGCCTCAGCGGTATCCACGGTAGCCTGCAGGGCATCGATGGCATCGCTCATGGCATCGGCATCGGTGGACAGGCGGGTGAGGGTCTTGGTCTCGCTGCGCACGCTGATGGCCTCGCTGACGGCCAGCTTGGATGCAGCGGTGTTGGCAACCTCGCTCATATAGGCATTGATGGCGGGCAGCAGCTGCTTGCGTGCCATCTCCAGCATGGTCAGAGCCTCGATGTTGATGATCTTGGAGTAGTGCTCCATCTCGACCTCGTAACGGCTCTCCATCTCGATCTTGGTCAGGACACCGAAATCCTCCATCAGCTGGATGTTCTTCGGGTCGATCAGTGCGGGCAGAGCAGCGGGCGTGTTCTTCTTGTTGGGCAGGCCGCGGCGTGCTGCTTCCTCTTCCCACTCGGCAGTGTAGCCGTTGCCGTTGAAGATCACACGGCGGTGGTCACGGATGGTGCGCTTGACCAGAGCAATGGCAGCGCTGGTAAAGTCCTCAGCGCCCTCCAGCTCGTCGGCGTAGCCCTTCAGCTCCTTGGCAACAGCAGTGTTCAGGATGGTGTTGGCATCGCTCAGGTTCTCAGCAGAACCGGGCATACGGAACTCGAACTTGTTGCCGGTGAAGGCGAAGGGAGAGGTGCGGTTGCGGTCGGTGGTGTCCTTGCTGAACTTGGGCAGGACATCCACGCCCAGATCCATCTTCATCTTGACGGGGCCGGCATAAGGAGAATCAGATGCAATGGCATCGATGACAGCTTCCAGCTCCTCGCCCACAAAGATCGAGATGATGGCCGGGGGAGCCTCGTTGGCACCCAGACGGTGATCATTGCCCGGGGTGGCAACGGAGGTGCGCAGCAGATCGGCGTACTCGTCCACTGCCTTGATGACAGCGGCCAGGAATACCAGGAACTGCAGGTTCTCCATGGGCGTGTCGCCCGGATCCAGCAGGTTCTCGTGGGTGGTGGACATGGACCAGTTGTTGTGCTTGCCGCTGCCGTTCACACCCTCAAAGGGCTTCTCGTGCTGCAGGCAGACCAAACCGTACTTGGGAGCGATCTTCTTCATCATTTCCATGGTCAGCAGGTTGTGGTCAATGGCAACATTGGTGGTGTCGAAGATGGGGGCCAGCTCATGCTGGCAGGGAGCCACTTCGTTGTGCTTGGTCTTGGCGGGAACGCCCAGCTTCCACAGCTCTTCGTCCAGCTCCTTCATAAATGCGGAGACCTCGGGACGGATGACACCGAAGTAATGCTCCTCCAGCTCCTGACCCTTGGCAGAGGGAGCGCCGAACAGGGTACGGCCGGTGAGGATCAGATCCTGGCGTGCCTCGTAATCCTCCTTCTTGACAAGGAAGTACTCCTGCTCGGGGCCGACGGTGGTGGAGACGTAATCAACATCCTTGCCAAACAGCTTCAGGATGCGGATGGCCTGACCGGACAGTGCGTTCATGGAGCGCAGCAGGGGGGTCTTTTTGTCCAGTGCCTCGCCGGTGTAGCTGACGAAAGCAGTGGGGATGCACAGTACGTCATCCTTCACGAAAGCGTAGCTGGTGGGGTCCCATGCGGTGTAGCCGCGGGCCTCGCAGGTGGCACGCAGGCCGCCGGAGGGGAAGGAGGAAGCATCGGGCTCGCCGCGCACCAGCTCCTTGCCGGAGAACTCCATGATGGCGGTGCCGTCGCCCACGGGGCTCACAAAGCCGTCGTGCTTCTCACTGGTGATGCCGGTCAGCGGCTGGAACCAGTGGGTATAGTGGGTGGCACCCAGCTCCATGGCCCAGCGCTTCATCACGCTGGCCACAACGTTTGCCACCTCGATATCCAGAGGTGCGCCCTTGTGCAGGGTGCGCTCCAGGCTCTTGTAAGTAGCGCTCGGCAGACGCTCCTTCATTACATGCTCGTTAAAGACCTTGCTGCCGTAGATTTCCATAACATTTGCTGCCATAAATCCTACTCCTTACTTGATCTTATGTCTGTCCCTTCCGAAACTGTCTCCCGCCGCCGAACTGCGGCCCGGAAACAGCGAAAAGCTTTTTAACAAAAACGGCGCTGCGAGTCAGGAGGTGACCCACAGCGCCGTTGCTGTCTATGGTTTGATTATATCCCGGAACGGCTCAAAAGGCAATTGACAAAACTGACGATTCTGCACAAACACGTTCTCGTTTTTTTGGGAGATATCGTATTTGGTATTACTTTTAGATCACCTGGAACAGGAAGAACTTCAGGTAATTGGTCTCGGGCACGCCCCACAGGATGGGGTGATCCGGGGCCTGCTGCTTCACCTCGATCTGCCGCAGCTGCCGGTGGGCATCCTTTGCGGCGGCGTGCAGCATCTTGATGAACAGCTCCTCGGTGGCAAAGTGAGAGCAGCTGGCCGTGGCCAGATAGCCGCCCCGGGGCAGCAGTTTCATGGCGCGGTAGTTGATCTCCTTATAGCCGCGCATGGCGTTCTCCACTGTGCGGCGGGCCTTGGTAAAGGCCGGCGGATCAAGGATGATAAAGTCGTAGGGGTGGCCCTCCTTTTCCAGCCGGGGCAGCAGCTCAAAGGTGTCTTCGCAGAGAAAATCCATGTTGGTCAGGCCGTTGCGCTGGGCGTTCCGCTGGGCCATGGCAATGGCCTCGGCGCTGATGTCAGCGGCAGTGACCCGGGCAGCCCCGCCCTTGGCGGCGTTCAGCGCAAAGCTGCCGGTGTGGGTAAAGCAGTCCAGCACAGTGTGACCGGCAGCAATGCGGGCCACAGCCCGGCGGTTGTATTTCTGGTCGAGGAAAAAGCCGGTTTTCTGGCCGTTCTCAAAATCGACGTGGTAGAACACGCCGTTCTCGCAGATCTCGGTCTGGGTGCTGTCGGGGTGCGTCTCGCCGGGCAGGTCAAACCAGCCCTTGTTCTGTGCCAGGCCCTCCTTGGCCCGCAGAGCCTCGTCGTTGCGCTCGTAGATGCCCTCAATGGTCTGTCCGTCAGCGCGCAGGACTTCTGCCAGCAGGGGGAAGAGGATGGGCTTGAGCTTTTCCATGCCCACGCTCAGGGTCTGGGTGACAAGGATATTGTTGAACCGGTCCACAGTCAGGCCCGGGAACTGGTCAGCCTCGCCAAAGATGACACGGCATGCGGTCAGGTCGGCGGGCTCCAGCACGGTCTTGCGGTAGGCCCAGGCGTATTCGACACGACGCTTCCAGAAAGCGGCATCAAAGGTGTCGTTGGCGTTGCGGGAGATGAGCCGCACCCGGATCTTGCTTTTCAGCGAGAGAAAACCGGTGCCAAGATAGGCACCCTTTGTGCTGACCACATCGACCAGCGTGCCGTTTTCAGGCTCTGCTTCCGGGGAACTTAGGATGTCGTTTTCGTACACCCAGGGGTGGCCGCCCACCAGCAGGCCCTCGGCGTGTTTGTTGACGGTGTAAACGGGGTAATTGCGAGAAGATTTCATAGTTGCTCCTGTTATAACTGGCTCGCCCTCTCAGTCTCGCTCCGCTCGCCAGCTCTCCCAAAGGGAGAGCCTTTGGCGATTTTCGATTTAGTCTCATCAAGCTTGAATACAGAGCGGCTCTTGGCTCCCCCTTTGGGGGAGCTGGCAATGCCGTCAGGCATTGACTGAGAGGGTGAGGATGCTAAAATTTCATACTGATATTTATTCTAACATAAAAACGTGCTAGAATAAATACAAAAACACAGAAACGAGGAAAACGTCATGGAGATCGAACGCAAATGGATGGTGAACGGCTGGCCGGAGGGCGAAAACCTCCCGGCTCTGCCGCTCAAGGAAGAGTTTGCCATGCGGCAGGGATATATCAGCGTGCGGCCCACCGTGCGCATCCGGGAGGAGGCGCTCAAAGGCGGCGAGACGGCCTATATCCTCTGCTTCAAGTCCGGAAGCGGGCTTGCACGGGAGGAGATCGAGCGCCCCATCGACAAGAAACTGTTTGATGAACTGGAAACAAAGATCATCGGTAAGCCCCTGATCGGGAAGATCCGCAGAAGCTACGCCCTGCCCGATGGCCTTGTGCTGGAGGTGAACTATGTGGATGAGGGCCAGCCCACTGCGTTCTGGTACGCTGAGGTGGAATACCCCACCGTGGATGCCGCCCGCAGCTGGAAGCCGGAAGCCTTTGGCCTTGCAGACTATCTGAACGATGATGTCACAGACCAGCCCGGCCAGAGCATGGGAGCCTACTGGGAACAGACCCGGAAATAGAAATGACCCTCTCCGTCGCGCAGATGCGGCCGCCTAGCCCTTGGGGGAAAGACGGCAGTGCAAAGCAATGACAGAGAGGGTCATTATTTTTTACTTCTTGTGGTACATCCGGTCTGCTTCCTCATAGGTGGGCTCGCAGGTCAGATACATGCCCAGCTTCTTCACGGTATCCATATCCACGCTGGACAGGATGACGGTGGAGTGCATATCGCAGCCCTTCAGGTGGGAGAGCTGCTTGAGGGCGGCTGCAGCAGTGGGATTCTGCGCGGCCGAGCTGGACAGGGCAATCAGGATCTCGTCGGTGTGCAGACGGGGGTTTTTGCTGCCCAGATAGTTGGTCTTGAGGGTCTGGATGGGCTCGATGGCGGCGGCAGAAACGAGGTCAAGCTCCTGGTCGATACCGGCCAGCTTTTTCAGCGCGTTGAGCAGAGCGGAGGAAGCGGCACCCAGCAGGGGGCCGGTCTTGCCGGTGACAACGGTACCGTCCGGCAGCTCAATGGCGGCAGCGGGGGCACCGCCGGTCTTTTCAGAGACTGCATGGGCGGCCTGCTCCACCGGGCGGCTGCCCTGGGTCAGTCCGGCCTGATTCATCAGCAGCTCCAGCTTGTAGACCTCGCTCTGGATCTGTGCGCCGTTCTTGAGGTCGCACAGGGCCTTGAAGTAGCGGCGGACGATCTCGTTGCGGGAAGCTTCGCAGCAGGCCGCATCGTCCACGATGCAGTTGCCGGCCATGTTCACGCCCATGTCGGTGGGGGAGTGGTAGGGGCTCTTGCCTGCAATCAGCTCAAACATGGCGTTGACCACGGGGAAGATCTCAATGTCGCGGTTGTAGTTGACCGCGGTCTTGCCATAGGCCTCCAGATGGAACGGGTCGATCATGTTCACATCGTTCAGGTCGGCGGTGGCAGCCTCGTAAGCCAGGTTGACCGGGTGCTTCAGGGGGATGTTCCAGATGGGGAAGGTCTCAAACTTGGCATAACCGGCCTTCACGCCCCGCTTGTATTCGTGGTACAGCTGGGACAGGCAGGTGGCCATCTTGCCGCTGCCGGGGCCGGGAGCCGTGATGACCACCAGCGGGCGCTGGGTCTCGATGTACTCGTTGCGGCCATAGCCCTCGTCGCTCACGATGCGGGCAACGTCGTTGGGGTAGCCGGGGATCTTATAGTGCCGGAAGGTGCGGATGCCCAGGCTGTTCAGCCGCTTCTCAAAGGCTTCCACCTCGGGGGCAGCGGTGTACATAGTCACGCATACGCTGCCCACAAACAGGCCGCGCTCCTGGAATGCGTCGATGAGACGCAGAACGTCCAGATCATAGGTAATGCCATAGTCACCGCGCACCTTGCTGCTGACGATGTCCTCAGCGTTGATGACGATAACGACCTCGGCCTGATCCTTCAGCTGCAGCAGCATCTGCAGCTTGGAATCGGGCTGGAAGCCGGGCAGCACGCGGGAGGCGTGGTAGTCATCGAACAGCTTGCCGCCGAATTCCAGATACAGCTTGTTGTCGAACTGCGCAATCCGCTCCCGGATGTGCTCCGACTGCATCTGCAGGTATTTGTCGTTGTCAAATCCTTTTTTCATTCGTTGCTCCTCTTCCTGATTTCGGTTCCCATATCCTGCCCGGGCAGCGGGTTCCACAGCGGAAGTGTGCCCGGGGAACTACACAATACAAAAAACAGTATATCATATCAGAGGAGCGGGTGCAATAAAAAATCAACAAAAGTCCCGCTCCTTCCAGCAGAGAGCTTTTGCCGGAAAGAGCGGGGCAGGGAGGAACAGCGCGGATTACAGGGTCAGCTGGATGCCGCTGAGGGTCACGGTATCCGGATCAGGCTCCTCATCCTTTGCTTTGGCGCGGGTCTGCTTGGGCAGAGCGTCTTCGTGGACTACTTTGCCGCATTCCAGCTCAGGGATGGCAAAGAAGGCTGCTTCCAGAGCATCAGGCAGCTCTACTTCACCGGTAACATGCAGGAATTCGATCTGAGCCAGCAGGTCTGCGCTCTCTGCGGGGATGACAGCATCGCCCAGCACATAGAGACGGGTGCCATACCGGCGCAGGGAAGAGGCGGTCAGTTCCAGGTCGTCCTCCACCACGGCGGTGCCGTCCGGCACGATGATCAGCTCGGTGGAATCCGGGAAGAGCGGGGCCAGAACGGGCGCAAGGCTTGCGCACAGGATGGCCTTTGGAGCGGAAAAGCTGCAGCCCTTTGCGGCCAGTGCGGCAGTGTCGAGCCTGGGGTCAACCGCCAGGAAGCGATGTTCATTCCAGTACAGGCGGCTTTGTGCCCGCAGCAGGAAGGTGTTGTCTAGCTTGATGGAGCTTCCCGGCAGGAGCACTGCATCATCGGGGTAGACCGCCAGCTTTCCGTTCAGGATGCAGCGGGCGGATACCACTGCCGAGAGGCACTGCGGGCAGTAGATCATACCGTTGACCAGAATGCAGGTGTACTTCTGTAAAACCTCCGCAGCATCCGGTGTGATCATCAGCTTGCCATTGACCACCAGTACCTGCCCGGCGGCGGTCTGGCTGGCAGAGCTCAGCGTGACCTTGCCATTGACCACACCCACCGAGACCTCCTCCGGGACATTTTTGCAGAGCATCGAATCCAGAGAAATGTTGTGCTGGCTCAGGAGCGTCTGCACCCGGGGCGAGGTCAGCGCGATCATGCAGTCCAGCTTGATCTGCTCATAGCGGTCAAGAAAATCCTCCTGCACATTGCGCAGGTCCAAGATCATAGCGTCCACATTCAGGTTCTTTTTCATCATTTAATCCTCCGTAAGTTCAGTTTTGAGGCGATGGCGTATCTGGGCAAGGCGGCTGCGGACCGTGCCGGGCGGGAGACTGAGCAGCTGACCGATCTCGCTGGCATTGTAGCCCGCTGTATAGCGCAGGGTGAACAGCCGCCGCTCTTCAGGGGTGAGCAGAGCCAGCAGACTGGCGGCCTCCACTGTGTCCAGCGCGGAATCCGGTTCAGCACGGTCCTCTTCCGGGAAAAAGGTGCTGAGCAGCTGCTCCTCCTTTGCCGTCCGGCGGAGCTGGTCACAGTAGAGATTCCGTGCAGTGGTAAACAGCCAGGCTTTGCACTGCCGTTCCGTAAAGCTGTTGATAAGGGTCCGGTTCTGCAGTGCCCGCAGAAAGACTTCCTGGGTCAGATCCTCCGCCCGGGCTTCGTCCCGGCAGAGAGTGAAACAGAAGTGTTCCAGCCTGTCCCAGAAGGTCTCGTACAGCAGCTCCCACATGGGGCTTCCTCCTTTCATTGCGTCGTTCTGCCTGTAAGACGAAGGAGACCGGGGAAGTGTTGGATAGATTCGGAAAAAAATAAACCCTCAGTCTCGCTGGCGCTTGCCAGCTCCCCTACCAGGGGAGCCTTTGGCATGGCGGTAAACAGCGTGAAACTGAGGGAAACTCCTTGATTTAATGTTTTGCTTCCAGTGCTTCGAGATCTTCTTTGATCTCTTCCACATCTTCTTTCAGGAACATCAGGCAGAAGCTGACGGCCAGCAGCAGGCAGGAGAACCAGATGGCCTTTGCGCCGCAGAGGTCCAGCGCCAGGCTGCCCAGGCCCGCGCCCAGCGCAAACAGGAGGATGATGCCCCAGTAATAAAGGGATTTTTTCAGGGCGGCAGGATTGCGGTTGAGCACCCAGCTGCAGAGAGAGTCCATGCCGCTGCGCATGTTGCCGATGCACATGGTGCTGGCAAAGGCATAACCGTTCACCTTGCGGAAGGTCTGCACCTGCATCGCACAGGCAAACGAGACCAGCGCATTGGCCATAAGATTCCACTCCTGCGGGAAAAAGCCCACCACGAACAGCATCACGATCTCACATAGCACCACCAGCTGCCGCCAGTGGAGCCGCTGCAGATTCTGCAGCTTCTGGTGCATCAGCTCTGCCGCGAACACGCCCAGCGCAAAGAAGCACAGGGGCACAAGATAATGCAGCACATGCCCCCATTCTCCGGCAAAGGCGTGGACAGCCATCAGCACGATATTGCCGGTCTGGGCGTTGGCAAACACCTTGCCCCGGAACAGATAGGTGTATACGTCCTGCAGGCCGCCGGACAGTGAAAGGAACATTGCCGTGCAGAAGGCTTCCGACATCTGGCCGCGGCGCTTTTTCTTGGAATTCATGCAAATTCCCCCTCTGATTTTTTACCTCTATACTATAGCGCGGGTTGACGGATTTGTCAAAAACAAAAGGTGCTTTTTGGCGGTTTTGACAATGTAAAACGAATATACCTGCCATGTATTTTGCAATTGCATCCGGGTTGTGCTACAATAAGACCATTCATACAGAAAAAGGAGAATCTCCCCATGCCCAATATCATCGAGATCACGGATTTTCACGCGCCGGAGCTGGACCCCTACGCCCGCCTGACGCAGAACCAGCTGCGCAGTCGGCTGGAACCCGAAAAAGGCATCTTCATTGCCGAGAGCCCCAAGGTGATCTCCCGGGCACTGGATGCAGGCTTTGTGCCTGTCTCCCTGCTGATGGAGCGCAGGCAGATCACCGGCCCGGCGGCGGAGATCCTGACCCGCTGCGGGGATGCACCCATTTATACTGCTGACCGGGAGCTGCTGGCTGCACTGACAGGCTACGAGCTGACCCGGGGTGTGCTCTGCGCCTTTCAACGTCCGAAGCCCCGCACCGTGGAGGAGCTTTGCCGGAATGCCCGGCGGGTGGCCGTGCTGGAGGGCATTGTGGATTCCACCAACGTGGGTGCCATCTTCCGCAGCGCGGCAGCGCTGAACATGGACGCTGTTCTTATCAACCCCTCCTGCTGTGACCCGCTCTGCCGCCGGGCCGTGCGCGTGAGTATGGGCACGGTATTTCAGGTGCCCTGGGCGCAGATCGGCGAAACGCCCGCCGATTGGCCCGAAAAGGGGCTCGCCCAGCTGAATGCCCTGGGCTTCAAGACGGCTGCCATGGCCTTGAGCGACCGTTCGGTCAGCATCGATGACGAAGCCCTTGCCCGGGAGCCGAAGCTTGCCATTGTGCTGGGCACGGAGGGAGACGGCCTTTCCCATACCACCATCGCATCCTGCGATTATACGGTCAAGATCCCCATGTCCCACGGGGTCGATTCTCTGAACGTTGCCGCCGCCAGCGCCGTGGCGTTCTGGCAGCTGGGCAAACAGTAATTCATAAGCCATACGGCAAAAAACTCCCGCCCGGAGCGCATCCGGGCGGGAGTTTTGCTATGCCTTAAAAGGATTCAAAGGAGAAATTACTTTTTCATGTAGATGTGGTGGGGCAGACCTGCAATGTACAGCGGAGTCAGCTCAGCCTGGATCAGCGGGCGGGCATACTCGAGGAATTCCTCGGTCATCTGGGTGTGATTCTCGTTCATCCAGCTCAGGGGGACCTTCTTCTCGAGGTTTGCAACTTCACTGATGGGGTGCAGCTCGGTGATGTACTGATAGGGGCTGTTGGAGATGCGCTTCAGGGCGACCATCTGACCGGTGACACCCTCAAAGGCAGCCTTGGCAGCAGCGCCGCCCACCTGGTAAGCTTCGGTGATGTCGGTGCGGCTGGTCAGGTGACCGGCGCAGCGCTGCAGGGTAGACAGCTCGATACAGCGGGTCTTGGTATCCAGATTGCGGGCGACCACATTCGCCAGATAGCGTGCGGTGCCGGTCAGTGCCTTGTGGCCGAAAGCGTCCACTGCGTGCACATCATCGGCCAGCTCGCAGACGTAGCGGCCGTCCTCGAGCTTGACACCCTCGGAAACAGCGATCACGATGCTGGGCTTCTTCTCCTGCATGGCGCGGACCTTCTCAATGAAGTGCTCCACGTTGAAGGGGACTTCGGGCAGGCAGATCATATCCACGCCCTCGCAGTCATCGCTCTTGGCCAGAGAGGCAGCAGCGGTCAGCCAGCCGGCGTTGCGGCCCATGATCTCGACCACGGTGACATAATTGGTGCCGTAAACGGTGGCATCGCGGATGATCTCCTTCATCACCACACCGATGTACTTTGCCGCAGAGCCGTAGCCGGGGGTGTGGTCGGTCACCATCAGGTCGTTGTCGATGGTTTTGGGAACGCCCATGAAGCGGATGTCGCTCTGGATGCGGTTGCCGTACTCAGCCAGCTTGCCGATGGTATCCATGGAGTCATTGCCGCCAATGTAGAAGAAGTAGCCAATGTTCAGCTTTTCCAGGATGGCGAACAGCTTCTTGTAAACGGTCTCGTCATCGTGCCAATCGGGCAGCTTATAGCGGCAGCTGCCCAGGAAGCTGGACGGGGTGCGCTTGAGCAGCTCGATATCCAGGTCATCGGTCAGCACGGTGGAAAGATCCACCACGCGCTCCTCCAGCAGACCGGCAACGCCGTTGCACATGCCGTAAACGATCTCAGCGCCGCGGCTCTTGCAGCTCTCGAATACGCCTGCCAGACTTGCATTGATGACGGAGGTAGGGCCGCCAGACTGACCAACGATTGCATTTTTACCCATGATGATTTCTCCTTTTCTTCTGTTTCGGCTTTTATATTATCGTGCAGGAGCACGAAAACAGACCACGAGGGAGGGGGGAGGAAGCGCGCAAATGAAACTTACAGGCAGATATGGCGCGGGGTACCGTTGACATAGACCGGTGTCACTTCGTCCAGGATGAGCGGGCGGGCATACTCCTCAAATGCCGCCGTCACCTGCATTCCGTCCGGGGTGATCCAGTCCAGCGGCACCTTTTTCTCCAGGTTTGCCACCTGCTGGACATCCACCGACTCGGTGATGCACTGGTAGGGGTAATCGGAAATGCGCTTGAGCGAGATCATCCGCCCGGTCTCGCCCGCAAAGGCAGCGGAAGCGGCAGCGCCGCCCACGGCATAGGCCTCGTTCACATCGGTGCGGCTGGCCAGATGGCTGGCGCAGCGCTGCAGGGTCGAGAACTCAATGGCACGGCTCTTGCAGTTCAGATTGTCGTGGATGAGATCGGAAAGGTACCGGCTGGTGCCGCTGAGGATGGCCTTGTGGCCAAAGGCATCCAGCTGCCCGGCGGTGGAGACCAGATCGCACAGATAGGTGCCGTCGGCTGTCTTAACGCCCTCGCTGGCTGCAATGATGACATTGGGCTTGACCCGCTGCAGCTCGTCCACCCGGGTCAGGAACCTGTCCGGGTCAAAGGGAACTTCGGGCAGCAGGATGAGGTCGGGGCCTTCGCAGTCATCGCCGCCGGCCAGACAGGCCGCACCGGCCAGCCAGCCCGCGTGGCGGCCCATGATCTCGGCCACCGTTACGCTGCGGATGTTGTAAACGGAGGAGTCACGGATGACCTCCTTCAGGATGGTGGCAATGTACTTGGCGGCAGAGCCATAGCCGGGGGTGTGGTCGGTCAGGCAAAGGTCGTTGTCGATGGTCTTGGGCACACCGATGAACCGGACGCTGCTGCCCACCTGGGCACCGTAACGAGAGAGTTTTGCAATGGTGTCCATCGAGTCGTTGCCGCCGATGTAGAACAGCGCACAGATATCGTACTTGTCAAACAGGGTGAACAGCTTGATGAACGGGGTAGAATCCACGTCCGGGTCCGGCAGCTTGTAGCGGCAACTGCCCAGATAGCTGGACGGGGTGCGCTTGAGCAGCTCGATGCTCATGCGGTCATCCAGCAGAACATTCAGTTCCAGCATCTCTTCCTTTAAAAGGCCCTCGATGCCGTACTTCATTCCGTAGACTTTATCGGCCCCCAGACTGCAGGCAGCTTTGTATACGCCTGCCAGGCTGGAATTGATAACGGCGGTAGGGCCGCCGCTCTGGCCGATGATGACATTTTTTGACATACGTCCTCCTTATCCAAAAGAACAACATTTCACGTCCTGCAAAGCGCGGCAAGTCCTTCTGTGTCCTCCCAGAGCCCTGCACTGCCCGGGGAAGGAGATTGCGGATGCGCGCCGCAAGTCGTACAAAAAGAATGCAGGATGTGCATCTGATTCAATGAAAACTGTGCAATTCCTGCAACAATACTATTGTAAACTATTTCTCTGTTGTATGCAAGACCTGATTGGTTGCACGGGCAAAAAAATTATGATACAATATTTGGCGTATCCTACAAAAACACAGGGTCGGTCGGAGTGCAGAATGCAAACTTTGCAATTTTTCGGGGATACTGACCGTAATGATAGAGAAAAGAAAACAGGGAAAGGCGGGAAAGAGAATGGGAATCTCACACGAATATCATTCCACCCATGGCCGGAGACGGCGCAGCAAGGCAGGCACCGGCCTGCGGCTGGCGGGGGTCATTGCAGCGATCCTGCTGCTGTCGCTGGCCGTCACGGCCATTCTGGAAAATGGCGAAAAGCAGAGCGAGGCTGTCCAGCAAAGCCCGGCGGCGGGCACGGCGGCCAATATCCTGGCTCCGCTGCCCATGCAGGGAGATACGGGAGCCTCTGCGGCAGACAGCGCCGGCGGTACGGCAGGGGAAGGCAGTGGAGCCGACGATGCGGCGGTTGTCACGCTGGAACAGTTCGGCCCCGCCCGGCAGGCAGCGGGGGCCTATCAGGTCAAGGCGTATGACAGCAGCGTGATCCGTCAGCCCAGCTGTGGGCAGGTGGATCTGAGTTACTTTTCGGATGCGGCCCTGCTGGGCGACAGCCTGACCGTGGGCTTTTCCGATTACAGCATCAACCTGGGCGGGGCGCTCATCTGCGGCTATACCGGTGTGGGCCCCGATGCCATCGTGAACCGCAGCGCGGTCAAGAGCAGCGTGCGCGGCTCAGAGGTGGCAATGGATGTGCTGACAGCGGCCCAGCCGAAAAAGCTCTATATCCTGCTGGGCACCAACACGCTGACTACGCTGGGGGCAGCAGACCGCTTTCTGGCCTACTATGGCCAGATGCTGGATCAGCTCAGGCAGGCCCTGCCCGGCTGCGTCATCTATGTCCAGTCCATCCCGCCGGTACGGCCCCAGGCCGCTGCGGAAAAGCCCGGTCTTGCGTCCGATGTCCTGCGCTCGGTGAACGAGCAGCTGGCAAAGCTGGCTGCAGACAAGGGCTGTGTCTACCTTGACCTGTGGGAGACCTTTGCCGATGAGAACGGGAATCTGAAAGAGATGCTGGCGGCTCCGGATGGAGTCCACTTCTCGGCCGGAAACGGCTATGGTGCCTGGGTCACCTACCTGCGCAACCACGCAAAGTATTCGGCTTCCAACTCCTGGACTATGGGCAGCGCATACAGCGCTGAATAAAGAGCGAAACACAAAACGGCATCGCAGACCAATCGGTTTGCGATGCCGTTTTTTATGTTGATGGGGAAGGAAAGCAGCTTACTTCAGCTTGCTCTTGGCCTTCATGCGCTGGTCGTGGTTCAGGATCTGCTTGCGGATGCGCAGATTCTCAGGGGTGACCTCCAGCAGCTCATCCTGTGCCAGGAACTCCAGGCAGCCCTCCAGGCTCAGCTTGCTGACGGGGATCAGGCGCAGAGCGTCATCGGAACCGGAAGCGCGGGTATTGGTCAGGTGCTTGGTCTTGCAGACATTCACATCCACATCCTCGCCGGAAGCGGTGTAGCCGATGACCATGCCCTCGTAGACCTTTTCGCCAGCGCCCACCAGCAGGGTGCCGCGCTGCTGCGCGTTGTACAGGCCGTAGGTAACGGCATCGCCGGTCTCAAAGCTGACCAGAGAACCGGTGGAACGGTTGGCGATCATACCGGCCCAGACATCGTAGCCATCAAAGATCTGGTTGAGGATGCCTTCGCCATGGGTATCGGTCAGGAACTGGTTGCGGTAGCCGAACAGGCCGCGGCTGGGCATCCGGAACTCCAGGCGGACACGGTCGGTGCCCAGGGACTCCATCTGCTGCAGAACGGCCTTGCGCTGGCCCAGGCCGGTCATCACAGCACCCTGATACTGGGTGGGAACGTCGATGACAACGTGCTCCATGGGCTCGTAGGTCTTGCCGTCGATGACCTTGGTCAGAACGTGCGGGGGAGAGACCTGCAGCTCGTAACCTTCACGGCGCATGGTCTCGATCAGGATGGACAGGTGCATCTCACCACGGCCCATAACGCGGAAGGAATCGGTGGTGGGAGAATCCTCCACCTTCAGAGCAACGTCCTTCAGCAGCTCTTTCTGCAGGCGGTCACGGATCTGGCGGCTGGTGACGTACTTGCCCTCACGGCCGGCCAGGGGGCTGTCGTTGACGGAGAAGGTCATTTCCACGGTGGGGTCGTTGATCTTCACGAAGGGCAGCGGCTCAACCTGAGAGGGAGCACACAGCGTGTTGCCGATGGTGACATCGGGCAGGCCGGAGAATGCAACGATATCGCCTGCGGTGATGTTGTCGCAGGGCTGGCGGCCATTGGCCTGGAAATCGTACAGCTTGGTCAGGCGGCCGCGCATCTTCAGGTCGGGGTTGTGCCAGTCGCACACGACCACTTCCTCGCCGACCTTGGCAACGCCGTTCTGGATGCGGCCAATGCCGATGCGGCCAACGAACTCGTTGTAGTCAACAGAGGAGACCAGCATCTGGAAGGGAGCCTCGGGATCGCCCTGAGGAGGCTGGATGGTGTCCAGCAGGGTATCGAACAGGGGAATCAGGTCGGTGCCGGGCACATCGGGGTCCAGGCTTGCGGTGCCCTGACGGCCGCAGCAGAACAGGATGGGGCATTCCAGCTGCTCATCGGAAGCGCCCAGATCCATCAGCAGGTAAAGCACCTCATCGATGACTTCCTTGATGCGGGCATCGGGGCGGTCGATCTTGTTGATGGCAACCACCAGGCTCAGGTTCTGCTGCAGAGCCTTCTGCAGAACAAAACGGGTCTGGGGCATGCAGCCCTCAGCAGCGTCCACCAGCAGCAGCACGCCGTTGACCATCTTCAGCACGCGCTCGACCTCGCCGCCAAAGTCGGCGTGGCCCGGGGTATCAACGATGTTGATCTTGACACCCTTGTAGGTGCAGGAGCAGTTCTTGGCCAGAATGGTGATACCGCGCTCACGCTCGATATCGCCGCTGTCCATGACACGCTCTGCCACGACCTGATTGTCGCGGAAAGCGCCGCTCTGACGCAGCATGGCATCCACCAGCGTGGTCTTGCCGTGGTCAACGTGAGCGATAATGGCGACGTTGCGCAAATCGTTACGAACCATAAATAACTACCTCTCTATTTTGAATCTCTGTAGAAGTTACGTCATACGAATAAAGTTTATCTCAGTTGGGGGTGGTTTGTCAAGATTGTATAAAAACTTTTTCAAAATTTCGGCGCTTTGCCCGATAACTCTTTACACGATTTGGGCAGATGGACGCGGCGAGTTATGCTATACTAAGGGTGCAAAACCGAACTGGGAGGTGTATCTATGAAGCTCACATTTTTGGGAGCCAACCACGAGGTCACGGGCAGCTGCACCCTGCTGGAAGCAGCTGGGCAGCGCTACCTCATCGACTGCGGCATGGAGCAGGGAAAGGATGTTTACGAGAACCAGCCCTTTCCTGTGGCACCGGGTGAAATTGACGGCGTGCTGGTGACCCATGCGCATATCGACCACACAGGCCAGCTGCCGCTGCTGGTGCGCAACGGCTTCCGGGGCAGGATCTATGCCACCAAGCCCACGACCCAGCTGTGCAGCATCATGCTGCGGGACTCTGCCCACATTCAGGAGTTTGAAGCTGAGTGGAAGAACCGCAAGGCGAAGCGTGCCGGTGCCGAGCCGGTGGAGCCGATGTACACCGTGCAGGATGCCGAGGCGGCCATGCAGCTGTTCCGGGGCATGGAGTATAACACAAAGATCGAACTGGCCCCGGGCCTTGTGATCCGCTTCATCGATGTGGGCCATCTGTTGGGTTCTTCCAGCATCGAGATCTGGGTCACTGAGAGCGGCACCACCACCAAGCTGGTCTTTTCCGGAGACATCGGCAACCAGCATCAGCCCATCATCAAGGACCCGACAACGATCCGGGACGCGGACTATGTGTTTATGGAGTCTACGTATGGCGACCGCAGCCACGGTCCCCGGCCGGACTATGTGGGGGAGCTGAGCAGAATCCTGCAGCGCACCTTTGACCGGGGCGGCAATGTGGTCATCCCCAGCTTTGCGGTGGGCCGTACCCAGGAGCTGCTCTACTTTATCCGTGAGATCAAAAAAGAAGGGCTGGTCACCGGCCACGGCAATTTCCCGGTCTACATCGACAGCCCCCTTGCCATTGAGGCGACCCGCATCTTCAAAGATACCGACCCCGACTGCTTTGACGAGGATACCCGGGCGCTGCTGGCCCAGGGCATCGACCCCATCCAGTTCCCGGGGCTGCAGGTCAGCGTGACCAGCGATGAGTCCCGGATGATCAACGCCGACCGGGTGCCCAAGGTCATCATCTCGGCCAGCGGCATGTGCGAGGCAGGCCGCATCCGCCACCACCTCAAGCACAATCTGTGGCGGCCGGAGTGCACGATCCTTTTTGTGGGCTATCAGGCCGTGGGAACGCTGGGGCGCACCCTGATCGATGGCGCCGTCAATGTCAAGTTGTTCGGTGAGACCATCGACGTGCAGGCAGAGATCTGTCAGCTGACGGGCCTTTCTGGTCATGCCGACCGCGAGGGCCTGCTGGCCTGGGTGAACGCGTTCAGCCCCAAACCCAAGCGGGTGTTTGTCATCCATGGCGAGGACGAGGTGGAAAACATCTTTGCCCAGACCCTGACCGAGCAGGGCTTTACCGCCTGTGCCCCTTACAATGGGGAGCAGTGGGCCATTGGGGCCGAGGGTGCGGTCTGCCTGCAGGAAGGCTCCCGTGTCCGGCTGGAGCACAAGCCCAGTGAGGGCACGTCCCGCGCCGCAACGGTGTTCCAGCGGCTGGTCAGCGCCGGCAAGCGGCTGCTCCGCGTCATCGAGCACAACGAGGGCGGGGCCAACAAGGATCTTGCCAAGTTTGCCGACCAGATCAACGCCTTGTGCGACAAGTGGGACAGATAACCATAGAACCAGAAAAAACAGCACGCCGTTCGGTTTCGGCGTGCTGTTTTTGGTTAAAAGGGAAAAGGCTCTGCCGGGAGAAACGGCAGAGCCTTTTCGGGGTATGGAGAAAAGTGTGTGGGAGAAGAGCATGGAGGGCGCTACTGGTCGTCAGAGAGGCTTTGGGAGGAAGCCTTGTCTGCAGCATCCGGGGAGAAGGGGCGGTGCAGTTCTTTGTACTGCCTGTACCGGATGCCGAGCAACGTGAATACAACGCCGGTGACAAAGGAGCCGACGCTGACCACGATATAAGCATCAGCGCCGCTGTGCAGCAGCACCGAGCCGTACCCGGCCAGAACGATGGAAAGACCCGGAACATGCTCCTGATACAGCAGGGACGCAATGCCGACTGTCAAAAACAGACAAACTGCGGAGAGAGCGCAGTTGATTCGATGCGCCCGCCTTTGACGAAGCCTGCGTGTGCGGCGGCGAATTTCCTCCATACGAACACTCGCCTTCTGGGTCATGGACAGTCCCTCCTTTTGAGAGATCATCAGAGCGGCTGCTTTCCGTCCTCTCTATCTCCTATAATACAGTTCGCGCCGATTCCTTTCACCCAAATTTGAAAAAAGTTCAAAAAAATTTCCCGCTCCGGAAAAGAGCGGGAAACGGTCAGTGAAAAACAGTGTGCCTGCCCCTGTGGAGCAGCCTTGCCGCAAACAGGGTGACGATGATGGCAGAGGGAAAGAAGTACCCGACCATCTGCCAGAAGCCGTCGGCGGTGATCAGCAGGTTGTAGATGCCGTGCAGCACCATGCAGACCCCCAGAATCCCCACCGTGCCGGTGCAGGTGAGCCACGGACGGCGGAACACATAGGCCAGTGCCAGACCGGTCAGGATGCCGCAGACAAGATGCAGGGCCCCGGCGGACATGCCGCGGATGAGCAGGAAAACAAAACTTCCTGCACCGTTTTCGGTCAGGTAGCAGACGTTTTCAAAGGTAGCAAAGCCCACTGCAATGCCAATGGCCGCAGGAGTCAGCTTGTGGGAATCCGGCTCAAAGATCAAAAAGTAGAGCAGCAGAGGCAGCAGCTTCAGGATCTCCTCGCAGACAGGTGCGATCTCAATGGCGGTGGTCACGGCACTGCACTGGTGCCGCCCCATGAAAAAGCTGCTGACATAAGCCGAAAGCAGGCAGGTGGCCATGCCCAGCACCACGAACAGGGTAAAGCGCCGGGGGCTGCCCGATGTGAACAGCAGGGAGAGCAGCATGGGAAGCGCCAGGCACAAAAAGATGTTTTCAATGTAGGTCATGGGGCTCCTCCCGCAAGATATGGGGCAGGAAGCTGACCAGCGTGAGGGTCAACAGGATGTCCACAGCATAGTAAAGGTTGAACCGGGTGTAATCACGGATGAACTCGGAGGCAACGAACAGAAGGATCTGCAAGGACATTTCAAACAAAAGTGCGATCTCATAAGGTCGGAGCCGTTTTTCCTTTTGCAGGGCCGAAAAACAGAGATAGGCCAGCGTGCCAAAGGTGAGCGCCAGCGCACCAGACATCAGCGGCGAAGGGCCAAACACCTGCACCCGCATGACAACTCCGGCAATGACCACCCCGGCCGCCAGCGCAAAAGGCGAGAACGGCGGGCGCAGGCCCTCCCAATAGAGGATCTCCAGCGAGAGAAAAAAGAAATACGAGGCCATCCAGGAGCATTCGGCCACATAAAACACCTGCGGCCCATGGCCCAGAATGATCAGATGGAGCAGGTAGTACAAAGTACCCATCATAAAGCTGGCGTAGCCGAACGCCAGGATCAGGCAGGAGCGGCTGCTGCGCCGGAAGGCGAGGAGAAAGGCGAGGAGCGCCATCGCAGCCAGCACGATCACCTGAAAGGTGTTGTCAATGATCTCAAAGCTCATCGTCGTCCCTCGTGTGCTTCTTTTCACTGCTGCGGCGCAGGCGGTAGAGCAGGATGGTCACGCAGGAGCCCAGCAGGAACGAGAGTACGCCCACCAGGATATAACCGTCGGCTCCGCGCTCACTCAGCATCCCGGCGGTGCCGGTGGGGGAAACATGCAGCGCGACCGATGTGCCTGCCCAGCCGGGCATGGCAAGGCCCAGGCAGACCACCAGCGCCAGACAGGCCGCCATACAGCCTGCATCGATCAGCAGCATCTGCCGTGCACGCGCCTGACGCTGCAGCTGGGCCGTGCGCTGGCGGATCAGCGCCATCCGTTCGGCATCAGTTTTCATACTGATATCCCTCCTGTTCCAAAAGTTGTTTCAGCTGCTGCTTGCCCCGGTACACAAGGTTTGTTACCTGCTGCTCGGTGCGTCCCAGCACCTGTGCGGCCTGCCGGTAGCTCAGTTCTTCAAAATAGACCAGAAAAAGTGTCTCCCGGTATTCCTTTTTGAGCTTGCCCAGTGCGGCGTACAGCTGCTGATGCTGTTCGTTCTGGAGCGATCCAGTCTCGGCCAGTGCCTCGTCCGGCAGTTCAAAAGGCAGTTCCTCCAGCGGCAGAAAAAACCGCCGCCGGGTCTTGCAGCGCAATGCGAGATTGCGCCCGGTTTTATAGAGGTAAGCCTTGAAGCAGCCATCCTCAATGGGCCGCTCTCTTGCAAAAATATGGGCAAAGGCTTCGATCATCAGATCCTCTGCTTCGTGGATATCGCCCAGCACGCCGTTGATGTAAAGGGTCAGCGCGTCGCCATACCGCTCCACCAACAGCTGAGCGGCAGCTTCGTCTCCGGCCAGATACTTCCGGTAGGCTGTTTCGTCTGAGACCATCCGGTTGTTCCTTTCCGTGTTGTACACATTTCATCTTGTCTATTTTATATAAGATGAAAGAAATTTGCAAGGGAAAATACGAAAAAGCACTCCATTCTCTTCCAATTTGTGATATAATAAACTGATTTCGCCTGTTTTTCGTGCAGAAGGCGGGCGGCTGAAATTATTGGAGGGGACAAATTTATTATGGAACGTGAAACGCTGAAATCGCGGCTGGGCTTCATCCTGCTGTCGGCAGGCTGTGCCATCGGCATTGGCAACGTGTGGAAATTTCCTTATATGGCAGGTCAGGGCGGCGGCGGAGCCTTCGTACTGTTTTACCTGCTGTTCCTGGTCATTCTGGGTCTGCCCATTATGACCATGGAATTTGCTGTGGGCCGTGCCAGCCGCAAAAGTCCGGTGCGTGCCTATCAGGTGCTGGAAAAGCCGGGTCAGAAGTGGCATATCCACGGCTATTTTACCCTGATCGGCTGTTACCTGCTGATGATGTTCTACACCACCGTTGCAGGCTGGATGCTGCACTATTTTTATATGACTGCCGCCGGAAAGCTCTCCGGCCTGAACGCAGACGAGGTGGCGGGCAAGTTCACCGAGATGCTGGCAAGCCCCGGCATTATGACCTTCTGGATGGTGTTCGTGGTCGTTCTGAGCATTCTGGTCTGCGCTAAGGGCCTGCAGAATGGTCTGGAGCGTGTGACCAAGGGCATGATGATCGCCCTGCTCCTCATCATGGTCATTCTGGCCGTGAACAGCCTCTTCATGGATGGCGCAAAGGAGGGCCTTTCCTTCTTCCTGGTGCCTGACTTTGGCCGCATGAAGGAGGTTGGCATCGTCAACACCCTGGTGGGTGCGATGAATCAGGCCTTCTTCACCCTGAGCCTGGGCATCGGTGCTATGTCTATTTTTGGCAGCTACATCGGCAAGGAGCACTCCCTGCTGGGCGAGAGCGTCCGTGTGGTGGTGCTGGATACCTTTGTGGCCATCACGGCCGGTCTCATCATTTTCCCGGCCTGCTTTACCTTTGGTGTGGATCAGACCGCAGGTCCCAGCCTGATCTTCATCACCCTGCCCAATATTTTTGCCAACATGGCGCTGGGGCGGCTGTGGGGCAGCCTGTTCTTCCTGTTCATGGCATTTGCTGCCCTGTCCACCGTGCTGGCGGTGTTCGAGAACATCATCTGCTGCGGCATGGAGCTGACCGGCTGCACTCGTAAAAAGTCCAGTCTGGTCAACCTGTTCCTCATCATCCTGCTGTCCATGCCCTGCGTGCTGGGGTATAACCTCTGGGCCTGGGATGGCTTTGCCGTGTTTGGCGGTGCAGTGCTGGACTTCGAGGATTTCCTTGTCAGTAACCTGTTCCTGCCGCTGGGCAGCTTGGTCTACCTGCTGTTCTGCGTTTCCCGCTATGGCTGGGGCTGGGACAACTATAAAAAAGAGGTCAACACCGGCAAGGGGCTGAAGATCCACGATTGGATGCGCGGTTACCTGACCTACGGTCTGCCCGTGATCGTGTTGTTCATCTTCGCCTTTGGCATCTACGATAAGTTCTTTGCATAAGGAAATAAACTCTCTCAGTCTCGCATTCGCTCGCCAGCTCCCCAAGGAGGGCAACGCATCTGATGGGGAAGCAACCTGCACAGCCTGAAAGTCAGAGCAGCAATTGCCTCGCCCTTTGGGAGAGGCGGCAGTGCGAAGCACTGACGGAGAGGGCGTTTTGTTGGAGGACACAATGCACATTTTGATCTGTGATGACGATGCGGTATTTGCTGCCCGCGTGGAAACGCTCGTCCGGGATTTCTTTGCGCGGCGGGGCTTGCGGGTGGAATGCACCGTCTGCCACAGCGGGGAAGAGACACTGGCCCGGCGGGATCTTGATCTGTATCAGGTGGCGCTGCTGGATGTGGATCTGGACACCATGAACGGTATCTCACTGGGAAAGCAGCTGCGCCAATGCAGCCCGGAGATCTGCCTGGTGTATGTGTCGGCCTATCTGGAATTTGCCCCGGAGGGCTACACCGTGAATGCGTTCCGCTATATCCTCAAGCGCGATCTGGACTGCCAGCTGCCCCGCTGTCTGGATGCCATTCTGCACGAGCAGGATCACCGGGCTCCCAAGACCCTGACCATCCGGCAGAACCGCACCGAGACTGAGCTGCCCTACGACAGCATCTACTACCTCGAAAGCGACCTGCGCAAGATCAACGTTTACGGAGATGTGGCTCATCAGCCCCTGTGCTCTTACTATGGCAAGCTGAACGAGCTACCGCAGGCCCTGTTTGAGAAAGGCTTTCTGCGGGTGGGGCGGAGCGCGGTGGTCAATATGAAGTACATCCGGCAGATCAGCAGCTATATGGTCACCCTGCGCAATGGGGTCAAGCTGGGCGTGAGCCGGAACGGCTATGCTGAGATCCGCAGCACCTATCTGGAATGGAAGGGGCAGTTTGGGGATGACTAAGGAAATGCTCTGGCTTCTGATGGGGCATCTGGTCTGCATTGGCCAGTGGGCGGCCTTTATCATGGTGAACTATGCATTTCTGGGCCGCGGCAGGAGATTCCGCTTCCCCTGCCTGTGGGCAGCCCTGCTGGCAGCAGTATTTCTGGCGGCCTCGATCCGGCATGACATTGGTTTTTTCAATATCGGATCTGTGATATTGAACGTCATCTACCTGTTGGTCACGGTGCTCTTTTTCGGCGGAAGCTGGAACCAGAAGCTCTCGGCCTGCCTTGTCAACGGCATTATGTGCCTGCTGACGGAAAATACAGTCAGCTACACCTTTGCCTGGTGTAAGCACATTCCCGTCCGGGAGGTCTGGCGCTACCGCAGCTGTCTGTTCCTGCTGGTTGCTGCTGTTGTGGGGGCTGGCCTGCTTGCAGCCTACATTATCCGGCGCTGGCGGAGGGAGCAGGCGTTGACCCCGCTGCAGATGTTGGTCATGTCCTTTTTTCCTGGCATCGTTGTGGCGCTGAACATCGTACTGATGGTATCCGGCGGCAGTGAAGTGCCCAGCATGATGAACATGATGCTGACCTTTGGTCTGACCATAGCAGTGCTGATCCATCTGGGAATCGTGCAGATGGTCAACGACCAGATGCTGCTGCAGCAGACACTGATGGTGGAGGCTGTGCGCCAGAAGAAGAGCGCAGAAGCTCTTCTGGAATCCTACAAGACTCAGCGGCGGCTGACCCATGAGTTCACCAATCACACCGATGCACTGGCTCTGCTGCTTCAGCAGGGCGATTACGAGGGCGCAAAGGCCTATCTTTCCACGCTCACAAAGACCATTGCGGCGAATACCACCATTATGAACACCCACAACCCCTTATTAGATGCCCTGCTCAGCAAAAAGTACGAGGAAGCCAGCCGAAAAGGGGTCATGGTCTATTTTGATCTGCCCGATCTGCAGGATATGCCCATGGGCCAGACGGATCTTGTGATCGTGCTCTCCAATCTGCTCAACAATGCCATTGAGGCCGCCGCGCAGGCTGATCCGCCGGAGGTCTATGTGCGGATGCGGAAGAGCGAGGACGAGGTGGTGCTCTCTGTCCGCAACCGGGTGAAAAAGGACCTGAATCTCGTGGACGGCCAGCTGCCCCGCATCTCTCAGAAAGGGGCGGGCCACGGCTTCGGGCTGTGGAACGTTCGGGATGTGCTGAAAAAATACGGCGGCGAATATACCATCAGCTGCCGGGGGTGCTGGTTCCGCTTTACCTGCACCATCCCGCTCCGCAAATTATGACATGAAACCCTGCAGAATATGACATTTGGGGTGAAAGTTTCATCGGAATCTGCTACAATGAAACCAAGTTAAAGGCAGGAGCGCCTCCCCGCTGTATGGTTTGCGGCCGACAGAGGAAGGAACATCCGGGAACGCAGGCGTGTGTGCGTGGGCCGGAACGTCTTTACGAATAAAAAGTCTGACGAAGCTCTGAATGGCGATCTTGGGGGATTGCTGCAGATAGAGACCTTCTGAATGCACTGCACCTGCACGGCATCGTATGTGGGAATGGGATGCCGGGCGGTGCTGCCAGAGGGAGCTTTGTCGGGCTTTTTTTGTTTGAGATCAGGGCCGGAAGGAGGACGGTGTGGAGCATGGCTGCACCTGCACGGAAGCGGGCATCCTGCTGGATATCTTCACCCCGATGCGGGAGGATTTCGTGTAACAAACAAAAAAGGCAGTGCGCCGCGTGGGACGCACTGCCTTTTGCTTTTGTACCAATTATTCCGGCTTCACCTGCAGCTCCTGCTCACAGTAGATGCAGCGGTATTTGCCGTTGGAGCTCATCTCAAAGATCTGGTCGCATTCCTCTTCAATGGAAGAGATGCAGCGGGGATTGCGGCACCGCACAATGTTCACCAGACGCTTGGGGGGCTTCGGCTTTTCCTTGCGCACAGCCTTGCCGTTTTCGATCACGGTCACGCTGATGTCAGGGTCGAGGTAGGCCAGCACATCCAGGTTCAGCCAGGAGGCATCCCCCTCGACCTTGATGATGTCCTTGCGGCCGCAGTCGGCCTTGTGGGAGCGCGCATTCTGGATCAGTGCCACGTTGGCGGTCTTGTTGCCGGTGATGCCCAGCAGCTCCATCAGGCCCACAGCGGTGCCTGCCTTGATGTGGTCGATCACAATGCCGTTCTGGATCTCGTCAATATTCAGCATATCAGTTGCCCTCCTTCGGTGCCTTGGGGTCGGCAAGACCCAGCAACGTCATGATCAGTGCCATGCGGATGTATACGCCGTTCTGCACCTGCTCAAAGTAGGCAGCACGGGGGTCGTTGTCCACATCCAGTGCGATCTCGTTCACGCGGGGCAGGGGATGCAGCACTGCCATTTCAGGCTTGGCAAGGGCCATCTTTTCGCTGGTCAGAATGTAGCTGTTCTTCAGGCGGATGTAATCCTCCTCGTTGAAGAAGCGCTCCTTCTGCACACGGGTCATGTATAGGATATCCAGCTCGGGCATGGATTCCTCCAGGCTCCGGGTCTCACGGTACTCGATGCCGTTGGCCTCCAGCACATCCTTGATGATGTAGTCGGGCACCCGCAGTTCCTCGGGGCTGATGAGCACAAAGCGGATGTTGTTGCAGCGTGCCATGGTCTTGATGAGAGAATGGACGGTGCGGCCGAACTTCAGATCGCCGCACAGGCCGATGGTCAGGTTATCCAGCCGACCCATCCGGGTGCGGATGGTCATCAGATCGGTCATGGTCTGGGTGGGGTGCTGGTGGCCGCCGTCACCGGCATTGATGACCGGGATGCGGGAGTAGCGGGAAGCGCGGAACGGCGCACCCTCTTTGGGATGGCGCATTGCCACGATATCAGCATAGCAGGAGACCACACGGATGGTATCTGCAACGCTTTCTCCCTTGGAAGCGCTGGAGACGGTCTCGCTCGGGAAGCCCAGCACATGGCCGCCCAGGTTCAGCATGGCCGCCTCAAAGGAAAGGCGGGTGCGGGTGGACGGCTCATAGAACAGAGTGGCGAGCTTTTTGTGAGCCGCAACGTCCTGATAAGCGGCAGGGTCGGAGCGGATGCGGTCGGCCAGATCCAGCAGAGAGGTGATCTCCTCCTGGCTGAAATCCAAGGGATCAATGAGATGGCGCATGAATTTTACCTCCGTCAAAGTAATTTTCGTAGAATGGAAAAATCGAAGAAATTCGTGTAATAACTCAGTGAGCGCATGACCGGGTGGCACAGACGGTTGAAGCAGATCTCATCCAGCAGCAGCATGGCCTCGCCGGGGGCAAGACGCATGGCAGCCCGGATGGCCTCGTCGCCGCAGCTGGCCTTGAGGTGGGCCACATTCGAGGAGATCTGCTGGTTGCATTCCTGCTCCAGGATATCGAACACGCCGCCGCTCAGGTCGATGCGGGTGTAGTCCCGGCTGCCAAAGAGGGCGCGGGGCAGATAATCGATGGAGTAGATGACCGGGGTGGTGTCGGCCAGGATGCGTTTTTTGATGCAGATGACCTCATCCCCCGGTGCAATGGCAAGATCCCGGGCAAGCTCGGCCCCGGCGCGGATGGGATAGATCTGGATGCCATCGGCGTGGGGGTAGCTGCCAAAGCTGCGGATCAGCGGGTAATATTCCAGCTTCTGGTCAAGGCGGCTGCGCAGGCCGAGCACGGTGCGGTTGACCACTGTGCCAATGCCGCGCACGCGCTCGATGTAACCGGCGCGCTCCATCTCGCTCAGCGCGTCCCGGATCACGGTACGGCTGACACCGAGTTCCGCGGCCAGATCGACCTCGGCGGGCAGGCGGTCGGCATCGGCGTAGCGGCCGGTGCGCAGTTCTTCCAGAAGCGCCGCGACGACACGGTCACTGATGACCGCACCGCCCAGGCGGATGGATGACGAAGAGCTGGATTCTTTCATGGGCTGTTCCTCCGGTTCGCGGGCGGGGCAGTGCCCGCCTGGACTTGGGAAAACCTGCCCTGCATCCCAAAAGCTGCGCCGGACAGATTCTCTTACTTTCATTATAGCATGATTTGACTTTATTTTGAATGGTAATTATACTGGAATCCAGCAGAAAGTATGATTTTATTTTTGGAGGGTTCACAAAATGGAACTGATACTGCAAAAAGTGTGTGGTCGGCCTGCACAGCTTCCCATTCGCCTGCGCCGGTGCGGCCCTGCGGATGCCGCCGCATTCTTTGCTTTGCAGAACGAAGTGCGGGCCGCCATGCCCCACCCGGAGCAGTTTGTGCCGGACACACTGGAGAATATCACGGCCTACCTGAGGGAGGGCCTGTGCATCGGGGCATACGACGGCGAACGGCTGGGGGCGTACTTTATCCTGCGCTACTGTGGCCGGAGCGCGCACAACTATGCGGCCTTTCTGGGGGTGCCCCGGGAGGAGTGGGAGCACTGGGCCAATGCGGACAGCGCAGTGGTCCACCCGGACTGGCGTGGCAACGGTCTGCAGCGGAAGCTGCTGGAAGCGGCGCTGTCTCTTGTCCGGCCCGGCATCGTGGGCATCGGGGCCACCGTCAGCCCGGAGAATCAATACAGCCTGAACAATGCCCTTGCCTGCGGTTTTGTCATTGCCGACCGCCGTGAGATGTACGGCGGGTATGACCGATATCTGTTAAAGAAGATGCTGTAAACAAAAACGCTCTCCTGCTGAGCACAGGAGAGCAATTTTTGTTATGCGGCCAGGCGGGTCTCTTCCTTCAGCTGATCGTTCATCTTTTTGCGCACGACCAGCAGACAGATGAGATGCACCCCTGCGGTCAGGGCCCAGCTGATGGGGTAGCTGATGTACAGCGTGCCGGTGGAGCGGAACATCCGGAAGATGGTTGCGATCCAGACCAGACGGAGCAGGCAGCTGCCCACCAGACTGACGATCATGGGGATCACCGAGTAGCCGCGGCCGCGCAGGCAGCTGGCCAGAGTGTCCATTATGCCGCACAGGAAGTAGGCAGTGCAGATGATCTGCATCCGGGACAGGCCGGCGGCCACCACGGCTTCATCCGTGGAGTAGAAGTGCAGCAGGACCTCACCGCCAAAATAAGCGCCGCAGCCCAGGAACAGGCCCGCCACAGTGACGCAGAGCAGGCAGTTGCGCATGACGCGGTCGAGGTTGTCGTACCGGCGGGCACCCACGTTCTGGCTGGTAAAGGTCACGGCCGCCTGCGCAAAGGCATTCATGCCGGTGTAGATGAAGCCCTCGAGGTTGGATGCGGCAGAGTTTCCGGCCACGACCGTGGAGCCAAAGGAATTGATAGCCGACTGGATCACCACGTTGGACAGGCTGAACACGGTGCTCTGCAGACCGGCGGGCAGGCCGATCTGGATGATCTGCAGCAGGGCTTTCTTGTGGAAGCCCAGATGCCGCAGGTCAAGGTGCATGGCACCCTCTTCCTTGACCAGCAGCACCGTGACCATAATGGCGGATACCGTCTGGCTGAGGATGGTGGCCAGCGCAACACCCGCCACGCTCATCTGGAACACGATGACGAACAGCAGGTTCAGCACCACATTGATGACACCTGCCACCGCCAGACAGACCAGCGGGCGGCGGGTGTCGCCCACGGCACGCAGCAGGGAGGCGTTGAAGTTGTACAGCATGGTCATCGGCATTCCGATGAAGTAGATCTTCAGGTAAAGGGTGGCAAGGTCAATGACATCCTCGGGGCTGGACATCAGTTCCAGCAGGCCGTGGGCTGCAAAAAAGCCCACAAAAGCCATCAGTACGCCGCCCACAAGGCTCAGGGTAACAGCGGTCTGCACCGCTTCGTGCACGCCCTGGTCATCCTTTGCGCCATAGCAGCGGGCAGCCACAACGTTTGCACCCAGCGCAAGGCCGACAAACAGGTTGACCAGCAGGTTGATGAGCGCACCGTTGGAACCAACTGCTGCCAGCGCGGCGCTGCCGACGAACCGGCCCACCACGACCACATCGGCAGCATTGAACAGCAGCTGCAAAAAGCTGGATGCCGCCAGCGGCAGGGAAAACAGGATGATCTTTTTCAGCATCGGGCCTCTGGTCAGATCACCGGCCTGGGACATTTGTGCCATGAAAGCTCCGCCTCCTTTGAAACTTCTCTCATACTCTTGCACCAAAATTGAAGCGTAAAAAATGCGCCGTGCCGTTTTGCGGCACAACGCAATTTGTAAAAAACATCTATATTATAATACAGTTTTCTGTAAAATACAAGATGCTGCGCAGGGGAGATCCTGCCTTTCCGGGACACTTCGATCAGGAATGATGGATCTGCAGCGTTTTCCAGTGCTCTTTCTTCTCATATTCTGTTGTCACGCCGTCATCCCGGTACATCCGGTACTCCGCAGATTCGCCGTCGGGCAGGAAGCTCCACAGGGTCAGGCTGGCATCATCCAGCTCAGAGGTGCTGTTGGCGGGCTGTGCCACGGGAACGATGTGACCCGGACGGAGGAACAACAGCACTTCGTCCAGCGCACAGCGGATATAGTGGTGTCCGGCGGGCAGGATTTCTTCATCGTAGTCGTTCACAGCCCGCAGGCGCAGGAGCTTCATGGATTCGGGCAGGTAGACATGCCGCCCGTGGGCATTCTGGACATAGACGGGAGCGGCCATCAAGCCCTCGCCCAGCAAAAGCTGATCTTCCACCTCCCGGGCATCGGGGTCATCCGGGTAGTCGAAGGCCAACGGCCGGAAGTAGCTGGTGTTTTCCAGCGCGGCCTTCATAAATTCGCTGTACAGGTAGGGCAGCAGGGCGTAGCGCAGACGGATCATATTGCGCACAGCGGGCAGCACCTCGGGGAAGCGGTAGTATTCCTGCATCCGGGTGCCAACTGCGGAGTGGTTGCGCATCAGCGGGGTGAGCAGACCGAACTCAAGCCAGCGCAGGGCAAGATCCGGCGTGGTATCGGAGGAGAAGCCGCAGAGGTCGGCACCGCTGTACAGGAAACCGCACATCTGGACACTGGGCATCATCTGGATGTTGGCCAGCAGCTGGGCCCAGCTGGAATTATTGTCGCCCAGCCAGATGCCGCCGTAGCGGTGGCTGCCAATGAAGCTGGAGCGGCTGTAAAGCAGGGTGCGCTGGCCCGGGCGCAGGTCGACAAAGGCTTCGCCAGCGGCACGGGTCATGCTGCCGCCGTAGAGGTTGTGGACCTGATCGTGGCGCACCTTCTGGCCGTCCACCTCGTGGTAGAAGCTGGCGTAGTCTGCCGGGCTGTTCATCAGTCCCATGGCACCGCCTACCACGCGCGGGAAGAACTCCTCTTGCTCAATGTTGTCCTTCTCCCGCAGGGCGGCCATGTCGTTCAGAAAAGCGCGCAGCCGCTCGGGTGAGTAGAAGAGGGAGGGCTCATTCATATCGTTCCAAAAGCCCTCGATGCCGCAGTCGGTCAGGGCCTTGTATTTGTGACCGAACCACTCCCGCACCTCAGGGCGCAGGAAGTCGGCAAAATAGGCCTTGCCGGGCCAGACTGCCGCCACAAAGGGGGTTTCATCGGCCTTTTTGCAGAAGTATCCTTTTTCCAGCCCTTCGGTGCAGGTGGGGTCGTTGGGGTCGATGCGCACGCCGGCATCGATGATGGGCACCAGACGGATGCCCTGCGCTTTCAGGTCGGCGGAGAGCTTTGTAAGGTCTGGAAACCGTTCCTTGTTTACGGTGAAGTCGGCATAGTCCTGCATATACTCGATGTCCATGCAGATCATATCCAGCGGTAGGTCGTGCTCCTTGTACTGGCGTGCAACCTCCCGCACGTCCTCCTCGGTCTTGTAGCCCCAGCGGCTCTGTGCCAGACCGAATGCCCACTTGGGTGGGATATAGCTGCGGCCGATGAGGGTGCGGAACTCCTTGCAGACCGCATTCTCGTTCCCGCCGGAGAGGAGATACAGATCATAGTCGGGGGTCTCGGTGTGGAAAGAGAATAGATCGTGGCGGGTATAGCCGATGTCGTAATACACCTTGCCCGGGAAATCCACGAACAGGCCAAAGCAGGTGCTGCCGTCCCGCACCAGCAGGAAATTGTGCGCACCATAGAAGGAAAGCTTGTCCTCGCTGTGACGGGATTCGTCGGTGTTGTTGGTGATGTAGTGCCAGCCGCGCTTGTTGATGCCGCGGGGCATTTCCCCCAGACCGTAGACGGCAGCCTGCTCACTGAGGGTGAGTTGCCAGCCGCTGTCGTCGGGAGTCAAAAAGGGAACGGGGCCGCTTTCCGCCGGAAGAGACAGCACAACGCTCTGGGTGGGGAAGGGATGCCCGAAAGAAAAACGCTGGATCACAGAATAGACCTCCTGTTTCAGATAGAGTTGTTACTGTAATGATACGGCAGAAATCGTTCCGGAACAAGAGAGAAAACAGGATAAATAATGCAACAAAACAGGCGTTTTGTGGTCTGCGCAACAGCCAATACTTCTGTTGCGCCTGCCGGAGCCCCTCGGGCGTGAAACTGCACGGAATGGATTGCAAACTGTCGAAGGGCTTGCTATAATAAAAGGTACTCTGGAAAGGGAGGATCTTCCATGTATCGAAACGGCATCAAGCGGCTGCTGGCGGTCATTCTGTCCCTCTGCGGCATGATCGTGCTCTCGCCGCTGCTGCTCATCCTCTGCCTTGCCATCAAGATCGATTCCCCGGGACCGATCTTTTTCAGGCAGAAGCGGGTGGGCATCCACAAACAGCATTTCAATATCCTCAAGTTCCGCACCATGCGCATCGACACCCCCCACGATATGCCTACCCACATGCTCAAGGACCCGGATCAGTATATCACCCGGGTGGGGCGTTTCCTGCGCAAGACCAGTCTGGACGAGCTGCCCCAGCTCTGGAACATCTTTGTGGGCGATATGGCAGTCATCGGCCCGCGCCCGGCGCTGTGGAACCAGTATGACCTTCTGGCCGAGCGGGACAAGTACGGTGCCAACGATGTCCGCCCCGGCCTGACCGGCTGGGCCCAGATCCATGGGCGGGATGAGCTGGAGATCGTGGACAAGGCCCGGCTGGACGGCTACTATGTGGAGCACCTGAGCTTTGGCATGGACGTAAAGTGCTTCTTTGGCACCATCAGGGCGGTGCTCGACCACGACGGTGTGGTCGAGGGCGGCACCGGCACTTTGCACGAAGAGGAAAACCACAAGAAGTAAGACTGGCCCGGGCAGAATACTTGATTTATCCCCTGAAAAGCGTATAATAAAACGGTATAAGACATCAAAGGAGGATTTCCATGAATCGCACCTACATCAACGAGGTACAAAAGGAAATTGGCAATACGGTCAAGGTACAGGGCTTTATTGAAAACCTGCGCAACAGCAAGTATATGGCCTTTATCGTACTGAAGGATATCACCGGCAAGCTGCAGATCACGGTTGAAAAAGAGGATCATCCTGATCTGGTGGACACCATCGATCAGCTGACCCCTGATTCTGTCATCACTGTCACCGGTAAGGTGGTCGAGAACGACTACGTCAAGATGGGCGGCATCGAGATGATCCCCGAGGCCATCGAGGTGGAGAGCATTGCGGATGCACTGCCCATTGCCCGTAAGGCCATTGCCGCCACCAAGAAGAAAAAGGCGGTGGAGCGTTCCAGCATCGACCAGCGCATTGATTACCGCTGGGTCGATCTGCGCACCGACGAGAACCAGCTGATGTTCAAGGCCCAGAGCTGCATGGTCAACGCCATGCGCAAGTTCCTGCTGGACCAGAACTTCATCGAGATCCACACCCCCAAGCTGATCGCTGCTGCCAGCGAGAGCGGCTCTGAGGTGTTCAAGGTGGATTACTTCGACCGCAATGCCTATCTGGCACAGAGCCCCCAGTTCTACAAGCAGATGGCAATGGCTGCAGGCTTTGAGCGCATTTTCGAGACCGGCCCTGTGTTCCGCGCCGAGAAGAGCTATACCAACAAGCACGCCACGGAGTTCTCCGGCTTCGATCTGGAGTTCAGCTACATCACCTCTTACAAGGATGTCATGGCCATGGAGGAGCAGCTGCTCAAGGCTGGCCTGCAGGCTGTGAAGGACGCTTACGGCGACCAGATCCAGGAGCTGTTCGGCAAGGAAGTCATCGTGCCCGAGACCCCGTTCCCCGTGGTCAAGCTGGCTGACCTGTACAAGGGTCTGGAAGAGGACTTCGGCTATGTGGTGGACGATTCCGAAAAGGGCGACCTGACCACCGAGGCCGAACGCCTGAGCTACGATTGGGTGAAGAAGCACTATAACCACGAGTTCCTCTTCGTCACGGATTACGATGCTGAGAAGCGCGCTTTCTACCACATGCGCGACGAGAACGGCGTGCCTCAGGGTTACGACCTGATCTGGCGCGGTGTGGAGATCACCACCGGTGCCCAGCGCGAGCACCGCTATGAGGTGCTGAAGAAGCAGGCTGAGGAAAAGGGTCTGGCTGAGGATGTCAAGTTCTATCTGGAGTTCTTCCAGTATGGCTGCCCCCCGCACGGCGGCTTCGGTCTGGGCATCGACCGCCTGACCATGCTGCTGGTGGGCGAGAGCATCAAGGACGCGGAGTTCCTGTTCCGCGGCCCCAACCGTCTGACCCCGTAAGGGCGGGGGTGTTCGTATGAACGCCGCAGACCATTATCTGACCCGTTATCTGGAAGCGAAGGATCTGGATCAGTACAACGCACTGCTCCGCTACACCTTTCAGGTCACGGAAGAAGAACTGACTGCCACAGGCTGGAAGGACGATGAGATCAAGCAGTCCAAGTTCCCGGTGCTGGAACGTGCCGATGTGCTGGGCTGCTTTGATGGAGACACGCTGGTGTCCCAGTTTGCCGTCTATCCGCTGAAAATGAACATCTACGATACGGTCTACCATGTGGGCTTTGTCACCAGTGTCTGCACCTACCCGGAGTACACCGGGCAGGGCATTATGAAGCACCTGATGATCAAGGGCCTGACCCAGATGCATGAGGAGGGCAAATCCTTCGCCCTGCTCTACCCGTACAGCATTCCGCTGTACCATCATCTGGGCTGGGAGATCGTTTCCAACAAGATTTCGTTCAACATCAAGGACCGGCAGATCCCCACCAAGGTCAAGGCTCCCGGCTATGTCCGGCGCGTCAGCTGGGATAATACCGAGTTCCATGAGCTGCACTCCCACTTTGCGTCCATCACCCATGGCTGTCTGTTCCGCAACAGTCTGGCCTGGGAGGAATACTGGCGCTGGGATGAGGACGATACCAATGTTGCGGTCTACTACAACGTCAAGGATAAGCCCTGCGGCTACATGGTCTACCTCATCAAAAACGACATCATGCACATCAAGGAGATGGTCTACCTCAACCGCGAGGCCCAGAAAGGCCTGTGGGAGTATATCCATGCCCATGATTCCATGATCGATGAGGTGCACGGCAGCACCTATTTCAGCGAACCCATCGCCTTTGAGATGGACGATGGCGACATCAAGGAGAGCATCCGCCCCTATGCCATGGGACGCATCATCGACGTGGAGGATTTCCTCGCCGATTACCCCTGTGACCCGGACGGCGGCACCCTGTGTATTGAGCTGGAGATCGGGGACTCGCTTCTGCCATGGAACGACCGGACGTTCAACGTTCGCTTTGCGGATGGGCACTGCACCATGACCCGTGAACCCGCCGAGTATCACCTGAAAATGGGCATCGGCACCTTTACCACCCTGCTGCTGGGCTACAAGACCGCAGAGCGTCTGTATGAGCTGGAACGCATCGAGGGCAGGGAAGAGGCTGTGGAACGGCTGGATGACGTGCTCTTCCATAAGATCCCGTATATTTCGGATTACATCTGACAAAAGAAAACAACCCTCTCCGTCAAAGCCTTTTGCTTTGCCTGCTTTTCCCGAAAGGGTGAGGTGGCATTGCGAGGCAATGACGGAGAGGGTTGTTCTTTTTGACTCAGAGCAGCGTCGGCACAAGCTCGGCCAGCTTTTCGGCCAGCTGTGCATGGCCCTTACGGGTCAGGTGCATGAAGTCGATCTGGTTGAACTCGCAGCCTTCAGCATCCAGGAAATGGACGTTGTTGCGCTCTGCAATGATCTTGTACCAGCCGGCAACGCCCTTGGACTTCTCCACACAGCCGTCGCCCATGACCTCATCGTGGAAGCCCTCCTTGATGCGCGGAGGAGCAACCACAAGAATGTTGGGTTCCTTGCCGCCCCAGCAATCCACGGTCTTGCACTTCTGGATCAGGCGCTCCATGCCCGCACCAATGCAGGCGGCGTTTGCGTTGAAGCGCTCTTTCACATCGTTGGTGCCCAGCATGATGATGAGCAGGTCGATGACTTCATGGCTCTTGAGCAGGGGATAGGCCACGCTCAGAGCATCCATGGACTCGTGGATGGGGTCTACAAAAACGGTGGTGCGGCCGGAAAGGCCCTCTTCGGTTACCAGATACTTGTCGCCCAGAGCAGTCTGCAGGCGGCAGGTCCACCGCTCGTCCTCGTTGAAGCGGATGCCGCCGTCGGCATTGTCCTTGGGGTCGGCACAATAACCATGGGTGTTGGAATCGCCCAGGCAGAGAATATGTGTTTTCATCTCAATACACTCCTTTGATCGTTCAGATGATCAGGCTTCGCCGTGCTGCTGGCGGAAGTAATAGACTGCGCCTACCATACCGGCATCATTGTGCAGCTGGGCGGCGCGGATCTCCAGCCCCTCGGCAAAGGCGGGCATAACGGAGGCCTTGACTTTGGCGGCAATGGGCTCGATGAGCAGTTTCTGCTGGGCACTCACGCCGCCGCCGATGAGAATAAGCTGCGGGTTAAAAATGTGCACCATGCCTGCAAGGCCCTGTGCGATCTCATCCGTCCAGGCATCCAGCAGGGCCAGAACGGTCTCGTTGCCAGCCTCCGCAGCAGCAAAAATGGCGCGGCCGTCTTTCCAGGCCGGGTCCTTTTCCTGTGCGGCCCGTACCAGAGCCGTGGTGGCGGCGTAGCGCTCCCAGCAGCCGGTGGCACCGCAGGTGCAGGGGACACCGTCCAGTGCATGGGTGCGGTAGTGGCCCAGCTCACCGCCCAGTCCGCGGGCACCCTCCAAAAGGCGGCCGCCGGTCAGGATGCCGCCGCCCACGCCGGTGCCCAGGGTCACGCCGATGACATCGGTATAACCCTTTGCGCCGCCGACCCAGACCTCGCCCAGCGTCATGCAGTTGGCATCGTTGGCAACGGTGACGGGCAGGCCGAAGAGCCGTTCCAGTTCGGCCTGGATGGGGCTGTTGATGTAGTTGGGAAAGTTGCCGCAGGTACCGGCCACGATGCCTTTGCGGCTGTCGATTTGGCCGGTGGCCGAAACGCCCACGCCTTCCAGCGCTTTCACGTCGATGTTCTGGGTCTCCACAAAGGCCTTGGCGGCTTTGAGCACGGTGGTTAGCACCGGGGTCTGGTAGCCGTCAAAGTTGACGCTCTCCTCGTCCTTGGGGCCCACCGCGCCGGTCTCATCCACGATGCCCAGCTTGACGGCAGTGCCGCCGATATCGATCGCAAGATACTGTTTCATCTCAGTGTCTCCGTTTTACTTGTTCATGGCGTTGATGGCACCGGTGAAGCGGGCCGTGATCTCGGCAGGGCGGGTGATGGCACCGCCCACCACCAGTGCAAAAGCACCGGCTTCCAGTGCCTTGACGGCCTGCTCGGGGTAGTGGATGTGGCCCTCGGCAATGACTTTGGCGGGGCACTCGGTGGCCAGCTTGTGGACGAAATCAAAATCGATATCGTCAATGCCCTGGGTCTCAGGGGTGTAGCCGCGCATGGTGGTGCCCACAAAGTCGGCACCGGCCTCGGCGCAGGCCATGGCGTTCTCAAAGTTGTCGCAGTCGGCCATCACCAGCTGATCCGGGTACTTTGCCTTGATGGCGCGGATGAATTCAGCGGAGGTGGAACCGTCCGGGCGGAGAGCTCCCGTGCCCTGCACCGCCAGAATATCCACGCCGCAGGCCACCAGCTCGTCTACTTCTTTCATGGTCACAGTGATGTACATGGGGGTGCCGGGGTAGTCCTTTTTGATGATGCCGATCACGGGCAGGTCCACGACCTCCTTGATCTGGGTGATGTCCCGCACGGTGTTGGCACGGATGCCCACCGCGCCACTCATGGCGGCAGCCTTGGCCATCAGGGGCATCACGCCGCCCTCCTTGGTGTACAGGGGCTCGTGCTCCAATGCCTGGCAGGAGACGATCAGCCCGCCCTTGATCTGAGCAAACAGTTTTTCCTTATCCATGATACTTATCCTCCATCTTGATCTTGACAACAGCTTTGCGGACACGATCGCAGCCGGGCATTTCCACGCCGGGGCGGTGCAGCTCACCGGGGAAGAAGAGGACGAACCGCCCCTCGCCCAGAGCGCCGAAAACGGCATCCTCGCTGTCCTTTTTGCCGATATCCGGCTGGTAGGGCTCCACCTCGGTGCCGGGGTCGGTCTCGTAGCCCCAGCCCTCGCCGCCGGTCAGGTCGATCTGCAGATCGGCGTAGAGCCGGTGATATTCGGCGTGGGAACCGGTGTGGGGGTTGAGATCGGCATCCATCACATTGATGAACACCTCGTCGCCGTCCACTTCGGTACGGCCCAGCGGCAGGGTATCCAGCGGATGTGCGGCCAGAAACTCAATGGCCGTGTCGAGGTTTTTGTGGAACCCCTTGTACAGATGCAGTTGATCCAGGGTATCGCAGATCATACGCTTTCCCTCCAAAAAAGAAGCGCCCGCCTCCCCTCTGAAAAGAGACGGAGAGGGGGCGCTTGTTCAGCTTACAGTTTTGCGATGGCGGCTTCGATCATGGCATGTGCTTCGGCCACGATGGTCTCATCCTCGGGGATCAGGCTGGGCATGGGCTCACGCACGCCGCCCAGCTCCAGACCGTACATCCGGCGCAGGATCTCTTTCTGCACGGCGTACAGGTTGCCGTGGGCCTCACACATCTTGTAGATGATGCGGTCGGCCTCGTACTGGAGGGCCTGAGCTTCCTTGACCTCGCCCTTGTTGATATGCTCGTTCATGGCCAGATACAGCTCAGGCATCACGGCGTAGGTGCCGCCGATGCCGCCGTCTGCGCCAATGACGCGGCCGGAGACGAACTGCTCATCGGGGCCGTTAAAGACCACAAAGTTGCCTTCGCCGCGGGCAGCGATACCGGCATCCTTGAACATCTGGATGTCCTGGGTGGGCATGGAGCTGTTCTTGACAGCCACCACGTTGGGGTTCTTGAGCATCTCCTTCAGCAGGCTCATGGTCAGGCCGGTGCCAGCCAGCTGGGGAATGTTGTAGATGACGAATTCGGTATTGGGAGCAGCAGCGGACATGTCGTTCCAGTATTTTGCAATGGCATACTCGGGCAGGTGGAAGTAGATGGGGGGGATGGAGGCGATGGCATCCACACCCACGCTCTCGGCATGGCGGGCCAGCTCCACACTGTCGGCGGTGTTGTTGCAGCCAACGTGTGCAATGACGGTCAGCTTGCCTTTGGCTTCGCTCATCACTGCCTCCAGCACGGCCTTGCGCTCGTCCACATGCTGGTAGATGCACTCACCGGAGGAACCGCCGACATACACGCCCTTAACGCCCTTGGCGATCAGGTGGCGGGTGAGGGCCTTGACACCCTCAGTGGAAATATTGCCCTCTGCGTCGTAGCAGGCGTAGAAAGCGGGGATAACGCCCTGGTACTTAGTGATATCTTTCATGGTTTGTCTCCTTAAGCTCCTATATGCTTATTTGTTCTGTTCACTGTATCAGCGCCCTCTTGCGGTGCCCTGCATCCGCTTCGGCCCTTGATGCGGGCCTTGCGTCTTGCAGACCGCTGCGCCAAAAATTGCTTCCTGAACATCAAGCTCCAACGCTTTCTGTTCCGGGCAACTGCATCAATGCCCTCTTGCGGTGCCCTGCATCCGCTTCGGCCCTTGGGCGGGTCTCGCGTCTTGCAGACCGCTGCGCCAAAAATTGCTCCCTGAACATCAAGCTCCAACGCTTTCTGTTCCGGGCAACTGCATCAATGCCCTCTTGCGGTGCCCTGCATCCGCTTCGGCCCTTGGGCGGGTCTCGCGTCTTGCAGACCGCTGCGCCAAAAATTGCTCCCTGTTTCCGCCGCAGGCGGCGGTCGCAATTTTAGCCCTTAACGGCACCCATTGCGATGCCTTTGGTGAAGTACTTCTGGAAGATGAGGAAGATGATGATGATAGGCACAGCAGCCAGTGCAGCACCTGCCATGATCAGACCGAAGTCGGTGCTGTTTTCCGCCTGCAGCTTTGCAATGCCCAGAGAAATGGTCAGATTGCTGGTGCTGGACAGCATGATCAACTGCATGAAGTAATCGTTCCAGCTGTTGATAAAGGTGAAAATGGCCAGAGCACCGATGCCTGGCTTGACCATGGGCAGCACGATGCTGATAAAGGTCTTGGCTTCACTTGCACCGTCAATGCGGGCGGCTTCCAGCATTTCTGTGGGGATGCCCTCGCTGAACTGTTTCATCAGGAATACACCGAATGGCCAGCCGACAATGGGGAAGATGACGGCCCAGATGGTGTTGTAGAGGTTCAGGGCACTCATCTCACGCAGCAGGGGAATCAGAATGACCTGCTTGGGCAGAGCCATTGCGCACACGATCAGGGTGAACAGGAGCTGACGGCCCACAAAGCGCTTCTTGGCCAGTGCATAACCGGCCATGGCGGCGGTGATGCAGGTCAGGATCATGGAGACAACAGCCATGAACACGGTGTTGATCATCCAGCGCAGGGCAGCAGGAGCGGTGGGTCCGACCGAGAAGTAGATGGGATCGCCGTCGGCACTGAAGCGTGCACTGAAGGGGACGGCCAGCTGCCACAGCGGAGCGCTCTTTCCGGCAAACAGCTTCTGGTAGTTGGTCAGCACCCACTCATGGGGCCACCACTCGGGGGTGGTGGAGTTGATGGCTGCACCGGTTTTGAAGGAGCCGGTGATGATCCAGTACAGCGGGAACGCAAAGGTCACGGCTACGATGCTGATCAGGATCAGGGTCAGGATGGTATAGGCGCTGGCCTGCTTGAGCTTGCTGGGGTGACGCTTCAAGGGCTTTTGCTTTTTTGCGGTTGCAGCAGTTGCACTCATTGTTACGCACCTCCTCAATTATTCTGGTTGCCAACCTTGAACTGGATAGCAGACAGGATGGCAATGATGATGGCAAGCACAACACCCATGGCGTTGCCGTAGCCGTAGCGGTACAGCTTGAACGCGGTGTAGTAGATGTAGTACATGATGGTATCGGTGCTGTGGTTGGGGCCGCCGGAAGTCAGCAGCTGGATCAGCGCAAAGCACTGGAAGGAGTTGATGGTGGTGATGACCAGGATGTACAGGGTGGTGGGCATGATGGCGGGCCGCTTGATCTTCCAGAAGCACTGGAAATCGGTCGCGCCGTCCACTTCGGCAGCTTCTACGATGGACTGGTCCACGTTGCCCAGGGCGGAAACATACAGAACGATGGGCTGGCCCACAGAGGTGGTCAGCAGGATGAGGATGATGCAGCCCAGAGCGAACCGCTCATCGCCCAGCCAGTTGATGTTCTTGTCGATCAGCCCCAGCGTCTTGCCCAGATAGTTGAAGATGCCGTAGTAATTGTTGTACATCCACTTCCAGACAACGGTAACGGCAACGGAACCGGTGACAACGGGCAGGTAGAACACGCAGCGGAAAAGGCTGGTGGCCCACTCGGGCAGATCCACGATGGCGGAGCTGACCCACAGCGAGAAGGCACAGGTCACAGGCACCGACACGATAACGATGATGAAGGTGTTCTTCAGAGCGCCCAGGAAGATCTTATCGGCGAACAGCTCTTTGTAGTTTGCAAGGCCGACAAAGACATCGGCGCGGTTCATGGTGGAATCAAAGAAGCTCGTGACCACGCAGAGGATCATGGGGTAGATGACGAACCCCAGAAAGAAGATCAGGCTGGGCAGAAGGAAGAGGTAGGATGCGATGGTCTCCTGCCGGACCAGTGCGCGGCTGCGCTTTGGCTCTTTGACTTTTACGGTGGTAGCAGCCAAGAAAATCACCAAACCTTTCGTTTAGCTCCGGTAAAATGACCGGCTCCCGACGGAACTTGCAAAAAGAATGCCCCTCCCTCGCCGGGATTATCGAGGAAGGGGCAAGGTTTATAACGTTACGATGAAAAACTCAGGTGGTGCGCTTATGCCTCGGCAGTAGCGGCAGCATTTGCGTTCTCAACAAAGGTAGCAACGGCCTGCTCAACGGGCTCGCCGGTGCCAACGCGCTGCAGCATGTTCCACCACTCGGTACGAGCAGTTGCCCAGCCCGGGGTGATCTGGTAGTAATCGCCCAGGAAGCCCATGAACTTGGTGTACTCGCTCATAATGTCGTTACCGGCATAGATATCGCCAACGCTCTCACGAACGGGGAAGTAGGTGGAAGCCAGAACGCTTGCGCCAACCTGATCGGGGTCAGCAGCGATGAAGTCGATAAAGGTCTTGGCGGCTTCGATCTTGGCCTCGTCGCCGTTGTCGAAGATGCCAAAGCCCCAGATGCCGCCGCACAGCTTGGGATCGCCGCTCTCAGTGGGGAAGGCCATGGGGAAGATCTCGTCGCCGCTGTTGGTCAGGCCGGCATCGTTGTTGTCGGAGTTCAGCTGCTGTGCAATGTTCCAGCAGAATGCCATCTGCAGGGTACCGTTGCGGAACAGGGTGATCTCCTCGCCGCCGTTGATGGAAGCATCAAAGTTCACGCCCTTGGCATCGTACAGAGCCTGGATGGCCTTGATGTTCTCGGGGGAGTCAGCGGTGTACTTGGTGTGCTCAGCATCGGTGAAGGTACCGCCGTACATGTTGTTGATGATGGCGCGGGTGCCCTGGTCACCGCCCTGACCGCTGCAGTAGATGGCTGCAACATTCTCATAACCGCCATTGTACAGTGCGTCAACAGTCTTGAGGAAGCCGTCGGTGCTCCAGGTGTGCTTATCAGTATCAATGTACTGGTCTGCGCCCACTTCCTTGACCTTGGTCATGTTCACGGCCATGCAGTGTGCGGTCATGCACAGGGGATACTCATAGTAGTCGCCGGCATCGTTTCTGCAGGCGGACTCAACGGAAGCGTAGATGTCCTTCTTGGCATCATCGGTCCACAGGTCGTTCAGGGGAGCCATAACGCCCTTCTTGCCCCAGTTGGCAACCAGACGCTCGGGGCCTTCCATGATCAGGTCGGGTGCGCTGCCGCCCTCGATGGCGGTGTTGACCTGGTCATCACCATTGGTGTAATCCAGGTACTCAACGGTGACCTTGATGTCGGGATATTTTGCGTTGAAGCTGGAGATCAGCTCCTGCACAGTCTCGTCCTTGCCCCAGCCGCCGATGGGGTATGTCCACAGCTTGATGTTTGCGCCAGCTGCGGTGCTTGCCGCTGCAGAAGCTGCAGTGGAGGAAGCAGCAGTGCTGCTGGAGGAGCTGCCGCCGCATGCGGCAAGCGTACCGGCTGCACTCAGGGCACCCACGGCCTTCAGGAAAGAGCGGCGAGAGATACTGTTTTTCATAAGAAACTTCTCCTTACTCATTGATGTAGTGCGATTCTGCTCTGCGGCCCTCGTGTGGGAACCGCTTCTATTGGCCTTATTATAGAAAAATATTTTCATTTTGTCTATCGGCTGTCTGCCCAATAATGAAAGGATTTTCTTGTGGATGTCGCACAATTTTAGTGAAAAGACTGGCCTTTTGGGCAGGATTCATGGAAATTTTGAAAGTTGTAGCTATTTTGTAACCATTATAGAAAAATCACATTTTTCGCCGGTGAAAATAGTTTTCACTCAAAAAAGGGCGGGAAATCCGGCAAATTGAAAAGAATTTTCACAAATAAGTCGTACTAATGCGGCGGATTTGGGCGCTCTGCACAGAAACGAACCTGAATTTGTAGTCAAAGCCCCTCTTGCCAAGCGGCTGGGATTCTTTTATACTTTTCTTAAAGGAAAACTTCCCGACAATGGTGTTGGCGTGTGCGGCCGGCCCTTCCGGCGGGAAACGGAGCAGGAAAAAGGAGACCATCATGTCTACGACCACGAACTTCTGGGAGCTGCTGCAGCAAAGGCAGGACGAACTGACAAAATCCGGCCGTGCTGTGGCAGATTACCTTGTCCACCATGCCGACGAGGCACAGTACCTTTCCATTTCCTCCCTTGCGCGGGAATGCAAGGTAGCAGAGGCAACGGTGTTCCGCTTCTGCCGGGCATTGGGTTTTGAGGGCTACCATGAGATGCGCATTTCGCTGGCGCAGGCCAACGCCACCGGTGCGCTGGTCAACCAGCATGAGCCGGAGCCGGGCGCTACCACCGCCAGCCTGTGTGAGCACGCCAGCGGCCTGTTTCTCACTGCCATCAACGGCACCCAGAATTCTCTTTCGCCCGAAGCCGTGGAGCAGGCTGTGGATCTGATGCGTGCCGCGCGGCAGGTGTTCTGCCTGGGTCAGGGCGGCAGTATGCTGCTGGCCAACGATATCTGCGCCCGCTTTTCCAGCCTGTCCAACAAGTTCCGCACCGCAGGGGACAGTCATCTCCAGATCCTGGCTGCCAGCCTGATGGGCCCGGAGGATGTGGTGCTCTTTATCTCCTATTCCGGCGCGACCCGCGATATGCTGGAAACGCTGCGCACGGCCAAGGCATCCGGCGCAAAGATCATTCTGCTCACCCATTATGAGGATTCGCCCGGTGCAGCCATGGCAGATGTGGTGCTGCGGTGCGGCGCGCAGGAAAGCCCGCTGGATTCCGGCAGCATCCCCATCAAGGTGGCGGTGCTTTATGTGGGCGAGGTGCTTCTGCTCCGTTATATGCTGGATGACCCCGAGCATACCAACGAAGCCCAGGACCGCACCAGCGAGGCGGTGGCCATCAAGTTGATCTGAACAGCAAAACAGGCGGCATCCAACTTCGGTTGGTGCCGCCTGTCTTTTCGTTATAAGAGCGCTATAGTTTCATCCGGGAGCTGCTTCTGGTAGTAGGTCACCTTCCACCGGATATTTTCCGGTTCCACCGGCGCAAAGTGGAGCGAGGAACAGGCGGTGCGGGTATCACCCTGCTGCTTCCCGCTCACAAAGATCGCCGTTGGGCCGTCTGCCCCGCCGATGATGCCAATGGCTCCATCTTCCGTGGGTGCGTCGCTTTTCCGGATGGGCTTATCACTAGAGGCGCAGTCGTTTACCTGCACCCAGCCGGTGGTCACGGCGGGGGTCAGGGTGTAAGCCATTTCCACAAATTCCCGGGGCCATTCCATGGGCGGCCCCATGTGGGGGAGGTCACTCTCCGGCAGCCGGGCCGGTTTCAGGTCTTTGACCGTCAGCACGCAGGGCACACCGGTGACGGGGTGGGCAAACTCCACGACCTTTCCGGGCGCTGCCGTGAACTGCACCGCTTCGGCAGGCTGTTCCCGCTGGGTGAGGGTCAGTGTCAGGCTGGTGATGTGGGCAGGCCTGCGCTTTGTCGCCCAGGGAAAGCTCCACTGCCGGAGATCCCAGCCTTGTTCCGGGTCAAGCCCGTAGTGCTTCACGATGTCCCGCGCGGCCTGTTCACCGCTGCAAACGATCTCCTCTTCGGAGCGGAGGGGGTTATAATATTCCCCGGCACCGCGGCTGTACTCCACGGTTTTGCCGTTGATGGCTACACTTGGCAGATAGTCAAAAGAACCAAACGGGTCCTCGGCTTCGGCCAGTTCGACAACTTCCGGCGGGCATTCGTCAATATCCATCCCTTCATAAGCGGCCAACTTCTGGTAATACACTTCGATCGCTTCACGCTCCACCTGGCGGCAGATGTCTACAACCAGCCCTTTTCCACAAAGGTAAATCGCCGGGATGATGAAATGCTGCCCGCCCCACACCGAGTGTGCCCCGCAGGACACTTCCTGCCCGGGGCGGCCCCGATGCGGGCGGTGACAGCCCGGATTGTCCTCAAAATAAACCTTCCACTCCATCTGCGTCCCGCCTTTCCATACAGTTTTCTTTATTGTAGCGTAGGAAGGATTTTCCGTCAACCGACGCTTTTTTACCCGGTGCCGCTCATATCCTGCCGCCTGTCCGAATAGACTGTTTCCGAGAAGCAGACGCAGAAGGTGCGGCCTTGCCGCCCGGTGCGGACGGGAGAGAGGAGAGAGCAATTTGGAAAAACAGGAGTGTTTGGAAGCCACTGTCTGCCGGGAGATCGGGGCACGCACCGGCGGGGAGATCCTGATTGGCGTGGTGGGGCCGGTGCGTACCGGCAAGAGCACCCTCATCAAGCAGTTTATGGAGCAGCTGGTGCTGCCTGCCATCGGCCCGGCGGACGCAAAGCTCCGGGCCCGGGATGAGCTGCCGCAGTCAGCAGCGGGGCGAACGATCATGACCACAGAGCCGAAGTTCATCCCGGAGCAGGCCGTGCCGCTCCAACTGGAGGGCGGCGGGGAGTGCCGCATCCGGCTCATCGACTGTGTGGGCTATATGGTGGAGGGAGCCATGGGCCACGAGGAGGACGAGAAGCCCCGCATGGTCAAAAGCCCCTGGTTCGAGGAAGAAATCCCCTTTGACCTTGCCGCTGAAACCGGTACCCGCAAGGTCATCCGGGATCACTCCACCATTGGCATCGTGGTCACCACCGATGGCTCCATCAGCGAGATCCCCCGGGAAAACTACTTGCCCGCCGAAAAGCGGGTGGTGGAAGAGCTGGAAGCGCTGGGCAAACCCTTTGTCATCCTGCTCAACAGTACCCGCCCGGATGCTCCGGAGACAAAGTCACTGGCTGCAGAGCTGGAACAGGCATACGGACGCACGGTCCTGCCGGTGAGTTGTCTGGATCTGCAGAAAGATGACCTGCTGTCCATCCTGCAGCGTGTCCTCTACGAGTTTCCGGTGCGGGAGCTGGATTTTGCCATTCCCCGCTGGGTGACGATGCTGGAAAAGGGCCACTGGCTCCAGAACGAGATTTACACGGCGGCGCTCCAGTTTTCAGAGAAGATCAGCCGGATGAAGGATGTTCCGGCCCAGAACAGTGCCGGAGCGCTGGCCGGAGATTCGGTGCAGGAGTCCGCCCTGAGCGGCATGAACCTTTCCGACGGCGTGGTGCGGGTGACCGTTCTGTTGAAGCCGGAGGTGTTCTACCGCGTTCTCAGTGAGCAGACGGGGCTGGAAATTGGCGATGAAGCGGGCCTGATGCCCTGCATCATTGAGCTATCCCGGGCAAAGCGGGAGTACGAGAAGATCCGCAGTGCACTGGAACAGGTGGAAGCCACCGGCTACGGCATCGTGATGCCCAGCATTGAGGAGCTCTCGCTGGAGGAACCGGAGATCGTCCGGCAGGGCGGGCGGTACGGTGTCCGGCTGGAAGCCAGCGCACCCTCCATCCATATGATGAAAGCCGTCATCCACACCGAGATCAGCCCCATTGTGGGCACCGAGAAGCAGAGCGAGGATCTGGTGCAGAGTCTTCTGGGCGATTTTGAAGCAGACCCGGAGAGGCTGTGGGAATCGAACATCTTTGGCAAGAGCCTGCATGAACTGGTGAATGAGGGGCTGCAGAACAAGCTCCTCCACATGCCGCAGGAAGCCCGCACCCGCCTGCAGGAAACGCTGGAACAGGTCATCAACGATGGCTGCACCGGATTGATCTGTATTCTGCTGTAACATAAAACGACCCTCTCAGTCACGCTGACGCGTGCCAGCTCCCCCGAAGGGGGAGCCAACGCATCTGACAGGAAGAAAACTGCTGATTTGCAGAATCTTACCTCGAAGCTGCAATTGCCTCTCCCTTTGGGAGAGGTGGCAATGCGGAGCATTGGCGGAGAGGGTCGTTCTTATTTTTGATAAAACCTCAAACAGCCTTCAAAACTGCTCAATGTATCATGGAATCGAATCCCCTGTGCGGCCAGCTTTGAGCTGTCCATCACAAGGTTGCGGGAGAAATCAGCAGGCTCGATCTGCACCTGCACACCCAGCGCTTCGGCAAACTGCCGGGCCGTTGTGACCATGTCGGCATCGTTCCCGCTGCCAAAATTGTATACACCGCCGGGCAGCTGCAAGGCGGGGAAGAGCTGTTCCGCCACCTCTCGCACCCAGCTGATACCCCGGTGGTCGTTCGGTGAAAAGCGAACGGGAGTACCGTTTTGTGCGGCCTGCAGCAGGTTCAGCGGCAGATTGCCCCGGAGGGGCAGGCCATCACCGGGCAGATCGTACATCCACGGGGCCCGCAGAAGCACCGCCTCCGGGCAGAGCGCAAGGACCCGCTCCTCGGCCTCCAGCTTGTGCTGACCATAGGTGTTGGCGGGGGAGAGCGGCAGCGTTTCAGGCAGGGGGCCGGGCTGGGTCACACCTGCGTACACCTGATCCGAGCTGAATGAGATCAGCTTGGCCCCGGTGTCTTGTGCAGCCTTTGCCATCCAGATGGGCAGTTCAACGTTGGCACGCTGGGATTCCTCCGGGTGCTGCTGGCAGTAGCCGGTATCGGACAATGCCGCCAGATGCAGGATGACATTCGGCTGCACGGTTTCCACAAAACGGCGAATGGCGGATTCATCGGCAGCGGCCAAAGATCCGCGCGGGAAGGTGAAAAGCTCTGCACGGCCCTGCCACTGGTGCAGTACCCGGGAACCCACAAAGCCGGAGGAGCCGGAAATTAAGATCTTCATGCTCAGTGCACCAAAAACAGTTCCAGCACAAGCACCACGGCACAGCAGGAGACGGACACCTGAAACAGACTGGCTCCGAACCATGCGGCGGTGATGCCCACTACCAGCGCGGCGGCACCGGCAATGGGGCTCTGGGTGGCGTTGATGATGGCCGGAAAGGTCATCACGGCCAGCGTCACATAGGGCACATAGTAGAGGAAGGACTGGATGAACTGGTTTTTGATGGGTTTGCGGATAAGGGTCAGCGGCAGCACACGGATGGCGTAAGAAACGGCGGCCATCACAGCGATATAGACCCAATTATTGTAGGTCATGCCTGCACCTCCTCAGGTCCGGCAGTTTCCGGTGCTTCGGGTGTAACAGGAAACAGAATGGCTGCCCCGCAGGAGATCAGCACCGTCAGCAGGATGGTGCGGGTGCCGTCCGAAAGGGAAGCGATGCCGGGCAGGCAGCCGCAGGCAAAGCTCAGGGCAAAGCTCAGCATCACCAGCACGGCAACGACCCTGTTCTTCCGGGCGGGGGGAATGATGATGGCCAGGAACATGCCGTACAGGGCCACGCTCAGGGCGCTGACCACACGCACGGGCAGCAGATTGCCTGCAATGATGCCCAGCGCCGTGCCCATGGCCCAGGCGGGGGCCGCCAGTGCTATGGCACCGTAGGTGTAGAACGGGTTCAGATAGCCTGGCCGTGCAATCGTGATGCCAAACAGCTCGTCGGTGACATCGTAGCCGATGATGAGCCGGTGGAAGAACGGCGTGCCGGGGGCAAATTTCTGGGCCAGAGCGCAGCTCATCAGCAGGTAGCGCGCGTTGGCGATCAGGGTGATGATGGCAACTTCCAGATAGGTGGCACCGGCAGCAATCAGCGAAAAGGCTGCATACTCACCGGCAGAAGCATTGTTGAACAGGCTTGCAAAAAAGCCCTGAATGGGGGTCAGCCCCGCATTGCGGGCTGCAATGCCCAATGAGAACGAGACAGCAAAATAGCCCAGCGCAATGGGCACACCATCCCGCATCCCTTCGCAGAATACCTTGCGGCTGAATGCGTAGGGCTTTTGAGTGGTTTCCATGAGTGGTTACTCCTTTCCTACTTCAAGACACAAAAATAAGTATAGCACATCCGGTAGGAATTGACAAAAGAAAAAGGCTCAGGTTTTTGATCGAAACCTGAGCCTTTTTCAAAGAAGGGAGCGTGGCTTAATCCACAACATCCTCAAACTGGCTGTTGTACAGGTCAGCGTAGAAACCGCCGGCCTCAATGAGCTGATCGTGGGTGCCCTGCTCCACAATGTCGCCGTCCCGCATGACAAGGATGAGGTCTGCATCCCTGATGGTGGACAGGCGGTGGGCGATGACGAAACTGGTACGGCCTCGCATCAGGTTGTCCATAGCAGTCTGGATGCGCTGCTCGGTGCGGGTGTCTACGCTGCTGGTGGCCTCGTCCAGGATCAGGATGCGGTTGTCGGCCAGAATGGCCCGGGCGATCGTCAGCAGCTGCTTCTGGCCCTGACTGACGTTGGAAGCGTCCTCGTTCAGCTCCATCTGGTAGCCGCCGGGCAGGGTGCGGATGAAGTGGTCGGCATTGGCGGCCTTGGCGGCGGCAATGACCTCTTCGTCGGTGGCATCCAGACGGCCATAGCGGATATTCTCCATGATGGTGCCCTTGAACAGCCAGGTGTCCTGCAGCACCATGCCGAAGCCCTCGCGCAGGGCACTGCGATCAAAGTCGCGGATGTCGTGGCCGTTCAGGGTGATGGAGCCGGAATCCACATCGTAGAACCGCATGAGCAGCTTGACCATGGTGGTCTTGCCGGCCGGCACCGGTGGGGCCAACGATGGCGACCTTCTGGCCGGGCTGCACCTTACAGCTGAAATCGTGGATGATGGTCTTTCCGGGCACATAACCGAACCGGACATGGTCAAAGGTGACCTGACCATCGATGCAGGCAGGGTCTGCCCGGCGGGCAGGGGCGGCTAGCTGATCCTCTTCGGGCTCGTTCAGAAACTCGAACACGCGCTCGGCAGCGGCGGCCATGCTCTGCAGCATGTTGGACACCTGTGCCAGCTGCTGGATGGGCTGGGTGAAATTGCGGACATACTGGATAAAAGCCTGGATATCGCCGATGGTGATGATGCCGTTGGCGGCAAAGATGCTGCCAACGATGGCAACAGCCACATAGCCCAGATTGCCCACAAAGTTCATAATGGGCTGCATCAGGCCGGAGAGGAACTGGCTCTTCCAGGCGGATTCAAACAGCTTGTCGTTGGCGGCGTTGAAGTCCTCCAGCACGGCGGCCTCCCGGTTGAAGGCTTTGATGACGTTGTGGCCGGAGTAGACCTCCTCCACCTGACCGTTCACAACGCCCAGGGTGGCCTGCTGGGCCTTGAAGTATTTTTGGCTGAACCTGACCACCAGCATCACCAGCACCAGAGAGACGGGCAGGATGAGCAGTGCGATCAGAGTCATTTTGGGGCTGATGGACAGCATCATGATCAGCACGCCGATCATGGTGGTAATGCTGGTAATGAGCTGGGTCACGCTCTGGTTCAGGCTCTGGCCCAGGGTGTCCACATCGTTGGTGATGCGGGAGAGCACCTCGCCGACCGTCCGCTTTTCAAAGTAGGCCAGCGGCAGGCGGTTGATCTTCTCGCTGATCTGGCGGCGGAAATCATAGCAGACCTTCTGGGAAAGGCCGGTCATCAGCCAGCCCTGAATGAAGCTGAATGCCGCAGAGCAGAGGTACATGGCCAGCAGGGTGAGCAGGATCTTGCCGATGTAAGCAAAGTCGATGCTGCCAATCCCCCGCAGCTTGGCGATCCAGCCGGTGGCAAGGGCCGTGGTGGCCTTGGCCAGAATTTTGGGACCTGCGATATTGAAGATGGTGGAAAGGATGGCAAAGACCATCACAACGATGAGGGAAAGCTTATACTGGCGCAATGCGCTGAGGAGCTGCCGCAGAGTGCCCTTGAAATCCTTGGCACGCTCGGTGGTCTGTTTTCCGGGTCTCGGCATATCACTCATCCTCCTTTCCGGTGTTCAGGTCTTGCAGGTTGAGCTCCTTCTGGCTCAGCTGGCTCCTGGCGATCTCCTGATATTCAGGGCAGGTGGCCATGAGCTGCGCGTGAGTGCCCTTGCCCACCAGCCTGCCGTCGTCCAGCACCAGGATCTGATTGGCGTGGAGGACGGTGGAAATGCGCTGTGCCACGATGATCACAGTGGCGTTGTCTGTCTCTTCCTTCAGCGCACGGCGCAGGGTGACATCCGTCTTGTAGTCAAGGGCGGAGAAGCTGTCGTCGAACAGATAGATCTTCGGATCCTTGGCAATGGCGCGGGCGATGGAGAGCCGCTGCTTCTGGCCGCCGGATACATTGGAGCCGCCCTGTGCAATGGGGCTTGCATAGCCCTCGGGCTTTGCGTCGATGAACTCGGTGGCCTGTGCGATGGAAGCCGCCTTCTTCATGCCCGCATCGGTGATCTGCGCACCGCCGAATTTCAGGTTGCTCTCGATGGTGCCACTGAACAGAACGCCTTTCTGGGGCACATAACCCAGCAGGCTGTGGAGCTGCTCCTGCGGCATCTCCCGCACATCGATGCCGTCGATGGTCACGCGGCCGCCAGTGACATCATAAAAGCGGGGGATGAGGTTGAGCAGGCTGGATTTGCCGCAGCCGGTGGAGCCGATGATGGCTGTGGTCTCGCCGGGGTTTGCGGTAAAGCTGATGTGCTCCAGCGCGTCGCTGTCGGCACCGGGGAAGCGGAAGCTGACATCCTCGAACCGGACCACGCCATCCCAGTCCTTCTTTTCAAGGGCGGGCTTTGCGGTGGCAGCGTCGGGATCATGGATGGAAGCCTTGGTGCGGCAGACCTCGTCGATACGGTCAGCGGCCACACCGGCACGGGGAAGCATCACGGCCACCATGGCCAGCATCAGGAAAGACATGACGATCTGCATGGTGTAGGTAATGAATGCGATCATCTCGCCCACCTGCATATTTCCGGCATCCATGGCCTTGCCGCCGAACCAGACGATGAGCAGGCTGGTGCCGTTCATGATCAGGGTCATAAAGGGCATCATGGCCACCATGGCACGGTTGGTGAACAGCTGGGTTCCCATCAGCTCCCGGCTGGCGGCATCAAAACGCTTTTCCTCAAAGGATTCGCGGCTGAATGCACGCACCGGCATCACGCCGGTCAGGATCTCGCGGCTGACGAGGTTCAGCTTGTCCACCAGGGTCTGCATGATCTTGAACTTGGGCATGGCGACGCTCATCAGAACCGTGATGAGCAGAAGCAGAGCGGCCACGTCCAGCACGATGATCCAGGCAAGGCCGGTGTTGCCCTGGGTGACGTGCATCACGCCGCCGATGCCCAGAATGGGAGCGTAGGCTACCATGCGCAGCAGGATGACACAGGTGAACTGCACCTGCTGGATATCGTTGGTGGTGCGGGTGATCAGGGAAGCGGTGGAGAAATTCTCGATCTCCGCGTTGGAAAAGTGGATGACCGAGGAGAAGGTCTCTCTGCGCAGCTCCCGGCCGATGGAAGCCGAGACGCGGGAGGCAATCAGGCCCACCAGAATGGCAACGACCATCATCAGCAGGGTCAGGGCCAGCATCTGGCCGCCCACACGGAAGAGGTAGGCCATCTGTACATCATGGGAAACGCCCTGTGCCTCATATTCCAGGCTGACCAGCAGGGTGGCCTGACTTGCCATGCTGGAAAGGGTGGTCTCGTCCACCTGTTCCATGGCGCTGGCCAGTTGCTGCTGGATCATTTCCCGGGAAAAGCCGGGCATCTGGGCCAGGGCTGCGAACTGGGCACAAACGGCATCCAGATCCTCCGCCGTGGGAGCAGCGGTCATGGTCTCTGCTTCAGCCCCGGCAGTCTCGTCCTCGCTCCGGTAGCCGGACAGCGGAGCCATGGCGGCAGCATTCTGCCCGGCAGGGGCGTTGGCATTCTGTGCCGCCGCCATATACAGCACGATATCCGGTGTGGTAACGGCCTCCTTCAGAGCCGTGCGCTCGGCATCGGTCAGGTCACTGCGGAGCTTCAGAACACCGTTGTCCTGAAGATAATATCCGTAGGCATTCTGCAGCGCATCCGCATCCTCTTCGCTCATCAAAAGCGAGAGGGCATCCAGTGTGCTTTGGCGCACAGTCTCCGGCAGGGGGCTTTCAATGCCGCCCTGCTGGATGCCGGTGTCCACGATCCTGCTCGTGTAATCCGGCAGGGAAAGGTCGCAGTAGGCTTGCACGAACAGCAGAGCCACCACGGCAAGGCAGGCGGCCCAGTGGCGGGCCAGCTGCTTGAAAATTTTACCCATTTTCGTTTTCTCCCTTCAATTTTGCTTGTTGCTCCGCATTTTCCGCCTCCACGGCCTCCAGCAGTACACCGGTCAGGGAGAACAGCTGCTCCCGCTGCTCTTCCGGAATACGGCGGATGACCCGCTCAAAGTAACGGCTGATGGCGGCCTCGACCTGGCGGCTGGCATCCAACCCCTTTTCTGTGGGGCGCACCAGCGTTTTGCGGCGGTCGTTGGGGTCTGTGATCCGCTCAATGAGTCCATCCTGCTCCAGCTGGCGAAGCGCGCGGGAAACAGCTGGCAGGGGCTGCTTGACAGCGGCGGCCAGATCAGAAACATAGATAGAGCCGTTCTGGCCATGCTCTTCAATGGTCATCAGCACGCCTTCCAGCATGATGAAATGACACTTGGGGCAGCTTTCCAGTGCCATTTTGGCACCGCGTTTGCCTTCCGTGCTCAGCCGATGCAGATAATGGATCGCGGCGAACAGTTCCGGTGCACTCTTCTGCGGCATACGAATCCTCCTTATCGCTTGACAGATGCAAATACTTAACACATGATAACTATTTGCTGATGACAATAATATACCCGCCTGCATCGGAATGCAAGCGGGTAAAAATGAACTTTTTGAAAACTCTGAAGATCCTGCGCATCAAGGAGAAAAATCACTCGTGGAGCTGACGTTCTTCCACCAGACTCTCTCGTTTGCTGCTGATACGTCCCAGCCCGTAGGCCAAAAACGTGGCGCAAAGCAGGTTCAGCCATGCCAGCGATGCACCGCTGAAGGTGTTGGTAACGCCGATGAGAAGGTTTGCCAGACAGAGCAGCCTCACCACCTGTCCAATTTTGTTCAGGTGGGAGATACGAGAATCCACATCCGAAAACAGATCAAAGGGACCTAGCTGGGCGCTGCGGCGGAAATATCCCCAACTGAAGCAATGCCCAACGCTCTGTGCTTCCAACTCTTCCATGAAACTATCAAAATCCGGGGAACTGTTCAGCATGGCAAGCCGGATGATGTACTGGCCGGGTTCCGTCTTTTCAAAGGTGTAGGTGCAGAACCCGGCATTCTGCAGGGCCCAGCCCTCCTGCGCCATTTCGTTGAGCCAGCGTTCTTCTTTTTCAAATTCCCAGACCCAGAAATTCCGATGCAGCGTTTTTGTTTCGCTCATACCTGTTCCTCCTGTAAAATGGCGCGGCCATTGGCAGCAAGCTCCTCCAGCCGGACCAGCTCCTGTTTGAGCACCTTCAGCCCGGCGGAGGTCAATTGGTATTCTTTTTTGCGGCTCCCGCTTTCCATGGGCAGGGGAGAGATCCACCCCTTTTCGCACAGGGCATTCAGAGCACCGTACAGGGTTCCGGCAGCCAGCCGTACCCTTCCGCCGGAGAGCTGCTGGGTTTCCTGCATGATGCCGTAGCCATGCCGCGGATGATAGAGGGAAAGCAGGATGTAGTAGGTGGTTTCCGTCAGTGCCGGATTTTCCATTATATCACCTCGCTTTGTATCGCTATACGATATATCATGGATGTATTATATCGCTTCTCGATATAACTGTCAAGGGGCTGAAAATAAAAAAGCTCTCCCGGAGGGGAGAGCAAAGACAAACAACCAGAGAAAACCGGTCAACGATCGTGGAACAGTCGGTTATCCACCCAGATGCAGACGCAGGCACCCAGCACCGAGATGACGAAGGAGCTGATGCTGCCGGTGGCATGGATGCCGATGAGGCCGAACAGGAACTCGCCCACAAAGCTGCCCAGAATACCCAGCACAATGTTGCGGCCGGTGGAAGTCTGGGTGCCCATGAAGCGGTTGGCGATGTGACCGGCCAGAGCGCCTACCAGCACGCCCACGAGCAGGGAAGCCAGCAGGCCGATCAGAGAGAACAGGCCCATCAGCACGCCCACCAGAGCGCAGATCAGGGCAAGAACGATCAGGATAGACAAAGTGATCATACAGAAGCCTCCTTGGTTTCTTTTGTAAGAACAGCGTTTTCTGCCGCGTACCGGCAGATGTCGTTCAGACAGCACTTTTCACATTCGGGTTTGCGGGCGTTGCAGACAGCACGGCCATGCATCACAAAGCGGTGGCACAGGTCACTGCCTTCCTCCGGCGGAATGATCTTCCACAGGGCCATCTCCACCTTCTGCGGCTCCTTGATGCCATCCACCAGTCCGATTTTATTGCACAGCCGGATGCAGTGGGTATCTGTGACGATGGCGGGTTTGCAGAACACATCGCCCATGATCAGGTTGGCGCTCTTGCGGCCCACGCCGGGCAGTGCCAGCAGCTCTTCAAAGGTGGTGGGCACTTTGCAGTTGTATTTATCCCGCAGCACCCGCATACAGGCCGAGATATCCCGGGCCTTGCTGCGGCCCAGCCCACAGGGCTTGACGATGGCTTCGATCTCATCGGGCACTGCCGCAGCCAACGCTGCTACATTGGGGTATTTTGCAAACAAGTCCTGTACCACAATGTTCACCCGGGCATCGGTGCACTGAGCCGCCAGCCGGACGCTGACCAGCAGCTGCCAGGCGTGGTCGTAATCCAGCGTGCAGGCTGCATCCGGATATTCTGTTTTCAGCCGGTCGATGACCTGGAGCGCCAGCTCCTTTTTGGCAGAGAGATCTTCTGCCGCAGCAGCTTTCTTCATCTGAACCCCTCGTTTCACGTAAATGTACTATGATAATAGCATGTTTCGACTTTTTTGTAAATGGGGTTTGTGGCATCTATCTGAGAATGATTTTCATTATTGCTCTTGCTGTTCGTGTAAAAATGAGGTATACTATTTTTATATAAAGCCCATGCAGAACAGCAGGGCAGTACAGGAGGGAACGCCCGATGAATGAACCGCTGGCGCAGCGTATGCGCCCCAAAACGCTGGCCGAAGTCTGCGGCCAGCAGCATCTGCTGGCCCCGGGGCGGGTGTTCCGCCGCACCATCGAGAGCGGCCGCATCCCCAACATGATCTTTTACGGCCCGTCCGGCACGGGCAAGACCACCGTGGCCCGCATCATTGCCGAGAACAGCGGCATGACGTTGCACAAGCTCAACGGAACTTCCTGCGGCACGGGGGATATCAAGGCAGTGCTCAAGGATATCGGCACACTGGCCGGGGCGGGGGGCATCCTGCTGTACCTCGATGAGATCCAGTATCTGAACAAGAAACAGCAGCAAAGCCTGCTGGAGTGCATTGAGGACGGCACGGTGACCTTGATCGCCTCCACCACTGAGAACCCTTATTTTTACATCTATAATGCACTGCTTTCCCGCTGCACCGTGTTTGAATTCAAATCGCTGACAGCTGCGGATGTGGAGCAGGGGCTGCGGAACGCCCTGAAAAAGCTTTCAGAGAGCGAGGGTACGCCCATCCGGATGGAGGACGATGCCTGTGCCTATCTTGCCGAGAGCGCGGGCGGCGATCTGCGCAAGGCACTGGGTTGCCTTGATTTTGCAGTGACGGCAGCGGCTCCCGAACCGGAGGGAAAACACATCACGCTGGATATGATCCAGCAGGTCACCCGCCGCACTGCCATGCGGTACGACCGGGACGGCGATGACCACTATGATATCGTGTCGGCTTACCAGAAATCCATGCGCGGCTCCGACCCGGATGCAGCGCTCCACTATCTGGCCCGGCTGCTGGAAGCCGGGGATCTGCCCTCGGCCTGCCGTCGGCTCATGGTGTGCGCCTGCGAGGATGTGGGCCTTGCCTACCCGCAGATCATCCCCATCGTAAAGGCGGCAGTGGATATCGCCAACGCGGTGGGCCTGCCCGAAGCGCGGCTGGCCCTGGCGGATGCAGTTGTGCTGGTGGCGACCAGCCCCAAATCCAACAGCGCCCACGATGCCATCAACGCCGCCATTGCGGATGTGCAGGCCGGGCGTACCGGGCCCATTCCCCGCCAGCTGCAGAACAAGCACTATGACGGCGAGGATGCGCTGGTAAAGGGCCAGAATTACAAGTACGCCCACGATTACCCCAACCACTGGGTCGAGCAGCAGTATCTGCCGGATGTGCTCAAGAACACAAAATACTACACCTTTGGAGAAAACAAGAATGAGCAGGCCTCCCGCGCATATTGGGCGCGGATCAAGGGCGAAGAAAACGTATAAAGGGAAGAGAAGGAGAGAGGAAGATGCGTTATTCCAAACAGCGGGAGCTGGTGCTGCACACCGTGGAGCAGCTTTGCGACCACCCCACCGCCGAAGAGATCTTTGATAAGGCGGCCCCGGAGTGCCCGGGCCTGAGCCTGGGCACTGTCTACCGCAACCTGAACAGTCTGGTGGAGGCAGGCATGGTGCGCCGGGTGTCCATTCCGGGCAGGGCGGATCGTTTTGATCACACCCTGTGCTGGCACAGCCACCTCTACTGTACAGCCTGCGGCGGCGTAGTGGATGCCGATGTGGACGAGAAACAGGTGATGAGGCTGGTGCGCCGCCAGAAGGATGTTGTGGTGCAGGACTGCGCTGTGGTGCTGTTCGGCCTGTGTGAAGCATGCGCCAAAAAGCAGGCAGAAGGCTGAATTATCCCGAAGGATTCTGAAATTTGTGGTTTCCCACTTGCCCTTATGACAGAAAGAGGGTATACTAAAAAGAGCTTTTGAAAAATAAGGATGGTTTTTATTGGAATACATTAACTTTGAACACAACGAAACGGCTGCGGAGCTGGTGCGTGCGGCTTACGACACCCCGCCGCTGGCCTTTGTGCACAGCTATGGCTGTCAGCAGAACGTCAACGATGGCGAGCGCATCAAGGGCGTGCTGGTGGATATCGGCTACGGCCTGTGCGATAAGCCCGAGGATGCAGACCTCATCCTCTTCAATACCTGCGCCGTGCGTGAGCACGCCGAGCAGCGCGTGTTCGGCAATGTGGGTGCACTGAAGGGCCTGAAGGAGAAAAAGCGCGGCCTGATGATCGGCCTGTGCGGCTGCATGGCCAACCAGAAACATGTGGTGGAAAAGCTGCGCAAGAGTTATCCCTATGTTGATCTGGTCTTTGGCGTGGATGGCATCGATACACTGCCACAGCTCATTGCTCAGAAGCTGCAGAAGCATAAGCGCGTGCTGATGGAGCCTGCCCAGCGCCCGGTCATCGTGGAGAACATCCCCATCCGGCGCGAGAGTGAGTTCCGCGCCTGGCTGCCCATCATGTATGGCTGCGACAATTTCTGCACCTACTGCATCGTACCTTATGTGCGGGGCCGTGAGAAGAGCCGCAAGCCCGGCGATATCCTGGCGGAGTTCCGGGGGCTGGTGGAAGCAGGATACAAGGAGATCACTCTGCTGGGCCAGAACGTGAACAGCTACGGCAAGGGCCTGGAAGAACAGGTGGATTTTGCTGATCTGCTCAATCTGCTCTGCGCTGTGCCCGGCGATTACCAGATCCGCTTTATGACCAGCCACCCGAAGGATGCCAGCCACAAGCTGATCGATACCATTGCGGCCCAGCCCCACCTGTGCAAGCATCTGCACCTGCCGGTGCAGTGCGGCTCGGATGAATTGCTGAAAAAGATGAACCGCCATTACACCATCGGGCAGTACATGGAGCTGATCGAGTACGCCCGCAAAAAGGTGCCCGGTATCACCTTCTCCAGCGATATCATCGTGGGCTTCCCCGGGGAAACGGAGGAGGATTTCCAGGATACGCTGGAACTGGTGAAGAAAGTCGGCTACATGCAGCTGTTCACCTTTATCTACTCCAAGCGCACCGGCACCAAGGCAGCGGAAATGCCCGACCCCACCCCCCGCGCGGAGAAAACCGACCGGATGACCCGTCTGCTCAAGGTGCAGGACGAGATCGCAATGGATCTGGTCCGGCAGCAGGTGGGCCAGACTGTCCGGGTGCTGGTGGAAGGCTATGGCCGCAGCGACGGAACCCTCTCTGGCCGGTTGGACAACAACCTGACCGTGGAGTTTGCCGCTGACCCCGCTCTGATGGGCAGCTACGCACAGGTGCACCTGACCGGTGCCCGCGCCACCGTCCTGCTGGGCGAACTGGAAACGTGATCCCGGGGCACACCGGCCTCAATGATAATGTAACTATAAAAACAAACACATCAAAGGAGATTTTTGATTATGGATTGCATCGATCTGTTCAAGCGCGCCGCCATGGCACTGCAGACTGACCCCCGTTACCTGGCTCTGGATCAGGCCCGCAAGGCAAACGACAAGGATGAGGAGCTGCAGAATCTCATCGGGGAGTTCAATCTGGCCCGCATGGATCTGAACAACGAGATCAGCAAGAGCGAGCGCAGTGATGAGCGCATCGCCGAGCTGAACACCAAGGTCAACGACCTGTATGGCAAGATCATGGCTGACGAGGGTATGACTGCTTACAACGAGGCAAAGCGCGACTGCGAGAACCTGGTCAACTACATTGATGCCATCATCAACACCGCAATGAACGGCGGCGACCCCATGACCGTGCAGGAGCCCAGTGAATCCTGCACCGGCAGCTGCTCCACCTGCGGAGGCTGCCACTAACAGGTAAAATGAGAACGCGGCTGCAAATCGCAGGCCGCGTTTTCCTTCCATTCGCAGTTACTTACTGCAAACCGACGGAAAGAAGCAAAGCGGCATAGCCCGCAGGAAAGGTGAACGATTATGGCAGAACTGTCGCCCATGATGCAGCAGTATATGGACATCAAGAAGCAGTATAAGGACGAGATCCTGTTTTACCGCATCGGCGACTTTTACGAGATGTTCTTTGACGATGCGCTGACCGCCTCCCGGGAGCTGGACCTGACCCTGACGGGCAAGCAGTGCGGCATGGAAGAGCGTGCCCCCATGTGCGGCGTGCCCTTCCACAGCTACGAGGGCTATGTGGCCCGTCTGATCGCCAAGGGATACAAGGTGGCGATCTGTGAGCAGATGGAGGACCCGTCCAAGGCAAAGGGACTGGTCAAGCGCGATATCATCCGGGTGGTCACGCCGGGCACTGTCATCGAGAGCAGTATGCTGCAGGATGACAAAAACAACTACATTGCAAGCATTTTTCTGAAAGGGAACGCGGCGGGCATCTGCTTTGCCGATGTTTCCACCGGCACGGCCCACATCACCGAGCTGAAACGGGAGAAGATCGTGCCTGCCGTGATCGCGGAGCTCTGCCGCTACCATCCCAGCGAGGTGCTGATGAACCCCGGAATGCTGGACTGCCGTGAGCTGACCGGCTATATCAAAAAGAATATGACCTGCTCTGTGGAGCTGGTGGAAGAGGAGCGCTACGCCCCGGGCCTTGTGGCCATCTCGTTGGAAAACCAGTTTGGACGCAATTGGGATGAGACGACCTCTATTGATAAAAAAGGTCTGGTGCGGTTTGCCATGGCCGCACTTCTGGAATACCTGCACACCACCCAGATCAAAGGTGTGGAGCGCCTGAAGACCGTCATCAGCTACAATGAAGCCCAGTATATGCAGCTTTCGCCGGTGACGCGGGCCAACCTTGAACTTACCGAGACCCTGCGGGGCCGCGAGAAGCGGGGAACCCTGCTCTGGGTGCTGGACAAGACCAGCACTGCCATGGGCAAGCGGCTGCTCCGCACCTGGATCGAGCAGCCGCTGCTTTCCAGCGATGCCATCAACCACCGTCTGGATGCTGTGGAAAGCCTGGTCAACCAGACCGTACAGCGCGGCGATCTGATCGAAGAACTGCATTACATCGCCGATCTGGAGCGTATGATGACCCGCACGGTCTACGGCTCGGCCACGCCCAAAGAGATCTATGCCATGGCACAGACCTGTGAGCGCCTGCCCAGCCTGCGCCAGCAGGCCGAGAGCTGCGGCTGCGCCGAACTCAGCGAAATCGTCTCCAGGATCGACCCGCTGAGCGATATCAAGGACAAGATCTATGCCGCTGTGGACCCTGACGCACCTTCTACCCTGAAGGATGGTGGTGTCATTGCCAAGGGCTACCACCCTGAGGTGGACGAGCTGCGTTCCATCCGCGATAACACCAAGGGCGTGCTGGCTCAGCTCGAGACCCGCCTGCGGCAGGAGACCGGCATCCCCAAGCTGAAGATCGGCTATAACCATGTGTTTGGCTATTTCATCGAGGTCAGCAACTCTTATAAGGCACAGGTGCCGGAGAGCTACATCCGCAAGCAGACCCTGACCACCGGCGAACGCTACATCACACAGGAGCTCAAGGAGCTGGAAAATAAGATCCTGGGTGCTCACGAGCGGCTGATCGCTCTGGAACACCGGCTGTTCAATGAGCTGCTGGAAAGCATTGGTGCCCAGCTCGACCGCATCCAGCGTACAGCCAACGCCGTGGCAGAGCTGGACGTGCTGGCCGCTCTGGCTCAGGTGGCAGCAGAAAACAACTACTGCCGCCCCACTGTGGATGAGAGCGACCAGCTGACCATCGTGGAGGGCCGCCACCCTGTGGTGGAGCAGATGCTCAAGGGCAGTCTGTTCGTGCCCAACGATACCACCCTGAACTGCGGCGAAGATCGCTGCCTCATCATCACCGGCCCTAACATGGCGGGCAAATCGACCTATATGCGCCAGAATGCGCTGATTGCCCTGATGGCACAGATCGGTTCCTTTGTTCCGGCCAGAGAGTGCCATGTGGGTGTAGTGGATGCCATCTTTACCCGCATCGGCGCGTCGGATGACCTTTCGGCAGGTCAGTCCACCTTTATGGTGGAGATGACCGAGGTGGCAGAGATCCTGAAGAACGCTACCTCCCGCAGTCTGGTGGTGCTGGATGAGATCGGGCGCGGCACGTCCACCTTTGACGGTATGAGCATTGCCCGCGCCGTGGTGGAGCACATCAGCGACCCTGCCAAGGGACTGGGCTGCAAAACCCTCTTTGCCACCCATTACCACGAGCTGACGGACCTTGAGGGCACCATCAGCGGCGTGAAAAATTACAACATTGCGGTGAAAAAGCGGGGTGAGGACATCACCTTCCTGCGCCGCATCGTCCGCGGCCCTGCCGATGACAGCTATGGCATTGAGGTGGCAAAGCTGGCCGGTCTGCCCGGCACCGTGACCCGCCGCGCCCACGAGGTGCTGCGCGCACTGGAAGCCATTGCCCCCAAGAACAAGGTGGAGCAGATGGACTTTGATGCGCTGCAGGAGTATAACTCTCCCGCAGTGCCCAGCGAGGTGCTGGAAAAACTGGATGCGCTGGATGTGGAAACGCTGACCCCCATTGAAGCGCTGAATTTCCTGTACGAGCTGAAAAAGACCTTGAAGGGCAGCCTGAACGGCTGATTTCCTGAAAAATCCTAAAAAACAGGGGAGGGAACGAATATGGCAGTCATCCATGTTCTGGACAAGCACACGGCGGAGCTCATTGCAGCCGGTGAGGTGGTGGAGCGGCCTGCTTCCGTGGTGAAGGAGCTGCTGGAAAACGCCATTGATGCCGGGGCAAGCCAGATCACCGTGACCATTGAATCAGGCGGCGTGAAGCTGATCGAGATCAGCGACAACGGTTCGGGCATTGAAGCAGAGTATATCCCTACGGCATTCATCCGCCACGCCACCAGTAAGATCCAGACGGAGGATGATCTGAATCATATCCACACCCTGGGCTTCCGTGGAGAGGCGCTGGCTTCCATTGCCAGCGTGGCGCGGGTAGAAGTACTGACCCGTACTGAGAACGACGAGTGCGCCTCCGTCTACCGCATCGAGGGCGGCGAGGATTATCCGCTGGAGCCCGGTGCACGCGGCGTGGGCACTACCATCCGGGTGCAGGATCTGTTCTACAACACCCCGGCCCGGATGAAGTTCCTCAAAAAGGATTCCAGCGAGGGTACCTTTGTGGCGGATATTGTGGCCCATGTGGCCCTGAGCCACCCCGAGGTCAGCTTCAAGTTTGTCCGGGAGGGTAAGCTGCAGTATGTCACCCCCGGTGACGGCAAGCTGCGCAGTGCCGCCTACGCGGTGCTGGGCCGGGAATTCAGCCGTGACCTCATGGAGCTGGACAATCAGGAGGGGGTCTACCGGGTGTGGGGCCTCATCACCCAGCCCAGGAGCTGCCGCGCCAGCCGCAGTATGCAGTATTTCTACATCAATGGGCGCTATGTCCGCAACCGCACCATGATGGCGGCCATGGAAACAGCGTTCAAAGGCACCACGATGCAGGGCAAGTTCCCTGGAGGAATCTTGCTTCTGGAAATGCCCGCTGACCTTGTGGATGTCAATGTCCACCCGGCCAAGACTGAGGTGCGCTTTGCCCGGGAAAACGATATCTTTGACCTCGTTTATCACGCTGTCAAGCTGGCACTGGCTCAACCGGGCACCGGAGAGCGGCGATTCGCCTTTGAAGAGGACAAAAAAGATGAAGAGTCCAACAAATCGGAAACGAGTGATAATGCGGCGGAAAATGATGTAAAGAAGAATAACTTTACAGGGCTTTCTGCCATCATTCCGGGCCAGGCTGAGCCGGGAACGCTCCATGAGCATACCCCTCAGCCCCAGCGGAGCTTCCGGAGTTTTACTCCGACACCGGCAGCAACACCGCCGTCCCGTCCGGCACCTGCAAGCCACCCGGATATCCTGCCTGTGCCGGGCACTGCCGAGGAAAAGCCGACAGAGCACAGCTGGACAACGGTTGCATCGGGCCTGCCCATCCGGCAGGATGCCACCCTGCACAGCCCGGCAACAGCTCCCACGGAGAGTGAGCCTGAAGCACCCGCCTTTGCCGCAGCGCTGGGGGAAGGTGCATTGGACATTGAGCCGGACGGCGCAGATCTGCCCGAACATCAGGACCACATGGCGGCATGGAATCCTGCCTCCAAGGAGGAAATGCCTGCCGCCCCAGCTCGGCAGCAGACCTCTGCTGCCGAGGATACGCCGGAACAGCTGGGCTTTGACGTGCAGGAAGACCCTGCCCCTCTGCGCTATGTGGGTGAGATCTTCAAGACCTACATCCTTGCCGAGCGCGGGGAGGAGATCTGCATCATTGATAAGCACGCCGCCCACGAGCGCCAGCTTTTCGAGAAGCTGGCGGCAAACTATGGAGATGTTCCGGCCCAGCTGCTGCTGGAGCCGCTGGTGGTGGAGCTGTCGGCGGAGGAAAAGACTGCCCTCCTCTCCAACCTTGAGCTGCTGGAAAGCGCCGGACTGGAGATCGATGACTTTGGCGGCAACAGCGTGTTTCTGCGCTCTGTGCCCGCTGATGTGGAACAGGGCAGCGCCGAGGATCTGCTGGTGGAGCTGGCCGATAAGCTCTCCAAGGGCAGCCGCGATGCCCTGAGCGAAAAGACCGAGTGGGTGCTCCATTCCATCTCCTGCCGCGCGGCCATCAAGGCGGGGGATAAGACCTCCCCGCAGGAGCTGATGGCATTGGCTGAAAAGATCCTCTCGGGCGAGGTGCCGCCCTTCTGCCCCCATGGTCGGCCTTGTGTCCTTAAATTGACCCGGAAGGAGCTGGAAAAGCAGTTTGGACGGATCGTGTAACAAAAAGCACCCGGTGCTGGCCGTGGTCGGCCCCACGGCTTCCGGCAAGACCGCGCTGGGCGTTGCACTGGCCGAGCAGTTCGGCGGTGAGATCATCAGCGCCGATTCGATGCAGATCTACAAAGGGCTTGATGTGGGCACCGCCAAGGTGACCCCCGAGGAGACGCGCGGCATTCCGCACCATGGGGTGGATATCCTGCAGCCTGATGAACCGTTCAGCGTGGCAGATTTCACCGCGCTGGCCGGAGCGCTGGAGCATGAGATCTCCGGCAGAGGACATCTGCCCATCCTCGTGGGCGGCACCGGGCTCTATGTCCAGAGTTTTTTGTATGGTGTCCGCTTTGCCGCTGAGAAAACGCCGGACGGTTTGCGGGAACAGCTGGCCGCAGAACTGACCCAAAAGGGTCCGGAAGCCATGTATGCGGAGCTGCAGGCAGTGGACCCTGAAGCGGCGGCGGCCATCCATCCGAACAACCATGTCCGGGTGCTGCGGGCGCTGGAACATTACCGTGCCACCGGCAAAAAGCTCAGTGAGCAGAAAGCTGACTCACTCCCGCCCGAAAAGCCCTACCGTTCTCTGATCCTTGGGCTGGATTTCCCGGAGCGCGCCCAGCTCTACCGCCGCATCGACCTGCGGGTGGATCTGATGATGGAGCAGGATCTGCTGAACGAGGCAAAACGTGTGTGGGAACACCGGGACACTTATAAGACGGCGGCCCAGGCCATCGGATACAAAGAATTCTTCCCCTACTTTGCGGGGGAGAGCGCGCTTGCCCCTTGTGTGGAGAAGCTGAAACAGGCTTCCCGCAACTATGCCAAGCGCCAGCTGACCTGGTTCCGCCACATGGAGGGCATCTGCTGGCTGGATGCCTCGGCCCCGGATGTCCGGGAACAGGCCGCACGTCTCACAAATGAATTTTTAGCGAAAGGATGAGCGATATGCAGGAAGAGAACCGCGAGGGCATCTCCGGCGCACTGAAAACGTTGGCCGCTGTCGTTGTCGTGTTTTTGCTGCTGGCGGCATTGTATGTGGGCTATCAGGCAATGCAGGTGCTGTTTCCGCCCAATACCTACGAGACCGCCCTGCTGGCTACGGTGGAGGACACCGTGGATGCCGAAGGCGTGCTCCTGTTCGAGGAAAGCTACGTTGCGGGCGGCGGCACGCTGGGGTATCTGGTGGCAGACGGCGAACGTGTTTCGGCAGGCACAGCGGTGGCTGAGATCTACAGCGATGCAGCGCAGGCCACCCTGCGCCAGCAGCTGACCCAGATCAATGACCAGATCGACCTGCTGCAGCGCTCCCAGAACACCACTTCGGTGCAGCTGGAATCCCTGCGCAAGAACCGTTCCGCTGCTCTGTACGACCTGATGGATTCGCTGGATGCAGGGGACTATGAGGATACCGATGCGGAGAAGGAAAACTACATTCTGGCCCAGAACAAGCTCTGGGTCATCACCGGCGAGGTAGCCAGCTTCTCCGACCAGATCACCGCGCTGACCCAGCAGGCCACCACGGTGCAGTCCCAGCTGGGCAATCCGTCCCAGATCACGGCCCCGCAGACGGGCTATTTCATCCGCAGCTCCAGCTCCGGGCGGCTGAACGCAGGTTCTGCCGATATCCTTGCGCTGGATGCAGCCAACCTGAAAGCGTACGTCGAATCCTCTCCGGAGGTCGCGCTGGACGGCTGCGCGGGAAAGATCGTTTCAGGCTTTACCTGGTACTATGCCGGGGTGTGCTCGGCCAAACAGGCGGAAAAGCTGCTGGGCAGGGACGGCAAGCCTTTGACCAAGGGCGTTGAGATCCGCTTTCCCGGTCAGGTGGAAACGCCCCTCAAGGCAAAGGTCAGCGAGGTGAACATTGATGCGGAAAACGACATTGCCCGTTTCGTTCTCTCCTGCGAGATCATCAACGGCGATGTGCTCCGGCTGAACTGTGCCAATGCCCAGATCATCGTGGGACGCAACACCGGCCTGCGGGTGCCTGCTGCCGCGGTGCACTACCTCAAGGAGGACGGCTCTGAGGCAGAAGGTCAGGGTGAGAACTACATCCCCGGTGTGTACGTGAAGTACGGCAACCTGGCCCGCTTCTGCCGCATCGACCCTGTGGACGATGCCCACCCACAGATCACAGACGGTGAAGACCTCATCGTTTTGCCCAGCGGAACGGCTGGTTCTGTCAGTCAGGTTCGGCTTTATGACGAGATTATTGTCTCCGGACAAAATTTGTATGATGGAAAACTTTTGTAGTTATTGACATCTGCGGCAAAAAATCCGATAATAGTAAAAGCTATTTGCATCTCTTTTGCAAAAGGCGCCAGGCAGCTGCGGCTGCCCGAATGAAAGGAGCAGATACTATGTCTTTCGTGGATAGTCTCAAAAAGGGCCTTTTCGGCGGTGAGGACGATTACGACGATCAGTACATCGACGACGGCCCCCAGATGGTGAACAACAACAGCGGTCTCGGCGTTGGCATGGACGATGCAGAGGAAGAGCCGGTGGAGGGTGCCCAGAAGAAGAACAAGGTGGTCAACATCCACGCCACCACCCAGCTCAAGGTCGTTCTGGTAAAGCCCGAGCGCTTTGAGGATGCCAGCACCATTGCAGACCACCTGAACAACAAGCGCACGGTCGTGCTGAATCTGGAGTCTACCAACAAGGAAGTTTCCCGCCGTCTTGTGGATTTCCTGTCCGGTGTGGCTTACGCCAACAACGGCCAGATCAAGCGCGTTGCCAACAGCACCTTTATCATTACCCCGTACAACGTGGACATTATGGGCGATCTGCTGGACGAGCTGGAGAACAATGGCGCGTTCTATTGATCCTGCTCCCAGGGCAGTGCGGGGCTTTGTGCCCGCCCGCACCGATGAAGAGCGCTTCTTGATGCGGCATGTGGAGGATCTGGCCCGCGCGGCCGAGGGACGCGGCATTGCCCGCTACTCCGGCTTTTTGAGCGACAGGGAACAGGATCTTGCCCGTGCGGCGCTGAACCGTGCCGATGTGCCGGAGAGCGACCATCACTTTGAGGGCGGCTGGCCCGGAGCAGAGCGGAAGCTGCTCTGCCTGGAACCGGAGGGCTGCTACCCTGCAAGCCCGCTGTGCTGTGTGAAGCTGACCTGCCGCACCCTTTCCGGGGCGGCACTGCCGGGCCACAAGGATTATCTGGGCAGCCTGATGGGGCTGGAGCTGCGGCGGGAAGCGCTGGGAGACATCGTGCTCCCGGCCGTTACACCGGGCACTGCCTATGTCTTTGCGCTGGAAACGGCGGGGGAGCTCATCTGCCGGGAACTGCTGCAGGTGGGCCGGACAGAGGTCACCACCACGCTGCTTTCGCTGGATGAGGTACCCGAATTCCCACAGGCAGAGCGCAAAACGCAGACAGCCACCGTGTCCTCTTTGCGGCTGGACGCTGTGCTTGCGGCCATGCTCCATTGCAGCCGCGGGCAGGCGTGTGAGTGGATCGCGGCGGGCCGGGTGGAGATCAACCATCTGCCTGCCGAAAGTGCCCACGCCCCGGTGTATGAGGGTGATGTGTTCACGGTACGCGGCAAGGGGCGCTTTGGCCTGACGGCCCTGCCCGGAAAAAGCAAAAAAGACCGATCGATCATCGAGTTTTTTCAATATTGAATAAAAAGGGAGGAAACCACTATGCTGACCCCGCAGGATGTGCGTGCTGCACAGTTTGAAAAGAACATCCGCGGCTACCGGACCGAAGAGGTGGACCGTTTCCTGGATAAAGTAGAGGAGCAGCTGAAGCAGGATGAAGATCAGGCTGAGGAGCTGCGCCGCCAGATCGCTGAGCTGACCGCCGAGAATCAGCGTCTGCACAAGGAAATGGAGAGCTACGAGGCTGACGGCGATATGCTCAAGAGCGCGCTGATCAATGCCCAGCGGATGGGTGAGAATGTCATCCGGGAAGCAAACCAGAAGTCGGAAGAGATCCTGCATCGCGCAAATCTGCGCGGTGATGATATTATCCGTGATGCCAACGAGCTGCTGCAAAAAGCCAGTGACCGCGCGGATGAGATCATCAACGAGGCAAACGAGAAAAAGCTTGCCCAGGAGCGCGAGTATGACCGCGTCCGGCTGGAGGTGACCCGCTTCAAGTCCGATGTGCTGAACCTGTACCGCAGCCATGTTGAGTCTCTGAGCCGTCTGCCGGAGTTCCAGAAGGAGGAGCCCGCTGAGGATGCTCCTGCCGAGGATGAGGCGGCAGCCGCCGAGACCACTGCCGCCGCTGTGACCGAGGAGATCGCAGAGGCACAGCCCGCTGCAGCGGATGTGGATGCTGAGGACGAGACCCCTGCGGATGAAAAGACCAGCGAGGAGTTCTGGGCACAGGACGAGAGCCAGCTCAAGCTCGACCCGCCCCCGGCCCCTGCCGCCGAGGATGAGGCTGCAGCGCCGGACTACGCCGCTTTTAAGGGCGTGAAGTTCAGCGAGTGATCCCAAAGCGTTTTAGTAAATTAGAGGAGTGTGTAACCATTGGCTAAGAATAAGTCTCAGTACGATAGTACCCTGAACCTGCCCAAGACTCTGTTTGAGATGCGTGCCGGTCTGCCCAAGAAGGAGCCCGCCATGCTGGAGGATTGGGAGAAGAACGACCTGTACAACAACCTGATCAAGCACAACGACGGCAAGCCCAAGTTTGTCCTGCACGACGGCCCTCCGTACGCAAACGGCAACATCCACATGGGCACCGCCCTGAACAAGATCATCAAGGATATCATCATCCGCGACAAGAACATGGAGGGCTTCCAGGCTCCCTATGTGCCCGGCTTTGATACCCATGGCCTGCCCATTGAGCTGAAGGCTCTGTCCTCTCTGGGCGAGAAGAAGAAGGACATCTCCAAGCTGGAGCTGCGCCAGATCTGCGAAAAGTTCGCCACCGAGCATATCGACATTATGAGCGACCAGTTCAAGCGTCTGGGCGTTATCGGTGACTTTGAGCACCCCTACCTGACCCTGAAGCCTGAGTTCGAGGCCCGCCAGATCGAGATCTTTGGCGAGATGGCCAAGAAGGGCTACATCTACAAGGGTCTGAAGCCCGTGTACTGGTGCCCTGACTGCCGCACTGCTCTGGCTGAGGCAGAGATCGAGTACGGCGAGGACGACTGCGATTCCATCTTCGTCCGCTTCCACGTTTCTCAGGATCCCAACGGTGTGCTGGCAAAGCACGGCATCCCGATGGACAAGACCTACTTCGTGATCTGGACCACCACCACCTGGACCCTGCCCGCCAACGAGGCCATCTGCCTGAACGGTGCCTTTGAGTATTCCTTTGTCAAGATCGGCGAGGAGTACCATATCATGGCCACCGAGCTGGTCAAGAGCGTGATGGATGCCTGCCATATTGAGAACTACGAGATCGTGGGCGAGCCTGTTTCCGGCGCTGAGTTCGAGCTGATGCGCTATCATCACGTCTACCTGCCCAAGGAGGGTACTGTCATCCTGGGTGACCATGTCACGCTGGAAAGCGGTTCCGGCTGCGTCCACACCGCAGGCGGCCACGGCGTGGATGACTTCAATGTTTCTCAGAAGTACAATGTGCCCATCACTGTTCCTGTGGACGACGGCGGCTGCCTGACGGAGCTGGCCGGTAAGTACGCAGGTCAGCGTGTCTGGGCTGCCAACAAGACCATTCTGGCCGACCTGACCGAGGCCGGTGTCATCATGGGTCAGGTGCACATCAAGCATCAGTACCCCCACTGCTGGCGCTGCCACAACCCCATCATCTTCCGTGCCACCGAGCAGTGGTTCTGCTCTGTTGCCAAGTTCCGTGACGATGTCTACAAGGCCATCGACACCGTGAAGTGGATGCCTGACTGGGGCCACGACCGCATGAAGGGCATGGTCCGTGACCGCAACGACTGGTGCATCAGCCGTCAGCGTACCTGGGGTGTGCCCATCCCGGCTTTCTACTGCAAGAAGTGCGGCGCTTACCACATCACCGATGCCACCATCAAGGCTGTCAGCGAGCTGTTCCGCAAGGAGGGCTCCGATGCTTGGTACAAGTATGAGGCAGAGCAGATCATCCCCGCAGGTGAAGTCTGCGAGAAGTGCGGCGCTTCCGAGTGGACCAAGGATACCGACATCATGGATGTCTGGTTCGATTCCGGTTCCACCCACGCTGCCGTGCTGGAGGAGCGCCCGGAGCTGAGCTTCCCGGCCGACATGTATATGGAGGGCGGCGACCAGTTCCGCGGCTGGTTCCAGTCCAGCCTGCTGACCAGCGTGGCTGCCAAGGGCTGCGCACCTTACAAGTCTGTTCTGTGCCACGGCTGGGTCGTGGACGAGCAGGGTAAGCAGATGCACAAGAGCGCCGGCAACGGCGTGGAGCCCAGCGAGATCATCAAGGACTATGGCGCGGATATCATCCGCCTGTGGGTCGCTTCTTCCGACTACACTGTGGATGTGCGCGCCGGTAAGAATATCTTCAAGCAGCTGAGCGAGGCTTACCGCAAGATCCGCAACACCGCCCGCTTCATTCTGGGCAATCTGGATGGCTTTGACCCCAACACCGATTGTGTGACAGACGACCAGCTGCAGGAGATCGACCGCTGGGCGCTGGCCGCTCTGGACGACCTGATCGTGAATGCCAAGGCAGGCTACGATGTGTATGACTTCAACAAGGTCTATCACGCCGTCTACAACTTCTGCGTTGTTGCCATGTCCAACTTCTACCTGGATGTGACGAAAGACCGCCTGTACTGCACCAACGGTGTGGGCCGCAAGGCTGCCCAGACCACCATGTACAAGATCCTGGTCGCTTTGGACAAGATCATTGCCCCCATCCTCTGCTTCACCAGCCAGGAGATCTGGGACTTCCTGCCCAAGACCGAAGGTATGAACAAGTACGTTGTGTTCGAGGCAATGCCCAAGGCAGGACAGTACGCTGCAGACGATGCCTTCAAGGCCAAGTGGGCACAGCTCATTGCTGTCCGTGACGAGGTCAAGAAGGTGCTGGAGCAGGCCCGTGCAGAAAAGACCATCGGTGCTTCTCTGGAAGCTTCCGTTACCCTGTACTGCAATGATGCCGTCTATGACCTGCTGAACAGCATTCCCATGGACGAGCTGGCTGACCTGATGATCGTTTCCCATGTGGAACTGGTCAAGGGCGAGGGTGGTTCCGCCTCCGCTGTTGAGGGTCTGGGCGTTGCTGCTGCACATGCCACCGGCGAAAAGTGCGAGCGCTGCTGGAAGTATTCCGCAGACATCGGCACCCACGCCGCACATCCCACCCTCTGCGCACGCTGCGCAAGCGTGGTGGAAGCATAAACCTTCCTGAAATAAACGCTGCGGCGCTCCTTTCGAGCAGGGAGCGCCGCTTTTTGGTATCAGAACACAGGCGGCAGCGTGCCGCCGTTGGGAGTATTTTTATGGCATTTGTGATCTTCAATCTGCTGTGCGTTGCGGCGCTGGTCGGCCTCGATCAGGCCATCAAGTTCTGGGCTGTCAGTGCTTTGCAGCCGGTGGGCGCAATGCCGCTGATCCCCCATGTGGTGGAGCTGCGGTTCGTGCTCAATCAGGGCATGGCATTCAGCCTGCTCAGCGGCAAGCAGCTGTTTTTGATCGTTGCAACCAGCGCAGCGCTGCTGTTGGTTGCTTATTGGCTGTTCTTCCGCAGCCGGAACAACCGGCTGCAGCAGGCCGCACTCATCCTGGTGCTGGGCGGCGGCATCGGCAACCTGATCGATCGTGTGCTGAACGGCGAGGTGGTGGATTACATCAACCTGCTGTTCATGCGGTTCGCAGTGTTCAATTTTGCAGATATCTGTGTTTGTGTTGGTGTGGCACTCTGGGTGCTGGTCATTTTCCTGGAGGAGCTGCACGAGGATACGAAAAAGGGCCCGAAGGAGCAGTAAGCCATGGAGCAGCGTGAATACATCGTAGAAGCCGAGGGCGTAGGCCAGCGCATCGACCGCTTTCTGAGCGGCGAGGACACCGGCCTTTCCCGCAGTGCCCTGCAGGGCCTAGTGGCTGAGGGCCATGTGCTCTGCAACGGTAAGGCTCCGGCCAAGAGCCTGAAGCTCAAGGCAGGGGATATCATCCTGCTGGAGATCCCCGATGCAAAGCCCATCGAGGCTGTGCCGCAGGAGATCCCGCTGGACATCATCTATGAGGATGCGCACCTTCTGGTGGTCAACAAGCCCAAAGGGATGGTCGTCCACCCGGCTCCCGGCAACCCGGACGGCACCCTGGTCAACGCTCTGCTCTGGCACTGCAAGGGCAGCCTTTCCGGCATTGGCGGCGAGATCCGGCCCGGCATCGTCCACCGCATCGATAAGGACACCAGCGGTCTGCTGGTGGTGGCAAAGGATGATGCAACCCACATCGGCCTTTCCCAGCAGATGGCGGTGCACAGCGTGGAGCGGGCCTACAATACCATCGTCTATGGCGGCTTTGCCCAGGATGAGGGCTTTGTGGAGAGCAACCTGGGCCGCAGCAAGACCGACCGCAAGAAGATGGCGGTCTATCCGGCCAGTGAGCCCCACACAAAGTACGCCTATACCGGCTACAAGGTGCTGGAACGGCTGGGCGAGTTCACGATGCTGGAGTGCCGCCTGAAAACGGGCCGTACCCACCAGATCCGCGTTCACATGGCTTCCATCCACCACCCGGTGGCAGGTGACCCGGTGTACGGCCCCCACAACTGCATCACCAGCCTGCATGGGCAGTGCCTGCATGCAAAAACGCTGGGGTTTGTTCACCCCATCACGGGGGAACACCTGCGGTTCGATTCTGAGCTGCCGGATTACTTCACCCGCTTCTTGACCACACTCCGTCAGCGCACAGGAGGAAATACCCTATGAAAGAGACGACCATTGACCAGACCTTAGTCCTCTGTGATCTGGACAGCCTGCTGCTGGATGCCGCAGGCAATCTGCCCCAGCTCCAGCGGGACGTGCTGCAGCTTTTTGCCAGCAGGGGCGGAAGGCTGACCGTTTTCTCTCAGCGCTCGCCCCGGGCGGTCCGCTCTCTGTTGGGCGGGGTGCGGCTCAGTGCGCCCGCGCTGGTCTGCGGCGGCACACTGGCCTACAACTTTTCGGATGGCTCCGGCACCGCGCTGTGCAGCTTTGAGGGGATGGAGGAGTCTGTCCTGAAGATGCTGCCCTCCCTGTCCGGCGTGGGCATTGCCCTGCAGATGCGCGATGGCTCCACCCGCGCTGTGCGGATGAGCGAAGGACTGGTGTTCCACCTCAAGCAGGAGTGGACTCCCTTTGTGCTGAGCAACGCCGCCGATGTCAAGGGCGAGGACGTTCTGCGCATCCTGTTCTATCAGGACAAAAAGCAGATGCCCATTCTGCCCACACTGCAAAAGGCACTGGGGGACGCGGCAGCCTTCCTGCATGCGGAGCGCCTTGCACCGGATACGCTGGTGCTTACCCCGGGCCTTGTCTCAGGCAGTGCCATGCTCAACGCCGTCTGCCCTCCCTCCGGCTATGCTGCCGAGCAGCTGACGGTGCTGGCCGGCTGCACTCAGATGCTCGACCTTGTCCATCTGGCAGGGGAGAGCGTTGTGCCTGCGGATGCCGCGCCTGAACTGCGCCTTGCTGCCAACCGGATGACCCTGACTGACCACGATACCGGTGCAGCGGCAGAGCTTTTGTACGGCATGGTGCGCCGTGCGGAAACTTCTGCGTAAAATCATTGTAAAGCTCTCTGCAAATTCTCCGCAGAGGGCTTTCTTTTTCAGAGAAAGTCGGGTACAATGGGATGAAGAAAGCCAGTCTCACAAAAACGGAACAGAGATTTCTGTGGACAGCGGCCCTTGTCTGCGCGGTGTGCGTCGCGCTGGCGTTTGGGTTTGCCGTTCCGCGGCAGACAGGGCCGGGCCGTGCAGCCGGGAGTGAAACACCGCTCATCCAGCTGGCGCGGGTCGATCTGAACACCGCCGGGCAGGACGCTCTCTGCACCCTGCCAGGAGTAGGGGAGCAGCGCGCCCGGGCCATCATCGAATACCGGGAGCAATATGGGCGCTTTGCCGCGGTGGAAGAGGCCGCCGCCGTGCCCGGCCTGACAGAAGCGGTGGTGGAAGAGTGGGATGGGCTTGCTTACGTGAGCTGAAGCGCTGCGGCGAAAGCCGCAGGTCAGGGAAAAAGGGAGTAAACTACTATGAAAGAGGATACGATCTTCATCAACCGTGAACTCAGCTGGCTGGACTTTAACCGCCGTGTGCTGGTGCTGGGCAAGGATAAGAATGTCCCGCTGGCAGAGCAGGTGAAATTCCTTGCCATTTATGGCTCCAATCTGGATGAATTTTTCATGGTGCGTGTGGGCTCCCTGCAGGAGCGCGCCAACCTTGCACGCAGTCAGAAGGACAAAGACAAGCGTGAGAACAAGACCAATATGACGGCCGAGGAACAGCTGAACGCCATCATGCCCAAAGTTGCCCATCTGCAGGAGGACTGCGATAAATACTACGAGAAATCGCTGGAAAATCTGGATGCCTGCGGCTATAAAAAGGTAAACTTCGATGCGATGGATAAGGAGCAGGAGCGTTTCTGGAAAAAATACTTCCAGAACGAGCTGTTCCCCATCCTCAGCCCGCAGATCGTGGACAACCGCCACCCGTTCCCATTCCTGCGCAATAAGGAAATCTACCTCGGTGCTCTGCTCAAGGAAAAAGAGGGCCAGAGCCTTGGCATGATCCCCATCTCCAGCCAGATGGAGCGGCTGATCCTGGTGCGCCGGGAGGGCAAGACCGAGTTTGCCCTGACAGAGGAACTGGTGCTGCATTATGCGTCCCTTATCTTCGGCAAGGATGCCGTCCAGGAAAAGTGCCTGTTCCGCGTCACCCGCAACGCCGACATTGATGTAAAAGAGGGCATGATGGACCATGATATCGATTACCGCGAGATTATGGCTGACCTGCTCAAGCGCCGCCGCAAGCTGGCCGCTGTCCGCCTGCAGGTGACTCCCACGGCCCCGCAGGAGATCCTGCGTCTCCTCTGCGACAAATTAGAGCTGAGCCATAAGCGGGTGTTTGCCCAGAAGAGCCCGCTGGATCTGAGCTTCTTCTACAAGCTCACCGGTAAAATGGAGGCCGAGGGCAACCCGGAGCTGTTCTATCCCACGGCCCGGCCCATGCTGCCGCCCCAGGATTATGACCTTGCTGCCGAGGTGGAAAAGCACGATGTCCTGCTCAGTTATCCGTATCAGTCCATCCGTCCCTTCATCGCGATGCTGAAAAAGGCCGCGCGGGATCCGGAGGTTATCTCCATCAAGATGACCCTTTACCGGATGGCGCGGGAATCCCAGATCGTACAGGCCCTGATCGAAGCCGCCGAAAATGGCAAGGAAGTGGTGGCTCTGGTGGAGCTGCGTGCCCGCTTTGACGAGCAGAACAACATCGACTGGTCCAAGCAGCTGGAAGAGGCTGGCTGTACCATCCTCTACGGTTTCGATGATTACAAGGTGCACTCCAAGCTGACCCTCATCACCAAGAAGGGCCCGCAGGGCTACAGCTACATCACCCAGATCGGCACCGGCAACTACAACGAAAAGACCAGCGAGCTCTATACCGATTATTCGTTCATCACGGCAGATCTGGGCATCGGTGAGGAAGCCTCCAACGTGTTCCAGAACCTTGCCGTGCAGAAGCTGACGGAGACCACCGAGAAGATGCTGGTGGCTCCTCTGCGCTTCAAGAGCGTGCTGCTGGACGAGATGGACCGGGTCATCAATGCCGCCAAGCTGGGCCGCCCAGCATCCATGATCCTGAAAAACAACTCCATCTCGGATCGGGATATCATCCTGAAGCTCGAAGAAGCCAGCTGTGCGGGGGTTCGCATCGATATGATCGTGCGCGGTATCTGCTGTGTCCGCGCCGAGGTGCCGGGCAAGACCGAGAACCTGCATATCCGCAGTCTGGTGGGCCGCTACCTTGAGCATGGCCGCATCTACAGCTTCTACGATGGCGTGACCACCCGCATCTATATCGCCTCCGGCGATTTCCTCACCCGCAACACCGAGTGCCGCGTGGAGGTGGGTGTCCGGGTGGAGGACCCTGTCCTCATCCAGAAGCTGAGCGATATCCTGCAGCTGCAGCTGCGGGATAACGTCAATGCCCGGGAGATGCGGGCAGACGGCAGCTATCAGAAGGTGAAAGCGGCCCCCGGTGAGCCCCTTGTCAACGGCCAGATGGACATGTACGATCTGCTCCGGGATGACTGGCTCGCCCGGGATACCGCTTCTGCGGCAGAACCGGAGCAGCCTGAAATAAAGGCACCGGAACGGCCATCTGAGCCCGAAACGAGACCGGAGCCGGTTCAGGTGGCGGAGCAGCCCGCAGAGCCAGCAAAACAGCCTGCCACGGTGAAAGCTGCACCTGCTCCGGCTGTGCATAGCGCACCCGCTCCGCACGCTGTTGATCGCGCGGAACGGCACGGCCACCCCAGCCTCTTCCAGCGGCTCCATGACTGGCTCCGCCGGTAAATACGGAAAGAGCACCCTCTGGGAAATCTCCCAGGGGGTGTTTTGGTTCTCAGTGATCTTTCTTCTGCATACACTTTCCAGAACGGAGGGCGAAAAGATGCAGGCAAAACATGGACGAGCAGGGAAACACAAGCGATATCAACGGGCGGCGGTGCTGGCTCTGACGGTGCTGCTGATCATTCTGCTGGCGGGCCGGGTGCTCCCGGTCTGTGCGGGCAAAAATGTCCCGGCGGGAGCCAGCCTGAAACAGGCAAAGCCGGGGCAAATTTTCTGCTTCCCGCTGGAAACGGCGGCGTGGCGTGTCTCTGACCCTTATGGCTGGCGGAAGGATCCCTTTACCGGGGAAAAAGCCTTCCACCGGGGCGTGGACCTTGCCTGCGCGGAGGGTACACCAGTCCTTGCGGCACTGGACGGCGTGGTGACCGCCGCCCGGCGTGGAGCCGCTTACGGCAACTATGTCCGGCTGACCCATGGGGACGGGCAGGAAACGCTCTATGCCCACATGCAGTATCTCTATGTCCGGGCCGGGGAGGTGGTTGCAGCAGGCCAGCGGCTGGGCACTGCCGGACAGACGGGCCGTGCCACCGGGGCACACCTGCACTTTGAATTTCTGACAGGCGGCATCCGGTATGATCCTTCTGCCGCACTGAGCCTGCCATGATGCGGCATCGATTCCGGCATGGGCCGCTTGTGTTCCGGGACCCACTGCTGCTCTGCGGGACGCTGTACGTTCTGCTCTATTTCGATGCAAGCGGGTTTCTGCGGCTGGGGCTGCTGGCAGCATTTCTGCATGAGTGGGGGCACATCGGGGTATATCTTGCCCTGTTTGGGCAGTTTCCGGTCATTGAAGTCACCCTTACCGGCTTTTGTATGCGCACCCGGGGCAGGGAAATGACCCTGTGGCAGACCACTCTCCTTGCCGCGCTGCAGGCCCTGCGGTGAATTTTGTGCTGGCAGGGCTCTGGATGCTTCGGCTGGAACAGCGGGCCACCATCCGGGCCAGTGCCTTTCTGGCGGCCAACCTCCTGACCGGGGCCTTCAACCTCCTGCCCATCCCGCCGCTGGATGGGGCACAGCTGGCGGCGTGCGGATGGTGGTGCCTCCAAAACAATGATTGCATTTCCCGGCAGAATCGGGTACAATAAAATGAATGAAATAAAACTGTTCTGTCAATGGAGGAACTTGATGTTTGATCCCAAGCTGAAAGAAGCGCTGGGCCGGGTGCAGAAGCCGGGCCGTTACACCGGCGGCGAACCGGGCAGCGTGTATAAAGACAAAGAAAAGGTGGATGTCCGGTTTGCATTCTGCTTCCCGGATACCTACGAGGTGGGCATGTCCTTCCTCGGTGAGAAGATCCTGTATGAGCTGCTCAACAGCCACGAGAACTGGTGGTGTGAGCGGGCCTTTATGCCCTGGCTGGATATGAAGGCTGAGATGGAGCGGCTGGACCTGCCCCTGTACACCATGGAAAGCAAGGACCCCCTGACCGATTTTGACGCGGTGGGCTTTACCCTGCAGTACGAGCTTTCCTACACCAACATTCTGGCAATGCTCGATCTGGCGCACATTCCGTTCTACGCAAAGGACCGCGACGAGCACTGGCCCTTGATCGTGGCGGGCGGCCCCTGCGCCTGCAACTCGGAGCCCATTGCGGATTTCTTTGATGTCATCCAGCTGGGTGAGGGTGAGAACCAGCTGCCTTCCATCTGCGCCGAGATCGAGCGCGCCAAGAAAGAGGGCGGTGTCTCCAAAAAGGAGCTGCTGCGCCGCATTGCAAAGATCCCCGGGGTCTATATCCCTGCCTTCTACGATGTGACTTACTTTGAGGACGGCCGGGTCAAGGCCATTACCCCCAACGAGCCGGGCATCCCGGCGGTCATCACCAAGGCCATCATCAAGGATCTGAACGAGTTTGCCCCGCCAACGAACTTTGTTGTGCCCATGGTGGGGGCCATCCAGGATCGTGCCAGCATTGAAGTGCTGCGCGGCTGTGTGCGCGGCTGCCGGTTCTGCCAGGCGGGCTTCCTGTACCGCCCCATGCGCCAGCGGGATGCCAGCCTGCTGAATAAGGCGGCACAGGATCTGTGCGCCAACACCGGCTATGAGGAGCTGAGCCTGTCCAGCCTGTCCACCTCCGACCACGGCCAGCTGGAAGAACTGCTGGATGATCTGAATGAGTGGGCCCCCAAGGAGCACGTCAGCCTCTCGCTGCCCTCCCTGCGGATGGACAACTTCTCCCAGAGCCTGATCGAAAAGACTACGAAGGTGCGCAAGAGCGGCCTGACCTTTGCGGCCGAGGCCGGTACCCAGCGCCTGCGGGATGTCATCAACAAGAATGTTACCTGGGACGAGATCGAAAAGACCTGTTCACTGGCCTTTGCCAACGGCTATTCCTCGGTCAAACTCTACTTTATGATGGGTCTGCCTACCGAGACGATGGAGGACATCGAGGGCATTGCCGAGACCGCCCAGAAGGTGGTAGATCTCTATTACTCCAACCCCAGGCACGCCAAGGGCAGGGGTGTGCAGGTGACCATCAGCTGTGCCTGCTTTGTGCCCAAGCCCCACACGCCTTTCCAGTTCGTGCCCATGGACACAGAGGAAAGCCTGCAGGCCAAGCAGAAGCACCTGCTGGAAAGCGTCCACAGCCGCAAGATCAAGGTGAACTATCACGACAGCACCACCAGTTTTCTGGAGGGCGTATTCGCCAAGGGCGACCGCCGTCTGGCTCCTGTTATTCTGGAAGCCTACAAACGAGGCTGTTACTTTGACGGCTGGGAAGAGTGCTTCAAGTATGATACCTGGATGCAGGTGTTTGAGGATCTGGGCATTGATCCCAAGTTCTACTGCCAGCGCCCCATTGGGCTGGACGAGGTGACCCCGTGGAGCCATATGGACTACGGTGTGACCCACGAATATCTGGTGCGGGAGTACAACAAGGCCCTTGCCGCCCAGACCACCCAGCCCTGCAACCGCGCCTGCCATGGCTGCGGTGCCAATCATCTGTTAGGAGGTCCCTGCTTTGATTACAGTCAGAATCTCGTTTGAGAAAAAGAATGAGGCCTCCTACATCTCCCTGCTGGATCTGCAGCGGGTGATGCAGCGGGTGCTCAAGCGCAGCGGCCTGCCTGTGTGGCACACGCTGGGCTTCAACCCCCACATCTACATGACCTTTGCCTGCCCGCTTTCGCTGGGGCAGGAGAGCGAGTGTGAGTGCGTGGATGTCAAGACTGAGGCTGAGAACCCGGACTTTGCCCAGTGGCAGACCGAACTGAACGCCATCATGCCCACCGGCATCCGCATCACCCATGTGGACCCGGTGCAGATGAAGGCTGACCTCATCGCCTTTGCCTGCTACCAGATCACCTACCCGGCAGCGGCAGCGGCTGTGCTGGAACAGTATAACGCGCTGGAAAGCGCCCCGGTGGAAAAGCACAGCAAAAAGGGCAAAAAGATCGTAGAGCTCAAGGATCACATTCCGCAGGTGGAATATACCACCGCAGGGGATCGTGTCTGCATGGAGCTCTGCCTGCCTGCCGCACAGGAGCTGAACCTGAATCCCTCGCTGCTCACCGGCTTTCTGGAAGAAAAGTTTGGTCTGCCTGCCGCCAGCGCAGGCATCCTGCGCAAGCGCTTCCTGACGGCGAATCGGCAGCTCTTTGCCTGATTTCCCGGGCAAAGAATGCCTTTTGGGCAGAACAGAAAATTTTTGGGATTATTTTGGGCAAATCGCTTGATTTTACGGGCGTTTTGTGCTATCCTATTAAGGCGTTAGTGTCCGCTGATACCACAGCGGGGTTAATGACAATATCATTAAACGGGCGGTCCTCTGACGGCAAGGTGCCGTGCATGAACGTCTAAAAACAAATGGAGGATTCAAAAATGGACGCACTGAAGATTATTTCTGAAGGCAGCATCAAGGCTGAGAAGCCCCAGTTCAACGTTGGCGATACCGTCCGCGTTGACGTTCGCATCAAGGAAGGCGAGCGTGAGCGTATCCAGGCTTTCGAGGGCACCGTCATTGCTAAGAAGCACGGCGGCGTTGCAGAGACCTTTACCGTTCGCCGCGTTTCCTACGGTGTCGGCGTTGAGCGTGTCTTCCCCATCAACAGCCCCTTCGTTGAGAAGGTCACCGTTGTCCGCAAGGGCAAGGTCCGCCGCGCCAAGCTGTTCTATCTGCGTGGTCGTACCGGCAAGGCTGCTAAGGTCAAGAGCGATATTTGATGATCCCCGCGTAAAACCGGGAGAAAAGGGACAACTTGTTGTCCCTTTTTTCTTTATTCCGGGCCAGACAAGATTGTGAGGTGCATCGGGAAATGGAAAAGCATACTTCAACACAGGAAACTGTGCGCGGACAGAATGTGTTTGAGTGGTACGAGGCGCTGATCTCCGCCGCGCTGGTGCTGGTGCTGGTATTCTCGCTGTTCTTCCGCATCATTCAGGTGGACGGCGAATCCATGGTGCCCACCCTGCAGAACGGCGATAAGCTGATCGTCTGGGGCGCGGGCTACGAGCCCCAGCGGGGCGATGTGGTCATCGTGGACAGCTACACAGCCTACGGTAAGCCGCTGGTCAAGCGTGTCATTGCCAAAGGCGGCGATGTGGTGAACATTGATTATCAGGCGGGCACGGTTTCGGTGAACGGGGAAGTGCTGCAGGAAGCCTATATCGCTGAACCGACCTATCTTGGCTATGACGTAACGTTTCCGTACACGGTGCCGGAGGGCACGGTGTTTGTGATGGGCGATAACCGCAACGCCTCGCTGGACAGCCGCTCGTCCTATGTGGGCTGCATTGATGAACGCGATATTCTGGGCAAAGTGCTGCTCTGCTTTTTGCCCTTTTCGGATTTTGGGGTGGTAAAATGAACAACGATACCCGCTTTGCAAATCAATATAACATCCAATGGTTCCCAGGCCACATGACCAAGACCCTGCGGATGATGGAGACGGAGATCCAGCATGTGGATGCCAGTCTGGTGCTGCTGGATGCCCGCATTCCACTTTCCAGCCTGAACCCCGAGGTGGAGCGCATTACGGCCCGCAAGCCAAAGCTCTATGTGATGAACAAGGCAGATCTGGCCGATCCTGCTGTGACAGAGGAGTGGATCAGATACTTCCACGCCGCCGATGCAGGCTGTGTGGCCATCAGCGCCAAGCAGAAGGGCGGTGCCAAGGCGGTGCAGACCGCCATTGAAAAGGAGCTGGCCTCGCTGCTGGAGCGCCGCCAGAACCGTGGTATGGGTGGTGCCAAAACTCAGGTGATGCTCTGCGGCATCCCCAACGTGGGCAAATCCACCTTCATCAACACCTTTGCAGGTTCTGCCCGTGCCAAGGCGGCCGACCGCCCCGGCGTGACCAAGGGCAAGCAGTGGGTCAGCACCGAAAAGTTTGACCTGCTGGATATGCCCGGCGTGCTCTGGAAAAAGTTTGATTCCAAGACCATTGCTTCTAATCTGGCCTTCATCGGCTCCATCAAGGATGATATCCTGGATGTGGAAGAACTGGCCATGAACCTGCTGGATGAGGTGCGCCGCAATTACCCCGATCTCGTGGCCCAGCGCTACAAGCTGGATGCAGAGACGCTGGCTCTGCCGCCCTACGAACTGCTGGAGGCCATCGGCCGCAAGCGCGGTCTGCTGGTGCGCGGCGGCGAGGTGAACACCGAACGCTGTGCCATCATGCTGGTGGACGAGTTCCGCGCCTGCAAGTGGGGCCGCATCTCTCTGGAGCGCCCGCCCCAGCGGGATGATCTGGCGGATTTTGCCGAGGAGGACGACGAATGAAACGGCGTTCTGACGAGGAGATCTCTGCCCCTCTGTACGAGTATGATGCCGCCATCCGTGCGCAGTACGGCTTTTTTGCCGGTGTGGATGAAGCGGGCCGCGGCCCGTTGTGCGGTCCGGTCGTTGTGGCGGCCTGTATCCTTGATCCGGAGAAGCCGGTGTACGGCATCAACGACTCCAAGAAGCTGACCGAGAAAAAACGGGAAGCCCTCTTTGATGAGATCTGCGACAAGGCGCTGGCCTATAAGATCGTCTTTGTAGGCCCGGAGATCATCGACCGGGATAATATCCTGAACGCCACCATGAGCGGCATGAAGCAGGCTGCGGAAGGACTGGACATTGTACCGAATCTTGTGCTGGTAGACGGAAACCGTGTCCCGGCTGCGCTGGAGCTCCCCGCCCAGCCGGTGGTCAAGGGCGATGCCACCAGCGCCAGCATCGGCGCGGCATCGATCCTGGCAAAGGTCAGCCGTGACCGCTATATGATGGAGCTGGACAAGCAGTACCCGCAGTATCAGCTGGCAAAACACAAGGGTTATCCGACCAAGCTCCATTATGAACTGATCGAGCAGTACGGGATCCAGCCCTTCTACCGCCGCAGCTTCCTGAAAAAGCAGGGCTATTGGCCGGAGGGCAAGTGATGGATCGGGCTGAGGCCGGCCGCACCGGTGAGGCTGTGGCCGCACGGTATTACCAGAAGCAGGGATGTGAGCTGGTGGCCCACAACTACCGCACTCGGATGGGGGAGATCGACCTCATCCTGCGGGAGCCGGACGGCACACTGGTGCTCTGTGAGGTCAAGACCCGCAGCCCCGACCCGCTGGCTGCGCCTGCTGCGGCCGTGACCCTTGCCAAGCAGCGCAGGCTCATCCGCACCGCGGAATATTATCTCCAGCACACCGGACAGAGTGATGAACCGATTCGTTTTGACGTTGCCGAGGTGACCCCTCTTGACAGCGGGCGCTGGATGGTACATATTATAAAGGGTGCATTTACCGCGTAATGCGGGGTGCATTGGTGGGAAAAGGCAGAAAAAGGCTTTTGCCGCTGCCACAAACATGGGGCCAATGCGGGCCCCGCTGGCAAAAAGGAGCGACGACAATGCAGTTTTTCAGCACGAGAGATCATAACCGCGTGGTAAGTGCCTCTGAGACCATTGCACAGGGCCTGTCGGATGAGGGCGGTCTGTTTGTTCCGCAGAGCTTCCCGCAGGTGGATGTCAAGGCGATCTGTGCGCTGGATTACCCCGAGATGGCTGCTGCCATCGTGGGGCAGTATCTGACTGATTATTCGCAGGAGTTCCTGCAGGAGGCCGCCAAGGCCACCTATGGTGCGGCCTTTGGCGGAAAGGCGGGCTATCTGGCCCCTGTTTCGGATGAGGTGTACTCTCTGGAACTGTGGCACGGCCCGACCTGCGCCTTCAAGGATTACGCCCTGCAGCTGATGCCGAAGCTGCTGGTGGAGGCAAAGAAAAATCTTGACCGCACCGAGAAAACATTGATCTTGGTGGCGACCAGCGGCGATACCGGCAAGGCCGCGCTGGATGGCTACCACGATATCCCGGGTGTGGAGATCGCGGTGTTCTTCCCCACGGGCGGCACCAGTGAGATCCAGCGCCTGCAGATGGTGACCCAGGAAGGCGAAAATGTGGCGGTCTACGCTGTGCGCGGCAACTTCGATGATGCCCAGACCGGCGTGAAGAAGGTCTTTGGCGACCCAGCCATTGCTGCCGAGCTGGCAAAGCGGAACATCCGCCTGTCCAGTGCAAACTCCATCAACTGGGGCCGTCTGGTGCCGCAGATCGTTTACTACTTTGCCGCCTACGCCCAGCTGCTCAAGGCAGGGAAGGTGCGCTTTGGTGACAAGGTGGACTTCTGTGTGCCTACGGGCAATTTTGGCGATATTCTGGCGGGCTACTATGCAAAGCAGATGGGCCTGCCGGTGGGCAGACTGATCTGCGCTTCCAATGAGAACAACGTCCTGACCGATTTCCTGACCACCGGTACTTATACTGCCAAGCGGGAATTCTTCAAGACCACTTCTCCCAGCATGGATATTCTGGTGTCCTCCAATCTGGAGCGCCTGCTCTATCACGTCACCGGCAGCGATGCCGAGGTGGCGAGCCTGATGAAGAGCCTGTCTGAAACCGGCAGCTATACCGTCCGGCCCGAGACGCTGGCCGCCATTCGGGAAAGCTTTGGCTGCGGCTGGAGCAGCGAGGAAGAGGTGGCAGGGGAAATCCGTGCCCGCTATGAGCAGGATGGCTATCTCTGCGATACCCACACCGCTGTGGCCTTCCATGTGGCGGGCCGTCACAAGCGCGAAGGTGTGCCCATGGTGGTGCTGTCCACTGCCTCCCCCTACAAGTTCCCCCGCAGCGTGCTGGAGGCTCTGGGCTACACTGCCCCGCAGAACGACTTTGAGGCCATGCAGGAGCTGGAAGCAGCCACCGGCCGCACTGCACCCGCAAGCCTTGCTGCCCTGCGGCAGAAGGCCGAGCGGTTCAATACCGTCATCGACCCAGAGCAGATCGCGCAGGTGGCGCTGAGCTATCAGGAATAAACCTTGTCCTGCCGGACTTAGAACAGGAGAAAAATGAATGGCACTTTATGTGCTTGGCGATACCCATCTTTCACTGGGCGCTTCCAAACCCATGGATGTTTTTCCGGGGTGGAACGGCTATGTGGAGCGGTTGGAGCGCAACTGGCGCAAGCTGATCAAACCCGAGGACACCATCGTGCTGGCGGGGGATATCAGCTGGGCCATGCGCCTGAACGATACGCGCAGGGATTTTGCGTTTTTACAGGAGCTTCCCGGCCAGAAGCTGATCATGAAGGGAAACCACGATTACTGGTGGACCACGGCCAACAAGATGAACGCTTACCTCAAGGCTGAGGGCTTTGACACCCTGCATATCCTGCACAACAACTCCTACTCTGTGGAGGGGTATGCGCTGTGCGGCACCCGGGGCTGGCTGTTCGATGTGGGAGAACCCCACGATGAAAAAGTGATGAACCGCGAGATCGGGCGCTTAAAAATGAGCCTGGATGCTGCGGAACCGGGGTTGGAGAAGCTGGTGTTCCTGCATTACCCGCCAGTCTACACCGGCACCAGTGCCCCTGAGATCGTGGCCACCCTGAAGGCCTACGGCATCACCCGCTGTTACTACGGCCACCTGCACGGAAACGCCATCCGGTACGCGGTGCAGGGCGATGTGGACGGCATCCGGTATAAGCTTGTCAGTGCCGATGGCCTGCGTTTCTGCCCCTACCGCATCAATTAAAGGCGGGAAGTGTGGGCAAAAAGAACAAAAAGTCAAAATTTGGTCTGGCAATTGTGTCTGGAACGTGCTATAATAAGTTTTGACGCGATTGTTGCACCCAATTGAGCGCGCGCGTCCCCGCATTTCGCAAACAGAAGATACAGGACGCGGTGCGCGGTTGCAGGAGACAGGGAAGAAAACCTGTCCCCAACGCAATAGAATTTTTGAGTGGAGGATACACAAAATGAATTTCATCAAGTGCGAAAAGCTCGAGAAGAGCATGGCAGAGCTGCAGTTCTCCATCGACGCTGAGGCCTTTAAGGGCGCAGTGGCCGATGTCTTCAAGAAGGAGGGCAAGAAGTACTCCGTGCCCGGCTTCCGCAAGGGCAAGGCTCCCCGTTCTCTGATCGAGAAGATGTACGGCGCTGATGTCTTTACCTATGATGCCATCAATGAGCTGTTCCCCGCTGCTTACGAGGCAGCTGTGAAGGAAGCCGGCATCGAGCCCGTTGGCCGTCCCGAGGTTTCTGTGGATGCTGCCAGCGAGACCGAGGGCGTGACCCTGACCGTCAAGGTCGCTGTGATGCCCGAAGTCAAGGTCGGCAACTACAACGGTCTGACCGTTGAGAAGACTGTCCATACTGTTACCGACGAGGCCGTCGATGCAGAGCTGAAGCGCGTGCAGGAGCGCAACGCCCGTGAGCTGACCCGCGAGGGTGCTGCTGAGAATGGCGATATCGTTGATATCGACTTCGAGGGCTTTGTGGACGGTGTCGCTTTTGAGGGCGGCAAGGCTGAGCACTACAACCTGACCCTGGGCAGCGGCTCCTTCATCCCCGGCTTCGAGGATCAGATCGTTGGCCACTCCGCCGGTGAGGAGTTCGACGTGAACGTCACCTTCCCCGAGGAGTATCAGGCTGCTGAGCTGGCTGGCAAGGCTGCTGTCTTTAAGATCAAGCTGCACGAGGTCAAGTACAAGGAGCTGCCCGCTCTGGATGACGAGCTGGCTAAGGACTGCTCCGAGTACGACACTCTGGAAGAGTTCAAGGAGTCCATTCGCAAGAACAACCAGGAGCAGCTGGACAAGCAGGATGACCTGGCTGTTGAGAACGCTCTGGTCGATCAGGTCATCGAGAGCATGGAGGCTGAGATCCCCCAGGCTATGTACGATACCCGTATGGACGAGATGGTCAATGACTTCGCCTTCCGTGTGGAGCAGCAGGGTCTGCGCCTGGAAGACTACCTGAAGTATATGGGCCAGACCATGGATCAGTTCCGTGCTTCCTTCATGCCTCAGGCTGAGAAGCAGGTCAAGATCCGCCTGGCTCTGGAGGCTGTTGCCGCTGCTGAGAACATCGAGGCTTCCGAGGAGGATGTCTCCGCTGAGATCAAGCGCATCGCTGACCAGTACAAGATGGAAGAGGACAAGGTCCGTGAGCTGGTCAACGTTGACGACCTGAAGAAGGATCTGGCAATCAACAAGGCCATCGACTTCATCAAGAGCCACGCCAACATCGTGGAGAAGGCCGCTGAGGCTGAAAAGACCGAGGACGCTGAATAATCCAGCTGCCAAGGCCGCAATTTGCAGGAAACGCTGTTTAAAGCGTACCCTGTAAACAAAGGTTGTTAAAATTGACCGATACGGCCCTGTTTCTTTTGCCGTATCGGTCAATTTTGCAAATAGAATTATTTTTCGTATCAGGAGGCGAACTTTATGAGTTTTGTTCCTTACGTTGTCGAACAGTCGGCACATGGTGAGCGTTCCTATGATATCTTCTCCCGTCTGCTGAATGACCGCATCATCGTTCTGAGCGAGGATGTCAACGACACCTCCGCAAGCCTTGTGGTGGCGCAGCTGCTGTACCTGGAAGGGCAGGACCCGGACAAGGATATCAGCCTGTATATCAACAGCCCCGGCGGCTCCATCAGCGCGGGCATGGCCATCCACGATACCATGCAGTATATCAAGTGTGATGTCTCCACCATCTGCATGGGCATGGCCGCTTCCATGGGTGCCTTCCTGCTGGCAAGCGGCACCAAGGGCAAGCGCTTTGCCCTGCCCAACTCCGAGATCCTGATCCATCAGCCGCTGATCGGCGGTCAGGGCGGCGGCCTTTCCGGCCAGACCACCGATATCAAGATCCACGCTGAGCACATGGTGTATATCCGCGATAAGATGAATCACATGCTCAGCGATTATACCGGCCAGCCGCTGGAGAAAATCCAGCTGGACACCGAGCGCGACAACTATATGACCGCGCTGGAAGCCAAGGAATACGGCCTGATCGATGAGGTCATCGCCCACCGCTGAAACTGAAAGGCGCGGGGGAGAGCCCTGCGCGCAAAGACCCAGAATAAGGAATAACAGTTATGGCAAACAACAATTCCGGCAAAAATGAAAAAGACCTGGTGTGCAGCTTCTGCGGCAAGCATCAGGACGAAGTGGAACGGATGATCATCGGCCCCGGTGTCAACATCTGCAGCGAGTGCATCGGCCTGTGCCATGATCTGCTCTCGGATCAGCCGGAGCACCCGGAAGCAAACGGCCGCCCGGGCCGCGGCGCAAGCCGTACCCGGATGCAGGCTGTGGATGGTCTGGATATCAATATCCTGACCCCGGCTGAGATCAAGAACGGGCTGGACCAGTATGTCATTGGTCAGGATGAGGCCAAGCGAGTGCTGGCGGTCTCCGTTTACAACCATTATAAGCGCATCCTGAGCGGCAAAGGTGCGGATGTGGAACTGCAGAAGTCCAACGTTCTGCTGCTGGGCCCCTCCGGTGTCGGCAAGACTCTGCTGGCTCAGACCCTGGCCAAGATGCTGGGGGTGCCCTTCGCCATTGCGGATGCCACCACCCTGACTGAGGCGGGCTATGTGGGTGAGGATGTGGAAAACATCCTGCTCAAGCTGCTTCAGGCGGCGGATTTTGATGTGCAGAAGGCACAGGTGGGTATCATCTACATTGATGAGATCGACAAAATCACCCGCAAGAGCGAGAATCCCTCCATCACCCGTGATGTGGGCGGCGAGGGTGTGCAGCAGGCGCTGCTGAAGATCCTGGAGGGCACCGTGAGCAACGTGCCGCCTAACGGCGGCCGCAAGCACCCTCAGCAGGAGTTTATCCAGATCGATACCACCAACATCCTGTTCATCTGCGGCGGTGCCTTTGATGGCCTGGATAAATACATCCTGCGCCGCACTGATCGCTCTGCACTGGGCTTCGGCAGCAGCCTGAAGGACAACTCCGAGGATGCCCAGCGTGCCCTGCTGCGCAAGGTGGAGCCTCACGATCTGGTCAAGTTTGGCCTGATCCCCGAGCTGATCGGCCGTCTGCCGGTCATCACCGTGCTGGACGATCTGGACGAGGACGCACTGGTGCGTGTGCTCAAGGAGCCCCGCAACAGCCTGGTCAAGCAGTACAAGGAACTGCTGAGCATGGACAGTGTAGAGCTGGAGTTCACCGACGAGGCCCTCCACGCGATCGCCCGCAAGACCATTGAGCGCAAGACCGGTGCCCGCGGTCTGCGCAGCGTGATGGAAGGCATCCTGCTGCCTGTCATGTATGATGTGCCCAATGACCCCACCATCATCCGTGTCACCATCGACAAGGACACCGTGGAGGGCGGCGAGGCCCATCTGGAATACGGCGCTGTGCGCAAACGGTATAAGAACCAGACCGCCCTGAGCTGATATCTGCACTCTGCAGACAGCAGGGAAGGGATGCCCTGCCAAATGCTTCGGCTTTGGCGGGGCTTTTTTTGTAATTTGCTTGTTTCGCGCCCGGAGTTGCGGTATAATATTAAAGTCTGGATGACGGTGGTGGGAGAACTCTCTGGCAGGAACTCCTGAAACACCCGGCATCGGATACTGTGGGAAATTGGAAGTACGATAAAGGAGTGTGTTTTTCAATGGCAAACTATCTTGAGATGAATCGTGAGGAGCTCACTGCCGAAAAGGCAAAGCTGAATGAGCAGTACAAAAAGTTTCTGGCCATGAACCTGAAGCTGAACATGGCCCGTGGCAAGCCCGGCCCTCACCAGATGGATCTGGCAATGGGTCTGCTGCAGATGACCGATTACACCACCGACGCAGGCACCGATGCCCGCAACTATGGTGATCTTGAGGGCCTGCACGAGGCTCGCGTCCTGTTTGCGGATGTGTTCGGTGTCAAGCCCGAGGAAGTGTTCGTGGGCGGCAACTCCAGCCTGCAGCTGATGTACAACCTCATCAACATTGGCTATGTGTTCGGCTTCCCTGAGTCTCCCTGCCCCTGGTCTCAGGTGGAAAAGCGCAAGTTCCTCTGCCCGGTGCCCGGCTATGATCGCCACTTTGCCATCACTGAGGAGTACGGCTTTGAGCTGATCAGCGTGCCCATGACCCCCAATGGCCCCGATATGGACATTGTGGAGAAGCTGGTGGCCGAGGATGACACCATCAAGGGCATCTGGTGCGTGCCCCAGTATTCCAACCCGGATGGTTATACTTACAGCGATGAAACCATTGACCGGATGGCCAAGATGAAGACTGCTGCTCCTGATTTCAAGATCTTCTGGGATGAGGCTTACATCGTCCACCACCTGACCGAGGAGATCATCGAGACCCCTGTTCTGTTGAACGAGAGCAAGAAGTACGGCACGGAGAACCGTGTGTTCATGTTCACCTCCACCAGCAAGATCACCTTCCCCGGTGCAGGTGTTTCCGCCATTGCATGTAGTGTGGACTCCATGAAGTATATCTGCAAGCGCTTCTCCGTGATGATCATCAGCTATGATAAGATGAACCAGCTGCGCCATGTCCGCTTCCTGAAGAACAAAGAGGGTGTGCTGGCCCACATGGCAAAGCACCGCCGCCGCCTGATCCCCTGCTTTGATGCGGTCAAGACGGCCTTTTCCGAGGAGCTGACCCCCTGCGGCGACATCGCCCACTGGACGAACCCCAAGGGCGGTTACTTCATCAGCCTGTACGTTATGCCCGGCTGCGCCAAGCGTGTGGCCCAGCTGTGCAAGGAGTGCGGTCTGACCCTGACCGGTGCCGGTTCCGCCTATCCCTACCACAAAGACCCGCAGGATTCTCACCTGCGTATCGCGCCCACCTATCCCAGCCTGGACGAGGTGGAGACCGCATCTGATCTGCTCTGCGTCTGTGTAAAGCTGGCAGTCATCGAAAAGCTGCTGGCCGAAAAGGCAGAGTAAGCGTTTTATTCTGCAAAAAATCTCCTCCGTGCAGAGGTTTTTCTGCGCGGCGGAGGTTTATTATATTTTGGAGGTTTCCTGTTTTTTATGAAGACGAAAGGCAAAGCATGGCAGCTTGTTGTCACAGTGCTCCTGATCGCCGCGTTTGTCTACACGGCATTCTTTGGTGTGGCAGTCAAGTACGGTGATGTGACCAAGACCTACATCAAGGGAGCGCAGGATATCCGCTTTGGCGTGGATATCAAGGGCGGTGTCAACGTAACGTTTGCCCCCTCGGACAACTACGATGCCACCGATGATCAGCTGGACGCTGCCCAGCTGGTCATCGAGAATCGTCTGGTCGGCTTGAATGTGACCGACTACGAGCTGTATGTGGATTATGACTCCGACCGCCTGATCCTGGAGTTTCCGTGGCAGTCCGGTGAGACCGATTTTGACCCCGAAGCCGCCATTGAAGAGATCGGCAGCACCGCCTACCTGACCTTCCGCAAGGGGAGCAGCGCAGACGGTGAACTGATCCTGGACGGCTCCATGGTCGAGAGCGCAGCTGCTCAGTACGGCCCGGTGAGCGGCAGTACATCCGAATATTATGTGGCCCTCAAGTTCAACGACGAGGGTGCCAAGGCCTTCGGGGATGCCACCACGGAGCTCTACCAGAGCAGTGGAACCATCAGCATCTGGCTGGATGATCAGAACGTGAGCACCGCAACAGTCAATGCGGCCATCACCGATGGTGCCGCCATCATCACTAGCTCCGCGTCCAATCCCTTCACGCAGGAGGACGTGGTCAAGATGGCCCGCCAGATCAATTCCGGTGCACTGCCTTTTGCCCTGACTGTGGACAGCTATTCCACTGTCAGCCCCAGCCTGGGCGAGAACAGCCTGAGCGCCATGGTGCTGGCCGGCCTCATTGCCTATGCCCTCATCGTGGTGCTGATGACTCTGCTGTACCGTCTGCCCGGCTTCCTGGCCTGTATTGCACTGGCCGGTCAGGTGGCGGCAACGCTGGCCTTCGTCTCCGGCTATTTCCCGGTGTTTGAGAGCTTTACCCTGACTCTGCCCGGCATCGCAGGTATCATCCTGGCCATTGGTATGGGCGTGGATGCCAACGTCATCACCGCCGAGCGCATCAAGGAGGAGCTGAACAACGGCAAATCTCTGGATGGCGCGCTCAAGAGCGGCTTTGCCCGCGGCCTGACCCCCATCATTGATGGCAACGTGACCATCGTCATTGTGGCGATCGTGCTGATGGGTGCCTTTGGCCCCTCGGACGGCCTGTTCGCCAAGGCCCTGCACTTCGTGTTCTTCGCCTTTGGGCCCTCCACCGCAGGCACCGTCTACGCCTTTGGCTACACGCTGCTGACCGGCGTTCTGCTGAACTTTGTGTTCGGCGTGTTTGCCACCCGTGTGATGATCTGCGGAGCAGCCTCCATCAAGGCCCTGCGGAATCCCTGGCTCTATGGTGCTGTCAAGCCCGGCAAGGAAGTCAAGGAGAAGAAGCCCATCGACTTTGTGGGCCTGCGCAAGCGCTTCCTGACCATCTCCACCTGCCTGATGGCGGCCATCATCCTGTGTGCTGCAGTGTTCGGTGTCCGGCTGGATACGGAGTTTACGGGCGGTGCCATGATCACCCTGAGCTATCAGGGTGAGATCAGCACCTCCGAAGTTCAGAAGACCGCCTCCACCGCACTGGAAAACAACGGCCTGACCCTGCAGACCGGCGAGAATGTCGCCACCGGGGAGCAGACCCTGAAGATCTCCATGCCCGGCAACGAGACTGTGACCACCGATCAGGTGGAGAATCTGCTGACCTCCCTGAACGAGCAGTACCCGGACAATGCCTTTGCCCAGCTGTCCCTGAGCAATGTCAGCGCTGCCATGGGCACCAAGTTCCTGCAGAAGAGTCTGGTGGCTGTGGTGTTCTCCCTGCTGCTCATCCTGTTGTATATCGGCTTCCGTTTCAAGAAGATCGGCGGCCTGACCGGTGGCCTGATGGCTGTGCTGGCTCTGCTGAACGACCTGATAGTGGTGTTTGGCACCTTTGTGCTGCTGCGCACCCCGCTGGACGGCAACTTTATTGCCGCCATGCTGACCATTCTGGGCTACTCGATCAACGATACGGTTGTGGTCTATGACCGCATCCGCGAGAACCGTGCCCTGATGGGGAAAAAGACCCCGTTCGAGGAGCTGGTCAACCACTCGGTCAACCAGTCTGCCCGCCGTACCATCATCACTACGGTGACCACTGTAATGGCACTGGGTGTGATGTGCGTGGTCTCCAAGCTGTACGGTCTGGACAGCATCTTTACCTTTGCCTTCCCGCTGATGATGGGTATGCTGAGCGGCGTGTATACCTCGCTCTGTGTTTCCACCTCCGCCTGGGTGCTGTGGAACGACCGCAAGAGCAAAAAGGCTGAAACCAAAAAAGCCTGACCGTGTTTTGCCCGACAGGCCAAGAACCAACATCAGGAGGAACGATTTATGAAATGTCCCTATTGCGGCGATGAGGAATCCAAGGTCATCGATTCCCGCCCGACCGAAGACGGTGAGCGGATCCGCCGCCGCCGTGAGTGTCTGCGCTGCCGCATGCGGTTTACGACCTATGAAGTGGTGGAGACCGTCCCGCTGATCGTCATCAAAAAGGATAACTCCCGTGAGCCTTTTGATCGTCAGAAGCTGCTCAACGCAATGCTGCGGGCCTGCGCCAAGCGCCCGGTGAGCTACGATGCACTGGAACGGGCTGTCAGCAGCATTGAGCAAAGCTTGATGAGCTCCTATGACCGCGAGGTGTCCAGTGTGCGCATTGGTGAACTGACCATGCAGGAGCTGAAAAAGATCGATGAAGTGGCCTATGTCCGCTTTGCTTCGGTTTACCAGCAGTTTGCCGATGTCGAGAGCTTTTTCACGGAGCTGAAAAAACTGATGGGCGACCGCAAAGAGAAAAACTAAGGTTCCAGCGTTAAAAGCCAGACTTTTTCGTGAACTTCACGAGAAAGCCTGGCTTTTTGTTGTGCTCACCTCAACTGTTCAGCTCAGTACAAATACCCTCAAAGAATACGATGAGAGAGCCAGGCCAGGGTCTCTACCTGAACCTGCGCCCGGCGCAGTTCCCCGAAGGCTTCCTCAGGTGCATTCAGTTCCAGATGGCCATCGGCGGCGCGCAGGGCGGCTTCCAGCTCCGTGAAGTCCTGCGTGCGGAGCAGGTGGTTCATGCCTTCCCGCATGGTGTCGCAGAGCTCGGCTCCTTCGGCCAGTGCCTGCCGCGCACCGGTCAGATCGCTGTTCCGGATATCCTCCATGGCGGTGTCGATGTCATCGGAGATATCCTCGGCGAATTGCTGTACCCGGAAGCTGCTGTAAAAGGCTGCCGCCAGCAGCAGGACTACGATGCCAATGCAGACATAAATACGTTTCATGCCGCACCCCCTTGCCGGAGCCCCGCCGTTTGACGAGGCTCCTTTTTCAGCAGAAAATAATCCTCGGTATCGTTGCCCGCCAGGATCAGAATCTCTTCCAGAAGCAGGCTGTTGGCCTGTGCGGTGCGTTCCAGCCAGGCAGCATCCTTGCCGCAGATGGTCAGGTTTTCGGCAAGCACCTGACCATCCAGCACAAAGGGAATGGTGGCCTGTGCCCGCTGTACCCTTGCCCCAAGGTCGGCGAGGGTAGTCGGTTCCTTTTCCGGGCGCAGAGCCACCGAGAGACTGCCGTTGGTCTCCACGACCGCATAGGAGACATCCCGGGGGTCGAACACATCTTTGCCGCGCAGCGCCTCCATCAGATCGGCGGCAGTCAGCCGCAGGGTGCGCAGAGCGTTCTGATCGATCTCACCGTTCAGGATGACCGTCTTGGGCCGCCCGGACATCAGGTTGAAAAAGCGCTGGCTTCTGAAGCTGAGAATCGATCCAAGCAGCTCCAGCGCCGCAATGAGAAAGAGGGGAATCAGGCTGGCTGTGACCGGTACTTCTTCAGATTCAATGGAGATGGAAGCTAGATTGGAGATGAGGATGGTGGATACCAGTTCCTCAGGCTGCAATTCCCCCAGCTGACGTTTGCCCATCAGCCGCATGGCAAACAGGACGCAGAGATAGATCAGGATGGTACGGAAGATCAAGAGTTTCAAACCGGAACACCTCCCAGCGTATAACCGCCGCCCCGGCGGACAAGCTACCAGAAAGGGGGGCGGCAAAATGGAACAGCTTTCCAGCCATCTGGCGGCAAACCTTGCGGAGCTCAACGCTAGGTTTGGCCGATCGGCAGATTTTTATGCGAAGGAGCTTGAGCTTTACCACTGCAAAGGAGCCATCGTTCTGTTTGATGGGATGGCCAGCCTGAAAGGGCTGTGGCAGCTGCTGCTGGATGCCGCCAGCCGCCGCACACCGCCCGGCCCGGCAGAACAGCTGACCGGGGACCAGGTGTTTGCGCTGTTGTTTGAGCACTCCGCACTGCCCGCAGAGCCTGCCCCTGTGGAGAACTGGGATGCCCTGATCCGGCGGCTGACGGCGGGCATGGCAGTGCTTTTGATGGACGGATGCGCAAAAGGTATCGCCTTTTCGGTGCAGAGCCTGAACGCCCGCTCGGTGGATGAACCGGCAGGGGAGGGAAATCTCCGCGGCTCCCGGGAAGGCTTTGCGGATCTGCTCCGGGTGAATACCAGTCTGCTGCGGCGGTGCTTCCGCAATGATGCTCTGGTCATTGAGATCGGTCAAGCCGATTGTGAGATGAAAACGGAGTATGCTCTCTGTTACTGCCGGGATACGGCAGACCCCAAAGCGGTGCAAAAGGTGCGGCAGACTTTACAGCGGGCCAGGCCGCAGCTGCTTTTGGATTCCAGCTACTTTGTGCCATGGCTCTTTCCCTGTAAGATCCGCACATTTGCTCCTGTGCGCTATACCGAACGGCCTATTGTGGCAGCGGCAAAGCTGCGGGAGGGAAAATTCGTCATTCTGGTCAATGGCAGCCCCTCAGCGCTGATCCTGCCCACCCTGTTCTGCGAAAACTTTGAATGCCTGGATGACTATGCAGGAACGGCCTATTTTGCATCCTTTCTGCGGGTGCTGAAATATATCTCGTTCTACCTGAGCATTTTCCTACCGGGCGTGTTCGTCTGCTGGGCGGTCTACCTGCCAGAACTCCTGCCGCCCCAGCTGCTGTTCAAAATTGAGGCCGCCGAGCAGGCAACGCCGCTGCCGCTGTTTGGGGAAATGCTTCTGGTGATCCTGATGCTGGAGATCATCCGGGAGGCTGGCCTGCGGATGCCCCAGACCCTGGGGCACTCCGTCAGCCTGATCGCGGCCCTCATCATCGGGGATGCCGCCATCGCCGCCGGACTGATGAGCACACCGGTCATCCTGACCGCCGCTGCCGCGTCCATTGCGGTGTTCGTCACGCCCTCGCTGTATGAGGTGGCAACCGTTCTGCGGCTGGTGGTGCTGCTGGCAGCAGGGGTGGCTGGCCCGGTGGGACTTGCTGCCTGCGCACTGGGCGTGTTATTTGGGCTGACCCGGGTCTCGGCGCTGGGTGTGCCCTACCTGCGGGATGCCATCTTCCCCGAGGTGCCGCTCTCGCCGGACGGTGTGACCCGGCGCAGCTACCCAAAACTTTCCCGGCGGCCCTTTACCATTTGGCAAAAACGAGGTGGTTGAAGTTGGAACGATCCTGTTTCTCTGAAAAAACACTGACCTTGAGTGTGCTCACTGCGGAGTTCGCTCGGTGTGTGTTACAGACGGGTGCGCCTGTAACAACCCGCAGTTTTCTGCTGCGCGGCCTGCCCATGACACTGGCGCTGGTTCTAATCACCGCCCTGACAGCCGGGGCGGAGCAGCGTGCAGACAGTTTTTGGGGTACAGACTTGCGTTCCCGGGTAGTCTGCGGCGGGCTGGGACTCTGGTTTGTCTGGGAGGCTGTGGAGACCTTCCGTCAGGCGCAGGAGCTTTGCTGGGAGAATTTTTCTTCCATGGCCATGCTGGGGCTTCTCCCGCTGCTGCTCTGGGCAGGATGGAAACTGGAACCTTCGGTACTGGTCCGCTGTGCGCCGATCCTGTGCTGGGCGGCGGCGCTGGTGGGTTTGCTCTGCCTGCTGGGGCTGAATGGCCAGTTCCACTGGGAAAGTCTGATGATGCATGCTGATGCTCAAACGATTATCCTGCCCCTGTATCCGGAATACTTCGCCCTACCGCTGTTCTGCCCGGCAAAGCAGGTGCGGTGCGCTGTCTGGCTTCCGGTGAAAGCTTTTATACTGGCTGGCAGCTTTGCGCTCTGCACGGAACTGGTGTTTGGGGCGGGGAATGCCCTGCCCGGCATCGAACTTTTGCGGGCGGGCAGGCTGGGCAGCATCTCCCGGTTTGATGCCCTTGTGCTGCTGGTCTGGTTGGCAGCGGCAATGTTCCGGTTCTGCGTGCTGGTGCAGGTGGTGCGTCAATTGGCCGGGCGGCTGTGGGGCAGGGCTACGCCTGCGGAGGAAAACGCATGACGGGCCAACAGCGTGCCCTCCGGTGGCTGGCGGCAGGGGTGCTGGTGCTCTGGTGCGGGGTATTTTTGCGGGCAGAGAATATCGAGAAAAGCATGGTGCGTGCCTTGATTCTTACCCCGCCCACAGTGGTGGCACAGAGCTGGACGGTGGGGCTGCTCTACCAGTTTCCGGAAGCCGCCGCCGATGCTTCTGATGCCGCCGCAAGGGTACAGCTCTACACGGGGCAGGGAAACACCCTGCAAACGGCTCTGACTGAAGCCGAGCGTGGCCTGCCCCGTAAAGCAAGCTACCGGCTGTGCGAGTATCTGCTTTTGAATGCCGAAACAACTTTAAAAACCATTCGACAGGCGGAGACCGTGTTGAAAGAGGAGCCGGTGCAGGGCTTGTCTGCCCGGGTCTTCTGCATGGATCTTTCCGGAGAAGAACTGGCCGCAGCAGACGGAGAAGACGAACTGTTCCCGGAACGACTTTTGCAGGTCGTGAAAGAAGCTGCACCGCAGGCTCCGCACCTATACGAGAGCCGGAACGCCTTTTTGGCTCCGGTGCTTGCCTTGACCGAAGAAGGTATGGAAAATGCGGAGAGAATGCTTCTGTTCACCGAAGCAGGAAACACCCGGCTCACCCCGGCAGAGAGCCAGATGGCACAATTGCTGCTGGGTCAGAGCGGAGAACACACTTTTCCGCTGGGTAGCTGGCAGGTGACGTTCCGGCGCTGTGTGGTATCGGTGGAAGCTGTAGAAGATGGCTTTGCCGTGACCCTGACCGGCCAGCGCAGGGCGGGCACCGCTCTTCCCACAGCAGTGCAGTGTGCGGCGCTGGAGCAGCTCTGCGTGCGGACCGTTCAGCGCTGCTGGGAAAATGGGTATGATCTGCTCTCTCTGGGTGCAGTCCGGACGCTGAAGCAGGGAACAGGGCGAGAAGCACTGACAACAAAAAACGCCTGCCCGCAGGTGCAGGCAGACGTGAGCTTTTTGCAGTTTTAGTGGGCGGTCTCAAAAACGACGGTGATGGTGGTGCCAACGTTCACTTCGCTTTCCAGCTTGACGCGGGCGTTGTGGATGCGGGCAATGTGCTTGACAATAGCCAGCCCCAGACCGGTGCCGCCGGTGGCCTTGCTCCGGCTCTTATCCACCCGGTAGAAGCGTTCGAACACGCTGGACTGCGCGTCTTTCGGGATACCGATGCCGTTATCCTTGACGGTCAGGGTACAATGGCCGTCCCGGGTGCAGGAGGTGATGAGCTGGACCTTGCCGCCGGGTCGATTGTAGCGGATGGCGTTGTCGCACAGGTTCTGGCACAGCTCATCCAGCTGATCCCGGTTGCCAAGCACTCTGGCGCTCTCTCCCAGATAGGTCAGGGAGATGAAGGAGCGCTGTGCGTTCAGTTTCTGACGTTCCACACAATCCTTGGCCACGTCCAGCAGATCGACCGTTTCCATGTCGGGCTGTGCATGGGTCTCGCTGACGCTGTCCAGGTGCGACAGCTGCAGGATATCGTTCACCAGCTGGATCATCCGGCTGGCTTCTACATGGATCTTCCGGCCAAACTCGGGCACATCGGCGGGTTTGGCAATGCCGGTCTCAATGAGTTCCGCATAGCCGGAAATACTGGTCAGCGGCGTTTTCAGCTCGTGGCTGACGTTTGCCGTGAAATCCTGCCGCATCTTCTCGTTGTTTTCCCGCAGCAGGCGATCAGAGTGGATGCTCTCAGCAAAGGGGATGAGTTCCCGGTAGGGAACGTTTTCCTGAATGTGCTCAAGGTCATCCGTCATTTTCAGAATGGGCTGGACAAGACTGCGGGTCAGCAGCCCGGCAATCAGCGCTGCGGCACCCATCATCAGGATGCAGCTCAGGATGATGGCGGGCAGGGCCGCGTCGTAGATCGACCAGATGGTCTCAGAATCCTGGGCCACACGCAGGATATCGCCGCCGGGCAGCAGCATGGCGTAATAGTAGGTCTCGTACCCCATGGTCTGGGAATCGCGGCAGTTACGGCCTACACCCTCCCGCATGGCCTGCTGGATCTCCGGGCGGGATAGATGGTTTTCCATCTGCTGGTCAGTGGCGGATTCGAACACCACACTGCCATCTGCCGCGATCAGGGTAATGCGCAGGTCTCCGTTGACGAACACGGAGAGCTGATCCGGAGAGGAAAGCTGCTCGTATCCGGCGGAAACCAGATCAGCCTGATGCTCCAGCGAGGTCCACGCCTGTTCCCGGAACGCTTTGTGAAAGACGAAGAGACAGAGCACGGCGGTGCAGACCAGACCGACGAAGCCCATGAAAAACAGCCGGTAACTGATTTTTTCTTCCATGCTCTGCGGTTTCATTCTTCCTCGCCCTCCTCATTGTCGGCCAGCTTGTAGCCGACCTTGCGCACGGTGCAGATATATCTGCCCGCGTCCCCCAGCTTTTTGCGCAGGGTGCGGATGTGCATATCCACGGTGCGGCTCTCAACAGAAATATCGGTGCCCCATACCACCTGCAGAATGGTCTCGCGGGTCACGACAAGGTTCGTGTTTTCCAGCAGCAGACGCAGCAGGCTGTATTCCTTGTAAGTCAGGTCAACATGGGTGCCGTTCACAGTCACGCTGTGGCGGGCGTTGTCCAGCAGGATCTCATGGAAGGCATAAACATTCTGTTTTTCCTCGGGGGCAGAGCGGCGCAGGGCGGCCCGCACCCGGCTCAGAAATTCCATGATGCCAAAGGGTTTAGTGATGTAATCATCTGCACCGCAGTCCAGCCCGCGCACGGTATCCAGCTCACTGGATTTTGCTGTGACCATGATGATGGGCAGGCGGCGCAGGGCAGGGGTATTGCGGAGCTTTTTCAGAATGGAGAAACCGTCCTCACCGGGCAGCATCACATCCAGAATGACAAGCTCAGGCTCCGAGGTTCGCATGGCCTGCCAGAAAGGCTCAGAGGTTTCAAAGCTCTGTACCTCGTATCCGCTGGATTGCAGTGCATATTGCTCCAGCTCGCGGATGGCGGCATCGTCTTCTACAATGTAGATCATTTGTTGGGTTCCTCCTTTGCGTCTGCGGGTGCAGTGTCGCTGTCAGGGAAGAGATAGCGCTCACGGTAACGATCCAGACGGCGCTGGAACTGTTCGCTTTCCTTGGTCTCGTTGCCGTAGCGCAGGTCGTTCAGATAAGCGTGGGTATCAAAGCTATCCTGTGCCACCTCGATCTGGGCAACAGCCACATTGCTGCAGTGGTCGCAGACACGCTCATAGTTGGTCAGCAGATCTTCCAGAACAAAACCATATTCAATGGAACAGCTGCCGGTCTGCAGGCGGGCCACATGGCGGGCCTTGATGGCACGCACCAGTTCATCCACAACGGTCTCCAGCGGCTCGACCTTGCCGGCCAGGTGCAGATCGCCTTTGCGGAATGCATCGGTGGTACGGCTTAGCACATCCTGCACGGCCCCCTCCAGCACCTGCAGCTCCTCCTGTGCATCCTTGGAAAACTCAATGCTCTTGGCGTGAATCTCTTCGGCGGAGCTCAGAACATTTACAGAGTGATCGCTGATGCGTTCAAAATCGCTGATGGTGTGGAGCAGAGTGTTCACACTCTGGCTGTCGGCGTGGCTCATTTCACGGCTGGACAGCTTGACGAGATAGGTGCCCAGTGCATCCTCATATTTGTCCACCTTTTCCTCTTCCTCCCGCACCTTCTGGGCAAGGGAATCGTCCCACTTGTGGGTCAGGCTCATGGCCTGCACCACGCCCACACGGGCCAGCTCGGCCATGTCTGCAGTGGCGGCGCGGGCACGCTCCACAGCCACGGCGGGAGTGTTCAGCAGGCGCTCATCCAGCAGAGCAAAGCTCTCTTTTTCGGCATCGTCCGGAATGGTGAGGATGGCCAGCTTTTCCAGCCCATTTGCAAAGGGCAGCAGAACAGCGGTGGCCGTCAGGTTGAAGATGGAGTGGACCACGGCAATGCCCCAGGCAGTGACTGTCTCATTGACAAAGGCAAAGTCAAGCAGCAGGTTTGCACCATAGAAAATAGCCAGGAACAGGGTAACACCGATGATGTTGAAGTACAGGTGAACCATGGCGGCGCGGCGCGCATTTTTGTTGGCACCCACAGAGGAGATCAGCGCGGTGACGCAGGTGCCGATGTTCTGGCCCATGATGATGGGGATGGCACTGCCGTAGGTGATGACACCGGTGGCGCTCAGTGCCTGCAGGATACCAACGCTGGCGCTGGAGCTCTGGATGATGCCGGTGACAACGGCCCCCACCAGAACGCCCAGCAGAGGATTGGAGAAGCGGATAAACAGGCTGGTGAACCACGCCTCGTTCTGCAGGGGAAGCACAGCATTGGACATGGTGGTCATACCGGTCATCAGCACAGCAAAGCCGATGAGGATGGTGCCGATGCCCTTGCGCTTCTCGTTTTTACCCATGTACAGAAGGATGCCGATAAAAGCCAGCACCGGGCTGAAGGAGGTGGGCTTGAGCATATTGATCAGGAAGCTGTCGCCCTGCAGGCCGGAAAGGCTCAGGATCCAGCTGGTGACCGTGGTGCCCACATTGCTGCCCATGATAACGCCGATGGCCTGATGCAGCTCCATGATGCCGCTGTTGACAAAGCCGACCACCATAACGGTGGTGGCGCTGGAGCTCTGGATCACGGCAGTGACGCACAGACCCAGGAAAAAGCCCTTGAGCGGGTTGTCAGTCAGTTTGCTCAGGATCTTTTGCAGCTGGCCGCCGGCCTGCTTTTCCAGCGCCTTGCCCATGATGTCCATACCGAACAGGAACAAGGCCAGGCCGCCCAGCAGGGAAAATACATTAAAAACAGTCATTTGAAGTTCCTCACTTTGTTTGACACGTTTATTTGACGGAATGTTCTCCTATTTATGAGTATAGAGCCTGAATGTAAAATCGGAAATCCAGAGAATGTAAAAAGCGTGTAAAGTGAATGACTGTTTCCCAGTGCAGGGATGCACCATCTCTATTATAAATGGATATGAGGGAGGATGCAACGGGATGCAGGCTCCGGAATGAAGATTTTCCGGCAGAATCATTGTAATCCGAAACCATCTCGTTTATAATAAGGGAAAGAAAAAGCGTGCTCCGCACCCGGTGTGCTGCCGGGCAGGGAGAGGAAACATTTGTGCAGGAGGAAGAACGATGGCGAATTTCAATGTTTCGCTGAAGAAGCTGACGGAAAAGGTCAGTCTGGATGTGGTCTATACCCCGAAAGGGCTGGAAGAGATCAATGTCGAGATTGCGGAGGTCAACCGCCCGGGCCTGTTCCTTGCCGGATACTATGATTACTTTGATAAGCTCCGGCTGCAGATCTTGGGTCTGGCCGAGATGAACTTCCTTTCCGGTCTTTCTGCCGAGAAGCGGTACGAGCGGCTGGACCAGCTGTTCGGCCAGCAGCCCCCGGCTGTCATCGTCTGCCGCAGTGAGGAACTGGAACCATTTCCCGAAATGCTGGAACTGGCTCAGAAGCACGGGGTGGCCCTGCTCCGCTCCAACGAGATGACCTGCACCCTGATGGGCAGTCTGATCAGCGTGCTGAATCTGGAGCTGGCACCCCGCATCACCCGCCACGGCGTGCTGGTGGAGGTGTATGGTGAAGGGATCCTGATCCTGGGCGACAGCGGCATCGGCAAGAGTGAGCTGGCCATTGAGCTGGTCAAGCGCGGCCACCGTCTGGTGGCGGACGACGCGGTGGAGCTGCGCAAGGTCTCCAACCGCCAGATCATGGGCACGGCTCCGGAGAACATCCGCCATTTTATCGAGCTGCGCGGCATCGGTATCGTCAATGTGGCCCGTGTGTTCGGCGTGGGTGCGGTCAAGGAGAGCGAGAGCCTGGACCTTGTGGTCCAGCTGGAAGCATGGGACCCCACCAAGAACTATCAGCGCACCGGACTGGAGAGCGAATATTACGAGATTTTAGGTGTGAATATCCCCAGCACCAGCATCCCGGTCTCCCCGGGACGCAACCTGGCCGTTGTGCTGGAAACCGCCGCCATCAACAACCGCCAGAAGCGGATGGGCTATAATGCCGCCAAGGAGCTGCTGATCCGTCTGGGTCTGGACGGCACCGTTGAATGAAGATTACAGATAAAGGAATCCTGTTTTATGGAACGATTGAAACAACAGCTGCAGGCGGAGGAGATCCGCTTTGTCGAAAACGAATCCCTTGCTGCCCACTGCACCTTTAAAATCGGCGGCCCGGCGGATATTTTTGTCCAGCCGGAGACGGAGGAACAGCTCTGCCGCGTGATCGCACTGTGCAAAGCGTGCGGTATGAAATATTACCTGCTGGGCAACGGCAGCAACATCCTGTTTGAGGATGCGGGCTACCGGGGCGTGGTCGTGGATACCACGGCTCTGAAAATGGGAATCGGTTTTCTGGAAAACGTCAGCCATCCGGGTGCAGAGCCGGGGGCGGTCTACGATGCAGTCATCGCTGGCGCGGGCTTGAAGCTTTCTGCTCTGTGTAAGGCGGCGCTGGACAGCAGCCTGACCGGCCTGGAATTTGCTTATGGCATCCCCGGCACAGTGGGCGGTGCAGTTTATATGAATGCCGGTGCCTACGGCGGAGAGATGAAAGACGTGCTTGTCTCTGTGACGTATCTGACCAGAGAAGGCGAGATCGTGACAGAAGATGCCGCAAACCTCGACCTCTCCTACCGGCACAGCATCTTTGAGGAAAACGGCGGCTGCATCCTGAGCGCAAAGTTCCACCTGAAGCGTGGAGATTCGGCAGCCATCAAGGCCCGGATGGATGAGCTGATGCAGAAGCGCGTCGATAAGCAGCCGCTGGATAAGCCCAGTGCCGGCAGCACCTTCAAGCGGCCGGTGGGAGCGTTTGCGGCTGCCCTCATCGACCAGTGCGGCCTGCGGGGCTATCGCCACGGCGGTGCTGCCGTCAGCGAGAAGCACTGCGGCTTTGTGGTGAATCTGGGCGGCGCGACCTGCGCTGATGTGCTGGCCCTGTGCGATGAGGTGCGGGCAGTCGTAAAGGAAAAGACTGGGTACGACCTGGAAAAGGAAATTCGAGTGGTCAAGGCATAAGAGGGAAAATGGTATGGATCTTCTGATCGTCAGCGGGCTTTCCGGTGCGGGCAAATCGGTTGCGATGAACGCACTAGAGGATATCGGCTTTTTTTGTATCGACAATGTTCCGGCAGAGCTTCTGCCCAGCATCACGGCGTTCTCCAAGGCGGGCGATAACCAGCTCAAGCGGGTGGCACTCTCCATGGATGTGCGCGGCTGCCACACCAGCGAGCAGATCGAACAGGCGCTGCACCAGCTGGATGAGCAGGGCATCGAGTACGAGATCTTATTCATCGATGCCCCGGATGATGTGCTGATGCGCCGTTACAGTGAGACCCGCCGCCGCCATCCTATCAGCATTGCCGAGGGGATCTCCACCCGGGAAGCGCTGGCAAAGGAACGACAGATCCTGCAGCCCTTCCGGGAACGGGCAGACTACACCATCAATACGGAGTTTCTCTCCACGGCCCAGAACAAGGAGCGCATTTGTAATCTGTTTGCGCCAGATGGCGGGGCAAAGGCAGCAATGCGGCTCACCGTGATGTCCTTCGGCTTCAAGTTCGGCATCCCGGAGGATGCAAACCTGGTGCTGGATGTCCGCTGCCTGCCCAACCCTTTCTATATCCCGGAGCTCAAGCATAAAACGGGACTGGATGAGGAAGTGGTGGATTTTGTCATGGGTCACCCGGAGGCAAAGGAACTGCTGCGCCGGTACGAAGGTTTTCTGGAGTATGCGCTGCCTCTCTATGTCAAGGAGGGGAAAAGCCAGCTGACCATTGCAGTGGGCTGCACGGGCGGCAAGCACCGCTCGATCACCTTTGCGCGGAAAATCGCGGAATATTGCAAACAACTGGGCTATCAGACCGGCATTCAGCACCGTGATGCGGTGCGCTGACCCGGCAGAGCCCGTGAGAACAGAAATGAGAGTGACATGAGTTTTGCATCCCAGGCACGGGAAGAGATCGCACAGCGCAGTTTGCAGCTGCAAAAGGATTGCTGTGTGCGGGCGGCAGCCTATGGCATCGCCTGCTTTGCCAAATATTTTGATGCACGGGGCCTTGTGCTGCAGACTGAGCAGGAGCTGACCGCCCGTGTAGCCGAACAGTTGTTTGCCCGCTGCGGCGTGCAGGGTACGGTGCTGGAAAAGCCCCGCCCCAGCGGTGTGGTGTATGAGTTCGGCATCCGGGAACCGGAGCAGGTGCGCCGGATGCACGAGCTGTTCGGCACCACGGGCAGCGAGACAAGCTTGCAGATCGACCCGGGGCTCATCCGGTGTCAGACCTGCGTGAGTGCCTATATCAGCACGGCGTTCCTGTGCGGCGGCACTGTGACGGACCCACAGAAGGAGTATAATCTGGAATTCCTGACCGGACGCACCAACCTTGCAAAGGATTTTGAGGCCCTGCTTGCTGAGCATGAATTTGCGCCCCACCGTACCCGCCGCAACGGCGTAAACCTGATTTACGTCAAAAGCAGCACCAGCGTGGAGCGCATCCTTGCGTTTATGGGAGCGGCAGAAGCTTCAGCCCGGATGAATGCCCAGAAGGCAGTCAAGCAGCTGCGCAACCAGATCAACCGTCAGACCAATTGTGATACCGCAAATCTGGGCAAAACGGCCCGGGCCAATGCCCAGACCACCCGTGCAATCCGTTTTTTGCAGGAGCAGGGTGCGCTGGAAACACTGCCCGAGGTCTTGCAGCAGGCTGCGGCCATTCGAATGGAAAATCCGGACTTGTCCCTGACAGCTCTGTGTGCCTGCTTTGACCCGCCCGTGAGCAAATCGGGGCTTTCGCACCGGATGAAGAAGTTGGAAGCGCTGGCAGAGGATCTGCGCAGAAGATTGGAAGAAAACGCGGAAAAGGAGGAAACGAAATGATCGGACCCAGTGAGGGCAATAAGCAGGGAAGAGACTTCGTCCACCTCCATATCCATACAGAATACAGCCTGCTGGACGGTGCCTGCCGCATTGACCAGCTGATGGATCGGGTGAAGGAGTGCGGTCAGACTGCCATTGCCTGCACCGACCACGGTGTGATGTACGGCTGTGTGCAGTTTTACAAGGCGGCCAAAAAGGCGGGCATCAAGCCCATCATCGGCTGTGAGGTCTATGTGGCCACCCGCACCCGCTTTGATAAGGTGAACAAGATCGATGGCAACAATCATCTGATCCTGCTGTGCAAGAATGAGACGGGCTATAAAAACCTTGCCAAGCTGGTCTCTGCCGCCTTTATCGAGGGCTTCTACTCCAAGCCGCGCGTGGATAAGCAGCTGCTGGAGCAATACCACGAAGGCCTCATCTGCCTCTCTGCCTGCCTGGCGGGTGAGATCCCGCAGGCGATCCTGTCCGGCGATTACGAGCGCGCTAAGGCTTCTGCCTTGTGGTATCGCGACCTCTTTGGTGAGGGCAATTACTACATTGAATTGCAGGATCACGGGCTGGAAGAGGATAACATTGTGCTGCCTCAGCTCATCAAGCTGGCACGGGAGACCGGCATCCCCATGGCCGCCACCAACGACTCCCACTACCTGCGCAAGGAGGATGCCAAGATGCAGGCGATTCTGCTCTGCATCCAGACCGGAAAAACCATGCAGGATGCCGACCGTATGGAGTTCCAAACCGACGAATTCTACGTTAAAACAACGGATGAGATGTACGATCTGTTTGCCATGGTGCCGGATGCCTGTGCCAACACACAGATCATTGCCGACCAGTGCAATTTTGATTTTGAGTTTGGTAACACCAAAATTCCGTATTATAAGGCCCCCGGCGGCATGGACAACCAGGCGTTCTTTGAAAAGCTCTGCTGGGAGGGTCTGGAGCGCCGCTACGGTTCCAATGTGCCGCAGGCCAACAAAGACCGCCTGAACTACGAGATCAGTGTCATCAAGACGATGGGCTATACCAACTATTACCTCATCGTCTGGGATTACGTCAACTATGCTAAGAGCCAGGGGATCCCGGTGGGTCCGGGCCGTGGCTCCGGTGCGGGCAGTATCGCAGCATACAGCGTGGGCATCACTGACATTGACCCCATCCGCTATAACCTGATCTTTGAGCGCTTTCTGAACCCGGAACGTGTCAGTATGCCCGATTTCGACGTGGACTTCTGCTACGAGCGCCGCCAGGAAGTGATCGACTACGTCAACCGCAAGTATGGCGCTGACCATGTAGCCCAGATCGTTACCTTTGGCACCATGGCTGCCCGCAATGCGATCCGCGATGTGGGCCGTGTGATGGGAATGCCGTATCAGGAAGTGGATGTAGTAGCAAAGCAGGTCCCGGCGGAGCTCAAAATGACCATCAAACATGCGTTGGAGGTCTCACCGGAGCTCAGGCGGATGTATGAAACGGACCCGAAGGTGACGGAACTGCTCGACACTGCCATGAAGGTGGAAGGAATGCCCCGCCACGCTTCTACCCATGCAGCCGGTGTTGTGATTACCCCGGAACCAACGGATTACTATCTGCCCCTTGCCACCAACGATGGCCTGCCCGTGACCCAGTTCAACATGACGGAGATCGAGGAGCTGGGCCTGCTGAAGATGGACTTCCTCGGTCTGCGCACCCTGACGGTCATCCGGGATGCGGAGCTGGCCATTCAGAAAAAAGAACCGGATTTCTCCATCGCCAAGCTGGATTATGACGATCCCGAAACCTACAAAATGCTCTCCCGGGGTGAGACCGAAGGCGTGTTCCAGCTTGAATCTTCGGGTATGAAGCAGGTGCTGGTGGGCCTGCAGCCGCAGAATTTGGAAGATGTCATCGCTCTGATCAGCCTGTACCGCCCCGGCCCGATGGATTCCATCCCGACCTACCTGCGCAACCGCCATGAACCGGACAAAATCAGCTATAAGACCCCGCAGCTGGCCCACATTCTGGATGTGACCAATGGCTGCATCGTCTATCAGGAACAGGTCATGCAGATATTCCGGGAGCTGGCGGGCTTTTCGTTCGGGCAGGCAGATAATGTCCGCCGTGCCATGAGCAAGAAGAAACACGCTGTGATGGAGGCGGAGCGGGAACATTTTGTTCATGGCTGCACAGACCCCGGCAACGAGTGCCCGGGCTGTGTGGCAAACGGCATCTCGGAAAAGGTTGCAAACGAAATTTACGATGAGATGTCCAGCTTTGCATCCTACGCCTTCAACAAGAGTCATGCCGCTTGTTATGCCTATGTGGCATTCCAGACAGCCTACCTCAAGTGCCATTACCCCAGCGAGTTTATGGCTGCGCTGCTGACCAGTGTCCTGGACAACACCGGCAAGGTCATCGAGTATTCCGGCGAGTGCGCCCGGCTGGGGATCAAGGTCCTGCCGCCGGATATCAATATCTCGGGCAGCGGCTTTACTGCAGAGGACAGTGGCCGGATCCGGTTTGGCCTGAACGCCGTAAAAAATGTCGGCACCCGGCTGATTGAACGCTCCGTAGAGGAGCGGCAGGAAAAGCCTTATACCAGCCTGTACGATTTCTGCAAACGGATGCATGGCGCCGAGCTGAACCGCCGCACTGTGGAAAGCCTCATCAAGGCCGGTGCCTTTGATAATCTCGGCTCCAACCGCCGCAGTCTGGTCGAAGCAACTGAGGGTGTGCTCAAGAGCATCGAGAGTGACAGCCGGAAGAATCTGGATGGTCAGATCGACCTCTTCTCGATGATGAGCGGCACGGACGATACGTCTGCCGCCGACAGCTATGAGATCAAGCCCTGCCCTGAGTATACCCACGCCGAGCTGCTCCAACAGGAGAAAGAGGTCAGCGGCCTGTACCTTTCTGGTCATCCGCTGGATGCCTACCGGGAGCAGTCGGCTCAGTTTGCTACCCACACCATCAAAGCTCTGACCGGCGAGGATGCCAATGTGCCTGACAATAGCCATGTCCGCATCGTCTGCACCATTGTCAAAAGCAAAATGGTGACGACCAAGACCAACAGCATGATGGCCTATACCAGCGTAGAGGATCTGACCGGCACCATGGAGGTCATCGTGTTCCCGCGTACACTGGAAACATTCCGGGACGTGCTGCACGATAACGCGGTCGTGGTCATTGAGGGCCGCCTGTCTATCCGAGAGGATGAACCTGCCCGTCTGGTCGCCGAGAGTATTTCGCCCATTGAGGGCTATAACCCCGTCAGGCCGCAGGCCAACCGCCCCAATCAGATGCGGGATGCAGCCCGGCGGCTCTACGTCCGGCTGCCCTCCCGCACCAGCCCGGAGTACGCCAAGGTGGTCAATTTGCTGGAGATTTTTGACGGTGATATGCCGGTGATCTTCTATCTGGAGGACACAAAACAGAAGCTGGCGGCTCCCCGCAGGCTGTATACGTCAGGTCATCCGCTTTTCTTTGAGGAACTGCAGCGCATCGTGGGCGAAAAGAATGTTGCAACAAAATGACATGCGCAGGAACGATTCAAACCGGGTGCACGTGTGCCAAAAACAACACCAAGACGTACGCCTGTGAATTTTAATAAACTTTTAACGAAGTGCCAAAAAGGTATTGGATTCAAGCGGGAACTGTGTTATAATGTCTAAAGGCAAGTTATGATCTGAGCAAGGCGATGGAGCCGGTGCCCAAAGAGAGAGGGTAAGTGCTCCATAGGTAAATGACGAAACAATTGGAGGGAATCTTTCCATGGAAAAGCAAATCAAAACGATTGGTGTGCTGACCAGCGGCGGCGACGCTCCGGGTATGAATGCTGCAGTTCGCGCTGTTGTCCGTGCAGGCCTGCATAAGGGCTTCCGTATGATCGGCATTCAGCGCGGCTACAATGGCCTGCTGGATGGCGAGTGCTTTGAAATGAACCTGCGCAGCGTTTCCAATATCATCTCTGCCGGTGGCACCATCCTGTATACGGCCCGTTGCCTGGAGTTCAAGACCAAGGAGGGTCAGGACAAGGGCGCTGCAAAGTGCCGTGAGCTGGGCATTGACGCGCTGGTGGTCATCGGCGGCGACGGCTCCTACCGCGGTGCCCGTGAGCTGGCACACCGCGGCATTCCGATGATCGGTCTGCCCGGCACCATCGATAATGATATCGCCTGCACCGATTACACCATCGGCTACGATACTGCAATGAACACCGCCCTGGAAATGATCGACAAGCTGCGCGATACCACCCAGAGCCATGACCGCTGCAGCGTGGTCGAGGTCATGGGCCGCAATGCGGGTTACATTGCTCTGAACGTTGCCATTGCCTCCGGTGCCATGGCTGTGCTGCTGCCCGAGAAGGAATTCGATATGCAGCACGATATTCTGGATAAGATCACCGAGACGCAGCGCACCGGTAAGCGCCACTTCATTGTCATTGTTGCCGAGGGCATTGGCCACTCTCAGGAGATTGCCAACGAGATCCAGGCCCGCACCGGCATCGATACCCGTGCTACCATTCTGGGCCATGTCCAGCGCGGTGGCTCTCCCACTCTGCGTGACCGCGTGAACGCTTCCGCAATGGGCTATCACGCTGTTTGCCTGCTGGAGCAGGGTAAGTATAACCGCATCGTCGGTATGAAGGGTGAGCACCTTGTGGATTACCCCGTGGATGAGGCGCTTGAGATGACCAAGACGCTGGACCCCGTGCTCATTGATGTGTGCAACACCATTTCTATTTGATTATTTAGTTTGAAATTTGAAGAGCTATTCTTCTGGAAACACCAGGAGAATGGCTCTTTTTTGCGTTAATAGGTAAGAAAAAAGAAGCTGCACGATGATTTGGACCGAGGGCTTCTGATTTTTGTGGGAGCGAAAAGTGCATAATAAAAAATGGATAAATATGAAATGAAATCGACAAAACCTGAAGAAATTCGAGCGATTCATACAGTACTCATACAATTTTGTCTATCTCTTGGACAAGCCAGTCAACACTGCGCTTTGTATAAACACGCTCAGTTAGGTCCTTAATTGCGTGACCTACGATTCGCTTAATGGCATATTCATCCAGGTTATATTTCTTTGCGACTGTAACAAAATGTACACGTCCGTCATGTCCTCTATGCTCAGGGTTGATCCCCAGTGCAGGGAAAGTTTCCATAAACAAATTAGAGAAATAATCGTAGGTATAATGCGTCCACCGGTCAGGCCAGCGTTCGTATGGATGGTTGAAAAGATACTCGCTTCCAAGTTCCTGTGCTTGCTCATACCGACGTTTTATAAGAGGCAGGATCTTCTTATGAATTGGGACCTGCCGATGCTTACCGCTCTTTGTCTTGATTCCGCCCTCGATCCAGCGTTCTTCGAGGTGCACATCCGCGACTTTTAATTTGCAGAGTTCCTGTGATCGCCATCCGGAATAGCACTGAATCAAAAGCAGGTCCGCGGCTTCGCACACACCAACATTGTTCCAAAGCAGATTGAGCTCTTCCTCCGTATAGGGAAAATGCTCGTGCTGAACGATAATCTCGGAATCGATGGAGAACATTCTGGATATATTTTGAGGTACATATTCATTTTGAACAGCATAATCGAAAAGCTGATTGTATAGAAACTTGAGCTTTACCCGAGATATTACACTGATTTTAATGGGCTGACCATAACGGATTGCTGTGCCGTTCATAAAAATGTTATTTTGGTGAGGCCGCCCTGATTTACTTGACTATGGGCAGAGCACATGATATCCTTGATACATGACGAATAGGAGGTGCTTTTATGGCACGGACGGTAAAATGCCCTGGCTGTGGTGCGGATCTTACGGTGAAAGATGACAACCGAGATTTCATGTTCTGTGAGTTCTGCGGGACGAAGGTTCGGCTCGATGACTATCAGGAGACGCATCGGTTTGTGGATGAAGCACGGATCCAAGAGTCCAAGGATGCGAAAGAACTTGAGCTTAAGAAGATGGAGCAGGAGAGATGGCGAACCGAAGACGCTAACAAAACTGCTGCTACTTATTTCAAGTGGCTTGGAATCGTCATTGTGATTTTGGTCATAGCGTATATAATTTGCATGGGCTTAGGCATCGCTTGATGCCCACTTCTGCCCATTTTATTTTTCGTAATTTTTGGGATTTTTCGAGAAAACGTCAAAAAAGTGCCATTTTTGTGGCCAAAAACCCACTTTGTGGCCAAAAATTTTTATAAAAATGGCCGCAAAATTTAACGCAAATACGTTAAAAATATGCAGTTTGGCCAAAAACCCACTTTTTTCTTTAACTTACTTAAAAAAATGAAAAAATATATATAGTAATAGAGGATAAAAAACGGGTTTTTGGCCACAGCGAGTTTTTACCCATTTCCATCTTGCAAAAGAGCGCCAAATAGTGTATTCTTAAAGCACCGTGTACGAACGTAGCACTCCTAACATATATGAGGTGAAAAGTTATGGATAAGTACGGTATTGAACATTGGATTACAACTGACCAATATGGAAATGAAGTTGAATGCTTTGCAAATAAATTTGCAGAGGTTCATACGAAACGTCCGATTTGTGTTTGTGGTGAGCCGATGGTGGAAACTCGTGAACTCGAATGGGACTGCCCTAAATGTGGGGCACACCTCGAAGCGGAAGATGTTTCCAGAAGTATCAATCCGGATGATTATATGACCTGTAACCTTGAGCCGGATGAAGACTACGGAGAGTACAAATATATGGAAGATGACGATGGTAGTCGAGCTTTCCTTGCTGGTGCACCGGGATACGAGATTGATTTCTTTCACCTAATTTAATATAGCCACGGCATTGCCTCTGCACGAAAAATGCAGAGGCTTTTTCTTTTTCTCTGAAAATTCCTAAAAATTCACATTTTTTCCTAAAAACTCACGCGAGAAAAACATCCCCTTTTATGGGGGATAGAATGCGTCTTAGGATGCACTATTCCTCTTATTTTGGAGGTTGCATCATGCTCGAAAACAAATTCAAGACAGGATTGATACGTTGACTCGGAAGGGCTGACCAACGTGGGGCTTGTATACGAGGCGTACCACGAACTGAAGGGCAACGGCACCGGCACGAACCTATACGAGCGGATGAAGGCACTGCCGCTGCGGGAAGATCACACAGCCTGAACAGGAGGACTTCAAAATGGAGAAATACTCGAACGCGAGTGCTGCGACCTGGGCGAGAACCATCTGCCTGATCGTGGCACTGCTGAACAGTCTGCTGGCTTCGTTCAACAAGAGCCCGCTGCCCATCGACAACGAGCAGCTCCAGCAACTGGTCAGCACCCTTATCACCGTTGTGGTGGCTATTATCAGCTGGTGGAAGAACAACTCCTTCACCAAGGAGGCCATCGAGGCAGACGAACTGTTTGCACGGCTGAGGGCGGAAAACAACGCCAGGAAGTAATCAAAATGGAGCCTGAAGTTGAGTTCTTGTTGGGATGATATTCTGGCGGATGACGTAGGGCTCATGGGAGAATACCCTGTAGGCTGCCTTCGGGCGGTTTTTACAGGGTATTTTCTTTTTTGCGTGCGAATAGTCCATGGGAGCGATGGGCTGAGGATGAAAGATTCAAAATGTAGTTTTGATGTGGCTGTTATTGGCCGATTGACAGATGTATATTACGACAGACTTTATAAAGCGCGATGGGGCGTACAAAAGTTATATACCAGACGTACAGATGTGTGAAAAAACAGCGATGATAAGATGAAATTTTGATGGCGGAAAGTCTGACCAAGACGCTGGACCCGGTGCTCATTGATGTGTGCAACACGATTTCTATCTGAGAATAACAGACGTGTCTATGTTTTATAACGCGTAAAATCAGCCCCCGGAGAACCGTGAAACGTTCTCCGGGGACTTTTTGTTCTGCTTTAAAGCACTTTGGCACCGTTTGCGGTCAATTTGAAGGTTGCGCCCAGCATATCCGCTGCCCCACGGCACATCAGCATCCGCTGCAATCAAATTGCTGTAAAATCTATGTGCAAAAGTGGCTTCGCATTTTCATTTCGCTTTCCAGTAAATCGAATTCGTGCTACAATAGAATCGGACAAATCAAAGAGGGAGAATCTAACATGAAAATACAATCTGTTGCCATTTTGGGCGCTGGAGCGGTGGGCTCTTACATCATCTGGGGGCTTTCTAAAAAAGATAATATCCGTCTGGGTGTGATAGCGGAAGGTGACCGTGCCCGGCGGCTGAAAGAAAGCGGCTGCGCCATCAATGGAGCAGTTTACCGCCCGGAGATCTGGACCCCGCAGGAAGCGCAGGGCGTAGACCTATTGGTCGTTGCACTGAAATATGGCTCACTGCCCGGAGCTCTGGAAAGCATCAAGACCGCTGTCGGCAGCAATACCGTTGTGATGAGTCTGATGAACGGTGTGGACAGCGAAGAGCTGATCGCCGCACAGGTAGGTGCAGAGCATCTGCTGTATTCCTTCATCAAAGTTGCATCACATAAGGAAGCAGACGGTTACCATTTTGACCCGGATGCAACACTGGGCGTGATCTATGGTGAGCTGTCGGCACCGTTTGAGAGTGAACGTGTCCAGGCAGTGCAGGAGCTGTTCACGGATTCTGGGGTCAATTTCCGGGTCACGGAGCATATTCGGGAAGAGATGTGGGGCAAGTTCCGACTGAACGTCTGCAACAATCTGCCGCAGGCGATTCTGGGAGCCGGTGTGGGCTGCTACCGTGACAGCGTCCACATGAAAGCCATCAGCGATGGCCTGCGCCGGGAACTGGAAGCCATTGCAACTGCACGGGGCATTGATCTGCGCATTGCAGATGCCGTCAGCCACGGATGCGCTGTTCCTGCCACGGCCCGTTATTCCACTCTGCAGGATCTGGATGCCGGACGGCACACAGAGATCGATATGTTTTCGGGTGCTCTGATGCGGATGGGAAAGGAGCTTGGGATTCCCACGCCGTATAACGAGTATACCTACCACATGATCAAGGCCATGGAAGAGAAAAATGATGGCCTGTTCGATTATGATGGCACGGAGGAACCCACCTGGGCAAAATAAAGCGACTGCCTTGTCAGGATTCGGCACGTCCACTCCCGAGTCACCGGAAGCACTTTTGGCTGTATTTTGCTTTTGAAATATGGTATAATTACCGTATTGGTATTGGGAAAAGGAGAGTAAACGAACGTGGAACTGGAACAGGCACGCAAACGCGCAGAAGAGCTGCGCGTGATCATTGAAAGGAACAACCGTTTATACTATGATCAGGATGCCCCGGAGCTGGAGGATTTTGAATATGACGCTTTGACCCGGGAGCTGAAAGCACTGGAGGCAGAATTTCCGCAGCTGGTCACTGCGAATTCTCCGACCCAGAAAGTGGGCGGCACCCCCAGCGGGCGCTTTGCCAAGGTGACGCATGCTGTGAAGATGGAAAGCCTTCTGGATGCGTTTTCCTACGACGAACTGCGTGATTTTGACCGCCGGGTACGGGAAGCTGGAATCGAGCCAGAATATGTCGTCGAGATCAAGATCGACGGCCTTTCCTGCAGCCTGGAATATGAAAACGGTGTGCTAGTGCGTGCTTCCACCCGCGGTGACGGCGTGGTGGGTGAAGATGTGACAGCCAATGTCAAGGCCATCAAGCGCATTCCAAAGACTTTGAAAAATGCCCCGGAATATCTGGAAGTGCGCGGCGAGGTCTACATGCCGCACGATGCCTTCCAACACCTCTGTGCGGAACAGGAATTACAGGGTGCGGCACCGTTCAAAAATCCGCGCAATGCTGCCGCAGGCTCTTTGCGCCAGAAAGATTCCAAGATCACCGGCAGCCGGGGGCTGTCCATCTTCGTATTCAATGTTCAGCAGGTGCGGGGTAAGGAGCTGACCAGCCACGCCGAAAGCCTAGACTACCTCAAGAGTCTGGGCCTGTCAGTCTCCCCGCGTTATCATATCGTGCACGATATCGAGGATGCCATTGCAGAGATCGAGCAGATCGGCCAGAACCGTGCCGCACTGGATTTTGATATGGACGGTGCTGTGATCAAGGTGAACAACTTTGCACAGCGGGAACTGCTGGGGTCCACCAACAAATTCCCGCGCTGGGCCATTGCGTTCAAGTATCCGCCCGAAGTCAAAGAGACTACATTGCGCAGTATTGAAGTCGGCGTGGGACGCACCGGCGTTTTGACTCCCACTGCCTGCTTTGACCCGGTGTTTCTGGCAGGCACCACAGTTTCCCGTGCCACCCTTCACAATGAAGATTTTATCCGTCAACTGGGTCTGTGTATCGGAGATACCATTCAGGTGCGCAAAGCGGGTGATATCATTCCGGAGGTCATCGGTGTGACCCGCCATGAACCGGATGCTCAGCCTTACCAAATGCCGGAATTCTGCCCCTCCTGCGGTGCCCCGGCAGTGCACCTGGAAGATGAAGCCGCATTGCGCTGTGTCAACCCGGAATGCCCTGCACAGGCACTCCGCAATATCATCCACTTTGCATCCCGGGATGCCATGGACATCGACGGTCTGGGCACCATGGTCGCCACGCAGCTTGTGGATAAAGGGCTGGTACACTCTGCGGCAGATCTCTATGATTTGACAATAGAGCAGCTGCTCACACTGGAAAAGTTCAAGGAAAAGAGCGCAAACAATCTTCTGCAGGCGATCGAAGCTTCCAAGCAGAACAATCTGGATAAGCTGGTGTTTGCGTTTGGAATTCGCAACATCGGCGATAAAGCCGCCGCATTGCTGGCAGAGCATTTTGGCTCTCTGCAGGCCATCCGGGAAGCAACCGAGGAGCAGATCGGCGAGATTGATGGCTTTGGCGGCGTGATGGCCCAGAGCGTGACTGAATTCTTTGCCAAGGATGGAACTACCGATCTGGTGCACCGTCTGGCTGATGCCGGTGTGAACATGCAATGGAAAGGGGAGCCAAAGGGCGATAAGCTCGCCGGGAAAACGCTGGTTGTGACCGGAACACTGGAAACACTCTCCCGCAGTGAAGCTGAGGCACTTATCGTAAAGAATGGCGGCAAAGCAAGCGGTTCTGTTTCCAAAAAAACAGCTTATGTGGTGGCTGGTGCCGCCGCAGGTTCCAAGCTGACCAAGGCACAGGCACTGGGTGTGCCTGTGCTGACCGAGGCAGAGTTCCTTGCTATGATCGCAGAGGATAAGTCCCAGCAATAATCAGAAAACCTGTTCTAAAAAGCCCGTACAGTTTGGATGCTGTGCGGGCTTTTCTGCGTCCTGCGGGTTCTAACCTCCGGGCCGGTGCATACACTGATGGCAAAGGACACGGAAGGAGAACAGAAGATGGACGAGTATTATCAGATGGTGCAGACACTGCCCCAATGGCTGGCAAGGCCGCTGGGGCAGCTCCCGTCAAAAGACGCAGAGACTGTACATGAGCTGCGGCTCCGGCTGGGCTGTGCTCCACAGTTTACGGTGCAGGGGTGCAGCTGCACACCGACACAGCTGGCACCTGAACTGAACGCACTGCAAACGATGCAGCTGACCCCGTTGCAGATGGAAGAGATCCTGTTCACCCTCTGCGGCGGTTCAGTCCATACCCATCAGACAGAGATTGCACAGGGCTATGTCACACTGGAAAATGGATGTCGGGCAGGGCTTGGCGGGCGTTTTTTGCAAAACCCGGAACAGGGCACGGTTCTGCAGGAGCTTACCTCTGTCAACCTGCGCATTGCCCGGGAAAAGACCGTTCCGCTTCCCCCGGAACTGACCACCGCGCTGCAAGGGCATTTCATCGGGATGCTTCTTGTTGGAGAGCCGGGCAGCGGCAAGACCACCCTGCTGCGCAGTATTGCCCGGGAGCTCGTCCGGCAGCAGAAGATCCTTTCGGTCATTGATGAACGGCGGGAGCTCTTTGCCGGGAATATACACGGCGAGGCGCTGGATGTTCTTGCCGGGCTCCCCAAGGGACAAGCAGTGCAGATGGCATTGCGCACCCTTTCGCCACAGGTGATCCTGCTGGATGAGCTGGGAGGTCTGGATGAGGTCACAGCGCTGGAGCAGGGCCTGTTCAGCGGGGTGGATTTTGTTGCCACCCTTCATGCTGCCACACCTGAAGAGGCGACTATGCGCCCACAGGTGAAATATCTGATGGAGCGCGGCGCGGTGCGGGTGCTCGTCTGGCTGACCGGCAGACAAGCACCCGGCTGCATCGGGGAGGTGCGGTTTCTATGAGCCCTCTGCGCTGGTTGAGTGTCTGCTGTTTTGTCGTCTGCGGCTGGTGCGCAGGCGACAGCTTTCATCAGCAGGCGCAGGCGCATCTGGAAGCCCTGCACAAAACACTAGATTTGCTGGAAACGCTGCATCAGGAAATCCGCTTCCGCCGCAGTGACCTGAATCTTCTCTGCCGGAAGTTGATACAGGATGGGCAGCTTCCACCAGAAACGGTTTCGTTACAAACGCTGGAGCCCTTTCCCTCCCTGACCTTAGAAGAACGCACCCGCTTCTCAGAATGTTTTTCAGGCCTGGGACGGTTGGAAGCGGAGCAGGAGTGCAGACGGCTGGAATTGTATCAGGCACAGTTTCAGGCAGCCTTGCAGGAAGGTGAAGCTGCGGCCCGAACGCAGTCGATGCTTTCGCACAAGCTGGGCCTGGCCGCCGGGCTTGCAGCTGCCATTCTGCTGGGATGAATCAGCTCAAAAGGAGAGGACGCGGATGGAGATTGACCTTATCTTCAAAATTGCGGCCATTGGCATCATTGTTGCCGTGCTGAACCAACTGCTGATCCGCTCCGGGCGGGAGGATCAGGCAATGATGACGACATTGGCAGGTTTGGTGGTCGTGCTGTCCATCCTGGTCAAACAGATCAGTGTGCTGTTCGTTACCATCAAGTCGCTGTTTGCACTATGAGTGCAGCCGTGGCTGTGTTCGGCATTGCGCTGCTCGCGGCACTGCTCTATGCAGTTCTGGAAAAGCAGGCCCCCGCCTATGCACTCCTGCTCTCCCTTGGGGCAGCGCTGGTGCTGCTGGTGCGAGCAGGGACAAGCATCCGGGCAGTACTTTCCGGCATAGCTCGCCTGGCTGGACAAGCTGACAGCGGGGCTTTTTCCTGCCTTGTACGGAGTGCGGCTATCGTTCTGCTGACAGATTATACCCGCACCCTGTGTGAGGAAGCCGGGGCAGAATCTTTAGGGTGGTGTGTTGGGCTGGCAGGCCGGTGTCTTGTACTGGCGGCGGCGTGGCCCTTGCTGGAAGAGATTCTGCAGACGATTGGGAGCATTGCAAGATGAAGAACTGGAAGTGGTGGGCTTTTCTGCTGGTGGGAACAAGCCTTTGCCTGTGCGCCCCGACAGCTTTTGCGGCAGAGAGTGCCGGTTTGCACACACAGCTGCCGGGAGCAGAGCTCTGGCAGCCTTATCTTGACCAAAGCCCTGTGGATGCTTTGCAGGTAGCAGAGGACCCGTGGGGCGTTCTGCAAAGTTTTTGCACTTCGTCACTGTTCCAGACACTGCGGGAAAGCATCCGCGGTTATGCCGCACTGCTGTTGTTTCTGCTCCTGTCTGCCGTAGTCAGTCTGTTTCTTGGGGAGGAAGGTGATCACAGCTGGTGTGATCTTGTCTGCGCCGGTGGGTGCGGGATCCTTCTGTGGGAACCATTGCTTGAAATTGCCCGGCAGCTGTGCGCGCAGATTGAAAGCTGGAACCGCTTTCTCTCCGGTTTTCTTCCTGTCTATGCCGGTGTTCTGATCATGGGCGGTGAGACAAGTGCCGGGGCCGCCGCAAGCGGCTTTTTTCTGACATTGCTTTGTCTGCTGGCACAGGCCCTGACGGCCTTTGTACCGCCCATTCTGGAATGCTTCCTTGCATTGAGCATGGCTTGCTGCATCACGGAACAGAGCTGCCTGGGGAACCTGTGCAAAGCGGCAGGGACACTGCTGCAAAAGGGACTTTCCCTTACTGGAAAGCTGCTGGCTGCACTGCTGGGATTCCAGCGCATCTCTGCCGCACAGCTCGACCGAACGGCGCTTCGCACAGGACAGTTTCTCACCGGCACCATTCCCATTGTGGGGCAGAGTTTGAGCGATGCTTCCGAGGCTGTTCTGGCAGGCATCCAATTGCTCAAAAGCGGCCTTGGAATGGCCGCTATCCTGATTTTATTGGCTGAGTTTCTGCCACTGTATCTCGGGATGCTTGCACATCTGGGATGTATCGTTCTCTGCGGTACGCTGTGCAGCCTGACCGGAAACAACCGTGGACAGGCACTGCTTGCCTGTTTTGCTTCTGCTGTCCGGTGTATGATGGCCTGTATCGCACTCTTTTTCGGGCTGGCCGTAACAGGAACCGCACTTCTTTTTATGCTGGGAGGCGTTTGATGCAGACATTGAAAAGCGCAGCTGTGGTCTTTTGCACTGCCTGTATCTGCGCAGAGCTGCTGGCCCGGCTCACAGGAAACAGCTGGGCCCGGCGGTGCATAAAAGCCGTGGCTGGACTATATATTTTAGTGGTGCTTTTACAGGTCATCCCTCAGCTCCGGACAGAAGTTCAGTCCTTTTCTGTGCCGGATCTTTCGCCCGCATCCATGGGCACGCTGGAAGATGCCATTCGGGCTGAACTGGATGCCCGCAGCAGCGGACAGGAAGCAAAGGAGGGGGACCTTTCCGGATGAAGAGCAGGGAACAGAGCCTCTTTGCCGGTTTGCTCCAGAAGCAAAGCCGCACCCAGCTCGCAATCATTCTGGGTGTGGCGGCAATGCTGCTGATCTTATTCTCAGAATTATTCTCGACCCCCGCAAAACCCGCAGCAAGTGCGGGCAGTTCTGCTGCTGTTTCAGAAACTGTCTACCGGGAGCAATTGGAAACGCAGCTGAAAGAGCTGATCGAACAGCTCGATGGGGCAGGAAAAACCGTTGTGATGGTGACACTGGAAAGTGGGGAAGAAACGATCTATGCTGTGGATACGCAGTCCGGCCAGATGCAGAACCAGGAGACCCATGTTCTGCTGGAGGATGGCTCCGCCCTGGAAGAGACGACCTATCTGCCTGCCGTCTGCGGTGTGGCTGTTGTCTGTGATGGTGGGGGAGATGTCCGGGTCGCCGCCCGCATCACAGAGCTTGTCCGGGCACTGCTGGATCTTTCGGCCAATCGAATTTGTGTAGAACAGCGCAAAGGATAACGCACCATGTAATATAAGGAGGAAACAGCTATGAGAGCCATCTCGAAGAATACCCGCAAAGCAACAGCCATTACCCTGGCAGCAGCACTGGTCATTGCCGTTTACCTGAACTGGCAGTATGCCCGCACCGGTGTGACGCTGGAAGAGGATGCAGTCAACGTTTCTGCCGTCAGTCAGGAGACCGTTCCTGTCACAGATGAACTAATGACCGAAGCCGAGGCGGTTTCCAGTGCAAACAAGAATTACGGCGAGGCTCAGCTTGTGAGCGTTGCAAACAACAGCGGCTCCAAGTTCTTTGAGGAAGCGCGGCTCAAGCGGACCAAAGCCCACGATGAAGCCATGGACAGCATTCAGAAAGCGCTGAAATCCGCTTCTCTCTCCACGGAAGAAAAGAAGGAGTACACCAGCCAGCTGACCGGAAACCTTGCGGATCTCAACGCGGAAAACGAGATCGAGACACTGGTCAAGGCCAAGGGGTTTGCGGATTGTCTCTGCTTTCTGCAGTCAGGTCGGGCCGATCTGACTGTTATGACCTCGGGCGATGCCTTAACGGCCGCACAGGTAGCGCAGATCCGTGACATTGTGTTGAGCAAGAGCAGTGTGACAGCCCAAAATATCACCGTTGTTGAGGTAAAGTAAGGGAGCAGTTGCGGCAGACAACAGAATGTGGTAAACTAAAACAGAACAATGAAATTGAGCGCCGCTTTTCCAGCGGCGTTTTTGCAGGGAGTGCACCATGAAGGAACCAAAGCTCAAAACTGTTTACGTCTGCTCCAACTGCGGCGAAACCAGCCCGCGCTGGATGGGCCGCTGCCCCAGCTGCGGAAGCTGGAATACCATGAATGAGGATGTTGTTGCGGAAGCGCCCAAGGCGGGGCTTTCCGGCAGCAAAGCGGCAGCACCTGCCCGGCAGGAGGGTGTTACTTCGCTGACAGCCCGGCGGTTGGCCGATATCAGCACTACGGAAGAGAAAAGCCGCATCCTGACCGGCATATCGGAGCTTGACCGGGTGCTGGGCGGCGGCATTGTGCTGGGCGGCGTGGTTCTGCTCAGCGGAGAACCGGGTGTTGGCAAATCTACGATGCTTTTGCAGCTCTGCGGTGCCATCTCCAACCAGCATTCTGTTCTGTATATCACGGGTGAGGAATCTGTCCGTCAGGTCAAACTGCGTGCTGCACGGTTGAAAGTGCCGCAGGAGAACATCTATCTTGCTGCGGAGAACGATGTGGACGAGATCTGCGGCCTGATCGAAAAGGAAAAGCCGGAGCTTGTAGTCATCGACTCTATCCAGACGATGCGCTGTATGGATCTTTCTTCCTCTGCCGGTACGGTCAGTCAGGTCAAGGAGAGCGCCGCCCGTCTGCTGGCGGTAGCCAAAAAGCAGGAGATCCCCATGTTCATTGTGGGCCATGTCAACAAAGACGGAGCCATTGCAGGCCCCAAGGTCATGGAGCACATCGTGGATACTGTGCTCTACTTTGAGGGCGACAAGATGCTGCCTTATCGCATTCTGCGGGCCGCCAAGAACCGCTATGGCTCCACCAATGAACTGGGCATGTTTGATATGACAGGGCAGGGGCTGGAGGAGATCGAAAATCCCTCCCAGATGCTTTTGGAAGGCCGTCCGCTGGGGGTTTCCGGCAACTGCGTCGCCTGTACGATGGAGGGCAGCCGCCCCATTCTAAGCGAGATCCAGGCCCTTGCCACCAAAACGAATTTCCCGGCACCGCGCCGTGCCTGCAGCGGCTATGATTATAACCGCATGAATCTGCTCATTGCCGTTCTGGAAAAGCGGGCAGGGTATTTCTTTGGCAATCTGGATGTCTATATCAACATAGTGGGCGGCATTGCCCTGCGGGATACTGCCTGCGATCTGGCGGTCTGCCTGTGTATGGTGTCGTCTCTGCTGGACTGCCCCGTGAGCGATAAGCTCATTGCCATTGGAGAAGTGGGTCTGGGCGGTGAGGTGCGCAGTGTGCCCAACCTTGAACAACGCCTGCGGGAAGCCGAGCGCATCGGCTTTGAGCGGGCTGTGGTGCCAAAACATAGCCTTGCCCACCTGAACCCGGCAGATTATCCGGGCATGAAGCTGATAGGTGCGGCTTATATCTCGGATGCGATCCATGCATTGAAATCAGACCGGTTGTAACGAATTTACGGAGAAACTATGTCGATCTATCTTGATGAAAAAAATCCGGGCAAGCACCCACCGTTTGATGATGCTTCGCCGGATATTGTGGAATATGTGCGGTACCTGGAGGTGATCGCGGGCAAAAGCGCCAACACGGCCTTCAGTTATTACTGCGATCTGCGCGGTTTTTCCCGTTTTATGAAACGCCGCCGCGGGCTGGTTCCGGCAGATACGGAGATCAAGGATATTGACCCCAAGGGTCTGGATACAGCCTTCTGGGGCAGTGTGAGTAAAGAGGACATCTATGAATACCTCTATTTTCTGAACCGCGAATGCGGCAACAAGAAATCCTCGACCGCCCGGCGGCTGGCCAGCCTGCACGGCTTTTATGATTACTTGGTCAATCAGGTCAATAAGCTGACAGAGAACCCGACTGCCTCCATCAAGCCGCCCAAGCAGGATAAAGTCTTGCCCAAATATCTGACAGCGGAACAGTCCATGGATCTGCTGGAGAGCACGCAATATCAGAGCGATTTTCCGGAGCGGGATTACTGCATGGTGGTTCTGTTCCTGAACTGCGGAATGCGGCTTTCTGAGTTGGTGGGCATGGATCTGGGCGATATCGACCTGGAACAGCGGCAGATCAGGCTCTTTGGCAAGGGCCACAAGGAACGGATGGTCTATCTGAATGAGGCCTGCGTCGAAGCCCTGCAGCTCTACCTGGCCAAACGCAACACGATGGAGGGCCTGAATCCAAAGGAAAAGGCTGTGTTTGTGACGCGCCGCCGGAAGGAGCGCATTTCCAACCGCAGGGTGGAGCAGCTCGTCACCGGTGCCATGAAAGCGGCCGGGCTCAAGGGCTTTTCCACCCATAAGCTGCGTCACACTGCGGCAACGCTGATGTATCAGACCGGCAATGTGGATATTCTGACCCTCAAGCAGCTGCTTGGTCACAGTAGTGTGGGAACAACGCAAATTTATACGCATCTGCAAGAATTTCAGGTGCGTGCCGCCATTGAGCAGAACCCGCTGGGCACGGTCACACCCGAAAAAGCACGCTTGGATACAACAAAACGGGCAGCAGGGGAGAACAGAGGGGAAAATAACGCCGATTCGATGGATGTTGAAGAAGCTGCCAGCCCGATGGAAGCTTTTGAGGGTGCTGCCAATGATGGCATCCGGGTGGATATCTCTTCTATGCCCGGGGATAAGGAAACTGTATGAACTATATCAACTTCTCTAAGAGCTATCGTGTGCGGATGTTGACAGATCGCGATATTCCGCTGATTTTAGCTCTTTGTGAGAAAAACACACAGTTTTATGAACATTGTCCGCCATTTGTAACTGCGGAAAGCATTCGGGATGATATGTGTGCCTTGCCGCAGCGCAAAATGGACGAACCTCAGGATAAGTATTATCTCGGATTTTTTGATGATGCCGAGCAGCTTGTGGCTGTGATGGACTTTATTGACCATTATCCAACGGAACGAAGCTGCTTCATCGGATTCTTTATGATGGAACGTTCTGTGCAAGGACATGGCATTGGAAGCAGGATCATCACAGAGCTGTGTGTGTATCTGCACAGTCTGGGTTACGAGTATATCCGGCTGGGTTATGTGGATGGCAACAAGCAAAGTGAATCGTTCTGGAAAAAGAATCAGTTCACAGATACCGGATTGAGAGATCACACGCAGGACTATACGGTCGTTGTAATGAACCGGATGCTGTAAACAGATCAAACAGATCAATAACAGGAAAAACGTGTGTAAAAAACGCAAAATACACAGTTATTGTAAAACAGGCCGCCAGAGCTCAGATTGAGCCGAGGCGGCTTTAAAAACGCCCAAAACTGGAAAAGAGGGCTTTTTCGCTCCCCCATGTTTCGCATAACCTGCATTATACGAAAAGGTAATAATCAAAAAAACAGACCCTCCTCTCTCTTCCCGCTGCGGGTTCTGAGATCTCAGAGGGTCTGACCGATCAACTGTTGTTATAGAAAATATGTACCCATCACTCTTCCGGCAATGGTGTGGTTTCAAAGTATGCGCAGATCGCTTCATAGTATGCACGCGCAGTCCGCTTACATCCGTCCTCACTGCCGAACTGGGCTACATCGGTATCGCTGGTCACAAAACACTGCTCCGCCAGCACAGCTGGACAATTTACATCTTCCAGAATCGTAAAGCTGCGCTCTACCCGCACTTCCTTGTGGCTGCTCTCCACCAGCTGTTTTACTTCCCCTTGGTAATAAATGTATCGGATTCCCCCGCGTCCCCGCAGGCTGGCCCCTGCCGCCTGCATAGCCTTGGCAAGCTGCTTTGCAAAATAATAGCTCTCCTGATGGTATGCTCGTCCCGGAACAGCCGGATAACATTCAAACCCGGCTGCGCTGGAGCCTTCGGGTGCTGAATTGCCATGGACAGACAACAACAAATCCGGGTCCTGTGCATTGGCAGCAGCGGCGCGCTCAGCGGGTTTTGCGGTGCTGTCGTAACTTTCCCGGGTGGTCAGTGGGATATAATTGGGGTCACGCTCCAGCCAGGCATTCAAAGCCTCCGCTGTGGCAGCGGTCATCTCGCTTTCCTGCACCACTCCCCTTGCCCCTGGATCTGAGCCGCCATGTCCTGCATCGATCACAATACGGTACGGTGGCTCACCGATGGTCGGACGAAAATCATCATCGTCCACGGTCGGTGTTGTCTGTCCAATGGAGAAAGCCGCCTGCCACAGATACAGCCCAAAACTGACACCAATAAAACAGAGAACCAGAACCACTGCGCTGCCAAAGGAAAAGCCATTGCTCGTTTTCTTTCTTTTGCGCTGTACCGAATGTTTTGCCATGATGACTTCCCTGCCGTTTTATAAGAAACGCCCGCCCCAAGAATAATCTTCCGGACGGGCGCTGCCGGGAAACTCCCGGTATGTTTTTACTTCAATTCAACCACGGTCACACCGCTCTCGCCCTCACCATAACGGCCCAGCCGAAAGCTTTTGACCATCCGGTTTCCGCGTAGATGTTTGTGGATCGCGGTGCGCAGAGCTCCGGTGCCGTTGCCATGGATCAGGTACACCACTGTCTGCCCATTCAGAATGGCGCGATCGATATAAGCATCCACCTCAGGCAGAGCTTCGTCCACAGTCAGGCCCAGCAGATTCAGCTCCATTTTTGCCGAACGCTGCACACGCTCTACCCTGCCGTTGGGCCGGTTTGCATCGCCCGTCAGGCGGGAATAACGCTGCTGTGCCCTGGTTTTGGGCTGAGGCTCTTTGATGAGCTTATCCGGCTGCTTCAGGCCCTTGAGCGGGACCTTGGTCTTGATGATGCCGGCACGCACCAGAACATCGCCGTTTTTATCCGGCAGTGCCAGCACGGTGGCCAGCTGGTTGAGCTCTGCAATGCAGACCTCCTGCCCTACCCTGACTTCTTTCAGTGGGACAAACTCCTTGACAGGGTTATGCACCACCTCGGTACCGATAAAGAGCTTTTCGGATTCTTTCTTTGCGATCTCGCGGGCACGCTGGGCTTTTTGCTGGGTGCTCAGGCGCTCGTCCTTCTGCAGCTGGCGCAGCTCATCGGTCAGTGCATACGCCTTGCTTTCCACCTGCTGTGCCAGCGCACGGGCCTTGGCACGGGCAGCTTCCAACTCGTTTTCGCCCTGCTGGATCAATTCATCCCGCTTTTTTTGAGCGGCCTCCAGCTGATGAGAAGCCTCGTTCTTCAGCTCCTCCACCTCGTCCTGGCTCTCTTTCAGCTGCAGCTTCAGGTCGTCCAGCTGGCCCAAAACTGCATCCAGGCGCTTATCCTCGGCAGACAGATGCTGTTGGGCTGCCTCAATGACACGCTCCGGGATGCCCAGCTTCTCACTGATGAGGAAGGCGTTGGACTTGCCCGGCACACCTACGCTCAGCTTGTAAGTCGGGCGCAGTGTCTCCAGATCAAACTCGCAGCTGGCATTGACTACACCCTTGGTTTCTAGCGCAAACACCTTCAGTTCGGCGTAGTGAGTGGTTGCCATCAGCAGCACACCGCGGCGGCGTAGTTCCTCGATGATGGCCACGGCCAGCGCTGCACCTTCGGCAGGGTCAGTGCCCGCGCCAAGCTCATCCAATAAGACCAACGTGTGCGGCATGGCAAGTTCCAGAATACCGGTGATCTTCTTCATGTGGCCGGAGAAAGTAGAAAGGCTCTGTTCGATGCTCTGCTCATCACCGATGTCCACAAGGAATTCATCGAACACGCAGATCTCACTGCGTTCATCGGCAGGGATCAGGAAGCCGCACTGTGCCATTGCACACAGCAGACCCGCCGTTTTCAGGGTGACGGTTTTACCACCGGTGTTCGGGCCGGTGATGATGAGCGAATCGTACTCTTTGCCCAACGCAATGTCCACAGGTACACACTTTTTGGGGTCAATGAGCGGATGACGCGCCCGGATGAGCGAAAAGGAGCTGTCGGTGCGGACAGAGGGCTTGAATGCCTTCATATCCAGAGCCAGACGAGCCTTTGCCAACAGCACATCAATTTCCAGCATTGCCTTGTAGCTGTACTGGAACTGAGGCTCAATGGCGGCTACCTGTGCCGTAAATGCCACCAGAATGCGTTCGATCTCCTGCGCCTCCTGTGCACGGTACTGCAGAATGCGTGCATTTGCTTCCACAACCGCCTGCGGCTCCACAAAGACGGTAGCACCGGTGGACGAGACATCATGGATGATGCCGCTCACCTCGCCGCGATACTCGCTCTTAACGGGCACAACATACCTTCCATTGCGAATGGAGACCACACTCTCCTGCAAATACTTGGAGGTATCCATATTGCGGACCATGCTTTCCAGCCGGTCGCGGATGCTGTTCTCCGTAGCGCGGATCTTTTTGCGCAGCTCGTTCAGGGTGTGGGAAGCCGTGTCTGCCATGGCATCCGGAGCCAGAATGGCGCTGGAGATCTGCTGCTCCAGCCCGGGCTGAGGTGCCAGCGCGTAGAACAGATCATCTGTAGGCAGGGCATCATGCTCCGAGGAACCGTACCAGCTGGTCAGGTTCTGGAAGTTGCGCAGAGCGCCGGCCACCATCAGCAGTTCCCCCATGGAGAGCACACCGCCCTTGACCGCACGGGCTACCAGAGAGCTGACACCCTCTACCCCGCCAAAGCGCGGAGACCCGTTTTTGATGAGCAGACTGTTGATGGCATCGGTCTGTTCCAGCGCGTAACGCACCTCATCAGGGTCGCACTGAGGCTCCAGAGCCAGCAGCTGCTCTCTAGCTTCCTTGCACACGCAGCCCTCGGATGCACGCGCAATGATCTTATCAAGCTCTAAAGTTTTCAAATAGCTTGTTTCCATGTTTGTTCCCTATATCAAAATTGTTTATCTCGGTCAAGGCAGAACGGATTTCAAAAAGTCGTAGCTTTTCAGCGGTTTGTCCAGGTGGGTCAAAGCGTAGCGCTCTGCCACCGCAGACAGCTTTGCCAGACTGCCGACCGAGATTTTGAATGCAAATATTTTCTTATCTTCTACAAGGCAGATATGACGCAGGGCATACAAGGCACCCATGTCCAGATTGCAGGTTTTGCCCGCCTTTTTCGCACAGTCCTCACAGAGCAGAATGCCCTCCTGCGGGTCAAGATAAAACGCGGGGCCATCGTATTTTTCACAGATCTTGCAGCAGACCAGCTGCGGCAGAAAGCCGCACTCGCTCATGGTGCGCAGCTCAAACACAGCCTTGACCACATGCAGGTCGGTTTTCCCCTCGCTGATCATATACAGGCAGTTCAGCAGCAGGCGCAGTTCCTTGGCAGCTTCCTCCCCCGTAGGAGAAAGTGCCGCCGCCATCTCGGCAAGATACATGGCAAGGCTCATCCCCTCGATGGTGGAGGAAATGCCGTGAAATACGTTGCGCACTTCCGCTTCCCGGATGGTGTACATATTCCGGCCTGGCAGCAGCACAAATTCAGAGTAGCAAAAAAGCCCGCAGGCGCTGAATAATTTGTTCTTCAGCCGCAGGCTGCTCTGTGCTGAGGCCGAAATGACCCCCAGCTCCGGTGTAAGAATGGTCAAAATCCGGTCGGATTCCTTGTACCGGGTCTCTTTTAACACAAGCCCGGATATTACGATCGTATCCATCTGCATATTCTCCCTGCCCGAGCAGTGTCCCGGGCAATGTAAAGAGAAAAATCAACGATTATTCGGGTTCTGTTTGAAGCCAAAGTTGTTCAGCAGAAACTCATTGTCCCGCCAATCTGCTTTGACCTTGACCCAGCACTGCAGGTTGACCCGGCAGCCCAGAAACTCTTCGCAGTCCGCACGGGCAGAGCTGGCAATCTTTTTCAGCATCGCACCGCCCTTGCCAATGACCATGCCCTTATGGCTCTCGCGCTCGCAGTAGATATTTACGTCGATATCCACCAGATCTGTACCGGGGCGCTCCTTGAAGCGCTCCACCACGACTGCAATGCCGTGCGGGATCTCATCCCGCATATACAGCAGTGCCTTTTCACGGATGACCTCCGCCACCAATTCCTTTTCCGGCATATCGGTGTAGGCATCATCGTCAAAGTAGTGCGGGCCCTCCACAGCGTACTGGCTCAGGGCATCGAACAGTTCCTCACAGTGGTCGTCTGCCCGGACGCTTACGGTGTAAATGGCATCAAACACACCCAGCTCCTTGAGCTCAGCCTTGCGGGCTTCCAGATCAGCAGGCTCCTTGACAAGATCGGTCTTATTGATGACTGCAATGGCCGGGCCGCCGCTGCTGCGCAGAGCGTCCACCAGAACCATTTCCGGCTCATTCAGGGCACCATAAGGCTCAAACAGCATCATAGAGACATCCACATCCGCGATGGAATCGCTGGCCGTCTTGTCCATCCGCTTGCCAAGCTTATTGTGGGCCTTATGCACGCCCGGGGTGTCCAGCAAAACATACTGCAGAGGGCCGCGGGTCACAACGCCGGTGATGCGGGTGCGGGTCGTCTGGGGTTTGGAGGTAACAATGGCCACCTTCTCCCCCACCAGACGATTGGTCAGGCTGGATTTGCCCACGTTCGGGCGGCCGATGACCGCCACGAACACAGATGAGGTATCGTAATGCTGTTGCATGGGTGCTGCGTTTTTCAAAATAGAACTCCTATCCTTTGCCAGTATCTTTGATCATTCCGTATAGCTGACGGTGCGGGGCAGGCCAAGCTGGGTCAGCACAGCCTCTTCCTTTTCGCGCATCCGCATGGCTTCCAGACCACCGTTCTCATGGTCGTAGCCCAGCAGATGCAGCATGGAGTGAACGGTCAGGAAAGCGACTTCACGCTGCAACGGATGGCCGTAGAGCGTTGCCTGCTCCTGAGCACGTTCCATGCTGATGACGATATCCCCCAGCATCTTGCAGCCGTTGTTCTCATCCACATCGTAAACGCCGTTTTCTCCCAGAGGAAAGCTCAACACATCGGTGGGCATCGGCTTGTTGCGGTACTGGTTGTTCAGCTCTGCAATGGCAGCGTTATCCACAAAAGTCACGCTGATCTCAGCAGGCTCATCGAAGTGCTCATATTCCAGCACAGCATTGCAGGCGCGGCGGATCAGGATCCGCAGGCCCGAAGGTACTTTTACGGCTTTCTGTGAATTGGTGATCAAAACTTTATTGGACATAACATTCCTCTCCCTTCATTTTATGCTGCAATTGCAGCTTTCCGCGTCGGTTTCAACGCTTGGCCGGGTGCGCAGCCGCTTCGTAGGCCTTGATGATCTCCTGCACCAGACGATGGCGGACAACATCCTTCTCCGTAAAATAGCACTGTGCAATGCCATCCACGTTCTTGAGAATATGCAGCGCATCCACAAGGCCGCTGCGGGTACGGTCCGGCAGATCGATCTGGGTCACATCGCCGGTCACAACCACCTTGGAACCTACACCCATACGGGTCAGAAACATCTTCATCTGCTCCGGTGTAGTGTTCTGCGCCTCATCCAGGATGATAAAGGAATCATCCAGCGTGCGGCCGCGCATATATGCCAGCGGAGCAACCTCAATGATCTGCTTTTCCACCAGGCGCTCATAGGTCTCAGCGCCCAGCATATCGAACAGGCCATCGTAGAGAGGGCGGAGGTAAGGGTCTACCTTCTGCTGCAGATCACCGGGCAGAAAACCCAGCTTCTCGCCTGCTTCCACGGCGGGGCGGGTCAGCACAATGCGGGAAACATCCTTAGCCTTGAACGCTTTGACCGCCATTGCAACGGCCAGATAGGTCTTGCCGGTACCGGCGGGACCCACGCCAAAGGTCACAGCATTCCTGCGGATAGCATTCAGATATTCCTTCTGGCCCAGTGTCTTGGGGCGGATGGGGCGGCCCTTGACTGTGACCGTGACAAAATCCTCAGTCAGCTCCCGGACACGCTGCTCCTTTCCATCGTGAGCAAGGCTCAGGCAGTAGCGCACCGTCTGATCCTCCAGCGGCGTGTGGTTTTCGATCAGGAGCAGCATCCCCTCCACGGCACGCACAGCAGCGGCCACGTTGGCCTCCTCGCCAGAGAGGCGAAGCATCGTACCCCGGCAGACTGCCGTGACAGAGAACTCCTTTTCCAATAGACGAATGTTGCGGTCACAGTTGCCAAAGATGGCAGCGGCGATCTCCACACTATCCAACTCAATACTTTTTTCGGCCATGTAGCTCCTCCAGCGGTTTATGAATTTCCACATCTATTGTACCACCAAAGGCTCAAATAGAAAACTGTGAAACTTGCACAAAATATTTTCAACATTTTGGAGCGTGTTACAAAGCAGAACCCTGAAACATAAAAAATCGATGCTGCTCTGCATTTCTGCAAAACAGCATCGATTTCATTTATCGGATCGTAAAAAACGACTCCTCAGAAACTTTTCAATTAGAACCAGTCACCGAAGCCCATCTTGACCAGATTGTCGTGGCTGATCTTCAGGCTATCGAACGGATCACGGCCATAGCAGTCATCCTGCTCCACCAGGAAGTACTCGCCGCCGCCCTCCAGGCCAGCCTGGATGATAGCGGGCATATCCAGAGTGCCTTCGCCAACCTCAGCAAACTGCACAATGTTGGTGAAGTTGCTCATGAACTTCATCATGCCTTCCTTGCTGGTGAAGTCCACGCCGCCCTCGGGGATGGGCATCTCACCGATGCGGTAATCCTTCAGGTGGACCAGACGGATGCTGCCGGCATACTTCTTGATGAACTTGACAGGGTCCTGGCCGCCGCGGTGGATCCAGTGGCTGTCCAGCTCAAAGCCCAGAGCAGGAGCATTTGCGCGGATGATGTCCAGCAGGAACTCGCCGTCGTAACGAACGAACTCCACGTGATGGTTGTGGTAGTACAGGTCAATGCCGTCTTCCTTCAGCTTCAGAGCATACTCATTTGCTTCCTTGGCGAAATCCACAGCCTTCTGGTAGTTGCCCATGCAGGTCATGGGCAGCATGCCGATGCGCAGCATATCGCAGTCCAGCTTACGGCAGTCCTCAACGATCTTCTTATAGTCGTCGGGATTGCACAGGAACTCGCCGGGCATACCGGGCAGCATGGGAGAGGTGGATGCGGTGCAGGAAGAGACATTCAGGCCCAGCTCGTCGATAGCCTTGCGGAAGCCTGCAACGTTCTCAGCGGTCATGGGGACCTGAGAGATCTCAACGCAGTGATAGCCGATATCAGCCAGCTTGCCCATGCTCTCGTATGCGTCGAAGTGAGGCATCTTAGCGGGGGCAATGGTGCTCATCTGAACACCGATCAAACCTTTGTTTGCCATGGTTCATTTCTCCTTCTATCTGTGTTTTGCGGTCACGGAGCAACGGGATGGCCAGCCTTGCTGCTTGCATGGATGGCATCGATCAGCCGGATGCTCATTTCCGCATCTCTTACATGGATGTAATCGTCTGTGTTGTTCTCAATGGCACGGTAAAACTTGTTGATCAGGATGCCATGAGAAGCACCAAAATAGAACTTGGCACCGGGCAGCTTCTCGTTCTCACACAGCTTGGTGCGCACACCATCTGCATCGATCCGGAACAGGGCATCATCCTCGATCAGGAAGGAAGCCTTTTCACAGGCAACCTTGATCTGGACGCTCTCGTTGGTGTAATCACAGTTGGTGGCAAAGAACACACCGTTTGCACCATTAGCAAAGTGCAGGCGGGCAGCCACGGTGTCCTCGACCTCAATGCCGTAATCTGCCAGCTGATTCACTGAGCCATGGATGGCATCGATGTCGCCGCACAGATAATACAGCAGATCCAGCGTGTGGACACTCTGGTTGATCATGCAGCCGCCGCCAGCAGTTTCCAGCTGGCCGCGCCAGGGCTGTTCGTCATAGTAAGCCTTGCCGCGGAACCAGGGCACAAAGCGCGGCAGCCGATGACCTTGCCATATTCGCCGCCATCGATGATCTTTTCAGTTCAACGGTGGTGCGGTTCAGACGATTCTGCAGGCAGATGCCGATCTTGACCTCAGGATGCGCAGCCTCAAATTCCACGAACTCCTTGGCCTGTGCGGTGTTCAAACCCACCGGCTTCTCGCAGAAGACATTCACACCGTGGAAGCAAAATACTCCGACACGGGCACATGCAGGTAATGCGGCAGGCAGAGATGTACCACATCGGGATGCTCCTTTCCAGAAGCTCCTCATAATCCGTATAGAACGGCACGGCCTTTGCTGCAGCAGGCAGCTTTTCCTGCACAGCGGGATTGTTATCGCACACGGCACACAGTTCGATCTCAGGATTTGCCACAATGATGGGCAGATGAACCTGAAAGATGGTGCCGCAGCCAATGATCGCAGCTCTTTCATGGAAACGCAACTCCTTGTAAGCCTGGAACAGGCATTGCTTTTCAGGGATACTGATTACTCGCGGACGGGAACTTGCCCTCAGCCTCGATCAGCTTGTTCAGCTCAGCAGCATACTCCTCGGGATCGCAGGGTTGGAGACCTCCGCGCCGGTCCATGCAGACAGCTGGCTGCTGTTTGCCAGGTTGACACCGTTGATGCCGTCCTCGCCGGGAGCCAGCAGCGGGCTGCCGGTCAGGATGTGAGCAGCAAAGTTCTGCATAACGGTGGTGTGCTGGAAGCCCCAGCCATCGTTGTTCTCAAAGGTCTCTTCGGTGTACAGCTTGGAGCCTGCACCGTTGCCGCTGGTCAGCATGGCAACTTCCATCATGTTCATGTGCTCGTTCAGGTAATCCTCAGTGCAGGGTTGCCTTCCTTGTCGATGTAGTGGTAGACATGAGCGGTCTTGCTGTTGTCAACAACGATCTTGCCGCCGTCCAGGTCGATCTCCAGACGATCGGTGCCGATGGCATCGTGGGTGCAGGTAGTGAAGGTGCCGGTAGCGCCGTTAGCGAACTCGACCAGCATGGTCACGTCGTTCTCAACGCCGATGTTACGATGGCAGCCGTTGATGTTCTTGGAGAAGACCTTCACGGGGATACCGCAGATCCACTGCCACAGGTCGAGCTGATGGGGAGCCTGGTTGACCAGGACACCGCCGCCTTCGCCGCCCCAGGTAGCACGCCATGCGCTCTGCTGGTAGTAGCTGTCAGGACGCCACCAGGAGTTGATCATCCACTGAGAGCGGCGGATCTCGCCCAGCTCACCGCTGGCAACGATTTCCTTGATCTTCTGATACAGCTTGTTGGTGCGCTGGTTGAACATGATGCCGAAAGAAACTTCGGGATGAGCCTTAGCGCAGGCGATCATCTTCTGAACATCCTTGCTGCGGACACCGGCGGGCTTCTCGCACAGAACGTTCATGCCGTGCTCCATAGCGTAGATGGAGATCTCGTGGTGCAGGTAGTGAGGAACGGTGGTGATGATGGCATCAACAGTGCCGCTGGCGATCATATCCTTCCAATCCTTGAAGAAGGGCACATCGGGGTACTGCTCCTTGCATCTTCTCCTTCTCGGGGTCGATATCACACAGAGCGCCCAGTGCGCAGTTGTCGGGGCACGGTGCGCAGACCATGCCGGGGAACGGAGCGGGAGCGTTGGTCAGGAAGCGTGCGTAGCTGCCGCCCTGAGCACCGATACCGATCAGGCCATAACGAATCTTTCCTTCAGTCTTTTCCATTTGAATCTTCTCCTTTTTCTGTTACGTTAGAATTTTGCCAGAATATCGCACAGTGCGTGATACTGTGCGGCGTAACCTTCCAGCACCGTTTTATACTTGTTCTCACGGATGATGTTCTTTGCATCCGTGGTCTCAAGGCTCTGCAGGCTGTCAAACAGCACCAGATGCGGCTCAAGGGTCAGGAAGCCGGTATAGCCCTCTTCCACGATGGCCTTGTGCAGCAGCTCGGGGATCTTTCCCTCGCCGGTACCGCAGAGCACATTCTCCTTGTCGGTAGAAACGGCATCCTTGATGTGGATATATACAATGTACGGGCGGAGAGCATCCCAGCATTTGGCGGTATCCTCGCCGCACTGTACAAAGTTTGCAAAGTCGAATGCGGACTTGAAGTGTGCGCTGTTCAGCGTCTGCATCAGGTCAACACAGCGGGAAAGAACATCACCATAGATATCCTTCTCGTTTTCGTGCATCAGGATCACGTCGTGCTTCTCAGCAATGGCAATGAACTTGCGCAGCTTCTCAATGACAGCATCACGATAGTCGGCAGGATCCTTGCCTTCCGGCATAAAGAAGCTGAACATGCGGATGTACTTGCAGTTCAGGACCTTAGCGATCTCGCACAGCGTTTCCAGCTGAGCACACTGCTTTTAAAGCCCTCTTCATCGTCGATCTTGACCTTGCCAATGGGACTGCCCAGGCTGGAAACGCCAACACCAGCGGCCTGCAGACGGGGCAGCAGATCGGTCTTGACTTCCTCAACGGTAAAGTCAGCGATTCCCTTTTATCTGCACTGCGCAGGCTGATGTACTGCATTCCAAGCTCACGGACTGTCTTGAGCTGCTCATCAAAAGAAGAGCTGATCTCATCGGCAAAGCCGGAAATATAAATATCCTTCATAAAATCTCCTTTTGTGTAGGATACAAGCCTTACTGTAACTAATATATCACAATTGTTAAAAAATGCCGCACAAATCTTTTCGGTTTTTAGCACGTTGTGCAACAGATTTTCCGTTTTGTTGCATATCATAAAACAAGGTGCATCAAACCAATCTTGTGGGGTGAAAAGGGAGAAAACTGTGCAAAATGTCCATCTTTGACTTCGATTTCTTGGCAGCGAAAAACAGAGCAGCAGGATTTATCCTCTACCTGCTTGTCGGCTGGACCGGTCTCGGCCTTGCATTTGCTCTGGTTGACCTCCTGATCGCACTCCCTATTCCGAAGGACGAAAACGGAATGCTCAAGATCTGATCTCCGTTTCATGACACAAAATCCTCAGAGCTCTGACAGTGCTGTCAGAAATCTCTGAGGGGATTTTGCTATGCATGTGGTAGAAGATCTCATACTCTGCATGGCGGTGCCATCCGCCGGGGATGCGTGTAACCCGCAGATAGAACAAGCCAAATGCATCCGCTGGGAACAACTCCTCTTCCGCAAGTCCGCCATCCCGTTTCACCCTCCTCAGTGAAGATAGAACGAAGCCATACATTTGGCCAGATCCTCCGGCCGTTCTGCAAAGTTTCCATAGCGCCAGCTGTTGAAAAACCCATATATGCCCCGATGAACGAGTTGCGGAAGTATCGATTTTCGCCCGGCAATGAAACGGGCCATGACAAACTGCCTTGCATCCCCGACTTCGATGTTGGAGATCAGAACAAGGATGATCTTCTCGCTCAACGCATCACTGAAAAACTGGTCAGATGGCAATCCATCAGGACACAAAGGTTCTTTCGCTCCGCATACGTCCAGCGGAACAGCGCAGTCAGGTTTTTCCAGGGTACTGTACGCCGGCAGCTGCCCCGCAAGCAGGGTCATCTGCCGGTCGAGATAATAATCCAGCACGTCGTCCTTGGACTCAAAGCTGCGGTAAAAGGTGGTTCGGTCGAGATCTGCCATGTGACACAGCTCTGTGACGGAGATCTTTCCAGTGGCTTTTCAGTAAAAGCTGAAACAGTGCTGTGCAAAATGCATCCTGATTTTTCTGCGCAACGGGGTTGATATGGTTCGTGTACATTGTGCGCTGTGTTCAGCTCCTTCCTCAAAATGATTGGCTTTATTGTACTATATTCTCTGAAATCTGCAAACAATCACATTACAGATGCAAAACGATGCAAGAATCTTTTGTACAGAAACAGAATAACAAAAAGTCCTATAAACCAGACGAAATTCATCGTAGATTCATAGGACTTTTGAGCTACTGACCTGATTCGAACAGGCGACCTGCTCATTACGAGTGAGCTGCTCTACCAGCTGAGCCACAGTAGCACGCGTTCTGCAACGATAGATAGTTTAGCATAAAGAGAATACCTGTCAAGTACTCCCTACGCAAAACAATTCCGGAACTTTGCAGAAAGCCATCTCGTAATGATTTACCCTATTCAATCCTTATCGTAAGCTTCACGAACTCTTTGCCAGGGAATTTTTCAGCTTATATAAGTTTTGCCTGCCCTGCCAGATACAGCATCCCCACTGCCGCACCGCAAAGCGGCAGGAGCAGAAACAGCATCCGGGCAAACTGACCCAAAAGCGCCTGTGCTGGGGCCTGTCCTCCGCGCCGAAGGCGGCTGAACAGAGCCTTCCGCTTACCTGCAGTGCGGATGCACCGAACGTGCACAGCGTTCCGGCCGCAAGGGATGCAGGGATACCGCAGACGCAGAGCAGCACAAATGCTGTCCGTGGGTTCAAATCCACAAGCAGCCTGGACGAAAGCAATCCGGAGCCTGTCCCATACAGCATCGTAAAAGGAAGATGGGCAGCGGCCCCAGGGCGGAAAGCCCCAGGAACAGCACTGCCGTCAGCGCACCCGCCACAGTGAGAAATTCCGTTCGGAACAGGCGCACTGCCCCGGCGGCATCCTGCACAGAAAACAGGCTCTGCCAGCAGTTCAGGTAATAGGAAAGCGTTTCAGCATCGCCTGCCACACAGCGCTGCCGCCACACCCGCCAGAAAGGTCCCCAGAAGGTACGCCGCCGCCAGAAGGATAGTTTCCCTGCTCAGCTTGCTTCGGCGCACAGCGGCTCTCTCCGGTGTGCTTCCGTACCTCTCAGAGAACGCCGCCGGGATGGATCGTCTTTCTTCCTGCGCTGTCTCAGGAAGAACTCCACGGTTCTTCTGTTTTAATGGTTCTTCCTGTGCTGTTGGCATGATCGCTTCGGGCAGTGCCTTTCCCGCTGCGGCTTCCGGTGTTTCCTGATAGACCCACATACTTCCCTGTCCTCCTGATTTTTCTGCTGTAAATGATCAATGGCGGTGCCGTTCTGTACGCAGGATGCTGAACACCCCGCCCAAACAGCCAAAGACAAACACCAGTGCAAAGCGGGCCAGCTGCATTTCCGTTGGTTCAATGCCCTCCGAGAGGCCGAACCCAGCAGTAGCAGAACAAACAGCCCGCCCTGTATCGCACCGCAGATAAGACCTCTGCTGTGATAGAAAAAGCCATGAGCCAGCCGCTGCAAAGCTCCCGGCACAGACAATGGCACTGACCATAGGCCAGGCAGTGCTCTGTGCAAGGCTCTGATTAGCCATCAGATAGGCCAGCCCGGCCATGCAGGCGGCGGTGAATATCCCACCAATGCCGAATGCAGCCAGTGCTTCCAGGATGGGTAACTTCTTCTGTTCCAACATAAAACCCGCCTCCCTGCACTACTGTATGCAGAGGGGCGGGTAAAAAACCTTGCTTTTAGAGATTACTTCTTTGCGTTGGCAGGAGCATTGTCCATGTTCAGCTTCTCAACAGAGCTGATCGCATTCTTGGTGAAGCGGATCTTCACACGGTCGGAACCGGTCTCCAGAACAAAGGTGTCATCCTTGATTGCGACCACACGGCCAACAATACCGCCGATGGTCACGACCTGATCACCGATCTCCAGAGCTGCACGCATGGCAGCATCCTTCTTCTCCTGCTTCTTCTGGGGACGATAGATCATAAAGTAGAGCAGGACCAGCATCAGAGCCAGGGTGAAGAACAGGCTGATATAGCTTTCAGTGGTAGTAGTCAGAAATTGCATGGGACAAAGTCTCCTCTCAAAATTCAGATAAACTCATTATAACCGCTTCTGCTCCCTCTTGCAAGGGAAAAGCATGAAAAGCTCAAATTCTTGTATCCAGCAGCTTGACGTAACGGTCATGGAATGCGGTAAAGGTGCCTGCATCCAACTCATCGCGGATACGCTCCATCAGGTGGTTGTAGAACCACAGGTTGTGCATAACGGCCAGACGCATGCCCAGCAGCTCCTCTGCCTTGAACAGGTGGCGGATATAGGCACGGGAGTAGTTCCGGCAGGCCGGGCAGCCACAGGTGGGGTCAATGGGGCGCTCGTCACGCTCATACTTTGCGTTCTTGATGTTGATGATGCCGCCCCAGGTATTCAGGTGACCATGGCGGGCATTGCGGCTGGGCATGACGCAGTCAAACAGATCCACGCCGCGGAAACAGCCTCAATCATGTTGCCGGGGTACCGACACCCATCAGATAGCGAATCTTATCCTTGGGCATATAAGGCTCCACCTCGCTGATCATCTCGTACATCACCTCAGCAGGCTCACCCACGGCCAGACCGCCGATGGCGTAGCCGTCCAGCTCCAGCTCCGCGATCTGCTTCATGTGCTCTACACGCAGGTCAGCAAAGGTGCAGCCCTGATTGATGCCAAACAGCAGCTGGTCGGGGTTGGTGGCCTTGCCCTCCTGCTTCAGGCGGGCCATCTCAGCCTTACAGCGCTTGAGCCAGCGGGTGGTGCGCTCACAGCTGGCTTTGGAGTACGCGTGCTGGGCAGGATTCTCCACACACTCATCAAAGGCCATTGCAATGGTGGAACCCAGGTTTGCCTGGATCTGCATACTCTCCTCAGGGCCCATAAAGATGCGGTGGCCGTCCAGATGGGAAGCAAAGGTCACGCCTTCCTCCGTGATCTTACGCAGCTTGGACAGGCTGAACACCTGGAATCCGCCGCTGTCGGTCAGGATGGGGCCGTTCCAGCGGGTAAACTTGTGCAGGCCGCCCATATCGGCTACCAGCTGATCACCAGGGCGCAGATGCAGGTGGTAGGTATTGCAGAGCATTACCTGGGTGCCGATCTGCTGCAGATCCTGCGCGGACAGGCCGCCCTTGATGGCACCGGCGGTGGCAACATTCTGGAAGGCAGGTCTGCACCGTGCCGTGCACGGTCTTGAACTCACCCGCCGGGCGTTGTGCTCCTGCTTGAGCAGCTTAAAAGTGGTCAAAGAAGGCATAAGTTTTTCCTTTCTGTGTACGGAAAACAGCCGTACAGCCTTGTGCCGCCGGGCAGGCGGCAGGTTCAGAAGTGGTGGATACCGAGCTGCCGAAACGGTTCCGGCAGTGTTTTGGGCTTTGGGAGAGCGGGTGCTGAGGGATCACAGGATCAGCATCGCATCGCCGAAGGAAAAGAAGCGGTACTTTTCCTCTACGGCAACTTTATAGGCAGCCATGGTCTTTTCGTAGCCGTAGAGGGCAGAGACCAGCATGATGAGGGTGCTTTCCGGCAGGTGGAAGTTGGTGATCAGGCCATCGATGCAGTTGAACTTGACACCCGGGTAGAGAAAATAGAGGTATTGCCGCTGCAGGCCTTGATCTCGCCATATTTTGCGGCGGCGGCTTCCAGCGTGCGGCAGCTGGTGGTGCCAACGGCGATCACGCGGTGCCCGGCGGCCTTGGTTTCCCGGATGCGCTGAGCAGTCTCCTCGCTGATGGAATACCACTCACTGTGCATCTTGTGATCCGAGATCTCGTCCTCCTGCACGGGGCGGAAGGTTCCCAGACCCACATGCAGGGTAACCTCAGCAATGCCGACACCCTTGGAACGGATGGTATCCATCAGCTCCGGGTGAAGTGCAGGCCTGCCGTGGTGCAGCAGCGCTGCCCAGCTCCTGGCATAGACCGTCTGATACTGGCTCTGATCTTCCAACTGCTTGGTGATGTAGGGCGGCAGCGGCATCTTGCCAAATTCATCCAGTTTTTCATAAAGGGTCTCGGTGTCATAATAGAATGTAACAAACTTGTTGCCATCCTCCAGCGTTTCGTCCACCACAGCGGTCAGGGTGCCGTCACCAAAACTGACCTTGGTGCCGGGCTGCATCCGCTTGCCGGGCTTTGCCAGGCACTCCCACTGATCTCCCTTGACCTGCCGCAGAAGCAGCAGCTCACACACAGCACCGGTGGGCTGTTTGACACCCACGATGCGGGCGGGCAGCACCTTGAGTTGTTGACCACCAGCAGGTCACCCGGCTCAAGATATTCCGGCAGATCGCGGAAAATCCGGTGCTGGATGCTGTCGTCCTTCTGGCTCAGAACCATGAGCCGAGCCGAGTCTCTTGGATCTGCAGGCTCCTGTGCAATGAGTTCTTTGGGTAAATCGTACCAAAATTTTTTTAACATGCTTTGCATTTGCCTTTCCGATGATTGACACGAATGCCGTATCAATGTTATCATAAAATCTGTATAAACAGTATCTATTATATTGCAAGGTCGGCTGGTTTGCAAGCCGTGTTCGATGTAATTTGCTTTTATTGAAAGGAAAGGTGCTGGAAATGGAAAAACAGTATAAAGTTGGTATCGTTGGTGCAACGGGCATGGTGGGGCAGCGTTTTGTGACCCTGCTTGAGAATCATCCCTGGTTCAAGCTGACCACGCTGGCCGCATCCGCCGCAGCGCAGGCAAGACCTATGAGGAGGCCGTTGGCAGCCGCTGGGCAATGACCACCCCGATGCCCGAGAGCGTCAAGAAGATGGTCGTGCTGGATGCCGCCAAGGTGGAAGAGGTCGCTTCTCAGGTCGATTTCATCTTCTGCGCAGTCAATATGCCCAAGGCCGAGATCAAGGCACTGGAAGAGGCTTACGCAAAGGCCGAGTGCCCTGTGGTCTCCAACAACAGCGCAAACCGCTTTACCCCGGATGTTCCCATGGTCGTGCCTGAGATCAACGCGGACCACATTGAGATCATCCCTGCCCAGCGCAAGCGTCTGGGTACCAAGCGGCTTTATCGCGGTCAAGTCCAACTGCAGCCTGCAGAGCTACGTGCCTGCCCTGCATCCCCTGATGAAGGAGTTTGGTGTCAACAAGGCTCTGGTCTGCACCTATCAGGCCATTTCCGGTGCAGGCAAGACCTTTGACCGGATGCCCGAGATCGTAGATAACGTCATCCCCTACATCGGCGGTGAGGAAGAGAAGAGCGAGCGCGCCGCTGAAGCTGTGGGGCCACATCGAGGGCGATCAGATCGTCAACGCCGAAAAGCCCACGATCACTGCGCAGTGCTTCCGTGTTCCCGTTTCTGACGGCCACACCGCTGCCGTGTTTGTAAGCTTTGACAAAAGCCCACCCAGGAGCAGATGCTCGAGGCCTGGGCTAACTTCCGCGGCCCTGCACAGGAGCTGAACCTGCCCAGCGCACCCAAGCAGTTCCTGCACTACTTCACTGAGCCCGATCGTCCTCAGCCCAAGCTGGACCGCAACACAGAGAACGGCATGGCTGTCTGCATCGGCCGCCTGCGCGAAGATACCCTGTTTGACTACAAGTTCGCCTGCATGAGCCACAACACCCTGCGCGGCGCTGCAGGCGGTGCCGTGCTGCTGGCTGAGCTGCTGGCAGCAAAGGGCTATTTTGACTGAACAACACGTTCCTGACGGAGCGTACAAAGGAGTTTTATACTATGAAGAATCCTGTCTTTACCGGCGCGGCGGTGGCAATCATCACCCCCATGTACGAAGATGGCAGCATCAACTTTGATGAGCTGGGCCGCATCATTGAAGATCAGATTGCACGGGGCACCGATGCTATTGTGATCTGCGGAACTACCGGCGAATGCTCTACCATGACCGATGAGGAGCAGCTGGCCGCCATCAAGTTTACGGTCGAGACGGTCAACCACCGGGTGCCTGTTATTGCGGGTGCTGGTTCCAATGATACCGATCACGGCTGTGCACTGGCAGCAAAGTCTGCTGCCTGCGGTGCCGATGCCCTGCTGCTTGTGACCCCTATTACAACAAGACCACGCAGGCAGGTCTGGTGGCCCACTTTACCGCTATGGCCGAGGCGGGCGGCATCCCTGTTATCCTGTATAATGTGCCTTCCCGTACCGGTCTGAACATCACCCCGAGACAGCGCTGGAGCTGAGCCGGAATCCGCTCATCAACGGCATCAAGGAGGCCTCCGGTAACATCTCTCAGGTGGCCAAGATCGCTCAGCTGTGCGGTGACGAGCTGAACATCTACCTGGCAACGATGATCAGGTGGTCCCCTGCTGTCTCTGGGCGGCAAGGGTGTCATCAGTGTGGTCTCCAATGTCAAGCCTGAGCTGGTGCACAACTGCTGCAAGGCATGGTTTGAGGGCGACCCCAAAACTGCCTGCAAGCTGCAGCTGGAGATCCTGCCCTTGGCGGATGCACTCTTCTGCGAAGTAAATCCCATTCCTGTCAAGTACGCCATGAATGTGCTGGGCTGGGAGGCCGGTCCCTGCCGTCTGCCGCTGGTCGAGCCCAGTGATGCCCACAAGGAGAAGATCGAGCAGGCACTGGAGGCCGAAGGTCTGATTCAGGAATAAACGAAACAACGCACAATGCCCGGTGGAATTGGTTCCTCCCGGCATTTGCCGTTACAACAGAAAACGAGGAAACAAAATGACAGATATTATCATTCAGGGCATTGGCGGCCGGATGGGCCACGCCCTCTGCGAGATGATCGCAAACCGGAGTGACTGCCGCGTGGTCGCCGGGATCGACCAGCAGGACGGTGAGCAGAACGGCATCCCCGTATACGACAGTCTGGATAAGCTGGACGGCAAGGGCGATGTCATCATTGATTTCAGCGCTCCTGCTGCTGTGGAAAAGGCACTGACCTATTGCGAAGCACACAAGATGCCCATCGTGGTCTGCACCACTGGCCTTTCCGAAGAGCTGCAGCTGGTGCAGCTGTCCCGTATTGTGCCCGTGTTCAAGAGCGCCAACATGTCCATCGGCATCAACCTGCTGTCGGAGCTGTGCAAGCGTGCATCGGCCATTCTGGGTGCAGACTATGATGTGGAGATCGTGGAGCAGCACCACCACAACAAGCTGGATGCCCCCAGCGGCACTGCCCTGATGCTGGCCGATGCCATCAACGAAGAGAACAACGGCGCATATCATTATGTTTACGACCGTTCCTCTGTGCGCCAGGCGCGACCCCAAGGAGATCGGCATCAGCTCCGTGCGCGGAGGCAGCATCGTGGGCGACCACGAGGTGCTGTTCTGCGGTCCGGACGAGGTCATCACCCTCAAGCATACTGCATATTCCCGCAGTGTTTTGCAAATGGCGCAATAAATGCTGCTGTCTATCTTGCAAAAGGAGCCGGGCCTGTACAATATGGGTAACATGATCGCAGAGCTGTAAGGTCTCTGCGTCTTCCACCATTTTGAGCGGCAGGAGGGCTGACGAAATGGAACAGGCAAGACACGCGGCATCCACGAAACGACATTCGCGCACGAACTGCAGAACCGGCGAAACGAAACCCGTTTTTCTGAGGATGATGGGAGTGCTGCTGGTGGCTGGTGCGGCATTGGCCTGCTTTGGCTTCTGGCGCTTCCAGACTCCTGGCATCGTGCTTGGCCCCTTTGAGGACGAGCCTTCGACCGCTGAAAGCGTTCCCCGCCCGAACCGGAACCGCAGCCTGTTACAACTACACTGCGTTTTCGGCCACCGGGGACAATCTGATCCATGCTCCCATCTACAAACAGGCAGCCCGCCGGGCAGCGGAAGGCCAGCGATATAATTTTGACTACTGCTACGAGCACCTGCTGGATTTTTATGCCGCGCAGGATGTAAACTGGATCAACCAGGAAACGCTCTGCAGCAAGGAACTGGAGCCTTCCACCTATCCCTGCTTTTCTACCCCGGTGAATGCGCAGAGGCTCTTTACCGGGCAGGCATCCGGGTGTTCAGTCTTTCTAACAACCACACCTACGATAAAGGTGCCAAAGGTATCGCAGCAACGCTGCGGTTCTGGACGAGATGCCGGAAGACGTGGTCACGACCGGCCTGTGGTACGGAGAGAGCGATTATAGTACCATCCCCTGCAGACGGTAAACGGTGTGACGATTGCCTACCTCTCTACACCGAACACACCAATGGCATCCCGCAGAGCAATGCAATGACAGCCAATGTCATCTACACCAGCCAGCGGGATGTGATGGAACAACAGGTGCACAGGGCGTGAGCTGGCCGATTTCGTGGTGGTGGAGTTCACTGGGGCGTGGAGGACAGCCACAAGATCACCCAGACCCAGCGGGACCTCGCCCAGCAGCTTTCCGACTGGGGTGCGGATGTTATCCTGGGTACGCACCCTCATGTGGTGCAGGATGCCGAGTGGAAAACCTCTGTGGATGGCCGCCAGACCTTTGTGGCCTATTCCTGGGAAATTTCCTCAGCACCCAAAGCAAACCGGATCAGCTCATCGGTGCCATCCTGACACTGGAACTGAACAAGACGATGGACCCGGATGGCAGCGTTCACTGCGCTGTCGCTTCCCCAATTGCATCCCACCGTGACCCACTATGATGCAGGAAAATCCAATGTCCGCACCTATCTCTTCCGGGATTACACGTTGAACTGGCGCAGGCGCACGGTGTCCGGGCCGCCTACCCAAGCTTTGGGATAGAGTACATTCAGAACGTATTACAGACCAACATCAACAGCGCTTTTGGCGCTCGCCTGAATTTGCAGCCCTTTGGGGCAGATTGAGTGTTCATTATGTATGGTGTTTCCAAAATCAACATTGAGCCCAGCCTGATGATGATCAGTGTGCAGGATGTGGAGTTCAAGGGCAACAGCCTGGCCCGCTACCTGCAGATCTTGCCGATACCGGCGTTGTGGTGGATATGATCAGTCAGAGCGCCCCTCACGGTACCAACATTGATTTCAGCTTTACCGCATCTGCCAGCGATCTGACGCTGGTGATGAAGGCCATCTCTGCCGCCAATCTCGACAAGGATGCCAAGGCTTCCCCGCTGATCAGTGTTGGTTACTCCAAGCTGAACCTCTTTGGTGAGGACATGGTCACCAGCTGCGGTGTAGCTGCCCGGCCCTGAACGCATTGGCCATGGCTGACATCGAGGTTCTGCTCATCACCACCAGCGATCTGATATTTCTCTGCTGGTGCGCAGTGAGAATGAGGACTCCGCTTACGATGTGCTGGAAGGCCTTTGAGCTGTAAGTGCCCTTCTATAAACATTACACAAAGCCCGGCGGCATCCAAAATCGGATGCCGCCGGGCTTTTATCATACGCTGGTTCTAAAAGATTACAGGGTCACTTTGTGGTAGATCTTCTTGCCCTTCTTGATGACGATACCGTTCTTCAGCTGATCAGCGGTAAAGCTGACAGTGGGAGCAGCTACCTTTTCACCATCCACCAGGACACCGCCCTGCACAACCAGGCGGCGGGCCTCGCCGTTGGAAGCGGCCAGACCGGCCTTGACCATGAGGGTCAGAATGCCGATGGAGCCATCGGTCAGATCCGCCTCGGTCAGCTGAGTGGAGGGCATGTGCTCAGTGTCGGCAGCACCGCTGAACAGGGCACGGGCAGCGTTCTGGGCCTTCTCAGCCTCTTCCTCGCCGTGCACCATCTTGGTCAGCTCGTAGGCCAGGATCTCCTTGGCCTCGTTCAGGCGCTGATCCTTCCAGGTGCTCATCTCATCGATCTGCTCCAGCGGAAGGAAGGTCAGCATCCGGATGCACTTCATCACATCAGCATCGCCGACATTGCGCCAGTACTGGTAGAACTCAAAGGGGCTGGTCTTGTTGGGGTCGAGCCAGACCGCATTGCCTGCAGTCTTGCCCATCTTCTTGCCCTGAGAATCGGTCAGCAGAGTGATGGTCATCGCATAGGCATCCTTGCCCAGCTTGCGGCGGATCAGCTCAGTGCCGCCCAGCATGTTGCTCCACTGGTCATCGCCGCCGAACTGCATGTTGCAGCCGTAGTGCTGGAACATGTAGTAGAAGTCGTAGCTCTGCATGATCATGTAGTTGAACTCGAGGAAGGACAGGCCCTTCTCCATGCGCTGCTCATAGCACTTGGCGCGGAGCATGTTGTTGACGGAGAAGCAGGCACCCACATCACGCAGCAGCTCAACATAATTCAGGTTCAGCAGCCAGTCGGCATTGTTCAGCATCAGAGCCTTACCCTCAGAAAAATCGATGAACTTCTCCATCTGCTTCTTGAAGCAGGCTGCATTGTGAGCAATGTCCTCCTTGGTCAGCATCTTGCGCATATCGGTACGGCCAGAGGGGTCACCGATCATGGTGGTACCGCCGCCGATCAGGGCAATGGGCTTATTGCCAGCCATCTGCAAGCGCTTCATCAGGGTCAGGGCCATAAAATGGCCTGCAGTCAGGCTGTCCGCAGTGCAGTCAAAGCCAATGTAGAAAGTGGCCTTGCCGTTGTTGATGAGGTCAATGATCTCATTGTCGGTGATCTGGGCCACCAGACCGCGTGCCTGCAGTTCTTCGTAAAGGGTCATGGGATTATCCTCCTGTTTTGTCGGGCAGAGGACAAAAGAAAACGCCCCCTGCCAAAAATGAATTTGGCAGAGGGCGAGAAAATCGCGGTACCACCTCTGTTTGCCGCCCCCTCACGGAAACGGCCTCACGAGTGCGCCCCACAGAGATGGGATACACTCCTGCGTTTGTAACGCTCGCATGCGGCACAGCCTACTAGCCAAAGCATTCAGCCTGCAACTCCGGGAGGTATTTCCCCTGCTGTTCTGCACACCCCTTGCACCAACCGGGGTCTCTCTGGGCAGACACTGACAAGGTACTTGTTCCCTTCAACGTCTTTCAACAAAAATCAGTTTAGCACAAATCAGCAGGGTTGTCAATCACCGGTTTCATGCTCGGCCAGCCCCAGCATCTCTCGAGCATTGGCACGGGAAAGCTCCGTGACATGGTCACCGGAAATAATATGCGCCAGCGCGTCCACTCTGCCCTCGGTATCCAGCGGGTGGATCTCGGTATAGGTGCGTTCATTCGTGATATTCTTCTGGATAAGCAGATGGCAGTCGGCCAGTGCAGCGATCTGCGCTGTGTGGGTAATGCAGAGGATCTGGTGATCCTTTGCACTCTGTTTGAGCACCTCACCGATGCGGCTGGCCGCCTTGCCGGACACGCCGCTGTCGATCTCATCGTAGATGACCGTAGGCACTGCGTCCTTATCGGCCATGGCATTTTTGATTGCCAGCGTGATACGGCTCAGTTCACCGCCGGAAGCAATTTTTGCCAGCGGCTTGGGATCCTCACCGGGGTTCGTGGAAATATAAAACTCCACGCTGTCCTGGCCATGGCTGGCCAGCGGGCCGCGGGTATGGCGCAGGGTCATGCGGACACCAGGCATGTTCAAAAAATCCAGTGTGCCGGAGATGCGCCTGTTCAGCTCCTCAAAGGCTTTCAGGCGGGTCTGGGTCAGCACCTCGGCCTTATCCCGGGCCAGTACATAGAGCCGATGCTTTTCAGCCTGCAGATGCTCTGTCCGCTCCTGAGAGAACTGGATGCGGTCCAGCTCTTCCCTTGCCTGCTGTCCAAAGGCGATGATATCTTCCACAGTATCACCGTATTTTCGCTTGAGCTTGTAGATCAGATCCATCCGCTGTTCGATTTCATCCAGCTCTGCATCATTCGTCTCGTAGCCCTCCAGCCGCCCGATCAGGTCAGCAGAAAGGTCTTTTGCAGTGTAATAAAGATCCAGCAGCTGTCCGGCGGCAGCAGAAAGGCCGCTGTCCAGTTGGGCGGCACCATCGATCGCATTGGAAGCTTCCCCCAGCAGATCAACGGCACCCGGAGCATCATCTCCGCCCGAAAGCAGCGCATAGCTCTGGGAGATGCGCTCCCGGATGGTGGAGGCATTCGCCAGCACCTTACGGCGGGCCGCCAGCGTCTCCTCTTCGCCTGCGGTCAGGCTGGCATCCTCGATTTCCTGTACCTGATAACTCAGCAGATCGATCTTTCGCTGTTTTTCACCCTCATCGGTGATGATGGCATCCAGCTCCTTTTTGACCTTGATAAGCTCCCGGTAAACAGCATAATACTCCTGATACACCGCCCCGTTCTGGGCGTAGGCATCCAGGATACCCTCATGGCGGGCCGGGTTCAACAGGCCTACGGAATCGTGCTGGCCGTTGATGTTGATGAGCCCACCGCACAGTTCCCGCAGAATGGCTGCTGTGGCAGGCATTCCGTTGATGCGGCAGGTGCTCTTGCCCTCGGCAGTGATCTCACGGCTCAGGGTCAGCGCTTCTGAGCGCTCATACCCCGCCTTTTCCAGGCTGTCCAGCACTGCAGGCGGAACATCATCAAATGCAGCCCGGATGACTGCTTTTGCAGCCCCCGTGCGCACCAGATCCTTGGAGGTGCGGTTGCCCAGAATGGCATTGATGGAGTCGATCAGGATAGATTTGCCCGCACCGGTCTCGCCGGTAAGGACATTCAGGCCCTTCTCAAAATGCACGTTGGCCTTCTGGATGACTGCAACATTTTCAATTTGCAGACTGCTCAACATGTTCGTTCTCTCCTGCCTTTATTTCTGCCCGATGTAATGCCCAAGCTCGGTGCAAATGGTCTTTGCGTCCCGCTCTGAGCGGGCCACGATCAGAAAGGTATCGTCACCAGAAAGGGTGCCGACCACATTTTTCCACTTGAGTGCGTCAAATACCTCGCAGGCCGCATTGGCCATGCCGGAATAGCACTTGACAAGCACCACATGTCCCGCAAAGTCCACCCCCAGGACAGATTCATGGAAGATGGTCTCAAACCGGGCCTGCATCTTGGGGTTCAGTACCTCGCTGTGGCCGGAAACATAGCGGTAGCCGGTGGTGGTGGCAGCTTTGACAAGGTTCATCTCCCGGATATCGCGGGAAATGGTCGCCTGTGTGGCATCAAAACCCTCCTTGCTCAGGTACTCCAACAGAGTCTCCTGCCGGCTGATGGGATTCTCCTGGATCAGGCGCAGGATGGCCTGTTGCCGCTTCTGCTTGCTCTTGTTATCCCCTCGGCTGGTGCGTCCCATGTGATCTTCTCCCTTCGTTGTGTTTGTATCATCGTCTGCCGCGCAGTTTCTGGTCAATGGCCTGGAACTGGTCGGCCTTGCTGAAGGTGATGAGCTGCACGACCTGGTCAGACAGCCGCACCTCCGCGGTGGCTCCGGCTTTTACGGAATAGCCCGCATCCCCATCACAACTGATAAAAACTTCTTCATCTGCCACCTGGCCCACACAGAGGTTGATCTTGCGCTCCTGTGCAAAAACCATAGCCGGGCTGGCAAGGCTGTGGGGGCAGATAGGCGTGACAACGATGCCCTTGGTCTGAGAATCAAGGATCGGTCCGCCTGCCGCCAGAGAATAAGCGGTGGAGCCGGTGGGTGTTGCCACAATGACACCATCGCCCCGATAATGCTCCACCAGGATATCGTCACAATAGATGCTGAAATCCACTGCCTGCTGCAGGCGGCCCTTGGTCATAACCACATCATTCAGGGCATGGCCCTCCCAGCTGTCATCCCCCAGCACACGGACATAGAGCAGCATCCGGTTATCCAGAAAATATTCACCCCGGGCTACGGCGGAGAGCTTGGCTTCCATTTCATCGACCTCACAGGTAGCCAGAAAGCCGCACCGGCCCAGATTGATGCCGAGAATGGGCTTTCTGTATACCAGTGAGAGGTTGGCTTCATGCAGGATGGTGCCATCTCCTCCGATGGTCAGGATGACATCCGTCCGTTCCAGGCATTCCTTCTGGGTCAGATACTCCACGCCCATGGTCATGCACTCGGCCTGCAGGCCGTCCTGCATCAGCACCTGTGCCCCATGGGTCAGCAGGATCTGCGCCGCACGCTGGGCAATGCCGTAGGCCATAGCCTTGCCGGGGTTTGGGGAAATGTAGACGGTCATCGTCCGCGCCCTCCCTGATTTTATGGATTATGGTTCAGCGGTCCAGCGTAGAATGGCTGGATGCCACCACCTGTTCAGCCACCGAATCATCCAGTACACCGGGTTCATCGCTCTTCTGAACGAACATCAGATATTCAATGTTTCCCTCAGGGCCCTTGACGGGGCTGAAATCCAGTCCGCAGACCTTGAAGCCGTTAGCAGCAGCATAGCCCATGGCATTGTGCAGCACCTCACGGTGGGTGGCAGGGTCACGGACAACGCCGTTCTTGCCCACTTTTTCGCGGCCAGCCTCAAACTGGGGCTTAACCAGGCAAACACCCATAGCGTCCGGAGTGGTGATGGCCTGCGCCACCGGGAAAATATGATGCAGCGAGATAAAAGAGACATCTACGCTGAAAAACTCGATTGGCTCTGCCAGCTGGTCAAGGGTCACGTTGCGGATGTTTGTGCGCTCCATATTGACCACCCGCTCATCGGTGCGCAGACTCCATGCCAGCTGACCGTAGCCCACATCCACTGCGTAGACCTTGACTGCACCATTTTGCAGCATACAGTCGGTAAAGCCGCCGGTGGATGCGCCAATGTCCATGCAGACTTTCCCCTTGGGGGTCAGTGGAAAACACTGCATCGCCTTTTCCAGCTTCAGGCCGCCGCGGCTGACATAACCGATATCATGGCCGCGCACCTCCACCTTGGCATCCTCTTTGATCATCTCACCGGCTTTGTCTACCTTCTGTTCATTGACAAAGACCACGCCGGACATGATCATCGCCTTGGCGCGCTCACGGCTCTGGATCAGACCATGCTGAACCAGATATTGATCCAAACGAATCTTCAAGATTCTGCTCCTTTCCATGTACGGATGGCCTGTGCCAGATGTTCTGCATCCAGGCCGGTGCTTTGCTTGATCTGCGGAACCGTCGCATGGGGCAGACGCACATCCTCCACACCACGGTGGATATAAGCACCCTGCCAGCCTGCTTTCTGCAGAGCCATTTCCAGATGCTCACCGATGCCGCCGCAGGCTACGCATTCCTCCGCAAACAAAACAACGTCATATCTTGAAATTTCAGAAATAAGCTCAGGTGTAAAGGGATATATCTTTACAAGCTTATAAACATCACAGGGAACGTTTTCTTTGCCCAGAAGCTTCGCCGCAGTCAGCACATCCTCGACTTCGTCGGCGTAACTGACCATTACAGCCTTGGCATCAGGGGCGATATAGAGCCGGTCATATTCTCTGCCGGAACAGCCAAACTGCGCCAGTGCTGCGCTCTCACCACCGCGTGGATACCGGATTGCCCGGGGGCCCTGCATCTCATCACTGAGCAGGAGGGGCAGCCAGTGCCGCAGTTCGGCATAGTTGGAGGGCGAATAGACAGGAATCCCTACCTGACTGAGGAAGGCCGGGTCAAAGATTCCCTGATGGGTCTCGCCGTCTGCCGGAACAAAACCGGCCCGGTCGATGGCAAGGACAACATTCTCCTTCAGCAGGTTCACATCATGGATGATCTGGTCATAGGAACGCTGCAGGAAGGTGGAGTAGATGCAGACTACCGGCAGCATTCCCTGGCTGGCAAGGCCCGCTGCAAAGGTCACAGCATGCTGCTCTGCCATGCCCACATCAAAGAAACGCTTGGGATGGGTGTGTGCAAAGAACTGCAGGCCCGTACCATACTTCATTGCGGCCGTGATGGCACAGATCTTCTGGTTTTCCGCGCCCTCCTTGTTCAGAACATTACCGAACACCGTCGAGAAAGACTCCTTGGGAGCCACCTCAGGGTCCGGGATGCTGTTGACCAGATCAAAGGTCGAAACACCGTGGAAGTTACCGGGGTTGCTCTCAGCTGGGGCATAGCCCTTGCCTTTCTTGGTCACGACATGCAGGAAATGGGGGCCGGGCTGCCTGTGGATATCGCGCAAGATTCCTTCAAGCTCCGGCTCATTGTTACCATCAAAAGGACCATAATAGTGGAAGCCCATATCCTCGAACATGGTCGAATGATACATTGCCCTGCGCACCATAGCCTTGCTGTTCTGGATCGCAGATTTCAGCGGTGGGCCGATGACAGGCACGCCATCCAGAAAGGAACGCACATTTTCCTTGGCATCGTAATAGCGGCTGGTGGTGCGCAGATGGCTCAGGTAGCGGGACAACGCGCCCACATTCTTGGAAATGGACATCTTGTTGTCGTTCAGGATGACCAGCAGATTGTCCAGCCCGCCGATATTGTTCATCCCCTCGTAGACCATACCGCCGGTAAAGGCACCGTCACCAATGAGGGCAACCACCTGTCCCGGCTCGCCCCGCAGCTTTTTGGCCCAGGCAATGCCCACAGCCAGCGAGAGCGCGGTGTTGCCGTGACCGGCAATAAAAGCATCATGCTCACTTTCGTTGGGGTTCGGGAAACCGGAAATGCCATCCAGCTGCCGCAGCTTGGCAAAGCCCTCGCGGCGGCCGGTCAGCAGCTTGTGGGTATAGCACTGATGGCCTACATCAAACACGATCTCATCCGTGGGGGTGGTCAGCACCCGGTGCAGAGCCACCGTCAACTCCACAGCACCCAGATTGGATGCCAGATGGCCACCGGTCTTTGATACGTTATCCAGAAGAAATTCACGGATTTCTGCGCAAAGCTGCACGGTCTGCTGACTGGACAGCTTTTTCAGATCGCTGGGCTGAGAGATTTTCTCCAGCAAAGGCGAATTCATAAATTCACGTCCTTCTCACGTTTTGAAATGGGGCGCTCAGAGGCCCATAGGATAGAGGAAGCCGACCAGTATACCCAGTGCAAAACCGGCCATAACCTGCAGCGGAGTGTGACCAACCATCTCTTTCAGGTGCATATTCTGCAGGAAAGGATTGTTTTTCTCGGTCACTTCGATCCACTGCTCCAGCATCTTGTTCAGCACCTTGGCCTGCTCGCCGGTCTCGCGGCGCACACCCATAGCATCGTGCATGGTGATGATGGCAACAACTGCGGCCACCGCAAAGATAGCCGAATGGATGCCCTCGCTGCGTGCCGTAGCAATGACCATGGCCGTTACCGTGGCGCTGTGGGCACTGGGCATACCGCCATCGCCCCACATCCGCTCCAGCTGGAACCTACCCAGCAGGACAAAGTTGATGATGGTCTTGAGCACCTGCGCCACAAACCAAGACAACAGGGATACTGTAAGGATCTCATTGAACGTCAGGACGCTATGGATAAATTGCATGGTAGTTCCACCTTCTTATTTTTTCGGATCAGCTGCGGCGCACCAGCAGCTCTTTTGCCAGCTGCTCCAGGAAAGCGGCCTTTTCGCCAAATTCCGCGTGCAGGGAGGCGCAGGTCTCGTTGTTCAGTTTTTTTGCCAGCTCCATGGCACCCTCGGCCCCATACAAGGTCACAAAGGTGGTCTTGCCGTTCTCACTGTCGCTGCCAATGGGTTTGCCCAGCTGTTCGGCGGTGCTGGTCACATCCAGCACATCGTCCACGATCTGGAACACCAGACCAATGCCGAAGGCATAGTCCTCCAGCTCCTTGCACTGGGTCTCATTGGCCTGAGCAGCGGCAGCACCCATCTGAACAGCAGCATTGATGAGCGCACCGGTCTTGTTCCGGTGGATCAGCCGCAGCTGCTCCTCGGTGGCAGCCAGTGCCTCATATTTCAGGTCAAGCTCCTGCCCGTAAACCATGCCATGGCTGCCCGCACCAGCGCCCAAAGCCCTTGCGGCCTGCACACTGACAATGGGCGAAGCCGGTGCATTTGCGACCACGTTGAACGCCTCGGTCAATAGTACATCGCCGGCCAGCATAGCAGTGGATTCACCAAAGGCCTTGTGGCAGCTGGGCTTGCCCCGGCGCAGGTCATCGTTGTCCATGCAGGGCAGGTCATCATGGATCAAAGAATAGCAGTGCAGCATCTCGACCGCCGCCGCAAACTGCTCGGCTGCTTCAGCGCTGCCGTTGAGCATATCGCACACGGCCAGAACCAGCACTGCGCGGATGCGTTTGCCGCCGCCCAGCAGGCTGTAACGTGCAGCCCGGCAGACCTCAGATTCCTCGGGCAAAAAAGTCTCGCAGGCCTTTTCCAGTGCCTGATTTGCCCTGGCAAGATACTCTTGATACTGCTTCGCGTAATCCATGAAACTTCCTCCTTAATGTGCGGCATCCGGCCGGGGGGTCCGCTGCGCGTCGATCTCATCCAGCTGCAGCGTGGCCTTTTCCAGCGTACCGTTACAATAATCCATCAGGGATGCGGCTTCGGCATAGAGTTTGACCGATTCCGCCAGCGTTGTTTCCGGCTGCTGCATCTGTTCAAGGATGGCTTCTAGCCGGGTCATTCCATCCTCAAAGCTTTTGGGTGCTCTCATCCAGTTCCTCCACTGTGTTGACCGTGCAGGTCACGCGGTGTTCCGTGCCCCGGAGTTTACAGGTCTGCCCGGGCCGGAGTGCATCCGGCGTGCAGATCCTTCCCCTATTGTCCTGCACCATGGCATAGCCGCGGGCCAGCACACCGTAGGGGTTCAGGGATGCGGCAAGTGCTGCCGTATGCTTCAGACGCAGCTCTCCGGCCTGCAGCTTACCTCTGACGGCAGTTTGCAGCCGCCCGGCCAGAGTATCCAGGCGGGCAGCACGCTCCTCCAGCGCTGCCTGTACACCAGCACGGGAAAGCAGCTGTTCGGTCTGTTCCAGCTTATTATAACATAAACTCAGCTTAAATTGGATACAATTGTGAATATTTTCTTCCAAAGTGCATAATTTCCGTCCTTGTTCGGCACGGTCGGGCACAGCAAGCTCTGCCGCCGCTGAGGGCGTGGGCGCGCGCTGATCTGCCACAAAATCCAGAATCGTAAAATCGATCTCGTGACCAATGGCGCTGATGAGGGGCGTTTTGCAGCGGTAGGCCGCCCGGGCAATGACCTCGGCGTTGAATACCCACAGGTCCTCCCGGCTTCCGCCGCCGCGCGCTACAATGATCTCGTCCACCCGCCCGCTTTTGTCCAGCCGGGTAATGGCATCAGCGATCTCCTCTGCCGCTTCAAAGCCCTGCACATTCACAGGAGCCAGCAGCAGACGCACTGCGGGCCAGCGCCGACCGATGACATTGCGGATATCCTGCAGTGCAGCACCAGTCTTGCTGGTAACAAGGCCGATACACTGCGGGAACCGGGGCAGCGGCTTTTTATGCTCCGGTGCAAAAAGCCCCTCTTTGTCCAGTTTTGCCTTCAGTTGTTCAAAGGCCAGCTGTGTCGAACCGATGCCGTCCGGAAACATGTCGTTGACATAGACCTGAAACGCGCCGTCCCGCTCGTAGAGGGTCACACGGCAGCGTACCACCACCTTCATGCCCTCCTCGGGCTGGAAGCCCAGCCGCCGCGCATCGGAGCGGAACATCACAGCCCTGACGCTGGCGGCTTCGTCCCGCAGGGAAAAGTAGCAGTGCCCGCTCCGGGCGTTCTGCACAAAGTTGGCAATCTCGCCCCGCAGGGCCAGATCGAACAGAACATCATTCACGTCCAGCAGATTCTTGACGTACCGGTTCAGGGCCGAGACTGAGATCACTTCAGCCATAATCCAGCCCCCTGTGCGGCAAGAATGGACACACCGATGGCGTTGTCGCTGGAATACTGCCCGGGCACGAAATACACCTGCGGCAGGCGCTGCTGCACCCAAGCACGGATGATATCACTGCTCATCACACCGCCCGCACAAACCACCGGCAGGCCGGGGTATTCCTTCTGGGCGGCTTTTGTCATCTTGACCACAGTGTCTGCCACACAGAGCAGGCAGTATTTGCAGACATACTCCGGGGTTTTGCCCTCATTCAGCAGGGCATTGCACTGATTTTCCAGCCCCGAAAGACTGCACTGCATCCCCTTCACGCTGGATCTGGGCTTAATGGGTTCCTCACACAAGGCAGCCAGACGGGAAACTTCCACACCTGCCGGGAAGCCAAACCCCAGCTTGACCCCCACACGATCCACTGCCTGCCCGGCGTATAGGTCGGTGCTGGTGCCCAGTGTGGTGATCTCCTTTACCTCATTGCAGAGCAGAAGATCCGTTGTACCGCCTGAGATGTGGAAGAGCAGCACTCTCTGGCGGAAGAGCTCTTCCCCTTTTGCTGCAAACAGCGCTGCCGCCGCGTGTCCCTGCTGATGGGTGGTGTGGATGAGCGGGATGCCCCGGGCCTGCGCAAAGGCTGTGGCCGCGCTGACACCCGCCAGGAAGCAGGGCATGTAGCTTCCCTCCACGGGGCGCGGCTTCTGGGAAACGCCCACTGCCGAGATTTGGGTCAGATCAAACTCCCGGCCAAGCTCCTCCAGCATCTCGGGTAGAGCTGTGGTATGGTGGAAGAGCGCATCACTCTGCCGCAGGCCCAGCTGGCCCTCCTTGACCGGCAGAAAACGTTTCTTTGCGCAAACAACCTCTCCGGCTGTGTGAAAAACCGCCAGAGAGGTTGCATAGTTGCTTGTGTCGATGCCCAGCGTATAGTGGCTCACTGTTCTTCCGACTCCACCGGCTCCGTATCCAGACCCTGCTCACGGGCAACAGCACCCAGCAGACCATTCACGAACTGATAGTCCTCATCTGCGCCGTATTTCTTGGTCAGCTCCACAGCCTCATTGATGACAACACCGGGCTTACGCTCGTCGCCATACAGCATCTCAGCCAGAGCCAGACGCAGGACAGTCAGGCTGACACGGGGCAGGCGCTCCATGGTCCAGTTGCGCAGATGGTCACGGATGAGGTCGTCCACCTCTGCAGAATGGCTGTAATAGGCACTCAGCAGGCGCTGGCCGAACACATCCACAGGGCGCTCTTCCCCACACTCGTTGTTCGTATCCAGTGCTTCCTGCAGGGGCACATCACCAAAGGTCTGGGAAAAAGCCAGCAGGAACGCATTCTCACGGGCTTCACGACGGGGCAAAATATTTTCCATAATCTTCCTCTTCTACTTTTTATTCCTGTTCCTCAGCCGCAAGGCCGGCAATGACAAGGTTCACACGGCTTACCGTGACATTGGTCATGTTCTGAACAGCAGACTTGACATTCTCCTGTACCTTTTCGGCCACAGCAGGGATCTTTGCACCAAACTTGACCACCAGATTCAGGGTCAGTTCAGCGGTGCCGTCCCGCATCTCCACGGTAACAGGGGGCTGGATGCTGGCAGCAGCCAGCAGCTCCTTGACCTTTTTGTTCTGCTTGCCGCAGGAGACCTCGGACACACCGTCCACTTCCAGTGCAGCACAGCGTGCGATCTTGCCGATGACCTCGGTGGAAATTTGCAGGCTCCCGCCCTTAAGATCCATATTCTGTAAATCCATTCTATGGTCCTCCATCTAAAATAAGCGTGTGCTCATTTATTTTATTTCCATCTGTTCAGGGAAGCTTCCCTGTCATTGAATGCTTACGTCTTATTATAGCAAAGTTTTGGAATTTATACAACACCCACCTGCATTTCTTGCCATCTGTTTCTGTTCAACTTGACGGATTCCACTGCGCAAAGTGCAGGCTGCCATACAGCACACTGCAAAAACGAGCAGGGCACAATCCGGCGGCACCCGCCGCATCAAAAGGATCCGGGCAGGCAGAGTACTGAACACGTCCGCCTCCCCGCCCGGCAGCAGCAGATAGAACAGGGCCAATGAAAGCGGCAGATGGAGCATCCTGGCCCGGTAGAGCGGGCGCAGGGTCATTTCCGGCGGGCAGATGGTGCGCACCTGCAGCAACACAGAAAGCCCCTGCACGCTCAGTGCTGCACAGCAGAGCAGGCTCCCCCATCGTCCGGTGCGGGAGGCCAGGTCACAGCCGGAGCAGACTTCCAGCAGAATGGAACAGAGTGTGCCCGCACCGGCAGGCAAAAGCGCCCCTGCCCCGGCGGCCAGCATCCGGAAAAAGAGGATAAACCCACAAAGCTTGCAGTACGTTATGGCGGCATCGGCCAGGATCTCATCCAGCCGCGGCGGTGCAGGGGATGCTGGCGCTGCAGATCCCGGTTTGACCGAATGCACTCCTGCAAACCGGTTCAGCAGGGCGGCAGTCAGATAGTTTGCGGTGATCTGTGACGCAAACAGCAGCACGCCAAGCTCTGCACTGCCCAGCAGGCTCTGCCCCACCGTCAGCACCACAAAAGATGGCCCGGAACAGATACAGGCAGGCAGCAGAGCATCCGCTTCCTCAGCCGTAAGCTGACCGGTCCTGACTGCCTGCGCCGCAGCACTGGCCGCTGGTGCAAAGCCACCCAGGAACCCGATGCAGAGCACCCGTGCCGCACAGGGTGTGCGGATGCCGATGCCCCACGCCGCCAGACGGAACGGCAGGGCCAACAGGTCGCTTTCCGGGCATTGGATGAGCAGGCGCGATACCACGAGAAACGGGAACAGCGAGAGCAGCAGCGGCCCGCTGCAGAGGGTCAGCCCTTCCCGCAGAGCAGCGGCACAAACCTCCGGCACTGCAAACGGCAGAATCCCTGCCGCCAGTGCCAGCAAAAACAAACCTGTCTGTTTCCATCCAAAAAGCCGATTCATACACACGCCCTCCGGTTCCATATATATGTGATACGGGGCGCAGTTTTGCCCGGCGGGGAGGGAGCGGGTGTGAAACAGCAGAAAACCGGGCGGCTCTCCCTGCGCGGCTGGTTTGGCCGGATGCTGCGCCAGCCTCCCCGGGGCTTTTACGGCCAGCCCTCCGTCTATCTGAGCGGAGGTGTGATGGAGATCGAGCACTTCCGCAGGGTGCGCACCTATGAGGAGGGCAGGCTCTGCCTGGAATTCGCGGGCGGGCTGTTCACCGTGTATGGGGACGGGCTTAGAATCGAAACGCTGGCCGCTCACCGCATTACCCTGCGGGGGCGGTTCTTACGCACAGAATTTTCCAGCAGTTAGGGAGGGATGCAGCATCTTACAGCTTTGGGCCGGGGTAGCATTTTCTGCCCGGAACGGTGATACCGAGGGCCTGCTCTCCGAAGCTGCACGGACAGGCCTGCATCTCACCGACATCTTCCCTGCTCCCGGCGGCTTTACGGCCCGGTGCGCGGCATGGCGTTACCTCCGGCTGGCAAAACTTGCCCGCAAGCGGCGGGTGCAGCTGCGCATCCGCAAAAAGACAGGGCTGTTTTTTCTCCTGCGGCCCTACCTCCGGCGGCGGGGACTGTGGGCCGGGCTTTTGCTGTTTGTGCCGCTTTTGTTTTGGTCCCAGGGCCTTGTCTGGGCTGTGGATGCTTCCGGCCTGACGACCGGCCAGCAGGCGCGGGCCGCTTCCGTGCTGCGGGAAACCGTTTCCTTGATGCCGGGCAGTATCGTCACGCAGGAAAAACTTGCCGCCGGGGAATATGCTCTGCTCCAGAGCGGTGAATTCTCGTGGGTCAGCCTGAATTTTCTGGATGGGCGGCTGGTACTGGAAGCGGCAGAAGCCAAACCGGTGCCGGAGATCGCCGCCGGAACGCTCCATGGCCTGCGGGCAAAGGCTGCAGGTACGGTGGTCAGCACAAACCTTGTCAGCGGGACGATGCTGGTGGTTCCCGGGCAGACAGTGGAAAAAGGCCAGGGACTCATCGGCACTGCCCGGGCTGAACGGGACGGTACGCTGATCTTTCAGCCTGCCGCTGGAAGCGTCCGGGCGCAGTTCGAGTGGGAGTTTGCGGAAGAGCTTCCGCTGATGGCTGCCACATACCAGCTGACTGGGAACACTGTCGTTCAGCGAAGGCTTTTCCTTGCCGGGCGGGTGTTCCCATTGCCTTCCCTTTTCTCCCCTGCGGACGATTCCACGGCGGTCACACGGCATCTTCAGCCGGAGCTTCTGGGGCTGACGCTCCCGCTTTCCGTCGAGGAAACCACCTATTACGAACAGGCGGAAAATGAAATTCATTCCTCAGAGGATGAAGCCAGAGCACTGACCCGTCTGCATGGCTTACAGGCCTTGCAAAATGATTACCCGGACGCAGAATTTGTGGCGCAGAAAGTGGATGTCACAACCGAGAACGATACGCTGCATTACCGGGTAGTCTACACCATCATTGCTGATATCTGCACCTGAAAACGGCCCGGAGTTTCTCGCTCCGGGCCGTTTTTAAGTTACATCTTATGCATTTTCGGCGGGCTCTTCGGCCGCTTCTTTTTTATAAGCAGCCTTCTCCACCAGCTGATTCAGGTCAAAATGATATTTAGTGTGGCAGAAATGACAGACGACCTCGCAGTCAGGATCCTCATCCCGGAGCTTTTCCAGTTCCTTGCGGCCCAGGCTCAGCAGCATCTCTTCGGTGCGCTCGGCACTGCAGTCACACTTGTACTGCACCTCGCGCTCATCCAGTACATTGGGGTTGAAGCCTGCCAGAGCAAGGTTCATCATATCCTCGGGGGTCTTGCCTTCCCGAAGTAGTTCAGTAACGGAAGGCATTGCGGCGATGTTCTGCTCCAGCTGGGTGATCTCGGCATCGGTGGCACCGGGCAGCAGCTGCAGCAGGAAGCCGCCCGCGCAGGCAATGGTCAGGTCAGTATCCACCAGCACCCCCAGAGCGCAGACGGTAGGCACCTGCTCACTGTAAGCATAGTAGCTGGTCAGGTCCTCGGCGATCTCGCCGGAGACCAGCGGCACCTGGCCCACAGTGGGTTCTTTCTGCAGGCGGTTGTCACGAATGACAGTCAGCACGCCGTTTTTGCCCACAGCACCGCCCACATCCAGATGGCCGTTTGCTTTCAGAGGCAGCTCTACCAGCGGGTGGTCGATGCAGCCCTTGACATTGCCGGTGCCATCGGTACAGGCAACAACCGTGCCGGTGGGGCCGCCGCCCGCCACACGCAGCGTAATGGAATCGCCATCGTCCTTGAGCATGGAGCCCATCAGGGACGCACCGGTGAGCAGGCGGCCCAGGGCTGCGCTGCAGGTCGCACTGGTGTGGTGCAGCTGCTCGGCCGTGCGGACGATCTCAGTGGAGTCCACACCGCAGAACACAACACCGCCGTTTTCAGAAATACCGCGGATCAGATTAGACATTTTCTTTTTCCTCCAATTGGGTATACTGCTTGACGGCACAGAAGAAATAGCGTTCGCTCTCTTCAGTCAGGGGGCCGAAGCTCTCACCGTCGCAGACCTTTTCCAGCACAAAGCCGTGCTTTTCCAACGCAGCTCGGATGGTATCCAGGTCGTAGGTATATTCATAGAACTGTTCATGGAAGTGTTCGCCGGTCTCGCGGTAGTCGATGTCCACCGTGATCTCCACCCGGCGGTCCGCAGGGTGATAGTGGTTGCGCCAGACGCAGGCAGCATCCTCTTCCTCAAAGGTAAATACATTCTCCCCCAGCACCTTCTGGTGCTTGTAAGGGGTGTTCATATCAAAGAGGAACACGCCGCCCTCTTCCATGAAAAAAGCCGCGTTGGCAATGGCGGTATCCAGGTCCGGGATGTGGTTGAAGGTATCGAAGGTAGACACCGCACCCCGGATGGTGCCGTAGAGGTCAAGCTTGAGCAGATCCTGCTGCAAAAGCAGCAGCTTGCCGGAAAGGCCCAGCTGTTCCGCCTTATCCCGCACAACACAGAGCATCTCCTCGGACTGATCGATGCCGATCATATCATAGCCCGCCTGGGTCAGCATCAGGGTCAGCTCCCCTGTTCCACAGCCCAGATCGGCCAGAATGCCATTCTGGATATCGTGGGCATTCAGCTCCTGCCGGATCTGCTCATAGAGGGCATCATAGTCGGCTTCGCCGTTGAATTCATCATAGAAATAGGCAAATTCATTGTAGGCCATGGTTTACTCCGCTTCCTCGTCATCGGTGAACTCAGCCGCCACGGCCTCGTTCAACACCGCCTGCAGCTCCGGGATGCCGTAGCCGTTCTCGCCGCTGGTCAGCACCACCTTCTGGCAGCCATAGGGCAGGCAGACCTTTTCAAAATCCTCCTGTGTCTTGGCCAGCTGGCTCTTTTTGAGCTTATCGGCTTTGGTCAATGCCACAACAAAGGGGATCTGATGGTAGTGCAGATACTTCAGCATCTGCAGGTCATCTGCGCTGGGGGCATGGCGGCAGTCGATGAGCTGCACCAGCAGGGTATGATGCCGGGGAGCCTCAAAATAGCTGTTGATGAGGTCATCCCAGCGCTCGCGGTCTGCATTGCTGACCTTGGCATAGCCATAGCCGGGCAGATCCACAAAATAGCAGTTGTCCACCTCATAGAAGTTGATGGTGGCCGTTTTGCCCGGTGTACTGGACACGCGGGCAAGGTTCTTGCGGTTGCACAGCTTGTTGATGAGGCTGGACTTGCCCACGTTGGAACGGCCTGAGAAGCTGAGTTCCGGGCGGTCACTTTCGGGCAGCTGGCTGGAAATGCCGTAGCTTGCAATAAAATCCGCTTTGTTGTAGTTCATCGTTTGCTCCTTTGATTAGCAGACAGCCCCCGGCTTCGGTTTTTCCGGTGCGGGCGGAATGGCCGCTTCCACCGGCTTTGCCTTTTTGGCGGGGTGCGGATGACGGGCAGAAACGCTCTTGGGCTTAAGCAGAGCGGCATTGAGCACCTGTGCGAGGTCAGACATGGGCAGGAAGGTCAGATTCTTCTTCACCTCGTCATCCACCTCGTATAGGTCCGGAACGTTATCCTTGGGGATGAGCACAGTTTTCATCCCCTCACGGTAGGCGGCCATGCTCTTTTCGCGCAGGCCGCCGATGGGCAGCACATTGCCGTGCAGGGTGATCTCGCCGGTCATGGCAACATCACCGCGCACCGGGATGCCGGACAGACAGGACACCAGAGCCGTGGTCAGAGTAACACCGGCGCTGGGGCCGTCCTTGGGCACGGCACCCTCGGGGGCATGGATGTGCAGATCGCACTTTTTCAGCCGCTCAGGGTCGATGCCATATTCCTCGGCGTGGACACGGACATAGGTGATGGCCAGCTGGGCACTTTCCTTCATCACGTCGCCCAGCGAACCGGTGACGGTGATCTTGCCGCTGCCATTGTCCATGACCTGTACCTCGATGGGCAGGGTCTCGCCGCCGATGCTGGTCCAGGCCAGACCGTTGGCAATACCAATGGCATTGGTCCGGTTGAGGAAATCGGGCTTGACGAAGCGGGGCCCCAGCAGCTCTTCCAGGCTGCTGCCGGTCACAGAAACGTTTTCTGCTTCACCGGACGCGATCTTGCGGGCGCACTTGCGCAGGACACTGGTGATGGTACGCTCCAGGGTGCGGACACCGGCCTCACGGGTGTAGCCGTCAATGATGCCGTAGAGCGCGCTCTGGGAGAAGGTGACCTTCCCGGCCAGACCGCAGGCCTTGAGCTGCTTGGGTACCAGATGCTTGCGGGCAATGTTGTATTTCTCCACCCGGGTATAACTGGGCAGCTCAATGACATCCATGCGGTCACGCAGAGGGCCGGGAATGGCGCTCAGATCATTTGCCGTGGTGATAAAAAGCACATGGCTCAGATCAAATGGCATATCGATAAAGTGATCATTAAAGGTGGTGTTCTGCTCGGGATCAAGAGCTTCCAGCAGGGCAGCAGCCGGGTCACCCCGGAAATCGCCCGCCAGCTTGTCGATCTCGTCCAGCAGCATCAGGGGGTTGGAGCTCTTGGCGGAGATCATGGCGTTGATGATCTTGCCGGGCATGGCCCCGATATAGGTGCGGCGGTGGCCGCGGATCTCTGCCTCATCCCGCACGCCGCCCAGGCTGATGCGCACATACTTGCGGTTCAGGCTCTCGGCAATGGAGCGGGCAATGCTGGTCTTGCCGACACCCGGAGGGCCGACCAGGCAGATGATCTGGCCCTTGACATCCGGAGCCAGCTTGCGGACAGCCAACACCTCAAGAATGCGGTCCTTGACCTTCTTCAGGCCGTAGTGGTCGCGGTCAAGGATGCGCTGTGCCTTGGCGATATCGAGGTCGTCCTCGGTAAAGCTGTTCCAGGGCAGATCCAGGCAGGTATCCAGATAGGTGCGGATGACCGTTCCCTCCTGATTGCTGCTCTGCATCTTGGCAAGGCGGTCCACTTCCTTGAGCAGTTTCTTCTCCCGCTCCTCGTCCAGATGCAGCTCCTGGATCCTGCGGCGGTACTCCTCGGCCTCTGCCGTGGTATCATCGTCCTCGCCCAGCTCCTGGCTGATCATGTGCATCTGCTCATGCAGGTAGTAATCACGCTGGTTCTTGTCCATGGCCTCGTCCACTTTCTGGGCGATTTCCTTGTCGATCTCCAGCATCCGGCGCTCCCGATGCAGGCGTTCCACCAGCAGGCGCAGACGGCCGATGAGGGTGCTTTCCTCCATCACAGCCTGCTTATCCTCAAAGCGGAAGAGCAGATTGGCAGGGATGTACTCGCACAGGAAGGCGGGGTCGTTATTCGAGGTAACAGCAAACACCACATCCTTGCTGATGCGGGGATTCATGGAAAGCACCGCGTCGAAGCTCGTTTTCACGTTGCGGAGCAGGGCCTCCGCCTCGGTCTCTTCCTCTGCCTTGATGGGGCGCACAGGAGCCGGCCGCACCGATGCCAGCAGGAAGCTGCCGTCGGTATCCAGCTCGGTGCGCTTGGCGCGGAACTTGCCCTCCACCAGAATGCGCACCAGATCATCCGAAACACGCATGACCTGCTTGATCTCGGCCACAACGCCGTACTGGTACATCTCCTCTGCCTTGGGGTCCTCAGCCTTCATATCCTTCTGCGCAATGAGGAACACCTCGGATTTATTCCGCACGGCCCATTCCACAGCGGCAATGCTCTTGTCACGACCTACCTCAAAATGCAGCAGGTTGTTGGGGAACACCACCAGTCCACGCAGGGCAATGGCGGGAAGATGGAGGATATTGCGCTCCACCTTGACAGTCACTTTTTCAGACATAAACTCATACCTCCCAGCTGCCCCGCGCCAAAGTGCGCTATCCCGTGGGCAGTTTTTTTGTTGGGTAAAAATTCAGATTTGATTTATTATATCGGATTCCAGCCCCGGTTGCAACCGGGCAGCTCATCCTTTGCGGTTTTCCTGGATATTATAGCCCAGCCGTCCCAGCGCAGGCAGCATGGCCCGCAGGGTGACACTGGTGAGCATTCCCATCACAAGGCCCAGCACCAGCATAATCGGCGCATAGTAAAGGGACACCGCTGTGGAAAGGATGACACTGGCCCCCAGCAGCTGGCCGATGTTGTGGGCCAGTGCGCCGCAGACCGACAGGATGAACCATGTGGGCCGCAGCGGGCAGTGATAGTAAAGCAGCCACATCACCAGCAGCGAGAGCAGGCCGCCGCAGAGGGAAAGAAAACCTGCCGTCCAGCCGGAGACCAGAAAGACGAAGAACGCCTTCAGCACATCCAGCACAAGGGCCTGTTTTGGCCCCATGAAGAACAGGGCATACATAACCACAATATTCGCCAGACCCAGCTTCATGCCTGGCAAAAGCCCGGGGATGACCAATGTGCCCTCGATGAAGGAAAGCGCCATCGCCAGAGCAAACAGCAGACCTGAAAGGGCGATGCTGTGCGTTTTGTTGTAATTGCGGCGGTTATGAGGCATCATTGTTCTCCTTTGCAGCGGATCATTCTTCACCAGTAGCCTGTTCGTACTGCTCCTGCTCTTCCATTGCCTTTTCCCAGGCAGCAAACAGCTCCTCCTGATGGAAGCGCAGATCACTGAGCTCATCGCTCTTTTGGCGGAGCAGATCGGGGTCATTGTAGACCTCCGGGGAGTTGATCTCATTGTCAAGCTCCACTTCCCTTGCCCCGCATGCTTCCATTTCATCCTCGCAGGCCTTGATCTTGGCCCGCAGCTCCGCGCGGCGGCGGCGCTGCTCTTTGCCGTAACCAGCCTTGGCGGGCTGATCCCCGGCTTTTTCCGGAGCGGCAGCAGAAGCGGCACGGCCCATCAGGGCATCGTAGCTCGGATACAGGGTGGCCTTGCCATCTTCCAGATAGAGGATGGGACAGCCCAGACTGTTCATCAGATGGCGGTCATGGGTGACCATGAGCAGAGTCCCGGTGTATGCCATCAGGGCTTCGGTCAGGTTCTCGCGGGTGTAGATGTCCAGGTGGTTGGTGGGCTCGTCCAGAAACAGCAGATTGGGCCGCTCCAGCACGATCTCAGCAAAGCGCAGGCGGGCCAGCTCTCCGCCGGAAAGTGCCTCGCAGGGCTTGAACACTGTCTCGCCCCGGAAACCCAGCTTTGCCAGATGGCTGCGTACTTCCAGCTCCGTCATCCGGGGATACTTGTTCCAGATGACATCGATCACCCGGCCCTGTCCCAGACGGTTCTGCTGCTGGGCAAAAATGCTGGGCCGGGCTCCCGTACCCAGCCGTACCATGCCGCCGGAGGGGCGGCGCTTACCATCCAGCACCTGCATCAGGGTGGATTTGCCCGCACCGTTGGGGCCTGCGATCACCAGCCGCTGACCCCGGCAGACCGTGTAGGTAAAGGGTTCCAGCAGGGTGCGCTCCCCGATCCTGATGGTCAGGTTCTTCATCAGCACCAACTCATTCCACGGCTCCACATCATACTCAAAGCGGAATTTGAGCTGGTTCGTTTCATCCTTTGGCGCTTCCGTGATCTCCAGCTTTTCCAGCTGTCTGCGGCGGCTCTGGGCCATCTTGGTGGTGGAAGCGCGCACAAGATTGCGGTCTACATAATCCTGCAGCTTTTCAGCCAGTGCTACATCTGCATCGTGCTGCTTCTGGCGCAGGGCATCGGCAGCTTCCTTCTGGGGCAGATAGGCTGAGAAGTTGCCCTTATAAGTGGTCATGGTCTGGAAGGAGACCTCCCAGATCCTGGTACAGATATTGTCCAGGAAATATCTGTCATGGCTGACGACCAGCACGGCACCGGAATAGCCCTTGAGGTAATTCTCCAGCCATTCCATGGTGGCAAAATCCAAGTGGTTGGTGGGCTCGTCCAGAATCAGGACATCCGGCTTTTCCAACAGCAGCTTTGCCAGACGAAGGCGCGTCAGCTCACCGCCCGAAAGCACAGCGATATTCTTCGTCCAGGTATCCTGCGCAAACCCCATACCGGACAGCACCTTTTTGATGTTGACATCCATATTGTAGCCGTCAGCGGCATCAATGATGTTCTGCAATGCATCATGCTGTTCCAGCAGAGAGGCATCCTCCGGGCTGGCGGCCATTCTGCGCTCCAGGATCTGCATCTGGGCCATGGCATCCAGCACATGGGCAAAGCAGGAGCGCATCTCGCCGTAGATATCCAACGTAGGGTCGAGCTTTGCATTCTGTTCCAGATAGCCCAGCGTCACACCATGGGTCACACTGAACTCACCCTCGTAGTCCGTATACTCGCCGGTCAGGATCTTCAGCAGAGTCGTTTTACCTGCGCCGTTCTGACCCACGATGCCGATGCGGTCCTCCCGTTCGACACTGGCCGTGACATCATGCAGGACGATCTTCTCGCCAAAGCTCTTGCCCAGCTTTTCCAAATGTATCAGCATTGTTCGTTTTCCAATCTCTCACACAGGCCGCACAGCATTACAGCTGGTGGCGGCGATTCTTCAGGCCCACATTGGCCAGTTCCTCCGGCTCCATCACCAGCGGATAAAGCTCCTCCAGGCTGCTGATCTCATAGGTAGGCACGACCTTGCCGGGATTCTCGGCGTGGTTGGGGTTATACCAGCAGGTATCCAGCCCGGCGTTCACACCGCCCTGCACATCACTGCTCAGGCTGTCGCCCACCATCAGCACGTGCTCACGGTTCTCCACGCCCAGCGCACGGAGCGCGGCATCAAAAATCTTGCGGTTGGGCTTTTCGCTGTCCATTTTTTCAGAAACGAAGACATCCTCCACAAAATCCAGAATGCCGGATTCCCGCACACGGCGGCTCTGCACCCGGTCAAAGCCATTGGTCACTACAGCCAATGTTGCCACTTCGGAAAGTTCCCGGAGCACGTCCAGCACGTTGGGAGATGTCAGGTCAGGGTGGGTAGAGAGCTGATCCAGATAGAATTTGTTCATCTCCACACCGTTGCCTGCGGCATTCACTGCCTTCAGAAAGCGGGTGAACCGCTCCCCCATCAGCTTGTCCCGGCGGATCTGACCCTTTTCCAGCTGCCGCCAGAGCTCCTCGTTGATGGTGCGGTAGGTCTGCACCGTCTCGGCATCCGGCTCAATGCCGTACTCCCGCAGGGTGTCTGCCAGCGCCTTGTTTTCCGCTGCATCAAAATCCAGCAGCGTATTATCAGCATCAAACAGAACACAATAGTATTTTGCCATGGTTCGTTACCCCTCTTTCATGCTTGTGTCATTTTCCGGGACGCTTGTCCCCGATCACCGGGGAATTTTTCCCAGATCAAAAGAACAGCGAGAAGCCAGCCCCGCCCCGGCAGAGCTGGCTTCCGGTTATTCCTGAACTATCTCATAGGTTTCATCATCGGTCTGCACCGGGGAATTGTCCGTGCACGGATCTTGCGCGGTGCAGGGTTTGTCAACGTTTCTGGGCATCTGCTCCTCGGTCACGCCGTTGTCCACATTCTCCCAGTCCATCTCATACCAGTCCACACTGCCATCGGTCACAGTTCCCTCACCGGGCAGCCCGGGGATCTTGATCTCTTCACAGAACATCCGGTTCCCTCCCTTCTGCCCAGCCTATGCGGGCAGACAGAAAAAGGTTTACCGGCTGGCTTCTGCTTCGGTGGAAGCGGAAGCCCCCTCTGCGGGCTCAATATCATTTTCAACCGAAGCGGAGACCGATTCACTGTTGGTCTGCTCTTTGGATTCCGTTTTGCTCTCAGAAGCAGTGCTGCTGGAGGACGAAGTGCTCTCTGCCTTGCTCTCTGAGCTGCTGTGAGAAGAAGAGGTGCTCTCGCTCTTGGATTCGCTCTTACTCTCACTTTCCGCCGTGCTGTGGGAAGAACTGCTGCTCGTGCTCTCAGACTTGCTGCTCTCCGAAGAGGACGCGGATGTACTGCCGGAAGAAGTAGAGGAGCTGCCGGAATTTGAGCTGGAGGCAGGCTCCGGGCTGACCGTAATGGTCAGCGCATTGCTGACCACGGCGCAGTCGTTGTACACGACCACCGCATAGATCTTATAGCTGCCGCTGGTGATGGCCGAAGCGGACACGGTGACCGTTGTCCGGCCTGCGGCCTCCTTCACTTCCTGACCGTTGGCGAACCAATGCAGGTTTTCACTCTTGGCATATTTGCCCTCCAGCGCAGCCTTAAAGACATAGGAGCCGGCGGAAGCCTTGCCTTCCGAGATGTGAACGGAAGCAGCTGCAAACACGGCTGTCACGTCCAGATTCTGCTTGAAGCCGGTATCGGTACGGGTCTTGCTGGTCACGCCGTCGCTCCACTTGACGAACACATGGCCCTCCGCAGGGGTGGCCGTGACAGTCAGCGACTGGGATGCATCTGTGATGCCGTATGTCAGGCTGGTCTTGCCGCTCTCGTTCCCACAGCTTAGGGTGCCGCCGCCGCTCTTTTCCACCTGATAACGGGCCTCAAACTTGACGTTGGCAGTCTCAGAGCTGCTGACGCTTTCGCTCTCGCTGGAAGAAGCGGGTTCTTCCGAGCTGGGAGCCTGCACCGCCGAGCTGGGGTTGGATACATATTCCAGCGTGCGGGTGGGGATATTATTGGTGTCCGGGCGGCGATCCTCGGTCTGGTAGGCGTGGGTGCGCAGATAGCTCAGCGCAGCCTTGAGACCAGCGCTCTTGAGGTGGATATCACCATCCGTGTAGTAATCCGGCTGGCCGTAGCCATTTTCTCCCTTGAGGACCTCCGCCGTATTCAGAAATCTGACCCCCAGCTGTTCACACATGTTGAGCAGCGCCATGTTAAAATCATCGATCTTGGCCTGATCCATGTGGGGGTAATTGGAGTGATTCTCCGGGATGGGAGGCACCGTGTTCACGATGATATCGGTGTAGGGGTAAGCCTCCTGAATGGCCTGCACCAGCGCGGTATAATTGCTGATAAAATCAGCCACCTCCATGCCGGTGTCATTGGTACCAAAGGTCATCACAACACGGCGGGGCTTCATTTTTGCCACTGCCTGTGCGATGGTGTAGTGGGTTGTGTCATTCTTAAAGGTGACGATTCCTTCGTTCAGGGCCACCTGGGTGCCAATGCCCTCCTTGGCACAGAACTGCTGCAAGGAGATCAGGCCGTTGTTATACAGACGCACGGTGTTGGAATCTCCCAGAAACAGGGTGCTGTCCAGATATTCCGTGCCCGCATCCGCTGTTTCAGCCAGCAGAGCACTGGAGGTGTTATCGATCTGATAGTGATTGGCAAGATCTGTGCTTTCACCGTCCCCGGTGGTGTCCGTCGGCACGGAGTCTGCGGGTGTGCCGGGCGTTTCCGGCTTTCCCCGTTTGAGCAGGGTCAGGGTGATGCCTACGGTCAGCAAAGCCGCCAGTGCGCAGACCACACAGACCAGAACGGCCTGCCGCTGCAGCGATGTCATAGACTGTTTGTCCGATTGATTCTTATGATTCATGTTATATTCACCACTTATCCTATCGTTCAACCGTTTGCACGGCAGGCCAGGAGCTTGTCCGTCAGTTCTTCACAACTTTCCGCCAGCAGCACCGGGCCAAAGGGCTCCAGTTCTTCCCTGCTGCCGTAGCCATACAGGGCACCGGCGGCATCCAGCCCGCAATCAGCAGCACCGCGCATATCATCGTTGCGGTCGCCCACCATCAGCACCCGCTTGCCCTGTACACAGGGCTGGGTGAGAACATAGCGCACCACTTCCGTTTTGGTATCCCGGCTCTCATCCATGGACGCGCCGCCGATGAAATCGAAGTAAGGGGCCAGTCCCTGTTCTTCCAGAATGGGGGTCACGACCACAGTCGGCTTGGAGGTTGCGGTGCAGAGCACAAATCCTGCCTCCTTCAGGCGGCGCAGCATCTCTGCCGCACCGGGATAGGCCGTACCCTCATGACTGCCCTTTTCGCGGTAACTCTCCCGATAGAGCTCGGTGGCCTCCTCGATTTTTGCAGGGTCAGAAAAATGCTCTCCAAAGCTCTTGCGGAGCGGCGGCCCCAGATAGCGCCGCAGGTTCACATGGGTGACATCCACGCCCATCTTGGTAAAAACTTCTTCCAGTGTATTCAGGATGCCGGGGGCGGAATCGATCAGGGTTCCGTCCACGTCAAATAAGATCACGTCATAGTGCTGCAAGTTCGTTTCCCTCTCTTTCACACATATACACGGTATAGTATAGCACAGAATTGCGCTTTCAGCAATTCCAACAAATCGTTTTTATTCTTTTTATACAAATCGGTCACAATCTGGCCTTAAAACGCAAAATGCCTGCCCGCCAGAATGCGGACAGGCAGGGGGTCGTGCAGGCTTATTGGGCTGCAGCGCCGTTATCAGCGGAGGGATAATAGAGGTTATTGGAGATAAACTCCAGCTTTTCCTTCAGCACCAGCTCCAGATTTGCCACGGCGTGCACCATGTTGGTGGCCGAATCGTTCACTTCCAGCAGCTTGCACAAGTCGATCTCGTTCATGGCGAGTGCGGTTTTCATCTTCTGGCTCTCGGCGCAGAGGATGTGGCTCAGAGCACTTTCCTGCAGCGCGATGCTTTCCATCAGATCGATCACAGCCTGACTCAGGGTAACACGGGGCAGGGCCGGACATTCCAGCGTGGTGGGACAATTGGTCATTGCCATAGGGGACTCATCCTTTCCATATAAGGTGTACCCCATCCTATGTCCCCTGCCGTGCTTCCGTTACTGCTTATTTTCCTGTGCAGAGACCTTTTCAATTACGCTCTGGTAACCGCCGGTTCCGTATTGGATGCAGCGATTGATGCGGCTGATGGTCGCCGTGCTGATCTCTACCTCTTTTACGATCTGGTCATAGGTGCGGCCGCCAAGCAGCAGCTTTGCCGCTTCCAGCCGTTGTGCCATATCGGAGATCTCCTTTACTGTGCACAGATCCTCAAAAAAAGCATAGCACTCCTCCCGGCTCTCAAGGCTCAGGATGGCATCGAACAATGCATCTACGGTCTCGTTTTTTCTGGAATTTTTCTCAGTCATTGCGGTCTCCTCTGCGGCAAACGCCGGAACTTCTGACAGAAAGAATCATATTATGTTATCACTTTAGCACACGAAAGTGCGAAAGTCAAGTCTTTTGCGTGAATCGTTTTCAATTCAGCACGTCAACAGTTTTTTTCTTTTCACAAGTGAAATAAAATCACCTAAAATTTCTTGCCGGATTTTCTGTCGAATTGGCACATCCTCTGAACTGCTCCGAAAAATATTGACAAATTATGAAAATGGGGATAAAGTATACACAATTTTCAGGCAAAGGAGCCACAGCGTGACCTCTTTGCCGCATGAAAAGCAAAGGAAAGAGGTAAAAGAAATGAACACGCTGGTCATCGTTTTGATCGCAGCCGTGTGTCTGTTTGGTGCTTACACCCTCTACGGACGCTGGCTGGCAAACAAGTGGGGCATCGACCCCACCGCCAAGACCCCTGCGGTCGTCCATGAGGACGGTCGGGATTACGTTCCCACCAATGGCTGGACCGTTTTTGCACATCAGTTCAGCTCCATTGCAGGTGCCGGCCCTGTTACCGGTGCCATTCAGGCTGCTGCCTTTGGCTGGCTGCCTGTTCTGCTGTGGGTCCTGCTGGGCGGCATCTTCTTTGGTGCTGTTACCGACTTCGGCGCTCTGTATGCTTCTGTAAAGAATGACGGCAAGTCCATGGGTATGCTGATCGAAAAGTATATCGGCAAGACTGGCCGCAAGCTGTTCCTGCTGTTCTGCTGGCTGTTCTGCGGCATCGTGATTGCAGCGTTTGCTGACATGGTCGCTGGCACCTTCAATGCTTATGGCGCGGACGGCGCTCTGGTGGACGCTGCTCAGACCAACGGCGCTGCCGGCATGGTCTCCATCATGTTCATGGTCTTCGCTGTGGTCTTTGGCCTGATCCAGAAGAAGTTCAACTTCTCCGGCTGGAAGGAAAGCGTCATCAGCATCGTTTTCATCGTGCTGTCTTTTGCCATTGGCGCAAATCTGCCCATCATCCTGGGCAAGGCCGCATGGAGCTATATCACCTTCGTTTATATCTTCTTTGCCGCCGTGCTTCCCATGTGGCTGCTGAAGCAGCCCCGGGACCACATGACCACCTTCATGTTTGTTGCCATGATCGCAGGCGCTGTGGTTGGTCTGGTCGTTGCACACCCCACCATGAATCTGCCCGTTTACACCGGCTTCGCCAACGAGAAGCTGGGTACCATGTTCCCCATCCTGTTCGTCACCGTTGCCTGTGGTGCTGTTTCCGGCTTCCACAGCCTGGTCTCCTCCGGTACTTCCTCCAAGACCGTTGAAAATGAGAAGGATATGCTGAAGGTTGGCTATGGCGCAATGATCCTGGAGAGCCTGCTGGCTGTTCTGGCCCTGTGCGTTGCCGGTGCTGCCGCTGCTGCGGACGGCACCCCCGCTGCAGGCACCCCGTTCCAGATCTTCAGCCGTGGTGTTGCCGGTTTCTTTGAGATGTTCGGCGTTCCCGCTTATGCAGCAACGGTCTTTATGACGATGTGTGTTTCCGCTCTGGCCCTGACCAGTCTGGATGCTGTGGCCCGTATCGGCCGCATGAGCTTCCAGGAGCTGTTCAGTGTGGACGACATGGAGCACGCTGAGGGCTGGCGCAAGCTGTTCTGCAACGTCTACTTCTCCACCTTCCTCACTCTGGCCTTCGGCTTCCTGCTGACCAAGATCGGCTACGCAAACATCTGGCCTTTGTTCGGTTCCGCCAACCAGCTGCTGAGCGCTCTGGTTCTGGCCACCCTGTGCGTCTTCCTGAAGGTCACCGGCCGCAGCAACAAAATGCTGTTCCCCCCGCTGATCATCATGCTGTGCGTCACCTTCACCGCTCTGGTGCAGCGCCTGATCGCCATGGTCAAGGCCATCAGCACCGCCGCTTCTGTCAGCATTCCTGCGGGCGAGACCACTTGGGGTGCCGTGTTCATTGCCAACGGCCTGCAGCTGATCCTGGCTGTTCTGCTGATCGTTCTGGGTCTGAACATTGTGTTCCACTCCTTCTCTGCTTACAAAAAGGCTGAGCACAACAGCGAGGCCAAAATCTGAGGTTTTCACGGTTTGACCGTAAAACGATAAAAATCTCCCACTGACGACATCGAACCCCGTCAGCGGGAGATTTTATTTTATCTTTTTCAGGTCACAGCATCTTCACCATGATGATCTCATCCCGGTAGGTGCCGTCTTTCAGTTTAAAGGCCCTGGGCTGGATGCCATAGCGCTCAAACCCAAACTTCTCATAGAGATGGATGGCACGGGCGTTATCGCTGTACACCCCCAGTTCCAGCTGTTCAAATCCATTGGCCCGGGTCTGGTCAATGGCCAGCTGCATCAGATAGCTGCCCAGACCACAACCCCAGTGATCTTTCCGTACGGAGATGCCTACTACGGCACGATGGCGATATTTGATATGCGGCCGCACCTGCGCAACACCAAACTCCCCCACCAGCTTTTCTCCGGCAAAAGCGCCTACCTCAAAGTTCACAGGGCTTTCCCCGCAGCCTGCGAGCCCGTTCCGCATCGCTTCCAGACTCGCCCCTTCCTCCGGGTATCGGGCCATAAAATGTGTTTCGCTGTAGGTCGCATTGCGGAATGCGTCCAGAGCCTCCGCATCATCGGCGCATAAGCTGCGCACTGTCAGCACTTCCCCGCTGGGCAGTGTGAACGTTCTGGGTTCGATCTTCATGTTTCTCTCTCCTCTTCTTTCAGATATGTGCTCGCTCCCATTCCTGCAGAACAGCCAATTGCAGCTCGGTATGGAACCAGTGCTCTCCTTCTTCCATGATGGTCAGATGCGCACCTGTCCGTTGTTTGAACTGCTCAAGCACTGCCCTGGAAGTCAGGTTATCCTTTGCGCCATAGAACACCTGCGTGGGCACTTTCCAGCGGTAGGGATGCTCCCTCACCCAGCAGAGATACTGCCACGACAGCGTCTCATCGAAATCCGTGGAAATCTCCCCTGCTTCTTTCAACTGGGCCTCACTCACATTTGCCCACTGCATCATATTGGTGATAAGATCTTCCATATCTACTACTGGTGAGAGCAAAAGAGCACTCCGTAAAGGCTTTGCCTGTAAGGCCAACATGGAAAACCAGGCTCCAATACTTGTAGCCCGCAGCGAAACATTCTTCCAACGCTCTGCGGCATAGGAATAAACCGCTTCCAACTCTGGAACCGCCACCCACGGCAGCAGCTTCTCGGAGCTGCCCCTGCGCTCTCCATGTTCGGGCAAATCAACAGCAAGAACCTGATATCCTGCTGGGCAGGCAAGTTCTGCAAACGGCAGGGCTTCTTCTTTGCAACCCATTTTGCCATGGACATAGAGATATACTTTTCGGCTTTCTTTCCCGTACAGCAAAGCAGGAATACCGCTGATCTCAAGTTTCTGTGTTTTCATCGTAACATCTCCTGTCAGATGCCGCCTTCCTTTTTTCGGTACAGCGGCTGGTTGAGATTCTTCACTTCCAGCCCTCCCTTCATTGTAATTGTTCCTATGATAGCACACTTCCCGTTCAAACACAAACAAAAAGAGCTGTGACACCCTGTTACAGGTACCACAGCTCTTAAATTCATTCAGTCAGACTGAATTACTTCACCATGCTTGCAACTTCAGCAGCGAAGTCATCAGCACGCTTCTCCAGGCCCTCGCCCTTCACGAAACGGGTGAACTTGACGATCTTGATCTCGCCGCCCAGATCCTTAGCGACCTTAGCGGTGTACTGAGCAACAGACAGATCGCCGTCCTTGACGAACTCCTGATCGACCAGGCAGTTCTCCTTGAAGAACTTCTTGATCTTGCCCTCGATCATCTTCTGCTTCACAGCATCAGGCTTGTTGGCGTTCTTGGGATCGCCAGCCATCTGAGCCAGCATGATCTCCTTCTCCTTGGCAACGACCTCAGCAGGGACAGAAGCCTCATCGACGTAGCTGGGGTTAGCAGCTGCGACCTGCATGGCGATGTCCTTGCCGTAAGCAGTGAACTCGTCCTTGCTGTCGATGTCGTTGGTGGTCTCGAAGTTGACCAGGATGCCGTGGGTGCCGCCGCCGTGGACGTAAGCAGAGCAAACGCCCTCGTAACGAACAAAACGACGGATCTTGATGTTCTCCTTGATGACCAGGATCAGGTTCTTCAGAGCCTCATCAACGGTCTCACCAGTCTCGGTCTTGCAAGCCATCAGAGCCTCAACATCAGCAGGGTTCTGCAGCATGACGACCTTGGTTGCTTCCTTGACGAAATCAACGAACTTGTCGTTCTTGGCAACGAAGTCAGTCTCAGCGTTGACTTCGATGACAACACCGACCTTGCACTTGGGGCAGTAGTCAGCGTAGACCATACCCTCGGCAGCAACGCGGCTTGCCTTCTTGGCAGCAGTAGCCAGACCACGCTCGCGCAGGATCTCAATAGCCTTCTCGAAGTTGCCGTCAGCCTCAGTCAGAGCCTTCTTGCACTCCATCATGCCGCAGTCGGTCTGCTTGCGCAGTTCCATAACGTCCTTTGCAGAAATAGCCATTTTTGTAGTCTCCCTTACACGTTATTTCACGGGTTTGTTCTGTATAGCCAAAAATCAGGCGTTGGCAGCTTCCTCAGCGGGAGCCTCCTGGTTGCCCTGCTTGCCTTCCAGAACAGCGTCAGCCATAGCGCCAGCGATCAGCTTGACAGCGCGGATAGCGTCGTCGTTGCCGGGGATGACGTAATCGATCTCGTCGGGGTTGCAGTTGGTATCAACGATAGCCACGATGGGGATGTTCAGCTTGCGAGCCTCAGCAACAGCGATGCGCTCCTTGTGAGGATCAACGATGAACATAGCCTTCGGCAGGGTCTTCATGTTCTTGACACCGCCCAGGTACTTGTCCAGCTTCTCCATCTCCAGCTCGAGCTTAGCAACTTCCTTCTTGGGCAGCAGCTCGAAGGTGCCGTTCTCCTTCATCTTAGCCAGCTGATCCATACGGTCGATGCGCTTACGGATGGTACGGAAGTTGGTCAGCATACCGCCCAGCCAGCGAGCGTTGACATAGTGCATGCCGCAGCGCAGAGCCTCGTCACGGATGGACTCCTGAGCCTGCTTCTTGGTGCCGACGAACAGGATGTCGCCGCCCTCAGCTGCAACTTCCTTCACGTAGTTGTAAGCCTCGTCCAGCTTCTTCACGGTCTTCTGCAGATCGATGATATAGATGCCGTTGCGCTCGGTGAAGATATACTTCTTCATCTTGGGGTTCCAGCGGCGGGTCTGGTGACCGAAGTGCACACCTGCCTCGAGAAGCTGCTTCATAGAAACGACTGCCATAGTAAAAATACCTCCAATATTGTTTTGCCTCCGCACACCGTGATCCGCGGCCATATCGGATGGCTTTGGACTGCCCTCCACTCCCGAAAGAGCACAAAAGGGCATAGTGATGCGTGTGTAATGCCAAATAATAATAGCACAAACCGGCGTGTGATGCAAGGGGTTTTCTCTGTTTTTTACAAGAAAATCGCGTATTTTTCGTTTATTCGTCCGTCTGAGTGCCGCTCAGGCTCTCCATGCCCATCCGACTGAGGGCATAGCCCTTGCCGAACATCAGGTCATATTGCAGCAGCCAGTGCTTCTGGCTCCAGCTTTCCTGCAGGGAGCTTGGGGTCTGGGTGGTGGTACCGTCCAGATTCATCACCGTGCCCCGGGTATTGGCGCGGTCAGCCACCTGCAGCTGGCGGTTCAGCAGCTGGAAATAAAGCGGCTGTTCCAGACCGTAGAGGTTCATCATCACCGGCGAGATATCGTAAGCGGCAATGGTGCCCAGATCCACGGGCTTGTCGGTGTAGTTCGCCCACATCAACAGGGTGGTCTGGTGCAGGCGCGGGTCCGCACTGGAATCGCTGGCATAGCCGCTGCTGGTAAAGACATCATAATTGGAATCAATGGGGTTGTAATGGTCGCCCCAGAACACCAGGATCACCGGCTCATCCACCTGCGAGAAGTATTGGGTCAGCTTGCCCAGCATGGCATCGGCATCCCGGATGCCGGTCGCAAAATCTTCCAGCGCGCCGATGGTGCTGGCCTTGAGGCCCGCCGGGTGCTCTGTCACCTTCACCCGCACATCATCCGGGTAGTTGTCTTTATTATAATTGGTATGGTTCTGCATTGTGACCGCGTGCAGGAAAACCGGTGCATCCGAGGATGCTTTCATCTTCTCGTACTGCTGGATGATCTGGTCTGCCATGGAGTCATCCGTGACCAGACCGCTGGTCCAGTAGTGCCTGCGCACCTTGTTGACATGGGTCATCTGTTCCAGGCTCAGGAAGGTGTCAAAGCCCAGGTTGGGGTATGCCGTGTCCCGGCTCCAATATTTGGCCCAGAAGCAATGGACTGCCGCCGTCTGATATCCCTGCGTCAGCTTGAGGTAATTGGGCAGCGAGAACATGGGCTTGGTCACATGCTGCTGGTAGGGCTTGCTGCCGTTGGGCAGAAAGGAAGCCGAATAGCCTGTCAGCGCTTCAAACTCCACATCGCAGGTTCCGCCGCCGAAACTGGGGCTGTACGCCCGGCCAGAAGCACTGGTCTGCTGCAGGGCGTGGAGGTTGGCGGAGACATCGGTATCAAACTGGAAACCGTACTGTTCCAGCTCCGACACGTCCCAGTAGGACTCGTCCATCACATAGATGATGGTGGGCTTTTTCACGGTCTCGTCCGCAGAGGTGGTGGCACCGTAAGATCCCGGGTAGAGCGGAGCGGTGGAATATTTCTGTGCAGCTTCGGTATCATCCAGGATCTCGTTGACAGCCTCCTCTGAATACCCCTCCGGCTTGGAGATCTCCAGATTGGTCAGATTGGTCAGAAAGCTGGTGATGACACCATAATAGCGGTAGTAGCGATCCTGCATCCAGGCATCCGGCACAATGCCAATGGCCTGTGTCACGGCAGGCTGCAGGAACACGCCAAAGAGCAGGCCGCAGGTAGCTGCCGCACTGGCAAGAAAGCCTGCCACCCGGGGCTTCCAGTTCAGCTTCTGCCGCCCTCTATAAAGGAAGAAAGACACTACGACCAGCAGCACGATAATAACAATGGATACCACCATGCTGGTCTGGATGTGGATACCGGCTGCAGCTGCCACGCCCGCAGCCTCTGACACCTGCATCAGATCCCAGGGCAGGAAGGGCTCGCCGCGCAGCTGCAGTGTGTAGAAATTGACTGCCGCCGGGGCACAGCCCAGCACCGCCGCCAGCAGGGTCGCCAACGGTGCAAACCGGGTCAGCCAGTCCACTGCCAGCCAGCTGAGAAACAGCATGGCCCACGCCAGCAGATAGGCTTCGGCATGGGGGAAAATGTATTGGGTAAAGGTCTCCCCTGTCAGGCTGCCGCGGGCGATCCACTCCGTCAGGAACAGGATGCCCAGCGTTGCCAGTGGAGGGAAGAGCAGCCGCAGCCCATGCAGGGAAAGCGGCGTATGTTTTTTTGCGTTCATAGAGAGAAGTTCCTTTCACTTCCGGAAATCAGATTTCAAACCGGAGCGGCAAGGCTCTGCCGCTCACGGTTCTCTATTATAATCCGATTTTTTGTAAAATCAAACCCTGATGCAGGAAAAATTCACGAAAAATTTCAGCCGTCCAGCCAGTGCCGCATTTTTTGCCAGAAACCCTGCTTTTTGGCTTCCGGCTCCGGCAGCTCCGTGCGGACCAGGATCGCGTCCACTCCCAGTGTTTCGATGTCCGTCCAGGGGATGACCAGAGTCTCGTCCCGGCCCAGCAGCCCAAACAGATGAGGCTGCCCGAGCAGCAACAGGCTTTTGACCTGCGCCGTTGCCGGATCGAGCTCCAGATCATCGGCGCGGCCAAGGCAGGCCCCGTTGCTCAGCTGAACGATCTCCTTTGTGCACAGCTCCCGGAATTTCATCGTGATCCCCTCCCCGCAGTTTGCCTGTTTCATCCTATGCGGCAGCGCAGTGCTTGATGCAGAGCGGGCAGTTGTGCTATACTGTGGACAGAATCTTTCTGGCAGAAACATCCATACAGAATTGAGGAAACAGCGATGTATAAAAATATCATCTTTGATCTGGGCGGTGTCATGGTGGATTTCGACCCCAAGACCTACCTGGTAGACCGCTTCTGCAATGCCGAGGTAGAGGAGCAGGTATCCCAGCTGACCTTTGAAAGCGAGGAGTGGAAGCTGCTGGATGCAGGGCTTATCACCCGCTCTGAGGCCAACCTGCGGATGCTGGCCCGCGCAAAGGAATATGGCCGCGCGTTTGAGGTGCAGGGCGTGCTGGACGATTGGATGCATATCCTCCGCCCCCGCCGCCGGATGCAGGAGCTGGTGCGGAAACTCAAGAGCCGTGGCTACTGCGTCTATTACCTGAGCAATATCCCCGAGGATGTGCTGGAGTTTCTGACCGAGCGCGACCTCAAGGGCCTGTTCGACGGCGGCGTGGCCTCCTGCGAGGTGCACATCAACAAACCTGACCCGCGCATCTATAAGGCCCTGCTGGACAAATACCAGCTCAAGGCCGTGGAAAGTGTTTTCATTGATGACCGGCTGGAGAATGTACAGGCCGCTTTCCGTCTGGGCTTTGCCGGCATCCAGATGAAGGACAGCGTCGGCACACTGGTGCGCAGCCTTGCTACCTGCAGTGTGGTCATCCACTGAACAACACACAAAAACTCCCCGCTCAATGCCCTGTCTGGGGCGCTGGGCGGGGAGTTTTCTGCCATTACAGATTATTTCTTTTCGTAATTCTGGCAGAAGTGCGGGGTCTCCACCTGCTGGGTGGTGCAGGAGCAGTGCTCTGTCACTTTGATCTGGGGCAGATCACACTTGCAGTTCTGCACATTGTGACGGCACTCGCAGACATCGCAGGTCACACCTGTGTTTTCCATTTCTATCGCCTCCTTAGCTCTAGGTTGCCCCGGCTTCAGGCGATTATACATGGCTGCTTATTTTCCTGCGTTTGCTTCACGCCTTGCCTTCATTGTCACGATCACATGCTTGATGGAGAGAACGGGATGCACCGGTAGCATTCTGGGCCCGGCCCAGCGCATGACAGTGCGGATTTTTTCCCGCATCTCCGGCTGATAGCAATGCACCTTGCAGGCCGAGCAAAAGGTCTTGTTCTCCATAAAGGGGCAGTGCTCAATGCGGGCCAGCGCATAATCATGCAGCTGCTGGCATTCCGGGCAGAGACTGCCTCTGAGGGTGTGATGCTGCTTGCGGCAGTAGAGCGCGATCATCTCACTGACAAGCATTTTTTCGTCGGAACGCTTCTTTGCCAGGTCTTCCGGGGTGGTTTTGGACATTGGGACTGTTCCTCCTGCATTTTTTCCTTGCGGGCCATCCGCAGAGCCGCGCAACGCACCGCGTGACGCAAAACTGCGAAACAGGCCGTAATTCCAACAGCAACAGCCATTTCCATACACACCACCTTTCCTAAAAAGCAAAGCAGCAGGAGACCGGGTTCAGCCCCTGTTGTTCCCCTGCTGCTCTCAGGTTCGTTTGTCCGGCAAATGGGCTGCTGCGCAACTTCTAAAGTTTAATACAGCAAACCCCATTTGTCAAATTTTGCAATGTGCTTCTAATCCGGTCACCACGCTGCCAGGTCCGCACCCAGCTTGCGGCAGGCAGCCTGAACATCCTCATCCGGTGCCTCGTTGCAGATCAGACCCTCACCGTTGAGCACCTGTGCACCATCCCCCTGTGCACGCTCGACCCAGTCGCGCATCCACTGGCCGTCGCCCCAGCCATAAGAGCCGAACAGAGCGATCTTCTTGCCGTTCAGGGAGCCCTCCAGATCGGAGAACATCGGCTCAAACTCGCTCTCTTCCAGCTGCTCTGCGCCCATTGCGGGGCAGCCAAATGCAACTGCATCAAACTCTGCCAGCTTTGCGGCGTTCATTTCGCCACAGGGAACGATGGTGCCGTTTGCACCCTCTGCCACGCAGTTTGCCATGGTCTCCGTGTTGCCGGTTGCACTCCAGAATACGACTGCTACTTTGCTCATAAAGAAGAACCTCTCTTTCAATTTTGGTTAGTATATTCTAACTTTTATCTCCAAGAAATTGCTCTGCCTGACATAAGACAGAGCAATTTGGTTAGGACTTTCTAACCACCAAAAGAATACCACAGGGCGGGCTCCTTGTCAAGAACCTTTTGCAGAATTTTTCAGAGCGCTCCTCCACCCCGGCGCAGCAACAGGAACACCACCGTCAGCACGCCGTAGATCACCGGCTGGTGAAGCAGATATAGCATCAGCGAGTTCCGCCCCAGCCACCCCAGCGGCGGGCAAACCGAACGACGCAGCGGACGGAGACTCTGCGCTGTTCGCTCTGCCAGATGATGCAGGTAAAAACCAGCCCAGAACAGGAAGAGCCACGGGATCAGCGGAAAGTAATCCGTAGAGAAGAAGCCAAAGGGATAAAACCCCAGATAGGCCGTGAAGTAGTTGGCGTAGAGAAAGCCCGGCAGCGTGATGAGCCAATGGCCCAGCTGCAAATAGCCATCGGCTGCATAGCGGGTGAAGTAAAACAGAAACATGCTCCCTGCAAGGCCGACCACCGGGGGCACCTTTTCCATCCACTTTTCCAGCAGTCCTGTGATGATCATAGCCGAGCCCAGCAGGGTCAACACGCCGAACCAGACAACATCCGCAGGCATGAAGATCAGCGTGACCGCCGTGACAAGTGCGCCGCACCCAAACACCACCGCGCCTCGTTTGATCGGGTGGCGGCCCAGCGGCAGACAGAAGCCGGACAGCAGGATGAACACCCAGCAGATGGATTGCTGCCACAGTTCTCCCTGCCAGCTGCCATACCACGGTGCACGCACACCAAACAGATAGACCAGATCCCACATGCCATGGTAAAGCATCATGCTGATCAGGTCCAGCCCGCGCAGCTCGTCCAGCAGCGCACAGCGTGTGGAAGTTGATTTCATAAGACTCCCCCTTTTCGGAATGTTTTTTCCATTGTACGCCCTGCCATGGATCCCGTCAAGCAAAAAAACTGCCGTGCAGCTTTGGAACCGCACGGCAGTTTTATGATAACAGGTTCAGAAGAATGCAGGAATTACAGCTCCACGTTGAAGTAGCGCTTCAGCAGGCCCTCGAAGCCGCGGCCATGACGAGCCTCATCCTTTGCCATCTCGTGGACGGTATCGTGGATCGCATCCAGGTTCAGGGCCTTTGCCTTCTTGGCCAGGTCCATCTTGCCGGAGCATGCGCCGCACTCAGCCTCAGCACGCATCATCAGGTTCTTCTTGGTGCTGTCGGTCACGACCTCACCCAGCAGCTCGGCGAAACGGGATGCGTGGTCGGCCTCTTCGTAGGCATAGCGCTTGTAAGCCTCAGCGATCTCGGGGTAGCCCTCGCGCTCTGCCACACGGGCCATGGCCAGGTACATGCCGACCTCGCTGCACTCACCCTCAAAGTTTGCGCGCAGACCGTCAACGATCTCCTGAGGCACACCCTCAGCCTTGCCGATGCCGACCACATGCTCGGTCACATAGGTGTTGCCGGTCTTTTCAACAAATGCGGATGCAGGAGCCTTGCAGACAGGGCACTGCTCAGGGATAGAGCCTTCAGCGATATAACCACAGACGGTGCAAACATACTTTTTCATAAGAATATCCTCCATTGTTTTTCATTATGATCTTGGCCTCTCCTCTGGTACAGGGGGCCTTGCTTCTGAGCCTATTATAGCAATGATTCCTAGATTAGTCAAGACTAATTTTAAGAATTATTCCTATTTATTTTTTAGACCTGCAGGTTGCCGCTGCTCGGAGCATCGGAACCGTTGGCAGCATCAAACTCGTAATCATTGCCGGGGAGGATGGCGTTGAGCAGGATACCCACGATAGCAGCAATGGCCAGGCCGGACAGGTTGATGGAGACACCACCCACAGCGAAGGTCAGACCGCCCACAGAGTTGAAGCCCAGTGCGCAGACCAGGATGACAGCGGCAACGATCAGGTTGCGGCTGTTGGTAAAGTCCACACGGTTCTCGACCACATTGCGGACACCGATCGCGGAGATCATGCCGTACAGCACAAAGCTGATGCCGCCAATGATGCCGGTGGGGATGGTGTTGATGACGGCCTCAAACTTGGGGCTGAAGCTCAGGATCACAGCCATCACAGCGGCAATGCGGATGACGAGCGGATCGTAGATGCGGCTCAGGGCCAGAACACCGGTGTTCTCACCGTAGGTAGTATTGGCGGGGCCGCCCAGCAGACCGGCCATGGCAGTGGCAAGGCCGTCGCCCATCAGGGTGCGGTTCAGGCCGGGATCATTGATATAGTTGTGGCCGACCGTAGCGCTGATGGCCGCGATATCGCCTACATGCTCCATCATGGTTGCCAGCGCAATGGGGATGATGGTGAACATTGCGCTGATGAACTCAGGGCTGCCGTCGATGGCAAACAGACCCATGGCACTCTTGTGCAGGGGGATGCCGAACCAGTCGGCAGCAGCAATGGCCTCAAAGTTGACTGCACCAGTGACCAGAGCCACAGCATAGGAGACCAGCACACCGATCAGGATGGGCAGGATCTTGACCATGCCCTTGCCCCAGATGTTGCAGACAATAACGGTGCCCAGGGCCACAAAAGCCAGCAGCCAGTTGGACTCGCAGTTGGTGATGGCAGAGGGGGCCAGGATCAAACCAATAGAGATGATGATGGGGCCTGTGACCACAGGCGGGAAGAATTTCATAATGCGGCGGATGCCAAAGGTGGAGATGAGCAGGCTGACCAGCAGGTACAGAATGCCGGACAGTGCCACGCCCGCGCAGGCGTAGGGCAGCATTTTGGTATTGGCAACGGTCAGGTTGCCGTCTGCGTCAGCCAGCATGGGGGCTACAATGGAAAAACCGCCCAGGTAGGCAAACGAGGAGCCAAGGAAGGCCGGGACCTTGCCCTTGGTGATAAGGTGGAACAGCAGGGTGCCCAGACCGGCACAGAGCAGAGTGGTGGAAACGCTCAGGCCGGTGAGCAGGGGCACCAGCACAGTTGCGCCGAACATGGCAAACATGTGCTGCAAGCCCAGGATCAGCATCCGTCCGGTGCCGAGCTGCCGGGCATCGTAAATGCCCTTGGAGTAATCGATCTTTTCACTCATAGAGAAGTTCTCCTTTCATCGCTGCCCAAAAAAAGAGGCATTGCCGCAGCAACGGCAGTGCCTCAATCTTCTGGAGCAGATTCAAAAAACGGGACCGGAAGGCAAAACACGCGCTCCGCAAAGTCGAACGAAACATTTTGCTCTCCCCTTCCCTGTCTGACTTTATAAAGTATACCAGAAACCATGCCCGGATGCAATCCGTTTGCCGCAGTTTCCTCAGCTTTTTGGCCGGACATCTTGAAATATGCCCCTGTCCGCACTATAATATAACCTATTGAATTGATTTGTATTTCAAGAGGAATGTTATGATCTATCTGGATTATTCTGCAAACACCCCGGTGGATGCGCGGGTGTTGGAGCAGTTCTGTGCCGTGGAGCGCCGCTGCATCGGCAACGCCAACTCTCACCACCAGGCAGGCTCTGCCGCCAAGGCAGAGATCGATGCCGCCACCATCAAAATCGCCTCTCTGCTGGGCGTTCAGCCGGCAGAGATCATCTATACCTCTGGTGCCAGCGAGGCCAACAACTTTGCTTTAAAGGGGCTGGCCCGTCTCTCCCGCCATGCGGGCAGGCACATCATCTCCACTCCACTGGAGCATTCTTCGGTCAGCGGCACCCTGACGGCATTACAGGAACAGGGGTATGAGATCGACCTGCTGGACGTGAAGCAGGACGGCACCGTGGATCTTGAGCACCTGAAGGATCTGCTTCGCCCGGATACCATCTGCGTTGCCGTTACGCTGGTGGACAGTGAATTGGGCGTGGTGCAGCCTGTACAGGAGATCGCCGCCATCCTGAAAGCATACCCTCACTGTCACCTGCATGTGGATGCGACCCAGGCTGTGGGAAAGATCCCCGTTTCTTTTGAGGGCGTGGACACCATGAGCCTGACGGCCCACAAATTCTACGGACTGAACGGCATCGGCCTGCTGATCAAGCGGCGGAATCTGGCGCTGGAGCCTCTCATCCATGGCGGCGAGAGTACCACCATCTACCGCAGCGGCACCCCCACTGTGGCGCTGGCCTCCTCGCTGGCCTGTGCGCTTGATCTCGCCGTCATCGACCTGCCCAACCGCGTTGACCATGTGGCCAAGCTGAATGCAGAGCTCCGCGCCGCCCTCAGCACATACCCGCTGGTGCGCATCAACAGCCCGGAACACGCCGTCCCTCATGTGCTGAATCTGAGCGTCCGTAATGTCAAGGGCACCGTGTTCCAGCGGGAGCTGGATGCCAAAGGGGTCTGCGTCTCGGTCAAGTCAGCCTGCTCTTCGGACGGTCTGCCTTCGCGTGCGGTGTTTGCGGTCAGCCGCGACCGTCGCAACGCACTGTCCTCCTGGCGCATCAGCCTGAGCCACCTGACCACCGAGGACGAGATCAAAGCCTTTTTGCAGGCGTTCGATGTCTGCTGCCGTGAGCTGACCGCCCTACATTAAATAAAAAGAGGAACCAACATGAAACGTGAGCTTGAACCTTATCAGATGATCGAACGCAGTATCATCAAGAAATACCGAAAGGAGCTGTGGACCCCCTTTATCGTGGCGGTAAAGCGCTACGAGCTGGTACAGGAGGGAGACAAGATCGCCGTCTGCATCTCGGGCGGCAAAGACTCCATGCTGATGGCAAAGCTGATGCAGGAGCTGCAAAAACACAGCGATGTTCCCTTTGAGCTGGTCTTTCTGGTGATGGACCCCGGCTACAATGAGATCAACCGCCAGAAGATCGAGTCCAATGCCGAGCTGCTGCACATTCCGGTGACCATCTTCGAGAGCAACATCTTTTCCGTTGCCAACAACACCGAAAAGAACCCCTGCTACCTCTGTGCCCGGATGCGGCGCGGCCACCTGTACAGCAAGGCCAAGGAGCTGGGATGCAATAAGATCGCGCTGGGCCACCACTTCAACGATGTGATTGAGACGACTGTGATGAGCATGTTCTACGGCTCCCAGATGCAGGCCATGCCGCCCAAGCTCCACAGCACCAGCTTCCCCGGCATGACCCTGATCCGCCCCATGTACTGCATCCGGGAAGAAGATATCCTGGCCTGGAAGCGCTACAATGATCTGGAATTCATCCAGTGCGCCTGCCGCTTTACCGAGAACTGTACCATGTGTGACAACGGCGGCGGCGGTTCCAAGCGGCAGGAGATCAAGATCCTGCTTCGCCGCCTGAAGCGCGACAATCCCAATATCGAAAACAGCATCTTCCGCAGCATCCACAATGTTGCCATTGATACCATGCCCGGTTATCGATCTGAGGGTGTGGATCACAGCTTCCTGGAACGATTCCATGCTATAGAAAACCACTGAGCTGCATCCGCATTTCTGCCTGCGCCGAATCACGCTTTGTACGCGATACAACAGTAAAAAATCCCCCTCAGCTTACGCTGAAGGGGATTTTTCATGCCACCGGCGGGGCTTGAACCCGCACTCTGTCTCCAGAAAGGGATTTTAAGTCCCTCGTGTCTGCCAATTTCACCACAGTGGCGCATAGAAACCCGGCTTACAAAGCCCTGCTGCTCTGGACATTCACAGAGAGCCGGGAATAACAGGTGATGAGGTAAACATTTATCACAAGTCCGTCGTTACGGAGTTGCAAACATGTATCAAAACATGTAAGATTCACACAACGGCTATTATAATACAATAGAAACCTTGCTTTGTCAAGTTACACCTTTCCGCCATGCAGTTCCGAATACATCTTGGCACGGCACTCGGCCACAGCGGGGGTCATATTGACATAGTGCTTATGCGGCATCTCGATGCGCAACTCGGTCTCCCAAGTCTCTTCGGTCAGCTGCTTTGCGATATAGGCCTTTTTCTCGGCAATCCCGGGCAGTTCGATGGCCAGCTCACCGTTCAGGATATGGGGCACCAGCAGCCGCTTGACCTTGGTGGGGGTGATGGTAATGGTGCGCTCGATGGCATCCGGGTCAAGGTTGACCATCTTTACCGGTTTGCCCGCTTCGATGACCTCGCCATCCATGGCGATCAGATCGCACTGGGCCTGACCATTTTCATCGTAGAGCCGCCAAGGCATTTTCTTGCCCGGGATGATGGCCTTGCTGGCAGAATCCGAGCACTTCATCTTGGGCTGATAGGTGCCATCCGGCAGCTTGACCGCCACCAGTTTATACACGCCGCCGAACACAGGGTCAGAAGCGGAGGTGATGAGATTCTCGCCCACGCCGTAGGAATCAAAATGAGCGTGCTCATAGAGCTCCATGTTGGCGATCTTCCGCTCGTCAAGGCCATTGGAAGCCACCAGCTTGATATAGGGCTTGCCTGCGGCATCCAGTGCCTTGCGCAGGCGCTTGGAGCCACGGGCCAGATCGCCGGAATCGATACGGGCACTCTTGACACGGCGGTTGGGGTCATTGGGGTACTTCTCGATCAGGTAGTCGTCCAGCTTGATGAGGTTGGGCAGGCCGCTCTCCATGATGTTGTAGGTATCCAGCAGCAGGCTGACGGAATCCGGGTAGGTATCCGCAAAGGCCTTGAAGGCATCAAACTCCGTCGGGAAGAACTCGATGAAGCTGTGTGCCACGGTGCCAACCGCCTTGACCTCAGAGCCATACTTCATCTCAGCCAGGCAGTTGGCAGTGCCGATGCAGCCGCCCAGAACAGCGGCATACGCACCATCATTGCCTGCGCTCTCTCCCTGTGCGCGGCGGGTGCCAAACTCCATGACGCTGCGGGGCGTATGGGTGTTCAGGCCGGTCACACGGGTCGCCTTGGTGGTGATCAGGCTGTGGAAATTCATCGTCTGCAGCAGATAGGTCTCGATCAGGATCGCACCCACCAGGTCGCACTCAATGCGGACCATCTGCACATGGGGGTAGCAAACCGTGCCCTCAGGCAGAGCGTACATATCACCCTTCCACTTATAGGTGCGCAGATACTCGCAGAATTCCTCGCTCATACCCTTGGTGCGCAGCCAGCGGATATCCTGCTCGTTGAAGTGATAATTCAGCAGGAACCGGGTCAGCTTGCGCTGGCCTGCGCTGATGGAGTAACCCATGTTGTCCGGGTTCTTACGGAAGAACATATCGAACACAAGGGTGGTGTTCTTAAAGCCGTGCAGGAACAGGCAGTTTGCCATCGTGAATTCGTAGAAATCCACCACCATGGCAGGGTTATCATAATCTTCGTCCGGAATGTACGGAACAACTTTGATCTCGTCCATGAAAAGTTTCCTCTCCTTGTACTTCGCAGCAGCGAGAAAGCCTTGCCGCTGCTGAAAAAACAGCCCCTTCTCCCCCTGCCTTTGTTCCAGCAGTGCGTGGGCCTGCACCCTGTCTTGACAGGACGTTTGTACCATGATAGCATCTTTGCCGCCCGGGTGCAAGGGCTTTTGTAAATTTCCTGCGTGCAGAAAGAAAAATCTTTTTTTCGGTACTGCCAAAAGGGCCGCCCCCGAAAGCTCCGGGAGCGGCCCTGCAAGCCTGTTCAGGCTCAGCCGTTTATAATATTGGGGGTCGCATTTTTCAGCACAACGTCATGGCTGCCGCCCTCCACGATAGAGGTGGAGGAAACCACAGTCAGCTTGGCCTTCTGCTGCAGCTCGGGGATGGAGAGTGCGCCGCAGTTGCACATGGTGCTCTTGACCTTGTACAGGGTGGTCTGGACACCATCGGCCAGAGGACCTGCGTAAGGAACATAGCTGTCCACGCCTTCCTCAAAGCTCAGCTTGGTGGAACCGCCCAGGTCGTAACGCTGCCAGTTGCGGGCACGGTTGGAGCCCTCGCCCCAGTACTCCTTCATATACTGGCCATTGATGCGCACCTTGTTCGTGGGGCTCTCGTCAAAGCGGGCGAAGTAGCGGCCCAGCATGACAAAATCAGCGCCCATGGCCAGAGCCAGAGTGATGTGATAATCGTGGACGATGCCGCCATCGGAGCAGATGGGCACATAGATGCCGGTCTCCTTGTAGTACTCGTCACGGGCCTTTGCGACCTCGATGACTGCGGTGGCCTGACCACGGCCGATGCCCTTGGTCTCACGGGTAATGCAGATGGAACCGCCGCCAATGCCGATCTTGACGAAGTCTGCACCGGCCTTAGCCAGGAAACGGAAGCCCTCGGCATCCACAACGTTGCCTGCGCCCACCTTCACGGTGTCGCCGTAGTGCTCACGGATCCAGGCGATGGTACGGCTCTGCCACTCGGAGTAGCCCTCGGAGGAGTCGATGCAGAGCACATCCACGCCAGCCTCGACCAGTGCGGGCACGCGCTGGGCATAGTCGCGGGTGTTGATGCCGGCACCGACCACATAGCTCTTGTTGGCATCCAGCAGCTCGTTGACATTCTTCTTGTGGGAATCGTAGTCCTTGCGGAACACGAAGTATTTCAGGTTGCCCTCAGCATCCACCAACGGCAGCGTGTTGATCTTGTTGTCCCAGATGATATTGTTGCAGTCGTGCAGGGAGGTATTCTCCGGTGCGGTGACCAGCTTCTCGATGGGAGTCATAAAGGTGGTAACGGAAGCATCATCGGGGGTGTGGTTGACACGGTAATCACGGGAGGCCACAATGCCCATAAGCTTGCCGTGAGGAGTGCCGTCGGCAGTAATAGCGATGGTGGAGTGGCCGGTGCGGGCCTTGAGCTCCAGAACATCGTGCAGAGTGGCGGTGGGAGCCAGGTTGGAATCGGAGACCACATAACCGGCCTTATAGCTCTTGACGCGGCGCACCATGGCAGCCTCGTTCTCAATGCTCTGGGAGCCGTAAATGAAGGACACGCCGCCCTCCCGTGCCAGTGCAATGGCCAGCTTATCGCCGGAGACCGACTGCATGATGGCACTGATCATGGGGATGTTCATTTCCAGCGGGCAGGGCTCTTCCCCCTTGCGGTACTTGACCAGCGGGGTCTTCAGGCTGACTGCCGTGGGGACATTCTCTGCAGAGGAATAACCCGGAACCAGCAGGTACTCGCCAAAGGTGCGGGAAGGTTCTTCATAGAAATAAGCCATACTCTAAACTCCTTTTTTCTTAACGCATCAACAACGGACCAGCATCAAAATAATTCATGTTTGCTGCTTATAAATTGATTGACTATACTTTACCACAAACCCCGTCAGAATACAAACCCCAGCGGCAACAAACTTTAGAACTGTCCTTTGCGGAAAAACAGTAAAATTGACCACCAAAAACGTGCAAGGTCATACTTTTCCGCCTGACAGGCCGGTTTTCTGGCACAAAGTGGAATGCAAAAAAGTCCGTACCGGAAAACCGGACGGACTTTTTTGCACACGAAGCGAGATACCGCCTGTGCGGTACAGAGGCCGACAGCTGTGAAGGAGAACAGCCGGAGGAGGAGAAGGCCCTGCACCCGATATCTCTTATTCAACAAGAAGAAAAAGATTTCAGTCTCAAAAAGCGCTCATCGCTTTCTGTAACCATATTGTAACTCTTTTGTTCCCGTTTTGCAAGACCTTTTTTGCAGATTTTGTAACATTTTTGTAATTTTCCTGGATTTATTTTGTAAATTCCAGGTAGCATTCAAACGCGGCGTGCTCTTCGCGGCGGCCCACCACATACCAGCCATCGGTCGAGGGCGCATAAAACACCTCGACCTGACTGCCCAGCGGGATCTCCCGGTGGTACTTGACGGAGACGAATTTCAACGGCCCGCCCTTGACTACCTCCAGCGGCAGGGCATCACAGGCGATGTCCAGATAGCAGGCGTTATTCACATGGCCGTTCAGGTCGCATAGGGAGTAGCTGGCTGTCCGGCTGCCTGCACAGGTCAGTTCCTTTGCTTTGTGCACCAGCTGGGGCAGCTCCCCATCCAGATCCTCGTTCCAGTAACCGGGCGTATGCCAGGAGGGCTGGCGCAGGATGCACTCGCGATCGGTATCCACCACGATCCACCGGCTGTCGATCAAAGCACACTCCTTCTCTGCTTCGTCCAGAATTCGGGTCAGCCGCTTCATCGAACCCTTCTTGCACGGCTCACAGGCGGTAAGAAAGGTCAGCTTTTCGGCACGCAGGGGCATCCGGGTGATCTGCGCCGCCTGCTTGCCCACCAGAAACGCCGTGTGGTGCGCTTTGAAAAAAGCATCGTCCATGCCGTAGGCGCGGGCATGGTCTGCCGCCGCCTGCTCCACATAGCGGAACAGGGCGCTGGGCTTGATCATCCGGCGAAAATCGCCGTCTGCGTTCAGGACGGTGGTATGATAGGTATATTGATTCATACGTTTCCTTTCCAAAAGAGGACCCCCTCCATCATTGCTTCGCATTGCCAGAGGCTTTGACGGAGAGGGCTCTTTCTTCTTAATACTGATTCCGGGTCTTTTTGCGCAGCTTGCGCCAAATGTTGAAGCAAGCCAGCGCCACCATGGCAAGCAGCAGCATCAGGAACACAACGCCGCTGCCGCCCTCATCGTAGCTCTTCATCTCGCTCCACTTTACGTCGAGCTCGTTGTTGACCTCATCGCTCAGTGCGGTGAACACCTTTTCCTTGGCTTCCACTTCCTCAGAGGGGTATGCGATCTCGCTGTACTTCAGGTCCTCATCCAGGATATCCCACACCTTCTGCATGGGGGTGGTGTAGCCAATATACTCCGCATTGGCTTTTCCGATGTCCGGCTCGCACATGAAGTTGATGAACATCTCCGCAGCTTCCTTGTGCTCACTGGTGGCAGGCACCGCCATGCAGTCCACCGACAGCACACTGCCCTCCTCCGGGAATACCCAGGCCAGATCCGGGTTATCATCGATCATGGTAATGGCATCGCCGGAGTAGTACACGCCGATGGCCGCCTCGCCGCCGATCATCTTATCAAAGATCTCATCCATGACGTAGGCCTGCACCAGCGGTTTTTGCGCTTTCAGGGTCTCCACCACCTCGTCCACCTCTTCCGGAGTCTCGGGGTTGATGCTGGTGCCGTTCTTGAACGCTGCAATGGCGTAGGCATCACGGCTGTTATTGAACATCAGGATGTTGCCCGCGTACTGCTCGTCCCACAGGTCAGCCCATTTGGTGGGGGCATTCTCCACCATGGTGGTGTTGTAGATGATGCCGGTGGTACAGAGCATATAGGGCACGGTATAGGCGTTGGTGGGGTCATAATCCGGATCACGGTAGACCGCATCGATGTTCTGGGAGCTGGGGATGTTGCTGTAATCCAGCGGTGCAAGCATCCCCTCGGCGATCATCTTTGCCACCATGTAATCCGAAGGGATGACCACATCGTAGTTGGCCGCACCGGATTTCAGTTTTGCGTACATGGACTCGTTGGAATCAAAGGTGGTGTAGTTGACCTTGATGCCGGTAAGCTTCTCGAAGGCGGCCACCACATCCACGCTGTCATCGGAGCCGTTGGAGATGTATTCGCCCCAGTTGTAAACGTTGAGGGTGAGATTCTGGCCCTGAAAGCGGGTCCAGTCGTAATCGTCCGAGACCGAAACGTCCTCGGTCACCTCAATGGTTCCGGCGGCAAAGGCGGGCACAGCACAGCAGAACACCATGGCCAGCGTCAGCAGCAGAACAGCAAAACGTTTCATTTTACGTCCTCCCCTCTCAGTGCCTTCTGATCCCGGCGGTACTCCCGGCTCTCCATGGCATTGGAGATGAGGATGATGGTCAGGATCACCACAAACATGATGGTGGACAGAGCATAGATCTCCGGGCTGACCTTTTTTCGGGTCATGGAATAGATGGCAATGGGCAGGGTCTCCACCGTGCCGCAGTTGAAATAGGAGATCATAAAATCATCGATGGAGTAGGTCAGGCAGATGAGGAAGGCCGACAGGATGGCCGGGCTGATCTCAGGCAGGATGACTTTGAAGAACGCCTGCCTGGGGTCGCAGCCCAGATCCAGAGCTGCCTCATACAGTTTGATGTCCAGCTGCTTGAGCTTGGGGGTCACGTTGAAGATGACATAGGGCACATTGAAGGCGATATGCGCGATCAGCAGCGTGGGCATTCCCATGATGGTGTCGGGCAGCCAGGAGACTCCCTCGGCAAAGCGCTGGTAAGCCACAAACAGAAGCATCAGGGAAATACCGGTGATGATCTCCGGATTGACCACCGGGATATAGGTGATATTGGTGATCACCAGGCGGCTCTTGCGGCTCATGGACGCAATGCCCAGCGAGGCCGCAGTGCCCAGCACCGTGGCAATGACCGCAGAGATGAGGGCCACCTCCAGCGAGACGCGCAAAGCGCTCAGGATGGCAGAATTATGGAGCAGGCTGGTGTACCACTTGAGGGTAAAGCCTGTGAACAGTGCGTAGCCCTTGCTCTGGTTGAAGCTGAACACGATCATATAGGCAATGGGCAGGTACATGAAGCAGAAGAAGAGGATGACGTAGGCCCGCTGCATCAGGCGCAGATGTTTCGTTTTCATCAGGACACGCCCTCCATTTCATCTTCATCAAAGCTGGATGTGAAGCTCATGCAGAGCAGGACGATGATCATCAGCACAAGGCTCATGGCCGAACCGACGTTCAGGTTGTAGCTGTTGCCCAGGAACTGCATCTCGATCAGGTCGCCGATCATCAGGTTGGAGCCGCCGCCCAGCATACGGCTGATGACAAAGGTAGACACCGCCGGAACGAATACCATGGTGATGCCGGTGCTGATGCCGGGCACGCTCATGGGGATGAGCACCCGGAAAAGGGTCTGGGTGGTGGAGGCTCCCAGATCCTGTGCCGCTTCCACCAGGCTCTGATCGATCTTGGTCATACTGGTGTAGAGGGGCAGGATCATGTAGGGCACATAGTTATACACCATGCCCAGCACTACCGCGCCGGAGGTATTCAGCATGGTATAGGGGCCCAGGCCAAAAAAGCCCAGCACCGCGTTCACAGGGCCGTTGATGCTCAGCAGGCCCATCCAGGCATAGGTGCGGAGCAGGAAGTTCATCCACATGGGCAGCATGACCAGCATCAGCATGATATGCTGCTTGTTCACCCGCAGGCGGGACAGGAAATAGCCCACCGGAAATGCAATGATCAGGCAGATCACGGTAGCCACAAGGGCCAGCAGCAGACTGCGGGCAAACACCGAGCCGTAGCCGCTGACGCTGGTCAGGTTGGCAATGGTGAAATTGCCGCTGCCATCGGTCAGGGCATAATAAACCACGATGATCAGCGGAACCACCGTGAACAGCACCATCCAGATAAAATAAGGATAGGCCAGCTTCTTATCGTAAATTTTCATCATTTCCCATTCAGCCCTCCGAACGTGCCATGATATGGATCTCGTTGGGGCCGATGCGCATACCAATGGTCTCACCGGGGGTGCAGGCGCGGGTGGAGTGGATCAGCCACTCACGGCCCTCGCACTCAACGTGCATCTCAAAGTGAACGCCCTTGAAGATGACATCATTGACCACGCCCACCAGCTGACCCTCCACGGGACTGACCACTTCAATGTCCTCGGGGCGGACCACCACCTGAACGCTCTGTTCCCGGGCAAAGCCGCGGTCCACGCAGGGGAACTGCACACCCGAGAAGGAGACCAGGAAGTCGCGGTGCATCACGCCGTCCACAATGTTGGAATCGCCGATAAAGTCCGCCACAAAGGCATTTTTAGGCTCGTTGTAGATATCCTCGGGGGTACCGATCTGCTGCACCTTGCCGCCGTTCATCACAACGACGGTATCGGACATGGTCAGGGCCTCTTCCTGATCGTGGGTAACATAAATAAAGGTGATGTTCATCTCACGCTGCAGGCGCTTGAGCTCCAGCTGCATCTCCTTGCGGAGCTTAAGGTCCAGTGCACCCAGAGGCTCGTCCAGCAGCAGGATCTCAGGCTCATTGACCAGACTGCGGGCAATGGCAACTCGCTGCTGCTGGCCGCCGGACATCTGACCGATGCTGCGGCGCTCAAACCCCTTCAGGCCGACCACCTCCAACATATCGCGTACCTTGCGGCGGATGGTCTCTTCGTCCATCTTCTTCAGGCGCAGGCCAAAGGCCACATTCTCAAACACGTTCAGGTGCGGGAACAGCGCGTACTTCTGGAACACGGTATTCACCGGACGCTTATAGGGGGGCACACCGGTAATATCTCGGCCCTTCAGCAGCACCTGACCCGCGTTGGGTTCCAGGAAGCCTGCAATCAGGCGCAGGGTGGTGGTCTTGCCGCAGCCGGAGGAGCCCAGCAGCGTTACGAACTCTTTGTCATGGATGTCCAGGTTCAGCCCATCCAGAATGCGCTGACCGTCAAATTCCACCACGATATCGCGCAGTGAAACGATCACCGAGTTGTCCATTTTTTACTTTTCCTCCTTAAACTCAGATACGAAAAAAGACAGGGCATCCACCCCATCCTTCGTACCAGGGCGACCAGCCCCGCACAACATCCATGACATCCGTAATATTGTGCAGTTATTCTGCCCTGTCATCGCCTATCATAAACAATCCGAACTGAAATGTCAATCACTCTGTCGAGGTTTGCCGAAACTTTACATCCGGCGCAAAAAAAATCCCGCGCTGTACCAAGAATTCGCACAGCGCGGGAGCGAAACGTTTTATTCTGCTTTCAGCTGATCCGCAGGGTACAAAAGCGCGCTCACCACACTGGCATCCACCGTATAAACGGAGCTGTCGCCTTCCACCATCAGGTAACAGCCGTCTGTACCCATGGCATAGGTCAGATTTATTGTGCCATCGGCTGTGGTGACCTCTGCTGTGACCAGCGGAGCCTCAAAACCATACGCCGCCGGGTCGGCATCTGTTGCCTGTGACGAGACATAGGTGCAGAGCGCCGAGAGGATGGCATCCACCTTTGTCTCGTCGAGGTCTGCGGCGGTATCCTCCGCCAGCCGCCAGACAGTCTGGTAGGCGTTGCTGTCACTCTCTGCTGCAGGCTCCGAGTTTGCTTTCAGGGTCACGGTCTCGCCATCGGCCAGCGTATAGGAGACGGCTTCGATCTCCGAGGCCGTCAGCCCCGCCGGGTTGAAGGCACCGAACAGCTCCGCCCTGGTCAACTCAAAGCAGGCGGCTTTGGTCCCCGATACCGTATAAATGACATCGCTGTTATTCTTGCGGCCATAGAGATCCCCTGTCATGGTATTGCTGGCCCCGAAGGTATAGGTGTCCGTTTCGCCCGCTGCCGTCACCTCTATGGTCAGCGCAGGCTCCGCAAAGCCGTAGTCCTCCCCTGCCTGCGGGCTCAGCTCCCGCTTTGCGTTCAAAGAGGAAAGCGCGGTGAGCATTGTGTTGCAGGCAGAGGTGTCCAGATGGTAAGCTGGATCTTCGGCCAGCGTCCAGCCGTTGGCGGTATAGAGCAGGGTGTTCGTCTCGCCCTGATAGTGGAGCACGATCTGCGTCAGGTCATTGCCCGAAACTGCCGCCAGCAGAATGGTTCCATCTGCGGCCGCACTGGCAGCCTGTTCTTCCCGGGCATTCCGCAGCGTCAGCAGGGCAAACACGCCGCCTGCCAGCAGGATGAGGAAAAGCAGCACCCCGAGGGTACGCTGTTTTGCTTTCATGGACAGGTCCTCACTTTCTGCGCCGCAGCACGACCACCACGGCACCCACAGCCAGCAGGGCCGCAGGCAGAACGATGACAAAGAGCAGGCCCAGCGTAGAGGCGGCAATGCCGGGCACTTCCAACGGAGCTGCTTCCAGTGCCTTGCTGTCGATGAGGACAGCGCTCTCCTGCCCGGCCAGCGAGGCCGCACACCCCTGCAGGAAGGTCACGTTGCCCGGAATGACCTGATAGATGCCCTCGTTGTCCATATTGCCGCAGTTGACCCAGATGACCTGGGCACCCGTGTCCTCATTGCGGGCGTATGCTGCCAGCGTGAAGGGACCGGCAATGTCGCCGTCCGCCTTCTCGGTGGTGGTCATCTCGTAGCCTTCCGGTTTGCTGTAAGCACTGTCCGAGCTGACCAGAAGGGCATCCGAGACCACATGCTCTGTCTCGGTCAGGGTGATGCCCTGTGCCATCTGCAGCAGAACTCTGCGGCTGGTGTTCACACCGTCCAGCGCGGTGGATTCCTCTGTACTGGCATAATCCGGCAGCAGGTAAAGGGCCGGGTAGCCATTGAGGTAGTGGTTGGTGTCGCCCTCCACCACAAGGCCCTCGGTGCGGGTCAGGCCGAACTCGGCCATCACAGCATCCAGATTAGGGGTACTATAATAGGAATCCGTCAGCAGCAGCACGCGGCCTCCGTTGCTCAGGTAGCTGCGCAGTTGGCTCATCTCATCCACCAGACTGCCTGCGCCAGAAAAGTCCTGCGCCGGATCGTTGATGACAAGCAGGTCACAGTCCTCGGGGATGGTCTGGGAAAGCAGGTCAAGTGCCGAGACGGTCAGGTTCTGGCTTTCCAGCGCATCGGTCAGGGTGGAAGTCAGCGCCTGCTCGCCGTGGTTGGTGGTGTAGTACACATGGCGGCTCTCTCCGCTGGTCAGCTGGTAGATGGCAGAGGTGATCTTGCTTTCACCATCAAAGGTCACGTTGGCCGCGCCGGTGGTGGCATAATCGCTGTAATCGTAGTCGTAAAGCTCTGCGGCATCCAGCACCTTGCTCTGTTCCCCGCAGACCAGGATCAGCCCACCGGAGGTCAGATCCTGTGCGCCGTACTGGGCCGCAAAGGTTGGGTAGACTGCCGGATCTTTCAGCTCCCAAGTGATATGGCTGCTCTGGGCGGCGTATTTGTCCAGCAGCTTGGAGATGATCTGGTCCTCATTGCCGGTCTGGGCCAGATAGTAAATGGTCACATCCTGCGTCAGATCGTCGGCCACCTGTCTGGAGCTCTCGCTCAGGGTGTAGAGCCCCGCCTCGGAGAGATCGAACTCGGTATATCTGGAAGGAATGGCCCGGACAATGAGATTGACCAGCACGGCCAGCACGATCACAGCCGCGGCAATGGCTGCCGACCACACCCCGCTGCGGAACACCCGCCCGTCACCCGAGGAGCTCTGCTTTACAAAAAGCTTCATCTGTGTTCCCTCCTCTCAGTTCCAGCGGCGCTTCTCAATGTCCTGCGCCGTAAAGAACAGGAACACCGCCGTCACGGTCAGATAATAGACCACGGCAGGGATGGAGAAGCTGTTGTTGACAAAATCCTCAAAGGGTGTAAACAGGCACAGGGCACTCAGAACAGCGCTGAAAGCCTCGGTAAGCCATGCACTGCGGAGCAGAAACAGCCCCGTCAGGCCCAGGCAGAGCGCCGCAAAGGTCAGGCACCCCAGCACAAAGCTGCGGGTGCGCAGACCGGCCGCCAGAGAAGCCGTGCCTGCGATCCCGGTGAACACTGCCAGCGCCACGGCGCTGCCCGCATTGAACATGCTGCGCAGGCTGGGCATCAGGTAGGCCAGCAGCAGGGCTGAAAAGCCCGCCACGGCGGCAATGATCTGGTTCTCGGTCAGGCCGGAGAGAAACTCACACAATGCAATGGCCGCACAGCCCAGCAAAAAGTAGCAGAGCAGCCCCGCAAGGTTTGCGAGTAGAGCAGACACGGTGCCGCCCAGCGCCCAGAGGATGAAGATCATCACCGCATCCACAGCGCAGGGCAGAGCGAACACAGCCGCCATGGCAAAGAACTTGCCCAGCACGATGCCCCACACTGAGACCGGGCTGGTGAGCAGCAGCTGGTCGGTGCGGCTGTGGCGCTCCTCGGCCAGTGAGCGCATCGCCAGCACCGGGATATAGAGCAGCAGCATGAAAATGGTCTGGTAGAGGGTGTAGTAACTGAAATCCGTCAGGCCGTAGATCAGGCACCGGGCCAGAAAATACAGGCCGGAACTCGCCACCAGAAACGCCGTGAGGATGTACCCCAGCATCCCGTGAAAGAAACTGCGGAATTCCCGCTTGAAAATAGCTGTCATTCTACTTCCTCCTCTCCGGTTGCTTCTTCCGGTTCACCGTCGGTCAGTTCCAGAAACACCTCTTCCAGGCTCTTGCCATCGGCGGTCAGCTCCTCCAGACTGCCTGCTGCCGCCAAGTGTCCTTTGGAAAGAATCAGGATCTGTTGGCAGACTGCCTGCACCTCACTGAGGATATGGCTGGACAGGATGACCGTATGCGCCCGGCCCAGCTCCCGGATGAGCTTGCGGATCTCGATGACCTGTGCCGGGTCCAGGCCGACCGTCGGCTCGTCCAGAATGATGAGCCTGCGACTGCCCAGCAATGCCTGTGCAATGCCCACCCGCTGCTTGTAGCCCTTGGAAAGGCTGCGGATGAGCCGGGGCAGAACGGTTTCCAGCCCGGTACGGCGGGCAGCCCTGCACACCTGCTCCTTCCGTTCCGCCTTTTTCACACCCTTCAGCTCGGCGGCAAAGGTCAGGTACTCCTGCACCGTCATTTCCGGGTAAAGGGGCGGCTGTTCGGGCAGATAGCCCACACAGGCTTTGGCGGCATCGGCCTCCTCGGGCAAAGGGTGCCCTGCCACCGTCACCTGCCCACTGGTGGCAGAGAGATAGCCGGTGAGGATGTTCATAATGGTGGATTTGCCCGCGCCGTTGGGCCCCAGCAGACCACAGATCTGGCCATCTGCCACGGTAAACGAGACATCGTCCACGGCAAGATGATTGCCATACTGTTTGGTGAGATGAGAAACTTCGATCACGTTCACAACGCTCCTTTCTAAGGCAGCGCAAAGCGCTTTTTGAAGATACTGGTTTATTTTAGTCCGGAAATGTGTTCAAAATAAGGGAACGGCGTGTAAATTACAGAAAGAGAGCTTTTGTGCGGCATAACAACAAAAAACGCCGCCTCCCAAAGGAGACGGCGCTGAAAAGACCAGTAATTACTTACGGCCGAAACGCTTGTTGAAGCGCTCAACACGTCCGCCGGTGTCAACCAGCTTCTGCTTACCAGTGTAGAAGGGGTGGCACTTGGAGCAAACTTCGACGTGGATCTCGGGCTTGGTAGAACGAGTCTTAATGACGTTGCCGCAAGCACAAGTGATGGTGCAGTCAACGTAGTTCGGATGGATACCCTGTTTCATTCTTTTTCACCTCATTTCTGGTTCTGACTTATTGGAGCCATATTATAAATGTATGTGCCCATCACAACCTTCAATATCGGCTACCCCCGCGAGCGGCCTTGGAAACGATTGCCTTAATATTATAGCACAGATCTCAGAAAAAGCAAGAGGAAATTTCAGCTTTTTTCGTGTTATTTTTATACAAACTGTACTATGGAGTTTTATCTCAAGTTGATTTTCGTTCAACTTTATGTAAGCAGTAAAGATACTCTCTGTTATATTCTTTTGCTTTCCCACGCATTCCCGTTTATTTTTAGTTTTTTCACGGAATTACGACCTACATATTATATCACGCCCAGCCCAAAAAGAAAACCCCGCAGTTCCCGACTTCTTGACAAGCCAGCTGCTTCTGATTACAATACGAAAAAAGAGTTCGCAGACGTTCTCTTTGCATATTTCAGCCATCAGCTCCGGGAAAGGATTTTTTCATGGAACCAAAAACAAAACAATATCTGCTCATAACTGTTGTAGGCGTCACGCTTTTTGTGGCGCTGCTGCGGCTTTCTTCCGTTCTGGCATTTGCTGCACAGCTGGTAGATCTGATACTGCCCATTCTGGCAGGCGGCATTCTGGCACTATTTATCAATGTGCCTATGACCGGGCTGGAAAAACGGCTGAAACGCCTGTTCTGCAAGGCCAAAAAACAGCCTTCGGATAAAGTACTCCATCTCCTGAGCTTCTTCATCACCCTGCTGGGTGTTGTGCTGGTGTTGGTGCTGGCGCTGACATTGCTGATTCCGGAGCTGGTGCAGTCTTTTCACAGCCTCTATGTACAGATCGAAGCAAACATCCCCCGCTGGACCGCCTATCTCAGTGCACAGGATGCCGACATGGGGTGGTTGATGAGCTGGCTGGAGGGCATCGACTGGGAGCAACTGCTTCACAGGGTCACCGACAGCATCGATACCGTGCTGGTCAATGCGGTAGGTGCCGTATCTGCCACGGTAAATATTGTGGTAACCGCATCCTTTGCCCTGATCATCTCTGTTTATATGTCCGTTGGCTCAGAGAGTCTCTGCCACCACGCCCGCACATTGGTCTGTGCCTACCTGAAGCCCAGCCACTCCGCCTGGCTGCTGAAGTTCTGCCGACTGTTCCGGCAATCCTTCGCAAACTTTCTGACAGGACAATGCAGTGAGGCCGTGATCCTTGGCGTTCTCATGGCTCTTGCGTTTTCCGTTTTCAAGATCCCCTACGGCAGCCTGGTGGGAATGCTGACTGCTATTTGCGCCATCATCCCCTACGTTGGAGCGCTGATCTCCTGCGTAGTCAGCGTGTTCCTCGTGCTGTTGGTGGATCCCGTTCTGGCCATCCGCTGCCTCATTGTTTACCTTGCCGTACAGTTTATTGAAAACCAGTTCATCTACCCCCGGGTGGTGGGAAAATCCGTGGGGCTTTCTCCGCTGTACACCCTTGTTGCCGCTATGATCGGCGGAAAGCTCTTTGGCATCATCGGCATCATCTTCTTTATCCCCCTGACGGCGGTGATCATTGAGCTTGTGAAGGAGGATGCCTGCCGACGCATACAGGCAAGAGAACCCCAGCGATCCGGGCCGTCTGAGTAAAGGTTTTCCCCCAGTGCCACATCCAGAATCGTGGTGTGCTGTAGCCGACTATTCCGGTGCAGGTGCGGGATTGATATGCATACAAAAAATACCGCTGCTCCTGTGCATTTTCCCAAATGCAAGAGCAGCGGTATTTTATTGCGCCGCTTTCGTTTTCTTTTGCAGCGCTTCGTGCATATATCCCATCAAAATCAGGATCACCAGCAGATAATACGGAAAAATCGCGATCGTAGTGTGGTTTGCGATCACACCGAACAACGGCGGCATCAGGCAGTTGCCAATATAGGCGCTGGCCATCTGAACCCCAATGATCGCCTGCGACCTGTCCGCACCGAAGCGGCCCGGCGTTGCATGAATGATACTGGGATAGATCGGAGCACAGCCAAGACCAACCAGCAGCAGCCCTGCCAGTGTCACTGCTTCCCCAAGCGGCAGAAGAAACGCCGCTATCCCAATCGCGATGATCCCCTGCCCCATACGAACCATCTGGGTATCATCGAATTTCAAGGTCAGGAAGCCGCACAAAGCCCGCCCCACGGTGATGCCGACAAAGAAAAGACTGGCAAAGCCGGCGGCGGTCTCCGGCGCGATTCCCCTGTTCAGCACCAGATAACTGCTGGCCCACAGACTGGTGGTCTGCTCCAGAGAGCAGTAGCAAAAAAATGTAACCAGAACCTCTTTTACGCCGGAGATCCGGAAAATCTGTTTCAGGGTCAGCGCTTCTGCCGGAGCTGCTTCCCTCTCCTCGGCATTCGCGCCCGGTTTCGTTTTCCAGAGCGGGAGACTCAGCAGAATAATGATCGTCAGCACCATCTGCATCACACTGATGACCCGATACCCCGTCTGCCACCCGGCGCGGGAAGAAAGCGCCGCGCCCATGATGTAGGGCCCGACCGATGCACCGATCCCCCACATACAATGGAGCCAGCTCATGTGGCGGCTGGCAAAATGGAGCGCCACATAGTTGTTGAGTGCCGCATCCACGCTTCCAGCCCCAAATCCATAAGGAATTGCCCACAGGCACATGGCCCAGAACGAGCTGCTGATGGAGAACCCGAACAGTGCAGCAGCGGTCATGGCAACGCTGATGGCCGTAACACCGCCTGCTCCAAACCGGCGGGTCATCCGGTCACTTTGCAGGCTGGAGAGCACTGTTCCCACCGATATGATGCAGAAGATCACACCGGAATAGGAGACCGGAACCCCAAATCCCTGATAGATCGAAGGCCACGCTGCCCCCAGCAGAGAATCCGGCAGGCCCAGACTGATAAAAGAAACATAGATCACCGCTAACAGCAGATGGATCATCTTGCATTCCTCCTTTTGATCGATACAATTATATCACAGCAGAAGGAATGTCATTAGGATAAATCCCTCAATTTTGTACAACAAAAACGTCAACATCGAAAGCACAGATTCATCATCGCACTTCCGTTCGGATCGTGAACCCATCCGGAAGATTGAAAATCTCATCCTATATCCACTTTCCATCACGCTCCCGCATTTATTCTTATTCGTACATCCATCTTGCCCATCTATTCACTCGCCCCTATTTTACCAGCAGAAAGAGAACAAAGCAATTTCTTCAAGCAAAAACGCCAGCGTACCATGTTTTCGTAACACGATACGCTGGTGTCTTATTGTTCTGCTGTTACCCAGCCTTCGGTGTGAGCCATCCTTTTACGGTGTCCACATCGACCTTGCTTGCTTTTGCAATCTGCTCAATCGATACACCCTGTTCATAAAGGCTCTGTGCCATCTCAACTGCCATTTCTCTTCGGCTTTCTACTCTCAGCTCTTCCATAGCCTTGCACATTTCGCTCAACATGCTTTCGGGGCGATCCAACTGCTTACAGTATCAACATCATAGCCAAGAAGGTCTGCGATTTCTTCTACGGAATTTCCCTTCCGACTGAGTTTCAAGGCAGTCTTTTTTGCCTGTTCCATTTTACCGATTTCTACGCCTTCAGCTTTTCCCTCGGCATAGCTTTCAACTCTCAATTCTTCCATAGCCTTGCACATGCTGCCCACTCCTTTCGGGTTTTCTTTCAAGTAGCGCGTTCGTTCTGCCATCAGGTCAAAGTTCATCTCCTCTGCACTGGTGCAATTGAAATCGTGCATCAGTTTTCCAATATCAGAATCATCACGATACTCGCCATTCACATACAGAATATGAGTTCCATCTTCAAACGGCAGTCCCAACGTCAAGTTCATATTCCGAATGACATATACAGGTTTTCCGGCCTTATAGTAATCTTTTTCCGTGATAAAAATGACATAGGAATCCGGCAGTTCTCGGTAATCCTGATCCTTGTCCAAATTTTCCACATCCATCACGCTGGAATGATATCTTGCCCGGTGCGGGTCAGCTCCATTGTCAGAGCGCCGAATCTTGATATCATATTTCTTGCCCGTGCTGTCGGTGGCATATGCATCCAGACAAATTGACCGTGTTCCAGTCACGCACTTCAGGTCGGCCTGCGTTTCACATTTGGTCAGTGTCAGATCAGGTTTACCCACAATGATGCGGAGCACCAGTTCTGCCAATGGAATAGTATCCTTGAACATCCCGCGCATAAACGTATCGTCGATAGGCCGGAACCCTCTCAATCGCTGAAGGTCTTCCTGATGATGCCGTTCACGCTTCTGTGCTTCAGTTTCCCGCAACGTCCCTTACCTCCTGTTTCTATTGTTTAGATTATCATAGAGCAGTCATTTTATCAACCCTCGTTCAACCACATTAGTTGACGCTAATATAGTTCTGTACCATCATGTGCGTCACCTTCTCCGTCTGCACGATCCCCTGTTCGTTGGAAAATCCAATAAATAATCGCATCGTCTGTTCGTAGCTTCCAATCGTCTTTTGGCTCAACCCCTTCAATTCACAGTGCTCTATGAACAGTTCCGCATCACGTTCCAACATAAAAATAACCTCCTGGATCATCCGCTGCCGCTCAATGAATCCAGAAGGTTTATTGCTATGGAAGGTTTCTGTTTATCGCTACGGAATCCATAATTCTATAATTCCATAGCGATAAACATTTTTCAGCCTCCCAGAATTGCCAGATGTGCACACAAAATATCACGTCGGCATGTGCATCCATCACACTGCCCTCTGCCGCTTATCCAGCCGCATTTTGTCAGCGATCATTGCAATGAACTCGCTGTTGGTCGGTTTTCCCCGCAGGTTGTGGATGGTATAGCCGAAGTAGCTGTTGAGGGTATCCACATCGCCCCGGTCCCACGCCACCTCAATGGCATGGCGGATGGCGCGCTCCACGCGGCTGGCAGTGGTACCGTTTTTCTTGGCGATTTCCGGGTAGAGGCGTTTGGTCACAGCGTTGATGTACTCCGGCTCGTTCATGGTGAGCAGGATGGCATCCCGCAGGAACTGATAGCCCTTGATGTGGGCGGGAACGCCGATCTGGTGCAGAATCTCAGTGACTGTCAGTTCATCGCTGTCCACGCTGGTGTGCAGGATGCGCTTTTCCTGCCCGGCAGCCACCTTCAGCACGCGGCTTGCCAGAACCGTTTCGTCAAAGGGCTTGACAAAGTAGTAAGCAAAGCCCTCGTCCAGCAGCTCCTGCACCATTTCCTCGCTCTGGAACGCCCCCGTCACAAAGAAAGAGGTGTGACGCTCACCGGCTGCATTGTACTTCTGTTTTACAGCCAGCGCATCCAGCCCGGGCATAAAGGCATCCAGCAACACCACCTGAGGCCGCACTGCAAGCATTTTCTGCAGGACCTTCAGGCCGTCTTTTTCCACCACGGTCACCTCTACGCCCTTCTGCTCCAAAGCTTCACGACAGGCTGCCGTGATCTCTGCGCCAGTATCCGACATCAAAAATTTGATCTTGTCCATCGTTCATTCCTCCAATGTGTGCGGTTTTCCTTACGTTTCTGATTTTACCATAAATTCCCATGGATTTCAACTGTTATTTTTGCCATATTATGGAATCTTCAGTCGAATCAGCCTGTTTTGTTTTACCAAATCTGCTCATTTTTCCGCCGTTGCAACCTGTTCAGCCTGCTCCAGCATGGTCTGCGCGAAAATTCCATAGCCCCGTGTCGGATCGTTGACGAGAACATGGGTCACTGCGCCGATCAGCCGCCCATTCTGCAAAATGGGACTGCCGCTCATCCCCTGCACAATGCCGCCGGTCCGGGTAAGCAGGGCTTTGTCCACCACCCGGATGACCATATTGCGGCGCGGGTCGGCATCGCTGATCTTCTCGATGCGGACATGGTAGGTACGGGGTGTTTCTCCAGAGATAGTAGCCAGGATCTGTGCATCCCCCGTCTCGACCTCCTGTGCAAACGCCACCGGCATGGTTTGCCCGGAAAAGCCTGTCCGTGTTGTGCCATAAACACCGTTTTCTCCATTGATCCGGATGCTGCCAATGGCGTGGGCGCTCAGGAACTTCCCCTTCAGCTCCCCTGGGCTGCCCACAGTACCCATGCTGCACCCGGTGATCTCACACGGCACGATCTCCCCGCTGCGCAGAGCGATGCTTTCGCCGGTGTCGCCATCGCTGATGGGATGCCCCAGCCCCGCAAAGACACCCTTTTCCGGGTCCACAAAGGTCAGGGTACCCACACCGGCGGAGGAATCCCGCACCCACATGCCTGCCCGCCACTGAGCGGCAGCGGCATCCCAGACAGGGGTCAGGGTGGTGCTGCGCTGTTCCCCGCTGCGGACATAGATGACCTCTGCGGCGCTTCCCCGGGCGGCTTCCAGCGCTTCCTTCACAGCGTCGTTGTTTTCCGTCCTGATCTGTCCAATGCGGATCACGCGGTCTCCCAGGCGCAGTCCCGCTGCCTTTGCCGGGTTCACTGTACTCCCGCCGGGGCTGTCGATATCGGAAAAGCCAACAATCAGTGCCCCCTCGGAGAACATTTTGACCCCGAACGGCGTACCGCAGACCGTGACCTGCGTGCGCTCCGTGACCACCGTGCGGATATTCTTGATGGGAAGCCAGCCGCCCAGTGACAGAGTGGTCTGGTAACTGCCTACGACCTGGGTACTGGCCGCATTCTGGCTGCCGTGAAGCCCCATAGGTTCCACCCAGCCAAAGCGGGGCAAAAGCAATGCCTGCCCGGGTTCCAGATAAACACGATCCGGCAGGCGGCTGTACAGCCAACCCAGCAGCAGAAACGGCAGCAGGAGCAGATATACTGCTGTCAGTCTCAGCAATCGGTATGCTCTGTTGCGTCGTTTCACGGTCCTGCCTCCCCGGTGATAATTTGTTCTAGTATGCACCGGGAAACCGTTGAATATGAAACGAGGAAATTTCTATCAAAATCGCTTGACTTTCCCGGGGTAATGTGGTAGTATATTCAAGCAGTCCGCAACAACGGTTTCAAGCCTCAGAAATCCGGGATTGCAACAATTTTATAGTTGTGCGAGGGTGGCGGAACTGGCAGACGCGCACGTTTGAGGTGCGTGTGGTTTATCCTTGGGGGTTCGAGTCCCCTCCCTCGCATAAAAGAAAGTCCACGGTCTAGCGATAGATTGTGGGCTTTTCTTATGCTTTCCAACCAAAGCCGCAAACAAAACGGCAGGCCCGGATTCTATCCAAGGGCCTGCCGTTTTGTGTATGCAGGAGAAGGGACTTGAACCCTCACTCACTGGGAACTGGTGCCTAAAACCAGCGCGTCTGCCATTCCGCCACTCCTGCACGGAGAACTTATTTAGTTTATCAATTTTTGCGGGAAATGTCAATTCCTCTGCCTGCTTTTGTATTCTACAAATTTTCAGCGGGTCATATCCTATAAGAGATACTGCAGATCCAATGCGATTTGTCAAGGAGGTTTGGGAGATGGTTTCATGGCTGAGAGCAAACGGGAAGATCTTATTTCGCGGGGCAGCTCTGCTTCTGGCGGGCGCAGCGGCAGGCTTTGGGCTGGGGCTGTTCTTTGCTGTGCCGGCGGGGCCCGGCTGCCGGGAAGGCGACCTGACCCCGGTACCGGACACCGGCTTTGCCTCCCCTGCTCCGGAGGCGGCCCCTGCAAGCGCATTGCCGCAGGAGGAGCCGATGCCGGAGAAATGGGTCTGCCTGACCTTCGATGACGGCCCCAGCAAAACGACCCCGGCGGTTCTGGATGCGCTGAACGCCGCCGGGGTCAAGGCTACCTTTTTTGTGGTGGCCACAGGCTACAATGAAAAGTATCTGCCACTTATTGCGGATGCAGCGGCGGCAGGCCACCAGATCGCGCTGCATTCCGCTTCCCACGAATACAGTGACATCTACCAGAGTGCAGATGCTTACTGGCAGGATATCGAGCTGTTGAAAGAGCGCATCTCGCCCTATGTCAACACAGCTTCTCTGCATTACCTGCGCTTTCCGGGCGGCAGCACCAACACGGTCAGCCGCCGCTATGGCGGGCGCGGCGTGATGGCCGAGCTGAAACAGCAATGTACCGAAAAGGGATATGCCTATGTGGACTGGAACGTCTGCGCTGAGGATGCCGTGGGCGGAAAGCCCAGTGCCGGGACCATCTACCGGAATGTAGTGCGCGAGACCGGCGAGCAGACCCAGTGCATCGTTCTGATGCATGATTCTGCCACCACCCGCACCACTGCCGAGGCGTTGCCGGACATCATCCAGTGGTATCGGGATCAGGGGTTCACATTCTGCCGCGTAGAGCAAGTGCTCCCAGCACCATAGCGGCCACTGCCACAGGGAGCAGCCGCCGTAGCCAGCGCAGCAGGCGTTCCTGCCTGAGCGGCAGTCCCGTTTTGAGAGATTCCGGGAAGAGTGCTTCGCAGCAGATAGAATCGCAATAGCGGCCCTGCCCGCGCCATGCCTTATACCGGATACCGTGCCACTCAAACTCCGGGTACATTCCCCCTTTTGTGATGCAGACGGGGCTCCCTTGAGCTTCCCCATACCGCAGCAGCACGGCTGCAAAATCCTCCGGGGTATTGATGGACTGTTCCGATACGATGAAAAAGCGTTTTTTCTGTTCGTTTTCTGCCACGGTACGGTAATCCCTGAGCCAGCCGGAGAAAAATCTGCCCGGCTCCTGCGGGTCCTGCATCCGTTTCAGGCAGTCGTCCACATCCAGCTGATTCACCTGAGGAGTCTGTTGGGTCAGCTCTGCGCAAAAGCGGATCGCACCCGCCAGCTGTGCCGCCTGCTGCTCCAGTACCGCCTGCTGTGCCTGAAGTGCTTCGCTCAGCGGCTGTTCCCCGTTGAGGACCCTCTGTATTACGGGCAGCGGCATATCCAGCATCCGAAGCATCCGGATCAATTTCAGGGTCCGGATATCCCCGGCGGTGTAATCGCGGTAGGCATTGCCCTGCCTGCGCGCCGGTGTGAGAAGCCCCTCTTTTTCGTAAAAGCGGATGTTCGGGGCAGACACACCGCTTTGTTCTGAAGCCTGTTTGATGTTCATTTGCTTCACCTCCGCCCTTACACTACACCATAAAGTCGGTTGAAGGTCAAGCATTTTTCTTAAAATAGCGCAAAAATGCCCCGGCGGGCGCAAAACCTGCCGGGGCATTCATTCTGGATCGCGCTTACTGTGCGTTGTTGAACAGGGAGAAGGCACGGTAAGCCATGTACAGGTCGTTCTTGTGGATGACCTCGAAGGGAGCGTGCATGGACAGCACAGGCACACCGATATCCAGCACGGGGATGCCGCGGTTTGCGACATACTTGGCGATGGTGCCGCCGCCGCCCAGATCCAGACGGCCCAGCTCACCGATCTGCCATGCAACGTTGCCGTTGTCCAGCATCCGGGTGATATCACTGACCAGCTCAGCGCAGGCATCGCTTGCGGAGCCCTTGCTGCCGCCGCCGGTGTACTTGAAGATGGCAACGCCGCGGCCTGCATAAGTGCCGTTCATAGGCTCGAATGCACTTGCCCAGGTGGGATCGTAGGCAGCGGTCACGTCAGCGGACAGGCAGACGCTGTGACGGAAGGCCAGGATATCATCCTGACCGGCGGCACGGCAAAGCTCCTGCATGAAGTGGAAGGCGTACATGCTCTGCATACCGGTCACGCCGTCGGAGCCGATCTCTTCCTTATCGGTCAGGACACAGACGGTGGTGTAAGCGGGGTTTTTGGTCTCGATCTCGGCCATCAGTGCGGGATAAGCGTCCACACGGTCATCGTGGCCATAGCCGCCCACCATGGAGCGGTCAAAGCCAATGTCGCGGCACTTGTAGGCCGGGGTGATCTCGATCTCAGCACGCATGAACTCCTTCTCGGTGATACCGTACTTCTCGTTGAGCAGGATCATGGTGTTCAGCTTGACAGCTTCCTTGACGTTCTCGTCATCAACAGCGTCGGAGCCAATGAGGATGTTCAGCTCCTCAGCCTTGATGCCGTCCTTCAGGGGACGGGCGTTCTGCTCGGCACCCAGATGGGGCAGCAGGTCGGTGATGCAGAAGACGGGATCGTTCTCGTCCTCGCCCACACGGACGGTGACGGTGGAGCCATCCTCACGGGTGAACACGCCGTGGATGGACAGAGGGATCGTACCCCACTGATACTTGCGGATACCACCGTAGTAATGGGTTTTGAAGTAGCTCAGGTGGTCGGACTCATACAGCGGGGTGGGACGCAGGTCCAGACGGGGGCTGTCGGTGTGGGCAATGACCAGATGGAAGCCATCCTCAAAGCTCTTGGTACCGATGGTGGAAGCCACTACAGCCTTGTTGCACTGGACAAAGTAGATCTTGTCGCCGGGCTTGTAGGTCTTTTTCGGGTCGAACTGCTGGTAGCCTGCATCCTTGAGCATCTGCTCGCTCTCGGCGGCGACCTCGCGCTCGGTCTTGCCTGCATCCAGGAACTTCTTGTAGCCCTCGGCAAAGTCGTGGGCCTTCTGCTTCACGTCAGCGTCCTTATCGGCGACGTAAGCAGGCTTATAGAGCAGCTTTTCAGCCAGCTGCTGGTTCGGAGTTTTTTCTGCCATAGAATTTCTCCTGCCTTTCTCTTTCAGTATTCCTAAATATTTCAAACCGGCGCAAGCCGGTTCAAGCGGGTTTGCAGCCTGCTCAGGCTCCGTACAGCTCGGTGTACTTGGCATAGCAGGCGGTGATTTTTTCCACATAGTGGTGCATCTGGTTATAAGGGAAACCCGACAGGGTCAACCCGTCCTCCGAGTGTTCCTCCTTCTGAAGCAGGGCATCCACGGTGCCCCACCCGCTGTGGTAGGCTGCGGCGGCCGTGGAGATATCGCCGTTGTAACGCACCAGGCAGAGGTGGAGGTAATAGCATCCAAAGCGGATGCTCTCATCGGGGTCGTACAGGTCGCCAAAGGAAACTTCCTCCCCCAGGCCCAGCTTACTGCGGAGCCAGAGGAAGGTCTCCTCCGTCATCTGCATCAGGCCGCGCGCATCGACACTGGAAGTTGCGCCCGGGTCAAAGCCGCTCTCGGTGCGGATGAAGGAATAGACCAGCAGCGGGTCAAGGTCATACTCGGCGGCGTACTGCTCCACAAGGTCGTTGTATTTCCGCGGGTAGAGCCGCTGTTCCACCTGACGGCGCACCGGCGGCAGCGCCAGCAGGACCACACAGAGCAGAAAGAGCAGCACCAGCGTTTTCAAAAACTTTTTCAAAGCGAAGTGTCCGCGCCCCCTTTCCGTGCACCCTCAGCCTGCAGCTGCTCACAGAGCGCCGCTGCCGCCGCTTCCAGAGAAGCAAGGTCAGCATCGTTGCGCAGGACAAGATCGGCCCTGGCAAGCAGGACTTCTTCTGGGGTCTGGGCGTTGAGCCGCCGTGCCGCCATTTCCGGGGCAATGCCGTCCCGGGCCGCAATGCGGGCCACACTGGTGGCAAAGGGCGCAGTGACCACGCAAAGGTGGTCGCACTCTTTTTCCGCATCGGTGCCCACGATCACAGCTCCGTCTATCACAAAAAGCGGTGCTCCGGCTTCCCGGGCGGCCTGCTTCAGTCTGCAGACCCGCCGGATGATCTCCGGAAGCACGAGAGAATCCAGAGCGGCCTTTCCTTCCGGTGCGGCAAAGGCGCGGTCTGCCAGCAGGCGGCGATTCAGGCTGCCGTCGGCATACAGGATATCTGCCCCGAACCGCTGGGCCAGCACTGGCAGCAGCGGAGAACCGGGCAGAAGGATCTCGCGGGAGATCTGGTCGGCATCCACCAGCGGGACACCATGGGCGGCAAACACCGCCGTCACAGTCGATTTGCCGCAGCCGCTGCGGCCGGTGATCCCAAGCGTGATCATAGCTGGATCACCCGGAACGCTGCCGCACGGATCAGGCGGTTGTACACTGCCATGGACAGGCCGTCCTTTTTGGGGCAGCGGGCATAGACCACCCCGTCCCCCTGCTCATCCAGGGCACGCAGGCTGCGGAAGATATGCTTTGCCTGATCGGCACCGTCACCCTCCCTGCCATACTCCACGCAGGGCCAGCCGAGCTTTTCGGCCTCGCCGGTAAAGCAAAGGCAGCTGGGGTTCTGGTCGGCATGGGCATCCACATAGGCCTTGAACTGCTCAAAGGTACCGTCCAGCAGGGTGACATCTGCCTTAGGGGCGTAATGCTTATACTTCATGCCGGGGCTGCGGACAACAGCACCCTCGGGCAGCTTTTCGAGGATGGCCTTGGAGACCTCGACCTCCTCTCCCAGAGCGCGCTCCAGATCTTCCAGCGTGATATGGCCGGGGCGGAACAGGGTGGGCTTTTCGCCTACCACAGAGATCACGGTACTTTCCACACCCACATCGCACTCGCCGCCGTCCAGGATCAGGGGCAGACGGCCATCCATATCAGTGAACACATCCTGTGCGTTGGTGGGGCTGGGCTTGCCGGAAAGGTTCGCGCTGGGGGCCGCAAAGGCACAGCCGCTCTGCGCAATGACAGCCCGTGCCACCGGGTGGCTGGGCATCCGGATGCCCACCGTGTCCAGACCGGCACAGCACTCCGCGGCCACCTCCGGGCCGCGGGGCATGATGATGGTCAGAGGGCCGGGGCAAAACGCGGCCATCAGCAGCTGGGCACGCTCGGGCACCTCGCTGACAAGGCCGGGCAGCATCTCCGGGCCGGTGACGTGGACGATCAGGGGGTTGTCCTGCGGGCGGCCCTTGGCCACAAAGATCTTTGCAACTGCCGCGCCGTTGCGCGCATCGGCGGCAATGCCGTAAACCGTCTCGGTGGGCAGGGCCACCAGCTCCCCTCTGCGCAGCAGATCAGCCGCTTTGGCGATTGCTTTGCCCTCAGCAGGTAAAATTTCAGTTTTCATTTTCATGCGATTCATCGTTCTTTCTATCTGTAAAGTATAAATACTTTTCAACCATCAAATCAACGCAAACACGTTATTCTTCTCATCGCAGTATCATTCGGCCTGTGCGTTGAGCTGACGCAGTTTTTCGGCCTGTTCATGGGTTGCCAGTGCATCAATGATCTCGTCCAGATTGCCGTCCATGATCTTATCTAGATTGTGGACCGTCAGGCCGATGCGGTGGTCGGTGCAGCGATCCTGCGGGAAGTTGTAGGTCCGGATCTTCTCGCTGCGGTCACCGGTTCCCACCTGCCCCGCGCGGTTGGCATTGATGGCATCCTGCTGTTCCTTCTGCTTCTGGGCCAGCAGGCGGCTGCGCAGGATCTCCAGCGCCTTATCCTTATTCTGGAACTGGCTGCGCTCGTTCTGGCACTCCACCACCATTCCGGTGGGGATGTGCGTCACCCGGATGGCGCTGGACGTTTTGTTGATGTGCTGGCCGCCCGCACCCGAGGAACGGAAGGTATCGATGCGCAGATCCTTGGGGTCGATGACAAGATCCACCTCTTCGGCCTGCGGCATCACCGCCACGGTTGCCGTGGAGGTGTGGATGCGGCCCTGCGTTTCGGTCTCGGGCACACGCTGGACACGGTGCACCCCGCTCTCATACTTGAGCCGGTTATAGGCCCCTGCGCCGTTCACGGCAAGGATGGCTTCCTTGACACCGCCCAGCTCCGTCTCGTTGAGGTTCAGCACCTCCAGCTCCCAGCCCCTGCTCTGAACGTACATGGTGTACATCCGCATCAGGCTGTGGGCAAACAGTGCGGCCTCTTCGCCGCCCGCACCGCCACGCAGCTCCATGATGACGCTTTTATCATCGTTGACATCCTTGGGCAACAGCAAAATTTTGAGATTATTTTCCAGCTGCGCCACTTCCTGACTTTTTTCGCCGATCTCCTGCTGTACCATTTCCTTAAAGTCCGGATCAAGGGCCTCGCCCTCGAGCAGGGCTTTGGCCTGAGCAAGATGATCCTGCGCCGTGGTCAGGGCCTGATAGGCCTGCACCACAGGTTCCGCCTCGTGATACTCCTGCATCAAGCGGCGGAACAGTGCGGGATCTGCCGCTGTTTCCGGCTGGTTCAGGCGGATGGAAAGTTCTTCAAACCGGTGGCTGACAGCCTCCATTTGGGAAAGCAGTCTTGACATACTGTGCAGTTCTCCTTACATGACCCAATGGTTACTCGGCAGCGCCGGGCTTGAGCACTTTCTTGATGTTTTTTTCAATTTTCGCGCGGGGCAGCATGACCTCACGGCCGCAGCCCGTGCAGCGGATCTTGAAATCCATACCGACCCGGAGCACCTCGAAGCTGGAAGCTCCGCACGGGTGTTTTTTGCGGGTCTGGATGGTATCTCCCACTGCGATATCCATGTTTCTTTCCCTCCTGCCGCCCCTTTTGTGGGGCAGTACCCTGTGCAGCTGGTTTCCATGCCGCACATACAGATATAGTATAAACCAAACTCGTATAAAATGCAATTGTCCGCGCATAGAGTTTTAATGCCGACACCTGCTTTGTGTGCCGACGTGCAGCGGAAAACGCTAAAATAACACAGAAAGAGGAACAAACCATGATGCAGACATTTCGTACTGAAGGCAATTACCGTTCCGCAGACCGGCTCAGCCCCGCAGAACTGCGCGCCGCCATCGCCAGCCGCGAAATTTTACAGAGCACTGCCCTTGCCTTTGACACCCAGCGCCAGCTCCGGTTCGACCTGGGCGGGGTAAAGGCCGTGATGCCCTTTGGCCAGTGTGCCGATGGAGCCGAGAGCGGCACCGTGCGGGACATTGCGGTGCTGACGCGGGTGGGCCGCCCCACCTGCTTTGTGATCGAAGGGATGAAGACCGGGGAAAACGGCCAGCCCTGCTACCTGCTTTCCCGGGCTGAGGCACAGCGGATGTGCAAGGCAGAGTATCTGGACACCTTACAGTCCGGGGACATCCTGCCCTGCACTGTGACCCACATCGAGCCGTTTGGTGCCTTTTGTGACGTTGGGTGCGGCATCAGCGCCCTGCTGCCCATCGACTGCATGTCGGTCAGCCGCATCTCCTCCCCTGCCGACCGGGTGAGTGTGGGCCAGCAGATCCTGTGCGCCATCAAAAGCCGGGATGTGCAGGGGCGGTTCGTGCTGACCATCCGGGAGCTGCTGGGCACCTGGGAGGAGAACGCCGCCGGGTTCACCGTGGGCGAGACCGTGGTGGGCATTGTGCGGAGCGTGGAGGAATACGGCACCTTTGTGGAGATCGCCCCCAATCTGGCCGGCCTTGCCGAGACCTGCCCCGACCTGCACCCCGGGCAGGCGGTGAGCGTTTATATCAAAAACATCCTGCCCGATAAAATGAAGATCAAGCTGGTCATCGTCAACCACAGCCTGGGCCAGAACCACCGATTCGACCTGCGCTATTTCATCACCGAGGGGCATATCGACCACTGGCTGTATTCCACCCCCGAAAGCCGCAAGCGCATTGAGACAGATTTTGCGGTTGCGGCTTGCAATCCTGTCTGAAACCCTTTATACTATAAGAAAGTGATTCTTTACGGCCTGCCCAGAGGCAGTGCCGGGCAGCAATTTGAAATGACAGGGGGATGTGCAGAACGATGGCCGCCAACGATGCTTTTACCGCCGGTGTTCGTCCCGGCGGGCTGACCGACAGCACGGAGATCCGGTTGCTGTTGTGTTATCTGGTAAAGAATGCTGGGCCGATCACCCGGACGGAGATCGAGAACGCGCTGATGGAAGAACAGCTGGTCAACTATTTTGAGATCGGCTCCTGTCTGGATGATATCACCCGCCAGCAGCTGGTCACGCTGAAGGAAGATCGCTATTCCATCACCGAAAAAGGACGCAAGGTCGCGCAGGAGCTTGCCTATGACCTACCCCGCAGTGTGCGGGAGCGCGCGGTGGCAGCGGTTCTGCGCAGCCAGACCTGGGCCCGCAAAGAGGCCGAGTACAGCGCCCGCATCACCGAAAAGCCGGACGGCCACTGCTCCATCCGCTGCACCATCAAGGCACTGGATCAGGAGCTGTTTTGTCTGGACATCGGCACGCCTGACCGGCTGAGTGCCGATCTGGTCAAGAAGCAATTCATCCTCAAGGGCAACGAGATCTATCAGATGCTCATCACAAAACTGACAGAGTAACAAAGAAACGGGGCTGTTGCAAAAACAGTCCCGTTTCTTTTAGTTCCAGCACTCTGCGGCGATCAGTTCCAGCACACTGCCCGCAATGCAGCGGGCCTTATCCGAGATGAGAAAGCAGTTTTCCAGCTCCGCACGGCGGGGGTCCACATCGGCCACCTTGAATCCTTTGGTCACCGGGTAACCATCCCGCAGCAGCCCCCGCAGGATGCCGGAGATCTGTGTAACCACCGGGAAACGCTGGCCGTCCGGCGTTTCGATCTCGGCCACAGCCTCGCCCGCCTCCACAAAATCAGCGATAGAATGCTGGTTGCGGAAGATACCCGCGGCCTGTGCATGAAGTACACGCTCGGCACCATAGCCGCCGATGATGCCCGGCACGCCGGAGTTGGGTGCGGCAGCCCCTTCCCGGATGATGCGGCCCAGCTTGTGGCCGCGCTTGGTCTCCACCACCACGTCCACATCCTGCCCCGCCGCAAAGCCGGGGCCAAGGGCAATGGTCAGCGGAGCCATCTCCCGGGTGGTGCCCAGATTTTTCTTTGCGATGATGGCATCCACCAGAACAGCAGGCCTTGCCTGCGGCAGGCACGCACCTGTGGGGTCTATCAGGACCGGCACTGCGTTCTGTGCCCAGACGGCATCGGCATCCGCCAGCGTCTCCACCCGGATGCCCCGCATTCCTTCCACAGCGGTCTCGCCTTCGTAAACAGCCTCACAGAGAGACACCTGCCGACGGATGGCGGCGGGATGGGCTGTTTCCAGCACCAGCACCCGCAGCCCCGCCGACCAGAGCCGATGCACAACACCGGTGGCAAGGTCTCCCCCACCCCGGACAACAATCAGGTCATCCCGCTTCATGGCTCATTCCTCCGGTTCCAGACGCTGCAAAAAGACTTCCATGGAGCCGCCGCAGGCCGCAATGGCCGCGGCATCGCTGGCCCCCTCTGTGGTAAAGGCGGCCAGCCTGCACGGGGCAGCCCCCGGCTCCAGCAATTCCCGCGCCAGCTGCTGGGTGCGGTACTCCATGATACCGCCGCCCACGCTGCCCACGGCAGAGCCATCGGGCAGGACCAACATCTTGGAGCCTTCCTCCCGTGGCGTAGAGCCATGGCGGCCTACAATGGTCGCCAGCACCGCCGGAGCGGTCTGCTGTTCCAGCGCGGCCAGCAGCGCCGGGGAAAAGCCCTCGGTCTGCTGGCGGCTGTTTTTAACGGAGACGATCTCCGCAAGAATAGAAAGTGCGATCTCCTGTGCGGTTTTTGCGCCAATGGAAAGCCCAATGGGCGCGTGCAGGGCATCAATGCGCTCTTGCGGCAGCCCCAGCTCGGCCAGTTGTGTGTGCACCAGAGCCGCGCGCTTCCGGCTGCCCATCATGCCCACATAGGCGGCGGGCTTTTGCAGAATAGAACGCAGGCAGGCAATATCACAGCTGTGGGCACGGGTCACGACCACAAAGTATGTCTCCTGCCCGCCGGGGATCTGCGCAAGCCCCTCCGCAAAGGGCAGGCAGAGCACAGCATCGGCCCCGGCCTGACGCAGCTCCTCCGCAAACTCGGGACGGTCCTCCAGCGCTGTGACCGGCAGGCCCAGCAGCTTTGCCAGCCGCACCACCGACGCGCCCACATGGCCGCCGCCGCAGACCACAAGCTGCGGGGCTGCGCCAAAGCGCTCCACAAAGATGCGCTGTCCGGCTGATTTCAAAATTCCACTGGAGGTCACAGCGGCCAGGGCAGGCAGATGCTCCCCCCAGAACGCAGGCAGTTTCTCCGGCCAGACCGGTGCTGTGTTCCGCAGCAGGACACGTTCCCCCTGCGCCGGGCCTTCCAGCACCGTGGCCAGCAGAAAATCCCCCTCCCGGTCATGGAGTGCATTGAAAAAAGAACGGTTTCCCATCCAATTCTCCTTTATTTATTATTGTTCTACCACCGCTGCGGCATCATAGGCAGCGGAGTCGATGCGGCTCTGCCACAGCTGCCAGTCCTCGGGCGGCATCCGCCACGCAAGGCCGCACCCGGCAGAGAGTTCCCGGGGCAGCGGAATGAGCCGCCCGGGGATGTGTTCCGCTTCGCAGTGTTTTTCCCATGCCATCGCTTCCACTGTGGTGCGGAAGGATAACACGATATAGGGTCTCTTTGCACGCATTATTTATTCCTCCGCCAGGCTACGCACCGCACAGGCAGCGGCAAGCGCCTCCTCCCGGGTGTTGGTGTGGGAGAAGCTGAACCGCACCACGCCCTGCTCCACCGTGCCCAGCGCCCTATGCATCAACGGAGCGCAGTGCGCACCGGCCCGCACACAGATGCCGTACTCTTCCCAGAGCGCATCCGCCACCCGGGCGGAATCCTCGCCCGCCAGGTTCAGTGAGACGATGGGCGCACGCGGCGCAGTGAAGTCACCATAAAGCCGCACACCGGGAATTTCCTGGACAGTTTCATAAAACAGGCGTGCAAGCGCATTTTCTTTTGTTTCCAGCGCTTCCATGCCCTGCGTCAGGAGCCAGCGTACCCCGGCCCCCAGTCCGGCGATTCCCGGCACATTCAGCGTCCCGGCTTCCAGAGCGGTGGGCATTTCGGTAGGGTGGCGTTCATCAAAGCTGTGGACTCCGCTGCCGCCCACCACAAGGGGGGCAACCTGCAGCCCGGGCCGGACATACAGCCCGCCGGTGCCCTGCGGGCCCAGCAACGCCTTGTGCCCGGTAAAGCAGAGCACATCGATCCCCAGTGCCTGCACATCCACCGGCATGGCACCCGCTGTCTGGGCGGCATCCACGAGAAACAACAGGCCGTGCTTTTTTGCAAAAGCGGACACGAACGCCAGGTCCGTGCGGTTGCCGGTGACATTGGAAGCACCGGTCACAACCACTCCCCTGGTGTTGGGACGGAGCAGCTGCTCAAACTGCGCATAGCAGAGCACACCGTTTGCATCCACATCCACAAAGCTCACCTCAACCCCCTGCCTTTGGAGGCGGTAGAGGGGCCGCAGGACGGAATTGTGCTCACAGACCGTGGTGATGACATGATCCCCCGGGCCAAAGAGCCCGTTGATGGCCGTGTTCAGTGCCTGGGTCGCATTGGATGCAAAGGCGATGCAGGCCGGGCCTTCGGCGTGGAAGAGCCGGGCCAGCGCTTCCCGGGTCTCGTAGACGATGCGGGAGGCGTGCAGGGTGGGCGCATGGGCTCCACGGCCCGGGTTGCCTGCTGTCTGCAGAGCATCCAGCATCGTCTGCCCCACCTCCGGGGGCTTGTACAAGGTGGTTGCGGCGTTATCAAGGTAGATCACGGCTTGACCACGTTCCCGGCGTTCAGCATCTTTTCAGCGATGACATACATATTGGTCACGCCGCCCACGGCCAGCTTCTCCGTCATGCCGTAGAAGTTCAGGCAGGTGCCGCAGGTCAGGATCTCCACGCCCTCGGCTTCCAGTGCCTTCAGGTCTTCCAGCATGGGCGAACCCTCACAGGTCAGGGATGCGCCGCCGTTATAGAAGAGGATCGTCTTGGGCAGCTTGTCCTGCTGGGTCAGGGAGAACACGAAAGCCTTGAGCAGGGTCTTGCCCAGCTCCTCGGCCCCCTCCCCCATCTTGTCGGACGCGATGACCACCACCGTATCGGTACGGGCATCCGGGGTGCAGGTTTCCGCTTCTGCCTGCTGTTTCTCTTCGCCCGGCACAGCGGTATCCGCAGCGGGCGTGTCCTTGATGGTAAAGCGGACACGGTATTCCTGCTCGGCCAGCTTTTCGGAGCTGGACAGATAGCCCTTCTGCTGGGCCATCTTGGTCAGGTTCTGGACAGCGATCTCATTGTCCACCAGCACTTCCACCTCGCCGGGGCCGTGCAGCTCTGCAATGGCCTTTTTGGCCTTGACCACGGGCAGCGGACAGGCATCTCCACGGGCATCGATCTTGATCATCGGTTGTTCCTCCCTCATTCGTATGTTACTGTGATCTCCGGTGTCTGCTTTTCCCCAATGGTGCCCACGATCTTTGCGGGCAGACCCGCCGCCTGCAGCTCTGCTTCCAGGGCAGCGGCATCCTGCGGGGCCACGGCAAACAGCAGGCCGCCGGAGGTCTGGGGATCAAACAGGATTTCTTCCATCGGGAAGGGCACTTTCTCAAACCGGACAAAGGGCCCGGTGTGGTTGCGGTTGCGCTGACCGGCGGCGGTGTACAGGCAAGCATCCGCGGCCTCCCACGCACCGGGCAGCACCGGCACCGCATGGGCATCGATGACGCAGGAGAGCTTTTCCCCCATCATCTCGTGCAGATGGCCCAGAAAGCTGAATCCGGTCACATCCGTGGCGGCGTGCACCTCGTACCTGCGTGCGATCTCTGCCGCCGTTTTGTTCAGGGTGGTCATGGAACGGACGGCAGCTTCCATCTGTTCCGGAGCGGCTTCGCCCACCCGGTTGGCGGTGCAAATCAGCCCCACGCCAAGCGCCTTGGTCAGAAGAAGCTTGTCGCCCGGGCGGCCGGTATCGTTAGCCGTCAGGCGGTGCGGGTCTACCAGACCGGTCACCGACAGGCCGTACTTCACGCCGGTATCGGCAATGGAGTGCCCACCCGCCAGCGTACCCCCGGCTTCGGCCACCTTTTCGGCACCGCCGCGCAGGATCTCCCCCAACACGTTCAGATCCATGCTCTCGGGGAAGCAGACGAGATTCAGTGCCGTTTTGACATCACCGCCCATGGCGTAGACATCGCTCAGGGCATTGGCCGCGGCGATCTGCCCGAAGGTATAGGGGTCATCGACCATCGGCGGGAAGAAATCCACCGTCTGCACCAGGGCAATGTCCTCGGTGATGCGGTAGACGGCAGCATCGTCCCGGCTGTCGTAGCCAACCAGAAGGTCGGGGTCTTTTTCGCCCCGGGGCAGCTTTTCCAGAATGCGGCTCAGTACCCCGGCACCCAGCTTGGCGGTGCATCCGCCGCCGGTGCAGAAGACAATGGGGCCTTGTTCTGCCATTTCATGCACGCTCCCTTTCATCAAAATAAGTCAACACGCCCTGCACCTCATATTTTTTGCGCAGGAGCGCGAGGGTCTGTTCTCCGGCAGCAATGCGGGCGGGGGCATCCGCCTGATTGAGCACCACAGAAAAACGGCGGTCCTCCACCAGTTTTCGTTCTCCCTGCTCACTGGCCAGCAGCTTTGCCAGCAGCTCCGGGGTCAGAAGCGTTCCGGGGGCAGTGCCCAGCAGGGCGCAGGCCTGCTCCAGCCGGAAGCAGACCTCCCGCAGAGGTCTGCCCAGCGCGGACAACCCGGCCACGGCCAGCACGATATCGCTTTCCGGCAGCAGCACCGGTTCATGGGCCGCCGGAACTTTGCAGGGCATCCGTTTTGCACCGTCCGCTTCCAGAAAAACCATATCCGCCTGTGCCATCCAGCAGGTCAGCTGCTCCGGCGGCAGGGCGGTCAGCTTGCCCTGCTCTGCCGGGACACCGGCCACGGCATATTGCCCTGCCGCCCAGAGGGACGCAAGAGCAGCCTCATCTGCGGCATAATTCTCCCTGGGCTGCCGGATGTGGGTGGTGGTGCTCACCAGCACCCGCCAGCCTTTGGCGGCACAATGCCGGGCAAAGGCATAGAGCAGGGTGGTTTTTCCACCGCCGCCCACCAGCGAGACCACATGGCCCTTTTCTGCCAGAAACGGAAACTGTTTTTCCGAAAGCATCAGCGGTTTTCTTCCACCGCCATGGCGACCTGCTCCGGGGTGATGGGCAGCTCATAGAAGCGGGTGCCGATGGCATTGTAGATGGCATCCGCGATGGCGGGCAGCGGGGTGTTGATGACCACCTCACCGATGGATTTTGCACCAAACGGGCCGTTGGGCTCGTAGCTGCTCTCAAACTCCACCCGGATGTGGCCGATGTCCACACGGGCGGGGATCTTATACTGCATAAAGGAATTCTCCATCGGCCAGCCCTTGGCATCGTAGGTGATGTTCTCGGTCAGAGCCATGCCAATGCCCTGCAGGATGCCGCCCTCGGTCTGCACACGGGTCAGGTTGGGGTTGATGGGGGTGCCGCAGTCCACACAGGCGGCATAATCCACCACCTTGACCTCGCCGGTCTCCTTATCCAGCTCAATTTCAGCTGCGCCGACCATGTAGGGCGGGGGCGAAAGGGGCGAGGTGTGGGTCTCGGTGATCTCCAGCGGCACCATGTGGCCGAACTGGGAGGCGAAGGCCACCTCAGAGAGAGAGACCCTCTTCTCCGGGTCTGCGTTCAGGGAGACGAACTTGCCGTCAAAATCCACGGCATCTTCGGTCGTCTGAAGCAGCTCCGCGCCCAGCTTGCAGATCTGGCCGCGCAGCCGGAGGGCGCACTTCTCCACTGCCTTGCCGGTGACATAGGTGGTAGAAGAAGCGTAGGAGCCGGAGTCATAGGGCGAGGTATCGGTATCCGCGCCAAAGACGGTGATATTGTCCAGGTCACAGTCCAGCACCTCGGCGGCGATCTGAGCCAGCGTGGTGTCACAGCCGGTGCCCATATCGGCAGCGCCGATGATGAGGGAGTAGAACCCGTCATCGTTTACCTTGAGGGTTGCACTGCCCACATCCATACCGGAAATGCCGGAGCCCTGCATGGCCATGCCCATGCCCACGGCGCGCACCTTGCCATTGCCAAGGTCGCGCGCAGGGTACTTGTTGTCCCAGTCGATCATCTCGTGGACTTTTTTCAGGCAGCGGTCCAGCGCGCAGCTGGTGTTCACAGCGCCGTAATAGGCAGGCATCACATCGCCCTCTTTGACGATGTTCATTTCACGGATCTTGAAGGGATCCATGTGGAGCCTGGCAGCCAGCTCGTTGACGGCAGATTCCACCGCAAACAGGCCCTGGGTCGCACCATAGCCGCGGTACGCACCGGCAGACATGTGGTTGGTGTAGACCACGTCGCTGACAAAACGGAAGGCTTCGGCCTTGCCGTACAGCGGGATGGACTTGTGGCCGGAAAGGCCCACCGTTGTGGGGCCGTGCTCACCATAAGCACCGGTGTTGGACAGGGTGTAGAGGTCGATGCCCTTCACGATGCCGTCCTTGGTGGCACCCAGACGGACGTGCATCTCCATCTCATGGCGGGGCGAAGATGCGGTCTGGCTCTCTTCGCGGGTGAAGATCAGCTTACAGGGCTTCTTGGTCTTCCAGGTAACAAAGGCCGGATAGATGGCCGAGACCGCCGTCTGCTTGGCACCAAAGCCGCCGCCGATGCGGGGCTTGATGACGCGGATCATGGATTTGGGGATGTGCAGGGCGTTTGCCACATTGCGGCGGGTATGGAACACGATCTGGGTCGAGCTGAGGATGTTCAGCCGTCCGTACAGGTCCATCCAGCAGCAGGTGCGAAAGGTCTCCATCATGGCCTGCTGGCAGGCCTTGGTGTGGTAGACACGGTCGATGACAACATCGCACTTTGCCAGCACGGCATCGATGTCGCCGTCGCCGCACGCATCGTGGGCACAGAGGTTGCGCTTGTTGTCGGCACCCACGGGGCTCAGGCTCTCCCAGTTGTCCTCCGGGTGGACAAGGATGGGGTTGTCCTTCGCAGTGTGGAAATCCAGCACCGGCTCCAGCACCTGATACTCCACCTTGATGAGCTTCATGGCCTTCTCGACACACTTCTCATCCTTGCCCACCACAATGGCCACCACGTCCCCCACAAAGCGGACGTGGCGGTCGATGACCAGGCGGTCGTAGGGGCTGGCTTCAGGGTAGGTCTGGCCGGCCTGCGTGTAGCGGCGGGCGTTCTGATCCACATCCTCCCAGGTGAAGATGGCCTCGATGCCGGGCACCTTTTTGGCCACGGACGTGTCGATGCGCTCCACCATGGCATTGGCATGGGGCGAACGGTACAGCTTGACGATCAGGCAGTCTGCCGGGGCCAGATCATCCATGTAAACGGGCTTGCCGGTCACAAGCTGCATGGCATCCTTTTTGCGGAATGCTTTGTTGACGTTTTTCATTCGGCACCCTCCTGTTTTGCTTTCTTCCAGGCGAGGAAATTCTGGATGCCCCGCAGCTGGCCCTCGTAGCCGGAGCAGCGGCAGAGGTTGCCCGCGAGATATTCCTTGATTTCCTCCTCAGTGGGGTATTCCTTTTCCCGGAAGAGGGCGAGGGCGTTCATAATAAAGCCCGGGTTGCAGAAGCCGCACTGCTCCGCACCCTGATCGGCGATAAAAGCACCGAACTCAGCAGCCTCCTCCTGCAGGCCCTCCAGCGTGGTCACCCTGTGGCCATCGGCACGGGCTGCCAGCACAGAGCAGGACAGCACCGGCACATCGTCCAGAAAGACGGTGCACAGGCCGCAGTTGGAGGTCTCACAGCCGCGCTTGACACTGTAACAGCCGTGTGCGCGGACAAAATCGATGAGCAGGGTGTCCGGTGCGGCCTCTGCCGTGACTTTGGTTCCGTTCAAAATAAGATTCACCTGCATCTTGTCTCACCTGTTCCCTTCCAATTTCAGCACAGCGCGCTTGACCAGCACCCCGGCCAGATGATTGCGGTATTCCGCACTGCCGCGCATGTTGCTCTCCGTCCGGATGTTTGCCCGCACCTCAGCGGCAAAGCGGGCGGCGGTCAGCTCCGGCGTTTCGGCGGCATTGGGCTGCAGGGTATACAGCACTGCCTTACCGGGCCTGGCACCAATGGCGACCCGGAAGCCCCCGGCCGTTTTCGCGGCGGCACAGGTCAGCACCGGGAAATCCGTCTGGCTGTTGCGCACCGACTGATAGCAGAATGCGGCCTGCTCTTTCGGCACGATGACCCGTACCAGGATATCCCTGTCATACGGGCGCTGAGCATACTCCGAAAGCGGCACAATGCCGCCCTTGTAGAGCTCCACCGAAGCGTTCAGGGCCAGGAACATGGTCAGAACATCGGAAAAGCCAAAACGGCTGTAAATGCTGCCGCCCACGGTGGCAAGGTTGCGCAGCTGCACACCCACAATGTGGCGCACAGATTCCCGCACAGCGCCGTCCGTGTAGGCATTGAGCCCCTCGTGGAGCTCGATCTGCCGCAGGGGCACCATGGCCCCGATGGAAAAGCCCTCGGCCGTTTCCTCAATTTTGTCCAGCCCAAGGCCCGACAGGTCGATGGCGGTGCCGACATTGATGTTCTCCATCTTGAGCCAGATCATGCCGCCGATGACCCGATTGTTTCGCTTCTGGTTGAGCTGCCAGGCTTCCTCGAGGCTTTCGGCCCGTTTGTATTCCCGGATCGTCATCATACGCAGTACCTCTCTTTTTTCGATTGCTACTTTTATTTTATCACAAAATCCCTTATAATGCCACTGGAAAGACTGCCGCAGATCCGGCAGGTTCAGGAGGAATGATTTTATGGCAGAGTTGTGCAGAAAGAACGCCCACCCTCCGGTGGGATGCGTCATCATGGCATCGGGGCTGGCCCGGCGGTTCGGCTCCAACAAGCTGCTGGCCAACTTCGGGGGCCGCCCCCTGCTCTGCCGGGCGCTGGAGGTCACCGCCACCCCCGCCCTTGCTGCCCGGGTGGTCGTGACCCGCTCTGCCGAGGTCAAGGCCCTGTGTGACGCACAGGCCGTTCCCTGCCTGCTCCACAGCCTGCCGGGCCGGAACGACACTGTTCGGCTGGGGCTGGAGGCGCTGCTAGAGCAATGCCCCAATCTTGCAGGCTGCATCTTCCTGCCCGGAGATCAGCCACTGCTGCAGCGGGAGACGCTGGAAGCGCTGATCACTGCTTTTGCCCAGACACAAAAAGAAACAGAGCGGGCGATCTTCCGGCTGGGAGCCCGGGCCGCACATGGCCCGGACACCGTTGTCGGAAGTCCCGTTCTGTTTGGATGCGAATATTTTCCCGCTCTGCGCACCCTGCCCGAGGGCAAGGGCGGCAGTGTTGTGCTCAAGGCTCACCCTGAGCAGGTACAGATCGTTTACGCCCAGCGGCGGGAAGAACTGCTGGATGCAGATACGCCGGAAGCTCTGGAGGAGCTCTCCGCCATTGCAACGCAATGGTGTTTCCCCTGACAGGAGAGGCAAGGGCACTTCTTGGCTCCCCTGTCAGGGGAGCTGTCACAGAAGGTGACTGAGAGGTTTATTCGGCCTTATCGTCCTTGGGCAGCAGCACGTTCAGCACAATGGCCACAAAGGCTGCGGGCACGATGCCGCTCTCGCCGCAGATCAACTGGAAGAACTGGGGGGTGTGTGCCAGGATGCTGGCATTTGCACCCATGCCGTAACCCACGCCCAGTGCAACGGAAACGATGGTCAGGGTGCGCGGGGTCATCTTTTCCTTGGTAATGAGCTGGATGCCGGACACCACGATGGAAGAGAACATCATCACGGCAGCACCGCCCAGAACGGCCTGCGGCATGATGGAGACCAGTGCGCCCAGCTTGGGGATCAGGCCGCAGAGGATCAGGAAGATGGCACCGGTAGCCAGTGCACCGCGGTTGACGACCTTGGTCATGGAAACCAGACCCACGTTCTGGCTGAAGGAGGTGTTGGGCAGAACACCAAAGCAAGCGGCAAAGGAAGAGCCCAGGCCGTCGCAGATAACACCGCCGGACAGCTCCTTATCGGTGGCCTCACGGCTCATGCCGCCCTCCATCACGCCGGAGATATCGCCCACGGTTTCCACAGCGGTGACGATGAACATGATCAGCACGGGCAGGATGGCGCGCATATCAAAAACGATCTTGACGGGAACCAGCTTGGGGATGGCAAACCAGTCGGCCTGTGCCACCTTGCTCCAGTTCAGCACCCATGCCTTGGTGAACTCCACACCCTCGGCAGTGACACCGGTGGTGGGCAGGACAAAGCCCATGATAAAGGCTGCCAGATATCCCGCCACAATGCCGATGAGGATGGAGGAAGAACTCAGGAAACCCGTGGTCCAATGCTTGAAGAACAGGATCACCACCAGCACGAACACGGCCAGCAGCAGGTTTTCCGCGGAACCGAAGTCCTTGGCTGCGTTGCCGCCGCCAAAGGAGTTGACACCCACGGAGATCAGGGACAGACCGATGGACAGCACCACCGTGCCGGTGACCACCGTGGGGAAGAACTTGCGCAGGGGCTTGAGGAAGAAGCCCAGCACAGTCTCAAACAGACCGCCCAGAATGGAAGCGCCCATGATGGCACCGTAGGCCAACACGCCACCGCCCATGGAAGCAGCCACACTGTTGAACACGCCCAGGAAGCCGGAGCTGGTGCCCATGATAATGGGGACCTGACCGCCCACAGGGCCGATGGAGAACAGCTGCACCAGCGTGACCACACCGGCCACGAACATGGCGTTCTGCAGCAGGCTGACCTGCAGGTCAGCAAACTCACCGCCTGCAAGGCCACAGGCACTGGTGATGATAAGAAGCGGGGTCAGGTTGCCCACGAACATGGCAAATACATGCTGCAGGCCCAGCGGGATGGCCTGGCGAAGGGGCATCTTGGCATCAAACTGGTATGCACCCTTCTCCAACTCGATATTTTTGATCATAACTTCTCCTTTATCTAAAAGGCTTTTTTACACGACAAAAATTATTATAGCAGAGCCTTTCTCAAATTGGGAGAGGTCCGAGATGTTTTTTGTTCATTTTTAGTTCATAAGTCATACTTTAACTTCAAATTGTTCCTCCGCGAAGTACAAAATCGGATGGATCAGCCCCCTGCTCCCGGCACCAGAAGCCTCCGAGGCGCATCGATGGCCGTGGTGCCCTCCGCAAGGTCGTTGGCGGCAAGCATCTGGGCCGGGGAAACATGGAACCGCCTGGCGATGGCAAACAGCTCCTCCCCCGCCTGTGCATAATAGATGCGCAGGCTGATCTCCGGGTCTGCCGGGGTCAACGGCTCTCCCAGCGCGATGGAGCCCACACAGGTGTTTCCGCTCCGCTGTAGGATGGCTCCTTCTGCCTTGACGGAAAGGGTGACCTCCAGTGTGCCGTTTGCGCAGACACAGCGCAGGTCCTCGGCATGGAGCCAGCACTCCGGGATCAGCTCCGCGTCCGAGGGCAGCTCCCGCCCCAGCGGCAGGGCAAGCTCCAACACCTTTTCATAGCTTTCCAGCTCTGAAAGGCTGTTCTCCCCAAAGGCAGTCACAGTCACCCGGCTGGTCAGATCCCAGTTGTTTTCCCTGTATGCCAGCAGAGCCGGGCCAAAGGAGGCAAAGCAGGCCAGAATTTTAGCCCCAGCGTCTGGCAGGGGGCCGGAGCCGGTCAGGGTCACGGTCTCGTCCAAGGTGCAGGCCAGCGATTCCGTCTGTACCGTCTGCGGGGTCTGTTCTGTCTCAAATTTCGTGGAGAAGGCATCCGCCACGCACTGCAGCTGATAGGGCCTCCATGCCCGCAGGCGCAGCATCAGGGTGGCGGTCAGGCGGCTGGGTTCCTCCCCTTCTCCCTCCGTGAGCGTAAAGCCCACCGGCTCGGCCACGCAGAGGCAGCGGCAGTCCTCGCTCAGGCCGTCCACATCCAGCACCTGATTGAAGTTCAGGTTCACGCTCTGGCTCTGCAGTGCCGGGTCGCCCTCGGCACGCCAGGCACAGGAAACGACCAGCACGCCCTTGGCAACGGCTTTCCCGTTCAGGAGCTTGAGGTCTCCGACAGAGGCATTGCCGCTGAGGTCCAAAACGGCGGCGGGCGGCGTGGGAAAGCGGATCTCGCCCTCGACCGTGACCAGCTTTTCCAGCACAGCGGCACGCCGCACCCCGGAAAGGGTGACCAGTTTCTGCTCCACCCCGCCATCCGACAGAGCCGTGATGACATCCGTTTTGACCTGCGTATGCACCGATACCACCAGCCCATACGCCCCCCGCACCTCGATGCGGCGCGGGTTGACGGTGCGGCAGTTCAGATATTCGGTCTGGCCTTCCACCTGCACGGCCCATGCCGTGAAGACGAACTCCGGCAGGTCCAGCAGCTTGGTAAAGGGGAGCTTCTGCTCGGTCTGGCACAGACCCGCTCCATCTTCCCCCTGATAATAGACCACACAGCGCAGATATCCCTCCAATTGCAGCTTGCCGGGCTGCAGCCGCTTTTGCAGCACCACCGGCCTGACAAAGCACTTGACCAGTTTGAACACCGGGGGCAGATAATCAGAGATCAGGATCTCTGTTTCCAGCGGCAGCTCTGCCTTGAGGGTACAGTTTGTCCCCGCCGCCGGCAGGGCATCCCGAAAGATCTTCAACTCCATGGTACGCGCTCCTTTCCTGTCCGCTCTTGGTGTCATTTTATTCCAGGAACAGGCAGGATAGAACGAAGCTGCTTTCCGGAGACGCAAAAAGCCGCCGCACAGCGTTTCCACTGCGCGGCGGCCTTATCACAATCAGGGTTCGGGGAAAATCAGGTGCTTATTCAGCAGCCTTGGCAGCCTCGATCTGCTTGATCAGCTCGGGAACGACCTTGAACAGATCGCCCACGATGCCGTAGTCAGCAACACCAAAAATGGGTGCGCTCTCGTTCTTGTTGACAGCGATGATGCACTCGGAATCCTGCATACCAGCGGTGTGCTGGATGGCACCGGAAATGCCCAGAGCAACATAGATCTTGGGGTGGACCGTCTTACCGGTCTGACCGACCTGATGGTCAGCGGTCATCCAGCCTGCATCGGTAACGGCACGGGAAGCACCCACAACGCCGCCGCCCAGTGCAGCAGCCAGCTGCTCAGCCAGCTCGATGCCCTTGTTGACATCCTTGCTGATGCCGCGGCCAACAGAGACGATGACATCGGCACCGATCAGATCGACCAGCTTCTCGGCAGCCTTCTCGACGCTCAGGACCTCGGTCTTGATGTCGGCAGCGGACAGCTCGAAAGCGGGCTTCACGATCTGGCAGGCATCTGCCTTGGCCTGATCGAAGGGAGCCTTCTTCATAACGCCGGGGCGCACGGTGGACATCTGAGGACGGAAGCGGGGGCAGATGATGGTAGCCATCAGATGGCCGCCGAATGCGGGACGGGTCATCTTCAGGTTGCGGTCTTCCATATCGAACTTCTGCTTGGACAGGTCGATGGTGGAGCTCTCCTTCAGGAAGTCGATGTACTTTGCAGTGTCGATATCCAGGTGGGTCGCATCAGCGGTCAGGCCGGTGTGCAGGCGGGCTGCGCAGCGGGGGCCCAGATCGCGGCCAATGTTGGTGGCACCGATCAGCAGGACCTCGGGCTTGTACTCGTTGACCATGTCGCAGACGACCTTGGCGTATGCGTCCGTGGTGTAATCCTTCAGCAGGGGGCTGTCGCAGACCATGACCTTATCAGCGCCATAGCCGCCCAGCTCCTTGGCAATGCCGTCCACGTTATCGCCCAGCAGCAGGCCGGTGACTTCGCAGTTCAGCTCATCAGCCAGCTTGCGGGCCTCGCTGACCAGCTCGAAATCGGTGGGCATCAGTCTGCCCTGGCGCTGCTCACAAAAGACCCAAACGCCCTTGTACTCGTTAAAATCAGCCATTGTAATCCTATGCTCCTTTCATCAGATCAGGTGCTTCTTGGCCAGGATACCTGCCAGCTGTGCGGCGGTGTCGTCGCCAGTCAGCATGGTGCCTGCGCCCTTCTGCGGAGGAGTGAAGGACTTAAAGACGTTCGTCGGAGAACCCTTCAGACCGATGGTATCGACCTCTATCAGCGGATCGTCCTTCAGAGCGTTGTAATCGAACACTTCCATGGGCTTGTCGTAGCAGGTGAAGATGCCATTGACGCTCATGTAACGGGGCTGGTTCAGCTCCTTGATGCAGGTCAGCAGGCAGGGAGTCTGCACCTTGACCATCATGTAGCCGTCTTCCAGCATACGCTTCACGGTCAGGGTGTTGCCATCCTTCTGGATGTCAGCCACATAGGTAACCTGGGGCAGATGCAGCTTTTCAGCGATCTGGGGGCCGACCTGTGCGGTATCGCCATCGATTGCCTGACGGCCGCAGAACACAACGTCCTCGGGGCCAACGCCGATCTTATTGACAGCAGCAGCCAGGATCTGGCTGGTTGCAAAGGTATCGGAACCGCCGAACTCACGGCCGGAGACCAGAACAGCCTTGTCCGCGCCACGGGCCAGCAGCTCACGCAGCATTCCCTCGGCCGGAGGAGGACCCATGGTAATGACAACGACTTCGCAGCCGGTAGCGTCCTTGAGCTTCAGAGCAGCCTCCAGAGCGTTCAGGTCATCGGGGTTGGTGATGGTGGCCATAGAGGCACGATCCAGAGTACCGTCTGCCTTGACGGCGACTTTGCCGGAGGTATCAGGAACCTGCTTTACACAAACAATTGCTTTCATTGTAAATCTTACCTCCCTTACTTCAGCAGAGCGCCGGAAATGACCATCATCTGCACTTCGCTGGTGCCCTCGTAGATCTCAGTGATCTTGGCATCACGCATCATGCGCTCGATGGGGTAGTCACGGGTGTAGCCGTAACCGCCGAACAGCTGCAGGCAGCGGCGGGTCACATCGCTTGCGGTGCGGGCTGCGATCAGCTTAGCCTGAGCAGCCTCGACACTGTAACGGACCTTTGCGCCGTCCATGGCCTGCTGCTTCTTCAGAGCGGCAGCGTAGACCAGATACTTGGCAGCCTCAACGCGGGCCTTCATCTCAGCCAGCTCAAACTGGGTGTTCTGGAATGCGGAGATGCTGCGGCCAAACTGCTTGCGCTCCTTGACGTAGGCAACGGTCTCCTCCAGAGCGCCCTCGGCAATGCCCAGAGCCTGAGAAGCGATGCCGATACGGCCGCCATCCAGGGTAGCCATGGCCAGCTGGAAGCCCTTGCCGCGCACGCCCAGCATACGATCCTTCGGGATACGGCAATCCTCGAAGATCAGCTCGCAGGTGGAAGAACCACGGATGCCCATCTTATCCTCAGCCTTGCCGACGGAGAAGCCCGGATCGGTGCGCTCAACGATGAAGGCAGAGCACAGCTTGGTGGGGCGGCCCTTCTTATCCAGAACGTGGTCGGTGACAGCGATGACGATAAAGACATCAGCAAAACCGGCGTTGGTGATGAAGATCTTGGAGCCATTCAGAACCCAGCAGTCATCCTCTTCCTTGGCAATGGTCTGCTGACCCTGTGCATCGGTACCAGCGCCCGGCTCGGTCAGGCCGAAAGCGCCCAGCCACTCGCCGCTGCAGAGCTTGGGCAGATACTTTGCCTTCTGCTCGGGGGTGCCGTTCTCATAAATAGGAGCAGCACACAGGCTGGTGTGAGCGGAGACGATGACACCGGTGGTGCCACAGACCTTGCTCAGCTCCTCCACTGCCATGACGTAGGACAGCACATCGCCGCCTGCACCGCCGACAGAGGTGGGGAAGTAAATGCCCATCATGCCCAGCTTGCCCATCTTCTCGACGGTCTCTTTGGGGAAGTACTCTTCTGCATCAACCTTCTTAGCCAGGGGCTTGACTTCGTTTTCAGCAAACTCGCGGTACATCTTCTGCACCATCTGCTGCTGCTTGGACAGAGTAAAATCCATCGCTATATCCTCCTAACGGGTGTTTTTTATCTCCCGGGGTCGGGGTTCTCTCCTACCCGGTTGCAAACAAATTCCTCCTGACCGCTTTCCCCACGGCCAGGAGAAATGTTTATCAGAAATTACAGCTGGTCAACAGGAGTCTTGGTGCGGTCTGCGTTGTAAACGTAGAAGCCCTTGCCGGTCTTGCAGCCCAGGTTGCCGCCGCGGACCATCTTGCGGATCAGCGGGCAGGCACGGTACTTGCTGTCGCCGGTCTCATGGTACAGGACATCCATGATGGCCAGGCAGATATCCAGGCCGATGAAGTCGCCCAGCTCCAGGGGTCCCATGGGGTGGTTGGCACCCAGCTTCATAGCGGTGTCGATGCCTGCGATATCGGAAACGCCCTCCATCTTGATGAAGGCAGCCTCGTTGATCATGGGGATCAGGATGCGGTTGACCACAAAGCCTGCAGCCTCGTTGACCTGAACAGGGTTCTTGCCGATGGCCACGGAGATCTCCTTGATCTTCTCAACAGTCTCTGCGGGGGTGTTGCAGCCAGCGATGACCTCGATCAGCTTCATGCGGTCAGCGGGGTTGAAGAAGTGCATACCGACCAGAGGACGGCTCAGGCCCTTGCCGATCTCGGTGATGGACAGAGAAGAAGTGTTGGAAGCGAAGATGCACTCGGGCTTGCAGATCTTATCCAGCTCGCCGAAAGTGGTCTGCTTGACCTTCATATCCTCAAAAGCAGCCTCAACGATCAGGTCGCAGTCTGCGCACAGATCTTCCTTCAGGCCCGGGGTGATGGCTGCAACGATCGCGTCAGCCTTTTCCTGGGGGATCTTGCCCTTAGCAACCAGCTTCTCGTAGCCCTTCTTGATCTTTGCCAGGCCGTTCTCAGCCCACTCCTGCTTGATGTCGCACAGAGCAACGGTGTTGCCCTCAACCTGTGCAAATGCCTTTGCGATGCCCTGGCCCATAGTGCCAGCGCCGATAACACCGATCTTCATAGGAAATCTCTCCTTTAATATCAAAAATTATGTAATGGATTAGTTGTTGGTGAACACTGCCTTGGGCTTCGGTTTCTCACGGCTCAGGAAGCAGGCCATGCCCTCCTGCTGATCGTGGGTCTCGAAGCAAGCACCGAACAGCTTCTCCTCAACTTCCACAGCCTTCTCAATGGGCAGGCTGATGCCATCGTTGATGGCCTTCTTGCAGTTGCGCACAGCAATGGGAGCGTTCTTGGCGATCTTGCCGGCCAGCTTCAGCACGTTCTCCATCAGTTCAGCCTGCGGATACACGGCGTTGACCAGACCAATGCGGTAAGCCTCGTCTGCCTTGATGTTCAGGGCAGAGTAGACCAGCTGCTTTGCCATGCCCATGCCGACCAGACGTGCCAGACGCTGGGTGCCGCCGAAGCCCGGGGTGATGCCCAGACCAACTTCGGGCTGACCGAACACGGCGTTGTCAGAGCAGATGCGGATGTCGCAGCTCATGGCCAGCTCATTGCCGCCGCCCAGTGCAAAGCCGTTGACGGCTGCAATGACGGGGATGGGGAAGCTCTCGATCATCAGGAACACGTCATTGCCCAGCTTGCCGAAGGCCTCGCCCTCTGCCTTGGTCATGGTGCTCATGGAGCCGATATCAGCACCTGCAACGAAGCTCTTGTCGCCTTCGCCGGTCAGGACAATGCAGCGGATGGTCTCCTGATCGACAGCCTCAAAAGCTGCCTTCAGGTCTGCCAGAACCTCAGGGTTCAGGGCATTCAGTGCCTTGGGACGGTCGATGGTGATGATCTCGACAGCGCCCTGCACCTCGGTTTTTACAAAAGCCATTGTGAAAACCTCCAATTCAGATTCTCAGTGTTTCAAAACAGCTCCCGCGCCCCGGCAGAGTCTCCGGTCTGAGCCGGGGCGCGGGCTGTCATTCAATTCAATTCCAAAGGGGGAGCTTACATCTCAACGATGGTAGCGCAACCCATGCCGCCGCCGATGCACAGGGTAGCCAGGCCCTTGTGAGCACCACGGTGCTTCATAGCGTACAGCAGAGTGACCAGGATACGAGCGCCGGAAGCGCCGACCGGGTGACCCAGAGCGATGGCGCCGCCGTTGACGTTCACCTTGCTCATATCGAAGTTCAAAGCCTGGCTGACAGCCACAGACTGTGCAGCAAATGCCTCGTTGGCCTCGATCAGGTCCATATCAGCAACAGTCAGGCCAGTCTTTGCCATGACCTTCTTGGTTGCTGCGATGGGGCCCAGACCCATGACCTCAGGCTCAACACCGGCCAGAGCGCCAGCGACCCAGGTTGCCAGAGGCTCAACGCCCAGCTCCTTGGCCTTTTCCTCGCTCATGATGACCAGAGCAGCAGCGCCGTCGTTGATGGCGGAAGAGTTGCCTGCGGTCACGATGCCGTCCTTGGTGAAAGCGGGCTTCAGGGTTGCCAGCTTCTCGACCGGGGTCAGACGGGGGCCTTCATCGGTATCGAACACGGTGTCGCCCTTCTTGCCCTTGATGACAACAGGAACGATCTCGTCCTTGAAAGCGCCGTCCTTGATGGCCTTGTCAGCCTTGACCTGGCTGTTGTAGGAGAACTCATCCAGCATCTCGCGGGTGATGGGGCTGTAGCCGTACTTCTTCTGGAAGGTCTCGTTGGTGCAGACATTCTCAGCGGTCATGCCCATGTGCTTGTTGAAGCCGGTGGCATCCCACAGAGCATCGTTGACCATGGTATCGACCAGCTCGCTCTTGCCCATGGGAGCGCCCATGCGGTAGCCGTAACGGCCCTTCATCATTGCAAAGGGAGCCATGTCCATGTTCTCCATACCGCCTGCGACCACGATATCAGCATCGCCTGCCTCGATCATCTGAGCAGCCATGTTCACGCAGTTCAGACCGGAACCGCAGACCACGTTGACGGTGACAGCGGGGGTCTCGATGGGCAGGCCAGCCTTCAGGGAAGCCTGACGGGCAACGTTCTGGCCCAGACCAGCCTGGATCACGCAGCCCATGTAAACATGATCGACCTGCTCAGGCTTGACGTTTGCGCGGTTCAGAGCCTCCTTGATGACGATGGAGCCCAGCTCAGCAGCGGGGACGTTGGCAAGGGTGCCACCGAACTTACCAATGGCGGTACGGCATGCAGATGCGATAACGATCTTTTTCATGTGAATAGCCTCCTGATTGTGTATGTTGTGATTTAAGAAAGACTGTTTTATCAAAACGCCGAAGCGTTTCTTGCATAAAGAATGGGGGTCAGACGTTCTCTCCCCTGCTGCGCAGCTCAGCCATCTTCTGCTCCACGGCGGCTTCCACATTCGGGGTAACGAACTTGGAGATGCTGCTGCCGTAGCGAGCGGCTTCCTTTACAATGGTAGAGGAAAGATAGCTCCACTTGATGCTGGTTGCAAGGAACATGGTCTCGATGCCGGGCATCAGCGCATGATTGGTCTGCGCCAACTGGATCTCGTTTTCAAAATCCGTTACCGCCCGCAGGCCACGCACCATGACCGAAGCGTGACGCTTCTTGGCGAACTCCACGGTCAGGCCGTCGAAGCTCTCCACCGTGACATTGGGGATACCCTTGCAACATTCCTGCAGCAGGGCCACCCGCTCCTCCACGGTGAACAATGGGTGCTTTGCACTGTTGATGAGCACGGCCACGATCAGGTGATCGTTGATCTTTGCCGCGCGCTTGATGATATCGAGATGACCTCGTGTGACCGGATCGAACGACCCAGGGTAAACTGCAGTTGCCATCGATTTTGTCCTCCTTGCGCGCCTTTGAAAAGCGCATTGGTTCTGACATGATAGCACTTTCCAGTTTGCTGTGCAAGATGTTCTTTTCTTCTGCTACGGTGTATCGTTAATTTTTAAACAATCCTACCCGCAGTGCCACGCTGCATCCTGCTACGCTATAAGTAAAGCACATCGTCAAAATTTTATCAAGTATTTTTTGTGTAAAATTTATTTTTTGTGCACCAAAGAATCTCTACAAAAAGCTAAGATTTTTAGTCATATTGCATCCAGCCCTGTTTTTTGCCAGGAAAGTATTGATTCTCTCGTTTGTTAATGATATAACTAAGTTGGAATTTACAATTCCTTTATGTTATTGTAAGAGAGGATGGTTTATAATGGATTTTACGGAATTGTATGCGCAGAAGAAAATGACAGCTGACCAGGCTGCCGCGTTGGTCAAAAGCGGCGACTGGGTGGATTACGGCTGGGCCGTGAACACCCCCGTTGCAGTGGACGCTGCCATTGCAAAGCGTCTGCCTGAGCTGGAGGATGTCAACTTCCGCGGCGGCATCCTGATGTGGGTGCCCGCCATCTTCCAGATCAAGGATCCCGCTGCCCACATGACCTGGAACAGCTGGCACATGGGCGGCATTGAGCGCAAGGCCATTGCCCAGGGCTTCTCCTTCTACTCCCCCATCCGCTACTCTGAACTGCCCCGCTACTATCGCGACAGCTCTGACCCCGTGGATGTGGCGGTGTTCCAGGTGACCCCCATGGACGAGCACGGCTATTTCAACTTTGGCCCCTGTGCTTCCCACCTGGGTGCCGTCTGCGATAAGGCCAAGAAGATCATCGTTGAGGTCAACCGGAACATGCCCAAATGCCTGGGCGGCACTGAGAACTGGGTGCACATCTCCCAGGTTGCCGGTGTTGTGGAGGGCAGCAACCCGCCCATCGGCCAGATGGCCGCTGCCGGTGCCGCCACTGAGGTCGATCTGAAGGTGGCAAACCTCATCGTCCCGCAGATCCCCGACGGTGCCTGCCTGCAGCTGGGCATCGGCGGTATGCCCAACGCCATCGGCAACCTGATCGCGCAGAGCGACCTGAAGGATCTGGGCGTGCACACCGAGATGTATGTGGATGCCTTTGTGGATATTGCAAAGGCAGGCAAGATCACCGGCCGCCACAAGAATCTGGACAAGGGCCGTCAGGTCTATGCCTTTGGTGCAGGTACCCAGAAGATGTACGATTACCTGAACGACAACCCGGAGTGCATGGCCGCTCCCGTGGAGTACACCAACGACATCCGCAGCATCTCCGCCATCGACAACTTCATCTCCATCAACAATGCGGTGGATATTGACCTGTTCGGTCAGGTGAACGCAGAGAGTGCAGGCATCAAGCACATTTCCGGTGCAGGCGGTCAGCTGGACTTTGTTCTGGGCGCATACCTTTCCAACGGCGGCAAGAGCTTCATCTGCCTGTCCTCTACCTTTATGAATAAAAAGACCGGCAAGCTGGAGAGCCGCATCCGTCCTACCCTGGAAAACGGCAGCATCGTCACCGACACCCGCGCAAACGTGCACTACCTGTGCACCGAGTACGGCTGTGTGAACCTGAAGGGACTGACCAGCTGGGAAAAGGCAGAAGCACTGATCAGCGTGGCACACCCCGATTTCCGGGACGAGCTGATCGCCGAAGCCGAAAAGCTGCACATCTGGCGCAGGAGCAACAAGCGCTGACATTGCCGCAGGGAATCCTGCTGTCTGCGGCAGGAATGGAGTTTCTATGACATGATGGACAAAAAACCGCATATCAAACCCTATCTCTACGGAATGTTCGCAGGCTTTGGCGCGATCAGCCTAAGCATCCTCTTCTTTTTCCTGATCTACCGCTTTCAGGGCTTCGGCAATGCCGTTTCAACCCTGACCGGCATCCTGATGCCCTTTATCTACGGCAGTGTCATTGCCTATCTGCTCAAGCCGGTGTGCAACTGGATTGAAGCATTTCTCCACAAGCTGTTCCCGGAAAGGATGCACCGCTTTGCCAACATGCTGGCCGTTGCTCTGACCATCCTGTTCGGTCTGCTGCTGATCTACGCGCTGATCATGATGATCGTGCCGCAGCTCATCAACAGTGTGACCGCCCTGTACTTCACGGCGCGGGACAACATCGGCGACTTTGTGGAGTGGATCTCCAAGCAGGAGTTCATTGCCAACAACAAAAAACTGCTGGACTTCATCGAGAACTCTTACGACAGCCTGGATGCCAACCTGGATGCCTGGATCAAGAACACCCTGCTCCCCTCCATGCAGAACATCCTCAGCGGTGCCGCTGTTGGCGTGGTGAACGTTGTGACCTGGATCAAGAATTTCGTCATCGGCCTCATCGTTTCGGTGTATCTGCTGGCCAGCCGGAAGAAATTCGGGCAGCAGGGCAAGCTCATCCTTTATAGTTTGGTCAAGCCCTGCTGGGCCGACCTCATCATGGAGGAAGTCCGTTACGCTGACCGGATGTTCGGCGGCTTCATCAACGGCAAGATCCTGGATTCTGCCATCATCGGCGTGCTGTGCTATATTGCCTGCCTGATCTTCAAGTTCCCCAGCGCCCTGCTGGTGTCGGTCATCATCGGCGTGACCAATGTTATCCCCTTCTTCGGCCCCTTCATCGGTGCCATCCCCGCCACCCTGCTCATCCTGATCCAGAACCCCATCAAGGCACTCTGGTTCGTGCTGTTCGTGCTGGTGCTGCAGCAGGTGGACGGCAACATCATCGGGCCCAAGATCCTGGGCAACACCACCGGCCTTTCCAGCTTCTGGGTGCTGTTCGCCATCCTGCTGTTCGGCGGCCTGTGGGGCTTTGTGGGCATGATCATCGGCGTGCCGCTCTTCGCGGTCATCTATGATGTCATCAAAAAGCTGGTGTTCCACGGCCTGAATCGCAACGACGAATCCGGCATGGTAAACCTCTATCACGATGCCTTCGGTGACCCCGACGACGAGTGATCCCAAACACAATAGAATCGCAAAACCGGCTCTGTCTCCTGCATGGGAGGCGGGGCCGGTTTTTGTATTCCTACCGCATGATTTTCTCAGAGCAGCCGAGAAACGCAAAGCTCCCCCTTCCCGGCGCTGTCTCGGCGCTTGGGGAAGGGGGAGCTTCGGCTTTCAGGGCAGATAAACCAAAAAGGGAGATTTCAGGGGGAGTACCTGCAATTACTGCTGATTGGGCTTCCAATCCTTATAGTTCTCGTAACGGCTCTCGCGGATCTTGGTATGGGACCAGATCTCGTCGGCGGTCGGCTGCCAGTTGGCGGCATAGGACTTGCACTTCTCGCACAGGTGCTCCACGCTTTCCGGGCTCTGGAGGTCGGTGCTGTGGGCGCCGGTCTCGTGCACCATCTTGCGCAGCAGCTCGGGGTTTTCCAGCATCGGGCAGGGGCGCAGATGGTTTTTATTGAAGGGCTGGCCGTTGTGGTAGGCCATGAACAGCGGACTCTGCAGGATCTCCAGGATGCTGCTGTCATGGATGTTGGCGTTGGAATAGTGGATGAACACGCAGGGTTCTGCGTCACCAGCCGAGTTGATGTGGAAGTAGTTGCGGCCGCCGGCAATGCAGCCGCCCACAAACTCGCCGTCGTTCTGGAAGTCCATGGGGTAGAACGGGATATCGCAGGCTTCACTGCGCAGATAGCGGATGCGCTGGATCATGTACTTGCGCTGCTCGGGAGAGGGCATCAGTTCAGGCGCTGCCTCGTTGCCCACGGGCATGTAGTGGAAGTAGAAGCCGAAGTGTGCGCCCTTATCGCAGAGGAAACGCATGAACTCATCGCTGGTAACGGCTTCGATGTTGTCGCGGGTGTAGCAGATGGAGGTGCCGAACAGGATGCCGTGCTCCTTGAGCAGATCCATCGCGCGCATAACGGCAGCATAGTGGCCCTCGCCGCGGCGGGCATCGTTGGTCTCCGGGGTGCCCTCGATGGACAGCATGAAGGCGATGTTGCCCAGACGAACCACTTCCTTGCAGAACGGCTCATCGATCAGGGTGGAATTGGTGTAGATGGCAAACTGCACATCGTTGTGCTTCTCGGCCAGCTTGAGGATATCAGCCTTGCGCACCAGCGGCTCACCGCCGGTGAGCATGTACAGATAAACGCCCAGCTCCTTGCCCTCGGTGACGATCTTATCCATATCGTCAAAGCTCAGGTTGTTCTTGTGGCCGTATTCACCGGCCCAGCAGCCCACGCAGTGCATATTGCAGGCAGAGGTGGGGTCAAACAGGATCAGCCAGGGAATGTTGCACTGATACTTGACGCGGTTCTCGCGGATGGTCTTGGTACCGCGGAAGAAGGCCTCATAGCCCAGGTTCAGGGCCGTGGTGCGGGCCACGTTGGGGTCCAGCTGGTTCAGCATACAGTTGATGAGCTTCGACCACTTGCTGTTGGGGTCGGTCAGGGTCTGCTTGGCGTGTGCGTAGGTCTCCTCGCTGAAGGAATCGCCGTAGAACTGCTTTGAAAGATCTACGATCTGTCCAACCGTCTTGGCGGGGTCCTTCTCGGCATGAGAAAGCACGAGATCCACAGTCTTGCCCAGTGCAGCACGCTGCATTTTGTGCGTCAGAGAATCAAATGCGGTATTCATTTTTATTTCCTCCAGATTCAATAGAATTTTACAGGGCTCTCTTCCCTGCCTGCCGGGCTGAATTCCCGGCGCTCAGATGATCTTATACTCCAGCAGCAGACGGCCCAGATCGGTGTCCTGTACCTTTTCTACCGCTTTTCCCAGTGCGAATTTTTTGATCCAGTTCATTTTCAGATCACTCAGGGGTTTGCCATCCCGCAGCTGAACAGCGGCGTTCAGCAGGTCGCGGACATCGTAGGTGCTGCCCCAGACCTCCGGCACGCCCCGGTCGATATCCAGCAGGGTGTACACGGCTTCCATGCCGGTGCGCATGGAATACTCGGTGGTGAAGATGGTATCCCGCTTCGTCTCGGCAAATTGGCCGATGAAGGCAAAGTTCACTGCGCCCTCCGGCACCACCGCCGGGCGGTCGCCTGCGGTGCGGGGCATGAAAAAGGCTGTGATATAGGGCATCATTACGGGCACGGTGTTGGCACTGTGCTCCGCCAGGTCCTCGATCTGTTTTTCGGGGACTCCCAGATGATACAGCCACTCCATGCAGATCTCTTTGCCGGTGCAATCCCGCATGGGCTTCTTGATGTAGTCACCGGGCGTGTTGCTGAACAGGCCGTAGATCCAGCCCACGAGCTGGCCCTTGGGCTGATCCCGGAACTGGGGCTGACGGTTGAATGTCCAGCTGAGCAGCCAGCCGGAATCCCGCGCCGTGACGATGCCGCCCGTGACAGTCCTGCCGCTGAACGGGTCACGCTGGCAGATGTTCTGGATGTAGGGCACGATGCGTTCGTCCAGCGTAGTGACCGTGGCGCTCATCCAGTTGGTCTGCTCCGGATCGGAGCAGAACTTTTCCGGGCGGCCAAAGGCCTCATCCTGCACGGCGATCTTCTTCCACAGATCCCAGCCGTTGCCGGGCCGGAGCGTGGGGTTGAACACTGCAGGCTGATCCTGGGAGCCGATAGAGGTGCTTTCCACGCAGCCCCCGTTGGTGATGAACACCAGATCATTCTCGGTCAGGTCCACCCGTTCCGCTTCATCGTCCACCAGCAGGCAGATGGTCCTGGCCTGCTTTTTGCCCCCGGTCAGCTCGAACTCAATGTTGGTGACCTTGGTGTTGTAGTGGAAGCGCACACCGTGCCCTTCCAGATAGCGGATCATAGGCAGGATCATGCTCTCGTACTGGTTGTACCGGGTAAAGCGCAGTGCCCGCAGATCAGGCAGACCGCCCACATGGTGGATGTAGCGCTTCAGATAGAGCTTCATTTCCAGTGCGCTGTGCCAGTTCTCAAAGGCGAACATGGTGCGCCAGTAAAGCCAGAAGTTGGAAGAGAACACCTCCGCGTCAAAGACATCGGTGATGCGCTTATCATAGAGCTGCTCATCCGGGGTAAAAAAGAGCTTGATGAGTTCCATGCAGCCCTGATCCGAAAGGCCGAACTTCCCATCGGTGTGGGCGTTCTGTCCCCGGTTTTCCGTGGCACGGCAGAGCGAGTAGTTGGGGTCTGCCTTGTTCAGCCAGTAGTACTCATCCAGCACGCTTGCGCCCTCGGTCTCAAGCGATGGGATGGAACGGAACAGATCCCACATGACTTCAAAATGGTCATCCATCTCCCGGCCGCCCCGCATCACATAACCGATGCCGGGGTACTGGCAGCCATCACAGGCACCGCCGGGGATGGACCCCTTTTCAAAAAGATGGATGTGTTCCCCTTTCATCTGACCGTCACGGACCAGGTAGCAGGCAGCTGTCAGCGCCGCCAGACCGGTGCCCACGAGATAGGCCGATTTCCGATCCACTCCCACAGGCTTTTTCGGGCGCGCAAAGGCCTCATAGTTCCCGCTGGAATAATACATTTTATTCCCTCCGTTTGCTGTGGTTTCCAGGTTTTCACCTTTCATTTTGCGCTGATCATACTGTAACATTTTGTCAAACGGAAAGCCATAAACAGAAAAAGCACCGTGATGGAAAACCCATCACGGTGCCCGGATTGATAAAATATTGTCAGTCGTCAAGATCTGCGGGGCTGCGGTCGGTGCGGAAGCGGCGGAGCGCCCGCTCAAGCTCGCCATGAAGCAGAACATTCAGCCGCTCGGTCATCCGGACGGGGTCCTCCTTCATATCCTTGCGAATCCATTCCAGCGCCATGCCCACCAGCGCGTATTTGTAAAAGTCGATGATGAACTGCTTGTCGGAATCCTGCACGGTAAAGCCCTGCGCACTGCGGTCCACAAAGTCCCGCAGCATGGAGTCCAGCAGTTTATATAAGTACTGTTCCACCTGCTCACGGCTCACGGAGCGGTAGACGTTCATCACCAGAACCTTGTTGTCCTGCACCTGATGCAGGATGTCCAGAAAGGCATCTGTCCAGTTCTCAAAGCTCTGTCTGCCCTCCAATGCCTTGGCGGCATCTTCGACCATGATCCAATCCACGAGGTCGTAGATGTCCTTGAAGTGGTAGTAGAAGGTCATACGGTTCACGCCGCAGTCCTCGGTGATATCATTGATGGTGATCTTATTCAGCGGCTTTTGAAGCAGCAGCTTTTTCAGCGATGCCTCCAGCGCCCTTTTTGTAGTTTGTGACACGAGATCCATCCTTTCCCAGCGGCACACACTGTGCCGCTGACCGTGGTAGCCGCCCTATGGGGCCAGAGAAGTAAGAATACTTCCTTTATACTATAACGCAAATGCCCCCGGTTTTGCAAGTTCAAAATCTCTCATTTTGATATTTTTTTCACGTTCTTCTCCATTTTGCAGCCGTCCCTCCGCCTTTTTGCCGGGTTTCCGGGAGGTTCCTCTTGATTTTCTGGCTCCGGGCGCTTACAATGGATGGAGTGGAACGAATGTGCGTTCCATTTATTTCTTTCTGAGTGAGAAAGGAAGGGAAAGTAAGTATGATCAAGACCATCGGATTTTTAGGCTGTGGGAACATGGGCGGTGCCATTGCGCGGGCCGTCTGCAAGGCTGCCGACCCACAGAACGTTTATCTTGCCAACCGCACTGCCGCCAAGGCAGAGGCGTTGGCCGCAGAGCTGGGCTGCAACACCACCACGAATGCCGAGGTAGCGGGCCGCTCCGACCTGATCTTTCTGGCGGTCAAGCCCCAGATGATGGAGGCTCTGCTGGCTCCGCTTAAGTTCACCCTGAATGAGCGGCCGAGCCGCTTCATTCTGTGCAGCATGGCGGCAGGGCTTTCCATCGCACGCATCCAGGAGATGGCGGGGGAAGATTACCCCGTGATCCGCATCATGCCCAACACCCCGGCTTCGGTGGGGGCAGGCATGATCCAGTATTGCTCCGCCAATGTGACAGCGGAGGAGGAGCAGGAGTTTCTGAAGCTGATGGCACCCGCCGGGCGGCTGGACGCTGTGCCCGAGGCCCTGATCGACGCGGCAAGCAGCGTTTCCGGCTGCGGCCCGGCCTGGGTGTACCAGTTCATTGAAGCGCTGGCCGATGGCGGCGTGGCCTGCGGCCTGCCCCGGGCCAAGGCGCAGGAATACGCTGCCCAGATGGTATTGGGCAGCGCCAAGCTGGTGCTGGAAAGCGGAAAACACCCCGGTGAGCTCAAGGATGCGGTGTGCAGCCCCGGCGGCAGCACCATTCAGGGCGTGCGCGTGCTGGAAGAGCACGGCTTCCGCGGCGCGGTGACCGATGCGGTGATTGCTGCCTACAACAAGACAAAGGAAATGGGAAAGGGTTAAGTTTATGCGCATCGTCGTCAAAGTTGGCACCTCCACGCTGGCACACTCCACCGGGCGGCTGAACATCCGCCACACAGAGGATCTGGTCAAGGTGCTGAGCGACCTGAAGAACGCAGGGCACGAGGTCATCCTCGTCTCGTCCGGTGCCATCGGCATGGGAGTGGGCAAGCTGTCCCTGCCCTCCCGCCCCGGTGATATGGCCACCAAGCAGGCCTGCGCCGCTGTGGGCCAATGTGAGCTGATGTACACCTACGACCGCCTGTTCACCGCCTACAACCACAACGTGGCGCAGATCCTGCTCACCGGCGTGGATGTGGAGCACGAGGGACGGCGGCTGAATTTCCAGAACACCCTGACCCGGTTGCTGGAGCTGGGTGCGCTGCCCATCATCAACGAGAACGACACCGTTGCCACCGACGAGATCACCTCCATCGGCGACAATGATACACTGGCCGCCATCGTCACCTGCTGCATCCATGCGGATCTGCTGGTGTTGTTGAGCGACATCGACGGCCTGTACACCGCCAACCCCCACACCCACCCGGACGCAAAGCTCATCCCGCTGGTAGAGCGCATCACTCCGGAGGTGCTGGCGCTGGCAGATGGGGCAGGCTCCGCATTGGGCACCGGCGGCATGTCCACCAAGCTCCGTGCCGCCCAGATGGTAACGGCAGAGGGCGCGGACATGGTGATCGCCAACGGTTCCCACCCGGAGCTGCTCTACGACATTGCAGACGGCAGACCCGCAGGCACCCGCTTTGCGGGCAGAAAGGAGGGCTGATCCATGACGACACAGGAGATCCTGGAAGCCGCCCGCGCAGCCAGAAGCGCGCTGGGCCTCTCCTCGGGCGAGGTACGCCGCGCCGCCCTGCTGGGCATGGCAGAGGCGCTCTGCTCCCCTGCCCGCCAGCAGGCCATTCTGGATGCCAATGCCGCCGACCTGGAAGCCGCCAGAGGGCACATCTCGGAGGTCATGCTGGACCGGCTGGCCCTGACACCGGAGCGCATCAGCGCCATGGCAAAGGGCATCCGGGAAGTGGCTGACCTGCCCGACCCGGTGGGCAAAGTTCTGCGCCGGGTGGAGCGCCCCAACGGGCTGGTCATCGAAAAGACCGCCGTGCCCATGGGCGTGATCGCCATCATCTACGAGAGCCGCCCCAACGTGACCAGCGATGCCGCCGCCCTTGCCATCAAGAGCGGCAATGCCTGCATCCTGCGGTGCGGCAGGGAGGCATGGCGCAGTGCCAACGCCATTGTAACGGCTCTTCGGGAGGGCCTGCGGGCAAACGACCTGCCCGAAACAGCGGTCTGCCTGATCGAGGACACCACCCACGCTTCGGCCAACGCCCTGATGACGGCGGTAGGCTATGTGGATCTGCTCATTCCACGCGGCGGGGCCGGACTCATCCGCGCCTGTGTGGAAAACGCAAAAGTCCCCTGCATCCAGACCGGCACCGGCATCTGCCACATCTTCGTGGATGCTTCTGCCGAGCAGGATAAGGCGCTGGCCATCATCGAAAACGCCAAGGCCAGCCGCCCCAGCGTCTGCAACGCGGAGGAGGTGTGCCTGGTGCACCGTGACATTGCGGCAGAGTTCCTGCCCAAGCTGGCCCGGCGGCTGGGCCCTGACCGCGCTGCAAAGGGGCTGCACCCGGTGGAGCTGCGGCTGGACCCGCGTGCCGCCGCCATCATCCCCGGCACCCCTGCAGGCCCTGCGGATTTTGACACCGAGTTCCTGGACTACATCCTGGCTGTCAAGGTCGTGGACAGCGTGGAGGAGGCCGTCGGCCACATCGCCGCGCACTCCACCGGCCACAGCGAAGCCATTCTGACCCGGGACGAGGCCCATGCCGCCCTCTTTACGGCGGCGGTGGACAGTGCGGCGGTCTACGTCAACTGCTCCACCCGCTTTACCGATGGCGGGGAGTTCGGGCTGGGGTGCGAGATGGGCATTTCCACCCAAAAGCTCCACGCCCGTGGCCCCATGGGGCTGGAAGAGCTGTGCAGCTACAAGTACATCATTCACGGCAGCGGCCAGATCCGCTGAACCGTTCAATTGCGAAAACATTTTTCCGTTTTTTTCTTACAGGCCGCAGTGGAAGGACAGCGGCCTGTATTTTTGTTTTGCAGGGATGGACTGTTTTTGTTATAGAAACACTTTCGGTCCAAAATTTCGAAAATTATTTTTCCGTTTGTGCCATGATGTATTTTTCATTTCTCCATTCTGTACAAAAATAAAGTCGTACTTTTATCGGAAATTAGGGTAAAAATTCTCATTTTCCCCTTGACAACCCCTATTTCGACGCGGTAAAACTATATTGGAAAGTGTGGGAACAAGTTCGGCGGGGCGCTCTGAAGTGCGCCCGGAACTGTTCTTCCCACAACTGCAATCCATTTCAAACAGATGTCCGCATGACGACACTAGTACAAAGGAGAGAGCGAATTATGACAATTGCCATTCTTGCACATGATTCCCGCAAAGAACTTGCACTTCAGTTCTGCACCGCCTACAGTGGTATCCTGTCCCGGAACACTGTCATTGCCACCGGTACCACCGGCCGGATGTTGAACCAGGCCACCGGCTTGCCAGTTCACTGTTACCTCTCCGGAAAGCTGGGCGGCATCCAGCAGATCACCGCCCGTGTTGCCTGCGATGAAGTGGATCTGGTGCTGTTCTTCCGCGATCCGCTCCGGGCCGACAGCGGCAGCTCCAACGAGCAGAATCTGCTCCGCCTGTGCGATATGCACAGCGTGCCCATTGCCACCAACATTGCCACCGCCGAGGTACTGCTCCGCGGCATGGATCAGGGGGATCTGGACTACCGGGAAGGGATGCACCCGCCGGTGATCGAGCCTCTGGCCGCTCCCCGCCGCGCCGTGTGCTGAGGACTGCCTGACATTTTTGTGTATAGAGGGAAACGTAAAACAGCGCCGCCGAAGCTTTTCATGGCTTCAGCGGCGCTGCATTTTTATGCGATTTTCAGTTCATTTCCCGGGGAGTGACATCATTCCAGACCGGCCATCTGCTTGATGCTCTTCATGGCGAAGGTCAGGGTGCGGCCCATGGCAACACCGGCCATCAGGCAGGGATAGTTGTTGGCAAAGAAGCTGCCGGACATATCGCCGGTGATATACAGGCCGGGCATGGGCTTGTTATCGTTGTCCAGAGCCTGACCCTTTTCGTTGATGGCAATGCCCTGCTCAGTGGTCAGCAGAGAGGCACCCAGCCAGCAGCCGTAGAAGGGAGCGGTGCGGATGGCGCTGAGGCGGTAAGCGGGCTTGCCGAAGTCCTCGTCGTTCTGCTTGTCGTAGAGCTCGTTGTAGCGCTCCACAGTAGCAAGGAAGGTGTCCTTGGCAGCGCCAGTAAAGCCCATCTTGTCAGCCAGCTCGTCCAGCGTATCGCACTTGAACAATGCACCGGCCTCGACCGCCTCGTCCATCTTACCCTGAATGTACTTCTCACCGCCGTTACGGGTCTGGGCAGAGCAGCCGATGGTGTGGAAACGCTTTGCGTCCTCCAGAATGTTGGCATCGCAGATCTGTGCGTAAACGCGACCCGGCTGGTGAGCAGCGGCGTAGACGATGTCATTGTAGGGGCTGCTCTCGTTGGCAAAGCGCTCGCCGTTGCGGTTCACCTTCAGGAAGGGCTGGGTACCGGGGTTGTACTGACGGATGGTACCCGGGAAAGCCTTGCCGCCAAAGGCAGTGTCGCTGTCCACATAGCCGCCATCCACGCCGGGGGCCACGATGCCGCGGTCAAACAGCATGGGAGCGGCCTCCTTGTCCAGATTGGCACCTGCCCACATTGCAGCCCGGATGCCGTAGCCCTTATCGGAGGGAGAGTAGGAGCATGCGGTGGTGACGGAGGTGCCCAGCGGGTCCAGCTGCTCCATCATGTAGGGGTTGCCGGGGAAGCCGCCGCAGGCCAGCAGCACGCCCTTGTTGGCGTTGTAGCGGATGAAGTGATCATCCTCGGTACTCTGGGCGATGATGCCGGTAATGCGGCCGTCGCTGTTCTTTTCCAGCTTGGCCAGACTGGTCTTGAAGTCCACATCGTAGCCCAGCTCCTGAATGTACTGAAGCAGCAGCTCGTTCCGGGCGGCACCACTGGAGCGATCATAGGTATACTCGATCTCGGGGTACATATAATCGGTGTTGTGCTCGGCGTTTTCTGCAGGCCATTTGGCCTCGTCGCCGTAGGTGTAGATCATCTTCACGCCGTACTTGTCCTCCATGATGGAGCGGACAAATTCGATCATCTCGGCAGACTCGTTGATCCAGGTTTTGACCACGCGCTGATCACACTTGCCGGAGGCGTAACGGGAGACCTCGCTCAGCAGCTTGGCACGATCCATCTTGATGCCCTGTTCCTGAGCGCCAAAGCCGTCCACGGCACCCACCCAGTGACGGGTATCCTGCACATTGCCGTTCTGCTCGATGACACGGAAGTTCAGGCCCTTGGCAGCGGCATAAGCAGCAGCGAACATACCGCCGTTGCCGGCACCCACGATGAGGATGTCGGTGTCCACGGTCTCGGTGATGGCAGCCTCGTCGATGTCAGGCTCCTTGCCCAGCCAATCGGTCTCGTCACCGGTGGGCAGCTGAACGGAAGTTACAGTTGCCTCTCCCTTTGCCTGTGCAAAGCAGCTCTTGGCGGCCTTCTTCACGGCATCGGAGGTGATGGTGGAGCCGGACACGCCGTCGATCTCGTCAGAGCCGGCGTTCAGCAGCTGGTTCTTCAGCTCCTCAGCAGCAGCAGCGCCGTAGGAAGCGGTCTCGCCGGAGGTATCAACCACAACGTCGGTCACAGCACTGTCAGAGAAGGTCATGGTGACCTTGACGGTAGAGGAAATGCCCTCGGCAGTGCCGGTGTAGGTACCGGGGGTGTAGCTGCCTGCTGCACCGGAGGAAGCGGCGGTGGAGGAGCTTGCAGCGTTGCAGGCAGCCAGTGCACCGGCGGTGACACCGGACATGGCAGCGGCAGCGGCGATCTTCAGAAAGCCTTTACGCGAGATCTTGTTCATGCTTGGATGATCCTTTCTTCTCTTTTTCTGTTCTTATTCTTCGATTTTCCTCTTATCCGAAACGTACCGCCACAATGCGGTGCAGACTTCGTTCGATAATAAATTAACACAAAGTCCGCCTGTTGTCTTTTAAGAATTCTTAAACATCTTTGCCGTTTCTTCGCTGGGAAATTCCCGTTTCCCACTTTGTTTGATAAATAACGGTCAAATCAGAGCAGAAAAAAGCACCCACGGCTTAAGTTTCCTTAAGAAGTGGGTGCTTTGAGGGTTAACGATATTTAAGACAGCAACACCATTTCAGGCTTCCGTCTCCCCTTCCGGGCGGAAAATATAGCCTTTGCCCCAGACATTTTTGAGGTAGATGGGCTTGGCGGGGTCGGGCTCGATCTTGCTGCGGAGGTTATGGATATGCACCTGCACAGTGCGGACATCCCCCAGGCTTTCCTTCCCCCAGATCTTCCGGTAAAGCTCGTTTGCGGTAAAGAAGGTGTTGGGATGCCGGATGAAGAGGGTCAGGATGCGGTACTCCATATCGGCCAGATGGATGCTCCGGCCGTCCTTTTCCACGCAATGGCTGTTGGAATCCAGCGTAAAGGCCGCACAGTGGTAGCCGCTGACGCTGGGCTCTGCGGCATCCATCTGGACACGGCGGATGTTTGCCATGATGCGGGCCAGCAGAACTTTGTGGTTGTAGGGCTTGGTCAGGAAATCATCGCCGCCCAATTCCAGCGCCCGTACCACTGTGTCTGTATCGTCCAGACAGGAAGTAAAAATGATGGGGCAGTGGTGCCAGCTGCGCAGGCGCTGGCACAGATCCATGCCGTTGGTGTCTGGCAGAAGGATATCCATCAGGATCACATCGAACTTTTCCCGGGCGTGGCTCAGCGCTTCGCCGCCGGTGTCAGCGCAGACCACCTCAAAATTCTGCTGACATTTCAAGAAATAGCTGGTAGTGTCCCGGATCACCGGATCATCTTCCACCAGAAGAATGCGGATCATGCGGTTTGCCCTCCCCTTTTCGGCGTGAATTTGCTATAATATCTTTATCTAGTATACCGTATTTCCGGGCTGTTCTCAACCGGTTCTCCAAAGTTTTGCAGGGGGTCTTTTTATGATAAAAAAGCGATTTCTGCTTCCGGCTGCCGCCGGGGCACTGGCACTGACCATTGGGTTGGCAGGGATCTGGTTCAACCAGCGACTGCCGGCGCTGGCGGATTTTGGAGTCCCCGGCATGGACTCCGAAGCCCAATTGATGGCATGGGCTGCCCTGTTCCCGGAAAAAGGAGTGGCTGCCCTGACCTTCCGCACGGTGCTGCAGTGGATGGCCATTGCGGTGTTCTGCACTCTGGGGGCGGTGGTGCTGGCCCTGTACCGATACAAGCCTCAGAAGGAACTGGGGTATTTTCTGCTGTATCTGACGGTGCTGACCCTCTGGGCTCTGGTGATCATTCTGGCTCCGGTGGGAAGTTCCGGCTGGAGCGTCTTTTTCCGCCGGGGATTCTTTACCGTCACGGTTCTGGCAGGTATTCTGCTGTGCGCCGCTCTGACAGGGGCTGTGCCGGTGTCTCACGGGCAGCGGCTCCATTCCCTGCTTCTGACGCTGGGGTATCTTGTTCTGACGCTGATTCCCCTCAGCCGTGTACGGGCGGTGGGGCTGCTTTTGGGCATGGGCTACTGTCTGGGCATACTGATGGCAATGTATGCCCGGGGCTCCGACGCTGCCCTGCTGATGCTGTTTCCCTGTGCCATCACCATTGGCTTCCGGGTATGGGTGGTCCTGCCGGGCATGCATGTGCCGTTTTTTCAGGAGAGCGTGTTTTTCTACCTGTTCCGGTGTGCCCGGATCTACGATGCCCCTTTTACTCTGGGCTGCATGGCCTACGTCTGCCGCCGGTATGCCCTGCAATTTGACCGGGCGGAACAGCTGGCCCGGGAGCTGGATGCCCGGGTCATTCAGCGGACAAAGGCCCTGACGGAGGAGACCGAGGCCCGGAAAAGCATGATGCTGAACATTTTCCACGACCTGCGCAGTCCTCTGTTTGCGGTCAGCAGTGGCCTGGATACGCTGGAGGCTGCACCGGAGGCCCTGCCGGCCCTGCTGCCCGCCTTACAGCAGCGGACGGCCTTTCTCCGCCGCCTGACGGAGGATCTGTTTCTGGCTGCAAAGCTGGAGCAGAAACAGGTGATGCTCAACGAGGACCGGGTATCTCTGGGGGAGGTCATCGCTGCAGTCTGTGACAGCTGCCGGGAGGAGGCTGAGAAGAAGGGCGTGGTGCTTCAGGCTCCCCCGGCTTCGGAGCTGCCGGTGTGGGGCGACCAGATCCGGCTGCAGCAGATCCTGCAGAACCTGTTGACAAATGCCATTCACTACACCCCTGCAGGAGGGAGCATCACCGTCAACAGCCGGGTGGAGGCCGGTGCTGCTCTGGTGAGCGTCCGGGACACGGGCTGCGGCATTGCGCCGGAGGATCAGGCCGCCGTATTTGACCGGTATTTCCACACCACCACCTCTTCCAAGCACGACTCCACAGGTCTGGGACTGACCATTGCGCAGGAGCTTGCCCACCTGCACCACGGAGAAATCCTATTGGAAAGCGAAGTGGGCAAAGGCAGCTGCTTCACGTTGAAGCTTCCCCTATTATCCGCTTAACAGAGAAATCCCCTCCGCCATAGGCGGGGGGGATTTCTTTATAGCATCTTATTTAAATTTAAGCCAGCGGGTCCCACAGCTTCATGGGCAGGGGTTCCTGATCCAGCAGGGCGCGCTGGGCATCGCTCAGCAGGCTCTTGCGGACGGTGATCTGGTAGACATTGGCCTTGAACCACTTCTCGCTGCCGATGTAGTAACCCTTCTGGCCGGAGGCATCGCCCCAGCTGTTCTCGATCTTCCAGCGGTCAGCCTTGCCGTTCTCGTCCAGATTGACACCGCAGAACATCATGCAGTGGTTCATGGTGCTTTCACGGGTGAGCAGCCGCTCGGCCTTGGTCATGCCAAAGGTCAGGCCGCCCAGCACCTCGCCGTACTGGAAGCAGTCGGGGTCCCAATAGCCGTTGGCGCGGTCGCCGTCGGGGTGGCAGTCGCAGCTGAACATGACCCCCTCCCCTGCCTGCAGCTGACGGATGGTCAGATCCTCCAGCTCCTCCTGCGAGAGGTTCAGCCAGAACATATTCTCCTCCACCACGTCACCCATAAAGGGCTGGCAGTAGGTGCGGTTCAGCGCATGGATGGGCGAGGAGATGATGACGACGTAATCATCCAGATCATTGCCCACATATTTCTCCAGGAAGGTGTGCGGGGTCAGGTTCCGGTCGCAGTGGTAGTGCTCATCCTTGTCGGTATACTCAAAGTCAAAGCTCCTGGGGGGCTGGCCGTAGAGGATGCACAGGGCGTTGTAGATCTCCGCCAGCATCTCCTCGCGGCGGGCGGCCGTGTCCTTTCCCTCTTTTGCCATGGCCCGCAGTTCCAGCGCATCCTCCCGCAGCTTGCGGTTCAGGATGGGCAGATACTTGGCCGTGCCGGTGGAGTGGACTGTCTCCGGCATGACCCAGGAGGGCACCACGCCGTACTTTTTGATCAGGCTGATGGCCATATCCCACTGGCCGCCGTCGGGCAGCGGGTTGCCCAGCAGGGTGTAGGTCTCGCGGTCGGTCAGATCCTGATCCGCAAAGTGGAGGATGTTCTCAAGGAAGAGATTTGCCTTTTCCAGCTTATCGTAGAATGCCAGATAGGTGGGAGAGAAGGAGAAATCCTCCAGATCGCACTTGGCGATCACCCGCTGGCGCAGGACGTTCAGTGTGGAGAACATCCAGCAGCGGCCGCTCTGCTTCTGGTTGGTGATGTTATTGGTCTTGACCAGCACAGAGAAGTCCATCCGCAGCTTGGCAGCGGCGGCGGGCACAAAGGCCGCGTCCGGCAGAGCCGTGCGGGAAACTGCATTGGACATCACATTCAGCTCCGGGCGGGCAGCATAGCCCTGCTCAAAGCGTTCCAGCATCCGGGCATCAATGGGAGTAACACGATTCATTTGATTCACGCTTTCTTTCTGAAAAAATCAATCCTTGAAATAAGCATTCTGCACGGCCAGCAGGACACCGGCACGGCTTGCGGCAAAGTTCAGGCCGCCCTGCAGGTAGCAAGTGTAAGGCTCACGCAGGGGACCGTCGCAGGAGAGCTCGATGGTGCTGCCCTGGGTAAAGCTGCCGCTTGCCATGATGACCTCATCGGTATAGCCCGGCTCCGGAGAGGGTTCCGGTGCGGCATAGCTGTCCACGGGGCTGGCGGCCTGAATGCCGCGGCAGAAGCCGATGAGGGCATCAGCGGTATCGGCATCGAAGCAGGTCACGATATCGTTGTGATCCTCGCAGTAGCGCGGGATGGGCTTTTTGCCCACCAGCTCCAGCAGGCACTGGGCATAGATGGCGGTCTTGATGGCTTCACACACCACGCCGGGGGCATAGTAGAAGCCAAGGTACATATCACGGGGCGTTTCCAGCGTACAGCCCAGCTCCTTGCCCAGACCGGGGGCGTTCAGGCGGTAGGCACACAGCTCCACCAGATCCTTCCGGCCCGCGATATAGCCGCCGGTGGGGGCAATGCCGCCGCCCGGGTTCTTGATGAGGCTGCCCACCACAAGGTCGGCACCTGCCTGGCAGGGTTCCTTCATCTGGGTGAACTCACCATAGCAGTTATCCACAAAGATGATGATCTCGGGGTTGGCGGCACGGGCCGTGTCGGCGATCTTCTGAATGGTATCCAGATCAAAGGCATTGCGCTGCAGGTAGCCGCGGCTGCGCTGGATATGGCAGACCTTTGCCCCCGGGGCCTTTTGAGCGATCAGCGCGTAATCCGGGGTGAAGTCGGCCTTGAGGGGGGCTTCGTCGTACCGGATGCCGTAGTCCATCAGGGTGCCGGTGCCCTTGCCCTTGCCGTCCAGACCGATCACGCCCTCCAGCGTATCGTAGGGGCGGCCGGTAGCAGCCAGCAGGGTATCCCCTGCCCGCAGCAGGCCGAACAGGGCCACCGCCAGCGTATGGGTGCCGCTCTGGAACTGACTGCGCACAAGGGCATCCTCCGCGCCCATCACCTCAGCAAAGATCTGCTCGAGCTTGGCGCGGCCGGAATCCCACAGGCCATAGCCGGTGGTGCCCAGCATATCGGTGGAGGACATCTGGGTATCGGCAAAGGCCTTGAGCATTTTCAGCTGATTGTAGTCCCGGATCTCCTCCATGTGGCGGAAATAGGGCTGGCAGAGCTCCATGGCCTTTTCGTCCAGCGCCAGGACTTCGGGTTTGTAATCAAAAAAGTGGTTCAACATTGACATCTTGGTTCCTTAATCTATTTTGTAAGTTTATGCTATGGAGACCCGTCGGCAGCTTTCTCCTCGGACACGAGTTCGGATTGCGGCTCCCAGCATCCGCCGCGCATTGCTTGCGTCTTGCTGGCCGCGGCCCCAACAACAGCTTCCTGCATCCGCCACTGGCGGCGGTCGCTGTCGTTGCAGGCCATTCCATCGCCCGCCCTATTGCCTGCGGCAACAGGGTCCCACCCCAGCGGACGGTCCTCAGAGAAACTCCCGCCGTGTCAGACTGTGGCTTCGTACCGGGCATACTCTCCCAGCTTTTCAAAGCCGAGGCGGGTATAAAAGTGCACCCGTTCCGGGGAGCAGAGGAAAAGGGGCTGCAGGCCCTGCGCCGAAAGGGTGTTGGCCAGCCGGACGATAAGCCGCCCGCCGATGCCGCGCCCCCGCAATGGCTCCGCAGTCTCGCCGCAGGCCATGTAAGCCTGCTCCGTTCCAATGGCGTAAGCGCCCACGGTGCAGGCAAGCTCCCCGCCCTGCTCCAGAGCCCAGACCACAGCCCTGCCGCGGGCGCGCTTTGAGCAGAGCTCAGAGTAAAAATCATCCCGCCGCGTGGGGCGGTCCGGAAACAGCATCTGTGCAACGGGGCCCGCCGGGGGCTCCGGGTCAAAATGCAGGGAGGCCCAGAGCGTTTCTTCCACAGCGGGTTCCGGCAGCTGCTTTCCGGGTGCCAGGCCAAAGACAAAATGGGACTTTACCCGGGCCCAGCCGGTGGGCGGCGGGCACTCGGCTTCGTCCAGGACCACTGCCCTACAGCCACAGAAATGCAGGAAGCTGGCCAGTTCGTCCGGGTTGGCGTGGCCCGCCAGCCAGGCGGTACTGCCGCCCACATCCAGCGCCAGCGTTGGCCCGGCGAAGAACCGGCCCGGCTGGCTTTTGCCGAAGAGCGCCAGCGCCTGCGGCATCGTGACCCCAAGGCAGAGCTTTCCGCGGCAGGCGCTGCGGAACCGCTGCCTCTGGCGGGGCGTTCTGACCTGCGTGATCATTTCAGTGCGTTGACGATGTTCTTGAACTCGCGGCCGCGCACCTCAAAGTTGGGGTAGAGGTCGAAGGAGGCGCTGGCGGGAGACAGGATGATGATATCGCCGGGCTTTGCGGCGGCACGGGCCAGCTCCACAGCGTGCTGCATATTGTCCGCGTGCTGGATGGGCAGTGCGGCCTCGTTGAAGCCGGGGTCCTCCCGCAGGGCCTTTTCAATGCGGGGGCCGGTGGCACCCATCAGCACCAGATCCTTGACGTGGGCCACGATCTCGGGGGCCAGCGGCTCATAGGGGATGTGCTTATCATAGCCGCCCGCAATGAGGATGACCTTCTGGTCAAAGCTGCGCAGGCCCGCAATGGTGCGGGTGGGGCTGGTGCCGATGGAATCGTTGTAGTAGAGCACGCCGTCCAGCGTGCGCACCGGCTCAATGCGGTGCTCCACGCCGGTAAAGGTGCTGCCCACCTTCTGGATGGCCTCTACGGGCACCTCGCCCCAGACTGCGGCGGCAGCGGCCAGCAGATTCTCGATATTGTGTAGGCCCCGCAGCTTGATGTCCTTCTGGGCCAGGAAGGGCGTTACCACGCCGTCCTCGGCCATGCAGAGCATGTTGTCCTCTTTGCGCAGGAAGGCACCGTTGTCGGTATCGTGCAGACGGGTGAACCAGACCTGCTTACCCTTGCAGTCCTTCTGCATGGAGCGGCTGATCTCGTTCTCGTAGCCCAGCACGGCACGGCAGGGCGGGTTCTGGTAGAGCAGGATGTTGCGTTTTGCGTCGATGTACTCCTGCATATCCTTATGGTGATCCAGGTGGTTGGGGGTGACGTTGGTCACCACCGCGATCTTCGGGCTCTGGTGCATGCTGATGAGCTGGAAGCTGGACAGCTCCACCACAGCCACATCCTCCGGCCGGACCTCGGGCAGCATGGGCAGCAGGGCAGCGCCGATGTTGCCGCCCAGATGCACCTTGCGGCCTGCGGCCTCGTAGAACTTGGAGATGAGGGTGGTGGTGGTGGTCTTGCCGTCAGAGCCGGTCACGGCCACGATCTCGCAGGGGCAGAAATCGAAGAAGAGCTCGACCTCGCTGGTGACCATGGTGCCCGCCGCCATGGCATCCTGCAGGGGCTTTTCAAAGTAGCCCACAAAGCCGGGGGTGCGCATGATGATATCCTGGCCCTTGAAGCCGTCCAGATAGTGTTCGCCCAGGCTCAGGTCAATGCCCAGTTCCCGGATGGTAGCGGCATAATCGCCAAACTCCTCCACGCTCTTTTTCTGGTCGCACAGGGTCACATGGGCCCCCAGCTCCACAAACTCCTTGATAAGGGTCTTGTGGCTGACACCGGCACCGATGAACGCCACCTTTTTGCCCCGGATGAGTTCTGCAAGCTTCTGCTGATCTTTCTGCATAAAGAAAGAACCTCCTCTATGAAAATTCAGGCTGAAATTGATTCACTGCTCCATTTTACACCTTTTCCAGCCAATTGGCAACGTCAAACCTTATTCTGGCCCCGGATGCACCGAAATCCTATCTGAATTCACAAAATGTCGATTGTCTTTTCCGACCGTTTCCGCTATACTTTAATTGCATCATTTTACAAGGAGCGTATTTTCTTGAAACATTTCCTGATCCGCTTTTCCGCAGTGGTGCTGACCATTGCGTTTGTTTTTGCCCTGACCGGCTGTGGTTCGGGCTCCAACAGCTTCACCTGGTTCGTGGACAGCATCCCGGCCAACCTTGACCCGCAGGTGGCCTCGGCTTCTGCGGATGTCATCGCCTGCGAGAACCTGTACAGCGGCCTTGTCCGCAAAGATCCCAGCGGCAAATATGAGCCTGCCCTCTGCGAACGGTGGGATAAGTCCTCCGATGGCCTCACCTACACCTTCTACCTCAAGGACGGCCTGACTTACACCGCCGCCAAGGGCAACGCCACTGACTACGCCATCACCGCCGAGGATTTTGTGTTCGCTTTCCGACGCTTGTTCCGGGCGGAGACCAACTCCCCCTACGCGGTGGAGTTTGCGGCCCTTGAAAACAGCGCCGCCGTGCTGGCCGGGCAGATGCCCGAGAGCGCGCTGGGAGTCACGGCCTCCGGGCCGCTGACGCTGGTGTTCCACCTGAGCAGTGCCGATGACAACTTCCTCGAGAAGCTCACCCTGCCCGGTGCCATGCCCTGCGATGAGGAATTTTTCAATTCCACCCGGGGCACCTACGGTCTGAATGCTTCGTCCACCCTTTCCAGCGGCAGCTTCTACATCTACAACTGGACAGCCAGCGGCCTGTTCCTGCGGCGTGCCCCCTCGGGCAGCCTCATCGACAGCCTGCGGCTGGTGCAGAACACCAACAGCGCCGGGCAGTCCGCCGCAGAGCTGATTGCCAACGAAAAGTGCTCTGCCGCCCCGGACGACACCGCCGCGCCCACCACCCTGACTTCCCTCTCCTACTCCGATACCACATGGAGCCTGCTGTTCAACTGCAGCAGCGTGTTTGCTTCCACCGAGCTGCGGCAGGCACTGGCCTCCGCCGCGCGGGGTGCAGCCGAGGTGCCGGACGGCGGGCTCTATGCCGCCGCCAACGGTCTGGTACCGGACGGCCTGACTGTGGACGGCATGAACTACCGGGATACCGCCGGGGATGTGACTCCCGCCGCGGTGGATGCCCGAGCGCTCTACCTCACGGCGCGGCAGACGCTGACCACCTCCGACTTCAACAAGGTCAGCCTGATGGTGCCCGCCGGTTCCGGCGTGACCAGCGCCGCCGAGGAGATCAATGGCGTGTGGCAAAAGGAGTTTTCCCTCTTCTTCTCCGTAGAGGAGGTGGACGAGGAGACCTTTGCGAAACGGCTGGCCGGGGGGGACTACACCATCGCCTTGGCCCCCATCAGCGCCGAGGGCGGCAGTGTATACAACATGCTGAACCAGTTCACCGCAGCGGGCGGCGGCCTGACCGGCTATGCAGATTCCCTGTATGCCACCCAGCTGCAGGCCAGCACCCAGGCCACCGGAAGCTCCCGCTGCCGCCTGCTGGGCGATTGTGAGCGCCAGCTGCTCAACGATGCCGTGGCGGTCCCTCTGTTTGCCCAGCAGAAGCGCCTGTTGATCGCACCCGGCATCCAGAACCTCATCTTTGACCCCTTTGGCCCGGTGCTGGATCTGACCTATACCACAAAAGAATGATGTGCCACAAAAAATACCGGAGCAGCCGCCTGCCCCGGTATTTTTCTTATCCTTTTTTGATGCCGAACAGCCTGCGCAGAACGCCGCGCAGACACTTTGGGCTTTTGATAACGACCACCTGCATCGCTCTCCCGCCTTTCGTGGTGTGATACCACAATATAAGCGGCAGGACGGCAAAGTGTGCGGCTCAGGCCTTGTTCCCGGTCAGGATCGGTGTATCCGGCACTGTTTCCACGACCACCAGCGCCCCCTTGCGGGTGGAGATGGTGATGCAGTCTGAGCCTTCGGCATACTCATTGCTGACCCCCAGCGGGTAACCGGCCACCAGCACATCATCGGTGAGCTCATAGTAGGAACCGCGCTCACACACGCCCTCTGCCCTGCCCTCCATGGGGAAGGCGGAGAAATAGAAGAATTCCTCCTTCGGGTAGGCGCGGGTCTCGCCGGAGCGGACAAAGGTAATGCGGCTGCGTTCATCCTGAAGCGTTGCCCGCACGCCCCGTTCTTCCAGTCCAAGGCCGGTGGCAAGATTCGAGAGGGTATGCTCGATCCGTCTGCCGCCCAGCGCGCCCAGAAGAAGCACCTCAGTAAAGCCCTTCTCACTGGCAAGCTTAGCGGCATATTCGGTGTCGGTGTCGTCCTTGACGTGAGGCAGGACGATGATATCGTCGTTCTGCTGCACCGGACAGGGCGCGGTATCGAAATCTCCCAGGATGATATCGGGCTTGCAGCCCAGCGGCGCGCAGTTGCGGTAGCCTGCATCACAGGCGATGATGAAGTCATCGGGGCGGAGCAGACGCTTCAGCTCCGGCGAGACCGGGCAGGCCGAGAGGATCACGCAGCGCATCACATTCCCCTCCTCTGCCAGTCCTTGACATCCTTGACTTCCTCATACATGGCACAGTAGCTGTCGTACCGGGTCTGGGAGAGCTTTCCCTCGGCCAGAGCGGCACGGATGGCACAGCCCTTTTCCGTGCGGTGGGAGCAGCCCGTGAACTGACACTGCCCAAGGTAGGGCCCGAACTCCGGGAAGGCGTGCTCCAGATTCTCCTTGGGGATGAACCCTGCGCGGTTGGCTTCCAGGCTGGCAAAGCCGGGGGTATCCGCAATACGGCCTCCAAAGGCCTCAAAGATGGTCACCTCGCGGGTGGTATGGCGGCCACGCCCCAGCTTCTGGCTGATGGCACTGGTCTCCCGCTCGGCCTGAGGCAGCAGGGTGTTGAGCAGGGTCGATTTGCCAACACCGGAGTTGCCGCAGAAGGCGCAGAGCCGCCCGCTGATCCACTGCCTGACCTCGTCCAGCCCTTCCCCGCTGTCGTAGCGGATGGCAATGAAGGGCAGAGTGGATCTTTCATAGGCGCTGCGCAGGAACTCCACCTCACCAAGGTCAGCCTTGGTGCAGACGATGACGGGCTGCACGCCCTTGTCCACGGCGATGGCCGAGAGCTTGTCCAGCACCAGTGTGCTGGGGGTGGGCTGGGTGGTGCTGGCCACAAGGAACAGCACATCCAGATTGGCCACAGGCGGCCGGACAAACACGTTTTTGCGGGGTGCGATCTCGGCAATGACTGCCGCGCCGTTCTCGGTCTCCAGCGTCACCTCATCGCCCGCCACGGGGGTGATCTTCTGTTTGCGGAAGATGCCCCGGGGCTTGCACTCGATCACACCCTCTTCGGTCTTGACGTAGTAAAATCCGCCAATTCCTTTTACGATATATCCCTTCATCCGTTCCTCCCTCAGGACAGCAGCGCGCTCCACCAGTCGCCCAGGCCGGTGCCCTCACTGCTGGAAGAATCGCCGCTGCTGGAAGAGCTACCCCCGATCAGGCCGCTCCACCAATCGCTGGAGGAGCTGCCCGGCTGTTCAGCCGGGGTCTCAGGCACCGGCTCGGGGCCTGCGCTCACGGTAATGCTGACACGGCTGTTCACCTTGACGGTAGAGCCTGCCGCCGGGCTCTGGCCGATGATGGTACCGGCGGGCTGGTCGCTGTACTGCTCGGTGGTGCTGCCAAGGCCCAGCTTGTTCTGCACCAGCACGGAGCGGGCATCGTTCACGCTCTTGAGACCGGTCAGGGCAGGCACCTTGGCCGTGGTGTTGACCTGCGGGCGGCTGACATAGACCACCACCGTGGAACCTGCAGCCACCTGACTGCCCGCAGCAGGTTCGGTGCGGATGATGGAGCCTGCGGCCACGCTGGGTTCCACCGCCTGGGTGATCAAAACAGAGACCCCCAGATCCTTGAGCTGCTGCTCACCATCTGCCTGCACATAATTGGAGACATCCGGCACGGTGACATACTGGATGCCCAAGCTGACGGTCAGGGTCACGCTCTGGCCCTCGCGGACGGTGCGGCCCGCCACCGGGGACTGCCGGTAGACATAACCGGCGGCGTAATCGTTGCTGTAGGCCTGCTCCCAGTTGATGACGATCTGGCCGGATGCCACCTGCTGGGAAGCGTTGACCTCATCCTGGGTCATGCCGCTGTAATCTGCCAGCACCACATCGGCCTTTTCCCCCATCAGGGAGCTGGAATCATTCAGGATCATCCAGCACAGGGCCGCGCAGGCCAGTGCAAAGGCCACGGTGATACCGAACAGCACCGGCAGGAACACGGTGCGCTTTTTCTTTTTTCTGCCTTTTGCCGGAGCACTGCCGCGCTCCGGACGGGATTCTTTTCTGGGCATAGGGGGTTCCACCACCTTTTCAGGAATTTCATCGGGGAGATAGGTGTAGTTGAACACGATGGCCGGGTTCTCTACATAGGCGTTGAGGGCTTCCAGCATCTCAGCAGCGCTCTTGTAGCGGTTTTCGGGCCGCTTTGCCATGGCGCGCTCGGTGATCTCCACCAAGCCAACCGGCACCCAGGGTGCCAGTTCCCGCAGGCTCCTGGGCTGATCCGAGATCTGCTTGATGGCCACCTCCACCACGTCATCGGCATCGAAGGGCAGATGCCCCGAGAGCATCTCGTACATCATCACGCCCACCGAATAGAGGTCGCTGGTGAAGTCGGTCTCATCGCCCTTGGCCTGCTCCGGGCTGATATAGTGGACGCTGCCCATGGCCTTGCCGCCCGAGAGCTGGTTCTCGGCCCGGGAGATGCGGGCAATGCCAAAATCCATCATCCGCAGCTGGCCGTTGTCCAGCAGCATGATATTCTGGGGCTTGATGTCCCGGTGCACCACACCGTTGCGGTGGGCATGATCCAGCGCTTTCAGGATCTGGGAGATAAAGTGGACGGTCTCCCGGCTGGTCAGCTTGCCGCCCCGCTCGTTCAGATACTCGCGCAGGGTCATACCGTCCACATATTCCATGACGATATACTGCAGATGGTCGCTCACCGAGACATCATACACCTTGACGATGTTGGGGTGGTTGAGCAGCGAGATGGCCTTGGACTCGTTCTTGAAACGGCGCACAAGGTCGGGGTCGTGCATGAGCTCCTGCCGCAGCACCTTAACGGCCACGACCGTGCCCTCCGGCACCGGGCCGCCCGGCCCCACAACGGCCTTGTAGACATTGGCCATGCCGCCGGTGCCGATGAGTTCCCGCACCGTGTACAGGCCGTCCAGCGTTTTGCCGATCAGGTTATCCATGGTGCACCTCCGTAGGTTCCACAGCCAGCAGCAGGGCGGTGATGTTGTCGGAGCCGCCGTTCTCGTTGGCGGCATCCACCAGCCTGTCGGGCAGATCGTAGAACGGGCCCTGCGCCAGCAGCTGCTCCATCTGCTCCACCGGTACCATGTTGGTCAGGCCGTCCGAGCAGAGCAGCAGCAGATCCTTTGCCTGCAGCTGCACCGAAGTGACCTCCGGCTCCAGCCGGTAATCCACGCCCAGCGCCTTCGTGATGATATTCTTCTGGGGATGGTGCTCGGCTTCCTCCTCCGTGATGGTGCCGCAGTCCACCAGCTCCTGCACATAGGAGTGGTCGTGGGTGAGCTGGGTCAGTTTACCGCCCCGGCAGAGGTAGGCGCGGGAATCGCCCGCGTGGCAGAGGGTGGCTTCCCCGCCCCGCACCAGTGCGCAGACCGCCGTGGTTCCCATACCGGCCAGCGATTCCTCGTGGGCGGCTTTGTTGAACACATAGCGGTTGGCGCTGATGAGGGCCTTTTTCAAAAAAGCTCCCTCCTGCCCTGCTCCGCACTGGGCGTACTGCTCCTGAAACACCTGTTCGATGACATTGCAGGCCCCCTGTGAGGCCTCGCGACCGCCTTTGGCACCGCCCATGCCATCACACACCAGTGCCCAGACAGCACCGCCGGGCAGCTCCCCGGCACGGTAATCATCCTGATTTTCCTGCCGGACGCGGCCCACATCCGTTTTTCCTGCTAGTTTCATAGGCTTCTCCTCTTGCGATTTACGCCTTACCATTCATTTCGTCCCGGCGCAGCTGGCCGCAGGCGGCGCTGATCTCGCTGCCAAGACGGCGGCGTACCGTGGCGTTGACCCCCAGGCTCTCCAGCTTTTTCTGGAAGCGCTGGACATTGGCGGCATCGGTAGCCGAGTAGGGGCTTCCGTCCACCGGGTTGATGGGAATGAGGTTCACATGAGCACCCATGCCCCGGATGAGGTCGGCCAGCTGTCTGGCGCAGGCATCGGAATCATTGACACCGCGCACCATCGAATACTCAAAGCTGACCCGGCGGCCCGTGGTCTCCTGATAGCGGCGGACAGCGGGCATCAGCACCTCCACGGGGTAGGCATCATTGACCGGCATCATGCCGCTGCGGATCTCGTTGTTGGGAGCGTGCAGGGAGACCGAAAGGGTCAGCTGCAGCTTTTTCTCGGCCAGCTGGTCGATCTTGGGCACCAGACCGCAGGTGGAAAGGCTGATGTTGCGCATTCCGATGTTCACGCCCTCCGGGGAGGAGATGTTCTCAAGGAAGCGCATGACCTCGTCAAAATTATCCAGCGGTTCCCCGATGCCCATGAGGACGATGTGGGAGATGCGCTCCCCGATGTCCTTCTGGGCGGTATAGATCTCAGAGCAGATCTCACCGGCTTCCAGGTTGCGCACCCGGCCTGCCTGGGTGGAGGCGCAGAAGCGGCAGCCCATCCGGCAGCCTACCTGCGTGGAGACGCAGACCGTGTTGCCGTAGTGGTAGCGCATGACAACGGTCTCGATGCAGTTGCCATCGGCCATCCGCAGCAGATATTTCACGGTGCCGTCCTTGGCTTCCTGCCGGCGCTCGATCTTGGGGGCAGCAATGTAAAACTGCTCTTCCAGCTTTGCCAGCAGGGTCTTGGGCTGGTCGGTCATGGCAGAAAACTCGGTGACCAGCTTCTGGTGCACCCAGTGGAAGATCTGCTTTGCCCGGAAGCCCGGCTGACCCATGGCTTTCAGCGCAGCGGTCAGCTCGGCCAGCGTCAGGGAAGAGATACAGCGTTTTTGTTCCATGGTATTCTCCTATGAATCAATACGAACCGGACGGCGGGTTCATTGCGTTTTCTGCATGGCGCAGAGGAAAAAGCCGTCCATCCCGGTGCGGGTGGGCACCGAGAGCGCCCCGTGTTCCCCCACTGTCATTCCGTCAGGGAACGCCACAGCGGGCCGGATTACCCGGAACTCCGGGTGGCGGGCAAGGAACGCCGCCACCTGCTCCTCGTTCTCAGCGGGGTCGATGGTACAGGTGGAGTAAACCAGCCGCCCGCCCGCTTTCAGCAGAGCGGCTGCTGTGTCCAGAATGGACGACTGGGTGGCCAATAATTCATCGTGGCGTGCTTTTTCCAGCGTCTTATAGCGGATATCCGGCTTTTTTGCCAGAATGCCCAGGCCGCTGCAGGGGGCATCCACCAGAATGCGGTCTGCGGCGGGCAGCTTTGGGTTGGGGCGGGTGGCATCATTGCAGAGGGCGGTGACATGGGCAAAACCCATCCGTTCCACAGCGCTCCGGATGAGCCCGACCCGGTGCTCTGCCACATCGCAGCTGTACAGTGCGCCCTGCCCCTGCATCTCCTCGGCCAGCAGCAGCGTTTTGCCGCCGGGTGCCGCACAGAGGTCGATCACGGTATCGCCGGGCTTTGCCTCCACACAGAGGGCTGCCAGCTGGCTGGCCTGCCCCTCCACATGGAAACAGCCCTCCTTGAAGAGCGGGTGCTCCGCCGGGCTGCCCTCAAACTTTGCCAGCACGCTGCCGGGCACAAGGCCGGGCTGCGCGCTCTTCACGCCGCTTTCCAGCAGCTTTTCGCAGAGGGCCGCGGCATCCATTTTCAGGCAGTTGGCCCGCAGGCTGGTGCAGCCGCCGTCGGCGGTGTGGGTCAGGATGCCCAGCGCTTCCTCGGGGTAATGGGTGCGCAGGAACTCTGCCACATCCTGCCCCGCAGAGCCCAGCACCATAAGGCGCTGGGTCTCGTTCCGGAAGCGGGCAGTTTCCAGATCATAATTGCAGGCCTTGCGCAGGACGGCATTGACCAGCCCGGATGCACTCGCCTTTTTGAAGGTGCGGGTCAGCTTGACAGCCTCGTTCACCGCCGCCGACACCGGCACCTGCATATACCGGGCCTGCGCCAGCGCGGCCCGCAGAATCTCGCGCACCTGCGGATCCAGCCTGGCAAGGCCCTTGGGCAGGAACTGTTCCAGAATGAAATCCAGCGTGCCCTGATGTTCCAGCACGGTGTAGAAGATGGCACCGGCAAAGGCCTTATCCCGGCCCTCCAGTTTCTGGCGGCGGAGTTCGGCATCCAGCACAAGGTTTGAGAAGCCGTCCTGCTCCTGCCGGACCAGTGCAGCCACTGCCGCTGCCCGTGGATTGGCCGCCATCAGAGGGTATCCCCCGCTTTGAGACGCAGACCGGCCGCAAAGGAGGTGCCATCCATCGGCTTTTTGCCCTCAGGCACCACATGAAGCAGCTGGACCGCGCCATCGGCACAGGCCACCGTCAGGGGCTTTGTGGAAAGCACCGTGCCGGGAGCCTCACCGTTGGAGGCAGCCACGCGGCACTCGGTCACCTTGACCTTTTTGCCGCCTGCGGTCACGAACCAGGCCATGGGCCAGGGGTTCATGCCGCGCACCCAGTTGTGGATGTGCGCGGCAGTATCGGTCAGCCTGAACTCTGCCAGCTCCTTGTCCAGCATGGGGGCCAGGGTGGCATTCTCATGCTGCTGGGGCTGGGGCTGGAGGGCGCCAGCTTCCATGGCGGGCACCGCCTCACAGAGGACGCGGGCACCTACGGCGGTGACCCGGTCGAACAGCTCGCCGCTGGTCTCCTCCGGGCCGATGGCGATCTTCTCGCAGACCAGCACATCGCCGGTGTCCAGCCCCTCGTCCATCTGCATGATGGAAACGCCGGTCTCGGTGTCGCCGTTCAGAACAGCCCACTGCACAGGGGCGCTGCCGCGGTACTTGGGCAGCAGGGACACATGCAGGTTGATGCAGCCATACTTCGGAGCTTCCAGCACGGATTTGGGCAGGATGCAGCCGTAGGCCACCACCACGATGAGGTCAGGGGCCAGCGCCCGGATGTTGGCATCCTCGCTGCCGTCCCGCAGGGTGCGGGGCTGGAACACGGGGGTCCCATGCTCCAGAGCAACTTCCTTGACCGGGGGCGCGGTGAGCACCTGCTTGCGGCCCACCGGCTTATCCCGCCGGGTGTACACGCCGCAGATCTCGTGACCGGCGGCATACAGGGCCTTCAGGCACTCCGCGGCGATATCCGGGGTTCCCATGAACAGAATGCGCATCAGTTGTTTCCTTTCGCTTCACGGGCAGCCTTTTTGCCCTCCTCGGTGTCCTCGTAGAAATACTCGCTGGACTCCATGATGGTAATGCCGTCCAGATGGTCATTCTCGTGCTGGATGCAGCGGGCCAGCAGGTCCTCGGCCTCCAGCTCGAACCAGTTGCCGTTGCGGTCCTGTGCACGCACCTTGACGGCAACGGGACGGGTCACGGCACCGTTGTGACCGGGGAAGGACAGGCAGCCCTCGTAGGCGGTCTCCTCATCCTCAGAAACAGCCAGGATCTCGGGGTTGACGAAGTCGATGAACTTGTACTCATAATCCTCGGGGATCTCCTCGGGGGCATCGGTGGTGTCCCACACCACGAACACGCGGCGCAGCATGCCCACCTGAGGGCCTGCCAGACCCACGCCGTCGGCGGCGATCATCGTCTCCCGCATGTCATCCAGCAGGGTGGCAAGGCGGTCGTCAAAGTTGGTCACGGGGCGGCAGACCTTGTTCAGGATGGGGTCGCCCTCTTTTACGATATTGCGGATAGCCATAGTGGTACCTCCAAAATTTGTTGTGTTGTATCAGATATCCCCGTCCGAGTGCAGATCGACCACAACGGTGGCCTTGCCGGGCAGTTTTTCCTGCTCGTAGAGGGTCAGCGTTTCCCGGATAAGGTCCCGGAAACGGCGGTCGTTGCGGCACTTGACGGTGAGTTTATAGCGGTAGGAATCGTTGATCTTTTCAATGCTGCCGGGGGTGGGGCCCAGCACCCGCAGGGGCAGGTCGGGCTGTTTGGCCGCCTGCCGGCCCAGCAGGGCCGCAAAGCGGGCGGAAGCCCGGGCCACCTCGCTCTCCTTTGGCCCGGCAAAGCCCACAACGCAGAGCCCGCAGAAGGGCGGATAAAGCCCCAGCTTCCGGTAGGCGATCTCCTGCTCGAAGAACACGTCGTAGTCCTGCGCGGCGGCAAGGTTGAGCACCGGGTTGTCCGGGTCGGTGGTCTGGATGATGGCAAAGCCGGGGTCTTTTGCCCGGCCGCTCCGGCCCACCACCTGCGTGACGAGGCTGAACACGGTCTCATAAGCCCGGAAGCCCTGGGCGAACAGGAGCGAATCGATGCCCAGCACACCCACCAGCGTCACATCCTCGAAATCCAGCCCCTTGGCCACCATCTGGGTGCCCACCATAATGTCATATTCATGCCGGGCAAACTTTGCCAGCAGCTTTTCGTGGGCATCCTTGGCGGCGGTGGTATCCTGATCCATCCGCAGGATGCGGGCCTCCGGAAAGAGCTTTGCCAGCTCCTCCTCGGCCTTCTGGGTGCCAAAGCCCCGGTACTGCAGTTTGCCGCCGCAGGCGGGGCATCTGGCAGGGGGCGGGTCCAGCTGGCTGCCGCAGTAATGGCAGAGCAGCTTGTGGGCCGATTTGTGGTAGACCATGGGCACGCTGCACTTCTGGCACTTGAGCACCTCGCGGCAGTCCTCGCACTGGGCCACGGTCTGGTAACCCCGGCGGTTGAGCAGCAGAATGGTCTGCTTGCCTGCCTCAAGGTTGTGCCGGATTGCATCCTCCATGGCAAGGCTGATCTCCCGGGGGTTGCCGGAGGCAAGCTCGGCCCGCATATCCACGATCTGGACTTTGGGCAGCGGGTTGCCGCCATAGCGTTTGGTCAGGCGCACCAGCTGGGTGCGGCCATGCTGGGCGGCATAATAGCTCTCGGTGCTGGGGGTGGCGCTGGCCAGCAGGAGCAGGGCCCCGTTCTCCGCCGCGCGCTGCCGGGCCACCTCGTGGGCCGAGTAGCGGGGCGCGGATTCGGAGCGGTAGGTGTGCTCCTGCTCCTCATCAATGATGACAAGGCCGATGTTTTCCAGCGGGGAGAAGATCGCGCTGCGGGTGCCCACCACGATATCCGCGCCGCCGTCCTGGATCATCTGCCATTGGAGCAGGCGCTCGGTGTGGTTGAGAGCGGAATGCTGCACGGCCACCCGCTTGCCAAATTGGCTTTTCAGCCGCAGGATCATCTGAGGGGTCAGGCTGATCTCAGGCACCAGCACCAGCGCCCGGCGGCCCATCTGCAGACAGTGCTCAATGAGCTTCAGGAACACCAGCGTTTTGCCGCTGCCGGTCACGCCGTAGAGCAAGGCCGAGTGCGGGGCTGCATCCTCCAGCCCGGGCAGCAGCGCGTCATAGGCGGCCTGCTGCTCCTCCGTGAGAAGGATGGGCTCGTTCTTCAGCGGGATGGAAGAATACAGGTCGATGGATTTGTTCACCTTGCTGCATTCCAGCACGCCCTTGGCGCAGAGGTTGTCCAGCACTGCCCGACTGATGCCCTTTTCCTCCAATGCAGACAGGGTGCGTTCACCTCCGGCCAGCAGGGCCACTGCGGCCAGCTGCTTGGCGGTCGGTCTGGGCTTTGGGGGCAGCGTGCCCACCAGCTTGTAGGCATTTTCCGTGTGGCGGACGAGCTGCTTTTGAAGCACCGGGGTCACGCCGTCCTCCGCCACGGTGGGCTTATACTGCGCGCCGTAGGGGATGACCGCCTTGACGGCTTCGTAGTAGGTGCAGAAGGTGCGCTCCTTCAAAAAGTGCACCAGCCGCAGCAGCTCCGGGGTGAGGCAGGCAGAGGCCGGGGCCACATCGAACAGGAACTTGAGCTTTGCGCTCTCCGGTTCGGCATCGCAGGCCAGAACCACGCCCATCCGGGCACGGCTCCCCCGCCCGAAGGGCACTAGCACCATGCTGCCCAGCCGGACGGTATCCTGCTGGTCGGGCATGACGGCATAGGTATAGAGTTTGTCGAAATGAAAGGTCGCGTTGCTCACTGCAACGCCTACCGTTTTGGGCATTCAGGCAGCTCCTTCAAAGCGATTTAGCGGGTCAGGCCCGCACGCTGGCAGATGACATCATAGAGCCTGGCGGCGCAGGCATCCACCTCGTCGTTGACCAGCTTGAGGGTGAATTTATCCTGCTGGGCCAGCTCATTGCGGGCGATCTCCAGGCGCTCCCGGATACTCTCCTCGGTCTCGGTGCCGCGGCCGCGCAGGCGGCGCTCCAGCTCCTGAGTGGAGGGGGGCAGCAGGAAGATGGTGGTGGCACCGGGATACATGCGGCGGATATTGGCCGCGCCATGCACATCGATGACCATGACCACCAGCTTGCCCGCGTTCAGCCGCTTGTTGACCTCTTCCTTCAGGGTGCCGTAGTAGTTGCCGTTGAAGAAGTTGTGCTCCACGACCTCATCCTGATCGATGAGCTGCTGGAACTGCTCCTTGGTGCGGTAGTAGTAGTCTACCCCTTCCTGCTCCCCGGGGCGGGGAGAACGGGTGGTGGCAGAAACCGTTTTTTCGATCTCGGGGTGGGCCTTGCGCAAAGCGCTCACCACACTGTCCTTTCCGGTACCGGCGGCACCGGAAACGACAAACAGATATTTTTCATTTTCCATGGTCTTACTGCTCCTCTTCTGTCACTGTTTTGCCCTCGGCCTGACCGGCGGCACGGCTGGCCACCGTTTCGGGCTGAAGGGCTGAAAGGACAACGTGGTCGGAGTCCATGATGAGGACGGCGCGGGTGCTGCGGCCATAGGACGCATCAATGAGCATCCCCCGCTCCCGCGCTTCCTTGACCAAACGCTTGACCGGGGCAGAATCGGGGCTGACCACAGCCACCACCCGGCCCGCGCTGACCAGATTGCCAAAGCCGATGTTGATCAGTTTCATCTTTTCCTCCGAACCATCTGAATCTCAGGGTTTACTCCAGATTCTGGATCTGCTCACGGATCTTCTCGATCTCCGCCTTCATATCCACCACGATGCGGGTGATATCCAGATCCTGACACTTGGAACCAATGGTATTGGTCTCACGGTTCAGCTCCTGGGTCAGGAAATCCAGCTTGCGGCCCACGGGCTCGTCCAGCTCCAGAATGGAGCGGTACTGGGCGATGTGGCTGCGCAGGCGGACGGTCTCCTCATCCACGGCGGTCTTGTCGCCAAAGATGGCGGCCTCGGTCAGGACACGGGCATCATCGATGTTCCGGTCCTCCAGAATGACCTTGAGCTTTTCGTACAGGCGGTTGGTGTAGTTCTCCACCCGACCGGCGCTCAGAGTCTCCACCCGGCCCACGCATTCTTCCAGAAAGCGCAGGCGGTTCTCCACGTCAGCCTTCATCTTGGCACCCTCAGCGGCGCGCATCTCCACAAAACGATCCAGTGCCTGGGCGGTGACAGCGGAAACATCCTCCCACAGCTGCTCTTCATCCACATCGGCGTGGCGGGTGGTCAGCACATCGGGAAAGCGGGCGATCATCCCGGCGGTCACATCGTTCTTGACCTCCAGCGTCTCAGACAGGTCCCGCAGGGCCTGCTGGTAGCTCTTGGCCAGCTCCTGGTTCACAGCCACCACGGTATCGGCGGCATCCACGGTCTGCACCGTCAGGCTCAGTTCTACCTTGCCGCGGGTCACCCGCTCGTTCAGCTGCTTTTTCAGGCGGCTGTCCAGATAGCTGCAGGTGCGGGGCATCCGGGAAGAATACTCAAAGTACCGGGAATTGACGCTGCGCAGCTCCACCGTGATCTCACGGCCATTGCGCACAGCAGTTCCCCGGCCAAAACCGGTCATGCTCAAAATCATGCTTTTTTCCTCGTATTCCAAAGGGTTTTCTGCGGACATTCTTCGTATATGTATCCGCTTTGGGGCACACAGACCCATGTTACGATACATATACTATATATTTTACTCTGCCGCCCCTTTTTTTGCAAGCAATGCGGCGAAAAAAATCTATTTTGCCCCCTTGACAAGGGGCAGGAACGGCGCTATACTATGCATCGTGAACAGCGTTCATGTTGAGGGGGTGGTCATACGAATCCGATGGCAACGTCCAAGGAGGAGATCTTGAAAACGAGCCGGGTCCTCATCCAGCAGAATGGATGGGAAGCGGTCAACATCCGTGCAGTGGCAGCAGCCTGCGGGGTATCCGTGGGGTGCATCTACAACTACTTCGGTTCCAAAACCGAACTGGTGAGCGCGGCGGTGGAAAGCATCTGGAGCGATATCTTCCGCCACCCGGACGACCCGGCGGTGTTTGAGGATACCCTGTCCTGCATCCGCTGGATGTACCGGCAGATGGAGTACGGCTCTGAGCAGTACCCCGGCTTCTTCACCCACCACGCGCTTGGCTTTGTGCGGCAGGATACCGCCGATGGCAAGCAGCAGATGCGGCAGACCTGGCAGCACATCCTGGATGCGCTGACCATGGTGCTGACCAGGGACAAAAAGATCCGGCCAGACGCATTTACTGAGGAGTTCAGCCGCCAGAAATTTGCGGGCATCCTGTTCTCCCTCATGCTTTCTGCCGTGGTGCAGCAGAATTTTGACCCCACAGCGGTATTGGAGATCATCCGCAGGACCATTTATGAAGTATAAAAAACATCCCACAGTCTTGTGGGAGTTTTTTACGGCCAAAAGTGAACAACGTTCATATTGAGTGATGTGGGACATCTCCCCCGGCATTCCACCCACGGCAGCCTGCACATCACAACGATGCAGTCCGGCCGGCAATCGCTGACCGGATCGCGATAGAGCAGCAAACCAACCATAAAGGAGCAACATTTTTATGAGAGCAATCATTGAGACCGTTTTCGACATCTTCTATCTGGTCACCGTGCTGACCTTGGGCATCCGCATGATCCGCGGCAGCAAAGACAACACCCAGTTCCGCCTGTTCGGTCTGATGGCCGTGGTGCTGGGCGCAGGTGACTCCTTCCATCTGGTGCCCCGTGTCCTGGCACTGTGCACCACCGGCCTGGAAAGCTACGCTGTGCCTCTGGGCCTGGGCAAGTGGATCACCTCCGTGACCATGACCGTGTTCTATGTACTGCTGTATTACGTCTGGCGCAAGCGCTACCAGATCGAGGGCCAGAAGGATCTGACCATTGCCGTGTATGCCCTTTCCGCTGTGCGTATCGTGCTGTGCATGATGCCGCAGAACCAGTGGCTGACCAACCACACCCCGCTGACCTGGGGCATCCTGCGCAACATCCCCTTTGCACTGCTGGGCCTGCTGATCATCGTGCTGTTCTACCACAGTGCCAGGGAACACAAGGATCAGGCTTTCCGCTGGATGTGGCTGACCATCGTGCTGAGCTTCGGCTTCTATCTCCCGGTGGTGCTGTGGGCAGATGTCAACCCCCTGATTGGTATGCTGATGATCCCCAAGACCTGCGCCTATGTCTGGACCGTGCTGATCGGCTACAACGCCATGAAGGCTGAGAATAGCAAGAACAACTGAGACCTGCGGGAGCACAAATAAAAACAAAAAGAAGGGGCTGCTGCATCAAACGGTGCAGCAGCCCCTTCTGGTATTATGATTTAGACAGGGTGAGACTGATTGGTGTAATCAGCGTGGTCAGCGTCCACGCCCTGCTTCTTGGCATTGCGCTTCTCGAAGAACTTGGGTGCGACCTGCGGGAACATTGCGTAGGTCAGAACATCCTCTTCCTGCGTTGCCCACTTGGCGGCCTCAGCCTTCAGCTTGTCCATCTCGGGAGCCAGGGTGTCGGCAAAGCGGCAGGTGATGGGCTGCTCGTCGCCCAGGATCTTCTTGGTGAACTCGGGGCTGATGGGAGCGGGAGTCTTGCCGTAATCGCCGTGGACCAGCCCCTTGAACTCCTTGGTGACCATCTTGTAGCGCTCGCCCAGGATGACGTTGAACACAGCCTGCGTGCCAACGATCTGGCTGGTGGGGGTGACCAGCGGAGGATAGCCTGCGTCCTCACGAACGCGGGGGATCTCAGCCAGCACTTCGTCCAGCTTATCTTCCTTGCCTGCATCCTTCAGCTGCTTGAGCATGTTGGAGAACATGCCGCCGGGCACCTGATACAGCAGGGTGTTGGCATCCACGCCCAGGCTCTTGGGGCTGATCTGGCCGTTGGCGATGTACTTCTCGCGCAGCTTTGCAAAGTAAGCGCGGACAACGTTCAGCTGCTTCAGATCCAGACCGGTGTCGTAATCGGTGCCCTGCAGGGCAGCGACCAGGCTCTCGGTGGCCATGTGGCTGGTGCCGCCGCTCAGGGGGCTCATGGCGGTATCAACAATGTCGGCACCTGCCTCAATGCCCTTCAGCAGGGACATGGAAGCCAGACCGGCAGTGTAGTGGCTGTGGATATCGACCGGGATGGACAGGGTGTTCTTCAGCTCCTTGACCAGATCATAGCAGGTGTAGGGAGTCAGCAGGCCAGCCATGTCCTTGATGCAGATGGAGTTTGCGCCCATCTCCTCCAGGGTCTTGGCATACTTGACGTAGTACTCGTTGTTGTGCACGGGGCTCAGAGTGTAGCTGATGCAGCCCTGAACATGTGCGCCTTCCTTGTTGGCAGACTTGATGGCGGTCTGCAGGTTGCGGGGATCATTCAGTGCGTCGAAGATGCGGATGACATCGATGCCGTTTGCAACAGACTTCTGTACAAAGTACTCAACAGCATCATCGGCGTAGGGGCGGTAGCCCAGCATGTTCTGGCCGCGGAACAGCATCTGCAGCTTCTGGTGGGGCAGCTCCTTGCGCAGGATGCGCAGACGCTCCCAGGGGTCCTCATCGAGGAAGCGGATGCAGCTATCAAAGGTAGCGCCGCCCCAGCACTCGACAGAGAAGTAAGGGATCTTATCCATTTCGGGCAGGATGGGACGCATCTCATCCATCGTCATACGGGTGGCCAGCAGAGACTGGTGAGCATCACGCAGGACGACTTCCGTAATCTTGATCGGCTTTTTGGCCATGGTTGTCACCTCTTCCTCAGTTCTCAGTTCATGGAAACCAGAACGTCACCGGAGTTGACGGTGTCGCCCTTGTTGACGTTGACGGAGGCCACAGTGCCATCCTGAGGAGCAACGATCTCGTTCTCCATCTTCATGGCCTCGAGGATGACCAGCACGTCACCAGCCTTGACGGAAGCACCGGCTGCGACCTTGACATCCAGGATGTTGCCGGGCATGGGAGCCTTGACGGTGACGGCACCGGCAGCACCGGCGGGAGCAGCAGCCTTGGGAGCGGCAGCGGGAGCAGCCGGAGCCTTGGGTGCGGCGGGAGCAGCGGGAGCTGCAACGGGAGCTGCGCCTGCGGCGGTCTCCTCAACGGAAACGCTGTAAGCAACGCCATTGACGGTAATATTGTAGTACTTCATGGAAGGATCCTCCTGAACAAAATCAATGTATGGATTCGATGTACGGTTTACGTTCCGGAACCGCTTACAGAGCCATGTTGCCGTGCTTCTTGGGCAGGCGGGCGGCACGCTTGGTGCTCAGCAGCTCAAAGGCGGCAACCACGCTTGCACGGGCGTTGGCAGCGTCGCAGGTCATATCAGCGGCACCGGCGGCAACGGCGTTGGCAGCGCTGCACACCTCAGCGGTGTACTGGGCAGCCTTGGCGTTGGTGGCGGCAATGATGTTGTCGGAAGCGTCGATCTCGGCCTTGTACAGGACAGAGACGGCAGCGTTGGGCTCCAGAGCGCTGACGGTGCAGCCGTTGACGGCGATCTTCAGGTCAGCGTTGGCCAGAGCGGTGTAGACAGGGCCCACTGCCTTGCCGGACAGCAGAGCCACCTTGGCGGTGGTAGCATCGGCATAGGTAGCAGCCAGACGGGCAGCCTCACGGATGCCGCCTGCGATGTCATCGGTGGCGCTGGGTACAAAACCGTTGGTGTTGACGATGGTCAGCACGGGCACACTGAAAGCATCGCACAGGCGGACAAAGCGGGAAGCCTTGGCCACGCAGTTGTGGCACAGGGTCTCGCCGGTGGCCACAATACCCACAGCGTTGCCGCCGATGGTTGCGAATGCGGTGTAGACGTGCTTGCCGAAGCCTGCGTACAGCTCCACAGCGCTGTCCTTGTCGATCAGGGCAGCGGCAGCCTTCTCAGGGGCAGCACCGGCGCTCAGAACGCTGGTGGGCTGCTCGAACTCGAAGATGGCGGGGCCAGTCAGGTTGTTGGCAGGCAGCAGACCCACGATGTGGGCAGCCTTCTCGGCAGCTTCCTCAGCGTTGGCAGCCACGATGGCAGCCACACCAGCCTTGGCAGCAGCCTCGGCAGTGCCTGCGCCGGGGACCTTGTCGCCCTTGGCGGCGGAGGTGAACGGAGCGGTGAAGAACAGCTCTGCATCCTCAGCCATGACGCACACGTCAGCATTGGCAGCGCTCAGTGCGCTGGTGCCGCCGCACACGCCGGTGACGACTGCGATCTGGGGGATGACACCGGAAACCTTGGCGATGGTGGCGTTCAGCTTGGCGCTGGCGGTCAGAACGTCCAGACCCTCGGCCAGCTTAGCGCCGACAGAGTTGTAGAACGTGACCACCGGGCAGCCGGTCTGAGCAGCCATCTCCAGGACCTTGATGTTCTTCTCAACGTCCTTGACAGAGACAGCCTCGCCGTTCTGGTAAACAGCATAAGCCTGCTGACCAGCCGCATAGCCGCAGGCAGCACTCACTGCGCCGTCCGCAAACAGTGCGGTATACTCCCCGTCATCGAAAAACTTGGCGAGGATTTCTCCTTTGTTACTCTTTGAAGCCATGGTAAGACCTCCTGCTTTTCTATTTTGAGCTTTTTATTTTGAGCTTTCAAAATTAGTATCATTATACCTTATTTTGAGAGCGTTCACAAGGGCTGAAAGGCCCATTTTGCGGAAAAATTTCACAATCTTTTCCAGGATCAGACGGTTTTTGCGCCGTGAAAGCTGAAAAGCCGATCACTTTCTCCGTTTTGCGGGGGCATTGCCGCTGCCCACAGGGCCCTTGGGGCGGCGAGCGGCAGCCTTGGACTGCAGCGATGCGCTGCGGGTCTGGGCGCGGCCCTTGGCGGCGGCGGCACGCAGACCGTTGACCTCTGCCTTGGTCAGTTCACGATAGGTGCCGGGCTTGAGCATTCCCAGCTTGACCACGCCCTCGGCGTTGCGCTTCAGGCGGACGACCTCCAGACCAACGGCCTCGCACATGCGGCGGATCTCGCGGTTCTTGCCCTCTTTCAGGGTCATCTCCATCACGGTGCGGCCGGGCTCATCGGTGACGACGTTGATGGCGCAGGGCATGGTCTTGGTGCCATCGTCCAGCACAACGCCGGAGCTCATCTTCAGGATCTGGCTCTCATCGGCCCGGGGCTGCACGGTGACGCGGTACAGCTTGGAGATGCCGCCCGACGGATGGGTGACAGCCTGCGCAAAGGCACCGTCATTGGTCATCAGCAGCAGGCCCTCGCTGTCCTTGTCCAGGCGGCCCACCGGGTACAGGCGGGCGGGAATATCACTGACCAGCTCCATAACGGTCTTGCGGCCCAGTTCATCGCTGGCGGTGGTCACATAGCCGCGGGGCTTGTACAGGGCCAGATAGTAGAGCTGCTGGTTCTTCTGGATGTAGATGCGCTCGTCATCCACATGCAGCACATCCCGGTTGGGGTCCATCTTGTCGCCCACCTTGACGGGGTGGCCGTTGACCTTGACACGGCCCTCGGCAATGATCTGCTCGGCCGCGCGGCGGGAGCACAGGCCCTGCTCGGCCATGATCTTCTGAATACGTTCTTCTGCCATAATAAAACTCCTTGTGCGCCTCCCGGCGCTCAAAAGCGCACGCCGGAGCATGCGCTGAAAAAACTGCAAGTTGGAAGCTTGCAGTTACGGCGATGTTCGGAGGACGGCGGGCAGTTTCCTGAGCAAGTGTCCGCTGGGGTGGGACCCTGCTGCCGCAGGCAGTAGGGCGGGCGATGGAATGGCCTGCAACGACAGCGACCGCCGCCAGTGGCGGATGCAGGGAGCTGTTGTTGGGGCCGTGGCCAGCGATTTGTGAGTGCAGGCGCACGAAACAAATGCTGGGAGCCGCAACCCGTATTCACTTGCGAGGGAAAGCTGCCCGCTGGCCGTCACTGCTCGCTTTTAGGAGCAGCAGGCTCGTCCTTTTTAATGAGTGCGCTGACCTTTTCCACCAGTTCGGGGATCATGGTCAGAGCGCGGTCCACGGTGTTGTTGCCGTCAGAGAGCTGGATGGTGCGGACGCAGCCATCCTTGACCACCAGGAATGCCACGGGCTGGATATTGACTCCCGCGCCGGAGCCGCCGCCGAACAGATCCTTGTTGACGGCGTTCTTGCCGTCGAAATCGGTGCCGGCAGAGGCAAAGCCGAAGCTCACCTTGGACACCGGCAGGATGGTGGTGCCGTCATCGGTGGTGATGGGCTTGCCGACGATGGTGTTGGAATCCACCATCTGACGGATCTTGTCCATCGTAACGTTCATCAGGTTTTGAATGGGATGCTCAGCCATAAATTCGGCCTCCTTACTTCTATATCGGGGAGCGGAACGCCGCTCCCACGGAACCACTTCCCTGCCCTGTCCGGGCCGGGACGCGGACACACCATACAAAAATATTATACCCGAGCTAGATAAAAACGTCCAGTACCTTTTCGCGCCAGAACGCGTACAGAACGCGCAGAAGCGTGAAAACGATGGCATAGGCCCGGGCCGTGACCCGGAAGGAGACGTGATCCTTTACGGTGGGCTCGGCGCTGCCGAAATCCGGCAGGAGCCGGAGCTGCTCAAAGTCCAGATAGAGGAACCGGTCCAGAAAGCCCAGCGTCGGGTAGAGCCAGGCGTTCAGCCTGCCATAGCTGCGGGCAGCCTCGGCAGGGTCTTCGCCCCGGACACCGAGGACAACGTCGATCCGGGTGAAGCGCAGGGAGCCGATGATGGCCCGGGTGAGCTTTCCCGCCCCTTTTAAGATGGTGCAGACGGTCTGCAGGGTCAGCTTTGCCTTCTGGCGGGGCGGGGCTTCCTTTTTGGGCTTCTGTGCGCCGGACGTTTTCTTCTTTTTTTCTTTTTTCTTTTTCTCCGGCTTTTCCGGCGCGGGATACCGGAACACCGGGAAGGTGATGCCCAGTGCACCGGCCTTTACCTGAAAGATGCCCTCCGCCCACTGCACATCGGCACAGAAGGGGCAGAACATGAGCAGCAGACCCAACACCAGCACCACCAGCAGCAGGATGCCCACTCCTTTTAAGAGGAACAGCAGCACCGTACCGATACCAGCGAGAACACTCCACAGGACGCTCATTGGGCCGCCTCACTTTCCGTGCCCCGCACCGGGGGCAGATCTTCCAGACTGGACAGGCCAAAGCACCGCAGGAACACATCCGTGGTGCGGAAAGCCACCGGTCTGCCGGGCAGATCGAGACGGCCTGCCTCTTCAATGAGCCCCTTTTCCAGCAGGCCCGACACACTGGAGGAGGAATCCACGCCGCGCACCTGCTCGATGAAGGCGCGGGAGACAGGCTGGTTGTAGGCAATGACGGTCAGGGTCTCCATGGCCGCCGGGCCCAGCGGGATGGAGCGGCGGGTGTCCAGCACACGGCGGACGCACTCCGCAAATTCCGTTTTGGTGGCCAGCTGCCAATGGGTGTTCAGGTGGAGCAGGCACAGGCCGCTGTCCTCTTTCTGGCAGCGCTCGTGCAGCGCTGCCAGCGCAGATTCCACGCTGGCGGTGGGCAGCTGCAGCGCCTGGGCCAGCTTGTCGGCCCCGATGGGCTCCGCGTAGGCAAAGAGCATTGCCTCCACTGCAGCACGAATTTGTTTCTGATTCATTGCTCCTCCTTTGTGCGGTCGATGCGTCCCCGGCGCATCTTCAGCTCGCCCTCCGGGCCAAGCGTCACACGGCCGCCGCGCACCAGCTCCAGCAGTGCCAGAAAGGTGGCCACGTTGGCCCCCCGGGTCTGGCGGCGGGAAAACAGCTGGTCCATCTTTTTTGCACCGCCTGCAATGAGCTGGCGCAGGATGTAGACCACCCGGCTGCTCACCGAGACCTGCGGGGCCGACACCAGCGGCTCGAACTGCTGCTGGGTGGGCATTTTGCGGACGGTGGTGCGCCCCATCAGGGCCTGCCAGCAGTCTGCCAGCACCTGCGGCGCGTGGAAGAGATCATAAGTGTTGTCCCATTCCAGCTGGGCCGGGGTGCGCACGAACACGGTATATTCCTCTCCCCGCTCCCGCAGACGGGCGGCCATCCGGCGGCACTGGTCATATTCAATGAGCTGGCCGGTGAGCTCCTGCTTCATCCGCTCGCCCTCTTCACTGCGGGGCAGCAGCAAATAGCTCTTCATCTCCACCAGGTGGGCGGCCATCTCGATAAAGGCGCTGGAAATTTCAGGGTCGGTGCTCTCGGCCGATTCCACCGCGCGGGTGTACTGGTCGATAAGCTCCAGAATGGGGATGTTGTGCAGGTCCATCTTGTGCTTCTGCACCAGCGTGAGCAGCAGCTCCAGCGGGCCCTCAAAATCCTCCAGACGGAAGGTCAGTTCTTCTGCCACTCAGATCACCGTCCCGATGGCTGCATAATACGCAGAATAGGCGATCTGGTCGATGTAGCCGGTGCCGAGATCCAGCAGATCCCAGACCACATCATTGAAGGTGCCCAGCACGCCATCCAGCACACCGGCCCAGACAGCCGCCAGCAGGATGACGAAGATGACGCGCTCGTACCGCATGATCTGAAAGTAGATGCGCTGGGGCAGCACCACCAGCAGGATGCGGCTGCCGTCCAGCGGCGGGATGGGAATGAGGTTGAACACCGCAAGGCCCACATCCATCATCACTAAGTATTGGAGGAAGCGGGCTGCGAAAATCGTGATCATGGTGGTGGGGGCCCAATAATACAGGATCTTCCACGCCACCATGCCGAGGTAGGCCAGCAGCAGGTTGGCCGCCGGGCCTGCCAGCGCGGTGAGGGCCATGCCCCACTTGGGGTTTTTGAAATTGCGGGGGTCGGTGGAAACAGGCTTTGCCCAGCCCACCCCGGCAAAGATCATGCAGAGGGTGCCCACGAGGTCAAAGTGGCGGAACGGGTTCAGGCTGATGCGGCCCTCCCGCTTTGCGGTAGGGTCGCCCAGCAGCCAGGCGGCCAGCGCGTGGCCCGCCTCATGGAACGGGATGGCGATCAGGGTCACCAGTGCCCGGATGAGATAATACATTCCTTGTGCGGTCATTCGTTTCTCCCTCAGTTGGATTTTATTCTATTGTACTATTTTTTCGCTTTTGGGGCAAGGGTTTGGCCCTGCAAGAAAAAAGTTGCGGAAAAATCAAATTTGCTCTTGCTTTTTCTCCGCATCTCTGGTAGAATAGTCAAGCTGATTATTTTGAATTCCATACTTCACTGTAGGAGGTGCAAGTACCATGGCTAAGTGTGAATGCTGCGGCAAGGGTGTTACCTTTGGTATCAAGGTTTCCCACTCTCATCGCCGTTCCAACCGTACCTGGAAGCCGAATGTCCGTCGTGTCAAGGCGGTCGTGGAAGGCTCTCCCAAGTATATCTACGCATGCTCTCGCTGCCTGCGCGCTGGCAAGGTTACCCGCGCTGTCTAAGTAGCTGCATCTGCCGGTCACTTTGTCGAGTGGCCGGCTTTTTTGTTATCTTCTGGAGGGATCGACGATGGCTCTGCCAAATGACCCGATCATGCTGCTGAGCATGATCAACCTGAAGCTGCGGGACTTCTACCCCACTCTGGACGCGCTGTGCGAGGATCTGGATGAGGACAAGGCCGCGCTGTGTGCCAGGCTTTCCGCTGTGGGGTACGCCTATGACCCCCAGCGCAATCAATTTGTGTGACAACAGGAGGATGCTGCCATGATCCAAGGGACGTATTATAAGGAATGGAGCCGGATGCTGGGCCGCGACATGGAGTTCAAGGTCTACGGCCATGCCGGTACGCCGGTGCTGGCTCTGCCCGCGCGGGGCGGCCGCTTTTACGACTGGGAAAACAACGGGATGCCCGATGCCATTGCCCCGCTGCTGAATGAGGGCAAGGTGCAGCTGTTCTGCGCCGACAGCATCGATGCCGAGAGCCTGCTGGCCGGGGACACGGCTCCCCGCCGCCGGGCCGAGATGCAGGAAAAGTATTTCAATTACCTGACAAGCGAGCTGGCTCCCCGCATCCTGACCCTGAACGGTGCCAAAAAGGACACCCTGCTCTGGGCGGTGGGCGTGGACACCGGCGCATATCAGGCAGTGAACTGCCGTCTGCGCCGCCCCGAGGTGTTCGCGGGTGCCATCGGCCTTTCCGGCCTGTACGATGTGCGCCGTTTCCTGGGCAATGCAGCAGATGACCTGGTCCTGCGCAATGCCCCCCTGGCCTATCTGGCAGAGGACGGCCTTGTGGACAAGAAGCTGCTGGCAAAGGCTGAGGAGAATGCCCTTCTCCTCTGTGCCGGTCAGGGCAGCTACGAGGGTGACGCACTGGTGGACACCCAGGCCATGGCCGATGCACTGACCGACTGCGGCCTGCCCGTGCATCTGGAGGTGTGGGGCAGCGATGTCTCCCACGACTGGTACTGGTGGGGCAAAGAGCTGAATCTCTTTGCCGCCCGTGTGTTCGGCTGATGGAGGTGCAGGATGCCTGAATTCATTCTTGGTGCGCGCGGCCACGATTTTGGCCGCCATGACCCCGAAACCCTCTTTTCCTCCATCGGGCAGGCAGGCTTTGCCTGCACCCAGCTGGCCTTTCCCAAGGCGGTGGAAGGCGTAAAGAGCTATGCCGATGTGACCCCTGCGCTGGTGGAGCGGGCAAGAGCGGCTGCGGCAGCATCCGGCGTGGGCATTGCCGTGGACGGCACCTATGTGGAGCTGAGCTATGCCGACGAGGACAAGCGCCGTGCCGAGGTGGCAAAGGTGCTGAGCCAGATTCCTGTTGCCAAGGCGCTGGGGGCAGGCTGCATGGGCAGCGAGACCACCAACATGGCCAAGCAGCCCGGTGTGACCCGGAAGGAGGCACAGGAAGCGCTCCTGCGCAGTCTGGGCGAGATCCTGCCCGCCTGCGAGGAGCAGGGAGTGCTCTTTGCCGTGGAGTGCGTCTACTACCACGCCATGAACACCCCCGAGGCAGTGCGGATGGTGCTGGACACTATGGCAAGCCCCAACCTGCGCGTCATCTGCGATTTTGCCAACTATGTGGGCCCGGAGGCCGCGTCTGTGGATGCACAGCGCCGCATCTGGGATAAGGTGGGCAGCTGGTACGGCGACAAGATCACAGCGGTCCACTTCAAGGGCCAGAACTTCCAGCCGGATGGAACGCTCTATTCCACCAGTCTGGAGGATTCCTGTGTGGACTACGCCGGCGGCTTTGAGATGCTGCGGCAGATGCCGCAGGCTTCCCTGCCCGTGCTGCGGGAGGAAGCTGTGCCCGCCCGCGCCGCAAGCGACCTTGCCTTTATGGGCAGATTTGCCTACTGATCGTTCGGATGCTTCAAAGGCTCTGTTCCCCGTTTGGGGCGCAGGGCCTTTTGTTTTATCTTCTGTGTTCATAAAAAGTTCACAATAATACCCCCCAGCCCTACTTGCAGAAACAGGACCGCCGTGCTATAATGCAGCTATGGAACAAGATACCCCCAAGGGGTAATGAAAGGAGAATAGACATGCGCGATGTGAACAAGATCCCGGAGGGAAGCTGCCCCCACTGCTCCCCCGCCCCGGCAGAAGCACCCTGCTGTGCCCCGGCTGAGGGAAGCACCGGCTGCGGCTGCCGCCACAAGCAGCGCACCGAGGAGGAGTACAAGCACCTCATCACCCGGCTGAACCGCATCGAGGGCCAGATCCGGGGCATCCGGAGCATGGTGGAAAAGGACGTGTACTGCACGGATATTCTGGTGCAGGCCGCTGCCGCCAGAAGCGCTCTGAACGGCTTTACCCGGGAGCTGATCGACCAGCACCTGAGCACCTGCGTGGCTGAGGACCTGAAAAACGGCGGTGAGGAGAAGCTGCAGGAGTTTTTGTGGATCCTGAACAAGCTCGTTTGATCCCATTCACGCAGCGTTTTTTATCGGAGGGAAACAATGGAACAGTATACTGTTACGGGCATGAGCTGCGCGGCCTGCTCTGCCCGGGTGGAAAAGGCCGTAAAAGCTGTGCCCGGCGTGACCAGCTGCTCGGTGAGCCTGCTGACCAACTCCATGGGAGTGGAGGGCACCGCCAGCGCATCAGCCATCGTCAAGGCAGTGCAGGAGGCGGGCTACGGCGCAAACCCCAAGGCTGCTGCCGCCGAGACCCCCAGCGCCGAGCTGGATGCACTGGCTGACCACGAAACACCCAGACTGAAGAAACGGCTCATCGCATCACTGGTCTTTCTGGCGGTGCTGATGTATTTTTCGATGGGCCACATGATGTGGGGCTGGCCGCTCCCACACTGGTTCGACGGCAACCACGTTGCCATGGGTCTGGTCCAGCTGCTGCTGGCGGGCATCGTAATGGTCATCAATCAGAAGTTCTTCATCAGCGGCTTCAAGGGCCTGCTCCACCGTGCCCCCAACATGGACACTCTGGTGGCGCTGGGCTCCTCGGCCAGCTTTCTCTGGAGCACCTACGCCCTGTTCGCCATGACCCGCGCTCAGGTAGACGGCAACGACGCGCTCGTCATGCACTACATGATGGAGCTCTACTTTGAATCTGCCGCCATGATCCTGACCCTGATCACCGTGGGCAAGATGCTGGAGGCCCGCTCCAAGGGCAAGACCACCGACGCGCTCAAGAGCCTGATGAAGCTGGCCCCCCAGACCGCCACCCTGCTGCGGGAGGGAGCCGAAGTGACCGTGCCCATTGCACAGGTGAAAAAGGGTGACCTCTTTGTGGTGCGCCCCGGTGAGAACATCCCGGTGGACGGCCTTGTGCTGGAAGGTTCCAGCGCCGTGAACGAGAGTGCCCTGACCGGCGAGAGCATCCCGGTGGACAAGGCTGCGGAAGACAAGGTCAGCGCCGCCACCACCAACCAGTCCGGTTTCCTGAAGTGCGAAGCCACCCGTGTGGGCGAGGATACCACGCTGGCCCAGATCATCCGGATGGTCAGCGATGCCGCCGCCACCAAGGCCCCCATTGCCAAGATCGCCGATACCGTTTCCGGCTTCTTCGTGCCTGCAGTCATCTCCATTTCGGTGCTGACCACCCTTGTCTGGCTGCTGCTGGGCCGGGAGTTCGGCTATGCGCTGGCCCGAGGCATCTCGGTGCTGGTCATCAGCTGCCCCTGCGCGCTGGGTCTGGCAACGCCTGTGGCCATCATGGTGGGCAACGGTCTGGGGGCCAGGAACGGCATCCTGTTCAAAACTGCCGCCTCGCTGGAAGCTGCAGGCCGCACCCAGATCGTGGCGCTGGACAAGACCGGCACCATCACCAGCGGCGAACCCCGGGTCACCGACATCCTGCCAGCAAAGGGCGTTTCCGAGAGTGAGCTGCTGACGCTGGCGGCCTCGCTGGAGCAGAAGAGTGAGCACCCGCTGGCCAAGGCAGTGCTGGCCTATGCCGAGACAGAGACCATCGCCTGCCCCGATGTGACCGATTTTGCCGCCCTGCCCGGCAATGGCCTTTCCGCCCGGCTGGACGGCATGGAGATCTACGGCGGCAATGCGGAGTTCATCGCCGCCAAGGCATCCGTACCCGCCGAACTCCAGGCCGAAGCCGCCCGACTGGCCGCTGAGGGCAAAACGCCCCTCTTCTTTGGTGGTGCAGGCCGCCTGATGGGCGTGATCGCCGTGGCGGACACCCTCAAGGAGGACAGCCCCCGCGCCATCCGTGAGCTGCAGAACATGGGCATCCGGGTGGTCATGCTGACCGGCGACAACCAGCGCACCGCCGATGCCATTGGCCGGCAGGCGGGCGTGGACGAGGTCATTGCAGGCGTTCTGCCCGACGGCAAGGAGGCCGTGATCCGCAGGCTGCAGGAGAACGGCAAGGTGGCCATGGTGGGCGACGGCATCAACGATGCCCCCGCCCTGACCCGTGCGGACACCGGTATCGCCATCGGTGCCGGTACCGATGTTGCCATTGACGCAGCCGATGTGGTCCTGATGAACTCCCGGCTCTCCGATGTGCCCGCCGCCATCCGGCTGAGCCGCGCCACCCTGCGCAACATCCACGAAAACCTGTTCTGGGCGTTCATCTACAACATCATCGGCATCCCGCTGGCCGCCGGTGTGTTCATCCCCTTCGGCCTGACCCTGAACCCCATGTTCGGGGCTGCGGCCATGAGCCTTTCCAGCTTCTGTGTCGTGAGCAATGCCCTGCGGCTGAACCTGTTCGACCTGCACAGCACCAAACACGACCGCAAACCCAAGTCTGCCGCCCTGCCCGCTGCCCCCGTACAGCCTGCAGCGGCTGAAAATACTGCCGAACCCGTTTCGGCTCCCGTTGTCAAGGAGGACAATGCCATGAAAAAGACCCTGCATGTTGAAGGTATGATGTGCTGCCACTGCGAGGCCCGCGTGAAAAAGGCGCTGGAAGCCCTGCCCGCCGTAGACGCGGCCGTGGTCAGCCATGAGGCCGGTACCGCCATCGTCACCCTGAATGCCGAAGTTTCCGACGCAGACCTGAAGAAGGCTGTTGAGGATCAGGACTACAAGGTGACCGGCATCGAATAACGGATGCGCAAAAAGCAGCGCCCTGTTTCCCATTGCGGGAGACAGGGCGCTGCTGCTTTTTCTGGATTCTTTGGGGATTGGGATCACACCCAGCTGAGGATGCTTTTGTGTTCAGACTCGTACCGCTTCAGCGCAATGGCCTGCTGGTAAGCATCCAGCACCTGCTGAGCGAAATGCTCTGCCGAGTAGCGGGCGGCGGTGGCCAGAGCGTTCTGGTGCAGCTGCCCACGCAGGGCGGGGTCCGAGATGATGGTGTTCAGTGCCGATGCAAACTCGGCTTCGTCCTTCCACTGCCAGCCGTTGAAGCCGTTTTCCACCACGCCATCCAGGCAGGGGTCCGCACGGCAGAGCACCGGCAGACCACAGGCCATGCCCTCGAAGTAGGTCAGGCCCTGGGTCTCGCTCTGGGAGGCGCTGACGAAGATATCGCCCACGCGGTACCACCGGGGCACCTCATCGGGCTTGACCATGCCCACAAAGCGGACACGGTCGGTCAGCTTCAGCTCCTTTGTCAGTGCTTCCAGGTCAGGCCGGGCGGGGCCGTCGCCCACGAACACCAGCCACGGGCGGTTTTCCTCCGGCTGCGCGGCCAGCAGACGCACCAGCTGGGCGTGGTTCTTCTCGGCAGCCAGACGGCCCAGCGAGAGGAGGACGGTATCCCCTTCCGGGATGCCCAGCTCTGCCCGCATCCTGGCCTTTTCCTCGCCGTTGTCCTTCGCCGGGCCAAAGGCGGTCAGGTCAATGCCGGTGGGCACTGTGACCACCGGGCAGCTGACCCCGTAGCGGTTGAGCATGGCGCGCACCTTTTCGGTGGGGGCCAGCATGAGGGAGCAATAGCCCGAGAGGATGCGGGTGGCCTTTTCGGCGGTCATCCGGCCCAGACGCTCACTGAAGAAAAGGTACTGGGTATAATCCTCGTAGACAGTATGGTAGGTATGTACCACCGGGCAGTGGCACCGGCGGGCCACCCGCTGTGCCAGCATAAAGGTAGAAAACTCGCTTTGCGTATGGATGACCTCCGGGCCCCAGGCTTCCAGCTCGTCCAGCCAGTGGGAGATGGGCAGAGCGCCCGCCGCACTGATCCGCACGCCCGGGTAGACCCGCTCCGCGCTGATGCTGCCCACATACAGGATGCCGTTTTCCCCATGGGAATGGCCATTCTGGGCAAGGGTCACCACCCGCACGTCATGGCCCAGTGCCAGCAGCTGGTGGTACAGCAGCTCCACCGAGCGCACCACACCGTTGACCATTGGGGACCATGTATCTGATGCAAGAAGAATTTTCATTGGAACACCTCAGATTACCGCATAGAATAGGGGTTATGTTCTCTGTTCTATCCTTAATACGTTTCAGAGCCGCAGAATCTTGCAGATCCGCCCTGATTTTTTCAAGATTTTTCCGGTTTCACCACCGAGACCGTCTCCACGCCGTAGGCTGCAAAGAGCTCCAGCGCCGCCGGGCCGATCACCTCGCCGCTGACCACGATGGGGATGGCGGGCGGACAGGAAACGGTGGGCAGAGCGCAGACCCTGCCCAGCGCAGACCCTGCCGGGATGGTCTCCTGCGGGGCAAACACGGCCTGCCGCACAGTCAGGCGGGGCTCCGCCTGCCGGGCCAGCGCACAAAATGCTTCCCGGTGCTCGGCAGGGGGTTCTGCCGGGGGGATGCCCCGTGCACAGAGTTCTGCCAGAGCCGCTTCCAGCCGGGCCATGTCCTCCGCCGGGTTTTCCGGGGTGAACATCAGCACAAGGTAGCGGGGGTCGGCATATTCGCACTCCATCCCGTTTTGCCGCAGATGGTCGGCCAGTGCCTGCCCGGTCAGGCCCAGCGCCGCTGCGTCCAGCGTCAGCTTCATGGGTTCCCGGGCGGGACCGTCCAGTGCCAGCGGCAGGGCCGTGCCCTGTGCGGCAGCCAGCGCGTTCAGGCGGGCACGCAGAGCAGCCAGCCGGTCACAGCACTCCTGCAGGCGTGCCGGGTAATCGGTGGAAAGCAGCCGGTTGCAGGCATCGAGAGACTGCAGGATCAGATAAGACGGGCTGGTGGAGCCGAACAGCGCCAGCGCGTTGCGCACGGTACTTTCCTCCTGCACGGGGGCCTTGGGGCCCAGATGCAGGTAGGCTCCCCCGGTAAGCACCGGCAGGGTCTTGTGGCCGGAGTCACAGCAGGCCGCCGCGCCCAGGTCGATGGGGTGGCGGCTCCCGCCGGGCAGAAAGCGCAGGTAGGCCCCGTGGGCGTTATCCACCAGCAGGGGCACGCCGTGAGCATCGCAGACGGCAGAGAGGGCCGCAATATCCTGCATTCCGCCCAGGTAATCCGGGCTGGTCAGGTAAACGCCGAAAGGTGCTCTCCCCTGCCCGGCCAGCTCCTCAAGGGCGGCGGAAAGGGCCTGCACCGTTACCGGGCAGCTGCACAGTGCGCCGGTATCCTCCGGTGCGGGCCAGAGCCACCGGATGTCGAAGTCCAGCAGAGCCGCCGCATAGAGCAGGGCTTTGTGGGCATTGCGGGCCGCCAGCAGCACCGGGCGCTTGCCGGTGCGGGGCGCACCCTGCATAGCAAGGCAGAGCATGGCCCGGATGCACTGGGAAGAACCCTCGGTGCTGTAATAGGTGTGGGCCGTGCCGAACAGCCGGGTGGCGTTGGCCTCGCTCTGCGCGATGATGCCCTCGGCCTCGTAGAGCTCATCGGCCCCCCGGATCTCGGTGATATCCCACGGCTCACAGCCCAGCAGGCTCTGCCCCTTATGCCCCGGCATGTGGAGCCGGGCAGTGCCGAACTGGGCGTACCGCCGCACAAAATCGACGATGGGGGTGGTCATTTATTCGCAGGCCTCGCCGTCGGCGCAGGCATTGCAGGTGGAGCCCAGCTGGATGGGCACTTCGATGCCCTGTGCAGCCAGCTCCTGATTCTGAGCCACCTGGATCATAATGGCGCACTCCATCCGCTTGCGGAACAGCTCACAGCCGTACTCGTACACGCCGGTAATGCTGCCGGTTGCGTGGTAGGAGTTGGCTGCACATCCGCCGGAGCAGTAGAGCTTTGCCCAGCAGTCCTGGCACTCCTTGCGGGCGTAGGCGTTGCAGTGCTTGAACTCGTCCCGGACTGCCGTGTTGGTGACACCCTTCCAGATATCGCCCATCAGGTACTTGGGATCGCCCACGAACTGATGGCAGGGATACAGATCGCCCCAGGGGGTCACAGCCATGTACTCGGTGCCGGAGCCGCAGCCCGAAATGCGCTTGTAGATGCAGGGGCCGCCGGTCAGGTCGATCATGTAGTGGTAGAAGGTGAAGCCGCGGCCCTCACGGTTCCGCTTGATCATCTCCTTGGCCAGGATCTCATACTGCTCCTTCAGGATGGGCAGATCTGCCTCGGTCAGAGCGCTGGGGTCACTGGGGTCGCAGACCACGGGCTCCATACTCAGCTCGGTAAAGCCCAGATCTGCCATGTGGAAGATATCGTTGGTGAAGTCGGTGTTGTAGTGGGTAAAGGTGCCGCGCATGTAATAGCCCTTATCGCCGCGCTTCTTCACGAACTCCTGGAACTTGGGCACGATGGCATCGTAGCTGCCATGGCCGGCGTAATCCTTGCGGAAGCGGTCGTGGACTTCCTTGCGGCCGTCCAGGCTCAGGACCACGTTGTGGCACTCCTTGTTGCAGAAGTCGATGACATCATCGTCAATGAGCATGCCGTTGGTGGTCATGGTGAAGCGGAAGTTCTTATTGTGGATCTTCTCCTGCTCACGGCAGTAGGCCACCAGCTTCTTGACCATATCAAAGTTCATCAGAGGCTCGCCGCCGAAGAAGTCCACCTCGAGGTTGCGGCGGCTGCCGGAATTCTCGATGAGGAAATCCATTGCACGCTTGCCCACCTCAAAGCTCATCAGGGCACGCTCGCCCTGATAGCGGCCCTGCGAGGCGAAGCAGTAGGAGCAGTTCAGGTTGCAGGTGTGGGCCACATGCAGGCAGAGGGCCTTGACCACGGTGTTGCGGTTCTTGAAATCGAACGCGAGGTTCTCATAGGTATCGGGGCTCCACAGCTTGCCGGATTCCTTCAGGCTTGCCACGTCATCGATGCACTGGCGCAGGTCGGCCTCGGTCACGTCCTCACGGTCGCCGTACTTTGCCATCATGGCGGCAACGATCTCGTCGGCGGTGTGGTCGGGGTACATGGCAATGACATCATACGCCACCTCATCCACCACATGCACCGAGCCGCTGCAGGTATCCAGCACGATGTTATAGCCGTTCAATTGATACTGATGTACCATTTTATTCTCCATTCCATTGTAACATAAAAAAATGCCGCCCGGCAAAGGCGGCATCCGATTTGCAGAAATTACTTGTTGCTGTTCTCGCACTTCTGGTTAGCCACGCCGCAGGAAGTCTTGCAGGCAGACTGGCAGGAAGTCTGGCACTCGCCGCAGCCACCGGTCACAACGCTCTTGGTCAGGTCACGAGTAGCGATCGTCTTAATACGTTCCATAATTAAAAACCTCTCTAGCTCCAAATAGTTGATACGCAGAACCACCTGCGCATTGTTATCTTGATATAGGATAGCACGGTTCAGGGATTCTGTCAAGATTTTTGTCGCATCTTCTGTGGGCAGTATTTTGTAGGCTGTGCAAAGACGAAGCCTTACCCCACCGGCTGATACTTTTCTAGTATCGTATGCAGTCCTAATTCCCGGGCCTTGCCCAATAAGTACCGGTAGCGGGCCAGAAGGGCCTGCCGCTCATAGATGTGCTGTTCGATGAGGTCGGTGTCCACCTCAAGGTCGAACATCATCTCGTTCCGGTGCAGGCAGAACAGGCACTCTTTCAGCTCCTCCTCCAGCTCCGGGTGGTAGCGCTCGTGTTCGGTGTCCCGCGGGATGCGGGGCGAAAGCAGAGTTTTTTCCTTTTGCGTGGTCTGGGTCATGGCGGTTCCTCCTCTTTGTGCGTCTTTGCTTCTTCTGATTTCCAGTATATGCAAAGAGCATGAGAAGGATGACGGAATCAAGCAGCCCGCAAGAACTCCTGCGAAAGTGCGTCTTTTTTCCGATTTCTGCAAAAAATTTCAAAAAAGTGCTTGACAAAGCGGCGCTTTTTCCGTATAATAGCACACGTTGAGCGGCTCACCCCGCAAGACAGACCCAAGCTGATGGGGATTTGCATAGTGGTAGTGCGGTAGACTCTGACTCTACTTGTGGGAGTTCGATTCTCTCATCCCCAACCAAAAAGACATCCGAACTTTTCGGATGTCTTTTTTTGTTCTGTTTTGTTTATAGAGAAAGCCAAAAAGAGCGATACAGCAAACGCTGTATCGCTCTTTTTGGTTAACGGCAATCAGTAATTCAGACCGAAGCCGCTGCGGTAGTAATTGCCGTCGGCATCGCAGTAGGCGTAGCTGCCGCCCTTGACGTTGGCGAGGATGGCGGGATCGATGTACTGATCCTTATCGTAGCCGGGCACGTCGTTGGGAGAGGCGCAGATCTCGCGCACCACACCGTCGATCTCCTGCTCGGTGATGGCAATGACGGCGGGGTCAGAGACCATGGTCAGGCTCAGCTTGCCGGTGGGGGCAAAGTCACCGCTGATGACATCGACCTGAGCGTTCAGGGCGTTGTTCAGGGCAACGGCGCTGACGGTGTACTGGATGGTCAGTGCGTCGCAGTAGGGCTCCAGCTTGTCCAGCAGCCAGGGGTTGCAGACCACGCAGGTGCCAACCACCTTGCCGCCGCGGGCATGGATGGCATCGGCCAGTTCCTTGATCTTCTCCACGTCCTTCAGGGTGACAACGGTGACCTTGTTGCCGGTCTTTTTCTGGCTCTTGTTGCGCTCGCGCTCGTCGGTGACGATCTCGCCCATCTCGATGACGGGCATTGCGTACTGGTTGAACACCAGACCGTTGCTGATGGGCCAGACGTGCAGGTAGAGCACATCGGCTTCCTCGGGGGTGGCCACCACGGTGTAGCCCTTCTTCTCAAAGGCTTCCGTCAGGGTCTTGCGCAGAGCGGCATCCTCGTCCGTGTTGCCCAGACCGGCACCCATGGCCTGTGCCATCTGTGCAAAGCCGGAGTCCACACCCTTGAAGGTGACGATGCAGACCTTCTGGCTCTTGGCCAGAGGCAGGAGCTTCTCGTGGTTCTTGACCAGAACAACGGCCTTCTGGTTGGCCTCGTAAGCCTTCTTCTTGGCACCATCGAAGTTATCCACGCGGGCCTGATCGGCCTTGTCGGGGTCGAGGTAGGGGTTATCCACCCGCTTGGTGCGGAACAGGCTCAGCAGACGGTTGTAGCTGGCACGGTCCAGATCTGCCTTGGGCAGCAGACCGTCCTCCACAGCCTTGACGATGTTCTCGGGGTCGGTGTTGCCGCCGATGACATCGGTACCGGCAGAGATGGCCTTGGCGTAGCGCTCGGGCTCGGTGAGGTTCTCCACGCCGTAGATCTGAACGGTGGTGATGCCGGAGTCAGAGTTGACATAGCCGTCAAAGCCCATCTTGTTCCGGGCCAGATCGGTGATCAGCTCCTTGCTGTAAGCGCTGGGCACTTCCTCGGTGCTGGTCACCTCGCCCCGGTAGGTCTGGGGCACGGCACGGCCATCGGTGGCAATACGGGAGTAGTCTGGCATGATGGAAGAGACCTTGTGGTCAAAGGCGCGCTGGAACGGGGGCAGATGATACTTTTCCATCGAGCCGGGGGTGCGGTAGATGCGCCACTGGCCGATGGGCACATGGGGCTCAAAGCCGTTCTCAGAGGGGGCATCGCCGGGGAAGTGCTTGATGGTCAGAACAACGGAGCCCTCGTTCAGGCCGTTGTCGCCATCCTGATAGCCCTTGACCAGAGCCTCGGCAATATCGCTGGTAACATCGGGACGCTCGCCGTAAGTACCGGAGGTACGGGGCCAGCGGGGGTCAGAGGTCACATCGACCTGAGGGCCGTACATGATGTTCAGACCCTCGGCCTTCATCATCTTGCGGTCGGTCTGGGCCATCTCATAGACCATGTCGGTGTTGCCGTCGCCAATGACAGCCGCGCCGATGCCCAGAGAGTCCGGGTAACCGATGTTGATGGGGTTGGTGTGGAGAGAGTACGGAATGGCCACGCCGCCCTTGCAGGCCTCGTATTCCAGCATCTGGGTGCCGGCGTTGTGGTACAGGGCCACCATGCCGGCCTCGCAGCGCATGTCACCGCGGTAAACACCGGCTGCGATGTGCTTTTCCAAAACGTGGCTGTCATCAATGCTGACGGTCATGCCGGGCAGAGGGCCGGGCATGGGCTTTTCACCGGGGTTGTGGTGCTTGTAGATCTTGCCCAGCTCCAGCTTGCCTTCGGCGTTGGTGGCCTCGGCACGGGTGGGCACCACAGGGCTGTTGAACAGGGTGTTCAGCACAAGGCCTGCCTGCTGATCCAGCCGCAGGTGCTTGACCATATCCTCAGCGCGCTGCTCAGGGCTCAGCCGCCAATCCTTGTAGGGGGCCAGCTCGCCGCTGTTGTCCAGATCCTTAAAGTACAGGCCGTCCTTGACGATCACGCCGCAGGTGGTCACACCGATGTCGGGGCCGTTGACGTTGTGGAAGATGACCGGCTCAAGATACTGGTCAATGATCTGCTCGCCCTCTTCCAGAGCGTAGGGTGCAGGGATCACGCCGTCCTTGGCCTCTGCCCACTGGTCGGCGCTGGTATACCGTGTCTGCATAATGTTTCTCCTTTGTCTCTGTGCCTGCCACAGCACAGCTGATATATTACTTGCCTGTTTATTATACTTCCAGCGCAGATCGTTCGCAAGCAAACAAATAAAAAAAGTTGCAAACTTTGGCGTAGTATACAAGGATGCTCTGCCGGATTTGTGCAACTTTCCCCTATCCTGATCCACAAACCGGGTTCGTTTCCTGCTGACAATGCTGCTTAAAAATAACCCTCTCCGTCAAAGCCTGCGGCGTTGACGGAGAGGGTCGTATCCTTAATTTACCAGATCATCTGGATGCGGCCTGCGCCGTACGGGTCCTCGTAGTTGAGCAGGTAGCCGGGGTAATCGGCCAGCGGGCTGTTGGCGCTTGCCAGATGCGGCAGACCGTTGGCATCCACGCCGCCGAACATAGCTGCGTAGCTGGACATGACAAGGTAGTCCTCAGAGACATAGTCCTTGATGAGGGTCGCGCCATCGAACATGGCAAAGCCATCGCCCAGATTGCGCAGGGTGTAGTTCATGCCGGCCAGAGCGTAGGTGGCGTTCGGGTCAAGGGGCTTATAAGTACCGGTGGTCTTGTCGTAGATCTCCACATTGCTGACACGCGGGATGGCGGCGCTGCCGGTCCAGACATTCTTGTCGTTGGTCTGAACGGTGTTGGGGATCATGGGGTGGATCGTGTACCTGGCACCTGCCACCTGCAGGAAGCCGCCGTTCTCCTTGCCCTCAGACCCGGCAAAGCGGGCACCAAACTCCAGAGCGTCCTGGATCTGCTGGCCAGTCACGGACATCAGGCAGGCCACGTTGCCAAAGGGGCTGACGGTCTTGCAGGTCTTGAAGCTCCAGGGGCCAGCCTCCACATCGGTGCGGATGCCGCCGCCGTTCATAATGGCGATATCACAGTGGAGCTCCTCGATCTCGTTGAAGTAGGTGTAGATGCCGTCGGCCACGAAGTCGCCGAGGTTGGTCTCGCCGGAGCGGATGCGGCGCTTGCCGGTGGCGGGATCGTTGATGTAGAATTTGGTATCGCCCACTGCGATCTCCTCGCCCAGCATATCGTCCACTGCGCTGATCCAGTTGGAGGCGGTGGCGGCCACGGCAGCATCCAGACCCTCGTAGGTGTCGATGAGCTCAGTGGTGATGGTGCCGTCCGCGCCCACGGTCATCTTGCCGATGTTCTTGAAGTAAGAACCGGTCTGGGTCAGGGTGACTGCCTTGCCGGAAGCATCGGTGACCTGCTTGTTGGCCATCACGGTGTGGGAGTGGCCGTCGATGAAGGCGGTGAAGCCGTGGGTGTGTGCAATGACTTCCTCACTGGTCCAGGGAGAGGAGGAGGGGTCAACGCCCAGATGGCCCAGACCGATGATGGTGTCAGCGCCCCAGAACTCGGCCTTGTCGATGGCTTCCTGAACGGCATCGTAGAGCTTCTGGCCGTCCTCGCCGCCCAGAATGTCGTAGATGTACTTGGTCTGGGCATCGTTCATAAAGTAGGCCGGGGTGGACTTGGTGAAGGTCTCGGGGGTGGTCACGCCCACAAAGGCGATCTTGCGGCCGCCCACAAAGAAGAACTTGACACTGGGCAGAACGTTGAAGCCAGTGCGCAGATCGACCCAGTTGCAGGAGACATAGGGGAAGTCGGCTTCCTGGAGCACAGCCTTGGCGCGGGCCATGCCGTAGTCGAACTCATGGTTGCCGGGGGTGGCCAGATCGTAACCGGCCTCGTTCATCAGCTCGATGATGGTAGCGCCGTCATCCATGGAACCGTAAGCGGTGCCCTGGATATGGTCACCTGCATCCACCAGCAGCACATCCCGGCCGGTGTCCTCGATGCTCTTTTTCAGGGCAGCAATGGCGGCATAGGTGGGCTTGGGGGACTTGTTGTCGATATAGGTGTGGACATCGTTGGTGTAGAGGATGGTCACATCCGCTTTGTCACCAAAGAAGCAATTGGTCTCCTCCGCAAAGGCGGCGGGTGCACCGACAGAAACTGCGGTCAGTGCCGTGGCAGCACCGGCAGCCTTGATAAAACTGCGGCGGGTAATGAACTGTTTCACAGGGAAAGACCTCCTTTTTATCTTGGGTGCTCTCGGGGTGAGCACATTCTTATTTACAGCTTAACACAGTTCCCCATTTATCGCAAGAGAAAACTGTAAATTCTGTGTCAAGTTTTTTCACAAAAGAGGTTCTGTTTTGGGCGGTTTCCTGCAAAATGGCAGAAAAAAGGGCAAAGCCCCGCATCCCATGGAAAGGGTGCAGGGCTTTGCCGCATTCAGAAAAGAGGGTCAGAGGACCGGGGGACGATTCTCAGACAGCATCAGATGGCATGGTATTCCTTGAGGAACTTCTCAAGGTCGGTGCCCTCGATCTTCTTGAGCACTTCCTTGAGGGCCACCCGCTGGATGAAGGGCAGATCCATATCCGTGATCTTCTTGCCGTCACGCAGTTTGACCGTTGCATCGATCAGGCTGCGGACATCATAGGTGCTGCCCCAGACCTCGGGCACGCCGCGGTCGATGTTGAGCAGGGTGTAAACCGCTTCCATACCGGTGCGCATGGAGTACTCGGTGGTAAAGATGGTGTCACGGCCGGTCTCGGCAAACTGACCCAGGAAGGCGAAGTTGACAGCGCCCTGGGGCACGATGTCGGGGCGGTCGCCGAAGGCACGGGGCATGAAGAAGGCATCGATATAGGGCATCATCACAGGCACGGTGTTGGCACTGTGCTCAGCCAGCTCGGCAATGTCCTCCTCGGGCACGCCGATGTGATACAGCCACTCCATGCAGATCTCGCGGCCGGTGCAGTCGCGCATGGGCTTCTTGACGTAATCGCCGGGCTTGTCGCTGAACAGGCCGTAGACCCAGACGCAGAGCTGGTTCTTGGGCTGATCACGGAACTGCTGCTGGCGGTTCAGGGTCCAGCTGAGCAGCCAGCTGGAATCCTTGACCGTGACGATGCCGCCGGTGACGGTGTGGCCGCTGAAGGGGTCACGCTTGCAGATCTTCTTGATATACTGGGGGATCTTGTCGTCCAGGGTGGTGATGGTGGCGCTTTCCCAGTTGGACAGTTCCGGCTGAGAGCAGAACTTTTCGGGATGGCCGAAGGAGGGGTCCTGTGCAGCGATCTTCTTCCACAGATCCCAGCCGTTGCCCGGCCTGATGGTGGGATCAAAGCCTGCGGCCTTGTCCTGAGAGCCGATGGTGCAGCTCTCCACGCAGCCGCCGTTGGTGATGAAGAGCAGGTCGTTCTCGGTGAGGTCGATGGTCCTGCTCTCACCCTTGTGATCCACGGTCACGCTGCTGGCCTGCTTTTTGCCGCCCTCGATCCGGAACTGGACATCGGTGACCTTGGTCTCGTACTGGAAGTCCACGCCGCGATCCTTCAGGTAGGTGACCATGGGCAGGATGATGGACTCGTACTGGTTGTAGCGGGTAAAGCGCAGGGCGGTGAAATCGGGCAGACCGCCGATGTGGTGGATATAGCGCTTGAGGTAGAGCTTCATTTCCAGCGCGCTGTGCCAGTTCTCAAAGGCGAACATGGTGCGCCAGTACATCCAGAAGTTGGAGGAGAACACCTCATCGTCGAAGATATCGGTGATCTTTTTATCCTGCAGCTGCTCGTCCGGGGTGAAGAAGAGCTTCATGATCTCCATGGCACCCTGATCGGAGATGGCGAATTTGCCGTCGGTGTGGGCATCCTGGCCGCGGTTGACAGTGGCACGGCAGAGGGACTTGTTGGGGTCCTCCTTGTTCAGCCAGTAATACTCGTCCAGCACGCTGGCTCCCTCGGTCTCCAGCGAGGGGATGGAGCGGAGCAGGTCCCACATGACCTCGAAATGGTTGTCCATCTCACGGCCGCCGCGCATGACATAGCCGATATCGTATTTGTAGCCGTCGCAGGCACCGCCGGGCAGCGGGTCCTTCTCAAACACATGGATGTGGTCGCCCTGCATCTGGCCGTCACGGACCAGGTAGCAGGCGGCAGTCAGGGCCGCCAGACCGGAGCCGATGAGGTAAGCAGATTTATTGTCAACGCCCTCAGGCTTTTTGGGGTGTGCAAATGCTTCGTAGTTGCCACTGGAATAATACATACTGGGAACCTCCTGTAAATCGTATTGGGAAAACCGCGTTCATGGTTCTGTGTCGTCTTCCCTTTCGTTGTGCCTAGTATACCCCAGTGGTTTTTTCAGAACAACAAACAAATCCTGAACAGTGTATAAAATTTATACAAAACACAACCATTGTCGGAAATATGGCGAAACTGTGTATCACCTCCCAGTCACCTGCGGTGACAGCCCCCGCTAATAGGGGGGCCTTTGGCATTGCATAAAGCTTTGCAAGTCCCCCTTTCCGCACAGACTGCACCATTATGCCAAGGGCTCCCCTACTAGGGGAGCTGGCGCAAAGCGCCTGAGGGGTTTAGTCCAACAAAAAAAGCGCTCACCTTCCAGGGAAGGTGAACGCTTGCGTTTCTTTATCAGTTATTTTGTTTCGGGTGCCACCTCAAAATCGACCTTGCCAAGGTTGATATCGGCGCGGACGATGGTGATCATCATGCTGTCGCCCAGGCTCCAGGTCTTGCCGGAGGCGGGGTCAGAAAGGCGGATTCCCTCGGTGAGGGTGGTGCCGGTGGCGGTCAGGCTGGAAGCAGGCACAAAGCCCTCCACGCCGTTCTCCAGCTCCACGAAGATGCCGCGCTGGGTCACGCCGGAGATGATGCCCTCGTAGCACTCACCCAGATGGCGGCGGGCGTACTCGGCCTTGTAGTAATCCTCGGCCTTGCGCTCGATCTGAACGGCCAGCACTTCCCGCTCGCTGGACTGCTTGGAGGCCTTCTCCGCGAAATCGGTGTAGCGGACGATCATGGTCTCCTTGTCGGTGCCGCTGAGCAGGTCGGTCATCATGCGGTGGATGGCCAGATCCGGGTAGCGGCGGATGGGGCTGGTGAAGTGGGCGTAATCCTTGAGCACCAGACCATAGTGGCCCTTGGGCTTTTCCTCATAGCAGGCCTTGGACATGCAGCGGAGCATTCCGGTGTTGACGATCTGCTCAAACGGGGTGCCGCGCACACCTTCCAGAATGGCGCTCAGCTCCTTGGGGGTGGGCACCTCCTTGGCAAAGTGGTCGTTGATGCCGCAGGCCTGCAGCAGGCTGTGCAGGCGCTCCAGCTTCTCGCCGTTGGGCTCCTCGTGGACACGGTAGACAAAGGGGATCTGCTTGACCCGGGCAAAGTGGGCGGCGCACTGGTTGGCCAGCAGCATGAACTCCTCGATCATGGCCTCGCTCTCGCCGGAGGTGCGCTTTTTCACATCGATGCAGTGGCCGTTCTCATCCAGAATGAGCTTGACTTCCCCGCTCTCGAAATCGATGCAGCCGCGCTCCTTGCGCAGGCGGGCGCGGTGGGCGTACAGCTCCTTCATGGCGGGCAGCTGATCCAGCACCTCGGCGTACTTGGCCTGCGTCTCGGCATCGGCAGTGCCGGCCAGCAGGGCGTTGATCTCAGAATACACGCCCTTGACCCGGCTGCAGATGATGGATTTGACGAACTTGTAGTCGGTCAGATTGCCGTCCTGATCCAGACGCATCAGGCAGGAGAACGCCAGGCGCAGCTCCTTCTCGTTCAGGGAGCAGATGCCGTTGGAAAGGCTCTTGGGCAGCATGGGCACGACCTGATCCGCATAGTAGACCGAAGTAGCGCGGTTGAAAGCCTCCTCGTTCAGCTCACTGCCGGGCTTGACGTAGTGGGAGACATCGGCGATGTGAACGCCCAGCTCATAGCCGCCACCGGGGAGCCGGGTCAGGCTGACGGCATCGTCGATATCCTTGGTCTCGGCGCTGTCGATGGTGAAGATGGGCAGAGCGCGCAGATCCATGCGGCCCTTGCAGTCCTCCTCAGACACGGTCATGTCCTCGAACTTCTTGGCCTCGTCCCGCACCTTCTCGGGGAAGCGGGTGTGGATGTCCTTGGCATAGAGCAGGGCCTTGGCGCAGCGCTTGGCCTCCTCGCAGCTGCCAAAGCGCATGGAAACGCCCACGCGGTGATCCTCCTGCCGGGTCCCGCGCTGCAGGATCTCCACTGCCACCTTGTCGCCGTCCTTCGCGCCGCCCTCGCAGTCGCGCTGGATGGTCATGGAGATGGCCGGGCAGTCATCGGGCACGAACTTCAGGCGGCCCTCGATGCGGCGGACAGTGCCCACCATGTCGTTCTTCTGCTCGAGCACGGCAAGGATCTCGCCCTCATCGCTGCCCTCCACCCGGGGGTGGGCAAACTTCTCCACCAGAACGGAATCGCCGGGCATGGCACCGCGGGTAAAGCGGCCCGGGATGAAGATATCGCCGGATTCATCCTCCAGCATCACAAAGGCAAAGTTCTTGCCCAACTTGACCACCTTGCAGAGCAGGGCCTTTTCGGCACGGCCGGAGCGGGCAGTGAAGAACACACCGGACTTCTGGCAGACCACAGCATCGTGCACCAGCTCGTCCAGAGCCTCCATCACCTTGCGGTCCGCGGCACGGTCGCCGCCGAACTTTGCCTTGAGGTCCTTGACCATGCAGGGCTGGTTCTGGATGGCATGTTCGATTTTATCGCGTAATGACATATTTTTCTCCTTAACACTTTTCCGGCATTCTCCAATGGAACCCGGACAACTTCTTTCCCACGAGAGGTTTAGACAGAAAAACAGCCCCGCCTTACACGGGGCTGTACACGGGTGCTCAGGCCAGACGGCTGGCGAACACACAGGCCAGGATAGCCACCACAAAGAACACGATGCCTGCAATGCGGGTCACCTTGGCCAGCATCTGATCCGCAGGGGTCAGGCGTGCATTGTTGGCACCGCCCACACCACCGTTGATGGCACCGGCCAGACCCTGACCGTGGGTGTGCTGCATCAGGGTGAGGAGGATGATGACGGCCGAGACGACCAGCAGGATGGCACCGCCGACGATTTCAATGACAGACATGGATGGAACGCTCCTTTTATCTTTAGTTTCATAGAGACTGCATACAAATACAAGTGTATGATAGCACAAAAGCCCGGGAAATGCAAGAAAAACCGTGGGCTACGGGGCCAGAATTTCCAGCCCTGCCGCCACCCGGGCAAAGATGGCCGCGCTGGAAAAGGCAGGCTCGGCCTGCGTGTCCTGCAGCACCACGATGGTATAACGGGGCTGTTCTGCCGGGACAAAGCCCGCAAACCAGTAATTTTTCAGCTCTGTACCGCCGGAAAACTGACCGGTCTGGGCCGTGCCGGTCTTGCCTGCCGCGGTCTGGCCGGGCAGGGCGGCCTCATGGCCGGTGCCCCCGGCCACTACACCCGCCAACAGGGCCTGCAGGGCGGCGGCGGTGCGCTTTGTAAGCACCCGCCTGCTCTGGACATGGGAAAGCGCCGTGAGGGGCGCGCCGGTGGTCTCGTCCAGAGTGGTCTCCAGCAGCAGCGGGGTGCGGCAGATCCCCCCGCAGGCAATGGTGTTCATCATGGCGGCGACCTGGAGGGGGGATGCCAACAGCTCCCCCTGCCCAAAGCAGAAATTGGCGTAGGCCCCGCTGGATGCAAGAGCCTCCCGCTCCGGCAGGACCCCAGCCGCCGTGTGCAGGGCATCGGTAAGCGGGATCGCCTGTCCGAAGCCCAGCTGCTCTGCCATGGCGCGGACAGCATCGGCCCCCAGCGCCTGCCCCAGCCGGATGAAGTAGCCGTTGCAGCTCTTTTCCAGCGCGCCGGCCAGATCCACCTCACCATGGGGAATGCCGCCCGCACAGCGGAAGATCCGGCCATCCACCGCGCACCAGCCGGGGCAGGTGTAGACAAAGCCACTCTCCCCTGCCTCCAGCGCCGCTGCCGCCACCACCGGCTTGAACACTGAGCCCACGGCATAGCACTGGAACGCCCGTTCCAGCAGGGGGCTGTCCGGGGCGTTCAGGCTGGCCGAAATGTTTTCCGGATCATAGCCGGGACGGCTGACGCAGGCCCGCACCTTGGCGTTGGCGGTGTCCAGCACCAGAATGCAGCCGCTCTGCATCGTCTCGTTGGCCACGGCTTCAGCGGTCTGCTGGATCTCCCGGGAAAGGGTCAGCTGCACCCCCACGGCCCCGCTGTCGGCGGGGGTGAGGACGGGCTCGGCCCGCAGCTTTCCCTGGGCGTTGACGGTGCAGAGCAGGGTATCCCCCGCCCCGCTGCCGGTGAGCAGATCATCAAAGGCGGCTTCCAGCCCGGCGGCACCATGGCCCTCGCCATCGAGATACCCCAGCAGCTGCACTGCAAGCGGGGCGGCAGAGCTTCGCCGTGCCGTCGGCCAGCAGGAAACGCCCAGTGCGGAAACGTCCCGGTCCACCTCCAGCAAGAACGGGGACGCGGCGTTCCGCTTCTGGTAGAGCGCCGCCTGCCCGGCGGCATCGGTGTAGGCGAACAGGCGGGCATAGCTGCCCTCCCCGGGCACGCAGAGGGCCATCCAGCGGGTGGTCTGCCCCGTGAGGAGCTGGCCCCTGTGATCATAAAAATTGCCCCGCCGGGCGGGCAGGCGGAGGGTAACCACGCTCTGCGCCGCCGCCCGGGCCCCGTAGGCCGTGTCGGAGCAGAGCCAGTACAGGCGGCAGATCACCGCCGCAAAGCAGAACAGCAGGGCCACATACAGGGCCAGCACCCGTTTGCCGGACATGAAAACGCCCCCTCTCCCGCTTAGGATGGGCAGGAAAGGGGGCGTTGATGCGTTCAGGAGCAGATTTTTCGGACGAGCTCAGCAGCACGGGCGGCATCCTCGGCCGTGGCGGTGCCGTTGTAGCGGGCTTTGAGGTAGATCTGGCGCAGCTCGGCCTCGGCGGCAAAGTCCATACCGAAAGCGCGGCCGGTCAGGTCAAGGCTGGTATCGCCCCGCAGGATGGTCACGCCGTGGCGCTGGCAGTGGTCCAGATAGATGGCATACTCCCGCCGCACCTTGTCCACCGGGCTGAGAAAAAGCCCGGGCCAGCGGCGGACACGCTTGTGGGTGCTACGCCGCACAGTGGTGTCCGTGCAGGCAGTGTCCGTGTGCCGGAACTTCTGGCGCAGGAAATGCCGCACCACCAGCACCGCACAGAGGACCGCCAGCAGGATACCGAGCACGGTCAGCATCGACATCCCGTTGATGAGCGGTTCTGCGTCCTTGGCGGCCCTTTGGGCGTTGGCGATGACCTCATCGGTAGAAACGATCTCGGTGCGCTCCAACGGTTTGGGCGGAAAGAGGGTGAAGAGCCAGCGGATGAACTGCAGGATGCCGTGAAACAGCCAAGTCACACCCTGCACCACAATGTTGTTCAAAAACAGCTGCAGCACCGGCACGATCCCGCCAAAGTAAACGGCAGACGCAGCCGCCTTTGCACCGGCAACCACAACACTGCGGCTGAGCAGGAACGGCCCTGCACACACCGCCGCCAGCACGCCGCCGGAAAGCAACAGATAGCCCGGCCGGGTGGAGATCTCCGGGTCCTGCCGGGTGGTGCGGTTGAACCCCACCAGAAGCACCGCTGCCGCCGTCGCAAAGGGCAGGGCCGCCGAAAGCACCGCGTTGGCGTTCCACAGCAGCATTGCCACTGCAAAGAAGGGCCATACCCGGCAGAGCCAGCGCAGGTGCTCGGCCTGACGCATCGGCGAAAGGGCAAAATCGCCGGTGTAGGCCAGCAGCACCGGGTAGACTGCCGCCGGGAAGTAGCAGAACTTGTCCGCCCCTGTAGGCAGGAAGAGCAGCGCCGCCGCGCTCAGGGCCGCAAGAGTGGTGCGGAGGGGACGGCTGCCCTCAAAGCAGGAGGCCAGACCAAAGCAGAGGGCAGGCCAGACCAGCACCAGCGGCATGGGGGTCCCGCCGAAGCTGGCGGCAAAAAAGCCCGCAAAGGCATAGTAAAAGCTCAGATCACCTGCCAAGCGCAGGGTATGTAAGAACATCATGCGCCCGCCTCCCCTGTCTGGGCCGTCTCTGCGGCCATTTCCGGAGTGAGCACCAGCAGCGGAATGCCAGGCAGGGGCCGCACGGCAGCACGCACAGCTTCTTCCGGCTCCGTTGTCACCACGATGCAGCCGACCTGCTCCTGCGGGTGGTAGTATTCGGCGCAGAACCGCGCGCAGGAAAGGGAGGTCTGCCCGGTGGCGCGGCCCAGAATTTCCAACACCCTGCGGTAGTGTTCGGGGCCGTAGCCCTGCGGGGTTACCAGCGGTTTTCTCCACTCCTCACCGGAGAGAGCCGCATTGAGCAGCAGGTCAAAGGCAGCGTTTGCCGCAAAGCGGTAGGACACCGCCTTTTCTTCCAGCCTCCGGCAGATTGTGCGGGCCATGGAGTAGCAGAGCTCCGCCGGTTCCGGGTGGTCGTAATCCTTGGTATCCGCATGGACTAGCACCACTGCCCGGGGCTCAGTGGTGTAATCCCACTTTTTGACCATAAGCCCCTGCCCCCGGACGCTCTGCTTCCAGGCGATGGAACGCATGGGGTCACCGCTGGTGTAGGGGCGGTAACCCGCCGTGAGAATAGGATCCTCGTAGATATAGCGGTTCACCGAAAGCTCGCCCAGAAAACCGCCCAGCATCTCTTCCAGTTCCGGCAGAGCGCACTCCCTGGGTGGAACAATGAGCTCGTGGAAGCCCCGCTCGGTGCGGGACTGTTCCACAAGACCCAGAAAGTCGCCGCCGATGACCTGCATCGGTTCCAGCACATAGCGGCCCCGGCGTTCCAGCCTGAGGGCGGTGGAGAAATCTGCCTCCTGCCCCGGGCGCAGCCAGGTGGTGAACCGCACCGTGTGGCCCCAACCTGTCTGATCCTGCGCAATGTGGTGCTCCGCGCAGGGAAGAAACTCCTTGTTCAGGTGGAGCTTTGCCGCCAGGAACATCTTCCAACGGGGGCCGTTATTCCGGACAACGAGGTGGATCATGGCGGGCTCCCCGGCTTCCACAAGGTGATCCTCCACTTCCAGCCGCCCCTGCACATCGTCCAGGCTGTGGACTGTGCTGTAACGCTCCAGCCCAAGGGCTGTGGCCACCAATAGCAGCGCGAAGATGACGGCGCTCATTCCGCACTCTCCAGCGGCACAGTGATCTCGGCCAACAGCTTGCGCATCCGCAGAGCGGCGGCTTCGGCGTTCATGCTGCTGCCCAGAGAAATTCGGTGAGAAAGCACCGCCGGGGCCAGCCCTTTGATGTCCTCGGGGATGACGTATTCCCTGCCCTGCAAGGAGGCATACGCCTGCGCAGCCTGATAGAGTGCCAGCGCACCGCGGGTAGACACACCGCTGACAAAGCCGCTCTGTGTACGGGTAGCTTCCACGATGTCCATAAGGTAGTGCTTGACCTCCTCGGAGACCTTGACCTCCCGGTAAGCCGTGCGGACGTATGCGGTCTCCTCGGGAGTAACGACGGCCTGCAGCTCGTTCAGCACGGTCTGGGCCGAGGGGCGGGAGAGCACCTCCAGCTCCTGCTCCCGGGTCATATAGCCCAGCGACAGCCGCATGAAAAAACGGTCCATTTGGGCATCTGGCAACGGGAAGGTGCCAAAGGATTCCAGCGGATTCTGGGTGGCCAGCACCATAAAGGGCTCAGCCAGGCGGCTGGTCACGCCGTCCACGGTAATCTGCCTTTCCTCCATGGCTTCCAGCAGGGCCGACTGGGTACGGGGCGTGGCGCGGTTGATCTCGTCCGCCAGCACAAAGTTGGTGAAGAGCGGGCCGGGCCGGAACTCGAACTCACCGGACTTCTGGTTGTAGAAATTGATGCCGGTCAGATCGGAGGGCAGCAGGTCGGGCGTGAACTGCACCCGTTTGAAGTCCCCGCCCACCGTGCGCGCAAATGCACGCAGGAGCATGGTTTTGCCGGTGCCGGGCTTATCCTCCAGCAATACATGGCCTCCGCAGAGGAAGCTGACCAGAATTTTCTCGGTAGCATCCTCCTTGCCCACAATGACACGGGCACAATTGGACACAACTTTTTCGCGGTAGGCGGTAAAAGCGGCAGTGTTCATTGGTGTTTCCTTTCCCAAAAACAATTTTTCTAAGTGTACTCTTGTTTGGAAAGGGTGTCAACAAAAAAGAAGGCAGAGCCTCCCGGGTGGGAAGTTCTGCCTTCTGCGGCGTATTGAATTGGTACGGGGAGCCGGTGCGGCTTAGTACATGCCGCCCTTCCAAACCACACTTTTGGAGCCGAATCACGAATATCGGGAAACGTAGACTTTTGTAGAATTATCAAGGCCACAAGCCGATTTTTCCAGATTCTCCGTTTTTGCACGATCCACGCTTTTCTACGCAAATCTACGCCACTTACCGGGTGATTGGCGTAAGTTTTGGCGTAAGTTTCGGCGTAAGCAATTCCGCTTCATGCGTCGAAAATCACAGGTTGCCGGCGATCTGTTCAAAGGCTCTTTCAACCGATTCAAAGCTGCTGTGCGTGTAGACATCCAACGTCACACTGGCATTGGAGTGTCCCATCAGGTATTGCAGGCTTTTTACATCCAGCCCGGCCTGCTGAACATTGGTGCAGAAGGTGTGTCGCAGCACATGAGGTGTAATGCGCGGAACCGGTTTGCCGTACGCCTTCTCAAACTTTCCCTGCACGCCACGCATATAGTTTTCCAAGTGCATTGCCACCTTCGGCATCCCGGACTTGTCCAGAAAGAGAAATCCGCTGCAACCATCTACCAGCGCTTCCACTTTCGTGGACGCTCTGGCTTTTACTACACGCCGCAACGCTGCACAAACGGTATCTGTCATGGGAACATTGCGGATACCGCTTTTTGTTTTCGGCGGTGTGACAAAGTAGGGCTTTTCAGCCGTCCGGCAAAGCTGCCGCCGGACATGGATACAGTGCCGTTCAAAGTCGATATCTGCTCGTGTCAGGCCATACAACTCACTCACACGCAAGCCGGTTCCCATAAGAATGACGATATCATCATAATAGTTTCCGCCATAGTCTTGAACGAATTGCAGATATTTCTCCTGCTGTTCTCTGGTCAGGGCATTGCGCACATAAGCGTCCTTCGGCACAACATCGGACAGCTTGAACTTGAATGGATTCTTGCGGATGATGTCATCCTCCACCGCCATCTCAAACGCCGGTCTGACAACGCTTTGCAGGATTCCTATGGTGTTTTGCTTGAAACCGCTGTCATGCAGAAACACGAACCAGCCTTTCGCATCGGACAATTTTACCGTTTTAATGGCTTTTTGCCCGAAAGGGTCAGCATGAATCCGCTTGACCGCTGTGTTGTACGACCGAAGTGAATTGGGTTTCAAGCCACGTTTCAGGTTCATATAGCGGTCAACCAGATCAGCCACCGTCATCTCTCCGGCGGCGTAGTCGATGCCGTCTGCCAGATCGCGCCACAGTTCTTCCTCTTTTTTCCGCAGCTCTGTCAGGGATTTAGCGTAAATACAACGCCGTTTCTTGTGGATATCGGTATAACGATAGTCGTAGGTGCCGTTTGCTCTCTGGCTTTCGCCATCCTTCAAAACACGGCCCTTGCTATCCTTGCGCTTTTCAGGCATTTAGAAGCTCCTTTCTGTGAAAAGCGCATATAGGGGTTAATTTTAGTATACCATACCGACCATGCGATTTCCACCGATATCGAATAGAAAAGACGTTGCACAGTTCTCAAATAGAATACGTCATCTGAGAAGGTTGCCGCCAGATTGTCCGGGTCTTGTGGGCGAGAGCCGAACGGAACCGTGAAAGCAGTCCCAGTAGATGTTGCCTTTAGCTCGTTCCGGGTCAATGTGCTCGCTGTTGGAAGGTTGAAACTGCGGTCATTGTGCTTGGGGTTATAGGTGCCGTGGGTTCCGGCTCGTCCGTTGTGTCGCGTTAATTTCAGATAGACATCCCTCTTTTCCTGTATTTTTTGTGTACGGCCACTCGTGCGATCAAATCACAGAAGTGATACAATTCTTCTAAGCAACGGGTCTCGCATTTCAAGACCGTGTCTTGAAATCTTCTCTCGGTTCTGGCCAACCTGCTGGCCGGGTTTTGCGCGGCTCTCTACGCCGAGGTGCTTGCCCGTTGCCGCAACGCCCCCTCTACCCCGTTTTTCATCACCGCGGCCATCCCCCTCATCCCCGGCAGCACCCTATATTACTGCATGAACGCCGTCGTCTCCAACGACCTGCCCGCCGCCGAGCATTTTGGGGAGCAGACCTTTCTGGCGGCGCTGGGCATTGCGGGCGGCATGGCCATCGCATGGTGTCTGGCCGATTTAAGCCGGAAGCTCCAGGGGCGGCTGTAAAGCGCGTGCTGCGCCGCGCCCCGGCTGCTTGACAAGCTGGTTTTTTCTGGATACAATACAAAGAAAAAACCTCGGAGACGCTCCGGGAAAGGAACATTTGGATGAGATCGAACACGAAACAGGCCCTGCTGGTGACGGTGGTGGGCGTGACGCTTTTTGTGGCGCTGCTGCGGCTTTCGGACGTTTTGGCCTTTGCGCAGCTGGTGGATCTGGTGCTGCCCATTTTGGCGGGCGGCATTCTGGCGTTGTTCCTCAGCGTGCCCATGGCCGGGCTGGAAAAGCGGCTGGGGCGGCTGTTTGCCAAAGCGAGAAAGCAGCCCTCGGGCAAGGCGCTCCACCTGCTGAGCTTTCTGCTCACCCTGCTGGGGGTGGTGCTGGTGCTGGTGCTGGCCCTGACGCTGCTGATCCCGGAGCTGGTGCAGTCCTTCCACAGCCTGTATCTGCAAATTGAAGCCAACATCCCCCGCTGGACGGCCTACCTCCACGCCCAGGACCCCGACATGGGCTGGCTGATGAGCCGGTTGGAGGGCATCGACTGGGAGCAGCTGCTGCACAAGGTGACCTCCGGCCTCGACACGGTGCTGGTGAACGCGGCGGGGGCCGTTTCCGCCACGGTGAATCTTGTGGTGACGGCCTCCTTTGCGCTGATCATCTCCGTCTACCTCTCGCTGGGGGCACAGAGCCTGGGCCACCAGGCCCGCACCCTGGTGCGCGCCTACCTCAAGCCCGGCCACGCCGCCTGGGTGCTGAAGTTCTGCCGCCTGTTCCGCCAGTCCTTCGCCAACTTCCTCACGGGCCAGTGCAGCGAGGCGGTGATCCTCGGCATGCTTATGAGCCTCGCATTCTCCCTCTTCCGCATTCCCTACGGCAGCCTGGTGGGGATGCTCACCGCCATCTGCGCCATCATCCCCTATGTGGGGGCGCTGCTCTCCTGCGTCATCAGCGTGTTTCTGGTGCTGCTGGTGGACCCCCTGCTGGCGGTGCGCGCTTTGCTGGTCTACCTTGCGGTGCAGTTCATCGAGAACCAGTTCATCTACCCCCGGGTGGTGGGCAAATCGGTGGGGCTTTCGCCCCTGTACACCCTTGTGGCAGCCATGATCGGCGGCAAGCTCTTCGGCATCCTCGGCATCCTCTTCTTCATCCCGCTGACGGCGGTGGTGCTGGAGCTGGTGAAGGAAGACGTCTGCCGCCGCCTGCGCAAAGAGACGCTGCAATAAATAAATAAATAAATAAACAAACAGCGGCCCCGCAGACCTTTTTCAAAGTCTGCGGGGCCTTGTGCTGTGGGGCCATTTTACCTGCACGGTCATGGTTCGGTCACTGCCCGGTAGCCGCGGATGGCGCCACTTGGCAACGCCCTTGTCCGGCTTAAAGCTGCCGTCGGCGCGGGCTTTCAGGTAGCCCTGCTCGATGGCCCACTGGGCGGCTTGGGCCAGCTCGGGTCGGCTACATCCGCAAAGGCGGGCAGAGTGGCCGGGGCCGGGCGGCCTGCGGTGTTCAGAGGAACATTGCCAGCTCGGCGCGGGTATGGGGCACGGCCACTCCCTGCAGGCAGGAGCTGGTCAAGGATGAGCTCCGTGCCCACCTGATAGGCCACGACGCCCGCCACGCCCACGACTGCGACGCCCACCAGAAGGGTGCCGAAGCCGTCTCCGCCGTCTGGGCTGCCCTCGCCGCTCTCGGCGGTGCGCCAATGGCCATAGAAGGTCACGTCCCGGTCGAGGTTGCCCACATGGTCCGCGCCGGGCCCATGTAGTAGGGGCTATCCTCAAGCGGGTGCCGTCTTCGAGGAACCAGCCCTCAAAGAGGCGGGCTTCCTCCTCGCTGCCGATGATCGCACCGGGGATCTGCATCGACGGCTCCGCTTTGTCCCCCGGGCGGACGACCCAGTAGGCCGTATAGTCTGTGGGGGCCTGCTCCGGCCGGGCGATCTTCGCCTTCTTGCTCTCGTTTACTTTGCCTTCCACCAGAGCGAGGCCGTCCAACGTTCCGAACTGGTAGATGGTTCCTTCCGGGCAGGTTTTCTTACCTGCAAGCAAGTCCTCTATGGTTCGATTGCGCTCGGTGTGGCGAATCTTCGCATTGCGGGCGTTCTGGTTCTCCACAAAGTGAGCGTAATGGATTTCATAGAACATCTTCTCCACATCGCTGAATGCGGTAGTCTGTTTATCCTTGTCGGATGCAGAACGGATGCCATGATAGCAGTCCCAGTAGATGTTACCTTTAGCTCGTTCCGGGTCGATGTGCTCACTGTTGGCAAGATTGAAACTGCGGTCGTTGTGCTTGGGGTTGTAAGTGCCGTGGGTTCCGGCTCGTCCGTTGTGTCGTGTTAATTTCAGATAGACATCCCTCTTTTCCTGTATTTTTTGTGTACGGCCACTCGTGCGATCAAATCACAGGAGTGATACAATTCTTCTAAGCAACGGGTCTCGCATTTCAAGACCGTGTCTTGAAATCTTCTCTCGGAATCGAGAGGTAATCCTTTCGGAAAAGGATTTATGTGTTTGTTCTACTGCAAAGAAAGTGGCCTATCGCTCCTTCCCTCAGTGGGAGATCATGGCGTTTGTCGCTTTCCGCTTAGAAGAGTTTGCTTTCGCTCTGCAAGAAAAGTATAGCAAAGAAACTCATACTCGAACAGGAACCGAGAGTTCCTAATTTTCGGTGAAAGTAGGAAGCATCGTTCCCATTTCTTGTTGCATCGTTATTCTTTCTTTGCAGAAAATCACTAAGATGCTGCATCTCTGCAATTATTATAGCACCTGAAATCACTAAATTCGTGGGCCTCGTAGGCCTATTATTGGCTCCCTAAGTGAACCTGTTTTGGTTACTTTTTCCTGATTTTGGTATAAGGTTTAGCAGGAGCTTCTTTCATTTCAACAGCTTGCCGGGAGAGTGCGCAGCAGCGGAGCTGCTGGATCTGCCGCCATTTTGCGCCAGATAATACCCAGTAGGATATGACGCACAGCATCATATCACTGGGCAAGGCGTTCCCCCTTGACTCCCTTCAAAGGGCAGCGGTCTCGCCTGTCGGCTCGGTCGGTGCTTCAAAAGGCCGGTGGCCTTTTGAGGTCGCCGCAGGCGACCCGCACCTCTCTGCACTCTTGCTCCGAGCAAGCTGTCCTGAACGGACAGCTCGTCCGGCTTTTTCAGTTGGCCAAAATGACCAACTGATTCTGTTACGGGTAAAATCAAGTGCCGGGTGGCGGCACCTGATTTTCAACAGACCTTGAGACGGTACGAAAAACGATGTGCTCATTTTGAGTACTTGCAGCATCTGTAACACGTTTTCGATAGACTTTTTGTCGGCAGGAGTTGCTGCAATAGCGGGCATCTGCACGTTTGGGCGTGAATTTTTCACCGCAGCACTGGCAGACCAAATCCTGACGGCGCATTTGGCGGTATTCCCGCTGCCGCAGATTGTTGGCCTGATTGCCGCACCAGTAGCTGTGACAGTATTTCTTGGTGTAGATGGTGGTGTAGAACACCCGACCGCAGCCGCCGCAGATAAGTTTGTGGACGGCGTATCCTCCGGCGGTAAAGCCCGTTTCCTCATACGATTCTTTCAAATAATCCTGATTGTTCTGCTCCCATTCTTCGTTTGTCATATACATGGAGATGACCCTCCTTTCACTGGCGTTACAGAAAAACAATGTGGTCAATTTGACCACATTGTTTTCTGGTAACTGAGGAATCAACGTTTAGCCGTTCTCCCTGCATGGATTTCCTGCCCCCTTCCGGCGGCGTTTTCCGGCTCGCTTTTGCGAGGTCATCGCCGGGTATCCCATGCAGACGGTCATGCGGTTTTCAAGGTTCGGCGCTGGATTTGGCAATAAAAAAATCGCCACACAACAACCTGAACCTGACCATTCCTTCCGGGATGGCCTTGGTTCGGGTTCGTTATGTAGCGATAGAAAGTTAAAAACTTGCTCCGGCTCCTTCGGGAGCCGAGCTGGAACTCTAAGTAAATATGTTATATTAAATTGTTGGGATAGATTACCACAAAAATCGCAGTGTGTCAACAAAAAACTTTGAAAACACGCCACTTTCGGCAGTGTGCAAGAAAACGCAAGAGAAACCTTGGTAAAAAGAGCGAACAGGACAACTCGTTCTGTTTGTAATGGAATGCCAACTCGGAACTTTTTTGAGCAGAAAAACAACCGTCCACTTCAAGTTGAGCTTGAAAACGGACGATCATTCTTGCAAAGTGATTTTCAAATTTGGGAGGCGTTTTGAAAGGCCTCATAGCGCTAGCAAGAGGTTATACAAAGACCATTTTTGCGTTGCCAAACACTTGTTGGGAAAGTCAAACCCTTGAACTGCATCCGGTGGATGCAGGCTGTGCGATTGCATCGCTGATTCGTTCAAACTCATCGCAGCCCTATATTATCGCTCACACTCTCGATCAGGATGTCAAATGCAGAAGCGGCCATCTGCATCTACGCAAACAGCCGCTTCATGATTCATTTTGTACTGGTCACTGCAGTACCTTATTCATCAGCTCTTGATAGCTGTCCACATGGTCGTATGTCACAAGACCATCTGACAATTTTGCGAAGAGCTTCTTGGCGCAGTCGATCTTGGACTTCTCGATTGGGCGCAAGTTCAGGCTTTCCATCGTGCCTTTGGTTTCTGCTACAAAATAGATGTGTTTCACCTTGCCCTCATGGAACACGATTGCCCAGTCCGGGGAGTAGTGTCCAACCGGGGTCGGAATATAGAAGCCTTTCGGCAGTTTTGCATAGATAAAGACTTCCTCTGCACCGTCCAGATTTTCCGCAAACTTCCGTTCCACGCTCTTTTCCGCTGTGCCATCGGTGAAAACGTAATCCTGAATCGCCTTTTGTGCCTTGTAAGCCTTATCCATCGTCAGAGCGTGTTTCTCTGCCGTAAAGATGCTGCTGTCGTAGCTACCCTCAATGGTATCATAGGTGATATGCTCCACGATCATGGTAGCTTTCTGCTCCTTGACCAGCCGGATCACCTTTGCGATAAATTCTTCTGGGTTGTTCTGGTACATCGCAAAGGTTGTCGGCTTGATGCCCTGCAAAATCCGTGCAACGGTATGCCGGGTCAGCGTTGTGCCCTCTGCAATTTTGCCGATCAGGTCATACGCAACCTGACCTGCGTAGTCATGTTCTAATTTTTTTGTTCTGCTCCTGGCATCGCTGAAGCTGCTGCCTTCTCGCACCATATCGGCACTCAGGACATCTTTCTGCCCGGCATAGGTAACGGTATATTGCAGGCGACTGACGTACAGTTCCCTGTCGATGTATTCGATTGCTTTCCGGATCAGTTCCTCAGAATCAAAATCCACCGTATAGGCGTATTTGTGGTTGATCGTCTGCCAGAGCTTCTGGAACTCTGCCTTTTCAAACCGGTCGTTCAGCGGATTTTCCAGCACTTTCGGCTTGTTGCCATCCTCAAACATAGACTTGAGCATACTGTCATCATAAATTGCCTGCACAAGCGTGTGCACGCCCTCTTCAATGGGCTTCAGCGTTTCCGGCACCGGTGCAAGTGTTCCGGTCTGTACATCGTCCCGGTAGTCCTGCGTGACGTTATCCTGCTCATCCACATAGTTATTGCGGACAAGATACTGATAAATTGCCCGTGCCTGACGGTCATCCACCTTGACAATTTTGCCATCCAACCTGATGGTCTTGCCGGTGAAATATGCAATGTCTGCCTTGCGGGGGCGATCATACAGCACTGCTTCGGTCTGCTTTTGCAGTCCGTCTACAAATCCTGCATAGCTCTCGCTGGCAATAACGGTCAGGACGTTGATATCCTGCACCTTATCTCCCAGCACTTCCGCATCCATGCGGTTTCCGTCCTTATTCACGCACAGACGCAGACCACGGCCTACTTCCTGCCGCTTCTGCGTGGTGCTGTCGCTGTGCTTCAGGGTGCAGATTTGGAACACATTCGGGTTATCCCAGCCTTCCCGCAGGGCAGAGTGGGAGAAGATGAACCGGGTCGGCTCTTCAAAGGACAGCAGACGTTCCTTATTTTTCAGGATCAGGTCATAGGCAGAAATGTCATCCGACATATCTGAGCCACGCTTGACCGAACTGTTGACGCTGTGACCTTTCTTGTCGATGCTGAAATAGCCCTTGTGGACATCATGCACATCGGTCGAATCCAGATAGGCAGTATAAGCCGGGTCGAACAGGGTGCGATGCTCATTCAGAACCGAAAGATACTCCTGCTCAAAAATCTTGCCGTACTCGCCCAGCAGCTCGTTTCCGTCTTCATCATACTGGCGGTATTTTGCCACTTCGTCAATGAAAAACAGGGAAAGCGTCTTGATGCCCAGTTTGAAAAGTTCCTGCTCTTTTTCAAAGTGCGAAAGGATCGTTTCATGGATCTGCACCCGGCGCATATCATTTTCGGAAATGTCACCGGTCACATCGCCTTTGCGGATGGTATCGCCGTTCGTAAAAGTCACAACACCCGTAATCGGGTCGATTTCCGACACCACGAAGCCCTTGTACTGCTCCATTTTCTCGGAGATATAATAAAGATTATCGCCCACATCCAACGTATGGAACTCTCGCTTCGTACCGTTCTGGTGGCTGACTTCCAGCTCCACTTTTGCCCGCGGCGGATTTTTCGGGGAGATGATGATGCTTTCCAGATACAGATACTTGTCCGTACCACGCAGATTTTTGACCTCAAAGCCTTTGACTTCGATTTTCTTGACCAGTCGCTTATTGTAAGCGTCCAGCGCATCCAGAACGTAAATCAGATTATGCTGCTTGGCGTGGGTAGCAGAGTAATTCAGTGTGAAAAGTGGATTGAACTTTTTCAGGGCTTTCTGAGTGGCAGAGTCCTCTTTGCCCATCTTCTGCGGTTCGTCCAGAATCAGGATCGGGCGGTTGGCGGCAATCACATCAATCGGGCGGCGGGAGCCGAACTCATCCCGCTTGGTGTAGATAATTCTCGCAGCGGCATCACCCTTGCGGCCTTCCACGTTCTTGTCCTCGTTCATGGAGGCGGCAAACGCCTGCGTGTTGATGATCATGACATTGATGCCGGAATTGCTGGAAAAGGAATCCAACTGATTCAGGTTGCTGCTGTTGTAGATAAAGAACCGTGCCTTTTTGCCGTAGCACTCCATAAAGTGATCGGCAGTGATCTCAAAGGACTTCTTTACGCCTTCACGGATGGCGATACTCGGCACAACAACGATAAATTTGCTCCAACCATACCGCTTGTTCAGCTCGAACATGGTCTTGATGTAAACATAGGTCTTGCCTGTGCCGGTTTCCATCTCAATATCCAGAGAACACCTGCCCAGCGGTGCCACCAACTTGTCCGACTGATGGATGTTTGCTTCTGCTTGCAACGCGCGGATGTTCTGAAGCAGCTCCTGGTCGGTCAGTTGGAGTGCTTCGTTCTTAAACCCGGAATCGTTGATCAAATCCAGCAACTCCACCTGTGTTGCATCGTCCCCACTGGAAACAAGGCTCAACTGCTGCGGCTGTGCAGACAGGTTTCCCATATCCCGCAGGTAAGACACACCTGCATTATAGGGTTGACCCTGAAAGACCCGTGCCACAGCATCCACAGCATCGGTCTGGTACTGCTGAATCTTAAAACTAAACTTCATCTTTGTGGTTTACCTCCTGCTCCAGCATCAGGAACCGGTCAAAATCGCTCTCATACAGGCGATCCTGAATGACACGATACTTTTCGTATTCGGTTTCTGCGTGGAGTTTGGCCTGTTCTGCGCTGATTTTACCGGGGCCTGTCAGCAGTTCATTGCCGTTGAACTCCAGAAAACCGTCCAGCCGCTTTGCCCAGTCCTCCATGCTCATGGGGATCTTGCGCTCGGCCTGCAACTCGGCATAATCCAGATAGAGCGACACGATGCGTTCCAGATAATTCATTTCCTCTTTGCTCAGGTAGTTTTTGGCTACTGTCACATCCGCTTTCAGGATTTTCCCATCCGGCGCATTTTCCCATGTGGTAAGCCCCATGTGCTCCTTGTTGGCATCGGCACGCTCCACAATCAGTTCTGCCGCCGTGTGGCGATGCACAGCATAGTGCATCTTATTCTGAACCGTCTGGAAGAACAGGCGGGTCGTCTTGGCGTCCTTGTCGTAATCAAACGCTGTTGCGTATAAATCCGTCACTTTCTGATAGAACTTGCGCTCCGACAGGCGAATTTCCCGAATCTGCTGCAACTGCCGCTCGAAATATTCATCCGTAAACATGTGACCTTTTTTCAGGCGGTCAACATCCATTGTCCAGCCCTGAATCGTATGGTCTTTCACGATCTGACCCGCCCATTTGCGGAACTGCACAGCACGCTGATTATTCACCTTAAAGCCGACTGCAATAATCATTTGAAGATTGTAATGATCCTGCTTGCGGCTGATCTGCCGGTCACCTTCGGTTTGAACTGTCAAGTATTTCTTGACAGTTGCCTCCGGAGCGAGTTCCCCATCCGCATAAATGCGTTTGATGTGCTGTGAGATCGTCTGTTTGGACACATCATATAAGGTTGCCATCATCTTCTGCGTCAGCCAGATGTTTTCATCCTCATAGCGCATTTCATAGCTGGTATCACTGTCTCCGGTAGAAGCCACGAAGGTCAAATATTCTGCCGCAGAGCTGTGAATTGCCTGTTCTTTATTCTTTTTTTCGGGCATTGTAGTCTGCCTTTCTTATCGTATTTTGATGCTCGACTGTTTAACGATATCCGGAGACATATTTTTAGATTTCAAGAGTTCCTGAAGTCCAATCTTGGTAAGTTCAGATGTAACAAACGGGCTGATCGTAATTTCTTCTATAACATCCGCAACGGGGAATTTTTTCAGTTCAAGCTGTGGGCGAATTGTATTTCCGACCAGCGTAAACTCTTTGGTGGCTTTTTCGCCCAAGTACTGATCTTCAAATGGAATGCCAAAGCGATATTCATGCTCAAAAGAAAAGTCCGGAGATTTAATGCTCAAGCAATATTGCAGGACATCATCATAAATCATTGGTTCGTTATGGTGTTCCAGCCAACTCTTTACAACTGCATCCATACTTTGCCCGGCATTATAGTTGACAGAGCCCTTTATTAAATTTGTAAAACCGTTTTTTAAATTATCACCACGGAGTGAATATAAAAACTCGTTCAATTTTTGACTATTAAATTTTATAGAGCAACCATCTTTGGCATACATCCGCCACATAGCAAGGTCGTCGTAGTTTTGCGACAGGGAAAGAATATAGTAATTCAAGTCGCACATATTCCATTGCAGATACGGCAGATCTTCGCCAATCCCTTTGAGCCGTTCAACTTTTCCTTGCTCAATGTTTTCGATTGCAGTCAAAAGCTTTTGCACAAACTCATTTTCAGCCATGGGTTGAAGGAGTGCTTTCAACCAGTGTGTCGCATAAGAAAGCTCCTGCGTATCATTCAAAAATCGATAGTCTGTCAAACGAATTGTTTCATTCTGCAAAATAGCGAAAAGTGACGCCAGTGATGTATAGTGATAAAGGTCAATGTCCTCGTATTGAATTTTTGCTGTCATCTCACAACACCTTCCTTACCGTTTCCGGGCTATACGTTTCAAAAATCTGGTCAAAGTTTGTTGCAACGCTGTCGTTTGCCATGGAGCTGTCACGGAACACGGCATAGTAGGGCTTCATCTGGGCAATGGCCTTGACAGTCTCCCCCGTCACATCATGGTCGAAGCAGGCCAGCAAGAAGCCCTCTGCCACGTTGAACACCCTTTTGCCCGCAATCTCTTTCACCTCAATGGGGCTGGACAGCAACACACCCAGATCCAGCATCACCTGGAACAGCAAGTCCTCCGGGGTACGGTCTTCCTTCACGTTGTCCACCAACGAGAACAGATCCTGCTGACCGACTTCATCCGGTGTGTAGTACACAGGCTTCATGTTGCTTTCGTCCAGACGCAGGCAGCGGAAGCCAATATCCAAATCAGCCGGAGCCGTCAAACCGGCATCCTCTTTGATTTTCCGGCCAGCCCGGCGGATACGCTCCTTGCCGATTTCGCAGATGTTCTTATAGCCTGCCTTGTAGGCTTCGCTCTTCTCGTCCGTCTTTTCCGGCAACTGCACCATAATAAATTTACGGTGTCCCCCGTCCTCGGCGTTCAGTTTCATTACAGCATGGGCAGTTGTGGCGGAACCAGAAAAAAAATCGAGAATAATCGAATCCTTCTTTGAAGCTATATGAACTATTCTTTTCATCAATCGAATTGGCTTCGGAAAATCCATTATTCCTGATTGCCCCAAAAGAGTCGCAATTTCTTTAGTTGCCTCTTGCGTATGTCCAACTTCTGTATTTGGCCACCATGTCCACATGGTTTTTCCTGCTCTATCTGCAAGATATGTCTTTTTTCTCGGAACACCGTTTCCATCCGAACCAAACCAAATATGCCCTGCCGCTATCTCTTCTTCCATTCTTTTTTTCGTATACCTCCAGCACAGACCCTCTTGTAATTTTACAACACGTCCCGCTGGAGTTACCATATCATAGAATTGATCTTTTGTACCATGTCCGCCTTGCGCAGTACAATCAGTCGAAATCCACGGTCCATTTGGATCATTGTCCGGGTTCTTATATCTCGCATAATCCGCATCATCAAACGGCAACGGATTTAACACTTCATGACCTATCTCCGAATTTTTTATATATGCAAGCACATATTCATGTCCTGCACTAACAATTCTTCTTGCATCGGGAGAAGTTCTCTTTTGCCAAACCATTTGGGCTATAAAATTATCCGCACCAAAAATTTCATCGCAGCATTTCTTTAGATTTTCTTGTTCATTATCATCAATCGAAATAAAAATAACACCATCATCTGCAAGCAAATCTTTTGCTAGTCTTAGGCGTGGATAAATCATATTGAGCCAATCCGTATGAAAGCGGCCATTGCTTTCGGTGTTTGTCACCATGCGGTTGCCTTCTTCGTCATACTGACCGCTATTATCCATATATTCCGCCGCACTCTGGGCAAAATCGTCCTCATAGACAAAGTCATTGCCCGTATTGTATGGAGGATCAATGTAGATCATCTTGACCTTGCCCAGATAGGTTTCCTGCAAGAGCTTCAGCACTTCCAGATTATCGCCCTCGATGTAGAGGTTCTCGCTGTCAAAGCCACCGGGAGTGCCATCTTTGCCAACGCTATCCGCCACAACGGGACGCAGGGTTGCCGTGATGGGCGCATTGGCCGCCAGCATCGCTTTTTTCTTGTCCGGCCAAGTAAACTGATAGCGTTCCTCCCGACCTTCCACAATGGAGTCGGAAAGTTCCTGCCGCAGAACGTCAAAGTCAATGGCGTGTTCTACTTTGCCGTTGCGTTTTACCTCGGTAATGGCGTTGGGGAATAGCTTGCCAATCAATTCTATGTTGCGCTGTACGCCGTCAAGGCTGTGCATTTTTAGGGTGTCCATCATATAACCTCTCACTTTTTATAAATAGAATTCAACGTCTTCATGTTCATATAGTGGCAAATCTTTTTCTTCAAATTCTAATCCTTTGCAGACGCCACGATAAAGAAGACAACAAATCGAATCATAGTACAGATTTCTGTGTTGAATAAATCTCTGAATCGTTGCACTCCCCGTAGTCGATATAAGACCATCCGGCACATTGCCGTCTGGAAAGTCCGCTGTACAGAATGGATTCATTTGTATGCCAAGTTTTTTCGATGAATAGCACTGTGAATCTATACACAGAAATCTCATATCACCAATATTATTGCAGATAAGTTTATAGTCATATTTATTTCGAATAAGATATTTGCTAGTATCAAAAATATTATAATATGTTTCTTCGTATAATTCAGGCAAATTAGAAAACAGTTTTCCGCATATATCATTGCATCTGGAAATATACTCTGGATTATTGAATTGAACCAAATCGTACCAATGATATCCCCAAACAGGAGTAATCTCTTGCACCTTCCGTTTTTCAAGTTCAAGAATTGCCAAAAACCACCGTACACTTTCATCTGTCAAAAGCCCAAGCACACTTCCTCGAAAACGATTTTCATCATCTCTTCCAGAAGCACAATATTTTTTGAAATCTTCCGGACATGAACGTGCGCACTCAAAGATATCGTAGAAATTTTTTCTTCCACGAGAGAGAATTTCATTTGTCCGTTTTACATATGCAATTTCCTTATCTGAAGACGCATATCCTGAGAGAACAAAGCACATGTAATTGTGCAACAATACGAATCTACGATGAATATCAGACGGCAAGTATATATTCGATTTTGATTTTTCAAAGAAACAGTTGCTTTTTTCAATGAAGTCCTCCACCCGTTCTAACAGCACAAGTGTTGGTAAGCAGTCGTGTTGTATTCCGATTCTAAAATAGTTTTGAATAATTTCATGTAGTGTGTTTTTACTATATTTCTTCAAATCGGTTTCAGATATAAAAGAAAAATGTGTAAACATATTTTCTTTTATATTCCAGTCATATTCGTGCACTCCTGTGTCAAGATTTCCACGCATTTGAGGATACAACGCAACACACCCAGCAACTTGAATCGTTCTATCATTAACTTGAATATCACGGTTCGAGCTATACTTAATGCCAATCCTCCACAAATCCGGAAAAACACATTCCTTTATCTTCTTCAAGTCACCATTCAAGTGCTGGTTAAGGTAATCCACGGCATCTTGAAGTTCTGAAATCTGCTGAGGTGTTTTATATACAAAAAGTCGATTACGTTCTTGAGCGATATGCCTCATTTCCAAAATGAAAGAATTTATATCAGAAATAAACTCTGTCTCCTGAAAATGATATGTCACTGTCTTTTTTCCTTCAAAATTCAATCGCATAAGCGTTTCATCTGAAAGATATATCCAGAATACCTTTTTGGTCGAAAGATCTACGACAAAGTAAATTGCCGGACATTCCGTCACCTTGTCTTTAACATACTGCAAGAAATTTGTTTTGAGTGAATAATCATATTTTCCAATGTTTTTTCCTTTTGTATTCTGTATCAATTTGTCAACTTTTTTTATTTGGACGATAAATTGTTTGACAGGTTCACATTCATTGTTTACAAGCTCAAATGTTCCATCATAATTTGGAGTTCGATCATTTTCGCTAAAAAAAGTTTTAATTTCACGTGTTGATTCCAAAAGTTCCTCTAGAATTCTGATTGATTCAGACTCGTCAAAAGCTGATTTACTATGCTTTGAAATCATTGAATTAGACATCTTTCAGCCTTTCCTTTAACATTTTAATTTTTTGAACCATCTCAAATTTCTTTTTCGGTTGCTTTTCCTTGCGGATTTTGGCTTCCAGTGCTGCAATCTGCTTTTCCAGCTGCTCACGTTGCTTCTGCTGCTCAACGCTGTCTTTCAGGGATGTACTTTCCCCTGTGCCAAGCGCATCGCCTGCGATTTGACGGACAAAGTTCTCGTACACAGCATCCAGTGTAAGCCCTTCCAGATGCACCGGCAGGTCCTCCTCGTCCAGCCAGTCCGTAGAATAATAGCGGTCTACCTTAAAGGCTGTCTTGCCCGCCGCAGCCTCCTTGTAGCCGATGACAGCACGATACTTGCCCTCGTATTCCAGCAAAAATAGGATGTGATACGGAATTTCCCGGTCGATTTGGCGCAGGACACTCTCATCCAGCTTCGGGGCAGACAGCCGTACCTCGAACACCTCGATCTCCGTCACCTGCTCCCCAGCCGCCAGATTCAGGGTGGTAGTCGCAATCTTATTGCGCCAGTAGATGATTTTGATCTGCTCGACAAAGGCTTTCTTCATAGCCGGAGTAACGGCGATGTTCTCATAGAACTTCTGCTTTGGGATGCGTTTATTGAACTCGGTATTCATAGGCAAACCAAGCACATTTTTCACCTCTGTTCGTTCATTTTACAACAAGGAAGCAAATCAGCTCAAAATCATCCAGTCCGGACACCTGACTGAGCAATGCCGTTGTTCCGCCCGCAAAGAACAGGCTGTCGATGTCGCTTTCTTCTTTAACATCAATGATTGAATCAATGGCTTCACTCAGCAATTCGGACATTTCTGCCATGTCCTTTCCATCGTCTGTTTCCCGATTGAAGCGTTCGTATACCTCTTTGATCGGCTCAGTCTTTCCACGGCACAGCAACCGGATATCGTCCAACATCTTTTTGGGGTTCAGGTAGTCGCAGATGATCTGCCCATCCATGCCGATGTAAACCATGTAGAACGGATGGATGCGGTTCCGATTGTCCACATTGACGCTGTCATTGATGTTTTTCAGCACGAAGATCACTCCCTCCGGCAGTTCATCCGTAGCCGGAACCACTGCATGAAGTCCACGGGGCTTCTTGTCCAGATCACCATTGTGTTTGATGTAATCCAGCAGGTCGAGCCGGGACTCGTTCAGGCCCAGATCCATAATGGAGATGCCGTCCGACATATCTTCGATATCAACGACCTCTTCCTGCAAGCGTTTCAGCTGTGCCTTGCGGTACTCCAAATCGCCCTTTTCTTCGGGGTTGATAAGGTCATCATCGCCGGTGGAGGTCATAACGGTGATTTTCATGCGGGTCTCCACACGGGATTTCAGGTTGATGTAATCGTCCAGCGTCAGATCAGGCCAGAAATTCACAAGCTGGATGTACTGGTTTCTGCTGCCGATACGGTCGATTCGTCCAAAACGCTGGATAATGCGTACCGGGTTCCAGTGAATGTCATAGTTGATCAGATAATCGCAGTCCTGCAAGTTCTGACCTTCAGAAATGCAGTCTGTCGCAATCAGCACATCAATTTCCGTGGCACTACCGGGCATCAGAACATCCCGGTCTTTGGAAATGGGAGAGAAGCAGGTCAGCACGTTGTTGAGTGTTGCCTTGAAGCCTTTGATCGTGGTACGTCCGTCAATCGAGCCGGTAATTACAGCGGTATTCAGCCCATATTTCTGCTTTACAAACGCACTCACATTGTCAAAGAGGTACTCTGCCGTATCCGAAAATGCAAAGAAAATCAGCACTTTTCTGTTGCCGGCATTGATCGGGTGCTCAATTTTTTCAGACAGCAGCTGGAACAGTTCTTGCAGCTTTGTGTCATGCTGCGGCGTGATATCTGCCACCATAAAGGTCAACAGCTCCAGAATTTCTGCATCTTTCCGAAGCTCCGTACGCCAGCTCTTCCAGTCCATATCCGCAAGGTCGATTTTGACTTTTTTGCCGACGGTGAAAAAGTCAGTGTTTTCATCGTCCATGTCAAAATCGTCTCCGGCCATGTCGTATATATCCAGATCAGCGTGGCCGGAGCGTTCAAACTGGTCAATGGACTGAATCGTACCATCAATCAGTTTCTTGATGCGCATCAGGGTCAGCTGGAACGAATGTACAGAGCTTTCCAGCCGTTTCAGCAGGTTGATACTCATCAACCGACAAATACCCTGCTCACGGCCTCTCTGGGTCAGATTCTCTCCCTTATTGTGCGTCAGCTCCTGATATTTCTGGATCTTACTTGCGAAGATGTAGTTGGAGGGCATATAGACGCACAAGCTCAGCTGAATCAGCTGCTCATAAATTTCGTTGTAGTTGATGGCATTATTCAGGTCTGTCAGACATGGCCGAACAGAGATCGGCTTCAACCGCTCTGGGAACTTTCCGATAGCATTGGTGTTGTAGTACTTCTCGATATGCTTCCGAGAACGTGCGATGGTAACACTGTCCAGCAGCTCGAAGAAGTCGAAATCCAATGTCCGCAGCAGCGCATCCGTGGTTCTCTCTTCTGGTTTCAGTTTGCTCCATGCGTTAAAGGCTTTTTGCGCCTGCTTGAAGATGTCCTCAATGCTCTTTGAGGTGTTCAGCTTTTCGTCCAGATACTCGGAGCTTCCCTCATAGGCAAGGGCCAGCTGATTTTTCAAATCCACAAAGCGGTTGTTGACAGGCGTTGCCGAAAGCATCAGCACCTTGGTCCTGACTCCGGCACGGATCACCTTATCCATCAGCCGCTGGTAACGGTTGTCCTGCGTCTTGCTGTGCGTACCGATGCCGTTGCGGAAGTTGTGCGATTCATCAATGACGACCAGATCGTAGTTGCCCCAGTTCAGGCGATCCAGATCGAGACCATTCGATTTTCCGCTGCTTCTGGACAGGTCTGTGTGGAACAGGACGTCATAGTTCAGCCGATCCGATGCAATCGGGTTGTTCACATAGTTGTCCTTATAGGTATTCCAGTTTTCCGCCAGCTTTTTGGGACACAGCACCAGAACCGACTTGTTTCGATTCTCATAATACTTTACGACTGCCAGTGCGGTAAAGGTCTTGCCAAGGCCAACACTGTCCGCAAGGATACAGCCGTTGTACTTTTCCAGCTTATTGATGATGGCAAGCACCGCATCCTTCTGGAAGTCGTACAGCAGGCTCCAGATTTTGCTCTGCTTAAAGCCGGTTGCCTCATTCGGCAGTTCATCTTCTGAGATGTCGTCCAAAAACTCGCTGAACACATGATACAGCGTCATAAAGTAGATGAACTCCGGGGAATTTTCTGCATAAGCCGTGCTGATATTTTCCAGAACCACATCTGTGACATCCTGCATTTTGTCCCGGTCGTTCCAAAGAGAATCGAACAACTTCATGTACTGCTGTGCGAACGGAGCCTCTATACAGTTGACCATGTTGTAGCTGTTATTTCCGCGTTCACAACCAATATCGACCGTTGTAAAGCCGCCAATCGGCATATAAGCGGTCTGTGCTGCGCCGGAATCCACAGTCATAAAGCCAGCCATATTTTCACCGGTGGTGTTCGATTTGAACGTAGCCTTCCTTCTGATCCAGTCTGCACACTCCTTTGCGATGGCTCTCTGGGTCATCTCATTGCGCAGTTTGATTTCAAACTCTGTACCGTAAAGGCTCGTTTCACGAGAAATGCGGGGAATGTAGAACTCCCGCTTCTGCTTTTCAGCCTTTTCTTTCACAAACGTGGGGGATGTAAAGATAAATTCAAACTCGTCTATGGTTTCCAGCTGCTTCTTTAGCTCTTTGTAGGCATACATCGAAAAGCAGGCTGCCGCAATAGACACCCTGCTGCCTTTTTTGATCTCGACCCGTAAATCATCTCGAACGGTATTGGTGATGTTATCCAGAATTTTCATATCATCCACCGGCTTTATGCTTATCCGTATTTTTTATAGCCTTGACTATGAAAGCACTCTCACAAAACTCTATTTCTATTATACCACCCACTTTTTCCCCTGTAAACGAAAAAGCTGACGGTGTGTAGCGTGCAGCATCCATCAGCTTTTCGTGACACAAAAAAACGGCACCCGCTTTTCAGCGAGTGCCGATTTTGTTACCCTATAGTGCGCTTTGATTTTTGGCGTAAGTGGCGTAAGTTTGGCGTAAATCCGCTTTTGCGCGCTCCAAAAATCAAGGATTCATGCGGTTTTTTGGCAGTTATTAGTACATGCCACCCATGCCGCCCATGTCACCACCGGCTGCGGGAGCAGCAGGGGGTTCGGGCAGGTCAGCGACCAGGCTCTCGGTGGTCAGCACCATCTCAGCAACGGATGCTGCGTTCTCCAGAGCGGAACGGGTGACCTTGGTGGGGTCAACGATACCGGCGGCGATCATATCCTCAACAAAGACCTCGTTCTGAGCGTCGAAGCCGTAGTTGGGCTTATTGGCAGAGACGATCTTGTCGATGATGACGCTGCCCTCCAGACCGGCGTTCTTGGCGATCTGGCGCAGAGGTGCCTCCAGAGCCTTCAGGACGATCTTGGCACCGGTGCGCTCGTCGCCTTCCAGCGTGTCGCACAGGGCGCGCACAGCGGGGATGGCGTTGATGGGAGCGGTGCCGCCGCCAGCAACAACGCCTTCCTGAACAGCAGCCTTGGTTGCGTTCAGAGCGTCCTCGATGCGCAGCTTCTTATCCTTCATCTCGACCTCGGTAGCAGCACCGACCTTGATAACTGCAACGCCGCCGGCCAGCTTTGCCAGGCGCTCCTGCAGCTTCTCACGGTCGAAATCGCTGGTAGAAGCCTCGATCTGGTTGCGGATCTGTGCAATGCGGGCTGCAATGGCATCCTTATCGCCTGCGCCGCCCACGATGGTGGTGTTCTCCTTGGTGACCTTGACCTGGCGGGCATGGCCCAGCATCTGGACGGTAGCGTCCTTCAGCTCATAGCCCAAATCAGCGGACACAACGGTGCCGCCGGTCAGGATAGCGATATCCTGCAGCATCTCCTTGCGGCGGTCGCCAAAGCCGGGAGCCTTGACAGCGCAGACGTTCAGGGTGCCGCGCAGGCGGTTGACGATCAGGGTGGACAGAGCCTCGCCCTCGATGTCCTCAGCCACGATCAGCAGCTTCATGCCGTTCTGCATGACCTGCTCCAGCAGGGGGACCAGATCCTGGATGACGCTGATCTTCTTATCGGTGATCAGGATGGCGGCGTTGTCCAGAACAGCCTCCATCTTGTCGGTATCGGTGACCATATAGGGGGTCAGGTAGCCGCGGTCAAACTGCATGCCTTCCACGATCTCGTTGTAGGTCTCGGCGGTGGTCTTGTTCTCCTCGATGGTGATGACACCGTCGGAGGTGACCTTCTCCATAGCCTCGGCGATCAGGCGGCCGATCTCGGGGTCACCGGCAGAAATGGTGCCGACGCGGGCGATATCGTTGCTGTCCTTGACCTTCTGGCTGTGGGCCTTGATGGTCTCAACAGCCTTGGCAACAGCCTTGCTCATGCCGCGGCGGATATCCATGGGGTTGGCACCGGCGGTAACGTTCTTCATGCCCTCGGTGACCATGGCCTGTGCCAGAACGGTTGCGGTGGTGGTGCCGTCGCCTGCGGCATCGTTGGTCTTGGTTGCGACCTCACGCACCAGCTGTGCGCCCATGTTCTCGAACTCGTCCTTCAGCTCGATCTCCTTGGCAATGGTCACGCCGTCGTTGGTGATGACGGGTGCGCCGAACTTCTTGCCCAGCACCACGTTGCGGCCCTTGGGGCCCAGGGTGATCTTCACGGTATTTGCCAGGGTATCAATACCGGCACACAGTGCCTTGCGGGCATCCTCGCCCTGCTTGATCTGTTTTGCCATAATCAAATCGCTCCTTCAAAGCTCAAATTTCAATTTCAGAGGGGAAACTTACTCCACGATGGCCAGGATATCGCCCTGACGCACGATGGTGCACTCCTCGCCGTCCACCTTGACCTCAGTACCGGAGTACTTGCTGGTCAGGACCTTATCGCCAACCTTCACGGTCATCTTGACTTCGTTGCCGTCCACGATGCCGCCGGGGCCAACAGCCACGACCTCAGCCACCTGGGGCTTCTCCTTGGCGCTGCCGGTCAGGATGAGGCCGCCCTTGGTGGTCTCCTCGACTTCAACGGCCTTGATAACAACACGGTCTGCAAGAGGAATGATCTTCATAGTTCTTGCCCTCCTATAATAAAATATAATGAAAACTTTTTTGGCACCTTCGGCCCGTTTCTGCCGGGCTTCCGGTTGTTTAGCACTCCTTTTCTCTGAGTGCTAAGTGTATTGTACTCATCTCAGGGGTAAAAATCAAGGGTTTTCTCAAAATTTGTTTGTTAAGAATTTATGACAACGCAAAAGCGCCCGGATATCGTATTTTTTCGTTGCGATACCCGGGCGCTTTTTCTCCTGTTTCAACCTGCTTTCGGCGTGAGCCATTCCTCCACCTTCTCGGTGCTGTACTCCACCATATCAGCGATCTCCTCAATGGAGTATCCCTTTCGGTACAATTTCTGTGCCATCATTCTGGCCTGTTCTTCCCGGCCTTCCGTATAGCTTTCCACTCTCAGGTCTTCCATCACTTTACACATTTCGCTCACTCCTTTCGGGTTTTCTTTCAGATAGCGTGTTCTCTCTGCCAGCAGTTCAAAATTCATTTCATCCGCGCTGGTGCAATTGAAATCGTGCATCAGCCTGCCGATCTCTGAATCATCCCGGTATTCCCCATTCACATACAGGATATGGGCACCATCATTGAACGGGCGGTTCAGCGTCAGATTCATGTTCTGGATCGTATAGACCGGCTCGCCAGCCTTGTAGTAATCATTTTCCGTGATGAAAATAATATAGGTATCCGGCAGTTCTTTATAATCCTGCTTTTCGTCCAGATTTTCCACGTCCATCACACTGGAATGATATCTTGCCCGGTGCGGGTCTGCGCCATTGTCCGCGCGCTGAACCTCAATGTCATACTTCTTGCCCGCACTGTCGGTTGCATAGGCATCCAGACAGATTGAACGCGCACCGGTCACTCGCTTCATATCAGCCTGTGTCTCGCATTTTGTCAGGATCAGATCAGGCTTTCCAGTAATGATCCGAAGCACCAACTCTGCCAGCGGAAGATTTTCCTTAAAGAGCCCTCGCATAAAGGTATCATCCATAGGACGAAAGCTGCGCAGACGGTCAAGGTCTTCCTGATGCCGCTTTTCTTTTTTCTCTGCATCTGACCAGTTCATAGCCCCATCCCTCCTGCTTTTTTCCAAACACCTTCTTACGGCTTCATCTTATCATAGAATTCTTCATAAATCAAGCGTATTTCTGTAAATTTTATAACACGGCGTGTTTCGTCACAAACCGCTCATACGCCGGGGCAGGCAGGAGGATGCGGCCGCTCAGGGGGCGCAGAACAGCCTCCACCGCATCACAGGGGGTGCACTCGCCGTCGGCAGTGGCAACGATAGGGCCGCGGCCATCGGCAGGGCGCAGCGCCACCCGCCGGGCACGGCGGTAGAGGAAGTAGGGCTTTGCCTCCTCGGTGAGCTGGCCGTTCACAAAATGCCGGCCACTCTTGTACATCCCCAGCAGCTTGGCAATGGTCAACCGCCCCACCCTGCGGACGATCATCACGTCCAGCCAGCCGTCGGCGGGGTCGGCCTCGGGGGCGGCAAGGAAGCCGCCGCCATAGGCCCGGCCATTGCAGATGGCGCACATCAGGCAGTCCACGGTCAGCTCCTCGTCGTCGATGGTAAAGGTGACCCTGCGGCCGATGTGCCCGCAGAGCTGCTCCACGATGGAGAGCAGATAGGACATCTCGCCGCCGCACAGGGGGATCCGCCGGAACTTGGGGATGCCGTAGGCCACCTGCGCGTCCAGACCCGCCGCGCAGATGGTGGCGGACAGGCCCAGACTGGTCTCCAGCAGGTCGATGGTCACTTCCCCACCCGCCAGCTGGGCATCGAGGTCGGTGAACTCTGCCCGAGTGCCGTAGGTGCGCAGGAAGTCGTTGCCGCTGCCGTAGGGCAGGCAGCCCACGGCGGCGTTGGCAAAGCCCTGCACGCCGGTCATGGCTTCCATGAAGGTGCCGTCGCCGCCCGCTGTCCAGATGCGCAGGCTGTCCCCGGCCTGCGCTGCCTCCTGGGCTGCGGCACGGGCCAGCTCCCGGGCGTGGCCCGCATATTCGGTGGTGTGGATGGTATAATCCGCCGCGCTCCACCCGGCCCGGGCGGCAGCGGCTCTGATCTGCGGGATGAGCTGGACGGTGCAGTCCTGCTTACCCGCAGCGGGATTCAGTAAAAACAAATAGCGCATGGTTTCCTCCTTGGGGCGTTTCGCTTTCTCTATGATAAACGAAAACGCCGGAGGATGCAAGGGGGAAGCGTGCTCACCCTCTCAGTCTCGCTTCGCTCGCCAGCTCCCCCGAAGGGGGAGCCAATGCATCTGTAAGGGCAGCGTGACTGAGGGGTTTAGCCGATGGTTTGCTCTACTACTTCCCCCTCTTCCAACACGATTGCCCCATCCACCGTGCAGTCGGCGGTCCAGTGCTGGCCGGTGTGGGCCGTGCCGGAGGCGATCTGGTTGGCGAGGGCCTGTTCCACGGCGCGGTCCACCTGCCGCCGCAGCTCCCGGGCCCCATAGGGCGAGCGTGCCCTTGCGGCCAGCACTGCCCCCACACGGGGCGTATGGGTCAGCTGATACCCATTGCGGGCGGCACGGGCTTCCAGCTGGCCCAGCAGCTTCTCGGCGATGGCACACAGGCTGTCCTCTGCAAGGGGACGGAACACGATGAGCTCATCCAGCCGCCCCACCAACTCGGGCCGGAACCACTTCTTGGCTTCCTCAATGGCCTGGGCTGACTGTTTCTCGAACACGGCCTCGCTGCCCGCTGCAAAACCCAGCGGGGCGCTCTGCCCAGCCAGAAAGCGTGCCCCCAAGTTGGAGGTGAGCAGGACGATGGTATTGCGGAAATCGGCCTTGCGGCCCATGGCATCGGTGAGCTGGCCGTCCTCCAGGATCTGCAGCAGGATATTCTGGATGTCCGGGTGGGCCTTTTCGATCTCGTCAAAGAGCACCACGCTGTACGGGCGGCGGCGGACGGCTTCGGTGAGCTGACCGCCCTCATCGTGGCCAAGGTAGCCCGGAGGCGCGCCCAGCAGGCGGGCCGTGGTGTGCTGCTCCTGATACTCCGACATATCGAACTTGAGCAGGGCCTTCTCGCTGCCGAACCAGCTGGCGGCAAGGGCCTTGGCAAGGGCGGTCTTGCCCACGCCGGTGGGCCCCAGAAAGAGCATGGCCCCCATGGGGCGGCCCGGCTCTCCCAGCCCGGTGCGGCTGCGCCGGATGGCCCCGGCCACCGCTGCCACGGCCTTCTGCTGGCCCACGATCTCGGCGTTGAGGCGGGATTCCAGCTTGTCCAGCCGTTCCCGTTCCTTCTCCCCCACCCGCTCCACGGGCACGCCGCTGGCCTGCGCCACCACCCGGGCAATGTCCTCCCGGGTGAGGGTGGGGTCTGCTTTCCCCTCCCGCTCGGCGCGGATGCGGGCAGCGGCACAGGCCTCGTCCACAAGGTCGATGGCCTTATCGGGCAGGAAGCGCCCCGGCAGGTACCGCACCGAGAGCTCCACGGCCTCCCGCAGCGTCTCGGGCGGCAGATGCACGCTGTGGTAGCGCTCGTAGCGGGGGGCAAGCCCCTCCAGGATCGCCGCAGCCTGTGCCGGGGTTGGCTCCTCGATCTGCACCCGGCCAAAGCGGCGCTCCAGCGCGGCATCTTTCTGGATATGGGTGCGGAACTCCTGATCGGTGGTGGCCCCGATGAGCTGCAGCTCCCCCCGGGCCAGCACGGGCTTCAGGATGCTGGCGGCATCAATGGCCCCCTCTGCCGCGCCGGCTCCCACGATGGTGTGGAACTCGTCCACAAACAGGATGGCACTGCCGTCCCGCACAAGCTCCTCCAGAAGGGTCTTGAACCGCTCCTCAAAGTCGCCCCGGTACTTGGTGCCCGCCACAAGGCTGGCCATATCCAGCGCCAGCAGCCGCCGTCCCTGCAGCATCCGGGGCACATTCCGGCTGGCGATGCGCTGGGCAAGGCCCTCGGCAAGGGCCGTTTTGCCCACGCCCGGCTCCCCCACCAGACAGGGGTTATTCTTCTGGCGGCGGCACAGGATCTCCACCATCCGGTCCAGCTCCGCATCCCGGCAGAACACCGGGTCCAGCTCGCCGTCCACCGCGCGGCGGGTCAGGTCGCGGCAATACTTATCGCTGGCGCGGCTGCCCCGGGGCATGGCGCTGGCCCGGGGCGTGCCGGGCAGGATGAACTGCCCCGAGAGCTGGCGGCACTCCCGCACGGCCTCAGCCAGCTGCACCCCCATGGAGGCCAGCAGCACCCCCGCCGCGCAGTCGGTATCCTCCAGCATGGCGCAGAGCAGGTGCTCCGGCTCTGCCTTGGGCAGGTGGGCGTTCTGTGCCCCGATGAGGGCATAATCCATCGCCCGGCGCAGGTCTGGGGCCAGCGCCTTTCTATCCAGCTGGCGGGCCGGGCTGGTGCGGCCCTCGGCCAGCTGACGGCGCACGGCGGGCTCGGTGATGTTCTTGCCCGCCAGAAACCGCCCCGCCGGGCCGCGGTCGATCTGCAGCATGGCAAGCAGCAGGTGCCCGGTATCCGCCCGGGCACAGCCCATGCTGCCCGCAAGCTCCACGGCTTCGTCCAGCAGCAGCCCTGCCTCCCGCGAAAACCCCTTGTGTCTGCCCATGCCGAATGCTTCCCAAATGCTCATGCTCTGCTCCTTGCTGTATTGTTTCATACACAGCAAAGTATAGGCTCAACCTCCACGAAAAAAACAGCAATTTGTGTCAACCCTCTCAGTCAAAGCCTATCGGCTTTGCCAGCTCCCCCGAGGGGGGAGCCAATTGCGGCCTGGCCTTTAGGGGCTGCTGAATTGAGACGATGCGTTGGCTCTCCCTTTGGGAGAGCTGTCGAGCAAAGCGAGACTGAGAGGGCGCTGCACAGCAAAAAAGCGCCGTGCAATGCACGACGCTTTCTCTGCGTTGATGGTTACATCTCTGCCAGAGCCTTTTTCAGGTTCTTGGCGATCTGGTCGGGGCAGCTGGTGGGGCGGGGGCCGCAGGTTGTACCCTCCATGCGGGCGATGGCATCCTCAGCCTTCATGCCCTTGAGCAGGCGGCTGATGCCCTTGAGGTTGCCGTTGCAGCCGCCGATGACCTCAACGGACTCGATGGTGTGGTCATCGCTCAGCACGATGTTGGTCTGCTTGGAACAGGTGCCCACATTGGGGAAACTGAAAGATTTGCTCATGGAAAACATCCTCTCTTTTTGACTTGCCTGCATTATACTACAAAAACAACGTTCCTGCAAGGGGCGGAACCTGCCCTCTTTGCCAAGGGCTCCCCCTTCGGGGGAGCTGTCGAGCAAAGCGAGACTGAGAGGGTGAGGATGCTCACGGACTTTACCGAACTCACCCTCTCCGTCATTGCTGACGCAATGCCACCTCTCCCGAAGGGCGAGGCCTTGGCAGTTCTCATAAGAATGCTCAAATCGGTTTACTTTTTTCTCTTCCGGGCCAGCTCCTCGATCCGCGCGATCTGGTCATCGGGGGTGGTGCAGGTGCCCACGGGGTAGACCTTTTTGTGGTTGGCCCCGTGGAAGTCGGTACCGCCGGTGTGGATGAGGTGATACTGCCCACAGAGGGCGGCACACTCGGCCTTGTCCTCGGGGCTGTTGCTGGGGTGGTCGATCTCGATGCCGTCCACCATCCCCTCCCTGACCAGCTCCCGGAGCAGGGGCATACTCTTGTACACGGTGGGGTGGGCGAACACCACCACGGCACCGGCGGCTCTGGCTGTGGCCAGCACCTCCCGCACCGGGATATACTCGGGCGAGTGAAGCACCCTGCCCCGCGGGTTCCAGCCGAACAGCTCATGGTAGCGCTCGCCGTAGATGCTGTCGGCAAGGCCCAGCTCCCGCAGCGCCTGCATGATGCCGCTCTTATAGAGCACGCCGCTGTCTCTGGCGTATTCCAGCGCCTGCTCGGTGCGGAACTGGGGGAAGATGGCTTCCAGCTCCCGGGCGCTCTGTAAACAGCACTCGTTGCGGCGCTGGCGCATGATATCGCAGTGGCGGCGCAGGGCCTCGCTCTCGGGGTCGGGCCAGTAGGCCAGCAGGTGGACCCGGTGCTGGCGCTCGTAATCGTAGCCGGTGAGCTCGGTGGCTGGGATGAACTTTACCCCATCCTGCACCGGGTGGTCGTAGGCATACTGCACGCTGCGCAGCGTATCGTGGTCAGAGATGGCCATGGCATCCAGCCCCACCCGGGCTGCCATCAGGGGCAGCCGGGCCACGGGCACGGAGCCGTCGGAATAGGTGGTGTGGTTGTGTAGATCGCCGGGCATGGAATGGAACCTCCTGAGAATGTAACGGATGAAACCTCTCCGTCATCATCGCTTTGCTCGATGCCACCTCCCCTAGTAGGGGAGGCCTTGGCATAAGGTTCATTTTTCGCAATGATCGCTAACGCTCCAAAACGTACTCCCGCCGCAAGGATAAGACTTTGCGCCAGCAGGGCCAACAGGAGCGAAGCGCCAGACCTCGAAAACGCAACGGCCTGCCAAGGGCTCCCCTACTAGGGGAGCTGCCGAGCGTCAGCGACGGCTGAGAGGTTTAATGCTTATAATAATTGATCAAACACCCGTCTGCCAGGATCTCCCGCTCATCGGAGGTCAGGGGTGCCATATAGAGGGCGAAGGGCTTCACTTCCTCACCCAGCACATAGGCAGGGATGTTCTGCAGATCGCCTTTGAGGGCTTCCCGGACATGGGGGATGAGGATGTAGTCCCCCAGGCCGAAGGGAGCCGCGCCGTTGAGCTGGAAGGGCAGCATGCCCCAGTTGATGAGGTTGGAGCGGTAGCGCTTGGTGGCGTACTCGTTGACGATGTTGGCCCCGGCCCCCAGCACGCGCTGGCAGCTGGCGGCCTGCTCACGGGCAGAACCGTCGCCGGGCTTGACGGCAAAAATGGTGGAGGCCAGCTGTACATCGTCCCAGGTCAGGGCCTCGCAGCCGGGCACGGCGCGGATCTTTGCCAGCAGGGCGGCATCCCCCTGCCCGGCCCGGCGGGCGGCTTCCTCGGCCTGCACGGCCTTGGCGCGCCCCACATAGGCGGGGTCCTTGCGGCTGAGGGTGAACTCAGCCAGACCCAGGGGGTTGGAGCGGTAGGAAGAGGTCTCACCCGAGGGGATGAGCTCGTCCGTGGTGGTGACGGGGTCGGTGATGTAGGAGGCCACCTTCAGCAGCAGGTTGTCGCCCAGCGGGGCGATCTCGGGCCAGTCCTTGATGTTGGGGCCCAGCTTGAGCAGGGCATCATAATCGCCGTGACCAAAGCCCTGATACACCCGGGCCTCGTAGCTGGAGGGGTCGTAGTGGTATTCGGGCACGGTGGGGTCGTAATCCACCTCCGTTGCGGGGGTCAGGATGCCGCCGTTGGCCGTGGTGGCGGCAATGCTGCGGGCATCCATCAGGGCCACGCCTGCCAGCTGGCCGCTGCCGGGCTTGGAGCCCTCGCGGCTGGGGAAGTTGCGGGTGGTGTGGCGGATGGACAGCGCCCCGTTGGCAGGCACATCGCCCGCGCCGAAGCAGGGGCCGCAGAAGGCCGTGCGGATGGTGGCACCGCTGGCCATCAAGTCGGTGAGCACGCCGGTACGGTTCAGCTCCATCATAATGGGCTGGCTGCCGGGGTAAACGCTGAGGGCGTAGTCCCCGCAGCCGCCGGTATGGCCCCTGAGGATGGAAGCGGCCTCGTAGATGCTGTCGAACAGGCCGCCCGCGCAGCCCGCGATGACTCCCTGATCCACCCGGAGCCTGCCGTTTTCGATCTTGCTGCACAGATCCAGCTTCACGTCAGAGCGGCCCACCAGCTTCTGGACGTTCTCTTCGCATTCGTGGAGGATGTCCTTGAGGTTGGCGTTCAGCTCCTCGATGGGAAAGGCGTTGGAGGGGTGCATGGGCAGGGCGATCATGGGCCGGATCTTGGAAAGGTCCACGCTCACCACGCCGTCGTAATAGGCCAGCTCTGCCGGGTGCAGGGGCTTGTAGTCCCCTGCCCTGCCATGGACCGTGAGGAACTGCCGGGTCTTTTCATCGGTCTCCCAGATGGAGGAAAGGCAGGTGGTCTCGGTGGTCATGGCATCAATGGCGTTGCGGGTGTCCTGCCGCAGGGAGGCGATGCCGGGGCCCACGAACTCCATGACCTTGTTCTTGACATAGCCGCTCTTGAACAGCTCGCCCACCAGTGCAATGGCCACATCGTGGGGGCCGCAGCCTGCGGGCAGAGCGCCGGTCAGGCAGATGGCCACCACGCCGGGGCGGGCCACATCGTAGGTGCGGCCCAGCAGCTGCTTTGCCAGCTCGCCGCCGCCCTCGCCGATGGCCATGGTGCCCAGCGCGCCGTAGCGGGTGTGGGAATCGGAACCAAGGATCATTTTGCCGCAGCCCGCAAAGCGCTCGCGCATGTACTGGTGGATGACCGCCATGTGGGGCGGCACAAAGATGCCGCCGTACTTTTTGGCAGCGGACAGGCCGAAGCGGTGGTCATCCTCGTTGATGGTGCCGCCCACAGCGCACAGGCTGTTGTGGCAGTTGGTCAGCACATAGGGGATGGGGAACTTTTCCAGCCCCGAGGCGCGGGCCGTCTGGATGATGCCCACAAAGGTGATGTCGTGGCTTGCCATGGCATCGAACTTGATCCGGAGATCCCGGTCGTTGCCGCTGGTGTTGTGGGCGGTGAGGATGCCGTAGGCCATGGTGCCCTTGTAGGCCTGGCTGGCCTGCTCCGCAGTCACGCCCGCGGCTGCCAGTGCCGCAGGAGCCTGCGCGTCGGCGGGCACCCACTGCCCCCGCAGGTAGTATGCACCCGAGGTGCTGCATTTGATCGAATCCAACATAATACTTTCCCCTCGCTTTTGCAAAAAAGGGGCGGGCCCTCTCAGTCTCGCTTTGCTCGACAGCTCTCCCAAAGGGAGAGCCAACGCATCTGACAGGCAGACGACTGCAAATTTGCAGTGCCCTGTCCCGAAGCCGCCATTGCCTCTCCCTTTGGGAGAGGTGGCAATGCGTCAGCATTGACGGAGAGGGCGAACCGCCCCAAAGTGTTTCAATCAGTCAAACAGCATATCGTGGATGGCGCTGACCGCCTTGTCAGCGTCGTCACGGTCAATGATGCAGGAGATCTTGATCTCACTGGTGGAGATCATCTTGATGTTGATGTTGTTGTTGGACAGGGCCTCAAACATCTTGGAGGCAACGCCGCTGTGGCTCTGCATACCGGCACCCACGATGGAGACCTTTGCGCAGGTCTCGTCGCAGGTGGCATCCTTGAACTTGCCGCTCTCCTTGAGCACGCGCATGGCGGTCTCAGCCTCGCCCTCGGCGCAGGTGAAGGAGATATCCTTCTTGCCGTCGCGGCCGGTGGACTGCAGGATGATATCCACGTTGATGTTCTTCTGGGCCAGCAGGCCAAAGATCTTGAAGCTGGTGCCCGGCTCATCGGGAACGTTCAGGATCGTGATAACGGCAACATCGGTGTCCTTTGCAACACCCTTGATCAGCATACCTTCCATGTCTTTTGTAACCTCCTTGACCACCGTACCGGGCACGGGATTCAGGCTGGACAGCACTTCCAGCTCCACATTATACTTCTTTGCCAGCTCCACGCTGCGGTTGTTCAGCACCTGCGCACCCAGAGAGGCCAGCTCCAGCATCTCGTCAAAGGTGATCTCTTCCAGCTTGCGGGTGTTGCGCACCTTGCGGGGGTCTGCGGTGTAAACGCCTTCCACATCGGTGTAGATCTGGCAGCGGTCTGCGTGCAGGGCCGCTGCAATGGCCACGGTGCTGGTATCAGAGCCGCCGCGGCCCAGGGTGGTGATATCATCCAGCTTGTTCAGGCCCTGGAAGCCTGCCACGACCACCACGCGGTTGCGCTCCAGCTCGAAGGAAATGCGCTCGGTCTCCATGCGGGTGATGCGTGCCTTGGTGTAGGCACGGTCGGTGCGGAAGCCCGCCTGCCAGCCCGTCAGGCTGGTGGCGTGGCAGCCCAGTTCGTTCAGGGCCATGGCCAGCAGCGCGATGCTGATCTCCTCACCGGCGGCCAGCAGCATATCCATCTCACGGGCCGAAGGGTTGTGGGTGATCTCAGCAGCCTTTGCGATCAGGTCGTCGGTGGTGTCGCCCTGTGCGGACACCACCACCACCACGTCATTGCCCGCCTTGTGGGTGTTGGCCACGATGCGGGCCACGTTGAAGATACGGTTCCGGTCCTTCACCGAAGAACCGCCGAACTTCTGTACGATCAACGCCATAGTTTGTCACTCTCCTCTAGTTACTCCCAATTTATATCATTCCACAGTTGCGCCGGTATTATCTGCATCCAGCTCTAACAGTGTAAATGCTTCACATCCGTCCAGGCCTTCCAGCGTTTCCAGCCCGGCACGCAGCCCGGCATAAAAACGCTCAGCCTCCGCGCGCTCGGCCACCGCCATCACGGTGGAACCGGCACCCGATACATACACGGCCTTTGCCCCGCACTGCTTTGCCAGCCCGAACACCTCCCGGGAACCGGGCATCAGGGGCATCCGGTAGGGCTGGTGGAGCTTATCCTCGGTGGCAATGCCCAGCAGGTCATGCCGGCCCTCACAGAAGGCGGCAGGCACCAGCGCGGCCCGGGAAAGGTTATACACGGCATCCTTGTGGGCCACCTGCTTGGGCAGGGCCGCGCGGGCGGCCTCCGTCAGCAGCTTGTAGTCCGGCACGATGGCCGCAAAGCAGAGGCTCTGGTCCACATCCCGCTTGACGGAGTAGACCACGCCGTCCTCAAAGACGCTGCTGGTCAAACCGCCCAGCAGGGCCGGGGCCACGTTGTCGGGGTGGCCCTCAATGGCCGTGGCAAGGGTGAGCAGCTCCTGGGTGTTGAGCACATCGCCCAGCATCCGGTTCGCGCCCAGCAGGCCCGCGATGATGCAGGCCGAGGAAGAACCCAGGCCCCGGGCCATGGGGATGGGGTTGGTCTGCAGGATCTTCAGGGGCGGGATCTTCTTGCCCACCTTGTCGAACAGGCCCTTGGCCGAGCGGTACACCAGATTGCTCTCGTTGCGGGGGATGCGGGTGCCGTCCGCCGCAGAGATGTCCAGCTTATCACTCTCCTCAAAGGTCACGGTGTTGTACAGGGTCACGGCCAGACCCAGCGCGTCGAAGCCGGAGCCTACGTTGGCGCTGGTGGCCGGAACAGAAACTTTGATCTTCATCGTCCGTCCCCTTTTCTCATGCTTCCTCGGGCAGCTTTTTCAGCACCAGCTTCACGCTGCCGCCCACGGTCTCCACCTTGCGGGCTGCCTCGGCCATGGCCTTTGCGTCGGCCTGCTCCACCAGATAGGAGCAGCCGTCAAAGTGCTCATCCACCACACGGCCCTTACCGTAGATGGCTTCCACCACGGCGGGAGCAACGCCCGCTGCACGCACATAATATGCGGCGGGAGCCGGGTCGGTGAGCATCCCCTCCACCGGCTCCGCAGGCTGCCAGAACAGGCTGTCGTGGACCTTGGAGCCGTTCTTGAGGGCATCCACCACATCGGCCACCACGGCGCTGGCGGTGGGCAGCTTGCCCGCGCCCTTGCCGTAGAACACCACGTCGCCCAGCATATCGCCCTTGACCAGCACGGCGTTGAACACATCGTCCACACCGGCCAGCTGGTGGCTCTTGGGCACCAGGCAGGGCTCCACACCGGCGGCCACGCTGCCGTCGTCGCCCCGCTTCATCCACGCGATGAGCTTGATGACGCAGTTCAGCCGCTCCGCCGCAGCCACATCGGCCACAGTGATGTCCCGGATGCCCCGGGTGGGGATGTTCTGGGGGTAGATCTGGTGGCCGCAGACCAGCGAGGACAGGATGGCGATCTTGCGGCAGGCATCCCGGCCGTCCACATCGTCGCCGGGGTCCTTGGTCTCGGCATAGCCCAGCTCCTGCGCGATCTTCAGGGCCTCGTCAAAGCCCAGGTTCTCCCGCACCATCTTGGTCAGCATGAAGTTGGTGGTGCCGTTCACGATGCCCTCCACCTCGGTGATGACGTTGGCGGCCAGGCACTGGTGCATGGGGGTGATGATGGGGGTGCCGCCGCCCACGGAGGCCTCGAACAGGAAGGCACAGTTGTGGGCCTTGGCCAGCGCCAGCAGCTCCGCGCCGTAGGTGGCCACCATCTCCTTGTTGGAGGTGCACACGCTGCGGCCGCTCTCGAGGCAGGCCTTGACATAGGGGTATGCAAAGCGGGTGCCGCCGATGGTCTCCACCACCACCCGGATCTCCGGGTCTTCCAGAATGGTATCGAAGTTCTTGATGAAGAGGTTTGCCGCCGGATGGGCGGAGAAATCCTTGGGGTCAAGGATGTACTTGACCTCCACCGGCTCACCGGCCCGGCGGGAAACACCGGCGGCGTTGCGGCACAGCACCTCGTACACGCCGCTGCCCACCGTGCCAAAGCCTAAAATCGCGATCTTTGCCATAGTTCAACCCTCGTTCCTATTTCCTAACTGTTCTGGTGCTCTTACAGGTTATACCCGCAGTGCACGCCCACCACCATGCGCTGGCGGCTCAACCGCTCCGTCAGCTCCTCAGGGGTCATCTGCATGGTATCGGTGCGGATGGTAACGGCAACCAGCGCTGCGCCGTTTTCCGGCGTGGACTGGTTGATGGTAACAATGCTTGCCCCGGCGGCGCTGATGCCCGCCAGCAGGCTTTGCAGCGCGCCTGTTTCATCCCGGAGCGTTGCCATCACGGTCACGACCTCGCGGCCATTTTCGGAATCAAAGATGCAGTCCTTATATTTATAAAAAGCACTGCGCGAAAGATCCACGCTGCGGGTGGCAGCCGAGATGCTGCGCACTTCCCCGCTTGCCAGAAGCTCCTTGGCCTTGACCACTTTCAGGAAGACCTCGGGCAGGACCTCCGCGTCCACCAGATAAAAACGGCGTTCCAACTTGTTCACCTCACAAACACAAGTGTTCTTACAGGGAATATAATAGCATCCGGCCCCCTGCATTGCAAGAGACCGGATGCTTTTTTGTCAGATTATCCAGTTTTGGAGCGTGAAGTGGCAAGCTGTCGCACCGGAATTGAGAAAGTGTGACTTTTAACAGAGGCTGGCCTTGCGCCCTCTCCGTCATCCCTGCGGGATGCCACCTCTCCCAAAGGGAGAGGCTATTGCGGCATGACCTTTAGGAGGTGCTGACGGCATGAAACCTCTCAGCCATCGCTGACGCTCGGCAGCTCCCCTAGTAGGGGAGCCCTTGGCAGGCCGTCGCGTTTTCGTGGTCTGGCGCTTCGCTCCTGTTGGCCCTGCTGGCGCAAAGTCTTACCCTTGCGGCAGGAGTGCATTTTGGAGCCAATAGGCGATCATTGCGAAAAATGAACCCTATGCCAAGGCCTCCCCTACTAGGGGAGGTGGCATCGAGCGAAGCGATGATGACGGAGAGGTTTAACCTTCAGCACCCTCTCCCCTTGCAGATGCGTTGGCTCTCCCTTCGGGAGAGCTGTCGAGCGCAGCGAGACTGAGAGGGCCGTCTGGAAGGGCACACCTAAAAGGTTCAATCCGTATCCAGCCCGGTGGTATCCTGACCCACAACGGGGGCGGTGTCCGCGCTCTGTGCTGCGGCCACGCCGCTGCTGTGGGAGTAGTTGCAGGTATCGGGCAGGTCATCGGCACGGTAGTAGCCGGTGGCGCGGCTGGGGCAGTTGGCCCCGGCCAGCAGGCCGCTCTGGGTGCAGTAGGCGCGCTCCACCACGCCATCGCTGGTGGGGAATGCCTTATAGGGCAGGTTTGCCTGCACCTGCTCCATATAGGCCTTCCACGCCGTGACACAGGTGCGGGTCTTGGCCTGATTCTTGCCCAGGGTGTTGGTCATATCGTAAGGCGCGTCGTAGCCCCACCAGACAGCGGTAACGTAGTAGGGCGTGCCGCCCACGAACCACAGATCCTTTTCGTCGCTGGCGGTACCGGTCTTACCAAAGGACTCCATGCCGTTGGAGTTGGGGTAGCGGCCGCTGGCGGTGCCCACGTTGGAGTAGAGCACGTTCTTGAGCAGACGGTTCATAATATAGGCTGTCTGCGGGGTCAGGGCCTGATAGCTGGTGGCGTTGTTTTCCAGGTAGATGTTGCCGTCCCGGTCCAGCACACGGGTGTACAGGTGCGGGGTGGTGTACTCGCCGTCATAGAAGATCTGGAAGGCAGCGGCCAGCGCCGTGGGGGTCACGCCGTGGGTCTGGCTGCCCATGACCATCTGGGCAAGGCCCACGTCGTTGGCGGGGTCCAGGGTGGTCAGCTGCAGGGTGTTGTAGACAAAGTTGAAGATGTTGCTTGCGCCCACCAGGTCGCCCACCCGGATGGCGATGGTGTTCAGGGAGCGGGCCAGACCGTTCCACAGGGGCAGGTCGCTGCCGTCACCATAATTGCCGCCGTAGTTGCGGGGCCAGCTGCGCCATGCGTTGGGGTAGGCCTTGAGCTGACTGTCGGAAAGGCCCATCAGACCGTTTTTGCGGCAGTAGTCCTCATCCCGGATGACCATGTCCTGCTTCTGGTACAGGGGCGAGTTGTTGAGCATGGTGGACCAGTTCACCAGCCCGTACTCCACGCCCAGCGCATACGCGCCGATGGGCTTGATGGTGGAGCCGGTCTGCCGGGTCACACTGTAAGCACGGTTCAGGGAAAGGCTCTTGGTCTTTTCGCCCAGGCCGCCCACCATGGCCAGCACGTTGCCGTCATAGTCCAGCGTGACCATGGCCGCCTGGGTGCGGACATTGCGATAGTAGTACACGGTGCCGTCGTCGCCGGTGCGGGTCTTGGGGGTGCCGTCGGCGTTCATCACCTGCACGTCATCGTCCGAAATGCTGGTCACCTCTTCCTCATGCCAGCCGGCCGGGAAGTAAGCGTCGCCCTCGTTGAGCATCAGGTTCTCCATGGCCGTCTGCATCTTGGGGTTGACGGTGGCCTCGATGGTATAGCCGCCGGTGTAGAGCATGGACTGGGCCGTGGATTCGTCCACGCCCTCCTTGTCCATAATGTCGTGGACCACCTCGGTGAAGAGGGCATCGGTGAAGTAGCTGGTCACGGAGGAGGTCTTCTTGTTGGTGTCCTCCTCGGCCAGCACAAGGGGCTGGGCCGCGCCGTTGCGGTAATCCTCCTCCGAGATGATGCCCTGCTGCCACATATTATACATGATGAAGTTGCGGCGGTGGATCAGGTTCTCGGGGTTGGTGTAGGGGTTGTAGTTGGTGGGGTTCTTGGTGATGGACGCGATGGTGGCGCACTCCCAGAGGGTGAGCTGGCTCACGTCCTTGTTGAAATACTCGTTGGCCGCTGTCTGAACGCCCTGAATGGTGCCGGTGAAGCTGATGGTGTTCAGGTAGGCCTCCAGAATGGTCTCCTTGGAGTAAGCGCGGCTCAGGCAGAGGGCGCGGTAGATCTCGCGCAGCTTGCGCAGCGCACCCTCCACGCCGCTGGCGCTCTTGTCGCTGGTCAGGTTCTTGATGAGCTGCTGCTCCAGCGTGGAAGCGCCCTGTTTGGAGCTGTAAATGGGCAGCAGATACTCGTTGACCATGGCACCGATGGTGCGCTTGAAGTTCACGCCCGGCTCGTTGTAGAAATCCTTGTCCTCGGTGCAGATGAACGCATACTGCAGGTTGGTGGGGATCTGTTCCAGGTCTGCCCAGACCCGGTGGCTGTTGGAGGAACGCAGGGTGGCATACTCCACCTGCGCGCCGGTGTCGGGGTCGGTGGCCACCACGGTGCTGGACTGACTCAGCTCGATGTTGTCCAGGTCCAGCAGGTTGCCGTCGTTGGCCGTGGCCTGCACGGCGTAGTACACCGCCGCCACTGCCGCCAAGCTGCACACCATGATGCCCAGGCAGATAAGGGTAGCCAGCGTGCGGCCCAGCGCCCTGAGGATGGGGTGCTTCGCCTTTTCCCGGGGCTCCTTTGGCTCCCTGGGGGCACGCCCGCGCTTGGGCGGCTCTTCCCTGCGGCTGTTGCTCACATTCACTTTACGTCCCCCCGTGGGCTGCACGTCCGTGCGTGCAGCGCCGCGGTGGATCTTTCTCGATTCGTTTGAGATAAGGATCGCCTCCTACCTGCTTAAACGGTTATTCCTGACAAGTTCATCCTCTCTTCCATCCTCACCCTCTCAGTCTCGCTTCGCTCGACAGCTCCCCCAAAGTGGGAGCTTCTGACGAAATCGGAAACTTTGCCGGGTGTTGCCAAGGCCTCTCCCTTTGGGAGAGGTGGCAATGCGCCAGCATTGACGGAGAGGGCGAGCCCGCTGTCGGGGCTGAACCCTATTTCTAATCAGATACTGCTAGTATAGCACACTTCCCCCCGTAAAGTACAGCATTCCGGTGTGAAAATTGTGCACTTCTGTCTCAGGGGCGGCGTTTTTGCGCATACTACCGCTGGAAAGACCCGCTGGAAAGGAGTGATTTTCTCCATGCGGAAAGTAGTTCTCTGCCTGTTTTACGCCCTGTGCGCCTTTGCCATCGCCTTCAGCCTGTTCTGGATGGACCTGCCCCGGCTGGCGCTTCCCTCCCCTGCACCGGGAGCGGACAGCGCCGCCGAAACGCCGGTGCCCTCCGGGCCGAGCCTTGCGGCCCAGACTCTGCCCGACACCGGCCAGCCCACCCAATACCTGCTCCGGGACGAGGGCGGCATGGTGGCCGTCTACACCTGCGGGCCGGATGGCTCCCCCACCCGCCTTGCCCGGCAGACGGATATTTACGTCAACCTCCTGCCAGAAAACGACGCGCTGCGTGTCAAGCAGGGCATGACAGTGACGGGAGATGCCGCCCTGCAGAAGGTGCTGGAGGATCTGGGAGGGTGAACCGCTCCGTCCGGGCTGCGGCCCCCAGCTTGAACTTGACAAACCATCGCAAATCAACTATACTATGAACAGAAAGAGCGCTGACCGCAATATGGCCAGCTCCACGTTCCCTTTTAAGTCAAAAAGATTGACCGCCGAGTTTGTGAGACTGGGGGCGGTCAATCTTTTTTGCTTTTATCGTTCTTCTCGTGAGAAATTTTCCAGCCAGCATCAAATGCCGCTTTCGCAACTGAGACGAGCAGGCTCAAAAGAGCAATTGCTACCGTCAGTACCGCGCAAACTTCTGTCAGAGTCATCCGACATCCCTCCCTTCGCCGACAGGCGGCTCCGGGAAAGGATCCAATTCAAAAAAGTTCCGTTCCCATCCGCCTGGCTTCCTTCCGGAAATAGGCATTCGGGATCGCGAAGTTGACCACCTGCATTGCAGACAGCGCTTTTCTCCTGCTGTTTCCAGCATTAGCTACAGTATAGCATAGAAACCGACAATGTGCAATCAACAAACCCCCTGTACCAGACCATGGCACAGGGGGTTTGTTTTGCGGTTCTGTTTCAGCCGGAGTGCAATTTTACTCCACGCTGATCATATAATAGTATACGGGCTGGCCGCCGCGGATGTGGCTGACCTCAACGTGGTTGGGGCACTTTGCCTTGACGATCTCGGTCAGCTTCTCGGCCTCCTCGTCGGAGACATCGCAGCCGGAGATGATGGTGACAAAGCTGGAGTCCTTCTTGCACATGCTGCGGGCCAGGCGGTAGGTGGCCTTGGTCAGGTCGGTGGAGGTGGCAACGATCTTGCCGTTCTCCAGAGCCATGATCTCGCCCTTCCGGATCCGCTTGCCGTCAAACTCGCTGTCGCGGGCGGCGTAGGTGATGAGGCCGGTGCTGACCTTGTCGGCGGCAGCCATCATGTTGATGGTGTTGGTCTCAGCGTTGGCGGAGGGGTCGAAGTTGAGCAGCGCGGTGATGCCCATGGGCACGGTGCGGGTGGGCAGAACGATCACCTGACGGTCGGCCAGCTTCTGGGCCTGCTCCGCTGCCATGATGATGTTCTTGTTGTTGGGCAGCACGAACACGGTCTTGGCGGGCACGCTCTGGATGGCGGCAAGGATGTCCTCGGTGGCGGGGTTCATGGTCTGGCCGCCGGAGACGACAGCGTCCGCAGCCAGGTCGGTGAACACGGCCTTCAGGCCCTCACCGGCGGCAACGGCCACAAAGCCGTAGTCACGGCTGGGGTCCACTGCGGCGTAAACGAACTCGCTGGCCTGTGCGGGAGCCTTTTCAGCGGAGGCCTGCTTTTCCAGGCTCTTGCCCTGCTTCTGGCGGGCCAGGAACTGCTCGTGCATGTTCTCGATCTTGAAGTTGGTCAGGTAGCCGTACTTGATGGCCTCGCTCAGGATCTTGCCGGGGTCAGCGGTGTGGACATGCAGGTTGATGACATCGTCATCCTCGATGCAGACCACGCTGTCGCCGTTGGATTCGGCAAAGGCGCGCATCTTTGCGGCGCTTGCGCCCTCGTACTTGTTGATGAGGAACTGGGTGCAGTAGCCGTTCTTGATGTCCTCCACCTTCATCAGGTCGTCGGTGAACACGCCCTTGCCTGCGTTCTCGGTGGAGAGCTTGGCCTTGTTGGGAGTACCCTCGCCTCCGGACACCATGGGCTCGCCGTGGAACACCTTGCCCATGCCCTCAAAGATGATCATGATGCCCTGGCCGCCCGCGTCCACAACGCCGGCCTTTTTCAGCACGGGCAGCAGGTTGGGAGTATCCTCCAGCGCCTTCTGGCCTGCGGTCATCACCACGTCCCACAGGGCGGGGATCTCCTCGGCACCGCAGGCGGCAGCTTCCTCGCTGGCCACCCGGGCAACGGTCAGGATGGTGCCCTCGGTGGGCTTCATCACAGCCTTATAGGCACCCTCCACGCCCTTTTTCAGGGCGGCGATGATGTCGGCGGTGTCGGCTTCCTTCTTGCCTTCCAGCGCCTTGGAGAAGCCGCGGAACAGCAGGCTGGTGATCACGCCGGAGTTGCCGCGCGCACCGCGCAGCATGGCGGAGGCAGCGGTCTTGGCGGCCTCACCCACGGTGCAGCCGTCGTCCAGCGCGTTCAGCTCTGCCACGGAGGCACCCACCGTCATGCCCATGTTGGTGCCGGTGTCGCCATCGGGCACGGGGAAAACGTTCAGCTCGTCCACACGGGAGCGCTGGTTGTTGATGTTGTTCGCGCCGGAGATGATCGCGTCGCGCAGGATCTTACCAGAAATCATTGTCCTTACTCCTTAATATACAGTTCCATCAGGCGATCACGTCGTCCACCGACACGATCACGCGGGCAACCTTCAGGCCGGTGGCCTGCTCCACTTCGTCCTTGACGCGGTGCGAGATGCTGCGCGCGGCGGTGGAGATGTTGAGCCCGTAGCTGACGGCAATGTGCAGCTCGATCACGAGACGGCCCTCTTCCTGTGTGACACGAACGCCCTTTTCAGAGTAATCGTTGCCGCGCACCACGCTCTTGACCACGTCGGTCAGGTCGCGGGGGGTCATTGCGGCCACGCCGTAGCATTGTTTGGTTGCTTCGCCTACCAGCGTAGAGAAGTACTCGGCGGAAAAGCTGACATCTCCCAGCGGGAAACGGGAAGTGATCATAGTCGCTCTGCTCCTTTATTTGAAATCTTGTTGGGGTGGCCCGGCTTGCCGCGGCAAACCCGCCGCATACCGGGAAAGGAATCGGTATCCCTATTATACAACTTCCCACGCCCTGTGTACAGCACAATTTCCAAAGGGCGGGCAATGTGAGCCGATTCGTGCTCCTATTATACCACAAAACCCTGCCCTGTGCACGGTTTTCCTGCATGTTTTGCAAAAAGGCCGGGTGCGACTGTGAATAAATTCTAAAAAGTATGATTTTTGACTTTATCCGCCTGTGGAAAAGTGCTAAAATCAAAGCAGAGAAACGGGAGCTGCGCCCTTACGGCAGAACCACTGTTTACGATAGGATAACGATTGGAGAGCTGTTTGATGAACATTTTGTTTTTCCTTTCCCCCAAGCAGGACCTGATGTATGTCTACGATGACTTCACCCTGCGGCAGACGCTGGAAAAATGGGAGAACAACCGCTACGCATCCATCCCGGTGCTCAACCGCAAGGGCGAGTATGTGGGCACCCTGACCGAGGGGGATATCCTCTGGGGGCTGAAACAGCAGCACGGGCTGGACATTGAAGCCGCCGAGGATGTGCCCATCTCGAGCTTTGCCCACAAGCGTGATTACAAGGCCGTGACTGTCACCACCAGCATGGACCAGCTGATCGAAGCGGCCATGAACCAGAACTTTGTGCCCGTGGTGGACGACCGGGGCATCTTTATCGGCATCGTGCGGCGGCAGGCCATCATCCGCTACTGCTACGACAAGGCCCGGGCGGAGGCGAAGAAGGGGCAGGCTTCTTATCCTGCCGCGGGGGGTTAACCCCCCAGTCACCTACGGTGACAGCCCCCGCTAGTAGGGGGGCCCTTGGCATGGCGTAAAGCTTGCCCTCTTTGCCAAGGCCGCCCCTACTAGGCAACAACGACGACCGCCGCCAGTGGCGGAAGCAGGGAGGAGTTGTTGGGGCAGCGGCCAGCAGGACGCAAGTGCAAAACTTTGCACGAAGCGGACGCTGGGAGCCGCAACCCGTACGGTGGCATTGCGAAGCAATGACGGTGGGGTTTAACATCGTCAGCACTACTTTCAGACAAGAAAAGACCGTTGCATTTTCGTGCAGCGGCCTTTTCTCGTTTACTTACTATTTTTATTCTTTTCATTCAATTCATTCCATTTCGTATTAGTCAGAGAATAAAATAGAATGAACCGAATAATTTGAATAAATTTTTTAACTTAACGATACCTGTGCAGATGGCACATCTGCCCCGGCATTATCAAGCCGATACATCTTGAAGCAATGCTTCTGGCTTGTACTTCCGTGTTTGGAAACGGTATGTCGAACCGCATCCCTCTCCCACAGCATCGGCTCAAGCTCGGTGATACGCTTGGCCAATGCCTGCGAGGTGGGTGCAAGCTCGGTATGGGCGTACCGCTGGCCCATCTCCATCAGGTTCTTGGAGTAGCCGCTCCACGTTCCATCCCCCTGCTGCAGGAGCACCCGCAGGGTCTTGACGATGGGCTCTGCCTCATACTCGGCCACCCGGCGCTGCGCGGCCAGCTGGGCCGCCGTGCCCTGCATGACCCAGCGGCAGCGGGCCTTATCAAAGCGGATGACCCGCTCGCACTGCTCGATGTCGCGGCCGGTGAGCAGAAAGCTTGCTTCATCGTCCATCCGGCTCTGCTTGTCCAGCACGATGGTGAAATCCGCCGCGCCCAGGATACCGGTGGAACCGTTGATGTTGTCGAAGCTGTCCTCGGGGTTCTTGCTCTTGCGGGTGTGGTGCACCAGCAGCACGCAGATGCCCCGGCTGTCGGCAAAGGCCTTCAGCCTGCCCATGTAGTCGTAGTCGGCATCGTAGGCATTCTCAAAGGGCTTTGCCTTGGGCTTGATCTTGGATAAGGTATCGATGCAGACCAGATGGATGTCCGGGTTGGCATCCAGATACTCCCCCAGCGTTTCCAGCAGGCCCTCGCCCAGCCGCTGGGCCTGAAACATAACGTGCATGTTGGCCGGGGCGGGCCTGCCCTCCAGCAAACGGTGCAGGCGGGTCTGCATCCGGCTCTTGCCGTCCTCCAGGGCGAGGTAGAGCGTGCCATGCTGCCGGGTGGGGAACCCCAGAAACGGCTCCCCCTGTGCCACGGCAAGGCAGAGGTCCAGCACCATCCAGCTCTTGCCCAGCTTGGGCTTTGCCACCAGCACCCCCATGCCCATGGGCAGCAGGCCCTCCACCACATGGCGGATGGGCGGCAGCACCATTTCAGACAGCTCCCGCGCCGACCACGCCTGCACCCCGGCAGGCTTTGCGGTCTCCGGCTCCGGGGCAGCCTGCTGCGGGGCGGCCTCCGGGTCGGTCAGGCTGTTGATGTAATCGGCGTAGTCCTCGCCGATGCGGGCCGCGAACGCCTCCTTTCCGATCTGCTCGTACTCGTCGGCCACGCGGTCCTGCCAGCGCCGGAGCTTGAGCTCCAACCCGTTCCAGAGCCGCAGCTCCCGGGCCCGCTCCTGCACCAGATGATACCGCTGGTTCTGGTCCGCAGGCAGGCCCCGGAAGGTAAACCAGAAGGTCAGCCGGGAAAAGAGCTTTTCCTCGGTGTCGGCCTTGTCCAGCCACCGCAGGAAATCGTTCTCGTCCGCCGGGCTGAACTGCTTTGCCTCCCGCCAGTTCCCCACTGCTTCCTTCATTTCGTTCATGGAAACACCTCTTTCTTTTGCATTACATAGCGTTGTTTCGTTACCCAAAGTGTAACACCTTTTGGTTGTGTCGTCAACGAGTATGTTCCGGCGATTTTTCGCGCGAAAAATGCGAAAAAAGAGGGAGAAAAGCAGTATAGTGCCTCGTCGTTTTTGATATTTTGTCCAGGTGCTCCTGAAAGTCCCCCTTATCGTACCCTGTATCTGGTATACTCCTCTTGTCGAACAAAACAGGAGCGGCCCGGAGGCGGGCTGCAGGAACAGGAGGGAACACCATGAGTGAGTACGAGATCCGATCTGTAGGCGGCCATGTGGAGGTTTATACCCGGGGCGGGGTGTTCCTCTTCTCGGCGGACACGGTGCGGGAGGCCATGGAGGAGCTGGACGAGGCCGCATGACATATTCCCGGCAGTTCCCGGAAACATGTCAGGAGCGTGCGGGGACAGTTCAAATGTAAAATACCTGTAAAATCTAAGAAAAGAACAGTTGACAAAAGGACAAAACGGCGCGGAAATGCAGTAAAAATGCAAAAAACATGTAAAATAACGCTTGTTGTCCGGGGGAGTTCAATGCTATAATAAAAAGGACGGCGTTCGGGGCAGGAAGCCCCGGGCGGCCGTCCTTGGTTTGTTTTAAGAGCAAAAGGAAGTTTTTAGGAGTATCGAGATGGATATCACACACATCACCTCATTGTTGGGCGGTATTGCGCTGTTCCTCTATGGTATGTCGATCATGGGTGCCGGTCTGGAAAAGCTGGCGGGCGGCAAGATGCAGGGCGTGCTGCAAAAGCTGACCTCCTCCACCATCAAGGGTGTCATTTTCGGCACCCTCATCACCGGCGTGATCCAGTCCTCCGCAGGCACAGTCGTCATCTGTGTCGGCCTTGTCAACTCTGGCATTATGACCCTGACGCAGTCGGTGGGTGTCATCATGGGTGCAAACATTGGTACCACGGTCACCGGTCAGCTCATCCGCATGGCGGATATCTCAGGTGAAAGCCTTCTGCTGACCCTCATCCAGCCCAAGACGTTTGCGCCGGTGGTGGCATTTGTCGGCTGCATTTTTTATGTGTTCCTGCGCAACGCCAAAAAGAAGAACATCGGCCAGATCATGCTGGGCTTCGGCATCCTGTTCACGGGCATGAGCCTGATGGACACCGGCGTGTCCCCCCTGCGGGAGAGTGCAGCCTTTCAGGAGCTGTTCGTCAGCATGACCAACCCCGTGCTGGGCGTGCTGGTGGGCATGGTCGTCACCGTCATCATCCAGTCGTCCTCGGCCTCGGTGGGTATCCTGCAGGCCTTGTCCAGCACCGGCCTTGTCACCTTTGGCAGCGCCATCCCCATCATTCTGGGTGCCCACATCGGCACCGCCTTTACCCCGCTGCTGACCATCGGCGGCTCCTCCAAGGACGGCAAGCGCGCCGCCCTGATCCACCTGTATTTCAACATCATCGGCAGCTTTGTGCTGCTGGGTGCCATTTACGCCGTGCGGTACACCATCGGCATCCCGGTGTGGGGCGACGTGATGAACAAGAGCACCATTGCAAACATCCACACCCTTTCCAGTGTGGCGGCCATGCTGCTGTTCCTGCCTTTCAGCAGTGTGCTCTCCAAGCTGGCCATGCTCACCGTGCCCAACAGTGCCGAGGAAGCACAGGAGATGAGTATGCCCGTGCTGGATGAGCGCCTGTTCAAGAGCCCGGCCGTGGCCCTGCAGCAGGCCAAGAGCGCCGTGGTCAAGATGTCCCGCCGTGCCGCCCGCAACGTCAGCCTCTCCACTCCCCTGCTGCTCAAGATGGATGAGGACGTGGTGAGCGCCATCAATGTGCGGGAGAACCTCATCGACCGGATGGAGGTGGAGATCTCCAACTACCTCATCAAGATGACTGACCAGGAGCTGGGCGACGACGAGAGCCACGCCGTGACCGAGCTGCTGAACTTTGTCACCGAGTTCGAGCGCATCGGCGACTACGCCGTGAACATTCAGGAAAAGGCCGTGGAGCTCTACGAGAAAGAGGCCTCCTTCAGCGACATCGCCAAGAACGAGCTGAAGCTGCTGGATTCCGCGCTGGAGCAGATCCTGACCCGCACCAACGATGCCTTTGAGAACGATGACATCGCGCTGGCCCGTCAGGTGGAGCCGCTGGAAGAGGTCATCGACATTCTGGTGGAGAAGCTCCGCGACGGCCACATCAAGCGCCTGAAGGATGGCATCTGCTCCATTGATACCGGCGTGGTGTTCCTGGATGTGCTGAACAATGTGGAGCGCATCTCCGACCACTGCTCCAACGTGGCGGCCCGTCTGGTGGGCACCAGCGAGGGCGATGACTACGATTCCCACACCCTCAAGAGCCTGATGCACCACAACCCCAGCAAGGAATACTCCCTCATGTACGAGGAGTGCTGCAAGGAGTACCTGACTCCGCTGGCCGCTATGGAAAAGGATGCGTAAAGGGGCCATTGCCCTGCTGCTCAGATATTGTAGCAAAATCGCAAAACCTCTGCAAAGACATTGCGTCAATGCAGAGGTTTTTGTTTGCAAAAGCCCCTTCGGTATTGAGGGATACCGGAGGGGCTTCTTGTTGCATTTGGTGAACCCGTGAAGAGTTCACATTCTCATTCACATCTTTATTATATGCCGCCTTCCCCCAAAAGTCAAGGGGTCAGAAGAAGCTCACCTGGCTGCTTTCGGGCAGGTCTGCCAGCACACCGGCGGTGCGCAGGCTTTCCAGCACGGCACTGGTCACACCGGTGGCCTGCTGGAGCTCCTCCACGGAGATATACTCCTGCCCGTCGATGGTGGCACGCTCCAGCGAGGCGGCGGCAGTGCCGCCCACGCCCTTCAAGGCACAGAAGGGCAGGCGCACCTTGCCATCCTCCACGATATACTTGTTGCCGCGGCTCTTGCCCAGCTCGATGGGCAGGAACGCATACCCGCGGGAGAGCATCTCGTTGACCAGCTGCAGGCTGACCAGCACGTCCTCGTCCTTGGCGTTCTTCTCCTCTTTCAGGCGGCGCTTCACCGCTTCCATGTGGGCGCGGGCCACAGCCGCACCGCCCACAGCGGCCTCATAGTCGATATCATCGCCGCGCACGGTGAAGTATACGGCGTAGAACTCTGCCGGGCGGTAGAGCTTGAACCACATCAGCCGGATGGCGCTCATCAGGTAGGCCACAGCGTGGGCCTTGGGGAACATATACTTGATCTTGCGGCAGGACTCGATGTACCAGTCCGGCACCTCGTGCTCCCGCATGGCTTCCTCCCAGCCGGGCTTGAAGCCGCCCTTGGCCACCTTGCCCTTACGGACCGCCTCCATGATATCAAAGGCCATCTTGGGCTCCAGCCCCTTGCGCAGCAGGTAGAGCATGATGCTGTCACGGCAGCCGATGACCTCCGCGATGGTGCAGGTGCCGCTGCGGATCAGCTCATCGGCGTTGCCGGTCCAGACATCGGTGCCGTGGGACAGGCCCGAGATCTGGATCAGCTCTGAGAAGTTCCGGGGCCGGGCCTCCACCAGCATTCCGCGCACGAAGTTGGTGCCCATTTCCGGGATGCCGAAGGTGCCGGTCTGGCTGTCGATCTGCTCCGGGGTCACGCCCAGCTCCTCCGGGCTGGTGAGCAGGCTGTACACCCGGGGGTCGTTCATGGGGATGCTGTCCACGGGGATGCCGGTGTACTCCTCAAAATACTTGTAGAAGGTGGGCATATCGTGGCCCAGCTCGTCCAGCTTGAGCAGGGTGTCGTGGAGGTACTTGAACTCGAAATGCGTTGTGAGCAGGCCGCCCGCCACATCATCCGCCGGGTGCTGGATGGGGCAGAAATCGTAGATCTCGTAGGTATCGGGCACAACCACCATGCCGCCGGGGTGCTGGCCGGTGGTGCGCTTGACACCGGTGCAGCCCAGGGTCAGGCGGTTCTCCTCGGCGTGGTTGACGGTTTTGCCGCGGGCTTCCAGATACTTTTTGACGTAGCCGTAGGCGGTCTTGTCCTGAATGCCGGACACCGTGCCCGCCTTGAACACATTGGCCTTGCCGAAGAGCTCCTCGGTGTAGCGGTGGACGTTGGACTGATACTCGCCCGAGAAGTTCAGGTCGATATCAGGCTCCTTGTCGCCGTAGAAGCCCAGGAAGGTCTCAAAGGGGATGTCGTGGCCGTCCACCAGCATCCGGGTGCCGCAGTGGGGGCAGTCCTTATCGGGCAGGTCAAAGCCGTCGTCCACGCTGCCGTCGGTGATGAACTCGCTGTACTTGCACTTGGGGCAGCGGTAGTGGGGCGGCAGGCTGTTGACCTCCGAAATGCCGGAGAAGTGGGCCACGGCAGAGGAGCCCACCGAGCCACGGCTGCCCACCTGATAGCCGCCCGCGTTGGAGTAGGCCACCAGCTTGACGGCAATGACGTACAGAACAGCGTAGCCGTGGCCGCAGATGGAGTCCAGCTCCTTTTTCAGGCGGTCCTCCACGATCTTGGGCAGGGGGTCGCCGTAATCCCGCCTGGCGTGTTCCCAGGTGGCATCGCGCAGCTGCTGCTCCGCACCCTCGATGCTGGGCGGGTAGGTACCGCGCGGAATGGCCCGCACGTTGTTGTCGATGGTGGCCGCGATCTTGCGGGGGTTGGTCACCACGATCTCGTAGGCCTTTTCCTTGGGCAGGTAGCTGAACTGCTTCAGCATATCCTCAGTGGTGCGGTAGAACAGCGGGGGCTGGGTGTCCGCATCCTTGAAGCCGTTGCCCGCCTGCAGCACCGTGCGGTAGATGGCATCCTCCGGCTCGGTAAAGTGCACGTCGCCGGTGGCGATGACCGGTTTGTGCAGGTCCTCGCCCAGCCGGATGATGGTGCGGTTGAAGTCCTTGATGACTTCCTCGCTCTCCACCTTGCCGTCCCGCACCATATACTCGTTGTTGCCCAGGGGCTGGATCTCCAGCACGTCGTAGTAGGAGGCGATCTTCTTCAGTTCCTCGTAGGAGCGCCCCTCCACAACGGCACGGTAAAGCTCGCCCGCCTCGCAGGCGCTGGTCAGGATCAGGCCGTCGCGGTACTTGTTCAGCAGGCTGCGGGGCACACGGGGCTTCTTGAAGAAGTAGTTGACGTGGGCCTCGCTCACGATCTTGTACAGGTTCTTCAGGCCCATCTGGTTCTTGACCAGAATGATGAGGTGGAAGTACTTCTTTTTCAGCACCTCCCGGTTGCCGCCCAGACCGGTGTTGATGCCCTCCACGGTGGTGACCTCTTTCTCGGCAAGGTCACTGAGCATGACGCAGAAGATGCGGCCCAGCGCGGCGGAGTCCTCGCAGGCGCGGTGGGCCTCGTAGCTGGGCAGCTCCAGATGCTTGTTGATGGTCCCCTGCTTGTAGTTGTGCAGGCCCGGATACATGGCCTGCGCCATGGTCAGGGTGTCGATATAGGTCGGCTCAAAGGAAATGCCGCTGCGCTTGGCGGCGGCTTTCAGGAAGCGGATATCGAACGCATGGGCATTGTGGGCCACCAGGATGCGGCCATCCGCGAACCGGAGAAAGGCTTCCAGCGCTTCCTTCTCCCCGGGGGCATCGGCCACCATCTCGTTGGTGATGCCGGTCAGCTCAGTGATCTTGGGGGTGATGGGCTTGCCCGGCTTGACAAAGGTGTCGAACTCCTCCACCACTTCCCCGTTCCGCACGATCACCGCGCCGATCTCGGTCAGGTACTCCACACCGGGGTCCAGGCCGGTGGTCTCGGTGTCGAACACGCAGAACTCGCCGTCCAGCGGCTGGTCCTTCACGCCGTAGACGCAGGGCACCATATCATCCACAAAGTAGGCCTCGCAGCCGTAGATCAGCTTGAAATCCGGGTCGCTCTTGTGGATCTCGTCGGTGGCCAGCATGGCCTCCGGATAGCCCTGACAGACACCGTGGTCGGTGATGGCAATGGCAGGGTGGCCCATCCGGTGGGCCAGCTTGACGATGCCGCCCGGGTCGCAGAAGGCATCCATGCTGGACAGCTTGGTATGCAGGTGAAGCTCCACCCGCTTTTCCGGGGCGTTGTCCTCCCGCTTTTTCCGTTCCACGAACAGGACATCGTAGGGGTAAACGATGTAGTCATGCTCGTACTTGTCGTAGGTGCAGTCGCCGCGCACCAGCAGGGTGGTGCCCTTGGCGATGTTCTCCCACTTGGAGCAGTCCTCCCCTTCCTGTGCGCGGATCTTCAGGTTGATGGAGCCGGTGTAATCGGTGATGGACACCGTGTAGATCTTGCGGTAGTTGCCCTTGACCTCGGTGAAGAACACATCGCCCCAGATCACGCACTTGCCGCCCTCGCCGCCCAGGTCCTTGAGGGGGGTGAGGTTCTTGGGGGTGAACATCTTGCCGTGGAAAATGGTCACGGGCTTGTCGGTCAGGTCAAGGCCCTCCACCTTGATGGAGGGGGCGGTGTTCTTTTTCTCGAACCTGACCACCGGCGGGGCGATCTTGCGCTCCAGCTTTTCCTCCATCTGGCGCTGTTCGGCCTCGCCCACCGCACTTGTCAGGGTGACTTTGGGCCTGACACCGGTGTGGGCGGCAACGCGGTCCGCCAGCAGGCGCTCAAACTCCATCTCCTGCAAAAACTTGGTACCGTGGCAGACCCCCACCGTGATGTTCTGGCCGGTGATGGTGATCCGGCACCGGTCCAGAAAGCCGTTGATGGGGATGCCGTCCCGCTTCATCTCCTCCATCAGCTCCCGCAGGGCGGCTTCGTCCAGCGTGGCATAGCCAAAGAGGTTGTCGATCTTCAGTTCAAAGCCCTCATAATCCGGCTGCAGGGAGGCCAGCAGCCGGGCGCACAGCCCCTTGTCCAGCGGGGCGGCACTGCGCAGGGTAAAAACGACCTGCCGCTCCTGCCGCAGCATCCGGGCATGCTCCACGATCACGCGCCCGAAACTGGCCGCGAAATCCGGGTCCGCCATGAACTGCGGCCATAGCTGAGATACAAGTGGTGTCACGATGGGTTACTCCTTTTGATGTTATTTCTGAACCTCTCAGGCGCTTCGCGTCTGCGCCCTCTCCGTCATCCCTGCGGGATGCCACCTCTCCCAAAGGGAGAGGCAATTGCAGCATGATTTTTAGGGGGTGCTGGCGGGGTTAAACCTCTCAGCCGTCGCTGACGCTCGGCAGCTCCCCTAGTAGGGGAGCCCTTGGCATCTCGTAAAGCTTCATCTTTTTGCCAAGGCCGCCCCTATTAGGGGCGGTGGCATTGCGAAGCAATGACGGTGGGGTTTGACTCCAGCAGCTGCTCCCGGCTCAACCCGTACGGTGGCATCCCGCAGGGATGACGGTGGGGTTTCATTTACAGTTCTGCTGTCCTAAAGACGTGATAGCCCTCATAATGATAGCTTGCGTCGATGCCCTTCATATAGACCAGCCGGTCTGTGATCCTGTCTGTGAGGGCTGCACGGAGCAGGGCTTTGATCTCCACGTCCTTGACGGGGCTGCGCTCCATGGCAAGGAGATAATCGCTCTTATCCACCCGGCTCCAGTCAATGACCTGATGCAGCTCCTTTTTCAGGATGCAGTCCAGCCAGATGCGGGTGCTGCGGCCATTGCCTTCCCGGAAGGGATGGGCCACATTCATCTCCACATACTTTTCGATGATCTCATCAAAGGTAGACTGGGGCATGGCATCGATGCTTTCCAGCGCCGGGGCCAGATACATGACGGGTGCGAACCGGAAATTGCCCTTGGCAATGTTCACGGTGCGCATCTGCCCGGCAAAGGGGTAGATCTCGCCGAACAGATAGCCGTGGATCTTTTGCAGGCCCGCAAATGTCCCCACCGGGAAGGCATCCAGCAGGCCGGTATCGTAAAGCTCCAGCGCTTTGGTCTTGCTGATCTTTTCCTCGGCCCGGGCCAGCGCGGCCTCGTCGGTCAAACCAAGTTTGTTTTCTAAGGGCATTGTGTTCTCCTTGCTTAACCTCTCAGGTGCTTCGCGCCAGCTCCTGCGTCTGCGCCCTCTCCGTCATCCCTGCGGGATGCCACCTCTCCCAAAGGGAGAGGCTATTGCGGCATGACCTTTTGGGGGTGCTGAACTTAACCCCCCAGTCGCCTGCGGCGACAGCCCCCGCTAATAGGGGGGCCTTTGGCATCTCGTAAAGCTTCATCTTTTTGCCAAGGCCGCCCCTATTAGGCAACAACGACGACCGCCGCCAGCGGCGGAAACAGGGAGGAGTTGTTGGGGCCGCGGCCAGCAGGACACGAGTGCTCTGCACGAAGTGGACGCTGGGTGCCGCAACCCGGACAGGTGGCATTGCGAAGCAATGACGGTGGGGTTTATTTCCTCTCAGATCTTATAGATCTCCTCCATGAACTGGTCGAGGATATTATCCCCGGTCAGCTTCTTGATGGGCTGGCCGTGGATGAAGAGGACAGCCTCGCCCTTGCCGCCTGCAATGCCGATATCGGCTTCGCGGGCCTCGCCGGGGCCGTTGACCACGCAGCCCATCACGGCCACCTTGATGGATTTCTTATAGCCCTGCAGGCGCTTTTCCACCTCGTTGGCGATCTCGGTGCAGGGGTACTGGGTGCGGCCGCAGGTGGGGCAGGTGATGACCTCGGGGCCAGCCACGGGGAAGCCCACGGCGCGCAGGATGTTGTAGCCTGCTTCCACTTCCTTCTCAGGCTCGGCGGCCAGCGAGACGCGGATGGTATCGCCGATGCCCTCCAGCAGCATCCCGCCGATGCCCATGCCGCTCTTGAGCAGACCCATCTGGTAAGTACCGGCCTCGGTCACGCCCACATGCAGGGGGTAATCGGTCACGGCGCTCAGCTGGCGGTAGGCCTCCATCATGCGGGGCACGTTGGAGTTCTTGATGGAGATGACGATGTTGTTGAAATCGAACTTCTCCAGCAGGCGGACATGGTACAGGGCGCTTTCCACCATGGCCTCGGGCACGGGCGCGCCGTACTTTGCCAGGATGTGCTTTTCCAGGCTGCCGCCGTTCACGCCGATGCGGATGGGGATGTTCTTCTGCTGGCAGGCCTGCACCACAGCCTTGACCCGGTCGTCGTCGCCGATGTTGCCGGGGTTGATGCGAATCTTGTCCACACCAACGTCGGCGCAGGCCAACGCTGCCTTGTAGTCAAAGTGGATATCCGCCACGATGGGGATGTTCACCGCGTTCTTCACGGCCTCGATGCACTTGGCATCCGCCGCGCTGGGGCAGGTCACACGCAGGATCTGGCAGCCCGCCGCCTCACAGCGCTTTGCCTGGGCAACGTTGCCCTCAATGTCCTCCACGGGGACATTCAGCATGGTCTGCACCGCAATGGGGTTGTTGCCGCCAATGGTCACATTGCCGATTTTCACTTCTCGTTTCAGCTGCCGCATGGTCGTTTTCCTTTCCGTATCACATTGCCCCGGTAATGAGCCGGAGGATATCGTTGTAAGTTGCAAAAATCATCAGCCCGAACAGCAGCGCAAAGGCTGCCACGGTCAGGCCGCTCTGGATCTTTTCGGGCACGGCATGGCCGGTCACGCCCTCAATGAGCAGGAACACCACCTTGCCGCCGTCCAGCGCCGGGAAGGGCAGCAGGTTGAAGATGCCCACATTCACGGTGATGAGCACCAGCATCTCCAGCAGGTCCTGCCAGCCGTAGCTGGCGGCCTGCCCGATGGCCGTTACGATGCCCACCGGGCCGGAGAGGTCGTTGATGCTCTCCCGCCCCCGCAGCAGGTCGGAGAGGGAGGCAAAGATGATGCGCCCATAGTAGAGCACGCTGTTGCCCGCCTCTTTCAGCACGTTCAGCGGTGTTTTTTTGATGCCGTAGACTGTAAAGCCCAGGCTCATGTGGGTCTCGCCCTTGTCATCCTGCCAGGTGTCGAACTGCACACCGGGCAGCTCCACCTTTTTGCCGTCCCGCAGAACGGTGAAATCGGCGGTGTAGTCCTCCGTGCGCATCAGCTCATAGAGGATATCGTTTGCCACAAAGCAGCGGCGGCCGTTCACCGCAAGGATCTTATCCCCTGCCTGCAGGCCGGTCTGGCCGCAGAGGGCGTTCTCCTCCACCTGATAGAGGACCTTGCTGGTGATGGGCTCGCTCTGGGCCGTGATGAGGATGGCCATGACCACAAAGCCCAGCACAAAGTTCATCCCGGCACCCGCCAGCATAATGAGGGCCCGCTGCCAGACAGGGGCCTCATTCAGCGGGATGCCCGAGGGAGAAACCTCTCCGTCAGAGCCTGTCGGCTCTGTCACCTCCCCTGACAGGGGAGGCAAGTCAGGCTTCCCGGCTCCCCTGTCAGGGGCGGCAGCCTCATCGGCATCCGCCTTGGCTCCCCTACTAGGGGAGCTGTCGTCGGAGACGACTGAGAGGTTCCCCTCCGCCTGCTTGCTCTCGGGGCTCTCCTCCCCTTCCAGCGCCACAAAGCCGCCCACGGGCAGGGCGCGGATGCTGTACTGGGTGCCCTTGCGCACCCGCTTCCACAGCACCGGCCCCATGCCGATGGAGAACTCGTTGACCTGCACACCGCAGAGCTTTGCCACTATGAAGTGGCCGAACTCATGGATGGCGATCACGGCGCTGAACACGAACACCGCAGCAATAAAGGTGACAATAAAAGACATCAGTTCTCCTTACAGGTGTGCTCTCACAAAGGCACGGGCCATCTTGTCGCACTCATACACATCGGCCAGGGTGTAATCGCCGCCAAAGCTGTCGCTGTCCACAACAGCCTCCACCAGACGGCCGATATCGAGGAAGCCGATCTTATCCTCGAGGAAGAGCTTGACTGCCTCCTCATTGGCACCGTTGGCGGCGCAGGGGCCCAGACCGCCCTTCTTGATGGCCTTTTTGCAGGCAGCCAGGCAGCGGAAGGTCTCCTCGTCGGCCACATCGAAGGTCAGCAGCTTCAGGGTGGTAAAGTCCAGCTCGGGCACCACACCGGGCACACGGGCCGGGTAGGTCAGGGCGTACTGGATGGGGATGCGCATATCGGGCACGCCCAGTTGGGCAATGATGGAGTTATCGCTGTACTGCACGGCAGAGTGGACAATGCTCTGGCGCTGCACCACGATCTGGATCTTCTCGGGGGGCAGGCCGAACAGCCAGACCGCCTCGATCAGCTCCAGGCCCTTGTTCATCAGGGTGGCGGAGTCGATGGTGATCTTGGCACCCATGTTCCAGTTGGGGTGCTTGAGGGCATCGGCCTTGGTCTTGCCCCGCAGTTCCTCGGTCTTCATGCCGAAGAAGGGGCCGCCGGAGGCCGTGAGCAGGATCTTGGTCAGGCTCTTGGCGCTCTCCTTATCCTGTAGGCACTGGAAGATGGCGGAGTGCTCGCTGTCCACAGGCAGCAGCTTCACGCCGTGCTTTGCCACAGCCTGGGTCACCAGGTGACCGCCCGTGACAAGGCTCTCCTTGTTGGCAAGGGCCAGATCATGGCCGCTCTCAATGGCGGTCAGGCTGGCACCCAGACCGGCGATGCCCACCACACTGTTCAGCACCACATCGGGGCCGTCCATGGCGGCCAGCTCCTTCAGTCCCTCGGGGCCGGTCAGCAGCCGGGGGGCGTTGGCACGGCCCGCCAGAGCCGCGTCCAGCCGGGCGGCGGCATCGGGGTCGGTCATGCAGACATACCGGGGGTGGAACTCCTCGATCTGCTCCAGGATCTTCTCCACATGGCTGTGGGCGGAAAGGCCGAACACCTCATACCCCTGGGCACGGATAACATCCAGGCTCTGGGTGCCGATGGAACCGGTAGAACCCAGCAGCGTGATTTTTTTAGACATAAGCTACCTCCTGCATTCAGTGATAGAAAACAGCGATGACCACCATGGTGACGAACGGCGCAATGAACATGACGCTGTCGAAGCGGTCCAGAATGCCGCCGTGGCCCGGGAAGATGGTGCCATAATCCTTGATGCCGCACTGGCGCTTGACCACGCTGGCGAACAGGTCGCCGTAGATGCCCAGCACAGCGGCCACACAGGCCAGCAGGGCAATGATCACGTACATCGAAACGCCGATGTTGGTGCGGGTGAACGCCTCCATCCGGTTGGCCGCAATGGAGTAAATGACGGTGGCGATCACGCCGAACACCATGGTGCCCAGCACGCCGCCAATGGCTCCCTCCACGGTCTTTTTGGGGCTGACCACGGGGCAGAGTTTGTGCTTGCCAAAGGCTCTGCCTGCAAAGTAGGCGCAGGTATCGCCGCCCCAGGCAAAGCAGAGGATGAGCAGAATAAAGAACATCGCGTCATAGCCGTAGGTCTCCACCGGCAGCAGCTCCTTCAAACGGATAAAGGAGTAGAAGCAGAAGATCACGATGCCGGAAAACATCACCAGACCGCTGGCTTTTGCAAAATCCACCTGTGCGTTGCGCACCACCAGATAGATGCCGAAGAACAGCACCATCAAGAAGGAGGCCGGCATGACCAGCCGCCGCCACACCTGATAGCTGGACAGCATGATCAGCAGGGTGTAGGGCACGAACACGGCGTACATGGGCCATTCCTTTCTGCCGAAGCCCAGGGCCTTGAAGACCTCGTGGATGGCGATCAGGGTGATGGCGGCAATGACAAAATTGAACACCAACGTGTCAAAGGTGAACAGCACCCCGATCAGGACGAGGATGCCCACAATTGCGGTTATGATACGAGTTTTCATTCAAATTTCTCCTTTTGGGAATTGCAAGGGTCAGATGCCGCCAAACCGGCGGGAGCGCTTGTTGAACTCCGTGATGGCGGCATCCAGGTCATCGCGGGTGAAATCAGGCCAGAGCACATCCATCTCCACCAGTTCGGCGTAAGCGGCCTGCCAGAGCATGAAGTTGGAAAGGCGCTTCTCGCCCGAGGGACGCAGGATGAAATCCGGGTCCTTCTGGCCGGCGGTATACATGTGGTCGCTCATCATCTCTTCGGTGATGTCCTCGGGCTTGAGGGTACCCTCTGCCACCTGCTGGGCCAGCTGCCGGGCGGCCCGCACGATCTCGGGGCGGCCGCCGTAGTTCACGGCAATGTTCAGGGTCATGCCGGTCTTGGCGGCGGAGTCCTCCTCCAGCTCGTTCATCAGCTTCTGGAGCTTTGCATCCAGCGCGGCCCGGTCGCCCAGGAACTTGATGCGGATGTTGCGGTCCTTATAGTTGAAGCCCTTGAGCAGATACTCACCGAACAGCTTCATAATGGCGGAGACCTCTTCCAGCGGGCGCTTCCAGTTCTCGGTGGAGAAGGCGTAGAAGGTCACGGACGAAACGCCCAGCTCCTCGCAGTAGTTGGCGATATCCTGAAACACGGCGGCACCCTTTTTGTGGCCCGCGGTGCGGGGCAGGCCCCGCTGCTTGGCCCAGCGGCCATTGCCGTCCATGATGATGCCGATGGAAAGGCCCTCGGCAAATTCTTTGGGATGGTTCATAATCATTCTCCTGCGTTTGCAGGGCGGGTGTTCCCTGCCCCGGTTTCGGCAAAAAGTGCCGCGCACTCGTTCCAGCGCACGGCACCTCACACATTTCGTTTCGCCGCGGCGATCAGACGGACATGATCTCCTTCTGCTTTTCCTCAACGGCTGCGTCGATGTTCTTGATATACTTGTCGGTCAGCTTCTGAACCTCTTCTTCCATGGTCTTCTGGGTATCCTCGGTCAGCTCACCGGCCTTCTTCATGGCCTTGGCCTTGTCCATAGCGTCGCGGCGGACATTGCGCACGGCCACCTTGGCCTCCTCGCCCAGCTTGGCAACTTCCTTTGCCAGCTGCTTGCGGCGCTCCTCGGTGGGAGCCGGGAAGTTCAGGCGGATGGTGGAGCCGTCATCAATGGGGGTGATGCCCACATCGCTGGCCATGATGGCCTTGCTGATGGCGCGCAGCAGGGTGCGGTCCCAGGGGGTGATGGTCAGGGTGCGGGCCTCGCTCACGGCCACAGAAGCCACCTGCTGGATGGGAGTGGGGGCACCGTAGTAGTCCACGCTCACCTTGTCCAGAACGGCGGGGTTGGCGCGGCCTGCACGCACAGCGGCCAGCTCGCGGTCCAGATGCTCCACGGAGCTCTTCATCTTTTCTTCAAATGCCTTGGTGTTGCTGCTCATTGTCCTTTTCTCCTGTTATATATTGTTCTGCACAGGCGCTGTGATTGCTGCCTGTTCCATTCTATGGTACGGGGATGCGGGCTATGCTCAGCCCTCGTAGACCAGGGTGCCCACGTTCTCGCCCTGCACGGCCTTTGCAATGTTGTCCGGGTCGGCCAGGTCAAAGACCAGGATGGGGAGCTTGTTGTCGCGGCAGAGGGTGGCGGCAGTGCCGTCCATCACAGCCAGGCGATCCTCCAGCACCTTGGTAAAGGTCAGGGTGTCGTACTTTTTGGCATCGGGGTACTTGTGGGGGTCCTTGTCGTACACGCCGTCCACCATGGTAGCTTTGAACATGATATCCGCACTCACCTCAACAGCACGCAGAGCCGTGGTGGTATCGGTGGAGAAGAAGGGGTTGCCGGTGCCGCCGCCGAAGATGGCGATCTTGCCGTCTGCCATGGCCTTCAGGGCATCCTTGCGGGTAAAGGCGGGGGCCACCTGCGGCATGGTGATGGAGGTGAACACCTCGGTCTCCACGCCCAGCTGCTCCAGCTTGTCGGAGACGGCCAGCGCGTTCATCACGGTCGCCAGCATTCCGATCTTGTCGGCCAGGGTGCGCTCCATCTTGCCGCTGGAACGGCCGCGCCAGAAGTTGCCGCCGCCCACCACGATGCCGATCTGCACGCCCAGGTCGTGGGCCTTTTTCACGCCGCCGCAGATCGCGTCCATGGTCGGCTCGTCAAAGCCGGTGCCCTTTTCGCCGCCCAGGGCCTCGCCGCTGATCTTCAGAAGGATCCGCTGATATTTCAATGCCATATCAATACACCACCTAAATCATTTCTCTCATCAGGCCGGAGTTTCCCCTGCCCCTGATTTATTCATCTTATTTTACTATAAAATCGCTTCAAAGTAAACATGTAAAGTGTGAATAACCTCTCCCTCATCAAAAAAGCAGACAGCCCGCAGGCCATCTGCTTGGAGGTTCACTTTGCCGGAACAAATTCGATCTTGACCCGCATCCCCATACCGGCAGCCAGCCGCTGCAGGGTGCGAAGCGAAGGATTTCCGTTGCCGCGCTCCAGCTTGCTGATGTCTGTCTGGGCAATGCCGGTGCGCTCGGAAAGTTGCTGCTGGGTCAGTCCGCTTTCCTTCCGGGCGGCAAGGATCGCCTCGATCACAGCAAATTCGGGGTCAAGGGCATCCCACTCTGCCTTAAACTCAGGGTCTTTCATCTGTTCGTTGAGAAAATCATTGAAATTGGTCATTTGGAGCACTCCTTTCGGCTGAGATAATCGGCACGGTACTGCTTTGCAAGTGCGATCTCGGAAGCAGGTGTCTTCTGCGTCTTTTTGACAAAGCCGTTCGTAAGGATGATCCTTCTGCCGATCACAAAAAAGTACAGCACACGGGTAATGTCGGAGCCGAACTTGGTGCGGATCTCAAAAATGCCATCCTCCAGATGCTTGGAGTACGGCTCCCGCAGTGAAGGCCCTTCCTCCCGGAGAAGCCCGACCGTGCGCACGACCTTGGCCCGCATTTTCGCATCCAGAGCCAGAATAAACTCTTTCGCCGGTTCGGAGCCATCGGCTTTGTCATAAAATTCGATCTCGTATTCCTGCACGCCGCCGCCTCCATTAAATAGCGGTTTTATCCTATATTCAGTATAGCGGATCAGGCTGCCATTGTCAAGTGGGTTACAAAGTGGGTTACAGGCAAAACAAAAAGCGCCGATTCTGAACGAATCAGCGCCTTTTCTGCATGGAGCGGGCAATGGGAATCGAACCCACCTCCTCAGCTTGGAAGGCTGATATACTAGCCGATGTACGATGCCCGCGAATGCAGGATGAATTATACCACGTTTTGGCTCAAATGTCCAGTGCTAATTTTTAAGAACCAGACTTCATGCCCAGGTAGACGGTGCCCACGCCCGCAGCGATGTTCAGCAGGCCCATGCCGATGCCAGCCACGCTGGAGAAATAGGTCAGGGTGGAATCAATGATGAGGTTGCCGTTGATAGTGCCTTCCGGCTCAGGGTACTTCTCGGGGTCCTTCTTCTGCAGCTGGACCGCCACACCGGCAATGTTGGAGACATTCAGATAGGCCAGCATGCTGGTGGCCAGGCCCATAACGGTGGAGCCCAGTGCCATCCAGTTGATGGACAGGCCGCCGCTGGTGTACTCCATTTCCTCTTCAGCCAGAGGAGCATAATTCTTGGGATAGTTGATCATGGTTTTGTACCTCCAAATGTGTTTCAAGAGGGGTCATCGTGGTTTCATTATAGGTTCTGCGGCTCCGGCTGTCAAGGGTCGAAACTTCAGCAGACAAAAGCAGCGCCCTCCCTTCTTCAGGGAGAGCGCCGCGTTCCGGTTCTCTCTTATTTTTTCTCAGAGCCGCCCTGCTGCTCCTGTTCCTGCTCTCTGCGCAGCTTTTTGATCCGCTTCTTCTCGCTTTCCACATGGGGCCAGGGCCAGGAGAAGCCCTCGTTCTCGCGGCACCATTTGACCAGCGGATAGAACGAGAACGCCAGCCCGAACAGATACAGCAGGACGTAGAGCGCGCCGGAAAGGCTCACCAGTGCGTCCAGCGCGCCGATGAGCGCCATGATCAGGCCCGTCTTCAGGAAGAACAGGCCGTTCTGGCGGCAGTATTCCGGGAAATTCTCCGCCTTGACCGCCTGACGGCCCTGATCTCCCCACACACGGGGATTCTTCATCACCGAGTAGCCGTAAAAGACCATCATCAGGCCGCAGGTAAGCTGGAATCCAAAAAACATATCACACCTCGCAGGTTTTCAGGGGGACTCAGTCGTCGTAGCCCTCGAACAGGGGCTTCATGGCGGGCAGGAAGTCCAGCGTTGCAAAGTAGTCACGGGGGGTCTCGGCGCGGCGGATGAGGCGGTGAGAGCCGTCCTCGCAGAGCAGGACCTCGGCGCTGCGGAGCTTGCCGTTGTAGTTGTAGCCCATGGCGGAGCCGTGGGCACCGGTGTCGTGGATGTAGATCAGGTCACCGATGTCGATCTTGGGCAGCATCCGGTCAATGGCGAACTTGTCGTTGTTCTCGCACAGGCCGCCGACCACATCGTACTTGTGGTCGCAGGGGGCGTTCTCCTTGCCCAGCACGGTGATGTGGTGGTAAGCGCCGTACATGGCGGGGCGCATCAGGTTGGCAGCGCAGGCATCCAGACCGATGTACTCCTTGTAGATGTGCTTTTCGTGGATGGCAGTTGCCACCAGCGCACCGTAGGGGCCGGTGGTAAAGCGGCCCATCTCGGTGAAGATGGCCACATCGCCCATCCCTGCGGGCACAAGGATCTCCTCAAACTTCCGGCGCACGCCCTCACCGATGGCCATGATGTCGTTCTCGGTCTGGTCGGGGCGGTAGGGGATGCCCACGCCGCCGGACAGGTTGATGTAGCCGATGTGGGCACCGGTGGCCTTCTGCACACGGACCGCCAGCTGGAACAGGATGCCTGCCAGCTCGGGATAATAGGCATCGGAGATGGTGTTGGAGGCCAGGAAGGCATGGATGCCAAAGTTCTTTGCACCCTTTGCCATCAGCTTCTTGTAGCTGTCGATCATCTGCTCCTCGGTCATGCCGTACTTGGCATCGCCGGGCTTGTCCATGACCTGGAAGCCCTCCTCGCTCTCGCCCAGCTGGAAGGTCCCGCCCGGGTTGTAGCGGCAGAAGATGTTCTCGGGGATCCCGGCCACACGGTCCAGGAAGTCCACCATGGTGGCATCGTCCAGGTTGATGTATGCGCCCAGCTCGTAGGCCTTCTTCATGTCCTCCACGGGGGTCTGGTTGGAGGAGAACATGATATCGCTGCCGGTAAAGCCGCAGGCCTCGCTCAGCATCAGCTCGGTCAGGGAGGAGCAGTCCACACCGCAGCCCTCTTCCTTCAGGATCTGCAGGATGATGGGGTTGGGCAGCGCCTTGACGGCAAAATACTCCCGGAAGCCCTTGTTCCAGCTGAAGGCCTTGTTGATGCGGCGGGCGTTCTCACGGATGCCCTTTTCGTCGTAGACGTGGAACGGGGTGGGCACGTCCTGGATGATCTCCTGGGCCTGCTCTTCGGTCAGAAACGGTCTCTTTTCCATAATATACTTCCCTCTCGTTTTTATAGCGTCACCGGCAGTTTCCGGTGCAATAGCATCAGGTCTTCAGGTTCTTTCTGGTGGGGGTAAAGGTGGGGATCATCTTTTCCAGCTGATCCACCACGCCCTCGTCGTTGTGCTGGGCGGCAGCGGCAAGATCCTGCAGCTGCTGGTAGAACACGGCCAGGTCGATGTCCCGGGGCGATGCCACAAAGATCTTGTTGTGCTCGGTGCGGCGCATCTTGCCCTGCTCCTCGTCCATCATCAGCTCCTCGTAGAGCTTCTCGCCCGGGCGCAGGCCCACGATCTTGATCTCCATATTCACGCCCGGCTCGTAGCCGTAAAAGCGGATGAGCTGCTTGGCCAGATCCATGATCTTGACCGGCTCGCCCATGTCCAGCACATAGATGCTGCCGCCCTCGGCCAGCGCGCCCGCCTGCAGCACCAGCTGGGCCGCCTCGGGAATGGTCATAAAGTAGCGCTCGATGTTGGGGTCGGTGAGGGTGACGGGGCCGCCCTTCTTGATCTGGGCCTCGAACAGCGGGATCACGCTGCCGTGGCTGCCCAGCACATTGCCAAAGCGGACCGCCACGCACTTCATGTCGGTGTTGCCCGCAAAGGTCTGGAGGAGCATCTCACAGATCCGCTTGGTGCAGCCCATCACGCTGGTGGGATTGACCGCCTTGTCGGTGGAAAGCTGGACGAACCGCTCCACGTCGTGCTCGCTGGCGCTGGTGAGCAGGTTCTTGGTGCCCAGCACATTGTTCTTCACGGCCTCGGCGGGGCTGATCTCCATCAGCGGCACATGCTTGTGGGCCGCTGCATGGAACACCACGGTGGGGTGGTAGGTCTCAAATACCTCGTCCAGCCGCTTTTTATCCCGGATGGAGCCGATCAGCACGGTCACGGGGATGTCCCGGCCGTACTTCTGCTGCAGTTCCATCAGCAGCTCGTAGGCGCAGTTCTCGTAGATATCAAAGATCAGCAGCTTACCGGGCCGGAAGCGCATCACCTGGCGGCAGAGCTCGCTGCCAATGGAGCCGCCGCCGCCCGTCACCAGCACGGTCTTGCCGGTGAGGTAGCCGGAGATCTTCTCGTTGTCCAGCGTGACCTCGTCACGGGAGAGGAAATCAGCGGTGTTCAGCTCACGGAACGCACCCTGCTGGGGGCCGTTGCTGCCCACCAGCTGGGGATCGCTCAGGATCTGCACCGGGCAGTGGGTGGAAACGCAGAGGTCGATGACATGGTTCAGCCTGCTGCCCCGCAGGGTAGGGATGGCAATGATGATGTTGTGGATGTTGTACTGGGTGCAGAGCTGGGGGATCTGCTCCAGCGTGCCCTTGACCGGCACGCCGTGGATGGTCTGTCCCTGCTTGACCAGGTCATCGTCCACCGCCACAACGGGGTGGCCGTAGCTGCTGTTGGATTTGCAGACATTGATGGCCCAGGCACCGGCCTCGCCCGCGCCCACGATCATCACGGGGCGGTTGGGGTCCTTGTTGGGCACGCCCCGCAGCCGCTCGCCGATGGGATGGTTCAGGAAGAGCCGCCATGCCAGACGGCTGCCGCCCACCAGCAGGAAGATGAGGACAGCGGCCATGGCGTTGGCAGAATCGAACAGCACGCCGTGGACGCAGAAATGGTTCACGAAATAGACCACCCCCGTGGGCACGGCGATCATGCCGCCCAGACGGATGAGGTCACGCTCCCCGGCATACTTCCAGAGCACATGGTACAGCCCGCCCGCCAGAAAGCTGAGCAGGTAGAGCGCCACGATCCAGGGCAGATTCTGGTAGAGCAGGGCACGGTTGTGGGGCCACCAGCTGGCCTCCACCGCGCCGTCGGCCCGGAGCAGCAGGGCAAAGTAAAAGCTGAATATCACGATGGCCGCGTCCAGCAGCACCAGGATCATCCGGCGCAGCAGCACCTGCGGCACAAGCTTCTTTGTTTTCTTCACAAAAATCCTCTTTTGCATCGGGGCGGGATCTGTCCGCACCCGTTTTTCCCGGCGTTGCCGGCCACCGGGTCCAAAGCCCCATGCGCCTGTTCCGCCATAATATCCATTGTATTATACTCAATTCTCCCCCCTGTGTCCAGAACAATTCCGATTCTCCGGGCTTTTCTGCCGCTCCCTGCGGGATTTTTCTGTCCGCAGGATGGCCCGCACCTCTTCGCCCAGCCCCAGCGGCCACTGCACGGCAAGGCAGACTGCCGCCATGCCAAAGCCGCCCGCGCAGAGCGCCGCCAGCCGGGTGGGCGTGCTCCCGCTGCCCAGCCACCCCGCCAGCAGAGTGCGCAGGCCCTCGCCCGCCCCCGCCGAGACCAGTGCCGCCAGCGCCGGAGCCCCCAGCCACCGCCAGAGCCTGGGCTTCAGCCCGCTGACGTGCAGCAGACGGGCCGTATTCATCTGGCAGGTATAGGCACTGGACAGCAGGATCACCCACAAAAAGCCCTTCATCCCCCATCTGGGCAGGAGGAGCAGCACCCCCGCAATGCGGAGCACCGCGTCCCACAGGCTGTACCGGAACACGGCCTTCTGCTCCCCCATCCCCTTCATGGCACCGTCCACCATGCTCTCCAGATACATCAGCGGCATGGCCGGGCCCAGCACCCGCAGATAGAACCCGGCCTCCTGGCTGTGGTAGAGCAGCAGGGCCAGCGGCTCGCCCCACACCCAGAACAGCGCCCCCGCCAGCGCCGAGAAGCAGCCCGTCAGCCGGAGCATCCGGTCCAGCAGGCAGTCCAGCCGGGCGCGTTCGCCCCGGATGTGGGCCTGGGTGATCTCAGGCATCAGCAGCACCGAAGCCCCAGCTCTACAAATTCCTCATCGACATCGCCGAGAGCACTTACCCCTCCGGCCCCTTCAAGAAGGTCATCGACGAGGCGAAAGCCTACTGGAAAGAGCACAAGGCAGAGCTGGAACAGAAATTATAACGAGAAACAAAAACGGGCTGTTGCACATCCCAACCTCTCAGTCTCGCTGTCGCTCGACAGCTCCCCTACCGAGGGGAGCCTCTGGCGAAGAGATAAAGCTTTACGAAATGCCAAAGCCTCTCCTCGATAGGAGAGGTGGCATTGCGAAGCAATGACGGAGAGGTTGTCGATATGCCGCAGCCCTTGTTTTATTTGTTACGCCCCGATGGCGGCACACTTCTTAGCCAGCCAGTCGCGCTCGTCCTCGGTCAGGCGGGGAGCCAGCTTCTCGAAGGCCTCGCGGTGGTAGGCGTTCAGCCAATCCAGCTCGTCGCGGCTCAGAACGCCCGGGACGATGGGGGAGGTGGCGATCGGCACGAACATGATGGGGCGGAATGCCAGGAACTCGCCGTACTGGTTGGATGCCTTGTGGTAGCACTCCAGCTCATTCTCGATGCGGATGCCCACGACGCCGCCCTCATAGACGCCCGGCTCGTCGGTGACGATCATGCCCGGCTTAAAGACGGTGGTATTGCGGCCGTTCAGGGCGTGGGGGCCTTCGTGGACGTTGCCCACATGGCTGACGCTGTGGCCGGTGCCGCAGCGGTAGTTGATGAGGTGGCGCCACAGCGGCTCACGGGCGATGGTGTCCAGCATATGGCCGTCGCAGTAGTCCAGCCAGACAGCCCGGGCGATGTCGATGTGGCACTGTAAAGTCCAGGTGTAGAACAGGCGCTCGTCCTCGGTCAGCTCACCCAGTGGATAGGTGCGGGTGATGTCGGTGGTGCCGTCCATATAGGTCGCGCCGCTGTCCACCAGCAAGAAGCCCTTCTTCTCGAGCTTTGCGTGGTCTTCCTCGGTGGCATGGTAGTGCATCATGGCGGCGTTGGGGCCGTAAGCTGCAATGGTGCCGAAGCTCTCGGTCAGGAACTTGTCCTGTGCGCTGCGGTACTTGTGGAGGATCTCGTCGATGGTCAGCTCGGTCAGCTCTTCGCCGGCGGCCAGACGGTTCTCCAGCTCGATCTGGAAGCGCACCATAGCCACGCCGTCCCGGATGTGAGCTTCGCGGGTGTGAGCCAGCTCGACTTCGTTCTTGACGCCCTTCATGGGCAGCAGGGGGTCGGCCTCGTCCTTGACGGTCAGAGCCGGGTTGGCCTGCAGGGTCTGGTAAACAGCGTAGTTGACGGAAACGGGGTCGGCCAGAACGGTCTGCTCTTCGGTCTGGGCGGCGAGGACGGTAAGCACATCGTCGTACTCGGCCAGCTCCACGCCGTTTGCCTTCAGCTCCGCGGCAGCCTCGGCGCTGACGCGGGCGGTGTTGATGAAGAGGGTCGCCTTATCGGGGGTCACATAGCAGTAAGCCATTGCATAAGGGGTGCATTGAATGTCCATCGCACGCAGATTGAGCAGCCATGCCAGATTGTCCAGCTTGCCCACCAGCTGTGCGGTGCAGCCCAGCTCAGAGAGCTTCGCACGCAGCTGGCCCAGCTTCTCGGCAGGGGAGAAGCCTGCGTACTCTTTCGGCAGGAGCCATGCCGGGGTGGCGGGCAGGGCGGGACGGCCCTCCGTCCACAGCTCGTCCTCGAGGTTCAGCAGCTTGATGGTGCCTTTCTTGGCGTCCAGCTCTTTCTGCAGGCTGCGCACCAGACCGCAGGAGGCAGTCAGGCCGCAGAGGCCCAGCTTGCCGCCCTCGGGCAGGACTTTGCCGCAGTACTGCTCGGCGGTCGGCACGCCCGGCTCGCCCATCCGCATCAGCTGGATCTCCGTGCCGGCGATCTCCTTCTCGGCCTGCACGAAGTAACGGCCATCGGCCCAGACAGCGCTCTCGGTCATGGTGACGACGAAGTTGGAGTTCTCGCCGTGGAAGCCGGAGAAGTAGGTCAGGGCAGTGTAGTGGTCGGGCATATACTCGCTGGCGTGCGGGTCGCCCACCGGGATGAGGTAGACGTCCACGCCGTTTGCCTTCATGGCCTCGCGCAGGGCGGCGGACGCTCGGGAACGGTATTCATGCTCATGTCAAAAAGCCTTCTTTCTTTATTCTGCCGGAAAAACGTCCGGCGGCGATGGTTTGCTGGACCTTATTGTATCATTCCGGGGCGCAGAATGCAATTCTGCAGGGTTCATTTTGGTCCTGCCGCCCGAAAATGCAAGCAAATTGCAAAAAATGTTACAAATTTCTCATCAAAAAGGCCGGTTTGCCATTGACAGCCTTGTTATAATAGGAGTGTAGGAATTTTACGGGTCAGCACTCAGCGGCCCGGACTGCTTGTAAGGCCCGACGTGCTGGGCAGCGCCTTTGCGGCGTCTGCATAAAAGAAAGAGGCATTTCAGACTATGACCAAGATCGATATTTTCTCCGGCTTCCTTGGCGCCGGTAAGACCACCCTTATCAAGAAGCTCATCAAAGAGTCCTTTGCAGGCCAGAAGGTCGTGCTCATCGAGAACGAGTTCGGCGAGATCGGCATCGACGGCGGCTTTTGAAGGAGTCCGGCATCCGATCAATGAGCTGAACGCCGGCTGCATCTGCTGCTCTCTGGTGGGCGATTTCCGCGCCGCTCTGCAGCAGGTGGTGGAGCAGTACCACCCCGACCGCATCGTCATCGAGCCCTCCGGCGTCGGCAAGCTGTCCGACGTGACCCGCGCTGTCGAGGGCGTGGCCGAGCATCTGGATGTTCAGCTGAGCAGCTTCGTCACCGTGGCCGACGTCAACAAGGTCAAGATGTATATGAAGAACTTCGGTGAGTTCTACGACGACCAGATCAGCCACGCAAGCTGCATCATCCTGAGCCGCACCCAGAACGCCACCGAGGAGAAGATCGCCGCCGCTGTGGCCATGCTGCGCGAGAAGAACCCCACCGCTACCATCGTCACCACCGCCTGGGACGCCCTGACCGGCGAGCAGATCCTGAAGGCCATGTCCACCAAGGACGACTTCAAGGCTGAGCTGATCGCTATGGCTGCCAAGGCCAACGAGGAGCACGCCCACGAGGACGAGGAAGAAGAGCACGAACACCATCATCACCACGACCACGATGATGAGCATGATGAGCATTGCTGCTGCGGCCATCATCATGATGACGACGACGATGAGGAGGATGAGCACGAGCACCATCATCACCATGACCACGACGATGACCACGACGAGCATTGCTGCTGCGGCCATCACCATGACCACGATGATGATGATGACGATGATGAAGACGAGCATGAGCATCATCACCACCACGATCATGATGACGATGACCACGACGAGCATTGCTGCTGCGGCCATCATCACCATCATCATGGCCACGACGCCGATGAGGTCTTCACCAGCTGGGGCGTCGAGACGGCCAGGAAGTTCTCCAAGGCTGACATTGAGCACGCCCTCACCGAGCTGGACACCGGCAATTACGGCATGATCCTCCGCTCCAAGGGCATCGTGGACGGCGGCGCAGACGGCTGGCTGGAGTTCGACTACGTTCCCGGCGAGTGGGAAGTCCGCGCACGCGGCGCAGACGTCGGCGGCAAGCTGGTGGTCATCGGCTCCAAGCTGGATGAAAAGGCCATCGCTGCACTGTTCGGCTGCTGATCGCCCCTGAAAGGATAAAGATTATGGCAAATGAGATCCCGGTTTACCTGTTTGTGGGCTTCCTCGAGAGCGGCAAGACCAAGTTCATTCAGGAGACCTTTGAAGACCCCAACTTCGACTCCGGCGACAAGACCCTTCTGCTGGTCTGCGAGGAGGGCGAAGAAGAGTACAATGAGAAGAAGTTCGCCTTCCCCGGCGTGACGCTCTACAACCTCGAGGACAAGGCCGAGCTGAACCCCCAGAACCTCGCAAAGCTGGCCAGAGAGTCCGACGCAGGCCGCGTGGTCATCGAGTACAACGGTATGTGGATGCTGCAGGACCTGGCAAACAATCTGCCTGAGAACTGGATCGTCTACCAGTGCATCGCCACCGCCGACGGCACCACTGCGCTGACCTACGCCCGCGACAATTCCATGCGTGCGCTGATGCTGGACAAGATCGCCCGCAGTGAGCTCATCGTCTTCAACCGCGCCGAGGCCGTCAATAACGACGCCGCCCGTCAGGAGCTGCACAAGCTGGTGCGTCAGGCATCCCGCAAGTGCGACATCGCCTACGAGTTCAAGGACGGCAGCGTGGCTTACGACGACATCCCCGACCCCCTGCCCTTCGACATCAACGCCCCGGTCATCGACATCCCGGACGACGATTACGGCATCTGGTATATGGACTGTCAGGACGAGCCCCAGAAGTACGCGGGCAAGACCGTCAAGTTCCTCGCACAGGTCTGCCAGACCAACCGCGCCGGCAAGAACAGTTTCGTGCCGGGCCGGTTCGCCATGACCTGCTGCGTACAGGACATCCAGTTCGTGGGCTTCCCCTGCAGCTACGACGGCTACAAGGCCCTCGAGCAGCGGGCATGGGTCAAAGTGACCGCAAAGGTCGGCTATAAGTTCCATAACATCTACCGCGGCAAAGGCCCGGTGCTCACCGCACTGTCGGTGGAGCCTGCCGAGAAGCCGCTGAACGATGTTGTCACCTTCTCCTAACTGCAACATAACCAAGGAGGTCATGGCATGAAAGCAATCTTCCGCATTCTGGGTACTGCCGCCGCTGTGGCGGCCACCGGTGCCGCCATCGTCATCATGGACAAGCTCCTGAACGAAAAGGCCGCACCCATCATCGAATCCATCGAGTTCCCCGAGGAAGCCGAAAAGGACGACGCAGAGGCCGCCAAGACCGCCGAGGCATACGCCGAGGGTGAGGCCAAGGCAGAGGCCGAAGCCGCCGCACCGGCAGAAGAGACCGCTCCCGCTGAGGAGCCCGCCGCCCCTGAGACGGAGGCAGCGCCCGCTGAGGCCGCAGAGCCGGTGACCCCGCCCGACCTGAGCGAAGAGCGCCCGGTCTGTGACCCCGAGGCTCCGAACCCGAACCCCGTGGAGGCCGGCCCCGCCGTCGCCCCCAAGGACGAAAACGGCAAGTTCGACCCGACTAAAATCGCCGACGTCTCCGACTTCGGCGACTGGGAAGAGCAGGGGTGCAAGGGGTAATTCCACACGAGAAAAGGGACGCTGTGTATATGCGCAGCGTCCCTTTTCTTATGTCTTTGATTTTTCACCAAGCCACATCTTTTTCTGATATGCAGTCCTTCAGCGGCTGATTCAATCCTTCTATCAGTTTTTCTTTTATGCTTAAAATGTCATCCGGGAGTCCTTCTCCTGACTCTTGGCCGTTTAACTCAGCTCTTTTCAAATCTTCCATTTCTATTCCCCGTAAGCGATTTTCAGCAGCCTATCCTTATCTATCACGGTCACCCCGCCGCGGTAGAGCTTCACGATGCCCTCACCGGCGAAGTATTTCAGCAGGCGGCTCACCACCTCGCGGGCGGAACCCATGTACTTTGCCATCTGGTCCTGGGTCAGGCGGACATCGTCGCCGCCGGTCTTGGTAAGCTCGTCCGCAAGGAAGATGGCCAGCCGCCGGTCGGCGCTCATGAAGAGGATCTGCTGCATCGTCCACATGGTGTCGGAGAAGCGCTCGGCGGTCATCTGGTAGGCGAAGCACCGCACCTCCACGTTCTGCTGCATGAGGCTGCGGAAGACGCCCGCGCTGATGCAGTAGGCCTCGGTGTCCTCCTCGGCGTCGATGTAGAGGTCAAAGTTCACCGAGTCCATGACGCAGGAGGCGGAGAGGATGCAGATCTCGCCGCCAAAAAGGCGGTAGAGGGTCACGTCCCGGCCATCGTCGGAGAGAAGATACGCCCGGAGCTGGCCGGTGCGCAGCAGCAGGATGCCCACGCAGTTCTCCACCGGGCTGTGGACCCGCTCGCCCTTGCGATAGCGCACCGGGCGGGTGGTTCGGCAGAGCATCTCCTGCTGCTCGGCGGTCAGCTTGTCCCAGAAGGCACAGGCGAGACACTGGCGGTGCTCGCCGCATTTGGGGATGGGCAGGATCTCCGGCATCTTAAATCACCTTCCGCAGCGCTTTGGCGGCTTCGGTGCCTGCCGAGCGCCCTCATAGACGGCCTTCGCCACCTGCAAAGCCCGCCGGTGCAGTCTCCGGCGGCGTAGAGGCCGGGACGGTGGTCTGCATTTTTCATCTGTCACGATGCGGCCGTTCTCCACAGCGGCACCGATTTTCCGGGCCAGCGCCGTACTGCCCGCAACGCCCAGAGCCACAAACACACCCGCCAGCTCCACCACATCGCCGCCGGACAGCTGGACGCCGGTGACTTTCTGCTCGCCGAGGATGGCGTCGATTTTTTCAGGCCGGACAGCCACCTCCGGCGGAAACTCTGCCGCCGGAGGCGCACCATTCAGCAGGAGGGTGACGCTGGCCGCCACCGGCAAAGCGCCTGCACCTCATGCAGGGCGTATTCGCCGCTGCCTACCACGGCCACATCTTTGCCGCGATAGAAAAAGGCATCGCAGGTGGCGCAGTAGCTGACGCCGTGGCCCTCGAGGCCCGCCAGCCCCGGGATGCGGGGCGTCGCCCGCGAAGCACCTGTGGCGAGGACAACAGCGTCCGCCGGGTAATCTCCATCGAGGGTTTCTACAGTGAGTTTATCGGTATAGGTCAGACCCACGGCCTCGGTGGTCACAAATTTGACGCCCACAGCCTTGGCCCCCTCGATGCCCTGACGCTCCAATTCCGCACCCGAGATGGGGGCGGCGAAGCCGTAGTAGTTCTGGATAAGCTCTGCGCGGTCAAGCGCACCCGGCCCCCGGGTGAGGACGGTGGTGTCCACCCCCGCACGGGCAGTGTACAGCGCGGCGGACACCCCCGCCGGGCCGGAGCCGATGATGACGATGTTGGACATAGTGGGTCTCCTTATACTTTTTGTATTATCGTAAAATCTGTTACGTTCTTTGCGCGCCGGTGGCGCGGGGCAGTTTTCTCTTTCGGTCAAATGGCTTTGCGCTCCGCGCGGGCCAGAGCGCAGGGCTGGTTTTTTCTTTGAGCTGGTTCTCGCGCTGGTGGCGCGGGGCGGTTTTTTTCTTTCGGTCAAATGGCTTTGCGCTCCGCGCGGGCCAGAGGTAGGGAGGGGTGTTTCGACTCCCACCTCTGACTCCACTCTCCCCGCAACGAGTTAAGGGCTGCTCGCCCTTAACAATTCCGAAGAAGTGGGCTCCAAGCAAAAATGCTGGAGATTCGTGCATTCGCACGAAGATCTCTTAACCGCATTTTTGCTCTCCGCCGTTTTACGGCTTCGCCGAAGATTTCAGGCTTTAGCAGAACTTTACCGTCAGCAGAGAAGTAACACCAGCTGCGGAGCAGCAAATCGGAGAAGTGAGAAAAATGCGTTAAGCGAAGCGGCTAGCATTTTTCCACTTCGACTTCCCCTTCGGGGTCTGAAAGGGGCGAGTAGCCCCTTTCTCGTGCCTCCCGCGCTTCGAAAGTAGCGGGTGCTTTTCTGGTTCTCTTTTGGTGCGCAAAAGAGAACTTGACCCCGCGTAACAGCGCTCTACTCTATTATACACCAAATCCCCCTGATTTCTATGACCAAATCCCAAAAGCCTCCATTTTCCGCCCGAGCGCCACTTTGCAAGGGCGGGCGAGTGTGTTATACTTTCTATGAATGCGATTCAATCTTCCTGATGGAGGCTTTTTTATGTCCACAAAGCAGCGTCTGCTTTTTATCACCACCGGCGGCACCATCGCCAGCGTCCGCACCCAGCAGGGTCTCAAGCCCGTGCTCACCAGCGAAGAGCTTCTGGCTCATCTGCCTGAGCTGAACGAGCTCTGCTGCCCCGACACGCTGGCCCTGTGCAGCATCGACAGCACCGACCTCGGCCCGGAGCACTGGCTGATGATGGCGAAGGCCGTGCAGGAGAATTATGCCCTCTACGACGGCTTCATCATCTGCCACGGCACCGACACGCTGGCCTACTCTGCGGCGGCTCTGTCTTATCTCATCCAGAACGCCGACAAACCCGTCATCCTCACCGGCGCACAGCAGCCCATCTCCAACGAGATCACCGACGCCAAGAAAAACCCTTCGCGACAGCGTCATCTGCGCCCTCGACCCCGGCAGCCGGGGCGTCATGGTGGTGTTTGGCGGCCATGTCATCGCAGGCACCCGCGCCAAGAAGAACAAGACCATCAGCTACGACGCCTTTGCCTCGGTGAATTTCCCGGCGCTGGCACTGGTACAGGGCGACCGTCTGGTGCGGTATGTGCCTTCGCCCTGGCCCACCGGCCCTGTGGAGTTTGGCCGCTCGCTCAGCCCCGCGTCTTCCTGCTCAAGCTGACGCCCGGCCTCAGCCCGATTTGATCCCCGACATTTTCCGCCTCTACGACTGCGTTATCGTGGAAAGCTTCGGCGTAGGCGGCATCCCCCAGCGGCTGATGGACGCCTTCGCCGAGGGCCTCGGCGACTACGACAAGACCCACAAAGTACTCATCCTCACCACCCAGGTCACTTACGAGGGCAGCGATGTGGGCATCTACGAGGTGGGCAAGCGGGTCAAGAACCGCTTCCGCTTCCTCGAGGCCCACGACATGACCATTGAGGCCGTCGTGACGAAGATCATGTGGCTGCTGGCGCAGGACTGCGACAGCTTTGACCAGCTGCAGCAGCGGTTCTACCGGCAGGTCAATTTTGATACGTTCTATCACTGAGCACGAACATGGCCGTCATGACGAAATCGACGCCCTCGGTGCTGAAGGGCAGGACAGAGCCGAGGGCCGCGCCCATAGCCGCGCTGTCGGCCCAATAGATCTGGTCCAGCAGGGTGATGAAGAACATGAACCAGCCCTTATCCACGCCCTCGGGCGGCTCTGCCGAATTTGTTTCGTTTTGCTCCTGCATTCATTTCAACCCTCCAATACAGCAATATAACAGGTTTATCTGCATTTGCAAGAGCTATTTATAAAGCAAAGAGGGTCCTGTGCGGACGCACAGGACCCTCTTTGCCTTCTATCTTTTATTTTTTGGTGAGGTCTTTCGTGTAGAGGGCGCGGGTGGCATTCAGGACAGCGAGGACCATGACGCCGACATCGGCGAAGATGGCCACCCACATATTGGCGATACCCAGAGCACCCAGCAGCAGGCAGGCCGCCTTGACGGCCAGAGCAAAGACGATGTTCTGGTAGACGATGCTCTTGGTGCGGCGGGCAATGCGCATGGCGAGGGCGATCTTGGCCGGGTCGTCATCCATCAGGACGACGTCGGCGGCCTCAATGGCGGCGTCAGAGCCCAGAGCACCCATGGCGATGCCCACATCCACACGGGAGAGGACAGGGGCGTCGTTGATGCCGTCGCCCACGAAGGCCAGCATCTCTTTAGGGTTCTTGGCGGCCAGGAGCTTCTCGATCTGGTCCACCTTATCGCCGGGCAGCAGGCCGGCGTGGTACTCGTCGATGCCCAGCTCTGCCGAGACAGCCTTTGCCACCGGCTCTGCGTCGCCGGTAAGCATGACGGTCTTGCGGACGCCGGCCTGCTTAAGGCCCTTGATGGCCTGTGCGCTGTGGGGCTTCACCACGTCGGAGATGAGCAGATAGCCTGCATACTTGCCGTCGATGGCCACATGGACGATGGTGCCGGTCTGGGGGACATCGGGGACGGTGAGGCCCAGCTTTGCCATCAGGCGGGCATTACCGGCAGCGACCGGCTTGCCGTCCACCTCGGCGGTGACGCCGTGGCCGCCCAGCTCCTCCACGTCGGTGACGCGGGCAGCGTCGATGTCCTTGCCGTAAGCAGCCTTGATGCTCAGGGAGATGGGGTGCTTCGACCAGCTCTCGGCCAGCGCAGCGCTTCCAAAGGCTGTCTTCGGTACCGCCCTCCACGGGGCAGACCTTGACGACCTTGAAGGTACCCTGGTCGGGTGCCGGTCTTATCGAAGACGACGACGCGGGTATCGGCCAGCTCTTCCAGATAGGTCGAGCCCTTGACGAGGATGCCGCAGGCGGAAGCGCCGCCAATGCCGCCGAAGAAGCTCAGCGGGATAGAGATGACCAGTGCGCAGGGGCAGCTGATGACGAGGAAGGTGAGGGCGCGGTAGACCCAGTCGCCGAAGCGGGCGGGCTGGCCCATCAGCAGCAGAACGATGGGGGGAATGAAGGCCAGCGCCAGTGCGCCGTAGCAGACCGCCGGGGTGTAAACGCGGGCAAAGCGGGTGATAAAGTTCTCGGCGCGGGCCTTCTTCATGCTGGAATTTTCCACGAGGTCGAGAATTTTAGAGACGGTGGATTCGCCGAACTCCTTGGTGGTCCTGACCTTGAGCAGGCCGCTCATGTTGACACAGCCGCTGATGACCTCGTCGCCGGACCGGACATCCCGGGGCAGGCTCTCGCCGGTGAGGGCGGCGGTGTTGAGGGTGGAAGCGCCCTCGACGATGACGCCGTCGATAGGCACGCGCTCGCCGGGCTGGACCACGATGACGGTGCCGATCTCGACCTCATCGGGGTACACCTGCTCCAGCCTGCCGTCCTCGCCCTCGATGTTGGCGTAGTCGGGCCGGATGTCCATCAGGGCCGAGATGCTGCGGCGGCTCTTGCCGACGGCAACGCCCTGGAACAGCTCGCCGATCTGGTAGAAGATGATAACGGCACAGCCCTCGACGTAATCGCCCAGCGCAAAGGCACCCACGGTGGCGACGGCCATCAGGAAGCATTCATCAAAGGGCTGACGGTTCTTGATGCCCAGAAGGGCCTTGTGGAGCACGTCCCAGCCCACCACGAGGTAGGGGATGCAGTAGAGCAGCAGCTCCACCGACGCGGGCAGAGGCGGCAGCAGCTTGAGCACCAGCACCAGCGCCAGAGCGGCGATGATGCGGTACAGCATTTTCTTTTGTTTTTTCGTCACGGGTACCAGCCTCCTTTTGGGGCAGTTTTCTCAGATTCAACAGGTTTTCCCCACAAGGGGCTCGCTTTCCACGCTTCCCCCGGCTTTTCCACGAGGTTTTCCCGCAAAAAGCCGCAAATGCGCGTTCATTTTTCTTTTTTTGCACCCAGGATGTTGAAAACGCCGTGGAAATTGTTGAAAACTGATTTATTTTTCCACATTTTCCACGCGCATCCCGGCAGTATAAGTCGAAACTCAGATGCCGAAGATCTCGCAGTCGTCCTCGACCTTCTTGCAGGCGGAGAGGACGTTCTGCATGGTAGCCTTGACGTCCGCGCCCTCATCGAACTCGACGTTCATCTTCTGGGTCATGAAGCTGACGGTGGCCTTTGCGACGCCGGCGACCGTGTTGGCGGCATCCTCCATCTTCTGGGCGCAGTTTGCGCAGTCAACTTCGATCTTGTAGCTCTTTTTCATAATAAATACCAGCCTTTCTTTCTATCTACCCGCTCCGCCGCAGGGTGCGGCAGAGCTTGCAGCGTTTTGGGGGCATCACTCTTCGATGTGGTCCATGCCCATGGAGAGGATGCTGCGCACATGGTCATCGTCCAGCGCATAGTAAATGGTCTTGCCGTCGCGGCGGAAGCGGACGAGCTTTGAGTCCTTGAGCACCCGCAGCTGATGGCTCACCGCCGACTGGCTGAGCTGGACGGCATTTGCAATGTCCTGCACGCACAGCTCATCGTCGTGGAGGGCGTAGAGGATCTTGATGCGGGTGGAATCGCCGAACACCCGGAACAAATCGGCCAGCTCGTAGAGCACCTCATCGTCCGGCAGCACCGGCGGGGCCTTGGGCAGCTTCTGTTCTGGGGCAAGAGCATTCTCAGCCATCGTTGTCATCCTTTCGCTTCAATATATGAACATCTGTTCATGTGTTCATGATAGCACGCCGTATGGCTCCTGTCAAGGAGTTTTGTATAAAAAATCAGCATTCTCTTAAAATTGATAAAACAGACCTCAAAATGCAAGAAATTTGCAGATTTATTTTGCAGGAGGGGTGCAATTTAGTGCAAAAGAAAAAGGCATTCCTGACCGAACTGCCTTTTTCTTTTGCACTGCATTCATGCCCGCTTCTTCTTTTTATCGTCCGCCGCCCACGGCAGATACATGAGGAACAGCGCCAGCGCGGTGGCAGGCAGGAAGCCCAGGATATAATATTTTTCGCCCAGCAGGGCCGTGAAGGTGCTGGTGATGATGTTCCCGTAGGGATCATTGAGGAAATAGAAGTTGGTGTCAAGGGACTGATTCAGAAAGTAGATGGGCAGGGCAGAGCCGAACAGGAACGCCAGCACCTGCGGCACCCGCCGGGGACTGGGACGGTAGCCGCCCGCCACCAGCAGGACTGGATAGAGTACCAGCAGGGCATGGATACTGACGGAGTGCAGATTGATGAGCGTCCACCAAGAGGGGACATCCAGCCAGCTGGGGCAGAGCAGTGCCAGCATTGCGCCCGGGATACAGAGGGCATACAGCTCCTCTTTGCACCAGTTTCTGTCCGTGATCGTGTTGTACAGACAGACGAAGACATTGATATTGCACAGGTGCAGGGGCAGATAGCCCCAATTCCACTGGCGGGTCAGGGCCATCCCCAGCAGAAGGACAGCTTGGTCCAGCAGGAGCAAAGCGGTGACTCCGACTAAAATGCGCCGCCGGGTGCGGGCAGAACTGCGGCGATACCACAGGGCCGCCCCACGATAAAGGCAAGCGAAATGGCCAGCTCCATGAGGTGGACCGTGCCATACAGCGGGTAGCATCGGTAATCGGCCCCGTATTCGGCGTGGGTGATGTCGTAGGATTTCCAGAAATCGTTCATCTTCTTTTCCTCCTTGTCCAGCTTATGATACCGCGTTTGGCCTCAGACGGAAAGAGTTTTGAAGGAAAATCCGAAAACAGGTGCAAGAGGGTGAGTTTTGTGGTATCCTTACAAATGTGAAATTATCTGCCGCAAACCGCGGCATCACGACAAATTAAGAAAGAGGGAATTTTTATATGTTAGAAACCGGAATCCGCGGCAAGCAGAGCGTCGCCGTGACCCCCGAGAACACCGCCAAGACCATGGGCAGCGGCACGCTGAATGTCTTCGCCACTCCCACACTGGTGGCGCTGGCCGAAAAGACCTGCTGGATGAGCGTCGCCGACGCTCTGGATGAGGGCTGCGGCTCTGTGGGCACCAAGCTGGAGCTGGAGCACACCGCCCCCACCCCCGTGGGCATGACCGTCACCTGCGAGAGCGAGCTGACCGCTGTGGAGGGCCGCAAGCTGGTGTTCAAAGTCTCCCTGTACGACGAGAAAGGCCCCGTGGGCGGCGGCGTCCACGAGCGCTTTGTGGTCAACGACGCAAAGTTTGCCGCCAAGGCCGAGAGCAAGAAGGGCTAAGACTCTTTTTTCTCGGCGAGCTCGATGGGCGGCGGGTCGGCAGCCAGCAGCTGCTGCTCGGCCCGGGCCTGAGCTTCCTGCAAAAGCCGTGCCGCCTGTTCGCTGGCACGGAACAGCTCTAAATACATCGCTTTATAGTCCGGCGCAGCCAACACCCCCTTCCGTGTCCCATCACCTTAGAAGCTGTTTTTGTAAGCAGGGTGCATCGAACGACGAGAATTTTTGCTCGCAGACAAGGCAATTTTCCGCAGCAATCCTGAGCGGATTGCAAGGGAAAGCAACGCAGTATGCGGGCAAAAAGGCCGTTCGGGCGGTGTGCAATGCTTATGAAAACGGCTTCTAAAGGGTTAGTCTGCCCGGCAGGCTGCAAAAAAATCATCTGAGGATTTTATCATGAAAAAAACCAATCTCCCGTGGGTGGGTGCGTTGTTAGTGTTTGCCCTGCTGCTGTGGTGTACCGCCGCAACGCCCGGCAAAATCGACGACCCTTCCACCTACACCTGCGCCGTGTACAGCTCGGCGCTGTCCCTGCTGCCCCCTGTGGTGGCCATCGTGCTGGCCCTGAACACCAAAGAGGTCTACACCTCGCTGCTGGTGGGCATCGCCACCGGCGCACTGCTCTACGCCAACGGCAACCTTGAGCTGGCGCTGACCACCCTCTTCTTCAACGAAGACGGCGGCATGGTGTCCAAGCTGTCCGATTCCAGCAACGTCGGCATCCTCGTCTTTCTGGTGATGCTGGGCATTCTGGTGGCCCTGATGAACAAGGCCGGCGGCAGCGCCGCCTTTGGCCGCTGGGCCTCCACCCACATCCACACCCGGGCGGGCGCGCAGTTCGCCACCCTGCTGCTGGGCATCCTCATCTTTGTGGACGACTACTTCAACTGCCTGACCGTCGGCTCCGTCATGCGCCCGGTCACTGACCGGCAGAAGGTCTCCCGCGCAAAGCTGGCCTACCTCATCGACGCCACCGCAGCACCCGTCTGCATCATCGCGCCGGTGTCCAGCTGGGCCGCCGCCGTCACGTCCTCTGTGCCGGATGGCTCGGGCATCAACGGCTTTACCATGTTCCTGCGCACCATCCCTTATAACTACTACGCCATCCTCACCATGGTGATGAGCCTCTTCCTCATCTTCAGCGGCCTCGACTACGGCCCTATGAAGAAGCACGAGGATAACGCCCTTCTGGGCGACCTCTTCACCACCGACGACCGCCCCTACGGCGACGACGCGGACGACGACAGCGACACCCGCGGCCATGTGGTGGACCTCATCGCGCCGGTGCTGGTGCTCATCGCGGCCTGCATCTTCGGCATGGTGTACACCGGCGGCTTCTTTGAGGGCGTGGACTTCGTCACCGCTTTTGCCAACTGCAGCGCCTCCATGGGCCTCGTGCTGGGCAGCGCCATTGCCCTGATGTTCACCTTCGTGTTTTACCGGGTGCGGGGCATCATGACCTTTCAGGACTTCGCCGCCTGCATCCCCGAGGGCTTCAAGGCCATGGTCAGCCCCATGCTCATCCTGACGCTGGCATGGACGCTTTCCGGCATGACCGGCCTGCTGGGCGCAAAATACTACGTCGCAAGCCTGCTCAGCGGCTCTGCGACGGCTCTGCAGTACCTGCTGCCCATCATCATCTTTGTGGTGGCGGTCTTCCTCGCCTTTGCCACCGGCACGTCCTGGGGTACCTTCTCGATTCTGGTCCCCATCGTCTGCCACGCCTTCCCGGAGGGTGAGATGCTGGTGGTCTCCATCGCCGCCTGCCTGTCCGGCGCGGTCTGCGGCGACCACTGCTCGCCCATCTCCGACACCACCATCATGGCCTCTGCCGGCGCGCACTGCAGCCACGTGAACCATGTCTCCACCCAGCTGCCCTACGCCATGACCGCCGCCGCCATCTCGGCGGGCTGCTATCTGCTCTGCGGCGCAGCACAGGCTGTCCTCGGCGATGCCGCCAACACCCGATCTCCTTCGTGCTGCTGGCCTGTGCCATCGCCATCGAACTCGTCGTGCTCAGCATCGTCAGGGCGCGGATGGGCCATACTGGGAAGGAAGAGGTCACAAAATCTTAACGGAATCGTAGATTTTTGTCTTCCCCTCCGGCGCAAATCATGGTATACTTATCAAAAGAGTAAATTTTTTGAGCTATTTGCTCACTGGAGGAAAACCCCATGCTGGAAGAAGTCTTTCAGGACGTCTATACAAAATTCAAGCTGCATTTTTATCAGAATGTATTTCAGCGCTTTGCCACCCGCGAAGCCACGCTGACTACGGTGGAGTCCTTCTGCATGGAGGGCATCATGGCGATGGGGGAGCCCACCATTGCGGAGTTTTCCCGCATGATGGGCATCTCCACCCCCAACGCGGCCTCTAAAATCGGCAGCCTCGTCAAAGGGCTATGTGGAGAAGATCCAGTCCACCACCGACCGCCGCGAATACTTCCTGCGCCCACCCAGAAATACATCGATTACTACAGCATCAGCTATTCTTATCTGCACACGGTCATCGAGCGTGTGCGCTTCCGGCGGAGGACTGCGACAAGATGGAGCAGATGCTCTCGGTCATCAGCACCGAGCTGATGCCGGAGCTGGATATGCTGGCCAAGTGCCGCCACCCCGAAGCTCCTGAATCGGAAGAGTAAAATGCAGCACACGAAGCCCGGCAGCGCCGGGGCTTTCTCTATCTATAAAGCGAGGCGCGGCCGCCCCGCCGGAACGGGACAGCCGCAGCTTCATGGGAATGTAAAAGACAGAGCTTGTCTGGATGTTGGGGGTTATGCGTTCTCCTTCGCGGCGTTTGCAGCAGCACGCTTGTTGATCTTGCTCTGGTTGTAGACAGAGTAGAGGATGACCAGAATAGCCACGCCTGCAAAGACCATTGCGATGGGAGAAGTGGTGATGGCGAAGAAGTTGCCGCGCTGGATGTTCATGCAGCGCACGAAGTTCTTCTCGCACATGGGTCCCAGAATGAGGGCCAGCAGGCCGGTCTGCGGGCTGTTTTTATTTCCTGTGAAATCATACCTTCCCGGCGCCCTTGTCCAGTATCTTGTCGAAGCGGGAGAAGAAGGTGATGGCTGTAATGGTCGCTGCCAGAATATCACTGACCGGCTCGGCGAGAAAGACGCCGAAGCACTTATCTGCCGTGAAGCAGGGCAGGATAAAAATCAGCGGGATAAGCAGGATGATCTTCCGCAGACAGGCCAGCAGGAGGCTGACTTTGGCCTGACCCAGCGCCATAAAGCTCTGCTGGCAGGCGATCTGAACGCCCATGGCGAGGATACCCGCCATGTAGATGCGCATGGCCCATGTGGTGTATTCGATGAGGGCAGCGTCCGAGGTAAAGATGCCCGCCACCACGCCGGGGGCCAGCATCATGAGCAGCCAGAACAGGGTGGTATAGCCGAAGCAGAGGGTGAGCTGGAAGCGGAACGCCTCCTTGACGCGGGGCTTTTTGCCTGCGCCGAAGTTGAAGCTCATGACCGGCTGGCCGCCCTGACAGATGCCCTGAATGGGCAGGGTGCAGAGCTGGGAGGCGCTGGTGATCACCGTCATGGCACCCACCGCCACATCACCGCCGTAGCGGGCCAGACTGGAGCTGAAGCTGATGGAGAGCAGGCTCTCGGTGGAGAGCATCACAAAGGTGGAGATGCCCAGCCCCATCACCGGCAGGATGATGTTCCGCTCCACTTTGAGGTTTTCTTTCCGCAGCTTGAGGATGGTCTTGGGGCCGGTGAGGAACTTCAATATCCAGCAGGCACCCACGGCCTGACTGAGCACCGTCGCCACTGCCGCACCCCGGACGCCCCAGCCAAGACCAAAAATCAGGATGGGGTCGAGGATGATGTTGATGACTGCGCCGATGACCGTCGTGAGCATACTGATCTTCGCAAAGCCCTGGGTCGTGATGAAGGGGTTCATGCCCATGACCAGCAGCACGAACACCGAGCCGAGGATGTAGATGCGGCCATAGGCCACCGCATAGGGGAGAGTGGCGTCGCTGGCACCGAAGAGCCGCAGCAGGGCGGGCGCACCGGCATAGAAGCCCGCCGTCAGCACCACAGCGAAAAACAGCAGCATGGTAAAGCTGTTGCCGATGATTTTTTCGGCCTCGTCTTTATTGCCCTGTCCCAGCGCGATGGCCGTGCGGGGCGCACCGCCCGCGCCGATGAGCATGGCGAAGGCGTTCAGAAGCATGGGATCGGCGCAAACAGGCCCACGCCCGTCAGCGCCGCCGCGCCGATGCCCTCGATGTGGCCGATGTAAATGCGGTCTACGATGTTATAGAGCAGATTGACCACCTGCGCCACCACGGCGGGTATCATCAGCTGCAAAAGCAGGGGCTTGACCGGCCCGCTGCCCATATTCTGTCGATTCTGTGCCATAGGTTCTCCTTTGAGTGCATACTTCAAATTTGAAATAAATATAGCACGCCCCGCTCTGCCTGTCAAGCACAAGGGGAAGGGCTTTTTGTATTTCCAGTTGACGGAAAGGCGGGATTTTGCTATAATAATTAAGCTGTATTGTGAATATGGAGCATTACTCAAGTGGTCGTAAGAGGTCGCACTCGAAATCCAAGTGGATGCTTCGCTGGATGTCTCCATATCACACGATGGAACGTCAATTTTGATGTCCTGACAGGCTTCAAAGCCTGTCTGAACGATGCGTTTTCTAACAATATTCTAACAGCAACTGTTCCAAGTTTCAAGGCCAATTTGCAATATACAAATCGTAAATTTGCCATGAAAATATACTTGGAGATGTATCGAAGCGGTCGTAACAGGAACGACTCGAAATCTAACTGGCTTTTGGAAGTGGTTTCCGGTTTTGCTAGGTTTCATGCGGGTTTCCGACTTCGTGAGGGAACGATTTTCTGGCGTTCTATTACAATTCTCTCGAACAAACGTTTTGGAGAATGCAACGGCGCGTATTCTAAAATTTAATATATCGGACCATTACAAAGTGGTCGTAAGAGATTGGCAGCCGAAATACACAGTTAAAGGATGACCGTGAGTGGTTCAACTACCGAACCTCGCCTAATTAGATGGATCAATGAATTTTCTGCTGTCAATTAAAACTCGGAAATCTGCCCGTGATTATCTGTCCGTGGTATGGTATCATGTGATGCTGCGATCATGCAATGTCTCTACGCCGCCTCATTCGAGAGGTGGAAGCTTCCTTGTCATGGTGTGCGCATAAAGATGGCAGATTTGGAGCAGGTTGTATTTGAAACAATTCGGGCTCAAATGTGTCCGGCATTGGGAATTGATAGCAATAAGGATAAATTGGATTTGCAGACAGTCCAGCAGGCCGAACATGAAGAAAAACTCCGTTCTATTCAAGACAGCAAGCGGCATCTTTATGAGCAGTATGCACTCGGAGATTGATTTGGAAACCTATCGAACACGAAAAGCGGTTTATGACACGGAACTGGTACAAGCCAAAAATGTTCATGCTGTCATTACTGCACAGACAAAGCAGATAAAAAGTGATTATGAGATTAAGCTGAAACAACAGGAAATTGTGCAGGAAGTCGGAAACGCCAACATGCTGACAAAAGCTCTGATTGACCGACTTATCAACAAAGTTTACGTCTTTCCAGGAGATCGGATTGAGATTGAATATGCAACACAGAATTTCTTAGAAACTAAGGAATCCGAAAAGGAGGGATAACCGTGAACACCCATTTGAAACAGCTATGGGCAGCTATGAGGCTGCCCGAAAAACTTCAAAAAAAGTTATAAATTTTTTTGTCGTGGGCTTGACATACGGGTGACGCAGGTCATGAAAGCGGATAGGACGCAGACCGTTTTTCTCCAACAGCTTCGGGAACTGCTCGGAAACGTAGTTGGGGCGGATGATGTTCCCGATCTCGTCCACACACAGATAGCCCAGATAATCCCGGTTGTAGCTTTTACCGCACAGGCGGCGGTAGGTTTCCTGCTGACCTTTCAGCATCAGCAGGCGGTCACGGATGGGCGGCACAAGAGGCAGCGTCCGCAGGCTGGACTTCGTTTTTGCACGGTCTGCCTGTACCAGAACCTTTTTGCCGTCGATGGATGCCTGCGTAACGATGTGCTTGATCTCCAGAGTGTTTTCCTCAAAGTCGATCGCATCCCACTTCAGCCCCAGCACCTCGCTGCGGCGCAGGCCGTAGAAGGATGCCAGCAGAACCGGGATCTCCAGCTTGGTGCCCTCTGCGACCTCCGTCAAAGCATGGATCTCTTCGGCACTGTAATAGCTGCCCTTGAACGCATTCTTCTTCGGACGCTCGACCTTATCTGCCGGATTGGTGGGGATCAGGTCGATCTTGACCGCATACTTCAATGCCTTGTGGATGTTTGCATGGTAATGGATCACCGAATTTGCCTTGACCCGTTCAAGCTGTTTGGTATAGAAATCCTGCAAATCGGTGGCTTTCAGGTCTACCAGCTTGATGCCGCGCTTGCGGAAATAGGGAGCGATGATGCGCTCCACCATTCCTTGATAGCTGGCATAGGTCGTGATTTGGACAGAGCTTTTCGTGACTTCCAGCCATTTCAGCATGAAGTCCGAAAAGAGAATGTCATCGTCCAAGCGGATCTCCGCAGGTGCGGTGGGAACCATGAAGTTCCTCCGACGTTCCAGCAAAAGAGCTTCGGCTTTCTTCTTGTTCCTCTTGACGGACAGACCGGTGGCTTCCCACTTGGTCTTTCGCTTTCCGTCTGCGTCCTTGTAACTCAGAACGATGTAGTAGAAGTCGTTTTTTTCTTGCAGATGCCCTGCTACCATAATGTTTCCTCCTGTCTTTGCATCCACCTGAATATGTAACTTCTGCCGCTGACACCATCAGTGTACCCAACGGCAGGAGAGAATGCAAGGATGTCACGCCCGGATGGTGTGACCGGGTGCGAATCCGATAAGATAAGTCAAAAGATGTGCCTTGGGGATGCGGTAGGAGCGTCCGACCTTCAAATGCTGGATGCTCCCCTTTTTCAAAAGCGCATACCCGGTTTTTGTGCTGACGCTCAATATCTCGCACATCTGGTCGATGTTCAGCACATCCGGGTAATCCCGGAGCATCACACGGTACGCATCACGGGGATTCAAAGTTTCTTCGCCCAAACAGATCCCCCCTTTCTATAATGGAGTGTACCGCTCCGTCTTGCGGTCAGGCTCTTCCTGAATCAAAGTGCAGGCTGCGATCTCGCTCATTCCTGTCCTCTCCTCTCTAGTTCAATATGTCAATTATTCAAAAGAAAATACTATATGTAAAGAGCAAATGGCCTTTTTCGGGTACCATCGCCCTTGCCAAAGGAGATATTTGAGCTTAGAACTTCATCGGCAGTGCGTCTTTCCTGCACTTGCCGTTGTAGGTGATGTAGATGGGATAAACGTACCGCCGCCAACCCGGGAGCTTGGCGGGGTTATCCCGGCTGATGCGGTAGAGCTCCATGGGGTGGACGCCGCCCAGCGCACGGACAAGCCGCTCCGCGCTGTACTGCCCGTGGTACAGCTGCACAAAGTACATCACGCCCCGCAGGACAGCCGCCCGGAAGGAATCCGGTCTGCCCTCCCACGCCGCCACGATGTGCCGCAGGGCTTCGCAGTAGATCTCTTCGCCCAGCTGGTCGTACAGCTTCAGCGCCGTGCCCACGCAGCTGATGCGGTAGTCGCTCAGCTGCATACTGTCGTAGTTGAGGGACAGCCCCACCCGGTTGGTGGCTGCAACAAACGCCTTGGAGGGCGCATCGCCGCCCACCACCTTGGCGCGCAGCTTGATGCCCGCCGACAGGGGTGCAGAGTGACCGTTCTGCTCCGCAAAGAGCAGGGCTTCCTGCTCCATCGTCAGACCGGTGTAGACCTTGCAGAGGATCGGGCGGTCCTCGCCGCCGTTGAGGAGGATGCAGCCCTCGATGGTGTGCTGACCGTCCATTACATAGTACCTGCCGTTGCGGAAGCTGACCTTCGGCTCGTTAACGATGTACTCGTTGAAATCCCTTGCAATCAGCTCCACCCGCTTGCGCTCCACGCCCCGCTGGTAGATCTCGCGGGGGTAGATCAGCTTGCTGCTGTGGATGACCGAAAGCTGGTACGGCGGGTTGATGCCAATGAAAGTATTATTGTCGTTCAGGCGCATCTCATTTCCTCCTTGATCCTCCAAATGTACTTCTCAGCTTCTTCTAAGATCTCAGTCACCTGCTGCTTACGCTTCGGGCTGGTGAGCAGGCTGGGATTGAAGGTGAAGCTGTATTCCAACCGCTGGATCATGGCATGAACCGCGGATTGCAACTCGGTGTACAGCATCATTTCCTCGATGCTTCCGGCGTTCTCAAAGGACGACCGGATGGGCGTATAGGGGTAGACAGGCGGTTTGCCATCCACCACCTCAGGCGGCGCATAAACCGCCGTAGAGCGCCGGATAGGCTCTATCTGCTGGATGCTGCCCATAGGGTTCAGCGCAAGGCTGATGCGAACTGCATCATCGACCCGGCGCATCTCCTCCGGGGTCAGATGCCCCAGATACTTCAGTGCCCGGCTTTTGTCGATGGTGAAGATCTGCTCTGCCTGCACAACAGACGGCATATTCAACCCTGCGTTTTCCAACAGGCAGTGGGTCGGCTGATTTACTTTCTTTTCCGCCTTGCTTGTCATGGTCGCAACGATCAGGGTTGGAGAGTGGTAATTGCCCACGTCATTCTGAAGAATGACCGCCGGGCGGTCACCGTGCTGTTCCGAGCCGGTGCTCGCCCCGAAATGGGTGAAGAAGATGTCTCCGCGTTGGAATTTCCAGTTTTGCTGCAAAATTGTACCTCCATGTTGTTATGTGCAAAGCCCGCTGCCGGATGTTCCACAGCGGGCTTCGTTCAAGGTATGGTGGTATGGTTGGGGTCAGCGGTGCATGACCACATAATCATAGCCGCGCCTCATCTGGCAGACGGTGCAGGTGTCCATGCTTCGGTCAGCGCTGGGTACAAGCGCGATCTTGAAAGCCTTTGCATCCACAAAGTGCCGCAGACAGGTGCCGCAGAGGGTGCGGATGGACTTGACCATCTCAGGGGTCAGCTCCATCTCCTCGTAGATTTCCTGCTCGCGCACCGTGGGGTTCAACTCGTCCATAAAAGTGTCCTCCTATGTATCAAAAGTGGATATTCGGGTAAAGAATAAATAAGAATACGTAAAAAACGGGAACTGCCGGATGCACAGAACGTACCCGGCAGCTCCCGGATCAATATGATTAAAGGTCTCGCATATTCGCCCTCGGCCCCCTGCGAGTGGGGCATGAACATCTGGCAGCGGACTTGTACCGCTTCATTGGCATTTCAGCCACCCCGTCTGCTTTGTGACCGGGCCGCGAATTACGGAAGTATCATTATCGGAGTACCAGATGACGGAACTATTCAGTTTTCAAGGTGCGCGAGATCGGACGCTTTGCCCTGCGGTGAGTGCCGCTTGGGAAATTGTCCCTTCACTTACGAGCCATCGAGAAGGGGCAAATTGTTACCTGAAAAAGAAAATAGTTCAAAAGTTCTTCAAAAACATAGTCATTCGCTCGATTCGCTTATGAATCGTAATCCTTTTGGATTCCAAGGCACTTGCAATCTCGGACTCGGTGTACCCGGCATAGACATAGAGCGTAAGGATTTTGAGATCAAGTTCCGATAAGCTTTCAAGAGCAGCCAGCAACCGCTCATTCTCGATTTCGCCGATCCATCCAAAGCGGCTCTTGGTTTCGTGGTAGGTATCTGTTACCGTGATCGCAGCCTCATATTGCTTAAGATCTGCTGCTTTCCTTGCGTCAACGTCATCTTCGCCATCACAGACTGCCACCGTGCTGGCATCATAGGCGCGTTCACTGTTCAGGACGCCCAAATCAAACTCATACATCGCCTGAATTGCCTCTTCGCTCATTCCGGCTTCGCGGTACTGCACACGGAGTTGCTCCCACTTTGCGTTCAGCTTGCGACGTTCATTACCATTATTGAAACTCATGTGTAACCTCCAAATTTTCGATAAAGCGTAAAAAGTCGAAAATTTGGAAGGCTACGGATATTTCGCCGCTTGGGGCATCCACGAAAAACGGACAAACATAAAGCCTGCTCCTTTTTGCGGGAGCAGGCTTCCTGAAGGCTAAAAAATAGCCGGACAACCAACTAACAGAGCGGTTCTAAAAGCAGAATCACTCTATCAGCTGTTGCCCGGCTATTTGGTGCACGTTTCATACATTGCCTTGCGGCAATGGCCCGTTGCTCGGTGACGAACAGTCCATATTCAGGGTGCAATGCACCCGATTTTTGAAATTGTGTTTTGTCTAAAAAGTCAGCGCCTGCGGTAGGCTAAGTCAACGGTTGCTACGTTGCCGCACTTGAGGCACTTTATGCTGATAGAGCCTGAACAGCTCTCAGTTTTTTGGTAGAGCTTGTGTCCGCAAACCGGACAAAACCTCCAGCCAATGCTGAATTGTGCCTGCTGTATATTGTTCAGCGGTTTACTCTTAAAAGAGCGATTATTTGACCAAGTCATATTATTCTCCAAATCGAATGACGTCTAATGGGTGGCAGTGGATGGGTTTGCCGTTGATGATCTGCATCTGCTGTAATCTGATCCTAATCGCAGACCACGATACTCCCATCCGTGCAGCCATCTCCAAAATTTTTTCATAGTTCGGGTCCGATGCGGATTTGTACAGGATTCCGTTTGGCAGGCACAGCGCTGCACGTTTTATTTCGGCGTTGACCAGAAATGTTGGCATCAGCAGCTCCGCTGCAAGGGTGTTCGCCTGCCATTCTTCCCATGAGGGCTGTCCGTTTCGTTCCCGATAGGCAATGTGCCCACGGCACTTGACTGCTTTTCCGTAGTCGTTCGGAAACTGGTCAGCCAGAATATGGTGTGCCGCTTCATGCGCTATCGTGAAATTCCGGCATCCGGTGCAGCTGTCTGCCGCAAGGGCGGAATCGATTACGACGTCCTTCGGCATGAACACCTCTACAAGCTTTGTTCCGTCCCCCAAGGTTACGGTAAAACCGCATTTCTGGAAAACAGTCAGTCCTAGGACACTGCCATCGCTGCATAACGGCAGCATTTTCACATTCAGCCCAAGAACAGAACTTGCGAGCCGTTCCGGGTCAATGGGTTCTGGGGCATCCTTGCTAATTCCGAAAAAGTTATAGTACTGCTCGATATACCTGCCCGCTATGTGCGAAAGGTCTGTGCGGGATAAGTATTTTGCCATTACGAAGCACAGCTTTCCGGCACGGAACAGTAGGCTTCCACGAACCACTTGCCCTGTTCAAGCCAAAGATTCCGCTTCTGACCGCAAATCAGGCAGGTGAAGCAGTGACCTTTTCCGCCTAGGCGTGATGTCCCGTGTTTGACTGCCAAGACACGATCAATTCCATAAGTGTGAGCCTTGTCATAGTTTATGGCAAGAGGGCGGATCTTGCCATCAGGAGTAAAACGAACGTCCACTTCGACGTATCTTTTCTCACGGCGAAGGGTGTAATCACCACACATCAGAACCCCTCCTTTTACAGGTTTGTCAGAACACAGTGTGCATTACTTGCGAATCATATCGATCGTATATCTCACGAGCCAGCTTTGAAAACTTCATATATTGCTCATAGTGCGGCTCCACGATCACAAGATCCTGGCACTTCTGCTTTGCCTGCCAGATTGCCTCTCCCGTGGAAACGCCAAACGCCTTTGCTGCATAGTTCTTCGCAAGTACGATACCATGCCGTTCCTCCACAGAACCACACACTGCCACCGGCTTGTTCTTCAGTTCCGGGTTCAGCATACACTCAACAGAGGCATAGAAATTGTTCATATCACAGTGAAGAATCACTCTCTGCATCCCGTATTCCTCCTCTCCGTTTGTGAAAACATGAACAACTTTTCACGAACGCATTGACACACAGCATTTCTTGTGATACTATAATTACACGAATTGTATTTCATGCTTTCATCGTCATTATAGCAAGCACGGTTTTTCATGTCAATAGATTTTTAAGAAAAAGCGTTCGTGTTTGTCATCAAAAAAGAAAGAGGTATTCCTATGGTCTTCAAAGAAAGGTTGAAAGAAAAAAGAACAGAAGCCAATTTAACTCAGGTAGAACTTGCAGAGAAGGCCGGTGTAACCGCCCGCACAATTCAGAATTATGAACTTGGCAGCCGCAAGCCATCCAATATGGTTACGATGCAGAAGATTGCGGATGCGCTGAATACTACTACTGAGTACCTGCTGGGCAGCAGCGGCACCTATGTCGTAGAAGCTCACGAAAAAGGCGGCGCAAAAGCAGCGAAAGATATTGAAGAGCTGGTCAGTGAAGTGACCGGTATGTTCGCTGGCGGCGAATTAAGCGAAGATGCCATCGAAGGAGCTTATAAAGCTCTGACCGATGCCTACTGGATTGCCAAAGAGAACAATAAAAAATACGCCCCGAAAACGAGGCGTAAAAAATCCGATCAGTGATATTTATCGTACACACTTTTCGCTATACTGTAAACTGGAGGTGGTATGATGAATGCGGAACAGCTTTCACGGGTCGGTGAGAAACTGGTAAAACGTTGCGGTTCCAGAGACCCTTTTGAAATTGCAAGGCAGCTTGGTATCAATGTCATGCTTTGCGAAAATTTTGGTTCCCTGAAGGGAATGTACCGGGTGATTAAGCGAAATCGCTTTATTTTCCTGAATAACAGTCTGGATGAAAATATGCTGCGCATTGTGTGCGCACATGAATTAGGGCATGACCAGCTTCACCGGAATATGGCGAAAACCACCCCGATTCATGAGTTCATGCTCTACGATATGAAATCCAAACCAGAATATGAAGCCAACATCGTAGCAGCAGAAATCCTGATGGACAGCGATGAAGTCCTTCGCTACATCTATGAGTATGGATACACAGCTGAGCAGATCGCCAGTGCGATGTCCACCGACATCAATCTGGTTGCGCTGAAGGTGGCGCACCTGGCCACACTTGGATATAATCTGCACGCGCTGGAACATAAAAGCAACTTTTTGAAATAATGTACCTTCGAGGAGCCTGGACTGGCTCCTCTCTTTTTTGTTGCAAATTGTGCAGATGACGTCTGCACAATTATCAGCCTAACATCTGCATATGATAGAGATTCACTTTTTCCTCGAACGGCAGTCCCGGATCAATGCCGACTTCTTCCCACATCACACCGAACGGTGCGCCGCCATCTGTGTATCCAGCGATAAAGGCAAAACGATCATCGCAGTCCTCATACAGTTCTGCCAGACGTTCCCTCTCTTTCGCTTCCCGCTCCATTCTCCGCTGCCGAAGCCGCTGCTCTTCAGCCTGTTTTATCTGGTCGAGCTGTTCCTGTGTATAATTGACCCCCAGCTCCTGCAAATCTTTAGCGGCAGTCACAGCATCCACATGAAAGCGTTCCCGGTAATGCTTGTTCATCTTTTTCGGTGAACCGGTATAGGTGAGCAGCCACTGCTTGCCTTTTCGGAGGCGTGCTTCCTTTCGCTCAGCCTTCGTCAATTTCTTTTTCTTTGCCATTTGCGGAATCTCCCGGATTTTTTCCTGATGACTTTAAGTTGCGCTTTTTCGGTGCTGTCAGCTCATAGCTCAAAGAAAGCAGATCTTTGATAGCATCATCCAGTTCCGGCTTGCCAAGCTGAATACTGAGCCATTTTTCCTTGTTCATGTGATAGGCCAGAAAATAGCCTTTCTGCCCGCGAAGAGAGCCAATCAGTAGCAGATCGCTTTTCACATTAAGGACATCAACGATGCCTGCCTCCGGCAGTCCCAACTTATCAGCTGATACTTCCAGAACTACACCATACCATTTATTATTGTCGTTGTGCCGCAACACAGCATTCCAGTCATGCCTGGGATATTCCGGCTCTGTGCCGTACTGCTGGTGTATCCATGTAAATAATTCTTGTCGCGTCATTCCACATTGCAAGTGAAGTCAATCTATGTTGTACTTCCCACTGCATCCTCCATTTCCACAGAATTCGCAGCCATAAAAGCACGGTACGACGAGCAACAGGCAAAACATAATGCACATGAGTATATGTACCCTGTGCGAAAAATCATCTGTAAGGGCTGCGGAAAAACGTTTTATACAATTGTCAAATCGAAAAAATATTGTGACTACTACACGTGCGGAAAACTTGGCAACTGGAAACGCCAGCGACAGAAGCGGCTTGCACAGCGCACCGGCCTTGTTTGCAGGTGTTGTGGCAAAACATTTACGCCTAAACGCAAAGATGCTGTCTATTGTAGTAATGCCTGCCGTCAGAAATCCTACCGCCAGAGCGTTACGGATAAATCATGCGATCAAAAAAGACACATGGTAGAGCCGTAACGAAATTTCAAAACGATTCTGCTTAGCAGCAAACGGACATTCTGTCCATTTACCACAACCGTAACGATAGCACCACGACTGCCGATGTTATCATTTTGGAGACATCGTATCTTGAAGCTGCCAAGCCTGAGCTTGAAAAATACGATGTTTTGACAAAGCAAATCAAGGCTGCTATCAAAACGCGGAAAGAGTTACAGGCCGAGAAAAAGGCAACGCCAATTCTTAATGTTTTGAAGCATCGTGAGCTGACCAGCCGCATCGAGGATTTGACGGAACAGCTCGAAGATTTGCGCTCGGAGCGGGCAATAATCCTCATGTATCTTGACTGTGAAGAAAGTAGGGATACCGCCGAAGTCAAGAAAAGGTGTACTGCCGCAGAGACGATGCTTGAAAAGCTCGAAGTCAGCGAGGCAAAGTATTCTTATGCGCTAGATGATGCAAAAAACGCTTTTGCCGACTTACAGGAACAGGCAAAAGATTTGGACGCAGGAGAGTTATATGAAGCAAGGCTGGCTATTCGCAACGAGAAAGAATAGAACGCTGTTCAGCAACTGCAAAAGGCGTATGGAGAACAGTTTACTCCTGCTACAATGCTTCATGGCAGGCGTGATGTTGAAAAAGTTCTCAATGAAAGAGCCGAACCGCCGCAGTCTGTTCAGGAAGAAAAACGCAATCGTCAAGCAATGGCTGAAGATCCGCCGAGGCAAATACCCAAACGCAATGAAATAGAGTTATGAACCACAAACAGGCCGAGTATACGTTGATTTCGTTCTCGGCCGGCTTTCTTTTATATTTGATGTTTACAAGTGCAAACATCGCAAACAGACAAAAGATTTTGAATCCCCCAAGACTATAGCATAGCGAAAAGAACATACAAAAAATTGAAGCATATTAATAACAATTCTTACAACATTGATAAAACAATTTGATGCGGAAAAGTTAAAGTTTTCTGAAATTTGTATTTGCTGCAACACAGCAAGTTATTAAAACGCACAAAACCCCCGCTCCACAAAAAACGAGACGGTATTCAAGTGCTTGAGTGCCGACTACATTAATAATAAGTCCAAGATTTGATTGCAACAGCTTCGGTAAAACAATGTCAACAAGCGGGCCTACGACAACGTATGACAAAGGAACAAAACACCTTGCAATCATGGAACGCGATGCAAACACACGCCCCTGAAGAATCCGTGGTGTTTCCTGCATCCACAATGTGCCGGCAACCGTATTCAAAATTGGCGTAACAAATGAAAAGGAAAATCTTCCGATTGCAACAATGCAAGTAATATGTGTGAACCCCATAAGTTGCAAAGCTATGCCAGCAACCAAGCCACCAATAACGATCGTTTTATAAGTAAAATGTATTTTCTTTGAAAATGTAACAACCAAACTTCCGCATAAAATCCCGAATCCACCACAAGCCTTAATAATGCCTAGGTCAAATGTATTCCCAAGTGTCAAGCCGAAAGGCTCTATTAATGAGGTTGCGAGATTAAACGTAAAGTTTAAAATAGTAAAGTAAATCAAAAGTACACGTAAACTTCCTTGAGAAAAAATAAATTTGAATCCAAGCAAAATTTCTCTTTTTGTATTTCGTTTCTTCTGATTTTCGTTGTCCATTGAAAACTTGCTTGAATCTATCGTAACAAGAATTACTAAAGAAACAAGATAGCTTATTAAATCAATTATTATAATCCCATTTAGTCCAATTAATGGATAGAGCATTCCGGCAACAATCGGGGAAGCAATACTATCCAATGAATCAATAATCTGACTCATGCCGTTAGCAGTTTTTACTTCATCAGGAGAAACCAAAGTTGTAATTGATGCTTGATATGCATTATTATCAAAGAAATTTGCACAAGAATCAAGAAAGGTAAAAACACAAAGAACAAAATAATTGAATTCATAATAACTGACGCAAATATAGATAAACACACTTATCAAAGCGGCAATGGAGTCGGCGCAAATAATGATAGCCTTACGATTGTATTTGTCACATAAATAACCACTGAAAGGTGCTAAAAATATCGCTGGTAATATAGAGAAAAGGAGAATCAAAACCATTGGGGTCGCTTTTCCTGTGACCGTGTAAACCCAGACACTTACCCCAAATGACGTTAATCCTGTCCCCAAAATGGAAATCAATCTTGCAAACCAAACTTTCCTATAAGACGAATTGATATTCATAACTATTATGCCCTTCCGCCATCAAATGGGATGTGCTTCATCACAATCTCAAATATAAAATCACAAATGCATTTAATACATTCGGAATCAATTGAACCAGTTTCATTACGAAAGGAATGATCAATGCTAAAGACTTCCTTATGAATTATATCACTTTCAGTAGAACTAATTGAATCGAAAAAAAACAGATGTTGTTTAAAGTCGATTGCGCAATCTCGACTTCCTATAAGCAAAAGTAATGGCAAAGAGATGCTTTTGCATCCACTTAAGAAATCAATTTCAGACAGCTCATGGTAATAATTTGTATCATGCCCTGCAAATAGTCCATGTTCAACATATGTACTATACTGAGGATTTTGCTTCACGATATCATTAATGGAGTGCTTTCCATCAAGAACAATTTCAATAAAGGAATCAAATGTCCGCGCATTATACATTATTTTGTCTTTTGGTATTCCCCTTAATATATCTTGCCGAATTTTATTTTTGACAAAGTAATCCTTCGGGCCAAAAATCATTGTATCAAAAATAATTGCAGCCAATACGCTCTCTCTATTTCGATTAACTAAAGACGGAACCATTAGAGCACCAATGCTGTATCCAAAAAGAATCAGTTTTTTCCCAGAGGCAACAACATGATGCATGGCAGCGTCGTATAAGTCAATTATGTCGTTGAAACCATATTTACCACATTTATATCCGTCACTATCACCGTTCCCAAATAGTTCGACCCTTACCGTAGGAATCCCAAAATTGCTCAAGCTATACATTAAATCTCGATACGTGTTTTTACTCAATAATGGAGTATCAATTGTTGAGCAATCAATGCCTTGCAATAAAAAAAGGACAAAATCATTATCGTTAGGTTTTGTAATCAGAAGTTCTATAAACAAATTTTTGTATATAAATGAATCATATTCAATGTCAAAAAGACTTGAAGATTCACGAGGATATTCGTATAAGATGCAATTATGTGAGATGTACTTTTCGTTTCTAACCACAGTAATATCCAGCGAATCCCCCGCATGGTACTTTTTTATTATTGCTTCCAATTGATACATCGATTCTATCGGTTCGTTTTGGATAGAATAAATTGTATCTTCTTGCTTGAAGAAAGAGGCATTCAAATAAACCTCCTCGTATTATAAAGTAGTAGTTATTAAAGTCCCTCTCCAAGGACAAAATGCTACAATAGACAAGGTGCTGTGGATTGGTTTAAACCTCCTACCGCAAGACGGTTTCGGAAAGGCTCCAACCACGGCTCTTTGTTTTTAGTGTTAATCAGTTAGATACCGCCAGACGGTTTATATAGAACGAGGTTACATAGCAAAGAGGTGTGGCTCTAAGCAGCACTGTAAAATAAAACGCCGGAGGTAAAAAGAAATGATTTTTGTTGGTATCGATGTTGCAAAGGACAAGCACGATTGCTTTATCCTCAACTCGGAAGGAACGGTCTTGGCAGATGTATTTACCATTGCCAATAACCGCATCGGTTTTGAGACGCTTCTTTCAAGAATCCAAAGCTGTTCCCAAGGTGAAAGCAAAATAAAAGTAGGGCTTGAAGCCACAGGACATTACAGCTACAATCTGCTGGGGTTTCTTTAGACAGCGGCCTGGCAACCTATGTCATTAACCCTCTGCACACGAACCTCTACCGGAAAAGTCTCAGCCTGCGAAGAACCAAAACAGATCGGATAGACGCGCGTACCATTGCAATGATGCTCATGTCTGATGTGGACCTCAAGTCCTACTCAAATACAGCATACCACAATGAAGAGCTAAAGTCACTAACCAGATACAGATTTGATAAGGTAAAAGAGCGAGCCAAGCTGAAAAGCTCCGTTGCGCGGTTAGTGAATATTCTGTTTCCGGAGCTCGAAAAGCTGGTCTCAAGCCTGCACATCGCTGTTGTATACGCACTGCTGAGCAACTATCCGGGTGCAAGCTATATCGCAAACGCCAATACTGAAGAACTCGCTGAGACTCTTTGCACCGCCTCTAAAGGTCGTTATACCAAGTCTAAAACCGCGGAAATCCAAGTAGCCGCAGGGGTCTCCATTGGCTCGAAAATGCCTGCTAAGTCTATGGAGTTGAAACACACGATTGCTCTCATCCGCGAGCTGGACAAAGAAATTTCTGAGGTAGAATCCGCAATTGACAAGATTACATCTCAGATGGATTCTCCCATCTTTACAATCCCCGGTATTGGCCGACATATGGGTGCAATGATTCTTGCTGAAGTTGGAGATTTTTCCAACTTTGCAAGCGCAGACAAGCTGCTGGCTTATGCTGGACTCTCTCCATCTACATATCAGTCAGGGCAACTGCAAAACTGTTATGCTCACATGGAAAAGCGTGGCTCCAGATATTTGCGATATGCTCTTTTCAATGCCGCCAAATATGTCTGCCTTTGGTGTCCTACATTCTCGGCCTATCTTGAAAAGAAGCGTTCTGAGGGAAAGCATTACAATGTTGCCATCTCTCATGCTGCTAAAAAGCTGGTAAGGCTTATTTTTGCTATGCAGCGTTCTGGGAAAGCCTTCTTAGCTGATTATTAAGCGTGCGATTTTATACGGAGCGAGTATCCGACAACGGATGCTCTTGTTTGCTATACCAATTTTCACCACCTTAAAATTTCTCTCGAAAATTTTGTTTTGGGGCTTGACTTTTAATAGTTAGTCTTTGGGTCAACAGGCGTGCTGTCCGTTGCTGCACCCACAGCATACCACATCCAGCGGCGGATTTCCAGCCGGGAAGGTGCTCTGCCCGGTGAGCAGGAACTCGATCACGCTCAGCTTCGGGATACGATAGGTGCGGCCGATTTTAAGAGCAAACAGGCGGCGGGAACGGATCAGTTCCCCAACTGTATGGCGGTTCAGACTAAGCATCTCCGCAGCCTGCTGAAGGCTGACGGCATCGGGGTAGCCGGAAAACATCTGGGAATAGGCATTGTTAAACTTCATAGGCACTCCTTCAGCATAAGTAGTCTAAGGTCAAAAAGTGTGTTACCTGCGGTTATATCCTTTGCAGCAAAGCTGCGGTCAGGTGGCAATGTAAAGAGAGCTGGCAGTAGTTCCAACTCCCCCATCGCAGATAAGTTCAAACCCGTCTGCGTTAATAAGTTAAGGTCTCCCATATTGGTCCTCGACTTCCCTAGGAGTGGGGAATCGTCCGGCGGCGGGCTTGCACCGCACCATTGGCATTTCAGCCACCCCGTCTTCGTTATGACCGGGCTGCGAGTTACAGAAGTACCTTTTGTGAAGTACCGGACGATTGAACTATTCTGTTTTCAAAGGACGGAGTTTTATAGAAAATCTTCGGAATTTAAGGCTTCCGAAAAATTGTCCCTCTACTTACGAGCCATCGAAAACGGCCCAAAAGTAGCCCGAAAAAGAAATTTGTTGAAAAGTTTTTGGAAAATATAGTTGAAGTGGCTGCTTGATTAAAATAACATTGATCCATGGGCGACCGATGGAGGACGGAACTTTGCAACATTGGCAGTGCCTGAAGTTGAAAGTGGTCTTGAAAAAGATGCCCTACACTTGGTAGGCGTCGAGAACGCCTGTTTCATAGCATCGAAGGGAAAATTGTAATTGAGTTGTAATTCTTGAGGCCGAATCTCCACTTTTGAAAAAGTCCTCTCACTTGGTAGCCGACGAAAAAGACCAAAAGACAACCATCTTTTTGAGAATTAACAAAAAGGTCACAAATGACTAACCTTCAAAGAAGCGTTTCTACTATTAACAGAAAAAGCGGCCTAAAATGGGGGGTGTTGACGCTGATTTTTTTGCCTTCATTGAAGGTTGAGAGCGTTCCCTCACTTGGCAGGCATCGAGAAAGGCTCGTTGACAACCTTTATTTTGAAAATTAACAGAAAGTTAACAAAGCAAGATGCGCTGAACAAGAAACAACCGCCGCTCACTCCGGGAAAGAGTGAGTGGCGGTTGCAATATCAAATTTTTGATTCAGAAAATCAGACGCTCGCTAAAATATCTGTCAGTGTGGCGACAAATGCTTCATCCTGCTCCTTCGTCCGCTTTGGGCTCCCCTTGGGGTGCTTTCCGGCACGGAGGAGCTTTTTGTTTTCATAACGCCGCAGCATGAGAGCTTCCATGTTGTCGGCGGTGTATTCCAAACCGTTCTGGTTCAGCACCCGGGCGCACTTGGCAAGGCACATACTCGCCAGACCGTAGTCCTGTGTCACGACAATATCCCCCGGCTTTACTCGGTTGACGAGGGCAAAGTCCACGCTGTCTGTCCCTTTATCGAACACCAGCGTCTGCGCACCTTCCCGCTCAATTTGGTGAGCGGTGTCGCACAGAATGATGGCCGGAACGACAAACCGCTTTGCAATCTGCAACGTCAGATCGACGACCGGACAACCGTCTGCATCAATCAAAATATTCATCGGCTTTCCTCCATCACCCACTGAAATGCTCTTGCGGTACGCAAATCGGCGTCTTTGAAATGCCCGCCGCTGTTCCATTCAAGTGTGCAGTCTATGCTACGCTCTGTAAGCCGACTGTGCAGGGTGCGGATGTTATCACCTACCGCAGCCATGACAGCGTTTTTCGTATGCTCTTCCTTGTCGCCAAGGCTCAGATAAATGTGCTGTGCCTGCATCGGGTGCCGCTGTTCAAACTCCATCCAGCCCGGAAACCAAACAGAGGGCGAGGCGGCAGCGATACCGTAGAACAGATCAGTCTGGGTGGATGCCCACAATGCAAACAGCCCTGCCAGCGAATAGCCGCCCAGAATGATTTTGATGTTTTCCGGGAGATAAAACTGCCGCTTCAGCGTTGGCACGACCTGTTCTGTCAGAAAGCGCAGCGTGTCCGCCGCATTGCAGCCAAAACTTTCTTTGCCCCATACCGCAGGAGCTTCCCATGGGGAAAGTTCATCGTTCCAGCTTTTCACTGGAATGGCTGCAAACAAAAAGTGGTGCGCACTCTGTGCAATAGCGGCAACCTCGCCTTCCATGCTTTGCAGCTCGTGCTCGCCGGTCATTTGGAGCAGTAGGTATTCTGCATTGGCTTCACCGTAAATGCGGCAAGGTCTGTTCCCGATTTGCATTGTCTGTGCGGTCACTGCGACGTCCTCCCAAAAAGATTTTGATAAGCCCAGTATAGCAACTGAAAAATCATTTTGCAATTCAAAAGGCGTTCATAGCAGTGGCAAGCAGTGTCTTCGTATATACAAAGACCATTTTGCGTTGCAAAATGCTTGTTGGGAAATCCCAAACCCTTTCAGATCTGCACCGTACCGATGCAGGCTGCGCGTTTTTGCAAAACGCTTTTTCAGCACTCCATATACTGCGAAGAAATCGGGATGATGTCAATGTTACAGCCCCGGCTGCGAAACCGCTTGAAATACCGAATTTCCGTTTCGCTACCCTCGCAGATAAGATACACCACTGGGTTGCGCTTTCTGGCGTGGACAGACCTGCGGCTGATTTCTTTTATTCTGCCCATGCTGCATTCCCTCCAATGAACGGAATCGCACCGTAGCGGCCTTGCAGATACCCTTTGGAGATGTTCTCGCCTTTCCGGGGAGAGAACTCCGTCAGAGCATAAATATCGGTCTGCATGGTCTTTTCATCCTTTTCCGCAAACCAAATCTGATCGCGTCGCAGTAAGTTCAGGTCAAGAAGCCCGGTATCATGTGTGGTGAAGATGAGTTGTGCATGGTTCGTATTGATAGCGGCATCCTGCACCATCTCGATTAGATGCCGGGTCAGGAGCGGGTGCATACTGGATTCTATCTCGTCCACTACCAGAACAGAGCCGGATTCCAAAGCAGCAAGCCACATACCGATGCGAGAGAAGAACCGTTGCGTTCCAACGGATTCCTGCCCCAACGGGAGCCAGAAGCCCTTTGATGAGCCATCTTCAGTGTCGAGGGTGTGCAGTGCAGAAATGATAGGTTCCTCCTTAGAGCCAGTAATGCGGATGTCCTTGATACCGAGGTCTGCATACAGCATTTCATGCAGGATACGGCTCTTTTCAGAGCCGCCCTGCCGGATGGCAGACAAGGTGGCATCCAGCTGCATTTCGGTTCCCATAAAGCCGGTCAGTTTCTCAAAGAACCATAGATATGCTTTTTCGGTCTGGGGGCAGTTCCACTCGTTCGAGCTGGACAGATAAAGGCGGTTTTCAGCAGTTCGTCCAGCAAGCGTGAACTGCTCTTGAATATTCTCGCGGAACTGATAGCTATTATTTTCTCTTGAAAAAATCAAGGCTTCCCGGCCATTCGGCCAGTGATAGAGATATTCGGTCAGGACTTTGGACTTGTCAAACGAGAACCCATAGGCATACTTGATGCCGCCATAAAAATAGATGGCTTCAAAGCTGGTCGGCTGTGTGGGCTGGTCAGTGAAAGCAAACGGCTCCTGCGGAAGGGACTCGCCCTTCAGCAGCTTGGCATATCGGCCACGGACCATTTCCCGCATGAGCAGGAGGGCATGGAGAACATTGCTCTTTCCGGCTGCATTTGCGCCGTACAGTGCCAGCACAGGCACAAGCTGTTTCTTCTCGTCCGGCGAAATCAGGCAATCGGACAGACTTTTATCCGTAGATGCTTTCAAGCTGATAATAGCCGTGTCCTTGATGGAGCGGTGGTTAGTGACTGAAAATTGAAGCAGCATCGCGATTCCTCCCAGATGATTTTCTGAATCTAGTGTACTCTATTCTGGGCGGAAAGTCAAATTTTGATTTTGGAATTTGCAAATATTCTGCAAAAACCAAGAATAAAATCTAAAATATCGGCTTTTGATGCCGTTCGGATGCTATCGGAGATCATTCTGTATACACGATTTCCCTCACCACCACCTCCTCCGCCTGCGCTTTCAGCCCGTTCATGTGCGCCACCCAGAGAGGCTGTGCGCGCTCTTTGTCCGGCGCGGGGTACTTGCCTAACAGAGTGGTCATCGTGCGTTCCAGCCACTCGCAGGCCGTTTTCTGGGCATCCTGCAAATGCGGCCAGAGCGTACCGTTCAGCAGCATCTGGTGATACAGCACAGGGCGCTGGGTTTTGAGGTAGGCCAGCCGCATCCGGCCATACTTGCCCAGCGGTTCGGAATCATCGGTCTGCGGCAGGGTGAGCAGGGGCAGCTGATACTCCCCGACCTGTGCGTAATGGATCTCGGTGCGGACGGTGTTCGTGTTCTTCATGGAAATTCTCCTTTGCATTTTCAACGCGTGTTGTGGTCTTTGTGGAAAACGGCGTTCACTTCTTCCGGCTCTGCGCGGTCAGCCAGTTGCCCTGCGCCTGATAGTAGTGCTCTATCGTAGTGGGTGCGTTCAAGATGGTGATGCGCAGATAGGCCATGATGTTCTTGATGGGCTGGGTGGTGTTGGACATCACATCGAAGATGTACTCAATGTGTTGGCTGGTCAGCTTGTCCAGCCGCAGCCGGATGGCTTTAGTGGTCTGCGGCTGCTTGCCGACGTACTGGGTCTGTCGTGGACAGCAGTACATCTCCACAATGTTGTCCAACAACTCCTCCAGCTTGTCGGGGTCGTACCGCTGGGCAAGGGTGTCGATCTCCAGCCGCTCCCGGAATTCCTCCCGCACCTGTGCTTCCATCTGGTCAAAATCTGCGGATTCATCTGTCAGCCCTGATAGATTAGTACTTTGTCTTTTAGTATTTTGTTTATTAGTATTTTGTTGCGTTGCCTTTTCCAAATTGGGCTCAGCCAAATTTGGAAAATCCAAAAATGGTGAAGAACAAGGCTTCATGCAGCTTTTCGGACTTTTGGATGCGGACGGGTCCGACGGCTCGCCTTCCTTGCCGGGAACGGCAGGAGCGTCCTCAACAGGCGATTCATAAACCTGATAATCGTAGTCGATGATCTGCCCTTTGGCATTGCGGACTTTCTGACGGCGGACATCTAAGCAAATAAGACTGCCTCACACAAAATCTTGTGGAGCAGTCCCGTTCGTTTATGATAATCAATGGACCTTGTAGAATACCCGATTTCCAGCCTTTCGTGCAGCCAACAGTCCCATTTCATGGAATTTCATTGCAAATGTTCGAATGGTGGCATACGCAGCGTTGCAGAAGCAGGACAAAAAGGCGTTACATCCGTATAGCCTGAGATTAAAGCATTTTTCTCAACACGTTCGCAGGCTTTGGAATAAGCCCCCTTGCTTTCGGCAATATAGCGAGGAAACGGCGTGAACAGCGCCGCAGGATAAGGTGGCTGCTGCGGCAACTGTATGATGGAGACCTTCTTTGATAGATTGAAAAAACAAAATATTCTGTGATTTTGAGAAAGATTATCCTTCCTTTGAAGTGTTCTCCGAAGTGATTGCTGATGATATCGACTATTCTAATGCAGAATCCAAGCGAAAACAAAATGGATGCCTCCCGTAAAATTCAGGGAAGCATCCATGATGAAAAGTTAATGATTCAATTTTGAACCGGTGTCCGGAAAACTGGGGACAGATCATTTATTTTACAACAGCAATGGCCTCAATCTCGATCGTCATTCCCCCATTGAATTTGCCCACCTGCATCGTGCTTCTTGCCGGCGGATCCTCCGGAAAATACTGCCGGTAGGTTTCATTAAACAAAGCGAACTGATCAATATCTGCCACAAAGACTAAGGTCTTAAAAACATGATCCATATCAGATCCGGCTTCCTCCAGAATTGCTTTCATGTTCTTCATAATCTGATGTGTCTGAGAAACAATATCATCGGGAGCTGCCAGTTTCCCTGTTTCCGGATCCACACCTGTTATACCTGCTGTATAAATGAGATCTCCGATTCGAAATGCTTGGGAATACCAGCCGCCGGGCTGTGCAGCTTTGGACGTTGAGATTTTTTTCATTTCCATAAGATTATCTCCTGTTTTTTGAGAAAAGGCTGCTGTACAAGCGTGCAGCAGCCTTTAAGATCTTTTGTAAATTAGTTTCCGTCAGCTGCGGTTCTGTTTTTCTTATCGAAGAAATAGTAGGCAGGCAGACCGGTAACAAGTGCAACGCCACTGGCAATCAAGGCTGCAGTAGGTGCCCACATGAACGTGGAAACCAGAAGGATGCCGTTTGCAAAAATTGCAATAACCGTCATAATTTTCCACGCCGGGCATTTCCAGCCGGGGTTATAGTCAGCCTTTTTGCGGTGAACAAACATGGTGCAGAACACCAGCATGTTTTTCACCAGACAAATAAATGTGAAATAGCCCAGAAGATCGTTGATGCCGGAAACGCAAACCAGAATGATTGCGTAAATAGCCTGAGCCATCAGTGCAAAGGAAGGCGTATTGTATTTAGGATGTACTTCCGCAAAACGGCTGTACCATAATCCGTCCTTTGCCATTGCGTACTCCAGACGAGGCTGGTACATCGTTGCACCGGAAACCGATCCCGTAATTACAACGATTGCCATCAGCGCGGTGATGATGCCTGCAGTGGAACCGATTACAGGGATTTTTGAGAATGCAAGCGCAATAGGAGCATCGGAGGCCGCAAGCTCTCCCAGAGGGATCAGGCCTGCTGCAATGGTAGAAAGACCGGCGTACAGAAGAATGACAATTGCAATGCAGTAGATCATTACCTTTGGCATGGTCTTGTCGGGATCTTTTACTTCGCCTGCCATATAGCAAGCGCCTATTGCGCCATCGTAAGACCATGTGGTTGCAGATACGCCGGCGAGCAAGGCGGCAATTCCTACAGGAGCGCCTGCAGCAGCGGGCACAGAAATCAACTCAGTGTTCATGTAGAACAGGCCAACGCCAACCAGCAGGAAGAAGGGCAGCAGCTTCAGACTGGTAATAAAAGCCTGAAACCGTGCGCCGGCTTCTACGGAGCGATAATGCAGCGTGGTGAAACCAATAATCAGCAGGATTGCTACGACTTTAATGCCGATTCCTGTCAGTGCAGGAATGAAGAAAGCAAGATAGCTGGCGATTGCCAAGGACATGACAGAGCAGGTTGAAGGATCGGTTGCCCAGAAGGCCAGCCAGCCGTTCAGGAAGGCCACAGGACGCCAGCCTGCTTCTTTCAGCCATGTATATTGACCGCCATCTTCCGGATATGCTGATGCAAGCTCCGCATAGAGAAGATTCTGGGGGATCATGATCAGACCACCGATAACAAAGCTGGCAATCATCATCAACGCAGAACCGGATGCACCAGCCACTTCCGCCAGCGACGAGAAAATACCGGAACCAACCGTTGTGCCGACAGCCACTGCCAAGGCGGCGCCAAGCCCCAGCTTCCGCTTCAGCTTTCCCTGTTCGTGAATTGTTTCATTCCTTGTTTCCATAGGGTTTCTCCTTTCATTTACTCTGCTTTTGTAGCCGTTACATTTTTATTGAGCGGTGTAGCCGCCATCGACCATCAAATGGGTTCCGGTAATAAAAGAAGATTCCTCGCTTGCAAAGAATGCCACAGCGTAAGCCATATCGATGGGCTGACCGAGGCGTTTCAGGGGATAGCTGGAAATCAGACGGGCAACCTCCGCCTCATAATTGCCGGTTCGGGACATATCCTTGATAAATGCGGGTGTTTCCGTGCCGGAGGGGCAGACCACGTTGACGCGGATACCGAAGGGAGCCAGCTCCAAAGCCAGGCTCTTTGCAAATTGAATGATCCCACCCTTGGAGGTATTGTATGCGAGGCTCTCCACGCAGCCAACCACGCCCAGTTCACTGCCGGTGCAGATAATGGAGCCGTGGCTGCTCTTTTTCATAAGAGGCAGGGCATATTTTGCACACAGGAAATACCCCTTCAGGTTGACTCTCATTACGCGATCCCAGTCTTCTTCAGTGGTATCCCAAAGCGTTTTGCTCAGAGAGTAGGCGGCATTGTTGTACAGCACATCGACCACGCCATACTTTTCCTCTATTGCCTGAAACATCGCCTGCACCTGCGCGGAATCGCTGACATCTGCTTTGTAGAACCAAGCGCGTTCTCCAAGCTCAGCTTCTAAGGCGCTGCCCCGTTCCTCGTTGAGATCAACAATGACCACTTTGGCGCCGCGCTCGATAAAGAGCCGTACCGTTGCTTCGCCGATGCCGCTGGCACCACCAGTGATTACTGCTACGTAATTGTTCAGGTTCATAATCTTTTTCTCCTTGTTATTAAATTTTGGATAACACGTCTTAATCGCGCTTTAATTATATAGTGCTTTTTTTTGCGTTGTCAATAGTAAAATGTTCTGGGGGATTAATTTTTTTTTTTTGGAAAGATATTTAATCCTACAGCGAATACTCAGCCGCAAGGATGCTCGGCAATACAGCACAGTGTGGTGTGTGCAGTTTGTTTGGCGGCCAGAGTGCATCGTCACCTAAAAATATGCGATGCCGCCCATGGGGTGGAGCGGCTCCACAGATCAGACAATATCTTGGAAAACAAATTATATTACCGAATTTACACTTGCAAAATCGCGAAATATCGAGTATACTGGTTAAGTAATCTATTAATAAACAGTTGGAGAGCCGTGTTTTATGAAAAGAGCTACATCCAAGGATGTCGCCAAGCTTGCAGGCGTATCCCAAACAACCGTTTCCTTTGTAATGAACAATACCCCCAATGTGTCTTTATCCGAAGAGACCCGAAAAAAAGTGCTGGACGCAGCAAATCAACTTCAGTATATTCCAAATTCCTTTGCCAGAGGGCTTAAAACCAACCAATCCAAGCTGTTGGGCGTATTTCTTCCAACGATGGACAATCCTTATTACCCTATGCTGATGCAGTATATCGAAAAATACACTGCCCGTCTTGGATACAGCGTGATCCTATGCTGTACTTACCGCAATCCGGAACGTGAAAAGGCCTATCTGGACTTGTGTGAGGAAAAGCACATGGATGGTGTCATCTATCTGTTTACCCCCAATTGGATGAAACGTGTTGTCCAGCTTTCGCATACCATCCCGGTAGTTCTACTAAGTGAGAAATCGGACGATATTCCGTTAAACACAATCAGCCTGAATGGGTTTCGATGTGGGTATCTGGTGGCAAAGTATCTTTTGGATCTGGGACACAAGAGTATCGCTTTCCTGATGAGCTCTGTTTCTTCGGTCTCCCTGACCCGTACGAAACGTCTGGAGGGTATCAGAAGTGCCATTCGCGATGCGGGTCTGCCGCCGGAAACGCTTCAGGTTTTTACTGCTCCGTTGGGCGATTCCGGGCAGTCCGAAGCGGAAGCCGGATATTCCATAATGGAGCAGCTGCTGAAACGTAAGGATATTACAGCTGTTATCGGCGTAAACGACCTTGTAGCATTCGGCGCGCTTTCCTGCGTCCTGAACAGTGAGGATAAGCGTGTCCCTCAGGACGTTTCGATCTGCGGCTTTGATAATATCTACCTGACTACTATGACTCGTCCCAAAATCACTACAGTATCTTATTGTACCGAGGCACTTTGTGAACTGGCTGTTGATATGGTGCTGAAGGCAACGGGTGATTCGGACGTTCTCAAACTTGCTAGCGAGCCGCAGCTGATTGTTCGGGAATCTACCGGCCCCGCGCCCGGTACGTCCGGCCAGTGCGTTTCCTCGTAAAAGAAAAGATACAAACAAAATGGGTGAACCACAGGCTTCACGGCTGTGGTTCACCCATTTTTCTTATGACAAAACTGCGCAGGCTCTGCCGGAGCGGCGCTTAAGGCGTCAGACGGGAATTGTGTGACAGTTGCTTATCCCTTTTCCTTTTGGGAATCCCATTCAGGACGTATCATCCGACCATAGCCGGGCTTCTGCTTGATAACACCATCGCGATAAACCGCATTGCCCCGAACCCATGTGGAGACGATTCGGCAGTGAAAAGTCCTGCCCTCGTGCGCGAATTTATCGAGCTTACTGGCAGAAAAGCTGTTCTTGCGGGAATAGGTCCAATTCGTGTCCATATCAACCAAATAAAAGTCCGCATCGGCCCCCACAGCCAGAATACCTTTTCGAGGATACAACCCAAATCTTTTTGCTGCATTTGTTGATGTAAATGCAGCAAAGCGCTGCAGCGGCATCTTTCTGTTGCGGACACCTTCCTCCAGAATCAAAGGAATGGCAACATCAATTTCGGGCGCACCGCAGGCAGCCTTCCGCAAATCTCCATCCGGTGGGAGCTTGTCCGATAGCAGGTAGGGTGCGTGATCTGTTCCGAGGTAGTCGATGGTTCCGTCCAGTACATATTTCCACAGGCGTTCCATCCTGTCTCGACTTCTCAGAGGCGGATTGATCATAGCGAATGTTCCCAGATAAGCCTGATCCTGATAATTCAGAGTTAGATAGTGAGCACAGGTTTCCACAGTCACATCTACGCCCATTCGGCGCGCAGAGGCGATTCGCTCAGCACCTTCCGGAATGGACATGTGGCAGATATGCAGCTTGCATCCTGTCTTTTCTGCATAAAGCAGTAAGGTATTGATTGCGGTCAGCTCCGCAATCCAGGGACGGCTTGCATTGTGAACTGCCAGAGACCAAGGCTCCTCCTTGTGCTCATTTGAAAAACCGTTGACCAGTGTCCGGTCTTCAGCGTGAGCCCCAAAAATACCATGGAAGGATGCGACTTTTTCCATCTCCTTCAGCTGGCTATACTCATTAGAAAAGGGGTAGTTGGAACCGGCGTAAACCGTAAATGCCTTGAAACCTACACATCCTTGCTTGTGCAGCGGAACAAACTGCTCTATATTTTTCGGCGTTGCGGCACCCCAGAATGCATAATCGATCAACGCCTTTCGTTCAGCCCTTTCCTGTTTTAGCGCAAATGCCTCCAAATCAAGTACAGGGTGTTCGGGGGTGTTAGGCATATCCAATATCGTCGTAAACCCGCCTGAGGCAGCGGCCTGGGTTCCGTGTTCCAGATCCTCCCGCGCCTCTGCTCCGGGCTCAAAAAAATGCGGATGAGTATCGATTGCTCCCGGAAGCAGCAGCATCCCTTTGGCGTCCAGCGACTGTGCCGCCTCATAAACCGGAGCATCGGAGCCCATGGCTGCAATTTTTCCGTCAGAAACACAGATATATCCCAGAAAGACCTCTTCCTCTGTCACAATTTTTGCATTGTAAATGACAAGATCATATTTCATACCTGGATACCTCACAGTTCATCATTCTGCATCATGCGGTGCAGTCTGGATTCGGGGATTTTAGAAAAAGGGAGTTCTGCTGCTTTGCAGACTCGTTCCACTGCCGCCTGTGCATCCCGAACGACCTGCTTTTCGTCTACGGTAAGGACTTGGAAGTTCTCAATAAGGATATTACCGTCTACCATTACCAGCTCCACTTCACTTCCCTTGGCAGAATAAACCAAATTGGGAACTACATTGCGTACCGGGTGGAGAATGATGGGTGACAGACACGGCTGAGTCATATCGATCATCAGAAGGTCTGCTTTTTTTCCGACATCAATGGAACCGATTTCGTTTCCAAGACCAATCGCCTTTGCTGCTTCAATGGTCGCCATTCTCAAAACCTTCCCTGCCGGGAACACCGAAGGATCTTTGAACTTACACTTATTCAGTATGGCCGTAAACTTCATTTCATTGAACATATTATTGCAATTGTTTCCGGGGGCTTGATCAGAACCAAGTGCCAATCTGTCACTGACCTCCAAAAATTCTGCAGCCGGTGGAATAATGCCATCAATAATTGCAATGCTCCCACTGCATAAAATCATTCCTGCTCCCTTGGATGCAAGCAGCTGAGTTTCCTCTTTGGTTGCCTCTGTCAGATGGACTGCCATTAATCTGTGATTCAGATATCCGATTTCGTCCAGGAAAGGGATCGAACGCTTTCCGTAACGCTTCATCATTTGGTTGATCTCTCTATCACCCTGAGAAACATGCATGTGGATACCGGTATCCAGCCTGAATGCAGCCTCTTGTATCTCCAAAAGCAGTTCCTTGCTGCACATATCGGGGCCTTGCGGTCCCAGCATACAGGTGATCCGGCCGTTTTCACGGTCGTTCCATTTCTGGATCAGATCCAGATTTCTGAGAAATTTTCGGTTGCCCTGAGCCGGGTCAAAGGTGTACAGCTCACCCACAGCCGTCTTATTTTCCTCTGGCAGCTCACTGATAAGCTCGGCAACTCTGGCTCGTGTTCCAACCTTGACATGGTTTTGGACGATCTGCGTCATAGGAGTATCAAAATCGCAGAAGGTCGTAGTGCCCGCCTTGAGTGCCTCTACAATATTCATCAAGGAACCTTTGCATACTGCATCAACATCCTTCCGCAATTCCTGTTCAAACGGCCAAAGCCCATGCTGCATCCAGTTGTTCAGATCCTGAGACACACCGCGAACCAAGCCATCTCCCGTATGGATATGCGCATCGATGAGGCCGGGCATCACCACTTTTCCGGATGCGTCAATCACCCGATGCGCCGACCAATCCTGAAGAACCTCTTTCGTAGCACCGACAGCGCTGATCCGGTTTCCGGTTACAGCCACAGCGCCATCTTCTAAAATACCTACGCCGTTTCCACGCATAGTGATCAGAATCGCATGGATAAACAAATAGTCTGCTGTCATGGTTTCTGTCCCTTTCTGTTTTCAGTTCTCTCGGTTGGCCGCGATAAACAGAGCGTTTGTCAATATCTGTGTGCCAATGACCAGATCATCACAGGTTGTATACTCCTCAGGGCAATGGCTGAGCCCGCCATTTGAGCTTCGCAAAAACAGCATCCCCATCGGCATAATTCTCGACATATTCATAGAGTCATGTGCGGGGAAGCTGATCATTCGGTCTTTCTCAAATCCGGTTCCGACGGCTGCTTCTTCCAAAATATGGATCAGTTCCGGTGCGCAGTGCGCCGGTCTCAGGTCGCAGGTTGTTTCCACAGTCCAAGATAGACCCCGTTTTGCGCATTCCTGCTTCGTGACCTCAATCAGATCCGTATAGAGCTTTTCCCACTTCATGTCCTCCGTTTCACGGAAATCCACGGAAATCGTCACGTCCTCCGGGATAATATTGTGTTCACAAGGTAACACGGAAATATATCCAACCGTACCTCTAGTGTCTTTGCTGCATTCCTTTGCCAGATTTTCCACAGCGGAAATTACTGCCGCCGCTGCGGCCAAAGCGTCATGACGATCCGACATCGCCATTCCACCGGCATGCGCTGCTGTTCCATGAAAGTGGAGATAAAACTGTTTAATGCCTGCAACACAGCTGACAATGGAGAAGGGTTTGTCTGCGTCCAACAGATACCGCCCCTGCTCTATATGCATTTCCAAAAAACCACAATAGGCGTGGGGATCTATTTTACTCTCTGTTAACCTTTCTGGATACAACCCCATCCCGAATTCTCTCATGGCATCGCTGAGAAGCTGACCTGTCTGTCGATTGCGCAGATGAAAAGCGTAGTCGTCCGGAAGCATCCCGCATATCGCCTTGCTTCCGAATGTTCCGCCCAAAAATTGGCTGGCTTCTTCATTGATAAAGGCCACCATTTCCAAAGGCTTTTTGTGCGGAAGTCCGGATTCTTTGATGGCAACCAGCGCTTCCAATGCCCCCATTACACCAGCCAATCCATCAAAGCATCCTCCTTGAGGTACGGTATCAAAATGAGAGCCGCTCAGCACAGCCGGAGCATGTGGATCATCGCCCTCCAGCCGGGCAAATACATTTCCAACGGTATCGATCCTTGCCGTCAGGCCCGCTTCCTTTATCCACCGGATCAGGAGCATTACGGCTTCCTTATAAGGGGGTTCCCAAGCAAAACGACTGATTCCGCCTCTGGGATCACTTCCAATATGCCCTACCTCGTTTAATCGCGCCCACAACCGATCCGGATTGATGCTGACATAGTTTTCCATGTTGCTACCTCTTTTCTATTTTAATTTATTTACGTGCTCTTTCATAAAACACCGCACCACTCTTGCCTGACGGATGAAGCAACGTTTTGTCAGGCGCTGTGCCTGGAATTATGCGGTACTGCCTTAGGATTCATAAAATCAATCTCGAATCCGGCAGCATGGTTAATTTGCAATTTATACGATTTAATTATATATTGGCCGGTGAGCGGTTGTCAATAGCTGCAGTAATATTTTTTAGCAGAAGGTATTTGTACCGCAGACATAAAACCAACCACCGCGGGAAGCGCAATCGATTAAAAATTTTTCGCATATTGGCAGGGGCGGCTGTTGATATATGCTGCTCTTTTCTGTATGCCGTTCTCCATCCCGAAATACGAATTTGCGGCGGGCACTGCCGTCCGCAATGTGGTGCAGGATCTGATGACCCCGGAGGATGCCAGCCGCATGGCACAAGCCCTTTACGATGCCGCAGATCCGGTCTGCCGCTGAACCGGAGCAGAAACTGCACGAATATGGCAAAGCAAAGCCCACAGGCTGGTATGTGTGTCCAACCTGTGGGTTTTGCTATACTTGTCAACTGATACCAATTAGTATCAGCTGTTATTCTGAGTTTCGTCCATGATTTTTCTGGCTCGTCCGCGCGTGGTGTCCTCGAAAGTTTCATCCTCGCTAAATCGCAGCCAATAGGGGTCTTCCATCAGGCAGGCATTGGTACGCTTAACAATTTCCCACGCATTGTAGTCCGGCAGTCCCATCAATTTCAAAATCTCTTTGCAATCCATCCGATTTTTCGGGAAGATTCGCTTCTTTGCCCAAACGACCACATCGACCAATGGAACTTTGCGCTCGCCGCCAATGAAAAGGTTCAGAGGAAGATTATACTGTGCAACACCCTCATTTGCGCAAAGAGACTGCCCATCTTCGCTTAGGTGTGCAATTTCTTTTTCATCCATCATCAATTTCAGATAGGCCATTTTATCACCCCATGGCGGCTTTCAGGTAATGTAGACGGTATTTCAGATACTGACGGATCGCAGATGCTCGTTTTTCACTCAATAGTGCAAGAATCGGCGAAATAGCCTGCATGATCTCCTGATACAGCGTGTCCAGATCACGCACAGGCAGCACAGGCTCGTCGATCAGTTTGATCTGCTGGGCGTGACGACTGCGGAACGGTTTGGCTTTGTCGAACTGATAACGGAGCTTCGTGTCAGTCAATTCCTCGTCGATTGCCCATGCAAGCAGACTGCCGCCATTGTCGTAAATAGGCGGAGCATAATTTTTTCCATCCCGGACGATTACATCAAAATTGTTTTCGTGGCGGTCTTCGTTGCCGATAAAGGCATCGAACGCCAACATCTGATAGAGCCACTTCTTGCCATACAATTCTGTCGCATACTGAAACAGTGCCTCCGGTGAAGCGGCCTGACCGCTGGCAAGAAAATGGGCGTCAGCCAAGTCTGCAAAATGATACAGTTGTTCATCGTCCGTTGTGAACTTGGGGCAGACGCTGACTACATCGCAGGAATAGGTTTGAATGTCGGGAAAGAGTTTGGCAGGCATCAACGTATATTCTACATGGGGCAAATTCAGCACCTGTGCAATCAGCGATGCCATCACCTCAGAATACGGCTCATACCCAGCGGTTCCGGCCTCTGTGATGGAGTTGCCCTTGACCATGACAAGCTGGTCATCCACGCGATACCAGCCCTTTGAGAGCATTCCACGGCTTGTGCGTGTTTCACGTTTTTCGACCAACTGGATTTTTGCAGGGACTTTGATTGGGCTCATGGTATCACGCTCCTTTGTTCCATTATACCATGTTTGGATGGATAGACAAGATGAATTGAGGTTTCATTCTGTATACACGACTTCCCTCACCACCACTTCCTCTGCCTGCGCTTTCAGCCCGTTCATGTGTGCTGCCCAGAGAAGCTGTGCGCGCTCTTTGTCCGGCGCGGGGTACTCCACCACCGTGCGTTCCAGACACGCGCAGGCCGCTTTCTGGACTTCCTGCAAATGCGGCCAGAGCGTACCGTTCATCAGCATCTGGTTGTACAGCACGGGACGCTGGGTTTTGAGGTAGGCCAGCCGCATCCGGCCATACTTGCCCAGCGGTTCAGCTTCATCGGTTTTCGACAGGGTGAGCAGTGGCAGCTGATACTCCCCGACCTGTGCATAATGAATCTCGGTGCGGACGGTGTTCGTGTTCTTCATGGAAATTCTCCTTTGCATTTTCAACAGGTGTTGCGTTCTTCGTGGAAAACGGCGTTCACTTCTTCCGGCTCTGTGCGGTCAGCCAGTTGCCCTGCGCCTGATAGTAGTGCTCCATCGTGGTGGGGGCGTTCAGGATGGTGGTGCGCAGATAGGCCATGATATTCTTGATGGGCTGGGTGGTGTTGGACATCACATCGAAGATGTACTCAATGTGTTGGCTGGTCAGCTTGTCCAGCCGCAGCCGGATGGCTTTAGTGGTCTGCGGCTGCTTGCCGACGTACTGGGTCTGTCGTGGACAGCAGTACATCTCCACAATGTTGTCCAACAACTCCTCCAGCTTGTCGGGGTCGTACCGCTGGGCAAGGGTGTCGATCTCCAGCCGCTCCCGGAATTCCTCCCGCACCTGTGCTTCCATCTGGTCAAAATCTGCGGATTCATCTGTCAGCCCTGATAGATTAGTACTTTGTCTTTTAGTATTTTGTTTATTAGTATTTTGTTGCGTTGCCTTTTCCAAATTGGGCTCAGCCAAATTTGGAAAATCCAAAAATGGTGAAGAACAAGGCTTCATGCAGCTTTTCGGACTTTTGGATGCGGACGGGTCCGACGGCTCGCCTTCCTTGCCGGGAACGGCAGGAGCGTCCTCAACAGGCGATTCATAGACCTGATAATCGTAGTCGATGATCTGCCCTTTGGCATTGCGGACTTTCTGATGGCGGACGTAGCCGTGTTCTTCCAGTTCCAGAACAGCGGTGCGTACACTGTCCAGACCATCCTTGCAACCAACGGTCAGCCCTTTCAGGCTGTAATCCCAATCGTCCGGCAGGGAGAGCATATAGGACAGCAGTCCCTTGGCCTTCAGAGAAAGCCTCTTATCCTGTAGGTGGTGGTTGCTCATAACGGTGTAGTTGACGTTTTTGATTGACGCGGAATGTTGACATGGCGGCTTCCCTTTCAGCCCAATGCGGGCAAGAGAAAACGCAGCATTTCCCGGCTTTCGGGAAACGCTGCGTTCAGACAGGAAAGCCTGCTGTGAGCTGGCACAGCAACGGCAGCACTGCATATTTCAATCGCAAGTTTAGCGGCAGCTTTCAATCCAAGCAGCCTATTTGCGATATACAATTCGCAGTTGGTGCCAACGAATCAAAATGCGAATTGTAATAACGGACATCTAACACAACTACACCTGAAATGCAGCCGCTGACGACCCGTGTGAAAAAGGATTTTTCTAACGTCATTTCGCAAAAAGCGGCTGATTTTTTCCTGCAAATTGCGGTGTGACGTGCCTTTTTGGAGGTTACAAGAATGCCCTCAGCTGCCAATGACAGCCGCGAGGGACCAGCTTCATTCAACAATTTCAAAAACTCGAAATCGTTTTGTCCTTAATCGGGCACGTGGGTTCGAATCCCACCATCTCCGCCAACAAAAGGCATCAGCTCAGGCTGGTGCCTTTTTTGCGGCTAGATGGTGCGGATGAGAACAGGGTGGCGATTTTCGATGTGCAGCACAAATCCATCAGCCTCCCAAAAGTGCCCATCCAACAGAACTTCGCCCTGAAATGTAATCCGGCGGAGCCTCTGTGCGGCGTCGGTCACCTCAACGGTGCAAAAGCGCTGCAAGTAGCTGCAAATAGCGGCGGCGTGGGAGACGACAAGGGCGTTCTGCCCCTCCGGGAGCGAATCCAGCAGTTCGTGGATGCAGTCTGCCATCCGGGCGCTGACCTCACGGAAGGACTCACCGTCCGGATTTTTGAAGTCCGGGTCTTCGTATTGGCGTTTCCAGAACGAAGCGTCCTGCCCGGTCGTGTCGCCGGTGCGGCGCTCGGCAAGGCGGGTGTCCTGCCGGACAGGAAGCCCCAGCAGCTGTGCGGTCTGGAGCGCACGCAGCGAAGGGGACGACCAGACGAGCGAGACCGTGCGGAAAGCGTCATTTTGAAAGACTGCGGCGGCCCGCTGAAGACCTTCGGCAGAAAGGCCGGGGTCGGGGCTGGAACCGCCGCGCTCCGGGATGGAATGGCGCAGGAGAAGAAGGGTTGTCATGAAAGCCTCCGATTAAAAAAGTGACTTCAGTATAGCAGATTCGGGAAAGCAAATGCAAGAAAACGAGCCGAAAGAACGACGGGGCCGATTCACTCCCCCTCAAAACGCAACCAAATTGCAAAAAATGTTACAATTTTCTCATGAAAAAAGAAGGCTGAATTTCTCCAGCCTTCAAAAAGCATGTATCAATGGTTGTAATTCAGGATCTTCTCGAGCGTATCCACAAACTTGGCGTCCTGCTCCTTCGTCCGCTTTGGGCTCCCCTTGGGGTGCTTTCCGGCACGGAGAAGCTTTTTGTTTTCGTATCGCCGCAGCATGAGAGCGTCTATATTGTCGGCGGTGTATTCCAGACCGTTTTGATTCAGCACTCGTGCGCACTTGGCAAGACACATACTGGCCAGCCCGTAGTCCTGCGTCACGACCACATCCCCCGGTTTTACCCGGTTGACAAGTGCAAAGTCCACGCTGTCAGCCCCTTTATCGAACACCAGCGGCTGCGCACCTTCCCGCTCGATTTGGTGAGAGGCGTCGCACAGGATGATGACTGGAACGCTGAACTGCTTTGCGATCTGCAACGTCAGGTCCACCACAGGGCAACCATCGGCATCGATCAAAATATTCATCGGTTTTCCTCCATCGCCCACCGAAATGCCTTTGCCGTGCGCAGGTCGGCGTCTTTGAAATGCCCGCCGCTGTTCCATTCAAGGGCGCAGTCTGCGCCACGCTCTATGAGTCGGCTGTGCAGGGTGCGGATGTTATCACCTACCGCAGCCATGACAGCGTTTTTCGTATGTTCTTCCTTATCGCCAAGGCTCAGATAAATGTGCTGCGTCTGTATCGGGCGCTGCTGTTCAAACTCCATCCAGCCCGGAAACCACACCGAGGGAGACGCGGCGGCGATGCCGCAGAATAGATTTGCCTGCGTAGATGCCCACAGCGCAAACAATCCCGCCAGCGAATATCCGCCCAGAATGATTTTGACGTTTTCCGGGAGATGAAACTGCTGCTCCAGTGTGGGAATGACCTGCTCCGTCAGAAAGCGCAGGGTGTCCCCAGCATTGCCGCCGAAACCCTGCTTCCCCCACACAGCAGGGGCTTCCCAGGGAGAAAGTGCATCGTTCCAGCTTTCCACCGGGATGGCCGCAAACAGATACTTTCGGTTGCTTTGTGCAATAGCAGCCACTTCGTCATCCATGCTTTGCACCTCGTGTTCGCCGGTCATTTGGAGCAGCAGGTATTCCGCATGAGCCCCGCCGTAAATGCGGCAAGGTCTGTTCCCGATCAGCATTGTCTGTGCGCTCATTGCGGCAGCCTCCCAAAAAGATTTTGATAAGTCCAGTATAGCAACCGAAAAATCATTTTACAATTCAAAAGGCGTTCATCGTTGGTTTATTGCAGTTTCAGCCTACAACAAAAATGAGATAGGCAGCCCCTTTCGGGGAAGTCTATCTCATTTTTTATTTGGAGCCATTTTGCAGCAGCCCCTTTTTCATTGCATATTTTACTTTCCCGCCAGCAATACCGCCAGCACAGCCTTCTGGACGTGCAGACGGTTCTCAGCTTCGGTGAAGATCTCGTCGGCGTGGGCCTTAAAGACAGCGGTAGAGATCTCCTCGCCGCGGTGAGCGGGCAGGCAGTGGAGCACCATGCAGTCCGGCTTTGCGGCTTTCAGGAGGCCGCTGGTGAGCTGGAAGCCTGCAAAGTCCCGCAGACGGCTCTCGCTCTCGGAGGTGCCGGGGGCGGCGGTATTCCAGACAGCCGTTACCACCACATCGGCATCTTTGACGCCCTCGGAGGGGTCTTCCAGCAGGCGGAACGCACTGCCGTACTTATGGGCGAACATCAGCACATCTGCCGCCGGGCGGTAGCCGTGGGGGCAGACGCAGTCCACCTTCATGCCGGAGAGCAGGCCGCCCACGATGAGGCTGTTGGCCATATTGCTGCCGTCGCCGACGAAGCAGAGCTTCTGGCCCGCCAGCGCACCCCGGCGCTCCCGGATGGTCATGAGGTCGGCCAGAACCTGACAGGGGTGAGCATAGTCCGTCAGGCCATTGATGACGGGGACGCCCGCAAACTCAGCGAACTCTTCCAAATCGCGCTGGCGGTAGGTGCGCCAGACAACGCAGTCATAATAGCGGCCCAGCACCCGGGCGGTATCCTTGAGCGGCTCGCCGCGGCCGGACTGCAGCTCGGTGGCGGCATTCATGTAGTTGCCGAGGCCGCCCAGCTGGTAGACGCCCACCTCGAAGCTGGTGCGGGTACGGGTGGAGTTTTTCGAGAACATCAGCGCGACGCTCTTGCCCTTGAGCAGAGGTCCGGTGCCTCCGGCCTTCTGCTGCGCTTTCAGCTCATCGGCCACATCAAGGATGTGGGCCACCTCGTCAGGGGTGAGGTCGCCCATTTTCAGCAGATGCTTCATGCCTGCTCCTCCGTTTTGCTGGGGTCCATCTCCGCGAGGACGCCGCCCAGAATATCCAGCGCCCTCTCCACATCGTGGGCGGTCAGAGTCAGCGGCGGCAGCAGGCGGAGGCGGGTCTTTGCGGTAAGCACCAGCAGGCCCTTTTCGCGGCAGGCGGCCAGCACGTCAGCGGCCTTGATGCCCTCGAGGAACTCGATGCCGACCATCAGGCCGATGCCCGAGAGGCTCCTGACGCGGGGCAGCTTTTCCAGACCGGTGCGCAGCTGGACGGCCCGCTCGTTGACGTTGGCGAGGAAGCTGGCGTCCATCCGGTCCACGACGACATTCGCACCGGCGCAGACCACTGGGTTTCCGCCGAACGTGGAGCCATGGCTGCTGGGTCCCATACCGGCAGCCACTTTCTCATTCATCAGGACAGCGCCAATCGGCAGACCGCCGCCCAGGCCCTTGGCCAGCGTGACGACGTCGGGCTGGAGGTTGTAGTGCTCGCAGCACAGGAAGGTGCCGGTGCGGCCCACGCCGGTCTGCACCTCGTCCACGATGAGGACGAGGTCTTTTTCGTCGCAGAGGGCGCGGACAGCCTGCACATACTCGGGGTCCAGCGCCACAACACCACCCTCGCCCTGTACCAGTTCCAGCATGACAGCGCAGGTGTGGCGGTCCACCATCTCGGTCAGGGCGTCGATGTCGCCGGCCTTGACGTACTGGAAGCCCTCGTTGAAGGGGCCGAAGTAGTTGTGGAACACACCCTGTCCGGTGGCGGTCAGGGTAGCAATGGTGCGGCCATGGAAGCTGTTGACCAGCGTGATGACGTTGTAGCGGTCAGCACCGTATTTGTCGAAGCTGTACTTGCGGGCGGCCTTGATGGCGCCCTCGTTGGCCTCTGCGCCCGAGTTGCCGAAGAACACCTTGCTCATACCGGTGCGCTTGCAGAGCTTTTTGGCCAGCTTGCCGCAGGGAGCGGTATAGTAGAGGTTGGAGGTGTGCTGCAGCTTGTGTGCCTGCCCGGAGACGGCCTCGGCCCAGGTCATATCGCAGTAGCCCAGGCTGTTGACGCCGATACCGCTGGTGAAATCGAGGTACTTCTGCCCCTCGGGGCCTTCGGCATAGAGGCCGTGGCCCTTCTCGAGGACGATGGGGTTGCGTGCGTAGGTATGCAGGACATACTCGTTGTCCCTCTTGATGACTTTTTCGGAATCCATAATATCTACCTCCTGACGGTGGAGCCACATACTTTCCCTCTTTGCCAAAGGCTCCCCTACAAGGGGAGCTGGCGCGAAGCGCCTGAGAGGTTGTACAAAGGAGAGCCTAGCCGTGAGCCGCAGCGAGGCTAAACCTCTCCGTCACGGCTGGCGGCGGTCATCGCTGTTGCCTATCGAGGGGAGGCCTTGGCATATCGGAAAGTTTTCTTATCAACTATTATAGAGTACTCCGGCGCATCGCGCAACCCTTATTCGTGATGGCTGCGGCGATAGAAGCGGGTACCGGAGCCACGGTCGGAGAACAGCTCCAGCAGGATGGAGTGCGGCACGCGGCCATCAATGATGACAGCCTCGTGGACGCCCTGATAAATAGCGTCGGCCATGCCGCCGATCTTGGGGATCATGCCGCCCGCGATGATGCCGGCGGACTTGTAGCCCTCGATCTCGGAGACCTCCACCTCGGGGATGAGGGTGGATTCATCTTCCTTATCCCGCAGCAGGCCCGCAATGTCAGTCATGGAGACGAGCTTTTCGGCCTTGAGCGCGATCGCGATCTGTGCGGCGGCGGTGTCAGCGTTGACGTTATAAGCCTGGCCCAGGTCGTCCATGCCCACCGTTGCAATAACGGGGATATAGCCGCTGTCCAGCAGACTGGAGATCAGCGTCGGGTCAACGTGGACGATCTCTCCCACATGGCCCAGCTGAGGGTCAAGCTCGGTGCAGCGGAGCATCTGGCCGTCCATGCCGCAGAGGCCGACGCCGCGGCCCCGCAGCTTTGCCACGAGGTTTTTGTTCACCTTACCGGCCAGCACCTGCTGGACGATTTCCATGGTGGCGTCGTCGGTGACGCGCAGGCCGCCCGCAAAGTGGCTCTCGACGCCCACTTTTTTGAGCATCTCATTGATGGCAGGGCCGCCGCCGTGTACCAGGACCACCCGCACGCCCAGCAGGGTCAGGGTGACGAGGTCGTTCATGACCGCGTTTTTCAGCGTCTCGTTGATCATGGCGTTGCCGCCGTATTTGATGACCATGGTCTTGCCGTGGTACTTCTGGATATAAGGGGTCGCCTCCGAGAAAAGGAGGGCCATTTCTTCGTTTTTCATCGCTGTTCTCCTTCTCAGGTGCGGTAGTCGCCGTTGATCTTCACATAGTCATAGGTCAGATCGCAGCCCCATGCCTTGGCGCTGGCGTCGCCGGTACCCATATCCACCTTGACCAGAATATCGTGCTCGGCCAGGACCTTTGCGGCCTCGTCCTCGCTGTAGGGGTGGTAGGCGGCGTTCTCGCAGACGTAGACCTCACCGGCGGCGCTGGACAGCCAGACGCAGACCTTATCGATCGAGAAGTCACCGGGGGTGTAGCCGATGGCGCAGAGGATGCGGCCCCAGTTGGCGTCGCGGCCAAAGACAGCGGCCTTGAAGAGGTTGGAGCAGACCACGCTGCGGCTGACGGCGCGGGCCGTCTTGAGGTCGGGGGCGTGGGTGACTTCGCAGGTGATGAGGTGGGTCGCGCCCTCGCCGTCACCGGCGTGCTCAGCGCACATATGCTCGGCGATGGCGGTCAGCGCGGCCACAAAGGCGTCGTAGTCGGCGTTCTCCTCGGTGATCTCCGGGTTGCCCGCGAGGCCGGAGGCCATGATGATGAGGGTATCGTTGGTGGAAGTGTCCAGATCGACGCTCATCTGGTTGTAGGTCCCGGGGACAACGGTCTTGAGAGCCTTTTCCAGCAGGGCAGGGGAGACGGCGGCGTCGGTGGTGTAGAATGCCAGCATGGTGGCCATGTTGGGGGCGATCATGCCGCTGCCCTTGCCGATGGCGCCCACCGTGCAGGTCTTGCCGCCCAGCTCAAACTGGATGGCATATTCCTTCTTGTGGGTGTCGGTGGTCATGATGGCCGTCGCCGCGTCGGCGCTGCCCTGTGCGTCAGCCGCCAGCTTGGCGGCGGCGGCAGGGATGCCACGGGCAAAGGGGTCGATGACCATCGGCTGGCCGATAACGCCGGTAGAAGAGGGCAGGACATCCTTTGCGTCGATGTTCAGCGCCTTGCCCACCAGCTCACAGCATTCCTCCGCCAGTGCCACGCCGTTGGCGGCGCAGGTGTTGGCGTTGCCGCTGTTGACCACGATGGCCTGTGCATAGCCGTCCGTCAGGTGGGCACGGTCTACCTTGATGGGTGCGCCGCAGACCTTGTTGGTGGTGTAAACACCGGCGGCGGCGCAGCGGACGTCGGCCTTGATGAGCGCCAGATCGTACTTTTCACTGTGATTTGCCCGGATGCCGCAATGGACACCGGCTGCTGCAAAACCCTTGGGCGCGCAGATGCCGCCCTCAACTTCTTTATACTGCATCTGAAAATCCCCCTATAGCACTACTATAGCATGCTTGCCCTCTCAGGCGCTTACGCGCCAGCTCCCCCAAAGGGGGAGCCAAAAGCCTCTCCCTTCGGGAGCAACAACGACGACCGCCGCCAGTGGCGGAAACAGGGAGTCGCTGTTGGGGCCGCGGCCAGCAAGACGCAAGTGCTTTTCAAAGCACGAAGCGGATGCTGGGTGCCGCAACCCGGGCGTGGCACGGCGAAAGCCGTGACGGAGAGGGCAAGCCCGTTTTTACTCTAATCCTTCCGTTTCGTTCATTCCCAGCATCAGATTCATGCACTGGATGGCTGCGCCGGAAGAGCCTTTGCCCAGATTGTCGAACAGGGACACCAGCATCATCTGGTCGCCCGCTGCGTTGACGGTCATGTACAGCTCCATCCTGTCGCTGCCGGACAGGGCGTTGGAGTACAGACCATTCTCGGGAAGCGGCTCGTTGAGGGCGTGGACGGAAACGGCCGCGCCCTCCTTGTAATAGTCCGCAATGCCTGCGGCCACCGCCTCGGCGCTGGTGCCAGCCAGCTTGAGGTCCAGCGGAACGAGGACCTGCATTCCGCTGTAATAATCGCACACCACCGGCACAAAGGCAGGGGTGTGGGCGAGGCCGCTGATCTTCTGCATCTCAGGCAGATGCTTATGAGCGAGGCCCAGGCCGTAGCTCTTGGGCGCATCCAGCTTGCTGTGAGCCGGACGGTCGGCGCTCTCGTACTCGGCGATCATCTTCTTGCCGCCGCCGGAGTAGCCCGAAATGCCGGTGCAGCTGAACGGATAGTCCGCCGGGGCCAGCCCCAGCTCCACCAGAGGCCGCGCGATGCTGATAAAGCCGCTGGCATAGCAGCCGGGGACCGCCACACGATACGAATTTTTGATCTTCTCTTTCTGGCCCTTCAGCTCCGGGAAGCCGTAGTCCCAGGCCGCGTCGGTGCGGAAGGCCGTGGAGGTATCCAGCACCTTGACGTCCGGGCGGAGCAGAGGCATGACCTCTTTGGAGGCCGCATCGGGCAGGCAGAGGAAGGCAAGGTCGGCGGAGTTGATGACCTTTGCCCGCTCATTCACATCCTTGCGGCCCTCAGCCGGGATGCTCAGCAGCTCGATGTCAGGCCGGGCGGCCAGACGGTCGGCAATGCGCAGACCGGTGGTGCCGGAAGAACCGTCGATAAAGACTTTTATGCTCATGCGTTTGCCGCCTCCCATGCGCCGAGCTGGGCGCCTGCCAGCTCGATCTGCTTCTTGACGCTGGCCTCGCTGGGACCGCCGTAGCTGGTGCGGCCCTCGCAGCACTTGATGAGGTCGATGGCGTCGTAGATGTCGTTTTCGAACAGAGCGCTGTAGCCCTTGAACTCCTCGAGGGTCAGCTCTTCGAGGGTCTTATCCTTGCTGATGCAGTCGGAGACCATGCAGCCGGTGAGCTTGTAGGCGTCGCGGAAGGGCATTCCCTTTTTGGTCAGATAGTCGGCGCAGTCGGTGGCGTTGATGAAGCCTTTGGCAGCGGCCCGGCGCATATTGGCGGGCAGGGTCTTCATGGTGTCCAGCATCGGGGTCACGGTCTTGAGGCAGAGCTCCAGCGTATCGACGGCGTCGAAGATGGCCTCTTTGTCCTCCTGCATATCCTTGTTGTAGGCGAGAGGGATGCCCTTCATCATGACCAGCAGGGTGTTCAGATCGCCGTAGACGCGGCCCGTCTTGCCGCGGATGAGCTCGGTGACGTCGGGGTTCTTCTTCTGGGGCATGATGGACGAGCCGGTGGTGAAGGCGTCGTCCAGCTCGATGAACTTGAACTCCCAGCTGCACCAGAGGATGATCTCTTCGGACAGGCGGGACAGATGCATCATGCAGATGGAGATGGCGTTTGCCAGCTCGATGCAGAAGTCACGGTCGGACACACCGTCAAGGCTGTTGGGGCAGGGTGCCGCAAAGCCCAGCTTCTCGGCGGTGAACTGACGGTCCAGCGGGTAGGTCGTACCGGCCAGAGCGCCGGAGCCCAGCGGACACTGGGCGTCCATCCGGGCGGTGGCGTCCTCGAAGCGCTGCAGATCGCGCAGCAGCATCCATGCATAGGCCATCAGGGCGTGGCCGAAGGTGATGGGCTGGGCGCGCTGCAGGTGGGTGTAGCCGGGCATGACGGCGGTAGTGTTCTCGGCGGCCTTCCTGCAGATGACCTTGACCAGCTCCACGATGTAAGCCTGCAGGGTGTGGCTGTAGTCCCGCAGAGTCAGGCGGATGTCCAGCGCCACCTGGTCGTTCCGGCTGCGGCCGGTGTGCAGGCGTTTGCCGGCGTCGCCGATGCGGGCGGTGAGGGTCTGCTCCACGAAGGTATGGACGTCCTCGGCGTTGGGGTCGATGGTGAGGGTGCCGGAGGCCAGGTCATCCGCGATGGAGGCCGACCGCTCAGAATATCCTCGCAGTCCTTCTCGGAGATGATGCCCTGCTTTGCCAGCATGGCGGCGTGGACGCCGCTGCCGCGCATATCCTGCGCGATCATCCGCTGGTCGAAGCGGATGGAAGAGTTGAAGTCGTTGACACGGGAATCGACCGCCTTGGAGAAACGGCCCTTCCAAAGTTGTTCTGCCATAAAAGAAACTCCTCTATAGAAACGGCAAAGCCGCCGCAGGAAAAAGCTCCCGCGGCGGTGCCGCCAGCAATGATGCCGGTAATTTGAGCCTTCAGCGTGAAGTGTAAAACACGCCAAAGGGGATGACAAGCAGGTTATTCCTTGACCTCGGGCCAGTTCTTGGACAGCTTTGCGCGCTCCTTGATGGACAGGCCGAAGAGGTTGATGAAGCCGGTAGCATCGGACTGGTCATAGTCCTTATCCACGCCGAAGGAGGCAGTCTGCTCGTCGTACAGGGTGTACGGAGAGGTGACGCCGGCGTTGATCATGTTGCCCTTGTAGAGCTTCAGCTTGACATCGCCGGTGACGGTCTTCTCGAGGCTGTCGGCAAAGGCATCCAGAGCCTCGCGCAGCGGGTGAACCACTGGCCGTTGTAGACGATGTCGGCGTACTTCTGAGCCAGCTGAGCCTTGAAGTGTGCGCTCTCCTTGTCCAGAGTGATGGTCTCCAGAACATTGATGGCCTTGTACAGGATCGCACCGCCGGAGTCTCATAGACGCCGCGGCTCTTCATGCCCACCAGACGGTTCTCGACGATGTCCAGCAGGCCGATGCCGTTCTCGCCGCCGACCTTGTTCAGGTACTCGACCAGCTCGACAGCGCCCATCTCCTTGCCGTCAACAGCAGTGGGGATGCCCTTCTCGAAGTGGAGGGTGAGGTAGGTGGGGTGTCGGGAGCCTGCTCGGGAAACGCCCAGCTCCAGGAAGCCGGGCTTATTGTACTGCGGCTCGTTGGCGGGGTTCTCGAGGTCGAGACCCTCGTGGCTCAGGTGCCACAGGTTCTTATCCTTGGGTAGTTGGTCTCACGGTTGATCTTCAGGGGATGTGATGAGCCTCGGCGTAGTCGATCTCCTCGTCACGGCTCTCGATGTCCCACTCACGCCAGGGAGCGATGATGGCCATATCGGGGCAGAGGGCCTTCAGGGTCAGCTCGAAACGGACCTGGTCGTTGCCCTTGCCGGTGCAGCCGTGGCAGATGGCGTCTGCGCCCTCCTTGATGGCAATGTCAGCCAGAGCCTTTGCGATGCAGGGACGTGCGAAGCTGGTGCCCAGCAGGTAGTCCTCATACTTTGCGCCGAACTTCAGGGTGGGGAAGATGTAGTTCTCGACGAAGTCCTTCTTCAGGTCGAGGACGTACAGCTTGGCGCCGGTAGCCTTAGCCTTCTCTTCCAGACCGTCCAGCTCCGTACCCGACCCACGTCGCCGGAGACAGCGATGACTTCGCAGTTGTTGTAATTCTCCTTCAGCCAGGGAATGATGATGGAGGTATCCGACCGCCGGAGTAAGCCAGAACAACTTTCTTAATATCTTCCTTTTCATGATGATCGCTCCTTTGTTTATTACACTTTTATACTTTTGTTTTCCGCCCGGGCATCCCCCGGGGCGCTCGACGTCTTGTCTTTCTGAGTACGCTTTTATTATACGCCAAGCGGCTTTTCCGTCAATGCAGAAAACCGCCAAACCTTGTGCAGATTTGGCGGTCCTTTTCTGTTATTTTGTATGTTTATGCATTATTTTCTAAATATATACAAATTTTATGCATTCTTAGTTTGTATATGCATGGCTGTATACAGTCCGGTTCATCCATTCTGTCCGACGTCGGCACGGGTTGACGGCCCAGTTCCGGCACAGCGCGGCGTTCGTGTTTTATTCATTCTTTTCAGCCGTCCACCCGGCGCAGAGGGTCTCTTTCTGGGCCTTCGTCAGCTTTTGAGGGCAATCTCCCGCCGGAGGGCGGCGGACTTGTCCGCACACGCTTCCAGGTAGGCAAAGCCCAGCGCGGTATGGGTGCGGGTATACTTTGCGCCTTTGCCGCTCTGGTGGGCCTTGAGGCGGGCTTCCGGGTCGTTCGTCCAGCCGGTATAAAGCTGGCCGCCCGCGCAGCGCACCATGTAGACGTAAGCTGTCTTTTCCGGCTTCTCAGATGCGGCCATTGTTCTTCAGCACCTGACGGCAGGCGGCGAGGGCCGTCTCCTTGTCCTTGGCCGTGATAAGGAAGCGGCTGGCGTGGCAGAAGCTGATGCCCTCGATGCCGCTCTTCTGCTCGATGACCTCCTGCGGCTGGCCGGCCCAGCTCTGGGGGAGGGAGCTTGGGCTTTTGGTCTTGTGGTCGGTGACGCACTGGCGCTCCAGCCGCCCGCTGGCTGGGGTAGATGACGAAAGGGCGTCGGTCTTGTACAGCCCGTTCTTCCAGGGCAGATAGCAGGGCAGCACCACGATGCCGTCGCGGGAGTTTTGTATGCCTGCTGGACCTTCTCATCGGCGCGGTTGACGGCGTTGGCGCTCTCGATCTGGTTCTCCAGGATCTGCTTTGCCACAGCCACGGCCTTGAAGAAGCAGGCGTCCTGGTCCTCTTTCGAGTCCCACACGGGGTTGAAGAAGCCGATGGCGTCGCAGAGGCTGTTCTGCTCGCCGGTATTGTCGTTCAGATCGAGGGGCTGGATGAAGTTCTCATCGATGAGCCGGGCCTGACGCTCGCCCACAAGGCCGGGGCCGAGCACCCGCCACAGCAGGCCGAAGGCCGCGTAAGGGATGCCGTTGGGGCGGGTCTCGCGGGGCTGATGGTGGTCGAACATGCCAAAGCCGATGTCGTACACGATGCCGTCGAAGTCATCCGGCACCACGAAGCCGCGGGTTATTTTAATATCCGGGCGGAGGATCTGGAGCAGGGCAGTGGCGAACACGTCGTCGGCGTGGAACTTGCCTGCGTGGGTAAAGCCGTTTGCGGGTATTTTCATAGGGGTTCTCCTCATTCTCTCATGCATTCTGTTGCACACAGTATAGCACATTCCCGGGCGGCGGACAACAAAAGGAGCCGCCGCATGACGCAGCAGCTCCCATATTCTACAGAAAAATTTCTCAGTGGTTGGCCTGTGCCGCTTCAAACTCTGCCTGCGTCAGGATCTGATAATCCGCAGGGATGTTGAAGAGATTCTGGTCCACAGTGGTGCTCGTGACGCGGTACTCCACGATGGTGCGGCCCTCGGCAGCATCGGTAACGACATACTTGAGGTCATCGCCGACCAGGCAGTAGGAAACGGTGGCCGTCTGGCCGTTGGCATCGGTGACCGTGTAGGACAGGGCCTCGCAGTCCTGACCGTTCACATTCACGGTGGTCACGGTACAGGGGATCTCCTGTGCTTCGCCTTTGTCAGCGGAGACTGCCTCGCTTGCGCTCACAGTGGGTACTTCGCCCTTGACGGCCATCCTGGATGCATCGTCCACCAGATAGCCCTGACCGTCTTTCAGGATATAGACCAGACTGCCGGCATCGCCCATATCCATCTTGATGTAAGCGTTGCCGTTGCTGCGGGCTGCGATCATGGTCTGGGTGGTGCCATCGGGGGCAGTGGTGACGATCTCCTGATACAGCTCTGCGCCGGTGCGCTGTGCGAGCGCGTTGTTGACGCGGGTCTCAACGGAGTCACCGGGAGCAGCCATGCACACCGGCATCAGCACGGCAGCCATCACTGCAGCCACCAGCAGAGAAGTAAGTTTCTGATACAGCTTCATAGAAAAATCTCCTGTCTTTCAGCTCATTTTGCAAAGGCGTTTTCCTCTTTGCATTTGCATTATCTTACAACTTTTCCGGGGCACTGTCAATCATCACATTTGCCCTCCTGTCAAAACAGCCGCAGAGGCGTTTCTTTCTCTCTGCGGCTGCGGTTTGTAAAGTTTTGTGGAAATCACTTCCGGCCCTTGCGGCTGGTCTTGGTGACGGCACGGGTGGGGTCTTGGTCACGGCTGTGGTGGGCTTGACCGCCGGGCTGAGGTTGGGCTTCGGGGTCAGGGCCTTGGTGGTGGGCTCGCCCAGAGCCAGCACCTGGAAAGCGCGGCCTGTGCGGCGGCAGCATCGCCGTCGGTGACGGCCAGAACATCGGAGTAGAACTGCTCCATCTCCTCGCGGGTGGAGAAGGTGGCGACGTACATCTGGTTGCCCATCGCGCCGGAGAGGGCGTCGGGGATGCGGTCCACCATCTTGATGTTCTTCTGGTACTTCTGCATGATCTGCTCATGGCTGTACACGAAGTTCTTGCCGTCGCGGCGGCCGGCAAAGGGCAGTAATAGTGCTCGCCCACGGGCATATCGGTGCCGCCGAAGGCGATCATGTCGGCCCAGATCTTATAGACGTTGGTGGAGCGGGCGAAGTTTATCATATCGGGGTGAAGCCGCCGCAGGCGCATATTGACTTCGAGGGCCACGATCGGCCCTTCTCGCCCATGCTGGCCTGGTTCTCGGTCATCCGGAAGAACTCGAAGTGGACGAAGCGGCTCTTGACGCCGAAGCTCTTGACGACGGCACGGCCTGCGGCGCGGGTGTCCTCGGGCAGGTCCTTGATGATGTAGTAGATGGAGTTGTCGTTGTCGTTCACGATGTCCATGATGGACACGGGGCTGACATTGCCGGCCTCAAAGATGGGGTTGCCGGAGGCGTCGATGATGGCGTCGTAGCTGTTGACCTCGGCGCGGACGAACTCCTCCATGATGTAGGAGACGTCCGGGTGATTCTTGGCCTTGCAGGCGAGGAAGGTCTTCAGCTCTTCGTCATTGGACAGCCTGTGGGTGTCGGAAGCGCCCACGCCGTTGTCGGGCTTGACCACCACGGGATAGCCCACCTGCCTGATGAAAGCCTTGCAGCCGTTGAGATCGTCCACCATGTGGTAGCGGGCGGTGGCGATGCCGGCCTTCCGGTAGTACTCCTTCATCTTGCTCTTGTACTTGATGCGGGGCATATCCTCGGTCTGGAAGCCGGAGGTGATGTGGAAGTCGGTGCGCAGGGCAGCGTCCCGCTCCAGCCAGTATTCGTTGTTGGACTCCAGCCAGTCGATGCGGCCATACTTGAAGATGAAGAAGGCCACAGCGCGGTAGACCTCGTCGTAATTCTCGAGGCTGCCGACCTTGTAGTACTCGTTCAGGCTGTCCTTCAGCTCCGGCTTCAGCTCATCGTAGGGCTGGTCGCCGATGCCCAGCACGTTCATGCCGTCGTTCTTCAGCTCCCGGCAGAACTGCCAGTAGTTCGTCGGGAAGTTCGGGGAGATAAAAATAAAATTCTGCATAATTTCGCGTCTTCTTTCCTTGAATATCCTCTCTTTGCTGCCTCCCGCAAAGAGACACTTCAAAAGCCTCTCCCTTTGGGAGGTGTCACCCAGGTGACGGAGAGGGCAAGCACGGTAAAACAGCGCCGCCGCACAGCGATAAGCAGGCCCTTTGTCGAGCGATGCTATCGCAGAGTCCTTTGTCTCTTTCAGCGTCCTTGCCCTCTCAGGCGCTCACGCGCCAGCTCTCCCAAGGGAGAGCCTTCGTCACCAAAATATACGGCATGTAATAAACCGCCTGCTTATACCACCAATCCCAGTCGTGCTTGACGTCGTGGCCCCACAGGTCCACCCAGACAGGGATGTTCTTTGCCTCAAAGATGCGCTTGAGCATCCAGGTGGTGTCGGGCTGCTCCCATGCGCCCTGACCGCAGCAGATGACAGCCTTCGGTTCCGGTACAACTCCATATAGGGTGATCCTCCGGGAAGTTGCGCATATAGTCCACGGGAGAGTTCATATACACCAGCTCATCCATGTAGTCGCCGAAGCCGTAGTGGGCGGTGTAGATGCCGCTGAGGGCCAGACAGCCGCAGAAGATGTCGGGCCAGCGGAGGTAAAGGTTGACCGCATGGGTCGCGCCGAGGCTGCAGCCGAAGGCGATGACGCCGGGCAGGTCATCCCAGCCGTTGCGCTCCTTAGACAGATAGCGCAGCTTGGGGACAGCCTCGTCCACGATATAATGCAGCCACTGCTCATACCGGCGGATGCGCCAATAAGGGTCGCCAGTGGTGTCCGACCAGGTCTCCTTGTCCAGCGTGTCGATGGACATGACCATGAGCTGTCCCGACTCGATCCAGGGTGCAAGGGTGTCGGCCATGTGGAAGTCCTTGAAGTCGAAGAAGCGGCCGTCCTGACAGGGGATGTACAGCATGGGCCGTCCCCGTGTCCGTAGACTTTGCACTCCATCTCCCGGCCCAGCGCCGGGCTGTATTCCTTGAAATACTGCATCTCCATATGCTTTCCTCCTCCGTTTGGTTCAATCAAGCTCGTACATCAGTGTGGAACACAAAGGGCAGCTGCTTTTCCCAGCTGGCTTCGCTGTGGTTTCCGCCCGGCACGACGCGGGCCGTCAGGTTGATGCCCCGGGCAAAGATCCTGCTGCACATCTCGCCGAAGCCCTTCCGCATCCCGTCGTGGTTGCCCATCTCCTTGGAGCCGTAATCCATGTAGAGCACGGTACCCGGGGCCAGCTTGCAGCGGCCCACCAGCGCTGTCAGCGCCTCCGGAGCCACCCACAGCGAGGGCGAGAGCGCCGCCGCACGGCAAACACGTCGCTGTACTGCAAAGAGCGTACAGGCTCATGAGGCCGCCCATGGAGCTGCCGCCGATGAAGGTATGAGCCCGGTCGGGCTGGGTGCGGTAGTTTGCGTCGATGCAGGGCTTGAACTCGTGGACGAACCAGTTCAGGGTGTCCTTGCCTTTACCGTCGAAGTGGCCGTACTGCTTATCGTCGAAGCGGTAGGGCGAATACTCCACCAGACGCTCATTATTAGCACCGGTGTTGCACTCCACCGCCGCCACGATGAGGGGCGTATCGGTGTAGTCCAGATAGTCGGCCACGCCCCAGCTCTTGCCGTAGGTGGCATCCTCGTCGAAAACACGTTCTGCCCGTCGAACATATACAGCACCGGATACCGCCGGTCGGGTCAGCCTCGTACATGGTGGGCAGATAGACATAGGCCCGGCGCTCTTCTTCGCCGCCCACAGCGGGGTAGCGGATGCTCCACTTCTTTATCATCTTCTCATTCCCTCTCGTTTTCAGGTGTACTTTAAGTGTATCACCCGCGGCAGAGAATTGCAATCCGCACCGGATACAGCAAACGCCGCCGGGCGTACAGCCGGGCGGCGTTTATAAGCCTTTCGGCTCTTAGTACTTCTTCTCCACAGGGACGATCCAGCCCTTGGTATCGGGGATCTTGCCCCACTGCATACCGGTCATGGTGTCATAGAGCTTCTGGGTGACAGGGCCGATGTTGCCGTCGCCGATGTAGGCGTGCTCGCCCTTCCAGACCAGCTCCTTGACGGGGAGACGACAGCGGCGGTGCCGGTGCCGAAGACCTCTTCCAGCTTGCCGTCGCGGGCAGCCTGCATGATGTCGGCGATGGCCAGCTTGCCCTCGACGACCTCATAGCCCCAGTCCTTCAGCAGCTCGATGCAGCTGCGGCGGGTGACGCCGGGCAGGACGGTGCCGACGGTGGCGGCGGTGTAGACCTTGCCGTCGATCTTGAACATGATGTTCATGCTGCCGACTTCCTCGACGTACTTCTTCTCGACGCCGTCCAGCCACAGCACCTGAGCGTAGCCCTGCTCCTCAGCCAGCTCGCCGGCCTTGATGGAAGCAGCGTAGTTGCCGCCGCACTTGGTAAAGCCGGTCAGACCGGGAGCGGCACGGATGTACTCGTCTTCGACGTAGATGCGCACGGGTTGATGCCCTCGGCGTAGTAAGCGCCCGACGGAGCGCAGATGATGCAGAAGATGTAGTGCTTGGAAGCGTGGACGCCCAGACCCACATCGTTTGCGAACACGAAGGGACGGATGTACAGGAAGCGCCGTCGAGTGAGGCACCCAGTCACGGTCCACATCCACCAGAGCCTCGACGGCCTGGATGTAATCCTCAACCGGGATCCTGGGGATGCACAGACGGTCAGCAGAGTCCTGCATACGCTTTGCGTTGCACTCGGGCGGAACAGCTGGATGGTGTCATCCGCAGTGCGGTAAGCCTTCATGCCCTCGAAGATCTCCTGTGCATAGTGGAACACGACCGTAGCGGGGTCCAGCTGGAAGGGTGCGTAGGGGACGATGCGGGCGTCATGCCAGCCCTCGCCCTCGGTGTAGTCCATAACGAACATATGGTCGGTGAACTTCTTGCCAAAACCCAGCTTAGACTCGTCCTGCGGCTTTTCCTTCGGGCAGGTAGTACGAGTGATCTTGATGTCCAACATGATAAATTTCCCTCTTTTCTGGTCTCACACAGCGCCGCGCGGGCTGCACGCCCTGCGCCAAATATGCCGAATGTTGTTTTCTATTATAATGCCGTGAAACGGATTTGCAAGCAACCGAAAATGTTTCATCTTTGGGGCAGTCAAGTTGCCACAAATTATGACCTTATCAGTGTTCAAAAGCGGAAAACATGATACAATAGAGTATATATGTGGATTTTCGCCGAAAGGAGCTTGCGTTATGATACAGGGTGTTATTTTGATATGGACGGGCTGATGTTCGACAGCGAGCGCATCTGGAGCATCTGCTGGGAGCCGGCACTGGCAAAATTCGGCCTGCCCTGCAAGGACGGCCTCTCGCAGGCTGCCCGCGGCACCACCAAGGCCGGCAGCTGCGATGTGCTGCGGCGCTTCTACGGCGAGGACTGCCCCGCCATGGGCATCGTGGAGGAGCTGTACCGGCTGGCCTATGAAGCCTTCAACAAGCCTGTCCCAAAATGCCCGGCCTCGACGAGCTTCTGGCCTGGCTGGACGAGCATCACATCCCCATGGCGGTGGCGTCTTCCAGCCCCATGACCGTCATCGAGGGACATCTGGAGCACTGGGGCCTCGGCCATTACTTCAAGGCCGTCATCTCGGGCGAGCAGCTGACACGCTCAAGCCCGCGCCGGATATCTTCCTGCTGGCGGCGCAGAAGCTCGGCACCGAGCCTGCAAAGACGATGGTGCTCGAGGACAGCTACAACGGCGTCCGGGCCGGCGCGGCAGGGGCTTTGTCACCGTGATGGTCCCCGACCTCTCGCCCGCCACCGACGAGATGCGCAGGCTCTATGCCTGCGAGTGTGCTTCGCTCCACGAGGTGCGCAGAAGCTTGAAGACGGAGAGCTATGAGCCGCGGCAGACCCGCACCACTTGTGAAATTTCAACATATCATCTGACAAATATCAATAAACCCCGTCATGACCCGGCTTGCTCTCTCAGCCGTTTCCAAACTTGAAGCGCTCTCTGAAATACATTATAATAGTGGGGAAACGACTGATTTCCTGCGCTATGAATGGAGTTTCCATCATGAAGAATGATCCTTCCCGGTTCGGGCATATCATCCAGCTTTTCACCATCCTTCTCACAGCCATCCTGATCAGCCTGTTTTCGCTGTCCTCGTGCTGGTGGGCAAGATACAGGGTACGGCCCGGGTCGTCAACTACGCCGGCCTCGTGCGCGGCAAGACCCAGCTCATCGTCAAGCTCGAAATTTCCGGCACGCCGGAAGATGCTCTCCTCGGCGATATGGCCTCCTACATCGAAGGCCTCCGCTTCGGCAGCAGCGAGCTGAATCTGGTGCGGCTGGACGACGCGGATTTTCAGGCCAAGATGGCAGCTCTTTCCAGCGAATTCGACGACCTGAGAAACGAGCTCATCCTTGTCCGTCAGCGCGGCTACACCGAGACAGCCATCATCGCCAAGAGCGAGCATTTCTTCCAGACCTGCGACGAGGCCACCCACCTGGCCGAGGTCTACTCCCGAAGCGGGCCACGGCCCTCGACTTTCTGGAAAAGTCGTCCTCGCGGACATCGTGGGGCTGCTGCTTTTGTTCGGTTATCAGATCTTCAAGGCCATGCGGTACGCGGCCATGAACCGCATTCTGCAGTGCAAAGTCTACCTCGATGAGGGCCACCGGCCTGCCCAACAAGAACAAGTGCGAAGAGCTCCTGGACGCGCCCGACCCGCCGGACGGGAACACGGCGCTCTGCGTCTTTGACCTCAACAACCTGCGCACCATCAACAATACCCTCGGCCACGACAAGGGCGACGAGTACATCCGCTCCTTTGCCGAACAGCTGCGTCTGGCCGTGCCGTCCCGCACTTCGTGGGCCGCGACGGCGGCGACGAGTTCATCGCTATCCTCTACGGCGTGGACTGGGACGGCGCACAGGATGTGCTGCGCAGCATCCGGGCGCAGGCGGCAGAGTATTCCCGCCAGCACCCGAGATGCCCCTGAGCTATGCGGCAGGCTGCGCCATCGCCAGCGACTTCGAGGGCAGCACCTGCGGGAGCTGTTCCGCCACGCCGACAAGAATATGTATGTGGACAAAAACCGTGCAAATCGCGAGGAGGCCGAGGCCCGGAAGCTGCAGAACCAGCAGCTTCTGCATTGGGTCGACGCCCATGGGTATCAGTTCTCGAACTGCCTCTACTGCGACGCCCTGCTGGACCAGTACCGCGTCCTGCGCACCTCATCGGGCTTCTTCCTTGCTGACAACGGCAGCTATTCGGGTGCAGTGGAGCAGATCGTGGACGAGTACGCCGCCTCCGCCGCCCGCAAGACGATGCGGGAAGCGTTGCAGCTGAGCACGCTGTCTGCCGCCCTCAGTGCCGAGCACCCCAAGCAGGAGCTTGAGCTGGATTTTGAGACCGACGGCGTGACCCGGCGCGGGCGGCTGACCCTCCTGTTCTGCGACGCCGACCTCCATGGGCGGCTGCACCACTTCCTCGTGGGCTTCGAGTATTTCCGGGACAAGAGCACCGCCTTCGACGAGCGCCAGCCCCTGACCCAGTATTACGAGCAGATGAAGCACTCCCTGCTGGAAAACGACAACTATGTGGAGGCCCTCATCGACGCAAACGACGCCCTGTTCACTGTGGACCTGACCCACGGCCAGCTCGAGCAGATCTTCTACCGGACTACCGCGCTGCGGCAGTTCGATCTGCAGATGACGCTGCCCTGCTCCTACGACGACTACTGCGCCCAGCGCCGTCACTTCGTCACTCCTGAGACGCTGGAAAACTACCGCATCGTGGACACGGCGTCAAAACTGCTGGAGCGCTTCCACTCGGGCTTCAAGTACGTGACGGTGGAGTACCGGGAGCAGACCTCCTGCGGCGAGCCGATCTGGCTCCAAAGACCGTCCTCATGGCGCAGGATACCGTCTTTGATGCGGCCTCCGGGCGGGAGATGCCGGTCATCCACGGTATCATCCTTTTCGGGATACCTCCATCTTCCATGCACAGGAGCAGGCCGAGAATCAGCGCCTGCAGGAAGCTTTTGAAGAAGCCGACTCGGCCAGCAGGGCCAAGACCGCCTTCATGAACCGGATGAGCCACGACATCCGCACCCCATCAACGGCATTCTCGGTATGCTGGACATCCTCCGCTCCAACCGGGACGATGCCCGGAAGGTGGACAGCTGCCTTGATAAAATAGACCTCTCCGCCCACCATCTTCTGGCGCTGGTCAACGACGTGCTGGACATGAGCAAACTGGAAGCCGGGCAGATGGTGATGGAGCAGGAGCCCTTTGACATCGAGGTGCTGATGCACGGCGTCTCGTCGCTGGTGGAGGCACAGATAGAAAGGACGGCGACCCACCGCCGCCACCGGGAAAATATCCAGCACACCGCCCTCGTGGGCAGCTCCCTCAAGCTGCGGCAGATCATGGTGAACCTGTTCAGCAACGCCATCAAGTACAATAAGCCCGGCGGGTCCATCGACACCTATGCCAAAGAGCTATCCTGCGACGGCACTACCGTGTGGTACGAGTTCCGCATCACGGACACCGGCATCGGCATGAGCCGGGATTTCGTGGAGAACCAGCTGTTCAAGCCCTTTACCCAGGAGTCCGCCGACGCCCGCACCCAGTACAGGGTACCGGCCTCGGATGTCCATCGTCAAGGAGCTGGTCAGCCAGATGGGCGGCAGCATCTCTGCCGAGAGCCAGCCGGGGGGGGACTGCCTTCACCTTCCAGCTGCCCTTCCTGCTGGACAAGAATGCCGCCGCAAAGCCCCAGCCCAAGCCCACCGACAACGGGCGGCTGGACGGGATGCGCATCCTGCTGGTGGAGGACAACGACATCAACATGGAGGTGGCCGAGTTCCAGCTCACCAGTCAGGGCGCAGCGGTGGACAAGGCATGGAACGGCCGGGAAGCCGTGGAGCGCTTTGCCGCCAGTGCGCCGGGCGGGTATCAGGCCATCCTCATGGATGTGATGATGCCGGTGATGGACGGCTTCGAGGCGTCCCGGGCCATCCGCGCCCTCGACCGGCCCGACGCCGCCACCGTCCCCATCCTCGCCATGACGGCACAGGCCTCCGACGAGTGCGCCCAGTCCTGCCATCGGGTCGGCATGAATGGCCGTCTCGTCAAGCCTCTGGACGCCAAAAGCTGGCAAAGAGCATCCGGGAGGCTGTACAAAACAAGCAGTAAAGGAGACGTTCTCATTAACGGCAACAATGCCCACCCACTGTGGTTTTCCACAGATGGGTGGGCATTCTGTTTCGGACCGGCTGGAACCCTTTTCGATGATCTCGCCGGAGTTGACGATGGCCGCATCCATCAGCCGGGTGATGATGCAGTCTGCGGCAGGCTGTTCAGCCGCCCACCATAATATCAATGATCTCGTTGTTGGTCTCCTTCATGCCCTGCCTGCCAAGACGGCCCACATTCTTGAGGGAGTTTTCTACGCCCTTGGCCACAATGCCGTCACCGGCGCGGAACTGATTGCCGCGGATGTACATATTGTAGCCCAGCAGACCGGCCTCCACCGCAGTTGCGATCTTTGCTGCGCAGGAGGCCTTGGCGCCATCGCAGATGACGCCGGAAACCACTGCCAGTGCATTGACGACCGTATGGATGACGGCATCATAGTCACCGCCGCAGAGATAGGCGATACCGGCACCCGCACCAGCGCCCGCGCTGATAGCGCCGCAGTAGGCAGACAGGCGGCCAATGGGGGTCTTTTCGTGGATGGTGGTCAGGTTGGAGGGTCAGCGCCCGCAGAAGCTTTCCGTCGCTTACGCCCAGCTCCTGTGCATAGACAATGACCGGCACAGAGGTCGTAATGCCCTGATTGCCGCTGCCGGAGTTGATGACCACCGGCTGCTCACAGCCGTTCATGCGGGCATCGGAACCGGCTGCGGCGTATGCCTTGGCACGGACTCTTACATCATTGCCCTCCATATCCAGCAGCACACTGCCGATGTTGGCACCGTAGTTGCCGCGCAGACCCTCCTCGACAATGGCCATATTGCACCGGATCTGCGGTTCCAGAATGGAACGGACATCCTCCACGTCCACCGTGTTGGCAAAGTCCCAGATATGCTCCATATCCAGCAGGCTGCGGTCGGTCGGGTCTCCTCGCTATCTCCGTGTACCGGAATGTCCACCAATACCTCGCCGTCCTTTTCCATGGACGATGTTGGTGTGGAACACCGCAATGCGCACCTGTGCGGAATGCTCGCCCTTCCGACCGTGAGGATGATATCAAAGGTGACGCCGTTCTCAACGTGCCGCACCTTGATATCCGTCTGGTCAAGGTACGCGCGGATGGCTTTGGTCTGCTCCGGGGTCACATCGGCAATGACCTCCAGCTTCTTTTCCTGCTTGCCGGCTACGATGCCCGCAGCAGCGGCGGCTTCCAGACCCTTCATGTTATCCGTGTTGGGTACGATGACCGACTTGTAAATTGTGAGTAGTCCCAATTTATTCGTCGAAAATTCTCTGTTCTGCCAAAAGCAGTCCTTTTGGGAAAAACAGGACGGATCTGCCACGCAGCTCCGTCCCAAAGCGTATAGAACCATCTCCACACAAAGGCTGCCGCACAGCGCACTGTGCAGCAGCCTCCGGGTACTATTTTGTTTTTCGGAGAAAACGCTCAGAATTCCAGCGTGATGAAGGGGCGGTTCTCCTTGGGCATGGAGACCGTGGTGGTGACCGCCAGCACCGATTCCCGTGATATAAGAAGGTATCCCAGCTGAACAGCTTCTCCGGCGGCGCGTTCAGCAGAGAAAGCTCCATATCCGAGGTAAGGGGCGTGTCCACAAAATGCGGATGTGGGTCGGCTTTTCATTGAAATAGCGGCAGATATAATCGTGCAGGAAAAGGTCTTCAGCGCCTCGCAGTCAAACGTGTGATCCTTGCACCGACAGCGGGACATAGCTGTAATCCACCTCATCCACCTCGCTGCTCACATCCACACAGCGAACGATCTTATAGACATAGGGGTTTTCTGCCGTCAGGCCAGCTTCTGGCACAAGGCAGCATCCGCCTTGATGACCCCATGCTCCAGCAGGCGGTGCGGCTTGTTGTTGGAGTGTTCAAAGGGTGCGATCTTGATGCCGCCGGAAAATGCCATGGGGCTGGAAAGGACTGGCCCGGACAAACCGGACAAAGGTACCCTTACCCTGTACCCGCTCCACAATGCCGCTGTTGGCCAGCTCCTTGACGGCAGTATTCACCGTCAGGCGGCTGACATCAAACTGTCTGGCAAGCTCGGTCTCTGAAGGGATCTTGTCCCCGGCCGCATACTCTCCGGACTCGATCTTTTGCAGGATATAGTTCTGGATCTGAACGTATTTGGGCGCATAGGAGTAGTTCTCGTCCGCCATAATCTTTCCTCTCTTCCCATCTCCTGTCCGCTCTTTCACAGCTTGCAGACAGACAAAGCTCTCTATTCATGCAATCGGTCAGCATACAGACAGGAGGAAGTGAAAAAGAAGATCAATCGTTGGAATGTGCGGCCTCGATAAAGGCGCGCAGCTCCTCATCATAGGTATTGGTGGCCAGCGAGCAGTCCGGTGCCAGCACAAAGGGATGTCCTTCATCCGCTTCAGGGTATTGCGGGTCAGCGCAGCGATCTCCTCGGCCTTGTGCTGACCGAACAGCCGCTCGTCACAGCCGCCCATCGGAGTGATGGACTTGTCCAGCCACTGGGGTGCGGTGTCCAGCTTGGGGTTGCCGGCAGCGCTCTCGGGCCAGTGCAGGATGTCGATGGGGTAGTGCGCAAAATACTCCGGGTTCACCTCAAGGCCGCAGGCATGGACCATGATCTTGCAGGGCTTCAGCGCCTCCATCATCTGCAGATCATAGGGCTTGACGAACTCTTCCCACTCCTCCTTGGTCAGGTAGGTGGAACGGGACAGGCCGGTGGCACCGTAGAACACACCGTACAGGCCTGCATCCTCGATGAGGTGCTTAGAATAATCGGCCATCGTATCGGTGATGTTCTGCAGGGTCTTGTGGATCCGCTCCGGCTGCTCGTGCATCAGGGTCATCATCAGGTCGTCACGGCTTGCGGCGCGGTAACGGCCAATGGGGTTGACGGCACACAGCTTCTGCAGGACGCTGGTGGGGCACATCATAGTCTGGAACATGGGGATGTCCTCGTTCAGACCAGCCTTCATCTTCTGAATGACCTCGATCTGCTCTGCAAACACACCCGATCGCCCGGCAGCACCGTGATCTTTTCAGATCCGCCACACCGCTAATGGGGCCCTTTACCACCTTGGGCAAAACGCCCTCGTAGTCGTTGTAGTCGAACTGGCCGCCCCATGCCTCCTCATAATAGGAAGCACGCGGCTGCAGCTTGACATAGTCCCAGTCGTAGGTATTCTGCCATTTCAGCATCGTTTCTACAAAGAGGTCCGCACCGCTGTGCTCCTTCTCGGTGAAATGACGCCACGCCGATACCGGCGGACGGTCTGCCAATTCATGGTTCAGAACTGCTTCAAATCTTTCTTTTTCGTCCACATAGTAAAACTCTCCGTTCGTTTTTGGTTTCTCAGGTTGATAAGTTGCCAAACAACGAGAAAGAGTTCTGTATGCGATTCATTTGTATCATAGCATACTTTTGCTTTGGGGGCAATGATTATTTCGTAGTTTCGCCACCTGCCTTCTTATTGCTGCGGTTGTTGTAAACATAGACCATAACAGAAGCGGCTGCCACCAGTGCGCCGCCGATCACAGAGGTAAATTTTACCGGCTCGCCCAAAATAAAGAAGCCCAGGATCATGCTGAAGATGATGCCGGAATAGTTGTAGATGCTGATCTCCGAGGCCGGAGCAAAGCGATAGGCATAGGTGATAAAGGCCTGTCCCAAGGAGCCGAACACGCCGATGAGCAGCAGCAGCACCGCCTGCTTGAAGCTGGGCACCACAAAATCCTTCAGCATGAAGGGGATAGAAGCAATGGCGCTGAAGGTGGAAAAGTGCATCATGACCGTCAGGCCGTCCACCTTGCCCTTAAAGAAGGAGAGAAAGGTGTAGGCGACACCGGAGGTCACGGCCGACAAAATGCCACCACCAGCGGGAAGGGTTGGACTCAAAGCTGGGGCGGAACACGATAAAGGCACCCGCCATGGAAAGTGCCAGCGCCGGGATCTGGATCTTGGGCAGCTTTTCTTTCATAAAGATGACGGCCAGAATGGTGACCCAGATAGGGAAGTTTTGTTCAGGATCGTCACATCGCCCTGTGCCGCATGGCTGGAGGCATAAAACAGGGTGATCAGGCCCAGAAAGCCAAAGAACGACCGCCCGAACAGATAGGGCTGATACTTGGCCGGGCCGAACAGCGAGCCCTTTTGTGCAGAATGATGATTGCCGAAACGATCAGCACGAACGAATTCCGCATGAAGATCTGCTCCATCGTGGGGATCTCGCGGCTCAGCCGCACCACCACCTGCATGGATGCAAAGCACAATGCAGACAAGATCATATAAAGAGCACCTTTTGTCTCTGAGTCATTGAATATCTCCTTAACCTGTTTCTATCCAGAGCGGCATTCGAACGCTTTTCGCCGTGATGCCTTGTTGTTTCCATGTTCGATTATATACTTGTCTTGATGTCTTGTCAATATGAAATTCCATCTTTTCCGTCTTGAATCTTCTGGAGATACGTCTCGCTCTTTCCGCAGCCGTGCATTCATGGCTCACAAAACAGAAAAGCCATGAAATCTTTCGATTTCACGGCATTTTCTGGCACAGCAAAGCAATCAAATCCGAACCATTTCCCTTGGATGCGACTTCTGTCGCTTCTCCACCGGATAAACTCTTCCGTGACCTTGGGCTTTGCCAGCTTTTCTTCCGCAATGCGGGCTTGCAGTTCCATGACTTTGGCGATGATGGACTCCATAGCGGCATCGTCCTTGACAAGCCGCATGGTCTCGCTGACCACCGGATCTTCCGGCCACTGTTTCCGCACGGACTTTTATCGCAGGTCTTTTCTGCTTGGCGGCGGCACATTATAAAAGCCGCCCTCATTCTCAGATCGTCCAGTTCGGCTTGCCGACTGCAGATCCACCATGTGGGCATACAGTCCCTTCCGGGCGTACAGCTCTGCCGGGCTGCCCTGCTCGGCCACGATGCCGCCGACAGCACCACCACCTGATCCGCACCGGCTACGGTGCGCATCCGGTGGGCGATGATGAGGACGGTTTTGTGTTTTATGAGCCGGGATAGAGCCTCCTGAATGACAGTTTCGTTTTCCACATCCAAGCTGGCGGTGGCCTCGTCCAGCAGAATGATGGGCGCATCCTTCAGGAAGGCGCGGGCGATGGAAATGCGCTGACGCTCACCGCCGGAAAGAGCGCAGCCGTTCTCACCGATGTTGGTGTTCCATTTGTCCGGCAGCTTTTCGGCAAATTCGTCGCAGTTTGCCAGCTTTGCCGCCGCAAGAACCTCCTCGTCGGTGGCACCCTTGCGCCCCAGACGGATGTTTTCGAGGATCGTGTTGTCAAACAGGGTCACATCCTGAAAGACGATGGAATACAGGCTCATGAGCTTTTCCGGGTCGATTCGGGAGACATCCATGCCGCCCACGGTGATGCGGCCCTTCTGGTAGTCCCAGAACCGTGCCGCCAGCCGGGAAACGGTAGTTTTCCGCCGCCGGAGGGGCCTACCAGCGCCGTGACCTCCCCTGCTTTGCGGTAAAGGAAACGTCCCGCAGCACCGTCTCGCCGGAGTTATAGGCAAAGCCCACATGGTCGAACACGATATCGCAGCCCTGATTGGTCAGCTGCTCGCTGCCGGTCTGCAAGGGAGCGTCAAGATCTCATTCATGCGTCCTACATTGGTGCGCATGGCAATGACCGCCGCCAGATTCTGCAAGGCACCCTGCATGGGGTCGTACATCCGGGATGCCGCCATCAGGAACAGAAACAGGGTCAGCACGTCGATGCTGCCCTGCACCAGCAGCACCGAACCGGTGAGCGCCACCGACGCAATACCCAGCTTGAGCACCATGCTGGCGGAGCACACAAGCAGCGCTGTTTCCAGCTCTGCCACAATAGACTGCTTTTCCACTGCCCAGATTTTGTCGGAAGGCCGGACAGATACCGCTGCTCCGCATTGCTGGCTTTCAGGTCCCGGAGGGTCTCGATGTACTCCTGAATGCCGTCCGCACAGGCCATTTTCGCGGCCATGGTCCTGGCCTGCACCTTGTCCTGTACCCGATAGCTGCCCACCACGATGGCAGCGGATACCGGAATGACCCACAGCGCCGCCAGTGCCATCCGCCACTCAAAGGCAAACAGGCTCAGGGCAATGAGCACGGTGGAGATGAGGGAGCCGAACAGACCGGGATGTAGTGGGAGCAGTCCTTTTCCAGTACCTCGCAGTCCGCCATGATGGTGCTGGTCAGGTCGGCAAGGTCTCGCTTGCCGAAAAGGACAGGGGCAGCTTCCGCAGCCGCTCCGCAGGGTTAGGCGGCGGGTGCCGCTCTTTATAGGTGGTAAAATAGGTGTCGTTGTATTGGAACCATGTGGTCAGTAAAATCAGTGCAAAGCAGGCAGCGCATCCCAGCAGATAAAGGTACTTCTCCCGCTCGTAGAGCCTGCCAGCAGGTCTTTTACCAAGAGATACAGCAGCCCGGTGGGCAGCATGAACGCCATGTTCTGGAACGCACAGGCCGAACGCCCTTTACAAGCCCCTTTGCGCCCTCCGGTGAGCTGGCTATGGCGTGTTGAATTTTTCCGATCATTCCTTACCCTCCTTTGCGACCTTCCACTGCACCGACGCCTGATACTCCTGCCACATCCGGGCAAACAGACCGTTCTGCGCACACAGCTCGTCCTTTGTGCCGGATTCTGCAATCTGCCCATCCCGCACCACATAGATGCAGTCGGTGTTGGCGACGGTGGACAGGCGGTGTGCGATCATCAGCACTGTTTTGCCCTTGGCAAGCTGGGCAAAGGCCGCCTGTACTTTTGCTTCATTGTCCGGGTCGGCAAAGGCGGTGGCCTCGTCCAGGATCAGGATGGGCGCATTTTCAGCATGGCACGGGCAATGGCAATGCGCTGCTGCTCGCCGCCGGACAGATACACACCCTTGGTGCCGATGACCGTGTGGATGCCCGCCGGGAACTTCTCCACGATATCCATGCACTGTGCGGCTTTCAGCACCGCCAGCACCTCGGCTTCGGTGGCCTGCGGCCTACCCAGACGGACGTTGTCCAGAATGCTGCCCTTGAGCAGGCGGCTGTTCTGGAAGACAAAGGAGATGGTATCCATCAGCTCTTCCTTGGGGATATCCCGCACATCCGCTCCGCCCACCCGGACGCTGCCACTCTGCACATCAAAGAACCGGCAGACAAGGTTTGCCAGCGTGGATTTGCCGCCGCCGGAGGGCCTACAAAAGCCACCGTCTGCCCCGGCTGAATCGCCAGCGAAACGCCCTTGATGACCTCGATTTTTCCGTCGTAACTGAAATGCACATCCCGCAGCGTGACAGAGGCATCCTGCGGGTGCTGCGGAACAGCCTGCACCTGCATGGGCGCCGCCTCCAGCACCGAGTCGATGCGTGCCAGCGCATCCGCCACCACCATCTTGTTCTCACTCATGTACATTATACGGGTCAAAGTCAGGAGATCACCGGCGTGATGATGATATAGAACAGCAGGTTCAGCAGAAACTCCGGGGTGACGCCGTGGGTCGTGAACAGCAGCCCGCCCGCGATCAAAGGCGAATACGCCGTTGACGGCGGCGGTGTAGAACATCATGGGCAGGCGCAGCTCTTTGGTGTAGGAGACGACCCACTTTTCGTACTCATCAATGGTGGCCTTGAACTTTTGAAGGAAAATACCGATTGCCCGAAGGTCTTGACCACCGGGATACCCCGGACGTACTCCACGGCCTCATTGGACATAGCCTCCAAGGCATTGCCGTACTGCCGCATTCTTTCAGCCATCTGCTTGCCAGTCATGGTCATCATAATGAGGAAGGCCAGCACCACCGGCGCAAGGCTCAGCAGCCCCAGCCGCCAGTCGAACGCCAGCAGCAAAACCAGCAGCCCACCGGGTGGCGACGGCGTTGTACTTGTCGGGCAACTGGTGGGCCAGATAGGTCTCGGTGGCTCCGCTCTCGTGGATGATTTTACGCAGCTTGCCGCTGCCGAAAGTCTCGGTAAAGCCCAGCGGCAGCACCGCCAGATGCTCCGACGCCGCCAGCCGCAGATTGGTCGCCACCCGGAACGCCGACAGGTGGGAGCACATCAGCGCCGCAATGTAAATGAGGTAAGACAGCACCGCGAATAACACTGCCATCCAGCCGTAACGAGGGATGTTCACCGCCTGCGCATAGTTTGGCGCGGAGTTCAGCACATCCCGCAGGATCTTCCAGATGTACACAAAGGCACCAGCGCCACCAGCGCACTGACCGCGGACAGCACCCACGAAGCGTAGGTGAAATATCGGTAGTTCCCGGCGTAACCCATCAGCCGGGAAGATCGGACTGTTTTTCACGAAAAACCTCCTTCAAATAATTTTATGCAAAATGTGCCGTGGCGTTTTGCTCCACATCACATTCTGCGTATTAACCTGCTAGATTTTCAGTACAGAACAGCTCAATGCAGTTGTCGATCATCGTCTGGTCGCAATCCGTAGAAATGCCGGATGCCAGCCAGTAAGCATAATCGCCTGCATCATACTGACCCAGAGCATCTGCATCCGAACCATAGCGAAACTCAATGTGGTAGGTTTCCGCACTGGTGTCTGGCGCGAGGAAAAGTAGGTGAACTCGCCGGAATCGGCATCATCACTTTCAAACTCATACAGTCCACGCACAGGCTCCATGCCAATGTAGTGATAGGGATGGGAGAACAGCTCATTGCCATCCTTATCGGTGCCAGAAATGGTGGAAGCTTCGCCATCAAAGGTCAGGGTCGCAAGGTCATTGGTAAAGCCGCAGAAATAGGCTCCGCCGCCGTTGGCATACGCTTTGACTGCATCTTCGCCGTAAACATCACCTGTCACCATAGAGGACAGCTTCTCAAAAGCAGCTTCGGCATTGTCCTCGCCCACGAGAGCGGTACAATCATCCAGCCATGTCTGCTTATATTCGTCCGCCAGAATCACCGGCCACAGTTCCTGATAGCTGCCTGTTAGGTCGTTCAGCAGCTGTGCAGCGGCAGCTGCGTTTTCATCCGCCGCTGCGGATGTCGCTTCGGAAACAACAGAGCTTGTAGTGCTCTCTGCCGCAGTGCTTGCAGCAGAAGACACCGGGGATGCCGCCGTGCTGCCGCAACCGGCCAGCAGAGAGACAGACAGAGCCAGTACGGTCACCATACCCAGAACTTTTTCATCATACGCATGGAAAATCCCTCCAGAAAAATCGTTTGATTTTGTAATTAGCGTTAACTAACTACAAACAGATTTTACTGGAACAGGCCGTTTTACAAGAACCAAACAGACAAAATCTATCCAATCGGACGCATCTTCCGATATTGCGTCGGGTCATGCCAAGAGACTGGCGAAACGCGGAAGAAAACTTGTTTGGATTTTCGTAGCCGATCTGGTGTGCAATTTCTGCAATGGTGCTGTCCGTTTCGGTCAGCAGCTTCTGTGCCAGCTGCAAGCGGTATTCCTTCTGATATGCATAGACCGAGCTTCCGTAAATGCCTTTGAAACAGCTTTTAATGCCGTAGGCGAAAGGCCGACCTCCTGTGCAAGCTGTTCAATGGTTTGATGGACGGTCAGTTTCTGTGTGAGAAGTTTTGCCGCGCGTCGGCACATTCCACCTGATGCTGATTGAAGTAGTCTGTCTGCTGCACATCATCCCGGTCTTTCAGGCGGCTCAGAATGTGCAGCAGCTCCAGTACTTTCAACCTCAGATAGCCGGTGTCCGGCACAGCGTGAGCTGTATACAACTCGGAAAAACATGTGCAACCACAGGCGCAGACCGAAGGATGCAGCAGCGGTTCTCTGTGCAGATATACTGCCGGATAGTGTTCAGATTCACGCCATACCATTCCATCTGGCTCCGCATTTCCGGCGAGACCGCATCCGGATCCAGAAGAATGGTAATGCCGTGATAGTGCCGCAACGGGAAGCAGGAGGAGGATTTCTTGCGCGCTGCTGCACACACCGCAAAATCCCCTGCTGCCAGGTAGCAGCAGCTATTTTCCCAAAACTGCACTCGTAACGCCCACGCGGCAGTGGTTGATCTCGATCACATTCCGCGCTAGTACGGGAGCCTCGTCAAAGGAAACAAGATGCATATCGTTGTAGTACAGCTCTGCCCCGGAAACAGTGGACAGATGGTCATGCTCCCGCTCCCCGTTTCGTTGGAGAACACGACGGTGCGGGGCATCGCCGTGGAATCAGTCTGCTCCGGGGAAAGATCAAAAGTGATTCATACATGGCCATTCTCTTTTCCTGAAGATTCGCTTTTTCTTCCTGATTCGCAGACGTGAACTGTCAAATTCCATTTCTCTGGAAAAATGTTTCCATCAAATCAAGATACCGTTCCGCCTGAACGATAAAGCCTACATGACCGCCCGGAACCGTGCGGATCTCTGCTCCGATACGCGGCCCCAGATAGCCGGCAAACCACGCCATGGCTGCCCCATGTATGGATCGTCAGGTAATAGTGAAAGCCCCGACCGCGCCAGGAATGGACCAGCGGATAACTGTTTCGTTTCTTCTTTCTTCGTTTTCTTCGCTTCCTGTGCCTCTATTTTATGGTTTTCATGCAAAATCGCAGCGGTCATTGCCGCGTCCCAGCGTCATGCTTCTCTCCCAGATCAGCTTCGGATGCAGCCCGGTATAGCTGATGTCGTCGCTGTCGCAAAGCAGCGGCACAGCTCCGGCAGCCGTATTCTGTGCAGGTGTCGTGATAGGGACACTCCATCATATCCACCCGCCAGACGCCGTTGCCGGTCTGCAGCTCTTTTAGGGCAAAGCCCGCCGCCGGGCCAAAACGCTCCGGGTGGATTTGACAAAACGCCGGGAACAAGGCGGTAAAGCCCCGGTATGTGCAGCAGGGCGGCAAGCTGTTTGTGGCTCGTTCTCGCCAGCCGCTCCACATAGCCGTGAACGGTTTGCAGCGCTTCTTCTTTCGGCATGACCCGCTGCAAGGTCTCGTAGGCCGCAATGCCCGGCAATATCTGCCGCTTGAGGTGGTATTGCTTTTCCTTGCCTGCACCCGCATTTTCAGCCAGAAGCGCATTCAACCGCGCATCAAAGCGGCGTTCAGTTCCTTTGCCCGCGCGGGAAAGCGCTGTGCCGCAGTCTCCCGGAAATCACGGGAAGATAGGTTTCCTTCATCGTCTGCTCTCCACCTCTTTTAACTCTCCGTTTTTGTCATCTCTCGCAGGAGAACCAGGCCGACCGCCAGAACCAGCAGGTGCCCACAGCACAGACAAGAACCAGCAAAGCCCCAGCCCAAGACCTTCCAGAACCACCTGTAAAGCATTACTTATTCCTCCTGTATCCCTTTTCATCCCGGTATTCAGGATGTTCCTTTACATACGGATCCTTATCGCCGCAGATGGTATAGTCGCATCGGCAGCCGTCCACGCAGGTGGTCGTCCGCACGAGCCTGGCATGGAGCAGTTCCATGGAGGCATAGTCCACATTGCACAGGGCGGGCATAATGTCCGCAAATCCGAACCGCTTGGCAAATTCCACCGCCGGACACGCCGTAAATTCATAATAGATGGGCTTGCTGTTTTCGTAAGGCGTAACATCCATCTCGTAATCATGCCATGTGTCACAGTGCTTTTGGCAGTGCTGAACGCCCGATACATCAGCTTTTCCAGAACGGCTTGTTGATGTCAACGAAGCGCAGCTTCCGGAAGGACGGCAGGACCAGATTTTCTTCTATCTCTTCCATTTCGCGGAATGTGACCACATCCCGGCACACATCGTAAAGCACATGATGGCGATGCAGTCATAGGTGCCGCCTACGCCGTTGTGAAAATTCTTTTACCGCCGAGGTCGGTGCGCCACTTGGAAAGAAGCTCTGCGTATCTCAGCTGCACCTGCTCCCAGACCGCCTCGCGCTCCACCTCCGGATAGTGCAGAGTGATTTTCGCCAGAATTTCCTTTTGCAGGGTTTGGAATATAGCACATGGCAGCTGCGGTCAATTTGTAATTCGCTGTCCTTCATCTTCCCACGCCTTTCAGAAAACCGCTCTTTGCATTTTCTTCGGTGTCGTCCGATTCGTCGTAGGCATCATAGGGCGCCGATGGGTCGTGTACTCGTTTTTGAATGGTGAACAGCGCTTGTCTTTGTGGGCAAACGCAAAGGCAAATTGTCCGTCCATCCCGTGTGACCGGTGATGAAATATGGATGCAGCCCACGTGCGCGCAGTTTCCGCTCCAGCTCCGCCAGTGACTGCACAGCCAGCTTATTGTCCTCCGCCAACGAGGAAATGAAGCTGTAGCCGCCGTCCGCGCCAAACCACAGCGTGTCGCCGGTAAAAGGTACTTATCGTCAATGAGGTAGACCATATGTCCCCATGTATGACCGGGAACCAGAAAACACTCGATCCTGACGCCGTCAATATCAAAGACCTCTCCATCGTGAAGCAGCTGCTTTTCGTTGCAGATCGTCACTTGCGGCAGCTTACAGAGATGATAAATAACCCTGCGGCGTGCTTCTCCGATCAGATACCGGTTCTCGATCTCGCCGATGTACAGCTTCGCATTCCGGAACAGCCCGGACTGTCTGCTTCCACCGCACCCACATGGTCGGTATCCTGATGGGTGATAAGGATATGGTGTATCGACTTCGGATCAATCCCAAGCCAGCCCATTTTTCGGCAAGGCGGTCGTAGTTATATCCCGCATCGACCATAATGGTCGTATCGCCTTTGCGGTAGAAGAAGATGTTCGCCACCCATTCGCGCACGCAGGCAGCATTCCCGTCGATCCAGCCGGTATTCAAAGGCTTGAAGATCTCCTTGCCCCGGTACATCCAGCTCATTGCGTTTCTTTGAAATTCCGTTTCCTTTTCGACATGCTCGCACCTCATTTCTGCGCTGTGACGCAGAGCCAGCCCTTTTTTTTGTGGCTTTGGATCTGACAAAATCCTGCTTTTCCAGATATTCTTTCAGTGCAGTATCCGTATAGATGGTCATCCCATTGATAATTTGTGTCCATCTGTCGTCTTTTGTCGTTTCGCCGTTCGCTTCGTTACAGATGAAAAGATTCCGCCGGGCTTCAGCACCCGATAGACCTCTCTGAAATTCTGTGCAAGCTCCGGCCAGAAATAGACCGTTTCAAAGGCGGTCACCACATCAAACTGCTCCGCTTCAAACGGCAGCTCTGCCACACTTGCCTGCTGCACGGTACACCGTCCTGCCGCAATGGCTCCGGCATTGACCTTTCGCGTTTTTCCACGCTGACGGCTGAGTAGTCGATGCCCTGCACCTTGCCGTCGGGGCACAGTTTCAACAGCGTTTTAATGTTCGCTCCACCGCCGCAGCCGCAGTCCAGCACCATGGCATCCGGGTAGGCTGTAAAAGCGCAGCCCCATTCTGCCATTGCGCTGTGTCCAAAGTTCATCATTGCGACCATGATCTTTCCGCCAAAGCCTACGGGCTTCCGGGTGTTTTCAAAAATGACATAACGCCACCCTCTTTCTGTTTACCGTTCACAATGCAATGCTTTTACCAGATGCGCCCACTGCTCCGGGTGACAGGCCAGCAATTCATCGTGCCGAAAGTTAGATAAAGCTAATCTTCTGTTCTATAAAGCCGCTTCTCAGCGGTCCCTCTGCCAAAATAATACGCCCTGCCGTCTCCTCTGTCAAGGAGTTCAGGAATTTTCGGAGATTCCGAAAGAGATTTCGCTTTCGGGGACTCCAACCGTCATCCCAGTGCCACATCCAGCACCATCATCACGCTGAAGCCCACCGCAAAAACACCGTGCCGACGTTGGAGTGCTGCCCTGCGACATTTCCGGGATCAGTTCCTCCACCACCACATACAGCATGGCTCCGGCAGCAAAGCTGAGCAGATAGGGCAAAGCAGGCACCACGATGCCTGCCGCTAGAATCGTCAGCACTGCCCCGATGGGCTCTACGATGCCGGACAGCACGCCGCCCCAGAACGCCCGGCCTTTTTCATTCCTTCCGCCCGCAGCGGCATGGAAATGATGGCCCTCCGGGAAGTTTTGGATGGCAATGCCAAGGGAAAGTGCCAGCGCCCCGGCGGCGGTGATCTGAGTAGTCCCGGCAAGATACCCGGCATAGACCACGCCCACTGCCATACCCTCCGGGATGTTGTGCAGCGTTACCGCCAGAACCATCATGGTGGTGCGCTGGAGTTGGCTTTTGGCCCTTCGGCCTGCAAGCTGTTCTGGTGCAGATGCGGGATGAGATGGTCCAGCAGCAGCAAAACAGGACGCCCAGCCAAAGCCTGCCGCCGCCGGGAAAACGCCAGCCTGCCCAGATCTGCGGCTTGCTCCATAGCCGGGATCAGCAAGCTCCACACCGATGCCGCCACCATGACTCCGGCGGCAAAGCCGGTGAGGGCGCGCTGGATGCCGTCACGCAAAGCGTTTTTAAAAGAACACACAGCCTGCCCCAAGGCTTGTACCCAGAAAGGGGATCAATACCCCCAGAATGCGTCTTGTATCATGTAGTACCTCCTTGCAGTTATTTATGACTAACTGCATAAAAGTATACTGCGCTCCGGCAAAAGGTCAAGGGCTTTGCGGTATAGAGGATACAGATCGTTTCCCGCACCGAAAAATTCACCTCTGCAAACTTTCCGGTTTCTGCTTGACAACGCACGGCGGGAGTGCTATTTTACTTCGAGAATTTGTTTTGCCTAACCATCTGAGGGTTTTTTCCCCTGCATTTTTGCATCAGTTGTTAGACAAGACTAACCGTTTTTCAAAACTGAGATAGAGGTATGTTGCCATGAGATTGAAAAAGTATTTGCAGGTGTACTTGCGGCCGCTATGCTGGTATGCGCTGTGGCAGTCCCGGCCTTCGCTGCGGAAGAGGTGGAACAGGAAAACGGCCTGACCTCCAGCTATGTCCAGATGAACATCCCCTACGCCGACTTCTACAAGGCTGTCGGTGTGGACAACGCATCTGAGATCGACGCTGTGACCAGCGCCACCAGGAACAAGCCCCGTGCGGGCAAGCTTGTCGCCGGTTCCTACCACGTCAACGCAGACGGCACCGACATCACCGGCGTTTCCTTCCCGGTCAAGGTGCTGACCCGTGGGCGCTGAAGAACGCAAAGCAGGTCACCGATGCCGACAGCTACGACATTACCGTTACCCTGAAGGGCAAGGAATCCACCACCACCTACACCGGCGCAGATGCCTTGTTTGAGAACGAGACGCTTACTACAAGCTCAGTGAGACCCTGCCTACTACATTACCGCATGGTATGACCTGCTGAGCGGCAAGTGGAGTTTGGCAAGGTCCACGCCGCCGAGACCACCGTAGAGGGCGCCACTGTGGAGCTGAATACCAACGGTCACCGCGCCACCCACGAGATGAAAATCTCCGGTTTTGATCTGGACTACAAGGCCAACAAGGTCTACGGCGCAGTTCTGACCACCGCCGATGGCCGTGAGTACGGCCTGCGTCATCTGGCCAACATCGGCATGGTACCAAGCTGGGCTTCAATGCCGATGATCCTTACTTTGCATCCATCATCGGCAAGACGATCACTCAGATCACCTTCTACACCGCCGACGGCGTGTATGTCCTGCCGGTCAGCGTGGCACTGTAAGTTTGCGGAAGGCTGCCTGATTCAGCCGACATATAGCACAAAACGGCAGGGTTTCCTGATTGCGGGAGACCTTGCCGTTTTATAGCAGCCTGCGTCTTTCATGCACAAACACTTCTCCTATCCCCGATGAAGTCATCGACCGTCTGGCACGGAATTTGCCGCATGGCAGGCAGAGCAGGCTCATCATGCCCCAGCAAAGAGAAACAGAGCGTTCCCGACGGGGAACGCCCTGTTGTACATATTGCTGTTCTATGTGGATCTAATCGCAAGTTTTACAAGCAGCGCAATTCTCAACGACCTGTTTGCGATATGCAATTCACGGTTGCTGCCAACGAATCAGACCGCGAATTGCGATGGCAGGGTGCGTCCTATTCAGGGCGCACCCTGTTTTGTGTCTATTTTACCATCACATAAATTTGCGCCGCCGTTGCCATAGCAACCGACAAGGGAAGGTGAATTTGATAAAATGCTCTGTAGTTGGTTATAACTAACTAACCGCCACGACCAAAGAACCATTGATTTATCAAAGGAGTTTTCCATGAAAAATTTCTCGTCGTTCGTTTATCACTGCCATGGCTGCTGTAAGTGCAGCCGGTGTTCTGGCCGCCTGCGGTTCTTCTTCCAGCAGCATGGCTTCTTCTATGGCTTCTTCCGCTGTATCCAGCGAAGCAACTTCCTCTGCCGCATCCATGGATGAGACCGGTACCCACACCGTCGTAGACCACGGCGGCAACGAAGTAGAGGTGCCTAATAAGGTCACCCGTGTCGTCATCGACCGATTCCGATCCTGTCCACCTACATGGCTTATTTTGAGGGCAGTGCTCCCATCGTGGGTTACTGCGGCTCTTTCAAGTCGGTCATTTCTGACACTGTATTGAAGAATATCGCCCGGAGCTTCTGAAGTCCAGCGATACGGTCTATGCTCAGAGCGACCTGAACATCGAGGAGATCCTGAAGCTGAACCCTGATGTTATCCTGTACAATGCCGGCAACTCCTCCCATGCCGAAATCCTGAAGGCCAGCGGAATCCCTCCATCGGTTTCGCTACCGTGGGCGCATCTACGGAAGCCGATCCCGTTGAACGTTACGAAGAGTGGCTGAAGCTGCTGGAGCAGATCTTCAACGAGCCGGGCAAGACCGACGCCTTTGTTGCTGCCGGTGATGAGATCGTGGCCGATGTGGAAGCCCGTATTGCGGAAATTCCTCAAACGGATCGCCCCAGTGCGCTGATCCTGTGGAAGTATGCAGACGGTGTGCCGAAGGTATCCGGTCAGGGCACCTTTGGCACCTACTGGATGAAGCGTCTGGGCGTAACGGACAAGGCACTGGAAGCCACCGGCTTTGCACAGGCCAGCATGGAGCAGATCTATAGCTGGGATCCCGATATTCTTTTCTTGGATGGTCCCGGCCTGCAGCCCTGCGCACCGAGGACGTGCTGAGCGGGAATGTGGACGGTGCTGACTTCTCCACCCGACTGCCGTGAAGAGCGGCCGGGTCTACAACACTACGCTGGGTATGTGGAACTGGTTCACCCCGAATCCGGATGCTCCGCTGGTGCTGGCATGGCTGGCCTGCAACACCTACCCGGATGCTTTTGCCGATTATCCGCTGGGCGATACCATCAAGGAATATTACAAGACATGGTACGGCTATGATGTGACAGATGACGAGTTGGAGGAAATGCTGCTGTACTGATGAAGGATACCATCTGGATAAAAAGGCCGGTTCACCTCTGGCCGTGGTATTGATGTTCGCTTTTCCCCTTGTGACCGCACTCATCTGCCTGTGCTTTGGGCGAATGAATGTTCCGGCAGGCGAAGTTCTCACAGCTTTGCGCACGGCTCTGACGGGTGAGAGCACCTCAAATGTACAGAACTACTCCATCGTCATCAATCTGCGGCTGCCCGCATTCGACGGCCATCATCGTCGGCGCAGGTCGGCTTGTGCAGGCAATGCCTATCAATCCTTATTCTCCAATCCGCTTGCCACACCGGATATTTTGGGTGTAACCAGCGGCACCTGTGTGGGTGCAATTCTTGCTATTATCCTGTCTTGCAGTATTCTGGAAACGCAGCTCATCGCCTTGGTCTTTGGCCTGATTTCCGTCTGTTTTACTCTGAAAATCGCAGGCAAGAGTGATGGGCGTTCTATGGTTTATCTGGTGCTGGCCGGCACGATTGCATCCGCTCTGTTCAACGCACTGGGTTCGCTGCTGAAATATACTGCCGATCCGCAGAACAAGCTGCCGGAGATCACCTACTGGCTCTTGGGAAGCTTTACCAGTTCCAGTTACCAAAGATCCTGATTGGCTGCCCACTTATCGTTGCTGGAATCATCATCATCTATCTGCTGCGCTGGCGGCTGAACATCCTTTCACTGAGCGATGACGAGGCTCGTGCCAGCGGCATCAACATCAAGCAGACCCGGATGCTGTTTATTGTTGCATCTACGCTGATCACGGCTTCTGCCGTTTCCATGTGCGGTCAGGTGGGCTGGATCGGTCTGCTGATCCCGCACGCATCCCGGATGCTGGTTGGAAGCAACAACCGTTATGTGGTGCCCCTCAGTCTCAGTCTGGGAGCCAGCTTTATGATCCTGATCGATACCCTGTCCCGCAGCATCAGCATTATCGAGCTGCCTCTTTCCATCCTCACCGCCATCATCGGCGCGCCGGCGTTTATTTCTCTGTTGAATAAAACAAGGAGCAATCTGCAATGATCTTGGAAGTGCAGAACGGCTGCTTCGGCTACCCGAAGCAGCCTGTGATTCTCGAAAATATCAATTTGCGTCTGGAAGAAGGTCACATCCTTGCGACTCTTGGTCCAAACGGCATTGGTAAAACCACCCTGCTCAAGTGCATGATCGGTCTGCTGCCATGGCACAGCGGGAAAACCCTGTTTTATGGGAAGGATATCCACACCCTCAAGCCGAAGGATGTCTGGAGCACTATCTCCTACATTCCGCAGTCCCGTGGCTTCGCTTTTCCTACACCGGTCTGGAAATGGTTCTGCTGGGGCGCAGTGCGCATCTCGGAGCCTTTCAGCAACCCGGCAAAGAGGAAATCGAAATGGCGGAAGCCATGATGGAACGAGTGGGGATCACCCGTCTTGCCAACAAGGACTGCAACCGGATGAGCGGCGGTGAACTACAAATGGTGCTCATTGCCCGTGCCCTCATCAACGAGCCGAAGCTCATCATTCTGGACGAGCCGGAAACCGGTCTGGATTTCCACAATCAGATCTTAGTACTGAATATGGTGGAGCGGCTGGCGCATGAATCCGGCATCAGTGCCATCATGAATACCCACTATCCCACCAATGCCATGGGCGTAGCGGACGAAGCCCGATGCTGAACCGCAAAGGCGAATTTTCTACGGTCCGGCTGCGGAGATCTTGAGCGAGGAGAACATCTCGTATTCTTTTGATGTCCAGGTGCTGGTGGATGAACTGCATTATCAGGGGCGGTCGGTGCGCAGCATCGTTCCGGTTGGTCTGCGGGAGGAAACTGCTGTATGAACAATGTCCCTTTACACTTTCCCAGGTTCGCCCGATCCGGGATGCCATGACTGTTTCCCGACCTTCCGGACTGGGCTATGGAGTGCCGGTAACATGGTTTTCCTTGGGCGCAGGCACTTCTATTACCCGGAATACTATGACTGCACCACTCTTTATCTGGGTGGTGAGGGAAACGGCAGGTTTCTTCTGGGAGTCGATGGGCAGGAAGTGTCTGTCAAGCCCGGAGAAGTGCTGTATGTACCGCCAAAACACTGTGCGGCACAAAACCGACAGTGGAATGATCTATACCGAAATCATTTTGAAAAGGAGAATTTTACCATGAACAACATCATCAAAGCTGGCCAGCCCACCGAGCTGAAGGACCTCATTTCTTATGAAGAGGGCAGCATCGCCAATCTGGACATCGCTCATGCAGACAACATGAAATTTGTCCTGATGGCCTTTGACGAGGGCACCGGCCTGACTCCGCACCGCGCTCCCGGCAATGCCATCCTGACCGCCCTCGAAGGCAAGGCCATTATTGGCTATGAGGGCAAGGATCACGAGCTGAACGCAGGCGAGAGCTTCCGCTTCGATAAGAACGGCCTGCACAGCGTTACCGCACAGGGCAAGTTCAAGATGAGCCTGCTGCTGGTCATCGAATAAGCGATCTTCTGTTTCATAACAGACGCAGAGAACCCGTCCGGACCTACCGGACGGGTTCTTTGCGTCTGCCGATTCAGCAGTAGTAGAGGAACGAACGCAGGCGGCTCCATGCAGTTTCATCCCAGTCATTATCAAGGGAAAGCTGGAACAGCGGAGCCCGACAGGCATCGTGCAGGCCGCGCATATCCAGGATCATCGCGGTATTTTCGTACCGGGGTGCAAGGGTCAGCACTGCATTGGTACGGCCAGAAAGCTCCACGGCCTTGGCGTACCGATATCGGCCGTTCCCGCCTGAAAAATTCGGCAAGGCAGAGTCCGCAATGAGGAACAGTGTTTCAGCGTCTTCCGCAAAGGCACTGTGCGCTCCAAGTTCATTCCCAAGGGTCTGCATCTGCCTCTGCATCTGGTCAAGCCAACCAGCCGATGGTTTGTTGTCATCCAAATTGTCTTTCCACAGAAACCAGAGCGCCTCGCTGAGTGGGGCGCGAAGTACCCGTTCACCTTCGGCTTCCAGCGCGGCAAGTACGCCGCTGTCCAGTTCTGTCAGGCAGAGCGGCGTACCAACAGCGGCAATGCGGCGGCCTTTTGCGGGAAGTGCACCGATCTCTCTCCGCGGTGTGCAGCTGCTCCCAGCCGGGCAGAGCATCCCACTGTGCCGAAATGTCTGCACGTTTATCTGCCGGAGCAGCATAGAGGATATCTCCCGCCAACAGTGCGCGGAAGAGTGCGTCACGGTTCTGCGCCATTTCGGGCAGTGTTTCCAGCATCGGGCTGACCAGTTGAGCATTCTGCTCTTTCTGCGGTCCAACACAGCACGGATGACACGGGCGTATTGACCGTCTGCCTCCGCACCCTGCGTCTGTGGAATCAGGAACTGCGCAGGCGTCTGGTCGTTTTTCGCTCGGCAAGGATACTGCCCAGCAGTGCCGGGAAAGGCAGGTATTCTTTGCACTCGTCTCCGCTCGGCCAAGGCTCAGAATATCGTCCGTCAGGTGCGGCAGCTCGTGGGGTCTGCCCTTGCTGTTTGAAATATGCGGCCAGATAGGGCGTATAAGCACCCATCGCCGGAAGATAGAGTGGCACATTGGGGATGGTGTCTGTGCCAGACGACAGGGGTGAATATCGACCTGCTCGATGTTGAAATCTGTCGGCAGAGCCACCGCCGGGCGGTGTTGCAGGCTGTTCAGGAACGCTTCAATGCGAGTGATGACACCCACATTGGAAAAATGCTCATCCACTTCGATTTGCAGGTAGGGTTTATCGCCCATCTCCTGCTTGAACAGGTATGAGAGCATGGTGTCCGGGCCGCAGCCGTGGTTGGTCAGATAGACAGCGTAGAGGTTCGGGTGGTGAGCGATCAGCTTTGCTCCGGACAGGATATGCTGCCCGAACGGATAATAAAGATTATCGTATTCATCGGAGATGTCCAGCGCATGACCGGGCAGGTGGCTCAGCGTGATGACCCTGTAGCCCCGCTCCAACAGCAGTTCCGGGATGCCCATATTCAGGATGGGGTCGGAAACACCGTAGTTTCGGGTGATGAGCACCAACACTTTATCGTCCGGTCTCAGGGTAGCCAATAGAGCTTTGCCCTGTTTTTCCACGGCGGCGGTATGGCGGCGCACCGCCATGGCACCACTGAGCAGAGCTTTGGCACAAAACGGTTTCGGGATTCCTAAAATCCTGCTCAGTCCCAGCATTGCAGATGCCATAGCTTCCTGCCCGAAGTCGAGGTCAAACACCGGACTGAGCAGAGTGATGCCCTTGCTCTCAATGTCCAGAGCTTTGGCAATGGATACGGCTGCCGTCTGCATATAGACGCAGCCGTAGTTGTGTTTCACACGGCTCTTTCGTGCTTCATCGTGTGGATGGTGGGCAGGAAGATATAATCTACTTTTGGTCGATGAGCTGCTGCATATGGCCGTAAATGAGTTTGACCGGGTAGCAGGTCTCTCCTGTGCGGTCTGCTGAGCCAGCCGGATCGTTTCCTCACTGGTGGGGTCGGTCAGGACGACATTGAAGCCCAACGAGGTAAAGAAGGCATTCGCCATCGGGAAGAATTTGTGGATCATCAACGCAAAAGGCACACCTACGGTCTTTTACGTGGGTCGCGTTTGCCGGTATAACCCTCCAAAAGCAGTTTGTCCGCCCGCTTGTAGAAGTCAATGTTCTTCTGGATCTCCGCACTGCGGCTGTCCTCTGCGGCTTGTGCGGGCTGTCGAAGCCCACAAACTGACTAGGTGCATCGCCCACCGCTTCCTGTGCCAGCAAAGCCGCGCCATATGCGCCGCTGATGGAAAAGACCGGGCTGACCTGTACGCGGTCGCCATAAGCGGATTGGAACGCCGCCACAATGCCGGGGTTATAATCTACGCCGCCCTGTAAGACAATGTGCTGGCCCACCGGCTTGGAGCCGACTACCTTGTGCAGATAGTTCTGGACGATGGAGTGACACAGCCCGGCGGCGATCTCTGCCTGCGAAACGCCTTCTGCGACGGCTGATGCAATGGCCGTTTCGATGAATACGGTACAGCGTTCACCCAATGCGGCCGGATGTTCGGCAGAAAGGGCCAACGGGCCGAATTCTGCCAGCGGGATGCCCATGCGGACGGCTTGCTCCTCCACAAAGAGCCTGTACCGGCGGCGCAGATCTTGTTCATCTGGAAGTCCACGACTTCACCGTCCCGGATACTGATGTACTTGCTGTCCTGTCCGCCGATCTCAAACACGGTATCAACTTCCGGTACCCAGTGAGCTGCACCCTTGGCCTGCGCAGTGATCTCATCCCGGACAGCATCCGCGCCGATGCGCTTGCCGACACGCTCACGTCCGGAGCCGGTCACGCCGACAGCCGTAAACCGGATATCGCCAAACCGCTGACGAATACTTGCAAGTCCTTTGCGGACAGCTCCTTCCGGATCACCTGCGGTGCGCAGATATTGAAAGTCTACCAGTTCACCGTCAGCACCGACCAGAACAAGATCGGTACTGGTGGAACCGATGTCGATGCCCAATGCGCAGCCACCTTCTGGAATGATCTTGGTAGCGTTTGGCTCCGCAAGGCTCGTGCCGGGGCGCAGTTCCAGTTTGGGCAATGTTCCGACCGTGTGGTGTGTTGTTCGTGTACGGTCCAGAGAATCATTCAGTTGACGTAACGTGAACGAGCCGGATGCCTTGAGTGCAGCACCAAGAGCCGCTTCATATCGGGCAAACTCCGGAACGATGAGCTCTTCTTCGGTCAGGCCGAACACTTCCCGAATCGCCCGGATGACGCCGGTGTTGCAGGTCACGCCGCCACAGAACACTACTGGCTTGCAGACGGGAAGCCGACGCACGATGGTAGCTTTGTAGTTGCGGATCATCGCATAGCACAGCCCCAGAAGAATATCCGGCGTAGCAGCTCCTTCCTGTTGACGGTGGATGATGTCGGTCTTGGCAAAGACGGCACACCGACCGGAAAGGCGGGGATACTCTGTGCCTGCTCGACCAGTGAAGAATAATCTTCTAGTTTGCAGCCTACGCGGGACATCTGATCTTCAAAGAACGAGCCCGTGCCTCCTGCACAGTGTTCGTTGACTGCGAACTGCGGCGCACGGCTCTGCAAATCCGTGATGAATCGCGCACCCGACTGCCGATTTCAATGACCGAACCAGCCTGCGGAACAATCTGGCGCACACCCTCGACGATGGCTGGGATATCGCCTAAAGAGGGAATGGCTGAATCTTGCTCCAGCAGAGCCTCCGTGTTGCTTCCGGTCACACAGAGCGAAAACGGTGTGTCTGCATCCAGTTCCAATGCAGAAAGTCCTTTTCAGGCAGGCGAACGGCCTGCCGTGATGCACCGCTATCCACTGCTTTGCCATTGCACCATCCCACAGCAGCACCAACTTGACCGTCGAAGTGCCGATATCCATACCCAACGAAAGCATTGTGTCACTCCTTCAAGACAAACCCTGCAAGTTATAGGGTTTGACATTTCAAACTTTATACCGTATAATAATGATGCCTTTTAATTAGGCATCTCTAACCAAGAGTTTAACACAACTACCTCGGAGTGTCCGTTGTTATGGCAACGGCAAAGCAAATTTTAAGATGGAGCAATATTATTCAATTTTACAGCAATGCGGCATGTTCAACGGCATCCAGCCGCGAAAATATAGGGAAGTCCTTCGTTGCTTGAATGCGACTGTCCGTGAATATCCTCGTGGTGCGCACATCGTCGAGCTGGGTGAGCAGAGCCACAATACGGGTGTTCTGCTGGATGGCACGATGGAAGAATTTTTGTATGATGAAAATGGCAATCAAATCAGCATCTGCCGTTTTGTCCCGGAGAAGTATTTGGTGCAGAACTGGCCTGTACTGGCTGGACGGTAAGTCCGGTCTGTCTGCGTGCCAGTTCGGACTGTACCGTAATGCTGCTGGATTTCAGCGCATTGATGTCACAGAAAACGCTGACCTGTCCCTGCCGGATGCAGGTCACAGCAAATCTTATGCAGGATATGGCGCAGCAGCTTCTCTTTTAACACCAAGGTGCGTATTTTAGCGCAAAACGGCTTCGAGATCGTCTGAAGATTTATCTTCAAACCTTGACACCGATGAAAAGGCTGTTACAGTCTACCCTACACCCGGACAGAACTGGCGGATTTCCTCTGTGTGGACCGCAGTGCTCTTTCCCGTGAGCTGTGCCGGATGCGCGATGAGGGTATCCTTGATTTTTCCGGTGCAAAGATCCATCTGCTGAACCCAAAGTTTTGTATGGCTGGAACTGACAGCACTTCTAAATCCATGAAAAATGGTCTGCCGAACATTTTGTTCAACAGGCCATTACTTTTAATCTTCTAATCCACGGCCTACTGATTCGCAGCGCACACCGGGCGATTCCTTCAATTTTCGGGAGTTACGCTTTACCGTTATTTCTCGGTGATACATCGCAAGTTTTGGCTTGGAGTTTCTGCACCCTTTGTCCGATTTTGCAACGATGTGCACCCTTTGCACGTTTTGAAACCGTGCAGAAACCGTGTACTTACTCCCAGACAAATGAAAATCGACTTATCCGACAACGGCTTGACGGCATTGGTTCGAGTGACCGCACACCAAAATCAAGTCTTGGAGGATACGACTATGACGAAACTGCTTTCCTGCCGCTGCAATATGGACACCAACCGGGTGGAAGCCCGGTTCGAGGATGGCACCACTCTTGCCATCGACTGCATCGCCGTGGAGGACGATTACGGCAACACCCGGCACAGCAGGCAGAACTGGACTGGCTGCTGTATAATAAGCCCTTGAGTATGCACAGATGGTGCTGAGAGGGAGATGGAACACTATCTCTCCCTTGGCTGTGACCATGGACACTTGATTGATTGACATGACGAACAGAACGTCCACCTGCTGCAAGCACAGCAAGTGGGCGTTCTGTTTTCGCACCGAGTTGGATGGCGGAGTACAGAAAGGGTAAAATGAAGAAGGTATAGGTAAAATTAGAGGTAGCGTATTAGGAGTTTATGCAAACAAAGCAATGATCTTGGGAATCTGAGTAGACAGACCGGAAATGGTCATGATGACGGCGAAGATGTAGCTGATGGTCATGCAGATGCGCAGAACCGTAGGCTTTTATAACCCACGCTCAGGTCATTACGCCAGATCATCAGCAACATGAACAGGCCACCCACAGGTGTTGCAATCGAGGTGGCAATGTTCGCCATCGGATCAGCTGGGTAGGGGAACCGCCGTAGCTGTAACAGACCACCATGGCAAAGGCCAGGCAGGCCAGGCAACCAATGCGGATGAACTTGCTCTCCAAGCTGACGTCCTTGTCAAGACCGGCACCCAGCAGCACCATGCCGCGCTGGGTATTGGCCAGCAGGGAAGAGAAGCCTGCGCCCAACAGGGCCAGACCCATGATGTAGCGGGCACCGCCGCCCATGATGGGCACCAGCATCTCTGCCAGCTGGGCCGGAGCCTTGATGCTCAGCCTGCGGGTGCAGCACGACGGCACCCACCAGCACGATGGCACCGGAAATCAGGGTCACACTGAGGATATGGGTGATGGCATCGGTGAGCATGACGCCGTTGAACAGGTCATCTTTCTTCCACTTTTCTCTTTGCCGAGATAGGTGCCGTAGATGCCTGCCGTGACAGCGGCATTGGTGGAGATGAAGGCCGAGCCGTGCTTAGGAGCCTTCCGGTATCTTGAAGCCGAACAGTCCTTTGGCAAGCCCCTGAGGTTCCGGGCCGCCGACACCCACCAGCGTGACATAGAACGCCACGATCATCAGGACGATGCAGAGGGTAATGATCTTTCGACCTTGGAATAGACATTCTTGGCAAAGTACATGTACACCACGACCGCGATCATGATGACGGAGCCGATCTTCCAGTCGATGCCGAAGATGAGGTTCATACCGGCACCGGTGCCGGAGATGTTGCCCATCGTGAAGAACAGGCAGGAAAGGAACATGGCGCAGCTCACGACGCCGGAAGCCACCGGGCCGTAATACTTGCGGATGGCGTGGATGGTCGGCATCCCGGTCACGATGGCTAGACGGTTGGTGACCATCATAAAGGTGATGCCCATGAAAATGATGGGGAAGAACAGCCACATCAGGTCGTAGCCATAGTTTGCGCCGATCATCGAGGCTGTTGTCACGGCACCGGGGCCGATCACGATGCCTGTCGCGATCAGACCGGGGCCAATGCGCTTGAGCAGATCTTTCAATGGCAGACGCTTCACGTCTGAGCCAAAGGCAGGAGCGGACGCCGGCATCCCGGCCGACATCGTTGCATTGTTCTCGCTCATGATAAAGCCTTCCTTTATTCTTAAAGAGGGTGCTGCACTGATGAGGTCATCAGGCAGCACCCGGAGTATGATCCGACCCTCCGCAGCAGCTTTGCACATCGCTGCTGCGGGAATGGGGTTACCTTACTTGTACTGCTCCATATCCACTGCGGGGAGCTGGCTGCGCTCGACCCAGAGCGACCCAGTCCTTCTCCTCCTGGTTCAGGGCAGAACGGGCTTGCGCATCGAGCGCTGGTGAAGATGCCGCGCTGCTTCGAGCTTCCTTCAGACGGGCATGAGCCTCACCGGAGGGCTGCCGCCGTAGATGGCCTGAGAGATGTGGTAGATGCGGTTGGACCAATCCTGTGCTTCCTTCAGAGTGTGCTTGTCAGGATTCTTGAAGACGTCCCATGCCGGGCAGATCAGCTCAGGCACACAGCCTGCGAAGCCGATCGAGCGCCGTCCATGCCGGGGAACCAGGAGACGCACAGGGTCTCGTCGTGGCAGGTGATCAGGCTGATATCGGGGCACTCCTGACGGAGCAGGCGGACGTCATGCTCGTAGATGGAGGTGACGCGGGTGCCCATCTTGATACACTTGACGTGGTCGATCTCCTTGCACATCTTGATCAGGGTCTCAACCGGGTAGAAGGCCTTGGAGGTTGCGGGATACAGGTGGATGATGATGTCGATGTCAGCACCCTCAGCAACGTCCTTGACATACTCGAAGGGAGCGTTGGGGTTCATGCCGAAGCGCAGCCACATATGCGGGGCATCAGCAGGATGCCGTCTGCACCGGCTTCCTTGGCTTCCTTGGCCATGGCGATGGACTCGGCGGTGTTCTCGCAGTTGACGCCAGAGATGATGGTCATCACGTCGCCGCACTCCTCAGAGCAGATCTCGACGACACGCTTGCGCTCGGCACGGGTCGCCGGTGATCTCACCGGTGTGGCCGTTGCAGACCGACCTTCGATTCCCTTGCCGTAGAAGCTCTTGATCCAGCGCAGATAAGCGCGGAACTCCGGCTCGTTGATGGAGTAGTCATCGTTCATAGGAACGGACACTGCGGGAAGATGGTCTTGAACGTTTTAACCTTAGCCATAATGATAATCTCCTTTATCAAAATCAATGTTGTGTTGGTTTTCGTAGCGGATCACAGAAGCCACTTTGGAGATCATCTCGCGCGCCGATGTCTTTGGGCTTTGCTCTGCAATCGTTTGTTTTCTGTGACTCTGTTATACCATGGCTGCAAGCCTTTCGTCAACAAAAGCAGCCTCCTGCAAAGTTTTGCATATTGCCTGCAATATCTTGCACGATTTGATATTTTCAGCATTTTTAGCTCGGATTTTGTTCATTTTGCCAAGCAGCATCTTGACAGGCGTTCCTTTTCCTGCTTCTTGATTTTTGTTCCGCCAGGATTACAATAGGGTGTTCGGGATACTGGCTAAGAATCTTTACAAGTTGTGCAAACGTTTGCATTCAGAACGGAAAGGAGAGCTGCTTCATGGCGACCCTGAAAGACGTTGCGCAGAAAGCGTGTGTAGATGTCAGCACCGTTTCCCGCGCCTTAAACAATACCTCTTATGTCCACCCGGAGACCAAAGCCCGCATCGTGGCTGCCGCTAAGGAGCTGGGCTACCGACCCAATGTCATGGCAAAGCGCTGCGGCAGGGACGGCGGCACACCCTGGGGTCATCGTGCCCCGGCTCCACCTGACCCTGTTCTCTGAGATCCTGCCGGGCATCGAGCACGAAGCCGAACGGCTGGGGTATTCCACCGATCTCCACCACCGACGATGACCCCAAGCGGGAAAAAGCTGTCTGGAACGGATGCAGAACAGCTTCGTGGACGGCATCATCATCACCGGCACCGGGCGCAACAACCGGCTGCTGCGCAGCATCCAGCCAGCGGCATCGCAGTCACCCAGATCGTCCGCTGTCAGGAGCCGCGCATCAGCAGCATCGTTGCCGATTATAAGGCCTGCGGCAGGAATGCAGTGGACTACCTTTACTCAAAGGATGTCGCCATATTGGTCTGATCGCAGGATACTCCCATCAAAGTCCCTTTCAGGGCCGCTATGAGGGCTACTCGGAGGCTATCGCCAAGCACGGTCTGGAAGAGATCCTCGCAGAATCCACACAGCCTGTTAATAGTTTTGAATACGGTTATGAGTGCGCCTGCCAGCTCCTGAACGACGAGCCGGAACTCGATGCCATCCTTGCCCCGGTGGACTTACAGGGTCTTGGCGTTCTTCGTGCTTTGAAAGAACAGGGAATCAGCGTACCCGATGAAATCAAGGTCATCAGTATGACCGGCCATGCCATCGGCCGGATGCTGGAGACCAGCATGACCTCCATGGAGATGCCCGCCTTTGAGATGGGCGAAAAGCCGCCCAACTGACCATTATGGAGATCGAAACCCCAGCGAGAAAGCCCCCACACTACAGTCCATTCAGTTTCCTTATACATTGATTGAACGGGAAAGCACCTGATTGTTTCTTTATAAGTCCTACTATCACCGCTTTACTGCAATAAAATTTGCAAAACCATCTTGACGTGCTCCGCAATCCATGATACCCTTTATCGCAAATCCCACCAATTTTGTAGAAAAGTACAGAACGGCGAGGATTTGTTCCCTATGAGGATTTTACCGCCCCGCAACACACCCGATCTATTTTGCCGCTTACTTCATCCGACAAAATCATCGCTGCGCTGCGTGGGCGGTATTTTCTTTGAGAGCCGTACCTTGAATCTTACATAAGCCGTCTGAACGCATATGCAAAGAAGAACCGCAATGACGCGCCGCGAAACGAAAGACACACATCATCAAGGTCATGCAGGAACACGGTATCGCCGTGAAAGAGAGCCGAGGTCGGTTGAGCTACTGCCCGCCCGGCCGGACAAAGTTCATCACCCATGTCATTTGATTCTTTACGGACAAGTATATTGTATGACATTCTGTATATCTATAAAGGCGAAATCTCTTGAAAATTCTAGTTGAACATGGATATGTTAAGAAACCGGAAATCATCAAATATCTTGAGATGTTCATCAGGATGAACCAAAACCGAGTTGAAATGGCTGTTAGCGTTTGCAAATGGACAGCTGATCTTTCCTATATTCGAGAACTTGGCCTTGAGAATCAACCCAAAGTTCTGCTTGATAAAATCAAATACGCTCATTATCGCAATTTTCAAAAATAGTGCCTATCGAAACGGCATATTTGCGATATGCAGTTTGCGGATGTTGCTTGTGCATTAAAAACGCAAACTGCTATAGTATTATTTAAGAGTTTTTGCATTCAAAATGCAGAAAGCTCTTTTGTTTTATGGTGCGAGGATAATCTGGAATCGCCTGTTCCGCAAAGAAGTTCAGCCAGTTCCTGCTGAAAATGCGGGGAAGTATGGCCTGATCTTCTCCAAGCACATCGAGGGAAAGTTCGCGTTTGTGAAGCGCAGCGAAACAACGAAGTCCCAGTGGGGACTTTAAGCGGCCGAACGGTCTTGCGCAGCAAGATGGAGGGCTTTGCCCCGACAAGCTCAGCGGCTTCCGGGCGTATGCGTCCACCCCGCCTTTGCTGCGGCATAAAACACACGAAAGTGAAAATCTCCCGCCCTACGCGCCCCAAATCAGTAGTTTTGACTTGTTATCGCTGTTTTCCTCGGGCGCGTGTCCGCCCTTCCGGGCGGCTGCAGGGCAGCAACGTGCCCTTCGGGGCGGGAGAGAAACTAATATCCGCCCGCTCGTTTACCGGGCGGAAGAGATCGCCCAGCTTTGGCGATCTCCAACCGTGCTGCGTACAATCTGTGCAACACCACGAAAGATTTCAAGGCGATCCGCCTCGGTACCAGCATCCGGGTAAGCAAGCAGAGCTATGACGATTGGTTTGCTGCGGTCTGAGGGAGGGAACATCTATGGCATCTATTCTCAGGCGCAGAGATTCCTACTCCGTTCGTTTCAAATACAAAGACCATGCTGGCCGGATCTGTGAAGGCCGTTCAGGACACCACAGGACACGCCAGCGCGGATATGCTGGTGAACGCCTACGCCCATATCCAGCAGTCCTCCCGTGTAGAGCTGGGCAATAAGTTTGAAAGCGGCTTCTATGCCAAGCCCGACACCTCCAGCCCGCAGGCTGTACCCGCCGCAGGCGAACCCACCATCTCCATGACGGCTCTCTTGGAATTGCTTAAGGACGCCGACCCGGAAATGAAGGCAAAGCTCCACCTGGCACTGCTCACCTGATACAAAAGGCACTGATTGCAATGCAATACAGTGCCCTACATAATCGGACATGGATAACACCGACCGTGCAGAAACCGTGCACTTACTCCCGGACAAACTAAAACCACTTCATCCGACAACGACTTGACGGCATTGGTTCGAGCGACCGCACACCATAAATCAAGTTCGGTCAGTATCCATACGCCAGGGCACCGCCATCCACGGCAAAATCCTGACCTGTGATGTAGGAGGCTCCATCGCCCACCAGGAACTCGGCCATCTTGCCCAGATCGCGGGTATCGCCGTAAGCATGCAGGGCATCCGGTTCAGGATCTTCTGCTCACGGGCGGCGTCCACCACCTGCTCGTTCATCTTGCTGCGGAACCAGCCCGGTGCGATGCTGTTGACGGTGATGTTGTCCCCGGCCCACTCCACAGCCAGTGCGCGGGTCATAGCCAAAACAGCACCCTTGCTGGTGCAGTAGGGTACCACCTCGCTGAAGCCCGATGTGCGCTCATGCTGGTGATGTTGATGATGCGGCCCTTGTCCGCGCTCTTCTTCAGGTAGGGTAGCAGACAACGCTCATCCCAAACAAATACTTGACGTTCACGTTCATGATGTTGTCAAACTGTTCCATAGGGAAGTTTTCGGCACGGCATTTATAGCTGACGCCTGCATTGTTCACCAAAAAATCAAGGCAGCCATTGTGCTTTGCGGCAAGCTCTGCCACCATAGCCTTCATGGCTTCTACATCGCCCACATCGCCCTTCAGGTGGACAACGCCCGATGCGCTTTCTCCCACGCCCTCTTTGGGCCTGCCGGTACGGCTGATCACGTAAACCGTTGCGCCGGCCTCTGCCAGCACATTTGCGATCCGGAAACCAATGCCGCTGCTGCCACCGGTGACGATGCCGGCCTTACCCTTCAGATCTGCCATAATAAATCCTCCTATCAAACCTTAACGTTGAAGCCAAAGAACTCATTCACATTGTTGAAGCAGACATTCTCGATGGTCTTTTTCAGCTCTTCCTCACCGGAGAAATACTCTCCGCGCTCCACCAGACTGCCCAGATAACTGCACAGCACGCGGCGGTACAGCTCATGACGGGGATAGGAGATAAAGCTACGGCTGTCGGTCAGCATGCCGACCGACAGTGAGACCGGGTACAGGTTTGCACAGGCCTCGAACTGGCGCTGGATGCCAAAGGCCTGATCGTTGAACCACCAGGGTGCGCCCAGCTGAACTTTTGCCTTGGTGCCATTATCGCAGAAGCCTGCGGCTAAGATCGCCCAGGTCTCAATCTTTGTGCCGTCCAGCGGGTAGATGATGGTTTTGGGCAGTTCGCCGATGGTGGTCAGGTTGTTCAGCAGCTCGCCAATACCCTTGACCGGTGCGGCATCGTCGCAGCAATCAAAACCAGTGGACTGGCCCACGCTCTTCACATGGCTGGTGTTGGCATCCAGATAGGTGCCGATGTGCAGCTGCATAACGTAGTGGTTGCGGTTGTAGATACGGGCCATCTCGAACAGGAATGCGCTCTGGTACTGGTCGATCTCATGCTGGGTCAGCTTGCCGCCGCTGCGTGCCTTGGCAAAGATGCCCTCTACCTCGGCGGGGGTGTAATCTGCCCAGTTGAAGTAGGGGATGCCGTCGTCACTGACGGTGGTGCCGGTGATCTGCTGGAAATACTGCAAACGCTTTTCCAATGCGGTGAGCATCTCGGCAAAGCTGTCGATGGGCTGCTCCGCAGCAGCAGAAAGCTTTGCCAGATAAGCAGCAAAATCGGCGTTGGCGCAGAACATGGCCTTATCGGGGCGGAAGGCGGTGATCACGCGGGTGAACATCTTTTCCTCGTTCATAACCTTGTGGTAGCGCAGGTCGTCGATGGGGTCTTCGGTGGTGGAGACCAGACGCACATTGCTGTGCTCCATGCACCAGCGGCGTGTCATGTGCTTTTCGGTGATAAGCTTTTTGGTGCGGTCATAAATTTCCTGTGCATTGGCTGCGGTCAGGGGTTCGTCGATATCGAAGTAGCGCTTCAGCTCCAGTGCACACCAGATATAGATGGGATTGCCCCCCAGCTGGGGCAGAATTTCGGAAAACTTCATGTACTTTTTGTAGTAGCTGGCGTCACCGGTGATGTACTTCTCGTCGATGCCAAAGGTGCGCATACAGCGCCACTTGTAGTGGTCGCCGCGCAGCCACATCTCGCCCAGATCTTCAAACTCCCTGTTCTCGGTGATCTCCACGGGCTGCAGATGGCAATGGTAATCGATGATCGGCATATGCTCTGCATACTTGTGGTAGAGCATCTTGCCGGTCTCATTGGTGAGGAACAGCTCTTCGCTGAAACGATCATTCATAACAAATATCCTCCAAAAATGCCCACCCGTCTGTTCAGGAGATGGGTGGGCTCATTTCATCAGAATCCGATCAGAGCGCCGCCGTCAACAGGGATGCAGGTGCCGCTGATATAGCGGGCTGCGTCACTGCACAGGAACGCTGCACACATGCCGACATCCATAGGGTCGCCCACGCTCTTGGCGGGGATGCGGCCCATGATCTTGGCCAGACGCGGCGGGTCGTTGTCGGTAGCTTTGTGGAACATGGGGGTGTCGATCCAGCCCGGAGCAATGGCGTTGACGGTGATGCCGTACTCGGCCAGTTCAGCGGTCAGGGTGTGGATCAGGCCCAGATAGCCGGCCTTTGCGGTGGAGTAGCCTGCCACCTGGGGCTGGCCGATGTAGCTGGTCATGCTGGCCTGGAAGATGATGCGGCCATGACCCTGCTCCTTCATCTGGGGAACAAAAGCCTTGGTCAGTGCGAATGCACCCACCAGATGCACATCCAGAACGCGCTTGTAGTCGTCCACGGTCATATCCCAGATGAACTTCTTGCAATGGTTGCCTGCGTTGTTCACAAGGATGCTCACGGGGCCCTGCTCAGCGGTGATCTTATCGGCCAGTTCCTGAGCGTGGTCGGTATCGGTGATATTGAACTGATAGTACACAGCCTTGCCGCCAAACTCTGCCAGAGTATCGGCCACCAGCTCAGGAGCGCGGGAAGCCACAACGGCCACCTTTGCGCCTGCGGAAACAAGACAGCGGGTAATGGCAAGACCCAGACCGGTGGCACCGCCGGTGACGACGGCGACCTGACCGGACAGGTCGTACCAGTTCTTGATGCTGAAATCCTTCACCTGTTCTTCGGTAAATGCTGCCATGGGGAACAGTCCTCCTCACTCTTCGCAGGCACGCTTGAAAGCGACCTGCTTTTCCTGATATTTATACGGTACAAAGAACTCGTGGTGTCCCTGGGCTTCGCTCTTGGTGGGCTGGCCGGCGGCAGTTTTTACCACCAGTTCGGTCAGGCGGCGGGCCAGCTCGCTCTGGGTGCATTCGCCCCGGAGCACGGGGTTGGCATTGAAGTCCATATCGCCCTCCATGCGGGCGTAAGTCGCACCGTTGCCGGTGATCTTGATGCAGGGGGCTACTGCGCTGCCCACCACATTGCCGCGTCCTGTAACGAGGAACACGATGTGTGCGCCACAGCTGGCAAGATCCATCAAGCCCTCGTTGTCGTTGGGATTGGTGATGCCAAACTGCATCCAGTAAGGGTCCGGGGTGGAGTCCAGCAGCCACAGGCCCGGATGGGGCGCAGGGCAGGACACCTTGATGACGCCCTGAATGGGGCGGGAGCCGCTCTTGATCACAGCACCCATGCTCTTTTCTTCAATGGTGGACAGGCCGCCTGCAAAGTTGCCGGGGCTGACCGAATACTGACGCACGCTGCGGCAGTATTCCAGCGCTTTATCATAGGTATAGCGCAGCTCTTTTGCGGCCTGCTCAGAAGCAGCGCGCTTGAGCAGCAGGTGATCCAGACCAATGGCCTCGACGATCTCCTCAAAGATGGCCGTACCGCCCTGATCCGTCAGCCAGTCGTAGAACCGGCCCACGACCACATTGCCAGCCAGACCGCTGGTGTAGTCACTGCCGCCGCACTCTGCGCCGATGACCAGATCTTTTACGGACATCTCCACGAGGGGGGTGTTTTCCAGCTCTTTGAGTGCGCTCTGCACCCACTCCACGCCCTTGCGGACGGCAGGCTGGGTGCCGCCCTCGTTCTGGATGAACATCCAGCTTGTGGGCTTGCCCTCTTCCTCGGCAATTTTAGACAGCCATTCCGGCTGCACGTATTCACAGCCAAGGCCCACAGCCAGCACCGCACCCACGTTGGGGTGGCGGATGAAGCTGATGAGCAGATTCACTGCATACTGGTTGTCGGTACAGCCGTCAAAGCCCAGCAGTTCCACATTGGTACTGCCGCTTTTGGCTACAATCTGCTGCGCCACAAACTCGGCACACTTGACCGTGTAGATCACCAACACCCGGTTACGGATGCCCTTGCCGCCGTTTTTGCGGGCGTAGCCGGGCCAGGTGAGGCTTTGCAGTTCATTCCAATCCATTAAAAGCCTCTCCTTTACTCGTACTTCGTATCTTTGGGAGCACCGGTCCTGACGTCCAGATGGCTGGAACGCTGGTCGTAGACGCTGCGCATGACGTGCAGGTGTACCCAGCTGCCAGCCGGGATATCGGCGGTAGCGCGGCCAATGACTACGCCGTACTTGACGATATCCTCACCGTTCCTGATGTCCCGCAGGGCAATTTTATGGCCCATCGGCACCTCGGTGACGGCTTCCACTTCGGGGGCGCAGGCATCGCCGCGCAGCTCCACAGGGGCCGGGCACCAGCGGGTCAGGGCCGTGGCCACATTGTCTTCCGATTAATCTGAAAGGCGTTCTGCTTTTCGTCCATAGCTTACAGCACTCCGAACTTTGCAAATGCATCCGTGACCATCATGCCGTCTTCAATGGCTTTGCGCATGGTCTTTTCCGTGCTTGCCTTGACGAGGGCTTTCTCGATGACTTCCGGTGCAATATCCTTGGGGATGATGAGCACGCCGTCGATGTCGCCAAAGACGATATCGCCATTGTGGATGGTCACCTGACCGATCTCAATGGGGCAGCGCCACTTGAACACGTAGGTACGGACGGAGGAATCCTGTGCCCATGTACCGGAGCAGAAAACAGGGAAGTTCTGCTCGATGACCTTGGGGGTATCGCGGGTGTAGCCGTCCAGAACGGCGCCAACTGCACCGCGGGCCTTGCCGCAGGCGGTGAGCAGCTCGCCCCACAGAGCACTGTTGTGTGCGCCGGTAGCGATGTAGATCTCATTGGGCTTCAGGTCATCCAGCGCCTCAGTCATATAGCCGAAGGGCTTTTCGGCGGGGTACTCAAACACATCGTTTTCCAGAACGGTGCAGGCGTAGCCAGCCACCTTCAGGCGCTTGTCCTCTTCCTCTCCGGGCAGGATGTAGGGTGCGGTAGGCACCTGTGCAGCCAGCGGGCGGATGGAAGCGGGCAGGAACTGGTGCTTATAGCCCATCTGATCCAGAATATCACCCACAACGGGGGTATAGAGCTTCTCTTTCATCAGAGCGAACATTTCATCGTCGTTTTTCCACATAGCCATGGGGAATCACTCCTTTGTCGTTTTTAGAATATCCAGCCATTCGAGGCACTGCCCGAACCAGCCGGCGATGTGGGGATCTGCAACTCGGTGCTTTTCCGGCTCGTCCACTTCGGGCGTTGCCAGACTCAGACCGTGTACCCCGCGGGGGTAAAGATGCATTTCGTAGCGCACACCGGCCGCGCTCAGTGCACCTGCCAGAAGCAGGCTGTTCTGCACCGGCACTTCCGGATCGGTGACGGTATGCCAGAAGAAGGCAGGCGGCGTATCTGCCGTGACCTGCGTTTCCAGCGAATACCAGCCCGGATCGTCCGAACCGGCCAGATTTTGGATACTGCCGCGGTGGGCGTACTTTCCGGCGGTGATCACCGGGTAGCCCAGGATCATGCCGTCGGGGCGGGGCAGGCCCAACTCACGCCAATGCACGCCCAGACTGGCTGCCAGATGGCCGCCTGCGGAGAAGCCACAGACCAGCGCCGACAGTGCCGGGAAACGCTGCTGCATGGTCTGCAGTGCTTCGCCCAGTTGGCGCACCGGCAGGGTGCCCAGCGGAGGCTGCGCAGGCGTTTCGCGGACGGTGTAGTACACCACCGCAGCCGCCCAGCCGGCGGCGGCAAAGGCGCGGGCCACCGGCTGGGCCTCACGCGGCGAAAGCCACTGGTAGCCGCCGCCGGGGCAGATCAGGATCATTCCTTTGGGGTCTTTGGGGGCATCTGCAATCCAGAGCCGCGCCCCCAGCGGCAGATTCATTGTTTCCATACGCGCTTAGTACAGCAGGTTCGGCAGCCACATGAAGGTCTGCGGGAAGTAGGTCAGGATCATCAGCGCAATGAACATGGTGATGTAGAAGGGCACCATCTTCTTGGACAGGGTCTCGATCTTGATGCCGGAAATGGCAGAGCCGATGAACAGGGTAGAGCCGACGGGAGGGGTCAGCAGGCCAATGCCGAGGTTCAGCACCATGACGATGCCCAGATGGATGGGGGACAGACCCAGCTGCATCCAGATGGGCAGGATGACGGGGGTCAGCATCAGGATCAGGCAGGCCATCTCGATCAGGCAGCCCAGGAACAGCATCAGGATGTTGAGCAGGATCAGGATAACGATCTTGTTGCTGGTGATGGAGAACAGGCCGGTAGCGATCATGGTGGGGATGCGCAGATAGGTCAGCAGGTAGGTGAATGCGCCGGACACGCCCAGCAGGATCAGCACCTTGCCCAGAGTCTCCACGACATTTGCAAAGATGTGGGGGATATCCTTGAAGGAGAAGCCCTTGTAGATGAACAGGCCGACGCACAGCGACCACACAACGGCAGCAGCGGCGGACTCGGTGGTGGTAAAGACACCGGCGATAACGCCGACGACCACGAACATAACAGCCAGCATGCCCCAGATGGCCTTGAAGAACGCCTTGATGCAGTTCTTCAGGTTAAACTTGCCGGTGACCGGGATGTTCATCTTCTTGGAGTAGTAGTAGGAGTAGATCATCAGCACGATGCTCAGCACAGCGCCGGGCATGTAGCCGGCCACGAACAGCTGGCCGATGGAAACGGTGGTGACGCCGGCAGCAGCCAGAGTGAAGATGACCATGTTCTGAGAGGGGGGAACCAGAATGCCTTCAACGGAGGATGCCATGGTCAGGCAGGTGGAGAACTCGCGGTCATAGCCCTGCTCTTCCATCATCTTGATCTCGATGGGGCCCAGAGAGGCACAGTCGGCGGAAGAAGAGCCGGAGATGCCGCCGAAGAAGAAGGAGGCCACCACGTTGACCATGGCAGCACCGCCGCGCATCCAGCCGACCAGTTCCTTTGAGAAAGCGATCAGGGTATCGGTGATGCCGCCCGCGCTCATCAATTCACCCATCAGGATGAAGAAGGGCACGGCCAGCAGGGTATAGGAATTCAGGTTACTGACAAATTTCAGGGCCATCTGCATGGGGTTGATGCCCAGATAGAAGAAATCCAGCAGAGAGGCCACGCCGATGGCGTAGACCACGGGCACTCGGAGGAAAACCAGCACCAGGAACACGCCCAGCAGCAGGATGGTTGCGATCGTTGCAGTAGACATTTACTTTTTCTCCTTTCGACCCAGCACCCAGTGGCCCAGAACAGCGAAGATGTTCAGCACGCCGGTCACAGGCAGTGCACTGTACATAAAGGAATAGGGCACGTTGATGCCGGCCATGTTGTTGCCTGCACCCTGCTGTGCCAGCTTGATGCCGTACACGATGAGGAAGATGGAAAAAGCAAACACACAGACAGACGCCAGAATATCTGTGAGAAAGACACCCTTTTCGCCCAACTTTTCGTCAAACATGGTAACGGCCAGGTGCTCGTTCTTGCGCACCACCAGCACACTGCCCAGCAGGCTCAGCCATACCAGACACAACAGGGAGAACGGCTCGCCCCACATGGGAGAATGGTGCATCACATAACGCCCAAAGAAGATAAAAAAGACCACCGCTACCAGAGCTCCCAGGATCAATGCGCAGATATGGCGCAGAAGCTGGAACAGCACGGCGTCGATCTTTTTCCAAACAGTTTCAAATTTGTCCATAATCGACTCCTTAGTTGCTTGTTTTTTAAATTCCCCACGACCGCTGCCAGCCGTGGGGAACGTTCGTCCTTTATTGTGCTATAAAAGTACTGTGGAGCTTATCAGTAGTTGCCGCTCTGGATCTTAGCGATGATGTCCTGAGCCTCTGCGCCCTCCTTCTCGTACAGAGGTGCGCAGGCCTCCTGCCACTTTTCGATATCGGAAACCTCCAGCTTGGTGATCCCCTTGTCGGCGAAGGAATCGAAGCAGGCCTGCTCCTGCTTCTGGTTGTACTCGTAGCAGGCGGAACGTGCGGCCAGAGCGGCTTCCTTGATCCAGCCCTTCTCGGCATCGTTGAAGCCGTTCCACTTGTCAGCGTTCATCAGGATGACGCCGCAGCCAAAGGTGTGTGCATCGGTGATGAAGTAGGGGGCAACTTCGTTGAAGCTGTTGCTCATGTAAGAGGTAACGCCGTTCTCAGCAGCATCGACGACGCCGGACTGCAAAGAGGTGTACAGCTCAGAGTAAGCGATTGCGGTGGCGGAAGCGCCCAGAGCATCCATGGTGCTGATCATCAGGTCAGTCTCGGGCACGCGGACCTTCAGGCCCTTCATCTTGTCCAGCGTGAAGTCGGTGGGTTTGCCCAGACGCTCGTAGACCTTCGGGGTGATGAACAGGCTGCGAGGACCTTCGACCAGCCAGCCCAGAGCAACATAACCGCAGTTGGCATCTTCCACGCTCTGCAGCAGCTCGTCGCCCAGACTGCTCTCAGCCACATCCTCAAACTGTGCCATATCCTTAAAGACATACGGCAGGCCGGTGGTGCCAATCAGTTCAGCGCCGTAGTTGGGCAGAGAAGAAGCGTTGCCGCGGAAGATATCCAGAGTACCCATCTGGATGCCCTGCATGGACTCAGCCTCGGAACCCAGCGTGCCGTTGATGTACAGGTCAATGGTGATGTGACCGCCGGACAGCTCTTCGATCTTCTCAGCAAAGGTGTGTGCGCCAACGGTTGCGCCGTAGTCCTCGCCGTTGACCTCGTTCCTGTCAGCTTGTAGTCATTGCCGGAGCCGCCCTCGCCTGCACCTGCTGCTGTAGAAGAGGCAGTGGAGGAAGCTGCGGTGGAAGTAGAGGTGGAAGCGGAAGAACCGCCGCATGCGGTCATGCCCAGCGCTGCGGCAGAAACGCCAACAACCTTCAGGAAGTCACGACGAGAAATTGCTTTTTTCATAAGAAATCTCCTTTTTTCTTGGCATCGCGTGTTGGATACGTGTTCGGGGCAGCGTCTTCGTGTCCCGCCTGCTCCTTGCCACAAAAACGTTTTTGCAGCTTTCTTTGGCAACATTTTAGCATGTCTTGTGTGCGAGGTCAATATTTTTTAATTTTTTCGTCTGTTTCGGATATATTTTTGTCATGTAGCATAGTTTTTGACCAAATCGTTTTTGCAGTGTGACGGTTTTCCAACCAAAATTCTGTAATCTCTTTACTTTTATGTGCTTTTGCGTTATAATCAAGCAAAACGTTTCGGTTATATTTTATTGACGTATTTCCGTTAAAGATTCTTTGCTACAAAGCAAGGTTCCGGTTATCAAGCAGCCAATTCCTTTAACACGATCAACGAGAGGAGCATTTTTATGATCATTACCAAGTTCGAGACATGGTGGGTCGAGCGCGGCCGCTGCCTGTTTGACGAAAAGCGTCAGGGCGGTGCCAAAATGGGCTGGGATGTCATCGCCATCAAACTGACCACCGACACCGGCATTGAGGGCATTGCCACCTGCATGGCAGCCCGCAGCGGCGCTGTGAGCGAAGCTTACTTACAGGAGAGCATCGGCCCTGTTGTTCTGGGACGTGACCCCCATGACCGTGAGGCCATCTTCCAGGAACTGTGGACCATCGACCGTCATGAGGCATTCTTTCCCGTGTTCCTGCCCGGTCCCGTGGATGTAGCCTTGTGGGATATCTGTGCCAAGGAAGCCGGGCTTCCTCTTTATAAGTACATCGGCGCTTGCCGCGACAGCCTGCCGGTCTATGCCAGCGGCAACTTCCACGGCACTGTTAAGGAGTATGTGGACGAGGCTCTCTACTACCAGAGCAAAGGCATTCCCGGCTACAAAGCCCATCCGGGCGGGCCGGTCAGCTTTGATATGGAAGTGCATCAGGCCATCCGCGACGCTGTCGGCCCCGACTACCTGCTGATGACCGACCCCGTGGGAGACTATACCATCAACGAAGCCGTCACCGTGGGACGTCAGCTGGAAAGGCTGAATTATAAGTGGTTCGAAGAGCCCTTCCGCGACTTTGAGCTGTATAAATACACCGAGCTGTGCCGCACACTGGATATCCCTATCGCTGCCACCGAGACCACCCGCGGCTGCCACTGGGGTGTGGCGCAGGTCATTGCTCAGCACGCTGCCGATATCGTCCGCGCGGATGTCAGTTGGAAGGACGGCATCACCGGCACGCTGAAGATCGCACATCTGGCAGAAGCATTCGGCCTGAACTGCGAGATCCACACCACCACCATGAACTACATGGATCTTGTCAACCTGCATATCAGCTGCGCCATCAAGAACTGTGAGTACTTCGAGTACTTCGTACCTGAAGAAAACTACACCCTGCCCATGAAGGGCAAACTGCCCATTGACGAACATGGCATCATCCATGTGCCGCAGGGTCCGGGCGTGGGTGCCGAACTGGATTGGGATCTGATCGAGAAGAGCTGCTGCAGCTACCGCAAGCTCGAGTACAAGGGCTGATCCCACTGACTTTTGACATTTACCGCTTGCTCTTTTTACTTCTCCATTTACATGAAAAAGGCGGACTGATTGGAAACCAGTCCGCCTTTTTCATGTTTTTTGTTTTCAGAGCAGCAGCCCCCGGAAATTGTCCCGGTCATACATCACAGCGTTGCTGCGGAACACCACTTCAGAGCCCACGTAAATGGTGCGCTGTTCCGGAGCCTTGCCCTGCACGAGATATTCCACCAGTGCTTTGATGCCAAGATACCCTTGAGCGTAAGGTTTTTTCTGCACGATATTGTCCAGTATTCTGTTCCGCAGAGCGTCCAGATTTTCTTCGAATACATCGCTGCCCACCGCGAACACTTTACCCGCTTTGCCGCACTGCTGCAGCCCCTGCACGAGCATCACGCTCCCCTGCGACAGCACACTGCAGCAGGCCGCAACATCCGGCTTTTCCAGCAGATTCAGGATGTTCCTCTGTGCCTCTGAGCCGGTGTAGCAGGAATTGTCCAGATAAATGCGGTTCTGCGCACCGTTCTCCTGCATATAATCCTCAAACCCCTGCACGATGCGGGCATGTTGCTCCCATTTGGGATTTCCGGCACAGAGCACCACACTGCCGAAAGAGGGGATATGGCTGAAGATCAGCTCCGCCATCGTCCGTCCAATGACCTCATAGTCGGGCTGCACGCTGCACAGTGGTGCGATCTTCGGGTTTCTAAACCCCACCTGCACCACCGCCACACCGGCATCCCGGGCATGCTGCCACTCCTGCATTGTCATAGCTTCCATGTGACCCACTGTCAGCAGGCCGTCCAGTTTGTCCTCGGCCAGCAGAGCGCGCACCTCTTCCACTCCGCGGGAGTGGGAAGGGTCGATCTCATTTGGGAAACTGAACTCGGTACACTCCACGTTCAGATCTTCAGAGTTTTTCAAGTAGTCCCGCACACCCTGCCACAAAGGCGGATAATAAAAGCGGTTTCGGCCCACCTCATCCGGCAGAAGCACAGCTACACGCTGGGTGCGGCGTTTCAGGCCGGAAGCCATTTTATTGGGCCGGTAGCCCAGATCATCCGCGATCCTCCGGATATGCTCCCTGGTGACCTCACTGACGCCAGGCTTGTCGTTCAGTGCCTGATGGACCGTGCTGATGGAAACGCCCGCTGCCTGTGCCACATCACGGATCGTAATCTTTTTGTTCATAAGGTTACTCTCTCTTAAAAAACAACTGTTTCGCAAAAACGATGCGTGAAAAGGGTACTGATTTTAGTATAGCACGCACGAGGTATACTGTAAATAAGCAGAAGTTTCTGCAGCACCCCATGGTCAAGCGGATCAGCGCACTGGCCGAGGACGAGCAGCGTAGTTGATGGGCGTTTCTCTTGGGTTTCCAAAGGGGTGCGGGTCGCCAGTGGCGACCTCAAAATGCAGCACATTTTGAAGCACCTGACCGAGCCGACAGGCGAGAGGCAGCCCCCCTTTGGCACACGACTTTGCCTGCAAAGTCTAGTGTGTTACACCTTGGTTCCGGCTGATGCGGAAAAGGGACTGCGAGCAAATGCGGTAAGCACCTGTTCTGCGGCAGAAGGATGCGCGGATGGGCGTGGCAGTTGACGGTCTTTGTCACCCAGCGCAGGCTTGCAGAGGAACCAGTGGTGTACGTTCTCCCGTCCTGCCGCAGCAGCGTTTTCCCCTATAAGGCGCAGAGTAAATGATCAGCGGCGGTGCTTACCCCGCATCCCTACTTTTGTGCGGTGCTTCAACATAGAGGATTTGTTGAACACCCGCAGCAGGGTCATCTGTTCTTCTTTTGTCAGCTTGGAATAGTCGATGCCGATCTGTCCCATCAGGACATTCATCTTCTTTTCCAACGGGGAACCTTCAAACTTCTGCGCATTTTCAAGCTACTTTTTTGCTTGCTCGATCGCTGCACCGTCCGATGTGGTCTTATCGATTCCATGTGCCGCTTTGATCTGCTTTAAGATCGCCGCCAGCTCATCGTAGAGGATCCGCCCGAAATATTCGTCCTCGTTGATCTGCGCTGCCTTCAGCGTCCGCATGGTCAGGTCCTCTGTATCGGCATGGTATCTCTTTTCCAGCTCCTGTCTGGTAGCTTCTACCATGGCATTCATGTCCCGGATGCGGTCACTGACCAGCCCGTCCACACAGATCTCAAGGTCGGTCATCCACCGGGCAAAATCGGGATGTTCCAGAAGCTCACACAGCAGCCGATGATTGAATTTTCCATTCCTTAATACGTCCACTGCGCCATCACTCAGATGCAAGTCCGAAAGGACCGCATCTGGGCGTTTTTGTTTTCCGTCACACCCAGCAGGTAATCCGTGGTCACGCCATAGAACTCAGCCAGCGTTGTCACGGCGTAAATGCTGAGGTCGGTCACATCGTCGCTCTCATACTTCGACTGTGCCGATTTGGACAGACCCGTCTGCTCTGCCAGCGTTTCCAGCTTCAGATTCCGCTCCACACGCAGGTCTTTGAGCCGTTCTCCCAGTGTCAGCTTGATGTTCATGGTCGCACTTCCGATGTTTTTTGCACAGTATACCACTTCCGGCGGTTCCTGTCTATAAGCGTGGAATTTTGCAGTTTCTGCACCTGTTTTCCGACATTATGGATATACGGCATAGCGACCATGGAGGTGCTATCCTATAGACAGAAAGAAAACAGAAGCTGCGGCCCTACCACATCGAAGCCCTGTACGACACCCTGAGCAAGACCCCCTGCGGGCAGTATGTGGGCGGCAAGCGGCGAGACCTCTCGCCCAAGCAGCAGAAGCGCCCCCTTTCCGGCACTACCCTCCATGAAGTCCACCAGCTTCTGCACAATTCCTTTCTGCTTGCGGTGGAACCTGTGCTCATCCGCAAAAAGTTCCTGAAATGACAGAATGCGCACCCGGAGTTCCCGCACATCGTCTTTCACGGTTTACGCCACTCCAGTGCCACCTATCAGTTGATGATCTCCGGCGGTGACATCAAGGCGGTGCAGGGAACAACAGGTCATGCCAGCGCGGATATGCTGGTGAACACCTACGCTCATATCCAGCAGTCCTCCCGTGTGGAGCTGGGCAAGAAGTTTGAAAGCGGCTTCTATGCCAAGCCCGACACCCCCAGCCCGCAGGCTGTACCCGCCGCAGGCGAACCCATCATCTCCATGACGGCTCTTTTGGAATTGCTCAAGGATGCCGACCCGGAAATGAAAGCAAAGCTCCGTCTGGCCCTGCTCACCTAATGCAAAAAAGGGCACTGATTGCAATGCAATACAGCGCCCTACATAATCGGACATGGATAACACCGACCGTGCAAAAACCGTGCAGAAACCGCGCACTCATAGCTTACAAAACAAAAAAGCCATGAAATCTTTCGATTTACAGCTTCCACGGTAGACATTCCTACACGTTGGAACCCGCGGGCTACTGATTCGTAGAGGGCCTTTATATGAGTTTCGGCGTTTTTGGTCATTACAGCTTATGTAGATTTATCGTCATTTTTGTGCTTGTTCGTGCATGGCCGTTTCACTTCTTTTCGATTCAATAAGGCACTTTCCAGAGGGCACATAATCCCATAAAACGGACACCGTGAAGAAGGCAAAAAAGTTGACGGCTCACGAGGGCGGCAGAAACACCCCTGTGAGCCGTCTTTCGTTATGCGTGGGTCTTTTTCCTTGATACAACTAAAAACGTCCGTCAGCGCGTCCGCTGCCACCGCATCGCTGGAACGGATGAACCCGGCGTAAATGTCCGTGGTGGTGCTGGTCTTTGCGTGGCCAAGTCTGCCCGAAACCGTTGTAACAGGCACATGAGCCGCTATCAGCAAGCTGGCGTTGGTGTGGCGCAGGCTGTGGAAGTGAACCGCCGGGAGGTCATGGGCGGCCAGAAAGCCCGGAAACCAGCTTGTAACCGCATTGGGGTCGAACGGCTGACCGTTCCAGCGGGTGAACAGCAGGTCATTGTCCACCGTCTTGCCGTTCTCGATCTCCACCCAGCGCACCCACTCGGAGCCGGCCTTGAACCGTTCGGCCTTCTGGTGCTGGCGGTACTCCCGCAGCAGCTGCACACATTCCGGGCCTATCTTGATGCACCGCCGGGAGCGTTTTGTCTTGGGTGCCGTGAACACCGTGCCGCGCCCGGCGATGTTCTGCACTGTCCTGTTGATGGAGATCACACCCGCGTCAAGGTCAATGTCCGACCAGCGCAGGGCGCATATCTCGCCCCGGCGGGCACCTGTGAGCAAGGCCAGCTGTGTGATAACGCTGTACTGTGCTGGCGCGTCCTGCAGGGCTTCCAGCAGCTTTGCAACGTCCTCTTCCTGCAATGCTTCCACTTCGATTTCTGCCGCTTTGGGGGCTTCTGTGCGCCGACAGGGATTTTCATCAATCAGCTGCCATTTAACCGCCTTTTCAGACACGCTGGACAGGAAGCGGTGATAGTGCAGCTGCGTGTTGCCGCCCAGTTTACCGCCCGCCCTGACCTTCTCGGTAAAGGCTTTGGACAGGGGCAGCCCGGCGGCATCGGCTACTTTTTCGGCTGTCTTGCGGCTGACAGGCTTGCCGCTGCACAGCCCACGCATGGTTTCCTCGCCCACCCCGGCGGCCCCCCGGATCCTTGTCCGCTGGCCTTTCGGCAGCAGCTTCAGCAGAGCCGCCGTAGCCGTATAGGTGGAATCTTGACGCACTCCACCCTCTGACAAGTTCGCATAGAACGCCATTAGGTGCGCCGGGCGTATCTGGTTGACCTTCATGTGGCCCAGAGCCGCCGACACACGCGGCACCAGCTTCCTGTACTCTGTGGCCGTCTTGGGCTTCAGCTGGCGGTCTGCGTACTCGGTGAACCATCGCTCTATCAGGTCATCCAGCTTCATGGACGCATCCAGAGAAATGCCGCTGTGCACTTCCTGTTCAAAGGCATCTGCCTGACGTTGCAGTTCCTTTTCCAGCTTCTTCCCGGTCAAGCCCGGCGGGGGAGTGAAGGTGCGGTTTACCAGCACCTGACGGCCCTGCCGATCATAGCCGTTGGAGACCCGGATGCAGTAGGAGCAGGTGCCGTCCTTCTTTGTGCGCTTTATAATTTTCGCCATCTGTCACCCCTCCCTTACCGGTTTCAATTTTCATCCGTCTTACAGCTTGTATCAGTATCCCTTGATTCTTCATCTTTATCCCTCTCAATAAAATCTTTGAATATATAGGAATCATCTGGAATTTGCTGCTTATTCAAAAACCGTCCAACAAAATCCTGGACAATAGCGCAACTTTTATATTTTCTATATGACAAATCTTCCTTATATCGTTTCTTCGTAAAATATAGTTCTCTTATAAACTCGGCATCTGTAAAACGCGCATGAGATTCCTTAAAACTTTCAAACTCTTTTTCAGCTAATGCTGTATAGTCAATATCCATAGACTCTTCATCCATACAGTCAAACGTAAAGGCAAGGTCTACATGATAATCATAACCGTAGCTGTAAAAAAGCGGAGCCAGTCGCCTTAAGAAATCATCATTATATCTTTGTGCCGCTATTTTTTCAACATCTGCCTCAGAAGCAAAAACTTCTGTTTGCCCTTTTAATATTTGATTTATTTCAAAAGCTTCCCGAATTATCCCTGCGAGTTCAAATATCGTACCATCTGAAATTATTTTTGAAACAATACCACATTCATTCCGGTATTTTATCGCACTTGGGTCTTCCGTTGAATATTTAGCAAGATGAGCTTTGTTACATTCATCATTAAAACGTTTTCTTTTATAGAGTGCGTTTACAGCATCATCCGACAATCCGATAGTATCGGCAATCATTCTCATGGTGATTTCTGATGACATTGAGTTTGTCAGTCCCATAAGATAATCCGTTGTCACATCAAAATATCTGGCAATTTCACAGATACTTATAGCGTCAGGAACTGTCGCTCCATTTTGCCAGTTGCTCACGGTCTGGCGCGTTGTCTTAAATTCTGCTGCCAGCTCATCCAAAGTAGCTCCTTTCTTTTCAATTAGTTTGCGGAATCGCTTTGGAAAAGGATCTTTGTAGTCAAATGATTTCTTTGTTTTCGCCATTGTTGCACCTCGTTTGCAAATAAAAATAACATTTTAAAAAATATGTTGATTTTATTTTCTATTTTGCTTATACTAAGCATATCACAAGTAAATCAAACATTCAACAAGAAAAAGTAAATTTACTTGAATTTTCGTAGATAGGAGAATTTTCTATGGATGAAAACGCAAAAAAGGCACGCCGAGCGTACGCTAGCGCGTGGAGAGCAGCCAACAAAGACAAGGTACGAGAATATAATCAGCGTTACTGGAAGCGCAAAGCCGAGCAAATGCAGCAGAACGCCGATCAAAAAAAGAACCACCTAAGTAATCCACGCATTTCCAGCCATCGTTGATTTGATTGATGAAGTTAACTTTTTGGTTTCGTGAATTGATTTCATCTATAATTTTGACGCGCAAAATCAGCAGCAAAAATCCATAAATCAGGTGGGCATCCCTCTGTAAATCTAGTGCAATACAAGGTAATCCGTTGCAAAGCATGACACTGGATATCACCAGATGACACTAGATGGATTTTGACGCAAGGGACTTCATTTCAACAATGGTTCATGGCATCAATTTTTAATCAACATTTGTCGTTATTGCAAAGATTTTCGTTTTGTGCTTTAATGCCGACACATCAAAAACAATCATTCAACAAATGACCTGAAGGGGGTTGAAAGATGGGTAACACAATCCGTTATCCCAACATGGGAACCGTCAAAAAGGCCGCTGAAATCTACGGCCTGTCACCGGCCTATATCAGGCGGCTGTGCAAGACGGGTAAAATCCGATATGTGAACGCCGGGCACATGTGGCTTGTCAATCTGGACAATTTGGCACGGTACTTTGAACAGGGTGATCCGGTAGACGGCAACCAGACCGCTCCGGCCATCCGCCGGGTAGCGAGGTAAGTGAATGGCTGTAAAACGAATGTTCTCAAGTTCTGTTACTGAAACAGACAACTTTCTGGAATTGCCGCTAAAATCACAGGCCCTATACTTCCATCTTGGAATGCAGGGCGATGATGATGGATTTGTGGCAAACCCTCGCGCTATTATTCGTTCTATCGGCTGTACTGCCCGCGATTTGAAGCCTCTGGAAGCTGCCGGATACGTCATTTCTTTCCCTTCAAAAGTGCTTGTAATCACCGATTGGAAAGCCAACAACAATTTACGCAATGACAGATACAAACCGACTGCGTTTCAAAATGAACTTGCACAGTTAAAAGAAACAACGAATAAGCGTTATGTTATGGCTTGTGCTGGTATACCAAGTGGCAACCAGATGGCAACCAATGGTATACCAGCCGTCAACCAAGTGACAACCCAGCATAGCATAGCAGAGCATAACTTAGAAAGAAGTAGTAAGAAAGCCGCCACAACAGCCGCCCGGACAGATTCAGACCTTGCCCAGATCGTGCAGCATTTTCAGGCCGAGATAGGCGAGTTTCCACGCTCTGCGCTGGACAAGCTACAACGCTACCGGGAAGCGTTTTCAACCGAGCTGATTTGCAAGGCCATTGACGAAGCCGCCGAGAACGGCGTGCGGAAGTGGCGCTATGTTGACGGCATCCTGAAGGGCTGGCAAACCGATGGTGTGCGCACTCTGGGGAATGTGGAAGCCCGCCGGGAAGCCCGGAAGAAGCCGGAACAGCAGCCGGAACGGAAGATGGAGGTACTGACTTGAACATTCACAAAGTACTGCTCGGCGCACTGCTGATCAAGCCCGATCTTGCCGCCTACGCGCTGCCAGATCTGGAGATCGAGCACTTTCCGGCAGACCTTCAGCCGGTGTTTGCGGCTCTGTCAGGTCTTTGGAACACAAAGGGCGAACTGGATGCAGTGGCAGCCTGTGCCCGCTACCCGGAGCAGAAAGCCGCTATTTTGGAATGCGTGCAGGAGTGCGAGAGTGAGTGTGTCCGTTTGACCCGCGACCGCGTGGAAGAATGGACGCGGCTTGTTCTGGAACAGTCCGCCCTGACGCGATTTCAGGAACTGTCCATTCAGGCAGCAAGCAGCCTGACCACCTTTGCAGACCTGCCCGACCTGTATTCTCGGATGGGCGAAGCCTTGACCCTTGACCGGGAAGAACAGGATTTCGTGCCAATCGGAAAACTGGTAGACACCTACATCCGCAAACTGGATGAAAAGCCGCAGTACATTCCCAGCGGCATCCCGGTGCTGGACAAGCACTTGCATCTTGCCCCGGGTAACCTGTTCATCATCGGCGGCCGACCGTCTGCTGGTAAAACCGCTCTTTCCCTGCAGATGGCCTGTGAAATGGCCCGAAATGGCTACAAGGTGTGTTATTTCTCGTTGGAAACTGACCCAGACACCCTGACTGCCCGCATCATTGCGAACCGTCTGGCGATTCCTCTGTCCGATGTAAAAGCCAAGACCGTTCCGCAGTCTAGCCTTGACGATCTCGCAGAACTGCACAGGCTGCCACTGTTCATCCGTTCCGCATCTGGCAAGGGCGCGGGATGGATCAAGGCACAGGCCCAGCGAATGAAAGCACAGGTTGTTTTTATCGATTATTTACAGCTACTGACCGCCAGCAAGGCAAAAGACCGGTACCAGCAAATCACCAGCATTTCCATTGCCCTGCACGAACTGGCACAGACAACCGGCATCCTCGTGGTAGCACTGGCCCAGCTGAACCGCAATGCTGCACACGCATCCCCTAGCACCGCCGATCTGAAGGAATCCGGCCAGTTGGAACAGGATGCAGACGCTATTTTGCTCTTGTCTGCTGACAAGGAACAGTATCAAGCCATCCTCGCAAAAAACAAAGAGGGCCGCGTTGGTGAAATCCCTCTAACCTTCGACAAAGCCCGTCAGCGTTTTCTCGCTGTTACAAGCGAAATGGAAAGAAGGTGAAGCCATGAAACGCAATCAAAACCGACCACGCCGCCGGGAGCCGTACCACTACGATGCAGAAGGAACGCTCTACATTGCCAGTATTCTATCCATTCTGCAGCACGGGCAAAGCATTCCTGTGAAAGTGCTACAGATGGTCTACCACATGCTGCTGCCATACGGCCCAAGTGGAGATACAAAGCGATGAACCGTAAAAACGAAAAAGCCGCCCTGCGTGTTACCAGCACACAGAGCAGCTCAGAGCGGGAAAGAATTGCAACGCCCTTCCCGCTCTCCATTTTACCACAACAAACGCCAGAATGGAGGGGCAAACCGTGAAAATTTTTGACATTTTACCGCAGGGCGAGGAAAATGCGATACCCGGCAGCGAGATTGACCACTTGCTTGGCATTACACCGCGAGAGCGTCGCGCGCAGGCTTCCCGTGAGTTGGCGCAAGGTTTGATGACGTTGTACACTTCGGAGCCGCCCGGCGGCTATTTCCGTCCGTCTGACGGCGAGAAGGGCCGCGCAGAGATTAAGCGCTTCAGAGAGCGTGAAGCAGCCAGGGCGCGGGCGATCACTGAAAAAGTGCGCGCTGCTGACGCTGTTTTGAAACAGTGCGACGGTCAGACGCTGCTTGAACCGCCGGTCGAAATCTGAATTTTTAGAAAACGGAGAGGAATTTGTATACACGGCTACGCGCGCGTGTATCGTGTCCATAAATTCCAGCCCGGCGGGTACACAAGGCCGTTGTCACTCTGTGTGGTAGCGGCTTTTTTCTGTGCCGGTATCGTAAAACGCGAGGGGGTCCGCTTAAGATGGGGTAGCAAAACGTTACCCCATCCAGCAGCACTCACGGCGCACATTTTTGAGCTCCGCGCCCACAAGTGGGTATGCCTAAAAATGGGCACCCCCGCAACGGCCTGAATTCGGGTGAGGTCGCCTTGACCGACCCCATAGCTTAAAAGGGGGTCGGTTGAGGTGGACACCCTTTTAAGCTGAATTTTCAGCCGCCGGTTTATATCCTGCTGCTTCCCGGCGGTGCGTAACAAAACGGTATGCACCTCAAAGCCAGCAAATCACCGGGCCAGACCGTACGCTGCTGGTACTCCCTGAAACGGGGTGCACCAATATACCTGCCGACAGTGAATCATCCACAAAGGGGGGCGGCATTTTACCGACCCCTTAGGGCTACGGCGTTTCACCGTATATCTGTGCAGGTGATTTCCCATCAGTGGGTAGGTCAACACCACCCCACCACCCTATTTCAGAGCGTAAGGTGCCCCAAAGCAAGGCACCCTTGCAAGGGGTGAACGAATCGTTACCTCCCTCTACCCAAATGGCAGTCCAGCCCGGCGGGGTATCGAGTTTCACGATAGCCCTAGACCCCGTTCCATTTTAGAACCTTCATCTGGTGGCCGAAAATCAGGCTGCCAAAGATCACAGCGCAGTTTTGCGCGCTGATTTCCAAGTCGCTGCATATCCGCCGGGGGTGTCCCCAGTTTTGGGGAGACCTAGAGCATCTCAACAGTGTTACGGGATATTTTTCGCTCAGACACAGCATAGAAAATAAACTGCCATTCGCTTTTTCTATGCAGCCAAGCGTGATATAATAGAGACATAAATCGGACTTCATCTACATTTCCGGGATTGGCCGGACAATTTTGTTCCACCAATGAACCGGCGCAAATTTGAGCGGGTTGGAAAGGGTGTGTCCCAAAATGGACGGACCACTGCAGCCAGTGCAGTAGGGACGGAAGCGGCCCCGTACCAAATGATACACCCTCAGAGAAAGCCTTTACGGCCTATAGTTATTGGTCGAACATTTTTGTACAACTAATATTGGATGCTCGATTTTGAGTGGACTTTCTCGCTTTCCAGATTTGGAAAGCAGACGGCAGACAATTTTGTCCACCGTGCAACGCGGTCAAAAATGACCGGGTTCAAAACCACTACCCTGCTTTGGGGTTATGGTCTGAGCCGATTTTTCGGCTGTGCGGGGTCTGCTCATTTTTGAGCGCACCAGGGGGTGTTGTTAATTCCAACGAAGCCCGGCGGTGCACCTCTGGCTTTGGTCACCATTTCAGTGACTGGGCCAATTGGGGGGCACTGTTCCGGTGACACCCCGGCGGAGAATACTGTCGCGGTTTGCTACACTGTTTCACGGATGCCCAAAATGGCACCCGTCAAAACAAACAGGGGCCTCAATCTGGTTACGACCCTATTGCTCAAAAATGAGCGATACCCCTATCACACAAAATTGTGTAAAAGTCTGCACAGACAGATATGCGCAAAATAGCGCACATCTTAGATCAGCACTGAAAATTCAGTTTTGATAGCCCTGGCGGTTTTTCCGATTTTTGAGAAAAGCATCTTGAGACAAAGGAGAGCGGAATTTTCTGCCACGAAAAGGACAGCCCAAAATTGGGCTTTCCCAGAAAGCAGACATCCCCAATTTTGGGGAGATGTATCCAGTTTTAGACCGATCTATACGCCGCCGGGGTATCAGAAGAGCTATTGGACAAAAATGTCCAAAACCTCCAAGCGGCGGTGAAGCGGCGGAAAAGCGCCATATGCCGGCTGTAAACGGGCCGCGAGCGGTGAAAACACAGCGTTTCTACGTAGACCGTGAAGCGGTGGTGAAGCCGTGAAAAATGGGCATTTTCGCAGTTCTGGGTTTTACTCAAAATTGAGTAAAAGGTGGGTGGTGAATCGCCACCTATCTGCCCGTGAATGTGCGGATTTGTGCGGCATAAAAAAGAGAGCGTCAATGTGCGCGTTTGGCGCACTAAAAAAGACGGGGTGCATAGTTCGTTCACACGGTCACACGCGCCCGCGTATCGTGTCCATAAATTCGTATTTTGAACAAAAATGCACACGAAAAAAGGAAGGATACAGCAATGGAACAGAAACAGGCCATGAATGACCAGCAGGCTACAAACGCGGCCCTTGCAGCTCCGGCAGCCACCGGGAACACCTTTGCACTGGGCCAGCTGTGGGAAGTCAACAAGGGCTTTATTCGACGGCAGCTGTGGCAGTGGTTCGAGAAGAACAAGCCTGTTGCTGACAATGCGGGCCTGTCCTTTGAGGATTTGGTACAGGAAGGGTATTTTGCGGTTGACTATGCTGCCAAGCACTACAACGCAGAACAGGGCAGTTTCACAACGTATCTGAATTATGCGCTATTGAAGCAGATTCGCACCGCCACCTGTGGGGAGCACGCGCGAGTGGTCGCAACCGAGGACGGCAGGCGTGTGGCTGTATCTGCAAACCCGCTGAACGAGTGCAGCAGCCTTGACGTTCGCCTTGATGAAGCGGACGAAGGCAGCAGCACCAAAGGGGAAACCATCGAAGACCCGGCGGCTACACAGGCGTTTCAGCAGGCAGAGGATGGTGTTTACACCGAGGAGTTACACACAGCCCTTGAAACAGCCATGACCCCACACCTGACCGAGCGGGAAGCAGCTGTTTTGCGCAGTCGTTACTATGACGAAAAGAGCCTCCGGGCCGTTGGCGTAGAACTTGGTGTACAGGCCGAGCGCGTGCGTCAGATCGAGGTTAAAGCAATTCGCAAAATGAAAGGCCTGTCCTCTATCCAGCGTTGGCATGATGATGTGATCACCACCAGAGCGTGGCGCGGCACCGGCTGGAACGCATGGAACCGCTATGGCAGCGTGGAAGAACGCACCGCAGAATACTGGGACGAGCAGCTGAAGAAAAGCGAGGAGCGTATGCGTGAACTGGTCGAGTTGTACGGAATCTCTGCCATCGTCTGACATGTACCCCGCCGGGCGCGCTACACAGTTCAGCGGTGAAAGTACAGTGTTTCATGCAAACTGTAAAGCGGTGATAAAGCGCCTCCCGATTCCGCACATACCGTGTCTGCAAAATTTTCCGGATTTTCCGGCAGCTATAAAAAAGAAGCGCCAAACCACGGCAAGCAGTGCGCCGTGGTACCACCATAGGCGCTGCAAGCAGTGTCTTTGTATGTACAAAGCCCCTTGCCTTGCAAGGACTTGTTGGGCAGCATCCCAAAGCCTTTGAACGTGCAGCACCCGCCGGGCGCATCACTTCAGCCACACGATTCTGTTGACCTCAACAAAATCGCTGCATGACAAAGCCCACAGACCGCGACAGCGCGTGTCTGAGGGCTTTTCTTGTTGCTTATTGGTAAATATTCCTTGCGGCGGCTTTATCCGCGCTCTGGCAGCCCCGGCGGGCTGTTACGCTGCACAATCCGGGAAGTTCACAACGGTGATCTCTGCCACGGCCTTTTCGACCGTCTGCAAGATGTGCTCTATCTTCTCCACCGTATCAGCTGACAGAACGACCTCGCCGCACTGTTCACACTTTAGGCAGGGCACGTTCTTGATGACCACGACACAGTTCTTCAGCTGAACTGTGTGAATGGTCGTGCCGGGCTTCATTTCGCCCTTGCAAAGTGGGCAAGTCATTTTAGAACGTCTTTCCCTTTGGCAAGTTTCTTTTCTTCAGACTTCAATCTGCGTTCCAGCTTTTTAATGTCCTCTTCTGGCGGAAGATCCTCAGGCCGAATACCACGACCTAAAAGCATCGAGCGAACACTTGAATTGTTTTGGACATGTTCATGCGTGATAGAGCTTTCTCCCTGAAGATCTTTTTGTTCAACATTGAGGTTTGTCATCTCTGTTGCAAGGTTCTTTGCAGCCAGAGTAACAGGCGGGAGAACATCCGCAAGCGGTCCACTCTTCACTCCATACTGTATCTTCATTTCTTCTGTTGTCCGCCCGCCAAACAGTGCACTGTCGCCCTTTGAGCGAATCCGTGCAAAACCACGGTCATCTACACCACGTTCATAGATGTTTTGAGAAAGCTGTTTTTCAGACGTACGCAGCTGCTGACGCTGCTGCACCCTATTCAAATCAGAAATGCGCTGTTCAAGTAGTTCCTGCTTACGTGTCTGTAAGGCAAAGTATGCCTGTGCAAAAGCAATCTCAGGCTTTCGCGGATCACCGTTCTGGGCAATCAAATAGCAGGCATACCGCGTAAGCATATAATCTGCAACTTCACGCGTTGCGCCGCTACCGATTTGGACCATTTTCGGGGCGCCCCGAAAATGGTCTGTTACAGTACATCCTGAATTTTCTGCTGATGTAACAGCTTTTTTCACAGCCAAGTCAAAATATTCCCAGCGATTATAACCTAAAACCGTTTGCAGCTCACGTGCATACCAAAATTCCGTACCATCTTCTGTGGTATGTACAATCCCGTCAAAAACGGCTTTTAACTGTAGAACCTGATTAGAGTCCATCATTTTACACTTCCTTCCCTGTATCACAAGCCCAGCAGTTGGGCTTTCTTGGCGTTGTACTCCACTTCCGTAATGGCTCCCATATCCAGCAGCTGCTTAAACTTCAAAAGCTCGTCAGCAACACTGGATGCAACCGGCGTGGCAGCCTGTGGCTTCTCCTGGCTGACTTTGCATCTCTTGAGAAAAGCGGTCATGCCGCCGGGATAAACCGTTGTCGGCAGACTGGTTTCTCCAAGAGGGAGCGTAAAACGGATGGACACGTTTTCTTTGCTGCGGCTGCCTTTGCAGGTCTCTGTTTTGGCGGTAGCAGCGCCCACGATCGCACCCACAGGACCGGCAACGGCTGCACCGATCACGGCCCGGCCAATGCCGCCTTTGGTCTCTGTCACCGTCAAATCGACTGGCGCGTCAGATTCGTAACCGGCGACTTCATCAAAGCTGTAGATCATGCGAGGGCCTTTATCACCTCCGCGGTGCCCAAAGCAAAACAGCCGGTTGGTTTTGTCGATGGACACAAAGAGCGCATCGCCGTCATAGATGGAATCGGTTTCTTTGAACACCTTCCAACGCTGTTCCAGTGTAACCCAGTAGTCCGCAAGGGCGGCTGTTGACTGCTTTGCTGCCCGGATGCCCAATTTTGAAAAGAAGAAGTTACTGCATCCGGCGCAGATTGGGCCGTCAGCGCTCTTCTCCCGGTTCAGCAAGCCCAGCTTGCCGCCGCATACAGGACGGGTATTTGCCATGATTACACCTCACTCTTTTCTACTTCCCCGGCGGTGTCCTTTGTAAGCACATCTGCCACTTCCGGGCAATGGGGCAGGACAAGATCAAGACAAAACCGCTGGACACTCTTGCCAGCATCTGCGGCAGCCTTGCGAATACGTGCGCCGTCTTCCTTAGTCGGGCGCAGCATGATATTATCCTGACGGCGGTTATAAGCCGCGTTGGCGCGCTTTTGAGCTTCACTTGTTGGCATAATCTCACCTCTTTATGATGATTATATCATATTCTAACATATACGTCAACATATACAATGTATCAAAGATTATGCGTTAATGTTTGTAAAGAATATCAATGGACAAAATATGTATTAACGTATATCATGAAGACGCAGCAAGGGAAGCACGACCGGAAGGCAAGGGGCGAAGGATGTACCGGGAGCGCAAGAGCAGAACGCCAGCTAAGACAGTAACCCACTTCCTGATAAGCTGTATAAAAGAAAATGGCGCGGTGCCAGCTACCAACTACACACCACGCCAAACCCACAACAGGGTCAAGCCCATTATAACAAGGCTGACCCGCAAAGTAAAGCGGAGATCTTAAAATGAAGTACAATCTTTCCGAGATCATGCACAAGGCGTGGAAGCTGTACCGCAAGGGTGTGAGCAACTTTGCCGAAGCCCTGCACTGGGCATGGAACAGCGCAAAGGCTGCTCCGGTCAACGCCCAGCGCATCGAGGAAGCCCAGCAGACCGCCGGGATCACCGAGCCGGTGAACACTTGGGCAGGCTGGAAAGCCGCCGGGCACATGGTAGAGCACGGTGCAAAGGCCTTGTTTCAGGCGGTGCTGATCCACAGTAGCAGGGGAGACGGCCAGACCTACCGGGCATCGTTTTTTGGTGCATCGCAGGTGAAGCCGCTGGAAGCCCAGTAACACAACCAAAGGATCCCCGGCGGGAAAATGGAAGTCCGCCGGGTAGAGCGGGGCACGATCCAGCCCCAGATAGGAGAGTTGAGGTATGAACGATATTCGTGCAATGATTCGGGAACGCGGCATGACGCCGGAGAGTGTGGCGTGGGCGCTGCAGATTACCACCAACACGCTGCGCGCAAAGCTAAACGGAGAGGTTGAATTCCGACTTTGCGAAGCCAAAACGCTGGCAACCATGCTTGACACCAGCGTGGACGCCCTGTTCTTTGGCGATCTGGGCGACCAGAAGGAGAACACAGTTGACGCTATCAACGAACGTCTGAAGAAGGCAGCACCGGACAAGGTGCAGCTGGTTTGGATATTCGCAAGCGGCATTATCAAAGCTTGAAGGGGGCAAAACAATGATCCTGACTGCAAAGCAAGTGGAAGCGCTGGACGTGGGAACCACGATGGGGCGTCTGGCCGACCTGAAGAACCTTCTCTTTATCATGGACAGCTGGATGATCGCACGCGGCAAGGCGGATGAACTCAATCGGGAAGCCGATTGCAGTAAGTACGATTTGGAAGCCCTCTGGCATGAACTGCCCATGTATTACACACTTCTGTGGAGCATCATTGAAGCCATTGACAAGTCACAAGCTGAACTGCTGGACACAGCAAAGACACTGGATGCACTGAACATCTTGAAAGGGTACTGACCCCCATATAGCACAAGAGCCCGTCCGGTTACACACCGGACAGGCTTTTTTGCTATCAAACAGGCGGTAAACAGGCACAAAACACGCTCCGGCGGGCATCCAGCACAAGGCACTCTGTAAGGCACACGGCAAGGCATTTTTTGAGCCATAAGGCACAAACAAGACACTTTCCAGCCCTTTCGAAGCCTATGTAAAGCAAGAAATCCCACGATTTACACCGTATTTTCAACGGTCAATCGTGGGATTTTGCTTGGTGCGATGGAAGGGACTCGAACCCGCGGCCTACTGATTCGTAGCGCACGCCGGGCGATTCCCTCAATTTTTGGAAGTTACGTCTTAACGTCATTTCTTTGCGACACATCGCAGGTTTTGAACTTTGAGTTTCTGCACCCTTTGTCCGATTTTGCAACGATTTGCACCCTTTGCACGTTTTGAAACCGTGCAAAAACCGTGCAGAAACCGTGCACTTACTCCCGGACAAACTAAAAACCACTTCATCCGACAACGACTTGACGGCATTGGTTTGAGTGACCGCACACCAAAAATCAAGTCTTGGAGGATACGACTATGATGAAATTACTTTCCTGCCGCTACAACATGGACACCAACCGGGTGGAAGCCCGGTTCGCGGATGGCTCCACCGTTGCCATCGACTGCATCGCTGTGGAGAACGAATACGGCAACACCCCGGCACAGCGGGCGGAGCTGGACTGGCTGCTGTATAATAAGCCCTTGGAGTACGCACAGATGGTGCTGAGAGGGGAGATGGAGCATTATCTTTCCCTCGGCTGTGACCACGGCAGGCTGGAAGATTGAGCCTTAGAAAACGCGCGGCAAAAATGCTAATCGCGCGGCGCGCGTTTTTATCGCTGACTTTTATTCAGGCAACATTGCACGCGTGCATTCCAGCGTGCGATTCCACTTTTCCGAAATTCAATCGTATTACAGTTTATTTTTACAAGTTCCAACTTTCACGTCGCACCTTCCCACGCATGAAGAATGCACGCCCGTGCGATCTTTGTTCGCGGTTTATTCGCGGTCAGCCGGATTTATTCGCGCTTTGTTCGCGCGATTGCGCGTTTTCAGCGTAAATTCAGCGTAAACCATGCCAAGTCAGCGTATTTTCAGCGTAAATCCCGGGAAGTCAGCGTAAATAACCATTTACCATATATAATAATGCCCGCCCACCTGTGGAAAGCCACAGTGGGCGGGCATTCTGCGTTTTCAGATGGACTGGAACCCTTTGCCGATGATCTCGCTTGAGTTGACAATGGTCAGAAAGGCCTCCGGGTCCTCCCGGCGCAGGAAATCCCGCAGCAGCCCTGCCTGCCGCCGGGTCAGCGCCACCATGATCATGGTGCGGGGCTCGCCGGTGTACACGCCGGTGGCGTTCTGCTGGGTCGCTGTGCGTCCCAGTGTTTCCGTAACGAAATGCCGGATGGGCTCCGGCCTTGAGGTGATGACCGTACACACCTTGCGGAGATTCAGGCTCTCGATGGCTGTATCCACGATGGTGCTGCGCCCGATGAGTCCCAGCACGCAGTACATCCCGGTCTGCGGGCCGTAGAGGTAAGCCGCAAACAGCACCGTGCCGATATCGCTGAGCAGCAGAGCCCTGCCGATCTCCACCTTGATGTACTTGTGCAGGATCATCGCCACGATCTCGGTGCCGCCGGTGGATGCCCCGATGTTGAATACGATGCCGCTGGCAATGGCAGGCAGCGCCACCGCAAAGCACAGCTCCAGAAGAGTATCATCCGTCAAAGGCTGCGACACGGGAAACAGCTTTTCGCATATACTGGAATAAAAGCTGAGCATGAAGGAGGAGTACAATGTCCAACCCATGGTCTTTATGCCCAGAAAGACGCAGCCCAGCACATCCAGCACCGCATTGGTGATCCACATAAAGGTGCTGACGCTCAGAGCCGGAAAGCAGGTGGCCAGAACGATGGAAAGACCGGTAGTGCCGCCAAATACAAAGTGGTTGGGCGCACAGTAAAAGTTCAGTGCTACTGCATAGATGATAAGTCCCAGATTCAGCAGCAGAAAAAAGCGTGCGCCGCTCCACAGCTGTGCTGGGGTCAGGTTTTTGCGCAGACCGTTCTTGATCGCTTCCATCTCAGTCCAGATGCTCCTTTACATCCATCAGCTGGGTGATGATGCAGTCTGCGGCGGACTGGTCCAGCGGCTCGCCGTGGCGGGGCTTCAGTGCCAGCACCTTCAGGCCTGCCGCCTTTGCGGAGGCAATGCCTGTGGGAGAATCCTCCACCGCAATGGCCTTATCTGCCGTCAATCCCAGTGCCTTCAGCGCCTTGAGATAGATGTCCGGCGCAGGCTTATGGGCGGCGCAGTCCTCGCCGCTGAAAGCGAAATCCACCATTGCTTTCAGACCGCCCTCCGTGAGCATCTTCATGATATCCGGCGCTGCGCTGGAGGACGCCACCGCCACCTTCAGCCCCCGGCTGCGCAGCGCATTCATCAGCGGCTCTGCCTGCGGGTCGGTAAGCTTGCCGTAGGGGGTGGGGCGAACCTTGCGGTACTCCCGGTAGGCCATCAGCATCTCCTGACGGCGCACAGGGTCGTTGGGGACAATGGCTTCCCAAATGGCTTTTTCGTTAGAGCCGATGAAGTTGCCCTCCGGGATGGGGATGCCGTTTTCCAGCAGAAAGTTTTTACGGCGGTTCTCGTAGTAATATTCCGTATCTGCCAGCACCCCATCCATATCAAAAATCACTGCTTCAATCATTCTTCATTTCCCTCTTCATCAAAAAAGGGGAGGGGCAAGCCCCTCCCCCAAGCATGGGTCTATTGATCCCAGTCGATCGCTTAGTACTCCAGCTTCCACATATAGCGGCGCAGGGTCAGCGGATGCTGACGGACGTAGGACAGCTCCTCAGCATAGACGCGGAACACGGCGGTGTGCATCAGCGGGTTGAAGTAGGTGATGACGCTGCTGTCCACAGCATTGCCCAGACCGTAATCCTTTGCATCCACAACGGTGGTCAGAGCATCGAAGCGGTGCAGGAAGGTCAGTGCGCGGGCATCCACGGGACGGGTCTTGCCGTCGTTCATCAGCAGGATGAAGGGCACGTCCTTGTCCACGATCTCGAAGGGGCCATGGAAGAACTCGCCGCTGTGGAAGGAGCCGGAGTTGACCCACTGCATCTCCATCATCAGGCAGATGGAGGTGGAGTAAGCGACCTCCATGGAAGCGCCGCTGGACATGACGTAGACGACGGGAGCGTCCTTGTACTTCTCAGCGAACTCCTTGGCAGACTTGCGGGCAGAATTGGCAGCGTTCTCAGCAGCCTCGAACACGTTGGTCAGACCCTCGATCATCTTGTCGTACTTGTCGAAGCCCTCCACCTGCTGCAGGATCTCCACAGCCAGTGCCAGAACGTAGCCCATCTTCTCCAGCTTGGCGGCGTAGTTGGCCTCAAAGCCGTGAACGATGGTGTAGTCAGCTTCCTTGGTCAGGGCAGAACCGGCAGCGTGGGTAACGCTGACAACGGTTGCACCGGCGGCCTTTGCCACGCTGTTGGCCTTGACGGTCTCAGGGGTGCTGCCGCCCAGAGAAGCGGTGATGACCACGGTGGTGTCGCCCAGCCAATCGGGGGTATCGTAGTTGAACTCGTTGGCGGTGTAGTGTGCCACACGCAGCTTCTTGCTGCAGTTTGCCAGGAAGTACTTTGCGGGGTACAGCTCTGCCTTGGAAGCACCGCAGCCAACAAAGGCCACGTTCTCCACGTTGTGCTTTGCCACGATGTCTGCCACGATGGACTTGACGTTTGCCAGATCGATGTTATACATAATGCAATCCTCCAAATTATTTTCCTATTGTTTGAATCACAAATTACAGGCGTACGGATATCTATGTAAGCCGGAAACCCGGTTACACCAACAGACCAAGGGCGTTGATGGCAACACCGCCCACGATGCAGATGCCCAGCAGCCAGCCGGTCTTGACCTTTTTGCGGATCAGGGTGTACATCAGCATCACGATGCCAAGGTTCAGAAGGTTCGGCAGAATGCTGTTCAGCACATCCTGCAGCACCAGACCGGTGCTTGCGAAGGTAATGGGGGTAGTCAGACCCACCATGCTTGCCACCATGGCACCAATGACCATCAGACCCACGATGCCGCAGACGTACATCAGCTTGTCCATCATGCCGCCGTTGAGCTTGGTCAGGTACTTGCTGCCCATGGTGTAGCCCAGCTTACCGGCAAACCATGTGACCAGCACAGAGGGGACGATGGAGATGATCATAGCCAGAATGGGGCCCAGAACGCTGCCCTGCTGTGCCAGAGAGATGCCCAGACCAAAAGCGATCAGGCGGACAGTGCCCTGGAAGAAGGAGTCGCCCACACCGGACAGGGGGCCCATCAGCGAGGTCTTGACAGCGTTGATGGTCTCCGGGTTGAAGTTCTCACGGTCGGCGGCGTACTGCTCCTCCATGGAAGCAGCCAGACCCAGCGTAAAGGCACTGGTCTGCGGAGTGCAGTTGTAGAACGCCATCTCGCGCTCGTAGGCTTCCTTTTTGTGCGCCAGCTGCTCAGGGTCGTTCTCGTCGGGGTACAGCTCGTCCAGCGTGGGAGCGATGCCGTACAAAAAGCCCATGTTCATCTGACGTTCGTAGTTCCAGGAGGCCTGAATGTTCAGGGAGCGCCACATAAACTGGAAGTATTTCTTGAAGTCGCTGCGCTTTGCAGTCTTGGTTGCGTTGCTCATTTCAGCTTCCTCCTATCAAAGATCGTCGTCATCTTCCAGCGGGTCGTAGTCCGGGTTGGCAGCAGCTGCACCGGCAGCGGCTGCGGCAGGTGCGCCCTTGCCATACTTCAGACCGGTCAGGATCACAGCCAGAATTGCGGCGAAGATCGCCACAGCGGTGATATCCAGACCCAGATAGCCCACAAAGAAGAAGCCCAGCAGGAAGTAGACGGTCAGATCGCGGTTGAGCATGGTGGACAGCAGCAGGGCAATACCGTAAGCGGTAAGGAACTTACTGCCGAGGTTCAGGCCATCGGTCAGCCATGCGGGGATGAAAGCCACGATCTTCTGCACCAGATCCGTGCCGAAGTAGACGGACAGGAAGATGGGGATGAAGTACATCAGGCTGTACAGCACTGTGCCCCAGACGATGTGCATACTCCATGCCTTGCGGAACTTGCCTTCTGCAATGGCGTGGTCGGCAACGTGAGTCAGGTTGGACAGGATGGTGCGCATCAGCACGCCCAGCATCTGGCCCAGAACAGCGATGGGGATGGCCAGTGCCAGTGCAGTCTCGGCAGAAGCATCGGTCAGGATGGCAAAAGCTGCGCAGATGATTGCAGCCATGTTCATATCCGGGGGTGCTGCTGCGCCGATGTTCACGATGCCAAGGCTCATCAGCTCGATGGATGCGCCAAGGGTCAGGCCGGTCTGCAGATCACCCAGAAGCGCACCGACGATGGTGCAGGTGATGAGCGGACGCTCGAAGTTCATGCGGCCCAGAATGCGCGAGTCCAGAATGCAGAACACGCCAACCAGACCCAGAAGCAGTGCGGTAACAAACATGGGTCAATTCCTCCTTCTTATCTCCTTACGATCAGGTGTGATCGATGGGTACTACCTTAAAGGTGGGGGTCTGCTGGCTGTAGATCTTAATGCCCATATCCAGCAGCTTCTGGGTGTCTGCCTGCTCCTCCGGGGTCAGGAATACCGACTGGTCAAAGGCCACGGAGCCGGGCTTGTTGGCCACAGCACCGTAGTTGATCTCTTTGATCTTGGGGTATGCCTGGCAGAACTTGAGCAGCGCAGCGGTGTTGCCGAAGATCATCATGATCTTCTCGTCCAGCTGCTCCACCTTGGGCATCTTGGCGATGGCCTTGTCCACCGTAAAGATGTTCACCCGGACACCGGCAGGCTTGCTCAGCAGCAGGGCGGACTTTTTCATCTCGTCGTTGGCGGCGTCATCGTCCACCACGATGATGCGCTGTGCGCCCACATGGCCAGTCCACGAGAATACCACCTGACCGTGCAGCAGGCGGTAGTCCAGACGTACTAATTTGATCATAGGTCATCCTCCTCATCTTGGGCTGCGTTTTTCAGCAGCAGGTTGCAATCAATAATCTGCGCCTTGGCATCTGCAATGCACTCGGCCAGTTCGTCCTGTGTCAGGGCTTCGTCGTTGGAAGCAAGGGTCAGCACCAGAGAAGCGTTCATGCCGCAGATCAGGTGCACAGCCGGATACTCCGGCAGCAGGGTCAGCATCTCGTTGTTCACGCTGCCGCCCATCACATCGGTCACGATGTACACAGCATCCTCTGCTGCAAAGCCCTCCAGCAGCCGGCGTGCCGCTACCGTGATAGGCTCGGTCTCATCCCGCAGGGTAGCAAGGGCATAAAGGTTCGGCATCTCGCCAAGGATCATCTGCACGGTGTCCTTCATTCCGGCAGACAGCCCTCCGTGCGAAGCAAGAATGATTCGGTTCATACACATCCACGACCTTTCTTGTGTTTCCTTCATCTCTTCGGCGTCTGTATCACCCTATTCGTTATAGACGTCATAATCGTCATGTACATAGTACCACATTTTGCACAGACGTCAAGAGGTTTTTCTAAAAAAATCTTTACTTTGGTAACGTGCACAAAGCATCTCCCCTATATTTTAGCAGTTTCACTAACAATTCTCCTTGGAACGACAAAAAGAGCGTCTTTTCCGGGTGGAAAAGACGCTCTTGGGGGACAGAATGCTGCCCTTAAAACTCAAACATATACCGGCTTCCAATGTAATACTGCCGCCCGATGCACAGCGGGTGGTCATATTGGTCATGGAAGTAGGCGTTCAGATACAGCAGCGGCTCGCCCAGCGAAAGGTTGAGCAGCTGTGCCTGTTCTGCCGAAGCCCGTACCGCCTCGATACGCTGGCAGGAGGTCGTTGCAGGGCGCAGCCCGGAGATGCGCTCAATGGTGTCAAACATGGAAACATCATTGAGATTCTCGCTCATCAGGCTCTTGTAGGGCTCGTAGGGCAGGAACAGGTTCTCCAGAAACACCGGCTGACCATCGGCGGTGCGCAGACGCTGGATATAGATGAGCAAGGCTTCCGGGCCTACATGGAAGAAGGCTTCCTCATCCTTACGCACCGGCACGATCTGACGGTTCAGCAGCCGGGCGCCCGGCACCATGCCGTACTCCTTGCAGGTCTCCGTAAAGCTGGCAGTTCCTCTGCCGCTGGCAAACTTGCGATGGATGCGGGGCTTGCTGACAAAGGTGCCCCGCCCCTGCATTTTGACCAGATACCCTTCGGCGCACAGCTCTTCCACCGCACGGCGCACCGTGATGCGGCTGACAGAGTACTCCGCACTCAGTTCCGGCTCCGGGGGGATCTTCTCGTTGGTTTTGTACTTGCCGCTCTCGATCGCGGCACGAATGTCATCCTTTACCTGCTGGTAAAGCGGGACGACAGCACTATCATTGATTGCCATGGAATACCTCACCCTCAAATTGAGTATATCGTTATAAACATTATATTCATCTTATGGCTATGATAGTGCATATTCTGCGAATTGTCAAGTAAAACTTGCAGTCAATTTTTTGTGCGAGGTGACGGATGCGCCCCGTGCTGCACAGGGCACCCCATTTTCCAGTGCCCTGCCGGGAAGAATCCAAAGAGCGGCGGAACGCTCGTTGGCACACGACTTTGCCTGCAAAGTCGTGTGTGTTACACCTTGGTTCCGGCTGACGCGGAAAAGGGGCTGCGAGAGGTTCCGGCAAGCACCTGTTCTGTGGCAGAAGAATGCGCGGATGGGCGTGGCAGTTGACGGTCTTTGCCCACCCAGCGCAGGCTTGCAGAGGAACCAATGGTGTACGTTCTCCCGTCCTGCCGCAGCAGCGTTTCTCCTATAAGGCGCAGGGCAAATGATCAGCGTCTGTGTTTGCCCCGGTTGCCTGCAAGTGTCCCCGGTTTCAGCATTGCCGTTTTATAAAGAATCTTCTTTATCAGCTTTCTTTCATCTTCTGTCAGCTTATCGTAGTTGATGCCGATTGCCTTCAATGCTGTTCGGATCTTCTTTTCATCCGCAGACCCTTCAAGTTTCTGTGCATCCTCCAGTTCCTTCATCAGGTTGTCGATCATTGCACCATCCGAAGTGGTCTTGTCCTTGCGGTGTTCCGTCTTGATGTTCTTCAGGATAGCCACTAACTCGTCATACAAGACCCGACCAAAGTACTCATCTTCATCGATCTGCCCCAGCTTCAAGGTGCTCATGTACAGATCGTTTTCATCTGCTGCATACTTCTTTTTCAGCATTTTCCGGGTCGCTTCCAGACCAGCATTGAGGTTTTGAATGTTTGCGCTGACATATCCATCCACATAGATTTCCAGATCGGTCATGAACCGCCGGAAATTCTCATGCACGATCAGTTCGCATAGCAGCCGATGATTGAATTTTCCATTCCTTAATACGTCCACTGCACCATCGCTCAGATGCAAATCCGAAAGGACTGCATCTGGGCGTTTTTTGTTTTCCGTCACACCCAGCAGGTAGTCGGTGGTCACGCCATAGAACTCAGCCAGCGTTGTCACCGCATAAATACTGAGGTCGGTCACATCGTCGCTCTCATACTTCGACAGTGCCGATTTGGATAGACCCGTCTGCTCTGCCAGCGTTTCCAACTTCAGATTCCGCTCCACACGCAGGTCTTTGAGCCGTTCTCCCAGTGTCAGCTTGATGTTCATGGTCGCACCTCCGATGTTTTTTGCACAGTATACCACTTCCGGCGGTTCCTGTCCATAAGCGCGGAATTTTGCAGTTTCTGCACCTGTTTTCCGACATTATGGATATACGGCACAGCGGCTGTTGCGGTGCTATCCTATAGACAGAAAGAAAACATATAACTTCCCCAGCAGCGAACATATTAAGGGCTTCCCGCGAAAGCCCTCTGAAATATCTTTCATAACAGGACCTTGAGAACAGAATGACCGTCCGAACTGCCCAGACCGCCAAGACCTCCCATCGGGGGAGCGAGCGCCCTGCATGGGGCCGACACAGAGTCCAAAAAGATTTCCTGTCGGGAGGCAGCAAGGGAGACCGGCTTTGAACGTGGCAGGGATCAAATTGATCCGTGCCAGAGCCTTTGACCAAAGGAGAAATTTTGAGTTTATATCAAAAGATCAAGTCCGCCATCACCGTTCGGCAGGTGGGAGAGATGTACGGCATGGGACCCGACCGCCATGGCATGGTGTGCTGTCCGTTCCATTCCGACAGCGACCCCAGCATGAAGCTAAACGACAACTATTATTATTGCTTTGGCTGTGGAGCCAACGGAGATGCCATCGACCTCACCGCCAAGCTGTTCGACCTGAACCCCCGGCAAGCCGCCGAGAAGCTGATAAATGACTTCGCGTTTGCGAAGCAATGCAGTCCCCAGTGGGGACTGCAAGTGACAGAGCGGTCTTGCGTCAGCAAGATGGAGGGGCCCCGTCCCGACAAGCTCTGGCTTGACCCGGACAAGCCGCCCGCCAATGCCATCGCTCTGCTGCCGCCCAAGCGCGGCCTGACAGATGAGCAGTGGGCAGACATCGCCTACTGCCTGCGGGTACTGACCGATTATCTTGACCTGCTGCATGACTGGCGAGAGCGTTATAAGCCTGCCACCCCGGAGGAGCCGCATGACCCACGGTTTGAAGAAGCCCTCCACGCGACCGAGACCATCGAGCACTTGACGGACTGCGTTGCATTCGGAACGCCCCAGCAGAAGGCCGATGCCGCTGCACGGCTGCTGTCCGGGTCATTCCTGCTGATGCTGGAGGAGCGCACCGACCGCCTTTCTCTGGCAAAGTGCGCCTGATAATTTATTCACCTGAAGTGGTGGGTCTCACGGTGAGACCCACCACTTCACTTTTCTAAAGGAGAACCACCCTATGAAGAAAAACATTTCCCGCAACCCCTTATGGCCGGACTGGTACAACGGCAAGAAGATCGATGAAGTCCAGTTTGGCCGTGCCTTTCTGGAACAGTGGCCGCTGAAATGCGTCAACGGAACGCTGTACACGCTGGACGGCCCGGTGGAGGACGAGAGCGAGATCAAGCAGCGCATCTTGGAGAACATCGAGGAATATGTCACCTCCGGCCTGTCCAAAAAGGTCACCAACATTCTGGAGACCATCAAACTGCTGGCCTTTTCCGACCCGTTCCCCATCGAACAGGACTGCATCCACCTCCAGAACGGCGTGTACCATCTGCCGGACGGCACCTTTCAGGAGAGCCGCCTGTTCTGCCAGAACCGCCTGCCTGTGAAGTATGCCCCAAAAGCCCCCACCCCTGACCGCTGGCTGACCTTCCTGCACGAGCTGCTGGACGATGCCGACATCCCTACCTTACAGGAATATCTGGGCTACTGCCTCATCCCCAGCACCAAGGGGCAGAAGATGATGCTCATTGTCGGCAAGGGCGGCGAGGGCAAGTCCCGCATCGGGCTGGTGCTCAAGCGACTCATGGGAGATGCCGCCAGCAACGGCAGCGTCCAGAAAGTGGAAAACAACCGCTTTGCCCGTGCCGATCTGGAACGCCGCCTGCTGATGATCGACGATGACATGGACATGAACGCCCTGCCCAAGACCAATTATATCAAGACCATCGTGACCGCCGAAGCCAAGCTGGACTTGGAGCGCAAGGGTGTCCAGAGCTACCAGCGGGATATTTACGCCCGATTCCTCTGTTTCGGCAACGGTGCGCTGACCTCGCTGTACGACCATTCGGATGGCTTCTTCCGTCGTCAGCTCATCCTGACCACCAAAGACAAGCCCGCCGACCGCACGGATGATCCCTTCCTTGTGGAGAAGATGTGCGCCGAGTTGGAAGGCATCCTGCTGTGGTGTCTGGAAGGACTGCACCGGCTGGTGCAGAACGATTTCCGCTTCACGGTCAGCGAACGAGCCGCCGCCAACGTGGACACCATCAAACGCAGCAGCAACAATGTCATCGACTTCATGGAGTCCGAGGGTTACTTCCGCTTTAAGGCGGACTACTCCATCAGCTCCAAGGAGTTCTATGACATTTATAAACAGTGGTGCGAGGATAACGCCTGTCACAGCGTATCGGCGATCCGTTTCAGCGCCGAACTGCGACAGAACGACCGCCGCTATAACCTTGAAGCCACCAACAACATCTACCTGCCCGGTGGCCGCAGGGTGCGGGGTTTTGTAGGCATCGAGCCGCTTGTCCACCCCTGCCCGTAAAAAGTGCATTTTTTTACGGAAGAAGTTCGTACAACCTGTACGGTCTGTACCCGTACGCACCCGTACGGCAAGCAGAATCAAATTAAAACGTGTTATCGTTTGTATTTTGAATTTCTGCACGCCGTACGAACCGTACAGGTTATTTGAAGTCCGTACAGATTTTTTGTACACCCCAAGAAGGAGCGTGGTCTATGAAAGCCCAATATGGCATTTTAAGGTTCAAAAAGTACAAGGGGCCTGCCATCAGCCCCATCGAAGCCCACAACGAGCGCACCAAGGAGCAGTACGCCAGCAACCCGGATATTGATGTGAGCCGGAGCCGCTACAACCTCCATCTGGTGCAGCCGCAGGGCAGGTACCGGGAAGAAGCCGACCGCATGATAGCTGCCGCCCACTGCCGTGTCCGCAAGGACAGCGTGCGGGTGGTGGAGGCTCTTGTCACCGCCAGCCCGGAGTTTTTCAAGGATAAGACCAACCGGGAGATCAGGGCGTACTTTGCGTACGCCCTGAAATTTTTGGAGGGCAGACAGTGCCCGGATACCTTTCTCTCCGCCGTCATTCACATGGACGAGAAAACGCCTCACCTGCATCTCTGCTTTGTGCCCCTGACTCCTGACGGACGGCTGAGCGCGAAAGAGATCATCGGCAACCGCAAGAACCTTGTGAAATGGCAGGACGAGTTCTGGCAGCACATGGTCAAGCAGTACCCGGAGTTGGAACGGGGCGAAAGCGCCAGTCAGACCGGGCGGGAGCACATCCCGCCCCGCATCTTCAAGGAGATGACCCAACTGACCAAGCAGAAGGAGCAGTTGGATGCCCTGCTGGTGGGCATCACCCCCTTCAACGGCAAGAGCCGGGCGGCGGAGATCAGCAAGGTGCTGGACAGCTATATCCCCAACGTGGCACGGATGAAAGACCAGCTGCGAAAGTACAACGTAGCCTTCACCAAGACCGCCACCGAAAATGAAAAGTTAAAAGAGAAGAACAAGACGCTCTCTGCCTCGCTGGACAAAGCGAAGGAAGGGAGCGTCTTGAAGCGTCTGGAGGATGCCAAGCTGCGGCAGGACTACGAAGCCGCCCTGAAAACGCTGGACAGCATCCCGCCGGAGGTCATTCGATTCTACGAGAACCGCACGCAGGAGCCTGTGGTGCGCCACGATAAGTAAGGAGAAAAGCCTATGTGTAATGAAATGTACGAGAATGTGAAATCTTTAGATTATACGAAAAAATCCTTGCAGTCGGACTCTGATCCGGCTACAATGGAGGTGGTCACTCGAACCAATGCCGTCAAGTCTCCGACCAACAGCCCCGAGACCACAAAGCTGGTGTACACGGTAAAGGAGGTCGCGCAGATGCTGGCCATCAGCCAGCGTGCCGCCTACAACCTGTGCAACAGCACCACCGAGTTCCGTGTCCTGCGGGCAGGCGGAAGCATCCGCATCCCGAAAGACAGCTTCGATGCGTGGCTTTACCGGGCAGCTTGATAAGGAGGCAAATCTATGGCATATATCACGAAACGCGGCAGCTCTTACAGCGTCCGCTACACCTATCAGGACGAGCACGGCAAGAGCTGCGACAAATGGGAGAGCTTTCCCACCAAAGAGGAGGCGGTAAAACGCCAGAAACAGATCGAGCATGAGCTGGCGACCGGCAATTTCCTGATCCCGTCCACCGTGACGGTGGCGGAGTTCCTGATGGACTGGCTGCCCAAGCAGTGCAGCAAGCACAAGTGGGCACCCAAGACCTACCAATCCAATCTGGCCCTCATCCAGAACCTTATCATCCCCTATATCGGGGAGATGCAGATGCAGAAGCTGCGGCCCTACCACATCGAAGCCCTGTACGACACCCTGAGCAAGACCCCCTGCGGACAGTATGTGGGCGGCAAGCGGCGAGACCTCTCGCCCAAGCAGCAGAAGCGCACCCTCTCCGGCACTACCCTTCATGAGGTCCACCAACTGCTGCACAATTCCTTTCTGCTGGCGGTGGAGTGGGGCATCCTCATCAAAAGCCCCGTCCCGGTGGAAGCACCCAAAAAGACCACCCAAGAGCGCAGCATCTGGGAGGTGGAGGAGATGCGGGCAGCACTGGACAGCATGGAGGACCCCATCCTGCATCTGGCGGTGCACCTGACGCTGGTGGGTGCGCTGCGGGAAGGGGAGGTGGCAGGTCTGACCCCGGAGGACATCGACTTTGATGCTGCCAACGGCATGGGCACCTTCACCGTCAACCGTTCCATGCAGCGGGTGCAGAAGGACACGCTGGCGCAGGTGGATAAGGGCTGCATCCTCCGCATCTTCCCGGACAAGCTGGAGGGCAGCAAGACCTCCCTCATCCTGAAGGACACCAAGACCGAAGCCTCCTGCCGCACCATCTTCATGACCGCTGCCCTGCGGGAGGAACTGAAGCAGTGGCTGGAACGGCTGAAGCGGGAAGAAACCCTCGACCCGGAACGATACCGCAACAGCGGGATGCTGCTGCGGCTCCCCAACGGTCTGGCGGTGGAGCCGGTGCTCATCCGTAAGAAGTTCCTGAAATGGCAAGACGCACACCCGGAGTTCCCGCGCATCGTCTTTCATGGTCTGCGGCATTCCAGTGCCACCTACCAGTTGATGATCTCCGGCGGCGACATCAAGGCGGTGCAGGGGACTACCGGTCACGCCAGTGCGGATATGCTGGTGAACACCTACGCTCATATCCAGCAGTCCTCCCGTGTAGAGCTGGGCAAGAAGTTTGAAAGCGGCTTCTATGCCAAGCCCGACACCTCCAGCCCGCAGGCTGTACCCGCCGCAGGCGAACCCACCATCTCCATGACGGCTCTTTTGGAATTGCTCAAGGATGCCGACCCGGAAATGAAGGCAAAACTCCGCCTAGCACTGCTCACCTGATGCAAAAAAGGGCACTGATTGCAATGCAATACAGCGCCCTACATAATCGGACACGGATAACACCGACCGTGCAAAAACCGTGCAGAAACCGTGCACCCATGGCTTACAAAACAAAAAAGCCATGAAATCTTTCGATTTCACGGCATTTTCTGGTGCGATGGAAGGGACTCGAACCCCCGGCCTACTGATTCGTAGTCAGTCACTCTATCCAGCTGAGCTACCAACGCATACGTTCCGTTCGGAACATGATGTATTTTATCATTCGTCCGGGGTTTTGTCAACACTTTTTCGGAAATATTTTTGAGATTTCCGAGAAAGAACGTCTTTTCATCCACTTTTCTTTCATTTTCTATCCATCAGCCCTGCTCTGCGAGGGTCTGGGCGATGCGGACGCCGGTGGGCGTGGCGGCAAGACCGCCCTGACCGGTCTCCCGGAGGTCGGGGGAGAGGAGGCTGCCCACGCGGCCCATGGCGTCGATGACCTCATCACAGGGGATGGCGTAGTCCACCCCGGCAAGGGCCATATTCGCACAGGAAACGGCGTTCACGGCGCCGACGACATTCCGCTTGACGCAGGGAACTTCCACGAGGCCGGCCACGGGGTCGCAGACGAGGCCCAGCAGGTTGCCCAGAGCCATTGCGGCGGCAGCGGCGCACTGCTCGGGCGCGCCGCCCTTGAGGTGGCAGAGAGCGGCGGCGGCCATCGCGCTGGCAGCGCCCACCTCGGCCTGACAGCCGCCCTCCGCGCCCGCGAGAGTGGCGCGGGCCGCGATGACCTGACCGAACCCGGCGGCGACATAGAGGGCGTCGCAGATGGACTCTTCGTCGGCCTCGCCGCTGCGGGCCAGCGGCAGCAGAACAGCGGGCAGGACGCCGCAGCTGCCCGCCGTGGGGGCAGCGACGATGCGCTTCATGCAGGCGTTGCACTCGGCGGTCTTGAGAGCTTCGGCCGTCACTGCGGCGAGGTAATCGCCGCCAAGGCTCTTTCCTTCCTGATGGGCCTGCTCCACCTTGGCCGCATCGCCGCCCGAAAGGCCGCTTCGGCTGCGCTGGGCCGGGTCATAGTCCCGGCTGGTGGCCTGCATCACCTGCCAGAGGTGGTGCATCATCTCCCGGCTGTGGGCCTCGGTGAGGCGGCTCTCGGCCAAATCGCTGCGGAGGATGGCCTCCGAAAGGGAAATATTCTGGCTGCGGGCAGCGGCCAGCATCTCTTCACAGGATAAAAACGACACTTCTCAGCCCTCCTCGCATTCTTCCGGCTCGTCGATGTTCAGGCAGGTGACTTTGCGGATGCCCGGCATCACGGCCATCTGCTGTTCCAGCACGTGGGGGATGTGGGAGTCGCATTCCAGCACCATAACGGCGTAGCCGCCCGCCGCGGCGCGGAACACCTGCATGGACGCGATGTTGATGCGGCGCTGGGCCAGCGACATAGTGACCTCGGCGATGCAGCCGGGGGTGTCCTCGTTATGGATGATAAGGGTGTTGCTGTCCCCGCCAAAGTCGGCAGGCACACCGTCGATCTCCGTCACGCGGATGCGTCCGCCGCCCACAGAGGCCGCCTTCAGGACGAGGGTCCGGCCCGCCTTACTCTTTAAGGTAAGCACCGCCGTATTCGGGTGGGCGGCACGGAGCTCCACCGGATGGATGGTGAACTTCATGCCGGCCTCCTCGGCCAGCGCGAAGCTGTCGGGCAGGCGGGGGTCGTCCGGGCGGAGGCCCAGCAGGCCCGCCACCAGCGCACGGTCGGTGCCGTGGCCCCGGCCTGTGGTGGCAAAGCTGCCGTAGAGCCCAATGTCCGCCGCGGCGGGGACATCGCCCAGCAGCTTCTGGGCCGTATATCCAATGCGGGCCGCACCCGCCGTATGGCTGGAGGAGGGGCCGATCATCACCGGCCCGAGAACGTCGAACAGACGCATGAGATGTACACTTCCTTCCGTTTTGTAGCGCCCGGAACTCCATTCGCTGACAAAAGAACAGATTTTCTTTCTTTTTATTATACCGCTTTTGAGCTTATTGTGCTATAATAACTTTATAATGCTTTGAATCTTGCCCTTTCAGGGGGCAGCACGGAGGGTAGAACCTATGAAACTGGTAAGCGTGGAAACTCCCGAAAAGAGTGTCTGCAAAATGACTTTCAGCGCTTCGGCTGAGGAGCTGGAAGCTGCGTCCAACGCCGTGTACGAGCGCACCCGCGCAACGTACACCATCAAGGGCTTTGCCAAGGGCGAGGCTGACCGCGCCCAGATCGAGGCCGACCGCGGCGAGCACACCTTCTGGTACGACGCCATCAACGATTTGATGGACAAGGACGTCCCGGCCCTGTACGATGCAGCGATGGCAGAACACGGCTTCCACGCTGTGGACGAGCCGGTCTACGACCTGGTCAGCGTGAAGAAGGACGAGGGCTTTGTGGCCACTGCCACCACCGCCCTGCAGCCCGAGCTGAGCCTGACCCAGACCACCGGCTTCAAGACCGAGTGCGTCACCCCGGAAGTCACCGACAAGGAGATCGACGCTGTGCTGGAGCGCCGCCGCGCCATGGCCGCTGAGCTGGTGCCTCACAAGGGTCCGGCCGTCAAGGGCAACATCGTCCACATCGACTACGAGGGCCTGCTGGAAGGCAAGCCCTTCAACGGCGGCACCGCCCAGAACCAGACCCTGCAGCTGGGCAGCGGCCGGATGATCCCCGGCTTCGAGGAAGGCATCCTCGGCCACAAGGGCGGCGAGGCGTTCGACATCTTCGTTACCTTCCCGGCACGCTACCACGTCAAGGACCTGGCCGGCAAGCCCGTGGTCTTCAAAATCAAGCTGCATGACGTCTGTGTCCGCCAGCTGCCCGCTCTGAACAGCGATTTTGCCAAGAAGGCTGCCAATGTGGACACCATGGACGAGTTCCGCGCCCAGATCCGTCAGCAGCTCCACGACAGCAAACACGCCGCTGCGCTCAACCGCGCCAAGGACGCCATCCTCACCCAGCTGGCCGCAGCCGCTGAGGGCGAGCTGCCCAGCGTTCTCGTCGAGAGCGCCTATCAGCAGGAGATGGAGCGGGTCCAGCAGCAGCTGCAGATGCAGCGCCTGAGCCTCGACCGCTACCTGAGCCAGATCCATCAGACCCGCGAGAGCTTCACTGCCGCCGTCCGCACTGCTGCGGAGAAGAACACCCGCGCCCGGATGGCCCTGCTGCAGATCGCTCAGAACGAGGACCTCGTTCCCACTGAGGAGGACATCGACGAGACCCTGTCTGAGCGCGCTGAGCGCACCAAGAAGACCCTCGAGGAAGTCAAGGCCGCGTCCAACGTGGAGGCCATCCGCCGCAACGAGGGCATCCGCCGCGCTGCCGACTATGTCATCGAGCACTCCACCATCGAAGAGAAATAATTTATCCTGCTTTTGCGCCTGCACCACTGTGCAGGCGTTTTTATTGTTCATTTTTTCTCTCTTGACTTTTTTTCTCTGCTGCGGTATTTTTAGGGTGAGAGATTCTATCCGAGCCGCAGCTGCGGCCCGGACGGATAAAGTAAAATCTTCTGCGGGACATTCCGCTCATCTATTTTATTGCGACAGGAGGTTTTCCTTATGAAAAAGTTTCTTCTCGCTCTTCTGACAGCTGTCACGGCGGCTGCGCTCTTCTGCGGCGCGGCGGCATCTGTGGCCACTTACAGCGCCAGCTATGACGCACCAGCCGGCATCAACACCATCGTGGTGCAGGACAGCAGCGCTGCGGTCATTCTGCAGGCCGCCGACATCGACCACATCCGCGCCGATTACACCTACACCTCGAGCTACGCCTTTGAAAGCTCCAAGCTCTACGACTTCACGGTGGCGGGCAGCACCCTCACCGTGACCAAGACCCAGGAGCCCAACGCTTCCCTCATCATCCAGAGCCAGGACACCCGCAGCTGCACCCTGACGCTGCAGGTACCCCGCCAGACGCTGGCAACCATCACCGTCAGCACCACCAACGACAGCATCACGCTGAACGGCGTTTCGGCACAGACCGCCAGCCTCACCACCGACAATGGCCGCATCGAGGTGTCGAACTTCAACGGCTCCACCCTGAGCGGCACCACCCGCAACGGCAAGATCACCATGAGCGGCGTCACCTCCCAGAATGTGGCCGCCACCATCCAGAACAGCGGCACCCTCAAGCTGGAAAACATCTCTGCCAACGTCTGCAACGCCAAGGTGCAGAACGGCAGCATCACCGGCTCCGTGATCGGCAGCGGCAGCTCTTACGGCCTTGAGCTGGCCGCAGGCGGCGGCAAGATCCGCGTCTCCGACGCCAGCGACAAGAACTTCCTCTTCTTCGGCAAGGACACCCTGCAGCAGAATGCAGATGCCCCCAACAAGCTGAACCTCGCCACCAAGAACGGCGACGTTGATGTCGAGTTCGTCCGTTAAAAGAACATTCAAAATGCCTGTGCCGCATCTGCCGCACAGGCATTTCTTTTTGTCCGGATACGGTCAGCTGAGCCAGTTGAAGCCCATGACCACCACGCCGAGGATAAAATGTTCATCCTTCTCCTTCCAGAATGGCGTCCAGATTCTCATTTATAATGTCCATCGTCTCGAAGAACGCCTTTCGCTGTGCTTCATTGGTGTGTTCCAGCAGACGTGCACCAAATTCCTCCTGCAAGGCCCGGCCCTGCTCGATGATGGGGCAGGCTTTTTCGGTGCAGCGCAGCAGGGTGCGGCGGCGGTCGCCGGGGTCAGCCTCGCGGACGAGGCAGCCCTCCTGCACCAGACGGTCTATGTTCACCGAGACGAGGTTTGCTTTCAGTTTGCGCACCTCCACCACGTCGCTGGCGGTCTGGTAGCCGGGGTTGTTGGCGAGGAACATCAGGATGTCAAAAGCCGTCTGGGGCAGATGGAGCTTCTGGCACAGGGGCTTGCAGAGGGCGGCGTAAGCCGCCGAGATCTTCCGCCCGAATTCGATGCCCGGGGTATTCATGGGGCGCCTCCTTGTGATTCAAAATTATATCATTCAAATTTGAAGTAATAATAGCATAAAAACGCAGCGATCGTCAAGAGAAAAGGAGCGGCCCGCATCTTGCAGGCCGCTCCCTGTTTCCGTTTTCTTTACAGCATCATGATGAGCCGCGTACCGAAGGCCGCCAGCCATGCTACGATGCACTGATTTGCCACCATGATAAGCGCCCACTTGCCGCCCAGCTCCCGCTTGACCGAGGCCACCGCCGCGATGCAGGGCGTATAGAGCAGGCAGAACACCAGCAGGGGTGCAGCAGCCGCCGGGGACAGCGCAGCGGCAAAGGCCGCAGAGGAGCCATAGAGGATGGTGAGGGTCGAAACGACGCTCTCCTTGGCCATAAAGCCGGTGATCAGGGCCGTAGACACCCGCCAGTCGGCAAAGCCCAGTGGCGCAAACAGCGGCGCGATCCCGCTGGCCAGCCATGCAAGGATGCTCTGCTGCGGGTCAGCGGTGAGGCTGAGCCGCAGGTCGAAGCTCTGCAGGAACCAGATGATGATGGTCGCCACAAAGATGACCGTAAAGGCGCGCTGGAGGAAATCGCGGGCCTTTTCCCAGAGCAGCTGGACCACATTCTTGAGGCCGGGCAGGCGGTAGTTGGGCAGCTCCATCACAAAGGGGACGGCCTCGCCCTTAAAGACACTGCTCTTCAGCAGGATGGCCATCAGAATGCCCACCGCAATGCCGAGGAAATAGAGGCTGACCATCACCAGAGCCGCGTGCTCCGGGAAGAAGGCCGCCGCAAACAGGCTGTAGATGGGCAGCTTGGCCGAGCAGCTCATAAAGGGGGTGAGCAGGATGGTCATTTTGCGGTCGCGCTCCGAGGGCAGGGTGCGGCTGGCCATGACGCCGGGGACGGTGCAGCCGAAGCCGATGAGCATTGGCACGATGCTCCGCCCCGAGAGGCCGATGCGGCGGAGAAGCTTATCCATCACGAATGCCACGCGGGCCATGTATCCGGTATCCTCCAGCAGAGAGAGGAAGAAGAACAGGGTCACGATGATGGGCAGGAAGCTCAACACACTGCCCACACCGGTGAAGATGCCGTCGATGACCAGCGAGTGGACGGCTGCGTTGACGTTCCACGCCGTGAGGGTGGAGTCCGCCGCGGCGGTCAGGGCATCAATGCCCATTTCCAGCAGGTTCTGGAGCGCCAGACCGATGACGCCGAAGGTGAGGTAGAACACCAGCGCCATGATGCCCACAAAGGCCGGGATGGCGGTATAGCGGCCCGTGAGGAACCGGTCGATCCGGGCCGAGCGGAGCTGCTCCTTGCTCTGGCGGGGCTTCACGACGGTCTGCTCCACCAGCTGGTGGATGAAGTGGAACCGCATATCCGCGATGGCGGCGGCGCGATCCAGACCCCGCTCCTGCTCCATCTGGACGATGATGTGCTCGATCATCTCTTTTTCGTTCTGGTCGAGCTTCAGGGCCGCCTCGATGCGCTGGTCGCCCTCCACGAGCTTTGTGGCCGCAAAGCGCACCGGGATGCCTGCGGCCTTGGCATGATCCTCGATCAGGTGGATGATGCCGTGGATGCAGCGGTGGACTGCGCCGCCGTGATCCTCCTCGCCGCAGAAATCCATCCGGCCCGGCCGCTCCTGATACTTTGCGACATGGAGCGCATGATCCACCAGCTCGTCCACGCCCTCGTTCTTTGCCGCAGAGATGGGCACGACCGGGATGCCCAGCATGGCCTCCATCTTATTGATGCGGACAGTGCCGCCGTTGCCGCGCATCTCGTCCATCATGTTCAGCGCCAGCACCATCGGCGTATCCAGCTCCATGAGCTGCATGGTGAGGTACAGATTCCTCTCGATGTTGGTGGCGTCCACGATATTGATGATGCCCGTGGGCTTCTCGCCGATGATGAACTGCCGGGTCACGATCTCCTCGCTGGTATAGGGCGACATGGAGTAGATGCCGGGCAGGTCTGTGACCTCCGTATTCGGGTTATTCCGGATCGCACCGCTCTTGCGGTCCACCGTCACACCCGGGAAATTGCCGACGTGCTGGTTGGAGCCGGTGAGCTGGTTGAAGAGGGTCGTCTTGCCGCAGTTCTGGTTGCCCGCCAGCGCAAAGGTAAGGGTCGTGCCGTCGGGCAGAGGGTTCTCGCCCTTTTTGGTGTGGTAGCGTCCGCCTTCGCCGAGGCCCGGGTGCTCCACCGGCTTTTCACTTTCTGCCGCCGCCTTTTTCACCGCCGGGGCTTTGGCCAGAGTGACCCCGATGCGGGCGGCATCGTCCAGCCGGAGGGTCAGCTCGTAGCCGTGGATGCTCAGCTCCATCGGGTCGCCCATCGGGGCAAACTTGACCAGCGTGACCTCCTCACCGGGGATCAGCCCCATATCCAGAAAATGCTGCCGCAGAGCGCCTTCGCCGCCCACGGTCCCGACCACGGCGGTCTCGCCGATGTTCAAATCTTTCAACGTCATATGGAATGCTCCTCTCGAGCGCGTTTGTTAGTTTGCATTAACAACAGTAATATAGGCTAACTTTCCGGCGTTGTCAAGAGAAACGGGGCTGTTCTGAACTGTTCTCTGAAAAAAATCATGCCGCCTTCCTCAAATATCAGAAAAAGTGCAAAAAATAAGAGCCTGTACCCGGGAATTACCCGCCGTACAGGCTCTTATCGTCTTTTATTCAGTTCGCGGTGTGGTAGCCGTCCGGGTTCTTCTTCTGCCAGTTCCAGCTGTCGGCGCACATCTCCTCAATGCCGTACTCAGCCACCCAGCCAAGCTCATTCCTGGCCTTGGTGGGGTCGGCATAGCACTCGGCGATGTCGCCGGGGCGGCGGGCCTCGATGACATAGGGGATGGGCTTGCCGCAGGCCTTCTCGAAGGCGTGGATGACATCCAGCACGCTGTAGCCCTTGCCGGTGCCGAGGTTGCAGATGAAGAGGCCGCAGTTCGTTTCCAGCTTCTTGATGGCGCAGACATGGCCGCGGGCCAGGTCCACGACATGGATGTAGTCGCGGACGCCGGTGCCGTCGGGAGTGGGGTAGTCATTGCCGAAGACATGGACCTTTTCCAGCTTGCCCACAGCCACCTTGGCGATGTAGGGCATGAGGTTGTTGGGGATGCCGTTGGGGTCCTCGCCGATGAGGCCGGACTTGTGGGCGCCGATGGGGTTGAAGTAGCGCAGCAGAGCCACGTTCAGGGCGGGGTCAGCCTTGCAGACATCGGTGAGGATGCGCTCGGTCATGGCCTTGGTGGTGCCGTAGGGGTTGGTGGTGGCACCCACGGGGAAGTCCTCGGTGATCGGCACACTGGCGGGGTCGCCGTAGACGGTGGCGGAAGAGCTGAACACGAAGTTGTGGCAGTTGTGCCTGCGCATCACATCCAGGATGACCAGCGTGCAGTTGAGGTTATTGTAGTAGTATTCGATGGGCTTGGACACGCTCTCGCCGACGGCCTTATAGGCTGCGAACTGGATGACCGCCGTGATGTCGGGACACTCGGCGAAGATCTTCTCCACATCCTCGTGTTTGGTCATATCGGCCTGATAGAAGCGGAAGTCCTTGCCGGTAATCTGCTTGACGCGGTCGAGGACCACAGGGGATGCATTGTAGTAATTGTCCGCCACGACAACGTCGTAGCCGGCATTCAGGAGCTCGATGCAGGTGTGGCTGCCGATGTAGCCTGCGCCGCCGGAAACCAAAATAGCCATGTCCAGTACCTCTCTTGTTCCAGATGTTGCTTCGCACAGAGCCCTTGTGCTCTGTCTGCTTAAAGGATACCGCTTTTTGCACAGAGAATCAAGTACCGGCTTTTTTATTAAAATGTATTTTTGTTGCATATTCTCAGCCAGTCTGATGAACTGCAAAGATTTTTAGTCCGCAAGGCATGGAGAGGACACGCAAAAAACAGCAAAGGGCAGCTCCCGCAAGAGAGCTGCCCTTTGCTGCGGCTGATATTTGCTTACAAACGGCCGCACTGACGGCCGGTGAAGAAGCGGAGCGTAGTGTTGGCCCGGAAGACTTTGCCTGCCCGCAGCACCGTCGTCGGGAACTCCGGGTGAGAGGGGCTGCAGGGGAAGTGCTGGGTCTCAAGGGCAAAGCCGCCGTACTTTTCCAGCGGGACGCCGCCCTTGCCGGGGGAGGGGCAGTTCTGCAGGAAGTTGCCGGTGTAGAGCTGGATGCCCGGCTGGGTGGTGTACATCTTCATGCTGATGCCGGTCTTGTCGCTGGACGCCCAGGCGCAGAGGCTCTGGCTGGCACCCCGGGGCCGGTCGAGGACATAGCAGTGGTCGAAGCCGCCGCCCGCCATGGTGGTCTGGTAGAAGCCGGTGTCGAGGTCGCGTCCCAGAGGCTTTCCGGTGCGGAAGTCCATCGGCGTACCGTCCACGGGCAGGATCTTGCCCGTGGGGCAGGTCTCGTTGTTGCCCTCGAGGTAGTTGGAAGCGTAAATGCGGAGCTTCTGGCCCAGCACATTGCCGCCGCCGTCGAGGTTGAAGTAGGTGTGGTTGGTCAGGTTGATGATGGTGTCCTCGTCGGTGGACACACGGTAGTCCATCCGCAGGGTGTTGTCCGGCGTGAGGATATACCGCACACTGACCTTCAGATTTCCGGGGAAACCGTCTTCGCCCGCCGGGCTTTCGGTCTCCATCAAAAGGGTATCGCCGAACATCTTCACATCGTAAATTTTGCGGGGGAAGGTGCCGTGCAGGTGATTTTTGCCATTGTTGGCTTCCAGCTTGTAGGTCTTGCCGCTGAGAGAAAATTCCGCATTTTCAATGCGGTTGGCATACCGGCCCACGAACGCACCGCAGCAGGTGCTGCCGGATGAGTTGAAATCCGCCTCATAGTCGGCGAGGGTGTCGTGTCCGACAACCACATCCACCATACCCGTTTTTGTAGGGACGAAGAGATTTTTGATCACACAGCCATAGTTCAGCACGCTGATCTCAAGTCCACCGGGATTGGAGATGATGTATTCATCCACCTTATCACCGTTTTGGGTCACACCAAAGGGCTTGGAGCGGAACTGTGCCATAAGGCTCGCCTCCTTCTTCATTATTTTCGGTCAGGGCAGCGCAGCCCCGGCCTCATCCATAACTATGATTATAGCACAGTTTTCCAGCCTTGTGTGAGAATGATTTTAGATTTATCTTCCAAAATTTCGAGAGATTTTTTGGACATATTGTAGAATAGGGGGCAGCCGAAGGCTTTGACTGGGGGGTTGTTCTCCGCCAGATGCTCTGCCGGGAAGCGCTTGTCCAGCTCCCGCTATCGGGGATAGCAGGGCACTACTGCTTGCGCAACTGTACGCTTCCAGCGGGCAGCTCAGTGCTGACCGATACGCCAGTGGCTCCCCCTATGGGGGAGCTGTCACGCCTGCGGCGTGACTGAGAGGGCTAGCCCCCCAAAAAGAAACCGCCGCACATCAGACTGTGCAGCGGTTTCAGGGCAGATACTTATTCTATATAGATAGGAGACAGCCTCAGGCCTCCGGCTGGGCGGGCTGAGCCGCGGTGGCGTTCGACTGCGCGATATACTCGGCGGCGTCATCGGGGATGTCGTCCATCCCGTCGTCACCCACATCGACCACCAGCGGCGGCTTCTTGAAGAGGATGTCGTAGAGGATGGGGACGATGTACAGGGTCATCAGGGTGGCATAGCTCAGGCCGCAGATGATGACGATGGCCATGCCGCTCATGAGCTGGCTCGCCATATCGTTGCTGAACACCATCTGCAGCATGGCCAGAACGGTGGTCAGAGTGGTCATCAGGATAGGACGCATACGGGTCTTTCCGGTGGCGACAAGGGCCGCACGGCGCTCCAGACCGCCCAGACGCAGCTGGTTGGCGTAGTCCACGAAGACGATGCCGTTGTTGACGACGGTACCCATCAGGACGATGAAGCCCATCAGGGAGATCATGGTCAGCTGCTGGCCGGTGACCAGCATGCCCAGCAGGCCGCCGGTGAAGGCCAGCGGCACCGTGAACAGGACGATGAAGGGGGACAGCAGGCTCTGGAACTGAGCCACCATGACCAGATAGACGAAGGGCAGGGCCAGAGCCATCCACTGCACCATCTCATCGACCATCATGTTGACGGTGGAGGACTCGCCGTCCAGCGAGAAGGAGCAGCCCTCGGGCATCTCATCGGTGAGGGCGAAGGCATCCAGCTTCTTCTGCAGCACGCGGGACTGGACCGTGGTGTTGTAGCCGTCCAGCGTGTCTGCCGTCACCGTGATGTAGCGGGTCTGGTTCTCGCTGGTGATGGAGTCGGGGGCAGTACCCGTCGTCCAGGAAGCAATATCGCCCAGCGTGCAGGTGCCGGTGGTGATGGTGCCGGTGGCGTCCATGTCGCTGGTGGTGAAGGTCATGTCCATCATGTTTTCCTTGGTCACAGGGTCAAGATTATCGCTGATCTGGACTTTCATGGTGGAGCCGTCCACCGTGACGGGCGTCTCCGCCGTCGTGGTGGTGGTGAGCTTGGCGGCGATCTGCTGGTAGACCTGCGCAACCGTCAGGCCATAGGCGCGGACCTTGTCGCGGTCGATGTCCAGATTGATGGTCGCATCGCCCTGGCCGAGGCCGGTGGCGGCATTGGTGAAGCCCTCGGTGTCGTTGACCATCTGGACGACCTTATCGCCCAGTGCGGTAATGGTATCGGCGTCGGGGCCGTAGATCTTGACAGAGAGGCCGCTGCTCAGCTGGCTGGTCAGGTCCTGCATCCCGCTGATCTCGACGGTGCCGGTGCAGTTCTCGACGCCGGAAACGGCATCTTTCAGGGCCTGCTCCACGGCGGCGATCCGGGTAGAGGACAGTGACTGGTCCAGCATGACGTTGAACCGGTAGCTGCCGTAGCTGTTGGCGGCGCTCAGCAGGTCGGTGATGGCGCTGGGCAGGCCCAGCTGACCGATGTCGATGCCGGCCACAGTGGTATCGGTGGTGACGCCCACCTCTTTCACGCCGTCCACGGCCATGACGGCCTCGACGACCTGTCCGGCCACACCGTAGGATTCCTCTTTGGTCAGGCCGTCGTCGGTGGAGAGGGCGATGGTGGCCTCATTGCTGGAAATTTCGGGCAGAAGGACAACGCCCATGGAGAAGACCTTCCAGCCGCAGAAGGCCAGCAGCACGACAGCGGCCAGCAGCGGCAGAGCGCGGTGCTTCAGGCACCACTCGAGGCTGTGGGCATACTTATCCTGGATCTTTTCGAACCAGACCAGACGCTTCGGCTCAGCCTTTTTCAGGACGGTGGAAGCAGCGGCAGGCACGACGGTGATGGCCACGATGAGAGAGGCCATCAGGCAGTAGCCGATGCACATGGACATGGGCTGCAGCAGGCTGCGCACCGTGCCGGAGGCGAACACCACCGGCAGGAAGACGCAGACCGAAGTAAGGGTAGAGGCCACGACCGACATTCCCACCTGACGAGCGCCCTGCACGGCGGCGCGGGCCGCCGGTACGCCCCGGCCCCGCAGACGGTAGATGTTCTCGATGACGACGACCGAGTTATCCACCAGCATACCGACGCCCAGCGACAGGCCCGCCAGCGTCATGATGTTCATGTCGAGGCCGGTGAAGTACATCAGAGCGACGGCGAACAGGACGGACAGCGGGATGCTGACGCCGACCACGAGGGTGGGCTTGATGTCCTTCAGGAAGATGGCCAGCACGATGATGGCCAGCGCAGCGCCCACCAGCATACTGCTGATGATGCTGTTGACGATGATGGTGATGTAGTTGCCCTGGTTGGACAGGACGACGACGTGAAGGTCAGAATACTGGGCCTGCAGCTCCTTGAAGGCCTTCAGGCAGCCGTCCGAGACGCTGCTGGCGCTGGAATTGGCGTTGCGGAAAATTTTCAGCACCACGGCCCGCTCCCCGTTCAGGCGGGTGTAGCTGGCCTCGGCGTTGTCGATGACGGCCACGTCGGCCACATCGGAGAGGCGGACATCGCCGAAGCCATCGACGTGGAGCAGAAGTGCGCCCTCGATGTCCGAAACGCTGTCGTACTCTTCGCCGACCTTCAGCAGCCAGGACTCGCCGCTCTTATCGGCGACGTAGCCGGCAGGCATCGAGAAGTTCTGGGCGTAGATGAGCTGGGCAAGGGTCTTGATGTCCAGCTGCTTGGCCACATCGGCGCTGGCAAGAGCCTTTTCCTTGGTCTCCTCGTAGAGCTGCTTGGCGTCCTCCAGCTGGTTTTCGTAGTCCTTCAGCTTCTCCCGGGCCTCGGTGAACTGCATATAGGCGCTGAGTTGCTGGCTGGAATAGCTGCCCAGAGCGACGGAGAACTGGTTCATCAGGCCGGGGACATTGTCCATGGCTTTGATGACCTCGTCCAGAGTCTTATAAATGGTGCTCAGGCTGTTGGAGACTTCCAGCTCGTTGGCAAGGTCGGAGACGGTGCCGTCGCTGGTACCCAGACGGCCCTGCAGCTCCTGCAGGGCGGCGGTGAGCTTATCGGTGATGTCGCGCAGCTCGCCGACGATCTCGATGAGGGAGTCGATGTCCCGCATACCGGTCTGGTTGAACTGGTCCACGACACGCTGCAGGCCGTCGCGGACGTCGATGAGGGCCTGCTGGATCTCCGGCTCATTGACCACGCCGATGAGCTGGTTGACGCTGTTCAGCAAAGCCTGCGCCTGGTCGCGCACGACGGTGACGGCGTCGGCCACCTCCGTACCCATCTGGGCCATGACCGTATCGGAGACGGTGTTGCCGAAGTTTTTCAGCTGTTTTTCATACTCGGCGCGGCCCGCGGCGATCTGCGCCTCAGCGGCGTCGAGCCGGACGCGGGCGTCGGCCAGCTGGGTGTCGATGAGCTCCAGCAGGCGGGCGTTCACTTCGTCTATCTTATCCTGATTCAGCTGCACCTGCACCATCTTTTCGATGAGGCCGTTGGCCGACACGCTGGAAACGCCGCTGGTGCGGCCCACATAAGGCACGAGGGTGTTACCCACGAAGTCCGACAGATCGTAGACATCGCTGCCCTCCCGGCTGACAGCCACCGTCATAAAGGCGTTCATGTTCAGGCTGTACTCGATGATGGAGGGGGTCAGACAGGTGCTGGGCAGGCCGGTCGCGGTCTGGTCCACCTTGTTGGAGGTCTTGACCATCGCGCTGTTCATGTCGGTGCCTTCGGCGAATTTCATGAGCAGAAGGCTGTAGTTTTCTGCCGAGGTCGCCGTGATGCTCTCGACGCCGGACACTGTACCCAGCGCGTTCTCCATCACATCGGAGACTTCTGACTCCACACGCTCCGGGCTGGCACCGGGGTAGACGGTGACCACCATGAGGTATGGCGTGCTGATGTCGGGCAGAAGGTTCGTCTGCATGTTCGTGATGGACACGAAGCCCAGCAGCAGGACCATGATGACCGCAACAAGGATGGTGAACGGCTTTTTGACACTGAATTTTTCCATGATTTCCTATCCATTTCTTTTTTATACCGCCGCGCGGCAAGAGGTACGCCGCAACCACGGCAGCACACTCTGAACGCTTCTTATCGTTCCTATTATACACGAGGGAATCTTCCTTGCAATAGTCCTGAGGTTAATATTTAACAAAACTTTCCTTAAGCCACCTTAGTTTAGGAAGTCAATGGGAATATCCCGGCTACTTTCTTGCCATATTTCGTGGAAATACGGGCCGGATTATGCTATACTAGAATGCAGAATGGAATTTTATCGCAATTTCAGGCACAGCGCCTATCCAGACTGCTCAAGGCCCATGTTCCGGGCTTATATACGTTCGATACGACCCCAAAGAGGAATGCTATGAAGAAAGTTATATCCGTCCGTTTCAAGGACAACGGCAAGACCTATTATTTTGACCCCGCAGACACCCCCATCAAGACCGGCGACTATGTTATCGTCGAGACGGCCCGGGGCGTGGAGTGCGGCGAAGTGGTGCAGGGCGTGAAGGAGATCGCCGACTCCGCCGTCCCCAAGGCCCTCAAGCCCATCACCCGGATGGCCGACAGCGTGGATGTGCGCCGGATGCGCCAGAACCGTGAGGACGAAAAGCGCGCCTACCACACCTGTCAGGAGTGCATCGCCCGCCACGGGCTGGAAATGAAGCTGGTGGAGGCCGAATACACCCTCGACCGCTCCAAGATCATGTTCTATTTCACCGCCGATGGCCGCGTGGACTTCCGTGAGCTGGTCAAGGACCTGGCCGGCATCTTCCACACCCGCATCGAGCTGCGCCAGATCGGCGTGCGCGACGAGAGCAAGATGATAGGCGGTCTGGGCATCTGCGGCCAGCCCTTCTGCTGCAGCCGCTTCCTGAAAGACTTTCAGCCCGTCTCCATCAAGATGGCAAAAGAGCAGGGTCTTTCCCTCAACCCGGCCAAGATCAGCGGTGCCTGCGGCCGCCTGATGTGCTGTCTGGCCTACGAGGAGAGCGCCTACGAGTACCTGAACAGCATCATGCCCATGGTGGGCAGCACTGTCCGCACGCCGGACGGCCTCGGCACTGTGCTCGAGGTCAACCCCATCTCCGGCTATCTGCGGGTGCGCTGCGGCACCGAGGCCTTCGCGCCCCGGTATTATAAGGTGAGCGTCTGCGAGTATATCTCCGGCGGCAGGCGCGCACCCCGCCGCCCCGACCCGGACGACGATTATTCCGGCGTGCGCGACCCTGCCCCGGTGGTGGCTTCGGCCAACGCCGACGGCACCTCGTCCTGCCCCGGCTGCGGCAGAAAAGATAAAAAATAAGAGGCCGGAAATGGCGGGATCTTCGAACGGTTAGTCTGTTAAAACTAACTTTGCTTCGTGATTTTCGCCAAAAAACCTCTTCAATTTTCTCCAAAAGTTAGCCTGTGCTTTTGTGCAACCCACCAAAAAACGAAAAATTGCTTTTGGGCGGGTACGGTTAGTCTTGCCTTTTTGAAACGGCTTTGTTAGAATGCAGTCAAGGATATGATTTCCGAGGGGTCTGCCAGAGCCGTGCAGGGGCAGATTTCTTCATAAATACTGAGCACGGGGAGATAAAGGAGAGTTCTATTATGGCACACAAGGTTTCTGACGCATGTGTTGGCTGCGGCGCTTGCGAGGGCGCTTGCCCCGTTGGTGCAGTCGCTGTTGAGAATGGCGTTGCAGTCGTGAACGCAGACGCCTGCATCGATTGCGGCGCTTGCGAGGGCGCTTGCCCCACCGGTGCTATCACCGCTGAATAATTTTTAGCAGATAGCGCGCGAATAACGCATCAAAAGCAGCAGACCTGCCAGGCGGGTCTGCTGCTTTTCTTTCCTGCATAATTTTTTCATCTTTCGGGACACAATATTTTGTCGGAGGATTTCGGCTGGGCGTATGGAACATTCTACCGAGATTTTGTATAATAAAACAGAAGTATCCTGCTCCGCCGTCCACCGGTTCGGCTCGGACGCGCTTTTGCTGGCCCGCTTCTGCGAGCCGCGGCGCAGCCAGAAGGCGGCAGACCTGTGCTCCGGCTGCGGCATCGTGAGCCTTGAGTGGCACGACCGGGGCCATCGCGGCCCCTGCGCCGCCGTGGAATTGCAGCCCGAGGCCAGTGCGCTCTTACAGGAGGCTGTGGCCGCGCAGGGCATCGGGCACATCACCCCTTATCTCGCCGACCTGCGCACCTTCCGGGAAGGGGAGGGCCAGTTCGATGTCTGCGCCTGCAACCCGCCCTATTTTACCGCCGGGCCGCAGAGCACCGACGCGGGCCGCGCCGTGGCCCGCCACGAGACGGACTGCACCCTCGAGGATGTCTGCGCCTGTGGTTTCCGCCTGCTGAAGGACGGCGGAAAGCTTTCCCTCTGCCATCGGCCCGAGCGTCTGGCCGAGGTGCTGGCTGTGCTGCGGGCGCACCGCCTCGAGCCGAAGCGTCTGGCCTTTGTGAAGAATAAGCCTGACGCCGCGCCGTGGCTTTTCCTTGTGGAAGCCCAGAAAAACCGCCGCACCGGCCTGCGCATCGAACCGGATGTGCTCATCACCGCCGGGGCGGCGATGTACGGAGAAGTAAAATAACAACATCAGGGAGGTCAATCATGGCCGGTATTCTTTATATCGTGGCAACCCCCATCGGCAATCTGGACGACATGCCGCCCCGCGTGGCCGCCACCTTCGGCGCGGCGGACTTCGTGGCCGCCGAGGACACCCGCGTGACCATGCGGCTGCTGAACTATCTGGGCCTGAAAAAGCCGATGGTCAGCTACTACGAGCACGCATTGCAGAAGGGCGATGGCATCCTGCGCCGGATTGAGGCGGGCGAGAACTGCGCCCTCTGCTCGGACGCCGGAATGCCCTGCGTCTCTGACCCGGGCGAGGTCATCGTGCGGGACGCGCTGGCCCGGGGCATCAAAGTCGTGCCTGTCCCGGCGGCGTCCGCCTGCGTGACGGCGCTGGCCGTCTCGGGCCAGGACACCTCCCGCTGGGTGTTCGAGGGCTTTCTGCCCGTGAACCGGAAGCAGAAAAAAGAGCGTCTTGCTGAGCTTCTGGGTGAAAAGCGGACCGTCATCTTCTACGAAGCGCCCCACAAGCTGCGCACGACGCTGGACGACCTCGTGAACGCCTTCGGCCCGGAGCGGAGCATCACCCTCTGCCGTGAGCTGACCAAGCTCCACGAAGAGATCTGGAAGACCACCCTCGGGGAGGCACAGGCCCACTACGCCGCCAACGAGCCGAGAGGCGAGTATGTTCTGGTCATGGCCGGTGCGCCGGCTTCCACAGAGCCGGAAGCAGAGATGACCCTCGAGCAGGCCGCACAGCGCGCCCTCGAGCTGACCGGACAGGGCTTCGGCCCCACTGCCGCCGCCAAGGCCGCAGCCCAGGGGACGCCCTACTCCAAGAGCGAAGTATATAAGGCACTGCTGACCATCCAGCAGCGCGAGCCGGAATAAAATTTGAGGAGGATCCTTTTCCCGTGACGAAACTTCTGATTTTGAGCGACAGCCACAACAGCCGTCTGACCGTCGAAAACATTCTGGCCGCCGAGGCGGACAGCATCGACGCGCTCGTCTTTCTGGGCGACGGCCTGCGCGACCTCGAGCAGGCGCTCACCTTTTACCCCTCTCTGCGGGCCTATGCTGTAGCCGGGAACTGCGATTTCGGTGCGCTGGAGCCGCTGGACGGGCTTGCCGCCTTTGACGGGGTGGTCGTCTTCTACACCCACGGCCATCTGTACGGGGTGAAATACGACCTCGACACGCTGGCTGACGCAGCCGCAGCCCGGGGCGCGAACGTCGCCCTCTTCGGTCACACCCACATCCCGGTGGCAGAAGAGCGGGGCGGGGTGTTCCTGTTCAACCCCGGTTCCTGCGGCCGGTGCTACACCGGCCCCAACACCTACGGCATCCTGACCCTTGCCGACGGCAAGGTGGTCAGCCACGAGCACAAAGAGGTACCCAGAGCATGAGCATCAACGAGGTTCGCTGGCTGTCCGAGTGCGGCAGCACCAACGCTTACGCAAAAGAGCATTTTGAAGAGTTCGGCCCGGTGGGCGCGGTATATACCACCAATCAGACCGCAGGCCGGGGCCGTCTTGGCCGCAGCTGGGTGAACGCCGAGGGCCGCGCCCTCTATTATACGGCGGTCATCCGGGAGCCGCTGGCCCAGCCTGCCACCCTGCCGCTGCTGGCAAGCCTTGCCGTCCGCGATCAGCTGGCCCAGCGCTACGGCGTGGACTGCCGGATAAAATGGCCCAATGACCTGCTGCTGAACGGCAAAAAGATCGTGGGCATCCTCTGCGAGAGCGTCAGCTACGGCTGCCAGATGCAGGGCCGGGGCATCGTCTGCGGCATCGGCATCAATCTGGCACAGCCCCAGAGCTATTTCGACGCCGCAAACCTGCCCAACGGCACCTCCCTCGAGCTGCAGGGCGCGAAGGTGGACCTTGCCGCCGACCCCCAGTGGCTGGCCGAGGCGCTGACGGACTTCGGCTTTGACCGTCCGCTCTACGCCTTCGCGCGGGAGGGCTTCGCTCCCTTCCGGGACGAGTACAAGGCGGCCTGCGTCAATCTGGGCCGCCACGTCACCTTCGATTTGCCGGGCGGCGGCACAGGCAGCGGCACAGCCATCGACGTGGACGCCGACGGCCGGCTCATCGTCCGCACCGACAGCGGAGAGGAGAGGGTCTTTACCGGCGAAGTCTCCGTCCACGGCATCTACGGGGCCGTATAAATTTTCCAGAATTCCAGCGCCTCTGCGGGCCGTCCGGCCCCGGGGGCGCTCTTCTTTTTTCCCTGCGAAGTTTGTGGAAAACCCGGGTTTTCCCACGGTTTTCCACACATGGTTTTTGCCGGGCAGCGTTTGTGGAAAACTCCTGCGCCAAAAATTCCAGAGGGGAGAGGCGCTTTTGCCCCAAGCGCGAAATGCCGCAGAAAATAAATTTTCGGCCTCGACTTCCTTTTCAAAAAAAGGCTCTGTGACCTCTTTTCTCCCCAGATTTTCCCTCTTTTCCCGTTTTAGAATACATCGTGTATAACCCAAAGCTCAATTTTCTGTGGAAAACTCGGTGGAAAAAGTGGAAAACACTGTGGGAAACCCCGCTTCTTTTTCACAAAATCGGTGGAAAACCCAGTGGAAAAAGTTAAAAAATCATTCCAGCCGGGATACTCTTCCGATAACGCACCAAAATGGAATCCCGCACTTCCCACGGATTTTCTTGAATGGGCCGGGCAAACATGATACAATGAAAGACAGAAAACGGCCCCGGACATGGGCCGCAAAAATTCTTTTCACGGAGGCGTCTGCCTATGAACTGGATCTCCCGCTTTGAGCGGAAATACGGCCGCTTTTGCATCCCCAACCTCATCTCCATCATCGTAGGCGGACAGATTTTAGTCTACGCCATCGAGCTGTTCGTCAACCAATTCATCTCCGTCTATCTCGGCCTGAGCCGGAGCCTGCTGCTGATGGGGCAGGTGTGGCGGCTCATCACCTTCGTCTTTATCCCGTTTTCGGGGGGCGGGCCGCTGAGCGTCATCCTCGGCATCTACTTCACATGGTTCATCGGCACGGCGCTGGAAAAGGAGTGGGGCGATTTCCGCTTCAACCTCTACTTCCTGCTGGGGATGATCGGCACCGCGCTGGGCTGTCTCGTCACCGGCATCCCCGCCGACACCTACTGCCTGTCGCTGTCGCTGCTGCTGGCTTTCGCCATGCTCTACCCCGAGGTGCAGGTGCTGCTGTTCTTCGTCATCCCGGTAAGGGTGAAGTATTTCGGTCTCTTCGCCGCTGCCATGTGGCTGTTCAGCTTTCTGACTGCCGGGTGGCTGTATAAGGTGAGCTATCTGCTGAGTATGCTGGGGTTTGTGCTCTTCTTCGGGCCGCAGGCACTGCGCAGCGTCCGGGCGTGGATACGCCGGGAGCAGTGGAAGCGGAAGAACCGGAGGTGAGCCGCGCATGATGATAGACCGCCTTGCGGGCAACGCGGCCCTGAAAGACAGCGTCCGCCTGATGCTGGGCAGCCGCCGCCTGACCCACAGCGTGTTATTGGTGGGCGAGACGGGCCTGGGCGCGGGCTACGCGGCCCGGTGCGTGGCGGCAGACTATCTTTACCCGGCAGGCGGCGCGCCTGCCGAGGCCCTTCTGCGGGGCGAATGCTGCCGTGCCGTGGGCAAAGCCGGCGACCGCGACAGCGGCCGCATCGAGACCGGCGTGGTACGGGAGGCCATCTCCGTCACCGGCATGGGCTCGGGCGGGCGGTATCTCGTCAGTCAGGTCAAGGCCATGCGCACCGAAATTTTCAACACCAGCCTCTCCGCCGAGGGCCGCGCCGTCCTGCTCTACCATGTGGAGCGGATGAACGAGGAATCCGCCAACGCCCTGCTGAAGGTGATGGAGGAGCCGCCGGAAGGCGTGCTCTTCCTGCTGACGGCAGACTCGCTGGCCGGTGTGCTGCCCACCATCCGCAGCCGCTGCATCAGCTTCGCCGTGGCCCCGGTCAGCCCCGAGGAATGCGCCCGGTGGTGCATCGGGCAGGGCGTGGACAAAAAGCAGGCCCGGCTCTACAGTGAGCTGTTCGACGGCCACATCGGCACAGTGCTTGCCGCCGCCCGGGACGACGCCCGCCGGGAACAGGTGGAAAAGGCCCTGACGCTGGCCAAGGCCGCGGCGGCTCACGACAGCTATGCCGCCGCCGTCCTGCTGGCCGGGTACGAGAAGGACAAGGCCGCAGCAGCGGCCCTGCTGGGCGATTTCCGGGCCGTGGCCGCCGCCGGGCTCCGGGGGTGCGCCAGCACCCCTCTGGCGGCTGACGCCGCCCGCCGCGCCCTCTCGCTGGCCGATGCGGCCATTCAGCGGCTTGCCGCACAGGTGAACCCCAAAATCACACTTTCCGTTCTTGCAGCGAAGCTTGGATAAAGCAAAAGCTCCCCTTCCGGGGAGCTTTTGCTATTGCGATTTGATTCGATTATCTTCTGCGGGACCGACTCCGCCGCCGCAGGTTCAGCGAACCGCCGCCGGCCACCATCGTCAGGAAGCCCAGCACGATGAGGATGCCGATGAGCGCGGCCATGAGAAGAAGGGTCGTTTTGGCGTCGGTGCGAAAGTCAGACACATATTCTTTGTGGGTCACGAGGTCCACCGTTCCCATCTCGTAGCCGTCGAGGTAGACGGTGGCCGTACCAAGCACAGCACCCTCCTTGACGGTGGCCGAAGTGCTCTCCGGCACCGAGAACTCGAAGGTCACTTCATCGTCGGCGTGGCCGTAGCCGCTGAGGCCGCTGGCGGCGTAGAGCTCCACGGCTTCCTCCGTGCGGCACTTGGTCAGCGGGATGGTGGTCAGCACCGTCTCCGTGTCCACGAGCTGACGGTCAGAAAAGCTGGAGAAAGCCCAGTCCAAAATCTCCGCACACTCGCGGTAGATGTTGTTCATATCACTGCCCAGCACCACGAGGCCGTAGGTGTGGCCGTCCTGCTGGGCAAAGGTGACGAAGCACCGGCCTGCGAGGGTGGTGAAGCCGGTCTTCATGCCCCGGACATAGTCGCGGTGATAGGCATACTCCGGGTCCAGCATGAGGTTGGTGGCCTTGATGGTCCGCTCGTTCTGGTGCAGGTTCGTGGCGGGCAGCGTATAGGTGAGGGTGTTCGCGGCCTGCATATAGGTCTCGTTGGCGTAGCAGGCAGCGGCAATTTTTGCAAGGTCCTCTGCCGTGGAGACGTTGCCGTAGTCGTACAGGCCGTGGACGCAGGAGAAGGTGGTATCCGTGCAGCCCAGCTCCTTGGCGCGGGCGTTCATCTGGGCCACGAAGGCCGTCAGGTCGCCGCCCGAGACGTCGCTGGCGATGACGCTGGCCGCGTCGTTGGCGCTGGCCACCAGCAGACCGTAGAGCAGGTCGATGCGGCGCACCGTCTCGCCGATGCGGAGGTTCATGGTGGAGCCGTTGGCGTTCTGGATGTCCTTGAACTCCTGGGTCAGGCTGGTGGGGATGGTGATCTCAGCGTTCATGTCCTTGCCGCTCTCGAGGAAGAGCAGAGCCGTCATCATCTTGGTGAGGCTGGCGATGTAGCGTTGCTGGTCAGAGTTCTGCCTGAGGATGGGCTTGCCGGTATCCAGATTGAAGAGATAGACCGACTCGGTGTCGCTGGCCGTCTGGATAGGCATCTGATAAGCGGCAAACCCGGGCAGGGCGGCGCAGACCATCAGCACCAGCGTGAGCAGCAGCGCCGTGCTCCGGCGCAGGAAGGTGGGTCGATTCATAGGCTTGTCCTCCTTAACATTCAAACATCAGCCAAACACTTTGTGCCAGAATGCACTCAGTCCGTGCTTCTCGGGTTCAGCCTCGGGCTCTGCCGGGGCGGGGTGCAGTTCGGGGCTGGTAAAAGCCCAGTCGAACAGCTCTGCCGCCTCCCGGAAGATATTCTGGGAGTTCGAGCCCAGGATGACCAGCCCATACGTATGGCCGTCCTTCTGGGCAAAGGTGACGAAGCACCGCCCGGCCTGGGTGGTGAAGCCGGTCTTCATGCCGTGGGCATCGCTGCGGTAATAGCCGCTGCCGGGCTGCAAAAGCTTGTTGGTGGTCGTGACCGTCCGGGCCGGATGCAGGTTGGTGGCGGGCAGTTCATAGGACACCGTGTCCGCTATCTGGCGGTAGGTCGGGTTCGCATAGCAGGCCAGCGCGATCTTCGCCATATCGCGGGCCGTGGAGTAGTTGCCGCCGTCGTAGAGGCCGTGGGGGCAGGTGAAATGAGTGGCCGTACAGCCCAGCTGACTGGCCCGGACGTTCATCTGGGCCGCGAAGGCTGCCAGACTGCCGGAGGTATCGACGGCCAGCACGCTGGCTGCGTCGTTGGCGCTGGGCAGGAGCATGGCGTACATCAGATCGATGCGGCGCACCGTCTCGCCGGCCTGCAGGCCGATGGTGTGGCCCCGGTTGGCCCGGATGGACTGAAGTTCCGGCGTGAGGCTGGCCGGGATGGTGATACTGGCACTGAGGTCGGTGCCGCTTTCCAGCACGAGAAGGGCCGTCATCATCTTGGTCAGGCTGGCAACGCAGCGGGGAAGGTCGGGGTTCTGCTCCACGAGAGCTTCGCCGGTGTCGGCATCGAAGAGGTAGATGGATTCCTGCGGGTAGGCGGCCTGAATGGGCATCGCGTAGACGGCGAAACCGGACAGTGCCGCTGTAGTCATGAATGCAGCGGTCAGAACCAGAGCCAGAAGCCGCCGCGCAAAGGGATGAAACTGCATAAATTGATACTCCTTCGGAAGCCTGGGGGCTTCCTTGCTCCGACAATAAGAGCTATAATAAAGAATACCATAAATGAAGCAAAAGAGAAAGGTGGTTTTTCAACAATGATGCTCTCCTTTGGTGGAAAAATGCCCCGGGATGAGGGTGCTGTCTTTGTGGCGGCGAATGCGACGGTGCTGGGCGACGTGACACTGGGCAGGGGCGTGAATATCTGGTACGGGGCTGTACTGCGGGCCGACGAGGGCGCACTGATCCTGGGCGAGAACAGCAATGTGCAGGACAACGCCGTGCTCCACTGCGACCCCGGCGGGCAGGTCGTTCTGGGCAAAAACGTCACCGTAGGCCACAGCGCCCTCGTCCACGGCTGCACGGTGGGGGACAACAGCCTCATCGGGATGCATGCTACCATCCTCAACCACGCCGTCGTGGGCAAAAACTGCATCATCGGGGCCGGGGCGCTGGTGCCTGAAGGAATGGTCATCCCCGACAACTCGGTGGCGGTAGGCGTGCCCGCCCGGGTCATCAAGACCATCCGGGACGACCAGCTGGCCCACAACATCGAGAACGCAAAAGCTTATGTGGAGATGGGCCGTCAGCACGCGGCGCTGTGAGATACTATGTTGTATATTACACTGAACCGCTTGTACCGCCGTCTTTTCTATGCTATCATCGAGTCAAAACAGGGCGCGTCCCGCCCGCACGGAGGTATGAAGAATGTCTGAGATGTTTTCCCGCCGAGTATTCATGAGGGGTCTGGGCGTTGTGGCCGCTGCCGCTGCCCTGACGGCCTGCTCTTCCACCAATGAGGCTGTCAATCAGGCTTTGATCGAGGGCGCAGTTGGCGGCATCGTGGCTGCGGATTGCAAAATTGGCAGAAGCAGATATTGGGCCGCAAATGCCACTGTTCCCGTCAACGAGATTTCTTTCAGAATCGTCATGACTAATGTCAGCTCGAAGCCTGTGACGCTCAGCGGTGATAACTTTGCCACTACGCTGGATGGTACCCCCATCCCCCCGTTCAACTTCAGCGCACGGGATGTGGGAGATGCAGACATCTGGCGCACCTATGACAGTCTCACCATCAGACCCGGCGAGGAGCGCAGTGTTGCCTTGGCGTATGAAATCAGCCAGCCGACCTATGACAGCTGGTACAGTTCCAGCCGCACTGTCGCCGTTAGTTTTACCTGCGGCAATCAGCGCGTGACCTACACCAAAAATTCCCGCTCTGACGAAATCACCGTGAGCGACATCGAGACGCTGTAAGCAAAGCGCTGCATTTCCGCTCCAAAAATTTCACAGGCCGATTAACAAATCTTTCACAGGAAAGACATGATTTTGGCCGGTAATTCGGGTATACTATAGCTCACAAGGGTGCGGTGCCGCAACCGCCCCTTGCACATGATTCCTCCTCACACCAAAGCAATACCCCAAACAGCAAGGCCCCCTCTGGCGTCGCCGCAAGCGCCAGACGGGGGCCTTGTTGTATCTGGGAAACAGAACGCCCCCGCTCAGCACTTCCTGAGCAGGGCGTTTTGTATTTACATCATGCCGCGGAAGACAGCCTGTGCGATCTGGAAGTAGAGGATCAAGCTGCAGGCATCCACGATGGTGGTGATGAAGGGGGTCGCCATGATGGCCGGGTCGGCGCCCAGCTTCTTGGCGGCCAGCGGCAGCATACCGCCCACCAGCTTTGCGAGGATGACGCTGAAGAACAGCGACACGCTGACGACCACTGCGTAGCCGATGACATTGTCATACTGGCCGGCGTAGAGGTAGGTGTACATCAGGTAGATGCGCAGACCGTTGACGAGGCCCAGCACCGCGCCGACGATGGCGGAGACCCGCAGCTCCTTGCCCAGAACCTTGAGGAAGTCGCTGGGCTCCACCTCACCCAGAGCGAGGCCGCGGACCATCAGGGTGCTGATCTGGTTGCCGCAGTTGCCGGCAGTATCCATCAGCATGGGCATGAAGGAGACCAGCAGGGGCAGGCTGACGAAAGCCTCTTCGTAGTGGGTCGTGACCATGCCGGTGAAGGTAGCAGAGAGCATCAGGATGAGCAGCCAGGGGATACGCTGCTTGGCGTGGGTCCAGACGCTGGTGCCGAAGTAGGTGGTGGCATCGTCGTCGGGCAGAATAGCTGCCATCTTCTGCATATCCTCGGTGCTCTCATCGGTCAGGACGTCGATGGCGTCGTCGATGGTGATGATACCGACGAACATGCCCTCGTTGTCCAGAACAGGCATCGCGGTGAAGTCGTAGCGCTGCATCTCGCGGGCCACATACTCCTGGTCATCCGTGACCTTCACGGTGACGACATTGTCGTCCATGATGTCCACGATGGGGGTAGAGGGGTCAGACAGCAGCAGGCTGCGGGCCGACACGACGCCCAGCAGGCGGTTGCGCTCCACCACATAGCAGGTGTAGACCGTCTCGGCGTTCTCACCCTGCTTACGGATCGCGGCGAAGGCGTCACTGACGGTCATCTCCTGCCGCAGACGGACGTATTCGGGGGTCATCAGGCTGCCGGCAGAGCTCTCGGGGTAGTTCAGCAGCTTGTTCAGGCTCTCACGGGTCTGGCGGGACGACTTTTCCAGCACCCGCTTGACCACGCCTGCGGGCATATCCTCCAGCAGGTCGGCGGCGTCGTCAAGGCTCATATCTTCGATGGCACTCACCAGCTCGACGTCGGAGAACGCATTCACGAGGTCGTCGCGGGCCTCATCGGACATATAGGCGAATGCTTGCGTTGCAACGTCCTTTTTCAGCAGACGGAACACCACGAGGCGGTTGTTCTCGTCCAGCTCCTCCAGCAGCTCGGCCAGGTCGGCGGGCTGCTCTTCCTCGGTCACTTCGCGCAGCTTGACGTACTGCTTCTTGACGAGCAGCTTGAGCAGACGGCTCTTGGTCAGCATCTCGGGGTTGGCCTTGACCTCTTCGTCGTTGGCCTCCTCTTTTTCGGCCTCGCGGACGTCCTGCTTGAGGTCTTCGGTGGCCTGCTCGTTCAGGTCTTCGGCCAGCTTCTGGCGCACCTCAGCGGGAATATCCGTGGGCAGCTCCTGCACCGGAAGAGCCTGTTCCTCTTCGCGCTCCGGGGTCTTCTTTCTTCCATTTGTGTTCCTCCTCTTTTCTGCCTCAGGAGGACACAGCCGCATCAACGCAAAAAGCGCCGCTCCTGCGCCGCAGACCCCGGGCCGCACTGCCCATCTGCACGCGCAAAGCTGCGCCTCTTTTGTACGGCAGCCGGACAGCGGATACTCCGCTGTTCAGCGTACAAAAAAGGCGAACGCAGCACCCTTCGCGGTCGCTCCGGCCGCATCATTCCATCGTCTTCGACTATGATCCGGGTCCATTGTCCTGCGTTCACCTCCACAAATTCGTTTTGCTAAGTTTCTTAGCCTATAAGTTTATTATATCTCCACTCAAATGCCCGGTCAACCCTGTAAGGCGTCCATTTCCGGAATATTGACGCAGAAAAAACGCACAGCGCCCTCCCCGGTGCTTGCGGCTTCACCGGAAAGGGCGCTGTGTTTGGATATTGCTTTGGTGTGAGGAGGAATCATGTACAAGGAATCGGTTGCGGCCCCGAATCCTCATGGCTGTAGTATAGCAGATTCCGCACCGGATTTCATGAAAAACCTATGAAGAAAGTGTAAAAGACGCAAAAATACGCCCCGGACACTGTTTCCAGTGAGCGGGGCGCTAAAAACGGGATCTGTTTTTGACTGCGGCAAGATACCTGCAAGCAGGTCTTATGCAGCAGGCGGGGCAAGGTATCTGCGAACAGACCTTATGCTCCTGACACACGCGAAGTATGCTTTCAAGGACCCTCGCGGGCGCTTTGGTATTTCAGGCTCTGCCCGCCCCGACGCGTTCGGACGCGGGCAGAGAGTTGAAATCAGTTTGGAGTACAAAGCTCCAGTCTCTGCGTAGAAATAAGCCTGTCATTTCTTCTCTGGCCGGGGCCACAGTTTCGTACTGCTGCGTTGCGCAGTAATCGCCAGCACGGAGCAGCCGCCCTTTCGGGACTAAGGTGCCGCTGCGGCAAAATTCCAGCCAGAATCAAAAGAACTCTGGCTTACTTGTACAGCTCGACCAGGCGGGTCAGATGCTCGTAACGGTCGTTTGCGACCTGCTCGTTGCGAGCGAACAGCTGCTTTGCACGCTCCGGGAATGCACGAGTCAGGCGGCTGTAACGGGTCTCGTTTGCCAGCAGGGCCTGATACTTCTCGGCATCCACAGCCTTGGAGGTCAGGGTGAAGGGGTTCTTGCCCTGAGCCTTGTTGGCCGGATTGAAGGTGAACAGGTTCCAGTAACCAGACTCAACTGCCTTCTTCATCTCGTTCTGGCAGTTGGTCATGCCGCCCTTAACACCGTGCAGCTCGCAGGGAGCGTAGCCGATGATGAGGGAGGGGCCGGGATATGCCTCAGCCTCTGCGATAGCCTTGACAGCCTGGTTCATGTTAGCGCCCAGAGCGATCTGAGCAACATAGATGTAACCGTAGGTCATAGCGATCTCAGACAGGCTCTTCTTGCTGATCTCCTTACCAGCAGCAGCGAACTGGCAGACCTCGCCGATGTTGGAGGCCTTGGATGCCTGTCCGCCGGTGTTGGAGTACATCTCAGTATCGAAGACCATGACGTTGACATCCTCGCCGGAAGCCAGGACGTGGTCCAGACCGCCGAAGCCGATGTCGTATGCCCAGCCGTCACCACCGAAGATCCAGATGGACTTCTTGGCGATGAACTCCTTGCTCTTCAGGATCTCAGCGGACTCGGCGCAGCCAGCGGCAGCAGCCTTCTCCAGCTCAGCGATCAGAGCCTTAGCGGGGGCATCGTTAGCCTTGGTGTTGTTCTTGGTTGCCATGAACTCGTCAAAGGCAGCCTTCAGCTCAGCAGAAGCCTTGTCAGAACCAGCGACCTCAGCGATGCGCTTGATCAGGTTCTCACGGACGGTCTTCTGGCCCAGATACAGGCCCAGGCCGTGCTCTGCGTTATCCTCGAACAGGGAGTTGCACCATGCAGGACCGTGGCCGCTGTCCTTGTTGACAGTGTACGGAGAGATGGAAGCAGTACCGCCCCAGATAGAGGAGCAGCCGGTGGCGTTGGAGATGTACATCTTCTCGCCGAACAGCTGGGTGATCAGACGTGCGTAAGAGGTCTCAGCACAGCCTGCGCAGGAGCCAGAGAACTCCAGCAGCGGCTGGTTGAACTGAGAGCCGATGACGGTGTCGTCTGCGAACTTAGAGGGCTTCTTGGAGATGTTGGCGACGCAGTAGTCGAAGACTGCCTGCTGATCGGCCTGAGACTCCTGAGGAACCATCTGGATAGCCTTGGTGGGGCAGACGGTGACACACTCGCCGCAGCCCATGCAGTCCAGAGGAGACACAGCCATAACGAACTTATACTCGTTCGCGGGCTTGTTGTCGCGGCTCTTGGTCTGTGCGGGAGCTGCTGCCAGCTCGTCAGCGGTCAGCTGGAAGGGACGGATGGTTGCGTGAGAGCACACGAATGCGCACTGGTTGCAGCCAACGCACTTTGCAGCATCCCACTCGGGGACGTTCACAGCGGTGCCGCGCTTCTCGTAAGCGGAAGCGCCCTGCTCCCACTCGCCGTTTGCGTTAGCAACGAAAGCAGAGACGGGCAGGCTGTCGCCGTCCATACGAGCGATGGGCTCCATGACGTTGCGGATCTGCTTGACCAGCTCGGGACGGCCAGACAGCTCCTTCGGGGCGGGATCGGCCTCGGGGTTGGACCAGGAAGCGGGGACGTCCACCTTGTGGATGGCGTCAACACCGGCATCGATGGCCTTCCAGTTCATCTCAACGACGTCCTGACCCTTCTTGCCGTAGCTCTTCTGAGCTGCCTGCTTCATGAAGTTGACGGCGTCCTCGATGGGCATAACGTCAGCCAGCTTGAAGAAAGCGGACTGCAGGATGGTATTGGTGCGCTTGCCCATACCGATCTCGATAGCCTTGTCGATCGCGTTGATGGTGTACAGCCGGATGTTGTTGTCCGCGATGTACTTCTTGGCCTCAGCGTTCAGGTGATGGCCCAGCTCCTCATCGTTCCACTGGCAGTTGATCATGAACACGCCGCCGGGCTTGACATCCTGGACCATCTTCATGCCCATGTGGATGTAAGCGGGGTGTGGCAGGCCACGAAGTCAACCTGGTTGATGTAGTAGGGGCTGCGGATGGGCTTGTCGCCGAAGCGCAGGTGGCTGATGGTCACGCCGCCGGTCTTCTTGGAGTCATACTGGAAGTATGCCTGAACATACTTATCCGTGTGGTCGCCGATGATCTTGACGGAGTTCTTGTTCGCACCGACGGTACCGTCGCCGCCCAGACCCCAGAACTTGCACTCCTTGGTGCCAGCTGCTGCGGTGATGGGAGCGGGCTTGACCTCAGGCAGAGACAGGCCGGTGACATCATCGGTGATGCCGAGGGTGAAGCGCTCCTTCGGCTGATCCTTCTCCAGCTCCTTGAACAGAGCGAAGATGGAGGACGGGGGAGTATCCTTGCTGCCCAGACCGTAACGGCCGCCGGTCAGGATGACATCATTCTTGCCAGCCTCACGCAGGGTAGCTGCGACATCCAGGTACAGGGGCTCGCCCAGAGAGCCGGGCTCCTTGGTGCGGTCCAGAACTGCGACCTTCTTAGCGGTAGCAGGCAGGACCTTCAGCAGAGCGGAGGACACCCAGGGACGGTACAGGCGGACCTTGACGATACCGACCTTCTCGCCCTTAGCGTTCAGGTAATCGACGACCTCGTCCGCAACGTCGCAGACAGAGCCCATAGCGATCATGACGCGATCGGCATCGGGTGCGCCGTAGTAGTTGAACAGGTCGTAGTTGGTGCCCAGCTTCTCGTTGATCTTGGCCATGTACTTCTCGACGACTGCGGGCAGTGCGTCGTAGACAGAGTTGCAGGCCTCACGATGCTGGAAGAACACGTCGCCGTTCTCGTGGGAACCGCGCATCTTGGGGTGCTCGGGGTTCAGAGCCTTTGCGCGGAACTCCTCGACAGCCTCCATGTTGCACATTTCCTTCAGGTCGGCGTAGTCCCACTTCTCGATCTTCTGGTACTCGTGAGAAGTACGGAAGCCGTCGAAGAAGTTCAGGAAGGGGACCTTGCCCTCGATGGCTGCCAGATGGGCAACAGGGGACAGGTCCATGACTTCCTGCACGCTGCTCTCGACCAGCATTGCGAAGCCGGTCTGGCGGCATGCCATAACGTCGCTGTGATCACCGAAGATGTTCAGGGACTGGGTAGCAACGGTACGTGCAGAAACATCGAACACGCAGGGCAGCTGCTCAGCAGCGATCTTGTACATGTTGGGGATCATCAGCAGCAGGCCCTGAGAAGCGGTGAAGGTGGTGGTAACAGCACCTGCACCCAGAGAGCCGTGCACAGCGCCTGCAGCGCCTGCCTCAGACTGCATCTCGACGACCTTGACCTGGTTGCCGAAGATGTTCTTCTGGCCCTGAGCGGACCACTGGTCCACAAAGTCAGCCATCGGAGAAGAGGGGTAATGGGTAGATGGCAGCCACGTCCGTGTAGGCATATGCTACATGAGCGGCAGCGGTATTGCCATCCATGGTTTGCTTTGCTCTAGGCATTTTTCTTCCTCCATTCAGAATTTGGTACCTTCTGCGCGGGGCAAACGTCTTTTTGCCGGAGCCGGAGAACTCCTTTGAAAAACGTATTGCTCGACTGATAAGCGCCGCACTTCGCCGGAGCCGGAGAACTCCACAAAAGCACACGCTCATCGAGGGCAATAGCCTGCCCGGGCCGGAGAACCCCATGAAGGCACTATTGCTCATCTAATATAATAGCAAATTCCGCCGGTAAAGGCAACGCAAACCGACTGTAAAAACACAACAAAAATTCAAGAATTTTTTTAGCGCTTTTTTACAGATGTGTTCTTTGCTGCATCCATGGCGGTGTTATGCTCCAAAATCCAGCATCCATCAGGCTTTTTCTTACAAAATTCTAAATTTATAATTGACATTTGTACAGATTCTGCCGTAAACTTTATCTATAGTATCATGCGCCGCACAGCGCAGGGAAGGACAGGCACAAAACGATGGATGCTGCACATTTTGAAAAGACCCTCTCGAGCGAGGTTCTCTTTGAGGGCCGGGTGGTCACGCTGACCAAAGACGTGGCTCTGCTGGAAAACGGCGAGACTTCTGTCCGGGAGGTGGTCCACCACCACGGCGGGGCCTGCATCGTACCGTATTTTGAGGACGGCACCCTCTGCATGGTGCGCCAGTTCCGCTACGCCATGCAGCAGGAGCTGTGGGAGCTGCCCGCCGGCAAGCTGGAAAAGGGCGAAGACCCCTTTGAAGCCGCCAAGCGGGAGCTGGGCGAAGAGTGCGGCCTGACCGCCGACCACTACACCCCGCTGGGCGAGTTCTACCCCACGGTGGGCTATGACACCGAGATCATCTATATGTGGGTGGCCACCGGCCTGCACACCACCCAGATGCATCTGGACGACGACGAGTTCCTGACGCCCGACCGCATCCCGCTGGCAAAAGCCTACGAGATGGTCATGAGCGGCGAGATCAAGGACGGCAAGACCATCGCGGGCGTGCTCAAGCTCAAGGCACTGGTGGACGAGGGCAGGCTGTGATACTCTACGAAGATACAGCCCTCGTGGTTCTGGACAAGCCCGCCGGGCTTTCCAGCGAGGACGGCGTACCCGCCGCCCTGCGGAAGCTCTGGGGCAGGCCCGACGCCTATGTGGGCGTCATCCACCGGCTGGACACCGGCGTGTCGGGTCTGATGGTCTATGCAAAGACCCGCAGGCAGCCGCCGCCCGCAGCCGTCAGGTGACACAGAGCCAGCAGGTTTATGCCGAACAGGATGGCCGGGCCGAGCCTGACGCCGGCACACCGGACGCGCCGCCTTTCGTGAAACAATACCGCGCCCTCATCGCGGGCGGGCCGGACGAGAAGCTGCCCGCCGAAGGCGTCCTGCGGGACTACTTATTCAAGGACAGCCGGAAAGGCCGTGTTTTTCCGGTGAGCCGTCCGCGCAAGGGCGTGAAGGAGGCTGTGCTGGAATATCGCATTTCTGCCTCCGCCCCGGACGGCAGCGCCAGCCTTGCGGACATCACCCTCCACACGGGGCGCACCCATCAGATCCGGGTGCAGTTCGCGTCCCGCCGCCACCCGCTCTGGGGCGACGGCAAATACGGCAGCCGCATCAAGGGAGACATTGCGCTTCAGAGCGCCCGGCTCCGCTTCATCCATCCCGACACCGGAAAGGGAATGGACTTCCGCCTCCCGGTCCTCGGGACATGGCCCGCTTGGGGCATCAGACAGGAAAACGACAATGGAACAACAGTATAAAACAGATTCCGAAATATACGCCGTCCTCGAGCGGGAGATCATCGATCTGACCCTCCGGCCCGGCTGTTCGCTGAGCGAAAACCCGCTCTGCACCCGCTTCGGCGCGCCCCGCTCCCTCATCCGGGTGGTGCTGCAGCGGCTGCAGGAGAACGGGCTGGTGAAGATCGTGCCGTACAAAGGCACCACCGTCACCCGGCTGAACCGGGACATCGTGGACGAGCTGATCTATGAGCGCATCGCGGTAGAGGCCGGTCCTGCGGGACTTTGCGCCCCACTGCACACCGGAGCACCGCGCCCTCATCCGCCAGCGTGCCGCCGCCTATGACGAGCTGGCCAAGGCCGAGACGCTGGACTTCAACCGCCTCTACGAGGCCGACACCCGGCTCCACGAGACGTGGTTCTCCGCCATGGGCAAGATGTACCTCTGGCGCACCCTGCAGAACGCCCACGCCGACTACAGCCGGTTCCGGATGCTGGACACCCTGACCACCGGCGGGCTCGCCGAGGTGGTGGCTGACCACCACAACCTCATCGACGCCATCGAGCGGTGCGACCTCGCGGCCTTTGAGCCGCTGGTGGAACGCCACCTTTACGGCGGCATCCGCCGTCTGGGCTCCAAGCTCACCGAGGAATACGCCGATTATTTTGAATGATGTTCCATGGGGAACCAAAAAGCGCCTCTGCACAAATGTGCAGGGGTGCTGCTGTTTTTCTCAGCCCATGATGCCGGAGATGAAGATCTCCAGACCGATGCCGATGAGGATGACGCCGCCGAGGACGGAGGCTTTGCCGGAGAGGTCGGTGCCGAACTTTTTACCAATGGCAAGGCCGGCCTCGCAGATGAAGAAGGTGACGGCCGCCACGATGAGGGAGCAGACCAGCGCCATGAACCAGCCGTACTCCGAGATGGTGAAGCCCACCGACAGCGCGTCGATGCTGGTGGCGACGCCCTGCATGAAGAGTGCGCCCGCGCTCAGCTCAGCAGCTTCCTCAGCCTCTTCGCCCTTGATGCCCTCGATGAGCATCTTGCCGCCGATGTAACCCAGCAGGATGAGGGCGATCCAGGGGATGAACTTTTCGAAGGAAGAGAACAGCTCCACGATGGTGTGGACGCAGACCCAGCCCGTCATGGGCATGACGGCCTGAAAGATGCCGAAGGTGCCTGCGATCTGGACGCCCCGGCGGCGGGACATCTGCGGGTCATGCAGACCGTTTGCCATCGAGACGGAAAACGCATCCATGGCAAGGCCCACGCCCAGCAGGGCGCTGTTGAAGAAAAACAAAAAACTCCATTCCATAACGATGCCTCCTGATTTGACCGGAATTGGTGGGCAGACAAAAGACCCGGGATCGGCGCGCATTTCGCCAATTCCGGGTCGGATTTTTACAAACTGACTCCATGTGGAATGGGCGTGGTACTCGCACCAAAGCACATGAGTCTCGCAAATGAAAGCAAGCCAGACAGCCGCCCGGGCCGTCATTGTGTTGACTTGCTGCGCCGCCTGCAAAACAGCGCCTGCTACTCCCCCATGAGGATCTTTCTTGTTGTCCGGCTATCGTACCACACAAACAGCGGATTTGTCCAGTATAACCGTGATTTTTTGCAAAAAACCTGCGGGAGAGCACCGCAGAAAGCGTGTACTCCCCCGCAGGGTCAGTTTATGTGTGGAAATGAGGTTTATTCCTCGTCGCCGGTGTCAGCCTCGGGAGCTTCGGCGGCCGATGCCTCATCGGCTGCTTCCATCTCCGCCAGCTGCTCGGCAGTGGGCTCGTCCTCGGTGTCGGCCTCGATGCTCTCGGTCTGTGCCTCGTCGTCGTGGTCGGTGCGGGCCAGCACCATCACCTTATCGTTCTCGCCCAGACGCATGACCCGGACGCCGGAGCCGTAGCGGCTCTGGACGGGGATCTCGTTGGCGTGCAGGCGGATGATGATGCCCTCCTGACTGCTCAGCAGCACATCGTCGATGTCGTCCACGATCTTGACGGCGGCCACCTTGTCCTTGGAGGCGTCGTAGTTGCGGATGCCCTTGCCGCCGCGGGCGGTGATGCGGTAGGTGTCGATGTCAGAGCGCCGGCCCTTGCCGTTTTCGGTGACGGTGAGCACCGTGCCGCCCTCGCGGCAGATGCAGACGCCGACGACCTCGTCGCCCTCGGCCAGCTTGATGGCGCGGACGCCGTGGCCGCTGCGGCCCATCGGGCGGGCATCGGCCTCGTTGAAGCGGATGGCCTGACCGTTGCGGGTGGCCACGATGAGCATATCATTGCCGGTGGTCAGGCGGGTCCATGCCAGCGCGTCGCCCTCGTTGAGTGCGATGCCGATGAGGCCCGTCTTGCGGATGTTGGCGTACTGCTCCAGCGGGGTGCGCTTGATGAGGCCCTGCTTGGTGACCATGGTGACGAAGCCGCCCTTGTTGTCCTCGTCCTTCGGGTAGCAGAGCATGTTGGTGACCTTTTCGCCCTCGGCCAGCTGCAGCAGATTGACGATGTTGCTGCCCTTGCTGGTGCGGCTGCCCTCGGCGATGGTGTAGCCCTTGATGCGGAAGAGACGGCCCTTGTCGGTAACGAACAGGACATAATCATGGGTAGAGCCCACGAACATCTCCTGCACGATGTCCTCTTCCTTCCGGGTCATGCCGGAGATGCCGCGGCCGCCGCGCTTCTGGGCCTGATAGGTGGCCTTGAGCTGGCGCTTGATATAGCCGGCCTCGGTGAGGGTGTAGACGCACTGCTCCTCGGCGATGAGGTCTTCGATGTCCACTTCACCGGTGACGGACTGAATCTCGGTGCGGCGCTCGTCGCCGAAGCGCTTCTTCATGTCCAGCAGCTCGTTCTTGACGATTTCCAGAACGCGGGCGTCGTTGGCGAGGATGTCCTCCCAATCCTTGATTTTTGTCTGTAAGCCGGACAGCTCTTCCTCAATTTTGAGGATCTCGAGACCAGCCAGACGGCCCAGCTGCAATTTCACGATAGCGTCGGCCTGCGGGTCATCGAAGCCGAACTGCTCCATGATCGCGGCCTTTGCCTCGGCCATGCCGCCCTTGCAGGCGCGGATGGTAGCGATGAGCTCATCCACGATGTCGGTGGCCTTCTTCAGACCCTCGAGGATGTGGGCGCGCTCCTTGGCCTTCTTCAAATCATACTGCGTGCGGCGGCGGACGACTTCATCCTGGAACTCGACGTACTTCTGTATCATCTGTTTCAGGGTCATGACCTTCGGCACCTTGTGGTCGATGGCCAGCATGATGACGCCCACGGTATCCTGCAGCTGGGTGTACTGGTACAGCTGGTTCAGGATGACCTGCGCGTTGGCATCCTTGCGGATGTCCACCACGATGCGCATCCCCTTGCGGTTGGTCTCATCGTTCAGGCCGGTGATGCCCTCGATCCGCTTGTCCTTGACCAGCTCTGCCATGTTCTCGATGAGGCGGGCCTTGTTGACCATATACGGGATCTCCGTGATGATGATCTGGGTGCGGCCATTCTTGGTCTCTTCGATGGTGGCACGGCCCCGCAGGGTGATTTTGCCGCGGCCGGTGGCGTAGGCGGCGCGGATGCCGCTTCGGCCCATGATGATGCCGGCAGTGGGGAAGTCCGGTCCCTTGATGTGCTCCATCAGGCCGGGCAGGTCGATGTCGGGGTCCTCGATATAGGCCACGCAGCCGTCGATGACCTCACTGAGGTTGTGGGGCGGGATGTTGGTGGCCATACCGACGGCGATGCCCTGACTGCCGTTGACCAGCAGGTTGGGGAAGCGGCAGGGCAGGACGCTGGGCTCTTTCTTCGTCTCGTCGAAGTTGGGGTCCCAGTTGATGGTGTCCTTGTCGATGTCGGTCAGCATCTCGACCGCCATGCGGCTCATGCGGGCCTCGGTGTAACGGTAAGCAGCCGGGGGGTCGCCATCGACCGAGCCGAAGTTACCCTGACCATCCACCAGCGGGTAGCGGAGGGAGAAATCCTGTGCCAGACGGACCATGGCGTCGTAGACGGAGGCGTCGCCGTGGGGGTGGTAAGAGCCCAGCACCGCACCGACGGTATCCGCCGACTTGCGGTAGGGATGGCTGGGGTCGTTGCCGCGTTCGTGCATGGTGTAGAGGATGCGGCGGTGGACGGGCTTCAGGCCGTCACGCACATCCGGCAGGGCGCGGGCCACGATGACCGACATGGAGTAATCCAGAAACGCCGTCTCGATCTCCTTCTTGACGTCCCGGATGATCATCTTGGTACCGCTGCCCGGTATCATCACATAATCTTCTTCCATTGTTTCCTCCAATTACACGTCGAGCTTTGCGTACTGGGCGTTGGTCTCGATAAAGCGGCGGCGGGGCTCCACCTGATCGCCCATCAGGATGGTGAACGCCTCATCGGCCTTCTCGGCATCCTCGATGGTGATGCGGACGATGACGCGGTTGTCCGGTTCATGGTGGTCTCCCAGAGCTGCTCCGGTTCATCTCACCAAGGCCCTTATAGCGGTTTATCTTCGCGCCGGGCATCTCCTGCGAGAGCAGGGCCATTTCTGCGTCGTTGTAGGCGTATTTGATGGTGCTGCCCTTCTGCACCTTGAACAGCGGGGGCTGTGCCACATAGACATGGCCCTGCTCGATGAGGGGGCGCATATAGCGGAAGAAGAAGGTGAGCATCAGGGTGCAGATGTGAGAGCCATCGACATCGGCATCGGCCATGATGAACACTTTGTCATACCGCAGCTTGGAAATATCGAACTCGTCGCCGATGCCGCAGCCCAGTGCCAGCACGACAGGCATCAGCTTGTCGTTGCCGTAGATACGGTCGGCGCGGGCCTTTTCGACGTTGAGCATCTTGCCCCACAGGGGGAGGATGGCCTGAATGGCCGAGTCACGGCCCATCTTGGCCGAGCCGCCTGCGGAATCGCCCTCGACGATGAAGATCTCAGTGCGGGTGGGGTCTTTTTCGCGGCAGTCTGCCAGCTTGCCGGGCATCCGGCTGGTCTCGAGGGCGCTCTTGCGGCGCACCAGCTCACGGGCCTTCTTGGCGGCAGCGCGGGCGCGGGCGGCCTGGGTGGCCTTTTCGAAGATAGCCTTGGCCACGCCGGGGTTCTCCTCGAAGAACTCCATCAGCTTGGAGTAGACCATGTTGGAGACGAGGGTTCGAATTTCCGTATTGCCCAGCTTTGCCTTGGTCTGGCCCTCGAACTCGGCCTCCTGCAGCTTGACGGAGATAACGCAGATGAGGCCCTCACGGACGTCAGCGCCGGAAAGGTTCTCGTCCTTGTCCTTCAGCAGACCGTGGCTGCGGCCATAATCGTTGAAGACGCGGGTGAGGCTGCTGCGGAAGCCCTCTTCGTGGGTGCCGCCGTCGGGGGTGTTGACGTTGTTGGCGAAGCTCAGCAGCAGCTCATTGTAGCTGGAATTATACTGCAGGGCGATCTCTGCCATGCCCCGGTCGGTCTGGCCCTTGAGATAGATGACATTGGGGTGGAGCACCTCGAGGTCGCGCTTCTCGCCCAGATAGGTGACGAAGCTCTTGATGCCGCCCTCGTAGCACATGACCTCGGTGCGGTAGGTGGGCTCGCCCTCCTTGCCGTCCTCGAGGACGGGGGTGTAGAGCTCGCGCTCGTCGGTCAGGGTGATCTTGACACCGGCGTTCAGGAAGCTCTCTTCCCAGACGCTTTTCCAGCGTTTCGAAGTTGTAGACGGTGGTGTCCTTGAACATCTCCGGGTCGGGCTTGAAGGTGACGCGGGTGCCGGTGACACTGGGGTCCACGGTGCCGATGCACTTCAGCGGGCCGTCCGGGTCGCCGCGGCGGAAGGTCTGCTCGTACTCGCGGCCGTCGCGGCGGACGTTGACGGTCAGCCACTCCGAGCAGGCGTTGACGACAGACGCGCCGACGCCGTGCAGGCCGCCGGCCACCTTGTAGCCAGTTCTCGCCGCCGAACTTGCCGCCGGCGTGGAGGATGGTATAGACGACGGTGACGGCAGGCAGACCGGTATCAGCCTGGATGTCCACGGGGATGCCGCGGCCATTGTCCGTGACCTGAATGATGTCGCCCTTCAGGATCTTGACCTCGATGTGGTCGCAGTAACCGGCCAGAGCCTCGTCGATGGCGTTGTCCACGATCTCGTACACCAGATGGTGCAGGCCGCGCTCGCCGGTGGAGCCGATATACATACCGGGGCGCTTGCGCACTGCCTCCAGACCTTTCAGGACCTGGATCTCGCTGGCGTTGTATTCATGGTCCGTCGCAGTTTCTGCGTTGGTACTGGTAATGATTTCCTCTGCCATTTCCTTTCTCCCTTTTGTTTTGTTTCGTTTTTCGTTACTATTTGTAAAAGCGATCAATCGCTGGTTGGCTTATTCCAGTTTCATCTCCGTGCGCCGTTTGAGCGCAGCCGGCGACAGCTCCGAGAGATAGATCGTATCCACCGGCGAATCTGCCAGCACATAGCTCTGGGGCAGCTCATCGGACAGGCTCACCACCGCCCCGTTTTTCTGGGCGTAGTTCAGAAACTCCCGCCCCCGGGGTGAGATGGTCGTTGTTTCCAAGTTGAAGATGCCGATGATGTCCCGGTCGTTCAGGACATAATCGCGGCCAAGGTGTACATACATTGCATCACACTTTCGTCAGCACGCCGCCGTTCATCCGGTAGACCTCGCCGTCCGTTTTGAGGAAAGCGGTGTCGTCGCAGCTGGTCACGAAGGTCTGCTTTTCCCGCATCCGGGTGAGCAGATACTGCTTGCGGCCATCGTCCAGCTCGCTGAGCACGTCGTCCAGCAGCATCACCGGGTGTTCGCCCGTGATGGAGGCAGCTGCGGCGGCTTCGGCCATTTTCAGGCTGAGCACGACGCTCCGCTGCTGTCCCTGACTCGCATACACTTTTGCAGGCTGACCATCCAGAAGAAGGTCCAGATCTTCCCGGTGAGGGCCGCAGAGGCTCTGCCCGGCCCGCAGCTCTTCGGGCATTTTCTGCCGCAGAAGCTGGGCCAGACCACCCGGCTCGAACTGGGCCGCATACCGCAGACTCAGTGTTTCCGCCCCGCGGGAAAGCTCCTCATAGTTGGCACAGGCCAGCGGGGAGAGAGCGGCGAGATAGGCTCTGCGCCGCTGCTGGATGGCCTCGCCCTGCTGGGCAAGCTCCACATTCAGCACCTCTAACAAGGCCCGCTTTTCGGCATAAGGCCGCTCAACGCCATTGGAAGAGCGTCGAAGCAGCGCGTTTTTCTGCAAGGCCCGGACATAGCGGCGATAAAGGGTCAGGTAGCCGGGGTAGAGTTGGCAGAGGGCAGCGTCCAGAAATTTCCGCCGCCCTTCCGGCGCGCCCTTCACGAGGCTCAGGTGTCCGGGGTCGAAGACCACTGCCGGAAAGCTGCCCGCAAGGCTGGCCGCCCGCTTGACTGCGCCCCCGTTCACCGAGACTGTCCGGCCCGGGCGGGGAGAGTCCGGCGCGCCCACCGTCAGGCGGACGCGGTTCGGCTCTTCCGTTTCCTGCTCTTCCTGCTGTGCGCGGAGGGTGGACGCTTTGAGTACGGCGAAGGGTTCACCCCGGCGCACCAGCTCTGCGTCCTTGCCGCCCCGGAAGCTCTTGCCGCCGGTGAGCAGCCAGATGGCTTCCAGGAGGTTCGTCTTGCCCTGGCCGTTGTTGCCGCAGATGACAGTCAGCTCCCGGCCCGGCGTCAGGCTGGCCGAGGCGATGTTCCGGTAATTTTCGACTTCGAGAGAGAGCAGCCGCATCAGCCGCCCATCCCGATCTCGATGGTCTGGCCGTCCAGCTCTACGGTGTCGCCCGGGCACTTCTTGCCGCGCATGGTGCAGACTTCGCCGTTGACCTTCACGGCCCCGCCCTGAACGAGCTCCTTGGCTTCGCCGCCAGTCTCGCACAGGCCCGCATATTTCAGCAGGGCGTCCAGCTTGATGAATTCGGTATGGATGAGGATCTTTTGCATTTTATTACGCCTCTCAGTCGTTTTTGAAGCGGACGGGCAGGACCAGATACAGGAAGTCATTGCCCTCCACCGGCAGCACTTTCACCGGGCTCAGCGGGCCGCTGATCTCCATCCGCACCTTCTCGGTGCGGGCATTGCGCAGCGCGTCCAACAGGTAGCGGTTATTAAAGCCGATCTCCACCTCGTCGCCCTCGCACTCGGCGTTGAACTCATCGACGACGCGGCCCAGATTGGTCTGGCAGCGGACGACGACTTTACCCTCTGTAAAAGTGATGCGGAGGGGATTTTTTAAACGCTCTGTAATAATCAGAGAAGCGCGCTCGATGGTCTCGATGAACTCCTTGGTGTCGATGGTCACACGGGTGCGGCTGCCGGCCGGAATGACATTGTGATAGTTGAGGAACTCGCCCTCAATGAGGCGGCTCATGATGGTGTAGCCGGCGGTCATGAACACGACGTAGCGGCGGTTGGCACAGATGTGGACCGGCTCTTCGTCGTCGTTGGGCAGCAGATGAGACACTTCGGTCATGGTCTTGCTGGGGACGATGATGCGGATGTCCTTGACGGCAGCGACGGGCCGCTCCACGATGGCCAGACGGTAGCCGTCCAGGGCAACGATGGTCATTTTATCCGGCTCTATCTCAAAAAGTTCACCGGTATGCGCAGGTTTTTTCTCGTCCTGGCTGACGGCGTAGAGGGTGCGGTCGATCATATCGCGGAGCACGCCGGTCTTGATGGTCAGGGTCTCCTCGGCGCCGGTGTTGGGCAGCTCGGGGAAATCGGTGGCCGACATGGACTGGATTTCGAACTGCGCCACGCCGCTCTGGATGGTGGTTTTGCCATTATCGGCAGACTGGATGGTGATCTGGCCTGCCGGCATCCGGCTGATCATGCTGCTGAGCAGCTTGGCGTTCAGCACGAGCTCACCGGGTTCTTTGACATTGGCTTCGATGGTGGTCACGATGCCCATTTCGAGGTCGTAGCCGGTGAGGGTCAGCTGGAAGCCTTCTGCCTTCAGTAAAATGCCCTCCAGTACTGGGATGGTAGAGCGCAGAGTGACTGCTTTGGATACGCCGTCAATGGCTGCACTCAGAAGAGTTTTGTCGCAGATGATGTTCAAATCTTCTTCTCTCCTTTTTTGCGTCAGTTTTGCTGTCGTTCCTCATGGGATCCGATGCAAAAACCTGTTTTCTTTATTGAACTTGTTGTAGTAACCGTAGTAGGGGATGGGGAAGATGTGGAAAACTCTGCAAACCCTTGCCGGGATGCGGGGATTTGGTTTTCCACGGAGATGTTGAGGAACTGTGGATGGAATGTTGAATCGGGGAGAGCTGTGGTTTTTTCCACATCCGCTGTGAAAAACGGAGGTTGAATGTTGAAAACCATGTGGAAAGAGTGGAAAGTTTCGGCCTTTCACCACAATATCTGGGTCTATTTTCCCCTTTTTGTTCCTCTTTCTCCCCATATTTTGGGGTTTGACCCCTGAATGAGTATGACTTTTGCACCGGTTCTAGTGCGTTAAGCCTTCACATTCTTGATGATGTCGCTCACCGTCTCCCGCAGGTGCTGGTCGTTCTTCATGTCCCGCTCCATGGTCTTGAGGGAGTAGACGATGGTGGAATGGTCACGGCCCGAGAACTCCCGGCCGATCTCCTCCATGCTCATGCCGGTGACCTCGCGCAGGATGTAGATGGCCACGCGGCGGGCGGAGGCCACATTGGCGTTCCGCTTGGTGCCGCGGATGTCGGCAGGGGAGACATTGAAGGTGCGGGATACCTCGCCCACGATCTTCTCGATGGTGACAGGCACGGGCTGGGTCTCGTTGAGGATGTCCTTGATGGCATTCTGTGCCACGCTGATGACCGGCTGGATGCCCTCGAGCATATAGTAGGCGTTGAGCTTTTTGACCGCGCCTTCCAGCTGGCGGATGTTATTTTTCAGATGGTTGGCGATGAATTCGGCCACATCCTCGGGCAGGTCGAGGTGGAGAAGCTCCGCCTTGCGCTTGACGATGGCCACGCGGGTCTCGAAATCCGGCGGCTGGACGTCGGCGGTCAGGCCCCACTCGAAGCGGGTGCGCAGACGCTCTTCCAGGCTCTTGATCTCCTTGGCCGGGCGGTCGGATGCGATGACGATCTGCTTGTGGGCATCGTGGAGGGAGTTGAAGGTGTGGAAGAATTCTTCCTGGGTGGACTCCTTGCCCGCGATGAACTGGATGTCGTCCACCAGCAGCAGGTCGGCCACGCGGTACTTCATCCGGAAGTCCTCGGTGCTGCCGGCGCGGATGGCCGCGATCAGCTCGTTGGTGAACTGCTCACAGGTGACATACATGATGACGAAGTCGGGGTGGGTGCGATTGATCTCGGTCTGGATGGCCGTCAGCAGATGGGTCTTGCCGAGGCCCGAGCCGCCGTAGATGAACAGCGGGTTGTAGGCACCGGAGGGGTTGGCCGCGACAGCCTGCGCCGCAGCAAACGCAAACTGGTTGGACGGGCCTTTGATGAAGTTCTCGAAGGTGAATTCATAGTTGCCCTGCGGGGAGGCGGGGTTCGCCTCGTACTGCTGGGCCAGCACCACTTCGTGGGGCGGCGTGCTGGGGACGACGAGGGTGATGTCCACGTCAAAGCCCAGCACTGTCTTGAAGGCCTCTTTGAGCAGGCCGAGATAACGGTCCGTCACGATCTTGCAGATGAAGTCGTTGCGCACCGAGAGGGTGATATGGCTGGAGTCCTCAAAGCTGATAGGCTCCAACCCGTCGATATAGAGATTATACGTCGGCTCCGCCATCTGCGCCTTGCAGTAGCTCTGGGCAGCCTCTAAAACGTCCTTGAAAGAATCCATAGTACATCCACTCCATTGAAGTTTTCAACAATGCTGCTGATACCAGGTTAGTATACCACAAAAATCCCCCTGCGTCTATATTATATAAGGTAATTTATAATACATAAAAAAGACATACCTGCGTCTGGGAAACGTCCTTGTGTCCAAGGCAGAGAAAAGCCACAAGATATTGTGGATGAAAAGTTTTCCACGGGAAATGGGTGAAAAAGTTGAAAGTTTCTCCACAGAGGTTTTTCAAAAAAGTTTGAAGGAAAGCGAAAAAAATGCTTGACAGAAGGCCATAGTGTGCGATATACTGTTGAATTGCAAGCCTGTCCCCATTTTGGGACCAGAATAGACCCCATACCGGGGACGAGTTTTTACGGAGGAAATACACCATGAAGAGAACTTTTCAGCCCAAGAAGCGTCAGCGCAAGGAAGTTCATGGCTTCCTGACCCGCATGAGCACCAAGAACGGCCGCAAGGTCATCAACGCACGCCGTGCTAAGGGCCGCAAGAGCCTGACCGTCTGATCCTGAGCAGTATGCATCAGGTCCGGCGCAGAATGGAATATGCGCAAAAAGGCCGCTGATATTGGATTGGCGGTCTTATTTTTTTACCCGGCATTCGGGAAAAAAGGCCGGAAAGCTGCGGTGAATAGTCGCATTGCCTAAAAAAACTGTCAAAGATTTGGCAGAGAAAACGCCCGGATGAGCTTTTCATGTCGGCGTTTTTTTGCTATACTGAACACTGAGCATTGCTTTTTTCCGGGCGGTGCTCCCACATCACCTGAAGGGAGGCGCACAGGATGCGCTATCGTCCCATCCGCCGCAACGGCGAGTTTGGCCGCGTATGCCCGCGGCAAGTCCTATGTCAACCAGGCGCTGGTGCTCTACGTGCTCAAAACGCGGAGCAAGCGCACCCGGGTGGGCTTGACGGCCACCAAAAAGATCGGCCACGCCGTGCAGCGCAACCGCGCCCGCCGCGTCATGAAGGCCGCCATCGAGGAGCATCTCGACTACAACATCGGCGGCTACGACCTCGTTTTCGTGGCCCGGGGCATGACCCCCCGGCTCAAGAGCTGGCAGCTCAGCGCCATCGTGGCAAAGCTCTTCGCCCAGGCCGGCCTGCCGGATAAGGCAAAACAGCCGGGCGCAAAGCCCCCGGCCACCCTGCCGCCGGTCCGGAAGCCCGAGGCGTGAGCATCTTTCAGAAAGCCCTCTGCGGGCTCATCCGGCTCTACCAGAAGTTCATCAGCCCGGGGCTGGGGCGGAACTGCCGCTTTTCACCCTCCTGCAGCCAGTACGGCATCGAGGCCATCCGCACCCACGGTTGCGTCAAAGGGCTGCTGCTGACGGCGTGGCGCATCGCCCGGTGCAATCCGCTGGGCCGCTGGGGCTACGACCCCGTGCCGGAAAAGGGCCGCTGGAAAAATCCGGCCCGGCATCTCTCGGCCTCGGCTCTGTTTTCCACCAGACACGAAAAATAAGTGGAAAACCTCTTCGCCGATGCTCTCTGGAAGAGCGCTGAAACGGGGAAAACCTCTTTGTCAATGCTCTTTGGAAGAGCGCTGAAACGGGGAAGACCTCTCCGTCAATGCCCTTTGAAAAAGGGCGGCAGAGGGGAGGAAAACCTCTCCGTCACGCCTGCGGCGTGACACCTCTCCTGATAGGAGAGGCTGAGAGGAAGAGCTATTATAATGCTTCTTGTGACGTGCTGAACTGTGGGCGGCGTGTCCTACGATAAAAATAACCGTCCCGCACCACAGGCGGGGCAGAATGGACAGAGACATGAATATTTTGTACATCCTCGGTGTACCTCTCGGCTATGTGATGGAGTGGATCTACAACCTCATCCCGAACTACGGCTGGGACATCATCATCTTCACCATCGTTATCCGCCTGCTCAGCATCCCTCTGCAGCTCAACCAGCAGAAGAGCATGGCCAAGATGTCCGCTTTCCAGCCGATGATCGCCGACATCCAGAAAAAGTACAAGGACAAGCCCGAAAAGCAGCAGGAAGAGCTGATGAAGCTGCAGCAGGAGTTTGGCTATAAGCCCACCGCCGGCTGTATGCCCATGCTGGTCAACTTCCTCGTCATGTTCGGCGTCATCGAGGTCGTGTACCGCCCGCTGCAGCGCATCTTCCACATCGGCGCCGAGGCCATCACCGCCGCAGGCGATGCCATGACCGCTCTGGGCATCAGCTTCACTCAGGTGACCCGCGACACCAATATCATCGCACAGGTGCTGGCCGGTGAGTCCACCGTCACCTCTGCGTTCACCCCAGACCAGCTGAACACCATCACGGAGTTCGGCCAGCACATGGACTTCTTCGGCATCGACCTGACCCGTGTGCCGCAGTACAGCCTAGCAGCAGACAACCTGCCCCTGCTGATCTTCCCCATCCTGGCTGTCGTCACCATGTTCATCTCCACCCACATCAGCATGAAGGCCTCCGGCCAGAGATGCAGGGCAGCATGAAGCTGACCATGTATATGATGCCTCTGATGTACGTCTTCTTCTGCTTTACCGTTCCCTGCGCATTCTCTCTGTACTACGTCATTTCCAACATCGTGATGACCGTCCAGACCCAGGTCATGCGCAAGATCTATGACCCGAGAGATGAAGGAGCAGGTCAGGGCCGAGATCGCTTCCCGCAGGAAGGAAGAGAAGCGCGCGTGAAGAGCACCACCATCAAGGTCCAGGATGAGAAGACCGGTGAGGTCGTGGAAAGAACATCTCCGCCAGCGAGATGAACAAGCGCCGCCTCGAGTATGCCCGCCAGCAGGATGCTGAGCGCTACAAGGACGAGCGCACTGTCCCGCTGAGCGAGCTGCAGAACAAAAGGAGGATTGACGGTTATGATCCGTACGCAGGAAGCGACCGGCAAGACGGTCGATGAAGCACGCACCAACGCCTGCGCTCTGCTGGGCGTGGAAAAGGACGACATCAACGTCAGCTACGAAGTGCTGGAAATGCCCCAGAAGACCGGTTTTCTGGGCCTGAAGCTCACCCCGCCAAGGTCCGGGTCAGCGTCGAGCTGCCGGACGAGCCTGCGGCAGCTCCTGCTGCCCCCGTTGAGGAGCCCGCTCCCGTTGTGGAGAAGAAGGCTGCTCCTGTGGCGGCTGAGCCTGTCGTCGAAGAGACTGCCCCTGAGGCTCCCACTGCTGTGGAAGAGCCTGCCGCACCCGCTGAGGAAGCTGCCCCTGCCGAAGAGCAGGCTGCTCCCGCCGCCGAGGGCGAAGAGGTGGAAGTCCCCATCAACATTGAGGAGAACGCCAAGGTCAAGGCCGCTGTGGACTACCTGAAGGATGTCATCGAGAAGATGGGCGTACAGGACGTCAAGTTCAGCGCTGTGCAGAAGGGTGAGGCTACCATCATCCGTCTGGACGGCGAGAAGATGGGCGCCCTCATCGGCCGCCGCGGCGAGACGATGGAGAGCCTGTCCTATCTGGCAAGCCTCGTGGCAAACCGCCTCGAGGGCGACTACATCAAGCTGGGCCTCGACGTGGCCGGCTACCGCGACAAGCGCGAGAGCGACCTGACCGCACTGGCACAGCGCATCGGTGCCAAGGTGCGCCGCACCGGCCGCAGCTTTGCCATGGAGCCCATGAACCCCTACGAGCGCCGCATCATCCACTCTGCCATCGGCAAGATGGAGGGCGTCCGCAGCGAGAGCAAGGGCGAGGGCCGTGACCGCCGTGTGGTCATCTACTCCACCGACCCCAACGCTGTGGCTGAGAGCGCAAATGCACGTCCCCGCGGACCCCGCGGCGGCCGTGACCGCAACGGCAATGGCCGCAGCGGCGGCTATCATCGCGGCGGCGAGCGCCGTGGTGACCGGAATGGCCGCGGCCCGCGCAATGGCAATGGCGGGGGCGGCTACCGCTCAATGTGCCTGAGCGCACCTACACCCCGCGCGACGCCGAGAATGCTGCCCCTGTGGCACCCAAGCGCACCGAGCGTGTGGATGACTTCGCGGATCTGAGCTTCGGCAAGATCGAGCTGTAAAAGCTGAAGGATAAGACCCTCTCCCGCATGGCGGAAGCCGTGAGGGGGGAGGGTCTTTTTTTGTACGAGGCACACTATAAATTTACACATTTTTTGCATGAAGATGGTTTACTATGAAAAGCAAATCTGAAAGAATAATTTAGGAAGAAAAGTCGTTCTTATCGGAAAATTGGAGAATATGTCCAATTCCGGAAGAAATTTTTCTCCTATTTGCACATTGTAAAACAATATCGGCAAGCCTTATACTAGAGCTACAAATGCTTCGGAGTGTATACCAAGCAAAAAAGAGAGGAATTATCATGGAACAGAATAAGATCTCCCGCCGTAATTTCCTGCGCGTGGCCGGTGCATCGGCTACCGCCGCCGCAATGGGCGGTCTGGTCCCGGCTGCTTCCGCTGCCGGCATCAAAGACCTGTGGAGCATGGACCTGCAGATCCTTGCCACCAGCGATACCCACGGTAAGTTTGACCCCTGGGACTACGCCGCCAACAAGGCCGACGCCTCCGGCAGCGTGGCCCAGCAGGCAACTGCCATCAAGGAGAACCGCACCAAGACCACGCTGGTCGTGGATGCAGGCGACACCATTCAGGCAAACTCCGCTGAGCTGTTCCTGAACGACGATGTCCACCCCATGATCGCGGCTCAGAACGCCATCGGCTACGATGTCTATGTCACCGGCAACCATGAGTACAACTATGGCATGGCCACGCTGGAAAAGGTGCTCTCCCAGCAGAAGGCCAAGGTGCTGACCGGCAACGTCTACAGCCCCGAAGGCAAGCCTCTGGCGGACGGCTACACCATCATCAAAAAGGGCGGCGTCAAGATCGGCGTCATCGGTATGGTCACTCCCAACATCACCCGCTGGGACGCCAAGAACCTCGAGGGCTGGACTGTCACCAACCCGGTGGACGAGAGCCGCAAGATCATTGATAAGATCAAGAACGATGTGGATGTCATCATCGGCGTTATGCATATGGATATTGACAATGAGTACGGCGTCTATGGCTCCGGCGTCACCGACCTGGCAAATGCCTGCCCCGAGTTCGACGTCATCGTCGCCGCTCACGGTCACAAGAGCATCCCCAACAAGATGATCAACGGTGTGCTGGTGGTCGAGAACAAGAATGCCGGTGCCACCGTCTCCGACATCCACGTCTATCTCGAGCGCGGCCTGAACGGCAAGTGGAAGGTGAAGGACCGCACCTCTGAGAACCTGATCATCAAGGACTACGCTCCCGACCCCGAGCTGACCGCTCTGCTGGCAGAGTACGACCAGCGCGCTAAGGACGACGCCGTGACCCCATCGGCCAGCTGGTCGGCGGTGATCTGGCCCCGAAAACGAGATCGACTGCCTGCCGCAGGCCATGGTGCAGGATACCGCTCTGCTGGACTTCATCAACGAGGTACAGATGTACTACACCGGCGCTCAGGTGTCCGCAACGGCTCTGACCTCCATGACCTCCCAGATGCGCGAGGGCACCATCCGCAAGTGCGACATGGCAAGCATCTACACCTACCAGAACACCCTGTACAAGCTGCAGATGAACGGCTGGCAGCTGCGTCAGTTCATGGAGTGGTCTGCTGCCTTCTTCAAGACCTGGGCGATGTGACCATCGCATTCGACTCTTCCGTCCGCTACTACCTGTATGATGCCTTTGCAGGCGTCAAGTATGACCTCGACATCTCCAAGCAGCCCGGCAACCGCATCCAGAACCTGACCTGGATGGATGGCCGTCCGGTGGAGGACGATGACAGCTTCGTGGTGGCCGTCAACAACTACCGTGCCACCACCCAGCTGCTGGCTTATGCCGACATCTTCAAGGAGGGCGACGAGCTGCCCAAGCTGCTGGAGATCGACGTGCGCGGCGATGTGGGCGGCATCCGCGAACTGCTGGGCGAGTACATCCGCACCGTCAAGGGCGGCACCATTGAGCCGCACGTGGACAACAACTGGAAGCTCGTGGGCGACAACTGGAACGCTGCTGACCACGAGAAGGCCGTCAAGCTGCTGCGCGAGGGCAAGCTGGCTCTGTCGGAGAACGCCGACAGCCGCACTCTGCCCGGCAAGGCCATCACTACGGCCGATATTGCCGCATTCTGATTTTTCTGCAATGGGGTGTAGTCTTTGCGCAGCATATTTCTTTTTTTGGCGGTTCGTGGTAAAATATACTGTATTCATCTGCGCATAAGGAGGGGAGAAGATGCAGCATTCGACCATTGCGGCCATTGCTACCGCTCCGGGTGCGGGCGGCATCGCCATCGTGCGGCTGTCCGGCCCGGAAAGCTATGAAGTGGCGGCGAAGGTGTTCCGACCGGCAAACCCGGCTAAAAAGATCGCGGACGCCAAAGGCTATACGGCCATGTTCGGTGCGTTCGTGGAGGGGGAAGAGGCTTTCGATGAGGGTGTGGCGCTGTTTTTCCGCGCGCCCCACAGCTACACCGGCGAGGATGTGGTGGAGCTTTCCTGCCACGGCGGCAGTGCAGTCGCCCGGCGGCTGGTAGAAGCCTGCATTGCGGCGGGGGCGTCGCCTGCCGCTCCCGGCGAGTACACCCGCCGCGCTTTCCTGAACGGCAAGCTCAGTCTGACCCAGGCCGAAGCCGTCATGGACATCATCTCCGCCGATGGCCGACAGGGGGCCGCGCTGGCAAATGCCTCCCTGAACGGTGCGCTGGCCCGGAAGATAGCGGCCCAGAAAGATGCTCTGACGGCCTTGCAGGCCCATCTGGCCGCCTGGGTGGATTTCCCTGAGGAAGATGTCCCGGAACTGAGCCAAAGCCATCTCTGCGACGTTTTAGGCGGGGTAGAGCAGGAGCTGGACGCCCTCATCCAGAGCTACGATGCGGGCGCTGTCCTCCGCGAGGGCGTGGACTGTGCCATCGTGGGCAGACCCAATGCGGGCAAATCCACCCTGCTCAACCTGCTGGCCGGGTTCGACCGGGCCATCGTCACGCCGGTGGCCGGAACCACCCGCGACGTGGTGGAGCAGGCCGTCCAGCTGGGCGACATCCGGCTGAATCTCTTTGATACTGCCGGTCTGCGTCAGACGGAAGACGAGATCGAAGCCGAAGGCATCCGCCGCAGCTGGAAGAAGCTGGACGAGGCGGGGCTTATCCTCGCCGTCTTCGACGGCTCGGAGCGCCCGACCCGGGAGGACCTGGAGCTGGCTCAGCGCTGCGCGGGTCGTCCGGCCATCGCGCTGGTCAATAAGGAGGACAAGCCCACCCGGTTCGACGCCGAGCTCATCGCACCCTATTTTGCGATGGTGCTGCCGGTCTGTTGTCAGGAAGAAGGGGCGCGGAAGGTCATCGCGGCGGCGGTAGCCCGCCTGCTGGGGACCAGCCAAATCGACCCTCACGCCGCCAGCCTTTCGGGACAGCGGCAGCTTTCTGCCGCCACCCGCGCCCGGGATGCCGTAGCCGGAGCGCTGGACGCCGCGCAGGGGCTCGGGCTGGACGCTGTGTCGGTCTGCGTGGACGACGCGCTGGATGCACTTTGCGAGCTGACAGGGGAGAACGCCTCGGAGGCGGTCATTAACGAAGTATTTGAAAAATTCTGCGTGGGGAAATAAAAAACCATTTTACACAGGGCTAAGTTCTCTTTTGCGCACCAAAAGAGAACCAGAAAACCACCAGCGATTGAGAGGCTCGGCGGTGGCGAAGCCATGAAAGCCCCAGTGGGGCTTTTAAGCCGACAGTCCGGTTTGCGAAGCAAATGCCGCGTGTTTAGCGCGGCAAGGACAGGGATCCACGAGAAGGGCTGCTCGCCCTTTCAGACCCAGAAGTCGAAACGGAAAAGCTAGCCGCTGCGCTAAGACGGGTTGCGGTGCCCAGCGACCACTTCGTGCCTTGAGCGGCACTCGTGTCCTGCTGACCGCGGCCCCAACAGCTCATCCCTGTATCCGCCGCAGGCGGCGGTCGTCGCTGTTGCACTTTTTTCTCGTTTCTCCGATTTACGGCTTCGCCGAAGATTTTATGTTGCAAATAGAGGAAAGTATGAACCATTTAGGAGACTACGACGTTATCGTCATCGGTGCCGGACATGCGGGCATTGAGGCAGCCCATGCTGCCGCGATGCTGGGCGCAAAGACGGCGGTGTTCACGATGAGCTTGGACGCCATCGGCAATATGCCCTGCAACCCCAGCATCGGCGGCACGGCAAAAGGTACGTTGGTACGCGAATTGGATGCTCTTGGCGGCGTGATGGGCCTTGCGGCAGATGCCACCTATTTACAGAGCCGGATGCTCAACAAGGGCAAAGGCCCCGCTGTCCACGCGCTGCGCGTCCAGACCGACCGCAAGCGCTATCATGAATATATGAAGCACGCCCTTGAGCTGACGCCGGGGCTGGCCATCCATCAGGCGGAGATCATTTCCATCGAGGTGGAGGACGGCCATGTGAAGGGCGTCGTTACCCAGCTGAACGGGGAGTATGGCGCAAAGTGCGTGGTCATCGCCACCGGCACCAACCTCGGCGGAAAAATTTTCGTGGGCGATGCATGGTACGCTTCCGGCCCCGACGGGATGCACGCGGCCAACGCCCTCACCGAGAAAGGCCGCCGGTCTGCCGCTGCGCCGCTTCAAGACCGGCACGCCTGCCCGGGTGCATCGGCGGAGCATCGACTTCGCCAAACTGGAATGCCAGCCCGGCGACCCGGACAATGAGCTTCAGCCTTTCAGCTTCATGACCGATGCCCCTATGCACAACAAGGTGGAGTGCTGGATCGCCTACACCAACCCTGAGACGCACAGGATCATTCTGGACAATATCCAGCGCAGCCCGCTCTACGGCGGCATGATCGAGGGCGTCGGCCCGCGCTATTGTCCGTCTATTGAGGACAAGGTGGTGCGCTTTGCAGGAAGGACCGGCATCCCATCTTCGTGGAGCCTTGCGGCGAGAACACCGAGGAAATGTATCTGCAGGGTGCGTCCAGCAGTCTGCCGGAAGATGTGCAGAATGCATTCTACCGGAGCATCAAGGGCTTCGAGAATATTGAGATCATGCGCCCGGCCTACGCCATCGAGTACGACTGCGTAGACCCCACCAGCCTCGAAGCCACGCTGGAAAGCAAGGTGGTGCGGGGCCTCTACGGTGCGGGACAGTTCAACGGTACCTCGGGCTACGAGGAAGCCGCCGCGCAGGGCCTGCTGGCCGGTCTGAATGCTGCCCGGAACGCAGTGGGCGAAAGCCAGCTCATCCTGCCCAGGCAGTCGAGCTATCTCGGCACACGGGTGGATGACCTTGTGACCAAGGGTGTCATGGACCCTACCGGATGATGACCAGCCGCAGCGAGTACCGCCTGACCCTCCGTCAGGACAACGCCGACACCCGGTTGACGCCCATCGGCAGGGAATACGGCCTCGTGCAGGATGACCGCTGGACAAAGTACCAGCAGACGCAGGCTGTGCTGGACGCAGAGCGCCGCCGTCTGCATGACGCCCATCTGCGCACGGCGGACCTGCGCGCCGCGATGGAAGCGGCGGGCCTCGCCCCGGCCGCAGAGGGCGGCATTGCCGAAGAGCTGCTGCGCCGGCCGGAGATCGACTATCCGCTCATCGCGGGCATGATCGGCTGGGGTGAGGGCATCACGCCCATGCTGGCTGAGCGTCTGGAAACTGAAATCAAGTACGCGGGTTACATTGCCCGGCAGGACCGGATGATACACGAGGTGGCCCGCCACGAGAAGACCCTCATCCCGGAGGATTTCTCTTACACAGAGCTCACCGGCCTGACGCTGGAAGCCCGCGAGAAGCTGGCCCGCATCCGCCCGAAAAACTTGGGGCAGGCGGGACGCATCCCCGGCGTGTCGCCGTCGGATGTGGCACAGCTGAGTATCGCGCTGGCGGCGAATCAATCGAAAGCGTAATAGCTGATGCAAAACGGGGCGTGCGAAAAAGGGAGACGACATTGCGCGCTTGTGGCGCGGGGGTAGAGCGCTTTTTCGCTGGGCTAAGTTCTCTTTTGCGTGCCAAAAGAGAACCAGAAAAGCACCAGCGATTTCGACGCGCTGGATCCACGAGAAAGGGGCTGCTCGCCCCTTTCAGACCCCGAAGGGGAAGTCGAAACGGAAAAAAGCTAGTCGCTGCGCTTAACGCTTTTTTCTCGTTTCTCCGATTTGCTGCTTCGCAGCAGGTGTTACGCCCTCGCAGGGCGTGAAGTTCAGCAGAAAGGTAAAATCTTCGGCGGAGCCGTAAATGGGAGAAGCACAAAAAAATGCGTTTAGCGAAGCGGCTAGCATTTTTGGGCTTCGACTTCTTCTTGAATTGTTAAGGGCGAGCAGCCCTTAACTCGTTGCGGGGAGAGTGGAGTCCAGAGGTAGGGAGGGGGGAGTCGAAACACCCCTCCCTACCTCTGGCCCGCGCGGAGCGCAAAGCCATTTGACCAAAAGAAAAAACTTGCCCCGCGCCACCGGCGCGAGAGACAGCAATATACCTTTTTGATGAATGCTATTTTTGAAAATTGCGATAAGCTTTTGTGAAATGAGGATAAGTTTATGATTGATAAGAACCGGCTGGAACAGAAATGTTCCACATGGAACATCGCGCTCACCGGAACCCAGCTCGACCAGTTGGACGCCTTTGCGGAGATTCTGGTGGAGTACAACCAGAAGGTCAATTTGACTGCCATCACCGACCCGGAGGGCATCGAGGACAAGCACTTCCTCGACAGCCTGCTCTTTGCCTCTCAGCCTGAGGTGGCAGGGAAGATGGTGGATGTCGGCGCAGGCGCGGGCTTCCCGGGCATCGTGACGAAGATTTTCAAGCCCGAGTTGGAGCTGACTCTGATGGAACCCACCGGCAAGCGGGTGGAGTTTCTGAAATACGCCTGCGGCCAGCTGGGCCTTACCGGTGTGGAGTTCGCCAAGGAGCGCGCCGCCGCGCAAGGCGTGGCGTGAGCAGTTCGATTTGGCTTCGGCCCGCGCGGTGGCGGCTCTGCCCATGCTGGCAGAATACTGCCTGCCGCTGGTGAAGGTGGGGGGAAACTTCCTTGCCATGAAGGGCGCTTCCGGCGAAGAAGAGCTGGCCGCAGCCCGGGGCGCCATCAAGAAGCTGGGCGGCGAGTACAAAGAGACTCGCACCCTCCATCTTCCGGGCGGCGATACCCGCACCCTCATCCTCTGCAAAAAGATTTCGCAAACTCCGACTGCCTACCCCAGAAACGGCGGAAAAATTGCGAAAAGTCCGCTGAAATAACGGAGCATCGAATAGAAAATGCAAGACCCTGCCGAACGAATCTTCTGGCAGGGTCTTTTATTTTCTGGTAAACTGGGGATGTAAGCAGCTGACTTTTCCACGTTTTCCCGGGAAAGGGTGGAAAACCATGACGATTCCAGACGAAAAGGGGCGGTATCATGTTTGAGAGAAAGAAATCTGCCGGAAAAATCTACACTCTCCCGATCGAGAGCATCCAGCCGTCGCCATTTCAGGCGCGGACGAATTTCAATGAGCAGGAGCTTGCGGGGCTTGCGGCCAGCATCCGGGAGAACGGCTTGTTGCAGCCGATAGCCGTGCGCAAAAAAGAAGACGGCTATGAGCTGGTGGCGGGGGAGCGGCGCCTCCGCGCCTGCAAGATGGCAAAGATGCAGACCATCCCGGCCATCCTTTGCGACTATGCCGACGACAAGACGGCGGCGATGGGGCTTCTGGAAAATCTTCAGCGGGATAATCTGAACCCCTTCGAGCAGGCGCAGGGCCTGCGGGATGTGATGGTCTTGTGGGACTGTACGCAGGCGGAGGCGGCCAAGCGGCTGGGAATGGCCCAACCCACGCTGGCCAACAAGCTGCGGCTTTTGCAACTCACTCAGGACCAGCGGCAGTTCGTGCTGGACAACGGCCTGACGGAACGCCACGCCCGGGCAGTGCTGCGTCTGCCCGAGAACCGCCGCAGTGAAGCGCTCATCACCATCGCCAAGCGGAAGATGAACGCCCGGGCTACAGACTTGTACATCGAGCAGCTGCTGAACGCAGCTGCCCCGGGACGTCACCGCATCTCGATGGTGAAGGACGTCCGCATTTTTGTGAATACCATCGACCACGCCATCCGCCTGATGACGGACAACGGTGTACCGGCAACGGCCCATCGGGAAGAGCGGGATGGGTACATTGAGTATACCGTGCGCATCCCGACGGCAGCGGCACAGAGGTGAGGGGAGAGGGCCAGTGTTCCATGTGGAACATTGGCTCTTTTTCTTTTAAGCGGCTTCGCGCGCCTGTGCGCGGGGTAAGATTGCTTTTGCATTGGGGTTAAGTTCTCTTTTGCGTGCCAAAAGAGAACCAGAAAACCACCAGCGATTTCGACGCGCTGGATCCACGAGAAAGGGCTGCTCGCCCCTTCAGAGAGTTGTCGAAACGGAAAAAAGCTAGTCGCTGCGCTTAACGCTTTTTTCTCGTTTCTCCGATTTGCTGCTCCGCAGCTGGTGTTACCTCTCTGCTGACGGTAAAGTTCTGCGAAAGCCTGAAATCTTCGGCGAAGCCGTAAAACGGCGGAGAGCTAAAATGCGGTTAAGAGATCTTCACGCCGAATGGCGTGAATCTCCAGCATTTTTGCTTGGAGCCTACTTCGGAATTGTTAGGGCGTGTAGCCCTTAACTCGTTGCGGAGAGTGGAGTCCAGGGAGGGTCGAAACACCCCTCCCTGCCTCTGGCCCGCGCGGAGCGCAAGCCGCTTGACCAAAAGCAAAAACCAGCCCCGCGCCACCGGCGCGAGAACCAGCTCAAAGAAAAACCAGCCCTGCCTCTGGCCCGCGCGGAGCGCAAGCCGCTTGACCAAAAGAAAAAACCTGCCCCGCGCCACCAGCGCGCGAACCTGCTTAAAGAAGAACTGGCTCTAATGCAAATCAAGCACCTCTACGCTACAGCTTTACTGCAAAAATCAATTTTCAACCTCAAAGAATGCAAAAAATAGATGCTGAATCTGCATTTCCTACCATAAAATTATAAAGAATCAGTTCAAAAAGCCGCGCTGATGTGCTATACTAAGCTGTATAAGGGACCTGCTGAGGGGAAAACGGCGGGCTTCGTCCTCGAAATGTTCCATGTGGAACAAATCTTTTTCCCGGAAGGAAGCAAGTAGCGTGGCAAAAATCGTTGCTGTTGCAAACCAGAAGGGCGGCGTGGGCAAGACCACCACAGCCGTCAACCTCTCGTCCTGCGTGGCGGCGCTGGGCAAAAAAGTGCTCATCGTAGACCTCGACCCACAGGGCAACACCACCACCGGTTATGGTATTTCCAAGCGGAGTGTAGATATTGGTACATATGAAATTCTCATCGGCGAGGCCGACGCGCGGCAGGCTGTCCGCAAGACGGAGTTCCGCACCGACGTCATCGGCTCCAATACCCGCCTCGCGGGCGCCGGCCTTGAGATGATCGACCTGCCGGGCCGCGAGAGCCGCCTGCGCAAGGCGCTGGCCCCCATCCAGAAAGATTACGACTTTATATTCATCGACTGCCCGCCCAGCCTTGACCTGCTGACGCTGAACGGCCTGTGCGCCTGCGACAGCATCCTCATCCCGGTGCAGTGCGAGTATTACGCGCTGGAAGGTCTGTCGGAGCTTATCAGCACGCTTAAGACCGTCCGCAAGAAGTACAACCCTTATCTGGACATCGAAGGCGTGGTGTTCACCATGTTCTCCGTCCGCTACAATCTGACGCTGCAGGTGGTGGAGCAGGTCAAGAAATACTTTGGAAACAAGGTGTATCAGACCACTATCCCTCGCAGCATCCGCATCTCGGAAGCTCCCAGCTATGGCCAGCCCATCAACTTCTATGAGCCGAAGGGCAAGGGCAGCGAGGCGTATATGGACTTTGCCATCGAGTTCGTGAAGAGCAACCGCCCCGCCGAAGCTGCACCCAAGCGCCGCCGCGGAAAAGCTGCAGCGGAACCGGTCGAGACGATGGGGCTGGCCGATGTGAAGATGGACGGCTGAGGGAGAGAGGAGACCAATGGCAAAAGGAAGAGGAGGACTGGGCCGGGGGCTGGAAAGTCTGTTTGAGGACGCCGCCCCCAGCTTTGAGTCAGATACCAGAATCGAGACGCTGCCCCTGCGGGAGATCGAGCCGGACCCCGGCCAGCCCCGCAAGACCTTCGACGACGAGACGCTGGCAGAGCTTTCGGCCAGCATCGCCGAGCACGGTTTATTGCAGCCCATTGCGGTGCGCCCGAAGCCGTCCGGCGGCTACCTCATCGTGGCAGGCGAGCGCCGCTGGCGGGCCAGCCGGATGGCGGGCCTCACCGAGGTGCCGGTCATCGTCAAGGACGTGACCGATGAGCAGGCCATGGAGCTTGCGCTGGTGGAGAACCTGCAGCGCGAAGACCTTGACCCCGTGGAAGAGGCGGCCGGCATCCGTGAGCTGATGACCCGCTGCGATTTGACCCAGGAGCAGGCCGCCGGCAAGCTGGGCAAGAGCCGGAGCGCACTGGCCAACAGCCTGCGGCTGCTGAGCCTGCCGGAAACAGTGCTGGAACTGCTGAAAAGCGGCTTCATTACGATCGGACACGCAAAGGTCGTTTTGGGTCTGCCTGCGCCGGAGCTGCAGGAGGAAGCGGCTCAGATGATAGCGGACAACCAGCTGAACGTCCGTCAGGCCGAAGCTTTGTGCAAAAAGCTGGCAAAGCCCGCAAAAGAGCCTGTGGCCGCGCCGCTGCCGAGTGCGCTGCCGGTGGAGGTGGAAGAAAGCCTCAAGCAGGCGCTGGGCAGCGAAGTCCGCGTGGCCTACCACGACGGCAAAGGCAAGCTGACCGTCCATTTCTATTCGGACGATCAGCTGAAAGCCTTTGCAAATCTGCTGGGGCAGTATAATATGGAGTAAACCTCTCAGTCTCGATGTCGCTCAACAGCTCTCTTAAAAGGGGAGCCTGAGCGGAAAAGCTATTAGAAATGCGTACCAAGGCGGGGAACACCGCCTTTGAACGGCACAGCGGGGAACGCCCCAAGCAATAGAGTATAAGGAGAGTTATCATGCTTGACATCAAATTTGTCCGCGACAACCCGGATGCGGTCAAGGAAAACATCAAGAAGAAGTTTCAGGATGCAAAGCTCCCTCTCGTTGACGAAGTCATCGAGAAGGACGCCAAGTACCGCGAGTGCCTGAAGGAAGTCGAGACCCTGAAGGCTGCCTGCAACAAGCTGAGCAAGGCCAACGGCCCTCTGTTCGGCCAGCTGAAGAAGTGCGACGACGAGGCCAAGAAGGCTGAGCTGCAGGCTCAGATCGACGCCAACAACGCCGCTGTTAAGGCTGACGCCGACAAGATGGCAGAGCTGGAAGCCGAGGAGGCAAAGCTGGCTGAACGCATTCAGGAGATCATGTACACCATCCCCCAGATGATCGACCCCAGCGTACCCATCGGCCCGGACGACACCTACAACGTGGAGGCTCAGCGCTTCGGTGAGCCGGTCGTGCCTGATTTCCCCATCCCGTACCACACCGAGATCATGGAGAGCTTCGACGGCATTGATATGGACGCCGCAGGCCGCGTGGCCGGCAATGGCTTCTACTATCTGCTGGGCAACATCGCCCGCCTGCACGAGGCTGTTCTGGCCTATGCCCGCGACTTCATGATCGACAAGGGGTTCACCTATGTCATCCCTCCCTTCATGATGCACGGCAACGTGGTGCAGGGCGTCATGTCCTTCCCTGAGATGGACGCCATGATGTACAAGATCGAGGGCGAGGACCTCTACCTCATCGGCACCAGCGAGCACACCATGATCGGCCGCTTCATTGACCAGACTCTGGATGAGGCCACTCTGCCCCTGACCCTGACTTCCTACAGCCCCTGCTTCCGCAAGGAGGGGCGCTCACGGCATCGAGGAGCGCGGCATCTACCGCATCCACCAGTTCGAGAAGCAGGAGATGATCGTCGTCTGCCGTCCCGAGGAGAGCGCCGACTGGTACGAGAAGCTCTGGAAGAACTCCGTCGAGCTGTTCCGCAGCATGGAGATCCCTGTCCGTCAGCTGAACTGCTGCTCCGGTGACCTGGCTGACCTGAAGGTCAAGAGCTGCGACATCGAGGCATGGAGCCCCCGCCAGCAGAAATACTTCGAAGTCTGCTCCTGCTCCAACCTGGGCGATGCACAGGCCCGCCGCCTGCACATCCGCGTCAAGGGCAAGGATGGTAAGACCTATCTGGCCCACACTCTGAACAACACCTGCGTGGCTCCTCCGCGTATGCTCATCGCATTCCTCGAGAACCATCTGCAGGCCGACGGCAGCGTTACCATCCCCAAGGTCCTGCAGCCCTACATGGGCGGCCTCGAGGTCATGGTGCCTGTCCATAAGAAGTAAGCCTGCTTTCCACAATTCTCCGATAAAATGTTGAAAGTCCCCGCCATTCATACAGGATGGCGGGGACTTTTTGCGTACAGACGTATAAAATCAGAAAGAATGAAAAAATTGAAGATTTTTTTGAAAAAGTTGTTGACAAAACGGAGGTTGTTGGATATAATAATAAAGCACTGTTCAATTGCAACAAATAAATATGGCGGTATAGCTCAGTTGGCTAGAGCATTCGGTTCATACCCGAAGTGTCACCGGTTCAAATCCAGTTACCGCTACCACATTACAGAGTTTCGCTAAGATAAGGGGGACGGTCGTCCGCAATAGTGGATGATGAAAGTCGGAGGTTTTAGCGAAGCTCTGTATTTCTAAGGCCCGTTGGTCAAGCGGTTAAGACACGGCCCTTTCACGGCTGTAACATGGGTTCGATTCCCGTACGGGTCATAAAAAAGCTCCTCAATCTTAGGATTGAGGAGCTTTTTTATGCAACCCGAACGAGGAATCGAAGGAACACGGCCGCCCGCAGGCGGCAAAAAAGAGCCCGGTGGGCTCTTTTTTAGTGTTCGGGTCCCAATCTTCAGGAATGTCTACCGTGGTTGCTGATGCTCAGGTTTACATTTTATTTGACCCGTACGGGAATTGCAACAATGACGACCGCTGCCAGCGGCAGAAACAGGGAGTCATTGTTGGGGCCGTGGCCAGCGAGACGCGAGCGCCGCCCAAGGCGCGAAGCGGATGCTGGGAGCCACAACCCGGAAGGGCGGCGGCGCGCAGCGCCGTAAGCAATCAGCCCAGTGGGCTGTTGCTTAGCTCGCGGGTCCCAATCTTCAGGAATGTCTACCGTGGTTGCTGCCGTCTGGGCGCATATGCGCGAAGGCGTTTTTTTATTTGACCCATACGGGAATCAATGATAGACATATCAAAAAAAATGCGATATACTAATGATAAACACAAGGAGGTGCGGTATGCCGGAAATCAGTTTGTTTTGCGGAATAAGGGTCATGATGTTTTACAGCGACCATAACCCACCGCACTTTCACGCAGAATATGGTGGCTGTAAAGCACTTATTGATATTCAAAATGCCTGTGTGATCCGTGGAGCACTCCCAAGCCGTCAGCTGAAGCTGATTTTGGCATGGTGCGAACTGCACAAAGATGAATTGATGCAGAACTGGGAGCTTGCCAGAGACGCGAAGCCTTTGAATCATGTGGAGCCTTTGATTTGAACAGGAGGGCCGCTATGGAATATATGCCGAAAGTCCTGCAGGCGGTTGCAGGAGAAGATTTTACGCTCTATCTCTATTTCAGCGATGGCTCAGTGCGGCTGTACGATGCAAAGCCGATTCTGGAACGCGGCGGCGTGTTTGAGCCGATGCGGGACGAAAACTTCTTTCGGGAGCATCTGACGGTGCTGAATGATACGGCGGCATGGGATGTCAACGGAGATTTTGACCCGTGCAGCTGCATCGACCTTGACCCCATCGAACTATATGAGTCTTCTGTGGTTGTGGCCGATCCGCTGGAAACTGCATCATAAAAGATCACCCCCGCCTGCACCATCCGGCAGGCGGGGGTTCGTTATGCAAGGAAGCAGATGATGTCGTTTTACGGTCTCTGGCCCATGCCGCCTTCCAGCGTCAGGGTCTCGCCGGACATATACTTGAAGTCCGGCATGGCCAGCTGGACGCAGACACGGCCGATCTCCGTCTCAGCGTTGCCGTAGTGGCCCATGGGGGGCATCTTGACGTTGGCCCTGAAAGCGTCTGAGGGTAGGCGTCCCTGAACTGCTCGAGCTTGGCCGTCCATGCCAGCGGGCAGACCACGTTGACGTTGATACCGTCCTTGCCCCACTCGGTGGCGGCGACGCGGGACATACCGCGGATGCCCTCCTTGGCGGCAGCATAGGCCGACTGGCCGAAGTTGCCGAAGAGGCCGGCACCGGAAGCGAAGTTGATGACGCTGCCGTGAGACTCAGCCAGATAGGGGTAGCAGGCTTTCATGTAGTAGAAAGCGGCGTAGAGGCCGGAGTAGATGGGCAAATCGAACTGCTCGGTGGTGTGTTCGGCCAGCGGCACGCCGGAGGCCGAAGCCTGTGCATTGTTGATGAGCACCTGAATGCCGCCGAAGGTATCGACAGCCTGCTTGACCACATTTGCCACGGTGGCCTCGTTGTCGCCGCCCGCGCAGACATCGGCCTGCACGGTCAGCACCTTGATGCCGTAGAGGCTTTCCAGCTCCTGCTTGGCTGCTTCCAGCTTCTTGACGTTGCGGCCTGTGATGACGAGGTTCGCGCCCTCCTTGGCGTATGCGGTGGCGATGCCGTAGCCGATGGAGCCGCAGCTTCCATCCTTCAGGATAGCGCGCCCTGCGCCGGTAATGATGGCAGTTTTACCAGTTAAAAAGCCCATAAGTTGTAACCTCCTGTTTCGATGTCCCTCGGTGTTCTGCCGGGGGGTGTTCTATAGCTCGAGTATAGCAGAAAAGCGGAAAATTGTAAAATAGCGCTTTTGAATCGTTTTTTCTTTGCTTGAGGAATGGCTCAGACGCTCACTCGCGGTATTTTTCCATCGGTTCTTTTTGCAAAAAACTACGGCCCTGCCAGGATGCATTTCAGCGTCCCGGCAGGGCCGTGCTCTTGTTTTTCAGTGCTGGTGGAGATACGTCAGAATATCTTCCGGCTTTGCGGCCAGAGCATCGGCACCGACGGCGGTCAGCTCTGCTTCGCCCCGGAAGCCCCAGAGAACGCCCAGAGCGGGCAGACCGGCATTGTGCCCCGTAAGGATGTCTACATCGCTGTCGCCCACGAAAAGGGTGCTCTGCGGGTCTGCGCCGAGGTCAGCCATCAGAGAGTAGACGCCAGCCGGGTCGGGTTTGGTGGGAACACCGGGGCGGCTGCCCCGCACCAGCGAAAAGCTGTCCGGGCCGAAGTAGTGCTCAATGATCTTTCCACAAAAAGCGTCCGCCTTGTTGGAAAAAACGGCGGTCTGGACGCCCTCGGCCTTCAGCGCGGCCAGCAGTTCCGGGATGCCGGGATAGGGGGCCGTTTTGTCTTCCTTGTGGACGTCATACCGGGCCGAGAACTCGGCCAGCGTGGCGGCAAGCTGTTCGGGCGTCCGGGCGTTTTCCGGGGAAAAGCGCTCCACCAGCTTCGGGATGCCGTTGCCCACAAAGTGCTTGTAGGTCTCTACTGGAAAGGTCGGCCAGCCGTGCTGGGCGCAGACCCAGTTGGCCGCGTCGGCCAGGTCGTCGATGGTGTTCAGTAAGGTGCCGTCCAAATCGAAGAGAATGGTTTTTATCATGAGAATCAGACTTCCTTTTGTTTTATGTTTTCTGTTCCAAAGCGTTGAGACAGGGCGCAGCGTCCCGCACGGGGATGCTGCGCACCTTGAGCCGCACCTGCCCGGGCAGAGCCAGCGTCAGCGTCATGCGCTGATAACGTGCCGCCCAGGGCGATTGGAAGGTACGCAGGCAGACATCCGGGTGGAGCACACAGATGCAGTGGAGGTAAACACCCTTCTGCCGCCGCAGGGTGAACCGGCCCTCCCGGAGCCAGATGCCCTCGTTCAGCCAGCCCATCAGCCCGCCCGCCAGAAAGACGGCAAATACCGCCGTCGGGATAAGCAGTGTCCCAGTGAGGGCAGGCAGGACGCTGCGGGAGACCAGCACCAGCAGCAGGCACAGCCCGAACGGGATGCCGGCAGGCGCAAAGAAAACGGCGCTGCGGTGGGTGAGGTCGTGCCGGGTGTCGGGCGGCATCCGGAACTCGGGCAGCAGCTCCCGGAACAGCTCTTCCTGCCCGGAGCGGTAGACGAAAAGCGGCAGCTCCGGGCGGCAGCTGCCTGCCACCACGAACACCGGCCAGCGCTTCATGAGCCGGGCGATGGGGGAGACGCGGACGTCCGCGTAGCTTATCTCACTGCTCCGCACCCGGAATTCGAACCGGGACAGCCAGCCGCCCCGGCTGCCCAGCTGGTCGGCAGTGTGCCAGACCGTATAATGGACGGTCTGGGCCAAACTGCGGGCCAGACTGATGCCGAAGAGCAACCCGGCCAGCACCAGCATCCACGCCGCACCGGCGGGCAGCCAGTGGGCCGCGAACCGGACGAGGACGTTCAGCCGGGAGAGGGCCACCGCCTCGGCGGTGAGGGGAAATGGTCGGCTCTGCCGGATGGCCAGATAGGTCAGCGCCAGCGTGGACAGGCCGTTGGCACCCAAAACCACCAGCGCGGCCCGCTCGCCCCCGGCAGGGCGGTGGCAGACCGGGTCCCGGACCGGCATCAGGCGGTCGGCAAGCTCCTGCGCGTCTTCTTTGTGCAAATAAAGGGTGACGGCTCGCTTGGCAGGCTGGCCCACCGGGTAGAGCACCACCCGGCTGGCCCCGAGCAGCCGAAAGAAGAGCGGCCGCTCGATGGTCAGCGCGGCTAGAGCTTCGCCCCGGATGATGCGCTCCTGCTTGGAGAGGAACGCCCACCGCAGCCGGAGCACACCGGCCTCATCCAGCGCCCAGCTGCTGGCTTCCAGCAGGATGGAGCTGGCCCCGCAGAGGAAGAGCAGAAGCGCGGCGTCCTGCCGCAGAGCTGTGAGCAGAGCGTTCAGGCTGAATTCCAGCAGGGCGTTCGCCAGCGGCAGCAGGCAGACGACGACCGCCTTGCGCAGGAAGCGGAGGGCGGCGAGGGATGGTAATGCCGTTGTCTGGTCATGGTGCATCCTCCGCCAGAATGTGGGCCAGAAGCCCGGCCTGCTGGGCCGGGATGGCGGGCAGAAGGAGCTTCGCGCCCGGAGCCGCCACGATGAGCAGCGAGACGCCGCCCAGCCGCAGCAGGGGCGTCCGGAGCAGCCGGACGCTGGTAACGGCCCGGCGGGGAAGCACCTGCCGCACCGGCAGCGCAACGCCGGAGTAGACCGTTACGGTCCGTTCCCCCAGCACGGCGGCGAAGCTGCAGGCCCGCGCCCAGAGGCAGTAGACCAGAAAGCCCCAGAGCAGGCAGAAACCCACTCCGGCGGCGACGCTCTGCCAGAACACGAAGGGCGCAGCGAACAGCCCGGCACCGCCGCCCAGACGCAGAGGACGGCCCGGCCAGTGGGCGGGATGATGACGGCGGTGCGCCGCAGCTCCTGCTCCGTCACTTACCGCTGAGGCCCCAGGCCTCGGTCAGCTCGTGCAGGCTGTCGTCACGGGTCAGGCAGAGGATGTGGTCCCAGGGCATCAGGATCGTGCTGCCGTGGGGGATGATGAACTCGGTGTCGCGGGTGATGCTGACCAGGATGGTGTCGCCCGGGATGGGGATGTCCATGATGGCCTTGCCCGCGTAGAGGAAATTCTCGGGCAGCAAGATCTCGTTCAGGCTGGCCGTGCCGCCGCCCAGAGAGAGGAGCTGGCGGATGGTATCCGTCTCGATCTCCCGCTCGAGGATGTGGCTCAGGTTGTCGGTGCCGCAGACCACGGTGTCCACGCCGAGGGTGTGGAGCAGTTCGCGGTTTTTGGGGTTGGAGGCCCGGGCCACAGTGCGGTCTACGCCGAACTCCCGCTTGGCGATCTGGCAGGCCACGAGGTTGTCTTCGTCAGAGCCGGTCACAGCCACAAAGGCGTCGCAGCTGGCGACGTCGGCGGTGCGCAGAGTGTCCACGCTGATGGAGTCGCCGCAGATGACCGGGATGTCCAGCATATCGGCCAGCATCCGGCACTGGCTCTCCACCGGCTCGATAATGACGATCTCGTGGTGGTTGGCCAGCAGGCTCTGAGCCGATACCGGCCCACACGCCCGCCGCCGGCAATACAAACTTTCATAATACTACCTCGCTATACAAATGGTATCGGTTATTTGGCGAGAGAACGGAACACGGCCTGCTCGGTGAGGACGGTGGGGCAGATGGTGTCCAGTTCGTAGGCCTTGTGGTAGAGCACCTGCAGGTGGGGGTCGGAGACGCGGCAGATGACCTTTCGCGCTGAAAGAGGCTCTTGGCGATCTGCGCGGCCATCAGGTTGAGGGAGTCGTCCTCGCTGACGGCGGCCACGGCATCGCAGTTCTCGATGCCGCCCTGACGCAGTACGTCGGGGTACGGTGGGGTCGCCCACAAGGGCGTTGCCGCTGAAGGTGTAGTCGTCGAAGGCGTCCAGACGCTTGAGCTGTTCGGAGTCCTTTTCGATGATGGAGATGTCGTGGCCGATGCGCTCCAGATCCCGCACCAGCGATGCGCCCACCTGGTCGCAGCCGATTACAAGAATGTTCATGAAATTACCTCGCTAAAAAATAAAAGATAAAACATATAAGTTGGCTTTCGCGCCTGTGCGCGGGGCAAAACGCTTTTACATTAAGGCTAATGTTCTCTTTTGATGTCAAAAGAGAACCAGAAAACCACCAGCGATTGAGAGGCTCGGCGGTGGCGAAGCCATGAAAGCCCCAGTGGGGCTTTCAAGCCGACAGTCCGGTTTGCGAAGCAAATGCCGCGTGTTTAGCGCGGCAAGGACAGGGATCCACGAGAAAGGGGCTGCTCGCCCTTTCAGACCCCAAAGGAGTTGTCGAAGCCCAAAAATGCTAGCCGCTTCGCTAAACGCATTTTTGGGGCTTCTCCGATTTACGGCTTCGCCGAGGGTGTTAGGCTTTCGCTGGACGTAGTGTCCTACAATAAATCTACATCCCAGTATAGCATATTTTCCCCCGCAGATAAATAGAAAAGCTGTAGGGGATTCCAGAGATAAAATTTTGAATTCCTGGTGCGCAGAGAGTCGGAATATGGTATACTGAAACAGTATGATGATAAGGATCACAAAAGCCCGTGCGCCCGGCGTGCGGCAGGAGGAGTGCGTATATGTTTCTTGAGATCATCAAAGCGATTTTGATGGGCATCGTGGAGGGCATCACCGAGTGGCTGCCCATCTCGTCCACAGGCCATATGATCTTGCTGGAACAGGTGGTAAAGTTCAACGCCAGCGAAGAGTTCATGTCCATGTTCCGCGTGGTCATCCAGCTGGGCGCCATCCTTGCGGTGGTGGTGCTGTTCTGGGGCAGGCTGTGGCCCTTCGGCCTGCGGCATGGCCGCGTCATCTCCAAGCCCGGCGTCTGGCAGCTCTGGTTCAAGGTGGTCGCCGCCACCCTGCCGGTGCTGGTCATCAGCCCGCTGGACGACTGGATGGAGGCTCACTTCTATAACTACATCACCGTGGCCGCAATGCTCATCCTCTACGGTGTGCTGTTCCTCGTGGTGGAGAGCCGCCGCACTGCGCCCCGCGTCACCCATCTGGAACAGATCACTTACCGTGACGCCCTCATCACCGGCGTCTGGCAGATGCTGGCCATCATCCCCGGCACCTCCGTTCCGGCGCGACCATCGTGGGCGGTCTGCTGCTGGGCCTCTCCCGTGCCTGCGTGGCGGAGTTCACCTTCTACCTCGCCATCCCGGTCATGGCGGGCGCATCCCTGCTCAAGGTGCTCAAATTCGCCGTCTCCGGTGTCACCATCACCGGCACCGAGGTGGCTGTGCTGGCGGTGGGCTGCGTGGTGGCCTTCGTGGTCAGTCTGGCGGCCATCCGCTTCCTGATGGATTACGTCAAGCGCCACAATTTCACCTTCTTCGGCATCTACCGCATCGCTCTCGGCCTTGTGGTGCTGGCCGTGGCAGCGGTGTCTGCAATGGTGTAAGATCGAACTCGGTCTTCTGAGCCCCTCGCCCCGGCGAGGGCTTTTCTTCCCTGCGTCGTGCTATAATGCTTTCAGAGAGTATGAGCGCGGCAAACAGGAGCTGCGCACCTGAAATTGTCAAAGAAAACAGGAGGAAAAACCGATGGAAGCATCGACCGTCTACTATACCGATTTCCGCTGTCCCGTAGGTACCAGCCTCACCGATAAGCTGCGCCGCCTGTGCATCGCGGCGGGCATCAAGAACATCGACATGGAGGGCAGGTTCGTCGCCATCAAGATGCATTTCGGCGAGCTGGGCAACCTGGCCTATCTGCGCCCCAACTACGCCAAGGTGGTGGCCGACCTGTGCAAGGAGCAGGGCGGTATGCCCTTCCTGACCGACTGCAACACCCTGTATCCGGGCAGCCGAAAGAACGCCCTCGAGCATCTGACCTGCGCCCAGCTGAACGGCTTCTGGCCCATGACCACCGGCTGTCAGGTCATCATCGCCGACGGCCTGCGCGGCACCGATGAGGTGGAGGTGCCTGTGCCGAACGGCGAATACTGCAAGACCGCTAAGATCGGCCGCGCCATCATGGACGCCGACATCTTCATCAGCCTGAGCCATTTCAAGGGCCACGAGTCCACCGGCTTCGGCGGTGCCATCAAGAACATCGGCATGGGCTGCGGCTCCCGCGCCGGCAAGATGGAGCAGCACGCCTCCGGCCACCCGGCGGTGCAGGAAGACCTCTGCCGCGGCTGTCACCGCTGCGCCAAGGAGTGCGGATCCGACGCCATCAGCTACAACGAGAAGAATAAGGCCGTCATCGACCAGGACAAGTGCAAGGGCTGCGGCCGCTGCATCGGTGCCTGCAACTTCGACGCCATCTATGCCCTGTGCGACAGCGCCAACGAGATGCTGGACCGCAAGATGGCCGAGTACGCTGCCGCCGTCTGCCATGACCGTCCCACCTTCCACATCAGCCTTGTGCAGGACATCAGCCCCAACTGCGACTGCCACGGCGAGAACGACGCGCCCATCCTGCCGGACATCGGCATGTTCGCCTCCTTCGACCCGGTGGCCCTCGACCAGGCTTGTGCCGACGCCTGCCTGAACGCCGCTCCGCTGCCCAACAGCCAGCTGGGCCAGAACCTCGCCACCCCGGGCTGGAACTGCCACCACGACAACTTCAAGGACTCTAATCCCAACATCGAGTGGAAAGCCACCCTCGAGCAGGCCGAGAAGGTCGGCATGGGTACCCGCGCCTACACCCTCAGGAAAGTCTGATCCCGATAAAACAAAGGCCGGACGCCTCCCGCACCAAAGCGGAAAGGCGTCCGGCCCTCTCTGATTCAATACTCGCCCTTTGCCTCCGGCACGAGGGGGTCAACGACATCCTCGAGAGCGTTCCAGTCCTTCTCGGAGAAGGTCAGCTTTTTGGCGTCGAGGCCCACGTCCTCCAAACGGCCTGCCATGGCGTCCTTGTCTTCCAGCAGGGCAGCGGCATCGTCCTTTATCATGGGCCATGCCTCGGCGAAGCCCTCCTGCTCCGAGTCGGAGAGGTTGTCGTACCACTGGGTGTAGGCGTCCTCAATGGCCGTTTCCGTGCGGGCAGAGAGGTTTGCCTCGTCGGCCCAGACCAGCAGGGTGGCTGCGGCCTGCACGCTCTTGAGGGAGCAGCCGGACACGCCGGGACCCCAGCCGAGGCTTGGCTCAAAGGCAGCTGCAGTGCCGTCTACACTGAACAGTGAGTTCTCGTCGAAATCTTTGTTGAACAGCCCGGAGGTGTCGGCCTGCGCGGTGCTGCTGGGGGCGCTCTCGCTGCTGACGCTGGACGGCTCAGAAGCCGAAGAGCTTGCGTGGGAGGCGTCGCCGTTTGTATTGGAGCAGCCTGCCAGCAGGCCGCAGAGCAGAGCAGCACTCACAAGGAGCGAAAGGATGCGCTTTTGAGTCATAGGGGATGTCCTCCTTCTATCTGCGCCCGGCCCGCAGGCCGGGGAAAAGATCTCTGAGACTAGTATACTGTTCTGCCGCGCGGTTGTCAATCGGCCTTGTCACGAACAAATTTTAAGGGGCAGTGGGGCCGGATTGACCTTTCCGGCGCAGCGGGCTATAATAAAGGGTACAGGAATCGTTAAAATATCAAGGAGAAAATAACCATGAAGAATGCAGCTTTTCGATAGAGGAGCTTTTCCGTTTTCTGGACGCCGGCGTCAGTGCTTTCCACTCCACGGCTGCTGCGTCCGCCATTCTGGAAGCCGAGGGCTATGTGAACTGCCCCGAGAGTGCCGCGTGGGAGCTGGCCCCCGGCGGCAAGTATTACACCACCCGCAACGGCTCTGCCGTGCTGGCATGGCGTATGCCCAGGGGTGAGCTGACCGGCTGGCACGCAGCCGCCAGCCACAGCGACTCGCCCACCTGGCGTATCAAGCAGTTCGACACGGAGGACAAGGTCTTCGCCAAGGCCGAGGTCGAGGGCTACGGCGGCATGATCATGCCCTCCTGGCTCGACCGCCCGCTGACCGTGGCAGGCCGTCTGCTGGTGCGCACCGAGAGCGGCATCGAGAGCCGTCTGGTCTGCCCCGACCGTGCGCTGGCCTGCATCCCGAACCTCTGCATCCACTTCAACCACGACCTGAACAACGGCATGAAGTATAACCCGCAGGTCGATCTGCAGCCCATCTTCGGCGGCAAGGGCGGAAACCTGAAAGAGGTCCTGGCCGCGGAGGCCGGCGTGAAGGCCGAGGACATCCTCGACGCTGACCTTGTCCTCGCCACCCGTGAGAAGGCTGTCCGCATGGGCCTGAACGGCGAGTATTTCATGTCCGGCCGCATCGACGACCTCGAGTGCGCCTACACTACTCTGTGGGCTTCCTGCAGGGCCGCGGCGAAGAAGGCCGCGGAGACATCTGGGTCATGTTCGACAACGAAGAGGTCGGCTCTTCCAGCCGTCAGGGCGCGCAGGGTACCCTCATGGCCGATGTGCTGGCCCGCATCGAGGAGAGCATGGGCGTCAGCAGGGAGCAGAGCATCCGCGCCCGCACCAACTCTCTGGTGCTGAGCGCCGACAACGGCCACGCCACCCATCCCAACCACCCCGAAAAGAGCGACCCTGCCAACCCCGTCGTGATGGGCGGCGGCGTCCTGCTGAAGTATAATGCCCGCCAGACCTACACCACCAGCGGATTCACCGGTGCAGCCTTCACCGCCATCTGCAAGAAGGCCGGTGTGCCGGTGCAGGTGTTCGCAAACCGCGCCGATGTGCCGGGCGGCTCCACGCTGGGCAATCTGCTGGGCCATCAGATCCTGATGCCTATGGTGGACATCGGTCTGGGCCAGCTGGCCATGCACTCCGCCATGGAGACGGCAAGCTGCGCCGACGCCGAGTACATGGCAAAGGCCGTGGCAGAGTATTACAATACCCCCATCTTCCAGCCGAAGGACGGGGAGTGGAAGCTGGGCCTGTGAGTGCTGTCGTCGGGCGGTTCGCCCCCAGCCCCAGTGGGCGGCTCCATCTGGGCAACCTCGCGTGCAGCCTCCTTGCATGGCTGAGCGCCAGGAGCCGGGGCGGGCGAATCGTTCTCCGCATCGAGGATCTGGACGCGGAGCGCTGCCCCCGCAAGTATGCCGACCAGCTGGAAGAAGACCTTGGGTGGCTGGGCCTTTTCTGGGATGAGGGCGGCAGCAAGGGCGGCCCTCATGAGCCATATTACCAGAGCGAGTGCAGCGGCATCTACACCGAGAGCTGCAAAAAGCTGGAAGCCATGGGGCTTGTCTATCCCTGCTTCTGCTCCCGCAGCCAGCTCCATGCCGCCAGTGCGCCCCATACCTCGGACGGCAACGTCATCTATCCCGGCACCTGCCGGGGGCTGACAGCCGAAGAAATCGCCGAAAAGCGGAAAAAGAAAGCCCCGGCCTACCGCCTCATGGTGCCGGACGAGAACATCACCTTCACCGACGGCTGTATGGGCGAACATACAGAAAACCTTCTGCGCGACTGCGGTGACTTTTACCTCCGCCGCGCCGACGGCGTATTTGCGTATCAGCTGGCCGTCGTGGTGGACGACGCCCGGATGGGCGTCACCGAAGTCGTGCGCGGGGCCGACCTGCTTTCCTCTACGGCGCGGCAGCTCTATCTGTACCGGCTTCTGGGTCTGCCTGCACCGGAGTTCGCCCACTGCCCGCTGCTGCTGGCGTCGGACGGGAGGCGGCTCTCCAAGCGGGACGGCGACCAGAGCCTTGAGAACCTTCGCGCCCGCTATACGGCCGAGGACATCGTGGGCCGTCTGGCCTATGCCTACGGCCTGCAGGAAGAGCCTGCACCCCGGACGCCGGAAAGCCTCATCAAAGACTTTCGTGGGATAAGGTGCCGAAGAAGGATATTTGTCTGCCGGAAGGGCTGTTTGAATAACTGAAACAAGAAAAGACCTTCAAGTTCTCTTCATGAAAACTTGAAGGTTTTTTGTATAATCAAAGGTTAAGTTCTCTGCGCGCCGGTGGCGCGGGCAGTTTTTCTCTTGCGGTCAAGTGGCGCGCTCCGCGCGAGAGGTAGGGGGTGTTTCGACTCCCCCCTCCCTACCTCTGGACTCCACTCTCCCCGCAACGAGTTAAGGGCTGCTCGCCCTTAACAAGCCCAAAGAAGTCGAAACGGAAAAAAGCTAGTCGCTGCGCTAAGACGGGTTGCGGCTCCCAGCGTCTGCTTCGCTGCCGCTCGCATCCTGCTGGCCGCTGCCCCAACAGCTCCTCCCTGTTTCTGCCACTGGCGGCGGTCGTCGCTGTTGCACTTTTTTCTCGTTTCTCCAATTTGCTGCTTCGCAGCAGACTTTACGCCCTTGCAGAACGTAAAGTTCTGCGAAAGCGTAACACCATCGGCGGAGCCGTAAACCGGAGAAGCCCAAAAAATGCGTTTAGCGAAGCGGCTAGCATTTTGGGCTTCGACAACTCCTTCTGAAGGGGCGAGCAGCCCTTTCTCGTGGGTCCAGCGCGTCGAAATCGCTGGTGGTTTTCTGGTTCTCTTTGCCAGCAAAAGAGAACATTAGCCTTAATGAAAAAGCGCTTTACCCCGCGCCACCAGCGCGCAAAGAACTTCATCTTCAATACACAAAAAGACCTTCAAGTTTTCATGAAGAGAACTTGAAGGTCTTTTCTGCTTTCAGAAAGGGGGGACGACTTCGCCGAGGGGACACGTTATCAAAGCCGCTGCGGAATGCGGCGCATCTCTCCCGAGCGCTAGAGGCTGCTGGCGGCAGCGTCCAGCGCAAAGGCCAGCGCTGCGCCCAGCACCACGTCGATGCAGCTGTGCTGCTTGAGCAGCATGGTGGACAGGATGATGGCCATGCCCAGAACATTCGCGGCAGGCCGCATCCAGCGGCGGCCCGGCTCGTCGAAGCAGCGGCTCCGGCGGTAGCCGATCATCAGCGTCACCGTGTTGAGGACGTGGATGGACGGGCAGACATTCTTGGAGCTGTCAACGGCATAGAGCATCCGCACCAGACGGGCGAAGATGTCGCTGCCATACACCCGGTAGGGCCGCAGCGCAAGCCCTGTGGGCAGAAGGACATAACAGCTCAGCGCGATGGTCATGCCGGCGAAGAGGCACAGGCAGACCCGCCAAAAGTCGCTGCGCTCGCCGTGCCGCAGCAGATAGAACAGGGTAAAGGGGATCCACGCGAACCATGCAAAATAGGGGACGATGGCGTACTTGCAGAAGGGGATGACATCGTCCAGCCGGCAGTGTACCCAGATGGCAGGGACGGTGATATTCACCTCGAGCCAGTGGAACGCGGTCAGATAAAATACAGTGTAAAGAGCCATGAAAGAGATGGGATGGCGTGCGAACCAGCTGCGCATCAGTAACACTTCCTTTTAGGGGCAGTATTCCATTTCGCCCCGGCCTCATAGCATTATACGCCCCAATTATGAACAAAACAAGACAAAGATCTGACAATCTTACTAAAACAACCTGCGAAAAACTGTGCAGATAGTCGAGCTGTTTTTGCGCTGCAAACAAAAACAAGCCGCTGCCAGTTGGCAGCGGCTTGTTGCTTGAAGTTCAAGCAATGCCGTTCGGAATGGGTAAGTTCAGACGGCGGCGAAACTCAGATGAGTACGCTGGGCTGTTATGCATTCTTTGCGGTGCGCTTCTTGGTCGCATGGAGGAAGAGAGCCATCATTGCGATGGCGAAGATAACGCCGACGGGATATGCAACAGCGGTGTTGTAGATGGTAGCGCCCTCAGCGGTCTTGCTGTTGAGGAGGCTGCCCAGGCACTCAGGAGCCAGAATGAAGTAAGTAGCAGAAACTGCGCTCATGAAGGTAGCAGGCACAGCGGTGATCCAGTAGTTCTTCTTCTCCTGGAAGAGGTACATGGAAGCAGCCCACAGAACGATCATAGCCAGAGTCTGGTTGGTCCAGCTGAAGTAGCGCCAGATAACGGTGTAGTTGATGAAGCCCAGTGCATTGCCGATGCCCAGGAAAGCGCCGACGCCCAGAACGGGGATGCAGAGCTTCAGGCGGTTTGCGTAGCTGTCCTGATCGATCTTGAACCAGTCGGCCAGGGTCGGACGAGCGGAACGGAATGCGGTATCGCCAGAGGTGATGGGGCAGACGACGACGCCGATCATAGCCAGTGCGATGCCCACACCGCCCATGGTCTTGGAGCAGACGTCGTAGATAGCAGCGGACTGGCCCTCAGCCAGAGCAGCTGCCAGACCGGTGTTCAGACCGCCGGTGATCTCGTACAGGGAGCAGCCAGCTGCGGCCCAAATCAGAGCGATGATGCCCTCGCAGACCATTGCGCCGTAGAAGACGAAGTGGCCCTGCTTCTCACTCTTCATGCAGCGAGCCATCAGAGGCGACTGAGTGGAGTGGAAACCGGAGATAGCGCCGCAGGCGACGGTGATGAACATGAAGCTCCAGATCGGAGTTCCGGAGGGATGCATGCTGCCGAAGTGCTCCCAGATCTCGGGATGGTGTAGGCGGGGTTGGTGAAGATGCCAAAGATAACGCCGACGGCCATGATGATCAGGCAGATGCCGAAGATGGGGTAGATCTTACCGATGACGGCGTCGATGGAGATGAAGGTCGCAATGAAGTAGTAGACCAGGATGATGATCAGCCAGAACAGGGTAGTGGCAAGAACACCGGACATACCGTTGTTCTTGCACAGGGTAACGATCAGGCCGGCAGGGCCGACTGCGAACACGGTACCGACCATGATCAGCAGCACGACGGAGAACACACGCATGACGTTCTGCATCACAGGGCCGAGGTACTTGCCGGTGATCTCTGCGATAGAGCCGCCGTCATTACGCTCGCTCATCATGCCGGAGAAGTAGTCGTGGACACCACCGGCAAAGATGGTGCCGAAGGTGATCCACAGGAACACCACAGGACCCCACAGAGCACCCTGCAGTGCGCCGAAGATGGGGCCGAGGCCCGCGATGTTCAGCAGCTGGACCAGAAACAGCTTCCACTGGGGCATCACGACGTAGTCAACACCGTCGTTGATGCGGACAGCGGAGTTTCACGGTCATCGGGTCCGAACGTGTTGTCAACGATCTTGCCATAGACGAAGTAACCGCCGATCAGGATCGCTAAACAGAGTAAGAAACTAATCATACCAGAAACCTCCTTTTTGATTTCTGCAGCCGACCCCATTCTGCCGACTGCCAAAATCATCCTTGGCCTTATGTTAACACATTCTTCATAAAATGAATAATATGCTTCTGGTATGGACCATATATCAAAAAATATATAGCCAGGCACCCTGTTTGTGGGTGTCTGGCTATATTTTAACGAAGACACGATTGAATTTGGACACTGTTTCTCTTTGAAACGATTCCGGAAATGTCCAGAGGGCAGTTTGCTGAAAATTCTTGCGCGTTTTTGTGCAGAGTGCCAAGGCGAGGCACTTTTTTGCCTTTTTACGCGGCTTTTTCGCATAAAATGGCGAGAGCTGAAAAAACGTCCTCATTTTACCGTGAGGGCGGCTTCCCGGTGGAGCAGGTCGATGAATGCCTGTTCTTCGGACCGGAGCGCGCCGTGGTCGGGGTAGACCAGCACGTCCCGCATGACCTGACGCTGGGCGGGGCATTTTTTGAGCACCAGATGGAACTGGTCCAGCGCCCGCTGGGGCATGGGGGAGGCCCACATATAAGCTGAGAGAAGCTGCTGCAAGATAGAAAACTGGCTGCACCGCTCGTAGACATGGATGCGGCGGCTGTCGTTGACGTGCCAGCGCACGCCGTCACCGCCGTCTTCGCCGGGGAGCTGAAAGTCGTCGTGCATGATCTCCATATAACGGTTCAGCTCCGAGAGGTCTTTCACCTCGTGCTTGGCCAGCGGGCCGTCCCGGTTGGTGAGAAGCCGGTACTCGAACTCCATCACAGGCTCCATTTTCAGGCCCCGGCGGGCGCAGTAGTGGATGTAGTGGTCGTCGTCCTCGGCGGCGTACCGCAGCAGCGCCAGGTGATAGCCCCGGCGCAGCACGAAGTCCAGCGCCTCCATGGAGCCGCCCTCCCGGATGTGGATGCGGAGCTGGTCGGCCCCGGCGGCTTCTTTCAGGAAATCCACCGCCGCATAGGAGGCGTAGGTGGCGTGGGGGATCATCACCCGCAGCTCGGCGCAGCGCTCCCGGGCGTGGTGGGCATCTTCGGTCAGGCGGTCTACCTCTTCCAGCACCCGCGCGGCCTGCTCGATGAACCGCCGCCCCTGCTCGGTGGGGATCATGCCGGTGGACGAGCGCTCAAAGATGCGCAGGCCGTATTCCTCTTCCAGATTCTTCAGCGCTTTGCTGATGTTGGGCTGGGCGGCGTAGAGCTGCTTTGCCGCAGCGCTCACCGAGCCCCATTTCTTAATGGCAACGAGATAACGCAGTTCTGTGATGTTCAAAGCTCTTCTCCCCCGGTCAATGCAGATTCTACTTTATTTTATCAGCCCGGCGGCAGGCGTGTCAAGCCGCGGTTGACGCCTCGGAGAACGGGGCTTATAATAAAGAAAACGCCCCGGAGGTGGAAGCTATGGAGCGTTACCGCGTTGTGCGCATCGAAGAGCAGATGTACGGCTGCGAAGAGCTGCCCGAAGGGGCCGAGGTCTGCTGCGACGTAACGGCAGAGGCGGCGGACGGCACCCGGAAGACCCTGTCCTGCCCCGACGCCGAGCTGACACGGCAGGGCATCGACGAGGGAGACACCGTGCTCTGGGGCGGCACGGTCCTGCGCAAAGCCTGAATTTGGAAAAGAGCTGGAAAAGGAGAGAGACATCATGAAAAAATCGAGACTTCCGCCCTCATCGGCCTGGGTGCGCTGGGCATCCTCTTTGGCCGGAAGATGCCCGGCGTGAAGGTCATTGCGGACGCGGAGCGCGTTGCCCGCTACTCGGCCCAGCCGGTGGGTCTGCAACGGCAGAGAGTGCCATTTCGACTATGTCACGCCGGAGCAGGGCCAGCCGGTTGACCTGGTCCTCGTGGCCGTCAAGGCTACGGTGCTGGAGGGCGTCAACCTGCCTGCCGACAACCACAAAGCCTTCCTCGAATCCATGGCCCCCGCCTTCAAGCCCGACGGAATGCCCAGTATGCGGCAGGATGTCCTCGCCAAGCGCCCCACCGAGGTGGAGCAGTTTGCAGGTGTCGTCCGCCGTCTGGCCCAAAAGCACGGGATGCCCACTCCGGCCAACGATTTCTTCTATGAGAAGATCCGGGAGATCGAGGTCAATTACAATAAATAAGGAGACACCATGCACAGCATTTATTTTGCCCGCCACGGCGAGACGGTCTGGAACGCGGAGAATAAGATCTGCGGCATGACCGACAGCCCCCTCACCGAAAAAGGCCGTCAGCAGGCCCGGGAGCTGGGCCAGAAGGTCAAGGAAAGCGGCGTCCACATCGACGAGATATTGTATTCACCCCTGAGCCGCGCCGCCGACACCGCAAAGGCCGTGGCCGAGGCCACCGGCCTGCCCGCCCGCTGTGAGCCCCGCCTGCGGGAGCAGTGCTTTGGCAAATACGAAGGCACGCCCCGGGACGGCGCAGAGTTCCGCATCTCCAAGACCCATTTTGCCGACCGCTACGATGGCGGCGAGAGCATGATGCAGCTGGCCCAGCGCATTTATAATCTGCTGGACGAGCTGCGGCAGGATGAGAACAAGACCTATCTTCTCGTGGCCCACAACGGCATCGCCCGTGTGGTGGAGTCCTATTTCCACGACATGACCAACGAGGAGTATTCCGCCGCCGGCATCAAAAACTGTGAGTTGGTGGAATACCGGTTCGAATAACGGCAAAAGGCCGTCGGGGACTTCCCGACGGCCTTTCTTTTCAACAGGATGCTTTGCGATAGTGGAAAACGTTGTCCTTGGTGATGAACATCAGTACCGTGACGCAGAGCGCCCCGGCTTCGGCTGCCGTGACGGCCAGCCAGACGCCCTAGATGCCCAGAACCATGGGCAGGAAGATGAGGGCCAGCAGCTGGAACAGCAAAGTGCGCAGGAAGGAGATGAGCGCACTGGTCACGCCGTCGCCCAGCGCAGTGAAGAAGGAGGAGCCGTAGACATTGAAGCCCATGAGGAAGAAGTTCAGGGCGTAGACGCGGAAGGCGTGGCTGGTCAGTGTCAGCAGCTCGGCGTCGTAGCCCACAAAGACGCAGGATAGTGCGGATAGGTGACTTAAGGAAAAGAAAAAAGAGACCTCATCTCGTTGAAAATCAAATTTCAAAGTCATTAAAGGAGCTATTCAAATGAAACGAAATCAGAATTTCGATCATAATCACTCTCAAAAAGTGCTTTCCTGCCACTATAACATGGACACCAACCGGGTGGAAGCCCGATTTGAAGATGGCACCACCCTTGCCATCGACTGTATCGCCGTTGAGGACGAATACGGCAATACCCCGGCACAGCGAGCTGAACTTGACTGGCTGCTGTACAACAATCCGCTGGAGTACGCACAGATGGTGCTGAGCGGGGAGATAGAGCACTACCTCACGCTCGGCTGTGATCATGGCAAACTGAAAGACTAACCTCTAAATAGACCAAACAGCCCTCTACCTGCAATCTTTGCAAATGGAGGGCTGTTTGCTTATTTTAAATTTTCCCTTTGCTCATGGTAGTGCAAAATCAACTGCCCAATGACCAAAGAAATCATAAACATCAGGCAAATCCACTGGTCACTTATAAATATCCTTCTAAAATTCAATGGATTTTGCTATTTCTAACACCTGTTCTTCCGACACAAAATTCGATTCGAGTTCAACCGCTACAAAGCATTCTTTCTCATTATTATATGAGAGAATGCCCCAGTTGTTCACCGGTTCAACGCTTGCACCATCCTGATAAACTACCGTTGTAAGTGCAGTCGTTCCATATTTGTTTGTTTTGACCACCTCATACCTGCTGTCTGTATCAAATCTGTACACTGATCCAAGCCGAAGTGCAGAATATACGACCTGCACAGAATCTTTATCTCCCTCGTATGGTTCATAATTGCTGTAACCAATTGCACCGATTAGTGTGCGATTACTGTCATAAATGTCATACACGGTGTACAGCGGATTCAATCCAGCAAGTATGAGCGGCTCAAGTTCGGTGCCCGACTTCTTTGTTTTCTCCTGAAATTCCCACCCTTGTGGGAGTGTAATCGAAATCGTACTGCCAGATTGTCCGGACCCTTGTGCAGCGAATTCAATTTCATGGCTTGGAATTTTTTCATCTTTCAAAAAAAGGAAAGCTCCCAAAAGTACTACAACGCCAGTGAACATCATCAAAAACGCTTTTTTGTTTTTCATATTCTAGCCTCGAAAACCTTTTGCTGTTTATCTATAAAAAACAACTAGCGATTAATTGATTTTGACAATGCCAACGGACGGATTATTGTAGGATGAATTATCATAGTAATAATGAAGAATCTCTGTATATGTATACGACTTTGTACTTGCAAGATAATTCGAGCCATTCTGACGCAGTCGCCCAGAATTTTTACCATCCGTATTAGAACTTCCTGCAAAGTAAGACGTAAAAAACAGTTGTCCACCAGAACTCACAAGCTTTTTGCCATCGACAGCATTGATTGCATTTGTGATTGCCGGTTTCGTTTGATAGCTGCTTTTATATGCAACATCGCCATACTTTATATCACAGCCCTCAGCAGAACGATACCCAGCGGCATGTGCCCACCAACCACATCTTGATAGCCATAACATTGGCTTTGATTGCCTCATCGTAATACCCCATATTTCCGATTTCATTGTAGGTAACATTTTTCAGATAAGTTGAGAATGCAACATTTTTGACCGCTCCCTTCTCATCTTTTACCTTAATGTAATCCGGTTGACTTTGATAAGAAACAAATCCATAACTTTGTCTCGATACCGTAACACCGGCTGGAACGCTTCCGAGATCGCGTGGACATTTGCAAATGCCTCCGATTTTCCAACCACTTGCTTCTCGAATCATCAGTACAAGACTAAAGTTTGTGCCGTTCCCGAAATATTCGCCCGTTTCGGTTTCCATATCTGTAATAGTCTTGTAGCAGGCATAATTTGTGCCAGAATCATAGTACCGGTTAAATTCATAATATTTCGGAGCATAGACGTTGTTTACTTTTTCAGCATAAAGCAGTTCGGCTTTATCAATATCTAAAAGCCCCAATCTTTTAGCCTGGTTAAATGCATTCTGCGCAAATTCGCGATAGTATCCATATACCGAACTTGCGAAATAATTTACCCAAGACTCATGGTCTGTTGGAGAGAACGATTCAAAAAAATTTTTCAGAACATCTTTGGGATTCTCGGAAGCTGTTGTAGCAAAAGCAGTATTGCCCAAATTCAGTGTTACACTTGCCGTCATAATACTTGCTACACTCAGCTTCATAAAATCCCGGCGGTTAATCTCGTTATTCATAAAATATCCTCCATTACTTTTTTGCATCCGCACATCCATATCGAATGCGATAATGTTTGCCGTTTCTTTCTCTTGATATTTTCTTCTCAGCAATAATCACCTCTGCACTGGAGCCACCCTTTCTATTTTATAAAATTACAGCTAGATATCAGACAACTCGCGTTGGTCTCTCCTTTACAATTACCTCCCACCTTTCTAATTTGTTGAAATATATAACAGTTTCACTTATCTGCTGGTACTGCCAGTAATGGTTTCACTCCGCCCATCGGAATAGCTAAAGGTTGCAGAATACTCCAGCCTGTAAGATTTTCCAGGCTTAGTGTTAAAGTTACCGCTCCCCACGCAGGTTGAGGTCGTGCTGCTGTTCGAGCAGCTACTTACTTTTTGCCATGTTCCAATTGTTCCCTTTTCATAGAGAACGCCTGAAACGCTGATTTTCTTTACTTCAGTTCGTGTCTGGGCATCAACTTGATAGTATGTTTGGTAAATAGATCCGTTGACCGTACTATCGCCTACATACCGCTCAGACTTTTCAACGGCCATTGCGGTGCAAGCAAAACTCAAGCAAATCACCGCTGAAATAACAATGGACAACAAACGCTTTTTCGACATAGACATACACCTCCGTTTTTTGGCTCCTATCAAGAGCCTTTGTATAGTCAACGTAATTCGCATCTGCTTCGTTTCAATTTTCAGGAGAAATTTTTTCAAATTTTCCATCTTTGTAAGTTCAGACAAAAAGGAAGCCGGACATTTGTGAACTCTCACAAGTGTCCGGCTTCCTTAACGGATGCTTTCTGCAATTTTTATAATCTCATCGTAGGGGATGTCTCCCATAACGGTATGCGCAATGCCATTACTCTCCCAGTTCAAGGTGTAAACCTGCTGTCCATCTTCACCTGAGCTGGTTCCAAGTACACCGTCTGCTTCTCCGACCCTTACGGTTTCGTACACTGTATGCTCATTATCAAATAGGGACTGCTGCCCCGGCTGGATAATTGAGCAACGGACAGTGTAGCTTTCTTCTGCTTCTTTTGACGAGTAAACATGTAAAAAGTTTTCTGCTCGTTCAAATTTCTGCGCATTGTCCATTTCAAAGCCGTCCGGCACATAATGGTCACTGTATCCATCCGGCAATCGTTCCAGCGGTTCGCCATCCACCTGATAAGTCAACTGCATCTCAATGGGCAGAAATTTTTGAATCATCGTGTAGACTGCCCTGCGAAAATCCGCATTGACTGCAAGAGCACCAATGGTCAGTATTACAAGTGTCAATGCCGCAAGCAACACCCGTTTCAACACCGGACGGTGTTTTTTCCTCCGTAATGCTGCTGCCATTCGGTCATCCCATTGGGATGTATCCGGGTAAAGTTCCTCAAGTTGTTCTGGTGTTGGCAGGGTATCCAGTTCCTTTTGTGCATCTGCACGAAGTGCAATCATCAAGGCCGCTTCAAATGAAATGTTTGTCTGCTCACTCATGGTTACTCAACTCCTTCCATAATAGTTTTCGCCCTCGAAAGAGCCGTGTTCGTACTACTTCGTCCGTTAATCCCAGCGATTTCGCAATCTCACGATTTGTATATCCCATTGCCAAAAGGCGTAATGGGTCACGATATTTCGGTTTCATTTGTCCAATCAGTTCTGTCAACCTCTCGATATTGTCAACACTGATTATTGCATCAGCCGGCACCGGAGCGTCATCTGGTTCGTTTGGGACATCTTCCAACAATTCTTCTCGCTGTTTGCGAAGCATATCATATGCACGGCTTCTACTACAACTAACGAGATAAGCAGCGAGTTCGTGACAGTTTTCTCGATGAATTTTGGAAAAATTTTTTGCAACGTACAAAAATACTTCTTGTAGCACATCCTCTGCCAGATACGAATCATCCATGATTTTGTAAGCGGTATGGTAAACCAGCCGTTTGTATGTATTGTACACCTCGGTAAACTCTTCTTCAAAGTTTCGATCATCAAGCACACTTAGATATAACGCAAGCAACGCAATCACCTCTATCTACATTGATTGTGTGTAGTGTACCACGAACCAATAAAAATGTCGAATACCACTAATGTTGTAAAGGAGCGTGATACCATGACTCAACCCAAAGCCAACCTCGCCTATCTCCGCAGCGAGAAAGCCAAAGCGGAGCAGCAGCTTCGCTACTACAAGCACCGTGAGAAAATTTTGGAACACCAGATACCGGAGCTGACCCGCAAAGCCCGTGTGCATCGACTGTGTACCCGTGCCGGAATGCTGGAAAGTTTTCTGATTGCGCCGGAAGATTTCACCAACGACCAGGTGATGGAACTGCTGAAAATCGCATTCCGTCAACCAGAAGTTGCGCTGGCTCTTGCAAAGATGATTCACGACCTGCACAAAAGCCGCAGCGTTCCGAACCCCTTAGAATAAAGGGCGCAATTATACACCGTTCCGGTGAAATTGCGGTCTTGCAGACGGCTCGATGAAATCGAAGCTGGCGTTTGTGCGCCAGCCCGATTCCATCCCAAGGAAAACTGCATTTTCCTTGCGCTGCCTTGCAGCTATCCTTTTGCAGCTCCCGCCTTGCCCCGAAGTGCGCGGCACTCCGAACCAAGGCTGCGAGCAAAATTGAATACGATTTCCGACCGTTCAACAAGAGCTTTCTTGCTGGGCGGTCTTTTTGTTTGGGGGTGATGCCTATTCCGTGTCCGCACTTCAAAATCAGCATTGTCAAGCGCAGTCAAGGGCAGTCCGCTGTTGCTGGTGCAGCTTATCAGAGCGGTGAACGTCTGTTCAGCGAATACGACCAGAAAACAAAATTTTACAACAAAAAGAAAGAACTTGTTCACTCCGAAATCATGTTGCCACCTCATGCGCCGCCCGGATATGCAGATCGGGCCACGCTCTGGAACGCCGTGGAAGCCGTAGAAAATCAATGGAATTCGCAGCTTGCCCGCCGTATCGTGCTGGCACTTCCGAGAGAGGTTCCAAAAGACCAGTACGTTTCCATGCTCAAAGAATTTTGCAAAGCGCAGTTCGTTTCCAAGGGCATGATTGCTGACTTTGCCATTCACGACAAGGACGATGGAAACCCACACGCCCACATTCTGCTGACTATCCGGGCAATGGATGAACACGGCAAGTGGCTCCCAAAAGCCCGCAAGGTTTACGACCTTGACGAAAACGGCGAGCGTATCAAACTTCCTTCCGGCAACTGGAAGTCACACAAAGAGAATACCGTTGACTGGAACGAACAGACCAATGCCGAGGTCTGGCGGCACAGCTGGGAAGTTGTTACCAATCGCTATCTGGAAGCGGCTGGCAGACCCGAACGTGTTGACCTTCGTTCGTTTGAGCGTCAGGGAGTGCAGCAGATACCGACTGTGCATCTCGGCCCTGCTGCTCACCAGATGGAGAAGCGAGGAATCGAAACTTTTCTCGGAAATCTCAACCGGGACATTCGAGCCGCCAACAGCCTGATGCAGTCCATCCGCAGCACCATCCGGGGGCTGCAACGCTGGATCGCAGACCTGACGGAGAAGAAGCAGATTCTTCTGGACGCACTGGAACAAGCCAAGGAGCCAACACTGTCCGATCTGCTGGTGGACTACTTCAACCTCCGCAACGAACAGCGCAACGATTGGTCGAGCAAGGCGCAGGTAAAATGTACTGCCCGTGACCTTGCCGAAGTCATGCAGGCGGTCGATTATCTGAAAGCCCATTCGCTGAACACGGTCGAGGACTTGAACGCCGCAATCAAAGACTTGAGCCAGGCCGCCGCCCCTCTCCGCAAGCAGCTGAAGCAGAACAAGAACCGGATGCGGGAAATCGCCCAAGTCAAAGACGCTGCTGCCATCCATGCCAAGCTGAAGCCCATCCACGACACCTTTATAAAGAAGAACTTCAAGTTGACAAAGGATGCCTATGCCAGCCAGCACAAGGATGAACTGGACACCTTCAATAAAGCTGTCCGCACCCTGATGAAGCTGAACGGCAGTACGACCGTAGATTTTTCGGCATTGGATGCCGAATTTTCTGCGCTGCAATCGGGCAGCGCAGAGTTGCGCAGCCAGCTTGAAACCATGCGGCCTGACCTGACCGCACTGAAAAATGTGCGAAAGTATATCGACCTTGTGCTGAATAAGCAGCAGCTTTCTGCACCGGGCGGCAAGGCCCCGGAAAAGGAATCTGTGCTGAAACAGTTGGAGCAGCTTCAGCAGGAAAAATCAAAACACAAAACGATTACCACCATGAACCGCGAAGAATCGCTCTAAACCTCATGCTTCTGCCACGGCTGCTTCGCTAGCAGTGGCAGAAATACATAGTTGCTCTAAGATATAAAGCAATCCACCTGTGAATTTTCGGTTAATTCTCAAAACAAGGGTTGCCGTTTGGCCATTCTCGTCGGCTACCTATTGAGAGGACTTTTTTGAAAGTTGCAATGTTAAGCACATTTCAATTCAAACTTTCATATCAAAAAACTTTTCTGCAAATTTCTTTCTCTGGTTACTTTTTGCCCTTTTTCACCGCCTACCTATTAGAGGGATATTAAGTGATTCAAACTTTTTTCGGCGCAGAAATCTGTCTGTGGTCAAAATTTTCTCAAAACTTTCAAATCATACCCCCTATTTTTCAGTTCTTTTTCTGTTAATAGTAGGAGCCTTCATAATTCGGATTCAAACATCTCAATCTGTGAATTTTTTGTTAATCCTAAAAAAAAAAAGAGGTTATCAAAACTCCTTTCTCAATGCCTACCAAATGAGTGGCTTTTTTGAGTGTCGGTTTCTCTGAAACTGATTTTTTTGTGTGATTCGCTCAACTTTTATGGAAAGTTGTTGCGGATGGTTATCTTTTGGCCCTTCTCGATGGCTCGTATATAGAAGCTGATTTTTTGGAAACCCAACTTCCGCAGATTTTCTATACGTTCTTTGACAACAGAATAGCCCAATCGTCCGGTACTTCACAAAAGGTACTTCTGTAACTCGCAGCCTGGTCGCAACGAAGACGGGGTGGCTGAAATGCCAATGATGCGGTGAAAATCCGCTGCCGGACGATTCCCCACTCCCAGGGAGCCGAGGGCGAGTATGGGAGACCATATCATATTAACGCAGCTGAGCTTATTCAAGCCCATCTGCGATGGAGAGCCGGAATAGATGCCGACTCTCGTTACATTCGCTTTCTCAAAGAACCATTTCGCCCGGTCAGCGGAATAGACCAAAAGAGAAAAATGAATAGAATCCATTCCTTTCCGCACTTGCAGACATGAACAGGAGGTTTGCCCTTGAACAAAGAAAAAACCGAGAAGAAGCCTGCCGAGCGTACCCGTGCGCCTAGAAGTCCGAAGTCCGTGCGTCTGATCGTAGAACGCCACTATATTGGCAATGTGCCGATGAACACGCTTTTTCAGCGGCTTGCAGAGGAAGAAATTCGTAAAACTGCCGAATCGTATCTTGCGGTTGGCTAATTGGACGTTTTACAGAGGAAAAGAGCTTGCATCATCATGCAGTTTTCGCTACAATGTACCTGATGAGGTCTCTTTTCCATTATGGAGGTACACATGGAAAAGGACAAAAAAGTAACTGCTTTATACTGCCGCCTGTCAAAAGATGATGGGTCAAATCAGGAAAGCCTGAGCATCCGCACACAAAAGGCAATGCTTATGGACTATGCCACACGCAACGGTTTCGGGAACTGCCAGTACTATGTCGATGATGGTTATAGCGGTACGAACTCTGACCGTCCTGCCTTTCAGGAACTTCTTGATGATATTCGGGATGGAAAGGTAGCGACCGTCATTACCAAAGACCAGTCCCGACTTGGACGCAACCACATCGAAACCGGAACGTATATGGAAATCTTCTTTCCGGAGCACGGTGTCCGCTATATTGCAATCAACGATGGTTACGATTCCAACGAGCAATCCCAGATGGATATTGCTCCGTTCCGAAACATCATCAATGAAATGTACGCCAAGGATACTTCCCGCAAAATCAAGAGTGCCCTTCGGACACGCAAGAAAAGTGGAAAGTATGTCTCCAGTGGCGCACCGTTTGGCTATCAGAAAGACCCTGCCGACCACAACCACCTTGTGATCGACCCGAATACTGCCCCCGTTGTTGAATATCTCTATTCATTGGCAGAGGAAGGTCTGGGGCTTCACCGCATCGCCAAGCGGCTTCACGATGAGAAAATCCTGAAGCCGTGCTACTACAAGAAAGAGATGTTCGACCGCTTTGTCGATGATGAAAAGATGTATGATTGGGATTCTGCCTATGTCAGTCAGATCCTGCACAGCCCGGTCTACGCCGGACACATCATCTATGAAGCAAAACCCACTGTGTCGATGAAATCCAAGAAGCGGCGTTATATTCCTCTTACAGAACGTGCCATCGTCCCGAACACGCATGAAGCAATCATCCCGCAAGAACGTTGGGAGAACGTACAACGAATCCTTTACAGCCGTGCTGCTTGTTTTGCGTGTGATAAAACGGAATATGAGAACATCTTCAAAGGAATCGTTCGCTGTGCAGACTGTGGCAGAACAATGTTGGTCAAGGTTGAATCCCGCCGCAAGCGTGACAACATTCTGGATCAGACATTTTATTGTTGCAGTACCTACCGGAAGTATGGTGCGAAATCCTGCGACGCTCACAATTTGGAAGCCCGTGTTTTGCATGAAGCTGTTCTTGCGGACATTCAGGCGCACGCAAAGGCCGCTGTGGGCAACCGAGAAGCCCTTGTGAAAAAGATTGCAGACCAGATGCACCTTCGGGTATCTTCTGACCGAGCGCAGCACAAGCGGGATTTGAAGCAGTGTAAAGCAAGAATCGCAGAAATCGAAGATTTGTATGCAAAACTTTATGAGGATGTGTCAAAGGGACTTCTCCCGGAGAAACGTTTTCAAATGCTTGCAGAGCGCTATGACAAAGAACAGGCTGAACTGACCGAAAAAATCGAACAGTACGAACAGGAAGGTCGTACTGAACACGATCAGCTGGACAAGATTCAGGATTTTATTGATGAAGTCAGCAAGTACGCTGGCATCACCGAACTGAACTATAAGATTCTGCACCAGCTGATCGACAAGATTCTGGTATCCAAAGCGGAACAGGTCGATGGCGAATACGTCCAGAAAATCCAGATTTTCTACCGCTTTATCGGCCCATTGGATGCCATCGAGTAACAATGTCAGAAAAGTCACCTCCGAGAACTATCCAACAGATGCGGGCCACATAGGGGATGACCAGCATGGAGAGGGCGGTCATAACGACGGCGATGACGCCGATGAGGCGGAGACTCTTGGAGTAAAGGTTGTTCAGCTCGGCGTGGTTGCGTGCGCCGTAGTGGTAGCTGACGATGGGGGCGCTGCCGACGGCATAGCCCACGAAGACGGCCACAAACAGGAACGCCGCATACATGATGACGCCATAAGCCGCGACACCGTTTTCACCGGCAAAGCGGAGGAGCTGGTAATTGTAAAGAATGTTGACCAGTGACATGGAAAGATTGGTCATCAGCTCCGAGGAGCCGTTGATGCAGGCGCTGCGGATGACGCCGCCGTTCCACTGGGCGCGGCCCAGATGGATGGAGCTGGTGGAGCGCTTATTGAGGAAGTAGAACACCGGCAGCACGCCGCCCACGGCCTGACTGATGAAGGTGGCGATGGCCGCGCCCTCCACGCCGCCGTGGAGCATACCCACCAGCACGACGTCCAGCACCATATTGGTGACGCCCGCCGCCACCGTGAAGGCGAAGCCAAGATGGGGCTTTTCGGCGGTGACAAAGAAGCTCTGGAACAGATTCTGCAAAATGAAGAAGGGCAGGCAGATCATCAGGAGGCGGCCATACCGGACGGCATAATCCAGCATCTCGCCCTCTGCGCCCAGCAGCGCCGCCGCCGGGCGGACGATGAGAACACCGACAGCGGAGAGGACGATGCCCAAAATCAGGCCCGTCCAGACGAAGAGGCTGAAATAGCGGTCGGCCTTTTCCCGGTCGCCCTCGCCCAGCGTGATGCCCACGATGGCGCTGCCGCCGGTGCCAAGCATGAAGCCCACCGAGCCCACCAGCATCGGCACAGGCATGATGAGATTGACGGCGGCAAAAGCCGTTTTGCCCACAAAGTTCGAGACGCACAGGCCGTCCACGATGCCGTAGATGGAGGTGAACAGCATGGTGCCGACGCAGGGCAGCACGAACCGCAAGAGGCGGCTGTAATCAAAGTGGTCGGATAACTGTATTTTCTGCTTTGACATGGGGACTCCTTGTTACATCCCGGGCCGCCAGCCGGTGCAGTAGCGGGCATAATCCCGGTCTGCCTGCTTGACGTAGAGCACCAGCTCCTCGCCGCCGTCCTTTTTGGTGCGCTGACGCACCTTGGTGGGCAGGTTCTGGCGGTGGAGCAGCTCCATCTCGTCGTTCAGCTCTTCTTCGGTGTCAAAGGTGTCCAGCTCGGTCCAGTGGGTGGCAAAGAGCCAGAATTTCACAAGATGTTCGTTCAAGATCCAATTTCCTCCGATGCATTCAGACGGTAAAAGGGCGCGATGGCGTTCACGTCGCCGTGGCGCACGATGGAATAGGTGATGTCACAGTAGGGCTGGATGGCGGTGCTCTTCTCGACGGTGGAGATGAGCAGGACCTGCAGCTGCATCCGGCGGAACAGCTCCATCATAGGGCGGATGCGGTCGCTGGTCATCTTGCTGAACGCTTCGTCCAGCAGCACCAGACGGATGCTGTTCTCGCTCTTCTGGTAGATCTGGAGCAGCGACGCGCAGATGGCCACATAGAAGGGGGCCTGATTCTCGCCGCCGGAGGAATCGCGGCTGACGCGGGAAAGGGAAGCCTGCTGGCCGGAGACGGTGTTGGTCACTTTGATGTCGTAGTCGAGGTAGGTGCGGTAGTCTACATAATCCGAAAGGGTGACATTCTCGGGGCGGCGGCCCTCCTGCCGGGCGCGGGTGTTCTCGTCCACATCGGCCATGATCTTTTCCATCAGCTCGTCCACCTGACGCTCATAGACGGGGTCGGCGGTGGCGGCGAGGTTGTCCAGCGAGTCGCCGTCGGTCATCTGCTGGTTTCCCTTGTCCACGATGACCTGATAGAATGCGGCCAGCTGGGGGTCGCGGCTGGGGCCAAGCTCGAAGCGGTAGACCTCTTCGCCGTAGGTCAGCTGCTCCATCACCTTGTTCAGCTCCCGGAACTGCCGCCGTGCGTTGAAGATGTCGTCCTTCATCCGGAAGAGGATGTCCTTGCGGAAGCGGTCCTTGCAGTCGCGCTGTGCCTGCTCGAGGCGGGCGGCGTACCGCTCCAGATCAATGCGCACGAGGCTCTCGTGCTGGGCGCGGTACTGCTCGATGCCCGTAAGGCCCAGCGGATGATCGCAGACATAGCGGGTGTTGTACTCTTTCTGGGCAGGCTCGAGGGTGCCGGTGAGGTAGACGGCCAGTGCGTCGTCCAGCCGGGCCTGTGCCTTTTCGGCGGACTGGGCCGCATAGCGCGGGCCTTTGTTCTTACTCAGGGCCGCAAAGCGCTCCCGTGCCAGCGGCTCCAAAAGCGGGTGCTGCCCGAAGAACCGGTCGGCGGCGTCCTTTGCCTGCCTGGCGGTCTCTTCTGCCTTGGTCTGCTCAGCCTCGCAGGAGGCCAGCTGCTTTTCGCAGACACGGATGTCGCCGCCGGCTGTCTCCACAGCGGCGCGGGCGGCGTCCCACGCGGCCTCGCGGGCCTCGTCCTCTTTGTAAAGCTGCTGCAGCATCGGGTTCTCGCGGCACTCGGCCAGCTTCTGCTCCTGTGCGGTGCAGTCGGCGCGGGCCGCTTCCAGCGCGGCGCGGGCGTCCCACAGCGCGGCCAGCTCATCCATGACGCTGCTGTGCAGCACATCCTGATAGCTGTTCCGTGCGGCTTTGAGGGCGGCGGCAGACTGCGCCGCTTCCCTGCTGCGGGCGGTCAGCTCATCCAGAGCTTTCGTCAGCGCTTCGGCGGCGCGGCGTCAAGGCCGATGTACCGCTGGGGCGTGCGGAGACGCTCGAGGCGGAAGGGGTGGTGGCGCAGCAGGTCGCGGGTGGCGCTGTCGGGATAGTTTTCCAGGGTGTCGGGGGTGTCACAGCAGACGATGCGCCGCAGGATGGTGTCGGCATACTGTGCGGCCAGCGGGTTCTCGCTTCGGACCTGCGCGGCGAGGCTGTCGGCAGGGGCGGCGTCGGCCTTGCGGTTGGCCGTGCGGATGCTGGGGGTGTCCAGCAGGCTGATGGGGCCGACCTTGTCCCGCAGGGCCACAAAGGCGCTCTTGGCGGCGGCGTAGTGGGCAGGCGGCACGAGGATGTCGAACCGGCGGTCGCCGAGGCAGGCCTCCACGCAGTCCTGCCAGCTCTCGTCCTCGACGCTCAGCAGTTCGCAGAAGATCTTGGCGTCCGGCGTCATGCCGCGGCTCTTGAGCTCAGCGTTCACGGCGTCCCGCACTCTGGTGGCGGCGTCGCCGTGGGGGTAGACCCACCGGCCTCCCGAGACGGAGGCCAGCTCCGCCTGCTTTTCCTGTACCTCGGCGGTGAGGGCATCGGCGTTCTGCCGTGCGGCGAAATACTGCTCTTCCAGCGGCTTTTCCAGCCCGGCGAGGGCGCTTTGGAGCTGGGGCAGAGTCTCCGCCGTCAGCGAGGCGGGCCAGAGCGATTTTTCGACGGCAAAGCCGCTGCGCTGTAAGCTCTGCAAGAGGCTCTGCACGTTGCCTGCGGCGGCTTCGCTTCTGGAAGCGTCCCGGCCGGCCTTGTCCAGCGCGGTCCTTTTGCGGGCCAGCTCTTCGCTCAGGGCGTCCAGCGCCCGGCCCTCGCCGCTGGCGGCGGCACTGTGGGCCGAGAGGTAGGCCCGGCGGGCCTCGGCCTCGGCGTCTTTTGCGGCGGCGTAGCGGGCTGTCAGCTCTTCGTGCTGGCGCTTTCCGGCGGCAAGATGCTCCTGCCAGGTGTTTGTCCCGGCGGCGGCTTCCTCAGCACGGGCCAGCAGGGCAGTGCCTCGGTTGACGAGGGCTTCCGTTTCCTTCTGGGCAGCTTCGCGGCCATAGTCCACGATCTGTTCCAGCGCGGCGGCGCGGGTCTGGGCTTCGGCCAGTACGGCGTGGAGGTTTTCCAGCTCCACCCGGTCGCCCTGCAAAGCTTCCAGATCAAGCTCGGGCTGAGGCAGGATGTACTGATATAAAAACTCCCGGAAGTTGGGGATCTCGTCCATACTGGTACCCATCTGGAAGACTTCGTTGAACTTCTTGCCCAGCGGGCTTGCGGCGCGGCCGATGCCCAGCGCCCGGCAGATGCGGTCGCGGGCTTCGCCGGGGCTGCGGGTGTAGGAGAGACGGCCCACAGCGGGCTTGAAGTTCTCCTTCGAGCTGGGCGCGCCGGTGCGGGGGTCGATGAAGGGCAGCTGCTCGAGGGTGCAGCCGTCCTCGGAGATATACCAGGTCTGGTCGCCGGGGTGGAGCTCCTGCATGGGGCCTTCCGACTCGACCCGGACGGCGATGACGAAGTGGGTGCGCTTGACGCTGTCCCAGAACTCCGCGCCGATGTAGGCCACGGTGCGGCCCGGGCGGCGGTAGGCGTTCTCGCCGCGCTGCTTGGCGTGGACAGAGCCCTGCAGGGTGCGGCCGCTCTTTTTGTTGCCGAGGGCGTTGAAGCTGCGGTTGGTGGTCAGGCAGTAGCGGATGGCGTCGAGGATGGTGGTCTTGCCCACGGCGTTGACGCCAATCATGTAGGTCAGCCGGGCGCAGTCGAAGGTGACGTTCTCAAAGTTGTGCCAGTTGATGAGCTTCAGGCGTTTCAGTTCTATCATTCTTCCACCTCCACGGCAGCGGTGCCGTCCTCCGGCCGCTCATAAAGCGAAAGCTCACTGCGGGTGCGGGTCACCTCGGCGGCAGCGTCCGCAAGGTCGGAATCCGGCAGAGCGAGCAATACAGTGGGGAATACTTCAATGCGGCTGTCCAGCCCGGAAAGCCGTCCCACCGGCCGGGCCAGATTGTACCGGCGCAGGGTGCGCAGCAGCTTTTCCAGCGTGGGCTGGTCGAGGCGGCGGGGCAGGTTCATCTTTTGGAGTTCGGCCTGTACCTCTTCCACCGTCACCAGAACCTGGTCGGCGCTGGCCGAGAGGCTCTCCCGCTTTTGGAGGTAGAGCAGGCGCAGGACTAAGAGCAGGATGCTCTCGTACTTCAGAAGCCGGGCCTGACTGCCCTCATGCTCGTTGACGAGGGCCGCCGCCTGCAGCGGGGCGGGGTAGAGCACCACCGAGTAGCCCAGCGGCGCAAACACGGCCCGCACCTCGTTGAGGTGGTCCTGAACATAGAGATATTTGGCGCGCTGGTCCTCCACGCCGCCCAGCACAAAGCAGTGGTTGAGCAGATAATTTGCGCACTCTTCCAGCATTTTATTCGTTTCGGTCATCTTCGGCGTCCTCCTTGCGGGGTGTCAGAGTAAATTCTTCAAACCGGAAGCCGCCCCGCGTGGCCCACTCGCCGGTGAGCTGGATGTCATAACAGCGGCGCGGCGACTGGGAGTAGGTGTGCAGCCCGATGATGCGTGCGAAGTCGTTCGGGTATTCGTCGGCGAGGGTGGACGCCGAGACAGAAGGCCGTGCGGCCAGCGCCTGCCGGGCGAGGATGTCCACGTTCTCCTCGGTGACGGCCATCCGGGCGTAGTCCAGCAGGAGCTTCTGCTCCCGGCGGAGCTGCTCCTCGTCCAGCTGTCCGGCCTGCACCGGGGCCAGCGGCGCGTCGGTGCGGGGTGCGGCCGGAGGATAGAGCGGCTTTTCGCCGAAGACCTGCACCGGCCAGAGCTTGAGCCGCGCGGCCAGCGGGCCGTCGTCCGGCTCAAAGAGCTGGTCGGGCGTTTTGATGTCCTCGGCGTACCGCCGCAGCAGGGCGGTGACGCTGCCCTGGGCCGAGCGGTCGCTCAGCAGCAGGAACTGCGCCCGCTGAACGGCCCGCTTGCGGTAGCGGACGTGGCTGGCGTCGATCTCCCGGATGAGGGTGCTCATCTCTTCGAGGGCGTCCCGCTGTTTCTGGATGAGGGCGCGGACGGCGGGAGCGGCCTCGCTCGGGGCGCAGCGCTCCACCCGGGCGTAATCCAGCGCCAGCTGGGGCAGGTAGTTCGTCTCGCAGTCGTCCAGTCCCTCTTCGAGGAAGGCGCGGTAGTTGAACAGGTTGTCGCTGGTCTTGAAGCGGTGGTAGGCGGCCGCCACCACCTTTTCTTCGTACTGGTCGAAAAGCTCCAGCACCTCCTGCGGGGTGCGGTTGCGGGTGAGGCGGTCGATGTAGTGGCCGATGGAGGCGTTGAGGGCGCGGAGGGACTTGTTCAGCGCCTCAAGGTCGCCGGCTACCTCCCGCAGGACGTTCTCGTAGGGGCTCTTCTCTTCGCCCACGTTCTGCAAAAGCTGCCACGCCTTGTAGAGCTTGCCGGTGTAGGTGATGACCCGGGGGTTCAGGATCTCTTCCAGCGCCTCGAGAAGCGGCGTCACCTCCGGCACAAAGGCCAGCGCAGGCTCTTCTTCGTAGCTGCCGGGCTGTTCGGCCAGCCAGCCGGTGCGCCGCAGCCGCAGCAGAAAGCCCAGCGCCAGCGTGTGGGGGTCGCGGGTGGGCTGCTCGGCCTCATCACCCGCGTCGTCGGCGTCCAGTGCCAGAGGCTTTGCCAGCGCGGCGAAGTAATCCTCGGCCCGGGATACGGCCTCGGCCCGCAGGATGCTGTAATCTGCCGTGTGGCGGCACTCCTCCCACAGCAAGAGCAGCAGCTCTGCATAAAATGCCCGGTTCGGCCCCGCCAGCGGCCGGAACAGCCGCGGGCTGACCAGTTCAAACAACTGCATCCGTATGCCCCTTTCAATCGGTAAATATCGACTTCTATTGTACCACAGATGGCACGGTTTTGCACCCCGCCGGGAAATAAAAACACGGGCCGGCAAAGCGGTATGAAACCCCTTTGCCGGCCCGTGCGGCGCTCCCTTATTCCCAGACCCGGCGGCAATGCCGCACAAAAGCCTGACAATGATTGATTCGATGATAGCACGACTTTGGCATTCTGTCAACCAAATTGCTGAAAAAAGAAGAAAGTGTGAGAGGATTTCTCCAATCTTTTCCTGAAATTACACACATTTTCCACGAATTTGTGATAGCCTTAAATACAGAAGAACTCCCCGATAATGTACTCGTTCGAAATACAAGGCGGAACTACTCCTGATAGATGCACAACAGCCCCCCGGAATGCAGGACTCCGGGGGGCTTCGTGTTTGTTTACAGCTCCTGATAGGCGCTCATCAGGGCGGGGATGAACTGCTTTTTGCGGCTGACGACGCCGGGCAGCACCCAGCTGCCATCTTCCTCCGGCTCCTTCTCGAAGCCGCTGCGCAGCATCTCGCCGGCATGACGGCCGGTGCAGATGACGACGCTCTCTTCCTTCGGCACATCGGTCAGCAGCATATAGAGGTCCTCCACGTTCTGCTTGCCGCAGGCTTCGGGCAGATAGGGGGTGAGCAGCTTCTGGGCCGCTTTCAGGTTCTTGCGGGTCATGTAGCTGCCCTGCGCCACGCCGAAGCGGACGTCGCCGCACATGAACACCTTGAAATCCTGCAGGAAGACTTCCTCCGGGGTCTTTCCGTCCAGCTTCTCGCCGGCCTCGAACATCTCGGAGGCAAAGGCGTCGATCTCGACGCCCGCGATTTTGGCGAGGCGGTGGGCGGTGGAGACATCGACGGGAGTGCAGGTGGGGCTGCGGAAGACCAGCGTATCCGAGAGGATGGCCGCCAGCAGCAGACCGGCGATCTGAGGCCGTATCTCGACGCCGTTCTCATCGTACATCTGGGTGATGATGGTGGCGGTGCAGCCTACAGGCTGGTTGCGGAAATAGACCGGGCCGCTGGTCTCGAGGCTGCCGATGCGGTGGTGGTCGATGATCTCCAGGATCTCAGCCTGGTCGAAGCCCTCCACGGCCTGGGTGGCCTCGTTGTGGTCCACCAGGATGATGCGGCGCTTGCGCAGGGCGATGATGTTGCGGCGGCTGACCATGCCGCAGTACTTGCCGTCCTCGTCGAGGATGGGGAAGTAGCGGTGGCGCACCTTGGCCATCACGCGGGTGACGTCGGCCACCGGGGTGACGAGGGTGAATTTCATGATGTCGTCGCGGGTCATATAGTAGGAGATGGGGGCGCACTGGCTCATGAGCTTGCCGGCGGCGTAGGTGTCGCAGGGGGCGGTCATGATGGCGACGCCGGTCTCCTCGGCGATGCGCTGGATGGTGCGGCCCACCTTGGCGCCGTTGCAGATGATGAGGAGGGATGCTTCCTTCTCGATGGCGCACAGCTGGCTCTCATAGCGGTTGGTCAGGATGACGATGTCGCCCTTTTCGACGTTGTTTTCCAGCATCTCAGGGGTGGCAGTGCCGATTCTGATATGACCGGTGGTGCAGACGGCGTTCTCGTTGCCGACGACCATGGTGCCGCCGAGGGTCTCGAGGATATTTTATAGGTGGTGCGGCTGGTGGCAAGCACACCGGTGTCGAACACGTCCATGTTGGCCGTGGCGATGTCCTTCACGGTGATGATGCCTTCCAGCTCGTTGTCGGCGCTCGTGATGGGCAGGGTGTCGATCTGCTGGTCGCGCATGATCTCCCATGCCTTGCGCAGACTGGTGGAGCCGGGGATGCCGGGCATCTCGCGGTAGTCCACATCACGGATCTTCGGGTTGACATCGGTACACATCCGGGGCGGCGCGACGCCGAACCGCTTGAGCACGAATTCCGTCTCCTGGTTCATCCGTCCGGCCCGGCGGGCCTCGCAGACGAGGGAGCTTGTCTTATTTTTCAGCTCTGCGTACGCAATGGCAGAGCAGATAGAGTCGGTGTCCGGGTTGCGATGTCCGATGACCACGACTTTATGGGCTGTCTTTGGCATAGATTCCTTCCCCCTTATGGGTCTTGGGTTGACCTTCTTATCATGATACCGGAGCGCCGGTTTGTCCGCGTCCCTGCACGGCGCGGAAAAGGGAAGCCCTCTGGCAGCTTTCATTGTAACACAAGATGGAATGGGGGTAAAGTGGCGCAGAGGGGCAGGAGCCTTAAAATTTTGAGAGATTCTTGTATACATCTTCTTGCCTTTTGGGGAAAGACGCTGTATCATAGGGATAAGTCTGTATACTTTGAAAAACCCTTCGGGGCGGCGCGGAGGAGCGAATGAGGAGCACAAAATTTGAAACGAAGCCTTTGTTTACCCGCCAGCAGCTGACGGCCCTGCTGCTGCCGCTCATTGCGGAGCAGGCCCTCAGCGTGACCATCGGCCTGGCCGATACCCTCATGGTGTCGTCGGTGGGCGAGGCGGCGGTGTCGGGCGTGAGCCTTGTGGACACCTTCAACACCCTGATGATACAGATCATGACAGCGCTGGCCACCGGCGGCGCGGTGGTCGCCAGCCAGTACATCGGCCATCGGGAGGAGAAGAGCGCCCGCCGCACAGATCATGTTCATCATGTCCAGCTTCAGCATTCTTGTGGCAGCGGTGGTCGTGGTGGGACGCCACGCCATCCTGCGGGGCATCTTCGGCTCCATCGACGCCGACGTGATGAAGTACGCCGAGACATATTTCCTGCTGTCGGCCCTGAGCTACCCTTTCATCGGCCTGTATAACGCAGGCGCGGCCCTCTTCCGGGCGCAGGGCAACAGCAAGATCAGCATGATGTCCAGCCTTGTGATGAATGTCGTCAACATCGGCGGCAATGCCATCCTCATCTTTGGCTTCAAGATGGGCGTCATGGGCGCGGCGCTGGCCAGCCTCGTCTCCCGCGCGGTGGCCTGCTGTGCCGTCCTCTTCCTGCTCCAGAAGCCGGGTTGTATGCTCCGCGTCACCGGCCTGTCGGCTCTGAAGCCGGACGGAAAGCTCATCCGGCGCATCCTGCGGGTGGGCATCCCGGCGGGCATCGAGAACGGGATGTTCCAAATCGGCAAACTGTCGGTGGCCAGCCTCACCAGCACCCTCGGCACCGCCGCCATCGCGGCCAATGCCGTGGCCAACACCACCAGCACCTTCCTGAACATCCCGGCCATCGCCGTCGGCATGGCGGTGCTCACGGTGGTGGGCCAGTGCCTCGGTGCAGGCGAGAAAGAGCAGGCGGTCTGGTATGCCCGCCGTCTGCTGCTGGTGGCCTACTGCGGTGCCTGGGTCATGAACCTGTCGGCCTTCTTCTTCGCCGACCGCTGGCGCTGTCCTGGTTCAGCCTCTCGCCGGAGGCTTCGGCCATGGCGCTGGAGGTCATGATGTGGTTCAACATCGTCTCCCTCTTCTTCTGGCCCTCCAGCTTCACCCTGCCCAACATCCTCCGTTCCGCCGGCGACGCCAGCTTCACCATGACCGTCAGCATCGTGTCCATGTGGGTGTTCCGCGTGGGCTTCTGCTACCTGTGGGTCCTGAAGATGGGCGGCGGACTGCTCAGCATCTGGATGGGGATGTATCTCGACTGGGCGTTCCGCTCCATCTGCTTTACGGTGCGTTTTGTCCGGGGAAAATGGCTCGAGCAGAAGGTCATCTGAAACTTCCTCTTGCTTTTTTCGGCTCAGAGTGGCAGAATGAGAAAAAGAAATGGAAGAAGGGGATTCTCTATGCTGTTTCATCCTGCACAACTGGGCCTCGCCCATCTGGACAAAGCAACGCTGGAAGCCGATAAGAAAGCCTGCAAAAAGATCGGCCCCTGCGGCGTGGGCAAAAAGGCCCTCTACCTCAACAGCTTCTACATCGACCGCCGGTATTATCTGCCCTATGGCAGCATCAGCCGTGTGTTCAAGCGGGTGGCCATGAGTCGGGGAGGCTTCTCCGGCAAGGGGATGTTTGCCTCGATGGCTTACCTCGTGGTGGAGTACGACGGCGGCAAGCAGAAGCAGTGCAACTTCAAGGACGAGCGGGACGTGGACGCCCTGCTGGAAGTTCTGGCGAAAGAACAGCCCAACATCCCGCGTCTGAGCGCCGCAGGCGAGGCGGAAATTGCCCGCCAGAAGGCCGAGAAAGCCGCCCGGAGGCTGCCCCAGCTCGAAAGAGGCAGAGCAGAGCGTGGGCCAGCTCAAGCGCGCATCGGACTACCTCGCCAGGAAACCGGAGCTTGCCAAAGAGCTCAGCGCTGCCGAGCGCCGCAAGCGCGCCCAGCTGCAGAGCAAGCCGGTGTATAAATATGTGGCCCTCATCATCAGTCTGTTCGGCGTGGTGTCTGCGGCCTATGGCATCCAGAGCATCATCAACCACACCGGAAACTACGGCATCTACTTTGCGCTGTTCGGCTTTGCGGCCATCTTCCTCTCTCCAGCTACAACATGATGCCTACGGCCCACAACAACCATAACGCCATCATGAAGCGTGCCGACAGGGCCGAAGCGGCCATGGCCGAGTACATCAAAGCCTATCCCGGCGGGAACTTCCCGGTGCCGGACATCTACGCTCACCCTGTGGTGCTCAAGCAGATGACCGACGCTCTTCAGGAGGGCCGGGCCGTCACCCTGCCTGAGGCTCCGAGGCTGTGAAGGACCGCCTCAAAGAGGTCAACGCCGACGTTCAGGTGGAGCAGGAAGAGTACGACGAGATCGTCCAGATCAAGGCCATGTTCCTCAACCACGATTATCAGTAACGAAAGAAAGAAATGCCATCGCCGCGAGGCGATGGCATTTTTGTGTCTTATCAGACTCCTGCGGGCTGGGGCTGAGTGAATATCTTCATGCTGTCCTTGTAGGCGTGGATGAAGTAGACGATCTCTGCGATGGCGGTCAGCGTCCAGGAGCAGGGGTAGAGCAGATAGAGCGAGGGGATGGTATGGAAGTGGGCGAAGATGGTGTAGACCCAGATGACCCGGAACACGCAGGAGCCGAGGACGACGATGACAGTCGGCACTACCGTCTTGCCCAGGCCGCGGGAGGCCGCGATGGTGCAGTCCATGAAGGCCGAGATGCAGTAGGCAAAGCCCATGACGCCCACACGCTTCATGCCGGCGTCGATGACGGCGCCCTCGGTGGTGAAGAGGGCGAGGAACTGCCGCCCGAAGATGAACAGCGAACCGCCCAGCACGAGGCCGACGCCGAAGGAGTAGGCGAGGGCGATGAAGTAGCTCTTCTTCACGCGGTCGGGCTTGCCCGCGCCGTAATTCTGGCTCATGAAGCTGGCGCAGGCCATATAGAACGCGGCCATTGCGTCGTATATCATGTTGTCGGCGTTGGCGGCGGCGGAGTTGCCCTTGACCATGAGGGAGTCAAAGGAGTTGACACCGGCCTGAATGAAGAGGTTTGCGATGGCGAAGACGGCGTTCTGGAATCCGGCGGGCAGGCCCAGCGCGAGGATGCGCTGGGTGGTGGCAGGGTCGAGGGCGACCTTGTGGAAATTCAGGGCGTAGCAGTCCTGCACGCGGGTCAGCGCCCGCAGAACGAGGAAGGCCGAGACACACTGGGAGATGGCACTTGCCAGCGCGACGCCCGCCACGTCCAGATGGCAGACGATGACGAAGAAGAGGTTGAGCAGGATGTTCAGCACGCCCGCGATGCACAGGTAGTACAGCGGCTTTTTCGTCTCGCCAATGGCGCTGAAGATGGCGTTGCCGTAGTTATAAAGAGCCAGCGCCGGCATACCGAGGAAGTACACCCGCAGGTAGAGCACGGCGCCGGGGTAGAGGTCTTCTTTGGTGTTGAGCAGATGGGGCAGGGCCGGCGAGCCCAGCAGGCCGATGAGCAGGAGCAGTACGCCCGCTGCCAGACTGACCAGCAGAGCCGAGTGGACGGTCTTCTCCACATCGTCGGCATGGCGCGCACCGTAGAACCGGGCCACCAGAACATTGATGCCGTTGCTCAGACCGATGAGGAAACCGGTGAACAGGGTGACGAAGATGCTGGTGGAGCCTACCGAGCCGAGGGCCGTGGAGCCTGCGAACCGGCCCACCACAGCCACGTCCGACATATTAAAGAGCACCTGCAGCAGATTGGACAGGGCCAGCGGCAGGCTAACCAGGAGGATCTGTTTGGCCAGAGGCCCTTCGGTCAGAGACTTTGCGGATGAACTCATAGTTTCTTTTCCCTCTTCTTATCCCAAAACAGTACCCGCGCACACCGGGGTACAAGCTCTATTATAAAGATGTTTTTGCTTTTTGCAATATGAAAAGATAGCCCTCTGACAATAGAAAAGGGGCTGTTGCAAAATAGCTCTAACAAAAATGAGATAGACTTCTCCAACGACCCGGCCATCCTTGCCTGCTGGAACAGCGAGGAAGTCCAAAGAGAATTTGCCGCGTGGCAGGCGGAGCAGGCGCATCACGCCACCAGCAAAGAGAAACAGAGCGTTCCCGACGGGGAACGCCCTGTTGTACATATCTCTGTCGTATGTGGATTTTGGCAGGGTGCGTCCGGGTGGGCTCACCCTGTTTTTGTTTCATCATGGTTGGGTGTACGTCAAAACGCATTTACCGGTTCTTTTTCTCCTTGGCTGCATCGTGGTTGGTTTTGCGCTGTTCCACCATCTGGGCGAACCATTCCACCATTGCAGGGTCGTCGTGAGCAAAGAAGGCACTGGTTTTGGTATCCAGTGCGGCGATCCTTTCCATATCCTCAGAGGACAGCGTAAAGTCGAACACTTCCAGATTTTCCTGCATCCGCTCCCTGTGGGTGGATTTTGGGATGACCACCACGCCCCGCTGCAAATGCCAGCGGAGAATGACCTGTGCCACGGTTTTGCCGTATTTTGCGCCGATTTCCGCCAGCACAGGGTTTGTGAACATCTGACTCCGACCTTCGCCAAAGGGGCCATGCCTCCATCTGAACGCCGTACTTTTCCATCCATTCCTTTGCCTTGCCCTGCTGGTGCAGCGGATGCACCTCTACCTGATTCACCATGGGTTTGATACGAGCAAAGCTGCACAGATCAACGAGGCGGTCAGGATAAAAATTGGACACGCCAATGGCCCGAATCTTGCCTGCCTCATATAGCTCCTCCAAGGCGTGCCATGCGCCGTAGTAATCAGCAAACGGCTGGTGCAACAAACAAAGGTCCAGATAATCCGTTCGCAGCTTACGCAGGGATTCCAGCACAGATGCCTTGGCCGCCTTATAACCGTAATGCTCGACCCAGACCTTGGTGGTCAGAAAAATATCTTTGCGATCCACACGGGATTTTTCGATTGCTGTGCCCACCTGCTCTTCGTTGAAGTAGGATTGTGCCGTGTCGATGGAGCGGTAGCCCACCTGCAAAGCATCCAGTACACAGCGCTCGCATTCCTCCTGTGAGACCTGATAGACCCCATAGCCAAGCTGGGGCATTGTTACACCGTTATTCAATGTGATATAGTTCATATAAAGCCTCCCTGCTGAGATGATCCTGTGTTTATCACCGCAACTCCTTATAGGTTTCTTCCGACACCGGCTCGCACCACTCGTTAGAGGTGCCTTCGCCGGGCACTTCCACTGCCAGATGAGAGAACCAGCAATCGGGTGCAGCACCGTGCCAGTGCTTGACCTCCGGGGGAATGTTCACCACATCGCCCGGATGCAGCTCCTGCGGCGCCTTGTCCCATTCCTGATAGTAGCCCCGGCCTGCCACGCAGACAAGGATCTGTCCGCCGCCCTTTGCAGCATGGTGGATGTGCCAGTTGTTCCGGCAGCCCGGCTCAAAGGTGACGTTGTAAATGCCAACCTGTGCGGTGGACAGGGGGGCCAGATAGCTTTTTCCGCTGAAATACTGCGCAAAACCGTCGTTGGGTGCGCCGATGGGGAACACCATTTCGCTCTGGTGCTTTGCCTTGGCATCCTCTGCAGCGTCCTCTGACCAGACTTCCTTTGCCATGCGGAAAGCCGCCCACGCCTTGGGCCAGCCTGCATAAAACGCCGCATGGGTCAGGATCTCTGCAATCTCACACCGGGTAATACCGTTGTTTTTCGCTGCCGTCAGGTGATACCGAAACGAAGAGTCCGTCAGTCCCTGCGCCATTAGTGCTACCACCGTCACAAGGCTGCGGTCCCGGAGGGAGAGTTTATCCTCTCGGCTCCACACCTGCCCGAATAGTACCTCATCGTTAAGTTCTGCAAATTTTGGTGCAAATTCGCCCAGAGCATCCCGCCCTGCGGTCTGTTTTACTGCCATTATACGTTCCTCCCCATCTCGTAAGCCTGTGCTATGGCAGAGGTATTTCGCACCGCACCCGGCTCGTAAACACCACCTGCTACAAGGACTCCCTTTTCTACGGCACCTTCCACACAGTCTGCATAGCCCCGGAAGCAGGTCAGCGTAGTGTCCGCAGAGGCTTTTTCCTCGTCTGCCATGGTGGTGATGTAGTAAAATTCCTTGTCTTTGACCTCAAGCCACCGTGCCACGGTACGGTCGATCACTGCCTTCAACTGGGAACTGATGGAGTAGAAGTATACCGGGCTTGCCAGCACAATGACATCGGCATCGATCATCTTTTGCAGGATGTCTGCCATATCATCCTTGTGGACGCAGGCTCCGCCGTGGGTGCTGCAGTAGTAGCAGCCGGAACAGGGAGCTGCCTTTTTCTCAGCGACCCGGATCTTATTCTGCTTTGTGCCCGGCATCCTGCGCTCCACGCAGAAATTCATCGCATAGAATATCAGAGTTACCGCCCTTCCGGGGACTGCCAGACAAAATCAATACCTTCTTGCTCATGGGAACCTCCTTGACAGCAAAGCGCATCCGCATTATGATGTTGATAAAGTTTGATTTTATCATACAACTTAAAGCGCACTTTAAGTCAAGGGCTTTTTGAAAAAACGGAGGTTTCAGATGATCTATACCGTAGGCGAAATGGCACAAAAGCTGGGCGTACCTGCCTCCACCCTGCGCTACTACGACAAAGAAGGGTTACTTCCCTTTGTGGAGCGTTCCTCCGGCGGCATTCGGATGTTCCGGGAAAACGACTTCGAGTGGCTGCAGGTCATCCGCTGCATGAAACAAGCGGGAATGTCCATCAAGGATATCCGGCAGTATATTGAGCTTTCCATGCAGGGAGACGACACCATTGACACCCGGCTGGAAATGTTCCGGCATCAGCGGGAGGTACTCACCCAGCAGATCCAGCAGTTACAGCATACGCTGGAGACCGTGGAGTATAAATGCTGGTTCTATGAAGCCGCCAAAGCCGCCGGGACGGTAGATGTCCCCGGTGCGATGACCGATGCGGATGTGCCGGAGCAGTTCCGTGCCATCCGGCAGGAGCTTCGGGGACAGAAGATTCCGAATAGCGAAAAATAAGAAATGCCGTTCCAGTTGCTTTTGGAACGGCGTTTCTCTTAATCTTCTAACCCATGGCTCCCAGCCGTATTTTTCAAATATTCTTCCGGGTCACCTTTCAGAAAAAAACAAAAAATCCGAACCCTTCTCCCGTTGAGAAAAGGTTCGGATTTTCATTGTTTGGTGCGACCGGGAGGATTCGAACCTCTGGCCTTCCGGGTCGGAGCCGAACGCTCTATCCAGCTGAGCTACGATCGCACGATTTGTACTGATGAATCAGTACAATATAGTATAGCACAGCCTCTTGCAAAATGCAAATAAAACTTCAGCGGCGATTTCGCAGCCAGATGCAGTACAGGCCGTCCGTGATGAGCGTCTCACGGTAGAGGATGGGCGTGCGGCAGGCGTCCCGGATGGCCGTGGGCAGATTGCCGGTGGCGTAGAACTTCGTCTCAGGGCCAAGCTCGGCGCAGAAATGGTCAGCCAGCCCGTCCAGCATCCCGGCAGTACCGAGGACAAAGCCGTTCTGCAAGCAGGCGGCGGTGTTCTTGCCCAGCACGGAGGCGGGCGCAGGCGCGGAAAGGTCGATTTGAGGCAGCTGGGCGGTGTTCTGCACCAGTGCAGCCAGCGAAAGCTGCGGCCCCGGCAGGATGACGCCGCCTACAAGTTCCTGCTTTCCGTTGACGGCCATCAGGGAGATGGCTGTGTCGGCAGAGATGACCACCAGAGGCCCCGAGCCCTCGGCCAGTGCGGCCACCGCGCCGCAGAGCAGTTCGGCACCCAGCTGGGCGGGATTGTCCAGCCGGAGGCGGATGCCGCTCTTGAGTCCCGGCCCGACGGTCAGGATGCGCACCGGGCAGAGCATCTGCAAAGCGGCCAGTACCCGCCCCGTCAGCGCAGGCACCACACTGCCCAGAATGCCGCCCTCGATTTGTTCTGGCAAAGCGCCGTGGAGCGAAAGCAGATTCAGCAGCCGCAGGCCGTATTCATCGACGGTGGCGGCGGGATCGGTGTGGAGCCGTCCGCAGAATTTCAGATCGTCGTGCTCGTAGCCGCCAATGGTGATGTGGGTGTTGCCGAGATTGACGGTAAGTATCATGGTTGGTGCCTCCCTGCTTGCTTATAATGTATATATAATATATAACACCTTCGTCTCCCCTTGGCAAGGGGAAACGCTGCGGCCATGGCCGCAGCGGAGGGGTTGGGGCCTGCCGGAAGATGAATTTTGGAGAAAGAAGAAAAACCTGAAAAGCTTGCAAAAAAGTGTTGACATCCGGCCCGGCGTATGGTATTATACTTGAGCGCCAAGCGCCGAGACAAAAGAATGACTTCTGAGTCCCGGCTGGAAGTAAAGCGAAAAGAACCAATAGACGTCCGAAAGTTCCGGCCAGCGCCGAGAAACCGAGAACGCTCCAAGTTCGCCGGAGAGATCTGAATCACGAAAAACTTCGAAAAAAGAGCTTGACAAAAAATCACTTCCGTGATAAAATAATCAAGTCGTCAGCCGCATGGCTGAGGCGTTACAGGACCTTGAAAATTGAACAATATCGAAAAACTTGTAACGGAACCTATTTTCGTGTTGGAAAAACACGTTAAACAATTCCAAACAAAGTAATTCACACAGGACGCAAGCGATTGCGTGCTGAGCGAAGAGAGATTTAACACTTTTTAAGTGATAAATATCATTTATAAAGAGTTTGATCCTGGCTCAGGACGAACGCTGGCGGCGCGCCTAACACATGCAAGTCGAACGAGAGATGAGGAGCTTGCTCTTCAAATCGAGTGGCGAACGGGTGAGTAACGCGTGAGGAACCTGCCTCAAAGAGGGGGACAACAGTTGGAAACGACTGCTAATACCGCATAAGCCCACGGCTCGGCATCGAGCAGAGGGAAAAGGAGCAATCCGCTTTGAGATGGCCTCGCGTCCGATTAGCTAGTTGGTGAGGTAACGGCCCACCAAGGCGACGATCGGTAGCCGGACTGAGAGGTTGAACGGCCACATTGGGACTGAGACACGGCCCAGACTCCTACGGGAGGCAGCAGTGGGGAATATTGCACAATGGGGGAAACCCTGATGCAGCGACGCCGCGTGGAGGAAGAAGGTCTTCGGATTGTAAACTCCTGTTGTTGAGGAAGATAATGACGGTACTCAACAAGGAAGTGACGGCTAACTACGTGCCAGCAGCCGCGGTAAAACGTAGGTCACAAGCGTTGTCCGGAATTACTGGGTGTAAAGGGCGCAGGCGGGAGAACAAGTTGAAGTGAAATCCATGGGCTCAACCCATGAACTGCTTTCAAAACTGTTTTTCTTGAGTAGTGCAGAGGTAGGCGGAATTCCCGGTGTAGCGGTGGAATGCGTAGATATCGGGAGGAACACCAGTGGCGAAGGCGGCCTACTGGCACCAACTGACGCTGAGGCTCGAAAGTGTGGGTAGCAAACAGGATTAGATACCCTGGTAGTCCACACCGTAAACGATGATTACTAGGTGTTGGAGGATTGACCCCTTCAGTGCCGCAGTTAACACAATAAGTAATCCACCTGGGGAGTACGACCGCAAGGTTGAAACTCAAAGGAATTGACGGGGGCCCGCACAAGCAGTGGAGTATGTGGTTTAATTCGACGCAACGCGAAGAACCTTACCAAGTCTTGACATCCCTTGACGATGCTGGAAACAGTATTTCTCTTCGAGCAAGGAGACAGGTGGTGCATGGTTGTCGTCAGCTCGTGTCGTGAGATGTTGGGTTAAGTCCCGCAACGAGCGCAACCCTTATGGTCAGTTACTACGCAAGAGGACTCTGGCCAGACTGCCGTTGACAAAACGGAGGAAGGTGGGGATGACGTCAAATCATCATGCCCTTTATGACTTGGGCTACACGTACTACAATGGCGTTAAACAAAGAGAAGCAAGACCGCGAGGTGGAGCAAAACTCAGAAACAACGTCCCAGTTCGGACTGCAGGCTGCAACTCGCCTGCACGAAGTCGGAATTGCTAGTAATCGTGGATCAGCATGCCACGGTGAATACGTTCCTGGCCTTGTACACACCGCCCGTCACACCATGAGAGCCGGGGGGACCCGAAGTCGGTAGTCTAACCGCAAGGAGGACGCCGCCGAAGGTAAAACTGGTGATTGGGGTGAAGTCGTAACAAGGTAGCCGTAGGAGAACCTGCGGCTGGATCACCTCCTTTCTAAGGAGTCAGGCGAAAGAGTGACATCAAAAGATGACAGTCTTTCGGAACAGGTGATAGATACAGGTTGATTAGATATTGTTCGATTTTGAGGGCCCTGAAAAGGGAACTCAAAGACGTACCTTGAAAACTGAATAATAACTGCGAAACAAAGATTATAGTAAGTTCTTTTTAAGAAATATTACAATTTCAAAAGGAAGGGTAACAATAATCTTCGTTGGCAAGAGAGAATCAAGAGGATACAAGCCGATCTCGAAAGAGATTAGTTTGATATGGTCAAGCGAACAAGGGCGCAGGGCGAATGCCTTGGCACTGGGAGCCGATGAAAGACGTGATAAGCTGCGATAAGCTTCGGGGAGCTGCAAATAAGCATTGATCCGGAGATTTCTGAATGAGGAAACTCACCTGGGTTCATACTCAGGTACGTTGTACTGAAATTCAAAATAGGTACATCGGGGGAACCGCCTGAACTGAAACATCTAAGTAGGGCGAGGAAGAGACATCAAACGAGATTCCGTAAGTAGTGGCGAGCGAACGCGGAAGAGGGCAAACCGGAGGTAGAAATACCTTCGGGGTACGGACTGCTTTTAGGACTCGATCTGTTAACCGAACGGCATGGGAAGGCCGGTCAGAGAGTGTGAGAACCACGTAGGTGAAAACGGAAAGAGCTGCGCAGATTCCAGAGTACGGCCAGACACGTGAAACCTGGTCGGAAGATGGGGACCACCCTCCAACCCTAAATACTACCCAGTGACCGATAGCGTATAGTACTGTGAAGGAAAGGTGAAAAGCACCCCGGGAGGGGAGTGAAAAAGAACCTGAAACCCTGTGCCTACAAGCACCTAGAGCACGTCAAAGTGTGATAGGGTACTTTTTGTAGAACGGTCCGGCGAGCGATTGTATGCAGCAAGGTTAAGGACTTAAGGTCTGGAGCCGAAGCGAAAGCGAGTTTGAAAAGGGCGTTAAGTTGCATATAATGGGCCCGAAACCGGGTGACCTACCCATGGTCAGGTTGAAGTGGAAGTAAAATTCCATGGAGGACCGAACCGACCTCCGTTGAAAAGGCGGCGGATGAACTGTGGGTAGCGGAGAAATTCCAATCGAACCCGGAGATAGCTGGTTCTCCCCGAAATAGTTTTAGGACTAGCCTCAAGTTAGATACCTGGAGGTAAAGCACTGAATAGCCTAGCGGCCGAGAGGTTAGCGAAGCTTATCAAACTCAGAATGCCAGAGTATTGATGCTTGGGAGTCAGACAGTGTCAGATAAATGTCATTGTCAAAAGGGAAACAGCCCAGATCTACAGCTAAGGTCCCAAAGTCAGGTTAAGTGGAAAACGATGTGAAGATACGCAGACAACCAGGATGTTGGCTCAGAAGCAGCCACTCATTCAAAGAGTGCGTAATAGCTCACTGGTCGAGCGTCTTTGCGCGGAGAATTTAACGGGGCTAAACCTGACACCGAAGCTTAGGCAATCCAGCAATGGATTGGGTAGGGGAGCGTTGTATACGCGGAGAAACAGTAGCGTAAGCGGCTGTGGAGTGTATAGAAGTGAGAATGCCGGAATGAGTAGCGCGAATGCAGTGAGAATCTGCATGGCCGAAAGCCTCAGGTTTTTGGAGGAAGGTTCGTCCGCTCCAAGTTAGTCGGGAGCTAAGGTGAGGCCGGAAGGCGTAGCCGATGCACAGACGGTAGAGATTCCGTCACCACCAAAAGAGTTAAGCACAGGGACACATTTGAAGTCTCAGAGCCGGGTGTTGGTTCCGGTAGAGATCGAGGGAAGTTAGTACCGAAGTCTGGGATGGAGGATGGCGAGAAAAGCTGTGTGTATTTCTGAGGTGCCCGTACCGCAAACCGACACAGGTAGGTAGGAAGAAGATTCTAAGGCCAACGGGAGAAGGGTTGTTAAGGAACTCGGCAAATTGACCCCGTAACTTCGGGAGAAGGGGTGCTCCAGAGATGGAGCCGCAGAGAATCGGCCCAAGCAACTGTTTACCAAAAACACAGGTTTGTGCTAAATCGAAAGATGACGTATACGAGCTGACGCCTGCCCGGTGCTGGAAGGTTAAGAGGAGATGTGCAAGCATTGAATCGAAGCCCCAGTGAACGGCGGCCGTAACTATAACGGTCCTAAGGTAGCGAAATTCCTTGTCAGGTAAGTTCTGACCCGCATGAAAGGCGTAATGATTTGGGCACTGTCTCAACAGCCCGCCCGGCGAAATTGTAGTACCGGTGAAGATGCCGGTTACCCGCGACAAGACGGAAAGACCCCATGGAGCTTTACTGTAGCCTAATATTGGGTTTCGATGTTGCATGCACAGGATAGATGGGACACAGGGAAACAATCGCTTTGGCGGTTGCGGAGTGGCCGTTGGGATACCATCCTTGCGATATTGGAATTCTAACCTGCGGCTCTGAATCGAGTCGGGGGACATTGTTAGGTGGGCAGTTTGACTGGGGCGGTCGCCTCCTAAAAAGTAACGGAGGCGTTCAAAGGTTCGCTCAGCTTGAACGGAAATCAAGCAAAAGAGTGCAAACGCAGAAGCGAGCCTAACTGCGAGACTGACGGGTCGAGCAGTAACGAAAGTTGGAGTTAGTGATCCGGTGGTATGTGAGTGGAAATGCCATCGCTCAACGGATAAAAGTTACCCTGGGGATAACAGGCTGATCTCCCCCAAGAGTCCACATCGACGGGGAGGTTTGGCACCTCGATGTCGGCTCATCGCATCCTGGGGCTGTATTCGGTCCCAAGGGTTTGGCTGTTCGCCAATTAAAGCGGTACGCGAGCTGGGTTCAGAACGTCGTGAGACAGTTCGGTCCCTATCTGTCGTGGGCGCAGGATATTTGATGGGAGCTGTCCCTAGTACGAGAGGACCGGGACGGACGTACCTCTGGCGCACCAGTTGTTCCGCCAGGAGCATAGCTGGGCAACTACGTACGGATCGGATAAACGCTGAAAGCATCTAAGCGTGAAGCCGACCCAAAGATAAGATATCCCACTGATTTGATCAGGTAAGACCCCTTGAAGACTACAAGGTCGATAGGCACGATGTGTAAGTGGAGTGATCCATTTAGCAAGCGTGTACTAATAGGTCGAGGGCTTGACCACAATTCGCTTGAGTATCTCAAGTCAACGAGAAGTAGCAGTGATTATTCAGTTTTGAAGGCACGTCCTTCATCGCAAGACAGCATAGAGAGTCTTGGAAAACAGCATCTGTTGCGAAACGCAATCCAGCTGTTGTTGCCAACGATTTGAAAAGCTGGATTGCAGAGAAATACTGGACAGATACACAGAAATGTGATATACTGTGTCAGTCATATGGTCGGTGACGATGACGGTGAGGTTCCACCTGTTCCCATTCCGAACACAGCAGTTAAGCTCACTCGTGCCCAAGATAGTTAGCTGGAAACGGCTTGTGAAAATAGGTAGTCGCCGACTCATAGTTGTCAGGATGAAGAAACCGCATCTTGACAATATGCACCTCTAGCTCAGTTGGTAGAGCAACTGACTCTTAATCAGTGGGCCCAGGGTTCGAGTCCCTGGAGGTGCACCAGATATTGAACGTCAAATCGTAAGATTTGAAGTTTTTTTTTTTTTATGCAGGAAAGCGGCCGCACACTTTCTGCACACCGTTTGCACAGCCTGCTTTCCTTATCACTCGGCTGTAAGCCAAAAATCTCGCCCTCACGGAGCGACAGGATGCTCCGGACACCTCTGAGGAATATATCAGGATCCTGTGCTTTGGTGGTCGATATCAAGGGATAATCCGCCGACTTCACCGTGGATGGCCTTCATGTGATAGGCGACATATTCACGCGGATTGACACCGTAATTCTTTTGAAGGAGCGGTAAAGGCGTTATAATCAGAAAAACCGCATTTGGCCGGGATGGAAGAGATCGGTTCTTTTTTCATCAGCAGCCGTTTGGCTTCCAGCAGCCGCTGCTGGATGACATGCTGGTAGAAGCTGATCTGCATATTCTGCTTGAACATATGGGAAAAATTGTATTTGTCGATGAAAAGCGCCTTTGCCACCGTGTCCAGCGAAAGATCGCCGCTGAGGTTCAGATCGATATAATGCAGGGCGTTGCTCAGGACGCTTGGTTTTTGCGCCTTGGCAAAAACGTGCTCCCGATTATATAAGGAGCGGTTGATGCCGATCAGGATGCGGAGAATATCGGCCATGCCCTCGCTGTGATAACACAGGCTTTCCTCCCGGTAAGCGTGGGTCAGGGCTTCAAACTGCCCGAACCGGGCGCGGGAACTGTCCACACTATCCCGAATCAAAAATGTTTTTGCATGACCCGGACGGAGAAAGTAATCGATGTCCGGGTCAATTTTTTTCATGACATCAAAAGTCGGAGGGCTGAGCCACAACACATACCGCTCGTAGGGGATCTCAAAGTCCCGGAAGATGGGATGGTGCATAATGGCAGGTGGGATGATCAACAGGTCTCCCGGCTTGAGCCGGAACATTTTGTCGTGGACGACATAATCTGCGTTTCCGCTGACAAAGAGAAAAATCTCATAGAATTCATGGTAATGAGAAGCGACCGGAGGATAGCTGGCATCCTTGTAATGGTCGATCTCAAAATCCGGTTCGGCCATATAATGTTTATCGGTTTTGATAACTTTCACAGAAAAATACCTCCGGTCACAAAATTCTTTTGGGCTAGTTCATCATAACACGATGTACCAATATATGCAATGTTTTGACCAATAAATGCCAACAATTTTGCAAAAAAGACCTGATTATACCAAGAAATGCAAGGTTTTCGCCAAAAAAGGCCTGTACATTACAACGAGTTTGCGCTATTTTTATTGACAGAAAGCCTGTTGCACATGGCAGAACTGAAATGGTAGGGACCGCGCAGCCTGAAGCCCTTTGCGGAAGGGATAAGTTTCACTCTGACCGACAGGAGCTCAAGACCGGTTTTGCACACAGTCAATCAAACAAAGAAAACTGGAGATGTCAATCATGATAGGAACAAGACGTATTACTCGCCGCGGCTTTCTGGCTGCTGCAGGTCTTGCTGCCGTAGGCGCAAGCCTGTCGCTCACCGGATGCGGCGGCTCAGTTTCAGACGGCCTGAGCTCCAAGCATCTGCTGGTGGCACACAGCCACAGCGAAGCTCACCCGGTCAACGTTGGACTGCAGAAGATGACGGAAGTTGCTTCTGCTGAATCCGACCTGACCTTCAGCGTTTACCCCAATGGTCAGCTGGGCGACAACGCAGCAATGATCCAGCTGGTCAAGGCCGGTGTTCTGGATATTGCAAAGGTCTCCGCTTCCAGCATGGAGCAGTTCAACAGCGCATACGCCATCTTCTCGATGCCGTATGTGTTCGAGAGCACCGAGCAGTATTTTGCCGTTATGAACCGGAGCGAAGCGGTGCAGGAGATCTTCAAGAGCACCTACGATCAGGGCTTCTTTGCCATCGGCTGGTTCGATTCCGGCGCCCGCAGCATCTACACCACCAAAGACGGCCCCTGTGAAGGCCCCGCAGACCTGAAGGGTCTGAAGATCCGCACCCAGGACAGCCCCACGTCCATTGCCATGATCCGTGCCATGGGCGGCAGTGCAACGCCCATGTCCAGCGGCGAGACCTACACCGGTCTGCAGCAGGGCATTATTGATGGCGCAGAGAACAACGAGACAGTTCTGGTGCAGGACGGCCACGGTGAAGTCTGCAAGAGCTACACCTACACCCAGCACCGATGGTGCCCGATATCGTGATCATCTCCACCGAGACTTGGGAAAGTCTGGACGAGGCCGAGCAGAGTGCCATCGTAAACGGCATGACGCAGGGCAACGAAGCACACGAGGTCGTATGGCAGGACCTGGTGCAGGAGAACATTGACGGTGCCAAGGAGATGGGCGTCCAGTTCTACACCATCGACAAGACGGCCTTTATCGAGGCTACCCAGTCCCTGCGCGACGAGTTCTGTGCCGAGAGCGCCGACAATGCCCGTTATTACGAGGACTTCCTGTCCTATGTACAGGCTTGATGAGGAGGGAAGCATACCATGTTGATCGTTAAATTCCGCGGTCTGATCGATAAGATCATTCAGGTCCTCAGCACCATTATCATGGGTGTCATGGTCATTGCTGTCTGCTGGCAGGTCATCACCCGCTACATCCTGAACAACCCCAGCACCGTGACCGAAGAAGCGCTGCGCTATCTGCTGATCTGGGTTACTATGGTGGGCGGTGCTTACGCATACGGCCGCCGCAAGCATCTGGCCATCACCGCGCTGAGCAAGCGTCTGTCCTTCAAGGGCCAGAAGATCCTGGATATCTTTGTGCAGGCTGTGGTCATCCTGTTCTGCGCTGTTGTCATGATCGGCGGCGGCACGCGCCTTGTCAACACCGCTGCGGATCAGCTGAGCGCTGCTTTGCAGCTGCCCATGCCCCTGATCTACGCCAGCGTCCCTGTGGGTGCTATCCTGTTCATCTTCTACGCACTCATCTTCATCGGTGAGGACCTGCGCGATATGAAGCAGGGCCCCAAGGCAGAGGCTGCCAAAGAAGTATAAAAAGGAGGACGAACCTAAAATGGGTACTTTTCAAGTCGGTCTGCTCCTGATCGGCACGTTTGCGCTGCTGCTGGCGCTGAGTGTCCCGGTCTCGGTCAGTATCATCATCTCGTCGGTCGTGACCATGGCCTCCACCCTGTCTCTGGATCTGGGCACCTTCGTTGCCAGTCAGCGCATGGTGGGCGGCGTTGACAGCTTCTCACTGCTGGCTGTCCCGTTCTACATCCTCTGCGGTGTTCTGATGAACACCGGCGGCATCGCACAAAAACTGATCGATTTTGCAAAAATCCTGGTCGGCCGCATTCCCGGCGGTCTGGCACAGACCAACATTCTGGGCAACACGCTGTTCGGCTCTCTGTCCGGTTCCTCCGTTGCAGCTTCCGTTGCCATTGGCGGCGTTCTGATCCCCATGGAGGAGGAAGGCTACGATAAAAAGTTTGCCGCTGCCGTCAACATCGCTTCTGCACCTACCGGTCTGATCATTCCTCCTTCCGGCATCCTGATCATCTATCCGGTGCTGGCTGGCTGCTCTGTGGTGGGCATGATCATGTCTGGCTACATTCCCGGCCTGATGTGGGCACTGGCCTGCATGGCGGTGGCGTATGTCATCGCAAAGAAGAACCACTATCCCACTGCTGGTAAGGTTCCGGCTTCCGTTTTCTTCAAGTACTTCGTGGATGCCATCCCCAGCCTGCTGCTGATCGTCATCATCGTCGGCGGCGTTATGTCCGGCATATTCACGGCAACGGAGTCCGCTGCCGTGGCTGTTGCCTACACCCTGTTCCTGTCCGTGGTTGTTTACCGCAGCATCAAGATCAAGGATCTGCCCAAGATCCTGCTGGACGCCTGCGAGACCACCGCTGTCATCATGTTCCTGATCGCCGGCTCCAACGTCATGAGCTTTGTTATGAGCTTCACCGGTCTGCCCAGTGCCATCGGCAACGCACTGATCAGCGTTTCCAGCAACAAGTATGTCATCCTGCTCATCATCAACCTTGTGCTGCTGGTGGTTGGCTGTTTCATGGACATCACCCCGGCTGTCCTGATCTTCACCCCGATCTTCCTGCCCGTTGTCCAGTCCTTCGGTATGGACCCCATCCACTTCGGCATCATGATGGTCATGAACCTGGGTATCGGCAACATCACCCCGCCCGTTGGCAGCGCACTGTTCAGCGGCTGCTCGGTGGCAGATATGGATATGGAGGACATGATCAAGCCGATCCTGCCGTTCTATGCCGCGATCTTCGTGGCGCTGATGCTGGTAGCTTATGTGCCTTGGTTCTCCATGGTTCTGCCCACCCTGTTCGGCGCAGTCTGATAATGTGAAAAGGAGCAAGTTTTCATGGTTTATTCAGTCACCAAGTATGGCGCTGTCTGCGATGGCGCAACCAATGATGCCGCTGCAATCCAGCTGCCATTGATGCCTGCAACGCAGCAGGCGGCGGCCGCGTTGTACTGGAGGGCGGTCATACCTACTATTCCAGTTCTATCGAGCTGAAAAGCAACGTAGAGCTGCATCTGGAACAGGGAGCTCTTCTGAAAGCACACTCCGATATCTCCACCTATTTCAACCCCAATGGCGACGATGCTTCTGTGGCGGCTGTTTCCGGCGCAAAGGCGGTGGACCGCCCAGTGGCAAAGCCGGCCTACACCTTTATCCACGCCAAGGATGCGGACAACTTCTCCATCACGGGTCAGGGCGCAGTGGACGGCAACGTGTATGCCTTTATGAAGCGGGCAAGCCGTTACTACTTCAACGGCGATTTCTACCCCCGTCCCACCATGGTGTATGTGGAGCACTGCAGCCACATCTCGTTCCATGATGTGACGCTGCAGAATTCTCCGTTCTGGACGCTGCACCCTGCCGGATGCGACGATGTGCTGATCGCCAACATCCGGGTGCTGAACCCGCTGGACTGCACCAACTCCGACGGCATCGATCCGGATCACTCCACCAATGTGCGGATCATCGGCTGCCATGTCCAGTGTGCAGACGACTGCATCTGCCTCAAGACCACGGCGGGCAATAACGAGTACGGCCCGACCAAGAATGTCATCATCTCCAACTGTACGCTGACCTCTACCAGTGCTGCGATCAAGATCGGCACGGAGGGCGTGGCAGACTTTGAGAATATTCTGGTGGATAACTGCATCATCACCGGAACCAACCGCGGCCTGTCCATCCAGATCCGTGACGGCGGCTGTGTGCGGAACGTGAGCTTCTCCAACATCATGATCGAGACCCGCCGCTTTGCCGAGTGCTGGTGGGGCTGCGCGGAGCCTATCGTGATGACGACCCACGACCGGAACGCCAACACTCACAGTGGCAGCATCGAGAATGTCCGCTTCTTCAACGTCACCTGCAAGGGTGAGAACGGTGTGTTCCTCTCCGGCAACGAGGAGAATCACATCAAGAACGTTCTGTTCGAAAACGTCAACGTCTGTCTGGAAGCTGCCAGCAAGTGGGAGCGCGGAATGTACGACCTGCGTCCCATTCCGCCTGAAAAGGAAGGCATGCTACATCAGAAGAGTGCAGCCATGTTCCTGCGCTGGGTAGATGGCGTCACCATTCGGAACTCCACGCTGGGCTTTGCGGGCGAGGACCGTTCGGACTTCGCACAGGCGCTTCTTACTCAGAACTGCACCAACGTGCAGACCATGGGTCTGACTGCTGAGGCTGCCGCCCCGGAGTACCAGAGCATCGAACTGGGCTGAGCCGCCTATCAATAATGAGCAAGCCGCCGCATCGGCGCTGGACCCTTTTGCCGGGTCGGGCCGGGCGGCGGCTTCTTTTGAGGGATGAACCAATGAACAAGAAAAAGAACGTCATTACTTTTGCCGCGTTCCTGATCGATGGGTGGGTCTGGGCGCAAACGATGCCATGCGGGGCATTTTTTCCACCATCTTCTCTGCCCACTTCCAGCTGAGTACCGCCCAGTTGTCCCAGATCGTCACCGTAAGCTACATCGGCAACCTTGTGTTTCTGGCGGTGGGAGGCTTCGGCGTGGACTTGCTGGGCCGCCGCAAGGCCATGCTACTGTACACCTTTTTGTGGAGCGGGGCCATGCTGCTGTTCGCCACAACGGATTCCTATTTGCTGCTGTTGGTGGGGATGTTCTTCGCCATGGGTACGTCCACGCTGCTGAACACCAACATGAACCTGATCACCACCGGGATGTTTGCCGCTGCCCCCGGCTTTTTTGTGAACTTCCTGTTCTTCATTCAGGGCATCGGCACCAGCGGCAGCCAGAGCATCATCGGCAACTGGGCTGCGGATATTTCCAGCTGGCACACCGTGGCGTGGGGGCTGCTGGCCATTGGCGCAGTGGCCATGGTGCTGTTCGTGCTGTTCCCCATGCCGGAGGTGCAGGAGCAGAAAACCGGGGACAAGGCATCCGCCAAGGAGATCATGGCCTGCCCGGCATTTCTGCCGCTGGTGCTGATCATCGGGCTGTACTTCATTGCGGAACATGGCATTATGAACTGGCTGGTGAGCTATGCCACCAATGCACTGGAAGTGCCCATGGGACAGGCGGCAAACTTTACCGCTGTTTTCTTTGGCTGTGTGATGGTGGGGCGTCTGGTGCTGAGCAGTCTGGTGGATAAGCTGGGCATCTACCGCTGCCTGCGGCTCTTCGCCACCAGCTCCGCCGTGCTGTACACGGTGGGCGTGCTGCTGGGGCACCGGGCCTGTGGCTCCTGGCGGTCAGCGGCCTACTATTCTCCATCCTGTATCCCACTTTGGTGATGCTGATCCCCCGGTTCTGGCCCAGCCATGCGGCTTCCTCTGCATCGGGTCTGGTGCTGAGTGTGGCTTCGCTGGCGGACATTCTCTTCAACGCCGTGTTTGGCAGCTTGGTGGACGCCGTGGGCTATCGGACTTCCTTCCTCATCATGCCTGCCTGCATGGTGGGATGTACGGTACTCCTGTGGGGCTTCTTTGCAAAGGCAAAGAAGCTGGAACGGTGTGATTAACGGACGGATACGATAACTCGAAACTTCCATGAATTGAGACGAACCGGCGGCTTGCTCTCTTGATCAGTAGGCCCAGGGCTCGAGTCCCTGGAGGTGCACCACAAAGAGCACGAGGCAGAAATGCTTGGTGCTTTTTTTTGTTTTCAGAAAGTAAAAGACTTCCGCCTGAGGGTCATTCTCAAAGCGGACGTCTTTTCTGTTTGTTGCTCCATCGTGCCGTCACCGCCCATCAGAGCCGTCATCTCACGGATCGTCAGGTTATTTCTGACGGTATCCCAAAAGCCGCTGCACGAAGGGCCGGAGCGAGTGGATGAGCTCTTCATCCGAAAGCGCTGTCTGACGTTCCAGCTTCCAGACACAGAGATGATGGAAAAATTTTCAAAAAAGTTGCAGATTGTGCAGGAAAAATTTCTTGTAGTCCGTTTTGTTAGGTGGTATCATTATAACGGTTTGCGCCGCTAACCCGGGGCAGCATCTCGCAGACAGGACGTTTTGGCGGACGCTGTGGGGGAAAGCGCAGAACGAATGAAAACAGGCAGAAAGAACTTTTCTTTTTCATGAAACACAGGAGGTCAGGCTTTTCATGCTAGGTTTCAACAAGAAGACACAGGACGCTTCTCCGCAGGAGAATACCGGCGGAGAAAATAAGGTGTTCCACTTTATCAAGACCCACAAAAAGCGCTGCATCGCGGTGGTCGCAGCCGCAGCGGTGCTGGTGGCGGTCATCGTGCCGCGCAGGAGCCGCAGTGCGTCGGCAGACCTTGCCTACACGCAGGAGAAGCTGGGACGCCGCGACATCGTGAACGTCTACGACGGCAGCGGCACCATCAACGCCGCCGATTCCTACACCGTCAAGTCCCTCGTCACCGGCACGGTGCTCACCGCCGATTTTGAGCTGGGCGACAGCATCGAGAAGGGCGATATTCTTTACACCATCGACATTTCGGATGTGGAAAACAACCTCGCGAGCGCACAGCTCTCGGTGGAGCAGGCACAGCGCAATTACGATGACGCTGCGGATATGCAGAACGTCCGCACCAGGATCAGCGGCGAGGTCAGCTCCTTTGCAGTCGCCGCAGGCGACGCCGTGCAGGCTGGTCAGACTGTGGCCACCATCCGCGACACCTCCGTGATGCTGCTGGCCGTGGATTTCCTGCCGCAGAGGCCCAGAGCTTTGTCGCCGGTCAGGCCGCACAGGTCATGCCGGACACCACCTTTGAGACGCTGAACGGCACCATCCGCTCCGTTTCCGGTGCAAACCCTGCCGGCGACTCCAGCCTGATGACCTGCACCGTCACCATCGCTGTTCCCAACGCGGGCAGCCTGACCACCGCACAGGCCGCTGTGGCACAGGTGAACGGCGTCAGCTCCCTCAACTCCGCACACTTTACTTACCAGCGCGAGGAGACTGTCGCGGCAGCTGCCTCCGGCACCGTGTCTGAACTCTGCGTCAAGGAGGGCAGCACCGTCCGTCAGGGTGACGTCATCCTACGCATTACCGGCAAGGATCTGGACAAGCAGACCAAAAACGCCGCTGACAACCTGCGCTCTGCCGAGCTACAGATGTCTTCTGCAGAGAAGACCATCAGCCACTATACCATCGACGCCCCGATCAGCGGCACCATCGTGGATAAGAAGGTCAAGGCCGGCGACAAGCTCAGCGCCAACGACACCGCCATGCAGAACCTCTGCACCATCTACGATATGAGCCATCTGGAAATGAAGCTCAACGTGGACGAGCTGAAGATCCGCTCCCTCAAGGTCGGCCAGGAGGTGGACATCACCGCCGACGCCGTCCCGGGTGAGACTTACAAGGGCGTCATCAGCAGCATCCTCGTGGCAGGCACTACCGCCAACGGCTCCACCAGCTACCCCGTCACCGTCCGCATCGACGACATGGGCGAGCTGCTGCCCGGAATGAATGCCACTGCGAAGATCACCACCGCCAGCGTCAAGAATGTTCTGGCCCTGCCCAACGCCGCCCTCGTCCGGGGCAGCTATGTGCTGGTGACCAAGGATTCGCCCAGCGCTGCCAATGCGGAGACTTCCATGACCGCTCCCGACGGCTTCGTCTACGTCAAGGTGACCACCGGCATCAGCGATGACGATTACATTGAAGTGAAGAGCGGCCTGCAGGAGGGCGATACCATCGCTTACGACAACTCCAGCGTCAGCGCGACCGACTTCTACAGCAACACGATGGCCTCCGCCGAAGGAGATGACGAATGAGCACGCTGATAGAATTTGATGAGGTCTGCAAGTATTACCAGATGGGCGACACCCTCGTAAAGGCCGCCGACCACGTCTCTTTCAAAATCAACAAAGGCGAGTTCGTGGCCATCGTCGGCCAGTCCGGTTCTGGTAAATCCACTTGTATGAACATCATCGGCTGTCTGGATGTGCCTACCGAAGGCACTTATCTGCTGGACGGCAGGGATGTCGGCAAGATGAGCCGCCGCGAGCTGGCAAGCATCCGGAACGAGAAGCTGGGCTTCATCTTCCAGCAGTACAACCTGCTGCCGAAGCTGACGCTTTTGGAGAATGTGGAAGTTCCCCTTGTGTATGCGGGCATCCCCGCCGCACAGCGCCACGCGACGGCAAAGGCTGCCCTTGAGCGGGTGGGTCTGGGCAATAAGCTCAAAAACCTGCCCAACCAGCTTTCCGGCGGTCAGCAGCAGCGTGTGTCCATTGCCCGTGCGCTGGCCCGCGGCCCGGCGGTCATCCTGGCCGACGAGCCGACCGGTGCATTGGACTCCCACACCAGCCGCGAAGTTCTGGGAATGCTCCAGGATCTGCACAAGCAGGGCAATACGGTCGTCCTCATCACCCACGACAACTCCATTGCTGTGCAGGCCGAGCGTATCATCCGCCTCGAAGATGGCCGCGTCGTCTACGACGGCGACGCCCACGCACCCGAGGCAGTCGTTCAGCCGAACTTCATGATGGCAGAGCCGAAAGCCGGAGAGGAGGGGACGCAGGCATGATAAAGGAGACCTTCAAACAGGCCGTCCAGAACGTCTTGAGCAACAAAGTCCGCACCTTCCTCACCATGCTGGGCATCATCATCGGCGTCATGGCCGTCATCGTCATCGTCGGTCTCGGCAACGGCATGACCCACATGATGCAGGACTTCTACTCCGACATGGGCAGCGATATTCTGGCCGTCAACATCATGACCGCCAGCACCCGCTCGGTGGAAGTGAACGATGTGTACAGGATCATCAATGAAAAGCCCGAGTATTATAAGGGCCTTTCGCCGATTGCCAGTGTCGGCGGCGACACGTTGCGGGTGGCGGGCGAGAAGTACCGCCGCACCTACATCAGCGGCGTCAACGAAGATTACACGACCATCAACAACTACAAGGTGGCCAAGGGCCGCGGCATCCAGTACACCGATTTGATAGACAACAAGAATATCTGTGTCATCGGCGACTATGTGGACCGCAAGATCTTCGGCGGCAACGGTCTCGGCAGCACCCTCAAGGTAGGCGCCAGCGAGTACCGCATCGTGGGCGTGCTGGAAGGCCGCTCCAAACCCGCCTCTCAGTACGAGGGCGGCAACGACGACATTGTTCTTATCCCCTATACCACCCTGATGAGCGTCAACAACACCAGCAGTGTCAGCCAGTATTACGTCGTGCTGCAGGATGCAGACCACTCGGATGCAGCGCAGGAGTATATGCAAAAAAGCATCAAGAAGCTGGTCAGCAAGGACGACTATGTCTACGTCCAGAGCCTGAGTGCGGCAATAGCGCAGATGTCCTCTATGATCAATATTATGGTGGGCGTCCTGACGGCCATTGCAGGCATCTCGCTGCTGGTCGGCGGCATCGGCATCATGAACATCATGCTGGTGTCCGTCACCGAACGCACCCGTGAGATCGGTATCCGCAAGGCACTGGGCGCACAGGAGAGCACCATCCTGACCCAGTTCGTCGTGGAGGCCGGCGTCACATCGGCGCTGGGCGGCTGCCTCGGCATCGTGCTGGGCTACGTCGTGTCGGCCATTATCAACCAGATCCTTCCGTATGTCCTGACGGATATTACCCTGAATGTCACCCCCTCGGCGGGCGCAGCAGCCATCGCCGTGGGCATCTCCTGCGGCATCGGTGTCCTGTTCGGCTTCCTGCCGGCCCGCCGTGCCGCCAGCCTGAACCCCATCGAAGCGCTCAGATATGATTAAGGAGTTTACCATGAAAAAACGATTCCTCGCATTCCTGCTGGCTGTCTGCGTGGCTGTTTCCATGCTGGTGCTGCCCGCCTCTGCGGTCGGCTCCAACGCGGCAGTCCAGACGGCGACGGCACTGGGCGGTCTGACCGCCGGGCAGGCCGGTTCTCTGGGTGCGCCCCTCACTCGTGGGCAGGCGGCCCGCCTCCTCACCGCATTCTCTGCTTACCGCGATACCACCACGGCACAGGGCCGCACCGGCCGCCTCTACAGCGATGTGGACAGCGACTCTCCCTATGCGGTCTACATCCGCACCGCTGTCCAGAACGGCTGGATGACCGGCTACTCCGACGGCAGCTTCCGCCCGGACAACACCGTCACGCTGGAAGAAGCCTGCACCATGGCGCTGCGCCTGCTGGGCTATGATGTGGCAAAGCTGGGCGGTACCTTCCCCACAGCTCAGCTCAGCAAGGCCGGCGCACTGGGCCTGCGCAATGAGATCAATGCCCGTCAGGGCGAGACTCTGACCCTCGAGCAGGGTACCATGCTCTTCTACAACGCCCTCACCGCTATGAACGGCAGCGGTCAGGTCTACGCCTCCACCCTGGGCTTTGCCGTGAGCAACGGCCAGGTGGACATCTCTTCGGTTCTGCTGGACAACGTCAAGGGTCCCTTCGTGGCAGATGCCTCCACCGTCCTGCCCTTCGCCCCGGCGGCCATCTACCGCAACGACGAAGTCACCACCTCTGCGGCCCTCTCTCCCTATGATGTCTACTATTATAACGAGAGCGCCCGCACCGTCTGGCTCTACAACAAGCGCGCCGCAGGCCGCGTGACGGCTGTCTCGCCCTCGGCCAGCGCTCCGACCTCTGTGACCGTGGCCGGCGTCACCTACACCATCGCCTCGCCCTCTGTGGCCTACCAGCTGTCCTCCCTGTCCGGCGGCGGCGTGGGCCAGGTGGTCACTCTGCTGCTGGGCATGAACGATGCAGCCGTCTCCGTCCTCACCGGCGACGCGGCAGACGCTGTGTTCTACGGCGTGGTCCAGTCCTCATCCCGCACCCTTGTGGAGACGAACAGCGCTGAGGTGCAGCAGGCTGTCTCGGTCATGTGTACCGACGGCACCGCCCGCACCGTCAATGTGGACAATAAGCTCAATTTCCCGGCCGGCAAGCTGGTGGAGATCAGCGTGGACGGTGACGGCGAACGCGTCCAGTCCATCTCGCCCCGCTCGACCAGCGGCACCGTCAGCGCCGACGGCACCGCGCTGGGCGACACCCCGTTTGCAGACAACGTGCAGATCATTGATACGACGTCGGAGGGTGTGGCTGGGGCAGTTCGCCCCAGCCGCCTATCGGGGGTAACTCTGAGCGAAAGCGACGTCCGCTACTACACCACCAATTCTGCGGGCCAGATCGACCGGGTCATCCTCGACGATGTGACCGGTGACCTGTGGGAGTACGCTGCGCTGGATTCTGTCCGCCGCCTGACGGACGAAGCCGCCAAGAAGATCGACAAAAAGATCAGCGACAAGGCACAGGACGCCGCAAGAGAGGCCGCAGGCCTCCCCGCTGGGACCACCGCCAAGGTAGACAAGACCGATGAGGAGACCTTCCAGGATCTGAAGAACATCCTTGTTCCCAGCACCAGCGATGTGCTCTACGGCCTCATCGACGGCAGTGTCGTCAGCTCTACCTGGAACACCCTTACCGGCAAGACGGACCAGCTGTTCAGCTATGTGCTCCGCCGCACCGGCGACAGCGTGGGCGGTACGCTGGGCGACTTCCTCAACTATCTGGGCGAGGGTGCGACCTACGTCTGCTACTCCGGCGGCAAGCAGGTGGCCTACAGCACCGCCACCAAGTACCCCATTATCGCAGGCGGCATCGCCATCGGCCGTTCTGCCGACGGCAAGGCCATCAACCGGATGCTCCAGCTCTCGCCGGTAGTCATCGACAAGCTGGGCGCAGCTTCGGTCATGAGCGGCGACAAGCGCTATGAGACCGCCGACAATATGCAGGTGTATCTGTGGTCGAAGGGCCAGTATTTCGCCACCTCGCTGCCCAAGATCAACACCGAGGATTATAAGCTCATCGGCTGGTACGACAACTTCGGCTGCTCCGGCGGCAGGAAGATCCGTATCCTTGTGGCCGTCAAGACGAACTGAGCCTGAAATTTTCCAATCACAGAACAGCAGCCCCGCGGCAGATGAAGCGGGGCTGCTGTTTTATTCTCCTATTTGCCACACGCCCTATTTCGTGTTACAATAAAAACTAGAAAAATTGCGGAAAAAGGAGGTGCGGCAATGATACGCATTGCTCTGGTCGAGGACGAGGCAGAGGTGCGGGCGCAGCTTCAGGGCTATGTGCAGCGGCACACCCGGCAGTACGGCACCGAATTCGCGGTGACGGAGTTCGCCGACGGCATGGAGCTGCTGGATGATTACCGCCCGGTGTACGACATCCTGTTTCTGGACGTGGAGATGAAGCATCTGGACGGCATGGAGACGGCCCGGCGGGTGCGGGAGCTGGACAAGGATGTTATCATTGTTTTCATCACGAATATGGCGCAGTACGCCATCGGCGGGTACGCCGTGGGCGCGCTGGACTATGTGCTCAAGCCGGTGCCTTATTTTGCGTTTTCGCAGCAGCTGCGCAAGGCCGAAGAGCAGCTGCGCCGCCGCGCACGGCATTATCTGGCCCTGCCGGTGGAGGGCGGGATGCGGCGGCTGGATTCGTCCCTCATCTATTATCTGGAAAGCGAGGGACACCGCGTCCATTTTTATACCGAAGAGGGCGATTTCGTGGCGGCAGGCACCCTGAAAGCCTTTGAGGAAAAGCTGGCCGAGCGGCCCTTTGCCCGCTGCAACAGCGGCTACCTTGTCAATCTGGCACAGGTGAAGAGCGTGCAGCAGGGGATGGTGCAGGTGGGACCCTACGAATTACAGGTCAGCCGCCCCCGGCGGAAAGCCTTCCTCGCGGCGCTGGCCGACCACATCGGGGGTGGGGGCGCATGACGGCACTGCCCAACATCCCGCGCCTGTATACGGCGCTGGCCGAGTGTCTGGCCGTGGGCATCTACGCCCTGCCGCTTGGCATCCGCTTCGGCAAAACGGCCACCATCGCTGCCAGTGCGGCATGGGCGCTGGCCCTGAGTGCTTTTTTGCAGGCCACGGGCAGCGTTCCGCTGGCGTGGTGGATCCCCTGCATGGCGGCAGCTGTGGGGATACAGTATTTATACCTCTGGGTCACCCGCACCATCTCCCTGCTGGAAGCGGGCTATGTCTGCGCCCGGGCCTTCGTTCTGGCAGAGCTGGCCGCCAGCGCCGAGTGGCAGCTGCACTGCTTCCTCTGGCCTCAGCGCAGCGGGGCCGACGGCCTGTCACTGCTGCTTCTGGTGGTGGTCTATGGCGGCGTTTTCGGCTGCATCTGGGTGCTGGAGCATAAGCACACCAGCCCCAAAGGCCATATCGTCATCAGCGGAAAAGCGGCCCTCGTGGCCGTCGTCATGGCGGCGATGGTCTTCGCGGTGAGCAACCTGCTGTTCTTGGGCGACCGCGAGGTGGACATGAGCGTCTACTACATCCGCACGCTGGTGGACATCTGCGGCGTGCTCATCCTGACGGTCCAGCACGAACAGCTGCGGGAGGCGGCGCTCCACAGTGAGCTTGCCGCCATGGACGAGGTGCTCCACCGCCAGTACGAGCAGTACAAGCGGAGCAAGGAGGGCATCCGGCTCATCAACAGCCGCTATCATGAGCTGAAGATCCAGATCGCGGACATCCGCGCCGAGCGCGACCGGGCTAAGCAGGACGCGGCTCTGGCCTCGGATGGAGAGCGGCATCCGGCAGTATGAGGCCGAGAACAAGAGCGGCAACCCGGTATTGGATACCCTATTGACCGCCAAAAGCATGGACTGCCAGCAGCGCGGCATCAACATGACCAGCGTGGCCGACGGCAGCCGGCTGGGCTTTCTGAGCACGCGGGAGCTGTGTACCATCGTGGGTGCGCCGCTGGACAACGCCATCGAGAGCGTGCTGGCCGAGCCCGACCCCGAAAAGCGTCTGCTGCGGGTGGCCATCTACAACCAGAGCGGCTGCGTGATGCTCCGCTTCGAGAACTACTGCGCCCAGCCTGTGGAGCTGGGCGCGGACGGTCTGCCCGTCCACAACGCCCACGGCGGCTACGACCTGCAGGGCGTGCAGGCGGCCGCCCAGCGCCACGACGGCACCATGACCCTTCATTGGGCCGACGGCTGGTTTACCCTGCGGATCCTGCTGCCGCTGCCGAAAAATGAATGATTTTTACGGCAGGAGAACCCTGCCGTTTTTATTTGGCAAGATGCACAATTTTTGAGGCGGGTTTTTCGGCAATAGCACCATGAATTTTTGGAGGTTTTTTGAAATTTTTGCGGATTATGCTCCCAAAATGACAATTTGCGCAGAAAATGACACGAGAGAATACTTCTATGATACAATACCGCCAGATGAACGAGCGGACGCGCTCAGGACAGAAAGCATGAACCCGGGTTATGCAGGAAAAGACAAGGAGAAAACAGTTATGACACAGAAAAAGAAAGGCGATAAGACGGTCGGCAAAATCGTCAAAACCGCTGTTTCCGGTGTATTGTGCATTGCGCTGGCGGGCGGTATCGTCGCGGCCAATGTGCTGATCCCGCCCAATGCAAGCAGTGTGCAGAGCGTTTTGGGCTTGCAGAGCAGCGGCATCGACAACAGTAAGGCAAAGACCGAAGGCATCAATATGGAATACAGCAAGCCCGGCTTTGACACAGAGGATGCGCTGGTTGAGGATGAGATCGCTCTGAATAAGAAGATCGCCGCCGAGGGTATCATTCTACTGAAGAACGATGCAGGAAAGATGCCGTACAGCACGGATACGACCTTCAGCTTTGTCAGCCATTCGGCAGTCAGCTACATTGGCGGCAATAAGGTCGATATGAAAACTGCTTTTGAAGATGCAGGCTTTGGCGTTAATGAAGCGCTCTGGAAGTTTTATTCCGAAGGCAACGGCAAGGACTACGGTCTGGGCGTTGGTTCTGTTTCCTATGGTGATGACGAGGACTTTTCCATCAACGAATGCCCCCTGTCTGTCATGAAAGCAGAGCCGGGTCTGACCGATTCCATGAAGAATACGGTTCCTGTTTTTGTGTTCAGCCGTGTGGCGGGCGAAGGCCGTGATATGCCCCGCTCCATGTACAACCACACCGATGTGGAAGAGGACAAGACCAAGACTTATCTGGAGCCGGATTCTACCGAGCTGGAGATCCTGCAGTATCTGAACGATAACTTTGATGATGTGGTGCTGCTGCTGAACTCCGGCGCAGCGGTAGATCTGAGCTGGGTCGAAAACTATCCCAATATCCACACCGTCATTTCGGCTCCTGCTATGGGTGATTATGGTCTGTGCTCTCTGGCAGAGATCTTCTCCGGCAAGGTGAATCCTTCCGGCCGCACCGTGGACACCTACGAGATGGATGCCATGAACAGCCCTGCCGCCCAGAACTTTGGCGACTTTGCCTACTATGACGAGGACGGTAACCTGACCAAGTACAACTACGTCAGCTACAAAGAGGGCATCTATGTTGGCTACCGCTACTACGAGACCCGCTACGAGGACAAGGTGCTGGGTCAGGGCAATGCCGGTGATTACAACTATGCGGATGCTGTGATGTATCCCTTTGGATACGGCCTGTCCTACACGGATTTCGAGTGGTCTGATTACGATACCAGCTGGGATGGCGATACCTGCACCGTGACCGTCAAGGTCACCAATACGGGTGATGTGGCCGGCAAGGATGTCGTACAGGTCTATGCACAGAGCCCCTATACCGATTACGACAAGGCAAACAAGGTGGAAAAGGCTGCTGTGGAGCTGGTGGGCTATGCCAAAACTGCAGAGCTGGCTCCCGGTGCAAGCGAGACGGTGAAGATCACCTTTGATCAGGAGCAGCTGAAGTCTTACGACTACGTCAATGCCAAGACCTACATTCTGGACGCAGGTGATTACTATATCACTGCGGCTAAAAACGCACACGAAGCGGTCAACAACATCCTCTCTGCCAAGGGAAAGAGCGTGGCAGACGGTATGACCGCGGATGGCGACACTGCTTTTGTTGAAATCTACACCCCGGCAAACGGCACCGTGGATACCACGACCTACAAGCTCGACACCACGACCGGTGTGGAGATCACCAATCAGCTCGACCATGCAAACGGCGGGCTGCAGTATCTCTCCCGCAGTGACTGGACTGGCACCTGGCCGACCGTTGACGGCGAGGTCAGCGACCAGATCAGCACCTGGGGCAACCCCATCAATGGTACCGATGCCAGCGGTAACGCTGCATCCTATACCTACCGCAAGACGATCCGTAAGGAAGATCTTGCAAAGCTGGATTCTTTTGATTCCCTGAACCCCACCGACTTCTCCGCCCTGACCGATGAGATCGTTTATGGCAAGGACAACGGTCTGGGTCTGATCGATATGCGCGGTCTTGATTACGATGATGAAAAGTGGGACGCACTGCTCGACCAGCTGACCCCCAGCGATTATCAGACCCTGATCACGCAGTCCGGCTACGGCACGGCTGCCATCAAGTCGGTGGATAAGCCCTCCACGACCGATCGCGACGCTGCCACCGGTCTGGTCAACTACGGTTTCGATGCAAGCGGCAACCTCTACTTCAAGGGCAACATCACGCACTGCGGCGTGATCGTTCTGGCACAGACCTACAACGATGATCTGGCCTACCATTATGGCGAAAACATCGGCGATGAATCCTACTATCTGGGCGTTGATGGCTGGTATGCACCTGCTGTCAATATGCACCGCACTGCATTCTCTGGCCGTAACAGCGAGTATTATTCTGAAGATCCCTTTGTTGGCGGGCACATCGCTTCTCTTGAGTGCAAGGGTGTAGCCTCCCGTGGTATGTACGTCTTTGTCAAGCACTTTGCCGTCAACGATCAGGAAAACCACCGCGGCGACCGCGAGGGACAGTTCAGCATTGCAACCTTTCTGAACGAACAGGCTGCGCGCGAGATCTATCTGAAGCCCTTTGAAATGTGCATCAAGACCGATGACGTCCAGATGAATTACGCAAAGGACAACGGCGATGGCTCCTACAGCAATGCCACCAGAGATCCCGTCCGTGACCGGCGTTATGACTTCCTTCAACCGCATTGGCTATACATGGGCCGGCGGCGACTACAACCTTGTTACCGGTGTCCTCCGCAATGAGTGGGGCTTCCACGGCTTCATTATCACCGATAATGCAAATACCGGCGTGTTCATGGATGCGGGTCAGATGATCCGGGCTGGTGCAGACGGAAAGCTGACGAACCTGCCTTCCGGCGCACGGTACACCTTTAACAAGGATGACGTTGCAGACTACCACTACGGTCGTGAAGCGATCCATAACATTCTGTACACCGTTGCAAACTCCAAAACGATGAACGGCGGTATGCCGGGCAGCCGCTATCTGGCAAAGGTCGAGCCTTACCAGAAGGTCATCTACGCAGTGGATGGTGTCTGCGGCGGTCTGATCGCGGTTCTGGTCGTTCTGACGATCCTCCGCTTCCGCAAAAAGAAAGAGAACGTAAAAACCGTCTGATCAACACATAGGAACAGAAGGGGCGGCGGGCAGAACGCCCGCCCCCTTTCTTTTTGGAGCAGGAGTAGTATTTTATGAAACACGCTGATATTATCCAAACCCTGAACTTAGAGCAAAAATGCGCCCTGCTCTCGGGTGAGACCGTCTTTACCACCCGCGCTCTGCCCGGCAAGGGCATCCCGGCCATCACCCTTTCGGACGGCCCCAACGGTGTCCGCAAGCAGGCCGGTGCCGCCGACCATCTGGGCCTCAACCCCAGCGTTCCGGCAACCTGCTTTCCGACCTCTTCCGCCACTGCGTGCAGCTGGGATGAGAAACTGGGCGAAGCCGTCGGCGAGGCACTGGGCGAGGAAGCCGCCGCACAGGAAGTGGCTGTCCTGCTCGGCCCCGGCCTGAACATCCAGCGCAGCCCCCTCTGCGGCCGCGACTTCGAGTATTTCTCGGAAGACCCCATCCTCGCGGGCAGGATGGCTGCCGCCTATGTGCGCGGCATCCAGAAAAACGGCATCTCTGCCTGCCCCAAACATTTTGCGGTCAACAGTCAGGAGCTGCGCCGCATGGCCAGCGACTCGGTGCTCGATGAGCGCACCCTGCGGGAGCTGTATCTGACCGGCTTCGAGATCGTGGTGAAAGAGGCAAAGCCCAAGACCATCATGACCTCCTACAACCTCATCAACGGCACCTACGCCAACGAGAATGCCCGCCTGCTGCAGGACATTCTGCGGAAGGACTGGGGCTTCGACGGGGCCGTCGTCACCGACTGGGGCGGCTCCAATGACCACGCCCTCGGCGTGAAGAACGGCTCCACCCTCGAAATGCCCTGCCCCGGCGGCGACTCCATCCGGGAGCTGATGAAGGCCGTACGGGACGGCAAAATCTCCGAGGCCGACGTGGACGCCCGCCTCGACGAGATGCTGGAGCTGGTGCTCTCCACCCACGCTGCGGTGGAAAAAGCGCCCCGCACCTTCGACACTGCCGCGCACCATCAGCTTGCCCGCCGCGCGGCAGAGAGCATCGTCCTGCTCAGGAACGAGGGAGGCATCCTGCCGCTCAAGCCCAATGAGAAGCTGGCCGTCATCGGCGACTTTGCCCAGACGCCCCGCTATCAGGGCGCAGGCTCCAGCGCCGTCAACGCCCTGCAGGTGGACACCCTGCTGGACAGCATCAAGGCCGACGACAGCGGCATCACCCTCGTGGGCTATGCCTCCGGTTTCGAGCGTCAGGGTGCAGCTGACGCCGAGAAGCTGGAAGAGGCTGTGGCCCTCGCAAAGAAGGCCGACACCGTTCTGCTCTGCCTCGGCCTCGATGAGCTGCGGGAGAGCGAAGGTCTTGACCGCTCTGACATGAAGCTGGCCGAGAACCAGCAGCAGCTTCTGGCCGCTGTGGCTGCCGTCAACCCGAACGTCGTCGTTCTGCTGAGCGCCGGTGCGCCGGTAGAGACGCCGTGGGTCGGCCAGTGCAGGGCGCTGGTCTACGGCGCACTGGGCGGACAGGCAGGCGCAGGCGCGGCCGCAGACATCCTCACCGGCAAGCTCTGCCCCTGCGGCAAGCTGTCCCAGACCTGGGCGCAGGGGCACGACGATACCCCCGCCAAGGCGAACTTCGGCGGCGAGGGCCGGAATGTGGAGTACCGCGAGGGCCTGTATGTGGGCTACCGGTACTATCAGACCGCCGATGTGCCGGTGGCGTTCCCCTTCGGCTGCGGCCTGAGCTACACCACCTTCGCGTACAGTGATCTGAAGGCAGACGAGAAGGGTGTGACCCTCACTGTCACCAATACCGGCAGCTGTGCCGGTGCCGAGATCGTCCAGCTCTACGTCGCAAAGCAGGACGCAAAAATCTTCCGTCCGGCGCAGGAGCTGAAGGGCTTTGCAAAGGTCTTCCTCGCCCCCGGCGAGAGCAGGACGGTGAGCATCGCTCTGGACGACAAGGCGTTCCGCTACTGGAACGTCAAGACGGACCGCTGGGAAGTCGAAGGCGGAAGCTATCAGCTCCGCGTGGGTGCATCCAGCGCGGACATCCGCCTGACGGCGGAAGTCTCCGTCAAGGGGACCGACGCTCCCGACCCCTACGAGGGTCTCGACCTGCTCCACTACGTCTCCGGCCAGATCAGCTATGTGACCGACGCCGAGTTCGAGGCTCTGCTGGGCCACCCGATCCCGGAGGATGTCGTCCGCATCGACCGGAACATGACGCTGGGCGAGATGGACCATGGCCGCAGTCCGCTGGGCTGGGTGGCACAGAAGGTGCTGCGCTGCCGTCTGGACAGCAGCTTTGCAAAAGGCACCCCCGACCTGAACACCGTGTTCCAGTATAATATGCCGCTGCGCGCGCTGGCCAAGATGACCAACGGCATGGTGAGCATGGGCATGGTGGACGGCCTCGTCTGGGAGCTGAAAGGCTTCTGGCTCGTGGGCATCCTTCGGGTCGTCTATGAGTTCGTCAAGAATCTCATCCTGAACCGCCAGATGGAAAACCGGCTCAAAAACAGCTGAAAGGAACAAGGCCATGAATTTCTGGAATAACTTTGCCGCAAAGCATCCGGCCGCGGCCAAATGGGTGCGGGAGGGCGGACTGTTCGTCATCGTGTCCAACCTCATCACCCTGTTCAAATACCTGCTTCTGCAGTTCCTGCCCAGGGCGTTTGCAAGCCTGCCGGTGGTGGACTTCGGCTGGCCGGGCATCGACATCACCCTGTTCGGCGAGACCTTCAAGTGGAACATCCTCGGCTACGACGCCGCCCACGGCGGCCTGCCCTACTTCTGCGCCTACATGGTGGCCATGGTCATCGGCGAGTGCATCAATTTCCCCATCCAGCGCAGCCTCGTCTTCCGCAGCAAGGGCAGCCTCGCCAGGCAGATCGGCTGGTATCTGCTGGCCTTCTGCCTCATCACCTGCATCGTCAACTCCATCAACTGCATCTGGGTGGCTGTGGCCGGTCTGCTGGTGCCTGATTTCATCTACAACATCGGCACCACGGTGCTCAACGGCGGCATCTCGATGGTCATCTTCTTCTTCGTGAACAAGATCATCTTCCCCGAAGGCGAAGCCGCAAAATAATCTGTCATCTTCTTTATTTCATCATTTTCTTCATCCGAACTGGCAGGCATCGCCTCGCCGGACTCATCCTTGCAGACATCCTGGCGGCTACGATGTCCACGGCAGACAGCCAGATGCTGGCCGTCTGCGTGGTGGTCAGCCTCGCGACCCCGGCTCCCACGGAAGATATTCTGGCCGAGTTCGACGCGGCAAAATAACCGGTAAAAACAAGAGGAGGGCCTGTGCTGAAACCCGGCACAGGCCCTCCTTTTATGCTTGTGTGACGCTTCCGTGCTCCACCCGGTATACCTTGTCAAACTGTTTCATGAACGCCCCCGAGACGTCATGGGTGATGGCCACCACCATGCAGGGGAGAGCGAGCAGATTTTCCATGACCTGTCCGCTGGTGTCGGGGTCGAGGCTGGCGGTGATCTCGTCGGCGATGATGAGGTCGTACCGGCGAAGTGCCAGCCGCGCGATGCCGATGCGCTGGCGCTGCCCGCCCGAGAGATTCTTGCCGTTCTCGCTGATGAGGGTGTCGAGGCCGTCGGGCAGGGTGCTCACCCAGTCGGTGAGGCCCGCCGTCCCGATGGCGTGGGAAAGCTGAGCCTCGGGGAAGTCCGCGCCGAGGCAGATGTTGCTGCGGAGGGTGTCATTGAAGAGATAGGTCGTCTGGGCAATGTAGCCTACCCGCTGGTAGAGGCTCTGACGGTCGATGTCCCGCAGCTGCTGGCCGTTGAAGAGGATGCTGCCGGTATAGTCTGGGTAGTACTGGAACAGCAGCTTTGCCAGTGTAGACTTGCCGCAGCCGCTTTCGCCCACGAGGACGGCTTTTTCCTGCCCGGAGACCGTCAGCCGGACGCCGCGCAGCACCGGTGCAGCGGCTCCGGGGTAGGCAAAGCCGGTGTCCTTGCACTCGATGTGCTCGAGTTTATCGATGGCCCGGCCCGCAGAGACTTTTTTCGGGCCGGACATGGCTGCTTCCAGCCGCTGACGAATGCCCTTCGAAGATCTGACCTTGGCCCAGCACTGGGCGATCTGATTACAGGGCGTGATGACGAAGTTCGCCATGCTGGCGGCGGTGGAGACGGTGCCCATCGTCAGCCGCCCGTCGAAAGCGAGAAAAGGCCCACCAGCATGACGATGGGGAAGATGAGGTTGCTGATGAGAGAGGTGTTGACCACCATGGCGTTGAGGCTCTGCTGGTAGGCCTGCTCGCTGTCGCGGGCCTGCCGGGCAGCATCCCGGTGGCGGGCGGCATAGGCGTCCTCCCGCAGAAAGCCCGGATGACCTCGAACCCGCCCAGAAGCTCCTTGAGCTGCTGGGTGTAGCCCGCCATCTGGAGGGAAAAAGCGTCTCGGGAGGCTTTGAGCCGCTCATTCATCTTCCGGGGCAGGACCAGCGGCGGCACGGTCACAAGCAGGATGGCCGCCAGCATCACCGGGCTGATGTAAAGGTACATCCCCAGCGCACAGAGCATGATGCCGCCCCAGAATGCGATGTTGAAGAGGGACATATAATAGTCGTCGTAGAGGGTGCGCAGGTCGGTGGTCAGCAGGGAGAGATAGGCTGCGTCGCCCTCCCGCTGATATTGGGACACCGGGCGGCGCAGCACCCGCTCCATGACCTGTCCCCGTACCTGCTCCACGGCACCGCAGGCGAGTTTTGTAAAGGAGCGGCGGCTCAGCCGTTCGAAAAACCAGCTGGTGAAGGTGATGAGGAACACCAGCCCCATATAGCCCAGCGCCTCCTGCTTGCTCTTGGAGTCGATGAGCCACTTGAGCTGGAAGTTTTTCAGCGGCGCGAAAAAGGATACCGCCGCTGTAAAGAGCGCGAAGAGCATGAGCTTCACCCAGTGGTGTCGGAAGTAGTCGTTGACCGTTGCTTTTTTCATGCGCAGTATCCTCCGCAGAGTACTATAAAACGAGAAGGATCACAAGAAAGACTCCTCCGACTTCCTTTTTGCGGGAGATCGGAGGGGTCTTGATCTTATGGCCTTATGTAAGAGGTGCTGTCAGCTTACAGCTGGGGGCCGGCGGAGACCAGAGCCTTGCCGTGCTCGTTGCCCTCGTACTTTGCGAAGTTCTTGATGAAGCGGCCAGCCAGATCCTTGGCCTTCTCTTCCCACTGAGCGGCATCTGCGTAGGTGTCGCGGGGGTCGAGGATGGCGGGGTCAACACCGGGCAGAGCGGTGGGGACCTCGAAATCGAAGTAGGGGATCTTCTTGGTGGGAGCCTCGTTGATGGCACCGCTCAGGATGGCGTCGATGATGCCGCGGGTATCCTTGATGGAGATGCGCTTGCCGGTGCCGTTCCAGCCGGTGTTGACCAGATAAGCCTTTGCGCCGCTCTTCTGCATCTTCTTGACCAGCTCCTCAGCGTACTTGGTGGGGTGCAGCTCCAGGAAGGCCTGACCGAAGCAGGCGGAGAAGGTGGGGGTGGGCTCGGTGATGCCGCGCTCGGTGCCGGCCAGCTTTGCGGTGAAGCCGGACAGGAAGTAGTACTGGGTCTGCTCCGGAGTCAGGATGGAGACCGGGGGCAGGACGCCGAATGCATCGGCAGACAGGAAGATGACATTCTTGGCTGCGGGTGCGGAAGAGATGGGACGGACGATGTTCTGGATGTGGTCGATGGGGTAGGAGACGCGGGTGTTCTCGGTCACGCTCTTGTCGGCGAAATCGATGTGGCCCTCAGCGTCCAGAGTGACGTTCTCCAGCAGAGCGTTGCGCTTGATGGCGTTGTAGATGTCGGGCTCAGAGTCCTTGTCCAGGTTGATGACCTTAGCGTAGCAGCCGCCCTCGAAGTTGAAGACGCCGTTGTCGTCCCAGCCGTGCTCGTCATCGCCGATGAGCAGACGCTTCGGGTCGGTGGACAGGGTGGTCTTGCCGGTGCCGGACAGACCGAAGAAGATGGCGGTATTCTTGCCCTCCATATCGGTGTTGGCAGAGCAGTGCATGGAAGCCATGCCCTTCAGCGGCAGGAAGTAGTTCATCATGGAGAACATGCCCTTCTTCATCTCGCCGCCGTACCAGGTGTTGACGATGACCTGCTCCTTGCTGGTGATGTTGAACAGCACAGCAGTCTCGGAGTTCAGGCCCAGCTCCTTGTAGTTCTCGACCTTAGCCTTGGAAGCGTTGTAGACAACGAAATCAGGCTCGAAGTTTGCCAACTCCTCAGCGGTGGGCTTGATGAACATATTGGTGACGAAATGTGCCTGCCAGGCCACTTCCATGATGAAGCGGACGGCCATGCGGGTGTCCTTGTTGGCGCCGCAGAAAGCATCCACGACGTACAGGCGCTTGTTGGAGAGCTCCTTCTTGGCGATCTCCTTCACAGCTTTCCAGGCTTCCTGAGAAGCGGGGTGGTTGTCGTTTTTGTACTCGTCGCTGGTCCACCACACGGTGTCCTTGGAGTTCTCGTCCATGACGATGAACTTATCCTTGGGGGAGCGGCCGGTGTAGATGCCGGTCATGACGTTGACAGCGCCCAGCTCGCTGACCTGGCCCTTCTCGTAGCCTTCCAGTTCGGGCTTGGTCTCCTCGTCGAACAGCTGCTCGTAAGAGGGGTTGTACACGATCTCGGTCGTGCCGGTGATACCATACTTGCTCAGATCCAACTTTGCCATGATACTTATACCTCTTCTTTCGTTCAGATCCATCGCCCAGACACCAGCGGTAAGCTGCCCTCAGCCAAAAGGACACCGCAAAAGGACGACGAAAAGAAATACAGATGCGTATTCTCCTGTATATCATTATACATAAATCAGGGCTGAAATCAACCGGCGGAGCGGTTTCTTCGGGTAAAAGCAACAAATCTTATTAAGAATCCGTGGTATTTGAGACAGTTTCGTAAAAATCCTGGCCCGTTTGCCTGCACAAATTAAAGATTTTATGCCAAAAACAAATCTTTGATAAAATTTTGTCGATTTGGGATACAAGGAGCGGAAATCAGGAGAGAAGAGGCTGCAATTTTGGGCCGCGAAAAAACGTATTATAAGTAGAGACACAAAATATTTGTGGATATTTTGCGATTTATCTGGAAAAAACACACGACTTATGATATACTGAGTCAATCTGACCCGCGGCCATGAGCCGCCAGCATGGAGAAACAACGACGATGAAGACGCTTTACATATTTCTTACCCGCTCCGGCACCCTGCTCTCGAACCTCGTGTACAGCCTGACCGGTGCGCAGTACACCCACGTCTCCCTCGCCTTCGACGAGGACCTGAGCACCCTCTACAGCTCTACCCGCAAGAATGGTTATACCATGTTCCCCGCAGGTCCCAGCCGGGAGTACCTGAACCGGGGCGTGTTCCTCATGCGGGAGAACATCCCCTGCGCCCTCTACGCGCTGGAAGTGACGGATGAGGCCTACACCCGCGCCAAGCGCCGCACCCAGCACATGATGCACCACGGGGAGCTCTACCGCTTCAATTCGCTGGGTCTGCTGCTCTGCTGGATGCATATCCGCTGGCAGCGCCGTCGGCATTATTTCTGCTCCCAGTTCGTCAGCGAGGTGCTCCAGAAGAGCGGTGCGCTGGAGCTGCCAAAGCCCAGCACCCTCATGCACCCCAGCGACTACGCCGAGCTGCCCGAGCTGCGCTGCCTCTACCGCGGTACGCTGGCCGGCCTGCCCCAGCGCCAGAGCATGGAGCTGGGCGAGGTGGAGAGCGTCATGGGTCTTTACCTGAACGTCCTTCTGGGGGCTGTGAAGGGCAGAGTGCATCGGCTGTTCTGATTCTTTGAAAAATTTGCTGAAAAATTGAAAATGCCTGTTGACAAAGCGGATACGCTGTGCTAAAATAATCGAGTCGGGAACAGCACCCGATGCAATGGTAGTATGGCCCGTTGGTCAAGCGGTTAAGACAGAGGCCTCTCACGCCTTTAACATCGGTTCGATTCCGGTACGGGTCACCATTTTAGCAGTAAAACGGCTCTGCGCCGTTTTATATAGATGCCTCTTTAGCTCAGTCGGTTAGAGCACCTGACTGTTAATCAGGGTGTCGCCTGTTCGAGTCAGGCAAGAGGCGCCAGTAAAGCGATGGAAGTTTTCCATCGCTTTTTCTTTTTTGTCCGTTCCGGTGCGGCTTTTGTTGACAGGGAAAGCGGCGGGGGATATACTTATAAAAAATGAACCTCTCAGGCCGCCTGCGGCACCCAGCTCTCCGGATGGGAGAGCCCTTGGCAAAACCGAAAATCTACCCTTTTCGCCAGAGCCTCCCCTATTGGGGGAGGCGGCACAGCGTCAGCTGTGACGGAGAGGTTGAGGAAAAATGCGCCTGATGAAAAAGGAGAAAAGTATGAAACAGATCATTCTGACGGGCGACCGCCCGACGGGCCGGCTCCATGTCGGCCACTATGTCGGCTATCTGAAGGAGCGTGTCCGGCTGCAGAACTCGGGCAAGTTCGACGAGATCTATATCATGATCGCTGACGCACAGGCCCTCACCGACAACGCCGACAACCCGGAGAAGGTGCGCCAGAACGTCCTGCAGGTCGCTCTGGACTATCTGGCCGTGGGCATCGACCCCGCCAAGGCACACATCTTCATCCAGTCCATGGTGCCGGAGCTGACCGAGCTGAGCTTCTATTATATGAATCTCGTCACCGTCTCCCGCCTGCAGCGCAACCCCACCGTCAAGGCGGAGATCCAGCAGAAGAACTTCGAGTCCAGCATCCCGGTGGGCTTCTTCACTTACCCATCAGCCGGCTGCGGACATCACCGCCTTCAAGGCCACTACCGTCCCCGCAGGTGAGGACCAGCGCCCTATGATCGAGCAGTGCTGCGAGATCGTCCATAAGTTCAACGCCGTCTACGGTGAGACTCTGGTGGAGCCGGAGATCGTTCTGCCCCAGAACAGCGCCTGCCTGCGCCTGCCCGGCACCGACGGCAAGGCCAAGATGAGCAAGAGCCTCGGCAACTGCATCTACCTCTCCGACGAGCCCGAGGACATCAAGAAGAAGATCATGTCCATGTACACCGACCCGAACCACCTGCGCGTGCAGGACCCCGGCAAGGTGGAGGGCAACCCCGTCTTCATCTATCTGGATGCGTTCAGCCGCCCGGAGCACTTTGCCGAGTTCCTGCCCGAGTACCAGAACCTCGACGAGCTGAAGGCACACTATCAGCGCGGCGGTCTGGGCGACGTGAAGGTGAAGAAGTTCCTGAACAGCGTCATGCAGGCCGAGCTGGAGCCCATCCGCAACCGTCGCAAGGAGTGGGAGCAGCGCCTGCCCGAGGTCGTGGAAATTCTGAAGGAAGGCAGCGCCGTGGCCGAAAAGACCGCCGCCGCCACCCTCGCCGAGGTGCGCAAGTCCATGAAAATCGATTACTTTACGGATGATAATCTGTTGAAATAACAAAACGTAACGAAAATGCCCTTGCAGAACGCTAAAATAGCTTCGGCAGGGGCATTTTTCATAAGAATTGCGAGCCGGTGACGAGAGAATGACTGGATATAAAAAGTATTTCGACGCGTATTGCAGGGAGCATGGGCTGAATCTGTATTTGTCCTTTGAGATGCCTGCCGGATACAAAACAGCAAAGGGAACATTTGACGCTTCCAGCAGAACTGTGTTTATAAATGCAGAGGGGCTGGACAAAGAGCCTGAGTACGAAAGAATGTTCTATCTTTTTCATGAGCTGCGGCACGCATCCCAGTATCTTGAACCGGAGCGATTTAATGAGACGATAAATCGAAGCGTTCAGTATATCATCATGTTTGACGGGACTTGCTATAAACTGGTGGAAAATCATTATCTGAAATGTAAATTAGAAGGTAGCGAAGGATATTTTACAAGCCTGTATCTCGGACAACCGCATGAAGTCGATGCGAATACATTTGCCTATGAGCAGACCCGAAAATCTGCGGGGATTCGGCAGGACTAAAAGAGCTGTTTGATTTCTGGATGCCGCGTCAGGCGATTCTGAAGGGTACATATGATAGGATTTTTTCGCTGATTGACGAGAAAACCAAAGGGATGACCTGATTCCAAGGCACAAAAATGCCGCTCTCCTATCAAGGGAAGAGCGGCATTTGTTATTTCCTTAAATCTTCAAAAAGTTCATCCAAATCGGTGTAGTGCTTTACGTTGGGGTCCTTCGCAATGCGTTCAGCCTCCAACATGGCGGCAATCGTTTCCTCATTCGGACGCTCGACTTCATCAATATAATCAGGAATCATATCACTTACAGGCTGCGGTTCTTGATCTCGTCGGTCACCTTGGCGATGAAGGCGTCGAGATCCATCGTGGTGGTCTCGCCCTTGCGGTCACGGACGGAGACGTTGCCGGCCTCGGCTTCCTTGGCGCCCAGGACCAGCATATAAGGCACACGGTCCACCTGCTGTGCAGCGCGGATCTTGTAGCCGATCTTCTGGTTGTCGTCGTCCAGAGCCACACGGATACCGGCCTCCACCAGCTTCTCGGTGATGGCCTCGGAATACTCGAGGGTCTTCTCGGAGACGGGCAGGACCTTGACCTGAACAGGAGCCAGCCAGGTGGGGAACTTGCCCTTGGTCCCTCGATGAGGTAGGCCATGAAGCGGTCGAGAGAACCCAGAATTGCACGGTGCAGGACAACGGGGGTCTTCTCGGTGCCGTCCTTGTCCACATAGGTCAGGTGGAACTTTGCGGGCAGGCAGAAGTCCAGCTGGCAGGTGGACAGGGTGTACTCAGCGCCGACAGCGGGCTTGACGTTGACGTCCAGCTTGGGGCCGTAGAAAGCAGCCTCGCCGATCTCCTCGGTGAAGTGGATGCCCAGCTCAGTCAGGACCTCGCGCAGAGCGTTCTCGGCGTGGTTCCACATCGCGTCGTCGTCGTGATACTTCTTCTTATCGGCGGGGTCACGCAGGGACAGAACGCAGCGGTAGTCGGTGATGTTGAAGTCTTTATAGGTCTCGAAGATGAGGTTGCAGACATCAGCGACTTCGCTCTTGATCTGCTCCGGAGTGCAGAACAGGTGAGCGTCGTTCTGGCAGAAGTGACGGCCGCGCTCGATGCCCTTCAGGTGCCGGAGGACTCATAGCGGAAGTCGTGCGATCTCGCCGATGCGCATGGGCAGGTCGCGGTAGGAGTGGGGACGGTTTGCGTAGATCATCATGTGATGGGGGCAGTTCATCGGGCGCAGGACGTAGCTCTCGCCCTCCATCTCCATGGCGGGGAACATATTCTCGCGGTAGTGGTCCCAGTGGCCGGAAGTCTTGTACAGATTCACGGTGCCGATGCAGGGAGTCATGACGTGCAGATAGCCGCGGGCGCGCTCCTTCTCCTTGATATAGTTCTCCAGCTCCTGCCAGACCGTGTAGCCTGCGGGCAGGAACATGGGCAGACCGCGGCCAACCAGGTCGTCGGTCATGAACAGGCCCATCTCCTTGCCGATTTTGCGGTGGTCGCGCTCACGGGCCTCCTGCTGCTCCTTCTCCCAGGCGTCCAGCTCCTCCTGATTGTGGAAAGCAACGCCGTTGATGCGGGTCAGCATCCTGTTCTCTTTGTCGTTCTTCCAGTATGCGCCGGACTGCTGGGTGATCTTGAAGGCCTTCAGAGCCTTGGTGTAGGTCAGGTGAGGTCCGATGCACATATCGACGTACTCGCCCTGCTGGAAGAAGCTGAACTCGGTCTCGTCGGCCAGGTCAGCCATGTGCTCGACCTTATAGTTCTCGTGGCGCTCTTCCATCAGCTTGACGGCCTCTGCGCGGGGCAGGATGAAGGGCTTGATGGCCAGATTCTCTTTGGTGATCTTGCGCATCTCCTTCTCGATGTTGGCCAGGTCCTCGTCGGTCAGCTTGGTGTCGCCGAGGTCAACGTCGTAGTAGAAGCCGTTCTCGGTGGCGGGGCCGAAGGCGAAGTCAGCCTCCGGGTAGAGGCGCTTGATGGCCTGAGCCATAACGTGGGCTGCGGTGTGACGGATGACGTGCAGTTCCTGGTCCTGCGGGCACTCGTCCACATGACCGTCCTTATAGATGATCTTCATGGTGTTACTCCTTCTTGACATGAAAAATGCGTTTGGTATAACAAAAAAGACGCTTCACCCCGCATTTGCTCTACGGGATGAAGCGCCTTTGAAAGAATCCAACTGCGTTCCACGGTTCCACCCGAATTGCGTGCTGCTGCACGCCACTCGCTGTGCTGTAACGGGCGCACCCGGCAGAGGTTCGCCTCTGCACTCTGCGGTGGTAGAAGTCCGGCACATGGCAGGCTGCTTGCAGCGCGTCCTTCCGGGCGGCAGCCCTCTCTGCGGCATGGAGAACGGGACTTTGGTTTGTCCGCATCATCGTTTTGGGACATTTGATTTTGACGCACCGGCGGCAGAAAACCTGCGCACACGGCGCATCACAGGATGAAGCTACAGATGATTGTAGCACGGGGCGCAGAAAAAATCAAGGGCTGTGCGCTGGAAAATGAAAGAGGATCAGTGGTGCAGCCGCTTCCCCCAGCTCTCCGTATACTCCGACAGCAGCTTCTCCGTCACAAAGAGCTGGCTGCTGTAGAGGCCGTGGGTGCCGGAGAGCATATAGCAGACGCCGCAGCCCAGCGCGATGAGCTCCAGCCCCACGCCGCCGAACAGCTCATAGGCCAGCAGGATGGAGGGGATAAGCGTATTGGTCGCGCCGCAGAACACCGAAACGAGGCCCACGGCGGCGGAGAACCCGGCGGGCAGGCCCAGCAGCGGGCCGAACGCACAGCCGAAGGTCGCACCGATGTAGAAGCTGGGGACGACCTCGCCGCCCTTGAAGCCCGCCGAGAGGGTCAGGGCGGTCAGCAGCATCTTGCAGATAAAGTCCCACGGCAGGGCCTGCCCCTGCTCCACGGCGGCAGTGATGACGCCCATGCCCGCGCCGTTGTAGCGGCCCACGCCCATCAGGTAGGAGAGGGCCACCACGGCAGCACCGCCCACGACGGCACGCACCCAGGGGTTCGGCAGACGGCGGGGCATTTCGTGCTCCATGGTGTGGAGCAGCCAGCAGAATGCCCGGGCCACCAGCGCACAGGCAACACCCAGCACAGCCACCAGCAGAGTAGAATCAATGGAAAGCGCCGGTGCGGTCAGCGCAAAATGGGTAGGAGAGATGCCGCAGGCCAGCGAGACGCCATAGGCGATGAGGGCGGCGGCGAAGCCGGGGACAAAGGCCACCGAGAACGCGAGGCCCACGTCCTCCACCATGATGCCGAAGAGAGTCGCCGACAGCGGCGTGCCGAACAGTGCCGAGAAGAACGCCGCCATGCCGCAGGCTGTGGCCGTGCGGCGGTCGTGGTCGGAGAAGCGGAAGAGCTTTGCGATGTTGTAGCCGATGCTTCCGCCCATCTGCAAAGCCGCGCCCTCGCGTCCGGCCGAGCCGCCGCAGAGGTGGGTGAGCACCGTGCCGAAGAAGATGGCCGGCACCAGCAGCGGGCTGACGCTCTCGCCGCTGTGGACGGCGCGGATGACGTTGTTCGTTCCCATCCCTTCGCAGCCCGTCACCTTATAAAGTGCCACGATGGCAAGACCTGCCGCCGGCAGCAGCCAGAGTAGCCAGATGTGCTCGGCCCGCCACTCGGTGACGTGCTCCACGGCCAGGTGGAACGCTGTGCCGACGGCACCGCAGACGAGGCCGGTGGGGATGGCCAGCAGCAGCCAGCGGGCCAGGATGGCCGCGACGGCCCGGAAGGAATAAAGCTCCTTTTTCAAAAATTCTTTCATGAGAACACTCCTGTGTTTTTTATATCCTGCCCACAAAGATAGCACGACGGACGGGCGCTGTCAAGAAACGCCAAAGCCCCGCTCCCTTGTGCGAAGGAGCGGGGCTTTGAGCTGTGTTCGGTGGTGCCTTTCTGGATGCCGCAGCCCATGACCTGGGTGACCGTCATGCCGGTAACGCCCAGATCGTTGAGGGCGCTCTTGAGCTGGTCGAACTTGGAAAGCTTTGCAATGATGGACACTTTGTGTATCCCGGTGTCGTAGATGCCGTCGTGGATGACAGCGGGCTCACGCACCACAGGCACAGCTCAGGGTCATGGTCTCATCGGTGGAAAGGCTCAGGGAAGAGCCGCCGTTGAAGCCGAACATCAGGCCGAAGCCGATGAGCCAGTAGCAGGGCGTGCCGATGCAAAAATCCATATTTTTGACGTTCTGCACAAACCGGAAAAGAATGGGCAAAGAAAACTTTGGCAGGCATCATTTTTCCCCCGTGTGGGCTGCCCGCATTTCGACATGGAGCAGCAGGCTCATCAGAGCGCGCAGCGCGAAAGTCGCCGCCAGCGGGATGACCGACTCGAGGTTCTGCAGAAGGAAGGTCTTGGCGATCTCTGCCGACATGAGAAATTCCAGCGCCGTCGTCAGGCCGGTGCTCATCTCGTGGTGGAAGTCGTACCGGTCGTGGAAAAAGGTCGTCCGCACATAGTGGTAGGTGGCCTTGACAAGGCTCGTCACGATGATGAACAGGCCGATGACCTCCGCCAGCCCCGCGATGAGGGGGACTGCCGATTCCAGAAAGCCCTCCAGCAGATGGGCCATGTTTTCGTTCAGGTGATACAGGGCAGTCATGCTCTGGCCACCGCTCAAGCCAGCAGGCTCTTGATATAAGCGGCCAGCTCCTCGTCCCTGCAGGAGGCGAAGAACAGCTCGCTGAACTTCTCACCGGCGATGGCACCCTTCAGCAGGTCCTGATCGATGCTCTTGAGGCACTCGATGAGGGGCTTAAAAGTGGCGGCGCGGACGCCGTCGAGGATCTTCTTGTTGCGCTGCTCGGGCTCGACGCGCTCCTTGGGGTAGCCCTGACCGTGGCCGAAGCCGAACAGCTTCTCAAAGCAGTACTCGAGGTTCAACTCACCGCCCCAGCCGAAGCCCTTGGCGAAAGGCATGGCCACGGCATTGCCGTCGTTGACGTGGGCGAAGGTGTAGGCGTCCACGGGGTCCTCCACATGACCGCAGATGACGCCGGGGAAGCTGTTCAGGGCCAGCATGGCGCCCTCGCCGGTGCCGCAGCCGGTGATGACGTAGTCGGCAGCGCCGCTGTTGAGCAGGATGGCGGCGAGGATGCCGCACTGCACATAGGTCAGCTGTGCGGCGTCATCGGCAGCGTACATACCGTAGTTGACCACCTCGTGGCCCATCGGCTCTACGACCTTCTTCAGAGCGGCCTCGATGATGCCGTTCTTGGCGGCCTGACTGTTCTCGTTGATAAGTGCGATCTTCATGGGAAAGTCCTCCTGTTTTTATTATATTATTATGACCAGTGTAGCAGATTCCGGGAAAAAAGTCGATATGGGAAACAAAAGAGCGCCGTGCCCGGCACCCGGAAGGCAGCGGACACGGCGCAAAAATGCCGGATATGGAAAAACTTACTGCGGCTGCTTGCCGATGTAAGCCAGGATGCCGCCGTCAACGTACAGGATGAGGCCGTTGACGAAGTCGGAAGCGGCAGAAGCCAGGAAGACAGCGGGTCCGCCCAGATCCTCAGCCTCGCCCCAGCGGCCTGCGGGGGTCTTGGCGACGATGAAGCTGTCGAAGGGATGACGGCTGCCGTCGGGCTGACGCTCGCGCAGAGGTGCGGTCTGCGGGGTAGCGATGTAGCCGGGTCCGATGCCGTTGCACTGGATGTTGTACTCGCCGTACTCGGAGGCGATGTTCTTGGTCAGCATCTTCAGGCCGCCCTTGGCTGCAGCGTAGGCGGAGACGGTCTCACGGCCCAGCTCGCTCATCATGGAGCAGATGTTGATGATCTTGCCGCCGCCCTGAGCGATCATGTCGGGGATGACAGCCTTGGCGACGATGAACGGAGCGTTCAGGTCAACATCGATGACCTGACGGAACTGAGCAGCGGTCATCTCGGTCATGGGGATGCGCTTGATGATGCCGGCGTTGTTGACCAGAATGTTGATATGGCCGACTTCCTCGGTGATCTTTGCGACCATGGCGTTCACGGCGTCCTCATCGGTGACGTCGCAGACATAGCCGTGAGCCTTGATGCCAGCTTCTTCATAAGCGGCGAGGCCCTTATCGACCAGCTCCTGCTTGATGTCGTTGAAGACGATGGTAGCGCCGTTTGCGGCCATTGCCTTGGCGATCGCCATGCCGATGCCGTAAGATGCGCCGGTGATGAGCGCGACCTTGCCGGTCAGGTCAAAGGATTTGGGAGTGCACTGTGCCATAATTAAGTCCTCCAATCAGAATTTTGCTTTGCGGGGCGCTGCGCTGCCGGACGATACCTGTAGTCCAACTGCCGTCACGGGAAGCAGCAATTTGGACCGTCCGGCCCTGCACCCTCTTGTATACTAGAGTAGCATTCTTTATTCCGACTGTCAAGGTGTTTTCTTGGCACAATTACTGCAAATTTTTTCTCATTTTGCTGCGTTTTCGTGAAATCGTCATAAAAACGGGCTCTGCAAAGGCCGGGATTGCTGCTTGTTGCACACAATAGCCCTTCAGCCCAGTTTTTTCTTCTGCTGGTGGGCCATGATGGGCATTAAGATCGCCATCGGCATGAACCGCTGGGCCGTCGTCGCCGCCCGCATGAGGGCCGACGGGACGATGACGGTCTTGCGGCGGAGCATCCCCCGCATGGCCTCCTCCACGCAGAGTTCCGGGCTGATGCCCCGCAGTGCGAACACCACGTCGGCCCGCTCGTTGAACTCGGTGTCCACCGGGCCGGGGCAGAGGGCGCAGATGTAGACCGGGCTGTGCTGCTCCCGCAGCTCTTCCGCCACGCCCCGGGTCAGGCTGACAACATACGCTTTGGTGGCGTAGTAGCCTGCCATATAGGGTCCGCCCGGCAGCAGCCCGGCGGAGGACGCCACGTTGAGCACGGTGCCGAAGCCCTGAGCCTCCATCTTTTTCACGGCGAACTTGAACAGCTGGTGCATGGCCAGCACATTGACCCTCGCCATGGAGAGCTCTTTCTCGCCGCTGGTCTCAAGAAAGCTGCCGCAGACGCCGAAGCCGGCGTTGTTGATGAAAATATCAATGCGCTCGTCCGTCAGCGCCTCGCAGAGACGGGCGCACTCGCTTTCCTGTTCGAGGTCGGCAGGCAGGATGCGGCAGAAGGTGCTGTATTTCGCGGTGAGCTCTGCGGCCAGAGCTTCGAGTCGGTCGGTGCGGCGGGCGGTGAGGATGAGCCGGAAGCCGAGGCGGGCATACCGGCGGGCAAACTCCCGGCCAATGCCGGAAGAAGCTCCGGTTATCCATACAGTTTTGGACATAAATTACTCCTTATAAAATCCGGAAGCCTTATCGATGGCTTCCAGCTCGTCAGCGGTGAAGGTGGTGTTGTTCAGGGCAGCGGTGGTAGGGCAGGGTGGAGTAGCGTGCAGGAGATGCAGCATACATGGCGGGAAACTTCCTTTCTCTTATTTTACCCCATTGTAGCACGGAAAAACGGCAGAATCCACATAAAAGTGCAGCGCCCCGGCATCTTTGCTGCCGGGGCGCTGTGAGAAAAAAGAAGAAAAGACGAGAAGCTCAGATTCAGGCGTCAGCCTTGACGTCGTTCTTGATGCTTCGGGCGGCCAGATAACGGGCCGGCTTCATGAGCAGTACGCAGCCGCCGTTGAAGACCAGAGAGCCGACGATGTACACCCCGAAGAAAAGAGGCAGATTCGCTGCAAAAGCTGCGCTGTCAATGCAGGCGACGGTCAGGTAGGCAAAGCCCACATTGTTCAGCACCTTGGGGGCGTAGGGGTGCAGGATGATAAGGATGAAGAGCACCACGCCCAGCGGCAGCAGCAGGCCCAGCATCCCGCCCAGAACAGGCGTCAGCGCACCGATGGCTAGCATCGCCAGCACCGTGAGCACCATGCCCACGAGGCCGCCCAGCTCCACGCTGATAAAGCGGTCTTTGATGTCGCCCTCCATCGTAAAGAGCATGATGTTGCTCAAAAAGACGAGCCAGCTGTACTCAAACTCGATGGCGTGGAAAAAGGCGTTGGCGATCAGGATCCACGCCACCATCATCAGGCGGAAGTAGAGCAGGAAACGCTTGGTCACAGTTTCGTTCATGGAAAAACTCACTTTCTTGCTTCGGCCTGCAAAAGCGGCTGGCCGGTCGTTTTTGTGTCGGATGAGGTTATTATACCCTGTCTGGAAGCAAAAGGCAATATTTACTTGCTGATATATGCAATAAAAGCTTGCCGAGTTTCAAAAAACAGCTTCGTCTTGTTGCCCGGCATGGTTTGGAGTATAATAAAACCGTAAAAGAGAAACACCCTTTTCAAGGAGGAGATAAAACATGAACAAACCGGTCCTGGTGGTCATGGCTGCCGGCATGGGCAGCCGCTACGGCGGCATGAAGCAGATCGACCCGGTGGGTCCCTGCGGTCAGGTCATCGTGGATTATTCCCTGTACGACGCCCGCCGCGCAGGCTTCGAGACGGTCATCTTCGTCATCAAGCACGAGATCGAAGAGGCTTTCAAGGCTGCCATCGGCGACCGCGTGTCCGGGGTGATGGACGTGAAGTACGCCTTCCAGCAGCTGGATGAGCTGCCCGAGGGCTACACCGTCCCCGAGGGCCGCGTGAAGCCCTGGGGTACCTGCCACGCGGTGCTGGCCGCAAAGCCCTGCATCCACGGCCCCTTCGCCGTCATCAATGCCGACGACTACTACGGCCCCGAGGCGTTCAAGGTCATCTACGATCACCTCTCCACTCACACCGACGGCGAGGTCTATGACTACTGCATGGTGAGCTACCTGCTCAAGAACACCGTCTCCGAGAACGGCAGCGTCGCCCGCGGCGTCTGCGCCCTCAACGAGGACAGCACCCTCCACAGCGTCACCGAGCGCACCCGCATCGAGACCTATGAGGGCGGCATCCACTACACCGAGGATGGCGGCGGGAGCTGGACGGACCTGCCCGGCGAGACGCCCGTGAGCATGAACCTCTGGGGCTTCGGCGAGAGCTTCGTGAAGGAAGCCGACCAGCGCTTTGCCCGCTGGCTGGACGAGAATCTGGAAAGAACCCGCTCAAGTGCGAGTATTTCCTGCCGCTGGTGGTCAGTGAGCTCATCGGCGAAAAGAAAGCCGCCGTCAAGGTGCTGCGCAGCACCGATAAGTGGTATGGCGTCACCTACCGCGAGGATAAGCCCGTGGTGGTGGAAGCCATCGCCAAAAAGACGGCCGACGGCCTTTACCCGGAAAATCTCTGGGCTAAGCTGCATAAAAGGGCTGGGACAGCGTCCCAGCCCTATTTTTATCTTTACTGGATGCCGAATCCGTTGAAGGAGTCGGGATATTCGTCCTCGAGCTGCTCGAGCAGGCTGCTGAGGGAGCGGTTGTTCTGACCGTGCTTCAGCTTGGGGTAGGCGCGGAGCATACGGCCCTTGCCCAGCAGATGGGTGCCGCGGCGGGTGTGGGCCTGCATGATCTGCGCACGGGCGGCCAGCTCTTCCTTGAGCTGTTCCAGCTGCAGGAATGCGGCGGTCTGCTCGGCTTTGCCCTGCGCGGCCAGCTTGACGGCCTTGGCCGCTTCGGCGGCGTTGAGGCGGGCAGTCCGGGAGACGCGGCGTGCGGCCTCCATGGCCTCGTCGGCGCGGGTGCGCATGGCGGAAGCGGCCTCACGGGGCGACAGCTTGTCGTAGCTGTCCCGGGCCTCGGCGGCGGCCAGCTTGAACTGCAGGAGGCTCTCGTCCATCTTCTGGTCCATGTCCAGCGCGGTGGTGCCAAGGATCTCGGTCATGGCGTCGCTGACAGCATGCATACTGTCGGCCACCTTCTCGAGAGCGTCCAGCTCCCGGGCGAGGTCGGAGGCGGCGATGGCGGTAGCCACCACGTCAGCGGCATACACCGCGTAGAGCAGACACATCAGCACAAAGCCCGCCAGCGGCGGAATGAGGTTCACCAGCGCGGCAATGGTGGGATGGATGACCTTGACCATCACCATGGCACCCACGCCCCACATCAGCGAGAACTCAAGACAGACATAGCCGCCGATGTTGAAGGGCTTGTCGGTGTAGTCCCACCAGCGGGTGCGGTAGAGCTTATACAGCGCCCATCCGCCCACCAGCTCCAAGGCACTGGGCAGGATGACGCCGCCGAGATACAGCAGCAACAGGTCATCCTCCAGCGGTGTGAGGAAGAAGAGCACCAGGATCATGCCGAAGCCGTAGATAGGGCAGGCCGGGCCGTTCAGGAAGCCCCGGTTCACCAGCTGGCCGGTGGTGGCGGCGGCATACACCACCTCGACGCACCAGCCCAGACAGGAGTAGATGAGGAAAAACGCAAGGATATGATAAAGCGAGAAACCGCAGACCGTCGTATTGAGAAAAAACGACAAGGGAACACCTCCAATCAGTTCTGTTTGCGGACGATCTGATATTCATCGCCCGGCTCAAAGTAAGGGCAGGCCGAAGTGGTATGGGAGAGATAGCGGGCCATCTCGTCCTCATCCAGTGCGCCGCCCTCGGCGCAGTACCAGCTGCCATATTCGTCCTGCTGGTTGTTCAGGCAGTATTCACAAGGGTCAGACATTGCCTTCACCCTCGGCCCTGGCCGAAGCTTCGGCCTCCGCCTGCGCGGCCAGCTTCTTGAGCACCTTCGGCTCCACCCAGGTCACGGAGTCGTCGCCGGCCTTCTTGCGGGCGATGAGGGCCTTGATCTTAATGCCCATCTCGGTGAACATCCCCTCATGCTCGGTGCGGATGTTCCACTCCGGCTCGTTCTCGTGGAGGTCGTAAGTCTGCCAGACGATGTCGTAGCCGGAAGCGGGGAAGTAGGTCAGGCTGTCGCGGAACAGGTCATCGTCGTCGGTCTTGAAATAGATCTCGCCGCCGTCCTTGAGGAAATCGCGGTACTGGATGAGCTGACGGGGGTAGGTGAGGCGGTGCTTGTTGGAGGAAGCGTTCTTGCTCCACGGGTTGCAGAAGTTGATGTAGATGCGGCTGACGGTGTCCTCCGGGGTGATGACGCCCTTGATGCGCTCGATGTCGGTGCTCATGATCTTGACATTGTCGATGGGGCGGCCTGCCTCGGCGTAAGCGGCTTCGATCTTGCGCTTTGCGAGGATGAGCACCTTGTCGGTGATATCGATGCCCAGATAGTTGTTCTCGGGGTGGGCAGAGGCCAGCTGGGAGATGAAGCCGCCCTTGCCGCAGCCCAGCTCCAGCACGAAAGGCTGCTCCGGGCGGGCATACTGGCTGTGCCACTTGCCGCCCCAGATAAGGGGCTCGTGGACGTGGAAATCAGCGGCCATCAGTTCGTCGTGGGCGTAGGGCTTGAAACGCATTCTCATAAGATGGTATTCTCCTTGTGACGTGAAAGTTTGTGCTTACAGAGCTTTCTTCAAAAATTCCTCCACCTGCTCCGGCGTGGCGGCGCAGCTGCCCTGGCAGATACCGGGCTTACCGCCGCCGCGTCCGTTCAGGGCGGCATTGAGGGCTTTGGTCAGGGCGCGGACATCGCCGCCGGCCTGCGCGATGCAGTAGCCGGTGCCCTTCTCGCTGGGCGTCAGAGCGGCGCAGAGACCGGTGGTGGCCTCGCTCAGCCGTGCAGCCAGACGGTGCAGGCCGTCCGGGTCGAGGCCGGGAACGGTGCGGATGGCCGTCTCGTCGGGGCCAAGCTGTGCGGCCAGTGTGTCGAAGAGCTGACTGCACAGGCCGAAGTGGGCGAATTTCAGGGCCGTGTACTCGTCGTACACCCGGTGGACCGCCACGGCGGTCTGGTCGGCCTTGGCTGAGAGCAGTGCGCCGATGTCGGCCTGACGGTTCCGCATGGCCTGCGCTTCCCGCAGGGCGCGTCCGCCGCAGACGACGCTGAGCCGGACACCGCCCTTGTAGTTCTCAGAGGTGAGGATCTTGATCTGTCCCACCTGTCCGGTGGCGGCGGTGTGGTGCCGCAGCAGGCGCAGACGTCCGCGCCCGGATGGTCACGATGCGCACCTGCCCGGCGATCTCTTTTTTGCTGCGGTAGGTCAGCGCCGCCAGCTCTTCGGGGGTGGGGTAGGTGATGAGCACCGGCACATTCTCCCAGACGATGCGGTTGGCGGCAAGCTCTGCCTCCCGCAGGCCCTCGGCGGAGATGGGGACGCTGGTGTCCATCCGCACGGCGTCGGAGCCGATGTGGAAGCCCACGTTCTCCGCCCCGAACATCTGGTGCAGGATGCCGGAGAGGATGTGCTCGCCGGTGTGCTGCTGCATCTTGTCGAAGCGCCACTCCCAGTCGATGGTGCCGGTGACGGCGGCACCGGGCTGTGCGGTCTCGGGCAGGGCATCCACCGTGTGCCAGATGATGCCGTTCGTCTCGTGGACGTCGGTGACATGGAGCACCGTGCCGTCGGCGAGGGTCAGCGTGCCTCTGTCGGCGGGCTGACCGCCCCTTCGGGTAGAACACCGTGCCGTCCAGCGCGATGCGCCCGCCGCCCGTCTTTGCGTCCGCCTCTGCGGCCAGGATGACCCCGGCGGCAGTCTTGCGGAATGCGTCGTTCTCAAAATATTTTTCCGTGCGCTGCATGGCACGATACCTCCCGAATGTAAAACTAAAGGCGGCTTGCCCTCTCCGTCACGGCTGATGCCGTGCCACCTCTCCCAAAGGGAGAGGCAAAAGCTTCCCGGAAGGCCAAAGGCTCTCCCTCTGGGAGAGCTGGACGCGAAGCGGACTGAGAGGGCAAGGATGTTTCCCGATAAAATCCAGTATACCACGTTTTTTGCCGGTGGAAAATAGTCTTCGCTTATGTTATGATAGGAAACAGCAGAAACCCAAACGGAATATAAAGCGAGGAAGGTATCATCATGCGTGAAAGTGGAATCCTGATGCCGGTGTCCAGCCTGCCCGGCCCCTATGGTATTGGCTGCTTTGGCGCCGAAGCGCTCAAGTTCGTGGATTTTCTGGCCGCTGCGGGCCAGCACATCTGGCAGCTGCTGCCCCTCAGCCCCACCGGCTACGGCGACAGCCCCTACCAGAGCTGCTCTGCCTTTGCGGGCAACCCTACTTCATCGACCTCGACGCTCTCAAGGCCGACGGCCTGCTGACCGCCGCCCAGCTCAAGGCGGAAAAGTGGGGCGATGACCCGCTTTCGGTGGACTACGGCACTCTCTACACCAGCCGCTATATGCTGCGCACCGCCTACGCCGCATGGCGCGAGAAGTATGCCGGTCTCCACGGCTGCGCCCACTACTACCCCGACGATTACTACGCCTTCGCCCTTGCCAACGACAGCTGGCTGAATGATTACGCCCTCTACATGGCCCTCAAGACCGCCAACGGCATGAAGAGCTGGACTGAGTGGCCCGGGAGTACCGCCTGCGGGACGCCGCCGCGCTGGCAAAGTTCGCAGCAGAGCAGGAAGAGGAGATCGGCTTCTGGAAGTTCCTGCAGTACGAGTTTGCCACCCAGTGGAAGAAGGTCAAGGGCTACGCCAACGCCAAGGGCGTGAAAATTCTGGGCGACATCCCGATCTACGTCTCTGCCGACTCGGCGGATGCATGGTGGGCGGCGAGCTCTTCGAGCTGGACGCACAGGGAGGCTTTACGCGTGGCCGGCTGTCCGCCGGATTATTTCTCCGCAGACGGCCAGCTCTGGGGCAACCCGCTGTATAACTGGCCGTATCATAAACAGACAGGATATGCCTGGTGGATCCGGCGCGTCCGCCACGCCCTCGGCATCTACGACCTGCTCCGCATCGACCACTTCCGCGGCTTCGACACCTACTGGGCCATCCCGGCGGGCAGCCCTACCGCCTGCACCGGCAAGTGGGAGATCGGCCCCCGGATGGACTTGTTCCACGCACTGGAAGCTGCCCTCGGTAAGCTGCCCATCATCGCGGAAGATCTGGGCGAGCTGTTCCCCAGCGTCCGCGAGCTGCTGGCCGACAGCACCTTCCGGGCATGAAAGTTTTGCAGTTCGCATTCGGCGGCGGCGACAACGAGTATCTGCCCCACAACCACGTCAAGAACAGCGTGGTCTACCCGGGTACCCACGACAACACCACCCTCACCGACTGGTGGGAGAACGCCGCCACCGGAAGGAAAAGGCCAACGCCGCCGCTTATCTCCACCTGACCCCCTGCAAGCCCACCGCGAAGGAAGTGGCCGCCGTCAAGCCGGACGCCGCCCGCATCGCGCTGCTGCGTGCGGTCCTCGGCTCTGTGGCTGACCGGGCCATCATCCCCATGTCCGACTGGCTGGGTCTGGGCGCAGAAGCCCATCTGAACACCCCCGGCAAGCTGGGCGGCAACTGGACCTGGCGCGCCGCGGAGGGCTTCGACGCAGAGCCTCTGGCCAGCCGTATCCAGGCTGAGTGCGATGTCTACTGCCGCGCCAAGGAGCCGGTCGAAAAAGAGGCCAAAACCCCAATTTGACGGGAATGTAAAAAATCTTTTTGAAAATTGTGCGTTTTGCTGGTAAGCGCCCCGCCGTCGTGGTATAATCGCATGAGACGCAGTCAGGGATAAGACTTATTTTCACAGCGATACGCTGGCCATGAAAACAGGCTCGACTGTGAAAAGGCAGAGCGCCGGGAAGGAAGACCCGGTGTATAAAATGGGGAAAAACGCATGAAAAATGAATGGACTGAGCAGGACTTGCGGCAATTCGTCGAAAGCTCGCGGCCTGTGTTTCAGGATGTGAGCCTGACGCAGGTGGACGAGGACGCCGACCGCTGCTGGCAGGACGACGGCCTGATGGTGGACTACGAGCTGCGCGGCGGTCAGGTGGACTGTGTGCTGCGCCGCTGTGTCGTGGCCGACGGCAAGGTGTGGCAGCTGCAGATGACGGCCCCTCTGGCAGGCAATGACCTGCCCGAAGACCGGATGACCCCGCGGGAGCGGGAGATGTGCCGCGACGACATGAACCACGACTTTGTGACGGGGGTGTTCAACCGCCGCTACTACGAGACGGAATTCTGCACGAAACTCGATGAGTGGACCGACTGCCACCGCTGCGCGGCGCTGGCGCTGGTGTCCATTGACGGCGCAGAGAAGCTTTCCGCGCGGGAGAGCGACGCCGTCATGGGCCAGCTGGTCTGCTTTGTGGCAAACCAGTGGAAAAAGCACTTCGACCAGCCTGCTGAGCGGGTGGTCTGCCGCCTGAGCGACACCCTGTTCGCCATCGGCTGCGCCGACCGCACCCGCCGTGAGCTGGAAGAGGAGCTGAAAGCCATCTACGCCGAGATGCCCAAGGAGTGTGGCCTCGGTGGGCCTGATGCGCCGGGTGCCGTTCACCCAGTCCATCGGCGTGGCCGGCACCCGCGAGGTGCGCTGCAAGAACTGGGATGCCCTCTATGACCTGTGCGAGAAGCGGCTGGCCGCTGCACAGACCGCAGGCGGCGACCGCATCTACGACGGCGAATAATGCATAAGAGCTCCCCTTTTGAGAGAAACTACCCTCAAAAGGGGGATTTTTGTATGGAAAACCAGAAAAACGACAATCTCAATATGCTGGAAGCCATCGTGCAGAATACCGAGATGGGGAAGAATACCCTCGACCAGCTCGTGCCGATGGCAGAGGATGAGCAGTTCAAGGCGGAGCTTCTGCGCCAGCGCAATATCTACCGCCAGCTCAATCAGGAGGCCCACGCCGCCATCGACGCCTGCGGCGGCTCGGCTCAGGGCCAGAGCGCCATGGCGAAGCTCAACACCAAGGTGAGCATCGGCATGAAGACCATCACCGACAAATCCACCCGCAACCTCGCCGAGATGCTCACACAGGGCAGCGGCATGGGCGTGGTGGACTGCATCAAATCCCAGAAGGACTACCCCGACGCCGCGCCGGGGTCGAAGAGGCTGATGCAGAAGCTGCAGGATTTTGAGGAGGATAACAGGCTGAAGCTGGAGCAGTACCTGTAACGGAGCTAAGTTCTCTTTTGCGCGCCAAAAGAGAACCAGAAAAGCGCCGCTTTTCCGAGGCGCGGGCACGGGAAAGGGGCTGCTCGCCCCTTTCAGACCCCGAAGGGGTTGTCGAAACGGAAAAAAGCTAGCCGCTTCGCTAAACGCTTTTTTCTCGTTTCTCCGATTTGCTGCTTCGCAGCAGATTTTTTAGATGCTGCAATAGAAAAAGCTCCTGCCCGGATGAGGCAGGAGCTTTTCGCAGCTAAAATTAGAGAGATTCGACCATCGCGGCGACGATCTTGGTCGCGGTGGCGACGTACTCGGTGATGCTGAACTTTTTGACCACCAGCACCTCATGGCCGTCCTCGTCGGCGTTATCGCTCATGGCGCGGAGGATGACGCAAGGCACATCGTTCTTGGCGGCGATCTGGCTCACGGCCGCGCCCTCCATCTCCACGCAGTCGGGGGCGCACTTGGCCTCGATGGCGGCTTTGGTGGCGCTGTCGCCCACGAACATATCGCCGGTGGCGATCTTGCCTGCCAGAGCCTTGACGCCTGCGTCGGCGCAGGCTTTCTCGGCGGCGGCGATAAGGGCCGGGTCGCCGGTGTACTCCTTCAGGAAAGGCGGATTCTGGCAGATCATATCCAGCTGGGCGTCGTGGTAAAGCACCGTCTTGCCGATGACCACGTCGCCGATGCCGATCTTGCTGGTCATGTTGCCTGCGATGCCGGAGAAGATGATCTTCTCAGCACCGAACTTGGTGATGAGCACCTGGGTGGCGGCGGCGGCGTTGGCCTTGCCCATGCCTGCACAGCAGACGACCACCTGCTTGCCGGCCAGTGTGCCTTTGTGATATTCCACGCCGCCGTAGGGCTCGACCGTGACATTTTCCAGTCTGGCGCAGAGCTGGTCCACTTCGTCGGGCATTGCGCCCATGATACCGATAATCATAATTTTAATCCTTTTCTGCTTTGGCTCCCCTTTCTAGGGGAGCTGTCGAGCGGTAGCGAGACTGAGAGGTTGTTCCTCTGTTTTAGACATTGAACAGGAACTCGATGACATCGCCGTCCTTCACGACATATTCCTTGCCCTCGGTGCGCTGCAGGCCCTTGGCCTTGACAGCAGCGTAATCGAAATCGTGAGCCTCGAGGTCGCTGTAGGCGATGACGCTGGCGCGGATGAAGCCGCGCTCAAAGTCGCTGTGGATCTTGCCGGCAGCCTGCGGAGCCTTGGTACCCTTGCGGATGGTCCAGGCGCGGCACTCCTTCTTGCCGTCGGTCAGGAAGGAGATGAGGCCCAGCAGGTCGTAGCTGGCGGTGATGAGGTTGTCGAGGCCGCTTGCCTCGATGCCCATCTCGGCGAGGAAGGCTTTCTTTTCCTCGGGGCTGTAGTCGGCGATGTCCTCCTCGGTCTTGGCGCAGATGGGGATGTAGCGTGCACCCTCTTCCTTGGCGCGTGCGGCCACCAGCGGGACGTACTTGTTGTTCTCGATGCCCTCCATCAGGTCGTCCTCGCCCACATTGCAGGCGTAGAGGACGGGCTTTGCGCTCAGCAGGCCCATCTCGTGGAGCACGGTCTGCTGCTCGGCGTCGTTCTCGTCAAAGTCGAAGCTGCGGGCGGGCTTGCCGGATTCCAGATGGGCGGCCAACTGCTGCAGCCATGCGGCCTCGGCGGCAGCGCCCTTGTTGTTGCCGCTCTTTGCGGCTTTGGCCATGCGGCCTGCGCGGTTCTGGACGACTTCGAGGTCGGAGAGGATGAGCTCGTAGTCGATGGCGTCGATGTCGGCGATGGGGTCCACGGCCTCGGCCTTGGTCACGTCCTCCACGACATGGATGATGTTGTCGTCGTCGAAGCAGCGCACGACATGGACGATGGCGTCGCACTCGCGGATGTGGCCGAGGAACTTGTTGCCGAGGCCGGCACCCTGACTTGCGCCCTTGACGAGGCCGGCGATGTCCACGAACTCCACGATGGCGGGGGTCTTCTTGTTGGTCTGCCGATCTCAGCCAGCTTATCCAGCCGCTTGTCCGGCACGGCCACGATGCCGCTGTTGGGCTCGATGGTGCAGAAGGGGTAGTTTGCAGCCTCCGCGTTCTTGGTGGAGGTGATGGCGTTGAACAGAGTGGACTTGCCGACGTTGGGCAGGCCGACGATACCTAATTTCATTTGTACTCATTCTCCTTCGATTTTCCTTGATTTTCAAGGGGCTTCAGCGTTTGGCGTCTTGGCTGTTACACCATTTTTACACCATTTTCGCATTTGGCTTTATTGGATTTCATCAGACTACACCATTTTGCTGAAATTGCTTGATGGCATAATCCAGCGATTCGGCAGTCACATGAACATACCGATCCATTGTTGTTTTGATGCCGGCCTGACCCAGCAGCTTTTGCAGCACCTTCGGCTGCAGACCGCTTTCGATTGCTCTTGCAGCATAGGTATGTCGCAGGGCGTGCATACAAAAGTGTTTGATCCCTGCTTCGTCGCAGAGCTTATATAAGTGGGTATCATAGGAACTGTTCTTCGCTGTCTCTCCTGTTCGCCAGTTGACAAAAACAAGATCACGCATGACGAGCTTGGAAGAAACGCCTGTACGTCTGTCTATGCACTCAAGCGTTTTGTCCAGCGTCGGTGACTTCTTTTGCTCCGGGCGGCTATCCCAAATACCTTTGAGGATTTCATAAGCCCGATCCGTCAACGGTATTGTGCGGTAGATGTGCTGCGTTTTCGGAGGACCAGCACGCCAATACTGTTCACCGCGTCGAAACTACAATATTTTGTTGATCGTGAGTGTGCGCTTTCAAAGTCAATCGCGTCCCACGTCAGTCCGATCATCTCTCCGGTACGCAAGCCGGTTTCAAGAATCAGTGCGTACTGATTGTAGTTGTGGGAACGTTTCGCTGTTTCAAGAAACACGCGCTACTCGTCACGGGTGAGGAACTTAATATCGTCTGTCGCACGAACCGGCTTTGTAAACCGCACACCGTCCATTGGGTGCTTGGCAATCAGGTCATTCATCTTCGTAGCCTTGAACATCGTACCCATTGTGATATAGGCTTGACGGATGGTGGAACCCGCATAGTCAGCATCCATCTGTATGAACACCTTTTTGCAGTGCATCGGCTTGACGTTGGCAATCATCATTTTGCCCATAACAGGCTGAATATTGTGGACATACCGCTCCCGATAATTGCGGAGCGTATTAGGGGCTAAATCACCCGCAATATTCTCAATCCAGAAATCAAACCATTGATCCACCGTCGTATCGGTGGCTACGAAAACATCCTCGTGCGCATCGGCGCATTCTGATTCTTCAATCCAGTTGCGAGCTTCGGGGAGCGTCGCAGATACCCTTACCATATTCTTTGCCTTTTAGATTCTTACCCATAGATTGTATCCTTTCCGCGCTTGCAAAAAAAGGACACACTACTACAAATAAATTATAGCATATAACGTCCTCTTTCTCAAGCCGTTGCGCGAAAAAACTCTCTGCCTATTTGTAAATTTTTCGGAGCCTCTTATATCACCGGTTTTTTACTGATGAACTGTTCAATTTCCTTTCGCTTGACCAGTTTCTTTGTGCCGACGAAAAGCACGAACGGGCAGTTGGGCGTTCTCAGCATACTGTCAATCTTGTTGATGCCGATGTTACTGTACTCTGCCACCTCCTTGGTGGTCAGTGTCATTTTCAGATGGATCGGAACGGTGCCGATGCAATTCTCCATGTAAAAGCTCCTTTCTTGGGTTTATCAGCCGAGCAGACGAGCCGCCGTTTTCAGATTGTCGGCCGCGGTGCTTTTGCGGAAGCTGTCTCCATCGAACATGATCGGGACGCAGACTTCCAAGATGCGGTCAAAAATGCGGCGATCATCCAAATCGGCTGCTTGCTTCATAACGGAAAGCGGGATATTCGTGGTGACGATCATGGGCTTGCCGGTCAGCAGCCGCTTGTCAACCACATCGAACACCCGCTCCTTGCCGAAACTGGTGTTACGCGCTGCCCCCAAATCATCCAGAATGAGGAGGTCGGGACGCATAAGCGATTTCATGTAGTGGTCACGGTCCGTGCCGAAATTACCCTGCATTCGATTGACCACATCGGACATTCCCACAAAGAGGACAGACTCCAGACGTTCAATCAGAGCGTTGGCAATACAGCCGGCGGCATAGGACTTTCCCGTGCCGACATTCCCGAACAGGAGCAACCCGATCCCCGCTTTTTTGAACTCGTCCCAGTTCTGCGCGTAGCCTCTCGCCTTTGCAAGCTGGGGTGCTGGGGTGTTGTAACTGTGGCTGACTCAAACCGCCAGCCTGCGGCGGGCATATCGCGGAACGCCTCGCTGCGGAGCATCGTCATATAGGACATTCGCTCATATTCCCGGCGTTCTGTTTCTTCCCGTTCTCGGCGTTCGGCAGCGCATTTGCACATCACCGGGTGCTTGGTAAAGCCCTGTGCCTGAAGGTCAGCGAAAAAAAAAAAAAACGCTTCTTTCGGCGTATGACACTTGCCGCAGTATTTCAGCCCATCAGCGGAATTGATGTAATCGTCAGGTGCGGCATTAGCAGTTTCAACGGCATCAACCATTTTCGTAAAAATCGGATTCATAGACACTCTCCCTCGTTATCGTCGTAGGTGTAGTTTTTCGCGCTCCTGCCCTTGCTGTCCTCATCCAGCCACTTCTTGATGGTGGCGTAATGATTGGCATAGTGCCTGTCATTGGAAGCCATATACCGGGACGGCCGCTCAATGTATTCGGCAGCTTTGCCGGGATAAGCCGCTTCCAGCCGGGTACATTCCTCGCCTGACAGGAAAACATTTTGAAACTCTCCATATCGGCGGCGCGTGCTCTCTACTCTTTCGGTCTTACTATGCTCTTTATATTCTGTATCAGTATTACTTGTAGGCAATTTTTGCCCTATGCAAGGGGAAGAATCCTGCACATCCATTGGGCAGATATTGCCCTCTTGACGGGAAGAAAGCTGCACTCTGTCCGGGATTTGCAGAAGATGTGGTTCGCCTGATTCCAGCCCTGACGGACGCGGGTGATCAGCCCGGCATTTTCCAGCTCCCGCAGGGTGGTCTTGACCGTTCGCTCACTCCGATCTAGGTCATCCGCCATCTGCTTGATCGTATAGATCACATACACATTCCATCCTCGGACACCCAGCCGCTTTTCTGGGAAAGTGTGGTGCGGTTAAGCAGCAGCCCATATAGCAGCTTGGCGTTGATGGAATATTCGCCCGCCAGCATGAAGCGCGGCAAGGGAATGAACGGCGGCAATGTGGTGTTCAGTTTGAAATAGATTTTTCATCACATCCTCTCTGGTCTGGTGTGATACGGCTGCTATGGCGGTTTTCTGTCAGGTCCGCGAGGGGAGTACGCAGCTGTGCCACCCTTTTTTTGCCCTCTTTGACTGATAATGCGGACAAATAACGGCAACAGCCCGGAAACTCTGCTTGCAATCGTGGACGCAGCGACGGCAGAGCGTGTTGTACGCCTTGCGTCCCCGGTCATTCGGGAAGAACGACCATTCCAGTTTTTTGATTTGCTCATGCGTGGCATATCTGTACTCCCTTCCCGAATTACAATTCGTTTCTCTGCTGCACTTTCAACAGTTCCCATATGTCAGCCATTCGTTCTTTCAGCTCGGCAACGTCGTCCTCGTAGCAGCGTCCGGTACCGTTGATGCGGCGGCAAATCTGGTTGACGTTCGAGGCGACACGGCTGACGGCAGCAGCTAACTTTTTCTGCTCGGTGTAATCGACCTTGATGATGTACCCGTCAATCAGCATTTTCCGGGCGTATGCGCCGAAATTGCGGGTGCCGAGCTGGTTCATCTTGTAGCGAACTACGCTCAATTCCTGCTCATTCAGGCAGATTTCCTTGCAGATGGGTCGTGTGCGGTCTGGCATGATAAAACACTCCTTTCACTTTTGAACGGACATTTTTTGCAAAAAACGCAGGTATCGAAATGAGAAATTTTCAAAAAATATGCGCCCCTGCTTTTGCGAAAGCGGGAGCGCATTGTATCTGCGGATATGAGATTTGAGAGAGTAGCAAGCACATCTGGTGTCCGTACACACCGGAAAAATGAGCAGTTTAGCTTTGCAGCCGATACGCCCATTTTGATTTTTTGGGAAGCCCCAAACCCTTGATTTTTGAGTTGAAAATACTTCCTGAACTTTTCCGGAAAGCCCTTGCTTTTATTCGCTTTGACGATTATAATTATACCGTGATTTTGTAAGCAGACGCAGGAATGAACTGCAACAGGAGTACCGCCCATGAAGTATTTATCTATCACACAAACCGCCGAACGCTGGGGTATCTCCACCCGCCGTATTCAGATTTTGTGCGGCGAGGGGCGCGTCCCCGGCGCTATCCGCATTGGCACAGTCTGGGGGATCCCAGAGGATGCAGCGAAGCCGGCGGACGCAAGAATCAAGAGTGGAAAGTATATCAAGAAGCCCGCCGAAAATGAAAAATGAGCCGCAGATTATATCAGCGACTCTAACTCGAAATAATAGGGTCTATTCCATCCCGCGGGTGCGAATGGGCGCACTGACCCCTTGGTTACGACTCTACCTAAATCGTCGATTCGACAAACGATGACAGCGTTGGATAAAGATTTAGTCCTTCCGACACAGGATAGGTCTTTGTCCAATATAAGAATTTACATGTACGGAGGATTACGCAATGTCAACTTTTGAAATCATTATGGCTATTATCAATGTTGCTGCGCTTATCATAGTTCCTATTGCCGCTGTATTTATCGGTCAAAAGCTACAAGACCGCAATCAGAAACGCAAAGATAAGATGGAAATTTTCAGAGTGCTTATGATGAATCGCGGTATTGGCTGGACTGCCGATACCGTTCGTGCCTTAAACATCATTGATGTTGTTTTCTCAGACGATGATAGTGTTAGGGCAAGATGGAGGAGTATTATAACCAGCTCTGTATTCAGACACCAAATGTTATGCAGCGCAAGCAAATCCAAGAGGCACAAGACAAATTATTAGAGGCCATAGCTCAGTCACTTGGATATAAAAAGCAGGTAACTTGGGAGACGATTCAAAATCCATATATTCCTCAAGGAATGCTAAATGCTATGCAACAACAGCAGAATATTCAAAACGGACAAGAGCAGTTGGCAAGTGCAGTAGAAATATTTACAAAAGCCTTTGGATCTGCAAATTCTCAACCAGATAGTACAACGATTCAGCGAAAGGAGGATACCCATGCCAACACTTGAATGGATTGGAAAGAGCAAGGTGATCAGTCACCATCAGGACGTGCCGTTTCGGGTGTTGGAGCGCAAGTACAGCTTTGATGAAAACGGGCAGCACGGCGAGGACAACGGCAATATTTCATAATAGTACCTATACATCTAAAAGTGAAGCCTATCAATCGCTGAGCAACATTACTGAACTTTATGTGGAGATACAAATATGACTTACGAATCTAAATCATTCAAAGAACATCACCTAACGCGACTGCCAGTGTTAGAAAGACTTCTTTTGGGATGGGAACGAGAACAGATTATTTGTCCTTCGCCTAATTCTGATGATACCGAATGGCATGTTCCCAAAACTCCCTCTGAGGCGACTAATCGTGAATCAAAAAGGAGTTTTAAAGGATATCCTGTGGATATTGCCCTATTTGATGATGTTGAGTTTGTAAATGACTACGAACACATTGTGGCAATTATCGAATGTAAAGAACCTAACAAGAATGAGGGCATTAGCCAACTGAAGATTTACTTAGGACTTGAACCTCACGCGAGGCTTGGAATTTGGACAAACGGAACAGAATTTGTTCGTGTTTATAAACTTCCTTCTGCGGGAGACTTCAAGGTTGTGGAAGGTGTAGGATTACCAAAACCTACCGAGAATTTTATTTTAGCCGGTGATAAGAGAATCACATATTCTGATTTGCAAATTCCTTCCACGCGGGAGCTAAAAAGTGCATTTTCCTCTTTGCTTGGTGTAATCACTTCTCGTGATACTCGTTCTACCCGTCGAGAAGATCAGCTGAATCAAATGTCCAACATTCTGCTGATCAAGTTAGAATCTGACCATGATGGTCAATGGGATAAAAATGAATCGCTGTTGTTTCAATTAAGTGATTCTCCTACTCAAACGCATAAGTCTGTTAATAATGCGTTTGCAGATTATAAAGAAGACATCCAGTCCTATTTGCTACTGACGAACCCGATAGTATTGTACTTGATTCCGATACTATACAGGAAATCGTTCTAAGACTGCAGGGAATGAACATTGGCGAAATGGCTCCTACGGCGTTGTCGATGGCGTTTCAGGTTTTTAGAGATGCAACACTCAAGCTTGGAGATGGACAATACTACACGCCCCTCCGTGTTATAGAGGCAGGAACTGAATTGATGTGCATAACGCACAAAGATATAGTTATCGATCCAGCCTGTGGTACAGGTGGTTTTTTGTCAGCTGCTTTAATGAGAATTATTTCTACTGGCATTAGCGAAAAGGCCTCTACACAATGGGCTCATTACAACTTATTCGGTGTTGATCGCGACAAAACTAACATCAAGTTAACTCGAGCTTTAATGGTTGGCATGGGTGATGGATCGACGAATGCACATCACGGTGATTCTCTCAGAGAAAGCAAATGGAAGGGTGACACAAAGGGGATTCAATCCGTACTAGGAGAAGAAAGATATACTGCGGTTTTGACAAATCCACCGTTTGGGAAAGATCTCGTTATCAATGCAGCCGATGCTAGAAGTTCTCATCTTGAAATATGCAAGCACACTAAAGGCGGTCTAAGGTCAGATACTTATGCTCCGACAACGGAGCTAGGTATAGCATTTGTTGAACGCGCATGGAAAATCCTCCAAAATGGAGGTCGGTTAGGTATTGTTCTTCCTGAAACATATTTTTTCTCAAAATCATATCGATGGTTTAGAGAATGGATGGATACACACTTTATTCTCCGTGGAGCGCTTAACGTTCCCATGGAAGCTTTTCAGGGGTTCTGTCGAGCAAAGACCAATTTTTATGTATTTGAAAAAATTGGAAAAGGAGAAAAAGCTGATACGCCAACATGGTTTAAAGATGGATATGTCTGGGTTTCTAACGCTCCCACAATTGGCTTAAACAAGGACGGATTAGATCTGTTTGTTGTTGACGAGAATGGTAGTCGGACAGATGTTATCGATAATAAAGCAATTATTGATGTACAAGCCTTAATGAGAGGAGAGAGTACCTTTACATCCGGCTATATCAAATCCGAAACAATGTCGAAATCTTACATCGCAGTTCCTACATTTTCTGGGAACAAATCAGAATCCGTGTTAGAGGAAAAGGTTAAGAAAAGTCTACCAGGATTTAAAATGCGTTCTCTTGGAGACTTAATCAATGACGGTATAATTTCCGTTCGCGGAGGACATGGAAGTCCCTCTTCGGATATAAGGATAGGAGATATACCATACATCAAGGTAGTTGATCTTCGAGCCGGAAGAGTTAATCCTAATAGTACAAATATGGTTCCAGAGGCTGTTGCAAGAGAATTCTGGCACGGTGAGGTAAGTGGCATTTCAGCATGGGAGATAGCCACTCCATCACGCGCATCTAAGAATATTGGAGAACCTTGCATGATCTTACCCGGACAAGAAAGAATGGTTTTGACAAAGAAATTTTATTGTTCTCAGTATCATCAAATGCACCGATCGATCCATTTTATTTGTTTTGGGCAATGCGATTGCGTGACGTTCAGAATCAATGGCAGCGTGTCATTTTTATGCAAACTAATCGAGAGGACCTAGGGAATCGCTATCGCTTGATTGAAATCCCATATACAGACGATAAAATAGCTGCCCAAAATGTATCCCAATGTTATAGAGATTATTTCCTTGGATTATATGAGTTGCAAAGAAAATTTGATCGTATGAGCGATGATTTCTGATTCCATCGAAACCACTAAGCAGAGCGCATCTAATGCCATTTACCAAAGCGGCAAGCTCATCTGTGCGGAAACCAAGGGCGAACACCTGAAAAACGACGACAGCCGGGAGAAAATCGCGCTGGGTCAAGCGTGGCGCACAGCAGCGGGCAAGGATTTCCGCTATTACATGGTATTTGAGAATGAGGAAAATCTCTTGCCGGGTGCAATGAGTATGAGCCAGTTTATCGACACGGTTAAGGCGCTGTAAAAGACTCTTATTCGCAAGGGTCTATAATTTCTACCTCCATGTTTGATCGATGCAAAAGCACAAGTTTATACAGTTTCAGGCAGCAGGAGCAATTCTGCTGCCTTTTTCTTTAGGTGACTGTTCCGCTCACCTTGCGTCTGCGGATTGTCATAATTTTCAAAAGGAGCGTGGTAGTAATGAAATTGGAAACCGTTCAAAGGAGGTGGTGCGCCGATGCAAAGCAGAAAACGCAGACGGATTCTGATGCAGGAGGCGGAATATGGCGAAACCGCTTGACCCCAAAGCGATAGAGGCAGAGCGGAAAACCAGCAGCCGAGCTGAACGCAGAGAGCAAAAACGCCGCCAGATGCAGGACGAGATTTCTTATAACCAGCGTGGAAATGGCGTTATTATTATCCCACCGCAGAAACGGCGGGAACTTGCAGAGGAGCCGCCCAAACTCCGTGTTGCGGCGTACTGCCGCGTCAGCACACAGGAGGAAAAGCAGGTCGGCAGCTTTGATATGCAGATCCACCATTTTGCCAAGAGGATTGAGGCAAATCCGCAATGGGAGCTGGTTGAGATTTATCAAGACGAGGGCATCAGCGCAACTACCGTTGAAAAGCGTCTTGGCTTTCAGAAAATGATTGCCGACGCAGTTGACGGGAAGATTGACCTGATCCTCACGAAAAGTATCAGCCGTTTTGGTAGAAATATCGTGGATATTTTGGACAATCTGCGAACGCTTTCTGCCCTGAACCCGCCCGTTTCCGTTGAGTTTGAGACAGAGGGATCACTTATACCGGTGATGGGCGGAATAATCTTCTAATCTCGCTACTGGCGGCTCTGGCTGAAATGGAATCCCAGCAAAAGAGCGAGGCAATTAAGGCTGGTATCCGCTGGCGGATGGCAGAGGGTATCTACAAGTTCTCCGTTCAGAATACGCTTGGTTTCTATCGTGATCATTTCGGGCGGCTTGTCATTGAGCCGACCGAGGCAAGAATTGTTGAGTACATCTATGAAAGCTGCTTGGAGGGCGCAACCCCGGCAGAAATCGCCGCTGCACTGACAGAACAGGGTATCAAGTCTCCAATGGGGAACGATCTCTGGTCTGCCGGTACTGTCCGCAGCATCCTCCGAAATGAGAAATACTGCGGTGATGCTTTGATGCAGAAAACCTATACCAAGGATTTTCGCACCCATAAATCCGTCAAAAATACAGATTTGAATATGTATTTCAAGGAAAATCACCACACAGCGATTATCAAAAAAGAGGATTGGATCAAGGTACAAAAGTTGCTGTCAGAGCGGCACAGCACAGCAGAACGAGCAAGATTGCGCCGTTTGAGCAATCACTTCGTCGCATACCGCGTAAAGGATGGTCTTTTCAAGGGCTATCTGTTCATTGATTCCCGCTGGTCTTTTATGGAACGTCAGGAGTTTATGAAAATCGTGGATGAGGCGCAAAACACTATGAAATGAAAGGATTTTTACTATGAACTTCGATTTTTCCGCTTTGAACTTTGAAACCATCGACTCCAACATCAACGCCTATCCGGATATGTTCCTGAATCAGAATGGCGTGACTTTCACCAAGAAGGTGCTTGAGGACTTGGGCTATCCCGGCTTTGTTTTGTGTCTGCTGGATGCCAAAGCGGGTATTTGCGATCCGTTCCTGCAAGAGCAACGAATCGAAGGGATTCAAGTTCTCCAAGCCGAGAGGCGAACAGAAAGGTGTTGTTACGATCTCAAACAAGAATCTGCTTGACCCGCTTCGCGCTGTCACCGGCGAGGACTGGATTCCCGGCAAGCGTTACAGGGTGCGCGGGTTCTGGGTTGCCGATGCAAAAACCATGTGCTTTGACCTTAATGAGGGCGTTCAGGAGGACTTTCGCCCTGTTACGCCGAGCAATGACGCAGAATAATCCCTGATATTCAGAGAGAAAAGGGAGAGCGGCGGCAAGCCGCCTGAGCGAGAAAGCCACCTCTCCCTTTTCTCCTCGCTGCTGCTATGGAAACCGTGGAAAACCGCAAGCGGTTTACACACCGTTCCCATAGCCTACGCTTCCCCTTTTTTCTTTGGCTTTCTCCCTATACAGAGAAAAGTGTCCATTTTTTTTTCCGAGGACGTACAGTTGCCGTGATGGGCGGAGGGCGGCGTGTCAATATGACAAAGAAAAGTAAACAGCGCACAGGCAGTTTTATCCTCAAAAAGCCCGAAGCATGACAAAAGAAGCCCAGCACCACGACATGAACCGCCCCAAGATTAGTAGACATGAATAAAAAGCGCCCTGTGTAGGGTGTGCCTTAACCGGACTGACGAAGCGAAAGCGGAGACAGTCCGGTTTTTAGTTGAATGCGTTCGTGGTTGTAGAAGTAAATGTAATCATCAATCATTTTGTTGGCTTCCTCAAAAGTTTCCGGCTTGTGTCGATAGATGCACTCGGTTTTGAGGATTCCGAAAAAGTTTTCAGCCAACGCATTGTCATAGCAGTTTCCACGCCTTGACATAGACGGCAAAATGCCGTATTCTTTAGTCAGGTCGAAATATGCTTGTGAGGTGTATTGGAACCCTTGGTCGCTGTGGAGGTGCAACTCCCGGCGACTTTCTGTTTCACAGACTTCATTGCAAGATGAATGGTGTCCAATACAAGATTGATTGTCTGACTGGTTCCAGTCCTGTAAGCAACAATGCTTCTATCATATAAATCACGAATCATGGATAGGTAAAGAACCCCTTCCTGAGTTTGAATGTAAGAAATATCGGTAACCCATTTCTGATTTGGATGCTCGGCATTGAATTCTCGGTTCAGCCAGTTGTCATATCTGTGCTTGTCCTCGCCTATTTTTCGCCATCTTTTTCTGCGACGGATTTCGCTCCAAAAGGTCGTACTTGTGCATGATTCTTAAAATCGTCTTTGGATTCTTAGTGATTCCTTCACTGTCCAGCCAGAGTTTCATTCGGCGATAGCCGTATGTCTTTTTACAAGATTCCTGCTTTGTACGAATCTTTCTGCAAGATCAAAGTCTTTTGCCGTGTGGTCCAGATGTTTGACGTACTTGTAGTAACCACTTCTGGAAACCTGAAGAATTTCACACAGATCTTTTACTGCATACTTTGTACGATGCCGATGGATGACTGCATATTTGAAACTCGGCTTCACTTCCTTTCCATGGATCGCATAAAATCCCGCAGCAGTTCATTCTCCATTTTCAGTCGGTTGATCTCATATGCTTGCTCTGCTGCAATGTCTCTTGGCTGAGCATCTTTCCGTGGCCTGCCTTTTGGATGCAGCTTGATACCTGCCGCCAGCTTTCGTTGCTGTCTATTGAACCGAAATACCCAGTTTCTGATGCACTTCCTGTCTACTCCTAACTTCTGGGCAATTTCCCGATTTGTTTTACCTTCTCGTTTCAATTCTAAAATTTCTTTTCCGTATACGTCGATCTTTACATATTTTCTGGGCATAGCAAAACCTCCTCGTGTAGTTCTATTATCCTACACGAGGAGGCCTTTTGTCTATTGTCTACTTTTTACGGACCTGTTCAACATTAACGTGATGTTGGGCTTCTTACTTAATTCCATTCCTCAGCTAAGAGGAAATCGCGGATATTTCGGTGCTTGATACCGTTTCGGCTCATATCAAACTCATCGAGAGAAACAACGTACTTCGGGAAGTTGTCGCGGATAGAGTCATACGCGCCGAACTCGCGGTTGACCGTTTCGTCGGAGGCGAGCAGATAGCACACCTGAACGTACAGCTTTTCGCCGCGCTTGTCGCATACAAAATCAATTTCCTTGTCGCCCGTCCTGCCGACAGTCACTTCATAACCCCGGCGCAGCAGCTCAAGATAGACGATGTTTTCCAAAATGAGGTTGATGTCCCGCATATTGCCGCCAAAGACCGCCTCGCGGATGCCGTGATCGGCAATATAGTACTTCTCATTGGAGGCAAGGATCTGTTTGCCCTGCAAGTCCTCCCGCTTCACCTGATAGAAAAGGTACGCCTCGCAGCAGTATTTGATATAGTTCAGAATTGTTTCCGGGGCGACGGTGCGCTGCTCGTTTTCAGGAACTTTGCAAGAGGGTCGCCGAGAAGGTCGTTCCCACATTGGCAATCACATAGGCAATGATCCGTTCCAGCAAATCTACATCCCGGATTTTATTCCGCTTCACGATGTCCTTGAGCTGGACAGAGTTGAACAGATCGTGAAGATATTGCTTGGACGGCGCATCCGCATATCGGAGATTTGCGAGATAGGGCATCCCTCCGGCGAGCAAATACTTTTGGAAACACTGCTGGATGGAGGCATCAGGCGCAATTGAGCGATATAGTTCCATGAACTCTCGAAGGAGAACGGATAGATCACAAACTCCACATACCGTCCGCCCAAATAGGTCGCAAGCTCACCGAACAGCAGCTTTGCATTGGAGCCGGTGATATAGATGTCGCAATCCAGCGAAACACGGAGAGAGTTGATGCACTTCTCCCAGTCCTTGACCTCCTGAATCTCATCGAAAAAGAGGTAGACCTTGCCGCCGATCTCCTTGGCGCGTTTGGTGATCTCGTCGTGCAGCGCCTGCGCGGTTTGCAGGTGAGAATAGCTCATATCCTCAAAGTTGATGGCGATAAACTGCGCCGAGCTGACGCCGGACTCCGTGAGTTCCTGCTGGATCAGCTCCAACATGACCGACTTTCCGCAGCGGCGAATACCGGTCATGACCTTGATCAGCTCTGTTCCGAGAAAAGGACGGATACGGCGCATATACAGTTCGCGTTTGATCATAAAACTTGACCCTCCTTCCGTGGCCACCACGTATATCACATTTACGATTGAAACTCAATGGATAAATTGCAAAATATAAGTTATAACTGATAAAATACAAAATTAGACAAATGATTTCAGATAAGGCTTTGCTATTCAAGCAAAGCCTTGCAAAGGTAAGATTCTACCCTTTATTGACACACGAAATGCCGTTATCACAAGGCGGAGTGGCAAGATAGGAAGGAGAGCCAAACGACGTACTGGTGATATTTTTCTCCGTATTCGCCCCGAAATGCAGCAGAAAATAAAACAACCATCGGCATATCCGTTGAGCGGTTAGGCCGATGGTTGTGCACTTCCCCAGAGCTTATATTCGATTTTTGTGGGCAGTAGTAGTGAGTCTTTTCCACGCCTGCAATCCAATTTTTCATACACCATTTTTACACCATTTTGGCGTGGAACAGTATAGAATTACATGAAGTTATATAGCGGCAATTTGTGCTGGAAACACGCTGAAATCAGGAATTGCCGGTATTTATAGAGTGATATTGAGATATAGGATCAGGCGAATCGCCCTCGATACCTAATTTCATATAAAATACGCTCCTTCACGTTATGGTAGACATAATAATACATCTACCATTATACGCGAAGGAGCGTATGAGTGCAAGTATCAATCCTTCAGCTTGCTCAGATAGCGGTAGATGGTCGCCTCCGAGGAGCCCAGCTGTGCCGCCACCTCGCTGACCGCGCCCTTCATGTAGAAGATGCCCGCCTGCTGCAGGTCTTCCACGATGCGGACCTTCTCGTCCATCGTCAGCCGGTCGGGCGGCAGAGCGCTGCCAGTCACGTCGGTGATGGCGGCCTGCACCGCGTCGGCAGGCTGCTGACGAAGTTTTCGACGCCCAGCGTGGGGCCGGCTCTGATGGGCCCCGCAGAGGCCAGAAGCTCCTGCGCCATCCGGCTGTACTTGGCGGAGTCAAAGTTGATGCAGAGCATCCCGACAAGCTCGCTGCCGTCCTTGATGAACATGGTGGAGGAGCGCAGCCGCCCCATTGGCCTGCGACGCGCCCTGATAGCCTGCCACATAGGGCTGCTTTTCGTAGACTTTGCCGTGGATGAACCGCAGGGCCATATTGGACAGCGGTGCGCCCTCGGTGCGGCCGCTGATGTTGTTGTTCACGATGGGTGCGATGGTGCCTTCCTCGCTGGTCGGTCGTGCAGCACCACTTCATAGTCCGGCCCCAGCGCCTCGCCCAGAAACGAAACGAGTGTCCGATAGGGTTCCAGCCGTGCATCCATGTATGTCACCACTTTCCACGTTGTTTCATGAGGGAAATGATGAGAATTTATTCTCATCCTGCTGCCTATATCATATCACGTTCGCGTATTATTGTCAATGAGAAACTGAAAACTCAATGTATTTTCGTGAAAGTGCTTCAAAATATCCGCGGGATTTGTCACAAGTGATAATAATTTCTCATCGAGAGAGAAAATTGTTGACTTTTGCCGCCCACCGCGTTAGGATAGGGTCAGGACAAGGGGCGTCAAGGCAAGCGATGCCCCTGCAATTCGAAAAGGAGAGAATATGAAACAGGCACTCGCCACTGCACAGGCGCCCGCCGCCATCGGGCCGTATTCGCAGGGCATCGCAGCAGGCCAGACGGTCTACGTCTCCGGCCAGCTCCCCATCGACCCGCCACCGGGGCCATCCCCGAGGGCATCGCGGCCCAGACCGCACAGTCCCTCAAGAACATCCAGGCCATCCTTGCCGAGCAGGGCATGACCCTGGCCGATGTGGTCAAGACCACGGTCTTTCTGGCCGACATGAACGACTTTGCTGAGATGAACAAAGTCTACGGCGAATACTTCGCCCAGCCCTTCCCGCGCGCTGTTGCAGGTGGCGAAACTGCCGAAAGGCGCACCGCTGGAGATCGAATGCATCGCCGTGAAGTAACAGAGCATCCTATAAGAGAAAGAGACGGTGCAACACTATGGAACAGAACATGTTCATTCGCATCCTGAACAGTGAGATGGAGCTGGCTACCGGCTGCACCGAGCCGGGCGCTGTGGCGCTGACTGCCGCCGAGGCGGGTCAGGCCCTGCGGAAGGCCGGTGTGGACAAGGCCGAAGAGATCACGGTCAACGCCAGCATCAACATCATCAAGAACGCCATGTCGGCGGGCATCCCCGGCACCGATTACGAGGGCATGGATTATGCCGCCGCCATCGGTGCGCTGGGCGGCGACCCGGTCTATCTGCTGGAAGTCATGAACCACGTCCCCCGCGAGACGGTGGAAGCTGCCGCCGCGCTGGTCAAGGCCGGCAAGGTCAGAGTGAATGTGGCGCAGGTGCCGCAGAAGCTTTACATCGAGGTCATTGCCAAGGGCGGCGGCCATACGGGCCGCGCCATCGTCCGCGACCTGCACACCAACGTCGTGCTGGTGGAGCAGGACGGTGTAGCCACCCTCGACAAGCGGGACATGGACACTGCCGCCGCAGGCGACAGCGATAATGGTCTCCCGGAGCAGATCGCGTCCTTCCTGACCGTCCGCTCCATCTGGGACTACTGCACCAAAGAGCTCGACCCGATGAACGACCCCATCGACATCATCCGCAGTGCCGTGAAGGTAAACTCCGTCATCAGCGATGAGGGCCTTTCCAAGGAGTACGGCCTCGCCATCGGCCGCAACCTCGACCTCAACTGCCGCAAGGGCCTCATGACCCGCGATCTGACCACCAACTCCATGATAGCAGCCGCTGCGGGCGCAGACGCCCGTATGGCAGGCGCTCCGGTGTCGGTGGTGGCAAACTCCGGCAGCGGCAATCAGGGCATCACTGCGACGATGCCCGTCGTGGCTGCTGCCCGCTGGCTGGACATCGACGAGCCCACCATGCTGCGTGCCGTCACCCTGTCGAACCTCATCGCCATCCGCATCAAGTCGAAGTTTGGCCGTCTGAGCAATCTGTGCGGCGCCACCGTCGCCGGCACCGGCGCGGCCTGCGGCATTACATACCTGCTGGGCGGCGGCTACCATGAGATATGCTGCGCTATCCAGAACATGGTGGGCAATGTCACCGGCATGGTGTGCGACGGCGCAAAGGCCGACTGCGCCCTGAAAATCTCCACCTGCGTCAATGCTGCCTGTCAGGCAGCGGCCATGGGTACCCGCGGCGTCCGCGTCCAGAGCACCGACGGCATCGTGGAAGAGAACGTGGAGCGCACGCTGGACAACTTCGCCATCCTCAGCACCCACGGCACCAGCGACAGCGTCATCCTCGACCTGATGCTCAACAAAGAACATGCTCCGGACGCCGAATAAGCGTCCTCGCAACACCCTGGCAAGCCTGCATCCGCATCCTGCAAAAAACACCCTGCGCCCGAAGCGCAGGAGAATTAGGGGTAAATTATTATGAAAAAGCTATTCGATAACCTGCCGTTCCGGCTGCTTCTCGGTATCATCATCGGCGTCATCCTGGGTCAGGTCTTCCCGGAGAGCGTCATGAAGGTGGTCGTCACCTTACAGTATATCATGGGCCAGCTCATCACCTTCTGTGTGCCGCTCATCATCATCGGCTTCATCGCCCCGTCCATCACCAAGCTGGGCAAGAACGCTTCCCGCCTGCTGGGCGTGGCGATCGTCATCGCTTATGTTTCCTCTGTCTGCGCAGCCCTCATGAGCACCGGCGCAGGCTACGCCCTCATCCCGCACCTGTCCATCGACACTGAGGTGGCCGGTCTGCGGACCCTGCCCGACATCGTGTTCGAGCTGAACATCCCCCAGATCATGAGCGTTATGAGCGCCCTCGTGCTCAGCGTTCTGATGGGTCTGGCCGCTACCTGGACCAACAGCAAGCTCACCTGCGACTTCCTCGGCGAGTTCCAGAACATCGTGCTGGACATCGTCGGCAAGATCATCATCCCATGCTGCCCTTCTATATCGCCGCGACCTTCTGCAACCTGAGCTATGAGGGCATGATCACCCACCAGCTGCCCGCCTTCATCCAGATCATCCTCATCGTCATGGCAGGCCACTATATCTGGCTGGCTGTCCTGTATCTGCTGGCCGGCGCATACTCCGGCAAGAACCCCTGGGAAGTCCTCCGCCACTACGGCCCCGCTTACCTGACCGCTGTCGGCACCATGTCCAGCGCCGCCACCCTGGCTGTCGCTCTGGACTGCGCCCGCAAGAGCAAGGTCCTGCGCAAGGATATGGTCAGCTTCGGCATCCCCCTGTTCGCCAACATCCACCTCTGCGGCTCTGTCCTGACTGAGGTCTTCTTCTGCATGACCATCTCCAAGATCCTCTACGGCCACCTGCCCAGCATCGGCACCATGCTCCTCTTCTGCGCCCTGCTCGGCATCTTCGCCATCGGCGCTCCCGGCGTCCCCGGCGGCACCGTCATGGCTTCTCTGGGCCTCATCACCGGCGTTCTGATGTTCGATGGCGCCGGCACCGCTCTGATGCTCGCCATCTTTGCCCTGCAGGACAGCTTCGGCACCGCCTGCAACGTCACCGGCGACGGCGCTTTGACCCTGATGCTGACCGGCTACGCCGAGAAGCACGGCATCAAGAACAACGACAACATCCAGAGCCCCATCCTGTAAAGACTGCTTCAAAGGATCTGAGCGCATTTCCCTGAAAATACCAGAAACCGGGCTGTGTCCCCCATTCTGACCGGCCCGTGATATGCAAAAGGGGCCTCCTGCAAAGGAGGCCCCTTTTGGTGCGTTATAGGGAGACAGGCGGCTTGGGGTCGTTCGTCCGGCCCAGAAGATAGTCGGTCGAGGTGTGGTAAATGTCAGCCAGCGCGATGAGAGTGGTGGTGGGCAGGTCGCGCAGGCCCTGTTCATAGCGGTTGTACTGCGGCTGGGGCATATGCAGCAGGGCGGCGAGCTGGCGTTGGGTGAGGTCGTGGTCTTCGCGCATATCGCGGATGCGGCGGTAGTATGCCATAAGATGTCCTCCTGATAACTGAATGAGTATCTTGACAATACCGCAGAGAGATGCTATGCTGGACTTATGATAACCAAATGGCTATCTATAGGCAAAACAAAAACAAACACCGCCGCTTTTGGAAAATCAGCGGCAGGACGTCCGGCTCATGCGTGGGGGAAGGGCCGGAGGGTGTCGCTGACGCCGGTGATATAGTTCATATCGACGTCGTAGAATTTGGCCAGCTGGATGAGGCACTCGACCGGGATGCGCACTTTGCCCTTTTCGTAGTCGGAATAGGTGGTCTGGGCAACATGGATAGCCCGCGCGACCTGCGTCTGGTTGAGGTCGTGGTCGCTGCGCAGTGCCTTGATGCGTTCCGTGTATAGCATAGGATTCACCTCTTTGTAGAAAGTCTACAAAGGATGGCCCGAATATCTTGATTTTTAACGGATAATCCGTTAAAATAAGAGCCAAGACAGAGACTTGGGCGGAAGGGCTTGAACTACTGACGGAAAGGATGGGCGAGATGAACATATGCTCTGAAGCGGTGATAGATTCAATTCGACAGGGAGTTTCAAATATTCCACCAGAGAGCGGGGGAATATTAGGCGGAAGAAATGACGTGGTTACAAATATCTGCTTGGATAAAGGAATATTGGGTAAACATCCTTGCAGTTATACACCTGATACACGCTTCCTGAATCAGAAAATCAACCAATGGGCTGAAACTGGGATACAGTTTATGGGAATGTTTCATGTGCATTTCGGTGGCACAGAAAGCCTTTCCGAAGGAGATAAAGAATATATCGTTCGCATTATGGAAGTAATGCCGAAAAAAATTGGTTGTCTGTACTTTCCTGTTGTTGTAATGCCGGAGCGTAAGGTGGTGGCATATAAGGCAGTACGCAACAATGAGAAAGTCGTAATAAAAAGAGATTGTATCAAATGTCAAGGAGGAACTGAACATGAAGAACGTGAAAAACAAGAAAATGATGGCTGTTGTTCTGCCGGAGGGATGCTTCTACGGAAATTGCAGCGACTGCGTCTATGCTGACCGGAGTGACTGGAGAGACGGCGAGGTGTACTGCCTTTGCGAGAAAGGCTGGACACACGGCTATAATCGCCCGAGTGACCGGAACGGCTGTGCCTACTATGAGGAACGCTGATAACGAAAAAGGGAGAAAGAACTATGACGGTTGCATTGTGCATGTTTGCCCTTTGGGCATGGGGCGGATGGATCTCGTGGAAGGGCATTGAAAACGGAAATGGCTGGATCGGTGTTATCCTTTCCGAGAAAATACGCAAGAGTCTGAACAAAAAAGAAAACTGGTGGAAAAAGGCGCTTCTTTCGGTGGCATTCGGCTATGTTGCAATGGGTGCAAAGGTGATAGAGTGGATTCTTACTTTTGTCATGCGCATGGTGGACGGCTCGCTTTTTAGATGAGCTGCCTTAGAAGGAGACAGTCAAAAGGAGACAGTCAAAATGAAAAATATCACGCGACGTGGATTCTTACAGCTTACGGCGGCGACGGCTCTGGTGTGTGCAACAGCACCGCTGACGGGATGCGGGAAGAAAAATAAAAAGAAACTCATTATCGGTACATGGTACCGTCAGGGTTCGGATGACTTGGCGTTCACGATTTATGATGACGGAACCTGCATGATTGATAATGACTACGGAAAAGGAACATGGTCGATTGCGAACGAAGACCAGTTTACGCTTACCGGATTCTATGGGAATAGCGAGATTTTCACGATAATCGCTATCGATAAAAAATCAGTGACCTTTGGCCCGCCGAATGCGGATAAGAATACCGACCAGACAATCGTATTCTGGCATACGGCTGAGGATGCAAAAAATAATGCTGGGTAAATGAGGAAGGACAGAAAGAGGTGAAATCTATGAGAACCGCTCAGAGACTGGCTGCACTCGGAGTTGTGGCAGCGATTGTTCTTTCGGGATGTTCTAATGGAAAAGACAGTTACTCATCTGCGGAAAAAGAGGAAAGCGGCCAGCCACTTCAGTCGGCTTCGATAAGTGCGAGTTCTAGTGTGGAGTCTGCGGAGCTTGCCGAAAGTGCGAATGCAGGGTATCCAACATTGAAGGAAATAGCGCAAAATTATAATGGTTGTGCGCTTGAATACCCGAATATGGAAGAGCTTTCGGTCGCTTGGCTTTATAACGGCGGCGAAGGTAACTTCTGTCTGTTTGATGTGGACGGAAGAGTTCATCATGTTTTTGAAAGTGGTACTTACATTGCTTCTGGTTTTTATAACGGGATGTGTATGACAAGTACCCGTGTGATGGCAAAAGAGGATGGAACGCTTTTCAGGCCGTCTTATCTATCGAATGATGAAATTATCATCCGGTATGCGAAGGATGACGATGGTACGCTGCTCTGGACAGTAAGAAGAGAGGACTCGATTGAAGGAACAAAGGCAATTATAACCGCTTGGGATACGAACGGTGAAATTCGTTTTCAATGTGATACTACACGTGATGAGTTTTCGAAAATGAATTCTGATACCGTATATAAAGACCTTGCGAATAATGACTACGATTCGATTGGAATCTCACAGGCATTTGCATACTGTGGAGGAAGCGTATATCGCATCCGTAGTGATTTTTATTATGTGTTTATGAACATTGATACCGAAAAATTTTTCTCGGTACGGGAACCCAATGCGTATCTGATACAGGCAGAAGGGAACCTGATGATTCGAACAATGCCGGGGCTGAGAGCACTCGATGATGATTTTAATGAGCTTCCGGAATGGGAGGCCATAAAGTCAAGACGAAGCGAAACGCCAGTATTAAGCGAAGGGCTGATTTATTTGGATGTCAGGAGAGATGCAGGTGATTTTGAGGATTATCCATCGGGGTTTTATGATGTCCATTTGAATCAAGTAATCGACCTGAGCCAATATAATATTCAATCAATTTATGAGGATGAACCCCGGTTTATCAACGGCTATGCAGTCTTACAGATGAAAAATCCAGAGGGTGTTCCATTTTGGGGCGTTATAAAGAGAGATGGAACATGGGCGGCAGAACCGCAAAAAGGTTCAGTCAGATATGTATACCAGACAGCTGATGGTGTTCTTATTACTACCTGCGAAGAAAATACGGAGCAGTGGTATACATATGACCAAACCGGGACAAAGCTTGATGAATGGGACAGAATAAAATTTGACGGCTCTTATGGATATGCACAGGATAGTTCGTCAGGACACAGGGGAATCTGTGAAGTCTATAACGGGTATACATATGCTAGTTTGAATAAAAAATCAGCAGTGACGGTTCTTACGAATATCTGTCTTGACGCCCAAGGCAAAAGCTAACAGTGACATTTGGCTGGAAAAGGATTCATGGCAAGTGAAAATCGGACGAGTAACAAACGGATAGAGAAAGGTGTAAAGCTATGTCCAAGAAGGAGAAGACGATTTTATACGCAATATGTGCCGTTATTGTGTGTGCTGTAGTTGCAGTATGTGTGACTCAGAATACTACCGGCAGCCGCGAAAAGAGATGAAAAGCTTCTGGCAAACAACTGGTATCGGCAGTGGTCGGAGAGTGTGAGCTTTACGCTTTACGACGATGGAACAGTTACGATTCCAGGTTCTTACGGTCAAGGAAAATGGTCACTTGTAAATGATGATGTTTTGAAAATCTCGGATTTCTATGGTGAAACTATGACACTGAAAATTGACGACCTCGATGACCAATGGCTTGTGGTCTATGAAATGGAAAACGGACAACAGAGTGAAGAAAAAATTACATTCTGGAATACAGCGGAAGGCGCACAGACGCTCCGTGCAAAATTTTGAAGTTAGAAGTTGAAACTATGTCAAATGAAATGAATCGTCGCAAATTCCTGAAGCTTACAGGCGCAGCAGTTTTGGCAACATCCGTTGCAGGAGCGCTGGGCGGATGTAGTGGCGGCGGCAGCAGTACGCCTGCACCGCCCTCTCCTGAAGAAGAGGAAATAGCGCAAATTATCCTGGATTCGATTAATGCTGCACGCAAAGAAGTTGGATTGGACGGCACAGTTCAAGAAGTGGATAAAATAAGCCAGCTTTCAGCACAGCGCGCGCTGGAAATGATGAACGGAAAAACGAATGAGGAACTGCCTTCGATTCCAGAAGATTTCAAAGATGGTGGAAAATGCTATAAGTACGGCGGAAGGGAAAGCTGGACGAAAACAGGGGTTCCACGGGGATACTTTACAAAGGAACAGCTCACAGCAAAATGGAAGAATGATTTCCAAACAGAGTTGACTGCCCCGGGAAGGACAACGATAAAGGAAGATGTCTATGTGGGTATTGGTGTGCAAGAACGCGAGGGCATTGTATGGCACGATGTAATTTTCGTTCATGAAGGCGAATAAAGCAGATTTTTAATCCTAATTAAATGAGAGGGCGGGAGGGACGAACAATGTCCCTCCCGCCCTCTTTGTCTGCCAAAGATTCAAAAATCATACAAAACCTTCTTTATTTTGTCATAACTGTCCCGTATAATAAAATATAGGTCAACATCAGAATTGCGGCCAGCGCCCGGCGGGGGCTGGCTTTGGACTGGATAGAGGAGGAACACTCACATGGCAAACGAAAAGATACTCGTTGTGGACGACGATACCAACATCTGCGAGCTGCTGCGGCTCTACCTGACCAAGGAGGGCTATCAGGTCACGACGGCCAACGACGGCGAAGAGGGCCTTGAAAAGTTCAACCAGCTCAAGCCCGACATGGTGCTGCTGGACGTCATGATGCCCAGGATGGACGGCCTCGAGGTCTGCCGCCGCATCCGCAAGCTGGGCAACACCCCGGTCATGATGCTGACGGCCAAGGGCGAGACCTTCGATAAGGTGCTGGGCCTCGAGCTGGGCGCAGACGACTACATGGTCAAGCCCTTCGACACCAAAGAGGTCGTGGCCCGCATCAAGGCGGTGCTGCGCCGCTGCACCGTCACCACGTCCCAGACCGAGAGCTCCGAGGGCGTCATCGAGTTCGACAACCTCCGCCTCGACATGAACAGCTACGAGCTGCGGGTCAAGGGAAAGGTGGTGGAAGCTCCCCCGAAGGAGCTGGAACTGCTGAACTGCCTCGCCTCTCATCCCAACCGGGTCTACACCCGCGACCAGCTGCTGGACGAGGTGTGGGGCTTCGAATACTACGGCGACAGCCGCACCATCGATGTCCATGTCAAGCGCCTGCGCGAGAAGCTGGCCGGTGCTTCCGATAAATGGGAGCTGAAGACCGTCTGGGGCGTGGGCTATAAATTCGAGGTGCGTCAGTAATGCGCAAAAGTGTTTCCGTTGCGTTCTTCTCGCTCATGAGCACCCTGCTCATCTTCGGCACGGTGATCATGGGAAGCTCGGAGCTGGTGCTGTTCAGCAACTACTTCGCGCAGGAGCGGTACGACGTGCTGGACGAAGTGGTCAATGTGGCCCAGCGCACGGCGTCCCATCTGGTGCAGGAAGCCGCTCTGCCGGAAGGCGAAGAACTGGAAGCCCTGAACACCAAGCTCGAGCTCATCGGTGAGAGCGCGGAAGTGTACCTGTTCTTCACCGACTGCGACGGCAACGTGGTGCTGGCCTCAGACCCGGACAATCGGCCGGGGATGTGGTAGAGGCGTCCGTGCTGGAAAAGTCGGCCAAGGCCAAGGAGAATTATCACGTCTTCGGCACGCTGGACGGAGTACTGTCCGAGAAGAGCTACATCTCGGTGCGTGAGATGCGCAGGGAGAGCGGCGAGTGTACCGGCTACCTTTTCCTCTGCTCGTCGGGCGACCGGCTGGTGGAGTTCCGCAGGGAGTTCTTCTCGAACTTCTTCCTCTCGGCCTGTCTGATGCTGCTGGTGGCCAGCGTCCTCACCAAGGTGATGATGCACAAGCTCACCGACCCCATCCAGAAGGTGACGGACGCAGCCCAGCGCTTCGGCGGCGGTGACCTGTCCGTCCGGGTCGAGGGCGTGGACGGCGAAGGCGAAGTGGCCGACCTGGCCCGCACCTTCAACAAGATGGCGGACAATATCCAGTCCAACGACAACTCCCGGGGCCAGTTCATGGGCAACATTGCCCACGAGCTGCGCACCCCCATGACCACCATCAAGGGCTTCATCGACGGCATTCTGGACGGCACCATCCCGCCCGATATGCAGAACCACTACTTACAGCTGGTCAGTGAGGAGACGGGCCGTCTGGCGCGCCTCATCCAGAATATGCTGGATCTCTCGAAGCTGGAGAGCGGCGAATATCAGGTGAACGCCCGGATGTTCAACATCTGGGAGACGCTGACCGGCGTGGCCCTCTCGGCAGAGCAGCGCATCAACGACGGCATGATCGACATTGACGGCCTGACCATGGATGAGAAGGTGCTGGTCTATGCCGACCCTGACCTCATCCATCAGGTGGCCTACAATCTGCTGGACAACGCCATCAAGTTCACCCCGGCAGGCGGCACCATCCGCTTCGGGGTGGAGAGGCTGGGCCCGGAGGTGGAAGTCTCCATCTGGAACTCCGGCCAGGGCATCGGCCCCGAGGCGCTGCCCTACGTCTTCCAGCGCTTCTACAAAGAAGACCAGTCCCGGGGTCTCCACGCCCGGGGCGCAGGTCTCGGCCTGAACATCTGCAAGGTGCTGGTCAACCTCTCCGGCGGCCAGATACGGGTGGAGAGCAAGCAGGGCGAGTGGTGCAGGTTCGTCTTCACCCTGCCCGTCCAGCCCCCCAACCCCGGCGGCATGAAGCGTCTGCCCGACGAGAGCGGCCGCCCCGGTGCGGTGGAAGACCCGGCCAGCATGAAGCCGGTAGACTAACTTCACAGCGGTCAGACTGCCCCTCAAAGGAGCGGTCTGGCTGCTTTTTGCGTTGTGGAAGAGGGGAGATACGCAGAACTTTACGTCTTTTCCGTGAAAAACACGGCTGCGGGTTTGATTTTTTCGCTGTTTTCATGTAAACTATAATCGACTATGCCGACTGCTCCTGTGGGAGATGCCGCAGGGACGGCGGCAGAGCAAAATTACAAAATTCTCTAAAAATAACGGGGAGTAAAATAAAATGACAACACTCAGTCCTTCTATCCTTTCGGCTGACTTCAGCCATCTCGGCGCAGACTGCCGGATGGTTCTGGATGCCGGTGCGCAGATGCTGCATTATGACGTGATGGACGGCCACTTCGTGCCGAACATCAGCTTTGGCGTCCCGGTGCTCAAGAGCCTGCACAAGGCCCTGCCGGACGCTTTCTATGACGTCCACCTGATGATCACCCACCCCCAGCAGTACGCCGAGGCGTTTGCCAAGGCCGGTGCCGGCCTGCTCAACTTCCACCTCGAGTGCGACGACGACATCCAGGAGACCATCGACGCCATCAAGGCTCAGGGCTGCAAGGTGGGCATGACCATCAAGCCCGGCACCCCGGTGGAAGAGCTGGGCTACTACATCGACCAGCTGGACCTCGTGCTGGTCATGAGCGTGGAGCCTTCGGCGGCCAGAAGTTCATGCCCTCGGCCCTCGACAAGCTCCGCTGGCTCAAGGCGGAAAAAGACCGCCGGGGCCTGAAATTCCTGCTGGAAGTGGACGGCGGCGTGGACGCCGCCACCGCTCCGCAGTGCGTCGCCGCCGGTGCGGACGTGCTGGTGGCGGGCAGCGCCATCTTTGGCGCCGCCGACCCCGCCGCGGCCGTCCGTGCGATGGCAGCTCTCTGAGAGGGGACTGCCCATGGATGAAGCATTGATCCGGCTGCAGGAGGAAGAGCTCCGGCGCACCGGCAGATACTATAAGCACATCTGCTTTCTCTGTGTGCCGCTGCTCTGCGTCTCCTGCTACCTCTACGGCCTGCGCCCGCTGCTGCTCTGCGGCTTTGCGGTGCTGATGGGCAACCTGTGCGACCGGCTCATCTCTCTGCTGCGCCGCCGCGTCTATCAGGCCGGGGATTATTCCAACGAGAGCTTTGCCCTCGTCATCACCCTGCTGATGCCCGCGACGGTGGACTGGTACGTCCTCGCCGCCGCCATTCTGGCCGGTGCTCTCATCGGCAAAGAGGTCTTCGGCGGCTATGGCAGCTACCCTTCCACCCGCCGCCGTGGGCTACGCGGTGGCGGCAGTGTCCTGGCCGGAGAAGGTCTTCCGCTATCCGGCCCCATACGCCAATATCCCGCTCTGGGACGCCTCCGGCGTGGCCACATCCAGCACCATCTCGGACACCCTGCGCAGCGGCGGCCTCATCAACATCAGCGCCCTGTCGCTGGTGCTGGGCGAGTATGCCGCCCCGATGGGGACCGGTGCGGCCATCGTGCTGGCGGCCTGCGGCCTCTTCCTCTGGATGCAGAAGGATGTGCGGCTGAGCGCCTCCCTGAGCTTCCTCATCACGGCGGGCCTCATCGTCTTCTTCTTCCCGCGCCAGCTGGGCCCGACGGAGGGGACCGCCTTTACGGCGGGCCTTGTGTTCCGCCTGCGCTGTGTGCGCGACGAGATGCTGACGGGCGCGATGCTCTTCAGCGCCGTCTTCCTGCTCAATGAGCCCTACACCTGCGCCCACCACCGGCTGGGCCGCATCCTCTACGGCGTCATGGTGGGAGCCTTCACGATGGGCTTCCGCTACTTCGGCGTCTATGAGACGGGCGTCTGCTTCGCCATTCTGGCGGTCAACAGCATCTCCGGCTGGCTCGACCGCACCGAAGTCCGCCTCTATGAGCTGATAAAGAGCGGCAGATGCTTCAAAGAGAAGAAGACCGGAAGGGGATGCGGAATGAAACGTCATGCTGCAGAACTCCTCACCCGGGACCCGGAACGATTCTTCCACCATGACCGCGTCTTCCTGAACAACCCGTGGTCATGCAGGGCATGGGCCTTGCGCCGCTGGTCGTCCTTGCGACGAGCGGCCAGAACGCCCTGATGCTGGCCGTGGCCGTGGCGCTGCTGCTGACGCCCTCCCGGATGCTGGCCTGCCTGCTGAGCCGCCTGTTCCCCCTGCGGGAGGAGCATCCGGCCAACGCAGAGCTGGAAAGAAGCTGCTGCCCCGCAGCATCCTCTATTCGGGCAGCGCGGCGGTGGTCTATCTGGCGGCGTACCCCATCCTGAATCGGCTGTTCGGCGTGAGCCTGCTGGTGCTGGGCATCTACCTGCCCATGCTGGTGGTGGAGCCGCTGCTGACCTACCGCTTCGGCCGCGTGCAGGAGACGATGAAAAAGGCCGTCTCCAAGGGCATCCGCATCACCGTCGGCTACAGCCTGCTGCTGCTTTTGCTGGGCTGTGTGCGCGAGTGGCTGAGCGTCGGCACGGTGTTCGGCCGTGTGCTGAGCCGTCCCGTCCTGCCCATGGCCAGTATGCCGGCTGGCGGCTTCATCGTGCTGGGCGTGCTGTGCGCCGTCTGGCGCACGCTGGCCAAGAAGTATAAAAACTATCTGACATCGGAGGCCCGCGGCCTCATGGCGGTCTACCGCCAGAAAGAGGGGGAGCCTGAGGATGAATGATGTGATGGAGGCCGTCGGCGTATTTTTTGGCTACGCCGTGCTGGCCGTCTTTGCGCAGAACGCGGTGTTCACCCGGGGCCTCGGCGTGTCCCGCCTCGTCCAGCTGGTGGGCGACGAGCGCACCAGCAGCGGGTGGTTCGCCCTGCTGCTCTGTGTCACGCAGGTGCTGGTGGCTCCGCTGGCGTTCTATGCGGGCGGCTTCGTCGCCGCCCAGCCCAACCCCGCCCAGCTCCGTCCGCTGGTCTATCTGGCCTGCGTGGCGGTGGTGAGCCTGTTTGAATTTATCATGCTCTGGACCGCACGGGGCAAGCGCCACGGCGGCCAGCTGCTCCGCATCCTGCCGCTGGCGTCGGTCAACAGCAGCGTGCTGGGTACGGTGATGGTGGAGCGCACCCAGAGCTTTACGCTGGAGCAGAGCATGGGCTTCGGCCTCGGCAGCGGCCTGGGCTATCTGCTGGCCGTCATGCTGGTGACGGAGGCTGACCGCCGTCTGCGCAGCGAGGCCATCCCGGAGGCGTTCCGGGGCCTGCCCATCACGCTCGTCTACATCGGCGTGCTGGCGCTGGCCATCTATGGTTTTACGGGCCACTCGGTGATCCTGTGAGGAGTGCAGGAGAAAGGGACGATCATGGCAAAGTATAAAAAGGTCAAGCGGTATCACCGCAGTTTTACAGCCCGGCATGTGGGTGAAGAAGGCCGTCGGCATCATCGTGCTGGTGGCCGTGGTGCTGGTCGTGGGCTGGCTGGCCGCGCCCCATGTGCTGGACTGGGCTACCCACACCTGGTACACCGTGGTGCGCAACCGTGACCTCTCGGCTTCGTCTGAGACGACGGCGTCCAGTGCGGCCGCTTCGTCGGAAGTGACGGCAACGCCTGCCGCTTCCTCGGAGGTGCGGGCGGACTCGGAGCCGGGCTCGGAGCCGGCTGCACCCGCAGGCCTCATCACCGAGGGCAGCTGGGGCGTTCTGGACACGGCTGCGGCAAAGGATGAAGCTTCCCTGCGTGCCGCCGCCCGGCAGCTGGCCCAGCAGGGCGCGGCCTACGCCGTCGTCACCCTGAAGGACAGCGCCGGAAACATCCTGTATCCCTCTCAGGTGGCTGCTGCGGCAGGCAGCATCGAGGGGGCGTCCCTTGACCCGGCCCTCATCGCCTCGGTGCTCAGGGAGAACGGCCTTGTGCCGGTGGCAAAGCTGGCGGCCTTCCGCGACCCCATCGCGGCCCGCACCGACCGCAATATGGCCATCGGCTACACCGGGCAGGCTTACCTCTGGCTGGATAATAAGGCGTCCGCCGGCGGCAGCCCCTGGCTCAACCCCTATTCCGACGAGGCCGTCCGGTTCATCGGCGACCTCATCGGCGAGGTGCAGAGCATGGGCTTTGACCATGTGCTGCTGGAGAACGTCCAGTTCCCCTCTGCCCAGAACGGCAAGCAGGACTTCGGCTCCACCGGCGGGCGCGGCCGCAGCGCCCAGCTGGCTGCGGACATCGCCGCATGGGATGCCCGCTTTGAGGGCAGTGTGACCCTGTGGTACGGCTACTCGCTGGGTCAGGTGACGGAGGGCGCTTCCACCGTGGGCGGCTCCGCGACGGCGCTGGGCGTCAGGAACCTCGTGGTCGAAGTCCCCGCAAAGCAGACCATGGACGACACCGCCCGCAGCGAGCTGCGGGACACCCTGTCGGCTTCCGGCGTGGAGCATGCCGTGTTCTGGGACGATGCGGCGGGCATTTTCCAGTGAGAGCGCTCCGTTTGCTGTTGGTGATTTATGTGAGAGGGAGGAATGTGTTATGAAAACTGCATCCTGCTTTGGTCCGGCCCACATCCTGCTGCCCGGGGAGGATATCCCTCTGGAAAAGTGGGGCTGTGTGGCCTGTGACCAGTTTACCAGCGACCGCGCCTACTGGGAGCAGGCAGACGCCGCTGTGGGCGGCTGCCCCAGCACCCTGCGGCTCATCCTGCCGGAAGTCTACCTCGAGGATAAAGACGCGGCCCAGCGGGTGGAGAACATCCACGCCGCGATGGACGAGTACAGCCGCGACGTGCTGACCCGCGCCGTGGACGGCTTTGTCTACGTCGAGCGCACCGAGCAGAGCGGCCGGGTGCGTCAGGGCCTCGTGGGCAAGATAGACCTCGAGGCTTACAGCTACGAGAAGGGCGCCCGCCCGGCCATCCGGCCCAGTGAGCGCACCGTCACCGAGCGCATCCCGCCCCGCATGGCCGTGCGCCGGGGTGCGGCGCTGGAAACGCCCCATGTCATGATGCTGGCCGACGACCCCGGCTGCACCCTCATCGAGCCCATCGGCGCGCGAAGAGCGAGATGAAAAAGCTGTACGAGGGCGAGCTGATGCAGGGCGGCGGCCACATTGCAGGCTGGGCCGTGGAAGACCCTGCGATGCTGGCACAGATCGATGCTGCACTGGCTGCACTGGGCAGTCAGGAGGCTTTCGACGCCAGGTATCCCCAGGCCAGGGGCGCAAAGCCCCTGACGCTGGCTGTGGGCGACGGCAACCATTCGCTGGCCGCAGCCAAAGCCTGCTGGGAGGAGCTGAAAGCCACCCTGACCCCTGAGGAGCGGGAAAGCCATCCCGCCCGCTGGTGCCTGGCCGAGGTGTGCAACGTCCATTCGCCTGCCATCGAGATCGAGCCCATCCACCGCGTCCTCTTCAATGTGGACTGCGGCGCGGTGCTGCTGGCCCTCATCGCGTGGAGCGACTCCAACATGGCCGGCATCTGCTTCGGCGACTCGAAGCAGCAGGCCTTCACGCTGGCCGGCCCCCATGTGTCCAACGTCCTCAGCTTCGAGGACCCCGTCGCCCCGCTGACCGTCGGCACGGTGGACGAATTTATCGAATACTTTATGGCCCGCCACAGCGAGGCCCGGGTGGATTACGTCCACGACGAGCCCGCCGTCCGCGCCCTGACCAGACAGGGCGGCGTGGCCTTCCTGCTGCCGCCCTTCGAGAAGAGCGATCTGTTCAAAGGCATCGTGATGGGCGGCGTGCTGCCCCGCAAGACCTTCAGCATGGGCCATGCGGAGGAAAAGCGGTATTACATCGAGTGCCGCAGAATCAAAGAATGACCAAGGAGAACCATGACTTTTAACGATTTGAAACTGTCCGCCCCCCTGCTCAAGGCTGTAAGCGAGGCAGGCTATGAGACCCCCTCGCCCATCCAGGCTTCGGCCATCCCGCCGGTGCTGGAAGGGCGCGATCTGATGGGCTGCGCCCAGACCGGCACCGGCAAGACCGCTGCCTTTGCGCTGCCCATGCTCGACCGGCTGAGCGCCGCCGCTCCCCGTAAGAAGGGCGCTGTCCGCGCCCTCATCCTCACCCCCACCCGTGAGCTGGCCCTCCAGATCGGCGAGAGCTTCGACGCCTACGGCAAGTACCTCAAACTGCGCAGCACCGTCATCTTCGGCGGCGTGGGCCAGGCCCCGCAGGTGGAGGCCATCCGAAAGGGCGTGGACATCCTCATCGCCTGCCCGGGCCGTCTGAACGACCTCATCGGACAGGGCCATATCGACCTGTCGAACCTCGAGATCTTTGTGCTGGATGAGGCCGACCGGATGCTGGACATGGGCTTTGTGCATGACGTGAAGAAGGTCATCGCAAAGCTGCCCGCAAAGCGCCAGAACCTGATGTTCAGCGCCACCATGCCCAAAGAGATCGAGCAGCTGGCCGCAGGCATCCTGCATGACCCCGCCTTCGTGAAGGTGGACCCCGTGTCCAGCACGGTGGAGCGCATCGACCAGAGCCTGTATTTCGTCGAGAAGGGCAACAAGAAGCTCCTGCTGCCCTGGCTCATCAAGAACCTGACCCCGCCGGTGCAGAATGCGCTGGTGTTCAGCCGCACCAAGCACGGCGCGGATAAGATCGCCCGCGATCTGACCAAGCAGGGCATCACCGCCGCTGCGATCCACGGCAACAAGAGCCAGACCGCCCGTGTGGCGGCGCTGGAAGGCTTCAAGGAGGGCAAGACCAGGGTGCTGGTGGCCACGGACATCGCCGCCCGCGGCATCGACATCAGCGAGCTCTCCCATGTGTTCAACTACGACCTGCCCGAGGTGCCGGAGACCTACGTCCACCGTATCGGCCGCACCGCCCGCGCGGGCGCAGACGGCACGGCGGTGAGCTTCTGCGCACCCGAAGAGATGGAATATCTGGCCGGCATCGAAAAGCTCAACCGCCGGAAGATCCCGGTGGTGTCCGGCCACCCGTGGGACGGCGTACCCGCCCCCGTAAAAGCAGCCCCGCCGGTGCGGGGCCGCAAGCCCAAGGCCGAACAGCCTGCCCCCGAAAAGGCTGAAACTCCCAAGGCGGAAAAAGCCGCCAGACCCGCTGCGCCCGAAAAAAAGAGCGCGGCCAGGCCCTCTGCGGCAAAAGCAGAAGGCCCCAAAATCGAAGCAAAGAGGAACGACTCATGGATGATAACAAGCGCACCCCCGGCGGACGCGACAACAGCCGCCGTAACAATAACAACCGCCCCCGCCGCGAGGGCAATGCCCCCGCACAGGGCGCAGGCCGCGGCAGCAACGCCCAGCCGAAGTTCGACCCCCTTTGAGCGCCCGGAGGCCACCCGCTCCGTTCCGCCAAGAAGAACGCTGCCACCCCCGCCGCTCCGGCCCAGACCATCCCCACCGCGATGCAGAACCGCCAGCCCGCCCAGCGCAGCGAGAACAATGGCCGCAATGGTGCAGGCCGCAGCCCCCGCAATGAGCGGAACGACCGCGGCGCCCGCCCGGCTCAGCCTGCCCAGCAGAACAGCCAGCGCAATGAGAACCGCAGTGGCCGCAGCAGCAACCGCAATGAGCAGAGCGGCGCAGGCCGTGCGCCCCGCGCCCCCAAGGCAGAGCAGTCCGGCCGCAATAACCGCAGCCGCAGCAATAGTGTCCCGACGAAGGACGAAGACCCGGGCCTCGTGCTCATCAGCCGCCGCCCGCCGCAGCAGAAGTTCACCAGCTTTGAGGAGTATATGAACGCCCACGGCGGCGCGACGGCTCCCATCGAGGACCACAGCGAGGAAGTGTGATGGCAGAGGGATTCGCCCCGTGGTGCTGCCCGCTGTGCGGCGCACCGCTTGCCGGGGATAACGCACTGAAATGTCCCTCCGGCCACAGCTTCGACCGGGCCAAAGAGGGCTACTGGCATCTGCTGCCGGTGCAGAACACCCGCACCAAGGCCCCCGGCGACAGCAGGGAGATGGTCGCTGCCCGCCGCGCGTTCCTGAGCGCGGGCTACTACGGCATCTTCGGGCAGGCGCTGGGAGAACTCTGCCTCGAGTACGGTCAGCCGAAAGCCGGAAAGCCGCTCCGCCTGTTGGACGCAGGCTGCGGCGAGGGCTGGTATGACCGGTGCATCGCAAAGCAGTTCGAAGAGGCGGGCCGTCCGCTGGAACTGGCCGGTTTTGACATCGCAAAGCCTGCCGTGCGTCTGGCTGCGAAGGCCCTGCCCTCGGCCCGGTACGCCGTGGCGTCCAGTTTCCATCAGCCGGTGCGCACGGGCTGGGCGGATGTGCTGCTCAACTGCTTCTCGCCCTTCGCGCAGGAGGAGTTTCTCCGTGTCCTGCGCCCCGGCGGACGGCTCATCTACGCCGTGCCGGGTGCGGAGCATCTCTTCCAGATGAAGGCCGTCCTCTACGAAAAGCCTTACAAGAACCCGGTGCAGGAAGTGGCGTATCCGGGCTTTGAAGCCATCGGAGAGCGGGAAGTCTCTGGCAGCATCACGGTGCCTGCCGGGCAGCTGGAAGCTCTCTTTGCGATGACGCCCTACTACTGGAAAACGCCCCGGGACGGTGCAGCCCGTCTCGCGGCACTGCCGGAACTGACAACGGACATCTCGTTCCGGTTCCTCGTATTTGAAAAGAAATAAACGAAAAAGGCATCTGCCGTGTGGCCAATGTCATTAAGTTAATCTAAAGACCCAGCCGTTGAGGGGTGGAAAGATACTTTCCTCTTCTTAACGGCTGGGCGCTTTTTGGGCTGTTGCATTTAATTAACCGCACATTTTGTGCGGTCCATCTTTTTATTGCTCGGTATGGAAACGCATGATATAATGGATTTGACAGCGGTGAAAGAAACCGGCAAATCGGAAATTGTCAAACACAATGCTTCTCCCAACTGAAGGTTGAGTTTAATAATTCTACTTACGGTTCGTGTACAAGAATTGATAGAAATTGTAGAGTAAATCATGAAAGGAGGCATATTTTCATGAATCAAATTGATACAGGAAAGTTTATTGCTGGTTGTAGAAAAGAAAAAGGTTTGACACAAGCGCAATTAGCAGAAAAGTTAAATATTACTGACAGAGCTGTTTCCAAATGGGAGACAGGAAAATGTATGCCTGATGCATCTATCATGTTGGAACTTTGCAATATTTTAGGTGTTACGGTTAACGAATTGTTGAGTGGGGAGAGGATAGAAATGAATAATTACGAAGAGAAGGTCAATGAAAATCTCATTGAATTAAAAAGAAAAGATGAGAACAATATGAACAAGAATGCAATAATATCAACAATATACACAATCGCTATGATAATTGGCATTATGGTATGTTGCATATGTGATATTGCCATTTCAGGAACATTGACATGGTCATTAATTGTGCTTAGTTCTATATTGGTTACATGGATCACATCGTTTCCGGTTATATTGTTGGGAAAAGGGGAGTGCTGGTGGCGATGATTGCTATTAGTATAATTATAGTACCATTTATGTACATATTAAGTATTTTGATAAAAGTGAATGAGGTGTTCAGCATAGGTGCGATTATGTCGATTATTTCACTTGCATTTCTTTGGATAATTTATGCTTTATATTATCGACTTAAAGAACGAAAGTTTTTGGCAACAGGAATCACATTCTTGTTTGCTATTCCATTTACGCTTTGATAAATAGTATATTATCAAAATGATTGGCGAGGCGGTAATTGATATTTGGGATGTATTATCTATATTTATTTTGTTGATTATAGCAGTTGCTTTTATAATTGGAGATTATGCTCGAAGAAAGGGGCATATAAGATAAGACTTTAGTTACACCTAAATCATTGTTTGAAAGAAATGAAAGACTGAACAACTACGGTACTTATGGCGTGTAGAGAGAGCTTTACAAGGCCAACAAGGGCGCGGCGCTTGTCCTGCCCGAAACGCTGGGTAAAGTCGGGCTTATTGCCACCCCCGCCACCGCTGACGGCGATACGCTGGGTGCTATCGCCAAGGCGACCTATGGCGATGCGATGAAGTACAAGGCCATCTTCGCGCGCAACGCCGACCATCTTGTGAACGCCAACACCATTTACGAGGGACAGGTCATTGTCCTGTCCGCGAAGTAAGCACAAGCAAAAACAGCATAACGAAAGCATAAAAAATGCCCACCTCGAAAATCGAGGTGGGCATTTTTTCGTGTGCGCGGATTTGCTTAACTTAATGACATTGGCCGTGTGGCAGATGCCTTTTTCGCTTTATGAGTACATCAGACAGGGATGGAGTTGGTTACTTGTCGGCCTTCGGTTCAGATGCTTTTTGGGCCTTGGGCAGCAGGTTTGCACGCTCGAGGGCCGGACGCAGGGCCAGATAGAGGATGACGACGCAGACGGTGGAGGCCACGCTGTTCACGAAGGTGACGCCGCCGGTGATCTTGGTCAGAGCCTTGGCGATGGTGTATTCCTGGCCGAAGATGTAGACGTTGCGGAAGTAGCCGAGGAACGGGTCGGTGAAGACATTCAGCAGCAGGCCGGAGGCAGCTGCGACGATCACCTTGGCCAGATAGCCGGGGGTGTGCTTGTCCAGCTCACGGAGCTTGAACACCTTGTGAGCGACCGCACCGCAGGTGATGCCGATGATGAACTTCAGGATGAAGGTGGTGACGGCATAGCCCGGGTCACCGGCCAGGATGTCGGCCAGAGCCAGACCGATGGCACCGGCCAGACCGCCGGATACGCCGTCCAGCAGCAGGGCGGTCAGGGCGGTGAAGGTGTTGCCCAGATGGAACGAAGAGCCGCCGTAGAACGGCACACGGAAGAACAGGTAGGCCACGAGGCTCAGCGCGGCCATGACGCCGGTGAGCGCCAGCTCGTGGACGGTGAAGGTGCGCTTATACAGCACACTTGCAAAGACGATAACGATGACGACGACTGCCAGCAGCAGCCACATTGCGGTTGTTGACATGATTTTCCCTCCCGGTTTTACAAAATACCCACAAAACCGATTGACTTTTTTGGTTCTTGCGGGTATGCTCCTATTATACGCAAAACTGGCACTGTGCAAATACCCAGAACAAAGATTTTTTATGGGTTCAGTTTGGCACACTGCCCGAAAAGGAGGGGTTTTATGGTCCATTTGACGACAGCACTGGACGCGGCGTCCGGTGTGCCGCTCTACGAACAGCTCTACCGCAGCCTCGCCGCCGAGATGCGGACGGGGGCGATCTCGGCCGGGACCCGGATGCCCGGCAAGCGGCGGCTGGCGGCAGAGCTTTCCGTCTCGGTGAACACGGTGGACGCGGCCTATCAGATGCTGGCGGCGGAGGGCTATCTGGAGGCGCGGGAGCGCAGCGGCTTTTATGTACAGGAATATCTGGCCCTGCCCGAGCGGACAGAGTCCGCCGCGCCGCCCCAGCCCGAGGCAGCGCCAGCGCCGGAGCGGCCCGTCCGCTACGACCTCTCCACCCGGGGCGTAGACCCGGAGCTGTTTCCGTTCCGCACATGGGCACGGCTGCAAAAAGAGCTGCTGTACTCTTCGCCGGAGCTGCTGACCCACGGTGACGCCCAGGGCGACCTCTCGCTGCGGCAGGCGCTGGCCGAGTACCTTGAGGAGTACCGCGGTGTGCGGTGCGGCCCGCACCAGCTCGTCGTTGGCGCGGGCCTCGAATATCTGCTGGGCCTGCTGGCACCGCTCCTGCCCGGCCGGCGGCGGTGGAGAACCCCGGCTACCCCCGCGCCCGGCAGGTGCTGGAAAACAACGGCATCTCCTGCTGTTGTCTGCCGGTGGACGAGGACGGGCTTTCCATCCGGGCGCTGTCGGAGTCGGGGGCGGCGGTGTGCTATGTCACCCCCAGCCACCAGTTCCCCACGGGCGTCACCATGCCCGCCGGACGCCGGGCAGAACTGCTCCACTGGGCGGCACGGCGTCCCGGACAGCGGTACATCATCGAGGACGACTACGATTCCGAGTTCCGTTTTGACACCCGGCCCCTGCCCAGCCTGCAGGGGATGGCGGGGGCCGACGGGCCGGTGGTCTACCTCTCCACCTGCTCCCGGAGCCTCGCGCCCAGCATCCGCATCGCCTACATGGTGCTGCCGGAGCAGCTCCTGCCCGCATGGCACGCGAAATACGCCCTCTATTCCGGCACGGTGAGCCGTTTTGAGCAGCAGACACTGGCGCGGTTCATCACCGGCGGCTACTTCACCCGCCATCTGGCCCGGGAGCGGGTGGCCTATAAGGCCCGGCGGGACGCCCTGACAAAAGCTCTGCGGGAAGCCTTTGCGCCGGAAGAACTGCACCTCACCGGCCTGCACACCGGCCTGCACCTGCTGGCCGAGCTGCGCGACCCGCCGCCGGACGATGCTCTCCGGGCCGCCGCTGAGGCCGAGGGCGTCCGGCTCAGCCTCCTGAGTGACTATGACCTCACCGGCGGCGGGGCTGCTCTGGGCGGGACGCTGGTGCTGGGTTACGGCTCGCTGGCCGACGAGAGCTGTGCCTCGGTGGGTGAGACGTTGAAGAGGGTCTGCACGGCGGCGTGGGAGTCGTCGGTGAGGGTGTAGTGTTCGCCGTCCCACCCGCCGGGCAGGGCCTCGGTGTGGATGGCGGCAGAGCGGTCGGCGAGAAATTCCAGCGTATCATCTAAGATGAGTAGGTCCTGCGCCGTCAAATCGGTGAGCAGGCTCGAGCTGTGAGCACGCAAGGCGTCCGGCAGGGCGGCGGGCAGAAGCTCCAGCTCCTGCCGGAAAAAGGCGTCCCACACCGCCGCCCGGGCGGCGGCTTTGTGGGCGGGCGGGACAGTGTCCTCCATCCCGTTGAGCAGTTCTTCTGCCTCCCGGGCCGAGATGGCCTGCACATTGGAACTGCACCCGGTGAGGGCCAGCTCCTCGGCGGTCAGCGCTCCCGAAAAACCCACCCGCAGCATCCCGTACCGGTCGGCGATGGCTTGCAGAACGGACGGCGCAAGGGCGAGATAGTGGGTGTCCTCGGGCGGGAGAGCTGAGAGAAGTGCTTCCCGGCAGCGGGCCGGGCCGGCGGCGCGGTAGCAGTCGGAGGGCGGTTTCGTCCGCCCGAAGGGTACGGTCAGCTCTCCGGGCAGAGCCAGCGCATGGATGCAGTTCTGGCTGGCATTCAGGTAGAGCAGCAGAAAGCCGGGTGCTGTCGTCTCGGTGGGGGCGATGCAGACCAGCAGACTCAGGCGGTTCTCTTCCTTCGGCTGACGGATGGCGACGCCGCTCTGGGGCCGGGAGGCCAGTCTTGTCCGCAGAGAGCGTCGGGTGAGCAGCACGGTGCCGCCCACCAGCGGCAGCAGCACCAGCAGCGCCGCCAGCAGTGCGGCCCAGAAGGGCCTCCAGCCTTTTTCTTTCATCTCCCATTTCCCCTCCATAAAAAACTGCATAAAGCATGGCCCGCCGGGGGAACCTTTATGCAGAAGGAGGAAATGCTATGAAATTCGATGATACCCCCAGCAGGGAAGAGCGGGAGGACTTATGGCTCGACCTCGGCCCGGCCAGCGCCTACGAGGGACTGGACTGCTGTGAGACAGCCCGCCGCGACGGCGACGCCAGCCGGACGGCCTTGCCCATGGCTTCGAAGGGGCCGAAAGCCCGAAAGACCTCGTGGCCCCGCCCGACGACGACCCGGACAGCGAACCGGTGCCGCATCTGCCGCCCCAGCTGAAAGCGCTGGAGTGGCTGGACACGATGGGCAGCCCCGATGATGTACCGCCCATCGACCGATAAAGGACGAAAAAAGTCACACCATAACAAAATTCACCTTCTGGTATGAAAGATGAAACTCGGGAATAAAATGCGGTAAAAGGCTTGCCAAGAAGCCGGAAATGTGATAAAGTATCTCCACCGTGTACAGTTGTGCATCTGGTGAGAACCGAATCGCAAGATGTGCCGCCCGGTGAGCCGGGTGTGCCGCACTTTGGAGAAGCCTGCAGGAGGCGGGTGCCGAAGGTGTAAGGCCGTTTGGGCCGATCTCTCAGGCAAAAGGACAGAGCAAACGTCTTTTGCGCAGGAAAGGTGTCCTGTGCGGGGTCATACGCTGAGTTTTTTGCGGGCAGAGCCTTTGGAAAAGAGGTTCTGCCCGCATTTTTGTTTGGGATGATCAGAGGGGGATTTCATATGGTAGACATCGTCACGCGCGTCAACAATGTGGTCAACGGCTTCGTCTGGGGGCCGTTCGGTCTGGCACTGCTGTTCTGCACCGGCCTGTGGCTCAGCGTCCGCACCGGCTTTTCCAGTTCCGGCGGATGGGCTACTGGCTCAAGCATACCATCGGTGCAATTTTACCAATAAGGACGTCACCGCCCACACCAGCAAGGAAGACATGGCCATCAGCCAGTTCCAGAGCATGTGTACGGCGCTGGCAGGCACCATCGGCACCGGCAACATCGTGGGCGTAGCCACGGCCATCGTCTCCGGCGGCCCGGGCGCCATCTTCTGGATGTGGGTCATGGCCCTGCTGGGCATGATGACCAGCTTTGCGGAGAACGTGCTGGGCGTCTACTACCGCCGCAAGAACGAAAAAGGCGAGTGGAACGGCGGCGCGATGTATTATCTGGCCGACGGTCTGGGCGCAAAGCCCGGCTGTAAGGCAGTGGACAGGGTGCTGGCTGTCCTGTTTGCCTGCTTCTGCATCCTCGCGTCTTTCGGGATCGGCAACATGAGCCAGATAAACTCCATCGCCGGCAACATGAATGCGGCCTTCCATCTGCCGTACCTCGCCACCGGCCTTGCGCTGATGGTGGTGACGGCCCTCATCGTCATCGGCGGACTCAAGCGGGTGGCCGCTGTCACGGAAAAGCTGGTGCCGCTGATGGCACTGTTCTATGTTGCAGGTGCGCTCATCATCGTGGTCATGCACGCGGGCAATATCCCGGCGGCACTGGCGGCGATCTTCAAGGGCGCATTCAACCTCAACGCTGCAGGCGGCGGCGCGCTGGGCTACGGCATCAGCCAGACCATCACCTGGGGCTTCAAGCGCGGCGCATTCTCCAACGAAGCCGGCCTCGGCTCTGCGGTCATGGTCAACTCGGCCTCTAACGTCAAGGAGCCGGTGCATCAGGGCATGTGGGGCGTGTTTGAGGTCTTCGCCGATACCATCGTGGTCTGCACCCTGACGGCCCTCGTCATCCTGACCACCGGCGTGGTAGACCTCGAGAGCGGTGCTGTCCTCGCAGGCGTGCAGGACAATGCGCTGGTGGGTCAGGCGTTCACGGCGGCTTTCGGCAGTTTCGGCCCGAAGTTCATCGCCGTGTCCATCCTGCTGTTCGCCTACTCCACCACCCTCGGCTGGAGCCACTACGGCACCAAGGCCGTGGAGTATCTCTTCGGCACGGCGGGAAGCCGCATCTATAAGGTCGTCTTTGTCTGGATGACCGTCGTGGGCGCGACCATGAAGCTGGGTCTCGCGTGGGACCTCTCCGACACCTTCAACGGCCTGATGATGATACCGAACCTCATCGGCGTGCTGGCTTTGTCCGGCACTGTGGTGGACATCACCAGGAACTACTTTGCCCGCCGCGTCCGGGGCGAGGACATCGAGCCCATGTGGTCGGCCTTTGAAGAGTATCAGAAGGAAGAAGAGGCCGAGGCTGCCGCCGAAGCCCGGCAGCAGTGACCATGCCCCAAGGGCCCGGGAGGCAATGCCTCATGGGCCCTTTTTTGATAGGAAAGAGTCTGGTGCTTTTTCACAAGAACAGGAATATTAATATATCAGTTGCGACGAAAAAACAAAATTCTCTTTACAATGCGCACGGAATATAGTAATCTTTACACACATGGAAGGCTGGGCGTGGCCAAAAGGTGAGGGAATCGCCCCAGGCAGCCGGCCTTTTGATTTAAAAGGAACAGACCTGGACAGGAACAGGTCTGCCGAGATGGCGGAATTGCCATGAGAAAGGAAAAACTTATGAACAGAAGAGAATTTATGAAGGTTTCCGCTGCAACTGCTGTGGCAGCAGGCGCACTGGCTGGCATGGCTCCGGCCTCTTTTGCAGCCGACAGCGGCGTGCACACTGATGCTGAAGTCCAGGCTATGGTGGCTGAGGAGCTGAAACTGTCCCGTGAGGTGGCTTTCTACCCTGCAGCATTCCGGGGCGATTTTGACAAGTTCTATGTGCTGTTCCACAAGCTGTCCCGTGCTCAGTACGAGAAGGTGGACGGCGCACCCGTTGCCGGCATCAACGCTTCTCACTACGATATGTGCGTTGCTCTGACCGAGGCCCGCAAGGCTCTGCGTCAGGTCAAGGACCCCAAGAGCACTGCGTGGGAGATCTGGGGTGACCAGATGGCAGTGGAGTCCCCCCTGCCCACCAACTGGACCAACTGCTACGATAACGAGGGCTTCCGCCCCTTCCTGAACCCTATGCTGCCTCATCAGGGCAAGGTCAAGGGCAACGTGATCATCATCGCCGGCGGCGGCAGCACCCACCGCAACAACGTGGTGGAAGGCTACCCTGTGGCAGAGTACTTCAACCAGCAGGGCTACAACGCCTTTGTGTTGCAGCGTCGTGTGAACCCCTACGCCGCTGTGGACCAGCAGTTGGATCTGGCCCGTGCCATCCGCTTCCTCCGTGCCAATGCTTCCACCAAGAACATCGGAAAAACTGATATCGTCATGGCAGTGGGCTTCTCGGCCGGCGGCATGAACATCATGCAGGTCATCGCCAACCAATACGGCAGCCAGACCACCCCGGATAAGATCTACCCGATTACGTCTGCGATGCAGTGGACCACGAGAGTGCCGACCTGCAGGTGGCTGTGCCCATTTACGGCCTGTTCACCACCGGTCTGGACTTCAGCAAGAACCCCAACCTGCCGCCGGTCTTTGGCGTTGTGGGCCAGAAGGACAGCCTGAGTGCCATGATGCTGCCCTCCCTGCCGGAGTGCGCTATGATCTTCAAGGACTTCAGCTTCTACCTGGCACCGGACGCTCCCCACGGCGTGGGCCTGGGCACCGGCACCAAGGGCTATGTGAACGCCTACACCCAGATCGCACAGTGGCCCGACATGGCAGTCAACTTCATGGAGAGCCGTCTGGGCCTCATGGAGAAGACCGTGGACATGGACCCTGTGGGCATGGCCTGGTAAGTTTGAACGCTCCTTTGCCTCCTCATCCATAAGCAAGATCCCAATGAAAAGGGGCTGCGCCCAGGCGCAGCCCCCCGTCCCGTGGGTCATCTTTTCTTTTGTTCCGGGGGCAGGGCGGTGGGCCTGGGTTTTGGCGGCACTGCGGCCTGCGGCAAGGCCGCTGCCGAAGGCCCAGTGGAGGTTGTAGCCGCCGCAGCTGCCGGCGCAGTCCAGCGTCTCGCCCACGAAGTAGAGTCCCGGACAGCCCTTGAACTGGAAATCGTCCTCGACTTCGTCCAGCAGCAGGCCGCCGCCGGTGGTCTGAGCCTGCTTCCAGCCGCAGGGCGTCAAGCCCTCGAACCGCCAGCACTTGGCCGTGGCGGCGAGCTTCGGCCACGCGGAGGCGGGCAGGGCGCGGGCGTTTTCAGGCAGACCGGCATCGGCCCAGAGGGCCCGGCCCAGCTTTGCGGGCAGCAAGCCCAGCCAGAACTCCGCTGCCTCGCTGCCCAGCAGTCCGACCCGCTGGGCGAACAGCGCGGCCAGCTCGGTCTCACGCAGAGCAGGGAAGAGGTCGAGGGCCACGACGGGCCGCTTCGGCCCGCGCCCAGGGCCAGCAGACCCGAAAGCTGCATGATGCAGATGCCCGAAAGCCCGTACTCGGTGAACTGCACCTCGCCCGTTTCCCGGGCAAGCACACGGCCATCTGCGCCGTCCAGCAGGCTGGCGCAGCCCTTGGCCCGGATGCCGGCCAGCGGCTTGCGGGGATGAGCACACTGCAGGGCCGTCAGGCAGGGATAGAGGGGGGCCATCCGTCCGCCGCACTGGGCGGCGAACCGGGTGCCGAAGCCATCGGTGCCGAACTGAGGGCCGGCATCACCGCCCATGGCGCAGATGACGGCGTCGGCCCGCAGGTCTCGCGGCCCGCCTCGGTCTCGATTTGGACCGCATAGCCGCCCGGCTCGCTCAGCTCTGGACGGTGCAGCCGATGCGCACCTCGACGCCCAGTCTCGACAGATGGTGCTCCAGCAGGGCCAGTACGTCCGCCGCCTGATTGGAATAGGGGTACACCCGCCCGGCCTCGTCGGTGCGGGGGTAGAGGCCGAGGCTCTCGAACCATGCCAGCGGCGCAGCCTCGTCCACGGCGCTCAGCAGGCGGCGCAGGGCTTTGGGGCTGCTGGTGAAATACCGCTCCGGTGTGATGTCCCGGTTGTCGAGATTGCAGCGCCCGTTGCCGGTGGCCAGAAGCTTTTTGCCCACCTTCGCGTTTTTGTCCAGCACGGTGATGTGTGCGCGGCCCTCTGCGGTCTGTGCTGCCGCCAGCGCAGCGGCGGACCAGCTGCCGCCGCCCAAAATCAAAATCTGCTGCATCCTCTGCCCATCCTTTCTGTAGTAAATTTATTGTATCATAGCCGCCCCTGTTTGGCAAACACAGGGCGGTCAGGTGTATATTTCCCTGCCGCTTCCACATAATAACTACACAGCATGGGAAAATGCAGAATGGGAAGGATGGTACACAGATGAAAGCAACCGGAATCGTCCGCCGCATCGATGAGCTGGGCCGGGTGGTCATCCCGAAGGAGATCCGCCGCACCCAGCGTATCCGCCGCGGCGACCCCCTCGAGATCTACACCACCGGCGACGGCGAGGTCATCTTTAAGAAGTATTCCCCGGTGGGGGAGCTGCAGGGGGTGGCGGTGCAGTACGCCGAGGTGCTGAGCCGAAGCTTCGCCCTGACGGCCTTCGTGGCGGACCGCGACCGAATCCTCGCCGCAGCCGGGTCGGGGAGGCGCGACCTTGCCGACCGCAGCGTCAGCCAGCCGCTGGAAAGGTGATGGAGTCCCGCAAGCCCTACCTCAGCGAGGGCGACCCCGAGCATGTCCTGCTGCCCTGCGAGGGCTCGCTGCGGCCATTGCTCTGTGCGTGGCCCATCATCGCGGCAGGGGATGTCACCGGGGCCGTGGGTCTGCTGGCCGAGGACCGCACCCAGCAGCCCGACCCCGCCCAGCAGAAGGCTGTGGCTGTGGCGGCAGCGTTCCTGGCAAAGCAGATGGAAGAGTGAACATTATTATAATAGGGGGAGCGTCTGCGTTTCTGGCAGGCGCTCCCTTTGTTATGACAGAATTATGAATCTTTATAAACTTTTTCGAGAAGCTATTGACAGGGAAAAATTTTTGGCTATAATGGTCTTAGCACTCAGGAAGACGGAGTGCTAAAGAAACAAAAGCCAAAAAGGAGGCAGGCGCTATGACGATGGATGCACGCAAGCAGCGAGTCTTGCAGGCGATCGTGGCGCTGTATGGCCTCGAGGGCGAGCCTGTGGGCAGCAGTGTGCTGGCAAACTATTTTGATATGGCCGTGTCCAGCGCCACGCTGCGCAACGAAATGGCGGCGCTGACCAAGCTGGGTCTACTGGAGCAGCCCCACACCAGCGCGGGCCGTGTCCCCAGTGCCAAGGGCTACCGTTATTATCTCGACAATCTGCTGACGGACGACCAGCCGCTGGACCGCGTGACCCGCGCCCGCGTCGAAGCCGTTTTCGCCAGCCTCGACCATGAGCCGGAAAAGCTCGCACAGGGCGCTGCAAAGGCGCTGGCCGCCATCAGCGGCTGCACCGCAGCCGTCAGCACCCCCTGTGCCGAAGACCTCTGCGTCGCCCACTACGAAGTCGTTCAGGTGGGCCGCAGCGCGGCGGCTGTGCTGGCCGTCACGACGGCGGGCTACGTCCGCACCCGTGTGGCGCGGGTCCGCACCGGCCTCTCCCGCGAGAACGCCGCTGCGCTGGCCGCGCTGCTCAACCGCAACCTGACCTTCGTCGCGCCGCTGGACCTGTCCAACCGGCTGCTGGCAGAGCTGTGCAGCCAGATCGACCCGGAGCTGGTTCCGGTCATCAGCGCAGCCGCTGCGATTTTGCAGGATTCCGCACAGCCCCACGTATTTCTGGGCGGTGAGCAGTACCTGCTCAACTGGCCGCAGCTCGAAGGCAAGGTGGGCGACATCCTCACCCTGCTGAACGACGAAGAGCAGGCGGCCCGCATCATCGCACCCCCGGCAGACCGCAGTGAGAGCGTGCTGCTGGGCGAGGATCTGGAACCTCAGATCCCCGGCTTGTGCATCGTCAGCGACCGCTACCTGGTAGGCGGCGGGCTGTGGGGTACGGTGGCCCTGATCGGGCCGACCCGGATGCCCTTCCAGAAGCTGATGCCGCTGCTCCACCTCTTCGCCGACGAGCTTGGCGAGGGCATGAGCGGCAAACGAAAAGACACCCCGCAGATGGCCGCACCCCGGCGGACTGTGATATATAAGGAGGATCTGGAATGAGCGAAGAGACCAAGAAGACGGCAGAAGCTCCCGAGCAGGAAGCAAAGGAGACCGAAGCCGCACCTCAGGAAGCGCCGAGACCGCCGCAGCCCCGAGAGGCCGAGGCAGAACCCGCAGACGCCAAGAAGAAAGATGGCTGGTTCAATAAGAAGGCCCGGGAGATGGACGCTGTAAAGGCAAAGCTCGACGCAGCCGAGAAGAACGCCGCACAGGCCAAAGACCAGCTGCTCCGGATGGCAGCGGAGTACGAGAACTACCGCAAGCGCTCCACCCGCGAGGCTGACCAGAAGTTCAACGATGGCGTGTCCTTCGCCGTGAACCAGATCATCCCCATCCTGGACACGCTGGAAATGGCAGCCAACGCCCCCACCACCGACGAGAACTATAAAAAGGGCGTGACCATGACGCTGGACAAAGCCGCCAAGGCACTGGATGCCCTCCATGTGGAGGAGATCGAGGCGCTGGGCAAGCCTTTTGACCCCAACTTCATGAACGCCGTCCAGCAGATCCCCGCCCCGGACGGGCAGGAGAGCGGCACCGTCATCACGGTGTACCAGAAAGGCTACAAGCTGGGCGACAAGATCGTCCGCCACGCGACCGTCGTGGTGGCCGAGTAGATCCGCAAAGACCCGCAGGGGTTTTGAATATAGACATCCGCTTCACATCTAAGCATGAGATAAACAAGTTCTTTTGAGAGGAGACTTCATTTATGAGCAAAATCATTGGTATTGACCTTGGTACTACGAATAGCTGCGTGGCTGTCATGGAGGGCGGCGAGCCCGTCGTCATCGCAAACTCCGAGGGCGCCCGCACCACCCCGTCTGTTGTTGGCTTCACCAAGACCGGTGACCGTCTGGTCGGTCAGGTCGCAAAGCGTCAGGCCATCACCAACCCGAGAACACCGTTTCTTCCATCAAGCGTCAGATGGGTACCGACCACAAGGTGACCCTGAACGGCAAGGAGTACACTCCCCAGCAGGTCAGCGCTATGATCCTGCAGAAGCTGAAGGCTGATGCGGAGGCTTATCTGGGCGAGCCTGTCACCGAGGCTGTCATCACCGTTCCTGCTTACTTCAACGACAGCCAGCGTCAGGCTACCAAGGACGCCGGCACCATCGCCGGCCTGAACGTCAAGCGTATCATCAACGAGCCTACTGCCGCTTCTCGGCATACGGCATCGATAAGGAAGATGACCAGAAGATCATGGTCTACGACCTGGGCGGCGGCACCTTCGATGTCTCCATCATCGAGATGGGCGACGGCGTCACCGAAGTTCTGGCCACCAACGGCGACACCCATCTGGGCGGCGACGACTTCGACCAGCGCATCATCGACTGGATGGCAGATGCCTTCCAGACCGAGAACGGCATCGACCTGCGCAAGGATAAGATGGCCGCTCAGCGCCTGAAGGAAGCTGCCGAGAAGGCAAAGATCGAGCTGTCCAGCGCTATGAGCAGCCAGATCAACCTGCCCTTCATCACGGCTGACGCTACCGGCCCCAAGCATCTGGATATGACCCTGACCCGCGCAAAGTTCAACGAGCTGACCGCAGATCTGGTTGACCGCACCATGACCCCTGTCCGCAAGGCTCTGCAGGATGCCGGCCTGCGCGCATCTGACCTGAAGAAGGTCCTGATGGTCGGTGGTTCCACCCGTATCCCCGCTGTCTACGATGCAGTCAAGAAAGAGCTGAACTGTGAGCCCTTCAAGGGCATCAACCCCTATGAGTGCGTGGCCGTCGGTGCTGCCATTCAGGGCGGCGTCCTGCAGGGCGACGTCAAGGGTCTGCTGCTGCTGGATGTCACCCCGCTGAGCCTCGGCATTGAGACTCGGGCGGCGTCTGCACCAAGATCATTGATCGCAACACCACCATTCCTACCCACAAGAGCCAGGTCTTCTCTACGGCTGCGGATAACCAGCCCTCTGTTGAGATCAATGTCCTGCAGGGCGAGCGTGAGTTTGCCCGCGACAACAAGAGCCTCGGTGTCTTCCATCTGGATGGCATCGCTCCGGCTCCCGTGGCGTGCCTCAGATCGAAGTCACCTTCGATATTGACGCAAACGGCATCGTGAAGGTCAGCGCGAAGGACCTGGGTACCGGCAAGGAACAGAACATCACCATCACCGCTTCCACCAACATGTCCAAGGACGACATCGACAAGGCTGTGAAGGAAGCTGAGCAGTTTGCTGCCGACGATAAGAAGAAGCGCGAGGAAGTGGACATCCGCAACGGCGCCGACCAGATGGTCTTCCAGACGGAGAAGATGCTGAAGGAGAACGGCGACAAGATGCCCGCCGACGTCAAGAGCGAGGCTGAGGCAAAGCTGGCCGACCTGAAGACCGCTGTCCAGTCCGGCTCCATCGATGACATCAAGGCAAAGCAGGATGCTCTGAGCCACGTCTTCGAGAAGATGTATCAGGCTGCCGCTGCTGCCCAGCAGCAGGCCGCAGGCGCACAGCCAGGCCCGATGCTGGCGCAAACGACCAGCAGAAGCCGGGCGATGACGGCGTTGTGGACGCAGACTTCAAGGAAGTCTGATTTAAGACACAGCAGTGTGTACCCGGCCAAACCGGCGGGTATGCGCGTAGAATAGCAAAAGCCGCTCCGGTTTTGCCGGGGCGGCTCTTGCTGGTTATAGAGAAAACCTCTCAGTCTCGCTGACGCTTGCCAGCTCCCCTGATAGGGGAGTCATTGGCAGGCCGGTCAGGCTTGTACAGATCTGCCTGAGGCTGTCTGTACTGGAAGCGGCAGTGCGCTGCTATATAGGGGAGGTTGCTGCTTATACGAGAGGTGATTGGATTATGGCACAGGAGAAACGTGATTACTACGAAGTGCTGGGTGTATCAAGACGGCCAGCGATGCGGATATCAAAAAGGCTTACCGCAAGCTGGCCATGAAGTACCACCCGGACTACAATCCCGGCGACAAGGAAGCCGAGGAAAAGTTCAAGGAGATCAACGAGGCAAACGAGGTGCTTTCGGACCCGAAGAAGCGCCAGCTCTACGACCAGTACGGCTTTGCCGGTGTTGACCCCAACTACGCTGCCCAGAACGGCGGCGGCCCTTTGGCGGTTTCAGCGGCTTTGGCGGCGACGGGGTTGACCTTGGCGACATTTTCGGCGACATCTTTGGCGGCGGCTTCGGCGGTTTTGGCGGCTCGAGCCGTTCGGCGAACCCCAACGCCCCCCGCAAGGGCCAGGACATCCGGGTGCGCATCACCCTGACGTTTGACGAGGCGGTGCATGGCTGCAAGAAGAAGATCACCATCACCCGCCAGCAGGAGTGTACCGAGTGCCACGGCAGCGGCTGCGCCGCCGGCTCCAGCCCGGAGACCTGCCCTGACTGCGGCGGCAGAGGCTTTGTCATTCGTCAGCAGCGTACGCCCTTCGGCGTCATGCAGACCCAGCAGCCCTGCTCCCGCTGCGGCGGCAAGGGCAAGCTCATCAAGAACCCCTGCAAGAGCTGCCACGGCAGCGGCACCATCGCGGTCAAGAAGACTCTGGAGGCCAATGTCCCTGCGGGCATCGACGACGATCAGGGCTTCCGCCTCTCGGGCATGGGCAATGCCGGCACCAACGGTGGCCCCGCAGGTGACGTCATCGTGGCGGTGACGGTCCAGCCCAGCGAGGTGTTCCAGCGCGACGAGAACAACATCTACGTCGTCTTCCCCATCACCTACAGTCAGGCTGTCCTGGGCGATACCATCACGGTGCCTTCCATCGACGGCAAGGTCGAGGTCAATGTGCCGGAAGGCACCCAGAGCGGCACCACCTTCCGCCTGCGCGGCAAGGGCGTCCAGTATGTGAATGGCAGAGGCCGCGGTGATATGTACGTCAAGTGCGAGGTCGAGATCCCCAAGAAGCTCAGCCGTACCCAGCGTGAGGCCCTGAAGAAGTTCGAGGGGACCCTGAAAGAGGATAACTACGAAAAGCGCAAGGGCTTTTTCAAAAAGCTGAAGGATATGTTCAATAACTGAGGATCAACACGTCCATAAACAGGCAGAGGCATCCGGTTCGGGTGCCTCTGCTTTTTGCTTGGGAAAAATGACTTGACAATATGCTTTATATAACATATAATGAGGGCGGAGAACAAATAAAAATGCGGTGATACGATGAGCTATGAAGTAGAATATTATGAGCTTCCCGATGGCTCAAGACCGGCGGAAGAGTTCATTCTGGCGCAGGACGTGAAAATGCAGGCGAAGATATTTATGGCGCTGGAGTTTCTGGAAGAGAAAGGGCCGATGCTTCGTGAGCCGTTTTCCAAACTGCTGGGTGAGGGCATCTTCGAGGTGCGGGCAAAACGGGGAACAGACATCAGCCGGGTGCTGTACTTCTTTGTAGTCGGGAAGAAGGTCATCCTGACCAACGGATTTGTGAAAAAGACCCAGAAGACACCCCCGAGAGAGATCGAAAAAGCCAAGCGGTACAGAGCAGATCATCAGCAGAGAGAGGAGAGCTGAACAATGGGAAAGAATTTCAGAGAGACATTGAACGAGCAGATGAAAGACCCGGAATTCCGTGCAGAGTGGGAAGCGCAGGAGCCGGAACGGCAGATCATGCACGCCATTCTGGAAGGACGGCAGAACTGCAATCTGACACAGGAGCAGCTGGCACAGGTCACGGGGATCAATCAGGCCAATATCAGTCGGTTGGAAAATGGAACCGCCAATCCCTCGCTGCGGACGCTCAAGCGTCTGGCAGAAGGGATGGGCATGGAGCTGAAGCTGGAATTCGTCCCCCATGTCCAGCCGCAGCACTAAAATAAAAAGAGGGCGGCGGCCCTTCCCTTGCGGGAAGAGCCGCCGCCTTTGTTGTTCTTTGGAGTCTCCTGATTTGTTAAAGCAGGATAATAGCTGCGTTGATCACAAGGCCGATTCCGGTAGCGGAGGTACCCAGAACCCAACTGGCACACGCAAGGTCATAGAGGAAATTAGATACACTCTTCCCCATATCATTTGCGAAATAGTCCAGACCGTCCTGAGTCCAAGTATTAGGGTTCTTCTTGCGGTAATCACGGATAGCCGTGACGCCCGCAAGCCATGCATAAGGAGGGAAGACCCATGCAGCGATAGCCTGAATAGCACTGGCACCACCGGTGGTATAGGTCATTTCCTCTTCGTTCATCACGCAGTAGGAAGCGGGCAGCATCATGATGTTTTCCATAATAGCACTCCTTTATGAACAATATCCCAAAACAGCGCGGTGTGCGCCGGTTTGACGAAAGATAGAAGTTTCCGAAAAGCCGCAGGGGAAACTTACAGGATGAGCAGCAGCGCGCTCAGGGGAGCGAGAGCCACCACCGTACCGGTGGAAACAAGGTCACGCAGGAAGTTGGAAGGCGATTTGGACATATCGTTGCCGATGGCGTCCATTGCACGGCCCATAACGGTGAGAGGATTGCCCCTGCGGTTGCTGTCAACGCTCAGCCAGTCTCTGGCCTGCGAGATGCCCCAGACATAGCTGGATGCTAGAACGGCCACGCCCGCGATGGTGACGATGCCGCCAACAGCGCTGCCGCCGGTGGTGTAGGTCATCTCATCGTCAGAAAGCACTGCGTAATCAGCAGGCAATTCCATATATTTCTTCATAAAGAATCACTCCTTCATATCAGCAGGCGGCGCACCGCACTGCAAAGATCCCTCTTGCAGAGCAAACATCTCTGACAGCATCATTCTACTACAACGCTGGATTTTGTGCAAGGGTTTTGGACAGAAACCACAAAAACCCGGAAAAATGCATGAAAAACACCTCGGAAGTTTGTGGAAAAATACTGCAATAATTCCCAGCATCAGCCCGCTGCGCCGGCCCGGTAGAGATAGGGGTCGCTTTTGAAGCTGTCGAAACTGTAGAGCACGAGGAGCTGGTCGTAATCGTTGTCCGCGATGAGCTTGTCCAGCCCGTAGTTATAATTGCGGAAATCCACCACGTCGATGTCGGCGTAGTTGGCCGTCAGGTAAGGCGCGAAGCAGTTGGCGTAGCTGTCCTTGATGACGAGGATCCGCCCGGTGCCGTCGCCCCTGATGCGGCTCAGGCCGTTGTTGCCGTGGAGGAACATGGCATACTTGTCGTAAACGTCCAGCTTGGCCGTGTCATAAAGGCCGGTCGTCTCGCCGTCGGCGGGCTGGCCGGGGCCGCTGACAGAGTAGATGGTCAGTTCGTTCGGCAGGTCATAATAAGTGATGGTGTCCGGTTCTGCGTCCGGCGTCCGCGCCTTGGAGTAGTGGGTGCCGTAGAAGCCGTCTGCCGTCAGTACGGTGTGGGCCGAGGGATCAAAGGGCGTAAGGCCCAGGGTGTCGCAGAGCAGCTTGTAGGCGTAGTAAGCGCCGGTGCTCGTCCAGTGGTGGTCGGTGCGGTAGTAGATATATTCGTCCTTGTGCGCGGTGAGGGTCTGCCGCACGTCCCAAAAGCGTCCTCCGGCGGCCTGTACGGCATCGGAAAGCGAGTCGAGATAACGGTCCTCGTCCAGCAGCGGAGCGCCCGCAGGGACGTTTTCCGGGTAGATGGCGGACGCCGCAGGCACCAGCATCACGTTGACCTTGCCCGGGTACCGCTGACAGAGCGCTTCCAGCGCGGCAGTGTTCTTGGGCAGGGTGCGCGTCTCGCTGGAAACGAGGCCGTAGGTGCGGGGGAACATCATCTGCTGTCTGCCCAGCAGGATGCCGCCGCTCTGCTCCTTCTGCATCACCTTCGTTTCCACGGTGCTCTGCAGGGCAACCCAGCTGTCACGGCCCGCCACCTGGTCTTTGACGTATTTCGTGTAGGCCGTGAAGAACTTGTTCAGCCCATCAGCCGAGACGCCGGACAGGCTGGGCCGCTGGGAGAGGGTGGTGTTTTCCAGTTCACTGTAGGCTCGGTCCGGCGTGACAAGGTCCAGCACGAACAGCCCGGCAAAAAACAGGGTGAATGCGATAAGGACCGGATAGCGGAAAATCGAAGCGGAGCGCTTTGAATGTTTGTCCATCGTTCACGCCTCCTCTTAAAAGTTGAAATACAGGAACGGGCTGTTGGTGCTGCCCACGACGTAAGCCATCGAGACCGTCAGCAGCACCAGAATGGTCAGCGCCTTGGTGATGGCATTGCGGGAAAGCAGCTTCCACAGCTTTTCGATGAGCGGGGTGCAGCAGACGACGGAGACCGCCAGCAGTACGCCGTAGTTGCGCAGGAAGTAAAGGGGCATCACGCCGCCGGAAGGGATGAAAAGCTTGCGGAACAGCAGGCCGAACTCCACGCCTGCGTCGTTGCCCACGAACATGGCCCAGCCCACGACCACGAGGAAGAGGGTATAGATATGGGGCCAGACCCTGCCCTTTTTGAGGTAGGGCAGGAGGAAGAGCTTTTCCAGAGCCAGCAGCACGAAATAGTACAGGCCCCAGCAGATGAAGTTCCAGTTCGCGCCGTGCCAGATGCCGGTGAGCAGTTCGACGACGAACAGGTTGAAGATCTGCCGCTTGAGGCCCTTGCGGTTGCCGCCGAGGGGGATATACACATACTCTCGGAACCAGCCGGACAGCGTCATGTGCCAGCGCCGCCAGAACTCGGTGATGGACCCGGAGATATAGGGGTAGTTGAAGTTCTGGGGGAAGTCGAAGCCCAGCATCCTGCCCATGCCGATGCCCATCAGGGAGTAGCCGGAAAAGTCGAAATAGAGCTGGAGCGAGTAGGCGATGACGCCCAGCCAGACCAGCGGGGTCGAGGCGTTGGCGAGGCCCACGAAGGAGACGGTGGGGCTGTCCGCCACGCCGATGATGTCTGTCCAGAGCGCACCGATGGCGTCGGCCAGCAGGACCTTCTTTGCCAGGCCGAAGGTGAACAGGGTCATGCAGTCCTCGATCTGCTTGAGCTCATAGCGGCCTTTGTAGACGTGGAGACGGTCGGAGACGTCCCGGTACTTGACGATGGGGCCGGCGATGAGCTGGGGGAACATGACGACGTAAGCACCGAAATCAATGATGTTATGCTCCGTTTTCACATCCCGGCGGTAGACGTCGATGGTGTAGGAAAGTGTCTGGAAGGTGTAGAAGCTGATGCCCAGCGGCAGTACGCTGATGCCCTGAATGGGCGCGAAACCGGTGCCGAAGATGGCATTGATGCTGCTGAGCACGAAATTTGCATACTTGAAGTAGAAGAGCATCCCGAGACTGCCCGCCAGCGCGATGAGCAGCAGGATGAGGCGGGCGGTCTTGTTCTGCTCGAAGCGCTCAAGCCCCAGGCCGCAGAGGTAGTTGATGAGGATGAGCGCCAGCATGACCGGGAAAACCGCACCTCGCCCCAGCAGTAGAACACGAGGCTGCACAGGAACAGAACGGTATTTTTGAGTTTCGGGGCGCGAGGTAATAGAGCGCCAGTGTGATGGGCAGAAAGCGCAGCAGAAAGATGATGGTGCTGAAGACCACGGCGTCAGCCTCCTTTTAACATTGTGATAAAGCCGAAAAAGGCCGATGCCGCTACGGCACCGGCCCGAGAGAGTCTGTTTATTTGCCCAGAACGTCCTTCACGGCGCTGGTCAAATCGGAAGAGCAGTCGTTGGAGGCAATGACCATCACCACGAGGTCGTCGCCGCCGTCGATGATGGCGTTCTCCACGTTGGACTGTGCCTGTGCAAACTCAGCATAGTTGCCGTAGAAAGCCACCTGGTCCTGCTGGTAGGTCTTGAGGGTGTCCATGACGTCCTGTGCCTTGCCAGCGGCGGGCTGGATGGCCAGCACCAGACCGGCGTCGCCGTTGTCGTTGCTCTTGATGCCCTTGTAGCTGGTCACATCGTCGGCCTTCAGGCCAAAGTCGTACTCGATGTTCATGGCCGTTATCTCAAACTGGTTGGAGATGGGGTCGGCCTCCAGCAGAGCGTCCACGGCAGAGGCCACGGCGTCGGAAGCGCCGTTCTCCTCGGCGGAGACGGAAGCTGTCGGCTCGGAAGAAGCGCTCGGGCTGGCGGCCTCGGAGGACGCTGCGCTCGAAGCGGCAGAGGATGCAGACGAAGCAGAGCCGCCGCAGCCTGCCAGCAGGACACAGCCCGCAGCCAGCGCAGCAGCAGAAAGGACGAGTTTCAGACGAATATTCATAAAAGATTTCCCTCTTTTGTCGTTAAAATTCTGAGGCCCGGCCGCCCCGAAAGCTGTCGGCCCGAAACCCCAAGATAGTCTACCATATCGACGGCAGAATTGCAAACGAAGCGTGAAATTTTAACCTTTTCTTCACCAGTGGATTCAGCCCTCGGCGGCGATGCTCTGCAGAGTCTCGATATAGTCCTCAAAGCACAGGCCGCTGGCGTTGATCTTAGCGGCGTTCTCCACGCCCACATACCGCCAGTGCCAGGGCTCGTAGATGATCTCCGTCTTGTCCTCGGCGTCCTTGGGGTAGCGGAGGATGAAGCCGTAGTCGCCCGCGTGCTCACAGAGCCAGCGGAAGGCGGCGGTCTTTTCGAAGCCCTCGTCCAGACCGGTGTGCTCCGGGCTGTTCAGGTCGGCGGCGAGGCCGCAGTTGTGCTCGGAGTATCCCGGAGGGTTGACGACGGCAGCGGCCTTTTCCCTGGCGGCGGCGTTGTCGTAGCCCTTGTCGAGGTAGTATTTGGTCTTCCGCTCGTAAAGGCTGGTCTGGTACTTGACGCTGCGGTAGCCGCTCTGCATCCAGATGGTCACGCCGTCGGCGGCAGCGGCCTTCTGCATGGAGAGGAAGGCGTCGCAGGCCGCGGTCTGCAGCGTCTTGTTGACGGCGGTGGCAGAGCCGCACTCCTTGGTATCGAAAGTATAGTCGTCCGGCATCTTGCTGGTGTGGTTCACCAGCACCATCAGCGGGTCGGCCAGCATGGCGCGGGCCTCGTCGGCGGTGAGGCCGAGGGCGTTGGCAGGCGCTGCGGTGTTTTCGGCGGAGCTCACAGTGGGATCGGCGATGCTCTGGGCCGGCATGGAGATGGAGGACGCCGCCGAAGCGCTGGGGACGACGGCACGGCGGGTGAGCAGGAAGGAGACGCCGCCTACGGCGACGCAGAGCATCACGGTAAGGCCGGCCACCCGGCGGATGGCGCGGTTACGTCTGCGGCGGCGCACCTCGGCGCGGGTAAGGCGCCGGCGGTGAGGATGAGGAGCAGAGGGATTCATAATGGACCTTCTTTCTTGTTGAGGGTGTGTATATTTTTGCACACGGGCGGACATCCTATTCCCGGGAGGCGAACAGGATGAAAATGTCGGCTGAGGAATACGGGCGCAGGGTGCGCCGGGTCGGCCCGCCCTCGCCGCTGGGCAGGGACTGCCTCTGGGCGTTTGGCGTGGGCGGCGGCATCTGCCTGCTGGGCGAGGTGCTGCGCGGGTGGTATCTGACCATGGGGCTCGACAAAGAGCTGGCCGGGACGCTCACCAGCTGCACGCTGGTGGCGCTGTCGGCATTGCTGACGACGCTGGGCCTCTACCAGAAGCTGGCCGCGAAAGCGGGCGCAGGCACCCTCGTACCCATCACGGGCTTTGCCAATGCGGTGGTCAGTGCGGCCATCGAGTTCAAGACCGAGGGCCGTGTGCTGGGGACCGGCGCGAAGATGTTCATCATCGCCGGGCCGGTCATCGTATACGGTACGCTGGCGGCGGTGCTCTACGGCAGCATCTACTGGCTGCTGCAGTAAAAGTTCCCCCTGCCAAGGATACGCATAAGGAAGCGCGGAAATTGCACTTTCACACTAAAATTCAGTATACCACAAAAAACAGATAAAATCAGCCCCATAAAGGAGGAAACTGTGATGGCTGCACGACGCGGAGACACTCTCTTGTTCCCGGCGCCGCCCGTCGTGGCGGCTCATGCGGCCATCGGCGGCAAAAAGGAGGGCGAAGGCCCCCTTGCCGCCTGCTTCGACGAGCTGAGCGCCGACAACTTTTTCGGCCAATCCAACTGGGAGGCCGCCGAGAAAGAAATGGCCCTGCGGGCGGCGCGGCTCTGCCTCAAAAAGGCTGAGACGACGCCGGATAACGTCAGCCTCGCGCTGGCGGGCGACTTACAGGCCCAGTGTACCGCGTCCAGCTACGCCCTGCGGGGCTCCCCTGTCGGCCTCTTCGGGGCCTGCAGCACGATGGCCGAAGCGCTGGGCCTCGGCGCGGCGCTGTGCAGTGCAGGCATGGCCGACGGCCTGCTGGCTATGACGTCCAGCCATTTCTGTGCGGCAGAACGTCAGTTCCGCACGCCGCTGAGCTACGGCGCTGTCCGGACGCCCACCGCCCAGTGGACGGCTACGGCGGCGGGTGCCTGCCTGCTACGGCCCGCCGGTGAGGGTGTGCAGCTCTGCGCCGCCACCTTCGGACGGGTGCAGGACTATAAAATAAAAGACATCAACAACATGGGTGCGGCCATGGCCCCCGCTGCCGCCGCAACTCTTTTGCACTATCTGAAGGACACCGGCAGCGCCCCGGCGGACTTCGACCGCATCTACACCGGCGACCTCGGCCATGTGGGCAGCCAGCTCCTGCGCGACCTGCTGGCGGCAGAAGGACTTCTGCTCAAGAACCATGTGGACTGCGGCTGCATCCTCTACGATGCCGCCGAGCAGACCGTGAAGAGCGGCGGCTCCGGCCCGGGCTGCTGCGCCTCCGTCCTCTGCGGGCATATCCTGCCCCGCCTCGAGAAGGGGACCCAGAAGCGGGTGCTCTTTATCGCCACCGGCGCGCTGATGAGCCAGACGACCTTTTTGCAGAAGGAGAGCATCCCGGCCATCGCCCATCTCGTGGAGCTGCGCAGCCCGCAGCAGAAGGAGGAAAACGGATGAATTACTTCTGGGCCTTCGTGGTGGGCGGCGGCATCTGCGTCATCGGCCAGCTGCTCATCGACCTCACCGGTTTGACCCCGGCCCGCATCCTGACGGGCTATGTGGTGGCGGGCGTCATTCTCTCGGCGGTGGGATGGTATGCGCCGCTGGCGGAGTTCGCAGGCTGCGGCGCTACTGTGCCGCTGCTGGGCTTCGGCCATCTGCTGGCGAAAGGCGTGCGGACGGCCATCGAAGAGGGAGGGGCATCGGCATCCTCACCGGCGGCTGACTGCCGCCGCGGCAGGGATCACCACCAGCCTTGTGTGCGGAGTCGTCTGCTCGTGGGTGGGGAAGAGTCATGACCAGAATTAGAAAAACATCCCGGCTCAAACCGGGATATTTTTGTGTGTAAGGCGGGCCGTTTCGCCTCATTTTTCGCCCGGAGCGCGTTATATTGGGGCCAGAAGGAGGCGAAAAGCCATGCGACAGGAAACACAATGGACGACGATCTTCTGGGAGGGCTGGACGGCGCTGGCGCTCTGCGCAGCGGCGGTGTTTTGACCCGGCAGTGCGGCGCTGGGTTATCCGGCTGTGCTCTGGTCGGGGCTGGCCCTTGCGGCGGCAGTCCCCGTCCTCTGGGCCGGGTGGTGGCTCTGGGCGGAGAAGGCCCCGCCGCTGACGGAGGAGGAGCTGATGGCGAAACCGGGGAGGATACATATTGTCACGGAAGAGGTTTTTCTTTAAGTGAAAGTGGGCGTGCGCGCTGGTAGCGCGGGGGATGTTTTCTCTTTTGGTCAAATGGCTTTGCGCTCCGCGCGAGCGGAGGTAGAGGGTGTTTCGATCCCCTCCTACCTCTGACTCCACTCCCGCAACGAGTTAAGGGCTTCTCGCCCTTAACAAGCCCAAAGAAGAAGTCGAAGCCCAAAAATGCTAGCCGCTTCGCTAAACGCATTTTTTTGTGCTTCTCCCATTTACGGCTCCGCCGAAGATTTCACGTTTCTGCTGGACGTTACCGTCAGCAGAGAGGTAACACCAGCTGCGAAGCAGCAAATCGGAGAAACGAGAAAAAAGCGTTAAGCGCAGCGACTAGCTTTTTTCCGTTTCGACAACTCCTTCGGGGTCTGAAAGGGGCGAGCAGCCCCTTTCTCGTGGATCCAGCGCGTCGAAATCGCTGGTGGTTTTCTGGTTCTCTTTTGACATCAAAAGAGAACAATTAGCCTTAATGAAAAAGCGCTCTGCCCCGCGCACAGGCGCGTGAACCATTTCTGGTTCTCTTTTGGCACGCAAAAGAGAACTTAACCCCGCGTAACCGCGCTCTACCCCCGCGCCAAAAGCGCGCAAGCTCACTTTACCGTCCCGAAAAATAAAAAACAAAAACCCCCGCACCGGGGTCCCGGTACAGGGGTTTTGTTCGTCAATCAAACTGCGATCAAGCGTTCTTGTTAGCACGCTTTGCCATACGGCTGATCTTGCGGCTAGCGGTGTTCTTTTTGATGACACCCTTAGCGCGAGCCTTGTCGATCGCGGAAACAGCAGCCAGGACGGTTGCGTCCTTGTCAGCGGCATTCGCATCGATGGCAGCGTCTGCCTTCTTGACGACTGTTTTCAGGTTGGTCTTAATGGCCTTGTTGTGAGCCTGCTCTGCAACAGCCTGCACGACACGGTCCTTCTGAGATTTGATGTTAGGCATTCGTTCCACCTCCTTGGCTACCTATAACAGCGCACCTTATGATACCATATTTGCCGTTCCAGCGCAAGCATTTTTTCAATTTTTGTTTCAAAAAGTTTTGATTTTCCCATACTTTTTGTGCCGCGAGGCCCCAAAACCGGCTTTTTGGCGGCAAACAGAGCAGAAAAGAGGGAAAATCATGCGCTTGACAGATATGGCGGACGAGCTCTACACGGCCGCGGCTGACCTGCCCGGCGGAGTCCGCGCGGCCACGGCAAAACGGGGCGGCGTGACGGTGACGCGGGTGGAGATCGCCCGGGAGGGCCTCGAGAAGCCCCGGGGGCGGTACGTCACGCTGGAAGTCCCCAGCGTCAGTGTGCTGGACGAGCGGGACGCCGAGGTCATCGAGCAGGCAGCGGACGAGCTGCGGGCGCTTCTGCCGCCGGAGGGGCCGGTGCTGGTGCTGGGCGTGGGCAACCGCCGGGTCACCGCCGACGCCCTCGGCCCCCGCACCGTCCAGAAAATTTTTGTCACGATGGGCGCAGGCCGTCCGCCGGTGAAGGGCATCCGCCCGGTGGCGGCGGTGGCCCCGGGCGTCTCGGCGTCCACCGGTCTGAGCCTGCAGCAGCTGGCCGGTGCGCTGGTGCGGAAGTGCGGCCCACGGCCCTCATCTGCGTGGACAGCCTCTGCTCGTCGGAACCCCAGCGTCTGGGCCGGACGCTGCAGTTCTCCGACACCGGCCTCTGCCCGGCCCAGCCCGGCAGCAGCAAGCATCTGGACGCGGCCCGTCTGGGCCTGCCAGTGATTGCGGCGGGCATCCCCACCCTGATGATGGCGCAGGAGGGCAAAGACCTCGTGGTGACGCCCCGGGAGCTGGACAGCGTCATCGCCCACGGGGCCGCCCTGCTGGGCGCGGCCATTAACCGCGCCTTGCAGCCGAGGCTCAGCATCGCCCAGCTCTGCTGGCTGGTGGGATAAAACCAGGCCGTCCATCATATTGTATGGATAAAACAAAAGGGGAGGGGGCAGTCTATGCGCTATGGCGAGGCCGGGCAGAGCCATCTGCTGCCCTTTCTGGGCGCAGCGGCCCTTTTTGCGGCTCTGACCATCATGGCCCACAGTGTTGTGCTGGGGCTGGCGGCAGTCATCGCCGGGCCTGTCCCGGCGGCGCAGACGGCGCTCTCCCTGAGCCGAAAGGCCGTCTCCGGCGCGGCACAGGAAGAGGCCGCATCTGTGGCCGAAGCCGCCCCTGAAAGCACCGGGACTGCCGCCCCTCAGCCCGAAGCCGCCGCCCCGACAGGCGGCATCGAAAGCTATCTTGTGGAGCTTCTGAGTGACGACGCCCGGCCCGAAGGCGCGGGCGCAGTGATTGAAAAAAATTACCCGCAAGGCAGCGGTGAAAAGTACGTTGCCTGCGGCGCGGGCAGCATCAAGAACAACACCCGACAGACTGCGGCGGACATCGCAGCAGAGATACAGGACCCACTGCCCTTTGGCGTCGAAAAGGACAGCCCTGACCCGCAGATCCTCATCATGCACACCCACGCTACCGAGGACTACCGCCTCTCGGCGGGGCTGTGGTATTCGCCCGGCGACGGCGCCCGTACCACCGACACGAACCTGAATATGTGCGCCGTGGGCCGGGTGATGGCCGACACCCTCAACGCCGCCGGGCTGAACACCCTCCACGACGAGACCCTGAACGACTACCCCAGCTACACCGGCAGCTACGAGAACAGCCGGGCCGTCGTCCAGCGGTACTTGGCCCAGTACCCCAGCATCAAGGTGGTGCTGGACGTCCACCGGGACGCCATCGAGACAGAGGGAGGTTCCCGGATGGCCCCGGTCTGCACCGTGGACGGGCGGCAGGCCGCGCAGGTCATGATCATCTGCGGGTGCGACAACGGCGGCAGCGTCCGGCTGCCCAGCTGGCGGCAGAATCTCCGTTTCGCCGCCGCATGGGAGCGGAGCATGGAGGGGATGTACCCCGGGTTCACCCGGCCTGTGCTGTTCAGCTACCGCTTTTATAATCAGGACCTCACCACCGGCAGTCTGCTCATCGAGATAGGAGGCCACGGCAATAACCTCAACGAGGCCCTCTACGCCGGGCAGCTGGCGGCCAACGGCCTTGTGCAGGCCCTGCTTGGCCCGGATACTTGACGAAACGGCGGCAAAGTGCTATATTTTACTGGTAAATGCAGTGATTGGGAAAAGTAGCGCATCACAACGCCACAGAGAGCGCGGCAGAGCTGGGAGCCGTGCGCGGACGGTGCGTGAACGAACACCCGGGAGCAGCAAACTGAACAGGGCGCAGTGAGAAAAATGCGCCGCCAGTAGGTGCGCCGCAGGCTCAGCGTTAACGGAGCAGCGCTTTTACTTGAGCGCGTGAGCGACCGGACACTTCCGGTAATTCAGGTGGCACCGCGGACATTACAAGACAGCTTGTTCGCCCTGAACTTTCAGGGAGAAAAGCTGTCTTTTTCTTTTGTAAAATCGATAAGGAGAAAAACTATGGAACGCACTGAGATCGTTTCGCTGTACAAGAACACCCCCGCCGATGGTACGGTCGTCACCGTATGCGGCTGGGCAAAGAACATCCGCGACTCCAAGAACATCGGCTTCATCGCCCTGTCTGACGGCGGCTGCTTCAAGACCCTGCAGGTCGTGCTGGAAGCCGGCAAGCTGGCAAACTACGATGAGGTCGTCCACACCGGCCTGTACAGCAGCCTGCGCGTCGTGGGCCGCATCGTGCTGACTCCGCAGGCAAAGCAGCCCTTCGAGCTGAACGCTGATTCCGTCGAGATCCTGGGCGACTGCCCCGCCGACGAGTATCCGCTGCAGAAAAAGAAGATGAGCATGGAGTATCTGCGCACCATGCCCACCCTGCGCCGCCCGCACCAACACCTTCAACGCCGCTTTCCGCGTCCGCAGCGTGGCCGCTTACGCCATCCACAAGTTCTTCCAGGAGAACGGCTTCGTCTACGCCCACTCTCCGCTGCTGACCGCTTCCGACTGTGAGGGCGCCGGCGAGATGTTCCGCGTCACCACCCTCGACCTCGACAATGTTCCCAAGAACGAGGACGGCACCGTCGATTACACCAAGGACTTCTTCGAGAAGCCCGTCAACCTGACCGTTTCCGGCCAGCTGGAAGCCGAGGCCATGGCAATGGCGTTCGGCAAGGTGTACACCTTTGGCCCCACCTTCCGCGCCGAGAAGAGCTTTACCACCCGCCACGCCGCCGAGTTCTGGATGATCGAGCCGGAGATGGCGTTCTGCGATTTGAACGGCTACATGGACACCGCCGAGGCCATGACCAAGTACGTTATCCGCTACGTTCTGGACAACTGCCCCGATGAGATGGCTTTCTTCAACCAGTTCATCGACAAGGGCCTCATCGAGCGCCTTGAGCTGGTGGCAAACAGCGAGTTTGGCCGCATCAGCTACACCGACGCCATCGAGATCCTGAAGAAGAACAACAAGAAGTTCCAGTTCCCCGTGGGGCGTGGACATCCGACCGAGCACGAGCGCTACCTGACCGAGGTGGTGTTCAAGAAGCCCGTCTTCGTCACCGACTACCCGAAGGAGATCAAGAGCTTCTACATGAAGCAGAACGCCGACGGCAAGACCGTGGCCGCAGCCGATATGCTGGTCCCCGGCATCGGCGAGCTCATCGGCGGCAGCCAGCGTGAGGAGGACTACGACAAGCTCGTGACCCGTATGGACGAGCTGGGTCTGGACAAGTCCAGCTACGACTGGTACCTGAACCTCCGCAAGTTCGGCGGCGTGGAGCACGCAGGCTATGGTCTGGGCTTCGAGCGCATGATCATGTACCTCACGGGCATCCAGAACATCCGTGACGTGCTGCCCTTCCCCCGCACGGCTTACGGCTTCTAAGATAGAGCACACTATGACCGGACTGCTGCTTTTCGCAGCGGCCCGGTTTTTGGTTAGCGTCCTTGCCCTCTCCGTCACGGCTGACGCCGCGCCACTACCCGGGTTGCGGCACCCAGCATCCGCTTCGTGCTTAAAAAGCACTTGCGTCTTGCTGGCCACTGCCCCAACAATGATTCCCTGTTTCCGCCACTGGCGGCGGTCATCATTGTTGCTCCCAAAGGGAGAGGCAAAAGGCTTCCCGGCAGGCAAAAGGCTCTCCCTTTGGGAGAGCTGGACGCGAAGCGGCCTGAGAGGGCAAGCCGCCTTTACATTTTTCAACAAGGAGAACAAAACAAGTGGAAAACATCGCCCCGGCATTGCTGGAATGGTTCTACAAGAACCAGCGCATCCTGCCCTTCCGCACCGACCCCAGCCCCTACCACGTCTGGCTCAGCGAGATCATGCTGCAGCAGACCCGCGTCTCGGCGGCGCTGCCCTATTATGAGCGCTTCCTCGCCGCCCTGCCAGACATTCCCGCGCTGGCGGCGTGCGAAGAAGAAAAGCTCCACAAGCTCTGGGAGGGGCTGGGCTACTACAGCCGGGTGCGCAACCTGCAAAAGGCCGCCCGCATCGTCTGTGAGCAGTACGGCGGGCAGCTGCCAGCCGACTACGCCGCTCTCCGCGCTCTGCCCGGTATCGGGGACTACACGGCGGGAGCCATCGCGTCCATCAGCTTCGGGCTGGCTGTCCCGGCGGTGGACGGAAATGTGCTGCGGGTGTTTTCCAGACTGTATAATGACCCCGGCGTTATTACAGAACCGGCGGTAAAACGAGCTTTTACGGCCCGGGTCATGGAGCATCAGCCCCCTGAGAAGGCGGGCGACTACAACCAGGCTCTGATGGAGCTGGGCGCACTGGTCTGTGTGCCGAACGGCGCACCGCTCTGCGAGCAGTGTCCGCTGGCCTCTCTGTGCGAAGCCCGCAGGGCCGGTACGGCGCTGGAACTGCCCCATAAGGCTGCGCCCAAAGCACGGCGCATCGAGCCGGTGACGGTAGTGCTGGCCGAAGACGCCGAAGGACGCTTCCTGTTGCAGCAGCGGCCCGAAAAAGGTCTGCTGGCCGGTCTGTGGCAGCCGCTTCTGTGGGAGGGCGAAGCCCTCAGCGCCGAAGAAGTCTGCGGCCGGCTGGAAGCGCTGGGCCTTGCCTGTGAGAGCATCGAACCTCTGCCGGCGGCAAAGCATATTTTCAGCCACATCGAGTGGCGGATGAGCGGCTATTCTGTCTGCGTCGGCAGTGCGGAAGCCCCGGCGGGCTGTGTCTGGGCCAGCCGCGAACAGCTGCAGAACGAATATACTCTGCCCGGCGCATTCAAGGCGTATAAGAAAAAGCTGGGACTCTGAAAAAAGCAAAATTTTGCCTTTTTGGTTGTAATTTTCGTGAAGTCCGGGTATAATAGTTTCAGAATAGACCGAGCCTGTGCCGCGGAACGACCGCTGAAAATAGCTGGACCGCTGGTTCGACCAAAAAGGAGTGTGCTGAACCTATGAAGAAATCCTGTCTGATCGCTGTTATCGCAACGCTGGCTGCTGTGGCTGGTGCGCTGGCTGCTGTGGCTGTTTATCTGCGCCGCCGTGAGAAGGAGCTGGACGAGTACGAGCGTCTGCTGTTCGGCGAGGATACCGCCGCCCCCGCTGAGGAAGAGCCTGCTGAGACCGAAGACAAGGCTGCTCCCGCTGAGGATACTGCCGAATAACGCGGGCCGAAACAGAACAAAATGACGAAGGGCGCACCGGCAGTCTGTAACAGGGCTGTTCCGGTGCGCCTTTTTATATCTGCATATATAGGAAAGCTGGCTTGCCCTCCGTCACGCCTGCGGCGTGCCACTACCCGGGTTGCGGCACCCAGCATCCGCTTCGTGCTTAAAAAGCACTTGCGTCTTGCTGGCCACTGCCCCAACAATGATTCCCTGTTTCCGCCACTGGCGGCGGTCATCATTGTTGCTCCCAAAGGGAGAGGCTATGGCCTGACGGTCACGTTTTTGGCTCTCCCTTTGAGGAAAGACTTCCCCCGGCCGGGGGAAGATGTCGCGACAAAGGAATCCGTCACCGAAGGTGACTGAGAGGGCGAGGCCGCTACAAGAGGAGAGATACATATATGAAGCAGCTTTTGTTATGGCTCATCGGCGTCGCGCTGGGCGTCGTGGTGCTGCTTGCGGCAGTGCTGGGCGTGAGCTATTCGTTCACCTCGGAGGGCGCGAAGCCCGCGTCTGAGGTGCAGTTCGCCGGGCAGGAGCTGGAGCCCAACGGCTGGTGCTGGCAGGTGCCGCTGCTGGGCGGGCAGGTGGATAAAGTCTTCGCCAGCCCCCGCACCCTCACGGTGCAGAAGCTGGGCGTCCTCTACGACGCCCACCCGGCCTTCGCCCTGCCCGAGTGGTACAGCTACGGCCCGCTGACCATCACCGACAGCGCGGGCAATGTGGTCTTCGAGGGGACTGCGGCCTCCTACGACGACTTTTTGTTCCCGGCCAACGGCGGCTATAAGGCCGAGCTGACCGTCTGGCGTCTGCCGGAAAATATGCTGGCCACCCAGTTCGAGGGCGGCAGCACCGGTGAGCTGCGGCAGGACGTCCGGCTCGAAAAGCCCGCGAAGCCCATCGGCTGGTACAATTATTCCTTCCGCTTCACGCTGCAGGCCAGCGCCGAGGTGGAGCTTTCCGCCGAACGGATGGAGCAGGGCGGCACGGTGGCCGCGGCTTTCACCGGCATGGTGGGCGAGACAGCTCCCACGGTGGAAACAGACCTCGGCAATGTGCAGGCCGTCCGTCTGGGCAGCGGGTGGCGCGCCTATATCCCGGCGGCCTACAATGCCGCTGCCGGTGCGCATGAAGTGACCTTTACCGTGGGCGGCGAGACGGTGGTGAAAAACATCACCGTCATCCCGAAGGACTTCGGCACGGTTGAGATCGAAGCCGAACCGGAAGCCTCCGAAGCCGCCAACACCGAGTTCCGCAACGCCGTCTGGCCCCTCTATGAGCAGCCCGCCCGCGAAAAGCTGTGGAGCGGCGGCTTTGCCTGCCCGGCGGAGAATTACATGACCCTCGTGGACTTCGGCCAGACCAAAGTCACCGACGGCAAGCAGGGCAGCAAATCGAACTCCACGAAACTCTACACCATCCCGGGCGACCCCTGCCGCGCCCCCGCCAACGGTGTCGTGGTGCTGGCCCGGAACCTCGCCCTCACCGGCAACACCGTCGTCATCGACCACGGCTGCGGGATGCGCAGCTACCTCTACGGGCTGGATGTTCTCTCGGTGAGCGAGGGTCAGAGCGTGGAGCGCGGGCAGGCCGTGGGCGCGTTGGGCGAAGACCTGACCATGGACTTCAAGCTCGGCAGCAAGAGCATCAATCCGTGGCTGCTCTTCCAGACCAGCGGCGGGCTGTTCTGGAAAGAAAATGGGTGAGGTCGGCAAATCGGAATTTGAAAGGAGAAAACTCATGTATCCGTTAATATCTGTTTTTATTATAGTAGTTGGTGCGCTACTATTGGTTTTTGCAAATAAAATTATAAAAAATAACAAGGTTAATCGAATTGGCATTAAAGTGGTTGGCGGTATTCTAATTATAGTTGGTTTACTTCTGCTGTATTTTTTATTATCAGGAAAATTGACATTGCCATTATCTAAGTAAGTGAAATTCGCGTTTGCGAAGCAATGAAAGCCCAGTGGGGCTTTTAAGTGACAGAACGGTCTTGCGGCAGCAAGATGGAGGGGCCTCGCCCCGACAAGTTCAAGTTTATCACAAAGAATCCAGATATGAAACGAGCAGAGCCTCTACCTTTCGGTGGAGGCTCTGCTCGTTTCATATCTGCGGTTTTGCTCAGGAAATGGCGTCCACGTCCCACTTCATCTGGACGGCGTCGGCGCCTTCCAGTGCGATGTGGAGCGCACCGGCGTTGTCGATGGCCTGCTCCGGCGTCCGTGCGCCGCACAGAACGTGCAGGCCGGGGATCATCCGGGCCGTTAGGGCGATGACCAGCTGCGCCTTGGTGCAGTGGTACTTCTCGCAGAGGTCAGACCAGCTGTCCAGCAGCCGGATGGCCTGCGCCCGGCGGGCGGGCTGGAAGCAGGGGTTCGTGTTCCGGGTGCTGCCCTCGGGGTAGGTGGTGTCCATGGTCACCTTGCCGGTGAGCAGGCCCTGCTCCAAGGGAGAATAAGCCTGAATGGACACGCCCAGCTCCTTGCAGGTGGGCAGCAGCTGCTTTTCGATGCGGCGGGTCAGCAGGCTGTACTTTTCCTGAATGACATCCAGCTGGCCGTATTTGCAGTAGCCGCGGATGAACTCAGCGGTGGTGTTGGACGCGCCGATGGCACGGATCTTGCCCTGCTCCTTGAGCTTCATCATGGCTTCGACGGTCTCTTCCAGCGGGAAGATGGAAAGGTCCGGCGTCTGCCAGTGGGTGTAGAGCACGTCCAGATGGTCGGTGCCGAGACGGCGCAGGCTGTCTTCCACATCCTCGATGATGCTCTTGGCCGACAGGTCGCGGTAGGTCTGCACGCCGTCCACCACCTTGTGGAGAACGGGGCTTTCGTGCCGCCACTCGAGGCCGCACTTGGTGGAGAGGATGACCTTGTCCCGGTCGATGTGGCGCAAAGCCTCGCCCACCACCTCTTCGCTGTGGTAAAGCCCGTAGATGGGGGCGGTGTCTATCCAGGTGATGCCCTGCTCCACGGCAGTCTCGATGGCTTTTACCGACAGGGCGTCGTCGTTGTCGCCCCACCAGCTGCCACCGCCGATGGCCCAGGTGCCAAGCCCCAGAAATGGTGCGGAGAGGCCGCTTTTGCCAATGTTACGTTTTTCCATAGATCGTTACCTTCTTTTCCGGCAGCGCCCCGCGAAGGGGGTGTTGTCGCTGACTGGTACATATTGTTGTATTTTAGATTTATTCCAAAAAGAGCTGCCATGCAGGTCTTCTGCACAGCAGCTCTTGGGAACCTGTAACTTAAATATTGCCAAATTCGCTCAGCTTTAACGTCTCATTGTGCGTTTCAGCCCAGCGGATAGCCCAATCGGAGGTGAACAGGAGCAGGCGGTTGCCCTTCATGTCCTCGACGGCCTTGGTGTCGCTGGTGAGGTCGAGGTCACGCAGGACGTAAGTGTCGGGGTCGTTCTGGATCCAGCGCAGCTGCTCGAAGGGGAGCTGCTGCATCCGGATCTCGACGTTGTACTCGGTGTTCAGACGGTACTCCAGCACTTCCAGCTGCAGCACGCCGACGACGCCGACAACGACTTCTTCCATACCGCCGCCCACTTCGCGGAAGATCTGGATAGCGCCCTCCTGAGCGATCTGCTCCATGCCTTTCACGAACTGCTTGCGCTTCATGGTGTCCTTCTGCTCGATGCGGGCAAAGTGCTCGGGGGAGAAGGTGGGGATGCCGGCGAACTCGACCTTCTTCTTGCCGGTACACAGGGTATCGCCGATGGAGAAGATGCCCGGGTCGAACAGGCCGATGATGTCGCCTGCGTAGGCTTCATCGACGATGGCGCGGTCCTGCGCCATCAGCTGGGTGCCGGTGGCCAGCTTGATGTTCTTGCCCTCCTGCACATGGTAGGCTTCCATGCCGCGCTCGAACTTGCCCGAGCAGATGCGCATGAAGGCGATACGGTCGCGGTGGGCCTTGTTCATGTTGGCCTGAATTTTGAAGATGAAGGCCGAGAACTCATCGCGGCAGGGGTCAACGGCCTCGCCGGTCAGGCTGTCCACGCGGGCCAGCGGGGTGGGGGTGAGGCGGAGGAAGTTCTCGAGGAAGGGCTCGACGCCGAAGTTGGTCAGCGCAGAGCCGAAGAACACGGGGCTCAGCTCGCCGCGCAGCACGCGGTCGAGATCGAATTCCTCGGCAGCACCGTCCAGAAGCTCGATTTCGTCCACCAGCTGCTGGTGCAGGTAGGGGGTCAGCAGCTGGTCCAGTGCGGCATCGCCCAGCTCGGCCTCGGTCTCCTCGACCTTCTTGACGCCGTTGGCGCGGCCGTCGCTGGAGAAAGCAAGCACTTTGCGGGTGTTGCGGTCGAACACGCCCTTGAACTCCTTGCCGCAGCCGATGGGCCAGTTCATGGGGTAGGTCTTGATGCCCAGAATTTCTTCGATGTTCTCCATCAGCTCGAAGGGGTCGCGGGCCTCGCGGTCCATCTTGTTGATGAAGGTGAAGATGGGGATATGGCGCAGGGTGCAGACCTTGAACAGCTTGATGGTCTGGGCCTCGACGCCCTTTGCGGCGTCGATGACCATGACAGCCGAGTCGGCTGCCATCAGGGTGCGGTAGGTGTCCTCCGAGAAGTCCTGATGGCCCGGGGTGTCCAGAATGTTCACGCACTTGCCTGCGTAGTTGAACTGCAGCACAGAGGAAGTGACGGAGATGCCGCGCTGCTTCTCGATGTCCATCCAGTCGGACACGGCGTGCTTTGCGCTCTGCTTGCCCTTGACAGAGCCTGCCTGATTGATGGCTCCGCCGTACAGCAGCAGCTTTTCGGTCAGCGTCGTTTTGCCGGCGTCGGGGTGGCTGATGATAGCAAACGTCCGGCGGCGCTCGATTTCTTCACGATTTGTCATAAAAGTTTCGTTCTCCTGAGATGCGGCCCCGCGAAGGGCCGGGTGGATGTATCAGCAAACAATAGGGTCTGTTTCCATGGGAAACTCTCCTATAAAATTACATACAACACTTATTTTAACAGAAAATCCACATGGATGCAAGAGTTTTTGCTATTTTTTCAGAACAAGGCAGGGCAGGGGCGCGGTGTCGGCCCAGTTGGCAAAATCGCACACCAGTACGGTATATTTTTCCAGCGGGAGAGCCCGCAGCCAGCCGAGGATGCTCTGCTTTTCGTCCGTGCCGATGACGCGCCCGCTGTAGAGGATGGCGCTGAGCACGCCGCCGGTGCGCAGCGCCGCGAGGGCGGCTTCCAGCGCAGGGATGCTGCTGTCTGCTGTGGAGAAGACGCTGTGGTCGGCCCCGGGCAGCCAGCCGAAGTTGAACATCACGATGTCCGCCGTGCCGGGCCGGGCATACTGTAAGAGGTTCGCGTGGCTGTCGCAGATAAGCTCTGCCGTGAGGCCCTGCTTTTCGAGCCGGGCGCGGGTGGAAGTGATGGCCTCGGGCTGGATGTCGAAGCCCAGCACCCGGCCTTCCGGGCCGGCAAGGCGGCAGAGGAACGCCGTGTCGCCGCCGTTGCCGCAGGTGGCGTCGATGCAGAGCTTCGGGTGGGGGAGATGGGCGGCAAGATAGTCCTGCACGAAGCGCACCGCCGTCAAATCGGGGGTGCGGCGGCGGACGAGCCGCCCATCCTCAGGCGCAAAGCCGAATTTCTGCCAGAACAGCCCTTCGCCCTCGTCGGCGGGCAGGGGTGCGGTGAACACCGTCGCGGCCTCCCGGTCATAACCGCCGAACCGGCGCAATATCTCTTTTAACAGGTAGGAGCCGTAGCCCTTCCGCCGCCACTGGGGCAGGACGGACAGGGCCGTGATGTCCGCGCCTTTTGGGGTGGGGGTGACGCCGCACCGGCCGATGATGTCGGCCTCTTTATAAAGGGCAAAGCCCGTTTGAGTGGCGCTGATTTTCATAGAAACTCCTTAGACCTTATTTCACACATTCTTCACTGGGGAAACGATTGATTTTCACAATTAGCGGATAGAATAAAACCGTGCCGGAGAGGAGCGGAAAAGCTCTTCCCCCGGCCGAAGTTGTTTTCATAGCCGGAGAGTGCCGAATGGGCGAGGATTTTTGCCGGTAGGCAAGGCGCTTTCCCGAAGCAATCCTAGGCGGATTGCAAGGGCAAGCAACGCAGTATGCGGGCAAAAAGACCGCTCAGACGGTGCGCAACGGTTATGAAAACAACTTCTAATCCCTTAGAAAGGAAGTAATCACGATGGATGAAAACAAATGGGAATATGACTATTCCTCTTCCAATAATCCTGCCGGTGATACCGGCTACCCCAATGTGGGTTCCAGCGGCATGAACACCGCAAACACTGCTTCTGCCTTCAGCGAGAGTACCCAGCCTTCCGGCGGCGCAACGCCGCCCCCCGCAGGCCCGCAGAACACAGCCCCTGCCGCGCCGAAGAAGCCTAAGAAGAATGCAGGCAAGGCTGTAAAGAGCATCGTCGCTCTGGTGCTGGCCGCAGCCATGGGCTTTATGGGCGGCTTTGTGGGCGCACGCTTCGGCGGCAATAACAAGGTCATCATCCAGAAGGTGGAGCGGTCCGACAGCTCTTCGGCAGACTCTGAGAGCGCCGCCGAAGGCACGACTGTTTCCAGCGGCATGACCACCGCACAGGTGGCCAAGACCGTCAGCCCCAGCGTCGTGGTCATCACCACCGAGCAGGTGGTCTACTCCCAGTGGTCCTGGTACGGCCAGAGCCAGGTGGAGAGCGGCGCCGGCAGCGGCGTTATCATCAGCGCGGATGGCTATATCCTCACCTGTGACCATGTCGTGAGCGGCGCGTCCAACATCACCGTCACCATCGGCGACAAGGACTACACCGCCACCGTCGTGGGCGAGGATTCCACCAGCGACATCGCCGTCATCAAGGTCGATGCCGACGGCCTGACCCCCGCCATCGTGGGCGACAGCGACAAGCTGGCCGTGGGCGACAACGTGCTGGCCGTGGGCAACCCTCTGGGTGAGCTGGGCGGCACCGTCACCAGCGGCATCGTCAGCGCCCTGAACCGCAGCGTCTCCATCCAGAGCTCCAGCTCTGTCAACACCATGTCCCTCATTCAGATGGATGCTTCTGTCAGCCCCGGCAACTCCGGCGGCGGCCTGTTCAACATGAACGGCGAGCTGATTGGCATCGTCAACGCAAAGTCTTCCAGCTCTGACGCCGAGGGTCTGGGCTTCGCCATCCCCATCAACGACGCCATCAAGGTGGCGCAGGACCTGCTGGAGAACGGCTACGTCACGGGCCGTCCCTACATGGGCATCACCTATCGGCTGTCAACGACGCACAGACGGCGGCACAGCTGGGCGTCAACGCCTACGGCATCTACGTCATGGACGTCGTGTCCGGCGGCCCTGCCGATAAGGCGGGCCTCAAGGCCGGCGACCGCATCATCAGCATCGACAACACCGAGGTAGCCCAGAAGACCGACCTTGGCACCCTGATGCAGGAGCACTCTGCCGGTGACACCCTGTCCATCACCGTCGCCCGCGACGGTCAGATGCAGACCGTCAGCCTGACGCTGGGCGAAAAGAACGCCTCCAACAGCGGGAATGGCACCAACGGCGCATCTCGTCAGGAGAAGTCTGCCGAGTCTGCACCTCAGCAGGACCCGCAGGGCTAAATCAGGACATGATCGGGTGGCTCACCGCGTAAAGCGGCGGGCCGCTTTTTGTTATACCTGGCCGAAAATCGTTGCACTGTATGGCAGCAGTGTCACTTCGCCGCCGCAGACCCGGCTGGGGCCTTTCCAGAGCGCGGACGATACGCCGTCGCTCAGCAGTTTCCACTGGCCGTCGGGCAGGTGGACCCGCTTTTCTTCTTCCGTGGGATTGTAAAAGACGCAGAGCGCCCGCCATGCCGCGCCGTCGCCGGGTGCGGCGGGCAAAGTCCAGCCCACGAGGGGCTGCTCCAGCGAGAAAAATCGGATGGCCGCCGGGCTGGCCGCATCCGAGGCGCTCAGCCGGGGGAACTGCGCCCGCAGGCCCAGCAGGCCCCGGTAATAGTCCACCAGTCCGTGGAACCGCGCGGCCCGCTTCCAGTCCAGACGGTTGAGGGAGGGCGAAGAGCGGTAGGTGTTGCCCTGACCTTTTTTGGTGCGGGCGAACTCCTCGCCGGCCTGCAGGAAGGGCATCCCCATGCAGGTGAGATAGATGCCCGCCGCCAGCCGGTTCTGGGCCAGCGCCGCCGAGTCGGCGGCAGTGTACTCGGGACGGGCGTACCGGACGAGCATGAGTTTATCCCAGAGGGTGAAATTGTCGTGGGCAGAGACATAGCTGACGATCTGGGAGGGCGAATGGGCGGGCAGCTTGTCGCTGCGGCACCACGCGGCCACGGCCCCGCCGATGTCCCAGAAGCTGCCCGGTCTGCCCTCGACGTAACCCGGCTCCCGGGCGTCAAAACAGCCGCCCTTGATGACGTCGCGGGTGTTGTCGCAGAAGATGCCGATGCGCTCGGACAGCATGGCGAGGTTCGCCTTGTTGGCCTCGTACCGGTGGAGCTGGCTCCCGCCGCCCTGCCACGGCTCCCCGTACATCAGGATGCTTCTGCCGCACGGCAGAGCGTCCAGCGCGGCCCGCAGTTCGTTCATGGTGTCCACGTCATAGAGGCCCATGAGGTCGAAGCGGAAGCCGTCGATGTGATATTCCTGCGCCCAGTAGAGCACCGAGTCGATGAGGTATTTCCGGGCCATGGGCCGCTCACTGGCAAACTCGTTGCCGCAGCCGCTGCCGTTGGAGAAGCTGCCGTCCGGGTTCTGCCGGAAGAAATAATAAGGCACCGTGCTGTTCAGCGGGTTCTCGCTGCGGTACATATGATTGTACACCACATCCATGATGACGCCGATGCCCGCCGCGTGGAGGGCGGCTATCATCTCCTTGCACTCCCGCACCCGGACTTCGCCTTTCGCGGGGTCGGTGGAGTAGCTGCCCTCGGGGACGTTGTAGTTGGTGGGGTCGTAGCCCCAGTTGTACTGCCGGGTGAGGGGGCGGCTCTCGTCCACACTGCCGAAGTCGAAGATGGGCATCAGCTGCACATAGCCCACTCCCAGCCGCTTGAGGTAGTCGAGGCAGGTGGGGAAGGTGCCGGCGGAAGAAAGGGTGGTCCCCTTCTGGGTAAAGGCCATGAATTTGCCCCGCCATGCATTCCGAACGCCGCAGGCCGGGTCTTGCGAGAAGTCACGGACGCTGACCTCCCACACCGTCCGGCGGGAGGCCGGGACGATGACCCGGTGGTCGTGGTTCCAGTCGGGCGGGTCGATGCGGGGCGCGTCTAAAATCATGCTCCGCAGGCCGTTGACGCCCGCCGTCCGGGCGTAGGGGTCGCCCGTCTCGTATGCTGTGCCGTCCACCTCGACGGTAAAGGTATAGTAATGTCCGTGCTGGTCGCCGGGCAGATAGACCGACCAGACGCCCTGCCCGTGCTGTTCCAGCGGCAGGGTCCCCATGCAGGCCCCGCCGTCGCCCCGGCGGTAGAGGTTGACCGATACCTTCTGCGCCGTGGGCCCAGAGCCGGAGCCGGGTGCCGGAGGGGTTATATTCCGGCCCCAGAGGGCCGCTGTAGGTTGTCTGCCGTGCAAAGGCGCTGCTCTCGAACAGCGTTTTCCACTCTGCGGGCGTTTTCATTTCGTTCCATTCCCTTCGCATATCAAATCAATATAAAATTAGTGTACCCGCCTGCCCGTGGATTTTCAAGACTTTTCTTGCAAAAGGGGGCAAAGTACACTATACTTGGAAAAAACGCAGGACGGAGGCAGGCAGATGGCATACACCGACGATTGGGAGAACTTGATGAACGGAGTGTTCGGCCCGGGAGGAAAACTGCGCTTTGATACGCAGAAAACGCCGCCGGAAAAGCCCGGTCTGCCCGATATGAACGCAGCCCTGCTCGAGCAGCAGAAAAAGCTGGACGAAATGCTGAAAAAACAGAACGCCGAGCTGCGCAGAGACACCACACAGGAGGCGCTGGCCCAGAGCCGGAAGATGCTTGAGGACATGGAGGCCGACGGCCTGCTGGCCAAAGGCACCACCGAAGTCAGACAGGAGCATCTGGGCAGCTTCGAAGGGCTGGCCGCTGAGGTGAAAAAGACGGTGCTGGGGCAGGACGCCTTCGTGGACGGCGTCGTGCGGGCGATGCGCCGGCCTTTCGTGCTGGGGACGGAGGCCCCCACGGCCCGGAACGTCATCCTGCTCTGCGGTGCGCCCGGCACGGGGCGGCATTTCGCTCTGACGGAGACGGCCCGCTGCATGGCCGCCCGGGGTCTTTTGCAGAGCGATAAGCTGGCCGTCATGGATCTGGCGCTTTACCCCGACTCGGGGGCCGAAAAGCTCTTTTTGCAGGATCTGTACGCCGCCCTCCACGCGCCGGGCGAGATCCTGGTCTTTGAGCACTACGAGAGCTGCTGCCCGGGCTTTTTGAGGACGCTGGCAGACCTCGCCGTCAAGGGCAGTGCGCCCCTGTCCAGCCGGTATCTCGTCAACAAGGAGGGCATCCTCGTGGACGCCGGAACGGCGCTTGCCCCCGGGGCGGTGAGCCGCATCACCCCCTGCGGCAAGTACCTCGTCTTCTTCTCCCAGAAGGGCCGGGAGGCGCTGGCCGACAAGTTTGGTGCGGCCTTCGTCTCGGCGCTGGGCGATGTCTGTGAGACCAGCGCCTTTGCGCGGGAAGCCCTCGCCGCGCTGGCAGCCCAGCAGCTCAACGCGCTGGCCGCAAAAGTGAAGACCCGCCTCGGCCTGACCCTGTCGGCGGGCGCGGATGTGCGGGACTATGTGGCGGCCCAGTGCAGCCCGAAGCAGGGTGCGGCGGGGCTGACCGCCTGCTGCGATAAGATATTCCGCGCTCTGAGCGAATACTGTCTGCAAACAGATGCCACGCTTACCGGAACGATCACACTGACTGCCCGGGAGGACGGCCTCGACTTTGCCCTCAACGACGCCGGACCCCAGAAGCTCTTCGATCTGCTGCCCGCCGCCTATACCGGCGCAGTGGAAGAAATCAGGAAAGAGCTGAACGACCTCGTGGGCCTTGCACCGGTGAAGGAATACGTCTTCGGCCTCGCCGATAACATTCAGGTGCAGCAGCGCCGTGCAGCGGCGGGCCTCAAGACCGCCAGCCTCTCGATGCACATGATCTTCACCGGCAACCCCGGCACCGGCAAGACCACCATCGCCCGGCTCGTGGCAAAGTACCTCAAGGCCATCGGCGCCCTCAAGGGCGGGCAGCTGGTGGAGGTGAGCCGGGGAGACCTCGTGGGCCGCTACACCGGCCACACCGCCCCCCTGACCAACAGCGTCATCCAGAGCGCGCTGGGCGGCGTCCTCTTCATCGACGAGGCCTACAGCCTCTACCGGGGCGAGCAGGACAGCTTCGGCCTTGAGGCCATCGACACGCTGGTGAAGGGGATGGAAGACCACCGCGACGAGCTGGTGGTCATCCTTGCGGGCTACACCAGGGAGATGGAGACCTTCCTGACCGCCAACAGCGGCCTTGCCAGCCGCTTCCCGAACAGGATAGAGTTCCCGGACTACACCGCCGATGAGCTGCTGGACATCACGAATGTGCTGGCGAGGGCAGGGCTACAGGCTGGCCGGGAGCTGCACGGAACCGCTGCGGGGCTACTACGAGCGCCGGCAGGCAGAGGACGCCCGCACGGCGGGCAACGGACGTCTCGCCCGCAACACGCTGGAAAAGGCCATCTTCCACCAGAGCCGCCGCCTCGTGGCAGAGCCTGCGGCGGAGCTGGATGTCATCCTGCCCAGTGATCTGGAGCTCTGATGATAAAAACAAACGCTGGCACATTCGTGCCAGCGTTTTTACAGATTTTCCATCCGCAGCAGGTAGTAGAGCACCTCGATAAGGACGTTCGGCGAGAGCAGCGATGCCGCATGACTGCCCTCGATGAGCCGCTGTTCGCGGTTGGAAGCCGTCATCACATAGTCGGCCAGCTGGGCCAGCGGGCCGTGGCTGTCACAGGTGATGAGCAGCACCGGTACATCCCGCCCTTTGGCGGCAGCGGACACCTCTTCCAGTCTGGCGCTCTGCCCGGAGGCCGAGAGCACGATGAGGATGTCTTTGGGGGTCAGCGTCTGAGCAAAGGCAAGGTTCTTCTCGTGGACTGCGCTGGAAACGCACCGCTTGCCCAGGTGGCTGAACCTGATGGAGGCATCGAAGGCCACCGGCAGGCCGCCGCCCTCAGAGACCACCTCCATGACCTCGCAGCTGCGTAGCAGAGAGGATCTGCCGCAGCTGGCGGGTGTCGATGGCCTGAATGGTGGCCCGCAGCTCCTCTTCGCGGTTTGCCAGAATGTTCAGAAGTGCCTGATGCAGCTCGTCCTGCCCTTCGTCCCGCATACGCTGGGCTTCCTGCTGCTCCATGGCGTCCCGTGCCAGCGCCAGCTGGAATTTGCGGTAGTTCTCGAACCCCAGTTTGTGGCACAGCCGGGTGATGGTGGCCTCGGACGAACAGCTCAGCCGGGCCAGTTCTGCTGACGTACACATCGACGCCCGCTTTACATCTGCAAGGATGCAGTCCGCAATGCGCCTCTCGGCGCTGTAAAGCTGGATGCCGGAACATAGCAGCGTTACTACGCTTCCGGGGCTTCGCACATAAGTGATCCCTCCTCGCATTATGCGCAAGACACAATTCCTTCTTGAGTTCTACTTGAGATTGTAGCAGTTTGAACGAAGAAAATCAATTCAAATTCCCATAAATTTTCAGGGTTGACGGAAATTGACTTTTTCTGCCGATTTTTGTATCCTGCACGGTTTTCCCGCAGGAAGCGCAAAAAATGCCCCTCCGCGGAGTGCGGAGAGGCATCGGGAACCAAATATTCAGCGCAGCTTAGTGCAGAAAGGCGTTTCAGCAGCCTTCCTTCTCAGCCAGCTTGCGGCCCATCAGCACGCCCATGACGGAGGCCATCATCAGGCCGCGAGTCCAGCCGGAAGAGTCGCCGAGGCAGTGCAGGCCCTTGATGTTGGTGTCGAGGTTCGAGTCCATCTTGACCTTGTTGGAGTAGAACTTCAGCTCAGGGCTGTACAGCAGGGTCTCGTTGGCGGCAAAGCCGGGGACGACCATGTCCAGCATCTTGATGAACTCGATGATGTTGGTCATGGCGCGGTAGGGCATGGCGGCGGTGATGTCACCGGCCACGGCGTCCTTCAGGGTGGGCTTGACGTTGGACTGGGCCAGCTCCTTCGCCCAGGTGCGCTTGCCGTCGAGGATGTCGCCGTAGCGCTGCACCATGATGTGGCCCGCGCCCAGCATATTGGTCAGCTCGCCCACCTTCTGGGCGTAGGCGATGGGCTGGTTGAAGGGCTCGGTGAAGTTGTGGGAGACGAGGATGGCGAGGTTGGTGTTCTCGCTCTTCTTCTCCTTGAAGCTGTGGCCATTGACCACGGCCAGGTCGTTGTCATAGTTCTCCTGTGCCACGAAGCCGCCGGGGTTCTGGCAGAAGGTGCGGACCTTGTTCTTCCAGGGCTTCGGGTAGCCGATGAGCTTGGACTCGTACAGCACCTTGTTCACCTTTTCCATGACCTCGTTGCGGCACTCGACGCGGACACCGATGTCCACGGTGCCGGGCTTGTGGGCGATATGGTGCTCTGCACAGATTTTCTCAAGCCAGTCTGCGCCGCGGCGGCCAGTGCCGATGACCACGGTGTCGCCGTAGACGGCGCGGGGCTCCCCGTCGCCCTGACGCAGCAGCACGCCCCTGCACTCCTCGTCTTCGAGGATGATGTTCTCGCACTCGGTGGAGAAGAGCATCTCCACGCCGTTGTCAGCCAGATAGTTCTGGATGGCGAGATAGAGCTGCTGTGCCTTCTCGGTGCCGAGGTGGCGGATGGGGCAGTCCACCAGCTTCAGACCGGCGTGGATGGCGTTCTTGCGGATCTCCTTGATGTCCTCGCCGGTGTAGATGCCCTCCACATGGGGGTCAGCGCCGAACTCGAGGTAGATTTTGTCGGTGTAGTCGATGAGCTCCTGCGCAAACTCTTCGCCGATGAGGCTGGGCAGGTCGCCGCCGACCTCATAGGAGAGGCTCAGCTTGCCGTCGGAGAAGGCGCCTGCACCGGAGAAGCCGGTGGTGATGGCGCAGGTGGGGCGGCAGTTGACGCAGTGACCGATCTCGGCCTTGGGGCAGTGGCGCTTTTCCACCGGCCTGCCTTTTTCCACCAGCAGGATGTGCTTCTTGCTGCCGCGGCGCAGCAGCTCCACAGCGGTGAAGATGCCGGCAGGGCCGGCACCAACGATGATGAGATCGTACTTTTCCATAACTCTTTTTATCCTTTGTGTTGAATTGATCTTGGGTTTCGTTTTTCAGCAGCAGTTTGCCATGCGGTCAGCGTCCTTGCCCTCTCCGTCTGCTCCCGCTGGTCGCAGCCACCTCTCCCAAAGGGAGAGGCAAAAATCTTCCGGCAGGCCAGAGGCTCTCCCTTTGGGAGAGCTGTCACCGAAGGTGACTGAGAGGGCAAGCCCGCTGACGTTATTTGTTCTCCTGCTCCACCTCGGCGCTCTCATCCACATAGTCGAGCTCCACAGCGGTAGACTCCACATCCGCGTGGGAGACATCCGGGGCGATGACGCCGTCGCCGTTCAGATCCTGGCCGGTGATGGCTTCCAGCATGGACTGAGTCTCCGGATGCAGCTTTATAAAGCGCCGGACGGCCAGCATGGTGTACAGGGCGCTCAGCAGGTTCAGCGCGCCTTCCAGGATGAGGATGAGGCCGATGGCCATCACCAGCGTCTCCATGGTGCCGAAGGGGTCCACCACCATCACGATGCCCAGCACGACGCTGAGCACAGCCAGCAGCAGAAAGATCTTCCAGCTCGGATACCCGCACCGGCGCAGCTCGAGAGCGTTCTGGATGCGGCCCAGACTGTCAAAGATGACGAACAGGCCGAACACGATGGGCAGCACCCGCACCACCACATCGCTGCGGATGATGAGGAATGCGCCCAGCGCCAGACAGACCAGCCCCGAGATGAGGGTGAGCTGGCTCTGGAATACGCCGCGCTCTACGACAAAATACCGCACCAGCTGCACTGCCGCGCAGGCCAGCACCACGCCGCCCAGCGCGCAGCAGACCACGTTGAGGGCCGTGCCGGGCACCATCAGCAGGAAGATGCCCAGCGCCAGATAGAGCAGGCTCATGAGGATAAGGTTCCACTTCAGCTTTTTTGCCATAGAGTTCACGTTCCTTTCAGGTTATACGGCCGCGTCCTGCTTTTCGGAGAGCGGGACGATGACGGTACGGTTGATGCGGGCCATGAAAACGAGGCTCAGCGCAAGGCTGACCACCTCCGCGATGATGAAGGCCCACCAGACCATATTCACCTCGCCGGTGCGGCTCAGCAGCCATGCGGCGGGGATGAGCACCACCAGCTGACGGCAGATGGAGACGGTCAGGCTGAACACGCCGTTGCCCAGCGCCTGGAACACCGAGCTCAGCACGATGCCGGCACCCGCCAGCAGGAAGTGGGGGCAGATGATGCGCAGCGCCGGGACGCCGATGGCCAGCATGGCGTCGCCGGCGGCGAAGAGGCCCAGCAGCTTATCCGGCAGGAACTGGAAGATGCAGAAGCCCGCCAGCATGATGCACTCGGCGTAGAAGACTGCGAGGCGGATGGTCTTTTTGACCCGCTCCGGCTTCCGCGCGCCGTAGTTGTAGCTGATGATGGGGACCATGCCGTTGTTCATGCCGAAGATGGGCATGAACACGAAGCTCTGCAGCTTGAAGTAGACGCCGAAGACGGCGACAGCCGTGGCCGAGAAGGCCATCAGGATCTGGTTCATGAAGAAGGTCATCACGCTGCCCACGCACTGCATGGCGATGCTGGGCAGGCCGACGGTGTAGATGCGGCCGATGGCCTTGGCGCTGGGCCGGAAGCCCCGGAAGCTGATCTGGATGTCGGGGTTCTTATTGAGGTTGAAGTACAGCGTCATGCCCGCGCCGCAGAACTGGCCGATGACGGTGGCCGCGGCAGCGCCGGTGGTGCCGGACAGGGCCTCGCCGCAGTAGCCGAAGATGAAGATGGGGTCGAGAACGATGTTCACGACAGCGCCCACCAGCTGGCTGATCATGCTCAGATGGGTGCGGCCGGTGGCGGCCAGCAGCTTCTCGCCCATGGTCTGGGTAAAGAGGCCGAGGCTGAGCACGCAGCAGAGCCGCAGATACTGGATGCCCTGCCGGGCGATGTCCATGTCCGAAGTCTGTGCGTAGAAGTAGGGTTTCATGCAGGTGAGGCCGATGACGAGGAAGACGGCGTAGCTGCACAGGGACAGGAAGATGCCGTTCTCGGCGGTCTGATTGGCCCGTTCCTGGTTCTTTTCGCCGAGGCTCTTGGACAGCAGGGCGTTGACGCCCACGCCGGTGCCGACGCCCACGGCGATCATGACGTTCTGCAAAGAGAACGCCAGCGAAACGGCGGTCAGGGCGCTCTCGCTGACATGGGACACGAAAATCGAGTCCACCACGTTGTAGAGGGCCTGCACCAGCATGGATACCATCATCGGCACGCTGAGCTTGATGAGCAGAGGGTTGATGTCCATGGTACCCATGATGTTTTCCCGCTCACCGGCGGGAGAGGATAAGGACTGCTTGTTTTCCACGATTTCTCCTTTTGATGCTGATAACTTGGGGATGCAGAGTTCTTCTATGCCGCAAACGTGGGCAGAGCGCAAAAGCACCCCACCCACGCAGCATCATTATTTATTTTTCCCCCTTCCGGGGCGGCGGGCATCAGCCCTCCATGGCCTTCTCCTTGGCCTCTGCGGCGGCAAGGATCATCTTCACGCAGGCGTCATGGCCCAGTGCGGCGTTGATGGCGAGGTCATAGTTGTGGGCATCGCCCCAGCGGTTCTGGGTGTAGTAGTTGTAGTAGGCGGCACGGTTGCGGTCGGTCTTGTCGATCTCGTCCTTGATGCCCTTTTCGTCCTTGGCCTGCAGCATGTTGTTCTCCTTGCCGTAAGCCAGACGCCACCCCTTGGGGGCGTAGACGAAGATGCGCAGCACGTCCTTGCGGTCGCGCAGGACATAGTCGCCGCAGCGGCCCACGATGACGCAGGGGCCTTCGTCGGCCAGCTGCTTGATGATGCGGCTCTGCAGGATGAAGACCTGATCGCCCAGCGGAAGGTCATTGCCCATCGTATACAGGCTGTACAGCAGGCTGTGGGTGTGCCGCTTCTCGCTGGCGGCCACGGCCTCCTCGGACAGTCCGGAATTCTTGGCGGCCATCGTGATCAGTTCCTTGTCGTAGAGCTTGATGCCCAGTGCGCGTGCCACGTCCTTGGCGATGTAGCGTCCGCCGGTGCAGTACTCACGGCCCAAAGTGATGATCGTCTTTGCCATAATATGTTCCTCCCATGTTGATGATTTATCCCAAAAAGCTCTTGGCTGTGCTGCCTCTCAGGAGACAGAAGGCGCGGTGCTTTGGTTTGCTTCCGATAGCGGAGGCGCAGGCAGGCGCACCTCTGCAAACTGCATGGTGCCGGTATGGTCCACGATGTAAACGCTGCACCGCCCGCCTGCGGCGGTCTGCTCGGGCGGGAAGCGGAAGCCGCCGGTCCGTGTCCGCTCCATCCGCCGGAAGGTGCGGTGGGCTGTGGTGGCGTGGGCTACTCCGTCGTGGGGGCTGCAGGCCGCCCAGCCGGAAAATTCTACCGCCGGGAGCAGCTGCCGCTGGCCTTTCTGGGCCAGATACCAGCAGTCATCCTCGGTGCTGTACACAAAGTCGCAGGAGACCCGCCGGGGGCGGTTGGCCTCAGTGTCCCGGGGCTTGGGGCGGAGAGCGATGGCCCGCCCGGTGAAGCAGCGGGCAAAATCCGTCACCGCCATCGTGCAGTTCACGGCCCCGTCGCTGTCGGCGGTGGGGTCGTTGAGCAGGACATAATCGGCGAGGACCGCGTCGTCGTGGCCGAAGCCCCGCAGACCCATCCAGACCCCGATGGGGTCCCGCTGGCCCCGGATGCGGCGCTCGATGCGCACGGCCACGGAACAGCCGTCGTGTATCTGCTCCCGCAGGTCCTGCAGGTCCATCCACGCCTGCCAGCAGGGAAAACCGCAGCAGCCCGCTGCCGCGGCGGCGAAAGCGCCGTTGCTGGTGCTGCCGGTGGTCTTGTCCTCCATGACGTAGGCCACCTCTTCGGGCAGGATATCCTCGCCCCAGCGGTTCATCAGGGCCGCCATCACCAGCGGCAGGTCCATGTCCCGGCCAAAGCTGGGGTCATGGGCCGAGAGGCAGTATTCCGGTAAGTACAGGCGGCGGTTGATGGGGTGGCCGCTCTGCTTATCCCACGCAAGGGGGCGGACCGCCGCCGCCAGCAGCCGGAGCGCCGGGGTGACTTTGTCGTCGTTGGTCGAAAGATTGACCTGAAGCTGGACGCCGGTGCCGCCGCCGGGCAGCGCCACCGTCACGGTGTCGCCCATCAGGAAGATGAGGCCGTCGTCGCTGTGGGTGCTGATGCTGGCCCGGGGGTAATCCGGCGCCCACTTGCCAAAGCTCATCCAGCCCGTCCAGCTGCCGCCTGCGTAGACGCGGCAGCGCACCTCCACCATCGTGTTCTGGGGCGCGTGGGCGTTCCAGCTGACGTTCAGGTTGCAGAAGGCCGGCATGGCGAACTCGGGCGTCGTGTAGCTGCCGTATTGCAGGTACCGCCCGGCCACGCTGTCCAGCACGACGCTGCCGTTGTCCAGCGCCACATTATCGAGCTGTCCGCGGGAAAATGTCTCCGTGCCCTGCAGCACCAGATTGTTCCGCTGTTCCATTGCACGCATCCCCTTTTCGCGTCGGTGTGTCGTTTATTCCTCGTCGTTGCTGCGCTCCTCGGCCATCTCGGCTTCATACTCTGCGTCGTGGAGCCTGCGGATGTTCTCCTCGATGCGGAACACCCGGTCGAGGTCGCCGTAGACGATCTGGCTGGTGATCTCCACCTGGAACCAGAAGCCGAACACCAGCATGAGCAGCAGGCCCAGCGGCATACAGAGGATGACGAGGCCCCAGAACAGTACCGTCACGAGGGACGCAGCCAGTGCATGGGGCAGGAAAGCGATCATGCAGTTGACGCTGTTTTTGAGCGTCTGGCCGAAAGGCTGGTCCAGCAGGACCACCTGGGGCCACATGTAGGAGAACAGCATGTGGAAGATGACGAGGTTGAGCACCGTGGCCACCCACATCCCCACGCCGACGTTGGTGCCGTGGTAGAGCAGGTTGAAGCAGAAATACACGAGGAAGATCTGCACCGTGACCACGACGCAGTAGAGCACGCCCGGCAGGATGCTGGCTTTGAAGTTCTGCCTGAAAGCCTTGCGGTAGGTGGTCCACCAGTAACCGGCCTCGTCGCGCAGAGCGCGCAGGACGGTGTCGTACATGCCCGCCAGCACCGGACCGGCCAGGATGCCGCCCACGGCGGCACTGAGCACCATGACGGGCAGGCTGTTCATCAGGAAGCCGATGTACACCAGACAGATGACGGGCAGAAAGCCCAGACAGGTGAGCAGGTTTGCAAGGAACATCCCGCTCATATCCCGGCCCACCAGCTCGAAGAAGCGGCCTGCGCCGGTCTTGCGGGGGGCGTCCTTTTCGACGCCCGGCCCGGACTTGAAATCGTTTGCAGAAGGGAACAGACTCATGTTGTGTGGATATCCTCTCTCGCTGTCCCGAAAGACGGCTTGCATTGCACAGCACGGTTTTGGCAGGAAACGCCATTGTGCTGGCTTTCTGATTATAAATATACCCGGATTTTGTGGATTTTGCAAGCCGCAAAGCCCTCCAAATGTAAAAAAAGTATTTCCTCTCCCTTTTTGGGGCGGAGTGTGATACAATAGAGACGGCTTTTTGAGCCAGAAGGAGGTATCGCTCTGTGAGCATTTTCCGCACCATTGCGTTATTCGTTTATCTGTTCGGGTACATGATCGTCCATTACAGTGTGCTGTGCAAAGCCGAGCGTGCGCTGGCCGCAGGCGACACCGAGACGGTGCGCCGGCTGGTAAAAAAGCACATCCCCCATTGGAGCAAAGGCATCCTGAACGTCACCGGCGTCCGGCTCAGCGTCGAGGGACTGGACAACATCCCGAAGGATGGCCCCTGCGTCTTTGTGGCGAACCACCGCAGCTACTATGACATCCCGCTGCTGCTGGCCGGCCTCGATGAGCCCTACGGCATCCTCGCCAAGGAAGAGCTGGAAAAAATTCCTCTGCTCAACCGCTGGATGAAGCTGCTGGGCTGCGTTTTCGTCCAGCGCGACGATGTCCGCGCCTCGGTGCGCGCGTTGAACGACGCCACCGCCATCGTGGAGAGCGGCAGGAGCTTCATCATCTTCCCGGAAGGCACCCGCTACAAGGGCGAAGAGGGCGGCGCTGGTGAGTTCAAGGCCGGTGCCTTCCGCATCGCGGTCAAGACCGGCGCGCCGGTGGTGCCGGTGGCCATCTCCGGCGCACGGGGCCTGTTCGAGGCCCACGGCAACCGGGCCACACCCGGCACGGTATACGTCCGGGTGCTGCCGCCCATCCAGACGGCAGGCATGAGCCGGGCCGAGCAGAAGCAGCTGCCCGACGCCGTCCGCCAGACCATTCTGGCAGAGCTTTAAGACTTTGGAGGACACTGCCTCATGGCAAGCTACCGTTACGAGCGCGACATTGACCCGAAAGACATTGCCCCCCGCAAGGAAAGACAGTACACCCGCAAGGAGCGCTGGGCCAACTGGTGGGACTATAACCTGAAATGGGTCATCATCATCGGCATCGCCGCGGCTTTTGCGGCCTACAACTTCATCGGACAGTATTTCTTTGTCACCAAGCCCGATTATAACGTGGCCGTGGTGGCTCCCTACTATCTGCCCGAGGACACCGTGAACGCTTTGCAGGATGCACTGGCCGCCTACGGCGAAGACCGCAACGGCGACGGCAAGGTGGTCGTGACCCTCAACGTCTACACCCTCGACTACTCCGACCCTGAGACCCAGACCGAGAGCGCCGCCTATCTGACCATGGCCGGCACCACCAAGCTGGCCGCCGACGTACAGGGCGGCCTCAGCTCTGTTTTCCTGCTCTGGGACCCGGCGGGCTTTGAGGAGAGCACCGGCTCGCTGCGGTTTCTCGACGGCACTCTGCCCGCCGCCGACAGCGACGAGGACTGGTGGAACATGGTCTACAAGTGGGACGACTGCCCGGTCCTGGCTGGCCTCGACCTCGGTGACTACGGCCCCGACACCACCCAGAGCAGGAGTGGTTCCAGTCAGGAGTATATGTCCCGGTTCTATGTGGGAATGCGGGGCGCGTGGAACAGCGGCACTGCGGATAACCTCGCAGGAGGCGAAGAATTCTGGCAGAAGCTGACCGAAGGCGCTGTCTCCACGGCAGCCCCGGAGGGCTGAGCCATGCGGTACCGTGTTCTCTCCAGGGGGAAGGCAAAGCATCTCAGCATCCCTGAAAAGCCTGCCGAAAAAACTGCATCTCTGAAGGCTGCCGACCTCGACAACCCTATGGCCGGGTGTTCGGCACCCCGCAGCAGGGAAGACCTGCGCAAATAACCAAGAACGCCCTCTCCGGCATTGCCGGAGAGGGCGTTTTGGTTGCAATCTCTTCGCGTTGACGGCCCCGGATTTGAAATATTATCCACCCTCAAAGAGAGCCGGGCTTGTTGTTTCCTCATCCGGGTTATGGTATACTTACTAGGTATCATCGCTGTAGGAACTGGAATTTTACCCAAAGGATGTGGAAAGATGGACACACTGGAACAAGCCCGCGCCGAGATCGACGCAGTGGACGCACAGCTTGCCGCCCTGTTTGAGCGGCGGATGGCTGCTGTGCTCAGCGTCGCCCAATACAAACAGGCCCACGGCCTGCCGATTTTTGACGCCGCGCGGGAGGCGGTGGTGCTGGAAAAGGCTGCGGCCCGCATCCGGAACGCCGCCCTCCGGCCTTACTATAAAGACCATGTCCAGAACATGATGGATGTCGCCAAGCAGTACGAAGCTGAGGTGCTGGGCCGGAACCGCGCCGCCTATCAGGGCGTGGAAGGCGCTTTCGCCCACATCGCGCTGCGGGCGCTCTTCCCCCACGCGGAGGCCGTCAGCTGCCCGACGTGGGACGAGGTGTTCGATGCCGTCAGCCGGGGCGATACCGCCCACGGCGTTGTGCCGTTTGAGAACAGCCACGCAGGCGATGTCTCCGCCGTCCTCGACTTGTGCTACAACCACCCCGAGCTGTGGGTGGTGGACGTCTACGACCTGCCCATCTCCCAGAACCTGCTCGTCCTGCCCGGCACCCAGCTGGCCCAGCTCAAGCACGTCTACAGCCATCAGCAGGCCATCGCCCAGAGTGAGACGTTCTTAAAGCAGTTCCGTCTGCCCGCCACGGCCATGCCCAACACGGCCATGGCCGCAAAGTTCGTGGCCGAGTCGGGCGACCCGTCCAAAGCCGCCATCGCCAGCGCCGAGACAGCCGCCCTCTACGGGCTGGAAGTCCTCGTCCCCAGCATCAATACCGACGGCGACAACACCACCCGCTTCATTGTCCTCAGCCGCGAAAAGCCCACCGTGGGCAACCGCTTCTCGCTGCTGTTCACACTGGACAACAAACCCGGCAAGCTGGCTGAGGTCATCCAGGTCATCGGCCGCTTCGGCTACGATATGGAGTCCATCAAGAGCCGTCCGCTGCCCCATGTCCCCTTTGATTATTATTTTTACGTCGAGCTGGTGGGCGACCCCTCCGCCGACGAGACCGCCGCGCTGCTGCGTGAGCTGGACCATACCTGCCGCACGGTGCGGCTGTTAGGAGTGTATACAAAATGAGTGGATTTATCGGCACCAAGCTCACCATGAATCTGGGTGAGCGCAGCTATGACATCATCCTGAAAAACGGCGCACTGGAAAATCTGTACCAGTTTGCCCGCCTCGACCGCCGGGTGGCGGTGGTGACGGACGCAGGCGTTCCCGCCGAGTACGCACAGCGTGTGGCCGACCAGTGCCGCGACGCAAAAATTATTACGGTCCCGCAGGGCGAGGCCAGCAAGAGCATGAAGATCCTCGAAAGCGTCCTGCGCCAGATGCTGGAGTTCAACATGGGCCGCGGCGACCTCGTCATCGCCGTGGGCGGCGGCGTCGTGGGCGACCTGGCGGGTTTTGCCGCTTCCATCTATATGCGCGGCATCGACTTCATCAACTGCCCCACCACCACCCTCTCGATGATCGATTCCTCCATCGGCGGCAAGACCGCTGTGGATCTGGGGGAGACGAAGAACATCGTCGGCTCCTTCTGGCAGCTGGTCATCGTAGACCCCAGCACCCTCGCCACCCTGCCCCGCCGCCAGTACATCAACGGTCTGGCCGAGTCGGTGAAGGCCAGCCTGCTGGCCGACCCGGAGCTGTTCGCCATCTTTGAGAAGGGCGACATCGACGAGCAGATCGGCGAAATTATTTACCGCAGCCTCCGTTTCAAAAAGAGCATCGTCGAGCAGGACGAGACGGAGCATGGGATGCGCAAGGCCCTCAATTTCGGCCACACCATCGGCCACGGCATCGAGGCCGTCAAGGGCGTCAAGGGACGCCGCACCGTGGCCTCTACCACGGCGAGTGCGTGGCTCTGGGGATGCTGCCGATGATCGAGTCCAAGGCACTGCAGAAGCGCGTCCGTGCGGTCTACCGCCGTCTGGGCCTGCCCCTGCGTACCGCCTACAACAAGGACAAGGTCTACGCCGAGATGCTCCACGACAAAAAGGCACAGGGTGGCCAGATCACCGTCATCAAGGTGCCGGGCCTTGGCTGCTGGCGCGCGGAGACCATCCCGGTGGAGGGTCTGCGCCCCCTGCTGGGCATGGAGGACTAAAGCCATGAAAAACACCTTTGGCAGCGCATTGGCGCTGACCATCTTCGGCGAGAGCCACGGCAGGGCCATCGGCGGTGTGCTGGACGGCATGGCCGCGGGTGTGCCGGTGGATGAGGAATTCATTGCCGCCTGCATGGATAAGCGCCGCGCCCGGGGCGACGGGCTTTCGACGCCCCGCGTGGAGGCCGATAACGTACAACTGCTCTCCGGCGTCGTGAACGGTCACACCACCGGCACGGCCATCGCCCTGATGATCGAGAACCAGAACACCCGCAGCGGCGACTACGCCAAGACGGCCGACCTTCTCCGCCCCGGCCACGCGGACTATACCGCCTACGCCAAATACCACGGCTTTCAAGACGCCCGGGGCGGTGGACACTTTTCGGGCCGCATCACTGCCGCGCTGGTGGCAGGCGGTGCCATCGTGCTGGGTGCGCTGAACCGCGCCGGCATCGACATCACCACCCACATCGCCCGCTGTGCCGGCATTTCCGATACGCCCTTTGCGCTGGACGATGCCGCCGCACTGGCCGCTCAGGTGAGCGTGCTGGAAAGCAGGGACGAGGGCTTCGCCCTGCTGAATGCTTCCGTCGAAGAGCCGATGAAAACGGCCATCCGTGCCGCCGGTTCGGAGGGCGACAGCGTGGGCGGCATCCTTGAAACAGCCATTCTCGGCCTGCCCGCCGGTGTGGGCGAGCCGTATTTTGACAGCGTGGAGAGCCTTATTTCCCATATGGCGTTTTCGGTGCCTGCCGTGAAGGGCATTGAGTTCGGCACCGGCTTCGGCTTCGCCGACCTGAAAGGCTCTGAGGCCAACGATGCCTTCCGCATGAAGGGCGATTCGGTGGTCACGGCCACCAACCACAACGCGGGCATCAACGGCGGCATCACCAACGGAATGCCTGTCGTCTTCCGCACCGCTGTCAAGCCGACGCCCAGCATCTACAAAGAGCAGGAGACGGTGGATTACATTGCAAAGCAGGACGCGCCCCTCTCCATTCAGGGCCGTCATGACCCCTGCATCGTGCCGCGGGCTGCCATCGTCCAGACCTGCGCCGCCGCGCTGGCTGTGGGCGATTTGATGACCGCCCGCTGCGGCACCGCATGGATGGAGCGGCCCACCGGCTACCGCAGGGAGGGACTGTGATGGAATACGGACTCATCGGCTCGAAACTGGGCCATTCCTACTCGAAGATCATCCATGAGATGCTCTGCGGCTATCGCTACGACCTCTGCCCGCTTCCCACCGAAGAGGAAGCCCGGGCTTTCCTTACCAGGCGGCAGTTCAAGGCCATCAATGTCACCATCCCCTATAAGCGGCTGGTGATGGAATACTGCACCTACATCGACCCCCGTGCCAAGGCCATCGGTGCGGTGAACACCGTGGTCAACAAGAACGGCCTGCTCTACGGCTACAACACCGATCATCTCGGCTTTGCCCACCTGTGCGACGCCCACGGCGTCGATTTTGCGGGCAGGACCGTCCTCATCCTCGGCACCGGCGGCACCCACAACACCACCAGCGCCGTCGCCCGCGACAAGGGCGCGGCCAGGGTGCTCACCGTCAGCCGGACGCCCGACGCCGCCAAAGGCCAGCTCTCCTATGAAGAGGCCGTTGCCAGCGGCGCACAGATCGTCATCAACACCACCCCCGCCGGAATGTACCCCAACGTGGGCGTGTGCAGTCTGGACGTGGCAAAAATGCCCGGGCTGGAAGCTGTGCTGGACGTGGTGTACAACCCCGATAAGACGGAGCTCATCCTCCGGGCCGAGGAGGCCGGGGTCCCGGTGGCGGTGGGCGGCCTCGAGATGCTGGTGGCGCAGGCCGTGTATGCCGCCGAATACTTCCTCAGACGGAAGTTCGACGACGCGGCAGGGGAGATCGGCCGCATCACTGCCGCACTCCGCCGCGATATGCTCAACGTGGCCCTCATCGGAATGCCCTCCAGCGGAAAATCCACCGTGGGCCGTGCATTGGCCGAGAAGCTGGGCAAAAAGTTCATCGACCTCGACGAGGAGATCGTCAAGGCCGACGGCCGCAGCATCCCCGACATCTTCGCCGCCGAGGGCGAGGACGGCTTCCGCGCGAAGGAATCCGCCCAGACCGCCCGCTTTGCCAAAGAGGGGCGACAGCTGCTCTCCTGCGGCGGCGGCATCATCAAGCGGGGCGAGAATCTGCGGGCGCTGCATCAGAACGGCGTCCTGCTCTTCCTCGACCGGCCCCTGGATGCGCTGACGGTGGGCGGCGGACGTCCGCTCGTCCAGCACCGAGGCGCTGAAAAAGATGGAGGCGGAGCGCCGCCCCCTGTATCTCGCGGCGGCAGACGCCGTTATCCCGAACAGCGGCACGGTGGAGGACGCCGTGACCGCCGCAATGGAGGCACTGGATGAAATTTTTAGTCATTAACGGCCCCAACCTCAACATGATGCACTTCACCGAGCCGGGCGTGACCGGTCAGCTGGATTACAACGGCCTGCTGGATTACCTCGAGCTGTGCTGCACCAAGATGGGCATGGAAGTGGAATTTTTCCAGTCCAACCACGAGGGCGACCTCATCGACGAGATCCAGTCTGCCGCAGGCCGGGCCGACGGCATCATCCTGAACCCCGGCGGCTACGCCCATTACAGCGTCGCCATCCTCGACGCGCTGCGCCTCTGCGGTGTGCCTGCCGTGGAAGTGCTGCTCAGCGAGCCCGACGAGCACGAGTCCTTCCGCAAGACGGACATCGTCTCGTTCGGCTGTCAGGGCCATTTCATCGGCGAGGGCATCAGCGGCTATCTCCACGCTGCCGCCTATCTGGCCCAGCTGCTGCGGCTGGACGGCAGTGCGCACACCCATTTAGTGATGTAAAAAATCGACTCTCTTCTGCTGGAAAGCGGAGCAAAGAGGGCGCGGAAAAGAAGGATAGAAAGGAAAAATTTTATGATCATCTCCACCAAAGGGTGCCCCGAAGGAAGAACTCGAGAAAATCGTTGACCGCTTCGAAAGCAGGGCCTCGACGTCACCCTCATCACCGGCAAGGACTACAATGTCTTCGGCCTCGTGGGCGATACCACCAAGATTGACGAGCGCGACGTCCTCGCCAACCCCTGGATCGACAACGTGACCCGTGTTTCCGCTCCCTATAAGCGTGCAAACCGCCTGTTCCACCCGGCAGATTCCGTCATCGACTGCGGCGGCGTCAAGATCGGCGGCAAGGAGAAGATCGCTGTCATGGCCGGCCCCTGCAGCATCGAGAGCGAGCAGGCCCTCCGCATCGCACAGGGCGTCAAGGCCGGCGGCGCGACCCTCTTCCGCGGCGGCGCTTACAAGCCCCGCACCTCTCCCTACTCCTTCCAGGGCCTCGAGACCGAGTGCATCCTTGACATGGTGAAGGCCCGCGAGGCCACCGGTATGCCCATCGTCTCCGAGCTGATGAGCGAGGACCGCATCCCCGAGTTCGAGGAGTATGTGGACGTGGTGCAGATCGGCGCCCGCAATATGCAGAACTTCCAGCTGCTCAAGGCTGTGGGAAAGATGCACAAGCCCGTTCTGCTCAAGCGCGGCCTTTGCAACACCATCGAAGAGTGGATCATGAGCGCCGAGTACATCATGGCCGGCGGCAACGAGCAGGTCATCCTCTGTGAGCGCGGCATCCGCACCTTCGAGAAGTACACCCGCAACACCCTCGACCTCTCCGCTGTGCCGATCATCCACGAGAAGACCCATCTGCCCGTCATCGTGGACCCCAGCCACGCCACCGGCAAGGCAAACCTTGTGGAGCCCATGATGATCGCCGCTGTCGCCGCCGGTGCCGACGGCCTTGAGGTGGAAGTCCACTACGACCCCCGCCACGCATGGAGCGACGGCGCACAGTGTCTGACCCCCGACGCCTTTGCGCAGGCTATGGCAAAGTGCCGTCAGGTCGCATGGGCCATCGGCCGGGATATGTGATATGAATGCTACGATAAAACGCGCCCCCGGCGGCATCGGCGGCACCATCACCGCGCCGCCCAGCAAGAGCATGGCGCACCGTGCGGTGCTCTGCTCGGCGCTGGCCGAGGGTACTTCCCACATCGAAAACCTTGAATTCAGCAAGGATATTTCTGCCACCCTCTCCGCCGCCGGGCAGCTCTGCGCCAAAGTGCGCACCGGTGCGGATCGTGCCGTCGTGGAGGGTCTGGGGAGCTTTCTGCCCGTCAGCGCTCCGGTGGACTGCTGTGAGAGTGGAAGCACCCTGCGCTCATCCCCATTGCCAGCCTCACCGGGCAGAAAGTGACCTTTGTTGGCCGCGGACGGCTGATGGAACGCCCTCAGACAGTATACGAGAAGTTGTATCAGAAGCAGTCTCTCCGCTTTGAACAGTCCCCGGCGGGTGACCGTCGAAGGAAGTCTGAAAAGCAGCGAATACGAGCTGGCGGGCAACGTGTCCAGCCAGTTCATCAGCGGATTGCTGTTTGCCCTGCCGCTGCTGGCAGGCGACAGCACTCTCCACCTTATCCCGCCGGTAGAGAGCCGCAGTTATATCGAGATGACCCGGGCGGCCCAGCGCCGTTTCGGTGTCGAGAGCCGCTGGCAGGACGAAAACACCCTCTTCATCCCGGGCGGGCAGAAATACCGGCCTTGCGATTACACCGTGGAGGGCGATTACAGCCAGGCGGCATTCCCGGCGGTGCTGGGAGCGGTGCAGGGCGGCGTGACCCTCAAAGGATTATCCGCCGACACCCTGCAGGGCGATGCCGCGATCCTCGACATTCTGCGCCGCTATGGTGCAAGCTTCCGCACCACCGATGCAGGCATCGTGTTCGAGAAAGCACCTCTCCACGGTGTGGACATTGACCTTGCCGACTGCCCCGACCTCGGCCCCGTGCTGATGGTCCTGGGCCTGCTTTGCGAGGGGACCACCACCATCCGCAACGCGGAACGTCTCCGTATCAAGGAGAGCGACCGCATTGCAGCCATGGAAGCCGAACTGCGGGCCTGCGGCGGCGTCCTCGAGAGCGAGGGCGGCACCATCACCATCCACGGCTGTGCAGACAGGCTCCACGCCCCCGCCGCGCCGCTCCACGGCCACAACGACCACCGTGTGGTGATGAGCCTTGCGGTGCTGGCGCTGGCCGCCGGGCTGGAACTCTCCATCGACGACGCCGAGGCCGTGCAGAAGAGCTGGCCCCATTTCTTTGAAGCCATCAAGCCGTTAGGCGCGGAGGTAGAATATGCTGGATAAAACAAAGCGTTATCTCATCGTGGGCCTCGGACTGCTGGGCGGCAAATACGCCCTCGAGCCAAAGCCGGATTCCATGTGGACGGCATCAACCGCAGCGAGGGCCACTTACAGTACGCTCTCGACCACGGCTATATCGCCAGCGGAAAGACCCACGATTTCGAGGACCTCGTCTCGCAGGCCGACCACATCATCTTCGGCCTCTACCCCGGCCCTCATCGACTGGTTCAAGACCTACGGCCATCTCATCAAGTCCGGCTGCATCTTTACCGATGTCTCCGGCGTCAAGACCGGCCTTGTGGAGCCGGTGCAGGCCATGTGTCCGGAGGGCGTGGAGTTCATCGCCAGCCACCCGATGGCAGGCCGTGAGACTTCCAGCGTCGAGCACGCCGCCGAGGTCAGCTTTGCCCCGGCCAACTTCATCATCATCCCCCACCGAGAAGAACACCCCCGAGGCCGTCCACTGGGCAAAAGAGCTGGCCGAGGTGCTGGGCTTCCGCCACATCTGCACCCTGACGGTGCAGGAGCACGACAAGATGATCGGCTACGTCAGCCAGCTCTGCCACGCCATCGCCGTCAGCCTCATGTGCGCCAACGACAACTCTTCTCTCTGCGAGTACACGGGCGACTCCTTCCGCGATCTGACCCGCATCGCCCGCATCAACGAGAAGATGTGGGCGGAGCTGTTCCTCTGGAACAAGGAGAACCTCATCGCCGAGATCGACCAGTTCGATTCCGCTCTGGACCAGCTGCGGGACGCCCTCGTGGCCGATGACCGGGACAAGCTGGAAGAGATGTTCCGTCTGTCCACCCAGCGCCGCGCCGCATTCGACAAAAAGGACTCGTGACCGTAAAGGAGGCCGCCCATGCCCAAGCAGGAGGGACAAAAATCCAAACTGTTGGCGCTGCTGCATATCTTTGAGCAGCAGACCGACGAGGAGCATCTGCTGAATGTGCCTCAGCTGGTGGAGCTGCTGGCCCGGCAGGGCATCCTCTGCGAGCGAAAGAGCGTCTACAGCGACATCGACGCGCTGAACGCGCTGGGCTATGACATCCGGCTGCGCCGGGGCCGCAGCGGCGGCTATTGGATGGCGACGCGGCCTTTCGAGCTGGCGGAGCTGAAGCTTCTGGTGGACGCTGTCCAGTCCAGCCGGGTCATCTCGAAAGCGTCCAGTGATAAGCTCATCCATAAGCTGGAAGGGCTGGCCTCCCAGTATGAGGGCAGTCAGCTCCAGCGTCAGGTCTATGTCGATGGCCGCCCCAAGAGCGCCAACAAAGACCTGCCCTACAGCGTGGACGCCCTCTTTACGGCCATCAACACCGGCAGGATGGTGCGCTTCCGCTACAAAAGGCGGGACGCCCGCGCCTTACCATCAGCCCCTGGCAGATGGCGTGGGAGAACGGCTGCTACTACCTCATCGCCTATCAGGACGAGAAGGAGCCGGTGGGCATCCGCCATTACCGGGTGGATAAAATGGCCGGCGTCACGGTGCTGGACGAGCCCCGCCGCGGCAAAGAGCAGTTCGCGGATCTCGACCTGCCCGCCTACCTGAAAAAGCACTTCCAGATGTTCGGCGGGCCGGAGTATAGAGTCACCCTGCGGTGTACTTCCGACCTTGAATCAGCTATGCGGGAGCGCTTCGGCGCTTCGCCCATCTTCGTGCCGGAAGGGAAGGAGTACTTCCATTTTGACATCCCCGTCTGTGTCAGCGACCAGTTCTACGGCTGGGTCTGCGGCTTCGGCGGCAAGATAGAAGTCGTCTCGCCCGCCGAGGTGCGAGACGGCCTGCGGGCGCTGAACGAGCGGCTGGTAAAAATGCATCAATAAAAATAAAGAGGCTGTTGCAAAACAGCTTCATGAAAAAATAATGCACAAAACCCGGAACCTTTTCGGGGCCAGAATGGCTCAAAAAGGGTTCCGGGTTTCTGATTTTGTGCTATTTCTTTGTGCGAATTGCTATCGCATTTTTATTTTGCAACAGCCCCACAGGTGCAGAAGATCAGCCCTCGATGAGCTCGACGGTCTTCATCTTGACGGGGGTCTTGGGCTTGTCGTTCCAGTCGGTGGGGACGGATGCGATCTTGTCCACGACGTCCATGCCGGCGACGACCTTGCCGAAAGCGGCGTACTGGCCGTCCAGATGGGGTGCGTCCTTATGCATGATGAAGAACTGGCTGCCGGCACTGTTGGGGTTCATACTGCGGGCCATGCTGATGACGCCGCGGACGTGCTTGATGGGGTTGTTGACGCCGTTGGCGGCAAACTCGCCCTTGATGTTCCAGCCGGGGCCGCCGGTGCCGTTGCCCAGCGGGCAGCCGCCCTGGATCATGAAGTTGGGGATGACGCGGTGAAAGGTCAGGCCGTTGTAGAAGCCCTGATTGACCAGCTTCTTGAAATTCTCACAGGTGATGGGGGCGGCTTCCTCGTTCAGCTCGATGTCGATGATGCCGCCGTCTTCCATAGTAATGCGAACCATAGTTTTAACAATGCTCCTTTTATCATAGCCCGTTTCGGGGTGGGTGCGGCAGATGCTCTGCCGAAGCTCCCCTTTAGTATACCATACCTTTTGCAGAGCGCAACGGCGCAGATGCAACCTTTTTGTAAAGAATCACCGCATTTCTACCATATCCTGCCAGAAACGCTTGGGACAGTGGGTCATCCGGCCCTTTTCGTTGTGGCGGGCCTTGATCTCCAGCGTGTCGTAGAACTGCTTCCAGAGGGCCTGAAACTCCTGTTCCCGGGCGCTGGGCGGGGGCAGCTCCAGCGGCGCGGCCAGCTCCAGAAGCTGGGCCTTGTGCTCCTGATAAAGCAATACCGCCTGATGGACTGCGTCGTATATCATGAAGTTCTCTTCCGGAAAGCGGGAGCAGAAATGCCCCCGCAGCAGAGGCAGGATATAGTTTTTGGGGTGGATGACCGCACCCAGCATCCCGTCGTGCTCCTCGAAGCGGACGAAGCCCTGAAACTTGTCCACCTCCCAGTCGAGACTCTTTTTCATCTCGTAGAGCAGGGCCACATCCGGATGGCCCATCCGCTTGACCGTGCCGGGGCCGAGGGCGAAGGCCAGATGCAGGAAGCGGATGAGCAGCAATTCCTTATCCTCCTGCCCGGAGAGAAAATCCCGGCTGACGAGACATTACGTCTCCCGGCCCAGTTTCCGGCCAAGGGCCGAAAAGACCCGCTGCGCTCTGGCAGAGTCCGTCTCGATGTCCCGGACGGGGTAAAGGGTGGCCGTCTCCCGCTGGGGCGTCCAGACGGCGAAGGGGATCTCATGCTGGGCGAAACTCTCGAATACACAGCACAGGAAGCCCTCAAAGCTGCCATCGTAGAGGTAGACCACATCGGCGTCGTGGAGCTTCCGGGGCGGCATCACAGTGCTCTCGCCAGACATTGCACCGCCTCCTCCCGCACCATCCGGGCCGCCCGGGGCGGCACGCCCTGCTCCACCAGCCGGTCAACGGCGGGCGGTGCGAACATACTCAGCTGTTCGGCCCCGGCGCTGAAGACGTTGGGGTCGATGAGCGCCCGGGTGATGCGCTCCCGTCCGGCGCTGCCCCGGCCCGGGTGCGCCCCGGAAAAGCCCCGGCAGGTGATGAAATACTGCGCCCGCTTGAGCACGACGCCCATCCGCTTGAGCTCGTCGAGGCCGAGGGCCGACAGCCGCCGGGCGTCCCGGATGCGGCGGGCGCTCTTGGGGCCGATGCCCGGCACCCGCAGCAGCATCTCGAAGGGGGCGCGGTTCACGTCCACCGGGAACAGCCCGTAGTGCTGGACGGCCCAGCTGCATTTCGGGTCGAGATAGGGGTTGAAGCTCTGGTTGTCCTGATCCAGTATCTCGTCGGCCCTGAACTGGTAGAACCGCAGCAGCCAGTCGGCCTGATAGAGCCGGTGTTCCCGCAGGAGCGGCGGCTTGGTATCCAGCGCGGGCAGGCGGGTGTCGTCCGACACCGGGATATAGGCCGAGTAGAACACCCGCTTGAGGCCGTATTTCTGGTACATCCCCTCGGACAGCTGCAAAATATGGTAGTCCGTCTCGGGCGACGCACCGACGATCATCTGGGTGCTCTGGCCGGCGGGAGCGAACTTGGGCGCGTGGCGGTAGAGGGTCAGCTCCTGCCTGCTCTCTTCGCCTGCCACCGAGATCTGCTTCATGGGCCGGAAGATGGAGTGGCGGCCCTTGTCGGGGGCGAGAAGATGGAGGCTCTGCTCGCTGGGCAGCTCGACGTTGACGCTGAGGCGGTCGGCGAGATAGCCCATCTGCTGGATGAGCTCGGGGCTGGTGCCGGGGATGGTCTTGGCATGGATGTAGCCGCCGAAGTGATATTCGTTCCGCAGCAGCCGCAGAACGGTGAGCATCCGCTCGGTGGTGTAGTCGGGGGTCCCCAGCACGGCGCTGGAGAGGAAAAGTCCCTCGATGTAGTTGCGGCGGTAGAACTCGATGGTCAGTTCTGCCAGCTCCCGGGGCGAAAAAGTGGCCCGGGGAACGTCGTTGGACTTCCGATTGACGCAGTAGCTGCAGTCGAAGGCGCAGCAGTTGCTCATCAGGACCTTCAGCAGGCTGACGCAGCGGCCATCAGCGGTAAAGGCGTGGCAGCAGCCCGGCGCATAGCAGCTGCCGATGGTGCCGCGCTTCGCCGGATGGGACGCGCCGCTGGACGTGCAGGCCACGTCATATTTTGCGCTGTCGGCCAAGATGGTGAGCTTGTCCATCAGGGACTGTTCCATAGAAAGATACCTCCCAGAAGGGGATATCTCCCGCTGCGGATCGGAAGCGCCGTGGGGCAGGGAGACTCACCACTTGGCCTTCGTCTCGACCACGCGGCCCGCGATGTGCAGGCGGTTCAGGTCCTCACCCTTGATGACCAGCTCGTTGTAAGCGGGGTTGAAGGGCTGCAGAACGACGCAGTTGCCCCGCTGGATATACCGCTTGAGGGTGCCTTCGCCCTCGTCGCCGTAGACCAGCACGCCCAGGTCGCCGTTTTCCAGCGTGTCCTGCTTGTGGACAAGGGCAAGGTCGCCGTCCTGGATGCTGTCGCCGCGCACGACGAGGTAGAAGTAGTTGGAGGGGTCCTTGACGCGGGCATACTCCTGCCCATAATCCTCCTCAAAGGCCAGTGCGCCGTACCCGGCCTTCACGGTGCCGATGACCGGGATGAGGCTCTCGGCGTAGTTGCCGAAAAAGCGCTCCTCGGGGGTGGTCACGTTGGACACCGGGCGGTAGAGCCCCAGCAGGAAATCGGCTGTGGTGCTCAGGATCTCAGCGATGCGGGCCACCGTGGCGGGGTCGGGAGAGGATTTGCCGCTTTCCCACTTGCCGACGGCCTGCTGGGTCACCCCCAGTTTGGATGCCAGCTCAGCCTGACTGATCCCCTTCTGCTTGCGGCACTGCTTCAAAAGCTCTGAAAACGACATGGTCGTACACTCCTTTACTCCGAGGTCAATATTTTATGCTTTTATTGTACAACAAAAAGATGTTTTTGTAAAGAGAAAAGTGAGCGGCCAGCCAAAAAAAGGTTGTCGCATGAGAGGGATTTGCAGGACTGGACGAAAAACTTTCAATTTGGGCTTGACAGAAGGCCGGAAATCTGGTAAATTAAATAGGCATTCGGTACGGCGTGTGCGAGTGCCCACGAGGAGAGATGTCCGAGTGGTTTAAGGAAGCAGTCTTGAAAACTGCCGTACGGCAACGTACCGTGGGTTCGAATCCCACTCTCTCCGCCATTTTTTTGAATAAGTGTAACGCACTTTGCTCTGGAGTAGTACTCAAGAGGCCGAAGAGGCGCCCTGCTAAGGGCGTAGGTCGTCTAAACAACGGCGCGAGGGTTCAAATCCTCCTACTCCGCCAAGAAAAAGCTCGATGGTTCGTTGAAACCACCGGGCTTTTTCCGTTATTGCATGCTTTTGTGAATTTTCGGGGGCCGATGATTTACTTTTGCACCCGGATTTCTTATAATGGGATAAAACGGAAATGCCGGAACAGGAGGAAACGAGCAATGGCACTCAAAAAATTTGCCCGCAGGGATGTCATCCTGCCCGCAGCGGTCTTCCTGCTCACATTTGCGGCGGCCCTGTTTTCGCTCCGGCTGCTCTCGCTCAATCAGGAAAAAGACGAGCGGCTGCGGGCGGTCTATGCGGCCGAGTCCACCATCAGCCGTGTGTCTTCCCAGCTGAACCGCTATCTGGCAGAATCGGACTTCATCAAAAAATATATCGAGTCGGGCCATGTGCTCCGTGAAGAGGAGTTTGCAGGTATATCCGGCAATATGCAGGATGGCAGCAGCGTCATCAAGACCCACGAGCTGGCGAAAGACGGCGTCGTCTCCCAGGTGTACCCGGTAGCGGGCAATGAGGCGGCCATCGGGCTCGATGTGCTGCATAACCCCGCCCGCAAAAAGGAAGCAAACCTTGCCAGGAACAGCGGGATGTACACCATCGCTGGTCCCTTCGAGCTGGTGCAGGGCGGAACGGGCGCGCTGCTGTTTGACCCCATCTATACCTATAGTAAAAAGGGGGAGCGCTCGTTCTGGGGCTTCTCCATCCTTGTTTTACAGTGGGACAACTTCATGGAGGAGGTCGAGCTGGACAAGATGGAGGAGGCGGGCTACCGGTATCAAATCTGGAAAAAAGACCCCTATACCGGCGAAAAGATCGTCATCGCGGAGAGCGAAGAGGATTTCCCGGCAACGCGCTGGAAGTTGCGTGCAGCGTCCCCAACGATACATGGTATTTTGAGATCATCCCGAAAGCCGGGTGGTTCTCGGACCAGCAGCTCTCGCTGGATATCGCCATCGCCGCCATCATCGGCATGATGGCGGCCTATGCCTGCTGGGAGCTCATGAACCGGCACCGGAAGGACCTGCAGCACGAAGCGGCCCTTGAAAAGTCTGCGCAGGAGGCCCGGGCAGCCAACGAGGCAAAGACCCGCTTCCTGTTCAATATGAGCCATGACATCCGCACCCCGATGAACGCCATCATCGGCTTTTCGGAGCTTCTGGAAAAGCACATCGACGAGAAGGACAAGGTGCTGGATTACACCGAGAAGATACGCTCGTCCAGCGCATTTCTGCTCTCGCTCATCAACTATGTGCTGGAAATGGCCCGCATCGAGAGCGGCAAGGCTGTGCTGAAAGAAGAAACCGGCGACCTGTGTGCGCTGATGCAGACGCTCTCGGACGTCTTCGAGCCCTCTGTCCGGCAGAAAAAGCTGACCTGCACCTACCATACGGATGTCGAACATCCCTATATTGTGAGCGACCGCACCAAAGTGCGGGAGATCTTGCTGAATGTCATCAGCAACGCCATCAAGTATACGCCCGAGGGCGGACATATTGCGGTGTCGGTGAAGGAACTGCCGGCTGAGAAGCCGAAGACGGGCCGCTACACCTTTACTGTTCAGGACGACGGCATCGGCATGAGCGAGGAGTATCTGCCCCATATCTTCGAGGAGTTCACCCGTGAGCATACCAGCACCGAGAGCAAAGTCATCGGCACCGGCCTCGGCCTGCCCATCGTGAAGGCTCTCGTGGAGTGGATGCACGGCAGCATCGACGTTCAGAGCAAGCCGGGCGCAGGAACCACTGTGACCATCACCCTTGGATTCCCACTGGCGGATGAGGCCCAGAAGAGGGTAGAGGAGCAGGACGCAGAGGGCGACGCGGCCCGGCTCAGGGGCTGCCGCATCCTGCTGGCCGAGGACAACGACCTCAACGCAGAGATCGTCGTGACCATTCTGGAAGAGAGCGGCCTTACCGTGGAGCGCACTGCCGATGGCGAACTCTGTATCGAAGCGCTCAAGGCCCACCCGGCGGGCTATTATGATGCCATCCTCATGGACATCCAGATGCCCAACATGGACGGCTATCAGGCAGCGAAGCTCATCCGCAGTCTGTCGGGCAATTACCGCACCATCCCCATCATCGCCATGACGGCCAACGCCTTCGACGAAGATCGCCAGAAAGCCCTCTCCGTCGGCATGGACGCCCATCTGGCAAAGCCTGTTGATGTGAAGCGGCTGTTTGGGATTCTGCGGAACGTGATAAGATGAGCCTATCGTTTCATCTGTCAAAATCTCTGAAAATGAGGGCAAGGGCGGAGTGCTCGGAAAGGAGCATCCGCCATTGTGCGCCCCGGCTCGGTTCGGATTTCATCGCCACGGCCAGGGGGCTTCTGACAGATGCGATTCGTTCGGATCTGAAAAACCTGAAGGGGTTCCGGTTGGAAGCTCATCCGAGCATCTTGCTCGAAGCTGAGAGGCTCGACCGGTTGAACACCATCGTTCAGTTCCAGCTCGACAAAATTCTTGCGTGATAAAAAGAGTGCAGCAGAAGGTACTCCGGAAACGGCAGCTTTCTTGGTAGACGTTCCTGGCCGTTGGAACCCGCGCACTAACCGACAGCCCACTGGGCTGTCGATTGCCGCCTGCGGGCGGCTGTGCTTCTTCAAGTCCGCTGGTCCGAAATAACAAAAAGAACCCCGGCCTAAGCCGGGGTTCTTTTTGTTATGGGCCAGGCAGGACTTGAACCCGCGACCAAGCGGTTATGAGAACGTCGCTAATTTTGAAATCCCATTTTTCTTGTGGAATCTTGTAACTATCTCATAATTCTGAAAAAACGCCTTTGTGTACTTTGACGTAACTTTTGGTGTCTTTTAGTGTCTAAAATGGCTCTTTGTACCCAGAACCGTACCCAAGAATTTTTGGGTACGAAACTCGACACTTACTGTTACCATTTTACCATGCCCATATAAAAACCTGAACATCCTGTGGGTGTGTCGTTCTTCATAAGGGTACATCATTTCCACCGTAAAAGCAATATCTATTTTTACATGGCTCACTTTCAAAAGAAGGTGAGCTTTTTCTTTTGCAGAAATCGAGAGGAGGTTTTCCACATGAACACACCCATACAGTTGAAAATCCGAGGTCACACCAAATGACGCTGGACTACTTTTATGGTCAGTCGGGCGAATTGTTCTCCTACTTCCGCATCCCAAAGGCACTGTTCCATGACTGCCGCTTCCGGCAGCTTTCCACCGATGCCCGGACGCTGTACGGCATCCTGCTGGACCGCATGAGCCTGTCGGTGAAAACGGCTGGCTGGACGAGCAAGGGCGGGTGTATATCATCTACACCGTCCGGGAAGTGCAGGAATCCCTCTGCTGCGCCGAACACAAGGCGGTCAAGCTGTTCCGGGAACTGGAGCAGCTCGACCTCATCGAGCGCAAACGCCGTGGTCTGGGCAGACCCAGCGATCTACGACAAGGACTTTTCCTCCGGCTTGCCAAAAGCGCAAGTACAGAATTGCCCAAACAGCAATTCTGGTGTTGCCGAAAGCGCAATTCTAGTGCAGCCAAAACCGCAAGCAAATAAGACTGATAAGAATAAAACAGAGTGGAGCGATCCTGACCCTATCTATTCCGGGGGCATCCGAGAGCAGCTTGAGGATTATTTTTATCAGGCGTTGGAGGTAGAACTCCTGCTCCAGCTCTGCCCGGACGAGGAGGACACCATCTACCAGATCGTAGATTTGCTTGTGGACACCTGTTCTACCAAACGCAAGATGTTGCGGATTGCCGGAGATGACAAGCCCGCCGAGGTGGTACGCAGCCGGTTTATGAAACTGAACGCTGACCATATCCGCTTTGTGCTGGATTCGCTGGCAGAAAACACTGCCCCGGTGCGGAACATGAAGCAATATCTGCTGGCAACGCTCTACAATGCGCCCACCACCATGAACCTCTACTATCAGAACAAGACGAACCACGACTTTGCACGCGGTTCTCCGAAAGCGGGGTGATGTTATCGCAAAGAAAGCTACGATTATTGCAGTCACCAATCAAAAAGGCGGTGTGGGGAAAAGCACCACCTGTGAAAATCTGAGCATCGGGCTGGCGATGGAGGGCAAAAAAGTTCTGCTGGTGGACACTGACCCACAGGGCAGCCTGACCATCAGCATGGGCTGGCAGCAGCCCGATGAACTGCCCACCACCCTTTCTACCCTGATGGCAAAAGCCATGAACGATCAGCCCATCCAGCCCGGTGAGGGCATTCTGCACCACGCAGAGGGCGTTGATTTGATTCCGGCGAACATCGAACTGGCAGGGCTGGAAGTGGCTCTGGTGAACAGCATGAACCGTGAAAAGATGCTGAAACAGGTGTTGGAGGGGGCAAAGCGGGAGTATGATTATATCCTGCTGGACTGTATGCCCTCGCTGGGGATGCTCACCATCAACGCACTGGCGGCGGCAGACGCTGCCCGATTCCTGTGCAGGCGCAGTACCTGTCTGCAAAAGGCTTGGAACAGCTTTGCAGACCGTGCAGAAGGTCCGGCGGCAGATCAACCCGAAGCTGAAAATCGAGGGTATCCTACTGACCATGACCGACAGCCGCACCAACTACGGAAAGCAGATCAGCAACCTGATTCGGCAGGCATACGGAAAACACCTGAAGGTGTTCGAGCAGACCATTCCCCGTTCCGTCCGTGCGGCAGAAACCAGTGCGGCAGGCAAAAGCATCTTTGCCTATGACCCCAAAGGCAAGGTGGCAGAAGCCTACAAATCTCTTGCAAAGGAGGTGCTGGCGGATGCCAATCGACAGCGGAAACTTAGCTCTGAAAGGGCTAGATGACCTATTTTCCACCGAGGAAAACCGACAGGAGGAGCAACGGGAACAGGTACAGCAAATTCCCATCGACGAACTGCACCCCTTCACCAACCACCCATTCAAGGTGTTGGACGATGAAGCCATGACCCGGACGGTAGAGAGCATCGCACAGTACGGGGTGCTGGCTCCGCTGATCGCCCGCCCCAGACCAGAGGGTGGCTACGAGATCATCTCCGGGCATCGCCGGAAACACGCCGCAGAGCTTGCCCATCTGGACACCGTGCCAGTCATTGTGCGCAATATGAAGGATGATGCCGCCACGATATTGATGGTCGATTCCAATTTGCAGAGAGAACACATCCTACCGAGTGAGCGGGCATTTGCGTACAAGATGAAGCTGGATGCGATAAAAAATCAAGGTGCTAGGTCAGATTTAACTTCCCGACAAGTTGTCGGGAAGTTGGAAGCCGCTGATGAAGTCGGAAAAGCCACTGATGAAAGCGGCAGACAAGTCCAGCGTTTCATTCGGCTCACCAATCTTGTCCCTGAACTACTGGACATGGTGGACGAAAAGAAAATCTCTTTTAACCCTGCGGTCGAATTGTCTTATCTTGATGCAAAACAGCAGCAAGATTTTTTAGAAGCAATGGATGCTTCCCAGAATGCGCCCTCTCTTTCGCAAGCCATACGGATAAAGAAGCTGGCGCAGCAAAGCGAGTTCAGTTATGATGCTGTCTACGACATTATGAACGAGGAAAAGAAAAGCGAACTGGACACTGTGACCATCAAAAACGAAACCCTGCGGAAATACTTTCCGCGCAGTTACGCCCCGGCAGATGGAAAGCATCATCATCAAGCTGCTCGACCAGTGGCAGCTGAAAAAACAGCAGGAAAAACAGAAGAAGCAGGAAGAAGCGCGTTGAGCGCAGACTGAACTAAGAGACCCGATTCGGGTCTTTTTATTTTTCAAAATTACGGAGGAAACGTATTTATTTCCTATGAACAACACGATTGATTTCAAGACCGCAAAGACCATCGACAGCATGAGCAAGAAGCTCGACCACATCGACGATGCCGTGACCGGCTTCTTCTCAATCATGCACATGGCAATGAAGAACGAGCTTGGCAGTGCAGAGCCTTATTTCGCCGCAACCTCGCCGGTTCTGGATCTGACGGTTATCCGTCCTGACGATGCGCCGCACATTTTGGCTTGCTTCGACGAAGCAGATGAGGGTATCGGCATCTCTGAGAACGAGCCGCTGGGCTTCCGTTACAATCCTAAACAGGTTGTCAAGCTGATGGGGCAGCGGTATCTGGTCGGTCCGGTCATTTTTCACCGCTTCGATGAGGATGGCAACTTCGCATCTCTGACGATGGGCGATATGTACACCATCCAGAAATATCTGGAGACCAAGAGTGTCACCCTGATAATCGACCGAGACAAACTGACCTGCATCTGTATCGACTGAGGTGTGCCATGCTGAACTTTTTTATCGGTTTCGCCTTTTTTGAAGCTGGTGCCATTTTCGGCTTCTTCGTGGCGGCTCTGATGCAGGCGGCACGGAGCGGTGAGATCGGACTGAACGGAAAGGAGGATTCGCATGGCTGAAAACACCTTGTCGGTGCTGAAAATTGCACCGGGACAGCATCCGCAGCAGGTCGAGATTGACAATAACCTGAAAGCCTTGCAGGAGGCGGTGGGCGGCACGATTGCTGCTGTTTACCCCTTTGCAGACCCGGTGGCTATCATCTGCAATGACGATGGTAAGCTCATGGGTCTGCCGTTGAACCGTTCTCTTCGGGATGAGAACGGGCAGATGTACGATGCCGTTGCCGGAGACTTTCTGGTGGTAGGTCTGGGCGAGGAGGATTTTGCATCGCTTTCCCCGGAACTGGCGCAGAAATATGAGCAGCTTTTTCATCAGCCGGAAGCCTTTCTGAAACTGGGCAACCGTCTGCTGGTGCTGCCGGTGCCTGATGAACCTCCCGCAGAAAAGCCCCGCACCAAGCCTCCGGCAGAGCATGACCGCTAAAAGCATCCTGCTGCATGGGAGGTGATGGCAGTGCAGGAAGAAATCGAACAGAAGTCATTCAACATTATGATCTCCACCACAAAGCTTTCCGCCCGGACCGTCCTGCGGGCGATAAAGGCGGCGTTTCGGCTGTACCAGTCCAAAGCATCCCAAGGCAAGCAAAGCGTCCGCACCCTGTTGCGGCAAAACCGGGGCGTGTCCAGCGTGGAGATCAGCAAGACCGGCATCCGTGGTTTGGAACGCTATGCCAAAAAGTACGGCATCGACTATGCCATCCGCAAGGACACCTCCGAGGTGCCGCCCCGGTATCTGGTCTTTCAAAGCCCGGACGCAGAAGCCTTTCACTCGGCGTTCAAGGAATATTCGGCATCTTTGCTGAACAAGGATAAACGCCCCTCGGTGCTGGCAAAACTGCATGAACTGGTGCAGGCGGCGGCAGAACTCCCCGGAAAAGTCCGGCATAAGGAACAGGAGCGTGGACTGTGACCACGAAAAAGCTGACAAAGCTGCTGGCACTGTACCTGCCCTATATTTTGCTGGGGCTGGTGGCAACCAACTTTGGCGAAGCGTGGCGACTTGCCGAGGGCAAAGAACTGGGCGATAAGATTATGTCCATGATGGGTACGATCCCGGTGGCATTTGCAAACCCTCTGCCCAGCCTGCACCCTCTGGATTTGCTGGTGGGCTTGTGCTGCGGTGCAGGGTTACGGCTGGCAGTCTATCTGCGTGGCAAAAACGCAAAGAAGTACCGCCATGGCATGGAGTACTCTGCCCGGTGGGGCACACCCAAGGATATTGAACCGTTCATGGCTCCCAAGTTTGCGGATAACATCATCCTGACCAAAACGGAACGGTTAATGATGAGCAACCGCCCACCGGACCCCAAGAATGCCCGGAACAAAAACGTGCTGGTGGTGGGCGGCTCCGGCAGCGGCAAAACCTGTTTTGGCTCAAGCCCAACCTTTACAATGTCACAGTTCCTATGTGGTTACTGACCCGAAAGGAACGATAGTTCTCGAATGTGGACAGGCCATGTTGAAGAATGGCTACAAGGTGAAAATCCTGAACACCATTAACTTCAAAAAGTCGATGCACTACAATCCGTTCAGCTATGTCCACAGCGAAAAAGACATTCTGAAACTCGTGACTACACTCATGACCAACACCAAAGGCGAAGGTAGTGGTGGCGATCCGTTCTGGGAAAAATCGGAACGTCTTTTGCTGACTGCGCTTATCGCTTATCTGCATTACGAAGCCCCTGTCGAGGAACAAAATTTTGCGACCCTGCTTGAAATGCTGAACACCATGCAGGTGCTGGAGGATGATGAAGAATACCAAAACCCGGTGGATCTGCTGTTTGAGGAACTGGCAAAAAAGAAGCCCAACAGCTTTGCCGGGCGGCAGTACAAACTTTACAAACTGGCTGCCGGAAAGACCGCAAAATCCATCCTCATTTCCTGCGGTGCCAGATTAGCTCCCTTCGACATCCAAGAACTGCGTGATCTCACCATGTACGATGAGCTGCAACTGGACACGCTGGGCGATAAGAAAACGGCGTTGTTCCTCATCATGTCGGACACGGACAGCACCTTTAACTTCCTGATTTCGATGGTCTACACCCAGCTTTTCAATCTGCTGTGCGACAAGGCAGATGATGTGTACGGCGGCAAGCTGCCCATCCATGTGCGGTGCCTCATCGACGAATGTGCCAACATCGGGCAGATCCCCAATCTGGAAAAGCTGGTGGCGACCATCCGCAGCCGTGAAATCTCTGCCTGCCTTGTTTTACAGGCAAGAAGCCAGTTGAAAGCCATCTACAAGGACAATGCGGACACCATCGTGGGCAACATGGATTCTCAAATTTTTCTGGGCGGCTCCGAACCTACCACCCTGAAAGACCTGTCCGAAATGCTGGGCAAAGAAACGATTGATGCCTTCAACACCTCGGACACCCGTGGCAATAGCCCCAGTTACGGCACTACGTTCCAAAAGATGGGGCATGAGTTATTGAGCCGGGACGAGCTGGCGGTGCTGGACGGCGGCAAGTGTATTTTGCAGCTGCGAGGTGTGCGCCCTTTCTCTCGGACAAATACGACCTGACCCAGCACCCGAATTACAAGCTCACCTCCGACTACGACCCCAAAAACACCTTTGATATTGAAAAATATCTGAACCGAAAAGAAAAAATCAATCCCAATGATGAATTTGTTGTGATTGACGCTGATTCGCTCCCGTCTGCCTGACCCGGTAGGCGGTTTTATTTTATCCAGACCAGAGAGGTACACCGGCAAATCCACTTCTGCCGCAGTTCGTGGCTCAAAAATGTACGATTTCAGGTGTGTACGGACGGTCTACAATTTTTTCAAAATAAAGGAGAAACGACTATGGAATTCTTTAACTCTGCTATCGAGGTTCTTCAGACTCTGGTTGTCGCTCTGGGTGCCGGTCTCGGTGTTTGGGGTGCCATCAACCTGCTGGAAGGTTACGGTAACGACAACCCCGGCTCCAATGCTCATGTACGGTAAGGAAGCAAGCAACCGAAAACAAGAGATAGACCGCCAGCACTACACTATTCCGAACCAAAGACCAAAAGATAAGCATTGTGGGAAAATCTAAACTTTTGGATTTTCCTACAATGCCAACTACGGCGGAATCCCTCCCACTCCTTATATCTTTCTGTATACATTGAATTTGTATTTAGTAAAATGCAGACAACACCACGGATCGGCTTTTGGTTGGACAATTCCAACCAAACACCACAGCAGACAGCAGAAAACATTCTGAACGCTAGGAAGCCGGTATGATTGTTACATATAAGGGGAAGAAAAATTTCTTTTAGGTACTTGCTTTCCTAAAACTGATGTGATACAATGATTAAAACTGATGTGATACAATGATTTAATCCAGAAAAGGAGTGAAAAAATATGCGGCAAGGTATTCTTAAATAAACTGTCAATTTGATAGTGGGAACAAAAAGTAGCAGTCCCGTTTCACTTTTAATATGGGGCTTAGTTTTTTGTACCCAGTTTAAGAATACTTTTATCATGTAATTTTATGCCCGAAAACATATAAGTGTTTTGGGGCTATTGGAGTTATTTACCCAGTGATAGGAGTATTTATCACTGGGTATTTTTATGCCCTTTTTTGGGTGTTGATAGAAGGAAAATCACATGAAAATAATTAACTTAGGCATTCTGGCTCACGTTGACGCAGGAAAGACAACATTAACGGAAAGTTTATTGTATACCAGTGGTGCAATTGCAGAACTAGGGAGCGTAGATGAAGGCACAACAAGGACAGATACAATGAATTTGGAGCGTCAAAGGGGAATCACTATCCAGACAGCAGTGACATCTTTTCAGTGGGAGGATGTAAAAGTCAACATTATAGATACGCCAGGCCATATGGATTTTTTGGCGGAGGTGTACCGCTCTTTGGCTGTTTTAGATGGGGCCATCTTGGTGATCTCCGCTAAAGATGGCGTGCAGGCCCAGACCCGTATTCTGTTCCATGCCCTGCGGAAAATGAACATTCCCACCGTTATCTTTATCAACAAGATCGACCAGGCTGGCGTTGATTTGCAGAGCGTGGTTCAGTCTGTTCGGGATAAGCTCTCCGCCGATATTATCATCAAGCAGACGGTGTCGCTGTCCCCGGAAATAGTCCTGGAGGAAAATACCGACATAGAAGCATGGGATGCGGTCATCGAAAATAACGATAAATTATTGGAAAAGTATATCGCAGGAGAACCAATCAGCCGGGAAAAACTTGTGCGGGAGGAACAGCGGCGGGTTCAAGACGCCTCCCTGTTCCCGGTCTATTATGGCAGCGCCAAAAAGGGCCTTGGCATTCAACCGTTGATGGATGCGGTGACAGGGCTGTTCCAACCGATTGGGGAACAGGGGAGCGCCGCCCTATGCGGCAGCGTTTTCAAGGTGGAGTATACAGATTGCGGCCAGCGGCGTGTCTATCTACGGCTATACAGCGGAACGCTGCGCCTGCGGATACGGTGGCCGGCCGGGAGAAAAGCTGAAAATCACAGAGATGCGTATTCCATCCAAAGGGGAAATTGTTCGGACAGACACCGCTTATCAGGGTGAAATTGTTATCCTTCCCAGCGACAGCGTGAGGTTAAACGATGTATTAGGGGACCAAACCCGGCTCCCTCGTAAAAGGTGGCGCGAGGACCCCCTCCCCATGCTGCGGACGACGATTGCGCCGAAAACGGCAGCGCAAAGAGAACGGCTGCTGGACGCTCTTACGCAACTTGCGGATACTGACCCGCTTTGCGTTGCGAAGTGGATTCCATCACCCATGAGATCATTCTTTCTTTTTTGGGCCGGGTGCAGTTGGAGGTTGTTTCCGCTTTGCTGTCGGAAAAATACAAGCTTGAAACAGTGGTAAAGGAACCCTCCGTCATTTATATGGAGCGGCCGCTCAAAGCAGCCAGCCACACCATCCATATCGAGGTGCCGCCCAACCCGTTTTGGGCATCCATAGGACTGTCTGTTACACCACTCTCGCTTGGCTCCGGTGTACAATACGAGAGCCGGGTTTCGCTGGGATACTTGAACCAGAGTTTTCAAAACGCTGTCAGGGATGGTATCCGTTACGGGCTGGAGCAGGGCTTGTTCGGCTGGAACGTAACGGACTGTAAGATTTGCTTTGAATACGGGCTTTATTACAGTCCGGTCAGCACGCCGGCGGACTTCCGCTCATTGGCCCCGATTGTATTGGAACAGGCATTGAAGGAATCGGGGACGCAGCTGCTGGAACCTTATCTCCTTCATCCTCTATGCGCCCCAGGAATACCTTTCAGGGCTTATCATGATGCACCGAAATACTGTGCCACCATCGAAACGGCCCAGGTAAAAAAGGATGAAGTTGTCTTTACTGGCGAGATTCCCGCCCGCTGTATACAGGCATACCGTACTGATCTGGCCTTTACACCAACGGGCGGAGCGTATGCCTTACAGAGCTGAAAGGATATCAGGCCGCTGTCGGTCAGCCGGTCATCCAGCCCCGCCGTCCAAACAGCCGCCTGGACAAGGTGCGCCATATGTTTCAGAAGGTAATGTAAAGATACATAATCGTCAAGACGGCAACAATCAGAAGTTATGGAGGGTAACAATGGAATATAGTAAGGAAGATTTAATGGAAGCAAAAAAGCAAATTTGGGGAGTGGGAGAACATGGGAACAGAGGAAAGTAAAAAAATCTGGGAGGAGAACGCACAATTTTGGGATAATGCAATGGGTGACGAATCTAATGAATTTCACAGAGAGGTAGTGCGTCCCAAAGTAACGGAACTTCTATCTCCTAATCCTGCGGATTACATTTTGGATATTGCGTGTGGCAATGGAAATTATTCTTCGTATCTTGCACAAAGAGGCGCTTCGGTTGTCGCTTTTGATTACAGCAAAAAAATGATAGAATTGGCTAAAAGACGGCAATCACAATATGCAAAACAAATTGAATTTTGTGTGGCGGATGCGACCGATAGAAAAAGTATATTAGAATTAAAAAGAAATCGAGCCTTTACGAAAGCAGTTTCTAATATGGCAATTATGGATATTACGGATATTGAACCACTTCTTATGGCTGTTTATGAACTGTTGCAGGAAAGCGGAATTTTTGTCTTTGCAACGCAACACCCTTGTTTTGTCACGTTGACTGAAAAATATATGACACCGCACAGTTACTATGATATAGCGATTGAAGGGCAACCGAAAGAGCAGATTTATTATCATCGTTCCATACAAGATATTTTTAACCTTTGTTTTAGAGCTGGATTTGTCATTGATGGATTTTATGAAGAATGTTTTAAAACCAACAAAGAAATTCCTATGGTAATGATAGTAAGGCTTAAGAAGGTAAAACGTGATAGCTTAAAATAAATTCAAGTTTGTCGGGTAAATAGCAAACCCAGCCGAGCCAGTCAACGGTCAAGATGAACGGCGCATATGCGCAGCCGTTGACAGCCCCGCCCGCCTTTGCTGGTAGGCAATCAAGGGGCGACAGCAAGAAGTGCCACCGCCCCGCACTATTATTCAGAAAGGGGAATTTCCATGACCGACCAGATAGCCTATCAAGAATATATCCAGCGCAGGTACAACGCCTTTTGCAAGACTGTTATCCGCTGTGCCGCCTTGGACAAGATTTTGAAGCTTAAACGGCAATGGGAACGGCAAGTTTCCCTTGACTATCTGATGAACGAGAAGTTTGTCCAGTTTGCCGCGTCGGAGCCGGACGAGGAATACCCATTTACCGTCTGCGGTCAGACCGTCCTGCTCTGCAACGCCGCCCTTGCCGACGCGATCTCTGTTTTGCCGGAGCAGACGCGGGAAGAAATCCTGCGCTATTACTTTCTGCGCCAGCCGCAGCGCGTGATCGGCGCGTGTATTGGCCGGTCACGCAGCACAGCGGGGCGGCATATCCAGCTTGCCTTGCAGCGGCTACGCGAAGAAATGGGGGTGAGCCGGTATGAGTAGACTTCTCCCTATGAAACAATCCTCAAAGCCCGTGAGGGCGACCCAGAAGCCGTGAACGCTGTCCTGCTCCACTACGCCGGATATATCCGCTATTTCTCAAAAGTGAACGGGCAGGTCAACGCCGAGGTGGAGGACTATGTAAAGCAGCGGTTAATTGACTGTCAATTCAAGTTCCGGCTTGACGAACCACCGGACAAGTCATAAAAACTGAATACCAGCCGCCACCGACGCGGCCAGCGAAAGCAGTAAGTCTTGAAAAAGATTTACTGCTTTTGTTTTGTTGTCCGGCTCCGCTCCCGGCCATTTTGCCCCTGCCGGTTGTAGTAGTAAGCGAGGAGGAATTTTTCTGCCCTGGTGTTTGGCATTTGGAGCATTTACCCGTAGTAGAGGGCAAAGAGAAAGGATTTCTCCAACACCGGGTAGAAACCACTGCGTCCGGTGTCATTTTAGCGAAAGCGGGCAGGAATGCCCTTTACAGGATTAGTAGTAGCAGAAAAAGAGAAACAAACTTTTGTGGTTGCAGTTTTCCAAAAAAGTGGCGGACGGAAGTGAGAGAAAGTTTGCAGTCACGGAGAGCAAGTTTCTACCACGGTGCCAAAATCCGCAATTCTGCAGTTTTGCCCCTCGCGGGAAACTTGTTAGGGAGTGCCTTCCCCAAACCCTGCTCATGCGCCCTTACGGGCGAGAAAGGAGGTCACACCATGCGAAAGAAATACAACACGCCCCACCGCAGCCGCGTTGTGAAAACCCGGCTGTCCGAAGATGAGTATGCCGACTTCACAGCGCGGCTTGCGCCCTATGGTATCAGCCAGTCCGAATTTCTCCGGCAGGCGATACGGCGGGCGACCATACGCCCGGTTGTCCATGTGTCGTCGGTCAATGACGAGTTGCTTTCCGCTGTCGGAAGCTGACAGCCGAGTACGGCAGGATCGGCGGCAACCTCAATCAGATTGCCCGGTATCTGAACGAATACGGCGTACCCTACAACACCCTTTCCGGCGAGGTACGCGCCGCCATATCCGACCTTGCCGTCCTCAAAATGAAGTCCTCAAGAAAGTGGGTGACGCGGTTGGCAACACTCGAGCATGTCAAGTCTAAAACGCCGAGTACGGAGCCGCCGAGCAATATCTTCTCTTTGAGCATGACGAGTTTACCATGAAGCCCGTCCTTGATGAAACCGGCAGGCTTATCCCCCGCGAGGACTACCGGCTGTCCACGCTGAACTGCGACGGGGAGGATTTTTCCGTTGCGTGTATGCGGGCCAATCTCCGCTATCAGAAAAACCAGCGGCGGGAAGATGTGAAAAGCCACCACTACATCATCAGCTTTGACCCGCGGGACGGGCCGGACAACGGCGACCGTAGACCGGGCGCAGGCGTTGGGGAACAATTCTGTAAAGAGCATTTTCCCGGCCACCAGGCCCTTGTCTGCACCCACGGACGGGCATAACCACAGCGGCAACATTCATGTGCATATCGTCATAAACAGCCTGCGGATTGAGGAAGTGCCGTTCCTGCCCTACATGGACAGGCCGGCCGATACGAAAGTCGGCTGCAAGCACCGATGTACCGACGCTGCCCTGCGCTACTTCAAATCCGAAGTCATGGAGATGTGCCACCGGGAGGGCTTTATCAAATCGACCTCTTGAACGGCAGCAAGAACCGCGTCACCGACCGGGAGTATTGGGCGCAGAAAAAGGGACAGGCCGCGCTGGACAAGCAGAACGCCCCCATGATTGCCGATAGTATCACGCCCCGGCAGACCAAGTTTGAAACGAACAAGGAGAAGCTGCGGCAGACCCTACGGAAAGCCCTTGCCACCGCCGCCAGCTTTGACGAGTTTTCCTCTCTGTTGCTGCAGGAGGGTGTGACCGTCAAGGAGAGCCGGGGCGGCTTTCCACCTCACGCCGGACAGGACAAAGCCAATTACCGCCCGGAAGCTGGGCGACGATTTTGACCGCGCCGCTGTCTTTGCCGTTTTAGAGCAAAACGCCGCCAGAGCAGCCGAAGCGCCAGCCAGATCCCCCGATCCCCCACGCACCATAAAAGACCGCTTGCAGGTTGCCAGAGCCGAGATAGCCGCCCCGAAACAGGACGGAGTGCAGCGGCTTGTGGACATTGAGCAGAAAATGGCCGAGGGCAAAGGCCGGGGCTATGAACGCTGGGCGAAGATACACAATCTGAAGCAGGCCGCCAAAACGCTGTCCGTCTACCAGCAATACGGCTTTACTTCCCGGAGCAGTTAGAAGCCGCCGTTGACACCGCCTATCAGAAAATGCGCCAGACCATCGGCGAACTGAAAGCACTGGAAACGAAGCTGCAAGGGAAAAAGAAGTTGCAGCGGCAGGTGTTGGCCTACGCCCAGACCAAGGCCGCCCGCGACGGGCTGCGGGCACAGAAATCCGAGAAAGCCCGCGCCGCATACCGGCAGGCCCATGAGAGCGATTTTATCATAGCCGACGCAGCAGCCCGGTATTTCAAGGCGCATGGCATTACCAAGCTGCCCGCCCGGAAAGCGTTGCAGGCCGAGATCGAGCAGCTTATCTCCGAGAAAGACGGCCTGTATAACACCTATCACGAACAGAAACAGCGGTTCAAGGAGTTGCAGACCGTCAAGCGGAACATCGACCAGATTTTGCGCCGGGACGAGCCGCACCGCAGAAAGGAGCAGAGCCATGAGCGATAACCTGCCCCACATGGACTACCGCCAGCACCGGCGGGCGCGGCGGCTGGTACATGAGTGCTGTAACTACGATGAGGGGAACTGCCTGCTATTGGACGACGGGGAGCCTTGCGTGTGCGTCCAGAGCATTTCCTTTTCCCTCATGTGCCACTGGTTCCGTGTGGCTGTCCTGCCCCTTGACGGGGAGCTGGCCGCAGCCCTCTTGTGCCGGGGAAGCCGGAAACGGTGTGCCGTCTGCGGGGCGGCCTTTGTCCCCAAATCCAACCGGGGAAAATACTGCCCCGACTGCGCCGGGCGCATGAAGAAAATCAAAGCCGCCGAGAGAAAGCGGAAACAAAGGCAGAGATGTCACGCTTTAGAGCCTTTCAAACCCGCATAAATCAAGGCTTTTTTCGTGGGTGTCAAAGGGTACGCGATACATTTATCCTTTTCCCCCGGAAACGGCGTTTTAATGCGTGACAATACGCCAAAATCAACCCGAACACAGGGAGGTGATCCTATCGCTGATTATATCAGGGCAGACACGCGGCTGCCCGCCTATCTGCCGTATCCCCGTTTCCTGCTGAAAATGGAGATTTCACAGACCGCCAAGCTGCTGTATTCGCTGCTGTTAGACCGTTCCACCCTCTCCCAGAAAAACAAGTGGCTGGACGACGAGGGCAGGATTTATATTATCTATCCCATCGCGGAGATAGCAGAAATACTGGATAAAGGCAGCACCACCATCAAGGGGGCGCTTAATGAACTGGACACGGCGGGGCTGTTGGAACGGGAACGGGGCGGCTTCTCCGCACCGAACCGGCTTTATGTCAAAGTACCGCCAGTGCCACAGGTACAGTTTTCAGACCAACTGATGGCCGGAAGTCCGCCCCTCATAGAGCCGGAAAACCGTCCTACTGATGGTCAGAAAACCGACCTTATGATGGTCGGAAAACCGTCCCCTAACCAAACTACTATAAACAACCTTACAGAGAGCCAAACAAAGGGAGTGAGTGGGGGGCCGTCCGCGCCCTATGGCCGATATGGAAATATTTTTCTGTCACAGACCGAATACGACGAGTTGCAGGCAGAGTACCCTGACAGGCTGGAACGGTTCATCGAGGAAATGAGCCGCTACCTTGCCGCCAACGGGAAAAGCTACCAGAACTATGCCGCCGCCCTGCGGATATGGGCGGGGAACGACAAAAAGGAAGCCCCTAAAAAGGGCATACCAGACTACTCATGCAAGGAGGGCGAGAGTTTATGAAGAATGAAATCAACGCGGTTTTGGAGAATATGACGACCACCATCCCGGAGCCGGAGGACTACACCGGCGAGGACGGTTTACTGTACTGCGGCAAGTGCCGCAAGCCGAAAAAGCCTATTTTGCGCCGGATAAGGCCGCTATCTTCGGGCGCGACCGCCACCCGGCAGAGTGCGACTGCCAGAGAACCGCCCGCGAGGAACGGGAAGCCGCCGAAAAGCGGCGCAGACACCTTGACACCGTGGAAGAACTGAAACGCCGGGGCTTTACCGACCCCACCATGCGGGACTGGACTTTCGAGAACGACAACGGCAGGAACCCGCAGACCGGGCTTGCCCGCCGGTATGTGGAGCATTGGGAAGATATGCGGACAGACAATATCGGCTGCCTGTTCTGGGGCGGCGTAGGCACCGGCAAAAGCTACCTTGCAGGCTGTATCGCAAACGCCCTCATGGAGAAAGAAATCCCCGTCCGCATGACGAACTTTGCTCTTATCCTCAATGACCTTGCCGCCAGCTTTGAGGGGCGCAACGAGTACATTTCCCGCCTTTGTCGTTATCCGCTGCTGATCCTTGACGACTTCGGCATGGAACGCGGGACGGAATACGGGCTGGAACAGGTGTTCAATGTGATTGACAGCCGTTACCGCAGCGGCAAGCCGCTGATCGTCACGACCAACCTTACGCTGGACGACCTGCACAACCCGGAGGACACCGCCCATTCCCGGATTTATGACCGCCTGCTTTCCATGTGCGTCCCGGTACGCTTTACCGGCGACAACTTCCGGCAGGAAACCGCCAAGCGGAAAATGGAGAGCATGAAGAAACTGATTACCGACTGAAAGGAGTATTGCCTATGACAGATAACAAGCAGCACGACACCCGCACCGCTCGCCGCCCGACTGTGTGACGGAAATCCGCATGGGCAATTCCGTCCTTGTCGTGTCCGGCTATTTCAAGAAAGACACCACAACCACAGCCGCCGACAAAATGGCGCGGGTACTGGAAGCGGAAGCCGCTGCTACACAGGAGCCGACTTATCCGGCGTGAACCGGGGCATGGAAAAGCGGCCATGCCAGGGAGCATGACCGCTGGAACGAAAATCGGAAGTGCTTTAGCAATTCTTAATCTCATTCTCTATAAAATAATTTGCAATTTCAAAGGCTTTTATTCTTCTCTTTGCCAATGTGATTTGTGATTTATAACGCTCGGAATTATCCTTTGATTCAAATGTTTTTACTGTTTCTCTTAGCTTGTGCAGAGTTGAATCAATTTGCCTTTTGGCCGCGGTTAATTCATCTATTGTATACTTCATGTTTTCTCCTTTAACTTCTGATTTTTTTGTTAAATCAGAGTATACCACGGAGTTATGAACTTTTCTACTGCAAATATGGGACGACAACCCATACCATAAAAATCGGAAAATTGAAAAGCTGTAAAGAAGCAAATTTAACGCTTTTGCCGCTGTACAGCCCCCGCCGTTCCGTGGTACAATGAAACCACGGAATAGTGGGGCTGGCTGTCGGAAACGGAGGATTTTATGTTAAGACAAGCCACCCAAAACCTCATTACCGCCCTTTATCCGAGATTGTCCCACGAGGATGAATTGCAAGGCGAGAGTAATTCCATATCGAACCAAAAAAGGATACTCGAAACCTACGCAAAACAGAACGGCTTTACCAATCTGCGCTGGTACACCGACGACGGTTTTCCGGCGCGAACTTCCAGCGGCCCGGATTTCAAGCCATGCTTGCGGACATTGAAGCCGGGAAGTGGGTACGGTCATCGTCAAGGACATGAGCCGGTTAGGGCGAAACTACTTGCAGGTAGGGTTTTACACGGAAATGCTGTTCCCTCAAAAGGGTGTGCGTTTTATCGCTGTCAACGATAATGTGGACAGTGCCAGCGAGGGCATGGACAACGATTTTACCCGCTGCGAAATCTGTTCAATGAATGGCTGGTGAGAGATACGAGCAAGAAAATCAAGGCAGTGAAAAGTCAAAGGCATGAGCGGCAAGCCTGTTACCAGCAAGCCGGTTTACGGCTATGTGATGGACGAGGACGAGAATTTTATTATAGACGAGGAAGCCGCCCCGGTGGTGCAGCAGATTTACCAGCTTTGCCTTGCCGGGAACGGCCCGACCAAGATTGCCCGTATGCTGACGGAGCAGCAAATCCACGCCGGGGACGCTGGAATATCAGCGGACAGGCAGCACCCGCCGTTATCACCCGGCTATGAGTGCAAATGGGCGACCAACACCGTCGTTCATATCCTCGAAAACCGAGAGTACACCGGATGTCTGGTGAACTTCAAAACGGAAAAGCCTTCTTATAAGGTCAAGCACAGCATAGAGAACCCCGTCGAGAAGCAGGCCATTTTCGAGAACCACCATGAGCCGATCATCGACAAGGAAACATGGGAACGGGTGCAGGAGTTACGCAAACAGCGCAAACGCCCGAACCGCTACGATGAAGTGGGGCTGTTCTCCGGGATTTTGTTCTGCGCCGACTGCGGCCATGTGCTGTATCAGCAGCGGTATCAGAACAAAGACCGCAAACAGGACTGCTACATCTGCGGCAGCTACAAGAAGCGCACCCGCAACTGTACGGCGCACTTTATCCGCACCGATCTGTTGACCGCTGGTGTCCTGGCAAATCTCCGGCAAGTGACCGAATACGCAGCCAAGCATGAGAGCCGGTTTGTGAAACTACTTGTCCAGCAGAACGAGATCGGCGGCAAGCGAAAGACCGCCGCAGCCATCAAGCAGCTTGAACAGGCGCAGGAACGCATTTCTGAAATCAGCCGCATTATCAAGCGGCTGTATGAGGACAATGTAAACGGCAAAATCAGCGATGAGCGTTTCATGGAACTGTCGGCTGACTACGAAGCCGAGCAAGCGGAGCTGAAAAAGAGAGCCGCCGCCCTGCAAGCCGAACTGGACAAGTCACAGGCAGCTACCGTCAACGCCGAGAAATTTATGGGCATTGTCCGCAAGCACCTTGCCTTTGAAGAACTGACCCCACTCTTTGCGGGAAATGATCGAGAAAATTGTGGTGCATGAGTGCAGCTATGATGAGAACGGCACCCGCAGGCAGGACATTGAGATTTATTACAGCTTTGTCGGCAAGATTGACTTGCCCGAATAACCGCCCGACCTATCCGACACAATGGCCAAGTGTCGGATAGGAACGGCAAAAATTTTGCACTTCTATTGCTTCTTTATCACACATAAGCAAAGTCTCAGGGCATGAAGCAGCTCATGGCTGGCGGCGGCGTTGCTCTGGTGGGCATCACCCTGATTCCTCTGCTGTCTGGTCTGTTCGGCTAAGAGCCGCAGGCGGGGTTTCCCGCCTGTACATACGCAATCGCTCCATCTCTGCTGTGGATAACAGCCCTTTATCATAAGGAGCGCATTGCGGTACGAATCTCCACCCATCAATGAAAGGCGGTGTCTTATGCAGTTTTTGACCCACATCATTTTTCTCCTGAATCTCCTCAAGACCCTTATCAACCACTTCAGCTAAGGACGGTGACTGCTGAATGGAAACCGTTCTCAAGGCCATTGCCGACTGGATCAAAGGCATCCTGACGGCAGGCATTATGTCAAACCTTTCCGGCTTGTTCGACGATGTGAACACGCAGGTGGGAAACATCGCCCAGCAGGTGGGCACCAAGCCCTCCAGTTTTGAGCCGCGCGTTTTTGCGATGATTGAAGCCCTCTCCCGGAATGTAGTGCTGCCCATTGCAGGCATCATCCTGACCTTCATCGCCTGTTATGAATTGATTGAGATGATCACCCAGCACAACAACATGGCGCAGTTTGAGCCTGCCCTCATCATGCGCTGGATCTTCAAAACGGCGGTGTCGGTCTGGCTCATCAGCAATACTTTCGACATTGTGATGGCGGTCTTTGACCTGACACAGAAGGTGGTGTCCGATTCCAGCGGCATCATTGCCGGAAACACCCGTGTCAATGACATTGGTTTGTCCATGCTGCAATCCAGCCTGATGCAGATGGATGTAGGACCCCTGTTCGGGCTTTTCCTGCAAAGTTTCTTCATCGGCATCACCATGCGGATCTTGAGCATCATCATTTTTGTCATTGTCTACGGGCGCATGATCGAGATTTATTGCATGGTGAGCCTTGCGCCCATCCCATGGCAACATGGGGCAACCACGAGCAGTCGCACATGGGGCAGAACTACCTGAAATGCCTGTTTGCGCTGGGTTTTCAGGGCTTTCTCATCCTCATCTGTGTGGCGATTTACGCTGTGCTGATCCAGAGCGTAGCGATTTCCGGGGATGCCATCAACTCCATTTGGAGCATTGTGGGCTACACCGTTCTGCTTTGTTTCAGCCTGTTCAAGACAAGCTCCGTGACAAAATCCGTCCTCGGAGCGCATTAAAGGAGGTGCTTTATTGGCTGCGTATATTTCCGTTCCCCGTGACCTGACGAAAGTAAAATCGAAGGTCGCGTTCAACCTGACGAAACGGCAACTGCTTTGTTTCGGCACGGCGGCACTGATTGGAGTGCCGCTGTTTTTTGTTCTCCGGGATTCCGGCGGCAACACTGCCGCCACCCTCGGCATGATGGCCGTTATGCTGCCGGCGTTTTCCTTGGGATGTACGAGAAAACGGTCAACCTATGGAAAAGCTGCTGTCGCACTATGTTCAGGCGCGATTCTTGCGCCCGAAGATTCGACCTTATAAGACCAACAACTACTATGCACTGCTTATGAAGGGGCGTGACCCATGATCCCGTTTTGGAAAAGACCGGTAAGCACAGCAAGTCCCAGTCTGCGCAGAAGCGCAGGCAGAAAGCAAAGCCTGCTATTCCCCGGACTGCCCAGCAATCTATCCCCATGCAGCGGATGTTTGAGGATGGCACCTGCCGGGTGAAGCCCAACTACTACACCCGCACCATCCAGTATCAGGACATCAATTACCAGCTCGCCCAGCAGGAGGACAGGACCGCCATTTTCGAGGAATGGTGCAGTTTCCTGAACTTCTTTGATAGCTCCATCAAATTTGAGCTGTCCTTTGTGAACATGGCGACCGACAGCACCGAGTTTGAAAAGAGCATCCGTATCCCGTACCAGAAGGACGGTTTCGATGATGTTCGTGCGGAGTATTCCCAGATGCTGCGCCAGCAGCTTGCCCAAGGGCAATAATGGTCTGACTAAGACCAAATTCAACACCTTTGGTGTGGAGGGCGAGAGCATGGCGCAGGTCAAGCCCCGTCTGGACCACATCCAGAACGATCTGCTGAACAACTTCCACCGGCTGGGGGTGCAGGCAAAGCCCCTGAACGGTGCCCAGCGGCTGAAACTCATGCACGATATGTTCAACATGGACGGTGCCAGCAAGTTTCATTTCGACTGGAAAGACCTCGTAAAAAGTGGGCTTTCGACGAAGGATGCCATTGCACCCACCGCCTTTGCCTTCAAGAAAAGCCGCACGTTCCATGGGCGGCATCTTTTGCGCCGCCAGTTTTCTGAGCATCACGGCATCCGACATCAGCGACCAGCTGCTGAAGGACTTTCTGGATATGGATTCCTCGCAGATCGTTACCATGCACATTCAGTCCGTTGACCAGAACAAGGCTATCAAAACCATCAAGCACACCATCACCGAACTCGATAGATCAAAGATTGAGGAGCAGAAAAAGGCAATCCGCGCCGGGTATGATATCGACATCATTCCGTCGGATTTGGCGACCTACGGCAGAGATGCCAAGGCTCTTTTGAAGGAATTGCAGAGCCAGAACGAGCGGATGTTCCTTGTTACCTTTCTGGTGCTGAACACGGGCAGGACTGAGCAGGAACTGGAAAACAACGTCTTTCAGGCCAGCTCCATTGCCCAGAAGCACAACTGTAATCTGTGCAGACTGGACTATCAGCAGGAGCAAGGGCTGATGAGCAGCCTGCCGCTGGCAGACTGTCAGATTGAGATTCAGCGGGGACTGACCACCAGCAGCACCGCCATCTTCATCCCGTTCACCACACAGGAACTGTACCAGTCTGGCAAAGAAAGCCTGTATTACGGCCTGAACGCCCTGTCCAACAACCTTATCATGGTGGACCGGAAGAAGCTGAAGAATCCCAACGGCCTGATCCTCGGCACTCCGGTTCTGGCAAAAGTTTCTCGGCAAAGCGTGAAATCACCAATGCGTTCCTGGTGACGGACGATGATATTATTGTGAACGATCCTGAGGGAGAGTATTCTCCGCTGGTAAATCGACTGAAAGGTCAGGTCATCAAAATCAGCCCCAACAGTACCCAGTTCATCAACCCTATGGACATTAACGCCAACTATTCGGAGGAAGATAATCCGCTTTCCCTGAAAGCTGACTTTATCCTTTCGCTGTGCGAACTGGTGGTGGGCGGCAAGGAAGGGCTGCTGCCGGTGGAGAAACCGTCATCGACCGCTGTGTGCATCTATCTACCGCAAATATTTTGCGGACCCCTGCCCGGAGAATATGCCCATCCTTGAGGATTTGTACAACGCCCTACTCCAACAGGACGAGAAAGAAGCCCACCATGTTGCCACCGCACTGGAGATCTACGTCAAGGGCAGTCTGAACCTGTTCAACCACCGCACGAATGTGAACGTCAATAACCGCATCGTCTGCTACGACATCAAGGAACTGGGCAAGCAGATGAAGAAGCTCGGTATGCTCATCGTGCAGGATCAGGTCTGGGGCGTGTCACGGCAAACCGCAGCAGCGGAAAGTCCACCCGGTATTATATGGATGAGATGCACCTCCTCTTAAAAGAGGAACAGACCGCCGCTTATTCCGTCGAGATTTGGAAGCGTTTCCGCAAGTGGGGCGGCATCCCCACAGGGTTGACCCAGAACGTGAAAGACCTCCTTTCTTCTCGTGAAGTCGAGAATATTTTCGAGAACAGCGACATGATTATCATGCTGAATCAGGCGGCGGGAGACCGGCAAATTCTCGCAAAGCAGCTCAATATTTCGCCCCATCAGCTTTCCTACGTTACCCACTCCGGCGAGGGCGAAGGGCTGCTGTTTTTCGGCAATGTCATTCTGCCGTTTGTGGACCGTTTCCCCACCGATCTGGAACTCTACCGCATTATGACCACCAAGTTGGATGAAGTCTCGGAGGGCGCACAGAAATGAGTGAACCGAAGCTGAACATCAAAGAGGAAACGTCCGCAAAAAAGACCCGTTCTCCCCCGAAAAAAGCCAAGGTAGAGCAGACGGTGCCCAAAAAAAAAGCTGAAAACCGATGCGGAAAGGCAGCAGAAAAGCCCAGCACCTGCGGTTCGGCAAGACGGAACTGACCCCGGACGAACTGAGCCGGTTGAGCAAGGCACAGAAGCGGGAAATGTACGCCGCCCATGCCGCCCGCTCTGCGGTGCACCGGAAGTTGACCAGTACGAGGATGAAAACGTCGGTGTGCAGGCTCTGAGCGAGGGCGAAAAAACGGCTGGAAATGTCCGGGACATTTCCAAGAGCCGCTACGCCCGTAAACTCAAGAAGAAAGCCAAGATGCAGGGCAAGAAAGGCACAAAAACCGCAAGATCTTCTGCACAGGAGCCGACTGCGCCACAAGATGCAGGCGCATCCAGCACCGGCGAGGGCGGCTCCAACTGGCTTTCACGTTGGAAACAGCGGCAAGAAATTCACAAAAGCTATTATACCGCCGCCCGGTCGGGCACGGCGGCGCAGACCGCAGGCGGCAAAGCGGCATCCAACGGCGCATCTGCCGCTCGGTCTGGCGTGGAACAGGCCGTAGAAAAAGGCAAAACTGCCGTCAGCACCGCCGTAAAAGGGCTGATGAACGCCGCCAAAGGCAACGCACACGTTCTGGTGATCGTGGGCGTTTTTCTTTTGCTCATCCTCATGGTGATGTCCGGCTTTTCTTCCTGCGGCATCCTCTTTTCTGGCGGCACACAGGTGTCCGGGCAGACCATGTACTCTGCCGAGGACAGGGACATCCGAGGTGCAGAGCAGGACTATAAGAAGCTGGAAAAGGAACTGGATAAAAAGATCAAGCGCACTCCTACCGACCACCCCGGCTACAACGAGTACCAGTACCATCTCGACCCCATCGAGCATGACCCGTGGCAGTTGACCTCGTTCCTGACCACCTTGTATGACGATTACACCCGTTCGGAGGTACAGGGCAAGCTGAAGGAGACCTTCAAAAAACAGTACAAGCTGACCACATGGGTAGAGGTGCAGACCCGGTATATGACTGTGTGGGTCATGACTCCGGCAGGAGTCCCAATTCCTACGCAGGTGCCCTATGAGTATCGAATTTTCCACACCAAACTGGTGAACCGTGGCTTGGAGGTGGTCATCCGGGAAGAACTGAACAACGACCAGTGGAAACGCTACGAGATCTTTCAGGACACCTTGGGTGGCAGACCTTACCTGTTCAACGGCGGATTACCGCCCGGTGGCTCCGATGGCTCCGGCGCACCGGGCATCGACTATCAGGTTCCGGCAGAAGCTCTGACGGACGAGGAATTTGCCGCCATCTACAAGGAAGCCCAAAAGTATGTGGGAACGCCCTACGTCTGGGGCGGCTCTACCCCAGAAACCGGCTTTGACTGTTCAGGCTACGTCTGCTGGGTGTACAACCAGAACGGCTATGATGTAGGACGCACCACCGCCAACGGTTTGTGGAACAAGAGCCAGCACATCAGCGAGGCAGAAGCAAAGCCCGGTGACCTTGTTTTCTTCGAGGGAACGTATGATACGCCGGGGAAAAGCCATGTGGGCATCTACCTCGGCAACGGCATGATGGTCAGTGCCGGAGACCCCATCAAGTACGCAAACATTCACTCGTCCTACTGGGAGAAGCATCTCGCCGGGTTCGGACGGCTTTCAAAATGATTGGAGGAGTTACTATGAGCGAAAAATCGGATAAGTTGCGGGCGATGCTGGCAAAAGAGAAGGAACGCCGCATCAAACTGAACAACCGCATCGAGATTCTGGAGCGGCGCATTCAGGAGGAAGATTCTGCTGAGGTCAACGAGATGGTTCGGACTGCAAAGGTCACGCCGGAACAGCTCGCCGCCCTGCTGCGGCAGTCAGCCACCACCACCCGAACCCGGCTGCGCTGTCCGCCGTGGGTGCCACTTTCGAGAAGGAGGATGCAGATGAAGATTAAGAAACTGGGCGCACTGCTGGTATCGGCGGTGCTGTGCGCTGGCATGGCAGCTCCCGCCTTTGCCTTTGAGGGCGAAGCTGCCCCGGTGGAGCAGCCGGTTCTGCCGGAGGTGGTGGAGGATATTGTCACCGTCACGGACGAAACCTCTGGTGCCCTGACCCCGGAGGGCAACCTGACGCTGGTGGACGACTATCACACCTCTTACTCGGACGGCTCTGGACAGCAGTTCATTACGCTGGTGTCGAAGTCCGGCAACACCTTCTATCTGGTCATCGACCGCAACGCCAAGGGCAGCAGACCGTTCACTTTATGAACCTTGTGGACGAAGCCGACCTGTTGGCTCTGATGGAGGAAGAAGCTGCGGATGCCTACACTGCGGAGAGAAGCAGCGGCACAGGCAGAACTGGACAGGCTGAAAGCCGAGGAAGAAGCCAAGAAAGTCGCAGAGGAAGCCGCAACCGCTGAGCCGCCCAAGGAGAACAAGGTGACAAAGTACGCAGGCGCATTTCTGGGCGTAGTTGCCCTGATTGCACTGGCTGCGGGCGGTGGTTTCTATTTCTATCGCCAGCAGATGCAGAAGAAAAAAGCCGAAAAAGAAGCCCTTGACCCCGATGCAAACTACACCGAAGACAAGGGCGATTTTGAGATTCCGACCGAGGACGAGCCGGAGGACACCGGCAAGGAGGATAACACAGAAGAATAATTTTATGGCGGCGTTTGCCGCCTTACATACTAAAACGGGATGCCATAAAAATAGCACCCCATTCTAATATTAAAACAAACTGAAAGTCATCCAGTTGAAAAGACCCACTTGCCAGATGCATTAACGCCTGTTTTGCCCGAAAACCACCCCAATTACGATAAAAATGACGAGAATAACAATGCATAATGCCTTCCATCCCAAAGTGATTTTCAAATCACTGTGATCAAAGAAAAATGCAAACACGCCAAATAAACCGCATAAGAAGAGATAATGTTTACGATGTTCATACTAGACCTCCTATTTGTCACTGTGGATTCAAATAGGAACTCAGCATTCAAAACAGAGAATCAAATAGACGAACTGACGCCTACCCGAAGTGAACAACAACCGTAAATCAATGCATCATGGCACCCACCCTACACTCACATAAATGAGTGTCTGTCTGCTAATAGAGTAATACATTCGTCGCTTTCTTCACATAAAATAATCGCTCTAAAATCTAGATAATTATATCTTATGTTGCCATAGAACGTTTATATTATCAAATGCATCATATAAAATGTCTTACCAAAAGGCATTTTAGAATACCTTGCCGCCTTTTCACAAAGCACCCCATCGGCGAGAGCGCACTCGATTTGTTTATCTCCACGCATTTCTTCCATTACTCGGCACATAACAGTATTTTATTTTATCAGGCAGATTTCTTGCTGGCAAGTTCCTTGACTTCTTCAATAGACAATTTAGAATACTTTGCCACCTTTTCATAAGGCATTCCATCTGCGAGCATCTCCAAAGCACACTCGATTCGTTCATCCTTACGCATTTCTTCCATTGCTCTGCACATAGTTGCCACTCCCTTCGCATCGTGCTTAAAGTATTGTACCCGATTTGCAAGCACCGGATAGAACATATCTTTGCATCGGTACAGAAAAGTCATGCATCAGTTTTCCGAGGGCAGTTTCATCCTTGATTTGAGAGTTCACATAGATGATATGTGACTGGTCGTTGAAAACTGTACCGGTTTCTTCTACCATACGATGAATGTGGTAAATCGGCAATCCAGCCTTTAACACATCGTTCTCCGTGATGAAGATAATATATGTTTCGTTCAAGGCATCATAACTGCTGCCAGAATGAGTGAGGTTTGCATCCAGCAGGCTGCTGTTGTAGCGGGCGCGTTTTCGCTTGCCCACGGTCACTGCGTTGCACCTCGATATTATATGCCCGATTCTGCTCATCAACAGCTAGAATATCCAGACGAACGGAGCGTCCCTGCAAATTCTTGATACTGTACTGACCATGCACTTCACGAACCTTCAAATCCGCTCGTTTGAGAATGATTTGAAGCAAAAATTCTGCACAAGCAGGGTCTTCAAAAACCGCCGCCATGAAATCGTCATCAATCAGGCGCAGGCCTCTCAGACGTTGTAAATCCTGCTCGTGTTTACGTTCAAAATCCAGTTCTTGCTGTGTTTTGTTTTCAGACATTGGTTCACCCGCTTTCTTTCTTCTTTCAAGAACATAGTACCATAATCCAATCTTTTTTACAAGATGACACCATTTATAAAAAGGAGTTGATGCTTATTGTCTTATTGCTTGGTAGTGGCGGAAAAGCCCTCTGTCGGGGCAGCTTACGCAAAGGTCCTCGGTGCGACCAATCGACAGGATGGTTATTGGGAGGGCAACGGTTATCTCGTCAGCTGGTGCGTTGGTCATCTGGTGGAACTGGCACCGCCCAATGTTTATGATGCCAAATACGTCAAGTGGAGCATTGCAGACCTGCCCATCCTGCCGGAAAAGTGGCAGTATCTCGTGTCTACGTCCACCAAAAAGCAGTTTGGCATTCTGCAAAAGGTGATGAACCGTCCAGATGTGGATAGCATTGTCTGTGCAACAGACGCAGGGCGCGAGGGCGAACTGATTTTCCGTTTGGTGTACCAGCAAGCGGGCTGCAAAAAGCCCTTCTCCCGCCTGTGGCTGTCCAGCATGGAGGAAAATGCTATCCGGGAGGGGTTCGCCCACCTGAAACCATCAACTGAATATGATGCGCTGTACAACGCAGCACTCTGCCGGGAACGTGCCGACTGGATGGTCGGCATCAATGCGTCCCGGCTTTTTTCGTGCCTATACGGGCAACCGCTGGCGGTGGGGCGTGTTATGACCCCGGTGCTTGCCATGACGGTGGTGCGGGAAGCTGCCATTGCCGCCTTTGTACCGGAGAAGTTCTACACGGTCGCCCTGACTCTTGCAGACGGCGGCTCCGCATCCAGCAAACGGTTTGCACAGAAAATGGATGCCGAACGGTTGCTATCCAAATGCCGAAAGGAGGAGCGTGTCACGGTGCAGAAGATGAAGCGCAAGGAAAAGTACGAAAGTCCGCCGCCGCTCTATGACCTTACCGCATTGCAGCGGGATGCCAACCGTCTGCTGGGATTTACGGCACAACAGACCTTGGATTATGCCCAAAGTCTTTACGAAAAACGGCTCATCACCTATCCGCGCACGGACAGCCGCTTTTTGACGGAAGATATGGCGGCATCCATTCCGGGGCTGGTGACGGACACGGGCAAGGTGTTTGCCGTGGAGAAAACGCTTCCCATCCATGTGCGGCAGGTCATCAACGGCAGCAAAGTCACCGACCACCATGCGCTGCTGCCCACGAAAAGCATGGCAAACGCAGACCTTGCCGCACTCCCTGTGGGGAGCGGAATGTCCTGCGGCTGATTGCCGCATCGACTGCTCTGCGCCGTAGGCGAGCCGCACCGCTATGCAGAAACCACGCTCACCACCGAATGCAGGGAGGAATTTACCGCCAAGGGCAAGGTGGTTCTGTCGGAGGGCTGGAAAGCCATGGAGCGGAAAATGCTGGGCGAACTGTTGGGCAAGCAGAAAGAACAGGCTACTCTGCCAGATGTGCAGGAGCAGAGCCAGTGCAGCATTGTCGTTGCCGAACTGAAAGAGGGTCAAACGACCCCGCCGAAGCACTTTACCGAGGACACCCTGCTGCACGCCATGGAAACCGCCAGTGCAGACAGTATGCCGGAGGGCGTGGAGCGTCAGGGCATCGGCACCCCGGCCACCCGCGCCGCAACTATTGAAAAGCTGGTGCAGAAGGGCTTTCTGGAACGGAAGGGCAACAAGAAAACCAAGGTGCTGCTGCCCACGGACAAGGGCAAAGCCCTCGTCACCGTGATGCCCGAAGAAATCCAATCCCGGGAATGACCGCCGATTGGGAAACGAAGCTGCTGCGTATTGAGCACAGCGAAATGGAGCCGAAAACTTTTATGACTGAAATCAAAGAGATGATTTCCTCGCTGGTAACGACCACCGAGGCTGCGAAGGGAGCGAATGCACTTATGAAAAGCAAGATTATTGGTGTCTGTCCGAACTGTGGGAAGCCTGTTGTGGAGCGTGAAAAGGGCTGGTTCTGCGAGAACCGGGAGTGCCGTTTCGTGCTGTGGAAGGACAATGCGTTCTTTAAGCGTCTGGGCAAGCGTCTGGACGCTCATGTGGCGGACAAGCTACTGCGAGATGGTCGTGTCCGCCTGAAGGACTGCAAGAGTGCCAAGGGCAAGACCTACAACGCCATCGTGCTGCTGTCCTGTGAGACCGATGGCCGCAGCAAGTTTTCGCTGGAATTTGAGGGTGGATGCTGATGGAGCAGAAAACGGAAGCCCTCTATCTCATCAATAGGGACCGATTCCTGCATCTGCGGGAAAACGATGCCGGTGTCGGCTTTGCCACCTACGACTGCGCGAACGGTGCGCCGCTGGAAAGCGGTCAGATTTCCAAGCAAAATCTGCCGCCGGATGGCCGCAACGCCATTCCTGCTGCCCGGAACTGGTATCTGTTTGAACTTTCCAGCGATGACCGTAAAGCGATTCAGGCGGTCAGCTTGCAGCACCTCGACACCATCCCGCAGTCTGGTGTCCGCAGGCGGCGCATCTGGGATGACCCCACGATTCCCAGAGATGATGTCCGGCTCATCAACAGCCACTATGATGATCTCTACCGGGTGCCGAATCATGGTGTGATTCAGGTTGACCGTTCCGATGGCAACAGTTACACGGCACGGGTCGAGCATCTGGACGACTATCATTTTGATCTGGGCGAGTACGGAAACGTCTATCACATCTGTCAGTTCGGCGAGATGATGGAGCGCACCGGCTCGACCGCCTATCCTGAGATTCAGACACAGGACGAGCAGGGCGCATGGGAGCTGGGCGGCAAAGGCTATCTTGCCATCCAGTCCTGTGAAGATGGCTGGGATTATACCCTTTATCACAGCGATTATTCTGTGATGGATGGTGGACAGATCGACGCACCCGAATTGACGATTCAGGAAGTCCGGGAGCAGATTCTGGAAGCACACCACATGGAAAAGGGGCGGCGTGTGCTGAAGGACTATGACCTCATCATGGACAAAGTTGCCGAAGCCGAAGAACTGGGGCCGTCCAATCGCCCTTCCACGCTGGAAAAGCTGGCAGAGCTGGCGGGCGCAAGAGAAAAATGTGATGCCCCGGAATGCAACCCTTTTGGATGTAAGAAAGCGAGGGATGCCCATGAACTTTAATGCTGAGGAACTGATGCTGATGATGCTCTACAACACCGGCTCGCGGCTGGGGCTGATGCAGGAACTTCGGCTCATGCAGTGCTACCTGATGCCCGATGAGTTTGCTCTCCGGGAGCTGTCCGAGGGTGTGGTCGAGAAGCTGAAACTTATGACCGATGCGGAGTTTGCCGAGCTGGAATTTCCCCGGGACTGATTTTTGCCGCCTGCGGGCGGCGTACATAGGCTCTTTTGTTCCGAAAAATTTTCGCAAACCGCAAGAAAGTGGGCTTGATAGAATCCTTCCATTCATGCTATACTAAAACCAGTTTTAATGCACAGAAAAATTGAAAGCGGAGGATAGCCAATGGATACCAAAAAAAGATCACCCATCGACCGCCTGCTTTTTGCCACCTTTCTGAAAGGCCGCACTTCATCCCGTGATGTATGGGAAGAAAAGGGCGATATGACCCCCGAAGATAACCAGAAGATCATCGAAGAAACCAACGAGATCATCAACGATGATTCCACCTATCCCTTCATCAGCTACCTGTCCGACCTGCTTGCCAAATCCAAACCCTCCGATGAAGCGGTCAAGAAGCTGCACGACTGCATCGACAAAGTTGCCGCCGCACTGGGGCAGGACAGCACCGATGTGTTCCGTGCGCTCCTTGCAAAGCTGATCGAGGAGCCGGAAGAAAAGCAGACCTTTGACCGTCTGCTGGAGATGGCAGAAAAGTTTGCCGCAAAACACGAATAAAATACCATAGATTCCATAAGCGAGTGACCTGAAAAGGCCGCTCGCTTTTTTGTTTACAACGAGATTGAAGGGAGGAACGCTATGCCAAGCAAAACCGAAGAATATCTCGCCCTTGCCCAGCACACGGCGAATGGTCTGACCCGATATTGGGAAAACTGGACGGACTACCTGACCACTGCATCCCGGCTGTACAAGTACAGTTTTGCAGACCAGTTGATGATCTACGCCCAGCGGCCTGATGCCACCGCCTGCGCCAGCTTCGACATTTGGAATAACCGCATGAACCGCTATGTGCGCAGAGGTTCTAAAGGAATCGCCCTGTTAGACCAGTCCAGCAGCGTACCGTGCCTGCACTATGTTTTCGATGTGAGCGACACCGGGGTGCGCCGCAATTCTCGCGACCCGGAGGTATGGCAGCTCGGCCCCGATCTGGTGCAGCCTGTGTCGGAAATGATTGCCAGAGAGTACGGCGTTTACCATGAAAGGCTCAGCCAGCAGATTTCCGATTTGACGGGCAAGCTGGTGGATTCCTATTGGGACAACAATAGCAATGACATTCTCGACATCGTTGACGGTTCGTTTCTGATGGATTATGATGAAGCCGGACAGGAGTTCCAGTTCAAAAGTGCCGCTGCCATCAGTATCCTGTATACGGTTCTGGAACGCTGCGGTCTGGAGCCGGACGGTCATTTTGACCGGGATGATTTTCAGGCCATCTTCTCTTTTTCCACGCCTGCCGCCGTGTATGCGCTGGGCACCGCAGTCAGCGAATGCAGCCGGGATGTGCTGCGCAACATTGAACGAACCGTAAAGACTACTATCCGCCGCCGCAATGTAGAAAGGAGCCAGTATGAATATGAACAGCAGGAACGTGACCTACTCGACCATCGGGGATTATCAGCTCCCGAACCTGACCCTGCCCCGGCAGGAGAAAACACTGGGCAAGTACGGGCGACTGCGCCGGACTTACCTGATGAAGCATCGCCCGGTGCTGTACAACTCGATGCTTCTGTCGGGAACTCTGCATCCGCACCTGTTGGAAGTGGAGCAGACGGCAGAGAGCCGGATGCAGCAGACCATGCAGGAACTGCTGAAGCAGAACCCGGCTCCGAACAAAGAGCGGCATCAGATGGAGTGGGTGCAGCACATGAACAGCCTGAAAGCACAGGCCGAGGAACTGGTGATGAACGAGCTGATTTACAGCTAAGTTTCTTCGATGCACGCATTCCCACCGAAGCTGAACAAATTGAATCCATCGACCAAGCGGAGAGCGAAAAATCGCCCTCCGCTTTCTCTTTGTCACAGGCTGAGATCGAAAACGCGCTGCGGAGAGGTTCTAACTTTGAAAACAGCAAACTTCGCATCTGGAAAATTTATCAGCTCCAGCCTGACCGAAAACTCCGGGCAAAAGCTCTTGCCAACGAATATGCACCGTATGGCCCCGGCGGTTCTTCACACACTTATCTGGACGGAAGCAGTGGTTGGCTTGACCATGACAGCAAGGGTCTGACGTTTGAGCATTATCCCGACCATCAGAAAGTGCTTCTCCGCTGGGATCGGGTCGAAAAATATATTGATCTGATGATTCAGTCTAACCGCTACCTGTCGGACAAAGAAAGAAGAGCCATCGACTTTCCCCTTGAACTGAACGCCGCCAGTGCAGCCGAATACACTGCATTAAAGGCGCAGCACCCGGATACTCTGGTTGGATTTGAAGCTGGCGGCAATTTTATGTTCTATGGAGAAGATGCTGCCAAGGTCGCAAAAGTTCTCAACAGTGCTTTGTTTACGAGAGAAACAGCACTGGGCGAAGTTCAGGTCACAGGCTTTCCACCTAGCTTATGGGCAAGAAAGTCAAAAGAATTGTGGTCTGCGGGCAACGATGTTTACCTTGCCGGATTGAACGAAGATGGGACTCATCACCAGACTAAACATCTGCACAAAGAGGACTATCTGCCCATTGGCTCCATCATCAATATGGATGGCCGGAAATTTCGGATTGACGGAGTGGATTTTGATAAGGGCAAGGTTTCCTTGCAGGATATGGCACTGGCCGATATGCGGGTGCCGATTTTCGGGAAGAACCGCTGTCTGTTGTCCGGGAATTGTACGAACAGCAAGACGAAGCTCTTGACACCGCTCCCGAAAAAGCAGTCGATTATAAGGTCGGGGATGATGTCGTTGTTGAACTGCCTACCCGAACCATCGAGGGAAAGGTCGGCTATGTTGGTGAAACCGATGTGCGCATCGACACCAGTGCGCAGGGCTATTCGTGGAGCAACGAGGTGTTGAACAAACAGCAGTTCGAGGACAGTCTGCGACGGAATGAGCCTACGTCTGATGAATCACTGGACAAGCTGCCTATTTCTGTAGAGGTCAACGGCGAATGGCAGACATTCCCGGATGCAGCCGCCGCAGACGAAGCCCTGAATGCCGAACCTGTGCCGGAAGCTGCTGGAAATTTCCGCATTACGGACGATCATCTGGGCGAGGGCGGCGCAAAGCAGAAGTATGCCCGGAACATCGAAGCCATCCGCACCCTGTTCCAGTTGGAACAGGAGCATCGGGGTGCCACCGCCGAGGAACAGCAGATTCTTTCGCAGTATGTCGGCTGGGGCGGTCTGGCAGACGCTTTTGACCCCAACAAGGAAAATTGGTCTGCCGAGTACACCCAGCTGAAAGAGCTGCTCTCTGAGGATGAATACGCCGCCGCTCGCGCTTCTACTCTGAACGCCCACTACACCAGCCCTACCGTGATCCGTGGTATCTACGATGCGGTGGAGCGTATGGGGTTCCAGTCTGGCAACATTCTGGAGCCGTCCATGGGCGTAGGCAATTTTTTTGGAATGCTACCCACCAGCATGGCAGACAGCCGCCTGTATGGTGTAGAACTGGACAGCATCACCGGGCGCATTGCGAAAAAACTGTATCCGCAGGCTGACATTACTGTGGCTGGCTTTGAGACCACCGACCGCCGTGATTTTTATGACCTCGCTGTCGGCAACGTGCCCTTTGGTCAATACAGAGTCAACGACAAGGCGTATAACAAGCTGGGATTTTCTATCCACAACTACTTTTTCGCCAAGGCCATCGACCAAGTGCGTCCGGGCGGCGTGGTGGCGTTCGTCACCAGCCGCTACACCATGGACAGCAAGGACAGCACCGCCCGCAAGCACATGGCAGAGCGTGCTGACCTGCTGGGGGCTATCCGTCTGCCGAATAATGCGTTCCGTGCCAACGCTGGCACAGATGTTGTCAGTGATATTATCTTTTTGCAGAAGCGTAACCGCCCCATCGACCATGAGCCGGACTGGGTACAGCTTGGCAAGACCGAGGACGGCTTTGCCATCAACCAGTATTTCGTAGACCACCCGGAGATGGTTCTGGGGCAGCTTACCACCGAAAGCACCCAGTACGGACGAGAGGAATTGACCGTTGTGCCCATCGAGGGCGCAAACCTTGGCGACCAGCTTGCCGAGGCGGTACAGCATATTGAAGGGCAGTATACTGCCGCCGAGGTGGACGCTCCCGACATTGCCGAGGAAGAAGCCACCCGGCGCACCCTGCCTGCCGACCCGGAGGTGAAGAATTTCTCCTACACCGTGGTGGACGGCGAGGTTTTCTACCGGGAAAATTCCGTGATGACGCAGGTTGAACTGTCCGACACCGCCAAGGGGCGTGTCACCGGCATGGTGGAGCTGCGGCAGATCGTCAACGAGCTGATTCAGCAACAGTTGGAGGATTACCCCGATGCCGACATCAAGGCAGTGCAGGAGCGTTTGAACGCCGCCTACGATGCCTTTACCGCAAAGTACGGTCTGCTGAACGACCGCAAAAACGGGCGGCTGTTTGAGCAGGATTCCTCCTATTATCTGCTGTGTTCGCTGGAAAATCTGGACGAGCAAGGGCAGCTTAAATCCAAAGCGGCGATGTTCACCAAGCGCACCATCCGCCCGGAGCGTACCGTCACCAGTGTGGATACCCCCAGCGAAGCGCTGGCGGTGTCCATCGGGGAACATGGCAAAGTGGACCTGCCCTATATGGCGGAGCTGTTGGGCACGCCCGGTGACTATGGGCGCATTACCACCGAACTTTCCGGCGTGATCTTCAAAGACCCTGCCGCCGACCCCACCGACCCAGAAGCGGGCTGGCAGATGGCAGACGAATATCTGTCCGGCAATGTCCGGGCAAAGCTGCGGATGGCACAGTTTGCGGCAGAGACCAACCCGGAATTTGCCGTCAATGTGGAGGCACTGACCAAGGCGCAGCCCAGAGAACTGGAAGCCTCTGAAATTGATGTGCGCTTGGGTGCAACGTGGCTGGACCCGGACATTATTCAGAAGTTTATGACCGAAACCTTCCAGATCCCCTACTATCTGCGTCATGCGGTCAAGGTGAGATATTCTCCGTATACCGCTGAGTGGCGTGTGGAGGGCAAGACTGCCACCGGGCGGAGTGACATCATTTCGTCCGAAACCTACGGCACTAGCAGAGCCAACGCCTATAAAATTTTGGAGGAGACCCTGAACCTGAAGGATGTCCGCATCTACGACACCATCGAGGATGCCGAGGGCAAACCCAAGCGTGTGCTGAACAAGCGGGAGACTATGCTGGCGCAGCAGAAACAACAGGTCATCAAGGATGCCTTTGCAAACTGGGTCTGGCAAGATCCCCAGCGGCGCATTGCGCTGGTGAAGCAGTACAACGAGCTGTTCAACAGCACCAGACCCCGTGAATACGATGGCTCCCACATCAAATTCGTGGGCATGAACCCAGAGATCACCCTCCGGGAACACCAGCGCAACGCCATCGCCCATGTGCTTTATGGCGGTAATACGTTGCTTGCACACGAAGTGGGCGCAGGCAAGACCTACGAAATGGCGGCATCTGCCATGGAAGCAAAACGCCTTGGTTTGTGCCAGAAAAGCCTTTTTGTCGTGCCCAACCATCTGACAGAGCAGTGGGCATCGGAGTTTTTGAACCTCTACCCTAATGCTAAGTTGCTGGTGGCACGGCGCAAGGACTTTGAGACCGCCAACCGCAAAAAATTCTGCGCCCGCATCGCCACCGGCGACTACGATGCCGTCATCATCGGGCACAGCCAGTTTGAGCGCATCCCGCTGTCCTTTGAGCGGCAGGAGCGTATCATTCAGGAGCAAATTTATGAAACGCTTGCCGCCATCAACGAGCTGAAAGTCCACGCAGGCGAGAATTTCAGTATCAAACAGATGGAAAAGACCCGGAAAACGCTGGAAACTAAGCTGGAAAAACTGCGCTCCGATGAGCGTAAGGATGATGTAATTACCTTTGAGCAACTGGGCGTTGACAGGCTCTTTGTGGATGAGAGCCATTTTTACAAGAACCTCTTTTTGACCACAAAAATGCGAAATGTCGCAGGATTATCCACCAGCGAAGCGCAAAAATCCAGCGATATGTTTGGCAAGTGCAGATACTTGGACGAGATCACCGGAGGGCGTGGCGTGGTGTTTGCCACGGGTACACCCGTGAGCAATTCCATGACCGAGCTGTACACGGTCATGCGCTATCTGCAATACAGCACCCTCCAGCAGAAAAAGCTGACCCACTTCGACTGTTGGGCATCTACCTTTGGTGAGACCACCACCGCCATCGAGCTTGCTCCCGAAGGTACAGGGTATCGGGCGAGGACTAGATTTGCCAAGTTCTTTAATCTGCCGGAACTGATGTCCATGTTCAAGGAGGTTGCAGACATCAAGACTGCCGACCAGCTTCATCTGCCTGTGCCGGAGGCAAAGTTTGAAACGGTGGTGGCAAAGCCGTCCGACCTCCAAAAGGAGATGGTGCAGGAGCTGAGCAAGCGTGCCGCCGAGATTCACTCCGGCACGGTGGATGCGTCTGTGGACAATATGCTCTGCGTCACCAACGATGGCAGAAAGATTGGCTTGGATGTTCGCCTGATGAACCCCATGCTGCCGGATGACCCCAACAGTAAGTTAAACGTCTGTGTGCAGAATGTGCTGAAAATCTGGGAGGAGGGCAAAGACCAGAAGCTGACCCAGCTTTTGTTCTGCGACCTCTCCACCCCGAAAAAACGACGGCAATTTTAACGTCTATGACGATATTCGCAAAAAGCTGATTGCCGCCGGTGTGCCGGAAAACGAGATCGAGTTCATCCACAATGCCGACACCGAAGCAAAAAAGGCAGCGCTCTTTTCCAAAGTGCGCTCCGGCGATGTGCGAGTGTTGCTCGGAAGTACGGCGAAAATGGGAGCCGGAACCAACGTCCAATCGCGGCTTGTGGCGGTGCACCACTTGGACGTGGGCTGGAAGCCCAGCGACATGACCCAGCGCAATGGGCGCATCATCCGGCAGGGCAATATGAATAAGGAAGTCAAGGTGTTCAATTACGTCACGGAAGGGACATTTGACAGCTACCTCTTCCAGACTCTTGAGAATAAACAGCGATTCATCAGCCAAATCATGACTTCCAAATCCCCGGTGCGCTCCTGCGAGGACGTAGACGAGCAGGCGCTTTCCTATGCGGAAATCAAAGCACTGTGTGCCGGAAATCCGCTCATCAAGGAGAAAATGGACTTGGATGTACAGGTGGCAAAGCTGAAGGTGCTGAAAGCCGACCACCAGAGCCAGAAATTCCGCTTGCAGGACAAATTGCTGACCAAGTTCCCGGCTGACATTCAGGAAACGAACGCCCACATTGCCGGGCTGAAAGCCGATGCACAGCTTGCCGCCGCCCATCCACAGGGCAAGGAGGAGTTTTGCGGCATGGTCATCAAGGGTGTTGCCTACGACGAGAAAAAGACCGCCGGTGAGCGTCTGGTGCTTGCCTGCTCCGAGTTGCCCAACGCCGAGGAAAAAGTCATCGGCAGCTACCGGGGCTTTGAACTGTCCCTGCGGTTCGATGCTTTCCGCACGGAGTATCAGGCACTTTTGAAAGGGCAGCGGAAGTACACGGTGCCCTTGGGCACCGACCCTTTGGGCAACATCATTCGTCTGGATAACTCCCTGAACAATTTCCCGGAGCGTATCACCGCCGCAGAAAACGAGCTGGATACCCTGCATCAGCAGCAGGCAGCGGCACAGATTGAGGTGGAAAAGCCCTTCCCGCAGGAGGAAGAACTGGCAGAGAAGTCCGCACGACTTGCAGAATTGAACGCTCAGTTGGATGTGGACGAAAAGAGCCACGAGCCGGAACAGGATGAGGAAGAACAGGAGAATGCACCTCGCCGTCCCTCGGTGCTGGCGGCACTGGAAGAAAAGTCGGACAAGACGGAGCCGGTGAAGCCCTTCCGCAGTTATTACGACAAGGATGGTGATGCCCGGTGAGCGACCGCCGCGACCAGCAACTCCATTTCCGGGTCAGCAAGCCGGAATTGGAGCGGATTCGGAACAAAATGGAAGCCAGCGGCATCCTGAGCATTGGCTCCTATCTGCGCAAGATGGCACTGGACGGGTATTGTCTGCATCTGGATCTGCCGCAGCTGCGCCGGATGGCGTATCTTTTGCAGATGTGTAGCAACAATCTGAACCAGTACGCCAAAGTAGCCAATGAAAACGGTCAGATTTATACTGCCGATCTGGAGGATTTGCGCGCCCGGTTGGATGAACTGATCAGCGTCAGCAAGCAAATTCTTGCAAAGCTGACCGAGCTGTAACACTGCCCGCAGTCAAACACTGCGGGTTACATAAATTTTATTAGCATAAGGATTACCACTCATCTTCGTCCTCGTCATCCTTATTGAGCAGTAAATCTTCAAATTCATCGGCATCATCCGACGCAAGCCGTTCCGGGTGGAAGCGCATATCAAGCTGCTCCTGCGCAAGCTTCCGAATCTCAGGCCGCTTGTCATGGGCTTTGTTGTTCAGCCATTTTATTTGTTCTTTGGAAAGTCTCCATGGCAAAGAAAGCAGCTTGTTTTCGATCATCTGCGCAGAGCGTACATCTGGCGGCAGAGCAGCGCACTTTTTACAGATGTGCGCTGTATGACCTTTGCCCGAAAACTTTTCATTTGCTTTGTACTCGTCGCAGACTTTACAATAATGTCCGTGCTTTTTCATGGGACAGATTCCTTTCACAGATATTTTTACCAGTGTATCAGATTTTGAAGTCAATTCCAATTTATTTTTAAGAAAAGGGGGCGTTCGATGGCCGCAACACGTTTGATTGCGCTGCACAAAAACAAGGGCAAGTCGGTTGCGGCCTGCCTGAAAAGCCGCACGGACTACGCGAAGAATCCTGACAAAACGAACAAGGGAGAACTGGTCAGCAGCTATGAGTGCAGCCCCTTGACCGCAGACGAAGAATTTATGCTTTCCAAGCGGCAGTATGAATTTGTCACTGGGCGCATACAAAAAAATGATGTGATCGCCTATCAAATTCGACAGTCTTTCAAGCCCGGTGAGATTACCGCCGAGGAAGCCAACAAGGTGGGCTATGAACTTGCCATGCGGTTTACCAAGGGCAAATACGCTTTTATCGTTGCCACCCACACAGACCGGGAACACATCCACAATCACATTATCTACAACTCCACTGCGCTGGACAGCACCCGAAAATTTCGGGATTTTTTATTATCCGGGCTGGCCGTGCAGCGGTTGAGCGATTTGATTTGTCTGGAACATCAGCTGTCTGTTATTGAAATCAAGCCGTACCGAGAGCGGCAGAAGCGCACCCTTTATCCACCCAGAGAAAGTAATCGTGATAAGCTGTGTGCCGTAATCGACAACATCCTGCTGAACGAGAGGCCCGCAAATTTCGAGGGCTTTCTTCAAAGCTGGAACAGCAGGGCTACGAAATCAAACGGGAAAGTACACTTTGGTCAAAGGAACACGGCAGAAACGCTTTATCCGTTTTCGGACACTGGGCGCGGGATACAGTGAAGATGAAATCAAGGCGGTCATTGCCGGAGAATCCGAACACCGCCCGTATCAGAAGCAGCCACCGAAAGAGCAGCCGTTCCACCTGTTGGTGGACATTCAGGCAAAACTCTCCGAGGGCAAAAGCGAAGGCTATGCACGGTGGGCTAAACGCTACAATTTGAAAGAGATGTCCAAGACCCTGATTTTTTTGCAGGAAAATAAAATCGGCAGCATTGAGGAGATGCAGGAGCGTGTGGATGCTGCTACTGCTCACTATCACGAACTGGGCGATTCCATTAAAGATTCTGAAAATCGACTGGCAGAAATTGCGGTGCTGAAAGCACACATCATCAACTACGCCAAGACGCGACCAGTCTATGATGCCTACCGAAAGACCGGATACAGCAAGCACTTTCTGGAAGGTCATCGTGCAGAGATCACACTGCACAAGGCAGCGAAAGCGGCATTCGATGAAGCTAACCTGAAAAAGCTCCCCAAGGTGAAAGAACTGGATACGGAATATTCCAAGCTGCTGACGGAAAGAAAGCACTCTACCCGGACTATCGTAAAGCGAAAGAAGAAATGCAGGAGCTTCTTCGTGCAAAGAGAAACGTAGAACTGTTCTTTGCAGAGGAAAAGAGCAGCACCGAAAAACGAAGTCCCGATAAACGATAGCCTAGGACCCTTCCCTCATGGAAGAGCCCTAGGCTATCTTTTGTTATAAAAGTGTTTGGAACAAACGCGCAGCCTGCATCGTACGATGCGGAACGATAGGGGATTGGGCACAGCCCAACAAGCATTTTGAATTTGGATTTGAAAAATCTGATTCAAAAATCGCGAGTTGGTACCAGCTCGCCCTGCTTGCAGAGTTATTTTAAAGATGAATCAATTGCGTACAGTGCGCATCAAATGAGTCATCATGGGAAACCGCAATAATTGTCATATTATATTTCTGAGCAAATGTCAGCAATCGGTTTACCAAAACGCTTTTTGTCTTTGAATCGAGCGCACTGGTGACTTCATCCAAAAGAATGATCTCCGGTCGACGCAATAACATTCGGGCAAGACCGATTCGCTGCCGTTCACCTCCGCTGATATTGCTCCCATCTCCTTGAATCTGGTAGGATTGATCTCTTCCTTGAATGAAGTCCTGTAATACGCACACATGAATTATTTCCTCAATCCATTCTGGATAAAAAATATCTCCCAATACGAGGTTTTCATACAAGGTTCCATCGATCAGCGCAGGTGTTCTCTCCACTAACAGCACCCTGCAGTGGTAATCTTTCAAATCAAAATTAGAAATCAATTGATTGTTATACTTTATACTGCCACACAGCCCGTCCGCTGGAATCAACCTGGACATCAATTCGATTAAGGTCGTTTTTCCTTTACCACTGGCAGCTTTGATCAGCACCAAATCTCCCCTCTTAAACTGAAATTGCAGACCAACAAGAATTTTATCACCACAGTCGGTATACTGGAACTCGTGAATCTCAACACGCATTTCCTCGAAATCCTGCATGAGATTTCCACGATGCTCGTCAGCTTTTTCTGTATACAGGGATTTTGATTTTGCATACATTTCGGATGCTTTCTTTGATCTGCAATCAAATCGGTCAGCAAAATGATCGGACCATTTAATTTTTGAGCGATAAGCATCATCGTGATCGCATCGCTCCCAGTTGCTTTTCAAGCTTGGCAAGCAAAATCGTTGAGACAAGAACAATAACGGGCAACGTGTTGATCATGAATGTCAACATTGCATTTCTCAAAGCGGTATACCGGCTTAAAGGAACAAGTACAGACTGGCTGATCTGGTCATGGAATGTTTTTAACTTGTTGGAGAAGAAAGCCTCATTGTTTAATGCGTAGATCAAATTTCGATTGTTTAAGGTGTCTAGCAATTTCGAGTTTATTTCAGAATATCTGGTTTGCTTTTCGGCTGTATATGCAGCTTCCTTTTGCGCATATAGCTTTGAGAGTAAGAAAATCACGATAATAATGAATACGGTAATCATCGTAACCACTGCATTATGAAGAAGTAGGATCAAAAGATATGCCAGCAGCAGAAATGTTTGAAGAATGGTGTTCACAACACCCGTTGACATCCATTGCGAAATGACTTCCGTATTCCGATTGACTGCGGACACCAAATCTCCTGCTTTTTGGAACTGTACAGAAGAAAGATTTTTCAGGAAGCAGCCATAGGTATATTCTTGTAATTTGAGTTCGCCAACCCCTTTCAGCTTTCGGAAAAAATATTGATCGGAAAAAACAAGCAGAACAAAAATGACTGCACCAATGCAAAACAGAACGGAAGTTTATTGAAAAAAGACAAAGATCAGACTGTGCGGAATACGCCATCAACCGATCCAGCAGTTCAATCAGGAGCAGATTCCATGCAAATTCAATTAAAACGAGAGCGAAAATAAACTTCTGTCTTTTTTCAACGAAGAATACACATTCAGCAATTTTTTCATCGTTCACCTATCTTTTACAGTTGAATGATTTGAGAGCTATACGGATCAAACTCTTCCCCATGACAAATAATCACAAGGGTCATTTTATGCTTCTTCGCAAAATCAACGATCCCCTTTGAAACGGCTTCTTTCAGGTCGTGGTCGAGTGCACTGGTTGGCTCATCAAGAATGAGAACATCTGGCTTACGAAGCAGAAGCCTTGCAATCCCGATTCTTTGCCGTTCACCACTGCTCAAGTTTTCGCCACCATAAGGTATTGCATACGCAAGCCCATGTTCCGCAACAAATTCCGACAGACCGCATGCCACAACCACTTCATCTATTTCATCGGGAGCTGCATTCCATTCCATCGTTATATTTTCTAACACAGTTCCATAAAATAACACGGTGTTTTGCTCGACCATCAGAACGCGTTTTTTATATTCATCCGGATCGAATTGTAAAAAGTCCTGCCCATTATACCTAATATGTCCGTTGATCTGATTGGGTGAAATCATTCGGGTGATTATTTTTGCAAGTGTGGATTTTCCTGTTCCGCTTTTTCCTTTTATTAAAACCACTTCGCCTCGTGAAAATTTGATATCAAGTTCACGTGGTGGCAACGTAGACTGTTCATTGGAAGGGCAGAATCTATTGGATATTGTAATGTCAAAGTTTTTGAATTCTGGAACTTCTTGTTGCAATCCTTTTTCTGTAAGCGAGTCCGAATGGATTGTCTTCTGTACCCTGTTGTATATATCAGTCGACAGATGGCATTGAGAAATATCATCACCGATCGACTGGATGGAATTTGAAATCTTCACCATGGAGTCCATGATAACAATTGTTTCGCCAACCGACGCATATCCATAAAAGGATAAAACGACCCTAAAAACACAACCATAAAAGGAAGAACTTCCCCAGAAAAAACAAGCTGAGTAATAAAAACTGTCTTTCTTACGATCGCGATTTTTAACGTTGATGTATAATTTTGCTCTACAACTTTTTCGAATTGTTCCTCAAAATAATCTGCTTTGTCCAGCTGTCGAATTGTGTTAATGTTTCTCTCTGTGTTTACGATATACTGGTTCAGAAAGCCCTTCATTTTTTGCCGATTATTTTCTGCTTTTGCAAATGCTATGCTGCAGCTGTTTGCAAGCCAAGAACTAATCAATAAAAAGAAACAGGCAATCAATGTTAAATAGAAATTTATCGACATTATCAGAAAAATCATAAATGCCACATTCAAAACTTCTAATGTTAGCTCTGATTTTCCCGAAGTATACCATGGCATCATTTTATATGTATCTTCTGTCAGGTTATAGAGCAATGTTCCTTCGTTCTCTTTTGTTTTATGCCACAAAGATTGATTAAAGATTAATCTTTGACCTTCCAGAATACCATCATTATCCAGACAGTTCTTGACGTATGACCTTAAAAATTTAAGCATAAATGTCACAAAAAACAACGCCATCAAAGATCCGAACATAAAATAATTCAAGTTTTTCTGATCAATAAACTTTTGCAGATATATTTCTCCCAAAAATGTACACGGCATATAGATCAAAGATATAAAAAGATATAGGCATTTATATGCACGTATTCTTCTTGAAAACTTGAACATTATTACTCCTTCTGGTGAATACTATGTAAAGGTTATTAATTAAGCTGCAATTTCCTATAACACAAGGATGCCTTTAACTTGGGCTTTTATACACAAATACAAGCACCAATCCCACAAACTAAATCGTTCAGGGTTTGATGCTTGTATTGTTTGATCATCTAAAGTTTTCAATCGCTTTAGATCATTCTGTTAGCCGTGCTTGCCCCAGCCATCGACTTCCATCATAATGGGTTTCTTATACATATTATCACCTCCTTTCAAGTTTAGAGTAAGTCCAGTTTCTTTAATTGATTCATGAATTCCTCGACATCTGGAGAAACTGTATCAGAAGAAACTGAATACTTTTGACATAATTGATTGATAATTTCTTCTTGACTATTTCCGCCTTCCAGCATTAATAATATTTCGTAACTGATGTTATTCAATATATATACTTTGCCATTTGTGGAGAGAAATCCCGTACTTTCGTCATCTAATCGTGCAGTACATTGTCTTTTGAAATTATGTAATTTACAAATTTTCATTTTCAATTCCTACATTTATAAAATTTCAGTGGATTATCGGGCATATGGACATCGCCCATCTGATTCAATAAGGTCTTTAGTTGCTGCAAATGTGCAGCCCCTGCATCCACCTTTGCACCATTTCAGAATACTACAATTCTTGCAGGCCCCTTTTATATCTTTAATGGAAATATCTCGTAATTGACTAAATACTTTTGAATTTTCCCATATATCAATTAAAGAATGTTCTTTAATATTTCCAGCTTTCAATTCAGGAATAGACGACATCATAGAGCATCCATACACATCACCAAAGGCATTCACAAAGAAATTGTCTTTACCTGCTGTACAACCAAAACTATTTTCAGTAGATGTATAGTACAAATCCTCTTTGACCCAATATTTTATATCTTCTGCCCGACCAGTTTCATATAAAGGCCAATAAAGCTCCCACGGTAATTGTCCTTCCTCGACAGGAACAATCCTCAGCGAAACTGGAAGTTTTTTCTGCTTTTTCAAATCTGTCATCTGCAGAATGAATTGTTTTAGCTCGCCATATGTTAAATAGCAATCTCTGACATTCTTTTTTGCATTGCCTACAGTAGCTAAGAGCATGATTGCTGCTTCATGTATTCCCAACTCATGCATTAGTTCTAATGTTTCCGGAATATAATTCACATTATATTTTGTAAGAGTTATAATCCCATCGACAGCAATGCCGCAATTCATCAGGTTTACGATTCCTCTTTTGGTTAATTCAAATGTTCCGCTTTTTCCACGTGATTTATCATGAATTTGAGCAGTTGGACCATCCAAACTGACACAGATTCTATCAACGTTTGTTTGCGCCAATTTCTTTGCAATAGACTCATCGATCATTGTTGCATTTGTATTGACAAAGTAATTAAAATAGTGCTTATCTGCCAATTTGAGGATTTCGAACCAATCCTTCCGTAGAAAGGGTTCACCGCCTTCAAATCCAACGCGTAAAATTCCAATTTGATCAAACTGCTCAAAGATATCCTCAAAGTCCGATACCTTGAGCAAATGATTTGAAATAGTCGATTCACATTCAGCTTCTGCATAGCAGAAGTCACACCTCAAATTGCAATATGGGTAGATTGAAAAATCTACGTAGGTTGGATTTACCATTTGATTTTTCCTTTCCACATTTAAATGCGTCTCAAAATACGTGCAAGCTGTTTGCATTCTATTACTTTTTTCATCAGTTGTCAGCAAATTTGTCATGAATTCCCGAAATCATGGCATGAAGTCGTGCATTGGCTCAGTCGGTGATTTCAAGTCATTCAAGCCCCCCCCCCCCAAAAAAAAAAACACTTTTCTTGCATCAACAATTTTAACAGTCGATTACAAGAAAAGTGTGGATTAACGAAAATAAGTTAGCCGAATGAGCTTATAATATCGTGGAGGATACCCATCTGGTTCTTAGAAAAGTCTTTTCCTCGTTGGCTAGGGGAAAGATACTCTTGTCGAATTTTTCTCAAGAGATTACACTGTTCCTCCGTAAGTCCAGAAAGCGAAAGGACATTCGTTGTTTCTAAATCTAGCAGTTCATCGGTAGAAACTCCAAACAGAAGTGAAATACTAACAAGAACATCTAATGGAATAGCATGAGCGTCACTTTCATAGCCGCTAATTGTAGAAACGGCCTTGTTCAACCGCTTTGCAAGTTCAGCTTGCGACCAGTTTCGACTTTCTCTCAAGTTTTTTAGCTTTTCACCAAGATAATGCTCCATTTCTGTTCACTCCTATCCTATTAGAGTGTACTATTTGCATATTCGATATAATCGTACTATAATTATTAAAATGTTCGATTATGTCGAATTTCATTGACTTGCGAAAGGAGTTGCGTTATTTTGGATGACAAAAAGATCATCAAATTGCAGTGGAGGATTGGCAAAATGAGAATTTTGATTTGTGATGATGAGCAAAAGTTGATTGACTTAGAGCTTTCTATTCTTCAAGAATATTGTCGGTCCACTAACATCGCTGCAACATTTTTTACATTCACAGATTCCCTAAGTGCTGGAAATATAGGTGAATTTGATATTGCGTTCTTAGATATTGATATGGAGAAACTAAATGGAATTGAGCTGGCTCGAAAATTGCGATCAAAAAACCCGACTTCCATTATTATTTTTGTTACAAACTTCATTCAATACGCCCCTGAAGGCTATGAAGTAAATGCTTTTCGTTATCTATTAAAGTCTGATATTCCTTACAAGCTCATTCCATACTTTGTGAATTCGCTACAAGAAGTTATTGATTCTCGTCAAACCGTTACTTTTTCGATTAGCGGCGAGTCGATAGATGTTCAAACCAAAAACATTTTATATCTAGAATCCGACAAGCATATTATTGTTATGCACTTAATTAATGATGCACGGACTGAGTATCGCTTTTACGGAAATATGGCGGTTCTTTCTGACAAACTTCAAAATCTAGGCTTTCTACGTATACATAAGAGCTACCTAGTAAATATGGAATACATTGAGCTCTTTCAATATGAAAAAGTTTATCTAAAAAGTGGTGTATGTGTTCCATCCAGTGAAAAAAAGCATAAAGAATTGAAACAGCTATACTTAAAATGGAGGGGAAAAAGTCGATGGGAACTTTCTTAAGTCTTTGTTATACCGCTGTTGATACAATATGTTTGATTTTATTTTTAGATGTTTTTGAGCAACGTCGCTTTGACGGATTAAAATTCCACCTCCATGTATTGGAATATGTACTTCTGAGTTGTTGGATTCCTTTAATTCTTTCAATCATTGTTGGACACAATCAAGCACTAAAAATTTTAATCATTTTACTGATCGATTTCATAATCGCCAAAAGGTTATATACAGAAATCTCAACTGCTATACTCTGCTTCTTTGTTAGCCTTGAATATTTATTATCATACTGCTTATCTTTCACTGTTGGAATGACATGCAGTGTAATTTTTGGAATGGATTCTAATACATTTCAAGCTTCACCTATCTGCGTAATTATTTATGGTATAATCGCTTATTCTTTACAGCTATTTTTAGCACTAAAAAAATCATGCGCCCCAGAAGGTTTGGGAAAAATCGACATTCTCTCCGAATATCACAAATAATTATGTACGGGTTATTTCCAAGTGCTTCGTTTATGGTATTGATTGTTCTACTCTATATATCCACCGGAAGAAATGTATCAGAAGCTATACTAGCATTTACTTGTGGATTGATTATTGCTGCAAATGCAGCAATAATCTTTCTTCTAGAACGTATGGAGCAGGCTATGGAACGAGAGCAACAGCTATTTTCATTGGGACAGCAACTTGAGGTTCAAGTACGGAGCATGGAATCTGCCAGCAAACTTTTTTCGGAACAACGCAAAAAAGTACATGAGTATCGCTCACATCTCAACACTCTTCGTGTGCTTTTGCAGAACCATGAATACGAGCAAGCAGAAGTCTATTTGAACTCAGTATCCAAGCAACAAACCGAACGACTTTTTTTGGTAAATACTCATCATTCGATTTTGGATGCATTATTTAATACGAAAGCGTCAGAGGCAATTCAAGAGGGGATTGAAATTGATTTCAGAGTAAACGATTTATCAATGTTGCCATTTGAAGCAGCTGATATGGTTGTACTGCTTTCAAATTTGCTAGATAATGCAATTGAAGCCAATCGATCATACTGTGGAAGTAAGAAGATTCATGTAACAGCATTATGGAAAAAAAGCTTTTTATTTTCTATTCGAAACACCTCAAATCCTGTCAGAATTGAAAACAACACTATTCAAACGACCAAACCTGACCCCCAACTTCATGGTTTTGGACTTTCCAATGTGAAGCTTATCCTTGAAAAATATAATGGTGATTTCACTATGGATTATGAGGACAACTGGTTTCAATTTACTGGAGAAATTTCACAATAACCGATTTTGTGACAGAAAAAACCTACTTGATGACAAAAAAGTTGATTTATTTGCAAACTCAAGGTATTTAATTTATAAACTTTCAAGCATGGGAGTATGGATTGAATGAACCTCATTGCAACACACTTGGCAAAAAGGTTTTTGAAGAGGGAGCTAATTGCAGAAGAATCTCTTGAGTGGTGCATTTACGGAATCGAAAAAAGACTGTCAATGTTCACTACATGGACTCTTTTAATCTTATTGGGGAGTTACTGCTTCGGCTTTCGACGAACTATATCTTTTGCTGTTTGTTTTGTTACATTAAGAAAATATTCAAATGGGTACCATGCAAAAACGTATATCCATTGCTTATTGCTTTCTTTAATTCTCCAATCAGTTTCCATGATACTCATCAAAGCTCTCCCTACTAAATTTTTTGGGTTTGTTTGGATATTCTCTGATTTTGTGATTCTCAAAATTGCTCCTGTTAATAACAATCAATTACATTTAACGCAGTCAGAATTGTCTGCTCTAAAAGAACGAATCCCCTATGTGCTTTTTTTCGTCAACCTAACATGTATAATCTTAAGGTCACCACCAATTGAAAAAACACTTTCTAATGAGCTGGAAGGATTAACAGCTGCAATGTTATCAGATGCCTTGACGCTGCTAATCTTTGTATTAAAGAAAATATATGGGAGGATTATCCATGGAAATGAAAGTAAGAAATCTAATGAAAAAATCTCTTGAAAAAATGATGAAAAAAGATATGGAAGTCTGGCCGCCTGAGTGTTCCGGTTGGTTGTATCAACCGTGTCGTCCCAAATCACAGCTTATTAAAGATACTGACCCTCCCAAAAATCGATAACTTCATCAATTTTGTTTTTATTTTGAGGCTTTCTTAGACTCAAGGAAATCGCATTTTGAGTACATCATGCTAGACTTTAAGCCTAGTATGATGCACTTTTTGTTTACACTACGTTTGAGGAAAGCTATGCCGATTATCAACTTAAAGGAACACTACCCCACTGCGCATCCAAAAGACTTTTTTGTAGAAGTATCTGATGAAGTCCATCAGTTTCTCTTGTCTATGAAACGCAAAGAGGATGCTTTTGCCAGACAGGTGAGCCGTTACCACGCATATCACTCGCTAGACGATCCCGCTTTTTCTGCTGAGTCGTATCTTCTTGTGCCCACTCCAACACCTGCGGAGATCATAGAACGGCAACAGCATCTTGTGAACATCAACCATACAATTTTAGCTTTGTCTCCAAAACAAGCAAAGCGGTGCTACGATTACTTCTATTGTGGGATTTCCATGCCAAGCATAGCCGAAAAAGAGGGCACAACAGTAGGAAGTGTCTCGGGAAGTATTAAATCTGCTTTAATTAACCTCAGAGAAAAATGCAATTTGTTCATCAAACCCTAACTTTTATCTGTTTTTTGTCCTATATAGTATAGGGATGTTTTTCTCTATCACGGAAAAGTGCAACCGCATTTTCCATGCTCCGCCCGCCTTGCCATCATCGACAAAGAAAGGACGAAGAAACATGAAAAGGAGATTGATCGAGTACCAACCGAACCCCGGCAACCAAAACTTGGTCCGCCGCCGATTGCATTTTTGCACTCTGACCTTATGGCGCAGCTTGCGACTGCGTTGCTCTGTGGTCGGAGGGCTGGCTTATGTACTTTGACTCTTACATTACAGGAAAACGCATCCAGCAGCTGCGCAAAACCAAAGGCTTAACGCAAGAACAATTTGCCGCAAAGCTGAATATCAGTGACCGCCATTTGGGAAAGATCGAACGAGGGAAGGAACTGCTTCCATAGATTTGTTGGTAGAAGTAGCCATTTCACTGAACACCACTCTGGACTTTTTGATTCTTGGCGTATTGGACACTCCACGGGAAAGGGAGCTTAATGCACAGATCAAAAAGCAGCACCAGAAAATCCAGATTATCAAAAATAAGCTGAGCAATCTTATTGACGAACTGGATGCATCTGTATAACCACCATAAAGAAGTCGAGAAGCGATTCTCGGCTTCTTTTTTTGCGCCATTTTTCGACGAATCTACGAAAAATCGGAACTGGCAGTTCCTGTTTTTGAGAAAAATCCGCTCAAAAAAGTGGCAAAACCGGAACTACCAGTTCCTTAAAAAGACAGTGTTTCTACGATAAACTATTGTCACAGCAAGGGCAACACCCCAGACGGGGAGATACCCGAAGCTGTAAGACGTACCTTGAAAACTGAATATCATTCCCTCGGACAAAACAATGAAACTTCCGTAATTCGCGGCCCGGCCATAAAGAAGGCGGGGTGGCTGAAAAGCCAATGAGAGGAAGGGTGCAGTCCCCCTCACCGAGGTGTATTCCAACCCCCACCGGGCGTCGAGGACAAATAGGGTGGGACACTTAAAACAAAATCTTCAAAGCCCACCACCGGAATTCTTCTGAATCAAGGCAGTGGGCTTTTCCATACCGAATATTCATTCTGATGACACGGAGGTAATGATTATGAGCCGTACTTTTACCCACAAGACCGATGAATCGACCCTGACCACCCTCTGCCCCCGCTGCCTGAATGCCTTTCGGAACACCCGTGGCATCCGTGTCCGCCGTGCTGACCCCTACCAGCTCACCAAGGAGCCTTGCACCTACTGCCAGACCAACTTTGGCTACGACTACTACATCCAGCCCACCAGCCCGAAATCCACCTACTTTAAGAAGGGACGGTTTGATGATGAATCTGAATGCGCTTAAGATCGACCCAGAGTTTCAGGGCAAGATCCCGCCGCTGAACGCCGAGGAGGAGCACATCTTAGAGCAGAACATGATTCAGGAGCGGCGGCTACTGAATCCGCTCATCATCTGGAACGGTTACATACTGGATGGACATTCCCGGTATCGCATCCTCAAGCATCACCCGGAGATCGCTTTTGAAGTGAAGGAAATCCAGTTGCCCGACCGTTACGCTGCACTGGCATGGATTTGTCAGAATCAGTTGGGGCGCAGAAACCTTGACCCGGAACGCCGGAAGTTCTTGATGGGGAAAACCTATGAAAACGAAAAGCTCTCTGTAGGTGGGTCAATTCATCGAGAACATGATGAATCTGGGAGATTCACCTCATGTGCTCAAAATGATCACATGAGGTCAGCCGAAGGACGCACCTGCGAACGTATTGCTGCCAAAAACGGCGTTACCCCAATATTTGTTCGTCGAGCTGAAAAGTATGCGAAAGGCGTTGATGCGGCGGAAGCTGCCGTCCCCGGTGCAATGGAGGAAATACTGACCGGGCATATCAAGGCTACCGATGCCGAGATCACCGCTTTGGCGCAAACCCCAAAAGAAGAAATCCCGGCAATCATTAAGGAGCTGCGCAAACCCAAGAAGGACCGGAAAGCAAAGAAGCCGACAAGCCCGGAAAAATCCGATGTTGCTGCCGACGATGCTTCTGATTCCGATGAAGTCCATACCGAGGATGAAATTGTGCCGGTAAGCAATTCGCCCCCGGATTTCAAAAGGAGTATCCAAGGTCACAAACGCTGTCTTACAGACGAAGATCGAAAACGACTTCGGCAATCCATTGACAACCGCCATCATAAAACGACCGTTGCGAACGGCTCAATTATGATGTGCGAAGTTCAGGGCGCAAAGGAGGATTTTATCCGCCGCTGGAATCTCGTATTCAAAGACTATCCCGATGTTTTTGAGGACAACGACTGCCGAAGTGCCATTCTTTTTCTGATTGATGACACTTCTGCCTATCTTCAGACGATAAAGGAGAGAGTGCTATGATGAATTCTAATCTGAACCTTGCCAAGCTGCCCGAATGTGTTTGCGAGATGCGCTACATCGACAGCGCACTCTTGACCCCCTGCGCGGAATACCAGCGTGTTTTGCGCACCAGAAAGGTGGAGGAGATTTCTGCTACCTTTTCGGAGTACGTTGCCAACGAACCGAGAGTCAGCTACCGTGATGGTCGCTACCATGTTTTTGATGGACAGAACACCATCGAAGCTCGTATCGCCTGCAACGGAGGTCATGACCTCCCGATCCTCTGCAAAGTCTTTCACGGTCTTTCCAAAAAGGATGAAGCCCTTTTGTTTGCTGTTCAGACGGGCATTTCCACCGATCTGACCGCAGGTGAGCGGCTTCGTGCTGACATCGTGGCAGAAGATGAGGATGCTTGTGCATTTGTTGCAGCCACCGAAGCAACTGGTGCTACTTTTGCACTGGATGGCATCCGAGCCGAGTGGAAGATCTACTGCATCCGCTCTGCCTATTATATTTACAAGAACTACGGTTCTGACATCTATCAGGAAGCCCTGAAGATCATCGTGGAGGCATGGTGGGGCGATTCCGATTCGTTCCTGTCTGGCATCCTCCATGGCGTTACCCGCTTTGTGGCAATGTACCGGGATGAGTACAGCCGGGAGCGTCTGATTGCACGGCTTTCTACGGTGCATCCGAAAACCATCACCAAAAATGCACGGAAGGACACGGGCAACACCGCCGACCGCCACATGAAGCAGATTCTGGAGATCTACAATGGCTCCAGCCGTTCTCTGAGCCTTCCTGTAAAACGTTGATGCTCTCGCCTTTATCGGCATACTCCTTTTTCCTGCAAGAGCCGCCTGCCATAAACGGGCGGCTCTTGCTACATATAGAAGGATAGGAGGTCTGATCGCTATCATACCAAAAGACTGGAAATACCTCAGAGGGGACATTTACTATGCAGACATGGAGCCGCACATCGGCTCCGAACAGGGCGGCACCCGACCTGTGGTGGTTCTGCAAAACGATGTAGGAAACCGCTATGCGCCTACCCTTATTGTGGCGACAGTGACTTCCCGCACCGAGAAAAAGAAATACCAGCCCACGCACGTTCTGATAGCCCACAATACAGCCTTTGAGAAGCCGTCTGTGGTTCAGCTGGAACAGATATTCACGATAGACAAAAGCCGCATACAGCGTTTCTTAGGACAGACTACACGGCATGAAATGCGCCGGATCGAAGAAGCCCTGATGAACAGTTTAGAAATCAATGAATGGGATAGGAGGAATGTCGATGAATGAAAAAGTGATGGTATCGCCGGAGATCCAGAGCGAAGCAGTCGTCTTGCCGCAGATCGTCAGCATCAAGCAGGCAAGCCAGCGTATGGGCTTGCCTGAATATTACATCCGCCGTCTTTGCCGGGAAGTGCCGGGCATGGCGTTCCAGTCAGGCATCAAATGGTATATCAACCTTGGCAAGATGGCTGAGTATTTCAACGGGGAAACGACAACTTTGTGATTTGTCAAGGATGCGGGCGTAAACTGCGACATCCTAAAATTAACCGCCCGAACTGCTATACTCATCGTGACAGAGATAACCACCACACAGAAAGGAAGGTAAATATATGGCATCGTTTGAATTGCGAGAACCCAAAAAGAAGCCTCGTTATTATAAACTCATCGCAAATGTTCTGGTGAACGGCAAAATTGAACGCCGTTATGGTCGGTTCGATTTTGACCCCACCGAACTGAAAAACGCTCGTGCGCGCAACGCCGCTGCGAAAGCTGCCGCTGCCGAATTTGAACGGCTGGAACAGGAAAAGGCAGACAAGGAAGCCAGCAATGCAGGAAAGACCTTTGCAGTAGTGGCGCAGGAGTACATAGAATCCAAAAAGGCAAGACTTGCTCCTTCTGCTCGCTTAGAGGGCGATTATGACAGCCATCGTAATAAGGCGAACACAACGAGAGGCAAGGAAAACTACCTTCGGAAGATTCAGCAATTCCCTGAGTTTGCACAGAAGCCCGTTGATTCCATCAAAAAGGTGGATTGTGATTGGGTTCTGGAACAAATCGAAATTGGCGGCGCACGGTGCCGCACCCATGCTGTTATCAATCAGCGTGGTCTGGAGATGAAAAAGGAATCTTGTCCGAAGTTTGCTAAGAGATGCGATTGTGGAGCAAAAACCATCGAAAAGGCATTTCGCAGCGAAACAGTTGATATTAAAACAGCAGAACAGGTGGCGATTGCGCTGGGCTGTAAAGTGGACGATGCTTTTGATGTGGAAACCATTGCAAAACCTATGACCAGAAAGAGCATGAGAGAATACGCTCTGTTCATTCGTTCTACACTGGAATATGCGGATGAAAATTACGGTGTGAAGAATCCCATGCACAAAATTCCTGCACTGGGAAGCCAGAGCAGGTCGGTAGACACTATTAAGAAGCACCAGATCAAGCAGCTTCAGGACACCTTAAAGGAAAGTTCCATGTTGGAACAGGTGATCGTTCTGTCCCTGCTCAATTCTGGTGTGCGCCGTGGCGAACTGGCTGGACTGACATGGAAAGATGTCAACTTTGAAGAATGCACGATACATATTTCTAAATCGCTTCTGGTATTCAAAGATTTTGGGTATCAGTTGACAACGACCAAGGAAAGCAACATCCGGGATGTGGACGTTGCACCGGAGTACATGGACTTCCTCAAAGAATATTATAAGTATTGGAAGTCCCAGAAAAAATTGATGGGAGGGAGTTGGCAGAAAAGTCTGGATAAGAAAAGCAGCAAGTATGCACCCTCACTCCTTGCCCTTCGGGGGACGGACTTCGTGATCTGCAATGACCATGGGTTCCCCATCAACCCGGACAGCTATGGCGCACTGGTTCGCAGAATCGGACAGCGGGCAGGCATTGAAGGGCTGCATCCTCATATGTTCCGGCACACTTTTGTGAGCATCCTCTTGTCCAACCCGGAGATCGGTGTGGCGACAGTAGCCGCAGAAGCCGGACACGCACAGCCCAGTACCACCCTTGCAATTTACACGCAGGTCTATGACAAACGGCGCAAAGAAATTCGCAACCAGATGAGCAAGGAGCTGTACGAATGAGCAAAAAAGAAGCACGAAGGCCGGAACCTTCGTGCTTTTTTGGTGGGCCAGGCAGGACTTGAACCCGCGATAACCCCGTTATGAGCGGGGAGTTCTAACCACTGAACTACTGGCCCTTATGACGTTGTTTCAAAGCTCTGTAAAATGGCTTTCGTACCCAGAAAATACCCAAGTCCGATTTTCAAGCCACTCGCAAACCAAAAAACAACGGAAAAACGCTATTTGAAAAAGGTGGAAACGGTAAGGTCTGGCGGTTATGAGCCGCCAGCTCTGACCAACTGAGCTACTGGCCCACGAAGACGGCGGTCTGCCGCACATGGACTAACTATAAGTATACCAAAAAATCAGAAAAAAGCAAATCCCTTTGCCGGAATTATTTTGTGCGGCGGGCGTCGAACTTGCGCAGCATGAACTCGTCCAGCATCGCGGGCTGGAACAGCGGCTCTTTGTAGCCAAAAGCTTCCCGGATGAAGATGAGGGTCACGATGGTCTGGCGGCCCGGGTCGAACCGGAGGGTGTAGAGGGTGTCCAGCGGCTGCTGGGTGGGCTGATGGAGCGTAGGTGGCGGGTGAAGCCGCCGTCGTTCTCCCGGCGGCACTCGTAGGCGAAGACATCGTCCGGGCTGTGCTGGTCCAGCCGGTCGAAGCAGTCGTCCAGCGGCAGGTCGGTGCGGAACTCGGACAGGCCGCTGGGGCCGTACTGGCTGCGGCGGCTCTGGTCTTTCCTAGACAGCAGAAATACGATAAAGCCCAGAATGGCCGCGAGAAGAAGGACGGAAAAAACAGCGTTCATGTGCGCCTCCCGATGGAATTTGTGTCGAGTTTTCCTTATTGTAACACAACACGCCCCGAAATGTGTTATAATATTTGAAAAATTCCAAAAACTGATGGGGAGCCTGCGCCCTTTCTGCGGGCGGGAGGGACGATATGAAACTCAAATTCACGCGAAAGACCTGGTATTTCCTGCTGCTGGCTTCCGCAGCGGCCTCCATGCTCAACGGCTTTGCCGTCCTGAGCGGCACCAGCTTCAGCCTCATCGAGCAGATCGCATTCGCCGCGGCGGGCATCGCGGCCCTTTTCCTCGCGGCGGAAAAAGGCTCTGCCAGCTGGGAAAAACGCAACTTCACCGGCGTGTTTGTGCTGCTGATGGTGAGCTACATGGTCAACGGCTGGGCGGGCTACCTCTGCTCTGCGCTGGCCTGGCCGCTGCTGCTGAGCACTGAGTATAAGCGCGGCATGGCCATCCAGCGCCAGCTGCAGCTGGTGGGTGCCGCCGAAGCGCTCCACCTGCTCTTCCTGCTGATAGCGAAATACGGCGGCATGGCCGCGCTGGGCTTCTGGACGAACCTGCTCTGGGTGCTGCTGGCCTGCGCCCGGGGCTGGGCAGCGCTGAGCCTCTATAAGATGCAGGAGGACGCATGACCCAGCGGCGGAGAAGAAGCCGCGCCCGGCGGGGCCGGTTCGGGCGGCGGGCATTCCTGGCCGGGGCCGGCTGCGCCGCGCTGGCCGGGGCAGCGCCCAACGCCGCCCTGCCCTCGGGTGAATGGCGGGCCGTCTGGGTGAGCTATCTGGAATGGGCCGGGATGGACTTTTCGTCCGAAGCAGCCTTCCGTGCCGGTGCGGCGGAGCTGATGGACAACTGTCTGTCCATCGGGCTGAACACCGTCATCGCGCAGGTGCGGCCTTTCGGGGACGCGCTTTACAGGAGCACCCTCTTCCCGTGGAGCCATCTCTGCACCGGCGTACAGGGGCAGGACCCCGGCTTCGACCCGCTGGACGTCCTCATCACCGAAGCACACAGCCGAGGCCTTTCGCTGGAAGCGTGGGTGAACCCCTACCGCCTCCGCTCCTCGGCGAAGATGCCGCCCGCGCTGGCGGAAAATAACCTTGCCAATATACATCCCGAGTGGGTCTGTGCCGTGGGCGAGGGGCTGTACCTGAACCCGGCCATCCCGGAAGCCGCAGACTATGTGGTGCAGGGCGTGGCCGAGCTGGTGCAGAACTATGCTGTGGACGGCATCCACTTCGACGACTATTTTTACCCCACGACAGACGCCGCGCTGGACGCGGCCCAGTTCGCCGCCAGCGGCGCGGGGGATCTGGCCGCATGGCGGCGGCAGAACGTCACCGCGCTGGTGAAAGCGGCCCACGACGCCGTCAAAGCCGCCGACGCTACCCTCCGTTTCGGCGTCAGCCCGCAGGGCAACCCCGACAACGACCTCGGCCAGCAGTACAGCGATGTGAAAGCATGGCTGGCCGCCGAGGGCGAAAATGCTGTGGTGGACTACCTCTGCCCGCAGATATACTGGGGCTGCGGCTATACCCTCCAGTCGGGCAGCACCCGCTTCGCCTTCGAGAACATCGTGCCGGAGTGGCTGGCCATGCCCCGGGCGGCATCCACGGCCCTCTACTTCGGGCTGGGAGCCTATCGCATCGGCGAGGGGGACGGCGGTGCCAATGAGGACAGCCAGAGCCAGTGGTGTACGGGCAGCGCTCTTGCCCGGCAGGTGGAACGTCTGCACAGCCTCGGCGCGGGCGGCTGGGCGCTCTACCGGTACGATTCGCTGTTCCGGTCGGCCCGGCCGGAGCTTGCCGACGCCGAACGTGCGGCGCTGGCCGCTCTGACTACAGCCTGAACTCTTGTATGGAAAAGCAAAATGCGGTATACTATATAAATCGTGTAAAACCTCGTGTTAAAACAAAATTTGAGGATAAAGATCATGAAAAGATAAAGCGAATCGTCCTGCTCGTCGTGGCGGTGCTGGTGCTGCTTGTGGCTGCATCCGGCATCAAGACTGTGCTGGACATGAAGAACAGCGCGGACAACGAGGTGCAGGAAGAGGACAGCACCCGCTGGGCCGAACCGACCAGCGACCCGCTGAACATCGAGGGCATTGCTGACGCCTCGGCCAAGTATGCCTCGGCGGCGGTGAACGGGAGCCTGAACCTCGTGTTCAACGGCATCTGGAGCCGCCAGACCGATTACTTCACCGTCCCGGGCGGCAGCCTGACCATCACCGGCTACGGCACCGCCGAGGGTACCCAGCGGTACAAGGTGTCCGTCTGGCAGAAGGTGGCCGGCGGCGCACAGTACGTCAACGGAAGCACCTATTATATCAAGACCGACGGTCAGAACTACCGCTGCGTCATCTCCGGGCTGGACCCGGCGGCCAGCTACCGCCTGACCATCTCCTACGATTCCAGCCGCTACTACCTCTATGGAGGACTCAAGGTGGAGGGTATTGCAGGATGAAGACACAGACCAAACATTCGCTCATGCTGATGCTCTGCGCCTTTATCTGGGGTACGGCTTTCGTGGCCCAGAGCGCAGGCTCCGGCATGGGGGCCTATTCCTTCCTCGCAGGGCGCAGCTGGCTGGCTGTCCTCGTGCTGATCCCCACCGTGTTCGCCTTCGACGCCGTGCGCAAAAAACAGGGCCAGCCCTACGGCTGGCCGAAGGAGAAGCCGGAGCGAAAGACCCTGCTGGCGGCGGGCCTCGTCTGCGGCACCTTCCTGTTCGCGGCCTCTGCGGCTCAGCAGATCGGCATCACCATCAACCCGTCCACGGCCAAGGCCGCGTTTCTGACGGCCATGTACGTCGTGCTGGTGCCGGTGTTCGGCCTCTTTCTGGGCCGGAAGGGCAGCGCTCAGCTCTGGGTCAGCATGGTCATCGCCGTGGCGGGCCTGTATATGCTCTGCATGAAGAACGGCTTCGGCGGCATTGAGACCAGCGACTGGATACTTCTCAGCTGCGCCGTGCTGTTCAGCTTCCAGATCATGTCCATCGACCACTTTTCGCCGCTTGTGGACGGCGTGCGGCTGAGCCTCATCCAGTTCATCGTGGTGGCTGTGGAGAGCTCTGCGGCGGCGCTGATCTTCGAGACGCCCACGCTGGCAGAGTACGGCGCAAACTTTCTGCCTGTGGTCTACTGCGGCGTCATGTCCAGCGGCGCGGGCTATACGCTTCAGATCCTGGGTCAGAAAGAGCTGAACCCCGCCATCGCCAGCCTTATCATGTGTCTGGAAAGCGTATTCAGCGCGCTGGGCGGCTGGCTGCTGCTGGGCCAGAACCTTTCGATGCGGGAGAGCGCAGGCTGCGCCCTCATCTTCGCCGCGGTCGTGCTGTCTCAGCTGCCCTTTGCGGAGCTGCGCAGATGCAAAAAGAGCGCGTGATGCTGCGGGCGGCCGGGGGCATCCCCTATGAGCTGACGCGGGGGCGGGTCAAGCGGCTCAACCTCCACGTCCGGCGGGACGGCACCGTGGCCCTCAGCATCCCCCTGCGCACGACGCTGGAAGCGGCCGACGCCTACGTCATCGCCGAGGCGGAGTGGATACGGGCCGCACAGGCCCGGCAGGCCGCCCGCGAAAAGCGGCAGGAGGAACTGCCCGACAAGGCGGCCGCCCTGGCCCGCTTCACGGCCATGAGCGACAAGGTCTACCCGGCCTTTGCCGGGGTGCTGGGCGGGCAGAAGCCCACCATCAAAGTGCGCAGCATGACCAGCCGCTGGGGCGTCTGCCACATGGCGAAGCGCCAGATCACCTTCGCGCTCCAGCTCTACAATATGCCCGAGGCGGCACAGATCTATGTGGTAGTGCATGAGTACTGCCACTTTTTGGAGCCCAACCACAGCCCGGCTTTCTGGGCCGAAGTGGCGAAGCTGATGCCGGACTGGAAAGCCCGAAGAGACTTATTAAAAGGATAACGGCCTTGCCCTCTCCGTCACCTTCGGTGACACCTCTCAAAGGGAGGCAAAAGGCTCCCCCTTGGGAGCTGGCGACCCGAAGGGGTCTGACTGAGGGCAAACCAGTAAAAATAGAGGAGAAAATCTTTGGAAGCGAAAAGACCTCCGGCGGCGATAAATATTCGAAGCTCGCCGGCAATACTATCATCTTTGCCATCAGCAGCTTTTCGTCCAAGCTGCTGACGCTCATCGTCCAGCCGTTCCTGACGTATGCGATGGCCGAGATCTCCGACCTCGGCCTGTCGAAGATTTTGAGCCAGTACGCCAACCTCCTCATCCCCTTTGTGTCGATGGGCATGTCCAACGCCATCATCCGCTTCGGCCTCGACAAGGGCAACAGCGAAAGCAGGTGTTCACCAACGGCCTGCTCACCATCCTCGGCGGCTTCGGCATCCTTGTGCTCTGCTGGCCGGTGGCGCAGTTTTTGCCCGATATGGCCCAGTACGGCCTGCTCATTTATATTTACGTCCTGATGAGCTGCCTGCGCACCCTCTGCACCCAGTTCGTGCGCAGCCGCCAGTGGAACAAGCTGGTGGCCGTGGACGGCGTGCTCTGCACCGTGGCGACCATGGCGTTTTATGTGCTCTATCTGGTGGGCTTCAAGTGGGGTGCCAACGGCTATCTGCTGGCCATCATCAGCGGCGACCTCGTGAGCGTGCTCTTCCTGATGTTCACCGGCAGGCTCTGGGATTTCATCGAGCTGAAGGGCATCAACAAGACCCTCTGGAAGCAGATGCTCCACTTCTCGCTGCCCATGATACCGGCCCAGATAAGCTTCTGGATCATCAACGCCTCCGATCTGTTCTTTGTGCGTGAAATGTGCGACGGCCTCGACGGCCACAGCGGCGACGCATGGAGCGGCCTGCTCTCCACCGGCTACTTCCTGCCCACCATCCTCACGACGCTGGGCCTTATCTTCTACGACGCATGGCAGCTGTCGGCTGTCACCGAGGAAGAGGGGAGAGCCAGGTTCTTTACCCGGATCTTCCGCACCTATTCCAGCGTGCTGTTCTGCTGTGCAGCGGGCATCATCTGGCTCTGCCGCCCGGTCATGCACATCATGAAGTCCAACTACTATTACGCATGGCACTTCGTGCCGTTCCTCGTGCTGGCGTCTACCTGCAGTTGCTTCAACCAGTTCATGAACAGCGTCTATGTCGTGAATAAGAAGTCCCAGCGCAGCATGGTCACCATGATGGCGGGTGCCATCAGCAACTGCCTCATGAACTACTTCTTCATCAGGTGGTGGGGTCCTGTGGGCGCGACCTATGCGTCCTTCCTCGGCCTCGGTCTGGTGTTCACCCTCCGCGCCATCGACGCCCACGGCATGATCGGGATGCGCGTCCACCCGGGCCGCGTCCTCGTCAACGCCGCCGCGCTGGTGTTCGAGGCTTTCGTGCTGCTGGCCGATACGCCGCTGTACGGCCTCTGGACGGGCATCATCACGGCCCTCATCATCCTGTACAACTTCTCCGGTGTCTGGGCCATGGCCCGCATCCTGCTGCCTAAAATTCTGGGCCGCCGGGGCAAGGCCCTCGTGGCCGCCGTGGACGGCTGGGCAGCCAAGAAGTAAAGAAGAAAAACGGGGCTGTTGCACAACAGCCCCGTTATGTTTATCAGATCTGTTTGTTCAGCCAGCCGGCGATGTCCGCAAACACCTCGGCTTTGTTCGTCTCCACCAGCAGCTCGTGGCGGGCGCCGGGGTAGAATTTCGACTCGATGTTCCCGACACCGGCGTCCCGGAGGCTCTGGATGGCCCGCCGGACTCCGGCGGTGCGCTCACCACAGGGTCGGCGTCACCGGCGAGGAAGAGAAGGCAGGTCCTTCGGCACCCGGCCAGAACGGCGGGGTCGTACAGCCGCAGGATGCCTGTGAACATGCTGTAGTAGGCGTTCAGGGTGAAGGTGAACGTGCAGCGCTCGTCGGCGCGGTACTTGTCCACTTCGGCCTGATCACGGTTGAGCCAGTCCTGAGGCGTGCGGCCCTCGAGACCCCTGTTGTAGCCGAGGAAGGAGGGCGTGCCACCAGCTTGCTGCGGTGCTCCCAGCCGAAAAAGACGGCCAGCACCCGGCAGAGCGCCCGGGCCGTGGCGACCAGAGCTTTGGGCTGGAAGCCGGTACCCATGATGATGGCTCCGTCAAGCTCACCGCCCCACTCGCAAAGGTACTGCCGGGCGTAGAACGAGCCCATGCTGTGGCCCAGCAGAAAATAGGGGACGCCGGGATAGAGCTGCTTCGTCAGCGCAGTGACAGCGTGGAGGTCGTCGAGGACGGCGCGGTTGCCGTCGGGCTGGGCGAAATAGCCGTAATCCGCCCTGGTGCGGATGGAGCCGCCGTGGCCCAGATGGTCGTGGCCGGTGACGAGGATGCCCCGGGCGGCCAGATATTCGGCCAGAGGCTTGTACCGGTCGATGAACTCCACCATGCCGTGGGAGAGCTGCAGGATGGCCCGCACCTCGCCCTCCGGCACACAGCGGAATGCATGGAGCGTCCGGCCCGGTACGCAGGAAGGCAGGGTGAAGTCGATCATCTGACTCATGGGATTCTCCTTTTCCGTTTACAGCGCAGCGATTTTGGCCCGGCAGGCGGGGCAGATGCAGTAACCCTCATACTGGGCCATGTCGGCCGCCAGCTCACCGCAGAAATCGCAGCTGCCGGCGGGACGGTGCTTTTTGAGGATGATCTGATCGCCCTCCACGAAGATCTCGAGCTTCGAGTCCTTGTCGATGTGCATATTGGTGCGCAGCTCCTTGGGGAGGACGATGCGGCCCAGAGAATCGATGCCCCGAACGATGCCAGTTGTTTTCATATTCATTTCTCCTTTCAGTGTGTCCGGAAGATGGCAGAATGAGCATCTTTACGCCGACACAACGCAAAAATGTTCCTGTGCAGGAAAACAGGAAAATTCTGTCAACTTGTTCCTGTTCAGTATACAAAGTTGAGTCATTCGTCAATCTAAACGGGCAGATTCGACAAAAACTTCTCAAAAAAGCAAAGAGGGGCGGCCAAGACTGCTCCTCTTTACGGTCTCCGTTGACAAACAGGGCCGGAGAGGGTAAACTTAGGCAGAGATATTTGCAATTCATTTGCCTATGATAGATTATAGCAGTTTGCGTTTTTCATGCACAAGCAGCATCCGCAAACTGCATATCGCAAATATGCTATTTTGATAGGCACTATTTTTGAAGATTGCGATAAAAGGAGAAATCATTATGCCGAACAATCATATCCGCACCCGTTTTGCTCCCTCGCCTACGGGTTATATGCACGTTGGCAACCTGCGCACGGCCCTGTACACCTACCTGATGGCCAAGCACGATGACGGCACCTTCATCCTCCGCATCGAGGACACCGACCAGGGCCGCTACGTGGAGGGCGCTGTGGATGTCATCTACAACACCCTGCGGGAGACCGGCCTGCTGTGGGACGAAGGCCCGGACATCGGCGGCCCCGTCGGCCCCTACGTCCAGAGCGAGCGCATGGGGATGTTCAAGCAGTATGCCGAGCAGCTGGTGGCTGAGGGCAAGGCCTATTACTGCTTCTGCACCGAGGAGCGTCTGGAAGCCCTCCACGCCGAGCAGCGCGCCCACGGTGAGATGACCCACTACGATGGCTGCTGCCGCGACCTGCCCAGAGAAGAGGTGGAAAAGCGCCTCGCCGCCGGTGAGCCTTACGTCATCCGCCAGAAGATCCCCCGCGAGGGCGTGACCGGCTTCGACGATATGGTCTACGGCCACATCGAGGTCAACAACAGCGAGATGGACGACCAGATCCTCATCAAGACCGACGGTATGCCCACCTACAACTTCGCAAATGTCGTGGACGACCACCTCATGGGCATCACCCACGTCATCCGCGGCAGCGAGTATCTGTCCTCCACCCCGAAGTATAACCTGCTGTACCAGGCTTTCGGCTGGAACATCCCCAACTATATCCACTGCCCGCCGGTCATGAAGGACGCTCAGAACAAGCTGTCCAAGCGCAACGGCGACGCCAGCTATCAGGATCTCGTTGCGAAGGGCTACCTGACCGAGGCTATCCTGAACTACATCTGCCTGCTGGGCTGGAGCCCCAAGGGGGAGTACGCCGAGCAGGAGATCTTCTCGCTGGCTGATCTGGTCAGGATCTGGACGCCGGACGGCATCTCCAAGTCTCCCGCCATCTTCGACCCTCTCAAGCTGCGGGCCATCAACGCCGAGTATATCCGCCGCCTGTCCCCGAGGAGTTCCTCGCCAAGGCCGAGCCCGGATCGACAGCGCCGTCCATACCCCATCAACAAGAAGCTGCTCTGTGCAAACCTGCAGCCCCGCTGCGAGGTCCTGGGCGAGATCCCCGAGCAGCTGGACTTCTTCGACGCCATGCCCGAGTATGACGTGGGCCTCTACGCCAACAAGAAGCAGAAGACCACCCTGAGTCCGCAAAGGAGGCGCTGGAAGCCCTGCTGCCCGTGCTGAGCGACGAGGCACTGGACTTCAATGACCGTGACACCGTCTTCGACGCCTGCAAGGCCAAGGCCGAGGAGCTGGGCAAGAAGAATGGCTGGCTGCTCTACCCGCTGGGCATCGCCCTCTCCGGCAAGCAGCGCACCCCCGGCGGCGGCACCGACCTCGCCTGCATGATGGGCCGCGAAACGACCCTCGGGCGGGTGAAGGCCGCCATCGAGAAGCTGAATGGCTGAAATACCTTATAATAAAAGTGAGAGGCAGTCTGTATGATGTATCCGTTTATGACGTTGGACGATAACACCGAGGTCGTCCATTCGGAGATGCTCCCGGATGGCCGCGTGAAGGTCTATTTTGAAAAGCCGGATGCAGAGGACTGCTTCCATTCTGCTGTCTGCTATCTTCCGGACTACAAATGGGAAGACATCAACGGCTTTACCCCGGAGGAAATTGCCCGGTATCAGGAGCTTGTGGAATCTACGGCTCATCTGATCCTGCAGTTCTCCAAAGAGGGAGGGGTCGAAAATGCCGCAAGTTTTTATCGCAAGATAGGCGGCCTCTATGGACTAAACGACATATCTGCGATATGCAATCCAACGATGTTGTCCATGCATCAAGAAGTTGGATTGCTATAAGATAGGCTCTTACTGGGTCTATTTCTGGGCCAACGAGAACGAGCCGCTGGAACCGGTCCATGTTCATGTGGCGCAGGGCGCACCCAGCGCAAACGCCACCAAGATATGGATAACACTGGCCGGAAAGTGCTACTTGAGCAACAACGATTCCCAGATACCGCCCCGCGTCCTGCGGAACATCATGGCCATCATTGAGGCGCGAAGTGCCGAGGTGGTCGCAAAATGGACGAGCTTTTTTGGCGAAGCGCACTACTTCTGCTGAGATTTTATCCCATCCCATCACCCCGCCAAAAACCGCGCGCGCCCTGCGCTACAGTATACGCAGAAGGCGCGGGAAACAGAACAGCACAGCGTGATATTGCAAAAGATCCCCGCCGGAAAGCGGGGATTTTTTAATGCAGGTATCTTTTCGGACGATACAGCTCACAGACGGGAAAAAGCGGGTGAACGGTGCGCTCCGGGCGCGGGCGGCGGTGCGGCCCGCCCTGCGGCAGGGGAGCGCGTTCCTGCTGGGGCTGGCCGGAGGCTGGGCCGTGCTGTACGGTGCGCTGATGCCTTTCGGGCTGGGGCTGACGCTGGGCTTTGCGGAGGACTGCTTCGCCGTGGGAGCCGCCGGGGCCGCACTGGGGGTGCTGGCCCGGAGCTTCGGCACGCTGACCGTGGAGAGCGTCTGCCTGCTCTGCGCACTGGGCGCGGCGGTGGCGGCACGGTGGCTCTGGCCCGACCGATTCGTCCCGGCGGTGGCGGCTGGCTGCGGCACACTGGTGGGAAGCGCAGTCTGCTTCGCGGCGGGGGAGGAAAACGGCGTTCAGACCATCCTGTTCTGCGGCGGCGACGCCCTGCTGGCAGCGGCGGCGGGATACGGCCTGCGGCGCTTCCCGCCCGAAAAGCCGGGCATGGGCAGTCTGATCTTGTCTGCCGCTGTGGCCGCCGCACTGGGTGGGAGGAGCTTTGGCTTCTTCCTGCCCGGGGTGATGGCCTGTGCGGCGGCAGAGCTGGCCCTCTGCTGCAAGGGCCTGCCGCTGGAGGCATTGGCTTTCAGCGGGGTGACAGGTGCGGCTCTGGCCGCGTCAGACCCTGCCCTTGCGCCTGCCGCCGCCGGGCTTGCCTGTGGGTGTGCCGCTGCGGCGGTGCTTGCCCCGGCGCGACGAGTGGAGGGGCTTGCGGCCTATGCGGGCGGCTGTGTGGCGGGGGTGCTCTGCGTCCAGCCGCTGGCGGGGGCGTTCAGCTTTCTGCTCAGCGCCGGGGCGGGTGCGGGGCTCTGCGCCCTGCTGCCCGCGGGCTGGCTGATGCCCGCCCTCAAAGAGGACGACCCGCCCGGCGACGAGCGGCCGCGCCTCTCTGCCGCCGCGACCCGGCTGGAAGCGGTGGCCGAAAGCCTCTCCTCGCTGGCGGAGACGGTGAACGAGGTGTACGACGCTTTTCCACGCCGGTGCGAGGGGTTCCGCTGGGTCATCGACAACATCCACGACGGCCTCTGCGCCAACTGCGGACGGCGGGAAGTCTGCTGGAAGCAGGAGCACGCCTCCACCCTGGAAGGAATGGAGGCCCTGCGCCCCATTCTGGAAGAAAAAGGCCATCTGGAAGCGGCGCTTCTGCCCGGTCAGCTGGCGCGGTGCATCCACCCGGCGGCGCTCTGCGCGGCGGGGGACAAGGCGTTTGCACTCTACCGCAGCCGCCGGGAGGCCCGCGTCCACTCCGAGGCCATGCGGACGGCCCTCACGGAGCAGTACAGCGCCGTGGCCGATGCACTGGGCGTCCTCAGCGAACAGCTGGGCCGTCCCGGAAGCCCGGAGCCCTACAAGTCTGGCCGGGTGTCGGCGCTGTTCGCTCAGCTGGGGACGCCGCCGCTGGAATGTGCTGTGACGCTGGACGATTTGGGCCGCACCCGGGCGGCGGTGACGCTGCCCGCACCCGCTTCAATGAAAAGAGCTGGCCGCTCTGGCCGGGGAGGTGGGGCGCATCTGCCGCCGCAGCCTCGAGCCGCCGCAGGTGCTCTCCTGCAAGGGGATGACCACCCTGCTCTTTGCCGAAAAGCCCCTGCTCCGGGCCGTATTCGGGGCGGCGGGCGCGGCGGCGCGGGGCGAGATCTCCGGCGACGCGGTCCAGCAGTTCTGCAGCGCGGCGGCGGCCCAGATGATACTCTGCGACGGCATGGGGACCGGACGTCCGGCGGCAGTAGACGGCAGCCTTGCCGCAGAGCTGACGGCACGCCTGCTCAAAGCGGGCTTTACCGCAGAGCTTGCGGCCCGGCTCGTGAACGTGGCGCTGGCCCTCAAGAGCGACGAGGAGAGCGGCGCGACCCTCGACCTCGTGAGCGTAGACCTCTATACCGGCACAGCCCGGCTCTTCAAGGCCGGTGCGGCCCCGGGCTTCCTCGTGCATGGGGCAAGGCCGGGCTGTGGGCGAAGCCAGCCTGCCGATGGGCATCCTCGGCGGCGTCAGCGGACAGAGCCGGGTGGTGCATCTGGCGGCGGGGGACTATGTGGTGCTGGTGTCGGACGGCCTCTTAGTGGACGGCCCCGGCTGGGTGATGCAGCAGCTGGAACTCTCCGCTGCCAAGGCAGAACAGCCCGACGTTCTGGCGAAAAAGCTGGTGGAAGCCGCCCGCGCCCGGGCCGTCCAGCGGGGCCGTCCCGACGACATTACCGCCGCTGTTCTCCGGCTCGAAAACAGCTGAGTTGCTTTTTGGGCGGCGAGAGGGTATACTTGTCAGTATCTGGATCGATTATAGGAGAAACATATATGCTGACAGTTACAGTTGCACAGGACGGCAGCGGCGACTTCGCGTCCATCGCGGAGGCGGTGCTGGCCGTACCCTATGAGGAAGAAGCACTGGTGCAGGTCGGCCCCGGCATTTACCGGGAAAAGCTGGTCTGCGAAAAGCGCTGCATCACCCTGCGGGGGGCGGGTGCAGATAAGACAAGACTCGTGTGGGACGACGGCGGCAGGCTGCCCCACAAGGACGGGCGGCCCACCCACACCTTCCGCAGCTACACCGCCTTTTTCAGCGGCGAAACGCTCTGCGTGGAGGAGATGACGATTGAAAACGACGCCGGCCCGGGCGCGAAAGCCGGGCAGGCCGTCGCGGCCTATGTGGACAGCACCCGGGCGGTGTTCCGCCGGGTCAAGCTGCTGGGCAGTCAGGACACGCTGCGCCCCGCTGCCCGAAAAGGAGCGGGAGAAGGACGGCTTTCTCGGGCCGCGCAGTCTTGCGCCCCGCAAACCGACCGCCCAGTACTACACCGACTGCGAGATCACGGGCGACATTGATTTCATCTTCGGCGGCGGCGACGCCTCTTCGAAAACTGCGTCATCCGCACGGTGGACAACCACAACCCCACAGCTATGTCACAGCTCCTTCGGGCAAAGCCGATGGACTGGGCTTTGTGTTCTGGAACTGCGATCTCGTGTCGGACTGCCCGGCGGGCAGTGTCTATCTGGGGCGTCCGTGGCGTCCCGAGGGCAAGACGGCGGTGCTGGACTGCCGCCTCGGCGCCCACATCGCGCCGGAAGGTTTTATCGCATGGAATGACCGCACCGATACCGGCCTTGCCAGCTTTGCGGAAGCTGACAGCAGCGGCCCGGGCGCAGCAGAGCGCCCGGCGTGGGTGAAACGGCTTTCCGGGCCGGAGGCAGCGGAACTGCTGGCCCGCGCCCGCACCCTCTGCCGACCGAAAACCAACTGAGGATGTAACAAATGAAAAAACTGCCGAATTTTGTAAAGTGGCTCATCATTGCCGTGGTGCTGGCCGCAATGGCCGCGATGATGGCGGCCGTGAACGACCGCGCCTCCCGGGTGGAGATGCCAATGCCGGACAACAGCCTGGGCATCTATCGCCAGACGCCTGCCACTGGAAAGTGAATCAAAAAAACGAGACGGGACTGCTGGAAAGCGGCCCCGTTTTTGCATGATGCCGCCGCCTCCCGCATATGCTGTACGGACAAATCTGAATGGGTGGGAGGCAAGGGTATGTTTGTGGTCACACTGAGTAAGGCAAGCGTCAAGAAGCTGGGCGTGGGGGCGATGTGCTGTGCGCTGGTGGTGTTCAGTGCCATGCTGGGGCGGTACATCAGCACCCGCTCGGTGGCTGTCGCGGCGGCAAGCAATAAAATCGAGAGTGCGCAGGACATCCAGACCTGGTTCACGGGCTACGGGCTGGACGTGGACGGCGCGTCCATCACCGCCGATAAGGTCAAGATCCCCCGCAAGTGGGACGACAGCTTTTCGGCCTTTAACGGGGTGGTGCAGCAGAGCGGCATGGATCTGGCCCGCTACAAGGGCAAGACGGTGGAGAAGTGGACGGCGCTCATCCCGGCGGCCAGCCGGGGCGATGTGAGCAGCTACGGCGTGCTGCTGGTCTACAAGAAAAAGGCCGTGGGTGCGTATCTGTTGGAAAAGCCCTCCGGCACCGTCACCGGGCTGAAAGACGCCCAGACCGCGATGGCCCTGCAGGAGGCCGAACAGGTGTCCGGCGAGGACTTCAGCGGGGACTGGGGAGAGCGCCACGACGGCGAGCTGGGCGCAGAGAGTCAGGCCCAGCAGACCTCGGGCGAGGACTTCAGCGGCGACTGGGGAGAGCGCCACGACGGCGAGCTGGGCGCGGAGGGGCAGGCCCAGCAGACCTCGGGCGAGGATTTCAGCGGCGACTGGGGAGAGCGCCATGACGGCGAGCTGGGCGCGGAGGGGCAGGCCCAGCAGACCTCGGGCGAGGACTTCAGCGGGGACTGGGGAGAGCGCCACGACGGCGAGCTGGGTGCAGAGGGTCAGGCCCAGCAGACCTCCGGCGAGCCGGACGCTGCACAGGAGCAGCCCGTGCAGTACACCGACCTGCCGCTGGACGCCGAGGGATACCCCGTCGAATAACCGTCATTCTGTACAAAAAAGTGCGATGAAACAGAAAAATTGTGCAGTAGTGGTATTTTTGCAGAAAGATTCTGTTCAATGTTACTAAAATTTTTGATAAAAAATCGGCAATATGAAAGGGTGAAAAAAGAACGACCAAGGTTTATAATAAAGGTAGACATCCAGCAGCCGGAAAGTTCGAGTGCTGCGTCCCGAGGGGCAGGGTGAGCTGCTCAGGAGGACCGGATGAAGTAAGGAGAAAATGATCATGAAGGAATTCCAGTATACCGTTAAGGATGCCTGCGGCATCCATGCCCGTCCCGCCGGTCTGCTCGTCAAGGTGGCCAAGGGCTTTGCCAGCACCGCCACCCTCGAAAAGGGCGGCAAGACCTGCGACCTGCGCAAGCTGATGGCCCTGATGGGCATGGGCGTCAAGCAGGGCGACACCGTTACCATCAAGGTAGAGGGCGACGACGAAGCCGCCTGCGCCGAAGCAATCCAGAAATTCCTGAGCGAGAACGTCTGATCGCCCAGCGTGATGAGAAGCCCTTGCGGGAATGTCCTGCGGGGCTTTTGTTACGGAACACAAAACAGCAAGAATAAGGAGAAATTGCAATGCAGGTAGGTACCGGTAAAGCATCCTGAATGGCATTGCCATCGGAAAGCTGAAGATCTATAAGAAAAAAGATACCGTCATCTCTGCCGCCGAAGTGGCCGACACCGCCGCTGAAGAGGCCCGTTTTGAGGACGCCCGCGCCAAGGCCATCGAACAGCAGACCGCGCTGTACGAGAAGGCTCTGGCCGAGGCCGGCGAGGACATCGCCGAGGTGTTCAACATCCACGCCATGATGCTGGATGACGACGACTTCGTGGACGCCATCAAGGAGATCATCAACGGCCAGCACAAGTGCGCTGAGTACGCCGTCAAGACCGCCGGCGACAATCGCCGCCGTATTCGCCGCCATGGATGACCCCTATTTGCAGGCCCGCAGCGCCGACGTCATCGACATTGCACAGGCCATCCTCGACATCCTGCAGGGTGTGGACAACGCCACCCTGCAGGGGACTGAGCCCAGCATCCTCGTGGCTGAGGACCTGGCCCCGTCCGAGACGGTCCGCATGGACAAGAGCCTGCTGCTGGGCTTCATCACCCGGGAGGGCAACTCCAACAGCCACACCGCCATCCTCGCCCGCAGCATGAACATCCCCGCCCTCATCCAGTGCAAGGACATCCAGGACGACTGGGACGGCAAGATGGCGGTCGTGGACGGCTACAACGCCTGTGTCTACGTTGACCCCACCCCGACCTGCTCAAGAGCCTGAAAAGCGCCAGCAGAAGACCAGAAAAGCAGGCCCTGCTGCAGGAGCTCAAGGGCAAGCCCAACACCACCCTCGACGGCAAGACCATCAACGTCTTTGCCAACATCGGCGGCATGGGCGACGTGGGCGCTGTGCAGCAGAACGACGCCGGCGGCGTCGGCCTCTTCCGCACCGAGTTCGTCTACCTCAACTGCAAGGACTTCCCGACGGAGGACTACCAGTTCGAGGCATACAAGCAGGTGCTCGAGAGCCTTGCACCCCGCAAGGTGGTCGTCCGCACCTGCGACATCGGCGCAGACAAGACCGTGGACTACATGAAGCTCGACCACGAGGAAAACCCCGCGCTGGGCTACCGCGCCATCCGCATCTGCCTGACCCGGAAGGACTTCTTCAAGACCCAGCTGCGCGCCCTGCTCCGCGCTTCCGCTTACGGCAACATGAGCATCATGTTCCCCATGATCACCAGCCTGCGGGAGCTGCAGGACGCCAAGGCCGTGCTGGACGAGTGCCGCGCGGAACTGCGGGCTGATGGCAAGAAGTTCGACGAGAAGCTGGAGGTCGGCACCATGATCGAGACGCCCGCCGCTGTCCTCATCGCCGACGAGCTGGCCGAGGAGTGCGACTTCTTCTCCATCGGCACCAACGATCTGACCCAGTACACCTGCGCTCTGGACCGCCAGAACGCAAAGCTGGAGCCCTTCTTCAACCCGCACCACCCCGCTGTGCTCCGGGCCATCAAGATGACCATCGACGCGGGCCACCGCCACGGCATCTGGGTGGGCATCTGCGGCGAGCTGGGCGCAGACACTGCCCTTACCGAGACCTTCCTGCGGATGGGCGTGGATGAGCTGTCCATGAACGCCAAGAGCGTGCTGCCCGTGCGCAAGATCATCCGCAGCATCGATTTGAGCAATCCTTCCGATAAGTAAGGAGCGCTTGACCCCCAAACGCCGCCCCGGCGGAACTGCCGGGGCTTTGCATACCCGAAAAATTTTACCGAAATACTTCAAAACCATAAAGTGCAGTGCTATACTGGTAGCATCGAAATACCTGCTGAAGAGGGAATTTTATGACACAACTGCTCATCCGCCTGTTCGTCCGGCACCCGGACGATACCAAGAACGCCGCCGTCCGCACGGCCTACGGCAATCTGGCCAGCCTCGTGGGCATGGCCTGCAATCTCCTGCTCTGTCTGGGCAAGCTGGCGGCGGGGACGCTGTTCGGCTCCATCGCCATCATGGCCGATGCCCTGAACAACCTCTCGGACGCCTCGTCCAACGTGGTGAGCCTCGTGGGCTTCCGGCTGGCGGCCAAAGGCCCGGACGAAAGCACCCTACGGCCACGCCCGGTACGAGTATCTGGCGGGCCTCGTGGTCTGCGTCACCATCCTCGCCATCGGCCTGTCCCTGCTGAAAGAATCTGCGCTCAAAGTGCTCCACCCGACGGCAGTGGTGTTCAGCTGGCTCAGTGTGGGGGTGCTGGCGGCGTCCATCCTCGTCAAGCTCTGGATGAGCCGCTTCAATAAGACCATCGGACAGCGCATCAACTCCGAGACTCTGATGGCCACCGCCGCCGACAGCCGGAACGACGTGCTGACCACCAGCGCCGTGCTCCTGTCCACCGTCCTCTCCCACCTGACGGGCTGGGACGTGCTGGACGGCCTCATGGGCGTGGCAGTGGCGGCGTTCATCCTCTGGTCGGGCTGGGGGCTTATGATGGACACCCTCAGCCCTCTGCTGGGCGAAAGCCCCTCGCCGGAGCTGGTGGAGCACATCGAGCACACCGTCATGAGCTACCCGGGGGTGCTGGGCGTCCACGATCTGATGGTCCACGACTACGGCCCGGGGCATCAGTTCGCCTCGCTCCACATCGAGTTCCCCGCCGAGGCCGACCCGCTGGAAGCCCACGACATCATCGACAACATCGAGCGGGATTTTCTGAAAAAAGACCACTTACAGGTCACCATCCACTACGACCCCATCGTGACGTCGGACGCCGCCGTAGGCGTCCTGCGGAGCCGCTTGATGGAAAAAGCCCGCCAGATGGATCCCCGTCTGTCCATCCATGACCTGCGCATCGTGCCGGGGGACAGCCACACCAACGTGCTGTTCGACCTCGTGTTCCCGGCGGGCTACACCGGCGACAAGGACGCGCGGCTGGCCGAGATGTGTAATTTCGTCAAGGAGCAGGACCCGGGATACTGCTGTATGGTGAAGGTGGAGCAGAGCTATGCCTCCGCTCTGCCGGAAGAGGATCAATAAGAAAAAGAGGGAAAGTATTATGCTGAACGAGACTTACCGCGCCATGCTGGGCCACAAGAGCGTCATCCGCGAGACTTTCATGTACGGCAAACAGCGCGCCGCCGAGATCGGCTATGAGAACGTGTTCGACTACTCGCTGGGCAACCCCAGCGTCCCCTGCCCGGACAAGTTCACCAAAGCCATGCAGACCCTGCTGGCCGAGGAAGAGCCTGTCGCCCTCCACGGCTACTGCCCCAGTCAGGGCGACCCGGGTTTCCGCACCGCCGTGGCGGCCCATCTGGCAAAGACCTTCGGCCTGCCTTATGAGCAGAAGGATATTTTCCCCACCACCGGTGCGGCGGGCGCTATCGCCCACGCCGTCCGCGCTGTGACCAAGCCCGGCGACGAGGTGCTGACCTTCGCCCCCTACTTCCCCGAGTACGGCCCCTATGTGGAGGGGACCGGCGCTGTGCTCAAGGTCGTGCCGCCTCAGGCACCGGCGTTCCAGCCGAATCTCGACGCCTTTGAAGAGATGCTGACCGAGAACGTCACCTGCGTCCTCATCAACACCCCGAACAACCCCACCGGCGTCGTCTACTCCGCCGAGACCCTGAGCCGTCTGGCCGACATCCTGACCGAGAAGAGCAAGGCTTTGGCCACAACATCTTCCTCGTCAGCGACGAGCCCTACCGTGACATCGCCTTCGACGGCAAAGGTGCCGTATCCGGCAGCGTTCTACCCCCACGACCTGCTTCTCCTTCTCCAAGAGCCTGAGCCTGACCGGCGAACGTCTGGCTATGTGGCCGTCCGGCCCGGCTGCGAGGGCGAAGACGTGCTGGTGGACATGATGGCCCATCTCCCGTTTCACCGGCCATAACTGCCCGCCCAGCATCATCCAGAAAGCCACTGCCGAGTGCCTCGACGTCACCAGCGATCTGTCCGTCTACGAGACGAACATGAACCTGCTGTACGATAAGCTCACCGAGCTGGGCTTTGAGGTGGAGCGCCCCGGCGGTACATTTTATATCTTCCCGAAAGCGCTGGAAGAGGACGCCAACGCCTTCTGCCTCAAGGCCCGGGAGTTCGATCTGCTGCTGGTCCCCAGCGACACCTTCGGCGTCAAGGGCTATGTCCGCTTTGCCTACTGCATCGACACCGAGAAGGTGAAGCGCAGCCTGCCCGCACTGGAAAAGCTGGCCGCAGCCTATAAAAAGTGAATGTGAGGTAGTTCCATGCATCCGCTCCCCGAATATCCCCGCCCGAGTATGCGCCGGGACAGCTACGTCAACCTGAACGGCCCGTGGGACTACGCCATCACCCAGAGCTCGGAGTTCCCAGCAAAGTGGGACGGCGCTATCCTCGTACCCTATTCGCCCGAAGCAAAGCCTCCGGTGTGGGCCGGACGCTGCAGCCCGGCCAGTGGCTCCACTACCACCGCACCTTCACGCCCCGGCGAGCGAGGGCGGGCGCGTCCTGCTCCACTTCGGGGCTGTGGACTACGCCTGCGCGGTGGAGGTCAATGGCCGTCTGGCCGGGGGACACCGAGGCGGCTACTGGCCCTTCACGCTGGACATCACCGACCTGCTCCGCCCGCAGGGCCGCAACACCCTCTGGGGCCGTGCAGGACCCCACCGGCACCGGAACGCAGGCGAGGGAAAGCAGACCCTCAGGCCCGGCGGGATGTTCTACCCGGCCCAGAGCGGCATCGGCAGACGGTCTGGCTGGAGCGGGTGCCGGAAAATTACATTGATACGTTGACCGTTATCCCGGACTACGACGCACGGACGGTGACGGTGAAAGTCCATACCTCGAAGCCCGGCGGCGCGGTGAACCTCTGGGCCGTGGTGCGGGCCGGCGGCGTGACCATCGCCGAGGACTGGGGCAGCGACGAGGCCGACCGGGACGGCGAAGTGACCCTGAACATCGCCGAAGAGCATTTCTTCCCGTGGAGCCCCGACAGCCCCTTCCTCTACGATTTGACGGTCGGCACGACCCAGGGCGAAGAAGAGGGCTTCGACACCGTCCACAGCTATTTCGCCCTCCGCAAGTGGGAGTGCAAAGAGGATGCAAAGGGCATCCGGCGTTTTTTTCTGAACGGCAGGCCCATCCTGCTCAACGGCCTGCTGGACCAGGGCTATTGGCCCGACGGCCTTTACACCCGCCCTCCGACGACGCCGTGGAGCACGAACTGCACACCGTGCGGGAGCTGGGCTTCAACCTGCTGCGCAAGCACGCCAAAATCGAGCCGGAGCGCTGGTACTACCACTGCGATAAGCTGGGCATCATCGTCTGGCAGGACATGGTCAACGGCGGCGGGGCCTACCCGATGTGGTACGTCACCTACCTGACCAACGCCTTACAGCCCCTGATGCGCCGCGCCCCGGACGGGAAGCTGTTGTGGGGCTTTCTGGGCCGGGGCAGCACCCGCAGCCGGGAGGAGTACGCCCGGGAGCTGGCCGACACGGTAGCCGCCCTGGGTCGGCACCCCTGCATCGGGTGCTGGGTGCCGTTCAACGAGGGGTGGGGCCAGTTCGACGCACGGAAAGCCACCGAGACCCTCCGCGCCCTCGACCCGTCCCGTCCGGTGGACGAGGCCAGCGGCTGGTTCGACCGGGGCGGGGGAGATGTGCATTCCATCCACAACTATTTCTATCCGCTCCGCATCCGCCCGAATGTGCGCACTGTGGCCCTCAGCGAGTACGGCGGCATTGCATGGCCCATGCCCGGCCATGAGCCGCCCCGGAAGACCTACGGCTACGGCACGGCCAGCCGGGCAGAGCTGACCGAGCGCTACTGCGATTTGCAGCGCAAGACGATTCTCCCGCAGCTGAAAAAGGGCCTGTCGGCGCTGGTGTACACCCAGCTGACCGACGTGGAGGACGAGGTGAACGGCCTGTTCACCTATGACCGCACGGCCATCAAACCCGATGCCGCCGCCGTCCGCGCCGTCAACGAGGCGCTGGAAGCGGAGTTTGAAAAGGCAGTAAAAGAATGAACGGGCTCTCGGCCATTTGTCCCTGTGCAGGCAGAGCATTTTGCTGTTTTTCACGGCTCCTGATTGGCTAAAATGTCGAAAATAATACCATATATTGACAATCCTGTAAAAATGCACTATACTAGACCCATCGAGGCAGACCACGAAGTCCTTGTATATGAAAATGTTCGAGGTAACAGCATATTTGCGATATGCAATTCAACGCTGCTGCATTAAAAAGTTGAATTGCTATAAAACAGGTATTACAGGCACACGGCCTGTAATGATAAACATTATATGTTCGCGCATGTAGTGATTTATCTCACATAGTCTGAGGGCGAGGTTCCGCAAGGGACCTCGCCCTTGGGCTTTTTATAGGCGCTGGGCTATTGACATTGGAGAGCGATTCATCTATAATCAAGGTGCAGACCAGTCAAAGATGTATGGGCTGGAAAATTATGGGAACTCAACAAACGCAAAAACTGCCCATTCTGAGATGCTCTAAAAGGCGAAAATAACGCCGAAATATAAGAAAAATGATGTATCTGCATTGTTTTTGAGAGAATGGATAAAAACGTCGGATTGCATCAGAATGCGTTAGAAAATGTCGGACTGCCCGCCACAGCCTGAGAAGGCCGAAGCGGGATCTGAAAAGCAGTATGATAACAGAAAAGCTCCGGGAACCAACAGATCCCCGGAGCTTTTGTATTATTTTTAAGGAAAATTACTGCTTGTTCTTGATTTTGGAAGCCGGCATCTTCTTCATGGCGGCAGAATCCAGAGCGTGGGGCAACTGGGCGCCATAGGACTGAAGGCTGTCCTGCAGCTCGCCGCTCTTCATGTCGGAGAGGGCCTGTGCGCGGAGGCTGTCCAGCGTGTCAGCGTCCAGCGGGTCGAGACGGACGAGCATCATCAGCGCATAGCTGGAATACTGCACGGCGGCGGCCCGCCGGGCAGGGCGCGGACGACGTCGGCGGTGCCTTCCTCGGAGAAGGTGGAATCGATGTTGTCAGAACCCAGCAGGGCAGTGGAGAGGGAAGACGCGTCGGAAGAGGGCTCGCCATCCAGCACCGCGTAGATGTCGGGCAGGGCGGCGGCGACGGCGGCGCTGAAAGCAGTGGTCTGGGCGCTGGCCCCATCGGGGATGGCCGCGTTGCAGCTCTCGGCGGCGGTCTGAGCCAGCTCGAGCATCTGGGTGCGCTGGTCGTCATCGGCAAAAGCGAAGGTGCTGGTGTTGTAGAGCGGCACGACCACATAGCGGATGTAGACCATCTCGTCCTCGAGGTGGCTGGTCAGCTCTGCGTCGGAGACGGGGGTCTCGCCGTCGGTGCCGTAGCACATCTCGAGCAGGTCGTTGCTCTTGATGAGGATGCGCTCGAACCGCTTGAGGGTGTCGAGGCCGATGCCGTTGGCCTTGTAGAGGTCGCCGTTCTGCTCCATCAGCTGGGAGGCGTAGCTGTCGGCCTGGGTCTCCTCGTCGAGGGTCAGAACGCCGCCCAGTTCATCGAAACGGGTCTCGATGGCGGCGTAGGACTCGAGGTTCTCGAGGGTCTTCTGGGCCACATAGTCGCTGACCACAGCGGTCTCGCCGGTGGCGTCATCGACGGTGATGGTAGCCTTGAGGAAGCTGGACACCTTGGTGGCGTCCTGGTCGTCGGAAGCGAGGTCGGCGGCGGTCTGATAGGCATCGAACTGGGCCAGCAGATAGAGGCCGGAAGAGATGTCCACGTTACCGATGGTGCCTACGGAATCCGGGGTGGAGAGGCTGCAGCCCACGAGGCCGACGGCCAGAGCGAGGGCGCAGACGAGCGCGATGAATTTCTTCTTCATAAGTGTACTCCTAGTGAAATTTATTTTTTGCCGGTGTTTTCTTCCGGCGGGGCAGCAAGGATGTCGGCCATCGCCTTGAGGATGCTTTGCAGCAGTTCCAGCGGCTTTTCGTCGGGTTGGAGAGTCACCGAGAGGTAGGGCTTGGTGCCGGCTCCTGCCGTCACCCGGCCATTGAAAGCGATGAGCAGGCCGCGTATCATGGCCACGTCCAGCGTCTCCACCTGTAACAGCAGGGTATCCTTCTTCTGGGTGACTTCGTAGACGCCCACGGCGGCGGCCTGGACCCGCACCAGCGAGACGTTCACGAGGTCGCTGACGGAGGGCGGCGGGTCGCCGTAGCGGTCGATGAGTTCGTCCAGCACGTCGGCGGCGTCCTCGGGGGTCTGGATGGCGGCAATGCGCTTGTAGGCCTCGATGCGGCCCGGGCCGTCGGAGATATACTTCTCCGGGATGAAGGCGTCCACCCGCAGGTCCACGAGGCATTCGCTCTTGTCCCGCTGGATGGGCTCGCCCTTGGCCCGGGCGATGGCCTGACCCAGCATCTTGACGTAAAGGTCATAGCCCACGGCCTCCATGTGGCCGTGCTGGCTGTGGCCCAGCAGACTGCCCGCGCCGCGAATTTGTAAGTCGCGCATGGCGATGCGGAAGCCGGAGCCGAAGGCCGTGAACTCCCGGATGGCGGAAAGCCGCTTCTGGGCGATGTCGGTGAGGGTCTTGTCCCGCCGGAAGGTGAAGTAGGCGTAGGCTTTCCGGCCCGAGCGGCCCACGCGGCCCCGGATCTGGTACAGCTGGGCCAGACCCATCCGGTCAGCATCCTCGATGATGAGGGTGTTGCAGTTGCGCACGTCAATGCCCGTCTCGATGAGGGTGGTGCAGACGAGGATGTCGATCTCGCCGTTCAGCAGGTGCTGCCAGACGGGGTTCAGCTCTTCCTCGGTCATCTTGCCGTGGGCGATGCCCACCCGCGCCCAGGCACCATCTGGCTGACATGGGCGGCGCAGGACTCGATGTTGTCCACCCGGTTGTGCAGGTAGTAGACCTGACCGCCCCGGGCCAGCTCCTTCTTCATGGCTTCGGCGAGGATGACGTCATTGTACTCGAGCACGAATGTCTCCACCGGCTGGCGCTCGATGGGCGGCTGCTCGATGGTGGAGAGGTCGCGGATACCGCTCATGGCCATGTTCAGGGTGCGGGGATGGGGTGGCCGAGAGGGTCAGCATGTCCACGCCGATGAAGTTCTCTTTCAGCTTCTCCTTGTGCTTGACGCCGAAACGCTGCTCCTCGTCGATGATGACAAGGCCCAGGTCGTGGAACCGGACGTCCTTGGAGGCGGTGGGTGCCGATGACGATGTCCACGCTGCCGGCCTGCAGGCCCCGCAGGGTCTCTTTCTGCTGCTTGGCGGTGCGGAAGCGGGAGAGCAGCCCGACTTTCACCGGGAACGCCTCCATGCGGGAGATGATGCTGTTGTAGTGCTGCCACGCCAGCAGGGTGGTGGGGGCCAGAATGGCGCACTGCTTGCCGCCCATGACGCACTTGAAGGCCGCACGGAAGGCGACCTCTGTTTTGCCGACGCCCACGTCGCCGCAGAGCAGGCGGTCCATAGGCCAGCCCTATTTCCATGTCCTTCTTGATCTCGGCGGTGGCGGTGAGCTGGTCGTCCGTCTCGTCGTACTCGAAGCGGGACTCGAAATCGCTCTGCCACTCGCCGTCGGCAGGGAAGGCGTAGCCTGTGGCCTGACGGCGGCGGGCGTAGAGCTCGATGAGCTCCTGGGCCATCTCTTCGGTGGCCTTTTTGACCTTGGCGCGGGTGCGCTGCCACTCGGTGCCGCCCAGCTTGGCAAGCTTCACCTTTTCCTCGTCGCCGGGGGCGGTGTAGCGGCTCAGCAGATCGAGCTGAGTGACCGGCACATACAGCACGTCGGAGCCGGAGTACTGGATCTTCAGGTAATCTTTTATCGCGCCCTGCACCTCGAGACGCTGGATGCCCGCATACATGCCGATGCCGTGGCTCTGGTGAACCACATAGTCGCCGGGCTTGATGTCCGAGAGGCTGGACAGGGCGTTTTTGTTCTTCTTGCGCTTTTTGTTCTCGGCGGCCTCGTCGTCCAGACCGTGACGCCGGGACGAGATGACCGCCACGCGGGCGAACGGGAAGGTGCAGCCCGCCGTGAGGTGGCCGGGCAGTACCTGAACCAGGCCCTTCGCGGGCCGGACGTCCCGGCTCATGCTGACGGCATAGCCCTTGTCAGCCAAATCGCGGGTAAGGGCCGCTGCGCCCTTGGGCGTACCGGCGAAAAGGGCCACGGCGTACCCCTGCTGGACCAGCGGGTCGAGGTCTTCCCGCAGGGAAGCGAGGTCGCCGCCCCAGTTGGGAGCCGCGAAGGCCTCGGCGTTGATGAGGTCTTTCAGCTTGAACTCGTTCATGCCCCGCAGGAAGTTCTCGCAGAGCAGGGTGCTCTGGTCCTGCGCCGCAATGGCGAGGTCGTCCATGGTCTGGTAGAGCACATCGAGGCCGGGGCAGATGACGCCCTCCTCGAGCAGGCCGGTCAGCTCTTCGCTGCGGCGGAACTCGGTGGCTTTCTGGGCGTCCCGGATGCCGCCCACCTCGTCGAGGATGAAGATGGGGCTGCTCAGGTGGTCCAGCAATGTGGCGGGCGTCTCGTACCGCAGACCGTAGTATTTGTCCATGGCCTCGGGCATGACGCCGCTGTCCAGCTGAGCAAGGTCGGACTCCATGGCCTTTTCGAGGGCGGTGCGGTGCTTGCCGCGGGCTTTCTTCTGGGCGGCGCGAAGGGCCTCTGCCGTGTCGGCGGTGCTGCCGAACAGCACCTCACGGGCGGGGGAAAGATAGATTTTTTCCAGCGCACCGTCCCGCCGCTGGGTCAGCAGGTCGAAGGAGGCGAGAGAGTCTATCTCGTCGTCCCAGTACTCCACACGGGCGGGCTGGCGCATATCGGGGGCGTAGATGTCCACGATGTCGCCCCGGACGCTGAACTGTCCCGGGCCGTCCACCTGACTGCGCCGCACGTATCCGGCGGCAAAGAGCCGCTCCACCAGCGCTTCGCGGTTGTAGACCATGCCGGGCTTGAGGGTGAGGGTGTTCTTCTGGAACTCGTCCTGCGGCACAGTGTATTGGAGCAGGGCTTCGGCGGGGACGCAGACGGCGTTCAGCCGTCCGCCCGCCAGTGCGCCCAGCACCGACAGACGCCGGTACTCGTACTCGCGGCCCGCGCCCTCGACGGGGCGGAGCATGAAGTCCCGGGGCGGGAACACCGCCGCCGAGAGCCCCAGCGTCTTGAGGTCGTCGGCAAAATGGGTGGCCTCGGCCTCGCCGGGCGTGACGACGCAGAGGATGCGGCCCGTGTCCTTCTGGAGCGCGGCGTAGAGCAATGCCCGGCCTGCCGGAGGCAGGCCGAACAGCGCCGCCGGGCCGGGGGAGGCGAGGCTGGCCGCTGTCTTCTGGTATTCAGGGGTGTTTTTCAGGAGCGCTTCGTACATGGTGGACCTCCTTTCTGATGTGGTTAAACCTCTCCGTCACGGCTGACGCCGTGCCACTGCCCGGGTTGCGGCTCCCAGCATCTGCTTCGGCCCTTGGTGCGGGCCTCGCATCCTGCTGGCCGCGGCCCCAACAGCGACTCCCTGTTTCCGCCGCTGGCGGCGGTCGTCGTTGTTGCTCCTAACGAGGGGAGGCTTTGGCATACCGGAAAACTTTACCTCTTCGCCAGAGGCTCCCCTCAGTAGGGGAGCTGTCGAGCGAAGCGAGACTGAGAGGTTGCGTCAAGCGGAGCCTTACCCGTTATACTTGCTCTGCGCCAGACCCAGCTTGCCGTCCATGATGAGCGTTGCGGCGGCTGCGATGTCGGGGCAGCGGTCGGCGAGGGCCTTGGCGTCGTCGGGCGGGAACTTTCCCAGCACCCAGTCGGCCAAATCGTAGTCCGGGCGGGGCTTTGCGCCCACGCCGATGCGGATGCGGGGGAAGCTCTCGCCGCCGAGGCGGGCGATGATGCTCTTGAGGCCATTGTGGCCGCCCGCAGAACCGGAGGGCCGGATGCGCAGCTTGCCGGGGTCCTGGGTGATGTCGTCGCACAGGACGATGACGTGGTCGACAGGGATCTTGAAGAAGCCCGCCAGCGGGCCGATGGAGTCGCCCGAGAGGTTCATATAAGTCAGGGGCTTCAGGAGCACGACCTTGTGGCCGTCCACCTCGCCCTGCCCCCACAGGCCCTGAAACTTGGTCTTGGAGACAGAGATGCCCCACTTGCCGGCCAGATAGTCCAGCGCGGCAAAGCCTGTGTTGTGACGGGTGCCGTCGTATTTCGGCTCCGGATTGCCGAGGCCGGCAATGAGCCAGATGTCATTGGTGTTCATATGATATATTCTGCCTTTTTTACGTTGGATCTGTTTTCGAATAATATGTTATTATAACATACGCGCGCGCAAAAAGATACACAAAAAACATAAAATGCCCCGGCGCACGGATGCGGAACGTGCGCCGGGCGGATGGAAAGCGCCGGATGCGGAACCGGCGCTCTGGCAGAGTCGGAGGAAGCAAAACGGAAAACTTAACCCTGCTCTTTCGAGTTTCTGCTTCTTTATAATGTACGCCTCCATTTTCGGCTCAGCCCAGCCGTCGAGGTTGGTCTGACGCTCCCGGGCGATGCCAAGAGCCTGCGGGGGGACGTCCTTGGTGATGGTGCTGCCGGCGGCGGTGTAGGCCCCGTCGCCGATGGTGACGGGGGCGACAAGGTTGGTGTTGCAGCCGATGAAGCAGTAGTTGCCGATCGAGTGCGGAACTTGTCCTTGCCGTCGTAGTTGCAGGTGACGGTGCCGCAGCCGAAGTTGCAGTACTTGCCCACGTCGCTGTCGCCGATGTAGGTCGGTGGCTGACGGTATTGCCCCGGGCGAAGTTGGAGTTCTTCGTCTCGACATAAGCGCCCAGATGCACACCGTAGCCGGTGACGGTGTTGATGCGCACATGGGTGAAGGGCCGATATTGTTGTGGGGGCCGAGGTGGCTGCTGTAGACCTGGCTGGCGTTGACGGTGGTGCCTTCCTCCACGGTGCTGTCCTCGATGAGGGTGTTGGGGCCGATGACGCAGCCTGCGCCGATGGTGGTCTTGCCGCGCAGGATGGTGCCTGCGAGGATGACGGCTCCCGGGGCAATGACCACTTCGGAGCCGATCTCCACATTGCGGCTGCGGATGTCCACGCCGTTTGCGATGTGGCGCAGCAGCACCTCTTCACGCTGGGCCTCGGCAGCGTCGAGCTTTGCCTTTGCGGCAGCCAGTGCGGATGCATCGATGTTCTGCATAGAGAAAAACCTCCTCCAAAACCGCCTCTCGCAGAAGCTGTGCAGACCCCTGCGGGAGAGGAAATGTTGTATCCAAGATAGAAGAAATTCGGAAAGATGGAAGACAAACAAGAACGGCAGAAAGTTTAATGGATAGAAAGTTGTATCCAACTGCCTAAAAACGGCATCAGAACTCGAAAATCCTCTTCAAATCTTTCCCATTTTATATTACCCAAAAAGTGAGTAAAATGCAAACATAAAAAAAAAAAAATATCAAACAAATTCGGTGATTTGCCCGATGGAATAGACGTGAAATTTTGGTATAATAGTTTAGCATTCACAGAGAAATGTTTATCGTATGACAAGCAGAGCAACGATAAGACCGCCGTGCTTCACGCCAGCGGCTACCATTTGGGAGGTAAACACGCATGAGCAAAAAGTATCTGTACTACTTCAGCGAAGGCAACGATGCCTTTGGCGGCGACAAGGTCACCATGAAGAACATTCTGGGCGGCAAGGGCGCTGGTCTGGCTGAGATGACCGCAGCCGGTATGCCGGTGCCGCAGGGCTTCACCATCACCACCGAGGCCTGCACCCAGTACTACGCAGACGGCCGCCAGATCAACGACGAGATCACCGCTGACATCTTCGAGCACGTCAAGGGCCTCGAGAAGATCACCGGCAAGACCTTCGGCGACAACGAGAACCCGCTGCTGGTCTCCGTCCGTTCCGGCGCACGTCAGTCCATGCCCGGCATGATGGACACCATCCTGAACCTCGGCCTGAACGACGAGGCTGTCGAGGGTCTGGCCAAGAAGACCAACAACCCCCGCTTCGCATATGACTGCTACCGCCGCTTCGTGCAGATGTTCGCCGACGTCGTCATGATGGTCCCGAAGAGCCTGTTCGAGGTCGAGATCGACAAGCTGAAGGAAGCCAAGGGCGTCAAGAACGACGTTGACCTGACTGCTGACGACCTGAAGGAACTGGTCGGCACCTTCAAGAAGATCTATGAGGACAACGAGGGCAAGCCCTTCCCCCAGGACCCCAAGGACCAGCTCATCGAGGCTGTCAAGGCCGTCTTCCGCAGCTGGGACAACCCCCGTGCAAACGTCTATCGTAAGATGAACGAGATCCCCTACGAGTGGGGCACCGCTGTCAACGTCCAGCAGATGGCTTTCGGTAACTCCGGCGACCGCTCCGGCACCGGCGTTGCATTCACCCGTGACCCCGCCACCGGCGCTAAGAAGCTGATGGGCGAGTACCTCATCAATGCACAGGGCGAGGACGTCGTTGCTGGTGTCCGCACCCCGTCTCCCATCAGCCATCTGCACGAGCAGATGCCTGAGGTCTACGACCAGTTCGTTGAGATCGCTACCCGTCTGGAGAACTACTTCCGCGATATGCAGGATATGGAGTTCACCATTGAGGACGGCCACCTGTATATGCTGCAGACCCGTAACGGCAAGCGTACCGCTCAGGCTGCTCTGCAGATCGCATGTGACCTGGTGGACGAGGGCATGATCACCGAGCAGGAGGCTGTCCTGCGCGTGGAGCCCAAGCAGCTGGACACCCTGCTGCATCCCCAGTTCGACGCAGCTGCCCTGAAGGCTGCTGAGGTCGTCGGCAAGGGCCTGGCAGCTTCTCCCGGTTCTGCCTGCGGCCAGATCGTCTTCACCGCCGAAGAGGCTGAGGAGATGGTCAAGTCCGGCAAGATGAAGAAGGTCGTTCTGGTCCGTCTGGAGACCTCTCCCGAGGACATCGTCGGCATGCAGGTGTCTCAGGGCATCCTGACCGTCCGCGGCGGCATGACCAGCCACGCAGCCGTTGTTGCTCGTGGTATGGGGACCTGCTGTGTCTCCGGCTGCGGCAACGACAACGACGTGAAGATCGACGAAGAGGCTAAGACCTTCGAGCTCAACGGCCACAAGTTCGTCGAGGGCGACTGGATCTCCATCGACGGCTCCACTGGCAACATCTACGGCGAGCAGGTCGCTACCGTCGCCGCCACCGGCAACAAGAACTTTAACCGCTTCATGGGCTGGGCAGACGCTGCTCGTCAGCTGCTGGTCATGACCAACGCCGATAACCCGCGCGACGCACAGCAGGCAGTTGACCTGGGTGCTGAGGGCATCGGCCTGTGCCGTACCGAGCATATGTTCTTCGCTGAGGACCGCATCAAGGCTGTCCGTGAGATGATCTGCGCACGTACCGTGGAAGAGCGCGAGGCTGCTCTGGCCAAGGTCGAGCCGTTCCAGCAGGGTGACTTCGAGGCGATGTACCGCATCATGGGTGAGCGCCCGATGACCATCCGTTATCTGGACCCGCCTCTCCACGAGTTCCTGCCCAGCAAGGACGAGGATATCAAGGAGCTGGCTGCCGACATGGGCATGACCTTCGATGACCTGAAGAATGTTGTTGCTTCTCTGCACGAGTTCAACCCCATGATGGGCCATCGTGGCTGCCGTCCGGCTGTCACCTACCCGAGATCGCAGCAATGCAGACTCGCGCTGTTATCAAGGCAGCTCTGAACGTCTCTGCTGAGACCGGTTATATCATCACTCCGCACATCATGATCCCGCTGGTCGGCGAGGTCAAGGAGCTGAAGTTCGTCAAGGACGTTGTCGTCAAGGTCGCAGACGAGCTCATCAAGGCTTCCGGCGTTGACATGAAGTATCTGGTCGGTACCATGATCGAGATCCCCCGTGCAGCTCTGACTGCCGGCGAGATCGCCAAGGAGGCTGAGTTCTTCAGCTTCGGCACCAACGACCTGACCCAGATGACCTTCGGCTTCAGCCGTGACGATGCTGCCAAGTTCCTGGGCGCTTACTACGAGAACAAGATCTACGAGATCGATCCGTTCCAGCATCCGGATCAGTCGGCGTCGGCAAGCTGGTCAAGATGGCTGCACATGATGGCCGTGAGACCCGTCCCGACCTGGGTCTGGGCATCTGCGGCGAGCACGGTGGAGATCCTTCCAGCGTCGAGTTCTGCCACAAGGTTGGTCTGGACTATGTCAGCTGCTCTCCCTTCCGTGTGCCTATCGCACGTCCGCCGCTGCTCAGGCTGCTATCAAAAATCCCAGAAAGTAAGATTGTTGCATGAAGATGCACTAATCGTGCAAAACATGGGAAGATAAACGTATGATAAACCCTCCCCGGTGAAACTGAATGGTTTTGCCGGGGAGGGTTTTGATTTAGTCGAGAATTCAATGAATTGAGGATATATAAATGACGGAGCAAGAAAGACAGGAAATTGAAAATTTGCTTAGCGAAGAATGTGCGGAGGATGATTTCATAATCGGAGGCAAGATACAGACATTAGATCAGTATCTAAAAAGATACTGGATATGGAAAAACCGAGAGATATTTGCCCCTGACTTTGATTATGAATGCAAGGAGAACATAGTAGATATTTTAAAAAGCAAAGAAGATATTAGTGATAACAGATTTGAAAAAATCGTTGATTTAAGAGATTATAGAAAAGGTCCAAAAATATCTAACCCATTGAGAAGCCTAAATGATCTCAGAGAAATGCTCGAAGGAAAATTGAATGCTGTGATAGGAGAGATAACACTTCCGAGTGGGAAGGTGGTAAAGGGATATGACTTTCTGATATGTAAATCTGAAGAATGTAGGGGAATGCTTCTTGAAAAAAAGATAACGGAGTATGATGATAAATCATGCCCATTGACCGTAAAGAACAGGAGTTTTTTTACATGGATTCTAAATGGAGGAATTCCATTTAGGAAAGAAAAATCTATTAAGAGATTTATTAGCCGTATGCAAAGACGGGAATCATGTATGAAGAAGACCGAGTATTACATATTATGATAAATGAGGGATTGGCTTCGTTGGCGTATAATCCACAGCTTTTATTTACAGGTAATATGATGCTAAAACGTTTGGAAGAAATTTTTCCATATGATTAGCTCCTATTAGGAAAACACACTGTCAAAGGGGTTCGTAGCGGGGGTTAGCCCGCTACTGCGGTATCTTCCGTAGTGTTGATTTCAATGTACTCGGCAATCTTGCGGAGCTCGTCAGCAAATTTGAATTTCACGCTGATATTGCCGTTTTCATAGACCTTGATATAGTCCACAAGTTCAACCAAGATTTCACGGTTGAGGGCTTCAATGTTCTGATACTTCATAAAGGCTACCAGTGCAGGATGCTCGTTGTCCACACCGTTTGCCAGTTCTGCGCGTTCAGCGTTCAGCCGGGTAAGCACCGCGGAAATATCAGAAGTCTGCCGTTCATAGTCAGCCTTCATATCCCGGTATTCCTGCTGGGTGATTTCACCGTCTTTCCAGTCCTGATAAAGAGATTGCTTGTAGTGTGTTATCTTTGTCAGTTCCCGCTCTTTTGCAGCTATCAGATCGTCCAGTCGGTAAGACTGGCTTTTTTTGATTTTTTTTTTTGAATTGATCTGCGTGACGATTTCCGAGTAGGAAACAGCCAAATGTACCTGATGCTGTACAGCGAACAAAACAGCAGCCTCCAGCCGTTCATGCTTGATTGAGTGCATGGTGCAGGCTGTCCGGGAACGGTTCTTGTAGGTTGAGCAAGAATAATATACATTGTTGTTCTTGCCAACGCATCGGGTAATGGCCCGCCCGCAATCGGCACATTTCAGAAAGCCGCTGAATAAATGTACCTCACGGCCTTTCGGGGAAGTACGGGTATCACGCTGTAAGAGAGCCTGTACCTTGTCGAAAGTTTCATAGTCGATAATGGCCTCATGCGTTCCAGCCACTTCCACCCATTCCTCGCGTGGAACAGCTTCAATCTGGTGTACCTTGTAGCTTTTCACCCGGCTTCGGCCTTGGGCTAAATCCCCGGTGTAGGTCGGATTGGTAAGAATGGAGTGGATCATGCGGACTCCCCACATAGGATCGTCATACCCTCTTGTCGAAACAGGCAAGCCCTTTTGTACCTTGTAAGCCGAGGGGCTCGGTACGCCGTGTTCGTTCAGGTACAGCGCGATAGCACGTTTTGATGACCCTTGAATAAGCATTGTGAAAATGAGTTTGACATTTTCAGCAGCATCGGGATCAACAATCAGCCTGTGCTTGTCCTTTGGGTGCTTTACATAGCCGTAAGGAGCAAATGCTCCGATATACTGGCCGTTGCGCCGTTTGTAATCAAATACCTGCCGGATCTTTTTGGAAGTCTGATAGCAGTAATTATCGTTCATCACGTTTGTAATGGGAACGATGATATTTGAAACGCTGTCGGGGTTTTTGTATCTGTCCACATTCTCAGCAAGGCTGATAAAGCGAACACCCATTTGAACAAACAGGTTATCGATCAAACTTCCGGCATCGCTATAATTTCGTGCGAAGCGGGACAGGTCTTTTACTATAACGCAGTTGATTTTACCACTCATGACATCCGCCAAGAGCCGTTGAAAATCTTCACGGTTGGCGTCCGTTCCAGTATGACCATCATCCACATATTCCGTGATGCTTTCAAACTCGTCAATGTTGCGTCGGTAAAAATCGTTCAGTAGGTCACGCTGGTTCTTTACGCTGTTGCTATCGTCTTTTCCTTTTTTTAAGTCTTCCTTTGAAAGCCGGATATAGATGCCCAGCCGCCAGCGGCGGATTGTGTAAGAGGGAGAGAAACTCTGCTGATACCCTCTGTTTTTTGCTCGTGCCATTGTTCCTCCTTCCCTATCACATTACACTTATATTATAACTCTGTCCGGGGAGGACAACAAGGATGCCTTCACTTCGGGACACTTTGTCTCGAAGAAGCAAAACGAGCTGTAGCCGAAGTTACAGCCCGCTTCTTTGCCGCAGCAGGAAATCTGTCAGCTTATCTTGGAGAGATGGCCCGCTTTCAGCAAATTCAATTTTCACGCCAACGCCACCGATGCAAAAGCAGTATGGATTTTTGACAGTCTGCAAAAATCGAGAGATGCGCTCCTTTCGGGAAAGCGCATTGTCAAAGGTCATACCGCTCACATCAGGCAGGGACTCGGCAGCCACCGCGCCAATGTCAACGCTTCTCATTTGTTCAAGTTCCTGTGTAGTTAATTTCACGGTAAACCTCCTTCGCAGATTGATAGAACGCCTCCCGCTGTTTGGTGGGGAAACGCAACAGGCCAGCACCACCGGGATGCTGGCCTGTTGCCTTACTCCACCTTGGGACACTTTGTCTCGAGGTTTATTATAGGTTTTGAATATTAGAGAGCGCCGCACGCATTTACTTGGCCTGTCCAAAGACAATCGTTATTTTCTGTGCGGCGCTCTCAACGCAAGTAAAGCGACAAGCCCGGAGGAACAGGCAGCCAACCTGTTCAGCGCCGGATCATGGCCTTGGGATGGCCGGGCCCATTTACAGTGTTGGTGTTGTTCGCTCAATCTCTTTTGGGAGATGTCACCGCGCACCCACCGTCTGGCTCCCCGTACTTACTCAGGGTTGCCGCTATTCCCTTGCGTTAGGAAGAAAACCTCCTCTCATAAACCGAGACATTTTTTCATCAATTCCAAGTGGGTTAAGAAGAAAAAATCAAAAAGTTTTTTTCATGCGCTCAAGGCCACGCTTGATCGACTGGCGAATAGACTCCTCATGTACGCCCTCGGCCTCGGCAATTTCCTTAATCGACTTGCCAAGAATGATATGTGCGTCAATTCTGCGGCCTTGGATCTCCGGCAGAGAATTGAGAGTGTTCCACAGACGAAGAAAAGTTTCCATTCGTTCAAGGAGCTCCTGCGGGGTCGGCTCATGCAGGCAAGCGGAATATTCAATCCCGTCATCGCAGTCCAGAGAATACTGCGCCTTGTGCCGGGAGAGCCGCCGCTGGTAGGCCATTTCATAGCGGGCATCGGCCTTGAATACCTCGGCCACCTCGTCAGAAACTTCGATAAGCTGATCCTGCGTGTACCAATAATAAAAATCTTTCAAATTGATAGTAGTCATCGTAAAATCCTCCATTTCAGTTTGTTCGGGGTTGGTCGGAAACGGAATGGAGTAACGGCGGAGAGCGGCACCGCACATCGGGACACTTTGTCTCGAAGTCTGGAAAAATGCGCCTGCGCGACACAAGGCCGCACAAGCGCATGAAAATATATTATCGGTTATGTACTGTTTAATTTCATATTCAAAGCCGGACTGCTCCGATGGAGGGGCTACGCTTTTTTTAGCTGGTGCAGATCACGCGAACAATGAAATAATAAAATGGACACGGCAAAATAACCTCCAATCGGCTACCGTGTCCCTGCAAGTCGTCATAGGTCTGCAAGCGCAAAGAAACGGCGGCTCTGATTTTTCAAAACCGCCGTTAAGGTAATAACTTAAAATAGGCGCGCAAAATCACCTGCCCCAACCAACGGTTTTTTTCTTTCCCCGTAGTCGGGGCAGGCTCTCATCGCATATTGAAATAAAAAAGAACCGATAACCACAAGTGAATTTACCTTGTGCATTATCGGCTCTGCGTCTGTGCGTCTGGCTCTTGGATAATAGACAAATTTAGTTTTCTTACCGCAATTAGGGTTTCATGTTTGCATTTAGGGCAATATAGCGGAAAATTTTCCAGTACTGTATCATCGCGAATTTTCAATCGCGTTTTGCTGCCGCAAAACGGGCATAAAATCCATTCTATCTTCATATTGTCCTATAATTTCCAGCTTTTAATGGATTTTTCTTTTTCCCACATGGTTTGGTAAAGCGGCACGGTCTGCAATAGTTCTTCATGTTTCCCACAGCCCTGCAATATGCCGTCAGATAGGACAAGTATCTGATCTGCATTTTGGATATAGGACAAAGTGTGTGATACAAGGAACACCGTCCTTCCCTTAATCATTTCTTCTATGCCCTTCTGTATTGCTACGGCATTTTCGGCATCCAGACTGGAAAGTGCCTCATCCAAAAGAATGATCGGGGAATCTTTCAAAATTGCCCTCGCAATAGCGACGCGCTGACGCTCACCGCCGGAAAGACTTGCGCCGCCCTCGCTGATAATCGTTTGATAGCCCTGCGGGAGCTTTTCTATAAATTCGTGACAGTGAGCTTTTTTTGCCGCCTCTATCACCTGCTCATCCGTTGCACTCTGGTTTCCCATTCGGATATTATTCATCATGGTATCCTGAAAAAGATATACTTCCTGAAAAACGACACTCACATGACGCACCAGATCACTATTCTTTAATGTTGCCGCATCTTTCCCATTCAACAGAATCCGCCCGTTTTTCGGCGTTATAAATCCCGGAATTAAATTAAGCAGAGTGGATTTGCCGCTTCCAGAAGGGCCAACCAATGCAGTAATCGTTCCGGGTTTAGCTGAAAAACTCACATGACTAACCGCTTCACGCTTTCCATCATAGCTAAACGATACATTTTCAAAACGTACATCGGCTTGCGTATCCGCAAACTGTGTAGTTCCCTGTTTTTCATTTTCAGTCGGCAGGTTGTCGATTTCTGCTATATTATCCAACGACGCGTTTGCAAGATTCATCATGGCAAAGGAACCCATCAGAGCTTCCAGTGGACGGTAAAAAATAACACCCATGATTGCAAAAAACAAATAGGTTGCCGGGGCTAATGAACCAGAACGAACTATTGCAATGCCAACACCCAAACTCAAAAACAGGGCCAGATTCAGGCAAATCTTATAACCCATACTCCAATTCGTCAGCGTCGCTTCATAACGGTCAGAAGCCGAGCAATATCCGTCCACCTGCTTCTCCACGAGCTTACTGGATTGTTCCAGCCGGTATGCCTTGATCGTTTCCATGCCCTGTACATATTCCAGCGTGGAATCAATCATTGCCACCTGTGCATTTTTCTTCTGCTCTCCCAGTTGAACCATGCCCTTTTGAAACTGCTGGTAGAGGATATAGCCGGGGATGATTCCCACAAACAGAAGGAGCGCCATATGCCAGTCCACACTAAGCAGCATCAGAGCAAATACAACCGTCATTATCATGCTGGAAACGAAACCGGCAATAATCTCCATGATATTCATTTCCACGAAACTTAAATCAGTTGTAAACAAAGATGTAAGCTGGCTGATCTTGTCTTTTGTAAAGTAGTAGAGCGGAAACTGTTTGATTTTCGCCGCAATCGAAAGACGTTCATCCCGCATCATGGCATAAGATACCGGGCGCTGTTTTGCAATCGTAAAGTAATAAAAAACAAAATGCAGGACAGTATAGATCAGAAACATAAGGCTATACTGCATCAGTTTTTCCCTTGTAAACGAGCCACCCAAAATATCTTTTATCGCAAGGAACAGCATGAAATATATCGCACCCTCACAAATTGAGGTCAACGCCTGAAACAGCCACGCAAGATAAAGCTGCTTTTTGCGCGCGCCTGCAAGGTCTAAGAATTTCCGTATCATAGCAATCATGCGTTTACACCTCCCATTTTCCATTGATCGGATTGTTCAAGGGCCGCCCACATATCCCGATACGTGGAGCAACGGTTTATCAATTCATCATGTGTGCCGCAGTCAATCACTTCGCCCTGTTCCAGAACCACAATCGAATCAGCTTCCTTGATACTGGAAAGACGGTGCGCTATTACGAGTACGGTTTTCCCTCTGATAATTTAGCCAGCGCTTTTTGCAGTAAATCTTCATTGTCGGCGTCAATGTAAGCCGTTGCCTCGTCAAGAATTACAACCGGCGCATTTTTCAGAATCGCCCTTGCCAATGTGATTCTCTGTTTTTCGCCGCCGCTCAACTTGGTTTCCTTGTCTATCACTGTGTCATAGCCCTTTGGAAGTCGCATAATAAAGTCGTGACATACGGCATCCTTGGCTGCCTGCATCATTTCTTCCTCCGTGGCCTCTGGGTTTCCCATCATAATGTTATCCCGGATGCTCTTTTTGAACAGGAACGTATTCTGGGTCACAAAGGAAATCTGGGACATCAGATCGGATAGCGGGATCTGGTTCAGAGGTACGCCGCCCATACAAATCTGTCCCTCGGTTATATCCCAAAACCGACAGATCAGGCTGGCCGCTGTACTTTTGCCGCTGCCGGAAACACCGGCGAGCGCCGTTACTTTTCCGTCAGGAACAGTAAATGAGACATCTTTTAATACCGGCTGTCCTTCCCCATAGGAAAATGTAACGTGTTCAAACACAATCGTGTGGTCGGAAAGTTCTGCCTTCGAGGTCGTATCCGCCATTTCATCCAGCTTCAGAATTTCGTCTATCTTTTTTGCAACAGAAGCGTTCATGCCGATATAATCAAAGTTATTAGAAACAGTTTCCAACGGAATCAGCATGGCAAGCCCCATAAATAGATACATAATATAGCTGGCCGCTGTCACGCTGCCGGAGAGGTACATCAAACCGGCAAGTGGAAACAAGAACACAAGGTTGTTGTTTAAGTCGGCATGATTGAAAGCAACATATTTCAAGCAGCTTTGGAACCACTCTGTTACAACGGTGCTGTAAGTGCGGATGCTTTCTGACAGGCGGCCATAAGTGGATTCGTCGGCGGCAAATATCTTCAGTTCTTTCATACCGTTGACATATTCCACCGTCTTAACGCTGACATCAGCAAACGCCTGATTAAATTCGTCCATTTTTTTCATCTGAACGATAATCATAAGAATACCGACAAGAATAAACAGAATGACCGGAATCAGCATGATACCGGCTACCCTGATGTCCAATACCGCCAGCAGGATTCCCATACACAGCGGTACAGCAAGGCCGGAAATAATCTCTGGAATATTATGGGCGTAAAATGTCTCCAACTGCTCCATATTATCCATAATGATCGTTTTGACCTGCCCGGATGCTGTTGTTTTCACATAGCCCATTGGTAAGCGGGCAATTTTGCGGAACAGCTTTTTACGGGTTTCCCCCAATGTCTGGTAGGCTACCTTGTGAGAGATTTTTGTGCCGGTTCCAAACAGCAGATGTTTCAAAATGATTGCTGCGGCAATCAGGCACACATATTGAAAAAGGCTCTCTGTCCGTTCATTCAGGAAACATGTCACAATACCCCAAACGCCCAAATAGGGCAGGATACCGCACAAAACAGACAGGACACAGCAGATCACCGCACCAATCAGGCGGCGCTTATTTTTCTTATGAAAAAGAGAATGAAAGCATTGTGAACGGTTGTCTAGAGTCATTGTACGAAAAAGTAAAATGTTTGAATTTTAAGTATCCTCATGTATCTTCTAATAATATATGGATTTTTGAAAACATTGCGATGAGATTAGATCAATGCGAAAGAGAAATAGTTGAGCTGAGTGAAGACCTTGATGAAAGCATTGAAAGGGAAACAATGGAAGAGAGAATAAAAGCCATGAAACGTAATGTTAAGGAACTAAGAGAAATTGAAGCCAAAAGAGGATAGGGCGTAATAAAGAGCAAAATAGGAAAGCAGTTAATAGTAGGGCCAAAAAATAAAATATGGGGCTGTTGCACATGCGACAGCCCCATATTTCGTGTGGAAATAATATAGTTTTGCATAAATTATAATTATATCATGTCTAAAATTATATGTCAAGAAAGGAAAATCGAAATTTGTTTTTTGATTTTCCTTCTGGCTTGAGGAGACGGTTTCTGATAATATCAAATTAGACAAAGCACTATCGCAAATTATAAAAGTGCCGTGGCTAAGTTTAACTACAGTAAAGGAGAATGATTATGAAGTGGAACAATCCATATGATTCTGATTCTTGCGATGAAGACTACACAGGCCAACCACCAGATGATGACCAGTCGTTCATTGTGCCAAGGCGTGGTCTGGAACCTGACTCAGGCCCAGATGATGAGCCCATGATAGTGGAACGACGCGGCTCACCAGCGGATACGGACTCACTTGTATTTGAAGAAGATATGGGTGAATATCCGGACGAATTTCCTGATAACAGCGATGAGCCGTTTGTTTCGATGTATGAGATGGCGTCGAAGCAGCGTCAGGAAAAACGTAAGAAAAAACAAAAAAAGAAAGCCAAGAAAAGGCCAATGCTTCATCCGAGGGCGTGGATCTTTTGAAACTGGCTGCTTTTGTGGAAGGGGGTGATGAAGATGCACAATTTACCAATGGCGAACAGGAATCGCCAGCAAAGGGGCGGTTTAGGCAACCATCTGTTTGCCAGATGGAAGAAGATCTGCTTGAAAAAACGGACTTTCTCTATAGGAAATCCGTGTTATACCATTATAATGATCGATACTATGAATCGATTAACGCTGAGGGGGTCGTATCTCTTTACCGTCAATACATAAGTCCAGGGCTTGACGGGGTGAAAAATCTCCGAAATCATCTGGATATTTATAAATGTATGAAGGCGAATCCTCGTTTGAAGTACGAAGATTCGCTGAAAGATAAACCATATTGTCCTTTGAAAAACGGGATCTTGTATCTCAATAAAATGAAGCTGAAACATCATAGCTCCAAGCGTATAACATTTACCGTTCTGGATGCTTGCTATGATGAAGATGCCGAAAGCCCGGTGTTCGACGAGTTTCTTGATACGATTACTGAGGGGCGTGAAGATCTGAAGGAGCGCTTTATGATGGCGCTTGGGTATCTTCTGATTGAGCCTTCAAACGGAAAATATTTCTTCGTTATGGGGTATGCTCCGAACTCTGGCAAGAGTATCTTGGGCAATACCATACAGAAACTTTATCCGGAAAACTCGGTGAGCAACCTCTCGCTTGGTGAACTGGGCGGTAAGTTTGAAACGGAGTCGCGGCTGTACTCCAGAATCAACATCTCCTTGGATCTTCCGCAGGAAGTGTTGAATGCGAGTGCAGTGTCCAAACTGAAGCGGATCACCGGTGGAGATAGCATCGAAATCCAGCGCAAAAATCAGGGGTCTCTAAAGCTCGACCATAATATGAAGTTTTTGTTTGCAACCAATTTTCCCCTGAGAATCGATTCAAACGATCCGGCATTTCTTGACCGGATTATCTTCCTTCCGTTCATGAAATCTGTTCCGAAGGATGAGAGAGACCCGGATCTTGCTAAAAAACTCTGGAAGGAGCGCGATGCAATCGTGACGAAAGCACTTCAGTATGCCAGAAAACTGATGAAGCAAGGCTGGCAGTTTCCGCCGATTCCTGATGTGGACTGCATGAGAGGGATACCGAGGAAAAACTCAATGGACTATCTTAAAGAGTTCCTTGAAAACCACTGTGAAATGGGGGACTACAACTATTTTACGGCTACATCTGATTTGAGGAGGGCGTATGAGGCCTGTTGCGATGAAAACGGCACATGTCCGTGCAGCGCTACAGCGTTCAACAAGTACATGGAGCAGGCTGGCGGTGTTCGTGACCGAAAGCGTCTCACCGCCTCGGAAAACCCGGTGTGGGGATTCTATGGTATCCGCCTTCGTCCGTAACGTCTGAATTTTCGATGATACGTTATATCTGTGAGCCGAAGCACGATCACAAGCACTACGGAGGTGTTACGATGATGGAAATTGACGAAAAGGCGATGGCCTATTGTCTGGTGGAAGCTCTCTTTGCGGCAGGGGTAATCAACCTGCCTACCTATCAGAACTTCCTTCGGATGAAGCGTGAGCAGGAGGAAGAACCGCCTGCAAAGGCTTCGTAAACAACAGAGAAAGGCTCTGGCGGAGGGGATTCGGCCAGAGCCTTTCTTTTTGCCGCAGAAAAGAGTCAGAGACAGTGGAGGTTAAAATTTATGAGAGTAGCTGTGTACGCTCGTGTTTCAACCGAACATGAAGCGCAAATCAACGCACTGGAAAATCAGTTGGAGTGGTATAAAATCGAATGTTCCCGGCACTCGGACTGGGAAATCGTGGAGGTCTACGTAGACCAAGGCATCACTGGAACACAAGCACAGAAACGGCCAGAGTTTTTGCGCATGATGGAGGATGCCCAGAAGGGCAAATTTGACCTAATCATTACTCGCGAAGTGAGCCGCTTTGCACGAAATACAGTTGATACGCTGTCCTACACACGCGAGTTGAAAGCGCGTGGGGTGGATGTATTTTTCATCAACGATGGTATCAACACTGCGACCAATGATGGTGAACTTCGATTGACGATTATGTCTTCTATGGCACAAGATGAGAGCCGCAAAATTTCAGAGCGCGTAAAAGCTGGGCAGAAAATCAGTCGGGAGAAGCACGTTTTATATGGTAGCGGAAACATCTTAGGATACCGCAGGGAGAACGGAACCTATGTTCCTGACCCCACCAAGCTGAAACGGTAAGACTGATTTTCCAAATGTATTCTACCGGGGAAAATGGGCTGGTTAAAATCGTAAACGAATTATACCGCCTTGGCCGATTGGATGCAGGCGGCCATGTTTCGTGGGACGCTTCCAAGGTGAGCAGAGTTCTACATAATGCAACCTATAAAGGGTGCATCTGTTACAATAAATCCCACAGCGACGGATATTTGACACAGAAACGTGTTAAAAATCTGGACGAGAGCAGCTACATCTATGTGAAAGGTGACTTTGAGCCTTTGGTATCAGAAGAAATGTGGGATAGATGCCAGAAGATTTTGGCATCGAAATCAGCACGGGTAATAGATGAAAATGGGAAAAAGCACAAGTACATGAGAAATACGCCCAAGTCAGTCTGGACGGCAAAACTGCGGTGCAGCTGTGGCGCAGGATTTATCCAGTTCAAGTGGCGTGTAAATCGGGATGGTGCAGTGGTTCATGGATTTCAGTGTTATCGCCGTACCCGTAGGCCAAGCATCAGCTATTTGCAGGAGCATGGCTTGGACTTGGGAATTAGTTGCCAAATCAAGGCAATTTGTGAGTGGAAGCTGGACTTGATGGCAGCAAAAGTATTTGAACATCTCACCTTTGACAAGGGCAAAACAGTCAAAGAGGTCTATAAAATTTTGAACCGCTGCATGGCAGAAGAAAAGACTGTTCGCATTTCCAGAAAGGCGATGCTGGAAAACAGCATCGCCAGACAGAGGGAGCATCTGGATAAGTATATAGACCTGTGTGCAGACGGAATCATCACAAAACAGGAATTGGCAGAACGGCGAAAGGGATTGGATGCGCAGATTGCAGAATTGCAATCTCAATATGAGAATGTGGAACAGGAGGATGAGCGCAGTGGAACCCTTGATATGAATTTAATTGCGCAGAAGTTGGATGAGTGGCAGAAAGCATCTAGGAATGATGTTGACCGGGAGCTTATCAATAGCTGTGTGGCGCAGATCACGCCGCTGACAAGTGAGGAATATCGCTGGGTGCTTGATTTCCAACTGACAGAAGTGCAGAGTAGAAATAGTGCCACTTGTACGTTGGATGGCTTTATGGAGATGGCACATTTTACGATTTCATTTGAAGAAGCCAAGGCGTTTAAGGCTTCCCGGAATCAGAGAATTCGTAAAAATGAGTGGCATGACCTCACAGTAGCCGTGGGTATCCGTACAAAAACTTGACCGTAAAGTACTGTGTCAGCTGTGCCGGATGTGTCAGAATTTTCGAGAAATCTTTATTATATATTATCTATTCTCTTTTATCCTATCGCTTTATCTAAGAGAAAAAATAGAGTAGAAGGGATAAAAATAAAGGAATATATAGAGAGTTTCATAAAAACCTGACACATTTGACACACCCGACACAAGGCAAAGCGTATCTGAAAAAATTACAGTTATATATTATCTTTATAGAAAGACCTGTGAGCAGTTTGATTCTGTCCACAGGTCTTTACTTTTTACTTGAAAATTGAGGAAAAACAATGGCTGATATTATGGTAAAGATTCTGATGAAGGGTGCAAAAGCAATCGGGAAAACTGCCGTAATACTTATTATTTGGATCGCCCATAAACTCGAAAACAAGTAATCACATTAAAATTTCAGGAGGTAGTAGTTATGTCTGCAAATGTTGAAACCATGTTCTCTGTCCGTGAAACCCCTTGGCACGGTCTTGGCCGTATCGTAATTGATGCCCCTGCAAGCCGTGAAGCCTTGGAGCTGGCTGGTCTGGATTGGCAGGTGGAAAGCCGCAACATCTATTCCGGCACGGGTACTATGATTCCCGGCTATCGCGCCAATGTCCGCAGCACCGATGATGCTGTTCTGGGCGTGGTATCTGACCGCTACCGCATTGTGCAGAACGAAGAAGCGTTCCAGTTCACCGATGACCTGCTGGGTGAGGGCGTTACTTATGAGACTGCCGGTTCTTTGCAGGGCGGCAAAAAAGTCTGTATGCTGGCAAAGATGCCCGAAAAGTACATCATCGCCGGAGATGAAGTGACCCCATATCTTGTGTTCTTTAACAGCCACGATGGCAGTTCTGGTGTGAAAGTAGCCATGACCCCGGTTCGTGTAGTCTGCCAGAACACGCTGAATCTGGCTTTGGGTACTGCAAAGCGCATCTGGACTGCCCGCCACACCGAAAATGTTCTGCTCCGGGTGCAGGATGCCCGTGAAACCTTGCAACTTGCCAACAGCTACATGGGTGAGCTGGGCAAGGGCATCCATGAGCTGACCACCATCAGGCTGTCTGACCGTAAGGTGCAGGAGTTTATCAACGAGTTCTTCCCCATCACGGAAGACTTAACCGATGGTCAGCGGAAGAACAACCTGCGCTTGCAGGAAGATTTGAAGGCTCGCTATTATAATGCACCCGATCTGGAATGGGTCGGCAAAAACGGCTGGCGGTTCGTGAACGCTGTTTCGGATTTTGCTACCCATGCAGACCCCATCCGCAAGACCCGGAACTACAACGAAAATCTGTTTCTGCGTACCGCAGAGGGCAATCCCATGATCGACAAGGCTTACAAGATGGTGCTGGCCGCAGCATAAAGGAGGACGTATGAACGATGTGAGCAACCGGGCTGTCCGGGAATTTTCTGAGTTCCTGAACAGCATTGAAGCCGATTTTCCAAAGCCTACTTGCACCACGGCATACGAGATCACGATGAAAAGCACCATCGTCAGTGCCTTGATTACGCTGGACACCGAAAAGCAAATGGACGAGCGTTTCTGGAACCATCTCCGGGTGCAGCGAAATATTCTGGATTTCCTGTATGCCCTGTGGCTGGACGATGACCGTACCTTGGTGGATGAATTTTCCACCATTATCAAAGACTTGGTGGAATATGATTTCTCTATTGCGGAAGAACAGATGAAAGAGAGGTTGAACATTGCATGAAACGACTTGTATCTACACGGAACCTGTCCAAAGAAGATTGGCTCCGCTACCGCAAATGCGGCATTACCGGCACGGATGCCGGGGCTATCCTGGGCCTGAATCCCTATCGCTCCGCATTTCAGGTGTACTACGATAAAATCAGCGATACCATTGAAAATATCGACAACGAGGCCATGCGGCAGGGCCGTGACTTGGAGGATTATGTGGCGCAGCGGTTCTCCGAAGAAACGGGTTTTAAGGTGCGCCGTGCAAACGCTATCTACCAGAGCGAGGAACATCCGCTGCTTCTGGCAGACTTCGACCGTCTAATCGTTGGTCAGAAAGCAGGATTGGAGTGCAAAACGGTCTCGCCGTTTTCTGCGGATAAGTGGGCGGATGGGAAAATCCCGGCTCACTATCTGGCGCAGGTTGACCACTACTTAGCTGTTAGTGGTTTCGACTGCTGGTATGTGGCGGCTTTGATTTTTGGCAGAGAGCTGGTGATTCACAAGATCGTGACAGATAAGCAGGTGCTTTCTGATCTCATTGATAAGGAAGAACTTTTCTGGACGAACCATGTTGTGCCCCAGATTCCCCCTGCACCCAACGGTTGCGATTGTGACACCCAGCAGATCAACCAGATGTATGAGGTAGACAACCGGGATAAGACCGCTGACCTGAGTGCTCTGCATGGACTTCTGGATAAGCGGCAGGAACTTTCCACCCGGATCGAGCAGATGGAACAGGAGAAAACGGCCATCGAACAGCAGGTCAAGCTGAAAATGCAGGATGCTGCCTATGGCACAGCACCGGGCTACAAGGTGTCCTGGGTATCCTCCGAAAGCAAGCGTGTGGATTCCCAGAGACTGAAAAAGGAGCAGCCGGACATTTTCAATCGGTACAGCAAGAAATGTGAGCAGCCGCAGGTTCACCATCGTTAATGCGGCATAAATCTTGTATCAGACGGCAGGGAGTGACTTCTCTGCCGTCTTTTTTCTTGGAGGTTATCTTATGGCTACGGAAAATCCATTTGTAAAATTATTTGCTATCGACTTCAAAGACCATGTGGAAGTCAAGAAGTCCGGCAACACGGAACTGAAATATGTAAGCTGGGCGTATGCCTGGGCAGAGGTGAAGAAGTTGTATCCTGCTGCCAGCTACGAAGTCAAGAAATTTAACGGTCTGCCCTATGTTTATGACCCCATAACCGGCTTCATGGTGTACACCTCAGTCACGATTGAGGGCGTTTCGCACGAAATGTGGCTGCCTGTACTGGATGGCGCAAACAAAGCCATGAAAGCCACGCCTTATACCTACACCACCCCGAAATGGGACTATAATCCGCAGACCCGCCGTCGTGAAAGATCGGCATGGAAGAACGCACCGTAGAAGCAGCCTCTATGTTCGATGTGAATAAGGCTATCATGCGGTGCTTGGTGAAGAACCTTGCTATGTTTGGCCTTGGCCTGTACGTCTACGCCGGAGAGGATTTACCGGAAGATGCTGCACCGCAGCCGGATGCCGAACCACAAAGGCAGCCGAAACCGAAATCCACCAGCCAAAAGCAGGAACAGCCGCCGATGCCCTGCATCTGTGCCCGGTGCAATCAGCCCATCAAGAGGGTCAAGCTGAAGGATGGCTCCATCATGCAGGCGGCAGAGTTTGCAGCCACCCATGAGGGAATGTGCGCTGACTGCTATAAGGCTACAAGGCTAAACGTGGCATAAAGGAGAAATTTATATGTCTTGCAATGCGATGACCAAACACTATGAAGAAATCACTGTCTGCGGAAAGCCTGCATTATTCACTAACTTCCGCATCAAAAGAGATACCGTCCCGGATAGTCTGTATGTCTACGATGTGCGGCATGATGATGACTGCCGAGGAATTCCCTGTGAGATTGCGCCGTTTATCATGATCAATCACTGGGGTACGATTATTCTTGCAGAGCCGTTGGAGCTGCCCAATGACGGACGGCGGTACATTGATGAAGAGACGGACTGGAACTATGATCCGTTTGGAGGAGCAGAGAAAAATCAAAAGCCCTGCGTGACGGTGGAAGAGTTTATGAATCAGTATCTGAACCGTTGATAAGAGCGAGCCGTGTCGTTCCTTATAAAGTTCAAAAGTCATCGCAGGGGACGGACGGCGCGAACCGTTTGTCAACGGAGACAATCTTTTGAAGTTTATGAGGGATGACTAAGGCTCGCAGGAAAAAGTATTAAAAATGCCGTGGGTATAGAAAAGTATCAATCACAGCGTGATGAAACCGATTTGCTAAGGCAAATCGGTGGAGCTAAAATGACGTTCGGCATTTTTGATACGGAAAGAAAATAGTTATGAGCGTTTATGGTTATTGCAGAATTTCCACTGCAAAGCAGAGCATTGACCGTCAGGTTCGTAATATCAGGGCTGAATACCCGACAGTTCACATTGTACAGGAAGCCTATACGGGAACTTCCATCTTAAGGCCAGAATGGAGCAAGTTGTATCGGATTCTGAAAAAGGGCGATACTGTGGTGTTCGATTCCGTCTCTCGAATGTCCAGAAATGCCGAAGAAGGATTTTCACTGTATGAGGATCTCTATAATAAAGGTATCCAGCTGGTATTCCTGAAAGAGCATCACATTGATACCAAAACTTACAAAAAGGCCCTGTCCGGCAGCATTGCCATGACAGGAACCAATGTGGATTTCATCTTAAAGGGCATCAACGAGTATCTGATGGCCTTGGCAAAGGAGCAGATCAAACTGGCCTTTGAGCAATCCGAAAAAGAAGTTGCCGATTTGCACCAGCGTACTCGTGAGGGTCTTGTAACAGCAAAGCTGAATGGAAAACAGGTTGGCCGCAAGAAAGGCACTGGATTTGAAACCAAGAAGTCCAAAGCGGCCAAAGAGAAAATCCGCATCCATTGTAAGGCTTTTGGCGGTACATTGGACGATGTGGAGTGTATGAAACTGACAGGACTTGCCTGGAATACCTATTATAAATACAAGCGGCAGATGCGGGCCGAGTTGGCTGACGAGGAAAAAACTTAAAAAGGAAAAGCTGTTATGAAAAATGAAAAATGTGCAAAAGAAGAACCCCATAGCGAATTTACAAAAGAGGAACAAGAGGAATTTTTGAATTTGCTGGGTCGCATAACCCCGGAACAGCGTGAAGCACTGAAAAAAGTTCTGAAGTCCTTTACTTAATGAAGAAGGATGTCGAGTGACGCAGTGGTTGCTCGACATCCTTCTTTTTTGTAAATGTGTGTATTATTCAGGTAAAAACGCTTGAATCAAATCCAAGATAGCAGTTCTTTGTGATGGAGAAAGTCTATCCCAAGTGGTTAAGAGGGATTTCTGCTCCTCTGTTAGATGATGAATGGCAGCGTCCTCTTCAAAAAACTGTGAGAGGGTGATGCCAAGGCCGTGACAAATTTTTTCAATCGAGGTCACGTTGGGCTGAAGATTTCTTCTGCGCCATGTTGATAAGGTTGATTGCGTCAGGCCAGAGTTCTCGGCAAGGGTGTATTCAGACCATCCACGAGCTAACCGCTCCCGGTCAATTCTTCCCAGAATGTCAAAGTTCGGCTTCTCGCGTTCCATGTCATTGCCCTCCTTAGATAAATCGTAGTGCCACTTACGATTTTAAGTGTGGATGCCTTGACAGGTAATTCTATAAATCGTATAATTTTAACAAGATAAATCGTAATATGAGGTGGTTCATTTGTCTTGTTTGATAATTGGCAACGATGAAAAGCTTCATACGATTTAAGGTCGTAGAGAAAAAATGAAAGGAAAAGTCAAATGAAAAAGAAAATCGCGTCGATGTTGGCAGCAACGGTGATGCTATTTAGCGTAATAGCTTTGCCTGCTTCAGCTCAAACAGATTGGCTTGGAAACTCTGATTTGACGACCGCAAAGGTACGTGAGATTGCGGATGCCGACACATTGACAGAAAGCCAAATTGCGGAAATCAATAATCACTACTCTGAGTATGAAATTATGCAGGGGATTTCCAAGACCTTAATAGAAGATTATGCTGCAAGGATAAATCCTGATAATCCGCCTCACTGTGCAGTTTGTGCTGGTTTTGATGACCTGTATTTGCACTATATCGACAATGTTTACCTTCGGCTTGGATATGATGGATCAAATTATGACATCCAAAGAGGATATGACTACACTATCTTCCAAGGAATTGCTTGGGGGAATAAGACATTCTTAAATGAGAGAAAGCAATTCCAAGCAGTTCGTAGATTTGGAGCACAGCACGCGTACAAGTCTGATTACTACAATACTGGGGCTATGACGATTCGCCTTGGGAATGTCATAGAGAATAATGGCGTTAATAGCGTGTATGATGGGTATATTTTAGCAAGTGATGGTACAGCGTACAATGTCCGTGTGAATGCTCCGAATGGTTATTATCAGCCAGGTAATACATACGATGATCTCAATCCGGTTTTAATTAAACTTGGCTACACAAATAGCCTTGGAGTATATGTAGAAGAAAACTTTGCTTACCTTTTGGCACCGGACTGTTCTTATGCTGATTTGGAAGAACTCTCCAATCTTGCGAATGAGGCGATTGGTGCACAGATGAAATACCCCAATGATGTAAACAATATGTATCGCAATACATATAATGCATATCCACTGTCAAAAGTGTGGAACTTCTATACGCGTAGTTGGTCATAAAGTATTGAAGAATATGTAAGCGTCTGCGAAATCACTTTCATAGACTTTCTACGGGAAATCGTCTTTATAGGTAAAAGCAGACGCAGGTCGGGTTGATGCATAGCACTTCCAGCGGTAATGGTAAGCGATAGGTATGAACGGAAAAGGTGGGTTGTGCTTTGACTTGGCGCACATATAAAACACTCGAAATGTAAAAGAGGCGGCAATATGTTGAATAAAGTTAAAAGAATACTTCAGTGGTTTATTGGCGGATGCTATATATTAAGTGGACTAGCATATATTGGAGAGTATACGATGCCCGCCATTATCCTTATTATATTGGGCGGCGTGATAATTCTTCCGCCAATTACGAAGAGGATTCCGGCATTTAAGTTTAAGAAAATTGCACTGATACTATTATCTTCTATTGTAATGATAGCGGGTATTCAGCTTGGAGAAACTAATCTTTCACCAGAAGTATTAGCGAAAAGAAAAGCAGAATCAGAGGCTGCGGCGGCCTCTCAAGCTGCCTTAGAAGCTCAGGAAGCCGCTGAGAGCGCATCTCGTGCAGCGGAAGAAGAAGCGGCATCCAAAGCAGCTCAAGAAAAAGCGGAATCTGAAGCAGCGGTTGCTACTGAAAATGAAATTGCTTCGATGAAAGCTATGATTCTTAAAGACTGCAATTTGAGCGATATTCCTCGTGATGATAAGAACCAAATGGCAAATGCAGATGAGAAAAATTTCTATGCTGCATGGAAAGAAGCTGCAACAGAAAAAATTGCCGAAAAAAATCAAGGAAATAATGCGGAGGACCTTGTTCGCATAACATTCGAGCAGATGGTCGACTTTTATAAGAAAATTTATCCAGATAGTACACTGATTAACACTGAAAAAGAGATTCTTGAGAGTATTGACAGTGCAAGTAGCGAAATGGAAGAAGCAAAGACGAGTGACCTCGGTTACTCCGTTGAAGATGCTGAGCTGTATGAGGGTAAATTCTACATCTATAAGAGAATGGAAACCCATTATGATGATACGTTGCTTGGAAGCCTTCAGAAAGAGTTGGACTCCTTTAATACGAGCAAGGCGATTGAATGGCTTGCCTATGATGTGGATTATTTGATGGGCGAAGCTTATCCGGGTGAAACGGCCTATGTTTTGATTACGGAAGATGAATATACTTTCTCGAAGCAGGGAGCGTATAAATTAACTTATGTTGATACTGGAAAGACAACAGAGCTTGTTGACGACCAGGGATTCCGCTGGGAGGCATCGGTCTATTTTGTTGTAGATGAGGATACATACAATGAAAACCTTCAGAAGATGTTCAGGGCAGAGCAAGCTTTGTACGACACTTACGAGCGTATTCTAAACAATTTTGGACTTGCAGAGTGAAAATTATAAAATAAGAGGAAAATGGTATGCTTATAGTTATTATTACGATTCTTTTCATCGTTTGGGTAGTTCATGATTTTAAGAAAGCAGGGGCTGAAATCACGAATGAGCACAGCATTAGACTGTATCTTGACTATCTTGTAAGAAACAAGGGTGGACTAAGAGCAGCGGACTTATTCCGATTTACATCTCCCTGTGGCAAGAAAGGCTGCTATGCGGATTGGGAAATGCAGATTTATGACTGCCATCATAAGAAAAAACTGACAACCGCAGAAATCGCTGCATTTTTTGAGCAATTCCAATAATTTACATTGGAAGAGGCTTGGAGATACAAAGAAGAGCAGGATAATTCGGGTAGCACAGTAAGCTGTAAAAAGACCTCCGCTTTCGTTTGCGATAGAGAGCGGAGGTCTTTTACTTTCAGAAAAATGCCTATAAATTAATTATAAGAATGAAATTCTCTTAAATGCCGGAATAAAAACAGAAAATGAGCTATAATAATAACAGGAAGGAGTTGAAAAAATGCTTTGCCAGTTTTCTTTTCAGAATTTTAAGTCTTATAAGGATGAAACAACATTTGATTTCCGTGCAATGGCGATTCCGGAGTTTCAAGATGCATTGATCCGGCAGGAGAAAGCGGAAGATTTGCTTCCGGTCAGCGCGGTCTATGGCCCTAATGGTGGCGGTAAGACAAATCTGCTTCAGGCATTCTTTTGCCTGATTAACCTTGTTGTGAAGCCAATCCATGCGCTGGAGAAGAATCGACAGCCTATGATCTTCCAGCAGGGCAGCAGTGTAGCTCCCTTTATGTTGGATGAAAGCTCTGCAAATGAGCCTACGATTTTTCAGGTGTTCTTCCGTGTAGGCGAGAAGGAATACCAGTATTACATTTCGCTCAAGGAAGAAATTGTCTTTGAGTCTCTTCTGTGGCGTACACTTGGTGGTAAGAAGACAGGACTGATTTTGAACGAGACGGCCAGAAGATTGAATTGGGTGCAAGTATCAATAAGGCAAGCATCAACTTGGACGTCAACCCGAAGATGCCGTATCTTTCTTTTTTGGCAATCAACTACAATATCCCTGTGATTGCAGAAGTGCAGAATTGGTTTGAATCCTGTATTACGCAGAGCTACGCGAACCCCAGAGCAGAAAACATTGTGCTGGTGTCCAAGAATGAAACGACCAAGGAAAGACTGATTCATGCACTAAATGATGTGGGCATCAATTTGTCTGGCTATCGCTATGATGAGGATAGCAAGCACCTGTTCACGCAAAGGACGATCAATGGCAAAGTTTACGAGCTTCCCTTTGAAGCGGAGTCGGATGGAACCAAGAAGATGATAGCAGGTTTGCCGGTTCTGATGGTAGCATTGCAGGAAGGCCGCACAGTCGTTGTGGACGAATTGGATGCCAAGCTGCATCCGAAGCTGCTCCGGTATGTGATTCAGATGTTCAAGAACCCGGAACTGAACAAGAAGGGCGCACAACTGCTATTCAGTTCTCACGACCTGACTACGATGAAGAATACTGTTTTCCGCCGCGATGAAATCTGGTTTGCAGCAATGAATGATAATCATGAGAGCGAAATTTATTCGCTTTATGAGTTCCGACAGGAGGACAACACCCGCGTCAAGAGTACGGCGGCCTTTGACAAGCAGTATCTGGAAGGCCGATATGGTGCAGACCAACAGATTTCAAGCGTGAAGTTTGACGGTTAGCAAAAAGCTAGTTGCAAAGGAACGTAAGCAACGGTATAATACCATTATAAACAAACTCGCTTTAAACTACGTTGTAGTGCAAAGAAAGGAAATGCTCTTATGCCACTTACAAAGATTGAATTGAATAATGTGACGGTCTTTAACAAGATGACTGTGGAATTCAATACTGGCGTAAATGTCTTTCTTGGAGAAAATGGCGTTGGTAAGACGCATATTATGAAGCTGCTCTATGCAGCTTGTCAGGCTAAAAAGTCTGAAGTGACATTCCCATACAAAACTGTGATGGTGTTCCGTCCGGATGCTTCCAATATTGGCCGTCTCGTGAACCGGGATGCAGATTGTGAAAAGAAGGCATCGGTAAAGGTGAGTTCTAACGATGCCAGCATCGCTATGACCTTTACTCATAAGAGCCAGAAATATGATGCGGAAGTTTCCGGAAAAGCTGCATGGGAAAAACAGATGGTTGATTTGAGCAGTGTTTTTATTCCGGCCAAAGAAATTCTTTCTAACGCATGGAATCTTTCTAATGCAGTGCGGCAGGGCAACATCATCTTTGATGACACCTATCTTGATATTATTGCGGCGGCAGAAGTCAATGTGGCTTCGGGAAAAGATAATAGCCGAAAAAAGAAGTATCTGGATGAGCTGAAAAAGATCAGCAAGGGTACTGTGACGGTTCAGCAGGAACATTTTTATTTGAAGCCGGGTAATCAGGCAAAATTGGAATTCAATCTGGTTGCAGAGGGACTACGCAAAATTGCGCTGTTGTGGCAGCTGATAAAGAATGGAACGCTGGAAAAAGGAGCAGTGCTGTTCTGGGATGAGCCAGAGGCCAATATCAACCCTAAGTTTATTCCGGAGCTTGTGAAAATTCTTCTGATGCTGCAAGAGGACGGCGTTCAGGTGTTTGTTTCGACGCATGACTATTTCCTCGCCAAGTATTTTGACGTGTTGAAAGGCACAAAGGATGATGTGCATTACTATTCGTTCTATAAAAATGAGGACGAAGATGGGAAAGAACGAATTTGCGTGGAGCAGGCTGGCTCTTTCAAACTGTTAGAACACAACACGATTATGGAGACGTTCCGAAAACTATATGAGGATGAAATTGGGGTGAGTTTTCGATGAAAAACATTCCTGAATCCGATGTCATCTTTGGTCCATATGATGAAAAAGACTTGTTTCACATTGAAAAATCAGAGCTTTATAAGTCACTGGGAGAGGGACTGAAAACTGTAGAATTCATACTCCGAGCAAGTACGACGGAACGAGGAATTGTCTTTGTTGAAGCGAAATCAAATGGATCAAATCCTGAAAATAAAGATGCCTCAGAAGAAAAACGTAAAAAGTTTGAAAAATTCTATACGGATGTTCCGGACAAGTTTGTGGACTCATTGGGAATTTATACAGCAGCTATGTTAAAAAGATACAGTGATGCATCTGAAGTTCGAGAAAATTTGGCCCTTGCTGATTTAAAGGATGTGAAGTTGACTTTTGCGTTGGTTATTACAAATCCTGCTGCGCAGATTGAGTGGCTTGCACCGATGAAGGCCGAATTAGAAGAACGCCTGCGCCGCTGGATGAAGATTTGGGACATTGATGTTGTAGTTTTGAACCAAGACTTGGCAAAACGCTGGGGCTTGATTCAGAACTCGGCAGATTAGATGTGGAGGCCCACGCAATATGTGTGATGTGCTTGATAAAGTGGAAAACAGAGGCATCGTAAAAGGCGAGAGCCGCGGGGAAAACAAAATGGCTTTACTGGTAAAGAAGCTCCTTGACCAGAATCGCATTGACGATGTAAAGAGGGCTTCCGAAGATGAAAAGAGCCGTGCGGAGTTGATGAAAGAGCTTGGAATCAACTGAAAAATTGAAAACCGCGATGTGTCGTTATTCTGAACGCTCTGTAATTTTGGCACCCGCGCAGGCTGCTATTAAAAAACCGAGAGCGTAAGGATTTTACAACGGCTCTCCGTTAAAAATCGAGCATAAAATAAGGCTCACCGTCAATTTGGTGGTGAGCCTTATTTATTTGTTCATCTGGTGAATGAATTGAGTTTAATACCAAAGTTAGCGGTGGAATTTTACCCTGAAATTCCGGGTCGATTTTAAGCGCAGTCAGCTTCATCATCAAAATGCCCTTTCTTCATATCGTATGGAGCAAGATCTTCTGTTTGATGCAGAGTACAAAAGGAATGGATATGAGTATACGACAGACCACCTTGGAAGACTTTTCACAGCGGAAGGAGATCTTCACCTAAAAGAGAATGACGGACGGTTGCAAATTAAAGACAACATCCATGACATCGGTAAAGGATATGAGAAAAGCACAGATGACCGTGGACACGCGATTGCAGACCGTTTTGATGGTGCAAATGATCTGGAAAATCTGGTTCCACAAGATGCAGGTTTGAATCGAAATGAATTCAAAAATTTTGAAAGTAAGCTGGCACAAGAACTGGAAGCTGAAAAGCAGGTTTATTTGAAGCTGGAAATGCACTATCCTGGAGACTCATTCCGTCCAGATACAATCACAGCAGAGACGACGATTGATGGTAGACAGGAAGTAAAAGTATTTTTGAACGATAAATACTAACAGGTCTACTACACTTTCAAGCTATTACAATTTTGGACGATTGCACTTACAATACAAGTATCACTTCATGGAACGGAGGGTACTTGTACTATGGTGGACTACGCTGATATCGGAAAACGCATCCGTGCCTGCCGCCTTGCAAAAGGCATGACGCAGGAACAGCTGGCCAATGAGGTCGGCGTTGTGGTCACGCATATCAGCCATATTGAGACTGGAAACTCTGTACCCAGTCTGAAAACATTGATTGACATTATCAATGCGCTGGACTGTTCAGCGGACGAGCTGCTCTGCATTGAAATCAAGAAAGCAAAGCCTGTGTTTGATAGCTGGATGACAGAACAGCTTGCGGATTGCTCTGCCGATGAAGCTAAAATCATCAAAGAAACAGTGGTCAATCTGAAAAAATCACTCCGAAAAGTGTATGGGAAGTCATCTAAGCACAGATACGACTAATCATCTCAAAACGTCCTCGGCATCGATAGCAGATGTTGAGGGCGTTTTACTCGTGGCCATACATAAGAAAGAGCTTTTGACGAAGATAGGTGAATTGAGGCAGAATTCCATAATTGATGTTTTTGGATTGCTATGGTAAAATAAAAAATGATAGCTACATTTAAGCGGACATGACCTATCACCATCTGTGGAAAGAGGGCTAGAAAATGTATTTTGAACGTACAGAAATTCAAAATTTCAAAGGCATTGAGAAAATGAACTTGGAATTTTCGTCTGGGGTTAATCTGCTCATCGGCAACAATGGTGTTGGTAAGACCACTGTATTAGAGGCATTGGCTCTTTCAATACAGACCTATTTCAGTCGAATGAACGACATTGCAAAGAAAAGCATTAAAAAGGACGACGTTCATTTTACCAGCAATCTTGTGGGTGACGCTTCGCAGCACCGGGTGTATTCTAATCCGACGGTCATAAAAAGCGAAATCAATCTTGGAGGTTTGGAGTATTCGAGCGAAATCTCAAGAGAAGATGAAACGAACGCTACTCGTACAAAGTATACAGGGAAAGAATTTGCAGCAGCAGGCAGGGATCTTCTGAACTCGCAGGAAGCGATTCTCCCAGTGATTTGCTATTTTAGTACATCACGAGTTGTTGATACCAAAGGTATCAACAAATGCAGTTGGTAAGAATAAGCTGAATGACCGTCGATGTGGTTATATTGACTGCTTGAATGCAACTCTCGACAGAAAAGCCCTCACAGATTGGACTTTCAAAATGGCAATGGCTGAATATAAAAAGGGAACAGCTGTTGCAGAATATGAGGCTTTCAAGAAAGCTGTTGGAATCTTCATGCAGAAGATGAATGACTTGGAAGAGATTCCGTTGGTGGAGTATACTCGTGATTTCGAGGATATTACCTATGCCGAAGATGGTAAGACGATGCTGGTCAACTATCTGAGTGCAGGCTATCAGTCTCTTCTGTGGATGTTGATGGAGATTTCTTTCCGCATTGCGTTGCTGAATCCGGAACTGTCTGATTATAGTCAGGCCGAGGGAATCGTATTGATTGATGAAATTGATATGCACCTGCATCCGAGATGGCAATGGAAAATTTTGGACGCGCTGCACAGCTCTTTCCCGAAAGTGCAGTTCATTGCAGCAACGCACTCTCCAATCATTATTTCGTCGTTCAAAGATGCGAAGCTTTTGTCCATTGGAGAAAATGGTGTAGAGGAACTTAGTGGAGCGTACGCATATTCGATTGATGATGTTGTGGAGTATAAGCAGGGGAGTTTTGGTATTCCGCAAGAGTTACGGCGGCTGAAGCAGGAATTTGAGGATGCTTTTTGTTTGAGAGATAGGGAAAATTCGCAGAAAGCCGTAGATAAGATGAAAGAACTCTTTGGAACGAGCAATACAGAAGTGAAGCGTGCAGAAGCGAAAATGCAGATGAGAAAGAACTGGAACTGAGATGATCTATGTTGAAAAAGCTCCATGCCCAGAAGATATTCAGGAGAATTTCGCAAAGCAGAAAGCAAAGCCTGAATGGAATGACATACCGGAAGAACCGAATGGCGAACAGGCAGATGTGCTAAGAAGAGAATTTTTTGATAAGCTAAATAAAGACTGTCTTAGAGAAGTGCTTGTCAAAGAACAGCATGGACTGTGCGTTTACTGTATGTCAAGGATAGAGAATACGGCAGACAGCACGGTCATAGAGCATTGGTATCCATTGAGCAAAAGCAAAGAAAGAACTTTGAAATATGAAAACCTATTCGCTTCGTGCTATGGTGGACAGAAAAAGACTGTAAACGATGCGCGTCGCATTTGTTGCTGTGATGCTAAAAAGCATGATGCAATTATTGATGTTGACCCTCGAAATCAGCGAATGATGGAAAACATCGTGTACTATTCGGATGGCAGGATTGACTTTTTGGGAACGTATGCGACCCGTACAATTCGGAATAAACTTCGCCATGACCTTTGGTATACGCTTGGGTTGAATGGCAGTATTAAAAATGATGGAACGATGCTGGCGGACACAGCAACCGAGCTTGTAAAGAACCGAAAAGATGCCTATGTAGCAGCAGAAGCAATGTTGGAGGTGTTGGAAGAAGACGGAGAGTTATCCGCAGAGAAAGTTGAAGAAATCATCTCCGATATGAAGTCCAAGGACATTTGGGATGAATACATAGGCGTGACGATGTTTGTTCTTCGGCAGGGTATCTAATGTAGTAGTGTGCCAGTGATTGCGCCGGAACAAGATTCTTGTTTATCAGAAGCAGTAACTGGAAAGGAGGCCCACGCAACATGTGTGATGTGCTTGATAAAGTGGAAAACAGAGGCATCAAAAAAGGCATCGCGAAAGGCGAGAGCCGCAGAGAAAACAAAATGGCTTTACTGGTAAAGAAGCTTCTTGACCAGAATCGCATTGATGATGTAAAGAGGGCCTCTGAAGATGAAAAGGGCCGTGCTGAGCTGATGAAAGAGCTTGGAATCAAGTGAAAAATTGAAAATAACGATTTGTCGCTGCTCCGAACACTCTGTAATTTTGGCACCCGCCCAGGCTACTATTAAAAAACTGAGAGCATAAGGACTTTATAGCGAATTATCGCTAAAAATTGAATGTAAAATAAGGCTCACCGTCAATTTTGGCGGTGAGCCTTATATGCTCATGTATGAGGTGAATTGTGTTTAACACAGGACCGCTTTCCAGAAGCATCACAGATATATCTCCACGGTCAGGTCGGTCCACGCTGCACGGCGGAACTGGTGGGGCATCTTGTTGGCTTCACGGTAACGCTTGGCGGTTTCAAAGTCGATAGTGAAGGTGAAAAGAATGAAGAAGAAAACTCAGAATAGCATTTTGTGTTCTGATAAACGGCCTTATACTTCTGGTAGGCCTTATCATAGACTTCTACCGCTGCGGAATCGGGGTAGAGCACCTCGCTCTCGGCGGCGAGCTTCTTGCCGAAGTCACGGCTGACTTCAGACAGGCCGACACTCTCGGCAGCCACGATGAAGTCGCCCAGCGTCTCGGTTTCACCGCTCTTGAGGCGGACGATAGGGCGGTTCAGTACATCGGCGAAGATCTGACACCAGACCCGGCTGTTAGCCGCACCGCCGCCCAGCGGGATGGGAGAAGCGGAGGTCTTGGCGGTGGGCATGATTTCCATGCAGTCGCGCATGGAAAAGGCCACGCCTTCCATGATGGCGCGGACAAAGGCACCGTAATCGGTGGAGAGGCTCATGCCGAAAAAGACGCCCCGAGCATCGGAATTCCAGATGGGGGACTTTTCGCCGGCCAGATAGGGAAGATAGACCAGACCGTTGCAGCCTGCGGGAACCTTCTCAGCCAGCGTGTTCATGTAATCGTAAACGGACAGGCCCGCAGCCTCGGCCTTCTGCTGGACGGCGTCGCCGAAGACATCACGGAACCAGCGCAGGGAGATGCCGGCGTTGTCGGTGGTCTGCAAAATGGTGTACAGGCCCTGATAGGGGCTGCGGCAGTTCAGCAGACGCTTATCGTAGATGGGCTCGCTGCCGATGTAGCAGATGCGGCCGCTGCTGCCGATGGTGAAGGCGACATCGCCCTCCTGCACAGCGCCTGCGCCCAATGTGGCCACTACGCTGTCCAGACAACCGGCAGACACCGGTGTACCGGCTTTTAATCCGGTGATGTGGGCAGCCTCCTCGGTGACGCCGCCCACGATGTCGCAGGGGTCGTAAGGGGTAGGCAGCAGCGAGAAGGGAATCTCCGCCTTTTTGGCGATCTCGTGGCTCCACTCGCCGGTGCGGATGTCGGACAGCGAGGTGAGGCTCATCCGGGGGCGGTTCATGGAGAACTTTCCGGTGAGCTTCTGGATAATGTAGCCGCTGGGCATCAGCATTTTATACGCCCGAGCCACCAGCTCGGGCGGTTGTCGATGAGCCAGCGCAGGAGGGTAGACAGAACGAGCCCTTGTCCAGTTTGTTCGCCGTAACGCGGAGGACGAGATCCTCACCGACACGCTCACGCAGCCACGCCACCTGCGGGTCGGCGCGCTTGTCATGGTGGCCGATGGCGTTGTACACCGGCTCGCCTGCCTCGTCCACCAGCGTCATGGCGTTGGTGCAGCTCAGCCGATGGAGGCGATGCGGCTGCTGTCAATGCCCTGCTGCTCAAAGCAGTTGTGCAGATTCGTCTGGACGGCGTTCCACCAGCGATGGGGATCCTGCTCGGCCCAGGACGGCTGCGGGTATATCATGGAGTACTCCTGATAGGCGTGGGCAACAAGCTCACCCTTCAGGTCATAGATCGCACATTTTGTGCCGGTAGTGCCGATGTCGATGCCCAGCAGCAATGTTTCGTTTTGAGTCATATCCGAGGCTTTCCTCCTTTACCAATCAAAAGCGCAGTCCGTGGGAGGGCAGAGCGTTCTGCTGTGCTTTCGTCATAGCGATGCCACGGTCACCCAGAAGCAGGAAAAGCTTCGCCTCGTCCTCGATCTCCTCGATGATGTTCAGCGCCTCCTCCATGCTGCGGCCCACGGCCAAAGGACCGTGATTTGCCAGAAGCACCGAGTTGCGCTCTGCGATGAGAGGAAAGACGTGGTCGCACAGCTCTACCGAACCGGGCGTCATATAAGGAAGGAGGGGCAGCTCGCCCACGCGCATGCTGTAGCCGGGGGTATACACCGGGATAGCGCAGGAGGAGTCTGCATCCTTCATACAGGAAACGGCCACAGCATTGCTGCTGTGGACATGGACGAGGGCCGAGACGTCCGGGCGGGCGTGGTAGCAGGCCAGATGCATCCGCCACTCTTTCGACGGGATGCCGCCGTTGGGGCAGGTGCAGCTTCCGTCCATCTGCAGCAGGACGAGGTCTTCTTCCTTTAAGGATTCCAAGCTCCGGCCGGAGGGGGTGATGAGTATGCCGTCGTCGCAGCGCAGGCTAATGTTGCCGCCGGAGCCGCTGACCAGCCCCTTGGCGTGGATGAGGTGGCAGGTATCGAGAAAAAGCTGTATAGAGCCGGTATGGTTCATAAAAGTAGCCTCTTTCTTTTTCGGTGCCTTTCTATACTATACCATAAAAGACGTGCCGTGCGCGAGTACAGGACAGAAAAGGCACAGGATAGGGCCGGACGGGAGGTCCGGCAATGAAATGCGAAACGAAAGCGAAAATTTTTAGGTAAATTCTGAATTGATTGTAGCAAGTTGCAGGACAAAACGCAAGCGGCAAAACGCTCAAAATGGTGGTCTTTCTCGAAGCGATTTGCACAAAACGACGCGAAGGAGGCCGTCGGATCGGCAATATCCACAAGAAATTTTTGATTTTCTTGTGAAAAAGACATCTTGTGCCACTGCGCGAAGGTGTGATATGATAAGGCCAGCGAAATATTTAGGTAAATTTGGGGAACTTTCATGAACACAGTACAGAACATCGAGTGCATTACGGATCTCAGCCTGCTGGTCAATACCTCTTTAGTAGATGTGGTGGCAGACAAGATCCGGCAGAATATTTATACCGGCAAGTATGAGGCCGGCAAGAAGCTTATCGTCCGGGAACTGTCCGAGGAATTTGGTGTGAGCCATACGCCGGTGAAGGATGCGTTGAACCGTCTCATCTCCGAGGGCTATGTGGAGGCGCTGCCCCGCCGTAGCATGGTGGTGCGTACCTACACGAACGCCGAACTGCTGGATGCGCTGGAAGCTCGCATGATGTGCGAGGTTTTTTACGCAGATGCGATTATTGAGATGTCAAAGGACACCCTGAGCTGGTGAAGGAGCTGGAGGAAGTGATGGCAACGACCCGCCGTTTGGTGGCGGAGCGCGGCGAACACTTCAACGCCGATTGGGTCGCAAATGAGGTGCGGTTTCATCGCTGCTATATGCTTTACTGCGGCAACGCCCGTGTGGTCAAAATGCACCAAGACCTTGGGACCAACCGCATCACATTTCTGGCCTATCTCGGTGTCAACCATACTCCGCTCAAGCTGAGTACACTGGAGTGCAACCTCATGGAGCATCGCCATCGTGGATGCTATCGCAGCTGCAGACTCTGCCCGCTTCATCAATGCAGTCACCCGCCACATCGCCCGCGCCACCGACGACTACGCCACCGATGACGAATGCCGTGCCAAGGCTGCCCGTATCAAGGCACTGAAAGCAAAATACGAAGTTTGATACAGATTGATTTTTATTTTTGGATCAAATGCAGGAGACCTGAATAGAAACGGGTCTTTTCACTCTAATATTTACCCAAAAATTTAAAATTTTAGAGCGGGATATAGCCTGCGCGCAGCAAATACACTGAACCCGACCTGTTGAGAAAGACTCCGCAGGTTCAAAAAGGAATAAGAAAATTTAGGAGGATATCGATTATGAAAATCTCTCGCAGAAATTTCCTGAAGGTTCTTGGCTCTGCAACAATGGCAGGCGCTCCGCAGCCTGCGGCGGTTCTTCTTCCACCAGCGCTGCTGTCTCCGGCGCAGCATCGACTGCCGCAGCGGCAGCGCCCGGCACTACTTATACGATGAATATCGGCTCGGTCATGAGTGCATCTCACCCCTCCATCGTCGCGCTGCAGAGCTTTGAAAGGCTGTTGAGGAGCGCACTAACGGCGGCATTCAGGTCGAGATCTACACTGATAGCGCGTTGGGCGGTGAGAGCGACCTGATTGAGCAGGTGCGTAGCGGTTCCACAGAGGCCTGCATGCAGATGGGTGCTGCAAACTTCGAGGGCATCAACGCAGAGGTCAACGTGGCCCTGTTGCCCTTTCTGTTTACCAGTCTGCACAATGCTCGTAATGCATGGGGCGGCGACTTCGGCGCTCAGTTCTCCGAGAAGCTCATCGAGCCCATGGGATTCAAGGTCCTGTCCATCTGGAGAGCGGCTACCGTCACATGACCAACAACACCCGCCCGCTGAAAAAGCCCGAGGATCTGAAGGGAATCAAGTTCCGCACCAACGAGAACAGCATGAAGGTTGCCATGTACGACGCACTGGACGCTTCCATCGTCATCATGGCCTTCTCGGACGTCTACACCGGCCTGCAGAACGGCACCATCGACGGTCAGGAGAACCCGCTGTCCAACATCTACTCTGCCTCTCTGCAGGACGTGCAGAAATACCTGTCCCTCACCGGCCACATGTACGATGCCGCCCCCTTCGTCTGCAATATGGACTGGTTCAACAGCCTGCCCACCGAGTATCAGGAAATCCTGATGGAAGAGGCCAAGAACGCCCGTGAGGTCGATCTGGAAGAGAGCGATGAGAACAAGTACCTCGAGCTGCTGAAGGAAGCAGGCATGGAGGTCAACGAGGTCGATAAGGAAGCATTTCAGGCCAAGGTGGACGGCGTGTGGGCTGATTACGCCTCTCAGTACGCCGACGGCCAGAGCTGGATCGATCTGGCTACCTCCTTCAATAAATAAAGATGGGCACCTGTCAATCTCCGAGAGAAAGGAAGGAATAGATTTTGGCAAAGAAACTTCTCGATACCATCAAATTCCTGCTGCGGCTCATCAGCTGCATCTCGATCTGCCTGCTGGTGGTCATCGTGTTCATGCAGGTCATCAACCGCAACTTCTTTGACCACTCATTTACTTGGGTGGAAGAGGTTGCCAGCATGGCGATGGTCTTTATTACCTATCCGGCGCGGCCATGGCCACTATCAACAACGGCAACACCCGTATCGACTTCTTTATCCGCAAGCTCCCGACCCCGGTGTATAACGCCTTCGAGCTACTCGACGACGTTATCTGTATCGCGTTTCTGGTCATCGTGTCCACCATCGCCTATAAGCAGATGATGACTAGCTGGCCCATGCAGACCCCCGCCCTCCGTCTGCCTCAGGGCATCAATTATCTGGCCATCCTGCTGGGCTGCGTGCTGATGATTGTCTTCTATGTGGTTTGGGCCATCCTGCACCTGATGAAGTTGATGGGCAGGGATACCTCTAAGGAAGAGGAGGAATTGAATCGATGAATACTGGATTGATCCTGATGTTTGTTGCGCTGGCGGTCTGCCTCCTCATCGGCGTGCCGGTCGCATTCTCCATCGGCATCAGCTGCATGACTCTGCTCTACGTCAACGGCGGCCCCTCGATGGATATTCTGCTGCAGCGTATGGTCAGCGGCGCAAAGAGCTTTAACATGCTGGCGATGCCCATGTTCATCTTTGCCGGTGCCTTGATGGTCTACGGCAGTACACCGCGATTGATAAAGCTGGCAAATATGCTGCTTCGTAAATTCCCCGGTGGTCTGGGTGCAACGGCTATGGCTGCCTGCGGCTTCTTCGGTGCCGTTTCCGGTTCCGGTGTCGCCTCTGCTGCCGCCATCGGCAAGATCATCGGCCCCTCCATGCTGGAGGAGGGGTATCCCAAGGGCCTGACGGCCGGCCTTATCGCAGCCGGCGGCACGATGGCCTGCATCATCCCACCCAGCATCGTCATGGTGGTCTACGCCCAGTCGGCCAGCGTCTCCGTGGGCGATATGTTCCTCGGCGGCGTGGCCCCCGGCCTGTTGACCATCATCGCCCTCATCGTCCTGAATAGCTTCTTCGCTGTCCGTCGGCAGAAGAAGGAGAACAAGGACCCCCACGAGTACACCGCCAATGAGCGCATGAAGATCATTCTGGATGCTCTGCTGCCCCTGCTGATGCCCGTGGCCATTCTGGGCGGCGTATTTTCCGGTCTGTGCACCGCTACCGAGGCCGCTGTCGTGGCTGTGGTCTACGCGCTGTTCCTCGCTGTGTTCGTCTACCGCGAGCTGACCCTGAAGGACTTCTTCAAGGTGTCTGCTGACGCTGTCGTTTCCACCGGCGTCATCATGCTCATCATCTCCGTCGCTTCTCCCTTCGGCTGGCTCATGTCCACTCAGAAGGTGCCCCAGATGTTTGCAAGCTGGCTGATGAGCATCACCGACTCCAAGTTCCTTATCCTCGCCTTCATCTTCCTGCTGCTGATGATCCTTGGTATGTTCATGGAGACGGTCTGCATCATCATCCTGACCACCCCCATCCTGTTGCCCATCGCGGTATCGGTCGGTCTGACTCCGCTCCACTTCGGCATCGCCCTGCTGATGACTCTGATGGTCGGCAGCCTGACCCCGCCGCTGTCGGTCAACCTGTTTACCTCCTGCCGTGTGCTGGGCATGAAGGTGGACGAGGCCTTCCCCGATACGCTGTACGTCATCGGCACGGTGTCACTCATGGCAATCCTGACCTTCGCTATCCCCGGACTGGCGGAATTCCTGCCCGCTGTTCTGGGCGGCTAAGCAAATAGCAACTGTGCTGCCATAAAAGGTGAACCCCTCGGTTTTTGGAAATGAAAGCCGAGGGGCTTTTTGCAATTTGCGGCGTTGCCGTTGCATTTCGACTGAAAGTATGTGGTGAACGTGCCTGCCATCGGCGACCCTCTGGGTATTGTGTCGGGTATGACCCGTATGCCCAAAGACCCGATCGCCCTCAAGATTGCCGACCTTGCCGCACAGGCCATCGACGCTTCCGGCTTGCTGAAAGATGGTTTCTCTTTCCAAACAGGTGCCGGCGGTGCTTCGCTGGCTGTGGCGGAATACCTCAAACAAATCATGCTGTGCAAGAACATCAAGGGCGGTTTTTGCGCTCACGGAGGGGCAGATGAAAAACGTGGTATGAATATATACCATATAAAAATGAATATATGCTAAAATTTCGGGAAAATACTTGCATTTTCATTAAAATGGGTGTATTATGACACCTGCCGACGAAATGCCGACAATCAACAAGAGAGGGAACGATACTATTATGTCTTTGAAGAAGAAAATTGCTGCGGCTTTCATCGCCTGCGCGATGACGCTTGCCGTGGTTCCTTCCGCCTTCGCCTGTACGGCACTCTATGTCGGCAGCGACCTCACCGAGGATGGCACCACCATGTTTGGCCGGATCGAGGATCTGGGCACCAACGATTACAATAAGCTGTTCAACATCAGCCCCGCCGGGAAGCACACCGCGGGCGAGGTGTACGAGGGCTGCTACGGCTTTACCTACACCTTCACCCACGACAGCTACCGCTACACCGCCCGCCGGGACGACAACGGTCTGGGTGTCTGCCCGGACTGCGACAGCACCCACGAGCACACCCCCTATGAGGAGGCCGGCACCAACGAGAAGGGCGTCATGGTCTCTGCCACCGAGTCTCTCTACGGCACCGACGCCGTGCTGAGCGTAGACCCCTATGTGGACAACGGCATTGAGGAAGCCGAGATCACCACGGTGCTGCTGAGCGAAGCTTCCACGGCCCGCGAGGGTGTTGCCCTGCTGACCTCCATCTACGACAACGCCGGTGCGGCCGGTGGCTCCGGCGTGTTCATTGCCGACCAGAATGAGACCTGGTTCGTGGAGAACCTGACGGGCCACACCTACCTTGCCCTGAAGCTCTCCTCCAGCGTGGTCTTCATGCAGCCCAACATCGCCGCTATGGGCAAGATCGATCTGGATGACACCGACCATGTGGTGGCCTCTGCCAACCTGATCTCCGTGGCCCAGAAAGCCGGTACCTTTGTGGGCGATGCCGCTGCCAACGTCATCGACCTGGATGCCTCCTACAACGGCGACATTGCATCGGACCGCATGGCAGCTGGCCTGAACTACCTGTACGGCACCGACACCTTTACAAAAGACAACTACAGTGAGACCGACTTTGCCATCAGCAACGTCGGCGAGAACGGTGCCATCGTCCCGGTCTACTCCAATATCCAGCTGACCAAGAAGTTCTCGGTGGAGGATTCCATCCACTTCTTTCAGACCGAGCCCATCGGCAAGACGGGCAATGTGGAGACGCATCTGTTCCAGGTGAGCGCCACCGGCGATCTGAACACCGCCATTACCGAGTGGACCGCTTTTGACGACGACGTGTACAACGCCTTCGTCCCTTACTATCCGATGCTGACCACCGACACCGCAGATGTCTACAAGGTCTCGGTCCATAAGGTCACCCGTTCCGACGAGCAGCCCACCGAGGGCGTCTGGTATCAGGATGCCAAGGGCCGCTACTATACCTACCCGGACGACTGGACCGACTCCTTCTACGGCGTGCGTGACGCCCTCTCCAACCTGCTGACCTATGGCAGCAATGGCAATCAGGTCACCGCAAAGGATCGGGCAGCAGCCAAGGCCAGCTATGCCGCGCTCCAGCAGGAGATCATGACCGACTACGCCGATATGAAGGCCGCCGTTGCCGCCGCCGACACGCTTGAGGCCAAGCAGGCTGCCGCCACCAACGCCAGCAATGCCATGAGCCAGAAGGTGTACAACACCACCCTGAAGATGTACAATAAGCTCCAGGCCAAGACGGCCGCCCGGGCATTGCTGCACTGAGGCGCAGCGCCCCGGTTTCCATGCGCCGGGGCATTTTGTGTATGACTGCTCCTTGCAAACGCCGCCCATTCGTTCTATATGACAAGGCAAAGCTGTCGGAATTCTATTTGCAGGAAGGAAATTTGGAGAAGATCATTGCGGAGATGGGGTAAAACATACTGAAAATTCACAAATAACGTATCATCGTTACTTCGAACGCTCTGTAATTTTGGCACCCGCCCAGGCTGCTATCAAGAACCCGAGAGCGTAAGGAGCTTGCAACAGCTCTCCGTTAAAAATCAAGTATAAAATACGGCCAACCGTCAATTTTGGCGGTGGGCTGTATTTGTTTGCTCATGTATGAGGTGAATTGCGTTTAACACGGGCCGCTTCCCAGAAGCATCACAGATACACCTCCACGGTCAGGTCGGTCCACGCTGCACGGCGAAACTGGCGGGGCATCCTGTTGGCTTCCCGGTAGTGTTTGGCGGTTTCAAAGTCGATGGTGAAGGTGAGGATGGGCTTTTCCGATACAGCCATCAGATCGATCGATGATGCTTCTTCCCCCACGTTCAAGATTGCGGAGATGGCGGTCACTGGTGTTCAGTTTTACAGCCAGTTCTTCCTGCGTCATGCCGTTGGCCTTGCGCAGGTGCTGGATACGTTTGCCGGTGGCGTAAGAATCAAAGTACATAAGCCAGCCCTCCGACCACAGAGCAGCGCAGCCAATCGCCGCACCACAGGGCCGGGGAACAGATAGACAATCGGCGGCAGTTTACTTGAGCGCCGGGGCCAGTTTGTACTCGATCCATTTCTTTCAGGATTCTTCGTCCTTTCTTTGGCGATGATGGCAAGGCGGGCGGAGTATCGACCACTTCTCCGTGACCTGCATCTGCTGGGGTGTAGGTACGACCGGGGCAGACTCACTTCCTCTGCCTTTGCAAAAACTCGGAAAGCGTGATCTGAAAAGCATCTCAGATCTTCACAAGCGAAGGAATGGACGGGAACGCAAAAGTCTGAAGTCCCCAAGCGTCCAACTTAAACAAAATGAGACAGGCGACCCACCTTCGGGAAGCCTGTCTCATTTTTCCGTTGGGGCTATCTGCATTGCTGAGAAACAGCCCGGTTTGGAAACTCAGTGCTCGAAGGAGAACGGGGGGATTACTTAAAGACTGATATCCTTTCCGCCATTGAGCTTGCTGAAGGCCAGCAGGAGATGACGGTCGGATGGTCATGATGGTGGACAATGCGGCTGCAGTGCCGTAGTTGCCGCGGATGACCTCGGTATAGATTGCGACTGTCAGGGTCTTGGTCTTGCCGGTATACAGGATGATTGCGGTGGACAGTTCACTGATCATGGTGACCCAGCTCGATGGCACCAGAGATGATGCCGGAAGCCATCATGGGAACCGTGATGCGGAAGAATGCCTTCATCTTGAAGCGCCCAGCGAGATAGCAGCTTCCTCAATGCTCATGGGGATCTGCTGCAGGATAGCCACCGACGAGCGGATGGTATAGGGCAGACGCCGGATGATGAGGGCTACTACCATGATGAGCATGGTGCCGCTGATGAGGAGCGGGGGCTTATTGAAGCCGATGAGCAGCGCAATGCCAAGGACCGTGCCGGGCACGATGTAGGGGATCATCGAGAGGATGTCCACCACATTGGTCAGGGCATTGCGGCGGCGCACCACCAGATAAGCGATGAGAACAGCCAGCAGCACGATGACGACCAGTGCCAGCAGGGGGATGATGATGGTATTCTGAATGCTGCGACCCAGCTTGCCGATGGCGGTCTGGTAGCTCTGCAGCGAGTAGCCGTCCACAAAGATCTTACCCTGCGTGTTCTTGAACGAGGTGTAGATGACGTAGGCCTGCGGCATGATGGCGATGCCCACTACAAGGTAGACGACCAGATGCACCAGAGCGTTGATGCCCTTGCGGGCCTCCCGCTCTCCACGGGTGCATACTGTTCAGAGCGAAGGCGTTCTTGTTGGAAACGTACTTCTGGACGAGGAACACCAGCGTGGTGATGACGATAGCGATGACGGCGATAGCGGCTGCAAAGCCGTCGCTGCCGCCCACCTCGTTGATGAACTCGGTGTAAAGGACAACAGGGAAGGTACGGTAGCCCTCACCGATCAGCATCGGGGTGCCGAAGTCTGCAAAGGATCGCATGAACACCAGCAGAGCCGCAGCCAGCAGGGTGGGCATGATCAGGGGGACGACCACTTTGAAGAAGCAGGCAATGCCAGAGCATCCGAGGTTTTCAGCCGCCTCGATGAGGGAGTTGTCGATGTTCTTCAGTGCACCTTTGGCGTAGAGGAACACCAGCGGGAACAGCTGGAGCGTCATGACCAGCACGATGCCGCCGAAGCCGTAGATGTCCGGGATGGCGATGCCGAGGTTTTTGAAGAAGGTGGTAATGATACCGCTGCGGCCCAGCAGCAGGATCCATGAGTAGGCACCGATGAAGGGAGCCGACATAGAGGCCACCACAATGAGGATATTCAGCACCGGCTTGCCCTTGATCTTAAAGATCGTGAACAGGTATGCCAGTGGGGTGCCAATGGCGATGGAGAGCACCGTCGCTGTGATGGACACCTTGAAGCTGTTGATCAGGGTATCGAAATAGTAGCTCTTGGAAAAGAACTTCGTGAAATAAGCCAGCGTGAAGCTGCCGGTGTCGGGGTCCAGCACAGACTGGCGGATCAGGTATGCCATCGGGTAAAGCAGGAACAGTGCATAGAGCGCGATGGTCCCCAGCGTAATGGCTCCCCAGACATCAAGACGGAACTTATTATTGTTTTTCATAAGCGTCGCTCCTGATGAGATTGGTACCGCCGTCCTTGGTAAAGACGTTGATCTTCTCTTTCTTGACCTTCAGCAGCACCTTCTCGCCTTTCTTGAGACCCTCGCCAATGGAGGACTCCTCTACGATCTCCACCGAGTCGCCCTGATCGGTGTCAATGGTGTAGTGGGTGTTGAGACCGAGGTAGGTACACTCCTGCACGGTGCCGTGGATGCCGTCGGTGCCGTCCTTGCAGATAATGAACTCCTCCGGGCGGATGGAACAGCGCACCTCCTGCTCGGCAGCCTTGTCCAGAGCGTCGATGTGCTCATGGTAGCCGTCGGCAAAGGTGATGATGCTCTCCTTGACGTGGGCATTCACGATGTTGGTGCGGCCGATAAAGGTGGCGACGAAGACATTCTTCGGGCGCTGGTAGATGTCGCGGGGAGTGCCAACGTGCTGGATGACGCCCTCCTTCATAACGGCGATACGGTCGCTGATGGCCATTGCCTCTTCCTGATCGTGGGTGACATACACGGTGGTGATGCCAACGCTTTTCTGGGTGTGGCGGATGACGCTGCGCATCTCGACACGGAGCTTTGCGTCCAGATTGGAAAGCGGCTCGTCCATCAGCAGCACATCCTGCGAGATGACCAGTGCGCGAGCCAGTGCGATACGCTGCTGCTGACCGCCGGAAAGCTGGTTGGGCATCCGGTCGGCATACTGCATGATCTGCATCAGGTTCAGAAACTCATCCGTCCGCTTCTTGATCTCGGCCTTATCCACCTTGCGGTTTTTCAGACCGAAGGCCACATTGTCCCGGACGGAGAGGTTCGGGAAGATGGCATAGTTCTGGAACACCATGCCGATGTTGCGCTTGCTGGGGTCCATATCGTTGATGCGCTTCTCGTTGAAGAAGATGTCGCCGCCCTCAATGGAGTTGAAGCCTGCGATCATACGGAGAAGAGTGGTCTTGCCGCAGCCGGAGGGACCCAGCAGGGTGAACAGCTCACCATCTCCGATCTCCAGATTCAGGTCCGGGATGACCGTATTATTCCCGTAGCGCTTTACTGCGTCTTTGACTGATATTCTGCTCATACTAGCCTCCTGCTGCCCTTTGAATTACTTGCTCTGCAGATCGGTGAAGATCTCAGTGTACTTGTCCACCAGCTCGGACTTGTGGGCGCTGACGTAGGAATGTCCTCCTCGATGACATTGATGTCCGCCATCGGGGTCATGGCATCGTTGGTGGCAGCGTCCTTCATAACAGGACGGTTGGTCAGGGTGCTGCCCCAGATGTTCTGTACTTCCTCGCTCAGGATGAAGTCAATGAACAGCTTGGCATTGTCCATGTTCTTTGCGCCCTTGATGATGGTGGCAGAAGCAGGAAGGAAGACAGTACCCTCCTTCATGTAAACGATCCTGACAGGTGCGCCGTCCAGAACCAGCTGAGCACAGGGATCCTCATAGGACAGACCCACCACATACTCGCCATCGGCAACTCCCTTGTAAACGCCGCTGGAGCTTTCGCAGATCTTGCCGTCCACATTCTCAAACAGGTCGTGGACATACTGCCATGCCTTATCGTCCTCGTAGCCGCCCATTGCAAGCAGCATATTGGTCAGGTGTGCGAAAGCGGAAGAGGAGTTGGCGGGGTCGGCAGTGGCGATTTTGCCCTTCAGGGCCGGGTTCAGCAGATCCTCGTAGCCCTCGATCTTGATGTCACCGATGAGGTCGGTGTTGACGATGAGGACGCTGCCGTCCAGCACGTTGCCGGTGATGAAGCCGCACTTGTTCTTGTAGGCGTCGATGACGTTTGCATCATTGGCGGAAACATACGGTTCCCACAGGTCCTCGTTGGTGTACATCAGCGACCAGGAGCCGCCGAACAGGACATCTGCGTAGGGATCGTTCTTCTCGGACTGGATACGCTTGACCAGTTCGCCGGTGCCGGCCTGGATCAGCTCGACATTGACGCCGTATTTCTCCTCAAACAGAGGAATGGTGGCGTTCAGCAGGCCCTCAGAGTTGGGCGAGTAGATCACGAGGTCGCCGCCGCCCTGTGCAGCAGAACCAGAAGCGGCAGTGGAAGCAGCGGTAGAACCGGCAGAAGAGGTGCTGGCGGAGGAGCCGCCGCAAGCGCTCAGAGCAGCAGAAGCTGCGATAACACCGGTAGCCATCAGGAACGAACGACGAGAAATCTTTTTCATAGTAAAAACCTCCATTTTTTACCTGAAACCTTTCGATAGTCCCATTTTAATGCTTCTAGCACAAAAATAATACTCAAATTGCAGAACAAATGGAAAAAATACCGAACAACGGCTGTCCGGTATTTTTTTCTAGACACTTATTTCAAGGTGCTCTGGTACTCCCGCACCGAGCAGCCTATGTATTTTTTGAAAACGTGGTTAAAATATTTGTACTCACCAATGCCGCACTCCCAGCCGATTTGGGAGATGGGCAGCTTTCCTTTCCGGATGAGTTCCAGAGCGTTCTGGATACGGCAGCGGTTGAGGTAGTCAATGACCGTTGTGCCAAGCTCTTTCTGAAACTTCTGGTTGATGTACCGTTCCGAGTAGTGGAACTGTTCCTGAAGGTCAGCAAGTGTTATCTTGCTCCGGTAATTCTCTTTCAGATAGGCTGCGATGCGCAGCACCAGCGGGTCAGTGACCTTATCTTCGCTTAATGGCGGCAGAGCTGTCCGGCTGCGGACGGCCTCTGCCTCGTCCTCCGCTGTTGGAGGTACTGGTTATCCCCCGCAAGTCGGACAGCCTTCTCCAGCGCAGTACGCATCTCGTCCATGTCGAGAGGCTTGAGCACATAATCCGATACGCCGTTCCGGATAGCCTGCTGGGCGTACTCAAACTCCGAGTAGCCTGTCAGGATGATGGCGATATAGTTGAATTTCTCCCGGGTGTCGGCGATCATCTCAAGACCGTTTTTTACCGGCATGGTAATGTCGGTAATGACGATGTCAGGCTGCAGTTCAGCGATCTTTTCTTCACCTGCTGCCCCATTCTCTGCCTCGCCCACCACCGAGCAGCCGCACTCCTCCCACGGTACCGAGTAACGAATGCCCTTGCGGATGATCTCTTCATCTTCTACCAGCAGAACGCGATACATGGTTTACATTCCTCCCAGCCGGAGCTTGAGCTTCACCGTGAAGCCTTCGCCCTCGGTGCTGTCGATGGTCAGTCCGCTGTCACCGCCGTAGCCCAGCCAGATGCGGCGGTTGATGTTCTGCAGACCATTGTGCTCGATGTTCACTTCATCCGAGCGCAGGATGTCTCGCAGCTGTTCCAGCATGGTCTCGTCCACGCCTCCGCCGTTGTCCTCTACCGTGAAATAGAGCGCATCCTCCCCCAGCCAGCCCCGTACCCTTATATGGATGCATGGCTTTTTCTGGAATCCATATTTGATGCTGTTTTCCAGCAAGGGCTGTAAAAGCAGCTTCGGGATGATGAACTCCATGCAGGCGTCGTCGATGTCGATCTCGTAGGAGAAATTCGCACCGAAGCGGGTGGACTGGATCACAAGGTAGTCCTGCAGATAGTTCAGATCATCTTTAACAGGGACATTGTGCTTTGTGTTGTTGATGCTGTAGCGCAGGATGCCGATAAACCGCCCGATCAGCTGCTGGGCTCGCTGGGGGTCTGTCGGGATAAGATAGCGGATATTGTCCAGCGTATTATAAATAAAGTGGGGATTGATCTGCGCCTGAAGATTCTGCATCTCCATCCGGTTGTTCACTTCGGCAAGAGCGATGTTGCGCTGGCTCAGCTCCTGAATGCTGCGAACCATCTTGTTGACCTGACGGGCGATCTCCTCGATCTCATCGCCGGTGTCGATCTCGATGATGTGATCAGGGTCCTCCTTGCGGATGATGCGGATCTCCCGCACGAGGGTGTCCACCGACTTTACCATCTGCTCAGTCATAGCGTGCATGATACGGGCGAACATTGCTGCCCAGCTCAGTCCCAGCAGTACGATCAGGAGCAGACCCACGAAGAGATAACTGTAATTCGTGGGCGAGTAGATGAAGGAGTAAGCCAACACCGTGCCGTTTTCCAGCGAGCGGCTGCTGCGCAGATAGCGGTTCCCGTTCACTCGCACATACTGCGCCGCATCGGCGGGCAGATACTTGTTGGCGTTCTTCTGGGAGAGGAAGGAGGAGTTTGAACAGGTAATGACATCACCGTTGGATTTGGTGAGGATGGCATCGTACTGGTACTGGCTGAACAGTTTTGCCCAGTCGTTCTCATTCAGATAAACTGCCGCAGCACCCTGATATTCGCCATCCCGGTAGAGCGGATGGATCATAACGTATTCTGAGCTGTTGGCCCGGAAGTGGTAGACCGTGGTGTAGACGGTCCGCATAAGATGACAGGCGTTGTCCACGGCGATGCCGTTGAATTCCTGCCGGTGGAGATTCATCTCTCCCTCCGAAAAGGTCGTGAAGCGAACCTTTCCCTCAGAGTCGGTAAGGATGAGCTGTATCTCCACAAGAGCCGAGACATTGTAATGGCTGATAAGATAACGCAGGTTGTCCTGATCATTCCGCAGCTCGGAGAGGAACAGCCCGGTGTGTCCAGCGTCCAGCAGAAAGGAGGACGTGTTGTTGTACACCTCATGGAAGGTGGAGGCGACACTCTCCAGATGGTCTTCCCGCCGGGCATTCTGGCTGAGAGCATTCACAGCAGCGATCGCAATGCAGAACAAAAGACATCCCAGCAGCAGGCTTGAGATCAGCTTACGGGAGACGCTCTGCTCCAGCTCCTGCTGAAAGCGGCTCTTTTTGTAGGTGCGATCGCGGTGACGATGATCCATACTTTTTTCGCTCCTGCTCTTCGACAAACTTTGCCATACGTCGATTATAATGCCTTGAATCAGATGAGTCAACGGGCGTGTTGCGGTCATTTTTATTGCATAACACAAAAAAACTGCCCGGAACGACCTTCTCCTATCGTTCCGGGCAGTTTTGGCAGTACATGGAAAAGAACTTTTTACAGCATTTTCACGGTCAGAGCCTCGCTGGTGAGGTCCTGCGCGGTGTTGCTGTGGGCAGGGTCATTCAGCATATACCGCAGCACCAGAACTTCGCCTACATAGAGGAATGCTGCCTTGATGGGGATGCTGCCGGAGTCCAGCGGGCTTTCCTGTGCGCCGCAGAGAAGGACGACATCTGCGAGCAATGCGCCGGGGGAGTCCTCGTAATGGGTCAGGAGGATGATCTTTGCCCCGGCGGCCTTGGCGGTGCGCAGTGTCTCCATCATGTCGCGGGTCGCGCCGGAGTAGGAGACGAAGAGCACAACGTCGGCCTCGTTCATCAGACTGGCAGTCAGCAGCTGTAAATGGCTGTCGCCTGCGGTGCGGAACTTGGTGGAAAGGCTGGCGAAGCGGGCGCAGATGTCGTTTGCCAGGAGCATACTGCCGCCCTGTCCGAGGCAGAACACCTGCCTGGCCTCCTGCATCAGGTGTACGGCCTCGTCCACGGCCTCGGTAGAGAGAGCCTTCTGGGTGCCGTTGATGGCGGTGAGAAAGCGGGCGTATGCGTGCTCGCAAAGTTCTGCGGTAGTGGCACCGGGCTGCAGCTCCCTCTGGCTGGAGGGTGTGCCGGTGGCGTTGGCCTGCGCCAGCGCAATGCGCATCTCATGGTAGCCGTCGAACCCCAAAGCCCGGCAGAACCGGAACACTGTCGCCTCGGCGACATTGCACTCCCGGCCAGCGAGGAAATGGAGAGATACTGCGCTTCGTCCGCGTGCTGCAGCAGGTAGTCGGCGACCGCGTGGCCGGATCTGGTCAGCTGGTCCTGTCGTTGATGCAGCAATTCCCAAAAATTTGTACCCATGGTCAAGCTCCTTCGAGCAGGCTGCAATGCCCGCACTATTCCTTATGCTTTCTTTTGCCCCCTCCCGCCGCACAGGGAAGGGGGCATTTTTATAAAAAAAGTATAAAAGAAGTTTGGCCGCTTGACAAGTGTGCCTTTCGCCATAATTCGGAAGAAAAAGCTGTGCAGAGCATCCAAAAAACGAGGAAAAGTATGACTTATTGCTGAAAATAAATTTCAAAACTGCGGCAGGAAGAACGAAAATGATTTTCAAACTGAAAATGACAAACTACGCAGAAATGATTACAAAACGGCTACAACCGGCGTAAAAATTAGTGAAAGTGGCCAAAATCTGGCTGGTATCCCAGATATTTGTGCGGAATAGACAAGAAAACTTTCTGAAAATTGTGGATGCGACCGATAGACAAGATGAAAGAAGTTTTCTATAATAAGGCCAACAAGAGCGGTCAGGGATGAAGGACCGCCGATATGATGATAGGTAAGGAGAACTTATTATGAAGAACGCTATTTCTCGTCGCTCCTTCTTGAAGGCCGTTGGTATTATGAGCGCAGCGGGTGCGCTGGCTGCCTGCGGCGGCAAGTCCGCTTCTACCAGCATGGCAGCTTCTACCAGCATGGCAGCTTCTACTGCCGCTTCCGGCTCTGCATCCGGCGCAAGCATCAAGCTGTGGACATACCCCATCGGCGGCTGGGGCAAGGACGAGACCGTGCAGGAGCTTATCGCCAGCTTCAACGCAAAGTATCCTGACATTAAAGTGGCCGTTGAGTATCTGGACTACACCAACGGCGATGACCAGGTGAACACCGCCATCGAGGGCGGCAGCGCACCCGACCTCATCATGGAAGGCCCCGAGCGTCTGGTGGCCAACTGGGGCGCAAAGGGTGTCATGGCTCCGCTGAACGATTTGTGGACCGACGACGCCAAGAAGGACATTTACGAGTCCGTCAACTCCGCCTGCCACAACGACAAGGGCGACTACTACGAGTACCCCCTGTGCATGACCGCACACTGCATGGCCGTCAACATGACCAAGGTCAAGGAAGTGGGCGCTGACAAGTATCTCGACACCGATAAGCACACCTGGAGCACCGAAGGCTTCCTGAACACCGTTGACGCTCTGTACAAGGGCGGCTACGAGAACGTGGCAGCCATCTACTGCGGCGGTCGGCGGCGACCGGGTACCCGCGCTATTATCAATAATATGTACGGCGGCACCTTCACCGATGACGCTCACACCAAGTACACCGCGGACTCTGCCGAGAACATCAAGGCCATCCAGACCCTGTACGACACCGACGGCATCAACTTCGACGCTTCCATCGCCGGCGGCGACGAGATCACCCTGTTCCGCAACGGCACCCTGCAGATGGCATTCTGCTGGAACATCGCTCAGCAGCTGAACGCCGACAACAACGACGCCGGCCTGACCAACAGCGGCGACGAGATCGTGCCCATGGCATTCCCTGACTGCAAGCGGCGACCCGAAGCTCTGCGGCGGCATCTGGGGCTTTGGCGTCTTCGACAATGGCGATGAGGCCAAGGTCAAGGCAGCCAAGACCTTCATTGAGTTCATCGCTGCTGACCCTGACCAGGTGAAGGACAGCGTTCTGGCTTCCACCTACTTCCCGGTCCGCGCCAGTGTGGGCGACATCTACGCCGACAACGCCATCATGAGCGAGTACACCAAGTTCATGGCCTATCTGGGCGACTACTACCAGATCACTCCGGGCTGGGCAACTGCCCGCACCGAGTGGTGGAACATGCTCCAGCGTGTAGGCACCGGCGAAGACGTTGCCACTTCTGTCGCAACCTTTGTCCAGAACGCCAACGCAGCCGCCAAAGCCTGAGCTTTTCCGCCTGAGGGCAAATAAGTAATGACGGCCCCTCCCTCGAACATCCCGGCGAGGGAGGGGCATTTTGTGTGAGATAAGCACCCAATCAGAACGAAAGGTCTGGTGATTTCTTTGGCTGCAAAGACTGCAAGCATCAAAGAGCCGAAGCGCAGCAGCGCACTGGTTCGGCAGGAGACCATCGCTTCCTACCTGTTCCTTCTGCCCAGCCTCATCTTTTTTCTCGGCTTCGTCATTTACCCCATGATACTCTGCGTGGTCACGAGCTTTTTTGACTCGACCATGAACCGTGCCGACGTCTTTGTGGGTCTTGCCAACTACGCAGAGCTGTTCGCAGACCCCATCTTCATCGGCGCTTTGCGCAACACCTTCATCATCGTGGTCGTCTCGGTGCCTGTGACCTGTGCGTTCTCGCTGTGGGTCAGCTCGGCCATCGTCGATTTGCCCGAGTGGGCCACCAGCCTCTTCCGCTGCGTGTTCTACCTGCCGGTCGTCACCGGCTCGGTGGCTGTCACCGTCGTGTGGAAGTGGATGTACAACAATTACTACGGCATCTTCAACTATCTGGGCAAGGCTGTGGGCCTCATCGACAAGAACATCAACTGGCTGGGCGATGAAAAATACGCTCTGGGCTGCATCATCCTCATCCTGCTCACTACTTCTGTCGGCCAGCCCATCGTGCTGTACGTTTCCGCACTGGGCAACGTAGACCAGTCCATCGTGGAAGCCGCTGAAGTGGACGGTGCCACCGATTTCCAGTGCTTCTGGCGTATCAAGTGGCCCGCCATCATGCCCACCACCCTGTACATCCTGGTCATCACGACCATCAACTCCTTCCAGTGCTTCGCGCTGATCCAGCTGCTGACCTCCGGCGGCCCCAACCACAGCACCGATACCATCATGTACTACATCTACTACACTGCATTCAAGCTCTACCGCTATGGTTACGGCAACGCAATGGGCGTTGTGCTGGCCGTTATCATCGCCATCCTGTCGGCTGTCCAGTTCAGGTTTGGCAGTCAGGATAATTAAAGGAGGTGCCGGGCAATGACTGCAACTGCAAAAAAACAGAAACCGTTGAAGCGTCACCCCAGCAAGCTGAAAAAGATGAGCGCTTACATGATGCTGACGTTCATTCTTATCAGCATCGTGGCCGTGCTGTTCGCGTTCCCGCTGTACTGGATCATCACCGGTTCCTTCAAGACCGGCGCGGCCATCAACTCCACGACCCCCGAGTGGTGGCCCAGCCAGTGGGTGCTGACCAACTACCAGAAACTTTTCGCAGGCAAGAGCGCACCTGTGGCAGCTGGCCGTGCCCTTCAGCCACTCTTTCAGCGCGGATGGAGAGCCGATCTATTTCTCCGTCGGCCCAACTGCTCCGGCCGCGCTGCGCTGGATGATCAACACCGTGTTCATGGCCGTCATGTCCATGATCCTCACCTGCGTCACCGCCGCAATGGCAGGCTACGCGCTGGCAAAAAAGCGCTTCGTCGGCCGCAGGCTGCTCTTCACCCTCATCGTCTGCGCAATGGCCCTGCCCAAGCAGGTCATCCTCATCCCGCTGCTGCGTGAGATGAGCGCACTGAACCTTTACAATACCATCTGGGCCGTCATTTTCCCCATCGTGGGCTGGCCCTTCGGCGTCTTTTTGATGAAGCAGTTCAGTGAGGGCATCCCCACCGAGATGCTGGAAGCGGCCCGTATCGACGGTGCCAGCGAGGCGCGCACCTTCGTCAGCATCGTGCTCCCGATGGTCAAGCCGGGCATCGGCGCGCTGGCCATCTTCACCTTCATCAACAGCTGGAACGATTACTTCATGCAGCTCATCATGCTGTCCAGCACCAGCAACCTGACGATCTCGCTGGGCATCGCAAAGCTGCAGGCGGAGAACAGCACCGACTTCGGCCTTATCATGGCAGGTGCCGCTCTGGCCGCTGTGCCGATCATCATCATCTTCCTGATCTTCCAGAAATACTTCACAAAGGGCATCGCAATGGGTGCGGTCAAGGGCTAAAAAGGAGACCTATTATGAAAGACATTACCAAGTATCAGGGCGTTATCCCGGCCTTCTATGCCTGCTACGACGCAGAGGGCAATATCTCCACCGAGGGCGTCAAGGCGCTGACCCGCCATCTGATCGCAAAGGGCGTCAGGGGCGTGTATGTGGGCGGCTCCTCCGGTGAGTGCATCTATCAGCACGTCGATGAGCGCAAGGCCGTGCTGGAAGCCGTCATGAGTGAAGCCAAAGGCAAACTGACCGTCATCGCACACGTCGGCTGCAACAACACCGCCGACAGCGTCGAGCTGGCCCGCCACGCCGAGAGCGTGGGCGTGGATGCCATTGCATCCATCCCGCCCATCTACTTCCATCTGCCGGAGTACGCCATCGCCAAATATTGGAACGAGATGTCGGCGGCGGCTCCCAACACCGAGTTCGTCATCTACAACATCCCCCAGCTGGCCGGCACCGGCCTGACCATGAGCCTGCTGCGCGAGATGCTCAAGAACCCCAACGTCGTTGCCGTCAAGAACAGCTCCATGCCCACCCAGGACATCCAGATGTTCAAGGATGCCGGCATTGCCACCCGTGGCGAGGGCAATTTCGTGGTCTTCAACGGCCCGGATGAGCAGTTCGTCTCCGGCCGCGTCATCGGCGCGGACGGCGGCATCGGCGGCACCTATGCCGTTATGCCGGAGCTGTATCTTGCCATGAACGAGCACATCAACAAGGGCGAGATCGAAGCTGCCCGCGCCATTCAGTACGACGCCGACCGCATCATTTATAAGATGTGCGAAGCCCACGGCAACCTCTACGCGGTGCAGAAGGAGATCCTGCGCCGGATGTACGGCCTTGAGCTGGGCGGCGTCCGCGAGCCGATGCCCGGCCTCATCCCGGAAGATGAGCCCATCGTCGCCGAAGCACAGGCCATGATCGAAGCTGCCATCGCAAAGCTCTGAAAGATCAAAAAGCGCCCCCCTCTCCGTCTCTCAATGAGGGGGAGAGGGCAGGCGCTCTTTGTGCTTCTGTTAAAAAAACACTTGGTTAGGAGAAAATCAACATGATCTGCGACGCACTGGAGCACCTGAACCGTTATCGCGGGCTCCACCGGAATCTTGACACCGCCATCGACTATCTTACCGCCTACCATGTGTCCCACGATTTGAGCGATCTGCCGCTGGGCCGCACTGAGGTGGACGGCGGGAACGTCTTCATCAACGTGATGGAGGCCGATCTGAGCCCGACAGCACCCGCCTCGAATACCACAAAAGTACGCTGACCTTCAAATCGATTTGACCGGCGGCGGGGCTGGGCTATACGACTCTGCCCGGCGAAGAGGCAGGGGAGTTTGCGGGAGATATTGGTTTCAGGACCAGTCCGGATGCCGTCAGCGGCACGCTGGGCGAGGGCGGTTCGTCCTGTTTTTCCCGGCGAGCTGCACAAGCCCGGCGTGGCACGCCCGGCTGTGCTCATGTGCGCAAAGCGGTCATCAAGATCAGGATGGAGGATTGATGGATATGGAGAAAGAAACACTGTTTGAGCAGATCAAGGGCGGCCTCATCGTCTCCTGTCAGGCACTTGATACGGAGCCTCTTTACACCAAAGAGGGCGGCGTCATGCCCCTGATGGCGAAAGCCGCCGCCATGAGCGGAGCCGTGGGCATCCGCGCCAACACCGTCCGCGACATCACCCAGATCAAACAGGTGGTGGACCTGCCCGTCATCGGCATCATCAAAAAGGACTACCCCGGCACCCCCATGTACATCACCGTCACCATGAAGGAGGTGGACGAGCTGGTGGCCTGCGGCGTGGACATCCTCGCCGTGCAGGGTACGGGTGCGCTGCGCCCCGACGGCTCTACCTCGGCCCAGTTCATCCGCGCCATCAAGGCGAAATATCCCGACCAGCTGCTCATGGCGGACTGCGACAATTTCGAGAACGCCATGCTCTGCGCCGAGGCCGGTGCTGATTTCGTAGGCACCACCATGCGCGGCTACACCCCCGAGACGCAGGGGATCAACGATATTGATTTTGAGTTTGTCCACAAGCTGGCCGCGGAATGCCCGGCAAAGATCATCGCCGAGGGCCATATCCATTACCCGGAGCAGGCTGTCAAGGCGCTGGAAGCCGGAGCTTTCGCCCTCGTCGTCGGCGGTGCCATCACCCGCCCGGCGGAGATCACCGCCCGCTTCACCGGTGCCATCAACGCCATGCACAAATAATACGGAGATACGACTATGAAACAGTATCTTGCCATTGATATTGGCGGCACTGCCGTCAAGCTGGGCATCGTGGACGAAGAGGGCCGTGTGCTCTCCAAAACGGAGCAGAGCGTCTGCTTCGACAACTACGAGACGCCCATCCTCACCACGGTGCTGAAGGCCGCAAAAGAGTTCCTCGCCGCCCAGAACATCCCCGCAGAGAGCTTGACTGGCATCGGCGTGTCCGCCACCGGGCAGATCGACAGCCGCAAGGGCATCGTGGCCGGGACCTGCGGCAGCCTGCCCAACTACATCGGAAGCCCCATTAAAGCAGAGCTGGAAGCGAAGTTCGGCCTGCCGACCACTGTCGCCAACGACGCCAACTGCATGACGCTGGGCGAAGTGTGGGTCGGCGGCGCGAAGGGTTACACGGACGTCATCGGCGTCACGCTGGGGACCGGCGTCGGCGGCGGCATCCTCACCGGAGGCCGCCTGCTGGAAGGTGCGCGGGGTCTCGGCGGTGAGCTGGGACACTTCCGCACCCACGCGCTGGATGGCGTGTTCTGCACCTGCGGCGCGTCGGGCTGCTGGGAGCGGTACGCCGCCACCACCGCTCTGGTGCGGGGCGCACAGCCCCGGAACCCGAAGTGGAAGGACGGCCGCGCTATCTTTGAGTCGGCCCATGCAGGCGACCCCACCATCCTGGCGCTTCTGGACGACTGGACGGATGAGATCGCCCAGGGCCTTGCGGGCATGGTGCATATCTTCAACCCACAGCTCATCCTCATCGGCGGCGGCGTCAGCGCACAGCAGGAGCTGCTGATAGACCCCATCGCGAGGAAAGTGCGCGCCTCCGTGATGCCCGCTTTTGCGGAAGGACTGGAGATCCGTGCCGCCCAGCTCCACAACGACGCCGGCATGGTGGGCGCAGTTTACTATTTCCGCCAGTCGCGGGGCGAGATCTGAAAGGGGAAGAGACGATGAAAAAACATATCCTTTGTCTGGGCGACTCCAACACCCACGGCTACTGTGCCGACCCGGCGGACTGTACCGACCACGGCATCCGCTTCAACGAGGACGAGCGCTGGACCTGCCGCCTGCAGACGGCGCTTGGCAGCGACTATCTCGTGACGGAAGAGGGCCTTTCGGGCCGGACGACCGTTTTCGTGGACCCCATCCATGAGTCGATGGACGCTCTGAGCGTGGCTTATTCGCTCCTCAAGAGCCATGAAGTCATCGACCTGCTCATCATCATGCTGGGTACCAACGACGTCAAAGAGCGGTTCAACGCCAATGCCGCCTGCATCGGCGCGGGTATGGAACGGCTGATCCTCAAGGCCAAGAGCGTGGACTGCTGGGGGACCAAGGCTCCCAACATCCTCGTCGTGGCCCCGCCCCGCATCGGCGATGGCTTCCATGATGCCGTCATGGGCGAGGGCTGCGTGGAAAAGTCGAAGGGCGTGGCTGAGCAGTTCCGTATCGTCGCGGAACGTCAGAACGTCCATTTCCTCAATGCTGCCGACTGCGAGTTCAATCAGGTGGACTTCATGCATCTGACCCGTAAGGGCCACGCACAGCTGGCTGCTCTGCTGGCAAAGGAAGTGCCGACGCTTTTATAATGGCATAACGAGCCGCCCCGGCTTCCTGTTACGGAAACCGGGGCGGTTTTGCTGTTTTGGCACTCTGACTTCCGCAGGGATGCGCTTCCTGAATGTAATGATAAATCTGCACTCCGGGGATCTTTGCGGATGGGAAGGAAACGATTTCGAACTTCTCCGTTGCATTTCGCACCAAAGTATGTTTCAATAAAAAGCAGCAAATGGAATGGAACGGAGAAGGGAGAGACTGCGGGATGCTGAAAATTGCTGTCGTCGAAGACCAGCAGGAAGTGCGGGACGAGCTGTGCCGGTTCATCCAGCAGTACGCCGCCGAGAACAGCCTGCAGGTCGAGGTGCTGCCCGTCGAGGATGGGGCCGTCATTGCGGAGCACTACGAGCCGGGGTATGACATCATCTTTATGGATGTGGAGATGCCGGGACTGGACGGCTTCGGCGCGGCGGAGAAGATACGGGCCGTGGACGCAGACGCCGTGCTGGTGTTCGTGACCAACATGGCGCAGTACGCCATCAAGGGCTACGAGGTGGACGCACTGGACTATGTCCTCAAGCCGGTGAACTACTACCAGTTCTGCACCAAGCTCTCCCGGGCTGTTCAGCGGGTGGAGCGCCGCCGGGGCGGACAGGTCGTTTTACAGCTGGCCGGAGGCGGGATGCAGGTGCTCTCCACCGGCGACATCTACTATCTCGAGACCCATGACCGGCTGCTCTGGTATCACACCACCAAGGGTGAGTTTTCCGTCCGTGCCAGCCTCGCCAGCGCCGAAAAGCAGCTGGCGCAGTATCATTTCTCCCGCTGCAATCAGTGCTATCTGGTCAACCTGCAATATGTAAAGGCTGTGGAGAACGACTTTGTCCATGTCAACACCGACCACCTGGAGATCAGCCGCCGCCAGCGTGCGGCTTTCCTGACGGCGGTGGCGTCCTACATCGGAGGTGTGCTGTGAATCTTCTTGCACGCCATGTCATCTTCCGGGCATTGCTGCGGTGGACTGCTGCGGTGGCGTTCTGCATCCCGCTCAAGCACCGGCCTCACGCCCGCCTGCGGGCGCTGGGGATGCTGCTGCCGCTGCTGGGGCTGACCTATGTGCTCGACCCCGCGGCCCAGAGCACCAGCCTCCACGAGCTGCAATTCTCTCTGCTGACGCTCTATGTCGCGTTTTTCGTTCTGCTGGGCATGATGATATACGCCTGCGTTGAGATAGACAAAAAGAGCGCGCTCTACTGCGCCGTATGGAGCCTGCTGGCCTCCCAGACCGCTTACGAGTGCTGGCATCTGGTGGAAGTATTCTTCGAGCGGCGGGGAACGCCCCTTGACCTCAGAAGCCTGCCGGTCATGCTGGCACAGCTGGCCGCTGGTGCATTCTTTTATTTTGTTATCTGCACCACCCTCTCCCGGAAGATGTCTTATAAAGGAGCGTATAACATCGGCCCGCGCCAGCTGACCAGCGCCTTTTTCATCGGCATCCTCTTCATGTTCCAGGCTGCGCTGCTGAGCGGCGGGCAGATGGTGGCGCTGGATCGAAGTCTCGTCATGACGATGTTTGTCGGGCAGTTTTACTTCCTGACCCTGCTCTACTTCCAGACCGAGGTGTTCAAGCTCTCGGCCATGCAGAAGGAGATGGACACCCTCAACCTGTTATATGAGCGCCAGCGGGAGCAGTACCAGGTGGCGCGGCAGAACGTCCAGATCATCAACAAGCGCTGCCACGAGCTGAAGCGGATCGCCGCGCTCCGCCGATGTCGAGCGCCCCGGCAGACCCGGAGCTGAAAGCCCACATCGACGAGGCCGAAAAGGCCGCTCAGCTCTACGACGCCAGCCGAAACACCGGCAATGAGGTGCTGGACGTGGTGCTCACGGAAAAGAGCCTGCTCTGCGAGTCACGCCGCATCCAGCTCAACGCGGTGACGGACGGCAGCTGTCTGAGCTTTTTTGAGGCCAGCGACCTCTACGCCCTTTTTGCCAATATGCTGGACCACGCCATTGAAAGTGCAGTGAAGGTGCCGGAACCGGAGCGCCGCTGCATCGACCTGCTGGTCTGCACCCGGCAGAGCTTCGTGGTGGTGAACGTCATCAGCCCCGACCGCCCGGCAGAGTCTGCCGACACCCGTGCCGCCCATTACGCCGTCAAAGTGACCAACCGCATCGTTCAGAAGTATAAAGGCACCCTGACCACAGAGAGCCAGAACGGGTTCTTTGCGGTGAAGATCATTTTTCCGAGCGCCCTCTCAGTCAAAGCCTGATGGCTTTGCCAGCTCCCCCAGAGGGGGAGCCACTGGCGTACCGGTAAGGCCCACGCTGGACGAACAAAGCTTTTATTATCGTAAAATGTAGTGCCCTGCTATAGAGATTCACAGCAGCTTGACAAGAATGCTTGTTCCGAAGCCGCTGCCCTCTGCAGCAGGGCACTATCTTTTACGTCAGAGTAAACTTTCGGCGTCTGGCAGAAAGCTGTCCGATATGCCAATGGCTCTCCCTTTGGGAGCAACGGCGACGACCGCCGCCAGCGGCGGAAACAGGGAGGAGCTGTTGGGGCAGCGGCCAGCAAGACGCAAGCGAAGCGTGGCGGATGCTGGGAGCCGCAACCCGGTCTTGGCGCGTGAGCGCCTGAGAGGGCAAGGCCGCTGCCCGTGAGCATAGTGCGCAGCGATGCTCTCCCTCTGCCAAAGGCTTTTGCTCATCGCTGTATCGAGACTCTTTTACAACAGGCTTGCCCTCTCCGTCAATGCAAGCATTGCCACCTCTCCCAAAGGGAGAGGCTTTTTTGTTGTCCTGCAAGCCTTCATTTGACTCTTGTTGTATCCAACTGTTTGTGAGAGATGCACAAATATAACAGCTTCGATTTGTGAGAGCAAAACCGAATATCCACACCATTCGACCGATTATCGCAACGGTCTTGCGAAAGGAAAAGTCTTTGATAAAATAATAGCGAAAGACAGAAAAACGACCGCACAACAGAGAAAACGCTACAGATACACGGGAGGAAAACGAATGCGAAGCATCGCCAAGCTCATGCAGGACTGGCAGTTCACCGGGCCGGACGGCAAGACCACTCTGGTGGAGCTGCCCCACACTTGGAACGCAAAGAGACGGCCAGGACGGCGGCAACGATTACTGGCGCGGCACCTGCACCTACAGCACCACCTTTGCCGCTCCGGTGTTCGACGCAGCTTCGCAGGAAGTCTGGCTGCAGTTCGAGGGCGTCAATTCCAGCGCCAAGGTTCTGCTGAACGGCAGGAACATCTGCACCCACGACGGCGGCTACTCCACCTTCCGTGTCCATATCTCCGACCTGCTGGCAAAAGACAACCAGCTCACCGTCGAGGTGGACAACAGCGTCAACGACCGCGTCTACCCCCAGAAGGCCGACTTTACATTCTACGGCGGCATCTACCGCGACATCAGCCTGATGGTGGTCAGCAAAAACCACATCGCGCTGGGCCACTTCGGCGACACCGGCGTCAAGATCACCCCCGCCCTCAAGGACGGCAGGGCTGACATCCGGGTCGAGACCCTCGTGGAAGGCGAGGGCGCTGTCTCCGTCGAGCTGCAGGACGCAGCCGGCAGCATCGTGGCCAGGGCTGAGGGCGCAGACGCTCAGCTCCACCTCGACGCTCCCCACCTCTGGGACGGCGTGAAGGACCCCTATCTCTACACCTGTGTCGTCCGCCTGAGCAGTGACGGCATCGTGGTGGACGAGGTTTCCACCCGCGTGGGTCTGCGCACCTTCTCGGTGGACTCCAGGAACGGCTTCTTCCTCAATGGCCGTCCCTATCCGCTCCACGGCGTCTCCCGCCATCAGGACCGCAAGGGCGTGGGCAACGCCATCACCCGCGAGATGCACGATGAGGATATGGCTCTCATCCGGGAGCTGGGTGCCAACACCGTCCGGCTGGCCCACTACCAGCACGACCAGTACTTCTACGACCTCTGTGACCAGTACGGCATGGTGGTCTGGGCTGAGATCCCCTACATCTCCGAGCACCTGCCCAATGGCCGCGCCAACACCGTCAGCCAGATGAAGGAGCTCATCTGCCAGAACTACAACCACCCCTGCATCGTCTGCTGGGGCGTCTCCAATGAGATCACCATCTCCACCAGGGACAAGGCCGATATGCTCGACAATCACCGCGAGCTGAACGACCTGTGCCACAAGATGGACTCCACCCGTCTGACCACGCTGGCCTGCTACGCCATGTGCGGCCCCTTCAATCCGGTGGCCCACATCACTGACCTCGTCAGCTGGAACCTCTACCTCGGCTGGTATGTGCCGGGCCTGTTCCTGAACGACCTGTGGATGGACTTCTTCCATCTGGTCTACCGGGCCGTCCTCTGGGCTTCTCCGAGTACGGTGCCGAGGGTATGCCGAACCTCCACAGCTCGAAGCCCCGCCGCGGCGACCACACCGAAGAGTATCAGGCAAAGTATCACGAGTACATGCTCCGCTGCTTCGACCGGCATAAGTGGATGTGGGCGACCCACGTCTGGAATATGTTCGACTTTGCAGCCGACGCCCGCGACCAGGGCGGCGAGCCGGGCATGAACCATAAGGGCCTCGTCACCTTCGACCGGAAGACCCGGAAGGACAGCTTCTACCTCTACAAGGCATGGTGGAGCGACGAGAACTTTGTCCACATCTGCTCCAAGCGGTTCACCGACCGCACGGAGAGCGAGATGGAAGTGAAGGTCTACTCCAACCAGAAGTCTGTCGCCCTCTACGTCAACGGCGAGAAGGCCGGCGAGCAGACCGGCGAGCACGTCTTCAGCTTCCGTGTGCCGCTGACCGGCGAAATCGAAGTCAGGGCTGTGGCCGGTGACTGCATCGACACCGCTTCCTTCCGTCATCTGGACACCCCGGATCCCAGCTACAAGCTGGTCAAGACCAAGTCCAAGAGTGCAAACTGGGTCTGAGCACTGGTTTTGTACTTTGAAGAAATTGAATCCAAAGGAGGAGTCAGAACCGGAAAACAGCTGTCTGGTGCGGCAGGATAAGAACAATGCAAAAAAAGAAAAGGAGAACAGCATGGCTAAGAAAAGTATAGTGCTGCGCGGTCTGACTGCACTGCTTACCTTCGTTTTCTCGCTGTCTATCGTGACAGGCGTGACCCTCGAAGCTTATAAGTCGACCATCGACACCAACCTCGGAACCCAGAGCGAAAAGTTTGTCTCGGAGCACCGAAGCAGATCCGCTCTACAATAAATTTACCCCCTCTGCCGAAGTCCTGAACGAGGACGGTACCGGCAACTCTCACGCCCTCATCCAGAAGGCAATGAACCTGAACCGCCAGCAGGCGGCAGAGGGCGCCGTTCTGCTGAAGAATGAGAACAATGCGCTGCCTCTGGCAAGCGGCTCCAAGGTCACTCTGCTGGGCATCCGCTCTCATGTGCCGCTGGTCGGTTCCAGCTTCGGCGTCAAGGCATGGGGCGGCTTCATCGATCTGGAGCAGGCTCTGAGCCAGAACAAGACGGACTTTGCCAACACCATCACCACCAGTGTGAACACCAACCGTAAGACCGGTGAGACCACAGTCGGCCGTACCGTGTCTTCCTGGAGCGGTGACGAGTTCGAGTTCGAGGGTGCGGGTTACGAGATCAATCCCACCATGGTCAGCATCTATGAGAAGCTGAACGAGACTTACAACCACGCCAACAATGAGTCTCCCGCCGAGGTCTACGATCCGGGCGAGCCTTCTCTGGCCGAGATCGCAGCTGTGGACAGCAGCTATGAGTCCAGCTTTGCCAAGTACGGCGATGCGTCCATCGTGGTCATCAGCCGTCCCAGCGCAGAGTCCAAGGACTATCTGCCCGGCGGCATCGCAGAGGGTCTGGGCGCAGACGAGCCTCTGGCTCTGACCACTAACGAGCGTGACATCATCGAGACCGCAAAGAAGGCCAGCGAGAAGGTCATCGTTCTGGTCAACACCGCAACTGCCGTTGAGATCGGCGATCTGAAGAACGACCCCGATATTGATGCGATCCTGTGGATCGGCTTCCCCGGCTGCTACGGCATGGTCGGCATTGCCGATATCCTCTGCGGCCGCACTAGCCCCTCCGGCGGTCTGCCCGACATCTACCCCACCTACAATATGTCTGCTCCCGCTATGCAGAACATGGGTAAGATGTACTACACCAACACCGCAGACGTCATCACCCGTTCCGGTGGTCTGCTGAGCTTCACCCCGGGCGCTTACACCATTGAGGCCGAGGGTCTGTACACCGGCTACCGTTACTATGAGACCCGCTATGCGGACTGCGTCAACGGCGTGGGCAATGCAGCCTCTCCCGTGGGTGCATACGCTTCTTCCACCGAGTGGAACTATGACAACGAAGTGGCCTATGGCTTTGGCTACGGCCTGAGCTACACCACTTTCACGCAGGAGATCCAGGGTCAGCCTGAGATCAGCGTGAACATCGACAGCGAGACCGGCGCACCGCAGGCCTACGCTACCTTCAATGTGAAGGTCACCAACACCGGCAAGGTTCCCGGCAAGACCTCTGTGCAGATCTACGGTCAGGCTCCTTATACCGAGGGCGGTTTGGAGAAGGTCGCGATCCAGCTGCTGAACTTTGAGAAGTCCAGTGAACTGGCACCCGGCGCATCCGAGATCGTTTCTGTCAAGGTCGATCTGCAGTACATCGCCAGCTATGATATGGAGCACGATAACGGCGATGGCACCACCGGCACCTATGTCCTCGATCCCGGCACCTACTACTTCGCAGCTGGTAACGGCGCACATGACGCTCTGAACAACATTCTGGTGCTGCAGGGCGCAGACAAGTCCAAGATGGTGGGCACCGGCAGTGCAGCTGCTGCAGTTGCACAGGAGATCACCGAGGATCTGATCTCCCGCACTGCTTTCTCTGTTTCCAAGACTGGTGAGAAGATCTCCAACCAGCTCCCCTACTCCGACTGGAACTACTACCAGCCCGGCGAAGTTACCTATCTGACCCGCGCCGACTGGGCAGGCACCTTCCCAAGACCTACGATCGATGACCCTGACCAGCGAGAAGCTGATCAGCGACCTGAACGGCAACTACTACACCATTGCAACCGATGACGATACCTCCGATATCAAGTGGGGCAAGAACAGCAATCTGATGTTCTATCAGATGTTCGGCCTGGACTTTGACGACCCGAAGTGGGACGAGCTGCTGGATAAGATGACCCTTGAAGAAGCACAGTATCTGGCAACCTACGGCGGTCCCAGCATTCCGGGCGTCGAGTCCATCGGCACGGTCGAGACCTACATGACCGAAAACGCAGGCAACGGCGTTGCCGTGAACCTGAATGCTTCCAAGGATACCAATGCTCCCTGGACCATCAGCGCAGATGATCCCAACGGCAACTGGCATCCCGAAGTCTTTGCAAACGCTCCGCTGGTCGCAGCTTCTTTAACAACGAGCTGTACAAGGCTGTCGGCGAGTTTGTCGGCGAGGAGTCTCTGTTTGTCGGCATCCCCATCCTGTGGGGCCCCGGCATGAATACCCATCGTTAGGCTTACAACGGCCGTAACGGCGAGTACTACTCTGAGGATCCCGTCCTGACCGGCAATGCTGGTATGGAGTTTGCCATTGGCGCTCGAGTACGGCTTGGTCGCCGCTCCCAAGCACTACGCCTTCAACGATCAGGAGTCTGAGCGCGGCGGCGTTTCTCCCTATATGACCGAGCAGCGTGCCCGCGAGATCGAGCTGCGCGCTTATCAGATCGCATTTGAAGCTACCAAGTACGATACCGACGACTACAATACAGGTATGCGCGGTCTGATGACCTCCTTCTCCAAGATCGGCGGCGTCGAGTGCACCGCCAGCGTTGGCATGAACACCAATATCCTGAAGAAGGAGGGGCTTCAGGGCTACGCTGTCACCGATATCTACGATGATACCGACCTGTACGGTGCCGTGCTGAATTCCGGCGTTACCTGTTTTGATACCCGTGGTATCTCCGGCTTCTACGGCTCCACCACTCTCGAGAACGACTCTACCTTTGCAACGCAGGTGGACGGCAGCTCTGTCAGCAGCACCCTGCTGAACGGCGATGCCAACCTGCAGCAGCACGTCAAGGAGTCTGCACACAATATCCTGTATGCAATGGCACAGTCTAACCTGATGAACCGCTACAACAGCACCACGCGCATCATCCAGAGCATGACCTGGTGGCGTGCGGCTTACATCGCTCTGATCGCGGTCTCCGGCATCCTGACAGTTGCCTGCGGCGCAGGTTATGTGTTCTCCGTCCGCAAGAAGAGCAAGAAGGAGGTTCACTGATATGACCTTTCTGAAAAAACAGGGCGCAGCCTTCTATTTTAACGCAGTCGCCATTGTCTTTGCCATTGTAGGCATCGTTACCATGGTGATGAGCAGCACTTACAGCGAGGCCAATGTACTGGCTGCTCTGACCCGTCTGGTCATTCAAGGCGTTCTGGCCGTAGTTCTGGTCGCCGGGGGCATTTGGGCAGCCAACAAGGGAAAGGATGACAATGGCATCATCGGTCTGGCCGCTACCATGGCAGCCATCGCCCTGATCGTTGCAACCATTGGCAATATCATCAACAGCCGCATCCTGCTGATCTCCGGCCTGTTCTCCTTCAACTCTCAGAACATGGTTGGCTGGCACGTTTTTTACATCACCGTGGCCTGTCTGGTCTGCTATGTCGTGGCCATCGTTGCGATGATTATCGGTACCTTCTGCAAGGCAACGAAGTAAGAGACGTTTCTCTGTAACTTTTTATTATCCGATCACGGCAGCCTGTCCCCCAGAACGGCGGGCAGGCTGCCGTTTTTTGTAAGAAAAAGGAGACACCGCAAATGGGTGAACAAACCGCAAAGGCGCCGGGCCTGAACCGCGCCAAGACCTACCAGCTGGTGCTGTTCCCGCTGAACAACGGCGCAACGAACGTGTACTATGTGCTGGTGCTTTCCTACATCGCCACCTTCGGCAGCAAGGTGCTGGCCCTGTCCATGATCTTCGCTTCGGTCATGGTCACCGGTATGCGCCTGTTCGACGCGATCACCGACCCCATCATCGGCGCCCTGATGGACCGCACCAACGGCAAGTTCGGCAAGTTCCGGCCCTTCATGGTCATCGGCAACCTCATCATGGCAGCCAGCATCCTCGTGCTGTACTGCCTGACCCCGCTCATCCCCGCCGGCTCGATGTTCCTGCGCTATGCGGCTTTCGCGGCTCTGTACGCAGTCTGGGTCATCGGCTACACCTTCCAGACCAGCTGCACCCGTTCCGGCCAGACCGTTCTGACCAACGACCCCAAGCAGCGCCCCCTGTTCACCATTTTCAACACCGTCGGCTCTCTGCTGGGCATGGGTGTGATGCAGTTCTTCGCCCCCATCCTCGCCAAAAACTATGAGGGCGGCTATGCCTCTGCCGGTTTCTTCCGCACCCTGGCTCCTGTGGGCATCGTCATCTCCATCCTCCTCACCGTTCTGGCCATCATCGGCATCTGGGAGAAGGACCGGCCCAAGTACTTCGGCATCGGCGGCGAGGTCAGCGAGAAGGTCAAGCTGCACGAGTACGTCCAGATCATCAAGAACAATAACCCCATGCAGCGTCTGATGGTGGCTGGTGCCGGCTGCAAGCTGGCTCTCTCCATCGCCACCAACACCACCGTCCTGTGTATGCTGTACGGCTGCATGATGGGCAGCTATGACGGCCTGTATCTGCCCATGATGGTGCTGGGCTACGTCTTCAGCGTGCCCTTCTTCCTGCTCACCGTCCGCACCAGCCAGAAGGAGGGCCAGAAGGCCAGCCTGATGAAGTACGTCAGTGTGGCATTCATCTGCTACATCGGCGTGCTGGTGCTGCTGCTGCTCTGGGGCCGCAGCGACGCCTTCACCCTGTCCATCATGGGGGACAACGGCCTGTCCATCAACCTCTACACCATCCTCTTCATCGCATTCTTCGGCATCGGCTACGGCGCATACTACGCCACCGCCGACATGCCCATCCCCATGGTCGCCGACTGCTCCGACTACGAGACTTACCGCAGCGGCAGCTACATCCCCGGCATCATGGGTACGCTGTTCAGTCTGGTGGATAAGCTGGTGTCCAGCCTGTCCGCTACCGTCGTCGGCATCGCTGTGAGTTTCATCGGCCTCGAGAGCCTGCCCACCCAGTACGACCCCTACACCCCCGGTATGAACTGGGTGGTCATCGTGCTGTTCTGCATCATCCCGATGGTGGCCTGGGCCGCTACCCTTATCGCCATGAAGGGCTACACCCTGACCGGCGAGAAGATGAAGGAGATCCAGGCGGTCAACGCCTGCCGCCGCGACGCTGTGGCCAACGGCATGAAGCTGGAAGAGGCCATGACCAAGTGGCAGAGCATGGACCAGCTGCCCGCCGAGTACCGCAGCTGAGCCTGTAAAGAGGAAGAACATGGAACAGAATGTACTGAACACTGACCTGACCGGCAAGGTGGCCGTCGTCACAGGCGCAAGCGGCACCCTGTGCTCCATTTTCGCCAAGGCTCTGGCCCGGGCGGGCGCGAAAGTCGCCCTGCTGGGCCGCAATATGGAGAAGCTCAAGGCTCGGCCGACGAGATCGAGGCCGAAGGCGGCATCGCCAGGGGCTACACCTGCAACGTCATGAACAAGGCCAACTGCCTGCAGGTGGCTGAGGACGTGATGGCAGAGCTTGGCCCCTGCGATATTCTGGTGAACGGTGCAGGCGGCAACAACGCCCGCGCCAACACCGACAAAGAGTATTTCGAGATGGCCGACCTCGAGGACGATACCGTGACCTTCTTCGACCTCGACGAGAGTGGTGTAGAGATGGTGTTCGACCTGAACTTCATCGGCACCCTGCTGCCCACCCAGGCCTTCGCCCGCCAGATGGTGGGCCGCCCGGGCTGCAACATCCTCAACATCTCCAGCATGAACGCTTACCTGCCCCTGACCAAGATACCGGCCTACTCCGGCTCCAAGGCTGCTGTGACCAACTTCACCCAGTGGCTGGCCGTCCATTTCAGCAAGGTCGGCATCCGGGTGAACGCCATCGCCCCGGGCTTCTTCGCCAGCGAGCAGAACGCCAGCCTCCTCTACAATGAGGACGGCACCCCGACGGCCCGTACCAACAAGATCCTCGCCGCGACCCCCATGGGCCGCTTCGGCGACAGCGAAAAGGACCTTGTGGGCGCACTGCTGTTCCTGCTGAACAATGACGCTGCCGGTTTCATCACCGGCATCTGCCTGCCCATCGATGGCGGCTTCTCCGCCTATTCGGGCGTGTAAAAACACAAGAAAAAGCTCCGGCTTTCGTACGAAGGCCGGAGCTTTTTTGTGCTTTTCAGGACTCTTTTTCTACATTCTGTTGTTTCTGCTCGATTTTTTCCATATAGCGCCAGAGGGTCGTGCGGCTGATGCCCAGCTGACGGGCAGCGGCGGCGCGGTTGCCGCCGTGGGCGGCGACGGTCTGCTGGACGACATCGCGGATGACCTCTTCGAGGGTCTGCTCACTGGGCTTGCGGGCAGAAGCCGGCTGCGGCACGGCCCGCAGAGTCCGCTCTTTGGAAAGCATATCGGCCACCGTCCCGGCCCGGATGTAGGGGCCGTCCGACAGGGCGGCGAGGGCGCGCAGGACGTTCTTGAACTGGGTGTAATTGTTGGGCCAGGGGTACTGGCGGAGCATCTCGATGGCCCGGGGCTCGAAGCCCGAGAGCTGCTTGCCCAGCTCGAGGTTCAGGCTGTTGAGGTAGAGGCTGGACAGAGACGGGATCTCATCGGAGCGGCTGCGCAGGGAGGGCAGGGGAAGGGCCAGTGAGCCCAGCCGCTCACTGAAATGCCGCAGCACCTCCGGCACCGGCTCCCCCTCGACGATGGAGCAGGAGAAGATGAGCCGCACCCGGCGGGCAAGACCGGTTTCTTCAATGGCGGCAAGAAGCTCTGAGCTCCACTGGGGCGGGATGGACTCGAAATTCTGGAAGTAGATGGTGTTTCCGGTGGCGCTGAGAGGGGAGTTGTAGTGGTTGAGCAGGAAATCCCAGGTCTTCTCATTCAGCAGCGCACAGTTCACCACGATGAAGGGGCGGTTTGCAAGGGAGCTGTGCAGATAGAGGTAGCGTGCGATCTGCTCTTTGCCGGTGCCGGGCTCGCCGTAGATGAATACCGGCTGGCGCAGCAGGGCGAGGGAGCGTATCTCGGCCGCCTGGATACCCATCGCGCCGCTGAGGCTGTAGAAGCTGTTGGCGAAGAGGTATTCGCACTCGCCCTTGTTCAGGGTGCGCAGGCCGGGACGGCTGGAATGGAGCGGGATGCGGGCCGGAACACAGTAGAACAGACACCGCTGGACGTTGTTCATCAGCAGCTGCTGGGCGGTGATGCTGTAGAGCTGGTCCCGCTCGGTGTAGTAAAAGCGGAGGTTGCCGCTGGCCGGTATCTCCCGGATGTGGGACTGAAGGACGCTGCTCAGCTCCGCCGGAACCTCGGAGATGCTGCTGTAGAAGAGGTCGCCGTTGGACTCCATGACGATGACCCGGCCATTCTGGCCCTGGGTGATGCTGCGGAGGAACAGGTTCTCCTGCCGCAGATGGCCGAACCAGGAGCTGATGCTCACGGCCTGGTCGATGGCGGCGTGGAGGCTTTCGACGCCGGAGGTGATGAGGAAGGCGTCGAAGCCCATCTCCCGGGCGATGGTGTGGGTGACCATGTCACAGACCACCATCCGGTAGCCGCCCTGCTGCAGGCGTTCCAGGGTGTGGCGCACCTCAGCGGCGTTGTTCACGGTGAGGATGTCGAGGTTGAAGTCCAGCAGGCTGCACAGGGTGTGAGCCGGCTCGGTGATGGAGGGGAAGCCCACGATGGCGTAGAGGCTGGAATAATTCTCGGCCAGCTTCATGGTGCGCAGCACGTCGTACACCGAGATGTGGATGTCCACCACCGGCAGGTCGGTCACCTGCCGGATGAGGGCTGCGGTGCCGCCGCGGGAGATGATGCAGTCGTAGGAGTTGGGGGGCATCTGCTGCACGATGGCCTGCCCGTCTTCCAGGTCGCCGGTGTAAATGTCCATTTCAACATTGGGATAAGCCTGCGCCGCCTGCGCCATCGCGGTGCGCATTCCGTCGTAGGGGGCGATGCCCAGAATACGGGTGTGAGTCTCTATCACAACAGACACCTCCGTTCATATTTGCTACTATTCTAGCAAATAAACTTCCAAAAATCAAACAAAGACCGTTCTGATTTGAAACGATTTAAGATTTTATAACCAAAAAACTTAATCGATGTTTCAAATTAAAACGGAAAAGCCCGCTCGTTTCCATGCACGCCGTGTCAAAATAAGGCATAATGGTATCACGAGAATAAACCATGAGAGGAGGAGCAACCTATGCTGCTTCTGCTGATCCTTGCAGATGACTTTACAGGTGCGCTGGACACGGGCGTCCAGTTCGCCGCCTGCGGCATCCCCACCCGCGTCGTGGTCGGAGAGCAGGTGGATTTTGCAGCCAATGACGCCGCTGTGCTGGTGGTGGACACCGAGACGCGCCATCTGCCCGCTGCAGAGGCCTATGCCGTCATCGCAAAACTGACCCGGGAGGCGATGAGTGCGGGCGTTTTCAGCATCTATAAAAAGACAGACTCCGCGCTGCGCGGAAACATCGGCGCAGAGCTTTCGGCCCTGCTCAAAACCAGCGGGGAGCGCCGGCTGCCGTTCCTGCCGGCCTTCCCCCAGATCGACCGTGTGACCCGGGACGGAGTACATTATATCAGCGGCGTGCCTGTGACCGAGAGCCCCTTCGGCATCGACCCCTTCGAGCCGGTGCGCCACGCCAGGGTGACGGAGCTCATCGGGGAGCAGACCGATGTGCCTGCCTACAGCTTCCCGACCCTGAAAGAGGATGAGGCTGTGCCGGAGCAGGAGGGCATCCTAGTCTTTGACGCCGGGAGCCTCGACGACCTTGCGTCCACGGGCCGCGCCCTGTTCCGGAATGGCAGGTCCCGCCTGATGGCAGGCTGTGCCGGCTTTGCAGCGTTGCTGCCCGACCTGATGAAGATGCCCGGGCGCAGGACGGTCACCATGCCGAAGCTGGACCATCGCCTGCTGGTGGTCTGCGGAAGCGTCAACTCCATCGCCCTGCGCCAGCTGGATGTGGCCGAACAGAACGGCTTCTCCCGTCTGCGCCTGACCCCCCGCCAAGCTCGACCCCGGCTATTGGGAGAGCGAGAACGGCAAAGAGGCCCTGCAGGGCATCAACGAGATGCTGGCCGCGAACCCCGCTGCATCATCGAGACCAACGACGAGGGCGGCAACCAGCCCACGGCGGATTACGCCGCCGCCCGGGGCCTCGACCTCGAGGGCCTGCGGGTCGGCATCGCCAGCAGCATCGGCCATATGCTGGGCAAACTGTTCACCAGCCCCGCGCTTGGGACCCTGCTGCTCACCGGCGGCGACACGCTGCTGCAGTGCATGAACTGCGTGGGCATCAAGGAGCTTGAGCCGGTGTGCGAGATGGAAAAGGGCGTCGTGCTGGCCCGCTTCACCTACCGCGGCTGCACCCGCTACGTTATCACCAAGTCGGGCGGCTTCGGCCACGAGAAACTGCTGCTCGACCTTGCAGATCGCATTGCAGCAGAGTAAATTTATAGCAGTTTGCGTTTTTAATGCACAAGCAACATCCGCAAACTGCATATCGCAAATATGCCGGTTTGAAAGGCAATGCTTTTGAAAACTGCGATAGAACGATTGATTTCTTGGAGGACACTATGACATATAAAAAACTTCCCGGCCTGACCTGGGACGGCACGATCTACGAAAACGAAGAGATGGGTACGCTGGAAGCCCTGCTGCCCACCGGCGGCTATCCCACCGCCCATGCACCTGCCATGGTAGAGCTGCCCGACGGCACGCTGCTGTGCTGCTGGTTCGCCGGTACTTATGAGGGCAGCGCAGACATCCGCATCATCTGCTCTGTCCTGCCCAAGGATGGTGCCCAGTGGCTGCCGCCGGTGGACATCTCTGGCGACCCCACCCGCAGCGAGCAGAACCCCTCGCTGTTTTACGGCCCGGACAACGCGGTGTGGGCCATGTATACTGCACAGCTCGACCGACAGGCTGGCAAGGACAATATGCAGTACACAGCGGTCGTCCGCTGCCAGAAAAGCACCGACGGCGGCAAAACGTGGGGACTCTATGAGACGATCTTCCCCGAGGAGGGCACCTTCTGCCGCCAGCCCATTCAGGTGTTGAGCAATGGCCGCTGGATCTTCGCCAACTGGCTCTGCACCGACTCGGCTGAGGGCCTGTCCGGCGACCCCACGGCTTTCCGCATTTCGGACGACGAGGGCAAGACCGGCATATGGTCATGATGCCGAAGAGCAATGGTCATGTCCATGCCAACGTCGTAGAGCTTGAGCCGGGCCATCTGGTGGCTTTCATGCGCAACCGCGAGGCCTACCGCATCCACCGCAGCGAGTCCTTCGACTGGGGCGAGACGTGGAGCGAGCCGGTGGCTACTCCGCTGCCCAACAACAATTCCAGCATCAGCGCCCTTAAACTGCAGAGCGGCCGCATTGCAATCGCCTACAACCCCACCTGCACCCCGACCCCTCAGCCGGGCAAAGCTGCATGGCCCGGCCTGCGCTGCCCGGTGGCTGTGGCCCTCTCTGAGGACGGCGGCAAGACCTTCCCGATGCTCCGCTGGATGGAGCGCGGCGAGGGCTTCATGGGGGACGAGAATAAGACCAATAATAAGCAGTATGAGTATCCCTACCTGATGCAGAGCCGCGATGGTGCCATGCACTTGACCTACGCGGCCCGCACCCGTCAGGGCATCAAATACATCCGCTTCCGTGAAGAAGATGTCATGGGCGCGAAGCGCGAGACGGTGGGGCTGTACAACCCCACCGCCGCTCAGACCCGCTGATTTTTTTGAAGGAGGAAATTTGTTATGCTGACCCAGTACAATCTGAAGATGCCGCACGCAGTTTACGGCGGCGAGAACGCAATGGACAACATCACCGCCATCATCAAGGCCCGTGGTGCAAAGAAGGTGGCAATGTTCACCGACAAGGGCATTGAGGGCGCTGGCCTGTTCGCCCTGCCCGAGGAGGCTGTGAAGGCTTCCGGCGCAGAGTATTATGCTCTGGACGAGCTGCCTCCCGAACCCAGCTACATGGCTGTCCAGAAGCTGGTGGATGAGTTCAAGGCTTCCGGCGCCGACCTCATCGTGGCCTGCGGCGGCGGCTCCGTCATGGACGCAGCCAAGCTGGCAAGCGTGCTGGTGACCGATGACTACGGCGTCAAGGAGCTGCTGGACAACCCCGGTATGGCTCAGAAGTGCGTCCCCATCGTCCTCATCCCCACCACCGCCGGCACCGGCGCTGAGGTCACTCCCAATGCCATCGTCGCTGTCCCCGAGAAGGAGCTGAAGGTCGGCATCGTCAACGAGAACATGATCGCGGACTACGTCATCCTCGACGCCCGCATGATCAAGAACCTGCCCCGCAAGATCGCAGCTGCTACCGGCGTTGATGCTCTGGCACACTGCATCGAGTGCTTCACCAGCAACAAGGCCAACCCTTTCAGCGACCTGTACGCTCTGGAGGGCCTCGACCTCATCCTGAACAACATTGAGAAAGCCTGCGATGACCCCGATGCCATGGCCGAGAAGAACCGGATGCAGATCGCAGCTTACTACGGCGGTCTGGCCATCACCGCTTCCGGCACCACCGCAGTCCACGCTCTGAGCTATCCTCTGGGCGGCAAGTACCACATCGCACACGGCGTCTCCAACGCCATCCTGCTGGCTCCTGTCATGCGCTTCAACAGCGGGCATCCGGCTGTCAAGGAGCGTCGGCTGTGGCTTATGACCGCTGCTGCCACGAGAACAAGACCTGCACCACCGTGGAGGAGAAGGCTGCATGGATGATCGCCCGCCTCGAAGCGATCGTCAAGCATCTGGACATCCCCACCAGCTTGAAGGAGTTCGGCGTCCCCGCTGAGGACCTCGAGGGTCTGGTCGAGTCCGGTATGCAGGTGCAGCGTCTGCTGGTGAACAATATGCGCCCCGTCACTGCTGACGACGCCCGCAAGCTGTATCAGGAGATCATGTAATAGAAAAGGAGAACACGTTATGAAGACCAGCGACATCAAAGGCATTATCCCTCCGGTAATCACCCCGATGAACAACGATGACGAGCAGACCGTCAACCACGAGGCTCTGCGGCAGCAGGTCGAGCGCCTGCTGGCAGGCGGCGTGCATGGCATCTTCCCCATGGGCACCAACGGCGAAGCCTACGCTCTGTCCTTCCAGGAGAAGGAAGAGATCCTGGCTACCGTCATCGACCAGGTAAAGGGCCGTGTCCCCGTTTACGCAGGCACCGGCTGCATCACCACCGCCGAGACCATCCGCATGAGCAGGCGCGCCGAGGAGATGGGCGCAGATGCACTGTCCATCATCACCCCCAGCTTCGCACTGGCCTCCCAGAAGGAGCTGTACGACCACTATGTGGCCGTGGCAAAGCAGGTCAACATCCCCATCATCCTCTACAACATCCCCGCCCGCACCGGCAACAAGCTCCTGCCCGAGACCGTGCAGGCCCTCTGCCGTGACGTGGACGTCATCGTCGGCGCAAAGGATTCCAGCGGCGACATCGAGAACCTGAAAGCTTACATCCGCCTGACCCGTGAGCTGGACAAGGATGTGGCCATCCTCGCCGGCAACGACGGCGCGATCCTGACCTGCCTGAAAGAGGGCGGCGCAGGCGGCATTGCAGGCCGCGCCAACATCTGGCCGGCCACTGTTGCAAAGATCTACGACTGCTTCAAGGCTGGCGACCTCGAGGGCGCACAGGCCGCTCAGGACGCAATCGCCATCCTGCAGCAGACCTTCAAGTACGGCAACCCCAACACCATCATCAAGACCGCTGTCGCCCTGCAGGGCCACAACGTCGGCAAGTGCCGCGCCCCCTTCAACTACGTCCCCGAAGAGGGTCTGGAAGCCATCAAGAAGGTCCTGGCCGAGAACGCTGCCAAGGGCCTGAACTGAGAAGAGCAAGGAGAGCGCTGCTATGAATAAACCTATCGTTGGCATTACGATGGGCGATCCCGCCGGCTCCGGCCCGGAGATCACCATCAAGGCTCTGGCAGACCCGGAGCAGTACACCTACTGCCGCCCCATCGTTGTGGGCGACGTGAAGGTGTTCGAGCAGGCCAGGAAGTTCGTTGGCCGTGAGGACATCGTCATCCACCGCTGCGACAAGGTATCGGATGCTCTGTTCACCCCCGGGACCATCGACGTGCTGCACCTCGACCTCATCGAGGACATCAACAAGTTCGAGATGGCAAAGGTGAGCGTGGAGGGCGGCAACGCAGCCTTCCAGTGCGTCAAGAAGGTCATCGAGCTGGCCATGGCCGGTGAGGTGGACGCTACCTGCACCAACGCCCTGAACAAGGAAGCCATGAACAAGGCTCTGGAATACTATCACGGCGAGAAGTCGGACGGCTACACCCATTTCGACGGCCATACCGAAATTTACGCCACCTACACCCATACCAAGAAGTACACCATGATGCTGGCCCACCACGACCTGCGCGTGGTCCACGTCTCTACTCATGTGTCTCTGCGCGAAGCCTGCGACCGGGTCAAGAAAGAGCGTGTGCTGGAAGTCATCGAGATCGCCAATAAGGCCTGCAAGGATATGGGCATCGAGACCCCGCATCGCCGTGGCCGGCCTGAACCCCATTGCGGCGAGAACGGCCTGTTCGGCCGCGAGGAGATCGAGGAGATCACCCCGGCCATCGAGGCTGCCAAGGCCGAGGGCATCACCGGTGTTGTGGGTCCCTGCCCGCCGGACAGCGTTTTCTCTCAGGCCATCGGCGGCTGGTACGACATCGTGGTCTGCATGTACCACGATCAGGCCATATCCCCTCAAGACCGTCGGCTTTGTCTACGACCGTGAGAAGCAGGAGTGGAAGGCTGTGGAGGGCGTCAATGTCACGCTGGCCTGCCCATCATCCGCGCCAGCGTGGACCATGGCACCGACTTCTACCATGCAGGAAGGGCAACGGCAATGAGCTGAGCCTTGTCAACGCCATCAAGTATGCCGTCAAGATGACTGGCCGCGAGGCGTAAATCTTCCAATAGCTTTTACACGCCCGCTTTTGCAGTTCCTGCTGCAAAGGCGGGCGTTTTAACTTAACGGACGGAAAGAAAAGTTCTATCCTGAAACGTGTGAATTTGAGTAAGACCGTCAAAGCGTTCTAAAATGTTACGATTTTAATAGAACATTCATGAAATATCCTGGAAATGTTTCAGAATGAAACGAAAACAAGGCGGTTTAGCCGTTGTAAGGGTCTGCCATTTTAAATATAATTTAGACAACAAAAACGAACAAAGACTGTGAGAAGCGGCGACGCCGCAGATGAAGGCATGAAGTACACAGTCCGGTTCGCTACACGAGAACCCCAAGAGAAAAGGAGAACAAGATTATGAAAAAGATTTCTCGTCGCAGCTTTCTGAAGGTTTCTGGTACTATGGCAGCGGCTGGTGTTCTGGCAGCCTGCGGCGGCTCTTCCTCCACCAGCACCGCAGCTTCCAGTGAGGCAGCTCCTTCCGTTGAGGCAAAGGCTGTGGACGGTCTGCCCGATATGAGCAAAGAGACTCTGAACTTCAGTTCCGATAAGGTCGGTTCTGGCTCTTACAATATGATCGTTGCAATGTCCAAGGTGCTGGAGAAGGCTGGCGGTTTCCAGACTGTCAACGTCAACCCTGACTCTCCGGGCGGTATGGGTGCTCCTTATCTGTTTGCTTCCGGCAACACCGATCTGGCCTTCATCAACGGTGCTCCTGCAAAGTGGGCAATGGAGGAAGGCACTCTGGGCAAGCCTGCTACCAGCGGCTATGCAGCGATCATCGGCGGCCTGACTGCTGTCTGCTACATCAACTGCGTGTCCAACGCATTCCTGCAGAAGTACAATGTCTCCACCATCGAGGAGATCTTCGAGCAGAAGCTGCCCCTGCGCATCGGCTGCTCCGCAAAGGGCTCCATGGATGCTGAGGGCGCTTACCTGCTGCTCGAGTACTTCGGCGTGACCGAGGACGACCTGAAGAGCTGGGGCGGCTCCATCACCAACCGGGCGGCGATGCCAACGCAGACGCCATCTCGGACGGCCAGATCGACTTCTACATCGACCACACCTCTTCTGCTTCTTCCACCATGGCTCAGATCGCTACCAGCGTGGATGTCACCTTCCTGCAGTGGGGCGATGACCTGTGCAGCTGGTTCGTCAGCGAAAAGGGCTTCGACCTCATCACCATCCCGGCCAACTCCTTCAAGGGTCAGGACAAGGAGCTGACGCTGCCCGGCACTCCCGACTGCGTCTTCTGCAGAGAGAGCCTGAGCGAGGATGTCGTCTACGCCATCACCAAGAGCCTGAGCGAGAACCGCGACGCTCTGGTGGCCGAGTACAATTCCCTGTCTCCGTGGGCCTGAGACCGCTTGGGAAGAGATGAAGCGCGGCGGCTGCCCGCTGCATCCCGGTGCTGAGAAGTACTATAAGGAAGCAGGCTACATGAAGTAAGTTCCGGCTGTGAAAGCTTTCGGCGGAGGCGCTCCGCACGACATCAGATCTATCCTTTGACCGTAGGCAGAGGCCGGACGCTTTGCGGTGTCCGGCCTCCGCTTTCAAGGGATAATACGGAGGGAAATATGAGCAACGAAAAAGAAACCAAGGTATCGGCTCTCGACGCCAAGGCCAAGGCTCTGGCAAACGAAGAGGACGAAGATACCAAAATCGCCAAGCTGCTGAAGAATATGCCGAAATGGCGCTTCTATTCGCTGGCAGTTCTTACCGTTATCTGGACGGTGTTCCAGCTCTACATCAAGCTGGTCAAGCCCCTTGACCCGTGGTTCCAGCTGCCGCTCCATATGTGCCTTGCACTGGTCGTGGTGTGGCTGTACAATCCGATGGTCGAGAAATCCAAGAGCCACGATAAGCTGTGGTGGATCTATGACATCTTCCTCATCGCGTCCAGCTGCTTCATCTGCTGGTTCTTCCTGAGCCACGCAGAACAGCTCAACTACCGCATCTTCAATGTTGACGTTATGACCACCACCGAGGTCATCGTGGCGGTGCTTCTGGTCATCAATGTCATGGAGGCTGTCCGCCGCGTGGTCAGTATGTCCCTGTTCGGGGTCATCTGCTTCTTCCTTGCTTATGCATGGTTCGGCCAGTATGTCCCCGGCCTGTTCCGCTTCTCCGGCATCAGCTTCCCCAAACTGATGGAAGTCCTGATGTACGGCGAGAATGGCATCTTCGGCTCTCCGCTGGTCACTTCTCTGAGCACCCTGTTCTACTTCCTCGTTTTCGGTACCTTCTTCTCCAACTGCGGCGGCGGCGGTGTCCTGATCGACGGCGGCATGAAGCTCAGCGATAAGACGGTCGGCGGCCCCGCAAAGGCAGCTGTCATCTCTTCCGGCCTGCTGGGCATGGTTTCCGGTTCTGCCATCGCAAATGTTTCCACCACCGGCGTTCTGACCATCCCCCTGATGAAAAAGACCGGTTATGACCCCGAAGAGGCGGCAGCAGTCGAGTCTGTTGCCTCCACCGGCGGCCGATCATGCCCCCATCATGGGCGCTGGCGCCTTCATCATGGCCGAGATCATCGGCGTGCAGTATGCGCAGATCGCGGCAGCAGCCGTCCTGCCCGCTGTGGCCTACTTCCTCGCCGTGTTCATCCTTGTCCACATGATCGCAAAGAAGAAGGGTCTGGGCAAAGACTCCGGCGTACATTACGAAGGCAAGCCCATCCTGCCCCGCGTGTACCGTCTGCTGCCCATCATCGTTCTGGTCATCATGATCATCATGGGCTACTCTCTGCCCCGTTCCGCGATCTACTGCACCATCTTCTCCATCGTCATCGCAGCGATCTCTCCTGAGACCCGCATGGGTCCCCGCAAGCTGCTCCAGACCCTGATGGACGGCGTCCGTCAGGCCGCAAACATTGCGATCCCCACCGCTGCCTGCGGCATCATGATCGGCATCGTGGTCAACTCCGGTGTTGCCGTCAAGATCGCAAAGCTCATCGGCACCTCTGGTGAGGGCAGCCTGTTCATCGCACTGCTCATCGCCGCTCTGGGCTGCCTGCTGCTGGGCATGGCACTGCCTACCGTGGCCGCTTACCTGATCGCTGTCACTCTGTTCGCATCGGCTATCCAGGGTCTGGGCATCTCCGCTCTGGTCACCAATATGTTCATCTTCTACTTCGGTGTCGTGGCTCAGATCACTCCTCCCGTCTGTCTGGCATCCTTTACTGCGGCAGGCATCGCGGGTGCAAGCGCATGGAAGACCGGCTGGAAGGCATTCTCCTTCGCCATCACCGCTTTCATCGTCCCCTTTGCATTCGTGTATCGTCCCGCTATCCTGCTGGAAGGCACGATGGTGGAGATCATCATTGCATACTGCATCGTCGTTGCAGCCACCTATCTGCTGGCCTGCGGCATCGCTGGCTACCTGTTCCGTCCCCTGAAGATGTGGGAGCGCATCGCCTGCTATATCGTGGCCTTCATCTTCATCCTGCCCAGCTCCATGTCTGATATTATCGGCATTGCTGGATGCGCGCTCATCATGGCTTACTGCTTCATGACGGGCAAGAAGAACGCCAACAAGGCACAGCCTGCCTGATAAGCGGTCCTTCCGAAAACCTTCTTCATAAATCACAGCTCGGCGAAGCCCCCGCCTCCGGTACTCCCGGAGGCGGGGGCTTCTTGTTTGTCCTTTTTGGGGCGGGAAGAAAAGAAAAACGGGCAGTTCGGATGCGAAAGATGACGGAACAGTTGTGTTTGGGGACGATTTGAGGTATTATAAAATAGTTGAAGTGTACCCTCCGGCCGATCGGAGAACGTACCTATAAGAGAACAAAAAGGAAACTGCGGATGAGATCAGCGCGGAAAGAACCGAATCAGAGGGTCTGCAAGGCCAGCCCGGAAAAGACATCCGGGCGTGGCTCTGCGCCCGCGCGCCATGCCGCAAAGCACGCAAAAAAGCGCTCGCTCTTTGGCCGGGCAAAGCAGGAGGACCCCGTCCCGGAGACTGCGGCCCCGGCCCCGCAGCCCGAGGCGGCAGAAGAAGAGCATACCTATACCGCGCCCGCTGCGCCGCCGTCCGCCATCCCGCCGGTGGAGCCTGTCCTGACGCCTCCGGCCCCGCCGAAGTCTGTGAAGCGGAAGCTCAATGTCCTTCAGCCGACCAGTCGGCCCGAGGCAGCTGCGCCCCAGCCGGCGGAGCAGGACGACTCTGCGGCAGCTCTGGATCCCACCGGAGCAGCGGTGCCGGAAGGGGACGAAAGCGCAGAAAAGCCCGCTCCGGCAGAAAAGAAGTCCTCCCGCAGCAAGCGTGGATCCCGCTGTGAGGGATGGGAGTCGGTGCTTACATCGTTCCAGCGTTTCCTCGATACTCTTTCTATCCGGCTCCTGTGCGAAGTCTTTCTGCGGCAGGTGAGGCGGCTGTTCGTCGTGGGCGTCGTGTACGCTGATGTTCATGTGCGTGCTGACCACGGTCAAGAGCTTTTCGGCCACTACCACCATGTCGCTGAACTACGAAGAGAGCGTGACCGGCAAGACGCCCAACGGCGCCCGCTTCAGCGAATCGGAATTTTTGACGCAGGAGTATCTTGAGGCTATCTTACAGGCCACCGGCCTGCAGGATGACCTGACCACCAGTGAGCTGGCGGACTGCATCTCCATCTCGCCGACCAACAGTAAGCTCGTGACCGAGGAGGACGACTATTATATCAGCTCGTCCTATCACATCGACCTCAAACTGCCGTGGTCGCTCTGGGGCAAGATCACGGCGCAGGATCTCCTCGACCAGATATGCCGGGTCTACCTCAAGCGCTTTACGGCAGATTACCGCATCAATGCGACCTCGCTGGACATCAGCTTTGATTATGCCGATATGGACTACGAGGAGATCGGCTCCTATTTCCAGATGATGATAGGCCGCATCAACAATTATCTCACGGTGCGCAACGACCAGGCCGGCTCCTATCTGTCCACCAGCGGCCAGAGCTACAACGCCATCAAAAAGCAGGTACAGAATCTGCAGAGCTACACCCTGTCGGAGTACCAGAGCTATATCTGGGAAAACGGCGTGGCCAAGAACAACGCCCGCTGCATCGACGACCTCAACGAGCTGAACCGCACCCTGCGGTGGAGCGAGATGAGCGACTCCCAGAAGAGTGACATCTTTATGACCATCCTGGACAACTACAACAACAAGATGGTCTCCTCGGTGCTCATCCCCACCTACGACAGCGATGGCTCGTTCTATATGTCCCGCACCAAGGTCGGCATCGACGATCTGGCCCTGCGGGCCAATGAGCTGCTCACCTCGGCCGTGGACGCCCAGAAGACCATCACGACCAATAACTCCAAGATCACGGCGCTGGAGCAGCCCACCGGGGCGCGTGAGCTGCAGGTGGCCCAGTCGATGGTGGATACCATCACCCAGCAGCTCGCCAGCATCGTGACCGCAACGCGGGAGCTGGACGCCGACTGCTATGCCCAGCGCATCAGCAGATATCTGGTGTTCAACGGGCCGGAGTCCTCGTTTATCAAACGGTATAACGTCAAGCACAGCGTGATGCTGGCGGCTGTGATATGCGCCGTGTGGTATCTGGCTGCTGTCGTCAGGATGAGCCGCCGGCGGCAGCGTGAACGCCTGCGGGCAGAGAACGAATGACATCCGTCTTTCTGACAGGATGGAGGAAGAATGAAAAGTTTTGATTTGCTGCGCTACCTCAAAAAGTGGTGGTTCCTCATCATGCTCATCACAGCGGTAGGCTGTCTGGGCGTGTATGAGTTTATTTCGTCGCGGCAGTCGTATACGGCCACAGCCATCATCCAGTACACCAACGCGAATGCAAGTCAGGGCAGGAACGCCGACGGCTCCAGGATAGACCCCACCGAGATCACGTCGGCCTCGGTCATCAACCAGACCATCCAGCAGCTGGGGCTGACAGCCAGCACCGAGAGCATCCGCTCCAAGATCTCCGTCAAAGAGGTCATCCCGGAGGATGAGCAGACCAAAAAGGAGACGGCGCTTGCCGACGGTGAGGAGTATGAATATCACCCCACCATCTATGCCGTTTCGTTCACCGTGGCCAGCAAGGACGCCACCGACTACGCCCGCAATGTGCTGGACGCGGTGCTGACGAACTACTTCAAATATTACAGCGAGACCCATGTGGACTCGGAGCTGTTCCCCAACAACGCCAGCAATGTCTCGGTGGCGAACTACGAGTACATCGACTGCGTGGAGATCCTGCGCAATAACGCCAACGAGAGCGTGGCCTACCTTCGGAAGAAGGCCGACGAAAATACGGCTTTACAGCGTGAGATCGGGATACTCGTTCTCGGACCTCGTGTCGGAGTACGAGTATCTGACCCAGAATACCCTGAACGACCTCTACGCCTATATCGTCAACCATAAGCTGGTGCGGGACCATATGCTTCTGGTCAACACGAAGAAGAACATCGTGATGCGCTACCAGCTCCAGATCGACAGCCTGAACGGAAATATCGCGGAGGCCAAGAGCATCATCGACCAGTTCGGCGATAAGACGCTGGACGGTGCGGCAGTCTACTCCGGTGACCGGAATGCTGACGGCGGCGTGACCCCCATCGGCAGTGACGTGGTGCGGGACTCGAGTGTCCCGGCCTCCGGCAATGTCACCACCACCTACGATAAGCTCATCCAGAACTATGCCGACCTCCACGCCAGGCTCATCGACGCCACCATTGTGCAGGGGCAGGCGCAGGAGATCCTGGACATTTACGCCGATGTGACCCAGGACACCGACCCCCGCAGTGCCGAGGCACAGTGGGCCAGCGCCCGCATCGACGAGCTGGTGCAGAAGTTCACGAGCCTGTATGACCTCGCACTCATGACCATCGACGAGTTCAATCAGGTCAACGGTGCGGACAACATCGAGATGAAGAACAGCATCGTTGTCACCGAGAAGCTCAACCTGAAGCTCTATGCGGCCCTGTCGGTGGTGCTCTTCCTCTTTGTGGGATGCTTCTGCGCCATCTTCCTGGGCCGTCTGGGCGACTTTGTGGATTACTACCTCTATGTGGACAAGAAGAGCGGCCTGCCCAACCGCGAGCGCTGTGATGCCGCTATCGACCACTACAGCACGACACGGCTGAAGGGCCAGTTCACCATCATCTGCATCCAGCTGGATTTTCGGCCATGAGCCGGAACGATGGCGACAAGGCGCTGCGCCTACTGGGTGACCAGCTGCAGTATGTGTTCCGCACGCTGGGCTTTGTCGGCTACAATGGAGCAGGCCGCTTTATCGTCCTGCTGGAAAACTGCAGCTTCGATTTGGCGAAAAACTGCGTCAACCGGCTGGGCAGTCTGCTGGCCAAGACCGAGTTCGCCCGGTTCGGCCCCTGCATCTTTGTGGGCGTCGCCAACTCGACCAAGGATAACGCCTATGAGGTCCGCGCTCTGCTGCGGCTGTCCATCCGCCGCTGTGCAGACGCAAAAGCCCGTCAGGATGCCGAAAACGCGAAGAATGCGGCTGTCTCGCCGCTTGTGTCCAAAAGCTGAGAGTGAACTATGATAAAAAAGATACTGCATTTTCTGGCACGGCTGCTGCTCCTGTTGCTGCTGACGGCCCTCGTTCTGGGCGGCATCCTGCTGTATAACCTCCAGATGAACAAGAGCTTCATCACGACCTTTTATACCGTCACGGTGGATAAGCCGGTGGAAGACCTGCGCATCGTGCTGCTTTCCGACCTGCATCTGAGCGAGTACGGCACCGACAACGCCGACCTTGTGCGGAAGGTGCGCAACCTTGCGCCCGACCTCATCGCCGTGGCGGGCGATATGGATATTGACACAGACCCGGACTACAGCCTTGTGCTGAGCCTGATGCGTCAGCTGGTGGACATTGCGCCGGTGTATTATGCCCCCGGCAACCACGAGTGGGCGGCCCGCTACGCCAACGGCTGCGATACCATTTTTGACGACATCGAGGCCACCGGCGTCCACTGGATGAACGGAACGTATGAGGACGCCGTCATCAACGGCAAAAAGCTGCGCATCGGCGGCTTCTTCGAGTGGCCCCGCGCCCAGCTGGAACGGGAAAACTCCCGCGCAGTGGCCGACGCGCTGAATGACGAGACGAATGCGCTGGATGATGTCTGCACCATCCTCATCTGCCACTGCCCCGAGGTGCTGGACACCTCGCTGGCCGACGAAAAGTTCGACCTTGTGCTCAGCGGCCACGCCCACGGCGGACAGGTGCGCATCGGCGGGCAGGGCCTGTGGTCTACCAGCCAGGGCTTTCTGCCCAAGTACACCAGCGGCGTCAACCGATGGGAGAGTCGCAGGTGGTCATCAGCCGCGGCCTCGGCGATTCGGAGCCGTATCCGCGCATCTTCAACCAGCCGGAACTGGTGGTCGTGGATGTGAACTGAGCCGCGGCGAGGAGAATAAGACAGGGAAAGTCAACGAATGGACATTTTTAAGAGCAAACCGCTAAAGCTGGCCAGCGCAGGATTTTATATTCTGCTTATGATCGTGTGCTTCTACTGCGCTTGCTATCAGCTGCCTGTCGGCGTAAAATATGGTATCAACCTGCTGGTAGTCGGCTGGGCCTGCCTCATGTTCTTTATCCACCCGATGTTCAACCGGGCTATCTTCTGCCTGCGCTTCTTTGCACTTTTCTTTTTTCCCTATCTGATGTTCTGGATATGGTCGGTGGCCATCTGGATCACGGAGTTCCAGACCTTCAACTACATCCTGCGCGGCTCATTGAATATTTTTTATATGGCGACGAACATTCTTTTTGCGGCGGCAGCGGTCTATTTATTTGGCGAAGATACGATGCCCCTGACGCTGGCGGGCATGGCGCTGGCAAACGGCCTTGTGGCTCTGCAGGTCGCAGCTCGGGCGGGCATCGGGACGTTTATTTCGGAGTACATTCGTCTGCTCATTACTTTGCGGACGACACCGGCGGTGCGATGCGCCAGATGGAGCTGCACGATATGGTCTACGGCTGGGGCGTCATGGTCATCTACTACGCCATCCACAAGGAGAAGAACCACAAGACCCAGGCCGTCTGTTTCCTCATCTCGATGCTGTTCTTCACGCTGGGCTTCAAGCGCATCGCCGTCCCGGCGGCGCTCGGTGCGGCGGTGATGTATCATTGCCTCTGCTGGAGGAAGCCAAAACACATCCGGGCGCTGGCAAATATTATGGCGCTGGCGGCAGGCGGATGTATTTTCTTCTACCTCTGGCTGATAAAGTCCGGCATCTTTGTGGAGCTGGCAAATGAACTGGAAATAGACCTGATGTATCGTGATGTGATCTACACTTATTTCAGCGATTTTTTTGAGTTGGCGCCCAGCTATATCGGGAGAGGGATCCGCTTCATTTATACCTATTGTACAGAAGACCCGAGTTACCATCTTGCAACGACGGCACTGCACAATGTGTATATGGAAACTTATATCGAGGTGGGATTCTGGTGCTGGTGGATATGGATACTTTTCGAGCTGTCCTTCCGCATCCACCGGGTGGAGGAGCGGTATACTGAGATACCGGCTTACGCCTTGATGGTGATGAATCTGTATGTGTTCTTCACCTACCTGACGGATAACACTCTGTTTTATTATGCCATCAATGTACTTTATCGGATGGCCATCATGGTATGGTGTCTCGAAGTTTCGGAGAACGGCAATCTGCTGGACTCGGAGACCCAATCTCTGGCGGCGGTCAAGGAAAGCCGCCAGAAGAAGCGGAACAAAAAGAGAGAAGAAGAAAATGTGGAGGGCGATTTCCACATCTGTGTATAAAAGTGAGGAGCGGACGAGATGAAGGTCTTGATGATCAACAAATTCCTTTACCCCAACGGCGGATCCGAGACCTATATGTTCGAGCTGGGAAAGCAGCTGGAACGGATGGGCCATGAGGTGCAGTATTTCGGGATGGAGCATGAGGGCCGGTGTGTGGGCAACCGGGTGGATGCCTATACCGGCAGCATGGATTTCCACGGCGGCAGCAAGCTGGCGAAGCTTACATACCCGCTCAAGACTATCTACTCGTCCGAGGCGCGGCAGAAACTGCGGCTGGTGCTGGACGATTTTCGACCGGATGTTATCCATCTCAACAATTTCAACTATCAGTTGACGCCCAGCATCCTCCTTGAGGCGGACAAATGGCGGAAGGAGAGCGGACACGCCTGCCGTATCCTTTATACTGCCCACGACCATCAGCTTGTCTGCCCGGATCATCTGTGCTATCAGAGCATTGAAGGGCATTCGTGCGAAGAGTGTCTGGGCGGACATTATGTAAACTGCATCAAGCATCGGTGCATTCATGGTTCCCGGGCACGTTCCGTTATCGGCTGTGCAGAGGCAATGTTCTGGAAGTGGAAAAAAGTCTATCGGAAGCTGGATGTTATAATCTGCTGTTCGGCGTTTCTGAAAAAGAAGCTGGATACAAACCCCGACCTGCGGGAAGGACGGTGGCGATGCACAACTTTATTTCCACAAAGAAAGCCCCGGCTGTGGAAAAACAGGACTATGTGCTCTACTTTGGCCGTTTTTCCAAGGAAAAGGGCGTTGGAACCTTTGTGGAAGCCTGCAAGGCTCTGCCGGACATCCCCTTTGTGGCGGCGGGCAGCGGCCCGCTGGAAGGGGAGATGGCCGGGATCCCGAACCTGAAAATGTGGGCTTTCAGTCAGGTGAGGAGCTGCAGCGTCTTATTGCCGGGGCGCGGCTGAGCCTCTGCCCTTCGGAATGCTACGACAACTGCCCCTTTTCGGTGATGGAGTCGCTGATGTACGGCACGCCGGTGCTGGGCGCAGACATCGGCGGCATCCCGGAGCTCATCGACGCGGGCGTGAACGGCGAGCTGTTCGAGAGCGGGAATGCGGACGCGCTGACAGAGAAGATACGCGCCCTCTGGGATGACCACGCCCGGCTGGACGCTTATACCAGAGCCTGCGGGACGACCCGCTTTGACACTGTGGAAGAATATGCGGAAAAACTGATGCCCTGTACCAGAGATAAAACGGAGGAGAAGGATTCATGGCAACCAAGAAACTGAACGGGACCGTTATCGTCACCTACCGCTGCAACGCGCGCTGCACCATGTGCAACCGCTATAAGGCACCCTCGAAGCCCGAGGAAGAGATCAGCCTCGAGACCATCCGCAAGCTGCCGCCCATGTATTTTACCAACATCACCGGCGGCGAGCCCTTTATCCGCACGGATCTGAAGGACATCGTGCGGGAGCTGCGGAAGAAGTCGGACCGCATCGTCATCTCCACCAACGGCTTCTTCACCGACCGTATCCTCGACCTGTGCAGGGAGTTCCCCGACATCGGCATCCGTATCTCCATCGAGGGCCTCGAGCGGACCAACAACGAGATACGCGGCCTCGCCGACGGCTACAACCGCGGCTACACCACCCTGAAAAAACTCCGGGAGATGGGCATGAAGGATGTGGGCTTCGGCATGACCGTGCAGGACAAGAATGCCCCCGACCTCGTCCCCCTCTATCGCCTGTCGGATGAGATGGGGATGGAATTCGCCACCGCCACCCTGCACAACAGCTTCTACTTCGTGGAGGCCAAGAACATCATCCACGACCGCCCCATGGTGGCGAAGAACTTTGAGGCCCTCATCAACGAGCTGCTGCGGAGCAATTCGCCCAAAAAGTGGTTCCGCGCCTACTTCAACCATGGCCTCATCAACTACCTCTACGGCCAGAAGCGCCTGCTGCCCTGTGATATGAGCTTCGATACCTTCTTCATCGACCCTACGGCGACGTCATGCCCTGCAACGGCACCAAGGATAAAGAGGTGATGGGCAACCTGAACACCCAGAGCTGGGACGCGCTGTGGAGCAGCCCCGAGGCAGAGGCCGTCCGCGCCAAGGTGCGCCACTGCGACCGCGACTGCTGGATGATCGGCTCCGTCTCGCCAGCCATGCACAAATATATCTGGAAGCCGGGCTTCTGGGTGCTGACCCATAAGTTCAAGGCGCTGTTCACCAAGACTCCTTACAGGATGTATGAGCTGAAAGTCTGCCGCGACTACCGGGACGGCAGGGTGTCGAAGGAAGAGCTGGACCGCTGCTCCACCTGCGACCTCAACTGCGTGGTCAACAACGGCCTGAGCGCCGCGTCGCAGGAGCAACTGCGCCATAAGTCCGGCGAGGAGATCGTGGACGCCGATATTGCCGACCAGCTCAGACAGTGAGGATGCCGCTATGAAAATACTCATCGTTCGCCCCTGGCCCAGCGTGCTGGACGTGACCAAGAACACCTACAATATTCAGGAAGTGGGACTTGCGAAGGCGCTGGTGAAGCGCGGCCATCCCACCGACATCCTGTTCTGGACGGACGGCGACGAGATGACCGTAAAGGTCGAGGTGGAGGTGCAAAGCCCATCCATGTCTTCTACCGCCACGGGAAAGCCCTGCTCAAAAACGTCTGGTTCAAAGGGCAGGAGAAGCTCTTTGCCCGGTATGATGTGCTGCAGACCGCCGAGTATAACCAGCTGTTCTCGTGGCATCTGGCGGGAAATACCCGAAAAGACGGTGGTCTACCACGGCCCCTACTACTCGCCCTTCAACAAGAACTATAACCGGATGTGCAAAGTGTTCGACGCCCTCTTCGTGGGGCGCTACCGCCGCCGCGGCACCCGTTTTCTGACCAAGAGCGAGCTGGCCCGGAAATTCCTGCTGGAAAAGCGTCTCTCGCCGGAGCAGGTGACGACGGTGGGCGTCGGCATCGACGGGGAGCTCCTGCGTGACCGCCCGGACGCCGGGCAGACGGAACTCGAGCAGAAGATGCGGGCGCAGAAAACGGGCCTGAAGCTGCTCTATATCGGCCGCATCGAGCCCCGGCGGGACCCCTTCTTCCTGCTGGATGTGCTGGCCGAAGTGCGGAAAAGCGACCCGGACGCCTGCCTTTACATCATCGGCGGCGGCGACGCGGAGTATCTGGACAGCGTGAAAGCGGCCATCGGGGAAAAGGGGCTGGAACGCTGCGTCTTCTGGCAGAAAAAAGCCCCCCAGTATCAGATGAAGGGGGTCTACCAGCAGGCGGATCTTTTCCTGCTGCCGACGGAGTACGAAATTTTCGGCATGGTGCTGCTGGAGGCGATGTTCTTCCGCCGGGTGGTGCTGACCACCCCCAACGGCGGTGCGGATATGCTGCTGCGCAGCGGGGAGAACGGCCTTGTGCTGGAAAAATCGGACCCGGCCCGCTGGGCGAAAGCCCTGCTGGACACTGCCGCCGACCCGGAAAAGAAGGCCCGGATGGAGCAGGTGGCCTATGAGACGGTCATCCATGAGAACACATGGGACGCCCTCGCCGACCGCTTCCTTGCAGTCTATGAAAAGAGATAAGGAGTCCGTTATGCCCGCTGTTTCGGTCATCGTTCCGGTTTATAACATCAAAACGCTGCTGCCCCGCTGCGTGGCGTCTTTGCGGGCGCAGACCTGGCAGGACTTCGAGGTCTGGCTGCGCGGCGGGCGTGACCGCCGGATGCAGAAAAATTCGCGCTGAAGAGAAAAGCGCCTGCTGCGAATGCAGCAGGCGCTTTTTTGAATGCCATTATTTTTTCTCGTAGAGCGCGAGCGTTTCCTCCACGATGCGCTCCACGGGAAGCGGGTGCAGACGTACTCGGCGGCGAGCCACTTGAACATCCGGACGGTGTTGGGGTGGCTGAGGGCGTAGGTGAGCTTCTGGGCCAGGTCGTCCACATCGCTTTTGCGAAAGGAGATGCCGTTGTCGTGGATGACGTTGGTGCATTCCTCGATGTCGGAGGTGATGACGCAGTTGCCGTAGCTCATGGCTTCCAGTAGGCAGAGGGGCATCCCCTCGAGGTCGCTGGGCAGGACGAAGAGGCAGGCGTTGCTGTAGAGCTCTTCCCGCAGCGCACCGTCTACAAAGCCGGTGAAGATGACTCGTTCGTCGCCGCCGGCCTGCTCTTTCAGCTTGTCCATGTACCACTGGGTATCGGAGGAACCGCCCGCGATGACCAGCTTTTTGTCGGTGTCAAGCTTTTTGAAGGCGTCCACCAGATAGTGACAGCCCTTTTCCGGCACCATGCGGCCCAGATAGAGGATGTAGGAGTCCTTTCGAGGCCGTACTTTTCCCGGATGATGTCGGCGGGGACAGGGGCCGCGGGTTGACGCCGTTGGGGATATAGTGGGTGGTGCGGCCATAGGTGTCCAGAAAGTATTTCTGGGTGCCGTGGTTGAGCACGATGATCTCATGGGCGTACCGCGCGCCGATCTTTCACCCATGCGGATGTACCAGGAGCCGAAGGAACCCTTCCACTTGTCCCGCGCCCAGTCCAGACCGTGGATGGTCAGGATGACCCGCTTGCCGGTCAGGCGGGGGATCCAGGAGAACATGGCGGGGCCTTCCGCGTGGATATGGACCACGTCATAGGGCCGAAAGCCGCCGCAAGGCAGCCGAAGAAGCTGGATGTCACAGCCGCGAGGCCCTTGCGGTCGATGGTGGGCAGATGCCGAGGCGGATGCCCCGGTACTCGTCCAGATGCTCGGCGTCGTATTCTCTGCCGCTGACGTGATGGCCGGAGCGGTTGTAGCAGGTGACGGCGTGGCCGTGTACGACCATCCGCGCCGCCAGTTCTTCCACCACGACCTCAATGCCGCCTTCCCGTGAGGGAACACGCTTATGCCCTACCATCGCGATCCGCATCGTTGCATCCATTCCTTCTCGTTTTATTTCTGGGTGCGAAAGGTTACTCGGTTCGCCTCCAAATGACATAAAATGACAACCTGATTTAGTATAGTCTCATTGTACACAATGTCGGAAGAAAGGTCAAGATTTGAGCTAAGATTCTTAGCCGCCCGCCAGATAGAAAACTCTCCGGGAGGAGAGCGGAAAAATCAAGATCAATCGTCGTCGCTGTCGAGCTTGAGCACGGCGGTGAACGCCTCGCTGGGCAGGAGACGCTGCCCAGCTGGCGCATCTTCTTTGCCCTCTTCTGCTTTTCCAGCAGTTTTTCTTGCGGGAGATGTCGCCGCCGTAGCACTTGGCCAGCACATCCTTGCGCATGGCCTTGACCGTCTCGCGGGCGATGATCTTGCCGCCGATGGCCGCCTGAACGGGGATCTCGAAGAGGTTGCGCGGGATGTTGTCCCGCAGCTTCTCGCAGATGCGGCGGCCCTTGGCGTAGGCGTTGTCGCGGAAGACGATCATGGACAGAGCGTCCACGGGGTCGCCGTTGAGCAGGAAGTCCAGCTTGACGAGGTCGCTCTCGCGGTACTCCTTGAACTCGTAGTCGTAGCTGGCGTAGCCGCGGCTCCGGCTCTTGATGGCGTCGAAGAAGTCGTAGACGATCTCACCCAGCGGCAGGGCGTAGTGCAGGTCCACACGCACGTCGTCCATATACTTCATGTCGATGAGGACGCCGCGCTTGTTCTGGCACAGGTCCATCAGGCTGCCGACGTATTCGTTGGGGGTGTAGAGGTGGACGTCCACGAAGGGCTCCTCCTGCTTGACGATGTTGGAGGGTCGGGTAGCTGGACGGGTTGTCGATCATCTCCACGGTGCCGTCGGTCAGGGTCAGACGATAGCGGACGCTGGGCGTGGTGGTGATGAGGTCGAGGTCGAACTCGCGCTCCAGACGCTCGGTGATGATCTCCATGTGGAGCAGACCAAGGAAGCCGCAGCGGAAGCCGAAGCCCAGCGCGGCACTGGTTTCCAGCTCAAAGGTCAGGGAGGCGTCGTTGAGCTGCAGCTTTTCCAGCGCGTCCTTCAAATCGGGGTACTTTGCGCCGTCGGCGGGGTAGATGCCGCAGAAGACCATGGGCTTGACCTGACGGTAGCCGGGCAGAGCCTCGGGGGTGGGGTTATTCGCCAGGGTGACGGTGTCGCCGACGCGGGTGTCCTGCACGGTCTTGATGCTGGCGGTCAGGTAGCCGACCTCACCGGCCTGCAGCTGGTCGCAGGGGGTCAGGCTGGTAGCGCCCATGTGGCCCACTTCCACCAGCGTGAACTGTGCGCCGGTGGCCATCAGGCGGATGGTGTCGCCGGGCTTGACCGTACCTTCAAAGACGCGGATATAGACGATGACGCCCTTGTAGCTGTCGTAGATGCTGTCGAAGATGAGGGCCTTGAGGGGAGCGTCCGGGTCGCCGGTGGGGGCGGGGATGTCGCTGACCACACGCTCCAGCACCTGGTCGATGTTCAGGCCGGTCTTGGCCGAGACGCGGGGCGCGTCGAGGCAGGGCAGGCCGATGACGTCCTCCACTTCCTGCGCCACCTCGTCCGGGTGGGCAGAGGGCAGGTCGATCTTGTTCAGGATAGGCACCAGCTCGAGGTCGTGTTCCAGCGCCATATAGGTATTGGCGAGGGTCTGGGCCTCCACACCCTGGGTGGCGTCCACTACGAGGATAGCGCCCTCGCAGGCGGCGAGGCTGCGGCTGACTTCGTAAGCGAAGTCCACATGGCCCGGGGTGTCGATGAGGTTGAACTCGTACACCTTGCCGTCCTTGGCGGTGTAGTTCATGGTGACGGCGCGGGCCTTGATGGTGATGCCGCGTTCCCGCTCGATGTCCATGCTGTCGAGGATCTGGTCCTCCATCGTCCGCTCGTCCACGCTCTTGGTCAGCTCGAGGATGCGGTCGGAGAGGGTGGATTTGCCGTGGTCGATGTGCGCGATGATGCAGAAGTTGCGGATGTTGTCTCTTGCCATGTAGTTCCTCCGAAATTTATAGGATCCAGTCCTCGACGGCCTTGATGCCGCCGTTTTCCAGGTAAACGCGGGGTACCCGGCGGGAAACGCCGCAGAGCACCTCGTAAGAAATGGTATCGGTCTTGTGGGCGATGGTCTCGGCGCTGTCGCTCACTTCGCCGCCCCACAGGATGGCTTCGTCCCCTTCCTGCACGTCGGGCAGAGCCGAGACATCCACCATGATCTGGTCCATGCAGACCCGGCCCAGAACGGGGCAGGGCATGCCCTTTATCTCCACGATGCCCTTGCCGCAGCTCAAAAGGCGGGGGTAGCCGTCGGCGTAACCGGCACAGAGGGTGGCGACCTTGGTGGGCTTTTCCGCGGTGAAGCGGCGTCCGTAACTGGCCGACTGGCCGGGCAGCATCTCCTTGACCATGCTGACGATGGTCTTGAGCTTCATCACCGGGCGGAAGATGCCGAAGCGGACTTCATCGCTGGGGTCGAAGCCGTAGAGGACGATGCCGGGGCGTGCCATGCAGTGGGTGCGGGGCAGTCCGGCGGGCCAGTCGGGGTGGAGCATCACCCCGGCGGAGTTGTCGCAGTGGACGACGGCAGGCTCAAAACCGGCCTCGGCAAGGCCCCGACAGGCCCGGACGAAGAGCTCGTGCTGCTGGCGGGTATAAGCCACGCTGTCGGCGCTGTCGTCGTCGGCCACAGCGAAGTGCTGGAACAGGCCGGTCACGTCCAGTCCCGGCAGGCGGCAGGCATCCAGCATCCCGGCCAGCGCCGCGTCAAAGTCGGTGCGGAGCGCAAAACCGATGCGGCCCATGCCGGTGTCGGCTTTGAGGTGGACTTTGACTTTTCCGCCGGCAGTGCAGGCGGCCTCGCTGAGGGCCCTGGCCTGGGGCAGGGAGTAGCAGGCGGCGGTGATGTCCTCCTGGATGAGGACGGGCGCACGGCCCGGCTCCACATGGCCCAGAATGAGGATGGGCAGCGTCAGCCCGGCTTTGCGCAGCTGACGGGCTTCCGCCAGACAGCTCACAGCCAGCCATGCGGCCCCCTCTTCGGCAAAGACCTTGGCGCACTCTACGGCACCGTGGCCGTAGCTGTCGGCTTTGACGACAGCGCACAGAGGCATCTCCCCGGCCCGGGCCTTCACGGCACGGAAATTGTGGCGCAGGGCGTCAAGGTCTATCTCGGCCCAGACGTGTTTTTCAAATGCGGGCATCTGCATGGGCTGTGTCCTCCTTTTTTGATGTACGGGCCGGGTGCAAAGGACGCCAGCCGTCGATGCCGCTCTCCTGCAGAGCGTGAAGGGTCTTCTGCCGGAAAGCTCGGTCGGTGCGGCACCGCTCCCGGACAAAGTTTTTCGTGTCCTCCCGGGTGGTCACGCCGTCGGCCGGGCAGCGGCTCTTGACGATGGGAAAACCTTCTTCCTTCACCGCACAGCGCACCTCCTGCTCTGTGGCGAGCAGGAGAGGCCGGATGAGGGTCAGCCCCCGGTCGGACAGCTCTGTCACCGGCGAGAAGCAGCCGATGCGGCCCTCCCGCCAGAGGTTCATGTAAAACGTCTCGATGGCGTCGTCCAGATGATGCCCCAGCGCCACCTTGTTGCAGTCCAGCTCTTCGGCAGCGGCGTGGAGCGCGCCCCGGCGCATCTTGGCGCAGAGGGAGCAGGGATTCTTCTCGTTCCGGTAGTCGAAGACGATGGGGCCGATAAGGGTGCGGCGCACCTCGTAAGGCACATCGTACCGCCGGAACAGCGCTTCCAGCGCGGAGTAATCCACCGGCTTGCCGCCAAACTGGGGGTCGAGGGTGACGGCCACGACTTCGAACGGGAAGCCGAGGTACTGCCGCAGCCGCGCGAGACCGATGGTCAAAGCTACGCTGTCCTTGCCGCCCGAAACGCCCACCAGAACGCGGTCGCCGGGGGCCAGCATCTCGTACTGCTGGACGGCTTTGCGCATCAGGCCGCAGAGCCGCTGCATCGCTTTCGTGTCGCTCATGACAGGCTCACGCTCTCCACGAGGTTGACGATGTCGCTGATGGAGGCCAGCTTGGTCAGGCCGGAGACATAGATGACGTCGCCGCTGTCGTACTCGATGGTGGCCAGCACGGCGTAGTAAGCCTGAAGATCACAGCGCACGGCGGTGACGGCGGCACCGTCGATGTTCAGATCGACTTTCCGGGGCTGATGACGCCGTAAGCCTGCTGGAGCTCTTTCCGCCTGGCCGATGAAGTCCTCATAGGTGTCTTTCGTGCCTTTCTGGAAGAGCACGACCTGATAGTTGGCGTCGTCGCTGCTCTGGGCAGAGGCCAGTTCCAACGCACGGCCAAGGGTGGCGTCCTCGGTCATCTCGCACACCGGCCAGACGGCGGACTCGTAGTAGACGGAAATGCCGTTCTCGGCGGTGTAGCGGGTGTCGGGCGAAGCGGGGGTGCGGCGGTTGACCACGAGGGTCAGTACAAAATAGGCCAGTGCGCCCAGCAGGACGATGATGCCCATGGCCAGCAGCAGGCGGGAAGAGCGCTGCTGCGCGGTGTCGCGCTGGTGGATGTCTTTCGGCATGAAGGAAAGTCCTCCTTATAAATGTAAGGCTCAGCCCCGGGGTGGGGCTGCATCTTTATTAGTATAACATACTCGGGACTGAAATTGTAGCGCTCTGCCGCAAAAACAGAAACGAAAATGCGATTTGAGAAAACACGAGATTTCAAGAGAAAACAAGAGAAAACGAGAGATTCAAAAAACTGAGCCGAAAAAAATCGAAAAATGATGTTGACAGGGGCGTTCTTGTGATGTATACTGACACTCGCGCCCCAAAAGGTGCATTGAACCGTTGAAACACTTATCAGGAGGAAATAGATATGAGCACTACTCTCGTCAAGCCCGCTGAAGTCGAGCGCAAGTGGTATCTGCTCGACGCTGCCGGCAAGAGCCTGGGCCACGTCGCTGCTGAGGCTGCTGTTCTGCTGCGCGGCAAGCAGAAGGTCGATTATACCCCCAATGTTGACTGCGGCGATTTCGTCGTCGTCATCAACTGCGACAAGGCTGTTCTGACCGGCAAGAAGGCCGAGCAGAAGTTCCACATCACCCACAGCAAGTTCATCGGCGGCCTGAAGAAGATCCAGTACAGCAAGCTGATGGCTGAGAACAGCGACCTGGCTATGACCTACGCTGTCAAGGGCATGATCCCTTCCAACACCATCGGTGCTAAGGCTCTGACCCGCCTGCACTGCTACCAGGGTGCCGAGCACGCTCACGCAGCTCAGAAGCCCGAGAAGATCGAGTTCTAAGAAGGAGGCAATCGAACATGTACGAAACCAAACCTTATTTCTACGGCACTGGTCGTCGTAAGGATTCCGTTGCCCGCGTGCGCGTCTACCAGGGCACTGGCAAGGTCACCATCAACGACCGTGACATCGACAACTACTTCGGTCTGGAGACCCTGAAGCTGATCGTCCGCTCTCCGCTGGTCCTGCTGGGCCTCGAGGGCAAGTATGACGTCGTCGTCCGCGTTTCCGGCGGCGGTGTTTCCGGTCAAGCTGGCGCTATCCGCCACGGCCTGAGCCGCGCCCTGCTGCAGCAGAGCGATGAGAACCGCGCTGTTCTGAAGAAGGCTGGCTTCTTGACCCGCGATCCTCGTATGAAGGAGCGCAAGAAGTACGGTCTGAAGGCTGCACGTCGTGCTCCCCAGTTCAGCAAGCGCTGATTTTACCGTATTACGGCTTTTACGGCTCTGCTTCGGCAGAGCCGTTTTTGTTTAGCAGGAGTTTCCCAGCGGACTGGGGAGCACGACTGCGCATATCCGGCGGTTGCCCCGGAGGGGCGAGCCGGATGCGCATTTCGAATAATTGCTCAAGCATCGCGTGGGCGGCGGAGCCGCCCCAGCGATGCTCCCCAGTTCAGCAAGTGCAACAGCGACGACCGCCGCCAGCGGCGGAAACAGGGAGGAGCTGTTGGGGCCGCGGCCAGCAGGATATGAGGCCCGCCCAAGGGCCGAAATAGACGCTGGGAGCCGCAACCCGGGGAAGTTGGCCGTACGATGCCGCTTCAGTAGGGCGATTATGTCCTAAGCATAAACTTTTATCCAGACAGCTTGACTTTTCCCCCCATCGGCATATAATAAAGATAGCCAAAGGAAGCTGGCTGGAGAGCTCATATTGCTCACAAAAAACCGAACCCCCTCGGAGAGGCCACTCCGAGGGGGTTCTTTTGGGCTTACTTGCCCTTGCGGTAACTGTCAAGCCACTTGCAGATGTAGTACGAGACTACATTTGCTCCGACAGTTACGAGGAAGCTGTTGAACAGAGAACTCATGTTGCTCACCTCATCCCTGTTGCCAGAGTAGAGAAGGGCAGCGAGATAAGTATAACATAGGATGAAGGTAGAAGCAAACTTTGTCGAGAGTGGTCGGAGAACAGAAAACTGAACTTCCTTCATCTCCCTCTTGACAAAAACTGAAAAAGAGACTATTATATCAGCTAGACAGACAATGGAGCCTGGGGTGTGTTTACCCTAGGCTTTTTTCTTTGGAATGTCTTGGGAAATGCATCGCTGCGGGCCGATAGAGGGGGTCCGCAGCGGAAAATTGGGATGCGGGCTGCGGCAGAATGGTGTCTGCCGGGCCGCAAAAGAGAAAAAGGAGAAGGTATCATGAACGAGAATGTTGACAGTATGATGATTCGTCTGGTCGGCCTTGCACTGGCTGTCCTGATGATGGCTGGCATGACCATCTACACGGACCTTTTCAAAAAGACATCCGACATGGATGCCCGCGCCGCTGTCATCAGCGTGCAGGACGGCCATGTGGCCGCAGAGGATGTCCAGTGGAACGCCTGAGATAAACTTTTCTTCAAACACAACACAGCGCCCCGGAGCAGACTGCTCCGGGGCGCTGTGTTCGTTTAAGCGTTTATCGCTTCTGCTGCTTCAGGCGGGTCATGAAGTCGTCGGCCTCGATGGCCTCAGGGGTGAAGCTGTTGTTGTTCCACCAGCTGGCGAGGGCGGCGGCAACGGTCAAGCCGCTGGAAATGAGCTGTTCCAGCTGGGCGCTCTCGATGGGCAGCATGGGCTTGCCCACGGCGCTGAGCACCTGATTGGTCAGGGCCAGCGCCAGCGCAGCGGTGCGGGCCAGGGTGGATGCGGAAATCTTGTGATGGGTCATAGTCAGTACCTCTCTTTCTGTTTCAAGATATGTGTTCGGTGTGGTTCAGGTCTCCTGCAGCACGACGGTGCCGGAGAAGATGAGGGTGGTGTCGTCGCCATAATAGGCGCTGCCGTGGGCGATGTCGATGCAGTCGTTTGCTGTGACCCAGGAGGGCTGGACAGAGGGCGGGTAGAAGTTGTTGGAGGCGGCGAAATAGAGCTGGTATTCGACGCCCTGTTTCCAGCGCGATGCTGCCCATGTCCAGCACCACATCGTTGTAGCCGCGGACAATGTCGATGAACTTGTCTGCCAGGGCGGTCGTGGAGCCGTACTTGCGCAGGATGGTGCGCATCGTGCCCGGCACATAGCCCTTGACGCGGAATTCCAGCGAGCGGAGCAGCAGGCCCGCTTTCTTGGCCGTCAGCGGCATAAAGAACTCGGACTTGGCGGGATAAGTGTCCCACGCGGGATGTCGCCGCTGTCGGTGTGGGCCGTCTCGATGCGGTAGACGGCGGGCGTCACCGTGACGGTACAGCTGTCGCTCTTGCTGTCGGAGGTGGCAGTGACGACGGCAGAACCCTTCTTGAGGGCAGTGACGCGGCCCGCATCCACCGAGACGATGTCCGTCGGAGAAACGCTCCACAATACCGTCTGGTCGGTGGCATCCGGGGGCGCGATGGAGGCGCTGAGGTCGGCAGTGCTGCCCCGGCTCAGCTCCAGCGTGTGCTGGCTCAGAGTCACCTTCTCCACCGGGATGATGTCCGGGTCGGGCAGGGGAGTGGGCGGCGTGGTGTCCCACAGTTTTTTAAGGGCTTCGAGGTCATCTCTGGCGCTGCTGTCGGTGTAGCTGGCAGAACCCAGCAGCTTGAGCAGAAGAGCTTTTTCTTCGCTGCCCAGCCCGCTGAGGCTGTCGGTGCTGATGGTGTCCGCGGTCAGTGCGCCGGTGGAGGCATCGACATTCACCACCCGCACCAGCTGGCCGGCTTTCGGCGAGACAGGGCGGGGCAAGGCCCAGACATCCAGTGCGTTCAGCCGGACGGTACCGCCTTTGCCGTTGACGCTCAGCACAGCGCCCTCCGAGGGGGCATAGGCGGCGGCACGGTCAGCAGCAGCTCCGGCCTGCTCGGCATAGCCGGAAGCCAGGGTGGCGCTGGCAGCGGTCTGCTGGGCAGAAGAAGCGGCCTTGCTGGCGCTCTGCTTGGCGTTCGCCTCGCCGGAGGCGGCGCGTTTGGCGGCCTCTGCGGCGGCGTTGGCGCTGGTCATCACCCGGGCGATGAACTGCTCGTAGACCGAGGGGGTCAGCTCTTCGCCCGCGCCCTCGGTGGGGAGGATGCCGTGGACGTCGTACTGTCCGGGCCGGGTGTAGGCGGTGTAGCCATTGCCGTTGGCAGCGGCCAGCATCCACTCACCGCTGGCCCAGCCGGTAAAGCTCCGGCCCACGCTGACACAGCCTGTTTCGTCCAGCGCCAGCGGCTCGGCCAGCGTGCCGTCCGTGTGCCGGATGTGGAGGGTGACGACACACCCGTTCCACTGCTCCGGCAGGCTGAATTCCAGCCGGTCCACACCCTCGGCTTTCTGTGCGCCCAGATGCAGCCGGTGGGGCTGGGCGAGGAATTCCGTGCCGCCGAAGTCCCGGGCTGTGATGTTGATCTGCATGGTAAAAACTCCTTTCATTTGGTTTGGCGTTTGCATCTGGCCCGATTGTAGCGCAGAACGGCAGTGGGCGGAAGTACATACTTTTTTATTGAGAATTTGGCGGGTTAGGCATTTTGCCAAACGGACTTTTTCGGAGAGAAATTGACCCCTGATTTTCTCTTGAAAACTGTCAGAAAACAGTCCGTGATTTGTGTCGAAAATAAGCTTATTATGGCCGGTTTGACGCCGCAAAGCGGGCTGGAGATACTGCAAAAAACACCCCGGAAATGCCAACTTAAATGTTAAAAATATATGAACAAGTATGACTTTATTTTTGCGAAAAAATCGGAGAGAAATCATTGAATTTCATGAAATCGAGAGTAAACTATGTACAGAATGCACAAAAAACTATGTGAAGGAATTGACGAACGCCTGACCTTCGATTTGACAAAACGGCCTCAGTCTGCTAAAATAACGTCCGCTCAACACACGTTGCAGCGCATAAAATTCATCACGGTGAAGTGAAAAGCCGCTTTTGCGGCGCCCGCTGTGCGGGGCATTTACGCACAGTCTGACGGGCCTTGAGATACAGGCCCGCTGTCCATTCCAAAATCTGAAAAGAGAGGAGTTGTCTCGTATCGCTTCCGTCAAATTTAAGAAAGCATTGCCCGGCTGCACCCGTGCAGCCTCATCCCGTGTGCTGGCGTTCTGCGTCATGGCTGCGTGTCTCGTGTTCACGCTGGCTGTGACCGCCGCGAATCTGCGGCTGACCTACGTCACAGACTCCCACGGTGCGCGGCAGGTGGTCCTCACTTCCGAGAGCGACCCTGCCCGCGTTATGAGCCTTTCCGGCATCGAGGCCGAGGAGGGAGACGAAGTCTATTACACTGCCTTTGCCGGCAGTCTGGCATCCCTGAACATCGAGCGCGCCTTCAGCGTCACCATTGAGGCTGACGGCCAGGAGTACCCCGTCAAGATGGTGGTGGGTACCGTCGCCGATGCTCTGGAACGTGCCGGCATCACTCTGGAGGGGGACGACTACACCGAACCCGCCCTCAGCGCGATGGTCACGGCTGGCAGCAAGATCGAAGTCCACCGCGTCGAGTATCAGGACAAGGTGGAGACGCAGGCTGTCCCCTACGACACGGAGTACGTCTACACCAGCCTCTACTTCCGCAACACCAACCGTGCCACCACCCTGCAGCATGGCTCTGAGGGCCAGCAGACCGTCACCACCCGGGAGCGCTGGGTGGACGGCGAGCTGGAAAACAGCGTCGTCACCGATGTGACCACCACCGTGGAGCCTACCGACCATGTGGTCAAGACCTATGGCGCCGGTGCGCCCGTCTCGCCCCTGACCGGCCCGGACGGCACCACCAACGCCCCCGCCAGCTACCGCAAGGTCCTTACCGGCAAGGCCACCGGCTATTATTCCAAGTCGGGCAAGGGCTCTTCCGGTCTGGGTCTGGGTTACGGCACCGTGGCCGTTGACCCCGATGTCATCCCCTACGGAACCCTGCTGTATATCACCTCCACCGACGGCAGCTTCGTCTATGGCTACGCGGTAGCCACCGACACCGGCATCGCCGTGCAGGATGGCCGCATCCTCGTGGACCTGTTCTATGAGACCTATGCGGAGTCTGTAATCAACGGCGCCATCAACGTCAACGTCTACGTCGTGGGCTGATGCGCCTTTGAAAAACTGAAGTAAAATAGTGGAAAAACATCCGCTCTGATTTTTTGCCAAATGTGCAAAATTCGGGGCGGATGTTTCTTTTTTGTCTTTATTCTGTTAAGTCTGCCGATATTTCTTGTCTGAAATTGGAGATGTTGTATATATAAGAAAAATATCAACGAAAAGATTATGGTATATTCTACAAGAAAACCCTTGAAAAATCCGACGAAATTCTTTAATATAAAGAGTAAAGGCACAGGACTGCCCATGGGGCCTGTGCGGGGAGGAGCTGTTTATGAAACCGACTGAGGAAAAGACCCGCAGCAATCCATCGGACCTTCCGGTGTATTTGTTCAAGCAGGGCAATAACTGTGAAGCGTACCGCTATTTTGGCGCACACATCGAGCGGCGGGCCGGGGAGACGGGCGTGGTGTTCCGCGTCTGGGCACCGCACGCGACGGCCATCAGCGTAGTAGGCGATTTCAATAGCTGGAAACCGGGCAGCCACCCGATGCGCAAGGTGGACAATGACTCCGTGTGGGAGCTGTTCATCCCGGGCATGAAGGAATACGACGTTTACAAATATTGCGTGACCACCCGGGCGGGCGACCTTGTCTACAAGGCTGACCCCTATGCGTTCCACGCAGAGACCCGCCCCTCGAACGGCAGCAAGGTCTACGATTTGAACGGCTTTGTCTGGCACGACGAGGCGTGGCAGAACGCCCAGAAGAAGGCCGATGTCATCAACGGACCCATGAACATTTACGAGATGCACGCCGGCAGCTGGAAGCAGAAAGAGGGCGGCCTGCCCTACAATTACTCCGAGCTGGCCGACGAGCTCATCCCGTACATCACCGAGATGGGCTACACCCACGTGGAGCTGCTGCCCGTCATGGAGTACCCCTTCGATGGCAGCTGGGGCTATCAGGTGACGGGCTATTTCGCCCCCACCAGCCGCTACGGCACCCCGAAGGACCTGATGGCTTTCGTGGACAAGATGCATGAGGCGGGCATCGGCGTCATCATGGACTGGGTGCCGGCTCACTTCCCGAAAGACCAGTTCGGCCTGTACAACTTCGATGGCGAAGCCTGCTACGAGGACCCGAACCCCAAGCGCGGCGAGCACAAAGAGTGGGGCACCATGGTGTTCGACTTTGGCCGCAGCGAGGTGCAGAGCTTCCTGATCTCCAGCGCGCTCTACTGGCTGGAGCAGTACCACATCGACGGCCTGCGCGTGGACGCTGTGGCCTCCATGCTCTATCTGGACTACAACCGCAAGCAGGGCGAGTGGGAGCCCAACAAGGACGGCGGCAAGGAGAACCTTGAGGCCGTGGCCTTCCTGCGCAAGCTCAACGATACAGTTCTGGGCCGTCACCCCCACAAGTACATGATCGCAGAGGAGTCCACCGCGTGGCCAATGGTCACGAAACCCGCTTCCGACGGCGGCCTGGGCTTCAATTTCAAGTGGAACATGGGCTGGATGAACGATATGCTCAGCTACATGAAGACGGACCCGCTTTTCCGTTCGGGCAACCACAACAAGGTCACGTTCAGCTTCTTCTACGCCTTCAGCGAGAACTTCGTGCTGCCCATCAGCCACGACGAAGTCGTCCACGGCAAGGGCAGCCTCATCAACAAGATGCCCGGTGACTATGAGGCCAAGTTTGCAAACCTGCGCACCTTCTTTGGCTACATGATGGCTCACCCCGGCAAGAAGCTGCTGTTCACAGTTCCAGTTCACCGAGTGGACGAGACCAAGTCTGGACTGGATGCTGACTGACAAGCACACCGAGCTGCAGACCTACGAAGACTGGGACCATCCCGGCTCGGGGAGGATTCCTGGAACAGTGAGCGTCACTTCAACCGTCCTGCGCTGGGTCCTGGCGAACTCCGGCCGGCCTGAACAGCGCGACGACGTTCGGCGGTGTCGGCACTGTCCACAACAAGGCTGTCCGAAGAAGCCGCTCCACGGCTTCGAGCAGAGCATCACAATCACTCTGCCTCCCATGAGCGTGCTTTATTTCGAGGTGCCCGCAAAGCGCGCCCGCAAGACCGCCGGGGAGAAGGCCGCGGAAAAGGCTGCGCCCAAGAAGGCTTCCAGGACCGCAAAGGCCGAAAAGGCTGAGGAAAAGGCACCCGCAAAGCGCGGCCGCAAGCCGAAGGCAGAAGCCGCACCTGCGGAAGAAAAGGCTCCGGAAAAACGGGGCCGTAAGCCCAAGGCAGAAAAGGCAGCGGAGCCGGCTGAAAAGCCCGCCCGCAAGCCCTGTGCCAGGAAGGCGGACAAGGCCGAAAAATAAGGCCGGGCCGAACCAACATTGTTGAACCATTTCCACCAAATATCAGGAAATGTTAAAGGGGAGAATAAAGCTATGGCAAAAGAAATCGTGGCAATGATCCTTGCCGGCGGACGTGGCTCGCGTTTGTACGCGCTGACACAGAAAACGGCAAAACCGGCGGTGTCCTTTGGCGGCAAATACCGTATCGTGGACTTCCCGCTGTCCAACTGCGTCAACTCCAACATCGATACCGTTGGCATCGCAACGCAGTATCAGCCCCAGAAGCTGAACGAGTACATCGGCAACGGCCAGCCCTGGGACCTGGATCGTCTGTACGGCGGCGTCCATACCCTGCCTCCTTATGAGCAGGCAAAGGGTACCGACTGGTACAAAGGCACTGCAAACGCCATCTACAAGAACATCAGCTTCATCGACAGCTATGACCCGGAGTACGTCATCATCCTGTCCGGCGACCAGATCTGCAAGCAGGATTACGCCGACTTCCTCCACTTCCACAAGGAGAAGGGCGCAGAGTTCTCTGTGGCCGTCATGGAAGTTGACTGGAAGGAAGCCTCCCGTTTCGGCCTGATGGTCGCAGACGAGGACGACAGGATCACCGAGTTCCAGGAGAAGCCTCCTGTGCCGAAGTCCAATCTGGCTTCCATGGGCATCTACATCTTCAACTGGGATATCCTCAAGAAGTATCTGGAAGAGGACGAGGCAGACCCCAACTCCAAGAACGACTTCGGCATGAACATCATCCCCGCGCTGCTGCGCGACGGCCGCAAGATGTATGCTTACCACTTCAACGGCTACTGGCGTGACGTGGGTACCATCGACAGCCTGTGGGAAGCCAACATGGAGGTCCTGGACCCCGAGAACTCCGGCATCGATATCTTCGACGAGAAGTGGAAGATCTACAGCCGCAACCCCGTGCTGCCCGCCCAGAAGATCGGCCCCCGCGCTGTGGTGCAGGATTCGCTGGTCACGGAGGGCTGCCAGATCTACGGCTGCGTCAAGCACTCTGTGCTGAGCGCAGGCGTCGTCGTGGAAGAGGGCGCAACGGTCGAGGATGCCGTCCTGATGGATGGCGTCGTGGTCAAGGCAGGCGCAGTGGTCAAGCGCTGCATCCTCGCTGAGAACGTCGTGGTGGGCGCAGGCGCCAAGATCGGCGGCGACGGCCCCATCGCACATATCGGCACCGGTCTGACCATCGGCGCAGGCGCTGCCGTCAAAGAGGGCGCCAAAGTGTTTGATTCCGTCAAGGAGGGCGAGGAAGTATGCTGAGCCAGAACAACAATGCGTTGGGCATCACTTTCCCAACAGCTATGATAACACCGTGCCTGAGCTGGTGACCGAGCGCGCAATGGCCTCGATCCCCTTCACAGGCCGTTACCGCATGGTGGACTTTGTCCTGTCCGGCATGGCCAACTGCGGCATCTCCAACGTGTCTGTCGTGGTGCGCAAGAACTACCACTCCCTGATGGACCATCTGGGTACCGGCCGCGAGTGGGATATGGCCCGCCGTCACGGCGGCCTGAACATCGTCCCTCCCTTTGCTGAAAGGGCGTGCGCATCTACTCCGGCCGCGTCGAGGCTCTGAGCTCCATCCTAAGCTTCCTCGAGGTGCAGAAAGAGCGCTATGTGGTCATGAGCGATGCCAACATCGCCATCAACTACGACTTCAACGCTCTGCTGGCTGCTCATCAGGCCAGCGGTGCGGACGTCACCGTGGCTTACCAGAAGATCGAGATCCCCGAGGGCCGCAAGAACGACAACTACACCCTGACCGTCGATGCCGATGGCCGTGTGACGGAGCTGCTGTTCAACGATTACCGCCCCGGCAAGCAGAATCTCGATTTGGACATCTATGTCATGGAGCGCCAGACCCTCATCAAGCTGGTCAAGGACGCTACCGCCCGCGGCCTCATCTACTTCGAGCGCGACATCCTGGCTCACAACGTCAACATCCTGAACATCCATGCGCTGGAGTACACCGGCTATGTGGCTCATGTCTGCGACATGAAGAGCTACTTCGACGAGAACCTGAAGCTCATTGATGAGAAGAATCTGAACGCCCTCTTCCCCAAGAAGAACCCCGTTTACACCAAGATCCGCGACGACAACCCCACCCGTTACGTCACCGGTTCCAGCGTCAGCAACTCTCTGCTGGCTGACGGCTGCGTCATCGAAGGCACCGTGGAGAACTGCGTGCTGTTCCGCGGCGTCAAGGTCAAGAAGGGTGCCGTCGTCAAGAACTGCGTCCTGATGCAGGATACCGTGGTGGAGGCCGGCGCTGAGCTGGACTGCGTCGTGACGGACAAGAACGTCCGCATCACCGCAGACAAGAAGCTGAGCGGCACCAAGAGCTTCCCCGTTTACGTTCAGAAGAGCCACATCGTCTGAACCGTTTGAGAATCTCCATAGGGGCGGCTCCCTCCCCGGTAGCCCCTCTTAAAGAGGGGCGGGGGTACTGTGTGTACCCCCGCCCGCTCTTTTTGCCGCAGCGGGAGAAGATATGAATCCCTTTTATCAGGAAGGAGCGAATCTTATGAAGATCCTGTATGCTGCTTCGGAAGCAACCCCCTTTGCAAAATCCGGCGGTCTGGCCGATGTGGCCGGCTCCCTGCCCAAAGCGCTGGTCAAGGACGGCGTGGACGCCCGCGTCATCATGCCGCTGTATGGCGACCTGAAGCTCCGCGATAAGCTGGAATACGTTACCAACTACTCGGTCCCCGTGGGCTGGCGCAGCCAGTACTGCGGCCTGTTCAAGGCTGAGGTCAATGGCGTGACCTACTACTTCCTCGACAACGAGTATTACTTCAAGCGCCGCGGCCTCTACGGCTTCTACGACGACGGCGAGCGCTTCGCCTTCTTCTCCCGCGCAGTGCTGGAGACCCTGTTCTACATCGACTTTACCCCTGACATCATCAACTGCAACGACTGGCAGACCGCTCTGGTGCCGGTGTACCTGAACCTGTACTATCGTCATCTGGACAAGTTCAACCGAATCAAGACCATCTTCACCATCCACAACATTGCCTATCAGGGCAAGTACGGCACCGATATTCTGGAAGACACCTGCGGCATCGGCCGCCGCGACCAGCATATCGTGGAGTACGATGGCTGCGCCAACTTCATGAAGGGTGCCATCGAGACGGCAGACAAGATCACCACCGTCAGCCCCACCTATGCACAGGAGATCCTCGACCCGTGGTTCAGCTACGGTCTGGACGCTCTGCTGCGCGAGAAACAGTACAAGCTCTGCGGCATCCTGAACGGCATCGACACGGAGGCCAACGACCCTGCCACCGACCCCTACATCGCCTTCAACTACGATGTCAACAACTTCGAAGAGGGCAAGGCAAAGTGCAAGGAGGCTCTGCAGGATAAGTTCGGCCTCGACAAGGACGGCAGCCCCGTCTTTGCAATGGTCAGCCGCATGGTCGGCATGAAGGGCTTCGATCTCGTGCAGAGCGTGGCCGACGGCCTCGTGGACCGCGGCATCGAGCTGGTCATCCTGGGCAGCGGCGAGAGCCAGTACGAGAACTTCTTCTCCGACCTGTGCGGCCGTCATCCGGGCCGCGTAGGCACCTACATCGGCTTCGAGCCCACCCTGTCGCAGGAGATCTATTCCGGCGCAGATGCCTTCATCATGCCGTCCAAGAGTGAGCCCTGCGGTCTGGCCCAGATGGTCGCCTGCCGTTACGGTACGCCTCCCATCATCCGCGAGACCGGCGGTCTGCGCGACTCCATCCACGACTGCACCCTCGGCGAGGGCAACGGCTTCACCTTCGCGGGCTACAGCGCCCACGAGCTGTACGACGCCTGCTGCCGCGCACAGGACCGCTACTACAGCAAGGAAGACTGGAACAACCTTATCAAGTACGACATGGAGTGCGACTTCAGCTGGGATGTCTCTGCCAAGAGCTATGAGGGCCTCTACAATGAGACCGCAAACCTCTGGTAAAGATAGACCAAAGCACGATTTCCGCCCCGGCGGGTACTGTTTTAGGACAGTGCCCGCCGGGGCTTTTTGTGCCTTTCAGCAAAATCGTCCCAACGGGAAACGCTTTTTCTTTCTCAAACGGGGCAGAATGATAAATGACACGGAGAAGATGAGCGGCTGAAGCGAAAAACTTTTGGTTGGAAGCGACGAACTTCTCTGCGTTTATAGAATTTTGCTAAAAAAGCAGTGGAAAATTGATTGAATTTTACAGCCGTTTTGAGTATAATGAGGAGTAAAGAACCTATGTTCAAAGTTTAACGTGCAGACCGGGCAAAAAAGACAGAGCGGCCCGGAGCACACACAGAGGGAGGGGAGCCGGACCGTGAAGGGCTGGTACAAGGCACTGGAAGACCTGGTCTGGCTGACCCAGCTGGGGCTGAATATGCTGCTGCCGCTGGTGATGTGTCTGGGCGGCTGCTGGTGGGCCGTCAGCCATTGGGGCTGGCCCATGTGGGTGTATCTGCCCGCTGTGCTGCTGGGGCTTGCCGCCGGGGCGCAGAACTTCTGGGTCTTCGTCAAAGAGCGGCTCGACCGCTCCAGAAAGGACAAGCCCCGCCGGACAGGCTTTAACTCGCATTTATGAGATAAGGGAGAGCTGCATCTATGAAATTACAGCCGGAATCCAAAAAGGAGCTGCTCCGCATCGCGGGCGGCACGGCATTCTGCACCGCGATCATGTGGGTGCTTTTCGCGGCGCTGCATCTGGTGGGCTGGGTGAAGTTCGACGATACGGTCGTCCTCGGCAGCCTCGTGGGCGCAGCCGTCGCCATCGGCAACTTTGCGGGCATCTGCTTCGTGGTCCAAAAGATCATCGACGAGCCGGATGAGAAGCGCCGCAAGGCAACATTACAGCTTTCCTACAACAGCCGGATGCTGCTGCAGGCGCTGTGGGTGGTGGTGGCCGTCGCGGCCCCCTGCTTCCAGCCCTTTGCCAGTGTGCTGCCGCTGTTTTTCCCCCGTGTCACCATTTATTATCTGCAAATAACGGGCAAGTACAAACCGCTCACGCCGAAGGCAGAGCCGGTGGACGTCTCGGTGGAGGACGACCCCGAACCTGCCGACGCGCAGCAGTCCGCACCCGATGAAAAAGGGGGTGAAACGTAACAAATGGAACTGAACGGCGCAAAGATCCTGTATACCATCCATACCAATATCCCTGTGCTGGGCGACTTCAAGATCACCCAGACTCTTGTGAGCACATGGATCGTCATGGCGCTGCTCTCGGCTCTGGCCTTCTGGCTGGGGCGTGACCTCAAACTGGAAAACGTCTCCAAACGGCAGGCCGCCGCCGAGTTCATCGTGGAACGGCTGGACCAGTTCGTCCACGACAACATGGGCTGGCACTTCGATCAGTTCATCCCGCTGGTGGGTGCGATCTTCGCACTCAGCATCGGCTGCAACCTGATCAGTGTGGTGGGCCTGTGGAGCCCCACGGCAGACCTGAACACCGAGGCGGCCTGGGCCATCGTGGTGTTCATCATCATCATGTACTACAAGATAAAGACCAACGGCATCCTCGCCTATCTGAAGGGCCTGCTGGACCCCATCTTCCTGATGGCGCCCATCAATGTGCTGTCGGAGGTGTCCACCCCTGTCAGCATGGCCTTCCGTCACTTCGGCAACATCCTGTCCGGTACCGTTATCTCCACCCTGCTGTACTGGGCGCTGGCGAGCCTGAGCCACGTCATTTTTGGCTGGCTGCCCGGATTCCTGAGCCAGCTCCAGCTGTTCCAGATCGGCATCCCGGCCTTCACGGGCCTGTATTTCGACTGGTTCGGCGGCTGCATTCAGGCGTTCATCTTCTGTACCCTGACCACCATCTTCATCAAACGTGCTGCCGGTGAGGAGTAAGCCTCCCGCCCCGGCATCCCCCCAAAAACAAACATCTTCAGGAGGACACAAACTATGACTGACTTTCAATTCCTTGCTCGTGGTATCGCTCTGGCTGGCTGCGGCATCGGCGCAGGCTGCGCACTGATGGCAGGTATCGGCCCTGGTATCGGCGAAGGCAACGCTGCCGCTGCTGCCTGTGAGGCTGTCGGTCGTCAGCCCGAGTGCAAGAGCGACGTGACCAGCACCCTCATCCTCGGCGTCGCACTGTCTGAGACCACCGGTATCTACGGCTTCGTCACCGGCCTGCTGCTCATCTTCCTCGCACCCGGCATGTTCATGAACTACCTGCAGTAAGCGCTCCTTTCAGAGCTTGATTTCAAGAGAAAGGGGAGACGCTTATGCAACTTTATCAGGCATTGATCACGCTGGATGGCTGGACGTTTCTGGCCCAGGTCTGCAACCTGATGATCCAGCTGGTGATCTTCAAAAAGCTGCTGCTGCACCCGGTCAAAAGTCATCGCCGAGCGCAAGGCCAAGGCGGACAGCCAGATCGCGGACGCCGAAAAGCTGCGCACCGAGGCTGAGGCCATGAAGGCGGAGTACGAGCAGAACCTGCAGAATGCCCGCACCGAGGCCAACCAGATCGTGGCCGCCGCCCAGAAGACGGCTGCCGCCCGCAGCGAAGAGCTGCTGGGCGAGGCCCGCGCACAGGCCGCTGCCCTCAAGCAGAAGGCCGAGGCCGACATTGCGCAGGAGCGCAAGAAGGCGGTCAACGAGGTCAAGGACGAGATCGGCGGTATGGCGATGGAGATCGCCTCCAAGGTGGTCGAGCGCGAGATCAAAGAGGCTGACCATCAGGACCTGATCGACGAATTTATCAAAAACGTGGGTGAAGCATCATGACCGAGACTGCAAGGATGTACGGCGGAAGCCTGTACGACCTGGCCGCGGAGGAAGGGCTGGACGAGCGCATTCTGGGCGAACTGGATGGCGTGACGGCCCTGCTGAACGGGGACGCCGAGTATCTGCATCTGCTCAGCATCCCCAGCATCCCCAAGAAAGAGCGCTGTGCGCTGTTGGACGAAGCCTTCCGCGGGCAGGTCCACCTCTATGTGCTCAACTTTATGAAGCTGCTGTGCGAAAAAGGCGCTCTGCGGGAGCTGCCGGGCTGCGCCCGGGCTTACCGCCTGCGCTACAATGAGGCGCACGGCATTCTGGAAGCGACTGCTGTTTCCGCTGTGCCTCTCACGGCAGAGCAGACCAGACGCCTGCACGAAAAGCTGGAAAAAGTCACCGGCAGGTACATCGACCTCAAAACGAAGGTCGAGCCTGCTGTGCTGGGCGGCATCCGGCTGGACATCGAAGGCACCGAGCTGGACGGCACCGTCCGCAGCCGCCTCGCCGGCCTGCGCAGCAGCATCGCAGCAGCAACACTGTAACGAATACGAAGCCCTCCGGCCAACGCAAGGCCCGGCAGCTCTCAGAGCCGTAAGGCGATGAGATGCGGCAAGACCAGTCAAGGGCTCTCCCACGGAGAGCTGGCAAAGCCATCAGGCTTTGACTGAGAGGGCTATCCACCCGAAAGTTTACAAAGAATTGAGTGGTGAAGACACAACAATGCAACTGAAACCTGAAGAGATCTCCAAGATCATCCGTGCTCAGATCAAGCATTACGAAAATGTCATCGAGCAGAGCGAGGTCGGCACGGTCATTCTGGTGGGCGACGGCATCGCCCGCGCCAGCGGTCTGGAAAAGTGCATGGCAGGCGAGCTGCTCCAGTTTGAGAACGGCGAGTACGGCATGGCCCAGAACCTCGAGGAGAACACCGTCTCCATCGTTCTGCTGGGCTCCGACGTCGGGATCAAAGAGGGCATCACCGTCAAGCGCACCGGCAAGGTCGTGTCCGTCCCTGTGGGCGAGGCACTGATCGGCCGTGTCGTCAACGCACTGGGCCAGCCCATCGACGGCGCAGGCCCCATCGAGACCACGGAGTTCCGCCCCATCGAGAGCTCTGCTCCCGGCATCATCGAGCGCCAGCCCGTCAAGGAGCCGCTGCAGACCGGCATCAAGGCCATCGACTCCATGATCCCCATCGGCCGCGGCCAGCGTGAGCTGATCATCGGCGACCGCCAGACCGGCAAGACCACCATCGCGTCCGATACCATCATCAACCAGAAGGGCAAGGACGTCATCTGCATCTACGTCGCCATCGGCCAGAAGCGCTCTACCGTGGCAAACCTCGTGCAGAGCCTCACCGAGGCCGGTGCCATGAGCTACACCATCGTGGTGTCGGCAACGGCATCCGAGCTGTCGCCCCTGCAGTATATCGCTCCCTACTCCGGCTGTGCCATGGGCGAATATTTCATGCACAAGGGCAAGCACGTCCTTATCATCTACGACGACCTGTCCAAGCACGCTGTCGCCTACCGCGCCCTGTCGCTGCTGATCCGCCGTCCTCCGGGACGTGAGGCTTACCCCGGCGACGTCTTCTATCTGCACTCCCGTCTGCTGGAACGCGCGGCCAAGCTCTCCGACGAGCTGGGCGGCGGCAGCCTGACGGCACTGCCCATCATCGAGACGCAGGCGGGCGATGTGTCCGCCTACATCCCCACGAACGTCATCTCCATCACCGACGGCCAGATCTTCCTTGAGACGGAGCTGTTCCACTCGGGCGTCATGCCGGCCGTCAACCCCGGCATCTCGGTCTCCCGTGTCGGCGGCAACGCCCAGATCAAGGCTATGAAGAAGGTCGCCGGTACGTTGAAGCTGATTTATTCTCAGTACCGTGAGCTGCAGTCCTTCGCGCAGTTCGGCTCCGACCTGGATGCCGACACCAAGGCCCGTCTGGCACAGGGCGAGCGCATCGTTGAGGTGCTCAAGCAGAACCGCTCCGCTCCCGTTGCGGTCGAAAAGCAGGTGGCCATCCTCTACGCGACCATCCACGACTACCTCGTGAACATCAAGGTGCCTGCCGTGGCCGAGTACGAGAAGGGCCTGTACGAGTATCTCGATACCGACGCGGCCGGTGCCTCCGTGATGGAGACCATCCGCACCACCGGCAAGCTGGAAAAGGACGCCGAGGAAGCTCTGAAGGGTGTGCTGTCCGCTTACACCGAGAACTTTATCAAGGCACACTGACAGGAAGGAGGCGTAACGCATGGCAGGTTCCATGAAGGACATCAAGCTGCGCATCAAAAGCGTAGAGAGTACCATGCAGATCACCAAGGCTATGGAGCTGGTGGCTTCCTCCAAAATGCGCCGTGCCAAGGAGCGGGTGGAGCACAGCCGCCCCTACTTTGAGACGCTGTACGAATCGCTGACCAAGATCGCGGCGGCAGACCCCCGCGCCCGCAATCCCTATCTGCGCCGAGACGGCATCAAGCGGACCCTGCTGGTGGTCATCGCGGGCGACCGCGGTCTGGCCGGCGGCTATAACGCCAATGTGTTCAAGCAGGCCGACGCCGCCGAAGGCCCCGTCACCGTGCTGCCCATCGGCAAGCGCTCCGCAGAGTATTTCGCCCACCACGGGACCGGCCTCTTCACCCCCGAGGTGCTGATGGCGGCGGATGTGTCGGTGAGCGAGTGCTTCACCCTGTCCCACCAGATAACGGAAGGCTTCCTCAAGGGCGAGTACGACGCGGTGAAGCTCTGCTACACCCGCTTTGACTCCATGATGACCCAGACGGCCACCACCCTCGAGGTGCTGCCCTTGACCATCGAGCCCACCGAGGCCCAGAAGGCCGAGGCCCGTCGGAGCCAGATCCTGTACAAACCCAGCTGCGAGGAAGTGTTCGGCGCTATCATCCCCGAGTATGTGGCTGGTGTCCTCTACGGCGCCGTGTGCGAGAGCGTGGCCAGTGAGCTGGCCGCCCGCCGCACCGCCATGGATGCCGCCACCAAGAACGCCGGCGAGATGATAGAGCATCTGAATCTGTATTACAACCGCGCCCGTCAGGCCGCCATCACGCAGGAGATCACCGAGATCGTGGCTGGTGCGGAAAATTAAGGCGGCTTGCCCTCTCCGGCATTGCTTGCGCAATGCCACCTCTCCCACCAAGGGAGAGGCTTAAAGCTGACCGATACGTTTCAGGCTCTCCCTCTGGGAGAGCTGGACGCGAAGCGGCCTGAGAGGGCAAGGACGCTGACAAAGAGCATTCCATTAAAAGAGAAGGAGTTGTAGCCTATGTCCGAAAAACACATCGGCAAGGTGATCCAAGTCATCGGCCCGGTGCTGGACATCCAGTTCAAGGATGGAGAGCTGCCGGACCTGCTCAACGCCATCGAGATCGACAACCACGGCCAGAAGCTGGTGGTCGAGGTGGCGCAGCTGACCGGTGACAACGTCGCCCGCTGCATCGCCATGAGCAGCACCGACGGCCTGGTGCGCGGCACCGAGGCCGTGGACACCGGCGAGTCCATCAAGGTCCCCGTCGGCGACCAGTGCCTGGGCCGCGTGTTCAACCTGCTGGGTGAGCCGGTGGACAACAAGCCCGCCCCCCCCGGAGGCTTACTGGCCCATCCACCGCCCCGCTCCCAGCTATGAGGAGCAGCAGTCCACCACCGAAATTCTGGAGACCGGCATCAAGGTCGTTGACCTCATCTGCCCCTACGCCAAGGGCGGCAAGATCGGCCTGTTCGGCGGTGCCGGTGTCGGCAAGACCGTCCTGATCCAGGAGCTGATCTACAACATCGCCACCGAGCACAACGGCTACTCGGTGTTCACCGGTGTCGGCGAGCGCACCCGTGAGGGCAACGACCTTTACGGCGAAATGACCGAGAGCGGTGTCATCAACAAGACGGCGCTGGTCTACGGCCAGATGAACGAGCCCCCAGGAGCCCGTATGCGTGTGGCACTGTCCGGCCTGACCATGGCGGAGTATTTCCGCGACGTCAAGAACCAGGACGTGCTGCTCTTCATCGACAACATCTTCCGCTTCACCCAGGCAGGCTCTGAGGTGTCGGCTCTGCTGGGCCGTATGCCCTCCGCCGTCGGCTACCAGCCTACGCTGGCTACCGAGATGGGCGCTCTGCAGGAGCGCATCACCTCCACCCGCAAGGGCTCCATCACCTCGGTGCAGGCTGTCTACGTCCCCGCCGACGACCTGACCGACCCGGCCCCCGCAACGACGTTCACCCATCTGGACGCTACCACGGTCCTGAGCCGTGACATCGCCTCTCAGGGCATCTACCCCGCTGTGGACCCGCTGGACTCCACCAGCCGTATCCTCAGCCCGGAGGTCGTGGGTCAGGAGCATTATGAGATCGCCCGTGCCGTCCAGAAGGTGCTGCAGCGCTACAAGGAGCTGCAGGACATCATCGCCATCATGGGCATGGACGAGCTGAGCGAGGAGGACAAGCGCACCGTCAGCCGCGCCCGCAAGGTGCAGCGCTTCCTGAGCCAGAGCTTCCACGTTGCAGAGCAGTTCACCGGCATGCCCGGCCAGTACGTCCCGCTGAAAGAGACGCTGCGCGGCTTCCGCATGATCCTGAACGGCGAGTGCGACGACCTGCCCGAGAGCGCCTTCCTGTTCGCAGGCACCATCGACGATGTGTTCGCTAAGGCGAAGAAGGGGTAAACCATGACGACCTTTCATCTGACGGTGGTCACACCGGACGGCTGCGCCTTTGAGGGGCAGGCCGAGCGTGTGGTCTGCCGCGCCATCGACGGTGACCTTGCCATTCTGGCCAAGCACGGCGACTACTGCACCGCGCTGGGCATGGGCGAGGCCCACATCGTTGATGCCGAGGGCAGCCGCCGCCGTGCCGCCTGCATGGGCGGGATGCTCACCGTGCTGGACGGTGAGGTGCGTCTGGTAGCCACCACATGGGAGTGGGCTGAGCAGATCGACCACACCCGCGCCGAGGCCGCAAAAAAGCGCGCCGAAGAGATCCTGGCCCGCAAAAACCTCGACCGCCGCGAGTACGAGATGGCACAGGCCCGCCTCAAGCGCGCACTGGTGCGCACCTCCATCAAGGATTAACAGCTGAAACAACAAAACCGGAGTCCCCGCGGGGACTCCGGTTTTTGCTGTATCAGAAGCTTTTAGAGCATATTTGTCTTCTCGATGAGGCTGCGGATATGGTGGGCCAGCATCTCGATGGCGGTGGTGTTCTCGCCGCCGTTGGGGACGATGATGTCCGCGTTCCGCTTGCTGGGCTCAACGAAAGCCTCATGCATGGGCTTGACGGTGGTGAGGTACTGGTTGATAACGCTGTCGAGGGAGCGGCCGCGCTCCTTGACGTCCCGCACCAAACGGCGCAGGATGCGCTCGTCAGCGTCGGTGTCCACGAAGATCTTGTAGTCGAACATGGCGCACAGCTCCGGCTCCACGAAGGGAAGGATGCCTTCCACGATGAGGACAGGGGCCGGTTCGATGTGCTGCACCTCGTTGCTGCGGTTGTGGTCGGCGTAGTCGTACACCGGGCAGTCGATGGCGCGGCCAGCCTTCAGCTCCTGTAAGTGGTAGATGAGCAGGGCGTTGTCGAAGGCGTCCGGGTGGTCGTAGTTCAGCTTGCAGCGCTCTTCAAAGGGCAGCTCGTCGTGGCGCTTGTAGTAGCTGTCGTGGGAGATGAGACGCACCTCGTCCTCCCCGAAAAGAGCCTTGAGCCGACAGGCCAGTGTGGTCTTGCCGCTGCCGGAGCCGCCTGCGATGCCGATGATCAGATTGTTCATGTTCCAAAAACCTCCGCGTGCCGATTGTTGTAGAAAAAATCCCCAGAGTAGGGTATAATATTCTTATCCTACATAATAACACAATTCGCTCTGTTTTGACAGGGCCGAATCTCTGCTGGGAGGCATTTTGATGAAAAAAATCGTTCCTGCCCCGTACATCGACCAGACTGAGCGCTGGGTCAACGGCTGCGAGAGCATCAGCAGCGTCATGCTGCTCCAGGCCGTGGGCATCGACATCGACCCGGATACCTTCATCGCCCGCGACCTGCCCCACGCTCCTTACTGGGAGCAGGACGGAAAACTCTACGGCCCTGACCCGTGGCAGGTCTACCCCGGCGACCCCCACGACCACACCGGCTACGGCTGCTATTCGCCCTGCATCGTCAAGGCCCTGAACAGCGCTCTGGAGCACGAGGGCGCAGCCGACAAGTTCGAAGTCGTGGACGAGAGCGGCAAGACGGCGGCAGAGCTTTGCTCTTATATCGACGTCGGGATGCCGGTGGTGTTCTGGGCGACGCTGGATTTCCAGCCCGTGCCGGAAAAGCGCGACCACTGGCTGCTGGCCGATGGCACCGACTTTGGGTGGAAGTGCAACGAGCACTGCCTGCTGCTGGTGGGCTACGATGACGACAACTACTGGTTCAACGACCCGTGGCATGACCACGGCGTCTGCCCGCAGCCGAAACAGCTGGTGGAGGACTGCCACGCGGCTCAGGGGCTGTTCGCCGTCACCCTCCGCCCGAAAGGAGAAGCATGAAAAAAGAAGAATTTCAGCAGAACATGAAAGACAGGATGCAGCAGTTCGAGGACGGCGGCCTCCGGCTCCTGAAAAAGGGGCAGAAGGGCATCGTCCATGCGATCTTCAGCCGCTTCGGGCTGGTGCTGCTGCTCATGCTGCTGCAGGTCGGTGTGCTGTGGAGCGTGTTCCGGTGGCTCGGCGGACTGCTGCCCCATTACTTCGGCGGCAGCGTGGCCATGTCGGCCTTCATGGTGGTCTACATCCTCAACAGCGAGATGGACAACAGCGCCAAGATCACATGGATGGTCACCATCGCCATCCTGCCGGTCGTGGGTGTGCCGCTGTTTTTCTACGTCAAGAGCAACATCGGCCACAACGCCCTGAAAAAGCGGGTGACCCACCTCACGGAGGAGGCCAGGGCTTACAGCCCCAGCCGCTGGCTGCGGCCCAGGAGCTGGCCGAAGCCGACTCCGGCGCGGCCTCGCTGGCGCGGTATCTCCACGGAAAGGGCGGCGGCTTCTCGGTCTACAGGAACACGGAGGTCACCTACTTCCCCGGCGGCGAGGCCAAGTTCGAAGAGCTGCTGCGCCAACTGGAAAAGGCCGAGAAGTACATCTTCCTCGAGTACTTCATCATCGACGAGGGCCTCATGTGGGGCAGGATCCTCGAAGTGCTGGCCCGCAAGGCCGCTGAGGGCGTGGACGTCCGGGTGATGTACGACGGCACCTGTGAGTTCACCACCCTGCCCCATTACCCGGCCGCCTCGAAAGCTGGGCATCCGGTGCCGGGTGTTCTCGCCGGTGCAGCCCTTTGTCTCGACCCACTATAATTACCGTGACCACCGGAAAATTCTCGTCATTGACGGCAAGGTGGGGTTTACCGGCGGCGTGAACCTCGCCGACGAGTACATCAACCACATCGAGAAGTATGGCCGCTGGAAGGACGCCGCCGTCATGCTGGAAGGCGAGGCTGTCCGGCCGCTGACCATCCTCTTCCTCGAGATGTGGAGCATCCTCCGGGAGCCGGAGTTTGAGAAGTTCCTCTCCGTGCCGCCCCACTCCGTCCCGGCGAAGGGGTCGCGGCCCTTACGGCGACTGCCCGCTGGACGGTGAGCGGGTGGGAGAGATGGTCTATATCGACCTGCTCAACCGCGCCAAGCGCTACATCCACATCATGACGCCCTACCTCATCCTCGACGGTGAGCTGGAAACGGCCCTCAGGTTCGCGGCAGAGCGGGGCGTGGACGTCCACCTCATCCTGCCCCATGTGCCGGATAAGAAGTTCGCCTATGCGCTGGCGAAGACGCACTACAAGTCTCTGCTGGACTCGGGCGTGAAGATCAGCGAGTGGCTGCCCGGCTTCGTCCACGCGAAGGTTTTTGTGGTGGATGACAGCGAGGCCGTGGTGGGTACCATAAACCTCGACTACCGCAGCCTCTACCACCACTTCGAGAATGCGGTCTGGATGAAGGATACCGCCTGCATCCCCGCCATCGAGAAGGATTTCCAGAAGACGCTGGAATTCTGCCGCGACGTCGAGCCCACCCGGGAGAGCATCTGGGAGGGCAACGCGCTGCTCCATCTGGCAGGGATTTTACTGAAAGTTATTGCACCATTACTGTAAAACAAAGGGGAATGCCGTTCGGCATTCCCCTTTGTTTTACAAATAATCCTTATCCATCGAGAAGCCCCGGCCGCTGACCTCGGTGACATGGCTCACGATGAGGAAGCAGGTGGGGTCGATGCTGTGAGCCAGCTTTTCCAGCCGGGGCAGCTCCCGGTTGGACACGATGCTCAGCAGCACGGCGCTGGACTCGTGGGTGTAGCCGCCCTCGCCGTGGAGGATGGTCACGCCCCGGTCCAGCTGCTCGAGGATGGCGGCACAGATGGCGTCGGACTGGCTGCTGATGATCTTCACCTCGGTGCGGCTGGCACCCATCATCAGCATCTTATCCATGACGATGGTGTGGATGAGCACCATCACAATGCCGTACAGCACCTGCGGCATCGGGCTGAACACAGCCTGCATCAGCAGGATCATGATGTCGAAGGCCAGCATGGTGGCCGACACCGGCAGCTTGAACCATTTGTTGAGCACCAGCGGCGGGATGTCGAGGCCGCCGGTGGATGCACCGGAGCGGATGACGATGCCCAGCGAGACGCCGATGCCGAGGCCCGCAAAGACGGTGCAGAGGAAGATGTCCTCCGTCAGCACCCGGCCATTCGCCATCCCCTCGAACAGGGCGAGGAAGGCGGGGCTGAGAACACTGCTGGCCAGCGTATTGAGGGCGAAGGCCCGGCCCAGGACCACCCAGCCCCAGACCAGCATGGCGAGGTTGATGAAGAGCAGCAGCCCCGAGACGGACAGGCCCGTCAATCGCCCGATGGCCAGTGCGATGCCGGTCGCGCCGCCGGTGATGAGGTCTGCCGGCTCGAGGAACAGGGCAACGGTCAGCGAGTAGAGCGCGTTGCCGAAGATGATGGAAGCCCAGTTCCAGATAAGCTGCTTCCAGTGCGGATTCTGATTCATAGCGTTTCCTCCCGTATCTCTTCTATCATACCGGAAAACGGCAAAAAAATCCACGCCCGGCGGCCTGCCGGAGCGTGGATTTTTGTTCATTTGACAGATGAAAGCTTGATTTTTACTCTTCGTCCAGCAGGCGCAGGCCGGCGGTATCGGTGACGGGCAGCGAGAAGACGATGGAGCCGGCCTTTTTGTCGGCGTTGTCCATGATGGCTTTCATGATGGCATTCTTCTCGGAAGTGCGGCTGACGATGAGCACCAGCTCTTTTTCGTTCACGAGGTCGATGCCCATGAACCTGGCCGCGCCCTCCATGCCGGTGCCTTTGGCGTGGATGACGGTGCCGCCGCCGGCTCCTGCGGCCCGGCCGCGTCCATGATAGAGCCGGTGTAGCCCTGATTGGCGATGACCAGCAGCAGGTCGTAACGGGTATCTTTCAAGGTGCTTTCCTCCTTCAGCTCAAGGGTCTGGTGTTCGGTGAGGAACAGCAGGGCGCGCTTGCCGCCGATGCTGCTTACCGGGACGATGAATGCGATGCCGGTACCCGGCACATCAATGCGCATCTGGCGGCGCAGGGCTTTCTGGATGCGGGGCCAGCTGTCCGCTGTGATGATGGCAAAGAGCACGGCTTTTTCGGTCTTTTCCAGCCCGAGGGTGGAAAGCGTCTCCTGAACGGCAGTGCCGGCACCCACGGTGCGGAGGCTGACATCGACGCCGAAGCTTTTATACAGCTTCAGAAAGGCGTCTGTCGTGGGGCGGTCGGTGATGGTGACCAGCCAGTAAAGCGTATTCACGGCAAAGCCTCCTTACAGCTCGATGATGGCGTCGTCCGGCAGCTCGGCCAGCAGGGCGGCAGGATCCAGCAGGGGCTGGGCGCTGCGGGCCTTGCGGGTCTTGAGCTGGGCCACAAGGCCCATGAGCTGGACGGTGATGAGGGGGGTCATGGCGACCATGGCCACCACGCCGAAGGCGTCGGTGACGATGTTGCCGCCTACGGCGATGCAGGTACCCTGCGCCAGCGGCAGCAGGAAGGTGGCCGTCATGGGGCCGGAGGCCACGCCGCCGGCGTCAAAGGCGATGGCGGTGTAGAGCTTCGGCACCACAAAGGAGATGCTGATGGCGAAGAGGTAGCCCGGGATGAGGAACCACAGGATCGAGATGCCGGTGAGGACGCGCACCATCGCAAGGCCCACCGAGAGGGCGACGCCGGCCGAGAGGGCCGCGCCCATCGTCCCGGCGGAGATGGCACCGTCGGTGACTTCTTCGACCTGTTTGTTGAGGACATAGACCGCCGGCTCGGCCCGGACGATGAAGTAGCCGATGAGCATCCCGATGGGGATGAGCAGCCACCGGCTGCTCTGGCCGCCCAGGACCTGACCGAGGTAGTTGCCGGCGGGCATGAAGCCGATGTTCGCGCCGGCGAGGAAGAGCACGAGGCCGATGTAAGTATAGACGAGGCCTACGCCGATGCGGCCCAGCGTCCGCCGGTCGATGTGGAGGGCGGCGAGCTGGAAGATGCCGAACATCACGACGATGGGCAGCAGGGAAGTGGCGATCTCGTGCAGATAGGTGGGCAGGCCCTCGCTGAACAGCTGCCACAGCTCCACCGAGTCGCCCACTTCGGGGATGACCGGCGGCAGGTAGCTGCTCTCGCTGGCATGGAAGAGGATGCCGAGGATGAGGACGGCGAGGATGGGACCTACGGAGCAGAGGGCTACGAGGCCGAAGCTGTCGTCCGCCGCATGGCGGTCGGAACGGATGGCCGACACACCGACGCCCAGCGCCATGATGAAGGGGACGGTCATGGGGCCGGTGGTGACGCCGCCGGAGTCGAAGGCCACGGCCAGAAACTCTTTCGGCACAAATGCAGCCAGAAGGAAGATGGCAGCGTAAAAGATGACCAGCAGCCGGGGCAGCGGGATGCCCAGCAGCATACGCAGGAAGGCCATGACGAGGAAGATGCCCACGCCCACAGCCACCGAGAGGATGAGGGTCATGTTGGGGATGGAGGGCACCTGATTGGCAAGCACCTGTAAGTCAGGCTCTGAGATGGTGATGAGGAAGCCCAGCAGGAAACCCACGCCGATGATGAGAAAGAGGTTCTGGCTCCGGGTGAGCATGGAGCCGACCCGCTCGCCCATGGGGGTCATGCTCATCTCGGCACCCAGGGTGAAGAACATGATGCCGACGATGATCATGGCCGCGCCCAGCAGAAAGCAGAGCAGGATGCTCGGAGAAACGGGGGCGATGCTGAAACAGAGCACCAGCATGATGGCCGCGATGGGCAGGACGGCCTGCAGTGCCTCCAGCAGCTTCTCCCGAAGCTTGGGAATGGATGATTTGATAATGATGTCCACCAGCCTTTCCCGCCCGGAAGCAGTGCCGCCGGGCGTCGGAATTGAGAAATATATCCTTATCAAGTATACAAAAACAGACAAAAGTCCGTCAACAAAAGAGCGGCTAAGATTGGCAAAGAAACAGAAATGTTACAAAAAGAAAAGGCTGCCGCGCTTTTGCACAGCAGCCTTGAAGATCAGAATTTAGACGCCCTGCTTTGCCAGAACGTCAGAAGGCGGGGTGGAGAACACCGGAATACCGGCGTAGGGGTCGGGAGTGTTGTCGGCGGGCAGGGCCTTCATGTAGGCGTCCATGGACGCGGCCACCTTTTTGGCGATGGCCACGGCCTCCACGACGGTGCGCGCGCCCATGACGGCGTCGCCGCCGGCGAACACGCCCTCGCGGGTGGTGCTGCCGTCCTCGTTGACGGTGAGCAGGCCGCGCTGGTTGGTCTCGATGCCGGTGGTGGTCTTGACGAGGGAGTTCTCAGAACCCTGGCTCACCGAGACGATGACGCCGGTGTGGGGGTAGAAGGTCTCGCTACCCTCTACCTGGGTGAACTTGCCGTCCTCGCCCTTCACGGTGTCGCGGCAGATGATGCCGTTCTCACGGATCTCCACCGGAGCCTTGCAGAAGCGGAAGCCCACGCCCTCGAGCTTGGCGTACCGCACTTCATGCTCGGAAGCGCTGATGCACTCCTCGTCGCGGCGGGCGTAGCAGGTGACGTGGCGTGCGCCGTTGCGGATGGCAGTGCGGGCGCAGTCCATGGCGGAGTTGCCCACGCCGATGACGGCGATGTCGTCGCCCAGCTGGAAGGCCTTGGAGTTGGCCAGATAGTCGATGCCGAAGGCCACGTTGCCCAGCGTCTCGCCCTTGATGTGCATGGCGTTGGCCTTCCACAGACCGGCACCGATAAAGACGCTCTTGTAGCCGTCCCGGAAGAGGTCGTCGATGGTGATGGTCTTGCCGATGGCGGTATTGGGGCGGACGTGGATGCCCTTCAGCTCGAGGTGGCGGTACTGGAAGTCGTCCAGCACGCTGTCGGGCAGGCGGTAGTTGGGGATGCCGTACCGCATGACGCCGCCGATCTTGTCGCGGGCGTCGAAGATGGTGACATCGTAACCCCAGCGTGCCAGCAGGACGGCGACGGTCAGGCCCGCAGGGCCGGAGCCGACGACAGCGGCCTTCATGCCGTTTTTGGGGGCGGGGCCGGAAGTCATCTTGTTGGCATAGGTGGTGGAGATGTAGTCCTCGATGATGGAGAAGTGGACGGGGTCGTGGCTGGGCATCCGGTTGCGGATGCAGTGGCCCTCGCACTGGTTCTCGTGGTTGCACACGAGGCTGCACACAGTGGTCAGGGGGTTGTTTTCAAACAGCATCCGGCCGGCATCGTCGAGGTGATTGTCCTTGAGCAGGCGGATGACCTCGGGGATGTTGGTGTGGATGGGGCAGCCCTGCTGGCACAGCGGCTTTTTGCAGCCGAGGCAGCGGTTGGCTTCGTCCAGAACGTGAAGTGCCATGGTTCCTCCTTGTACCTGTCGAACAGGCGGCGTTGTATCCAAGTATCTTTCCTATAATACACCGAAACTGCCTCGGCATACAAGTGCCGAAATGACAAAATTTGCAGAAAAATTTCTGTCATTACGTCAAAAAGATATTTTTTTGACGAAGTAGGCCGCCCATGGCCTCGGGTGAAACGCGGCAGAGCGTACCAAAATCAGCGGCGGCAAGCTGCGCCTCGGCCATCTGGGTGCAGGCACCGCCTGATCCCCGCAGACGGGCCAGCGAGTGGGAGACAGGGAGGGTGCAATTTTTTAAGAAAGGAAGGGCATCCTTCTTCCCTCCCAGCAGGTGGAGATAGGGCGGAAGGGCGGGGAGACTGTCGGCGGTGCAGCCCAGCGCGGCGTCCATGGCGAGGCGGCGCATCCGCGCCCGGGGGTAGCGGACGGTGGTGAGAGCGTCCAGAAGTTCGTCGTAGGTGGTGCTGGTACGGACCGCGGCTTCCAGACGGTGCTCCAGTCCCTCGGAGACGCCGCGGATGTCTGCAAAGGGCGCTTTGCCCCGGCAGGCAGACCGGAGAAGGGCCAGCTCGCACCGCCCGGCGGCGGAAAAATCGGTGTACTGTCCGGCGGCGTAAGCCTCCTGATAAAGCGGGAAGACCGCCTCGGGAACGTAAGGCGCGACGGCGTCCGCTCCGCCCTCGGCCCAGAGCTTGCGAAGTGCGCTGGCGCTGGCGAACTGCCCGTGGGCAGAGTGGAGCGCCTCACCGTGGTTCGCGCCTTGCCGGGGCAGGGGATAAGCCTCCATCCGAGGCGCAAGGCTGCGGATGGCCCGGCAGTATTCGACAGCGAGGTTGTTGTTGGGCTTGTCCAGCAGGGCGGCGACCCGCTCGTCAGATGCAAGCTGAGCTGCGGCGGCCTGCCGCGCTGCGGCAAAGCTCCGTGCGCCGCCCGCAAGCTGGGCTTTCAGGGCGGCGCGGTAGGAGCCGCTGTCAAGAAGCTCGGCGGCCTCCATCAGAAGGGCCGCGTCGGGCGTCTCGGCGCCGAACACCAGACCGTCGCACCCGGCGGCGGCAAGCAGCGCCACCCCCGCCCGGGCGAACGCCTCTGCCCCCGCGCAGGCACAGGGAGCAGGCAGGGCGAACACAAGGTCAGCCCCGCAGGTGAGGGCGGACCGGGTGCGGACAGCTTCAGGCAGGAGGGGCAGCGCCCCCCGCTGCACCAGCGAACAGCTCATGGCGACGGCGACGCGCTCTGCACCCAGCGCTTTTGCCTGCGCCAGCTGCCATGCGTGGCCGTTGTGGAAGGGGTCGTATTCGGCGATGATACCGGCAAATTTCATGACGTGACCTCAAAAGTTTGTGAAATATCTGTCATACTGCATGGAGAACTGGAGCAGAATGACAGGATTCTGGGCAGGATGTACAAAAAAGTCCGGGGACTTCGCGGCAGGCTTTGCCGCCATTGCGGCTTGAAAACCGGCCGACCCTATTATATAATAATTCTAGGAATCTGTAAAATTCTGCCCTCTCGAGGGTGGACAAAAACATATCTGGAGGAAACAAGAAGATGAAAATTCTGGTTATCAACTGTGGTTCTTCTTCCCTGAAATATCAGCTCATCGATATGGACGGTGAGAAGGTGCTGTGCAAGGGCCTGTGCGAGCGCATCGGCATGGAGAGCAGCATGATCACCCATGAAGCTAACGGCCACAAGGCTACCACTCCCGCGATCTTCCCCACCCACACCGAGGCTTTTGCCGAGGTCGTGAAGAAGATGACCACCGGCGAGGGCAAGTGCATCGACGATGTCAGCGAGATCAGCGCCATCGGCCACCGCGTCGTCCACGGCGGTGAGAAGTTCAAGGCCAGCTGCCTGATCACCGACGAGGTCATCAACACCATCCGTGAGCTGAGCCCCCTGGCTCCTCTGCACAACCCCGCAGGCATCCTCGGCATCGAGGCAGCCCGCAAGGTCTTCGGCAACGTCCCGATGGTCGCTGTCTTCGACACCGCTTTCCACAGCACCATGCCCCCGAAGGCTTATATGTACGCCATCCCCTATGAGTACTATGAGAAGTACGGCGTCCGCCGCTACGGCTTCCACGGCACCAGCCACAAGTACGTCGCTCACAAGGCTGCTGAGTACCTCGAGGAGCCCATTGAGCGCCTGAAGCTCATCACCTGCCATCTGGGCAACGGCTCCTCCATCGCCGCTGTCGATCAGGGCAAGGTCGTTGATACCTCCATGGGCATGACCCCGCTGGCCGGCCTGATGATGGGTACCCGCTGCGGCGACCTGGACCCCTCTGTGGTCAACTACCTGAAGTACACCCTGAACATCACCGGCCACGAGCTGGACGAGATCCTGAACAAGAAGTCCGGCCTGCTGGGCATCTCCGGTGTTTCCAGCGACAAGCGTGACGTCGAGGAGGCTGCTCTCCACGGCAACAAGCGCGCTCAGCTGGCTTCTGACATGCTGAACTACCAGATCAAGAAGGTCGTCGGCAGCTACATCGCGGCTATGGGCGGCGTGGACGCCATCGTCTTCACCGGCGGCATCGGCGAGCACGACGAGATCGCCCGTGCAAAGGTCTGCCACCACATGGATTGGCTGGGCATCCGCATCGATACCGACAAGAACGAGCATCCCGTGGGCGATGTCTGCGAAATCACCGCCTGGGGCGCCAAGGTCCGCACTCTGGTCATCGCTACCGACGAGGAGCTGATGATCGCCCGCGACACCAAGGAAGTCCTCGAGAAGTAATCTCTGCATTTAAGGCATCCAAGGCCGCACCGCTCCCCCAAAGGGCGGTGTGGCCTTTTTGCTGTTTTGCACGAGCAAAGACCGTCTTATTATGCCGAATGCACAAAAAAGCGGGCGAGGGGTTGTTTTTTGGTTGACAAATCAAAAAAAGAACGGTACAATAGGAGAGTCCTCAGTCCGAGGACGTTTACTCATTCAAGCCCCTGGTAAGCTTACGATCAGCGCTATGGTCCCTAAAAACCAAAGGTATGGTTACAATCCTTCCGTGGGCAAGAACTAAACAAAGAGGAGATACTACTATGTTCGAAGACAAGACTTTAGTTTGCAAGGACTGCGGCAAGGAGTTTGTTTGGACTGCTGGTGAGCAGGAGTTCTACGCATCTCGCGGCTTTGAGAACCAGCCCCAGCGCTGCAAGCCCTGCCGTGATGCCCGCAAGAACGGCGGTGCACGCAGCAACGGCGGTGAGCGCCAGATGTTCGACGCTGTCTGCGCAGCCTGCGGCAAGACTTGCAAGGTTCCTTTCCAGCCCCGTGAGGACCGCCCGGTGTACTGCTCTGACTGCTTCGCTCGCATGAAGCAGAACTAAGCGCTGATTCTATAATCTGAAGCTTAACGGCCCCCGCACTGCCTGCAGTGCGGGGGCTTTTGTTTTCTCTGGGGGGAGGGGGGGAGACTTCGCGCTTGTGGCGCGGGGGCAGAGTGCTGTTGCAGTAAGGCTAAGTTCTCTTTTGCGCACCAAAAGAGAACCAGAAATGGTTCTCGCGCCTGTGCGCGGGGCAGAGCGCTTTTTCATTAAGGCTGATTGTTCTCTTTTGATGTCAAAAGAGAACCAGAAAACCACCAGCGATTTCGACGCGCTGGACCCACGAGAAAGGGGCTGCTCGCCCCTTTCAGACCCCGAAGGAGTAGTCGAAACGGAAAAAAGCTAGTCGCTTCGCTTAACGCTTTTTTCTCGTTTCTCCGATTTGCTGCTCCGCAGCGGGTGTTACGTCTCTGCTGACGGTAACGTCCAGCAGAGACGTGAAATCTTCGGCGGAGCCGTAAATGGGAGAAGCACAAAAAAATGCGTTTAGCGAAGCGGCTAGCATTTTTGGGCTTCGACCTCATCTTTGGAATTGTTAAGGGCGAGCAGCCCTTAACTCGTTGCGGGGAGAGTGGAGTCCAGAGGTAGGGAGGGGGGATTCGAAACACCCCTCCCTATCTCTGGCCCGCGCGGAGCGCAAGCCGCTTGACCAAAAGAAAAAACCTGCCCCGCGCCACCGGCGCGAGAACCAGCTTAAAGAAAAAACCAGCTCTGCCTCTGGCCCGCGCGGAGCGCAAAGCCATTTGACCGAAAAAGAAACCCAAATCCGCGCCACCAGCGCGAGAACCAGCTTAAAGAAAAAACCAGCTCTGCCTCTGGCCCGCGCGGAGCGCATAGCCATTTGACCGAAAAAGAAAACCTGCCCCGCGCCACCGGTGCGAGAAGGATCTCTGGTTCTCTTTTTCCCCACAAAAGAGAACGACAGCAACCTGAAAAATACAGATACTTGCAGAATAAAATAAGAAGCTTTTCAATTACTACTTGAAATATAGGATATGATTGGGGTATATTATAGCTGAGCGCCGCAAAGGCGCATCGTAAGAGACAGAAAGGACAACTACCATGTTTGATATTTTCAATATGCTCAAGAAGGACGAAAACAAGGCTGTGAAGCAGGTCACCCGTGAGACCATCATCGGCGACATTCTGGATATGGACCAGAGCACCGCTCCCTACTTCATGGAGATCGGTATGCACTGCCTGGGCTGCCCCGCCTCCCGCGGCGAGAGCATCGAGGAAGCCTGCGAGGTCCACGGTGTGGATTGCGACGAGCTGCTGGAGAAGCTGAACGCTCATCTGGCCTCCAAGAAGTCCTGAGTGCTGCCGACACTGGATGCGCGTCTGAGCGCTGCCGCTGAGCTGGTGCGCCCCGGTGAGCCGGTGGCCGACATCGGCTGCGACCACGGCAAGCTGACGGCGGTGCTGGCCGCTTCGGGGAAGTACCCCAAAGTCATCGGGGCCGACCTGCGCCCCGGCCCGCTGGCAAAGGCAGAACAGACGCTGGAATATGCCGGATGCAAAGACCGCGCTGAGCTGAGGCTCGGCGACGGTCTTTCTGTGTTGTCTCCGGGCGAGGTGGGCACCATCGTGCTGGCGGGCGTCTCGGCCCAGACAACGTGGGAGATCATCGGGAAAGCCCCGTGGGTATCTGCGCCGGGCGGGCCTCGCCTTGTGATGGTGCCAGCCACCCGCCACAGCGATCTGCGCCGCTGGCTGTGGGAACATGGTTTTCCCTCGCGGCCGACCGGCCGGTGCAGGCGGCGGGCCGCTGGTATGCGGTCATGGCCGCCGAGTACACCGGCGAGGTGAAAACGCCCACTTTCCAAGAGCGCCTGTTCGGCCTCACCGGCCAGTGGCCGGAGGGGGAAGGCTACGCCGCATGGCAGAAAGCCAAGCTGCCTCGCCTCCGCCTCGGTGTGCCGGACGGCACAGAGCTGGCGAAAGAGATGGATGAACTGATAAAAGGGGAGAGAAAAGGATGACGACGGTACAGCAGATATACGAAGAGATGCAGCACATCGCGCCGCTGGCTCTGGCCGAAAGCTGGGACAATCCCGGCCTGCTGGTAGACTGCGGCGGCGGGGTGTCCCGTGTGCTGGTGACGCTGGACATCACCCCCGAGGTGGTGGAAGAGGCCGCCCGGAAGGGCTGCGGGCTCATCGTGTCCCACCACCCGGTCATCTTCTCGCCCCTCAAAAAGCTGAGTGGGCAGGACGTGGCTTTCCAGCTGGTGAAAAACGGCATCTCGGCGATTTGTATGCATACGAATCTCGATGCCGCCGAGGGCGGCGTCAATGAGGTGCTGGCCGGTATCTTTGTGATGCGGGAGATGGGAGCGTTCGCCGAGGGCTGCGGCCGTGGCCAGGAGCGGCATCCCAATGCGCAATAAAAGGCAAAGCGAGGAGCCTGATGCGCATTTGGGACGCGACGGCGCCATGACGCGCGTGGCGGAGCTGAAACCACTGGCTGACGCCAATAATCGCAAATGGCATTGGATGAGGCGCTGACCCGCGACAGCTGGTCGCATCACCTGCGCACCCGTACGGAGACTTACAGCCTGCTGCTGTCGGCCCGGAGCGGCTCAGCGCGAGTCTGCCTGACCGAGGAGAGCTTCGAAAACCTGAGACGCCGCCCTCTTTCTGTATGCTGATGCGCAAGCATCTCACCGGCGGGCGTCTGCTGGACGTCCGGATGGAGCCGGGCGACCGGATCGTCTACTTCGAGTTCCAGTGTACCAACGAGATGGGCGACCTTGTGCGCAACATCCTCTGCGCCGAGCTGATGGGCCGTTACTCCAATCTGGTGCTGGTGCAGAACGGCAAGATCATCGATGCCCTCAAGCGGGTGGATTTCGAGGACAGCGATGTCCGTCAGCTCCTGCCCGGCCTGCCCTACGACGCCCCCAAGCCTGCCCGGCCTGATTTTCTGGCCGTCAGCTCGGCGTCCATCGTGGCGGCCTGCCAGCGCGACCTGCCGGTGGCAGACGCCCTGAACAAAACGGTGGCCGGTGTCGGCCCGGTGGTCTGCCGCGAGGCCGCATGGCGCGCCTTTGACGGAGAACATCTGCTGGCCAACGAGCTGACGGAGGCCCAGAAGGTCCGGCTGATGGCGGCCATCGACGAGCTGAAAGAGATCTACGACGCGGGCGGCTGTCCGTGCAGCGTCACCGCTCCGGACGGCAAGCCGGTGGAGTACACCTTCTTCCGCCCCCGGCAGTACGGCGAGAAATACCGCATCAAGGAGTGGCCCTCCTTCAACGCGATGCTGGAAGGCTATTACGCCGAGAAAGACCGCGCCGAGCGCCTGCGCACCAAGAGCAAGGAGCTCCACAAGGCCGTCCACAATATGTACGAGCGCGCCGTCCGCAAGCAGGCGGCCCGTCAGGAAGAGCTTGCCGCCAGCGGCAGGAGCGAAAAGCTCCGCCTTTACGGCGAACTGCTGTCGGCCAACCTCTACCTCGCCGAAAAGGGCATGAAGAGCATCACGGTGCCGAACTGGTACGATGAGGGCAAAGAGGTCACGATCCCGCTCGATCTGCGGTTCAGTCCCAGCCAAAACGCGCAGAACTTCTTCAAGAACTACAAGAAGAAGCAGACGGCAGCCCGGATGCTGGTGGACCTGCTGGCCGAGGGCGAGAAGGAGATCGCCTATCTGGAAACGGTGCTCTACGAGGTGGAGACGGCTTCCGGCGAGGCGGCGCTGAACGAGATCCGCGCCGAGCTCAAGAGCCAGGGCTATCTGAAATACTACAAACAGCGCGACAAGCGCCAGAAGCCCGCCGATTTCCTCCGCTTCACGTCCAGCGACGGCTTCGAGATCCTGGTAGGCCGCAACAACGCCCAGAACGACAAGCTCACCCTCCACACCGCCCGGGGCAAGGACCTGTGGTTCCATGTTCAGAAGGCCCCCGGCAGCCACGTCGTGGTCATGAGCCGGGGCGAGGACATCCCCGACACCACCAGGCAGGAGGCCGCAGAGCTGGCTGTCGTGTATTCCAGCACCTTCAAGGCCGGCGCCGCCGCCAAGGTGGCCGTGGACACCACCGAGGTGAAGAACATCTGGAAAGCCAACGGCGCAAAGCCCGGCATGGTGCTCTACGAGGTGTACACCACCGTGTACGTCACCCCGAGAGAGAAGCTTCTGGATGAGCTGAAAGCAAACGCGAAAAAATGACCCGATTTGAGCCGCTGTGCATCTGCATGGCGGCTTTTTTTCGAAGAGGCTAAAACACTTTGAGCTTCCCGTTCGTCTTATAGACAGAACCCGGCACGATGCAGAAAGGAGGGGGAGAGACCCCATGTGGGATGAGATGTATGAGGAATTCTGGGATAAGCTGGAACATTTCTGTGCGAAGCTCTGCCGCGACGAGAGCCGCGCTGAGGACCTGACGCAGGAAGTTTTCCTCAAGGCGCTGATGAACCGCAGCCTCATCGAGAGCTTCAACGCCCGGCAGTGCAAGGCATGGCTGTTTGCCACGGCCAGGAACCTCTACTGCGACCAAGTGCGCCGCGCGGCCAAGGAGCGGGAGCTGATGGAAGCCCTGCTGCCCGACGGGGACGAAGAGCCCGCCGACGAAACGGCATCCGCCGCTGTCGGACTGAGCGACCTCGAGAGCCTGATGGGTACCCTGACGCCTGCCGACAGGATGCTGTTTGAGCTACGGTACACCGAGGGGTACAACGCCAGCGAGCTGGGCGAGATGCTGAAACTCCCGCCCGGGACCGTCCGCACCCGCCTGCTCAAGATACGCACGAAACTGAAAGACGAACTTTTGGAGGAATGAACGATGAAGAAGAACCTGAATGTGACCGCCGCCGTCCTCGACCTGCGGAAGGTCAGCGAAGAGACGTTTGCAAGCTATGAGGACATCAAGCTCCAGGCTGCGCTGGTGCTGACTACGCCCCGGGTCGAGGCTCTGCTGGCAAAGTATCCGGTGGAGATGGAGGCGGCGGTCTCCCAGTCCTGCGGTGAGGATACGGAGGTCAGCATTGTGAATGGCAAGTCGAACCTGACCGCCGCCCACAAACCGGAAAAGGACACCATTCTCATGGTGAACGGCAAGCTGACCATCGCCGCCGATGCCGCCGACACCCTGCGCAGTTATAATAAAATCATCATCAACGGCAAGGCCGTCTGCCCCGAGTCGCTGACGGCAGTAGTCAACGAAAAGGCAATGGTCAACGGCAAGCTGAGCGTTTACCCTGACGAGGCCGTTGTGCTGAACGGCACCGTCAAGCTGGACAAGAGCTTCCTCATCCGGGCGCAGGACCGCCTTTACTGGACGGAAAAGCAGTTCGTTGCCGTCGATGCAAAGCTGGATGTGGACGCGCTGGCCGCAAAGGGTACACGGTTCGCGGCGCCGAAAGCCGTGATTGCGGAGCCGCTGGCCGAGAAGCTGGTGCCGCTCTTCACTGAGAACACCGAACTCGTCATCCTGCCCGAGGGCGCGGCTTTTGTGGACGATGACCTGAAGCTGACCCCTGCCGCCCTTCGCCGCTACGGCAGCAAGCTCTATGTCACCGGCGACGTGAACATCCCGGCTGAGAGTGCCGGGGTACTGGAAAAGGTAGAGTATCTCCACGTCGGCGGCGATGTGACCATCACGGCTGCGGCAGAAGATGCATTCTATGCCATCTCCGATACGGACTACGGAGCTGCGCGTGCTGAAAGGCAGACTCGTGAATGATATGCCGATGGTGCGCATCACCCCTGAGATGCTGGACATCGACCCGGACGGCGTTTCCTGCACCGACTGCGCCCTCGTGACGCTGGACAAGGCGCTGACGGCAGAGGAAATCGTGGAAAGCTCCGTATCTCCGACTGCGCCTGCATCCGCTGCACTATGGCACAGGAAGCCGCCGTCAGCGCCGTCTCCACCGATGTGGCCCAAATCAAAGTGACCGATGCCCCCGAGGAACGGGATGACGGCGAGACCGTCCGCCGCATGGGCGCACAGCTGACCCTGTGAGGCACATTACAATATAAAGGAAGAACCTCTCAGTCTGCTTCGCAGCCAGCTCCCCTAATAGGGGAGCCACTGGCGTGCCGGTCAAGTCCACACTGGACGAGGAAGGCTTAATTTATCGTGAAATGTAGTGCCCTGCTACAGCGGGCAGCATTTGGTTGACTGGATGCTGCCCCGTAAGCGAGGCCCGCTCTTTCCGCAAAATGAAACTTTCAGCGGTCAGAACAAAGTGGCCCGCAATGCCTCCCTCAGGGAGGTGGCATCGCGCCAGCGATGACGGAGAGGTTTTTAGTATAAAACGACCTGAGAACGGGCATTCTATCCCCTGAGCGGGGCTTTCCACGGAAAAAGCTGCCACCCGATTGTGCATTCTGCACAGAAAATATCCCGGAGATGAAACAGAGCAAATAAAAGAAAATCTGCGTTTTTTCGAAAAAACACTTGCCAAATGCACGAAGATGTGATAGAATATCTCTCGGCTGCAAAGGGCTTGTGCGATACAAGTCGTGCAGGCCGGCGATATGCGTAGATGCGGGAGGTTGTCATCCGGCGATAGCTGAGATGGGTTATTTCCGCGGAGTATGTCCGATCTTAGAACCGGGCAAAAGAATTACTGACAGCGATGGAATACGTTCCTCGGCAGGGCGACCTGCGAAACGGGCGGAACCAATGTTCGGATTTGATTTGCTAATATATTTCCGGGAGAACTGCCGAGCGGTTCACCGGTTTTTCTAGTGTCAAATCAAGGAACACCCGGAACTGTGTAGAGCAATTTATCGGCTCGCCTAGGGCAAAACAATTTTTCAGGAGGCGTAAGCAGTGGCAGTCAAAGAGAAAATCAGAATCCGTCTGCAGAGCTATGATGCTCAGCTGATCGATGCCGCAGCAGAGAAGATCGTGGAGACCGCAAAGCACACGGGTGCCCGCGTGTCCGGCCCCATCCCCCTGCCCACCGATCGTGAGATCGTCACCGTTCTGCGCGCTACCCACAGGTACAAGGATAGCCGCGAGCAGTTCGAGAGCCGCACTCATAAGCGTCTGATCGACATTCTGAAGCCGTCCAACAAGACGGTCGAGGCTCTGATGAGCCTCCAGCTCCCCGCTGGCGTGGACATCGAGATCAAGCTGTAAAAGACGCTTGATCAAATTCGATGCCCTCGTTTCCCGAGGGGTCATGTTGGCAGTGACGTGCGCTGCCAACCAATAACCTTTACAGGAGGAAAAGAAAATGGTTAAAGGCATTATCGGCAAGAAAGTCGGTATGACTCAGCTGTTCGATGAGAGCGGCAAGGTCATTCCCGTGACCGTCATCGAGGCTGGTCCCTGCACCGTCGTGCAGAAGAAGACCGTCGAGAGCGATGGTTATCAGGCTGTCCAGCTGGGCTTCGGCGAGGTTTCCGCCAAGAAGGTCAACAAGGCAGCTGCAGGCCACTTCAAGAAGGCAAATGTTGCCCCCAAGAAGACCCTGCGCGAGTTCCGTCTGGAAGATGTCTCCGCAATGAACGTCGGCGATGTGCTGAAGGCTGATGTCTTCGCAGCTGGCGACAAGGTTGACGTCGTGGGCGTCTCCAAGGGCAAGGGCTACCAGGGCGTTATCAAGCGCTACGGTCAGCACCGTCTGCGTGAGAGCCACGGCACCGGCCCGGTGGCACGCCACGCCGGTTCCAACGGCTCCACTTCTACCCCGTCTCGCGTGTTCCCCGGCAAGCGCCTGCCCGGCCACATGGGCTTTGTGCGCGTCACCGTGCAGAACCTGACCGTTGTCAAGGTTGACACCGAGAACAATCTGATCGCTGTCAAGGGTGCGGTCCCCGGTTCCAAGGGCACCATCGTCACTCTGGCCAACAGCGTGAAGGCGTAAGGAGGAAAGCTACAATGGCAAAGTTTAACGTAGTCGATATGAACGGTCAGCATGTTAGCGAGATCGAGCTTTCCGACGCCGTGTTCGGTATCACCCCGAACGAGAAGGCTGTCCACATTGCTGTGGTGAACTTCCTGGCCAACCAGCGTCAGGGCACCCAGAACACCAAGATCCGCATGGAAGTTTCCGGCGGCGGCAAGAAGCCCTGGCGCCAGAAGGGCACCGGCCACGCTCGTCAGGGTTCCATCCGTGCACCGCAGTGGACTCACGGCGGCGTCGCTCTGGGCCCCAAGCCCCGCAGCTACAACTACCACATCAACAACAAGGTCAAGCGCCTGGCTCTGCTGAGCGTCCTGTCCGACAAGGCTGCCAATGGCAACATGGTCGTTGTTGATAAGTTCGCCTGCGACGAGTACAAGACCAAGACTGTTGTCTCCATGCTGAACGCCGTCGGCGCTGGCAAGAAGAACCTGCTGGTCAATGAGACTGTCGATGCAAAGTTCGTCAAGAGCGCTGGCAACATCGCCGGCGTCAAGACCACCTTCGCAGGCAGCGTGAACACCTACGATGTGCTGAACGCCGACAAGCTGATCATCAGCGTCGGCGCAGCGAAGAAGCTCGAGGAGGTGCTTGGCTAATGAAAACCGCACATGATATTATCCTGAAGCCGGTCATTACCGAGAACTCCATGGCCGGTATCGCTGACAAGAAGTACACCTTCAAGGTCGCTACCGATGCTACCAAGGTCGAGATCGCTCAGGCTGTCGAGGTCCTGTTCCCCGGCGTCAAGGTCTCCAAGGTCAACACCATCTCTGTCCGCGGTCGTTTCCGCCGTCAGGGTATGCATGCTGGTTACACCGCCGCTTCCAAGAAGGCGATCGTGACCCTGACCAAGGACTCCAAGGAGATCGAGTTCTTCAACAGCATGGTCTGATAGAACCCACCGAGGGTTCCTCTATGGGGATATGACCCCGATAATAATTCATAAGATAAACAAAGGAGAATAGCACAATGGCTATCAAAAAGTATGGCCCCACTACTCCGGGCCGCCGCGGCATGACCGTCACGGATTACAGCGTCCTGTCCAAGGTCGCTCCCGAGCGCAGCCTGCTGGAGCCCATGAAGAAGCACAGCGGCCGCAACAACACCGGTCGTATCACCGTCCGCCATCGGGCGGCCGCAACCGCACCAAGTATCGTGTCATCGACTTCAAGCGTCAGAAGACCGATATGCCCGCTACCGTCAAGACTCTGGAGTACGATCCGAACCGCAGCGCATTCATCGCTCTGGTCGAGTACACTGACGGTGTCAAGAGCTACATCATCGCTCCCGACGGCCTGAAGGTCGGCGATGTTGTCATCAGCGGCAAGGGCGCCGACATCAAGCCCGGCAACTGCCTGCCCTTCGAGAACATCCCCGTCGGTACCATCATCCACAACATCGAGCTGTATCCCGGCCGCGGCGCTCAGCTGGTTCGTTCCGCTGGCAACATGGCTCAGCTGATGGCTAAGGAGAATGGCTACGCTCTGGTCCGTCTGCCCTCTGGTGAGATGCGCAATGTGCCTGTCAACTGCACCGCAGTCATCGGCCAGGTCTCCAACATCGACCACGAAAACGTCAACCTCGGCAAGGCTGGCCGTAAGCGCCACATGGGCGTTCGTCCGGCAGCCGTGGTACCGTCATGAACCCTGCGACCACCCCACGGCGGTGGCGAGGGCCGCACCTGTTGGCCACTCCGGTCCTATGACTCCCTGGGGCAAGCCTGCTCTGGGTCTCAAGACTCGCAAGCATCATAAGCGCTCCGATAAGCTCATCGTGAAGCGTGCTAAGTAAGAGAGGAGTTTAAGACAATGGGTAGAAGCATTAAAAAAGGTCCTTTCGTCCAGGCTGCTCTTCTGAAGCACGTTGAAGCTATGAACGCTTCCGGCAAGAAGCAGGTCATCAAGACCTGGAGCCGCGCCTCCACGATCTTCCCCGAATTCGTTGGTCACACCTTTGCCGTCCACGACGGCCGCAAGCATGTGCCTGTGTACGTGACCGAGGACATGGTTGGCCACAAGCTGGGTGAGTTCGTTCCCACCCGTACCTTTAAGGGCCACACCGGTAATTCGAAGTAAGAGAAGGAGGAACACAACATGGAAGCTCGGGCAATTCTTCGTTATGCCCGCATTAGTCCTCGTAAGGTGTCCATCGTTATGGATCTGATCCGTAACAAGCCCCTGGACGAAGCGCTGGCAATCCTGCAGTACACCCCGAAGGCCGCTTGTGAGCCCTTCTGAAGCTGGTGAAGTCTGCAGCCGCAAATGCGGAAAACAACTTCAATATGGACAAGAACAACCTCTACGTCGCCGAGTGCTACGTCTGCCCCGGCCCGACGCTGAAGCGCATGATGCCTCGTGCACAGGGCCGCGGCTACCGCATCCTGAAGCGCACCAGCCACATGACCGTTGTTCTGAAAGAGAAAGAGTAAGGAGGGAAAACAATGGGCCAGAAAGTAAATCCGCACGGCATTCGTGTCGGCGTTATTAAAGACTGGGACAGCCGCTGGTTTGCCTCCAAGAAGGATTTCAGCGATAACCTCGTCGAGGATCACAAGATCCGCACTGAGCTGAAGGCTCAGCTGAAGGACGCTGGCGTCCCCAAGATCGAGATCGAGCGCACTGTGGATCCTTCCACTTCCGCTCCCCGCGTTACCGTCAACATCTACTGCGCTAAGCCCGGTATGGTGATCGGTAAGGGCGGCGAAGAGCGCGTTGCTCTGCAGAACAAGCTGACCAAGGAGTATGGCAAGACGGTTATCGTCAACGTCATCGAGGTCAAGAGCGCTGCTACCAACGCTCAGCTGGTTGCCGAGGACATCGCTCGTCAGCTGGAGAACCGCGTTACCTTCCGCCGCGCTATGAAGCAGTGCATGCGTAACGCTATGAGCCCCCGCGATCGCGCAACTGTCCCTGCAAAGGGCATCAAGGCAATGTGCTCCGGCCGTCTGGGCGGCGCTGACATCGCCCGCGTCGAGAGCTACCACGAGGGCACCATCCCCCTGCAGACCCTGCGTGCCGACATCGACTACGGCTTCGCTGAGGCTGCTACCACCTATGGCCGCATCGGCGTCAAGGTCTGGGTCTACAAGGGCGAGGTCCTCAAGAGCGCTAAGAACGCTCAGAAGAAGGAAGGAGGCAACAAGTAATGTTACTGCCTAAGCGTGTTAAGTACCGCCGCGTCCAGCGCGGCCGCATGACCGGCAAGGCTACCCGCGGCAACGTGGTGTGCCAGGGCCAGTACGGCCTTGTTGCTCTGGAGCCGGCATGGATCTCCTCCACTCAGATCGAGGCTGCCCGTGTTGCCATGACTCGTTACATCAAGCGTGGCGGCAAGGTGTGGATCAAGATCTTCCCCGATAAGCCCGTTACTGAGAAGCCCGCTGAGACCCGCATGGGTTCCGGTAAAGGCTCTCCCGAGTACTGGGTCGCTGTTGTCAAGCCCGGCCGCGTTCTGTTCGAGCTGGCAGATGTCGATGAGGCAACTGCTCGTGAGGCTCTGCGCCTGGCTATGCACAAGCTGCCCATCAAGTGCAAATTTGTTGTCCGTGAGGACTCCGTGAAGGAGGATGGCACCAATGAAGGCTAATGAACTCCGCGAAATGCAGACCGCAGAGCTGACCAGCAAGCTGGCAGACCTGAAGGCCGAGCTGTTTAACCTGCGCTTCCAGCATGCCATCAACCAGCTGGAGAACCCGGCCGCATCGAAGCAGTCAAGAAGGACATCGCTCGCGTGATGACCGTTCTGGCTGAGAAGCAGTAAGGAGGTTAAACGATGGAAGAACGTAATCTGAGAAAGACCCGCGTCGGCGTCGTCGTGTCCGACAAGATGGATAAGACCATCGTGGTTGCCGTTAAGGATAGCGTGCAGCACCCCCTGTACAAGAAGATCCTGAAGCGTACCGCAAAGTTCAAGGCTCGTGACGAGCAGAACGAGTGCGGCATCGGTGACCGTGTTGAGATCATGGAGTGCCGCCCCCTGTCCAAGGATGTGCGCTGGCGCCTGGTCCGTATCGTTGAGAAGGCAAAGTAATTTCTTTGCCCGCTGCTTTGAACAGTTTGAAAGGAGATATCTGAAATGGTTCAGATGCAAACTTATCTCAAAGTTGCCGACAACACCGGTGCCAAGGAGCTGATGTGCTTCCGCGTGCTGGGCGGCACCCGCAAGAGATACGCAAACATTGGTGACGTCGTGGTCTGCTCTGTCAAGAAGGCAGCCCCCGGCGGCTCCGTTAAGAAGGGCGACGTCGTCAAGGCTGTCATCGTGCGCAGCAAGCATGGCGTCCGCCGCGACGACGGCTCCTACATCCGTTTCGATGAGAACGCCGCCGTTATCGTCATGGCCGACAAGAGCCCCAAGGGTACTCGTATCTTTGGACCCGTCGCTCGCGAGCTGCGCGATGCCGGCTACACCAAGATCCTGAGCCTGGCTCCGGAATCGCTGTAAGGAGGTTTTAAAAATGAATAATCTTCATGTTAAAACCGGCGACAACGTAATGATCATCAGCGGCAAGGACAAGGGCCACACTGGTAAGGTCCTGCAGGTCAGCCCCTCTGAGAACAAGGTCATCGTTGAGGGCCAGAACATGGTTACCAAGCACGTCAAGCCCCGCCGTCAGGGTGAGCAGGGCGGTATCGTCAAGGCTGAGGGTGCTATGTACGCATCCAAGGTCATGCCCATCTGCCCCAAGTGCGGCAAGGCCGTGCGTGTGGGCCACGTCGAGAAGGACGGTAAGATGGTCCGCGTCTGCAAGAAGTGCGGCGCTGAGCTGTAAGGAAAGGAGTAAGGAACAATGGCTCGTTTGAAAGAACAGTATGTCAATGAAATTGCTCCTGCTCTGAACTAAGTTCGGTTACAAGAGCGTTATGCAGATCCCCAAGCTGGACAAGGTCGTCATCAACGTTGCCTGCGGCGAAGCTAAGGACAACGAGAAGATCCTGGAAGCTGTCATGAAGGATCTGGGCCAGATCACTGGCCAGAAGGCAGTCGTCTGCCGTGCCAAGAAGAGCGTCGCTAACTTCAAGCTGCGCCAGGGCACTCCCATCGGCTGCAAGGTCACCCTGCGTGGTGAGCGTATGTACGAGTTTGTCGATCGTTTCTTCAACGTCGCTCTGCCCCGTGTCCGCGACTTCCGCGGCATCAACGGCAACGGCTTTGACGGCCGCGGCAACTTTGCATGCGGCATCAAGGAGCAGATCATCTTCCCCGAGATCGACTTCGAGAAGGTCGATGCAGTCCGCGGCATGGATGTCTGCTTCGTTACCACCGCCAAGACCGACGAAGAGGGCAAGGAGCTGCTGAAGGCTCTGGGTGCTCCGTTCGCTACCGAGAATAACTAAGGAGGAGATTGATACAATGGCTAAACTGTCTATGAAGCTCAAGCAGTCTCGTCCTGCTAAGTTCTCTACCCGTGCATACACCCGCTGCCGCATCTGCGGCCGCCCCCACTCCGTGCTGCGCAAGTACGGCGTGTGCCGTGTGTGCTTCCGTGAGCTGGCCTACAAGGGCGAGATCCCGGGCGTCAAGAAGGCTTCCTGGTAATTGACCAGAGGGCTGGATAACAGTCGGATTCCGCCCGGGGCAACGATGTTTCGGGCGGTATCATTATAAAACAAATGAGAGCTAATCTAAGGAGGTTAGTGGCACATGCAGATTACTGATCCTATCGCGGACCTGCTGACTCGCATCCGCAACGCTAGCACTGCCAAACACCCTTCTGTGGAGATCCCCGCTTCCAACATGAAGAAGGCTATCTGCCAGATCCTGGTTGACGAGGGCTACATCAAGGGCATGCAGGTGAAGAACGACACCGTTCAGGGTACCATCGTTGTCACCCTGAAGTACCAGGCTAACGGCGAGCCCGTTATCGCTGGCCTGCGCCGCGTGTCCAAGCCCGGGCCTGCGCATCTACACCAACTGCGAGGATATGCCGAAGGTCATGAAGGGCCTGGGCACCGCAATCATTTCCACCTCTAAGGGCATCATGACCGATAAGGCTGCTCGTGCTGCGCACGTTGGCGGCGAGGTCCTGGCCTTTGTGTGGTAAGAAAGGGGTAAAAGACAATGTCGAGAATTGGAAGAAAACCCATCGTCATTCCTGCCGGCGTTACTGTCACTGTCGATGAGGCAGCACACAGCGTCACCGTCAAGGGCCCCAAGGGCAGCCTGAATTCCAACTATCATCCCCTCATGACCGTCAAGGTCGAGGGCAATGAGGTTTTGGTTACCCGCCCCAATGACGAACCCGAGGCCTGCAGCCTGCACGGCCTGACCCGCAGCAACATCGCCAATATGGTGAACGGTGTTGTCCACGGCTACGAGAAGAAGCTGGAGATCGTGGGCGTTGCGCTGCCAGAGGCAGGGCTCCAACCTGGTCATGAACCTGGGCTTCTCTCATCAGGTGAACATCCCCGATACGGAGGATTGCACCATCGTGTGGCAGGATCCCAACCACTTCACTGTTACCGGTATCGATAAGCAGAAGGTGGGCCAGTACGCCGCCGAGATCCGCGCCAAGAAGCCGCCCGAACCCTTACAAGGGCAAGGGCATCCGCTACGCAGGCGAGGTTGTCAAGCACAAAGAAGGCAAGGCCGGCAAGGGCAAGAAATAAGGTAAGGAGTGAAAGACAATGGTTAAGCAGATCGACAAGAACGAAGCTCGTCTTCGTCGTCATCGCCGCGTTCGCAACAAGATCAGCGGCACCGCAGCACGTCCCCGTCTGGATGTTTTCCGCTCCGCCAAGCACATCTACGCTCAGATCATCGATGATGAGCAGGGCGTGACCCTGGTGTCTGCATCCACTATGGACAAGGACTTCAATGGTTTCGGCGGCAACGTCGAGGCCGCAGCTGAGATCGGTAAGAAGGTCGCAGCAAAGGCTCTGGAAAAGGGCATCACCGAGGTCGTGTTCGACCGTGGTTACGTTTATCATGGCCGTGTTAAGGCCCTGGCTGATGGCGCCCGTGAGGGCAAGCTGTAATGAGAGGAGGAAACACATTATGGCTATGAGAAACCGTGAAGACGACGGCATGATCACCAAGGTTGTCTCCATCAACCGCGTTTCCAAGACTGTCAAGGGCGGCCGCATCATGAAGTTTGCCGCTCTGGTTGTCGTGGGCGACGGCAAGGGCACCATCGGTTATGGCATCGGCAAGTCTGGCGAAGTGCCTGAGGCAATCCGCAAGGGCGAGGCTGCTGCAAAGAAGAATATGCACAAGGTTGCCGTGAAGGGCACCACTATCCCCCACGAGATCGTCGGCAAGTACGGCGCAGGCGCAGTCCTGCTGAAGCCGGCTGCCGCCGGTACCGGCATGATCGCTGGCGGCCCCGTGCGTGCCGTCATTGAGGCTGCTGGCATCAAGGACGTCCGTGCGAAGTCTATGCGTTCCAACAACCCCATCAATGTTGTGTCTGCTACCTTCGCAGGTCTGTGCGGCCTGGTCAGCGCAGAGTCTGTTGCTGAGAAGCGCGGCAAGACCGTGAAAGAAATTCTGGGTTAAGGAGGTAACAAACCATGGCAGATAAGATGCTCAAGATCGAGCTGAAGAAGAGCCTGATCGGCCGCGGCGCTAAGCAGATCGCTACCGCTGAGGCCCTGGGCCTGAAGAAGCCGGGCGACGTTACCGTTCAGCCTGACAATGCCGCTACGCAGGGCAAGATCGCAAAGATCGGCTTTATGCTCAGCGTCACCGAAGCCTAATAGCAGGGGGTATACGCATAATGAAACTTCATGAACTGCACGCGATTCCCGGCGCAAACAAGGCTGTGACCCGCAAGGGCCGCGGCATTGGCTCCGGCAATGGCAAGACTGCCGGTTTCGGCAGCAAGGGCCAGAAGGCCCGTTCCGGCGTGAAGCACGCTGGTTTCGAGGGCGGCCAGATGCCTCTGGCACGCCGCCTGCCGAAGGTTGGCTTTAACAACATCTTTGCTACCCAGTACGCCATTGTCAACGTGGCTGACCTGGAAGCTGCTTTCAATGCCGGCGATGTCGTCGACACCGAAGCTCTGAAGGCAAAGGGTCTGGTCAAGAAGACCCTGGACGGTGTTAAGGTCCTGGGCAACGGCGAGCTGACTAAGGCTCTGACCGTTAAGGCCGCAGCCTATTCCGCTTCTGCCAAAGAGAAAATCGAGAAGGCAGGCGGAAAGGCTGAGGTGATGTAAGGTGTTCCAGACATTCCGTAACGCATGGAAGATTCCCGAGCTTAAAAATCGTCTCCTGTTCACGCTGGCGATCCTCGTGGTGTATCGTCTGGGCAGCGCCATCCCGTTCCGTTCGTCACCGGCTCTGCGCTGACGCAGATGTTCTCCAACGGCAATATGCTCTCGTATCTCGATATGATGAGCGGTGGTGCCCTGTCCCGGTGCACACTCTTCGCGTTAGGTGTGACGCCTTATATCAACGCTTCCATCATTGTGCAGCTGCTCACCGTTGCGATCCCCGCCCTGGAAAACATGGCGAAGGAAGCCGACGGCCAGCAGAAGATGCAGCAGATCACCCGGTATGTCGGCGGTGTCATCGCTCTGGTGATGAGCCTCGGCTACTACTTCGTGATCCGCAATATGGGCGCACTGAAGTACACCAGCGGCGCGGCTATCTTTACCGCCGTTGTCATCATCGCCACCTTTACCGCAGGTGCGCAGCTGATCACCTGGTGCGGTGAGCAGATCGACGACAAGGGCATCGGCAACGGTATCTCTCTGTTGATCTTCTCCTCGATCGTTTCCAACTGGTCCGGTGTCTACACCACCGTCACGGGTCTGCTGACCCGCGCCGCTGCAGGCGAGACCAGTTCTATATCCTGCTGCCCCTGCTGGTTCTGGCACTGGTTGTGATCGTGTTCATCGTTGTTATGACCAACGCTGAGCGCCGCATCACCATCCAGTATGCCAAGCGTGTGGTGGGCCGCAAGCAGATGGGCGGGCAGAACAGCTACCTGCCCCTGAAGCTGAACATGAGCGGCGTGATGCCCATCATCTTCGCTTCCGCGATGGTTTCGATCCCCGGCACCATCGGCAGCTTCCTGCAGATCGATCAGGCAGCACATCCGTTCTGGTATGCTTTCTTCCATACCTTCAACTACACGTCGCTGCTCTACATCGTGATCTACCTGCTGCTGATCCTGGCCTTCAACTACTTCTATGTGGCCATCCAGTACAACCCCGTTGAGATCGCCAACAATCTGCGCCGCAACAACGGCTCGATCCCCGGCTTCCGTCCCGGCAAGCCGACCAGCGATTTCTGACCCGCACCCTGAATAAGATCACCCTCATCGGTGCCATCTTCCTGGCTGCGGTGGCTGTACTGCCGATCATTCTGGGCAACCTGACCGGTATGAGCATCCAGCTGGGCGGTACCAGCCTGCTGATCGTGGTTGGTGTGGCACTTGATACCACCCGCAGCCTCGACAGCTTTATGACGATGCGCAACCACAAGGGTTTCCTTGGTTGATCTAAAACAAAAGCACTGATGTGAAAGCACTGGAAAGGGGCATGCTCGTACTTTTCAGTGCTTTTGAAGGGCGTTAGTTCCTTCAAACATCAAAAAGCTCCTTTGATAGAGGAAGGAAGAATACCTATGAATCTGATTCTGTTAGGCGCACCCGGCGCGGGCAAAGGCACCCAGGCCGAGATCATCTGCGCAAAGCTGAACATCCCCTCCATCAGCACCGGCAACATCCTGCGCGCTGCTGTCAAGGAAGGCACCGAGATGGGCCTGAAGGCAAAGAGCTTCATGGACGCTGGCGCTCTGGTGCCCGATGAGGTCATCATCGGCATCCTGAAGGAACGCCTGGCACAGGATGACTGCGCCAACGGCTTCATCCTGGACGGCGTGCCCCGCACCATCGCTCAGGCCGAGGCCATCGAGACCATGGGCATCCGCATCGACAAGGTGCTGGAGCTGTCTGTGGCGGACGATGTCATCGTGGAACGGATGAGCGGTCGCCGCGTCTGCGAGAAGTGCGGCGCAAGCTACCACATCATCAACAAGAAGAGCAAGGTCGAGGGCGTGTGCGACCTGTGCGGCGGCAAGACCGTCATCCGCAAGGACGACCAGCCCGCTACCGTTCTGGATCGCCTGAAGGCTTACCACGAGCAGACCGAGCCGCTGGTGGCGTTCTACCGTGAGCGCGGCAAGCTGGCCGTGATCCCCTTCTGCCCCTCCATCGAGGAGACGACCGCTGAAGTGATGAAGGCACTGGAGGCATAATCGTGATCCAAATCAAGAATGCGAAAGAACTGGACGGAATGCGCAGGGCCAATGCCCTGAGCGCAGCTGCCCTGAAGTACGGCGGCCAGCACATTGAGGCTGGCATGACCACCTGGGAACTGGATAAGCTGATCTACGATTTCATCGTAAAGCACGGCGGTACCCCCAACTTCAAGGGACTGTACGGTTTCCCGGGAACGGCCTGCATCAGCCTGAATGACACCATCATCCATGGCATCCCGTCGCATGATATCGTCATCCGCCCGGGCGACATCGTCAGCATCGACACCGGTGCAAAGGTCGATGGCTTCAACGGCGACAACGCCTGCACCTATGCGGTGGGCAAGATCGACCTGGAAGCACAGCGCCTGCTGGATGTGACCAAGGCAGCTCTGTATAAGGGCATTGAGCAGGCAAAGGCCGGCAACCGCATCGGTGATATCGGCTATGCGGTGCAGAGCTACTGCGAGGACGCAGGCTTCTCCGTGGTTCGGGAGTTCGTGGGCCACGGCACCGGCCGTGAACTGCACGAGGACCCCGAGGTGCCCAACTACGGCCATCAGGGCCGCGGCCCCCGCCTTGTGCCCGGCATGACCATTGCCATTGAGCCTATGATCTGCCAGTACGACTGCAAGATCACCCAGGCCAAGGACGGCTGGACGGTCAAGACCAAGGACGGCGGTCTGGCAGCGCACTTCGAGCACTCGAACGCGATCCTGAAGGATCACACCGAGATCATGACCCGCTTCTGGGATGATCCCGATTTTGATCCCGAGACCTTTTGCCTGAAGTAAGCAAACCGGCACAGCATCCCTAAGGCCTCCCGAAACGGGAGGTCTTTTGCATCCGGCAGGGCCTTTGTGCAATTCTGACAAGTTTTGGTGAAAAATTTTCATCTTCCCGGTGGAGAAGCGCAAAACCGGGGCGGGGAAACGGCCGGTTTGAAAATGCGAGAATTTTTTATCGGAAATACGGAAAAAACACTTGCAAATCCATTGCAAAAGGTGTATAATCTATAAATGGCCGTGACAGCCAGATGCTTTCTCGGTGGACAGGGATTTTCTGCCCACTTTGCGGATTTTGTGCCGCAGGAGAAGAAGTATGTGGCGGTTATCGCCGCCTGTCCGTCAATTCATGGCAAACTGAGCAGATCCAATGAGGAGGCAAATAGCTTGTCTAAAGAAGACGTTATCGAGATCGAAGGCATCGTGCGTGAAGCCATGCCCAACGCCATCTTTAAGGTGGAAATGTTGAGCGAGGATAAGAACACCGGGAAGCTCACTCCCAGCGGGCACATCCTCTTAGCGCACATCTCCGGCAAGCTGCGGACCAATTTCATCCGTATCCTGCCCGGGGACAAGGTTACCGTAGAAATGTCGCCCTATGACTTGTCAAAGGGCCGCATCACCTGGCGCTCCAAATAAGTGCCAGGGCATCAACCAAAAGGAGGTTCAACATCATGAAGGTCAAGCCTTCCGTGAAACCCATCTGCGAAAGTGCAAGGTCATCCGCCGCAAAGGCCGCGTGATGGTCATCTGCCAGAACCCCAAGCATAAGCAGCGCCAGGGCTAATTCGGGCGCCTGGGGGTCAAGTGCGTAGAGTCCCGGCGCAGACCCCGACACTGACATGGGATGATTTTGGAGGATACTACTATGGCACGTATTGCCGGCGTTGACCTGCCCCGCGAGAAGCGCGTTCAGGTGGGTCTCACCTACGTTTACGGTATCGGTCAGACCACTGCTAACAAGATCCTGGAAGCAACTGGCATCAACCCGATACCCGCGTCAAGGACCTGACTCTGGAAGAAGAGGCTAAGATCCGTGACTACATCGATCAGGCTAACATCATCGTTGAGGGCGACCTGCGCCGCAACGTTGCTCTGGACATCAAGCGCCTGGTTGAGATCCAGTCCTTCCGTGGCACCCGCCATCGCAAGAATCTGCCCTGCCGCGGCCAGCGCACCAAGACCAATGCACGTACCTGCAAGGGTCCCAAGCGCACTGTCGCTAACAAGAAGAAGTAAGGAGGATTTGAGAAATGGCAAGTGCAAATAACGCCAAGAAGGGCGCAAATGTCCGCATGAAGCGGAAAGAGCGCAAGAACATTGCTGCTGGTCAGGCTCATATCCAGTCTACCTTCAACAATACTGTCGTTACCATCACCGACCTGCAGGGTAATGCAGTGTCCTGGTGCTCCTCTGGCTCCCTGAACTTCCGTGGCAGCCGTAAGAGCACCCGTTCGCAGCCAGTCTGCTGCTGAGACCGCAGCCAAGGTTGCAATCGAGCATGGCATGAAGACTGTTGAAGTCTACGTCAAGGGCCCCGGCGTGAGTCCGCTATCCGTGCGCTGCAGGCTACCGGCCTGGAAGTCACCCTGATCAAGGACGTGACTCCCATCCCCCACAACGGCTGCCGTCCCCCGAAGCGCCGTCGTGTCTGATCGAAGGAGGAAATTGAATTATGGCAAAGAATACGCAGCCTATCGCAAAGCGTTGCAAGGCCCTGGGCATTTCTCCTGCGGTCATGGGCTATGCAAAGAAGAATACCACCCGCAACTCCAACGGCAATGTCCGCAAGAAGCAGTCTGAGTACGCATCTCAGCTGAAGGAGAAGCAGAAGGTCAAGTTTATCTACGGCGTTCTGGAGAAGCAGTTCCACAATGCTTACCTGCGTGCTGAGGCTCGCCCCGGCAAGACCGGTGAGAACCTGCTCCAGATCATGGAGTGCCGTCTGGACAACGTCGTGTTCCGCCTGGGCTTTGCTCAGACCCGCCGCGACGCTCGTCAGCTGGTGAGCCACGCTCACTTCACTGTCAATGGCAAGAAGGTCAACATTCCTTCCTACCAGGTCAAGGCCGGTGACGTGATCGAAGTTCGTGAGTCCAGCCGCTCTTCTGCTAAGTTCGCAAAGCTCGTTGGCCCCGAGGCTCCCGTTGTGGCTCTGCCTTCCTGGCTGAACCGTGAGGCAGCACTGAAGGGTGTTGTGACCAAGCTCCCCGAGCGCAGCGACATCGACTACGAAGTTGCAGAGCACCTCATCGTCGAGCTGTACTCCAAGTAATCCATTAAGAAGGGGAGGCCTTCCTTCTGGATGGCGACCTTTCGCATTCTTTTTAAAAGAATTTAATAATGGGCCGATGGCAACATCGGTTTGACAAGGAGGGCATAGATATGATGGAGATTGAACGTCCCAAAATCGAAACGGCAAGCCTGTCCCCGGACGGCCGCTACGGCAGATTCGTGGCGGAGCCTCTGGAGCGTGGCTTTGGCATCACACTGGGCAACAGCCTGCGTCGTGTGCTTCTTTCCTCTCTGCCCGGTGTCGCCGTGACCAGCGTCAAGATCGACGGCGTGGTTCACGAGTTCTCCACCATTGAGGGCGTCAAGGAAGACGTTACCGAAATTGTCCTGAACCTGAAGGGTATTGCTGCAAAGCTGTACACCGACGGGCCGAAGACAGTGCGTGTTGAGGCAGTCGGCCCTGTGAGGTTACTGCGGACAACATCAAGCAGGGCGACGATATTGAGATCCTGAACCCTGAATGGCACATTGCAACCCTGGGCGAGGGCGGCAAGCTCGTCATGGAGCTCACCTTCGATAAGGGCCGCGGTTATGTGCCTGCAGAGCGCAACAAGCAGGCCATCGTCGAGAAGAACGATATCAACACTCTTCCCGTCGATAGCATTTACACCCCCGTGCTCAAGGTGAATTATAACGTTGAGAGCACCCGCGTTGGACAGGCCATCGATTACGACAAGCTGACCATCGAGGTTTGGACGGATGGCACGATCAATGCACAGGAAGCCGTTTCTCTGGCTGCCCGTGTGCTGACCGAGCACCTGAACCTCTTCGTCAACCTGTCCGATGAGGCTGCCGGTACGGAGATCATGGTGGAGAAGACCAACGACGATAAGGAGAAGGCTCTGGAGATGACCATCGAAGAGCTGGATCTGAGCGTCCGTTCCTTCAACTGCCTGAAGCGCGCCGGTATCAACACGGTGGAGGATCTGGTCAGCAAGAGCGAGGACGAGATGATGAAAGTCCGTAACCTCGGCCGCAAGAGCCTGGAAGAAGTCATGGCAAAGCTGGACTCCCTGGGCTTCAAGCTGAACACAGACGATGAGTAACTAAAATAATAAGGAGTGAAACGGGATGCCCGGTACCAGAAAGCTCGGTAGAACCAGCGACAGCCGCAACGCTATGATGCGCGCTATGGTCACCTACCTGTTAGAGAATGGCAAGATTGAGACCACTGTCACTCGCGCCAAGGACGTTCGTTCCATGGCCGAGAAGATGATCACCCTGGGTAAGGCCAGCGACCTGCACACCAAGCGTCAGGTCTACGCCTACATCACCAAGGAAGATGTTGCAAAGAAGCTGTTTGATGAGATCAGCCCCAAGTACGCTGACCGCAACGGCGGCTACACCCGCATCATCAAGATCGGCGCTCGCCGCGCGCTGCTGAGATGGCAGTTCTGGAGCTCGTCTGATCGACTCTGACTGTTCAAACAGTGTAACAAAGGCTCTTTCCCTTCGGGGAAAGGGCCTTTTTTGCATCGTGTGGACCGGGCAGCGGGGTGTTCCCAAAGCAGGTGTCCGCTGGGTGGGACCCTGCTGCCGCAGGCAGGGCGGGCGATGGAATGGCCCGTTTCACTTGCGTGGAATGCCGCTGCCCGATTGGGCGTTAGCAGCTGGGGCTTGTGATGGCGGGGCAAGAATGCTATAATTATACTGTATTTCTGCACGACTTTGCGAATTTTCCATAGAAGGGAGGGGCGGCGGTTGAAAGACGACGGTTTCTGGTGCTGAGTGCAGGCTGCATGATGGGCCTGCTCTCGGCGTGCGGCCTTCCGATGTCGGAAAATGTGCAGGTGGAGGAGCTGCTGCGTGCCCCACGCCTTCCGGGCGACTACGGTGCACTGCAAAATGCCCTGAACGAATGGCTGGGGGAGAGCGCCCAGCTGAAATACCCGATGCAGGGGGAGCTGCTCTCGCCGTTCCTTTTGCAGGATCTGGATGGTGACGGCCAGCAGGATGCCGCTGTTCTTTACACCACGGCCCAGAGTTCCAACGTCTGCATTGCATTTTTGCAGAAGGATGCCGCAGGCGTGTGGCAGGTCCGCCAGAGCATCGAGGGTCTGGCGGATACAGTGGACAATGTCCGGCTGGCACAGCTGCAGGATGGTGCCGCCATCCAGCTGGTGGTGGGGTACCTCGCCGCGCAGGGGGACAGCTATCTGGCGGTGTACTCCTACGAGAACGGCACGGTCAATGCCATTCTGGAACAGTCCTATGAGCAGTATCTGGTGGAGGATATCACCGGCGGCGGCAACGAGGATCTGATCCTGATGTCCACGCTGGAGGACGGCGGGGTGCAGATCGAGCTGCTGACCGTTGACCAGGACGGGATGTTCCAGCAGGTGGCTGTCATGGGCCTTTCGGCAGATAAGTTCTCGGGCTGCGCCGCTGTGGCGGCGGGCCTGGGAGCGGACGGAAAGCGCTATCTGGTGCTGGACGGCTGGACCGGCCTTTCGGGCAACAATCTGGCCACGGTGCTGCTCTATTTTGATGAGGAAAGCCAGCAGATGCTGCCCGCTGAGCAGATCAGCACCAGTGAGCTGTACAATGCGTCCCTGCGCAATGTCTCCACGCTGGTCAGCCGGGATCTGGACGGCGACGGCATCGTGGAGATCCCCACCCAGCCTGACGAAGCGGGCCTGCTGAACCTGAGCCAGAGCCGGCGGATGGATTTTATCGTCTGGATGGACTACACCAGCCCGGAGCCGGAAAAGAGCTTCGGCCTGCTGGACGAGGAGAGCAGCTGCTACATTGAGCTGCCTGCCGAGTGGGAGGGCAACCTGATGCTCACCGACAGCGCTGAGGGAGAGGAAGCCGTGGAGCTGCGCCCCGGCGACGAGGGACACTGGTGCTGACCATGCGCCTGGTTCCTTCCAGCGAGCGCGGCGGGCTGGACCCGCCTGGGCGTGGTGGCATCCCGCCAGATGCAGGCCAAGTTCGGGCCGGACGTGGTGCTGAAGGATCAGAGCTATCGGCTGTCCCGGTCACTTTATCGGTTGAATTGATGATGCCGCTCAGTTTTGCAGAAGCTTACCGGATGCAGGCTGGGTGTTCTGAGGTGAAATGCTTCTCCGTGTGCTCTTGGGCAGAGAGAAGGAAGAAAAATATGGAGGTCTTAGATGGTCAAGGTACTTGTGGTAGAGGATGAAGCCAGCATCCGCGAGATGATCGCGCTGAACCTGCGGCTGGCGGGGATGGAGGCGGTGGAGGCCGACAGCGCCGAAGCCGCCCTGCCTCTGCTGGAGCAGAAGCCCGGCTGTGATGCTGCCATTCTGGATGTGATGCTGCCCGGCATGAATGGGTTCTCGCTCTGCGAGACCATCCGCCGCACCGACCAGAAGATCGGCATCATCATCCTGAGTGCCAAGGGGCAGGAGCAGGACAAGATCCGCGGCCTGTCCATCGGCGCGGATGACTATATGACCAAGCCCTTCAGCGTCAGTGAGCTGCTGGCCCGTGTGGAGGCCCTCTGCCGCCGGGTGGGCCGCTCGGGCGGCGGCTCCGCTGCAGAAAAATGCCCCCACCACACTGGTCAGCGGGGAATTTGTGCTGGATGAGAACCGCCGTGTTCTCCTCAAGGCCGGGCGGCAGATCGAGCTGACCCAGGTGGAGTTCCAGATCATGGAGCTGTTCTTCCACAACCCGGCATCGCGCTGGTGCGGGAAAAGATCCTGAAAGGCGTGTGGGGCGAGAACTACTTCGGCGATGTGAAGATCGTGGATGTGAACATCCGCCGCCTGCGGATGAAGGTAGAGGATGAGCCCAGCCACCCCACCCACATTATGACAGTGTGGGGCTACGGCTACCGTTGGGAGGAGTAAAGAAAAACCTCTCAGTTGCGCTGTACTCGACCGCTCTCCCAATAGGAGAGCCGGGATTACTGACAGAAAGGAGGAAAAGCAATGCGCAGTGGTATTACCCACCGCTGGCTGCGGGGAAGCCTGTTCCTGACGGTGCTGCTGGTGCTGTTGGTGGAGAGCATGTTCGTGTACAACTTCAGCCGCAGCTACTACAACAGCGTCCAGCAGACCATGATGCGGCGTTTTCCTCCATCAACGGTCAGCTGAAAATGTACACCGGCGACACGGCCCAGAAGACCGCGGCCAACCGCAGTGTGGCCCTGCGCCGGATGGTGGAGCAGTTTGCGGATAAAGACAAATATGAGTTCATGCTGCTGGACGGCTACGGCGGCGTGATCGCCTCCTCCAGCGGCACAGGTGCGGACGGCATCGTGGTGCAGGACGATTTTAACAAGGCGCAGGATGCACCGGACGGCGTGGGTGTGGCCATCTACCGCACCGCCAGCGGGAAACGGTCATGGCCGTATGCAGTCTGGTGCCCTATGCGGCCGAGGACGTGGCTGCCATGCGCCTTGTCACCAGCCTGACGCTGGTGCAGGCGCAGCTGAAGAGCGTTTTCATCGTCAGTCTGATCGTGGTGGCTGCCATTCTGGGCTTTACAGTGGCCTCCGGCCTGTACTTTGTGCGGGGCATCGTGGTGCCGCTGGGGCAGGTGGAGCGGATCGCCGCCAGCATCGCCCGGGGAGAGCTGGATGTCCGCCTGCCCGTGACCGGTGACGAGCGGGACGAGGTGGACCGCCTGCGCGGCACCATCAATCAGATGGCCGAGGGGCTGGAAGAGACGGAGAAGATGAAGAACGAATTCATCAGCTCGGTCTCCCATGAGCTGCGCACGCCGCTCACCTCCATCCGGGGCTGGGTGGAGACCCTGCGCACCCTGGATGACCCCACCGATGAGAACTACCGCAAGGGGCTGGAGATCATCAACAACGAGACCGCCCGCCTGTACAACATGGTGGAGGAGCTGCTGGATTTCAGCCGCCTGCAGAATGGCCGCCTGAAATGGAGTGCCGCCCCTGGACCTTGTGGCCGAGCTGACGGACGCTGTCCTTTTCTGTGAAGCGCGCATCCAGCGGGAGGGGCTTCTGCTGGCCTATGCGGAGCCGGAGGAGATGATCCCGGTCTACGCCGACCCCGACCGCCTGCGGCAGGTGTTCATCAACATTCTGGACAATGCCATCAAGTATTCGGCCCCCGGCGGACGCATCACGGTCAAGATCTGGCAGGGCGAGTACAAAGCCTTCATCGAGATCATCGATCAGGGCCGCGGCATTCCGCCGGAGGATCTGGAAAACGTCAAGACCAAGTTTTACAAGGGCAGCAACTCGGTGCGGGGCAGCGGCATCGGCCTTGCGCTGGTGGATTCCATTATGACCGCACTGGACGGCACCATGGACCTCAAGAGCACGCTGGGCCGGGGCACAGTGGTCACCTTGGGGCTGCCGATCTACAAACGATAAGAGATTGTCCATATTTATCTGGTAAGATAGAGGGGCAGTTTTTACGATAGAGAGGGGCCGCAGCGCCCCATAGGAGAGCCAATGAATCAACCGAACAAGGAACGCTTCAAGACGAGTGTGGGCGGGCAGGCCCTGATGGAGGGCATTATGATGCGGGGCCCGAAAAACATCTGCTGTGCTGTCCGCAAGCCCGATGGCACCATTGAGACCAAGGTAGAGCCCACCCCCACCCACGGCGTGTGGACAAAGATCCCGCTGGTGCGGGGCGCCATCTCGATGATCGAGAGCCTGATCATGGGATACAAGTACATGATGTACTCGGCACAGGTGAGCATGGGGGATGACTACGACCCCGCCGAAGAGGAGACCGCCTTTGAAAAATGGGTGGGCGACCATCTGGGCAAAAAGGCCGAAGATATCATGCTGGCGGCAGCTGCCGTGATCGGCGGGCTGTTTGCCATCCTGCTCTTCACCGTTCTGCCCACGGTGCTGGTGGGCGGCCTGAACCATCTGGTGCCGCTGGGCCGCTGGGCCAAGGTGGTGCTGGAGGCGGTGCTCAAGGTCGCCATCTTCCTGACCTACATGGCCGCCATCTCCCGGATGAAGGAGATCCACCGGGTGTTCGAGTACCACGGGGCCGAGCACAAGACCATTGCCTGCTACGAGGCCGGAGACCCCCTCACGGTGGAAAATGTCCGCAAATATACCCGCTTCCACCCCCGGTGCGGCACCAGCTTTTTGATCCTGGTGGTCATCGTCAGCGTGTTCCTGTACAGCGTGCTGCCCTGGTCCAGCACCAGCCTGCGGGTGGTGTTCAAGCTGCTGCTCCTGCCGCTGGTCATGGGCATCAGCTACGAGCTGCTCAAGTGGTGTGGCCGGTCGGACAACATCGCCACCCGCATCATCCGGCAGCCCGGCATCTGGGTGCAGCATCTGACCGTGTTTGAGCCGGACGACAGCATGATCGAGGTGGCCATTGCCGCCGTCACGCCGGTCCTGCCCGAGGACCCGGAGGACGGCAGATGGTAACCGCAGGGATGCTGCCCCGGGCAGCAGTCCGGGAGGTGGAGGCACGCCTGCGCGCCGCAGGCTGCCCCGACGCAGATTTTGACGCGGCCGAGCTCTTCCGGCTGGCAGTGGGCGGGGATGTCCGCCTTGCTGACGCTCCGCTGGGCGCAGAGCAGGCAGAGCGGCTGGAATCCCTGACGGCCCGCCGCGCGGCCCGGGAGCCTTTGCAATACCTCTGCGGCAGCTGGCCCTTCCTTGACTTTGAGCTGGCTGTCGGCCCCGGCGTGCTCTGCCCCCGGGCCGATACTGAGGTGGTGGCCGAAGCCGCCGCCGGAATGCTGGCTGGGGTGGAGGCACCCCGGGTGCTCGATCTCTGTGCCGGCACGGGCTGTTTGGGGCTGGGCGTGAAGCGCTTCTGCCCGGCGGCACAGGTCACCAGTCTGGAGAAGAGCCCTGCGGCATACCGCTATCTGGAGCAGAACGCCCATCTCTCCCCGGCACTGACCATCACCCCGGTGCAGGGGGATCTGTTCACCTACTGGCAGACCCTGCCGGAGGGGCAGCTCGACCTCATTGTGTCGAACCCGCCTTACCTGACCGCCGCCGAGATGGGCGCGTTGCAGCCCGAGGTGGCGCAGGAGCCTGCCATGGCGCTGGCAGCGGGGATGGGCTGGTATTTTACCGCGCCATTGCGGAACACTACCAGAAAGCTCTGCGCCCCGGAGGTGCCCTTGCTCTGGAGATCGGCTGGCAGCAGCGGGAAGCTGTAACGGCTCTGCTTGCCGCCAACGGGTGGACGGACATCGTGTGCAGAAAAGACTTTGGCGGCAATGACCGCTGTGTGATGGCGAGAAAACAATAAAAATATCTACAACTTCCTGTTGTAATATCTGTAAAATGTGTTATACTAGTACCGAAAGAAATGGAATGCCCGCGCCTGCGTTTGGCCGCAGGGAACAGATGACAAAGGAGCATGACACTATGGCAAAAAATCAGAACAACAACGTTGCCCCGGCGACCCAGAAGACCGATCCCGGTGCCAAGAAGGATGCGCTGGCCACGGCACTGGCCCAGATCGAGAAGCAGTTCGGCAAGGGCGCTGTGATGAAGCTGGGCGACAACGCCGCCATGCAGGTGGATGCCATCTCGACCGGCAGCATCGGCCTGGATCTGGCACTGGGCGTGGGCGGCGTGCCGCCGCGGCCGCATCATTGAGGTGTACGGCCCTGAATCCAGTGGTAAGACCACGCTGGCCCTGCATGTTCTGGCCGAAGCCCAGAAGAAGGGCGGCGATGTTGCCTTCATCGACGTGGAGCACGCGCTGGACCCTGTGTATGCCGAGGCGCTGGGTGTGGACATCAACAACCTGCTGGTCAGCCAGCCCGATACCGGTGAGCAGGCCATGGAGATCTGCGAGGCGCTGGTGCGCTCCGGTGCCATTGATGCCATCGTTGTGGACTCTGTTGCCGCCATGGTGCCCCGCGCCGAGATCGAGGGCGAGATGGGCGACAGTCATGTGGGCCTGCAGGCCCGCCTGATGAGCCAGGCCATGCGCAAGCTGACCAGCGTCATCGGCAAGACCAACACCGTCTGCATCTTCATCAACCAGCTGCGTGAAAAGGTCGGCGTGGTCTACGGCAACCCCGAGGTCACCACCGGCGGCCGCGCCCTGAAGTATTATTCCTCTGTCCGCATCGATATCCGCCGCGTGGAGGGCCTGAAGGATTCTTCCGGCCAGTTCATCGGCAACCACACCCGCGCCAAGATCGTCAAGAACAAGGTGGCTCCTCCGTTCCGTGAGGCTGAGTTTGACATCATGTTCGGCGAGGGCATCTCCAAGATGAGTGAGCTCATCGATCTGGGTGTCAAGCTGGGCATCGTTCAGAAGAGCGGCGCATGGTTCAACTACGGCGATATCCGCCTGGGTCAGGGCCGCGACAACGCCAAGCAGTTCCTGCGCGATAACCCCGAGATCGCCAACGATATCGAGGGTCAGGTGCGCCAATGCCGATAAGCTCTATGCCACCCGCCGCCCGGGGGGCAAGGCTGCCGCTGCTCCTGCAGAGGGGGAACCGGCAGCTCCTGCCACAGCAAAGGAGCCGGTGGTCAAGGCTCCGCCCGCAGCAGCGAGAGTGAGCTGGACATCATGGTGGAAGAGTAAATGGCCTTTTACAGCCGTGGCCGCCGCCCGCTGGCCGAAGAGGAAAAATCCATCGATGCCGCCAAAGCCCGCACCCGGCCATGGAGCTGCTGGCCGGGCAGGAGCTTTCCTCGGGCCAGCTGTATGAGCGGCTGAACCGTCGCTATACCCAGCAGACCAGTGCCGCCGTGGTGGCAGAGATGGTGCAGCGGGAGTATATCAACGATGCCCGCTATGCCGAGACCCGTGCCCACGCCCTGCTGGCGGCAAAAAAGAGCCGCCGCGCCGCTGCCCAGAATCTGCGGCAGAAGGGCCTGGCCGCAGGCGAGATCCAGCAGGCGCTGGATGCTGTTTACACCCCCGATGTTTCCGGCGAGGACCCGGAGCTGGAAGCCGCTGCCGCTCTGGTGGAAGGGCATTACCGCAAAAAGCTGGAAGCGGGCCGCAGGGATCTGGTCATTGCGGCCCTGCAGCGGCGGGGATTTTCGTATTCCGTTATTAAGGAAGCCATTCGCAGGGTGGAGGAGGGGGAATAACCCTCTCAGTCAAAGCCTGCGGCTTTGCCAGCTCCCCCGAAGGGGGAGCTTTTCCGGAGCAAATCGTAAAAAATCAAAAGCATCCCTCAAAAGAGAAAGAGAGTATCATCCCTTATGAAAATTGCATGTATTTCCCTTGGCTGCCCCAAGAACCAGGTCGATCTGGACGTGATGGTGCACATCCTGCTTTCGGCTGGTCACGAGACGGTGGCCGACCTGGGTGAAGCCGATGTCATTCTGGTCAACACCTGCGGCTTTATCGAGAGCGCCAAGACCGAGGCCATTGAGAACATTCTGGAGGCCTGCGCCTACAAGCAGCAGAACCCGGAGCTGAAGGTCATCGTCACCGGCTGCCTGGCTGAGCGTTACCGCAGCCAGATCGAGGAGGAGATCCCCGAGGTGGATGCTGTGGTGGGCTGTGCCTCCAACAAGGCCATTGATACCATCGTGGCCCGCCTGTTCCACGGTGAGAACCATCTGGAAAGCTACGGTGCCAAAAAGGACTTCCCGCTGGGCGGCAAGCGTGTCATCGGCACGCCTGCCCACTATGCGTACTTAAAGATCGCAGAGGGCTGCAACAACCGCTGCCACTACTGCGCCATCCCGGGCATCCGCGGCCCGCTGCACAGCCGCGATCTGGCCGACTGCGTGGCCGAGGCCCGCTGGCTGGCCGGTGAGGGCGTGAAGGAGCTGATCGTGGTGGCCCAGGACCCCACCGCCTATGGCGAGGACTGGGGCAAGCCCGGCAGCATTTGTGAGCTGCTGGACAAGCTGAACAAGGTGCCGGGCCTTGAGTGGATCCGCATCATGTACGCCTACCCGGAGCGCATCACCGATGACTTTATTGCCGCCATGAAGCGGAACGAGAAGGTGGTGCCTTACCTCGACCTGCCCATCCAGCACTGCAACGATACCATCCTCAAGAACATGAACCGCCGCTCCACCCGTGCGGAGCTGCTGGAGGTCATCGGCAAGCTGCGCCGGGAGATCCCCGGCATCACCCTGCGCACCACCCTGATCGCGGGCTTCCCCGGCGAGACCGAGGAGCAGTTTGAGGACCTGTGCAACTTCGTCAAGGAGGTCAGATTTGACCGTCTGGGCTGTTTTGCCTATTCTGCCGAGGAGAACACCGTGGCCGCAAAGATGGACGGCCAGATCGATCAGGAGACCAAGGACCGGCGCGCTGAGCTGGTGATGCAAATCCAGACCGGCATCATGGCCCAGAAACAGGCCGAAAAGGTGGGCCAGACCGTCCGTGTGCTCTGTGACGGCATCGACGAGGAGAGCGGCCTGTACCTCTGCCGCACCACCGGCGATGCCCCCGAGGTGGACGGCAATGTCTGCGTTTCCAGCGAGGAGCCGCTCTATCCCGGCCAGTTCTATGATGTGCTGGTGGAGGACAGTGACCTTTACGATCTGTACGGCACGGTTGCAAAATAACAAATTGGAGGAATCCATATGAATCTGCCCAATAAGCTCACCCTGACCCGCATCATTCTGGTGCCGGTGTTCATGGTCTTCGTTTCCCTGACCCAGATCGGCACGGAAGATTTCAACCCCACCTGGTATCTGGTGGCAGGCATCATCTTTGCCGCGGCCAGCTTTACCGATTTTCTGGACGGCCATCTGGCCCGCAAGTGGAACATGGTCACCGACTTTGGCAAGTTTGCCGACCCGCTGGCCGACAAACTGCTGACCACCGTGGCCTTCATTTACATGCTGCGGGACGGCGTGTGCAGCCCGGTGGTGCTCTGCATCATCCTGGCCCGTGAGTTTGCCGTGTCCGGTCTGCGGATGGTGGCCGCCGGTGCCAAGGATGGCAAGGTCATCGCCGCCAATATGTGGGGCAAGGTCAAGACCGTGCTGCAGATGCTGACCATCATCTTCTACTACTTCGGCACTGCATTGACCTGGGGCAATTTCATTATGATAGGCGCTGACTGCGTGTTCCTCTCTTACTGGCTGTGCTGGCTGGTGGCCATTGCCACCGCCATTTCCGGCATCAAGTACCTGTGGGACAACCGCAGCTTCATCAATACCGCAAAATGATCAAGAAGATCGCCATTCTCTGTTCCATTTTCCTGAACCTCTGCATCGTGCGGTGGGAGCCGGTGGCCATCCGGATGACCTGGGAAGCGGTGGGCAGCCAGACCTTCACCTTTTACACCGAGAACTCCAATGTCTTTGCGTTCTTCGTCTGCCTGCTGGTGGCGGTGTGTCAGGTGATCTGCCTGTTCACGGGGCGGCAGCTGCCCCGCTGGGTCAAGACGCTCAAGTACATTGCCACCTGCTGCCTGACCATGACCTTCCTGACCGTGGTGTTCGTGCTGGGGCCCTACTGTGCCGACCAGGGCGGCGTGGTGTTTCTGCTGACCGAGAGCTCCATGCTCTACCACCACCTGCTCAACCCGCTGTGTGCCTTTGTCTCCTTTGTCCTGCTGGAACGGGAGCCAAAGCTGCCTGCGCGGTGCGTTCCGCTGGCGCTGGTTCCCACGATGCTCTATGGCTCTGTGGCCCTCTGGGCCAATTACCAGCGGCTCATCACCGGGCCTTACCCGTTCCTGCTGGTCTATCAGCAGACCACCCGGCAGACGGTGCTGTGGTGTGCGGCCATCCTGGCCATGAACCTGCTCTACGCCTGGCTTGTCTGGCGGCTGGGCGGGAACTGCCGCAAAAAGAGAAATGTGGGCTTGCTTTTCAGGAGCTGAGATGCAAAAAAGGCTCTCTGCCGGTTTTGGCAGAGAGCCTTTTCTCGTGTTTTGCTTACAGCAGGGGGATCCCGGCCTTTGCGCAGGCCGCGCGGGTGGCTTCGTCCCAGACGCTTGCCTGTACTTCGCCGATGTGGGCGCTGCCCAGCAGCAGCATGCACAGACGGCTCTGGCCGATGCCGCCGCCGATGGTGTAGGGCAGCTCACCGTTCAGCACTGCCTTGTGGAAAGGCAGGGTGCGGCGGTCGTCACAGCCTGCCATGGTCAGCTGCCGGTCCATGCTTTCGGGGCTGACGCGGATGCCCATGCTGCTCAGCTCGTAGCTGCACTGCAGGGGCTCGTTCCAGAACAGCAGGTCGCCGTTCAGGTCCCAGTCGTCGTAGTCGGGGGCGCGGCCGTCGTGGGGCTTGCCGCTCTTCAGGGAGCACCGATCTTCATCAGGAAGGTGGTGCCGTTCTCCTTTAAAGGCGTTCTCGCGCTCCTTCGGGGTCAGGTCAGGGTACTTGTCCTCCAGCTCCTGGGTGGTGATAAAGGTCACGTTGGGGGTGTGAAGGGGCAGATCCTGCAGCTGGGGGAACATGGCGTGCAGATTCATCTCGGTGGCGCAGACAGCCGACACAATGGAGCGCACCACGTTCTTCAGGTAGGCCTCGCTGCGGTCCTCCTTGCGGATGACCTTCTCCCAGTCCCACTGGTCCACATAGACGGAGTGGAGGTTGTCCAGCTCCTCGTCCCGGCGGATGGCGTTCATGTCGCAGTACAGGCCCTTGCCCACGCGGAAGCCGTAGTCCTTCAGGGCCTTGCGCTTCCACTTTGCCAGTGACTGCACCACCTGTGCCTCAATGCCGCTGTCCCGGATGTCAAAGGTGACCTTGCGTTCCACGCCGTTCAGGTCGTCGTTCAGGCCGGTGGAAGCCTCCAGAAACAGCGGAGCCGACACGCGGTAGAGGTTCAGCGTGGCACACAGGGTGTCGGCGAACAGCCGCTTCACGGTGCCGATGGCACGCTGGGTGTCGTACAGGTTCAGCGCGGGTGTGTAGTTCTGCGGGATCATCGTTTTGCTCATAACAGTTTACCCCTCTCTTTCCGTTCCCGCCGCCGAATTGCGGCACCGGAACGGCTTTCCCTTTAATACAGTAAATTATGGCACAATTTCAGAGCGTTGTAAAGGGGAGAACGCAAAGCCGTGCAATTCGGGAGCTTACGCCTCTGCCACGGCCTCGATCTCGCACAGGACACCCTTGGGCAGATCCTTGACGGCAACGCAGCTGCGGGCGGGCTTGGAGGTGAAGTACTTTGCGTAGACCTCGTTGAAGGCGGCAAAGTCGGCGATATCGGCCAGGAAGCAGGTGGTCTTGATGACCTTGTCGTAGCCGGAACCGGCGGCTTCCAGGATCGCACCCACGTTCTTGCAGCTCTGCTCGGTCTGGGCGGCGATGCCCTCGGGCACAGTGCCGTCCGCAGGGTTCACAGGGATCTGGCCGGAGGTGTAGACGAAACCGCCTGCGATGAAGCCCTGGGAGTAGGGGCCGATCGCGCCGGGAGCCTTTTCAGTAGCAATGACTTTCATGGGAAATACCTTCTTTCTGTGTGTTTGATGGAGCTTTTCTCTTCGGGGAGAAAAATTCTGCTGCTTGAAGTCTACACCATGCGGCGGGATGTGTCAATCCGGGAGGGACTTTTTGCCCGCGCGGCCTTTACAAGCAGGCAAAAAGGCGGTATCCTTAATCTATTGATACACCACCCTTCAGGAGGAACCCATGGATATCCGCCAGCTGCACTATTTTCTGGTTTTGTGCGAAGAAATGAACTACACCCGCGCGTCACAGCGGCTGTTTCTGTCGCGGCAGGCCCTGCGGCAGAGCATCACGGCGCTGGAAGCCGAGCTCTGCGGCCCGCTGTTCGTCAGCGCTCACCACAAGCTCTCGCTCACCGAGCGGGGGCTGAGTTTGCAGCGCCATGCGGCCCCGGTGGTGGAGCAGTTCCAGCAGATGCAGGCGGCCCTCCATGCGGAGATCCAGTCGGTCCAGCCGGTGCGCATCGGCATCAGTGTCTCGCTGGTGCCGGACTACCTGCCCGGGCTGGAGACCCAGCTGGACAAGTTCCGCCAGCAGTACCCCCACATTGAGATGCGGTTCCGCCTGCTGGAAAACGATGCTGTGGCCGATGGTGTGGAGCAGGGCGAGCTGGACGCGGGCCTTGTGATGGATCTGGGCACGGCGGCTCCGGTGCTGGCCCGCACCACCCTGCGGGCCGACCCGGCCTGCCTGCTGGTGCCGCGCGGCCATCCCCTTCTGGGAAAAGGAGCGGGTGCCGCTTTCGGCCCTGCGGGGCCAGCGGGTGCTGCTGCCCAGCCTGCGGCAGGATCTGTTCAGCCCCCTGTGGGATGCCTGCGCCAGGGAGGGGTTTGCACCCAACGCGGAGATCGGCCCCAGCTTCTATCAGGCGTACTATCTGGTCCAGGAGCAGCTCTGCACCTGCCTGACCCGCTACGAGCCGGGCGGCACGGCGGGAGCTGGACCGGGTGCGGGACGTGCTGCTGGAAGATCTGCCGCCCCTCTGCGTTTCGATGGTGCAGCGGCGCGACCACAACTCGGCCTATCTTGACCTGCTGCGGGGCTACCTGATGGAGGTCATCGGGGGAGCAGCATCCCTGCCGCCCGGCGGGGCCGCCCGGCAAAGCCCTTCTACAACTTCCGGTGCTGTCCAGCGCCGCCCCCAACGGCACCGCAGCACCCGGCTCCAACCAGCTCCCCTTTGAGGGCGGACACAACTTCCGCGAGCTGGGCGGCTACGAGGCCGACGAGGGCAAGCATGTCAAGTGGGGGCAGATCTACCGCGGCATTCCCACCGGACTGCTGACCGGGGCGGCTGACCGTAAGCTGCTGGACAGCCTGGGCCTGCGCCTCATCCTCGACCTGCGCAGCGAGTCCGAGGCAGCGGAGCAGCCCGACTATGTGCCCGATGGTGCGCGGCTGGTGCGCATCTGCGGGCTTTGCCACCCGGACGGAAGTGAGATCTCCTTCTCTCCCGGGGACATTGAAAAGCTGCTCAAGGGCAAGAAGGACGAGGAACATAACCTCGCCGATGCCATGTACGAGCGGATGCTCTTCGGCAACAAGGCGTACAAGGAGCTGTTCCGGGCGCTGGAGGCGGGCGAAACGCCGATCCTGTTCCACTGCTCCGGCGGGAAAGACCGCACCGGCGTGGCGGCCATGCTCATCCTGCTGGCACTGGGCGCTTCCGATGAAACGATCTGTCAGGATTTTGTCCGGACCAATGTCTGCCGCCGCCCGGAGCTGGAAAAGATCTGGGCCGCCCATGCCGAGGAGATCGAGGCACATCCGGAACAGAAGCAGTTCTATCAGGGCATTGCCGGTGTCCACCCGGAGTCTGCCCCCTTTGTGCTGGACACCATCCGCAAAGAATATGGCACCACCGATGCCTATCTTGAAGCCGAATACGGCCTCACTCCCGGCCCGCCTGATGCGCCTGCGGCGGATGTATCTGGAATAATGGCTGTTTTTTTAGAAAATTCCTTTCACTTTACTTGACATTGTACCAAATGTTTCGTAATATAAGAAGTAGTATGGAATCCATGACGCTGCGTGCAGGGATCTTCCGCAACCAAAGTTCAATGGGGCTTCATCTGCCCGTTTTTATATGAAAACCTTGTAGATAAAAAAGCTGCATCAGGCCGCAGGGGCAAACATGCCCTTTTTGTGCGGTGCTGTTGTCTGTTTTGTTGTTGAGAGCTTGATTTTGTATTGTTGACCCACGCCTTAGCGGCAGCGTCTCAGATTTTAGTTGTTTTTGAACTTTAATTGTAAGGAGAGTGAACACGATGTCCCCGATCATTCTGTTGATCGTGGTCGTGGTTGCTGCTGTTGCTTTACGCGGGTTATTTTATTGGTTACAACAACCGTAAAAAGACCGCCGAGGCACAGATCGGCAGCGCAGAAGCCGAGGCTACCCGCCTGGTGAACGAAGCAATCAAGACCGCTGACCAAAAACGAAAAGAAGCTGTTCTGGAAGCCAAGGATGAGGCTTTCCGTCTGAAAGCCGAGGTGGATGCCCAGAAGGCAGAGGCCGACAAGGAGATCAAGCAGCGCCGTGCTGAGATCAGCCGCCAGGAGAACCGCATTGACCAGAAGGAAAATGCGCTGGACCGCAAGACCGAAGCCCTGGAAAAGAAGGAAGAAGAGCTCAAGAAAAAGCACGAGGAGGCCGACAGCCGTCTGGCTGAGGTGGATGCCATCCGTGCCAAGGAGATGGAGCGCCTGGAGACCCTGGCGGGCCTGAGCCAGGAGGATGCCCGCGAAGTGCTGCTGCACAAGGTGGACGAAGAGCTCACCCACGAGAAGGCTGTCCGTGTGGCGGCCTACGAGACCGATCTGAAGGAAAACTGCGATAACATCGCCCGCAACATGATCGGTCAGGCCATCAGCCGCTGCGCCGCTGACCACTGCAGCGAGACCACCGTCAGTGTGGTGCCCCTGCCCAGCGACGAGATGAAGGGCCGTATCATCGGCCGTGAGGGCCGCAACATCCGTGCGCTGGAAACTGCCACCGGCGTGGATCTTATCATCGACGATACCCCGGAGGCCATCACCCTGTCCTCCTTTGACCAGACCCGCCGCGAGGTTGCCCGCATGACGCTGGAGCGCCTGATCGGTGATGGCCGCATCCACCCCGCCCGCATTGAGGAGACGGTGGAGAAGTGCCGCCACGACCTTGAGCTGCAGATGAAGCGGGAGGGCGAGCGCGCCGTGTCATGGAGCTTGGCATCCACGGCCTGCACCCCGATCTCATCAAGCTCATCGGCCGCCTGAAGTACCGCACCAGCTTTGGCCAGAACGCTCTGACCCACAGCATGGAGGTGGCCTGGCTGGCCGGTCTGCTGGCAGGCGAGATGGGCGTGAACGTCACGCTGGCCCGCCGTGCCGGTCTGCTGCACGATATCGGCAAGGCCCTTGACCACGAGATCGAGGGCAGCCATGTCCAGATCGGTGTGGATATCTGCCGCAAGTACAAGGAAAACACCCAGATCATCCATGCCATTGAGGCCCACCACGGCGATGTGGAGCCCAAGACCCGCTGGCCTTCATCATTCAGGCCTGCGACGCCATCAGCGCTGCACGTCCGGTGCCCGCCGCGAACGTGGAGAGCTATGTGAAGCGTCTGGCGAATCTGGAGGAGATCTCTTCCAGCTTCGAGGGCGTCGAGCAGGCCTTTGCCGTTCAGGTACGCGAAGTCCGCATCATGGTCAAGCCCGATGTTATCAGCGATGATCAGGTCATCCTGCTGGCCCGCCAGATCGCCAAGAAGATCGAGGATACCCTCGATTATCCCGGCCAGATCAAGGTCAACGTCATCCGCCAGAGCCGCGCCATCGAGTGCGAAGTAAGATCAGAACCAAGCGCAGCCCGTTGTGTTCGTACAGCGGGCTCCTTTTGTCTGTGAGCCTCTAGAGGCGTCGTGTCAGATCTCCGGGCAGGGGAGCCAGGTTTATGAGAACGCCTATCCTGCTTTTCCTGCTGGGAGAGGTGTCATTGCGAAGCAATGACAAAGAGAACTGCTATAGACTGAAGCAATTTCAACTCTTAATAAAATGAAGTGAACGAAGTTGAATGTACTCCATAGAGATACAATCGGTGACTTTAATGCAAGAACTGTCTTTGTACAAAATACAGCACAGGAGAAAAACTATACAAAAATTAGTTTCCATTTTCGGCGGGATGTTGGACAAAGGGGAGAAATGGGCCTTTTTGGAGGACAAATTCCCGAAAAACCCTTTTCAACGGCGGGGAACAGCGGTATAATGCGGCCATGGCACAAGGGTGTGCAGAAAGCTCCAGAGGGGGAGCAGAGCCCCTTGTGCATTTTCAGAAATTAATGCTTTATCAGTGTAGAGCATTAAAGAGAAAACATATATGAGATTCGATCGTCGTATTTCGCGCCGCAGCTTTCTGGCAGCTGCCGGTGTCACCTCTGCCGCTGGCCCTGACAGCCTGCGGCGGCTCCAGCTCCACGGCTGCATCTTCTGCAACCAGCGGCGCTTCCTCTGCTGCGGCTGGCACCGCACAGGGCGGCACCCTGAACATCATGCTGGAGACTGAGGTCCAGTCTCTGGACCCGCAGATCGCCACCGACGGCACCTCCTTTGAGGTCATCGCCGACTACACCGACGGTCTGATGCAGATGGACGCCGACGGCGCAGCTGTCCCGGCCCTCGCCGAGACCTACGACATCAGCGAGGACGGCAAGACTTATACCTTCCACCTGCGCGATGCAAAGTGGTCCAACGGTGACGCCGTCACCGCAGCCGACTTCGTGTTCGGCTGGCAGCGTGCTGTTGACCCCGCCAACGCTTCCGAGTATTCCTATATGCTGTCCGACATTGGTCAGGTGGTCAACGCCGCTGAGATCATTGCCGGTGAAAAGCCCGTCACGGATCTGGGCGTGACCGCAGTGGATGACAAGACCCTCGAGGTTCAGCTGAACGTCCCTGTCAGCTACTTCCTGAGCCTGATGTACTTCCCCACCTTCTACCCGGTCAACGAGGCCTTCTACAACACCTGCGCTGACACCTTTGGCACCAGCCCCGAAACGGTGCTGTCCAACGGCGCGTTCGTGCTGACCGATTATCAGCCCGCCGCCACCGCCTTTGCGATGGAAAAGAACCCGATTACTATGATGCGGATAAGATCGCTCTGGACGGTCTGGCCTATCAGGTCATCAAGGACAGCCAGCAGGCTTTGATGAGCTATCAGACCGGCACACTGGATATCACCCTGCTGAACGGTGAGCAGGTCGATCAGGTCAAGGATGATCCCGAGTTTACCAGCGTGGGTGCCGGTTACCTGTGGTACATCAGCCCCAACATCGACGCTGTGCCTGATCTGGCAAACCTGAACCTGCGCAAGGCCATGACCTTTGCACTGGATCGTGATGCCATTACCGGCGATGTGCTGAAGGATGGCTCCACCCCCGCATACACCGCCGTTCCCGCACAGTTTGCAACCGGCCCCGACGGCAGCGATTTCAGCGCCGACCAGACCAAGTTTGCAGATGACTGCGCTTATGACCCCGAGAAGGCCAAGGAGTTCTTTGAGACCGCCAAGGCTGAGCTGGGCAAGGATACCTTCACCTTTGATATGGTGGTGGATGCCGACGATGCACCCCAGAAGGTGGCTCAGGTCGTCAAGGAGCAGCTCGAGACCACTCTCCCCGGCCTGACCGTGAACCTGACCGTCGAGCCCAAGAAGCAGCGCGTGCAGGATATGCAGGACGGCAACTTCCAGCTGGGCCTGACCCGCTGGGGCCCGACTACGCCGACCCCATGACTTATCTGGGCATGTGGGTCACCGGCAACTCCAACAACTACGGTCTGTGGAGCGATGCCGATTACGATGCCATCATTGACGAGTGCACCACCGGTGACCTGTGCACCGACCCCGAAGGCCGCTGGGCTGCCCTGTATGAGGCAGAGCAAATCGTTCTGGAGCAGGCGGTCATCTTCCCGCCTGTACGGCCAGTGCAACGCCGAGGATGATCTCCTCTGCCGTCAAGGGTGTCGAGCATCACCCCTGCGCTCTGAACCGTGTGTACAAGAACACCACCAAGAGCGAGTAAACAACTGAAAGCACACTGAACAAGGCCGCACAGTGGCCCGCAAAAGCCACTGTGCGCCTTTTGGCATTATTGCCTGTCCGCGGCAGACGAACGACTGACCGCGAAAATACACCGGACAAAGGGGTCCACCTGACGTGAAAAAATATACGCTCAAGCGTATCCTCACCTCGCTGTTTACGCTGCTGGCCATCCTGCTGGTGCTGTTCATCCTGATGCAGCTGATGCCCGGCTCGCCCTTCAACGACGAAAAGCTGACGCCCGATATGCGGGCTGCCCTGTACGCAAAGTACGGCCTGGACCAGCCGATCTACATCCAGTTCTTCCGCTATGTGGGCAATATGCTCCGGGGCGATCTGGGTGTGAGCTACAACATCTCCAAAAATACGCCCATCTCCCAGCTCATCCAGTCCCGCCTGCCCATCTCGATTCAAATCGGCGGCATGGCCGTCACGCTGGGCGCTCTGGTGGGCCTTGTGCTGGGCATCATTGCCGCCCTCAAGCGGGATACCATTTTTGATACCATCGCCACCATCATCTCAGTCATCGGCGTGTCGGTGCCGTCCTACGTTTTCGCACTGGCCCTGAGCTACACCTTCGGCTTCAGGCTCCGCTGGTTCCCGATGCTGTTCTCCGCCAAGGATGTCTTAGGTTCGAGTGTCCTGCCCAGCGTGTCGCTGTCCATGTTCACCATGGCATCCATTGCCCGCTTTACCCGCAGTGAGATGATCGAAGTCCTTGATTCCGATTACATGCTGCTGGCCGAGAGCAAGGGCATCTCCGGCCCGGCGCTGATCTTCCGCCACGCCCTGCGCAATGCGCTCATCCCCATCATCACGGTGCTGGCACCCCTGATCGTGGATCTGATGACCGGCTCGCTGGTGGTGGAAAAGATCTTCGCCATTCCCGGCGTGGGCAGCCTGCTGGTCACGGCCATCCAGTCCAACGACTACAACGTGGTCATTGGCCTGAGCTTTATTTACAGCGCCATGTACATTGGCATCATGCTGGTCGTTGACCTGCTCTACGGCATCATCGATCCGCGCATTCGTCTGGCAAAGGGGGACGACTGATATGGCAGAAAAAGCGATCCGCCTGGGCGGCGAATCCACAGCGGATGCCATCGTCAGCGCGGTGGATTCCCTGTATCCCGAGCACACCTTTGAGGACAAGGAGTTTGCCCTCAAGCACAACGACGATGAGATCGCGGTGGATACCAACTTCGCGGCCCAGAGCTTCTGGAAAGACGTCCGCATCCGCTTCTTCCGCAAGAAGAGCGCCGTGCTGGGCCTGATCCTGATCGTTGTCATCGTGCTGCTGGCCGTCTTTTGGCCCGGGCATGAACAGCTATACCTACTCCGGCCAGGATCTGAGCCAGAAGAACTTTGCGCCTCGCGTCCCCGGCATCGAGCAGCTCGGCATTCTGGACGGCAGCGAGAAGATGAGCACGACCACCGGCAGCAAAAGCGTCAACGCCTATGTGGAAAAGGGCAAGGACGATGTCTACTACTGGTTCGGCAGTGACCTGTACGGCCGCGATATCTGGACCCGCACCTGGGAGGGTGCCCGTGTCTCCCTGATCATCGCCGTGGCGGCTGCCGTCATTGATATGCTCATCGGCATGAGCTACGGCCTCATCTCGGGCTACTTTGGCGGCAGGGTGGATATGGTGATGCAGCGCTTCCTCGAGGTAGCCAACGGCATCCCCCGTCTGGTCATCGTTACGCTGCTGCTTCTGGTGCTGCAGCCCGGCATGATCACCATCATCTTTGCTCTGATGCTGACCGAGTGGGTGGGCATGAGCCGCATCGCCCGCGCCGAGATGCTCAAGCTGAAGGACCAGGAATTCGTTCTGGCTTCCCGGACTCTGGGTGCCGGCAGCTTCTTTATCATCTTCAAGGAAGTGCTGCCCAACATCATCGGACCCATCATCACGCAGGTCATGTTCAGCATCCCCACCGCCATCTTTACCGAAGCATTCCTGTCCTTTGTGGGTCTGGGCATCCCGGTGCCGCAGTGCTCGCTGGGCTCCCTGATCAGTGAGCTGTACAACAGCTTCACCACCCATCCCTATCAGATCATCCCGCCCATCGTGGTCATGAGCCTGCTGATGCTCAGCTTTAACCTGCTGGCCGACGGCCTGCGCGAGGCACTTGACCCCAAGATGAAGAGTATGTAAGGAGGAACACCCCATGCCTGAGAACAAAAAAGAACAGGTCTTGTCGGTGCGAGACCTTGATATCACTTTTAAGACCACCGCAGGCCCGGTGCACGCCATCCGGGGCGTGAACATCGACCTGTACAAGGGCGAGACGGTAGCGCTGGTGGGTGAGTCTGGCTCCGGTAAGTCCGTGACCATGAAGGCCGCCATGGGCATTCTGGCCAAGAACGCCACCGTGAACAGCGGCTCCATCCAGTTCAGCTACCACCATGCAGACGGCTCTCCCGAGACGGTGGACTTGCTGCAGAAGGACAAAAAGTGGATCCGCCGCCACATCAATGGAAAGCGCATCGCCATGGTGTTCCAGGACCCCATGACCAGCCTTGACCCCACCATGACCATTGGCAAGCAGATCATGGAGGGGATGCTCTGGCACTTCAAGATGCCCAAGGCTGAGGCCTATAAAAAGGCACTGGAGCTGCTGGAGGTGGGCATCACCGATGCGGAAAAGCGGATGAAGAATTATCCCCACCAGCTGTCCGGCGGTATGCGCCAGCGCGTGGTCATCGCCATTGCCCTGTCCTGCGACCCGGACCTGCTCATCTGCGATGAGCCCACCACCGCACTGGACGTGACGATTCAGGCGAAGATCCTCGAGCTCATCCGCAGCATCCAGAAGGAGCGCGGCATTTCGGTCATCTACATCACCCATGACCTCGGCGTCGTGGCAAAGGTGGCCGATTACGTCGATGTCATGTACGCGGGCAAGATCGTGGAGACAGGCACCATCGACGAGATCTTCTACGACCCGCGCCACCCCTACACCTGGGGCCTGCTGTCGGCCATGCCCGACCTCGATACCGCCGACGAGCGTTTGTACACCAGCCCCGGTTCGCCGCCGAACCTGCTGCATGAGAAGGCCGGCGACGCCTTTGCACCCCGCAACCGCTTTGCCCTGCACATCGATGATGAAGTCGATCCTCCCATGTTCAAGATCAGCGAGACCCACTATGCGGCCACCTGGCTGCTGGACCCCCGGGCCCCCAAGGTGGAAATGCCGCCGGAGCTGGCCCAGCGCATCAGCCGCATGAAAGCGGATGCAGAAAAGATCAAGGAGGCGGAATAAATGGCTGCACAGAGCGCGACCCCGCTTCTGAAAGTGGAGGGCCTGAAACAGTATTTCAAGGTGAACAAGAACTTCACCGTTAAGGCTGTGGACGACGTGAGCTTTGAAATCTACCCCGGCGAGACCTATGGTCTGGTGGGCGAATCCGGCTCCGGCAAGTCCACCATTGGCCGCAGCATCATCCGGCTGTATGACCCCACCGCGGGCAAGATCACCTTCGACGGGCAGGACATCAGCGGACGTCTGACTCACGCCCAGAACAACACCCTGCGCACCCAGATGCAGATGATATTCCAGGACCCCATGGCCTCCCTGAACCCCCGCAAGAAAGGTGGAGGACATCATCGGCGAGGGACTGGACATCCACCACATGTACAAGACTCCGGCGGAGCGCCGGAGAAGGTGGAAGAAATCCTGGCCAAGGTGGGCCTTGCCCCGGAGCACGCCGAGCGTTACCCCCATCAGTTCTCGGGCGGCCAGCGCCAGCGCGTGGGCATCGCCCGCGCCCTGATTATGAACCCCAAGCTCATCATCGCCGACGAGTGCATCTCGGCACTGGACGTGTCCATTCAGGCGCAGGTGGTCAACCTGATGAAGGATATCCAGCAGGAGACCGGCACGGCCTACCTCTTCATCGCCCATGACCTTTCCATGGTCAAGTATATCTCTGACCGCATCGGGGTGCTCCATCTGGGCCACCTGCTGGAGACCGGCACCACCGAGGAGATCTTTGAGCATCCCATCCACCCCTACACCCGGAGCCTGCTGTCGGCCATCCCGCTGCCGAACCCGGTGGTGGAAAAGCGCCGCGTGGCCGAGACCTACGATTACGCCGCCTCCGGCATCGATTACAGCCTGGGTACCAGCCACCATGTTGCGGGCAGCCACTACGTCAAGTGCACAGACGCAGAGTTTGCCCAGTGGTGCAGGTAGACCATATCCTCCCAGCAAATGCAAAGCGCCCCCACACCGGTGTTTCCGGCAGGCGGGGGCGCTGCTTTTTGTAGGAAGTTCAGAAGGTCAGCCGCATCTGGTACCACACCACGCCGCCGTGGGTGGAGCCGGAAACGCCTTCGCTGACAAAGCCGAAGCCGGCGTAATAGTGCACGAGCCTGTCCTTGCAGGTGAGCACCAGCCCCCTGCGGCCCTGAGCCTTTGCATCGGCGATGGCCCGGCGGAGCAGCTGCCCGGCCAGGCCCTGCTTCCGGTATTCGGGCAGGGTGTTCACCCCAAAGATCATCTGCCACGCCCCATGGGCATCGTGCAGGGAAGCGTCGGCGTACATCTCGTCTGTCAGGTCGGGGGTATCGGTCACAAAGCCGTCTACAAAGGAGACGAGCTTTTCGTCCTCGAACAGCAGCCAGAAGTGGTCGGCATAATGGGTCAGCCGCCCGGCGAATTCTTCTTTTGTGGCCGCCTCCGCAGCCGGGAAGCAGGCCGCCTCCACGGCGGCAATGGCATCCAGATCTTCAAAGGTGGCAGTACGGATCTTTTGCATAGTCATTCTCCAGAGTTTGATTTGTTGAGCTGAGTATACCACATCATCCCGCAAAGCGCCAGCAAAACAAAAAGAACCACCGACCGAAGTCGATGGTTCTTGTCCCCGGGTGGAGCAGGGGCCATCCGGGACTTCGCTTCTCAAGCTCCTGCGAGTTTCCGAAGTGCTCTTGTTGGGGCGTGCTTGTCGGGGCAACGCCCCTCCATCTGCTGTCGCAGACCGCGCTGCCGCTTAAAAGCCCCACTGGGGCTTTCATTGCTTCGCTGCGCTTCGCAAACGCGGTCCCACCCCAAACTCTGCCGGGAACGTGTATGGCAAACTGGAAGTTGTAAATACATGTTTTCCCAAGTTCTTTTGCCATATCATGTATTCTTGAATTTAACATCAAATCTACAATTCTATCAGGCTCTTACTTTTCCATTTTCCACTCTTCCATCTAAGCACCATTCCAATTGCTCTAGCGCACTCATCACCCGCCATGGCAATATATGCTCCTACCGCCAGAAGTCCCATGTGTATTCCAAGAAAATATGTTCCACCAACTGCAAACAGATACATAAATATTGCACCAATTATAACTGGAAAAATAGCATCTCCACTTGTTTTTAATGCCTGTCCATATACAAGATTTGTCACTCTTCCAAATTCAAGGAATATATCTACTATCAACAATTTTACTACAAGCTCAATCATCTGTGTATCATCCGTAAATATATGAACGATAAAACGTCCGGTCATTGCAAATGTCACAGAAAAGCACGTTGCTGTTACAAGACCATATATCACAGCTTTCCGTGTACCCCTGTCGCATTCCTCATACTTCTTTGCCCCGATTCTCCAGCCAGTCATAATAGCATTTGCCTGTGCAAGTGCTGCCCCCACACAATATGAGAAATTGGCTATCTGCATAGCATACGAACGAGCTGTAACATTCATTCCATCCGTATCCATCTGGTTCATAAAACGCACTATAAATGTCATTGCTACATTATAAAGTGCTGTCTCAAATGCAGAAGGAAACCCAATCTTAACAATCTGTGCAAGTATCCTTCGTGGTTGTTCACGTTCAGGACTCTGCTTTGCTTTTATAAGTACAGCCCCCATTGCCGCTACAATAATAAGATTCACAGCTTTTGAAATAACTGTTGCAGTAGCAACTCCCATGACTCCCCAGTGAAACACAAACAGGAATACTGAATTCAGTATAATATTAATTACATTACCGACAACTGTCCCTATCAAGGAATGTTTTGTATATCCAAATACTCTTAAATAGCTGGAAAAAATAGGAATAAGCGCATTTAAAAGGCTTGCGCCTCCAACAATTTTAAGATATGTTTCAGCTGATTCAAGCAAAGCAGGAGCAATACTCACTGCCCTCAGTATCCCTCCTGAAAAGACAGCAAGAACAACAGATATCAAGATACCTGTCAGTGCATTAAATACAAGTCCAAGCTGTCTCGCCTGATATGCAATTCCAGGTCTTCCAGCCCCGATATTCTGTGACATCACCGCTACCATACCAGATGATATTACCCCGAACATAATGATAAAAACACCTATATATGTATTCGCTGTTCCGACAGCCCCAACAGCCTGGTCGCTTACTGATGATAACATCAGTGTATCAACCATACCTGAAAGCATATAAAATAAAGTTTCCAGACATATTGGCACAGATAGTTGTGTCAACGTTTTTCTTTCACCTTGCATCTTTTCCTCCACAAATTCCGAGTTGTTGAACTGAGCCGAGTATACCACACCATCCCGCAAAGCGCCAGTAAAACAAAGAACCACCGACCGAAGTCGATGGTTCTTTTCTGCGGGTGGAGCAGGGCCACAGCGGGCGAATTTTAAGCCGGCATATCGTAGCTTCGGTCGGTGCGCTTCAAGCCGAGAAACGGCGGCACCTCGGAACGCTTCAGCCCTTGCTCGTGTGCTTTTTTCAGTTGGTATTCGTGCAGGGCAACGGCTTCCACAAAGAATCTGTCCTTTTCGGAAGCGGCAGAATAATCTACGTTGAAACGTTTGCAAACAACGCTGAGCTGGTCGAGCAGTTCCATAGTAGAAGGAGACATTCGGTTGACCTCGATATCCATAAAAACTCCTTTTCCCAAAGGCGTGAGCAAGAACCGTCCCGTGGCCACAAATTTTCAATTCTTGAAAATTTTCTGCCCATCCGGAACTTCACTTCTCAAGCTCCTGCGAGTTTCCGAAGTGCTCTTGTTGGGGCGTGCTTGTCGGGGCAACGCCCCTCCATCTGCTGTCGCAGACCGCGCTGCCGCTTAAAAGCCCCACTGGGGCTTTCATTGCTTCGCTGCGCTTCGCAAACGCGTCCCACCCCAAACCCTGCCGGGAACGTATACGACAAACTGGAACTTGTCGGGGCGAGGCCCCTCCATCTGCTCTCGCAGACCGTTCGGTCACTTAAAAGCCCCACTGGGGCTCTCATTGCTTCGCAAACGCGAATTTTCAAATTAGTCTTTGCAAATAACCTTTGAACCTTCACCATCAATTACAATTCCCTGACGGTTGTTAATTGGGCATAGATTCAAATCCGAAAACTCAGTCATTATTTTCTCGGTAACTTTCTTAAATGGTGCTGTAAGATAATGCGGAAGAACATAGAAATCAATCAAATCAAGCCCTGCATCATCTTCTTGTGAGTAGTCCTCCGGCTTTTCATCCATTTGCTCGATATATTGGATGCTTGAGCGCATATAATCGCACCTGCCGATTCACCAATCATCAGTTTTCCCTTTGCCAATTCTTTCTTCAACAGCTCATCCGTTCCCGTTTTACGGAGCTGGTCTATAAGGAAAAAAGAATTTCCGCCGGTAAAATATATCACATCCGCATCTTCAAAAACAGACTGTATCGTTGAATAAGCCTCCGTTGAAATATCAATTTCAGTTACGATTGCTCCCAACTTTTTGAATAATTTTCGAGCCGAGCCGACATAACCGGTGTAGCCTTCACGCAGCGAAGCTGTTGGAATAAATGCGACTTTTTTATTTTCAATTTCTTCCTTTATCAGACTTCCTACACTTGAAAAGTGCGAACATAAAAACAGTTTCATCAATATTCTCCTTTATAAATCCCGAGTTGTTGAACTAAGCTGAGTATACCACACCATCCCGCAAAGCGCCAGCAAAACAAAAGAACCACCGACCGAAGTCGATGGTTCTTTTCTGCGGGTGGAGGATGATCCATCCGGGACTTCACTTCTCAAGCGCCCGCGAGTTTCCGAAGTGCTCTTGTTGGAGCATGCCTGCTCCAAACCCTGCCAGGAACGAGTACGGCAAACTGGAAGTTGTTAATTACAGTCTCAGAACAGCGATCAGTTCTTCGCCGTCCATTTCACCGGTTTCTTCGAAACCGAAAGAGCGATACATCTGACGGGCAACTGCATTATCGGGTTCATATGATAGCCAACAGTATTCCGCTTCTCCACAAGGCATAGATTTTATGAACTCTAATGCAAGGCTGACCGCTTCTTTCCCGTACCCTCTGTTTTGATATGCCTTATCGATCATAAGACGCCACAGATTATAGTTTTCCTTTGCAATTTCAGGTGCATCCGTCCAATAATCATCAACATCAAAACCAATCATCAGGAAGCCTACAGGCTTATCCTCATCATATATACCAAACGGGAATGCATGACCGTTTCCCGTAATTGCAGTATACGCTTCAATGATGCTGATCTCATTGGTGGCAACGAAGTTCTTCTGCGATTCCGATACCGTCAGTTTCAGGATATCCCAGACATTATTACCATTTACTTTTTCTAAATGAAGCATATATCTTTACCTCGCTAAATCCCGAGTTGTTGAACTAAGCCGAGTATACCACACCATCCCGCAAAACGCCAGCAAAACAAAAAGAACCACCGACCGAAGTCGATGGTTCTTTTCCACGAGTGGACGGTACAGGACTCGAACCTGTGACCTCCTGCACGTCAAGCAGATGCTCTACCAGCTGAGCTAACCGTCCATATTCTGTTTGTGCCGCAATCAGCTTGATTATGATATCATACCGCCGGGCAAAAAGCAAGCCCTTTTTTGAAAATTCTGCAAACTTTTTGATGCCTGGTTTGCTGGGAATGGAAAATCAGCCGCCCAGCGCACATTTTGTAAACCGACTCAAGGCGTTTCCGTTGCCCTGAACGCCGGTTTGTGGTATAATACATTGATTATAATAGGAAAGGTATCGCAGAATGAGAGTTTTGGGCATCGACCCGGGTTACGCCATTGTGGGCTGGGGCGTTTTGGACTATGCGGGCAACCGGTTTGCACCGGTGGATTTCGGGGCCGTGTGCACCGATGCCGGGGTGCCGTTTGAGCAGCGGCTGGACGAGGTCTACACCGGCATCCGGGAGGTCATTGAGCGGACACAGCCCGAGGTGCTTGCCATCGAAAAGCTGTTCTACCAGCACAACCAGACCACCGTGATCGGCGTGGCCGAGGCACGCGGGGTCATCCTGCTGGCGGCGGCGCAGGCGGGCATCCCCATCTACGAGTACACCCCCATGCAGGTGAAACAGGCCGTTACCGGCTACGGCAAAGCCGTGAAAAAGCAGGTGCAGGAGATGACCCGCATCCTGCTGCATCTGCCTGCTGTGCCCAAGCCCGATGATACCGCCGATGCACTGGCCATGGCTATCACCTTTTGCCATACCAACGGCAACCAGCTGAACCGCTTTGCAAGAAGGGGCGTTGGGCCGATTTAGTTGTTGTTATTCGTGTATAAGGGAAGGCTTCCTTTGTACAACCTCTTAGTCTCACTTTGTTCGACAGCTGCCCTAGCAGGGGAGCCTCTGGCGAAGAGGAAGAGCTGCCAGCTATGCCAAGGCCTCCCTATTAGAGGTGGCATTGCGGAGCAATGACGGAGAGGTTGGACAGGGGCGGAGCTGACCGAAAAGGAAAACACTTTATGATCTACTCTTTAACCGGAAAAATCATCAAAAAGACCCTGAACGCTGTGGTGGTGAGCTGCGGCGGGGTGGGCTACTATGTGCAGTGCCCGACCAGCGTTGCGGGCGCACTGCCCGGGGTGGGCAGGGAAGCCACCCTTTACACCGTGATGAGCGTGACCGAAAATGACATCAGCCTGTACGGCTTTGCCACTGAGGAGCAGCAGAGCTGCTTTGAGCTGCTGACCGCCGTTTCCGGTGTGGGCCCCAAGGTGGGCCTTGCCATTCTCAGCGTCATGGAGCCTGACCGGGTGGCGCTGGCGATCTCGGCGGGCGACCACAAGGCCTTCAAGGCGGCATCCGGCGTCGGCCCTAAGCTGGCCCAGCGCATCGTGCTGGAACTGAAAGATAAGGTCGCAAAGGGCTTTGTGGATGGCATCAACCTCGAGGATGTGGCGCGCCACTGCCGCCCCCGCCGCACAGGGAGCCGGGCAGGCCATTGCGGCGCTGGTCTCGCTGGGGTACAGCCAGAGCGAAGCAGCCCTGGCCGTTTCCAAGATCGACGCAAGCCTTCCCGTGGAAGAGATCATCAAGCTGGCCTGCGGGGCAGGGCAGGAGGTAAACGATGCAGGACGAAACCGCGCTCTATGGCGCAAAAATGATGCAGCCCGGCTTAACGGCGGCGGACAACGAGGAAAACAGCCTTCGCCCGCAGCATCTGGAGGACTACATCGGACAGGACAAGGTCAAGCAGAACCTGAAAATCTATCTGGAAGCCGCCAAGCGGCGCGGCGAGCCCATGGATCACATCCTGCTCTATGGACCTCCGGGCCTGGGCAAGACCACGCTGGCGGGCATCATCGCCAACGAGATGGGGGTGCAGATCCGCATCACCAGCGGCCCTGCTATTGAGAAGCCCGGCGACCTTGCCGCCCTGCTGACCAATCTGCAGGAGGGCGATGTGCTCTTCATTGATGAGATCCATCGCCTGTCCCGGCAGGTGGAGGAGGTGCTCTACCCGGCGCTGGAGGATTACGCGCTGGATATTATGATCGGCAAGGGCCCCAGCGCCCAGAGCATCCGGATCAACCTGCCCCGCTTCACGCTGGTGGGCGCTACCACCCGTGCGGGCCAGATCACCGGCCCCCTGCGGGACCGCTTCGGTGTGCTGCTCAAGCTGGAGCTGTACAGCCCCGATGAGCTGAGCCGGATCATCCAGCGCTCGGCGGGCATCCTCGACCAGCCCATCACCCCGGAGGGCGCTTACGAGCTGGCCAAATGCAGCCGGGGTACCCCCCGCGTGGCAAACCGCTTCTTGAAGCGTGTCCGCGACTTTGCCACCGTGCTGGGGGATGGCATCATCGACCGGGATGTTTCCCTGATGAGCCTCAAGCGGATGGACGTGGGCGCTGGGTCTGGACGAGCTGGACCGCAGCCTGCTCCGCGCCATCATTGAAATGTACAACGGCGGCCCTGTGGGCCTGGAAACGCTGGCGGCGGCGCTGGGCGAGGAGGCCGTGACGCTGGAGGACCTGTGTGAGCCCTACCTGATGCAGATGGGATTTCTGACCCGCACCCCCCGGGGCCGCTGTGCCACCCGCCTTGCCTATGAGCACCTGGGCCTGAAAGCCCCCGAGACCGGAAGCCCGGAGGACAACGGCCAGCAGAGCCTGTTCTGAGCCGTTTGAAGAGAGAGGACGCATATGCGCCCTGCAGATACATGGAAAGACTACGAGCTGCTGGATGCCACCGACGGCAACCGGCTGGAACGCTGGGGAGACCATCCTCATCCGGCCTGACCCGCAGGTGGTGTGGAAAACCGAGAAGCAGAGCCCCCTCTGGGCCAAGGCCGATGCCATCTACCACCGCTCCAATCAGGGGGGCGGAGAGTGGGAGTACCGCCGCCGTCTGCCTGAGAAGTGGAAGATCTCCTGCGGTGAGGGCGAGGACAAGCTGACCCTCATCGTCAGCCCCACCGGTTTCAAGCACACCGGCGTGTTCCCGGAGCAGGCCGTTAACTGGGCCTGGTACGCCAGAAAGATCCGTGCGGCAGGCCGCCCTGTCAAGGTGCTGAACCTGTTTGGCTACACCGGCGGCGCAACGCTGGCCTGTGCCGCTGCGGGCGCTGCTGTCTGCCATGTGGATGCTTCCAAGGGCATCGTAGCGTGGGCAAGGACAACGCTGTGGCCAGTGGTCTGGCGGACCGGCCCATCCGCTGGCTGGTGGACGACTGCGCCAAGTTCGTGGCCCGGGAAAGCGCCGGGGCAACACCTACGATGGTATCATCATGGACCCGCCCAGCTACGGCGCGGCCCCGGCGGCGAGATCTGGAAGCTGGAGGACTGCATCTACGAGCTCATCAGCCAGTGCGAGGAAGTGCTGAGCGATACGCCCCTCTTCTTTGCGGTCAACAGCTACACCACCGGCCTGTCCCCCGCGGTCATGGAGTATATGCTCAAGACCACGCTGGTGCCCCGCTTTGGCGGCAAGACCAGCTGTGATGAGATCGGCCTGCCCGTCTCCGCCACCGGCGGCGTTGTGCCTGCGGCGCAACGGCCATTTGGGAAGAATAAAGAGGTAAACGGGCTCGCCCTCTCAGCTTCGTTGCTCAGCAGCTCCCCCAAAGGGGGAGCCCTTGGCAAAACCGGAAAGTTTGCCGTACTGCCAAGGCCTCTCACTTTGGGACAGAGGTGGCATCGCGCAGCGATGACGGAGAGGGCGAGGCCGCTAAAAATAAATAAGCAATCAATTTCAATAGAATGGGGTACAGCCCTTTTGAGAAGGGCGCACCACCGGAAAGAGAAACCTATGGAAGAAACGATTTTAACTGCGAAAAATCTGAAGTTCCGCTATGACCCGGAACAGCCGGACTACGCCCTGAACGGCGTGTCGGCTGAGGTGAAGCGGGGCGAATTTGTGGCAGTGCTGGGGGCCAACGGCTGTGGAAAATCCACGCTGGCCAAGCACTTCAACGCCATCCTCCTGCCGGAGAGCGGCACTGTGCTGGTGGAGGGGATGGACACCAAAGACGAGGACAAGATCTACGATATCCGCCAGACCGTGGGCATGGTGTTCCAGAGCCCGGACAACCAGATCGTCGCCACGGTGGTAGAGGAAGACGTGGCTTTCGCGCTGGAAAACCTCGGTGTTCCGCCGGAAGAGATGCGCCGCCGCGTGGATGAAGCGATGAAGATGGCGGGCATCTACGAGTACCGGGAGCGTGCGCCCCACAATCTGTCCGGCGGCCAGAAGCAGCGCGTTGCCATTGCGGGCGTGGTCGCCATGCGGCCCGACTGCCTGATCCTGGACGAGGCCACCGCCATGCTTGATCCCCGCGGGCCGGGAGCAGGTGATGCAGACCATCCACCATCTGAACAAGAACATGGGCATCACGGTGGTGTCCATCACCCACTATATGGAAGAAGCTGCTCAGGCCGACCGCGTGCTGGTGATGAGCAAGGGCAATGTGGTCATGGAGGGCACCCGAAAGAGGTATTCAGCCAGACCGAAAAGGTGCGCGCCCTGCGGCTGGATGTGCCGCAGGCTGCCGAGCTGCGGGATGAGCTGGTCAAGGCCGGCATCCCCATGCCCGAGGGCATCATTGACACCGGCGCGTGCGCACAGGCTCTGTATGAGCTTTTGAAGTAAGGGAGGGGACGGAAGATGGGAAGCATTATCAAAGTAGATCACCTGAGTTATGTCTATAACCCGGGAATGCCCAATGCCGTCACCGCGCTGGATGACGTGAGCTTTGAGGTGGAAGAGGGAGACTTTGTGGGCATCATCGGTGCCACCGGCTCCGGCAAGAGCACCCTCATCACCCATATGAACGGCCTGAACAAGCCCACCAGCGGCCACATCATCATCGATGGCCGCGACCTGTGGGCAGAGCCGGAAAAGATCCGGGAATTCCGTTTCCTCACCGGTCTGGTGTTCCAGTACCCGGAGTACCAGCTGTTTGAGGAGACATGCTATAAGGATATCGCCTTTGGCCCCAGAAACATGGGGCTGGACGAGGCCGAGATCGACAGGCGGGTGCATGAAGCAGCGGACTTTGTCGGCCTGGATGAGGCGCTGCTGCAGCGCAGCCCCTTTGAGCTGTCCGGCGGCCAGAAGCGCCGGGTGGCCGTGGCGGGTGTGATGGCCATGAAGCCCCGCATTCTGGTGCTGGACGAGCCTGCGGCCGGCCTCGACCCCGAGGGACGGGATGAGATCCTGTCCGAGGTGAAGGACTACCACAAAGACCGGCACCACCGTGCTGCTGGTCTCCCACAGCATGGAGGATATTGCCAAGTACGCAGACCGTGTGCTGGTGATGAGCAACAAGAAGATCGCCATGTATGACACCGTGGAGAACGTGTTTGCCCGTGCGCCCGAGCTGCTGGCGCTGGGCCTGAGCGTGCCGCAGGTCACAAAGATCTTCCTCAAGCTGCGGGAGATGGGGGTGGATGTCCAGGCGGATGTTTACACCGTGCCCTATGCCGTCAAGATGATTTTGGAAGCCAAGAAGCGCCGGGACGCAGGCGAAAGCCTTGTGCTGCCCGTGTGGATGCAAAGAAGGGGGGCGCTGCCACATGCTGAGAGATATCACCATCGGCCAGCACTTCCCGGGCGACAGCCTTGTGCATAAGTTCGACCCCCGCATGAAGCTGGTGCTGACCATCGTCTACATCATCCTGCTGTTTGCAGCGTCCAACCCGCTGGGCCTGACGCTGTCCCTTGTATTCCTTGTGGCCATGTACGGCGTGGCAAAGATCCCCTTCAAGCTCATCACCAAGAGCCTGAAGCCCATTTTGCCCATCATCCTCTTTACCGCGGTGCTCAACCTCTTCTTTGTTTCGGGCGAGGGTGAGCCGCTGGTGCACTTCTGGGTGCTGAACATCTACGCCGAGGGTCTGCGCTATGCCATCCTGATGGCGGTGCGCGTGATGGCACTGATCGCGGGCACCAGCCTGCTGACCTATACCACCAGCCCCATCGTGCTGACGGATGCCATCGAGCAGCTGCTCAAGCCTTTGGGCAGGCTGCACTTCCCGGTGCACGAGCTGGCCATGATGATGAGCATTGCCCTGCGGTTTATCCCGACCCTGATCGAAGAGACCGACAAGATCATGAACGCCCAGAAAGCCCGTGGTGCCATGCTGGAAAACGGCTCCATGATGGAGCGCCAAGGCGCTGGTGCCGGTGCTCATCCCGCTGTTCATCTCGGCCTTCCGCCGCGCCGATGAGCTGGCCATGGCCATGGAGTGCCGCTGCTACCGCGGCGGTGATGGCCGCACCCGCCTGAAGGTGCTGCGCTGCACCCGGCAGGATTATATCGACCTGGCGGTGTGCATCGTCTGCTTTATGGTGATCCTGAGCTCGAGACTGGTGTTCCCGAATTTTTAAAAACTCCCCCAGTCGCCTGCGGCGACAGCCCCCTCGAAGAGGGCCTTATCCCTCTTTGAGGGTGGCACGGCAAAGCCGTGACGGAAGGAGTTCCATGCAGAACTATTTACTGACCCTTGCCTACGACGGCACCAACTACTGCGGCTTTCAGGTGCAGCCCAACGGGCGGAGCGTGGCCCAGACCTTTCAGGATGGGCTGGAAGCGGTGCTCCACAGCCGCCCCGATATCAAGGGGTGCAGCCGCACCGATGCCGGGGTCCACGCGCTGGGCTTTGCGCTGAACTTCCACGCGGAGACCCGCATCCCCCCCGAAAAGCTGCCGTTGGCCATCAACCAGCACCTGCCCCCGGATATCCGGGTGCTGTGTGCCCGGGTGGTGCCGGAGGAGTTCCACGCCCGCTATGCCGCCCATACCAAGACCTACCTGTACCGCATCCACAACCACCCCATCGATTCGCCTTTGATGAAAATATTACACCTGGTGCCCCGGCGGCTGGATGTGGATGCCATGCAGAGGGCGGCGGAACAGTTTGTGGGAAAGCACGATTTTCTGGCCCTGTGCGCGGCGGGTTCCTCTGCTGCTGCCCACGGAGATACCGTGCGCACCATCACTGACTGCCATGTGACCCGGAAGGGCGACGAGGTGGACATTGAGGTGACAGCGGACGGCTACCTCTATAACATGGTGCGCATTCTGGCAGGCACCCTGTGTGAGGTGGGCGGGCCGGATGCAGCCCGATGCCATCCCCGGCATCCTTGCCAGCCGGGACCGCAGCCAGGCCGGGCCGACGCTGCCCGCGAAAGGGCTATTTTTGGAGAAGGTGGACTACGACCTATGAGAAAAAATCGCAACCGTCCGGAGAGTGACGAGCCGCTTTCGGAAGGGCGGGTCGAATATCTGGAAGCTGCCCGCCAGCGTGTGCGGAACCGGCGCATCCGCCGCACGGCGGTGCTGCTGGTGCTGCTGACGGCGGTGGTGCTGTTTGCCACCGGCATCGCGGGCAGCTCGGTGGCGGCCCTGAAGGATCTGACCGATACGGCCCGCATTGCCCTGCTGCCCGGCTCCGGCTGGCCCCAGCAGACCGGTGTGGCCGAGCTGGAGCAGATGGCCCCCCTGACCGGCAGCTTTGTGGAGCTGGGGGACGAGGGCTGTGTGGTCTGGTCGCGCACCGGCAAAAAGCTGAACAGCATCCAGAGCGGCTATGCCCGCCCGGCGCTGGCCGCGGGCAAGACCCGCTTTGTCCTCTACAACCGCTCCGGAAACGAGCTGCGGGTGGAGAGCCGCACCCAGAACCTTTACACCAAGCAGCTGGAAAACAGCATTTTCCTCTGCGCCATGTCGGACAACGGCACGCTGGCTGTGGTCACGGAGGACCAGACCAGCATGGCGAAGCTGCTGGTATACAGCCCCTCCATGGAGCAGCAGCTCAGCTGGAGCATGACCTCCAACGACGGCACCCCCCTGCGGATGGCCTTTTCCCCCGACAGCCGGAAGCTGGCGGCGGCAGCCGTCACCGTCAGCGGGGGACAGGTGATGACCAACCTCTACCTCATCAATCTGGCATCGGGCGATCCCGTCAGTCTGGTGAATCAGGGCGGTGTGCCCCAGTGGCTGGGGTGGACCTCCGCTTCCACAATCCTGGCTGTCTACGATACCAGGGCCGTGCTCTACAATGCGGGCGGCGGCGAGCGTGCGGTCTATGATTTTGCGGGCACGGAGCTGAAAGATGTTTCGGTGGACGCGGCAGGCAATGTGGCCCTGCTGCTGGCATCGGGGCAGGTCTCTCAGGCTGTGACGCTGGACAAAAACCTGAACGTCCAGTTCAGCGCCGCTGTCTCGGCGGCAAATTCCATTGTCCGGGCGGGGAACCTATTCTATCTGCTGGCCGATAACGCCGTGGAGTGCTTTGATGCATCTGGCACCCAGCAGTGGAGCCAGAACCTTGACACCAGCCCGCAGGCATTGCTGGCCAACAGCAAGGATCTGCTGCTGTTCAGCGGCAACACGGTGCAGAAGTTGGAGATTCCGGAGAGCTAAACCTCTCCGTCAATGCTTCGCATTGCCACCTCTCCTAATAGGAGAGGCAAGAAGGCTGTATCGTAAACTTGGCTCCCCTATTAGGGGAGCTGTCGCCGCAGGCGACTGAGAGGTTTAATAAGGTTAAACGTATGTTCAAGAATCCGTCATTTATTTTTGATATCCTATGTACGGTGGTCTGGCTGGTGCTGGCCGTCCGGTATGCCCGCAAAGGCTTTCTGGCCTCGGTGGTGCAGCTGACGGGCAGCCTCATCAGCCTGTTCGGTGCCAGAGCCTTTTCAGGCTGGGCAGCCGGGCAGGTGTTCGAGCGCTTCCTCGCCGGAAGCTTCCGGGACCAGATCGCTGCCAATATCGCCGCCGGGGGAGCCGTCAGTCTGGATGGCATTGCCCAGCGGTACGCGGGCTTTCTGCCCGAGGCGTTCCGGGCATCCATCGTGGATGCCTGCGAGCGCTCCATCTCTGCCGTCCTCAATGACAACGCCGTTGTGCTGGCGGATACCATCGTCCAGAAGGTGCTGGCTCCGCTGCTCACCCCGGTGATCTCGCTGGTGCTGTTCTTTGTGGCGTTTGCCCTGCTGCGGATGCTGGTCAGCCTGCTGGTCACGGTGCTGGGGCTGGTGAACAAGCTGCCCGTGATCGGTGCAGTGAACCACTGGCTGGGCTGGGGCGTGGGCGGCATTGCCAGCCTTGTGGACATCTATCTGGTGCTCTGCGTGGTCTGGGCGCTCATTGTGATCACCGGCGGCAACCTCACCATGCTCAACGACACGGTGATGAGCGGCAGCCTTTACTATAAAGTATTCAATGTGTTCAACCCGTTTGTCTGAGCGGGGAGGGAAAAGGAGGAACAATGGTCTGCATTCGATGCCAGAAGCGGCCTGCCATTATTTTTGTCCAGCGGATGGAAAATGGCCAGATGAAAAACGAGGGGTACTGCCTGCACTGTGCCCGGGAGATGCACATCAAACCGGTCGATGATCTGATGAAGCAGTTTGGCATGTCCGACGAGGACATGGATGCCATGGAAGACCGGATGGAAAACATGATGCAGGAGATGGGGGACATGAGCAGCATGAACCCCTTCTCCATGATGATGGGCATGGGCCAGCCGGACCAGAGCGAAGAGGACGACGACCTTGTGCCCGGCTCCAGCGCCACCTTCCCGCTGGGGGTGAACGGCGGTGCCCAGAACGGCAAAAACGAGAAGAAGGCGGGCAAAAACGACAAAAAGCCGCCCCGCCGCAAGTTTTTGGATACCTACTGCGAGAACCTGACCCGCAAAGCCCGGGAGGGGAAGCTGGATGATATCATCGGCCGCGACCGGGAGATCTACCGCACCATCCAGATCCTGAGCCGCCGCCAGAAGAACAATCCCTGCCTCATTGGTGAGGCGGGCGTTGGCAAGACCGCCATTGCCGAGGGCATTGCGGAGCGCATTGCCAAGGGGCAGGTGCCGGCAGGGCTGCAGGATAAGGAGATCTTCCTGCTCGACCTGACCAGCCTTGTGGCAGGCACCCAGTTCCGCGGCCAGTTCGAGCAGCGGGTCAAGGGCCTGCTGAGCGAGGTCAAGGCGGCGGGCAACGTCATCCTGTTCATTGACGAGATCCACACCATTACCTCTGCCGGTGAGAGCGAGGGTGCCATGAATGCGGGCAACATCCTGAAGCCCGCCCTCTCCCGCGGCGAGATCCAGGTCATCGGTGCCACCACCTTCAACGAGTACCGCAAGTATATCGAGAAGGACCAGGCCCTTGAGCGCCGCTTCCAGCCCGTGCGGGTGGAGGAACCCAGCGTTGCTGATACGCTGGCCGTGATGGGCGGCATCAAGCACTACTACGAGGAGCACCACCATGTGCAGGTGCCCGCCGATGTGCTGAGCGCCATCGTCACCCTCAGTGAGCGGTATATCACCGACCGTTACCTGCCCGATAAAGCCATCGACCTGCTGGACGAGGCATGTGCCTGCTGTAATCTGGCCCACCCGGTCATCTCCGAGTACCTGACCATGCAGAAGGAACTGGAGGCCCTCAAGCAGGAAGAGGCCGACATGGAAAACGCCGATGTGAACGAGCCCATCGATTACGAGCGTGTGGCAGAGCGCAAGACCCGGATGGCACAGCTGGAGCGGGAATTGCCCGCCAAGCAGGCTGCAGCCGGGGAGATCCAGGTGACCATGGACGATGTGGCCAAGGTCATTGAGCTGTGGACGGGCATCCCGGCGGTGAAGATCCAGGAGACCGAGTATGCAAAGCTCGCAAGCCTTGAGACCGAGCTGAAAAAGAAGATCATCGGTCAGGACGATGCCGTGCATCTGGTGGCACAGGCGGTCAAGCGCAGTCGCGCCGACCTTTCAGCCGCCGCCGTCCGGCCAGTTTCATCTTTGTGGGGCCCACCGGCGTGGGCAAGACGGAGCTGGTGAAGCAGCTGGCAAACCAGCTCTTTGACGGCCCCGACCCGCTGATCCGGCTGGATATGAGCGAGTATATGGAGAAGTACGCGGTGTCCCGCATGATCGGTTCCCCTCCGGGCTATGTGGGCTACGAGGAGGCGGGTCAGCTGACCGAAAAGGTCCGCCGCCGCCCGTACAGCGTGGTGCTGTTCGATGAGATCGAAAAGGCCCACCCCGACGTCATGAACATCCTGCTCCAGATCCTCGACGAGGGCAAGATCAACGATGCACAGGGCCGCACCGTGGATTTCTCCAACACCGTCATCTGCATGACCTCCAATGCGGGCAGCAGCGACCAGACCACCGCAAGTCTGGGCTTCAACCGCAGCGAGGAGGAGCGGAACGAGGAGAAGAGCCGCAAGGCACTGAGCCAGTTCCTCCGCCCCGAGTTTTTGGGCCGCGTGGATGAGGTCATCACCTTCAAGCCGCTGAGCGAGGAGACCCTGCAGGGCATTGCCGCCCTGATGCTGGACGAGTACAAGCCCAGCATGGAGGCCAAGGGCATTGCCTACAGCTATACCCCGGCGGCACTGGCAGCGCTGGTGCACAAGAGCCAGGGCGGCAAGTTTGGTGCCCGCGACCTGCGCCGGACCATCCGCAAGGCTGTGGAGGACCCCGCCGCTGAAAAGATCATCGACGGTACCCTTGTTTCCGGCTCCACCCTGACCGTGGATGCTGAAAACGATGAGATCGTGCTGAAATAAAGAGCAAACAGAAAGCCGCTGCACAGCGTAACAACTGTGCAGCGGCTTTTGTAGTGTATAAAACCTCTCAGCCGCCTGCGGCGGCAGCTCCCCTGATAGGGGAGCCAAGCCCTGTGGGAGAGGTTACTCCACGCTGACCGGCTCCTCCGGCTTGTTGGCGGTACGGGCGCTCGTGCGGCCCTCGGGAATGATCTCGCCTGCGGCGGTCAGGCTGAGCTTGGCCAGGGTCGGGCCCACCAGCTCGTACACCAGCACCGAGAAGAGCACCACGTTGCGCACCATGTGGCCGTCAGATAGCTCGGCAGCCTCGGCGGCCATACCCAGTGCCACACCGGCCTGCGGCAGCAGGGTGATGCCCAGATACTTCTGGATCTTCTCGCTGCAGCGGGTGGCCTTGCAGCTGACATAGGAGCCGGAGATCTTGCCCAGAGAGCGGGAAGCGATATAGACAGCACCAATGAGCAGGACCATGGGGTTTGCGAGGATGTTCAGGTCCAGCTCCGCGCCGGACAACACGAAGAACAGGATGTTCACCGGGCTTACCCAGCGGTCCAGGCGGTCCATCAGCTCATCGGAAGTGGGGCAGATGTTGCAGAACACCGTACCGGTCATCATGCAGACCAGCAGCAGCGAGAAGCCGCAGTGGATGGGGCCGACCTCAAAGCTGACCATGGAAAGGCCCACCGTCAGCAGCACAAAGGCCACCGAAAGGCTCATGCGCTTGGAGCGGGAGTGGAAGTAGATCTCCAGCTGGTTGAGCAGCAGACCGGCCAGCGCGCCCAGGCCCAGGCTGAGTACGATCTCCACCAGAGGCTCCAGAAGGATACTGATGGGGTCGATGCGGCCCTGTTCCAGCGCGTTTGCGATGCCGAAAGAGGCTGAGAAGAGCACCAGACCCACGGCATCATGAATGGCGACCACCATCAGCAGCAGGCGGGTGAGGGGGCCGTCGGCCTTGTACTGCTTGACCACCATCAGGGTGGCGGCAGGGCTGTGGCAGAGGCGATGGCACCCAGCGTGATGGCCGAGGCCATGGAGATGACATCCGGCCGGGCAAAGTGCAGGGCCACCAGAGCGATATCCACCAGTACGGTGGTGATAACGGCCTGCAGGATGCCCACAGTGACCGCCTGCCTGCCCATGCTCTCCAACATGCTGAGCCGGAACTCGTTGCCGATGACAAAGGCGATGAAGCCCAGTGCCACCTGTGTGATGATGCCGTAGCTCTCGACCTGTGCAAGGCTCCCGAAGCCGAAGCCCCAGCCGCTCAGGCCCAGCCGACCCAGAAAGAAGGGGCCCAGCAGAAGCCCCGCCACCAGATAAGAGGTGACAGCCGGCAGACGGACCGCTTTTGCTGCACGGGATGCCAACAGGCCTGCAATGAGCGAAAGAGACATGCAAATGAGCAATTGCTCCATAATGAGATCCTCCTCAGGAATTAAGATACGTTAAAAAGTATATCTTATCTGAGGAGGAAAAGCAACATTTGTTAATTGAATTTAAAAATCTTCTGTGCAAGGCGGTAACCGCCCAGCACGAGCTTGTCGCCCTTGGGATCTTCAGGTTGGTCACGCCGCCGAAGCCGAAGCGGATGGAGCGGTAGACCCCGGCACTGGTGTGTGCCTTGAGGTAGGCCCACAGTTCGTTCTCCTTCTGCTTTGCGGCGGCACTGCCGTCCAGCAGCAGGAAGATGTCGCTGATGGCCATCATCATGGAGAGGTAGTGGAGCATATAGTTGCGCAGCTTCTTCTGGCCCTTGAGGGCATCCAGGTCCTGGCAGTCGATCATGTGGCGGGTCACCCGCAGCTGCTGGTCCACGCGCTTGACCATGACGCTCTCGTTGACGCTCTGGTCGGCCCGGCCGATGAAATAGCGGTAGAGGTCGAGGTTCATATAATACATGGTCTTGACGAAGGGCAGAGGCTGGTAGACGAAGATGTTGTCCACGTAGAAGGTGTGCTTGGGCAGCACCATGCCGCAGTCCCGTAGCACCTGTGTGCGGTACATCACCGAGTGCATCAGCAGGTTCTGGTCGGGCCGGAAGTGGCCGACATGCGTCCAGCTGAACAGTCGGTTCTGGGGAAATACGTTGGTGTAGCGCACGGTGTGGCTGGTGTTGTCCTCCACATGCTCGTAGACATAGTTGCAGATCATCAGGTCAGGCGCGGTGCCCCGGGCAGTCAGCGTGTTCAGCTTGGCCAGCACGGTCCTGAGGGCTGCTTCGTCCAGCCAGTCGTCGCTGTCCACTACCTTGTAATACAGGCCGGTGGCATTGCGGATGCCCTGATTCACGCCCTCGCCGTGGCCGCCGTTCTCCTGATGGATGGCCTTGACGATGGTGGGATATTTGGCGGCGTACTCGTCGCAGATGGCGGGGGTGTCATCCTTGGTGGAACCATCGTCCACCAGGATGATCTCGGCCTGCTCCCCGGCGGAGAGCAGGGTCTCGATGCAGTGGCGCATATATGCCGCCGAGTTGTAGCACGGGACGGCGAAGGTGATCAATTTCTGAGCCATACAAAATACTCCTTTGCTCTTTTCCGGCAGATGCACAAAGCAGGGGCCGGGATGGAGATATGTACCCATATTATAGCATTTTTGTGCAGGAAATGCTATCGAACGTGGGAAATGTCAGAGATGTTTTACAATTATCCGGGGAGTTGTGGTATACTGATTGGGTTATAAACCGCTCAGGCCGCTTTGCGTCCAACTCCCCTGGTAGGGGAGCCAAGACTTGCCTCTCCTACCAGGAGAGATGGCATTGCGAAGCAATGACGGAGCGGTTTTATATGGATAGGAGGAACCATGGAAAGTCCGCATAGTATTCTGAAAAAAGTCTTTGGCTACGACAGCTTCCGCCCGGGGCAGGAGGAGATCGTCTCCCGCCTGCTGGCCGGGCAGGATGTGCTGGCCGTGATGCCCACAGGTGCGGGCAAGTCCATCTGCTATCAGGTGCCGGCCCTGCTGCTGCCGGGCATCACCATCGTGGTCTCGCCGCTGGTGAGCCTGATGAAGGATCAGGTGGGGGCGCTGGTACAGGCCGGTGTGGCGGCAGCGTTCCTGAACAACAGCCTGACAGACAACCAGAAGGCTCTGATGCTCCGCCGCGCCCGGGAGGGGTGGTATAAGATCATCTATGTGGCTCCGGAGCGGCTGGAGATGCCGGGCTTCCAGCGGTTTGCGCAGGAGCGGGAGATCAGCATGGTCACGGTGGACGAGGCCCACTGCATCAGCCAGTGGGGGCAGGACTTCCGCCCCAGCTACCTGCGCATCAAGGCGTTTGTGGACAACCTGCCCAAGCGCCCGGTGGTGGGAGCCTTTACGGCCACCGCCACGGCCCATGTGCGGGAGGACATCCGCACCCATCTGGAACTCCACACCCCCTACGAGGTGACCACCAGCTTCGACCGGCCCAACCTCTATTTTGCCACCCGCAGGGCTCTGCCCAGCGAGAAGCCCAAAGTTCTGCTCGACCTTGTGCTCAGGGAGCGGGACAATGCGGGCATCATCTATTGCAGTACCACCCGGCAGGTGGACGAGACCACCCGCCTGCTGCAGAGCCGGGGAATCCGTGCTGCAGCCTACCACGCCAAACTGGATGCGGATACCCGGCGGCAGAATCAGGACGATTTCCTCTATGACCGGGTACAGATCATGGTGGCGACCAATGCCTTCGGCATGGGCATCGATAAGCCAAACGTCCGGTTCGTCATCCATTATAATATGCCCAAGGATCTGGAGAGCTATTATCAGGAGGCGGGCCGCGCGGGCCGTGACGGGGAGCCAGCCCGCTGCACCTTGCTCTATTCCGGCACCGATGTGCGCACCATCCGGTTCTTCATCGACAAGGAGATGGAGGCTGACAACGGCCTGCCTGCGGATGTCAAGGCCGAAGCGGCACGCAAGGCAGAGGAACGGCTTAAGTACATGACCTTCTACTCCACCACGCCGCGCTGCCTGGGGTATCTGCTGAGCTACTTCGGCGAGGCCGCGCCCCAGAAGTGCGAGAACTGTTCCAACTGTCTGCTGGCAGCACAGGCCGCCGAACAGGTGGAGGAGCAGGCGGCACAGGCCCGCCAGCGCGCCGCGGCCAGTGCGAAGCGGCTGGCCTCGGCCTCCCGCCGCCGTGCCGACGAAGATGCCCTCAGCGAGGCCGACGAGAAGCTGCTGGCCGCGCTCTACGCCCTCCGCAAGCGGCTGGCCGCAAAGCAGAAGCTCCCTGCCTATATGGTGTTCAACGATTCCACCCTTCGCCAGATGGCGCTGAAAAAGCCCCTGAGCGTGGAGGAACTGCTCAATATCCCCGGTGTGGGCGAGAAAAGGCCGCCCGCTATGGCCAGGAGTTCCTGGGTGTCATCGGAGAAACCGTTGGCACACGGTGAATTGGAGATAAAAGAACAAATAAAACGTCCCGTTTTCCACGGCCAGTGCAGGCAGAGTGGAAAGCGGGACGCTTTTTGTAAAAATAAAAGGGAACTGAATCACTCCAGTTCCCTCAAGTATATGTCCCTGAGAACATATACCCCAATTAGTAAGAATATTATATCGCAGCTGTTGAAAAAATGCAACTGTTAAATATAATTTTTCAAAATTTCCATCCGTTTCGTCAGGTCGGGATGAATGATAATTGAAGCGACGGCAGGGTTGACTTCAGAGCGATAGGTTTCTGTGATATGCTCAAATTCTTCAATGAACTTAAGGATTTCGGAATTTGGCATCTGCAATAGCTTCAGATAATAGGACATCAGAATGACATAATCTCCGATGGTCTTGAAATTGACATACGGAAGCTGAATCGCAGAACGGAGACAGGCTTTCATTGCCTTTGTGGGGTCAAAATTGCGAAATCGGGTATCAAATACCACGGCATTGTGAGCAATAGCATTTCGGAGATCTTTCAAAGCATAGATGTAGCGAAATAAGAGCTCACAGGATGTATCGTTGGAAAGATCAAGGCCAATGCGGGTGGAAATATCTTTTCGGACAGGAAAAGTCAAACAAGAAAGCAAGTATCCAAAATCTCCCATGGTCATGATCTCGAAGAAAGCCCAAAGAGGAACACCGGAGTAAGTTGGATTATTGTAAAAATGTGTGATTTTTGGATTTCCTTTTGCATAGGCGTTTGCAAGGCTGGACTGGATGGAACGCTGAAGGTTCAATTTGTTTTGCTGGGCTCGCTTTTTCTGTTCAACGGTGAAATTGGCAGGGGAGTTGTTGTAACTGCAAACGACACGATCCAGAACATCCGAAATACTCTCGGATTGTGCGTTTTCAAGGATGCCCTGCAATGCGATGTTCTTGACAGCAGTTTCAATGAACATCATTTTTCCGTAAAACAGAGCTTTCAGGGCAGAATCATATTGGATGGTGGCATAGAGCTCCTGATAAGAAGAAAAAGGCAGGCGCGCACCGGCAGATTTGAAGAAACGATAGCCTTTATAGCCATGATAATATCCGGTTGTGACAAGCTGCTGTTTCTGTGTTTCGCCGGAGATGGCGATGCCGTTGTCACGCAGATGCTGCATTAAGTCGTTTGTTGTTTTATAGCTCATGGGCATCCTCGATTTACATGCTATGGGTAGCAAACACCTGTTCGTCCTCCCACCAGACGGGGGACTTTGCGGCAAGGCTCTTGGGAACATCCAGAAGCCGCTGGTTGGAGCTGCCCCGGAAGCGCAGGGAGATATCGTGCTGGGCTTCCACAAAGCGGCCGTCCACCAGAACATCCAGCAGACTCAGCAGCTCATCGGTGACCTCACAGCGGGCCGGGCAGGGAACACTGCCGGTCAGCTGCTCCCAGGTGTAACCGGAATAGCACCAGACGCTCTTATTCGGGTACAGCGCCCTGAAGTTGCGGACGAAGGGCAGCAGCCCCGCTGGTTCTCCGGCTCAAAAGGCTCACCGCCCAGCAGGGAGATTCCTGCAATATAGTCGGGCTGGCAGGATGCAAATATCTCGTTGCGCACGGCTTTGCCGAAGGGCTGACCGTACCCGAAATCCCATGCCACCTCGTTGAAGCAGCCCGGCAGTGGTGCCTGCAGCCCGAAACAAAGATGCTGGTGCGCACCCCCGGCCCGTTGGCAATGTCGTAATACTTGATTGTTGCGTAATTCATCACAGATGCAGCACCCGATCCTTGATCTCCTGTGTCCGGCCCTGGTTCCAGAACTGGGTGCCGATATAGCCGCAGGTGCGGCGGGCGACATTCAGCTTGTTCTGGTTACGGTTGCCGCACTTGGGGCATTCCCACACCAGCTTGCCGTCATCCTCAACGATCTTGATCTCCGTCGTAGCCGCAGCACTGGCAGTAATCGGACTTGGTGTTCAACTCGGCGTACATGATGTTATCATAGATGAACTGCAGCACGCTTATCACGGCCTCCAGATTGTCCTGCATGTTGGGCACTTCCACATAGCTGATGGCACCGCCCGGGGACAGCTTCTGGAACTCGCTCTCAAACTTGAGCTTGGTGAAGGCATCAATGGGCTCCGAAACATGGACGTGGTAGCTGTTGGTGATATAGTTCTTATCGGTGATGCCGGGCACGATGCCGAACCGCTTCTGCAGGCACTTGGCAAACTTGTAGGTGGTGGATTCCAGCGGGGTACCGTAGAGGGAGAGTAGTCCATGTTCTCGGCCTTCTTCCACTCGGTGCACTTGTCGTTCATGTGCTGCATCACGCTCAGGGCAAAAGGCTTGGCACCGGCATCGGTGTGGCTCTTGCCGGTCATATACTTCACGCACTCATACAGACCAGCGTAGCCCAGGCTGATGGTGGAGTAGCCGCCGAAGAGCAGCTTGTCGATCTTCTCGCCCTTCTTGAGGCGGGCCAGTGCGCCGTACTGCCACAGGATGGGGGCGGCGTCGCTGGGGGTGCCCATCAGGCGCTGATGGCGGGCCTGCAGTGCCTTGTGGCAGAGAGCCAGGCGCTCGTCAAAGATCTTCCAGAACTTCTCGAAGTTGCCGCCGGAGGAAAGGGCTACATCCACCAGATTGATGGTGACAACACCCTGATTGAAGCGGCCATAATACTTGGGCTTGCCGGTCTCGGGGTCCACATAGGGGGTCAGGAAGCTGCGGCAGCCCATGCAGGTGTAGCAGTGGCCCTCGCCATTCTTTGTCTACCTTCAGCTCGAGCATCTTCTTCTCGGAGATGTAGTCGGGGACCATCCGCTTGGCGGTACACTTGGCAGCCAGCTCGGTCAGGTAGTAGTAGGGGTCACCGGGGTGGATGTTGTCCTCTTCCAGCACATAGATCAGCTTGGGGAAGGCGGGGGTGATCCAGACACCGGCCTCGTTCTTCACGCCCTGATAGCGCTGACGGATGGTCTCCTCGATGATGATGGCGAGGTCGGATTTCTCCTGCGCGTTGCGGGCTTCGCCCAGATACATGAACACGGTGATGAAGGGGGCCTGACCGTTGGTGGTCATGAGGGTGACGACCTGATACTGGATGGTCTGGACGCCGCGGTTGATCTCGTTGCGCAGGCGGCGCTCCACGATCTCCTTCTTGCGCTCCGGGGTAACGTCCAGCCCTTCCATCTCGGCCTCGACCTCGGCGGCAATCTTCTTGCGGGAGACGTCCACGAAGGGGGCAAGATGGGTCAGGCTGATGCTCTGGCCGCCATACTGGTTGGAAGCCACCTGCGCAATGATCTGGGTGGCAATGTTGCAGGCGGTAGAAAAGCTGTGGGGCTTTTCAATATAGGTGCCGGAGATCACGGTGCCGTTCTGCAGCATATCCTCCAGGTTGACCAGATCGCAGTTGTGCATGTGCTGCGCAAAGTAGTCGGAATCGTGGAAGTGGAACAGGCCCTCATTGTGTGCCTTGACGATCTCCGGGTCCAGCAGCAGGCGGGCAGTCAGGTCTTTGGAAATCTCACCGGCCATATAGTCGCGCTGGACGCTGTTGACGGTGGGGTTCTTGTTGGCGTTCTCCTGCTTGACTTCCTCGTTCTGGCACTCGATGAGGCTCAGGATGCGCTCGTCGGTGGTGTTGGTCTGGCGCTTGAGGCTCTGCACATAACGATAGGTGATATAATGGCGGGCTACATCGTGGGCCTGCATGTCCATCAGCTTGTTCTCCACCATGTCCTGGATCTCTTCCACGCTCACGGCACGGTTCAGCGCCTGGCACTGCTCCGTGACATCGTTGGCGATGGACAGGATCTGCTCCTGGGTCAGGCTGCTCTTGCGGCTGACCGAATCGCTGGCCTTGGTGACAGCGGTGATGATCTTGGTAATGTCAAAAGGCACTTCCGCACCGTTGCGTTTGATGATCTTCATAGTGTTCCTCCGTCGTTCTATCTGTGTGCAGTTCAAACGGGTGCCTCTTTCGCAAGAGGCACCCGCAAAGCAGTCTTGGGATGCGTTCAATTGATGTGATTCTATGATATCACTATTTAGTGATATGTCAATGGAGAAACCACTACATTTTGTGTTTTGGCGGTTTCGCCAAAATTGAGCCGAGAATCTTGGAGCAAAATTTGAGGCCAAAGCTCTTGACAAACTGTGCAAGGAAAGTGTTTGCATTCCGGGGCGTAATATCCACGGCGGTGTATACTTCTCTGGAAGTTTGGATAGAACAATACCTTATTATATAGAGAAAATGGCCTCTGAGGTCCTGCAGCCTCCGCGTCAAGGAACGTGTAAATTGCAGTTAAAAAACTAGTCAAAAAGTCAAAGACGCAAAAAGAAACGAAAAAAGTGAAAAAAGGGGTTGCCAAACGTGCCGGGATATGGTATTATACTTGAGCGCCAAGGGCCGCCGGAAAGAATGACTTCTGAAAGCGGCAGAAGCAAAGCGAAAGAACCAATATGGATACGTTGAAAAACGAGCCACAAGTTCGAAAGATCGAAAGCTTCTGAAAAAGTGCTTGACAAAATCACTTCTGTGGTAAAATAATCAAGTCGTCAGCCGCTAAGGCTGAGGCGCCTGGACCTTGAAAATTGAACAATATCGAAAAACTTGTAACGGAACCTATTTTCGTGTTGGAAAAACACGTTAAACAATTCCAAACAAAGTAATTCACACAGGACGCAAGCGATTGCGTGCTGAGCGAAGAAGATTTAACACTTTTTAAGTGATAAATATCATTTATAAAGAGTTTGATCCTGGCTCAGGACGAACGCTGGCGGCGCTAACACATGCAAGTCGAACGAGCGAGAGAGCTTGCTTTCTCGAGCGAGTGGCGAACGGGTGAGTAGCGTGAGGAACCTGCCTCAAAGAGGGGGACAACAGTTGGAAACGACTGCTAATACCGCATAAGCCCACGGCTCGGCATCGAGCAGGGGGAAAAGGAGCAATCCGCTTTGAGATGGCCTCGCGTCCGATTAGCTAGTTGGTGAGGTAATGGCCCACCAAGGCGACGATCGGTAGCCGGACTGAGAGGTTGAACGGCCACATTGGGACTGAGACACGGCCCAGACTCCTACGGGAGGCAGCAGTGGGGAATATTGCACAATGGGGGAAACCCTGATGCAGCGACGCCGCGTGGAGGAAGAAGGTCTTCGGATTGTAAACTCCTGTTGTTGAGGAAGATAATGACGGTACTCAACAAGGAAGTGACGGCTAACTACGTGCCAGCAGCCGCGGTAAAACGTAGGTCACAAGCGTTGTCCGGAATTACTGGGTGTAAAGGGAGCGCAGGCGGGAAGACAAGTTGAAGTGAAATCTATGGGCTCAACCCATAAACTGCTTTCAAAACTGTTTTTCTTGAGTAGTGCAGAGGTAGGCGGAATTCCCGGTGTAGCGGTGGAATGCGTAGATATCGGGAGGAACACCAGTGGCGAAGGCGGCCTACTGGGCACCAACTGACGCTGAGGCTCGAAAGTGTGGGTAGCAAACAGGATTAGATACCCTGGTAGTCCACACCGTAAACGATGATTACTAGGTGTTGGAGGATTGACCCTTCAGTGCCGCAGTTAACACAATAAGTAATCCACCTGGGGTACGACCGCAAGGTTGAAACTCAAAGGAATTGACGGGGGCCCGCACAAGCAGTGGAGTATGTGGTTTAATTCGACGCAACGCGAAGAACCTTACCAAGTCTTGACATCCTGCGACGATGCTGGAAACAGTATTTTCCTTCGGGACGCAGAGACAGGTGGTGCATGGTTGTCGTCAGCTCGTGTCGTGAGATGTTGGGTTAAGTCCCGCAACGAGCGCAACCCTTATGTCAGTTACTACGCAAGAGGACTCTGGCAGGACTGCCGTTGACAAAACGGAGGAAGGTGGGGATGACGTCAAATCATCATGCCCTTTATGACTTGGGCTACACACGTACTACAATGGCGTTAAACAAAGAGAAGCAAGACCGCGAGGTGGAGCAAAACTCAGAAACAACGTCCCAGTTCGGACTGCAGGCTGCAACTCGCCTGCACGAAGTCGGAATTGCTAGTAATCGTGGATCAGCATGCCACGGTGAATACGTTCCCGGGCCTTGTACACACCGCCCGTCACACCATGAGAGCCGGGGGGACCCGAAGTCGGTAGTCTAACCGCAAGGAGGACGCCGCCGAAGGTAAAACTGGTGATTGGGGTGAAGTCGTAACAAGGTAGCCGTAGGAGAACCTGCGGCTGGATCACCTCCTTTCTAAGAGTCAGGCAGATGGAAGAACATCGAAGATGGTCGACCATCTGGAACAGGTGACAGATACAAGCAGAGTAGATATTGTTCGATTTTGAGGGCCCTGAAAAGGACACTCAAAGACGTACCTTGAAAACTGAATAATAACTGCGAAACAAAGATTATAGTAAGTTCTTTTAAGAAATATTGCAATTTCAAAAGGAAGGGTAACAATAATCTTCGTTGGCAATAAGAGAGAATCAAGAGGATACCAAATGTTCTGAAAGAACGTTTGAAAGGTCAAGCGAACAAGGGCGCAGGGCGAATGCCTTGGCACTGGGAGCCGATGAAAGACGTGATAAGCTGCGATAAGCTTCGGGGAGCTGCAAATAAGCATTGATCCGGAGATCTGAATGAGGAAACTCACCTGGGTTCATACTCAGGTACAATACACTGAAATTTAAAATAGGTGTATTGAGGGAACCGCCTGAACTGAAACATCTAAGTAGGGCGAGGAAGAGACATCAAACGAGATTCCGTAAGTAGTGGCGAGCGAACGCGGAAGAGGGCAAACCGAGAGTAGAAATACTTTCGGGGTACGGACTGCTTTTAGGAGACTCAATCTGTTAACCGAACGGCATGGGAAGGCCGGTCAGAGAGTGTGAGAACCACGTAGGTGAAAACGGAGAGAGCTGCGCAGGATCCAGAGTACGGCCAGACACGTGAAACCTGGTCGGAATACGGGGGGACCACCCTCCAACCCTAAATACTACCCAGTGACCGATAGCGTATAGTACTGTGAAGGAAAGGTGAAAAGCACCCCGGGAGGGGAGTGAAAAAGAACCTGAAACCCTGTGCCTACAAGCACCTAGAGCGCGTCAAAGCGTGATAGGGTACTTTTTGTAGAACGGTCCGGCGAGCGATTGTATGCAGCAAGGTTAAGGACTTAAGGTCTGGAGCCGAAGCGAAAGCGAGTTTGAAAAGGGCGTTAAGTTGCATATAATGGGCCTGAAACCGGGTGACCTACCCATGGTCAGGTTGAAGTGGAAGTAAAATTCCATGGAGGACCGAACCGACCTCCGTTGAAAAGGCGGCGGATGAACTGTGGGTAGCGGAGAAATTCCAATCGAACCCGGAGATAGCTGGTTCTCCCCGAAATAGTTTTAGGACTAGCCTCAAGTTAGATACCTGGAGGTAAAGCACTGAATAGCCTAGCGGCCGAGAGGTTAGCGAAGCTTATCAAACTCAGAATGCCAGAGTATTGATGCTTGGGAGTCAGACAGTGTCAGATAAATGTCATTGTCAAAGGGAAACAGCCCAGATCTACAGCTAAGGTCCCAAAGTCAGGTTAAGTGGAAAACGATGTGAAGATACGCAGACAACCAGGATGTTGGCTCAGAAGCAGCCACTCATTCAAAGAGTGCGTAATAGCTCACTGGTCGAGCGTCTTTGCGCGGAGAATTTAACGGGGCTAAACCTGACACCGAAGCTTAGGCAATACAGTAATATTGGGTAGGGGAGCGTTGTATACGCGGAGAAACAGTATCTCAAGCGGTGGTTTGGATAGAAGTGAGAATGCCGGAATGAGTAGCGCGAATGCAGTGAGAATCTGCATGGCCGAAAGCCTCAGGTTTCTGGAGGAAGGTTCGTCCGCTCCAGGTTAGTCGGGAGCTAAGGTGAGGCCGGAAGGCGTAGCCGATGCACAGACGGTAGAGATTCCGTCACCACCAAAGAGTTAAGCACAGGGACACATGAAGTCTCAGAGCCGGGTGTTGGTTCCGGTAGAGATCCGAAGTCTGAGATGGAAGATGGCGAGAAAAGCTGTGTGTATTTCTGAGGTGCCCGTACCGCAAACCGACACAGGTAGGTAGGAAGAAGATTCTAAGGCCAACGGGAGAAGGGTTGTTAAGGAACTCGGCAAATTGACCCCGTAACTTCGGGAGAAGGGGTGCTCCAGAGATGGAGCCGCAGAGAATCGGCCCAAGCAACTGTTTACCAAAAACACAGGTTTGTGCTAAATCGAAAGATGACGTATACGAGCTGACGCCTGCCCGTGCTGGAAGGTTAAGAGGAGATGCAAGCATTGAATCGAAGCCCCAGTGAACGGCGGCCGTAACTATAACGGTCCTAAGGTAGCGAAATTCCTTGTCAGGTAAGTTCTGACCCGCATGAAAGGCGTAATGATTTGGGCACTGTCTCAACAGCCCGCCCGGCGAAATTGTAGTACCGGTGAAGATGCCGGTTACCCGCGACAAGACGGAAAGACCCCATGGAGCTTTACTGTAGCCTAATATTGGGTTTCGATGTTGCATGCACAGGATAGATGGGACCTGGGAAACCAAGGCTTTGGCTTTGGCGGAGAGGCCGTTGGGATACCATCCTTGCGATATTGGAATTCTAACCTGCGGCTTTGAATCGAGTCGGGGGACATTGTTAGGTGGGCAGTTTGACTGGGGCGGTCGCCTCCTAAAGAGTAACGGAGGCGTTCAAAGGTTCGCTCAGCTTGAACGGAAATCAAGCAAAAGAGTGCAAACGCAGAAGCGAGCCTAACTGCGAGACTGACGGGTCGAGCAGTAACGAAAGTTGGAGTTAGTGATCCGGTGGTATGTGAGTGGAAATGCCATCGCTCAACGGATAAAAGTTACCCTGGGGATAACAGGCTGATCTCCCCCAAGAGTCCACATCGACGGGGAGGTTTGGCACCTCGATGTCGGCTCATCGCATCCTGGGGCTGTATTCGGTCCCAAGGGTTTGGCTGTTCGCCAATTAAAGCGGTACGCGAGCTGGGTTCAGAACGTCGTGAGACAGTTCGGTCCCTATCTGTCGTGGGCGCAGGATATTTGATGGGAGCTGTCCCTAGTACGAGAGGACCGGGACGGACGTACCTCTGGCGCACCAGTTGTTCCGCCAGGAGCATAGCTGGGCAACTACGTACGGATCGGATAAACGCTGAAAGCATCTAAGCGTGAAGCCGACCCAAAGATAAGATATCCCACTGATTTGATCAGGTAAGATCCCTTGCAGACTACGAGGTTGATAGGCACGATGTGTAAGTGGAGCGATCCATTCAGCAAGTGTGTACTAATAGATCGAGGGCTTGACCACAATTCGCTTGAATTTCTCAAGTCAATGATAAAATGTCAGCAGTGATTATTCAGTTTTGAAGGCACGTCCTTCAAGAAATACTGGACAAAGTAAAACAGAAATGTTATACTGAACCAGTCATATTGGTCGGTGACGATGACGGTGAGGTTCCACCTGTTCCCATTCCGAACACAGAAGTTAAGCTCACTCGTGCCCAAGATAGTTCGCTGGAAACGGCGCGTGAAAATAGGTAGTCGCCGACTTACATGAAACCCCTGAGGAAGAAATTCTTCAGGGGTTTGTTGTTTGAAAAAAATTTTGTAGCTTCTGCCTTAAAACCCGTCCCTGAATCGTATATGGGATAAGCATGTATTCCGTCTGCGGTGAGATCGCACAAAGAGGAGGGGCAGGATGAAGCTTTTATTCAAACAACGGATGTTTTCGTGGTTCGACAGCTACGATATCTATGATGAAAACGAGAACACGGTCTATGTGGTGAAAAGGGCAGCTCTCGTGGGCACTGCCTGAAAATATTCGACACGGAAGAGAACGAGCTTGGTACAGTCAAGCAGGAGGTGCTGACCTGGCTGCCCAAGTTTGAACTCTATGAGGGTGAAAATTATATCGGCTGCCTCGAAAAGGAACTGGGCTGGTTCAAGCCCAAGTACAACATCGATTTTAACGGCTGGCATGTGGAGGGAGATTTCCCTGGGTGGGATTACACCATTACAAAGCCGGTGGGAGAGACAGTCGCAACGGTTTCCAAAGAGCTGCTGCAATGGACGGACACCTATGTGCTGGATATCGTTGACCCGGCAGACGCGCTCTATGTGCTGATGTTCGTGCTGGCTATCGATGCCGAAAAGTGTTCTGCAAAATGAAACTGGATCTGCCCGGCTGTGTGGGAATGCCCGCATGGCCGGGCTTTTTACGTTGCATGGGTTGGGAAACAGTGGTATCATTAAAAAGTACGATAAAACCTGAAAATAACGAGGTGCAAATGGAAGTATTTGAAATCGAGACAGAGCGTCTGCAGCTGCGGCAGTTCCGGGTGGAGGACGCGCAGGACGTATTTGCGATTTTCTCGGATGAGCAGACCACGCTGGATTGCGGCGGTTATCATGCCTTTGATGCAATGGATGAGGAATATGACCGTCTGATGCAGAAATTTGCGGGACAGACCCGTTACAGCGTTGTCCGCAAGGCAGATGGGCGTGTGATCGGCGTGATCTCGCTGATGGATGCCGAGCGTGCCGTGCCCGGCTGGGAGCTGGGCATTGAGATGGCCCCGGATGTCCGGCGGCAGCAATTCAGGCGTTCTTCGAGAAAACGGACACGGTGCTTTTCACGGGTGGGCATTATGCCTATAACACCATCTCCGGGGAGCTGATGAAAAAACTGGGCTTCACCCATGAGGGCATCGAACACAAGGCCATGCGCCATGCAGAGCGCGGCCCCACGGATCTGGTGTGCTATTATCTGGAAAATAAGTTTTCCTCAGAATTCTACAGATTTCCCTGTTACAATGATAGCATCATCGAAAGGGGAATTTGTATGTTGACAAAATTGAAAACGGGCTGGACGGTACCCAGCTCAAGACCATTGCACTGGTGCTGATGGTGCTGGACCACATTCATTATTTCTTTGAATTCACCGGCTGCATCCCAACGGTGTTCAGTATGCTGGGGCGGCTCAGCGCACCGCTGTTTTTGTTCTGCACGGTGGAGGGCTTTGCCCACACCCATGACCGCAGGCGGTATTTTATCCGCATCTGGGGTATCGGAACGGCCATGGCGGCGCTGGAATTTTTTATGATCTACGCCAAAGCCTTCCGGCGCGGGGATGGCTTCTACCCGCTGAACGCGATTTTTCAGGATCTGATGCTGCTGTGCATCGTCTGGCAGGGCATCGACTGGCTTCGGGAAAAGAAATGGGTCAGGGGCGTGGCTGCCATCGCGGCGGTGGCTGGCTGGCCGTTTGTGATGGTGGCGGTAGTAGCAGATGCTGTCATCACCAGCCCGCTGCCCCCTGTGGACCAGCATCACGGACGGCAGCTGGAGCTTTTTGCTGGGCGGTGTGCTGCTGTATGCATTGCGTGGACGGCGCAAAGTGCAGCTGACGGTATGGGCACTGGTGATCTTCCTGTGTGATTTTGCGCTGACCTTCGGGATGGCTTGCCGGCAGGAGGGCTTTGTCTGGACCCAGATGTTCACCACCTATTACGAGTGGTTCGGCGTGTTTGCAGCCCTGCTGATGCTGCTGTACAACGGTCAGCGCGGCAGCGGGCATAAACAGCTGTTCTACTGGTTCTACCCGGCCCATGTGTATCTGCTGTATGGTGCGTCCTGCCTGCTTTATAACGTTTTGAGGTGATCTTGTGGCAAATGTTCTGATGGTGGATGACAACCGGGACCTGTGCCAGGTAGTGCAGACGGCGCTGGAACGGGACGGCCACCGGGTGGAAACACGACTCTCCGGCGCAGAGCTCACCGAACAACTCTGCCGTTGGGCGGACTGCATCCTGCTGGATGTGATGATGCCCGGAGAGGACGGCTTTGCCGTCTGCCGCCGCATCCGGGGCCTGACCGATGCCCCCATTCTGTTTCTGACGGCCCGGACAGACGAAGCGTCTGTTCTGGAGGGGCTGGGCATCGGGGCAGACGATTACCTTGCAAAGCCTTCCGGGTGGCAGAGCTGCGCGGTGGCGGCGCATCTGCGGCGGCAGAACCGCACCCCGGTGCATCGGCTGGTGCGCGGCGGAGTCAGTTTTGACCTGTCCGCGCGGGAGGCAGCGGTGGGAGAAACTCCTCTGCCGCTGACCCGCTCCGAGTATGCCATCTGCGAGTATCTGGCGCTGCACGCCGGGCAGACCTTTACCAAGGAGCAAATTTACGAAGCGGTTTTTGGTATTGACGGCACTGCGGACGACACCGCCGTGACACAGCACATCAAAAATATCCGGGCAAAGCTGCGGGCAGCGGGCGTGCCGGAGCCGGAAACACTGCTGAAAACCATCTGGGGAGTGGGATATCAATGGAAAAACGAGGGCTGATCTCCCTGCGGGGCGTACTGCTGCGATATCTGGTGCAGACCGTCTTTTGCTGTGTGCTGGCGCTGCTGCTGTGGTTTGCGGCGCTGATGTGCGTCATCAACAGCGGGCTGGCGCTCCCGGCCAATCAGGCCGCGCAGGCCTGCCAGAAGGCTGCACAGGACGTTTTGCCGGGCATGACTGCCGCCACCTTTGATGAGACCCAGCTGGACTCCTTGTGCCGTTATGCCCTGTTTGCCGCGCCGGACAGCAGCGAGGTGCTGGCCACCAACATGGATGCCGGGCACTTGCAGCGGGCAATGGAGAACCGGCAGGGGAAAACCCACTGGCATTTTGGATACACACAGTATTATATGACATCAAAATTGCAGGACGGAACGGTCTGTCTGCTGCAATTTGACTATGCCGTACCCTACGCCGCCCCTGCGCTGCGGGGAAAGCTGCCAGATGTGCAGACGGTGCACTGCATCCTGGGCATTCTACTGCTGGTGGGAGCGGTGGTGTGGAGCACCCACCGCTCCAGAAAGTTTCTGGCCCGGGAGACGGCCCGCCTGACCGAGGTCTCCCGGCAGGTGGCTGAGAAAAAGGGCGTGGAAGAGATTGATTTTTCCGGGCGCAGGTGCGGGAATACGCCGAGACACTGGCTGCCCTGCAGACCATGGGGCAGGAGCTGACGGCCAGCCTGCAGGCACAATGGAAAATGGAGCAGCAGCAGCGGGAGCAGATCATCCAGCTTTCCCATGAGCTCAAAACACCGCTGGCCGTCATTGAGGGCAACGCCGATCTGCTGGCCGAGGACGAGGCCCTGACCCCGGAGCAGCGGGAACAGGTGGAGGCCATCCTGCGGGCACCGAGCAGACCCGGACCTATCTGCTCAAGATCCGTGCTCAGGTGCAGACACCGCTGAAGTATAAGCGGCCCTGAACAGACCCGAATGATGAAAAAGGAAGCCGCCCGGCTGTGGGGAACGCCCGCATGGCCGGGTATTTTGCATTGCATGAGCAGGAAAACCGTGGTATCATAAAAAACGATAGGGTCTGAAAATAGAGGGGAAAATGAACACTTACGGCCATTCGTTCGTCTATCCAAAAAAGAGAGGGGAAAAACAATGAATTTTGAAGAGACAGAAGTCCTTTACAATGTTTACCGTGGAATCCTGCGGAACAATCGGAGCTTTCAACCGGGAAAGAGCACGGCGGTGGAATATCGCATGGACTGCCCGGAGTATGCCGACCTCCTGAAAAAGTATCCCTTTGAGAAAATTGCAGGAAAAGGCACGGACCTGCAGCGGGCAATTCGGGTGCTGAAATACCTCTCGCCTAAGCTGACGCACAGCCCGTGGTACGACGGCCATGTGGACTGCAACGCCCTGGCGCTTTTGGATTACAGTCTGGATAAACCGGAACAGGGCATCAACTGCCTGAATAAGGCCAAAATTCTGGAGGAGATCTGCCTGGCACTGGGAATCTACGCACGGCGGGTGCGCTTCCTGCCCTATTCTCCCTTCGATTTTGATTGTCACGTTGTCACGGAGATCTACGACCGGTCGCAGGAAAAGTGGTGTATGCTGGACCCGACGACCAATGGGTATCTGGTAGATGAGAAGGGCACGATCCTGAGCCTGCTGGAAGCCAGAGAGCGGATGGCAGACACCCGATTTGTGACGTATTGCAAGGCGACGAGCCGGGAAAAGGATCTGCAGAAGCTCTACCGGAAAAATATCGCAAGGACCGCTTACTATGCGAAGAATCTGTTCCGCATTCAGGTGGACGCGGTCTCGCAGTTTGAGAGAGTGGAAACTGGCTGAATTTCCCGCCGGAGCACTTTTCTATCCGGGAATGGAGCGTTGCAAGTGCAGAATACCGGTTGGAGATGGTGCCTGCCTACGCAAAGGGATATGCGGATTTTGATGAAGCCGTCCAGCTGCCGCGGATGCGTGAGGCGGTGGAGCGGACGCGAAACATGGAGGAGCCAAAGGCAATCTCTGCCACCGCTCTGACCGAAAAGCCGGTATCATAAAAAAAAACAGATCGCCGCTGCTTTCCTGACGGAGAGCGGCGGCTTTTTCACACCCGGCGCTCCATGGGCATAGGATGACGCAGACCATGGGGAGGAGGGGCCGGGAATGGATGGACAAAGACGATTTGCGGTGATCGGAACGGACGCGCGGCTGGCGGCGGCAGGCCGGGCGCTGGCCCGTGCCGGGTTTGCGGTGGGCGGGCCGGAGCAGACGGCACTGGCCGATTACATCTTACTGCCGCTGCCGCTGGACGAGAGCCGCACCCCGTTGGCGGAGCTGCTGCGGGCCGCAAAACCAGGGCGCTGGCGTTGGGCGGAAAGCTCGGCGCAGGCAAGGCAGATCGCGGCGGAGGCGGGCGTGGAGCTGGTGGACTACTTTGCCCGGGAGGAACTGATCCTCTGCAACGCCATCCCGACAGCAGAGGGCTGCATCGGCATCCTGATGGCGGAGCGGACGCAGACGCTCTGGAACAGCGCCATCCTGCTGGCCGGTTTTGGGCCGGTGGGGCAGGCGCTTGGGGTACGGCTGGCGGCATTGGGCGCACAGGTGACGGTGGCCGCGCGGCGGCCGGCCCAGCGGGCACTGGCGGAGAGCTTTGGCCTGCGGGCGGTGGATCTGGCCCGGCTGGAACAGACTGCTCCGGCCTTTGACACGGTGGTGAACACCATCCCGGCCCCTGTTCTGACGGAAGCCGTGCTGGCAGCCCTGCGGCCCGGGAGCCTGATCGTGGATCTGGCATCCAAGCCGGGCGGCACCGACTTTGCCGCAGCCCGGCGGCTGGGGCACCGGGCCATCCATGCCCTGAGCCTGCCTGCGGCCTGCGCCCCCGAAACGGCAGGCGAGGCTCTGGCCCGGACGGTCTGTGAGATCCTGGCGGAAAGGGAGGAAACACCATGAAAAGGCAATTGCGCGGGACAGTGGCGTTTGCGGTCTGCGGGAGCTTCTGCACGCTGGGCGCGGCGGTGGCTCAGGCTGAACAGCTGGTGCGGCAGGGCTGGGAGCTGCTGCCGGTGATGAGCTATGCGGCCTCCGGCCTGAACACCCGCTTTGGCCGGGCGGAGGAGTGGAAGGAGCGGCTGGAGACCCTGACCGGCCACAGGGTGCTGGATACCCTGCAGGATGTGGAGCCGCTGGGGCCGCGGCAGCTGGCCCGGGCACTGGTGGTGGCCCCCTGCACCGGCACCACACTGGCCCGGCTGGCGGCGGGCCTTTCCGACACGCCGGTCACGCTGGCGGCAAAAAGCCTGCTGCGGGTCGGGTGCCCGGTGCTGCTGGCTGTCTCCACCAACGATGGGCTGGGGGCTTCCGGGGAGAACATCGCCCGGCTGATGCAGCGCAAGCACTATTACTTTGTGCCCTACGGACAGGACGATGCAGCGCAGAAACCCCAGAGCCTGAAGGCGGATCTCACCCTGCTGCCCGCTGCACTGGAGGCTGCCCTGCACGGTCAGCAGCTGCAGCCGGTGCTCCGGGAGTGGAACTGAGGGTTTCTCTTTTCAGAGGGATAAAAATGTGGTATACTATATCATAATATCTTGAGATAGAGGAACTGGAATGAAAAAACACATCGCCATGCTGTGTGCGGTGCTTTTGACCGCACTGGCGGCGTTTGCGCCGGGCGCGGCAGCTGCCGGGCCTGCACTGACGGCTACGGAAGCGTACTGCATCATCGATGCCGACACCGGTCTGGTGCTGGCCCAGCAGAACATGAACGAGAAACTGCACCCGGCATCCATCACCAAGGTGATGACGCTGGGCCTTGCCTGTGAAAAGGCCCAGGGCAAGTGGGACAATGTCAAGCTGACGGTCAGCCACGAGGATGTCTACTCGCTGGCGGGCACCGATTCCAGCCATATCGCCCTGCAGGAAGGGGAGGAAGTGCCCCTGACCGATGCCCTGTATGCCACCATGATGGCCAGCGCCAACGATGGGGCCAACCTGCTGGCCGAATACTTCGGCGGCGGTTCCATTGAAGGCGGTGTGGCCGCCATGAACGCGCAGGCAAAGGAGCTGGGGCTGGAACACACCCACTTTGCCAACCCCCACGGCATCAGCGATGAGGACCACTACACCAGCTGCTATGACATGGCGCAGGTCCTGCGCTGGGCGCTGACCCAGCCCGGGTTCGAGACCCTGTTTACCCGGAACGAGATGTACACCATGGGCCCGACCAATGTCCAGCCCGTGACCCGGTACTTCCACCAGCAGGATAAAATGCGGGTGGGCTCCAGCCGGTACTATATCCCGGCCATCCTGGGTTCCAAGATCGGCTACACCAACATTGCCCGGTACAGCTATGTCTGCCTGGCGGAGCAGAACGGCGTGCGGCTGATCTGCGTGACCATGCAGAGCCAGATCAAGACCGACAAATACAACGATGTCCGCATCCTGCTGGACGATGCCTTTGCCCGCTACACCGGCTACACCGAGATCCCTGCCCAGGGCGTGACCGGGGAGCTGGAAGTGGCGGGCGGCGGCGGCACGCTGGGCACAGTGACGGTTTCTGACCCGGGTGTGAAGCTGCTGCTGGCTGACGGCCTGACCGCTGCGGATGTGTCGGTCACACTGGAATTGCCCGAACGATACCTCTTGGGGGTTGACCCGGCGGTGTATGCGGTGTATACCATTCATGGGCGGGACGTGCAGGAAACGGCCAGCGTCCGGGTGCCTGCCGCTGTGACCGGGCTGGAGGAGCTGCTGGCCAAGAGCGCCAACGCCACCCTGCCCGCCTCCCGGGATGTGGGGCCGAAAGGATCGCAGGCGGCCTGCTGGCCATCTCGGTCGGTGCCACCGTGCTGGCCGCCCTTGCGGCGTTCGGCGTGGTGCGGCTGAGGGCGAAGCTCTGCAGGAAACGGAAGGCGAGACATTGACGGCCTCGCCCTCTCAGGCGCTTTGCGCCAGCTCTCCCGAAGGGAGAGCCGATAGCAGCTCATGGTCAGCAGCAGCTGGATCCAGGAGATGCGTTGCCTCTCCCTTTGGGAGGTGGCAGCGCAGCGCTGACGGAGAGGGGCTTGACAGGCAACGAGCCGTCTGAAAATCGCGCAAAAGCCCGCAAGGACTTTTCCATATACTACAAACAGACAAAATTTTCTGAAAGAAAACAGAGAGGAAAAAGAAATATGGGCAAGTTTACGTTTACTGAGACCGAGATCCCCGGTGTCGTCGTCATTGAGCCGCAGGTGTTCGGCGATGACCGCGGTTATTTTATGGAGACCTACCAGAAGGATCAGTTTGCTGCTGCCGGCATCGACAAGGAGTTCGTGCAGGACAACCAGAGCCGCTCCACCCGCGGCGTGCTGCGCGGCCTGCATTTCCAGAAGAACCACACCCAGGGCAAGCTGGTGCGTGTGACCAAGGGCGAGGTCTATGATGTTGCCGTGGACTGCCGCCCCACAGCGCCACCTTCGGCAAGTGGGTGGGCGTGACCCTCTCCGAGGAGAACAAGAAGATGTTCTATATCCCCGAGGGCTTTGCCCACGGCTTCCTCGTGCTGAGCGATGTGGCCGAGTTCTGCTACAAGTGCACCGATGTCTATGACCCCACCAGCGAGGGCGGCATCCCCTACGATGACCCCACCGTGAACGTGCAGTGGCCCGACTGCGGCTGTGAGCACAAGACCAGCGCAAAGGACAAGCTGCATGAGCCCTTTGCAGCCCAGAAGTTTGAATTCTTTGAAAGTGGTGATAGCCCGTGGCGAAACTGAAAGGAATGTTCAACGGCTTCTGGCGCTACCGCTATCTGTTGTGGAATCTGGTCAGCCGTGATTTCAAGCTGAAATACCGCCGCAGCGTGCTGGGTGTGCTGTGGAGCGTGCTGAACCCTCTGCTGATGTGTCTGGTGTACTGGGCGGTGTTCAGCAGCCTGATGGATATGCGGGGCAGCGGCATCGACAACTTCCCGGTCTTCCTGATGTGCGGCCAGCTGCTCTTCAACTTCTTCAACGAAGCCACCTCCTCCAGCATGAGCAGCGTGCTCAGCGCCGCCCCCCTGCTGAAAAAGGTGTATATCCCCAAGTATATCTTCCCGCTGGAAAAGTGCTGCTTTGCCATGGTGAACTGCGTCTTCAGCTTCGTGGCCCTGCTGCTGGTGATGATCTTTACCGGCGCGCCCTTCCACCTGACCCTTCTGGAAGCCCTCTACCCGCTCATCACCCTCTTCTTCTTCAGCCTCGGCGGTGGGCCTCTTCCTCGCGGCGGCGACGGTGTTCTTCCGGGACATCATGCACATCTGGAGCGTCTTTATCACGGCGCTGCTCTACTTCTCCGCCATCTTCTATGACCCCACTCAGATGACCTTTTCCATCGGCGGGTTCAACATGCAGCAGATCATCAAGCTGAACCCCATGTACTGGTATATCACTGGCTTCCGCCGCACCCTGATGTGGGGCATTCCGCTGGATCTCAACATGTTTGCGGTCTGCGGCATCTGCGCAGTGGTCTCCATGTGGGTGGGCGTGCACATGTTCCGCAAAACGCAGGATCGTTTTGTGCTGCATATTTAAGGAGGGAAAGAATGGAACCTATCATCAAAGTGGACAATGTGTCCATGTGCTTCAACCTCCACCGAAAGCACGAGAGCCTGAAGGAATACCTCCTTGCCATGGTGCAGGGACGCCTGCAGTACGACGAGTTTTACGCCCTGAAGGACGTGAGCCTGGACATCATGCCCGGCGATTTTTACGGTCTGGTGGGCCTGAACGGCTCGGGCAAATCCACCCTGCTCAAGACCATTGCGGGCGTGTACAAGCCCACCAAGGGCAAGGTCACCGTCAACGGCACCATCGCCCCGCTCATCGAGCTGGGTGCGGGCTTTGATATGGACCTGACCGCCCGGGAGAACATCTACCTCAACGGTACGGTCCTTGGGTTCTCGCCCGTATCTGGACGAGAAGTTCGACGAGATCGTGGAGTTCAGCGAGCTGCAGAACTTCCTGGATGTGCCGCTGAAAAACTACTCCTCCGGCATGGTGGCCCGCATCGGCTTTGCCATTGCCACCATCACCAAGCCTGATATCCTGATCGCGGACGAGGTGCTCTCGGTGGGCGACTTCCTGTTCCAGCAGAAATGCGAAAAACGGATGAAGGAACTGATGGCAGGCGGCACCACCGTCATTCTGGTGTCCCACTCCATCGAGCAGATCGAGCGGATGTGCAGCAAGGTGGCATGGCTGAGCCACGGCCACCTGAAAATGAACGGCGATACCGAGACAGTCTGCGCGGCCTACAAGGCCACCCAGCGCGGCGAGGCCTGAGCCATGAATGTGCGATTGAAACGTGCCAGAGAGCTGGCAGGCTATGCGGTCCAGCTGACAAAGGACGAGGGTCTGGGCACCATGCTGGCCCGGGGCGCAGGCTTTGTCAGGCGGCGGTGCTTTGGCAAAAAGGCTCGCTACCTGCCCGCAAAAAAGGTGCTGGAAGCCCAGAGAGCCGAAATGGCAGGAAAAAATTTTGAAAACTGCCAACTTTCGACGATTTCCGTGTTGACACCGTTGTATAATACTCCTGAGGTGTTTCTGCGGCAGTTTCTGGATTCCTTCGTGAACCAGACTGCCCCTAACGGCGAACTTTGCCTGGCGGATGCCTCCGATGCCGCCCACAGCAGTGTGGGGGATATCGTAAGGGAATATCAGGCAAAATATCAACACATCGTATACAAAAAGATCGAAAACAAGGGCATTGCGGTCAACACCAACGCCGCCGCTGAACTGGCATCGGGGGAATATCTGGCGCTGGCCGACCACGATGACATCCTTGCGCCCCACGCCATGTACACCATGGGTCAGGCGATCCGGCAGCTGCGTGAGGCAGGGGAGCCGGACGGCTTCCTGTACAGCGACGAGGCGCTCTTCACCAAAAAGATTGAAAAGCCGCTGGTGGCCCACTTCAAGCCCGATTACGCCCCGGATTACCTGCTCTGCTGCAACTACATCTGCCATCTGGCCGTGTTCCGGCGGGAGCTGTTCGAGCAGGTGGGCGGGGAACGCTCCGAATGTGATGGCAGTCAGGACCACGACCTCTTCCTCCGGCTCATTGAGCAGGTGGGCGGCGCGGCCCATGTGCCGCAGGTGCTCTACTACTGGCGGGTGCACGAAGGCTCGACCTCCGGCGGCACCGATGCCAAGCCTTACGTTGCCAAAGCGGCAAAGAAGGCGCTGGCCGACCATCTGGAGCGCACCGGCTGCACCGGTACCATAGAGGATGGCCTGTACCCCAGCACCTATCGGGTCAGGTGGGACATTGTGGGGGAGCCGAAGGTGAGCATCCTCATCCCCAACAAGGATCACACCGAGGATCTGGAAAAGTGCCTGCAGAGCATCTGGAAAAAGACCACCTGGGACCGGTTCGAGGTCATCGTCATCGAGAACAACTCCACAGACCCGGCCACCTTTGCCTATTACGAGAAGGCCCGGCAGCGGTACGATGGCCTGAAGGTGGTCACCTACCCGGGCAAGGGCTTCAACTTTTCGGCCATCAACAACTTTGGCCGGAAAGCGGCAGAGGGCGACTATCTGCTGCTGCTCAACAACGATGTGGAAGTGGTAAACGGCGACTGGCTCACGGAGCTGCTCCGGCAGTGCGCCCACCCCGGCGGTGCGGCGATCTGCGGTGCCATGCTCTGGTACCCGGATGAGACCATCCAGCACGCCGGGATCGTGACGGGTCTGGGCGGCTACGCGGGCCACAGCCACAAGTATAAGAAGAAGGGCGGCAGCGGCTATCTGTTCCGCACCTCTACCGTGCAGGACTTCTCCGGTGTGACCGGTGCCTGCCTGCTGGTAAAGACCGCCGTCTATGACGAGATGCACGGGCTGGACGAGCAGTTCGCCGTGGCCTTCAACGATGTGGACTTCTGCCTGCGGGTGCGGGATGCGGGCTACCGCATTGCCTGGACCCCCTACGCCGAGCTCATCCACTATGAGAGCAAGAGCCGGGGCGGGGATGAAAAAGACCCCGTTAAGGCGGCCCGCTTTGCGGCGGAGCAGCAGCGGCTCTACACCATCCACGGCAAGGAAAACATTCTGGATGACCCCTACTACAACCCCAACCTGACCCGCGACCGGGAGGATTTTTCGGAGAGCGACGATCTGCGCAGGTTGAAAGAGGGCAGGGTAACGGTAAGATTCCGGGGAGGTACCCTCCAATGAACATCAAGGGACACTTTGAGACCATCACCCGGCATAAACTGCTGGTGATGAAGTATTGCTTTGAATGCGGCCTTTATCGGCAGGGCCTGACCCATGACCTGAGCAAGTACAGCCCCACCGAGTTCATCCCGGGCTGCATCTACTATCAGGGCGACCACAGCCCCAACGAGGCGGAGCGGGAAGCCGCCGGGGGCTATTCCTCGGCATGGCTCCACCATAAGGGCCGCAACAAGCACCATCTGGAATACTGGATCGACTACACAACCAACAAATCTGGTCTGGGCGGCATGAAAATGCCCCTGCGCTATGTCTGCGAGATGGTCTGCGACCGCGTGGCGGCCAGCCAGATCTATCTGGGCGACAAGTACACCGACGCATCCCCGTGGCAGTATTATGAAAAGAGCAAGGATCACTATCTGCTCCATCCCGAAACAAGGGCACTGCTGGAAAAGCTGCTGTTGATGGTTCGGGATCTGGGGCAGGAGCGCACCTTTGCCTACATAAGATTCCTGCTCGGGTGTGAAGATAACGATTAAATAAAATCAAGGAGGCATTGCAATGAAGCGTTTCAAAAAAGTTCTGGCACTTGTTCTGGCCGGTGTTCTGGCACTGGCAATGCTGACCGCCTGCGGAGAGACCGCTGATCCGGATAGCATAATGCCGGAGGACGGTACTCCCGAAGTGGTGATGACCGTGAATAACATGGCTGCCAATAAGGGTCTGGGCCAGGTTAAGTACAGTGCAAAGTACAGCGCAGTGACGAAGGCTCTGCTGGAGAACTGGCTGGAGTATACCAATAACAAGATCAATAACACGACCTACTGGGAAAATTACCGTAAGATCACTGCTGAACTGGGCAGTGTGAAGATTGTGGTTGGCATGACCAAAGATTACCGTCCCATCACCAGTGATTATAACCCCGCTTCCAAGACCAGCTTCAAGTATGATTCGCTGTTCAAGGACGAGAGCACATTCAATCTGGCTGAAAAGATCGGCGTTGCATACGTTCCCACTTCTAACGGCACTGTCTATCAGGCGGTCTGCCTGTTCGACGTGAACTGAGCATCACACAACGCCAAAACAGCATAACGCATAAAAAGCCCCCGGAAGCGGCGCGAACCGCTTTCCGGGGGCTTTTGTGTCAGAGAAACCGCTTACTGCTCGTTCTCGTAGATCTTAATATAGTGGGGGGCGTTTCTGTCCTGCACAAAGAGAAGCGTGCAGGTGAGTGCGGCGGCTAAGAACGTGAAGATGGCAAGCAGAGCTTTGAGAACTTTCATGGTATCCGATCCTCCTTGGCGGGCATGGCCCGGTCGTTCAAATGCGGAGCAGGGGACGTTCCGCAGGGTCATTAGCAACAGTATACCATAATCCCGGTAGAAAGGCAAACGGTAGTAAAGTTGCGTGAAGTTGGTGGTTGTTAATAAAAAAACAATTGGTTAGATACGACTAATCGTTAAAAATGGCAAAGAAAATTGAGGAAATTGCATCATTTTGGTGCTGTTGTCGTTGAACTTCCGGCTGTAAAATGATACAATAACTGTGTTAAGCAGCTGCTGTCCCTGTCGCAGTGCGCCCGCATGAGGGCAGGGGTGGCAATTCAAGCAGAATGGGGGATTTATTCCATGTTGAACAAGCTGAAACGTGCGGCGCTTGGCGCGCATACGCCGCATGACAAGGCAACCGCTGCAAGCAAACCAGTTCCGATGCCTCTGCCCGCGCAGGTACGCATCCTGATGAGCCAGCACATCGGCGCTCCGGCGAAAGCCCTGGTCAAAAAGGGCGACGAAGTGTTTGTTGGCACTAAGATCGGCGAGACAGGCGGTTTTGTCTCTGCAAATATCCACTCCAGTGTTTCTGGTACCGTGGCCGCTGTGGAACCCTTCCGTCTCTCAATGGCCGGATGTGCGACTCTGTTGTCATCAAGACCGATGGCAAGCAGACCGTGGACCCCGCCGTGAAGGCACCTGAGGTTACCGACAAGGCCAGCTTCCTGGCAGCCGTGCGTGAGTGCGGCCTGGTGGGTTTGGGCGGCGCAGGCTTCCCGACCGATGTCAAGCTGCAGCCCAAGCAGACCGTGGACACCCTGCTCATCAACGCCTCCGAGTGTGAAGTCTGGCTGACCAGCGACACCCAGGAGATGCTGAACTGCGCAGACGACATCGTCCGCGGCATCGAGGCTGTGCTGAAGTACACCGGCATCCCGAAGTGCGTCATCGGCATCGAGAACAACAAGCCCGAGTGCATCGACCTGCTGTGCCAGAAGACGAAGGACAAGCCCGCCATTGAGGTGAAGCCCCTGCCCAGCGTCTACGGCACCGGCGCAGAGCTCATCCTGATCGAGAAGTGCCTGGGCCGCGAGGTACCGCACGGCGGTCTGCCCGCAGATGCAGGTGCCATTGTGATGAACGTGACCTCTGTTTCTACCCTGGGCAAGTACCTGGCTACCGGTATGCCGGTGGTCAGCCGCTTCATCACCGTGGACGGCGATGCCTGCGAGAAGCCCCAGAACCTCATCGTCCCCGTGGGTACTTCCTACGAGGATGTCCTGAACACTGCCGGCCTCAAGGGCGGCGTGGAGCTGGGCAAGGTGGTTGCCGGCGGTGCCATGATGGGTCCCGCTGTGGAGAACCTGAGTTACCCCACCACCAAGACCACCTCCGGCCTTATCATGCTGAGCGAAGCAACTGCACAGCCCCCGCAGGTCAACCCCTGCATCCGCTGCGGCCGCTGCGTCGAGTACTGCCCCATGGGTCTGGAGCCCGTGGAGGTCAACCAGGCTTACGCTGCCCGCGACGTCCAGGAGCTGGGCAAGCTGCACGTTGACTACTGCTTCAACTGCGGCTCCTGCACCTTCGTCTGCCCGGCCAAGCGTCCCCTGCACCCAGATGATGGGTCTGGCCAAGGCATTCTATCTCGGTGAAATCAAAAAAGGAGGCAATAAGTAATGGATACGAAGCTTATTGTTTCGGCCTCCCCGCACCTGCGCAGTGAGGAAACGACCCAGAGCCTGATGGCCAACGTGATCGTTGCCCTGTGCCCCTGTGTGGTGGCCTCTGCAATCATCTTTGGCCTGCGCGTGCTCTGCTGGTCACTGCAGTGTCCGTCGTGGCCTGCGTGGCCTTTGAGTGGCTGTATTGCAAGCTGCTGAAGAAGGCAAACCCCATCAGCGACCTGTCCGCTGTGGTCACCGGCATCATCCTCGCCATGAACGTGCCTGTGGGCATGCCCATCGGTGAGCTGCTCATCGGCGACTTCGTGGCCATCATCGTGGTCAAGCAGCTGTTCGGCGGCATTGGCATGAACTTTGCAAACCCTGCACTGGTCGGCCGTATCGTGCTGTTCATCAGCTTTGCCGGTTCCATGAACAATTGGGTGTTCCCCGATGCAGCGGTTGACCAGCTGTCCAGCGCTACCCCGCTGGCTGTGGCTGACCCCAACAAGCTGAGCCTGCTGGACCTCTTCATGGGCGTCCACGGCGGTGTTCTGGGCGAGACCTGCGCTCTGGCCATCCTGCTGGGCCTGATTTATATGGTGGCCACCAAGACCATCAGCATCGCCATCCCCGCTTCTTACATCGGCAGCATGTTTATCTTCTACCTGATCTCCACCGGCAGCCTGCACGGCGCACTGGTCGGCATCCTGTCCGGCGGCCTGATGTTTGGTGCTGTGTTCATGGCAACGGACTACGTCACCAGCCCCTTTACCCTGAAGGGCAAGCTGATCTACGGCCTGTGCCTGGGCATCGTCACCTTCGCCATCCGTCAGTGGGGCAGCTACGCCGAGGGCGTTTCCTTCGCGCTGCTGTTTATGAACCTGTGGGTCCCCTTTATCAACGATTGGACCCGTCAGACTCCTTACGGCTATGTTAAGCCTGCAAAGAAAGCAAAGGAGGGTGCTGGCAAATGAATAAGAATTCTTCCTGGGAGACCAGTGTAAAGCCTGTTGTTGTGCTGAGCGTGATCGCACTGATCGTCAGCCTGCTGCTGGCCATGGTCAACTCCTTTACGGCTCCCATCATTGAGGAAAACCAGAAGGCCGCAACGCTGGCTGCCTATGTGGACGTGATGCCCACCGTTTCCAGCGCCTCCGATCTGGAGGAAGTGACCGACTACACCACCGAGAACATCACCGGTGCTGTAAAGGCCACCGACGGCTCCCTGGCCATCAAGGCTGAGGAGAAAGGGCTTTGACGGCGGCATCCTGTCCGTCATCATCGGCTTCGACACCAACGGCACTGTCACCGGCATCTGGGTGGACGCTTCTACCCAGACCAAGGGCATCGGCAGCAACGTTGCCACCGACAGCTTCCTTGCTCAGTTCGATGGCATGGATGGCACCCAGAACATCACCCTGGGCCAGGGCTACGACGCATACAGCGGCGCAACCATTTCCTCTAAGGCTCTGTTTGCCGCCATCAACGATTGCATCAACTGCTACAACGAGTTGGCATAAAGGAGGTTGGTAAGAAATGGCAAGCAAAAACAAGTCCAAGGTAAGCATCCTTACCAACGGCATCATCAAAGAGAAACCCCGTTCTGCGTCTGGTTCTGGGCACCTGCTCCTGCCTGGCTGTTACCACGGCAGTTTCCAGCGCGCTGGGCATGGGTGCAGCCTTCACCTTCGTGCTGGTGTGCTCCAACATCCTGATCTCGCTGCTGCGCAACGTGATCCCCGCTAAGGTCCATCTGCCCTGCTACATCGTCATCATCGCAGGCTTCGTCACCATCGTCCAGATGGTCATGCACGCCTACATGGACAGCCTGTACACCGCACTGGGCGTGTTCCTGCCCCTGATCGTTGTCAACTGCATCATTCTGGGCCGTGCCGAGATGTTTGCCTGCAAGAACAATGTGGTGGATTCCGCACTGGACGGCATCGGCATGGGCATCGGCTACACCCTCACCGTGGTGCTGATGGCCTCCATCCGTGAGATCCTGGGCAGCGGCACCTGGCTGGGCTTCCAGGTCCTGCCCGAGAGCATGGCCAAGATGAGCATTATGACCCAGGCTCCCGGCGCATTCTTCTGCTACGGCGTGCTGATGGCCGGCTGCGTCTGGCTGGAAGGCAAGCTGGATGCGCGCATCGAGCGCAAGAGCTGCTGCGACCTCGACAACCTGAAGAAGGAGGCAGAATAAGATGTTAGTCAAACTTGCTGCGATCTTCTTCAGCATGATCCTGGTGAACAACTACGTGCTGGTGAAGTTCTACGGTATCTGCCCGTTCCTGGGCGTTTCAAGAAGCTGGATTCCTCCATTGGTATGTCCGGCGCTGTTATCTTTGTTATGCTGGTGGCAACGGCTGTCACCTTCCCCATCCAGATCTTCATTCTGAACCCCGCTGACCTGGGCTACCTGCAGACCATCGTGTTCATCCTGGTCATTGCAGTGCTGGTGCAGTTCATCGAGATCTTCCTGAAGAAGTATGTTGTTGCACTGTACAATTCTCTGGGCGTTTACCTGCCCCTGATCACCACCAACTGCTGCGTGCTGGCCGTGACCATTCTGGTCGTGGACGACTACGGCGCAGACGTTGCTACCCTTGGCTTTGCCGCTGCCTACATTGAGGCTCTGGTCTGTGCCGTGGGTGCAGGTGTCGGCTTTATGCTGGCCATGGTCATGTTCAGTGGCGTGCGCAAGCGTGTGGAAGCCTGCGATCCCCCGGCACCCTTCAAGGGCCTGCCCATCACCCTGATCGCAGCAGCCATCACCAGCCTGTCCTTTATGGGCTTCGGCGGCCTCGTCGAAAACCTGTTCAACGTGACGCTGTAAGGGAGGAACAGGATTATGAATATCGTATCTGCTGTTATCCTCTGTACCATCGTGGGCGCGATCGGTGCCGTTGTTCTGGTGCTGGCCGCAAAGTTCATGGCGGTTGAGGAAGACCCCCGTATTGAAGAAGTTTCTGCCTGCCTGGCCGGTGCAAACTGCGGCGGCTGCGGCTACGCCGGCTGTGCCGACTACGCAAAGGCCGTTGTTATGGACGGCGTTCCCTGCGACAAGTGCGCCCCCGGCGGCCCCAAGGCTGCTGCTGCCATCGCCAAGATCATGGGCGGTGAGGCAAGCGCTGTGGAGAAGAAGGCCGTGGTCCAGTGCCAGGGCAGCTCCGAGCACTGCAAGCCCGCTTACGACTACAAGGGCATCCAGACCTGTGCCGCTGCTGCCACCCTGTACGGCGGCCCCAAGACCTGTACCTTTGCCTGCATCGGCCTGGGCGACTGCACCAAGGTGTGTAAGTTCGATGCCATCCACATTGTGGACGGCGTGGCCAAGGTGGACAAGGACAAGTGCACCGGCTGTGGTGCCTGCGCCAACATCTGCCCCAAGCACGTTATTATGATCGACGCAGGCGGCCCCCGCAAGCCCGTGGTCATGTGCTCCAATCAGGATAAGGGCCCCGTTGCCATGAAGGCCTGCACCACTTCCTGCATTGCCTGCGGCATGTGCGAGCGTACCTGTAAGTTCGATGCCATCCACGTTGTGGACGGCGTGGCCCGTGTGGACTACGACAAGTGCAAGGGCTGCGGCATGTGCGCCCAGAAGTGCCCCAAGCACATCATCCTCTTCCCGCTGAAGGACGATCCGAATCCCCCCAAGCCCGTGGTGAAGCAGGCTCCGAAGCCCGCTGCCGCTCCTGCCGCTCCGGCAGAGCCCGCCGCAAAGGCTGAGGAGGCAAAGGCTCCCGAGGCCCCCAAGGCTGAATAAGCGGAACCCATTGTAATATGGTAAAGCGCCCCCATTGCTCCTTTGAGTGATGGGGGCGTTTTTTGGTGGGGGAACCCCCCAGTCGCCTTGCGGCGACAGCCCCCGCTAGTAGGGGGGCCCTTGGCATTTCGTGAAGCCTTATGGTTTTGCCAAGGCCGCCCCTATTAGCGGTGGCGTGCGCAGCAATGACGGTGGGGTTCTTCCTCTCCCCCGAAAACTTTTTTCAAAAAATCTTGAAAAAAAGTGAAAGGAATCTGCGTTTCATGTATTATAGAGAGTGAAACTGCGAATGTATAACACAAAACTGCGTGAGATATCAATGCGGCGGGCGGTGCGGATAAGTTAGACTGCGCTACTCCCCGCAATATATTACGGCGGTTCATAACGTGCTGTATATCGCAGAATATTTTGTCTGAAAGGGAAGGAAAATAAAATTTCACTATTGAAAATACTGGATATACATGCTATAATTACGATAATGGGTTTGTCTGGTAAAATAACCTGCCGAGAGAAAGCCGACAAAGGTTGGATATCTTTTTCCTCGGCTTTGCCAAAAATACTATGATGCAGGGAGGGCTCCACTGTGCGGAAAAATCATCACGGAAAAAAAGATAGGCTAACGTGAAAGAATGCGTAAAGTATCCCCCGGGCTCGTCTGCATCGTGCTGGGTGTGGTGCTCCTGCTGGCGGCGGGCGGCCTGTACGCCTACAACCGCTACGAAGATGCCCACGCCGGTGCCGAGGCTCAGACCGTGGTGGCCGACCTTCAGCAGAAGGTGGAGACCCCGGAACCGGAAGCAGAGAGCGGCCCCTTGGACCCCGAACTCCCGGTGGTGGAGATCGACGGCAACGAATATGTGGGCGAGATCTCCATCCCCGCCATCGGCATTGACCTGCCGGTGATGAGCGAGTGGAGCTACCCCCGCCTGAAGATCGCCCCCTGCCGCCAGTTCGGCTCTTCCCGCACCGATGATCTGGTCATTGCGGCGCACAACTACGAGAGCCATTTCGGCAAGCTGACCTCCCTCACAGCGGGGGACAGCGTCACCTTCACCGATATGGACGGCATCGTGAATGAGTACGTCGTGAACAAGGTCGAAGTGCTTGACCCCCACAGTGTGGAGGAAGTGGAACACAGCGGCTACGCCCTGGTGCTGTACACCTGCACCTACGGCGGCAAGACCCGTGTCACCGTCTTCTGTGATCGTGCATCGTAAAAATCAAGGCTGGAAAAAAAAGAAGCCCGACATTCGTCGGGGCTTCTTTTACTATGTGGAACTCCCTCCGTCATTGCTGACGCAATGCCACCTCCCTCTCAGAGAGGCTTTCGCTGCCGTAAGGCTCCTCCTAGAGGCTGTCGCCGGAGGCGACTGAGGGAGTTACTGTTTTTTCCACCGCCGCATCACGCCCATGCCCAACGCATAGGGGCCGGTGTGCACGGCAATGGTGCAGCCGATCTGCAGCAGGACCACATTGCACTCGCAGGTGGGGTACTTGGCGCGCAGGGCGGCGCGGGTCTGCATCCAGAGCCGCTTGCCCTCGTCGGCATCGTAGCCGTAACCCACCGTGATGCAGTAGTCATCGGGCGTGCCGTTGTGTTCGGCCAGATAGGTCATCAGCAGGTCGAGGGCCTTCTCAAAGCTCTTCTGGCGGCCGCGGGCCACACCAGCGGAGAAGATCTCGCCCTCCTTGAACAGGATCATGGGTTTGATGCCCAGAATGTTGGCGGCACGGCCCGTGACTTTGCCGATGCGCCCGCCCTTGATGAGGTAGTCCAGATTACCCACCGTGAAGAAGATCTGGTTGGTGATCTTTTCCGCTTCCAGCCAGGTCACGGCTTCGTCCAGCGTACAGCCTGCATCCCGCATGGCCACCGCGTTTTCCACCACGATGGATTCGGTCACGGTGGCGGCGGTGCTGTCAATGACCTCGATCTTAGCATCGGGAAAATCCTCCAGCACCAGCTCCCGGGCGTTGCGGGCACTGCCCACGCAGCCGCTCATCTTGCTGGTAAAGCAGATGCAGAGCACCGGGCGGCCCGCCTCGGCATGGGCCCGGAAGGCGGTTTCAAAATCCTCCAGAGAAGGCAGGCTGGTCTTGGGGTAGGCCGCGGGGTTATCTACCATGAACTGGTAGAAATCGCGCACGGCGATCTCCTTGCCTTCCTTGCGGTAGTGCTCACCGTCCAGCGAGACATAGAAGGGGATGATCTCAATATTCAGTGTTGCGGCCGTCTCAGGGGTCAGGTCGCAGGCGCTGTCCGTGATGATATCAAACATAGTCACGTTTCCTTTTCAATGCGGCGGGTTCTGTGGCGCGGATCAGACGTTGTGGTGGATGTAGGCCTCACGCTCGGCACCCACGGAGATGTAGGTGATCTTGCAGCCAATAGCCTTTTCCAGATACTCAACGTAATCGCGGGCTTCCTGGGGCAGATCCTCCCACTTGCGGGCGGCAGTGATATCGCAGTGCCAGCCGGGCAGATACTCCACCACGGGCTGTGCAGTGTCCAGAGCCATGCCCATGGGGAAGCGCTTGGTGATGGTGCCATCGGTCAGCTTGTAGCCGGTGACCATGGGGATCTTCTCCATGTAGTCCAGCACGTCCAGCAGGGTCAGGGCAACCTCATCGCAGCCCTGGCAGAAGACGCCGTAGCGGCTTGCCACCAGGTCGATGGGGCCGACGCGGCGGGGACGGCCGGTGGCAGCGCCGTACTCGTGGCCGGCCTCACGCAGAGCGTGCTTCTCTTCCTCGGTCATGGCCAGCTCAGCGGCAAAGGGGCCGTCGCCGACGCAGGAGGAATAAGCCTTCATGACGCCGATAGAGTTGGTCAGCTTGTGGCCCGGGATGCCTGCGCCGATGGGGGCGTAAGCGCCGATGGCGTTGGAGGAGGTGGTGTAGGGGTAGATGCCGAAGTCGATGTCGCGCAGAGCGCCCAGCTGGGCCTCGAACAGCACCTTCTTGCCGGCGGCATCGGCGTCAGCCAGATACTGGCCCACGTCGCAGATGTAGTCCTTGAAGATGGCGGCATACTTCTCCAGCCATGCCCACATCTCGTCCACGCTGATGGGAGCGGAGTGGTAGCTGCCCTCCATCACCAGGTTCTTGGAATCCACCATGGTCACCAGGCGCTTCTTTACGCTGTCGTCCAGGTGGAGCAGGTCGCCCATGCGCAGGGTCTTCTTCATGTACTTGTCACCGTAAGTGTAGGCGATGCCGCGCTTGGTGGAGCCGAACTGTGCGCCGGTCTTGGACAGACGTGCCTCTTCCAGACCGTCCTGATCGACATGGTAGGGCATGGTGATGGTGGCGCGGTCGGAGATCTTCAGGTTATCAGGGGGTGATGGAAATGCCCTGCTCCCGCAGCTTGTTGATCTCGCCGTCCAGATGGTGCGGGTCGATGACCATACCGTTGCCCATCACACAGACAACGTTGGGGCGCAGGATGCCGGAGGGCAGCAGGTTCAGCACGAACTTGCCGCGCTCGTTCTTCACGGTGTGGCCTGCGTTGTTGCCGCCCTGATACCGTGCAACGATGTCATACTCCTGGCTGATCAGATCGACCATGCGGCCCTTGCCCTCATCGCCCCAGTTGATACCCGTAATTGCAGTAAGCATAATAAATGACCTCTTTATCATTTTTTCAAAAGACAGCCTTTTCCGTGCACCTTGCCCGGGATACGCCACCTTGGGAATCTGTACCGCCCGCGGAAATGTCCGCAACAATACAACTATAGTATAGCACGAAACGAGGGAGAGTACAACACTTTTAACGGCCTTGCCCTCTCAGTCACGCTTCGCGTGCCAGCTCCCCCAAAGGGGGAGCCAAGAACGGCTCAAGATGAAAGGGCTCAATCCTTTTTAACGAGCTTGTGGATCGTGCCATCCGGCTCCTTGATCGAGGTGTTGTTCAGCTGGGCGCGCAGGCTGGCCTTTACGTCCGCAACATACTCCTGCCGCAGGGCCTGCTGCTCTGCCTTTTCGGCATCGGTCAGGCCGGTGGTCTTGCTCTTTTTTGCCAGCTCGTTGATACGGGCGATCTTCTCGTTTGTCATCGCAGTTCTCCTATTAGATAAAATGTGATATAATATGACCGGGATGCCCCTTCCGGCAGCTGCGGCTCTTTTTGCGAGGCAGCAGGAGGGAGCTGTTTGAATCAAAGCAAGTATAACAAAGGATGAAACCGATGTCAAAACAGTTGAATTTTGCACAGCAGATGGACGAAGTGTTGAAAACACTGGGGCCGCAGCGGCCAAAGCTGCTGCTCCATGCCTGCTGCGGGCCCTGTTCCAGCGCCGTGCTGGAAAAGCTGTGCCGGTATTTTGAGATCACGGTGCTTTACTATAACCCCAACACCTGGCCTGCAGAAGAATACTACCGCCGGGGCGAGGAGCTGAAAAAGTTCGTGGCGCAGGCGCACCCGCTGGGGGTCACGGTCATCGAGGACCACTACGACCCGCAGGAGTTCTACACGGCTGTGCAGGGCTGGAAAACGAGCCGGAGCGCGGGCGGGCGGTGCACCGTCTGCTACCGTTTGCGGATGCGCCGGGCGGCACAGTACGCAAAGGAGCACGGCTTTGACTGGTTCACCACCACGCTCTCCATCAGCCCCCACAAGGATGCGGCCCGCATCAATCAAATCGGGCAGGAGCTTGAAGCCGAATTCGGCATCAGGCACCTGCCCTCGGATTTCAAAAAGCAGAACGGCTACCTGCGCTCTCTCCAGCTTTACGGAGGGGGATTACTGTGGGTGTGAGTTCAGCGCAAAGGCGAGGGGGTGAACCGCTCAGTCGCCTGCGGCTTGCCTCTCCTGCCAGGAGAGGTGGCATTGCGAAGCAATGACGGAGAGGTTTATTCCTCCCGCATTCTGGACACCAGAATCGCAAAGACGATCAGCCCCACACAGGGCACGATGTTGGTTGCCATACCAACAGCAAGACCGGCGTTTTCAGCTACCTTGCCGATGACCCAGGGCATCAGGATCGCGCCGCTGGATGCCACCGGCAGCATGATGCCCATGCTGGTCACGGTGGTCATTTTACCGGCGCTGGCCACGGCGGTGGGGTTCATACCGGCCATGGAGAAGGCAAAGGCGAACAGCAGCAGGATGGCAGGCAGCTGGCTGTGGGTCTGCATCATGGCAAAGTAGAAGGCAGTGCAGAAAACCGCCATAAACACCATGGCCTTGCGGGGCTGTTTGAGTGGGAACACGAAGGCGATGAGCAGGCGGCCGATCAGGGTGGCACCCACATCACGGTGACGGTATAGGCCGCCAGTGCGCCTGCGATGATGCCGCTGCCCTTGAAGTAGGTGACCATCCAGCCGGTGACGCTCTGCTCAGCGGCGTTCTGACAGAAGAGCAGGCCGGTCAACAGCCAGAAGCGGGAGGAGCGCAAAAAGTTCCAATCGGTGACAGCTTCTTTGGCTTTGGCACGGCCTGCCATGGGGGTGAACAGGTATACCAGCCAGAGCACCAGACCCAGCGCCGCCAGTGCCAGCACGGCCAGCGTGGTGCTGACCCTGGCCGCGGCAGAGATCAGAAAGGGGCAGAGCAGGGCACCGCAGGCGTAGCAGGCGTGCATGGTGTTCATGCCCCGGGTGCGGTCTGCAGAGTTGCCGCTGACAAGAATGGTGCAGGTGTTCAGGACACTGCCCTTGGCAATGCCTACAATGAAGAAGGCCAGCGCCAGCAGAATGGGCAGGCCGGTCAGGCCCATCAGGCCGTAGCCCACCGCATAGCCGATGGTCAGCAGCAGGACGCTGGGCTTCATGCCCATTTTTCCCACCAGCGCACCGGCCAGCAGGCCCGCCAGCAGGTTGCCGATGCTCAGCAGGCTGAGCAGAGTGCCGGTCATGCCGTAGGCAAAGCCGTATTCCTCCTGCAGCAGGCTGACCACCACACCGCTGGAAATGGTGCAGATGCCGCTGAAAAAGAAGGTGACGAAGCCCGCGTTCCGCAGGCGGGTATTCCGTTGTTCCATAGGGTTCTCCTTGCAGTATTCGGGGGCGCAGTGCCCGTAGTTGCTTTTATTAAAGCATATTCTGGTCAGAAAGCAAGGGCTGTTGCGCCAGCAGAAGCAAAATCAGCGCCCAGTGGAAGCGCCCCGCCGTTCGGTGGGGCGCTTCTGTATTTTATTTTGCGTCTCCTATTGACAATGATCGAATCGTGCGTTATGATATTGTACGGCATCAAACAGTTCTAAAGGAAACAATCCTGTCACAAACAATTCAAAAGGGGAACCATTATGCACGATGAAAGCACCAAGCAGCCCTGCTGCAATCCCCCATGGGAGCCGCCGCAGGTCATCCCGGCACAGGTGCGCCGGGTGAACAACCTGATCTTCCGCAAGATCAACCAGTTCCACCGGGAGAACAATGTGGACAACGTGACCCCCATGCACGACTGGATCATGAGCTACCTCTACTGGCACAAGAACGAGCCCGTGTACCAGCGCGATATCGAGCGGGAGTTCTCCATCACACGCTCGACTGTGACGAACATCCTGCAGCTGATGGAGCGCAAGGGCTACATCGAGCGCCAGAGCGTGCCGCAGGATGCCCGGCTGAAGCGGCTGATCCTGACGGAAGAGGGAGGCCGCGTCCACGAAAAGACGATGCTCTCCCTGCACCAGACCGATGAGTTTGTGGCCGGATTGCTGACGGAAGAGGAAAACGCAGAGCTTCTGCGGTTATTGAACAAGCTGCGCAAGGGGCTGGAATGACCCCTGCAAATAAACTTCAGGAGGATTACAACAGATGATCAAAAAACTTGTGTCACATCTGGGCGAGTACAAGCGCGCCGCGATCCTGACACCGATCTTCTCTGCTCTGGAAGCCATCATGGATGTGATGCTGCCCACCATTATGGCCTTTATCATTGACCAGGGCATTGAAAAGGGCGATATGAACGCCGTTGTCAAGTACGGCCTGCTCACCTTCCTGGTGGCGGCCATTGCCCTGCTGCTGGGCGTGCTGGCCGGCAGGTTTGCTGCCACGGCATCCACCGGCTTTGCAGGCAACCTGCGCGATGCGATGTATGAGAACATCCAGCATTTCTCGTTCTCCAACATCGACAAGTACTCCACGGCCGGTCTGGTCACCCGCATGACCACCGACGTGACCAACCTGCAGAACGCGTTCCAGATGATCGAGCGCATGTGTGTGCGTGCCCCCGTCCATCTGGTTTTCGCGCTCATCATGGCCTCCATGATCAGCCGCTCGCTGACCATGGTGTTCCTGGTGGCGATCGTGTTCCTGGTGGCAGTGCTGGCAGGCATTATGGTCCCCACCTTCGGCATCTTTGATAAGGTGTTCAAGAACTACGATAACCTGAACGCCTCCGTGCAGGAGAATGTCTCGGCCATCCGCGTGGTCAAGAGCTTTGTCCGGGAGCACTTTGAGAACGAGAAGTACACCAAGGCCTGCGAGAGCCTGTACAAGCAGTTCGTCCACGCCGAGAGCCGCCTGAGCTTCAACAATCCCGCCATGCTGGTCTCTGTGTACGGCTGCAACATCGCCCTGAGCTGGTTCGGCGCACATTACGTTCTGAACGGTGCGATCACCACCGGCCAGCTGAACGCCCTGTTCGGTTACATTATGAACATCCTGATGGCCCTGATGATGCTGAGCATGGCCTTTGTGATGATCGCCATGTCCGCCGCTTCTGCCCGCCGTATCGTGGAAGTGCTGGACGAGACCACCGACCTGCCCCCGGCAAAGCAGCCGGTGCAGCAGGTCAGGGATGGCGGCATCGAGTTCGAGCACGTTACCTTTAAGTATAAGCACGGCTCCGGCCAGCCTGTCCTGAACGATGTCACCTTCAGCATCCGGCCGGGCGAGACGCTGGGCATCATCGGCGGCACCGGCAGTGCAAAATCCAGCCTGGTGCAGCTGATCCCCCGCCTGTATGATGCCGAGACCGGCTCGGTCAAGGTGGGCGGCGTGGACGTTAAGGATTACAGCCTGGATGTCCTCCGCCGGGAGGTCTCCATGGTGCTGCAGAAGAACGTTCTGTTCAGCGGCACCATCCTCGACAACCTGCGCTGGGGCGATGAGAATGCCAGCGAGGAGGAGTGCATCCGGGTGGCCAAGCTGGCCTGCGCCGATGAGTTCATCGAGCGCTTCCCCGACAAGTACAATACCTGGATCGAGCAGGGCGGCTCCAACGTGTCCGGCGGCCAGAAGCAGCGCCTGACCATTGCCCGCGCGCTGCTGCGCAAGCCCAAGGTGCTGATCCTGGACGACAGCACCAGCGCCGTGGATACTGCCACCGATGCCAAGATCCGCAAGGCCTTCCGGGAGGAGATCCCCGGTACCACCAAGATCATCATTGCACAGCGCATCTCCTCCGTGCAGGATGCGGACCGCATCCTGGTGCTGGACAACGGCCAGATCAACGGCCTGGGCACCCACGAGGAGCTGCTCAAGACAAACAAGATCTATCAGGAAGTTTACAACAGCCAGACCCAGGGCGGCGGCGATTTTGATAAGCAGGGAGGTGAGCAGTAATGGCACAGGTGAAAGAAGTAAAGGGCCCCGGCCCCCGTAGGATGGGCGGCCCCAAGCCGAAGGTCGAGAACCCGGGCAAGCTGCTCAAGCGGATCATGGATGAGGTGTTCAAGCACTATCTGCCCCACTGCATCCTTGTGCTGGTCTGCATCATCGTCAGCGCGCTGGCAAATGTGCAGGCAAGCCTCTTCCTCAAGACCCTGATCGATGATTATATCGTCCCCATGACCAAGCAGGCCACACCGGACTTCAGCCCGTTGGCAGGCGCACTGGTGCGCATCGGCTGCATCTACGCTGTCGGCGTGCTGGCCGCATGGCTCAACGCCCGCATCATGGTCAACGTCACCCAGGGTACCCTGCGCAACCTGCGCATCCAGCTCTTTCACCCACATGGAGAGCCTGCCCATCCGGTATTTTGACACCCATCCCCCACGGCGACATCATGTCGGTGTACACCAACGATGTGGACACCCTGCGCCAGATGATCAGCCAGAGCATCCCCCAGCTGGTGTCCAGCGCCATCACCATCGTGTCCGTGTTCACCAGCATGTGCCTGATGAGCTGGCAGCTCACCGTTGTCACCATGCTGATGGTGACCCTGATGCTGTTCTGCTCCAAGAAGATCACTTCCATGAGCGGTAAGTACTTTGTGGCCCAGCAGAAGGATCTGGGCAAGGTGAACGGCTACATCGAAGAGATGATGGAGGGCCAGAAGGTCGTCAAGGTGTTCACCCACGAGCAGAAGGCCCTCGAGGGCTTCCGGCAGCTGAACGATAAGCTGGAAGAAAGCGCCAAGCAGGCCAACAACTACGCCAACATCATCATGCCCGTTACCGCACAGCTGGGCAATATCAGCTATGCAGTCTGTGCTCTGGCGGGCGCGGCCATGGCCGTTGGCAATGTCGGCGGCATGACCCTGGGCACCGTGATGGCCTTCCTGAGCCTGAACAAGGGCTTCAATATGCCCATCAGCCAGGTATCCATGCAGGCCAACAGCGTGATCATGGCACTGGCCGGTGCGGAGCGTATCTTCAAGATGATGGACGAGACCAGCGAGGCCGACGAGGGCTATGTCACCCTGGTCAACGTCAAGTATGGCAAGGATGACGAGCTGGTGGAGACCACCGAGCGCACCGGCATCTGGGCCTGGAAGCATCCCCACCACGACGGCACCACCACCTACCACAAGCTGGCGGGTGACATCACCTTTACCGATGTCGATTTTGGCTATGTGCCGGAAAAGACCGTTCTGCACGGGATCAACCTCTATGGCCGCCCGGGCCAGAAGATCGCTTTGTCGGCTCCACCGGTGCCGGCAAAACGACCATCACCAACCTGATCAACCGCTTCTACGATATCGCAGACGGCAAGATCCGGTACGACGGCATCAACATCCATAAAATCAGGAAAGCCGACCTCCGCCGCTCTCTGGGCATCGTGCTGCAGGATACCCACCTGTTCACCGGCACGGTCATGGAGAACATCCGCTATGGCCGTCTGGAGGCCACCGACGAGGAGTGCATTGCTGCCGCAAAGCTGGCCAATGCCGATGGCTTTGTCAAGCGTCTGCCCGATGGCTACAACACCATGCTGACCAACGACGGCGCAAACCTGTCGCAGGGGCAGCGCCAGCTGCTGGCCATTGCCCGCGCCGCGGTTGCCGATCCCCCGGTGCTGATCCTGGACGAGGCGACCTCCTCCATTGATACCCGCACCGAGGCGCTGGTCCAGCGGGGCATGGACGGCCTGATGTATGGCCGCACCAGCTTTGTCATTGCCCACCGCCTGTCTACCGTCCGCAATGCAGACTGCATCGTGGTTCTGGAGCAGGGCCGCATCATCGAGCGCGGCAGCCACGACGAGCTGATCGCCAAGAAGGGCAAGTATTACCAGCTCTACACCGGTAATCTGGCCGAAAATTAAAGAAAAATCGTAAAAAACGGAGCCGCTGTACAAAATGATGTGCAGCGGCTCCGTTTATTTTCAATTTGTTCAAATTCCTCACAAAGAAACTCCATTTTTATCCTGTACAATAAGGGTGCAGTCAGGGAGGAACAGAAAAACATCCTCCCAAGATGCCATGCAGGCAATGAAAACCGCGCATCTCCGGCAGAAACCGGGCGGCGCGGCCCCTTTAAAAAATACTGTCCCCTGCTGATGCGAGGCAATAGCCAAGGCGGCGGACAGACTACCAACCATCTCCTGACAGCCGCAAATGTTTGGGAGTTCTCATACACAGCCAGCGCCGCTTTCTCCTCCTTTCCACGGCGCTGGCTGTTTTTGTTTGGCTACGGATTAAACCTCTCAGTCTCGCTTCGCTCGCCAGCTCCCCTAGTAGGGGAGCCCTTGGCATTCCGTTGTGTTTGCATCGTTACTCAGTAACTGTCCTAGTACATGCTCCCCTAACCGTGGCAAATCGATTACATGAATCCCCATCTTTTCCATCCGATACAAGACCAGAGCGGGGCTCTGGTCTTTTTTTGCGGCAGAAGCCATAACACTGCGTGTAAAGACGAGAACCCTGTCCTTTTGTAGAAAAGATCAGCTGCACATGGCCGGTGAACAGGGCAAACAGGGCTGTGCGCAGCTCCTGGAGCCGAAGAGGAGGAGCAGATCGCTCTCCTCTAAAAAGAGAACGTCTGCCCGGTCAAGAAACTGCAGGGAGGTCTGGCACAGGGCCTCCCGCTGCGGCCAGTAGGGCGCGGCCTGCGCCAGCCGGGGAAGATAGCAGCAGAGCGCCCCGGCATCCCGGGCGGCGGCAAGGGCCTCGAGGTGGGCCAGCCGCAGGGGGCTGTCCACCAGCCCGGCGGAGGAAAAGCAGAAGGCAGAGGCTCCCCGGAACGGGGCGGCCTCCAGCTGTTCCGGCCCAAGGGCCAGCCCGGCGGTGTGGGCACGGTAGGGCAGAGCGGTGTCTGCTCCGGTGAACACCACCGGCGTGGGGAAGGCATCCGTGAAGCAGAGCAGGGAGCAATCCACACCATCCCGGGCAAGCCGGGCCGCCAGCTTGCGGCCAAAGGGGTCGGCTCCCAGCTGAGCCAGCAGAGCCGCCTGCCCGCCCAATGCGGCGTACTGGCGGCAGAAGCCTGCGCCCCAGCCGCCGGTCTGCGTCCGGAATGTCTCCGTCAGTTCCGGAGCCGTGGCGGCGTTCAGCTCCAGCCAGACTTCGCCCAGACACAAAACGGACATGTGCACCCCTCCCTCCGCAAATAAAAATCGGGTTACAGTATACACGATTTGCCCACCGGATGCAACCGATCCGGGGCGAATCCTGACGGAATAAAAGTGCCCGGGCAGGAACAATCCGATTTTACAAAGACCACCTGTTTTTTACCAATGCCTGTTTTTCATTGCCCAAGGTTTACCTAAGATTTGCCTTACCATGGTTTCCCCTCTTTCTCTGAACGGGTACAATAGAACCGTTCCCAAGATACATTGCAACAGGGCCCGGGAGGGCTCAGGATAAGAGAGGAATTATCGTATGAAAGAACATAAAATGTCCCGCCGCAACTTCCTGAAAGTGGGTGCTGTGGCATCTGCCGCCGGTCTGATGACTGCTGCCCCTGTGGCTGCAAACGCTGCCGCTCCGGCTGCTTCCGCCGCAGCTGACGAGGAGAACTGCTTTGGCCTGTTCCAGAAAAAGCCCAAGTACATCTTCCTGTTCATCGGCGATGGCATGGGCACTGCCCAGATCCAGTCTGCCCGGTTCTATCAGGGCACTGTCACCAACAACGGTGCCATCACCGAGGCGGAGCTGAGCTTTACCCAGTTCCCGGAGGTGGGCAGTGTGACCACCTACGACAGCACCTCCTTCTGCCCGGACTCCGCTTCCACTGCCACCTCCATCGCTTCCGGCAAAAAGACCGAGAGCGGTGTCATCAATATGTGCCCCTGGACCCGTGATGTGCCCTATGAGACCATTGCAGAGAAGCTCCATAAGCAGAAGGGCTACAAGGTTGGCATCGTTTCCACGGTGAACATTGACCATGCCACCCCTGCTGCCTTCTATGCACATCAGAAGACCCGCAAGAACTACTATCAGATCGGCGTGGAGCTGGCAAACTCCGGCTTTGAGTATTTCGCAGGCGGCGAGTTCCAGAAGGTGAACGGCGATGGCACCGGCCCCAACAACCACGAGGTGGCTGCACAGGCTGGTTACAATGTTGTCACCACCCAGGCCGGTGCTGCTGCCCTGAAGGCCGGGGCAGGCAAGACCCTGATCATTGCCGAGAATCTGGCCGATGGCAAGTCCATGAACTACGCCATGGATGCCGCTCCGGGAGAGTGGCAGCTGACCGACTACGTCAGGAAGGGCATTGAGCTGCTGGACAACAGCAACGGCTTCTTTATGATGGTGGAGTCCGGCAAGATCGACTGGGCCTGCCACGCCAACGATGCCGCTGCCTCCATCCATGATGTGATCGAGATGCACAACGCAGTGCAGGCCGCTGTGGAGTTCTACACCCAGCACCCCGATGACACCCTGATCCTGGTGACCGCTGACCACGAGACCGGCGGTCTGGGCATTGGCTACAAGACCACCAACTACGATACCTTCCTGACCAACCTGGCCCACCAGAAGATGTCCTACGCAAAGTTCGATTCCACTTATGTGAACAACTACGTGAAGAATCAGACTCCCTTTGAGACCGCTATGCAGGATGTGAAGGCAAACTTCGGCCTGACCCTGCCCACCGACCCCGATGCCGCCAACGCAGGCAAGCTGCTGCTGACCGACTACGAGGTGGAGAACCTGCGCACCGCTTACGAGCGCACCCTCAAGGTCGGCTCTTCCAGCCAGAGCAAGATGAGCCAGCAGGATTACGAGCTGTATGGCACCTACATCCCCTTCAGCATGGCCATCTGCCACACCATCAACCACAAGTCCGGTGTGGATCACACCACCTACGCCCACACCGGTGCCATGGTGAACCTCTACGCCCGTGGTCAGGGTGCAGACAAGTTCCGCGGCGTGTATGACAACACCGAGATCTTCCACAAGCTGGCTGAGCTGACCGATGTGCAGTAATTGACCAGACCTTCTGTACCCCAAAAGCCCTCCGGGACGAGACGCACCGGAGGGCTTTTGTGGAATTGTGCACCCGCCAAAATCTGCCCGCGAATTGGGAAAGATGATGGGAGTTGTGGTTGCAATGGGCCGGAAAAAGGCATATAATAAGACCATCAACAGAGTAAGGCCATGCGCGTTAAGTGCCGCATCAACGGGGAGTTGTGCTGCGGACGAAGGTAAGACCATGGCCTGCATCCCGCTGCTGCATGGACTTGGGTGCAGACGGGGCCGTCTGCGGCCTCGTCTGGATGTGAACCGTTGAATCACGCCCTCCTTTGTGCGGTTTGTCACAGGGGAGGGCGTTTTGCATTGCCCGCCCCGCGGTTCCCGAAACAGGGGAGGACAATTGATATGAACCATTCCAGAAATTCCGTCCGCAAGCTCACCATGCTGGCCCTGCTCACTGCCATGAGGCATCGTGTTTGCCAGGTGCTGAGCATTTCCACCGGCTTTGTCCGGTTCAACCTGGGCAGCCTGCCTACCCTGCTGGCCGCTGTGCTGTTCGGGCCGGTGGAGGGCTTTGCCGTGGGTGCAGTGGCCGATATGATCGGCGGCACCCTTTCCGGCTACGCCATCAACCCGCTGATCACGCTGGGGGCAGGCTCCATCGGCCTGACGGCGGGCCTTCTCTGGCGCGCCCTGCCCAACCTGCGGCTGGGCCTGCGCACCCAGATCAGCGTGTTTGCCGGCCATGCGGTGGGCTCCATTGTCATCAACTCGCTGGCACTCCACCTCTTCTATAACTATCCGTGGAGCGTGCTGGTGACCCGCATTCCCAACGCGCTGGTCCTGGCGGCGGTGAACACCGTGCTGGTGCGCCTGCTGCTGGAGAACAAAACGATCCGAGGCATTGCACAATGAACTATGAAGAAGCGCTGAACTATATCCACGCCGTCCAGTGGGCAGGGCACAAGCCGGGCCTGACCCGCACCCGGACCCTGCTGTCCGCACTGGGAGATCCGCACAAGCAGCTGAGATTCATCCATGTGGCGGGCACCAACGGCAAGGGCAGCACGGCGGCCATGCTGGCCTCCTGCCTGCAGGCGGCGGGCTACCGGGTGGGCCTGTATACCTCGCCCTTTATCAACCGGTTCAACGAGCGCATTCAGGTAAACGGCCAACAGATCCCGGATGAGGCGCTGGTGCGGCTGGTGGAGCGTGTGAAGCCCGCTGCCGATGCCATGACCGATATCCCCACCGAGTTCGAGATCATCACGGCGTTGGGGATGCTCTGGTTCGCTGAGACGAAATGCGACATCGTGGTGCTGGAGGTGGGCCTGGGCGGCACGCTGGATTCCACCAACGTCATCGACCCGCCGGAGTGCGCGGTCATCACGGCGCTGGGAATGGATCATGTGAAGGAGCTGGGCCCCACCCTGGCCGATATCGCGTCGGCCAAGGCGGGCATCATCAAGCCGGGCAGTCCGGTGGTGAGCTATGGCGGTGTGCCCGAGGCCGATGCCGTCATCGCCCGTACGGCGGCAGAGCGGCACGCGCCGCTGACCGTGGTGGACCTCAGCAGGCTGACCATCGAGGACGGGGATCTGGATGCTGTCACCTTTGATTTTGACGGCCTGAACGGCATCCGCCTGCCCCTGATCGGCAGCTATCAGCCCCGGAACGCCGCCACGACCATTACGGCCCTGCGGGTGCTGCGCAGCCGGGGCTGGAACATCCCGGACAGCGCCATCCGCGCCGGTCTGGAACAGGTGCGCTGGCCGGGCCGGTTCGAGCTGCTGCGGCATTCGCCCGTCTTTTTGCTGGATGGCAGCCACAACGCCCACGGAATGCGGGCCACCGTGCAGAGCCTGCGGGACCGCTTTCCGGGGCAGAAGTTCGTGTTCCTGCTCAGTATCATGGCGGATAAGGATGTGGACGAGATGCTGGCACTGCTCCTGCCGCTGGCCGGGCAGTTCGTCACCGTGGCGGCCCATACCCCCCGCGCTATGCCCGCTGAGACGCTGGCCGAACAGATCCGCGCCCGGGGCGGCAGGGCCGAGCCCGCTTCCACCATTGAAGCCGGTGTGGCCCGGGCGGTCGCCCTTGGGGGCACTGGCCCCGTGTGCGCGCTGGGCACGCTCTACTTCTCCGGCGATGTGCGGGAAGCGTTTGCAAAATTGAACCAGTAAAGAAGAGGGGCTGCGGCACACGGAAAAACCGGTGCAGCAGCCCCCTTTTTGCGGACTGGCTTACAAAAAAATGCCCCGCTGTTTTGTGATGCACAGAACAGCGGGGCAGTATCATTTATGGGGTGGGGATGTACTCAGGAGATGCGCTTCTGCTCAGGCCTTGCCTGCGCAGCCGAACAGCTCGATCTTCTCCTTGCACTTGTCAACGATGGCCTGAGCGCCGGGAGCCAGCAGCTTGCGGGGGTCGAAGCCCTTGCCCTGCTGATCCTTGCCAGCCTCGATGTACTTGCGGGTGGCCTCAGCAAAGACCAGCTGGCACTCGGTGTTGATGTTGATCTTGGAAACGCCCAGGCTGATGGCCTTCTGGATCATCTCGTCGGGGATGCCGGTGCCGCCGTGCAGGACCAGAGGAATGTTGTTGGTAGCCTTGTGGATGCGGTCCAGAGCCTCAAAGTCCAGGCCCTTCCAGTTGGCGGGGTAAACGCCGTGGATGTTGCCGATGCCGGCAGCCAGGAAGTCGATGCCCAGATCGGTGATCTTTGCGCACTCGGCGGGGTCTGCAATCTCGCCAGCGCCCACAACGCCGTCCTCAACGCCGCCGATGGAGCCGACCTCGGCCTCGATGCTCAGGCCCTTGGAGTGTGCCAGAGCGACCAGCTCCTTGGTCTTTTCCACGTTCTCCTCGATGGAGTAGTGGCTGCCGTCGAACATGATGGAGGAGAAGCCGGCCTCAACGCAGGCCTTGCAGCCCTCGTAGGTGCCGTGGTCCAGGTGCAGGGCAACGGGAACGGTGATGCCCATGGTCTCCACCATGGAGCTGACCATGGCGGCAACGGTCTTGAAGCCGGTCATGTATTTGCCTGCGCCCTCAGAGACACCCAGGATAACGGGGCTCTTCATTTCCTCGCAGGCGGTCAGGACTGCCTTGGTCCACTCCAGATTGTTGATGTTGAACTGGGGCACACCGTAGTGGCCATCGCGTGCCTTGATCAGCATTTCGGTTGCATTTACCAACATTATTCATTACCTCCGCAAAATCATTTTGGGGTGAAAAAGCCGTTTTGGATACAAGATTGCGCATCCTTTAACGAACCTAAGGGTAGTATACCCCAATTACAGGATAAAATCAAGGCGGTTCCTGCGGCGTTTTCAACACAAATTCACATTGGGCATTTTGATGTTGGAGATTCTGGCAAAAACCACTGGATCTCCCTTCAAAAAATTGTCATAATTCCGACTTGAATTTTACAAAAAGTACGGCGGAAAGTTTGCGTGTCGAACCTGGGAGGTTGAAAACTCGGTGGAAACTGTGGAATTCCACCCGGAAAGTGGGCGTACAAACTTGATTTTTGAACATTTTCCACCGGGTTTTCAACATGTGGAAAAATTTGAGCCGAATTACCGATTGTATAGCCTGCTGAATGTGGAAAACTTTTGCCTTCGGCAAACATTGCGAAGAATGCCGGGGTATGCTATACTTTAGAATGTATCAGTGTCAAAATATAGTAAAACTGAAACAGAACGAAACCATGGCGCGGCTCAAACGGCCCGCCTTGCCATAGAATGGAAGGAGAACACATCAATGGACGAACAGAAAATGCCGCGCCGCCCCCGCCGCAACAGCACGGAGGAGCAGCCCAAGAATGAGAGCCTGGTCTACGGCAAAAACCCCGTGACCGAGCTGCTCAAGAGCGGTTCCGGCGTGGATACCGTGCTGATCGCGGAGGGCATGGCCCCCGCCGTGGCAGCTTACTATACCGCCATGGCCAAGGAGGCCGGGGCCACGGTCAAGCGGGTGCACCCCAACAAACTGCGCCTGATGACCGGCACCGAGAGCCATCAGGGCGTGGCTGCCTTTGCCAGCGAGATCGAATATGTGACCGTGGAGGACCTGCTGAACGCTGCCAGAGAGAAGGGGGAGCCCCCCTTCCTGGTGCTGAGTGACGGCATCGAGGACCCCCATAATCTGGGCGCGGTGATGCGCTCTGCTCTGCTGTGCGGAGCCCACGGCATCGTCATCCCCAAGCGGGGCGGCGCGTCCGTGACCCCCACCGTTATCAAGTCCAGCGCCGGTGCGGCCGAGCGCCTGCCTGTGGCCCGCGTGGCCAACATCGGCGAGACCATCCGCCGCCTGAAGGATCAGGGGGTGTTCGTCTACTGCGCCGATATGGACGGTGTGCCCCTGCGCAAGAACAACCTGACCGGCCCCATCGCACTGGTGCTGGGCAGCGAGGGCAGCGGTGTATCCCAGCTGGTGAAAAAGCTCTGCGATGGTGTGGTGCGGCTGGATATGGCCGCTCAGGGCACCGGTGTGGACAGCTTCAATGTCTCGGTGGCAGCTGGCATCATCCTGTACGAGATCCAGAGCCAGCGCGCCGCAGAGTAAGAAACAGCGGCCAGACCGCCGTGACCAGAACAGGGAGGGACTAGGATGCCAAAGGATGATAAGCGCAAAGAGCTGACACAGGAAGAGATCGATGCGCAGAACGAGAAGTTCCGCACGTTTTTCAGCACCAGCGTGGCACAGGTGCCCGAAGAGATGAAGCGACGCGATGAGGAAAAGGAGAATACCGGCAGCCTGCTGGGCAAGCTCTTTCACCGCGAAAAGGACAAAGAGGAGCCAGCCGCCGCCCCGACCGTGCAGAATGAGCTGCCGCCCACGGGTGAGATCGTGCTGGGCCATGAGGAAGAAGCCGAGGCCGGCCTGGAGCTGGCATTGGAGCCCGGAGAGCTGGAGGAAGCAGAGCCTGTGGCTCTGCCCACCGCGCCGGAAGCCCCCGCAGCGCCGAAGCCGGAACCCCAGCCCGAGAAAAAGCCGGAGCCGCCCCGCCGCCGGGAACCCCTGACCCCGCAGGAGCAGCAGGAGGATGCAGAGATGGCCGAACTCAAGGCCATGCTCTATGGCACCCTCCAAGCCCGCCCCGGTGGAGGAAATGCAGGATGCCCCCGAAGAGGTGCTGGCCGTGGAGCCGGAAGCTCCCGCAGCGCCTGAGGGCCCGGCCATCCCCATGGTGTTTGCCGAGGATCAGTCGGTAAAGCAGGCGAAGTCTGCCCCGGAAGCTGCGCCAGAGGTTGAGCCGGAACCGGAAACGGCGTTCCAGTTCTTTGGCAAGGGCGCGGACGAGAACGAGCCGCAGGCCCCTACCCGCACCGAGGTCCCCAGCAAGGACGACAGCATGAGCCTGCCGCTGATGGGACTGGAAGAGGACGAAGCACCCGCCCGGCCTGCCGCACCGGAAGAGGAGGCACCGGCCCAGCCCGCTGGGCGGCCCCGCCGCCCGGAGACTGAGGAGAAGCCTGAAGAGGAAGCCGAGCCGGAAACGCCCGAGCAGGTGGGGAGAAGCTCCGCCGGATGGGCGGAGCTGACGCTGCGGTGTGTGCTGGAGGCCATCCTTGCGGTGGTGCTGCTCCACTTTGGCCTTGTTGCCGAGGGGCTGCTGGCCCCTGTGGCCTCCCTTGACCCCGTGATCGCCCCGGCGGCGTTCTATGCCGCCAACCTGCTCTTTCTGGCCGGTGCGCTGGCTGTGGGCTGGCCTGTCCTGCGGGATGGCCTGCAGGGCCTCAAGGGCCGCCCCAGTGCGGACACCATGCCGGCGCTGGCCGCCTGCGGTGCGCTGGTGCAGGCTGCGGTCGCCCTGCTCAACGCCCAGAGCTATCAGAACTCCAGCTGGACGCTGCTTTCCGGCGTGGCCGCACTGGGCCTGTTCCTGGCCCTGCTGGGCAGCCGTGTCCTGCTGATTGCCGTCAGAAACGGCTACGACCTCGCCGCCCGATCCCCCGAGGGGCTGCAGGGCGCGTTCCGTGTCCGGGATAAGGACCTGATCCGGGTGCTGGCCCGGAGCCTGGATCAGAAAGACCCCTGGGTGCTGCTCAGCCGCCCTGTCCAGTGGGACGAGGCGCTGGTGGAGCAGAGCTTCGGGGAGCGCGCCAGTGAGCGCCGCGCCCGCAAGACAGCCCTGATCCTGCTGGGGGCCGCCGTGCTCAGCGGGCTGGTGTTCCTGCTGTTTGGCGGCGGGCCCAACGGCATGGCCGCAGCCCTGACCTCCATGCTCTGCATGGGTGCACCGCTGTCCTCCACCCTGGTTGCGGGCATCGCGTCTCTGCGCCTGCAAAAGACCGCAGCCGCCGCCGGTGCCGTGGTGCCCGGCTGGGCTGCCATTGAGGAGCTGGGCGGTGTGGACACCGTGCAGGTGGATGCCGACGAGCTCTTTACCGCCGACAGCGTGAATCTGGAGGATATCCGCATCTTCAAGGGCGGCCGCATCGACCGTGCCATCCTCTATGCGGCCAGTGTCCTCAACCACAGCTGTGAGACCCTGCGGGGCCTGTTCCGCCAGATCATCGAGGACCGCACCGAGATCCTGTACCCTGTGAAGGACTTGGAGGTCCACCACGGCCTTGGCTTTGCCGCCTGGCGCGATAACAACCGGGTGCTCATCGGCAACCGGCTGTACATGGAGGGAGGGTGCCCTGCCCGAGCAGGAGTATGAGGATGAGCACTCCCAGAACGGCGCTGCAGATCCTGTATCTGGCTGTTTCCGGCAGCCTGCACGCCATGTTCGTGCTCCACTATGGGCGGCCGCAACGCCGCCCGCGGTCTGGAGGTGCTGCAGCGGGAGAACATCCGCCTGCTGGTCACCTGCGAGGACCCCAGCCTGACGGCCCGCCACATCACCGAGGCTTACCATCTGCCCGAGGGGATGATCACCCTGCTGGATCAGGAGCAGTGCAGCGCTGACCCTGCCCAGCCGGACGAGACGGCCCGCTGCTGTATGCTGCATGATAAGGGCTTTGCCAGCCTGATCGGCGGCCTGCGCGCGGCGGAAAGGCCCAGAACGCCGAGACGAGCGCCACCACGGTGCAGATGGTCTCGGTCTGGTTCTCGGTGGTCATCGGTGTTCTGCTGACCTACGCGGGCAGCATCGGCACCCTGTCGGTGGCCGCTGTCCTGATGTATCAGGCAGCTTGGAGTGCTTTGAGCATTGCGGTCTGCGCCCTGAAACAGCACAACTGAATGTGAGCGCGGCGTTTGGCTGCCTGCGCCGGGAGCAGCTTTTGGCCCTGATGTTCTGCACAAAAAAATCGGAAAAAACTGGAATTCCCGACGAAATCGGGTGCGAAAGCACAGCACTTTGGGCGAAAAACTTGACCCACATTGGCCGGACGTGTAAAATGAATCAGTAGTGAGAAAAATCATGGACGCGAAATTTTTCCATGTGTGCGGCATTCCTTTGATCCCATGGGATGAAACAAGGAGGGAAGTTCGACCCAATGAAATGGAAATTCCAAACCGCGGGGCGGCTTCTGGCCCTGCTGGCTCTGAGCGGGGCCCTGCTGGCTGCCCCTTTGCCCGCGCAGGCCGCGCCCGGTGTGCTGACAGGCCTGACCGGAACCGGCTCCAAGCTGGAACTGGAGCTGACCGAGATGGAGCTGGAGATCACCGATGATGACCCCCGCCCCAAGGGCTACCTGTACACCAGCGGACAGAGCGATTATTACTTCATCGTCTGGATGAGCAGCAACTCCAATGTTGCCACGGTGGATGGCGACGGCAAGGTGACGGGCCGCAATGCAGGCACTGCCATCATCACCGCCATCTCCGACCACGGCGAACGCGCCGCCTGCAAGGTGACCGTGACCCGCAAAAATGAAGAAGCAGCCAGAAAAAAGCCCACGCTGGATACCACCAGCCTGAGCCTTGTGCTGCAGTACAATGACCTGCACCCCACCCATCAGCTCCAGCTGACCAACAGCGACCACTCCTTCCTCTATGTCTACCAGTGGATGAGTAGCAACCCCGAGGTTGCCACAGTCAGCGATAAGGGCCTTGTCACGGCTCAGGCGGCGGGCACCACCACCATCACGGCAATGGTCTCCAACGGCCAGGCTTTGCGGTGCAGCGTCACGGTGACTTCGGATATCGGCAAGGTGACCTTGAACAAGAGTGACCTGCTGCTCCGCACCGTGGGTACCCAGGAACGTCTGACGGCCACCGTTGCGGTGGAGGGCGGCGGCAGCGTGCCCATTACATGGGTCAGCAGCAACCCCGGTGTCGTTACCGTGGATGCGGATGGCGTGGTGACCGCCATTGCCGATGGAGAAGCCAAGGTTACGGCCCTTTCGCCCGCCGGACGCTTTGACGTGTGCAGCGTTGTGGTGGGCATGGCGGCGGAGAAGTACGAATCTGAAGCCGACCTTGCTGACGAGCTCAAGCTCCCTGATCCCTACGTTGCCGTAAGGCTGAATAAACTGGCATAAAGAAAAAGCACCCGCCCATGGCTGTTTTTGACGGCTATGGGCGGTTTTTGCGTGTATGGAAACGGATGCGCTGGGAAAAACTTGCCGAAGAGGAATTTTTTGCAAAAAATATTTTGCGTCGCATGGTGTGGTGTACCTGACACATCCGGCCGCCTCCGGCAGGTGAAAAAGGACAAAATGGCCCGAACGTTGTTTAAGACAGGGGGCGGATGCCCCACGGAGCGGCAAAATCTCTGCAAAAAAGGCGGCTGCCCGGCTTGGATGACACATTTAACAAAAATTTGACGTGAAGTGATTGAATTTGCAACTCTTGACAGAAGGCGGGACAAACCATTATCCTTTTATCAGAGGAAAGTATTTTATGTCGCCAGACGTTGGAATGCCTGGTGTACAAGTGTGTGTCAGGAGGGAAAGAATATGACCAACTACCGGAACCGAATCGGGGAAGCCATTGCCTTTGCCCGGAACGTGGCGGGCAGATCTCAGCAGGAGCTTGCGGATATGCTGGGGCGGGACAAGCGCACCATTCAGAAATGGGAGCGGGGCGAGATCCGCATTGCGCTGGAGGATTATCTGGATGTATTCGATACTCTGCACCTGCCGGTGGGGCCCTATGAAATGTGGATCCGGCATCCGGAGCTTTTTCCGTGCGGCATGGAGGATATCAAGGGCTTCAGCACCGAAAAGAAGCGGAGGGTACTGGCGGATTATTATCTGCATCAGGCTGCACCGCTGGAGATCGAGCAGGAGTATTACATCCTGTTCGGCGACCACGGCAGCAACAGCTGCGGCATCCGGCAGGAGCAGCTGGCCAACCTGCAGACTCCGCTCCGTGACCGCAAACGGATCGTGAACCAGATCATCGACAACTACTATGAGGCCCGGGCCATCGGACATCTGACCGACCCGGAGGGCCAGCAGCCAGTGATGCCCATTCTGGAAGCCTGCTACGATGCCAGTGCACGGAGCGTGGAAGCCAACGAGAACCGATACAGCATCGGCAGCATCGAGCGCTATCTGGATGGCGCAGATGATGCGGCAGATGAATGAACCTGACAGCAGACGGCCATGTGCAGCCGCCTGCTGTTTTTGCGTGCGGCCTGCCTGCGGGAAAATATTGTGAAATTTGCGGATTCCTGCTATACTTATCCTATTGACGAAAAAGAAGGGTGAGATAAATGGCATACAACATGGGCGGTCGGCGCTTCCGGCCGGTGGGCAGCGGAAAAAAGCGGACTGCGCCGCAGTACGGGCCGGTGGGCACAGGCTGCCCGTTTGTGGAGGAGGCCGTGGCGCGGCTGTACCGGGAACAGAGCGAGGAACATTTCTGGAGCCTGATGAACGCCCTGAACTATGCGCTGGAATTGCAGACCAAGGTGCTGGTGCCGCTGGATGCGGCGGTGGACCCCCAGAGCGGGGCCGCACCCTGGGCACACCTGCCCATCCCGGAGGATCGGGCCGAGGGCCTGCCGCCCTGGCTGCTCCACGCCCGGAAAGAGCGGCACTATCTGCCGCTGTTCACCTCGGTAAAGAACGCCGAGGCGGAAAAGGCCAGCGCCACCCGCCCCATGGTGGAGCGCAGCCTGCGCAGCGCCATGGAGTATGCGCTGGAAACGGACGGCATCGATGGTGTGGTGCTGGACCCGTGGACAAGCTCTGCCACGCTGGATGTCTCCCTGCTCAGCGGGCTGCTGAGATCGGAGCGGGGAAGCGACAACCCCGGCGCTCAGGAGCTGGAAGCCGGGCACGCCGCCGCCCGGGCTGGGGATTGGCAGGAAGCGGCGGCACGCTATACTGCCGCCGCCGAGGCGGGCAGCGCAGAGGCGCTTTCTGCCCTGGGGGACTGCCTGTATTATGGCCGGGGTACCCGGAAGAATAAGACCCAGGCCCGGCGGATGTGGAAAAAGGCCGCACAGGCCGGGGAGGTGCAGGCCATGATCGCCCTGGGAGATGACTGTGCTGCATCGGGCGGGGAGATGGCGGAGACCCTGCAATACTACCGCCGCGCCCAGAGCGCTGCCCGGGAGGTGCCGGACATCGCCTACACCCCGCAGGTCTGCCTGCGCCTTGCCCAGTACGAGACCCAGTACCTCTCCCGCAAAAAGGCGCTGCTGCAGGTGGCGGAGGCCGTGCAGGGCTTTCGGATCCTGCAGGCCGAGGGCGAAACGGATGCTGCCGACTGGCTGCGGGAGGCTGAACTGCTGACGGATCAGCTGCTGGCCGACGATAAAAACGCCTGAAACACAGTTTCTTTACATTTGTTCTAAGAAATCGTCATAGGAAACCGGTAAGATATTCAAGGAAATATTCTGCGCCGAAGAAAAGAGGACAAGCACTATGAGCAAAGTGATCGGAATCGACCTTGGTACCACCAACTCCTGTGTGGCGGTGGTGGAGGGCGGCAAGCCTGTGGTCATTACCAACGCCGAAGGCGAGCGCACCACCCCCAGCGTGGTGGCCTTTACCAAGGATGGCGAGCGTCTGGTGGGCGGTGCGGCAAAGCGCCAGATCGCCACAAACTCCGGCCGCACGGTGTCCAGCATCAAGCGGTACATGGGTTCTGATCACCGGGTGCATATCGATGGCAGAGACCTGACCCCGCAGGAGATCAGCGCCATGATCCTGACCAAGATCCGCCGCGATGCCGAGAGCTACCTGGGCGAGCCGGTGACCGAGGCCGTCATCACGGTGCCTGCCTATTTTGACGACAGCCAGCGCAAGGCCACTCAGGACGCGGGCCGCATTGCGGGCCTGAATGTTCTGCGCATCATCAACGAGCCCACCGCCGCCGCGGTGGCCTACGGCCTGGACAACGAAGCCCCCCAGAAGATCCTGGTCTACGATCTGGGCGGCGGCACCTTTGATGTTTCGATCATCGAGATCGAGGACGGCACCTTTACGGTGCTGGCCACCGGCGGCGATACCCATCTGGGCGGCGATGACTTTGACGAGCGCATCGTTGAGTGGGCTGTGGCGGAGTTCCGCAGATCTGACCGCATCGATCTGACCAAGGACCCCGCCGCCATGGGCCGCCTGAAGGAGGAAGCGGAAAAGGCCAAGAAGGAGCTTTCCAGTGCGCTTTCCGCCCAGCTGAACCTGCCGTTTATCGCGGTGGGCAAGGATGGCCCCCACCATCTGGATCTGAGCCTGGGCCGCCCCCAGTTTGAGATGATGACCGGTGACCTGCTGGCCCGCACCGTTCAGCCGGTGCAGAACGCCCTGCGGGATGCCGGGATTTCCGCCAGCCAGCTGGGCAAAGTCCTGCTGGTGGGCGGCAGCACCCGGATGCCTGCTGTGGAGCGGCAGGTCCGGGAGCTGCTGGGCTGTGAGCCCAGCCATACCCTGAACCCCGATGAATGCGTGGCCATGGGTGCCGCCGTGCAGGGCGGCCTGCTGCAGGGCGGCGGAAAGCTGGCCGGTGCCACCGGCGCGGCCGCGCAGGGCCTTGTGCTGATGGATGTCACCCCGCTGACGCTGTCCATTGAGACGCTGGGCGGCGTGGCCACCCCCCTCATCACCCGCAACAGTATGATCCCCACCCGCAAGAGCCAGATCTTTACCACGGCCCGCCCCATGCAGACCAGCGTGGAGATCAACGTGCTGCAGGGCGAGCGCCACTTTGCCCGCGACAACAAGAGCCTGGGCAAATTCAAGCTCACCGGCATCCGCTCCGGCTTCTCCTCCAAGCCCCAGATCGAGGTCACCTTTGACATTGATGTGAACGGCGTGGTCAAGGTGTCTGCAAAGGATCTGGGCACCGGCCGGGAGCAGAACATCACCATCACTGGCAGCACCAATCTTTCTGAGAACGAGATCCAGCGCGCCATGGCCGATGCCGCCGCCTACGAGGAGGAGGATACCCGCCGCAGGGAGCGGCTGGAACTCCACAATCAGGCCGAGATGCTGGCTTACAAGGTGGATGAGGCCCTCTCCAAGTGCAAAAAGGAGCTGGACAAGGACGAGAAGAACCGAGTCAAGAACGACCTTGCCAGCCTGCGCCGCTGCCTGCGCAAAGATAAGCCCGAAAAGATGAACGAGACCGAGGAAGCGAACCTCCGTCAGGCAAAATCCCAGCTGGAGGCCAGTGCCAACCACCTGATGGTGCTGTACAGCACGGAGCAGGATGCCGGCGCAGTAAACGGGCAATTCCCTACTGAAAAACTTCGTTGAAAGGGTTGACAAACCCGGAAGAGTGGGGTATTATGTATGCAATATCACAAAAATGGCTGTGAAGAGAAGAGTAGGTTTTCGCATTGATCCTTCCAGAGAGCCCGGGCGGTGGAAAAGGGCAGGAAACAGGGAACTGAAAATGGTCTCGGAGCCGCGGGGGCGAAGTGCAAGAGTGCTAAGCCTGCGACGGGAGCGCCCGTTACAGCGTCCGGTTGTCGCGTTGCAAAACGCCGCAGCAGTGAGGCTGTCTCTGTGAGGGGACAGTAAACCAAGGTGGTACCACGGAAGTTTTACGCTTTCGTCCTTGTGGGTGTATGCCCGCTGAGGACGGAAGCGTTTTTTATTTTGCTTCCGGTGCAAAGGGTGCGGATTGTGCCGCACCGCACAAAAACATTTTTGTAAAAGTAGAGAGGGAAACAAAATGTCTAAGATCACTCGTCGTAATTTTCTGAAAGTTTCCGGCGTGGCCGCTGCTGCTGCCCTGACCGCCTGCGGCGGCTCTTCCTCCACTGCAAGCTCCGCCGCTTCCGGCGCTGCATCCTCTGAGGCTGCCTCCACCGCTGCCAAGCTGGACAAGATCAAGGTCGCTGTTCCCAACGACACCACCAACGAGGCCCGCGCCTGACCCTGCTGGAGAAGAACGGCTTCTTCAAGCTGAAGGCAGATGCAGGCCTGACCGCCACCAAGAACGATATCGAGGAGAACCCCCTGAACGTCAATGTGGACGAGGTCGAGGCTGCTCAGGTGCCCAACGTCCTGCAGGATGAGGACTACGCTGTCATCAACTCCAACTACGCCATCTCCGCCGGTCTGGACCCCATGACCGACGCTCTGGCCATGGAGGACGGCACCTCTGCCTACGTCAACGTTCTGGTCTGCAAGGAAGGCAATGAGGAGGAGCCCAAGATCAAGGCTCTGGTCGCTGCCCTGCAGAGCCAGCAGGTCAAGGACTTTATGACCGAGAGCTACGGCGGCGCTGTGGTCTCCGTTGTGGAAGACCCCACCGACGGCTATGATCCTTCCATCGATTATGACGCACTGAACGGCGAGACCGTCAGCTGCGCTGCCACCCCCGCTCCCCATTGCGAGATCCTGGAGGTCTGCAAGCAGATCCTGGCCGACAAGGGCATTACGCTGGACATCCAGGAGTACGATGACTATGTGATCCCCAACACCATCGTTGAGGATGGCCAGTGCGACACCAACTACTTCCAGCATCAGCCCTACCTGGACAACTTCAATGAGGAGAAGGGCACCCACCTGGTCTCCGTTGCTGGCATCCACGTTGAGCCCATGGGCATCTACGGCGGCAAGCAGAGCGACCTGAGCCCGATCGAGGGTTAAGCGAACTCCCCCAGTCACCTTGCGGTGACAGCCCCCTCGGGGATGGGGCCTTTGCCTGACCGTTCTGTTTCAGGCTCCCTCCATGAGGGAGCTGGCAAACCCGCAAGGGTTTGACTGAAGGAGTTTATTCAACAGCAAGGAGCAATTTCTGTGATCGAGATCAAACACCTTTCCAAGACCTTCCAGATGAAGGACAGCGCAGTGAATGCGCTGAAGGACATCAGCCTGACCATCCCGGATGGCTCGATTTACGGCATCATCGGCATGTCCGGCGCGGGCAAATCCACGCTGGTGCGCTGCATCAACCTACTGGAGCGCCCCACCGAGGGCAGCGTGGTCATTGACGGCGTGGAGATGGAAAAGCTCACGCCCGCCCAGCTGCGCCAGCGCCGCCGGGAGATCACGATGATCTTCCAGCAGTTCAACCTGCTGATGCAGCGCAGCTGCCTGAAGAACATCTGCTTCCCCATGGAGCTGGCAGGTGTGAAGAAAGAGGAAGCCGAAAAGCGCGCCAAGGAACTGCTGGAAATGGTGGGCCTGCCCGATAAGGCCAACGCCTACCCGGCCCAGCTCTCCGGCGGCCAGAAGCAGCGCATTGCCATTGCCCGCGCACTGGCAACTGACCCCAAGGTCCTGCTCTGCGATGAGGCCACCAGCGCGCTGGACCCCAACACCACCCACTCCATCCTGACCCTGATCAAGGACATCAACCGGAAGCTGGGCATCACGGTGGTGGTCATCACCCATCAGATGAGCGTTGTGGAGGAGATCTGCGATCACGTTGCCATTCTGGACGGCGGCGTTGTGGTGGAACAGGGCGAGGTGAAGGAGATCTTCGCCAACCCCAAGACCGCCGCGGCAAAGCGTCTGGTGGCTCCCAACGGCGGCAGCGCAGCCCGTGACCTATCCAGCTTTGCGCCGGACGATCATGTGGTGCGTGTGACCTTCAACGGTTCTTCCGCCGCAAAACCGCTGGTGGCAAGCCTTGCCGCCGAAAAGGGTATTCTGGTGTCGGTGCTCAGCGCCGATACCCGCGACCTGAGCGGCCAGTGCTACGGCTCCATGCTGCTCAAGCTGCCCGCTGACCTGGATGAAGCAAAACAGGCTGCTGCCTACATGCGGGCGCAGCCCGGCATTACGGTGGAGGAGGTGACCGGAGAATGACCATTGCAGATTATGGCTTTGCCATCTGGGAGACCTTCTATGTGACGTTGCTCTCCACCGCGTTCTCTCTGGTCATCGGCCTGCCGCTGGGTGTGCTGCTGGTGGCCGGTGATAAGGACGGCATTCTGCCCCTGCCCGGCTGGCTGATGCACCTGCTGAATATCATCATCAACATCCTGCGCAGTGTGCCTTTCCTGATCTTGATGATCTGCGTTTTTCCGCTGACCCGTATCATCGTGGGCACCACCGTAGGCACCAAGGCCACCATCGTTCCGCTGGTGGTTGCGGCCTTCCCGTTTGTGGCGCGTCTGGTGGAGACCAGCCTGCGCGAGCTGGATGAGGGCGTGGTGGAAGCCGCCCAGAGCATGGGTGCGACCCCGTTCCAGATCATCACCAAGGTAATGATCCCCGAGTGCCTGCCCGGCCTGATCTCCAGCATGACCACGGCCCTGACCACCATTCTGGGCTACTCGGCCATGTCCGGTGTCATCGGCGGCGGCGGCCTGGGCAAGATCGCCCTTTCCTACGGCTACTACCGCTACCAGACCAACATTATGATCGTCTGTGTCATCCTGCTGGTGCTGCTGGTGCAGATCTTCCAGACCGTTGGCACCTTCTGGGCCACCAGAAGCGATAAGCGGCTGAGGAAGTAACTCCTTCAGTCGCACTTCGTGCGCCAGCTCCCTCGGAGAGGGAGCCTTAAAGCCTCCCTCTTTGAGGGAGGTGGCAAAGCCGAAAGGCTTTGACGGAAGGAGTTCTCTCCTCATTTCGTCCCGGACGGGAAGTAAAATTCAACGTTTCAATTCCCCGCCGGAGACATGTGCTCCTGCGGGGAATTGTACTATTCGGACAAACCCAGTAAAGGAGTATGTTGCAATGAACCGTGATACCATCTGTGTGCAGGGCGGTTATACGCCCGGCAATGGCGAGCCCCGCCAGATCCCCATCATCCAGTCCACCACCTTCAAATATGCCACCAGCGAGGATATGGGCAAGCTGTTCGACCTGGAAGCCGACGGCTACTTCTACTCCCGCCTGCAGAACCCCACCTGTGACCTTGTGGCCAAGAAGATCTGCGAGCTGGAGGGCGGCACCGCCGCCATGCTGACTTCCAGCGGTCAGGCAGCCAACTTCTTTGCCCTGTTCAACCTCTGCGAGGCCGGTGACCATATCGTGGCATCCAGCACCATCTACGGCGGCACCTTCAACCTCATCTCCGTCACCATGAAGAAGATGGGCATTGAGGCCACCTTTGTGGACCCGCTGTGCACCGAGGAGGAGCTGAACGCCGCCTTCCGGCCCAACACCAAGGTGGTGTTCGGCGAGACCATTGCCAACCCCGCCCTGACTGTGCTGGATATCGAGAAGTTTGCCAAGGCTGCTCACGCCCACGGCGTGCCCCTGATCGTGGATAACACCTTCCCCACGCCGGTCAACTGCCGCCCCTTTGAGTGGGGCGCGGATATCGTGACCCACTCCACCACCAAGTATATGGACGGCCACGGCGCAGTGCTGGGCGGTGCCATTGTGGACGGCGGCAAGTTCGACTGGATGGCCCACGCCGAGAAGTTCCCCGGCCTGTGCACCCCGGACGACAGCTACCACGGCATCACTTACGCCGAGCGCTTCGGCAAAGAGGGCGCCTTTATCACCAAGGCAACGGCTCAGCTGATGCGGGACTTCGGCTCCATGCAGTCCCCGATGAATGCCTATATGCTGAACCTCGGCCTGGAAAGCCTGCATGTCCGGATGCAGCGCCACTGCGCCAACGGTATGGCCGTGGCAAAGTTCCTCGAAAGCCATCCCAAGGTGGCCTATGTGAATTACTGCGGCCTGGAGTCCAGCCCCTACCACGCACTGGCTGAAAAGTATCTGCCCAATGGCAGCTGCGGCGTGGTCAGCTTTGGTCTGGCCGGCGGCCGTGAAGCTGCCAGCACCTTTATGAAGGAGCTCAAGCTGGCCGCCATTGAGACCCATGTGGCCGATGCCCGCACCTGCTGCCTGAACCCGGCTTCCAGCACCCACCGCCAGATGAACGATGAGCAGCTGAAAGCCGCCGGTGTGCCCGCAGAGCTGGTGCGCATGAGCTGCGGTCTGGAAAGCGCTGAGGATCTGATTGCAGATATCGCACAGGCTTTGGATAAAATTTAACGGTCTCGCCCTCTCAGCTTCACTTCGTTCAGCAGCTCCCCCAAAGGGGGAGCCTCTGGCGAAAAATAAACTTTGTGGTTTTGCCAAGGCCTCCCACTTTGGGGGAGGTGGCACGGCGTAAGCCGTGACGGAGAGGGTGAGGCCGCTATCAATATCCGCACCAAAGGAGTAACCATCTATGCCCCTCATCATCCCGAAAACGCTCCCCGCCTACGATGCCCTGTACGAGGAAAACGTCTTTGTCATGCACCGGGAGCGGGCAGCGTCCCAGCATATCCGCCCGCTGGAGATCCTGATCCTGAACCTGATGCCCACCAAGATCGCCACCGAGACCCAGATCGCCCGGCTGCTGGCCAACACGCCGCTGCGGGTGCACATGACCCTGCTGCAGACGGTGAGCCATGAGGCAACGCACGTCTCCGCGGCCCATCTGGAGGCCTTTTATAAGACCTTCGACGAGGTGAAGCATAACCGCTACGATGGCATGATCATCACCGGCGCTCCGGTGGAGACTATGGACTTTGAGCAGGTGGATTACTGGCCGGAGCTGTGCGAGATCATGGATTTCAGCGAGACAAACGTCTATTCCACCCTGCATGTCTGCTGGGGCGCGCAGGCGGGCCTGTACTACCACTACGGCATCCGCAAGGAGCTGCTGCCTGCCAAGATGTTCGGCGTGTTCGAGCACCGGGTCATCCGGCCCTCCAACCCGCTGGTGCGCGGCTTTGATGAGGTGTTCTATGCCCCCCACAGCCGCCACACCGCCATGAGCCGGGAGGATATCGACCACTGCAGTGCGCTGCGCATCCTTGCCGAGAGCGATGAGGCAGGGCCTTTCCTGATGAGCACCGAGAACGGCCGGCAGATCTTTGTCATCGGCCACCCGGAGTACGACAAATACACGCTGGATGCGGAGTATAAGCGGGATGTTGCCAAGGGTCTGCCCATTGCAGTGCCCAAAAACTACTACCCCAATGATGATCCCAGCCAGCCGCCGCTCTTCCGCTGGCGCGCCCACGCCCATCTGCTGTATGAAAACTGGCTGAACTACTACGTCTACCAGAACACCCCCTATGATCTGGGAGAGATGCAGCGCGTGAAGCACTCTGAGGGGTGAACCCGCTCAGCCGCCTGCGGCAGCTCCCCCATGGGAAAGCCAGGTTTACGCACGACTGTTTTTCTGCCTCTCCTATCAGGAGGGGCGGTATTGGAAAGCAAGGACGGAGAGGTATTTATGGGAATCGATAAGAATGAATGGGGCTTCCGGGTGGGGCATCTGCCCCATGGGGAGCGCAATAAGATCAGTGATGTGCCGGGCGTGACGGTGGGCCATTGCACACTGGCGGATGGCGACATCCAGACCGGTGTGACCGCGCTGCTGCCCCACCCCGGGGATGTGTTCCATGATAAGGTGCTGGCGGCCTGCCATGTCATCAACGGCTTCGGCAAGACCACCGGCCTTGTCCAAATCGATGAGCTGGGCACGCTGGAGACCCCCATCCTGTTCACCAACACCCTGAGTGTGGGCACTGTGGAAACGGCGCTGGTCAAATATATGCTGGAGCGCAACCCCGATATCTGCGAGACCACCGGCAGTGTGAACCCGGTCGTCTGCGAGTGCAACGACAGCGGCCTGAACGATATCCGGGGCCTGCATGTCACCGAGGCGCATGTGGCTGCCGCTCTGGCAGACTGCAAAGCCGATTTCGCCGAGGGTGCAGTGGGTGCCGGACGCGGAATGCGCTGCCACGGGCTGAAAGGCGGCATCGGTTCTGCCTCCCGGCTGGTGGAGCTGGACGGTAAGTCCTACACCATCGGGGCACTGGTGCTCTCCAATCACGCCACCTTCGATGACCTCATCGTGGCGGGCACACCCATCCACGAGCTATTGGAAGCCCGCATCCCGCCCCATGAGGACAAGGGCTCCATCATCACGGTGCTGGCAACGGATATCCCCCTGAGCGAGCGCCAGCTGCGGCGGCTCTGCCACCGGGCGCTGGTGGGGCTTTCCCGCACCGGCAGTGCCTGCGGCAACGGTTCGGGTGAGATCGTTCTGGCCTTTACCACGGCCAACCGGATGCCGCATTACTCGGACAAAGCCCTCCTGCCCATGGAGATGCTCCACGATGATGCCATCAACCCGCTGTTCCGGGCGGTGGCCGAGTGTGTGGAGGAAAGCGTCCTGAGCAGCCTGCTCCACGCCGAGACCGTCACCGGCTACCATGGCCGGACGGTGCAGTGCCTTTCCGACCTGTTGAAAAAATAATGTAAATAACAAGCCTTTCCGTGTGGTGCACCTCACAGTGTGACACCAACGGAAAGGCTTATTTTTCTTTATCTCTGCACCAGCGTGATAAATGCTTTCATCTGGGGGGTGAGCCATTTATCCCTGTGGTAGAACAGCTGCCGCCGCATCTCCACGCGGCAGGCGGGGACATTCAGACGGGACAGCGTTCCGGCGGCGAGGGCATTCTGTACGATGTATTCGGGCAGGAAGGAGAGGCCCATGCCGTGTTCGACCATCTGGCAGAGCAGGGAAGCGCTGCCCAGCTCGAGGAAGGGCTTGATGGCCAGCCCCTGCGCCGCCATGCACTGGTCGAGGGCATCGCGGTAGCTCATGCCCCGCTCGGTCAGCAGGAACTCCTGCCCGGCCAGTTCCTGTAGCGTGACTTCCGCCTGCCCAGCCAATGGGTGCCCGGCGGGGGCCACCACGCAGATGGGCTCCGGCTCATCCACAGCCAGCACGAAGCTGGGTTGCAGCAGCGGCTTGTCCAGCGTGTAAGCCAGGTCAATCTGATTGGAGCCCAGCATCTGGAGCATCTCATCGTCGGTGGCGGTGCGAAGTACCAGCTCCACCTGCGGGCAGAGGGCGTGATACCGCTGCAGCAGGTCGGGCAGAAAGGTGCTGCAGACCGAATCCGCCAGTGCCACCCGCAGGGTGCCGCTGACCTGCCGGGCAGGCTGCAGGGCCGCTTTGGCCTGCTCGGCAGTGGCCAGCAGGGAGCGGGCATAGGTCAGAAAGGTCTGCCCGGCATCGGTCAGGCGGATCGTTTTGCCCACCCGGTCGAAGAGCGGCGTTTCCAATTCGGCTTCCAGCTGGGCCACCTGCGCGGAGACTGCCGACTGGGAATACCCCAGCTCCCGTGCCGCACGGGAAAAGCTGTGCAGCTCCGCAATATGCAAAAAGGTGTTGATGGTACGCAGTTCCACGGCGGCACCTCTCAGCGGCGGGTGATGCCGGTCACGGTCAGAACAGCACCATCTACGACAAAATGGACTTCCAATCCCGAAAATTCCATTCCGTATACCCGCTCCGGGTCGTGCTGGTAGGAGGGGCGGGGGTCGTTTTCCAGCACGCCCTGCAGGCCGTCCCGCTCGGCGGCGGGTACGGTTTCCCACAGCTCCGGCGGGCATTCGACCTGCAGCCTGTGCGTCTGGGTCTGTGCCGTGAAGCCTGCCGCTGCATCCGGGTGACAGTCGGCGTAGGGGATGTAGGGCTTGATGTCGTAGATGGGGGTGCCGTCCATCAGGTCTGCGCCCCGCACAATGAGCACCGGGCCCACCTCCGGGCGGTGCTCGATGGCCTCCAGCCGGACGCTGGAAAGGCCCAGCGGATTGGGCCGGAAGGGGGAGCGGGTGGCAAACACGCCCATCCGGGTGTTGCCGCCCAGGCGCGGGGGCCGGACGGTGGGAGACCAGCTCTCCCGCGCGGAGAACTGCCACACCAGCCAGATGTGACTGAAATCCTCCAGTCCGCGCAGGGCATCGGCGTTGCGGTATTCCGGGGTGAAGATGATCTCGCCCCGCAGGCCGTCCACCAGCCCGCTCTGTCGGGGGATGCCGAACTTGGTGGGGAAGGCGGTGTGGATGTGTGCGATGACCTTCAGGGTCATGGTTTCGTTGCTCATATTATAAACCTCTGCAGAAGCCCACGGCTCTGCCCTCGATCTGGATCTCGTTCAACTGTGGCCCGGCATAGATCATGGGCGGGCAGACGGCGGCGTTGTCGGCCAGAAGCATAACGGTGTCGCCCTGCCGGTGAAAATGCTTTAAGGTGGCCTCGTCGCCGATCCGCACGGCGGCGATCTCGCCCTGCTCCACCTCGGGCTGGCAGCGGATGCAGACGATGTCACCATCGCAGATGGTGGGGGCCATGCTGCTGCCGTGGCAGGTCAGGGCAAAATCGGCGTGCCATGCGGCAGGAACGCCGATGTAGCATTCGATGTTCTGTTCGGCGGTGATGGGGGAGCCGCAGGCAATGCTGCCCACCAGCGGTACCCGCACCATTTCGGGCAGGGGCTCAAACCCCGGCGGGACAAACGCAGTGTTTTCCAGCCCCATCAGCCATGCGGGGGTGGTCTCCAATGCAGCGGCAAACTCCTCCACCTTGGACTGCGGGATGTCGTTGACCCCTTTTTCCAGCTTGGTGATGGAGGATTTGGAGCGGTAGCCCATCCGCTGGGCAAGCTCTTCCTGAGAGAGCCCCAGCTCGAGCCGACGCTGTAAGATACGGCGGGAAAGTTCTGACATGGCAGAGACCTCGCTTTTCCTGAAAAAGAATGTTCTGCCGTGAGTATATCAGAAAAGTTCTTAAAAATCAACGATTTTCGCGCGATTTTGGTAAAATAGTTGACAAAAAATCAACATCGAACTATAATACAACCAAAGATTGTGAAACGACACGCAGAGATCCAGATGAAAGGAGAACCTTTGATGACAAATACCACACAGATCCGCGCCTACATTGAAAGCCAGGGCCTCAAGCTGGGCCATGTGGCACGGGTGCTGGGCATCAGCAGCAGCGCCCTGCATCAGAAGCTGAACGACGAGAGCGATTTCAAAGTCAGCGAAGCCGACCGTCTTTCTGCCATGCTGGGGCTGACCATGGAACAGCGGGATGCCTGCTTCTTTGGCCCGGGCACCCGGATGTGCCAAAGAAAGGGGGCGGCGTGATGACCGCTGAACAGCGCAGAAAGACCCGGGAGGCCCTGCAGAACTACGGTACCCGCCAGTGGGCCCGCAGCCCGGCCAATTGGGGCTGGGCCCGGGCCATCCAGCAGACGCAGGAGTATTACCGCACCGCCGACCCCATCCGTGCAGGCCTGCTCCAGCTGCGCTACCTGGAGCGCCGCAAGGAGGAGGATGTGCTGGAGCGGCTTTGCATCGGACGCACCACCTACCAGAAAGCCCAGCTCGATCTGCTGAGCACCGTAGCCGTTTTTGCCGCCCGCTACGGTGCCCTGTGACGCAAAATGCCCCCGGACAGCCATCCGGGGGCATTGCAGTCAGTGCGTTTTCTTTTCCGGAGTATCGCAGTGCTGGTGGCAGGAGGCGCAGTTGCCGCCGCAGCCTTCGCCTTTCCAGCCGCCCTGCTTGGAGATCCAGACCACTGCCAGGGCAAACAGCCCTGCCAGCACCAGAATGGTAATGATCCCACGAAGTGTCAGCATTGAAAAAACCTCTCTTTTTGCGCTGGAATGCGCATTTTCAGTATACACCATTTTGCGCAAAAGAGCAACTGCCTCGCAATGGGAAAAAATTGCGAAAAAATCAAAATTAGGGCTTGCCAATCCACTTCGGTTGTGGTATAATTCTCTTGTTCCGATTCGGAGGATTAGCTCAGCTGGTTAGAGCACCTGCATCACACGCAGGGGGTCTGGGGTTCGAGTCCCTAATTCTCCACCATACAGTTTGTACCCGAACCCGATTCTTTACGAAAAAGGGTTCGGGTACTTTTTTGTTTATTGAAGTTTTCCGCAGCAACCGAACGGTAAATGAGCAAAGGCAGGGTATCACCATGATGGTGGTACCCTGCCTTTTGCTATTCTTCATAGAGTATGGTATACTCAGCTCAACAATTCAGAAGTTGGCATGGAGATTTATATGAGAAACTATGAAATCGAAAACGAAATGTACCGCAGGGCGGTAGAACTGATTGAAACACGGTATCCTGTCGGTTGGGGTGGTGCTGGTGTCGTGCATACATCGAATGGAAATTATTACACAAGTGTCAGCATTGAGACTGCTAACGCATCTGCTGTTTTGTGCATCGAGACAGGTGCAATGCTTGAAGCACATAAATTCAATGAAAAGGTAACGCATTGCATGTGTCTTGTCCGTAAAGATGAGAAATCCCCCTATCAGATATTGTCTCCGTGCGGTATTTGCCAGGAGAGATTAAGATACTGGGGTGAAGATGTGCAGGTAGCAGTTACCGCAGAAGAGGAAAAAATCAAATTCGTACAGCTGAAAGAATTGCAGCCCTATCATTGGACAAAAGCATACCCCGCTGAAGAACTTGAACATTGGAACGAATAAGTTCGCCGCACATCCTATCGCATCGGGGAACCGCCCATGGGGCGGTTCTTGCTTTCACGCTTTTAGGAAAAGGGTTCGGGTACGTTTTTGTTTATCGGAGGTTTGCGTTTGCGCCAGCAACAGAACGGTCTGCGTTAGCAGATGGAGGGCTTTGCCCCAACAAGTTCTGAAAAAGACTACTCAGAGCGATAAACAAGCAAAGGCAGGGTATCACCATGACGGTGGTATCCTGCCTTTGTTTTGATATGTTTTATCAGTAGATCACAGCATCCGTTGCAGTATAACCTTCGAGAGAATTCTCCTTGACCTGAATACAAATATAAGTGATCTCAGAATTGCTTGCAGCAAAGAACTGACGTTTTGCCACGGGAGAAATCTTCAGCCAGTCGCCTGCTGCAAGGCTGATTTCTTCGCCATCGATAACGACCTTGCCTTTGCCGGAAAGAACACCGTAGATTTCCTCATTTGCCTTGTGGGAGTGGACAAACGGAACATTTGCTCCCGCAGGAAGCGTATTCAGACTGATCTCCGCACCAGTCAGGGCGAGCTTTTCATGAAGCTCCGTCCGATTTTCTTTTCCAACTGTCATTTTTGTGTAGCTTGCCATTGTAAGCACCTCCATTTTGATTCGCAATCTTTCATTGCCTGAGCTAAGTATAGAAGCTCGCACATTCAAAAACAAGTACGCACTTTTTTGTAACTGTACACTCAAAAATGAATGTGATATACTATATACAGAGGTGACTGATATGCGTACAAAAGAAGAACTGCCGGAATGTCCGGTTGCAACAGCAGTATCCCTGATTGGCGGAAATGGAAACTCTTGCTTCTGCGCAATCTGAAAGAGCGTCCATGGAGATTCAATGAGTTGCAAAGAAGCATCGACGGGATCTCGCAGAAAGTTTTGACCGAGAGCTTAAGACAGATGATTGATGATGGGCTTGCCTACCGCCGTGATTATCACGAGAATCCTCCCAAAGTAGAATATGGGTTGACCGATCTCGGAACGGAAATGTTACCAATCGTCAATGCACTTGCAGACTTTGGCAATTACTATAAATCAGTCGTTGATCGGTCATGATCGATATTATGAAGTAGGGTTTGGGGCAGGCACGCCCCAACAAAACCGCGTTTGTGAAGCAACGAACGCCCCAGTGGGGATTTCAAGCAACAGAACGGTCTTGCGCAGCAAGATGGAGGGGCCTCGCCCCGGCAAGTTCCTGCGGAAGGACTACTCGGAACGGTAAATGAACAAAGGCAGGGTATCACCATGATGGTGGTACCCTGCCTTTTGATATTATCGTATCCTCGGTTTCGTTCAACAGATCGAAAGTTATACTGGAGTCTCCGGGCGTTCGAGGTTCTTACGAACCATCAGTCCTTCTTCTCTGCGGTGCGGGCAAAGAAGTTGGCAAGGACAGCACCGGAAATGTTATGCCACACAGAGAACACAGCACCGGGGATGGTTGCCAGCGGATACTGTGCAAAATGGGCAGCGGCCAGAGAAGTGGCCAGACCGGAGTTCTGCATACCGACCTCGATGGAAATTGCACGGCACTTGGTGGAATCCAGCTTCAGCAGCTTGCCCACGCCAAAGCCGGTGAGGTAGCCCAGCAGATTGTGCAGGATGACCACGGCCAGGATCAGCAGGCCGCTGGTCATGATCTTAGCGGAGTTTGCGGACACAACGGCGCAGATGATGAGCACGATGGCAGTGGTGGAGATCAGCGGCAGCACACGGACGGCATTCTGGGTGAACGCATGGAAGAAGTGGTTGACCACAAAGCCCAGTGCGATGGGAACCAGCACCACCTTGACGATGGACAGGAACATGTTCACGGGGTTCACCTCCACGCGCTGACCGGCATACAGCAGAGTGAGCAGCGGGGTGAGGAACGGAGCCAGCACGGTGGAAACAGCAGTCATGCCAACGGACAGTGCAACGTCGCCCTTGGACAGATAGGTCATCACGTTAGAGGAGGTGCCGCCGGGGCAGGTGCCCACAAGGATGACACCGATGGCCAGTTCAGTGGGCAGATGGAACACCTGCGTCAGCGCCCATGCAAGGAAGGGCATCAGGGTGAACTGTGCAATGCAGCCGATGATCACGTCCTTCGGGCGGCTGAATACCACCTTGAAATCCTCCGGCTTCAGGGTAAGACCCATGCCGAACATAACGATGCCCAGCAGGGTGTTGACCCATGCGGTCTTTACCACGCTGAATGTGCCGGGGAAGAACAGGGCCAGCGCTGCCACCACGATGACGATGGCAGCCATACTTTGCCTACAAAATCGCTTACTTTTTCCAGTGTTTTCATGTTAAACTCTCCTTTTCCAGGTCCTGATTTTTGCGGATGCAAAGGCAATGAAACATCCGAAAAATGGCTTTCCCGCAAACAAAAACGCCTTTGTCCCTTACGGTTTGTAAGAGACAAAGGCGTAAATCCTCTGCGGTACCACTCTTATTGCCGGTGCAAAGCCCGGCCCCTCAGTGCGCATCCAACAATGCGCGGCCCGTGATAACGGGGGCCTGCCGTTCCCGCTTACTGGGGCGCAGATGCCGCCCATTCAGCCGGAAAGCTCGGAGAGGATCTTCCCACGGACACCCTGCACTGCCTTGCACCATCCGGCAGCTCTCTGCAGCATTCTTTCCGGTACTCTTTCTCGTCATAGCCGAATATTTCACTGCCCCGGAGTATACTCCCCCGCAAGAGGAAAGTCAAGTGACACGGTCCATCGGATTTTTCATCTGGTTTGCATCCGGAGTGAAAGCATTTCAGACAAGGGCAGTGCCGGGGTCTGCGGCAGACGATCTTGTGGCAAAGCAGAATGAGCCGCCTTATCCGCACAGCGAACAAGTGATATACCAGAAAGCTCGATCTTACGGCCGATTTCGCAACTTTTTCTGTCAAAAAGTGGTTAAGCTACGGCAAAGATTTTTCTTTTATGCTTTCGGCTTTCTGTGGAACATTCTTTCATCTGTTGCTGCGTGAAGTTGATTTTTCTCATTTTTACACGATATTCCGTAAAATTGTTCGTTCCCGTTTTCCAGTTCGTCTTTTTACTGCACCACCGGTTTCACCGGACATGCAAAACACGCCGCCAAATTTCGAAATTTTGGCTGTTTATTTTGAAGCCAAGAGATGGTATATAAATTTTGTCAGAACATTTTGCGGGCAGCGAGCCTGCATTCATGCGGCCGTTTCAAAGCGGCGTGACAATTTTGATAGAGAGGTGATTGGTGTGTTTTGGTATCATTGTGTTATGGAACGACTTTATCATCCCGCGTGTGGTGCGTATACATCCTTTGGCATCGCCGCGTGTTCTACATTTCACGGACGACACCGAAAACTGCGGTTCATCTCAGATGTCTCCGTTGACCCGGTGCGGGTCCTTCGCCTGGCCGCGCTGTACGCGCGCCAGCTCGATCCGTCTCAGCTGATGGATGTGGTGGAGGATCTGCTGGCGGAATAAAGCCGCTTTTTGCGGGAGGAGTTTTTTCTGTCACAATTCTATGGTATACTGGTAGAAAAAACGCCGGAGGATACCACCATGGCAGAAATGAACCAGGCCCAGCGGGAGGAAGAGCTGGCCCGCCGTGAGGCACTGCTTGCCCAGCGGGAGGCCCAGCGGGAAAAGGAGCAGGCAGAACTTGCCGCCGCCAAAGCCCAGAGCGCTAAGAAAAAAAAGACTCTGCTGGACAACAACGATCCGAATTTCGTCAACCCCAAGGAAAAGCTCTACGATAAATTCCCCCTTACGGTCCACCAGATGGACATCATCATAGGGGTGCTGTTTGCCCTCATTCTTCTGTTTCTGGTGCTGGGCATGACACACACCAGCTTTTTCGGGTTGTTCGGCGGCTGAACCCTACCCACCCCACCCGCCCAGGAACCAATAAACGCACGAAAGCCCCGGCCGGAGCCGGGGTTCTGTTTGCTGCAAATGCCTGTTACAGCAGGACGTATTTCAGGATGAACAGAACGGTCAGCACATACATCAGGGGGCTGATCTTCTTCTCCTTGGCCTTGCCGGTGATGACATTCAGCAGGGTCCAGGAGATGACACCGATGGCGATGCCCTCAGAGATGCTGTATGCAGTGGGCATTGCCAGGATGGTCAGGAATGCGGGGATGCCCTCAGCAGGATCATCGAACTCGATCTTCAGGGCAGAACCCATCATGTAGAAGCCAACGATGATCAGGGCCGGAGCGGTCGCAAAGCTGGGGATGGTCAGGAACAGGGGGCTGAACACCACGGCCAGCAGGAACAGCACACCGGTGGTCATGGAGGTCAGGCCGGTGCGGCCGCCCTCGGTCACGCCGGAAGCGCTCTCGACAAAGGTGGTGGTGGTGGAGGTGCCCAGCACGGCACCAGCGCAGGTGGCGATGGAGTCGGCCATCAGCGCGCCCTTGATGTTGGGCAGCTTGCCCTCCTCATCCAGCATGTCGGCCTTGGAAGCAACACCGATCAGGGTGCCCAGGGTATCAAACAGGTCAACGAAGAGGAAGGAGAACATCACGGCGAAGAAGTTCAGGATGCCCACGCCGGAGAAATCGGTCTTGAACACCTGACCAAAGGTCTTGCCCAGAGCAGAGAAATCGAAGCTGATGAAGCTGGTGGGGATAACACTGTACATGCCGGCATCGGGGTTGGGGATGTAGATGCCGGTCAGCTCGCAGAGGATGCCCAGCACCCAGGTGATGAGGATGCCGTACAGGATGCCGCCCTTGACCTTTTTGACCAGCAGGATGGCAGTGATGAGCACGCCCACCAGCGCGAGGATCGCACCTACGCCGATGCTGTGGAAGGTCTCGCCCTTGAAGTGCTGATAGGTGACAAGGGTAGAATCGCTGTTCACGATCAGCTTTGCGTTCTGCAGGCCGACGAAAGCAACGAACAGGCCGATGCCCACGCTGACAGCGCTCTTCAGGGTCATGGGGATGGCATTGAAGATGGCCTCACGCACATTGGTCAGGCTCAGCACGATAAAGATGATGCCCTCCACAAAAACGGCCATCAGAGCCAGCTGCCAACTGTAGCCCATGGTCAGGACGACCGTGTAGGAGAAGTAGGCGTTCAGGCCCATGCCGGGAGCCAGAGCGAACGGATAGTTGGCCAGCAGAGCCATCAGGGCAGTGCCAACGAACGATGCCAGCGAGGTGGCGATCAGGACCGCATTGGCATCCATGCCCGAAGCGGACAGGATGCTGGGGTTGACCGCAAGGATGTAGGCCATCGTCATAAAGGTGGTGACACCCGCCATGAGTTCGGTCTTGACATCGGTGTGGTTTTCTTTCAGGTGAAAGATCTTTTCTAACATGAAAGTTCCTCCTGTGTTATAGTAAAAACAAAAACCGCCGCGTGGGAACCGGCGGAAAGAACAGCTCCCATTGTAGCAGAACTGTTTTCCCCTGTCCATGGTCGAAACACAGAAAATTCACGAAAAGTTCAAACTTTCTTGTATAGGTATGACTTATCCAAAGGCTTTTTGGCGTTTTATGGAAATTTTTCTTTCCGGTCATGGAGTTTGTGCTGACCCTGATATATCCATAGTCTGTATTTGCGATAAAATCGACCTCCTATTCACGAAAAAGCGCCCCCGCTCACTGCGATCTTACAGTGAACGGGGGCGCTGTGCATTTTCATAGAAAAGAGCGGATTTTGCAAGAAAAAATCTCCGTAGATCCGGGAAGCTTACACCTGATGCTCTGCGATCCACTGGCCCATCTGCTGGGCGATGGCCTTGATCGAGCCATCCTCAAAGGGAACCTTCAGTCCGGCGGTCTGCATCAGCTCTGTGTAGCTGGCCAGACCGGCACGGCGCACCAGCTTGAGGTAGCGCTCCCAGGCATCCTTGTGGTCCTTGAGGCTCAGCAGGAAGAACTGCAGCGCAGCCATGGTGGATAGGCAGTAATCAATATAGTAGAAGGGGCACTCATAGATGTGGAGCTGGCGCTGCCAGCCAGCACCGCGGCCATAGAAGGGCAGGTTGTCGAAATCGATCCAGGGGCGGTACTTGTGCTCCAGTTCCAGCCAGACGGCGTTGCGCTCGTCCGGAGTGAGGTCGGGGTTCTGGTACATCCTGTGCTGGAACTCGTCCACGATGCAGCCATAGGCCAGGAAGAGGAAGCTGTCCTCGGCGTGGAGCAGGGCGTATTTCTCAGTGTCCTTGCCAAAGAGCAGATGGTGCCAGGGAGCCGTCAGGAACTCCATGGCCATGGAGTGGATCTCGGCGCTCTCCATGCCGGGGCACTCGAGGTCTGCGGGGACCTTGGGGTCACGCTCGGCCACATAGCCCTCAAAGGCGTGGCCGCACTCGTGGGTCAGCACATCCACGTCGGCAGAGGTGTTGTTCCAGTTGGCAAAGATAAAGGGGGCCTTGTAGGTGGGCAGGCTGGTCATATAGCCGCCGGACATCTTGCCGGGGCGGCTCTCCACGTCGAACAGCTCATTGTCCTGCATGAAGTCAATGAATTCTGCGGTCTCGGGGCTCAGCTCGTGGTACATGGTGCGGGCGGCGGCCATCCGGGCATCGTAGCCGGGGATGGGAGAGGGGTTGCCGTCCTGAAACGCCACAGGCAGGTCGGAGAAGGTCAGGTGGGAGATGCCGGTGCGCTTGCAGCGCAGCTCGATCACCTTTTTCAGCTCGGGCACCACATCGCTGGCCACCTGGTCGCGGAACTTCCGGATCTCGGCAGGGCCGTAGCCGATGCGGTTCATCCGCACATAGGAAAGCTCGCTGTAATCGTGGTAGCCCAGGATCTGCGCCTGTGCGTTCAGGTTCTTGACGATCTTGGTGTACAGGCCGTCCAACTCGTCACGGTGGGCATCGAAATACGCGGCCTCGGCCTCGTAGGCGGCGCGGCGGACGGCAGGGTCCAGATTCTCCTTGTAGGGGCCCAGCTGGGGAATGGTCAGCTGCTTGCCGTCAAACTCGACCAGCGCGCCGCCGTACACCTGCTGGTACTGGCTGACAAGGGCGTTGTACTCCTTCTGCAGCTCCACGGTGCGGTCATCCATGCCCAGCACGGCATTCTTCATACCGGCCACGCAGGTGGTGCCAAAGGCTTCGGTCAGTGCGTCCACATGGGCGTTGGCCAGAAATGCCCGGCTGATCTCCACCCGTGCGTTCTCCACGGCGGGACCGTTGGCATCAAAGAAGTCCTGCTCGGCCTTCCAATAAGCGTCACGGGTGTCGCAGGTGTAGTGGATGCTTGCCAGCTGTGCGGCGGTGCTGTAATCGGCAAAGGCGCGGCTCTGCTCGTAGTAAACATTCACCAGCTCCTCGCCGCTGGCTGCCCCGGCGGCCTTGGCGGCCAGCGCCTTGCACTGGCCCAGCAGGGCATCAATGTCCGGGCGGGTATAACTCATTTCGCTGAATTTCATGGGATCCATCCTTTCGTTCCTTCTTGTCTGAGTGCTGAACCCATATTAGCACGTTTGGGGAAAAAGGGCAATGGAAAAGAGGAACTGCCCCTGTGGAGGAAAGTGTGTCAGAATTGTAAAAGATAAAATATTTTAGCTATTATTCTTGACTTATCCGACGATTCAGATATAATGGTCGTGTTCGCAAGAAACCTCAAACTTTTTAGATAATAAAAATACAAGTCAATCAAAGGAGAATATTACCATGACGTTTGAAGAAATGAAAAAGATCGTTGTTGACACCCTGAACTGCGAGGAGGACAAGGTGACCATGGAAGCCAGCCTGACCGAGGATCTGGAGGCCGACAGCCTGGATGCCGTGGAGCTGAACATGGCGCTGGAGGATGCCTGCGGTGTGTCCATCCCGGACGAGGAGCTGGCAAAGCTCAAGACCGTGGGTGACATCTACAACTACATCACCGCACATATCTGAGGAAACATGCGATGAATGATATCCGAGATCTGCTCCCCAACCGGATGCGGGAGCGCACTTTCCAGCTGAAGGCCAAGCGGGATGCCGGAGCTGTCTGGCACGAGCCGCAGTTTGTGGAGTGCAAGCAGTGCGGCCGCCGCGCTGCCCGCACCCTGTGGGGCAAAAGCCTGTATGTCTGCCCCAACTGCGGCTATCACATGCCCATTGGCGGGTATTACCGGCTCAGTCTGGTGCTGGATCACGGCAGCTTCCGGGAACTGGACGCTGACCTTGATCCGCAGGATGTGCTGAACTTCCCCGGATACGGGGAAAAGCTTGCCGCCGCCCAAAACAAGACCGGCCTGCACGAAGCTGCTGTCACCGCCGTCGGCCGCATTGGCGGCGTGGCCTGTGTGGCAGCCGTGTTGGACAGCCGGTTCTTTATGGGCAGCATGAGCACGGCTGTGGGCGAGAAGATCACCCGCGCCGTGGAGTACGCCACTGCCAAGCGCCTGCCTCTGGTCATCTTTTCGGCCAGCGGCGGCGCGCGGATGCAGGAGGGCATTTTCAGCCTGATGCAGATGGCCAAGACCAGCGCCGCCATCCAGCGCTTTTCGGCAAAGGGCGGGCTGTACGTCAGCGTGCTGACCCACCCCACCACCGGCGGCGTGACCGCCAGCTTTGCAAGCCTGGGCGATATCATGCTGGCCGAACCGGGGGCACTCATCGGCTTTGCCGGCCCCCGTGTCATTGAGCAGACCATCGGTGAAAAACTGCCCGCCGGGTTCCAGCGCAGCGAATTCCAGATGGAACACGGCTTTGTGGATCAGGTGGTGCCCCGCAGTCAGCTGCGGGATACGCTGATCCAGGTCCTGCAGCTTCATGCCGGAGGGAAACACGAATGATAAAAGATATTTTGGAGCAGCTGGCCCCGCTGGACGCACAGATCGCCGCGCTGAAGGGCAGCGGCAGTGACATGGAGGCCATCACCGCCCATGCCTCCGAACTGGCAGAGCTGGCGGTGGAAGAGGACGAGATCCTGCGCTCCTGCGGCCCGCTGACTGCCGAGGATCGGGTCTTTCTGGCCCGTCACCCGGAGCGTCCGCACATCGACGAGACGATCTCTGCCCTGTTCACGGATTTCTTTGAGCAGCGCGGCGACCGGCAGTGCAAGGAGGACGCGGCCATTCTGGGCGGCGTGGCTCGTTTCCACGGGATGCCGGTGACGGTCATCGGCCACCGCAAGGGCTCCACGCTGGAGGAAAATCTGGCCTGCAACTTTGGAATGCCGGGGCCGGAGGGTTACCGCAAGGCTCTGCGCCTGATGAAGCAGGCTGAAAAATTCGGCCGTCCCATCATCACCTTTATCGACACGCCGGGCGCTTACCCCGGCAAGGATGCCGAGGAGCGGGGGCAGGGCGAGGCCATTGCGCCGGAATCTGATGGAGATGAGCGGCCTGACGGTGCCGGTCATCGCCGTGGTCACCGGCGAGGGTTCCTCCGGCGGCGCGCTGGCACTGGGTGTGGCCAACCACATCCTCATGCTGGAAAACGCGGTCTACTCGGTGTTGAGTCCCGAGGGCTTTGCCAGCATCCTGTGGAAGGACTCCTCCCGCAGCGGCGAGGCCTGTGAGATGATGAAGCTGACGGCGCAGGATCTGTACCGCGGCGGCATCGTGGAAGAAGTGATCCCGGAGCCGGTGGGCGGTGCCCAGCGCTGCCACGCGGCCCTGTTTGAGCGCATGGATGCCGCTCTGCGCGCCCACCTGAAAGAATTGTGCCGCATGAGCGACCGGCAGCTGGCCGATCAGCGCTATAAAAAGTACCGCCAGATCGGAGAAACGAGGAACGCATGAATGGTTTACAGCTGATCGCCACCGGCGGGGCACTTCCCGGACGGACGATCACCAATGACGCGCTGAGCCACATGGTGGATACCAGTGACGCATGGATCACCAGCCGCACCGGCATCCGCACCCGGCACTGGTGCACCGAGGACGAATCTGCCGCTACGCTGGCCATTGCGGCTGCGCGGCAGGCCCTTGACCGCAGCGGCCTTGCCCCGGCGGACATTGCCTGCTGTGTCTGCGCGACCCTTTCTGCCCCGGATGCCACCCCCAGCGTAGCCTGTCAGGTACAGGCGGCGCTGGGCCTGCCCGAAAACCGGCCCGCGCTGGACATCAACGCGGCCTGTTCCGGTTTTCTCTATGGCATGGCCGTGGCGCGGGGGATGCTGACGACTCTGGGCGGGCAGTATGCCCTCGTCATCGGGTGCGAAGCGCTTTCCCGCCTGATGGACCCCACCGACCGCTCCACCTGCGTGCTGTTCGGCGACGGGGCCGGAGCCGCCATTTTCCGGCTGGCAGATACCCCCTTTGCGTTGACGCTGGGGGCACGCGGCAGTGATGTCCTCCATGCGGGCGGGCCGAGCCGGGAAGGCTCTGCCCCCATCACCATGGACGGCAAGGCGGTGTTCCGCTTTGCGGTGGATGCCCTGCCCAAGTGCCTGCACACGGTGCTGGACGAGACCCGGCTGACCCTCGAGGATCTGTCGTGGGTGGTCTGCCATCAGGCCAACAGCCGCATCATCGACCACTGCATCAAGGCCCTGCAGGCCGACCCGGCAAAATTTTATAAGAACATGGATCGCCACGGCAACACCAGCGCCGCCAGCATTCCGGTCGCCCTCAACGAGCTGGCCGAGAGCGGGCAGCTGACCCCGGGCAGACCGCTGGCCTGCATCGGCTTTGGCGGCGGCCTGACCTGGGGCGGCGCGATTTTCCAATACAAAGAGTAAAAATCATGTTCGGCAAACGGGCTCGCCCTCTCAGTCTCGCTCTGCTCGACAGCTCTCCCAAGGGGAGAGCCCTTGGCAGTACGGTAAACTTTTCGGTTTTGCCAAAGGCTCCCACTTTGGGGGAGCTGTCACCGAAGGTGACTGAGAGGGCGAGGACGCTTACCGATAGGATAAAACTATGAAACTTTTAAATGAAATTTTAGGCACAAAATACCCCATCATCCAGGGCGGCATGGCAAACATTGCCACCGGTGAGTTTGCCGCAGCCTGCTCCAATGCAGGTGCACTGGGCATCATCGGTGCGGGCGGTATGAATGCCGACACCCTGCGCGAAAATATCCGCCGGTGCAAGCAGCTCACAGACAAGCCCTTTGGCGTGAACATCATGCTGATGCACCCGCAGGCAGACGAGTTTGCCCAGATCGTTGTGGAAGAAGGCGTGCAGGTGGTCACCACCGGCGCAGGCAACCCGGGCAAATATGTTCCCATGTGGAAAGCGGCGGGCATCAAGGTGATCCCCGTGGTGGCTGCCGCCGTGCTGGCAAAGCATCTGGAAAAGCTGGGCATCGATGCCGTGATCGCCGAAGGGACCGAGAGCGGCGGCCATGTGGGCGAGATGGCCACCATGGCGCTGGTGCCGCAGGTGGTGGACGCAGTGGATCTGCCCGTCATTGCGGCGGGCGGCATTGCCGATGGCCGTCAGCTGGCAGCAGCCCTGGCGCTGGGTGCCTGCGGCGTGCAGGTGGGCACCTGCCTGCTGGTGAGCGAGGAGTGCCCCATCCACGAAAACTACAAGACTGCCCTGCTCAATGCCAAGGACAGCGACACCATCGTGACCGGACGCATCGGCGGTTCCCCGGTCCGGGTGCTGAAAAACCGGATGAGCCGTGAATATGTCCGGCAGGAAAAGGCCGGTGCCGATAAGATGGAGCTGGAAAAGTTCACCCTGGGCAGTCTGCGCCGGGCCGTGTTTGAAGGCGACACCTCCACCGGCAGTCTGATGGCCGGTCAGGTGGCCGGAATGCTCCACGAGGTGCGCCCTGTGGCGGACATTCTGGATGACCTGTGGAACGGCGGGAGGCAGCGTATCCACGCGCTGAGCGAGGAATGCTGACGCTCGGAAAGAAAACCCTGTCTGTGCCCATCCTGCAGGGCGGCATGGGCGTGGGCGTTTCTCTGGGCGGGCTGGCCGGTGCCGTGGCGGCCTGCGGCGGCATGGGGTGCATCTCCACCGCCGATGCAGGCTACCGGGAGCCGGACTTTGCCCGTGACCCGGCCAGCGCCAACCACCGCGCCCTGACCGCTGAGATCCGGAAAGCAAAGCAGATCGCAAACGGTGCCGGTATGGTGGCCATCAATGCAATGGTGGCCACGCAGGACTATGCCGCCGCCATCCGCACCGCTGTGGAAGCGGGCGTGGACGCTGTGGTGTCCGGCGCTGGTCTGCCGCTGGAGCTGCCCGGCCTTGTGAACACGATGGAGGTCGCCATCGCGCCCATCGTTTCCAGCGGGCGGGCGGCAAAGCTCATCCTGCGCCGCTGGGCCAAGGAGTTCGGCCGCACCGCCGATTTTGTGGTCATTGAGGGCTGCAAGGCAGGCGGTCATCTCGGCTTTGCGGAGCAAGACCTGTTCTCCGGAAGCTGCCAGACGCTGGACGAGATCCTGCCGGAGGTGCTGGCCGAGGTAAAGCCCTATGAGGCGCAGTTCGGCCACAGCATCCCCGTGTTTGTGGCGGGCGGCGTGTACACCGGGGCCGATATGGCTCACTTTACCAGACTGGGTGCCGCAGGCGTTCAGCTTGCCACCCGCTTTATCACCACCTACGAGTGCGATGCATCCCAGGGGTACAAGGACGTTCTGCTGAACGCCGGTTCTGAGGATGTGCGCATCATCCACAGCCCGGTCGGGATGCCGGGCCGGGCGCTGAACACGCCGCTGGTGCAGGCCATGGCGGAGGGCAGACGCTTCCCGCCCCGGCACTGTGCCCGCTGCCTGAAGACCTGCGACCCCGCCAAGGTGCCCTACTGCATCACCCATGCACTGATCGAAGCGGTCAAGGGCAACCTGGAGGAAGGACTTTTCTTCTGCGGAGCCAATGTGGGCAGGCTGGACCGGATGTACACTGTCCGTGAGCTGATGGATGAACTTGTGACCGAATGGAGGCAAAACCGATGAAGCTTGCTGTTTTGTATGCCGGTCAGGGTGCCCAGCACCCCGGCATGGGCAAAGAATTTTACGAAGCATCTTCCGCTTTCCGTGCCGCGTTCGACGCTGCAGACCTTCCGTTTGATCTGCACCGCGTCTGCTTCGACGACCCGGACGGCGTTCTGAATCAGACCGAATACACCCAACCCTGCATGGTGGCCTTTGCCTGCGGCGTATCCGCCGTTCTGGCCGAGCAGGGGGTCAAGCCCGCTTATGTGGCCGGTCTCTCTCTGGGCGAATATTCCGCGCTGGAAGCCGCCGGTGTATTCACCGCCAAGCAGGCCATTGAGCTGGCAGCCTACCGCGGCAAAGCCATGGCCGACGCGGCCAGCGGCATCGACTGCGGCATGACCGCAGTGCTGAACCTCGACCGGGTTCCCCTTGCAGAATGCTGTGAGCAGGCATCCGCGCTGGGCTGTGTGCAGATCTGTAACTACAATTGCCCGGGCCAGCTGGTCATTGGCGGCGAAAAGGCCGCAGTGGACAAGGCTGCAGAGCTTGCAAAGCAGGCCGGTGCCCGCCGGTGCATCCCGCTCAAGGTGAGCGGCCCGTTCCACACCCGTCTGATGGCTCCCGCCGGGGATGCCCTGGCAAAGCGCTTTGCCGCCGAACCCTTTGGCGAAATGAGTGTTCCGGTGCTGTTCAACTGCCTGGGCCGTGAAAAAGCCGAGAGCGACAGCATCCCGGCCCTGCTGGTCCGGCAGGTGCAGAGCAGTGTCTACATGGAGGACACCCTGCACCGTCTGGGTGAGCTGGGTGTGGATCACATTCTGGAGGTCGGCCCCGGCAATGCGCTCTCTGGCTTTGTGAAAAAGACTCTGCCCGGTGTGACTTGTGTGTCGGTGGAGACCCCGGCGCAGCTGGACACCGTTCTGAACGCATGGAAGGAAGAACAATGAACGAAGAAACCATCATCCGTACCGCCGTTGTGACCGGCGGAAGCCGGGGAATCGGCCGGGCCGTGTGCGTACAGCTTGCCCGGCAGGGCTGCCATGTGGTGGTCAACTACTGCCACGGCGAAGCGGCCGCTGCCGAGACCGTGTCTCTCTGCAGGGCCGAGGGCGCGCAGGCTGTGGCCGTGCAGGCCGATGTTTCCACCGCCGAGGGCTGCAAAAAGCTCTTTGAGGAAGCAGGAAACGCCTTTGGCCGGGTGGATATCCTTGTGAACAATGCAGGCATCACCCGGGACAACCTGATCCTGCGCATGTCCGAAGCAGACTTTGATGCTGTGCTGGACGCAAACCTCAAGGGTGCGTTCCTCTGCTGCAAGGAAGCGGCCCGCCGGATGGTGCGCCAGCGCTGGGGCCGTATCATCAATCTGAGCAGCGTCGTTGCCCTGCGGGGCAATGCAGGCCAGACGAATTACGCCGCCAGCAAGGCCGGGCTCATCGGCCTGACCAAAAGTCTGGCCCGGGAGCTGGCCAGCCGCAATGTGACAGTAAACGCTGTTGCGCCCGGCTTTATTGAAACTGATATGACCGCCGCCCTGCCGGAGGCTGTCCGCACCGAAATGGCAAAGGACATCCCGGCAGGCCGCGCAGGCCAGCCGGAGGACGTGGCAAACGCGGTGGCGTTTTTTGCCGCAGAACAAAGCAGCTATCTCACCGGGCAGGTGCTCTGTGTGGACGGCGGCATGGCAATGTAAAAGGAGAAATTCTCTATGGAAAAACGCAGAGTCGTGATCACCGGTCTGGGCACCGTGAACCCGCTGGGCAACACTGCTGCCGACAGCTGGACTGCCGCAAAGGCAGGTCGGTGCGGCATTGGCCCCATCACCCAGTTTGACACCACCGATTTCAAGTGCAAGCTGGCCGGTGAAGTGAAAAACTTTGACCCCGAGACCGTTGTGGACAAAAAGGAAGCCCGCAAGATGGCCCGCTTCACCCTGCTGGCACTGGCTGCTGCAGCCGAGGCCATTGCCGACAGCGGCCTGAACACGGAAGCAGAGGCCAAAAACATCGGTGTGGTCCTTTCCAGCGGCATTGGCGGCCTGCCCACCATCGAGGAGCAGCACACCCGCGGGGAAGAGAAAGGCATGGAGAAGGTCAGCCCCTACTTTGTGCCTATGTCCATTGCCAACATGGCGGCGGCACAGGTGGCCATCCGCTTTGGCCTGAAGGGCATGTGCACCTGCCCGGTCACGGCCTGCGCCGGCGGCACCAATGCTGTGGGCGATGCCTTCCACCGCATCCGGGACGGTTACGAGACCGCCATGGTCTGCGGCGGTGCCGAAAGCTGCATCAGCCCGCTGGGCATCGGCGGTTTTACCAGCATGAAGGCGCTTTCCACCGCCACCGACCCGGATGCTGCCAGCCTGCCCTTTGATGCCCGCCGCGGCGGCTTCGTGATGGGCGAGGGCAGCGGTGTGCTGGTTCTGGAAGAGCTGGAGCACGCCCGGGCACGCGGTGCGCATATCTACGCCGAGGTGGTGGGCTATGGTGCCAACTGCGATGCTTACCACTTTACCGCACCGGCTCCCGGCGGCACAGGTGCCATCGACTGCATGAAGCTGACGCTGGCCGATGCCGGCATTGCCCCAGAGCAGGTGGACCACATCAACGCCCACGGCACCGGCACCCACATGAACGATGCCTGCGAGACGGCTGCCATCCATGCCGTGTTCGGTGAGCACGCAAAGCAGCTGACCGTGGTCAGCACCAAGAGCATGACCGGCCACCTGCTGGGCGGTGCGGGCGGCATCGAGGCCGTGTTCACGGCGCTGGCCCTGCGAGACCAGTTTGCCCCGCCCACCATCCACTACGAGCAGCCTGACCCGGAATGCGATCTGGACTATGTGCCCAATGCAGGCCGTGCACAGGCCATGACCTACGCACTGAGCAACAGCCTGGGCTTTGGCGGGCACAACGCCTGCATCGCCCTGCGCAGATGGGAGGGCTGAGCCATGGCAGAACCGCGCACCGTGCGGGAGGACGCAAACACCCTGAACAGTGAGCAGATCGCAGCCCTTCTGCCCCACCGCTATCCCTTTGCCCTCGTGGACCGTATCCTGGACTACGAGCCGGGTCAGTGGGCCATTGGCCGCAAGTGCGTATCCCGCAATGAAGAGTTCTTCTGCGGTCACTTTCCGGGCCAGCCGGTCATGCCAGGGGTGCTAATCCTGGAAGCACTGGCCCAGACCGGAGCCGTGGCGGCGCTGAGCGTTCCCGAAAACAAAGGCAAGCTGGCCCTCTTCGGCGGCATCAAGAATGCCCGCTTCCGCAAACAGGTCACCCCGGGAGATGTCCTTACGCTCCATTGTGAGCTGGTGGAACAGCGCGGCCCTGTGGGCATCGGGAAGGCATCCGCTTATGTGGACGGCAAGTGCGCCGCCACAGCGGAGTTGACCTTTGTGCTGACCGAAGCAAACACAGGGGCTTAAGGCACTTTGTGCGCAGCGATCGCCCCCAGAATATCCTTGTAACACAAAAGGCAGGGTGTCACCGTGATGGTGGTATCCTGCCTTTGTTCGTTCTTGTTTACCGTTCTGCATACTCTCGGCATAGAGAACATCTTGTGAAACAAAAAGTACCCGAACCCTTTTTCGTAAAGAATCGGGTTCGGGTACGAACTATATGGTGGACGGTACAGGACTCGAACCTGTGACCTCCTGCACGTCAAGCAGATGCTCTACCAGCTGAGCTAACCGTCCAGATGTCGTATCGACTTGAGTATGATACCACATTTTTCGCGCAATTGCAAGGGCTTTTTTGAAAAAAGTCTGCCTTTTCCGTTTTTTGCCCCGGAGGATTGGCACAAAGGCCCCTTTGCGGGGGCTGGCAGGGGAGAGGTGCGCTCAGAGCGCCCGGCGGATGATGTCGTAGAGGATGGGCTTCATGTTGTCGATGTTGTCGGGCTTGCCCTCCAACACGGAGGTATAGCACACCGACATGCACATGCTGCCCAGGGCGGTGATGCGCTGGTAGATCTCCCGCTCGGTGCGGCCTGCCATCTCGGGGCTGCACATCACGGTCTGGAGGACCTTGCGCATCAGCGGCTCGGCCTCGCCGCTGGCTTCGATCTGATCCAGCCCGGGCCAGACAAAGCTGCGCTCCAGGAAGCGGAGCATCAGGGTGTCCGCGCGCAGGGCTTCGATGATATGGTCAATGACAAAGATCATCTGGTCGGGGAAGCTGGTAAGCTCGGCGGCGTGCTGCTCGGCAGCGGCACAGGCGTTGTCCAGCAGCTGGTAGCTCACCCGGGCCAGCAGGGCCTGCGTGACTGAACCCTTATCGGCAAAATAGAGGTAGAATGTGCCCTTGCCCACCTTGGCGCGGGAGGTGATATCCTCCACGCTGGTCTTGGAGGTGCCCCGCTCCAGAAACAGCTCGTAAGCTGCATCCAGAAGCGCGCGGCGCTTTTCCTGTTTCTTACCTTCCACGGTGCTCATAGCTTGCTGCATCCTCTTTTCTGACGTTGTTTTGTCGTGTAAACAATATTTTAGCAGGGAGAAGGGAAGAGCGCAAGAGCAAAAGCCCCCGGACAAGCTATACAATTTTTGCTTTGTGATAAGAAAACTGACTTTTGGTCATTTTTTATCTTGACACCTTGCGTCGATTGGTTATAATAGTGCTTGCTCAGAAATGACCACGGGTCATTTTTGGGGCAGATCCAATCAACTTTCGTATGGAGGGTTCCCATGAAAAAGATCGCACAGAGCATCGTGCGTCTGCGCAAGCTGATCTTAACAGTAGCGGTCCTGCTGTTGATCCCTTCCGCAATCGGCGCGGTTGCTACCCGCATCAACTATGATGTCCTGACCTATCTGCCGCAGGAGCTCGACTCCATGATCGGCGAGGTAGCGCTTGAGGACGACTTCCATCTGGCCTCCACCGGCATGATCACGGTGGAAGGCCTGCCTACCAATGAACTGATCGCCATGAAGAAGGACATTGATGCGGTGCCCGGTGTCACACAGACCTTCTGGCTCAGCGATGTCATCGACCCCAGCATCCCCACCGAGATGCTGCCCGCGGATGTCCAGCAGTTCATGAAAAACGATTCCACCATGCTCATCGTCCGGTTTGATGCGCCCAGCGCCAGCGACGAGACGATGAACGCCGTCCAGCAGATCAAACAGGTGCTGCGGCACGACTGCTACTTTGGCGGCATGAGCGTCATCTTGCAGGATACCAAGGCACTGATCAATAAAGAGATGCCGCTGTACATCCTGTGCGCTGTGGGTGCCAGTATGCTGGTGCTGTTCCTCTCGCTGGAGAGCACCATCACGCCCGTGCTGTTCATGCTGGGCCTGCTGTTCCCCATTGCGTACAACTTTGGCACCAACATCTTCCTGGGTCAGATCAGCTACATCACCCAGGCGCTTTCCACGGTGCTGCAGTTGGGCGTGACGATGGACTTCTCCATCTTCCTGCTCCACCGTTATCAGGAGGAAAAGGAACTCCGCTCCTCCAACGAGGAAGCCATGGTGACCGCCATCTGCAAGACCATGACCTCCATCACCGCTTCCTCCTGACCACCATTGCGGGCTTCCTGGCACTGTGCGCCATGCGCCTGACGCTGGGCCGCGATATCGGTGTTGTTATGGCAAAGGGTGTGGCGCTGGGTGTCATCTGCACCATCGTTATTCTGCCTGCTTTGATCCTGACCTTTGATAAGCAGGTCGAAAAGTACAAGCACCGCACCATCGTGCCCAAGCTGACCAAGCTCAGCTACTTCGTTTCCAAGCACGCAATGCCCATCGTGGTCGTCTTTCTTGTGCTGCTGGTGCCCTTTGTGGTGGCCCAGCAAAAGACCGAGGTCTACTACACCCTGTTCGACTCGCTGCCCCAGGATCTGACCGGTATCGTTGGCACCAACAAGCTGGGCGAGGACTTTGGCATGACCACCTCCCACTTTATTCTGGTGGATGAGGACCTGACCGCAACGCAGGTGTCTGACCTCTGCGATGAGCTCAAGGATGTGGACGGCATCACCCAGGTGGTGAGCCTGGATTCCATCACCGGCCCGGGCTTCCAGACCGAACTGCTGCCCGACAGCGTGACCGAGATCCTGCAGTCCGGCGGCTACAAGCTCATTCTGGCCAACAGCTCCTATAAGACCGGCACCGATGCCATCAATAACCAGCTGACCGAGATGAACGACCTTATCAAGGCGGTTGACCCCAACGGTGTCATCACCGGCGAGGGTGCCATGACCAAGGACCTGATCGAGGTCGCGGATGTGGATTTCAAGAATGTCAACGTCTGGTCGATCATGGCGGTCGCTGCCATCATCCTGATCTCCTTCCGGAGCCTGTCCATCCCTGTGCTGCTGGTTGCCAGCATCGAGGCCGCCATCTCCATCAATATGGGCATCCCGTACTTCACCGGTACCCAGCTGCCCTTCATCGCCAGCATCGTCATCGGTACCATCCAGCTGGGCGCGACTGTGGACTACTCCATCCTGATGACCACCCGTTATCACGAGGAGCGCAGCTATGGCCGCACCCCGCAGGAAGCTGCCCAGCAGTCGCTGGAGCACTGCAGCCAGTCCATCCTGACCAGCGGCCTGACCTTCTTTGCCGCTACCGTCGGCGTGGCCGCCATCAGTAAGATGGAGCTGCTGCAGAGCATCTGCCGGCTCATCTCCCGCGGCGCACTGATCAGTATGGCTGTCATTCTGGTCGTTCTGCCCGCTGCCCTGATGCTGCTGGACTGGGTCATCCGCCACACCACCATGCACTGGCTGGTCCCTGAATCTTCCAACGCCAAGAAGTCTGATAAGGAGTAATTACCATGAAAAAATCGCTTCGTTTCGCCAGTGCGGCGCTGGCGCTGACTCTCGCCGCAGGCATGACCCTGCCCGCCTTTGCAGCCGCCAAAGCCGATTATTCCAAGGATGAGACCGTCTACGCCGTGATGAACGCCGACGGCTCCATCAAGTCCACCACCGTCAGCGAGCACCTGTACAGCGCTTCCGGCCTGTCCAATGTCACCGATGAGAGCACCCTGACCGACATCCAGAACACTGAGAGCGATGCCGCGTTCACCCAGGACGGCGAAAAGCTGGTCTGGAACACCGACGACACCGACGTGTACTATAAGGGCAATACCGACAAGCCCCCTGCCCATCACCGCAAATGTCACCTATACGCTGGACGGCGTGACCGACAGCCTTGAGAACCTGATCGGCAAGAGCGGCCACCTGACCGTGACCGTTGACCTGACCAACAACGAGACCGGCACCGTGACCGTCAACGGCAAGGAGCGCACCGTTGTCACTCCGCTCATCACTGCTGTGGGCGTGATCTTTGGTCAGGATGCCACCAACCTGAGCGCCGAGCACGGAATGCTGGAATCCGCCGCCAAGAGCAGCGTGGCCGCTTTCGTCTGCCTGCCCGGTGTAAAGGACTCTCTGGACGGCCTGCTGCCCGATGACCTGTCCACTGTGGAGGATTATCTGCAGGACAGCGTCACCGTGGAAGCCGATGTCGAGAACCTGACCGCACCGCAGGTCATGCTGGCCTGTGCCACCAACGCCGATGCGCTGGGCACCAATGCCTTTGACCTGAGCAGCCTCAACGAGCTGACCGATGGCATCAGCCAGCTGAACGATGCCATGAACCAGCTGATGGATGGTGCCGCCCAACTGGTGGACGGTGCTTCTCAGCTGGCCAACGGTACCCTGACCCTGCTGGACGGCGCTTCTCAGCTGAACAGCGGCGCTTCCACCCTGAACGATGGTCTGGGCCAGCTGACCAACGGTCTGGATACCCTGAGCTCCAACAACGCCGCCCTGCAGGCCGGTGCCCAGCAGGTGGCCGATGGCGTTCTGGCCTCCGCCAACAGCACCCTGATGGAGGGCGGCCTGATCGACACCCCCATGACCTGGGACAACTACGCTTCCGTCATTGACGAAGTGCTGACCATGAACGAAAAGACACTGGCCGCTGCCCGCAAGAAGATGGTGCGCACCGTCTGGGAGCAGGAGCCCAGCTTCAAGGACAGCCAGCTGGACATTGCCCTGTATCTCTCCGCAACCAAGACCAACCACGACCTGGAAGCTGCTCTGCGGCTGATGCAGAGCTACGACCCCTCCATGTTCAGCGCCATGCTTGACCTGAGCACTGCCAGCGCCAAGCAGACCGTGCATGACGAGCTGAAGTATCAGGCTGAGAACAGCCAGGATATCGCAGATGTCCGTGCCCTGAAAAACAGCCTGGCGCAGATCCAGTATTTCGTGTCCAGTGTCAACCAGTACACCAACGGTGTTGCCACCGCTGCTGACGGTGCCCACTCCGCAAAGGACGGTGCCGCCCAGCTGGCCGATGGAACCAAGACCCTGTATGACGGCGTGACCACCCTGAATGATGGCGCAGGCCAGCTCAGCGATGGCACGGTCCGGCTGAACGATGGCCTGAACCAGTTCAATGAGGAGGGCATCTCCAAGCTGACCGGCGCTCTGGACGAGGAGCAGATCCACGGCCTGAAGACCGTGCTGGACGAGATGACCAGCCGTCTGGAGGACTACACCAGCTTTGCCGGTAAGTCCGAGGATGCTTCCGGCAGCGTGAAGTTTATCTATAAGACCGGTGAGACGGTCGCCGCTGCGGATGTTACCGCCCAGACCACCGCCGATGTGCAGGAAGGCAACTTCTTCACCCGCCTGTGGCAGCGGATCGTGAACCTGTTCAAGTTCTGAAAAAACGGCGTGCCTGCTTGACAAGCCGCCGGAGATTGACTATACTACAAATAGATTCGTCAAGAAAAATGACCGCTCAGGCACTGAAACGTTGAGGCGGTCATTTTTTATGCCAATTTTAAGGAGACCACAGCATGGCAGAGAGGGAATTGTATCCGGACGGGGAACAGCGCCGCCGCATCATGGATTTTATTATGGCGGCCGGTCAGACCCTTTTGGAGAACGGGGCAGAGGTGTTCCGGGTGGAGCAGACCATGGAGATCATGGCGGCCAGCTTCCACCTGCGGGAGTTCCATGTCTATGTGCTGACCAACGGCATTTTTGCCAGCGCAGGCACGGCGGAGATGAGCGAGGTGCGCAACGTGCCCACCCGTACCACTCACTTGGGGCGGGTGGCGGCGGTGAATCAGCTTTCCCGCCAGATCGCGTCCGGGGAAGTGGACACCATCGATGTGGCCGAGACCCGGCTGGCTCAGGCCAGGTGCATCCCTTTTCCGAAGGACTGGGTGCAGCTTGCGGCGGGCATGGGCGGCGCGTTCTGCTTTGCGCTGATCTTTGGAGGCGACCTGAAAGCCGGGCTTGCCGCCGCTGCGGCCGGTGTTGCGGCCAACGCCTACCTGCTGTTCTGCGGGCGGCACGGCGTGGGGGGCGGGTTCCGAACCATCTCCACCGCCGCCCTCATCACCCTGTGCTGTATTCTGGGCTGCAGCCTGCTGGGCACTGAAGCCAGTCACGCCATCATCGGCACCCTGATGATCCTGACCCCCGGCATCGCCTTTACCATGGGCATCCGGGACTTTGTGCAGGGCGATTACCTGTCCGGCACCATCCGGATGATCGACGCGCTGCTCATTGCGGCCAGCATCGCCATCGGCACCGGCCTTGTGCTGAGTCTCTATGCCTTTTTGAAGGGGGTGGCCGTGGTATGACAGAGCTTCTTTTCACCGGGGAGCAGCTGGGCCGTCTGGCCCTGCAGTTCCTGCTGGCCGGGGCGGGCACCCTGAGCTTTGCCATCCTCTTTGCCTGCCCCAGGCGCACCCTGCCCTACTGCGGGCTGGTGGGCGCAGTGGGGTGGCTGGTATACGAGATCGCGGAGCTGTTCGGGATGGAAGCCTTTGCAGCCTCGCTGCTGGCGGTCATTCCGCTGACGCTGCTGGCCCGCATCCTTGCGATAACCCTCAGAGCACCGGTGACGGTGTTCCTGCTCACCGGCATCTTTCCGCTGGTGCCCGGTGCGGGCATCTATTACAGCGCCTACTACTTCATTCAGGGCGACAACGCGCTGGCGCTGGCAAACGGCATCTCCACCTTCAAGATCGCCGTGGCGCTGGCCGTGGGCATTGCCTTGGTGCTGGGCATTCCCCTGCCACAGAAACGCCGATAAAACAAAAACGAGACCGCCCACCGGGCGGTCTCGTTGGTTATGCGGGAAAATCAGGTGGTGGGAACCATCCGCAGCAGCTGGGCCCCGGTGGTGACATCCAGACGGAAATATGCTTTGTTCAGCTCGGTGTTATAGGAAACACTGACCGGTGTTTCGGTACCGTCGGCATTGATTTGCATCAGGCTGTAGCCGGAAACGGTATTGGCGGGTACCTCGATGCTGGCAATGACTGGCTGGGCCATCACACGGGCGGGGGTGACCTCCTCGCTCTTTATGGTGCCGCACTTTTCGCAGATGACCCGTTCAATAACAGTGGGATAGTAGAATGCTGCTGTCATTACCTGCTCACCGTTTTTCAGAGTCCCGGTGTGAACAGTCAGGTTGGAAAAGTTGGAGAAGACACCGTTTACCTTGGTCAGCTGGGTGTTATTCTTTACCTTGCCGCATTCGGGGCAAAGTGTGAGGGTCTCGGTGGTGCCATCGGGGAGCTTATGCTGGAAGGTGGTCTCCACACACTCAGTCTTATACTCTGTCGTGGTCTTCCAGGTGTGTTCCTTGCACTCGGTTTTGCTCGGGGTCTCTTCGGCCATGCTGACCACAGAACTGCATGTCAGCACACAGACGGACAGACCAAAGGAGGCCAGGGCTTTCAGTATACGATTTTTCATAGCAGGATCCTTTCTCCCCGCATCCCGGCGGGGCAGCGCGGTTTGAGCTTGGCTGCTTTTACCATGCTTCCAGCCTGATTATACCAATTAGAAGGAAAAGGTGTCAATGTCCGGGATTAAGTCCTGTGGGAAGATTCACTAGCAGAATACAACGGAATGACAGAAACACAGGAACAAAATGTATATATACATTGAGAACGGGCCGCTGTATGTATAAATGTTTTCAAAAGGGTTTCATTTGTTCCGATTTTTTGCACAACACTTGACTTTTTTATTTGTACAACATATACTAATCCTGTTCCTTGATGACACGATGAAGCGCATCGTGCCGGGAAAGTGAAAAATTATACAATCAACAGAGGAGTGTTTGAATATGAAAAAGATCAATCGCCGCAGCTTTCTGGCTGCCGCTGGTCTGACCGCTGCCGCTTTGGCTCTGACTGCCTGCGGCGGTTCCGCCTCCAGCACCGCTTCTTCCACTGCAAGCAGTGCAGCTTCTTCCGAGGCTGCTTCCACCAGCGCTGCCGCTGAGCTGACCACCGTTGAGGCTGGCAAGCTGACCATGGCCACCAACGCTGCCTTCCCTCCGTACGAGATGACCACCGATGCCGGTGAGTTCGAGGGCATCGACATCGACACCGCCAAGGCCATTGCTGAGAAGCTGGGCCTGGAGCTGCAGATCGATGATATGGACTTCGACGCAGCACTGCTGAGCGTGCAGCAGGGCAAGGCCGATATCGTCATGGCTGGCGTTACCGTGACCGACGAGCGCAAGGCTGTGATGGACTTCTCCGACAGCTACGCTACCGGCATCCAGTCCATCATCGTTCCCGAGGGCTCTGATATCACCTCTCCCGATGATCTGGCAGGCAAGAAGATCGGCACCCAGCGCGGCACCACCGGCTACATCTACTGCTCTGATGACTTCGGCGATGACGCTGTGGTCGCATACGACGACGGCCTGACCGCTGTGCAGGCTCTGAACAATGGCCAGGTCGATGCAGTTGTCATCGACAATGCCCCTGCAAAGGAGTTCGTTGCCGCCAACCCCGGTCTGGTCATTCTGGACACCAGCTACGCCGAGGAGGATTACGCCATCGGTCTGGCAAAGGGTTCCGCTCTGGAGGATGCTGTCAATGCCACTTTGGAAGAGCTGAAGGCTGACGGCACCCTGCAGTCCATCGTGGACAAGTACATCACCGCTGAATAATTCAGCTGTACCTTGTATCACGGGGAGGCGGCCCCATCTGGGGCACCTCCCCTTTTTTGGAAAGAACAGGTTACAAAATTCTAACAATTTTAGAAAGCGAGGATGCGAATGGCCGCACAATACGAACTGCTGAAAGAGCTGCTCAACAGCGGCACGAAGCTGGACTTCGGGCAGGAAATGTTCTTCAAATTCTATCAGGCGTTCATCCTGAACGACCGCTGGGTGCAGTACATCCAGGGCGTGGGCACCACGCTGCTGGTCACCGCCATTGCGCTGGCATTGGGCGTGGTGCTGGGCAGTGTGGTGGCACTGGTGCGTGTTGCGCACGACCAGCAGCGTCCCGGCCGCAGGAACCCGGTGCTGGGCTTCTTCAATGCCGTCTGTCAGGTGTACACCACCATCATCCGCGGCACCCCCATGATGGTCCAGCTGCTCATTATGAGCATGGTCATCTTTTCCAACAGCCGCAACTTTACCATGGTCGGTGCGCTGGCACTGGGCATTAACTCGGGCGCTTACGTCTCGGAGATCATCCGCGGCGGCCTGATGGCGGTGGACCCCGGCCAGATGGAAGCCGGCCGCAGCCTGGGCCTGAACTACATGACCACCATGGTGGTCATTGTCATTCCGCAGGCCATCCGCGCGGTGCTGCCTGCACTGGGCAACGAGTTCATCGTCCTGCTCAAGGATACCTCGCTCATCACCGTTATCGGCGGCAAGGAGCTGCTGTATGCGGCGCAGGGCATTATGAACCGTACCTACGAGGCCATGTTCCCCCTGTTGGGCGTTGCAGTGGTCTATCTGGTCTTAGTCATGCTCTTTACATGGCTGCTGTCGAAGTTTGAGAGGAGGATGGCGCAAGGTGACCGCTAATCATGCTGAAAAGATCCTGGAAGTCCGTGGTCTGACCAAGACCTACGGCGGTGAGGCCAAAAAGGGCGCAAAGCAGCCCACCCCCACCCTGGATGTCCTGAAGGGCATCGACATCGACATCTACCGCGGCGACGTGGTCTGCCTGATCGGCCCCTCCGGCTGCGGCAAGTCCACCTTCCTGCGCTGCCTGAACCGGCTGGAGATCCCCACCGGCGGCTCCATCAAGTTTGAGGGCATCGAGGTGGATGATGCCCACATCGATGCCGTGCGCCAGAAGATGGGCATGGTGTTCCAGCACTTCAACCTCTTCCCCCACCTGACCGTCAAGCAGAACCTCTGCCTGGCCCCGGAGCTGCTCAAGCTCAAGAGCAAGGAGGAGGCTTCCAAGCGTGCCGAGGAGCTGCTGGCCCGTGTCGGCCTGTCCGATAAAGCCAATGTGTTCCCCAAGAGCCTTTCCGGCGGCCAGCAGCAGCGCATTGCCATTGCCCGCGCTCTGGCCATGGACCCGGATGTCATCCTGTTCGACGAGCCCACCTCCGCCCTCGACCCTGAGATGGTCGGCGAGGTGCTGGAGCTGATGAAGGAGCTGGCCCACACCGGCATCACCATGCTGGTGGTCACCCACGAGATGGGCTTCGCCCGCGAGGTGTCCAACCGCGTCATCTTCATCGATGAAGGCAGGATCCAGGAAGATGAGCCCCCGCAGGAGCTCTTCTCGAACCCCAAGCATCCTCGTCTGAAGGCTTTCCTTTCCAGGATGCTGTAATTGAAACTGAAAATGCCGTCGCACAAATTCGTGCGGCGGCATTTTTTGAATGTTTTAAAGTTTCCAGAGACTTTGTGCCTGTTTGTAAAGCCAGAGGGCACGGGCCTGAATCTCAATCTCGTTCCAGTCCGTTTTTGTCAGGGCATCCTGAAGCGTGGAAAGGCCCGATGCGCAGAGCGTAAGACCGGGCTTTTCCTGGCCCTTTCCGGCTTTCTTTGTGCTCCAGTCACTGTCCCGGATGGAGGCGTTCAAAGACTGTGGGATGATTGCGAGATTTCCCAGAGTCAGAAGGATAGAATCTCTTTTTTCTGCGTCCAGCGGGGTAGGGCAGGCGGGCCAGTTGTTGCGCCATTTTTTGGGCATCAGATGCTCAAGACTGTAATTGTTGAAACCATGCAGCACGACAGCACTCTGAGCGGGGTGGATGTGGCTTTCAATCAGATAATGAACACCTTTAGAATAAAGGTTCATCAGTTTAGAGTGTTCAAAACCGTCTTGAAGTTCAGCGTCATCAGGAATCGAGGAGTTGGTGCCGCCAAGCACTTGCAAACGGTCTCGTAAATCCTGTGGAGTAAGTATTTCGTTGGCGATAAAGGAGAGAAATAACTTTGTATAATTTGTTGTGGAAGCACGAGTGACAATACGACGCATAACGTAGCTTTCCAGAATGCCATACATCCGTTTAGAATGGCTAAATTGGAAATGTTTTTTGCAAGGTAGAGAACGTAAGGAATCAACGTTGTGGTTTTTAGACCAAAAATAACGATGTTCAAACGTTCGATGCCAAAATCTGATGGAATTGTGGTGCTGCAAAATCGGACTTGAAGGTTTGCTGGAATAAAGTGGCATAATCCTTTAGAGTATCCAGAATAGTATTTTTATTACCGCCACAATATGTGTTTACAAAACTCTGATAGGAATTGGCAAGCTGATCTGTGCGAGCATATATTAATTTGTCGTCAACACTAATATTATACTTTTTCTTTTGGATAAACTGCTGAAAATAGGCATCGAAGAAGATATCAATAAGTGGGCGTTTTACGCGGCCGGCCTCAATTTCGGTATCCCAATAGGCTTTTGCGCTTTCGTTGGCTTCAAAAACAGATTCCCAAATATTTTGATACGCAGTGATGTTATTCCTGCTAAAAAAGTAATTCTTTAAAAGCTCGGAGGTGGTTAAGCGAACGCCAAGAGAGTTCAGAGAATCAAAAATCTGCTGTTCATCATCGGTGGGGCCCAAATCAATCCGGACAAATTGAACGTTGGAAATGACTGTCATATAGTCGTTCAAAGTACTCATTTGCAAATGTGAAGCAAAATAGTTGAATGCCTGAACAATTGGAGACGAGGAGCGCTTGTCTATGATGGGCACTGCATTTGTTTGATCCATAACGCATTTGAATGCTTCGGAATCATTTTTTCCGTGCTGTAAAGAAAGCTCCCGCGTTGTTATTAGGCGAAAATTTGTATCAAAGATACCCGGCTGATTCATTTTTAAACAAAGCACCTTTAAGAAAATCAAAAATGTCGTAAGACGTTGTTGACCATCAACAAGAACAAGTTTTGTTGCATAAGAGGTGTTTTGCTGAGGAACAGAAGCGTCTTTCAGGATGAGAGTTCCAAGAAAGTGGGGGCGGTTATATTGAACAACGAACGCCATGTCGTCAAGAAAACGTTCCCATAAATCCTCTTTCCAAACATAGGCTCGCTGAAAAAATGGAACTTCAATGAGAGTGGAGTTGTTTACAATGTCAGGTATTTTCGCTTTATGTGCATCCATAGAAAATCCTCCCGCTGCTTTTCAGATTTATTAGTAGAATAGCACGAATCCACTGTGAATTCAATGAATCACAAACAAAAGCTCCCGCTTCTCAGAAAAAGCTGAAAAACGGGAGCTTTACAATTCTACAAAACAGAAGCTATGCGCCTAGCCCATGGTCACGACAACTTCTACACTTTCACCGGCCTTTGCCAGCGGCAGGAGGGTGCCCGCAATAGGAGCGCCGTTCACGGTGACGCTCTGCACGCCCTTCTGCACGGCGTGGGGGTTCTCCACCCGGATGTGATACACGGCACCCCGGTAACGGCGGGTGACGGTGTAGCCTGCCAGCGTGTGGGGGATGCAGGGGTCAACGCGCAGGCCGTCCAGAGTGGGCTGGATGCCCAGAATGTACTGGCTCACATTCACGAAGGTCCATGCCGCCGTGCCGGTCAGCCAGCTGTTCTTGGCCTCGCCGAAGGTGGGGGCATCGCGGCCGCCACCATCTGGCTGTAAACGTAGGGTTCGGTGCGGTGGATCTCGCTGATGTCCTCGATATAGGCCGGGCAGGTCTTTTTGTAGACAGCAAAGGCCCGGTCACCGTGGCCCAGCACGGTCTCAGCGCAGCTGATCCATGGGTTGTTGTGGCAGAAGATACCGGCGTTCTCCTTGTAGCCCGGGGGATAGCTGGAGATCTCGCCCAGATTGAGCCGGTAGGTGGTATAGGCGGGCTGGAGCAGTACCACGCCGTACGGGGTGTCCAGCCGCTCCTCCACGCTCTTCAGTGCGGCTTCGGCCTGACCGGTCTCTCGGCCGATCCCGGCCATCACGCACATGCCCTGGGGTTCGATGAAGATCTGCCCCTCATCGCATTCCCTGCTGCCTACGGGGGCACCAAAGGCATCGTAGGCACGGCGGAACCATGCGCCGTCCCAGCCGGCGGTCAGGGTGGCCTGTTCTACTGCGTCAATGGCAGTGCGGGCGCTGGCAGCCTCCTCGGTGAGGTGCAGGTGGTCACAGAGTTCGGCGTACTCGCGGCCGTATTTCACGAACATGCCCGCAATGAACACGCTCTCAGCCACAGGGCCCTCGCTGGGGCCGGTGATCTGGAAGCTCTCGCCCGGGTGCTCCGAGAAGCAGTTCAGGTTCAGGCAGTCATTCCAGTCGGCCCGGCCGATCAGCGGCAGGCCGTGGGGGCCCAGATGGGTATGGGTGTAGCGGAAGCTCCGGCGCAGATGCTCCATCAGGGGCTGTGCTCTGGTCACGTCGTTGTCAAAGGCCACCGGCTCGTCCAGGATCGACCAGTCACCGGTCTCCCGCAGATAGGCGGCGGTGCACGCAATGAGCCAGAGCGGGTCATCGTTGAAGCCGCTGCCCACGTCGCTGTTGCCCTTTTTGGTCAGGGGCTGGTACTGGTGGTAGGCACTGCCGTCCTCAAACTGGGTGGCAGCAATGTCCAGAATGCGTTCCCGTGCGCGGGAGGGGATCATGTGAACGAAGCCCAGCAGATCCTGACAGGAATCCCGGAACCCCATGCCGCGGCCGATGCCGCTCTCGTAATAGCTGGCACTGCGGCTCATGTTGAAGGTGACCATGCACTGATACTGGTTCCACAGGTTCACCATCCGGTCCAGCTTTTCCTCGCCGGAGGTCAGCTGCCAGCCCGAGAGCAGCTCCTGCCAGTAGTCGGCCAGTGCCCTGCGGGCGGCATCCACCTGTGCGTCGGTGGCATAGCGGGCCATCATGGCCTCGGCCCGGGCTTTGTTGATGATGCCGGGAGCGCTGAATTTTTCCCCGACCGGGTTTTCAATGTAGCCCAGCCCGAAGATGATGCTCTTTTTCTCACCCGGTGCCAGCGTGAGATGGAAATGGTGGGCACCCACCGGAGCCCAGCCGTGGGCAATGCTGTTCGAGCAGTGACCGGTTTTGACCGCTTCCGGTGCGGCGGGGCCGCCGTACACGCCACAGAAGGCATCCCGGCTGGTGTCGAAGCTGGTAACAGGGGCGTTGGCCCAGAACACGGCATAGTGATCCCGGCGCTCCCGGTACTCTGTCTTATGATAGATGGCACTTTCCACCACTTCCACTTCGCCGGTGGAAAAGTTGCGCTGGAAATTGGAGCTGTCGTCCATGGCATCCCACAGGCAGAACTCCACATAGCTGAACACGTCCAGCGTGCGGGGGGCAGCGGTCTTGTTTTCCAGCGTCAGCCGGTCGATCTCACAGGCATCGCCCCGGGGCACAAAAAGTTCCTGAGCGGCCGCAATGCCGTTTTTTTCGCCCTGCAGGATCGTGTAGCCCAGACCGTGGTGGCAGGTGTAACTGTCCAGTTCCGTCTTGGCGGGCTGCCAGCCCGGGTTCCAGATGGTGCCGCCATCGTTGATGTAGATGCGGTGGCCGTCCATGTCCAGCGGGGAATTATTGTAGCGGTAGCGGGTCAGCCGCCGCAGCCGGGCATCCCGGTAAAAGCTGTAACCGCCGCCGGTGTTGGACACCAGACTGAAAAAGTCCTCGCTGCCCAGATAGTTGATCCAGGGCAGGGGAGTGCGGGGCGTGTCGATCACATATTCCCGGCGCGCATCATCAAAATGTCCGAATCTCATAGCCTTGTTCCTCCTTATAGGGTAAACCGGAAATGCTGAAATCATTTGATGGCGAAAACGATTTAGGATTTGCGGCCCAAGGGTGGGAAAGGCACTTGTCACCCTAAGAATAGTCTATCCTGCGGGAAAAATCAAGAGCGGACCTGAAATATACAACAAGGGTGCAGCGGGCTGGTTCAGGGGTGGAAACCGGTATGGGAACGAAAAAATTATCGAACGGTAACGAAATGTAACGAAAACGATACAGACTGCATAATTCTGAGGAAATGAAATCTCGCAACCTGCTGAAATGCAGACTTTTGAGATAAAACTTTTCTTCTTCTGCTTGATTTTTGGTGCAAAGTGCGCTATATTGAAATTGCGAAAACGATTTAGGATTCGTTCGGGAGCCCTGAGCGGGTCCCTGTGAGGGAGGGCGGCGAAATGTCATCCTTAAAAGATCTGGCGCGTGAATGCGGTGTCTCGGTGGCAACGGTGAGCAAAGCGCTCAATGGCCAGTCGGACATCTCTGCTGCGACTCGCGATCGTGTCCGCGAGGCGGCCCGCCGGATGGGCTATGTGCCCAATATGGCGGCCCGCGCAATGAAGACCAACCGTACCTACAACCTTGGCGTTTTGTTTGTGGACGAGCGGCAGAGCGGCCTGGCCCACGAGTACTTTTCGGCGGTGCTGGACAGCTTCAAGGTGCAGGTGGAAAAGCTGGGCTACGATATCACCTTTGTCAACCGGAACCTCGGCGGCAGAACAATGACCTATCTGGAGCACTGCCACTACCGGGGCGTGGACGGAGCGGTGATCGCCTGCGTGGATTTCAACGACCCGCAGGTGGTGGAGCTGGTCAACAGTGATGTGCCGGTGGTGACCATCGACCATGTGTTCAACAACCGGATGGCAGTCCTTTCCGATAATGTCAACGGGCTTTCGGCGCTGGTGCGGTACGCCTACGCCAACGGCCACCGTCGCATCGCCTTTATCCATGGCGAGCGCACGGCGGTGACGGAGAACCGGCTGGCGGGCTTCTACAAGAGCTGCGCGGAGCTGGGGCTGCAGATCCCCGAAGAATATGTGCGCAGCGGTGTGTATCACGATCCCGACCGCTGTGCCGAGGAGACCCGGGCCCTGCTGGCACTGCCCCAGCGGCCCACCTGCATCCTCTTCCCCGATGATTTCTCGGCCATGGGCGGCTGCATCGCTCTGCAGGAAGCGGGCCTGAGCATTCCAGAGGATATTTCCGTGATGGGATATGACGGCATTTACCTCTCCCGCGTGATGAAACCCCAGCTGGTGACCTGGCAGCAGAACACCAAAATGCTGGGCCGGATGGCAGCGGATAAGCTGGTGCAGATGATCGAGCACCCCCGTGTGACGCTGGCCGAGCAGATCCCGGTGACAGGAAAACTGCTGGAGGGCGGCTCGGTGCGCAGCATCGAATGAATGGGTTGGATTTGGTTCCGGGCGAACCGGAGCCTTGAATTTGAAACGCTTTTTCACGAAAACCATTGAAGGAGGTTTTTCATTATGAGAAAGATTTCGCGTCGTAATTTCCTGTTGGCTTCCGGTGCAGTTACCATCAGTGCAGCGCTGAGCGCATGCGGCGGCTCCTCTTCTTCTACCGGCGCGGCATCCTCTGCCGCAGCTTCTTCCGCCGCTTCCGCTGCTCCGGCAGCTCAGGGCAAGGTGCTGAATATCTGGTGCTGGAACGACGAGTTCCAGGGCCGCTTCAATAACTATTACCCCGAGGTCGCCTCCATCGCTGAGGATAAATCCACCACCACCCTGAAAGATGGCACCGTTGTCAAGTGGACCATCAACGCCAACGAGAACAACAACTACCAGAATAAGCTGGATGAGGCCCTGCTGAATCAGGACTCCGCCGCCGATGATGACAAGGTAGATATCTTCCTGATCGAGGCTGACTACGCACTGAAGTATGTGGATTCCGATTACGCGCTGGATGTCAAAGCAGACATCGGCCTGACCGATGCCGATCTGGCCGGTCAGTACCAGTACACCAAGGATATTGTCAGCGTGGACGGCAGCCAGCGCGGCACCACCTGGCAGGCGACCCCCGGTCTGTTCGCATACCGCCGCAGCATTGCCAAGGAAGTGCTGGGCACCGATGATCCCACCGAGGTGCAGAGCCATCTGTCCGATTGGGATAAGTTCAACGAGGTGGCTGCACAGGCCTATGCAAAGGGCTACAAGATGCTGTCCGGCTTCGATGATGCTTACCGCACCTTCTCCAACAACGTGGACGCTCCCTGGGTGGACGGCACGACTGTTAAGGTAGACCCCAACATTATGAAGTGGGTCGATCAGACCAAGGAGTACACCGATAAGGGCTACAACAACAAGTCCAGCCTGTGGGACAGCCAGTGGGCAGCCGATCAGGGCCCGAGCGGCAAGGTGTTTGGCTTCTTCTATTCCACCTGGGGCATCAACTTCACCCTGCTGGGCAACTCTCTGGAGACTCCTGTGGCCGAGGGCGGCAAGGAAGAAGTAGGCAACGGCATCTACGGCGATTACGCAGTCTGCGAAGGTCCTCAGCCCTATTACTGGGGCGGCACCTGGATCTGCGCGGCAGCCGGTACCGATAATACCGATATCATCCGCGACGTGATGCAGAAGCTGACCTGCGACGAAGCCATTATGAAGCAGATCACCCTGGATACGCAGGATTACACCAACAACGAGAAGGCCATGGAAGAGATCGCAAACAGCGATTATGCCTCCGACTTCCTGGGTGGCCAGAACCATATCGCCCTGTTTGCAGAAGCTGCAAAGAAGATCGATATGTCCAATGCAGGCCCGTACGATCAGGGCCTGAACGAGAGCTTCCAGAATGCCTTCAAGGATTACTTTACCGGCACGGTGGACGAGGATACCGCAAAGGCAAACTTCGAGACCGCCATCAAGGAAAAGTACCCCGAGCTGACCGATGTGGTCTGGCCCGCATAAGCGCAGCCGGAACCTGAAAACCTTTTGAACCGAATCTGAATGGGGCGGGCCGGACGCTGATCCCGCCCGCCCTATTTTGCTTTGGGCAGTGTACGTCAGGAGGGCAGTTACTATGGGAGCAAAACCAAAGAAGAACGGCTCGATCAGCTATGCAAAGTGGGGCTATATCTTCATTGCACCGTTCTTCCTCATCTTTGCGCTGTTCCAGCTCATCCCACTGGGGTCTACGATCTATTACAGCTTTTTTGAATATTACCGCAGCGGCCTGAAGATCATCGGCCCCACCTTTGTGGGCCTGAAGAACTACATCACCCTGTTTGCAACCGACCTGCCCAAATACTTTGGCAACACGCTGCTGCTCTGGATCATCGGCTTCATCCCGCAGATCGCCATCTCGCTGCTGCTGGCGGCCTGGTTCACCGACCTGCGCTTGAAGCTGAAGGGCCAGACCTTCTTCAAGACAGTCATCTACATGCCCAACCTCATCATGGCTTCGGCGTTCGCCATGCTGTTCTTTGCCCTGTTCTCGGATAACGGCCCCGTGAACGCTGCACTGGTGGGCATGGGCATCCTCAAGGAGCCCTTCAGCTTCCTGAACAGTGTCTGGGGCAACCGCGGCCTTATCGGCCTGATGAACTTCCTGATGTGGTTCGGCAATACGACCATCATGCTGATGGCGGCCATCATGGGCGTGGACCCCACCCTGTATGAGGCAGCGGAGCTGGACGGCTGCACCCCGAACCAGATGTTCTGGAAAATCACCATCCCGCTCATCCGGCCGATTTTGGTCTATGTGATGATCACTTCGATGATCGGCGGCCTGCAGATGTTCGATGTGCCGCAGATCCTGACCAACGGCAAGGGCGGTCCCGACCGCACCTCCACCACCATGATCATGTACCTGAACAACCACCTGTTCAGCAAGAACTACGGTATGGCTGGCGCGGTCTCGGTGGTGCTGTTCCTGGTGTGCGCAGTGCTCTGCGTGATCGTTTACATGGCCCTGACCAAGGAGGACGACGGCCTGAGCAAGGCCGAGCGCAAGGCCCGCAGGCAGGCGGCCAAACAGGTGAAGGGAGGAAAAGCATAATGTCACACGCAGTCAAGACAAGATCCGAAAAAGCGACCCTTGCGGCCCGCCGCACGGTGTGCTATGCGGCGCTGGTGCTGCTGAGCTTTTTATGCCTGTTCTTCTTCTATGTGCTGGTCATCAATTCCACCCGTACCCATTTTGAGATCCAGAAGGGCTTTTCCTTTCTGCCGGGCAGATCCTTGATGACCAACCTGAAAAACGTGCTGTCGGATGCCAACATCCCGGTGCTGACCCGTGTGCGGAACAGCCTGATCGTGTCCGGCTGCTCGGCTACCCTCAGTGTCTATTTTTCGGCCCTGACAGCCTACGGCATCTACGCCTATAACTTCCGGTTCAAAAAGGCGGCGTTTGCCATCATCCTGCTCATTATGACCATGCCGACCCAGGTCTCGGCGCTGGGCTTCCTGCAGCTCATCACAAAGATGGGACTGAAGAACAGCTTCATTCCCCTCATCATCCCCAGCATTGCGGCCCCGGCGGTGTTCTTCTTTATGAAGCAGTATCTGGATGCCAGCCTTCCCATGGAGATCGTGGAAGCCGCCCGCATTGATGGCGCAGGGGAGTTCTACACCTTCAACCATATCGTGCTTCCCATTATGAAGCCCGCTCTGGCGGTGCAGGCCATCTTCTCCTTTGTGTCCAGCTGGAACAACTACTTCATCCCCGCACTGGTGCTGGATACGGCAGACAAAAAGACCCTGCCCATCCTCATTGCACAGCTCCGCAGTGCCGACTTCCTCAAGTTCGATATGGGCAAGGTCTATATGCTGGTGGCCATTGCCATCCTGCCTGTGATCATCGTTTATCTACTGCTGTCCAAGTTCATCGTCCGTGGTGTTGCACTGGGCGGTGTCAAGGGCTGAGCATTCCGTTCTCTCTTTTGGAAAAAGCACCCGCAGCCAGCAGGCTGCGGGTGCTTTTCTATCCTCTCGTGCTCAGTCGGCTTTGGCAATGCGCTGCATCGCGGTGGAAGTGACATACTTCTCCTTGATGGCGCGGAGCTGGGCCATATGGTCGGTGTTCACGTGGGCCTGCTGCTGGGCTTCGGAGTCCCACTCCTCAACGATGAGCAGCTCGTCCGGGTCGGCGGCGCTCAGGTAGTAATCGTAGCGCTCAAAACCGTCCTCCTGCTGGACCTTTGCCAGAATGCCGGCAGCGGCGACCTCCTGCAGAAAAGCGTCCCGCTGGCCGGGGAGCATACGGTAGGTGACCAGAAGCATCATGTGTTCCATGGTGAAATCTCCCTTGTAATGTTCCAATGTGTGTGTGTTAGACAAAAGCCGCCGGAAATCGCTTCCCGGCGGCTTTTGCTTATTAGGAGGATCAAAAGATGATCCCTGGAGAACTTAGTTCAGGATGGTCTGCTCGGTCTCGACATCAAAGACGTGGACCTTGTGCGGATCGAATGCAACGCGGACAGTGTCTCCGTTGCGTGCCTTGGAGGTGGGAGCGACACGGGCGGTCATCTTGTTGCCCTTGTACTCCAGGTACAGGTAGATCTCAGCGCCCATCATTTCGGACACATCGACCTGAGCCTCCAGGTGGCAGTCGGGGTGCTTTGCCATAAACTCGGGCTCGTCGTCGATATCCTCAGGACGGATGCCCATCTTGACCTTCTTGCCAACGTAGGAATCCAGCTTGCCGTCAGCGGTCTTTTCCTTGGGCAGGGGGATGGTGTCGCCGCCCAGGTCAATGGCGTACTGATCGCCGTTCTTGGTCACGGTGCCGTCCAGGAAGTTCATCTGGGGGCTGCCGATGAAGCCGGCAACGAACATGTTGCAGGGCATATCGTACAGGTTCTGCGGGGTATCGACCTGCTGGATGATGCCGTCCTTCATAACAACGATGCGGTCGCCCATGGTCATAGCCTCGGTCTGGTCATGGGTAACGTAGATGAAGGTGGTAGCCAGCTTCTTGTGCAGCTTGATGATCTCGGTGCGCATGCTGGTACGCAGCTTAGCATCCAGGTTGGACAGGGGCTCGTCCAGCAGGAAGACTGCCGGGTTACGAACCATTGCACGGCCCAGAGCAACACGCTGACGCTGGCCGCCGGACAGAGCCTTGGGCTTGCGGTCCAGCAGGTGCTCGATCTCCAGGATCTTGGCAGCCTCGTGAACGCGGCGGTCGATCTCGTCCTTCGGGGTCTTGCGCAGCTCCAGACCGAAAGCGATGTTCTTGTAAACGGTCATGTGGGGGTACAGAGCGTAGCTCTGGAACACCATGGCGATATCACGATCCTTGGGAGGAACGTCGTTGATCAGGCGGCCGCCGATGTACATTTCGCCCTTGGAGATCTCCTCCAGACCGGCGATCATGCGCAGGGTGGTGGACTTGCCGCAGCCAGAGGGGCCGACGAAGATGATGAACTCCTTATCCTGGATCTCCAGGTTGAAGTCGGTAACAGAAGGAGCAGTAGCGCCCGGATAGATCTTGTAGATGTGCTGGCAGCTAATCGAAGCCATAGGTCATTGCCTCCATTAAAATTTTTCTATGTTACGGCACCTTGACGGTGCACGCTCTCGTTGGTATTATAATAACAGATAACTTTGTGATATAAAATAGCATTTTATTGATTTGAGGTGTCAGATATTGCTTTATGATTGGACAAGCACCGCAGCCCTTGGCGTGGTGCGGGATATCCAGCCCAAAGAACCCCTGACCCTGACCGGCGAGGGGCTGTGGGTCTGCCTGGTCTCCAGCGGCAGATGCACTGCCAGCCTGGCCGATGCCTCGCCCTCCCCGGCGGGCAGTGCACTGATCCTGCCGCCCCAGAGCGCGGCGGCGGGCCATCTGGTGCTGAGCCGCGCCCCGTTGACCCTGACCCCGGAAGGGGAGAGCCACCTGCTCTGCATCCAGCTGACCGGGCAGGCGGCGGTGCAGTTCCTTGCCGGGCTGACGGAGCTGCCGTTCCTGGCCCGGGGCGAGACCTGCCCCGCCGCCGCAGAGCTGCTGGGCCGCCTTGCCGCCGAGGCCGACACACCCCGCAGCCGGGCTGCCAGCCAGCTGGCCTTTGCCCTGCTCTGTGAGCTTGCGGGGGCCGACAGCGCCGCCCCGCCCCTGCCGCCGCTGGTGGAGGCCGCCATTGAGGATATCCGCCAGAACTACGCTGGCCTGTACGGCGTGGAGGAGCTCAGTGAGCGGCTGGGAGTCTCCAAGAGCCACCTTGTCCGCACCTTTACCGCCGCTGTAGGGGTGCCCCCGGGGCGCTACCTGACCACCGTGCGGGTGGAAGCTGCCATGCGGCTGCTCCTGCACCGGGAATACACGCTGGATGTCATTGCCAGTCTGTGCGGTTTCTCAGGGGCCAACTACCTGTGCCGGGTGTTCAAAAAAGAGACCGGCCAATCCCCCGCACAGTGGCGGGCCTTGGCCGGTCAGACAGCGCGGCCCCTCAGCCCGGCGGAAAGCCAGCGGGAGCAGGCACTGTATATTTAAAATGTTCAGGAGCCGGGGCAGCACCCGGCTCTTTTCCGTGGAGGCGTTCAGCCGCACACAGACTGCGGGCGCTTGAGCAGGAACACCGTCAGGGCCAGCGTGATGGCCTCGGCGGCGGGGAAGGCCGACCACACGCCGTTCATGCCGAACAGGGCGCTCAGGATCAGCGAGCAGGTGACGATGGCGGCCACGCCCCGGCTGACCGAGGTGATGGTGGCCTCGGTGGGGCGGTTGACCGCACCCAGATAGCCCGCCGCAACAATATTGCAGCCTGCAAAGAAGTAGCCCAGGAAGTAGATGCGCATACCGCTGTGGGCATATTCGGCCATCAACGCAGAGCTCTCGCTGTTGAAGAGGGCAACAAAGGTGTCGGTAAAGCCAAACACGGCACTGTACAACACCGCCGCCAGCGCCAGCGCGGTACCGCAGCCCAGCAGAAGCAGCTTTTTTGCCCCGGTCATCTCATTTTTGCCGTAGCACTGGCTGATCAGCGGCTGGGCACCCTGGGCCACGCCATTGAAGATGGCTGTTGCCACCAGCGCAAAGTTTGCCACCACGCCGTAAGCGGCCACGCCCACGTTGCCCGCCAGCCGGAGCAGCAGGAAGTTGAACACGGTGGTGGTCACGGCAGAGGAAAGCTCCCCGACAAAGCCGGAGATGCCCAGCTGGCAGCTCTGCACCAGCAGCCGGGCCGAGGGGGCCTGCCGGACAAAGGTGAGCGTGTTGCTCTTTTGAAAAAAGTGGCGGCTGCAGATGGCGATGCTGAGCACCGGCGAGATGGCCGTTGCCAGCGCCGCGCCGGGCAGGCCCAGCCCCATGGGGAAGATGAAGATGTAATCGAACACCACGTTGAACAGGCTTCCGCTCAGGGTGGCCACCATGGCAAGGGACGGGTCGCCGTCGTTGCGGACGAAGGCCGAGAAGATGTAGTTGCACATGAAGAAGGGCGTGAACAGCAGGAAGATGCGGGTGTAGTTCAGGCCCAGCGCCACGATGTCCGCATCGCCGCCCATGAGCTGCAGAAGCGTGCCCGGGCAGAACGCGCCCGCCAGCATGAACGGAATGGCGATCAGGCAGGCACAGAGGATGGCGTTGGAAAAAAACCGCTGCGCCCGCGCCTCGCCCTGCGCCTGCAGGATGGCGTATCGGGTGGCCGCACCCAGACCGATCATCGAGCCGAAGGCAAAGATCAGGTTGTACATGGGCAGGCAGAGGTTCAGCAGGGTCACGCCGTCGGTGCCCGCCGCCTGGGCGATGAAATAGGTGTCGGCCAGAATATAACACGATGTGCCGATCAGACCGAAAATATTCTGCGACACATACTTGAAGAACTGCTTTGTCAGGTTCATGGATGCTTCCTTTCCGCAGGGAGAGTAGGGGAGTGAAACGTAAAAACGACTATTACTATATCATAAAACCTGGCATATTTCAACGAAAAAGCGAGAAAACACGCCGTCATTCTCCAAACGGAACACTTCTCCCCGGGGAGATGCTGCTATCCGAAAATTTTATACAAACACTGTCACTTTTGTGCAACTTGCCAAAGATGCTTTGGGGTTGTTGACAAAAAAAAAAAAAAAGTTTTATGATTTTTGTGTAAGATGCCACATAAAAACAGAAGAATCGGCAAACCAGTCGAAAGGCTGCGACGCAAAGCTACAGGGCCTGTAATATGGCAGCCAGCCGCATTTTCAACCATACCGCACATGGGCATCACCTCAAGGGGCGGTAGATTCCCAAAGTACAAAACGCAGAGCGTTGTACCAGCCATTTGGCCGGTGCGGCGCTCTTTTTGCTTTGTGCGGGCATGGTTATATTTTGGGAGTAATTCATAAAAGGAGGAAAACGATATGAAGTTGAAACGACTTGTCAGCGCTGTCTTAGCGATTGGTATGGCTCTGACCATTCTGCCCACTGCGGCGTTTGCAGCTGGAAATACTATTGGGTCATCTGAAGTTGGCGGTCTTGAAATTACCGAGGCTGGGTATCCTAAAGTGCCAGAATCGATTGGTACAATTGATGTAGATGGTATTACGATTGAAAGAAAGCTTTATTCAACAAACACTACCCCTTATCTCGATAAAGTTATTGGCACAGGTTGGGAATGTCAAATTTACCAAGGCAGTCTCAAAGCTGGTAACATGACAATTGCAGCGGGCTATACATACGCTGGTTCAGACAATACAGTCACCATTACTTTCAATAATAGCGGAACAGTGACCGGTGGCTCATACGGTTATTTTAGCAACTCCGGTATCGTAACAGACTGCTATGCACAAACATTAGTAAATGGATCGAATGGTGTTATTGAAGGCGGAACATTCAACAAATTAGGTAAAAACGAGGGAGCTATCCATCGAGCTGTATTCACTCAGAATTCAAATTTGACAGCTTCACATACAATAATTGCAGATGGTTGTACAATTAACGGAAAAATTTCCAATAAAGCGTATACCATCGGTGACCCCAAAATAACAGTTTCTTTCAAGGATACTCGCAGAAAGTTTACGGGTTGGCTTGTCAACGGCGAGAAAGTAGATGAAACCACTTTGCCCGGTGCTGTTGCTGGTCGTGATGGAGACTATGCTACCCTGACTTTTACCATGCCGACTGACAAAGATGTCGAAATTACCGCCAGCAAAATCGCAACTCCCTTAAAAATCGAAAACGGTCTACCGGTTGATAGCCTCGGTTCGTATTTCGGCAGCCCGTATGATGGCTGGACTTATAACAGCGGTGTGGAGACCGAAGAACTGAACAAAGCCATGACAATTGAAGATTGGTACACTGCTGATCTTGAAAACAATGCAGTAAAATGGCGTATCACAAATAACGGCATACTCCAGAACGGCACCATCAGAAATAGTGTAACCAACAATGGTACTGTTAAGGATGTCACCTGCACCAGCGACTTCATCAATAACGGTGAAATCATCAGCGGTGTATTCAGCCGTTACGCAAAATTTGGCAAGCAGAATCCTGCCGTCCGTTGGGTAACTGTGAATGGCGGCACCGTGAACGGTATGACCACCGCCGGTGTTGTCGGCGAGCAGGAAGTCACCATTACCGCCCTGGATGGCTTCAAGTTCTGGTCTGTTGCCGGTGATACCGATTTCACCCTGACCGAAGAGCAGAAGCATACCAACCCGCTGACTTTGAAGCTGAACGGTGAGGACAAAGGCACTGTCATCCTGACCGCACAGAGTGAAGAAGGCTATTACCCTCTGAACCTGACCGACGGTAAGGCTTACAGCGTGACTGCCGACGGCGCAAAGGATAAGGAGATCACTGCCGCCCGTGCTGGTGATACTGTGATTCTGGAAGCAGATTCCACTCTGATTCCTGACGGTATGGTCTTTGACCGCTGGGAAATCACCGGTAATACTGAGCTGACCGGTGATTTTGATGCCAGTGCTGAAAAGACACAGTTCATCATGCCCAATACGGGTGTGACCATCCGTGCAATGTACCGCATGGCCGATGTGGAAGAACCCGACGTGCTGGGAACTGTGGCTGTCGTGGCCACCGCCGGTGTAGGTGCAGCTGTTCTTGGCTGGACGGGCTACCAGCTGGGCACGGAGCTGTACCTGAAAACCGCTCTGCCTGCTGGTACTGCCATCCCCACAAACCGTGCCGAGCTGGCCCTGCTGGTGTGGAACCATGCCGGTAAGCCCGCACCCGCCGCAGTTCTGCCCGCTGATGCCACCGATACCCAGAAGGCCATTGCCTGGGCTGTGGAAAACGATCTGCTCAAGGCTGCAAAGGACAACGGCGAGACCTATGTGGATACCGATTCCGTGAGCCGTGTTGAAGTGATCCGCGTGTGGAATAAGGCACAGGAAAAGTAAACCCCACCGTCATCCCTTCGGGATGCCACCGCCCCTAATAGGGGCGGCCTTGGCAAAAAGGTGAAACTATCCGCCACGCCAAGGGCCCCCCTATCAGCGGGGGCTGTCGCTGAAAGCGACTGGGGGGTTGCTCCCATAACCTAACCATTCTCTATTCCCAAATAACCTGTGGAAGCGCCCTGCCGGGGAACCGGTGGGGCGCTTCTGCATAGGGGCGGGAGCCGAAACCGCCGCTTTTTCCGCTCTAGCGCCGTGGTTTTTATTGACAAGCTCCCGGCTTGCTATTATAATAGAACAGTCATAATAGCATTCGTGCGCGGCTTTGCGGCTGCGTCAATCCAATAGACAAGGAGAAGATCCAAAATGGCACAAGAAATCAAGATGTCCGCTTCCGGCCTGAAGGCGATGCAGGACGAACTGGAATACCTCAAGACGGTCCGCCGCAAGGAGCTGGCCGAGGAGATCAAGGAAGCCCGCAGCCACGGCGACCTTTCTGAGAACAGCGAGTACGATGAAGCCAAGAACACCCAGGGTCTGGTGGAGAACCGCATCACCGAGCTGGAGCAGATGGTCAAGAACGCTGTGATCATCGACGAGAGCGAGCTGAGCGTGGACAGCGTTGCTGTTGGCACCCACGTTTCCATCAAGATGACCGGCGATGATGAGGCCGAGGAGTACGATATCGTTGGCCGCACCGAGGCTGACCCCATCAACGGCAAGATCAGCGACGAGAGCCCCGTGGGCCACGCTCTGCTGGGCAAGGCCGTGGGCGAGAAGGCTGAGGTCCTGCTGCCCACCGGCCTTACCGTCAACTACGAGGTGCTGGGCATCACCCACTCTGCAAACTGAGCCAAGCGGGAGGAAATCATGGAAGAGCAAAGAGAAACCCGCTCAGGGCCTGTCTGAGAGCGAGCAGGTGCAGGTGCGCCGCCAGAAGCTGGCCGACCTGCAGGCTGCCGGAAACGACCCCTTCACCCTGACCAAGTTCCCGCAGGATGCTTACTCTGCTGACCTGAAGGAAGAGTTCAAGGATCTGCCCAACGAGACCGACAGCGGCAAGCAGGTTGCGCTGGCTGGCCGTATGATGTCCAAGCGCGTGATGGGCAAGGCAAGCTTTGCCCACTTGCGCGATGACAAGGGCGATATCCAGCTGTATGTCCGCCGCGACGAGCTGGGCGAGGAGGCTTACGCTGCTTTCAAGAAGCTGGACGTGGGCGATATCATCGGTGTCAAGGGCGAGGTGTTCCGCACCAAGACCGGCGAGCTGAGTGTTCGTGCCACCGAGCTGACCCTGCTGGCCAAGAGCCTGCGCCCCCTGCCCGAGAAGTTCCACGGCCTGACCGATACTGAGATGCGTTACCGTCAGCGCTATGTGGACCTGATCGCCAACCCGGAGGTGAAGGATACCTTCGTCAAGCGCAGCCAGATCCTGAAAGAGATCCGCGCCTATCTGGACGAGAAGGGCTTCCTGGAGGTGGATACCCCCATCCTGACCCCCTTTGAGATTGGTGCCTCTGCCCGCCCCTTCTACACCCACCACAACAGCCTGAACATGGACATGGTGTTGCGCATTGAGACCGAGCTGTACCTCAAGCGCCTGATCGTGGGCGGCATGGACCGCGTGTACGAGGTTGGCCGCATCTTCCGCAACGAGGGCATGGACCCCAAGCACAACCCCGAGTTCACCAGCATTGAGCTGTATCAGGCCTTTACCGATTTCCACGGCATGATGGATCTGGTGGAGGAGCTGTACAAGCGCCTTGCCCTCAAGATCTGCGGCAGCATGGTCATTCCCTATCAGGGCAAGCAGATCGATATGGGCCACTGGGAGCGCCTGACCATGGTGGAGGCTGTCAAGAAGTATTCCGGCGTGGACTTCAACGACTGGAAGTCCGACGAGGATGCCATTGCCTCTGCCAAGGAGCATCATGTGGAGCTGCCCGAGGTTCCCACCAAGGGTGCCATTCTGGCCGAGTTCTTCGATGCCTTTGTTGAGGACAAGCTGATCCAGCCCACCTTCATCTATGATTATCCTGTCGAGATCAGCCCGCTGGCCAAGCGCAAGCCGGATGATCCCGCCTTCACCGAGCGTTTTGAGTACTTCATCGACTGCACCGAGTACGGCAACGCTTTCAGCGAGCTGAACGACCCCATCGACCAGAAGGGCCGCTTCGAGCGGCAGGTCGCCGAGCGCAAGGCCATCGAGCCCGACTGCAAGGCACAGGTCGATTACGACTACGTCAACGCTCTGGAGTACGGTCTGCCTCCCCACGGGCGGCCTCGGCTTCGGCGTGGACCGCCTGGTCATGCTGCTCACCGACAGCGCTTCTATCCGCGACGTGCTGCTGTTCCCCACGATGAAGCCGATTGAGCAGTAAAACACAAAATTAAAACGCAGGTACGATGAAATTTTTAAACGGATTTCAAGCGGCATCTGCGGTACTACACCACAACTACACCAATTTTGAGACGTTTTCCCGAAAAGGAGCCTTACAAAGCGGTGTGGTGTAAGAATCGAATAGGCGGATTGGTGTAGTAGGTACACTGAACCCAAATACGACAAAAGGCAGGCACACTGTGGAAACATGGTGTACCTGCCTTTTTTATCTGGGATACAGAGAATCAATGATTGACAAAGGCAATGGCTGCGGCACAAAATAACGTGTCGTAGCCATTTCTTGCTTTTGTAATACCTTGGAAAATGAATGCACAGCCGATCAGACTTTTGGCCGTAAACAGCTCATGCAGGATGAAGAAAGCCAGACTTCTTACAAATGCTGTTTTTCAAAAGCCTTGTGTGCGTATAGCCACTTTTCTGCCCAATTTCCGCCGCACAGTGTCAGTGCTCCGATGCCAAGCCCCAGAATCACAGCCCCCAGTATATCACTGGGGAAGTGCACATAAAGGTACAACCGTGAAAAGGCGATGAGTATCGCCAGCGGAATCGCAATGAGGCCAAATCGTCTATCCGCTGCGGTCAGGATCGTTGCACCGATAACAGAGGCCAGCGTATGACCGGATGGGAACGAGTAGTCGTTCGGGACAGCGATCAGAAGCGGTACGCTTTGATCCAGCCAACAGGGGCGCGGGCGGGCAATCAGATGCTTCAGGAATACATTGCCAACCAGAACACCCATGGCAAGACCTGCCAGCAGAATGATCCCATACTTCCGGTATTTCTTTGTGCAGAGCAGCCCACCCGCTGCCAAGATCCAGACGGCACCACTGTTTCCCAGCATTGTGATCTTTGGCATCAGCATATCCAGCAGCGGGCAGGTCAGAAATGCCCGGATCTCATGTAAAATCGTCCAGTCCAGTCTCATTTGTTTCCACCATCCTTTTTCTCCATGGTTTTCTTCAAGCCTTCCAGCGCGAAAAGAAGCACAATTCCCAGCAAAAATGCAGGAATCTGAAAATTCGTGAAACTCAGCGGCGGCAGAGGAGTGTCCAGACTGGCCGGGCCGTTTGCGATGGCATAAAGTGAGCCCAGCATCAGTCCCAAAACCAACCAAACCATAGCACTGCGGTGATTCTGCAAGGCGGAGCGGATAGCGCGAATGGACAGTCCGATGCCTGTCAGCACTCCCAGCCCCAGTGCGCACAGTCCCGGAATGACAACAAGCTGTAAGCCGAGCAGGCTGTGAACAGCCTGAATGGTAGGCAGATAGACACCGGCGATCAGCAGGACGGATGAGCCGGAAATTCCGGGCAGCACCATAGCCGTAATGGCTACCGCACCGGAGAGAAATATCCAGCCAAATTGCAATGGCTGAAGCTGTGCGTAGTTGATAGCTCCCAGCCCAACGGCACGGGTGCGGAGCAATGTCAGCCCAACCACAGCTGCAACTCCCACCAGCAGAAACCCGCTATTGCGCCAATTTTCAAGTGCTTCCTGCTCTGCCATCGCAACAAATGGGATGGAACAGACGGTCAACCCCAGAAAGAGAGAACTCATGAAATAGATATTCTGCTCAAACAGACTGGACAGCAGCACCACACAGCTTACCATGCCAATGCCCCAGCCGATGCCCAATTTCAACAGGTACGTCAGGGCAGCTTTTCGTTGCTTCCAATTGCCCCGAAACAACCCGTGGAGCGCATTGATAAAGCGATCGTAAAAGCCCAGAATGAAGGCGATCGTTCCCCCGGACACGCCGGGAACGCTGTCGGCCAGTGCCATGCAAAAGCCATGAAATGCGGTTAAAATCATAAAAGTCCCTCCAAGTAAAAAAGTTTCGATCACTGCTTAGAGTGTACCGAAACTTTTTTAAGAGGGATCGTTTCAACCTTAAACCGTTCTTAAACTATATGGAGTCGATAGCCCACACCCCACACCGTTTGCAGAAGTTTCGGGTCGGCAGGGGTATCTTCAATTTTCTCCCGCAGGCGATTGATGTGGGCTGCTACGGTAATGTTGTCCCCCATCGACTCCAAGCCCCAGATCAGTTCGTATAAGTCCTCTCGGCTGAACACCTGCTCCGGGTGGCGCATCAGGAAGAACAACAATTCGTATTCTTTATTTTTCAGAGGAACCTCTACGCCATTTTTTGTGATGCGCCGGGCGGCGGGGTCGGCTGTCAGCGGGCCGACCGTGATTGTTTTAGGCGTGTCGGCGCAAGGTTTCAGGCGGGCATATTGTGCCAGATGCGCCTTGACCCTCGCCACCAGAACGCTGGGCGAAAAGGGCTTTTCAATGTAATCATCCGCACCGAAGCCAAGACCGCGAATCTTGTCAACATCCTCGCCACGGGCGGTCACCATAAGGATGGGAATATCCTTTTCGGCGCGCACCTGTTTGCAGATGGCAAAGCCATCGATACCGGGCAGCATCACATCCAGCAAGATCAGGTCAAACGGCTGATGCAAGGCGGCATCCAGTCCTGTGGTTCCATCCGGGGCAATGGTCACGGCGTATCCGCCCAGCTCCAGATAGTCCCGTTCGATGGCCGCAATGTCGGCATCATCTTCCACAATAAGAATTCGTTTCAGCTCCATATTACCCTTCCTTTGCCATTGGCAGCTGCATCACGATACGCAGTCCTCCACCGGGAGCATTCTCCGCCCGGACATTTCCGCCCATTTGCTGCATCGATTTTTTGACGACGGCAAGCCCTAATCCGCTGCCTGCACCGGGTTTTGTGCGCGCAGCATCTCCACGATAAAACGGTTCAAAAAGGTACGGAAGCTGTTCTTCCGGCACACCGGGTCCATTATCCTCCATCCAGAGGGTAACGGTATCCTCCTCACACACAGAGCCAAAGATAACGCGCTTTGCCATATTTACGGCTGTTATCCACCAGATTGTTCAGAAAGCGCTGCAAAAGCTCCCGGTCGGCCAGAACGGTGCAATCGATGACTGCATCGCAATCTACCGACATTCCTTCGTGATCGCAGGTGTTCAGGATATGGTGCAGCGTCTCTTGCAGCGGCAATGCCTTCAGGTGCATCGGGTATTCACTAGCCCCCAGCTTTGCCAGCTCAAACAAACGATTGACAAGAGCCTCCAAGTCCGTTTCTCTTGCATAGATGGTCTGTAAATACCGCTGCCGGGTGGGTTCGTCCGGGGCAACGCCCTCCAGCAGCGCCTCCGTATAAGCCCGGATGGTGGTCAGCGGACTTTTCAGATCATGGGACATTCCGGCAATCAGTTCTTGCTTTCTCTGCTGCTCTCTTTGCTGCTCGGTCAGAGATTTCTTCAAGCGTACTGCCATGGCATCCACTGCGTCACAGGCCATACGAAATTCATCCTGTTCTTCGTAGGCAATGGGCGAATCCAAATCGCCGTCCTCGATCCGCTTGACCCCCTGCATCAAAGCGTCCAACGGTTTTTGGATATGTGCAAATAAATTCCGGGTCAGGTATAGGTTGGTAAACACCACTGTCGCCAGCAATGCAACGAAAACGACGGCTGCGTACAACAGAACACAGGCTTTCAGACCCTGAAACATCGGTTCCAGTTCTTCTCCCATATTGTGCAGCTCGTGCAGGGTCAGGCCCATCCGGGGCAGGTAGATCGATTCCAGCAGGACGATCGCCCCCAAAGCCAAGGATCAACAAGATCCCTGCGATCAGAATTGGAATCACCAGCATAATGATGTTTGAGCGCCTGAGCCGTTCTTGAATCGTCATAAAATTCCCCTGCTTTTGATAGGTCTATCATATCACAAAAAGGGACAAGAAACTTAAACCAATCTTAAAACTTCCGCTTAAAAATCATTTTCCTGTCAAGAGGGCTGGCACTGTCCAGCCCTCTCTCTTTTGGCCAAAGTTTCCCTCGTTTTTTCTTGCACACTGCCGAAAGTGACGTGTTCTCGAAACTTTTTGTTGACACGGCTCGATTTTTGTGGTAATCTATCCCAACAATTGAATATAACATATTTTTACATATTCGTTCTGGCCCTGCGGGGCTGAACATTTTGGCTTTCAGCCGTTACATAACCGACTAGCATGACCTTCCAGAAAAAAGCGAAGGCATGGCTGGTCTGTTTTGTGACGGCTTTTTTGTTGCCGTTTTGCCTGTTGAACCTTGAAAACCGCATGACCGTCTGCATGGGATACCCGGCGATGACCCCCAAGTGGGAGAGCCGGAAAACGCCGCCGGAAGGGGGGCAGGAAAGCCATGCAGGGAGAACGGCAGGATGTTGATTTCCCAGTTGCGGAGAAAAACGATGTGCTCAAAATGATCACATCGTTTTTCCGTAACGCCAAGAAAGGACGGTGTGCCTATGAGTAATTTTACCCCTGCATGGTTCAAGAAAGGTTTTTTCAACGAATCCCTGTTCTGTGACGATTTTCTGAGTATCCACCAGCTGCTTTACTCGAATGGCGCATTTTTCACCCCGGATGGCCGCATGACCGATACCATGCCCCTGCGGTGTGAGATCTTTGAGATGATGCGTGAATACGTCGGGGCGAACCTTGCCAAGAAGGTCACCAATGTGGTGGACGTGCTGAAACTGGCGGCACAGGTGGAGGACTTTCCGCCTGTCACCGACCGCATCGCACTGGCAAACGGCACCCTGTATCTGGACGGCACCTTTCAGGAGGGCAAGCCGGAGATCGTGCGCAACCGCCTGCCGGTCAAATATGACCCGAAAGCCGCCCAGCCCGCCCACTGGCTGCGGTTTCTGTCCGACCTGCTCTACCCGGAGGACGTTCCCACGGTGCAGGAGTTCATCGGCTACTGCCTGATTCCCAGCAATAAGGGCCAGCGCATGATGGTCATCAAGGGCAACGGCGGCGAGGGCAAGTCGCAGATCGGTGTGGTGCTGTCCCGGCTGTTCGGCTGCAACATGAAGGATGGCAGCATCGGCAAGATCTCGGAGAACCGCTTTGCCCGTGCCGACCTCGAACACACCCTGCTCTGCGTGGACGATGATATGCGGATGGAAGCCCTGCGCCAGACCAACTATGTCAAGTCCATCGTGACCGCACAGGGGCAGATGGACTTGGAGCGCAAGGGCAAGCAGAGTTATCAGGGTTGGATGTACGCCCGCCTGCTGGCGTTTAGCAATGGCGATTTGCAGGCATTGTATGACCGCTCGGACGGTTTCTATCGTCGTCAGCTCATCTTGACCACCAAGGATAAGCCCCTGTCTCGTGTGGATGACCCGGACATTGCCGAGAAGATGGCGGCAGAGGTCGAGGGCATCCTGCTGTGGGCATTTGAGGGCTTGCAGCGGCTGGTGAAGAATGGCTTCCAGTTCACCGAGAGTGACCGTGCCAAGCGCAACCGGGAACTGGTGAAGCGGGACAACAACAATGTGTTCGATTTCCTCGAATCCGAGGGCTACATCCGCCTGAAGGCGGATGCCTGCACCAGCTCGAAAGAGCTGTATGAGGTCTACAAGATGTGGTGCGAGGAGAACAGCCTGAATGCGATCAAGGCACGAGGGTTCAGCGATGCGCTGATCGCCAACCAGCGCAGGTATAATCTGGAATCCACCAACAACATCGTCAATTCGTCCGGGCGGCGTGTCCGGGGCTTTATCGGCATTGAAGCCCTTGTGCAGCCCGACCTCACCCCCAATAGCTGGCGGGCATGACCCGCTTTTGATCCCCCTATATGGTGCGTTTTCGGTCTTTCGCTGCGTACGTGCGTACAAAGAAAGCCGCCTGTTGCGTACGCACGTACGCAGCAAAACGCCAAAGTTCTCCTTTATAGGGGGGGGCAAAGTGTCAGGTTGACAGTTTGCCAAGAGTGGTAAGTGACGGGAAACGGTACTTACCAGCTCCTACCCAATTCCCCAAAATGGGAATCAGTGTGAGATGGCCGTTATCAGACCGTCTATCTGCCTGTTACCATTTTGGTAACAGGCAAAACCAGTGGGTCAAAATGACCCACTGAAAAAGCCGGACGAGCTGCGGGCAGGGATTCGCAAATCTTTGCCTGTCAGCTTGCCGGAGCAAGAGTGCAGAGAGCGCAGCTCTCTGCCCCAGTGATATGATGCTGTGCGTCATATGCTACTGGGTATTATCTGGCGCAAAACGGCGGCAGATCCAGCAGCTCCGCTGCTGCGTTCTCCCCGCCAAGCTGTTGAAACGGAGGGATGTCTATCTGAAACTGACACGACACAACGGACGAGCCGGAGCACACGGCACTTACAACCCCAAGCACAATGACCGCAGTTTCAACCTTGCTAACAGTGAGCACATCGACCCGGAACGAGCCAAGGGCAACATCTACTGGGACTGCTTCCACGGCTTCCATTCGGCTCTCGCTCCACCCGACCCGGATGATCTGGCGGCGACCTTTTCAGATGTGGAACGGCAATTCTATGAGACCCACTACACTGCCTTTGTCGAAAGCCAGAATGAGCGTAACGCCAAGATCCGGCACACAGAGCGCAACCGCTCCATTCCCGACCTGTTGTCCAGCCGCAAGACCTGCCCGGAAGAAACTATCTATCAGCTGGGAACAATGGACGACCATGCCTCCGCAGAGGACTTGCTGAACATCGTCACCGAGTTCATCGAGGAGTTCAAAGCCAAGTATGGCGACCATGTTCATGTGCTGGACTGGGCATTGCATCTGGATGAAAGCACTCCCCATCCATGAGCGTCATGTGTTCGACTGCGAAAACAAGTACGGCGAGGTGGCACCCCAGCAGGAAAAGGCATTGGAAGCACTGAGCTTCGAGCTGCCCGACCCGGACAAGCCCCTCAGCCGCCGCAACAACCGCAAGATCACCTTTGATGCCGCCTGCCGGAAGATGCTATTTGAAATCGCCAAGCGGCACGGGCTGGAATTGGAGGAAGAAGCGGAGTACGGAAACCGCAAATATCTGGAAAAGCAGGATTTCATCCTTGCAAAGCAGAAGGAGCAGCTTGCCGCCCAGCAGAGCAAGCTGGACGAACTGACCCTGAAAGTTTCGGATATGGAGACCCTGCTGGAAAATGTTTCGGCTGCGGCCTATGACAAGGCGGTGGAGGTCGTGACGGACGTGGTACGCACCGAGACCCGCAAGGAAGATATGCGGATGATCGAGGACACGAAGAAGTGGGTGCTGTCCCCGGAACGTAAGGCTCCGCAGACCACGAGAGAATACGCCGCCCATCGGTTGGACACTGTGCTGGACAAGTTTCTCAAGACCATGCAAACCACCACTACCCGCTTGCAGGAGAAGCTGCTGAAGCCGGAGGTCCGGCAGAAGGGCAAGGAACAGGTCAAGGAGAAAGCACGAGATTCCGTTCTGCAACTGCTGAACCGCTTGCAGGCAGAACAGGCACAAAACAAACCAGCGGCACAACCCCGCACACAGGAGGGGCACTCGGAAATCTGAACCTCATCGGGAGAGTTCGGAGCAGAAAGCTGGCACTTTCTGCCCCGGCACCCGGTTACAAGGATATGGAGGTGCAAGTGAAAGAAGTTTGCGTTTGCGAAGCAATGAAGTCCCCAGTGGGGACTTTAAGCAACGGAACGGTCTTGCGTCAGCAAGATGGAGGGACTAAGTCCCGACAAGTTCCGATTTGGCAAAAGAGTAATCTGACCTTGGAGGAAGCGGCGGCTTACTCTGGGATCGGTATCAATAAACTGCGGTCAATGACCGATAGCGATGAATGCAAGTTCGTCCTTTGGAACGGAACCAAACGACTGATCAAACGCCGTAAGCTGGACGAATATCTGGACAAGGCATTCTCGATCTGATGCGGTGTAGAAAATTGACCGTTTGATGTTGCAGGGAGTCTTGCGTCATGGTATACTCATGGCGTAAGGCTCCTTTTCAACATTCTGTGAATGAAAAGGAGAGTTTATATGCAAAGACGTAAAGATAATAAAGGCCGTGTTTTGAAAGATGGCGAGGTCTACCGCAAGAGCGACGGGCTGTATATGTACCGTTGGACTGCAAAAAACGGAAAACGTCATACCATCTATGATGCAACCTTGGAGGGGCTGCGCGAAAAGGAAGAGAAGATCCAGCACGACTTGGCAGATGGCATCCGCATTCCGGAGTGCAGCTTGACCCTGAATGACCTGTTTGAACTGTGGCGTAAGAACAAGGTGGGCTTGAAAGAGCATACCTTCGCCAATTACGTCTATATGTACAATCGGTTCGTCCGGGATGAGATCGGCATGATGAAGCTCAAGGACATTCGCAAGTCGGATATCCGCAGCTACTACAATGGCATCGTCCGCAATGGCAAGATGGCGTTGAACACGCTGGAAACCATCCAGAATGTTCTCCATCAGGTCTTTGCGGTGGCGGTGGACGATGAGTACATCCGTGTGAATCCCACGGATGGTGTCCTGACGGCCATTAAAGCCGCCCACCAGTACGAAACGCCCAAACGCCACGCTCTGACCTTGCCCCAGCAGCAGGCATTCCTGAATTTCATTAAGAAAACGCCGAAGTTCCAGCACTGGCTTCCGATGTTCACTTTCATGCTGGGAACCGGATGCCGTATCTCGGAAACGGTAGGCCTGTGCTGGAGTGACATCGACTTTGAGAGTGGGTTTATTACCATTCAGCACAATCTGGTCTACCATGACCACGAAGTCGGTGGCTGCTACTTCACCATGTCCACGCCCAAAACTGCCGCAGGCAAACGGGCAATTCCATATTGCCTGAAGTTCGAAAAGCGTTGGAGCAGGAACGAGCCAATCAGCAGGAACTGGAACTGGTGTGTGAGTACGAAATCGATGGTATCTCGGACTTTGTGTTCCTGAACCGCTTCGGTCAGCCGCAGAATCCGCAGACCGTCAACCGTGCTATCAAGCGCATCAGCGTTGCCTACAACGAAGCCGAACTGGAAAAGCGGAAAAGCAGAAGCGCGAACCCGAACTGCTGCCGCCTTTCTCCTGCCATAATCTCCGGCACACGTTCTGCACCCGGCTGTGCGAAAATGAGACCAACCTGAAGATCATTCAGGACATCATGGGTCACAAGGACATCAGCACCACGATGGAGATTTACGCGGAAGCCACTAAGGAAGCCAAAGCCCATTCCTTTGCAAATCTGAACGGCAAATTGGGCATTTCGGTCTGAAATCCACTACACCAACTACTACACCACTTTTACACCAAATTGCCGGTAAGTTGTGGAGAGTTGCGTAGGGTGACGTACGGGAGCAGGAAAAAGGAAACCGCATGGATAGGCTTGTAAAGGGAAATAAAGCCATTTGTGAGCCTTCCTTGACCTGTCCCCACGATGCGCCCTGAATCTAACTGAGCTACGTGGTAATCTTTGTGTCTCCGACAATGAAATACATCGCGGATTCCGACACAGAAAATGTCAGAAAGCTGACATCCTTGACGGATTTCCGCATGGAGTGACGGAGATGCAGAAAAATCCCCATTAGGACAGACGGATTCTCACATTCTGGCTACCAGCAGAGAACTGTAAACGAGAAACAGCCAAGAGGACATTTCACCATCAGCAAACGCTGACCGTGAGATGTCCTCTTTATATCCTGATAACGCAAGTATACCACTACCCTTGACAAAGGAGAAGACTGTCATGGAACATACGCCTGCTTCGTTTGAAGTTCCCGAACTGGAAAAAATTCTAGCCAAGAAGAAAAAGAGATACGTTGGCTACGAGGAAGGAATGGCTCTCTATTCAATGAGAAAGATTTCGTTCCGAAAGCTGGCACAGGAAGCTCACGCACTCCTCCGCATAAAAAAGATGGCGATCGTCGATCTGGATATTCTGGATGATTATCTGGAACAGCATCGCAGCAACAACTGAATCAGAGTTTTCTTACATAGCGCACTTTTCATCCGAAGGTGCGCTTTTTCTTGAATTTGTATGATTTTTTTCAAAAGTGAGATTTTTTTGATTGAATTTCTTTCAAAAGTGTGATACTCTATCATTGGAGGGTTGTAATATGCTGATAGAATTTCGGTTTAAAAATTATCGTTCATTTCGCGATGAAGCAATAATGTCTATGGAGGCAATGGGCTTAGGCAGTAAAAAAGATTGTCTGATTCATTATAAAAGTCAAAAAATTCTACCAACTGTAGCGATTTATGGAAAAAATGGCGGTGGAAAGAGTAATGTTATCCGTGCTTTTTGGCTAGCCGTTCAGTTTATAAAAAATGCACAGCGAACACAACATGAAAATCCGAGATTCCAGTTCATTCATTTGCGTTAAATGATTATTCTGCAGAACAACCGACAGAATTTGAGTTTATTTATACCAAAACAGTATAAAGTACTGGTATGGATTTTCTGCGACACGGCAGAAGATTTTAGAAGAACACCTATTTCATGCACCAAAGGGCAAAGGGCAACTGTTTTTCATCGAGAAGGACAAAATTTTAGCTTCACAGAGGATAAAGCTCTTCGAAAGCTGATTGGTAAAATGGTATCAGAAAATCAACTGTTTTTCTCCGTTGCGTGTACAATGAATGATGCCGATTGTGTCAAAGCGATGCAATGGTTTAGAGGATGTTCGTTTTCGAGGGATTATGCAGATATTCCAGATCAACTAATTAACTACACTGATGATCCACTCATGCTAAAAGCAATTTCAAACTATGCAAAAGCCGCAGATCTCGGCATTGAGGATGTCCAATTTGATGTTAATAATCAAGAAATCGACAGCAGTGATAAATTCCCCGAAAATATGCCAGATGAACTAAAAAGGGCATTATCGCAATTTGCACAGGCATTGGCATCTAGCCCCCACGTGAAAATGCAACAAATGCGGGTTGACCAAGTTGACGCTAAAACAACGCACAAAGGAAAAAACAAAGATGGCTCGAAAGGGCTTTACAAATTGGACTTGGACGATGAATCAGATGGTACACGTAGATTAATGTCAATTGCTCCTGGAATTGAATCAGCTTTGCGAACGGGTGGACTCCTTCTGATTGATGAAATCAATCGGGAGCTACATCCAATTTTGGTAGCATATATCGTTGCAAAATTCCAGAACAAGAGTACAAATCCAAACGGTGCACAGCTTGTTTTCACAACTCATAATACAGAACTTATGGGTATGGATTTGCTAAGGAAAGATCAATTCTATTTTGTGGATAAGCGCAATGCGGATGGTGTTTCTGAGCTTTATAGTGTTAGTGAACTTGGAACACGAACGACGGAAAACATCCAGAAAAATTATATTCTTGGCAAGTACGGCGCAATTCCGAATGTTGAAATTGAGGAGGTAGAGTAATGCCTCGTCAAGTAAAACGTATTAAGCCTTTAATTTATGTATTTTATGAAGGAGAGAGCGAGCAACAGTATATTGATTATTTAAAGAGTTGTTTCTCTGATGTGGCTGTAATTAAACGATGTTCAAAGAGGGCTTCTACAAATTTATTTGCAGATACAAAAAGTAGATTTGAAAAGGATAAAAAATATAGAGATGTAGCTGAAGCAACAGATGAAATATGGTTCTTTTTCGATGTCGAATCAAAGGATAGGGCAGATGAAATATGGAGTGAACGATTAAAAACCATTAATTACCTTCGCAAACTACGAAAAAAGCCTAATATCCGTGTTCGGCTTTTGATGACTTCTGGCTGTGTTGAGTATTGGTTTATGCTTCATTTTAAGGACTGCGCTCCTCCCACTCAAACTGATGCGGACAAAAAGAAACTCGTAGAAGATGTTAAAAAGATTATCCCAACTTACAAGAAAGGCGACAAAGACTCCATTTGGAAAATTGCTCCTAATTATCCAACGGCAATAAAGTATGCTCAAAAGCGTTTGCAAAGCATTAAGGAAATTCCTTGTATTGAAGATACCGATGAACGAAATCATTGGCTCTGTAAAAATTGTTTAACTTTTTCAACTGTATTTGAAGCACTTGATTTTCTGGAAAGTCTTAACTCTATGGTCTAAAGATTGCTCACTATCAGGGGAATTTTATTGTAAAATGATAATTTTCCTTTGTCTTTCTTCGGGCACCAAGGATACGAATGAAGCACGATGGATACCAATAGAGTCTTTGCTTGCATTTTCCCCACGATGAAGCCGATTGAGCAGTAAAAGAAGGCTGCCGGGGCTCCGCCGGCGCAAAGCTGTACGAAGCTGCCGGAAGCGTCCCCGGAGCGTCCGGAACCTAGAATCAATATAAAAGAGCCGCTGCACCTGTGTGATATGAACCCCAAAAGTTAGACAAAAATCAAATTAAGCGACCCCAACGGTCTGAATCCTGTACTGCACAGGGCTCAGGCCGTTTAGTTTTAATTTAATTCGGCGATTGTTGTAATAGTCGATGTAATCGACAATAGCCTTTTCAAGCTGGTCAATGGAATCAAATTTTTCCAGATAGAACAGTTCCGTCTTGAGCAGTCCGAAGAAGTTCTCGACAACAGCATTGTCCAGACAAGTGGCTTTCCGAGACATACTTTGCGTAATTCCTTTGCTTTCAGCAGATTTTGGTAGGATTTCATCTGATACTGCCAGCCCTGATCCGAATGCAGAATCAGATTGTCAACCTTATTTGGCAGCTTCTGAAAAGCGCCCTCCAGCATATCCGTGATCTGTTTGAAATTTGGATGGCGGCTCAGGTTATAGCTGACAACTTCGCCATTGAACAGATCGAGAATTGGAGACAGATAGAGTTTTTGGTCGTTTACTTTGAATTCAGTAACATCTGTGACCCATTTTCGATTTGGCTGGTTTGTCTTGAAGTGCCGTTCCAGCAAGTTTGGCGCAACTTCTCCGACTTCACCCTTGTAGGAGTTGTACTTTCTTTTTGCGCGAACCTGACAGACTAAGCCCAGCTGCTTCATGAGTTTCTGAACCGTCTTGTGATTCACACAAATATCGTTGTTGTGTAGTTCTTGCGTAATTCTGCGATATCCGTATCGCTTCTTGTTCTCATTGAAGATTGTAATGATCTGTTTTTTACCATCTGGTACTTCGCAGGATTTTGAGACCGATGCAGGTAGTAGTAGAATGTGCTGCGAGGATGTCCGGCAAGTTGCAGCAATGCTTTCAATGGATATTTCTGCCTTAGCTCCTGAACTACTTGTGCTTTCTGTCTTGGCGTTCCTCTTCCAGTACCAAGGCGTTCAATTTTTTTAAGTAATCGATCTCCATCCGAAGCCGTTGATTTTCTGCAATCAGATCTTCTTCTACTTGCTTATCCAGCTTTGGCTTCCGACCTTTCTGTGTCCCACTGGCTGCACAAGCCCTACCGCGCCGTTCTACCAGAAGGGCCTCTTCGCCTTCTTCCAGATAGATGCGCTCCCAATCTTGAAGCGTACGTCTTGGAATTCCATACTTGCTGGACGCTTCATAAAGCTTAATTTTTCATTGTGAAGCTGTTTGATGATTTCTACCTTTTGAGCTCCGTTGTACTTTCGTTGTCCCTTTGGCATACAAAAACACCCCATTTCCTAAACAGTATACCATACTGTCTAACAAATGGGGTGCAGTTCAATGACGGGCAGGGGCCTTTTTGTTTTTTGCCAGCTTTTCCTGCACCTTGTTGAACAGGTTCGCGTTTGCGCAGCGAAGCGGAGCAATGAAAGTCCCAGTGGGGCTTTTAAGCGACAGAACGGTCTTGCGTAGCAAGATGGAGGGGGCTTACCCCGACAAGTTCACCTGACACCAACGCCGAAATCGCATTGGGCTGTACCACATCCCGCAAACACAATTCGCCGATGTACCGGCGGCTGCTCAGCATCCGCTGAATCGTATTGTAGGACATCTCCCCGTCCATTGAATTTTTGATGTTGTGTGCCTTTAACCAATCCCGCAGGTCAGTCATGGTCGCACCGTCCGCATACTTCTGGAACGTCTGCTCCACATACGGGGCCAGCAGCGGGTCGGGCTGGTAATGCCGGGTCTCATCGATCATGTAGCCGAACGGAATCGTGCCACCATTATAAATACCCTTGAGAGCATTCTCGGTCATGCCACGCACGACCTTTTCAGACAGGTCAGCCGAGTAGTATTCCGCATAGCCCTCCAGAACAGACTCCAGAATGATGCCCTCCGGGCCAGCCGAAATGACGACTTCCGTAGCCGATACCAGCTTCACACCATTGCGTTTCAGCTGGGTCTTGTACCGTGCGCTGTCGTAGCGGTTCCGGGCGAAGCGATCTAGCTTCCAGACCAGAACGATGTCGAACAGCTTTTTGTCGCTATCTTTATAAAGCCGCCCTCATTCTCAGATCGTCCAATTCCGGCTTGCCGACTGCAGATCCACCATGTGGGTGTACAGTCCTTTCCGGGCGTACAGCTCTGCCGGGCTGCCCTGCTCGGCCACGATGCCACCGACAGCACCACCACCTGATCCGCACCAGCTACGGTGCGCATCCGGTGGGCGATGATGAGGACGGTTTTGTTTTTTATGAGCCGGGACAGTGCTTCCTGAATGGCAGTTTCGTTTTCCACATCCAAGCTGGCTGTGGCCTCGTCCAGCAGGATGATGGGCGCATCCTTCAGGAAGGCGCGGGCAATGGAAATGCGCTGACGCTCGCCGCCGGAAAGAGCACAGCCATTCTCGCCGATGTTCGTGTTCCATTTGTCCGGCAGCTTTTCGGCAAATTCCTCGCAGTTTGCCAGCTTTGCCGCTGCCAGAACCTCCTCGTCGGTGGCACCTTTGCGCCCCAGACGGATGTTTTCCAGGATCGTGTTGTCAAACAGGGTCACATCCTGAAAGACGATGGAATACAGGCTCATGAGCTTTTCCGGGTCGATTTGGGAAACCTCCATGCCGCCCACGGTGATGCTGCCCTTCTGGTAGTCCCAGAACCGTGCCGCCAGTCGGGAAACGGTGGTCTTGCCACCGCCGGAGGGTCCCACCAGTGCCGTGACCTCGCCCTGCTTTGCGGTAAAGGAAACATCCCGCAGAACCGTCTCGCCAGAGTTATAGGCAAAGCCCACATGGTCGAACACGATATCGCAGCCCTGATTGGTCAGCTGCTCGCTGCCGGTCTGCAGGGGAGCGTCCAGAATCTCATTCATCCGCCCCACATTGGTACGCATGGCGATGACCGCCGCCAGATTCTGCAAAGCGCCCTGCATGGGGTCGTACATCCGGGATGCCGCCATCAGGAACAGAAACAGGGTCAATACGTCGATGCTGCCCTGTACCAGCAACACCGAGCCAGTGAGCGCCACCGATGCAATGCCCAGCTTGAGCACCATGCCCGCAGAGGACACGAACAGCGCTGTTTCCAGCTCTGCCGCAACGGATTGTTTTTCCACCGCACGAATCTTTTTGGAAAGGCCGGACAGATAACGCTGCTCCGCATTGCTGGCTTTCAGGTCCCGGAGGGTCTCGATGTACTCCTGAATGCCGTCCGCACAGGCCATTTTCGCCGCCATGGTCCTGCCCTGCACCTTGTCCTGCACCCGGTAGCTGCCCACCACGATGGCAGCGGATACCGGGATGACCCACAGAGCTGCCAGTGCCATCCGCCAGTCGAACGCAAACAGGCTCAGCGCAATAATCACGGTGGAGATCAAGGAACCGAACAGGCCGGGAATAAAGTGAGAGCAGGTCTTTTCCAACACCTCGCAGTCCGCCATGATGGTGCTGGTCAGGTCGGCAAGGTCGCGCTTGCCGAAAAAGGACAGGGGCAGCTTGCGCAGCCGCTCCGCAAGGGTCAGGCGGCGGGTGCCGCTCTTTATAGGTCGTAAAATAGGTGCCGTTGTACTGGAACCATGTGGTCAGCAAGATCAGCGCAAAGCAGGCCGCACACCCCAGCAGATAAAAGGCGGTTCTCCCGCTCGCGGAGCCTGCCAGCAGATCTTTTACCAGGAGATACAGCAGCCCGGTGGGCAGCATGAACGCTATATTCTGGAACGCACAGGCCAGAACGCCCTTTACAAGCCCCTTTGCGCCCTCCGGGGAGCTGGCCGTGGCGTGTTGAATTTTTTCGATCATCCTTTACCCCTCCTTTGCGACCTTCCACTGCACCGAGGCCTGATAATCCTGCCACATCCGGGCAAACAGGCCGTTCTGCGCGCACAGTTCGTCCTTTGTGCCGGATTCTGCAATCTGCCCATCCTGCACCACATAGATGCAGTCGGCGTTGGCGACGGTGGACAGGCGGTGCGCGATCATCAGCACGGTTTTGCCCTTGGCAAGCCGGGCAAAGGCTGCCTGCACCTTAGCTTCATTGTCCGGGTCGGCAAAAGCGGTGGCCTCGTCCAGAATCAGGATGGGCGCATTTTTCAGCATGGCGCGGGCAATGGCAATGCGCTGCTGCTCGCCGCCGGACAGATACACGCCCTTGGTGCCAATAACAGTGTGGATACCCGCCGGGAACTTTTCTATAATATCCATGCACTGCGCTGCTTTCAACGCTGCCAGCACCTCAGCTTCGGTGGCCTGCGGTCTGCCCAGACGGACGTTATCCAGAATGCTGCCCTTGAGCAGACGGCTGTTTTGAAACACAAAGGAGATGGTATCCATCAGCTCTTCCTTGGGGATTGCCCGCACATCCGCTCCGCCCACCCGGACGCTGCCGCTCTGCACATCAAAGAACCGGCAGACAAGGTTTGCCAGCGTGGATTTTCCGCCGCCGGAGGGGCCTACAAAAGCCACAGTCCGTCCCGGTTGGATCTCCAGCGAAACGCCCTTGATGACCTCGGTTTTTCCGTCATAGCTGAAATGCACGTCCTGCAGCGCGACAGATGCATCCTGTGGGTGCTGCGGAACAGCCTGAACCTGCATGGGTGCTGCCTCCAGCACCGAGTCGATGCGTGCCAGCGCATCCGCTACCACCATCTTGTTCTCGCTCATGTACATTATGCGGGTCAAAGTCAGGGAGATCACCGGCGTGATGATGATATAGAACAGCAGGTTCAGCAGAAATTCCGGGGTGACACCGTGGGTCGTGAACAGCAGCCCGCCCGCGATCAAAAAGGCGAACACGCCGTTGACGGCGGCGGTGTAGAACATCATGGGCAGGCGCAGGTCTTTGGTGTAGGAGATGACCCACTTTTCATACTCATCAATGGTGGTCTTGAACTTTTTGAAGGAAAATACCGATTGCCCGAAGGTCTTGACCACCGGGATGCCCCGGACGTACTCCACGGCCTCGTTGGACATAGCCTCCAAGGCGTTGCCGTACTGCCGCGTTTTTTCAGCCATCCGCTTGCCGGTCATGGTCGTCATAATGAGGAAAGCCAGCACCACCGGCGCGAGGCTCAGCAGACCCAGCCGCCAGTCGAACGCCAACAGCAGAACCAGCAGCCCCACCGGGGTGGCGATGGCGTTGTACTGGTCGGGCAGCTGGTGGGCAAGATAGGTCTCGGCGGCTCCGGTGCTCTCGTGGATGATCTTGCGCAGCTTACCGCTGCCGAAGGTCTCGGCAAAGCCCAGCGGCAGCACCGCCAGATGCTCCGACACCGCCAGCCGCAGATTGGTCGCCACCCGGAACGCCGACAGGTGGGAGCACATCAGCGCTGCAATGTAAATAAGGTAAGACAGCACTGCAAACAACACTGCCATCCAGCCGTAATGGGGGATGTTCACCGCCTGCGCATAGTCCGGCGCGGCGTTCAGCACATCCCGCAGGATCTTCCAGATGTACACAAAAGGCACCAGCGCCACCAGCGCACTGACCGCAGACAGCACCCACGAAGCGTAGGTGAAATATCGGTAGTTCCCTGCATAGCCCATCAGCCGGGAAAAGTCCGATCGTTTTTTCAATCAAATCACATCCTTACCGCAATATTGCCATGCGCAACTGCCTGACATGATCGGGTGCGCATGTGCCGTTTATTATGCCTCAGACAAATTTTCCGTGACGAAAAGTTCAATGACATTTTCCATAGTTGCCTGATCATAGTCCTCTGCGATGGCGGCAGCATTCCAATAAGCATAATTTCCTTCATACCAGCTCTGCAGGTCGTCGAGATCCTCTGCATAGCGGAATTCCAGATGATACGTCGTTTCCATCGTATCGGGCGCAAAGGCAAAGTAGGTAAACTCCCCGGAATCCGCATCCTCGCTCTGGTAGAAGAGGAAGCTGTTTTCATTGTCCACATCCAGTTTCTGGTATGTGTGTGCAAACACTTCCTGTCCTTGCGCATCCAGACCGGTGATGGTGTCGCCATTCATCACGAATTTTTCCACGCCGCCCAGAAAATAGCAGTTGAACGCCGTGCTGTCCGGATCTGCTGCATATTTTTCAACAGCCTCCTCGCCATACGGCTCTGCCATGCACATTCCCAGCAGCATATCCGTAGCCGATTCCGCATTGTCCTCGCCTACCAGTGGAGTCGCAGCGTCGATCCACAAATTCCGGTATTCACTCTTTGCCATCTCCGGGAACAGTTCCACATAAGTCCCGCTGATACCAGACAGATAATCCTCCGCATCCATTACCTGACTTGCGGAAGTCGAAGAAGCCACCGAGGAGGAAACGCTGGATGCCGAAGACGCTGTGCTTGCGCTCTGCTGGCCGCAGCTGACAGCAGACAGCAGGCAGACCGCAGACAAGGCCACTGCAACAAATTTCTTTTTCATCATCATATGAAAGTACCTCCGGTTTTAAAGTAAGTTTATTCTAACCGCTCTGTACTTTAGCATATTTTTCGGCCGTGGACTACTCCATTCTGATTTCCTGCTCCGTTTTGCGAGTCCATTTGCGTGGGTGCGGTACTGCGACGGGGTCGTTCCATATCGTTTCCGGAAAGCCTCCGAAAACTTGCTGGCGTTGTCATATCCTGCATTCTGTGCGATCTGCGTAATGGGTTTTGCGCTCCGGACAAGCTCTACGGCAGCCTGTTCCAGACGGTATTCCTTGATATAGTGGTATACTGGCACACCGTAGACCTGTTTGAACATTTTTTGCAGGTGCGAAACCGAGATCCCGTGTTCTTCTGCCAGCTGCGCAAGGGAGACATACCCCTCCCGGTTTGTCAGAAGGTGATCCCGGAGATGGTGTGCCAGTTCGGTCTGTTCGGTAGAACAGTACAAGTCCGTTCCTTCCTCCTGCGGAATGCGGCTCAGCAGCATCAACAGCTCCACCACCTTGAGCCGCAGGAACCGGAGATCCATGTAGGGCGCATTTTCGTACAATTCCCGGAAAACGTGCTCACAGCGGGGTCCTGCCGTACCGAACATGAACCATCGGTTTCCCAGAAGATTCTGCTTCAGTACCGCAAAATCCACCGAAAAGCCCGGTGCGTTCTTCTCAAGCCAGTTCTGAGCGGCTGCTGGATCAACTTCCAGACACAGCCCTTCGTAACAGCCCAGCGGGAACCGTGACTCTGAACGTGTTCCATGCCGTCCGTCGTAGCAGCTGACGGCCATATCCCCCGGCTTTAGCAGAACGCTATCACGCATGGAAAAGCTGGTTTCAAAACGGCCATTGATGCAGAAATTGATCTCTATCATACCGATCTGCGTGCGGATTTCCGTATAGGTCTCCATCTCCAGCCGCAGCAGCATGATCCCCACGCCATCAAACAGCCGGTAATAGTGAATTTCTCCACTTCCGGCCGCATTTTCAAAGCCGCCTGTTTGTCCGGGATTATAGGGAGTGACCCCCGTTTTGTCATGAAAAATGATATCAATCATACTGTTTATTCAATCCGATCTCCACAATCCGTCTTTTGCAGGGCTTGGAATGGCAGCTGTGGTCAACTGGCAGATCTCTGTCTTTCATGTTTTTCCTTTCTTCGCCCCTTGCATCGCAATTTTCAACCATGCGCTATCCCAGTGCCACATCCAGTACCATCATCACGCTGAAGCCTACCGCAAAAACACCGTGCCGACGTTAGAGTGCTGCCCCTGCGACATTTCCGGGATCAGCTCCTCCACCACCACATACAGCATGGCTCCGGCGGCAAAGCTGAGCAGATAGGACAAAGCGGGCACCACAATGCCTGCCGCCAGGATCGTCAGTACTGCCCCGATTGCACCGAGAATGTACCATCGAATCAGCTTTTTCGGTTTCTCCGTCTTCATCTTTTTTGCCTCCGATTGCAGTTCATGATTCTGCTTTTCATTTGGGCAATTTCCAACTTCTTAGAAGATCAAATGGACAATACCGCCGACAATTGCCGCTCCCGCAACCCAGATCAGCGCCAGTATGCTTCGCTTTTTCAGCACCTGCCTCCAGGTCTGCACGAACGGCGCATCTTCAAGCCCTGGCAGCACCCAAAACTGGCTGTGCCCGACCCATAGCTTGTCGATTACAACGCAGTCATAGATATTCATGACCTCAAGAAACAGCAGCGCCTGCCAATAGGCCTCACCAAAGGAGGAAGCCTCGTTCCACAAACCGATGATCAGCACAAGAGCAGCAAGCATCACGATAAAGAACGGTATCATAAAGCATTTTCGTTTCCGGTTCATCGTATTGCGGTCGATCAGTCCCAGTTCGATGGCGCGATCCTGCACCTCCTTGGGATAAAAGTACAGTCCATTGACAGCACCACCGATCACAGCGATTTTTACCATTGCGGTAAACAGCAGACAATAAAGCAGCAGTTGCAGTACGATCATTGTTTTTCTCCTCTCAGTCTGCGTGCGAATCGGGCATATGCTCTCATTTCCTTCGTCTTCCATCGTGGTTCATACAAAACAAGAAAGTATGCCAGAAATACCATGTACCGAATCATTTGATCTCCATGCCAATATGCCTCCCCGCTATTATCTGACCTTCATGCAAAATCGCAACGGTCATTGCCGCCCCAGCGTTTTCGTTCGATGCCAAATCAGCTTCGGATGCAGCCCGGTATAGCTGATGTCATCACTGTCGCAAAAGCAGCGGCACAGCTCCGGGCAGCCGTATTCTGCACAGGTGTCATGATACGGGCATTTCATCATATCCACACGCCAGACGCCGTTGCCGGTCTGCAGTTCTTTTGGGGCAAAGCCCGCCGCCGGGCCGAAAACGCTCCGGGTGGATTTGACGAAAACGCCGGGAACAAGGCGGTAAAGCCCCGGTATGTACAGCAGGGCGGCAAGCTGTTTGTGGCTCGTTCTCGCCAAGCGCTCCACATAGCCGTGAACGGTTTGCAGTGCCTCCTCTTTCGGCATGACCCGCTGCAAGGTCTCGTAGGCCGCAATGCCCGGCAAGATCTGCCGCTTGAGGTGGTATTGCTTTTCCTTGCTTGCACCCACGTTTTCAGCCAGCAGCGCACTCAGGCGCATATCGAAAGCGGTGTTCAGTTCCTTTGCCTGCGCGGAAAGCGCAGTGCCGCAGTCTCCCGAAAATCACGGGAGAGATAGGTTTCCTTCCTCTTCATCGTCCGTTACCCTTTCTTTTTGTACCCGCAGTCGCAGTAGGGTCCGCCGGAAGCAAGGGTATACTGCCGCATAAAATTTGTCACACCGCCTGCTTCGCTCATGGTGTAGTCCAGATGGCACAGGGCGGGGGTCAGGTCGTACAGACCCAGTTCCTTCATCAGCACGCAGATGCCGCATTTTGTAAAGCGTCCCTCGTAGCCGCTGCCGTCCGGGTATTCGTAAAACTCCATGTTCCACGAATAGGGATTGCGGTCGGCGGCTTTCAGAGCGGCGGTTGCCTTCATAGCGGCAATATCCTTTGGGGTAAATTTGCTTTTTCCGCTCTTGCGGCAGAACCACTTCATCAGCGGCGTCATCTGAGCGTTCTCATAGTATACCGTCAGCGCCTCTGTATCCGGCCGCTTCGGCATACAGAGAACGAACGCCCCCAGCATGGCGCAGCCAATGATGTTCAATTGGAAGCGGTCGGCCTTTTCAAACTCCGGCAGCCTGCGGATGATCTGCCGGTATTGCTGCTTTGCCTTTTTCGTGATGGCTTTTGCGGTAGCTGCATCATAGCCCAGTACCGCCGTCAGCTGCGTCTGAAACGATCTGGCAAACACCGCCCACATGGCCATGGGCATTCCCATCCAACGCATCTCACTTTGCTCCTTTCCATTCCGCTAACACCCGGCACATCCGTTTCTCGATGTCTATCCGGGTCTGGCGGCATTCCTTCGGATATTTTTTTGCTGCCTGAAACGCGAACTTCACAAATAGACCGGAGCCAACCGGCAGCATGATTTTCAGCATCCCCTCCGGGAAAACGAAGTGGGTGCCGTGGGCATAAACCATCGTCTCGATCTCGCATTCATGCGGTTTTTCGGCAAGGCGCTTTTCCATCCGGCGGATATACTTTGCGGTGTCCCACAGCGCATCGTCCTCCGCGCCGATCAGCAGCAGCTTTCCCCGGATGTTTTCAACGGGAATGTATTCTTCCGGCTCGATCGGATGAGCTGTCTCGGAATCGTCAAACAGCTTGCGGGAGTTTACCATATCGCCGGTGCGTTTGCTCTCGGCGGCGATGCAGTGCCAATAGTCGGGATGCTGATAGCAAAACGGCATATAGGGCAGCGGCTTGCCCCGGTAGGAGAACAACGACTCGCCCTCGACCGGCCATTCCTTGCAGCCGTCCCTTTTGCCCTGCAGAAAGCCCTGCCACACGAAGTCGCTGGGTGTCATGGCAATGGTCAGGGTGATATCCGGGAACATGGCAGCCGCTGTCAGCGCAAGCGTTCCGGTGGTCGATGCACCGGCAACGCCGATCTTTCTGTTACCGTTAGCTTTCAGCCATGAAATTGCCGTCTCCACACGCTCAAGCGGGTAATTATGATGTCCGTAATCTTTTTTCGCGGGCGACATTGTGAGCACGTTTACACCGCACCCGCAAAGCCATTTCACTGCCGAGCGCGCAAGCCGATCCTCCGGATCATCCCCGATCATCGTGATGACCGCACAATCTGAACCGCCGGCACACGCCCAATACGCACCGTAAAAGCCATTGAGTTCCACATCAAAGTGCAGGTGTTTCATGCTCTCCCTCCAAATCCGATCTTCACGATCTGCATTTTCATCCCGCTGTCCCCAACCCTTGCGAGGAATCGGAAAAAGCAGCTGACCGATGGATCTTTCAGGTCGCTGTACCCCAGCATATAGCCACGGTTGGATATCTGCAGGCGGCTGTCCCATGGGGAAAGCTCACTTTTTGCATCCGAAACTGCAAAATATGCCCCCACATCCTTGATCTTTGCAGTCTTGAGCCATGTTTTTGCGATCATCTTCACCGCCGTGCGGTTGGCGGCATCAAAGACCAGCACCCGCCGGGAAAGCGTCCGCCATCCCCGTACCAGTTCCCAAACCTGCTCCGTCAGGAAGTAATAGAACACCCGGAGGCAAAAAACACCGCCCCGCCGGAGGCATCGATCTTGTCAAACCATGCGGGGTCTTTCAGGTCGCAGGGGATATTTTGCTCCCGCTCCCCGGCGGGCAGTAGCTGCTGCCGCAAGGCGATCACATCCGGGAAGTCCAGATTGTAAATTTTGCATCTGCCGTTGTCGCAGGCTCTGCCGGTGTTATCCAGCCCGCAGCCCAGGTTGACTACCGCCGCACAGGGGTGCGTTTTCAGGTACGCCTGCACCTCAAAGGTAAGGTCGTTCTGCCGCATGGCCACCTCCAGCGCACCGAACCGCTGCATCAGGCTGCGGGAGTTTTTCTCTGCCTCTGAAAAATCGTAGTCGATCTGGTCAATCAGATGCACCGCTGTTTCGTCTTGGTAAAGGTTCGGATACAGCTCGGTACACAGCTTCCGGGAATACAGCGGGAGGATCAGCGTCTCCTGCACGGTGTTTTTCTCGATTTTATATTTCATAGGCTCCTCCCTCAGTAAAGAAAAATAGTCATAATTGCCGCCAGCACCGCCGCTATGACTGCCATGCCCACCGTGCCGAACAGCCACTTTTTCTGCTTGTCTTTTGCGGTGATGTAGGGCTTCAGATCTTCTGTTCCGGGGATCGTCCATACGTTCGTGTGCCCCACCCAATAGCCGTCAACCAACAGGCGGTCCATGAGATTCATAACGGACAAGATAACGAGTAACTGCCAGAAACCCTGAACAAAGCCCTTTGCACCGTTTATCCCATAGACACAGACCAGCACATAGCCGATATAGCCGGGAATGCAGACTGCTTTGAACAGCAGGCTGTTGCGTCGGATGCGTTCCGGGCTTGTAAGCCCCAGTTTACGCACCGCTCCTGCACCTCCGGGCTGTAAAGGTGCACCATGCCAACAGCCCCTTTGCGGATTCCCACAGCGCAGACCAGAACCAGCAGTGCCCCAGCCCAAGACCTTCCAGAATCACCTGTAAAAGCATTACTTATTCCTCCTGTATCCGTTTTCATCCCGGTATTCGGGATGTTCCTTTACGTATGGATCCTTATCGCCGCAGATGGTATAGTCGCATCGGCAGCCGTCCACGCAGGTGGTCGTCCGCACGAGCTTGGCATGGAGCAGTTCCATGGACGCATAGTCCACATTGCACAGGGCGGGCATAATGTCCGCAAATCCAAACCGCTTGGCAAATTCCGCCGCCGGACACGCCGTAAATTCATAATAGATGGGCTTGCTGTTTTCGTAAGGCGCAACATCCATCTCGTAATCATGCCATGTGTCACAGTGCTTTTGGGCGGTGCTGAATGCCCGATACATCAGCTTTTTCCAGAATGGCTTGTTGATGTCAACGAATCGCAGCTTCCGGAAGGACGGCAGGATCAGATTTTCTTCTATCTCTTCCATTTCGCGGAATGTGACCACATCCCGGCACACATCGTAAAAGCACATGATGGCGATGCAGTCGTAGGTGCCGCCTACGCCGTTGTGAAAATTCTTTTTACCGCCGAGGTCGGTGCGCCACTTGGAAAGAAGCTCTTCGTATCTCAGCTGCACCTGCTCCCAGACCGCCTCGCGCTCCACCTCCGGATAGTGCAGAGTGATTTTCGCCAGAATTTCCTTTTTGCAGGGTTTGGAATACAGCACATGGCAGCTACGGTCAATTTGTAATTCGCTGTCCTTCATCTTCCCACGCCTTTCAGAAAACCGCTCTTTGCATTTTCTTCGGTGTCGTCCGATTCGTCGTAGGCATCATAGGGTGCCGATGGGTCGTGGACTTTTTTCTTGAACGGTGAGCTCAACTCATTTCTGTGCGCAAAGGCAAACTCCATGTTGTCCGTCCAGCCGGTGTGTCCGGTAATGAACAGCGGATGCAGCCCACGTTTTTTCAGCTTTTTCTCCAGCAATGCCAAGGACTTCACCGCCAGCTTGTTGTCCTCTGCCAATGCGGAAATAAAGCTGTATCCACCGTCCGCGCCGAACCAGATGGTATCGCCGGTAAAGAGATATTTCCCGTCCACAAGGTATCCCATGTGCCCCATGTATGACCGGGAACGAGAAAACACTCGATTTTGATGCCGTCAATGTCAAGTACCCGCCCATCGTGCAGCAGTACCTTTTCGTTGTTGATCGTGACCTGCGGCAATTTATAGAGATGATAGATGACTTTTCGCCGCACCTCGCCGGTGAGATAGCGGTTCTCGATCTCGCCGATGTACAGCTTCGCATTCCGGAACAGCCCGGACTGTCTGCTTCCACCGCACCCACATGGTCGGTGTCCTGATGGGTGATAAGGATATGGTGTATCGACTTCGGATCAATCTCAAGCCAGCCCATTTTTTCGGCATGGCGGTCGTAGTTATATCCCGCATCGACCATAATGGTCGTATCGCCTTTGCGGTAGAAGAAGATGTTCGCCACCCATTCGCGCACGCAGGCAACATTCTCGTCGATCCAGCCAGTGTTCAAAGGCTTGAAGATTTCCTTGCCCGGTACATCCAGCTCATTGCTTTTCTTTGAAATTCCGTTGCTTTTTTCGACATGATCGCACCTCATTTCTGTGCTGTGACGCACAGCCAGCCCTTTTTGTTTTTGTGGCTCTGAATCTTACAAAATCCTGCTTGCTCCAGATACGTTTTACCGTTCACAATGCAATGCTTTTTACCAGATGCGCCCACTGCTCCGGGTGACAGGCCAGCAATTCCTCGTGTTGCAAGTTCTGCTCATGGAGAACAGGATGTGCAAAATGCCGCTGATACCGGGCACGATATTTTGCGCCCATTTTCAGGGCGTAAAAAATATGGATCTCGGTACCGGGTACATGGATCTTATCCGGAAGTGGAGTGATAAGATCGGAGTAGAACTGATTTTTACAGCTCTGCATGGTCACATAAGGGCGGGCCTCACCAAACATTTTCAGAAGGCTTTGACATAATCCCCGACTCTTTAGCACACTTGTCCAGACGTTTTTGGAGAAATTTCGCCTTGAACTTTCCGTCCCGCACCACAGGGTAGATCAATGGCAGCAGAAAATCCGTCTGCAAGCTTGCCGCCAGCGGCGACGCCTGATCCAGATCGGAGCTGCCCAGAATGCCGTAGTCCATGTGGATGTTCTGCCGCGCCGCCAGCAGCCCCACGAAGGAACCGCCCAGAGAACAGCCGTAGGCTGCCCGGATGTGACCGCCGCAGTGGGTCTTGAGGTAGGCCTCGATCTTTTCGGTCTCCTCCAGCATGGTGGGAAATTCGGTCTGTTCAGTCTCATCAAAGCCATCGTAGCTGACGCACAGCACCCGGAAGCTGTCAGCCAGAAGCGGGATCACGGCACCGAAATTGCTTTTCCAATGGCAACAGGTGCCCGGCAGCAGCAACAGCACCGGGGCATCCTCTGCACCAAAATGGTAGATCTTCATCCTGATCGCTCCTTCTCTACTTATTTTCCACCTGTAAATAGAAGAGATATATTTCTTCGTATAGGGCAGAGTTTTGAGTTAGACAATGCTAACTTTTCATTCTATAAAAAGCCGCATCTCAGCGGTCCTTCTGCCAAAATAATACGCCCTGCCGTCTCCTCTGTCAAGAAGTTTAGGCATTTTCGGAGATTTTGAAAAAGATTTCGCTTTCGGGAACCCCCAACCGTCACCCCAGTGCCACATCCAGCACCATCATCACGCTGAAGCCCACCGCAAAAAACACCGTGCCGACGTTGGAGTGCTATCCCTGCGACATTTCTGGGATCAGTTCCTCCACCACAACATACAGCATGGCTCCGGCAAAAAGGTCAATGGCTTTGCGGTATAGCGGGTGCTGTCGGCACCTTTTGCCGAAAAATTAGCCTCTATAAACATCCCTGTTTTTTCTTGACAAGCCCCTGTATGCGTGCTATTTTAAATTTTGTCAAATTAGTTCAACCTAACCATCTGAGGGGCATTACCCCACAGATTTTTTTGCGCGAAATGTTAGGATCAACTAACTATGCGGCAGTGATTCTCTGCCTTTGCGATGAAAGGAGCATTTTTCATGAGAGCAAAGAAATTTCTTTCCCTGCTGCTGTCGGCAGCTATGGCGTTCACTCTGTTGACCGCTACCGCCTTTGCAGCAGCCCCCGCCGAGGAGGAAAACGACTTTTTCGATTTTCTGCTGGGCAAAAAGTACACCTACCTCTATGCTGCCCTGACTTGGGATGAGTACTGGGCAAGCGAGACGGTCTATGCTGCCGGCAACGCTGCCGCCTCTGCACAGCTGGACAGCCACGAGGAGCAGGATCTGGGCGCATTTGATGCCGTTTCCCGCGCTACCGTCAACCACGGTCTGCATCGTGGCAGCTTCCAGAGCACTGCTGTGATCTACGCCAAGGACGGCAGCAGCTACACCGTTTCCCACTGGTCGGAGGATGGCAAGACCATCTATCTGGCCGATGGCACCACCGTGGGCTGGAACCGGGGCACCATTACCAAGGCCGACGGCTCCACCGTGCAGATGGATCACTACGAGGTGCTGGGCACAAGTATGTGCCGGTGCGCGTGGCCACCAGCGACCTTGCAGATTTCTGCTCCAAGTACACCGTCGTGGAAAACGGCGGTCAGCTGGTGGGCGGCTACTCTGAAAGAACCTGACCGCCTATACCCTGACGGCTGCGGTGGACGAAAACACCAACGGCCTGAAGTACGCTACCAAGGCGGCGATGGCTACACTTTCTCTGCCGCACATACCGGCACCGGTTCCGGCGTGGCAGAAGCCGCCCAGAAGGCTGCGGATGGTCTTACCGTGAACCTGCGCAGCGGCAGCGATGTAGGCAGCTTTGGCGAGTTCATCCGTCTGGACCTGAACGGCAACTACGGCGAGCTGGGCTCCCGGATGCAGTCTGTGGTGTGGACCTACTACGGCGATGACAGTACCTACACCCACGCCAAGGCCTCCTACGGCACCAAGTTTGCAGCCGACAACTGGATGCACAAGTCCATGGGCATCCAGCTGGGTCTGAGCGATTCCGCCCGCTGCCAGCTGCCGGAGGGCACCGATGGCACCGGCTACTGGACCATCACCATCCGCGCACTGGGCTATGCCGACACGGTGGTGAAGTTCCAGACCACTGCCGAGAACCTTGCCAAGCACGAGCTGGCAAGCGATGCAGACCGCGCCGCTCTGCAGGCTGTGGTCGCCACGGCACAGAGCCGCTTACACCGCAGCCAGCTATGCTGATCTGGAGACTGAGCTCGCCGAAAGTGTGGAGCTGCTGAGCCATACCCTGTATAAGGCTGCTGCACTGGAACAGGTGACCCACCTGACCGATGCTGTGCAGAACCTGAAGGCTGCCTGATCCGGCAAAAAAACAGAACACCCAAAAAGCAAGGTCGCTTTCAGCAGGCGGCCTTGCTTTTCCGTGTCAGGAGAAGATGGAATGAACAAAAAACAATGCAATGCGCTGCTGCCGCTGGTGCAGCTGCTCCCGGCGGTGGCGGCAGCGGCAGCCGTGCTTTTTGCCCTGCCCCGCACCGTGCCGGTGCTGGCCGCCGTGCCGGAAAGACTGACGGCTGTGGTGGAGCAGCCGGTGGAAGCCGCTTCCTCCGAAGCGGAGGAAGAAGTGCTGCCCAAACTGCCCTACGCCGACGGCGTTTACGTCGGCTCTTCCCGGGGCTACGGCGGTGCCGTCCGGGTACAGGTCACCATGGAAAACGGCAGCATCACGGAGGTCGAGATCCTGGGCGCTTCCCACGAGACCAAGCAGTTTCTGCGGCGCGCCAAGCGGCTTCTGACCACCGTGGTGGAAGCCCAGAGCTGGGAAGTGGATGCCGTTTCCGAGGCCACCTACACCAGCCGGGGCATTCTGGGCGCGGTGCACAACGCCCTGACCGGCGAGGTGGTCAACAATCCCCTGCCGCCGCAGCCAAAGCCCGCCGCACCGCTGGTGGTGGAGGAATTTACCGCACCCTCTACCTACCTGGACGGCATCTACACCGCCGAGGCCATGGGTTTTGAGGGCGAGATCACGGTGCAGGTCACGGTGGCAGAGGATAAGATCACCGATATCACTCTTCTGAGCGCCGAGGATGAGGAGGAATATCTTTCCATGGCAAAACAGGTCATCCCCGCCATTCTGGAAGGGCAGAACCCCAACGTGGATGCCGTTTCCGGCGCCACCTACTCCTCCACCGGCATCCTGAACGCGGTCAAGCTGGCACTGGCAAAGGCGGCTGTTGCCCCGGCAGAGGAAGCCGCCCCGGAGCAGGCAGCATCGGAAGAAGCGGCAGAAGAAGCCGCCGCACCGTCTGAAGCACCGGAACCTGAGGAAACGCCGGTCACTGCGCCAACCGTGGAGGTGGTGCAGCCGGAGGAAAAGAGCGCCGTTCCCGTGTGGCTCAAGGAAGTATGGCAGCAGCTTTTCCCGGCAGATGCACCGGCATCCTCTGAACCGGAACCGGCATCTTCTGAGGAAGTGCTGTCGGCATCCGAGTCGGCACTGCCGCCGGAAGAGACCGGGATTGAATCTGAAACGGAAGGAGCAGCAGAATGAAATACAAAAATTTTCTCCTCCGGGCGGTGAACCTGCTGCTAATTTTGGGGGTACTGTGGCAATACCAGCAGGTGGCGCTGATCCGGGCGGCAGCGGTAAGCCAGCGCAAGCAGGAAATTGCCGAAGTTGAAGCCTACAATGCTTCCGTTTTGCAGGCGCAGAGCGCAGCACAGGCAGAGCAGAGCGGCTACCGGGACGGCATCTATGAGGGCAGCGCCTATGGTTTTGGCGATGTCATTCGGGTGTCGGTGACTATCCAGAACGGTAAAAATGACCGATATTGCGGTGCTGGATGCTTCCGGCGAGGATAAGCCCTACTATAAGCAGGCGCTGCCTTTGCTGGACGAGATGCTGGCAGTGCAGTCTGCTGAGGTGGATACCGTTTCCGGCGCTACCCTCACGGCAGAAGGTCTCATCGGTGCAGTCGAGGACGCATTGGGAAAGGCGGCAGGATGATGGAAAAAATGCAGACAAAGCCTTTGACGGCGGCGCAGCAGCGTCAGCGGGACCAAAAGCGCCGTACATGGCTGCGCACCGGGGTGCAGCTGTTCTTCTTTGTGTCCATGCCGGGCGCATTTGTGGCCGGTTTTTCCGGGGTAAAGCAGATCTTTCTGCACATCGGTGCGGGCGAGGTGCTCACAGCGGACAGCTTCACGCTTTCTCTGCTGGGGCTGTGCGGCTTCACTTTGCTGTTCGACCGGTTTTTCTGCGGATACGTCTGCGCCTTCGGCAGCTTGGGCGATGCCGTCTGGGCGCTGTCCGGGCTTGTCCAGAAAAAGCTGTTCCACCGCAAAAAGCAGTTCCGTCTGCCGGAGCGGGCGGTGCTTTGGGGGCAGAAGGTCAAATATCTGCTGCTGGCGGGGCTGGTGGCGCTGTATGTGACCCGGCAGGAAAAGCTGCTGACCGGCGCAAGCCCGTGGGAGGTGTTTTCCCGCCTGACGGCTCTGCGTCTGCCGCCGGAGGGCTTTGGTGTGGGCATCGGGCTTCTTGTGCTCATTTTGCTGGGTATGGCGGTGCAGCCCCGGTTCTTCTGTCAGTTCCTCTGCCCCATGGGAGCGGTGTTTGCCCTGCTGCCGGTGCTGCCATTTGCGCGGCTGCACCGGCAGAGCGACGACTGCATCCCGGGCTGCAATGCCTGTAAACAGCAGTGCCCGGTGTGCCTGAAGCTGGAGGAAAGCAGCCTGCGCAGCGGGGAGTGCATCGCCTGTGAAGCCTGCGTGGACACCTGCCCCAAGCAGAACATCCACCGGTGGGACACGGCCCTGTGCAAGCGCCCGTGGCTGCCGGTACTGGTGAAGGCACTGCTCTTCTTCCTGTTGGGCTGCTGGCTGGGTTTCTGCCGGTTTATCTAAACCAAAAAGGAGGCCGCCGCACGGTATTTGTGCAGCGGCCTCCTTTTGGTTGGGATGATTTATCATTTTTACAGGAAAGGCTTCTGCTCCAACAGGTCTGTCATGCTGCGCAGACTGATGCCAAGGGTGGAAAGGTTATGCAGCATCGCACTGGTAGCAGGGGGCAGGATGCTCAATGCGCCCAGAAGGATGAGCACTGAGTTGAAGCTGAGCACAAAGCGGTAATTGCCGCCCACCCGCTTTTACAGGGCGTTGGCAATGGATTTTAACATTGTTAGCTGCAGCTTGATACGGAGGATCATTTTGGTCATGCTCCCTTGCAGAAATTCGCAAACGCGGCCTGTAAAGGCAGCAGAAAGATTGAATGCGTCGTACTTTTTTCGATTTTGCATAACAAATTTTTCAAAATCCTCTTGACGCATTCTACATACCGTGGTATTTTTCTTGTAAATTCCACTGATTTTGTGGAGTAACCTGAATCTCTCCACAAGATGCGGTCGTGTTCATTTTGAACACGGCCTCTCCGTGGATTATCCCTGAAAGATCAACCGCCCCAACACACCCGATTCATTTTGCCGCCGATTCACCCGACAAAATCATCGCTGCGCTGCGTGGGCGGTATTTTTCTTTTCCGGGGAAGATTGCACCTTGAAAATTTCATGAGCCGTCCGAACGTGATACCGGCTTTCCAGTCAACGCCGCTGCAAAACAGGGGCAGGAACTTCGTTCGGAGCAAACGGTGACCCCATTACATGAGCAAAGTCCCTTTACTTATTTTTTACGCCTTAATAATTCGGAAACATTTGTCGAAAGTTGATTTTGAGCGAATCGGTAAAGGGCAAGAACCGTCCCGTGGCCACAAATTTTCAATTCTTGAAAATGTTGTGCTCCACTGGGACTTCACATCTGCAACTCTTGCGAGTTTTGATGTGATCTTGTTGGGGTAGCACTTGTCGGGGCAACGCCCCTCCATCTGCTGTCGCAGACCGCGCTGCCGCTTAAAAGCCCCACTGGGGCTTTCATTGCTGCGCTGCGCTTCGCAAACGCGGTCCCACCCCAAACCCTGCTCATGGTTCGCACCTGACGGTGCGAACAGCAACGGCGTGTCGTGCTTACATAACTTCACCGAGGAGTTATCGAACAGACAGGAGGTACAATGACCAAAACGAATGTTCAATCGTCCCCTAGCAATTCCCAGCACCACGACACGCCGAACAACAAAACAAATAGAGAGCAGACTGTTCTTCTTTCACACACCCATTATATAATTTTCCTGAATCTGCTTGACGAATATTACGATTAGTGATATATTTATTACAGTAACCGTAACAAGGAGGCAAACCATGCGCGATAATGCAAAAGGTGGTGCGCTTACAGAAGTCACCTTTTATATTTTGCTTTCTCTTTATACGCCAAAACACGGATACGCTGTTATGCAGTTTATTGAAGAAAAAACAGACGGACGGCTTTCCCTAGGCGCAGGCACTTTATATGGAGCATTAAACTCTTTGCAGGACAAGAAGTGGATTGAACCTTATGGCGATAGTGAGGGAAGAAAAAAAGAATACCACATTACAGCACAGGGAAAAGAAATTGCAGAAAAAGAGCTTGCACGACTAACCGAACTTGTAAGCATTGCAAGTGAAATTATTAGAGGTGCAGTATGAGTAAAAAATGTTATCGCTTCTTTGGTGGATTGCTAAATGCACAGGCAAAATGGTTAAACAAAATGTCCGAAAAAGGCTATCGACTTGTCCGGACAGGGAGGGTGCTCTATGAATTTGAAGAATGCAGTCCTGATGAAGTGACCTATTGTGTAGAGTTTATCGGAGAAAAATCAAAAGAGAATGCAACGGACTACGCTGATTTTTTGGAGGATATGGGCTACAAGGTATTTTTCAAGAATATCAATCTAAACTATTCTGTCGGAAAAGTTCGATTGCGTCCATGGGCGGAAATGGGCGGTTGTATTGCAACAAACGCAACAACTTTTAACAGGGAACTATTGATTGTGGAAAAATCAAACGACGGAAAGCCTTTTGAACTTCATACTTCTTATGCCGATAAAGAAAAATACTACCGCAATTTGCGTAACCCATGGCTATTCCTGCTGCTCCTATTCGCACTGTTTGCGATTATCAAGCATTCTATTGTCTTGGGTATTTTTTCATTGGTTTCTGCAATTCCCAGCATTCTATACCAGCTCCAAATTATAAATGTCCGACAAAAAGCCAAAACGTGGGAACAATAAATACCAAAAAGATTGCTCCGCAGCTTTTGAAGAACAGCACCGTGCAGAGCTGACAGCGTACCGGAAGGCAGTATACAGTAACTACGCAGGAAACGGCTCAGGAGGAATTGTGTCAAATTGACACAATTCCTCCCACCTCTGCGGAAGCAAGCATCCGCAAGCAGATTGCAGAGCGGAACAACGTTAGCGAATCCTATGTTGTCCGCTCGGAAAAGTTCATGCGGGGCGTGGAGATCATGGAGCAGATGATGCCCGGTACGAAAGAGAAGATCCTGTCCGGGCAGTTCAAAGTCCGTGATACCGATATGCACCGTCTTGCCAAGGCAGATTTTCCGAATCGCAAGCAGATTGTGCACGAGATTCTGCACCCGGAGGACCGCTCTGCTCCGCAGAAACGAATCTACGGAATCAACTATTCTGCGCTGGAAGCTGCCGTCCGGCGAATCCAGCAGGATGTTGATTTCCTGATGAAGTATCTCCCCAAGGTGCCTGATGATGCCTATGTGAAAGTGGAGACCACGAAGATTCTCAAACAGCATAAGGCATATATGGCACAGTTTGAAGAACTGCTGAACGATGAAAAAATCGCATAACGACAGGCACTTGTAAGCCATCAACGAGCCACCAGCCGCAAGTGCAGGGCGGAAAGCATCCGCGCCCTTGCGCCTGATAAAAATTGGAACTTTGATTTTCTCGCTCAGCTTTGCCATGGTGGGACGATCAAAGGAGCGTGCGTTTGAACAAAAAGAAAAAGTCCACAAACACTTCCCCCTATCCCGATGAAGTCATCGACCGTCTGGCGCGGGCATTCTACCCGGCCATCCTTGCCTGCTGGAACAGCGAGGAGGGGCAACGGTCACTTGTCGGGGGCAAGGCCCCTCCATCTTGCTTGCGCAAGACCGTTCGGTCGCTTAAAAGCCCCACTGGGGCTTTCATTGCTCCGCTGCGCTGCGCAAACGCGAGCTTGCCGCGTGGCAGGCGGAACAGGCTCATATTGCAACTAAAGAAAAACAGGAAGTTCCCGTTGGGGAACTCCCTGTCTTACTTATCGTGTGTGGATTTTTGCAGGGTGCGTCCGTGGGGCGTACCCTGTTTTTTGTTTTTCTTGGAAAACTTTAAGACTTCTTCCGATTTTGGAGAGTGGTTGCCATAGCAACCGACAATCCTGTGGGAATCTGCTAAAATGCTCTGCGGTTGGTTATGTATAACTAACTGCCAGAAATTTTCATTATTATAAGGAGTTTCCCATGAAAAAGATTACACGTCGTTCTTTTCTCGCTGCTATGGCCGCTGTCAGCGCTGCCGGTGTCCTGACCGCCTGTGGTGGTTCCGGCAATGCAGCTTCTTCCGCTGCCGCTTCTGAATCCGCCTCTGTTTCCAGCGAAGCAGTCTCTTCTGCGGCTTCTGCCGATGAGACCGGCACCCACATCGTCATCGACCACGGCGGCAACGAAGTAGAAGTGCCTAATAAGGTCACCCGTGTGGTCATCGACCAGATTCCCATCCTGTCCACCTACATGGCCTATTTTGAGGGCAGTGCCCCCTATATCGTGGGCTACTGCGGCTCCTTCAAGTCGGTCATTTCCGACACCGTGCTCAAGAACATCGCTCCGGAGCTGATGGAATCCAGCGACACGGTCTATGCGCAGAGTGACCTCAACATTGAGGAGATCATGAAGCTGAACCCGGATGTCATCCTGTACAATGCAGGCAATTCCTCCCACGCAGAGACCCTGAAGGCCAGCGGTATTCCCTCGATCGGCTTTGCCACCGTGGGTGCTTCCACCGAGGCTGACCCGCTGGAGCGCTATGAGGAGTGGCTGAAACTGCTGGAGGATGTCTTTGGCGAACCGGGCAAGACCGAGGCCTTTGTGGCTGCCGGTGACGAGATCGTGGCCGATGTGGAAGCCCGCATTGCGGATATTCCTGAGAGCGACCGCCCCAGCGCCCTGATCCTGTGGAAGTACTCGGACGGTGTGCCGCAGGTCTCCGGAAACGGCACTTTCGGTACCTACTGGATGAAGCATCTGGGCGTGACCGACAAAGCGCTGGAAGCCACCGGTTTTGCCCAGACCAGCATGGAACAGGTCTACAGCTGGGATCCGGACATCCTCTTCCTCGATGGCCCCGGCCTGCAGCCCCTGCGCACGGAGAATGTGCTTTCCGGCAACGTGGATGGTGCCGACTTCTCCACGCTGACCGCCGTGCAGAACGGCCGCGTGTACAACACCACCCTCGGTATGTGGAACTGGTTCACCCCGAACCCGGATGCCCCGCTGGTACTGGCATGGCTGGCCTGCAACACCTACCCGGACGCTTTCGCAGATTACCCGCTGGGCGATACCATCAAGGAATACTACAAGACCTGGTATGGCTATGATGTGACCGATGACGAGCTGGAGGAAATGCTGCTGTACTGATGAAGGACACCATCTGGATCAAAAAAGGCCGCTTTACCCCGCTGGCTATCCTGCTGATGCTGGCACTGCCGTTGACCACCTCAGTAATCTGCCTGTGCTTCGGACGCATGAATGTCCCGGTCGGGGAAGTGCTGACCGCCCTGCGCACAGCTCTGACCGGCGGCAGCGCGGCCAATGTGCAGAACTATTCCATCGTCATCAACCTGCGTCTGCCGCGCATCCTCATGGCCATCATCGTAGGTGCAGGACTGACCTGTGCGGGCAACACCTTTCAGTCCCTGTTTTCTAATCCGCTTGCCACGCCGGATATTTTGGGCGTGACCAGCGGCACCTGTGTGGGTGCAATTCTGGCCATCATTCTGTCGTGCAGTATTCTGGAAACACAGCTCATTGCGCTGGTGTTCGGCCTTGCGTCTGTCTGCTTTACCCTGAAAATTGCAGGCAAGAACGATGGCCGTTCCATGGTCTATCTGGTTCTGGCCGGAACCATTGCCTCTTCTCTTTTCAATGCGGTTGGATCGCTGCTCAAGTATACGGCCGACCCGCAGGATAAGCTGCCGGAGATCACCTACTGGCTGATGGGCAGTTTTACCAGTGCCAGCTACCAGAAGATCCTCATCGGCTGCCCGCTCATCATCGCAGGCATCGCTGTCATTTACCTGCTGCGCTGGCGGCTGAACATCCTCTCCCTGAGCGATGACGAAGCCCGCGCCAGCGGCATCAGCATCAAACAGACCCGGATGCTGTTCATTCTGGCTTCCACGCTGATTACCGCCTCGGCGGTATCAATGTGCGGACAGGTGGGCTGGATCGGGCTGCTGATCCCACACTGCGCCCGGATGCTGGTGGGCAGCAACAACCGCTATGTCGTGCCGGTGAGCCTGAGCCTTGGTGCCAGCTTCATGATCCTAATCGACACGCTGTCGCGCACCATCAGCATCATTGAGCTGCCGCTTTCCATCCTGACCGCCATCATCGGTGCACCGGTGTTCATCTCTCTGCTGAATAAGACAAGGAGCAACCTGCGATGATCTTGCAAGTACAGAAAGGCTGTTTCGGCTACCCCGGACAGCCTGCCATACTGGAAAATATCGACCTGACACTGGAAGAGGGACACATTCTTGCCATCCTCGGCCCAAACGGCATCGGCAAGACCACTTTGCTCAAATGTATGATCGGTCTGCTGCCGTGGCACAGCGGCAAGACCCTGCTCTATGGTAAGGAGATCCACACCCTGAAGCCGAAGGAAGTGTGGAGCACCATCTCCTACATCCCGCAGTCCCACGGGTTTGCCTTCTCCTATACCGGACTGGAAATGGTTTTGCTGGGCCGCAGTGCCCATCTGGGTATGTTCCAGCAGCCCGGTAAAGAGGAACTGGAAATGGCCGAAGCCATGATGGAGCGGGTGGGCATCTCTCACCTTGCCAACAAGGACTGCAACCGGATGAGCGGCGGCGAACTGCAAATGGTGCTCATTGCCCGTGCCCTTATCAACGACCCCAAGCTCATTATTCTGGACGAGCCGGAGACCGGTCTGGACTTCCACAACCAGATCCTTGTCCTGAACATGGTGGAGCGGCTGGCGCATGAGGAAGGCATCAGCGCCATTATGAACACCCATTATCCCACCAACGCCATGAGCGTGGCAGACGAAGCACTGATGCTCAACCGCAAGGGTGAATTTTTCTACGGCCCGGCCGCCGCCATCCTGAACGAACAGAACATTTCCTATTCCTTTGATGTTCAGGTCATCGTGGACGAGTTGAATTATCAGGGACGCGCCGTGCGCAGCATTGTGCCAGTGGCCTTGCGAGGGAATGCCGTATGAAGATACCATTTACACTTTCCCAGCTGCGTCCCATCCGGGAGGCCATGACAGTTTCCCGCCCAGCAAAACTGGGCGAGAGTGTACCTGTTACCTGGTTCTCGCTGGGCGGCGGCACCTCCATCACCCCGGAATATTACGACTGCACTACCCTGTATCTGGGCGGGGAAGGCTGCGGCGATTTCCTTCTGGGGGAAGAAAGCCGCATCGTTCCCCTGCATCCCGGCCAACTGCTGGCCGTTCCGCCTAAAATGCTCTGCGGCTGTCTGACCGACAGCGGCATGATCTATACTGAAATCATTCTGAAAAAGGAGAACTTCACCATGAACAACATTCTCAAAGCAGGCCAGCCCACCGAACTGAAAGATCTCATTTCTTACGAGGACGGCAGCATTGCAAACCTCGACCTCGTCCACGCCGACAACATGAAATTCGTGCTGATGGCCTTTGACGAGAGCACCGGCCTGACCCCGCACCGTGCACCCGGCAACGCCATCCTGACCGCGCTGGAAGGCAAAGCCATCATCGGCTATGAGGGTCAGGACTATGAGCTGACCGCAGGCCAGAGCTTCCGTTTTGACAAAAACGGCCTGCACAGCGTCACTGCACAGGGCAAGTTCAAAATGAGCCTTCTGCTGGTGATCGAATAAGCGATTTTCTCATCACAACTGACGCAAAGAACCCGTCCGGAGCATTCCGGACGGGTTCTTTGTCATTCGGTTTCTTCAGCAGTAATACAGGAAGGAACGCAGGCGGCTCCACGCCGTTTCGTCCCAGTCATTGTCCAGCGAAAGCTGGAACAACGGTGCCTTGCAGGCATCCCGCAGGCCGCGCATATCCAGGATCGTGGCAGCGTTTTCATAGCGTGGGGCGAGGGTCAGCACGGCATCCGCCCGCCCGGAAAGCTCTACTGCTTTTGCATAGCGGTAGCGGCCATTCCCGCCCGCAAAGTGCGGCAGGATGGTGTCTGCCGTTTCAAACAGGGCCGCAGTGTCCTGCGCAAAGGTGCTGTGTGCACCCAGTTCTGCGCCGATGGTCTGCATCTCCTGCGCCATCTGTTCCAGCCATTTGGCACAGGGCTTGTTGGCATCCATGTTGTCCTTCCAAAGGAACCAGAGCGCCTCGCTCAACGGCGCGCGGAGCAGCTGGCTGCCCTCTGCTTCCAGCGTAGAAAGCACTCCGCTGTCCAGCTCGGTCAGGCAGAGCGGCGTACCCACGGTGGCAAGCCTGCGGCCCGTGGCGGGGCATCTGCCAATCTCTACCGCAGCCTTGTGGAGCTGTGCCCAGCCGGGCAGCGTGTCCCATGCAGCAGCAATTCCGGCGCGCATCGCCGCCGGGGCGGCATACAGGATATCTCCGGCCAGCAGTGCACGGAACAGGGCATCCCGGTCCTGCGCCGTTGCAGGCAGGGTTTCCAGCATCGGGCTGACCAGCTTGGCGCTCTGGTTTCCTCTGCGGTCCAGTACTGCCCGGATGACGCGGGCATACTGACCATCCGCTTCTGCGCCCCGCGTCTGCGGGATCAGGAACTGTGCCGGTGCCGGGTCTGCTTCCTGCTGTGCAAGGATGCCGCCCAGCAAAGCAGGGAAGGGCAGATATTCCTTTGCACTGGTCTCGGCACATCCAAGGCTCAACGCATGAGCGCTGAGATGCGGCAGTGCATGGGCATCCACCCCCTGTGCACGGAAATATCCGGTCAACGATGCCGTGTATTCGCCCAGCGGCGGCAACCAGAGCGGGAAATCCTTTCGGCACCGCCGGGAGATGACAGGGCGGATATCGACCTGCTCCAGCACAAAGTCCTTGGGCAGAACTTCCACCGGGCGGTGGTTCAGGCTGTTCAGGAAGGCTTCAATGCGGGTGATGACACCCACATTGGAAAAGTGCTCGTCCACTTCGATCTGCAAGTAGGGCTTATCCCCATCTCCTGCTTGAACAGGTGTGAGAGCATGGTGTCCGGGCCGCAGCCGTGGTTGGTCAGATACACCGCATACAGGTTCGGATGATGAGCGATGAGCTTTGCGCCGGACAGGATGTGCTGTCCGAACGGATAATACAGATTTTCGTATTCGTCCGCAATGTCCAGCGCATGGCCGGGCAGATGACTCAGGGTAATGACCTTGTATCCGCGTTCCAGCAGAAGTTCCGGGATGCCCATGTTCAGGATGGGGTCGGAAACGCCATAATTCCGGGTGATGAGCACCAGAATTTTGTCCTCCGGTTTCAGGGTCGCCAGCAGTGCTTTGCCCTGCTTTTCCACTGCGGCAGTATGGCGGCGCACCGCCATGGCACCGCTGAGCAGTGCTTTTGCGCAAAGCGGCTTCGGGATACCTAGTACTTTGCCCAGCCCCAGCATGGTGGCCATGGCTTCCTGCCCGAAGTCCAGATCAAATACCGGGCTGAGCAGGGTGATGCCCTTGCTTTCGATGTCCAGTGCCTTTGCGATGGACACCGCCGCCGTCTGCATATAGACGCAGCCGTAGTTGAGCTTCACCCGGCTCTTTCGTGCTTCATGGTGTGGATGCTGGGCAGAAAGATATAATCCACCTTCTGGTCGATGAGCTGCTGTATGTGGCCGTAGATCAGCTTGACCGGGTAGCAGGTCTCGCTCTGTGCCAGCTGCTGGGAAAGCCGGATGGTTTCCTCGCTGGTCGGGTCGGTCAGGACTACGTTGAACCCCAGCGAGGTAAAGAATGCATTAGCCATGGGGAAGAACTTGTGGATCATCAGCACAAAGGGCACGCCCACCGTCTTTTTGCGAGGGTCGCGTTTCCCCGTGTAGCCTTCCAGAAGCAGGTTGTCGGCCTGCCGGTAAAAATCGATGTTTCTCTGGATCTCTGCACTGCGGCTGTCCTCTGCGGCCTGTGCCGGGCTGTCAAACCCGACGAACTGACTGGACGTATCGCCCACCGCTTCCTGTGCCAGCAAAGCCGCGCCATACGCACCACTGATGGAAAAGACCGGGCTGACCTGTACGCGGTCGCCGTATGCGGATTGGAATGCCGCCACAATGCCGGGGTTGTAATCGACACCGCCCTGCAAAACGATGTGCTGCCCCACAGGTTTAGAACCAACAACTTTATGCAGATAGTTCTGTACGATGGAGTGACAAAGGCCTGCGGCAATATCCGCCCGTGAAATACCTTCAGCGGAAGCGGACGCAATGGCCGTTTCGATAAACACCGTGCACCGTTCTCCCAAGGATGCCGGATGTTCAGAGGATAAGGCTAATGGGCCAAATTCCGCCAGTGGGATGCCCATACGGGCAGCTTGTTCTTCCACAAAAGAACCGGTACCGGCAGCGCAGATCTTGTTCATCTGAAAATCCACAACTTCACCGTTCTGGATGCTGATGTATTTGCTATCCTGTCCGCCGATCTCAAACACAGTATCGACTTCCGGCACCCAATGAGCAGCTCCCTTGGCTTGCGCAGTGATCTCATCCCGGACAGCATCTGCTCCGATACGTTTGCCGATGCGCTCTCGTCCTGAACCGGTCACACCGACTGCGGTGAACCGGATATCACCAAACCTCTGGCGAATACTTGCAAGGCCTTTGCGGACAGCTCCTTCCGGGTCACCTGCGGTGCGCAGATATTGAAAGTCTACCAGTTCACCCTCCGGCCCCACCAGAACAAGGTCGGTGCTGGTGGAACCGATGTCGATGCCCAGCGCACAGCCCTTCTCCGGGAGGATACCGGTGGCCTTCGGCTCAGAAAGATCAGTGCCGGGCAACAGTTCCAGTCTGGGAAGCCCGGTTGTCGTGGAGCGTGTTGCCATTGCATCGTTCAACAACGCATCCAGCTGTGCCAGTGTAAATGCACCTTCTGCCTTGCATGCTGCACCGATGGCCGCTTCAAAACGCGCTTCTTCCGGGACGATCAGTTCCTCTTCGGTCAGGTCGAACACATCCCGGATAGCCCGTATCACGCCGGAGTTGCAGGTCACGCCGCCGCAGAATACCACTGGTTTGCAGACCGGCAGCCGCCGCACAATGGTCGCCTTGTAGTTATGGATCATTGCATAGCACAATCCCAGCAGGATATCCGGCGTGGAAACACCTTCCTGCTGGCGGTGAATGATATCCGTTTTGGCAAACACTGCGCAGCGTCCGGAAAGCCGCGGAATGCTCTGCGCCTGCTCAACCAGCGCAGAATAATCCTCCAGCTTGCAGCCCACACGGGACATCTGATCCTCAAAAAAAGGAACCGGTGCCGCCTGCGCAATGCTCGTTGGCCGCAAACTGCGGGGTCCGGCTCTGGACTTCCGTGATGAACCGCGCACCCTGACTGCCGATTTCAATAATCGAACCGGCCTGCGGCACAAGCCTGCGTACACCTTCCACGATGGCAGGAATCTCTCCCAATTCTGATAGAACCGGACAGCGTTCCAGTAGTGCCCCGGCATTATCACCTGTCACACAAACAGCAAGTGTCTCGTCCCTGCCAATAGCAAGTTCCGACAAGCCCTGCCGCAGGCACAGAAGTGGTCTGCCGTGATGCACGGCAAGCCAGTACTTCTCCACTGTTCCGTTCTGCATCAGCACGATTTTGACCGTGGAGGTACCAAGATCCATTCCCAAAGAATACATGGGACAGCTCCTTTCAAAAATCAACCCTGTTGCTTTGAGGGTTTGACATTTCAAACTTCATTCCGTATAATAGAGCTGTCGTAAATTAGACAGCTCTAACCAGAGTTTAACACAACTATCTCGATGTGTCCGTTGTTATGGCAACGGACGGAATGATTTTGGAGCATGGAAAAATATTATTCGATTTTACAGCAGTGCGGAATGTTCCACGGCATCCAGCCGCGCCGCTACCGGGATGTTCTGGACTGCCTGCACGCAAGCGTGCATCAATATCCCCGCAATACGCATCTTGTGGAACTGGGTGAGCAAAGCCACAATACAGGCATCCTGCTGGATGGCACAGTGGAAGAGTTTCTGTATGATGAAAATGGAAATCAGGTCAGCATCTGCCGGCTGGCAAGCGGGCAGATTTTTGGGGCCGAACTGGCCTGTACCGGCTGGAGTACCAGTCCGGTCTGCCTGCGGGCCGACTCAGACTGTACGGTGCTCCGGTTGGATTTCAGTGCGCTCATGTCCCAGCAGACCATGACCTGCCCCTGTCGGATGCAGGTGACCGCTAATCTGATGCAGGATATGGCGCAGCAGCTTCTGTTCTTCAATACAAAGGTGCGCATTCTTGCCCAGAAGCGTCTGCGGGATCGGCTGAAAATTTATTTGCAGACGCTGACACCGGACAGCAAAGGGTGTTATCATCTGCTGTACAGCCGCACCGAACTTGCCGACTTCCTCTGTGTAGACCGCAGCGCGCTTTCCCGCGAATTGTGCCGGATGCGGGATGAGAAACTTCTTGAATTTTCCGGGGCAAGAATCAAGATTCTGGATCATGATTTTCTCCGACACTGAGCTTCAAACTGAAATAAAAGGAAGGCAGGGTGCGTCCTTCGGAGCGCACCCTGTTTTTGCGTTTAATCCTCTAGTCCGTGGCTTCCTGCCACATTCCTCAGATACTCCTCCGGTTCACCGTTGAGAATCAGGTCTGCATACGCCAGAGGGTCGTTATAGATGAGATACTCCAACTCCGACCTCTGCGCCATGGTAACGTCCAACGCATCCTCGACCCCGGTACAGTCGATAGAGATTTTTCTCCCATCCCAGAGCAGCAGCTCCACGCACCCGGCGTCCATGTTGAACGAACAAACTCTTGCATCGTATTTCATAATTTTGTCCTTTCTGCCTTACGGCACTCTTACCGTGGTCTGTCGTGCTTTCTTATGATAAGGTCTGGGACGTTTTCGATGGAAGCAAGAGATTCGTTCTGTTTTCCGAAGAATACAAAAAATCCGAACCCTTCTCCTATCGGAAAAAAGTTCGGATTTTGTTGTTGTGGTGCACCTCCAGGGACTCGAACCCTGGGCCCACTGATTAAGAGAAACCAGCATGCAACAATTGTCAATTTTCAAAATTGCGCAGATCGGTCTTTTTTATTGTTTTATCGCAAATTTAAGTTTTGCGTCTTCTGTATCCTTTGCACTTGTTATCCACTCTCGCATCCGTTATCTAGCCGTTCCGGTGTGCAAAAAGTGTGCAAAAATGTGCAGAGGGCCTATACGGACAAATAAACCACCGGTTCCCTGGCAGGGTTTGAGACAAAGAGGCCGCCCGCTGTGCTTGTCTGCACAGTGAGCGACCTCTTTATGTATCACCGCGCCCTTACAGGTTCGCGCCGTTCGAGGCAATCACGTCCCGGTACCACCAGCCCGAATCCTTCACGAGCCGCTGCTGGGTGGGGTAATCCACATAAATCAGGCCGTAGGGGCAACTGTAGCCCGCCGCCCACTCGAAGTTGTCGAACAGGCTCCACACCGAATAGCCGATCACCGGGATGCCGTCTGCCATGGCGCGGGCCACCTCCAGCAGATACCGGTGGAGAAAGTCAATCCGCTGGGGGTCATGAACCTCGCCGTCCAGCATGACGCAGTCCAGGCCCGAATAGCCGTTTTCGGTGATGAGGATGGGCAGGTGGTACCGCTCGAACCAGAACTTGCTGGCGTGATACAGCACCTTGGGGTGATGTTCCAGGCCGCCGCCGTCTGGGGCTGCCCTGGTAGGCGTAGGCATCGTATTTGAGGGTCGGGGACGATGTCCACCGTGCCCTGGTAGCAGTTAAGCGTAAAGTCCAGGGTTGGGACACCAGGGTCCACTCCTCTGGGGTCATGGTGTACAGCTGGTCCCCGAACTTCTCCTTGGCCCAGGCGGGGTACTGCCCCAGGAATACCGGGTCGGCCCACCAGGTATTGGACATGATGTAGCCGGGGTAGTCGCTCAGAGACTTCTGCCGGGCCTTCTCCACTTCCTCCGGGAGTCGTCCTTGGGCAGGCAGCAGTCCCCGGTGGGGGCCATGCCCACCCTGGTGCCGGGGCAGTTGCGCCGCAGCATCTGCACCGCCCGGCCGTGGGCCAGCAGGATGTGTTTGGTGATGCCCATCATGGTTTGGTCGTCGTTGTGCTCAAAGGGTGCGTGAACTCCTGCCACCAGCCCCAGGCCACAGAACATCTGGGGCTCGTTGAAGGTGAGCCAGTACTCCACCCGGCCCGCCAGGGCTTTGGATACGACCTCCTCATACTCGGCAAACCAGTCGGGGCTGGCAGGGTTCTTCCAGCCCCCCTGCCGGTAAAGGGCGGTGGGCAGGTCCCAGTGGTAGAGGGTCACCAGTGGCTGGATGCCGTTTTTCAGCAGCTCGTCGCAGAGGTCCTGGTAGAACCGGATGCCTGCCTCGTTCACACGGCCCACGCCTTCCGGCAGCACCCGGGGCCAGCTGATGGAAAACCGGTAGGCCTTCAGACCCATCTGCTTCATCAGGGCCACATCCTCTCGCCAGCGGTGGTAAAAATCAATGGAGATGTCGGCGTTCTCGCCGTGGGCGATCTTGCCGGTGCCGTCATGGACCAGGGTGTCCCAGATGGACTCCCCTTTGCCGTCGGCGTTCCAGCCGCCCTCGATCTGGGTGGCCGCTGTGGATGCGCTCCACAGGAAATCTTTGGGGAAGGTGGTCATAATCTGTCCTCCTTGTATTTCAAGAATCCCCCGCCTGGGGTCAGGCGGAGGATTACGAAAAAGAAGTACCTGCCCCGGCAAACTGGGACAGAGGGAAGATAGCTTGTTAATGCTTTAGGAAGTGCAGCAGGGCCTCGGCGGAAGCCTTGGCACCGCCAGGCTCTTCATATCTGCACTGAACTCCGCAGCAGTGGCCTTGTAGGAAGGCTGGGTCAGCAGCTTGACGATGGCAGCCTTCAGGCTTTCGCTGGTGATGGCGTTCTTGTCCAGGAAGGCGCAGCCCAGCCCCAGCTTTTCGATCTGCCGGGCGGTGATGGCCTGCTCCTCCATCTGGGGGATGGCGATCATGGGCACGCCGTAGTAGATGGCCTCGCCGGTGCCCCCCATGCCGGCGTGGGTGATGAACACTGATGCCTGGGACAGGATGTCCAGCTGGGGAACCATCTGGCCTACTTCCACGTTGGCGGGGATGTTCTTCAGGCTGGCGGGGTCGATGGAACCCAGGGCTGCGAAGACGTTGATGTCCAGGTCCCGGACTGCGTCAAACAGGATAGGGTAATACTCCGGCCAGTTGTTGAAGGCGGTGCCCAGGGAAGAGTACAGCAGGGTTTGCCGTTGTCGGGGCCTTCCAGCTGCCGAAGGCGGTCCGCTTGCCGATCTGTACCCCGGTGAACACGAAACTGTCATCGAAAGTCTCGTAATTGGGAACCAACTTTTTCTGCATCATGACCAGGTTGAAGTCCCCGTGGCCGTCGAAGATTTCCTTGACGGTCAGCAGGCGGCAGCCATATTTTTTGGCATAGGTCTGGGCCAACTGCGCCGCGGCTTTGCGCAGAGGGTGGTCCGGCGGGCAGTTCTCGAACCCGGCGGCTACCGAGTAGCTGTCGTTGGAGGGGTAGCTGGTGTAGAGCATGACGTTGGCAACCTTGAGGTTGTCCGCCGCGATTGAAGCAATGCCCGCAAAGTCGTGGACGACAGCGTCGGGTTTGTCGTTTTTCAGGGTGTCCAGCACAGTGTCGATGTAGGCTCCTGCCTCGTTTAAGAACAGGAAGGGCACCGCGGCGGCCACTCCGCCGTCATCCTCTTCTTTCGCCGTCCTCATTATGCTTGTCGTTTTCCGCCATCCAGGAGGGTACGGCGACGAACTTTGCCCCGGTGGGCTCGATGATAGTGCGGAAGGCTTCAGTGGTGAAATAAGTCACCCGGACGCCTTTCTTCACCAGTTCGGTGACGAGGGCCAGGGTAGGATTGATGTGCCCGAAGGCGCCCAGCGATACGAATGCGATATGCATACAAAAACTCCTTTCAAACAACAAAACAGCCATGCAGGCAGCGCAGGACGTTGCCCGCACGGCTGCGGGAAAATAGGTGATGGCTTATTCTGTCAGGCCGTTGTTGGTGATCACTTTTTGATACCAGTAGAAACTGTCCTTTTTCACCCGGGCGCACTGCTTGGGATCGGTCTCGGTGCGGTCCACGTAGACTAAGCCGTACCGTTTGGCAAAGCCCTGGTGGCTGGACACCACGTCTACAAAGCTCCAGGGGCAATAGCCGAACACCGGCAGTCCCTCGTCAATCATGATGGCCAGCTGTTCGATGTGCTCTTTGAGGTATTCGATGCGGTAGGGATCATGGATCTGGCCGTCCGGGCCCAGTGTTTCGCTATAGGCCATGCCGTTTTCGGTGACGATCATGGGCAGACGGTAGCGATTATAGACCTTGCGCATCCCAATATGCAGGCCCATCGGGTCAATGCCCTTATCCATCCACTCGGTTTTGCGCAGGTGGGGATTATCACAGATGTCGAAGGCGTCCGACACCCAGAAGGGCGGCTGGTCGTAGTTGACGGGACCCTCCTTGACTTTGGCGCAAATGCTGAAATAGTAGTTGATGCCGATGAAGTCGGGGGTCGAGGCTTTCAGCACGGCTGCATCTCCGGCAGCGTCTGGGGTAAAGCCCATGACTCTTTAAGTAGCTGGCCACATAGGGTGGATATTCGCCCCGGACACTCAGATCAAGCAGGTAGAACTCCATCAGTTCTTCGGCGTTCTCGGCGGCCAGAACATCCTCGCTGCGGCTGGACTGGGGATAGACCACCTGGATAGCACACACCGGGCCGATTTGGGCTTCCGGGTTGATCTGCCGCAGCAGCGAAATAGCCCGATGCTCGGCCAGCGAGACATGATAGCTCATCTGATAGATGTTCTGCAGGTTCTTCTGCTTGTCCTGCTCAAAGTTGCCGTTCATGATGCCGGCGGCGGTGGCGATGGGCTGTTCGTTCACTGTGACCCACCGCTTGACGCGCCCTTGAAGTGGGTAAAGCAGACCTCGGCGTATTTCAGATAGGCATCGATCATCTTGCGGTCGAGCCAGCCGCCGAAGGCATCCACCAGGGCCTGGGGACATTCAAAGTGATACAGCGTCACCAGGGGCTCAATCCCTTCCAGCAGGTAGTCGATTAGCGTGTCATAGAAGGCCAGGCCCTCGGGGTTGGACTGGCCCGAGGCGTCCGGCATGATCCGGCTCCAGGAAAAGCCCATCCGGTAAACCTTCAAGCCCAGCTCGGCCATCAGGTCCACATCCTCTTCCAGTGGTGGTAATGATCGGCAGCCACCTTGTTGTCGGCGATGCCGGGCGGCGTGCCCCAGGTCGGTGGTGGCAACGCCCTTGCCGCCTTCGTTGTAACCGCCCTCTACCTGAAAGGCGCTGGTAGACGCGCCCCAGAGGAAATTGGTGGGGAAAATCATTTGTTTTGTCAAGTCGATAACACCAGCCTTTTTGATTTTATGGTATCACGCAGTCAAACGCTCTCCAAATCTTTTTGGGAAAAGCCAAACAGATAAGTCAGAACAGCTGCCACGATCAGAGAAGCAAAGGAGGCTACCACGCCAACCACAATGTTGGCATTGGTACCACCCACATAGCACAGCAGAGACAGGAAGTTGGCGGAGGTCATTGCATATCCCTTGAGGTCGAATATGCCGGCGATGGCGCCGCCCACAAAGCCGCCAACGGCCATCGTTACAAAGCAACGGGTAAAGCGGAAGCAGATGCCATACAGAGTGGGCTCGGTGACGCCGCCCAGAATGCCGGAAGCGAAGGCTGCAAAGGATGTGCTGCGATCGTCCTTGTTTTTCAGGCGGAGCGCTGCGCCCAGAGCCACACCGAAGCAGGCCCAGGTGGCAAAGTTGCCGGCGTTCATAGGCCCGCTGCCAATACCGGTTTCAAAGAAATCGGCCATCATGGGCATCATCAGGGCCAGGTGCATACCGCTCATCACCAGGAACTCCCACAGGGCGGCGATGACAGCTACACCGAACCAGCCGGTGGTCATACCGAACCAGGCAAGGCCGCCGCTGATGGCGTTGCCCACAATAGTGCCCAAAGGCGCCAGCAGGCAGAGGATAAAGGGCATGGAAATGAGCAGGCTGAGGAACGGAGTGAAAACGGTGGTCAGCAGATCGGGCATGAACTTTTTGACGATCTTATAGACCAGGCAGAACAGGGGCACCGACAGCATAATGGGCAAAACAGTCTGGGCGTAATTGGTCACAGTGGCAGGGATGCCAAAGACTGTGAACGGCTGCCCGTTGGTGGCAAAAACTGCGAAATCGGGCACCATCAGAATACTGCCGATGAAAGAACCCAGCATACCATTGACACCCAGCTGTTTGGCGGCATTGTAACCCACCAGAATAGGCATAAAGTAAAACGCCGCATCGTACAAGAAATCAAACAGGATATATAAGTTGCTTTCCAGGGTGTACAGTCCCAACAAGTCGGGGCCAAAGATGGAATTAACGGCACGGAACAAGCCTCCGGCCAGCAGCACCGGGATCATGGGGGTCATACAGCCCGCCAGATAACCCATGATATTTTTGAGCACCTGCTTGAACGTCAGCTTCTGCCTGGCAATGGAGGCATCCTCAGCGGCGGCCGCATCATCCTTGACGGCGGCGTTGGCGCTGATGCCTGCCAGCTTGCACAGTTCCTCGTACACTTTGGGCACATTGGTGCCAATGATGATTTGATATTGCTGGCCGCCGCGGACAACCCCCAGCACGCCAGAGATCTTCTTCACGTCGTCATCTTTGGGGACGCTGTCGTCCTTTAGATACAGGCGGAGGCGGGTCATGCAGTGGGTGGCGTCCTTCAGGTTGGCCGCTCCGCCCACCGCTCTCAGGACCTGCTCGGCTATTTTTTTGTTGTCTGTCATTTTTATGTTCTCCTGTTTCAAGTCAGATCGTTGTAAGTGACAAGCCGAATGTCCTGCTGTTCCAGCCAGGCACGGACCTCGGGCCGGCAGAGCATGGCGGCCTCTCGCACCCGGGGGGTGGTCATGGTAGAATGATCCAGCAAGTAAGCATCGATGTATCCCGGATGGAAGACCATCAAGTCGCAAGCTCCCTCATGGGCGTGGGCCACTGCATCCTGGACCCCGGTGAAGGGGTCGGCCTCATAGGCCTTGAAGTCCCTGGGCATATAGGCATAGACCCGGGTATGCCGGAAGATTACTGCCTCGCCGGGACGGCCCATGGCAAAGTAGGGCAGGCCGTGGTGCTGGGCAACAATCTCCAGCCCCTTGAAGAAGTTTGCGCTGGCCACTGCGTGTCCCTCAAAGTAATCCGGCTCCCGTCCGGTAAGGGCCTTGAACTGACGGTACTGGGCCTCGATTTCCTCGATGACTTCCTCCAAAACCACAAAGTCACGGTTACTTTGGCGGCCTCCCGGTAGGTGCGGCTGGGCCTGAATTCCCCTTCGGGGGTGCACAAGCTGGGAATGTGGGAAGGGTCGGTGAGGGGCCGGCCCACACAGATGTTGGTGTGCTGACCCAGGCATAGGGAATGGCCATGCAGCAGCCCCAGGCCGTGGACGGCAGCTGGCATGTTAGTCATGACGCCCACAGAGCGCACCAGCCCGGCAGCTACGGTCGCCGCAATACCGTAATTTACCCCTTCCGAGTAGCCGAGATCATCGGCGCGAATCAGCAGATATTTCATGGTCTTAACCTCTTCCGTCACGGGATTTCAGCTCCTGCAGTTCCTGGTGTACTTCTATGAACTCGCTGGCGATGGTCTCGAAGGTATCGGCAGCCATCAGCTGATCCTCGGCATGCATCAGGAAAATGTTGGTCTTCCAGGTTAGGCCCTGGCCCTGCCATTCCAGCAAGTCAGCGTGGCCGTGGTGGCCCTGGACAAAGGCTTCCTTGCCGTCCTTCATCAGCTGTTCGGCCTGGTCAAAATGGCCGGCCTTGGCCTCTTGGATGGCTTCGATATACATGCCCCGGGCGGTGCCCACATTCGCGATTATCTCAAATGCGATTTCGGTGATCGTTTCCTGAAGTTGTTCTTCCGTCATGGCCCGGGCTTCTTCCACGGAAATTGCCATGGCTCAGCCCTCCAGCACCTTGCGGACGTGGTCCAGAACGGCCTTGCCGTTCATCATACCTTAGTCCTTCATGTCGATGACTTCCACCTTGTTGTTCGGCAGCTCGCCCTGCACCTCTTTCAGGCGGTAGCGGACCTGGGGCCCCAGCAGGATCATGTCAGCACTCTGGTAATTCTTGGCCTCCGACACCGAGTGGGCCGAAATATCGCATTCGTAGTCCTCGGCCTTGGCTGCGTCTTTCATCTTGCGAACCAGAGCGCTGGTGCTCATACCGGCAGCGCACAAAAGAACAATTTTCGTCATAGTTGGGTACCTCCGTATCAATCAGCAATGCAAAGCTCGGATTTATTGTTTTTGTTTCTTATTCCTCGGACTGCTCAGCGACTGCGCCGGCCTTTTCCTCGGCCACAGCCTGGTTGTCAGCGGCCTTGAAGAAGGGATACCAGATGGCGGCGCTCATGATGGTCATCAAGATCTGATAGATGCCGATCTTCCAGGAACCCTGGATCACACCGTAGATGAAGATGGGCATGGTGTTCATGCCGATCAGGCCGGTGGGGCAGGGCATCAGGCCCAGGGTGATGGCGGCCCATGCAAAGACCAGGGAGAGGATGGGGGTGACGATGAAGGGATCAGCATGGTGAAGTTCAGCATCAGGGGCATGCCGTAGACCAGGGGCTCGTTGATATTGAAGATACCGCAGGGCAGGACGATCTTGGAGAACTCTTTGTAGCGCTTGGACTTGGCAAACAGGAACATGACGATCACCAGACCCAGGGTGCAGCCGCAGCCACCGTTGCAGGCAAAGTCGTACATGGAGGTGTTCCACATGTGGGGGATGGGCAGTCCGGCCGGCTGCAGCAGCAGCGGTGTTCTCAGGCAGGTAGGTAAACCACAGGGGGTAGAGGATGGCCAGCACGGTGTAGGAGCCGTGGACGCCGAAGAACCAAAGGATCTGGGCCAGCAGCAGAAGAATGATGAAGCCACCCAGGCTGCCGGTGATGTTGGCCAGAGGGGTCTGGAGCAGGGCGTAGACGGCGTCGATGACGTTGCCCCAGGGAGTCAGGGTAAACAGGCCCCGCAGCAGGCTGGACACCAGTGCGATGGCAGCGCCGGGGATGATGGAAGTGAAGCACTGGGTGACGTTCTCAGGGACGCCGGCAGGCATTTTGATGGTGATGTTCCGCTCCACCAGGGCAATGTTGATCTTGGTGGCCATGATGCCCAGGATGAAGGCCAGGAATACGCCGTGGCTGCCCAGGTAGTCCAGGACGACGACGGTACTGCCGACCTCGTTGGTGGCCACGGGCACCATGATCAGGTAGGACATCAGGGACATCAGGCCGTTGTTGAAGGCCATCTCATCGTGGCCGAAAATCTTAGCCCCGGCGTAGCCCACACTGAACACCATGAACACGCCCATGAAGTTCATGCAGGCATTGTAGACGGCGTTCAGGAAGGCTGCGATTCCTGTCGCCTGGATGAAGCTCTGGTAGGGGTCAATCTGGATGCTGTTCAACAGATTGAACACTGCGCCGATCATGATGATTGCCATCAGGTTTTGGGAGCCTGTGCCGATGCAGCGGACGTATCGGTTCTGGGCGAATGCGGTGGAGATGGGCACCAGTGTGTTCTCAATGAACTGCCCGATGGGATTTTTCTTTGTCTCCGTCATGGGAAGATTCCTCCTTCTTTCTTGAAACGAACGTTTTGGGAAGGCAGCAGCTCTGCAGATTCGCTTTTCCTCCTTGCACCAAAAGTATATCACATCCGGCATTTGATTTGGTTACAAGCACAGCTCCAGCCTTTCAGGGTGGCCGTTTCCATTTCACGTTTTGAAAAGCAGAAAAACATTTTTGCTGGTTTTTGTGCAATTTGACCGCACGAAACCCAGCGCCCCGGGAAGCCAAATGCTCCCGGGGCGCTGGGTTTTCTGTGGCTCAGCCGTTCACCTGACGGGGGTATTCAGGCCCGTGGACAGCATGCCGTTTTTCAATTGACAGGAACCCAGGCTGCAGGGTCTACCAGATCCCACATCTTGGCGGCATCTTGGCCGAAGTAACCCACGCTGTCGTAGGTCACGCTGGCCACATGGCCGCCGATCAGCAGGCCTTCCACCATGATATTTTCACCCCATCCGAAGAAGGTGAACAGGCACTTGCCGCCGTCGGCAGTGGTGTAGACGTTCACCGTCACGTCATCGCCGATGGGGAACCAGTTGACATGGATCTGCTGAGTCAGGGTGTACTCAGCAGGGATCTCGCCGGTGAAGGGAATCTCGGCATAGCCCATCACCTTCTGCATGTACAGGTCGCAGGTCTCCATCCAGGTCATGGAAGAGGTGCCCTCCATGCCGACGCCGAAGCCGTGGCCGTTCAGACCGTAGACATGGAGTTCGGGGTCCAGGCCCAGGTCATAGGTCTGTTTGAACAGCTCCAGGCTGCCTTCCCACTGGTCGTCAGCACCCACGGCGATGAACATATGGGGCAGGTTGGGGTTCTCCGTTTCAATAGGGGCGCCCGAGTAGATCAGATGGGCCACGTCCACATCGCTGTTGACGGCGTCCACGGCGTCGCAGACGTAGTCAGGGTCAAACTGGCTGGGGGTGATGTTGCCGTAAAATTTTTCCAGCATGGTGCGGATGTTGCCGCCGCTGCCCGAGTAGCCGGACACAGCCAGCAGCGAACCCTCCAGGTCAATGCCCCACTGGTCAGAATAATATTTTACCATACGGACAGCCCGCTGCATGTCCATAACGATGTCATCGTTGTTATAGGGGGCCACCCGGCGCTGGAGCAAAAAGCAGTTGTAGCCCAGCTTGTTGAACTCGGGGCAGACGGCGTAGGCCTCCACCGGGTTGCTGCGGCTGGTGTTGCCGCCGCCGGAGGCGACAATGATGGTACCTTTGGCCGAGCTGGGATCATCCAACAGGTAAGGGATCAGGAATGGCTGGAAATCGGCGTTGTCGTAGACCGACTCACCCTCATAGTTCACCAGAGGGAACTGCAAATCCTCCGCCAGGGTGGTGACAGGCATATCGTCGCCCCACAGGTAGATCACTTCGCCGTTGATGCCGTCGCTGTAAGGCTTGAGCTGATGGTCAGCCAGGGCGGCAATGGCATCACGGGCTTCCAGGATCTGCTGTTTGTTGGCGTCGGTCAGGGATTCGGGATGAAGGCCCATCATGACGGTGCCTGCGCTCTGGGCCGCATCCCAGGCGTCTTGGGTGTACAGGGTGGGATAGTTGCGGACCATCTTGTAGTTGTAAACCTGGGTTTCCCACTCAGCCTGCCAGTAGTTGGGGTCGGATTCAGACAGGGTGTTGATTTTGTAAGGGGCCTGACTGTCGAAATGCCGGGGGATCTGGATGCCCAGCCAGTCCAGGATCTGGGCGCAGTTTTCGCTGGAATCCACCGACTGGGCAGAGGGAACAGACATACCCCCGGGGCTGACCGCAAAGGCGGACGCCGGGATACCCATCATCAGCCCGACTGCCAGGACGCTTGCCACCATGGTTTTGACGCTCTTGTTTTTCATAACAATTCCTCCTTGTATCTGAGATTTGCATACCACAGGTCATGCAGGGCCGAAAACCATCACCTCCCGCAGGTTTCCGAAGCCGTTTTTCACACGGCCGATTTGCAGTTCACTTGCCTTTGGCCCATCATGCCACAGGCTGCCAGTTGTTCTGGTCAGCGGCATTGTAGATGGCCTGGGCGTCATTGGTCATAAAACCGGACAGGTCATAGGTGACGGTAATGATGCCGTCGTTCAGCACGCCTTCCACCACCTGCTGCTGGTCAAAGGCCACAAACGTCATATACACTTTGGTCTTTGCATCGTCCACGGCGCAGGTCACATCTGCCTTGCCGAAACCGCCCTCAAAGGTATACTGCTGCACCTGGGTATAGCCCTCGGGGATTTCTGCCGCCTCGCCGACGCCGGCCTCACCGCGACCCATCACCAGGTCAATGAAGGTGTCTGCCATGGGAATCCAATAGGTGGAAGTAGTGCCTTGCAGGCCGGCGCCAAAGCCGTGGCCTACCTCGGCAAAGGTGTGAACTTCCACCACTGTCTTGCCCCCCGAATTGGCCAGAGTCCAAATGTCGGGCATGGCGCCGGTGGCGTCGTTTTCACCCACAGCCAGGAACATGGCGGGCAAATTGGGATTTTCGGTGATCAGGCCCGCGTAGTCGCTGGTATGCTCTCCGTCATACTGGGGGCCGTACAGGGGGCAGACCACGTCCAGATCAGCGCTCATCTGATCCACTGCGTCGGAGGCATAATCTGCATCATACAGGGTGGGCTGAACATTGCCATACAGGTTGGCCACTTCTCCCAGGATGGTGCCCGAACCGCCCGAGAAGCCGCTGGCGGCGATACAGTCCATACCGCCCAGTCCCAGGCTGTCGGCATTATATCGCAGATACCGGACAGCCCGCTGCATATCCAGCCAGGTATCTTCCTGGCTGTAGGGGGCCACCCGTCGCTGGAGCACATAGGCGTTGTAGCCCAAATCCTGGAAGGCCTCGGCGATGGGATAACCTTCCATGGCGTTGCCGCGGGAAGAATAACCGCCGCCAGCAATCACAATCATATTGCCCTTGGCTGCCAACTGGTCCTCCACCAGATAGGGCACCAGGAAGGGTTTCATATCGGCGTTGTCATAGCTCTCGGCGGTAAAGTCGGAGACCTCCACCGTCTCGGCTGTGGCCGGTGCATCCCCCCAGATGTACCACATACAGTCGGCTGCCGGTGCATCCTGAACCAGTGCTTCCCGCTGGGCCACCGCATTGTCAATCATACTCTTGGAGACATCGTCGATGTTGTCTGGGTCGATGTTCAGCAGGGTGTTGGCCGTTGCGGTATAGGCATCCCAGCTTTCAGCCTGATAGGCCGTGGGCACGTTGCGGATCAACTTGTAGTTATAGAGTTCTGTTTCCAGGGCTTTCTGGTAGTAATCGGGGTCGCTTGGGTCCAGATCCAGGGTCTGGACCGGCATATCGTGATAGGTCTCGACCGGGCCCTCCGTTGTTTCCTCGCTGGACGCTGCAGCCGAGGATACAGCCTGCGACGACACAGCACTGGAGGTGGTGTTGCCCTGCTGGCACCCACTCATCGACAGCAGCAGGGCTGCCAGCAGGCACCCGGACAAAAGTCGTTTGTTCCATTTTCTCATCTGATTGATCTCCTTTCTTTGCAATCCGCTCATCTGTTTTTTTCTTCCAAACACATAGACTGTGGAAAGACGGCTTTTCACTTCTGCAATTTCAGTCATCTTGCACTAAAATTATAACATGTATGGAATACAATTTGGTTTCAAATGCATTTGCTCTGTTTCAGGAGCTGATTTTCTTTTTCAGTTTTTGAAAGATCGAAAAAAGTTTCAGCCGTTTTTTGTGCAGACCGCAAAAAAAGACCGCGGTGCGCTATGCGCAACTGCGGTCTTTAAAATGGTATTCCTTATTGAAATGCTTTGTCGTAGGCTCGCAAATACCCCATCAGAATCAGGTCGTTGGCCATCAGCGCCGCATATTTGCCCACATCATTGCGATTGGTCGTGCCGCACTGGAGGATGAAGTCTGCGGTGTTGAGATAGGGGCTGGCCAGGTTTTGGGTGATGATCAGCATCTTGCACCCGCTGGACAGGATAGCGTTGCAGATGTCGGGGTATCGGGTCAGATAGCTGCCGCCCACACTGCAGATGATGGCAAAGTCCTTTTCGGTTAGGCTGCGGGCGCATTCCAGCTGGGTGGCATAGTCCATGAACAGCTCCACATAGCGGCCCATCATCATCATTTTGCTCTGGAAGTAGTGGCCGATGTCCCACAGGAAGTGGTGAGAGAGTAGGCGGCTTTGCCGCAGTCGTGGAGCGTCTTGACAATGTCGGGGATCACCTGGGCATTTTCGGGGCAATGGTGGTGTAGATATTGCCGATCAGAGCGTCCCTGTAGGCGCTGATGGCAGTTTCTTGGTTGTTGTGGAGCATAGTATAGAACTGGCGGGAATAGTCGGTCCGCATGGTAAAATCCCGTTCCATCCAGGACTGAAACTCCTTGAAATTGTCCATGCCCAGAAACCGACAAAAGCGGGAAATGGATGCGTTGGAAGTATAACACAGGTCTGCGATCTGGCTGAGGGCCAGCCCCTTCAGCTGGGAGTAATTCCGCAGCAGTGCCACTGCTATGTCGTAGTTTGCGTCCCGTTCCGGCGCCGAGCTCACATAGCTGAGCAGACGGTCCAACAGGGAGCCCATCATTTTCACATTATTCATCCCTACAGCCCTCCCTGCACCATTTGTTCCAATCGGATTTATTGTAACACACCCGTCAGTATTCTGTCAAACCCAAACTTTCCCGGGATGCAGGCCGTCAAATCCAGCATGACCACCGGTCGACAAAATCCAGATTCAGCTTTACAGTATCCGTCAAGCAAAGGCTGATGAAGGCAGACCACAAGTTCTACAAGGCCCACGGCATCTATGATTTCCCCCAGAAGCAGAAAAAGCGGATTCTCCAGATGAAGCTGGTGGGGGCCATCTTGACTGTCTCCCTTCTCTCCAGAAAAAGATGAAGGGACAAATAAACCAGTACATCATCGGGTCCCATGAAAAAGTGGTCCAAGAAGCGAGGCAATCACTATCGCTGCCTCAGAGGCATTATAAAAACACCTCGTTCAAGCAAACAGCCTGCCGGTCCAATATGACTGGCAGGCTGTAATTTTGCTTTGCCCGAAAACTCAGGCCTTGTAATAAGTTTGCCTGGGGCTGCCCGGGCGATCCGGGATCGTCATCTTCAGTTTGCTTGTTTCCACCAGCGGCAGTACATACTGGCGGATAGCATAGGAGGCCGTCTTAATTCCCAAAAAGGCAGCAATTTCCTGCCGGATGCGCGGAACTGTGCAATAGGAAAGCAAGTCCGTCTGTGCCCCATCACAACTCGGTTCTGCCGACTCCATGGAATGACGGAGAGTCACCACAAATTCTCCGCGACGGTTTTCATGTTTCGCTTACAGAAGGCAAGCGCTTCTTCCACCATTTCGGCTATGGTTCCCTCAATGCGCTTATTAATATTTCTGTTCAAAGGCAGTTTTCACCGCAAAAGCCGTCCGAAAGGGCGGCTTTTGCCTACATAGAGAAAAAGGGGGATGACCGCTATCGTTTATGTGACGAGAGATTTTGGTTTTCGCCGGGGCGAGATCTACTTCGCAGACCTTGATCCGCACTATGGTTCTGAGCAGGGGAGTGAACGTTCTGTTATCGTGACTCAAAATAATACAGAAAATAAATTCGCACCGACCGTGATCGTAGCTGCTGTAACCTCAAAAGTCTCCAAAAAGCCAAACCAGCCTACCCATGTTCTCATTGAGAAGAACCCTGCGTTCAGCCGTCCGTCTGTGGTGCTGCTGGAACAGATCTTCACCATTGATAAGGAACGCATCAACAGTTTTATGGGAATGACCAGTGAGTGGGAGATGGCGCAAATTGAAAAAGCCCTGAAATGCAGTCTGGCACTGGATCGGGAAAATATTCGCAATAAAAATTGCAATTCGACATAATTTCAAAATAAATACAGGCTGTATTTAGTAATACGACTGACATCCTTGCAAACACGGATGCAACCGTATATTCTTGGAGCAGGACGGTTGATTGATCGCCTGAACAAAAACATCTGAACTGAAAGAGGTGCGATATGGCATATACGAGAAACGAGATCAAAGAACTGGAGCCTATGGTCAAGTCAGGTAAGAAGCGGTTTGTCCGCTATCAGGAGAGTGAGGAACTCTACTCGGTGGGGCTGCATACATTTGAGCAGATTGCAAAAGAAGCAGGAGCAATCTACAAGATTCGCCGCTTGGTATTGGTGAATCTGGACATCTTCGATGAGTATCTGGATACTTTTCGGATGTGATTTTTGGCTTTCGGTGTGCAGCCGGAAGCCATACATAAAATCAACCTGTTCTTGTGATTCTGGGAAGATTAGAGTATAATGAACATAGTAACATTCGCTGAGATGGGAGGGTGTCGCATGGGCAGTTATCTGAATCCGGGCAGCAAAGGCTTTCAGGAAAGTCTGAACTCGGAGATCTATGTGGACAAGACAGGACTGATCGAAAAGACAAATGCGGTTTTGAACACGCGGCAGAAGTTTCTCTGTGTCAGCCGTCCCCGGCGTTTTGGTAAGTCGATGGCAGCGGATATGCTGGCGGCATACTATGACCGCGGCGAGGATTCTGCACCGCTGTTCCATTCCCTGAAAATCAGCAATGCGGCATCATACCAGCAGCATTTGAATCAGTACGATGTGCTCAAGGTCAATATGCAGGAATTTCTCAGCATGACGCACAGCATGGATGAAATGCTGACGATGCTGCAAAAGTATCTGGTCTTTGATCTGACCGACCATTTTCAGGAAGTCCGTTTCCGGGATGAGAACAACCTGATTCAGGTCATGAAAGATATTTACGCAAAAACAAAGCGGTCTTTTGTGATCCTGATCGACGAATGGGATTGCCTGTTCCGGGAATATCAGCAAAATCAGGATGCACAGAAGAAATATCTGGACTTCCTGCGGGCATGGCTGAAAGACAAGGATTATGTCGCGCTGGCCTATATGACGGGTATTCTGCCCATCAAGAAATATGGCTCCCATTCTGCGCTGAATATGTTCACCGAGTATTCCATGACCGACCCCGGTGAACTGGCAGAGTACTTTGGTTTTACCGAATCGGAAGTGACCACTCTCTGCGAAAAGTATCAGATGAACTTTGAGGAAGCCAAGGCGTGGTACGATGGCTATGACCTGATTGCTCATCGGCAGGCCGGAGATGAACATTATTCCATGTACAGCCCTAAATCTGTGGTGGAGGCAATGCTGCGGTACAAGTTTGGAACCTACTGGAATCAGACGGAAACATATGAAGCCTTGAAAAATCTATATTCAGATGGATATGGATGGCTTGCAGGATGCAGTTGTCCGAATGCTGGCAGGTGAAGCTATAAAAATCAACACAGGCACATTCAGCAACGACATGACTACCTTTGCCAGCAAGGACGATGTGCTGACATTGCTAGTGCATCTGGGGTATCTGACCTATAACAGCGCAGACGAAACCGTGATGATTCCCAACAAGGAAGTTTCGCAGGAGTACGTCAATGCCATCAGTACGATGAACTGGCATGGTGTGATGGATTCCGTAGAAGCATCACGCAAACTGCTGGATGCACTATGGGCGATGGATGCGGATGCTGTTGCAGCCGGAATTGATAAGGCACACGAAGAAGTGTCGATTCTTCAATACAACGATGAAAATTCGTTGAGCTGTACCATCAATCTGGCATTCTACTTTGCACGAGAATACTACACGATGGTGCGAGAACTGCCAGCAGGAAAAGGCTTTGCAGATGTTTGTATGATTCCCCGGAAGCTGCATCTGGACAAGCCGGCGGTAGTGATCGAGCTGAAATGGGACAAGAGTGCGGCTGGCGCATTGGCTCAAATCAAGGAGAAGCATTACGGCAATGCGCTGAAGGATTATCAGGGCAATCTGCTGTTAGTTGGCATCAATTATGATAAGGCCACAAAGAAGCATGAGTGTGTGATCGAGAAAATCAAAAAGTAAAGATTCCATAACTGGTTCGCCGTTTCCTCCCGGATGCGGCGAATTTTTTTGTCCCCCATCGGTCCGACATCCTTGCAAAGACGGAGAACATCGGGTATCCTTGGAGCAGGACGGCAGAAATTGATTTCATAATCTTTTTACATCGCCAACAGCGCATAGTATCGCGGATGGTATCCGCTGTTTACTGTAATGCTCGGTACTGGCTGTCGCATTGGCGAGGTGTTGGGTCTGCGGTGGCAGGACATTGATTTCAAGAATCGGACGATCAATATTAACCATAATCTGGTCTATCGTGCGCAGGATGATGGCACCTGCATCAATCGGGTCAACTCCCCTAAAACCAGCGCAGGTATCCGTATCATCCCCATGCTGGACGAGATGTTCGACGCTTTTCTGGAAGAATATCAGTATCAAAAGGTGATTGGATTCTCCACGGATGAAATTGATGGTTATTCTGGATTTGTGTTCTGCACGGGGGAAGGCAAGGTCTATCTGCCGGGAATGATCAATCGTACGATTCATACAATCTGCGCAGACTATAATAAGGAAGAAGCAGCCAAGGCTGATGCAGAAGATCGTGACCCGATTCTCCTGCCCAACTTTAGCTGCCACCATCTCCGGCATACGTTCTGCACCCGTTTCTGCGAAAACGAAACCAACCTGAAGGTCATTCAGGAGATCATGGGTCATGCGGATATTTCCACTACAATGGATGTGTACGCAGAAGCGACCCAAGAAAAGAAGAAGGCATCCATGACTGCTTTGCAGAGCGCACTGCTCATAAGGTAAGATCTGGATGCAGAATAACCGAGATGTTCTCCTCTGTTGGGCAATGAAGCACATCACGGATAGTTATGTTCAACAGCCTGCCACAAAGTCCGTCCCAGTTTCCGTCAAGACCCTTGGAAAATGGGTCGTGAACAAAACTGTGTACAACTTTCGTGGACAGTGTTGGAGCTTGACGGACTGTTCCCGATGAACTTCGCCAGTTTTGAGGATGTTATTGGAGCCTGTTGGACGAAAACAGGGCTGAATCTTGCCACATCCCCACAATGAAGCCCATCGACCAGTAAAAGAAGGCTGCCGGGGCTCCGCCGGCGCAAAGCTGTGCGAAGCTGCCGGAATTGTCCCCGGAGCGTCCGGAACCTAGAATCAATATAAAAGAGCCGCTGCACCTGTGTGAACTGCACCCCATTTGTTAGACAGTATGGTATACTGTTTAGGAAATGGGGTGTTTTTGTATGCCAAAGGGACAACGAAAGTACAACGGAACGCAGAAGGTAGAAATCATTAAACGAATCCACAGAGAAAACCTGAGCTTTAAGGGAGCGTCCAGAGAATATGGCATTTCGGACCGTACACTCAGGGACTGGGAGCGCATTTATTGGGAGGAAGGAGAAGAAGCACTTCTGTTAGAGCGTCGAGGACGAGCCTGTGCCGCCGGTGGGACGCAGAAAGGTCGGAAGCCAAAGCTGGATAAGCAAGTAGAAGAAGATCTTATTGCAGAAAATCAGCGACTTCGGATGGAAATCGACTACTTAAAAAAATTGAATGCCTTGGTGCTGGAAGAGGAACGCCAAAACAGAAAGCACAAGTAGTTCAGGAGCTAAGGCAGAAATATCCATTGAAAGCATTGCTGCAACTTGCCGGACTTCCTCGCAGCACATTCTACTACTACCTGCATCGGTCTCAAAATCCTGCGAAGTACCAGATGGTAAAAGAACAGATCATTACAATCTTCAATGAGAACAAGAAGCGATACGGATATCGCAGAATTACACAAGAACTACACAACAACGATATTTGTGTGAATCACAAGACGGTTCAGAAACTCATGAAGCAGCTGGGCTTAGTCTGTCAGGTTCGCGCAAAAAGAAAGTACAACTCCTACAAGGGTGAAGTCTGAGAAGTTGCGCCAAACTTGCTGGAACGGCATTTCAAGACAAACCAGCCAAATCGAAAATGGGTCACAGATGTTACTGAATTCAAAGTGAACGACCAAAAACTCTATCTGTCTCCAATTCTCGATCTGTTCAATGGCGAAGTTGTCAGCTACAACCTGAGCCGCCATCCAAATTTCAAACAGATCACGGATATGCTGGAGGGCGCTTTTCAGAAGCTGCCAAATAAGGTTGACAATCTAATTCTGCACTCTGATCAGGGCTGGCAGTACCAGATGAAGTCCTACCAGAATCTACTGAAGGCAAAGGGCATTACACAGAGCATGTCTCGGAAAGCCACTTGTCTGGACAATGCGGTTGCCGAGAACTTCTTTGGACTGCTCAAGACAGAACTGTTCTATTTGGAAAAATTTGATTCCATTGACCAGCTTGAAAAGGCCATTATCGATTACATCGACTATTACAACAATCGCCGAATCAAATTAAAACTAAACGGCCTGAGCCCTGTGCAATACAGGATTCAGACCGTTGGAGCTGCTTAATTCAATTTTTGTCTAACTTTTGGGGTTCATTTCAATTCGGGGGCGCACCCTGTTTTTGTTTTGTACAAGGCTGTACTCAGCGCATTTCGTAAATGTTACCGCAGTGTCTTATAGGTTTCTTCTGCCACAGGTTCGCACCATTCGTTGGAGGTATCCTCGCCGGGCACTTCCACGGCCAGATGAGAGAACCAGCAATCGGGTGCAGCACCATGCCAGTGCTTGACCTCCGGGGGAATGTTCACCACATCGCCCGGATGCAACTCCAGCGGAGCTTTGCCCCATTCCTGATAGTAGCCCCGGCCTGCCACGCAGACAAGGATCTGCCCGCCGCCCTTTGCGGCATGATGGATATGCCAGTTGTTCCGACAGCCCGGTTCAAAGGTGACGTTGTAAATGCCTGCCTGTGCGGTGGACAAGGGTGCCAGATAGCTTTTTCCGCTGAAATACTGCGCAAAACCGTCGTTGGGTGCGCCGATGGGGAACACCATTTCACTCTGGTGCTTTGCCATGGCATCCTCCGCAGCGTCCTCCGCCCAGACTTCCTTTGCCATGCGGAACGCCGCCCACGCCTTGGGCCAGCCTGCATAAAATGCCGCATGGGTCAGGATCTCTGCGATCTCACACCGGGTAATGCCGTTGTTTTTTGCCGCCGTCAGGTGATACCGAAACGAGGCGTCCGTCAGTCCCTGCGCCATCAGTGCCACCACCGTCACAAGGCTGCGGTCCCGGAGGGAGAGTTTATCCTCCCGGCTCCACACCTGCCCAAACAGTACCTCATCGTTAAGTTCTGCAAACTTTGGCGCAAATTCGCCCAGAGTATCCCGCCCTGCGGTCTGTTTTACTGCCATTATACGTTCCTCCCCATCTCGTAAGCCTGTGCCATGGCAGGCGTACTGCGCACTGCACCTGGCTCGTAAACGCCACTTGCTACAAGAGTGCCTTTTTCCACGGCACCTGCCACACAGTCTGCATAGCCCCGGAAGCAGGCCAGCGTAGTATCTGCAGAGGTTTTTTCCTCGTCTGCCATAGTGGTAATATAGTAGAACTCTTTGTCTTTAACCTCCTGCCACCGTGCCACAGTGCGGTCAATGACCGCTTTCAACTGGGCACTGATGGAGTAGAAGTATACCGGACTTGCCAGCACAATGACATCGGCGTCGATCATCTTTTGCAGGATGTCTGCCATATCATCCTTGTGGACGCAGGCTCCGCCGTGGGTGCTGCAGTAGTAGCAGCCGGAACAGGGAGCTACTTTTTTCTCGGCAACCCGGACTTTTTTTACCTTGTGCCCAGCGCCCTGCGCCCCACGCAGAAATTCATCGCACAGAATATCAGAGTTGCCGCCCTTCCGGGGGCTGCCTGACAAAATCAATATCTTCTTGCTCATAGGGACCTCCTTGACAGCGGAGCGTGTCCGCATTATGATGTTGATAGAGTTTAATTTTATCATATAACTTAAAGTGTGCTTTAAGTCAAGGGCTTTTTGAAAAAAACGGAGGTTTCAGATGATCTATACCGTAGGCGAAATGGCACAAAAGCTGGGCGTACCTGCCTCCACCCTGCGCTACTACGACAAAGAAGGGCTGCTTCCCTTTGTGGAGCGTTCCTCCGGCGGTATTCGGATGTTCCGGGAAAACGACTTCGAGTGGCTGCAGGTCATCCGCTGCATGAAAAAAGCCGGAATGTCCATCAAAGATATCCGGCAGTATATCGAGCTTGCCATGCAGGGAGACGACACCATTGACATTCGGTTGGAAATGTTTCAGCATCAGCGGGAGGTGCTCACCCAGCAGATCCAGCAACTGCAACACACGCTGGAAACGGTGGAGTATAAGTGCTGGTTCTACGAGACAGCCAAAGCCGCCGGAACGATAGATGCCCCCGGTGCTATGACGGATGCGGATGTCCCGGAGCGGTTCCGTGCCATCCGGCAGGAGCTGCGGGGGCAGAGTGAAGAATGAAAAAGCAACGCTAAAACGCCGTTCCGATTGCTTCCGGAACGGCGTTTCTCTTAATCTTCTAATCCGTGACTTCCTGCCACATTTCGCAGATATTCTTCCGGCTCGCCGTTCAGAATCAAATCTGCATAGCCTAGCGGGTCATTGTAGATGAGATAGTCTAATTCTGACCTCTGCGCCATAGTCACATCCAACGCATCCTCGACCCCAGTGCAGTCGATGGGAATTTTTCACCCATCCCGGAGCAGCAACTCCACGCAGCCGGTGTCCATGTTGAATTTGCAGACTCTTGCATCGTACTTCATGTTTGTGTCCTTTCTGCCTTACGGCACCTTTACAGTTGTGACTTTCGTTACACGATTCTTCTGATAAGGTTTCGGACACACAGCCGTCAGGGAAGAACTCGAATTTTCATTTCCGAAGAAAACGAAAAATCCGAACCCTTCTCCTATCGAGAAAAGGTTCGGATTTTCATTGTTTGGTGCGGATAAGAGGACTTGAACCTCCACCGAGTTGCCCCGATTAGAACCTGAATCTAACGCGTCTGCCAATTCCGCCATATCCGCATATTCTGTTTTGTTCGTGGGCCGTTCGGCTCGGAACGTTAGTTATTATACCATGGAATCCGGAATTGTCAAGCGCAATTTCAAAAAAAGTTGTACTTTTCGGCAGAAAGCGGAAAAGCAACGGAAATACGTGTTAAAATGAGCCGGAAAAGCAAAAAATCAGACCGGAAACCTTTCGGCTTCCGGTCTGATTCCTAGCAGGGTGCCTTGTGGGACTCGAACCCACGGTCTCCAGATCCACAATCTGGCGCGTTAACCGACTACGCTAAAGGCACCACATAATATGCGCCCGAAGGGACTCGAACCCCCGGCCCACTGCTTAGAAGGCAGTTGCTCTATCCACCTGAGCTACGGGCGCACGTTGTTATCCCATGGGGTACTTATCTGGCGGCAGTGTGCGTTCGGCACACGCTGCGAGAAGTATAATACCATACGCATAGGCTTCTGTCAAGCGGAATTTCAAATTTTTTTGGATTTCCCGGCGCAGGGGGCATTTTGGGGTCACAGCAGCCACATTCCGGCGGCCCCAAGGGCAAAACCGAGCAGAGCACCGGCGGCCACATCCCGGACATAGTGCGCCCCGGCAAGCACCCGCAGGGCGCAGATGAGCAGGGCCACCACCACCATGCAGGCCCCGGCGGCGGGGTAGAAGTAGCACCACACAGCGGCCAGCACGGCGGCGCTCAGGGCGTGGCGGGAGGGGAAGGACTTGCCGTGGGTCTCCTTGGGCACCAGCGGCGTGAAGCCGGGCTGCTCATACGGGCGGGGAAAGTTCAGCCTGGCCCGCAGGAGTGTGCCGCCCAGAAAGACGAAGGCCGGCACAAAGACTGCCCGGGCGATGAGCTGCATAAAATCCAGAGCGGCGGCGCGGTTTGCGGAGAGCAGCCGGAACCACCGGACATTCAGCAGCACCAGCAGCAAAGGGTAGCAGGCAAAGGGCACGGCAGGCAGCCAGCGGTTCAGGGCGATCACCAGCTTTTTCAGGGCGGGGCGGGCCTCCAGCCAGCGCAGCAGGGTCTGGTAGCGTTCCGGGGTCATGGTATCCCTCCCTCAAAAACAGGTGTCCAGATAGTTTTCAACATCAAACGGCTCAGGTGTGGAATCTTTGCGCAGGTAGAGCGGGTGATGGGGATGGCCCTTTTTGCTCCGCTTGCCAAAGGTGACCCACGGGATGTCCCGCTCTCTTGTCAGGGCCACCATCTCCCGCATCAGGCCGGGCAGGTAGTCCCGCTTTTCGATCAGGGTGCCCCATGCGGCCCACATGGTGGGCTCGGTCTCGGCCAGAACGGCCCGCAGCCAGCGCAGGTTCTCGTCGCAGAGGGCGCGGTCCGGCACCCGGTCCATGTCGTTGGGGTCGGTGGCGCGCTGGGGATATACGTTGAACATGATCCAGCTGTCAAAGCCGTTGGCGTTGGCCAGCCGCTCCACACTCTTTAAGGTAGGGTCCAGCGCGCCGGGCTGGGCGGTGCTGGGGTTGATGCCGATGCACACCAGCGGGTGCCTGCCCACCCGGCCCAGCACATAGCGGTAGGGCAGGTAGGTGTGGGGCTCGTAGTACCAGATGCCGCCGGGGTATTCCCCCGCTTCCAGGCGGGGCAGCTGTTCAGTCTGCATGAAAATGTACCTCACAAATATGGTTTCCTATTTATCGTACCTGAAAAAATTCTGTAAATCAACACCTTTGCCGGAGAAAGTCTCCCATAAATCCGAATTTCATGTTATACTGTTCTTGGACCTGTGCCGCATACACGGCGGCACGGGCCGGGAAAGGAAAACAGGAGCCATTGAAGAAGGGAGTTCTGCTATGGCCATGATAGAAGATTATAGAAGCGCCCTGCGCGCGGGCCAGCGTGCCTACCGCGCCTGCGTGGCGCGCGGCCAGTCGCCGTACCTTGCGGTGCTGGATGATATCCTGAACGGGGTGAACATCGTTGCCCAGGAACCGCTGGGGCTGGTGGATATCCCCGCCGAGAGCATTGTGGGCACCAAGACCAGCGGACGGCACACAGCCTTTGCGGCCAACTTTATGCCCCTGCTGGAAGAGGACACCGAGTTTGCCATCAAGTGGTCGAATCTCTGTGAGGCCCATCTGGAGGAGGGCATCCACACCCCCATCATTGCCTACGAATACCTGAACAAGTTCTATGTGCAGGAGGGCAACAAGCGGGTGTCTGTCCTCAAATACTACGAGGCGGTCACCATTCCGGGCACGGTCACCCGGCTTGTTCCGGCCCGGAACGACACGCTGGAAAACAAGATCTACTACGAGTTTCTTGATTTTTATAAGCTGAGCAAGATCAACAATGTCCAGTTCTCCCGGCTGGGCGGCTATGCAAAGCTGCAGACGCTGGTCTGCAAGGCCGCCAGCGAGGTATGGTCGGATGACGACCGGCTGAACTTCTCGGCCCTGTATACCATGTTCAGCCAGCAGTTCTATGCGCTGGGCGGCTCTGTCCTGGAGCTGACCCCGGGCGACGCGCTGCTGGTGTACCTCTCGGTCTACCGGTATTCGGATGCCTGCCAGTCCACCCCCAGCCAGGTGCGGGAAAACCTGGCCAAGCTGTGGGATGAGATCAAGATCCTGACGGAGCCCCACGCCGTGGAGCTTTCGCTGGAGCCAAAGCCCGGCAGTGAGCCGCTGCTGAACAAGCTGAACATCTTCAGCAAGCCCAGCCAGCTCAAGGTGGTGTTCCTGCACGAGTACGATGCCAAGAACAGCGCCTGGGTGCGGGGCCACGAAAAGGGGATCGAGGCCCTGAAAAAGGAATTCCCGGACCGGCTCATCATCACCAACCGGGAAAATGTCTCCCCCGAGGTGGACGCGGAGCAGATCATGGAAGAGGTGGCCCACGACAACGCGGACGTGGTGTTCACCACCAGCATCCGGATGCGGCCCGCCTGCCTCAAGGTGGCGGCCCAGCACCCCAAGACCCGGTTCCTGAACTGCTGCCTGAACGCGCCCCATCCGCTGGTGCGCACCTATTATCCCCGCACCTATGAGGCCAACTACCTGCTGGGAATGCTGGCGGGTATCCTGAATCTGACCGACCGGGTGGGCTATGTGGCGGCCAACCCCGTTTACGGTGTGCCTGCGGCCGTCAATGCTTTTGCCCGGGGCCTGCGCACCGTGCGGCCCAACAGCCATATCCTGCTGCGCTGGGCCTGCCTGCAGGAGCCGGGAAAGCCGCTGGATTTCTCCGACTGCCCGGATATCGAGCTGTTCTACGCCTGCAGCCCCTTTGAGCCCACCGGCAGCGCCAGGGAATACGGCCTGTGCCGCCGGATGCCGGATGGCAGCATCCAGCCGGTGGCGCTGCCGGTCTGGAAGTGGGAAGTGTTCTATATCGGCATCATCCGCTCCATCTTCGAGGGCACCTGGGACAGCGGTTCCAGCGGCAAGGCCATCAACTACTGGTGGGGCTTCCGCAGTGACGCGGAGCGGCTGGATTACTACGAGACCCTGCCCAAGGGCACGCAGCAGCTGCTCGATCTGCTGGAAAAGAACCTTGCGGCCAACGAGTTCCCCATCTTCCCGGCGGGCATCTTTGCGCAGGGGCATATCCCCAAGGCACCCACTGCAGACACCTACACCCCCAAGGAACTGATGGAGATGGACTGGCTGGGCGAGTGCGTGGAGGGCAGCCTGCCCCGGTACGATCAGCTGGATGTCAGAACGCTGGGCCTGCTGGAGATCAACGGCCTGAGCAGCCTGAAAGAGACGACGCTGTAAAAAGCTCAACAGAACGGAGTGTTGCGGACGTGAAGATACTTGCAATTTCCGATACCCCCTCCAAGGCGCTGTGGGACTATTGCTCCCGGGAACGCCTGGCCGGGGTCGATCTGATCCTCTCCTGCGGGGATCTGCCAAAAAAATACCTCGAATATATAACAAATTTTACAGCGGCCCCCATTTTGTATGTCCACGGCAACCACGATGGCTCCTACCGCACAGAGGGCGAGCCGGGCGGCTGCATCTGTGTGGACGATCAGGTGTATGTCTGGAAAGGGCTGCGCATCATGGGGCTGGGCGGCAGCATCCGCTACAACAGTGAGGAGACCTTCCAGTATACGGAGCGGGAAATGCGCCGCCGGATGCGGCGGCTCTGGTTCAAGGCCCACCGGGCGGGCGGCATCGACCTGCTGCTGACCCATTCCCCGGCGGCTGGCCTGAACGATGGCAACGACCGGGCCCACAAGGGCTTTGCCTGCTTCAACGACCTGCTGGAGGAGTACCAGCCCAAGTGGTTCGTGCACGGGCATGTCCACCTGAGCTATAATGCCAACCTGCCCCGGGTGTGCACCCACGGCCAGACCACGGTCATCAATGCAACGGAGCGCTATACGTTTGAGATCCCGGACCCGGACCCGGTGGCCCGGAAGCGCTTTTTCTGGAATGACCCGGCATTTCCCACCAAAAACTGAAAAAGGAGAAACACCCAATGGAACAAAATGAGAAGCTGCGGGCGCTGGAGACCCTGCAGAAGAAGCTGTACGCCTACAACTGCGCCTCCAACAGCCTGTATCTGGACGCTGTGACCGTGGCCCCCAAGAACACGGCCGAGGGCCGGGGTGTGGCCCTGAGCATTCTGGCCGGTGAACTGCAGAAGCTGATGACCGCCCCCGAGACCCTTGCACTGGTGGAGGAGCTCTATGCCCGGCGGGAGACGCTGGACACCCTCCACCGCCGCGAGGTGGAGGAGCTGCGCCGCAGCTGCCGGCAGCTCACCCGCATCCCCGCCGAGGAGTATATGGCATACAGCGAGCTGACCAACCGCGCCAGTGATGTCTGGCACAAGGCAAAGGAAGAAAACGACTTTGCCTCCTTCTGCCCCATCCTGCAGGAGCTGGTGGAGTATAACCGGAAGTTCGCGGGCTATTATGATGCGGAAAAAGCGCCCTACGATGCCCTGCTGAACGAGTATGAGCGGGGCGTGGACACCCAACAGCTGGACGTGTTCTTTGACACCCTGCGCAAGGGGCTGGTGCCCCTCATCCGGGCCATCGGCGAGAAGCCCCAGATCGATGACAGCTTCCTGCATCTGGAATATCCGGTCGAGCAGCAGAAGGCGTTTGCGGACTATCTCATGGAGGTCATGGGCCTTGACCGGGGCCACTGCGGCCTGGGTGAGACCGAACACCCCTTTACGCTGGAGTTCAACAACAAGGATGTCCGCATCACCACCAACTACGACCTGCACAATGTGGCCTCCTCGATGTACTCCGTTCTCCACGAGGGCGGCCATGCCCTGTATGAGCTGGGCATCCGGGATGACCTGCAGTACACCTGCCTGACTGGCGGTGTGTCCATGGGCGTGCACGAGAGCCAGTCCCGCTTCTACGAGAACCTCATCGGCCGTTCCCGCGCCTTTATCGGGGCCATCTATCCCAAGGTGCAGGAATTCTTCCCCGCACAGCTGGGAAATGTGACTGCGGAGCAGTTCTACCGCGCCGTGAACAAGGTGGAGCCCAGCCTCATCCGCACCGAGTCCGATGAGCTGACCTACTGCCTGCACGTTATGGTGCGGTACGAGATCGAGAAGCAGCTCATTGCGGGCACCCTGACGGCAAAGGAGGTCCCTGCCGCGTGGGCAGAGCTGTACAAGGAGTATCTGGGCGTGGAGGTTCCCAATGACCGCGAGGGCTGCCTGCAGGACAGCCACTGGTCGGGCGGCTCCTTCGGCTACTTCCCGTCTTACGCTCTGGGCAATGCCTACGGTGCCCAGATGCTCCACAATATGGAGCAGGAATTCGATGTATACGGCGGCGTGGCCCACGGGGATCTCTCCGCTGTCACCGGCTGGCTGCGGGAAAAGGTGCACCAGTACGGCCACCTGCTGGAGCCTGCCGAGGTCGTCAGAAATGCCTGCGGTACCTTTGATGCACACTACTATCTGGATTATCTGACCAAAAAGTATACGGAACTGTACAACCTGTAATTAACCCGCACAAAACAAAGCCCTCTCGGCCAATCGGCTGAGAGGGTTTTGTTATATATGCTGTTGCAAAGGGCGGCGGGAAGCTTTCCCGCGCAAGTGAAACGGGCCATTCCATCGCCCGCCCTATTGCCTGCGGCAACAGGGTCCCACCCCAGCGGACACTTGCTTTGGGAAACTTCCCGCCGCCCGCCCATTACTGCTGTGCGAAGATCTTTACCTCATCCTTGTCCATAAAGGCGGCACCGGCGAAACCGGAAGCCTCCAGCTGGCCCAGCTGCTTGCCCAGCTTCTTGGCCTGAGGCAGAACGGTGACGTTGTAGGTATCGCGCAGCTGTGCGGCTTTAGCCAGCACGGCGGGGAAGTTCACATCGCTGTTGTAGAGCAGGGCGATCTTCTGCTTGGCACCGGGAATCTGGTAACCCTGCTCCAGCAGGATGCCGCAGACGCGCTCGAAGCCGATGGAGAAGCCCACAGCGGGCACCTTGGTGCCCAGGAACTTGCCGATCATGTTGTCGTAGCGGCCGCCGCCAGCCACTGCACCGCTGAACTGCGGGCAGGTGATCTCAAACACCATGCCGGTGTAGTAGCCCTGACCGCGCACCAGGCTGGGGCAGTAGGCCACATCGAAGCGGCCGTTGGCCATGGCCTTTGCGGTGGCCAGCACGTACTTCAGGTCATCGGCAATGGCGGGGTCGGCACAGCGGGAAGCTACGGACTCCAGTGTCACATCACCGGCGGCAATGAAATCGGCCAGCGCGTTGATGGCAGTTTCGGGCAGCTGCTTCTCGGTCAGCTCGGCCTTCACGCCCTCGGCACCGATCTTATCCATCTTGTCAAAGGTGATGCAGACAGAGTCCAGCGTTTCGGCGGCAAAGCCCATGCTCTCCAGCATTCTGCGCAGGATGCGGCGGTCATTGATGTTCACGGTGAAGCCGGTAAAGCCGATGCCCAGCAGGGCACGGGCGGTCACGTCGATCAGCTCCACCTCTGCGTTGGGGCTCTCGTCGCCCAGAATGTCGATGTCGCACTGGACAAACTCGCGCAGGCGGCCCTTCTGGGGGCGCTCGGCGCGGAACACGCGGTCGGTCTGGATGACCTTGAAGGGGTGAGGGAGCTTGTCCTTGTTGGCAGCGTAGAAACGGCTCAGGGGCAGGGTCAGATCATAGCGCAGGCCCATGTCGGAGAGCTGCTTGGGGTCGCCGGATCCCAGCGCGCTGGTCAGCTTGTCTCCACGCTTCATCACCTTGAAGATGAGGTTCAGGTTGTCGCCGCCATCGGATTTGTCCAGGTTCTCCATATCCTCCAGCATGGGGGTGGAGATGCGCTCAAAGCCGGAAGCACGGTAGGTCTCCAGGATCTTGCCCTGGATGTAGTCGCGCAGGGTCTGCTCAGCGGGCAGCAGGTCGCGCATACCCTTCAATGCCTGTGATTTCATAGTTGGTTCCTCTCTATCAAGTGCTCGCCCTCTCAGGCCGCTCCGCGTCCAGCTCTCCCAAAGGGAGAGCCCTTGGCAAAACCGTAAACTTTGTGTGGACTGCCAAAGCCTCCCACTTTGGGGGAGGTGGCATCGCGCAGCGATGACGGAGAGGGCGAGGCCGTGTTTAGTTGTTACTTTATCCATTATAAAGGAATCTGCCGTTTTGTCAATTGAAATGGGTACACTGTAGGGGAAAAACCATTCGGAGGCAAGGCAATGAAACAGCAGTTTGCAGCAAAACACCCCTGGGCGATCCTGGCGGCGGGGGCGGCCATTCAGATCCTGACGGGCCTGCCTGCGGCGTGGGGCGTGTTCCAGCAGCCGGTGATGGACGAGTTCAGCCTGACCGAGGACGGCGCTGGCTATGCGTTCGGCATCCTGATCGCAGCGTTCGGGGTGGGATGCGTCATCGGTGGTTTTTTGCAGGATAAAAAAGGCCCGCGCTGCGCGGCGCTGTGGGGCACCGGCCTGCTCTGCGGCGGGTTCTTTGCGGCGGCCCTCCTGCCCGGGGAGAAGGGGGCATGGTTCTGGGCAGTGTTCAGCATTCCGGCGGGGCTGGGCACGGCGTTTCTCTATCCGTCCATCCAGTCCTGCGCCCAGAAATGGTACGCCGGGCGCAAGGGCCTTGCCACGGGGGTCATTGGCGGCGCTGTGGGCCTGAGCGGTGCGTTCCTGACCGGATTCGTCCGCACGGCGCTGAAGGGCTTTGGCCTGGTGCAGGGGATCCGGGGGGCGTTCTGGGCGCTGGGGGCACTCACGCTGCCGGTCTGCCTTGTGGGCAGCGCCCTGCTCACCGACCCGCCCCCGGCAAAGCAGAAGCCCGAGGAGCAGGGCAGGGGAAAGGGCACCCCGGCCCTCGACCTTGCCCCGCTGCAGATGCTCAGAACAAAACAGTACTGGCTCTGCGCCGGAGCGGTCTGCTTTTCCACCCCGGCGGTGCTGCTGTTCAGCCCCATCATCTTAAAGCTGGGCATGGAGCGGGGTCTGGACGAGGGCGCTGCCCTGTGGAGTGTGGTGCTGGGCAGCGTGGGCAGCGCGGCGGGCCGCTTGCTGATGCCCCTGCTCAGCGACCGGATCGGCCGCCGCCCCACTGACCTGATCCTATTTGGCGTGTCGCTGGGGCTTTCAGCGGCCTTCCTGTTCGCACAGGGGTGGCTCGTTGTGGCTGTGTACGCAGGGCTCACCTTCTGCTATTCGGCGCTGGCGGCGGTGCTGCCTTCCCTCTCCACCGACCTGTTCGGCCTGCCCCATGCCGGGGTGAACTACGGCTTTCTGGCGCTGGGACAGAGCGTGGGCAGCCTTGCCTTCCCCTTTGCGGCGAACCTGTGGGGTCTTGCCACCGGGCGGCACTGGCTGGCCATGGCAGGCGCGGCGGCGGGCTTTGTGTGTATCTGGGCGCTCCGGCCTGTCAGGGCCCAACAGCCGCCCAGAAAAAACTGAACTGGACAGCGCAAGATATTCCTTTTGACAAATATGATAGAAATGTGACGAACTGGGCAGCGAAAGCGGTGAAAGTGCTAGTTAGTAGCGAATAACCACAAAAAATGCTTGTGAAAAAATCCGCAAAACGTCTTGCAAATTCCGCCAAGGTTCTCTATAATAAAATCATGCGTGGTAGTACCGGCGTGGCGCGGAAGAGAGCGGCGCAGCCGGTCAATGCAAACGGCAGGACACCCCCTGCCAATGGCATCAATTTGTCAAAAGGAGAGTATGATTATGACCTATTCGCAGCAAGTACAGAATATGTGCCCGATCACCAAAGGTCCTAAGCATGGTCCGGCTCCCATCCCCGAAGAGGGCGCATGGGTCAAGGCCTATGAGATCAAGGACATCAGCGGCTACACCCATGGTGTGGGCTGGTGTGCACCCCAGCAGGGCACCTGCAAGCTGTCTCTGAACATCAAGAACGGTGTCATCGAGGAGGCTCTGGTGGAGACCATCGGCTGCTCCGGCATGACCCATTCTGCCGCTATGGCTGGCGAGATCCTGCCCGGCAAGACCATTCTGGAAGCTCTGAACACCGACCTGGTGTGCGATGCCATCAACGTGGCAATGCGCGAGCTGTTCCTGCAGATCGTCTACGGCCGCAGCCAGACCGCTTTCTCTGAGGACGGTCTGCCCATCGGCGCAGGTCTGGATGACCTGGGCAAGGGCCTGCGCTCCATGACCGGCACCATCTTCTCCACCAAGGCCAAGGGTGTCCGTTACCTGGAGCTGACCGAGGGCTACATCAACAAGCTGGCTCTGGATGCCAACGATGAGGTCATCGGCTATCAGTTCGTCAAGCTGGGCAAGATGATGGAGGATATCCGTCACGGCAAGACCCCCAACGAGGCTTACGAGAAGAACGTGGGTACTTACGGCCGCTTCAGCAAGGAGCAGGGCGCTGTCAAGTACATTGACCCGCGTGAGGAATAAGAGAGGAGGAACAACTCATGGCAACTTTTGAATCTATGGATCGCCGTATGCCGAAAATTGAGGCATGCCTGAAGGCCAACGGCCTGGAGTCTCTGGACGCTTGCAACGAGATGCTCCTCGCTAAGGGCATCGACTGCGACAAGATCGTCCGCGGCGTGCAGCCCATCTGCTTTGACAACGCTGTCTGGGCTTACACCCTGGGCACCGCCATCGCCGTCAAGCGCGGCCTGACCGACGCTGCCGAGTGCGCTGCTGCCATCGGCGAGGGTCTGGAAGCATTCACCATCCCCGGCTCTGTTGCTGAGCAGCGTCAGGTCGGTCTGGGCCACGGCAACCTGGGCGCTCGTCTGCTGAGCGAGGACACCACCTGCTTCGCTTTCCTGGCAGGCCACGAGTCCTTTGCTGCTGCTGAGGGTGCCATTGGCATTGCCCGCACTGCAAACAAGGTCCGCAAGACCCCCCTGCGTGTTATCCTGAACGGCCTGGGCAAGGATGCCGCTTACATCATTTCCCGTATCAACGGCTTCACCTATGTGCAGACCGAGTACGATATCCCCACCCAGACCCTGACCGTCGTCAAGGAGATCCCCTTCTCCGAGGGTGAGCGCGCTGCTGTCAAGTGCTACGGCGCTAACGACGTGATGGAAGGCGTTGCCATTATGAAGAAGGAGGACGTTCAGTGCTCCATCACCGGCAACTCCACCAACCCCGTCCGCTTCCAGCACCTGGTTGCAGGTACCTATAAGAAGTGGGCCATCGAGAACGGCAAGAAGTACTTCTCCGTCGCTTCCGGCGGCGGCACGGGCCGTACCCTGCACCCCGATAACGTGGCTGCAGGCCCCGCAAGCTATGGCCTGACCGACTCTCTGGGCCGCGTCCATGGTGATGCTCAGTTCGCAGGTTCCTCCTCCGTGCCCGCACACGTTGAGATGATGGGCCTGATCGGCATGGGCAACAACCCCATGGTCGGCGCTACCGTTGCCTGCGCTGTTGCTGCTGCACAGGCCAACGCCTGATCTTTTCCTAGTTCGGCAAAGGGGGCTGCCTTCCGAATGGGCAGCCCCCTTTTTATGCTGAAATATGTTCGCGCAGGCTAACCGTCTGCAACATTGTTTCAAATGAGAAGGAAAAAAGAAGAAACCATGAAAAACACGAAGATGAAACAGAGCATTGCAGCGCTGGCCATGGCTGCTGTCGTTGCAGTGAGCCTGCTGGGCTACGGCTGCGGCAGCAAGCCCGCCTCCACCACCGGCGCGGGTGCTACCGGCGATTTTACCGGCACTGCCAAGGGCTTTGGCGGCGATGTTACCGTTACCCTGACCCTGACCGACGGCAAGATCACCGGCTGCACCGCTGAGGGTGCCGATGAGACCAAGGGCGTTGGCTCCAAGGCAATCGAGCAGCTGCCCGCTGCCATTGCCGAGAGCGGCAGCATTGCCGTGGACGGCGTGTCTACCGCAACCATTACCTCCAATGCCATCAAGGAGGCAGCCGCTGCTGCCATTACCGCTGCTGGTCTGAAGCCTGAGGATTTCCAGACCGCTGTGGAGAACAACGCTGAGCCTGCTGAGGATTCTACCGTTGATACCGACATCGTCATCGTGGGCGCAGGCGGCGCAGGCATGACCGCTGCCCTGACGGCTACCAGCGAGGGCAAGAGCGTTGTCATCGTGGAGAGCCAGCCCGTGGTGGGCGGCAACTCCGTGCGCGCTACCGGTGGCATGAACGCCGGCAAGACCGTGTATCAGGATGAGAACGAGTTTGCCGAAGGCGCAGGTGTCGAAAAGACCCTGAAGACCGCTGCTGAAAAGTATGCTGACAACGAGACCATCACCGCTCTGGCCAAGACTGTGTCTGAGCAGTGGGCTGCCTACCAGGCCAACCCCACCGGCTACTTTGACAGCGTTGAGCTGATGGAGCTGGATACCATGATCGGCGGCAAGGGTGTCAATGATCCTGCTCTGGTGGAGACCCTGTGCTCCAACAGCGCTGATGCCATCGACTGGCTGGGTGAGCAGGGCATCACCCTGCACAGCGTTTCCAGCTTCGGCGGCGCATCCGTCAAGCGCATCCATCGCCCTGTGAACGCAGAGGGCAAGACCGTTTCCGTCGGTTCCTACATGATCCCCCTGCTGGAGGAAAACTGTGAGAAGGCTGGTGTCCAGATGATGCTGAACACCACCGCCACCGAGATCCTGACCGATGACAACGGCGCTGCTGTTGGCATCAAGGCCACCGGTGCTTCCGGTGAGACCATCACCATCAATGCCAAGGCTGTAGTGCTGACCACCGGCGGTTTCGGCGCAAATCTCGATATGGTCGTTGAGTACAAACCCGAGCTGAAGGGCTTTATGACCACCAACGCACCTGGCATCCTGGGCCAGGGCATCAAGATGGCACAGGCCATCGGTGCTGACACCGTGGATATGGATCAGATCCAGATCCACCCCACCGTGGAGGCCAACACCGCTGCCCTGATCACCGAGGGTCTGCGCGGCGACGGCGCTGTGCTGATCAATGCCGAGGGCAAGCGCTTCATTGATGAAGTCGGTACCCGTGATGTGGTTTCCGCCGCTGAGATCGCTCAGACCGGCAGCTACAGCTGGCTGGTGGTGGATCAGGCTATGGCGGATGCCTCCAGTGTCATCCAGGGCTACATCAAGAAGGGCTACACCGTGACCGGTGAGACCTATGAGGAACTGGGCAAGGCAATGGGCGTTGATGAGGCTGCTTTTGCCGAGACCATGAACACCTGGAACGGCTATGTTGAGGCCAAGAACGACCCCGACTTTGGCCGCACCAGCTTTGCAAACAAGCTGGATACCGCTCCCTACTATGCCATCAAGGTCACCGCAGGTGTGCATCACACCATGGGCGGCCTGAAGATCAACACCAACACCGAAGTCCTGAACGAGAACGGCGAGGTCATCCCCGGCCTGTTCGCAGCAGGTGAGGTGACCGGTGGTGTCCACGGTGCAAACCGCCTGGGCGGCAACGCTGTGGCTGACTTCACTGTCTTTGGCCGCATTGCCGGTGCAGCTGCAAGCAAGTACGCTGCATGAAACGCCTGAAAAGCTGGCAGAAAAACCTGATCTTTGCGGCCGTGGTGCTGGCCGCGGCAGCACTCCTGTTCGTGCTGTACCGCGCCAACGCCCCCAAAGCGGAGCCGCTGGTGGCCGTGGTCGATTTCGGCGACGGCATCACCGAAACGATCCCGCTGGACGAGGACCACGATTATCTGTATGATGTGGGCGATTATATCGTGCATCTGCAGGTAAAGGATGGAGCCATCGCCTTCCTCGACAGTCAGTGCCCGGACCATGTGTGCGAGCAATTCGGCTGGCTGAGCGAGCAGGATGCCTGGGCCGCCTGTGTCCCCGCCGGGGTCTATGTAACGGTGCAGGCCGCAGAAACAGAATAAAACAAAGAGGCCGCCGTGCAGGAGATGATCCTGCACGGCGGCCTGTTGTATAGGGGGAAATGTTATTTCACGTATTTGCCTTCGCAGATATTCTTGCAGCAGGCGCTGATGGGGAACCAGCAGCAGTCCCGGCAGATATCGGCCAGCATCTCGGGGGTGGCTTTGGCATCGATCTCCCGGATGAGGGCCTGATAGTCGTATTCCTTTTCCTCCAGCCCGAAATACTCCACAGTCTTGCGGTCGTACCGCTTGACCTTTTCCTGTGTGTCGCACAGGTCGGTGTCCAGCTTGTTGGGGCAGCAGGAACAGAGGGTGTCGGTGGAGAAGGTGAGCTGGATCTTCGTCCCGGGCACATCCCGCAGCTGATGGACGATATCGTTCATGTGCTCCACAAAGGCTTCGCTGTAGCCATGGCCGGAGTAGCCCTGGGTGCAGAGCAGGTGATGCGGGCGCAGTACGATGCTCATGCCTTTTTTACCCCCGGGATCCGCTTCCGGATGTTCAGGCCCAGCACGCAGGCCAGCACAGCCTTGATGATGGCGGTGGGGATGAAGGGAAGAACGCAGGCAGAAACAGCCACGGACACGGTGCTGTGGGCGACGATCACGAACAGGATAACACCCACGATATAGTTGACCACGGTGCCCACGACAACCGCCACGGGGAAAGCACCCTTGAAGGCATCCCTGTGCTCCACGCCCAGGCCGATGATGTAGGCCATGATGGGGAAGGAGATCAGGAAGCCGCCGGTGGGGCCGACAAACTTGTCGATGCCGCCAGAGAAGTTGGCCAGCACGGGCACGCCCACAGCGCCCAGCAGCAGGTAAACGAGCGTGGCAATGGCGGACAGCTTGGAGCCCAGCACCACAGCCGCCAGCGTGATGGCGAAGGTCTGCATGGTCATGGGTACGCCCAGCGGCATGGGGATGGAGATCTGTGCCATCACGGCGATGACGGCGGCAAACAGGCCCGCGTAGCAGATATCGCGCACCGAGAACTTACTGGTCTGATTCATAGAAAAAATCCTCCTCTGGTTTGGTACAAACAACGTCCCGATTAAACCAGAAAGCGGCAGACAGGTCAACTTGCGATTTGCGCAAAGGTTTACAATCTGTGAAAATTTGCTGAAAAGCGTTCAAACGAAATTTGGACGCTTGTGTATCCGGGCAAAATGCGATACACTACACCTATACATAGGAAAGGAATCTGACAGGCCGCCCCCGGCGGGCCTGAATCTGATAGGAGGAACATGATGATCTGGAATAAGAAGAAGGACGGCGCGGAGAACCCGGGTGCGGAAACGCCTGCGGCACAGACAACCAAGGCCCCGGTGCTGTTTTTGCAGAAGAACTGGAAATGGCTCGTGCCGGTGGTCTGTGTGGTGATCGCGGGCGGTGTGTTTCTGCTCAAGCCCAAGAGCGCCAGCACCACAGCCGTGGACCCCAGCTATCTGGAGGCCAGCCCTGAAGTGCGGGATGTCTCCAATACCCTGAGCGGCACCGGTACCCTGAACCCTGCCAACACCTACACCGTGAAATCTCTGGTAGAGGGCAAGGTGCTCACCGGCGAGTTTGAGGAGGGCGACGTGCTGGATGAGGGAACCGTCCTCTACACGCTGGACAGCTCGGACGCTTCCACCAATTTTGAAAAGGCCGAGATCGCCATGCAGCAGGCACAGCGCGGCTATGACAAGGTGGTGGACCGCCAGTATGTGCGTGCCGAAGTGGATGGCACCGTGAGCACCCTGAAGGTCGCCAAGGGCGACGAGGTGACCAGCGGGCAGGAGGTCGCCATCATCCGCGACAGCTCCAAAATGCTGCTGACGCTGGAATTCCCCGCTGCCGATGCCGCCAATTTCAGCGTGGGCCAGACCGCCCAGGTGACGCTGGACGGCACCTTTGAGCAGCTGGACGGCACCGTGACCAGCGTGACCGGAACGGATGCCCTGAGCACTGGCAACCTGCTCACCCGCACCGTGACCATTGCCGTGCAGAACGCGGGCGGCCTGACCACCGCGCAGGCGGCCACCGCCTCCATCAACGGGGTCAGCTCCATCGGTTCTGCCACCTTTGGCTATCAGGCGGAGCGTACCCTGACCGCACAGGCTGCAGGTACTGTGACCTCCATCCATGTGCAGGAGGGTCAGACCGTTGCCAAGAACGATATCCTGATCGAGCTGAGCGGCGATGACCTGACCGAGAGCATCCAGTCTGCCTCTGAGACCCTGCGCAGCGCTGAGATCTCCCTGCAGAACCTGCAGGATACCATGGCCAACTATACCGTCACCTCTCCCATCAGCGGAACCATCATTGAAAAGGATGCCAAGGTGGGCGACGCGGTCAAATCCGGCGATACCCTCTGCGTCATCTACGACCTGAGCTATCTGGAAATGGTCATCAATGTGGACGAGCTGCAGATCAGCTCCCTGACTGTGGGCCAGAAGGTGCAGATCACGGCCGATGCCGTGCAGGATAAGAACTATGTGGGCACTGTGACCCGCGTCTCCATGAAGGGCACTTCCAACGGCGGCACCACCACCTACCCGGTGACCATCCGCATTGACGAGACCGACGGCCTGCGCCCCGGCATGAACGCCAACGCTGAGATCGTGGTGGCTGAGGCTGCCAATGCCCTGACCGTGCCCAATGCGGCCATCGTCCGGGGCGGCTATGTGCTGGTGACCCAGGATTCCCCCAGCGCTTCCAAGGCGGATACCACCATGGAGGCACCCGAGGGCTTTGTCTATGTGGCCGTCAAGACCGGTGTCAGCGATGATGATTACACCCAGATCGTCAGCGGCATCCAGGAGGGGGACACCATTGGTTACGACCCCAACTCGGTCAGCAGCGACAGCTACTATGACGATGGCAGCAGCATGATGATCTTCTGATGGGAGGATGGAATGAGTGCTCTGATCGAATTTGATGCGGTCTGCAAGTATTACCAGATGGGCGACACCACGGTAAAAGCTGCCGACCACATCACCATGAAAATAGAAAAAGGCGAGTTTGTTGCCATTGTGGGCCAGTCCGGCTCCGGCAAGTCCACCTGCATGAACATCATCGGCTGCCTAGATGTGCCCACGGCGGGTACCTACCGGCTGAACGGCCGGGATGTGGGCAAGATGAGCCGGAACGAACTGGCCTCCATCCGCAACGAGATGCTGGGGTTCATCTTCCAGCAGTATAATCTTCTGCCCAAATTAAACTTACTGGAAAACGTGGAGGTGCCGCTGGTCTATGCGGGCATCCCCCGCGCCGAGCGCCACCGCCGGGCCCGCGAGGTGCTGGAGCAGGTGGGGCTGGGCGATAAGCTGAAAAACAGGCCCAACCAGCTTTCGGGCGGCCAGCAGCAGCGCGTATCCATCGCGCGGGCGCTGGTGCGCAACCCGGCAATCATTCTGGCTGATGAGCCCACCGGCGCGCTGGACAGCCACACCGGCCGCGAGGTGCTGGGAATGCTACAGGACCTGCATGGGCAGGGCCATACGGTGGTGCTCATCACCCATGACAACTCCATTGCCGTGCAGGCTGACCGCATCATCCGGCTGGAGGATGGTCAGGTGGTCTACGATGGCGACTCCCGCGCACCGGAAGCCATCGTCCAGCCGACGCTGAACTTTGAACCGGCAGAACAGGAGGGGAACAAATGATCATTGAGACCTTCCGTCAGGCCCTCCAGAACGTGTGGAGCAACAAGCTCCGCACCTTCCTGACCATGCTGGGCATCATCATCGGTGTCATGGCGGTCATCGTCATCGTGGGTCTGGGCAACGGCATGACCCAGAGCATGCGGGACAGCTTTTCGGCACTGGGCACGAATGCCCTGTCCATTCAGGTCTGGGGCTACGGCTCCCGCACCGCCTCGGTGGAGGATGTGTATAAGATCGCGGATAAGAACAAGGAGCTCATCTCCGCAGTCTCGCCCCAGATCGATTTCAGCAACAACACCCCCAAGGTGGGCACCACGACCTACCGCTACGGCACCAGTGTTTACGGTGTGGACGAGCACTACGCCGAGATGAAAAACTATACCCTCGCCCAGGGGCGCGGCCTGCAGTACATGGACATCAAGGACAACAAGCAGGTCTGCATCATTGGTGATTACCTCAACCGGGCGGCCTACGGCGGCAACGCGGTGGGCCAGACCATCAAGCTGGGGGCCTACAAGTTCCGGATCGTGGGCGTGCTGAACGCCAAGGTGACGGACAAGAACATGCAGCAGGGCTCCGACGATGACTGCATCTATCTGCCCTACACCACGGCCATGCGGCTCTCCAACCAGTCCAGCGCCAAGAACTTTGTTGCGATTATGAAGGACGAGAGCCGCGCCAACGAGGCCAAGGCGGTGGTGGAAAGCGGCCTGTACGACCTGCTCAAGAGCGACAACGCTTATTACATCTACAGCGCCAGCGAGTGGCTGGAGGAGATGAACGAGATGATCAACATGGTCATCATCGTCCTTACCGGCATTGCCAGTATCTCGCTGCTGGTGGGCGGCATCGGCATTATGAACATCATGCTGGTGTCGGTGACCGAGCGCACCCGGGAGATCGGCATCCGCAAGGCACTGGGTGCCAAGGAGCGGGTGATCCTGTCGCAGTTTGTGGTGGAAGCCGCCACCACCTCCGCACTGGGCGGCGTGCTGGGCATCGTCCTTGGCTATATCGTGTCCATGGCGGCAAACCGCATCCTGCCTATGATCTCCAGCAGCATTGATGTGACCGTCAGCCCCTCGTTCAACTCCATCGTGGTGGCCTTTGGCATCTCGGTGGGCATCGGTGTGCTGTTCGGCTACCTGCCTGCCAAGCGCGCCGCAAGGCTGAACCCCATTGAAGCGCTGAGATATGATTAAACCTCTTACCGCTTCGGTCTGGCTTTGCCAGCGCCTTGCGGAGCTCCCCTAATAGGGGCAACAACGACGACCGCCGCCAGTGGCGGATGAAGGGAGGAGTTGTTGGGGCCGCGGCCAGCAGGATGCAAGTGCAAGGCTTTGCACGAAGCAGACGCTGGGAGCCGCAACCCGGAATACATTAGAAACTATTTTAAGGAGGATTTTCCATGAAAAAGCGAATCCTTGCATTTCTGCTGGCGGTGAGCATTGCCGTGTCGATGCTGGTGCTGCCGACATCGGCAGCGGGCAACGCCAACACGGCGGTCCAGCTGTCCATCACGCTGAACGCGATGGACAGCAGCCAGCAGGCGACTCTGAACGCTGTGGTCACCCGCAGTGCACTGGCCCGGATGCTGGTGTCCTACTCCACCTACCGCGAGAGCGTGGGCTCTCAGGGCACGGTGGGCACCTTGTTCACCGACCTGCCCGGCACTTCGCCCTATGCACCCTATGTCCGCATTGCGGTGCAGAACGGTTGGATGAACGGCTACACCGACGGCTCTTTCCGGCCCGACAATGCCGTGACGCTGGAAGAAGCGGTCACGGCCATCCTCAAGCTGATGGGCTATAAGATGACCGACCTGAGCGGCTCCTTCCCCAACGCACAGCTGAACAAGGCCAGTGAGCTGGGCCTGCGCAATCAGGTGGACCGCAGCCAGGGCGAGGTGCTCAACTACGAGGAGTGCGCCCTGCTGTTCTACAACGCCCTGACAGCCAACACCGCCAGCGGCAGTGCCTACGGCAGCAGCCTGGGCTTCACGGTCTCCAACGGTCAGGTGGATACCTCCAGCGTCATGCTCAAGAGCCTGAAGGGCCCCTTTGTGGCGGGCGATACGGTCCAGCTGCCCTTTGTTCCCAAGATGGTCTACCGCAACGATAAAGCGTCGGAATCTGCGGAGCTGAACAAATACGATGTGTATTATTACAGCGAAAGTTTACAGACATTGTGGGTCTACACCCGCCGCGCCGCTGGCCGCATCACGGCGGTTTCGCCCAGTGCCAGCGCCCCCACCAGTGTAACGGTGGCAGGCACCAGCTATACGCTGGGTTCCTCTGCGGTGGCCTCCCAGGTGTCCTCCCTCAACGGCGGCGGCGTGGGCGAGGTCGTCACCCTGCTGCTGGGCATGAACAATGAGGCTGCCGGGATCGTGACCGGCGAGGAAGCCGACAGCGTGTTCTACGGTGTCGTGCAGACCGCCACCCGCAGTCTGGTGGAAGAGAACGGCGCGGATGTTCTGCAGAAGGTCTCCGTCATGTGCACCGATGGCATTGCCCGCACTGTGAACGTGGACAAGAGCCTGAACTTTCCGCAGGGGTGGCTGGTAGAGATCAAGGTTACCCCGGAGGGCGAGAGCGTGGAGCACATCGATGACCGCCGCGTCAACGGCACCATCAATACCAATGCCACTGCGCTGGGCGCTGCCGCCCTGGCCGACGATGTAGAGATTCTGGATACAACTTCGGAGGGTGTGGCTGGGACGGTTCGTCCCAGCCGCCTATCGGGGGTAACACTGAGTGACCTCGATGTCCGCTACTATACCGTCAACGATGCCGGACAGATCGACCGGCTCATCCTGAACGATGTGACCGGCGACCTGTGGAGCTACGGCGTGCTGGACGATGTGAAAAATCTGGCCATGAATTATTCTGATCTGAAGAGCCTCGTCACCGGTATTGTGGCGGGAGACTCCGCCTCCGGCACCACGACCACGACAGGCACCACCACCGGAGCGGCCACGGGCGGAACCGGCAGCTCCGGCTCTGCCTCGGGTACCACCACTGTGACCGGTACCACGGCGGCAGACCGCCTGTCCAACCTGCTGGTGCCCACCACCAGCGAGATCCTGTGGGGTATCGTTTCGGGCGATATCCTGAGCACGGCCTGGCAGAAGCTGACCAGCAACACCGGCTCCCTGATGAGCATTGGCTTCCAGCAGATCGCGGAGATCACGGGCACCCCCTTCAAGCAGATCTTCAACTACATCGGCGGCGGGGCGACCTATATCTGCTACGTCAACGGCGCGGCGGCCAGCTACACCACGGCCATCAAGTATCCGGTGCTGGCGGGCGGCATTGCCGTGCGGCGGGAGACCACCGGCTCTGTCAAGGCTATGATGCAGCTGATGCCCCTGAAGATCGACAAGGTCGGCGCGGCCTCGGTGCTCTCGGGCAGTGAACGCTATGAGATGGCAGACAATGTGCAGGTCTACCTGTGGTACAAGGGCCAGTATTACCCCACAAAGCTGGCTCAGGTGGATGCGGATGGCTACCATCTGACCGGCTGGTACGATAATTTCGGCTGCGCCGCCGGAAAAAAGGTCCGCGTCATCATTGCGGTCAAGAACGACTGATGTTTTATTACAGCGGCCTGAGCCGCACACTGCGGCAGCTGCGCTGGGTGCTTTACCCGCGCCGCTGCCCTTTTTGTGATCGGGTGCTGGGAAACCAGCCTGCCTGCCCGGACTGCGCCGATGGGCTGGCAGAGCTGCGCCGTGCACCCTCCATGCGGCTGCGCGGCTCCGAGCACTACCTGGGGCGGCTGGATGGGGCAGCCGCGCCCTACCGATACACCGGCCTTGTCCGCCGCGCGGTGCTGCGGGCGAAATATCAGGGCGCGCCCTGGGCAGCTGTGGAACTGGGCGTGGAGATGGCCCGCCTGCTCTTTGGCAGCGAGATCAGAATGTGCGGCTCTGAGCCCCTGCCCGAACCGGTGCCGGGCCTTGATAGGGGTTACGACTGCATCCTTCCAGTACCGGCCTCCAGCAAAAAGCGCGGCTACAATGTGCCGGAGCGGATGGCACAGCCCCTTGCCCGGGCGGTGGGCGTTCCGGTGGTCACGGACGCGCTGACCCGTGCCCGCTCCACCCGGCGGCAGGAGGGACTTTCCCTTGACGAGCGGCTGGCCAATGTGGCGGGTGCCTTCCGGGTGGCCCGGCCGGAGGCTGTGGAGGGAAAGCGCATCCTTCTGGTGGACGATGTCCTGACCACCGGAGCCACGGCCTCAGCCTGCGCGCAGGCTCTGCTGGATGCCGGTGCGCAGAGCGTGTTCGCTGTGGCGCTGGCTACGGTGGAGTTTCCGCAGCCGGTGGGCAGCACAACGGCCATTGCCGAAAATGAAGAAGAAATTTGAAAATAGTGCTTGACAAAACACCATTCTTCGGGTATACTGATTGAGCTGTGAGCGACAAGCTCGATCAGATGTCCGGGTGTAGCGCAGTTTTGGTAGCGCGCTTGAATGGGGTTCAAGAGGCCGTGAGTTCGATTCTCGCCACTCGGATTGAAACAAGACCGACGATTTCAAAAGAGATCGTCGGTCTTGATTTTTTATTCGGCTGTTTCTGGTGCGCTGTCCCGGAGGGGCGGGCACCGCTGCAAGGAGGGCGAGTCTATGAATGCTGCACTGCGCCGGGATGCGGATGTGATCCTTCGTTCCAGCCTGAACGCTGTTCTGCCGGATGAGGCGGTGCGCCGCGCGCTGCGGGATCTCCGGCCCGAGAAGGGCCGGGTGCTTCTGGTGGCGGCGGGCAAGGCGGCCTGGCAGATGGCACACGCGGCGGTTGAAACGCTGGGCCGGGTGGATGGCGGCGTGGTCGTGACCAAGTACGGCCATGTGAAAGGTGAGATCCCCGGTGTGGCTTGCTATGAGGCGGGCCACCCGGTGCCGGATGAAAACGGTTTTGCGGCCACCCAAAAGGCGCTGGAGCTGGTGCAGGGGCTGACTGCCGGGGATACGGTGCTGTTCCTGCTTTCCGGCGGCGGCAGTGCGCTGTTCGAGCAGCCGCTCGTTTCCGGGGCAGAGCTGCAGGACATCACGAGCCAGCTGCTGGCCAGCGGGGCCGACATTGTGGAGATGAATACCATCCGCAAGCGGCTCTCCGGTGTGAAGGGCGGGCGGTTCGCGCAGCGCTGTGCCCCTGCGCAGGTGTTCAGCATCGTGCTGAGCGACATTCTGGGGGACCCGCTGGATATGATCGCCAGCGGCCCGGCGGTGCCGGATACCTCCACCTGTGTCCAGGCGCTTGCCGTTGCCGAAAAGTATCATCTGGCACTCTCAGCACAGGCCCGGGCCCTGCTGGCGCAGGAAACGCCCAAAACGCTGGACAATGTGACTACCCGGATCACCGGCAGCGTGCGGGAGCTTTGCCGTGCCGCGGCCAGCGCCTGCCGGAATCTGGGATATGAACCGGTTCTCCTGACCGACCAACTCTGCTGCGAAGCACGGGAAGCAGGCAGCTTTCTCGGCTCCATTGTCCGCACTCAGGCAGGGCAGGGGAAAAAGCTGGCCTACATCGCGGGCGGCGAGACCATCGTTCACCTGACCGGAAAAGGGCTTGGCGGAAGAAATCAGGAGCTGGCCCTTGCGGCTGCGCCTGCCATTGCCGGGCTGAACGCGGCGGTGTTCTCTGTGGGCAGCGATGGCACAGACGGCCCCACCGATGCCGCCGGCGGCTATGTGGATGGGGATACCCTTGCCGCGCTGGAGGCCGGGGGCTGGAGCGGATACGCTGCTTTGCAGAACAACGATTCCTACCACGCCCTGAAAGCAGTGGATGGCCTGATCATCACCGGGGCAACGGGCACCAATGTCAACGATGTGGCGGTGGCCCTGATCGGGGAAAAAACACCGCCTGTGAGCCTGGAAGTTTCCCCGGAGTGGTGATTGCATTCCTCCGTTGAGTATGTTATACTGAACAGCGAACTGAATAGAAAACAGCAGGTGCGTACCGCCCGCGGCTCTGGCCGGGGGCAGGCACGTTAAAAGGGAAGCGGGTGCAAATCCCGCACGATCTCGTCACTGTGATAAGGGAGTTTACCGCCAGGGTGCAGCTGCACCGGTCACTGGAGCCCATGTTCCGGGAAGGCGGCGGTGGATGTTGAGCTTTCAGCCAGGAAACCTGCCCGCTGTTGGTACGGGGGCGCAGGCCCCAGATCACGAGGAATTGGTTGTACCCAAAAAGCCTGAAAAAACTGAAAAGGGCCTTTTTGCTTTGCCGTCCCGCAAGCAGAAAGGCCCCTTTTGTTTTGCAGGGCACTCTTTCCTGTACCTTCTGTTCAGCAAAAATCATGTTCAAAAACAGGAAAGGAACGAACAAAAATGAGAAAACGCACCATCCACAAAGCAGCGGCCGCTCTGACCGCTCTGGCCCTCTGCGCCGGTGTACTGACCGGCTGCGGCGGTGCCGCAAGCAGCACCACTGCTTCCAGCACGGCAGGATCTGCTGCCAGCAGCGAGGTTTCCGGCGAGGAGGCTGACGAATTGGCCGCAAAGAACGTTGCAGACCTGATCGATGCCATCTATGTGCAGGAGCGCACCGATGACACCGATGCCCAGTGTGAGGCCGCCAAGGCCGCATGGGATGCCCTGACCGATGCCCAGAAGGAGCTGGTCGAGGGCGAAGAGGCTGACCCTGACTACTTTGGCCGCGACACCGGCGATGCTTCCAAGGACGACAGCCGCAATCAGGACGACATCGGCGAGAATGAGCTGCTGGTGGTCTCCTTCGGCACCTCCTTCAACGACAGCCGAGTGAAGGATATCAAGGGCATCGAGGATGCGCTGCAGGCCGCTTATCCTGATTGGTCTGTCCGCCGCGCCTTCACCGCACAGATCATCATCAACCATGTTCAGGCCCGCGACGGCGAGAAGATCGACAACATGCAGCAGGCTCTGGACCGCGCTGTGGCCAACGGCGTGAAGAACCTGGTCGTCCAGCCCACCCACCTGATGCACGGTGCAGAGTACGACGAGATGATGGAGATGATCGACGAGTACAAGGACAAGTTCGAGAGCGTCGCCGTTGCTGAGCCCCTGCTGGGCGAGGTCGGTGCCGACGCTGCCGTCATCAACGCCGACAAGGAAGCTGTTGCCAAGGCCGTTACCGCTGCTGCTGTGAAGGATGCCGGTTTCGACAGCCTGGAAGCCGCCGCTGAGGAGAAGGTCGCCTTCGTCTTTATGGGCCACGGCACCTCCCACACCGCAAAGGTGAGCTACAGCCAGATGCAGACCGCCATGCAGACCCTGGGCTACAGCAACGTGTTCATCGGCACGGTGGAGGGTGAGCCCGAGGAGACCGCCTGCGAGAACGTCATCGAGGCTGTCAAGGCCGCCGGTTACACCAAGGTCATCCTGCGCCCCCTGATGGTCGTTGCCGGTGACCACGCCAACAACGATATGGCCGGTGCGGATGACGATTCCTGGCTGAGCCAGTTCCAGGCCTCCGGTGACTTTGCGTCTGTGGAGTGCCAGATCGCCGGTCTGGGTGAGATCGAGGACATCCAGCAGCGCTACATTGAGCACACCAAAGCCGCCATTGATTCCCTGAACGGCTAATATTCCGCATTCCAATGCCCGAAGGGAGAGATCTTTTCGGGCATTTTTTATGGAGAGCTTCCCCGCATGAGGAGAAACACTCCCATTTCAAATTCTGAATTTTTGAGGTATTTTGTTTATGCACTGCAAACAGTTTGTTTCCCTGTCCGTTGCTTCTCTGATGCTGGCCGCCGTCCTCACCGGCTGCGGCGGGGCTTCTTCCACTGCTTCCTCTGCTGTCAGCTCGGAAGCCGCTTCTGCCGTGAGCGCTGCCGCCGCTTCCGAAAGCACCGAAGCTGCCCTGCCGGACGGCGTGTACACGGCTGAGTTCGACACCGACAGCGGCATGTTCCACGCCAATGAAGCCTGCAATGGCATGGGAACCCTGACCGTGGAGAATGGACAGATGACCTTCCATGTCAGTCTGTCCTCCAAGAAGATCGTCAACCTGTACGTTGGTATGGCCGCCGATGCCGAGGCCAACAAGGCAGACTGGCTGCTGCCTACCACCGACACCGTCACCTACTCTGATGGCACCTCGGAGGAGGTCTACGGCTATGATATCCCCGTGGCCGCTGTGGACCAGGACTTTCAGCTGGCACTCCTCGGGACCAAGGGCAAGTGGTATGACCACACCGTGAGCATCCGCAATGCACAGCCCAAGGCTGAGGAAGCTGCCGAGACCCCTGCGGACGGTGAATACAGCGTGAATGTGACTCTGGAGGGCGGCTCTGGCCGTGCCACCGTGGAAAGCCCTGCCGCCCTGACCGTGGCGGATGGCAAAATGACCGCTGTCATCCGGTGGAGCAGCCCCAATTATGATTACATGATCGTGGATGGTGAGAAGTATCTGCCCACCAACACCGAGGGCAACTCCACCTTTGAGATCCCTGTTTCTGCACTGGACACCCCGCTGGCTGTCACTGCCGATACCGTAGCCATGAGCACCCCCCATGAGATCGAGTATACGCTGACCTTTACGCTGAACTGATGAAACTGACGAGACAACAATTCCTGCGCGTTCTGCCTGTTACAGTACTGGCCCTGTCGGGTTGCGCCGCCTCCGAGACAGCGCCCGCCAGCACAGAAGAACTGGTCTTTGACCATGCCTGCCCGCTGGATTACGCCACGCAGTTTACTGCAGACTGCTATGAGGGCGGCTATACCATGCTGACCCTGACCGAATCGGGGGAGCAGTTCCTTGTGACCCCGGAGGATGCCGCTGCAGTGGAAGGCCTGCCCGAGAGCGTGACGGTGCTGCGTCAGCCCGTCCGGAACATTTACCTTGTCTCCACCTCGGTGATGGACCTGTTCCTCGCGCTGGATGGACTGGACAGCGTGACCCTTTCCGGCACCCAGGCGGAGGGCTGGTATCTGGATGAGGCCAGAGCCGCCATGGAGGACGGGCGCATTGCCTATGCGGGCAAGTACAGCGCCCCGGACTACGAAAAGATCCTTGCGGCCAACTGCGGCCTTGCCATCGAGAACACCATGATCTACCACACCCCGGAGGTCAAGGAGCAGCTGGAACGGTTCGGCATTCCGGTGCTGGTGGAGCGTTCCAGCTATGAGAGCGGTCCGCTGGCCCGGCTGGAATGGCTCAAGTTCTGGGGTATCCTGCTGGGGAAAGAGGAGCTGGCGGAACAGGAATTCGCCCGGCAGGTGGAGCGCCTTGCACCGCTGACCGGGCAGGCTCCCACCGGCAAGCGCTGTGCCTTTTTCTCCATCACAGCCAACAACCTTGCCAATGTGCGCAAGGGCGGCGACTACGTGGCCCAGATGATCGAGATGGCGGGCGGTGATTATGTTTTTGCGGACCTGACCGACAACGGCAACAACCTTTCCACCATGAACCTGCCGCTGGAGGATTTTTACGCCGGTGCAAAGGATGCGGATGTGCTCCTTTACAACAGCACCATTGAGGGCGTGGTGCATACTACGGAGGAACTGGTGGCAAAATGCCCCCTGCTGGCCGAGTTCAAGGCTGTGCAGAGCGGCAGTGTCTGGTGCACCACCCAGAGCTTTTTCCAGCAGAGTACGGCGCTGGTCGATTTTGTGCTCGACCTGCACCGTGTCTTTACGGAGAACGACCCCGCCGACCTGCAATTTTTGAGGAAAGTAGAGTAACCTATGACCAGCAAAAAGCGCCTGATCTTCTCTTACGGCATCCTTGCCCTGCTGCTGGCGGTGCTGTTTGCCGCCAACCTGTTCTGGGGCAGTGTGTCCCTGACACCGGGGGCAGTGCTGGCGGCCCTGACCGGCCGCGGGCAGGACGCTTTGAGCGTGGGCATCATCACCCAGCTGCGCCTGCCCCGGGCCGTGATGGTGGTGCTGCTGGGGGCGGCGCTCTCGGCGGCTGGCTACCTGCTGCAGACCTTTTTTGCCAACCCCATTGCAGGCCCCTTTGTCATGGGCATTTCCAGCGGGGCCAAGCTGGCCGTGGCACTGGTCATGGTGGCTTTTCTGAACCAGGGCCTGCTCACCAGCTCCCTTACCCTGATCACAGCCGCCTTTGCGGGGGCCATGGCCTCCATGGCCTTTGTGCTGGCGGTCTCCCGGCGGGTGCAGCGGATGAGCATCCTTGTCATCTGCGGCGTAATGATCGGCTACATCTGCTCAGCCGTCACGGAGTTTGTGGTGGCCTTTGCCCAGGACAGCAACATCGTCAACCTCCATAACTGGTCTCAGGGCAGCTTTTCCGGCATGACCTGGGGCAATGTGCGGGCGGCGGCGCTGGTGGTGCTGCCCGCTCTGGCGGCGGCGTTCTGCCTTTCCAAGCCCATGGCCGCCTACCAGATGGGGGAGGCCTACGCCCGGAGCGTGGGCATCAATGTCAAAGCCTTTTCCCGGCTGCTGGTGCTGCTTTCCAGCCTGCTGGCCGCCTGTGTCACGGCCTTTGCGGGGCCCATCTCCTTTGTGGGCATCGCGGTGCCCCATCTGGTCAAGCAGCTGTTCGGCAGCGCAAGGCCGCTGGTGGTGTTGCCCGGGTGCTGCCTGGGCGGGGCCGCCTTCTGCCTGCTGTGCGACCTCATCGCCCGCAGCATGTTTGCCCCCACCGAGCTTTCGATCAGCGCCGTAACGGCAGTGTTTGGTGCACCGGTGGTCATCTGGCTGCTGGTGCGCCGGGGTCAGGAGGGTGTGCGATGAAATACCGCTGTGAAACGAAAGAACTGGCCATCGGCTATGGTAGCGCGCCCCTTGCTTCCGGCATCACGCTGGGGGCGGTGCCGGGGCAGATCCTGGCCCTCATCGGGCCAAACGGCGCGGGCAAATCCACCCTGCTCAAAACGCTGGCGGGCCAGCTGGCCCCCCTGGGCGGGGCTGTCCTGCTGGATGGCCGCAGCCTGACCGATTACACCGGCACAGCCCGGGCCCGGAAGCTGGCCCTGATGCTGCCCCACACCCGCCGCACCGAGCTGACTTCCTGCTTTGAGTTTGCCGCCGCCGGGCGCATCCCCTATACCGGGCGGCTGGGCATCCTGTCCGATGCCGACCGGCAGGCCGTGCGGGACGCGCTGGAACTGGTGGGGGCTTCCCCTCTGGCGGGCCGGGATTTCAACTGCATCAGCGACGGCCAGCGCCAGCGCGTTCTGCTGGCCCGTGCCATTTGCCAGCAGCCCGGAGTTCTGCTGCTGGACGAGCCGACCTCTTTTCTGGATGTCAAGGGAAAGATCGAGCTGCTGACCATCCTGCAGAAACTGGCCCATGAGCAGGGGCTGGCCGTGATCGTCAGCCTGCACGAGCTGGACATGGCGCAGAAGATCGCGGATGCGGTGGTCTGCGTGTTCCCGCACAGCGTTTCGGGGGTGCTGACCCCAAAGGAGGCCTTTGCCCCGGAGAATATCCGGGCGCTGTACAGCCTGACCAAGGAGCAGTACGAGGCCGTGTTCGGCCCGGAAAAGCCTGCCGGGCCAAAGTTTGAACATTACGTCCGCAGTGGGCAGAAGCTGCTCCGCTGCGGGTACACCACCGGCACCTGCGCGGCGCTGGGTGCGGCGGGGGCCGCGCGGCTCCTGCTCACCGGCCATGCCCCGGAGAGCGTTGCCCTGCGCACGCCGAAGGGCATCGTGGTGGAGGTGGCACCGCTGTACTGCCGCCCCGCCGGAGCCGGTGCCGAATGCGCCATTGAGAAGGACGGCGGGGATGATGTGGATGTGACCACCGGCCTGCCCGTGATCGCCGCCGTAGAATTGCTGCCCGATACCACCGAGATCCGCATCTCCGGCGGCAAGGGCGTGGGCCGGGTGACCAAGGCCGGGCTGGACCAGCCGGTGGGGGAAGCTGCCATCAACCATGTGCCCCGGCAGATGATCGCCGAGGCCCTGCAAAGGGAAGCCGAGAGCGCCTGCTACACCGGCGGCTTTGCCGTGACCATCTCCATCGAGGGCGGGGAGGAGGTGGCAAAGCGCACCTTCAACCCCCACATCGGGGTCGAGGGCGGGCTTTCGGTGCTGGGAACCAGCGGCATTGTGGAGCCCATGAGCCAGCAGGCAATCCTGGACACCATCCAGCTGGAAATGAATCAGGCCGCTCTCCGGGCGGGCAGCCCCAGGCGGCTCATCCTGGCCCCCGGCAATTACGGGCTGGACTATCTGCACGAAACATACCCGGAGCTTCACACTGTCCCGGTGGTGAAAACCTCGAACTTTATTGGAGACACGCTGGATATGGCTGCGGCGGCCCGCTTTGAAGAGGTGCTTCTGGTGGGCCATGTGGGCAAGCTGGTCAAGGTGGCGGGCGGTATTATGAACACCCATTCCCACACTGCTGACTGCCGCACCGAGCTGTTCTGCACCCATGCGGCGCTCTGCGGCGCTTCCCGGGAAGTCTGCGCCGCCCTGATGAACGCTGCCACCACCGATGCCTGTCTGGAACTCCTGGACAGCGCCGGCCTGCGGGCTCCGGTGCTGGAAAGCCTGCTGCGGGCAGTCCAGCTCCACCTTGACCGGCGGGTCTGCGGGGCGTTCCGGGTGGGGGCGGTGCTGTTTTCCAACCAGCACGGCCCGCTGGGAGCCACCGACACTGCCGCACAACTGCTGAACGAATGGAAGGAGCATTGAGATGGTACATTTTGTAGGCGCAGGCCCCGGCGCACCTGACCTCATCACCCGGCGGGGCGCGGCCCTGCTGCAGGAAGCCGACTGCATCATTTATGCGGGCAGTCTGGTCAACCCGGCCCTGCTGGGGCTGGCGAAGCCGGAGTGCGCCGTTTACAACAGCGCCGAGATGACGCTGGAACAGGTGCTGGACGTGATGCGCCGGGTGGAAGCCGCAGGCGGGACCACCGTGCGGCTCCACACCGGCGACCCCTGCCTGTATGGAGCCATCCGGGAGCAGATGGACGCACTGGATGCGGATGGCATCCTCTACGATGATACCCCCGGCGTGTCCAGCTTTTGCGGGGCGGCGGCGGCGCTGAACGCCGAGTACACCCTGCCCGCCATCAGCCAGACCGTGATCATCACCCGGATGGAGGGGCGCACCCCGGTGCCGGAAAAGGAGAAGCTGGCCAGCCTTGCCGCCCATGGGGCGACCATGGTGGTCTTCCTCTCCATCGGCCTCATCGACAAGGTGCAGCAGGCCCTGCTGGCGGGCGGAGCCTACACGCCGGAGACCCCTGCCGCCGTGGTCTACAAGGCCAGCTGGCCGGAACAAAAAGTGGTGCGCTGCACCGTGGGCACGCTGGCCGGGAGCACCCGCGCCAACGGCATCACCAAGACAGCGCTCATCGTGGTGGGGGAGTTTCTGGGCACCCGGTATGAGCGGAGCAAGCTCTACGACCCAACCTTTACGACGGAGTTCCGCAAGGGGGCAGACCAGTGACCCGCGCCTATCTCGCCTTTACGGAAAAAGGGCTGGCGCTGGCCCAAAAGCTGGCCGGTGCCCTGCCCGGCACTGTGGCCCGCTGCGGCCATGGTGGGCCTAGCCTTGCCGATTGGGCTGCGGAGCAGTTCGCCCATGCGGATGCCCTGATCTTTGTGGGGGCTGTGGGCATTGCGGTGCGGGCCATTGCGCCCCACTGCCGGAACAAGGCGGTGGACCCTGCCGTGGTGGTGCTGGACGAGTGTGGTCATTTTGCGGTGCCGATCCTTTCGGGCCATCTGGGCGGGGCCAACGATCTGGCTCGGGCGCTGGCGGCGGTCTGCGGTGCGGTGCCGGTCATTACCACGGCCACCGATGCCAACGGTGTGTTTGCCGTGGATGCGTGGGCCAGGCACCAGAACTGCGCTGTGCTGGAGCCGGGGCGCATCAAGCGCGTCAGCAGCAGGCTGCTGGCAGGCGGGCCGGTGCGGTACCGCTCGGAATTCCCCATTGCCGGGCAGGCCCCTGCCGGGGTGGTCCCGGCGGGGGAGGCAGAGCGCGCCGACTTTGCCTTGACCCTTTTCCCGGCGGGCGATGCGCTGCACCTGATCCCGAAGATCGGCGTGCTGGGCATCGGGTGCAGGCGGGGGACCAGCGCCGTACAGCTGGAAGCGGCCTTTGCACAGTTCTGTGCGGCCCACGGCCTTGCAGCGGCGTGCATCACGGCAGCGGCCAGCATCGACCTGAAAGCCCATGAGCCGGGCCTGCTGGAATTTTGCAGAATCCACGGCTGGCCGGTGCAGTTCTATTCTGCCGCACAGCTGCAGAACGCCCCCGGGCAGTTCACACCTTCGGCCTTTGTCCGGAGCGTGACCGGTGTGGACAATGTCTGCGAGCGGGCGGCGGTGCTGGCGGCAGGCGGCACGATCATTCTTCCCAAACAGGCGGGCAACGGCGTGACCTTTGCGCTGGCGCTTCGTCCTTTTGCCCCGGATTGGAGGTGGCAGGATGCCTAATGTTGTTTTTGTTGTCGGGCTTGGGCCCGGGGATCCCCGGTTTCTGACCGCACAGGCGCAGAGCGCCTTAACGCAAGCCGAGGTGCTGTGCGGCTATACGGTCTATCTGGATCTGGTGCGCCCCTACTTCCCGGACAAGCTCTATTATTCCACCGGCATGACCAAGGAGATCGACCGCTGCCGCTGGGCGCTGGAAACGGCCCGGAGCGGCAGGGCGGTGGCGCTGGTCTGCTCGGGAGATGCCGGGGTCTACGGCATGGCAAGCCCTCTGCTGGAGCTGGCCGAGCACTTCCCGGACGTGACGGTGGAGGTGGTGCCCGGCCTGACCGCCGCCCTGAGCGGCGGTGCGGTGCTGGGTGCCCCGCTGGCCCACGATTTCTGCGTGCTCTCCCTCTCTGACCGGCTTACGCCGTGGGAGGTCATTGAGCGGCGGCTGGCGGCAGCAGCCGTGGGGGATTTCTGCATCGCGCTGTACAACCCCTCCTCCAAGGGGCGGCCGGACTATCTGGCGCGGGCGGTGCGCATCCTGCTGGCAAACGGCAAAGCACCCGGAACGGTCTGCGGCATCGTGCGGAACATTGGCCGGGAGGGGCAGGAAAGCCGCGTTCTGACGCTGGCTGCGCTGGAAACCACCCCGGTGGATATGTTCACCACCGTGTTTGTCGGCAACGCCCAGACCCGCCAGCTGAGCGGGCGGATGGTCACGCCGCGGGGGTACCGCGCATGAGGGTCGTGGTATTCAGCGGCACCACCGAGGGCCGCATGTTTTCAAAGCAGCTGGCCGCACTGGGGGCCGAGGTACTGGTCAGCGTGGCCACCCCGCTGGGGGCCGAGGAACAGGGCGAAAGGTCCGGCATCACCGTCCACTGCGGGCGGCTGACCCCGGAGGAGATGACCGCCCTGCTGCAGGGGGCTGACCTCTGTGTGGATGCGACCCATCCTTATGCGGTGGAGGCCACCCGGAACATCCGGGCAGCCTGCAAAACAGCGGGCACGGAGTACCGCCGCCTGCTCCGGCCCGAAAGCCCGCTGCCTGCCGGGAGCATGGTGTTTGCCTCTGCGGCCCATGCGGCGGGATTTCTGGCCCGGACGCAGGGAAATGTCCTGCTTGCCACCGGGGCCAAGGAGCTTTCTGCCTTTGCTGTGCTGGAACCGGCACGGCTTTTTCCCCGTGTCCTGCCCACCCGGGAGGGCATTGCCGCCTGCGAGGGGGCAGATATCCCCCATAAGAACATCATCGCCATGCAGGGGCCGTTCTCCTATGCGCTGAACCGGGCACTGATGGAGCAGTTTGCCATCCGCTTCCTCGTTACCAAAGACGGCGGCGCGGCGGGCGGCTTTGAAGAAAAAGCCCGGGCAGCGCGGGACACCGGGGCACAGCTCATCGTCATCCGCCGCCCGGCCGAGCAGGGCGAAACGGCGGAACAGATCCTGACACATTGTAAGGAGATGCTGCAATGATCACACTCATCGGGATGGGGTCGGGCACGCCGGAAAGCCTGACCGCGCAGGGCCTTGCCGCCCTGCAGAACGCCGGACTGATCCTGGGGGCAAAGCGCCTGCTGGAACAGCTGCCGCAGGGCTGCACGGAACACCGGAAGGCCCTGTATCAGCCTGAGGATGTCCTTGCCGCGCTGGCGGCTGACCCGGAGGTGGATGCTGCCCTTGTGTACAGCGGCGACACCGGGTTTTACTCCGGTGCGGCCCAGCTGCTGCCGATGCTGCGGGCCTTTGGCATCTCCTGCCGGGTGCTGCCGGGGCTTTCCAGCGTTCAGCTGCTGGCCGCTGCGGTGGGCCGCTCCTGGCAGGAGTGGAAGCTGGTCTCGGCCCACGGCTGTGCCTGCGACCCGGTGGCCGAATGCCTGACGGCCGGGGGAAAGCCTGTGTTTTTCCTGACCGGCGGGGCAGAAACGCCTGCCTCCCTCTGCGGCCGGCTGGCTGCTGCCGGGCTGGGCGATGCCCATGTGCTGGTGGGGGAAGAGCTGGGCCGGGCAGAGGAAAAGATCCTGTTCGGCACGGCGCAGGAGTTTGCGCAAAAGCAGTTTGCAAGCCTGAGCGTTCTGCTTGTGGAGCATCTTCCTCAGCCGCCCCGGCGGGTGCCCGGCTTCCCGGATGAAGCCTTCCACAGGGGAGAGGTGCCCATGACCAAGCAGGAGGTGCGGGCGGCGGCGCTGGCCAAGCTGGCCGTGCAGCCCGGCGATACCCTGTGGGATGTGGGGGCGGGCACCGGCAGCGTGAGCGTAGAACTGGCACTGGCTGCACCCCGGGGGCATGTGTATGCCGTGGAGTGTGACCCGGAGGCCTGCGGGCTCATCCGGCAGAACCAGGAAACGTTCCACGCCTGCAACCTGACATTGGTGGAGGGCCGCGCCCCCGCCGCGCTGGCTGACCTGCCCGCCCCGGATGCCGTGTTCATCGGCGGGACCAAGGGGGGCATGGAGGCTGTGGTGGACACGGTGCTTGCCCGGAATCCGAACGCCCGCATCTGCATCTCTGCCATTGCGCTGGAAACGCTGAGCGCCGCCGTGGCCGCACTGACTGCCCACGGCCTTGCTGCGGAGGTGACGCAGATCGCGGTCAGCCGCACCCGGCCTGCGGGCAGGCTCCACCTGCTGATGGCCAATAACCCCATCTTCCTTATCACAGGAGAACGCAAATGATCCAATTTCTTGTGGCCGCGCCCTGTTCCGGCAGCGGCAAAACCACACTGACCTGCGCTCTGCTGGCGGCGCTCAAGCGGCGGGGGCAGGACCCCTGCTCCTTCAAGAGCGGGCCGGACTATATCGACCCCATGTTTCACCGGGCCGTGCTGGGGGTGGAGAGCCACAACCTCGACCTGTTTTTCTCCGCACCGGAGACGGTGCGCGCTCTCTATGCGCAGGCCGCCGCCGGGCACGGGGCAGCTGTATGTGAGGGTGCCATGGGCTTTTACGATGGACTGGGCGGCGTGAGTGATACCGCCAGTGCCTGGCATCTGGCCGATACGCTGGGCCTGCCGGTGCTGCTGGTGGTCCAGCCCAGAGGGGCCAGCCTGACGCTGGCGGCCCAGATCAACGGGCTGAAACAGTTCCGCACCCCCAGCCATCTGGCGGGCATCCTGCTCAATGACTGCGCCCCCCATCTGTATGCTCTGCTGGCTCCTATGCTGGAACGGGAGACCTGCCTGCCTGTGCTGGGCTATCTGCCCCACCTGCCGGATGCCGCCCTTGAAAGCCGCCACTTAGGGCTGAAAACTGCCGGGGAGATCGCGGACTTACAGCAGAAGATCAACCGAATGGCCGATGCGCTGGTGATGGATTGGGAGAAGCTGTCTGCCCTGACCGAAGGCGCAGCGCCTTTGGTGCACACCGATCGGCTCCCCCTTGCGGGAGAGCTGTTGCCCCAGGGAGGAGAGGAACAGCGCCCCCGCGTTCCCATTGCCGTTGCAAGGGACGGGGCGTTTTGCTTCACCTACGCCGAAACACTGGAAGCACTGGAGCGGGCGGGGGCGGAGCTCTGCTGGTTCAGCCCCCTGCAGGACTCCGCCCTGCCGGAGCAGATCGGCGGGCTCTACCTGCCCGGCGGCTACCCGGAGCTGTATGCCGGGCAGTTGAGCGCGAATCGCTCCATGCTGGCCTCTGTGCGCCGGGCTGTGGAGCGCGGTCTGCCCACGGTGGCCGAGTGCGGGGGCTTTCTCTATCTGGGCCAGAGCCTGGAGGATGCCAATGGGGAACACTGGCCCATGGCAGGCGTTCTGCCGGGGCAGGGCTTCCGGGTGGGGCGGCTGGTGCGGTTCGGATACGCGGCATTGACCGCCCGCACCGACAGTATGCTGTTCCGCGCCGGGGAGCGTCTGCCGGTGCACGAGTTCCACCACTGGGATTCCACAGACAACGGCACCGGCTTTACCGCCGCAAAGCCCAACGGGAAGCAATGGGACTGCGGCTTTGCAAACGAGCATTTCTATGCGGGCTTTCCGCATTTGTATTGGGCGGGCACGGCCCTGCCCCGGCGGTTCGTGGATGCCGCCGCACACTATCATCAAGAGGAACAGGACCAATGACAGAGCTTGAACTGAAACAGCTTCTTTCCAGGATCACCCGGCCGGACGAGACCGCACGCACCGCCGCCCACGCTCACTGGGCCAGCCTGGCCAAGCCGCTGGGCGGGCTGGGCAGGCTGGAGACCATGCTGGAGGATGCCGCCGCCCTGACCGGCACGGCAGAGCTGGCGTTTTCCCGCCGGGCCGTACTGGTGCTCTGCGCCGACAACGGCGTGGTGGCGCAGGGCGTGAGCCAAACGGACCAGAGCGTGACCCGGGCCGTGGCCGAGAACCTTGCCGCCCGGCGCACCAGTGTCTGTCAGATGGCAAAAACGGCCCGCTGTGAGGTAGTGCCTGTGGACCTTGGCATGGCCGGGGAGCCGGTGCCCGGGGTGCAGAACTGCCGCATTGCCGCCGGGACGGCGGATTTCACCACCGGCCCTGCCATGACCCGCCAGCAGGCGGTGGATGCCATTGCGGCGGGCATCGGACTTGTCCGGGCGCAGAAGGCGGCGGGGGTGCAGCTGCTGGCCACGGGGGAGATGGGCATTGGCAACACCACCACCTCCAGCGCCGTGGCTGCGGTTCTGCTGGGGCAGCCTGTGGAGCGGATGACAGGCCGGGGCGCGGGCCTTTCGGATGCAGGGCTTGCCCGCAAGCTGGATGCCATCCGGCGGGGCATTGCGCGGAATCAGCCCGATGCCGCTGACCCTCTGGATGTGCTTTCCAAGCTGGGCGGGTTCGACATCGCCGGGCTGTGCGGTGTTTTTCTGGGCGGCGCGCTGGAAGGCCTGCCCGTGCTGATGGATGGCTTCATCAGCGGGGTGGCGGCGCTGTGCGCGGTGCGGCTCTGCCCCGCCGCGGAAAAGGCCGTGTTTGCCAGCCACTGCTCCACCGAACCGGCAGCAAGGCTGGTGCTGGAAGCGCTGGGCAAAGCGCCCCTGCTCACCGCCGGGCTCCATCTTGGCGAGGGCACCGGAGCGGTGGCAAGCATCCCGCTGTGGGATATGGCACTGGCCGTTTACTGCGATTGCTATTCCTTCACGGAGGGCGGCATCACGCCGTACACCCCCCAATGCTGACGCTGGTATTGGGCGGTGCCGCCAGCGGCAAGAGCGGGTATGCCGAGAGCCTGGTGCTGAAAACCGCGCTTCCGCGCTATTACATCGCCACCATGCAGGTGTGGGATGCGGAGTGTGCCGCCCGGGTGGAAAAGCACCGGAGGATGCGGGCGGCAAAGCAGTTTGAGACCGTGGAGTGTCCCCTGCATCTGGAAAACATCCATCTGCCTGCCCGGGGAACTGCGCTGTTGGAGGATCTGGGCAACCTGACCGCCAACGAGCTCTACGACCCCGCCGGGGCGGGAGAAAATGCCGCTTCGGCCATTTTGGAAGGACTGGACCAATTGGCCGGACAATGCACGCACCTCATCGTGGTCTCCAACGAGGTGTTCAGCGGCGGTGCCGACTACGCAGGCGACACCGGGCGCTACCTGAAAGCGTTGGCGCAGGTGAACAATGCCCTTGCCGCCCGGGCCGACCATGTGGTGCGGGTGGTGTGCGGCATCCCGGTCTATTATAAAGGAGTGGAAAAATGATTGGATTGCAGACCATTGCAGTGGCCTTTGCCATGTTTTCGGCCCTGCCGGTGCCGCAGTTCGCGTGGAACCAGAAAAACATGCGGTATGCCATGTGCGCCTTCCCGCTCATCGGGGGGGTCATTGGCGGGCTGTGGTGCCTGTGCGGCGCTCTGCCCCTGCCGATGCCCGCAAAGGCGGCGGGGTTCTGCCTGATCCCGGTCTGGGTCACGGGCGGCATCCACCTGGATGGCTATGCCGACACCTGCGATGCCCTTTCCAGCTATGGCGACCGGGAAAAGAAGCTGGAGATCCTCAAAGACCCCCACTGCGGTGCCTTTGCGGTGATCCGGCTGTGCAGTTATTTTGCGGCCTACCTTGCCCTTTGCGCCTGTGTGGACTTCACGCCCCGGGTGGGCCTGTGCTGGACACTGGCCCTTGTGCTGGAACGGGCCCTTTCGGGCCTGGCCGTGGCATCGTTCCCGATGGCAAAGAACACCGGCCTTGCCCACACCTTTGCCACGGCGGCGGATCGAACTACGGTCCGCCGGGTGCTGATGGTGCTGGCCGCTCTGCTCAGCGCCGCCCTGCTGGCACTGGGCGGCTGGGCGCTGGTGCTGGCGGCGTTTCTTGTGTTTGCACGCTATCATGTTGTTTCGGACAAGCAGTTTGGCGGCATCACCGGCGATCTGGCCGGGTGGTTTTTGCAGAAAGCTGAGCTGTGGATGCTGGCGGCGCTGTGTGCCTGCCAGTGGGGAGGACTGTTATGATCTTTATCACCGGGCCGCTGTACAGCGGCAAGCGCACCTTTGCGCAGCGCCTGCCCGGCACCCGCATTGCGGAGGTGCAGGCCCTGGCCGCAGAGGCTGAGGATCTGGAAAAGCTTGCGGAGGAGCTCTCCGCTTATGATATCGTGATGGCCACCGAGGTGGGCGGCGGCGTGGTGCCCATGGACGCAGGGGAGCGGGCCGCCCGGGAAGCCGCCGGACGGCTGGCCTGCCTGCTGGCGGTCCGGGCCGGGTGCGTGGTGCAGATGTTCTGCGGCATCCCCACAGTATTGAAAGGAGAACTGCCCCCATGCTGATCTATCTTCTGCGCCACGGCCTGACGGCCTACAACGCCGAAAAGCGCTATCAGGGCCAGCGGGATATCCCCCTGTGCCCCGCGGGCCGCGCCCAGCTGCGGCAGGCGGATCTCCGGCCGGAAACGGTCTATATCACCCCGCTCTGCCGCACCCGGCAGACCGCGGAGGTGCTCTTCCCGGGTGCAAGGCTCGTGGAGGTGAAAGACCTGCAGGAGATGTGCTTCGGCAGCTTTGAGGGCCGCAATTTCATTGAGATGGAGCACGACCCGGATTATCTGGCCTGGGTGAACGCCAACTGCGAAAGCCCCTGCCCGGACGGCGAGACCAAGGCTGTTTTTTCGGAGCGGGTGTGCAGGGCTTTTGCCGCACTGGTGGACAGGGCCCTTGCCGATGGGGAAGAGACACTGGTCATTCTGGCCCACGGCGGCACCCAGATGGCTGCCATGGAGCGCTACGCCCTGCCCCATGCGGATTATTACCACTGGTGCGCCCCCAACGCGGGCGGCTACGTTCTGGATGCAGGAGATTGGGCGGAGCAGCGGGCGCTGCACCTGCTGAAAACTGTGCAGTACACAAAGGAGGATGCCCGATGATCGAATACGCAGTACTCGGCGGTTTTGTGCTGGACTGCCTCTTGGGCGACCCGGCCTGGCTGCCCCACCCGGTGGTGTACATGGGCAAGGCCATCTCGGCGCTGGAAAAGCGCCTGCGGGCCCGCCTGCCCAAAACGCCTCAGGGGGAACTGCTGGGCGGTGCCATTGTGGCCTTCTGCCTGCCGGTGGGCACCTTTCTGCTGACGAGCCTTGTCTGCCTGGGGGCTGCCCGTATCAGCCCGTGGCTGGGGCTGGCCGTCCAGATGTTCTGGTGCGGGCAGGCACTGGCCGCAAAGGGGCTGGCGCAGGAGAGCACCAATGTTTACCGGAAACTGGTCAAGCCCGACCTGCCTGCCGCCCGCAGGGCGGTCAGCCGCATCGTGGGGCGGGACACCCAGGATCTGACGCTGGAGGGGGTGACCAGAGCCGCTGTGGAGACGGTGGCCGAAAACGCCAGCGACGGCGTGATCGCGCCCCTGCTCTATATGCTCATCGGCGGGGCACCGCTGGCCCTGACCTACAAGGCCATCAACACGATGGACAGTATGCTGGGCTACAAAAACGAAAAATACCTCTACTTTGGCCGCATCCCTGCCAAGCTGGACGATGCGGCAAATTACCTTCCCAGCCGCCTTGCCGCCCTGCTGTGGGTGGCTGCCGCGGCCTTTACGCACAATGACGCAAAAGGGGCGTGGAAGATCTGGCGGCGGGACCGCCGCAACCACGCCAGCCCCAACAGCGCCCAGACCGAGAGTGCCTGCGCCGGTGCGCTGGGGGTGCAGCTGGCCGGGCCCGCCTATTACTTTGGCGAATACTACGCCAAGCCCACCATCGGCGATCCGCTGCGTCCCATTGAACCGGAGGATATCCTGCGTGCCAACCGGATGATGTACGTGGCAAGCGCTTTTGCACTGGCGTGGGGCGTGGCAATACGGGCTTTTTTGTAACGACCTCGCCCTCTCAGTCATGCCTTGCATGACAGCTCCCCCAAAGGGGGAGAGCCAAGAACTGGGATCCAGAACCATCCAGGAAAAGGAGAACGAACATGCAACTAGTACATGGCGGCGATTGGGCCGGTTACCGGGCCGAGTTCGGGCGGGATGCGCTGGATTTTTCGGCCAACGTCAGCCCGCTGGGTCTGCCGGAAGGGGTGGCCCGGGCCATCACGGCGGCATTGCCCACGGCCGACCGCTACCCCGACCCCCTGTGCCGGGAACTACGGGCAAAGCTGGTGCTCCATGAGGGCGTGCCGGCGGAGCAGATCCTCTGCGGCAATGGGGCGGCAGACCTTATCTTCCGGCTGGTCTGGGCCAAAAAGCCCCGCCGGGCGCTGGTCACCGCCCCCACCTTTGCAGAGTATGCCACTGCTTTGGAAAGTGTCGGCTGCACGGTGGAACGCTTCTTTTTGCGGGAGCAGGAGGACTTTGCGGTCACGGATGCGTTCTGTGCGGCCATCCGTCCGGGGGTGGATATGGTGTTCCTCTGCCAGCCCAATAACCCCACCGGCCAGCTGGCGGCCCTGCCGCTGGTGGAGCAGATCCTCCACCGCTGCGCGGCGTGCGGCACCCTGCTGGTGGTGGACGAATGCTTCCTTGATTTCCTGCCCGACCATGCCCTGAACACGGCAAAAGGCCTGCTGGGGGAGGGAGATCTGGTCATCCTGAAAGCCTTCACCAAGCTCTACGGCATGGCGGGCGTGCGGCTGGGCTATGCCCTGAGTGCCGACACGGCGCTGCTGGAACAGATGCAGGCCTGCGGCCAGCCCTGGGGTGTTTCCAGTCTGGCGCAGGCGGCGGGCCTTGCCGCACTGGAGGAGACAGCGTATGTGGAAAAGGTCCGGGCCCTCATTGCCGAACAGCGGCCCCGCCTGACGGCCGGGCTGCGGGCGCTGGGCCTGCGGGTGCTGGACGGCAGGGCAAATTACCTGCTGTTTCAGGCCCCGGAGACGCTGGGAGAAGCCCTGCGGCAAAGGGGTGCTGTGCTGCGCAGCTGTGCAAACTACCCCGGGCTGGGCTCCGGCTGGTACCGCACCGCCGTGCGCACCGGGCCTGAAAACGAACAGCTTTTGAAACTTCTTGCGGAGGTGCTGGAATGAACAAGGCAAAGTGCATCATGGTGCAGGGAACCATGAGCGGTGCAGGCAAAAGCCTGCTGTGCGCCGCCCTCTGCCGCATTTTTGCGCAGGACGGTTACCGCGTGGCTCCCTTCAAGAGCCAGAACATGGCGCTGAACAGCTTTGTCACCCGGGATGGGCTGGAAATGGGCCGGGCACAGGTGGTGCAGGCGCAGGCCGCAGGCATCGAGCCGGATGTGCGGATGAACCCCATCCTGCTCAAGCCCAGCAGTGACGTGGGCAGTCAGGTCATCGTGAACGGCGAGGTGCGGGGCCAGATGCCCGCCGCCGCCTACTTCAAAATGAAAAGAGCGCTCATCCCGGAGATCCTCTCGGCCTACAACAGTCTGGCCGGAACCGTGGACATCATCGTCATTGAGGGGGCCGGAAGCCCGGCGGAGATCAACCTGAAGGCAGACGATATCGTCAACATGGGCCTTGCCCGGCTGGTGGATGCCCCTGTTCTGCTGGCGGGAGACATCGACCGGGGCGGTGTGTTTGCCCAGCTGTACGGCACGGTGGCGCTGCTGGAGCCAGAGGAGCGCGCCCGCATCAAGGGGCTGCTCATCAATAAATTCCGCGGCGATGTGGAGATCCTGCGCCCCGGCCTTGCTATGCTGGAAGAAAAAACGCAGCTGCCGGTGCTGGGGGTCGTGCCCTACCTGAAGGTGGACATTGAGGACGAGGATTCCCTTTCCACCCGGCTGGATGCGGGCAGAACGGTCCACCCGCTGGATGCAGCCATCCTCCGCCTGCCGCACATCTCCAACTTTACCGATTTCATGCCGCTGGAGCAGCACCCGCTGCTGGGCGTGCGGTATGTGCAGAATACCCGCCAGCTGGGCACACCGGATCTCATCATCCTGCCCGGCACCAAGAACACGGTGGATGACCTGCTCTGGCTGCGGCAGTCCGGGCTGGAAGCAGCCCTGTTGAAGCTGGCGGCAAACGGCACGCCGGTGCTGGGGGTCTGCGGCGGGTATCAGATGCTGGGCGAGACGCTGGCCGACCCTGAGGGCACGGAGAGCGGTACGGCACAGACCGTGCGGGGGCTGGGGCTGCTGCCCACCCGCACGGTCTTTACCGGCCAGAAGCACCGCACCCAGGACACTGCCGCCGTGACCGCCGCCCCCTTTGCGGGTGCGGCCCTGACCGGATATCAGATCCACACCGGCCGCACCGAGGTGCAGGGGGTGCCCTTCTGCACACTGGCAGACGGCACACCCGAGGGCTGCGTGCAGGACAATGTGTTTGGCACCTACCTGCACGGCCTGTTTGATACCGGGGAGCTTACCGAGAAGCTGGTGGCCCTGCTCTGCCGGCGCAAGGGCATTGCACCGGACAGCGCGGCCCTCATCCCGATGGAGCAGTACCGCCAGCAGCAGTTTGACCTGCTGGCCGATGGCGTGCGCGGCGCGCTGGATCTGGATGCCGTTTACGCGGCCATGGGGTTGGAGAACCCGCGGAGGAATGCACAATGATCCCACAACATCATCTGCCCGCCGACATTGAGCGGACAAGCCTTTCCATCATCACGGCAGAGCTGGAAGCGCAGGGCCTGACCCCGCCGCCCGAGACTGCCGCTGTGGTCAAGCGGGTCATCCACACCACCGCCGACTTTGACTATGCGAAAAATCTGCGCTTCACGCCGGGGGCTGTGGCGGCAGGTGTGGCCGCCCTGCGGGCCGGGACTCCCATCATCACCGACACCAACATGGCGCTTTCGGGCATTTCCAAGCCTGCCCTTGCCCGGTTGGGCGGCAGTGCCCTCTGCTACATGGCAGACCCCGAGGTGGCGCGGATCGCAGCCGAGACCGGAACCACCCGGGCAGTGGCCTCCATGCACCGCGCGGCGCAGGAGCACCCCGGAGCCATCCTTGCGGTGGGCAATGCCCCCACCGCTCTGCTGACCATTGTGGAGGAGATCGAGGCCGGGCTGCGGCCTGCCCTGGTCATCGCCGTGCCGGTGGGGTTTGTGAACGTGGTGGAAAGCAAGGAAGCGCTGTTTGCCGCCTGTGCAGCCCACGGCGTGCCTGCCATCGCGGCCATGGGCCGCAAGGGCGGCAGCACCGTGGCCGCCGCAGTCTGCAACGCTCTGGTCTACTCCGCCGCCGAGATGCTGGACCCAGCGGCAAGAGGGTGGAAATAGGGCGGAACCGGTAAAAACGCCCCTTTTTACGCTTTTGCTTGACTTTTTGGCAGAAACAAGGTATCGTTTATCTGTATGACGATTGATATATGAGTTGAAGCTTTGCGTGAAAAAGGAAGCATTATGGCACAGACGATTTTAGAAGAAAAGAAAAAATCACGGCTGATGACAGAGGGCAGTATCTGGAAGAGCATCCTGCTCTTCTCGGTGCCGCTGATCCTGGGCAACATGCTGCAGCAGCTGTACAACACCGCCGATTCCATCATCGTGGGCAACTTTGTGGGCAGCAACGCGCTGGCAGCAGTCGGTTCCAGCGGCTCGCCCATCTTCCTGCTCATCGGGTTCAGCCAGGGTATTGCCGTGGGTGCCGGTGTCGTGGTGTCCCAGTTTCTGGGAGCCAAGGACAGGGAGGGCGCGCACACCGCAGTTCACACCTCGCTGGCCCTTTCGGCCATTCTGGGTGCGATCCTGACCGTGTGCGGCATTGCCGTCAGCCGGGCTCTGCTCACCGCCATGAACACCCCCGCAGAGGTGCTGGAGGATGCGGTGCTCTATATGCGGCTCTATTTTGGCGGCGTGCTGTTCAGCGTGGTGTATAACATGGCGGCCGGTATCCTGAACGCCGCCGGCAACTCCAAGCGGAGCCTGCTCTACCTGGGCGTTGCCTCCATCACCAACATCGTCCTCGACCTTATCCTGATCGCCGGATGCAAGATGGGCGTGGCCGGTGCGGCCATTGCCACCGATATCAGCCAGCTGGTGTCCTGTGTGCTCTCCCTGCGCTTTCTGATGCGGGTGGAGGACGATTACCGCGTGACGGCAAAGGAAGTGCGCGTGCACAAAAAGATGGCGGTCCGCATCATCAAGGTGGGCCTGCCCACCGGTATTCAGAACATGGTCATCTCCCTTTCCAATGTGCTGGTGCAGGTCAGCGTCAACGGCTATGGTGCCGCTGCCATGGCAGGCTTTGCCGCCTATATGAAGGTGGATGGCTTCAACATTCTGCCTGTGCTGAGCTTCGGCATGGCGGCCACCACCTTTGTGGGCCAGAACTTTGGTGCGGGCAAAATCGACCGTGTCAAAAAGGGCACCTTTGTCACCCTGGGCATGTGCATCGTTTACACCATCCTGACCGGCATCCTGCTGCTCATCTTCCAGGACCCCATCATGCACCTGTTCACCGGCGATGAAACGGTCATTGCCTACGGCAAGATCTGTATGCTCTATTTCTGCCCCTTCTACTGGATGCTGGGCATCCTGCAGGGCCTTGCCGGTACGGTGCGCGGCACCGGCAAGAGCGTGCCGCCCATGGTGGTGCTGCTGATCTCCCTGTGCCTGTTCCGTATTGTCTGGATCCAGTTTGCCCTGCCCCTGTTTGCAGGCATTGAGGGTGTGCTGCTGGTCTACCCGGTGTCCTGGGCTGTGGGTGCAGTGTTGATGGTGCTCTACGCCTGGAAGGGCAAATGGATGCAGCTGCCGGAAGCAATTTCGTAAATTAAGCGCACCCGATCCCCCGGTGAAAGCGTGTTCATACAAAAATGACGTATGAATGCGTAAAAATATTCGGGGGCTAAAAATCTGCGAAAATCAGTTGATTTCTGCCGAAAAATGCCGTATACTGAATTATAGTTTCAAATCGAACGACAAACTTTGGCAAAAGGGGCTGATAAGATGGAGTGCACGCAGGCAGAGGCTTTTGAACAGTATATTCGGGACCTGCGCGTTGTGCGCTCGATCTCCCGGCCCAGCTTTCCGGAGGGCAAGGCCCCCGCTGCCGTGCTGGATGAGATTCAGACCAACGCGCTGAGATGCAACGCCCTGATGCGGCAGAATGAGGCACTGCTGGCGCAGTTTGTCTACGACCGTGACCCTGCCTCCCTGACCGAAACGGATATCCAGGGACTGAGTGTCTTTGCGGGCAGGCTGTTCAACTACGCGAACAGCGAGGATATAGGTGTGGCGTTCAAGGTGCATCAGCTGCTGCTGGCAGCGGCCCGCAGCCGGAAAGACGTGCCCATGATCGTCAGAGAGCTGTACTACACAGGCATCACCCTGCATTATATGAACGTCCGGGATGAGGGAACTGGCATCAACCTGTTGGGAGATGCGATCGAGGTCTATTTCACGGAAGCCGTCGGGTATATGTCCCGGTATGAGCAGCTGGACAGGAATACCCGGCAGTATCTCATCCGCTGTGTGGGCAACACCCGGCTGGGGATGTCCCGCGGCACCCATGCGGAAAGCTGCCGGTATCTGGAACGGTTCCGCCTTGCAATGGACATCATCCAGTCTGCGCATTACCATGCGCTGAACCCGGAATTCCCCTGGGATAGCTACATCTATTCCATGCACATGGACCGCATGACCCTGCTGACCCACCTGCGGCAGGAGGAGGATCCCGAGGTGGCGCGGCAGGTGCTGGAATCGGCGGAATACATCTGGGGGCACAAGAAGAAGTACAAGGGTCAGGATGCGCGCCTGCAGAACTGGCGGGTACCCTATTTTTACGCCGCTGCCCGCTACCATGCCGGGGTGGGCAGCCTGGAAGACGTGGTCAAGATCCTTCTGGAATCGGCGGGAAGCGTGGCGCAGGATGATTATTCTGCCGAGGCCATCAACCGGAAGCTGGTTCTGGCGGCCTATCTCTCGGTCTATGCAGAACGTCTGGACGAGGCGGGAGCACAGAGGTATCGTGCAACCGTGGAGCAGGTACGCCGTTCTGCGGATCAGTATCTGGAACAGATGCCGGCCAGCCAGTATCCCCGTGTGGTAAACTCTGCCGCCTGGGAGTTGAGCAAGATCGGCACCAGCTCAGATGAAACGGCGAACCGCCGGATGCTGGGCAGTATCCTGGCCGGGCACAAGCCGACCTATGTCCACTCGCTGATGGTGGCAGAGTTGACCCGTGCCCTGCTGCGGCGGCAGATCGAGACAAGGCCCGAAACACTGGTGGGCCTGTTGGGCTGCAGGAGTGCGGCCGAGGTGCAGGCCCGGCGGGAAGAGCTCTGCCGGACAGCCTATGAGTGCGGCCTGTACCACGACCTTGGCAAGTGTGCCGTTCTGATGTACATCGACAACAACGCCCGCCGCCTGCTGGAGGAGGAGTTTTTCTGCATCCAGAGCCACCCAAGGACCGGCGCTGACATTCTGAATAGAATGGGCTGCGGAAGAACGCTGGCCCTGGCGGCGCTCTATCACCACTGCTATTACAACGGCAAGGGCGGATATCCCAATGATGTACCCTCCTGCCCGCCGGAGATCAAGGGAATCGTGGATGCGCTGAGCGTGGCAGACTCGCTGGATGCCGCCACCGATAATATCGGTCGGTGCTACAATCTTGCCAAGCCTTTCCGTGTTCTGCTAGAAGAACTGCGGGCCCAGAGCGGCACCCGCTATGCGCCCAATGTGGTCGCCCTGTTCGAGGATGAGCGTTTCTGCCAGCAGCTGGCAGAGAACACGGATGCCGAGCGCAAAAGGGTGTATCTGCAGGTGTATCACGCCGGAAGTGAAGAAAAATAAACGACCCTCTCTATCATTGCTTCGCAGTGCCACCTCCCCAAAAAGGGAGCGGGCATACGTCAGCGTGATAGAGAGGGTCGTTCTTTTTGTTTAAGTCAGGATGAAGCGTTCCCAGTCCACCCTGCCGGTGCAGTTCAGCCGGAAGAAGAGCGGGAAGGTTCCTGCCGGGGCAGAAAAGCTGCACTGTACCTCCTGCCAGTCCGTGCTGGCGGGGAAGGTGACCTCAGCGGCTTTCCGGGTGCAGGCCTCGTCCAGATAGACGGCCATGCAAAAAGAGCCCTCCGGCGCTCACGCAGTTTACCCCGGAAAAGCAGGGGGGTCCCTGATGCGTGAGCCGCCGAAGGGCTCCATCTTCTATTTGATTTTATTAAATCAGATGCAAAAAGCTTTGTCAAGCACCGGCGGCTGCATCGCTTCAGCCGGGGTACTTAGCCACTTCCAGCAGTTCCTCCGCCCGGCGGACCTGTTCCGCCGTGGGGGGAACAGCATCGGGCAGGGGATAGGAGATGCCCAGCTTCTGCCACTTGAACAGCCCCAGCGTGTGGTAGGGGAGAACCTCCACCCGCTGCACCGTTTTCAGGCTGCGGATGAAATCTGCGGTCCTGCGCAGGCCCTCCTCGTCATCGGTGAGGCCGGGCACCAGCACATGCCGGATCCAGAGCGGAACGCCCAGATCAGAGATGTGGCGTGCCATGGCTAAGATGTTGGCATTGTCCCTGCCGGTAAGCTGACGGTGCTTCTCCGGGTCGATCTCCTTGAGATCCAGGATGACCAGACTGGTGGAAGCCATCAGGGTATCGAAGGCGGCCAGGTAGGCGGGGTCATCGGGCTGGAACGGCTGACCGGCCGTGTCCAGCGCGGTGTGTACCCCCTTGGCGCGCGCCAGCTGGAAGAATTTTGTCAAGAAGTCCATCTGCCGCAGCGGCTCGCCGCCGCTGACGGTGATGCCGCCCTTCTTGCCCCAGTAATTGCGATAGCGCCAGACGTGTTGGAACAGCTTCTCCGGAGACCATTCCGTGCCGCCCTCAGCGCTCCACGTTTCGGGGTTGTGGCAGTATTTGCAGCGCAGGGCACAGCCCTGCAGAAAGACAACGAACCGGACACCCGGCCCGTCCACCGAGCCGAAGCTTTCCAGCGAGTGGACGAGACCGACAGGGTCACAGTGCGGCATGGCAGGTACGGGAGATTACGTCCATCTGCTGCTCGCGGGTCAGGTCGATGAACTTGACCGCATAGCCGGAGACGCGGATGGTGAAGTTGGCGTATTCTTCCTTTTCGGGGTGCTCCATGGCATCCAGCAGCTTCTCCTTGCCGAACACGTTCACGTTCAGGTGGTGTGCACCCTGATCGAAGTAGCCGTCCATCACCTGCACCAGGTTCTCCTTGCGCTCCTCCTCGCTGTGGCCCAGAGCCTCGGGGTTGATGGTCTGGGTGTTGGAGATGCCGTCCAGAGCCCAGTGGTAGGGCAGCTTGGCAACAGAGTTCAGGGAAGCCAGCAGGCCGTTCTGCTCCGCACCGTAGCTGGGGTTTGCACCGGGTGCAAAGGGGGTAAAGGCGGCACGGCCATCGGGCAGAGCACCGGTGTACTTGCCGTACACCACGTTGGAGGTGATGGTCAGGATGGAGGTGGTAGCCTCGGAGTTGCGGTAGGTGTGGCGCTTCTTGATCATCTCCAGGAAGGTGCGCAGCAGCCACACGCCGATCTCATCGGCACGGTCGTCATCGTTGCCGTACTTGGGGAAGTCGCCCTCCACCTCATAGCCGGTGGCCAGGCCGGTCTCGTCGCGCACGGCCTTGACCTTGGCGTACTTGATGGCGCTCAGGGAGTCGATGACGTGGGAGAAGCCTGCAATGCCGGTGGCAAAGGTGCGGCGCACATCGGTGTCGATCAGGGCCATCTCGGCTTCCTCGTAGTAGTACTTGTCGTGCATATACTGGATCAGGTTCAGCACGTTGACGTACAGGCCGGCCAGCCAGTCCAGCATCTGAACATATTTGGGCAGGACCTCGTCATAGTTCAGGTACTCGCTGGTGATGGGAGCGTAGTTGGGGCCGCACTGCTCGTGGCTCTTCTCGTCCACGCCGCCGTTGATGGCGTAGAGCAGGCACTTTGCCAGGTTGGCGCGTGCGCCGAAGAACTGCATCTCCTTGCCGGTTTGGGTAGCAGACACGCAGCAGCAGATGGAGTAATCGTCGCCCCACACGGGCTTCATCACATCATCGTTCTCGTACTGAACAGAGCTGGTGTTGATGGACACCTTGGCGGCGTACTTCTTGAAGTTCTCAGGGCAGAGCAGAGGAGTACAGAACGGTCAGGTTCGGCTCCGGTGCGGGGCCCATGTTCTCCAGAGTGTGCAGGAAGCGGTAGCAGTTCTTGGTGACCATGCTGCGGCCGTCCATGCCGATGCCGCCCACTTCCAGGGTGGCCCACACGGGGTCGCCGGAGAACAGCTGGTTGTAGCTGGGGATGCGGGCAAACTTGACCATGCGGAACTTCATCACCATGTGGTCGATCAGCTCCTGAGCCTGGCTCTCGGTCAGGGTGCCGTTCTCCAGATCGCGCTGGATGTAGATATCCAGGAAGGTGGAGATGCGGCCCACGCTCATGGCAGCGCCGTTCTGGGTCTTGATGGCGGCCAGGTAGCCGAAGTACAGCCACTGGCAGGCTTCCTTGGCGTTCTTAGCGGGCTGGGAGATATCGCAGCCGTAGGCCTCGGCCATCTTCTTCATGCCCTTCAGGGCGCTGATCTGGCGTGCGATCTCCTCGCGCAGGCGGATCACGTCATCGGTCATGGTGCCGTCGCCGCAGTTGGCGAAATCTTCCTGCTTGAACTTGATCAGGGCATCGATGCCGTACAGGGCCACGCGGCGGTAGTCGCCCACGATGCGGCCGCGGCCGTAGGTGTCGGGCAGACCGGTGATGATGTGGGTGTGGCGGGCAGCCTTCATCTCAGGGGTGTAGGCATCGAACACAGCCTGGTTGTGGGTGCGGGTATAGTCGGTAAAGATCTTGTGCAGCTCCTCGCTGGGCTGATAGCCGTAGGTGGTGCAGGCCTGCTCTGCCATCTTGATGCCGCCGTAGGGCATGAATGCACGCTTCAGGGGCTTGTCGGTCTGCAGGCCGACGATCTGCTCAAGCTCTTTCAGGCTCTCGTCGATGTAGCCGGGGCCGTAAGCGGTCAGGCTGCTGACGACTTCGGTCTCCATGTCCAGCACGCCGCCCTTGGCGCGCTCTTCCTTCTGCAGCTTCTGCAGGGCACCCCACAGCTTATCGGTCGCCTCGGTGGGGCCAGCCAGAAAGCTTTCGTCGCCGTCGTACGGGGTGTAGTTCTTCTGGATGAAGTCGCGGACATTGACTTCCTCTTTCCAGATGCGGCCCTCAAAGCCTTCCCACTGTTCAAAATTGATCATTGGAACCTCCTTGCTCCATTCCATGCGCAGGGTTAGCGCATTCTAACTATTGAGCCTTTGAAAAACCGCACTGTATCGGCGGCTTTCTGGGGGCGAAACGGTCTTGAACTGCCGTCTGCGGCAGTTCCAACTACAAGGTGTAGACAAAAATGAAAACCTGCCCACAAAATCTTGCGTTACTATAATAACAAGAACCACTTTAAAAAGCAATAGAAAACAAGTGGGTTTTCTTCCAAAGCAAGGGGGATTCTTTGGGCAGAATGTAGAAAAAAAGCTAAAACCCCGGCGACACACACCTTTTTCGAGAAAAATTGCAAATTGAGGGTTGACAAGACTAACCGCTTATGGTATTCTGTTCTCGCAGCGGCGGTTAGCTAATTCTAACCACGATGCACCAAAAAACGGAGCGTCTGCAAGCGCTCCGTTCCATTCCTCCATTCCATACTCTCTTTTTCTTGGCAGGATGCAGCATTCTGGTTTGCTCTGCATCCGCTGCGCGGCACACAGGGCTCTGGTACGGCACTGTGCGCAGATGAAAACAAAAACGGGACACTCAGCTTGACCACCTGAGTGCCCCGATTTTTGTTTTGTTCCGGTCGTTGATCAGCCGCATCCCGGGGAGCGGACAACATTCTTTACACCACCGCATCCCGCAGCAGCTGGTAGATCGCCTCTGCGTTTCCATCGGGGGAGCGGAGGAAGACGAATTTTCCGTTTACCTGGCAGACTCCGTCCGAATAGACGGTGAAGAGCAGGTTCTGGCTGGCATCGTCTGCAAAGCGCAGGGTGATGGAATGCGCTTCGTAGTCGTGGGAGTAGGAGCGGACATTCTGGTTGAACTTTTGGTAGCAGCTCGCGTTTTGCAGGATCTCGAAAAACGCCTGATAAGTATCATCGCCCGCAGAATAGGCACGGGTGGTGACCACAGAGGGGCTCAGGCTGACGGTATCCTCCACGCTGACGGAGACAGAAGTGCTTTTATTGATGTCGGTTTTCAGGTCAACGCGGCGGTTGGAAACGAACAACAGCACGAACAACACGACCCAGAGGGCCATGATGGCATAAAAACGGAGACTTTTGTTTTCCATAAGGCGTTCTCCTTTGGCGGGCCGCACAGCAGGCGGCCAGAGATCTTCAAAGAGTACGCTTTCATTATAGTGCCGGAATGCGCAGGATGTCAACTGTTCTCCAGATGCTTCTGCGCCGCAAAGGTACCTGCGGCGCTGGCGGCAAACACAAAATAGTAGCTTGCGATGCGGAAGAGCATCAGGGTGCTCATGGCTTCGCCACTGGTCATAAAGCTGCTGAACACCAGCAGAAAGGCTGTTTCAATGGAGCCCATGCCTGCCACATTGGGCAGGGCGTTGGAAAGGAAGAGCATCAGGCTGGTGAGCAGCTGTACCTGCCAGAAGCTCAGCCCGCAGGAAAGCCCCATGAACCGGATGCAGAACCACGGCAGGGTGAACATCAGAAACAGCTTGAGGGTCTGCACGGCAAGGATACGGGCACAGCGGCCCTTGTCGGCCAGCAGGAGGCGGCTCTCGGCGGCCAGGGTGTCCAGCTGCTCCAGCCACTTTTCCCGGCGGGTCTGCCATGGTTCTGTTTTGGGCAGAAAGCCCATGACCCAGCGGGCCAGCCGCTGCACCAGCGGCGAGACACAGAGCAGCACCAGCGTCACGATGACCAGCGCCACCACGCAGTAGGCGGCGGGCAGATAGTGCATCACGCCGGAGGTGTTGGCGGCGAGCCAACGGTGCTGCAGCAGGAGCATCACAGTGGCATAGAGCAGAACGGTGGTCTTGTGGAATACATATTGCAGGGTCATCAGGCCCACACCGGGGCCCAGCGGCAGGCCGCAGTGGTAGAGATAGTAGGACTCCATGGGCACAGCCCCGGCACCCAGGCCGACCACGTTGCCAAAGATGCCCACAAAGGCGGCATCCAAGCCGCGCCGCAGGGTGAAGCCCGGCAGGCGGCAGCGGATGATGAGCCAGCAGACGATTCCCTCAAACAGGGGGTATGTCAGGCCGATGGCCAGCACCAGCAGCACCTGCCAGAAGGAGAGCTGGGCCAGCGCGGTCGAGATCTCAGCCCAGTGGCTGCTGAAGATGAAAACCACTACACAGGTCAGCGCCAGCAGTACCAGCAGCGAAAGGATCGCCTTTTTGCGGGAGGGCTGCTGGGGGGTGTTGGTCTGTTCCATGGGACAAGGCTCCTTTCACGATACTGCTTGCAGTATAACACAGCGGAACCTTATTTTTGTGAACTGAAACAAAATTTTTCTCGTCACTTTGTGTGATATGATAAAAAAGAACCTCTCAGGCTTACTTCGTTCGCCAAGCCCGGGTTGCGGCACCCAGCATCCACTTCGTGTTGGAAACAACACTTGTGTCTTGCTGGCCGCGGCCCCAACAGCAACGCCCTTTATCCGCCACTGGCGGCGGTTGTTGCTGTTGCCCCTATGAGGAGAAGTGGCATTGCGAAGCAATGACGGAGAGGTTTTGTGTTACTTTTTCGCTGTCAGATCTTCCACAGCAGCCCGGAGCGTCTGCTCAAAAGCCTCCTTGGAATAATACTGCTCGTACATTTTGCGGCATTCTGTCCGCATGGAGGCCAGCTCTTCCGGGTGTTCAATGGCGTGCTCCAGCAGGACAGCCAGCTGCTGCGGGTCGTCGTTGTGGTAAACGAAGCCGTTCCGCCCCTCGGAGATGAGCCCGGCGGTGCCGGTGTGCTCCGATACGATGGACGGCTTGCCGAAGATCAGACCCTCGGTGACAAAGGTGGGCATGGGATCATCGCGGGAAGCACAGACCAAACCGGTGCACTGCTCCATCAGGCTCTTGATCTCGTCACGGGTGAGCCGCTTGCAGTAGTACACGTTTTCCGGGTAGTCTGCGGTCAGGGTGCGGACGGAGTCCATCATCTCCTTGTCAGCGGCCTGGCCCACAAAGAGGAAGGAGGCCTTCTCCCGTACCTCGGGCGGCAGCAGGCGGATGGCCTTGCAGAAGATATCGTGGCCCTTACGGCGCTCAAAGGAACCCACAGTGGCAAACAGCGGGCGGCCGCGGTTGTAGCCCAGATCGGTGCGGACAAAGTTCTCTGCCGCGTAATCGGGCAGGCCGTAGATGAGCGGCCGGATCTCGAACTCGGGCCGCACGGCGCGCATGGCGTTGGCGGCGTGGTTGCCCACCGAGTAGACCCGGACATTCTCTCCCAGCTGGGTGGGGATCTGGTGGGCAATGTGGGGGTAGCCTGCAAAGGCATCGTGGAGCCACCACAGCACCGGCACGGCGGTGCCGCTCAGGGCACGGACAGCCCGGGCCATGACCACCGTGTTGGCGATGACGAAGTCGGCACAGAGGGCCATGCCCCAGGCATCGGAGACATTGCGGCAGGACGACCGGGTGATGACCGAGGCCCCGGCATCCAGGAAGAGATGCAGGGAGCCGCCATCACTGGGGCCCAGCACAAGTACCTCATACCCCATGCTGCGCAGCACCGGCACGGCACTCACCAGCACGATGGGTGCGCCGGTCATATCCAGCACATGGCTCATAATAAAGGCACGTTTGCCGTGGGCCGAAAACGCATCCTCGGCGCAGATGCCGCGCTCGTAGTGGAGCAGGGCCTGCGGAATGAGAGTGGGCTTAGTGCAGAGCTGCGCGGCCAGCGCCAGCAGCTCGGGCACATTTTCGGGGTCATGGGCGGCGGCGCGGCAGCGCTCCAGCAGGGTGCGGCTGACCACGGCGCAGCGGTTCTGCGCCTGCAGCGGCTGGCTCTGATAGAGAGCAGTCGCCCCGCCAAAGCCGAACACAGCATTGCAGACGGCGTAATCCGCACCATCCTGCAGGGCTTTGGCAAAGTACATCAGGGCGGTGGACATCAGTTCCACGTCCTCGGCGGCCAGAAGCACGCCGTCCACGCTTGCGGTCAGCTCCCCGCCCAGCCGGTCCACCAGCCGGAACTTGCGGTGGAGCTGGTCAGTCAGGGTGGCTTTCAGGGCTGTGCTGCGGGCCGGTGCGCAGACCAGCAGATAGGTGCTCTGGGTGTTGCTGTACTCCTGCAGGGCCAGCTGACGCTGCTGCAGGGGGGTGTAATTGTTATACATGGCTGTTCCTCCGTTCCGCTTCTCAGTTTCCACGGTGGAACAGGCGCATCAGGCTGCGGATGGGAGCAGTGAGCTTCCAGCTTTTACTGGAAAACACGCTTTCCAGCGAGGTCTCGTAGGCAGTGCTCCGGGCCTGCAGATCGGCGTTTTTCTGGTGCAGCTGTGCGATCTCCTGCTGCAGGGCGGCCACCATCTGCTGCTGGGCCGCGGCATTCTGCTCCAGCTGCTGGATATGCTGCTTTTCGCTGTCCTTGCGCAGCTGGAGCTGCTGCACGCCCTGCAGCACGGCGCAGAACAAAGGCTCGTCCGTCAGGGTCTCCAGCGGGAAGTAGCCATAGCTCACCACCAGCTTCATCCCGGCGGGGTAGTGGGTGGTGCCCTCCAGCCGGTAGTTGGGGTCATCGCCCAGGAACAGGGTGCTTCCACCGGAAAGGTTCAGGCCGTTGGTGGGCACACAGATGATGCGGTCGTCTGAAAAGATCAGGTTGGTGATGCAGCAGGGCAGCTCACCCGGGTCGAACCGCAGGGCCTGCACGGCCACCGGCAGCTCAAAGGTCGCGGTCACAGCACCGGTCAGCTCGTCGGTAGTACAGTCGGGCGCGGTCAGGGTGTCCTTTTCCGAAAAGCCGAAGCCTGCATCATAATAGAGCAGCGGCTGCAGCAGAGTGGGCGAGTCAGTATGCATCTCGCGCTGGGGGTGTGCCGCAAGGTAGGACTGCACCTTCTGTTCCAGGGAAAGGCAGCGCTCTGCCAGATGGGAAGCACCTTCGTCCGAAAGCTTGAGCTGCTGTTCCAGCTCGGCGATCTTTTCTTGCAGAGCCGCAGTGTTCTCAGGAGCTGCGTTGTTCATAACCGGATTCTCCTCATAATATTATTTCACTTCAGCAGAGGGTGCACCCTCTGCAAAAAATCAGTGTTTTGCCGCAAAATGACGCTCAGGCGTTTCGGTGCGGGCGCTGCGCCGGCGGGGCGCTTCCGCCGCCTTCTGCTCCCGGCGGGAGGTGAGCCAGAACTTCAGGTCCCGGCGGCGCACCAGCAGCTCGCAGATGAGCAGGGTGGAGCCCAGCGAAAGGGTGAACTGCAGCACCATGCCCAGCACCGGGTGAGCCGCAAACTTCTGGGGCATCAGATACCAGGGAATGGCCGTGAGCTCCACGGTGTGGACGCAGAAGATGAACAGCGAACGGCGGCCAATGGCCTGGATGGCGTGGGTGACAACGTTCTCCACCCTGCGCTGGAACCAGATGACGATGGAAAGGATGCCCAGGCCCGTCACGGCATCCAGCAGGATGCTCACGGGGCCGAGGGTCCACTCGGCCATCGAGACGCAGTCGGTGCTCTTGGTAAGAAGCACCAGTGCGGCCACAGCCAGCGCCGCCGCGATCATCCCGCCGCGCAGACGGGGCGAGAGAGGCTGTTCAAAGATCTTATACTTCTTGGCAAGGTAACCCACATACAGAGCCGGAACGGTGACCATGCCCTGGCCGATGCAAAAAGGAGCCTCCCAGGTGATACAGATACCCCAGCCTAACAGCATGGTACCCAGCACCGCCCAGTTTATGTACTGCTCCGGGAAGATATTCAGGATGAGATCCAGCAGGACCCATGCGATCATCAGCGAGAGCAGATACCACATGGGGCCGCAGGAGAAGAACAGCTGGCCGAAATAGGTAGCCGTGTGGGGCAGGCCCAGTGCAAAGCCGCCCAGCACCTTGTAGGTCTCGTAGGTGGCGTTGTGCAGGCTGCCGAACAGGCTGTAATGGATGATAAAATGGAACACGGTGGTGGCAATGCCTGTATAGATGTAAGGCTTGAGCAGCGTTTTGAACTGCTGGTCGATGCACTTGCCGATGGAGCGCTTGCGGAAGCCGTAGCCGCTGGCAATGTAAAAGGCCGCCATCAGGGATTCGCGGTAGGCGAACATGCAAAAGGTCAGCGGGTTGATGTGGCTGGCATCGCCCATGGGGTAAAGCTCACCGGTGTGGGCAAAGACGATGGTCAGCATGCCGACACCCTTGAGCAGATCGAACATGCCCAGCGAATTTGCGGCACGGCGTTTGGTTCCCTCCATAAAAAGGTCCTCCTCTGCGCCGCACCCCGCCCCGGGATGGCAGAATTGCCGGATTTTTGGCGCATCATGTTAAAAATTAGAGATATTTATAATAAGTATAATGCTTTTTGCCCTTGCTGTCAATCAAACGCAGGGAGAAAGCACGGTAGGCGGATACCGGGAAAAGTGTACCACACTCACGGCCTGCCCGCAACAAAAGGCAGGATTTACATCCGGGTGTACAGATTGAATGCAAGCTTAAGTTGCATATTTGTGCAATTAAATCTTGCATTTAAGCCCTCTATGCGGTATACTCTAGGCTAGAGTGCCCAGAAGATTCCATTTGGCGGAAACAATAGGGAATAATTTAACAAAAATAAACAGGGAGTGTAAAATAATGGCAAACAAGGCTTGTAACGAAGTTGTGACCGTGGCAAATATGCCGATGACCGTTTTTGATATGATCTCTGCGATGCAGAATAAGTATGCTGACCGTGTGGCGTTCCGCTATGTGGAGGGCAAGGACACGGTGGTGGAAAAGACCTACGCTCAGTATGTGCAGGATATCCGCAAAGCGACCGGCTACCTGCAGCAGGAGCTGGGCGAGCCCAAGGGCAAGAAGATCGTCATCCTGAGCCGCACCAACTATGAGTACGGCGCGGTCGTTTTCGGCACCATGATGGCAGGCGCTGTCATCGTGACCCTGAACCAGGGCAAGACCTGGGCCGAGCTGGAGTATGAGCTGGGCATGGTGGAGCCGGACCTCATCTTCAATGACGGCATCGATTACGGCTACCGCGCCCAGCTGGAAGCACGCTACGGCGCTCGGCTCCGCCCCATGGATGCCTGGACCGCTGCCCCTGAGGCTGAGATGGTCAACCGCATCGACCACGAGGGTCTGCTGATGCTGATGTTCACTTCCGGCACCACCGGCCGCAGCAAGGGTGTGATGCTGAGCGAGAAGAACTACTTCACCGCCTGCCAGATGTACATCGATGGCCTGAAGTCCGTCCTTGACTATGAGGAGCGGCTGGTACCCCAGTACCTCGACCAGACCTTCAGCCACTTTACGCTGGTGCCCATGTTCCATCTGGCCGGTTTCATCTGCTACTTTGTCTATGGCATACAGGGCTGGACCCTGAATCTCTGCTGTGATGCCCGCGACCTGCGCCGGGATATGAGCCTGATGCACAGCGATGCCATGTCTACCCCGCCGGTGCTGGTGGAGATGATCTGCAACGAGGTCAAGCGCGGCCATGCCGACCGCCTGAACGGTCTGTGGAACCTGAGCTGCAGCTCTGCCATCCTTGACCCCGCCATTCTGAGCGATCTGGTGAAGAATGGCTTCTACATCAATCAGTGCTACTCCATGACCGAGCTGGCCGGCTATGGCCTGCTGAACGTGACCCAGGAGGGCGACCACCTGCGTGCCCTGGGCAAGCCGGACGGCTTCTCTGAGGTCAAGGTGGACGAGACCGGCGAGATCTGCGTCCGCGGCGGCTGCGTGATGCTGGGTTACTATAAGGACCCCGAGGCCACTGCCGAGACCATCGACAAGGACGGCTGGCTCCACACCGGCGACCTGGCCCGCGTGGACGAGGAAGGCTACTACTATATGACCGGCCGCAAGAAGAACCTCATCATTCTGGACAGCGGCGAGAACGTCAGCCCCGAGGAGCTGGAAAAGCTGCTGGGCAAGTGCGATGCCATCAAGGAGTGCATCGTCAAGGAGATGGGCAAGAAGATCGGCACCGTGGTCTGCTGTGAGGATGACAAGCAGCAGCAGGTGAAGGCTTTTGTCACCGAGCTGAACCGCACCCTGCCCATGTACAAGCGCATCTCCGTGGTGGAGTGCAGCGCCGAGCCCCTGCCCCGCAACGCGCTGGGCAAGCTGCTGCGCAGGTAAAACCAAACGGGAGAAAAAGGAGCAGACCATGGTAAACAATGTCTATGATCTTGTCACCCGGACAATGGAGCAGGAATTCCCCGGGCGGGTGGCGTTCCGCTGGGTAGAGGATGCCACCGGCACCGTGAAGGAAAAGACCTATGCCGAGTATGCACAGGATATCCGCCGCGCCGCTGCCTGGTTTGCCCGGAACATCCCGGAGGTGGAGGGCAAGCGGGTAGTCCTGTTGAGCCGGAACTGCTATGAGTACGGCGTGAATACCTTTGGCGCTGTGCTGGCCGGGGCTGTTCTGGTAACGATGAACCAGAAAAAGACCTGGGATGAGCTGAGCTGGGAGCTGGAGCTGGCAGAGCCTGCCCTCATCCTGAACGATGGGGTGGACTATGGCTGCCGTGAGCAGCTGGAGGCTGCGTATGGGGAGCGCCTGCGGCCGATGGATGTCTGGAAGGACACCGCGCCTGGCGGGCTGGAAAAGAAGATCGACCCCAATGCCCTGATGGTCATGCTGTTCACCTCCGGCACCACCGGCCGCAGCAAGGCCGTGATGCTGGCAGAGCGGAACTTCTTTACCGTGATGCAGATGCACGTTGCCATGGGTGACCACTTGCTGGACTTCAAGCACCGGCAGCTGCCCGAGGACAAAAACGATGTCCTGAGCAACTTTGCCATCCTGCCCCTGTTCCATCTGGGTACCTTTATCTGCCTGTTCTCCTGGCCCTTCAAGGGCTGGGCCCTGAACCTTTGCAGCGACCTGCGGAATTTCTACCGGGATCTGGGCCTGATGCACAGCGATTCCATTGCCGTGGCCCCGGTGCTGATGGAGAGCATCTACAAGGATGTCAAGCGCGGCCGCGCCGATAAGCTGAACGGCTTGTGGAACCCCTGCGGCAGCTCTGCCATGTTCGACAGCGAGCTGCTGCTGGGTCTGGTGGAAAACGGCATGTACATCACCCAGTGCTACGGCATGACCGAGACCTGCGGCGATGGTCTGGTGAACTACGCCCAGGCAGAACCCCATATCCGGGCGCTGGGCAAGCCGGACGGCCACTGTGAGTACAAGCTGGATGAGACCGGCGAGATCTGCATCCGGGGCGGCTGTGTGATGCTGGGCTACTATAAAGACCCCGAAGCCACCGCCGAGATCATCGACAAAGACGGCTGGCTCCACACCGGCGACCTGGCCCGTGAGGACGAGGACGGCTATTACTACATGGTGGGCCGGAAGAAGAACCTGATCATTTTGGGCACCGGCGAGAACGTCAGCCCCGAGGAGCTGGAAAGAAAGCTCAACGCCTGCCCTGAGGTGCAGGAGTGCGTGGTCAAGGAGATGGGCAAAAAGATCGGCGTGCTGATCTGCTGTGCCGAGGAAAAGCAGGCGGAGGTCCGGGCCTTTATCACTGGGCTGAACCGTACCCTGCCGCTGTACCAGCGGATCACGGCGGTGGAGTTCAGTGCCGAGCCCCTGCCCCGCAACGCCATGGGCAAGTTGCTGCGCAGGTAAGCGCGGAAATTGTAAAAAAAGCGCAAAACCGGGCGGCCGGTGTGTTGCATTTCCTCCATAAAACAGGTATTATAAAACACAGGAATGCCCCGCCGGCTGGCTAAACCGGCCCGGCGCGTGGCATACTGAAACTGCGCCCTTGCAGGCGATAAAAAATCCCTCACGGAAAGGAAGATTTTTTGATGGAAAGAGCAGAAATCATGTCTCAGATCCTGGCAATTCTGGAGGATGTGGCAGAGATCTCGCCCGAGGATGTCAACGAAAACAGTGTGATGATGGATGATCTGGATCTGTCCTCTATGGAGATCCTGACCGTCGTGGCCGATCTGGAAGAGACCTTTGGTCTGCGCATCCCCGAAAAGGAGCTGCGCAACTTTGTGACCATCGGCGATCTGGCCGATTATCTGGCCGAGAACGCGGGGTAAATTCCGGATGAATGCAGAGCAGCGTGCGGTGTTTCAGGGCATCGTCTACTACTACCGTGAAAATCAGGTCCTCTGCCGCTATCAGGCCACGCTGAAGGAGGCCGTTGACCCGGCTCTTCTGCAGCAGGCACTGGATGCGGCCCGCCCGCTGGCAGAATATTATTTCTGCCATGTGGTGTGGGAAAAGCGGGAGACCCGTCTGGAGCCCAACACTGCCCCCTGCCGTGTGCGGCAGGGCAGCACCCAGCCAAAGATCCCCGAGGAGACGAACGATTATCTCTTCTCGCTGGGCTGTGAGGGGAACACGGTCTATCTGGACTGGTTCCACTTCCTGGCCGATGGCCGGGGCAGCGCGCCCTTTTTCACCCTGCTGCTCAAGCTCTACTGCAACCTGCGCTCCAACGCCGGTTTTGTGTGCGAGGCCCTTGCCTCTGACCCGCCCTATGATGTGGAACAGCTGCTGGCCCGCTACCCGGAGAGCCAGGTGGCCAACGACATGCAGAAGGACGTGCTGCAGATCCACGAGGGCACGCCCCATTTTCAGCGGCTGCGGCTGGACAGGCAGAGCCTTGTGGATCTGGCGCAGAAGGAGGGCGTGAAGCCCTTCAGCGCCCTCATGGGGCTGACCTGCCAGGCAGCGCAGCGGTATCTGGAAAAGAATGACCTTGTGTACAGCTATGCCGCCGACACCCGCGCGGCGCTGGGGGTGCCGCATGCCCTGTACAACTGCATTGCGTCCTTTCAGCTGTCCCTGCAGCTGGAACCGCAGGCCCGGCTCCACAGCTTTGCAAAGCGGCTCGACCATGAGATCCGGGAAAGCCTGACCCCGGAGCGCCGCCTGTTCCGCATGGCCGAACAGATGGGCTGGGTGTATCAGGTGTTCCGGCAGAAGGCCGCGCTCAAGATCAAGAAGCGTGTGTTCCAGATGGGCGAGTACATCAGCGGCTTCCCGGCAGATTTCTGGGTCAGCTACATCGGCAGCCCGCTGCTGCCGCACAGCCCGGAGCTGGAAGCGTATCTGACCGATTTCCAGACCTGGGTGCTGCCGGACGGCGCGTCCCTTGCAATGGAGGTCACCAGCCTGCACGGCGTGCTGACCTGCTGCATTGAGAACAAGGTGGACAAGCCCGGCTACCTCGAGGCCCTGCGCGACGTGATGGAGCAGGAGGGCATCAGGGTGCTGGAAGCGGTACATATTTCCTGAAGCAACAATAACAGCGAACCCCCTAGTGCAGATCGCACCGGGGGGTTCGCTGTTTAGTTAACATCCTCACCCTCTCCGTCATTGCTTGCGCAATGCCACCTCTCCCGAAGGGAGAGGCAAGACATCACAGAGGGCAGATGCTGCTAAATCTGGGATTGCCCTTGGCTCCCCCTTTGGGGGAGCTGGCAAAGCCGAAAGCTTTGACTGAGAGGGTTCGCCACTTACCCCTTCATCTGATTCCAGCTCCGAATAACCTCCCAGCGGCTGACGGAATCCTCCGCGGACGCATCCGGGGCGAGGAGCTGGTTCTCGATGGCCCATGCAAGGGCCTGCTGGACCGGGGCAGCATTGGCAGGGAGAAGAGCAGCGGGGGCCGGGGTCCCGGCGGCTTCCCACAGCAGTAGGGCCAGCTCCCCGGCGTTGTTGGGGATGGCCGCACCGGCAGGCAGGACGGTGTTCAGGTACAGCTCGGTGCCGATCATGTAGCCGGTGTAGCCCAGCACGGCAGCGCCAGTACCGGCAACGCCAATCATGGAAGCCGTTTCCAGAATGCCGGGGCCGTCATCTTCGATGCTGGCCTCCCGGTACTGGGCTTCCACGGTAACGGTCTTGCCTTTTTCCACCGCATTGGCCGGGATGGTAAAGCTTTCGGCGTTGTAGGCCACATTGGGGTTGCCCAGCAGGCTTTCCTCGCTGATGGTCCACTGGTCGAACACCATGCCCTCCGGCACGGCATCCGGGTTCAGGGTCACTTTTGCTTCTGCATCCACCGGCACGGTGCCGCTGGTCAGCGCATCCCTGCCGCCGGTCGTAAAGCTGCCGCCCACCACTTTCAGGGTGTAGGTCTCCGGTTCCGGTTCAGGCTTCGGTTCGGGTTTCGGCTCAGGCTTCGGTTCCGGTTCGGGTTCGGGTTTGGGTTCCGGTTTCGGGTCGTTCAGCAGCTCAAGGTCAGCCGTAAGAGGCAGCTGTACTTCCCGTACCTTGCCGCTGCTCAGGGTCACATACAGGGTGCCGGTGGGCTGACCGACCACATAAAGTTCATTGGCGGCGCTGTCCAGCGCAGTAGCTTCACCGCTCATTTTCAGCGCAGTGATTTTTCCGTTATCAGAAACGGTAATTTTCTTGGCACTGTTTTCGCAGCCGGTGGGAACGTTCAGGAAAACGCCGTTCAGGGCGCTGCCGGTAACTTCTTTCAGGAAAATGCCGTTGGTGATGGTGGCGTTGCTGTTCACCGTAACCGGGCAGTTCACCGCCACCCTATGGGGGTTCAGGTCGGTGCTGTTAAAGTCATAGCTTTTCTCGGCGGTAGGCTCCAAAATCAGGCTGTTGTTTTCAAACTTCCAGCCGTTGCCGCTGTAATCCTGGGTGCCGCCCTTGGTGCCAACGGGGTAGCCGTTTTCGTCGATCACCAGCCGGGTCAGCATGCTCAGGGTAACGGTGCCCGCAGTGGCGGGTGGTGCGGTAAAAGTGACAGAAAAAGAACCATGACCATCATCGGAATATCTTGGACTTGGTGCCCAATCTTCTAACAAACAATGTGTGTCGTTTGTGTCTCCGAATGTAACATCAATAGGAAATAATATTGCTTGACTGTTTTTAAGAGAAATATAGATGGTGATGCTGGTATTATGGTTGGAATTGGGAATGACATAACCGCTGTTGCCGAAATAACTGATTTCTATATCGAAACTCTCATAGCTACCATTCTGCTGGGAATTCACTTTCAAGGTATAGCCGTCAGCGACTTGGCCATCCTCTGGTTTTTTATGAAAAATGCCGCCCTTTATGGTGCCATTGTTGGTAACGGTAGATTTAAACGTGCCGCCGGTAATTGTACCATGATTTATAACGGGCATTGAGTAAACGCCACTCGTTATAGTGCCATCATTGGTAATACTGGAACCAGGATTTTTGGCGTTCCAAAATTTACCATTTACAATCTCTGCGTTTTTCCTTATGATGGCAGAACATAAAATACTCTTTGGATCCAGACGGATGTTTCCGCACTCTTTCAAATCATAGGTAGTAGGAGTTGAGGGATCGAGAGTAAGCGTTTGTGTAGAACCGTCATAGCTCCAGCCATCGCCAGAACAACTTGTAGTATGGGTACCGTTAGCATCGATAGAACCTTCGGGATATCCATCTACAATTTTTAATTGGCCGCCTTTCTCCGCCCACGCTGTAAGTGCCGACACAGGCAGGAGCGTTACCGCCATGCACAGCGCCACCAGAAGGCTGAGTAGTCGTTTCTTCATAGGAGATTCCTCACTTTCCTTGCGCCGGTCTCCCGGCTGGGTGGTATGGGGGCTTATACTCTTCTACTTCCTATAATGCAGAAAAAGAGGAATCCTTTCACCTGACTGGGAAATTTTTTGAGGACGACCTCTCCTCCTTGACAATCCACCTCACCCTGTCCTTGTGGGCCGGATGCTGACCTCGCCGTGCTGCAGGGCAATCTGCCTGCCGCCCTCGCGCTCCACCACCAGACGGCCCGCATCGTCAATGGAAAGGGCCTTTGCGGCATAGGTCTCGGCCCCGGTGCAGACGGTGACCCAGTGGCCCGGCACAAAACAGCGGGCCCGGTACTCGTCCAGACAGTCGAAGGCCGGGCAGAGGGAGAGCAGCTCCCGGGCAATGGCCCCGGCCAGCACCGCCCGGCTCACGGGCGCGGGGCCGCCGGGGTAAAGGCTGCCTGCCGTGCGGGCCAGCTCCTCGGGCCAGTCGGCAGGGGAGGTGGTCAGGTTGAGGCCGATGCCCACCACCAGCCATTCCAGCTGGCCGCTCTCCATGTCGGTCCCGGCTTCGGTCAGGATGCCGCAGACTTTGCGGCCCTGATAGTAAAGGTCGTTCACCCATTTGATGCCCAGTTCCAGCCCGCACAGGGCCTTGACAGCCCGGGCCACGGCCACCGCCGCACTGATGGTCGCGCTCTGGGCATCGGCAGCAGAAAGGGCGGGCCGCAGGATGAGGGAGAGGTAGACTCCCTTCCCGGCAGGGCTTTCAAACCGCCGCCCCAGCCGCCCGCGCCCCGCCTGCTGATGGGCCGTGAGCACCAGCGTGCCGTGGGGTGCACCGCCCAGTGCCAGCTGCTTGGCCGTCAGGTTGGAGCTTTGCAGCGTGTCGTAGATGTGAATGGGGGCGGGATAGGGGCCCACCGCTTCGGCGCAGAAGGGGTCGCCGCCTGCCAGCCGGTAGCCCCGGCGCGGGGCGGAATCCAGCGCGTATCCCTGGGCTAAAAGCGCCTGTGCCGCCTTGTGGACAGCCGCGCGGCTCACGCCCAGCGCTTCGGCCAGCTGCTGGCCTGAGATATAGGCTCCCTCTGCCGCCGAAAGCGCCTGCAGCAGGGCCTGTTTGGTGCTTCCACCCATGGAAAACGCCTCCTTCTTGTGTTATAGTAATAATAGTATAGCATAACTTGAGGCATTGCAAAAGAAGAACCTCTCAGGCGCTTTGCGCCAGCTCCCCATATTTTTTAAATTTTTTGCAGGAAAACCGCGCTCTGTTTCGTATTCAATTACAGAGCGGCAGGAAAGGAGGAATGCGGACCGTTGACAACACTGGAATTCAATGCGCTGGTGCGGCAGTATCAGGGGCTGGTCTACACGGTCTGCCACCAGCTGGTGCCGGACGAGGGCGATGCCCAGGATCTGGCACAGGAGACCTTTCTGGCCGCATGGCGGGCCATTGACCGCTGCCCGCCCGGGTACGAAAAGCAGTGGCTGGCGCGTATCGCTTCCAACAAAGCCAAGGACTACCTGCGCAGTGCGTGGGTGCGCCGGGTGAACACCCCGGGAGATGATATCCTTGCACTGGAAGGCGCGCCGCCCGGCTCCGACCCGGAGCAGCAGGTGCTGGATGCCATGAGCGAGGAGACTCTGACCGGGAAGATCCTGGGGATGCGGGAGCCGTACCGCACCCCCTGCCGCCTGATGCTGCTGGAGGGCCATACCGCCGCCGAGGCGGCAGCCCTCTGCGGCAGGCCCCAAAAGACGGTGGAGGCGCAGATCTACCGGGCAAAGAAAATGCTGGCGGAGCAGATCCGTCAGGAAAGGAGGAGCGAAGATGGAATTGTTTCGTGAAGATGGCTGCATGACCGACGCGGGCTTCCGGGCCATGATGGACGGCCAGCTGGATGAGCTGGGCAGGCTGGAAGCCGCCGAACACCTCTCCTATTGTGACCAGTGCATGGACCGCTACACGGCCCTTTTGACCGCCGACGCGCTGGAAACACCGCCAAAGAGTATGCAGGGCGCGGTGATGGGCACGATCTGGGCCCGCCTGATGCAGAATACCTATGGCAGGGCTGCCGTGGCCGGTGTGGCCGCTGTGCTGGCCCTGACCCTGTGGCGGAGCGGGGCGCTGCAGCAGATCATCCAGTATGGTGCCGGGCGGGAGACCGTGCTGGAGACCGACCAGAGCCAGCTCTGGGAACCCGGCCGGAATGACCCGGCCCCGGAGAACACCCCGCAATACCGCCCCATTGAGGACGACCGACCGCAGGCCGCGCCGGAACAGCTGGGGAGACCCATGGAGACAAAACAGGACCGCCGCTATGCCGGCGAAGGCTCCTCTGTGCTCCACAAGCTGTTCACGGATGTGACCGATAAGATCGCGGGCAACACCCCGAATACAGAGAAATGAGGGAACGATTATGAAGAAAAATGGCATCCTGACCCTGCTGTTCGCCTTTATCCCGGGCGCGGGCCAGATGTATCAGGGATATATGAAGCGCGGCCTTTCGCTGGTGCTGATGGCGGCTGCCATCGGCATGGCAGCCATGCTGATCCCGCCCATCGCGTTTGCGCTGCTGGTGGTGTTCATGTACAGCTTTTTCGACACCTTCAACCTGCGTGCCCAGATCAGCATGGGCACCGCCCCGGAGGACGATTATCTGGTCCACTTCGACCCCCAGGACAAGCGCCTTGCCCGGATGATGATGGACAGCCACAAGCTGGTGGGCTGGTGCCTGATCGCCACCGGTGCGCTGATCGCCTATGAGCAGATCATTATGAACACGCTGGGCGACATCCTGTGGCGCTGGGGCCAGAAGGCTCCGGTGTGGCGGGCCATCTATCTGGTGATGGATCAACTGCCCGAGGTGGTGCTCTGCGTGGCACTGATCCTGTGCGGCATCTGGCTGGTGCGTGGGCCCAGGGCAAAGAAAACTGCCCCGGAAACCGCCGCCCCGGAGGAGACCGATTTTCAGGAGTATCAGCCCGAAAAGAAGATGCCCAGCCTGCTGGATCGCTTTGCCCGCAAGGCAGAGCCGGATACGACCGGTGAGGTGACCCTTGACCCGGAGGATGAGGACGATGGACGAGAAGAAGAATAACACAGCAGAGCGCCCGGCCCCCAAAGCCCCGGAGAGTGCCCCGGTGCGCCGGGTGGGCACCCTGACGCTGGGAGTCTGCCTGATCGCCTGCGGCGTGCTGTTCCTCTGCTATTTCTTTGTGCCGCATTTCAACTGGGATCTTGCGCTGAAGATCGCCCCGGCGGCAGGGCTGATCCTGCTGGGGTGCGAGGTGCTGTATTTTGCCGCAAGGCCCCAGCGCTGGAAGTACGATTTCCTCTCGGTGCTCCTCTGCATCGTGCTGATGGTCAGCGCTTTTGGCGGGGCCTGCCTGATGGCAGCCTTTGATTTTGCCCTGCACCGGGGGGAGTTCTGGATCGAATACGATGCCCGGCAGGAGCGGGGCCTGGATGATGCGGAAAGCGACCGCCTGCGCCTTGATCTGGACGAGGGCACTGGCCCTGACCTCGATGAGGAAAATGAGGACAGCAGCGCGGCCTCCCACACGGAAGTGTGAGCCATACAAAAAACATATCACAGCAATACAAAAGATACCTTTTACAGGGGGCACCTGTCCGGGTATACTGAATGTGCACCCGGACGATGGGTGCTCGAAGAAAAAGTGTAAAAGCGAACCGCCATGGCATCTGTCACCATGGCGGTTCGCTTTTTGCTGTATCGTGTATTACTTGCGGGCGATCATCTCGGTGTAGGCCAGCACCAGGGGGCCTACGCCCTTGGCATCGTTGCAGACCACAGGCTCACTGAAGTAGTAGGCCAGGGAGCCGTCGCGGTGGTCCTTGCCGCCCAGACCTGCCACCAGGCAGATGCCATCCAGCTGCAGGCTGCCGTCCGGGTTCTTGGAGATACCTGTCACAGGTGCCGTAGAAGGCTTTCTCACGGCCCAGGCAGCCATCCGCTTGGGCAGGTAGCCCAGGCGCACGCCCTTGAGCACCGCATAGGCGAACAGGGCAGTGCCGCTGGTCTCAAGGTAGTTGCCCTCCACGCCGGGGTGATCCATCACCTGCCAGAACATGCCGGTCTCCTCGTCCTGGAACTTGTGCACATCCTCAATGGTCTGCTTGAGCATGGCCATGATGCCGCGGTACTCGTTGTACAGCTGCTCGTCCATCCGCTCCAGCACATCCACCATGGCCACCATGAACCAGCCCATGGCCCGCAGCCAGAAGTTGGGGCTGCAGCCGGTCACGGGGTCAGCCCAGTACATCTGGCGGCTCTCGTCGTAGCCGTGGTAGTACAGGCCGGTCTTTTCGTCCCGCATGTGCTTTTTGATGTTCATAAACTGCTTGTAGCTGTCAATGCAGCCCTGCATCTTGTTGTAGCGGGTCTCGTACTCCATGTAGAAAGGCTGGGCCATGTAGGTGCCGTCCAGCCAGACCTGCCAGGGGTAGATCTCCTTGTGCCAGAAGTTGCCCTCCTTGGTGCGGGGCTGGGTGAGCAGCTGGCTGCGGATGGTGTCGATGGCCCGGCGGTACTTCTCATCCCCGAAGATGTCGTACAGGGTGAACAGGTTCTTGCCCTGGTTTACGTTGTCCAGGTTATACTCCTTGGGGTCATAGGTCTTGATGGAGCCATCCTCCTGCACAAAGAAGTCGATGAAGTCCTTGGAGAAGCTCAGGTACTTCTCGTCCCCGGTGGTCTTGTACAGGCTCAGGCAGGCGGTGATCATGCAGCCGTCGATGTAGTTCCACTTGTTGGGCTTGCCGCTGCGCACCTTTTCAATGTTCCACATGGGGGCCTCGGCGCTGGAATTGGCGATCAGGTAGTCCACATAGTCGCCCAGCAGGTTGAGAATTTCTTCATGGGTCATGGGTCAGTCCTCCTCGAAATGGCCGACATTGGCAAAGCGCAGGCGCTCGCCCTCGTAGCCGGTGATCTTGACGTTGTGCAGGTCAATCTCCTTGACGTTCTCCGCGTAGATGGCCAGCTTTTTCACGTTGGGGCGGTTGTCCGCCATGGCGGCCTGACCGGCTTCGGCGTTGGGGTCAAAGGTGATGGTGAAATTCTTCATGGAGATGCGCTCGATGGGCTGCTCAGGCAGACCGTCGAAGTAGCAGCCCGCGAACTGTGCGTCGGTAGCCACGATATCCTCCATGGTCAGGCTGCCCAGCTTGGGGGTGTACTCATCCACCGGCATAGCATCGCGGCACTGGACATAGGGGCTGTGGCCGTCCGGGTCACAGAAATAGAACATGTTGATGACAAAGGGAGCCTTGACACCGCGCATCTCCACATTGCGGAACACCAGCCCGTCGATGACGGCGGTGTTGCCGCGGCCGCGCCGGGTCTTGACCCGCAGGCCGCGGTCGGTGTGGTCCATCAGGCACTGGGTCACCACCATATCCTTCACGCCGCCGCTCATCTCGCTGCCGATGACGATGCCGCCATGGCCCTTGTCCAGCAGGCAGTTCCGGATCACAGTGTGCTCGCAGCTCTTTTTCAGCTTCATGCCCAGGAACACCTTGCTGGCTTTCATGGCAATGCAGTCGTCACCCACATGGATGTTTGCGCCGATGATGCGGATGTACTCGCAGCTCTCGGGGTCGATGCCGTCGGTGTTGGGGGCGTTGTAGGGGTTGTTGATGTTGAAGTTCAGCAGATCCAGATGCTTGACGAAGATGGGGTGGATGGTCCAGGAGTAGCTGTTCTGCACCGTGATGCCGTGCAGGCAGACATTCTCACTGTCCACCGCGGCCACCGCGCGGGGCCGCCATGCGATCCGCTTAACCTTCTGGTTGATCCACCAGTCGCCGTTCTGGGCATCGCAGTCCAGCGTGCCCTCGCCGGTCACCACCACGTCGTGCACCTGCGTGATGTTCAGCAGACCGGCAAAGCTGTCCAGCGGGTTGCCCTCCCAGCCGGTCAGGTAATATTCATCCACCTCGTTCTCACTGGGGATGACACCGGGCAGGATGGGGTAGTGGGTGCGGTCGTTGTCGCCCAGCAGCACAGCGCCCTTCTTCGAGGTAGAGGGTGGTGCAGCTCTTCATGAAGAGGCTGGCGGTGCGGTAGCGGCCCGGCGGGCACATAGACCGTGCCGCCTTTGGGGCAGGTGGAAAGGGCAGCCTGCAGCTTGCCGGTGTTGTCGGTGGTGCCGTCGGCCACCAGGCCGTAGCGGGATGCGTCCACAAAGAAGGTCTCGGCCTCGGTGGTGAAATCGAGGGTCAGGGTCTCGCCCTCAGCCTGTACGGCAACCGTGTAGGGGGTGCCGGGCAGCAGGCTGAACAGGGAGAACACGTTGGTCTCGCAGGCAGTGTAAACGGTCTCGCCGTTCAGCTGAACGGTGAAGGGATGCGCCGGACGATAGCACAGGCCGTTTTCCAGCTCAAACACGGCACTGCGGGTCATGGAACGAATCAGGGAAAGCTTCATAAACAGGATGCCTCCTTGGATGTGGAAAGATTTATGGGTTGCCCGCAGGTGGCGGGCATGGTACACTGAGAAAAAGAAACTGTTGAATGGGGTGTGCGGATGAAAGCGGAACGGGAAAAATGGAGCGGCCGGGTAACGGCAAAGGCGCTGCGGTTCCAGACCGGCCAGTATGAGTTGGCCGAGGAGGAGGAGATCTGCCGGATCATTCTGGTGTCCGGCGGTAGCTTTACGCTGGTGCGGGGCGGCGAGAGCCTGCTGGTGAACCCGGGCTGCGTGCTGCTGCTGGGCCCCGGCGGGGGCTTGCTGCAGCAGGCGGGCCACATTGCCCCCGAGCTCCTCGGCTGCCGGTTCCCGGCGGGCGTTCTCCCGGTGCTCAAGAACCTGATGCAGCGGGATTTCATGGCGCTGTTCGAGCCGGGAGCACAAACGGCCCTGTACGGCCCGGTGCAGTGGTCAGGCCGCCTGCGCACCCTGCTGGGCATGATGCAGAGCGCCGAGAGCGAGCCGGAAAGCCCCGGCATGATCTATCTTACCCTCATCCTGCACTATGTGGAGCAGGAGTGCCGCAGTGAAAAGCAGGACATCCGCCCCCGCAACGAGACGGTGGAGCAGATCTGCGCTTACCTTGCAGCCAACTACCAGCAGAAATTCTCCCTGACAGATGTGGCTGCGCGGTTCTACCTGTCACCCTATTATCTGAGCCGGCTGTTCCGGCGGGTCACGGGCCAGTCCATTGTGGATTACATCAATGGCCGCCGCATCGAGGTTGCCCAGCGTCTGCTGGAGAGCACCGACCTGAACATCAGCGCGGTGGCCGAGCAGACCGGCTTTGCCTCCGCCGCCCATTTCCGCCGCGTGTTCCGCGAGACGATGGGAACAGGGCCGCTGCAATACCGCAAGAGCCACCGTGGATAAGAACAACGCCCCCTGTGCTGTGCACAGGGGGCGTTGCTTATTCATCGAAAGTCAATGGTTCTGTCCGCAGAGGGGGTGCTTAGCCCTTGACAGCACCGGCGGAGATACCTTCGACGAACTGATCCTGTGCACAGAAGAAAACGATGAGCTGCGGCAGGATGGAGATCAGGGACAGGGCCAGGATACGGTTCCAGGCAAAGCCGGTATCACCGTCCATGGACAGCTTGACGAACAGGGACATGGGGTACTTTGCAGGGGTCTGGACGTAAAGCAGGGGGCCCATGAAGTCGTTGCAGCTCCACATGAACTGGAACAGTGCGCAGGACACCAGAGCGGGCATCAGCATCGGGACGATGACCTTGTACAGGGTCTGGAAGGAGGAGCAGCCGTCGATGGCGGCAGCCTCGTCCAGGTCGCGGGGGACATTGCGCATGAACTGCACCAGCTGGTAGACGAAGTAGGTCTCAGTTGCGAATGCGCAGTGGACCCAGATGGCCAGATAGAACGGGCTGTTGACCCAGCCGAACTTGGTGTACAGCAGGAACTGAGGCACGTTCAGGACGACCTGAGGCAGGAACAGGGTGGCCAGCATGACGCTGAACAGGAGCTTCCGGCCCGGGAAGTCGAAGCGGCCAAAGCCGTAAGCTGCAATGCAGGAGGAGACCACGGTGCAGATGACCTTGGGCAGGACGTAGCTGTAAGTGTTCAGCATGGCCTGCAGGATGTTGATGGAACCGCCGAAGTTGTTCAGCGCGTTCTTGTAGCCCTCCAGAGTGGGGTTCTTGATCCACAGGCCGATGCCTGCAAAGATCTCGCTATTGTCCTTAAAGGTGGCGCTGATCATCCACAGCAGGGGATAGATCATGATGAGGCCCACCAGGATCAGGACGAGGTACTTAAAAAACGTCGCGATGGCGTTAGAAGCTTTCATTCCCATACTGTCACACCTTACCTTTCATCCGAGTAGTAGACCCACTTCTTCTGGCTGGTAAAGGCGATGATCGTTAGGATGCAGACGATGACGAACATGATCCATGCCAGTGCGGAAGCCATGCCCATCTGGTTGGACTTGAATGCGTAGTTGTAGACCAGAATGGAGATGAGGGTGGTGGAACCGCGGGGACCGCCGTTGGTGATGATGAACGGGCCGTTGAACTCCTGGAAAGCCTGGCAGATCTGAGTGACCAGGTTGTAGAAGATGATGGGGGTGATCATGGGAACAGTGATAGAGAAGAACTGCTTCCACTTACCGGCACCATCGATGGTGGCAGCCTCGTACAGGTCTGCGGGCACGCCCTTCAGGGCGGCCAGGAACAGCACCATGGCGGAGCCGAACTGCCAGATGCGCAGGAAGCAGATGATCCACAGCGCATAGTTGGGGTCGCTCAGCCAGGAGGGGCCCTGTGCGTGGCCGAAGGTGATGGCGCGGATGATGGTGTTGACCAGACCATCATCACGGAAAACGGCCTTCCACAGCACGGCGATGGCAACGGAACCGCCCAGAATGGACGGGATGTAGTAAACGGTACGGAACAGGTTCACGCAGGCGATCTTGAAGTTCAGGATGTATGCGATGAACAGGGCAAAGATCAGCTTCAGGGGCACGGTGATGAACGCGTACTTGAAGGTGGTGACCAGAGCCTTGGTGACTTTGGCATCAGAGAAGGCGGTGACGTAGTTCATCACGCCGTACTGGTGGATGCCGTTGAAGAAGTTCATGTCGGTGAAACTGTAATACAGCGACTGACCGAAGGGGATGGCCTTGAACACGATAAAGCCGATGATCCAGGGGATCAGGTAGATCAGACCCTGCCACTTATCCAGGAACTTCTGTGCGGGGGTACGCCCGAGAGAGGGCGCTTTGCTTTCTTTCATCCAGGGGATCCTCCTTTGGTGAAAATCAGTGCAACAAACCTTATGTCACACTTTGGCAACAGATTTGTCAGAAAATTGTAACCTGTGCCTGAGAAAAAAGGGGCATCGGGCCTACGGGTGGACGATGCCCCTGATATGTAATTTAACTCAGGTCAGAAAAGAAGATCAGACAGTGTAGCCAACAGCAGACATGCCGTCCAGCAGAACGTCAACAACATCTGCGCCGCTCTTGTTGTCGTAGTCGACGGTATCGAACACTTCCTGATAGGTGCCGGTGCCGGTAGCCTTCAGATCGGAAGACTCGAACAGGGGATCCAGCTGGCAGGAAACGAAGGCCATGACCTTGCCGTTTGCCTCAGCGACCAGCTCGTTGATCTTACCGGCAGCCTGAGCGGTAGCCAGACCAGCCTTGGAAGCGGGGATGCCGCACTCGGAGCCCATGATGGCAGCGCCGTCGCCGTTCCACAGGTACTCGATCAGGGTAGCAGCCTCAGCGGGGTTCTTGCAGGTCTTGGTGATGGCCATGCCCATGGAGACCTTGGAGAAGCCGCCGTTGTAATCGCCGAACTTGATCTCCTCACCAACGGTGAAGCCGGGCTTGTTCTCTTCGTCCAGAGCGTCCTGGTACTTGGAAGCAGCGGAATCCCACTCGAAGATGCCAGCGATCTTGCCGGTGATCCACTCGTTGGACTGGTGGGTAGCACCGTCGCCGTTTGCACCGTAGTAGGTGGGCAGGCTCATGATGACGTGGCCCTCGACCAGGCTCTTGATGAAGTCGATGCCCTCAGCGATCTGGTCGGCATCGTAGTTCAGGGTGGAGGTGGCGGGGTCTGCCCAATCCTTGCCATACTTGGATTCGAGGTAGAACACCATCAGGATCATACGGTCGTATGCGCCCAGGTGCAGGGGATAGTAGTCATCGCCCAGCTTCTCCTGGAAAGCCTTGCCTGCTGCAAACAGGTCATCCTCAGTGGCGGGAACTTCGGTGATGCCAGCCTTGTTAAAGGTGGTCATGTTCCAGTAGAAGATACGGCCGGTCATGGAGATAGGCACGCACTGCTGTGCATTTGCAACGTTGCAGGCACCCAGCTTTGCGTCGTCCCACTGGGACATATCCAGGTAATCGGTGACGCTGTTCAGATCCAGGAAGGTCTGGCCGTTCTTGGAGTAGTTGTACAGCCAGTTCCAGTTGATCTGGCAGACATCCTCAGCGACGCCGCCAGCGAACTTGGTGGACATGGTGTCCTCCCAGCCGGACCATGCAGCGAAGGTGGGGTTGACGGTGATGGTGCTGTGCTCAGCAGAGAAAGCCTTGATGGCCTCCTGATAAGCGTTGTGGCGGGACTCGCCGCCCCACCAGCTCATGGTCAGGGTAACGGGATCGCTGCTCAGGCCAGCCACGGAAGCAGCCTCGGCTGCGGAAGAAGCGGTGCTGGAAGCAGCGCCGCCATTGCCGCCGCAGGCAGCCAGCAGACCAGCTGCACCAACAGCACCGGTGACCTTCAGGAAATCACGACGGGAAATTGCCTTGCTCATTGTTGTTCTCCTCCTAATAAATCAAAAAACATCGAGCGGGCCTTTCTGCACAAGGCTCGTTGTATACAAATATGATAACAAAAGGGATGGGAAAAAGAAAGATGTAAATTGAAGTGATACGGACAAAAAACGAACAAATATTGCTCTCGTGATTTGCGGCGATTTGACGGCATTGCCGAAATGAATAAACTTGGAGCGAAAAAATATGCAATCTGCATAATTGGATAGATTGCATAGAAACGGACCGAGAGAGTGTGGCAGAACCTCTAAAATTGCAATGGTTTTGTAACTTTTTGCGAAATTGACGGTATAATGTTGTATACAACATGTGAAAAAAGTGACGATATCGCTGTTTTATAAACTGATATATCAATTGTGCAAAAAACGTTCGCCGTGGGATACAACTGATATATCACTTTGGAAGGCGGCAGGCAAAAAAGAGCGCCGCCCGGCTGGGCAGCGCTCTGAAAACTGTAAAAATCTTTTGGGAGATCTGAGCTCTCACGCAGGAGAGGGCTCCTGTGCCTGCCGGAGATCGACACTTACTGTGCGTTCCGTTTGGCGTAAAACGCCCGCCGTGCCTTGAAATAGCACTGGGGGCACATGCTGACGTACTGCACATCGTTTTCCAGATCGATGGCGACCTGCTCGCCCTCAAAGACGAACTCCCCATTGACCCTGCGGCAGTTGCAGGTGGCCTTGCGCCCGCAGGTGCAGATGGTCTTCATCTCCTCAATGGTGTGGGCCAGCTCCAGCAGACGGGTGGAGCCGGGGAAGCCCTTGAGGGAGAAGTCTGACCGCAGGCCGTAGCAGATGACCGGGATGTTCAGGTCTACCGTGACCATGAACAGCTGCTCGGCCTGTGCCGGGGTAAAGAACTGGCTCTCGTCGCAGAGAACACAGGCCAGCGGCTGCGCCCCGGCAGAAGCGGCGCGCACGGCCTCGAACACATCCACCTCGGGCGGGATGAGCAGGTCGGCCCTGCGGCGCACGCCCAGGCGGCTGACCAGTTCGCCGCCGCCCTTGGTGTCCACCTGGGGCTTCAGGATCAGCACCCGCATCCCCTGCTCTTCGTAGTTGTGGGCCACCTGCATCAGCGCGGTGCTCTTTGCCGCTGTTCATGGCACCGTATCGGAAGTATAGCTTCGCCATAGTTGCTCTCCTCATAAAAAGGCAACCCTCTCTGCTCGTTCGGGGGGAGAGGGCTGCCTGTTTTCTGTGATACGTTATGAATAGATGATAGATCAGTCCTGATTGCGCAGGCGGTAACCCAAACTCATCAGGCTGTCGCCCAGGTGGACGTTCTCCACCACCACTTCGGGGTAGGGCACCGACAGGTCATAGTGGGAGAAGTTCCAGAAGCCCTTGATGCCCAGCTCGACCAGCCGGCCGCTGAGCTCCTCCGCACCGCTGCGGGGCACACAGAACACAGCCACCTCAGGCTTATGCTCTGCGCAGAAGGCTTCCAGCTCGTCGACGTGTAAAATCCGGATGCCGTTGATCTCTTTGCCCACCTCGTCGGGGGCGTTGTCGAAGGCGGCGATGAGCTTGTAGCCGTTGGTGTCGGTGGTGATGAAGCGGCTCACTGCCTTGCCCAACCGGCCGCAGCCGATGAGGATGGTGGGCAGCAGGTCACCGTTGCCGAACAGCAGATGCTCCAGGATGGAAAGCAGGTTCTCCACCGAGTAGCCGATGCCCTGGCGGCCGTTCACGTCGCCGATGCAGTTGAAATCCTGCCGCACCTGAGAAGCCGTGGTGCCCATCTGGGCGGCCAGCTCGCGGGAGGAGATGCTGGTGATGCCGTCGTTCTTCAGGGTGCGCAGGTAGCGATAGTATTTGGGCAGGCGCTTGATCACCGGAAGGGAAGCTTTGCCGGGATTGTTCATGGAAATGGTTCTCCTTTCATCCAAAGGGAATGCCGGTCTCTTTGCGCCCTGCAAGGTGCACCGGCGATTAAGACAGTTTCTGAACAATAATGATATATACTTGTCAATCTTATTCTTAGTATAAAGTATACTGCAATGAGACAGAATGTCAAATCCTCTGGGCCAATTTTTTTCAAAGTTAAGAAATCTTAGCCGCCGCATATTGCTTCGATCCCCGGGAACACTGAAAAAAACACCCTGAGGAGGAGCCAACATGCCGGAATATGAAAAGGAAACCACCGAACAGCAGCGGCTGGAGAAAGAGCAGCTGGAGGATCTGGGCACGGTGTGGCGCACCCGCGGCCCCCATGCCATCCACTGCCTGACCGTGATCGGCCAGATCGAGGGCCATGTGGAGGCCCCGCAGGGCCAGAAGACCACCAAGTATGAGCATGTGATCCCGCAGCTGGTGGCAGTGCAGGAGGACCCCGCTGTAGAGGGCCTGCTGGTGCTCATCAATACCGTGGGCGGGGACGTGGAGGCTGGGCTGGCGCTGGCAGAACTCATTGCCAGCATCTCAAAGCCCAGTGCCACGGTCGTGCTGGGCGGGGGCCACTCCATCGGCATCCCGCTGGCCGTCAGCGCCCGGCGGAGCTTCATCGTGCCTACCGCGACCATGACGGTCCACCCCGTCCGCCACTCCGGCATGATTTTGGGCGTGCCCCAGACCATGCGGTGGTTCGAGCAGATGCAGGAGCGCATCACCGGCTTTGTGGCGGGCCACAGCGGCATTACGGCAGCGCGCTACTCGGAGCTGATGCTCCGCACCGGTGAGCTGGTGATGGACGTGGGCACCATGCTGGACGGCAAAAAGGCCGTAAAGGAGAAGCTCATCGATCAGCTGGGCGGCATCTCTGATGCACTGGACTGGCTGTACCGGGAGATCGAGCGGGCAGAGTGAGAGCACGGGTCTGCCCGGGGCGGTGTCGGGCTTACAGTTCGCCCTTCCGCAGATACTTTACCATCATGGGGGCTTCATAGACCAGCATGAGGATCCAGCCCACAACATAGCTGTACGGCAGGGCCTCAATATCCATCTTCATCAGCAGCACAAAGACGGCAGCGGCCGCCACACGGCCTGCCATGTTGAGCGTGCTGCTGTTCAGGGTGATCTTAAGGTCGCCCAGGCCGCGGAAGCCGCCCTGGATGCCATTGGTCAGCGAGGGCATCAGGTAGAACAGGGAGACCAGCTTCAAAAAGCGCACCCCCAGATGCACCACGGCGGCATCGGTGACGAAGAGCCGGATGATGGGCTCGGCAAAGAAGAAGCAGACAGCGGTGATAAAAATGGCGTAGAGGAACTCCAGCTTCAGGCCGCAGAAGAAGCTGACACGGACACGCTCTTTTTTGCCTGCGCCGCGGTTCTGGGCCATCAGGGTGGTGGTGGCGTGGCCGATGTTCTGCTGGGGCACATAGGCAAAGTCATCGATGCGGCCTGCGGCGGCAAAGGCTGCCATGGCGTTGACACCCATGGTGTTCACGATGGCCTGAATGGCGATCTTGCCCAGCTGAACGGTGGCCTGCTGCATGGCGCTGGTCCAGCCGTAGCTGATGGTCTTTTTCAGCAGCGAAGAGTCAAAAATGAACCAGCGCCTGCCCAGCTGCAACACAGGGACCTTCCAGCGGATATAGATCAGGCAGAACACGCAGCAGAGCGCTTCGCTCAGCACGGTGGAAAGGGCACAGCCCTCGGAGCCCCAATCCAGCACCTCAACAAAGAACAGGTCACCGCCGATGTTCAGCACCGAACTGATCATCAGGAAGTACAGCGCGCTTTTGCTGTCGCCCAGCGCGCGCATGGTAGCGGCGAGGAAATTATAAAAGAAGGTGAACAGCAGCCCGCCGAACACGATGCGCAGGTAGTTCACAGCGATGGGAAGGATCTCTTCCGGCACCTGCAGCAGACGGAGCAGCGGATTTGCCAGGATCACACAGGTCAGCGAGAACACCAGGGAAAAGACGGAGCCTGCAATGGCGGTGGTGGAGACCTGACGCTCTACCAGCTCGGTGTTGCCTGCCCCGAACGCCAGGCTGACAAGGATGCCTGCACCCAGGCAGACACCGTTGATGAACAAAATCGCCAGCGTCATCAGCGGGTTGGAGGTGCCCACGGCGGCAAGGGCATCCTCGCCCACGAATTTGCCGACAATGATGCTGTCCACGGCGTTATAGGTCAGCTGGAACAGGTTGCCCAGCACAAGGGGAATGGTGAAATTGACCAGCAGCGGTGTGATCGGGCCGGTCGTCATATCCTTGGTCATTTGGAACTCTCTTTTCTATTGAAATAAAATTGATTTCTTCGGGGAAAGCTTTGCCTTTGTACAACCTCTCAGTCGCAGGCTTCGCCGCGACAGCTCCCCTAGTAGGGGAGCCCTTGGCAGGCCGTCACATTTTCGGGGTCTGGCGCTTTGCTCCATTAGGCCCTGCTGGTGTAATGCTTTACTCTACGGCAGATTCTGGTTTTGGAGCCATAGGCGATGATAGCGAAAAATGAATCCTTTGCCAAGGCCTCCCCTACTAGGGGAGGTGGCATCGAGCGTCAGCGAAGATGACGGAGAGGTTGTACAGAGGGAAAAATTGTCCTTAAAAGCTTAGTACCTGCCGTCCGCTGAAGATGGCCAGCGCCGAGCGGCTGGTGCCGGTGGCAATCAGCTGTGCGGCGGCGTGGAGGGCTGCACCGGCGGCAGGGGAGGCGGGAATGGCGTCGGTGGCAAGGACCCGCTGTGCAGCGCGGTTGGCATCGGTGCTGGTAACGGCGGCTACATTATCCACAACATAGGCGTTGTAATTGCCCGGCACGATGCCGTAGCCGATATCCGGGATGCCGTGCCCGCCGGTGAAGCCGCCGCCCAGAGCCTGATTTTCAAAGGGCTCCACGGCCACGATACGGACATCATTGGTCCAGGCCTTGATGGTCTCGCCTACGCCGGTGATGGTGCCCGCGCTGCCCACGCCGACGGTGATGGTGTCCACGAGACTGCGGCCCTCCCGGGAGATGGCCTGCACGATGGCGGGGCCGGTCACCCGGCGATGGTATTCGGGGTTATCGTCGTTGGCAAGCCAGTTCATATAATACCAGCCCTTTTCGGCGGCGGTGGTCTCTGCCAGCGCCCGGGCCCCCGCAAGGCCCCGCTGGGCAGGGGAATGCAGGATCTGCGCCCCCAGCCGGAGCAGGTATTCCTGCCGCAGGGCCGGGGCATCCTCCGGCATGGTCAGCACCACGGGGTGGCCCGCCGTCCGCCCGGCAAGGGCCAGTGCCATGGCAAAGGAGCCGGAGGCCGCTTCAATGATGGGCTGGCCCGGGAGCAGCCTGTGCTTTTCCGCCGCAAGGGCCAGCATCCCCTCGGCCACCGAATCGCGGGACGTGCCGGTGGGCCCATTATAATCAAGGTAAGCATACAGCCGCCCTTTGAGCCCGCAGGCGGCAAGATAGCCCCGCAGCTCCACGATCGGACAGGGAACCAGGGTCTGGTAGATGTTTGGATAAATTGCCACGAAATTCCTCCCTTACAAAAACCTGAGCAGCCAGCACAGAACTGTCTGCCATGCCGGAGGCTCCCCTGTTGGGGGAGCTGGCAAAGCATCGGGCTTTGACTGAGAGGTTTAATATCTATAAGGTAGCGCATCCTGTGCCCAGCGTCAAGCCGCAATTGGACAAAATGGAGAAAAACCTGCCGAAAAATCAGCAGAGTGATGGAAAAAAGCCTTGACAAGGAAAAGAATGTCTGCTATACTCCGTATGTAAAGCAAATGAACTTTACAACAAACGGAGGTCAGGGCAGAACGCATCATGGCAAAAGACTTTGAAATGGGCTATCTGCTCGATTTTTATGGCGAGGTGCTCACGCCCAAGCAGCGCGAGATGCTGAACCAGTATTACAACGACGACCTCTCCCTCAGTGAGATCGGGGAAAACTTTGGGATCACCCGTCAGGGCGCACGGGATGCCATCAAGCATGGCGAGACCACCCTGAAAGAGCTGGAAGCCAAGGTCGGCTTTGCAGGCCGCTACCGCCGGGTGCAGGAAAAGCTGGAGGAACTGGAACAGCTGGTCATTGACGCGCGGTTCGAGTGCACCGGCCCCTATGCCAGGCTCACCACCACTGAGTATGCAGCAACGCTGAACAAGATGCTGGGGCTGATCCGCTCCATCGACGAAGTCAACGAGAGCTGACACCATTACTATTTTGAGAGGAGCACCGAACATGGCATTTGAATCTTTGACCGACCGCCTTGCCGGTGTGTTCAAAAAGCTGCGCGGCCACGGCAAGCTGACCGAGGCCGATATCAAAGCCGCCATGCGCGAGGTGCGGATGGCCCTGCTGGAAGCCGATGTCAACTACAAGGTTGCCAAGGATTTCTGTGCCAGGGTCTCCGAGCGCGCCATGGGTCAGGAGGTCATGGAGAGCTTGACCCCCGCCCAGCAGGTGGTCAAGATCGTCAACGAAGAACTCGTAGCTCTGATGGGCGGCGAGGAAGCCCCCCGCCTGATCGTCAAGAACAAGGGTCAGACCATCATCATGCTCTGCGGCCTGCAGGGCAACGGTAAAACGACCCACGCAGCCAAGCTTGCCAAATACTTCATCAAGCAGGGCCGCCGCCCCATGCTGGTGGCCTGCGATATCTACCGCCCCGCCGCCATTGATCAGCTGCAGGTGGTGGGCGGGCAGGCAGGTGCGCCCGTGTTCACACTGCCGGGTGCCAAGCCCCCGGAGATCGCCCGCAAGGCGCTGGCCCACGCCAGGGATTACGGCAACGACATCGTGATCCTGGATACCGCCGGTCGTCTGCAGATCGACGAGGTCCTGATGCAGGAGCTTGTGCAGATCAAGGAAGCTGTCCCTGTGGACGAAACACTGCTGGTGGTGGATGCCATGGCAGGCCAGGATGCTGTGAACGTTGCCAAGACCTTCAACGAGACGGTGGGCATCGACGGCATCATTCTGACCAAGACCGATGGCGATACCCGCGGCGGTGCGGCACTTTCGGTGCTGAGCGTCACCGGCAAGCCCATCAAGTTCCAGGGCACCGGCGAAAAGCTGGACGATCTGGAAGTGTTCCATCCCTCCCGCATGGCCAGCCGCATCCTGGGCATGGGCGATGTGCTGAGCCTCATTGAGAAGGCGCAGGATGCCGCCGATGAAAAGGCTGCAGAAGAGACCGCCCGGCGGATGATGGAAAACAAGTTCGATATGAACGACATGCTGGCCCAGTTTGCGCAGATCCGCAAGATGGGCGGTGCAGGTGCCATGCTGAGCATGATGCCCGGTATGTCCGGCATTGATGCCAGCCAGGTCGACGAGAAAGCCTTTGACCGCATCGAGGCCATGATCTATTCCATGACCAAGGAAGAGCGTGAAAAGCCTTCCATCATCAACCCCAAGCGCAAGCGCCGCATTGCAGCGGGCAGCGGCACCCGGGTGGAGGATGTCAACAAGCTGCTCAAGCAGTTTGAGATGATGCAGAAGATGATGAAGCAGTTCAAGAAGAGCCCCAAGGGCTTTGCCCGCCGCCTGGGCGGCATGATGGGCAACCCCAATGCCTTCCGCGGCTTCAAATAACAATGGTATACACCCCGCAGGGGTTGTACAGATAGATTTAATCAAACCCCAAACGGGGCACAAACATTTTTGGAGGATATTTACCATGGCAGTTAAGATTCGTCTGCGCCGCGTTGGCGCTAAGAAGGCTCCCTTCTATCGTGTTGTTGTTGCTGACAGCCGCTTCCCCCGCGACGGCCGTTTCATCGAGGAGATCGGCACCTACGATCCCAACCAGGAGCCCTCTGAGGTGAAGATCGACGCTGAGAAGGCCAAGGCCTGGATCGCCAACGGCGCACAGCCCACCGATACCGTCCGCGTTCTGCTGAAGAAGTCCAACATTCTGTAAGTAGGAGGGCTGACTCATGCAGGAGCTGTTGCTGGCAGTTGCCCGCGGTCTCGTGGAGGACAAGGAAGCCGTCAAGGTCACGGTGGACGAGCCCCGCGAGGACGGCACCATCGTCTACCACCTGAGCGTGGCAGAGGGAGATATGGGCCGTGTCATCGGCAAGCAGGGCCGGATCGCAAAAGCCATTCGTGTGGTGATGCGCGCGGCTGCTGTGCGGGTCGATGAAAAGGTCCTTGTTGAGATCGACTGAGCACCCTACGGGCCCTTTGCCGCAAGGCAAGGGGCCTTTTTGTATTATTAGGCAGCTCGCCCTCTCAGGCCGCTTCGCGTCCAGCTCCCCCAAAGGGGGAGCCCTTGGCAAAACCAGAAACTTTGTGGTGACTGCCAAGGCCTCTCCCCTCGGGAGAGGTGGCATTGCGTAGCAATGACGGAGAGGGTGAGGATGCTAAAGGAGTAAAAGCAATGCAGAAATACTTGGAAGCCGGCAAGGTGGTGACCACCCACGGTGTGCGCGGCGAGATGAAGCTGGAGCTGTGGTGTGACGGCGTGGCCTTTCTGAAAAAGGTGGGCCGCCTGTACACCACCCCCCAGGGCGGCAGGTGCTACAAGATCACCTCCATCCGCCCCCAGGGGCAGATGGCCCTGCTCCAGCTGGAAGGGGTCAGCGATATGGATGCCGCCCGTGCCCTGCGGGGGCAGGTGTTCTACTTTGACCGTGATGATGCCACCCTGCCTGCGGGCAAGTGGTATGTGGCCGACCTCATCGGGTGTGAAGTGCGGGATGCCGATACCGGCAAGGTGTACGGCGTGGTGACCAGCGTGGACCACCCCGGCGCACAGGATATCTACACCGTCAAGGCCCCCAGCGGCAAGGAATATATGTTCCCCGGGGTGGATGCCTTTTTGAAAGAGCGCAACCCGCCGGAGGGCTATCTCCTCGTCACCCCCATCCCGGGCCTGCTGGAGGAGCGGTGCGTGAGCGGAGATGCCAGTGTGCCAGCATCATCGGCCGTGCCGCCAAAAAGGGATATATTGAGACCCACTGCCACCAGATCCGGGACTACACCCTGAATAAACAGAAGCAGACCGACGACTATCCCTATGGCGGCGGCTGCGGCATGGTGCTCTATGCCCAGCCCATTGCCGACTGCCTGCGGGCAGTCCGGAAGGAAGTGCAGGAACAGGGACGGCCTGCGTCGCATATAGTATTCCTGACGGCAGGTGGGCAGCGCTATACCGAGGAGCACGCCCGGCGGCTGGCCCAGTACGACAACCTGACCCTGGTCTGCGGCCACTACGAGGGCATCGATGAGCGCGTGATCGATGCCTTTGCGGACGAGGAGATCTCCATCGGCGATTATATCCTCACCGGCGGCGAGCTGGCCAGCCTGGTGGTGGCAGACAGCGTCCTCCGCCTGAAACCCGGTGTTCTGGCTGAGCAGAAGGGCTACGAGGAGGAGAGCTACTGGGACGGCCTGCTGGAGTACCCCCAGTACACCCGGCCCGAGGTCTGGGAGGGCCGTGCGGTGCCGCCTGTCCTGCTGGAGGGCAACCACCAGAAGATCGATGCCTGGCGGGGGCAGCAGAGCCGGGAGCGCACCCGTCTGCGCCGCCCGGAGCTCTACGAGCAGTGGTGTGAGACCCATCCCCTGACCGAGATCCCCAAGTGGAAGCGGGGCGAGAATGTCCGGCTGGTCAAGACCGCCGAGCAGATGGAGGCTGCCGCAAAGCTGTTTGCGGAGGGCCGCCGGAGCATTTGTGCCGGGGGATGGGTGCAGGGAGCGCTGGATGCCCTGACCCCGGAGATGTTCCTGCCGCAGCTGCAGCAGGAAAAGCAGGAAGGCTGGGTCTGCTACCTCCACTATACCAAGGATGTGCCGGATGCCACGGTCAGCGTACACCACAAGACCGGGCAGGTGGAGCATCTTTTTGTGACGGAGAGCGCCCGGGGCAGGGGCATCGGCCAGAAGATGTTGGATTTCGCCCGGAAGAAGCTGCCGGAGCATGAGCACCCGGTGCTTACGGTGCTGAACACCAACACCCGGGCACTGGCTCTTTACCGCCGCATGGGCTGGCAGGTAGTGGGCGCAAAGGAGAAATTCGACCCGGCCAAAGACCCGCTGGTGGTGCGCCCCAGTCAGGTGCTGGAAATGCGCTATCAGGGCTGAAAACAGGGCCGAACGGGCCGGGAAACCGTCGAAGGTCGAAAAAATGTTGAAAACTTTTGTATTACCCGGCCAACACTGGGGGAATAATTTTGTTATCTTTGTATAAAAGGTGAAAAAGACCCCCCTCATCATTGGGAAAACCGCCAAAAATGCGTTCTGGGGCTGTACATTGGTTTCGGCTTGCGCTAAAATAGGTACAACGCAACAGGCAAGAAACAAATCGAATTCCCGAGAACGATAATAGATAGGAGCGTTTTACTATGTACGTCAAAGAAGTTACCGTTGAAAATCAGGTTGGTCTGCACGCTCGTCCGGCTACCTTCTTTATCCAGAAGGCTAACGAGTTCAAGTCTTCCATCTGGGTCGAGAAGGAAGAGCGCCGCGTGAACGCTAAGAGCCTGCTGGGCGTTCTGTCTCTGGGCATCGTGGGCGGTACCACCATCCGCATCATCGCTGACGGCGCAGACGAGCAGGCTGCTGTTGATGGCCTGATCAAGCTGGTCGAGTCTGGCTTTGCAGAGTAATTCGAGCCTTTGATTTTTGAGGCGGCGGGATGTTTTTCCTGCCGCTTTTTGTTTTACCAAGGAGCTGCCATGACCAAAGCAGAACTGTATCAGAAAGCCTGTATGCTGCCGCTTTTGCCCGGTGTGTATATCATCCGGGACAAAAGCGATACCATCATCTATATCGGCAAAGCCAAGCGCTTGCGCATCCGGGTGAGCCAGTATTTCCGCGAGGGGGTGCCCCACGACAACAAGGTCAGCCAGATGATCGCCCACGCCTATGCGTTTGATGTCATCGTCTGCCAGAGCGAGTTCGAGGCACTGGTGCTGGAAGCCAGCCAGATCAAGGCGCACACCCCCAAATACAATATCCTGCTGAAGGATGACAAGGGTTACAGCTATATCAAGGTGACCCGGGAAGCCTGGCCCCGCCTTTCCTTCGTGCTGCAAAAGGAGGAGGACGATGCCGAATACATCGGCCCCTATACCTCGTCCTTTGCGGCCCGGCAGATGGCCGAGACCGCGCTGGATGCCTTTTTGCTGCCCCGGTGCAGCAAGCGGTTCCCCCAGGATATCGGCAAGGGACGGCCCTGCCTGAATGCCCATATCGGCAAGTGCATGGCTGTATGCAGCGGCAAGATCAGCTGCGAGAACTACAATCAGGCCGTAAAGAACGCGGTGCATCTGATCCGGTACGGCAAAAAGGACATTCTCAAGACCCTGAACGAGCGGATGCTGGAAGCCTCTGACCGGCTGGAATTTGAGACAGCGGCCCTCCTCCGGGACCAGATCAACGCCATCACCAAGGTGACAGCGGGCCAGAAGGTCGTGGTGGACCCGGAGGTGGAGATGGATGTGGTGGCGCTGGCCGGTACCCCCAGCAGTGTCTGCGCGGCGGTCCTGCGCTTCCGGGAAGGGCGGCTGACCGATAAGCGGGAGTTCCTTTTCCACGATACGGCGGATATTGCCGCCGTGCGGGAAGAGTTTTTGCCCCGGTATTATCTGGACGATGAGCAGATCCCAAAGATCATTGCCGTGGACGAGCTGCCGCCGGACAGCGAAGTGCTGCAGCAGGCCCTGAACGAAAAGCGGGGCAGTGAGGTACAGCTCTATGTGCCCCAGCGGGGCGATAAGGCCCATCTGGTGGAGATGGCCCACACCAATGCGGTGGAACGGCTGGCCCGGGAGAGCGGCCGCTACGCCCGTGAGGAAAAGCTGCTGGATGAGATGGCGCAGGTGCTGGGGCTTTCCAAGCCGCCCCGCACCATTGAGAGCTACGATATCTCCAACTGGGGCGATGGCACCAGCGTCTGCGGCATGGTCACCTTCCGGGATGGCAAGCCCTACAAAGCCGGGTATCGGAAGTTCCGGATGAAGACCGTGCTGGGGACGGACGACTACGCTTCGCTGGCCGAGACGGTGTCCCGGCGGGCGGCAGAGTATGAGAAATACGCCGCGCTGGCCGCACAGGGGCAGGCCAGCGATAATTATTTCGGGCAGAAGCCGGACCTGCTGTTGATGGACGGCGGCCGGGGACAGGTCAGCGCGGCCAAGGCGGCACTGGCAGGCACTTCGCTGGCCGATGTGCCCCTTTACGGCATGGTCAAGGATGACCATCACCGCACCCGTGCCATCGTGGACAGTGAGGGCCGGGAGATCGCCATCAATATGAACCGGGGGACATTCACCTTTATCACGGCCATCCAGGACGAGACCCACCGCTTTGCCAATGCCTACCGCAAGCAGCAGATGCGGAAGAAGAGCTATTCCTCCACCCTGACCGAGGTGCCCGGCGTGGGCCCCAAAACGGCCAAGGCCCTGATGACACAGTTCAAGAGCGTGGGTGCTGTGCGGGAGGCCACCCCCGACCAGCTGGAAAATACCCCCGGCGTGGGCCCCCAGCTGGCACAGACCATCTATGATTATTTTCACGCATAACAAAAGGAGGGCGGCTGCCGATGCAGCCGCCCTCCTGGCGTATTCAGGGAAAGCTCAGTTCTCAGAGGAGATATCCTGACCGAAGTACTTCTCGCTCAGCTCCTTCAGGGTGCCGTCGGCGCGCAGCTCATCGATGGCGTTGTTGACGGCTTCCAGCAGGGTGGCGCTGTTGTCGCCCTTGCGCAGGGGGATGGCAACGTGGGAGGCATCCTCAGTCTGGGCCACAATCTTAAAGTCGGCATCCGGATGGACGTTCAGGTAATCGTAGAAGGAGACATCCGCATTCAGGGTCGCGTCAATGCGTCCGGCAGCCAGCAGCTGGATGGTTTCCTCCAGGGTGTCGATGCCCTGCACGGTAGCACCGTAGCTCTCGGCCAGCTCCATGTAGGTGGAAGCCAGGCTGTTGGCAGTGGTCTTGCCCTTCAGGTCCTCAAAGGTCTTGATCTCGTCGTTGTCCTTGCGGACGGCCAGAGCGGTGTGGATGTAACCGTAGGGAGTGGTGAAATCATAAGTCAGGGCGCGCTCGTCGGTGACCTCCACGCCGTTGCAGACCATGTCAAAGCGTCCAGCGTCCAGACCGGCGAACAGGCTGTCCCAATCGCTCTCCACATACTCCGGCTCCACGCCCAGCTTTTCGGCAATGGCGCGGGAGACCTCGACATCATAGCCCACCAGAGTGTCGCTCTCGTCATGGTAGCTCCAGGGCTGCCATGCGCCCTCCAGTGCCACGATCAGCTTGCCACTGGCCTGAACGGCAGCCAACTGGTCAGCAGCGGAACCGGCAGCAGAGGATGCACCGGAGCTTGCGGCGGTGGAGGTGCTGCTGTTGGAGCAGCCGGACAGGGTCAGAACGCCGGCAGCGGCCATGACACTCATCATCGAAATAAAAGTTCTGCGCTTCATAGTTAAGATCCTTTCATAGAAAAAGCTGTATCAAAAGGACGGCGTGGAAAGCTCCCCGTCGTCCATCCCTTATGCTGTGTGCTCGATCTTCCGCAGGAACTCCCGGGTCCGCTCCTCGCGGGGGTGGGCAAAGAATTCGTGGGAAGGGGCCTGCTCCACCACCACGCCGTTCTCCATGAATACCGTCTTGGAGGAGACGTTGCGGGCAAAGCCCATCTCGTGGGTGACCACCAGCATGGTCATGCCCTCTTCGGCCAGATTCCGCATGACCGAGAGCACCTCGCCGGTCAGCTCCGGGTCAAGGGCACTGGTGGGTTCATCAAAGTAAATGATCTCCGGGTCGGTGGCAAGGGCGCGGGCAATGGCAACGCGCTGCTGCTGTCCGCCGGAAAGCTGGCGGGGATAGTAGTCGGCCCGGTCGGCCAGACCGACCTTTTCCAGCATCCGTCTGCCGATCTCATCCGCCTGCTCTTTGGGCATCCTGCGGGCAACGATCAGGCCCTCGGTCACATTCTGCAGGGCGGTCTTGTTCCGGAACAGGTTGTAGTTCTGGAACACAAAGGCCGTTTTTTTGCGCAGGCGGGCAATGTCGGCCCGGGAGATCCTGCCAAGATCGAAGGATTCGCCGTCGAACACCAGAGTGCCGCTGTCAGCGGTTTCCAGAAAGTTCAGGCAGCGCAGCAGGGTGGTCTTGCCGGAGCCGGAAGGGCCCAGAATGGCAACAACGTCTCCCTTTTCCACACTCAGGTCCACGCCGTTCAGGACGTGCAGTGCGCTGCGCACCCGGCGGGCAGTGCCGCGCGGGAAAGGCCCGATGTGGAAGCGGGGCTTGTCATCATAGGTGTAAAATGTTTTGTGGATGTCTTTGATCTCTAACATGGCCATACCGTCCACCCCTTTCTCACTGGAAACCGTGCGCGTTCAACTGCCGCTCCACCAGCGCCTGCAGCTTGGTGATGATGGTGCAGAACAGCAGGTAGACCACAGCCACCTCGCAGTAGATGGGCAGGAAAATGTAGGTGCGGGCTGCCACACGCTGGCCTGCCATGAACAACTCTGCCACCGTGATGTTGGAGGCCAGAGAGGTGTCCTTGATCATGCTGATGAGGGAGTTGGACAGGGAGGGCACGGCGGTGCGCAGGGCCTGCGGCAGAACGATGCGGCGCATGATCTGCCACCAGGTCATGCCCACGCAGGAACCGGCTTCCAGCTGGCCCTGGGGCACGCTTTCCAGCGCGCCGCGCATGGTCTCGGCGCAGTAGGCACCCTCGTTGAAGGCAAAGGCGATGACGGCTGCCGGAAAAGCATCCAGCATGATGCCCAGGCTGGGCAGGCCGTAGAAGATGATGAACAGCTGCACCAGCAGCGGCGTGCCCCGGATGACCCAGATGTAGAACCGGGCGATCTGGCGCAGCACCGGAACATTGGCGTACTGCACCAGCGCAACAGCCACTGCAATGACCATGGCAAGGCTGAAGGAGATCAGGGTCAGGGGAATGGTCATGGTCAGGCCTGCCGTCAGGATGCGGGGCAGGGCCTCCCACAGCACGCTGACCGTGCGGTTGGTAAGAAGTGCTTCAAACATATTTTTCTTCCTTATTGATAAAAAACGGTGGAATATCTTTAGGATACACCTTAAACTATGGTTCAGGTCAAGAGCATATCCTACAATTCCTACCAAAATACTATAGCATGAAATGGAGACAAGTGCAATCCATTGGCGAAAATCCTTCACTCTGGCCAAAAACAAAAGAAAACACAGGTTAACTTTGTGCAGTCTGGCAAGGAGTTGACGCGGTACGATGTTTCGTGTAAAATGGAATCAGACAGGCCCCGTGCAGGAAGCGCGGGGAACAGGCCGGGCGCACAAGCAGCCCGGCGCATACGGAGGACAAAACACAATGAAGCATAAAATTGGTATTCTGGGTGCAGGCACCTGGGGCATGGCTCTGGCGCGGATGCTGACGGTGAGCGGCAATGACGTGACCGTGTGGTCGGCGCTGGAACAGGAGATCGACAACCTTTCCACCACCCGGGTCCACCCCAATCTGCCCGGCATGACCATTCCGGCAGAGATGAAGTTCACCAAGAGCGTGGAAGAGGTGTGCACGGATAAGGAGATCCTGCTGTTCGCGGTGCCGTCGGTGTTCGTGCGCTCCACCGCCGCCAAGGCCCGGCCCTTTGTGCCGGACGGTCAGATCATTGTGGACGTTGCCAAAGGCATTGAAAAGGATACCCTGTTCACCATGACAGAGATCCTGGCCGATGAGCTGGGCAAAGAGGGCGGTCCCAAGGGGGTGCGTCTGGTGGCCCTGAGCGGCCCCACCCACGCCGAGGAGGTGGCGATCGACCTGCCCACCACCATCGTTTCGGCCAGCAAGGATATGGAAGCGGCCAGATTCGTGCAGACGGTGTTCACCAACAACGTCATGCGTGTGTACACCAATGAGGACATCAAGGGCGTGGAACTCAGCGGTGCCATGAAGAACGTCATTGCGTTGGGCGTGGGCATCTCCACCGGCCTGGGCTATGGCGACAACGCCCGTGCCGCCCTCATCACCCGCGGCATTGCCGAGCTTGCTCGGTTGGGCGTGGCCATGGGCTGCAATGTCCACACCTTTGCCGGTCTGGCCGGCATCGGTGACCTGATCGTGACCGCCACCAGTATGCACAGCCGCAACAACCGGGCCGGCATCCTCATCGGCAAGGGTGAGACCCCGGAGCAGGCCGTGAAGGAGGTGGGCATGGTGGTTGAGGGCATGAACGCCCTGCCCGCCGCGCTGGAACTTGCCGCCAAGTATCAGGTGGAAATGCCCATCGTTCAGACCGTGAACGCTGTTGTAAACAAGGGCATGAGCGCCGCCGAGGCGGTGCGCTCCCTGATGGACCGTGACCCCAAGAACGAGCTGCCCCAGAGTTACGAAAAGTAATATTTTTTTCATCGAGAGGGACGACCCTCTCCGTCATTGCTTCGCAATGCCACCTCTCCCGAGGGGAGAGGTTTGGTGCTGTACTTTACGGCATCAAAAAAGCTCCCCCTTTCGGGGGAGCTGGCAAAGACGCAGGCTTTGACTGAGAGGGTTGTTCCTCTTTCATTTTACTGCTGGGCTTCGATGGCCTTGACGATCTTGTCGGCGATGTACTTGTGGCCGGAGACGGTGGGATGGCCATCCAGCTCAGTCTGAGCAAAGGGGATGGAAACGTAGGTGGCACCGTAAACATCGGCCAGCTGCTTTTCGTAGTTGTTCAGCTTGCTGAAGTAGTTGCTCCAGCTGGGCAGCAGGGGCACAGGGTTGGTGGCACCGATGATCAGGATCTGGGCATCAGGGTTCAGCTCCTTGACAGTCGCCACGATCTGGCGCAGGTTGCTGCTGCTTTCGGGATAAGCGTTCTCGCAGATCTTGTTCATGCCGGAGAAGAACAGGTTCCAGACGGCATCTTTCTCGCTGCGGGTCAGGCTGAGCTTTTTCAGGCTCTCGTTCAGTGCGTCCTCGGTTTCCTTGCTGCTGCCGCGCAGGTTGCCGCTGAGCACGATGGAAGCCAGGTCCTCACTTTTCCAGTTAGTGGCCTCACCAAAAGAGACCACGGTGGGCACAAAAGCATCATTGGAGCCCAGCTGGATGGAGATAACATCGGCATTTTTGATGTAATCTACAAACTCGGGGTAATTGTACTGGCAGCCGGAGAGGGTGTTCATCTCGGCCATGGTGCCGGTCTTGACCAGCTCCAGCATATCCTTGCTCATCACGCCGGGCAGGCCCAGATTGATGGCATGATCCCGGTCGAGGTTCAGGCTTTTGCCCACCTGACCCACATAGCAGGTCTCGGGGTAACCCTTGAAGTTGAAGGAAACGTCCACGCCCATCAAGTTATGTGCATATTGAACGGTAGTCAGGCCGATACCGGCGCAGATGCTGTCGCCCAGGGCAACATAGGTGATGGAGTTGGGCTCCTTCTCTTCTTCGGTGCTGCTGGAGGTGAAGAAACAGTTCTCCTCCTCTGCGGCGGTCTGTTCAGTGGTCAGAGCGGGGTCTGCGCTCTCTTCCGGGACGGCTGCAAAGGCCGAAACGCTCAGGACAGAGAACAGCATGGCGGCCGAGAGGGCCAGGCCAATCAGTTTCTTTTTCATGGTGTCGTCACGAATCCTTTCCAATGTGTATTATTCTGCTTAATAATCGCGGGGAGTGATCTCTTCTTCCAGCTTGCGATAATCAAATTTAGCGGCCAGTGTCAGGGGCATTTCGGGGATGATCTTGTACCCCACGGGCTGGACATATTCGGGCAGCTCCTCAATGCAGAGCTGGCGCAGCTCCTTGATGATCTGCTTGCGCTTGGCGGCGGGAACCGCAGGGTCAAGCACCAGATAGACAAAAGGCAGGCGGCCCTGCACATGATCCTTGTCAACGCAGCCCACCACAGAACACTGATGCACGGCGGGATGCTGGCTGACTACATTTTCGATCATGGAGGGGAACACCTTGAAGCCATCGTGGCGGATGATGAGCCGCTTGATCCGGCTGTCCAGATAGACAAAGCCGTCCTCGTCCAGATAGCCGATGTCACCGGTATGCACCCAGACCCGGCCATCTGCATGGGTGCGCAGGATGGCGGCGGTCTCGGCAGGCTTGTTGTAGTAGCCCTTCATAACGCCGGGGCCGGAGATGCACAGCTCACCCCGCTGGCCGATGGGGAGCTCCGTGTCGGTGCCCGGCTCAAAGGCGGACACCAGCGTGTTGACCAGTGGCAGGCCCACGCTGCCGGGCTTGTTGTTCCGGCCGGCAGCAGCGGTGGCAGCAGAGGATGCCTCGGTCATGCCGTAGCCCTTGGCGATGGGGAATTCCACGTTGTGGGCGGCCAGGAAGTCGTTGACCGTCTGCTCGGCACCCCGGGCGATGGCATCGCCGCCCGCGGCATAGTTGCGGATGAAGGAGAGATCCTTGTTCTGCAGCTTGGGGTCAACAGCCAGCTGCTGGTAGTGGGAGGGCACGCCGAACATGTGTTCGGGCTTGTACTTCCAGATCAGGCTGCCCAGCTTATTGGAGTCGAGATTGGGGATGATGACCACCTTGATGCCCAGCGTCAGCGGCAGATGTACGCCGCAGGCAAAGCCGTAGGCAATGAAGGGGGGCATGATGTTCAGCAGGGACTGACCCTTGGAAAACAGCGTGTCGCAGGCGGAGAACTGCATGGCAATGCCGTTGAAGTTGTTATCGGTCAGCATCACGCCCTTGGGGGAGCCGGTGGTGCCGCCGGTATGCACCACCACACAGGCGTGCTCCGGGTCATAGGGCTCCGCGGCAATGCTCTCGTCCTTCCCGGCAGCAAGGAACTGCTTCCAGTGGATGACGTTGGAATGGTACTTGTTCTTGTCGAGATTCTTGACCTTGTAGCCCAGCGCCAGAGGCAGCGGCAGGGAGTCGGCCGGGGAGAGCACCACCACATGCTCCACATGGGTGCGCTTGGCAGCCTGATGGCAGCGCTCATACACCACATTCAGGCAGATCAGCAGGTGGGAATCCACCTCTTCAATGTACTCACGGATGCCCTCCACACTGTAACGGGGATCCACCAGGTTCAGAGTCGCGCCGATCATGTCAGCGGCATAGAACGCAAAGATGATCTCCGGGGTCATCACGCTGACCACCGTGGCGATATCGCCTTTTTTCAGGCCCGCGGCCCGCAGGGCTGCTGCCGTTTTTTTGACGTTGACGATAAAATCAGCGTAGGTGAACTTGCGGCCATAGTATTCCAGTGCGGTCTCGCCCAGCCGGTTCTTGTTCTGCCGGCAGACGAGCTCAAACGCCGTGCAGGCGGGCATGGTCTGGTCAATGTACTTCTGATCGTAGAATTTCAGCCAGGGACGTGCCTGGGAAGCATAAATCGGGGTGTTGGATGTTGTCATAAATTGTCCTTTGTCCTTTGAGCAGTCACTGCACCCGCAGCCGGGGCAGCCGGATTCAACAGGGTCTTAAATTTCGTTCGTTTGTTAAAAACAACACAATACGTACAAGAGCTATTGTAGTAGAGCAGGGTGGAAATGTCAAGAAACAAAGGGCGAACTTTGTCAAAAAACGCAAGAGAAAGTTTACATTTCAGCCAGCCAGTCTTTGGCCTCCTGCTCGCTGCAGAGCACCCAGTGGCTGGGGCGCAGCTCCCGCCACTGGGGAGCCTCCTGCGTGTAATCGTGCATGGCAGGGTCGTAGACCAGCAGCTTTTTCTTCCGCTCCAGCCTGGGGTTGGGCATGGGGATGGCGGAAAGCAGGCTGCGGGTGTAGGGGTGGATGGCATGGGTCACCAGCTCTTCCGCATCGGCCAGCTCCACGATATCGCCCTTGTGGATGACGGCGATGCGGTCCGAAATGTACCGCATGACCGAGAGGTCGTGGGCGATGAACAGGTAGGTGATGCCGCGCTCCTTCTGCAGATGGCGCAGCAGGTTGAGCACCTGGGCGCGGATGGACATATCCAGAGCCGAGATGGGCTCGTCGGCAATGATGAACTCAGGCTCCACGATCAGGGCGCGGGCAATGCCGATGCGCTGGCGCTGGCCGCCGGAGAACTCATGCGGGAAACGGGAAGCGAATTCAGGCAGCAGGCCCACATCCAGCAGTGCCTGCCGGACCTTCTCCTCCCGCTGGGCGGCGGTCAGGTCGGGCCGGACATTCTGCAGGCCCTCGCCCACGATGTAGCTGACCTTGGCACGCTCGTTCAGGGAGGACTGCGGGTCCTGGAAGATCATCTGGATCTCCTTGATGACCTGCTGGTCCAGCTGGCGGGAGATCTTGCCGTTGATCTTCTGACCCTTGTACAGGACCTCGCCGCCCGAGGTGGGCAGGATGCGCATGATGGCGCGGCCGATGGTGGTCTTGCCGGAGCCGGATTCGCCCACCAGACCAAAGGTCTCACCCTTGTAAATTTCAAAGTTGGCACGGTTCACGGCCTTGAAGGCCTTGCGGCCGGAGCCGTAGGTCACCTCGAGGTCCTTGACCTCAAGCAGGACCTGCCGGGGCGAGGCCTCTCCATTTTGCTGGCGCAAGACCGTTTTTTCGCTCGAACACTCCACTGGGGTATTCGCTGCTTCGCAAACGCGAATGTCACGATTTTCAGGCATCCTGCATCCCCTCCTCTTTCAACAGTTTGACGGCGGCAGGTGGTTCCACCTTGGGGGCCCGGGGGTCCAGCAGCCAGGTCTTGGCCTTGTGGGTGGGGCTGACCATAAAGTAGGGCGGGCGCTTGACAAAGTCGATCTTCAGCGCCTGGGGGTTGCGGGGGGCAAAGGCATCGCCGTGGATCTCGGTGAACAGATTCGGGGGTGTACCCTGAATGTTGAACAGATCCTCGCCTTTGATGCCCATCTGGGGCATACTGGACAGCAGCGCCCAGGTGTAGGGGTGGCGGGGGTCGTAGTAGATCTCATCGGAGGTGCCGATCTCCACGATGTCACCTGCGTACATGACGGCCACCCGGTCGGCGATGTTGGCCACCACGCCCAGATCGTGGGTGATGAGGACGATGGTCAGGTTGTACTTGACCTGCATCTCCTTGAGCAGCTGCAGGATCTGGGCCTGAATGGTCACATCCAGTGCGGTGGTGGGCTCGTCGCAGATCAGGATCTGCGGGTTGCAGGCCACCGCAATGGCAATGACGACGCGCTGGCGCATACCGCCCGAAAACTCGTGGGGATACTGCGCAAAGCGCACCTCGGGATCGGCAATGCCCACGTCCCGCAGGTATTCCAGGGTCTTTTCCCGGGCGGCCTTGCCCTTGAGATGCTGGTGCAGCTCCACGGCTTCCATGATCTGGTCGCCGATGGTCTTCAGGGGATTCAGGCTGGTCATGGGGTCCTGCATGATCATGGCGATCTCATGGCCCCGGACCTTCAGCCAGTCCTTCTCCTTTTTCAGGTCGGAAAGGCGGATGGGCTTGCCGTCATCGGCACCGTAATAATCAATGGTGCCCGAGGTGATGGAGCCGTTGGCATCCAGCAGGCCCATGAAGCTCTTGGTGAACACGCTCTTGCCGGAGCCGGATTCGCCCACGATGGCAAGGACTTCGCCGTGGTAGATGTCCAGGTCGATGCCGCGGATGGCATGCAGCACCTTGCCGCGCAGGTTGAATTTGATGTTGAGGTCCTTTACAGAAAGGATGAGCTGATTTTTTTCCATCTTCTGTCCCTCCTTACTGCAGGTGATTCTTCGGGTCAGCAGCGTCCGAGAAGGCGTTGCCGATGAGGTAGAACGCAATGGTGACAAAGCTCAGGATGATGGTGGGGTAGAGCAGCTGGTACCGCAGGCCCGCCTGCATCATCACCTTGCGGCCGTCGTTGATCAGGTTGCCCAGAGAGGGCGTTTCCACAGAAAGACCCAGGCCGATATAGGTGATGAACACCTCGCTGCCGATGGCGGCGGGGATGGTCAGGGCCATGCGCAGCATGATGACCGATACCAGATAGGGCAGCAGATTGCGCAGCACGATGCGGCGGATGGGGGTGCCGATGCAGCGGGAAGCCACGTTGTAATCACGGTCGCGGATGATCAGGATCTGGTTGCGGATAAAGCGCGCCATGGCGATCCAGCCCGTGATGGACATGCCCAGGATCAGGGTCTGGATGCTGGGGGATGCGACATAGGAGATCAGGATCAGGATGATGGTGGAGGGGACGTTATCGCAGATGTTGTACAGCTCGGTGAAGAAGAAATCGAGCTGGCGGACATAGCCCCAGAGCACGCCCACCGTGATGCCCACCACGGCCTCGATGAGGGCCACGAAGAAGGCGATGGTCAGACTGGTGCGTGCACCGGCCCAGATGCGGGCCCACAGGTCCTGGCCGATGGCGTTGGAACCCCAGATAAAGCCCTCTTCCCCGGGGGCGATGTTGCGGAACTGGATGCCGGTGGTAGAGTCTACCTGGCAGAGATTGGGATCTGCCTGACCGGGCAGATAAGGCTGCAAAAAGGCAAAGCCCACCACGAACACCAGTGCAATGAGCAGGGCCACGGCGATCTTATTCTTGAAGAAAGCACGGAAGGTGCTGCCCCAATAGCTGTAATTGGAGTAGGAGGTGGCCTCGGCACGCTCCTCGCTGAACCCGGCGGGGGTGAACAGCTCGTCCTCGGGCAGGTCGGCCCAAGCGGCGGGGCCGTCCTTCTGCAGCTTGTTCAGGTCGTTTTCCAGAACAGCTGCCTTGTGATCTTTCATGTGGAACAGCATTATCGGCCACCTTCTTTCTTGCCAAAGTTGATGCGGGGATCGATGAGCACCATGAGCAGATCGCCCAGGATTAGTCCGATGATGCCCACGCAGGCGTACAGCAGCACGATGCCCTGCACCATGGTGTTGTCGTGGCGCTGGACGCAGGTGACCAGCAGGCCGCCCATGCCGGGGATGGAATACAGGCTCTCGATGTAGATGGAGCCGACCACAGTGTTCAGGAAGGCAGAGGGAATATACTGCACCAGCGGCACCATGGCGTTGCGGAAGATGTGGCGCAGGGCGATGTTGCTCTCGCTCACGCCCTTGGCCAGTGCCAGCCGGACGTAATCCTTGTTGCTCTCGTCCACCATGTAGCGGCGCAGCCACATGGCGTAGAATGCCACGTTGCCCAGGCTCATGGAGCAGACCGGCAGCACCCAGTACCGCCAGTCGGAGGCATCAAACAGTAGGCCCACGCCCAGGGCGGTGGTGCCGTACATCTGAATATAAAGGTAATACACGGCGGCAGGCACAGCCTGAATGAGCACGATGATGGCGGTGCCGATCTTATCCGGCCAGCGGTTCTTGAACCGGCCCATCAGCAAGCCCATGGGAATGCCGATGACCAGGCTCAGCAGCATGGCAAACACGCCCATCTGGATGGAGATGGGCAGCTTTTTGGCCAGGATGCCGGTGACCGAGGCGTTTACCTTATAAATATGGCTCACGCCCAGGTCGCCGTGGAGGGCATTCCACCAGAAGCGGCCGATCTGCACCGGCAGCGGGTCCAGCAGGCCCATGGACTGCAGGCCCGCCTGGATCTGGGCCTCGGTCATTTTTTCGTAATTTGCAAAGTAGCCTTCCACCGGCATCAGCCGCAGCAGGCAGAACACGAGCGTTACAATGACGAACAGCGTCAGGATGGAACGCCCGATGCGTTTTGACAGATATTTCAGCATATCTGTGCGCACCCCTCTTTCGTTTGTGGTTCCTCCGCGGACAGTGGTCCTGAACAGCGGATAGGAATAGAATACATCAAAATTGCACTTTTGGAAAGTGATTTGCCCGGATTTTGAAAAATGTTTTTGTAAAAGCAGGGTAAAGTGAACGTTTTTCTTACAAAAACAACCCTCTCCGCCGGGTTGACGGAGAGGGATAAAAGTTTTTATAAACCTCTGCGCTTCAAAATCTCATCCAGAATGGCATCGGCCACATCGGCCTTGCTCATCAGGGGCAGCTCCCGGGTGCCGTCGGGGGTGATGAAGGTGACCACGTTGGTGTCCACCCCAAAACCGGCTCCGGCGACCTTCAGGTTGTTGGCCACCACCATGTCCAGATTCTTCCGGGTCAGCTTGGCCGTGGAGTTTTCCACCATATCCCGGGTCTCCATGGAAAAACCGCAGAGGAACTGGTGGGTCTTTTTCGGGCCGATGGTGCCCAGAATGTCGGCGGTGCGCTCCACAGGGATGGAGAGGTCGCCGTCCTTTTTCTTGATCTTGTCACTTGCCACCGTCACGGGGCGGTAGTCTGCCACGGCGGCAGCCATCACCAGCACGTCCATCTCCTCAAAGCGGCTGGTCACGGCATCGTACATATCCTGCGCCGTGGTAATGGGAACATCGGTGGTAAAGCGGACCGGCGGCAGGTCGGTGTGGCCGTGGATGAGGGTGACCTCTGCTCCCCGCATGGCGGCGGCCCGGGCGATGGCATAGCCCATCTTGCCGGTAGAGTGGTTGGTCAGGTAGCGCACGGGGTCCAGCGGCTCCTGCGTGGGCCCGGCGGTCACAGCGATGCGGACACCGGCCAGATCCTTGGGCCGGGCGATGGTGTGCAGGATATACTCGATGAGCACATTCTCCTTGGGCAGGCGGCCGCTGCCCACATCCTTGCAGGCCAGCATCCCGCTCTCAGAGGGGATGACCGTGAAGCCGTAGTGCTCCAGCGTTCTGAGGTTGTCCTGCGTGATGGGGTTTTCCAGCATCCCGGTGTTCATGGCCGGGCTGACCAACTTGGGGCACTTGGCCGCAAGCACCACGGTGGTGAGCATATCATCGGCAATGCCGTGGGCCATTTTGGCAATGACGTTGGCCGTGGCCGGTGCCACCAGAACGACATCTGCCTTTTTGGCCAGCGAGATGTGGGTGACCTCGAACTTGAAATCGCGGTCGAAGGTGTCCACCATGCACTTGTGGCCGGTCAGCGTTTCAAAGACGAGAGGGGTGATGAAATGGGTGGCGTTCTCGGTCATAATGACCTCCACGTCCGCCCCCAGCTTTTTGAGTGCGCTGGCCACATTTGCCATTTTATAGGCGGCAATGCCGCCGGTAACGCCCAAAAGGACGCATTTGCCCTGCAGATCCATCCAAAAAACCTCCTGTTTTGCGGGTTTGCCTCTTTAGTATAATCCAAAATCACCGCCAGCACAACAAAATCTTTCGGTTGGGTCTTGTATCCAGCGCAAAAATGCGGTAAAATAGCTTGACTTAGAATAAAACCTCTCCGTCAAGGTCTGCGTCTTTGCAGCCGCTCCTGCCGGGAGAGGCAAGCCAACCGGCTCCTCTGGCAGGGGAGCCGGAGCAGAGCGCCTGAGAGGTTTTGCAGGAAAGGTAAAATATGATCTTAGCCATTGATATAGGCAACACCACCGTCGCCCTGGGCGGCATCAAGGACGGACGTGTATGCTTTGTGGCCCACATGGATACGGTGCGCACCCGTACCGCCGCGGAATACCGCATTGAAATGGAAAAGGTGTTTGCTCACCGCCGCCACCCGGAAAAGCCCATCCGGTTCGAGGGCGCGGTGCTGACCAGCGTAGTGCCCCAGATCACCGGGGCACTGGCTGAGTGCGCCCGCTATTACACCGGAAAAAAGCCGGTCATCGTTTCGCCGGAGATCCGCACAGGCCTGACCATGGGGGTGCCTGACCCCCATGCCGTGGGCAAGGACCGGCTGGTGGATGCCGCTTACGCTGCGGCGAACTTCCCGCTGCCGGTCATCACCGTGGATCTGGGCACTGCCACTACATTTAATGTTGTGGATGAGAACCGGGTATTCCGGGGCGGTGTGATCTGCCCGGGGCTTTCCACCGGCCTGCGGGCTCTGGGGGAGCGCTGTGCCCAGCTGCCGCAGGTGCGGCTGAGCTCCCCCAAAGCAGCCATTGGTGTGAACACTGAGAGCTGTATGCTTTCGGGCTCTGTGCTGGGCACGGCAGTCCTGCTGGACGGCATCACCCAGCGCATTGAGGAAGAGCTGGGCCGCCCGGCCACCCTGGTGGTCACGGGCGGGCTGGCAAAGTATGTCACGCCGCTCTGCCGCCATCCGCTGACCTACGACCCGGAGCTGCTGCTGAAGGGGCTGGCACTGCTGTACCAGATGAACGCACCTCAGCCGCACTATGCCGCCGGGGGCAGGCGGCGGAACCCGAACAACAATTTCCGCCGGGGCCGCCGTCCCCGCTCCCAGCGCCGGGAACGCCGCGAGGAGAAGAACAAAAACGGCTGACGACGAAACAGGATGGAGAGAACAATGAAACTAGGGATCCTGGGCACGGGGATGATCGTGCGGGAGTTTCTGCCCTGGCTGGCAGGGCCGGACTGCCCCTTTACGGTGCAGGCGCTCTGCAGCACCCAGCGCAGTGCGCCGGTGGCCGACGAGATGTGCGAACAGTACGGCATTCCCCAGCGCACCACGAACTATTTTGAATTATTGCAGTGGGTGGATGTGATCTATCTGGCCGTGCCCAACCTGCAGCATTACCGCTATGCCAAGGTGGCGCTGGAAGCGGGCAAGCATGTCATTGTGGAAAAGCCCATGGCCTGCACCGCTGCCCAGACCGAGGAGCTGGCGGCGCTGGCCCGCCGCAAAAAGGTGTTCCTGTTTGAGGCCATGACCACCCAGTACCTCGAAAACTACAACAAGATCCGGGAGCTGCTGCCCCGCATCGGCAGGGTGAAGCTGGTGCAGTGCAATTTCAGCCAGTATTCCAGCCGCTACGATGCCTTCTGTGCCGGGGAAACGCCGGTCTCCTTTGACCCGGAGTGTGCGGGCGGTGCTTTGATGGATCTGAATGTCTACAACATCAGCTATATCGTGGGCCTGTTCGGTGAGCCGAATCAGGTGCACTACCTGCCCAACATGGAGCGCGGCATCGACACCAGCGGTATCCTGACCATGGAGTACAACAGCTTCAAGGCAGTCAGCATGGCCGCCAAGGACTGCGGTGCGCCTGCCCGGTATGTCATCCAGGGCACAAAGGGCTATATCCTGCAGAAATCCACGGCCAACTGGTGCGGCGGCGTGACCTTCCACCCCAATCAGGGCAAGGAAGAGCACTTCAACCTGAACGGCGGCAGGCCCCGGCAGGCGGCGGAGTTCCACGCCTTTGCCAGGGCCATCGAGGGCGGTGACCAGGAGCTGTGCAGCCGGATGCTGGATACCTCCGTGGCCGTCAGCCGTGTGCTGACCGTGGCCCGGCGGAGCGCCGGCATCAAATTTCCCTGTGATAAATAAGGTGGGCTTGCCCGCTTATTTATAGATTCCCTGACAGAAAAAACCAGATTTGCGCCGTATCCGACGTATAGGGCGGAACGGCAGCAGGAGGAAAACTGAATTATGAAAAACAACGATCTTCGCACTCTCACCCGACTGGCACTGCTGGTCGCCATCGAACTTGTAATGAAGGCCATCGGCCTGGGCAGTGTGCCCATGGGCCCGCTTTACATGAGCTTCCTGACCCTGCCCATTGCGGTGGGTGCCATCACCATGGGCCCTGTGGCCGGTGCTGTGCTGGGCGGCGTGTTCGGCGCGGTGAGCTTCTATGATGCCGTTACCGGTGCTTCCGCCATGACCGGCGCTCTGTTCCAGGTCAGCCCTGTCAACACCTTTATCCTCTGCGTGGGCATGCGTGTGCTGATGGGCGTGTGTGTGGGCCTGATCTTCAACGGCCTGAGCAAGCTGGACAAGAGCCGCACCTGGAGCTATATCGTCAGCGCTATGTGCGCTCCGGCCCTGAACACTCTGTTCTTCATGGGCTATATCGTGCTGGCGTTCTACAACTGCGACTATGTCCAGAACCTGGTGTCCGTTAAGGGCGCTGCCAACCCCCTGATGTTCGTTGTGCTGCTGGTTGGTGTCCAGGGCGTGGCTGAGTTCCTCGTCTCCGGCATCCTGGGCGGCATCGTGGCCCGCGCCGTGCACAAGTTCCTGAAGTAAGACCCCGCGTTCCGCGTCAGGGAAGAGCGTATGGGTTTGTAACATTGTAAAACAAAAGACCAGAACTGAACTGCCACTGGCAGAACAGCTCTGGTCTTTTTCTGTGCGGTGAAAAACAGAAACGCAGCCTTTACAGAGGCAGCTTGCCGCCGACCTTGTTGACGACATAGTAGGCGGCCTCTTCCTCAGGCTTGACGTAGATCTTGCAGGACTGCACGCCCACCTTGTGGGTCAGGCGGTAATCGGCCTTGGCGCGGTCCACAAGATCGGTGATGTTATACTGCTTGCCGGCAAATTCAACGTAGATCTCAGGGGAAAGCGGGGGACGGCCCTTGTGGGCGGTCTTTTCCGTTTTGGGAGCTTTCTCCGTTTTGACAGCGGACTTTGCGGTCTTGCGTGCGGGCTTTGCCTCGGCTGCGGGAGCTTCTGCAGCGGCAGGAACGACAGGCTTTTTCACTGACATGGATTCTACCTTCTTTCTCATATAGTCTTGCGTGTGGGAATAATACCGGACTACGCCGGTAGAAAAACTTTGCTTCAAACGGCAGCATATAACTATATAATAGTTTTTTGCGGCGCATTTGTAAAGAGGTTTTGTGAAAAAAGGTTCGTTTTCAGGCAGGAAATGCTTTTTTGTTTCTGGAAAAGTTACTGGACGCACAGTCCCTCGGCCCGTGTGACGATGGGCAGCAGCAGTTCGGTGTCCCAGTCCTCTGCCAGTACAAATAGATCATCGCAGATCTCCTTCTGGATTTGTGCCGTCGTTTTTTGTCCGGCAAGGACGCAGACAGCAGAAAGCAGTCGAACTTTCAGGGCACAAATTTCTGCGGGAGCGCCCCACAAACGGGCAAGGTCATAATTGCTGGTGTTTCCGCAGGGCATGGCACAGGCAGCGCAGTTGGGAGCCACCCGGTGCTTCTCTGCTTCAACGATGTCAGTCATCCGGAGCAGTGCGCTTTCGGCGGCCTCGGGGTCAGCCGCCAGCCGCAGACCGGCAGCCAGTATGCGGTCAGTGTCCTCCGTTTTGGGTTCATTGACCGTGGAGCGCGCCAGCCCCACCAGCGCGCCCAGCAGAGTGTCCCGCTGACGCTGTGCATCGGTAACGGGAGCAGAAAACGTGTAATTCATAGGAACCTCCAGGATCTTGTTTGCCGTAAGAATACCACGAAATCCCCGGAAAGGGAAGGCGAAAAATTCTTTTTTCTGCAAAAAGGAACTGCGTCTTGATTTTGGACGGAAAATCCGCTATAATAATACCGTTCTACATACGCCGGTGTGTCGGAATGGCAGACGAGGGGGACTCAAAATCCCTTGTGCTAATAACACGTGTGGGTTCGACCCCCACCACCGGCACCATAGCGAGTGTTCTTACAGCATTTGAAACGCTGTAAGGACACTCGCTTTTTTCATATGCTGGATGCTGATGGTCTCGTTCTCAAAGTCAATGGCATCCCATTTCAAGCCAACAACTTCACTGCGCCGCAGGCCGTAGAATGCAGCCATGATAACACCAAACTCCGAAGAATCACCTTGAATCACTTTGAATAGCTGCTCCAGTTCTTCACCGCTGTAAATCTCCGACTTGAACTTTTCCTTACGAGGACGTTCAACGCGATCTGCCGGGTTGGAACGGATCATGCCGATTTGAAAAGCGTACTGCAAGCATTTGCGGATGTTGGCGTGATAGTGAATGACGGTGTTTGCCGTAAGGCCACGATCCAACTCATGCTGGTAGAAGTCTTGGATGTATTTGGGATGCTGTTCCATATCCTGCAATGTATAGTGGAGCGGTTCAAAATATGGGACGATCTTGTGAACGATTGCTCTTTCATAGCTGGTATAGGTTGTGATTTCCACTCGTGACTTCATCATTTTCAACCAGTCCGTGATGAAGTCGGTGAAAAGTACCGGGGAGTTATCAAGGCAGGGGTCAACTTCTTTGATGGGGCTGACCTTCAGCCAATTATTGTCAACGGCATATTGTAGGGCATCGGTCAACTCCTTGTGCCAATCCAGAAGCTGCTGTACACTGGCCTCCTCCTGCTGACGCTCATAGCGGAAGAACGTTTCCAGATCGCGCGGAGAGAGTGCTTTCAAAGACAGCCGCTTCTTTTCAAAGTATGGGACAACTACTCTTCCCAGATCATAAGCATATCTGCCATAGGTTTCGGGCGGAAGGTTCATCACGCTTTCCCGAAGCCAGCGGTTCAGATATTCCGATACCGGCAGGTCGGAAACCTGCTGCACCGTTTCAGGGTTAAACTCTTTTTGTGTTTTACGCAACAGAGATTCAGCTCTTTTTTTGTTTCCTTTAACCGGAAGTCCTGTGCTGATGGATTTGGTTCTGCGCTTTCCATTTGTGTCTTTCCAGCTCAGAATCATCTGATACATACCGTTTTGTTCTCTTAAATGTCCGGCCACATTTGTCATAGTGATGCTCCTTTCTGTTCGCAGCCAAACGTCCTTTGCTTAGGCATCATAAGTTTAGAAGACTCTGAAGTGTTTTGCAAGGATGGCGCAAGAGAGTTTGAAAGGCGCATCCCTCCAAGTTGCCGATTCTGATCGATCAGGTACTCTACCACGCAGAGTTTTGGTATCTTATAACTGCGTCCTACACGTGCCGAGTGGATCTTATTCTGCTTGACCAGCAGATACGCATTCTTCCGGCAGATGCCAAGCATTTCCTGAAGAATGTCTACGGATACCACATCCGGGTAATCCTTGAACATCATCATGTACCGCTCCGTCTTGCGGTCGGGCTCTTCCTGAATCAAAGTGCAGGCTGCGATCTCGCTCATTCCTGTCCTCTCCTTTCCAGTTCAATATGTCAATTATTTGAAAGAAAATACTATATGTAAAGGGCAATGGTCTTTTCCGGGTACCATCGCCCTTGCCAAAGGAGATATTTGAGTTTAGAACTTCATCGGCAGCGCATCTTTCCTGCACTTGCCGTTGTAGGTGGTGTAGATGGGATAAACGTACTGCCGCCAGCCCGGAAGCTTGGCGGGGTTATCCCGGCTGATGCGGTAGAGCTCCATGGGATGGACGCCGCTCAGCGCACGGACAAGCCGCTCCTCGCTGTACTGCCCACGGTACAGCTGCACAAAGTACATCACGCCCCGCAGAACAGCCGCCCGGAAGGAATCCGGTCTGCCCTCCAACGCTTCCACGATGTGCCGCAGGGCTTCGCAGTAGATTTCTTCGCCCAGCTGGTCGTACAGCTTCAGCGCCGTGCCCACGCAGCTGATGCGGTAGTCGCTCAGCTGCATACTGTCGTAGTTGAGGGACAACCCCACCCGGTTAGTGGCTGCGACAAACGCCTTGGAAGGCGCATCGCCGCCCACTACCTTGGCGCGCAGCTTGATGCCCGCCGACAGGGGGGCGGCGTGACCGTTCTGCTCCGCAAAGAGCAGGGCTTCCTGCTCCATCGTCAGGTCGGTGTAGACCTTGCAGAGGATTGGGCGGTCCTCGCCGCCGTTGAGGAGGATGCAGCCCTCGATGGTGTGCTGCCCGTCCATCACATAGTACCTGCCGTTGCGGAAGCTGACCTTCGGCTCGTTAACGATGTACTCATTGAAGTCTCTGGCGATCAGCTCCACCCGCTTGCGCTCCACGCCCCGCTGGTAGATCTCGCGGGGATAGATCAGCTTGCTGCTGTGGATGACCGAAAGCTGGTACGGCGGGTTGATACCAATGAAAGTATTGTTTTCGTTCAGGCGCATCGCATTTCCTCCTTGATTCTCCAAATGTACTTCTCGGCTTCCTCTAAGATCTCAGCCACCTGCTGCTTCCGCTTCGGGCTGGTGAGCAGGCTGGGATTGAAGGTGAAGCTGTATTCCAACCGCTGGATCATGGCATGAACCGCGGATTGCAACTCGGTGTACAGCATCATTTCCTCGATGCTTCCGGCGTTCTCAAAAGACGATTTAATGGGCGTATAGGGGTAGACAGGTGGTTTGCCATCCACCACCTCAGGCGGCGCGTAAAGCGCCGTAGAGCGCCGGATAGGCTCCATCTGCTGGATGCTGCCCATGGGGTTCAGCGCAAGGCTGATACGCACTGCATCATCCACCCTGCGCATCTCCTCCGGGGTCAGATGCCCCAGATACTTCAGCGCCCGGCTCTTGTCGATGGTGAAGATCTGCTCTGCCTGCACAACGGACGGCATATTCAACCCTGCGTTTTCCAACAGGCAGTGGGTCGGCTGGTTTACTTTCTTTTCCGCCTTGCTTGTCATGGTCGCAACGATCAGGGTCGGCGAGTGATAATTGCCCACGTTATTCTGAAGAATGACCGCCGGACGGTCACCACACTGTTCCGAGCCGGTGCTCGCCCCAAAATGGGTGAAGAAGATGTCTCCGCGTTGGAATTTCCAGTTTTGCTGCAAAATTGTACCTCCATGTTGTTATGTGCAAAGCCCGCTGCCGGATGTTCCGCAGCGGGCTTCGTTCACGGTATGGTGGTATGGTTGGATCAGCGGTGCATGACCACATAATCGTAGCCGCGCCGCATCTGGCAGACGGTGCAGGTGTCCATGCTCCGGTCTGCGCTGGGTACAAGTGCGATCTTGAATGCCTTTGCATCCACAAAGTGCCGCAGACAGGTGCCGCAGAGGGTGCGGATGGACTTGACCATCTCAGGGGTCAGCTCCATCTCCTCGTAGATCTCCTGCTCGCGCACCGTGGGGTTCAACTCATCCATAAAAGTGTCCTCCTATATGTATCAAAGTGGATATTCGGGTAAAGAATAAATTTGGATACGTAAAAAACGGGAACTGCCAGATGCGCAAAAACGTACCCGGCAGTTCCCGGATCAATATGATTAAAGGTCTCGCATATTCGCCCTCGGCCCCCTGCGAGTGGGGCATAAACATCTGGCAGCGGACTTGTACCGCTTCATTGGCATTTCAGCCACCCCGTCTGCTTTGTGACCGGGCCGCGAATTACGGAAGTATCATTATCGGAGTACCAGATGACGGAACTATTCAGTTTTCAAGGACCATGAAGTCGGACGCTTTGCCCTGCGGCAGATGCCGCTTGGGAAATTGTCCCTTCACTTACGAGCCATCGAGAAGGGTCAATCCATAGCATCAAAATCAAACTTCTTCAAAAAATTAGTAATTCTCTTGATTTTGATACTAATAGTTGGCTGCGACACCCCCCAACACTTTAGAAATTTCAGTGACGGTGTAGCCCTCATAGGTGCAGAGCGTCAAAAGTTTGAGATCGTCTTCCGATAACTTTTCAAGAGCAGACAGCAACCGCTCATTCTCTATTTCGCCAATCCATCCAAAGCGACTCTTGGTTTCGTGGTAGGTATCCGTTACCGTGATCGCAGCCTCATATTGCTTAAAATCAGCTGCTTTCCTTGCGTCTTTGTCATCATCGCCATCACAAACTGCCACCGTGTTGGCATCATAGGCGCGTTCACTGTTCAGGACGTCCAGATCAAACTCATACATCGCCTGAATTGCCTCTTTGCTCATTCCGGCTTCGCGGTACTGCACACGGAGGTGCTCCCACTTTGCGTTCAGCTTGCGACGTTCATTACCATTATTGAAACTCATGTGAAGCCTCAAAATTTTCGATAAGTCGTAAAAAGTCGAAAATTTGGAAGGCTACGGATATTTCGCCGCTTGGGGCATCCATGAAAAACGGACAAACATAAAGCCTGCTCCTTTTTACGGGAGCAGGCTACCTGAAGGCTAAAAAAATAGCCGGACAACCAACTAACAGAGCGGTTCTAAAGCAGAATCACTCTATCAGCTGTTGCCCGGCTATTTGGTGCGCGTTTCATACATTGCCTTGCGGCAATGGCCCGTTGCTCGGTGACGAACAGTCCATATTCATGGTGCAATGCACCCGATTTTTGAAATTGTGGTTTGTCTAAAAAAGTCAGCGTCTGCGGTAGGCTAAGTCAACTGTTGCTATGTTACCGCACTTGAGGCACTTTATGCTGATAGAGCCTGAACAGCTCTCGTTTTTTTGGTAGAGCTTGTGTCCGCAAACCGGACAAAACCTCCAGCCAATGCTGAATTGTGCCTGCTGTATATTGTTCAGCGGTTTACTCTTAAAAGAGCGATTATTTGACCAAGTCATATTATTCTCCAAATCGAATGACGTCCAATGGATGGCAGTGGATGGGTTTTCCGTTGATGACCTGCATCTGCTGTAATCTGATCCTGATCGCAGACCACGATACCCCGATCCGTGCAGCCATCTCCAGAATTCTTTCATAGTTCGGGTCCGATGCGGATTTGTACAGGATTCCATTTGGCAGGCACAGCGCTGCACGTTCTATTTCGGCGTTGACCAGAAATGTTGGCATCAGCAACTCTGCCGCAAGGGTATTTGCCTGCCATTCCTCCCATGAGGGTTGCCCGTTTCGTTCCCGATAGGCAATGTGCCCACGGCACTTGACTGCTTTTCCGTAGTCGTTCGGAAACTGGTCAGCCAAAATCTGGTGTGCCGCCTCATGCGCTATCGTAAAATTTCGGCATCCAGTGCAGCTGTCCGTTGCAAGGGCGGAATCGATTACAATGTCCCTCGGCATGAACACCTCTACAAGCTTTGTGCCATCCCCTAAAGTTACGGTAAAACCGCATCTTTGAAAAACGGTCAGTCCGAGGACACTGCCATCGCTACATAGCGGCAGCATTTTCACATTCAGCCCAAGAACAGCGCTTGCAAGCCGTTCAGGGTCAATGGGTTCCGGGGCATCTTTGCTGATCTCGAAGCGGGTATAGTACTGGTCGATATACTTACCCGCTATGCGCGAAAGGTCTGCGCGGGATAAGTACCTTGCCATTACGAAGCACGGCTTTCCGACACAGAGCAGTAGGCTTCCACGAACCACTTGCCCTGCTCAAGCCAAAGATTTCGCTTCTGCCCGCAGATTAGACAGGTGAAGCAGTGACCTTTTCCGCCAAGGCGCGATGTGCCATGCCTGACTGCCAAAACACGGTCAATTCCATAAGTGCGAGTCTTGTCATAGTTTATGGCAAGAGGACGGATCTTACCGTCAGGAGTAAAACGAACATCCACTTCGACGTATCTTTTCTCACGGCGAAGGTTGTAATCACCACACATCAGAATTCCTCCTTTTTGCAGATTTATCAGAATGCAGCGTGCATTACTTGCGAATCATACTGCGTGCCACGAGCTGTTTTTCGTTTAACAGAGGAACGGACACTGTATGCTTTTTCCACTCATCCATAGAGCAGGTTACTGCTTTGCACAGATGTCATTTTGTCCAGCCGTCGGTTGCATCAAAATCTACATCATAGTTCATGGTTCCGCACATCGGGCATGTCAGTGACAAGGGTATCAGCAAATGGGAAAAAGGATACACCACTCCCAGCATCTACCAACTGGTTGCAATCTGCCACGCATTGAACATCAAGGAAGGACCTTCCTACTTTACAAAGACCTTTCAGAAACCCGCCCTTCTAAATGCCATCGGGCAAAAAAAGGTCGCTGAGTACGAAATGGACTTGATTGCATCTCGGCGCTACCAGCCAGGCACAGAAGAGCCTGCGAAAATCGACTGCATAATGATGCCAGTATCAGAATTGCCAGTATCGGCAGGTCTAGGAGCTTTTCTTGAAGGTGAAATGTTTCAGCAGATACAAGTGCCTGCCAGTAGCGTTCCGGCTGGTGCCGAGTTCGGGATATACGTTAGCGGTGATAGTATGGAGCCACGTTATCATAGCGGACAGATCGTATGGGTAAAGCGCTGCGAAGAACTTGCATGCGGAGATATCGGGATATTCGTATATGATGACTGCGGATATCTGAAAAAATACGATGAACATACCCCAGATAAGTCCCAAGCAGAGTTCTTTACCGACAGCTATGGCGTGGTGCATAACCAACCGGTTTTGGTTTCTCTTAACACCAAATATTCGCCGATCCTTATATCTCCTGAGCAAAGATTCGAGGTTGTTGGAAAAGTTTTGAACTAAAAAGATGGGAGGAGTTTTCGTGGATACGATCAAACGTGTTCAGGATTTGATGCAAGCGCGTGATATGAATCTGTGTGTGTTGGCAAAGAAATGCGGAATATCGTATTCCACGATTCAAACCACTGCTCGTCGGGGAGGCCAGTTGAGCGTAGAGACGATTGAAAGAATCTGTCTGGGTTTGGGAATCACACTAAAAGACTTCTTCGATTCCTCATATTTGTAGTAAAAAGCCGCTCACCATGCTGGAAACCAGCACAGTGAGCGGCTTTAATACTGCTTCTATTTTATCCTTGGGCCATCTCCAGATAAATGTTAAGCTGCATCTGTCTGGCAATCCTATTCGTGATCCTTGGAATCGACATCAACCTGTGACAGTGCATTTCTCACATCCCTATTTACTTCTTCCAAAGCCTGTCTGATGGGTTTGTTATGGCTCCCCATCGCCGCAGCAATCCACAGGCGATTTTGAAAGATAAATCTCCTTCATTTTCATTTTCTGCTTAACGGCAGCAATAAAAAAGACCCCGCAGCGTATGATTTGACGCCGCGGGGTTTCTCAATTGTTCGGTTTGTATTGCAGCACCTTCTGGGAGAACGTCCGATCGAAGAACTGGATGAAGGGCCCAAGGCAGAACGCACAGATCAAGGTGCCAAGGCCCACAAGGCCACCCAGCAGCCAGCACAGCAGGGCGCTGAGCGCATCGGTGAAGATGCGGCACCCGAAGTACGGGCAGGGTGTGTAGTCCCGCAGACCGAGGGAAAGGTAATCGTAGGGCGCGATGCCGAGGTCGGCGGTCTGGTAGAGCGAAGCACCCAGCGCCGTGACCAGCACCGCCGCGATGACCCACGCCAACTGCACCGCCAGCGACGGCGCGTCGCCGAAGTGGGCGTGAATGGGGTCATAGAACGCCGTGACGATGTACCCGATGCAGATGCCGTTGACGAAGGTGCCAAGGCCGATGTACTTGCGCCCGAACCAGAATTCCAGCAGGAAAACAGGATGTTCGTGCACAGGTTCTGGGTGCCCAGCGAGATGCCGAGCAGCTCCGCCAGCCGCATGTTCAGGGCGCTGATGGAGTCGTTGCCGAGGTGGGACTGCTTGAAAAGCGCAATGCCAAGGGCGATGATGACGATGCCCGCCACCATGCCCACCACCCGCCGGGCAGTCGGTTTGCGCAATGCGGTGCCGTTCATAGGGATTCTCCTTTAGCGTTTCTTTTCCCCTATTATACGCCTACTTTGGGCGGGAGACAAACTATTTATGGAAAGATACAACGATATACGGGGGATCCGCCTTACCCCTTTAATCTCACCTCAATCCGTTCTTTCTCCAGCCCCTCCCCGATCACGATGAGCACTTCCTGCCCCTTGGGGATAGCGTTTGCCGTCAGGCCGTCGGCGGTGGCGTTCAGCTCCACCCAGCCGTTCTCGTCCTGTACGAAGCCTTTCGCCCGCAGCACATGGCCGCACGCGGGGTCGGTGAAGAGGGCCGGGATATTCTGTTCGAGCTGCTGGCACGAGAGGCCCAGCTCCAAAAAGTAGGCCGAACCAAAGGCCCTATGCGGTTGGCGTTACCCGCTTCTAATTATAGCAAAAGGAGGTTCTTTTTCTACCGTTTCAACGCTACGGCTCTATTCTTCCACAAGCATAGCTTGTGGTTTTCTATATGAAGAAAACAGCCTAAAATCTTCCGATTCTAAGCTGCTTTTCAATGCCGGTGGTGGGGGTCGAACCCACACGTGTTATTAGCACAAGGGATTTTGAGTTTTTATCCTCATCTTCCATCTGGTGTCATCCAGTGATATCTAGTGATATCTGGTTCCCACTGTGCAAAGGCAAAATTCACGCCTCAACGAACAATAATTTGAAATATCCACGATTTTTCGATGCGTTTTTCCTCTACTCTGTTTTTTCGGTTTGGACCGCCCAAATGGAAATTGGAGGGATGTTCAGGAGGGATGCAGGGCAAAACGCTCCTCTGCTTAGGCACAAAACGAAAGGAAAGTCAAGGATAATGAATCAAAATCAAGCAAAAGAGTATTATAAAAAATTATTTGTGAACTATCCTGATGTGCTGTCTGTCGAAGAAGCAACAACTTTACTCGGTTTCAAAAGCCAGACTGCCATCATTAGAAGAATCCATCAACATAGAATTCGCTGCCTGAAAGTCGGACGATCTTTCATGATTCCGAAAGAATATCTCATCGACTATCTTTTGGATAGCTAAATTATATAGCCATTATATTACATAGCGCACCACTTTTCAATAAGAAAAGAGTGCGCTTTTTATTTTCAAACGAAAGGCGGTTGATTTTTTGAACACAAGCTGGAGCAAAACGTTGAAAAAGCCACATGACCCTTGACTACTTTTACGGACAAGCCGGAGAACTGTTTTCGTTCTACCGCATTCCCAAGGCTCTTTTTCAGGAGCCACGGTTCCAGAGTCTGTCCACCGATGCAAAAACCCTGTACGGCATCCTGCTGGACCGCATGAGCCTGTCTGTGAAAAACGGCTGGCTGGACGAGCAGAACCGGGTGTTCATTATCTTCACGATAGAGGATGTCAAGAGGGCGTTGTGTTGCGCAGACAACAAAGCGACCAAGCTGCTCCGGGAACTCGAAAAGTTTGGTCTGATTGAACGAAAACGCAGAGGTCTGGGAAAGCCAAGTTTGGTGTATGTGAAGAACTTTTCGGCAGAATCGTCAAAATCAATATTCCAAAATCGTGATTTTCACGATTCTGGAGGCTTCAAAAACGCAAGTCAAGACCCTTCAAAATCACGATGTAATAAGACTAAAGAGAATGATACTGAAATGAGTGAGACTGATCCATTCTATTCTGAAGAAGCGGATGGGATGAGCAAACGCACCCAACTGGAAGAATATTTTTCTCAGTCTTTGGAGATAGACCTTTTGCTCCGGCTCTGCCCGGATGATGAGGATACCATCTATCAGATCGTAGATTTGCTGGTGGACACCTGTGCCACCAAGCGCAAGACGCTGCGCATTGCCGGGGACGATAAGCCCGCCGAGGTGGTACGCAGCCGGTTTATGAAGCTGAACGCTGACCATATCCACTTTGTGCTGAAGTGCCTTGCAGAGAACAGCAGCCCGATCCGAAACATGAAACAATACCTGCTTGCTTCTCTGTATAATGCACCCACCACGATGCAGCTTTTCTATCAGAACCAAACCAACCACGACTTAGCGATGCGGGGGTGATGAAAATTTCAAAGAAAGCAACCACGATAGCCATCGTCAACCAGAAAGGCGGCACCGGCAAGACCACTACCTGTGAAAATCTGGGCATCGGGCTGGCGATGGAGGGCAAAAAAGTCCTGTTGGTGGACGCTGACCCGCAGGGGTCGCTGACCATCAGCATGGGCTGGCAGCAGCCCGATGAACTGCCCACCACCCTTTCCACCCTGATGCAGAAAGCCATGAACGATCAGAGCATTCCGCCCGGTGAAGGCATCCTGCACCATGCAGAGGGCGTTGACCTGATCCCTGCTAACATCGAACTGGCAGGGCTGGAAGTTTCCCTTGTCAATTGCATGAACCGGGAAAAGATACTCAAGCAGGTGCTGGACAGTGCAAAGCACGAATACGACTTTATTCTGCTGGACTGCACTCCTTCCCTTGGGATGCTGACCGTCAATGCCTTGGCAGCGGCAGACACCACCCTGATTCCCGTGCAGGCGCAGTATCTGTCCGCAAAAGGTCTGGAACAGCTTTTGCAGACCGTGCAGAAGGTCCGGCGGCAGATCAACCCGAAATTGAAAATCGAGGGCATCCTGCTGACCATGACCGACAGCCGCACCAACTATGGACAGCAGATCGACAATTTGATTCGAGGTGCCTACGGCAGCAAGATCAAGGTGTTCGACCAGACCATTCCCCGGTCTGTCCGTGCTGCGGAGATCAGTGCCGTGGGTAAGAGCATTTTCCAGCACGACCCCAAAGGCAAAGTGGCAGAAGCCTATAAATCTCTGACAAGGGAGGTGATGGCGAATGCCGAAAAACAGCTTAAACGTGTCGCTGAAAGGGGCAGATGACATTTTCTCCACGGAAGAATCCCGACAGGAGGAGCAACGGGAACAGGTACAGCAAATTCCCATCGACGAACTGCGCCCCTTCACCAACCACCCATTCAAGGTGTTGGACGATGAAGCCATGACCCGGACGGTAGAGAGCATCGCACAGTACGGGGTGCTGGCTCCGCTGATCGCCCGCCCTCGCCCGGAGGGTGGCTACGAGATCATCTCCGGGCACCGCCGTCAGTATGCGGCTAAACTTGCCGGGTTGGACACCCTGCCCGTCATTGTGCGGCAGATGTCAGACGATGCTGCTGTGATATTGATGGTAGACAGCAATCTCCAGCGTGAGCACATCCTGCCCAGTGAAAGGGCTTTCGCCTACAAAATGAAGCTGGAAGCTCTAAAAAATCAAGGTGCTAGGTCAGATTTAACTTCGGCCCAAATTGGGCCGAAGTTGACAGCAGCCGAAAAAGTGGCAGAGGAAGCCAATGATACCAAGTCGCAGGTCAAGCGATTTATCCGCCTGACCTGCCTTATCCCGGAACTGCTGGACATGGTGGACGAGAAGAAAATCGCTTTTAACCCTGCTGTGGAACTGTCCTATCTGGACGAAGCCCAACAACGGGATTTTTTAGAGGCAATGAACGACACCCAGAATGCACCGTCCCTTTCCCAAGCGCAACGGCTTAAAAAGCTGGTGCAGGAAGGGCACTTCTCGTATGACGTTGCCTTTGCTGTCATGGGAGAAGAGAAAAAGGACGAGCTGGACAAGGTGGTCATCAAAAACGACACCCTGCGGAAATACTTTCCCCGCAGCTACACCCCGAAACAGATGGAGGACACCATCATCAAGCTGCTGGAACAGTGGCAGCGCAAACAGCAGCGGCAGAATGAACGCTGATTATACCGTAACGAAAGACCCGATGGGGTCTTTTTCTTTTGCAACCAAAAGGAGAAAAAGCCTATGAAAAACAACGCTACCCGCACCATCCGCTCCGAGGAGATCACCATTGATGTGCGTATCTGCGCTACACTGGCGGCAAACCGGGGCAGCGGTGTGGTCTACCTCGCAGCCATTGCCCCGGATATGGAGCTGACCGTCATCACGCTGGACGAGGCTCCCGACATCCTGCCCTGCTTTGAGGAGGACGATGCCTGCCTGAACCTTCCCAACACCTCGCTGCTGCTCTGCTACAACCCGGCGCAGGTGCTGAAGATGGGCGGCAAGCACTACCTGACCGGCCCGGTGATTCTGGTCCGCACCAACATGGATGGCGAGGTCATCTCGCTGACCATTGATGAGGTCTACCTGTTCGTGCGACACGAAGTCGCTTAATTCAACTGTCTGGCAATGACCGGACCTGTTATTCCATTAGCAGTAGTCTACTGTCAACAAAGCGGCTGGTAACGGCTGTGAGGAAGCGTGACAGGACAAGGGTAGCCCCACCCGAAAGGGTTCAAGCTGAAACTGCGAGGTGAAAGCGATAAGCTGCAAGCAACAATGCGGTTGGGGAGCCTGACTTGTATGGTATGGTTAATGTAACGTGAATCACTGATAAACGTCGTTAAGGCCGAACAGGCTAAAGTTGCTGACAAGCCTGAACCAAAATGGTAATGCAGCTGGTTATTCCCCTGTATAGTGGGAATACATGGACACAAAGCTGCCGGCGGAGAAGTGAGACCTAACCCATACTGTTGAATAAGCGGAACGTGGTAAGCCCGTATTTCTCCGAGCAATCGGACGGAAACCGTAAGGAGACTTTATGAAATGCGGGTAGAAGAAAGATGGAAAAAGCGAATGCCGACCCTGTAATGGGGACGGATAGAGGTTGCAACATTACCTCATGCGAAAGCAGGCAGACTTCCATCCATGGTCTTTCTTTACGAGAGAATTTACAGAACTTTTCAAAATGGAGGAATTGCAAATGAACGAGAAATCGTGTGCACCGACTTGCAAAGTGGAAGATTGGGCCAGCATCGACTGGAACAAGGCTCGCGCTTATGTTAAAAAGCTGCAAATGCGTATCGTAAAGGCTCAACAAGAAGGTCATTACAGCAAAGTGAAAACGCTGCAATGGCTGTTAACTCACTCGTTTTACGCCAAAGCCTTGGCAGTGAAGCGAGTAACAAGCAATCGTGGTAAAAATACGGCTGGGGTTGACCATGAACTGTGGCTGACCCCAGAGGCAAAATTCAAGGCAATCAGTAAACTGAAACGGAGAGGATACCGCCCTCAGCCCCTGAAACGTGTTTATATTCCGAAGAAAAACGGCAAACTGCGGCCTCTGAGCATTCCGACAATGACAGACCGAGCCATGCAGACTTTGTACATGTTTGCACTGGAACCGCTTGCTGAAACCTACGGTGACCCGAACTCCTATGGATTCCGAATCGGCAGAAGTACGCACGATGCAATCGAGCAGTGCTTTACCGACCTGAACAAAGGAAAATCACCCGAATGGATTCTCGAAGGTGACATCAAGGGATGCTTCGACCATATCAGCCACGAATGGCTCATGGAAAACATTCCGATGGACACACAGGTTTTACAGAAATGGCTAAAGTGTGGATTTGTCGATATGAAACAGCTGTTCCCCACCGAAGAGGGTACGCCGCAGGGCGGGACTATCTCGCCCACTCTGATGAATATGACACTGGATGGGCTGGAACGGCTCTTAAAGGAACGACTGCCGACCAAACAGTACTTCAATGGGAAAACTCACTTTAATAAGATGAACTTTGTGCGCTATGCTGACGACTTTATCGTAACCGGAGAAAGCCCGGAATTTCTGCGCGAAGAAGTCCTTCCTATTATTAGAGAGTTTATGGCTGAACGTGGATTGCAGTTGTCCGAAGAAAAGACGGTTATCACCCACATCGAAGATGGATTTGACTTCTTGGGCAAGAATATTCGAAAATACAACGGAAAACTCCTTATCAAACCCTCGAAGCAATCGGTCAGTTCTCTGCTGAAAAAGGTGCGCGAAATCGTCAAGAGCAACAAATCGGCAAAGCAGGATTCCCTGATTCGCCAGCTCAACCCGGTTATCCGTGGCTGGGTCAATAACCAGCGATTTGTTGTGTCCGCTGAAGCATTCAGCAAAATCGACTATCAGATTTATAATTGTCTCTGGCAATGGGCAAAGCGCAGGCACAAGAAAAAGAGCAGACGGTGGATTGCCAAGAAATATTGGCACTGCATCGGCTCTCGGAACTGGACTTTTGCCGCAGAAGAACGCTCCAAGAAGAGAAACAAAGAGCTTTCCTATTTTGCCCTCGAATATGCAACGGACACCAAAATCATCCGCTTTAAGAAAATCGTTGCCGAAGCAAATCCGTTCGATGCGCGGTGGAATGGTTATTATGAAGAGCGTGATGGTGAGAAAATGCTGAACAGCACCAACGGACGCGAAAAGCTCTTGAAAGTATGGAGAAATCAGCACCGCTGCTGCCCTGTGTGTGGAGAACCGATAACTTCTGACACAGGTTTCAAGGTTCACAAGGTGTTCCGACATGGAAAGTCACCATGGCTGGAAATGGTGCATCCCGAATGCCATACCGTATTGCACAAAAACGATGCTTGTTTTGTTGCGCCGAGTTCCCTAACGGGAACTTTCTGAAAGGCTTGAGCCGTATGAGGGGAAACTCTCACGTACGGTTCTTAGGGGAGGGGCTGGCAGTAATGCCATCCTCTTACCCGATCAGACCCTTGAGAATAAACAGAAGTTTATCTCGCAGATCATGACGAGCAAGTCGCCTATGCGCTCCTGCGATGATATTGACGAACAGGCTTTATCTTACGCAGAAATCAAGGCTCTGTGTGCAGGCGACCCTCGCATCCGGGAAAAGATGGACTTGGACGTGCAGGTAGCAAAATTGAAGGTGCTGCGCGGAGACTTCCAGAATCAGAAATATCGTCTGGAGGATAAGCTGCTCAAAACATTCCCGGAAGAGATCCAGAAACAGAAAACCCGCATTACTGCTTTGCAGCAGGATTCACAGATTGCAGCAGCACATCCACAGGACAAAGAAAACTTCTGCGGCATGACCATCAAGGGCATGGTGTACGATGACAAAAAGGCTGCGGGCGAACGGCTGCTGCTGGCTCGGCAGGAGATGCCCAATGCTGATATGATGCTGCTGGGCACCTACCGTGGGTTTGAACTGAACATCCGGTTCGACAGCTTCAAAAATGAGCATCAAGCCGTTCTCCGGGCAGAGTTGAGCTATCCGGTATCGCTGGGCGATGATGCGCGCGGCAATATCACTCGTCTGGACAATGCCATCGACAACTTTACGGACCGTATTGCAGACGCTGAAAATGCTCTGCAAAATCTGGAGCAGCAGAAACAGGCTGCAGAGGTTGAAGTGGCAAAGCCGTTTGCACAGGAGGAAGAACTGGCCGAAAAGTCTGCCCGACTTTCTGAATTGAACGCCTTGCTGAACATTGATCGCAGTTCGGCACAGGATTCTCCCGAAAAAACAGAAGAAACCCCCACAACTCGTCCGTCCGTGCTGGCTGCGCTGGAGGAAAAGACCAATCAGCCGGAGCCTGTCAAACCGTTCCGCAGCTACTATGATAAGGATAGTGATGCACGATGAAAGAGAAGCGGGATGAAATCATCATCCTGCGCCTGACCAAAACAGAAAAGAACCGCATCTATGAAAAGATGTTCAGCATGGGCATCCGAAGCCTGAGTGCCTATATCCGCAAGATGGCACTGGACGGCTATTGCCTGCACCTCGACTTGAAAGAACTGCAACGCATGGCATATCTCTTGCAGATGTGCAGCAACAATCTGAATCAGTACGCCAAGCGTGCCAACGAGTGCGGCAAGGTCTACGCCGCCGACATGGAAGATCTGCGGCAGCGTCTGGATGAACTGATCGACATTGGCAAGCAAATTCTTTCCAAGCTAGCAGAGCTATAAAAATTCCCGCAGTTGGAGGACTGCGGGTGTACATATAATGCTTGACATCCTTGCAACGTAGTAGTCGATACCTTTATAATAAGGGCGAACAGAAAGGAAGTGCTTGATATGATGTCTATGCTGAAGAAAATTGTTCTTTTCCCGATTTCTCTCTTTGTGGCGTTTCTAGCTCTGATGGCAAGGTGGCTGCTAACCCTGTCCAGCTATGTGGTTGCTCCGCTGATGCTCTACATCTTCGGCTGCGGCATCTACACTGCTTACCGTCAGACTTGGAACCAGTTCTTCATCCTGCTGGTGGCCGAGTTCATCTGCTTCATCCTCTTTTTCGGTGCAACTGCCATCACCGAGGGCATCGGGCGTTTCAGTGAGTGGCTTGCAGAACTGTGAGGGATGCTATGAGCAAACAGAGGATAGAGGATTGTTATTTTGAACACAACAGCACGATTTTTTCTGAGATGCTGGGTGAGGATGAAGAGTATCTGCGACTGAAAAAAGCCAAAAGAGCAGCTGAGGAAGCCTTGCAGAGCGTTATCAGCAAAGAAGCGTGGAATCAATATCTCGCCTTAGATGAAATCTGCAATGAGCTGGAATGCGCCAGATACAAGGCAATGTATCTGGCGGGTGCTGCCGATTACGAAAAAATATCCAAATGATCTCAATGCCGCCTCCGGGCGGCATTTTTTCTTTGCAATAGGGGGTGATGATGCTGGCAGCAACACGGCTGATTGCGCTGCACAAAAACAAGGGCATGACCGTTGCGGCCTGCCTGAAAAATCGCACGGACTATATTGAAAACCCGGACAAGACCGAGCAGGGGCAGTATGTCAGCAGCTATGCTTGCAGCGCCCTGACAGCAGATGAAGAATTTATGCTTACCAAGCGGCAGTACGACCTTGTGAACGGACGAAGGCAGAAAAGCGATGTGATTGCTTATCAGATACGGCAGTCCTTCCGTCCGGGGGAAATCACCGCAGAGGAGGCTAACAAAGTAGGCTACGAACTGGCTATGCGTTTTACCAAGGGCAAGCACGCCTTTGTGGTGGCAACGCACACGGACCGGCAGCACATCCACAACCATGTGATCTTTAACTCCACGGCACTGGATGGCAGCAGAAAGTTCCGGGATTTTTTCTTTTCAGCGTTGGCAGTGCAGCGGTTGAGCGACCTGATTTGCTTAGAACACCAGTTGTCCGTCATTGAGAAGAAGCCCTATCGGGAACGGCAGAAGCGTGTTCTCTATCCTCCAAAGGAGAGCAACCGTGACCGCCTGTGCGGAATCATCGACACCATCCTTGCGGAAAATCCGAAGGACTTTGAAGTTTTTCTGCAAAAGCTAGAGCAGCAGGGCTACGAGGTGAAGCGTGGCAAGTACACGGCGGTGAAGGGCAAGGGACAGAAACGCTTTATTCGGTTCCGAACTCTGGGCACCGGCTATGGCGAGGACGAAATCAAGGCGGTGCTGGAGGGTAAGGCGAAACACCAACCTTATCAGAAGAAGCCGCCCAAAGAACAGCCCTTCCAGTTGCTGGTGGACATTCAGGGAAAAATGGCAGAGGGCAAAAGCGTCGGTTACAAAAAGTGGGCGACCAAATTCAACCTGAAAGAAATGTCCAAAACGCTGCTGTTCTTACAGGAGCAGAAGATCAGCAGTGCCGAGGAACTGCGAGAACGTGCAGCGGTGGCAACCGAACGCTATCATACCATGGGCAATTCTATCAAGGCAGCAGAAGCAAGGTTGACAGAGATCGCCGTCCTGAAAACCCACATTATCAACTATGCCAAGACTCGCCCGGTCTATGATGCCTACCGCAAGTCGGGGTACAGTAAAAAGTTTTTGGAAGCCCATCGGGAGGAGATTACCCTGCACAAGGCGGCGAAGGCTGCCTTTGACGAGGCAGGATTGCAAAAGCTGCCGAAGGTCAAGGAGTTGGATGCGGAGTTTGCAGAACTGCTGACCAAAAAGAAAGCATCTTACCCGGACTACCGCAAGGCACGGAACGAGATGCAAGAACTGGTTCGCGCAGAAAAACGTAGAACGCTTTTTTGCAGAGGAAAAGGACACCACCGAGAAAACCCAGACTCGATAAACGAATACCGCCGAGGAACTTTCCTACTTGGGAAGCGTCCTCGGCGGCTTTTTTAGTTTATGTAGCAGCGGTCCTGTTTTATAAGCCAATCTTCACACAGCCGCTGGGCTTCGTCCTTTGTGCAGCAGGTGCAGTTGAAAAGTTTGCCACGGATGGAACAGTAAGTGTAGTGTACCTTCGGGACTCCATTGGCATCTCGAAAATCAACGCAGCGTTCCTCACCGGGCAGCAGATAGATCGTATCCACGTTCAGCAGCTCCTTTTACCTTCGTTCATGTGCCAAGGGGCACAACATTTGCTATTGTACCATGTACCGTCCCCAAAGACCATTGCTTTTTTGACCAAAGATACGCACAAAAATTTTCCACCTTGAAATCACCCGAATAGCGTTGAATAAACGCAAATGGATTGTGTATAACAAAAATTGCGACAGGTATGCTATTGGTGTGCAATAAACACAATTAGAGTGTGAGGTCTCTATGAATACGCTTTTGGGTCAACGAATACGAGAGCAGCGCAAGGAAAAAGGCTGGACGATTGAACAGTTTGCAGAACGGGTCGATTTGTCAGCAAATTATGTTGGAGATTTAGAGCGCGGAGTAAAAATCCCCAAACTGGAAACCTTTATCCGAATCGTAGAGGTGTTGGACGTATCTGCTGATGTGCTGATCCGGGATTCCGTTCCATCCGCATCCCATGTGGCAGATGACGAACTGAGCAGAAAGCTGAGCCAGCTCACACCGGGGCAGAAGAAAGCTGCCATTGACATTCTGAATGCATACACCGACAACATTCCCTATATTACAAAATAACACCTATGTCAAAGAACGCCAGCAAACGTGCTGACGCTCTTTCTTTTTGCCCTCAAATAGTCTATAATCAACACTATAAGCGTGCATATAACACTAATAGGGAGTATTTGAGGTGAACGACATGACAATCCTACCCAATATCGAAGAAGCAATGGAAGATGCCCGGAATGGAAAGCTGAGTCCGTATTGGCAGAACGATCTCAAACGTGAATGCCTGCATAGGAAGTTATCGGATGAAGAACGGCCGGCTCTTTCGGAACTGAATTGCATTTTGTCCGAGACTCCACAATGGAGCAGCGAAGAAGAACTGTGTATCGAAATGGAGAACATCGGTGGCAGGGTTCGCTTCTGTCACTTTTGGGATGAGCACTACTCCATGGTGCAGTTGACGGAAGATCGCAACGGAAAATACTCCGCAGCCTACGTTCTGGATACAGAAACCACCCCGGATGTGCGTAAGGTGGCGGCATTGCAGGCACAGAAAGAACTTGCGGACTGTATGCAGGTGTGGGGCGTTTCGCTTCTGGATGCGCCTGTTCCTGAACAGATGAAGTACGATTCTCTTGCAGAAGCCGCTTCTCACCTCATGCAAGTTTTGAACGACCCAGAGCACATCACCGGGTAAAAAGCGTCCCGAAGGGATGCGCAGCCTGCATTGGAAAATGCAGATTAAAGGGGCTTGGGGCATTCCCCAACAGCGTTTTGCAACGCAAAATAAGCAGATGTATATACGTCTGCACTGCTTGCTGGTACAATGTCATCGATGAAACAAAAATAGTTTCATCAAGGACGGTTATATGGTTGTGCCGATTTCCAAAACATAGTAATATTGAAGTACTAACTGGGGCTGAAAGTGGCAAAACTGCTTGCTTGGTTTCCATTCAGGAATTACTAACAGCGTAGACCGTCCGTTCGCTTCGTATATCGTCAGCGTCACAATTGACACCAATTTATCATTCTTCACGAAGTATGTGACAAAATCTCTTGACAGCACCTCACAAAATATGTTATCTTTTGTAAACATCCTTGAAAAGGTATGACCTTTTCTGGGGGCCGAACACAAACCGATTTTTCTCTGGAGGAAAGACCCATGAAACAGGAGATCATCCGCAAACTGAGCGCTGCCGTGGCCATGAGCCTCGTTGTTGGCGTCTCTCTGGCCGCCTGCGGCGGCAGCAGCAGCTCCACCGCTGCCGGTGTGACTAAGACCGGCTCTGCCGAAGGCTTTGGCGGTGCTGTCACCGCCACCCTGACCGTGGATGCCAACGGCACCGTTACCGACTGCAAGCTGGAAGGCGCACAGGAGACCGAGAGCATCGGCGGCGCTGCACTGGAAGAGCTGTCCAAGCAGGTCGTGGCCGCCAACGGCCCCGCCATCGACGGCGTTGCCGGTGCCACGGTGACCACCAAGGCCGTCCGGAAGGCCGTTGCCGCCGCACTGGGTGTGGAGCTGGCCGAAGAAACCCCCGCCGACTCTGCTGCCGCAGCCCCCGCTGAGCCCACCGCCATCGTCCCGGTGGAAGGCGGCATCCAGATCGGTCAGGCCTATGCTGCCGCCCACGGCACCAAGTGCTTCACCGAAGCGGTGGCTGTGGTGAAGGATGACGTCATCCTCGCCGCCTACCTCGACGATTTCCAGTTCGCCAGCACCGATGCAGGCGTGACCGCCGTGCCCAACTCCGACTCCGACTTTGCCGCAGGCTACGCCGAGGGCAAGGTGCTGATGTCCAAGCGGGCCAACGCCGATTATTACAGCAAGATGATGGCTGAAAAGGGCGGCTCCACGGTCGCTCTGGATGCAAACTTCGACGCCATCCAGAACTTTGCCGTCGGCAAGACCATCTCCGAGCTGGAGGATGTGGCCGCCAAGGGTGCCGAGGCTGTGGACGCCGTCTCCGGCGCAACGCTGGTGGATACCGCCGGTTATCTCTGCCATCGTGGATGCCGCCAAAACGCCCAGACCACGCAGTCCTTGGAGTTCAACGGCAGCCCGAGGACCTGAAGCTGAATGTGGTCTATGGGGCCGCACACGGCACCAAGTGCTTCACCTCCGGCGCTGTCGCCACCGCCGGGGACACCATCGTGCTGAGCTACATTGACGAGTTCCAGTTTGCCGGTTCGACGCCGGGGTCGTCGGTGTGCCCAACCCGATTCTGACTTCGGCGCAGGCTACGCCGAGGGCAAGGTGCTGATGTCCAAGCGGGTCAACGCCGATTACTACAGCAAGATGATGGCCGAAAAGGCTGGTTCCACCGTTTCGCTGGATGCCAACTACGACGCCATCCAGAACCACGTGAACGGCATGAGCATTGCCGACGCCGAGGCTCTGAGCAAAGATGAAAAGGCTGTGGACGCCGTTTCAGGTGCCACGCTGGTGGATACTGCCGCTACGTTGGTGTGCTGGTGGATGCCGCAAAGTAAGGCAAGAAAAATAACGTTCCTCTGAACACAGCAGCGCCCGCCGGGAGATTTCCCGGCGGGCGCTGCTTATTTATTATATGTTTTATTGTATCCAGAACGGTTCGCCTAAACCGAGGGCCGCGCTGCGCGCTTCTGGCGTTCTTTTTCCCTGTACATCCGGTCGTCGGCTTCGCGGAGGAAGGCGGGCAGGTCTTCGACCAACGACTGCCAAAACGAGCCGATGGCTGCATCCACCTGATGGCGGACCAGTGCCGCCCGCAGAGCTTCCACCTGCTGTTCAAATTTTTCCTGCGTGACCGGGCAGCAGATGACCACGAACTCGTCCCCGCCGATGCGGCAGGCTTCACCGGGGAACACATCGTTCAGCGCGTCAGCTACACGGCAGATCAGGGCGTCGCCCGCCGCATAGCCGAAGCAGTCGTTGCAGCGCTTCAAGCCGTTGAGATCCATATCACACCTCCATTTTTACACACTCGGCATAGGTCAGCGGGAACGAAGCTTTCAGGACAGCGCTTTTCCGCACCGTCCAGCCGTTTTGCCGCAGGAAACGCAGGTATTCCTCGCTCGTCCATCTGCTGTGGAGAGGGAAGCCTGCCAGCTTCATGAAAAATGCCTTGACCTTGCCGGAAAACGAGTTTCCCGCGTGGGTGAAGGTCGGCGCGATGAGCACGCCGTCCTCTTTCAGCACCCGCTTGATTTCTTGTAGGGCTTTTTCCGGCTGCGGCACGATGTGCAGCGCATTGGACACGATCACCACATCAAAGGACTTATCCGCATAGGGAAGGCGGAACATATCCTGCACGGAAAAGTGCAGCTTGGCAGAGTGGTTATCACGCTTGGCCTCTGCAATCATCTCCGCAGAGGCATCCGTCGCCTCGATGTGCGCTGCCGCGTTCACAATGTGCTTTGCAATCAGTCCCGTGCCGGTCGCCAGCTCCAGCACCGTTTTGGCTTTCACCACCGGTCGGATCAGCTTATACATCTCTTCGTATGCCGCCCGATCCTTTCGCATAAAGCGGTCGTAACGACCGGCATTTTTGTCCCAGAAGGTCTTTCGTTCTTTCATAGCCGTTGCCCTTATCTCTTCTTTATTTTTTGCCGCATTGTGCCTCTCGGAAAGGATTCAAAGTGCCACTAAATTTTCCCGTGCAGGCATCTGTCCCGCCGCTCTCTGGCGTATTCCAGCAGTGCATTGCACGCCGGACAAAGCGCCTCACCCCTTGTCCCATGCACGCCACAACAATACCGGCGCACCATGAGGGTAACGGTTTCAATCTCCTTTTCCTTGTTCAAGTTCTGAAGTCTTTTCTGTTTTATACGCAGTTAGCACAATCTAACCGTCTGGTGGAAGAAAAGGCAGACCACCTGTATGCAGTCTGCCTTTTGCCTGATGCGAAAGCCCGAAGACGCGCGGGGCTTACAGCACCAGCGAGGGCGCGGTGTAGACCCGTGCCTTCAGCTCGCTGTTTAGCATATACAGCCCCTTGCTGTCACCGCCGAACAGCTCCATCTTGGTAATGAGGTCGGCGGCGTTCTTCTCCTCCTCGCCCTGTTCCTTGATGAACCAGTCCAGCGTCTGCATGGTACGGAAGTCCCTGACCTCGTGTGCGGCGGCGTAGATGGCATCGATGCTGGCGGTGACCAGCTTCTCGTGCTCCAGTGCTTTTTTCAGCGGAGCCATGTGGTCGCCTCGCTCCCACTCCGGCTTTGCGATAGCCTCAAAGGTGACACCCTCGCCGTTATTCTGCAAATACTGATAAAACAGCATGGCGTGATCCCGTTCCTCCTGCGCCTGTACCCGGTACCAGTTCTCAAAGCCGTCCAGTCCGACGGCGGCGTAGTAGTTGGCAAAGTCCAGATACAGATAGGCGGAGTAGAACTCCTTAGTTGATCTGCTCGTTGAGCAGCTTAGATACGTTTGCGTTCATAATACTTCTCCTCCATAAGATTGTCTTTTTCCTGCTCCCGGCAGGGGGGCAGATATACCGTACCCAGAGCGATGCTGGGATGCTCCCTTTTCATCTCCAGGAACACCTGCTCCGCCTTGGGATGCTGCTGCAGCTCCGTTACGGCGGCCAATATCTCCTCTGCGTATTTTGGCATACCGCCAACCCTCTAAATGCAAGAATGAGTCTTATTATTTTGCTTTTATTATACCTATATTTTTTTCTCTGTCAACAACCACAAAGGGCTTGTGCGCCAAAAGCTGCCTCGAAGTACCTTAACAGTTTTAACTGTATCTGTTATATTTCAATATAAACTGTATCAGCAGTAAACACAGTTGCATTGGAGGTTGATTATGCGTCAGATATTGCTTTTCGCGGCACTTGCCGCCGTGCTTGCACTGCTTCTGGTGAGCTGCGGGGGAACCAAGGACAAGCCGGTGCCGACAGAGGAGGACGCTCCCGGCAAGGCGGCGTATCATAAGATCAGCGCCGAGGAAGCCTATGAGATGATGATCTCGCAGGAGATCGTGGTGGTGGATGTCCGCACCCGGGAGGAATACGATGGCGGGCATATTGAAAACGCCGTCCTTGTGCCCAACGAGAGCATCGGGAGCGAAATGCCCGAGACGCTGCCCGATAAGGAGGCGACGCTGCTGATCTACTGCCGCAGCGGCCGCCGCAGCAAGGATGCTGCACAAAAGCTGCTGGCGCTGGGGTATCAGAGCGTCTACGACTTCGACACGATCCTGATTGTCCAAATTCAATTCAAGGTCATGGTCGATGATGGGCAGCTTGAACCGGACGGACTTCAGCCACTGTCCATTAGGCTGGCGTTCCGGGTAGATCTGCACCTCGTCGATCAAAATTTCCACCAGTCTGCGGCGTTCCGCCTCGGTCATGGTGGCATAAAGCTTGTCAAAGCAAATCAGGATCTTATAGATGTTGTCGCCTGTGATTTTGTCGGCTTCAATGGCCTGCTTCTTTGCCCGGGCATCCATCAGTCCATTTTCCACCTCTTCGGTTTTATCGTACATCTTATAAAGGCGGTCGTCAAGGTCAGATTTTCGGGCGATAAAGTGCCGGTCGTCCGGGTCAAGGCTGTCGATCTCCTCCATAAGCCGGGATTTTGTGGAGTAGTGCTGCCGTAGCTGCTTCTCATAGGCGGCGATCTCCTGCTCAATGGCAGTGGTATCTACCTTCATGTGTAGACCTTAGTCTTTTCTGCTGCCATTTCCAGCACCTCCCATTCGTACCGTCTTGTTCGGAATAGACTTTGCAAGCAAAGTCGTGTGCCAAAGGGCGCTGCTCTCGCCTGTCGGCTCGGTCAAGCGCTTCAAAATGCAACGCATTTTGAGGTCGCCACTGGCGACCCGCGCCCCTTTGGATTCTCCGTTCACATTGTCCTACGGACGATGTGATTTTATTGTTGTAGCGATTCGCTTCATCCCGGTTTCGTCCCGGTTTGTAGAATGCCCTTGCAATCCGAAAGAAGCCGTGCTATAATGCCGCTGTAATTGAATCAGAAATCTTCAGGGCAGGGTGCAATTCCCTACCGGTGGTACAGCCCACGAGCCGTAAGGCATGATTCGGTGAAACTCCGAAGCCGACAGTACAGTCTGGATGAAAGAAGATATCAAGTGCAGAACCCGTACGGTCCTGCGCTTGTGGAGGCTGCTCTGGGATGCGTTTGCATTCTGGAGCTTTCTTTTTTGCACAAGGATCCCTTGTGTTTTTTCGGCTTGCCCTGAACGTTTTTGTTCAGGGCTTTTTCTTTTGGAGGCAACACGATGAACGACAAAGACTATATGCGTCTGGCTTTGCAGCTTGCAAAAAAGGGCTGCGGGTGGACATCGCCCAACCCGATGGTGGGTGCCGTGGTCGTAAAAGAGGGCAGGATCATCGGACAGGGCTGGCACCAGAAATACGGTCAGGCTCATGCGGAGCGCAATGCGCTGGCATCCTGCACCGAAGATCCGCAGGGAGCGACCATGTATGTGACATTGGAGCCGTGCTGCCATTACGGAAAGCAGCCGCCCTGCGTGGATGCGATTCTGGGTGCAGGCATCCACCGGGTGGTCGTGGGTTCTGCTGACCCGAATCCGCTGGTGGCTGGAAAAGGAATTGCAATCCTGCGCGCACATGGCATAGATGTGACCGAAAATGTTTTGCAAGAGGAATGCGATGCGCTGAACAAGGTATTCTTCCACTATATCACCACAAAACGCCCCTTCGTTTCCATGAAATACGCCATGACGATGGACGGAAAAATCGCCACATACACAGGCGCTTCCAAATGGATCACCGGGGAAATTGCCCGGAATCATGTTCAACGGCAGCGGCACCGATTCCGCGGCATTATGGTGGGAGTCGGAACCATTCTGGCAGATAACCCGCTGCTGACCTGCCGGATAGAGGGTGGCCGTGATCCTGTCCGGATCATCTGTGATACACATTTGCGGACACCGCTGCAATCACAGGTGGTCATGACCGCCAAACAGGTCCCCACCATTCTTGCGACCTGCTGCGGCGACCCGGAGAAGCAGGCGGCATATCAACAGACCGGGTGCCGAGTCCTTTGTCTGGAAGAGCAATGCGGTCATGTGAATCTTCCGCAGCTGATGGAACAGCTGGGGCAGGAGCAGATCGACAGCATTCTGCTGGAAGGCGGCGGAACCTTGAACTGGTCTGCACTGGAAAGCGGCATCGTGCAGGAGGTGCAGGCTTACATTGCCCCGAAGCTGTTCGGAGGAAGGGATGCCAAAGCACCCATTGAGGGTGCAGGTGTCCCGCTTCCGGATGCTGCATTCCGCCTGAAGAACAGCCGATTGGAACAGCTTGGCAAAGATTTCCTGATCGAAAGTGAGGTGGAGTACCCGTGTTTACCGGAATCGTGGAAGAAGTCGGAACAATAAAATCCATCAATCGGGGACAGCATTCTGCTGTACTGACTGTTCGTGCAAAAACGGTTCTGGAAGGAACCAGGATCGGCGACAGCATCGCCGTCAACGGCATCTGCCTGACCGTCAGGCAGCTCTTCCCGGATAGCTTTGCTGCGGATGTCATGCACGAGACCTTGAACCGCTCTGCGCTTGCGCAGCTCACCGTTGGAAGTGCTGTCAATCTGGAACGTGCCATGCCGGCCAACGGACGTTTTGGCGGACACATCGTAGCAGGCCATGTGGATGGGATCGGACGTATTGCCAATATCCGAAAAGACGATACGGCCATCTGGTACACCATTCATGCAGATCCCACGATCCTTCGCTATGTCGTTGAAAAAGGCTCTATCACAATAGACGGTATCAGCCTGACCGTGGCCGCGGTGGAACCTACCGGCTTTTCCGTGTCCACGATACCGCACACCATCTGTCAGACGAACCTGCACCAGCGGCACAAAGGAGATTTTGTCAATTTGGAAACCGACGTTATCGGAAAATATATCGAGAAGCTGCTTCCATCAGAAGCACCAAAGCAAAACACGCTCACAAAAGAAATGCTGCTGCGCTGCGGCTTTTAAGGAGAGTTTAGGATGAACTTCAATACCATTCCCGAAGCTTTGCAAGACCTGAAACAAGGAAAAATCATTCTGGTAACGGATGACCCCGACCGTGAAAACGAGGGGGACTTCATCTGTGCTGCCGAATTTGCCACCACCGAAAACATCAACTTTATGGCGACCCACGGCAAGGGTCTGATCTGTATGCCGATGTCCGAGGCTTTCGTCCAGAAGCTGCAATTTCCGCAGATGGTGCAGCATAACACCGACAACCATGAAACGGCATTTACGGTGTCCATCGACCACGTTTCTACTTCTACGGGCATTTCTGCCGCAGAGCGTTCCATTACGGCGACGGCTTGTGTGGACGATCACGCAAAAGCAGAAGATTTCCGCAGACCGGGCCATATGTTCCCTCTTCTGGCAAAAAAGAACGGTGTACTGGAGCGCAACGGTCACACGGAAGCAACCGTTGACCTGTGCCGTCTGGCAGGGCTGAAAGAATGCGGCCTGTGCTGCGAGATCATGCGGGAGGATGGCACGATGATGCGCACCACTGAACTGGCAAAGCTGGCAGAGCGTTTCCAGATCAAATTCATCACCATCCGTGATTTACAGGAGTACCGCAAGTGTCACGATAAACTGGTCGATCAGGTGACGGCGGTGAACCTGCCCACCAAGTATGGCACCTTCAGAGCTTATGGTTTTGTGAGCCGCCTGAACGGAGAGCATCACATTGCACTGGTAAAAGGTGACATTGGCGATGGAAAGGATATTCTGTGCCGCGTCCACTCGGAATGCCTGACAGGAGATACATTTGGCTCTTTGCGTTGTGACTGCGGCCAGCAGCTGGCCGCTGCCATGACGCAGATTGAAAAAGAAGGCCGGGGTATCCTGCTCTATATGCGGCAGGAAGGCCGGGGCATCGGTCTGATCAACAAACTGCGTGCCTATGAACTTCAGGAGCAGGGCATGGATACGCTGGAAGCCAATCTCGCTCTGGGGTTCCATGGAGATGAACGGGAGTATTATCTCGGCGCGCAGATCCTCCGGGAACTTGGCGTAAAAAGCCTGCGCCTGCTTACCAATAACCCGGACAAAGTATATCAGCTCTCCGAGTTTGGGCTGGAGATCTCCGAGCGCGCACCCATTCAGATGACGGCGACCCCGTATGACCTGTTTTACCTGAAAACGAAGCAGGCACGGATGGGACATCTTCTGGAATATTAACAACGAAAGAGGTATTTAAAAATGAAAACATTTGAAGGCAAGCTGGTTTCTCAGAACATCAAGGTCGGTATCGTAGCTGCCCGCTTCAACGAATTTATCACGTCCAAACTTCTGAGCGGAGCAATGGATGGTCTGCTCCGGCACGATGTGCAGGAGGCTGATGTTCATGTTGCATGGGTTCCGGGTGCTTTTGAAATCCCACTGGTTGCCTCTAAAATGGCAAAAAGCGGAAAGTATGATGCTGTGATCTGCCTTGGTGCAGTGATTCGCGGTTCTACCAGCCATTACGACTATGTGTGCAATGAGGTTTCCAAAGGCATTGCCACGGTCTCGCTGGAAAGCGGGGTTCCCGTCCTCTTTGGTGTTCTGACCACCGAAAACATCGAGCAGGCCATCGAAAGGGCAGGCACCAAAGCAGGTAATAAAGGCTATGACTGCGCAGTCAGTGCCATCGAGATGGTAAACCTGCTCCGGGAAATGGATACCGCCGCAGAGTAAAATACACGCAGGAGTTTGCCATGATCGTTATAAAAACCCGACAGCCTGACCCGGAATTGGAGCAGAAGATCCGGATGCTTCTGGAACGAGAGCACATCGAGGCAGAGCAAATATCCATTGATTCATGGGAGAAGTTGGTTCTTCCGGAGCTTACACTGGATGGAACAACCCACGAAGTGTCGTGCAACGGCAGAAAAGTCTCCCTTACACGACTGGAGTTCGATTTGCTGCTGATGCTTGCCTCTCACGAAAGACAAATCTTTTCAAAAGAAGAGCTTTTCCGTGCTGTGTGGGGACAAAACTGTGATGACACCTTAAAGGTCGTGGCAAATACCGTTTCCAATCTGCGAAAGAAGCTGGCCGGCTGCGGCAGCTTTATCCGCACTACCCACGGCGGCTATACTTTTGTAAGCCAAAAGGAGAACGACCCGGTATGACCAGGATCTTATTTATTTGTCTCGGAAATATCTGCCGAAGCCCGATGGCCGAATATATCATGAAAGACCTTGTGTCCAAGGCAGGATTTTCCGAGCAATTTGAAATTGCGTCAGCCGCCACCAGTGCATGGGAAATCGGAAATCCGGTCTATCCTCCTGCACGGCAGAAGCTGGAAGAACATGGCATCGACTGCAACGGCAAGACCGCCCGGCAGATGACCCGGCTGGATTATGCACGGTATGATCATCTGATTGGCATGGACGAAAGTAATCTGTGCGACATCCTACGGCTTGTCGGCGGAGACCCACAGCATAAAGTCTCGCTGCTGATGGCGCATACGGATCATCCCCGTGAAGTGGCAGACCCATGGTTCACGGGAGATTTTGAATCCACATGGCAGGATATACTGGAAGGATGCACGGCATTGCTTGAGGAACTGCGATCATAACAGATTATCATAAAAACGGACGGATGTCTGCCAGTTGACAGACATCCGTCTATTTTTCATTTCAAATCATCTTAAAATACTTCAGTGCCTCCCGGATGGCTTTTTCCTTCTCCGGCGGGCACTTGAACTGCTTGGGGTTCTCAGCCTTAGGCTTGTTGTAGTTCTGCCGCTCCTTGATGCCGCACTTGCGCTTGACCTGTGCAATATAGAGGTTGCTCACGTTCAGACCGGTGTGCTCCTTGACGTACTCCCGGATCTCTTCATAGGTAGCCTTGTTCTCCGCAGCAGTCACGTCCAACTCATCCATCTTCAGGTCTACCGTGATCTTCTGGTAGACATCTAGTTTGGACAAAGCGCATACCGTCTCGGCGGTGTCATCGACTGGCCCTACGAGCTTGTGAAGGAGGGATGATTGTGGACAGTTCTTTTAATCTGGCCGTCCATGCGCTGGTCTGCCTGAGCCACAGTGAACGCTCCCTCAGCAGCGAAGCGCTGGCGGAGAACATCTGCACCAATCCCACCCGCGTCCGCCGGGTGCAGGCGGTGCTGAAAAAGGCGGGAATAGTGGAGACCCGGGAGGGCTTGGACGGCGGCTATCCGGGAAACGCTGGCGCAGTGAGGGCGTGGCTATGGAGCAGATCTATGATACGCTTCCATGTAGCACACTTCGTGTCTCCTTAGAAATCGAGGGTAACGGTCAAAGCCATCCGTTTGCACCATGGTCAAAATGCAAAAAGCGCAACCGCAGATATTCTCTGCGGCTGCGCTTCGATCCATCTTCAAAGCTTCGGCATCACTCAACGCCATATTGTTGTCTAAATAAATCAGCGACGATGTTTTGCTTTTGAGGCATCGGGCGGCCGGACGAAGCCAGACTCGCCGCCTACTCCGCGCAGAGCTCAGCCACCAGAGCGTCCATCTGCGCTTCGCTGGTTTGGTTCAATGCACCACGCAGAGACACTACCGTTTCGTAAAGGTGGATATCCTTCATCTCCTCCAGTTTGGTGCGCATCAGCCGCGCGGCAGCAGGTGCCCAAGAGCCGTTTTCAATAAGACCAACCCGGCGGTTCCGGAATCCCTTTGTCTGTAAATGTTCCAAAAACTCCTTCATGGGCGGAAACAGTCCTCCGTCATAGGTGGAGCAGGCCAACACCAGTTTCCCACAGTAGAATGCGCTGGTCACGGCATAGGAAAGGTCTGTTGCCGTCAGATCGCACATGGTGACTTGCGCACCTTTTCCCTCCAGCTTGCTCTTGAGGGCCTCCGATGCGTATGCGGTATTTCCATGGATGGACGCGTGGACGATCAGGATGCCCTCCGGTTCTTCCGGTTTCCATTGTGACCAGAGATCATAGAGCCGCAGATACTCTCCCAAGTCTTCTGTGAGCATGGGGCCATGGAGCGGGCAGATCGTTTTGATCTCCAGCGCGGAGATTTTTTTCAGCAGCGCCTGCACCTGTGCGCCATACTTTCCGACGATGTTGTAATAATACCGCCGGGCCTGCGGCGCCCAGGGGGCACGGGCAGTCCGTTCCAGTGAACCGAAGCGGCCGAAGGCATCCGCCGAGAACAGGATCTTTTCCTCCTCTTCATACGCTGCCATCACCTCCGGCCAGTGTACCATCGGCGCCAGCAGAAAGCGCAGCCGGTGCAAGCCCAAGGAAAGCGTATCTCTTTCGCCAACCTCCAGCATACGGTCTTCCGACAATGCACCTGTGCCGAAGAACTGCTTGATCAGGGTAAATGTTTTCGCGTTTCCCACGATCTTCATCTCCGGGTACTTTTGTGCCAGTCGCATGAGGCTGCCGGAATGATCCGGCTCCATGTGTGTGACCACAAGATAGTCGGGGTTGCGCCCCTCCAACACCTGCGCTACATTGGAAAGCCATTCCTCCGCCGCCCGTGCATCCACGCTGTCCATCACGGCGATTTTCTCGTCCAGAATGACATAGGAGTTGTAGCTCACTCCCATAGGCTGGACGGGGTACTGGTTTTCAAAGAGTGCTAATGTGTTATCATCCACCCCTACATAGCGGATGGCATCTGTTACCGTTTGAATGGTCATAATACAAAACAACTCCTTATCATCTGTTCAAGACCTGCATCTCTGGGTTCTTCTCCCCGAATTTCTCGCGCAGCGCACTGCAGATATCCTCCCGGGACTTGCCCTGTTTCTCACCGTTTTTAATGAGCTTGTACGCCTGGAACAGCGCCGAAGGGCCGATCTCGCTGCTGAAAAAGCCGATGCCCTGATTCCATGCCAGCAGCTCGAACACGTCGTCCAACGCGGCACTCTCCACACCGTGGATATATGCCTTTACCAGCTCCCGCGCCGCCTGCCTCATCCGGCCCGCACCGACAGCGTTGGTCAGGGACAGCAGCAGCCGCGTTTCGTAGGGCAGTACGCGCTTCTCGCTCTGCCATGTGGTCTCCCAAAAATCCACGGCGATCTGCCCCAGCTTTTCATCGATCATGGGATAGTTCAAAAGAGCCAGCGGCTTGAAGGGAGCGGAGCTGTCGCCTTCCTTCTTCTCCACACGGCAGAACCAGACATGGAACTCCGCCTCACTCCGCCGCTCGGTGTGGTGCTCGTAGCCCAAGCCCTCCATGACAGCGTACAGTGGATGCGGCTCAAAGGTCTGGATGATGTGTAATCCTTCGCCCACCTCCAACGCCTCGGCTCTTTTCTTCAGCCCTTCAAAGAAGCTGCCCTGTATATGGCGCACATCCACGGTCTGAAACCCCTGCGCCTTATTCTTCCAGTTTTCGTAGCTCATGCGGTTATTCTCCTTTCTTCACTCGATAAAACCAGATGTGATATTCGCTGCCGCTCACCTTCTCCGTGTGATGCTCAAAGCCCATAAGGGCCAGCACCGGGTACAGGGGGACAGGCTCGAAGGTCTGGATGATATGCAGTCCTTCGCCGTTTTTCAGCGCGGCAGCCTTTGCCTTCAATGCGGGGAAGAAGTCCATCTTTTTGCCCCGCACGTCCATCACTTCAAATGTGCCGATTTTGTCCTTCCAGTTTTCATAACTCATAGTCTTTGCCTCTCTTGCAGAAAGCTCACGCCTCTTCGAAGGAATCCTTACCCACGCCGTCCAGCTTAGGACAGCCCACCAGGGTGATGTGTCCCTTGATGAACCGCTCGTGGAAAGCGGCGTAGGCGTAGGCGGTGCAGTCGGCGGCAATCAGGAGCCGTGCGCCGTCAAAATACGGGGCGTTTATCCTGATCGATTTCAATGATCCGTCGTTTCATGTTCGATCCTCCTGTTGCTTTTGTGCGTTCATTGTACTATACTAAGAGCAACAAGTCAGTTGAATTTTCAACAAAAGAGAACTTTTTATGAAAGAATTTTTTCCGGTACTTCATACGGCGGCGCTTTTCTCCGGCATTTCCGACGATGAGCTTGCCGTCATGCTCTCCTATCTTGGGGCGAGGATCGACACCTTCCCCAAAGGCTCACGCCTGCTCCGCGCCGGGGAGCAGGTGGAGGAGGTGGGTCTCGTGCTGGCGGGCAGCACCCTCATTGTGCAGGAGGATATCTGGGGAAACCGCAACATCCTCTCCAAGACCGGGCCGGGGCAGACCTTCGCGGAGGTATTCGCCTGCGCGCCGGGAGCGGTACTGAACGTGAGCGTAGAGGCGGAGAGCGCGGTGACGGTGATGTTTCTGCATATAAGGCGCGTTTTGAGCGTGTGCCCCTCCGCCTGCTCCCACCACAGCCGGATCATCCGCAACCTGCTGGACGAACTGGCAGAGAAGAACCTGCGGCTCAACGAAAAGCTCACCCACATGGCCCAGCGCACGACGCGTGCAAAGCTGATGTCCTATTTTTCCGCCGAGGCCCAGCGGCGCAGCGTCTATGAGTTCGACATTCCGTTTTCAAGGCAGCAGCTTGCGGATTACCTCGGTGTGGAGCGCAGCGGGCTGTCTGTAGAGCTTGGAAAAATGCGGGATGAGGGCCTGCTCGACTTTCACAAAAGCCATTTCCTTCTCAAAACGCCGGAGACCGACCGTCCCTTTCCTTCTGCGCGTTAAGGAGCCCTCTTTGGGCGTATTGGCAAGTGCGGATAACCCCGTCAGCCACGGAGCGTCGGGGTTGTGCAGATGGAAGAAGCAGCTATACTACGCAAAAAAACACAGCCGCAGAGTACATCTGTGGCTGTGTTTTGTGTTCAGTTGCTTACTGTTGCGTGGACTGGATATGGAGAGACAACATATCTCCCGATCTTACATGGGTTTCTTATCTGCCATCACTCTGGCAGTTTGCCTTGCAGATATGTCGGCATCCCCACTGCGGTCGTATCCGGCCTGACCTTAAACATGGCTTTTTCAATCTACCTCCCTTATCGGTTTTCCGCGATATATTTCTCCGCCATGTGAACTGCCACCGCGCCGTCCGCCACGGCGGTGACCACCTGACGGAGGGGCTTCGTCCGCACGTCGCCCACGGCGTAAACGCCGGGAATACTGGTTTCCGTGGTCTCTCCGGCCACGATATAGCCGCCGCCGTCCAGCTCCAGTTGACCCACCGCCAGCGCCGTGGCGGGCTGTCGGCCCACGCTGACAAATACGCCGTCGCAGTCCACCACGCTTTCCTCACCGGTGACGGTGTCCCGCAGGCGGATGCCGGTCAGCCTGTCCCCGGAAAGCAGCGCGGAAACGACGCTGTTCCAACGGAATTCCACGTTTTCGGCCTGTGCCAGCGGCTCGTGATAGATCTTGGTGGCCCGCAGGGTGTCTCTGCGGTGGACGAGGATCACTTTTTTCGCCACGCGGCTGAGAAGGGCATCTGCGCGGCGGAATTGCCGCCGCCCACCACGACCACCGTTTTGCCCTTGTAAAACATCCCGTCGCAGGCGGCGCAGTAGGCCACGCCTCGGCCCACCAGTTCCAACTCTCTGGCCACGCCCAGCGTTCTGGGGTTCGCACCGGTGGCCAGCACCACGGTTTTCCCCAGGAAAATCCCCTCGCTGGTCTCCACGAGCTTGGGAACCGCCGTCAGATCCATGCGGAGGACTTCTGCGTATTCGCTGCGTGCCCCGAAGCGCTCCGCCTGCTTTTGCATCTTCTCCGCCAGAGAGAAGCCGTCGATCCCGTCCTCAAAGCCGGGATAGTTGTCGATCTGCTCGGTCAGGGCCATCTGCCCACCGGCGGACAGTTTTTCCAGCACGATGGTGTCCAGCCCCGCCCGTGCCGCGTACAGGGCGGCGGTGTAGCCGCCCGGGCCGCCGCCCACCACGAGCATATCATAAACATGATTGTTGTTCATATCTGAACCCTCCGTTATTTCGCCAAGGCTTCCTGAATGAAACGGTCGATTTCTGCCTTTGAGCCGGGCGCGGTGATGGAATCCACGGCCTTTCCGTTCCGGTACAGCACCAGAGTTGGGATGTCCTCGATCCCCTCGGCCCCCGCCAGCCGCGGCTCCTCGTCAATGTTGATTTTGCCGACGGCAAGGCTGTCCGCGTATTCCTCTCCAATCTTCTCATACGCAGGGCCGATCTTCCGGCAATAGCTGCACCATGGCGCCCAGAAATCCACCAAAACAGGCTTTTCCTCCCGGATCAACTGCTTAAACTGCTCCTGATTCATATTCATAGCTGCCATATCTGTCAGCTCCTTTCCTTTGTTTGGGTATTCTCAAGACTCCGGTCTCGCCCCACACCACATTGTGACCTCATCCTGAGATGACGGTAGCCATATAAAAAATACCTCCTATTTTCCTTACTCAGACTCTGACGGATAGGTTCTTCTTTTCTAATGAAACATACGCTCAACCGCGGATCGACGGTCGCGCATTTTACCGTTGCCTTGCTTCCCCCAGAGTCGTTACATGTGGTACACCGCAGCGGAGCGAAGTCCTTCCGGCAGGCCGTCGGGCGCAGCAGGTGAAAGTTCCCAGCGTACCTGCCCCGCCCACTGGGAGGCGACGGCGGAGAAGTGGAGCATGACAATACCGAGATCCAATGCGGCATCCAAATTATCGGTGTAGGCATCCTCCTGCTGCACCAAATAGATGCTGTGATCCTGCACAAGGAAGCCATAGGGCTGACGGTTGAGATAGCTGGGGGAGAGCGAAGCGGCGTAGAAGGACTGCCAGAGCATATCGTCGTAGAAGTCCATCATCTCGTCAAGCCCAGACTTGTTGCTCCAGCTCCCCATGTGAACCAAATCGTGCACGCCCTTTTTGGGCGCGTAGTACTGCTGCTCGGCCCGCACATCGATCTGAGACATACTTAGGATATTCAGCCGCAGTTTTTTTGCGGTCTTTTCCCCGTAGCCAAAGGCAACGATTGCCGCCACCTCTAACGGGGTGGCGAGAGACAGTGTTCCCTTTTTGATTTTGTCGCTGTCGGTGAAGGTCATCCAGCAGGTGTCAATGTCCAACTCAGTCAGCTTGAGGACGAGATCTTCCATCATGTAGCCGGCGTTGATGGCCGCATAGGAATGCGGGGCAGACATAAGGAGCAGGTAGTGCGGTGCTCCGATGAGAAATTGATTATAGCCCGCTGAGCTCTCCAGCGCCGGCTGTGCATCCTTGTCCAAGACGATCAACTCCGTTGCAATCTCCGGGACAAGACGGGGGCAGGTCTTTTCATAGTAGGATCGGAGCTGGCCGATAGCCTCGCTCGGAACTTCCTTTTCGCGGAATGCGCGAACGGATTTGCGATTTTGAATCATAGCGCTGTAATTCATAGTAATATCTCCTATTCTGATGTCTTTGGTTTTCTTATAAATCGTCTATCAGTGCGGTGCTCTTGGCGTAGGCGGTACTGCGTGCCTCAAAGAAATCGGTCTTGACCATGTTGGCGTCGGCGTACTGGCTGACCCATTCCATGCTCTCCGGTTCGCTCTCAAAGCCTGGATACAATGCAGGATAGCCAAGGCTCGTCCAGCGGAGGTTGCCGAGATAGCGGATGTAATCGCTGATCATCTGCCGGTTCAGCCCCGGGATGTCGTCGCCGATTACATAATGCCCCCATGCGATCTCCTGCTCCACGCCCTCACGCATCATCTCGCGCAGCGCTTGTACGCTCTCGGCGGTGAACAACTCCGGCTGCTCCTTTTGCAGCTCCGTGATGATATTGCGGAACAGCCACAAGTGCGTGTTCTCATCGCGGTTTATGTAGCGAATCTCCTGCGCCGAGCCGGGCATCTTCCCGTTTCGGGAGAGATTGTAGAAGAACATAAAGCCGCTGTAAAATAGATGCCCTCAAAATATAGTTTGCCATCATCACGCGCAGCAGCGTGGGAGCGTCCTTCCGCTCCTGAAACTCGTTGTAGCAGTCCCCAATGAAGGTGTTGCGGCGCAGCAGATGCTCGTCCGTTTTCCATTGGTAGAGGATGTCATTGCGCTCCACGGGGGAACAGATGGTGTCGAGCATATAGCTGTAGCTCTGTGAGTGGACACACTCCTGAAACGCCTGAATGGACAGGCAGAGATTGACCTCGTTGGCGGTAATGTAGGCGCCGATATTAGGCAGGTTCGCTGTCTGAATGGAATCAAAAGACAAGAAAACTCAGAATTTTATCGTAGGCGCTGCGCACGGCTGACAGCAGGCGGGGATAGTCCTTCACATCCTGCGAGAGATTGATCTCCTCAGGGATCCAAAAGTTGTTCATGGCCTGCCGGTACCAGTCGCTGACCCAAGCGTACTTCATATTGTTGAAGTCGTTGAGGTTGGTGGTATTGCCGCCGATCATGCGCCGCAGGCGCACATCAGGGTCGCCCTCCGGGTTAAAGAGGGGCTTTTTCTTCAGTTCCGTCATGCTATCCTCCTTATGACGAGCAGCTTTCGCAGGCCTCGACCTCAAGGGCCTTGCTGCGGACATAGTAAATGGTCTTGACGCCGGCCCTCCACGCCTCCAAATACAGTCTGAGCACCTGACGCATGGAATAGTCGTTGGTGATATAGAGATTCATGCTCTGCGCCTGGTCAATATGTCTCTGACGAAGGCCCGCGGCGCGTACCGACCAGCTTTGGTCGATCAGATGCGCCGCCTTATAGTACCACCATGTATCCATAGAAAGCTCCGGAGCAACGCGGGGCAGCATGCTGCCCTTTTTTTCCTCTAAAAAGAATTTCTTCATAATTGGATCTATGCCCGCCGACGTGCCGGAGAGGATAGATGTGCTGGAGGTCGGTGCGACCGCCAGCAGATAGGCGTTGCGCATTCCCTGCACCGCCACCGTTTTCGCAAGCGCCCGCCACTTTTCGGAGGTATAACCCCGCTTTTCAAAATACGCGCCCGTCTGCCAGTCGCTGCCCTCAAAGAGCGCGTAACGACCCTTTTCCCGTGCCAGTGCTGTGTCCGCCTTGACGGCGGCGTAGTTGATGAGCTCGAATACTGCGTCGGTGAAGGCAAGGTGCTCATCGCTCTCCCAGCGGATGCCGCGCTTTGCCAGCATGTGGTGGTAGCCGCTGACGCCCAGGCCGATGCTGCGGTACTTCTGATTGGTAAGCCGCGCGTATTCCAACGGGTAGAAGTTGAGGTCGATCACATTATCCAGTGCGCGGATGGCCGTTTCCACCGTGCGTTCCATATAGGCCTCGTCCTCCACCGGCAGATTACCGAGAGACAGACTCGCCAGATTGCAGACCACAAACTCACCTGGGCGTGTGGCCGTCACCACAATTGTGTCGCCGTTCTCCGTGTGCACCTCAGTGCTGATGTGCTCGATGGGTGCCATGTTCTGCGCGATCTCCGTACAGAGATTGGAGCAATAGATCATTCCCGTGTGGCCGTTTGGGTTCATATGATTTACACTGTCGCGATTGAAAGCGAAGGGTGTGCCGGTCTCCACTGCCGAGCGAAGCACCAGCCGCACGATGTCCTTGACGGTGACGCTGCGCTTTTCGATGCGCGGGTCATTGACGCAGTCCAGATACCGCTTCTCCCATTCTGTACCCCAGTAATCCTCCAGTGCGTAGCCCTTGACCGTGAGGATCTCATGCGGACACATGAGATGCCACGGCGCGTCTATGTTCTCCTCCGCCAGTCGCCAGAATAGATCCGGATAGCACACGGCGGGAAACACATCATGTGCCTTCATGCGGTCGTCGCCGTTGTTGGTGCGCAGTTGAAGGAATTCCGGCAGATCCCGGTGCCATGCGTCTAAGTAAACCGCCACAGCGCCCTGCCGCATCCCCAACTGATCCACCGCCACGGCGGTGTCGTTGACCAGCCGGATCCAGCGGATAACACCGCCTGCCGCCCCTTGAAAGCCGCGGATGGTGCTGCCTGCAGCGCGCACCTTACCGAAGTACATCCCCATTCCACCGCCGAATTTAGAGACCTTTGCGAAGTTGTCCAGCGAGCGGTAGATGCCGTCCAGACTGTCCGGCACAGTGTCCACAAAGCAGCTTGAAGCTGATGGTAGGGCTTTCGTGCGTTGGACATGGTAGGTGTCGCCATCGTGACCTCCATACGGCTGAGCATATCGTAAAGCGTTTTACCCACCCCATGCGGTCAGAGCCTTCGTTCATAGCAAGATGCAGCGCGATACCCAAAAACATCTCCTGCGGTGTTTCCAGCGGCACGCGGCTGCGTGACTGGATCACATAGCGTTTGAGCAGCAGGTCAAGGCCGGAGTAGGTGAACAGCTCGTCCCGTTCCGGGCAGAGAAGTCCTCCGCCATGGCAATCTCCTCGTGGGTATAGTGGGCAAGGATATAGTCACCGTAGAGTCCCTTATCCGTCAGATAGCGAAGCCTGCCATAGAGGTCGCCGATGCCGCGCCCCTCCCATTCCTGTGCGTTGCGACAGCGAAAGGTGGTTCAGAAGCCGCGCCGCGATGAACTCCAGGGTGCCTCTGCCGTAGTCAGCTCTACCGCCGCCTTGGTCAGTGCCTCAGCCCGCTCATCCTCCGTCATGCCCAGACGACAGAAACTCTCAAACTTCATTTGAAGCGCCGCGAGGAGTAGACTTCCTCGGTAAAATCCATCTGGATGCGGCGCAGCACCTCGTCAAGCGAGTCATCCCCCACCGTCCGCGCGATGGTATGCCGGACACGGCGCAGCGCAGACCGCTTTTCGCGGTAGAGGATGTACGCCTTGGCCACCTCATAGTGTCCGCGCTCCATGAGCGTTCGCTCCACCTCGTCCTGCACACGTTCTACGGTGAGCGGCACTGTGACGGAGAGATTGTTGAGAACGGTGGCGAGGATCTCATCCATCTCTCTGCTCCCGATCTCCCTGCCCTGTCCGTCAAACGCCTTTTTCATGGCGTTGAAAATTTTCTCCTGTTGAAAGGGAACAGACTCCCCGTTTCGTTTTCTGATCTCCATTTCGATCCTCTCATCTTCTCCGGTCACTTCTCATGTCCTTTTGGGCAAAAGAGCGGGCAAGCGCAGTATCACGCTTGCCCGCTCTGTTTTTGAAAGCCGGTTTTTCTGCAGCCGACGCGGCGGGGCTGTTTGTTGTCTGTTGTCTTGGTTTTGGCTTTCCTGCCAGTTACTTCATAGATTCCAGAATGGCGTCCGCCAGTGCTTCCAGCTCAGTGCGCTTGTCCGTGCCCATGGACGAGGCGAGGCTGAGCCGCTCGTTGAGCACCGTCATGTTCTTAAGCTCATTGTTGACGAATTTCTGCATGAGGTCACCGGACTTCACCGCCCATGAGCCGTTTTCAATGATGGCAAAGGTGCGGTTTTGCAGATTCAGTGCCTTCATATCCATGAGGAAGTCATGCATGGCAGGGTAGATGCCGAGGTTGTAGGTCACAGAGGCCAGGACAATGTGACTGTACTTAAACGCCTCGGAGATCAGCTGGGAGACATGAGTGGAGGACACATCGTACATCGCCACCTTGCTCATGCCCTTATCGCAGAGCGACGTCGCCAGCGCCTGCGCCGCGTTCTCCGTGTTGCCGTACATAGAGGCGTAGACGATGAGCACGCCCTGGGTCTCAGGGGCATAGCGGCTCCATGTGTCGTACTTTTCGATGAACCAGCCCAGATCCTTGCGCCACACGGGGCCGTGGAGCGGGCAGATGTACTTGGATCTGATCCAAAACGCCGCCGGCCTTTTTCAGCAGGAGCTGGATGTGGGGGCCGTACTTGCCCACGATGTTGGTGAGGTAGCGGCGGGCGTCGTCCAGCCAGTCCCGCTCGAAGTCCACCTCGTCGGCGAACAGCTTGCCGTCCAGCGCGCCGAAGGTGCCGAAGGCGTCGGCGGAAAAGAGGACGCCGTCGGTGACGTCGAGGGTCACCATGGCCTCCGGCCAGTGAACCATAGGCGCGCCCACAAAGGTGACGGTGTGCTTGCCAAAGGAGAAGGTGTCGCCCTCCTTCACCTCGATGCACTCATGTCCGTCCACATGGAAGCCGAACTGCCGCATGAGCATGAATGCCTTCTCGTTGGAGATCAGTTTCACCTTGGGATGGCGCAGCAGGATCTCCTCGATGCAGGCGGCGTGATCCGGCTCCAGATGGTTGACCAGCAGGTAGTCCAGCTCGCGGCCATCCAGCACATACGCCAGATTTTCCAAAGCTGGCGGCAGGCAGACCAGTCCACCGTGTCAAAGAGCACCGTCTTTTCATCCAGCAGGCAGTAGGCGTTGTAGCTTACGCCCCGGGGAATGGGAAAGCAGTTTTCAAACAGGGCCAGACGATGGTCGTTGGCACCCACCCAGTAGAGGTCGTTCGTTACTTTACGCACGCAATACATCTTATCTTGCCTCCTTCACGGCCTCAAGCCTTTACAAATTGATCCTTCGTCTCCGCGCACTCGGGACACACCCACTCGGCGGGAAGCTGCTCAAAGAGCGTACCGGGCGCGATCTCGCCGTCCTCGTCGCCCAACTCCGGCACATACTCGTAGCCGCAGCCACTGCAGACGTAGCGGTCGCCGATGGGGGCGGGCTTCGGCGGCGTGGGCCGCTTCATCTTTACCATAGGCGGCGCGGGCAGCTTTTCTCCGCTATCCAGCGCGGCAGTGAGCAGGGGCAGGATCTCCTCCACATCGCCCACGATGCCGTAGTCGCAGTTCTTGAAGATAGGCGCGTTACCGTTCTTATTGATGGCCACGATGGTGGAGGCGTCCTTGATGCCCTTAAGGTGCTGGGATGCGCCAGAGATGCCGCAGGCGATGTACAGATTGCCGGTGAACTTCTGACCAGACATACCCACATAGCGGTTCAGCGGCAGATATTTGAGAGTCTCCGCCACAGGGCGGAAGAACCGATAGCGCGCCGGCCTGGCCAGCGACTCTACCAGTTTCATGTTCTTTTTCTCCCCGATGCCCTTGCCCGCGGAGACCACCCGCTCCGCCTGCGGGATGGGCGTATCCATAGGGATGCCCACGGAGAAGTCGTGACCATCCTTCTTCAGCGCCGCCACAAGGTCGGCCACCTGCTGGGCAGCATCCCCCTCCCGGAAGATGGTCTTTTTGCGAATGCCGGTGATGGGCGCGGGTTTCTTGGCCGCCGAACGGCTCTCGCCGCCGGAGCTCTTGCCCAGCCTGCCCAACAGATGAGAGGCGATGACCACCCGCTGGATCTCGTTAGTTCCCTCGTAGAGGGTGGTGATTTTGGCGTCGCGGTAGGCCCGTTCCACCTCCATGCCCTTGAGGTAGCCGCTGCCGCCGTGGATCTGCAAGGCATCGTTGGTGACCTCCAGCGCGATGTCCGAGGCGTACATCTTCGCCATGGCGGACTCCATGCCGTAAGGCGCGTGCTGCTCCTTCAGCTCCGCCGCGGAGTAGATGAGGAACCGGGCGCAGCGCAGCTTGGTTGCCATATCCGCCAGCTTGAAGGCGATGCTCTGCTGGGTCCGCGATGGGCTTGCCGAACTGGACGCGCTCCTTGGAATAGCTCAACGCGTGCTCAAACGCGCCCTGGGCGATGCCCAGCGCCTGCGCGGCGATGCCGATGCGTCCGCCGTCCAGCGTGGACATGGCAATCTTGAAGCCCTCGCCCTCCTTGCCCAATAGGTTTTCCTTGGGAACCTTCACGTCGTTGAAGATCAGCTCCGCCGTGGAGGAGGAGCGAATACCCATCTTGTCATAGTGGTCGCCGAACTCAAAGCCCTTCCAGCCCTTCTCCACGATGAAAGCGGAGATGCCCCGGGTGCCGATGTCCGGCGTGGTGACGGCGAAAACCACATAGGTGTCCGCCTTAGGGGCGTTGGTAATGAAGATCTTGCCGCCGTTGAGGAGGTAGTAGTCCCCCTTATCCAGCGCCGTGGTCTCCGTGCCGCCGGCGTCGGATCCGGCGTTGGTCTCCGTAAGGCCGAAGGCGCCGATCTTCTCGCCCTTGGCCAGCGGAACCAGATATTTCTTCTTCTGCTCCTCGGTGCCATAGGCGAAAATGGGCCATGAGCCGAGGGAGACGTGGGCGGAGAGGATTACGCCCGTGCCGCCGTCCACACGGGCCAGCTCCTCCACCGCGATGGCGTAGCTCAGAGCATCAAGACCGGCACCGCCGTACTCCTTGGGGTAGGGAATGCCCATCCAGCCCAGCTTACCCAGCTTCTTGACAGCCTCCTCGGGAAACTCATTGTTCTGATCCATTAAAAATGCGAGGGGCTTGATCTCCTCCTCCGCAAAACTCCGGATCTTCGCGCGCAGCTCTTCGTGCGCCGACGTGGTTTGAAACAGCATACGGGTACCTCCTTTTAAAATTTTACAGCTTGCTTGTATCTTGGGGATCGGATCCGCCGGTCAGCAGCCTGCGCAGGCTCACGGCACGGAACGCCTCGTCCTGCTTTTGCTGCAAGGCCGCCAGCTGACAGTGGATGGTGCACCGCCCATGCTTGTCCTGCCAGCGGCATTCATATCTCGGCTCCATGCAGGCGCACAGGATGCCCCGCTCCCCCACGACCCCCATGAGATCGTAGAGGGAGGTCGCGTCCAGATCGCAGGACAGTTCGCAGCCGCCGAGAGCGCCGCGGCTCACCCGCACCAAATTGCCGGCGGAGAGCTTGCGCAGAATCTGGTAGGCAAACTGATTGGGGATCAATTCCGTTTCCGACATCTCGGCCACCGAATGCTTCTCCCCGTCCAGCAGCACCCGCAAAATGCGCAGCGCGTAGTCCGTCTCTTTGGTGATGATCATGCTCCACATCCTCTTTTCGCTTGCTTGTTAATACCATAATATCAATCTTGATAAATTTTGTCAAGATAGTTTCAAAAAAAATATCGCTTTCATACAGACCGCCCCAGCCCGGGTCAGCTTCGCTTTCCATTCAGCGAAAAGCCATGTTCCTTACAATTATAGAAGCCGAAAAAGCTGTGCCGTGGCAGTCCGCCGAAAGCAGAAAAGACTATGCCTGAAAACCAGAAAGCGGAGAAATTGGTTGGGGCTCGCAGGGGTCGCCCATCCAAGGCGGATGAGGCGATCCCTGGCAAGTCCAAGGCAAGCACCAAAGTGCGTGCTTTTCATTTTATATCCGACGCATTATGTTAAGATGTGCAGTAGATGTTCCATTTTGCTGTCCCATTCTCTGCTGGAATCGGCGCACTCTTTCAGTTCAGTTTCGATTTCAGCATTTATCGGCAGATTTTTCTTATAGCGGATGGTATGCTCAAGGCTTGCCCAGAAGTCCATAGCGATTGTACGGAGTTGTATCTCCTCTGGCACATGGATCTCTTTTTCCGCAAAGAATACCGGCAGCCGGATCGTCAAGTGCAGACTGCGATAGCCATTTGGCTTAGGGTGTGAAATATAATCTTTCTCCGTGATGATTTCAATGTCAGACTGATCTTTTAAGCACTTTGCCAAAAAGAACACATCCTCCTCGAAAGAGCAGATCACCCGCACACCGGCAATATCCATGATATTTGCCTGCATGGTCGGAAAATCCAGAGAAAGTCCGCGCTTCTGCATCTTATTCATAATGCTGGACGGCGACTTCAAGCGACTTTTCATACTTTCTATCGGATTGCGATCATGCTGCAATGAAAACTCTTCGTTTAGAATTTCCAACCTGCTTTCCAGTGCTTTCAGCGCACATCGGTATTGCAGCATGACTTCCTGATACCTGCGATTTTCGCTTAAAAGGCGCTGGCACTGCAGATCATCTAAGCCTTTATCTGCCGCAACCGTCAAGCCAAATAGATTTTCACTCATAGTTTCTCCATTCCGCAGGGATAGGCGCTCCGCGCTGTCTGCTGCTCTTGTGTTACGACCTGATAAAAACTGTATCCGCCGGAGAGATGGGCACAGCTGAAACCATACTGCGTTAAAAGCCGACAGGCCAGATAACTGCGAAGCCCAGTCTGGCAATTCACATAGATAGGCTTGTCCCGCTCTAACTCGTCCAAGTGCTCCCGCAGATCGTCCAGTGGAATATTGCGGAATCCATTCAAGTGCCCACGCCGATATTCGCCTTCCGTGCGGACGTCCAGCAGCGTCGCACTGCCATCACAGGGCAAGTCCTCAACATCATTCCAATGGAACTGCCGCACTTTCCCGCTCTCCAAATCCTCGATCATAAAACCGGCCATATTGACCGGATCCTTGGCAGAGGAATAGGGCGGCGCATAGGAAAGGTCAAGTTCCGTCAGTTCCAAAGCTTTCATTTTTGCGCGAATGGCCGTTGCCAGTACATCAATACGCTTGTCCACGCCCTCGCCGCCAACAATCTGCGCACCGAGCAGCCGCAGGCTTTCTTTTTCATACAGTACTTTCATTGCCATTGACCGTGCGCCGGGATAATAGGCAGCGTGGGATGCCGGGAAAAGTACGACTTTGTCGTAAGCGATTCCTGCTGCCTGCGCTGCCTTTTCATTGATACCCGTGGAGGCCGCTGTCAAGCCAAACAGTTTCAGAACAGACGAACCCTGAGAGCCGGTAAAGTGGCTGTTGCCGCCGCAGATATTGTCAGCGGCAATGCGTCCCTGCTTGTTGGCGGGTCCCGCCAGCAAAATCAACGCTTTCTGCCCGGTTACAAAATGGGTGACCTCTACGGCATCGCCCACAGCATAGATGTCCGGCACGGAGGTTTCCATCCGTTCGTTGACAGCGATGCTGCCCCGGATGCCCAGCTCAAGTCCGGCCTCTTTTGCCAGATGGGTGTCCGGCGTGACGCCGATGGCCAGCAGCACCATGTCAGAGCGCAGCGGCTCACTTTCCTCCAGCAGCGTCAGCACGGAATCTCCGTCCTGCCGGAATCCGGTGACGGTTTCACCCAACCGCAGAGCCACGCCGTGTCTGCGCATTTCCACATGGACAAAGCTCGCCATATCAGTATCCAGCGGCGCTAATAGCTGCTTTGGACGTTGGACGATGGTGACGGAAACGCCCATCTCCACAAGGTTTTCCGCCATTTCCAGACCGATAAAGCCGCCGCCAGCCAAAACAGCGGTTTTCGGCTTCTGATCCTCTACAAAGCGCCTGATGCGGAGGGTATCCTCCACGGTGCGCAGTGTGAAAACACGCTCGCTGTCCACGCCGGAAAGCGCAGGAACCGTCGGCTTTGCGCCGGGGGCAAGAAGCAGTTTGTCATAGGTTTCCGTATAGATCTTCCCGCTGTCCAGTGTGCGGACAGTGACTGTTTTCTCTGTGGGATTGATCGCAGTTACTTCCTGCCGTACCCGCACATCAATGCGAAAGCGGTCCCAGAAGCTCTCCGGAGTTTGCAGTGTCAGTTCTTCTTGCTCCTTGATCACACCGCCCACATAATACGGCAGACCGCAGTTGGCATAGGACACATAGCCGCTGCGCTCGATCATGATGATCTGGGCGTGTTCATCCAAACGGCGGATGCGGGCAGCGGCAGAAGCACCGCCCGCCACACCGCCTACGATCACAACTTTCATCTTGCGCCCTCCACCATTGCGGCAATCTCCGACTTAGGCCGATAGCCGACCAATTTGGTAATGGCCTTTCCATCCTTGAATACGGCCAGCATCGGGATGCTGGATACCTGAAAACGCATCGCCAGCTCCATCTGCTCGTCCACATTGACCTTGCCCACCTTGAGCGTACCGCTTTTTTCTTCGGCAAGCTCATGCAGTACGGGAGAGAGCATTTTGCACGGTCCGCACCAGTCCGCATAGAAATCCAGCAGGACGGGCTTGTCGGAATGCAGTACCTCATTTTCAAAATTCGCAGCAGTAATTTTCAGTTCAGCCATGAGAAAGGCTCCGTTCTGTTATCTTTGTTTATTCTTTGTTTTTCAGCTTGCAAATACCCTGCGTCATGGTTCCCATCGGACAAAACGCACACCATGTGCGGGGCTTGTAGAGCACCATAACGATCAGACCCAGCAGCAGAGAGGTCAGCATGAGGCTATAAAAGCCAAAGCTGAACTGCGCCATCCAATCAGCGACTGTACCGGCTGTATAAGTCCAGCCCCATGGCACACGGAATGTCCAGAACAGCTTAATGGCCTCCCGCAGGGACGTAGCACCAGCAGCGACCAGATAGGTCTGGAACACCATGTTGCCGAACATCGTCAGGAAAAAGAGCAAAAAGGCATAACGGAACCACTTGGAGGACATCCAGCGGGGCGTAGGCTTGCAGCGGGAGCATTTAAGGTCTGTCCCCAGCTTGCTGAACAGTTGCCCCCGTCCGCAGAGGTGGTTGCAAAAGAATTTGTTCCCGCCAAAGATGGCTAAAAGCAGCGGCAGAAGAAAATCGATCATACCCAGCCACGCGAACAGGATATTGAAAAAGCCCAGTGCAAAATAGATGATGGCATATACCCACAGGTAATCGTACCAATGCTTTGCTTTCATGCGTCAGCCCTCACTTTCGCCTCAATGCAGCCGACGGGACAGAGCTTTGCGCACTTGCCGCAGCCTACGCAGCGTTCCGCCTCCACGGCGGCGTAGCAGCCACGGCGCACCTTGACGGCCCCCAGTGGACAGGTATTTTCACACACACCACAGGCGACACACCGCGTCTTATCTATGGCAGCCAGTTTCTTTGACAGCATAGCTTTCCTCCCTTAATCCTACAAGGATTTGTAATAGAGCATACAGTGGCAGACCCCCTCGAAGCCCGGATCTGCAATTGGATTCTTGAACTCCTGGCACATACATTTGGTTGCCTCTGTGCGCTCCCTGCGGCAGGGGCAGTACCCGCCGGTGCGCTTGAGTCCTTTTCTGATGGTGCTGACAATCTCCTGATCGGGATCGAGATTGATTTTCACGTTCGCCAGCTCTTTCTTGATTGTGGCTTTATCATACCGCAGGACAAAGTCTTTTTCTGTGATGAGGTTACATTGATAAAAAAATCCGGTGCTTTTGGAGCACCGGATTTTAAGAAGGTGAATTACGCTTTCCACAGACTGTGGAGGTTGCAGTAGGCGTAGACCGCTTCGACCTCGTCGCCCTCGCAGAGCGCGAAGCAGACCTCCGGCTTTTCGCCGGGATGCAGTTCCTTACGCTGATTGCCCTGCTTGGTCTGGAGAGATACCCATTCGATGTAGTGCTCCGGCAGCATGGGGTGCTCCACAGAGCCGACCTTGACATGGACGATGCCGTTTTCCACCGTCCAGACAGGGACGTGCTTTTCCACGGCGGCATCGGTGGTGCCGGGAACGATCTCGCTCATCGGCTCGCCGCAGCAGACAACAGGGACGCCTGCGTCCTTAACTTTGGCAATGATGTTACCGCAATGCTTGCAAATGTAAAACTTCTGCTCCATGATAATTCTCCTTTTCTTTCTTTAATAGTTTTCTGCGTGAATTTCAAAATAGCTCTGGGGATGGTTGCAGGTGGGGCAAACCTCCGGAGCTTTCTCACCGATCACAATGTGACCGCAGTTGCGGCACTCCCATACCTTGACCTCACTCTTGGCAAAGACCTCTGCCATCTCCACATTGTGCAGCAGGGCACGGTAGCGCTCCTCGTGATGCTTTTCAATGGCGGCGACCAGGCGGAAACGCTGGGCCAGCTCATGGAAACCTTCCTCATCGGCAGTTTTGGCAAAGCCATCGTACATATCCGTCCACTCGTAGTTCTCACCCTCAGCGGCGGAGAGAAGGTTTTCTGCGGTGTCGCCAATGCCGTTCAGTTCTTTGAACCACAGCTTGGCGTGCTCCTTCTCATTATCAGCGGTTTTGAGGAACAGTGCCGCGATCTGCTCAAAGCCTTCCTTCTTGGCCTTGGATGCAAAATAGGTGTACTTGTTGCGTGCCTCGGACTCACCGGCAAAGGCAGCCATCAGGTTTTTTTCGGTTTGAGTTCCTGCGTATTTCGTTTCTTTCATGGTGGATACTCCTTCCTGCTTTTCTGCTTTTCTGCTTTTATTGTAGCAAATCTATGATTTTATTCCGTGACGAAGTCACATTCCTTTTTATTTTAGACGATTTAGTCTGTTCTTATCCCGCAGCGTGATTGCACCACGCTTCAGCTCCACCAGTCCGTCCTCCGAGAAGCTTTTGAGCATCCGTGCCACTGCCTCCCGTGCCGAGCTGATGTGCTGGGCGATCTGCTCATGGGTCATACGTATCGTGTCGGAGCCGGTACGTTCCGCTTCGGCAAAGAGAAATTCTGCCAGCCGCTGATCCAGCCCCTTGAACATGATCTGCTGCATCGCCCACATCACATCAGAAAACCGTTTCGTTGCCAGTTCATAGAGAAAACAGCGGACATGGAGATTTTTCTCCTTGAGTGCAGCAATGACATTTGCAGGGATAATCAGAACGTCCGTATCCATTCCGGCAGTCATTTGCGTATCAAAGGTGATCTGACTGATCACGCAGGAGGCGGAAAGCACGCATAGCTCGCCCGGATATAGGCGGAACAGCGTTACCTCCCGCCCCTCATCAGAGAGAAGATAAGTGCGGATCTCGCCGGAAAGAATAAACAGCATTCCGAGACATTCATTGTCGCTGCTGTGAACGAACGCACCCTTTTTATAATGACGGACAAAGGCACTTCGGCGTAGTGTGTCCATTTCGCGTTCGGTCAAGGATGACCAGAACGGAAGTTGTGTCAGTGTGCGTTCCATATCAATGGCAGCTATGCTTGCCGCAGCCGTGGTCACCGCAGGAGTGACCAGCCTCGCCGTGCTCATGATCATGGTGGTCACAGTGAACATTGGGATCGTAGCCCAGATTTCCGTTGAGCAATGCGCTCACCGCAGCATCAGCGTCCCCGCTGACACCGCCGTAGAGCTTGATGCCCGCTTCGGCCAGAGCTGCCTGCGCACCGCCGCCGATGCCTCCGCAAATCAAAGTGTCCACGCCGTTCTGTATCAGGAAGCCTGCCAGTGCGCCGTGACCGCTGCCGTTGGTGTCAACGACTTTCGCATGAGTGATTTTGCCGTCCACAGCTTCATAAAGCTTGAACTGCTCGGTGTGACCAAAATGCTGAAAGATTTGACCGTTTTCATAGGTAACTGCAATTTTCATAATGGAATCTCCTTTGCAAGTTTTGCCTAATTTTTCCATGTTGGTTCTCTGCATCCGGCAGCAACGGCCGCAGTGAGCTGCCTCCCGTCCTCCGCAAATGCGGTAGTTTCCCCCGGTGATGTGCAGCGGTTTCCCGTGGACAAGATACGCTGCGATCTTGCGCCGTGCGCCTTCGTAAATCTCCTGCACGGTAGAGCGGGAAATGTCCATCTGCGCGGCACACTGCTCGTGGGTTTGCTGCTCCAAGTCAACCAGCCGAATGACCTCGTATTCGTCCAGCGTCAGCAGGATCGGCTCGGTATTCTCGCACCCGTTGGGACAGAATGTATCGACCTGTGATACGCCACAAATTTGACGGCACCGTGGCGGTCTTGGCATGGGAGCTTTCTTCCCTTTGTATTCGGTATATTCCGATTGTAGCACTTTGAGCAGAAAAAAGCAATTTTTTTCAAAAGCTGCTACATTTTCCGTCCTCATATGTGTGCCGGCTGATATTCGGAGTCGAATGCTACATGTGAGCTTTGTTCGTAATGCCCACCGAGCATGACCGTAGCGGCAGTCACAGCATCCACATGAAAGCGTTCCCGGTAATGCTTGCATTTTCGTAAAAAAACGTTATAATTGAATCAGTTAAATCAAAGGAGGTATCAAATTATGAAATCACATAAATACTGGTCCTTAGGCGCACTTTTCTGTATGTTGGGATGCATTTATTCTGGAATCAAAAAATCTATGACTGCGCATAAATACTTTGCCTATTCTTCATTGCTTTGTATGGGTATGTCCATTTATTCCGGTCACAAACTGGTTTCTCCAAAGAAGAAAAAAATCACTAAATCAAATAATAGTGAGAATAGTTAAACAAAAAATTTCCTTTATTCATCAAAGACAAAGTTGCTGGAGAATTTTTTTCTCCAGCAGCTTTCTTCATATAGAAAACCACAAGCTATGCTTGTGGAAGAAAAGAGCCGTAGCGTCGAAACGGTAGAAAAAGAACCTCCTTTTGCTATAATTAGAAGCGGGTAACGCCAACCGCATACTAAAGCAAAAGGAGGTTCATCCATATGGACGAGAAAAGTTTATCACATACGAGCTGGAATTGCAAACCTAAAATACAAATACGGAAGGAGAGTGTTCTGGGCGAAAGGATATTACGTAAATACAGTAGGTGGAAATGAAACCAAGATCCGCAAATACATTCAGGAACAAGAGTTCAACGATCAGATGTGCGACCAGTTGAGCTTCAAGGAATACGAAGATCCATTCAAGAATGTAGCTGACTTCGATGACGACGATTCGCCAGAAGTGCCTGCAGATAGTATGAGAAAGTAAAAGCGACGTCAGTGTGCGGTTGACATCGCTCATTGTGCGCCTTTAGGCGCGGCTGGTATTATGGCCCCTATGGGGCCGTTCTGCAAACCCCGCGTTTTCACGCGGGGTTATGATATCCTGTGTTATAATGAAAGCAGAAAATGCTGCGAGGTGACATTTATGCCTTTGAACGATCCCATTACCCCGGCCCTTCTGGCCGACCCAGAAATTTTTCAGCAGAACCGCCTGCCTTTCCATGCCCATTTTGCGGACCAGACAAGCCCGGAAATGCCCTTGACTGTCAGCTTGGACGGCAAATGGGCTTTCCGCTATGCGGAGAACCTGACTGCACCCTTTACGGATTGGGATACCCTGACTGTGCCCGGCTTCATCCAGATGCAGAGCCTGCAAAAGCCCGGCCATCCCTATGGCACGCCCCATTATGTCAACACCCAGTACCCGTGGGACGGCCACGAAAAGCTGCACCCCGGCGAGATTCCGCAGGACTATAACCCCATCGGGGAGTATCAGCGCAATTTTACCCTGCCGGAAAACTGGGCAAGCTGCTACCTGCGCCTGAACGGTGCCGACAGTGCCGCCGCCGTCTGGTGCAACGGCGTTTACATCGGCTACACCGAGGATACCTTTACCCCGGCGGAATTTGATATGACCGCCGCTGTCCATCCCGGCGAAAATACCCTGACCGTGCAGGTGTACCGCTTTTCCTCCGGCAGCTGGCTGGAAGATCAGGATTTCTGGCGCATGAGCGGCTTATTCCGCTCGGTGGAGCTGTTTACGAAGCCTGAACTGCATCTGGAAGATGCCTTTGTGAAGCAGGAGTTTGCCCCGGACTTTTCCAGCGCTACTGTCACCTTTGATTGCAGGGTCAGCGGCGCGGGCACCATCTCGGTGGTGTTTGACGGGCAGCAGCAGTCTGCTGAGGTGGGCGAGCCTGCCGAGTACGACAGCGGCGTGGTGTTCGGCAAGGGCGAGGCTGACCCGGACGTGGAAGAGGACGTGCAGGATGTCTCCTTCACCTTTACGGTGGAGCATCCCGCTCTGTGGAGCGCCGAGCAGCCGAACCTGTACGAGGCAGAAATTGCCCTGCTGCGCGAGGGTGATTTGGCAGAGCGCACCAGCCTGAAAGTCGGTCTGCGCAAATTTGAACTGAAGGATCGCCAGATGCTTTTGAACGGCAAGCGCATCGTGTTCAAGGGCGTCAACCGCCACGAGTGGAGCTGCCGCACCGGCCGCACCGTTAGCCGGGAAGAGATGCTGTGGGACGTGAAAAACCTGAAAGCCCACAACGTGAACGCCGTGCGCACCAGCCACTACCCGGACGACCCGTATTTTTTGCAGCTCTGCGATGAATACGGCCTGTATGTCATCGGGGAGACCAATCTGGAGACCCACGGCACATGGCAGAAGCTGGGCGCAGATGGCTCGGACGAGTGGACCCTGCCCGGTGCCCGCCCGGAGTGGCGGGAGAATGTGCTGGCCCGTGCCGAAGCCATGCTGGAGCGGGACAAAAATCATCCTGCCATCCTGATTTGGTCTTGCGGCAACGAGAGCTACGGCGGCAAGACCCTGTGGGAGATGAGCGAATATTTCCGCCGCACCGACCCCAGCCGCCTTGTGCACTATGAGGGCATTTTCTGGAACCGGGAATACCCCGCCACCTCCGATATGGAAAGCCAGATGTACACCCCGGTGGCAGATATCAAAAAGTTTCTGGCAGAGCACCCGGAAAAGCCTTTTATTATGTGTGAGTACAGCCACGCTATGGGTAACTCCAACGGCGGCATTACCGACTACACCGAGTATGCCTACGAAGAGCCGCTGTATCAGGGCGGGTTTATCTGGGAGTACATGGACCACGGCATCGCGGTGACTGACCCGGATGGCAAGCCCGGCTTTGCCTACGGCGGTGACTTTGGCGACCGCCCCACCGACCGGGAATTCTGCGTGGACGGCCTTGTGCTGCCCGACCGCCGCAACACCCCCAAAATGGACGCAGTCAAGGCGGCCTACGCACCCCTGAAGATCACCCTGACCGACACCGAAGCCGTCATCGAGAACCGGAACCTCTTTACCGACCTGAACGCCTATGACCTTGTGTTTGCGTCCTCGGTCAACGGCAAACCGGAACGCCGTGCGGTGCTGCGGGCAGACTGCAAGCCGGGTGAGACGGTGCACATCGCGTTCCCGTTTGCTCTGCCGGAAGCAGGGCTTGCCTGCATGACTGTTGCCGCTGTGCAGCGGGCTGTGCTGCCCGGCATCCCGGCGGGCTATGAAGCCGCTTTTGGGCAGGTATGGCACAACCACGTCGCCGCCCAGCTGACCCTGCCCGCTCCGCAGCTGGTAGAGATGGACTGCAACATCGGCGTAAAGGGCAAAGGCTTCGAGTATATTTTCGGCCGCGGCAAGGGGCTTGTGTCCATCCGGTATAATGGTGTGCAGCTGCTGGATGATACCGTGCGCCCCAACTTCTGGCGTGCTCCCACCAACAACGACGAGGGCTGCGCAGAACCTTTTGCATTTGCCTTCTGGAAAACCGCCGGACTGTATGCCCGCTGTGATCACCTGACCGCCGAAACCAGGGGAGAATTTGTCACAGTTCGTGCCGTCTACACCCTGCCGGACGGGCAGACGCTGCCCATTGATTTTGCCATCGACTGCGCAGGCCGCTGCGACATCACCATGACATGGCAGGGCGAAAGGGCAGAAGTACCGGAGTTCGGGTTGCTCTTCCCGCTGCGCCGGGAGCTGACCGAGGTCTCCTATCAGGGTCTTGGCCCCCGGGAGACCACCGCCGACCGCACCGCAGGCGGCAAGATGGGGGTGTGGAACTACAATGTCCGGCAGGATTTTGCCCAGAACAGCCCGGTCTACCCGCAGGAATGCGGCAGCCGCACCGGCGTGTACCGCGCAGCGCTCACCGGCCGGGATACTGAGGTGCCCGGCATCCGCTTTGCCAGCGATGACGGTATGACCTTCTCGGCCCTGCCCTACACGCCCCATGAGCTGGAAAATGCCCGCCATCTCTACGAACTGCCCCGCGATGACAATAAGACCATCGTGCGCTGTGCTGCCTTCCAACGCGGCGTTGGCGGCGACAACAGCTGGGGCGCAAAGCCCCATGCGGATGCCTGCTTTGCGGTGGAGAAGGGCATGACCTTCTCGTTCTCCATCCAAAAGCAGAATGGATAATTTATAAAGACCAGAGTGGAGGCGCTTATCAACGTCTCCACTCTGGTCTTTCTTTTTCCGTTGGCGCTGTTTTGCAACAGCCTGTACTAACTGAGCATCTTTCTACGCAATGTCTGTTGTTCTGATCAATCCAACTCCAGATCCTCAAAGCCGGTGACTGTTTCAAACCGACGGGTGCGCACCTCCATCATCTCGCTGATGAGTTCGGCGGGAAGGGCGAGTGCTCCGGCCATCCGAAGCAGAGTGCTGACATCAGATGCGGTGAGCAGGTCTGTGCGGCAGAGGAAGCGGAACAGCTCTGCGTAAGCCTGTTGAGGCGGGCAGGGCATGAACTGTGGAGCCCGGTCGAAATACTGCACCAGAACTGCACAATACCACTGGCGGTCGGCGGGGGAAAGCCCTGCAGAGGCTTCCAGCCGGGCCAGCGCCATACGAGCCGAGAAATCCAGCCGGAACGCGTCCCGGGCCAGTTGGTCAAAGTAAGGCATCGGCTGGGTGAAGAACAGCACCGGTACCCGCAGGATGGCTCCGAATTTGGCATCGCCTGCCAGAATTTTATCCCGGGCCACGGGCAGCCCCAGCCGCGCCACCACATGGCCGGAAACATCGGCCTTTTCCAGCCAGAGCAGTGCGGCAGTGTGGTCAAATGCAGACACAGCCACAGTGACAGTACGGCTCCAATTTTCACACCCAGCATCCCGGGCGGTCAGGCTCGTCAGACCGGAACTGTTGAAGCTATGAGCGCCCAGCATTTTAAGCTGTGGAGCCAGCGTCAGCTGTTTCAGAGCATGACACCCGGCAAACGTGCCCACATCCGGCATGACCTGATCCGTGGGGCGGGGCAGATAGCCCAGAGCCTGCAGCTGCTCCGGCAGATGGACGCTGGTAAGGCGGCTGCAGTCACCGAATACACCGGCAGGCAGGGCGGAAATGGCATCCGGCAGGGTGATGGAAGTCAGATTTGTGCAGTGGTAGAACGCGTAGGGACCAATGTGGGTGATGCTGTCCGGCAGTGTGACGGAAGTCGGCCCGCCTTCGTCCAGCGTTTCGGTGGTGACTGCGCGGCCCATTCGCATACAAAATATGCTGAAACTGATAGGCGATTGCCCGAACTGCGCAAAGCAGCTCTCATCCAGATGGCTGGCAGCAAAGGCGGTAGCGGCAATGGCGGTGACAGTGCGGCCTTCTACAGTGTCGGGTACCACAGCAGGCCGTGCCAGCCGGGGCCAGCGCACCAGCGCCAAAGAGCCGTCCGGCAGAGGGGAAAAATCGGCTGTCAGGGGCAGGGCATCGGTGTCGGCCTCTTCGTTCAGATGGCCGAGCCGTGCAAACTCTGCGCTCATGTCGGGAGCATCGCCGCCCCAATCATCCTCGTCATCCTCCTCCTGCAAGAGAGCTGCCAGCGCGGCTCCGGGCAGGGAGGAGGCCTTTTTTGTTTCCGGGGCGGGAGGTGTCCAGCGGCTGCCCAGCGTTCCGGCGTTGGTTATTTCAAATTGCAGCAGTCCCATTTTACACCAGTCCTGTCAGATCGATCTGGTGCAGAAGCTGCCCCGACTGTCGGTGCAGCAGCAGATCCCGGCTGGCTGCAAAGTAATCGGTGCTGAGAAACTGCCCCAGAAATGCGGTGGCTATGGGGGCTACGGTCAGATCGTTTACCGCCATGCTCAGCTCCGTCCCCTTACCGAAGGCTTCCTGTAAAAAACGGAGCAGATCGCCAAGCTTCTTCTGCGTTTCAGCGACCTCAGCCTGCAGGTCGGCGACCGAGCGCTGATAGCAGGCCTTGAGGGCGGAAAAGGGGGTAGAGCCGGAAAGTTCTCCGTGCCATTGGGCAGTCAGCGACAGCAGATCGAGATAGACCTTCTGCCGGGCAGAGGGGGCTTTGTTGGCTTCGGCGCGCCAGTTGTCCTCCAGCCCGGCGAGGGCGGTCAGGGCATCGCCGGGAACATCCAGTGTCCCGCGCTGGGCTTTGAGGGCGGCCACGATAAGGCGCAGCGCATCGTGGCGCAGGGTGCAGCGTTCCATCTGCAGGAACACGGCTTCCAGCAGCAGGCTGACAAGGCTCATCCGCTCGTCCATCTTGGCGCTGCGTGCCTGCGTGAGGACATCCTCATCCCACACGCCCTGCAGGATGGCATCAATATTGTAGGCCTGACGATATTTCTGATAGAGTTCGTAGTAGATGGCAAAATCCCGGGCGACCTGCTTGTTTTGCAGATACTGGGTAGTCAGCTCCTCGCTGACTGCAAGGCCCAGCTCTTCGTGATACTGCAGGATCTCGGAAAGGTCCTCCCAGGCACGGGGCGTTACCACGGTCAGACCGTCCACAGTGGTCTCGACCTTGTAAAAATCCTCGGGACGGATATCCAGATAGCTGATGACGCTGCGGCTGACACCGTGTTCCAGCGCATAGGCCTTCCATGCTTCATAGCTTGGCTCAACTTCGATCACCTTCAGGCGGTCACGGGTGGCAGCGTCGAACTCCCGGACGCTTTTGTTGAAGCGGGGCGGGTTGCCGGCGGTGACCACCACCCAGCCCTCGGGGATCTGATGCCCACCAAAGACTTTGTATTGCAGGAACAGCAGCATGGCAGGGGAGAGGGTCTCGGAGACACAGTTGATCTCGTCCAGAAACAGGATGCCCTGCGTTTTGCCGGTGGTGCGCATACAGTCGTAGACGCTGGCGATGATCTCGCTCATGGTGTATTCGCTGACCTGATAGTGCTTGCCGCCGTATTCCTTTTCTACGATCACAGGCAGACCCAGTGCGCTCTGGCGGGTGTGGTGGGTCATGGAATAGCTCACAAGGCCAAGCCCCATCTCATCAGCGACCTGCTGCATAATGGCAGTCTTGCCCAGACCTGGCGCACCCAGCAGGAAGATGGGCCGCTGGTGCACCAGCGGAAGTCGGTAGCGGCCCAGAGCGTCCTTCTGTAGGTAGATCTGTACGGTATTTTTGATCTGTTGCTTTGCACTTGCTATATCCATGATTCGGTGTCCTCCTCGGTTCGGGTCTTCTGCGGTTCAAGCAGGCGGATGTTGTCAGTGGTAAGTACAGCCCGAATGGCCCAGCTGGGAACGTGGGGGCTGATGTGGTCGTCACGGTTAAAGATGAAGGCAGTCTTGTAGGCAGGGGATTTTTCCGGGTAGGTGCCCACGCCGTCGGTAAAATAGAGCAGGCCGTTGAGGTTCGTCAGCTTTTTCTCTTCCAGCAGCCTGTCTACATAGGCGAACACCGGCCGGAAGTCGGTACCGCCGAAGCCCCGGAGCTTCAGCCGGGGGATCAGCTCATGCAGCTGGTCCAGACTGGTCAGCCGCTCCACGCTCTGCACCTCGGCATCGCATTGGATGAGATAGATCTCTACCCGCTCGGTGAAGGAACCGCTCTGCCGCAGAACGTCGCAGGTGCGCTGCAAAAAGCTCTGAACGATATCGCCCTGAACACTGCCGGAGGTGTCGATGGCAATCACAAATTCCCGGATGCGCTTGTCGTCCCGGTATTCCAGCGGCTCGACCAGGGGAACGTTGCCGTAGGTGCGCAGACCGTAAGTGTAATAGATGAGGTCAAATTCGTCCTCGGAAAGCTGCAGCACCTCGTTTTGTGCCCCGAACCGGCGAAGAAAGTCGGTATAGTCGCATTCCTCAAAGGTCACAGGCTCTAACCCATCCATCAATGCTCCGGCACGCTTGCCGTGACGGCGGCTGAAGGTCTCCAGATCAGTCTTGGCCTGGCGGGCCAGCTGCTTCCATTGTCTGCGCAGGGCTTCCTTCTGCCGCTGCTGCATCTGCTGCAGCGTTTCGTCCTGGGTGTCGGTTTTGCGCAGTTCGGTCTCGTTGGTGATATCCTCATCCTCCCCGGCGGGCAGCAGCTGTCCGTTGGGGGCCGGACGAGAGCCGGGCCGTGGCGCAGCATACCAGAGCGCATGGCTGTCTCGGGAAAAAAGCTGGGTCAATTCCGCCAGAACATTGGCGGGGTACTGCCGTTCCAGCAGAAAATTATAGATGGCTTCTGCCGTCAGGTGAGGGCAGTCATCCCGCAGGCGGCTGCACCAGCTGTCCTGTGCAGCATCATCCGGCAGGGCGCAGGAGGGGATCTCCAGTTCCCGGATGACTTCCTCTGCGGCAATGTCGCAGGCAAGGCTCCATAGGCGGTGATCCATTTCCTGCCGTTGAAAGGGATGCCCCAGAAGAAAGTGCAGGGTGACATGCAGCAGGGCGCGTGTGGGCACAGACTGCTGTGCCCGGAATGTGCGGAGCAGCGTTTCGGGGCAATAGTATAAGCAGCGGCCATCCCCGGCAAACAGGGTGTCCAGCGCAGGGACGGGGATCGGCTTCAGCTGTTCCAGGGCGGAGGATAAAAAACGCAGGTCGGCAGTCAACCGACTCTGTGCCAGCAGCAGCACCTGTGCGGCCAGCTCGTCCGCCGCAGGAACAGGAGTCTGGATGGGCTCGGGCATAAGAGAAAACTCCTTTCTGCCCCAAGGGCAGGGTGGTATCCTTCAAAAACGGCAAAACCAGCCGACACCACCCGGAGCACCGGGTGGAAGCCTGCTGGTTTGCACGCATTCCGTGGCGTGCTGCGGGTACTCCGCCCGGCAGACGTTTCGGAATCAGAATGAAGGAATGGGTGAAAAAGGAGGAAGGTGTTTCTTTTTGTGAGACCTCAGAACAGCAGCCCACAGGCTACGCAGCCCACAGCGACCATAATAGCAGATGCAACCCATGCGTAGGGGAGGGTGTGCTTCTGGTGGTCGCCCAGGTCCTGGCCGGAAAGGCCCAGCAGCAGGAAGGTGGCACCCGTCAGGGGACTGAGCGGGAAGCCCAGCGTCATCTGGCCCATGATGGAAGCCTTTGCCACAGCCAGTGCGTTGCCGCCCATGGCGGAAACAGCGTTGGCGATGACCGGCATAACACCGTAGTAGTAGGAGTCCGGGTCAAACAGCAGGCTCAGTGGAACGCTGAACAGGCCGACGATGGGGGCAATGAAGGTGCCCATGCTGGTGGGGATGATGGAGACCAGAGCGTCGGTCATGGAAGCCAGCATACCGGAATTTTTGACCACACCGGTGAATGCGCCTGCGGCAAAGACGATGGAGACCATCAGGAATGCGGCCTGTGCGTGACTGTTGATGATCTTGTGCTGCAGATCCACACTGGGGTAGTTGACGATGAGCAGGACGCAGTAGCCGATCATAAAGGTGACAGCCGGGCTGAGGCGGTTGGTAACGAGGATGTACAGGATGACCAGGATCAGTGCCACATTGAAGTACCAGCGCCAGCCGGAGCGGGCCAGTTCGTTGGAGGTGTTGGTGGTCTTTGCTTCGGTCAGACCGGTGATCTCCTGCGCGGGGATGCCTGCAGCAATGCGCTTGGCTTCCTTTTTGCCCAGGAAAGCCGCGACGAGCAGGCAGGTCACCAAGCCTGCGATCCAGGCGGGCATGATGCCCACCCACAGCTCGCTGCCGGTGACTTCATAGCCCAAGCCGGACATGGCTGCGGCTGCACGGACCGTGGGGCCGCCCCAGGGCATAACATTCATGATACCAGCGGCCAGCGCCACGATGGTAGCCTCTACCCAGAGGTTCATTTTCAGCTTCTGGAACAGGGGCATACAGGCGGGGATGGCAATCAGGAAAGTGGTGGCACCGGAGCCATCCAGATGGCAGATGCAGCCGATGAGGAAGGTGCCGATACAGACCTTGACGGGGTCTTCGCCGGTAAACTTCAGGATGCGGTTGATGATAGGATCAAAGACACCGGCATCCGAGCAGGTACTGAAAAACAGGATGGCAAAGATGAACATGACACCTGTGGCAACGATGCTGCTCAGGCCCTTGCCCATATAATCTGCGCTGAGGATGGAAAGTGCCTTGGTAAAGCGGGTGCCGAACGTGATGACCGGCTCAACATAAGCAGTTCCGGCCTTTTCAGCAGCAGCCTGTGCGGCTTGGATGATGACATTGGGGGCGTTGATGAATGCTGCGATGAAGCCGGTGATGGCGGGAACAAAGATCAGAGCTACAAGGGTAGAGACCTTCTTGCTCATGATCAGTGCCAGCACCAGCAGAATGGTGACGAACCCTAATACTGCCAGCATGTGATTTCTCCTCAATAATGTGTGTAAAGGTGGTCGGAGATCAGAACACCTGCTTCTCGTGCAGAGTGTTGAACTGCTCTTCGGTCATGCCCAGAACACCCTCAAAGATGTCCCGGTTGTTCTGCCCCAGCTGGGGAGCGGGTGTGCGCACAGAGGGCTTGGTGTCCATCAGTTTGATGGCACAGCCGTTCACGGTGACCTTGCCCAGGGTGGGATGATCCATCTCCACGAACATCTCGCGCTCCTTGACATGGGGATCGTCCAGGATCTCCTTGATGTTCATAATGGGGCCTGCGGGGATGCCGTGGGCCAGTACCAGCTCGGCGGCCTCGTTGGGGGTCAGATCCTTGATCCGCTCCTCAATGACCTCGGCAATGGCATCCTGATTGGCCAGACGGCCCGGCATATCCACGAACCGGGGATCGGTGATCATGTCCGGGCGTTCCAGCACCTCATTGCAGAGCTTTTCGTACAGCTTCTGGTTGCCTGCCGCGATGATGACCTTGCCGCCCTTGCAGGTGAAGCTGTCGTAGGGGGAAACAGCGGCATAACGGTTGCCCATGGGGGCCGGGATGTTGCCGGTCTCGATGTACTTCAGGGCAGTGTTCTCAGTGGCAGCAATCATGCTGTCCATCAGACTCACGTCCACCCGCTGCCCTTTGCCGGTAATGGTGCGGGCGTTGACTGCGGCAAGGATGCCGATGGTTACATGAAGTCCGCCCAGAATATCACCCAGCGCCGAACCGGCACGGGTGGGCTCCCCGCCCTTGGAACCGGTGATGGACATCATACCGCCCATGGCCTGAGCCAAGATATCATAGCCCGGGCGCAGGTGGTAGGGACCGTAGCAGCCGAAGCCGGAGACCGCCGCATAGATGATGCGGGGATTGATCTCCTTCAGGACATCATAGCCCAGTCCCAGCTTGTCCATCACGCCGGGGCGGTAGTTTTCCACCACGATATCCGCTTTTTTGACAAGCTCCTTGAAGATCTCCTTGCCCTCAGGGGCCTTCAGGTTCAGGGTGATTCCCTTTTTGTTGCGGTTGATGTTGGCAAAATAGACGCTTTCCCGCTCACCATTCAGATTTTTGGCACGGAAGGGGGGATAGCTGCGGGTGTCGTCACCGCCTTTGGGGACCTCGATCTTGATGACGTTTGCGCCCATGTCAGCCAGCATCATGGTGCAGAAGGGGCCGGCAAGCACACGGGTCAGGTCGAGAACCGTCAGGTTCTCCAATGCCATATGTTCACTCATGTTACAGCTCTCCATCCTCAACGTGGATCTTCATGCGCATCACGGCACTGCCCATAGATTTGCCCAGGCTGTCCAGACGCAGGCTCATGGTGGCACCGCCGCCCAGAGCGTGCTTCATAACAAAATTGAAGCCGTTCAGGCTGGGCACGTCGTAGCGGGTGATCTCGCCCTTGACCATGTCGCCAAAGTAGGCTTTGAGTTTTTCGGGGGTCACCTCGCGCTCAATGATCTTATAGTATTCCGGTTTGCGTGCATATACACAGACATTGCTGGTATCGCCCTTGTCACCGGAGCGGCCGTGAGCAATATCGTTCAGATAGATCTCTGCCATCTTACTTCACCTCCAGAATGTGACTTTCGACCTGTACGGCATCGCGGGGCACGGTGGTGGGCCACAGTGCCATCACTTCCTGCACGCGGGCACGGCCGCCGAAGAAGGAGGCACCCGGAGGGCCGTTCAGCTGCAGGGGGCTGATCTCGGGAATGATCTTGGCGCACTCGCTCTTGTCCTCGCTGAACACAGCAATGCGCAGCACGCACTCGTTCAGGTTCTTCAGTGCCTCTTCGCTCATATCGGCCACGCCCAGATGCAGGCTGTTCAGGCCGATGTAGCTGATGTGGATGTCGTCGGCCTTCATGCCGCGGCGCTGCATCTTCTTCATGATGACCTCGGCGCAGTACTGAGCCTTTTCGTAGGCATCAGGCCATGCAAAGCTCAGCATGGAAACAGTCTTCCAGCCCTTGTGGTAACCCACGCAGAGCTTGAGCGTGTCGGGGCGGGGCTTGCCCTTGACACCGCCGATGCGGACACGGTTGTCACCTACCTGGGTGATGGTAGCATGGCTGATATCCACGTTGACATCCGGGGTCAGGTAGTTGGCGGGATCGTGGACCTCGTACAGGAACTGCTCCTTGCAGCTCTGTTCGCAGATGATGCCGCCGCAGTCGGGAGCCTTGGTGATCTCAAAGGTATCATCGGTCAGCTCTGCGATGGGGAAGCCCAGCTCGTCCATGCGGGGGACATTGCGCCAGTCATACATATAGTTGCCGCCGGCACCCTGACCGCCGCACTCCAGCAGATGGCCTGCCATGATGCCGCGGGCCAGATTGTCCCAATCGTCAGCAGCCCAGCCAAACTCGTACTTCAGCGGAGCCAGGAACAGGGCGCTGTCAGCCGCACGGCCGGTGATGACCACATCGGCACCCTCTGCCAGGCATCCTTCAATGCCCTCATGGCCGATGTAGACATTGCAGTTGTAGATCTTGTCCAGAATATCGTTGAAATTGCCGTCGTAGTCGAAGTTGGGGAAGGTCCAGCCATCCTTCAGCAGCTGTGGGATCTTATCCTTGATGTTATCGCCGGTCACATAACCGATCTTATAGCCGCTCATGCTGTTGCCTTCTGCCCACTGGCGGATGCCGTCCACGCAGCCATTGATGTTCATGCCGCCTGCGTTGGTGCAGATCTTGATGTGCTTGTCCCAGGCTTCCTTGCCGGCCTCCTTCAGGATGCGGGTGGTGAAGTCGGGCGCAAAGCCCTTGGTGGGGTCCTTGAGCTGCTGCTTTGCCATGATGGAAAGAGTCAGCTCTGCCAGATAATCACAGCCCATATACTGGATATCGGCATTGCGGATCATGTGGATGGCCGCGTCCGGGCTGTCGCCCCAGAAGCCCTGGCCACCGCCGATTGCAACTTTCTTCATTCGATAGCCTCCTTATAAATGGAAAGGTGATATCAGCGCCAAACATCAGTATGACGTTTGACTCAATCGTCGTACTGAGTGTAGTACAACGATTTACTAATGTCAAGAAAAAAACGAAGTTTGGAGGAAAAGAAATGCAACTTTGTTGAAACGGCTAAAAAGGAAAAAGAAAAATATACAGAGTGCACAAAAACGGCTGGTTTGAGATTGGAGAGGCTTTTTTGGCTTGTCAAGATACGGGGAAACGGGTACAATAAACCTGATATCAGAAAAAGGTGGGGAAGAGCATGGTTACGATCAAGCAGATCGCGCAGGAGGTCGGAATCTCGTCCAGTACGGTCAGCATTGTTTTGGGCGGCAAGGCGGCAGAGCGGAAGATCAGCACGGCCACGCAGAAAAAAATTTTTGCGGCGGCGGCACGGCTTGGCTACCAGCCCAATATGGCTGCCCGGAGTCTGCGGGGCGGCAGCGGTGCCAATGAGCTGGTGGTGGCCATGTTCTGGGCACAGGATTTCCGGGCCAGCATGATGCTCCGCTTCTGGGATGGTCTGCGGGCCGAGATCGAAAAAACGGCACGTCCGGTGCGGCTGGTCATCTATCCGTATGTCAACGACCACCTGAAGGAAAGCGAGGCACTGACCAGTGGCGCAAACTGTCATGCGGCCATCATCTGCAATGCGTCCTATGCGGATCTGCAGTTTTTGGAGGACACGCAGCTGCCGATCCCGGTGGTGCTGTACAACCGTGTTTGCAATGGGTATTGCAGCGTCAATGTGGATGATCTGAAGATGGGTGCTCTGGCGGCGCGGGCTTTTGCCGATCAGGGATGCAAGACGGCGGCAGTTCTGACGAGCAGCCCGGTCTTTGAGGGGATGGAAAACCGGATGCATGGGTTCCGGCTGGAAGGGGAGCAACACGGGTTGACGATCCTGGCCAACCGGTATTGTGATAACAGCATACGAGGCGGTTACGAGGCGGTTTCGCATCGGCTGCGGCATGAGTGGAAGCAGCAGCTGCCGGACGCAGTGTTCTGCGGTTCCTCGGCCATTGCGCACGGTGCGTTGCGGGCTTTTTGTGAGGCTGGATATATCGGCGAAAAACTGCCCCGGCTGATCGCTGTAGGCAACGGCCCGGAGGAAATGGATGCGTTTTCGATCCCGAGCCTGAGCGTAGTCTATCTGCCCATGGAGGATATGGCGCGGGAGTGCATCCAGTTGGTGCTGGGGCAGCTGGACGGTCGGATCGCCACGGCGGAAAGCCGACTGCTGCCGATCGAGTATGTTCCCAGGGAGAGCTGCGGGCCGCTGACAGAAGACGCTGCACAATAAAAAAGCCCCGCACCGGCACGCAAACGTGCGCAGTGCGGGGAAGAAAGAGCAGTCAGCCCTCGGCGCTGATACAGTACATGGAAAAGGTGCTGGAAAATAACAGGGCATCGGTCTCGTCTGTGATCTCCACAGCCACCACACAGATGTGCCGACGGCGGCTGACCGTCCGGCCGCGGGCTGTCAGGTGACCGGCTTTGATGTTGTGGATGAAATTGACCGAAGCATTCTGGGTGACATACTGCCGTCCGTCAGAGCGGGCAGTTAGCCCGGCACAGCAGTCGGCCATGGTAAAAAATGCGCCGCCGTGCACAAAACCGTAGATGTTGGTGGTGTCCCGCCGGATGTCCAGCGACATGACAGCGCTGTCCGACGTTACCGATACGATCTCGATGTGATTGTACTGCATGAATGGATTTTCAAGCATTTGTGCAATGTTCTGTTCCTGCATAAGGAGCCTCTTCTTTTTGATTGTAGTACAACGTTGTACGGAATGACTTGGACGGTTTTTATTATAATCGCATTTTCCGCAGGATGCAAGCAGCAGGAGGTTTGAAAATAAATGGAACGGCCATCATTACGCAGGCAGCTTGTAATGATCTTTCTGGGAATCGCCATTCCCATTGGGATTCTGCTGGGGCTGCTGCTCTTTTTTTCAGGGCTTTATAGCCGCAACCGGCTGGCAGCTGCGGCATCCGGCGGCCTTGATATGTTTACCACAAATTTTGAGAATCAGCTGGATTCGGTGGAAAACTACCTGCTCAATCTGTCATTGAACGATGCGACCTTTCGCAGCCTAAGCGAACAGACCGACCGCACCCGCGCCTACCTGGATGCCTATGAGATCGCACAGGGGTTCCCGGCGGTATTGGCTGCCAATGATACCCTGATGGGTGTGGTACTGCGCAGCGGTTCGGGCAACCTGTATGTGGGGCGCTACGGTGCAGCTGCCCAGCAGCTCAAGCAGAAACTGAATCTGGAAGCGTATCTCGGCCAGCCGGGCCAGACCAATAAAATGATGACAAAGGGATGGTATCTGCGCACCATCGGCCAGCGGCTATACCTGCTGCGCAGTGTTTTCTACCAGAAAGCCAGCCTGACCGCAGCGGTGGATCTGCGGCTGGTGTTTGAAGAACTGGTGGAGGACTATGGGCTGGACGGCCGGGTCATTGTGATGAACGACAGCGGCAATGTGTTGGTAGGGGATGCCAACCTTCTGCCCACAAAGATGGAATGGAACAGTGAGGGGTATTGCCTGACAAAGGTGGGCAGGGACAGCCGACTGGTGGTGCGCAAACAGGTCAAAACGCTGACGGTATTGTATCTGGTTCCCTACCAGCATTTCGGGGTGGACTTTGCGCCGTATCAGATCTTGCTGGTGATGGGCGCTATTTTTGTTCTGCTGGCGATCCCGTTTCTCCTGTTTTATATGAAGCAGGAGATCTTTGCCCCTATGACGGCGTTGGTGAGCACCATGGACAGGATCGGCCGTGGTGAACTTTCGGTGCGCTCCAGTGTGGATTATCGCAACGCTGAGTTTACGCAGGTGAACGAGACCTTTAACCGGATGATCGACCAGATCACCCAGCTGAAGATCGACGGTTACGAAAAGGAGCTGGAAGCCCGCCGCAACGAGATGACCGCCCTTAAGCTGCAGATCCGGCCCCACTTTGTGCTCAACTGCCTGAAAAGTGTCTATGCCATGGTGCAGACCGGCAGCCGCGAGGATGCCCAGCAGCTGATCCTGCTGCTGAGCCGGTATCTGCGCTATATCCTCTCCTTTACAGCGACCACAACGCCTCTGCACACCGAGATCGAACAGTGCTGCAACTACGCGGAACTTTCCAGCGTGGGGCAGAACGATCCCGTGGAGGTAGTATGCGAGATCGACCCGGAACTCAGCGAATTGCCCTTGCCGCCGGTCTCACTGCTGACGCTGGTGGAGAACAGCGTCAAGCACGGCAAGATGATCGGCAAAACGCTGAAGATCACGATCACTGCAAAGCTCCTCGAAACGGAAGAGGGCTGCATGGCTGATCTTTCGGTGGCGGACAATGGCACAGGCTTTACGGCAGGGGATCTGAAGCAGCTGAACAGTGCAGCCCCGCAGGAGGAGAATGGACAGCACGTCGGGCTGTTCAATGTGGTACGGCGGCTGCAGCTGCTCTATGGGGAGCAGGCAGCCATCGCCTTTACCAATAACCGCCGGGGCGGCGGTGCCAGGGTGGAGCTGTTCCTGCCGATAGATCCGGTCTTACAGAAGAAGGAGGGAGAAACAGCATGAAACTGCTGATCGTAGATGATCAAAACACCGTGGTGCAGGGGCTTTTGCACTGCACCAACTGGGCAGCAATGGGATTTACTGTGGTGGATACGGCTCTGAACGCTGTGGATGCCAAGGCCAGCCTGCTGCGGCAGGAGGCCGAGGTCATGCTCTGCGATATTGAAATGCCCATGGAAAGCGGGCTGGATCTGTTGGACTGGCTCCGGCAGCGAGGGATGACCACCCGCTGCATCTTCCTGACAGCCCACGCTGAGTTCAAATATGCGCAGGAGGCACTGCGGCTGGGCGGTTTTGACTATATCATGCAGCCTGCCCCTTATGAACAGGTTGCGGATGCAGTGAGCCGTGCGCTGGATAATGTAAAGGAGGAACGGGCGGCGCTGGAACTGCAGAGCAGGGGCGCTGTTTTTGACGACCAGAAAAAGGAGATCGTGGAGACTATGCTGCGGGGCTTTCTGTTGGGCAACGCCCCGGGAAGCAGCCTGACCGCGTTTGAAGAACTGAGCCTTGTGCCCCGGCGGGAGCGGGAATGCTGGGTTGCCCTGATGCAGCCGCTGCGCTGGAAGCAAGGCGAGGAGCCGTGGGAGCTGAGCCTGCTGAGCACGGCAGTGGGGAATATGAGCAGCGAGGTGTTCACGCCGCTGCAGGTGCTCAGTGTAACGGTGGCGATCCCTGCGGAGCAGTGTCTCGTTCTGGTGCTGCAAAGCCGGGTGGGGGAGCCGCTGGAGGCAGACTATATCACCCGGCAGCTGAATTATCTGCAAAGTGCGTGCGCGCAGTATATCCACTGTGAAGCGGCCTTTTATCCGGAGGGGCCGCAGCCCTTTGAACAGGCACCGGAGATCTATCAGAAGCTGCTGCAGCAACGGAGCGAGAATGTGGCCCTGAAAGGCGGTGTTCTGCTGGGCCGCCCAGCGGAAAAAGCGCCGGAAGTGTTCCGTATCCCGCAGATCGGTGCATGGCAGAAGCTGCTGCAGGCAGGATGTGCGCAGGCAATGGAGCAGGAAGCCTGCCAGCTGCTGGACAAGCTGACGGCCAACAATCAGCTGAACAGCCAGACCTTGCGGTATTTTTATCAGGATTTTATGCAGATGCTCTTCTCCTTGCCGGAAAAGAAACGGCAGGACGATATGTTCCGGGAGCCGGAAGCCTTGGAACTTTACCGCAACGGCATGAAGACCGTGCCGGATATGAAGGCGTTGGTCCATTATGTGGCCTTGGTCTGGGATAGCGAAACGGAAGAAAATAGTCAGAGTACCGTGGAGATCATTATGGCTTACATTGCCGAGCATCTGGAAAACGAGCTGCGCCGGGAAGAACTGGCCGAGGCTGTCCACCTGAATCCGGATTACATGGCCCGGCTTTTTAAGAAAGAGACCGGCATGAACCTGAAGGATTATATCATTCAGCAGAAAATGCAGGAGGCACAGAGCCTGCTCTGCACCACCAATCTGCCCATCAGCCTGATCGCGGCAAAGGTTGGGTATACGAATTTCGGGCATTTCTCCACTTCTTATAAGAAGTTCTATCACAAGACCCCACAGGAGGAGCGCAGCGCAGCATTATGAGAGAAACAAGGATGGCTCGCAGGACATTTTTACAGCTGACCGGTGCTGCAGCCGGAGCAGCTCTGCTTGCTGGCTGCGGGGAGCGGGCGGAATCGGCGGCAGAAAGTGGAACAGAGCCCATGGTTACAGTGCTGATGCCGGGCCAATCGGATGAAACTGCCTGTGTCCGCATTTCGGCGGCGCTGAGCGAAGTCACAAAGCAGAAGCTGGGCTTCAGCGTTTCCATCGAGCAGGTGGCACCCACCAATTACTCGGCAGAGCTGTGGAAACGGATGGTCTGCCAGACCATGCCGGATCTGTTTTTCCTCACAGAGAATCAGCCGCTGGATGTTTACCTGAATCAGAACTGCATCCTGCCCCTGAGTGCGCTTCTGGAAGAACATCCCGGGCTGAAAGCTCTGTTCTCAGAGCAGCAGTGGGCAAGTAAAACCTATTACCGCCGTATCTATGCGGTCCCGGCACGGGCAGTCTCGATGTATCAGATCGGCTTTCTGGCCCGGGCCGACTGGATACGGGAGCTGGGTGCCAGGCCGGAGAAGATCACGGATCTGGATGCTCTGCACGACCTGCTGATGCAGGTCAGGCAGCGTCGGCCCAATGCAGAGGGGGTCCTGCCGGATAATGGACAGGTTTTTCCTTTTCCGGAACTGGATCCTCTGGGAGATACCTTTGGTGTTCTGACCGAAGAAAGCGGCACCACCGTTGTCAACTGGTATGCCGCAGATGCTTACAGCAGGCTTTGCAGAACGATGCATCAGTGGTATCAGGAAGGATTGATCCTGCGGAATGCCAGCCTGCGGGATGAACCGGCCACCGATCGGATGCGGCTGGGCAACAGCTTTGGCTTTTTTGCACGGCTCAACCGGGATTCACTGGACTGCTGCACCCGGGCCTGTGGCACAGAGCTGACTGCCATCCCGCTGGGGCCGACCATTCAGAACGGCTCCATCCCGGTGGAGAGCTGGTGTCTGCCGGTGACCAACAGCCACCGCAGGGAGGCACTGGCTCTTCTTGAACTGTTGTACACGGATGCATCCTGTTATGATCTCTTTGCGAACGGAGATGGGAAAGAGGAACAGCTCCATCCGTGGCAGAATCTGTATCTCAACGCCAGCGGACTGATGCCGGAAACAGACGAGCAGCCGCAGTGGGTCTCTCCGGCCTATGGGTTCAGCTTCAACAACAGTGCAGTTGCCGCAAAGCTGGATGCCTGCCGGGCACTGAAGAACAGCTATCACAATGGGCTGATGTGCGGCTATCTGGATTCGGAAGAGGCACTCCCGGAGTTTTTGGAAGAACTGGAACAGGCCGGAATACAGGAGATCCTTCAGGCAAAACAAAGCGCATTGGATAACTGGCTGAACGCATCGCACTGAAACAGGCAGGGCTGGGAGACCGGCCCTGTTTTCGTTTTTTTGGACAGAAGAAACCTCTGAAAATGAAAAACAGAGGTCGGAAACTTGAAAAAATGCGGCAGCTCTCGGAACAGGAACACGGAAAATGAAAAATTAGTTTCGGTTTTTTGGTAGCTGGAAAAGCTCCCGGTGCGCTAAACTAAATACAACAAAAGCACGGCAGACACAGAACCGTGCAGACGAACGCAAGAATAAGAAGGACAAGAAGGAGAAACCACTATGAAACGAATCTCTCGTCGGAACTTCCTCAAGGCGATGGGCATCTCTACCACTGCTCTGGCACTGGCTGCCTGCGGCGGATCTTCCAGCTCCACCGCAGCCGGCACCGCCGGTTCTTCCGCTGCCAGCGCAGCAGCAACCGGGGAACCCAAGGCAGGCGGAACCCTTCGCCTGTGCTACGGCAACCCCATTGCAACTCCTGGCTATACCCCCCGTGCAACCGGTAATGCACTGCTGTTCTATCTGAATCTGGCTTATGAGAACCTGCTGACCTATGACAATGACGGCAATATGGTTCCCAAGTTGGCTACCGAGTGGGACGTGAACAATGATGAAAACAGCATCACCTGGACCCTGAGGGAGAACGTCAAATTTGCCGACGGTGAGCCGTTCAATGCCGAGGCAGTCAAGCGCAATATTGAAGAGTATCAGGCCAATAACCGTACCGAGACCGCAAACATTGCCGAGTGCCAGATCATTGACGACACCCACATCAAGATGATGATGGCAGAGCCCAACTCCTCTACGCTGGAATCCGTTGGCTTCTTCGTTTACTACATGAGCCCCAAGGCACTTGAGAACCCCAGCAGCCTGGATGCCGCTACCTGCGGCACCGGCCCCTTCCAGTTGAGCGAGTTCGAGAACAACGCCTACGCTATCTATACCAAGAACGAGAATTACTGGAAGGAAGGCCTGCCCTATCTGGATTCCGTCGAGATCACCGTGGTCACCGAGTCCAGCACTGCTGAGACCGCATTCCGTGCCAATGAGTACGATATGCTTCAGGTACTTGATATGTCTCCGCTAGTCAAACAGGATCTGGACAATGATGGCATCTATGTGGCTGAACGTAATGAAAACGGTATGGGCGTTGGTACACTGGGTCTGATCCCCAACAGTGCCATTGACGGCCCCTGGGCCGATGCTCGCGTCCGTCGTGCAATGTGCTACGCCATTGATGTGGATGCACTGAATGCTGCTTTCCTGATGGGTACGGCACAGATGACTGATCAGTGGGCAGTTCCCGGTGCAGTTACCTACAATGATGATATCAACCACTACAAGTTCGATCCCGACCGTGCAAAAGAACTGCTGGCCGAAGCTGGTTATGCAGATGGCTTCAACACCAACATCGTAACGGTGAGTACTATTTCTGATATGTTCACGGCCATTGCCAACATGCTGGACGAGGTGGGCATCCACTGCAACATCCAGCAGGTCGATGGTGCTACCCAGAACCAGCTGTACATGGATGGCACCTGGGAAGGCCTGATGCCCCATTGGACGACCGTTTCTCCCGATCTGGGCCTGTACATGGGCCGTCATCTGGATTACAACGGCGCTTACTACGCCAAGGGCATCCAGCATCCGGACAAGGAAATGCAGCTGCTGGAGGAGATCCGCCGCTGCATGGATCCCGACGAGAAGCACAAGCTGGAAAAGGAAATGCAGGCAGCAATTTACGATGCTGAGACCGGTTCCTGCCTGTTTGGCCGTCCGCTGATGGTCAACGGTTCTACGATGTACAAGTATGATTACGTCATCGACGACCACGCTACCGAGGCATTTACCTCCGCATGGGATCTGTCCGCCTGCTGGCTGAACAAGTAAGCGACCAACCTTAGTGTATCACGACCGGAATACGTTTCTCCTTATTTCGGCAGATTCCGGCGCGGGTAACTGCGCCGGAATTTGTTTTAGAGGGGGAGAAAGGTTCCGCAGGAAATGGAGCGAACTATGAAATCGAACAACCTTGCCAAAATGATCGGCAAGCGTGTGGTGCAATCCTGCATCACCATTCTGCTTGTCACTCTGTTCGTCTTTGCCCTCATTCAGATGGTTCCGGGCGATCCCGTAGCCAACTATCTGGGAGCAACCGCTACCGAAGAGCAGATCACCTATTACCGCCACCTTTATGGTTTCGATCGTCCGGTCATCGTCCAGTATCTCAGCTGGATCGGCGGCCTGTTCCGGGGCACCATGGGCCAGTCCATCAGCTATCAGTCTGAGATCGCTGACATCATCCTGCCCCGTTTGGGCACCACCCTGACCATGGTGATCCCGGCTTTCATCATCGGAACGATCACCGGTATCCTGTTCGGCATCATTGCTGCCAAGAACCGCGGCAAGGTCATTGACAGTGTGATCTCCTTCTTTGCGAACATCGGTGTTTCGATGCCCATGTTCTGGCTGGGCATGATGGGAATGCTGGTGTTTGCCCTCAAACTGCGGGTCCTGCCCAGTTCCGGCTATGTGCCCATTACCCGTGATTTTGGCGGCTGGCTCAGCCATATGATCATGCCCATCATTGTGCTGAGTCTGGGTGTCAACGCTGGTTTTGTTCGTCTGACCCGCTCCTCCATGCTGGAAGTCATGCGGCAGGATTATGTGACCACTGCCCGTGCCAAGGGCGTTTCCAAGAAGGATGTTACCTTCAGGCACCAGCTGCGCAACTCCATGATCCCCATCGTCACCACCATGGGTATGCGCCTGGGTTCCATGGTGGGCTCCACCGTCCTGATCGAGAGCCTGTTCGTCATCCCGGGTCTTGGCAGCGTGATGATGAACGGCATCAGCAACCGTGACTTCATGCTGGTGGCGAACGGCGTGCTCATCATCTCCATCTTTGTTGCCATCTGCAACCTCGTGGTCGATATCCTGTACGGCATCATCGATCCCCGCACTCGCTAAAAGGAGGAATGAACTGTGGAAAACAAGACAAAAAAGAAGGGTCTGCTGGATCGTATCACGTCCTCCCGCGTGTTCCGGGTCATGTTCAGCCGCAAGATCATCGTGGTCTGCGCAATTTTGCTTCTCATCATGGTGCTTATCGCCATCTTCGCACCGGTGATTGCTCCCTATAATCCCAACAAGGATGATCTTTACAATGTTCTGAAGGGCTGCTCTGCCGAGCACTGGCTGGGCACCGACTCCAATGGTCGTGATGTTCTGAGCCGCATCATCTATGGTGCCCGCATCTCCTTTACGGTCGGTATCGTGGCCGTGGTCATTTCCAGCGTCATCGGCATGGCACTGGGCCTGATCGCCGGCATGGCAGGCGGTGTGGTGGATGCCTTCATCATGCGTGTCATGGATGCTATGATGGCTGTGCCCATGCTGATCCTGGCTATGTTTCTGGGCGCGATCCTGGGTCAGGGCCTGGGCAATGTCTGCCTGGCCATCGGCATCTCGATGGTGCCCGGCTACGCCCGTGTCACCCGCGGTCAGGTGCTGAGCGTCCGCAATGCCGATTATGTCACCGCCGGTACCCTGTGCGGTGCATCCCGGATCCGCAACACGCTGGTGCATGTGTTCCCCAACTGCCTGTCCGTCAACATCGTCAGCATGACCGCCAGCCTGGGTGGTGCCATTCTGGCCGAAGCGAACCTGAGCTTCCTGGGCATGGGCATCACGCCCCCGACTCCCAGCTGGGGCGCAATGGTCAGCGGTGGCTATAAGTACCTGTCCACCCAGCCCATCATTGCCATTGCTCCCGGCATTGCGATCATCATCGTGGTGCTCTGCTTCAATATGTGCGGCGACGCTCTGCGCGATGCCCTCGACCCGAAGCTGCGCGGCACATTGGGCAGCGGCAAAAAGACCAAGCGCGCAATGCGCACCAAGAATGTGAAAGAGGTGGCCTGAAATGAGCGACAAGCTGCTGGAAGTCAAAAACCTGAGCGTTGAATATGATACCGAAATTTCCACCGTCTACGCTGTCAATGGTCTGGACCTGGATCTGAATTACGGCGAGACGCTGGGGCTGGTGGGTGAGACCGGTGCCGGTAAGACCACCACAGCCCTGAGCGTCATCCAGCTTCTGCCGGAAGGCATCGGTTTTGTGACCGATGGCTCCATCAAGCTGGATGGTGTGGATATGCTGAATGCTCCTGAGGAAAAGATCCGTGCCATGCGCGGCAGTGTGGTATCCATGATCTTCCAGGATCCCATGTCTGCCCTGAACCCGGTGATGACCGTGGGGGCCCAGATCATGGAGGTACTGAAGATCCATCATCCGGAGCAGAGCACTGCTCAACTGGAAGCCCGTGTGGACGAGATGATGGAGTTGGTGGGCATCCCTGCAAAGCGTAAGGTGGAGTACCCCCATCAGTTTTCCGGCGGCATGAAGCAGCGCATCGTCATTGCCATTGCGCTGGCCTGCGAGCCGAAGCTGATCCTTGCCGATGAACCCACCACCGCACTGGATGTGACCATTCAGGCCCAGATGCTGGGCCTGATCAACGAACTGCAGAAGCGGCTGAACACCGCCATGATCCTCATTACCCACGATCTGGGTGTTGTGGCCCAGACTTGCGAAAAGGTCATGGTCATGTACGCCGGTGAGGCCATCGAGTACGGCACAGCAGAGGATATCTTTGAGACCACGCAGCGCCACCCCTACACCCAGGGGCTGTTCAACGCCATTCCCAAGCTGGATGAGAACACCAAGCGTCTGGAGGCCATTGAGGGGATGATGGCTGACCCCACCCAGAAGATCGAGGGCTGCCGCTTTGCTGACCGCTGCAAATATGCCACTGCAGCCTGCAAAAAGGCCCAGAAGATGCGGGAGGTCACACCGGGCCACTTCATCCGCTGCTGCCGGTTTGATCCGCCGCAGTCCAACACCTGAGCCGGGAGGAAATGACAATGGAAGAAAAGGTTTTGATCGAGGCAAAGAACCTCAAAAAATACTTCAAAGTCGGCGCAAACAGCCAGCTCCATGCGGTGGACGGCGTGAACTTCAAGATCAAGCGCGGCACCACACTGGGCGTGGTGGGCGAGTCCGGCTGCGGCAAGTCCACGCTGGGCCGCCTGCTGCTGCGGCTCTATGATGTTACCGATGGTCAGATCATCTACGACGGCACCGACATCACCAAACTGAATGCCAAGGAACTCAAGCCCATCCGTGCCCGGATGCAGATGATCTTCCAGGATCCGTCCGGTTCGCTGGATCCCCGCAAGAGCGTGAAGGAACTGATCGGAGAACCGCTGAAGATCTATAAAGCCTGCAAAAACCGTGACGAATACGATGCCCGCATCGCCCAGATCATGGAGACCGTCGGCCTGGATGAGCGTTATGCAGAGAGCTTCAGCCACGAGCTGGATGGCGGCCGCCGCCAGCGCATCGGCATTGGCCGCGCATTGGCTATGGACCCGGAGTTCATCATCTGCGACGAGCCGGTCTCTGCACTGGACGTTTCCATTCAGGCACAGATCCTGAATCTGCTGATGGATCTGCAGGATGAGAAAAAGCTGACCTATGTCTTTATCACCCACGATCTGAGCGTGGTCAAGCACATCAGCCACGAGATCATGGTCATGTATCTGGGCCAGTGTGTGGAATATGCCAAGACCGAGGATCTGTTCAAGAATCCGCTCCACCCCTATACCAAGGGTCTGCTGGATGCTGTGCCCATCCCCAGCCTGAAGGCCAAAAAGCTCTCCACCGAGGTCATGCGCGGCGAACTGACAAGCCCTGTGGACCCGGCTCCCGGTTGCCGTTTTGCGGCCCGCTGCCCCTATGCAACAGATGCCTGCCGCGGCAGGGATATCCCCTTGAAGGAAGTGGAACCTGGCCACTTTGTCAGCTGCACACGCTTTTGAGAACACGGAAAGGCGGGAAAATCGATGACAGAGGAAGAAAAAAAGGCCGCTGCCGAGCAGAAGCAGCGTGAGATGGAAGAGATGATGCGGCAGGCGCAGGAGAGCTACCGGCAGGAATATGCCAGTATGCCCTACGACGGCCCAGTCTATGGCTGCCGCCGGGAGGAGCTGATGCTGCCCATGCAGGACGGAGTGAGGCTCTATACCGAGATCTTCAAGCCGGAGGGGCTTGCACAGTTCCCTGTGCTGATCCAGCGCAGCTGCTATCCCAATCAGCAGCCGCTGTATGAGATCAACGGAGCAGAACTGACCCGCCGGGGCTACGGCTATGTGATCCAGACCTGCCGCGGTACGGGCAAGAGCGAGGGACATTGGGAACCCAACGTCAATGAGCGCCCGGATGGCCGCGATACCCTGCAGTGGCTCAACGACCAGCCCTGGGCAGAGAGCATCGGCTATTTCGGAGCCAGCTATCTGGCCCTGACCGGCTGGGCCATTGCAGACATCGTTCCACCCAAGGTCAAGGGAATGATGCTGACGGTCTATGGCACCGACCGTTTCAAATCGGCTTATGAAAAGGGGCTGTTCCGCCACGATGTGCTGACTGGCTGGGCAATGCAGAATGCAGGTCATCCGGTCACAGCGGACTATCTGGAAAGCTGCCGCTTCCGTCCCCACGACAAGGTGGATGAAGCGCTGTGGGGTGGAACGCTGGACTGGTATCAGGACTGGATCCACGCCACCCGCCGCACAGATGCCTACTGGCAGCAGGGCTGGTGGAAGCTGTTAGCCGATGTGCCCGGAAATACCAAGGTTCCGGTGTATATCATCGATGCATGGTACGATCACCATTTTGGCAGTGCCATCAATACCTATGCCTCTCTGGCCCCTGAGACCAAAGAGCACAGCTGGCTGGATATCGGCTGCTGGAATCATATGTCCCAGCCCTGCATTGCGTGGGGCGAACAGCACAATCTGGAAAACGGCGACATCCACCGGATGCTGGAATGGTTCGATCTGCTGCTGAAGCAGAAAAAACAGCCGGAAAAGCGGGTGCGCACCTATGTAATGCGGGAGGACCGCTGGAAAACGCTGGAGGCATGGCCCGCCCCCGTGAGCCGGACTGAAAAGCTTTATCTGGGTGAAACAACTCTGAATGCCGAGCCGGCAGAAGGAAAGCGCACCTTTGTATATGACCCGGAGACCCCCGTGCCCAGCCATGGCGCAGAAAGCGTTCTGACCACCATTGCCGAGGCGGGCAGCCTGCTGCAGCCGGAGCCGGACTATCGGCCCGATGTGGTCAGCTTCGTCAGCGCTCCGCTGGAAAAAGCACTGCCCATTTGTGGACAAATCAAGGTGCACCTGAATGTCTCGACCGATGTGGATGATACTGCCTTCACTGCCAAGCTGATGGAGGTGTTCCCGGACGGAAGGGCCTATAACATCCGGGGCGGCATCACCACCATTGCTGCCGACCTGCCGGAGGGGCAGACCTATACTCCCGGCCAGACAGCAAAGGTCTGTGTGGAGATGTGGGATATGAACTGGACGGTACAGCCCGGCAGCTGCCTGCGGCTGGATGTCTCTTCTTCCGACTTTCCGCAGTACGCCGTTCACAGCAATTACGCAGGAGTCTGGTCTGAACAGGGAAAGACCCGCATCGCCCACCAGAAGATCTTGCTGGGGGAGGGCAGTTTTGTAGAACTGCCCCTGCACGAGAACTGAGAGAAAGGAACCAAGACCATGACGGAACAGGAACGAAATGTCCTTCTGAACGAACTGCGGCAGCAGGAGAGCCAACGGGAAAAGCAGATCAAGCGGGAGCGGTTCCGCCGCTTGAATCCTTATGCAAAGAAAGGAGCGGTGGTGTTTGCCGGCTCCAGCCTGATGGAACAGTTTCCATTGTATGAGTTTTTGCAGGACGATGATCTGCACTGCACCTTGTACAACCGGGGCATCGGCGGCTTTACCACCACCGAGCTGCTGGAGGCCATGGACGAGTGCATCCTTGAACTGCAGCCTGCGCACCTGTTCCTGAACATCGGCACCAATGACCTGAACGGCCCGGACTACGACCGCGCCGCCATGCTGGGCCGGTATGAGGAGATCGTGCAGCAGATCCGGAAAAAACTGCCCGAAACAAAGCTCTACCTGCTGGCCTATTATCCGGTAAACCCCACCGTGGCCGAAGATCCGGGCCTGATCGAATGCTTCCGCTGGCGCACCAATGAGCGTATCCGGGAGGCAAGCGAGGGCGTGCAGGCGTTGGCCCGGAAATACGGAGCGGAATTCCTCGACCTGAACAAGGACCTGTACGATGCTGCCGGAAATCTGAAAGCGGAGTACACCATTGAGGGAATGCACCTGTATGCCAACGGCTACCGCCCTGTGATGGATGCTCTGCTGCCGCTGCTGCGCAAAATCGGAGAAGAACAGGGAGGAAAGCAATGACCGGAGTCTTTGGTGTTGTTCTGGGTCAGATCCTTCTGATGTTCCTCTATCTCATCATAGGTTATGTGCTTTATCGTACCGGACTGATCACCCAGGAGGGCAGCAAGGCACTGGCTCACCTGCTGTTATATTGCGTGCTGCCCTGTGTTGTGCTAAAATCATTTTGTATTGAGTATTCGGCAAAGGGAGCTGTGGAATTGGCTGTCAGCATTGCGGCAGGTGCCGGGGTGTTGCTGCTCTCCATGGCGGTGTCGTGGCTCTTTTTCCGCAAAGACCCCATGGCGCAGATCGGTGTGGCTTTTTCCAACGCCGGGTTCATGGGATTTCCGCTGGTCACAGCAGTGCTGGGTGGAGAAGCCGTGTTCTACGCAGCAGGCTTTGTGGCCCTGCTGAATGCTTTGCAGTGGACCTACGGCCAGGCAAAGCTTTCCGGGGACAAAAAGTACATCCAACTGGGGGCAGTGCTCAAAAATCCGTTGGTGCTCTCCCTGTTGGGCGGTGTGATGATCTACTTCTGCCGCATCCCGGTGCCGCAGTTCCTCCGCACCCCCATGGGGGCCATTGCGGGCATGAACGCTCCGCTTGCCATGATCGTGCTGGGTGTCTATCTGGCCAGGACCGACCTCAAAGCCATCTTTACCCGCCCCCGGCTCTACGCCCTTTCGGCAGTACGGCTGGTGGTGATCCCACTGCTGACGATCGTCTGTCTGATGCTTCTTCCAGCCGGATGGCGGCAGATCGGTACGGTGCTCATCATTGTGAATGCGGCTCCCATCGGCAGCAACATCGCGGTGTATGCACAGCGTCTGGGGCTGGATTCTTCCTACGCTGTGCAGATGGTCTGTCTGAGCACTCTGCTGTCACTGATCACGCTGCCGGTGATGCTCAGCCAGGCTGCCGCGTTGGGCTTTGCCTGAGTCTGAAAACAACCAACAGAAAGCAGGAGATAAGATGAAACAGTATCTTTTGATCGACATCGGCGGCACCTTCATCAAGTACAGCCTGGCCGATGAACAGGCCCGGAAAATCTCTGGTGGAAAGGTTCCGACACCGCTGACGAATATGGATGACCTTCTGGCGGTCATCGAGGGCTTTGCCGCTCCCCTTCAGGGACAGTTCGTGGGCTGCGCCATCTCTATGCCGGGCCGCATCGATACCAGAAACGGCATCGCCCATACCGGTGGAATGCTCAGTGCCTTTATGTGGGAGCAGCCCTTTGCTGCGCAGGTAGAGGCACGGCTGGGCGTGCCGGTGACCATCGCCAACGATGGCAAGTGTGCCGCAGCAGCGGAGGGCTGGACCGGTGCGCTGGCCGGTGTGGAAAATGGTCTTGTGCTGGTGCTGGGCACCGGCATCGGCGGCGGCATCATCCTGAACGGGAAGGTGCTGATGGGCGCTCACGCTGCCGCAGGCGAGGTTAGCGGCCTTGTCTCGGATATTTCAAAGATGGCCGACGATGATTTCAACCTGACCTCGGTAGAGCGGTATTCCGAAGCACCCCTCTGGGCGGGAATGGCCTCGGCAAGTGGCTTGATCTTCGAGTATGCCCGTCGGCAGAAGCATCTGCCGACGGGTAGCCCCATGCCCACCGGGGAAGAAATCTTTGCGGCTTACAATGCCGGGGAGCCGGAAGCGCAGAAGGCTCTCAAGATCTTTGCCCGGCGGGTGGCCGTTGGCATCCTGAGCCTGCAGAATGTGCTGGATGTGGAAAAGGTGGCCATCGGCGGCGGTATCAGCGCAGCGGAGGCTCTGCTGCCTGCGATTCAGGCCGAGTTGGATTGGCTGTTTGAGCGCTGCACAGTCATGCCGACGGTCAAGCCGGAGCTGGTGCGCTGCCGCTATGGCAACGATGCCAACCTGATCGGTGCCCTGAAGCTGTTCTTTGAACAGAACCCCGCCTGAACCAGAACAAAATAGGATAGGAGTAGAAACTTATGAGCGTTTTCCGTGATGATTTCCTGTGGGGTGGTGCTTGTGCAGCCAACCAGTTCGAGGGCGCATGGGACGTGGATGGCAAAGGCCCCAGTGTCCCTGACCTGTGCACCAATGGCTCTCACACCAGCCCGAAATGGGTGACAACTGCTATCCGCTCCGACCGGCTGTATCCCAGCCATGAGGCCATCGACTTCTATCACCACTACGAGGAGGACATTGCTCTCTTTGCCGAGATGGGCTTCAAGACCTTCCGCACCTCCATCAACTGGACCCGCATTTTCCCCACCGGTATGGAGACCGAGCCGAACGAGAAGGGCCTTGAATTCTATGACAAGGTCTTTGACTGCTGCAAGAAGCACGGCATCGAGCCGCTGGTCACCATCAGCCACTACGAGCTGCCCTATGCGCTGGTGGAAAAATACAACGGCTGGGCCAGCCGGGAACTCATCGAGTTCTATATGAACTACTGCAAGGCCATTTTTGAGCGGTACAAGGATAAGGTCAAGTACTGGCTGACCTTCAACGAGATCAACTGCGGCACCATGCCGATGGGCGCGATCCTGGAAACAGGCACCATCCGGGGCTTTGAAGGCCCTACCGACAAGGTGCCGGACAACAAGCAGGAGCGTTTTCAGGCGCTGCATCACCAGTTTGTGGCCAGTGCAGAGGCTGTTCGGTATGCCCACGACCACTACCCTCAGTTCAAGATGGGCTGCATGATCTGCTTTATCACCAGCTACGCACTGACCTGCGACCCGGCCGATGAGATCGCCAACCAGAAGGCCATGCAGATCAGCAACTGGTTCTGCTCTGATATGCATGTCCGCGGCGAGTATCCTTCTTACATGAAGCGCTATTTTGCCGAGAATAACATCACCATCCGGCAGGAGCCGGAGGATGCTGCCATCCTGAAGGCCGGTACTGTCGATTTCTACACCTTCAGCTACTATATGTCCAACTGCATCACCACCCACAAGGATGCCGATGATGTGGGCGGCAACATCATTGCTGGAAAGAAGAATCCTTACCTGAAAGCCTCCGACTGGGGCTGGCAGATCGATCCCGTTGGTCTGCGCTACACCCTCAACGAGATCTACGACCGCTACCGCATTCCCCTGATGGTGGTGGAAAACGGCCTGGGCGCTTACGACAAGAAGGATGCCGACGGAAAGATCCACGACAGCTACCGCATCGACTACCTGCGTGCCCACATCGAGCAGATGGCTGAGGCTGTAAAGGACGGTGTAGACCTGATGGGCTACACCCCCTGGGGCTGCATCGATCTGGTGAGTGCCTCCACCGGTGAGATGGCAAAGCGCTACGGCTTCATCTACGTCAACAAGTTTGACGACGGCACGGGTGATCTGAGCCGCGAAAAGAAGGACAGCTTCTACTGGTATCAGAAGGTCATTGCCACCAACGGCGAAGATTTAGGATAACAAAAACAGACCTCCGGGTGCCATGTTTGCAGTACCGGGGGTCGGTCTTTTTGAAAGAAGGAGGTCATTTATGGAAAAGGCATTTTGCTGTGCGCCGGATTTCCCGGTGGTTCAGACAAATTATGGTCCGGTGCGGGGATATCGCTTCCGGGAGATCAGCAGCTTCAAGGGCATCCCGTATGGGCGGGCGGTGCGCTTCCATGCACCCCAGCCGCCCCAGCCTTGGACAGAGCCGCTGGACGCTTCCAGTTACGGCTGCGTCTGCCCTCTGCTGAGCATCGACAAGCCCAGCGGCGAACTGCGTGTGCCCCACCGCTACTGGGTGCAGGATGAGGACTGCCTGAACCTGAACATCTGGACCCCGGCCTGCGATGCCCAAAAGCGGCCGGTGCTGGTCTGGCTCCATGGCGGCGGATTTTTTGCCGGCTCGTCCATTGAGCAGGTGGCCTACGAGGGCGGAAACATGGCGCGGGAAGGGGACTGCGTGGTGGTGTCACTGAACCACCGGCTGAACATCCTGGGCTACTTGGATCTCTCCGATTTTGGGGAGGAGTACGCAAACTCCGGCAATGCGGGTGGGGATGATATCATCCTGGCACTGCGGTGGGTGCGGGACAATATTGCAGCGTTTGGCGGCGATCCCGGCTGCGTGACGGTATTCGGCCAGTCCGGCGGCGGTGCCAAAGTGACAACGCTGCTGCAGACCCCGGCAGCAGATGGCCTGTACCACAGGGCGATGATAATGAGTGGTGTGCTGGAAGGTTTGCTGAACGACAGTGTCGGCAGCGGCAGGGACTGCGTGCAGGCACTGATGCAGGAGCTTGGCGTGCAGACAGCACAGCAGCTGGAAACCGTGCCCTACCACCAGCTGGCGCAGGCTTACCGGAACGTCAGCCCGGCTCTGAAAGCAAAAGGCGCGAATGTGGGCCAAAGTCCCCACCCGAACCGCTTCTATCTTGGAGATCCGCTCCACAACGGCAGTGGGTTTCGGCCCGAGACTGCGGACATTCCGGTGCTGATCGGTACGGTTTATTCGGAGTTCTACGGTTTCTTTGATGGTCTGAAAGGAGTCGGCCCGGAGGAAGCAGTGGGCCTGTCTGCCGCAGAGACCCTGCGGAAGCAGTTCCGCACTGCCTACCCGCACCGCCCGGAGGAAGACCTGCTGCTGGCAGATACCAGCTTCCGCGCCCCCACGATCAAATATGTCCGGGAGCGTGCCAAGGCGGGCGGAAAGGTGTACAGTTATCTGTTTGATCAGGACTTCCCTCTGATGGGAAAAAGTACCCCGTGGCACTGTGCGGATATCCCATTTGTGTTCCACAACACAGAGCTTGTGCCAGTGTGTGCCTTTGAGGGAGCAAAGCAGCTGGAAGCGGAAATTTTTGGCGCTGTGATGCAGTTTGCCCGTACCGGTGCGCCGGGCTGGGCTGCCAGTACGGAGGATGTGGAACAGACCATGCTTTTCGGCCCCCAAAGCCGTCTGGTGCAGAACCACGATCACGCACTGATCGAAGCATTGGCACCCTTCACAGATTTACGGATGAAAAAAGCGACCCGGGCAGGCGGACAGATCCAGCATTAAAAGCGCCGATCAATACGCGGGAATTCCGGGAAACAGAAAGCAGAACAGGCATCCTGCGTTACCGCTTGGCGGTATCGGGCAGGATGCCTGTTCTGCTATGATGATCTTCATTGCATTTTCTATATCCGCAACAGCCTGACGAGATTTCTGGCAGAGTTCATAGCAGATAAAAACAGCGTGCAGCTTTTCTGCATTTTTGCTTGCTGCCTTATCTGTGCGGAATGGATGCTGCACGCGGCATTCAAGGGTCAAACCGGTCTGCATTCTGTAATTGCCACTTGACCCAACCCGTGGTATAATGAAAGAATCGAATACTATGGGAACAAAGGACAGGGGTCAGAACAGAAAATGGCAAAACGAAAGCGAAAAACAACTGCAAAGCGCGCGTCTGCACGCAGAAAAAGCCGGGCCGAGGAGCGGATGCCGGCGGGGCTGGGCACCCTGTTTGTGGGGCTGCTGCTCATCGTGCTGGCGTTCGTGGAGGGGGACTCCGTCTGGAAGAACGCCCACCAGATCCTATTCGGGCTGTTCGGCTGCGGCAGCTTTGTGCTGGGCGCGGCGGTGTGCTATCTGGCCATCCTCTACACCCGGGGGCAGGACCTGCTGATGCAGGTGTTCAAGCTGCTGCTGGGGCTGATCTTTGCCAGCGGCACGGTCATTGTGTTTTCGGATATCCCCGCCGACCTGACCGCTGCCCAGATGATCGCTGCCTGCTACCAGAACGGCGCAAACGCCTGGCTGGGCGGCGGCGTGCTGGGCACTCTGCTGGGCGGCAACCTGCTCCTGCTCTGCGGGCGGCCTGCGGCCAATCTGGTCATGGCGGTGCTGGCGGCCTGCGCCAGCCTGTATATTTTTGATATCACCCCTGCCGAGTGCTGGCAGTGGCTCTGCAATGTGGGCGGCGGTGTGCATGAAAAAGGCGTGGCGGTCTATGAGCAGAACGCCGCCCGCCGTGCTGAGCGCCTTGCGGCCCGGCAGGCGGAAGAAGAGTACTGCACCGAGGAGCCTGCGGGCGATTACGATGATAATTTTGATGAGGAAGACGTGCCCGGCGGCATTCCGGTGCCCGGGTGGCTGTCCGGCGTGTTCAGCTGGGGCCACAAGGTGACCAAGGAGATGGAAGGCGAAGCGGAACCTGCTCCCGTGGACGATTCACTGGGCTACGAGCCGCCCGCGCCGGTGGAGCCGGAACCGGCTCCCGCCCGGCCTGCTCCGGCCTTTGAGCCGGTCAAGGTGACCTCCAACCATCCCCGCGCGGCGTTTGATATCGACCTTGGGCCGGATACCTCTGTTTCCGAAGGCGGCAGCGAGCCCATTGAGCCCATCATCATCGGGCCGGGCGGCACCTTTGGGCAGGACCCGCTCCAAAAGGCCCCGCCACGGGCCATCGTCAAACCGGTGGTGCCGGATGCCGTGGAGACTGCCGCCGAGGATTTCTTCGCGCCCGCCGGATCGCCTGCTCCGGCCCCGGTGGTGAACCCCACCGTGCCGCCTGCGGCCCCGGAAGCCCCTGCGGCTGGGGCGGCAGAGCCCGTGCAGCCTGAGATGCCGGTGTTCCAGACCCCCACCCTGCCCACCACGGACGAGCCGGTGGTGCCGGTGCGGGTCAGCGCGGAAAACGCGGTGGCCATGCGCAGTGAGCCGGACGAGGACGGCTGGATCAGCATTACCAGCGAACCGGTAGAGGAAAAGGACCTGAACACGCTGGTAGCGGCTGCCATGGAAAAGCCCGCCGCAGGCGAGCAGGCCGCCGCCACCGCCCCGGCCGAGGAGCCGGAGGTGGTGGAGACCTTCCAGTATCAGTACCCCAGCATCGAGCTGTTTGAAAAGTCTGCCGAGGAGGGTGACCCCGGTGCCCAGGACGAGCTGAAGGCCAACGCCCAGAAGCTGGTGGACACGCTGGAAAGCTTCGGTGTGCGCACCCGGGTGCTGGATATCTCGCGGGGACCCTCCGTTACCCGGTATGAGGTCCAGCCCATGGCGGGCGTGAAGATCAGCCGCATCACCTCGCTGGCCGATGATATCGCCCTGAACCTTGCGGTGGCCGATGTCCGCATGGAAGCACCCATCCCCGGCAAGCCTGCCGTGGGCATTGAGGTGCCCAACCACAAAAAGACCCCCGTTTTTATCCGCAGTGTCTTTGAAAGCCAGGCCTTCCTGCGGATGACTTCGCCCTTGGGCGTGGCGCTGGGCAAGGACATTGCCGGTGTGGCCCAGGTGGCCGACCTGTGCAAGATGCCCCATCTGCTCATCGCGGGCAGTACAGGCAGCGGTAAATCGGTCTGTGTGAACAGCATCATCATCAGCATTCTGTTCCGCTCCAGCCCCGAGGACGTGAAGCTCATGCTCATTGACCCCAAGGTGGTGGAGCTGGCTGAATACAACGGCATCCCCCACCTGCTGATGCCCGTCATCACCGAGCCGAAAAAGGCAGCGGGTGCTCTGAGCAGCGCGGTGCAGGAGATGGAGCGCCGCTACCACTTGTTTGCGGAAAACAATGTCCGTGACATCAAATCCTTCAACAAGCTGGCGGCCACCGACCCCATGCTGGAAAAGATGCCCTATATCGCCATCATCATCGACGAGCTGGCCGATTTGATGATGGTCGTGGGCAAGGACGTGGAGGATTCCATCTGCCGCATTGCCCAGAAGGCCCGTGCCGCCGGAATGCACCTCATCGTTGCCACCCAGCGCCCCAGCGTGGATGTCATCACTGGCCTGATCAAGGCCAACATCCCCAGCCGCATTGCCTTTGCCGTGTCCAGCCAGGTGGACAGCCGTACCATTCTGGATGGTGCCGGTGCCGAGAAGCTGCTGGGCCAGGGTGATATGCTTTTTATGCCTGTGGGAGCGCCTAAGCCGGTGCGTATCCAGGGCACCTTTGTGCGGGATGAGGAAATCAGCCGCGTGCTGGACTTCATCAAGCAGAGCGCCACCGTCCAGTACGACGAGGCCATGATCGAAGCCATGGAAAAGACACGCCATTCAGGATGGCAAGAAGGGCGCATCCTCTGCAGATGCGGATGAGGAGACCGGCAGCGACCCGATGCTCAAGCAGGCCGTTGAGGTGGTCATTGATGCCGGGCAGGCATCCACCAGCCTGCTGCAGCGCCGCTGTAAGCTGGGTTATGCCCGCGCCGCCCGCATCATGGATGAGATGGAGCAGAAGGGCATCATCGGCCCCTATGAGGGTGCCAAACCCCGCGCAGTTCTCATCAGCCGCCAGCAGTGGCTGGAAATGCAGATGAATCAGCCGGATGAATGAACAAATTTTGAGGAGCAAGGAGAAAAATGCAGCGACCTCTGACTTGTGTTGAAATATGTGCGGGCGCAGGAGGACAGGCTTTAGGCTTGGCAATGGCTGGTTTTGTCCATGTGGCGCTTGTAGAATATGAACGGGATTATTGTAAAGTTCTGAAAGATAATCGCCCGGAATGGAATGTGATCTGTGCGGACGTTCACAGTTTTGATGGACGGCCATACAAAGGTGTGGATTTGCTGGCTGGTGGTGTTCCGTGTCCGCCGTTTTCTGTTGCAGGAAAGCAATTAGGTAAGGATGATGAGCGTGACCTGTTTCCGGAAGCAATTCGTTTGATTCGAGAGATTCGTCCAAGAGCTGTTATGCTGGAAAATGTTCGAGGTTTTCTGGACTCTGGCTTCGAGGAATACCGAGACCATATTTTTACAGAGATAAAGAAGCTAGGGTATGTTACACACATTAAATTATTGAATGCCTCAGATTATGGGGTACCCCAGCTTCGTCCAAGGGTTGTTATAGTTGGAATCCGAAAAGATCAGGCAGGGGCATTTGAATATCCACAAGAGCATCCAGGAGAATCTCCTACGGTTGGAGAGACACTGTGTGATCTGATGTCACAAAATGGATGGAAAGGTGCAAAAAAATGGGCTGAAGGAGCTGATAGGATTGCACCTACACTGGTTGGAGGCTCTAAAAAGCATGGCGGACCGGACCTTGGCCCGACAAGAGCAAAAAATGCATGGGCAGAGCTTGGCGTTGACGGAAAGGGAATTGCAAATGAGGCACCGGAACCGGATTTTGACGGGATGCCTCGACTGACGAGCCGGATGATGGCAAGAATTCAGGGGTTCCCTGACACATGGACTTTTGGAAATAAAAAAACTGTTGCGTGCAGAATGATTGGCAATGCTTTTCCGCCACCGGTGGCGCAGGCTGTTGGAATTGAAATCAGGAGGTGCTTAGAAAATGCCGAAAGATGAAGTCTTGATTGCAATGGAACGCAAGAGATACCATGAGAGACTGCTGCAGACTGGTACATTGGCAATCAATGCAAATGGTGTTGCCACAAATGCAGACAAAGACAGTGTGATATCTGTAATGATTGCTAAAGGAATTGCCGAGCAACTGATGGCAGAAACCAATGAGCGTGTTGCAGGTCAAACAGCAGGAGCGTCATTTGAAATGCTTACGATGGAGTTTGTAAAGAGAACGTTCCCACAGCTGCAACATCTTAGACCGGGCAATTGGGAAGTCCTTAAACTTGGAAATAGAAGCAGGACGAAAACATCAACATTCGCTCAATATGAACATTTGGCGTATTTGACCGAACTGACAAAAGCTAACAGAAAATTGTCAGCTATGATTGGAAATGACTATATGGTAGCACCTGATATCGTTGTTTACCGAAACCTTTGTTCTGATGAGGAAATAAACGCAACAGAACCTATCGTAAATGATACTGTGTGTCGGTATGCTGATTTGAGAGAAAAGAATGGTGGCAAAGCAATCTTACATGCTTCTGTTTCGGCAAAATGGACAATGAGATCGGATCGAGCACAAAACAGTCGTACGGAAGCATTAAATCTGATTCGTAATAGAAAAGGGCATCTTCCGCATATTGTTGTTGTCACGGGAGAACCTCTTCCATCCAGAATTGCATCACTTGCACTTGGGACAGGGGACATTGATTGTGTATATCACTTTGCTTTGCCGGAATTGATTGCATCAGTTAACTCAACAGAACGGGCAGATGTGATAGAAACACTTAAAACATTGGTGGAAGGAAAAAGATTGAAAGATATTTCGGATTTGCCGTTAGACCTTTCCGTATAATGAGATGAATTGCGTTCTAAAAGACTTCATAAGTGTGAAGTGAGGATATAAAGGATATGCAGGAAAATACTTCCCCGATCTACACCGAATTTCTTCCCATCAGCCGGGCGGACATGGAAGCCCGGGGGTGGGATCAGCTGGACTTTGTGGTGGTGGGCGGCGATGCCTACGTTGACCACCCCAGCTTTGGCACCGCCATCATCAGCCGCCTGCTGGAGGCCGAGGGCTATAAGGTCGGCGTGCTGGCCCAGCCCCGCTATTCCGACTGCGAGGACTTCAAGCGGTTCGGCAGGCCGAAGTACGGCTTTTTCATCGGCGGCGGCAACGTGGACAGCATGGTGAGCCACTACTCTGTGGCAAAAATTCCGCGTGCCGAGGACGAATACTCTCCCGGCGGCATCGGCGGCGCGCGGCCTGACCGCAGCGCCACCGTTTACACCAGGCTGGCCAAGGAGGCCTACCCCGACCTGCCTGTGATCCTGGGCGGTCTGGAGGCTTCTCTGCGCCGGTTTGCCCACTACGATTACTGGCTGGACACCGTTCTGCCCAGCATTGCAGAGGACTCCGGAGCCGATCTCATCAGCTTTGGCATGGGCGAGCACCAGACCGTGGAGATCGCCCGGCGGCTGGCGGCAGGGGAGCCGGTGGAGTCCATCACCGATGTGGACGGCACCTGCTACCTGACCGACTTCGACCACCTGCCCGAAAAGTATGTGGAGTGCGCCGGCTTCCGGAAGGTCGCCTCCGATAAGGTGGCCTACGCCAGAGCCTGCCGCATCCAGATGGACAATCAGGATGTGGTCAGCGGCCAGATCATTGTCCAGAAGCAGAGTGAAAAGTACCTTGTGCAGAACATCCCGGCAAAGCCGTTGGTGCGCTGGGAGCTGGACAAGGTGTATGCGCTGCCCTACACCCGCCGCTACCACCCCATCTACGAGAGCATGGGCGGCGTGCCTGCCATCCGGGAGGTGCAGTTCTCCATCATCCAGAACCGCGGCTGCTTCGGCGGCTGTAACTTCTGCGCCATCCAGCTGCATCAGGGCCGACGCGTCACCAGCCGCAGCGCCGACAGCATCGTGGCCGAAGCAGAGCGGATGACCCACGAGCCGGATTTCAAGGGCTACATCCACGACATCGGCGGCCCCACCGCCAACTTCCGGTTCCCGTCCTGCCGGGAGCAGATGCTGCGGGGTATGTGCAATGGCGGCAAGCACTGCCTGGCCCCCACCACCTGCTCCCACATGATCGTGGATCACAGCGATTACCTCAAGATCCTGCGCCGTGTCCGGGAACTGCCCGGCGTCAAGAAAGGTGTTCATCCGCAGCGGCATCCGCTTCGATTACCTGATGGCCGACCCCGACGACACCTTCTTCAAGGAGCTGGTGGAGTATCACGTCTCCGGTCAGCTGAAGGTGGCCCCGGAGCACTGCGCCCCCAATACACTGGCCTACATGGGCAAGCCGCCCATCCAGACCTTCAACAAGTTCAAGGATAAGTTCTACGAGCTGAGCAAGAAGGCGGGCAAAAAGCAGTACCTCGTGCCCTACCTGATGTCCAGCCATCCGGGCAGCACCCTGAGCGATGCCGTCTATCTGGCTGAGTATCTCTACAAAAACCACATGCGCCCCGAGCAGGTGCAGGATTTCTATCCCACCCCCGGCACGGTGAGCACCTGCATGTTCTACACCGGCCTTGACCCCTACACCCTCAAGCCCGTGTTCGTGGAAAAGACCGCGGAGGGAAAAGCGCTCCAGCGCGCCCTGCTCCAGTATTACGAGCCCCGCAATGCCGAAAAGGTCATCAAGGCGCTGAAAATGACCCACAGGGAGGATCTGATCCCGTTGCTGGTGCCCGCCGAGGGCCGCCGCGCGGTCCAGCGCTCTGCCCGCCGGGCCGAGCCTGCCGAGGTGACCATCCACAACGACGGCACTTATACTGTCCGCCCCAACAAGGGCAGGGGAGGCAGGGATCAGAGCCGCGGAACCGCCCCGGCCCGCACCGCAGGCGGCCGCCAGCCCAGCCCCGGCGCACGCTTTGCGCCCAACGGCACGGCACCCCGTAAGCCGAAGAATGATCAACAGAAAGAGAATACAGCGTGGAAAACTTCAAAAAAGAAAAAGTAAGCTTCTGGCGGCGCATTGCCGCTCTGGCCCTTGCGGCGGCGCTGGCCCTTGGCCTTGCCGCCTGTGATGCCTCGGCGGTGGTGCCGGGCAGCAGCACCCCTACGGTCAGCACTGCCCAGCCTGCCGGAGACGACCAGACCGCCAACTTCGAGATGCACTTCCTGGATGTGGGGCAGGCCCTGAGTGTGCTGGTGGAATGTGACGGCCAGTATATGCTCTACGACGGCGGCAACGTGGACGATGGCAGCTATGTCGTCTCTTACCTGCAGAATCTCGGTGTGGAGGAGCTGCAGTATGTGTTCTGCTCCCACGCCCACGAGGATCATGTGGGCGGCCTGTCCGCTGCGCTGGCCTATTTCCCGGCCTGCCACGTCTACAGCCCCGTGACGGAAGCCTCCACCAAGTGCTTTCAGGATTTCGTCAAGTACACCCAGCAGCAGGGCCTGCAGGTGGAAGTGCCCGCTGCGGGCACAGTCTGGCCGCTGGGCAGCGCCACTGTGACCATGCTGGGCCCTGTGGCGCAGTATGACAACACCAACGATACCTCCATCGTCCTGCGGGTGGACTACGGCTCCACCAGCTTTCTGCTCACCGGCGATATGGAATCGGATGCGGAGCGCGACCTTGTGAACAGCGGGGCCAACCTGAAGGCAGATGTTCTGCAGGTGGGCCACCACGGCTCCAGCACCAGCACGAGCTACATCTTCCTGAACGCCGTCCTGCCCGAGATGGGCATCATCTCCTGCGGGGTCAACAACAAGTACGGCCACCCCCACGAGGAGACCCTGAGCATCCTGCGGGATGCGGGCGTGGATGTTTACCGTACCGACCTGCTGGGGGCCATCGTGATCGGTTCCGATGGACAGAACTATACCATTCGCACCGAGAAAACGGCCACCGATGCTGAGCTCAACCCCACCGACCCGGCGGCATCGTCCACCGCGCAGCAGGGGTATATCGGCAACGTGAACAGCAAAAAGTTCCACCTGCCCAGCTGTGCCAATCTCCCTGCGGAGAAGAACCAGATTCTCTTCTCCAGCTACGAGGAGGCCATTGCGGCAGGGTACAGCCCGTGCTCGAGCTGCATCAAGTAAAAAGCATATCAAACAAGCAGCGCCCTGCCGATTTACCCTGGCAGGGCGCTGCTGTTTTCTGGGATCATTTTTTTCGCTTCTTGAAATCGACCGGCAGCATTGTCCACCGCTTCCGGAAGAGATACGCCGCATCCTTGGGCTGGCGCTGGCGGGTAAAAATGCCTTTTTTGTTGCCGTCCACCCGCAGGATGCCCTCGGTGGTCTGGAAATCGGCAAAATTCCACACCAGCTCACCCTGTACGAAATCGTAGTGGTCGAATACGGCGTGGGTCATCTCCAGATATTCATTCTGGTACTCGGCACTCCACATCACGCTGGGGAGCTTGTGTGCACCGCTCAGGTTGTCGGTGCCGTACTCAGTGAAGATGAGCGGGCGGCCATGCAGGACTTTTGCCCAGCCGTCCATCTCATGGTGGAAGGCGGCTTCGGCATCTGCCAGCCCGGCCCCGCCCAGTACATACCAGCCATAGTAGCGGTTCAGGCTGACGAAATCGGCAAAACGCTGGCCCTTGCTGGTGTCGGGCAGGCTGGTCATCAGGACCGTATAAGTACGGGGGCGCTTCTGGGGGTCGAGGCGGCGGGCCAGCTCGAACAGGGGCTTGAAGTATTCCTCGGTGCCCGCGCTGGTGCACTGAGGCTCGTTGAGCAGGCTCCATGCGATGACTGAGGGATGGTTTTTGTCCCGGTCGATCATATCAGTCAGGGCTGCCTTGTGGTTCTTGAGCAGAACGGGCGTGGTCTCCTTCTCAAAAAAGCCCTGCTGCCTGCCGTTGCCCTGATTGGCGGCCAGGAAGTTGGCCGTGCTCTGCATAAAGCCCACGGCGGGGACTTCGTCGATGATGAGGAATCCCTCCTCATCGGCCATCTGGTAGATCTCCTCAGCGTAGGGGTAGTGGCTGGTGCGGAAGCAGTTTGCGCCGATCCACTTCATCAGCTCAAAATCCCGCTTGACGGTGGGCAGATCGAGCCCACGGCCCCGGATGTCGGCATCCTCGTGCCGGCCGAAACCCCGCAGATAGACCGGGCTGCCGTTGAGCAGGAAACGCCCGTGCCGGATCTCAAAGGTGCGGATGCCGATCCGGTCCAGATACTCGTCCACCACCGCGCTGCCCTCGTGGATGCGGATGACCAGATCGTAGAGATAGGCGGCGTGGACATTCCACAGTTTGGCGTTTTTGACCACCAGCGTGCCGGTGGTGCCGGAGCTTTCGGCCACCCGGGTGGTGCCGTCGTAAAGCTCCACAGTCACGGGGTGGGGGCCGTTGGTGGTCACGGTATAATCGATCTCGGCCCCGGTCTCGGTCAGGCGGTATCGTGTGGAATAGTCCAGCACCCGCTCCTTGGGCAGGGCCATCAGCCAGACGGGCCGGTGGATGCCGGAGTAGTTGTAAAAATCAAAGTAGGGTGCGGCGATCTTTCTGCCGTCTGCAAGGGTACGGGTGGTGCCTGCAGGCAGCATCGTCTCGCTGAGCTCGTTGTTTGCCAGAACACTGAGCTTGTTGAACTGGTTGTAGCGCACGATGTTGGTCACGGTGGCATCAAAGGGCAGGAAGCCGCCCTCGTGCTGGGCCACCTCCACGCCATTGACGAAGACCCGGGCCCGGTGGGTGACCGAGCCAAACCGGAGAACGATGTCCCAGCCGCTCCATTCCGCAGGGACAAAAAAGCTGGTCTCGTACCAGAAATCACCGCAGTATTCGCGGGAGGCCTTGTCGGTGAACAGGTCGCAGAAGGAGGCGGGCACCGGCATGGAAAGAGAGGAGGGCAGGTCCAGCGCCCATCCGTCCTCCACACCCTTGCTCTCGGGGTCGAAGCTGAAACGCCACATCCCGTCCAGGCCGATGAGACGGCGGGTGGTGGTAGCGCGGGGATACAGCAGGGAGCGGTTCATCGGGATGACCTCACATTCATCAGCCCGGCGGCATTTTGCGTGCCACAGGGGCGTTTATTGTCTTTATACCCAGTATGACAGAAATTTTATAAAAGGGATAGAAAGATTTTTGAATAAATCCAGACTTTTTTCAGGAAAACAGGCGCTGCTCTGGGCAGAATACCTATTATCTCCGGCCTGGTTTAAAAACTTCCGTAAAGGATGCCACAAAAAGTGAATGCTGGGAAAAAGAGGGAAAAACAGAATGTGAACGAACTGTGAAAATGTACAAAAACAATACCTTAAAATTGTACGAATTCACCTAAAAAATATTCTAACATTTTTTGATAAAAGTTTGTCATAATATTGGAGTACAAACTTGGATACAGCAGAAGAGACGCTGTACCGCTTGAATTGACCATCGAAGGAGAATACAATGGCAAATGAAATGCAAAAGACCACCCCGTTTGGGATGCGGGACAAGGTCGGCTATATGTTCGGCGATTTCGCCAACGATTTTACTTTTATCCTGTCGTCCAGCTTCCTGATGAAGTTCTATACCGACGTGATGGGCGTGAGCGCCGGTGTTGTGGGCATGATCATGATGATCGCCCGCTTTGTGGATGCTTTCACCGATGTGACCATGGGCCAGATCGTGGACCGTTCCAAACCCACCAGGGACGGCAAGTTCCGCCCCTGGCTCAAGCGGATGTGCGGCCCTGTGGCCATCGCATCCTTCCTCATCTTCCAGTCCGGTCTGGCCGGGATGTCCTACGGCTTCAAGGTGGCATGGCTCTTTGTGACCTATATCCTGTGGGGTTCTATCTTCTACACCTCCGTCAACATCCCTTACGGCTCCATGGCTTCCGCCATCTCTGCTGACCCCAAGGACCGCGCAGAGCTGTCCACCTGGCGTACCATCGGCAGCACGCTGGCCAGCCTTGTGATCGGCGTTGGCACCCCCATGGTGGCTTACGTCACCGTCAATGGTCAGACGGTCCTCTCCGGCAGCCGCATGACCATCATTGCAGGCGTTTTCTCTGTCTGCGCCATCCTCTGCTACCTGCTCTGCTTTAACCTGGTGCGTGAGCGTGTGGATGTGCCCGCCAACGACAGCAAGATGGACATTGGCAAGATGCTCAAGAGCGTGTTCACCAACCGTGCCCTGCTGGGCATCATTGCTGCCGCCCTCTTCCTGCTGCTGGCCATGCTGACCATGCAGGGCATGGCAGGCTATGTGTTCCCCAACTTCTACGGCAGCGCCGCCGCCCAGTCTACCGCTTCTCTGCTGAGCAGCGTGCTGATCCTGCTCGTCTGCGCACCCTTTGCCTCCAAGCTGGCCAGCCGGTTCGGTAAAAAAGAGCTGGCCACCGTATCCTGCATCGTGGCCACGGTGCTGGAGGTCATCTGCTTTGTTCTCAAGCCCACCAATGTCTGGGTCTATGTCGGCTTCTTCTGCGCCGCCTTCATCTGCCTGGGCTTCTTCAACACCATCATCTGGGCAATGATCACCGATGTCATCGATGATTCCGAGGTCCGCAACGGCATCCGTGAGGACGGCACCATCTATGCGGTCTACTCCTTTGCCCGCAAGCTGGGTCAGGCATTCTCTTCCGGCCTGACCGGCGGCCTGCTGACCATGATCGGTTACAGTGCTGCCACTGCCTTTGACCCGGAGGTCACCATGGGCATCTTCAACATCTCCTGTATTGCCCCCGCCATCGGCTTCGTGGCCGTGGCCCTGAGCCTGTTCTTCATCTACCCCCTGACCAAACAGAAGGTGGAGGAGAACGTGGCCGCACTGGCACAGCGCCATAATAAGTAAGGAAACGGATCAAGCCGCCCACGGGAAATTCCTGTGGGCGGCTTGTTTCTGCTTCAAAATTGATGTATACTAATATATCAGGAATGCCACAATGGCACGAGCGGAACAACAGGAAAAAGGAGCGGTGTACGATGCGGGTGGATCCTTTGCAGATCCTTACAAAGCTGGCAGCGGTGCAGAATATCCCGACCCGGCGGGTCACCCCGCCCTTTGAGGGGTTGGAAGAGTTTGACTACGGCCTGCGGCGATCGCTGGACCCCCAGTTCGACTGGCAGGAGTTCGGCCAGCTGCTGCTGGACAGCACCCCTGAAAATACCCTGCTGCTGGTGGAGGGCACCTTTGAGCTGCACTTTGCCCTGTTCCGCATCCCCGATGAAAAAAACACGGTCTTTCTCATTGGACCCTGGACGGTGGGCCCCCGCACCCAGAGCGCCCGCAAATGGGTCAGGCGCTATCTGGGGGAAGCCGGAGAGGCCGCTGTGCAGGAGTACTACAACGGCGTGAAGATCCTGGAGGCCAGCGATTTCTATGGAGCTTTGCGGGTTGTGGTGGATACGATGTTCGGCTGCACTGTCCCGGTGCAGGAGCTGAAGGAATTCCTGCCCTTCCAGTTCCACCCGGATACCCGCTATTTCCACGAGCCGGAGTTCCAGAAGGAGATCCCGGTCACCATGCTGGAGCAGCGGTATGAATCGGAGAACCGCATTCTGGACGCGGTGGCCCGGGGCGATGAGGAAGCCGCCATCGAGGCCATGCACCAGCACTCCCGCTTTACCTATGGCGGCCGGTTCGAGGGGACGCTCTACCAGCAGAAGAACAAGATGATCGTGCTGAACACCCTGCTGCGCAAGGCCATTGAACCCAGCAAGGTGCATCCCTATTATATCGATGCCATTTCCAGCAAGTACAGCCGCATCATTGAGGAAGCCAACGAGGTGCCCAACGAGATGATGTGGCAGATGACGCGGGATTACTGTGCCTATGTCCGCCGCTACTCGCTGAAGGAGTATTCGCCTGCGGTGCAGAAGGTGATGAACTACGTCAACCTGAACGTGGCCGAGCCGCTGACGCTGAAAAGTCTGGCCGCCATGTGCTTCATCAGTCCATCGTATCTGTCGGCATTGTTCAAGCAGGAGACCGGCAGCACTCTGATCGATTATATCAACACCCAGCGCGTCAACCGCGCGGCCCAGCTGCTGGTGCAGAACAACCACACCATTGCCGCCGTGGCCGAGGAAGTGGGCATTCTGGACGTGAATTATTTTACAAAGATCTTCAAAAAGACGCTGGGAGTCACCCCCACCCGCTACCGCCGCGAACACAAAGAAAAGTGAAAAATGAAAAAAATGCCCGGTTTTTCCCGGAAATGCACGTTTTGTGCAAAACTCCCGGGAAAAAACGGGCATTTTCTGTACAGAGAAATTTGTTGCATGAACAGAACGATGTTGTAACCATTTTGAAAGGATTTATGGATTTTTGGCATGGAATTTGGATGTATGTTGCATTTTCGACTGATTTTGTACTTGATAGCAAAAAGAATGTTGTACACAACAATATCAACTGTGAAGAATGCACAAAGAAACGACCGGAATCTTGTGAACTTGTCCCATTGCGAATGATTTTCCAGACGGTTATAATACAAACAGAAACCATGGAACATACATGTAAGTATATTCCATGAGATGCTGTGATATGCGAATGAAGGAGAACAAGATTATGAAAATGATTTCCCGTCGTGACTTTATGAAGGCTTCTGCTGTTGTGGGTGCTGCCGGCGTTCTGACCGCCTGCGGCGGCTCCTCCAGCTCCACTGCTGCTTCCTCTACCGCCGCTTCCTCTGCAGCTGCTTCTTCTGAGGCTGCAACCGGCAGCGCAAACGTCGGTGTCTGCATCTATCAGTTTGCTGATAACTTTATGACCCTGTACCGCACCGACCTGGAAGAGTACCTGAAGGATAAGGGCTACGCCGTGACCATCGTTGATGGCAAGAACGACCAGAACACCCAGACCGAGCAGATCAACACCTTCCTGCAGCAGGGCGTTGACGTTCTGATCATCAACCCTGTTCAGACCACCTCTGCACAGACCATCGTGGATACCATTTCTCCCTCCGGCACTCCCATCGTCTTCATCAACCGTGAGCCCGAGAAGGCTGTTCTGGACTCCTACGCAGGCAAGTGCTGCTACGTTGGCGCTGACGCACGTCAGTCCGGTACTTACCAGGGCGAGCTGATCCTGGAGACCGAGACCCAGGGCGATATCAACGGCGACGGCAAGATCACCTACATCATGTGCAAGGGCGACCCCGAGAACATCGATGCTCAGTACCGCACCGAGTACTCCATCAAGGCTCTGACCGATGCCGACAAGGAAGTGGAGTGCCTGTACGAGTACCTGGACAACTGGGATCAGACCACCGCACAGCAGGACGTTGCAAACGCTCTGGCACAGTACGGCGAGAAGATCGAAGTTGTGTTCTGCAACAACGACGCAATGGCTCTGGGCGCTCTGCAGTCCATCGAGCAGGCTGGCCGTACCGTTGGCAAGGACATCTACCTGGTCGGTGTTGACGCACTGAAAGAGGCTGTCCAGAACGTTGTTGACGGCAAGATGACCGGTACCGTTCTGAACGACGACGTGGGCCAGGCTACCAAGGCTGCCGAGGCTACTCAGCTGTTTGTTGAGGGCAAGGACGTTGAGGAGTACTACTGGGTCGACTACGTCAAGGTCACTGCCGAGAACGCAGCACAGTACCTCTAATTCCTGTAGCACAAAACTCACGTTTGCAAGGTACGCAGTGAGTCCTATGGCTTGGTAAAAGCTTAAAAGCGCGTGCGTGCGAGATTTCTCTCGGGCGCACGCGCCTTCTTTTAGAAAGGACACACCGCGCGGCCTGCAAATTGCAAGATAAGGAGGCTCTGCGGAATGTCAGAATACCGTCTGGTAATGAAAGGCGTGGTCAAGACCTTCCCCGGCGTAAAAGCGCTGGACCACGCGCAGTTGGAGCTCCGCCCCGGTAAAGTTATGGCCCTGATGGGCGAAAACGGTGCCGGTAAGTCCACCCTGATGAAGTGCATGTTCGGCATTTACAAGATGGACGAGGGCGAGATCGAATACGAGGGAGAAAAGGTCGTTATTGCGAACCCGTTGGATGCACTGGGCCGCGGCATTGCCATGGTGCATCAGGAGCTGCAGCCCATCCCGGCCCGTACCGTGGCTGAGAATATCTGGCTGGGCCGCTACCCCACCAAAAAGGTTGGCCCCATCACCATTGTGGACCACAGCAAAATGTATGCCGATACCGATGCACTGCTGAAGAAGCTGAAGCTGCAGATCAATTCCCACGCAAAGCTGGGCAGCCTGAGCATTGCCCAGATGCAGATGGTGGAAATTGCAAAGGCTGTTTCCGCAAACTGCAAGGTGCTGATCCTGGACGAGCCCACCTCCTCCCTGACCGCCAACGAAGTGGAATCGCTGTTCCGCATCATGCGTGAGCTGAAGGAGCAGGGCGTTGCGCTGGTCTACATCAGCCACAAGATGGACGAGATCAAGGTCATTGCTGACGAAGTGACCATCATGCGTGACGGCCATTACATCGGCAAGTGGGACGTTGCCAACATGACCAAGGAGCAGATCATCGCCAAGATGGTCGGCCGTGAGCTGTCCAATCTGTTCCCGCCGCTGGAGAACCACCCCTCCGAGGAAGTGATGATGAAGGTGGAGGATTTCACCTCCATCCATCCGCGCTCCTTCCGTCATTGCAGCTTTGAGCTGAAAAAGGGCGAGATCCTGGGCGTGGCTGGTCTGGTGGGCGCACAGCGCACCGAGCTGATGGAAGGCATCTTTGGTCTGCGTGCACACACCTCCGGCAGGGTGTGGATCAAGGGCGAAGAGGTCAACATCAAGCAGCCCCGCGATGCCATCCGGAAGAGCGTGGCTCTGCTGACCGAGGACCGCCGCGCAACCGGCATCATGGGTGTGCTGAGCGTGGCCGACAACATCTCCATTGCATCGCTGGACGCTCTGCGCAAGGGCCCCATCATGCTGGATGACAAGAAGATTTTGGATCTGGTGGCGACCAATAAGGAAAAGATGGCCATCAAGGTGCCCAGCCCCAAGACCCAGATCAAGAGCCTGTCCGGCGGCAACCAGCAGAAGGTGCTGATCGCCCGCTGGCTGGCAAATAACCCCGATGTCCTGATCCTGGACGAGCCCACCCGCGGCATCGACGTTGGTGCAAAGTACGAGATCTACTGCATCATTGCCGATCTGGCCAAGCAGGGCAAGAGTATCATTATGATCTCCTCTGAAATGAGCGAGATCATTGGCATGTCCAACCGTGTCATGGTCATGTGCGATGGCCGCGTCACCGGCTTCATCGACGGCAAGGACGCAACCCAGGAGAACATCATGGAGCTGGCTACCCAGTTTGAGACCGCGCCGGAAAAGGCAGCGGCCAATCAGTAAACAAGGAGGCTGTCTATTGTGGAAGCTACCAAGAAATTAACGGGTAAATCCGTAAAGAAATGGCTGGGCAACAACGCCATTATCGTTCTGATGCTGCTCGTCTCTCTGTTCGTCGGCATCATTCACCCGAACTTTTTTGCACCTGCAAACCTGATCAACCTGTTCAAGAACGTGTCCATCCGCTACATCATCGCGCTGGGCATCTCCGGCTGTCTGATCACCACCGGCAACGACCTGTCCGCAGGCCGTCTGGCTGGTTTTGCTGCCTGCCTGGCCTGCATCTTTGCGCAGACCGAGGGCGCTGCCGGTAAGTTCTACCCCAACATGCCCACTCTGCCCACCCCTGTGGTGTTCATTCTGGTCATTGCCATCTGCGCCATTGTGGGTCTGTGCAACGGTCTGGTCGTTTCTTACCTGAAGGTCCAGCCCTTTATCGCTACCCTGGGTATGCAGCAGGTCGTCTACGGTATCTGCCTGGTCTACACCGGCGGTACCCCCATCGGCTCCCTGAACAAGAACTTTACCTCTCTGGCCTCCAACACCATCCTGAAGGTCCCCGTGCTGATCTGGATCGCCCTGGTCGTGGCTGTGTGCTTCTGGTTCCTGTACAACAAGACCCGTCACGGCAAGTACATGTACGCCATCGGCGGCAACGAGGCTGCTGCTGAGGTTGCCGGTGTCAACGTTTACGCCACCAAGATCCGCATCTACATCCTGGCCTCCTGCATGTTCGGTCTGGCAGGCTGCCTGCTGGCTGCAAAGTCCGGCGGCGCATCCGTCAACACTGCAATGGGCTATGAGCTGGATGCCATCGCAGCTTCCACCATCGGCGGCGTTTCCACCACCGGCGGTGTCGGCACCGTGCCCGGCATTCTGGTCGGCGTTCTGGTCTTTGAGCTGATGAAGGTCGCTCTGCAGTTTATGAACGTCAACTCCTCTTACACCTATATCGTCCAGGGTCTTGTCATCATCGTGGCTGTGGCCATCGATATCCGTAAGTACCTGGCAAAGAAGTAACTCCTCATTCGCATACAGAGAAGCCCCCCGCCGGGAGAACCGGCGGGGGGCTTCTGCTGTTATTTTCCCAGCTGCCGCTGCTGCAGGCGGTACTGGCGGGGTGTCAGCCCCGCCTGCTGCTTGAACAGGCTTCCAAATAGCCCTCCGCGTTTTCTCGCCCACTCTCCGAAAAAAGTTGGAGAACTTTTTCTTTTTCGTTGAATTGCACAAGAACGTGCCTCCTTGTTTGGCGGTTGCGTTGAATTTATGAACGTTCTTTGAATTTTGATATTTTCCTTCGATTTATTATAACACAGCTCCCGGAAGAGTGGTATACTACAAGCCAGAAACAGTGCTGTTAGGTTCGGAAAACAAAGATCGTTGAATGAGGTGTGTCTTATGAGTGTTTACGAAAAAATTTCCGGTTTTGCGGATGAGATCAGCCAGGACTTTGACCAGCAGCTCAAAACTGTGACGGATCTGGGGATGAAGTATATCTGCATCCGCAGCGCCGAGCACAAGGGCATTGCCGATTACACCCCAGAGGAAGTGCGCACCGTTCTTCTGCCAAAGCTGCGGGCCGCAGGTGTGGGCGTTTCCAGCCTGGGTACGGCCATCGGCAAGGTGGAGGTGGACGATGAAGAGGGCTTTGCCAAGCAGCTGGAGCAGCTGGAAACACTCTGCGAAACGGCCAAGCTGCTGGACTGCTCCTTCATCCGGATGTTCAGCTTCCTCATCCCCAAGGATGCCGATGCAGACAGCTATACCGATGTGGTGCTGGATAAGCTGCGTCAGTTTATCCGGATCGCGGAAAAGCATGACATTGTCCTGCTCCATGAAAATGAGAAGGGCATCTACGGAGACACCGGTGCCCGCTGCAAATTGCTGTTCGACCGGCTGGCCTGCCCCCACTTCAAGGCGGCGTTCGATTTTGCCAACTTTGTTCAGTGTGAGCAGGACACCGCGGAGTGCTGGGAACTGCTCCATGACCAGATCGCTTATATCCACATCAAGGATGCTCTGCCCGGCTACCTGCTGAATGTGCCCGCAGGCACCGGCCTTGGCAAGATCCCTGAGCTGCTTCGCCGTGCTTTCTGCGAGGAGGGCTACCACGGCTTCCTGACGCTGGAGCCCCACCTGGCAATGTTTGATTTCTTTGCACCAGGAGCCAAAGGCGGTAAGAGCCAGAAGCTCCAATTTGAGAATAACCCGATCGTCGAGAAGATGAAGTCCGAGATGGCCGAGCCGGGCCGCCCCAAGGACGGCGCAGAAGCTTACGCCACCCAGTATCATGCACTGGTCGAGATCCTGAATCCCATTCTCAATTGATATCCACTCTCCGTTTACCATAAACTGCCACAACAGAAGCCCCCCGCCGGGAGAACCGGCGGGGGGCTTCTGCTGTTTGCGGCAAAAAAGCTGGGGCCCCCTGCTGTCAGCAATTTTTCATTTGGAATATGGCAATATTTTGCGGCTTGTCAGTCACTGGCAGGCCGCTTTTTTCTTTGTCAAAGGCAGTTTCGTGAAAATGACCGAAAGAGGATACCTGATTTGTGAACATCGACAAAAGTTTTCAAAATACTTGATTTTAATTTAGGGGGGGGGGGTATAATGAAATGACAGAAAATTCCTTTGATAACAAAGCACTCAGCAACCTGGCTGAGACCTGCAATGCGGAGAATGGAACCTACAGGGGAGGTGACAGTGCGGTAGGAATCTGGAGGGTTCCTTGCGGGGAATCCGTTGCAAAAATGCAAATAGCGATGAAAGGAATGAAGAAAGTTGAAACAGAAAAGTCAAAACCGGTTTTTGGCGGCCCTGCTGGCAGTGGCAATGATGCTTCAGATGCTTCCCATGCTGGCTTTTGCGGAGGACGCACTCGGCACCGGAAAAGTACGGAACAAAAGAACGGGTACGATATATACGTCTTTGGCAACTGCTGTGGAACAGGCACAGAGCGATGATACCATCGAGCTTGGCGAGGGCAATTATACACTGTACGGTATCAAAAGCGATGAAACGACCAGGGGAAAAAACCTGACCTTTGTGGGGCAGGGAATTGGCATAACGGCCTGGAATATCGGTGCTGAGGTGCCGAACCCGGAGTATTTTGGCACAGAGTATAACGGCGATTACAGCTTTGATGGTGCCGGAACAGTCACCTTCAAAAATATGACGCTTCGCTCCGGTAAAGCAGATTATCTGGGCTTCATCCGCGCGGATCATACTGTGGTGGACAATTGCATCATCAACGGCAAAACCTTCTACTGGGGTTATAAAAGTGCGGTGTTCACTGATACGACCTTCAATGCTCCAAGTGGAGATTATGCGATCTGGACGTATAGCTCTCCGACCATGACATTTGATAACTGCACCTTCAATGCAACGGGAAAAGTGATCAATGTTTACACGGATTACGGTGCAGGAAAACGGGATATTAAGGTTAACTTTAACAACTGCACCGTGAATTCTATTTCCTCTTTCTTGGCAAGAAAGCAAGCGCTGAACATCAACGACAGCAACATGGCCGGCTATAGGTACATCATCCATATCAACAATTCTACTGCAAACATGGATGAAAAAGACCGGGATGAAACGACCTGCTCGCGGATGTTCGGCTTTGGCGGTAAAAAGGACAACAATACTGGTCGGACACAGGTGTACTGGAACGATGAGCTGGTCTGGAATGACGGCGTGAAGCTGACACACTCCTATACCGATGGTGAGCATGACAAGGCCTTTACCACCAGCTATTCGGAGTGGACATCGAGCGACGCTGAGCGCATTGCTAAGCGTGAAGTGACAAAAACCTGCGATTACTGCGGCTGGACGAAAAAAGAATGGGAAACTGCCAGCGTGTACCGCCTCCAGTACAACCTGAATGGAGGCGATGGTGACGCAACTGCCAACTACAGCGATGCTAATTACCGTCAAAATGAGAGCGTGAAGCTTGAAGCAGCTCCCACACGAGAAGGCTACCAGTTTGCTGGATGGCTGAGCCTTAAAGGTAAGCTCTATAACGCCGGGAGTGAGCTTGTCCTGACGGGTGATGAAGTGTTTACGGCACAGTGGAAGAAGGATGAGCCTGTCGTCAATCATACCCTGACCGTGACCGGCGGCACCTTTGCTGTGAAAAACGGCGACATTGATGTGACCGATACACTGGAAACCAGCACCGATGAGGCCAGCGGCAAGCAGACCTGCCTTGTGCCGGATGGTGCAGAAGTCACTGTGACGCTGGACCAGACGAAGGTTCCCGAGGGTATGGTGTTTGATCTCTGGTCTACCGGTGAACTGCCGCTGGATCAGGATTACAAGGCTGAGTCCATCACCTTTACCATGAATGATGATGTGGATGTGGCCGCACAGTACCGCAGCGCTGACATTGAGGATGGCTCTGATGTTGTTGGCCCCATCATTGTCGGTACGGCTGTTGTGGCTGGCGGCGCACTGGTCGGCTACACGCTGGGCACCGATCTGGTGGGCCAGATGTGGGGTCTGCCTTACTTCCCCAGCAACCGCAGTGCTCTTGCAATGATGCTGTGGGAGGATGCAGGCAAGCCTATGCCGGAATCCGAGATCCTCTACCCCGATGTTGGCCAGGAAGAACAGGATATGGATCTGCAGCATGCTGCCCGCTGGGCCATGGAGCACGACCTCATGCCTGACCTGAACGATCAGGATACAGAGCTGCCCCCTGAACAGGTGAAGTTCTATCCGGACAACATGGTTACCAAGATCAGCGTGCTGCGTGCTTGGAAGAAGGCACAGGACCTCAAGCAGAACGCGCAGTAAAATTTGACATCCTCTGATATTTCCCAAACACAGCAGGAGCGCCCCACCGGGTCATACCGGCAGAGCGCTCCTGCTGTGTTTCTGTTAAGCTTCAGGAAAGGGGAACACACCCCACTCAGCGGCCCACGATGAGGTCGCGGCGGCAGCGCAGGCCGACCATCAGGAAAGCGCTGTCGCCCAGCTGCCGCAGCACCACCCGCTGGGTGTCGGTCTGGCCCTCGCACAGCAGGGAAAGGTTCAGGGTGGTGGAACCCTTCTCCGTGGTGAGCACCAGCGTGGATACGCCCTGCTCCATCAGGGTCTTCATATCCTGAATGGTGGTGCGGAAGGTGGCGGCGCAGTCCGGCACGTCCAGCGTCAGGACACGGCCCTCCTGCCGGGCGGTGTAAAGGACCTGACGGCCCAGCAGGCCCTTGACGGTGTACCGGGCTTCGGTGGTCTTTGCCTCGTCAGCGGAGATCAGCATGATGTCGCCCTGAATGGGGTCACCCTCCGGTGCGCCGTAGCCGCCGTAGGCGGGATCGGTCTCGCCCACGGCAACGTCGCCGCTGTGCAGCGCGATCTCGCCCTGAAGCATTACGCTTTCGTCCTGCGGGGGCAGGTAGCCTGCGACAACGGTGTCATCGGCGGCAGCCGCAGCGGCAGGCTCCTCGGCAAATGCGCCGACACTCATGGGGATGGCAAGGGACAGCACCAGGGCTGCGGCAATGGCCTGACGGCCCAGCATTGTATTCAGAATCTTCATAAGAAATATACCTCCTGTACTATGGACGAAAAACCGCCCGTTCTGTAATGAATACGGAACGGGCGGCTTGTTTATTGCAGGGGTGTAAAAATTATTTCTCCCGGTTCAGGATCTCCATGAACTCATCGCCGGTGATGGTCTCTTTCTGGTACAGATACTGGGCCAGCTCATCCAGCTTTGCGCGGTTGTCGGTCAGGATCTGCACAGCCTTGGCGTGCTGGGCCTTGACCAGCTCCACCACCTTCTGGTCGATCTCACACTGGGTCTGGGCAGAGCAGGCAAGGGAAGTGTCGCCGCCCAGATACTGGTTGTTGACGGTCTCCAGTGCCACCATGTCAAACTCATCGCTCATGCCGTAGCGGGTCAGCATGGCGCGGGCCAGCTTGGTGGCCTGCTCGATATCATTGGAAGCGCCGGTGGTGATGGAGTGGAACACCACTTCTTCGGCGGCACGTCCGCCGGTGAGGGTGGCGATCTTGTTTTCCAGCTCCTCCTTGTTCATCAGGTAGTGGTTGCCCTCGTCCACCTGCATGGTGTAACCCAGAGCACCCGAGGTGCGGGGGATGATGGTGATCTTCTGCACGGGGGCGGAGTGGGTCTGCTTGGCGGCGACCAGAGCGTGACCGATCTCATGGTAGGCTACGATGCACTTTTCGTGGTCGGTCAGGATGGAGTTTTTCTTCTGGTAGCCTGCAATGACCACCTCAATGCTCTCCTCCAGGTCGGATTGGGTCACGCTCTTGCGGCCCGCGCGGACGGCCCGCAGCGCGGCCTCGTTGACGATGTTGGCCAGCTCGGCACCGGACGCGCCGGAGGCCATCCGGGCCACGGTGGTAAAGTCGATGCCCGGGGCCAGCGCGACCTTCTTAGCGTGGACCCTCAGGATCTCCTCGCGGCCCTTGAGGTCGGGCAGCTCCACGGGCACCCGGCGGTCAAAGCGGCCGGGGCGGGTCAGGGCAGGGTCAAGGGATTCGGGGCGGTTGGTGGCGGCCAGAATGATGACACCGGTGTTGCCCTCAAAACCGTCCATTTCGGTCAGCAGCTGGTTCAGGGTCTGCTCGCGCTCATCGTTGCCGCCGTATTGGCCGCCGCTGCGCTTTTGGCCAATGGCATCGATCTCATCAATAAACACGATGCAGGGCGCTTTCTCCTTGGCCTGCTTGAACAGGTCGCGCACCTTGGAGGCACCCATGCCCACGAACATCTCCACGAACTCGGAGCCGGAGATGGAGAAGAAGGGCACGTTGGACTCACCGGCCACAGCCTTGGCCAGCATGGTCTTGCCGGTGCCCGGAGGGCCCACCAGCAGGATGCCCTTGGGCATCTTGGCACCAATGCTCTCATACTTGCTGGGGTCGTGCAGATAGTTGACGACTTCCTGTAAGTTTTCCTTGGCCTCGTCCTCGCCGGCTACATCCGCAAAGCGGATGCCTGCCGTGGACTGCACATAGACCTTGGCGTTGGATTTGCCCATGCCGCCAAACATCATGGAGCCCGGGCCGCCGCCGGCCTTTTCCATCAGCTTTTTGTTCATCTGGTTGCCGATGGCCGAGAACAGGATGATGGGCAGGACGAACCAGATCAAAAAGCTCAGCACCGGCGAGGACTGTTCCACGATCTCGCTGGAGAAGGTGGCTCCGGCATCGTACAGCCGCTCGGTCAGGCCGGTGTCGTTCATCAGGCCGGTCTTGTAGACCTGCGTCTCGTCCTTATCGGTAAAGATGATCTGGTTGGATTCAATGTCCACACGGCCGATGTTCTTCTCCTCGGTCATGGTCATAAAGGTGCCGTAGTCCACCTCTTTGATCTGGCGCTCCTCCATCCACGGCAGCAGCACAAAGTTGAGGAGCAGCAGCATCAGCAGCACGAGGGCGTAATAGATCGCCAACGGCTTGCGCGGTGTCTTGACTTCTTTCATAGGATTTCCTCCTCGGTAAACGGCCTCGCCCTCTCAGTCTGCTTCGCAGCCAGCTCTCCCAAAGGGAGAGCCTTTGACAAATCGGTCAGGGGCCTTATTCTTTCGATAAGCTTATCTTAACACAACGAAAATTAACAAAAAAGCTTTTCGAGGGCTTGTTTCCAAAAACTTCCCAGATTCTTAACAAACCCCGAAGCCTGGCGGGAGGAAAGCGTGGGCATCCCCCGCTTTCCCAGCGCTCTACGATTCGATGCAGAAAGCGCAAAATTTGGAAAATTGTGCCGCCTTTGATGTGAATTTGTTTCATTTTTGATATGAGCCAAACTTCTTGACAGCAAATCCGACGTTTGGTACAATAAGCTCACTTTGAAACACAAAGACCAAATGCGTTGACGGGGAAAAAACGATCTTCTTCTGCTTCAGAGAGCTGCCGGGTGGTGCAAGGCAGTGCGGAGGGTTTCGGTTACTGGCCCCTGAGCGGCAGAGCTGAATGGAGAGTAGGCTTTGACGGATGCCCACCGTTACCGGGGCAGCGATTCGCCGCCAAAAGCTGATCGTGTGAGTGGCTGGTTTTCCAGCAAAGAGAGTGGTACCACGGGTGCTCTGTTAGAAAAAATGACAGGCCCTCGTCTCTCAAGGCTTATCGCCTTGGAGACGAGGGCCTTTTCGTATATCTGCCTTTTGGAAGCAGGCTTGCCCTCTCCGTCACGGCTTACGCCGTGCCACCTCTCCCAAAGTGAGAGGCCTTGGCAGTACGGCAAAGTTTTCGGTTTTGCCAAGGGCTCCCCCTTTGGGGGAGCTGTCGAACGAATGTGAGACTGAGAGGGTGAGGACGCTCAGAAAAAGCATGGAACAAGAAGTGTAAATTGTTTGGGAGGACGCACATTATGATGGACGCAACCAAGTACGCACCGGGATATTACCCTGTCCCTGCCGGTTATGACAGCTGGGTGAAGAAGGATCACATTGAAAAGGCTCCGGCCTGGTGCAGTGTGGATCTGCGCGACGGCAATCAGGCTCTGATCGTGCCTATGAGCCTGGAGGAAAAGCTGGAGTTCTTCCAGATGCTGGTGAAGATCGGCTTCAAGGAGATCGAGGTGGGTTTCCCCGCCGCCAGCGATACCGAGTACGAGTTCCTGCGTACCCTGATCGAGAAAAACATGATCCCGGAGGATGTGACTGTGCAGGTGCTGACCCAGTGCCGCGACCACATCATCCGCAAGACCTTTGAGGCTGTCAAGGGTGCCCCCCGCGCGGTGATCCACTTCTACAACTCCACCTCCGTGGCCCAGCGCGAGCAGGTGTTCCACAAGAGCAGGGAAGAGATCAAGAAGATCGCCACCGACGGTGCAAAGCTGGTCAAACAGCTGAGCCAGGAGTACGAGGGCAACTTCCTGTTTGAGTACAGCCCCGAGAGCTTTACCGGCACCGAGGTGGACTATGCTGTGGAGGTCTGCAACGCGGTGCTGGACATCATGCAGCCCACCCCTGACCGCCCCATGATCATCAACCTGCCGGTGACCGTGGAGATGAGTATGCCCCATGTCTACGCCAACCAGATCGAATACTGCGACAAGCACCTCAAGTACCGTGACAGCGTGATCATCTCCACCCATCCCCACAACGACCGCGGCACCGGTGTTGCCTGCGCCGAAATGGCCGTTCTGGCCGGTGCTCAGCGCGTGGAGTGCTGCCTGTTCGGCAACGGTGAGCGCACCGGCAACGTGGATGCCGTGACTCTGGCCATGAATCTGTACAGCCACGGCGTAGACCCCAGACTGGACTTTTCCGATATGCCCGAGATCTGCGCTACCTACGAGCGCGTGACCCGGATGCACATCTACGAGCGCACCCCCTACGCCGGTCAGCTGGTGTTTGCAGCCTTCTCGGGCAGCCATCAGGATGCCATTGCAAAGGGTATGGCCTACCGCAAGGAGCGGGGCGAGCACCGCTGGACCTGCCCCTACATCCCCATCGACCCCCACGATATCGGCCGCACCTATGATGCCGATGTCATCCGCATCAACAGCCAGAGCGGCAAGGGCGGCATCGGCTTTGTGCTGGAACAGAACTACGGCTATAATCTGCCCCCCAAGATGCGCGAGGTGCTGGGCTACAAGGTCAAGAGCGTGTCCGACCACAGCCACAAGGAGCTGAGTGCAGGCGAGGTGCTCCGCATCTTCGAGGAGAGCTTCCTCAACCGCGAAAAGCCCCTCCGTGTGGTGGAGGCCCACTTTGCACAGGTCAACGGCATTACCGCCACGGTCACCCTGGACCTGAACGGTCAGCGCAAGGTGGTCACTTCGGTGGGCAATGGTCGTCTGGATGCTGTGGCCAACGCCATCCAGAGCGCCACCGGGATGGATTTCCATCTGGAAAGCTACTCGGAGCACAGCCTGGACGAGGGCAGTACCTCCCGTGCGGCTTCCTATGTGGGCCTTGCCTGGAGCGATGGCAGCATGACCTGGGGTGCCGGTACCGACACCGATATCATTGTCGCCGGCATCAAGGCGCTGGTTTCGGCAATTAACAGTAAGTAAAAATTGAACTCCCTCAGTCACCTGCGGTGACAGCTCCCTCTAAGAGGGAGCCTGTTGCGTAACGGAAAGGCAAAGAGGCCCCCTCCTAGAGGGGGCTGTCGCGTAAGCGACTGGGGGAGTTATAGAAGATAAAAGGAGAGTATCACCATGGGAATGACTCTGACGCAGAAAATTCTGGCCGCACATGCGGGCTTGCCGGAGGTCAAGGCAGGCCAGCTCATCAATGCCAAGCTCGATATCGTGCTGGGCAACGATATCACTACCCCGGTCGCCATCAACGAGTTTGAGAAGGCAGGCTTTGACGGCGTGTTCGACAAGGAGCACATTGCCATCGTGCTGGATCACTTCGTCCCCAATAAGGACATCAAGAGCGCAACCCAGTCCAAGCAGTGCCGCGAGTTTGCCAACAAGTATGATATCCTCAACTTCTACGATGTGGGTCAGATGGGTGTTGAGCACGCCCTCCTGCCCGAAAAAGGCATCGTGACCGCCGGTGACTGCATCATCGGTGCCGACAGCCACACCTGTACCTACGGTGCACTGGGCGCATTCTCCACCGGTGTGGGCTCCACCGATATGGCCGCCGGTATGGCCACCGGCATGGCATGGTTCAAGGTGCCCTCTGCCATCAAGTTTGTGCTCAAGGGCAAGTTCAGCCCCTGCGTATCCGGCAAGGATCTGATCCTGCACATCATCGGCATGATCGGTGTGGACGGCGCACTGTACAAGTCCATGGAATTCACCGGCCCGGGTGTGGCTTCCCTGACCATGGAGGATCGCCTCTGCGTCTGCAACATGGCCATTGAGGCCGGTGCCAAGAACGGCATCTTCCCTGTGGACGAGGTCACCAGAGCGTATCTGAACGGCCGCAGCCAGCGCACCCCGGTCTACTACGAGGCTGACCCGGATGCCGAATACGAAAAGACCATCGAGATCGACCTGGACAAGCTGGAGCCCACGGTCAGCTACCCTCATCTGCCGGAGAACACCCACCCCGCCAGCGAGGGAAAAGACATCCGGATCGATCAGGTGGTCATCGGCAGCTGCACCAATGGCCGTCTGGAGGATATGGAGGCCGCTTACAACATCCTCAAGGGCAAGCACATTGCCAAGGGCGTGCGGGGCATCATCATCCCGGCCACCATGGCGGTTTATAAGGAGTGCATCCTGCGCGGTTGGACCGAAGCCTTTATTGATGCGGGCTGCATCGTGTCCACCCCCACCTGCGGCCCCTGCCTGGGCGGCTATATGGGCATCCTGGCCGAGGGGGAGCGCTGTGTCTCCACCACCAACCGCAACTTTGTGGGCCGCATGGGCCATGTCAAGAGTGAAGTCTATCTGGCAAGCCCGGCCACTGCCGCTGCCAGCGCCCTGACCGGCTATATCACCGACCCCCGCACGGTCTGATCGAAAAGGAGAAACAACGATGAACGCAAAAGGTTCTGTTTTCAAATACCCGGATAACGTGGATACCGATGTCATCATTCCGGCCCGCCACCTGAACACCCAGGACCCCAAGGAGCTGGCCAGCCACTGCATGGAGGATATCGACAAGGACTTTGTCCGGAACGTCAGGGACGGCGATGTCATGGTGGGCGGCTGGAACTTCGGCTGCGGCTCCTCCCGTGAGCACGCCCCCGTGGCCATCAAGGCCGCAGGCATCTCGGTGGTCATTGCCAAGAGCTTTGCCCGCATCTTCTACCGCAACAGCATCAACATCGGTCTGCCCATCATGGAGTGCCCCGAGGCTGTGGATGCCATCAGCGCAGGGGATACCGTCAGCGTGGATTTTACTACCGGCCTCATCACCGATGAGACCACCGGCAAGACCTTCCAGGCGGAACCCTTCCCGCCGTTTATCCAGAAGATCATTGCCGACGGTGGCCTGATGAAGTCGCTGACCAAGAAATAAACCCCACCGTCAATGCTGACGCATTGCCACCGCCCCTAGTAGGGGCGGCTCTGGCGTTGCGGAAAGCTCTGCGAGTTCCCCTTTATGCCAAGGGCTCCCCATACTAGGGGAGCTGTCGCGCAAGCGACTGAGGGGTTTGGGTAAGAAGCTGTTGAGGAGAATTTAGAACTATGGAAAAAAACATTGCTGTCATCTGGGGCGACTGCTCCAGCCCCGAGATCGTGAAACAGACCATCCGGGTGCTTGATAAGGTGGCTGAAAAGTACGGCCACACCTTCAACTATACCGATGCCGCCATGGGCGGCGAAGCCATTGACAAGTACGGAGACCCGCTGCCCCAGCATGAGCTGGACAAGTGCCTTGCTGCGGACAGTGTCCTGCTGGGTGCCGTGGGCGGCCCCAAGTGGGAGGGCCTGCCCGGAGAGCAGCGCCCGGAAAAGGGTCTGCTGCGCCTGCGCGCGGGCATGGGCCTGTACTCCAACAACCGCCCCGCCAAGATCTGGCCCCAGCTGGCCCCTGCCAGCCCCCTGAAGCCTGAGATCGTGGCACAGGGCATTGACTTCATCATCGTGCGGGAGCTGATCGGCGGCGTGTACTTCGGCAAGCACGAGACCCACACCCTCGAGAACGGCGAAAAGCAGGCCATCGACTCCATGCCCTACTCTGAGCACGAGATCGAGCGCATCGGCCGCATCGGTTTCGAGACCGCCCAGAAACGCCGCAAAAAGCTCTGCTGTGTGGATAAGGCCAACGTGCTGGATACCAGCCGCCTGTGGCGCAGTGTGATGCACCGCCTGCAGGCCGAGTATCCGGACGTGGAGTACAGCGAGATGTTCGTGGACAACTGCGCCATGCAGATCGTAAAGAATCCCGCGCAGTTCGATGTCATCGTCACTGAGAATATGTTCGGCGATATCCTGTCGGACGAGGCCTCCATGATCACCGGCTCCATCGGCATGATCCCGTCCTCCTCTCTGGGCGATGGCACCCGGGGCCTGTACGAGCCCATTCACGGCTCGGCCCCCGACATTGCGGGCAGGGATATCGTCAACCCCACCGCCTGCATCCTCTCTGCCGCCATGATGCTGCGCTACTCCTTTGGCATGACTGAGGAAGCCGATGCCATTGAGAATGCTGTGAACAAGGTGCTGGACAAGGGTCTGCGCACGGCAGACAACATGAGCGAAGGCTGCACCTGCCTGGGCTGCACCGCCATGGGCGATGCGATCCTGGCCGAGATCTGATCTGAAATGAATCGCCCTCTCTGTCAGCGTGAACGCGCTGCCACCTCTCCCGAAGGGGGGAGCTGGCAAGGCTTGCGGCCTTGACTGAGAGGGCATTTTCGTTCTCCCAAAAACAAAAATGCAAACTTTTTGCAAATTCCTCTTGCAATTTGCATCCGAAGCGTGTATAATCTCCCTTGCACGAAAATGCAAATTGATTGCAATTTACTGCAATAAAGCACATTACAGTTGTTTTTGGAGTATCAAATGGAATTGTTTCTGGATGTTCTGGGCGAATCTCTGGTGGACACCGCCAAGATGCTGCCCTTCCTGTTTTTGGCCTATCTGTTCATTGAATATGTGGAGAACCGCCACGGCGAGCGCATCGAAGCCATTCTGGCGGGGGGCGGACGCTGGGGCTCTGTTCCGGCGGCGCTGCTGGGCTGTGTGCCCCAGTGCGGTTTCTCTGCCATTGCGTCCAATTTCTATGCGTCCCGGGTCATCAGCCTGGGCACGCTGATGGCCGTGTTCCTCGCCACCAGCGATGAAGCGGTTCCGCTGCTGGTCTCCATGCCTGCCTACTGGGATAAGCTGATGCTGCTCATGGTCATCAAGGTGCTCTACGCCATTGCGGTGGGCCTGGTGCTGGATTTTGTCCTGCGGGGCGTTCTGCCCAGGAGCCTGCGGGGCGGCTATACCGGCAGCGTCGATGAGATCGACTGCCACGAGGAGCACAGCGATGGGGAGGGCAAGCCCGCCCCCATCTGGAAAGCCGCTCTTCGCCACACGCTGGAGATCTTCGTGTTCATCTTTGTGTTCAGTCTGGTGTTCGGCCTCATTGTGGAGGGCGTGGGTGAGGATGTCTTTGCCGACGCTCTGGGCCGGATGGGCTTCTTCCAGCCGGTGGTGGCCGCACTGGTGGGGCTGATCCCCAACTGTGCCGCCAGCGTCCTGCTGACCCAGCTCTATGTGGAGGGAGCCCTCCGCTTTTCCAGTCTGGTGGCGGGGCTGTGCACCGGCGCGGGCGTGGGCCTGGCCGTTCTCTGGCGGGCAAACCCCTCCTGGAAGCAGAACCTCTTTATCACCGGCCTGACCTGGGCCGCCGGTGCGGCTGTGGGTGTTGGGATCCAAATCGTGGTAGCCATTTTCGGTTAAAGTAAAATATTCAGTCAAAACGCCGTTTCGGGATATCCCGGAGCGGCGTTTTGTGTTATACTAGACAGTATCAAAACGATAAAATGGCTCACCCTCTCCGTCATCGCTTGCGCGATGCCACCTCCCCCAAAGTGGGAGGTCTTGACAGTCTTTGGGAAGTTTCCGATTATGTCAAAAGCTCTCCCTTTGGGAGAGCTGGACGTGAAGCGGCCTGAGAGGGTGAGGATGCTGAAATAGGAGAAACGATGCAATATAAACTTCTGGCAAGCGATTTCGACAATACCCTTGTTCCCTTTGGTGAGCCCTGCCCCCGCCCGGCGGTGGTCAAGGCAGTGAAAAAGATGCAGGCCGCAGGCGGCAAATTTGTGCTGAGCACCGGCCGCGGCTACTGCGTGATCAACAAGCAGCAGCTGGGCGGCATCCGGTTCGACTACGCCATCACCAACAACGGAGCCTGCGTGGTGGACAGGGACGGTGCAATCATCGCCGAGCACCCGATGACCAATGAGGAAATGTACGCACTGGTGGATTTCTGCGAGGACTACAACTACCCCCTGCAGTTCAATTTCCGGGATGGCTACTATGCCTACTGCGAATACGAGAGCCTCCGGGATTTCTACGCCCAGCTGGGCGGCAGCGGCCTGACCTGCAAGGACGGCGAGGATCAGGACCGCCATCTCATCGATATGCCCCATGCCGCCTTTGCCTGCCTGCCCGATGAGGCGCTGGAGGCGTTCAACCGGAAGTACGGCCACCTGAACCTCCGCTTTATGATGGTGGGTGCTGTGCGTGAGGGCAGCTGGCACTGCTATGATATCGTCCGGGAGGGCATTGATAAGGGGGTGGGTCTGGCTGACCTGTGTGAAACCGTGGGTCTGACGCTGGCCGATGCTGTTTCGGCGGGCGATTCCGCCAATGATGTGGGGATGCTGAAGGCGGCGGGACTGGGGTGCTGCATGGCCAACGGTTCAGACGATGCCAAGGAAGCCGCAGACCGCATCATCGGGGATGTGCGGGAGGACGGCCTTGCCGCCCTCATTGAGGAGCTGTGGTTCAACGGCCCCCGTGCGGAGCCCTCGGGCCATGAACTTGGCTCCCCCTGGGGCCAGATGGAAGCTGCGGAGGAAAAGCAGTGAGCTTTGCACCGGTCTACAATGAACACAGCCGGGCGCTGATCCTGGGCACCTGGCCCAGCCCCAAGAGCCGGGAAATGTCCTTCTACTACGGCCATCCGCAAAACCGCTTCTGGCCCATGCTGGCGGCCCTGACCGGGGAGCCTGTGCCCGCCCGGGAGGACATCGAAGCAAAAAAGCAGATCATCCTGCGCCACGGGCTGGCCCTGTGGGATACGCTGGAAAGCTGTACCATCACCGGCGCGTCGGATGCGTCCATCCGGGACGTGGTGCCCAATGATATTGCAGGTCTGCTGGCAAAAGCGCCCATTGAGGCTGTTTTTTGCAACGGGGCTACGGCATATAAGATCTATACAAAGTATCTCGAGCCGGTCAGCGGCATCCCGGCGGTCAGGCTGCCCAGCACCAGCCCCGCCAATGCCGCCTGCAGGCCGGAAAAATTACGGGAGATCTGGCAGAAAGAATTGTCGAACTGGATCCTGCCTTGAATGCCGTGCGGACTTACCCGATATGCCAGGGGCTCCCCTATGAGGGGAGCTGGCGCGCAAGCGCTTGAGAGGTTTGACATTTCGATTTCAAACCTGTAAATAATTCGTGAAACGCTTGCGCCCCGCTGGAAAAGGATTTATTATGAAAGATACAGGGGGCGCAGCTCCCGGAAAAGGAGGAACCCATGAGCAAGATCATTCGCACCCGGAAGCCCAGCGTCCTGCCGTACTACGCGGCGGCGCTGGCATTTGTGGTGCTGTGTGCCGTGCTTCCGGTCTATCGGCTGTGGGCACTGCTGGCGGCGCTGGGCGCGGCTGTGCTGGCCTTTGCCGGGGCCAAAAAGATCTGCCCGCCCCGGGTGGTGGAAATGGAAGTGCCCTTCCATACCGGTGTGGACGATGTGGATGCCATGCTGACCGAGATGCAGCAGCAGCTGGACACCCTCCATGCCCTGAACGAAGCCCTGCCGGACCCGCAGCTCTCCGCCGCCATGGCCCGGATGGAAAAGGCGGGCCGCTCCATTGTGGAAACGGTGGAAGCCACCCCCGCCAAGGCAAAGCAGGTGCGGCGATTCGCCAATTACTATCTGCCCGATGCCGTGAACGTGTTGCAGCAGTACGCCAAGCTGGCAAAGCAGGGGGTGCGGGGCGAGAATGCCGCCTCCATCCGCGCGGAGGTGGAGCACAACGCAGCCTCCATTGCCACGGCATTTGAAAATCAGCTGGATGCCCTGTATGCTGCCGAGAGCATGGACCTCTCGGCAGACCTGACCGTTTTGCAGAATATGCTGAAAGGGCAGGGATTGTAACAACCCTCTCAGTCAAAGCCTGACGGCTTTGCCAGCTCCCCCGAAGGGGGAGCCCTTGGCAAACCGGTTAGAAAATAGCGCACGCCGATAGGCGGCAGGCGCTGTCGTAATTGGAAAGGATGGAATCAACAATGGCTGACAACAACACTCTGAACTTCGACCTCGATGCTCCTGCAGTGCCCACCCTGACGCTGGACCCCACCCCGGAGGCTGCGGAGGAGAAAAAGCCTGAGCCCGCCCCGGCGGCCCAGCAGCCGGAGGTACAGCTGACCCCTGAGGAGCAGGCAATGGTGGATTCCTTTGCGGAAAAGATCGATATCACCAACAGCCAGCAGGTGCTGCAGTATGGCTCCGCCTGCCAGAAGAAGATCGGCGATTTTTCCGAGGCTGCTCTGGCCAAGGTATCCACCAAGGATCTGGGCGAGGTGGGCGATATGATCACCAACCTCATCGGGGAGCTGAAGAGCTTTGATGCCAATGAGGAGCAGCAGAAGGGCATTCTGGGCTTCTTCAAAAAGAAGGGCAATGAGCTGGACAACCTGAAGACCAAGTACAACAAGGCCGAGACCAACGTGGAGAACATCCAGTCCATGCTGGAGGGCCATCAGGTCCAGCTGCTGAAAGACATCGCCATGCTGGATAAGATGTATGAGCTGAACATGGCCTACTTCAAGGAGCTGAGCATGTATATCCTGGCCGGCAAGAAAAAGCTGGCCGAGGTCCGTGCAAACGAGCTGCAGCAGGCCATGGACAAGGCCAAGCAGTCCGGCCTGCCCGAGGATGCTCAGGCCGCCCGCGACCTGGCAGACCAGTGCGAGCGCTTTGAGAAAAAGTTGTACGATCTGGAGCTGACCCGGAACATCAGCCTGCAGATGGGCCCCCAGATCCGCCTGCTGCAGAACAACAACACCATGATGGCTGAGAAGATCCAGTCCACCATCGTCAACACCATCCCGCTGTGGAAGAACCAGATGGTGCTGGCGCTGGGTCTGGCTCACACTCAGAAGGCCATGCAGGCCGAGCGTGCCGTGACTGACATGACCAACGACCTGCTCAAGAAGAATGCCGATGCCCTCAAGATGGGCACCATCGAGACCGCCAAGGAGAGCCAGCGCGGCGTGGTGGATATCGAGACCCTGCAGCAGACCAACAAGAGCCTGATCGAGACCCTGGACGAGCTGAACAAGATCCAGACCGAGGGCCGCGCAAAGCGTGTGGCTGCCGAGCAGGAGCTGACCCGCATCGAGGACGAGCTGAAACAGAAAATGATGGAGATCCGGAGCTGAAATGGCAAACGCTGATTTTTCCAGAGAACAGAATCAAACGCCCGGCGGCTTTGACAGCGGCAGCTACCGCGAGGCAAAGCGCCCGGACACCGAGGCAGTGCGCCTGACCCCCTTGCAGCAGAAGCTGGCCGGGCTGGAAAAGGCGCTGCCCGCCGCACTGGCAAAGCAGGGCACAGCCCTTGTGCTGAGCGTGGTGGTGATGCTGGCGGCGTTCGTGGGCTTTGGCGGTGCCAAGGTCAGGGGCAAGTATAACGAGGCCCGCCAGTGGTTCACCACCGGCGTTTCGGCCGACAACGGCTATGCCCTGAGCGAGGAGCTGACCACCCGTGCCAACACGGCGGCAAATATCATCACCACCGGCGCGAACACGCTGGGGGCCGACAGCGCCGAGGTGCAGGCCGCACAGGCAGCGCTGGATGATTTCTCTGCCTGCCTGGAAGCAGTGCAGAACGGCAGCAAAAAGCAGCCCCTGACCTCGCTGCCCTATTATCAGGGCAGTGCCATGCACGCCCTCTGTCAGGCCAATGAGGCTTTGGGCACTGTGATCGACCAGCTCTACGAAAAAATGCAGGAGCAGGCCGCTGACCCCATGAAGATGGGGGCAGTGCAGGGCCAGTACGGCCAGTTCAACAGCGCAGACACCATCATCGGCAACCTGCAGTACAATGATGCAGTGTATGAGTATCAGAACGATGTCGGCGGCTTCCCGGCCAGTATGCTGGGCAGGCTGTTCGGTGTACAGGAGGTGGAACCTTTCGCATGAAAACGATGAAACGATTTGCCGCCCGCATCTGCGCCCTGTTCGTGGTGCTGACCGTCAGCCTGACGGCTCTGGTGCCCGCCGCCTTTGCAGCCACCAAGGCCCAGTTGCCCGATCTGCCCAGCAGTCAGTGTGTGGTGGATGATGCCAACATCCTGAGCAGCAGCACCAAAACGGCCATTGAGAACCTGAATGCACAGCTCACCCAGCAGTGCGAGGGTGCACAGATCGGCGTATTGACTGTGGATTATACGGGAAGTTTATCCACGGAGGATTATGCCGTGCAGGCCGCCAACACCTGGGGTCTGGGCAGCTCCAGCAAAAACAACGGTGTGCTGATCCTGCTGGTCATGCAGTCCCAGCAGTACGCCGATGGCGACTATTACCTTGCCACCGGCGATGGCTTCCGCAATACCACGCTGGAAAAGCAGGCCAGCGCCATTGCCCAGACCATGGAGGATTCCTTCGCGGCGGGCGATTATGACGCAGCTGTGACCACCTGTGCCAACAATGTGGCCAGCACCATTGCCGATCTCTATGGTGTGACCCTGAGCGGGACCACCGGCACGGTCAGCAACGGCAATACGAATGGTTATAACAACGGAAATGATTACTATGAGGCCCCGGCAGCATCCTATCAATCGCCCTTCCTCACCCTTCTGGCAGTGGTGATCGTGGTGTTTGCCCTGACCTCCATCTTCGGCGGCATCCGGCGCGGCTTTGGCGGCGGCGGGTTTGGCCCCTTCTTCGGTTTCGGGCTGGGCTACGGCCTGGGCAGCAGACGGCGGCGCAGACCTCCGTATGATGATTGGGGCCCCGGCGGCCCCCGTGGTCCGCGCGGGCCCAGACCGCCCCGCGGCGGCGGGCCGCGTCCTCCCCGTGGGGGCGGCGGCTTCGGCGGTGGTTCTTTTGGCAGCGGCATGGGCGGCGGACGCTCCGGCGGCAGCTTCGGCGGGGGCGGCAGCTTCCACGCAGGCGGCGGCTCCTTCCATGGCGGCGGCGGTGGCCGTGGGCGGTAATATCTGAGTAAACAAAAAGTGGGCGGTTCGTGTGAACCGTCCACTTTTTGTTGATTCAGGTTTACTTCGTGCCGTAGATGCGGTCGCCGGCATCGCCCAGGCCGGGAACGATGTAGCCGTTCTCGTTCAGGTGGTCGTCCTTAGCGCCCAGGTAGATGTCAACATCGGGGTGAGCCTTGTGCAGGGCCTCAATGCCTTCCGGAGCAGCGATCAGACCGATGAACTTGATGCGCTTTGCGCCGTGCTTCTTGATCTGGGTAATGGCATCAATGGCGCTGCCGCCGGTTGCCAGCATGGGGTCCAGAACCAGAACGTCACGCTCGGCGATATCCTGGGGCAGCTTGCAGAAGTATTCCACGGGCTGCAGGGTCTCTTCGTTGCGGTACAGGCCGATGAAGCCGACCTTTGCAGCGGGCAGCAGGGTCAGCATGCCGTCCAGCATACCCATGCCTGCACGCAGGATGGGCACCAGAGCCAGCTTGCGGCCTGCCAGCACCTTGGTCTTTGCCATGGTGATGGGGGTCTCGATCTCGACCTCCTCCATGGGCAGGTCACGGGTGGCCTCGTAGCACAGCAGGGTTGCGATCTCGCCGACCAGATCACGGAACTCCTTGGTACCGGTCTGCTTGTTGCGCAGGATGCTCAGCTTGTGCTGCAGCAGGGGATGCTCAACGATCATAGGGGTCATAAATACACGCTCCTTTTTATGTTTATCGGGTTTCGATTGCCATCAGTTTTGCAATGCGCTTTTCGTGGCGGCCGCCCTCGAACGGGGTGTTCAGGAACAGATCCACCAGCTGGCAGGCAAGGCCGGGGCCGACAACGCGGCCGCCCATGCACAGGGCGTTGGCATCGTTGTGGCGGCGGGTGTACTCGCAGCTGAAGCTGTCGGAGCAGCAGCAGGCGCGGATGCCCTTGACCTTGTTGGCGGCCATGCTGATGCCGACACCGGTGCCACAGAACAGCAGGGCTTTGTCGCACTGGCCGCTGACCACAGCGTCACAGGCAGGCAGTGCCATGTCGGGGTAATCCACGCTGGCAGTGCTGTGGGTGCCAAAGTCGATATACTCCAGCCCCAGCTCGTCCAGGTGAGCCTTGACGGCTTCCTTCAGTTCAAAACCGCCATGGTCGGCGGCAAGCGCAATGGGTTTTGCCATGAGAAATTTCAATCCTTTCCGTTTTCCGTATCGTTGTTCCGGGCAGCGGCCTCGGCAGCAAGGCGTTCGGCGCGTTCCCGCTCGGCCTGGCTCAGGCGGTGATAATCCGGCAGCAGGGCCTCGGGCAGAACGGCTTCGCCCCGCTGGGCCATCTGCTTGGCCACCAGGGCCACGGCAGCGGCCCGGCCGCCCCGCAGCTCCGGCGGAACAGTGAGCACGCCCGGAACATTGCTGTATTTATTATAGCACAGAGATGCGCCATCACCAACAAAAAACAGGGGCTTTTTGCAATTTTCTACAAATTGGGCAAGGTCAGCCACAGCCCGGGCATCGTCATCCAGCAGGCGGGTGTGGGTGGCCAGGTCAAAAGCGGCGCTGTACACCTGGGCACGGCGGGCATCCAGTGCGCAGAGCACGGTGCCCTCGCCGGTGTGGGCAGCGGCCAGCGCTTCCAGTGTGGAGACCGGGGCGCAGAGGGTCTCGCGGGGGAAAGCCAGCCCCTTGACTGCGGCCAGCCCGATGCGCAGGCCGGTAAAGCTGCCGGGGCCTGCGTTCACACCGAACAGGTCGATGTCTGCACAGGTCAGGCCGCACAGCTTCAGGCAGTGATCCACCAGCGGCATCAGGGTCTCGCTGTGGGTCATGCCGCCGTCCAGATAGCACTCGTACTTCAGGCGGTCGTCCTGCAGCAGGGCCACGCCCAGTGTTTTACCGGCGGTGTCTACGGCTAAGATATTCATACGCTGCCCCCCTCGATGGTGATGCGGCGGGTGGTGTCGTCCACCCGGTCAATGTTGATGTGGATCGGGTTTTCCAGGGCCAGCAGGTCGGCGAAGTTTTCGCTCCACTCAGCGGCCACAATGGCACCCTGATCCAGATAATCGTAGAAACCGGCGGCACACAGGTCGTTCTCGGTGGAGATACGGTAGAGGTCGAAGTGGGCCAGCGGGCGGGGGCCGCGGTAATAGTTGACGATGGCAAAGGTGGGGCTGCTGACCGGGTCGGTGCAGCCCAACCCCTCGGCCAGGCCCTCACAAAAGGCGGTCTTGCCCGCGCCCAGACCGCCGGTGAAGGCAATCAAGGCCCCGTCCGGCAGCACTGCCGCCAGCTTCCGGCCCAGCGCAACGGTCTCTTCTCTGGAATGTGTGATATATTCAGCCATACAATGCTCCTTCATCTTGAAGCTTGAACTTTCCCGTTTTGCCAGCTGTCTGCGAAACAGACTGAGAGGTAAATCAAAAGGGATGACAGAAGCTTCTGCCATCCCCCAGTATAATATAAATCGAGCAAAAGTGCAACGCTCAAGCGGCCTGCTGTACATCCTGCGGGGCAGGCGCCGCGTTCGGTTCGATCAGCCGGACCCCAACATCACCGAACAGCAGCGGGTAGGCTGCCGCCGCATGGGGGCGCTTGCCGCCCTGCGCGTTGTACCAGACCAGATCATCTGCGCCATAGGTATCCATGGAGTGCTGAACGGATTCCTGCAGGGTCTGGCCCAGGATCAGGTGGTTGACGGTATCCCACAGCATACTGCGGGAATACACGGTGTAGACGTTGTTCACATAGCCTGCCACTGCTTTGGCACCACCGGCCAGCAGGGCATCGGCCATGGAGGTATCCAGACTGCCGCTCACGCCAAGGAACTCACAGGTCTCGGAGAGCACTACGGTGTCCTTGAGCTGGCCGCCCCGGTATGCCGCCTGGAAAAAGCTGGGCGTGATGCAGTACAGGCCGTTGATCTTGATGACCCGGTGGGTCAGCAGATCGATGCCGTAGTAGAGGTCCTTGTAGAAATCCGATTCCTCCGTCAGCAGAATGACCGGCTCGGTACGGGTCTGTTTGAACAGAAAACCGGAGGTGTAGGTATAGTAGGAGCCGTGGGCGCTGAGGATGCACAGCCCGTAATCGTTCATCCGTTTCAGGTCAGAGACGGTGACTGTGCTATCGATGCGGGTGTGCAGGCCCATCGCGGTCCAGAAGCCCTTCATATAGGAGTAGTATGGGTAGCGGGAGCTGTTCACGGTGTTGTCAAAGGCGTAGTAGATCATGGCGCTGCCCAGATCACCCTGCGGGGCGTTGGACATTTCGTGCAGATCCACAGCGGGCAGTTCGGAGAGGGCGAAGGGAGTATTCTCTTCGTCCGGGTCCTCCACCAGAACGCCGCCCAGCGCGCCGCAGCTGTAGGCAAAGCTGACCATGCCGTTTTCTTCATCCACATGGAGAGAACGCGCCGAAACAAGCCCTTCCTCGGCCAGCTGCTGCAGCTGTGCCACGGCGGCATCCAGCCGCTGGGCACGGGTCATCTCAGCGTAAGCGTCGCTGCCGGTCAGGGCGGTCACGGCACTGTCGGCCTGCTGCATCTCCTGAGCATCGGCAGTGGTCAGCGTGGTCTGGGCCACGGTGTCGGCTGCCTGTGCGGCAAAAGCAGAAGCAGGGAAGAGCGCGGAAATAAAAACAGTCAGTGCGCAGAGGGCGCACAGAAAGCGATGAGAATTTGTTTTCATCTTGGAAGTTCCTCCGGAAAAATCCTGCCGAAAAAGCAGGTCTCCTGCTTCCATTTTAGAAGGTGGAGGGGGCTTTGTCAAGGCTGCGGCAAATATTTTGCAGAGTTGTCACAGGATGAAAAGATCTGTGGAAAAAACTTCCGCAATCTTGCGCAAAAAAGGGCGGTGCGGTATACTTATATTACATAATGGAGCAGTTTACGCCCTCTCCGGCATTGCGGACGAGCGAAGCAGACCTGAGCGGGCGATCCAATGAAAGAAAGAGGTGTTTTCGTTTGGAAAACATTCGGCGCTACTTCAAGCGCACCGATAAAACTTACCTGCTGCTGTGCATCTTCAGCAGCGTGATGGCTGTGACAGCGCTTTCGAGCTGGGCAGCCAAGCAGGGCAATGGCTTTGCCGTGGATGAGATCACCGGCCAGATCACCGGTCTGGGCGATTACCGCCGGGCGGCGGTGCAGGCGGGTGCAGCCCTCATCGGGCTGGTCATTGCGGTGCTGCTGTCCAATATTGATTACCGCAGCCTGGTGAAGGTGTGGCCGGTGCACGTGGCCCTGACCTGGGGCATGGTGCTGCCCACGCTGGTGCTGCGCAATGTGAGCATCGGCCCGCTGACCATCGGCTACAACGCAGGCGATACCGACAACTATTCCTGGTACAAGCTGGGAGGTTTTACCCTGCAGCCCACAGAGCTGGCCAAGATCAGCTTTATCCTGACCTTTGCCATGCACCTGAACAATGTGCGCACCCGGCTCAACGAGCCAAAGGAGCTGGGCAAGCTGCTGCTGCATCTGGCAGTGCCCATCCTCATCATCCATGTTCAGGGCGACGACGGCACCGCCATCATCTATGCCATCATCGGCTGCTGCATGATGTTTGCGGCGGGCCTGAGCTGGAAGTATATCCTGGGGGCGGTCTCGGCGGCGGCAGTGGCTATGGCGACGGCGTTCGCCTTTTTCAGCGATAAGATCGGCAAGGGATACCAGTGGTACCGCATCCTTGCTGTCATCGATCCCGATAACAAAACCGGCTGGGCCCCCAGCGAGACCATCTGGAAGAACATCATCTACCAGCAGCAGCGCGGCGAGATCGCGCTGGGCTCGGGCGGCATCTTTGGTAACGGCCTGTTTGGCGGCAGTTATTACAGCGTGCCCAACGCCCACAACGATTTCATCCTGAGCTGGATCGGCAACGCGGCGGGCTTTGTGGGCTGCTGTGTGGTGCTGGGCGTGCTGTTTGCACTGGTCATCAAGACCTTCCTCACCGGTGCCCGCAGCGAGGATCTGCTGGGAACCTTCATCTGCGCCGGCATCGGCGGCGCTCTGATGGCCCAGATCGCCGTGAACGTGGGCATGAACCTGCGCGTCCTGCCCGTGATCGGTGTCACCCTGCCGTTCTATTCGGCGGGCGGCAGCTCGGTGTTGATGCTGTACATCTGTGTGGGCCTGGTGCTCTCGGTCTACACCCACAACACAAAAAAGCTGTTCGGCTGAGCCGGAACAGAACGCGGCCCCGGAGAGTAGAAAAACTCTCCGGGGCCGCGTTTGTGTGTCAGCCAAGGGTGTTGCGCGGCTTGTTGGCAGGCCGTTTCAGCTTAGACAGGTGAGAGAACAGTTCCCGATGGGAGAACCGCTGAAATTTGAGAAAGAAATTTGGTGGAGTTGACAGTTTTCACCCGTAAAAGACGGCGTGTGTGGAATTTGCCCTTGACCCCGGGGCGTTCCGTGTTACAATATTTCCGGTACAGCCTGTCTGTTTGGGCTGTGGAACACAAAAAAGGAGTATTGAACGGTAAATTTTATGGATACGAACGCGGAATCTTCCATGCAGAACAAGGTCATTGAATATGTCAAGCAGTATGCAATGATCACGTTGAGCATTTCCATCATGTCGGTGGGTGTGTACTTTTTCAAATTCCCCAACAACTTCGTTTTTGGCGGCGTGACCGGTATGGCGGCGCTGGCGGCCAAGCTCACCCCGCTGTCGGCTTCGGCCTTTTCCTCGGCGGCCAACATGATCCTGCTGGGGGTGGGCCTGATCTTTCTGGGCAAAAAGTTTGCCATGACCACCGGCTATGCCACTGTGGTCATGTCGCTGGAGCTGATGGTGCTGGAAAAGATCTGCCCCCTGCGCGGCCCCTTGAGCGACCAGCCCATGCTCGACCTGCTGTTTGCCATTGCCCTGCCGGCCATTGCGTCGGCTCTGCTCTTCAATGTGGGCGCTTCCTCCGGCGGCACGGATGTCATTGCCCTCATTGTGGAAAAGTATACCCACATCCACAACGTGGCGGTGGCGCTGTTCCTGACTGACCTGTTCATGGTCATTGCGGCCTGCTTTGTGTTCGACCTGTACACCGCCCTCTATTCCTTCGTGGGTCTGACCGTGAAATCGCTGGTCATTGATGCCGTGTTGGAAAAGATCAAGATGTGCAAGGCCATCCTCATCGTCTGCGACGACAGGAAGCCTATCTGTGATTTTGTCATGCGCAAGCTGGTGCGCGGCGCAACCTATACGCCCTGCTTCGGCGCGTATACCGATAAGCCCCACTACATCATCTATACCACCCTGACCCGCCGCGAGGCCGACCAGCTGCAGGATTTTATCCACAAACAGCACTTGAACGCCTTCATGTCCATGCTGAGCACCACCGAGGTATTTGGCAAGGGCTTCAACCACGCATAAGGAGGAACGTATGGTACAGGTCGATCTCATCACCGGTTTTCTGGGTGCGGGCAAGACAACGTTCCTGCGCAGATATGCTGCGTATCTGACCGCACAGGGGCATCATGTCTGCATTCTGGAAAATGACTTTGGCGCTGTGAACGTAGATGCCATGCTGGTGCAGGATCTGCTGGGGGAACGCTGCGAGATCGAGACCATCAGCGGCGGGTGTGATTGTGATACCCACCAGCGCCGGATGCGCACCAAGCTCATCTCAATGGCTATGCGCGGGTTCGACCGGGTGGTGGTGGAGCCCAGCGGCATTTTTGATGTGGACGAGTTTTTTGATGTCCTGCGGGATGAACCGCTGGATCGGTGGTATACACTGGGCAATGTGTTTGCCGTTGTGGATGCCCTGCTGCCCGAGACGCTTTCCCCGCAGGCAGAGTACATTCTGGCATCGGAAGCCGCCAGCGCCGGACGCATCCTGCTCTCCCGCAGTCAGCTGGCCACCCAGGCCCAGCGGGAAAGCGCCATCGACCACCTGAAGCGTGCCCTTGCGGCCTGCAAGTGCAGCCGCACCCTGACGGAAGAAGATTTTCTGATCAAGGACTGGGCCGACCTGGAGGATGCGGATCTTGCGGCGCTGGATGCCTGCGGCTATCAGCATGCCGACTGCGAAAAGCTCTGCTTTGATGCGCACGATGCATTCGGTTCGGCGTATTTCCTCGAGCTGGGCCTGCCCCGGCAGCAGCTGGAAGCACGCATTCCCTGCCTGTTCACGGATGCCGCCTGCGGCCGGGTGCTGCGGGTCAAGGGTTTTGTGCAGGATGCTGCCGGCTGGGTGGAGCTGAATGCTACCGCCGACGGCCTGACTGCGGCCCCCATTCCGGCAGGGCAGGAGGTGCTCATCGTCATCGGCGAAGGGCTGGACAAGGAACGGATCGAAGCTGTTTTGCGGAACTGAGGGAGCGTGCGGGAAACACAGAAAAACACCGCTTTGCGGTGCATCGGCCCGGCAGATCGCGGCACGTGGGTGTGCGCTTTCTGCCGGGCCCTTTTCTTTTCCACAGTTTTTCCGGCAAAATACAACAATCCTTGTCAGATATTGCTGTTGCGCCCCCGGAGGTTTTGGGCTATAATTTTGACTTAGCTGTTAGACAAGGGGGATTTTTTTACGAATTATCTGTTTCAATTTGCACGTATCCTCGCGTTTTGCTTTCTGGGGGAAGTATGTCATGCTGTACTGCCGCTGCCGGTTCCGGCCAGTGTGTACGGGCTTGTGCTGCTGCTGCTGGCCCTGAACTTCCGGCTGATCCAGCTGGAGGATGTAAAAGAGGTGGGCGTGTTTCTCACCGGTATCTTCCCGCTGCTCTTTGTGCCCGCCGCCGCAGGCGTGATGGAGCTTTGGGCGGAGATGGGGGAGATGCTGCTGCCCATCATCATCGCCATCATCCCGGTCACGGTTCTGGTCATGGTGACCGCCGGAAAGACCACCCAGGCTCTGACCAGCCGCAAAAAGGACAAGGAGGCTGCTGCCAATGATGGAATTGCTGAATGAGTTCCTTTCGGGCTCTGTTGCCTGGGGTGTGCTGCTGACGCTGGCCGCCTTTGCACTGGGAGCCCTCGTGAACAGAGTGACCGGAAAGGCATTTTTTAACCCGTTGCTGCTGGGCGCGATCTTTGTGATCGTTTTTCTGTCGGTATGCGGCATTCCCTATGCCGACTACAAGGTCAGCGCCGCCCCGGTGAACTACCTGCTGCTGCCCGCCACCGTGGCGCTGGCCATCCCGCTGTATGAAAAGCTCGACCTGCTCAAGGCAAACGCCGCTGCCATCATTGCAGGCATCTCGGTGGGCACACTGGTCAGCCTGGGCAGCGCGCTGGCTCTGGCGCTGGCTTTGCACCTGACCCAGGAGCAGTACGCCACCCTGCTGCCCAAATCCGTGACCACCGCCATCAGCATGGATGTAGCTGCAGAGCTGGGCGGCATTGCAGCCCTGACCGGTGCCATCGTCATCCTGACGGGCATTGTGGGCAACCTGCTGGCCGAGACGGTCTGCAAGGCGTTTCACATCACCGACCCCATTGCCAAGGGCGTGGGCATTGGCACCTCAGCCCATGCCGTGGGCACCAGCAAGGCCCTGCAGATGGGTGAGGTGGAAGGTGCCATGAGCGGCCTGTCCATCGCTGTGGCCGGTGTGCTGACCGCAGTGCTCTGCCCGGTGTTCGTAAGCCTTATTGATTGATCGCATAAAAACACCCCTCTCCGCTGTGCGGCCGCACGGACGGAGAGGGGTATTTTTATGCGTTCTCTTTTTTCAGAACTCTGGTCACCATGAACACACAGTAGAGCAGTGCCAGACCCCAGGCAATGGGGTTGGCAATGCAGATGCCGAAGTAGCCCAGACTATGAACGGCCAGCCAGCCGCAGAGCGCGCGGCCGATGAGCTCGCCCACACCGGAGATAACGGCCTGCACACTGTATCCCAGACCCTGCAGGGTGTTGCGGAAGACCATCAGCAGGCCGTTGATGCAGAACAGCACGCTGATCACGGTCAGGTATTCCACAGCACCGGAAGTCACGGCAGGGTCGGCATCGCCCAGAACAAGGCCCACGGCCCAGCCCTTGACGAAGAAGAGCACCACCCAGGCAGCCGCGCAGTAGCACAGCTGGAGGATGCAGCCATCCCGGATGCCCTGCCTGACGCGGTCAGTGCGGTGGGCACCGTGGTTCTGGCCGACATAAGTTGCCATAGCCGTGCCCACGCTTGCCATGGGCACGGTGAACATCTGGCGAATCTTCTCACCGGCGGTCTGGGCGGCCACGGCGGTGCTGCCCAGCAGGTTGATGGCATCCTGCATGATGAAGGCACCGATGGCAGAAACGGAATACTCAAAGCCCATCGGAAGGCCGATATAGGCCAGCCGCCCGCAGTGCCCCGCCGAGAGGACACAGTTTTCCCGGGTGAAATGGATGCCCTCCACCCGGGTGAAGAACCACCAGGTGCAAAGCAGGCCGCTGAACAGCTGGCTGACAACGGTGGCGATGGCTGCGCCCTCCACGCCCATACCCAGCGGTACGATGAACAGCCAGTCCAGCCCGATGTTCAGGAAACTGGAGATTAGCAGGAAATAGAATGGGTGCTGGGAATCGCCCAGACTGTGCAGGACGGTGGAGGTGTAGTTGAACAGCACCGTGGCCGGAATGCCGAGGAAGATGATGCGGATGTAGGCCACCGCGTCCGGGAACAGCTCGGCCGGGGTGTGGATGAGCTGCAGCAGCGGGGCAGCAGTGAGGGTGGTGACGATGGTGAACACCACGCTCAGGACCACGCAGAGAACCGCGCCGTTGAACAGATACTTGTGCATATCCTCGCTGTCCCTTGCACCAAAGCTCTGGGCCACCGGGATGCCAAAACCCGTGCAGGAACCCAGCACAAAGCCTAAAATGAGAAAATTCAGAGAGTAGGTGGTGCCCACCGCGCCCAGTGCATCGGTGCCCAGACAGCGCCCCACAATGACGGTGTCCACAAAGCTGTACAGCTGCTGGAACAGGGTGCCCAGCACCAGCGGCAGGGCAAATTTCAGGATCTGGGGCAGCGGCCTGCCCACCGTGAGGTCGGTGGTGCCGGAACCCTTTTTGGTTTTTTCCATAAGTTTTACATGCTCCCTCCGGGTTTGATCTGCCACTAAGGATATCATGGCATCCGCTCCCGGTGTTAGCATTATTTTATGGAAAACCCGGATAAATTCTGTTTTTTCTCACCAAAGGGGCAGGGCACTGACTTCATCCCGGAGCTCCAGTGCCTGGGTGTGGGTCAGCTTTTTGGCGCGCTCCATCCGCTCCACCACCACAAGTGCGCGCCTGCGGGCCAGCTCCCCGTTGGCGGCGTAGACCGAGGGCGCGTTGGGCAGGCCGGCCAGTACCACACACTCGGCGCGGGTCAGCTCCCGGGTGGGTTTGCCAAAGTAGCCCTGCGCAGCCTGCGCCACGCCGGACCACTGGTTGCCGAAGTAGCAGCTGCCTGCGTACATCTCAAAGATCTGCTGCTTGGAGTAGTAATCCTCGATGTCCCTGGCGGCAAACATCTCCGCTGCCTTGCGGGCCATCTGCTTTTCCTGGGTGAACAGCTCGTTCTTGGCCAGCTGCTGGGTCAGGGTGCTGCCGCCCTCGGCCAGAGAGCGGGTGCGCAGGTCGGCCCAGAGCGCCCGGACAATGGCTGCCGGGTCGATGCCGTGGTGCCTTTCAAACCGGCTGTCCTCCACGGAAATGACCGCGTCGATATAGGTCTGGGGCAGCTGGTCACAGCTGGCAAAGCCGGGCCGGGAGCTGATCTCATCATAGAGGCCGGCAATGGGCTTTTGCGCCGCTGTGGCGCGGTAGAGCCGCCAGCCCTGCACGCCCAGTGTTCCGCCAATGACCACCAATACAAACAGCGCCGCCAGCAGCAGGCAGCTGAGCAGTCGCTTTACAAAACGTTTCAGCATCTTCACGTTCCCCTTCGGTTTTGATTCAACGTTATCCTACCCGATTTGACGACAGAATGCAAGTTACATTTTTGTGAATACGGCCGCACAAGAAAAAAGCGCCCTGCCGGGGCAAACCGGCAGAGCGCTTTTACAAGTTATGGAAAGGGGATGCAGAGGCGCTGCTTACAGAGCGAAGTAACGCTTTGCGTTGTCGAAGCAGATGCCCTTGACGATCTTCTCCAGAGCCTTCTCATCGTTGGGATACTCGCCATCCTCGACCCACTGGCCGATCAGGTTGCACAGGATGCGGCGGAAGTAGTCGTGGCGGGTGTAGCTCAGGAAGCTGCGGCTGTCGGTCAGCATACCAACAAAGTTGCCCAGCAGGCCCAGGTTTGCCAGGCTCTTCATCTGGTTCTCCATGCCGATCTTCTGATCGTTGAACCACCAGCCGGAGCCGTGCTGGATCTTGCCGGGGATCTCATCATTCTGGAAGCAGCCCAGAATGGTGCCGATCTGCTCGTTGTCAGCGGGGTTCAGGCTGTAGATGATGACCTTGGGGCACTCATCGGTGTCGTTCAGGGCGCTCAGCAGAGCAGCGATCTCGCCGCCGCACTTGGCAGTGTTGATCATGTCGAAACCGGTATCGGGTCCCAGCAGGGCGTTCATCTTACGGTTGACACCGCGCAGGCAGTTGTAGTGCAGCTGCATGGCGATGTTCAGGCGGTGATACTGCTTGCCCAGGTGGATCAGGATGTAGGTCTGGTACTTCTCAGCCTCTTCAGCGGTCACAGCCTCACCGGCCATAGCCTTCTGGTAGATGGCGTTGACCTCTTCCTTGGTGGCCTCACGGTAGGGCACGTAGTCCAGGCCGTGGTCAGATGCGCGGCAGCCCATCTCGGCAAAGAACTCGATGCGCTGGGTCAGAGCGTCGGTGACGCAGTTGATGCACTCCAGCTTTTCCTTGCCAACGGCCTGAGCCAGCTTGCCCATGTACTCCGCGAAGCCGGGCTTCTGGATGTTGATGGCCTTGTCGGGGCGGAAGGAGGGTGCAACGGTGAACTTGATGGACGGATCTTCCTTGATCTTCTTGTGCCATGCCAGATCATCGATGGGGTCGTCGGTGGTGCCGATGAAAGCAACATTGGACTGCTCGATCAGGCCGCGGACAGTCATGCTGTCGTCGTGCTGCAGCTTGTCGTTGCACAGGTTCCAGACTTCTTCAGCGGTGTCGCCGTTCAGCACACCCTGATAGCCGAAGTACTTGCGCAGCTCCAGGTGGCACCAGTGGTACATGGGGTTGCCAACGCACATGGGCAGAGCCTCGGCAAACTTCTGGAAACGCTCGCGGTCGGGCTTGGTGCCGGTGATGTACTCCTCGGGCACGCCGTTGGAACGCATCACGCGCCACTTGTAGTGGTCGCCTGCCAGAGAGCCGTCGGGCTGGCGGCCGCCCAGCCACACCTGAGCGATGTTCTCAAAGCGGCGGTTCTCGTAGATCTCCTTCGGGGAGATATGGCAGTGATAGTCGCAGATGGGCATATCAGCAGCGTAGGTGTGATACAGATGCTGAGCCACAGGAGACTGGAGCATGAATTCCTTGTCCATAAATGCTTTCATGGGTCGAAAACTCCTTTTCATTCTAATGTACTAATATATCACTATGGGGTACCTTTAACAGCGCCCACGCAGGGCACGTTAAGTCTATCTTTAGTATAGCGGAAAACGATAATGTATACAACTGAAAAACTGACAAATTTTCAGACTTTTCCTTGTAAAAAACGCTGGAATTTATAAAAATGGCCTGTTTTGGGCCAAAAATCTGGCAAAAAACACTTGACTTCTTTGTATACAACAGCATACAATAGAGACAGAGTGCGGGGCACAAAGGGGTGCCCCGGAGAGAAGCAAAGCAAGCTAAAAGGAGAACACGTGATATGGAAACTCTGAATTACAAGGTTCTGTCTGAGACCGGCTACAACGGCTACATCCTCAAGGATGCCCCTGTCAAGGTGATGCAGTTTGGCGAGGGTAACTTCCTGCGCGCATTCGTGGACTATTTCTATGATATCGCCAACGAGAAGGCTGGTTACAACGGCAAGGTCAAGCTGGTGCAGCCCATTGGCAACTTCCCCCAGATGGCTGACTGGATCAACGAGCAGGAGGGCCTGTACACCCTGTATCTGCGCGGCAGCGAGAAGGGCCAGAAGGTGGATGCAAAGCGCGTGATCTCCTGCGTGTCTGACTGTGTCTGCCCCTACACCGAGGGCAAGTGGGACGAAGTGCTGGCTCTGGCCCGCTCTGAGGATCTGGAAACGGTTGTATCCAACACCACCGAGGCCGGCATCGCTTACACTCAGGGCGACAGCGCGTTCGATCAGGTTCCTCCCAACAGCTTCCCTGCAAAGCTGACCCGCGTGCTGTACGAGCGCTACAAGGCATTCAACGGCGCTGCGGATAAGGGTCTGGTCATCCTGAGCTGCGAGCTGATCGACAACAACGGCAAAGAGCTGAAGAAGTGCTGCAACAACTACGCCAAGGACTGGAATCTGGAAGCTGAGTTCATCGACTGGATGAACAACGCCAACACCTTCTGCTCCACTCTGGTGGACCGCATCGTTCCGGGCCGCATCCGTGACCCGAAGGAGATGGCTGCTATGGAAGAGGCCAACGGCTACCCCGATCAGGCGCTGGATGTCGGCGAGGTCTTCGGCGTGTGGGTCATCGAGGGCCCTGCAGGTCTGGAGGACAAGCTGCCGTTCAAGAAGGCCGGTGTCAACGTCATGGTCGTGCCTGATGTTACCCCCTACAAGAAGCGCAAGGTCCGCATCCTGAATGGTGCACACACCGGCTTCGTTCTGGGCGCATATCTGGCTGGCTTCGACATCGTCCGTGACTGCATGCACAACGATACCGTCCGCGGCTTTATGAACAAGATGCTGCATGAGGAGATCATCCCCACCCTGCCTCTGGACAAGAAGGATCTGGAAGAGTTTGCTTCCGCCGTTGAGGATCGCTTCAACAACCCCTTCGTCAACCACGAGCTGATGAGCATCTCCCTGAACTCCACCTCCAAGTGGAAGGCCCGCAACATGCCTTCCTTCCTGGCTTACATTGAGGAGCAGAAGCAGCTGCCCAAGTGCCTGACCATGTCTCTGGCCGCTTACATTGCCTTCTATTCCAATGATATCCAGGAGCGCACTGCCGATGGCCTGATCTGCAAGCGCCCCGCAGGCAACACCTACAAGATCCAGGATGACGCATGGGCACTGGACTTCTACTATGCACACAAGGACGACACCGACGCTCAGCTGGTGCATGCCGTTCTGACCAACACCCAGATGTGGGATCAGGATCTGACCAAGATCGAGGGCCTGGAGGCCGCTGTTCTGGCAGACCTGGAGCTGATCCGCACCCAGGGTGCCGAAGCTGCCTACAAGAGCTGCCTGTAAGCTGGAATATCACCTGCACAACAAGGGGCTGCTGCTTTGGGCAGCGGCCTCCTTGTGCTTTGTAAATATCATTAAGGAGAATAACTATGCCGCAGGCGATTCATATCAGCCCCATTGACAACGTGGTGGTTGCACTGCACCCAATTGCCAAGGGCACTCTGGTGGAGGTGGACAGCCTTGCCGTGACCGCGCTGGAGGATATCCCTCAGGGCCACAAGATGGCAGTAAAGCCCATCAAGAACGGTGAAAATGTCATCAAGTACGGTTTCCCCATCGGCCACGCGACCGCCGATGCCGCGCCGGGCACCTGGATGCACACCCACAATGTCCACACCAACCTGTCCGGTGAGGTGGAGTACAGCTATCACCCCGCCCCCGACCTGGCCCCCCTGCCCAAGGTGGAGCCTGAGACCTTTATGGGCTTCCGCCGCAAGGATGGCCGTGCCGCCATCCGCAACGAGATCTGGATCATTCCCACGGTCGGCTGTGTCAACGACATCGCCAAGAAGATGGTGAACGACAACCAGGATCTGGTTACCGGCTCCATTGAGGGTCTGTACACCTTTACCCATCCGTTTGGCTGCAGCCAGACCGGCCACGACCATGCCCAGACCCGCAAGCTGCTGGCCGCGCTGGTCCGCCATCCCAATGCCGCCGCTGTTCTGGTGCTGCATCTGGGCTGCGAAAACCTGCAGCACGATCAGTTCGTGGAAGAGCTGGGCGAGTATGACCACGACCGCGTGAAGTTCCTGACCTGCCAGGATGTGGACGACGAGTTCACCGCCGCCCGCGACATCCTGAAGGAGTTGGCTGCTTACGCCGGCCAGTTCAAGCGCGAGCCCATCCCCGTGAGCGAGCTGGTGGTCGGCATGAAGTGCGGCGGTTCGGATGGCCTGTCCGGCATCACCGCCAACCCCACCATCGGCCGCTTCTCCGACATGATGGGCCAGCGCGGTGGCTCCACTGTCCTGACTGAGGTGCCCGGAGATGTTCGGTGCCGAGGGCTTCCTGATGGACCGCTGCATCAACAGTGACGTATTCGTCAAGGCCGAGCAGATGATCAACGGCTTCAAGGAATACTTCATCAGCCACAACGAGGTGGTTTACGACAACCCCTCTCCGGGCAACAAGCAGGGCGGCATCACCACCCTGGAGGACAAGAGCTGCGGCTGTGTTCAGAAGGGCGGCACCGCCCCCATCATGGACGTCATCGGCTATGGTGACCCCGTCATCACCAAGGGCCTGAATATGCTCTACGGCCCCGGCAATGACCTGGTGTCCGCAACGGCCATGACCGCCGCAGGCGCTCACCTGATCCTCTTCTCCACCGGCCGCGGCACCCCGTTCTCTGCCCCGGCTCCCACCCTGAAGATCTCCACCAACACCCCGCTGGCCGAGAAGAAGTCCGGCTGGATCGACTTCAACACCGGTGTCATCGCGGACGGTGAAAAGACCATCGACGAGGCCGCCCGCGACCTGCTGGATCTGGTCATCCGCGTTGCAGGCGGTGAGCAGACCAAGGCCGAGAAGCACGGCTTCCGCGAGATCTCCATCTTCAAGGATGGCGTTGTTCTTTAATTGAAAAATGGCTGCTGTGCGTGCTTTTTGCGCGTACGGCGGCCTTTTTGTATCAAATGATATGGAGGTACAACTTATGAACCAGATCACCACCCAGTACGTCACCGAGGGCGGCGCATGCTTTGAGCAGTATGTCATCACCGACCCCGTGGCAAAAACTGCCCTGACCATCACCCCCGAGCGCGGCGGCATGGTCACCGGCTTTACCCTGGACGGCGACGAGTACATCTGGACCCGCCGCCCCAACTTCAGCGAGTGCAACCGCCCCCGCTTCGGCATCCCTGTGCTGTTCCCCAACTGCGGCAAGCCCGACAACGGCGTGCACATCTTCAACGGCCAGGCCTATCCCATGGAGATCCACGGCATGGCTGACCTGTGCCCCTGGGAAGTGGAGAGCGTCGGTCCCGACGGCGTGACCCTGATCCTGGAGTCCAGCCCCCTGACCAAGTTCCTCTACCCCTTCGATTTCACTGTCCTGATGAACTACAACCTGCAGGGCAACACCGCTTCCCTGAGCATGACTGTGATCAATGAGGGCGATGTTCCGATGCCCTTCAGCTTTGGCTATCATCCCTATTTTGTGGCCTCTGCTCTGGAGAATGTGGACTTTGACATCAAGTGCGCCACCTGCTCCGAGGATGCCAAGGGCGAGCAGCCTGCCGCACCTGAGAAGATCACCCTGACCCGCAAGGAAGGTTCTGACAACTCCATCCGCCTGATGACCGGTGTGGAGTTCCCCATGACCTTTACGGATAAGGGCAACGGCCACAAGGTCACCGTGGATGCCGATGAGAGCTTTACCAACGGTGTGTTGTGGCAGCAGGATGCCGAAAACTTCGTCTGCATGGAGCCCTGGAACGGCTGGGCCAACAGCGTGAACGAAGAGGGCAAGCACGAGGTGCTGGAGCCCGATGAGGCTATGACCAGCGAGTGGACCATCACCATTGAGAAGGTCTAAGCTTGAAATTCCTTTCTTTTTGAGATAACAGAAAAGACAAACGCCGCATGTGCTCCGGGGAGGAAGCCATGCGGCGTTTGTCTTGCTGATAGAAGAGGGTCTCAGAGGTTATGCTGGTAAAAAGGGAGAAATGTCATTTGAGGAGGCTGGCCAGGGTGCGGGCATCGGGGGTGTTTCCGGCACTCTTACCGTAGTGTGCGTAGAGGATCTTCCGCTCCTTGTCCACCACAAAGCAGGCGGGCAGCTGCAGCTCGTTGCCCTCATAGGCACCGTGCTTGTAGCCTGAGGCAGTTGCTTTGGCAATCTTCAACATCGTCCCGGCATCAGCCATCTTGGCCATAGAGGCTGCGGGCTGGATGCCAAAGCGTTCATACAGAGCGGCTTTCGGATCACACAAGATGGAGAAGGGGAAGGTATCGGGCTGCAGCTCCTGCGCCAGCCCGGTGGGGTCGGATTGCAGGACAACGATGACCTGACCGCCCACATCGGTGATCTGGTGGTAGTTCTCGGCCAGCTGATGGATGTCGTACTGGCAGAGGGTGCAGCCGTAGTAGCGTAGGAAGAGCAGAGCTGTTTTCGGGGTCTTCTGCACTGTGTCGGACAGTGTCAGACCAGTTGCAAAAGGCGTGTCATAGATGAAGTTGGGCATCACCTCGCCCACCGTCAGGCGGGCAGCAGTTTCAGCAGCCATAACTCACACCCACTCTCCATTGAACACGTGCTTGTCCAGACGGTCGAAGGCTTCCTTCACGCGGGACAGGGGCAGTGCAAGGTTCATGCGGATGGAGCAGGGGCCGTGGAACATCCGGCCATCCTGGATCGCAACGCCCACGTTCCAGCAGGCCTTTTCCAGTTCCTGAATGGTCTTGCCGTGCTTCTCGCACCATTCGGTGCAGTCCACGAACAGCATGTAAGTGCCCTCAGGCTTGGAGACGGTTACACCCTCAAAGTGCTTTGTGATGTAATCGCAGGCGTAATCCACATTGCCGGTAATGGTCTGACGCAGCTCATCGACCCACTCGTAACCCTCGGGCTTGTAGGCACCGATCAGGGCGTGCATGGACAGGACGTTCATATCGTTATAGTGGGGCTTGCTGCTCTTGGCGACCACACGGTCACGGATGGTGGGGTTATAGATGATATGATAGCTGCCCACCAGGCCGGCCAGGTTGAAGGTCTTGGAGGGAGCATAGACGGCGACAGTGCGCATCCGTGCATCCTCGCTGACAGACTGGGTGGGAATGTGCTTGTGGCCTTCCAGAATGATGTCGGACCAGATCTCGTCAGAGATCACGATACAATCGTTGGCCTTGTAGACCTCCATGGCCTTCTCGATCTCCCAGCGTTCCCAGACACGGCCGCAGGGATTGTGGGGGCTGCAGAACACAGCAACGTGGATGTGGTTTGCCTTGATCTTGGCATCCATATCCTCGTAGTCCATCCGCCAGATGCCGTTTTCATCCTTGACCAGTGGGCTGTGAACGATCTTATAGCCGTTGTTCTCAATGCACATGGTGAAGCCGATGTAGGTGGGGCTGTGCAGCAGCACGGCATCACCGGGGGCGGCATAGCAGGTCAGTGCAGAGACAACACCTCCCAGAACGCCGTTTTCGTAGCCGATGCACTCTTTGGTCAGACCCTTGACATCGTTGCGGGTCTCGTGCCACTTAATGATGGAGTCAAAGTATTCATCGGTGGGCTGGAAGTAGCCGTAGGCCGGGTGCTTTGCACGCTCGATGATGGCTTCGGGGATGGTGGGGACGGTGGGAAAGTTCATGTCTGCCACCCACATGGGAATGACATCATAGCCTTCCTTGGGCAGGTCGGGAGTGAAGCCGGGCATCGAGCCCAGACCATCGATGGCGGTTGCGTCCTTGCCATGGCGGTCCATGATGGAGGTGAAATCGTACTTCATAGTAAATTCTCCTTTTCCGGCAAATGCCGATTTCTTACAGTGTGTATGGGATTGAATCTTTTGTAATAAACATCGAAACATCAGAAAACTCAGGCGGCTTTTGCCTCGTCAGCAGTGGTATCTGCAATGGCCTGACGGACGATCTCCTCTTTCTTGGCGGCCAGATCTTCGGCCTTGACAGCGCCCTGCTTCAGGCGCAGGATGCTCAGTGCGCACAGAACGACCACGATGACCACTGCGAACACAGCATCGTTGAAGGTCAGATCCTTGAACAGGTTGTAGGCAACTACACCGGCGCAGAAAGCACCCAGCACGCAGCAGATGTTGTAGAACCACAGGGGCATCTTGATGCTGCGCTGTGCCCACTGCTCCGGGTATTTCTTGGGCAGTGTCAGGCAGGCCAGGTTCATGTAGATGTTGATGAGCATGGCAGGAATCATCACCTGAGAGACGATGGCATCCAGGCTGCGGCCGGTGACGATGGGGAAGACACTAATGACGTAGAACAGCAGATAAATGGCGTAGGGGTAGCCGTTCTTATCGGTTTTCTTAAAGACGGAAGGCAGCCAACCATCGTTGGCCACTTGCAGCAGGGGATAACGGAACATGCCCAGACCGCCCAGAGCAGAGCTTGCAATGGCACCGATGCCGCCGCCGACCACGAAGAATACATACAGTGCATTGGGGAAGATGGCCCGTGCGGTCACACTGATGTTCTGGCCAGCAGTCTCAGCGTAGGGGAGAACACCACCGGCAACGATGCCCATGGCACCGTAGATCACGGCCAGCAGCAGGGTAATGATGATGATGCCCAGAGGGATGGTACGCTTGGGATTCTTGGTGACAGCGGCCATAGAGACGGGAGCCATCGTAGTGCCCTGGCAGGCAAAACCCATCACGGCCAAAGCGGAGACGAAACCAGTGAAACCGCCGTGGAAGAAGCCGCCGTCAGCGCTGGTAAAGGTGCTGGCAAAATCAACCTTGGGAATGCCGAAAATAATAAACAGTGCAAGAGAAGCTACCAGAACCAGAGTAATGATGTTTTCCAGAATGGTGATGAAGCGGGAACCCTTGATGGTGGAAAGGAAAAATAGCGTGATTGCAATGAAAGCAACGAGTGTCTGATGATTTTGCAGGGCTGGAACAGCGATAGCCAAATACTGTGCCAGAGCTACCGCATAGCTGGACATTGCCAGACCATTGACCAGGATCATCCAGGCACTGACACCGCTCATGAACGGGTTAAACAGCATGGCCTTCATGCTGTAATCACCGCCCTTCAATACGAACATAGAAGGCATGATCAGATTATACCAATAGGCCAGCAGCATGAAGAAGCAGCCGATGGTAACAACCAGAGAAATGGAGCGGCCGGTGTAGGCAACGCCGTAGCCCAGCAGCACGAAGACACCGGTGCCGATGGCACCGCCAAGGCCCAGACCAATAATGTTCCAAAGACCTAGTTTTTTGCCTTTTTCTTCCATAATGAAATACCTCTCTTTTCTTGGCACCGTTTATTGAGGTGACCGTTGTGACCTGTGGGAAAAGTGAGAAAATCGGCAGGGGGTGCAGAATGTTACTTGACTGCAACGGCCTCGATCTCGACCCGGGCACCTTTAGGTAGTGCAGCCACCTGGAAAGCGCTGCGGGCCGGGCATACACCGGTAAAATAGGAAGCATAGACTTCGTTCATTGCGCCGAAATCTGCGATGTCCTTGAGCAGGACGGTGGTCTTGACCACATCGGACAGCTCATAGTCTGCTGCAGCGAGGACTGCCTTGACATTTTCCAGCGACTGGCGGGTCTGGCTGGTGATGTCGTCGCCTGCAAATGCGCCGGTTGCCGGATCAATGGGCAGCTGACCGGAAACATAGACGGCTGTGCCGGTGGCGGTGATGCCCTGAGAGTAGGGACCAATGGCTGCGGGTGCTGCGGGGGTAGATACCTGATTCTTTGCCATGATAGAAACAACTCCTTTGAATTTAAGAATACCGAAATCACTGTGATAATTTATTTATCACTTGTTGATGCGATTATACAATACCACATCACAAATGTAAATACTTTTTTACAAATATTTTTATCATCGTGAGTAAAATTTTATCACTCTAAATTGTGCAGATTGCTAACTTGCGCTCTGCCGCAAAATTCTATATAATAAATAATAATAGAATAATTACGGTGAGAAACAGGAGGACAACGATGTGACAGATCAGGAATTGCTGAAGTGCTACACGGATTTCGTTCCGTTTCTGGCGGCTGTGTGCGGACCGGGGTGTGAGATCGTCATCCATGATGTGACCAACCCGGAACAGTCTATTATCGCCATTGGAAACGGGATTTCTGGCCGTGAGCTGGGTGACCCCATGACCGACCTTGCACGGGAATTGCAGGAAAAGGGGACTTACGCTGATACCGAATGCCTGTTGAACTACAAAGGAAAGACCAAGAGCGGGGAATTCCTCTCCTCGACGTACTTCATCAAGAACGAGGGACGGCTCATTGGGATGCTCTGTGTCAACAAGGAACTTGCCGCTGCACAGGAACTGAATCTTGCTCTGCGCGCGCTGTTGGATCGGTTCAATCTCTCGGCCCCGCCGGAAGATTCGCCCTCTGAGGATCTGAGCAGCCCGCTGGAAAGTGTAATGCACTCCCGCATTGCGGAGATCATCAGCAGGGAAGGCACTGCCCCGGCCCACATGTCCATGCAGGAAAAGATCCGCGTAGTACATAAGCTGGATGCAGACGGTATCCTGATGATGAAAGGCGCGGTCACAGAGATCGCAGACCAGCTTTCGGTTTCAGTTCCTACGATTTATCGTTATCTGAACAAACCGCAGGCCTGAGAAAAAACGGATAAAAAAAGCAGAGACGCTTTGGAAAGCTCCTAAGCGTCTCTGCTTTTTGTGCTTTTATCTTACCACATTATAACCCGGTTGGAAAGGGCAAAACCGCACAAATAATAAAATAATTATCAACTGATTTTTTAGTTATCAGCCAGGCTGCAAATCTCTCTGTCAGTACGAACGCACTGCCCGCTGCGAAACCTTTGATACGCAAAAAACTCCCCTGCATTCCGGTAAAATGGAGTGCAGGGGAGTTTTTATGTTACAGGCTCAGGCCTGCGTTTTTTTACTGCTCCGGAGCGGTGAAGCTGATGGGGGTAGCACCTGCAGCAGCATCAACGCTCAGCAGGGAGATGGGAGCAACCTCGTAGCTCAGGGTGTCGAAGCTCTGGGTGTCGCCGCTCTCGGTGGTGAACTCCAGGACATACTCAGCGCTCTTGTCAGCGTCCTCGGGCAGGGTCAACACAACGCTGTCGCCGTCAGCCAGGCCGTCAGCAGCCAGGTTCTCGCCCTTGTCCTCAGAGCCGGCAACGTACAGGTACAGATCGGTGACGTTCTCGCCGGTGGTGTTGTAGACAGTGTACTCGGCGGGCTCGACCTCGGCCTCGCTGGAAGCTGCCTCAGAGCTTGCAGCCTCAGAGGAAGCGGCAGCGGAAGAAGCAACAGAAGAAGCAGCGGAAGAAGCGGTGGTGGAAGAAGCAGAACCGCCGCAAGCGGTCATACCAACAGCCAGTGCCAGAGCAGCGGCAACAACAGCAACATTCTTGAGTTTCATTGTGTAATCTCTCCTTGTTCGTGACGAAAATCTTTTCTCGTGGGCAGCTCTCGTGAAAAGTTGCCCACAAGCAACTATTATACAAGGATGTGTCGAAGAATACAATAACAAATCCTTTACAAAAGTGTGAAAAGTATGACAAAGACCCTCTCCGTCCTGCTGATGCCCGCCAGCACCTCCAAAAGGGAGGGGCGGCATTGCGCAGCAATGACGGAGAGGGTCTTTTCTATTTCGAGGTGCTTTACTTACTTGGGCTGCTTGCCGATGTAAGCCAGGATGCCGCCATCAGCGTACAGGATCTGGCCGTTGACAAAGTCGGAAGCATGGGAGGCCAGGAACACGCAGGGGCCGACCATGTCCTCGGGGGTGCCCCAGCGGCCTGCGGGGGTCTTGGCGCAGATGAAGGTATCGAAGGGATGGCGGCTGCCATCGGGCTGGATCTCGCGCAGGGGAGCGGTCTGAGCGGTGGCAATGTAGCCAGGGCCCATGCCGTTGCACTGGATGTTGTACTCGCCGTACTCGGAGGCGATGTTGCGGGTCAGCATCTTCAGTGCGCCCTTGGCGGCAGCATAGGCGGAGACAGTCTCGCGGCCCAGCTCACTCATCATGGAGCAGATGTTGATGATCTTGCCCTCGCGCTTGGCGATCATATCGGGCAGAACAGCCTTGGAGCAGTTGAAGGCACCGCCAACGTGCACGTCGATGACGCGCAGGAAATCGGTGTGGCTCATCTCGATCATGGGCACGCGCTTCATCAGACCGGCGTTGTTCACCAGAATGTCCACGGGGCCCACATCAGCCTTGATCTGGGCGATCATGGCGTTCACAGCAGCCTCATCGGTGACATCGGCCACATAGCCGTGTGCGTCGATGCCGGCAGCCTTGTAGGCGGCCAGTCCCTTTTCCAGGCTGCCCTCGTTGGAGCAGTTGAAGCAGACGGTAGCGCCGCACTTTGCCATGCCCTCGGCAATGGAGAAGCCGATGCCGTGTGCGCCGCCGGTGACCAGGGCAACCTTGCCCTTCAAATCAAATGCAGACAGATCCATTGATATATTACCTCCCATTTTTACAAAAGCTCCGTGCCGGAATATCCGGTACGGAGCTTTTGAGATCATAATGTTAGCGCAGGTCGGTGGTAGCGATGTTGTCCATGTCGTCAAACTCCATGTTCTCGCCGCCCATAGCCCAGATAAACGTATAGTTCGAGGTGCCAACACCACTGTGGATGCTCCAGGAGGGGCTGATGACAGCATCCTCGTTGTGCATCACGATATGGCGGGTCTGGGTAGGCTCACCGCACATGTGGAACACCACCTGCCCCTCGGGCAGTTCAAAGTAGGTGTAGATCTCCATCCGGCGCTCATGCGTGTGGCTGGGCATGGTGTTCCAGTTGGAGCCGGGGTCCAGCTCGGTCATGCCCATGCTCAGCTGGCAGGTCTTGAGCACGTCGGGGTGGATGAACTGATTGATGGTGCGCTTGTTGCAGGTCTCCACGCTGCCCAGAGGACGATGGTTTGCATCGGCCATCTTGATCAGGCGGGTCTCGTAAGCGCAGTGTGCCGGAGCAGACACCATATAGAACTTTGCCGGATGCTCGGGGTCTGCGGAAGCAAAAGCAACTTCCTTGGTACCCTGGGTGATGTACAGGCAGTCCTTGTAGCCCAGCTCGTACTTCACGCCGTCAGCCACCACGATACCGGTGGAATCCTTGCCGATGTTGAACATACCGATCTCGCGGCGCTCCAGGAAATAGTGGGTGCCAAAGTTGGCCCAGACGTCGATGCCCTTGTCGATGGAGACCGTCTCGTGGACAGGCATACAGCCCAGCGTGACCATGCGGTCCACATGGCTGTAAACGGCAACAACTTCATCCGCCTTGTACAGGCCGGTGATGAGCATTTCGTCCCGCATTTCCTCGGTGGTGTAGCGCTTGAAATCCTTCTGGTTGCAGGAATAACGGATATCCATTGCGGACGACCTCCTGTAACGCTTGCTTAGCGCTGGATACGGCCGGAACCGTCGCCGCCAGCCAGCTTCTCGACCTCGGACACGGTCATCATGTTGTAGTCGCCCTCGATGGAGTGCTTCAGAGCAGAAGCAGCAACAGCGAACTCAACAGCTTCCTGAGTGCTCTTGCCGGTCAGCAGGCTGTAGATCAGGCCGCCGCCGAAGGAGTCACCGCCGCCAACGCGGTCGATGATGTGCAGGTCGTACTTCTTGGAGAAGCAGTACTCGTTGGAAGCAACGTCGTACAGCATAGCGCTCCAGCCGTTGTCGAATGCGCTGTGGCTCTCACGCAGGGTGATAGCGACCTTCTCGAAGTGGAACTTGTCAGCCAGCTGCTTGGCAACGCTCTTGTAGCCCTCAGCATTCAGCTTGCCGCCGTAGATATCGGTAGCCTCGGCCTCGATGCCGAACACGTCCTTTGCATCCTCCTCGTTGGAGATGCAGACATCAACGTACTGGCACAGATCGGTCATGGCAGCACGAGCCTGCTCACGGGTCCACAGCTTGCCGCGGTAGTTCAGGTCGCAGCTGATCTTCACGCCGTGAGCCTTAGCAGCCTTGCAGGCCTCGCGGCAGATCTCGACAACGTTCTCGCCCAGAGCCGGGGTGATGCCGGTGAAGTGGAACCAATCGACGCCCTCGAAGATCTTATCCCAGTCGAAATCGGAAGGCTGAGCCAGCTGGATCGCGCTGTTGGCACGGTCGTAGATGCAGACAGAGCCACGCTGAGAAGCGCCCTTCTCGTTGTAGTAGATACCAACGCGGTCACCGCCACGGGTGATCATGCTGGTGTCAACGCCGTAGCGGCGCAGGCTGTTGACAGCGGCCTGACCGATGGCGTGTGCGGGCAGCTTAGTGACGAAAGCTGCGTCCAGGCCGTAGTTCGCCAGAGAGACAGCGACGTTAGCCTCGCCGCCGCCGAAGGTGAACTCCAGGCTGTTGGCCTGAACGAAGCGCTCATAGTTGAACGGCTGCAGACGGACCATCAGTTCGCCAAAAGTAACGACTTTCATTGTGGTGTACTCCTTTATAATCAGATGTGTTTTATATCACCCGCCGCAGGGCGGACCGGTGCGGCGGGAAACGCCGTGGAAATGCTCAGGAACTCAGGCCTGGACCAGGTGCATTGCAAAGCCGGCGATCTCGTCAGCAAAGTAGCAGGCGATGGTCTTGCCGTTCTTGACATTCTTGCTGTCCAGGTCGAACTTCACGCCGCGCTGAGACAGGTGATAGATGGCACGGTCAACGTTGTTGCAGGCGATGGCAATGTGGCCATTGGTGCCGCGGCCGGGCTTCTTCATGATCTCGAATTCCTTGTTGCCCACAAAGATGCTGGAGTTGCCGGGAGCGACCTTCATGTTCAGCAGACCGCCCAGCAGGGTGGCGACCTTCATGGCCTCTTCCTCGTTGCCGGTGTTGATGCCGACATGGATGAGGCGCAGGCCCAGCATGGTGTCAACAGCTTCCTTGCTCTGAGCAGTGATCTTTGCCCAGTCGCCAGCCTTGATGACATCGCTCTTGCACATCCAGGTGCCGCCGACAGCGAAGATCTGGTCGTAGCCCAGATAATCGTTGACGTTCTTTGCGTTGACACCGCCGGTGCACATCCAGCGAGCGCCCTTCAGGGCAGCGCCAATGTTCTTCAGCATACCAACACCGCCGTTTGCCTCAGCGGGGAAGAACTTCAGGGCCTCGCAGCCCATGTTCATAGCCTGCTGCATCTCGCCGGCAGAAGCGGTACCGGGCATCATAATGCCGCCCTTGTCGATCACGTGCTTGCAGACCTCGGGGTCAAAGCCGGGAGCAACGATGAAGGAAGCACCAGCTGCCATTGCACGGTCAGCCTGCTCGCAGGTCAGGACAGTGCCGGCGCCCAGCAGCATCTCGGGCATCTCCTCGTGGATCTTGCGGATGCACTCCTCAGCACATGCGGTGCGGAAGGTGACCTCAGCTGCGGGCAGACCGCCCTCGGCCAGAGCCTTGCACAGGGGCAGGGCCTCGTCTACGCTGTTGAAGGCGATAACAGGGATAATGCCGATCTGATAGACCTTTTCAACGATGGGATTCATAACGCATTTCTCCTTTTTATTTGACACTCAGGGCGGGGCAGGGCCGGATGGGCACACTCTCCCCACCATACGTTCACAGTATTAGTATAAACGACCCGGCCGCTTTTGGTAATGCTCAACAAGCACAATGTTTTGCATAAGAGCTTGTATACATTGCACAAAAATGCCCAACGGTCACAGCCCGAGCCGCTCAAACAGCTCTGCAACGCCGTCGTGGTCGTTGTCGCGGGTGCTGACGATATCCCCCAGTGCCCGGATCTCGGGCAGGGCGTTGGCCATCACGGCGGCCACACCGGCCCGGGCCAGCATGGCGCGGTCGTTGTCGCTGTCGCCGATGGCAAGGGTGGCCTCCCGGGGGATGCCGAGCCGGTCGGCCAGAGCCAGCAGGGCGGTACCCTTGTCCACCCCTGCGGCGGTGACCTCTACATTGTCCGGGGCACCCTGTACGGCCTCGATGCCGGGAAACGCCCGGAAACGGACGAGAGCGGCCTGTGCAATTTCGATGCTGTCGAAGAACATACAGAATTTTTCCACTTCGTGGGCGTGGCGGCTCATCCATTCGTCCAGATCCCGCACAACATGGGTACGGCCATCGTCCGGCTGTCTGGCCTCGGTGGAATGGCGCTGGATATGACGGTTCTGAAACAGGGCCATACCGGTACCGTCCAAATAAGAGCGCCCGTCCGAAAAAATGCTCAGTGGGCCATGATATTCCCGGTAGAGGGCAAACACTTCCCGGGCGGTTTCCGGGGGCAAACAATGACGCTCCAGCAGAACCGGTTCATGGGTCGGACGCCGGGCCGCATCGGAGTAACGGCTGTATACGGCACCCAGCGGGTCTGTGCCCATATCCCAGACAGCGGCACCGTTGGTGGTGATGGCGTACCGGATGCCAGGCAGCTGCGCCACCAACGGCGGCAGGCTGGCAAGGGGCCGCCCGGTGCAGGGCAGCACGATGACCCCGCGCCCGACGGCATCCGCAATGGCCTGCCGGGTGCGGGGGGAGATCTGGCTCTTGGAATCGAGCAGGGTGCCGTCCAGATCAAGGGCGACGAGACGGATGGGGGTAGAAGGTGACATAGTTTCTCCTTTGATTTAAGAACCTCTCCGGCAGCAGCGTAAACAAGGCTCCCCTGCCAGGGGAGCTGCCGCGATAGGCGACAGAGAGACTGATACCCTTATTTTATCCTATAAAGAATATTTGCGCAAGCGCCGGTTCTGTGTTAAAATATTCGCTATGCGGCGAGTGATTTTATAGGAGAAAAGAATATGAACGCAAAGACTCTGCGCACGCGGCTCAAGCCCCACCTGTGGTATCAGCTTTACTGGGTGGTCTACCTCATCTGGTTCTTCTGGCTGGATCTGACCATCACGGACCCCAAATACATCATCCACTCCCCGGTGGATGACCTCATTCCCTTCAACGAGTGGTTCATCTTTCCCTACGGCAGCTGGTTCTTCCTGCTGGCGGCGGTCACGGCACTGCTCTGGTGGTTCGATACCGCCAGCTATGACAAGCTCTGCCTGATGATGTTTTCGGGTATGACGTTCTGTCTCATTATTTATATGGTACTGCCCAATGGCCTTGACATCCGCCCCACGGTGGAAGCCATCGGCCGGGAGAATTTTGCCATGACCCTGATGCAGCTCATTTGGAAAGCAGATGCCTCGGTCAATGTCTGCCCCTCCATCCACTGCCAGAGCACGGCCTGCATGGCCATTGCCTTCTTCGGGCAGCACGCTGACAAAGCAGCGCCCCTGGCTCAAAGCAGCGGCCTGGGTGTGGGCAGCGCTCATCTGCGCCTCCACCGTGTTCACCAAGCAGCATTCCATCATTGATGTGGTCTGCGGTCTGGCGCTGGCGGCTGTGTGGGGCGTGATCCTTTACGGCCCGTGGAAAAAGCGGCAGGATTGACAAGAAAAAGTTTCTAATTTTGGCAGTTTCCCAATTGACGCGGACAAAGCGTGTGGGGTACAATAAAATCGGAACTGATATATCAGTAAATGGCAAAGAAAACAGGTGTGCAGAAGCACAAAAGGAGCGAAGACAGTATGGCAGTTCGGAGCGCCCGCGAGGCAGCCTACGAAACCATCCGCAGCCGGATCATCACCATGGAGCTCAAACCCGGGGATGAACTGAACGACCACGAGCTGGCCCAGGAACTGGGCATCAGCCGCACCCCCATGCGGGAAGCGCTGATCATGCTCAACATTGCCCACATGGTGGTCATCAAGCCCCAGAGCGGCACCCATGTGGCCCCCATCGACCTCAAGCTGATGGAGATGGAGCAGTTTGCGCGCTTCACGCTGGAAAAAGAGCTTCTGAACCATATCCGGGGCCGCCTGACCGGCGAGCAGGAGAGAGCCTACCGGCTGCTGATCGAGCAGTACCGTGTGCTGGAAAGCCACCCGGAGGCTGAAAACCGCGAGACCCGGATGCTGGATCTGGACAACGCCTTCCATCGCCGCGCCTTTGAGCTCTGCGGCATGGAGGGACACTTCGACCACATGCTTTCCACCTTTCAGCACATCGAGCGGCTGCGCAAGTTCAGCCTGCAGACGGATGAGAACAAATCGGTCTGTGGTGCCCATACCCGCATCCTGGAGGCTGTGCTCCACGGCACGGAGGAGGATGTGAGCCGGGCGCTGAGTGAACATCTGCACCGGTATAAGCTCAGTGTGGATCAGGCCCGTGCCGCCCACCCGGATTATTTTATCGGCAACGGCGATACCTGGTAAAAATTCCTTTCGTCAAACTGCCAAAGACGTGTATTTTGCGGCCGGATGGGGGCAAAATCCCATGTGTGGCCGTTTCTTTGTGTAAAGTATACAAGAAAAAACATCAAAACTTGTCAAAACGTCAATTGCCAATTTGAAACTGATATATTAGAATATAAACAAGAATGTGCCACGGCACCCGCCGCGGCATTTAAGAAGCAAAGCAACAAACAAGGAGGAACCCACTATGCCTATGAAAATGGGTTGGCGTTGGTACGGTGAAGGCAACGATCCCATCACCCTCAACGACATCAAGCAGATTCCCGGCGTGACCAGCATCGTCTGGGCACTGCACAACAAGATGCCCGGCGAGATCTGGGAGATCGACGAGATCCAGAAGGTCGCAGACCAGATCCACGCTTACGGCTTCGACATGGACGTTGTCGAGTCTGTCAACGTCCACGATGACATCAAGATCGGCCTGCCCACCCGCGATCAGTACATCGAGAACTACAAGCAGTGCATCCGCAACCTGTCCAAGTTCGGTGTCAAGGTCATCTGCTACAACTTCATGCCCATCTTCGACTGGACCCGCACCGACCTGTTCCACCCCGTCGGCGACGGCTCCACTGCTCTGTTCTACCAGAAGGACATGATCCAGGACGATTACAAGGCCATGGCCGACTACATCCTGGGCTTCACCGAGAAGTACAACATGACCTTCCCCGGCTGGGAGCCCGAGCGTATGGCAAAGCTGGACGAGCTGTTCAAGGCCTACGCCCCTGTCACCAAGGAAAAGCTCTGGGAGAACCTGAAGTACTTCCTCGAAGCCCTGATGCCCACCTGCCGCGAGTGCGACATCAAGATGGCCATCCACATGGACGACCCCCCTTGGGACATCTTCGGCCTGCCCCGCCTGCTGGTGGATGCCGAGAGCATCGACCGCTTCCTGAGCATGGTGGACGACGAGTACAACTGCCTGACCCTCTGCTCCGGCAGCCTGAACGCCAACCCCAACAACAATGTGGCCGAGATCGTCCGCAAGCACTGCGACCGCATCGCATTCGCACACATCCGCAACATCCATCACTTCCCCAACGGCGACTTCTCCGAGGCTGCCCACCGCGACTGCTGCGGCGAGACCGGCATCATCGAGATCCTGCGCGCCTACCATGACTGCGGCTTCGAGGGCTACATCCGCCCCGACCATGGCCGTCAGCTGTGGGAGGAAGGCCCCGGCAGCTGCCGCCCCGGCTACGGCAAGTATGACCGTGCGCTGGGCATCCAGTATATGCTGGGCGTCTGGGACCTGCTGGACCGTCTGGACGAAGAGAAGAAAGAAAGGCTGAGCTATTATGAAGCTGACTGATATTAAGAACGGCAATCTGTCCGCCGAGTGGGCAGAAAAGGGCTACGAGCTGCCCAAGTTCGACGTCGAGGCCGTCAAGGCCAAGACCCACGCAGAACCCACCTGGGTGCACTTCGGCGCAGGCAATATTTTCCGTGCCTTCCCCGCTGCCATCCTGAACGAGGCCCTGAACAGCGGCAAGTATGACCGCGGTGTCATCGTTGCTGAGAGCTTTGACTACGAGATCATCGACAAGGCTTACCAGCCCTACGACAACCTGAGCCTGCTGGTCTGCCTGAAGTCCACCGGCGACATCGAGAAGAAGGTCATCGCCTCCGTCACCGAGAGCCTGAAGGCTGATTACTCCTTTGGCGAGGATTGGGCCCGTCTGGTCGAGATCTTCCAGAACCCCAGCCTGCAGATGATCTCCTTCACCATCACCGAGAAGGGCTACGGCGTTGCTCCTGCTGACCTGGAGCGCGGCCTGACCCCCGTTCTGGCCATGGGCAAGGTCACCGCTCTGCTGTACGAGCGCTTCAAGGCCGGCAAGCTGCCCCTGACCGTTCAGAGCATGGATAACTGCTCTCACAACGGCGACAAGGTCAAGACCGCTGTCCATGCCTACGCTTCCAAGTGGGTCGAGCAGGGTCTGGTCCCCGCCGAGTTCCTGGCATACGTTCAGGACGAGACCAAGATCACCTTCCCCTGGAGCATGATCGATAAGATCACTCCCCGTCCCGACGCAAAGGTCCAGGATATGCTGGCCAAGGACGGCTTTGAGGACAACTACACCATCGTGACCGAGAAGCACACCTTTACTGCTCCCTTTGTCAACGCAGAGGAGACCCAGTACCTGTGTATCGAGGATCACTACACCAACGGCCGTCCTCCGCTGGAGCTGGGCGGTGTGCTGTACTGCGACCGCGAGACCGTTGACAAGATCGAGAAGATGAAGGTGTGCACCTGCCTGAACCCCCTGCACACCGCAATGTCCATCTACGGCTGCATGCTGGGTTACACCCTCATCAGCGCCGAGATGGCCGACGAGGATCTGCGTTCCTTCATCCAGAAGATCGGTTATATCGAGGCAATGCCCGTGGTCGTTGATCCCGGTGTCCTGAACCCCTATGAGTTCATCGGCGCTGTCATCAACCGCCGCCTGCCCAACCCCTTCATGCCCGATGCTCCTCAGCGTATCGCTACCGATACCTCTCAGAAGCTGGCCATCCGCTTTGGCGAGACCATCAAGGCATATCAGGCACGCGGTCTGGACAAGTCCAACCTGGTGCTGATCCCCCTGGTGCTGGCAGGCTATGCCCGCTACCTGAAGGGCATTGATGACAACGGCAAGGCCTTCGAGATCTCTCCCGATCCGATGCTGGCTGAGCTGCAGGCCATCGTGGCTCCTCTGGAGGTCAAGGAAGGCGAGCAGGACTTCAGCTGCCTGAAGAACCTGTACAGCCGTGCCGATGTGTTCGGTGTTGACCTGTACGAGGTCGGCCTGGGTGAGCAGATCGAGGGCATGGTCAAGGAGCTGTACGCTGGCAACGGCGCAGTCCGCAAGACCCTGCACAAGTATGTTGTCGCCCGCTGAGCGCTGATACGATCCTGAATTAAGCTATCTTCGTTCCCGCGCTGCGTTTTGCTTTGCCGCAGTGCGGGATTTTTTTGTTTTCGGGCATGGCGGAGCGCATGGCTCTTTACATTTGAAGAGCGATTTGCAATAATAGAAAAAAAGCGCAGGAGGATCTGTACATGAAAGTAATGGTTTTTGATGTGGGCGGCACCGGGATCAAGTATTCCGTGATGGATGAGCAGCTGAACCGGACCGATACGGGCAGCACGCCCACCCCGGCGGATTCGCAGGAACACTTCCTGAACACCCTGCGGGAGATCTACCTGCCCCACAAGGACGAGGTGGACGGCATTGCCCTGAGCCTGCCCGGCTTCATTGATGCCGAACAGGGCGTGGTCAAGGGCGGCGGGGCACTCTCGCTGGTCTACAATGTGGGCACGCCTGTGGGCCCCCGGCTGGCCGAGGCCTGCGGCTGTCGTGTCTGGATCGAGAATGACGGTAAAGCGGCTGCCATTGCGGAGCTGGAGCGGGGCGCGCTGAAGGGCTGCAGGAACGCAGCAGTGTTCATCATCGGTACCGGTGTGGGCGGCGGTCTGATCATTGATGGGAAGCTGGTGCGCGGCCGGGACTGCACGGCGGGCGAATACAGCTTTATGAACACCAACGCCGATGCCTGGAGCGACCCTTCCAAGACCATGGCCGGCCAGTGCAGTACCAGCGGCCTGTTGAGCGGCTACCGCGCCCGCAAGGGTCTGCCCGCCGATGCACCCATGGATGGACGCATCTTCTTTGAGGCGGTCCACGCCGGGGAGGCCGAGGCCAACGAGGCCCTGCGCAGCTTCTGCCGGGCCGTTGCCGTGCAGATCTACAACCTGAACGTCCTGCTGGATCTGGAAAAGGTGGCCATCGGCGGCGGCATCAGCAAGCAGCCCATCCTTGTGGAGACCCTGAACGAGGTGTATGAGGAGTACATCCTGCGGGGCCATCCCTTCGGGGCGGCGGCACATACCCTGCCCCGCCCGGAGATCGTGCCCTGCCGGTTCCTGAGCGAGGCCAACCAGATCGGTGCCTTTGCAAGCTACCAGAAGGCGTTTTGGGAAAATTGATGGACAAAACGCACGAAGCTGTGTTATCCGTGGTGCATTGCCCAGCCGCCAGTTGAAATTGATTCTGGCATGGTGTGAGCTGCATAAAGATGAGCTGATGCAGAACTGGGAACTTGCCAGGGATGCAAAGCCTTTGAATCATGTGGCACCATTGATCTGAAAGGGGAGTACAGTATGGAATATATTCCAAAAGTGTTGCAGGCTGTTGCAGGGGAGGATTTTACCATCTACCTGTATTTCAGTGATGGCTCTGTCCGGCTGTATGATGCAAAGCCCCTGTTGCAGCTGGGGGGAGTGTTCGAGCCTATGCGCGATCCGGATTATTTCCGTGACCGGCTGACGGTGCTGAATGACACGGCGGCATGGGATGTGAGCGGTGACATGGACCCTTGCAATTGCATCGACCTTGACCCGATAGAGCTGTATGAGACCTGTCCGGTGGTCGTTGACCCGTTGGAAAAGGCATCCTGAAATAAAACACAACGGCACAGCGCTGGTGCATCATCGTATCTGCGCTGTGCCTTGATTTTTTGGCGCACCCATGATATGATAGACCCTGCGCGCAGGGCGCGCGGAAAACAAACAAAGGAGTTCTTTTTCTATGAAAACCATGCATAAATTTCTGGCCGTTGTGATCAGTGCCGCTCTGGCAGCCGGGCTGCTGGCAGGCTGCGGTGCAGCTTCCAGCACGGCTTCCGGTGCCTCCTCTTCTGAGGCCGTGTCCTCTGTGGCAGCTTCCAGTGAAGCCGCTTCCTCTGAGGCTGCTTCCGGTCAGGCCGAGGATGCCAAGGTCAAGGCAGAATTTACCGTGACCGGTGCGGATGGCGAGAGCCAGACCTTTACGCTGGAAGTGACCGATGGCGAGAAGCTGAGCGATGCTCTGGTGGAAGCCGGTCTCATCAGCGAAGAGGAGGCTGCTGCAGGCTTTGTGACCACCGTCAACGGCGAAACCGCCGACTGGGATAAGGATCAGGCATGGTGGTGCCTGACCGATGCCACCGGCGAGATGACCACCGTGGGCGTGGCAGACATTGCGCTGCACGATGGCGACAGCTATGCCTTTGTCTACACGAAGTAAGGAGCCTGTGCACATCCGGGTGCTGCGGCTGGTGCTCAGCGGCCTGATGGGTGCGCTGCTGGTGGTGAGCAAGCAGGCCATGAGCGGCTTGCCCAACATTGAACCGGTGACGCTGCTCGTTATCCTGTTTGCACTGGAGCTGCCCCGGGAAACGCCGGGGGCCGTTACGGTGTTCATCCTGCTGCAGGGCGTGCTGTACGGCTTTGGGCTGTGGTGGGCCATGTACCTGTATGTCTGGTATCTGCTGGCCCTGTTGGCATGGCTGCTGCGCCGGATGGACAATGCCCTTGGATGGGCGGTGTTCAGCGGCATCTACGGTCTGTGCTTCGGCGGCCTGTGTGCGGCAGTGTATCTGGTGGCAAAGACCCCGGCCTTTGCTCTGAGCTGGTGGCTCAGCGGCCTTTCCTACGATGCCATGCACGGCATGGGGAATTTTGTTATCATGCTGCTGCTCTACCGCCCCCTGCGCAGAGCGCTGCAGACAGCCAAACGGCAGCTGAGAGTGAATTGAAAAGGAAAGCATCCTCACCCTCTCCGTCATTGCTTGCGCAATGCCACCTCTCCCGAAGGGAGAGGCAAGACATCACAGAGGACAGATGCTGCAATATCTGGGATTGCCCTTGGCTCCCCCTTTGGGGGAGCTGGCGAGCGTCAGCGAGACTGAGAGGGTGAGCCATCAAAACAGAAAGAGGGCCGCTGCACGGAGCAATGTGCAGCGACCCTCTTTTGCGGAAACAGGAAAGAAAGCAGATTGCAGCCGCGGAGATCAGCGCTTAACGTTGAAGGCGGCCATGCCGGGGTAAACGGCACTTGCACCCAGATCCTCCTCAATGCGGAGCAGCTGGTTGTACTTGGCAACGCGCTCGGTGCGGCTGGGGGCACCGGTCTTGATCTGGCAGGTGTTCAGGGCAACGGCCAGATCAGCAATGGTGGTGTCCTCGGTCTCGCCGGAGCGGTGAGAGCTGATGGCGGTGTAGCCGGCCTTGTGGGCCATTTTGATGGCCTCCAGCGTCTCGGAAACAGAACCAATCTGGTTCAGCTTGATCAGGATGGCGTTGCCTGCACCCAGCTGGATGCCCTTGGCCAGACGCTCGGTGTTGGTAACGAACAGGTCGTCGCCCACCAGCTGGACCTTGCCGCCCAGTTCCCGGGTCATCTCCTGCCAGCCTTCCCAGTCCTCTTCATCCAAGCCATCTTCAATGGAGATGATGGGGTACTTCTCCACCAGGCTCTTCCAGTGTGCGATCAGCTCGCTGGAAGTGTACTCGGTGCCGGCTTTGGGCAGCTTGTAAAAGCCCTTGCCCTTGGGGCTCTTCCACTCGGAGGAAGCGGCATCCATGGCCAGCATGAAGTCCCTGCCGGGCTGATAACCGGCCTTCTCGATGGCGGCCAGAATGGTCTCGATGGTCTCCTCATCGCTGGACAGGTTGGGGGCAAAGCCGCCCTCATCGCCCACGGAGGTGGCCAGGCCCCTGGCCTTCAGGATGGAGGACAGAGCGTGGAACACCTCGGCGCACCAGCGCAGGGCCTCTTTGAAGCTGGGCGCGCCCACAGGCATGATCATAAACTCCTGCGTGTCCACGGTGTTGGTAGCGTGTGCGCCGCCGTTCAGGATGTTCATCATGGGCACAGGCAGGCGATTGCCATTCACACCGCCCAGAAAGCGGTACAGAGGCATCTCCAGAGAAGCGGCGGCAGCGCGGCAGGCGGCAATGGAGACCGCCAGAATGGCGTTTGCGCCCAGATTGGATTTGTCCTTGGTGCCGTCGGCCCGGAGCATGGCGGCATCAATGGCATAGATGTCGGAGGCATCCATGCCCACCACCGCGTCAGCGATGACGGTGTTGATGTTCTCCACAGCCTTGGTCACGCCCTTGCCCAGATAGCGGCCCTTGTCGCCGTCGCGCAGCTCCAGAGCCTCGAACTCGCCGGTGGAAGCGCCGGAGGGGGCACAGCCGCGGGCAACCGTGCCGTCGGCCAGAGTGATCTCGGCCTCAACGGTGGGATTTCCGCGGGAGTCCAGGATCTCGCGGCCGATCACAGATTCAATTTCCAGATAGTTCATCACAGTAACCTCCCGATTTTCGATGAGATATTATATAGATAGTCAAAACTAACTAACTGCCTTTATCCTACCACGTCCTGCACCCTTGCGCAAGAGGGTCTGCGGATGTTTGCCGCTGTAAACATTGATAGGATGCCCGCCGGGGCGGGTGCGTATCCGGCAGAAAGCGGGAAAAGGATGGGGGAGTGTGTGGATTTGTGGGTTTACATTCCGAAGAGGGGACGGTAAAATGATAGATGGACAAGAGAGAACCAAAGATCGAGGAGGATTTTTTTACATGAACAAAGACCTGACCGTGGGCTCCCCGTCCAAGGTGCTGTGGCAGTTCTGCCTGCCCATGTTCGGCAGCATCCTGTTCCAGCAGCTTTACAACATTGCCGACAGTCTTGTGGCGGGCAAGCTGATCGGTGAAAACGCCCTGGCCGCTGTGGGCAACAGCTACGAGATCACCCTGATCTTTCTGGCGTTCTCATTCGGCTGCAACATCGGCGGCTCTGTCATCGTTTCCCGGTACTTTGGCGCAAAGGACTACAACACCATGAAAACCGCTGTCACCACGGCGCTCATCGGCACGGTGGTGCTCTGCGGTGCCCTGATGGCGGTGGGCCTGCTGGGCTGCCGGAGCCTGCTGGTGCTCATCCGCACCCCGGCGGAGCTGATGGCCGACTCGGCAGAGTATCTGGACATCTACACCCTGGGGCTGCCCTTCCTGTTCCTTTACAATGTGGCAACGGGCATTTTTACGGCGCTGGGCGACAGCCGCACCCCGTTCCTGTTTCTGGCGGTTTCCTCCACGGCAAACATCGCGGTGGACGTGCTGTTCGTGGCTGCCTTTGATATGGGGGTTGCCGGTGTGGCCTGGGCGACTTTTCTGTGCCAGGGCGTGAGCTGCGTGCTCTCCCTGTGGGTGGTGGCCCGGCGGGTGCGTGCTGTCCCGAGTGAGGGGGAGCGGGTCTGGTTCTCCTGGAAGATGCTGGGCCAGATCGCAGTGGTGGCCATCCCCAGCATTTTGCAGCAGAGCTTTGTCTCAGTGGGCAATATCATCATCCAGAGCGTGGTCAACTCCTTCGGTGCCAGCGTGATCGCGGGCTTTGCCGCGGCCACCAAACTGAACAATGTGCTCATCTCCTCCCTGACCACGCTGGGCAGCGGCATTTCCAACTACGCCTCCCAGAATCTGGGCGCAGGGAAGAACGAGCGCGTCAGGGCGGGCTTCGGGGCCGGTGCCAAGCTGCTGGGCAGCATCTGCCTCTGCTTCACGGCCCTGTACCTGCTGGCAGGCCGCCAGCTGCTCATGCTCTTTATGAACAGCCCCGCGGGCGAGGCCATCAACACCGGCCTGACCTTCCTGCAGACGATCGCACCCTTCTACCTGCTGCTGGCCTTCAAGCTGACTTCGGACGGTCTGATGCGCGGCTGCGGCATGATGGGCCGCTTTATGGCAACCACCCTTTCCGACCTGTTCCTGCGCGTGGTGCTGGCCATCCTGTTTTCCAGCTGGCTGGGCGTGAACGGCATCTGGCTGTCCTGGCCTGTGGGCTGGTTTGTGGGCACCGTGCTCTCCATGGTGTTTTATCGTACCTCTATTTACCGGCAGGCAGAAGAAAAAACGACGCTGTAACTTTTTTGATATACGTGAAAGCTCTTCATGTCACGATGAAACAAAGTGAACAAAATGAAAAAATAACCAAAAATGACACGGTTTTTTTGGTGGCTTTCACATAAAATGCCGGAAAATGCCCGGAAAAGTATGGACGGTTTGTGAATTGCACAACCCGCCCGGCGAGACTATAATGAATACACGCACAAAGCAGGGCCGCTTTGAAGGAAGCGCCCTGCTTTGTGCATCTATCACACGAAAAACTTCCAACAGGAGGATATTGTATTATGAAAAAGATGATCTCTCGCCGCAACTTTCTGACCGCTGCCGGTGTCGTGGCTGCTGCCGGTGTCCTGACCGCCTGCGGCGGCTCCTCCTCCAGCACTGCCGCTTCTTCCACTGCCGCATCCGCTGCTTCCGGTGACACCATTAAGATCGGTGTGATGGGCCCCCTGACCGGCAACGTTTCCGTTTACGGCCAGGCCGTTGTCAACGGCGCTGCCCTGTACTTGAAGCAGGTCAACGCCAACGGCGGCATCAACGGCAAGCAGATCGAGATCCTCACCGAGGACGAGCAGGGCGACGCTACGCAGGCTGTCAACTGCTTCACCAAGATGGTGGACGAGGGGATGACCGCTCTGATCGGCGATGTCACCACCACCCCCACTCTGGCAGTTGCTGCCGAGAGCGCAGATTACAACATGCCCATGGTCACTGCTTCCGCTACCGCTGAGGCCGTTACTTACGATGCCGAGACCGACACCGTGAACGAGAATGTCTTCCGTGCCACCTTCACCGATCCGTTCCAGGGCATCAAGATGGCTGATTATGCTTACCAGAAGCTGGGCTACACCAAGGCAGCTGTCATCTTCAAGAAGGGCGCTGACTACAACGAGGGTCTGGCCGAGAACTTTGTCAACGAGTTCGAGAGCCTGGGCGGCACCATTGTCGATCAGGAGAGCTACTCCGATGGCGACGTGGACTTCAAGACCCAGCTGACCACCATCCTCGGCAAGGACCCCGAGACCGTCTTCTGCCCCAACTACTACGAGGAAGTGGGTCAGATCCTGTCTCAGGCTGAGAGCGTCGGCCTGACCGTTCCGTTCCTGGGCGGCGACGGCTGGGATGGCCTGGAGGGCTATGCCACTGCCGACCAGCTGAAGGACAGCTACTTCTGCGCAAACTACGCAAAGGGTTCCAGCCCCGAGTTTGAGGATGCCTACAAGGCAGAGTACGGCGAGGATTACCCCAACGGCTTTGCTCCTCTGGGCTACGATGCCGCCAAGACCGTGGTTTACGGCGTGCAGGCTGCTGAGGATGCCGGCCTGGAGGCCGGTACCGATGAGTACAAGCAGGCTGTCATCGATGCCATTGCCTCCGGCACCATCGACGGCATCACCGGCACCTTCACCTTTGATGAGCATCACGACCCCGTCAAGCAGACTGCTATCCTGACCTATGTGGACGGCAAGCCCGAACTGAAGGAAATGTTCTGATCCCGCTTCTGCGCCGCGCACCGGTGTGCGGCCTGAATGCCGGAACCAGAGAATGATGTACCCTTGCGGAGGCCGCCGGAACAGGTTGTCTCCGCTTTTTTGGTAGAAAGAAAGGAAGTGTCCATCCAATGACAGTGTTCTTTAGTCAGCTGATCAACGGCTTGTCCCTTGGCAGCATCTATGCACTGATCGCACTGGGTTACAGCATGGTGTACGGCATCATCCTGCTGCTGAACTTTGCCCACGGCGATGTCATCATGGTGGGCGCATACATGTCCTGGTTCGTTATGAACCAGCTGGGCCTTGGCCCGGTGACGGCCGTGTGCGCCACCATTATTACCTGCACCCTGCTGGGTGTGGTGATTGAAAAGGTCGCCTACACCCCGCTGCGCAACGCGCCCCGCATCTCCCTGCTGATCACAGCCATTGGTGTCTCCTTCTTCCTGGAGTACACCGCTGAGCTGGTGATGGGTTCCGGCGCAAAGGTCATCCCTTCCTACTACGGCAACAAGACCTTTATGATCGGCAGTGTGCCTCTGGGCCTGACCTCCATCATCACGCTGGTGGTCACCGTGCTGTCCATGCTGGTGCTGACCTTTCTGGTGCAGAAGACCAAGCTGGGCAAGGCCATGCGCGCTCCGTCTCTGAGGATATGGACGCTGCCCGCCTGATGGGCATCAATGTCAACAGCACCATCTCCTTTACCTTTGCAGTGGGCTCCGCTCTGGCCGGTATCGGCTCGGTGCTGTACTGCTGCTCCTACCCGCAGGCCACCCCCACCATGGGCTCCATGCTGGGCCTGAAAGCCTTCGTCGCCGCCGTTCTGGGCGGCATCGGCTCCATCCCGGGCGCAATGGTCGGCGGCATCGTCATCGGCCTGTGCGAGTGCTTCGTTTCCGCCATCGGCCTGTCTGCCTGGAAGGACGCCGTCACGTTCGCCATCCTCATCATCGTGCTGCTGTTCAAGCCCACGGGCTTCCTCGGTCGCAAGGTGCAGGAAAAGGTGTAAGGAGGGCATGAAGATGAACAAGAATCGTAAAACGATCAAAATGCCCGTGCGCTACCTGATGAACGCCGTGCTGGTGGCTCTGCTGTTCGTGGCGCTTTCCTACCTGACCCGGAATATCCTGTCCACCTACCAGAACAAGGTGCTGATGACGGTGGGCATCAATATCATCCTGGCGGTCTCCCTGAACGTTGCCACCGGCTATCTGGGGCAGCTGCCGCTGGGTCATGCCGGTTTCATGGCTGTGGGTGCCTACACCTGCGCCCTGTTCACCAAGTTCTGCCCGCTGCCGGACGGTGTCTCCTTTGCCATCGGTCTGGTGCTGGCCTGCATCGTGGCCGGTCTGTTCGGTGTGCTCATCGGCATCCCGGCCCTGCGTCTGACCGGCGACTATCTGGCCATCTTGACGCTGGGCTTTGGTGAGATCATCCGCATTACCCTGAACAACATCGATGATGTGCTGGGCTTCAAGCTGTTCTATGGCTCCAAGGGCCTCAAGAACATCCCCAAGTACTCCAACTTCGCCAATGTCTTCCTCTGTGTGGTCATCACCTGCTTCCTCATCCACGCCATGATGAAGAGCCGCCACGGCCGTGCTGTGCTGGCCATCCGCGACAATGAGATCGCCGCCGAGAGCTGCGGCATCCAGACCACCTACTACAAGGTCATGGCCTTTGCCTTCTCCGCTGCCTTTGCGGGTCTGGCAGGTGGCCTGTATGCCTGCTACATCGGCGTGCTGAACCCCTCCACCTTCGGCTTTATGAAGTCCATTGAGATCCTGGTCATGGTGGTTCTGGGCGGCATGGGCTCCATGCTGGGCTCCATCCTCTCTGCAACGGTTCTGACCATCCTGCCTGAGGCGACCCGCAGCTTCGACAGCTACCGCATGGTCATCTACTCGCTGGTGCTCATCCTGATGATGATCTTCCGCCCGGGCGGACTGCTGGGCAGCTACGATTTCTCCATGAGCCGCCTTGTGGAGCGTGTCCTGTTTGGCAAGAAAAAGAAGGAGGGTGCAGACCATGAGTGAGTTCCAGACCAGACTGAACAGTGTCCCCTCCGGCGGCTTCCTGACGGACCGCGATAAGGACAAAAAGCCCATTCTGGATGTCCGTGAGCTGGGCATCGATTTTGGCGGCCTGACCGCTGTGGATGGCTTTAACCTGATGATCGGCCGCAACGAGATCACCGGCCTGATCGGCCCCAACGGTGCCGGTAAGACCACGGTGTTCAACCTGCTGACCAATGTTTACCAGCCCACCCGCGGCTCCATCCTGATCGATGGAATGCCCACGGCGGGCAAAAAGACCTATCAGGTCAACCGGATGGGCGTGGCCCGCACCTTCCAGAACATCCGTCTGTTCAAGGAGATGAGCGTCATCGACAACATCAAGGTCGGCCTGCATGAGTCCATGAAGTACGATCTTGCCTCTTCGCTGATCCGCCTGCCCAACTACTGGAAAGAGGAAAAGCACTGCACCGAGCGTGCTTTTGAGCTGCTGAACATCTTTCACATGGCAGATATGGCCTATACGCAGGCCGGCAGCCTGCCCTATGGCGCACAGCGCCGTTTGGAGATCATGCGCGCGCTGGCCACCAGCCCCAAGCTGCTGCTGCTGGATGAGCCTGCCGCCGGTATGAACCCCTCGGAGACCGCTGAGCTGACCGAGACCATCCGCCGCATCCGCGATGAGTTCAACATCGCCGTGCTGCTGATCGAGCATGACATGAGCCTGGTCATGGGCATCTGCGAGGGCATCGCGGTGCTGAACTTCGGCCGCATCATCGCCAAGGGCACCCCGGATGAGATCCGCAACAATCCCCAGGTCATCGAGGCCTACCTGGGCAAGAAGGAGGGCTGAACCGATGGCAGAAACGATGCTGAAAGTTGACAACATCAACGTTTATTACGGCAACATCCACGCTGTCAAGGATGTTTCCTTCGAGGTGAACGAGGGCGAGATTGTCACCCTCATCGGTGCCAACGGTGCCGGTAAGTCCACCACCCTGAAGACCATCTCCGGCCTGCTCCACCCGAAGACCGGCGACGTCCTCTACAAGGGCAAGAGCATCAAGGGCGTCCGCGCTCCATAAAATCGTCGAGGCCGGTCTGGCACAGGTGCCGGAGGGCCGCCATGTGTTCCTGCACATGACCGTGGAGGAAAACCTGGATATGGGGGCCTACACCCAGCCCGCTTCCACCATTGCGGCCAACAAGGAAAAGGTGTTCACCCTCTTCCCCCGCCTGAAGGAGCGCCGCAGGCAGCTGGCCGGTACCATGTCCGGCGGCGAGCAGCAGATGCTGGCCATGGGCCGTGCTCTGATGAGCAACGCCTCCATGCTGATGCTGGATGAGCCCTCCATGGGCCTTTCTCCGCTGCTGGTGCAGGAGATTTTTGATATCATCCGCGATATCCACAAGGCAGGTATGACCATCCTGCTGGTGGAGCAGAACGCACAGATGGCCCTTTCCGTGGCCGACCGCGCCTATGTTCTTGAGACAGGCCACGTGGTCATGGATGGCACCGGTGCAGAGTTGCTGACCAATGAGCGCGTCCGCAACGCTTATCTGGGCGGCTGAGACTGCAGCTGGATAGAACGCAAAACAATACGCCCGCCGGGCGGTACGAGAAGTACCACACCCGGCGGGCGTTGTTCTGTCTGTAAGGGAATTATTCCGGCGCTTTCATGCTTTCCACCATGCTGATCTGGCGGACATGGCGGCGCATGAGCAGGCAGACGGCAAAGTTGAAGAGCATGGTGAGCGCCACGCTGAACACAAAGCTGCGGGGGGCGATGGAACGGATGAACATCATCTGGTCCATTTCCACAGTGCGGATGATGAACTGGTGCAGGGGAATGCCCACCACCAGACCCACCAGGGAGCCGATGAGAGAGAGCAAATCGATCTCCCGGAAGATGTAGCGGTAGACCTCCTTGTCATAGAAGCCCAGCACCTTGATGGTGGCAAGCTCCTTTTTGCGCTCGCCCAGGTTGACGCTGATGAGGTTGTAGAGCACCACGGCGGCCAATGCGGCAGCGCAGACGATGACCAGCATGACCACATAGTTCAGGCAGCCGATCAGGCCATCGAACATCTGGGTGGTGTCCTCGATGAAGGAGACGGAGCTGACATAGTTGCAGGCCAGAATGGCGGAGGAGAGGGAGGCGCGGGCTGCATCGGTGGGGCAGTCGGTCTGACCGTAAACGGCGTTCCAGGCGGGCAGAGCCCCGCCGTTCAGCGTTTTGAGCTGCGCCTGCGAGAGGTACAGCCGGGTAAAGACATAGTTTTCGGTGATGCCGGTCAGGGTCAGGGATCTGCGCCCGCCGTCAGCAGTCTCCACCTCAAAGCTGTCGCCCACCGAAAGCCCCAGCTTTTCAGCGGTCTTTTCGGTCAGAATGACGCTGGAATCGTCAAAGGCAATGGCCTTGTGGCCCTGCCGGGTGCGGAAGGTGAAGTACTCGGTCATCTGGCTTTCGTCTGCGGCGGCAACCAGGCTGACGGTCTCCTTTTCCCCCTCGGCGTTGTAAAGGGTGACGCTCTTGGTGTAATAGCGGCCCCAGCTGGTGATCCCGCTGCTGGAATCCAGCAGGTCGGCCAGACCGTTCTCCATGGTCAGCGCCTTTTCGTCGCTCAGGGAGATGGTCAGGTCGGCGTGGGTCAGCTCGGTGGTCTGCTTGGTCAGCATGGGCAGCAGGGAATCCTGGATGCCGAAGCCGATGAGGAGCAGGGCTGTGCAGCCCGCCACGCCCAGAACGGTCATAAAGAAGCGCTTTTTATAGCGGAACAGATTGCGGGCGGTGGTTTTCTGGGAGAAGCTCATCCGCTTCCACAGCGGGGTGAGATATTCAAGGAGGATGCGCTTGCCCGCTGCAGGCGCACGGGGCAGCAGCAGGGCGGCGGATTTTTCCTTGAGGCTGGCGCGGCAGGCCTGCAGGGTGGCAAGGCCGATGACCGCTGCGCTGAGGGCCATGCTGCCCAGTGCCAGGCCCGGGTAGAAGTGCAGGGTAAAGGTGGGGAGGGAGAACATCATGGTGCGGTAGGCGTACCAGAAGATGGTGGGGAACACCACAAAGCCCACGGCAATGCCCACGATGCTGCCCAGAACGCTGGCGGCAATGCCATAGAGTAAGTACTTGCCTGCAATGCTGGTGTTGGAGTAGCCCAGCGCCTTGAGGGTGCCCATCTGCAGGCGGTTCTCGTCCACCATGCGGGTCATGGTGGTGGAAGCCACCAGCGCCGCCACCAGGAAGAAGAACACCGGGAACACCCGGGCAATGGCAGCCATCCGGTCAGCGTACTGTTCCAGCGTGACAAGGCTCAGGGTGCTGCCGCGGTCCAGCACATACCACTCGCCGTTCTGGATGTCCGCGATCTTCTCTTCCGCATCGTTGATCTGCTGCTGGCCTTCGGCGAGTTTCTGCTCCGCATCGGCCTTCTGGGTCTCGTACTCGGTGCGGGAAGCGTCCAGCTGTTCCTGACCGGACTGGTACTGTGCCCAGCCCTCGTCCAGCTGGGCGCGGGCGGCCTCAAACTGGGTGTAGGCGGTGGCAGTACCGGTGCTCAGCTGGAGCTGGCCCTGCAGCAGCTGTACCTTCATGCTGCGCAGGGCGGCCTTGGCTTCGGTGACAAGGTCCGTGTTGGAGAGGTTGGGCGAGGAGATGAGCCCTTTGGCATACATCTGCTGCTTGCCGGCATCCAGCTGGGCCTGATAACCGTCCAGCTGGCCCTTGATGTTATCGTAGGCGGCCTGTGCCTTGGCAAGCGCGTCCCGCAGCTCGGTGTATTCCTCGTCCTCGGGCTCGGCCTCATCCAGCGCCTTTTGGGCATTGTTCAGGGCGGTCTCGGCATAGCCCAGCAGGGGGTCAGCCACCTGTTTCAGGTTGACCAGCAGCTGGATCTGCTGAAGCTGATCCTCAAATTCCAATACCTGATCTTCGCTGCTCACCAGCGTGGCGGCACCGCTCTGCATGGTATCGGGCAGGGCGGCCTTCTGGGCGGCAAGCTCGGCTTCGCCTGCATCCAGCTGGGCCTTGGCGGCATCCAGCTCCCGCTGCGCGTCGGTCAGCTTCTGCTCGGCTTGTGCAAACTGGCGCTCGGCCTCGGCCTTCTGTTCGTTGTAGGTCTGTTTGGCATCGTCCAGCTGGGTGGTGGCATCCTCGATAAGCTGGGCCCGGCGGGCCACACAGTGCTCCTTGCTGATGGCATCCAGCCGGTCAGCCACAGTATCCACAGCGGTCTGGTATTCATCGCTGTAATTATCATACTGTGCGGCATCTGCTACTTTGAGATAACAGACGGTATAATAATCTGCGGTCAATTCACCGTCCTGCACGAACACAAGAGCATCCAGGATGCCATCACCGACGGTGCTGGTCTCCTGGGTGGCAGAAAAATATTGGGGGTCCTGCACCTGGCCCACCACGGTATATTCGGTGCGGCGGATGTCCTCGGTATCCTCGGGCAGGGTGACCACGGTGCCCAGCGGGACAGGGTCAGCGTGGCCCAGCACCTGTACCACACACTCGTTGGCGGTTTCGGGCATCCGACCCTCCAGCAGGGTCAGGCGGTTCATATTGGCCTCGGTATCCGCAGCCGGGTCGGCGGGAAGCTGCTGCACCCGCAGCACGGCTCCGTCGGTAGAGCTTGACCAGCGGCCCTCGGTGTCCAGATACTTCACGGGCATCACGGCGCTCACGCCCTCCGTGGCGGCAATGGCGGAGAGATCCGATTCCGAAAGGCCCAGCGTGGAGAGCACCCGCAGGTCGAACACATTTTGCTGGACATAGTACTTCTGCCCGGCGGTGCGCATACTGGGGGCAAAGCTGACCAGACCTGTCAGCATCATCACGCCCAGCGCCACGATGCCGAACAGGGAAAGAAACCGGTTCAGGTTGCTCCGGAAATCACGCCGGATATTTTTACGATAGCTTTTCTGCATAGCGGTCACCACTCGATCTGTTCCACCGGCACCGGGTGTTCGTTGACCTTGTTGGACAGGATCTGTCCGCTCTTGACCTGGATGATCCGGTCCGCCATGGCCGTCAGGGCCGTGTTGTGGGTAATGACGATGACGGTGCGTCCTGTTTCGCGGCAGGTGCGCTGGAGCAGGGCCAGCACCTGCTTGCCGGTCTTGTAGTCCAGTGCACCGGTGGGCTCATCGCAGAGCAGGAGCTTGGGGTTCTTGGCCAGCGCCCGGGCAATGGAAACGCGCTGCTGCTCGCCGCCCGAAAGCTGGGCAGGAAAGTTGTTGAGCCGCTCGCCCAGACCCACGCTTTCCAGCGTGGCGGCGGGGTCCAGCGGATCACGGCAGATCTCGCTGGCCAGCTCCACATTTTCCAGTGCAGTCAAATTCTGCACCAGATTGTAGAACTGGAACACGAAGCCAACATCATACCGGCGGTAGGTGGTGAGCTCTTTTTCGGAAAAGTGGCTCACATCCTGCCCATCCAGCCAGACATGGCCCTCGTCGCAGGTGTCCATGCCGCCCAGAATGTTCAGCAGGGTGGTCTTGCCTGCACCCGAGGGCCCCACAATGATGCAAAACTCGCCCTTGTCTACATAAAAATTCAGGTGATCGGCCGCCGCAATGCGGACACTGCCGGTCTGATAATATTTGGAAACATCCTCAAACTGCACAAAATGTTCCATATGCTGCTCCTTGCCTTGAAAAATTATTGTTCCATCCTAACTATAACATATTTTGCAGCAGGTTTGCAGGGGCAGAGTGGTGGAATTTGCAAAAAGTTAACAGGTCGTATCAAGGATAAAGTCAACGGTCTGCTCGATCTGGAATTTTGCGAAATATCCCTCTTCCAGCGGAATCCACCGGGCGGTGAAGCCGGAATACCGTTCTCCCTCCCGTGCCAGCAGGCGGCGGGCCTGCTCTTCCTTGGAGCAGGTGACGAAAACCTTCAGATCATAACAGTCCGCAAGGGTGGGGTGGCAGCTGTAACTGCCCTCCACGATGACCAGCGGCTTGGGCGCAAAGCATTGTTCCGGCAGGTAGGCACCCGCCCGGCAGGAATAGGCACGGTAGGGGATCGCCTGCCCGGCCCGGGCGGGGGTGAGCACCTGGGCACGCAGGCGCTCCAAGTCCATGTTGGCGCAAGGGATCTGCTCCCAGTTTGCCACACGGCTGGCTGGGGGAAGATAGAAGTCATCGGTATGCACCGTGATGCTCTGGGGAAACTGCCGGGCCAGCTGTGCCGCCAGCGTGGTTTTGCCGCTGCCGCACCGGCCGTCCAGCGCCACCAGCACCGGGTGATCGGGATGGGCAGAGAGCAAAGTGGAGAGTTTTTCTACGAGAGGGGAAAGGGTGGTTGAAATCATAATTCCTTCTTAAACGTCAGATTTTTGTATTCGGTCTGAGAGCCGCTTCGGCGGAAGGTTCCATTTTCAGTGGGCGTGAAACCTAGTGCACGCATCACGCCGCAGGAACCGGCATTTTCGGCGGCAACATCGGCCAGAACGGTTTTTATACCGTTCTGTGCACCGAACTGCACCAGAGCGTTTACCATTTCTTTGGCATAACCCTTGCGCCAGCAGGTAGGGTGGATGCAGTAACCGATATCCCAGCAGCTGCCGCCATCCTTGACCACAGCACAGCAGGTACCAATGGGCTGGTGGGTGACTTTGTCCTCTGCAATGACATAATAGCAGTCGGTGCTGTCGCTCAGGTTGCGGAGCAATTCCATATATTCGTTCAGGTCATCGATATCGTCCAGCACCGGGTCGGACAAATATTTTCCGGTGATGGGGTCACCCCAGATGCAGAGTGCAAACCCGGCATCCCGAGCTTCCTGCGGACGCAGGCGAAGCCGGGCGGTTTCAAAAGGTGTGAAAGTCATAGCGCTTCCTCCAAAGGTGATATACAAGAAATACTTTTGTCGATTTGCGAAAATATGAGATCGTATGCGTGGGCAGGGAGAGGATGGCGAGGCATCCAAAAATCAAACAGTGCTTTTAACTCTTTAGAATCTCCATAGAGCTGTTTGACTTGTTCGTAAGCAAATGTATTGGCATCGACTTCGTGCGGCTGACCAAGATATAGGTTGGTAAAATAATCTTCATTGCCATCCAATTTGCAGGAGATGTAATGGCCATTTACCAGCTTATAGCATGTACCATCATAGCCAATGACATATTGAAGGCTTCGGTGTATTTCGGAACCGAAGTGTTCCGGACAGAGATACTGCGATGCGTGACGCAGTTCGTGAAACAGAAAAAATGCTTTCTCATAGTCAGGTTTGGCGTTCAGATGCTCTGCATTGATGAACACAGTTTTGCTTGCAGGGTCAAATGTTCCGCAAGCGGTCTCATAATCAGAGGGCATATCAAAGGATAAGTGCAGATCAAAGGAGCGTTCTTTACAATAATCATCAAAGAAGTGCTTGTAATCAAAGATTGATGGCATAGGTTTATATCCAGCCTTTCCTTGACAAAATAAAGGAAATTGACTATACTACAAATAGAAAAGGCGCTGATCCACATCGGTCAGCTTTCCTTCCCGAGAATCAAAAAAGATTGACTGTCAGGTTTGGTACGCTGAGGCAGTCAATCTTTTTTGCTATCATCGTTTTTCTTCTGCGAAAACTTATCCATGACCTCAAGAGTCAGGCGGACCACATCCACAATCAGGCTCAGCAAGCCAAGCATGAAAGTGAGCAGTGCCAGAGTTTCCAACAGCGTCATTCGACATCCCTCCCTTCGCCATCAGGCTCCGGGAAGTTTCCTTCAAAAAAGTTCCGTCCCCGGTATCCTGCTTTATTCCATGTAGGAAGAATCAGCGATACGGGATTGGAAAGCATGACCACCAATGATGCAGACAGCGCCTTCGCCGCCTTTGCGGGCGGCTGACTATACTATACCATGAATTTCGACACGCCGCAACACGCGCAAAAAGTTTGATGCAGAAAACTTGTCAAAACCCCTTGACACCACCCCAGAGCTGTGGTAAGATAATGCCATGTTAGAAATAACTAACCACGAAGCGGTCAGCAAACAAATGGTCTGAGCCGCATTCTTTTAAAGTTTGAGGTTAGAAATATCTAACTGCAACGCCTGCATAGAATGCGGTGCGGCGGGGAACGCTGTTCCTTAAATGGATAAAAGCGGAGGGAAAGCAGCCATGGAGCGTAATTTTGAGACCGTGATGATCGAACAGTGCGCACCTGTGCTGGCAGGGCTGAAGCCTGCCGGGCTGTTCCGCTATGAGACTCGGGACTGTACCGACTTGGCTGCCCGGGTGCGCCGCTGGAATGACCAGCTGGGGGAGAAGGGGCTGAAGGTCCGGGTCCTCAAGGGCTGTGCTCAAACCCACCGGTATCTCATTTATGTTTACCGCGAGAGCCGCCTGCGTCAGGTGTTGGCCGATGAGGCGGTGCGGGAGTTCCTGCAACGCGAGGGCTATGCCCTGCCGGAAGATGCTTCCGATTGTGACGGTATGCTGCGGCAGCTGTCCCGGCGGCTGTGCTGCGAAGCCGATTTTCCCCATGAGATCGGTGTGTTTCTTGGTTATCCGCTCACCGATGTGGTGGGCTTTATCGAAAATCAGGGCCGCAACTTCACCTGCTGCGGCTGCTGGAAGGCTTACGGCGACCCTGATGCCGCCGCACGTCATTTTGCCCAGTTGAACAAGTGCACCAGAGTATATCTGCGCCTGTTCCATGAGGGTACCCCCATTTTCCGCCTTGCTGTGGCGGCTTGACAAGTCATTCTCTACCAATACTCTCTTTTTATCCTGGCACCCACCGGAACAAACCACGCTCCGGTGGGAAGAAATCCTCCTTTTGACACGCGGCCGTCCGTTGCAGCCTTGACCACTGCACCGGGCGGCTGTGTCATTTCATGGATAGAAAAAATAACGGTAAAATGTAAACAATGGCTAACTTTTACTCAGGAATTTGAGTTAGTTGTTGTTGATTGTGATAAAAAAACTGGGATATTTGGGCAGAAAAACTGTTTGTTCATATAAACTAACTTTTAATAATGAAAAAACTGTTGACAACAAAGGTTAGTAAGCGTAAACTATCTATGCTGATAGTTCCGACTGACTAACTGTTCCGGTGCATCAGCAGCCCACAAACAGTATGAAAAAGGGAGTGGAATGTTATGATGCCACTGACAATGGCGAAGGCGGGCGAGACCGTCACCATCAAGAAGATTACCGGCAAAGATGAAGTCCGCCTGCATCTGGCAGAGCTTGGTTTTGTGGTGGACAGCGAAGTGACCGTGGTCAACGAGATTGCAGGCAACCTGATCGTACAGGTCAAGGAAAGCCGCCTGGCACTCGACAGGACGATGGCAAATCGCATTATGATCGGCTGAACAGCGCAGTACGCTGTTTGGGACCTGCTCCGACACTGGAATGGTCTCTGAATAAAGACAAGTAGAGGAGGAAATTTGCATGAAAACTCTGAAGGACGTGAAGGTCGGCGAGACCTGCACCGTGGCACGCCTGCATGGCGAAGGCCCGGTCAAGCGCCGCATCATGGACATGGGCATCACCAAGGGTGTTGAGATCTATGTCCGTAAGGTGGCACCTCTGGGCGACCCCATGGAGCTGACCGTGCGCAACTACGAACTGAGTGTGCGCAAGGCCGACGCTGAAATGATCGAAGTGGTTTGATTCCAAAGAGAGGAAAGGACACGCAATGAGTATTAAAATTGCACTGGCCGGTAACCCGAACTGCGGCAAGACTACCCTGTTCAATAACCTGACCGGCTCCAACCAGTACGTTGGCAACTGGCCCGGCGTTACCGTGGAAAAGAAGGAAGGCAAGCTGAAGGGCGATAAGGATGTCATCATCCAGGACCTGCCCGGTATCTACTCCCTGTCTCCCTACACGCTGGAGGAGGTCGTCTCCCGTACTTACCTGGTCAAGGAGAAGCCCGATGCCATCCTGAACATCATTGATGGCACCAACATTGAGCGCAACCTCTACCTGACCACTCAGCTGATCGAGCTGGGCATCCCCGTTGTTATGGCGGTCAACATGATCGATCTGGTCCGCAAGAACGGCGATAAGATTGACCTGAAGAAGCTGAGCAGCGAGCTGGGCTGCCAGGCAGTTGAGATCAGCGCACTGAAGGGCGAGGGCACCGAGGCTGCTGCCAAGGCTGCGGTTGCCGCTGCCCAGAAGCAGAAGGCCGGTGAGCTGCCCCACGTCTTTACCGGCAGTGTGGAGCATGCCATCGCACACATCGAGGAGTCCATCCAGGGCAAGGTCGATGACCGCTTCCTGCGCTGGTATGCGGTCAAGCTGTTCGAGCGGGATGAGAAGGTCGTGGAAGAGCTGAAGCTCGACAAGGCTCTGGCTGACCACATTGATGAGCACATCAAAGACTGCGAGAAGGAGATGGACGATGATGCGGAGAGCATCATCACCAACCAGCGCTACTCCTACATCAACGGTGTCGTTGACAAGGCCGTCAAGAAAAAGGCCCGTGTGGAGCACCTGACTGCTTCTGACAAGATCGACCAGATCGTGACCAACCGTGTGCTGGCTCTGCCCATCTTCGCGCTGGTCATGTTCCTGATGTACTCCCTGTCCATGGGCACCTCCATTGCAGATGGCGGCTGGGCTATCGGCACCTTTGCGACCGACTGGACCAACGATGTCCTGTTTGGTGAGATCGTGCCGGGCGCGCTGGGCGGCTTCCTGGAGAGCATCGGTGTGGCAGGCTGGCTGTACGGCCTGATCATGGACGGTATCGTGGCCGGTGTCGGCGCGGTGCTGGGCTTCGTTCCCCAGATGCTGGTCCTGTTCTTCCTGCTGTCCATCCTGGAGGATGTGGGCTATATGTCCCGTGTCGCCTTCATCATGGACCGTATCTTCCGCCGTTTCGGCCTGTCCGGCAAGAGCTTCATCCCCGTGCTGGTCGGTACCGGCTGCGGCGTGCCCGGTGTTATGGCTTCCCGTACCATCGAGAACGAGCGTGACCGCCGTATGACCATTATGACCACCTGCTTCATCCCCTGCGGCGCTAAGATGCCCATCATCGGCCTGATCGCAGGTGCAATGTTCGGTGGTTCCTCTCTGGTTGCTGTTTCCGCTTACTTCATTGGCATGGCGGCCATCATTTGCTCCGGTGTTATTCTGAAGAAGACCAAGCTCTTCGCTGGCGACCCCGCACCCTTCGTTATGGAGCTGCCCGCTTACCATGTGCCTGCATGGGGCAACGTTTTCCGTGCCACCTGGGAGCGCGGCTGGTCCTTCATCAAACGCGCCGGTTCCGTCATTCTGGCAGCTACCGTTGTGCTGTGGTTCCTGCAGGGCTTCGGTTTCGAGAATGGTGCTTTCGGCATGGTCGAGGATCAGGACAACTCCGTCCTGGCCGCTATCGCTACCAAGATCGCCTGGATCTTCGCTCCTCTGGGCTTCGGCAACTGGCGTGCAACCGTTGCTTCCGTCTCTGGTCTGATCGCAAAGGAGAACGTGGTTGGCACCTTCGGTGTTCTGTATCACTTCGGCGGCGAGCTGTCTGAGAACGGTGATGAGATTTGGGCAGCAGTTGCGCAGGATTACACCGCTCTGTCCGCTTACGCATTTATGATCTTCAACCTGCTGTGCGCTCCCTGCTTCGCTGCTATGGGCGCGATCAAGCGTGAGATGAACAACGGCAAGTGGACTGCCATCGCCATCGGTTATATGTGCGCTCTGGCTTACTGCGCGGCTCTGGTCGTGTACCAGATCGGTGGTCTGATCACCGGTGAGGTTGGCTTCAACTTCTTCACCATCGTGGCAATCGTGATTTTTGCCGCATTCCTGTACCTGATGTTCCGCCCCAACAAGTACGTTGGCGACAACGAGGTCAAGATCGACGTTTCCAAGATCAAGTAAGATCATCTGTCCAGTTTGAAAGGGTGTGTTCTGTATGATGGAATTCCTGGCCACGAACTTTAATCTGCCTACCATCATTGTAGGTGCTATCGTGTTTGGCGGTGTGGGCTGGGCCACATGGCACTCCCACAAGCATGGCGGCTGTGGGGGCTGCGGCGAAGGCGGCTGCAATGGCAATTGCGGCGGCTGCAGCGGCTGCCACTGATCAGTAAAAACCGCTGGGCGCGGGTCGAACATCCAATCGGCCCGCGCCCTTTTTTAGAATGAAAAAAGTTAGCTTTGGATAACACTGGAAGCGGCTTACATTATTATAGAAGAGAGTGATACTATGGAACTGACAGCAGCCCATCTGCGGTATCTCCTGGCCATCTATGAGGTCTCCCAGACGCATCTGGATATCTGCTCCCGCAGCATTGCCGAAAAGCTGAACGTGACTAAGCCCAGCGTGGTGCGCATTATGAACCTGCTGATGGATCGGGGAATGATCGTGAAGGAACACTATGGCAAGATCTATCTGACTGATCGGGGCATCTTTGTGGCAAAGGCGGTCAGGGCTCAACTGGAAACGGTGCTGACGCATTTTCCGCCGGTGCGCATCGACATGACCGAGGAGGAACGCTATAATGCCGCTTTGGCCCTGACTTCGGCCCTGCCCGAACGGGCTTTTACCGGCGAATATGACCGCCTGTTCGGCCCGGATGAATCTGAAAAGGAGAACGCTTCGTGATCAACAAGAAACTGCTTTCCTTCGATCGGAAGGCCCTGCGCTATGTGGGGCTGAACGTGCTGTTCCAGTGGCTGGGGATGCTGTGCAATGTGGTGCTGGTGATGACGGTATCCCGCCTCATCGGCGGCGTGTTTGCGGGCAGCCTGACCGGCAATGCCCTCTGGCAGGGGATGCTGCTCTGTCTGCTGACTGTGCCGGTGCGCTATGGCCTTACCCTCTGCGCCTCCGATATGAGCGACCGGGCTTCCAAGGATGTCAAGCGCACCCTGCGCAGCAGCATCTATGCAAAGCTCACCCGGCTGGGGGCCGGTTACAGCGAGACGGTGGCCACCAGTGAAGCCGTGATGCTGGCCAGCGAGGGTGTGGAGCAGATCGACACATACTTTGCAAAGTATCTGCCCCAGCTGTTTTACAGCCTGCTGGCCCCTGTGACCCTGTTTGTGCTGCTGGTGGGCGTGCACGCGCGCTCGGCCATCCTCCTGCTGTGCTGTGTGCCGCTCATCCCCCTGTCCATTGTGGCGGTGCAGAAGTTCGCCAAGAAACTGCTGAACAAATACTGGGGCGAGTACACCACCCTGGGCGACAGCTTTCTGGAGAACATCCAGGGCCTGACCACTCTGAAGATCTATCAGGCAGACGGCTGGAAGCACGAGGAGATGAATGCCCAGGCCGAGCGATTCCGCAAGATCACCATGAAGGTGCTGACCATGCAGCTGAACAGCGTGACCCTGATGGATCTGATGGCCTACGGCGGTGCGGGTCTTGGCATCATCAGCGCGGCCTCGGCCTTTGCCAAAGGCCAGCTCAGCCTGACCAGCGCCCTGACCATCCTCCTGCTGGCGGCGGATTTCTTCCTGCCCCTGCGCCTGCTGGGCAGCTACTTCCACATTGCCATGAATGGCGCGGCTTCGGCTGAGAAGATCTTCAGGCTGCTCTCTGCCCAGGAGCCTGAAGATGGCGAAAAGACCGCCGACCCGGCCGACAGCACCCTTGCGCTGGAGCATGTCACTTTTGGTTACGAGAAGGAGCGCACCATCCTGCACGATGTGTCCCTGACCATCCCGCAGGGCAGTTTTGTCTCGCTGGTGGGCGAAAGCGGCTGCGGCAAGAGCACCATAGCGGCCATCCTGTCCGGTGCCCGCACCGCGACGGAGGGAGAGGTTACGCTGGGCGGCATCCCGGTCAGCGAATGGAAGCAGGCCGACCGCCTGCGCCTGCTGACACTGGTGCCCCACAATGCGGCCATCTTCAAGGGCACGGTGGAAGCCAACCTCCGGATGGCCCGGCCCGATGCAGCCGAAGCCGAGCTCTGGGCGGCGCTGGAGCAGGTGAACCTTGCAGACTTCTGCCGCAGCCAGAGCGGCCTTGCAACGGCGCTCCACGAGGGCGGCTCCAACCTGTCCGGCGGGCAGCGCCAGCGCCTTGCCATGGCCCGTGCCCTGCTGCATGATTCACCCATCTATGTGTTCGACGAGGCGACCTCCAATGTGGATGCCGAGAGCGAAAACGATATGATGAAAGCCATCCACAGCCTGGCGGGAAAGAAAACAGTGATCCTGATCTCCCACCGTCTGGCCAATGTGGTGAACAGCGACTGCATCTATGTGCTGGAGGCAGGCCGCATCGCCGAGCAGGGAACGCACAACGATCTGCTGGCGGCACAGGGGGTGTACAGCCGCCTGTACAATGCCCAGAAACAGCTGGAAGACCTTGGGGAGGTGAGCGCATGAACAACACAAAACACCGCAGTCCGTTTGCCATTGCCGCACGGCTGATCGTGCTGGTCCGGCCCATGCTGCCCATCATGCTGGCAGCCATTGTCATGGGGGTCATCGGCCATTTCTGCGCCACCTTTATCACGGTCTTCGGCGGCTTTGCACTGCTCACGGCGGCAGGCCTGCCCAGCCCGCTGGCAGGCGTGGGCACGGCCTTTGCCTGCATCCTTGTCTTTGCCCTGCTGCGCGGCGTGCTGCGCTACGCAGAGCAGGCCTCCAACCACTATATCGCCTTCAAGCTGCTGGCCCTCATCCGGGATAAGGTGTTCGGCGCGCTCCGCCGCCTGACCCCCGCCAAACTGGAAGGCCGTGACAGGGGCGACCTGATCTCCCTGATCACCGCCGACATCGAGCAGCTGGAGGTGTTCTATGCCCACACCATTTCGCCGGTCTGTATCGCGATCCTCTGTGTGACCGGCATGACCTGCTTTACGGCCAGTTATCATATTCTGCCCGCACTGGTGCTGCTGGCAGGCTATCTGCTGGTGGGCATTGCTCTGCCGGTGTGGTCTGCCAGACGGGGCGACAAAGCCGCCCGCGAGTACCGGCAGGCCCTGGCCGACACCAACAGCTATCTGCTGGAAAGCCTGCGCGGCCTGCGGGATATCCTGCAGTACCAGAACACCGCCGCGCGTGCCGAGGGCATCACGGCCCACAGCGAGACGCTGGGGGAGAAGCAGAAGGCCATGAAGTACCGCGAGGGCGTGACCGTGGGTGCCGCCAACACCCTCATCGTACTGACGGCGCTGGCTGTGCTGGGGGTGAGCATCCGGCTGTATCAGAACGGCCAGCTGGGTGCGGAGGGGGTGCTGATCTGTACTCTGTCGGCCCTGAGCTCCTTTGGCCCGGTGGTGGCGCTGGCCAACCTCGGTGCCAGCCTGACCCAGGTGTTCGCCAGTGCCGACCGTGTCCTTGACCTGCTGGACGAGGACCCCGTGACTGCCGATGTGACCGACGGCGCGGATACCGTCTTTACCGGTGCACAGGCTGAACATGTCAGCTTTGCCTACGCCAAAGAAGAGGTGCTCCACGACCTGAGCCTGACCATCCCGGAAAAGAAGATCGTGGGCATCACGGGCCGTTCCGGCAGCGGCAAATCCACCTTTCTGCGGCTGCTCATGCGCTTCTGGGATGTGAGCAGCGGCACCATCCGGTTTGGTGAACGTGACATCCGCACCGTGAACACTGCCGCCCTGCGCGCCCAGGAAAGTCTTGTGACCCAGGAAACGGAGCTGTTTGACGATACCATAGAAAACAACATCCGGATCGCCCGGCGCGATGCCACCCGTGCCGAGGTGGAGGCTGCCTGCAGAAAGGCCGCGCTGGATGGCTTTATCAACAGCCTGCCCAAGGGATATGATACCCCTGTGGGCGAGCTGGGCGGTGCACTTTCCGGCGGTGAGCGCCAGCGCATCGGTGTGGCCCGTGCCTTCCTGCACGATGCACCCTTTCTCCTGCTGGACGAGCCTACCTCAAATCTGGACAGCCTGAACGAAGGGATCATCCTCAAGGCCGTGCGGGATGAGTGCAGGGAAAAGACCGTCCTGCTGGTCTCCCATCGCAGATCCACCATGGCCGTGGCCGACCTGAGCTTCTCGGTAGAGAGCGGACGACTGAGCTGAGAAAACCGGATATCATGCAAAAAAGACGCGCTCTGTGATGAGCGCGTCTTTTTTGTGTGCAGGGAGAAATTTACTGCTTGCGTGCAAACACGATGCCGATGGTACCGGGGCCGGAATAGCCGCCGATGGTGGTGCCGATGTCGGTCTCGTAAACATTCTCAAAATTGCCGTACTGCCGCAGTCCGGCCTTGATGGCCTCCATGCAGCCGGGCTTCGCCTGGGTGGAAGAGATGAACACCATGCTGCGGTCGATGTCCTCCCGGTTCGCCAGCTGGTCGGTGATGTACTTGCCCGCGCAGATGGGCAGACTGCCCCGGTACTTCCGCACGACTTTCAGTTCACCATCGATGACGGCCAGGCTGGGCTTGATGCCCAGAAGGTTGGCGCCGAACGCCAGCACGCCGGAGCAGCGGCCGCTCTTTGGCCATGTAGTTGAGCTGGTTGAGCACAAAGCTCAACTCGACCCGCTTGGCAAGGCCCTGTAAGCGCATGGAAATGTTCTTGGGCGGCAGGCCGTCAGCGGCCCACTTGGCTGCCTGCAGGACGAGATAGCCCTGCCCGGTGCAGATATTCTCGCTGTCCACAACATAGACGTTACCGAACTCCTGCGCCGCCAGCCGGGCGTTCTGGAAGCAGGAGGAGAATTTGGAGCCGACATTGATGTGGATGACGGCATCGTAGTCTCTGGCAAAGGGGGCGAGAAAGTCGGTGTATTCCACCAGATTGGGGGCGGCGGATTTGGGCATTTTGCCGCCGTTCTGGGCATGGGCGAATACATCGGCGGGGTGGATGGTAACGCCGTCCAGATAGCTTTCCTCCCCCATGAGGATGTGCATGGGGATCAGGCTGATGTTCCACTGCCGGAGCAGCGCTTCGGACAGATCGCAGGTGCTGTCCGCAGTGATCTTGATGTTCAAAATGAGATTCCTCTTTTCCAGCCGCGCGTCCGGCGGCAGCGTGATAGTTCGAAATTTGCAACTATCATACCACAAATACTTCAAAATTGTTAGCTATCAAGCCGATAAAAAATGTAAATCTTTTATGAAGTGTGCAAAAGGGGCGAAAATCCATGGGATATCTGTACAGTTGTAACAAAAATGTGCCGGAGTTTCTGGTTCTTTCCGAAAATTCGCTCGGAACTGTTTATTTTGTCGGCCAAAAATTATATAATAAGTAGTACCCAAGAATTAAGATGGATTCGGTCTGCCTTGCGGCCGTTTGTTTATTGGAGGTTTGCCTGCTTATGTTCGTTACTGATTATACCATGCATCTGCTGGATCATGTAAAAAAGATCCACTTCATCGGCTGCGGCGGCAGCGGTATGTATCCGCTGATCCAGATCCTCACTGCCAAGGGATATGATATCTCCGGCAGCGATGTGCTGGACGGCAGCATCATCCGCTCGGAGCGGGAGATGGGCGTGAAGGTCAGCCTGGGTCATGCTGCGGACAACGTGATCGGCTCTGACCTGGTGGTCTACTCTGCCGCCATTGCCAAGGACAACGTGGAGCTGAACGCTGCCGCTTCCTATGGCATCCCCACTGTGGAGCGCAGTGTTCTGCTGGGCTATGTGAGCCGCCTGTACAAGGACAGCATCTGCGTTTCCGGCACCCACGGCAAGACCACCACAACTTCCATGATCACCACCGCACTGGAGCTGGCAGGCCGTGATCCCTCTGCAGTCATCGGCGGCAAGCTGCCCCTCATCGGCGGCTACGGCAAGGCCGGCAAGGGTGATGATATCGTCATCGAGGCCTGCGAGTTCTCCGAGACCTTCCTCAAGCTGACCCCCTATATGTCCGTGGTGCTGAACATCGATAACGACCATCTGGACTATTACGGCAGCATGGGCGAGCTGAAGTTTGCCTTCAAGCGCTTTGCCCTGATGACCCATTTTATGATCTTTGCCAATGCAGATGATAAGAACACCATGGATGTCATGTACACCCTGGACCGCCGCGTGCGCACCTTTGCCATTGACAATGCGGCCGACTATCGTGCTGTCAACGTGCAGGAGTACAAGCCCGGCTTCTTTGAATTTGATCTGAAGGAGTGGGATACCAATGAGCTGGGCCACATCCGTCTGGCAGTGCCTGGCCGCCACAACATTTACAATGCACTGGCCATGTGTGCTGTCTGCCGCTCTGTGGGCCTGACCGTAGAGGAGTGCGCCAACGCTGCCCTGAACTTCAAGGGGGCAGGCCGCCGTTTTGAGGTCTACGGCGAGTGCAACGGCGCGGTGGTCGTGGACGACTACGCCCACCATCCCACCGAGATCCGCGCGACCCTGAACACCGCCAAGGAGCTGGGCTACAATCGTGTCATCGCAGTCCATCAGCCGTTTACATACAGCCGGACCAAGATGCTGTTCAACGACTTTGTGGATGTGTTCAAGATCCCTGATATCACGGTGATCACCCCCATCATGGGCAGCCGCGAGCCCAACGACCCCACCATTACCAGCGCAAAGCTGGCGGCGCAGATCCCCAACTCTGTGCTGGTGGACAGCCTGGAGGCTGCCGCTGACTGGGTCAAGCAGAATGCCCGGGAGGGCGATCTGGTCATCACTCTGGGCTGCGGCGATATCTATAAGGCCAGCAAGATGATGGTGAAGAAAGACTGATCGTTTGGAATAGCTGAAAGCCGCCGGGTCAAAAACGCCCGGCGGCTTTTGGCTGCCGGACGTTTCACAGACCGAACTGGTCTGCAATACCACCCTGCGAAAGCGCCCTGCCGGGAGACCGGCGGGGCGTTTTTGCGCTATGGGATGGGCGTGATGAAAAATATCTCAAAAATTTTACACAAATCAGACCCAGAAGGGTGGCGGCGGGGGTGGGATTCTGCTATACTGATTCTGGTACGAAAAGGAGGAGAGAGGATATGCCATCTACGTATGCACACCGCCGCTTTGGTGCGGATGTTCTGGTGCAGCTGCCCAGGGAGCTGCGGGAAAAGATCACCCCATACCGGCCGCTGTATGATATGGGCCTGCACGGGCCTGACCTGATGTTCTACTACCGGGCATTGCAGTCCAACCCCGTGAACCGGCTGGGCAACGCCATGCACGAGCAGCCGGGCCGGGTGTTCTTTACCCGGGCCCGGGGCGTGGTGAACACGGCCCACAACAAGAATGCTGCGTTGGCCTATGCGCTGGGGTTCGTCTGCCACTTTGCACTGGACAGTACCTGCCACCCCTATGTGGAGCGCTACACCCGGGAAAGCGGTGTGAGCCACTGCGAGATCGAGACGGAGTTTGACAACCAGCTGATGCGGGAGGACGGGCTTGACCCGATGCACTTTTTCACGGCGGGGCATATCCGCCCCAACCGGGAGTTTGCAAAGATCATTGCGCCGTTCTACGAAAATGTCACGGCAGATGAGACCTACGGAGCCATGCGGGGCATGGTGCGGGTGCACCATCTGCTGCAGGCTACCAGCCCGGTCAAGCGCTGGGTGGTGTTGACGGCCCTGAAAGCGGCAGGTACCTATGATGTCATGCACGGGCTGGTGGCGAACCTCCAGCCCAATCCCCGGTGCGAGGCCAGCGACAAAGAGCTGGAAGCGCTGTATCAGCAGGCTCTCCCGCTGGCAGTGCGGCTCATCACGGAATATGTGGAAGGGCTCTCCAACGGCGCACCGCTGGACAAGGCCTATGACCACACCTTCGGAGAATTTTGAGAGGAATGCAAATGGACAAAGCAAAGCAAAAATTTCGCCTGACCAGCCTGGAACGGGCGTGGATCTTATACGATGTGGGCAACTCGGCGTTTGTGCTGCTGGTGGCAACGCTGATCCCCATCTTCTTCAACGCACTGGCTGAGGAGGGCGGCCTGAGCTCGGTGGAGTATCTGGCCTACTGGGGCTATGCAGCCTCGGTGGTCACAGTCATCACGGCGGTGCTCAGCCCGATCCTTGGCACACTGGCCGATACCCGCAACTTCAAAAAGCCCATCTTCACCTTCTGCGTGGCAGTGGGCGTGATCGGCTGCTGCGCCATGGGGATGGCAAGCACCTGGCTGCCGTTCCTGCTCATCTTCATCTTTGCCAAGGTGGGCTTTTCGGGCAGTCTGGTGTTCTATGACTCCATGCTCAGCGATGTGACGGTGCCGGACCGGATGGATGAGGTTTCCTCCAAAGGCTATGCCTGGGGCTACATTGGCAGCTGTGTGCCCTTTGTGGTCTGTCTGGCGCTGGTGCTGGGGGCCGGGAGCATCGGTATCTCCCAGATGACAGCGCTGAACCTTGCTCTCTTTATCACCGCCGTCTGGTGGCTGGTGACCACCCTGCCCCTGCTGCGCCAGTATAAGCAGGTGCACTTTGTGGAGGTGCAGGAACATGCCATCCGGCAGAGCTTTGCCCGCATCGGCCACACCCTCCGCCACCTGAAAGAGGACAGGCAGGTGTTCTGGTTCCTGCTGGCCTTTTTCTGCTACATCGATGGTGTGTACACCATCATCGATATGGCCACGGCCTACGGCACGGCCCTGGGGCTGGACACCACCGGCCTGCTGCTGGCGCTGCTGGTCACCCAGATCGTGGCCTTCCCCTCGGCACTGGTGTTCGGGCGGTTGAGCGGGCAATACCCCTCGGGCACCCTCATCCCGGTCTGTATCGCGGCCTACGCGGGCATTGCGCTGTTTGCCTTTTTCCTGAAGCACCAGTGGCAGTTCTGGGTGCTGGCCGTTGTGGTGGGCATGTTCCAGGGCGGCATCCAGGCGCTGAGCCGGAGCCATTTTGCCAAGATCATCCCGCCGGAAAAATCGGGCGAGTACTTCGGTCTGTTCGATATCTGCGGCAAGGGCGCATCCTTTCTGGGCACCATGATCGTCAGTGTGGGCAGCCAGCTGACCGGCAGCGCCAATGTGGGCGTGGGCAGCCTGATCGTGCTGTTCGTTGTGGGATTCGTGCTGTTCCGGGTGTCGGATCAAAAGTAAAAACAACCCTCTCAGTCAAAGCCTTCGGCTTTGCCAGCTCCCCCGAAGGGGGAGCCTTTTTCATGTCCCCGGAAGCTGGCTCACCCTCTCCGTCAGCGCTGGCGCGCTGCCACCTCTCCCGAAGGGCGAGGCCTTGGCAGTGATTGCAAAGTCTGTGGTTTCGTCAGAAGCTCCCCCTTTGGGGGAGCTGGCGCGAAGCGCCTGAGAGGGTGAGGACGCTCACCTTTTTTGTTCGTTGCGTCTTACCGGAAGGCGTGGTACAATAGGGCCAAACACTTTGAAAAAATATGACCCAAAGGAGAAACAACATGAACTATCCCGGTTATACGCTGGTGCGCCGCGAGGACTGCCCGGAGCAGCACGGTGTGCTGACGGTTCTGAACCACGATGTGAGCGGGGCCACTGTCCTGCTGGTGGAGAACGAGGACACCAACAAGGCGTTCGGCATCGGCTTCGGCACCTTTCCCTCCGACGACACCGGTGTGTTCCACATTCTGGAGCACTCGGTGCTGGCGGGCAGCGAGAAGTACCCTGTGACCTCGCCTTTTTTGCAGCTGCTCAAGAGCAGCATGGCCTCCTTCCTGAATGCCATGACCTTCCCGGACAAGACCGTGTATCCCTTTGCCACCCCCAACGAGACCGACTTCAGGAACTTGATGGACGTGTACCTGAACGCCGTGTTCTGCCCGCTGGCCATGGTGGACAAGGCCGTGTTCGAGCAGGAGGGCTGGCACCGGGACGCGGACGGCACGGTGAGCGGTGTGGTCTACAATGAGATGCAGGGGGCGCTGGCCTCCCCGGACGCGCAGCTGCAGAACGCGCTGGAGCGGGCCATGTTCCCGGATACGGCCTACGGCTTTGTGTCCGGCGGCGACCCGGCCTCCATCCCGGCCCTGACCTATGAAAAATACCAGCGGGTGTACCGCCGTCATTACAGTGCCGACAACTGCTGCATCACCCTGTACGGCAAGATGGATATGGCCGAAAAGCTGGCGTTTCTGGATGAGCACTATCTGAGCAGGATGCCCAAGGGCACCAGCCGCCCCCGGCTGACGGTGCAGGACCAGCAGAACGGTGTGCGTGTGCACATCCCGTACTACACCGAAAACCCCGAGCCGGATCAGGTGCAGTGTGCGCTGGCCTGGTACACCGGCGCGTTTGCTGACCGGGAGCGCCAGCTGGGCGTGGAGATCCTGCTGGATGCCCTGCTGGGAACCAACCAGTCCCCGCTGAAGGCAGCTCTGCTGGAGCAGAAGCTGGGCGCGGATATTGACATTGGCTTTGACGACAGCACCCTGCAGCCCACGCTGGAGCTGGTGCTGCGGGGAGCCACCGCTGAGACGGCCCCCAAATTTGCAGCTGGCGTGAAACAGGCTGTGACCGACCTGTTGGCAGGGGGCATCCCCGAGGAGCTGCTGCTGGCCAGCCTGAACGCCATGGAGTTTGCCTCCCTGGAGCGCCCGGGCAGCCTGCCCGATGGTGTGCTGGATGCCATCTATGCCGCCACCGGCTGGCTCCACACCGGCGACCCGGCCCTGCTGCTCCACACCGACAAACTGTTTGCTTCCCTGCGGGAGAAGCTCTCCACCGGCTGGTTCAACGACCTGCTGAGGGATCTGCTGCTGGCCGAGCCGGTGCAGGTGATCCAGACCCCGGCCCTGCCCAAGAAGGACGAAGAGGATGCTGTCCCTGCCCGCAACGACGGCAAGCTGGTGCTGGACCATCCGCTGACCGTGGCCGACCTGGGCGACGGTGACAGGAGCGCTGTCGGTACGGTGGAACCGCTGGCCGGTGCGGAGCTGCTGCACCACCCCTCCAAGGGCAGCCTGTATCTGAATTTCTACTACGACCTGGGCGAGTGCACCCCGGAAGAGGTGCAGTATCTTGACCTGCTGACCGATATTCTGGACGAGCTGGATACCCCCGAGCACACTGCCCGGGAGCTGCAGACCCAGCGCGCCACCTGGCTGGGCAACAGCATGGCCTGCATCAGCTTCTGGACCGGGCGGCAGGAGGGCAGCCCCTGCCATGCAAAGCTCACCTGGAACATGAGCCTGCTGGAACGGAATCTGGACAAGGCCATTGCGCTGGGCAGTGAGTACCTCTACAAGACCTGCCTGACCGGCCCCAAGGCCGAGGAAGCCTTTGCCCGGGTGCTGAGCCAGCAGAAGCTGAACATGGAGCAGCAGTTCATCCGGCAGGGCAACCAGTACGCTGCCGTGCGTGCCGCCGCCCACTACTCAGTGGAGTATGCCCTGAGCGAGCGGTGCAGCGGCGTGACCGGGTACCACTTCCTGTGCGGCCTGCTGGAACAGGCCGACTGGGCCGCCATGGGCAAAAAGCTGGAAGCGGTGCGGGAAAAGGTGCTGAACCATGCAGCCCTGACCGTCAGCCTGCATGGCAGTGAGGAAGCGCTGGCGAAGCTGCGTGTCCTGCTGCCCGGCAGTGCTTTTGCTGCCCAGGGCCGCACCGCTGCCAAGCCCTACACAGAGGTGCTGACTGCCCCCGTGAACGAGGCCTTTATCATTGACGGCGGCGTGAACTATGATATCCTGACCTGGCCCATGGAGCGGCAGGCCGACCGCCGGGTGCTGGCCCGCATTATGAGCTACGAATACCTGTGGCACAACATCCGTGAGGTGGGCGGCGCTTACGGCACCGGAATGCTGACCCGTGCCCAGACCGAGGGACTGTACACCTACCGTGATCCCCACCTGACCGAGAGCTACGAGACCTTTGCCAAGGCCCCCGAGGTGCTGGCAGGCCGGGAGTACACCGAAAAAGACCTGACCGAGTTCATCGTGGGTGCGGTGTCCGAGATGGATTCGCCCAAAAAGCCCAACGCTGAGGCCAAGGAGCTGGACCGCCGGTACTTCTGCGGCATCACCGATGCCATGCTGGCCGCGGACCGCAAGGCCATGTGCAGCGTGACAGCTGAAACGATCCGGGCACAGGCCGCAGACCTTGCAGACCGGATGGCAAACGCCACCCGTGTAACCTTTGGCAGCAAGGACGCTGTGGAAGCAGGCAAACAGCTGTTTGACCGCATCGAGACCCTGTAAGCAGAACTGAAACTGAATCTGTAACGAAAGCAGGCACTCTGCCTTTGCCCCGGATGGGGCGGGCGGAGTGCCTGCTTTTTTGCGCAAAAGGCGCTTCACGCACCTGATGTGTCTGCGCGTGAAAAATCCGGGAGAAAAACGGAGATTTCTGCACGGTGCGATACAGCGATGAAAAATGAGAACTTGCTTTATACAAATTGGATTCTATGGCACTAAAAGTACAAAACGGCCCTGCAAAAGTGCGCGCTGTTGCAGGAGACGAAAAGCTGGTATCCTTGTGCCAAGCCAAACAGAAAGGATGTGAGAACACAGGATGGCGCAAGCAAAACAGCCGGGCAGGGACAAGAGCCTTGCCAGCCTGCACAAGGCCACCGACACCCTGAGCACCATGCTGGCGCAGGAGGTCAAGGAACTGAACGCCCGGCAGAAGGTCCAGCGTGGCGATGGCTCTGACCCCGCCCTGATGAAGGGGCTCAAGGAGGCCACGGCGGTGCTGAAGGATCTGGCCGCGGTGGCCAAGACCCTGAACGATCAGGGTGCGGATGCCGAGGCCCGGGCGTGCGGCGTGGTGCTTCTGCCAGCCGTGGAGGACGTATGAATGCAGAGATCGTATGGCGGCCCCAGCCCCGGCAGGCGGAGTTCATGCGCCGCCCGGAACCGGAAGCCCTGTACGGGGGCGCGGCAGGCGGTGGCAAGAGTGACGCGCTGGTGATCGAGGCCCTGCGGCAGGTGCACATCCCCCACTATCGGGGGCTCATCCTGCGCAAGACCTACCCCCAGCTCAGTGATCTGGTGGACAAGAGCATGGCCTACTACAAGCGGGCTTTTCCCACGGCGCAGTACAACGCCACCAGCCATGTGTGGGTGTTCCCCAGCGGGGCAAAGATCTACTTTGGTTCCATGCAGTACACCAAGGACCGCACAAATTATCAGGGCAAGGCCTTCGACTTCATCGGGTTCGATGAGCTGACCCATTTCGAGTGGGAAGAGTACAGCTATATGATGAGCCGCAACCGCCCTACCGGCCCGGGCACCCGGGTCTACCTGCGGGCCACCACCAACCCCGGCGGCGTGGGGCACGGCTGGGTGAAAGCACGGTTCATCACGCCTGCCCCGCCCGGCACCCCCATTGTGGAACAGTTCCCGGTGCGGATGCCGGACGGAACCGAGAAGGTGCTGGAGCGGGCAAGGGTGTTTATCCCGTCCAGCGTGTTCGACAACCCCGCCCTGCTGGAAAATGACCCGGACTACCTTGCCAGTCTGGCAAGCCTGCCCGAAGCGGAAAAGCAGGCCCTGCTCTATGGCAGCTGGGACAGCTTTTCGGGGCAAGTGTTCACCGAGTGGCGGAACGACCCGGGGCATTATCAGGATCAGCGCTGGACCCATGTCATTGCGCCCTTTGCCATCCCCAGACACTGGAAGATCTACCGGGGGTACGATTTCGGTTTCTCGAAGCCGTTCTCGGTGGGGTGGTACGCGGCGGATGAGGAGGGCCGGCTTTACCGCATCAAGGAGCTGTACGGCTGCACGGGCCGCCCCAACGAGGGCCTGCGCATCGATCCGGTGGAGCAGGCAAGGCGGATCCGGGAGGCAGAGCAGAACGACCCGATGCTCAAGGGCCGCACCATTCTGGGGGTGGCTGACCCCGCTATCTTTGATGAGAGCCGGGGCGAGAGCATTGCCGCCATGATGGAGCGAGGCCCCCATTTTCTCCACTGGGTCCCCGGTGACCACACCCGCCTGGCGGGGAAGATGCAGTTCCACTACCGGCTGGCGTTCGATGGGGAGGGGCGGCCCATGTTTCAGGTGTTCAGCACCTGCAGGCACTTTATCCGCACCCTCCCGAACCTGGTCTATGACGAGAGCAATGTGGAGGACATCGACACCCGGCAGGAGGACCATATCTATGACGAGTGCCGCTATGTGCTGATGGAAAATCCCATCTCCCCGCCCCGGCAGACCGTGCAGCCTCCGGTGGGGGACGACCCGCTGGAGCTGCACCGGAGGGCGAGATTTTACAGGGTATAGGCGGCTCACCCTCTCCGTCAGCGCTGGCGCGCTGCCACCTCTCCCGAAGGGCGAGGCCTTGGCAGTTATTGCAAAGTTTGCAGTTTCGTCAGAAGCTCCCACTTTGGGAGCAACGACGACGACCGCCGCCAGCGGCGGATTGAGGGAGGAGTTGTTGGGGCAGCGGCCAGCAAGGATGCGAACAGAGTGAAGCAGACGCTGGGAGCCGCAACCCGGCTGCTGGCGAGCGGAGCGAGACTGAGAGGGTGAGGAAGCTAACGAGAAAGGAGCAAGCAATGATCGATGAAAAGCCCCCCATCGGGGCAGAAGAAGTGGCCGAAGCCACTGCCATTTTACAGAAATACAAGGCCGGAAAGGCAGCGCTGGACAAGCGCATTGTGGACAACGAGCTGTGGTTCCGGATGGGACACTGGAAGAACTACCAGAACCCCATGATGGAGGGCAAGCCCCAGCCTGCCAGTGGGTGGCTGTTCAACAGCATTGCCAACAAGCACGCCGATGCCATGGACAATTACCCGGCCCCCAATGTTCTGCCCCGGGCGGCAGACGATGCGCAGACCGCACAGGTTCTTTCCAGCATCCTGCCGGTGGTGCTGGAGCAGGCAGACTATGAGCAGGTGTACAGCGACACCTGGTGGCGCAAGCTCAAGCAGGGCACCGGGGTCAAGGGCGTGTTCTGGGACCCGGAGGCCCGGGGCGGCGTGGGAGAGATCGCCATCCGGCCCATGAACCTGCTCATGCTCTACTGGGAGCCGGGCGTGGCGGATGTCCAGGCCTCGCCCCACTTTTTCTCCCTGAGCATGGAGAACACCAAACAGCTGGAAAACCGCTGGCCCCAGCTGAAGGGCCACAGCGCCAGTGTGCTGGATGTGCCCCGTTTTCTCCACGACGGCGGGCTGGATACCACCGAAAAAAGCGTGGTGGTGGACTGGTACTACAAAAAGCCGGACGAGGCCGGACGCACCCTGCTCCACTACTGCAAGTTCTGCAACGGTGTGGTGCTCTACGCCAGCGAGAACGACCCGGCCCTTGCCGGGCGGGGCTTCTACGACCACGGGAAATATCCCTTCGTGTTCGACCCGCTGTTTATGGAAGAGGACAGCCCGGCGGGCTTTGGCTATATCGATGTGATGAAGGAATGCCAGACCGCCATCGACAGGATGAACCATGCCATGGATGAAAATGTCCTGCTGGCATCCAAGCAGCGGTATGTGCTCAGCGACACGGCGGGCGTGAACGAGGAGGAACTGGCGGATCTCAGCCGGGACATCGTCCATGTGGCCGGGCGGCTGGGAGACGAGAGTTTCCGTCCATTGCAGACCGCCGGTTTGCAGGGAAACAGCCTGAGCTACCGCAACAGCCGCATTGAGGAGCTGAAGGAAATCAGCGGAAACCGGGATATGACCCAGGGCGGCACCGCAGGCGGCGTGACGGCGGCAAGTGCCATTGCGGCCCTGCAGGAGGCGGGCAGCAAGCTCTCCCGCGATATGCTCAAAAGTGCCTACCGGGCCTTTGCAAGGGAGTGCTACCTCATCATTGACCTGATGCGGCAGTTTTACGATGAGGAGCGGGTGTTCCGTATCATCGGGCCTGCCGGAGGCAGAGAGTTCGTGCCCTTTTCCGGGGTAGCACTGCGTGCCCGCCCCATGGGGTTGATGGGCGGCGTGGAGCTGGGAAGCCGGGAACCGGTGTTTGATATCGTGGTGAGTGCCGAGAAGAAATCCACCTTCAGCCGCCTTTCCCAGAATGAAACGGCGAAGGAGTGCTACCAGCTGGGTTTCTTTGCACCCCAGAATGCCGACGCGGCCCTGGTGGCACTGGAGATGATGGACTTTGAGGGCATCGAAAAAGTGCGCCAGAGGGTGCGGCAGAACGGCACGCTGGCACAGAAGCTGACGGCGGCCCAGATGCAGATCGCGCGGTTCAACGAGAAATTGAGCGGCGCGGAGGATAATCTGAGCACAAGAGCATTGGCGAAGAACCTCTCCGGCGCTTTGCGCCAGCTCTCCTGACAGGAGAGCCAGGTTCACGCTGCTGCTGGCTTGCCTCCCCTATCAGGGGAGGTGGCACCGCAGGTGACGGAGAGGTTTTACATGAGAAGGAGGCAGAAATGATCAAAGTGAATTATACGGAATTGGATGGCCCTTACGGCCCGGCCATGCGTCTGGAAGCAGTGGGCCATGCAAGCTATGCCCCGGCAGGGCAGGATATCGTGTGTGCCGGTGTCAGCACCCTGATGCAGGCACTGGTCAGCCTGCTGGCGGGTGAAGAGAACGCTCACAGCGATGCTTTTGACGAACCCGATGGTCCCCGCCTGACGGTGACTGCCGCCCGGCCCTGTACCGCATGGGTCGAGGGGGCCTTTGAGCTGGCCAAGGCGGGCTTTGCCCTGCTGGCCGAGCGCTACCCGGATAATGTACGCTTTGCTGACCGGAGTGCCCGGGGCAAGCAGGAGATGATGGACCTGCAGCTGTTTGCTGACGGCGGCGAAGCGGCTGCCCCTGCCCTGAGCGCGGCCCAGGAACAGCAGGCTGTGGCATCGGGAACCCTGAAGCCCGGTGAAAAAGCGGACGCAAGGCAGGAGACGACCGCCCCGGAGGGGGAGAAGGAGGTGAAAGAGACCGAACCGGTCAAGGCGGAAGAAGAGCAGGAACAGGAACCGCCCCGCCCTGCGCTGCCAGAACGTTTCCCGGGAAGCCAGGCTGTGGATGCCCTGCACCGGCGCTGGGCTGCCGAGGAGGCCATGATGCGCCGGGCAGTGCCGGAGTTTTCCCTGCAAAAGGAGCTGGCAGACCCCGAGATGCGCCGCCTGATGCAGCTGCCCGGGATGCGGATGCTGGATGCCTACCGGCTGGCCCACTACGGGGATGCCATGCGCCAGACTGCCCGCACCGTGGAGCAGGGCGTGGTGGAGCGCATCCGCCAGCGCGGGGCGCGCCCTGCTGAAAACGGCACCCACCCCGGCAGCGCCGCCGTGACCGGTGCGGATGTGAACCGGATGACCCGCAGCCAGCGGGAAGCACTGGAACGTCAGGCGCTCCATGGCGCAAAGATCAGTTTTTGAGGGAAAACCCTCTCACCGCTTCGGTCTGGCTTTGCCTGCGCCTTGCGGAGCTCCCCCGAAGGGGGAGCTTGAAATCAATGAAAGAAAGGATAATGACTATGAACAACTTCAACATTCAGCTGTTTGCCGAAACTCCCCTGAACTCCACCACCACCATGACCCCGGAGATGAAGACCTTCTATGAGAAGCGCCTCATCGACCAGGCAGAGCCCCGGCTGGTGCATGACCAGTTCGCGGATTACTATCCTGTGCCCCAGAACGGCGGCAAGACCATCGAGTTCCGCAAGTACGACAGCCTGCCCAAGGCTTCCACTCCGCTGACCGAGGGCGTGACCCCGGACGGTCAGGCCCTGAACGTGACCACTATCACCAGCGACCTGCACCAGTATGGCGGTTGGACCCCGCTGACTGACGTGCTGCAGATGACCGCCATCGACAACAATGTGGTGCAGGCCACCCGTGTGCTGGCAAGCCAGGCGGGCCGCACCATGGACAGCATCACCCGTGATGTGCTGGCGGGCGGCACCAATGTGCTGTATGCCCCCAAGCAGAATGCAGACGGCACCGAAACGGAGGTGAAGAGCCGCAAGGAGCTGGACAAGACCTGCACCCTGACCCCGAAGCTGTTCTTCCGGGCGGCGGCGCAGCTGGGTGCCATGAACGCGGACCCCATCGGCGACAGCTACATTGCCATCATCCACCCCTATGCCGCCTATGACCTGAAGACCTGCAGGGAATTTATTGAGGCGCACAAGTATGCCGACCCTGAGACCATGTACCGCGGCGAGATCGGCAAGCTGGGCAACATCCGCTTTGTGGAGACCAGCGAGGCCAAGATCTGGAAGGACACCACCTGTCCCAGCGGTCTGGCCGTGTTCGGCACGCTGGTGCTGGGGGCCCATGCCTATGGTGTGACCGAGCTGGAGGGCGGCGGCCTGGAACACATCGTCAAGCAGCTGGGTTATGGCGACGACCCGCTGAACCAGCGCGCTTCCGTGGGCTGGAAGGGGATGCGCGCCGCCGAGCGTCTGGTGGAGCAGTACATGGTGCGCATTGAGAGCGTATCCAGCTACTCGGAGAATGCGAGTGCCAACTGAACCTCTCAGGCGCTTCGCGCCAGCTCCCCTAGTAGGAGAGCCCTTGGCAAACCGGGCAAGCCCTGCTGGATGACGAAACCAGGCGAGGCGTAAAAGGCAGTGCCCCTGCGACAGAGGGCAGAAAGGATGAAAAATGGACAAGAAAAACGTAAGAATCCGGCTGTTCAAGGACAACAGCCGGTACAAGGGCGACCTGTTTGTGAGCGTGAACGGCGTGAGCTATAAGATCCGCCGGGGCGTGGAGGTGGAAGTGCCGCCCGAGGTGGCAGAGGTGCTGGAGCACAGCCAGGTGCAGGATGAGCGCACCGCTGCCCGCATTGCCGCCGCCGAGAAGATCGCGGGGTGAGAGCATGACAGTGGGACAGGCTCTGGAACGGGCCGAGGAACTGCGGCCGGGCTGCAAGGTGGACCGCTGCACCCGGCAGCGCTGGCTCTGTGAGGAGGACGGGATGCTGCGGGCCCTGCTGTTCTCCGCCTGCGGGCTGCGGGCCGGAGTGGGGGCAGACCTTGCCTGGCCTGCGGAGGGCGGTCTGGACGATGCCGTAGAGCTGCTGGTACCTGTGCCTTTTGATGCGCTCTACCCGTATTACCTCTGCGCAAAGCTGGATGCTGCCCTGGGCGAGACGGAACGTTACGCCGGGGAGCAGGCCCGGTATAACAGCATTCTGGCCGAGCTGAGCGCCTGGCTGCGGCGGCGGGCAAAGCCGAAGCGCGGTGCGCAGTGGCGGTGGTGAAAGGGAGGAAAGTGGATGCTTCTGACAAATCGGACCGGTGTGAAGAACACCCGGGATCTGCTGCGGGCCTTTGGCGGCCTGAACGAGACCTACGGCTGCACCGAGGCTGAGTACAGCGGGGGAATGAATTTTTCGGCCCGTGATTTCCCGGCCCTGAGCACCCGGCTGCCCCGCCGCAGGCTGCAGGAGCTGGCCGGGCTGAACGGGATGTATCACCTGAACGGTCTGTTGACCGTCTGCGGGCGGGACCTGGTTTATACCCCGGACGAGGCCCCGGCCCAGCCCGTCACCGTGAAAAATGCCGTGGCAGACAGCCGCAAGACGATGGTAGGCATCGGAACAAAGATCCTGATCTTTCCGGACAAGGTGGCGTTCGATACGGCTGACGGCAGTGCGGCCCCGCTGGGTGCTGCCTGGGAGGCGGGAAGCCTGAGCGTGAGCTTTGCGCCCTGTGATGCTTCGGGGAATACCTACGAGGTGAAGGACAAGGGCACGAAGGAGCCGGAACACCCGCAGGACGGCCAGCTGTTTCTGAAGTTGAATGAGCCGGACAAGCCCTATTCTGCAGAGAATACGCTGGAGGTGTACAGCGAGGCTTCGGGCAACTGGACGGTGATCCCGCTGGACTACTGCCTTGTGACCGCTGAGGGCATCGGGGCGGAATTCCGGGTGTGGGACACTGTGACCCTGACCGGTACGGGGGCTGAACAGGCAGGCCAGTGGGCCGGGCTGGACGGCGACCGCATCGTGTACGGTGTGACCGAAACCACTCTGCGCCTGCGGGCTGACCCGGGCGGTGAACACTTTTACGGCAGGCTTGTCCACAATGGCAGCAGTGTTGTCTGGGTGAGCATGGACGGCACACAGCGGGAAGAGTATTTCCCGGCGGAGGGTGTGAAGGTGGAGCGTCGGGTGCCCGACCTTGAGTACCTGACCGAGTGCGACAACCGGGTGTGGGGCTGTTCCAGCAGCGAGAATGTCATCTACGCCTGCAAGCTGGGCGACCCCACCAACTGGTTCTCCTACCGGGGCATCGCGGCAGACAGCTATGCCGTGACCGTGGGCAGCGACGGCCCCTTTACCGGGGCGGCCACCTGCATGGGCTATGCGCTGTTCTTCAAGGAAAACACCCTGCACAAGCTCTACGGCTCCAAGCCCTCGGATTTCCAGCTCAGCTCCCTGCGCTGCCGGGGCGTGGCCAGAAACGCGGCCCGCAGTCTCTGCGTGCTGAACGAGACGCTGTACTATCTCTCGCCCGACGGCGTGATGGCGTGGGACGGCAGCATCCCGGCTAAGGTGTCGGCGGCGTTGGATGCCGGGCGGCTTGCCAATGTGAAGCAGGCTGTGGGCGGCGCGCTGGATGGCCGGTATTATCTGCATGTCAGCCGGGAAAACGAGGTGCGTCTGCTGGTCTATGATACCGAGCGGGGCCTCTGGCACGAGGAGGATGTCTGCTCCTTTGAGATGGCCAGCACCGGCGGGCAGCTCTATCTTTGGGATGGCCGGGCGCTCTGGGCCGCTGATCCCAGCCGGGAAGCGGCAGGGCAGAGAAGCGAGGGAACGGAACAGGGCGTGGAGTTTGCCCTGACCACCGGAGATCTGGGGTTGGACAGCCCCGAGGAGCGGTACCTCTCCCGGCTGACGCTGCGGCTGGATGCCGCCTGCAGGAGCCGGGTGACTGTGGAAGTGAGCTATGACGGCGGCCCCTGGGAAAATGCCGCTGCCCTGACAGTGGAGGGCCCGCGCCGCAATTGTGATCTGCACCTTGTGCCCCGGCGGTGCGCCTCGCTCCGGCTGCGGCTGTGGGGCTATGGGCAGATCACCCTGCGGAGTCTGGCCAAGACCTTCAGCGGGGCAAAGGGAAACTGGATGGAACTGGAGGGATGAACCATGGCAAGCATTGCAGGCCTGGGCAAGATCGGCCTGCCCAGGCTGAGTGAGAATATGGACCCGGAGGATGCCCGGGCCCTGCGGAATTATCTGTACCAGATGCAGGAGCAATTGCAGTATGTGCTCTGCAATCTGGACACGGAGAATTTCTCGGAGGAGCTGCGGGGCAGGCTTTCCGGCAGTTTGGGAAAGGAGGAGACATGAGCGAGAAAAAGAAGCAGGAGTACACCACAGGCGGGCTGAAAAACCGGCAGGATGTGGAAAACGCGCTGGCTTCGGCAGAGTACCGGCCCTCGCAGGAGGTGACGGACGCGGCCAGCGACCTGAAGCAGTGGCAGGCCAACCGCCCCGGCGATTACGAGAACGCCTATCAGGGCCGCATTGACGGCCTGATGGAGGATCTGCTGGACCGGAAGGAATTCAGTTACAGCTATGGTGCCGACCCACTGTATCGCCAGTACGCCCAGCTGTACACCCAGAATGCCCAGAACGCCAGTGCCGACGCGGCGGCGCAGGCCGCTGCCCTGACCGGCGGCTATGGTTCCAGCTACGCGGCCAGTGCGGCCCGGCAGGCATACCAGCAGCAGATCGGTGCACTGAGCGAGGCCATCCCCACGCTGTACCGGCTGGCGCTGGATACCTACCAGAGCGGCGGTGATGCCTTGGTGGAGCAGATCGACCAGCTGAACGGGCAGGAGCAGAATGCCCAGCAGAAGTATGAGCGGGAGCTGGCGGATTACTACACCCAGCTGGAACAAAAGGGCAATGCCTACAACACGGCTTACACCCGGGATTACGGGCGCTATCAGGATTACCTGGGCCAGTTGGACAGCCTGTACGGTTACTACGCGGCACAGGAACAGCAGGAGGCGGCCCGCCGCCAGCAGGGATTCAACAATGTGATGACCGTGCTGGGCCTTCTGGGCGATGCGGCCCAGCTGGCCATTACCGGCACCACGGGTCTGGGCAGCATGGCAGGCAGCCTGCTGAACACCGGGTACAACATCTATGCAGGCAATCGCGCCTATGAAGCCGAACGGGCCGACACGGCATGGAAGCAGAAAATGCAGGAGCAGCTGCGGCAGGATGAGCTGGCACAGCAGCAGTACAAAAACGAGCAGGCGCAGCAGGAATATCAGGACAAACTCCGCCAGCAGCAGGTCAGCAATGCCCTTGCGGCAGAGCGGCTGGACCTGAGCAGGAGCCAGTGGGCAGCCAAGCAGGAAAAGGCCAGCCGGACTGCCGAAAAAGCCAGCGCCGATGCAGCGGCAAAGCGCGGCAGCCTGACGGGTGACACCGGCCTGAAGGTGGGCAAAAGCGGCGTTTCCAGCGGCGGCACCGTGCCGTACAGCGCGGCGAGGATGCGCAGTCAGGGCCGCAGTGATACGGCCATCCGCACCCAGCTGCTCAAGGAGGGATACTCCAGCAGCGAGGTCAGGAAGATTATGCAGCAGCTGAACAGCTGAAAAAAGGGGAGGGCAACCGTGAAGGTGCCCTCCCCTTTGTGCTATGCCCGGACATCCCGTTTTTTCAGCAGGAGCCATGCCAGAAGGAACATCGTCCCCAGCCAGAAGATGCAGCTGAAGGCAAACAGCCCGTAGCTGCCCGCCAGAGCATCCGCACTTCTGTTGGAGTTCATTCCGAGCTGCATCAGAGAATAGGGCCACAGGATTCCAAAGCCTTTGGAGCTGATAAAGATGCCGGTAATGCCGCCCAGCAGCCCCAGAAAAATGGGCACGGCAAAGCTGCGGATGACCATGGCCAGCACCAGCTGTGCGGCAATGACAGCCAACGCACCCAGCAGTCCCCGCAGTAAAAACAGAGGTAAGGTGATCGGCGGCAGCCCGGGCAGATGGGCAAATACCTTGCCGCAGAACACAAACAGCGCGAACACAAAGCCGTGGGTCAGCAGCGCCAGCTTTGTCACCACCGCAAACTTTGCGGCAAACAGGTCCAGCGGCGGTACGGGGCTTGCCATGATCAGGTTCCAGTTGTGCCCCAGATGTTCCAGCCGCCACAAGTAGGCAGCATAGGTGGCTACCATGGCAGGGAAGAAGAGCATGGAATAAAACAGGGTGTGCTGGGTCCACAGGCTATACCAGCCGTCGGTGAGGATCTCAAGATTTTGCAGATAATTGAAGGTGCCATAGGTGGCCGAAAGAATGGGCAGCACAAAGAACATTGCCCAGATGGGGGATGCGTGGAGTTTGCGGTTCTCCGCAAGAATACAGCGTTTCAGCATGGTTTTATACCTCCTCGTCCTGTACCTTGCGCCACGCAAGGGCAAACAGCACAGCGCCCAGCGCAAGGGTGAAGGCCAGCAGCACCCAGTTGAAGGGGCGGGTGCCGTAGGTGACGGTGTGGGTGGCCTTGTCCCAGTTCGCCACTTCGTAGGCGCTCAGAGGGATGTAGTACCCAAAGGGCACAAAATAACTGGCAAGCGGCGGCATAAAAGCAGAAAACAGCCCCACCAGTGCTCCTACGATGCCCACGCAGAGCGCCGGCAGGGGATTGCCCATCCACAGCATCAGCAGAAATTCGCCAAAGAAGAGCATTGCGTCCACCGCCAGCGTGCAGACGAACAGATAGCATAGCTGCCCAGTGGGAAAGGCTTCGGTATAACCATGAACGCGCCCCAGCACCGGAACGCAGGCCAGCTCCAGCACCGTGACCAACAGCACCTCCAGCACTCCAAAGACCGCCTTGCCTGCAAACAGGCTGCGGCGGCTCTGCAGGGTGTAGAGCAGCTTTGTGGTGTTGCCTTTGATCTCCATATCCCACAGCCGGGAGGCCAGCACTGCCATCATCACCGGCATCAGAATGGCTTCAATGACGGGCAGGCTGTAAAGCAGGGCGCTGTAACCGTTGGCAAGCTCCTCCGGGTCTGCCGGGGCAAGGCCGCCCACCCACAGCACGACAATGCCGGGGATGAGCAGGCAGAGGGCAAGGTCATGCCTACGGTGGGCTTTTTGCAGTTCTGCACGGAAAGCTGCCATCTTACGCCACCTCCCCGCTGGTCTGGGTCAGGCTGAGGAAGATATCCTCAAGGCTCTTTGTCTGGGCAGTCAGTCCAACTACGCCCACGCCGCTTTCGGCAAGGGTGCAGACCAGTGCCGCCAGCGCTTCGTCCGGCAGCGGGGGCAGCTGCAGGGTGTCCGGCTGGTCTGCCGGTGCAGTGGCTTTTACTCCCTGCTGCTGCAGGACGGCTGCGGCTTTGGGTGCGTCCAGCACCCGCAGCAGAATGCCGCCCCGGCTGTGCTTTTGCAGTTGCTGCAAAGAACCCTCGAACAGCAGCCTGCCGTGGTTCAGGATGCCCACCTGATCCACCATCTGCTCGATCTCGCCCAGCAGGTGGCTGGAGATCAGCACGGTGGCTCCGGTGGTCTGCGGCATGGAAGCAATCAGACTGCGCATCTCCTGAATGCCTGCCGGGTCCAGACCATTCGTAGGTTCGTCCAAGATCAGCAGTTCGGGGCTGCCCAGCAGCGCCATGGCAATGCCCAGCCGCTGCTTCATGCCAAGGGAATACTGCCCCACCTTCCGGTCAGCGTCTTTGGTCAGGTGCACGATCTCCAGCACTCGGCTGATGTCCTTCCGGTCTACGTCTTTCAGGTCAGCCACGATGGAAAGGTTTTCCCGGGCGGTCAGGTGCAGGTAACCGGAGGGGGATTCGATCAAGCTGCCGGTCTGCCGCAGCAGGGCAATGCGGTTTGCTTCGTTCAGGGTGTGCCCCAGCAGTTCCACACTGCCGCCGGTGGGGTGTACAAGCCCCAGCAGCATCTTCATGGTGGTGGATTTGCCCGCACCGTTGGGGCCTAAAAAGCCGTAAACACAGCCCTCCGGGATAGTCAGATTCAAATGATTCACCACCGGACGGCCATGGTAGCTTTTGCAAAGGGCATGGGTCTCGATCACAGGTTTCATAAATGGTCTCCTTTCGCATTCATGGTTTTCGGAACGATGCCAGAATACACCCGCTGCCTTAAACTGACCGGAAGCGCAGCTTAATTTACCCTTAAATTTGCAGGCGTTTTCCGCTGCGGCGCAAAAAGTGTGGGATAGTAAAGGCGGGAAAGGAGAACTGCCCTTATGGATACCATTTATGATGCAAAGCTTCTCATTGTGGACGACAACGCCGAACTGCTGGCACTGCTGTGTGAGCAGCTGCGGGGCGCAGGATATGGCCATATCAGAACTGCCCAAAGCTGCGCCGCTGCCCGTGTCTGCTTTGCGGCAGAGCAGCCGGAGCTGATGATCCTGGATATCAACCTGCCGGATGGGGACGGATTTTCGCTGTTCCGGGCGCTGCGGGCAAAAGCGGACGTTCCGGCGCTGTTCCTCTCCGCACGGGACGCGGATGCCGACCGTCTGTTTGGGCTGGGTCTTGGCGCAGATGACTACCTGACCAAGCCCTTTCTGATGCAGGAGCTGCTGCTGCGGGTGCAGCATATTTTGCAGCGGGCGTACCGGGCAGAGCTGTCCCGTACAAAACCGGCACCTTTGCAGCTGGGGGAGCGGTGCGTAGACCTGAATGATGCCATTGTTACCCTGCCAGAGGGCAAAACACTGGCGCTGACCGCTACCGAGCTGGCGCTGCTGCGGAAATTGGCAGAGAACCGGGGACATATCGTTACCTACGATGCCCTTTGTGCGGCGGTCTGGGGCGCAGATTACTATGGCTACGAGAACAGTCTGGGGGTACATATCCGGCATCTGCGGGAGAAGCTGGAAGCCGAACCCGGTGCGCCGCAGTTTCTGCGGACGGTGCGGGGCATTGGCTATAAGCTGACAAAGGGGGAAGAAGCATGAAAACCTTTGTGCGCCTGATCCGGCGGTATGTGCTGGCGGCGGTGGGCATTGTTCTGCTGCTGTTGTTTTCCGGTGTTGCAGTGCTGGGCTGGCTGGGTTGGCAGGAGGGCTGCCGCCTGCCGCAGCGGGAGTATTCATCCAGCGAGATCGCGGATTCCATGGTGGAGACCGCCGAAGGGCTTGCCTTTGGGGCAGAACGCACCCCGCAGGAATGGATGAACGGCTACGAGTGGGCGATGGTGCTGGACGATGTGGGAAACATCCGCTGGAGCTACGGCCTGCCGCAGGATCTGAACCATGCCTACACTCCCGGCGATATCGCCAAATTTTCCCGCTGGTATCTGGCGGATTACCCGGTGTTCTGCTGGACAGAACCCTACGGACTGTTCGTCATCGGGCTGCCAAAGGGGAGCCTGTGGAAGTACAGCATTTACAGCTCACCGGACTTTGCTCTGAGCATGGTGCGGGTGCTCCCGGCAGCAGCACTGGGATTGCTGCTGCTGGGGCTGGTGCTCTGCTTCTGGCTGAGCTGGCGGGGGGCAAAGCGGCTGGAGACCGTGGCAAACGGTCTGGATGCTCTGGCGCAGGGGCAGACCGTCCGGCTGCCTACCGACGGTTTTGCCGGGGAACTGGCAGAAAAGCTGAACCAGACCGGGGCGCAGCTGCAAGCCAAAAATGAGATGCTTTCCCGGCGGGACAACGCCCGCACCCAGTGGATCGCAGGGGTCAGCCATGACGTGCGCACCCCGCTGGCGCTGATCTTAGGCTGGGCGGAGCAGCTGGAACAGGACGCACTTTTGCCGGACAGCTCCCGGCAGAAAGCGGCCGGCATCCGCACCCAGTGCGAAAAGCTCCGCACCCTCATTGATGACCTGAACCTGACCAGTAAGCTGGAATACGGTGCCCAACCCCTGCGCCGGAAAGACCTCCGGGCAGGGCCGCTGTTCCGGCAGCTGGTGGCGCAGTTCTGCGAAAGCCCGCTGGCAGAGCACTGCGGGATCACGCTGGAACAGGAAGAACCGGCAGAGCAGACGGTGCTTTCGGTGGATGAAGCGCTGCTGGCACGGCTGCTGGAAAACCTGATGAACAACAGCGTACGGCATAACCCAAAGCCGGTGAACATTACCGTGCACACCCGGCGGGCAGGGGAGCGCTTCTGCCTGACCGTAGCAGATGACGGCATCGGCTATCCCCCTGCCGTTCTGGCGGCGCTGAACGCTGCGGAGCCTGCCGAAAATGCGCCCCATATCCTTGGCTTATATGTAGTGCAGCAGATCGCCGCCGCCCATGGCGGCAGGGCAGTGTTCGGGCAGAACACCCCCCACGGTGCCAAAGCGGTGGTGTACCTGCCGCTGGGCTGAAAATTGATCGGAATCCTTGCTTTTCCCGGCCGGATTTCTTATACTTTGAACAAAGAAGTCTTTTTTGGTGCAAAACACAGGAGGAATCATGGCTGAAATTTCAAGTCTGCTGACATTGCAGGGCCAGCTTGCGCTGCTGACCCTCATTGGCTTTTTTCTGGCCCGCAAGGGCATCATCAACGCGCAGGGACGCAAGTGCCTGACCGACCTGCTCATCAATGTCATCCTGCCCGCGAACATCGTCCAGTCGTTTCTGGTGGAGTTCAGCTGGGATGTGCTGAAGAGCAGTGCGTCGATCCTTGTGATCTCGCTGGCGCTGCAGATCGGCTGTGTGGTGCTGTGTGCCCTGGGCTACAACTGGCTGCCCTTTGCAAGGCGGAGCGTTTACCAGTATGGCACGGTCTGCTCCAACGGTGCGTTTCTGGGCAGCGCACTGGTGGACGGCATCTGGGGCAGCAGCGGCCTGCTGCTCAGCTCCATCTACCTCATCCCCCAGCGTGTGGCAATGTGGTCGGTGGGCGTGAGCTACTTTCTGCAGGACGAAAAGCCCGCTTCCAAAGAGGAGATGCGGGCAGACCGCAGGGCTGTGCTGCGGAAAACATTCACCCACCCCTGCATCCTGGCGGTCGTGGTGGGCATGGTGCTGATGGCCTCTCAGCTGCCGCTGCCCGGCTTTTTGGGCCGCACCGTCAAGAGCCTGAGCAATTGCAACATGGGTGTTTCCATGATCCTGATCGGTGCCATCATCGGCAGCAGCCGGATGGGCAGACTCTGGGATAAGGACTGCTTCCTCTACTGCCTCATCCGGCTGGGGCTTATCCCGGCAGCGGTGCTGCTGGGCTGCAGGCTCTGCGGCGCGGACAGCCTTGTGACCGGTGTTTCCGTGGTATTGGCCGCCATGCCCATGGGCGGTGTGACCGCCGTTCTGGCGGAAAAGTACGGCGGGGATTCCGCCTTTGCCAGCAAGTGCGTTGCGGTCTCTACGGTGCTCTCCCTCATCACAACCCCGCTGTGGTGCATGGTCGTGTAAGGGTGGGACCGACCGCTGCGCCCGCGGCAAAATGTGAAAAACACCTTGTCAATGGCAATCATGGCCGAAGAATCACGGTACTTTTTGTCCAATCGGCGAATAGCCTTTGCCGCCGGATGGTGATACAATAGGCAAGGTGTTGCGCGGCGGTGCCGTGAAATGCCATAACATGACAAAAATAAGGGGAGCGCGTGGAAAATGGAACCATTTTATCTGATGCCCGGGCAGGAACGCTGTGAACAGTTTAAGGATGCGAACGGTGTGCCCAAAGTCCGCTACTCCTATTGTTCGCTGAACGGGGCGCTGTTCCGCTGTGTGAGCCGCAGCGTGGAAGAAGCCGAGCGCCTGTGCGAGGACTGGCTGGTGGGTCAGGACCGCTGCTACATCAACTGAAAAATGCACCCTCTGCTCCTTTGCGGAATAAGCTGTAAGAGAATCAGCTTATCGGCAAAGGAGTTTTTTTATATGATGAATGGCATCCTGCGTATCCAGACCTATCGGCCCCGGCAGTCGGCTCCGGTGGAGGGAGTGACTGTTGTGATCACCGGCAGCGGCTTCACGGCTCACCGCATCACCGATGCCGAGGGCAATGCCGAGGATGTGGCCATCTGTGCCCCGGCCTGCGCCCTCTCGCTGGACGAGAACAACACCACGACCCTGCCCTATGCCGTGTGCAGCCTGACGGCCAGAAAGCCGGGCTACCGCACCGTCCGCATCCAGGGTATCCAGATCTTTGCCGGGCAGGTCACGCTGGCCCGGCCTGAGATGATCCCGGACACCGAGGAGGGAAAAGACATCGCCAACCCGCCCGTGATCATCCCCACCCACGCTTTGTTTGCGGGGAACGGCGGCAGCGGCCCGGCCCCCACCGAGCACTGCACCGGCAGCCGGGTGCTGGACCGGGTCATCGTGCCAAAAAATATCACGGTCCATCTGGGCAGGCCCGCCGCCTCGGCCCGGAACGTGACGGTGTCCTTCCGGGATTATATCGCCAATGTGGCTTCCAGCGAGGTCTACCCCACTTGGCCCATTGAAGCGTTGAAAGCGAACATCCACTGCCAGATCTCGCTGGCGCTCAACCGTATTTACACCGAGTGGTATCCCAGCAAGGGCTACACCTTCAATATCACCAACTCCACCAGCTACGACCAGTATTATGTCCATGGCCGCACTGTGTTCGATGTGATGGTAAAGCTGACGGATGACATCTTCAACACCTACATCCGCAAGACCGGCACCGTGAATCCCTACTACTCCGAATACTGTGACGGAAAGTCCGTCACCTGCCCGGGGCTCAAGCAGTGGGGCACGGTCACGCTGGCAAATCAGGGCCGCAATGCCCTGAGCATCCTCAAATACTATTACGGCAGCGATATCGAGATCGTCCGCACCAGCAACATCCAGTCCATCCCCAGAAGCTATCCGGGTTCCCCCCTCCGGCGGGGAGACCGGGGCACGGCGGTGTTCACCCTGCAGCGGCAGCTGAACCGCATCACCAAGGATTACCCCTTCCTTGGCCTGCTGACCGTGGACGGGGTCTTTGGCAGCAGGATGACCGAGACCGTGAAGAGATTCCAGAAGCAGTTCAACCTGACCGCTGACGGCGTGGTGGGGCGGCAGACCTGGTATAAGATCAGCTATATCTATGTTTCGGTGAAAGACCTTGCAGAGCTGACCAGCGAGGGCGAAACGGCCGCCGGAACCCTCTCGGACGGCACCTGGGGCGGCACCATCCTGCGCGTCGGCTCTTCCGGCAGCGCTGTGGAGCAGCTGCAGTTCTGGTTGAACACTCTGGCTCAGTACGAGAGCAGCATCCCCTCCGTGGCAGTGGATGGCGTGTATGGCAGCGGCACCGCCGGTGCGGTCCGGGCCTTCCAGCGAAGATACGGCCTGTCTGTGGACGGCGTAGTGGGCCGCGCCACCTGGACAGAACTCTACGATCAGTTCCGCAGCATCCAGTCCGACAATGGCAGGCCCAACGCTTACCCGGGCACGGCCCTGCGGCAGGGCAGCAGCGGGCAGAATGTCCGGCTGGTGCAGTTCTGGCTCAAGATCGCCCGCACGGTGTATCCCAACCTGAACACCCTGACTGTAGATGGAAAATTCGGCGCAGGCACGGCGGCGGCAGTGCGGAGATTCCAGAGCTACTTCGGCCTGACCAGCGACGGCGTGGTGGGCCGCACGACCTGGAACAAGCTGTATGAGGTCTACAACGATATTGCCAACCGGCTGCTCACAGCCAGCCTGCGCCCCGGCGAGTATCCGGGCGTTCTGCGCCGGGGCAGCACCGGAACGGCAGTGCGGGAGCTGCAGTTCTACCTCTACCTGATGAGCGCCTACGAGAGCAGTATCCCCGCTGTTTCCATCGACGGAAGCTTTGGTGCGGCAACCGAGAACGCCGTGCGGGCCTACCAGCGCTTTGCGAAGCTGACAGTGGACGGCGTAGTAGGGCGCACGACCTGGAATTCGCTCTACGGCAAGGCAAGCATCCTGCGGGTGTCCGGCCCGGTGGTCACGCTGAAGCGCCTGCCTTACCCGGGCACACCGCTGGCAGTGGGGGCCACAGGGGACGCGGTGCTCTACTACAACCTCCTTTTGCAGCGCATTGCCTACTATTTCGACAGCGTGGAAAGCCCGCCCCTGTCTGACCGGTATACCGACGAGACGGCGGCCTCTACCCGCAGTGCGCAGGCCCTGCTGGATCTGCCTGAGACCGGAGTCGCGGATGCAGAGACCTGGACGGCCGTGGAGGCCCTGAGCCTGCAGCTGGCCGCCGTTTCCCCCAACCCTGACCGGGATGCAGGGCAGGCCGATGTTTACCCGGGCCGTGCCATGAAAGAGGGGAGCGTTGGCCCGGATGTGGGGCAGATCGAACAGTGGCTCAATGGACGCTATATGCGGATCTGCGGCGAGGACTATGTGACCGAGAACTTCCGCTTCGGCCCGAAGGAAACAGAAGGTGTCCGGGCAGCACAGGAGCGGGCGGACCTGCTGGTAACAGGTACGGTGAACGAGGAGACCTGGGCTGCGCTCCGTGCCCAGAGCTGCGAATGCGAGGAGGGATGACGGATGGCACGGCTGCTGATCTACGATGCCTATGAGAACAAGGTGTACACCTACAACAGCCTGAACGAAAACGACCCGATGCCTTACAGCACCGAGCGCACCCTGACATTGCGGGAGTTCCGGGGAAAATCGGGGAGCCCGGTGCTCTGGACGACTATCGCCGCCATGGAGGCATGGAACCTGACCCGCCGCAAGTACGGCAAGGGCATCCCGGTGGGGTATGCCTTCCGGCGCATCTGGGAAGGCGGCCACGGCACCCGCAGCCAGCATTACGCCGGCGTGGCCTTTGATGTGGGCCAGAGCCTGACCCAGAGCCGGCGCACGGCCATCTATAGGGCCGCCCGGTCTACCGGAGCATGGGGCTATGTGGAGCCCCTGAGCCAGACTCCCACCTGGGTGCACTTTGACCGCCGCTACGGTACCCCGGCCTGCAGCGGCACCACAGCGGGCTACCCCACCCTGCGGCGTGGGAGCCGGGGCTGCTATGTGATGATCCTGCAGGACGCGCTTTCCACACTGGGGTACCAGACCGGCAGCCGCATCGACGGCCTGTTCGGCACCCGCACCGAGGAAGCCCTGAGAGGCTACCAGCGCCGCACCAGCCTGACGGTGGACGGCGTGTGTGGCTGCAACAGCTGGAAAAAGATCACGACAGCAGTGCTCGGCATCGGCAGAACAAAAACGACGATTGACTAAGAAATAGAAAGAAGCTCCGCCGTGAAGGTGGAGCTTCTTTGCAATCGGTGGCGAAACCCCTCAGTCACGCTTCGCGTGACAGCCCCCCTGATAGTGGGGCCCTTGGCATGGCGTAAAGCTGTCTGGTTTTGCCAAGGCCGGCCCCTATCAGGGGCGGTGGCATCCCGTAGGGATGGCAGTGGGGGTTATCTTCTATGGATCTTTCGGTTCGGTCTGCGCCCGTTCCACAGGTTGATGAACACCCACAGGCCGTAGACAGCCAGAGTGAGCAAGGAGAGGACGATGACCACCTTGAGATACAGGCTGTGGAAGAAGGCCTGTACCTTGGAGACCGTGAAAAGCAATGGGTTCTGGTGGACATCCTGCCCGGCAATGAGGTTCACCACGCCGATGGTCTCGCCTGCCAGCTTGAGCTCCACAGTGCCCACCACGTCGCCCTGCTGGATGGGGGCCGTGGCGTAATCGGGCAGGTGAAAATATTTCTGCGTCACCGAGCCATCCCCCGTGGAGGGCAGCAGGGTCATCATGCTGTCGGCGGGGTAGAGCTGCAGGGTGTCGGTATCGGAGGAGTATTTGACCGGGATCTCCGCCAGCGCCTGGTCGGTGTCCAGCGCGGCCTGGATGGAAAAGCTCTCGAACACCCAGTCGATGAGCTTGGTGGTCTCGTACAGCGCTGGGCGGCGGTTGGAATAGCCGTAATCATCGCAGGTGTCGGGGCTTTGCATGATGCAGAAGATGTAGGTGGCCCCGTCCTTGTTGGCCCACGAGACATAGCTCTGATCGCCGCTGTCGTTCTTGTAGGCCATCACATCGCACATGCCGCCTTGCATGGCGCTGCGGTAGAACCTGCCGCCGCTGGTCTTGTTCAGGGCCACGTTCTGGCTCAGCAGCACAAAGCTCTTGGCATGCTTTTCCTTGGCCGGCATCGTGAAGGTGGGGGCGGCGGAGATCTCCTTGAAGGCATCAAAGCTCATCAGGTAGCGCAGGATCAGGTACATGTCCACGGCGGTGGTGGTGTTGCCGCTGTCCAGCCCGCAGGCATCAGTCCAGGTGCTGTTGGTGGTGCCAATGCGCTGGGAGAGGGTGTTCATCTGGCTCACCCAGCCCGCCATATCGCCGCCCGAGAGCTCGTAGGCCAGACCCATGGCGGCCTCATTGGCGTTGCGCATCACCATGGCGTAAAGGGCTTCCCGGTAGGTAAAGGTCTCGCCCGAGCGCATGTCGGCATTGTCGGAGTTGTGGACATAGTCCGAGATGGCAAAGGGCATCGTGAACGTGCTGTCCAGCTGGTCGGCATAGTTGGTCAGCACCAGCGCAATGGTCATATATTTCGTCAGGCCCCCGGCGGACACCTGCTTCTCGCTGTCTTTTTCATAGACGATGATGTTGGTGTCGGTGTTCACGATATAGGCGCTCTGGGCCTTGACATCGTAGACCGTGCTGGGGTCAAACATGGCTCCGGCTGTCACGGCAAGGCAGCTGAACAGGACGACAAGGGATAAAAGCAGTGCAAAAATACGTTTCATGTGGACAATTCCTTCAAAAAGCGATAATATATAAAATACGGGCGCTGCGCCCGGAAATGACAAAGAATGGCGAACAAAGATTCGCTCCTTTAATAATAACAGGTTTGCCGCGCAGAGACAAGGGTTTTGCCACGGTTTCACAAAGCGGCAGGAGGGAACTATGGTATATCTGACAGGCGACACCCACGGCGAGCTTGACCGCTTCAAGCACGGCAGGCTCCGCTGGCTGGGCAAACGGGACATCGTGGTGGTGCTGGGCGATTTCGGCTTTGTGTGGGATGGCAGCAAGGAGGAACAGAAAAAGCTTGATTGGCTGCGCAAGCGCTCCTACACCCTGCTTTTCCTTGATGGTGCCCACGAGAATTACGACCTGCTGGCCCAGTACCCCGTCGAGGAGCGGTTTGGCGGCAGGGTCCAGGCTTTGGGCGGCAATGTGTACCATGTCTGCCGTGGCAGTGTGCTGGAGCTGGAGGGAAAGAAATACCTCTGCTTCGGCGGCACTGAGAGCCCCGACAAGGAAGAGCGGGAGGCCGGATACAACTGGTGGCCGCAGGAGATGCCCAGCGATGAGGAATACGCAGCCTGTGAGGCCAATCTCGAAGCAAACGGCTGGCAGGTAGATTATGTGCTGACCCACGATGCCCCAAGCAGATTCCTTGATTTTACTTCCCTCGCGGTGGGCGAATCCAACCGCCTGCACCTGTTTCTTGATAAGGTCCTGCTGAAGCTGACCTACGAAAAGTGGTTCTTTGGCTGCTACCACAAGGATGTGGCCCTTTCCACCAAGAGCCGTTGCGTCTTTTGTGATGTCATCCCCATGGGCGAGCGCCACGCGAAGCGGTAAAAAGAGAAGGTGCCCATGACTTTCAGGCCGGTGGTGTACATCATAAAAAGACGAAGAAGATCGTGAACACTCTATTGGGTTCACCAATAAACAGCAGGAAGCCCCCTTGACAGTGTAATCGTCAGGGGGCTTTCTGCCTGCCAGGGGTTAGCTCTTGAGTGTCTGCGCCTTGCGCCAGATCTGGATCACTTCCCAGTAACTTACAGAAGCATCTGCATTTTTATTGGAAGGAAGCAGCTGGTTCTCAGAGGCCCAGGTGAGAGCCTTCTGTGCGTCAGTGGCATCCGTGTCCAACGCAGCAGCGGGAGCAGGTTTGCCGGCATCATCCCACACCAGTTCGGCAAGTTCGGCGGTATTGGCGGGGATCGCTGCGCCATCGGGGAGAATACGTTTCAGATAAAGCTCCGTGCCGATTCGGCAGCCCTGCCATGTCAATACGGCGGCAGCACCAATGACCATAACGGTGCCCAGAATGCCAGAACCACCATCTTCGATGGAAGCATCTTTTGTCATGGCTTCCATTGTTACACCCTTTTCACCTGCGGGCATTTGAAAGCGCAAAGGATTTTGTTTGACATCGGTCGAATCGTCCAAACCGCTGACCAACCATTGATCGAACGCAATGGCATCGCTCTGGCTGATGTAGGTGACAGTTACACTGGCGTTTTCAGGCACCTTTGCAACTAGATCACCAATCTCGTTTCTCTCAGCATGGATCTCCTCGCCATCATGCTCAATGAGAACGGCAGCATTCTTAATGGTCAGGGGATAGAGATCTGCAGTGGGAACAATGGGAGCAGCTTTTTGGCGAATTTCAAACGTGCCTCCGTCCACGATGGCAGAGAGCAGATTGGGACTATCGGAATGGATCTTTATCTTTACGGTATACCTGCCTGCTTTTGTGGGGGCAACGACTTCTTCTCCCATATCGTTGAGATAGACAATCTCAAGTTTGATCTCGTCAGATTGTAAAAGAGCATTCAGCCTGCTGTCCGCTCGGACAGTCACTGTGGCCGTATGATCATTGCCTTCCTCTTCCACAACGTCCGCTGGAAGGGTGACAGTGAGTTCGTTCTGGAAAGTATCATTGGTGATGGTAACGGGGTGGATTGTGATCTTTTCCGGAATGTCGATTCGGACGGTATCACCCTGAATGATTCGCAGGGTGTATGTTCCGGCATCTTTTGGAAGCGCATTGAATTCTTCTTCGTTTGAGGTGCCTGCGTTCCTGACATATCTTACAATGTAATCTGTGATGCTTGTATCCTTGGGCTCAATCCTGATATCGATATTGTCCCCATAGGAATAGTCCGCTAGACCGCTGATGGTGAAATCACCGGTGTCATAATTTGTGTGTTCGACAGTGGTCAGAGTTACGGCTGTATCATCCTGACCTGCAACAAAAGTATAGGTGGTATTGTCTGAACTCACAGTGCCGCTGCCCCCTGCCCAGGTATAGCAATCTCTGTATTGAGGATCGCTGACGGTCAATTCCGCTGTTTTACCAATCGTGACAATGAATTTGCCATCGTTGATGGGAACGCTGCTGCCATCAACTTTGACGGTAACGGTACGGATGTCGCTGGTTACCGTAACATCAATAGAACCATGTGCTACAGGGAGACTTTGTAGGCCGGAATCCGTGGAAATAGCGTTCCATTGAGAACGAGAGCCTGAATACTCCACAGTTTTCAAACTTTCACAAGAAAAAAATGCCGACTCGGGAATTTTGGTTACACTGCTGGGAATTGCGATCCGTTCGAGCTGCTCGCAGCCAGCAAAAGCATAATCCATGATCTGTGTGATACCCTCTGGAATATCGATGCTCTCTAAGCCTATACAGTTTTCAAAAACTGATTCCGGAAGTTTCGTTATCCTGCATGAAAATTCAATGTCGTGTAGCTTTTGACAATTCATAAAGGCACCGGTTCCAATAGAGACCACGGAGTCTGGCATCTTCACAGAGGCCAGATACAAACAACGGTCAAAAGCATGAGTTTCAATTCTTGTCACACCATTGGGTATTTTGAAAGCAGGATCTTCCCTTTGAGAAGGATAACGGATTAAGGCGTAATCGCCATTTGCTGCTTTTTCGTACAACACATTGTCTATTGCCGGATAGCTTTCGCTGTCTGATGTGATTGCTGAGAGAGCGAAACATTCGGAAAATGCATCGGTTCCGATCTGTGCCACATTGGCAGGAATATGAATTTGAGTCAATGCAGTTCCGGTAAAAGCCCGCTCTTCAATGGCAGTTACGCTGTCTGGAAGAGTAACGGTGTGCAAGCTGTAACAATAACTGAACATGCCGTCCGCAACGGATGTTACACCCTCTGGAATGGTGACAGTATCTAATTCTTCGCAATGATGAAAAGCCTCAGAACCGATCTCTGTTACAGAATCAAGAATGGAAATATCTGTCAATTCACTGCAAAACATAAAGGCCTGGCGGCCAATCTTTTTCACGCAGGATGGTTTATTGTCCTGAATAGTAACGCTTTTCAGTGAGGTGCAATTATAAAAAGCATTGCTGCCAATTTCTGTTACAGTGTCGGGGATCTGGACACTTATCAGGACGTTTCTGTAATTGGAGAACACCCGGTCTCCGATTTTTGTTACAGGATATGTTTGAGTACCTTGTGCTACCTGAGCAGGGATCGTAATCCTATGTTCATTGCCCGTATATTTGGTTATTGTTGCAGTATTGTCAGCATTGAGGATAAACTGATAAGAACCATCTGTATATGCCATAGAGGAATCGCTTGCAAAAACAGTGACAGTGCCCACAGGGAAAAAGGTCAGCAGCATACTGAATGTCAGAAATAAGCTGAGTAGACGCTTTTTCATAAGAAAATCCTCCTTTGCATTTCGTAAAAGACTTGTCCGATGTGCGTCATAATGCGAATGAATATGACGCTTTATACAAAATATTTTACAGTAGATGAAAATATAAAGTCAATATAATGGGACATGCTTTGTGAGAGAACACAAAAACTGAGGATTTTTTTATACGGAAGATACAAAAAGAACCGAGTCCTGTGATATATATGGGCGGAAGGCTCAGCATACAATAAAAAAATGAGATAGGCACCCCTTTCGGGGAAGTCTATCTCATCTTTTCATTGGCACTGTTTTGCAACAGCCCCTTCTCACTCTCTTTTACATTTTTTCGGGGACGTTGATCTTGAACATGGTCAGCACATTGAAGATAACGTTCTTCACACCGATGCACAGGGCCAGGCGGGCCTGCTGCACGGCGGGATCTGCACCCTGGATGCGGCAGTTGCCGTAGAAGCGGTGGAAGGCACTTGCCAGATCAATGACAAAGCGGTTGATGCGGCTGGGGTCGTACTTCTCGGCAGCCATAACGATCTCCTGCGGGAAGGCGGCCAGCATCCGGATCAGGTCCATCTCGCTGGGGTCGGTCAGCAGGGTGGCATCCACCTGCTCGGCACCGGCAAAGGCCACGCCCTCGCTCTCCATCTTCTTGAGGATGGAGCAGATGCGGGCGTGTGCGTACTGGACATAGTACACGGGGTTGTCGTTGTCGGTCTTGACGGCCTGATCCAGGTCAAAGTCGATGCCGCTGCCTGCGTCGTGCATGTTGAACAGGAAGCGTGCGCTGTCGATGGGCACTTCCTCCAGCAGGTCGGTCAGGGTGATGGCGTTGCCGGTGCGCTTGGACATCCGGACAGGCTGACCGTCACGCATCAGGTTGACCATCTGCATCAGCACAACATCCAGATCGTTGCCGTTCAGGCCGATGGCATCCATGGCACCCTTCATGCGGGCAACGTGACCGTGGTGGTCGGCACCCCAGACATCAATGGCCTTGGCAAAGCCGCGGGTGGCCAGCTTGTTGTAGTGGTAGGCAATGTCGGCGGCGAAGTAGGTGGGGATGCCGTTTGCACGGACGAGGACTTCGTCCTTGGCTTCCTCCTCGGTGCCGTCCTCGGTCTTTTTCTTGTTCACGGTGCCGTACTTGGCAGCATACTGGGCGCTGCGGTACATGATGGCACCATCCTCGGCCTTGTAGCAGGCACCCAGCTCCAGCAGCTTGTTCACAACATCCAGGACAGCGCCGGATTCGTGCAGGGTGCTCTCGTGGAACCAGACATCGTAATCGATGCGGTACTTGCCCAGGTCGCGCTTGAGGGCCGCAATGTTCTTGGGCAGGGCGTAATCCACCAGAGCGTTCTTCAGGGTCTCAAAGGCTTCGCTGGCAAAAAGGGCCTCTTCGTCCAGCCCAGAGCAGGCTGCAACGTACTTGTCGCCGTTGATCTCGGCAAACTCACCGGCCAGTACCTTGATGTCGCCGCCCTGATAGCACTCAGCGGGCAGGGGATAGGCTTCCTCGCCGCAGAACTGCTGCAGGTAGCGGACGGCCAGGCTCTTGCCAAACTTCTGAATCTGGTTGCCTGCATCGTTGATGTAGAACTCGCGGGTCACATCATAGCCGGACCAGTCCAGCACAGCGGCCAGGCAATCGCCCAGAGCGCCGCCGCGGGCGTTGCCCATGTGCATGGGGCCGGTGGGGTTGGCAGAAACGAACTCCACATTGTACTTGGCACCCTTGCCGTGGTCGGTGCGGCCGTATTCCTTGTTGGAGCAGGCACCCAGCACCACGCTGGCCCAGAAGGAGGGGGCGAGGAACAGGTTGATGAAGCCGGGGCCGGCCACTTCCACCTTGGCAAACACGCTGTGCTCGATGGACGGCAGATGGGCCAGAAGGGCATCGGCGATCATCTTGGGGGCCTTGCGCCAGGTGCGGGCACCGGCCATGGCCAGATTGGAAGCGATGTCGCCGTTTTTGGTGTCGGCAGGGATCTCCACAATAAAAGCGGGCAGCTCGGCCTCGGCCAGAGTGCCGTCGGCCATGGCGGCCTTGGCAGCCTCAGTCAGCAGAGCGCGGGCCTCAGCCAGTGCCGCTGCCCGGGGGTTGTAGTTCTGATAGGTCTTTTCAAAGTCTGTCATAATTTTTATCCTTTCACGGGCTCACCCTCTCAGGCCGCTTCGCGTCCAGCTCTCCCAAAGGGCGAGCTTTTGACAAAACCACAAACTCTATAATTTCTGTCAAGACCTCCCACTTTGGGGGAGGTGGCATCGCGCAAGCGATGACGGAGAGGGTGAGGATGTTCAGTTGATGTGCTCGACCTGGATCTCAAGCGTTGTCCGATTGATGAGCGCCGTGGGGTCATCGGCATCCAGCAGATAGCTGAACTTTGCCGTGCCGCCCGCAGGCTCCGAGAGGTCGCACGCGATGCCGTCGCCGGTCACGCCCAGCGTAATGGGGCCGACCTCGGTCTCGTAGTAGCAGATGTTCCGGTAATCCCGCTGGATGACCAGCTGGGTGTTGACCTTGCCAAAGCGGAGCAGGGCCACCCGGCTGCCGTCCTCGGCGATCTTGATGGTGGTGGTGCAGCCCGCAAAGCCGATGGTCTCCGTCTCCTTATAGCTAATATAATAGGAACCGGCTTTTTTCAGGAAGCTGCCGTAGGTCATCAGCTCGATCTTGTCTGTCTCCTCGGCGGGGAGGGGCTCCGTGTGCTCGAACTGCTCCGAGACGCTCCGGATCAGGATGCGGTAATCTTCGTTGTGTGCAGTGCTCACAGTTTTGTGTTCCTTCACTTTAATATTTGTCAATGGCGATCTGCTCCACCTCGCCGCCCTTGTACTCGCCCAGGAACAGGTCGGCTGTCTGCACGAACCCGTCCGGCGCGTCACTGACATAGAAGTGGGCCTGCCCGGCGGGGTGGTCGGCCTTGAGCCCTCGCTCGCTCAGGATGCGTTCCAGATGGTGGGCGGCAGTCTTGGCCGGGTCCACCAGCACCACGTTCCGGCCCATGAACTCACCGATCATGGTCTTGATCAGGGGATAGTGGGTGCAGCCCAGGATCAGGGTGTCCACCCCGGCATCCCGGATCTCCGTCAGGTACTGGGCAATGACCAGCTTGGTGATCTCTTGCTTGTCCGGGGCGCTGTGATCCACATAGCCCGCTTCCACCAGCGGCACAAAGAGCGGGCAGGGACGGGCGGTGATCTCCACACCGGGCACCAGCCTGCGCAGGAGCGCCTCATAGCTGCGGGAACGGATGGTGGCTGCAGTGCCGATGACACCGATGCGCCGGTTCCGGGTGGAAAAGGCAGCCTCCCGGGCGGCGGCATCCACCACGCCCAGATAGGGCACTGGGAGCTTTTCGGCCTCAGCGGCAGGGTAGGTGCTGGACACCGTGCCGCAGGCCGCCATGATGCACTTGACATCCTTGGAGAGCAGGAACGCGATGTCCTGCCGGGCGTATTGCAGGATGGTCTCCGGGCTGCGGCTGCCGTAGGGCACCCGGCCGGTGTCGCCAAAGTAGACGATGTTTTCGTGGGGCAGCCGCCTGCGCAGCTCCCGCACACCGGTCAGGCCGCCCAGGCCGCTGTCAAATACGCCGATGGGGCGGTTATCCATGCTGCTTTTCCGTCCTTTCCAGCGCAAGTTCGATCAGGTGATCGATCAGGGCGGGCACGGGGGTGCCCTCGTGCTCCATGAGCTTGGGGTACATGCTGATGGGGGTGAAGCCGGGGAAGGTGTTGATCTCGTTGATCATCACCCGGTCAGTGCCGTGCTCCACAAAGAAATCGCAGCGGGCCAGGCCCTCGCAGTTCAGGGCGGTGTAAGCCATGGCGGCGTAGGTCTTGACCTCGTCCAGCTTTTCCTCGCTGAGTCTGGCCGGGATGACCACCTGGCTGACCCCGTTCTTGTACTTGTCGTCATAGGTGTAAAACTCGGCACCGGCCAGGATCTCACCCGGGCGGGTGGCCACGGCAGGGTCAGAGCCGATGACGGCACATTCGACCTCGTGGCCGTCCACAAAGGCCTCGAACACCACCTTGTGGTCGTTTTCAAGGGCCAGTGCAATGGCCTGCTTGAGCTCATCCCGGTCGTGGGCCTTGGTGATGCCCACGCTGGAACCGGCGTTGGCAGGCTTGACGAAGATGGGCCAGCCCAGCTTGGCAATGGCTCCGTCACACACGCCGTCCAGGTCGCTCTCGATCTCCCAGCGGCAGGCGCTCAGCCACTTGGTGTGGGGGATGCCGGCTGCATCGAACAGGGCGTTGGCCACGGCCTTGTCCATGCAGACAGCGCTTGCCAGCACGCCGCAGCCCACGTAGGGGATGCCGGCCAGCTCCAGCAGGCCCTGCACGGTGCCGTCCTCGCCCCACAGGCCGTGGAGCGCGGGGATGACCACATCCACGTGCAGCTTTTCCACCTGACCGGACGGGGTGAACAGGATCATGCCGTGGTCGGCGCGGTCGGGGCTGATGACGCAGGGCATGTTGCCGGGCAGCTCTTCCCAGCTGCCGTCGGCCATCTGGGCGCTGGTGGCCTCGGTGCACAGCCAGCGGCCCTCCCGGGTGATGCCCACGGTCAGAACCTCGTAGCGGGCGCGGTCCAGGTTATCCACAAAGGTACCGGCGGACACGCGGCTGACCTCGTGCTCGCTGGACATGCCGCCAAACAGCACGACGACACAGAGTTTATCTTCAGATTGCATCATGATCTCTCCTGATCTTATGGCCGGAAGGGGCGCTTTGCCCGGGGCCGGATTTTCTATAAGCAGTTATAGACACTTTATTATACTATATCTATGCAACGGATTCAAGGCGTAGGCCAAAACAGGCAGGAGAGAAAAAATTCAAAAAAGTCTCAAAAACGCAAAAAATCCGCTTGACGAATGGCAAAACGCGTGATACAATGATATCACCTCTTTTGCGGGGTTATTAAGTGCGCCCTGTTTTTAGGGCGTGCACCGCAAGCCGAGGGAGGTTCAAAACAACCGTTATAATGGAGGTGTCAACAAATGACCGTTAAAATCACTCTGGCCTGCACCGAGTGCAAGCAGCGCAACTACAACACCACGAAGAACAAGAAGAACAACCCCGATCGTCTTGAGATGAAGAAGTACTGCCGTTTCTGCAAGAAGCACACGGTTCACCGCGAGACGAAGTAAGAAAGGCGGACGCATCATGGCAGACAAAACCGAGAAAAAGCCGGGCTTTGTAGCCAGAATGAAGGGCTTTGGCGCAAATATCGCCAAGTTCTTCCGCGACACGAAGAGCGAACTGAAGAAGGTCGTGTGGCCGTCTAAGGCGGACGTTAAGACCAACACCATCGTCGTGCTCGTGACCGTGGCGATCGCAGCCGTTGTGATGATCGCGCTGGATGCCATTTTCGGCGGCATCCTGGGCCTGATCATCGGCGCATGATTCATCTTGAAACGGAGGCTTAACCAAAATGGAAGAACAGACCAATGAGGCCCTTTGGTATGTAGTCCACACCTATTCCGGTTACGAGAACAAGGTTGCGAACGACCTACAGACCATGGTGGAAAACCGCCATCTGCAGGACCTGATCTGTGACATCAAGGTTCCTACCGAGATGGTGCCTGAGATCAAGGACGGCAAGGAGCGTATGGTGGAGCATAAGCTGTTCCCCGGCTACGTTCTGGTCAAGATGGTCATGAACGACGATACCTGGTATGTGGTGCGCAACACGCGCGGCTGCACCGGTTTCGTCGGTCCCGCATCCAAGCCCGTTCCCCTCTCTGCTGAGGAAGTGGAGAAGATGGGCGTTGAAAAGGCGGCTCCGCTGACCGTCGATTTCAATGTCGGCGATACCGTGCAGATCACCGCCGGCCCGCTGGAAGGCTTTATGGGCCTTGTGGAGGGCATCGATACCGAGAGCTTCAAAGTCAAGCTCAAGGTCAACATGTTTGGCCGCGAGACACCCGCAGAAGTGGATATCGCGCAGGTCGAGCTGCCGTAACCAACCGGCATCCGTTTACCAAGGTAAGACCGCAGTGCGGTTCTTATAGAGCGTGTGCATCGTGTACGCGCTCGTGGGAGGCGTGGGGAGACCACGCCGCAACTCACCACAGATTTTTGGAGGTGCATTTACTATGGCACAGAAAGTTACTGGCTACATTAAGCTGCAGATCGAGGCCGGCAAGGCGACTCCGGCTCCCCCTGTTGGCCCTGCTCTGGGTCAGAAGGGCGTTAACATCATGGCCTTCACCAAGGAGTTCAACGAGCGTACCAAGAACCAGATGGGTTATGTTATCCCCGTTGTCATCACTGTTTACGCTGACCGCTCCTTCAGCTTCATTACCAAGACTCCTCCGGCTGCCGTTCTGATCAAGAAGGCTGCTGGCATCAACACCGCTTCCGGCAAGCCCAACAAGGAAAAGGTTGCTACTCTGACCGCCGCTCAGGTGGAAGAGATCGCCAAGACCAAGATGCCCGACCTGAACGCTGCTTCTCTGGAAGCTGCATGCAGCATGGTCCGTGGCACCTGCCGCTCCATGGGCGTTACCGTCGAGGGCTGAGACACAAACAGTGGGAGGGCATAACACTGCCCGCATGACCACATAGGAGGATATACAATGAAACATGGCAAGCACTATGTCGATGCTGCTAAGCAGGTCGATTTTTCTAAGCTGTATGATATGAACGAGGCTCTGGAGCTGGCTTGCAAGACCGCTTCCGCCAAGTTCGACGAGACCGTTGAGCTGCACGTCCGCCTGGGCGTTGACGGCCGCCACGCTGACCAGCAGGTCCGCGGCGCTGTTGTTCTGCCCAACGGCACCGGCAAGACTGTCCGCGTCTGCGCCATTGCTAAGGGCGCTGCCGCCGCTGCTGCTGAGGCAGCCGGCGCTGACATCGTGGGTGATGACGAGCTGATCGCACGCATCGCCGGCGGTTTCATGGACTTCGACGTTGTTGTCACCACCCCCGACATGATGGGCCGCGTTGGCCGTCTTGGTAAGGTTCTGGGCCCCCGCGGCCTGATGCCCAACCCCAAGGCCGGTACCGTTGCTCCCGACCTGGGCAAGGCTGTTACCGAGGCTAAGGCTGGTAAGATCGAGTACCGTCTGGACAAGCAGAACATCATCCACGTTCCCGTGGGCAAGGCATCCTTTGGCGCTGAGAAGCTGTACACCAACCTGGATACCGTGATGAGCGCTATTGCAAAGGCAAAGCCCGCTGCTGCAAAGGGTACCTACTTCAAGAGCGCTACCATCGCCACCACCATGGGCCCTGGCATCCGTCTGAACACCCTGAAGTACGGTGTCTAATTTGAAGCTTTGAAGTTTTTTCTGTCATCCTGACGGATGACAGAAAAAATCTTTAAAAATTCAAAAAAGCGCTTGACAACACCGCGCGTTTGCGGTAAAATAATGATGCTGTTTTTGAGACAGCAGGTGCTGGAGTCCAGCGTAAGGTGCAAACCGCCTGCCGAGAAACGTGCGTAAAGTTGTTTTATGCCTCTTTCTCGACACAGTGCGGGAAAGAGGCTTTTTCGTTGCTCCGGCTTTCGATACAAGTTTTTGAAATGAGGTGAAACCGAATGCCCAGTGCAAAGATTCTTTCTGAAAAGCAGGCTTATGTCGCTGATCTGAAGGCAAAGTTTGAGAGTGCGGTTTCCGGCTGCGTCGTCGCTTACGGCGGTATCAACGTCGAGAACGACACCAAGCTCCGTAAGGAGCTGCGTGAGGCAGGCGTTGATTACATGGTCGTGAAGAACACCATGCTGCGTCTGGCTGTCAAGGGTACCTCCCTGGAGGGCCTGGCTGAGAACTTCAAGGGTGACACTGCTGTTGCCTTTGCTCACGAAGAAGACCCCATGTCTGCTGCCCGCATCCTGTGCAAGTACCAGGATGGCGATAAGTCCAAGAAGTTCGTCGTGAAGGCTGGCTTCATGGAAGGCAAGGTCATGGACGCTGCCGAGACCAACGCCATCGCAAAGCTGCCCAACCGCGAGGGTATGCTGTCCATGTTCGCAGGTGCTCTTACCAGCACTCTGTCCGGTCTGGCTGTTGCTATGCAGGCCTACGCCGACAAGCAGGAGGAGCCCGCTGCCTAATGGCTGCGTGACCGCTGCTTAACACAAAACTGAAACAAACAAAAACCATTGATATTGGAGGGTTATTACCATGGCTTCTGAGAAGATTACTGCCATCATCGAGTCCGTCAAGGGCCTGACCGTTCTGGAGCTGAAAGAGCTGATCGACGCTTACTGCGAGGAGTTCGGTGTTTCTGCTGTTGCTGCTGCTGCTCCCGCTGCTGCTGGCGCTGCTGCTGCCGCTGAGGAAGAGAAGACCGAGTTCGACGTTATCCTGGCTGAGGCTGGCGCTACCAAGATGCAGGTCATCAAGCTGGTCAAGGAGATCACCGGTCTGGGCCTGAAGGAAGCAAAGGCTATCGTTGACGGCGCTCCCAAGGCTGTCAAGGAGAAGGCTTCCAAGGCTGAGGCTGAGGACATCAAGAAGAAGCTGGAAGAGGCTGGCGCTAAGGTCGAGATCAAGTAATTTGATCCCTTCTGAACGTTCTTTCTTGAATTCTTATTCTTGAAACAAAAGGCACTCTCGCTGAAAGGCGAGGGTGCCTTTTTGGTTGTGTGCCCGTAGCAGGGCAAAAAGCTCCCGGAGCAGTGGCACTGAATGCCGCACCGCTCCGGGAGCTTTGGTTTTGCTTCGTTTATTCGTAGTCGATGGGCAGGGTGGGCAGACCGTTCAGATCAAGGCCCGCCGTGTGGCCCGCCATGTACTGGTAGTAGCCCTGCGCCGCGATCATTGCGCCGTTGTCGCCGCAGAATTTCAGCTCCGGCAGGTAGACCTTGGCCCCCAGCTTCTGGGCACCATCGTTCACCAGCTGACGCAGGCGGCCATTGGCGGCCACACCGCCCGCCAGACAGACCTGCTTGGCCCCGGTGTCGGCAGCAGCCAGCAGCAGCTTTTCGGCCAGAATGCCCGCAATGCGCTCCTGAAAGCTTGCCGCCAGATCAGGCACGTTGATCTCCTCGTTCTTCATCTGGGCCTTGTTTACCTCGTTCAGCACGGCGGTTTTCAGGCCGGAGAAGCTGACGTTGTACTTGCCGTCCACATGGGGCACCGGCAGGCGGTAGGCCTTGGGGTCGCCTGTTTTGGCGGCATTTGCCACGCTGGGGCCGCCGGGATAGGGCAGACCCAGGGTGCGGGCGACCTTGTCAAAGGCTTCACCGGCGGCATCGTCCACGGTGTGGCCCAGAATGTGGTAGTGGGTGTAGTCCTGCACCTCCACGATATGGCTGTGGCCGCCGGATGCCACCAGACAGAGGAAGGGCGGCTTGAGCTCCGGGTGGGTCAGATAGAGGGCCGCAATGTGGCCCCGCAGATGATGCACCGGAACCAGCGGCTTGTTGGCAGAATAGGCCAGCCCCTTGGCAAAGTTCACGCCCACCAGCACTGCGCCGATCAGGCCCGGCGCAAAGGTGACAGCCACCGCGTCCACATCGTCCATGGTCTTGCCTGCGTCCAGCAGAGCCTTTTTGACCGTGGCGCTGATGAACTCGCAGTGGCGGCGGCTGGCGATCTCAGGGACCACGCCGCCATAAAGAGCCTGCTCCTTGACGCTGGTGGAGATGACGTTGCTCAGCAGGCGGCGGCCATCCTCCACAAGGGATGCGGCGGTCTCGTCGCAGGTGGATTCGATTCCTAAAACGATCATAGTTCAGTGGGCCTCCAGCCAGTTTTTGCCAGTATGCACATCGGTGCTCAGGGGCACCGCGTAGTGCACGCAGCCTTCCATTTCCTCCCGCAGGATCTGCGCGGCCTTTTCGGCCTCAGCTTCCGGGGCTTCCACGATCAGTTCATCGTGGACCGTCAGGATCAGGCGGCTTTCCATTTTCTCGTTCCGCAGCCGCCGCCAGACACGCACCATGGCCAGCTTGATGACATCAGCAGCCGTGCCCTGAATGGGGGTGTTGCGGGCCATCCGTTCGCCGCTGGCCCGGATGTTGTGGTTGTTGCTGTTCAGCTCCGGCAGGGCGCGGCGGCGGCCGAACAGGGTGGAAACGTAGCCGCACTGGCGGGCATCCGCAATGGTCTTTTCCATATAACCGTCGATATTGGGGAAGGTGGCCAGATAGGTCTGCAGGAAGGCCTCTGCTTCCTTGACGCTCACGCCGATGTCCTTGGAAAGGCTGTAAGCGCCTTTGCCGTACATGATGCCAAAGTTGATGGCCTTGGCGCTGGAGCGCAGGCGGGGCGTGACATCCTCAGGCCGGATATTGTAGATCTTGGCTGCGGTGCTGCGGTGGATGTCGGCACCGGAGAGGAACGCCTCCTGCATGTGTGTGTCGCCGGTGACGTGGGCCAGGATGCGCAGTTCGATCTGGCTGTAATCGGCATCCACCAGCACGCAGCCGGGCTTTGCCACAAAGTAGGCGCGGAGCTTGCTGCCCATCTCGGTGCGGATGGGAATGTTCTGCAGATTGGGGTTGTCAGAGGAGAGCCGCCCGGTGCGGGCCTCGGTCTGATTGAAACGGGTGTGGATGCGGCCATCCTCGCCAATGACCTTGAGCAGACCCTCCACATAGGTGGAGTTCAGCTTCTGGCAGGCACGGTACTGGAGAATGTCCTCCACCAGCGGGATGTCCCGCAGCTTTTCCAGTGTCTCGGCATCGGTGGACCAGCCGTTCTTCGTCTTTTTGCCGTGGGGCAGGCCCATGGTATCAAAGAGCAGGGTGCCCAGCTGTTTGGGGCTGTTGGGGTTGAAATCGGAGGTGCCTGCCTCCATCTCGATGCGGGTCAGCACCTGATCCAGCTCCTGCCGCAGCTGCACGCCGAAGGCTTCGATGCCCTCACGGTCTACAAGGATGCCGGTGCGGGTCATATCGGCCAGCACCTGTGCCAGCGGGAATTCAATGTCGTTGTAGAGCTCGTCCTCGCCGTTTTCGGTGATCTCCGCCTTCATTTTGGCGAACAGGTCTGCCAGGAAACCGGCATCGGGGTACTCCTCACAGGAGAACGCCGATCTTGCATGGTAGCTGGTGGCAAGGGTGGTGAGCAGATAGTGGGAAGCGGAAGCGTCCAGCAGGTAGGCGGCCAGCTTGCCGTCCCAGACGATGCTGCTGCCCCAGCTGCCTGCGGCCATGGCTCTGGCGTAGAGGGGGGCGGAATCGAATACATCCAGCGTCACCTTGGGGTCGTCCAGCAGGGAGACCAGTTCCTCCTCAGAGAGGGGATACACGGTGGTGTCCTGCACGGCGTACCAGGCCTCCGGCTGCACAATCGCGCTCTTTTTGCCCAGAACGGCGGGGCGTGCGGCCACCAGATAGTGGCCGGAAGGCTCTGCGGGCAGGGACGCAATGGCTGCGTTACCCTCCGGCAGGGTGTCGGGGTCCTGTTCCGGAGCGATGCCGTCCAGCCCGAACCGGGTGATGAGGGTCTGGATCTCCAGCTCCTGCATCAGACGGACGGCAGCGGGCTTGTTGCCCTCGGTCACCTTGTAGGCCCCTTCCGCTGTGTCGATGGGAGCATCGGTGCGGATGGTGCCCAGCGTGTGGCTGAGGTAGGCATCCTCCCGGCAGGCCAGCAGGTTTTCCCGCTGCCGGGGCTTGATGATCGGGCTGTCCAGATGGTCGTACACGTTATCCAGAGTGCCGAAGTTCTTGACCAGGGTCATGGCGGTCTTTTCGCCGATGCCCTTCACGCCCGGAATGTTGTCGGAGGTGTCGCCCATCAGGCTCTTCACTTCGATGAGCTGCTTGGGCTCGATGCCGTACTTTTCGTGGATGGCATCCAGATCCATGGTCTCCGTTTTGCTGCGGCCCATAGCGCTGGTGGCCAGCAGCACGGTGGTGGTTTCGCTCACCAGCTGCAGGCTGTCGCGGTCTCCCGTGGCCAGAAAGCAGTCGTCACTGCGGGCCTCGCAGGCAGCGGCCAGCGTGCCCAGAATGTCGTCGGCCTCCCAGCCTTTTGCTGATACCTGACGGTAGCCCAGGTCGGTGAGCAGTTCTTTCAGGATGGGCATCTGCTGGGCCAGCTCGTCCGGCATGGCGTGGCGGGTGCCCTTGTAGCCGTCATACATTTCGTGGCGGAAGGTGGGGTGCTTCAGATCGAAAGCAACGGCCACCTCGTCGGGCTCACACTCCCGGAGCAGGGAATTCATAATATTCAAAAAGCCGAAGATGGCATTGGTATAGCGGCCGTCCTTGGTGGTCAGCAGCTTGATGCCGTAAAAGGCACGGTTGGCAATGCTGTTGCCGTCAATGACCAGTAAACGCATAGTCAGTCTCCTCCATTGCATTATAACTCAATTTATAGTATAACACAAAATGGGGATCAGCGGGGGATTTTTGCAGAAAAAACAAAAATGCCCTCCCATGTTGGGAAGGCAGGTGAAGGTGTTACTCCGAGATGGTGATGGCACTCACCGGGCAGGCCTGTGCGGCTTCCACGGCGGTGGGTACAGTGTCGGGCGGCAGCTCGCCCGGCACAGCGACGGCCAGGATGCCTGTCATCTGGAACACCTCGGGGCAGATCCCGGTGCACTGGGTGCAGCCGATGCAGAGATCGGGGTCAACGAATGCTTTCATGGGAAGTTCCTCTCTTTCTGAAATGGCCCGCCCTTCGTTCAATCTCAGGGGCGGCTTGTGATAAAGCAAGTATGGACGGAAAGAAGATGAATTATCCCTAGGTTTTTTCCGGCAGATATGATACAATAGAGCACACAGGATCCAGGAGGAAAAATGATGAACATTCAGATCTTTGGCACCAGCAAGTGCTTTGATACCAAAAAGGCCCAGCGTTATTTCAAGGAGCGGGGCATCAAGTTCCAGATGATCGACCTGAAGGAAAAAGAGATGAGCCGGGGCGAGTTTGAGAACGTGGCCCGTGCGCTGGGCGGCTGGGAGCAGCTGGTGAACCCGGCGGCAAAGGACAAGCAGACGCTGGCCCTGCTGGATGCACTGGTGGATTGGCAGAAGGAGGACAAGCTGTTCGAGAATCAGCAGCTCTTCAAAACGCCCATCGTGCGCAACGGCAAAAAGGCCACCGTGGGCTACCAGCCCGAGATCTGGAAAACGTGGGAATAAATCGCGCTTTCACAAAAAATCCACGCCTCGGGTTTTGCACCGGCGGGCAGTTTGTGGTATACTGAAAGCTGGTATTTCCCCAAAAGATGACCTGATTTAGGAGACGATAAGGATATGAAAACCTATATGACCCCGGAAGAACACGCCCGGCTCCACCGCCGCCGCGCCCGGCAGACCCTTGGCCTGCTGATCGCCGTGCTGGCGCTGGTGGGCATTGTAACGGTCGTGCGGGCCGGTGTGAAGGGTGTGGCCACCCTGTTTGACGACACCCAGCAGAAAGCGGAATATGAGGACCGGCTGGAAGGTCTGGTCCTGTTCGACCCGCTGCCCTTTGACGGCATCGAGAACATCGATGATCTGACCCTGCGCGAAGCCGCCGTCTGGGGCTGCGTGTACAGCATCCAGGAGACCCAGGGAAGCTTTGATAACTACAACACGGACCCCGACACCGAACAGCTGCTGCTGCCCTCGGTGGATGTGGATGCCTATCTGGCAAAGCTGGTGGGCCCCAGCTTCAAGCTGACCCACAAGAGCTTTGAGATGGACGACATGACTGTCGAGTTCGATGAGACGACCCAGTGCTATAAGATCCCCGTCACCGGCAGCGTGGGCACCTTCCGCGCTACCGTCACCAGACTGTTCAAGAAGGACGGCCTGCTCCACGTTACCGTGGGCTATATCCCCACCCAGAGCAGTGATGACAGCATCCTGAACACCTCGTCCGACACGCCCACCAAGTATATGGATTACCTGTTCAGCCGCCAGAGCGGCAGCTGGTACCTGACCGGCCTGACCGACAGCGAGACCAAGCCTGAATCTGCCGACAGTGCAGCCTCTGCTGCGGAGCCTGCCCCGCTGGCCGAGAGTGAGGTCAACGATGCCATCCTTGCAACCGCAGGCGATTCTGCCGCCGCCAGCGCCGTTGCTGACGAGGCTGCCCCGGTGGAAGAGGCGGCGGAGAGCACCCCGGCGGAGAGCACCGAGGCTTCCTCTGAGAGCCCGGCGGCATAACCGAAAACCGAAATCTGACAGAACACCCCTGCACGGAATGTGTGAAGCATTCCACGCAGGGGTGTTTTTGTTTCCAGATTATTTCAGATCAAACCTGACCACGACCAGCCGATACCACAGGTAGGGCACCATGTTCCAGATCATCCACAGCTCCATGAGGATATAGTTGGGCAGGTCCTTCAGGCGGAAGGGGCGCTTGCCGAGCCGCCCCTCTTTGAGCAGGGCAAAGGCTTCGTGCATTCCCTTGTCCCAGGCTTCGCCAAAGCCCTGCTTGTGGAACTTGTAGCACTTGAGCAGATAGCCCAGCGCCAGCGGGAGAAAGTTCAGGATGAGCATGAGCAGCGGCTCGTTCTTGAGGGGGAGCAGGATGCTGTTCCGGCCGCTCTGCTGGCTCTTGAAGGCGTTGTACTTCACCGCGCCGGTGCTGGCACCGCAGATGTGGTAGCATTTGGCGGTGGGGCAGAGGACACACTTGTAACCTGCGTTGTTGGCACGCCAGCTCAGGTCCACATCCTCAAAGTAGGCGAAGAAGTTCTCGTCAAAGGTGCCGATCTCATCCAGAATGCTCTTGCGGTAGAGCGCCGCGCCGCCGCAGGCCGAGAAGATGCGCCTCTGTTTGGTGTAGCGGCTGGCCCGGCGGCCGTCGCCGGTCTTGCAGGCAAAGCCCATCCAGGTGACGTAATCACCGGCATCGTCGGCCAGTTCCCGTTCAAAGTGGCGGAGCATCAGGCTCTGCACGGCAAAAATCTTGGGATCGGTCTCGGCGGTGCGAATGAGCTCGGCCAGCCACTCGGGCTCGGCAAAGGCATCGTTGTTGAACATGACCACATACTCGCCCTTGGCCCGGGCAATGCCCTGATTCACGGCGTGGGAGAAGCCGGTGTTGGTGCCGTTTTCGATCAGGGTGAAGTTGGGGCGGCCGCAGTAGCTGCGGGCCTGCTCCAGACTTTCATCGGTGGAACCGTTGTCCACGATGATGAGCTCAAAATCCTGCTCTGTCTGGGCATAGACCGACTCGATGGAGTCCTTGAGCCAGCCTTTGCCGTTGATGTTGGGGATGACGATGGTTGCTTTCATATATAAATGCTCCTGAAAATTCAACTTCAGGGCAGATTATACCATAATTGCGTTGAAAAAGAAACCGGCAGTTGAGAGAAGGCGTGGGAAGCACGATGAAAAACTTTTCCGGACTTTTGTAGCAAATAACCAACCACTTCACTGCACGATTGTGCAATCTGCCCTTGAATTGTGACCAAAGCGTGTAAATATTGAGAAAATGGCTGCAAAACTGTTTACAAAAGAGTAACAGAATGATATACTTTACACCAGTGAATGAAACGCTCTTTTGTGAAGAAAGGATACTGACGTGGAAACAGCCAAGCACTTTGGAAGCAAACTTCGGAAAACTCTCGCTGCCCTGCTTGCAACGATGGCCCTGATGGCCGTGCTGCTCCCCGGGGCACTGGCCGTGGACCTGAACGTTGATGTTGGGTTCTACTTCAAACAGAGCCGGGGCGGCACCTGCACCCTGGCCTCTGCCGCAATGATGCTTCGCCGTCGGGCCTATCTGGATGGGATGGACAGCTGGGTGGATGTGACCGAAAACGGCATCAAGAGCACGGCCTGGTCGGGCGGGCTCTCCCACAGCTTTACATACAACGATATGCATGTGGGTTATGCGACCCTGCCCTCGGGCAAGGCGGCCAAGACGGAAGCGCTGGTCTCCATTCTGGCAGAGCATCCGGAGGGCATTGTGCTGTACGACCGCACCAGACCCCATGCTGTGCTCCTGACGGACTACACCGACGGCGTGTTCTATTGTTCCGATCCTTCCAACGGGGTTGCCTCCGGCCGTGTGCCGCTGTCTGCCGCCAGCATCTCCATTGGCGGCGCGTCCTGCTACTGGTACATCACCGAGGATGGCAATGACGATGGTCTGGAGCTTCTGGAAGAGGCTGTGCAGGCGGAGGAAGCTGCTGCGGAAACTGAGACTGCGGCAGAGACTGAAGTCGCTGCTGGCGAGGAAAGCAGCAGTCAGGATTGGTGGACGAGCCTGTTTGGCTGAATATTGATCTTCTGGGCAGCTGGCCGTTGGGTCAGCTGCCTTTTTTATTAGCATCCTCACCCTCTCAGGCCGCTTCGCGTCCAGCTCTCCCAAAGGGAGAGCTCTTGACAAAACCGCAAACCTTGCATTTACTGCCAAGGCCTCCCACTTTGGGGGAGGTGGCATCGCGTAAGCGATGACGGAGAGGGTGAGCCCGTTCACCTCCGCAGCTCTGTCCCCGGGAAATAGTGCGCCAGAATTTCCTCCGCGCTCTGTCCCTGCTCGGCCAGCGCCTTGGCACCCCACTGGCTCAGACCCACACCGTGGCCATAGCCCTTGGTGGTGAGGAGAAAGCTGCCCTCCTGATACTGCACCGTGAAGCAGGCGCTCCGCAGGCCCAGCGCCTTGCGCAGGGCCGGACCGGTGACGCTCTGCCCGCAGACAGGCAGGGAAGCTACATAGCCCGAAGGGGTGAGCGCGGCCTCTCCGAACCAGTTGGCAGGTGCGGCAGGGTCAGGGAGCAGGCCCAGTCCGGCGAGAGCCTGCTGCATCTGTTCGGCGGTGAATTGGACGGTATAAAGGTAGTTGTCCGCATTGAGGTCGGTGGAGCTGTCCACGGCCACAAGATAGGGAAGGGCGGTGCCCCAGACGTTTTCGCTGGCTTCAGTCATGCCGTTGGAGATGGCAAAGTAGCTTGCCCCGGCGGGGGCGCTGCCATAGTAGAGCACATCGGTCAGCACACTGTCCACCAGCGCCGAGAGGCGGGCATAGTTTTCCTCATAGGCGGTGCCCCAGTAGCTGCGGAGGACTGCATCTGTTAAGTATCCCTGCCGCCGGACGGGGTCCACGCTCAGCCAGCCGGAAGCCGGTTCGGCGGCATGGTCGCGGCAGTAGAGGGCATAGCTGTGGGCCGCGATGGCCTGCGCCTTGAGCGCCTCGTCCGGCCAGCTGATGGGCATTTCCGCCGCCACGGCACCGATCAGATAGTCCCGCCGGGGTACCGAGACCACGGCCCCGGCGCTCTGGTCGGCCAGCAGAAAGCTCTCGCTGTCCTGATCGGAGGGCGGCACGGCGGCGCTGTCCGGGGCGGCTTCCGAAGCCGCAGTGCCCGGCAGGGGAGCAGAAGAAGCCCCCTGTGCCGGGCCGAACACCGCCAGTGTCAGCCGGTAACCGGCGATCGGCAGGAGCGTGCCCAGCACCAGCAGCAGGGCGCAAAGGAGAAAGAATGTCTTTTTCATCGTAGTTTTCCCTCCCGGACAGGCATTTTTCTGGGCCCAGTGTACCAGCCCGGCAGGGTGAAAAAGCGCACATTTCATCCAAGACTTGAATTTACTTCACAAAAGCGCTATCATAAGGGTGTGCCATCATGGTGGATGGCCGGAAAGTATATAAGAGAAATAAGAGAAAGGGGAAATTCGCGCATGAACTATACCCATGCAGAAGTAGCGTCGCTGGACCCGCAGACCATGCGGACGCTGTGTGAAGAGTATCTGGCAAACAACTACATCGACCCGGAGACGAGTGAGCGTCTCGGTGTCAAGCGCGGCCTGCGCAACCCGGATGGCACCGGTGTGCTGGCAGGCCTGACCAATGTCTGTGACGTTGTGGGCTACAAAAAGGATCAGGAAGGGCATGTCATTCCCATTCCGGGCCGCCTGATCTACCGCGGCGTGGACATCAATGAGATCGTGAACGAGGCCTACCGCAACGACCGCTTTGTGTTTGAAGAGGTCATCTGGCTGCTGCTGTTCGGCAGCCTGCCCACCCAGGAGCAGCTGGACGATTTCTGTGAGCTGCTGGCAGAGCACCGCGCCCTGCCCGATGGTTTTATGGATACCATGAATGCTCCTTCGCCCAATATTATGAACAAGATGCAGCGGTGTGTGCTGGGCCTGTATTCCTACGACGAGCATGCCGAGGACCTGACGCTGGAGAATATCCTGAACCAGAGCATCAATCTGATCGCCAGTATGCCCACCATGATGGTGAACGCTTACCAGATGAAGCGCCGCTATTATGATAAGCAGAGCATGTTCTTCCATATGCCCAAGCCCGGCCAGAGCACGGCGGAGCACATCCTGAGCACCTACCGCCCGGACCAGAAGTTCACCCACGAGGAAGCCAAGCTGCTGGATATGTGCCTGCTGGTCCACGCTGACCACGGCGGCGGCAACTGCTCCACCTTTACCGCCCGTGTGCTGTCCTCCTCGGGCACCGATACCTACTCGGCCATTGCAGCCGCCATTGGCGCGCTGAAGGGCCCCAAGCACGGCGGTGCCAACCTGATGGTCAACCGCCAGCTGCAGGATATCCTCAAGCATGTGGAGCACCCGGAGGATGACGACGAGGTGCGCGAGTATCTGCGCCGCATCCTGCGCAAGCAGGCGGGCGACGGCTCCGGCCTGATCTACGGCATGGGCCATGCGGTCTATACCATGAGCGACCCCCGTGAGGTCATCCTGAAGGAGCGCGCCAAGCACCTGGCCTATGAGAAGGGCTTTGAGGAAGAGTACAACATGCTGTGCAGCATCGAGCGGCTGGCTCCTGATATCTTTGCCGAGGAGAAGGGCAGCAGCAAGCCGGTGTGCGCCAATGTGGACCTGTTCAGCGGCCTGATCTACAACATGCTGGGCATCTCTGAGGATATCTACACCCCGCTGTTCGCCATTGCCCGTGTGCCGGGTTGGTGCGCACACCGGGTGGAGGAAGTCATTTTTGCCAACCGGATCATCCGGCCCGCCTATAAGTATCTGGGCGTGCGCCAGAAATATAAACCGATCGAGGAACGCTGATGAACGCTTTATTTGTGCTGATTTTCACCTGTGGTGGTGCCCTTGCCATTGGGCGCGGGCTTGATCTTGCCCTGTGGACGGACTGGAACACCGGTCTGTGCACGGCTGGCTCTGTCTGGCTGCGGTACGGCGGACTGTGGGCAGCGCTGGTCGTTGGCATCATCGCCGCCCGGAAGCTGGCCCGCCAGCCCCTTGTTCTGCGCAGTGCGTGCAAACCGGTGGGAGTTACATCGGTGTTGGGCGGCGTGTGTGTCGGTCTGGCCGGTGCGGTGCGTCTGGCAGTGGGCATGACCGGCGTTGGTGCGCTGGTGCGTGCTGTGCTGGAGCTGGTGTGTGCTGTCTGGCTGATCCGACTGGGCCGCAGCTGGACGCATAAGGGAGAATACCGTCTGCCCGGCCGGAGCATGACCCCGGCGGTGCTTGGCACGGCGGTGTTCTACTGGGGGGTGCTGAGCCGCTTTATGGAGAACAGCTCCAGCTGGCACCGGGTGGAGCCGACTGCCATGGTCTGGCAGATGCTGGCTGCGCTGGTGTTTCTTTCGGCGATGGTCCGCGCCCTCTGGCTGCCGGAAACGTCCAACGGCTGCCAGCTGTGCGAGGCCGGGATCTGCACGTTCCTGCTCTGCTTCTGCTGGGAGCTGCCCCGGGTGCTGGTGCTGCTGTTCCACGGCATCACGGCAGCCGACCTGCCCGGTGCTGTTTGGCTTCTGAAAAAAAAGCTGTGAATCGGGCACTTGAAATTTTGATAATTTTTATTATCCGTGATTTTATAATAATGGATTTTATCTATTTTAGGGTTGAGTTGTTTGATGCCGAGGAATCGATGCTGATTGAGAATAACGCTCATTGGCTTGCTGAAGTACGATTGTTCCTTCTCGGCGACGGCATTCTGTCCACACCGTGGCTGGAGGCTGCAAGGCTGGTCGTTATCTCTGCTCCCGCAGGCAACGACCTGAAGACCATCGTCTTCTCCGTCAACGAGAAGACCCTGACCGCTGAGGATCAGGTCATCTCTGCTGCTTCCTGCACCACCAACTGCCTGGCTCCCATGGCTGACACCCTGAACAAGACCTACCCCATCGTTTCCGGCATCATGACCACTGTTCATGCTTACACCGGCGACCAGATGATCCTGGATGGTCCTCAGCGCAAGGGCGACCTGCGCCGTGCTCGTGCTGGCGCACAGAACATCGTTCCCAACAGCACCGGCGCTGCTAAGGCTATCGGCCTGGTCATCCCCGAGCTGAACGGCAAGCTGATCGGCTCTGCTCAGCGTGTGCCTGTTCCCACCGGTTCTACCACCATCCTGGTTGCCGTTGTCAAGGGCAAGGATGTCACCAAGGAGTCCATCAATGCTGCTATGAAGGCTGCTACCTCTGAGTCTTTCGGCTACAACGAGGATCTGATCGTTTCTTCCGATGTCATCGGCATGCGTTACGGCTCTCTGTTTGACGCTACCCAGACCATGGTCGCTAAGATCGACGACGACACCTATCAGGTTCAGGTCGTGTCCTGGTACGACAACGAGAACTCTTACACCTCTCAGATGGTCCGTACCATTAAGTACTTCGCTGAGAACTGCTGATCTCGTAGCTGCGATAAAAATTAAATGATTTGTCGACTGGAGTTTGTCTCGCTCAACTACGAACAAGCCTGATCTGGTACGATAACCATTTTAGAGATTTTTGCACCCTTTCTTTTGTGGTTTTTCCATGAGAGAAAGGGTGTTTTTTATGTGTTTGAAAGATCTCCGCGATGAATTTCTGTATTATGTTACTGTTCGACACCGGGATGCGCTGTAATGAGATGATCCTGATGGAGCCGGAAGACATCAAACCGGACTATATTCTGGTCAAGCAATGATGCAAGAAATTATTTTGTTTGTCTTATATATAGAACATAGAATAGGCTATAATGTCTTATATGATAGACAAAATGAGCAGTGGGAGAAACTACTACAAACAACGATCTGCTGAAGAAAATTGCTGCAACCGTGACCGAACCGCACCACCATATCATCGTGACCTACGAGGAAGATTCTGACATTGAGGTAGACGGTGTTGCAATTTCGGTCGTTCCTCTGGTTGATTTTTTACTGACAACGTGAGATTCCTGCGACCACAACCGTATGAACCACATGATTCATGAAGCAAAAACCCGGTGGTGCGGATCACCAGCATCCGGGGGGTAGTTAAAAATCTGGTAAGGGACACTGACCCGGTAGAATGAGATAGTTGTTCCATCTCCCCAGACCGAATTAGAATCTAGCAGCAAAAGGCCTCTGCCTTTCACAGAAATGTGATGGACAGGGGCCTTTTAGCGTAAAAAAAAAAAAAGCCTGACCCATACAAAAGAGCACAAATCAGGCTGACAATGGATATGAAATTCTAAAATTCACTTAGAAAAGAGAGTACGCGTTGCAGGGAAAGTCGAGCAGATCGTTCGGTGAGCTATTGGTTCTCTTGCTCCAGTTCATCGAACAGCGCACAGGAAAAGAACTGACCAAGCGTGATATCAAGACCATCACAGAGCTTTTTAATGGTGGCGATGGACACACGCTGACGGGATGGGTCAAGCATACTATATACCGTAGATGGTGTTACACCGGCACGGGTCGCTAACTCGTTGGGGCGTATCCTACGCTGGTCGCAGAGTTGTTCAAAGCGCTTGGCAACGGCATCTTTTACAGTCATGATGAAGTTCACCTCAACATGATAGTACAGAAGTTCGTGCGGTTTTACGTACGCAGTTGCGTATATCGTGAAAGTATTTTATGCTGTAGAGAATATGTGGCTGCGTAACGACAAAGAATATATTTAACAAAAATGTATCCTCCACATGGAAAATGGAGGACTGTGAGTAAAATCTGGCGTTATTCAATTAGATTTAACGCTTTTCCGCCCCTCGTTGACACCTGATGTGAAAATATCCGATTCATCTCCCGGCGCTTTCGGATCAGGTCAGAATGCACATAGCGCTGCAAGGTGATGTTGGCGTTGGCGTGTCCCAACAATTCGCTGAGGGTCTTTACATCGCACCCCGCCTGCAGGCAGGTCGTTGCAAAGGTGTGGCGCAGTGCGTGCGGGCGCACTTGACGGACAGTCGCCTGCTTCAAATACGCTTTGATGCTTTTCCGATAGCAGCGGGGTTCGGTGGGCTTGGACTCGCTGCCGGACAGGAACCATGCAGCATTGCTGGCGCTTCCGCGCAGCTTTTTCAGCATCAGCGATAGCTGCTTTGGGATGGGAATTTCCCGGCGAGAAGTGCGGGTTTTGGGCATCTGGATGACCACCTTTGTATGACCGTTTCCACAGGAAATTCTGCAGACCGTCCGATTGATGTTCAGCGTGCCGAGTTTCAGGTCAAAATCGCCCCATTGCAGGCCGCAGATCTCACCAATTCGAAGCCCCAATTCCAGCCCCAGTAGTAAGCCGATTTTGCGAGGCGTGGGGTTCGCCTGTACATATTGATGAAGTCGCTGCTGTTCCGCCGGGGAGAGAGGCGCAGAAATTTTGTCGATGGCTTTTGGCAGCGCAACTTCCAGCTCCATTGGACGAATCAAACGTAAATGAGCGGCATATTTGCAGATACGTCGCAGCATCGAGAGGCATTCCCGAGCAGAGGAGTTTCCCAGTGGCTTGTGTGCCGCATCTGTGGGCGTGATGATTTGCTGCATGGCCTGTTCCAGAAAGCTTTCCTCAAGGGATGCAACGGGCACCTTGCTCAAAACCGGAAGAAGATATTTGTGCAGCGTGTACGAATAATGCGCATAGGTGGATTCTTTTATAGCGTTTTTCAGAGAGCACAGCCATACCTCGGACAGTACTTCAAAGGTCAGGTCGGTTTGATTCAGGTTATAGAACCCCGCCTCCGCTTTTCTCTGGATTAGTACCCGTTTGACCTCCGCATAGGCCGTTCCGTAAACGTAACCCCACTGGATCTTCCCCTCCGGTGTGCGCGCCTTGATGTACCTGCCTTCCCACCGACCGTCCTTACGCTTGCGAATGTTTTCTCCCCGTCGCGCCATCGCTGTTTCCTCCTGCTGTTTAGACCCTCATCTGACCCCTTATTTTCTCAATCTTCGTTTACAGCTGGAATTATTATACAGAACTAGGCATGATACAAAAACAATCCGGCCTTCGCGATGTTTTTTCAGGGTCAAATGTGATACATTTATGATGATTTCTATTGAATCCCAGATATAACCATGATAAAATAAGATGAGATTATAGACAACGATGTCAAAGGAACGGTATCCTCCATTTTCCATGTGAAGGATACTCCTTTATTGCGGAAAGGGGTGAACTAGGTGGCACTGCGTCTGTTCGAGCACAACGAGAAAGCATATCATGCGGCAGTCCGGATGATGGAGCAGTATGGCAAGGCCGCCATTGTTCATCCGACAGGCACCGGAAAGAGCTATATTGCGTTCAAGCTGATCGAGGACAACCCGGAGAAGGTCGTGATCTGGCTTTCTCCCAGTGAATATATCTTCAAGACACAGCTGGAGAGCCTGAAAAGGAACGACCCGGACTTTCCGCTGGCGAACGTCCATTTTTATACCTATGCGAAGCTGATGTGCTGTACCCAGGCGCAACTGGATGATATCGCAGCGCAGGAGCCCGCCTATATTATACTCGATGAATTCCACCGTGCCGGTGCGGAATGCTGGGGCGAAAGCACGGTGGCTTTGTTAAAGTTATGCCCGGAGGCAAAACTGCTGGGGCTGACGGCGACAAACATCCGCTATCTGGATAATAACCGCGATATGGCCGAAGAGCTTTTTGACAGCCGTGTTGCGAGCGACATGACCCTTGGCGAAGCAGTCGTCAGGGGGATTTTGCCTGCTCCGAACTATGTGACCACCGTCTATCAGTACCAGAAAGACTTGGCACGTTATCAGACAAGAGTGGATAATCTGCGTTCTGCTGGGATTCAGGACGTAAATCAAAAATATCTGGATGCCCTGCGCCGCGCCTTGGAACAAGCAGATGGATTAGACAAGGTTTTTGAACATCATATCACGAACAAGTCCGGAAAGTACATCGTGTTCTGCGCCAACAAGGAGCACATGGACGAAATGATCTCTCATGTGCCGGAATGGTTTGCAAAGGTGAATGCGGAAGTGGCGGTGTACGAAGCTTATTCCGATGACCCTGGTACAGACAAGGCTTTTGCAGACTTCAAGACGGATGAGAGCGACAAGCTGAAGTTGCTGTTCTGCATAGACATGCTCAACGAGGGCGTTCATGTAGAAGGCATTTCAGGTGTCATCCTGTTCCGGCCCACCATTTCACCCACCATCTACAAGCAGCAGATTGGCCGCGCTTTGACCGCTGGGGAAAATTCTACGCCGCTTATCCTCGATGTAGTCAACAACTTCGAGGGCCTATGCAGCATTGCGGGGTTACAGGGCGAGATTCAGGAGGCGGTCTACCGCCTGAATGCCAACGGTGAGGGCGACAAGATCATCACCGAACGGTTTAAGGTGGTTGAGCAGGTGCATGACTGCCGGGTGCTGTTTGAGCGGCTGCAAGCAAGCTTGTCCTCTGGTTGGGACCATTATTTTTCGGAAGCAAGCATTTACTATGCGGAGCATGGCGACCTGAATATTCCAAAGCGTTATACCACACCGGCGGGATTGAGCCTTGGCGAATGGCTGACGACCCAGCGCCGTGTTCGTGCGGGACAGATTCCGGGGAACCTGACCGAGCAACAGGTTGCACGGCTGGACAGTATCGGGATGGAGTGGGGCAACCGCAACGATGCCGCATGGGAGCACGGCCTGGAAGAAGCGCGAAAATTTCGGGAACAGTTTGGGAATTTGCAGGTCCCGGCGAAATACAAAACGAAAAATGACTATCCTCTGGGAAAGTGGATCAACAATGCGCGGAAACGCCGAAGCGATGGAAAGCTGACGGAAGAGCGCATCCGACAGTTGGATCAGATGGGAATGATATGGAGCGTATTTGATGCCAAATGGGAACAGGGATATGCACTTGCGGCAATCTATGCGCAGGAGTATGGAAATCTGGATGTTCCACGAGATTATAAAACAGCAGATGGAAAAACACTTGGTCGCTGGATTCAAAATCAAGAACTAGCCTATGAGCAGAAAAAGTTGTCTGCGGATCAGATCAAACGACTGGAAACCATAGGAATGCAGTGGGGCAGTCGCTATGACCGACAGTGGAATGAGGTTTATCAGGCAGCGAAACGGTACTTTGAGGCAAATGGAGACCTTGATGTCCCGGTGGCCTATGTTTCGCCGGAGGGCTATGCCCTTGGAAAATGGGTGCGGCGGCAGCAGTATGCATATCGGAATCCGGAGAAGAGCAATGCGATTTTATCACAAGAGCGCATTGAGTTGCTGGATGCCATCGGAATGCAGTGGGAGAAACCGGACCCGTGGCAGCACCGGTACGAGCTGGCGCAGGAGTATAAAAGATGCCATGGAAATCTGGAGATTCCAGCAAAATACAAGACTGCGGATGGCATTTGGCTGAGCCGATGGGTGTACAACCAGAAACGGCTGCTGCAAAGCGGGTCGAAAAAGTTGAGCGAAGAGCAAAAGAAAAAGCTAAAGGAGCTATTGGGGTATTATGTCAAAATTTCAGCATGATGTGATGTTGAAAATCGTAAAAATCATCGATTTGGTAATGATCACAATTCCGTTTGCACTTTGTTGGGAGCTGTATTATTCGTATCAGATCTATGCAAAGTTTGGTTGGAAGGGCAACTGGGCCATGATCGGTCTGTTTGCGGTGTTGTTCTTTCTGTTAGGTAAAGTCTACGATGCGTTCTGGATGTCTTTGCAACGCATTTCGGAGTTGATTTATGGGCAAGTGCTGGCGGCAATGGCGACAGACGGCATTCTGTATATCGTGATCTGCCTGATGTCCCGGCGGCTCTGCAATATTCTGCCGGGTATTGCGGCGATTGTCGGACAGGTCGTGATGGCTTCAATCTGGGCAAAATGCGCCCATCGCTGGTATTTCCGGACCTTCCCTCCTCAGCCCACCGCAGTGGTCTATGATGTCCGGCATGGTCTGGAAAAGCTCATCAATGAATATGGCCTCTCGAAAAAATACGATGTCAAGATGACATTGAACGTTGAGGAATGCCTGAACGACCTGAGTCTGCTGGATGGAATGCAGAGCGTGTTCATCAGCGGTGTCCACAGCCATGAGCGCAATATCATCCTAAAATACTGTGTGGGACAGGGCATCAATGTGTTTGTGATCCCTCGTGTGGGAGATGTGATTATGAGCGGTGCCCAGCCGATGCATATGTTCCATCTGCCCATGCTGCGTGTGGGTCGCTATATGGCAAGCCCGGAATTTCTGTTTGTGAAACGGGTAATGGACATTGTGATCTCACTGGCAGCATTGGTTATCCTGAGTCCGTTGTTTCTGATTACGGCTATTGCCGTCAAGTCCGATGGTGGCCCGGCTTTTTACAAGCAGGTTCGCCTTACCAAAGACGGCAAACCGTTCGAGATCCTGAAGTTCCGTTCTATGCGAGTGGATGCTGAAAAGGATGGTGTAGCACGCCTTTCCACCGGTGATAAAGATGACCGCATCACGAAGGTGGGCCACGTCATTCGTGCCTGCCGTCTGGACGAGCTGCCCCAGCTTCTCAATATCTTGAAGGGTGATTTGTCTATTGTAGGCCCTCGTCCGGAGCGCCCGGAGATCGCCGCCCAGTATTGTGAGGAGATGCCGGAGTTTGCGCTGCGCTTGCAGGCTAAGGCTGGTCTGACCGGTTATGCACAGGTGTACGGTAAGTACAACACCACCCCCTACGATAAGCTGCAGATGGATCTGATGTACATTGCGCATCCCAGCCTGATCGAGGATTTGAAAATCATGCTGGCGACCGTGAAGATCCTGTTTATGCCGGAAAGCACGGAAGGTGTAGCAGAAGGTGCGACCACGGCGATGGGGCAGGAAGAGTGTGAGGAGACTGGAGAATGAAAGTTGCGGTAGTATCGATTGGTAGTTTTGATACACAATACTCGGACTATCATATCATGCGTGATATTGTCCTCGGCCTTCTGGAGCGAGGACATGAGGTGAATTTAATTCAGAAGCAGTATTTGGATACGCCACAGTATCCGCAGCAATTTGAGAAGTACTTAAAAGGTCAGCTTCAAGTACAAAATATTCGTTTTGAAAAGAAGGCAAAGGCTGATTTAAAGGCTCGTTATTTGGCAGATCTATCCTATTATAAACAAGCTTGTACACTAATGAAAAAAGACAAGCCGAATAAGATCTTTCTTCAGTCCAATAATACTGCATTTTTTACAGTGTTCTACGTAAAGCACATTTTAAGATGCCCGATTCTCTATAACGAACAGGATATCTTCCCGGAGAATGCTTTTTTTGCGGGCATTCTTTCTGAGAGCAGTCCGGTCTACAAAGTGGCTCATGCGCTGCAAAAATACGCCTACAAAAATGCAACGGCACTTAGTACGATTTCCGATGATATGAAATATACTATCGTTACTCGGTACGGCATCCCGGAGGATAAGGTGCAGGTGATTTACAACTGGGGGCATGAGGAATTGAAAGCCCACAGTGATGAGGAAAATGTTTTCCTGAAAAGGTATCCGAAGAAGCCGGGTGAGTTCCGTGTGGTGTATGCTGGCAATCTAGGCAAGATGCAAAATGTGGAACTTATATTGGAGACCGCTGCTTTGATGAAAGATGATAGGGATGTCAGCTTTTATATTGTCGGTGGCGGTGTGAACGAGGAACGACTTAAGACGTTTGCCAAAGAAAAAGAATTGAGCAATGTGACGTTCGTTGAAATGCAGCCACCTGAAGAAGTAGCAGATCTGTACGCTGCTGCAGATGTTAATGTGATCCCTCTTCAAAAAGGTCTTATCTATGCGGCACTTCCAAGTAAAACAGCTGATTGTTTGATTGCTGGAAAGCCAATTGTAACTTGTGTTGATGATGCGTCGGAGTTTGCTAAGCTGGTTGGAAGGTACGGAATAGAGAACGCAGGAACAAACCAGCCAGAAAATGTAAAACATGTTATTCTGCAACTAAGGAATGACAGCCAAACGTGCGAGGATGCGAAACTGTGGAGTGACTATTTTACAAGAAATAAGAGCATTGCGGCACACTGTGATGCGGTAGAACAAATGGTGTAATGTATGAAAGTCCTTTTTATTAATTCTGTTTGCGGCATTGGCAGTACAGGCCGTATTTGCACAGACCTTGCTCAGCAACTGGAAGCCGAAGGCAACGAGGTCAAAATCGCCTATGGCCGCAAAGGCACGGTACCAAAACGGTTCCAGAAATACGCCATTCGTATTGGCACAGATTTTGACTGCAAGATGCATGCGATCCAAACGCGGCTGTTCGATACCCATGGCTTTGGTTCCAAGCGTGCGACCAAAGAATTTTTGAAGTGGGCTGAGGAATATAAACCAGACCTGCTGTGGTTGCACAATTTGCACGGCTACTACATCAATGTGGAGATGCTGTTTGATTGGATCAAAAAGCATCCAGAAATGCAGGTGAAATGGACGCTGCACGACTGCTGGGCATTTACTGGTCATTGCTCGCACTTTACCATGGTAAAGTGCGAGCAATGGAAGAGTCATTGTTCGTACTGCTCTCAGCTTCGCCGCTACCCGGCTTGCTTCGCAATGAGTTCTGTCAGTAAGAATTTCGAACGCAAGCGCAAGGCTTTTACCGGGGTAAAAAACATGACCCTCATCACCCCTAGCAAGTGGCTTGCTGATTTGACACGCCAGAGTTTTCTGAAAGAGTATCCGGTCGAGGTGCATTACAACACCATTGATACCAGCATATTCAAGCCGACCCCCAGCGACTTCCGGGAACGGTATGGACTGAAGGACAAGTTTATCGTGCTGGGTGTGGCCAATGTCTGGGAGGATCGCAAGGGACTATTTGACTTTTACAAGTTGGCGCAGATGCTGGATGACCGGTACGCTATTGTTCTGGTAGGATTGAGCGAAAAACAGATTAAAGATCTACCGAAAAATATCAAGGGTATCCAGCGCACCAATAGCCTGCAGGAATTGGCTGCGATTTATACAGCGGCGGATGTTCTGGTGAACTCTAGTGTAGAGGAAACCTTTGGAATGACCCCGGTGGAAGCACAGGCGTGTGGAACACCCTCTATTGTGTACGAAGATACAGCGTGTGAAGAAGTTGCGCTGCAGAATGGGAACACCGTTGTGCCGCAGGATGTGAACGCACTGTATGAAGCAATAACAGGTTATAAATTTAATGGGGGGAGGGTAACAAATAATACGTGTCGATGCACGATTATTTGCATTCCTCGCACGAATAGTCCACAGGAACTAGCTGCAATTTATACGGCGGCAGATGTATTTGCAAATCCAACGTATGAAGATAATTACCCGACTGTCAACTTGGAAGCACAGGCATGTGGGACAAGGGTGGTTACTTATGACACAGGTGGAAGCAGAGAAACTATAAAGGTAGGAATAAAGTAACACGCTAGGTTCATAAGGCCTAAGTTGTAATTTGTTTGCAAAAGGGAACTAAAATGAGCTTATATCTCGTCATATGGATAGTGATTTGTTTTTTTGGAATAAAAGATTTTTTATTCCGAGCAACTTATAAAGTAAAGAATCGAGAATTTAAATTATTACTAATAATCCTCTTAGTAATGTTAACTTTGCGCTTTGGCCAAGGAACAGATTATTTTGCATATCGCTATATTTACAATCGTTTGTCACCAGATGGATTTGACTTTTCAATATATTCAACAGTTCATGGAGAAATTGGATATTTAATTTTATGTAATCTCTTTCGATACGCTAAATTGCCATACGAATTTTTTATTGCATGCACAGCAGTATTCCAGATGCTCTGTTTTGCTCGATTTTGTAAATATTTCAAGATTGATACTCCATTTGTTTTAGTCCTTGCGTATCCGACACTCTACATGACCTATTTCACATCCGCCATACGACAGGGGATAGTTGCTGCAGTTTACTTGGGGATTTTGATACCGATGCTTCTTGAGAAAAAATACAAGAGCTATGTTTTCGTAACTGTATTGTGCTCCTTAATTCATAGTGCATCCATTGTTTTTATATTTCCTATGGTTTTAAAAAAAATCGGAAAAATAAAAGTTGCCCAATATGGATGCGTTGTATCATGGATTATAGGATTTGCAATGACACTGCCAGCAGTTAGAGAGCTTGTTATGTCTGTTGGAATAAGCGGAATCAATTATTATATGAAGACAGGACTCAGTATCTCCATTGTGTCGGTTTTTGAACGTCTATTCTTTTTGTGGGTAGTGTCATATTTTTACTTTATCATAAATAAAGCGAAGAAAATTACAGAAAAATATCAAACCTTATATCTGATTTATCTTACTTCAATGTCAATATACGGTGTGTTTCTTGGATATAGTAATATCGCATCACGCATGAGTGGTGTGATGCGTTTTGTTGAGCTGTTTCTTCTAATCTATGCGATTCGTACAATGAAATTCAGGAATAGATTGATCATAGCTGGTTTCTTTGTGTTATTAGAATCATTGATGCTTGTAAAAAACATTAATTCCTATATTGTACAGGGCGATTATGATGATGCAGTGACGATAGCTACATATAGTTATGTGTCTATTTTTAATGAAAATAGAATATATAAAATTAGGCATATTGAAAGTAAATATCTTGCCGAGTAAAAAGGGGTAACCGCTTAAAAATAAGATGTCGCGAGATAATAATAGAGTGCATTTTCTATTCCTGTTTTTCTTCAGATTTCGGTGATTTAGTGGTTTGTTATATTATGAGTTATGTGTACCGGGTGGATAAATAAGGAGAAAAATATGAAATCTAAAAAAGTATTCCTAGTTCTGGAACGAAAAGCTTTAAAGATGCTATCGTATGTAAACGATGAATTATATAAGGAGCTATATCCAAGATATTTGAGAAAAATTGGAATAAACATTCCGGAGGATTATCGAGAAGGAAAAAGCGGTTATATTGATCCAAGTGCATATTTTGACGGAAGTGATTACCGCTTGATTTCAATCGGAAAAAATACCACAATTTCTCGCGACATGGTTGTTCTTACGCACGATTTCTCGATTGTGAAAGGCTTGCAAGCAATTGGACAAGAAGCAACCGATCATTTTCTGAAACCTGTGAAAATTGCTTTATAGGTGCAAGATTTTTGATTTTACCCGGAACAGAAATAGGAGACAATACTATTTGCGGGGGTGGGGCAGTGTTGCACGGTAAAATACCATCAAACAGTATTGTAGCCGGAAATCCAGCAAAAAGCATTTGTTCCATTGAAGAATGGACAAGAAAATACATAGAAAAACAGGATTACATCTTATAATGAAACAAAAAAACGTACTTAAAAATATTATTATGCTCTACGGTATGTCAATTGCCAAAATCGTATTTCCACTTTTGACATTGCCGTATCTGACCCGTGTACTTTCCGTAGAAAGCTACGGCGTGGTTTCGTATGTAAAAGCCGTAATGCAGTATATGCAGTTGGGTGTAGACTTTGGTTTTATGCTGTCTGGAACGCGCGACATTGTAAAAGCAAAAAACGACCACGAAAAATTGGAAAAAGAAGTGGGCGACGTTCTCCTTGCCCGTATCTTATTGGCTGCGGCAGCGTTTGTTGTCCTGCTGGGAATGATTGCGGTAATTCCACTACTTCGCGCCAACATTGGGTATACGCTACTGGCATTTGTGACTGTATTTTTATCGGTATTCCTGTTCGATTATTTCTTTAGAGGCATCGAAAAAATGCAGGTCATCACACTGCGCTTTGTCGCTATGCGCGGCATCGCAACTGCATTGACTTTTGTTTTTGTCCACTCGGATAAGGATATTTTGTTTGTTCCTCTGTTGGATACAATCGGCTCTCTGGTAGCAGTTATCCTTGTATTGATCGAGCTGAAAAAAGAAAAGATTTCCATCCGTTTTTCTGGCATAAAAGCTGCTTGGAAAAAGCTGAAAGATTCGTTTGTTTATTTTGCATCGAATATGGCAACGACCGCATTTGGCGCGTTGAATACGCTGCTGATTGGCGCATTTCTTCCGGCAACGGAAGTCGCGTATTGGAGTGTCTGCATGCAGCTAATTGGTGCAGTGCAGACGATGTACACTCCTATCACAGAGGGTGTGTATCCAGAGATGATCAAAACAAAAAGCTGGAAGTTCATCAAGCGGCTTCTGATGATTTTTATGCCTATTGTTTTGGCTGGTAGTGTGTTCTCGGTTGCAGTCGCACCGTATGTATTGCTGATTGTTGGTGGTGAACAATATGTTGCAGCGACGTCCCTGTTCCGTGCGTTGGTTCCAGTGCTGATTTTCAGTTTTCCGGGAATCGTGCTGGGCTGGCCGACATTGGGCGCGCTGGACAAGGCCGCGCAGGTAACAAAAACAACAATTCTGGCCGCCGTTGTTCAGGTAGTAAGCCTGCTTTTATTGATTGCGACTGGGCATTTTACTGTAATGTGGATCGCGATATTCCGCTGTGTAACGGAGTTTGTGCTTATGACATGCCGCGGATGGTATTGTTGGAAATATCGAAAAGAGTTTTGCTGAATATGTATCTGAAAAAGACGGCTTATGAAAGACGTATGGCAGTCAATAGGAACTACAATTGCAGCTGTTAGTTATAAGAGTACTTATCCCCAATATAAAAGAATCTCTGTCAAAAATGTTAAAGAGGAAACGAGAAAAATGAAAAGGCTTAATAAAGAAGAAGTAAAAAACTACCAACTTGGCATTTTAGATACCGTCACAGAATTTTGCGAGAAAAACCAAATCCAATACTGGCTGGATTGTGGGACATTGCTTGGTTCAATTCGTCATAAAGGCTATATTCCATGGGATGATGATATTGACGTCGGGATGTTACGCCCGGATTTTGATAGATTTATGCACAAATTTAATCAAGAAAACAATCGCTACAAATTTACTTGTAATGAACTAGATAAAGCATGTGTTTATCCTTATGGAAAGGTGATGGACACTGAAACAATTTTGTATGAGCCGGATGAAGACGGCATTGTAAGTTGCATCAATATTGATATTTTTGTTTATGATAACGCTCCTGATAGCATATCAGAATGTAAAAAAATGTATGACCGTAGCGATTGGTATTCCATGCTGAATGCTCTTCAAAATAGGATGATTGGAACGCATGGTGTGATGAAGGATATTGTGAAAGCTGTTGGATTTGTGGCGTTGCATCTTTATCCAAAGGGATATTTTGCACAAAAAATAGTTTCCAATTCAAAGAAATATGCGGATATGCCTACTAAGTCAGTCGGAAATTTCACTTCTGTTCCCAGAATTGTTTGTGAAAAGGATGTTTTTTCTTCATTCATAAAGGTTCCTTTTGAGGGAAGAGAGTACAATGCACCTGTTGGATATGATAAATGGCTAAACGCATTTTACGGCGATTATATGCAACTTCCTCCCGAAGAGAAAAGAGTATCCCATCATATGTATAAAGCATACCAGAAGTAAAAGGGTAGTGAGCGTGAGGAAATGTCGAGTTCCATAATTACGCGTAAAGAGGTTTTACTGGAATCTTCAAAACGAATCGGAAAATTTGATGAAATGCGGCAGTTAACAGAAGCAACTATGCGAGGTGAAATTCCATTTCGGACGAGCTTTTTATGCACTTTTGAGAGAGTGTATTGAGGTGGTGAAACAGGACGAGCATTTGTCCGAAATCGAGAGGTCGTTCCAACAACTTGCGCGCGCAAATAAGTGCCCGGTGATTTGGGAATGTACAGAATACCTGTTTATATGAAAGGTATAAGAATGATATTGATGCAACGGTATACGATCCGTTATTGTTTATATTGAAAAATGAAAGAAGAAAATGATGATGAGTAAAATTCTTACATTTGGAGTATATGACTACTTCCATTTGGGACATCTGCGACTGTTCAAACAGTGCAAAAATTATGGAGATTATTTAATTGTGGCCGTTCAAGACGGAGATTATATTAAGAAGTATAAACCGGATGCTAAGGTCTTATATACGACCGCAGAACGGGTGGAAATGCTTGAATCATTGCGGATCGTTGACAAAGTGGTGGTGTATGAATCTGTTGATCCTGATTTTTTAGGGACAATTGATTTTGATATTCTTGCGCTTGGTGAAGATCACCGTGGTGGACGTTTTGACGCGGTAGAGCAGTGGTGTGAAGAGCACAACAAAAGAGTTGTTCGTTTAAAGAGAACAGAGGGAATTTGTTCTTCTGATATAAAGAAATCGCTTGAAGCAAAGTAAGAGAGGAAAATTAAAATGTCTGCATTTGATAACGCAACCCTTATGATTACTGGTGGTACTGGTTCTTTTGGTTCTACCGTTCTGAAGCACTTCCTGGATTCTGACCTGAAAGAGATTCGTATCTTCTCCCGTGACGAAAAAAAGCAGGATGATATGCGCCACGAGCTTCAAGCCAAGCACCCGGAGACTGCTGGCAAGGTCAAGTTCTACATCGGCGATGTCCGCAACCCCCAGTCCATCCGTGATGCCATGCCCGGTGTTGACTACATCTTCCACGCTGCTGCTCTGAAGCAGGTTCCTTCCTGCGAGTTCTTCCCCATGCAGGCCGTTCAGACCAACATCATCGGTACCGACAATGTTTTGCACGCCGCTATTGATGCCGGTGTCAAGCGTGTTGTCTGCCTGTCCACCGACAAGGCAGCTTACCCCATCAATGCCATGGGTATCTCCAAAGCCATGATGGAGCACGTCATCTACGCAAACGCCCGTGTGGCTGCCGAGCGGGGCGGCACGACCATCTGCTGCACCCGTTACGGCAACGTGATGTGCAGCCGTGGCTCTGTCATTCCGTTGTTCATTGACCAGATCAAGGCTGGCAATCCCATCACCATTACCGACCCCAATATGACCCGCTTTCTGATGAACCTGGACGAGGCTGTGGATCTGGTCTTGTTCGCTTTCCAACATGCAAATCCCGGTGATTTGTTCATCCAGAAGTCTGATGCTTCCACCATCGGCGATTTGGCAAAGGCCGTCCAGCAGCTGTTCGGTGATACCGGTACGAACATCATTGGTACCCGTCACGGCGAGAAGCTGTTCGAGACCCTGATGACTCGTGAGGAGCGTCTGCGCAGCCAGGACATGGGTCATTACTTCCGTGTTGCTGCGGATAATCGCGACCTGAACTATGATAAGTTCGTGGTCAAGGGTGAAGTACATACCATGGCAGATGAATCTTACACCAGCCACAACACCGAGCGTCTGGATGTGGAAGGCACAGTCAAGAAGATTCTCACCACCGAGTATGTTCAGAATGCACTGAAGGACACCCCGAATGTCTAAAGAAAAGTTGCTGCTGGTTGGAGCCGGTGGCTTTGGCCGCATGGTGGCTGAACAAGCGATGATGGAATATGACTGTGCCTTTGTAGACGATGGGCAACCTGTGGGCACTGACATCTGTGGCATTCCGGTGGTTGGCAGCCTTGCTGATTTGCCGGAGCTGCGGAAGGAGTACGGCTTGCTGGTGGTGGGTATCGGCAACAATCGGTTCCGGGCACAGGTGTATGAGAAGGCGAAAGCCCTTGGCTTTGCTTTTCCCAATATCGTTGCGCCCAGCGCCTACATCAGTCCATACGCAAAGCTGGGCTATGGCTGCGTGCTGCTGCAAAACGCTTGCATCCAGAATGGTGCGTCCGTTGGCAACGGTGTTCTGCTGAATGCCGGAACGGAAGTCCACTGTGATGCAGCGGTAGGGGACTACGCCCTGATTTACACCAACAGCGTCATTCGCACTGGTACGACTGTGGGCAACTTTACCCGCATTGGCAGCAACTGCACCATCTGCAATAATGCAACTGTGCCGGATGGCGCAGATATTCCGGACTGCACCGCAGTACACTAAGAGGTGAGAGAATGAACATTCTAGTCACAGGTGCCAAGGGCATGGTGGGAACCGCCCTGTGTAACAACCTGAAAAACATCCGAGATGGAAAAAATAAGACCCGCCCGGCATTGCATATTGAAGAAATCTACGAATATGATTTGGACTCTACCCCGGCGGAGCTGGATGAGTACTGCCGGAAAGCGGACGTTGTATTCAATCTGGCAGGCGTGAATCGTCCGGAGAACCCGGAAGACTTCATGAAGGGCAACTTTGGCTTTGCATCTGATCTGCTGAACTGCCTGAAAAAGCACAACAACAAGGCAACCATCATGCTGTCTTCTTCCATTCAAGCCACGCTGGCTGGTCGCTTCGGCAACAGCGAGTACGGCCGCAGCAAGAAGGCTGGCGAGGAGCTGTTCTTCCAGTATGCTCAGGAGACTGGGGCTAAGGTTGCGGTTTACCGTTTCGTGAACCTGATGGGACACAGCCGCCCCAAGTACAACAGTGCCGTCAGTACCTTCTGCTGGGCAGTCGCCAATGACGAGCCCTTCACTGTCAACGACCGCAGTACCGAGTTGGAATTGCTGTATATCGACGATTTGGTAGAGGGAATGTTTGACCTGCTGGAAGGCAAGGAGCAGCACTGTGAATTTGACGGTGTGGAGACTGTTCTGCAAGCAGATGGTCGTTACTGCTGCGTCCCTGTGACACACAAGGTAACACTGGGCGAGATCGTAGATCTGCTGCAGGAGTTCAAAGCGCAGCCGAGTACGCTTATGATGCCCAAGATGCCAGACGGTTCCTTTGCTAAGAAGTTGTATTCCCTGTACCTGACCTATCTGCCGACGGACAAGTTCAAGTATGCCCTGAAGATGAACGTGGACAACCGTGGTTCTTTCACGGAATTGGTTCATACCGCTGACTGTGGGCAGGTGAGCATCAACATCAGCCGTCCCGGAATCACCAAGGGGCAGCACTGGCACAACTCCAAGTGGGAGCTGTTCATTGTGGTGGCAGGTCACGGACTGATTCAGGAGCGAAACATCAACACTGGAGAAACGGTGGAGTTTGAAGTTTCCGGGGACAAAATTGAGGCTGTCCACATGATTCCCGGTTGGACGCACAACATTATCAACCTGTCGGAAACGGAGAATCTGGTGACGGTGATGACCTGCAACGAGATCTTCAACCCGAATCACCCAGACACCTTCTTTGAGCCGGTGTAAATGAAGCTATTGGTTGGCAATAGGAGATTTTTATGGAACACAATTTTACATGGAAAAACGACGGCCGCACCAAGGTCATGATTGGTTGCGGTACCCGTCCGGAGATTATCCGACTGGCTGCGGTTATCAAGCGTTGCCGGGAATACTTTGACTGCTGCGTGGTCTACTACAATCAGAACTGGGACAGAAACCTTTCCACCGTGTTCTGGGAGGATTTCGAACTGAAGAACACCTTTGGGGAATATGGCCCGGACATTCTTGTGCCTGTGGTTGGCGAGAATCTGGGTGTGACCTGCGGTAACATTCTGGGGCGTAGCTATGAGCTGCTCAGCGAATTGCAGCCGGAGGGCTATCTGGTGTTGGGCGATACCAACTCCTGCCTGTCCGCCATCTCTGCGAAGCGGCTACACATTCCTCTGTTTCACATGGAGGCCGGCAACCGCTGCAAGGATGAGTGCCTGCCCGAGGAGACTAATCGCCGCATCGTGGATGTGATTTCTGACGTGAATATGTGCTATTCCGAGTTCGCCCGGAAGTACCTGGCAGATACCGGCCTGCCTAAGGAGCGTACCTACCAGACAGGTTCTCCCATGGCAGAGGTGCTTCGCATGAATCTGGAGAAGATTCAGAAAAGCGATGTGCTGGAGCGTCTGGGACTGGAGAAGGATAAGTACATTCTGCTGTCCGCCCACCGGGAGGAAAACATCGACTCTGAAAAGAACTTTCTGAGTCTGTTCACCGCCATCAATGCGCTGGCAGAGAAGTATGATATGCCCATCCTGTACTCCTGCCATCCCAGAAGCAAGCACCGTCTGGAAAAGAGCGGCTTCAAACTGGATCCTCGTGTCCGGGTCAATGAGCCGCTGGGCTTCAACGACTACAACAAGCTGCAAATGAACGCTTTGGCAATCGTCTCCGACTCCGGCACTCTGCCCGAGGAGAGCAGCTTCTATCTGTCCATTGGTCATCCCATCGCCGCCGTGTGCATCCGTACCAGTACGGAACGCCCGGAGGCGCTGGAAGCCGGTGACTTCATTTTGGCTGGTATTACCACTCGGGAACTTCTCAACGCCACCGATATGGCCATTGAGATGAAGCAGAAGGGTGTTCTGGGCAAACCCTGCCCCGATTATGTGGACGAGACCGTGTCCATGAAGGTGGTTCGCATCATTCAGGGGTATGTGAATGTAGTCAATAAGATGGTGTGGAGGAAGTACTGATTACTAGGTTTCACGGAGAAGAAATTTGTGCTTCTGATAGTCGTCTGTTTTAGATTGAAATTAAAAGGGAGAGAAGGAAATCATAATGCAGGCACTCATTTTAGCGGATCGAGAGATAATAGGACTGACTGGATTGGGAAATAGCAATGAACCATGGATGGTTGAAATCGATGGAGTTCCAATAATAGAAAGAATGTTGACTCAGCTAGATAATAGTATTGTTTCAAGAATAATTCTCATTACTAGGGATAATAAAGAAAGTCTAATTGAATTCACCGAGAGATTAAACTTAAAGACTGAACTTGTGTTTTTAGAAAATAAGTTTTACAAAGAGTCAAAGAGTATTTACTCGATATTCTTGGGAAGAGAATATTTGTCAATGGACGATACGGTTATTCTAAATTCTCAGCTTGTGCTGGAAGATAATCTTCTCGAATCTATACTTGAAACGGATGGTGAATGTGTTGTATCAGTAGATATTTATAAAAATTGGATGACAGGAAAACCAGTATTTGTTGACGGAAATGCTCGTGTTTTGTCAGTTGGACAAGAACCTCAAATGGCTTCGACTCTTCAGTTAAATTCGTATCGGATGGTTGGGATTTGCAAATTTGATATGAATTTTACAAAAAAATATTTTGTTCCGGTATTGGAAACCATAATTGATGTGCAAGGAGATAGTCTAGAATATTCTGAACCGTTGAATGTAATTGCAATGTCAAATGACACGAGGATTAAGGCCTTGCGTGTGAGCAATGCTGTATGGCGTGAAATCAATAATACGGAGGACATAAATCAGGCTACAATTCTTTTTTCAAAAGATAAAAAAAGTGTTGCTGATAAAATGCTGGGAAGTTGGGGCGGATATTGGAGATATCCTGATTATCTGGATTATTTTTATCTTGTGACACCATATTATCCGCCACGTGAACTAGTTGAGGAGCTGCAGAATAATTTTAAAGTTTTGCTTGAACAATATCCGTCAGGAATGAGAGTGAATGCGGAACTGGCGGCGAGCGCATTTGGGGTTTCTCCAGAAAGTATTATTGTGGGAAACGGTGCGGCAGAGTTAATTAAGTCAATGATGGGATTTATAAAAGGGAAAACTGGATTCGTTCGACCTACATTTGATGAATATCCCAACAGATATACTGAGATTGAAACGGTTAATTATCTGGTAGAATCAGAAGATTTTTCCTATAGTGCGAGTGATCTTATAGAATACTTTGATAAAACTACTATTTCTAATCTTGTATTGGTTAATCCGGATAATCCATCAGGTAACTATATTCCTAAGAACGATATGCTGAGGATGATATCGTGGGCAAGAGATAAGGGTATTAAGATAATTATTGATGAATCATTTGTTGATTTTTCTGATGAGATAAACTCATCTTTGATTGATCAAGAAATTTTAAATCAATATCCAAATCTATACGTGATTAAGAGTATTTCTAAATCGTATGGTGTGCCGGGACTGAGACTTGGTGTCTTGGCAAGCGGAGATAAAAGATTGATTTCAAGAATGAAAGTGGATGTATCAATCTGGAATATAAATTCGTTTGCTGAATTCTATATGCAGATTTGCGGTAAGTATCGTGATTCATATATAAAGTCGCTAGATAAATTCAGAAAAGAAAGGACTAGATTTATATCAAAACTTCAAAACCTAAGATATATACGTGTGATACCATCTCAAGCAAACTATCTTATGGTAGAATTGCTTGACGGTTTGGATGCAGAAGAATTAAAACAGAGAATGCTACTTGAAAAGAAAGTCTTTATTAAGACTCTAAGTAAGAAAATCAAAGGGAAAAAACAATATTTAAGAATTGCCATCAGAAATGAAGCGGATAATGATATGTTTATCCAAAAATTGGCAGAGACATTGAATGCAATGCTGAGTTCTGAGAATAGGATTGAAAAAGATGTCTGAGTATATATTTTTATTTGATTTGGATTCGACAATTACATGCAAAGAAATTTTACCTACTATTGCAGAAAAGGTGAATAGACAAAAAGAAATGCGAGAACTTACGGAAGCGACCATGAATGGAGAGATTCCATTTAAGAGTAGTTTCCTAAAAAGGGTGGAAATATTAAGCGTTATGAATGTATCAGAAACGCGAGCGATGGTAGCTGAGATACCCTTAAATGAGAATATCGCACAGTTTATAAGGGAAAATCGTGATAGGTGCTACGTTGTAACTGGAAATCTAGATATTTGGATCAATGATTTGATGCGCAAACTCGGCCTCAATGATCATGTGTATTGCTCTAGAGCAAACTATAAAAACGATAAAATCACGCAAATAGTCAGTGTTATTGATAAGGAATTGACCGCAAAACAGTTTGTTCAGCCGCTTGTTGTTATTGGTGATGGAGATAATGATTCTGGTATGGCACAAGTTGCTAATATTTCAGTTGGTTTTGGTGGTATTAGGGATATTGCGCCATCGCTGATTCAAAATATTGATTATGCATTTTACGATGATAATAGATGCGCGGATTTTCTCAGGACGCTTCTATAAAAAGATTAGAAGGAAACATGATTATGGGACACGATGATATTAGCGTTGTAATCTGTTGTGCAGGAATGGGCACTAGACTTGGTATTGGGACAACAAAGGCATTGGTGAAAATAGCTGGTAAGTCTATTATACAGCGTCAGCTGGAAATGCTCGATGAGTATGATGATATTCGCGTTGCCGTTGGTTATCAAGCAGAAAAGGTTATCAAGGAGGTAAAGCATATCCGTAAGGATGTAATGTTTGCTTTTAATAATGATTATCGTAAGACAGGCTCAGGGGTGAGCTTATCTAAGACATTGATTGGAGCGCGAAAATACGTCGTAATTATGGATGGCGATTTACTTATTAATAGGGACGATTTCAATCGATTTATGAGTGAGCCACAGGAATGTATAAGTGTATGTGAATCACACTCAAGTGAACCAATTTACTTGGCTGTTTCAAATAATGAAGTAAACGAATTCTTACGTAGCCCAAGTAAGTATGAATGGGGGTGCCTTTCCAAAGTTTTATCGAGCCGGTTGATTGCAGGGGCACAAGGAATTGATGAGATGCTGCAACCACTTCTTCCTCTAAAGGCAGTTCCGATGCGCATAAGAGATCTGGATACGCAGGACGATTATGAGCGTATGATTCAGTGGTATAATACGGGCATGATGGACTGATTGAGGAAAAGAATATGACTGAAATATTGACGGTTAGCGTTTTTGACTATCTCATGTATGGTATTTAACTGACGAATGAGTGGAGATGCTTCTGCATTGCGGATTCTTGACGCAGTAAAGACATATGATGTTTCAAATGTTGGATATGCTAAGGTGTGCAACGCTGACCTGCTGCTGGCGACTGACCCTGACTGTGACCGTGTGGGCATCGCCGTCAAGAATAAGGCAGGGGAGTACGAACTGCTGACCGGCAACCAGACCGGTATGCTGCTGTTGGATTATATTTGCAGCCAGCGCGTCAAATATGGTAAGATGCCCGCTGACCCGGTCATGGTCAAGACAATCGTCACCATGGATATGGGCGAGCAGATTGCAAGTCATTATGGACTGCGTACCATTAATGTGCTGACCGGCTTCAAGTTCATCGGTGAGCAGATCGGCAAGCTGGAAAAGCAGGGCAAGGCAGATAGCTATGTGTTCGGTTTTGAGGAAAGCTACGGCTATCTGACCGGTTCCTACGTCCGCGATAAGGATGGTGTGGACGGCGCGTACATGATTTGCGAGATGTTCAGCTACTATGCAACCAAGGGCATCAGCCTGTTAGACAAGCTGGACGAGTTGTACAAGACCTACGGCTACTGCCTGAACACGCTGCACAGCTATGAGTTCGATGGCAGCGCCGGTTTTGCCAAGATGCAGAGCATTATGCAGGCATTCCGGGGTGATATTAAGGAGTTCGGCGGCAAGAAAGTCATCAAGCTGCTGGACTACGCGCCGGGTCTGGACGGTCTGCCCAAGTCCGACGTGCTGAAGTTCTTGTTGGAAGATAACTGCTCCATAGTGGTGCGCCCCTCCGGTACCGAACCGAAGCTGAAGACCTATATCTCTGTCAGCGCAGAGAATAAGGAAATTGCTGAAAAGGTCGAATGTGAGATTGTGAAAGACGCTGAGAAGCGGTTTGATTGAGTCGGAAAAGGAAAAATATCCCGATGACATATGATGTTCTTACGCAGCAAAACGCAAGAAAAACACTGCAAAGGTTAACAGGAATTGAATGGTCAACGTGGCAATACCTAAACAGAAATTACAATAAGGAGCAATTTTTAAGCGATGAGGATTATGTAAAAAGGATTCTGGACAAAGAAGACTGCTTTTTGCCAGCATTTAGAGAACTTGAGTTCACATTTGGACATATTACAACAAGTTCAACTGCCTGTGAATCTATTAGAAATGGTGGATTAATGAAGCTTGCGTGTACCAATAAGGTAACGGAGCTTGGATTGTTTCTTTCCAATCATGATGTTGATATTAATATTGAACAACATACTTTGAAATATAACGGAAGAACATATGACATCAGTTTTGGCGATTGTCCACCAGTACATAACAGAGAAGAGTATGCTGCATGGCGTGTTGGACGAAAGTTGTATTACGATTATTGCATCTGTGGATTTCTTTCTTATAGTAAGCAGCCATATGGAGGCTATATTCATAAAAGACCGGAAATCCTGAAGGACATGGATGAGCTACTGAATACAGATCTGGCAGCGGAGTGGGTGACTACACATACACCCTATGAAATTGTGGTAAGGGTCAGCGCAGACAAAATTGTATATGATGGAAGAAATAGTGATTCTGAACAGGAAAAAGTGATGAATTATTTAATGAAGGCATACTGGTGTTCGTTTTCTGACATGGAGAACGTTATTTTGTTAAAAAATGATGTTGAAATCCAGATATGTGATATTCTTAACATTCGCCCGTTTGATATGTGGAGATAATAAGTGATCCAAACATCCGAAGACTTTTAGAAATCACCGCAACTGATCTGCCAAAACATTATGCGATTTTCGCTATGATTTATAAAAGCACAGATGCGTTTGCTTCAACAACAAAACAACTGACATCAAAAGATTGGCTTCAAATTGAAAATTATTTTTATCGCATCGGAATTAATATTCTGTGGGTAAAAGATTACAGCGCAATTCCTGCATGGTTGCACAATTTGAATCGATCTATTGTTTAAATTAAAGATATATTTTTCTTCTACAAACTGCACCTCTTGCGAACATAAAAGACGAGTGTTATACTGAAGCCATCAAAAAACATTGGAGGTGCCCCCTATGCCCCGTCCCAAAGGAAGCAAGAACAAGCCCAAGACCGTAAAAACAACCATTGACTTTGCTGCACAGCTCTCTGAAAAGCAGTCCGCAAAGGATACCACCGCCGCCGAGATCGCATCGATCACTGCCAATATCGATGCATTGAAAGCAGACCTGAAAACCAAGAAGGCCTCGCTCAACAAACTGGACAAAGAACTGGTGAAGCTGGAGAGTAAGAAAAAGGATGCTGAAACCAAAGCAGCGGAATCCGCAAAGAAAGCCGAAGCTGAAGCTGTGCTGAAAAAGCTGCTGGCAAGCGGCATGAGCGCAGATGAAATCCTCGCAAAGCTGAAATAAATATTTTAGAGCCGTGTGGATCAGTCGGAGCGTAGAGTTATAGCTCTGGCAGTTCACACGGTTTTCTTATATAAATGGTAATTGATGTGACTTGGAATGAATAGAATTGTTCTATATCAAACATAAACGGCTACATTTCCCACACCATGGCCCCAAATCACGTCCGGAGAAATTTCAGTTAATCAGCAGGAATATGTTGGCAATCTAGCTGTCATATAGCTTCTAAAGAGAGTGCTTGGGAGAGCTGCTGCCCCGGCGGAAGCCCTAGGCCTCAGGCGCTCGAACCGTGGAATACCGTAAGAATATACGCTGAAATCTGAAAAATGCAGGCCAGAAGCGAAACGGATTGAATTCTTGCAAATGACGCTGAAACGTGATATAATCGTAGTATGAACAAACCGGTTTTGGTACGACAACGGTATGTTCTGGTACTGTAACTGTTGTTACAAAACTGTGAAGAACTACTTGGAAAAGTGCAAAAATTCAGCGTAGCTGCGACGACACCTATCAGGTTCAGGTCGTGTCTTGGTACGACAACGAGAACTCCTACACCTCTCAGATGGTCCGTACCATTAAGTACTTCGCTGAGAACTGCTGATCGGAGTTTCTCCTGAGCTGAATAAAGCTTGACTGCGCCCTTTCTCTTGTGTGATGCGAGAGAAAGGGCGCTTTTTGCTGACCATTTTGGGTGCGATAAGGCGCTTTTGTGAAATGGCATGATCCATTCGCAGTGATCCGACAAAAGCAGTGCTGCATTCGACCTCCATCTATTGCAACCCTTCTCCCGATATGATAAAATGGTAAAAATAAATGGAGACAACGAAACAGTATGATTACGAAACGTGAAAAACTGCAGTATGGATACCTGTTTCTGATTGATCTGCTCTCTCTGGTTCTCAGCATTGGGCTGGCGTGGGGGCTGACCGCAGGTGTTCTGCACAAGATGGGGGACTTCCAGCTGGACGATCTGGTAGAAGCCTGTTTTTTATTGCTGCTGGCCTATATTCTGACCTTTTTTACATTTGATCAGAGCGAGAATATCGTGAACCGCACGCCGGTCCGTGAAGTTGAGATTGCGGTGCGGTTCAATTTTTTGCTGACTCTCATTGATGCGGCCTGCCTGGCGCTGACCAAGGCCCCCATGCTGCACTCCCGCTATTTTCTGGTGTTTGTGCCCGTCATCGATGTCTTTGTGATGACGGGCGCTCATGCTGTCCTCAAAAAGATGCTGGTGCGCTCCCGCTATACCAAGGGGATCCAGAGCCTTGTGGGGGTGGTGACCACGCAGGAGAACGCAAGCCCCATTCTGGAAGAGCTGAAAAAGGACTGGTCCAAGCGTGTGACCGGCCTTGCCATTCTGGAAGCTGCCCCGGAGCAGCTTCACACTGAGATCGATGGGGTGAAGATCGAGGCGAACTTCGATAATTTCATGGACTGGTTGCGGCAGGCAGCGCTGGATGAAGTGTACCTGGATGTGGCGCAGGAGAGTGAAGAAAACATGCTGCCCTACCTCGAGGAGATGGAGAGCATGGGTCTGACGGTCCATTTCCGCCTGCCGGTGCTGGATCGGATCGAAAAAGCCTGCTGTGATGAGACCAGTGCAGTGCGCATCAGCCGGGAACTGAGCCGCTGTGCGGGCGGCAATGTTGTGACGATGGGCACGGTGGAACTCAAGCTGCGGGATCAGGTGCTGAAACGGACCATGGATATCGTAGGCGGCATCGTGGGGTGCATCATCAGTATCCCCATCATTGCGTTGGTGGCCATCCCGCTCAAGCTGGAGAGCCCCGGCCCGCTGATCTTCAAGCAGCGCCGGGTGGGCCGGAATGGACGTGTGTTCTACATCCACAAGCTGCGCAGCATGTATGTGGATGCGGAAGCACGCAAAAAGGAACTGATGGCCCAGAACGAAATGAACGGCCTGATGTTCAAGATGGAAGATGACCCCCGGATCACCCGGGTGGGCCGCTTCATCCGTCGCACCAGCATCGATGAGCTGCCGCAGTTTTTTGACGTTGTGCGGGGCTCCATGAGCCTGGTGGGTACCCGCCCGCCCACGCTGGATGAGTACCGGCAGTACGAGAGCCATCATAAGCGCCGCCTTTCCATGAAGCCGGGAATTACCGGCCTGTGGCAGGTAAGCGGCCGCAGCGATATTGATGATTTTGAAGAAGTGGTCAAGCTGGATGTCCAGTACATCGACAACTGGTCCATCTGGATGGATATCTACCTGCTGTTCAGGACGGTGGGCGTTGTGTTTGACCGGAAAGGGGCAAAATGAATTATATTCTTTTTGGTGGATCTGGTTTTATCGGCACCCATCTCATTCATTTGCTGCTGAAGGAGTGCGTCAGACCCGGCGACGTGATCTACGACCTGGATCTTGTGATGCCCGGGGAAGAGGGCGTGGTGCCGGGCATTGTGGAAAAGAACGATGGGGTGAAGTATATCCGGCTGGATGTGCGCAAGCCCATCGATTTTGAGTTCGTTCCGACTCCGGAGGATGTGATCTTTGATCTGGCAGCGGTCCACCGCACCCCCGGCCACCCGGAAGAAGCCTATTTTGAAACAAATATCCGGGGCGCGGAAAATGTGACCGCATTTGCGGAAAAATACGGCATCCGGAAGATCCTATTCACCAGCTCCATTGCACCCTATGGTGCGTCTGAGGACCTTAAGACGGAGGAGACTCTGCCAACTCCCAACACGCCGTATGGGATCAGCAAGCTGGTGGCAGAAAAGATCCACCAGATCTGGCAGGCCCGTGATCTGGCCCGGGAGTTGACCATCGTGCGGCCAGGCATCGTTTATGGCAAAGGGGAGCACGGCAACATGACCCGCCTGTACAGGGGGCAGAAGAAGGGCTACTTCTTTTATGCCGGCCGGAAGGACACCATCAAGGCGTGCATCTATGTCAAGGAGCTGGTGCGCTTCTTCAAGTACCGGATGCTGGATCATTCTTTCCCCGGAGCAGAGATCTATAACTGTACCTACGAGCCGGCCTATACCATTGAAGAGATCTGCGATACAATGCAGAAGGCGACCGGCCTGCACCGCCATGTGCCGTTGGTGCCCGCCGGACTGCTGCTGTTTGCGGCGGGCATTCTGGGACCCATCGGGGGCAAAAAGGTGGGCATCCATCCCGCCCGTGTCCGGAAACTGATGGTATCCACCAATGTCTGCGGCAGAAAGCTGGCCGCCACTGATTACAAGTTCCACTATACGCTGGAGGAGAGCTTCCGGGACTGGTTCGAGGATTGTGACCGCAAGGAGCTGGTATGACCATGGAGCAGAATGCACAGCCCATCCGTGTGGCTCAGATGATGACGGATATGAACTACGGCGGTGTGGAGATGGTGGTGATGAACTACTACCGCCACATGGACCGTTCCAGAGTTCAGTTTGATTTTTTCGCGCTGGAAGGTTCGACCCTGCCCCAGCGGGAAGAAATCGAACGGCTGGGCGGCCGGGTGTATGTGGTGCCAAAATATACCCACCTGACGCAGTATGAACGGGAGATCGGGCGGCTGTTCCGTCAGAACGGATACCAGATCGTTCACTCCCACATGAACACCCTGAGCGTGCTTTCCCTCTGGGGGGCAAAGCGTGCAGGGGTGCCCAACCGGATCGCGCATAACCATTCTACGGTGGGCAGGGGAGAAGGAGCAAAAAATGTGATGAAGTACCTGCTCCGTCCCTTTGCCGCAGTGTATCCCACCCGGCTCTGTGCCTGCTCCAGAACGGCAGGCAGCTGGCTTTATGGTGAAAAGCCTTTCCGGGTGTTCAACAATGCCATTGAGCTCGACCGCTTTACTTATGATGCCGCCAAACGGAAAGCCGTCCGGCAGGAGCTTGGCCTGGGGGATGAACTGGTGCTGGGCCATGTCGGACGGTTCTGCTATGCCAAAAATCACGAATTTCTGCTGGATGTAATGGCGGAGGTCTGCAAGCAGCGGCCGGATGCCGTTTTATTGCTGATCGGAGAAGGGGAAAACGAGGCCGCTGCCCGTCGGAAAGCGGAGGCGCTGGGGCTGCAAAGGAATGTCCGCTTTCTGGGCCGACAGAGCGATCCCGCAAAGTTCTATCAGGCCATGGATGCCTTTGTTTTGCCCTCGCGGTATGAGGGGCTTGGAATCGTGCTGATCGAGGCACAAGCGGCGGCATTGCCGGTCATCTGTTCCACAGAGGTGCCGCAGGAGGCTCAGGTCCTGCCCGAGATGCAGTACCTGAGCTTGCAGGAAAGCCCGGCAGTCTGGGCGGATGCGGCGATCCGGGCTGCAGAAAATGCCCGGCGGCGGGATACCTCTGCTGAGATGCGGACAGGCGGCTTTGATATCGTCACCGAGGCGAAGAAGCTGGAAGAGTTTTACTTCGACCTGCTGAAATGAGGAGATAAGATGGACCCTTTGGTAAGCATCATCGTTCCTGTTTATAATGTAAAGCCATATCTGAGCCGCTGTGTGGACAGTCTACTGGGGCAGAGTTATCAGAACATGGAGCTGCTGCTGGTGGACGACGGCTCCACCGATGGCAGCGAGGCCCTCTGTGATGAATATGCTGCGCAGGATGCCCGGGTGCGGGTGCTCCACAAGAAAAATGGTGGTCTGTCCGATGCCCGCAACGCTGGTGTGGACGCAGCAAAGGGGGAATACCTCTCTTTTGTGGATGGCGATGACTGGGTGTCACCTTATTACATCGAGAACCTGTACCGGGCACTGGAGCAGGCGGGAGCGGATTTTTCAACCAGCTGTTTTGAAGAGGTGTTCGAGGGCCAGCCGATGCAGTCCGTGCCCACAGAGCGTCTGGAAGCATTCGAGATCCTGAGCCGGGAGGAATGCCTGCGCCGCATCCTGTATCAGGAGGGCATGGAGGTGACCACCCCCACCAAGCTCTATAAGCGTGCACTGTTTGAGGGCGTGCGCTACCCGGTGGGCAAGCTCTATGAGGATATCCCGGTCGCCTACGAGGTGACAAAGCGTGCCCATAAGGCGGCACATATCGCAAACCGGGATTACTATTATTTCCAGCGGGGCAGCAGCATCCAGAATATGGCCTTCAACCCCAGAAAGCTGGATAGTGTGCGGCACTGCCACGCGCTGATGGAAAATGTGAAGCGTGATTTCCCCCAGTTGAGCCGTGCGGCAGAATGCCGCTATCTGAGCAATGTCTGCAATATCCTGTTCCAGATTCAGGACAGGCAGCATGAAAAGATTGAAAAGGCCCTCTGGCAGGAAGTGAAAAAATACCGCCGGAACGTTCTGCTGGATCCGCAGGCCCGCAAAAAGGCCAGGCTGGCGGCGGCACTTTCCTACAGCGGCTATGCCATGACCCGACGGGTCTATGAAAAAACGCAGTGGCGTGGAAAAAAGTAAAGTGGAGGGATCCGGTTGGAGGAAAGAAAACCGCTTGTATCGGTCATTGTGCCGGTCTATAATGTTTACCCGTATCTGCGGGACTGTGTGCAGAGCGTGCAGGCGCAGAGTTACCAGAACTGGGAGTTGCTTTTGGTAGATGACGGCTCCACCGATGGCAGCGGGGAACTTTGTGATGAACTGGCTGTGGAGGATGGCCGCATCCGGGTGTTCCATAAGCCCAATGGGGGGCAGTCTGATGCCCGGAACGTTGGGTTGCAACAGACGCAGGGAAAATATTTTTACCTGCTGGACAGCGATGACCTGATCCGCTCCACAGCGTTTGACCAATTTGTGGAGCGCTGTGAGGCAGATGGTGCTGATGCAGCCCTGACCCCGCTGGAGATGTTCTCGACAGAGCAGCCGGAGGGACGGACGGAAAATCCGCACCAGATCCCAGAGCTGCTGAACCGGGAAGAGACCATGCGCCGGATGCTGCTGCATCAGGGCATCGGGCATGGGGCAGGCGGCGTTTTCTTCCGGAGGGAGGTTTGGGGAGATCTGCAGTTCCCCGTTGGCATCCTGTACGAGGACTATGCGGTGATGTACCGGGCCATTGCCCGCTGTGCAAAAGTGGAAGTGTTTCCGGAACCGATGTACGATTACCGCATCCATACCGGTTCGACCATGAAGAGCGGCATTGCCGAGAAGAATCTGGTCATTCTGGATGTGGGCGAAGACGTGACCCGCTTTATTGCGGAAACGGTCCCTGTGCTGAAAGCAGAAGCGGAATACCTGCAGCTGGTTACATACCTGAAGACACTGAAAGGCATTCTGGATGGCGGCTTTGGCAGCTATCCGGAGGCTCAGGCACGGATCTGCCGCTTTGTGCAGGAACACCGGGCGCTTGCCCGGCGGCCCTGGGCCAAAAGAGCAGACCGGATCAAGGTGGAAACACTTCTGATCAGCAAGCGGCTGTTTTATGCCGTTTATGGGCTGGGAGAATGGAAAAATAAACACACAGTCGAAAAATAAAATGGAGAAGTTATGCTGATTTATCTGGGGGCTTTTGCGGTTTCTGTGGGCATTGCCGCCTATGGCGAGCACCTGCGGACGAAGAAAAACAACGAGAAGGGCTTTTATCTCTGCTTGGCGCTGGCGGTGCTGGTGATGGCGGTATTGGCAGGCTTGCGGGACCCGTCCATTGGCACGGACAGCGTGGTGTATGAGGGATGGGTGGCGGATGCAAAGCTGCAGGATGGTCTGCTGGCCTGCATCCGGCAGCGGCACAAAACAGAGCCGCTGTTTATGACGCTGGTCTATCTGGCGGCCCATGTTTTTGGTGATGTCCACTGGCTCTACTTTATGGTGGACCTGCTGGCCTGCGGCCTGTTTATGATCGGGCTGGTGCAGTATAAGGAGTATGTCTCTGTACCCTATGGCTGGCTGGCTTACCTCTGCCTGTATTATGGCGATACTTATAATGCCGAGCGGCAGTCTGTGGCGCTGGGTGTGGCATTTCTGGCGTTCAGCTTTGCGTGGAAGAAAAAGTATCACTGGGCGGTCTTACTGCTGGCGGTCTCCTGCCTGTTCCACAATGCCACCTTTATCTCGTTTGGTGCGCTGCTGATCTATATCCTGCTTCAGCATTTCGACAACTGGTGGGTCAAGGGTGGCCTGGCGGCATTTTCGGTCTACCTTGCCTTCTTCAGCAAGGCTGTGGTCAGGCTGGCCCTGAATGTGGACTTCATTGATCGGCTTTACGGATATTATTATGATGCCAATGCGGGCGGCTTCACGCTGAATCCCATCATTGTGCGTCTGCCGTTCCTGATCCTGCCCATTGTGCTGTACCGCTGGTACGCAAAAGAGGAAGGGGCGGGCCATCGCCACTTTACCCGCTCGGATGCCGATTTCTGGATCGTGATGATCCTGATCGAAATGGCAACGGCCCAGCTGCGCAACATCAATGTGCCGCTCTACCGCATTTGCCTGTATTTTGCGTTCTTCCGTTATCTCGCCATTGGCCGTGTGGTTAAGTGCGTGGAGGATGAGCGTCTGCGCAAGCTGCTGAAGGCTGCCATGTGGGGAATGCTGGTCATCATCTGGATCTATCAGGCGTATATTCAGGGCAACAATGCCATTTGTCCGTACACCTCGGAGATCCTCCACATCGGCAGAGAAACATTCTTCTGAGGGAACTGAACATGGAGACAGAGTTGATCAGTGTCATTGTCCCGGTCTACAATGTGGAGCGATATCTTCGCCGCTGCGTGGACAGCATCCTGCACCAAACCTATCGGAATCTTGAGGTCCTGCTGGTGGACGATGGTTCCACCGATGCCAGCGGAGCCATCTGCGACAAATATGCCGCACAGGAAGAACGTGTAACAGCAGTCCACCAGAAAAACGGGGGACTCTCTGCAGCGCGCAACGCGGGACTCGAACGGGCACAGGGAACGTATCTCTGCTTTGTGGACAGTGATGATTTTCTGGACAGCCGGATGCTGGAAACGCTTTGTCGTGACCTGCAGGAACAGGATGCGGACGTGGCTGTGGTGGGCTTCCGGATGTTTGAACGGGAGGAAGCGCTTGCCCCGGCTGAACTCACTGTACCGGTGCAGTGTATGACAGGCCGGGAGGCCATCCGTAGCACCCTTGTCTCGGATGAGCTGGGGGATTTTGCCTGGAACAAGCTCTACAAGCGGGAGCTGTTCCGGGATATCCGCTATCCGCTGGGGCGGATGATGGAGGATCAGGGCACGACATACCGCATTTTTCAGCAGTGCAGCAAGGTCGTATACCGCCCGGTGCCGCTGTATTATTACTATCAGCGCCCGGACAGCATCCTTCACCGCAGGAACATGAAGTTCTACGAGGATAAGCTGGATATGGGCTATCAGAAATATCAGGCCATCCGGGAAGCATACCCGGGAATGTCAGAAAATGATGCCGCCATGCTGAGCGTGGTGGAGCACTGCTATCCGTATCTGATGCAGGACACGGAGCGCCGCGCAAAGATGGAGGCCTTTCTGCAGGAGTGTGACCCGGCGGCGGCAAAGCTGCTCTGCACCAGCAGCCAGCGGAAGTATCAGCTGCTCAGATGCAGCCGGAGGCTGTATGCAAAACTGTTCCTGCTGAAAAACGGCCCGGCGGCAAAATAAGGGAGGATAATTTGTGCTGAACGATACCGTCAGTATCATTGTGCCGATCTATAACAAAGAAAAGTATCTGGAAAAATGTCTGGACAGCATCCTTGGTCAGACCTATCGGGATCTGGAGATCATTCTGGTGGATGATGGGTCAACAGACAACTCTCTTTCCATCTGTCAGCGCTACGCGGAAAAAGATCTGCGGATCAAGATATACCACAAGCCAAACGGTGGTGTTTCTTCTGCGCGAAACTTGGGATTGGAAAAAAGTACAGGCACGCTGATTTCTTTTGCTGATCCGGATGATTCACTCCACGCCGAGTGCATAGAACGGCTTAAAAGAGTGCTGGATGAGACCGGTGCGGAGATTGCTTATTGCTACGGTCTGGATCTTCTGGGCACGACCGGACGAACGCAGACGAAGAGCGATGAGACGGAGAAAGTCAGTGTTATGCCGGTCAGACGATATGACTGGAACAACCGGAAGGCACATACAGTGTGCTGGGGTGCGCTTTACCGCCGTGCGGTTACACAAGACGTTGTGTTCGATACTGATTTAAAAATTGGTGAGGATACGCTGTTTCTTGCAAAATGTATCCGACAGGCAGAAAAAATTGCCTGCATCGACAAGGCACTTTACTATTACTATGTCAACGATGACTCGGTGACGAGCGGGCATTATTCGGCAGGAAAACTGACAGAGCTGAAGGCATGGCGGCGTATCTGTGAAGTGTTTGCAGATGAACCGTTCGTGTATCGGTCTGCACGGGCCGGATATGCGCTCCGGTGCAGAGAAATTGTGGTGAAATACTGCAAGGATGATGCTTTTATGGAGCAGGCGTGTGCTGAAGCGGAACGGGAGTTTAAGAGAAATGCCGGCCCCCTTTTGGCAGGCTGGCTTCGTGCAGGGCAGTATCGGTATTTTATAAAAACGTTGTATTCGTATCTGCTCTGGAATAGCTGGCTGAAAAAGAAACAGGCCAGAAAAACTTACGAAGTGGAGATCTGAATGAAAAAATCCCTCAGTCTGAATGCAGCAATGAGCGCGTTCAAGACACTGATGAATATTATCTTCCCGCTCATCACATTCCCTTACGCTTCCAATGTTCTTCAGGTGGAAAACCTGGGCAAAGTGAACTTTGCAAGCTCCGTCTGCGGGTATTTCCTGCTGTTTGCAGGCCTTGGCATCTCCTCCTATGCGGTGCGTGAGGGTTCCCGCTATGTAAACGATCGGGAAAAGCTGTCGGCTTTTGCATCGGAGATGTTCTCCATTAATATGATCTCCACGGCCCTGACCTATGCGGCATTGGCGGTGACGATGCTTTTCTGGACAAAGCTCCATGCCTATACCGACCTGATGCTGGTGCTGAGTTTACAAATCTTCTTTACGACCATCGGCACCGAATGGGTGTTCACGATCTTTGAGGAGTATACCTATATCACCATCCGAGGTATGCTATTTCAGGTCCTGTCCATTTTCATGCTGTTTGCCTTCGTCAAGACCCGGGATGACTACTGCATCTATGCAGGCATCACGGTGTTTGCGGCGGTAGGTGCCAATGTGCTCAACTTTTTCCGGGCCCGGCGGTACTGCACCATCCGGCTGACAAGAAAGATCGACTGGAAAAAGCACCTCAAGCCCATCCTCATCATCTTTGCATCCACGCTGGCAACGACCCTTTATGTCAGCTCGGATACCACGATTCTGGGCATTCTGGGAACAGATTACAATGTAGGTATTTACTCGGTGGCGGGTAAGATCTATGGCATTGTAAAGAACCTGCTTTCGGCGGTGCTGGTGGTGTCTATCCCGCGGCTGTCCCATTATGCGGGCGTGGGGGACAAGGCAAACTTCAACAAGCTGTTTAACAATATCTTCAACGCGCTCATCGTGGTGGTGGCTCCGGCTGTGGTGGGACTGTTTGCCCTCAGCCGGGAGGTCGTCCTCTTTATTTCCGGGGAAAGCTATCTGGATGCGGTGATGCCCCTGCAGATCCTGAGCCTTGCCCTGATCGTCTGCCTGTTTGGCTGGCTGTACAATTCCTGTGCGCTTCTGCCCTGCGGAAGAGAAAAGGAACTGTTCTGGATCACGCTGGTCAGCGGTCTGCTGAACGTGGGGCTGAACATCCTGCTCATCCCGCGGTTCCGGGAGAATGCGGCAGCCTTTACCACCCTGCTGGCAGAGCTGTGCTCCATGATGCTCTGTATCCGCTGCTCCAGGGGTCTGGTCACGGTCTCAGCTGACCGGCGCACCGTTGGCTCGGTGCTCTGCGGCTGTGTGGGCATCGTTCTTGTCTGTACCGGGGTCAAGGCACTGGCTCTGCCCAATCTCATCTGCATTCTGGCGGCGGTGCTGGGCTCAGTGGCTGCATACGCGGTCATCCTGCTGGGCATGAAAAATCCGCTGGTGCTGGAATATCTGGAAAAAGCGAAGCAGAAGTTCCGGAAAATATCCTGAATGGACAGGACCCGCTGTGGGGGCGAACACTCCCTGCAGCGGGTCCTTTTTGGAAAAAACGGCGTTTTTGGGTGCGTTCCGGCAAAATCACCACATTTCTTTGCTTCTGCAACAAATGTTTGTTAATAAATTATCCATCTCCCATCCTTGCAATACACACGCTTTTTGTTTATAATAAGGATGTACGGGGAAGTTCGCAGTGCGCGGCCCCCGATGAAGAGCAAAATTCGATTCCGAACGAAAAGAATTTGAGAGGAGTTTGTTACCATGGGTTTAGGTAAGAAAACGATCGACGATCAGAATTACTGCGGCAAGAAGGTCCTTGTCCGCTGCGATTTCAATGTCCCGATGAAGGACGGCGTGATCACCAACGAGAACCGCATCAATGCGGCTCTGCCCACCATCCAGAAGCTGGTCAACGATGGTGCTAAGGTCATCCTGTGCAGCCACCTGGGCAAACCCAAGAACGGCCCCGAGGCAAAGTTCAGCCTGGCACCCGTTGCTGTGGCTCTGAGCGCAAAGCTGGGCAAGACCGTTGTGTTCGCTGATGACGACAACGTTGTGGGCGAGAACGCAAAGGCTGCTGTTGCCGCAATGAACAACGGCGATGTCGTTCTGCTGCAGAACACCCGTTTCCGCAAGGAAGAAACCAAGAACATGCCTGAGTTCAGCCAGGAGCTGGCTTCTCTGGCAGATGCATACGTTGACGATGCATTCGGCAGCTGCCACCGTGCACACTGCTCCACCGCAGGTGTCACCGACTACATCAAGGATACCGCTGTCGGTTACCTGATGGAGAAGGAGATCAAGTACCTGGGCAACGCAGTCAACGATCCCGTTCGTCCCTTCACCGCCATCCTGGGCGGCGCTAAGGTCGCCGATAAGCTGAACGTCATCTCCAATCTGCTGGAGAAGGTCGATACCCTGATCATCGGCGGCGGCATGGCTTACACCTTCGTCAAGGCACAGGGCTACGAGGTCGGCAAGAGCCTGTGCGACGATACCAAGCTGGATTACTGCAAGGAAATGATGGCCAAGGCCAAGGAGAAGGGCGTGAAGCTGCTGCTGCCCGTGGATGCAGCCTGCATCAAGGACTTCCCCGATCCCATCGACGCTCCTGTGGATGTCACTGTGGTGCCTGTCACTGCCATCCCTGCTGACATGGAGGGCTGCGACATCGGCCCCGAGACCATGAAGCTGTTTGCCGATGCTGTCAAGGCATCCAAGACCGTGGTGTGGAACGGCCCCATGGGCGTGTTCGAGAACCCCACCCTGGCAGCCGGTACTCTGGCTGTTGCCAAGGCTATGGCTGAGAGCGATGCTACCACCGTGATCGGCGGCGGCGACAGCGCAGCAGCTGTGCAGCAGATGGGCCTGGGCGACAAGATGACCCACATCTCTACCGGCGGCGGCGCTTCTCTGGAGTATCTGGAGGGCAAGGAGCTGCCTGGTATCGCTGTGATCCAGAACGCATAAGCATCTGAACCAGCATCACTGAGGTGCGGCGGCATATACGCCGCCGCACTTTTTATTTTGGGTAATAAGATCTCTCAGGCTTGCCAACGTTCGCCAGCTCCCCATCCGGGAGGCAGGAGATGTCGTTTATCCTGCCTCTCCTGCCGGGAGAGGCGGCACCGAAGGCGGCGGGGAGGTATTTTGTGATAAGGAGATCGTTAGAATGGATAAGGCAAAGCGTAAGGCAATCATTGCAGGCAACTGGAAGATGAACAAGACCGCCACTGAGGCAGCCAAGCTGGTGGATGAGCTGATCCCCGCCGTCAAGGATGCTTCCTGTGAGGTCGTTATCTGCACCCCCTACACCGATCTGGTCACCGCTGTGGAAAAGACCAAGGGCACCAACATCCATGTGGGTGCTGAGAATGTCCACTTTGAGAAGTCCGGTGCGTTCACCGGCGAAATCAGCGCTGATATGCTGGTGGATCTGGGCGTGGAGTACGTCATCGTTGGCCACTCCGAGCGCCGCCAGTACTTTGCAGAGACCGACCAGACCGTGAACAAGCGCGCTCTGGCTGCCCTGAATGCGGGCCTGAAGGTCATCATCTGCGTGGGCGAGAGCTTGCAGCAGCGCGAGGAGGGCGTGACCGAGGAGCTGGTGCGGATGCAGACCAAGATCGCCCTGCGCGACGTGACCGCCGAGCAGATGGCAAACGTGGTTATTGCCTACGAGCCCATCTGGGCCATCGGCACCGGCAAGACCGCGACTGCTGACCAGGCCGAGGAGGTCTGCGCTCAGATCCGCAAGGTCATTGGCGAAGTGTACGGCGAGGCTGTGGCCGAGGCTGTCACGGTCCAGTACGGCGGCAGCATGAACGCCAAGAACTGCGAGGAGCTGCTGAGCAAGAAGGATGTGGACGGCGGCCTGATCGGCGGCGCATCTCTGAAGGCTCCTGATTTTGCTGTTATCGTCAATGCCGCTTCCAACGGCTGAGAAAGTCCTCTGACCTGTTTTCCCAGCGCCCGGCTGCGCCGTTTTTCCAGCGCTGTGCCGGGCGCTATTTGTTCTAAATCAAAGGAGATTCAACGTTATGTCCAAGAAACCTGTACTTCTGTGCATCATGGATGGCTTTGGCTGGGTGCCCAACGAGACCTACGGCAATGCCGTGGTCGCCGCAAAGACCCCCCATCTGGATGCCCTGATGGAAAAATATCCCATGACCACCATCGATGCCTCCGGCATGGCTGTCGGCCTGCCCGATGGTCAGATGGGCAACTCTGAGGTGGGCCACACCAACATGGGCGCTGGCCGCATCGTTTACCAGCAGCTGACCCTCATCACCAAATCCATCCGGGATGGTGAGATGTTCAAGAACCCCGTGCTGGTCAAGAACATGAAGGCCGCCATTGAGGCAGGCAAGGCCATCCACCTGATGGGCCTGGTGGGCACCGGCGGTGTCCACAGCCACGCTGACCACTGGTTCGGCGTGCTGGAAATGGCAAAGCACATGGGCGCAAAGGAAGTCTACCTGCACTGCATCACCGATGGCCGTGATACCGACCCCCACGCCGGCAAGGGCTTCCTGGCTGACCTGCAGGCCAAGCTGGACGAGCTGGGCGTTGGCAAGATCGCCAGCGTTTCCGGCCGTTACTACGCCATGGACCGCGACAACAACTGGGACCGCGAGGAGAAGGCTTACGCCGCATTCGTTTACGGTGAGGGCAACCACGCTGCCAACGCTGCCGAGGCCATTGAGGCATCCTATGCTGCCGATAAGACCGACGAGTTCGTTCTGCCCTGCGTCACCTGTGAGGGCGGCCGCGTGCAGGATGGCGATACCGTCATCTTTATGAACTTCCGTCCCGACCGTGCCCGCCAGATGACCCGCATCTTCTGCGATGACGACTTCAAGGGCTTTGAGCGCCGCGGCGGCCGCAAGCAGGTCAACTATGTCTGCATGGCCGAGTACGATGCCACCATGCCCAACTGCGAGGTCGCCTATCCTCCCGTGGAGCTGAAGAATGTTCTGGGCCAGTACCTGTCCGAGAACGGCAAGACCCAGCTGCGCATTGCCGAGACCGAGAAGTATGCACACGTCACCTTCTTCTTCAATGGCGGTGTGGAGGCTCCCTACGAGGGTGAGGACCGCTGCGTCATCCCCAGCCCGAAGGTTGCCACCTACGACCTGCAGCCCCAGATGAGCGCCCCTGAGGTGGCTGCTGAGTGCGTCAAGCGCATCGAGAGCGGCAAGTATGATGTGGTCATCCTGAACTTTGCCAACTGCGACATGGTCGGCCACACCGGCGTGTTCGATGCCGCTGTCAAGGCCGTTGAGGCTGTGGATACCGCTGTGGATCAGGTGGTCACCGCTGTGCTGAATGCAGGCGGCTGCGCCTTTATCACGGCTGACCACGGCAACGCCGAGAAGATGATGAACCCGGACGGCACTCCCTTCACCGCCCACACCACCAACGTGGTGCCTTTTGTGGCCGTTGGCTGCGGCGATGTGAAGCTGCGCGAGGGTGGCTGCCTGGCAGATATCGCCCCCACCATGCTGCCCTATATCGGCCTGCCTGTCCCCGCTGAGATGACCGGCAAGAGCATCATCGTGGAGTAAGCACTCCGCAAAAGAGCTTTTCTGAAACGCAAAAAGACCTCCCCGTGCAGGTGCTGCCTGCATGGGGAGGTCTTTTGCTGTATCGCTTAGTAGTGCAGCTGGTCAGCGGTCAGTGCTTCCAGCACCGGCAGCATGGCGGCTGCCTCGGCCTTGGCGGCGGGCAGATCCATATCGCGGTAGTTGCCGCATTCCACCTCGCTGGCACCGGGGATATCCCCCTCAAAGGCGGCCATGAAGCGGAAGGAATCCACGGTCAACTCCAGTGCCTGTGCCGGGGTCAGCCCGCGGGTAAGCAGGTAGAAGCCGGTGCGGCAGCCCATGGGGCCAACGTAGATCACGCCGTCCTTCACCGCGCTGTTGCGGGCGTAGGTGGCAAACAGGTGCTCCAGCGTGTGGGCAGCACCGGTGGTCAGATAATCGCCCTGATTGGGCTTCTTCATCCGGATGTCCCAGGTCAGCACATCACCATCCTGGCGGCTCAGGTACATGCCCCGGTCCAGTTTGGTGTGATCGACACAGAAGCTTGCAATGCGTTCCATGATGTTCTCCTTCAGGATCAGGCCTGCAGGCGCTGGACACTGCCGTGGGCACAATCCACAGCGATATCCAGGCCGTCGCGGATGTGGCTGCAGGCACCTGCAGCACCCACGATGGTGGGTTTGAGCAGGGAGTTGCCCACGATGGCAGCGTGGCTGTTCAGGCCGGGCTCCTCGACCACCAGAGCGGCGGCATCGCGGACATAGCCCAGCATCTCGTTGGTGGTGGAGGGAACGACCAGCACCATGCCGGGGCGGAACTTTGCCTTGACCTCCTCCAGAGTGCGGCAGACGCAGGCCTTGCCGCTGGCGGAGACCAGATCGGTCTTGCCGCGGCCCACGCCCACACCGGTGGCCAGGCAGTTGCCCACCATGTGGATCTTGATCATGTTGGTGGTGCCGGAAACGCCCACAGGCACGCCTGCGGTCACAACGGCCAGCTCGCCGTTGTGCAGGTAGCCGTTCTTCTGGGCCAGAGCGGTGGACATCTCAATCAGCTCATCGGTGCTGTGGGCGGGGCCCATCAGCAGGGAAGTGATGCCCCAGCTCAGGGAGAGCTGACGCTGCACCTGTTCGTCCATAACGCAGGCAATAATGGGCTGCTTGGGGCGGTACTTGCTCAGCAGGCGGGCAGTGTTGCCGGATTCAGACACGGTGACGATGGCGGCAGCGTTCACGTCCTTGGCGGTCAGGCAGGCAGCGTGAGCGGTTGCATCGCTGACGCTGATCTGGATCTCGGCGTGGCGCTGGGCGCGGTAGTGCTCCTCGTTCTCGGTGCGCTCTGCAATGGCGGACATGGTCTTGAGGGCCTCCACGGGGTAGTCACCGGCAGCGGTCTCACCAGACAGCATGATGGCGGAGGTGCCATCGTAGATGGCATTTGCCACGTCGGAGATCTCGGCACGGGTGGGGCGGGGGTTGACCATCATGCTGTCCAGCATCTGGGTGGCAGTGACGATGGGCTTGCCGAAGGAGAAGGAGCGGTCGATGATGTCCTTCTGGATGCCGGGCAGCTCGGTGAAGTCGATCTCAACGCCCAGGTCACCACGGGCCACCATGACGGCATCGGCTGCGGAGAGGATGCTGTCGATGTTGTTCACACCCTCGCGGTTCTCGATTTTGGCAATGATGCGGATGTTGGAATCGTACTCATTCAGCAGGTTGCGGATGTCGTACACATCCTGTGCGGTGCGCACAAAGGAAGCAGCGATGAAGTCAAAGCCGTTCTGCACGCCAAAGATGATGTCCTCGCGGTCTTTCTGGCTCAGGTAGGGCATGGACAGATGCACGCCGGGCACATTGACACCCTTTTTGGTCTTGATCTTGCCGCTGTTCAGCACGGTGCAGATGATGTCGGTGTCGGTGACCTGCTCAATGTGCAGCATGATCAGGCCGTCGTCCAGCATGATGGTGCCGCCGGGCTGCACGTCCTGGGGCAGATCCTTGTAAGTGACGGAGCAGATCTCCTTGGTGCCTTCCACCTCGCGGGTGGTCAGGGTAAAGGTCTGGCCGGCTTCCAGCATCTCCACACCGTTCTTGAACTCCTTCAGACGGATCTCGGGGCCCTTGGTGTCCAGCAGGGCGGCAACGGGCTTGCCCAGCTCCTCACGCAGCGCCTTCAGCTTTGCCAGACGGCCGCCATGCTCCTCGTAGGAACCGTGGGAGAAGTTGAAACGGGCCACGTTCATGCCGTTTGCAATCAGGTCGCGCAGGACATCGCCCTTATCGGTAGAAGGGCCCAGGGTGCAGATGATCTTCGTTTTTCTCATAAAATACCTCCAACGTTCACGCTATAATGCTCTCTATCTTGACGCAGCAGCCCAAGCTGGCTGCTCTCTGGCGGGCAGTGATTGCTTTGCGCCCGCGGCGGCAGTATACGCCAATATGGCTGTTTCAAAAAACCATACCACTATACATTATAAGCTCTTGGATACAATAGCGCAAGAAAAATCTTTGCAAAGAAACTGCTAAGATTTCATCAGGTTTGAACAAAAAACTTTCCACCACAAAGCGCTTGCATAACCGGCGGGATTTGCTTATAATGAAGGTAAGCAAAAGTGCGACTGTTCCGGGGCGGCCCCGGAGGAAAATGGAGTGAAAACATATGGAAAAGCGTGTATTTTTGATCGTACTGGACAGCTTTGGCATCGGCGCGGAGCCGGATGCAGCCGCCTTTGGCGACGAGGGCACCAACACGCTGGGGGCCATTGCAGGGCATCCCAATTTCAACTGCCCCAATCTGAAAAAGCTGGGCCTGTTCAACATTGACGGTGTGACCGCGGGCGAAAAGACCGACGCGCCCGCCGGTGCCTTTGCCCGCCTGCAGGAGCAGAGCATGGGCAAGGATACCACCATCGGCCACTGGGAGATCGCCGGTGTGGTCAGCCCGAACCCGCTGCCCACCTTCCCCAACGGCTTCCCGGAGGAGCTCATTCAGGAGTTTGAGGCAAAAACCGGCCACAAAGTCCTCTGCAATCTGCCTTATTCCGGCACCGAGGTGCTGAAGGACTACGGTGAGCAGGCCATGAAGGAAAATGCCCTCATCGTCTACACCAGCGCCGACAGCGTGTTCCAGGTGGCCGCCCACGAGGAGCTGGTGCCCGTGCACGAGCTTTACCGCTACTGCGAGATCGCCCGTGAGATGCTGAAGGGCACCTACGGCGTGGGCCGTGTCATCGCCCGGCCCTTCCTGGGCAGCAGCGCCGAGACCTTCTACCGCACCACCAACCGCCACGACCTGAGCCTGAAGCCGCCCCGTGCCACCATGCTCGACCTGCTGAAGGAGGCCGGCAGGGATGTCATCGCCGTGGGCAAGATCTTTGATATCTTTGACGGACAGGGCGTGACCGAAAAGATCAAGACCACCGGCAACACCAATGGTATCGCCTTCACCAAGGCATTGCAGACCCGGGATTTCGAGGGCTTGGCCTTTGTGAATCTGGTGGATTTTGATATGCTCTACGGCCACCGCCGCGACGTGCCCGGCTATGCCGCCGCCGCCACCGAATTTGACCGCTTCCTGGCCGACTTCATCCCCGGGATGCGGGAGGGTGATCTGCTGATGATCACCGCCGACCACGGCTGCGACCCCTCCTACACCAAGACCACCGACCATACCCGCGAGTATGTGCCGTATCTGGTCTGCGGCAAGGGCGTGAAGCCCGGTGTGGATTTGGGCACCCGGCTCTGCTTTGGCACCATTGCACAGACCGTGTGTGAATATCTGGGCGTAGATGCTTCCAGCCTGGACGGCCACAGCGTGCTGCAGGAGATCCTGAAGTAATATGAGCCCTCTCAGTCATGCGACAGCGTGACCGAGAGGGCTATTTTTTGTGCAAAGTCTTGAACAATATAGTCAGTTGTGGTAGACTAGCACATGCACGCCCGGTGCGTACAAGGTTTACGCCGGGCGCAGGAATTGATATGGTTTCAGAATAGAAGGAGACTATCACATGAGAATCAATCGTACTCTGGGTCTGGCACTGACCGCTGCTGTGCTGGCTGTTGCCATGACTGGCTGCTCCAATAGTGCATCCTCCACCGCATCCTCCGCTGCTTCCAGCGAGGCTGCTTCCTCTGTGGCCGCTTCCAGCGAAGCTGCCGAGAGCGAGGCCGCTGCCGCCAGCGTTGTCAGCACCGAGGATCTGGACGTGAACGGCACCACCTACTCCGCTGACTGCTACGGCGAGTTCACCCTGTCCAACGGCGACACCATGAAGCTGTGGAAGGTGAACGGCGCTTACGCAGACCTGAGCGCTCTGCCCATGAAGGGCATGGCCGAGGAGTTCCCCATCGAGGCCGAGGCCGAGCAGATCTATGTTGCTGACGTGACCAGCAACGGCGAAACCACCCGCCAGTATCTGCGCACCGACAAGGCTGGCCGCAACGGCACTGTCTCTGTCAAGACCTTTGAGCTGGGCGACGCTGAGTAATCGCGCTTCCCTGTAAGATCAGAAGACAACAAGCCCCGGACCTTTTGCAAGGCCCGGGGCTTGTGCTGTTTTATCCTGTATTATTCTCCGCTGCTGCTGGAACCGAACAGGGCATCCAGCACGGTGGAAGCGGCCTGATGCAGGGAGTTGGCAGCAGATTCCACCTGCTCCTGCGTGGGCAGAGAGATAGAAGGTGTTTCTGCTCCGCCGGTGGATTCACTGCTGGCTTCACTCTCGGCAGGTGCTTCGGTGGAAGCCTCGCTCTCGGCAGGCGCTTCGGGGGTGGGTTCTGCGGGCTGCTCATCGGCAGGCTGTTCCGCAGGCACGCTCTCGGCAGGTTCCTCCACAATGATGCTGTCGGGCGATTCCTCCACAGAGGTGCCCGCGTTGGGGTCAGCCGTGGGGGTGAACACCTCGGTTTTTTCGGGGGTCTGCTGGGTATCGCTCACGGTGCCCTCGCCGCCCAGAACGGATGCGATCAGCTCCTTGGCCTGGTTGACCGAGTTCTCATCCGGCTTCATCACATAGAGGCTCTGACCCTTTGCGGAGTAGCACTGGGAGCTCTTGCCGCTGGTGCCGGTCACGGCATAGCTCTGGATGTCCCAGTCAGACAGGCTTGCCAGCTGCATCCGCACCAGTGCGGAGATCTGCTCCTGAGAAAGGCTGGTCACAAAGCAGTCGGACACAGCATCCATCAGCTTGGAGAAGCTCATCAGCACGGTGGGGGATTTGATCTTGTTCATCATGGCATCGATGACTTTCATCTGGTTGATGCCGCGCTGGATATCGCCGGAGGCAAAGGCATGGCGCTCACGGGCAAAGGCCAGAGCGCTCTTGCCGTCCAGATGGTTCCAGCCCTCGGCAAAGGTGGTGGGGTCATAGTAGCCGGGGCTGCCCACCGAGGTGAACGCCTGATCGGAGTAAACATCCACGCCGCCCACGGCATCGATGATGCTGATGAAGCCTGCAAAATTGATGCGGAGGTATTGGTCCACATTGACCCCGTACAGGTTGCCCAGGGTTGCCATGCTGGTCTCCACGCCGTACAGACCGGCGTGGGTCAGCTTGTCCTTGCTGTTGGTGCCCGCCAGATCAACGTAGTAATCGCGGGGAGTGTTGATGAGCGCCACCCGTTTGGTGGAGGGGTTGACCACGGCGAGAATGTTCACATCGCTGCGGGCCTTTTCAGTCAGTTCGCCGCGGTTGTCCACGCCGCTCAGGTAGACCACAAAGGGCTCCTTGGTGATCTTGTTGGCCTCGGTGCCGGTGACAAGGCCGGAGGTCACGTTATCCAGTGCACTCAGGCCCTGCTGCGCCCAGACACAGCCCAGCGCCAGAAAGGCACACAGGAACACCGAGAACACCCGGGATACCTTGCGGGGGGCGCTGTACTCCTGGCAGCGCTTGACCAGCAGCCAGAACAGCACCAGCAGCGCCGCAATGATGACCAGATACAGCGCGGGCAGCATCTGGGTGCGCCAGAGCTGTATGAAGGCCGCAATGCTCAGAATGGCTTGTACGATCAGCAAAACAGTACCTCGTTTCGGGTTGGCCGCACCGGTATCCGCATCCGGCCTGCGGCGGGGTGGCTTTGGCTCCGGGGCAGGCCCGCCGGTATGCTTCGGCGGCTTGGGCGGTGCAGGCGGCGGAGTGGGAGCGGCAGTTTCCGGCGCAAAAAAGGCCGCGCTGTCCACCTCCACAGTCTTTTCTTCCGGTGGGCGGTGGCCCCGGTGGATGTGCCGGGTGCTGTCATCGTCCGTGTGGGAACGGGAAGTTTCATCAAACATAGGAATTCTCCTTTTTGACATGTCCTCAGGCAAGGGGCACGATGGTCAGAACGGCCCGTGCCGGCAGGCAGGTGGCCGTCTGATCCTCCTGCGAGATCCAGCCAAAGCTTTCGCAGATGTGGTCAGGGCAGGGGGAATCAATGAACCGTGCCGCGCCGTCCTTGACCTCGATGTGCACCGTCAGATAGCCGGTGTCAATGTCATAGACGGCATCCTTATCCAGAGAGAGCTTCTGCACCGTGTTCGCATCGCCGTAGATCAGCTCCGCGCCCAGGGTGCTGCCGCTCTGCCCGGCACTGCGGAGGTAAAAAAGCACTCCCGCGATCACCAGAACAACAGCGGCGAACAGTAAATTGACCCAGAGATTTTTTTTCTGCTTCATGGCTCAGGCATCCTTCTGGGGGAACAGCTGTTCCAGCTCGGCCAGCCACAGGGCGGCGCAGGCATCGCTGGGCATCCGCCAGTCCCCGCGCGGAGAGAGGGTAACGCTGCCGATCTTGGGGCCGTCGGGCAGGCAGCTGCGCTTGAACTGCTGGGCAAAGAACCGCCAGTAGAAGTTGCGCAGCCACTTGTAAAGCACCGCGTCCGGGTATTCCTCCCGGCCCGCAAAGGCTGCCTTGGCCAGCCGGAAGATCTTTGCCGGGCCAAAGCCGAAGCGGAGCACATAATAAAGGTAGAAGTCGTGCAGTTCATAGGGGCCCACCAGATCCTCGGTGCGCTGTGCGATCTCACCGTTGTCCTTGGCGGGCAGCAGCTCGGGGGACACAGGGGTGTCGAGGATGTCCAGCAGCACCTCTTTCAGGGCCGGGGTGGCGGCAATGTCGGCTTCGTACCGGACAAGATGGCGCACCAGCGTTTTGGGCACGCCTGCGTTCACGCCGTACATGCTCATGTGGTCGCCGTTGTAGGTGGCCCAGCCCAGGGCCAGCTCGGAAAGGTCGCCGGTGCCCACCACCAGGCCGCCGGTGCGGTTGGCAGTGTCCATCAGCTCCAGGGTGCGCACGCGGGCCTGGCCGTTCTCGTAGGTCACGTCCAGCACGCTCTCGTCCTGGCCGATGTCCCGGAAGTGGCTGTGCACCGTGGCGGCAATGTCGATCTCGGTAAAGCTGACGTGCAGCTCGTCACAGAGGATCTCCGCATTGCTGCGGGTGCGCTTGGTGGTGCCAAAGCAGGGCATGGTCACGGCCAGCACATCGGTGGTGGGGCGGCCCAGCTGCTTCATGGCGCGGACAGCCACCAGCAGGGCAAGGCAGCTGTCCAGACCGCCCGAAATGCCGATGACGGCTGTTTTGGCGCGGGCGTGCTCAAGACGCTTGGCCAGGCCATCGGCCTGCATCTTCAAAATCAGCTCACAGCGCTCGGCACGCAGCTGTTCATTGTGGGGGATAAAGGGGGTGGGGTCTACCCAGCGGGTCAGCACGGTGTCGGTCAGGGCCAGGTCGAACTCCACAGTCTGGTAGCCCTCGGTGCTGGGCTCAAAGCTGGTGTTGCGCGCACGCTCCGACTCCATCCGCTGGCAATCCAGCTCTGTCTCGGCAAGGCCGCCTGCAAAGGGCTTCACCTCGGCCAGCAGGGTGCCGTTCTCGGCGATCAGGTCGTGGCCTGCGAACACCATGTCCTGGGTGCTCTCGCCGTGGCCTGCCGAGGCGTACAGGTAGCCGCAGAGCAGGCGGGCAGACTGGTTTTCTACCAGTGCCCGGCGGTACTCGGCCTTGCCTACCGTTTCATCGCTGGCCGAAAGGTTGGCGATGACGGTAGCGCCTGCCAGTGCGTGGAAGGTGGAGGGCGGCAGGGCGCTCCACAGGTCCTCGCAGAGCTCCACGCCCAGCACAAAGCTGGGCATCTGGCGGCAGCGGAAGAGCAGGGAGGTGCCAAAGGGGACATCCTGCCCGCAGACATTCACCCACTCCACCTCGGTGGAACCGGGGGTGAACTGCCGCTTTTCATAGAATTCGCCGTAGTTGGGCAGGTACGTTTTGGGAACCAGACCCAGCAGCTGCCCGCGGCAGAGCACGGCAGCGCAGTTGTACAGCTTACCCCGCACCATCAGGGGCAGGCCCACAAGGGCCACGGTGTCCAGCTCCCGGCTGGCATCCAGCAGCTCCTGCAGGCCGGTCAGGGCTCCCTGCTGCAGGGTGCGCTGCAAAAACAGGTCGCCGCAGGTATAGCCGGTCAGGCAGAACTCAGGAAACACGGCCAGCTTCACGCCGCGGGCGGCGGCGGCACGCAGCTCCGTGAGGATCTGCCGGGTGTTGTAGGCGCAGTCCGCCACCCGAAGCGCGGGCGAGAGGGCTGCTGCTTTCAAAAAACCATCTTTCATCGGAGGATTTCACATCCTGTCTCTCTTGTTTGCCCACGGCGAACAACTGTGCTCCCGTGGTGAGGATAGTATACCACACTCTGGCCAAAACGAAAAGAGGGCTGTTATCAACCCTCTCTGCCTCTGCGCCTGACGGCGGGGCAAAGAAGGATTCTAACAACCCCCTGTGGATACACCAAATGGAAAACGAGATGGACCGTAAGCCGGGTTCTGTATTAAACGACGATCTGTCTAGGCCTGCCATTGCTGACAGGCTCGTGCCGCCTTCGGGACACGCGAGCAGCGCTGTACGTCCCATATAGGCGTTGCTTCCGGTAGGGTTTACAAAGCCGCATAGTCACCCATGCGCTGGTGAGCTCTTACCTCGCCCTTTCATCCTTACCGCATTGCTGCGGCGGTTTCCTTTCTGTTGCACTTTCCCTGAGGTCACCCTCGGCTGCCGTTAGCAGTTACCGTGCTCTGTGAGGCCCGGACTTTCCTCAGAGCGGTCAAAGCCGCCCCGCCGCCGTATGTTCCACTCGTTTTCTGCTCCCCATGATACCATAAAAAAACAAGATTTGCAAGTGACGATAAAATTTGGTATAATAAATTTAAATATGGCGTGAAATTTTTGGGGAGGGACAAAGGATGCAGCTGCTTTTCAATGTCCCACCCGAAGCCGATGGCGTGCTGCTGCGCGGCTTTCTGCGCCGGTGTGCCGTCTCCACGGAGCTGGCCCGGGCGGTCAAATTCCATGGCAGCGGCTTTTTTGCAGACGATGTGCCCATTCTGGCCAACCGCCGCGTGCAGGCGGGGCAGACCATCCGCTTTGCGCTGCCCGCCGACGGCCCCGGCGTGGAGCCGCAGCCTGAGATCCCGGTCAGGGTCGTTTACGAGGATGCTTTTGCCGTGGTGTTGGAAAAACCGCCCCATCTGGCGGTCCACCCCACCCTGAACTACCCCCGGGATACCCTGGCCAACGGCTATGCCGCCTGGGCGGCTGCCCACGGCGAAAGCCCGGTGTTCCGCCCGGTGAACCGGATCGATAAAGACACCAGCGGGCTGGTGCTGGCCGCAAAGAACGGCTATGCCGCGCCCCTGCTGGCTGAGGGCGTAGAGAAACTCTATTACGCCATCGTGGAGGGTGAACTGCCCCTTGGCCACGGAGTCATCGATGCCCCCATTGGCCGGAGAGGAGACAGCATCATCGGGCGGTGCGTGACCCCCGAGGGGAAGCCCAGCCGCACCGAGTATACCATATTAAAGGCAGCGCAGGGCCTGAGCCTTGCCGCCTGTGTTCCCGTGACGGGCCGCACCCATCAGATCCGGGTGCACTTTGCATCCATCGGCCACCCGCTGGCCGGGGACGACCTTTACGGCGGACACCGTGACCGCATTGCCCGGCAGGCGCTCCATTGCGCCCGGCAGAGTTTCCGGGTGCCGGCTTACACCGAGGTGCCCGGCGGCATCCGGCTGGAAACGCCGGTGGAGGAACACGCCCGCACCGTTGCGGTGGAGAGCCCCCTGCCCGAGGATATGCGGGCATTGCTGGATGCTGAAATATGAAAATACGGTGAAACCTCTGTGAAAGCTCTGCCCAAATTTTGTGACAAGCCTTGTATCGGCCCGGGCAGAGTGTATAATTGATATGAATTTGTAACTTTCGACCCAAAACGTCAGGAAGGAGCAACCCCTTTTGATCGAAGAAAAAACAAAGGAGCCGCAGAGCCAGGCTCCTGCAGCGCCGGTGAAGGGCAGAGAAAAACTGCGAAGCTTCTGGGCAAAGGTCCAGATCTCCGGCCTGCTGCGGCGGCACCGTTTCCGCCGCAAAACGCAGCGGCACATGAATGATGTGGCCAAAAAGCTGCGGGCCAGTGCCGTGGTGCTGGCAGTTGGCGAGGCACTTTATGCACTGGGCTTTGCGGCAGAGTACATGGTGGTGCGCACAGGGCGCGGCATTGCTGCCGTGGCGCGCAGACTGGCCCGCTGGTGCAGGAATGCCCTGCATACCATCATTGCAACAGCCTTTCCCGGTGCGGCGCAGATGTTCAAGGATCTGCTGGCACCGCTTTACCTGTTTTTCAAGGGCCTCGGCGCTGTGGCGGCCCACGCCAACGATGTGCGCCGGGAGCGGGGCTTTGGCGCTTCCGTAAAAGCGGCCGGGCGCTATTTTGTGGGCGGGCTCAAGCGCAACCTGAGCCTGCTGCCCCGGACAGCAATGTACATCCTGCCCCTGTGTATGCTGGCTGTGTTCGTCACGGTCTGGAACAGGACGATGGCCCAGCCTTATGCGCTGGCTGTGCAGGTGAACGGCCAGACCGTTGGCTATGTGGCCAATGAGGAAGTGTTCAACCTCGCAAAAGAGGATGTGATGCAGCGCATCAACTACGCCGGTTCGGACAAGACCGAGCTGACCATCGAGCCGACCTATACCATCACCGTGACCCACAAGACCATGGACGAGAGCGAGACGGCAAACGCCATTCTGCAGAGTGCCAGTGACCAGATCAGTGAGGGCACCGCCCTGTATCTGGACGGGGAACTGACGGCAGTCTGCTCCGATGGTGACACCCTGCGCAGCTATCTGGAGAGCCTGCTGGCCCCCTACGAGGATCAGACGGACGAGAATATCAGCGTGGGCTTTAACAAAAATGTGACGCTGGAAGATGGAGTCTATTTCAACGACAGCTTTGAGGATGACAATTCCATCGAGAATATGCTGACCGGCGTGCAGCAGCAGGAGAAAATCTATACGGTCATGGCGGGCGATACCCTGTGGGCCATTGCCCAGAAGAACGACCTGACCTTCCGGGAGCTGTGTGCCCTGAATCCGAATTTCAAGGGTGCTCCCCTGACCGAGAACTCCAATATCCAGGAGGGCGACCAGCTGATCGTGACCAAGCAGGAGGCTCTGCTGGAAGTCCGCATCACCAAGGTGGAGACGCGGGAGGAGGAGATCCCCTTCGGCACCGAGACCACCCAGTCCAACGAGTACACCAAGGGTACCACCAAGACCCTGCAGGAGGGCGAGAATGGCCTGCGCCGCGTCACCATGCAGAACGTCTACGATACCAATGGCGCGCTGCTGGAGCAGACCATCCTTTCCACTGAGACCATCCGGGAGCCGGTGAACAAAAAGGTGGTCGTTGGCACCAAGAAGGTCACGAAGTACGGTGCGGCGGCATACATCGGCGGCAGTGGTCAGTTTATCTGGCCTGTGCCGGGTTACCGCAACTGCTCGCGCTGGTATGGCAGCGGCCATAAGGGCGTGGATATCTGTGCCTCTGCCGGTACACCCATCTATGCATCGGCGGGCGGCACCGTGACCAAGGCGGGTTATAACAAGGCCGGTGCCGGTACGGGCTATGGTTATTCTGTGATCATCAGCCACTCCGGCGGCTATACCACGGTCTATGCCCACTGCCTGTCTCTGGCGGTCAGTGCGGGCCAGACCGTGCGGCAGGGCCAGCTCATCGGCTATGTGGGCAGCACGGGCCGCTCTTCCGGTAACCACTGCCACTTCGAGATCCGCCGCAATGGCTCGTACATCGCACCGCAGAGCGTGTTCTCCGGAAAGCGATAAATCAGAACAGAACCTCTCCGTCAATGCTTCGCATTGCCACCTTTCCTAATAGGAGAGGCAAGAGAGCGGAAGCATAAACTTGGCTCCCCGATCAGGCAACAACGACGACCGCCGCCAGTGGCGGATGAAGGGAGGCGTTGTTGGGGCAGCGGCCAGCAGGACACGAGTGCAATACTTTGCACGAAGTGGACGCTGGGAGCCGCAACTCGTATGCTGGCGTGAAGCGCCGGAGAGGTTTATTTTACAAACAAAAAGGAGAATGATTATGGCAACACCCCACATCAGCGCTGAAAAAGGCGATTTCGCAAAGACCGTCCTGATGCCCGGCGATCCGCTGCGGGCAAAGTTCATCGCGGATACCTTCCTCAAGGATGTCCGCCAGGTCACCGGTGTCCGTGGAATGCTGGGCTTTACCGGCACCTATGAGGGCCGCCCCATCAGTGTGATGGGCAGCGGCATGGGAATGCCCTCTATCGGCATCTACTCCTACGAGCTGTACAAGTTCTACGATGTGGACAACATCATCCGCATCGGCTCTGCCGGCAGCTACACCGACAAAGCCAAGCTGTTCGATGTGGTGCTGGCCGCCGGTGCTGTGAGCGAGAGCAATTATGCCCGGGTCCAGAGCGGCTTTGAGGGGGACCTCACCCTGCCCAGCCAGACCCTGAACGACAAGCTGCGTGCTTCTGCCGCAAAGCAGGGCATCCCCCTGATCGAGGGCAACATCCATTCCTCCGATGTGTTCTATCGCCAGCCCTCCGATGAAAAGCCCACCTACTGGGAAAAGCTGCGGGATGAGCGCGGCTGCCTGTGTGTGGAGATGGAGAGCTTTGCCCTCTTCGCCAACGCTCAGGTCCTGGGCAAGAACGCCGCCTGCCTGCTGACCATCTCCGACAGCTTCGTCTCCCCGGAGATCACCACCGCCGAGCAGCGTCAGACCAGCTTCACCAACATGATGAAGGTCGCACTGGGTGCGGAGTACTGATTTGCATTCACAAAAAGGGTTGTTGTCACACGACAACAACCCTTTTATGTTTTAAGTGTCACTATAATGTCCGAAACAGGATGCGATAATGATATTGCCGTCCTGCTCTTTATAAACAATGCGGTGCGTATCGTCGATGCGGCGGCTCCACCATCCACTCAAATCACCTTTTAAGGGCTCGGGTTTTCCAATGCCCTCGTAGGAGTTCCGCTGGATGTCTTTCAGAAGTGTGTTGATACGCTTCAGCAGCTTTTTGTCTCGCGTCTGCCAAAGGCAGTAGTCCTCCCATGCTTCCTCTTCCCAAAGCAATCTCATTTAATCTACCTCGATCAAATCGTGCTCAGTGAGCTTGGCTTTTCCGGTATCGATGTCGTGGACGATCTGGCGGAGATGATTGATGTTACTTTCCGAGTAGAACGGGTCGGCGGAAATCTCAAAGGGAATGCGGTGCTCCCGGGAAACTTTTTTGGCGAAAATCGTGAATGCCGTTGTCATAGAAAGTCCCATCTCGGCGCAAACCTCTTCCATGTTGCGTTTCAGGTCTGGGTCCATCCGGAAGTTCACATTGACTGCATTTGCCATTCTAATACACCTCCTTCTTGATTCTATTATATGCGTTTGTAATGAAAAATGCAAGAACTTTCGTTACATAATAAATGAATAACGAGAAATCTCTTGAAGAATTTGAGAACACGCCGTATAATTGAAGTGCAAAAGAGGGGATGAAAGATGAACGACTTTCAATCAAATCGGGATATCTGCCTTGTACCTTATTACCCAGCCTATGAAATTGCCCTTCCGTGGTATCAGGACGCAGAACTGTGCCATCATGTAGATAATCAGAATCGCATTTATGACCTGTCTATCCTGAAAAATATGTACCAGTATCTGGATAGTCATGGTGATTTGTTCTACATTGAATATAAGGGCATTCTGTGCGGAGATGTATGCTTGCAGACAAGCGGAGAAATTTCGATTGTGGTCTGCAAAGAGTATCAGAATCGGCACATTGGGAGAACAGTGATTGGGAAGATTCTTGCACTGGCAAAAGAGAAGAAGTATCCGCAATGCTATGCAGAAATTTATTCTTTCAACAAGCAGTCCCGCAAAATGTTTGAAAGTATAGGATTTGTTCAGAAAGACGCAGAAACGTTTGTTTATACTTTAGAATGAAAAGGAGGCCCCTATGACCAATCTGACTTTAGACGAAAAGAAAGCCCTGATCCGGATGGCACTGGAAGCCCGGGAGCAGGCCTATGTGCCCTACTCCGATTTCATGGTAGGTGCTGCCCTGCGGGCCGAAGATGGCCGCATCTTCACCGGCTGCAATGTGGAAAACGCTGCTTTCACCCCCACCAGCTGTGCCGAGCGCACGGCCCTGTTCAAGGCGGTGAGCGAGGGAGTGACCCGCTTCACCGATATTGCCGTGGTGGGTTCTCGCCGCGGTGAAGTGAACAAGCAGATCACCTCACCCTGCGGGGTCTGCCGTCAGGCGCTGTTTGAATTCGGCGGGCCGGAGCTGAATGTTATCATGGCAAAAACCCCCGATGATTTCATCGAGCGCAGCATGGACGAGCTGCTGCCCTTCGGCTTTGGCCCCTCCAACGTGGCGGGCAACAAAGCCGTGGAAGAGTGAGGCGGGAAGCGGATATTTTGCCAAAATTGGCGAAATAGTACGACTTTTACGCGAATTTTACAAAAAATCTGTAAAGATTTTGTAATCGGAAATGCCTTGCTTTCCTCACATGACCCGGCTATACTTGGGTCAGTAAATGTGCAAGTGTGCGCATTCCCTTTTTAAAGCGCAATTTTTAATGTATAAAAAGGAGAGTTTTCTTATGATGATTTCTCGTCGTAACTTCCTGGCTGTGGCTGGCGCTGCAGCTGCTGCCGCTGCTCTGACCGCCTGCGGTGGTTCTTCCTCTTCCACCAGCACCGCTTCTTCCACTGCTTCCTCTGCAGCTTCTGAGGCTGGCTCCGAGGCTGCCAGCAAGATCACAAAGGTCGCTCTGACCTGCGATACCGGCACGATCGATGACGAGAGCTTCAACCAGGCTTGCTGGAGCGCTGTTTCCAGCTACATGGGCGATGACTGCCAGTACTACATCCCCGAGGCTGATGCTTCCGATGAGGACCGTGAGACCATGATTCGTCAGGCTGTCAACGACGGCGCTGAGGTCATTGTCTGCGTTGGCTACCTGTATGGTGCTTCTCTGGCATGGGCTGCTGAGCAGTACCCCGATGTCAAGTTCGTCGCTATCGATGTCACCCAGGGCGATATCGGCACCGATGAGATCCCCTCCAACTGCTACTGCATCACCTTCAAGGAGGAGCAGGCAGGCTATCTGGCAGGTTACGCCATTGCCAAGGACGGCAAGACCAAGCTGGGCTTCCTGGGTGGCATGGCTGTTCCCGCTGTCATCCGTTACGGCTACGGCTTTGTGCAGGGCGCTGATGCTGCTGCTCAGGAACTGGGCCAGAACATCGACATCAACTACTTCTACGGTGGCCAGTTCTACGGCGATGCCAACATCACCTCCCGTATGGAGGGCTGGTACTCCAACGGCACTCAGGTCGTCTTTGCCTGCGGCGGCGGCATCTACACCTCCGCTGTTGAGGCTGCCCTGAAGAACAACGGCTACGTCATCGGCGTTGACGTTGACCAGAACTACATCGGCGCAAACGGCGTTGCTGATGGCACCTATGCTTACAACCCGTTCATCACCTCCGCTATGAAGGGCCTGTCCGAGGCTGTTTCTACTTCTCTGTCCGACATCGAGGCAGGCGAGTGGAGCACCATCGCAGCAACCAACGGCAACTTTGGTCTGGAGGACGGCGATTACATCGGCCTGCCCACCGATGAGGACAGCTGGAACTTCGAGACCTTCACGGTTGAGGAGTACGAGGAGCTGAAGCAGAAGATCGCTTCCGGCGAGATCGTTGTTGACAACAGCTCTGATGACGCTACCAAGCCCACCGTCAGCGAGTTCACCAACGTCACCTACATCCAGTAAAATTTGAACAGTCCGCAAGGGCTGCAGGGAACGACCCTCTCCGTCATTGCCGTCAGGCTTTGACGGAGAGGGTCGTTTTTGTCTCGTGAAAAATCGTGCAGCTTGCACAAAAGTAATACTTATAAGAGTACATCCCGCCAAAAAATCAAAAAGAAGTGTGCAAAACCGCAAAAATACGGTATAATGGTACACAGAATAGTATAGGTGTCGATTTGACACGAAAGGAGAGTGAGCAGATTGGCAGAGGATTTTGTGATCGAGATGCTCCACATTACCAAGGAGTTCCCTGGAATCAAGGCAAACGATGATATCACCCTGCAGCTGCGTAAGGGCGAGGTACATGCCCTGCTGGGCGAAAACGGCGCTGGCAAAAGTACGCTGATGAGCGTGCTGTTCGGCTTGTACCAGCCGGAAGCCGGTAAGATCCTCAAGAACGGCAAGGAGGTCGCCGTCCGCAACCCCAACGATGCAAACGCGCTGGGCATCGGCATGGTGCACCAGCACTTCAAGCTGGTGGAATGCTTCAGCGTGCTGGATAACATCATTCTGGGCGTGGAGCCCAATAAGCTGGGCTTTTTGCAGAAGGCTGAGGCCCGCAAGAAGGTCATGGCCCTGAGCGAGAAGTACGGCCTGCGTGTGGACCCCGATGCACTCATCAGTGATATCTCTGTTGGTATGCAGCAGCGTGTTGAGATCCTGAAGATGCTCTACCGCGACAACGAGATCCTGATCTTTGATGAGCCCACCGCTGTTCTGACCCCGCAGGAGATCGACGAGCTGATGGAGATCATGCGCGGGTTCAAGAAGGAGGGCAAATCCATCCTCTTCATCACCCACAAGCTCAACGAGATCATGGCAGTGGCAGACCGCTGCACGGTTCTGCGCAAGGGCAAGTATATGGGCACTGTGGACATCAAGGACACCACCAAGGAAGAGCTTTCCCGCATGATGGTCGGCCGCGATGTTCAGCTGCAGGTGGACAAAAAGCCCGCCGCCCCCGGTGAGGTGGTGCTGGACGTGCAGAACGTTACCATGCACAACGCCCAGCACAAGAAGGATGCCGTCAAGAACGTCTCCTTCCAGGTGCGTGGCGGTGAGATCGTCTGTCTGGCGGGCATCGAGGGCAACGGCCAGACCGAGTTTGTCTACGGCCTGACTGGTCTGGAAAAGTTCAACAGCGGCAAGGTGCTGCTGGACGGCAAGGAGATCACCAATGAGAGCATCCGCCAGCGCTCCAAGGACGGCATGAGCCATATCCCTGAGGACCGCCACAAGCATGGTCTGGTGCTGGATTACAGCCTGGAAAACAATATGGTGCTCCAGCGCTACTGGCAGCCCGAGTTCCAGCACAACGGCTTTATCCGCAGTGAAAAGGTGCGGGAGTACTCTGATAAGCTGATCGCCCAGTATGACGTGCGCAGCGGCCAGGGCAGCGCTACCATCGTGCGCAGCATGTCCGGCGGCAACCAGCAGAAGGCAATCATTGCCCGCGAGATCGACAAAGACCCCAAGCTGCTGGTAGCAGTGCAGCCCACCCGCGGCCTGGATGTCGGTGCCATTGAGTATATCCACAAGCAGATCGTGGATGAGCGCGACAGGGGCAAGGCTGTGCTGCTGGTCAGTTTGGAGCTGGACGAGGTGATGAACCTCTCTGACCGGATCCTTGTGATGTACGAGGGTGAGATCGTGGGCGAGTTTGACCCCAAGACCACCACGGTCCAGGAGCTGGGCCTGTACATGGCCGGTGCCCGCAAGCAGGGAAAGGAGTAAGCAGAAATGAAAAACAAAAAACTTTCCCACAACGGGCTGCAGGGTTCTGTCACCAGCGTGATGGCTGCCCTGCTGTGTATCCTGATCGGTCTGTTTGTGGGCTTCCTCGTGCTGCTGGCCATCAACCCGGCCCACGCATGGGCAGACGGCTTTGTCCGCATCCTCAAGGGCGGCTTCCATGATGCCCCCTATGGTGTCGGCAAGGAGCTGGCCAACGCCGCGCCCCTGATCATGACCGGCCTTTCCGTGGGCTTTGCCTTCAAGACCGGCCTGTTCAACATCGGTGCCGCCGGTCAGTACACGCTGGGCGCTTACGGTGCCCTCTACTGCGCCATCATGCTCAAGCTGCCCTGGTTCGTCTGCCTGCTGGCTGCGGCCATTCTGGGCGGTCTGTGGGGTGCCATCCCCGGTTTCTTCAAGGCCTACTTCAACATCAACGAGGTCATTACCTCCATTATGTTCAACTGGATCGGCCTGTACCTTGTCAATGAGCTGGTCTACCAGAACGGCACCGGCCCCATGTACGATGTGCGCAACACCCGCACCCTGAACCTGGGCAAGAACGCGGATTTCGCCCAGTCCGTTATCCCGGACTTCGGCCTGAACAAGCTGTTCCAGACCAACAGCACCACCATCGCCATCTTCCTGGCCGCTGTGGTTGCCATCCTGATTTGGGTGGTGCTGAACAAGACCACCTTTGGCTATGAGCTGAAGGCGGTCGGCCTGAACAAGAGCGCTGCCCGCTACGCCGGTATCAACGAAAAGAAGAACATCATCCTCTCCATGGCCATTGCCGGTGCGCTGGCAGGCTTTGGCGCGGGCCTGTTCTATCTGTCCAACGTGGGCCAGTGGAACCCCCTGAACTCCACCAGCCTGCCCGCCATGGGCTTCAACGGCATCTCCGTTGCCCTGCTGGCAAGCTCTAACCCCATTGGCACCATCTTCTCGGCCCTGTTCATCTCCCACATCTCGGTGGGCGGCACCTTCCTTTCCACCAAGTATTACCCCACGGAGATCGCCGACCTGATCAGCGGCATCATCATCTACCTGTGTGCATTCTCCATGCTGTTCCGCGGCAAGATCCAGAAGCTGCTGTTCAAGAATGCGGACAAGACCAATGTGAACGCAGAGCCTGCCCCGGCGGAAAAGGCCAACGCGAAGAAGGAGGGCAAGTAAGATGCTGCTTTTGATCAAATATACCCTGCTGTATGGCATCGTCCTGATGCTGGTGGCACTGGGCGGTATGTTCAGTGAGCACTCCGGCATCATCAACATCGCGCTGGAAGGCATCATGGTCATCGGCGGTGTGGCGGGTGTTCTGACCCTGACCATGCTTCCGGCCGACATGTCGCCGTTCCTGGTGGTGCTGATCTCGGTCCTGGTGGCTGCGCTGGCCGGTATCGTGTACAGCCTGCTTCTGGCCTTTGCTTCCATCAACCTGAAAGCGGACCAGACCATCGGCGGCACGGCCCTGAACCTGCTGGCCACCGCCATTGCCGTGGTCATTGCCAAGTATTTCAGCGACAGCGGCAGCGCCAAGCTGAACTATTCCAACAAGCCGTTCCTGTTCAGCATCGGCGGCCTGGAGCTGAGCATCTTTGTGCCGTTGGGCATCGTGCTGCTCGTCATCAGCTATGTGGTGCTGTACAAGACCCGCTTCGGTCTGCGCCTGCGCGCCTGCGGCGAACATCCTCAGGCAGCCGATTCTGTGGGCATCAACGTCTATAAGATGCGCTACGCGGGTGTGCTGCTTTCCGGTGCGCTGGGCGCTATCGGCGGTCTGGCATATATCGTGCCCCCGGTGCAGACCTGGAACTTTGAGGTCGGCGTGGCTGGCGCGGGCTTCCTTGCACTGGCTGTTATGATCTTTGGCCAGTGGAAGCCTTTCAACATCTGTGCCGCCGCCATGTTCTTTGCCGTGTTCAAGAGTCTGGCAAACATTGCGGACTCCACCTTCCTGGCACAGCTCCACTGGTCCAGCAACATCTATAACATGATGCCGTTCATCGCATCCATGATCATTCTGGCCTTTACCTCCAAAAACAGCATGGCCCCCAAGGCTGAGGGTATCCCTTACGACAAGGGTTCCCGCTGAGCGAGGTTTGTTCCAAGGGCGCAGCTGCTTTTCCGGGCAGCTGCGCCCTTGGTGTTCAAAACCCGACAAAGGAGACGGAATGTGGATTGCCTTTGTCAAAAAGTCTGTTATAATGGAATTTATTGAAAGTCATACTGTCAGACAGGAGAATTGCGATGCGTATTTATGATCTGATCGCGAAAAAGCGCGATGGCGGTACCCACACCCGGGAAGAGTTGGAAGCCATTGTCAACGGCTTTGTCAGTGGGGAAGTGGCCGATTACCAGATGGCTGCCTGGATGATGGCGGTCTACCTGCGCGGCATGACCAACGAAGAAACAGCCGAGCTGACCGATGTGATGGCCCACAGCGGCGTGATGGTCGATCTTTCCCCCATCCCCGGCATCAAGGTGGATAAGCACTCCACCGGCGGCGTGGGCGATAAGACCACCCTTGTGATCGCCCCTGTGGTGGCGGCCTGCGGTGTGAAGATCGCCAAGATGAGCGGCCGCGGTCTGGGCCATACCGGCGGCACCATTGACAAGATGGAGAGCGTGCCCGGCACCAGAACTGCCCTTTCGCAGGAGGAGTTCTTTGCCCAGGTGAACAAGATCGGGCTGTCGGTCATTGGCCAGAGCGAGGGCATTGCCGTGGCGGATAAGAAGATGTACGCCCTGCGGGATGTGACCGCTACGGTCAGCTGCATCCCCCTGATCGCCTCTTCCATCATGTCCAAGAAGCTGGCCTCCGGCTCTGATGCCATCCTGCTGGATGTGACCACCGGCACCGGTGCCTTTATGAAGACCGTGGACCAGAGCATTGAGCTGGCTGAGCTGATGGTCGCCATCGGCACCCACCATGGCCGCCGGGTGGCCGCCATGATCACGGATATGGACACCCCGCTGGGCCGCAACATCGGCAACAGCCTTGAGGTCATGGAGAGCATGGACGTGCTCAAGGGCAAGGGCCCTGCCGACCTGACCGAGGTCTGCCTGCAGCTGGCCGCCAATATGCTGGTGCTGGCAGGCAAGGGTACCCCGGCGGAGTGCCGTGCCATGGCACAGGCTGTGATCGCGGACGGCTCTGCCTTTGCCAAGTGCAAGGAGATGTTTGCGGCCCAGGGCGGCGACACCCGTGTGCTGGACGATTACAGCCTGTTTGAGCAACCCGCAGCCAGCTTTGAGCTGCTGGCTGAGCAGGACGGCTACATCGTGGCCAACGATGCCGAGAAGATCGGCTCTGCCAGTGTGCTGCTGGGCGCTGGCCGCCAGAAGAAGGGAGACCCGCTGGACTTTGCGGCCGGCATCACCCTGCACAAAAAGCGCGGTGACTATGTGCACAAGGGCGAAAGCCTGGCCACCTTCTACGGTGCGGCAGATAAGTTTGAAGCCGCTGCTGCGGAGTACCGCAGCGGTCTGGTCTATGGTGCGGAAAAGCCCGAGGAGGCCCCGCTGGTCTACGCCCTTGTCACCAAGGACGGCGTGGAGCGCTACTGAGAAAGCATCCTTCCCGCAAGGCGGGAGGGACGGAAAGGACATTTTCTATGAAGATCATTCTGGTGGGCTGCGGCAAGGTCGGCACAGCGCTGGCACGTCAGCTCAGCGAGGAAGGCCACAATGTCACGGTCATTGATACCAACAAGGCCCGTGTGGAGCATATCAGCGAATCCTATGACGTGATGGGCATTACCGGCAACGGCTCCTCCATCACAACGCTGGCCGAGGCGGGGATCGAGGAGGCGGACGTGTTCATTGCGGTCACCGGCTCGGACGAGCTGAACCTGCTCTGCTGCATGTTTGCCAAAAAGGCGGGCCACTGCCACGCCATTGCCCGTGTGCGCAACCCCTCCTACAGCCATGAGCTGGACTTCATCAAAAAGCAGATCGGCATTTCGGCCATCATCAACCCGGAGATGGCGGCGGCGCGGGAGATCTCCCACCTGCTGCGCTTCCCCGGTGCCAGCAAGATCGATACCTTTGCGGAAGGCCGGGTGTGGCTGATCAAGTTCACCCTGACCGAGGCACAGGCACTGGACGGCGTGGCCATCCGGGAGATCCCCACCCGGCTCAAGAGCGATATCCTGGTCTGTGCCGTGGAGCGCGACGGCGGGGTCATCATCCCCAACGGTAATTTTGTGCTCCAGACCGGCGATCAGGTCACTTTTCTTGCAACGCAGGAAAAGGCCCACGCGTTCTTCCAGCGCATCCATCTGGCCGTGCGCCCGGTGCGCAATGCCCTCATCGTGGGCGGCGGTGCCATTGCCTTCTATCTGAGCCAGGAGCTGCTGGAAAACCATGTCCGGGTGCGGATCGTGGAGCGGGACCCCGCCCGCTGCGATGTGCTGGCCCAGGCCCTGCCCGAGGCACAGATCCTGTGTGAGGACGGCTCCAACCGCGAGTTCCTGCTCTCCGAGGGCCTGACCTCCACCGAGGCCTTTGTGGCCCTGACCAACATCGATGAGGAAAATGTCCTGCTGACCCTGTTTGCCAAGAAGCATTCCAACGGCAAGCTGGTCACCAAGATCAACCGCCTGGAATTTGATGATATCCTGGCCGGGCTTGATCTGGGCAGCATCGTCTACCCCAAGTACATGACCTGCGATTACATCGTGCAGTATGTGCGCGCTTTGCAGAACGAGGCAGGCAGCAACATCAAGACCCTGTACCGCATTCTGGACGACCGTGTGGAGGCGCTGGAATTCACGGTCCATGAGAAGAGCCGCGCCACCGGTGTGCCCCTGAGCCAGCTCCACCTGAAAAAGAACCTGCTGCTCTGCTGCATCACCCGCGGTAACGAAATCAAGATCCCGCGCGGCGGCGATGAGATCCAGGTGGGCGACAACGTCATCGTGGTCACGCTGGAGCACGGCCTGCATGACCTGCGGGACATCGTGGAAGATTAACGGAGGCGCGGCATGAATTATGCGATCGTTCTGCGACTGCTGAGCTACATCCTCTATTGCGAGGCTGCGCTGCTCCTGCTGCCCGCCATGGCCAGCCTGATCTACGGTGAATGGATGGTGCTGGGTGTATTCCTGCTCACGGCAGCGCTTTCTGCGGTGGCGGGCGCTCTGCTCCACCGCATCAAGCCCAAGAGCCAGATCTTCTATATGCGGGAGGGCTTTGCCACCACGGCGCTCTGCTGGCTGCTCATCAGTGTGGTGGGCGCGGTGCCCTTTGTGCTCACGGGCAGTATCCCCAACCCGGTGGATGCCATGTTTGAGACCGTTTCCGGCTTCACCACCACCGGTGCCAGCATCCTGCCCGCTGTGGAGGACCTGCCCAGGGGCATCCTGTTCTGGCGCAGCTTCACCCACTGGATCGGCGGCATGGGCGTTCTGGTGTTCCTGCTCTCCCTGCTGCCCCTGACCGGCGGCTCCCATGTCAACCTGATGAAAGCCGAAAGCCCCGGCCCGCAGGTGGATAAGCTGGTGCCGAAGGTGCAGTCCACGGCAAAAATTCTGTACGGCATCTACTTCCTCCTGACGGTGCTGGAATTCATGTTCCTGATCGCCGGGCGGATGCCGGTGTTTGAAGCTCTACTTACCTCCTTTGGTACAGCGGGTACCGGCGGCTTCGGCTTCCGCAATGACAGTTTTGCCAGCATGTCGCCCTATGTCCAGTGGGTCGTGACCATCTTTATGATCCTGTTTGGCGTGAACTTCAACGCCTATTTCCTGCTGCTGATGCGCCGCTTCCGCCGCGCTGCCGCCAGCGAGGAGGTGCGCGCCTACCTTGTGATCATTGGTGTGGCTGTGGTCATCATCACGGCCAACATTTACAGCATGTACAACGGCTTGGGCGAGGCCCTGCGCCACGCCGCCTTCCAGGTGGGTTCTATCATTACCACCACAGGATTTTCCAGCTGTGATTTTGACCTGTGGCCCACCCTCTCCAAGGAGATCCTTGTCATGCTGATGTTTGTGGGCGCCTGCGCAGGCAGCACCGGCGGCGGCATGAAGGTCAGCCGCCTCCTGCTGATGGGCAAGACTGTGGGCAAGGAGCTCAAGCAGGCCCTTCACCCGCAGGTGGTGGCCCCCGTCCGGATGGACGGCAAGGTGGTCAACCATGAGACCATCCGCGCCACCAATGTCTATGTGGCGGCCTACATCTTCATCTTTGCGGCATCCTTTTTCCTCATCAGTCTGGATGGCTTTGACATGGTAACCAACTTCACCGCCATTGCCGCCACGTTGAACAACATCGGCCCGGGCCTTGCCCAGGTGGGCCCCATGATGAACTTTGGCAGCTACTCCAACCCCGCCAAGCTGGTTATGATCTTTGACATGCTGGCGGGCCGTCTGGAGATCTTCCCCATGCTGGTGTTCTTTATGCCGGACACCTGGCGGCGGTTCTGAGCAAAATAACAAAGCGGATGCGCTCCCACCGGAACGCATCCGCTTTTTGCTGTATCAGAATTCCTGCGGCTTTTTCCCCAAGAGCGCCGCGCCGCTCAGCACGATGACCCCGCCCAGCAGGGCAAGGCCTGCACCGGCCTGCCCGAAGGCATCGCCGATAGCACCCACCAGAGGACTTGCGGGGATCATCAGCAGGCTGTAGGCCATGCCGTCCACGCTGATGAGGGTGGCCCGTTGGTCACTGGGGATGGCATCGTTCAGCTTCTGGCTCTCGTGGAGCAGATAGACCTCCAGCACACCCTGCACCAGCATCATGCCCAGGATGCCGCCCCAGGCGGGCGCAGCACCCACCAGCAGAGTGCCCACACCGCAGAGCAGGGCACAGGCTGTGTAGAGCCGCCGCATGGAGCGGCATCTCACCCGGCGGCCGATCTCGGTGCCCGCCACGCAGGCCAGACCGCCCAGCAGCAGGGGAAGGAAGAGCAGCTCCGTGGGCCAGCCCAGCTCAACGAGCCGCTGCTGTAAAAACATCTTGGTCAGGTAACTGGGCACGCTGATGAGGGCGCTGGATGCGATAAGCTTCACCGCCATTGGGCAGGTGCGCAGGACATGCAGGCTGTCCCGCACCAGCTGGCGGAACTGCTCGGGCAGAGCGCGCAGCGGGTGCTTTTCCCGGCTGGCCTGTGATTCAGTGACGATGGGCTCCGCAAGCAGCATATTGGCAAGGGCGGAAGCACCCTCAAAGGCGGCGTTCAGCAGATAAAAGCCCGCGTAGCCGAGAAACTGGTTCAGGATGCTGGCCATGGAGCCTATGGCGTTGGCCAGCATGGAGATCTGGGAGCCGTTGGCAGAGACCTGAATGTATTCCGCTTCGCAGCCCTCCTGCTTCAGGCTGTCGTAGAGCAGCGCCGTGGAGGTGCCGGAGAACATGGTCATGGCCAGCGCGTTCAGCCCCATGGCAAAGCAGATGGTGAACAGGTCTGACGCAAAGGCCATCAGCAGGCTTTGCAGGACCATGCACACGCCGCCGGACACGAGGGTCTTTTTCCGGCCCAGCAGGTCTGCCGCCATGCCGCTGGGCACCTCACACAGCAGGCTGACAACATGGAACACGCTTTCGGCCAGGCCGATCTCCCACAGGGAGAAGCCCCGGGCCGCCAGCAGCGCCACCCATACCGCATCCGTGATGCGCAGGCCGGAGAAGAAATCGGCAGTGTAAATGCAGGCAAGCTGCTTTTTCAGGTTGAGTTTACGTTTATGGTTCATGGGGAACACCCTTTCTATTTGTCGTTGTGAAATTTCAAAATAGAAAGTGTACCCAAAACAAAAGCGCCCCACAGCAAAGCTGCGCGGCGCTGAAAATCATGCTCCACGTCTTGCTGAAAGGTTTCCTCGATTTAGCTCCCCTACGAGAGGAGCTGGCTGCGCTAAAGCGCAGACTGAGAGGTTTTGTTTCCAATAAAAGGGTACACTTCGAGCCGGAACGTATTAAATCTGACCTTTTTTGAAAAAGATGCAGCCATTCCAACCCATCTGGGTGTACCCTCCTTTCAGTAAAACGTTACGCTTACAATACCATACTTTCGGCCAAAACACAAGCAAAACCGTAAAATTCAGGGAAAAAGTGCCGCCCCGGCTTGCAAACAGGCCCAAAGTGTGGTAAGATGATATCCGGTTATGAAACCTGAATATCTTGAAAACGCAGCGACGGAGAGAGTACGCACGCAGTTCCACAGCAAAGAGAGAAGCTTCACCGGCTGAAAGGGTTTCCGCGTGGGTGTGTGCCGAAGTTCGCTCCTGAGCGGCCTGCCCGAACGGCTTCTATTAGGGCAGGACGGCGCGCCCCGTTACGGCGTTTGAGAGCCGCCCTTCTTTGTGCAGGGCGGAAACCGGGTGGTACCGCGGAGCATTGGATTTGCAAAGGCTTCGTCCCTTTTGTCCGGCCAGAAATGGCCCGGCAGGGGACGGGGCCTTTTTTGCTGCCCCGCTTTGAAAACACGAACTGAGAAGGAGAGAATTTCCATGCAAGCAATGATCGACGAGCTGGCCAAACAGGCCGCAGAGAGCCTCGGTCAGGTCTCTTCCAAGGAGACGCTGGCCTCGTTCTGGCAGGAATATCTGAGCAAAAACGGCAAGATCCCCGCGCTGATGAAGAATCTGCGCTCTGTCGCGCCCGAAGAGCGCCCCGCCATGGGCAAGATCATCAACGAGCTCAAGCAGAAGGTGCAGGCAGACTACGATGCCGCCGCCGCCAAGGTGAAGGAGGCCGAGCTGGCCGCCCGCAATGCCGCTGAGACCGTGGACATCACCCTGCCCGCCAAGACCCGCACGGTGGGTGGTCTGCACCCCCTGACGCTGGTCACCAACCAGATCATCGACGTGTTCTCCGGCATGGGTTTTGCCGTGGCTGACGCACCTGAGATCGAGGATGACGACCACAACTTCACCCGCCTGAACGTGCCCAAGGATCACCCCGCCCGCGACATGCAGGATACCTTCTACCTGTCCGACGAGTTCCTGCTCCGCACCCAGACCTCCGGCGGCCAGATCCGCACCATGGACAGCCAGAAGCCGCCCATCAAGGTGCTGATCCCCGGCCGTGTGTTCCGTTCCGATTCCGATGCCACCCACAGCCCCATGTTCCACCAGATGGAAGGCCTGGTCGTGGATAAGGGCATCACCCTGGGCGACCTGCAGGGCGCGCTGAACACCTTTGTGCAGAAGCTGTTCGGCAAGGACACCCGCACCCGCCTGCGTCCCTCTTACTTCCCCTTCACCGAGCCCAGTGTGGAGGTCGATGTCAGCTGCTTTGAGTGCGGCGGCAAGGGCTGCCCCCTGTGCAAGCACACCGGCTGGATCGAAGTTCTGGGCGGCGGTGTTGTCAACCGCAAGGTGCTGGAGAACTGCAACATTGACCCGGATGAGTATTCCGGCTTCGCCTTCGGTATTGGCATCGAGCGCATTGCCATGCTGAAGTACGGCATCAACAACATCGGCCTGATGTTCGAGAACAACCTGCAGTTCCTCAAGCAGTTCCATGAATAAGAGGGGAGAGAACAGACAATGAAAGTACCTTTCAGTTGGTTAAAAGAATTCGTTGATATCGACGTTACCGCTCAGGAGCTGGAGGAGAAGCTGTTCTCCTGCGGCTTTGAGGTGGAAGAGCTGATCCCGCTGGATGCAGGCATCAGCAAGGTGGTCGTTGGCAAGATCGTGGAGATGGAAAAGCAGGAGGGCACCCACCTGACCAAGTGTGTGGTGGACTGCGGTGACTACGGCCACGATATCCGCATCAGCACCGGTGCCGCCAATATGAAGCTGGGCGACTGTGTGCCCGCCGCTCTGGATGGCTCCACCCTGCCCGGCGGCATCAAGATCAAGGCCCGCAAGATGCAGGGCGTGGAGTCCAACGGTATGCTCTGCTCCGGCGAGGAGCTGGGCCTGAACGATGACCTGTTCCCGGGCTCTGAGGTCTATGGCCTGCTCATCCTGCCCGAGGATTCCATTCCCGGCACCGACATCGCACCCGTTGTCGGTCTGGATGACTATATCTTCGATATCTCCATCACCGCAAACCGCCCCGACTGCCAGTCTGTGCTGGGCATTGCCCGCGAGGTCGCTGCCATTCTGGGCAAGCCCCTGCACATGCCCGCCATGGATTACAAAGCTGTCTGCGAGCCGGATGCTCCCATCACCGTCCAGGTGGAGGCCCCTGACCTGTGCCCCCGCTATATGGCGCACTACGTCCGCAACATCCGCATGGGCGAATCTCCCCGCTGGATGAAGCGCCATCTGGCCCTGTGCGGCCTGCGCTCCATCAGCAACGTGGTGGATATCACCAACCACACCCTGCTGGAAATGGGCCAGCCCATGCACGCCTTTGACCTGAACAAGGTCGCCGGCTGCACCATTGATGTGCGCCGTGCCCACGAGGGCGAGAAAATCGTGACCCTCGATGAAAAGGAGTTCACCCTGAACCCCAACAATCTGGTCATCTGCGATGCCGAGAAGCCTGTGGCTCTGGCCGGCATCATGGGCGGTGCCAACTCCGGCATGGATGAGAACACCACCAGCCTGCTGTTCGAGTGCGCCACCTTCGCCCGTGACTGCGTCCGCAAGACCAGCCGTGCCCTGGGCCAGAACAGTGATTCCTCTGCCCGCTATGAAAAGGGTGTGGACCGCAACTCTCCCGAGCTGGGCCTGGCCCGTGCCCTGCACCTGATCCAGGAGCTGGACTGCGGCGATATCACCACCCTCGAGTATGACCTGACCGATGGCCGCCCGCTGGAGCGCAAGCACATCGTGACCACCCCTGCCAAGATCTGCGGCGTGCTGGGCATCACTGTGCCCGAGCAGACCATGATCGATATCCTGCAGCGCCTGGAGTTCACTGTGGATGTGCAGGCTGATGGCAGCTGGGATGTGTCTGCTCCTCTCTACCGTGAGGATGTGGAGAGCTTCCCCGATCTGGCGGAGGAGGTCATCCGTGAGTACGGCTATGACCACATCAACCCCACCTTCCTGAACACTGCCTCTGTTACCAACGGCGGCCTGAACTATGCGCAGAAGCAGCAGCTCAAGACCAAGCGCCTGCTGGCTGCACAGGGCTTCTATGAGGCATCCACCCTGGCCTTCTACTCCAACGCGGAGCTGGATATGCTGCACATCCCCGCTGAGGATGCCGCCCGCAAGGCCATCCGCATCCTGAATCCCATCAGCGAGAACCTGTCCATCATGCGCACCCTGCTGACCCCGTCCATGCTGAATGTCATCGTGGACAACCTCAAGAAGGGCAATGCCGAGGGCCGCCTGTTCGAGATGGCTCCCGTCTATCTGGCCAAGGAACTGCCCATCAGCGAGCATCCCCATGAACGTCAGACCCTCTGCATTGGTGCCTTTGGCCCCGAGGAGGACTTCTTCACCGTCAAGGGTGCAATGGAGGCACTGGCCGCAGGCTTTGACCTGACCTTCACCTATGAGCGCGAGACCGCCCCGTGGCTCCACCCCGGCATCAGCGCCGCTGTCTACTGCAACGGCAAGCGTCTGGGCGTGTTCGGTAAGCTCTCCAATGAGGTCAACGGCGAGCTGGAGATCGCAAAGGACCAGAAGGACAGCCAGAACATCTATCTGGGTGAGCTGGACTATGAGGCTCTGATGTCCTGTGTGGACGGTGAGCTGCGCTATAAGCCGCTGAGCCCCTACGCTGCCGTCAAGCGTGACCTGGCCCTTGTCTGCGAGGAAAAGGTCACCTGCGGCGAGATCGAGGACACCATCAAGAAGGCAAGCTCCCTCATCACCGAGGTCAAGCTGTTCGATATCTACCGCGGCGCAAACCTGGGCGAGGGCAAGAAGAGCATGGCCTTCTCCCTGACCCTGTCTGACCCCAGCGCGGAGATCTCCGCTGAGCAGGTCGAGCGCACCGTCAAGAAGGTGCTGGGCAACCTGAAGTTCAAGCTGGGCATTGAGATCCGATAAACGGTGATCTTTACACAGCACTATGAGTCTCCTCTGGGCGGCATCCTGCTGGCCGCTGATGACATCGGCCTGACCGGCCTCTGGTTCGAAGGGCAGAAGTACTTTGCCCGCACCTTGGATGCGGTGCATCAGGAGCAGGAGACCGCTGTGCTCTCCGAGGCCAGACGCTGGCTGGATGTTTATTTCGGCGGGCAGGAGCCGGACTTTACCCCGCCGCTCCATCCCGCTGGCTCTGCCTTTCAGCAGGAGGTGTGGGCGCTGCTGCGCCGCATCCCCTGCGGCCAGACCACGACCTATGGTGCACTGGCAAGGCAGCTTGCCGCAGAGCGCGGTCTTTCCCGAATGTCTGCGCAGGCTGTGGGCGGGGCTGTCGGACACAATGTGATCTCTATCATCATTCCCTGCCACCGCGTTGTCGGAACAAACGGCAGCCTGACCGGATATGCAGGCGGCATCGAGAAAAAAGCCGCGCTGCTGAGACTGGAAATGAAAATGACGCGGTAAGAAATACGGCAAACGAAAAAATCCGAACCTTTTCCCGGGAAGAGGTTCGGATTTTTCTTGTGTGGTGGAGGCGATGGGAGTCGAACCCATGTCCGAAAAGAGTTCAGCGTAGGTGTCTCCGGGTGCAGGCGATCAACAACATTCCCTCCGCGTCACGCCGGTCGCCAGGCTAACGCATTGGTAGCTTCATGAGTTCCTGCCGGTCCGCAAAGCTTAGGTCCGTTCAGGTGCTGTGTCTAAAGGACGCCCCGGCCCCACACGACACAAGAGTGGGCGGAACGCGCAGCACTCAGGCTGCGAGCAACTGATAATTATTGTTGTCAGTTAATTTTTTGGAGGAGTTTAGAGCAGGTCCCCCACTGCTACCCGCTGCCCAGGCCTCGCTCCCCCCGTCGAAACCTTTACGCCCCCATAAAACACACCTTGCGGTGTGGGTAAGCTTTGAAGTTTCCGGGCAGGAATGCTGCCTGAAATCAATAGTAAACGCCGTTGGATTTAACGGCCCGGTCGATGGAGCGCTTGGCATCGCGCTTGGCGGCATCTGCACGCTTGTCGTAGAGCTTTTTGCCCTTGCACAGGCCCAGCTCCATTTTGACGCGGCCATGCTTGAAGTAGAGCGAAAGCGGCACAAGGGTGTAGCCCTGCAGCTTGCACTGCTGGTGCAGCCGCCGGATCTCGTTCTTGTGGGCCAGCAGCCGCCGCACCCGCATGGGGTCCTGATTGAAGATGTTGCCGTGGTCGTATGGGGTGATGTGCATTCCCTTGACCAGCAGCTCGCCGTCCTCAATATCGACCCAGCTGTCTTTCAGGTTCACGCCGCCGGCACGCAGACTCTTGACCTCGGTGCCTTTCAGCTCAACGCCGGTCTCCAGCGCTTCCAGAACGAAATACTCGTGGCGCGCTTCCCGGTTTGTGGCAATCGTCTTGGTTGCCGGACGCTCTTTGGTCGGTGCCATTCCGCGCGCCTCCTTTCTATCGCTTTGGTATCGTTACGTTAGTATATCATATTTTTGTGGATTTTCAAGGTCACTTTTTGAAGAAACTGTAAATCTTTCCCGCAAAAAGCGCCTTACAGCTTTTTATAGCCCACCGGTTCGTCCGCTGTACACCGCCGCTCCATCAGGTAGGTGTCCAGCCAGCGGCCGTGGCAGTCCCGGGCAATGCGCTCCCGGCGGCCCACCACGCGGAAGCCGCATTTCAGGTGCAGGCCCCGGGAGGGGGCGTTGTCCTGCAGCACCGTGGACTGCAGCGTCCAGTACCCGGCCTGTTCGGCCTCACGGCAGAGCGCCGTGAGCAGGTGATAGCCCAGCCCCTTGCCCCGGAATTTCTCCCCGACATAGATGCTCACCTCGGCTACGCCGCGGTAGCACCAGCGGGGATCTACCCGATGCAGGGCTGCCCAGCCGGCCACGACCCCATCGTCCAGCACCACCAGGCGGCATTCCCGGGTATGGGATGCGTCCCAGGCGGTGTAGGGCGGGCAGTTGGTCTGGAAAGTGGCGTGCTCGGTGGCAATGCCCTCCAGATATATTTTGGACACAGCAGTCCAATCCTCCGGCATCATGGGCCGGACTGTGATCTCACTCATATTCCTATCCTGACCGGAGCCGCAGTGCTCCGGTTTCCCCTCATTGCGTGTGCAATATCTTTTTTCAGTATAGCAGAATCTGCCGCAAATCACAATGGAAACCTGTTCACCTCAGGCCGGGCAGAGTGTCTGGAATCTGAATACCCGGCCCCTCGGAAGCGTGGAGATCACAACGCATGGATTTTGCGGACAGATTTGTTTTGACAATACCGGCGGGTGTGATACAATAGAACAAAAACCAACCGGTGTCGCCTGTGCAGTCTCATATTATAGTCCTCTGTACGGGAAAATGCAATCAGGGCGGTGCCGGGGGAAAGGAACGGAACATGAAACAGGCAAAACGAATCGTCGCGATGGTGCTGTGTCTGCTGGCACTGCTGGCCCTGCCCGCCGGTGCCGTAATGGAAAAGGGAGAGCCCAACATCACGGCCCAGACCACCATGAAGGAAGTGCGCAACAACCCGGGCATCAAGAACTCCGGCTTCTACACCTATTCGCAGGATAAGGACTGCCCGCCGGGTCAGGCCCTGTGGGAGATGACCACTGTGGAGGGCTACACCAACGAGTATGTGGCCGAAGGCTGTGCCAAGGGGCTGAATCTGGTCATTGAGAACTACAACAATGGCGTTCAGGTCACTCACTCGTTCTACACAGATGCGGAAAAGGCGGCGGACCGCACCAAAAACAACACCGGCCTGTTCTATTTTCCGGCCAAAGCTGAAAATGCCAAGTTTGCGCTGATCCTGGCTGGCAGCGGTGCCAATGAGAGCGCCGAGCTGGAGGAGGGGGCCTGTACGGCCTGGCAGCTGCATGAGCTGGGCTATGCCGCCTTTATTCTGCGGTATCGCGTCTGGACGGATGCTTCCGATGACGCTCCGCTGGAGGACATCGGCCGGGCCATGCAGTACATTGAGGAACACGCTGCGGAGTTTGGCATCCAGCCGGAGCAGTACGCCATCGTGGGATATTCCATGGGCGGCCACCTGACGGGCCTGTTCGGCACGGAATCGGTGGGGTATCAGCATTACAATGTGCCCAAGCCTGCCGCCCTGCTGCTGGGCTACCCCATCAACGATATGACCTACATCAAGCCCATCTACCATGTCATTCAGGATATCGGCGCGTACGGCCCCAAATACTATACCCGGAATCTTTCGGATGAGATCACGCCGGACTACCCCGCCACCTACCACTGGCACGGTGTGAACGACACGCTGCTGAAAGAGCTGGTCTACTGGCGGCAGGGACCGCAGCTGGAAGCTGCCCTGCAGGCCAATCACGTCAAGCATGTTTACCGGGTGTTCAACAATGCACCTCACGTCTGCGGCATCGGCACCGGAACAGATGCCGAGAACTGGCTGGTGGAAGCCACTGCTTTCTGGGAAGAGCAGTGTGCCTGAGAGAAAGGATGAAACAGGATGAAAGATCTGAACGAAGCATTTGTGCATCTGAACGTCGGTCTGCCCGATGATGTAGAGCGGCTGAAGGCCGCGGGCTATTACAAAGAAGCCGTGGCACGGATCGATGAATATCTGGCCGAGGACTGGACGGAGACCCAGAACAGCCCCCGCAGTCAGGGGTTGGAAATGCCGGAGTACGAGCAGCCCGCCAACCCTGTGCCCCACGGCGTGGACGCGCTGCGGGATGCCCTGCTGGTGCAGAAGGAGATCATGTGCCGTCTGCCGCAGGAATACTGCTGGAACGAGGCACAGGCCGTGGCCCGGATGCAGGGCCTTGTGCGGGATTTCACGGTGGAGGAGTTCCGCCAGCTGGTGCATGAGGGCCGGGTGGACTGGCGGTTTGTGGAAGGGGAGAAGCACTACCTTGACCGCTTTGCCGAAACGCTGATCGCCACCCACGCCGACCTTGCCGCCCGTCAGCTCGACCCGCCCGCCCCGGCCGCGCTGGCCCGGGAGCGCCGCCGCCGCATCCATGACCAGATGGAGCGGGAAGGGCAGGCCAGTGCCCGCATCACGCTGAAGACCAGCGTGGGAATGTCGGATGAGGCCTTTGCCGCCGCTCTGGCCAAGGCAAAGGCAGAGGGCCGGGAGAGCGTGCACGTCCGCGCCTGGCTGCCCATCCCGGCGGAATGCCTGGCCCAGAGCGAGATCGAGCTGCAGAGCTTTACCGAGCAGCCAGGCCGCATCGCCGATGCAAACGCTCCCCAGCGCACGGTCTGCTGGGAGGCTGACCTGACCGAAAACCGCCGCTTCGGGGTGCAGTACCGTTACAAGACAACGGCAGTTTATGCTGACCCGCTGGACTTTGTGCCTGCACCGGAACAGCCGACCTTTGATACCGAGGAGCAGGCCCCGCATATCGTGTTCACACCCTATCTGCGGGCGCTGGCCGCGCAGCTGACCGAAGGGATCACAGACCCGGCGGAAAAGGCAAAGCGCATCTATGATTACGTTACCCTGAACGTGCGGTATCACTATCAGCCCGCCTACTTTGTGCAGGAATGCCTGCCCGACCGCTGCGCGCGGGACCGGCGCGGTGACTGCGGCATTATGGCCCTGACCTTCATCACCCTCTGCCGTCTGGTGGGCATTCCGGCCCGCTGGCAGAGCGGCCTGTCGGTGTCGCCCACCGGCGTGGGCTGCCACGACTGGGCTATGTTCTACATTGCCCCCAAGGGCTGGATGTATGCCGACTGCTCGTTTGGTGCCTCCATGGCACGGCAGGGCGAGGAAGAGCTGCGCCGCCACTACTTCGGCAGCCTGGACACGGGGCGCATGGTGGCAAACCGCGCCTTTGAGGCACCCTTTGACCCGCCGATGTACGGGTTCCGCTCCGACCCCTATGATAACCAGTCGGGCGAGTGCGAGGTGGACGGCGTGGGCCTTTATGGCGATGCGCTGGATACCCGGAAAGAATTGGTCGATTTCGAGGACTTATAATCAATGGAATTTTTAGCTGGATTGTACACCCTGCTGTTGGTCACCATCTGCCTGCTGCTGGCAGTGGTGCTCTGGAAACTGAACAAGCCCCGGAACGGGGGAGACTACGAGGAGCTCAAGCGCTGGATGCAGCAGCAGCTCGATGCACAGGCAAAAGACTTTGCGGCCAGACAGGCGGCAATGACGGAGCAAAACTACACTGCCATCCGCAGCGTCAGTGAGACGCTGCAGACCTCAGTACAGAGCATGAGCACCACGCTGGCACAGGGCCAGAGCGGCCAGCAGCAGATCCTGACCCAGCGGCTCCAGAGTCTGGAGGCCGCCAACACCCAGAAGCTGGAAGAGCTGCGCAAGACCCTTGCGGAAAACATGACCGCCCTGCAGGCCGAGAACGCCAAAAAGCTGGATGAGATCCGCCACACCGTGGACGAGCAGCTGCAGGATGCCCTGCAGAAGCGGGTGACCGAGAGCTTCAAGGCTGTGAACGACCAGCTGGAACAGGTGTACAAGGGGCTGGGCGAGATGCAGAACCTTGCCGCCGATGTGGGCGGGCTGAAGCAGGTGCTCTCGGGCGTTAAGACCCGCGGCATTCTGGGTGAGATCCAGCTGGGGGCCATTCTGGAAGAGATCCTGGCCCCGGAGCAGTACGAGACCAATGTGGCCACCATCCCGGGCAGCACCCAGCGGGTGGAATATGCCATCAAGATGCCGGGCACGGACGGCGGCACGGTCTGGCTGCCCATCGACTCCAAATTCCCCGGCGACACCTACGCGCACTTGCAGGATGCCCAGGCCTCCGGTGATGCGCAGGCGGTGGAGAATGCCCGCCATGCGCTGGAACTGGTGCTGCGGAGCGAGGCAAAGGACATCCGGGAAAAGTATGTGGAACCGCCCTACACCACGACCTTTGGCATCCTCTTCCTGCCTTTTGAAGGGTTGTACGCCGAGGTGGTGAATGCCGGTCTGTTGGAGGTGCTGCAGCGGGATTATCAGGTGAACATTGCAGGCCCCAGCACCATGGCGGCTCTGCTCAACAGCTTGCAGATGGGCTTCAAGACCCTTGCCATTCAGAAGCGCTCCGGCGAGGTCTGGCAGCTGCTGGGTGCCGTTAAGACGGAGTTCGACAAGTTCGGGCAGGGGCTCTCCAAGATGCAGCAGCGCCTGCGCCAGACCGATGAAGAGCTGGACAACCTCATTGGTGTCCGCAGCCGGGCCATCAGCCGCAAGCTCCGCAGTGTCCAGAGCCTGGATGATGCCAGCGCGGCAGCCCTGCTGGAGCTGGACAACGAGCCCGGCCGGCCGGTGGCAGCAAGACTGCCGGAGGAGCTTGAATAATCTTTAACAATGTGCTATACTAGGAACCGTTATTAGTATTATACTGCCGCTTTTCCGGCACAGCAATATGGATAGAGAGGATGTCTGCTATGAGCGTGAAAAAGATCAGCGAAGCCATTCTGGGCGTGGGTGTGGACGATACCACCATTGACCTGTTCGAGAGCCAGTACCCGGTGCCCACCGGCGTGAGCTACAATTCCTATGTCATTCTGGACGAAAAGACCGCCATTCTGGATACGGTGGACAACCGTGCCACGGAGTCCTGGCTTGCCAACCTGACCGAGGCACTGGCCGGACGCAAGCCGGATTACCTGGTGGTCAGCCACATGGAGCCAGACCACGGTGCCAACATCGCCAGACTGACCGCCCTCTACCCGGAAATGCAGGTGGTGGGCAACGCCAAGACCTTCCTGTATATGGATCAGTTCTTTGGGGCGGATGCCGTTGCCAAAGAGCGCCGCGTGGTGGTGAAGGACGGCGAGAGCCTGAGCCTGGGCACCCACACCCTGACCTTTGTGCTTGCCCCCATGGTGCATTGGCCTGAGGTCATGGTGAGCTATGAGAGCAGTGAAAAGGTGCTCTTCTCTGCAGACGGCTTTGGCCGGTTTGGCGCTGTGGCCAGGTTTGACGAAAACGCCGACTGGGCCAGCGAGGCCCGCCGCTACTACCTGAACATCGTGGGCAAGTACGGTCCGCAGGTGCAGGCTCTGCTGAAAAAGGCCGCCGCGCTGGATATTGCCACCATCTGCCCCCTGCACGGCCCCGTGCTGACCGGCGATCTGAGCAAGTACCTGAACTACTATGACCTGTGGTCCAGCTACAAGGCTGAGGAGCCGGAGAAGATCCTGGTGGCCAGCGCTTCCATCCACGGCCACACCAGAGCCGCCGCCCACACCATGGCCGAGAAGCTGCGCGCCAAGGGAGCTAAGGTGGTGGAGATGGATCTGACCCGTACCGATGTCTCCTATGCCGTCACTGAGGCCTTCCGCTGCGGCCGGATCGTGCTGGCCTGCGCCACCTACGATGGCTTCCTCTTCCCGCCGATGGAGAATCTGCTGACCCACCTCAAGACCAAGAACTTCCAGGGCCGCACCGTTGGCCTGATGGAGAACGGCACCTGGGCCCCCATGGCTGCAAAGCTGATGCGTGCCGAGCTGGACGGCATGAAGAACATCACCGTCTGTGATGCCGTTGTGACCATCCGCTCTGCCGCCAATGCCGCCGCTGAGGCACAGATGGATGTGCTGGCCGACGAGCTGCTGGCAAAGTAACGAATCGACCCCATAAAAAAGAACGAACGCCTGCCGAGTGAGAAAAGCCCGGCAGGCGTTCGTTTTGTCTATGCGGGAGGTATAGCAGAGTAGCATCTTCGCACGGGGGTTGGCGGCAAAGTCTTTTTTGTGTGGAGTTCGCCTTTCTTTGTCAGAACAAATCGTACTGCTTCATAGTTTCAGCTTTTCGGGAATCATGCTTCTCGTAGTAGCCGATCAGGGTGCCGCTTGCATCCCGCAGGGCTACCATGTAGACATCGCGGTCGTGCTTTGCGTTGTGATAGGTATAGACGATGTTGTGGCTGGCATCCGCCGCGAACCACTCGACCACCTTGCGGATGGCTTCCACCGAATGCGGGTTGTGGCAGTTCAGCAGGCTTTTGCCAAGCAGGGAAGCGCCGCCGTATTTTTTGTAATCCACCACGGCGGCAGGATTCATGTAAATGATGATGTGGTTCAGATCGCAGATGACCACCGATTCGCGGTCCTGGTCGATGATGCTTTTGAAATAGGCGTTCAGGTCTGCCATGATGTTGCTCCTTCTTTATTCTTATCCAGTGCGTCGAACTGTTTGACGATCTGGGGGTCTTTCAGCTTGATGACCTTGCCGGTGAGGTAGTGCAGGGTGTTCTCCTCCGGGATATCCAGGAAGCTGATGCGGACGGCGCAGAGAGCCTGCGTTCGGGTACCGGTGCGCTCGTTCATCTTGCGGTTGCCGTATTTGATATCTCCCAGCACCGGCTTGCCCAGGTAGGCCAGATGCGCGCGGATCTGGTGGGTGCGGCCCGTGACCAGGCCGATCTTGCACAGGGCAAAGGGTCCGGCGGTGCGCAGCACGTCCACATCGGTGATGATCTGCTTACGGCGCTCATCCTGAGATTGGTGGGCATGGATGCTGACCTTGTTGTTCTTTTCGTCGTGCTCCCACCAGGCTGTGAACCGCCCGCTCTGGGGGATGCCCACGGTGATGGTGTAGTATTCCTTTTTGAGCAGATCGGTGCGGATGATCTCGTTCATGTCCCGCAGGGCGGCGTAGCTCTTGGCAGCGATGACAAGGCCCTCGGTGCCACGGTCCAGCCGGTTGCAGATGCCAGGTTTGAAGCGGTTCTCACCGCCCGCATCGTACTCGCCCTTTTGGGCCAGATACTGGGTGAATGCGTCCACAAGGTTGGCATCGCCGGTGCGGTCGCTGTGGCAGAGCAGGTGGGTGGGCTTGTACAGCACGGCAATGTTCTCGTCCTCATAGATGACGGTCACCTTGGGCTGGTTCTGCTGCTTTTTGGGGGCGGGCTTGCGGGCTGCAGGCTTTGCGCCCTCTGGCGGGAAGAATTCATCGTTGATGTACAGTTCAATGAGGTCGCCCGCCTTGAGCCGATCCTCGGGGGCGCCTTTTTTGCCGTTGACCTTGACCCGCTTGTTGCGGAAGCTCTTGTACAGCAGGCTGGTGGGGAGATCGCGGGTCACGCTCTGGACAAAGCGGGAAAGCCGCACGCCCTCGTCATTTGCAGTGGCAGTGAATTGTTTCATAAAATCGTTCCTTTTGTTGGATGAAAGACAAGCCCTCTCCGTCTTTGCTTCGCAAATCCACCTCTCCCAAAGGGAGAGGCAATGCATCTCCCGGGTTCAGTACATGCTGACCGAGAGCCACAAGGGGCTCTCCCTTTGGGAGAGCTGGCAAAGCCGCAGGCTTTGACTGAGAGGGCATATTGATTCATAAAAAAGCCTTTTCTCTATAATAAACCACCCTTTCTTTGAAGTCAACGCAGAATATTTCCTGTGCCCCCTTGTGTTTTGCTGAAAAAACGGTACTATTAGAGTAATAACGCAAAAGGAGAACGACCATGGCGAAGGAAAGCAGCCAGCATACGGGGCACCGCCAGCGGATGCGCGCCCGGGTGGAGCAGTACGGACTGGGAAGTCTGGCACCCCATGAAGCGCTGGAATATGTCCTTTACATCACCAACACCCGCAAGGACACCAACGGCCTTGCCCATGTCCTCATGGACCGGTTCGGAGACTTTGCCGGGGTGCTGGATGCCTCCGAGGAGGATCTGCTGACGGTGGAGGGCGTAGGCCCCTCTACCGCCCGGATGCTGCATCTTTTGCCGCAGATCGGCAGATACTATACCCAGTGTGCGGTCAACGGCAAAAAATGCATGAAGACCACCGACCAGCTGGCCGAATACCTGATGGCACAGTTTGCCGGGACTGTGCAGGAACGCGCCCTGCTGGCTGCGCTGGATGGCCGCAGCCGCATCAAGGGGCTGTTCTGGCTGCGGGACGGCACCAGCGACCGGGTGAGTCTGGAGATCAAGGATGTGGTGGCGGCAGCCCTCAAGGGCGGTACCGACAGTGTGGTGCTCTGCCATAACCACCCCAACGGCGTGGCCCTGCCCTCGCGGGAGGATCTGATGGCCACCGAGAATATCGTCCGGGCACTGGGGCTGGTCAAGGTGCATCTGCGGGATCACATCATCCTGACCGAGAGCGAATATTTCTCCATGCGGGAGGCCAACCGCCTGCCGTTCTACGATTTCCAGACCGGGGAGATGCTCAGGCCGTATTGATATTATAAAATAATTGTGTTATAATCAACATGAAAAGCACAACTATTTGTAGTTCTATCTGAGAACAGAAAGGAGAACTGAGACATGGCCGATGAACAGTTCCATCTCGTCTCCAACTATGCCCCCACGGGTGACCAGCCCCAAGCCATTGAGCAACTGGTAGAGGGCATTGAGCGGGGCGACCGCTGCCAGACCCTGCTGGGTGTGACCGGCAGCGGCAAGACCTTTACCATGGCCAACGTGATCGCCCGGTGCAACCGTCCCACGCTGGTGCTGGCCCATAATAAGACGCTGGCGGCCCAGCTCTGCACCGAGTTCCGCTCGTTCTTCCCGGACAATGCGGTGGAGTATTTTGTTTCCTACTACGATTACTACCAGCCCGAAGCCTACATTCCCAGCACCGATACCTACATTGAAAAGGACAGCGCCATCAACGATGAAATCGACCGCCTGCGTCATTCAGCCACGGCGGCGCTTTCGGAGCGGCGGGATGTCATCATTGTGGCATCGGTGTCCTGTATCTACTCTCTGGGTGACCCCATCGATTACCGCAGCATGGTCATCAGCCTGCGGCCCGGGATGCAGATGGAGCGGGATGACCTGTGCAAAAAGCTGGTCACCCTGCAATATGAGCGGAACGACATCAATTTTATCCGCAATAAGTTCCGTGTTCACGGCGACACGGTGGATATCTATCTGGCCTACATGAGCGACCTTGCCATCCGGGTGGAGTTCTTCGGGGATGAGATCGACCGCATCACGGAGTTCAACCCCGTTACCGGCACCCGGCAGAACGTGGTGAAGCATGTGGCCATCTTCCCGGCCAGCCACTACATCGTCAGCGCCGATAAAAAGGCAGCGGCCATTGAAAAGATCCGCGCCGAGTGTGACGAGCAGGTGAAGAAGTTTACCGCCGAGGGCAAGCTCATCGAGGCCCAGCGCATCCAGCAGCGAACGAACTACGACATCGAGATGCTGACCGAAGTGGGGATCTGCAAGGGCATCGAGAACTATTCTGCGGTGCTGTCGGGCCGTGCGCCGGGCAGTATGCCCACCACCCTGCTGGATTATTTCCCGGAGGATTTTCTGCTTTTTGTGGATGAGAGCCATGTGACCCTGCCGCAGGTGCGTGCTATGTACGGCGGCGACTATGCCCGCAAAAAGACGCTGGTGGAATACGGCTTCCGTCTGCCGTCGGCTTTTGACAACCGCCCCCTCAAGTTTGAGGAGGTGGAGAGCAAACTGAACCAGATGGTGTTCGTCTCGGCCACGCCGGGCGAGTACGAGCGCCGGAACAGCACCCGGATCGCGCAGCAGGTCATCCGGCCCACCGGCCTGCTGGACCCGCTGATCTCGGTGCGGCCTGTGGAGGGGCAGGTGACTGACCTGCTGGGCGAGATCAACGCCCGCACGGCGAAGAACGAGCGTGTTCTTGTGACCACCCTGACCAAGAAGATGGCCGAGGACCTGACCGACTTCTTGACCGAGCAGGGCATCAAGGTCAAATATATGCACCACGAGGTGGATACCTTTGAACGGATGGAGATCATCAAAGATCTGCGTCTGGGCTCCATCGATGTGGTGGTGGGCATCAACCTCCTGCGCGAGGGCCTGGATCTGCCCGAGGTCAGCCTTGTGGCGATCCTGGATGCCGACAAGGAAGGCTTCCTGCGCAGTGAGACCAGCCTCATCCAGACCATTGGCCGCGCGGCCCGCAACGCAGAGGGTCTGGTCATTATGTACGCCGATGAAGTGACGGACAGCATGGACCGTGCCATCACCGAGACCGAGCGCCGCCGCGCCATCCAGATGGCCTACAATGAGGAGCACGGCATCGTACCTAAGACCATCGTCAAGGCCATTGCGGACAGCATTGAGATCAGCGATAAGGCGGAGAACGCAAAGCGGAATACCCGCCGCATGGGCAAACTGGAGCGGGAAGCTGCCATTGAACGCCTGACCCGGGAGATGAAGGAGGCTGCCAAGCTGCTGGAATTTGAGCATGCGGCCTTCCTGCGTGACCAGATCGACCGCCTGCGCCGGGGCGAGAACCCCACCGTGGACTCGGATGCCGAGACCGAGCGCAGGCAGAACCATGCACAGACACAGAGAAGAGGGAGAAAGTACCTTGGCAAACGATAAGATCGTCATCAAAGGCGCACGGGAGCACAACCTGAAGAATATTGATCTGACCCTCCCGCGCGAAAAATTCATTGTTATGACCGGCCTGTCCGGTTCCGGCAAGTCGAGCCTTGCCTTCGATACCATTTATGCCGACGGCCAGCGCCGCTATGTGGAGAGCCTTTCCAGCTACGCCCGGATGTTCCTGGGCCGGATGGACAAGCCCGATGTGGATGAGATCACCGGCCTGTCGCCGGCCATTTCCATTGACCAGAAGACCACCAGCCACAACCCCCGCTCTACCGTGGGCACCGTGACCGAGATCTATGATTACCTGCGCCTGCTGTATGCCCGGGTGGGCGTGCCCCACTGCCCGGTGTGCGGCCGTGTCATCAGCCAGCAGACCGTGGATGAGATGGTGGATGCCGTGCTCAAGCTGGAGGACGGCACCAAATTCCAGGTGCTGGCTCCTGTGGTACGCCAGCGCAAGGGCACGCAGCAGAAGGAGCTGGATGCCGCCCGGCGGGGCGGCTACTCCCGTGTGAGGATCGACGGCAATCTGTATGACTTGGACGAAGAGATCACGCTGGAAAAGAACATCAAGCACACGGTGGAGATCGTGGTGGACCGCCTTGCCATGCGCAAGGGCATCCGGGGCCGTCTGGCGGATTCGCTGGAAACTGCGCTGGCTCTGACCGGCGGCATCGCTGAGGTCGATGTCATCGGCGGGGAGTGCATGACCTTCAGCCAGAACTTTGCCTGCCCGGAGCACGGCATCTCCATCGGGGACCTGTCGCCCCGGCTCTTCTCCTTCAACAACCCCCAGGGTGCCTGTGAGAAGTGCACGGGCCTTGGTACGTTCATGCGGGTAGACGAGGAGCGCATCCTGCCCAATAAGAACCTGTCCATCCGGCAGGGGGCCATCAAGGCCAGCGGCTGGTACTACGCCGAGGGCTCTGTCAGCGAAATGTACTACCTTGGTCTGGGTAAAAAATACGGCTTTACGCTGGACACGCCTATCAAGGATATGAGCACCGAGGCGGTGAACGCCCTGCTCTACGGCACCAACGGCGAAAAGATCGAGATGCACCGAACCAACGAGTTCGGCAGCGGTGTCTACTATAATACGTTTGAGGGCATCGTGGAGAACCTGGAGCGCCGCTTCCGGGAGACCAACAGCGAGTGGATGAAGGAAGAGATCGGCAGCTTCATGTCCGGCGTGGAGTGCCCGGACTGCCACGGCAAGCGCCTGAAGCCGGTGGTGCTGGCAGTGACCGTTGGGGATAAGAACATCAGCGAGTTCTGCGAAATGTCCATCCGGGATGAGCTGAAATTCATTGCCGAAAATGAGCCGAACCTGACCGAGAAGCAGAGGCAGATCGGCGGTCAGATCATGAAGGAGATCCGGAACCGCCTGCAGTTTTTGCAGAGCGTGGGTCTGGATTACCTGACCCTGGCCCGCGCGGCTGGTACCCTGTCCGGCGGCGAAAGCCAACGCATCCGCCTCACCACCCAGATCGGCAGTGCGCTGTCCGGCGTGCTCTATGTGCTGGACGAGCCCAGCATTGGCCTGCACCAGCGTGACAACGATAAGCTCATTGCGACCCTGAAGAACCTGCGGGACCTCGGTAATACGGTCATTGTAGTCGAGCACGACGAGGATACCATGCGCAGCGCGGACTATATCGTGGATGTGGGCCCCGGCGCGGGCGTTCACGGCGGCGAGATCGTGGCAGCGGGCTCCGTGAAGGATATCTGTAAGGCCAAGCGGAGCATCACTGGCGATTATCTTTCCGGCCGCAAGCGCATTGCTGTGCCCCAGACCCGCCGCACCGGCAATGGAAACTTCCTGACCGTGAAAGGTGCCCGGGAGAACAACCTGCGCAACATTGATGTCCGGTTCCCGCTGGGGGAGTTCGTCTGTGTGACCGGCATTTCCGGTTCCGGCAAGTCCAGCCTGATCAATGAGATCCTGTACAAGACGCTGGCCTGTGAGCTGAACGGTGCCCGCAGCCGTGCGGGCAAGTGCGACGGGGTGGAGGGTCTGGAGTTCGTGGATAAGGTCATTGGCATCGACCAGCAGCCCATCGGCCGCACGCCCCGCTCCAACCCGGCCACCTATACCGGCGTGTTCAACGATATCCGCGCCGTCTTTGCCGAGACCCAGGATGCAAAGATGCGCGGCTATGGCCCGGGCCGGTTCAGCTTCAACGTCAAGGGCGGCCGCTGTGAGGCTTGTGAGGGCAACGGCATTTTGCAGATCGAGATGCACTTCCTGCCGGATGTCTATGTCCCCTGCGAGGTGTGCAAGGGCGCGCGCTATAACCGCGAGACGCTGGAGGTAAAGTATAAGGAAAAGACCATCTCCGACGTGCTGAACATGACCGTGGAGGAGGCGGTGGTGTTCTTTGCCAACCAGCCCAAGATCGCCCGCAAGCTGCAGACCCTGCTGGATGTGGGCCTTGGCTATGTGACCCTGGGTCAGAGCGCTACCACCCTGTCCGGCGGCGAAGCCCAGCGTGTGAAGCTGGCCAATGAGCTAGCCCGACGCAGCACCGGCAAGACGGTGTATATTCTCGATGAGCCTACCACAGGCCTGCACATTGCGGACGTGCATCGCCTGATCGAGGTGCTGCAGAAGCTGGTGGATGCGGGCAACACGGTCATTGTCATCGAGCACAATCTGGATCTCATCAAGTGTGCGGACCACATCATTGACCTTGGCCCTGAAGGCGGCAGCGCCGGCGGCTTGGTGATTGCCGAGGGTACGCCCGAGCAGGTGGCCGAGGTGCCCGGCAGCTTTACCGGCCAGTACCTCAAGCCTCTGCTGGAAAAGGACAGGCAGCTGCGGGCCGCAGAAGCGGAAACTGGCGTAAAAGCAAAAAAGTAAAGCGGCGCTCATACGATGAAAATCATACTTTTCTTGAAAAAATCAGAAAAAGATGCAGAAAAGTGTTGACAAAACCCGGAAAGATGCGTATAATATCTTTTGTCGCCAATGCTTCGGTAGGGAGGCAGAGGACGATATCCGGGTGTAGCGCAGTTTTGGTAGCGCGCTTGAATGGGGTTCAAGAGGCCGTGAGTTCGATTCTCGCCACTCGGACCAAACAAAAATAATCCGAACTTATTTCCGATAGGAGATGGGTTCGGATTATTTGTTTTCTTCGGAAAGTTCAATGCAGGTATCCGTGGAAGATGAAGTCCGAAATCATAGATTGACCGCCACAAACCAAACAATGATTTCAGGAGGACGAGATTATGAAGGATGATGCAAGAGTCTGCAAATTCAACATGGACACTGGGTGTGTAGAACTGTTGCTCCGGGATTGGAGAAAAATTTCCATCAATTGCACCGGAGTCGAGGATGCGTTGGATGTGACCATAGCGCAGAGGGCAGAATTGGATTACCTCATCTATAATGACCTGCTTGGCTATGCCGATTTGATTCTGAATGGCGATCCGAAGGAATATTTGAAGAAAGTGGCCGGGAATCATGGACTGGAAGATTAGGTAGTAAAACAGTGTACATTATTAATGGTTACGTTCTATAAAAAACGCTGATAATTAAAATAGCAATATGCAGCAGAAGGGTCTCTTCACGGAGAAATTCTGCTGCTTTTTAATAAGGTGTATGGAAGGATATTTTGTTGTGTCTTTCTCTAAAAAAGATATAGGGTGGTTAGAAAACACTAAATGTGCTATAATGCTCTTAAAAGAGTTTGAAAAGACCGAAGATCGTTATAATTAGAAGGGAGAAGAAAATGAGTTTTTCATTAAATGCATGTTATGCAGCATTAAAGACTGTAAAAGCTCAAAATGTGGATGAAGCTTTTAACGTTATGATAATTGCACTTATAGAGAACAAGAGGTATCAGCAGATTAACATAGCCGATATTATACAAGATTTCAATGATAAATTTGGCTTTTCAATTCCTTATTTTCCAATGATGAGACTTCTTTCCAATTTGTGCCGCAAGAAAATTTTGAAGAGATCGCAAAATAGATATTTCGTAAATTTTGATAATGATGAATTGGATAGCATAGGAGAGTCTTTTTGGAATGATTTGGAAAATCAGGAAAGAAATCAGAAAATGTTATTGAATCGTTATGTACAATTCATAGCTACAAAGTATAGCGAGGAAATAACAATTGAGGATGCTGCGAGAGTTTTTAATGCGTTCATTGAGGAGAACGGTGTTGTTTTCATTAAAAACCATGAATATGAAAAAAGTACAACGGAAACATACAGGTTTTGCGTATTACTAAAAGAACTCGAAACATCCGATGGAAAACTTTTTGCATTTGTGGAATCTGCAATAGTAGGGCGGATACTTTCAGAATTAGTGATTTTTACTGGTGATAGAATAGATTTGAAAAAGTCAAATGCAAAGGTTTTTCTTGATACAAATATCATTTTTAAATTGCTTGGTATTAGTACCATTGATCGAAGTGAGTATTATAAAAAACTTATTAAAGATATGATAGATATTGGATTTAAACCTTATGTCTATCAACACACATATAGTGAAATTGTTACGATTCTATCGAGTAGTGAATACTGGATAGGAAATTATCAGTTTGATCCTAGTAAGTCATCTGAGGCAACTAGCTATTACATAATGAACGGAAAAAGTCGAGAGAATGTAGAACTCCAAATAGCGAATCTGCAAGATGATTTGGAGAGTCTTGGAATTTATGTGTATGATATGGATTATCCTCAAAGAATTCCGGTTGGCGTGACCGATGATAAAACATATTATGATAAAATCGTAAGTGAGTATAAAAGAACCAATTCACAATTCAATGAGAGTGAGATGAGAAATACTGTTTGGGACGATGCAAAATCGTTTTTCTTTACAGATTTTCTTAATGCGGGACAAAATGCGTTTAGTTTTGCTGGAATTCAAAATATTTTTGTGACGCATAATGAAACTCTTTCTAAGGTTTCAAAAATCCAGCTATCAGAGAGTGGATCAAAAGTGGAAGCAGCGATTCCTTTTTGTGTGTCGGATGTGTTTTGGGGAAATTTGATTTGGGCAAATTCATCAGAAAGTCTTAGCATAGCAGGAAAGCAACGGCTGATGACGATTGTGGCCGCTGCTTTTGAACCAACTGTGGCAGTGTTACATCGGTTGAAAGAAGAACTAGACAAGTTAGAGAAAGAAAACAAAATTACAAAAGAAAATTGCTATTTTCTGAAGTCAAATCGAATGGCCTTAGATATGCTGGTGAGAATCACAGAAGGAGATGCCAGCAAATTTACAGATAGTACCCCTTTTGAAATACTTGATAAAATTCGCTCAGAAGCAAAAGATGAGGGAATTAAAGAGGAAAAAGTCCGAAATGAAACCGAAAAGCACGAAATAAGGAAAGCACACGAAAAGTTGGAATGCGAACACGAAGAAAAGTATCTAAAACAACTTGAACAAGAAAAAAGAGATATTGATGCACAATACCAGTCACTTGATGGTGAGAAAGCGCGCCTAGATAAAGAAAAAGAAAAGCTTGAAATGTGCCAAAAAGAGTGTGTGCAAAAGGCTACAAAAAGATGCGAGCATATAAGGATGGCTTTTTTAATTGGGATAGTACTGTGGCTTATTGTTGGGGTAGTATTACTGATGAAATTCAATGTTTTATATTCGTGCGTTGAGTTGATATTCGGTATTTTGGTGACGCTGATTTTCAATAATAAGCTAGCATCGTGGATAATAAAGGATGCAGACCTTCAAGAAAAGATTGCCTTAATACAAAATTATGAAAAAATGAAGGAAGCACTTATACTACAATACTATAAACGAGAAAAGTGTACATTGAAAGAAATTATGCAAATTGAAAAACAATTGAGTTCTATTCAAGTTAAAAAAGATGATTTGGCAAGACGTACACAAGAAAACTTTGAAAAGCAATGTGAGGCGAGAGGCAAGATTGAAAAATTGAAGAACAGTTGCGTAGAATGAATTTTGGTATAAAGTGGGAGTGTGATTTAGAGAAAACTAATACCAGTAATTTTAGCATACAAAAACAGGGTGCGTCCTGCGGACGCACCCTGCCAAAGACCACATACGGTAGCGATATGTACAACAGGGCGTTCCCCGTAGCAGAGTTCCCATAAAACAGTATTTGCAAAAGCTCCCGAAATGGGGAAGATTTGGCGTGACTTCGGTCACGCCTTTTCTTTTGCTTCCAGTTCATCCAGAGGGATGTACCCCAGCCCATCGTACTTGATATGGATGTGCTGCACCCGCTTTCCGCTGGACTTATCCGGGGCATCCACATAGATGGCCGACACCAGTTCACGGAGAGCATAAGGGGTGAGTTCTTCAATATGAACGTACTTGTGCGCTTTCTGGACGAACTTTTCAATATTCTCGATCTGCTGTTCCTGTACTTCAATTTCCTGCTGGATGGAGAGAACTTCCTCTTCCAGCTGCTTCTGTTCAGCATCGTAGCTCTGACTCATCATGTCGAAGCGGTCATCGCTAAGCTTTCCGTTAACATTGTCCTCGTAAATCTTCATGAACAGCCGTTTGAGGTCTGCGATCCGCTTCTCATTCCGGGCAAGCTGCTTCTTCAGGACAGTCAGCTTTTCGGTGCTTTCCACCCGAAGCTGCTCCTCCATGACCTTGCGGAAGTAGTCCTCATGACAGAGGATGTAGTCCGTCACCCGCTGAACATGGCTTAGCACACGGCCCTCCAAAACCTTTACCCGGATGAAGTGTCCCTTGCACTTGCTCCCGTTCTTCTTGTGCAGAGAGCAATCAAAGAAGTCTTGACTGAAGTCCCTGTGATTGGACGAACCATATTGCATCTTGGAACCGCAGTCAGCGCAGTAGACCATACCGGAGAAAATGCTGCTCTTGCCTGTCCGGGTCATGCGGTGACGCTGGCTACGAATCTCCCGAACCTTTTCAAACACATCATCGTCAATAATGCGCTCATGTGTATCCGGGAAGATAGCCTGATTTTCCACGGGATTCAGATGTCTCTTTTTATCCCAGATAGAGTTAGTATAGGTCTTAAAGTTGACTGTGCAGCCAGTGTACTCCAGGCGTTCCAGAATCGAACTTACTGCTCTTTTATCCCAGCGATAAGGGTCTTCCGGGGCGGGTGAGTTCGTACTCAGGCCATGGCTCAACTTATAGGCGGTGGGAGTCAGAACTTTGTCCACCCACAGTTGGTTTGCAATTTGGGTCGGGCCACGGCCTTCCATGCACATGGAGAAGATGCGCTTCACGATTGCAGCCGCTTCTGGATCAACAAGCCAATGTTTCAGGTTCTCCGGGTCTTTCACATAGCCGTACGGCACATTGACCGTCAGCGGTACTCCACGCTCTCCCTTGGCCTTCTGAACAGCCCGAATCTTGCGGCTGGTATCACGGGCGTAAAACTCGTTGAACCAGTTCTTAATGCCCGCAAAATCGTTATTTACGCTGTTCGGGTCAATGGTGTCGTAGTTGTCGTTAATGGCAATGTAGCGAACGCCATACTGGGGAAAAGTGAAGTTTGTGTACAGACCTGTCAAGGCAGAATTGCGTCCCAGTCGGGACAAATCCTTCGTGATAACGATTCCTACACGCCCCGCTTCAATCTCGACCAGCATACTCTGAAAGCCGGGGCGGTCGTAGTTCGTGCCGGAATATCCATCGTCCACAAAGAACACCGGGTTCGGAAAGTGATTCTTCTTAGCGTATTCCAGAAGAATAGCCTTCTGGTTCTCAATGGACAGGCTTTCGCCGAGCCGTGCGTCCTCTTGCGACAGTCGGCAGTAAAGTGCGGTGATTTTATTCGTTGCTCCAGACATTGTTGTGTCCTCCTTACTCTGTGGAGCAACTGTCGGTACAGGATTGGTTACCGGGTCAAGTATAGCAGAATTGGACGCAGTTGTCATTCGTCTGCACCCTCATCTTCAAATTTTTGCTGGGCGTTCTTGGCAACAATGCGCTCCAGCTTCTTCAAAAAGGACTCCTTGCCCTCATAGCTGCCGGTCACGGTGTAGGTGGTGTGACCGACTTTCTCCGTGATGGTCAGTTCTGGAATCCAGAAAGCGGACAGGTTCTTGACATGGAGGTTGCCGTTCTCGTCCACATAAGAGCTGTGTTTCTTCTGCTCTTCGGTCAAGGGCTTCCGCTTGAAATAGATTTCATTTTCGGAGATGTTCACAGTCTCGCTGGTCTGCTCTTTCGGGGCATCATCATACAGCTGTGCGAAAAATGCCAGTGCATCTTCGGGTGGTTCTTCCTCCATGAGCTGCTCGAAAACTCGCTGTTCCTCTGCCGAGAGGTTATTCCATGCGGCTTCCAACTCCTGCTCGTTGGCTGCGTTGACGAAGGCTTCGATCTCTTTTTTCATGGTGCATCCTCCTTTGGCTGCGAAAAGCGGATTTTCAAAAAGTATGGGTTTTCGTGAGAGCAAGAATCGTCCCGTGGCCACAAATTTTCAATTCTTGAAAATTCTTGCCCTTTTGGGACAGCTTCTTGTTGGGGCGTGCCTGCCCCAAACCCTGCTTAGGAGTGAGTGCGATATACTAGGAATTTATTTATTGCTTGCATCGGTTTTGTCGTTTCCCTTTTTCTTACGAGACAAACCTAAACAAAGATGCGTCGAGCCAAGGCAAAGAAATGATGAACCAAGACACAACCATACAACAGCCATAGAATTATCATTTCCACTTATGAAGCTAATAAGTGAAGCCATATATAACAGAGCAGAAGCTGCATAGAATAAGATAGATTTCTTGGTTTCTTTTTTCATAAATAATCGCCTCCACAAATCGATTTGTTGAGTCAATTATACCACGTTCTTTATCGAAATTACACCCTCTACATGGGAGAACTTGGCCGATTTACTGCGTACGTGCGTACCCATCTTCCGTATACACGTATGCGGCGATTTGCCCGAAACGCACTCTATACAGCCGTTCCCCCTCGGAGAGCCCACTACACTTTGCAGACCACAGGGATGAAAGTGTCATAGTGGGTTATTACACTTCCGCAGAAGTGCCTTCTCCTCGCCGCAGACAGCCGGGTGTGCCTTTTGTGAGAGCTTTCTGTGCGGCGAATCTACATCGCCCACAGGCGATGTAAGCAGGGATTCCAAAGGGGCGCAGCACCCTTGGCACACGACTTTGGTACAAAGTCTAGTGTGTTACACCTTTCCAGAGGTGTATACGTTCCTGAAATGCAAAAAGCCCCATACCCAACACCTTAACGGTGCGGACATGGGACTTGATGCTTCCTCGGCCTAGCCGGGTACTCCGTAACCAATCCTGACAGGCAGTTGCCGTGTCATTTTTCGAAAACTGTTTTACGGATACCCAGCAGTCGGGAACGCTCTGTTTCTCTTTGCTGGTGGTGTGATGAGCCTGCTCCGCCTGCCATGCGGCAAACTCCCGCTGACCCTCCTCGCTGTTCCAGCAGGCAAGGATGGCCGGGTAGAATGCCCGTGCTAGACGGTCAATGACTTCATCGGGGTAAGGGGAAATGTTTGTGGACTTTTTCTTTTTGTTCAAACGCACGCTCCTTTGATCGTCCCACCGTGGCAAAGCCGGGCGAGAAAATCAAAGTTCCAATTCTTATCAGGCGCAAGGGCGCGGATGTTTTCCGCCCTGCACATGCGGCTGGTGGCTCGTTGATGGCTTACAAGTGCCTGTCGTTATGCGATTTTTTCATCGTTCAGCATTTCTTCAAACTGTGCCATATACGCTTTGTGCTGCTTGAGGATTTTTAGCGTTTCAGTTTTGGCGTAGGAATCGTCCGGTAGCTTAGGCAAGTATCTCATCAAAAAATCAAAGTCCTGCTGAATCCGCCGGACGGCGACTTCCAGCGCAGAGTAGTTGATTCCAGAGTAGTGTGAGTAGCTCGACTGCGGAGCGGGACGGTCTTCCGGGTGCAGAATCTCGTGCACGATCTGCTTGCGGTTCGGAAAATCAGCTCTGGCGAGGCGGTGCATATCGGCATCACGGACTTTGAATTGCCCGGACAGGATCTTTTCTTTTGTACCGGGCATCATCTGCTCCATGATCTCCACGCCCCGCATGAACTTTTCAGAACGGGCAACGTAGGATTCGCTGACATTGTTCCGCTCTGCAATCTGCTTACGAACGCTTGCTTCTGTGGCAGTGGGAGGAATTGTGTCAAATTGACACAATTCCTCCGGGGCGGTTTTCTTGGCAGCAGCCGTGTGCTGGTTGTTGCCGTTTCCACCGGGCTTCCGATGCTCCACACTGTACTGTTTTCCAATGAGGAACTTCTTCTGCTCCGGCGTGAGATTACGCCGCCCCAGCTGATTCTTGCAGATCCATGCGAGGACTTCTTCTCTGCTTTCAAACGGGAGCGGCATGGTGGAGAAAGAGATTTCGGGATGCTCCTGAACGATTTCATAACGATTGTGGCCGTCAACAAGGGTATTACCCCAGACAATCAAAGGAGAAATCAGCTTGCCCTCTTTGATGATATTTTCTTCAAGCTGCTTAAATTCATCATCGGTCAGAGGGGGAATCTGGGACTGAAACTCCGGATCGATTTTCAGATTGATCATACGCACACTCCTTTATCTCTCCTGCTGCGTCTGTTCTTCCTCCCGGAAAAAGGACGCAACATTCTGCTTTGCGGTTTTCAGCTTGAACAGTTCTTCCTTGGCTTCCTTGTACTGTTCGTAGAACTTTGCCTTTTCGGATGCCAGCTGCGCATACTCGGCTTCCAGCTTTTTCGGGCTGGCCAGCTTTGTGATGTTGTTTGCCTTGAGATAGGCTGCTGCCGTCCGGTATGCTGTCAGTTCTGCACGGTGCTGTTCTTCAAAGGCTGCGGGTCGTTTTGCGGCTTTTAACTGTTGTGCGATGTTCTTGGTGCTGGTGTAGGCTGCGATGTGATAGCGCAGCTCATTGTTGGTTTTCATGCGACCTTCGAGGTCTTTCACCACCGCCAGCGAGTCGTGATACTTGGTTTCCAGTTCGGTGATGCGCTGGTTCAGAGCGTCCTCGTCGGTCAAGCCCTTTTCCTGCAGAAGCTTCACGGTCTGTGCCATAACTTTGAGATTGTGTTTCGTGAGCCAACGCTTATAGCCAATGCCTTTGCCCTCGGTCATCCTCGACTGGATGTCGATCAGTTTCCCGATGGTATCCTGCTTGGACTGTACCTTGGGTTTGCGTTCGGCGTTTGCCTGCAATGTGGCAAGCACTGCCGTCTTATCGAACTTGTCCCCGAGATGTTTCGCGCGGATAAACTTGGTTCTGCCAGCAGGCAGATAGCTGAGCTGCCCACGGCTTTCCTTGACCGTGATGCCGTACTGCTGCATGAGCCTATCGGAAAATTCTTTAAAACTCGTTGTGCGGTACAACACCGAAGAAATCTGTTTCCGCAAGATGTCCTTTACGGTTTCAAACTTCTTCTGCCGGGGATGCTGTCCGGTTGCGGTAAGGGATGCGTTCTCACGGTCAAGTTTCAACTGGCCGCGCCTACGCGCCCAATACTCGGCTTCGCTCACACGCTCCTTCGAGCCGTTGAGCAGGTCGATCTGGTACAGTCCGGCACCCTCGCACAGTTCCATGACCTCGACACGCAAGTGCCGCATGGTCTGGGCTGTGCTGGAGTGCTTCATGCCCTCGCGCCAGTCGCGGGGCTTCTGCATATAGGGCTTACGTTTCACCTCTCGTGTGCGGATACTGCCGATCACAATGTGGACGTGGATGTTTCCCGAATGGTTATGCCCATCCGGGTGAGTGCAGACGATGGCGGGGTGACCGGAGAAGTTTTCTTCGCAGAATTTCAGGCCAAGTGCCTGTGCTTTTTCCATGGTCAAGCCGTTGTCGGCTGCATCTCTTGGGTCAAAGCTGATGATATACTGGTGGCTTTTGATATCACCATGCTGGGTGTTCTTGCCATACTTGCGGTTTGCCAGCAGACAGGCTGTTGCAAACGAGAAATCGCCGCACTCAAGGGTATCGAGCAGGTAGGATTCCCGCAGCTTCGGCTTGCCCTGTTCATCCAGAAGTTGCTTCCCGGTGAACGCATCGTGCTGGTAAACGAGGTACGCTTCGATGGCGGTGTAGTCCGAGTTCTTAGAGGCGATATGCTTGAGCGTTGCCATACAGTTCACCCAGAACTTTCTCGGCGTGCAGCCGGAATGCGGTCAGGTCTGCAAGTTCGTCAAGGATTTTCGCCCGGATCTGCTCGGTGTCTGCACCGCCGGAATTGAAGTGCCTTGCAAGCTGGTTGAGGTTTCCGCCCACCTTGCTGCACTGGGCAAGCAAAGTGGAAACAGCGGTCAGGGTTTCTTCGCCGCCGCCTGCAACGATGACCGTTTTCTCGATCTTGACGTTGTGGATGGCGCGGCGGATGAAGGTGGAGAGGGAGAGATTTAGGAGTTTGCAAGTGAGTTCCAGTGACGCTTTTTCCTCCGCTGTCACACGGAACTTGATGACGTGCGTTTTGCTGTTCGGCGTGTCGTGATGCTGGGAATTGCTAGGGGTCGATTGAACATTCGTTTTGGTCATTGTACCTCCTGTCTGTTCGATAACTCCTCGGTGAAGTTATGTAAAGCACGACACGCCGTTCCATTCGTGCCGCTAGGCACGAATGATGAGCAGGGTTTGGGGCAGGCACGCCCCAACAAGATCACTTGGAAAACTCGCAAGAGTTTGAGAAGTGAAGTCCCGGATGGACAGGAAATTTTCAAGAATTGAAAATTTGTGGCCACGGGACGGTTCTTGCCCTCTACCGCTGCGCTCAAAACCGTTTCTGGGTAATTGTTTCCGAATTGTTAAGGCGCAAAAATAAGTAGAGAGTTCCGCTGCTCGTGTATGTTGATCACCGTTTGCTCCGAACGAAGTTCCTACCCCTGTTTTGCAGCGGCGTTGACGAAAAGTCGGTATCACGTCCGGTCGGCTTATGAAATTTTCAAGGTACGTTTCCCATAAAGAAAAATACCGCCCAAGCAGCGCAGCGATGGATTTTGTCGGGGTGAATCGGCGGCAAAATGAATCGGGTGTGTTGCGGGGCGGTAAGTTCTTTCGTGGACTTTTCCTCACGGAAGTGGTGGGTCTCACGGTGATAACCAACCACTTTCTGTGGCTGTGTTCAAAATGAACACGACCACATCTTGTGGATGGTTTCAAACCAATCCACAAGAGCGGTGGGATTTACAAGAAAAATACCACGGTATGTAGGATACGTCAAGATGGTTTTGTAAAATTTATTGTGCTAAAGCAGTGATAGTAGGACTTATCTACTGGAAATTGAAGCATCTAGCAAAGAATTAATGCGCACAAATTGGAAAATCGGCACATCTGTGCTATACTCAGAGCAGAATTTGTTGAGCTAAAACGGAGGTATTGAACCATGGCAGAGAAAAACACCGCCGACATTGGATTTGAAAAGCAGATTTGGAATGCTGCCTGCGTGCTTCGGGGCAACATGGATGCTTCGGAGTATAAGGGCGTTGTTCTTGGTCTGATTTTCTTGAAATATATTTCGGATCGTTTTGAAGATAAGTACAATCAGTTGGTTGCGGATGGTGATGGCTTTGAGGAAGATCGTGATGAGTACACCTCGGAAGGCATTTTCTTTGTGCCTGCTGGTGCGCGTTGGAGCGATGTTTCTGCAAAGGCACATGACCCGGAAATCGGTCAGGTAATCGATGATGCAATGCGTGCTATCGAAAAAGAAAACGCGCGCCTAAAAGATATTCTGCCGAAAAATTTTGCGCGTCCGGAACTAGATAAACGTCGGTTGGGCGAAGTTGTTGACCTGTTTACGAACATCAAAATGATTGAACACGGCAGCGAAAAGGACATTCTGGGGCGCACTTATGAATACTGCCTGTCGATGTTTGCAGAGCAGGAAGGCAAGCGTGGCGGCGAGTTCTTTACACCGTCCTGTGTTGTGCGGACACTGGTGGAAGTGCTGCAACCGTTTAAGGGACGAGTGTATGACCCTTGCTGCGGCAGTGGTGGTATGTTTGTTCAGTCTGCAAAATTTGTAGAGAACCATAGTGGAAATATCAACGATATCTCGATTTATGGACAGGATTCCAACCCGACCACATGGAAACTGGCGCAGATGAACCTTGCCATTCGTGGCATTGAACCCGACCTTGGAAAGTATGCGGCGGATACATTCCTTGACGACCAGCACCCGACCATGCGGGCAGACTATATCATGGCGAATCCTCCTTTCAACCTGTCGAACTGGGGTGCAGAGCAGCTCAAAGATGATGTACGCTGGCAGTATGGTATGCCGCCTGCAAGCAACGCGAACTTTGCATGGCTTCAGCACATGATTTATCATCTTGCTCCGGGTGGCCGCATGGGTATGGTGCTTGCAAATGGTTCTCTTTCCTCTCAGTCTGGCGGTGAAGGTGACATCCGCAAAAATATTGTGAATGCTGACCTTGTGGATTGTATCATCGCTATGCCGACACAGCTTTTCTATACGACCCAGATTCCGGTTTCGCTCTGGTTTATCACCAAACGCAAGAAACAAGCCGGTAAAACGCTGTTTATTGATGCCCGGAAGATGGGCGATATGGTGAGCCGCAAGCTGCGTGAACTGACCGATGAGGATATTAAAAAAATTGCCGATACCTATAATGCCCATGTTAATGGCACACTGGAAGATGTAAAAGGTTTTTGTGCAGTTGTTGATACAGAGAAAATTGCGGAGCAGGATTATATTTTAACGCCGGGCCGTTATGTTGGCGTTGAGGAACAGGAAGATGATGGTGAACCTTTTGAAGAAAAAATGGTTCGGCTGACCTCAGAACTTTCAGATTTGTTCAAGCAGTCGCACAAGCTGGAAGCAGAAATCAAGGAGAAGCTGGGGGCGATTGGGTATGAAATCTGAATGGACATATCGCCCACTTGGTGAGCTTGTATCTTTTGCATCAGGAGGAACACCGAGTAAAAAAAGAGATGATTATTGGGATGGAACTATTCCTTGGATTAGTGCAAAGACATTGAAAACGGAGAATATCGACACATCTGATTTGTTTATAACAGAAGAAGGGCTAAAAGCTGGAAGCAAGATTGCGCCGAAGGGAAGCATCTTACTTCTTACACGAGGAAGCGGTCTTTTTAATGGAATACCAATTGCTAGAGTTGAAAAAGATGTGGCTTTCAATCAAGATATAAAGTGTCTGGATTCATATGGAGAAGTGGAAAACGAGTTTATATTTTATTGGTTGTTGTCGCAAAAAGATTATTTGATGGCAAAGGTTGGAGTTACAGGAATTGGAGCGGGAAAATTTGATTTAGATTTTTTACAAAAGCTAATGATTCCGATTCCGAGTGAGCGAGAAAGAAAAAGTATCGTTGGATTCGCAAGTAGCATCAGCGAAAAAATTAGATGTAATGCAAAGGTAAACGATAATTTACAACAGCAAGCGCAAGCGCTTTTCAAGTCTTGGTTTCTCAATTACGAGCCATGGGATGGTACGGCACCAAATTCTTGGCTTCATGGTAAATTGGGAGACTACGCTAATATTAAGCGTGGAGGTTCACCCAGACCAATACAGGAATACTTGTCTGACTCAGGTTTACGATGGCTTAAGATTTCAGATGTAACGGGCCTACAAACACCATTTATTATTGACATCAAGGATCATATAATCGAGGAGGGATTAAAGAAAACAGTTTTTCTTAAAGCCGGTTCACTTGTGCTTTCCAACAGTGCGACACCGGGCATTCCCAAAATACTTGATGTTGATAGCTGTATTCATGACGGATGGCTTTACTTCCCTGAATCAAGATTTTCCAATGAATATCTCTATTTATATTTTAAGTATATTCGTCAGCAGCTGGTTAACCTGAGTAATGGTAGCGTTTTTAACAATCTAAAGACGGATATTCTCAAAGGCTATCCAACTATATTACCTGATGAAGAAACACTACAACGCTTCGATGGAATTATAAAGCCAATGTTTCTACAAATGCAGAATCTTACTCGTGAATCGCACGACCTGATGGATTTACGAGATACCATCCTGCCCCGTTTGATGTCGGGTGAACTCGATGTCTCCGGCATCTAATTTTAAGCCACTAAATTATCGTTTACCAGATTTTTGATAACTCTCACCAGTGGCGGGAGATTCTACGGAGAAACTGCCACTGCTGCCGTTCTCTGAAATCGTAATAAGGAGATACGGCGATGAAAAAACAAATTATCAACGAGATACAGCGAAAAATGCTGCCGTATCTCAATAACGAACAGTTGCTACATTTGAAAGCAGTGCTGGAAGCGTCATTTCAAGGTGTCATAATTGAAATGGGTGAAGAGCAGCCAAAGGTTGATGAACAAGATTCGGTAGCAGCGTTCATTACGGCAAAGCGGATAGAAGGCTGTTCCGAGAAAACACTGACCTATTATTCAAAAACTATTGCAGCGATGCTGAATGGCGTTGGAAAATCACCGCAGCAAATTACAACGGACGATTTGCGAAAATATCTGACGGATTATCAGGCACAGCGGCACTCAAGCAAAGTTACGATTGACAATATCCGGCGTATTCTTTCCAGTTTCTTCTCGTGGCTGGAAGATGAAGATTTCATTGTGAAAAGCCCTGTCCGCAGGATTCACAAAGTGAAAACCGCCAAAATCATCAAGGAAACGTACACCGATGAAGCACTGGAACTGATGCGTGACAACTGTTCAACAGTACGAGATTTGGCGATTATTGATTTGCTTGCATCTTCTGGAATGCGTGTCGGGGAATTGGTGACACTTAATCGGGAGGATATCAATTTCAACGAGCGCGAATGTGTTGTATTTGGTAAGGGCAACAAGGAACGATTGGTATACTTTGACGCACGGACGAAGATCCACCTTCAAAATTATCTGGATGAACGGTCAGACAGCAATCCAGCACTCTTTGTGACATTGAAAGAGCCACATGAGCGGTTGATGATCGGCGGTGTGGAGACAATGCTCCGTGAATTGGGACGGCGATTGAAGCTAAATAAGGTGCATCCGCACAAGTTCCGGCGAACATTGGCAACGTCAGCGATTGACAAGGGAATGCCGATTGAACAGGTGCAGCAGCTTTTAGGACACCAGAAAATCGACACAACTATGCACTATGCAATGGTAAAACAACAAAATGTGAAATTGGCACATAGAAAATTTATTGGATAAGGTGATATGAATGAAAGAAAAGTTTTTGAGAGAACTTGCGGACATTCAAACAGGACCGTTTGGAAGTCAACTTCATAAAGAAGATTATGTTGCGGATGGAACACCTATTGTCACAGTTGAACATTTAGGGAACAAGATGTTTTCCGAACAGAATTTGCCGCGAGTATCAAATACGGATAAAAATCGATTAAAAAAATATGTGCTAAAACAAGGCGATATTGTATTTAGTCGTGTGGGTTCTGTAGATAGATGCTCGTATGTTGATCAAAAACACGATGGATGGATGTTTTCTGGAAGATGCCTTCGAGTACGCCCAACTAGTGAAATTGATTCCGAGTATCTTTACTACTACTTTTGCTTAGAGGAAACAAAGCAATTTGTCCGAAATATAGCCGTTGGAGCAACAATGCCTTCAATCAATACCAAGTTACTTGGAGAAGTTGTAGTGACTTTTCCGGAACTGGAACAGCAGAAAAGGATTTCTGGAATTTTATCTGCAATCGATAGTAAAATTGAAGTCAATCAAAAGATAAACGATAATTTAGCGGCTTAGAGCTGAATACTCGCGATATCAATTGCGCCAGACATTAGTTTAGGTAACAGACTATCTCTTAGCATAGCAAGTGAATGATTTTGCTCTTCCAAGATTTTTTGTTGTGCAAAGATTGGCGCACAGAAACTATTAAATTGGTCAAGTGTGTTCCGATCAGGAATGATGGCGGGGATATTCTTCATGGCACTTCCTGAAATTTCTTTGAATGTCGAGCCTGATGCTGCACTCTCAATAACCGGAAGACTGTGTTTCAAGAAAAAGTATACAAACGCTGTTCCAATTTCCGAGTAAGGTATAACAGACTTAAAGCCTTGATTGGTTGTAACTTCATTAGATGCAATTGCAATATATCCGATGGGAGCACGTGATGAAAACAATACTGTACCTTTGGGCATGACTGTTGCACTGCTGTTCTTCAAACCAAGTTCTGTGATATCATTTTCGCCATGAGATATGAATTTGGACTTGTTGATAGATAAATCTTTTGGCGTTATCCACGCAATACCATTATTGGTATAGTATTCAGGCTTGGTTTTTGAAGGCGTACTACCGCCCACAACAGTTCCAAGGTCACTTATTGTGCTGATTTGCCACACGGGATTTGCATTGTTGATAAATAATTCTTGAAAATAGGTGGCGGCTTGCTGCTCTAAATTATCGTTTATAAAAGAAATGAAGGGATAATATGGAAGATTTTGATAATGCTAAGACAAGAAATCCGAAGGAATGCGTTGTTACAAACCTTAATAGCTACCTAACCTACATTTCTGATATAAAGGAAACAATAAAGAAAGAAGAAGGAGCAGAAGTAAGCACAAAACACTATTTCTTCCGTGGACAGGCCAGCAACGAATGGAATGTCATGCCGGGAGTGTTCCGTGGTGGGATGCTGCCACATGAAGCAGAATTGATAAACGCAGCTTACACACGGAATCCTGACGACTTCAGAAAGTTGACAACAGATTTTGAAAAGCTCGCAAAATTGCAACACTATGGGTTGCCAACAAGACTATTGGATGTGACGGAGAATCCGCTGGTGGCACTGTATTTTGCCTGCCAAAACAATCAAGAGAAAAAGATAACTGACGGTAAAACTGCATTATTGCCGCCGACCGATGGGAAAATCTATTACAAGCGCGACTACGGAAAAAGTTATAGCGACATAGAGATTAAAGTGCTGGCATATTTAGCGAGCCATGAGATTTCGGGCGATTATACATTAGAAAAGCTGCTTTCGGATTTGAATAAGTATGGAATTTATACAGATAAAGAAGTAGAAGAGTGCAGGGTAAGTGAGTATAAAAGCTTGCTTTCGATTATTCAAAGAAATTATTTTGTGATTTCCAACTTGAATAATGAAAGATTGGTACGGCAAAGCGGCTCTTTTTTGATCTGCGGAAAATATAATGTTCAACTGAAAGAAAAAATCGGACAGAGCATTGTTAAACGGGCATATAGCGATGTTCAAGACGAGTTTGAACTACAAAGTTTTAGAATACCAGCGGGAAGAAAAGACGCGATTTTAGAGGAACTGAGTTTTTACAATATCAACGAAGGAACGCTGTTCCCGGAACTTGAGCACCAGATGGCATATATTAAAAGCAATTATGCGAACACGCAAAAGCCTATGGTTGATCGGTTTGTGAAAACAGAAGTTCCGATAACAAGTATTAAAGAAGTGCGCAATTTAGATGTTTCAGACGATAAAGTGGACGAGATTATTCGAGAAGCATTGCATAATGCTGTGCATCCAGAAATTTTTGATGATTGTTACGTTGCAATTCAAAAGAATTTGATGCCGGATTGGTATCGTAAGGAAATTGGACTCAGTAAAGTTCGATTGGCACTAACGGATACATTGGATAATGGTACGCCGATGGGACGCGCGGTGGCAAAAAGAGCGGCGCATTCTATCGTTACAAAGATTGTGAATGCCATTGAGCAAGAATCGAATACAGCAACTTCGGATAATAGTTGAGGAGAAAAATCATGCTTTCATTTACCGAAGATACCTTTGAACAAGCGGTCATAGAGCTATTTGAAAATATGGGTTACACCCACATTTATGCTCCTGATATGAACCGAACAGATTACAACCGCCCTCTGCTGGACGATGTTTTGCGGGATTGTCTGGTGCGGCTGAATCGCAGCCTTCCGGCTGTGGCAATTGATGAAGCCATCCTGAAACTGAATGATTTTGATGCAGGAAGCCTGTTGCAGAAGAATATTATTTTTATGGACTATCTGCAAAACGGTATTACGGTCAAATACGCAGTCAAGGGTGAAGAACGGTCTTCGGTAGTAAAGCTGATTGATTATGCAGATGCAGACAAAAATGATTTCTATGTGGTAAACCAATATACCTTTGTGGAAAACGGAAACAACCGCCGCCCAGATATTATTCTGTTTATCAATGGCCTGCCGCTGGTTTTGATGGAACTGAAAAGTCCTTCTAAGGACGAAGTGGGTGCAGAAAACGCATACAACCAGATTCGGAACTATATGAAGGATATTCCTTCGATGTTCTACTATAATGCAATCTGCGTAATCAGCGACCTTTCGACCAACAAGGCAGGAACAATCACTTCTGGACTTGACCGTTTTATGGAATGGAAAACAAAAGACAGTGATTATGAAAACACCGCGTATGCGCAGTTTGATACCTTCTATGAGGGGATGTTCCAGAAAGTACGGCTACTGGACATTTTGAAAAATTTTATCCTGTTTTCCGGTGATGGGCAGAAGCCGATTAAAATTTTGGCTGGGTACCACCAGTATTTCGCTGTACGAAAAGCCATCGAAAAGGCCAAAATTGCCACCAAAACAGACGGCAAGGGTGGTGTGTTCTGGCATACGCAGGGCAGCGGAAAATCTCTGTCGATGGTATTCTATGCCCATTTGCTGCAAGACGCTCTGGACAGCCCCACCATCGTTGTGATGACGGACCGCATCGACCTCGACGATCAGCTCTACACGCAGTTTGCCAGGTGTGCGCCGTTTTTGCGCCAGACACCTGTACAGGCAACCAGCAAGGACAATCTAAGCAAGCTGCTGGATGGCCGAGAAGCAAACGGCATTATTTTCACCACGATGTTCAAGTTTGAGCGTGGCGAGAAGCCACTGTCCGAACGTAGAAATATTGTGGTAATGGCGGATGAAGCCCACCGTGGACAGTATGGTTTTGATGAAAAAATAGTCATTAAAGAAAATGAACAGGGTGAAAAAGAAGCACATACGGTCATTGGTAATGCCCGTATTATCCACGATGCCCTGCCGAACGCAACCTACATAGGCTTTACGGGAACGCCGATTTCGGCAAAAGATAGAAATACGCGTGAAGTTTTTGGTGATTATATCGATATTTACGATATGACGCAGGCTGTAGAAGATGGCGCAACGCGTCCAGTTTACTATGAGAGTCGCGTTATCAAACTCCACCTTGACCAGAATACACTGGCCTTGATAGATGCGACCTACGATGCACTGGAACAGCAATCGGACGTTGCAACGATTGAAAAAAGCAAAAAGATGTTGGGACAGATGGAGAGTGTGCTGGGGGCAGATTCTACCATTCAATCCCTGTGCGAAGATATTGTCAACCATTACGAAAAGTACCGCGCTAATCTTTTGACGGGCAAGGCGATGATCGTGGCGTATTCGCGCCCGATTGCGATGAAGATTTATCGGAAACTTCTGGAGCTGCGCCCGACATGGAATGAAAAAATCGGCGTAGTTATGACGGGTGGCAACAATGACCCGGAGGATTGGAAAGAAATCATCGGCACAAAATCTCACAAAGAAGAACTTGCCCGGAAATTCAAAGACAACGATGACCCGATGAAGATTGCCATTGTTGTGGATATGTGGCTGACAGGTTTTGATGTGCCTTCACTGGCTACGATGTATGTTTACAAGCCAATGCACGGATACAATCTGATGCAGGCCATCGCGCGTGTCAACCGCGTGTTTAAGGACAAAGAGGGCGGCTTGATTGTAGATTACGTTGGCATTGCATCTGCCCTCAAAGCCGCTATGAAGGAGTATACCAAGCGTGACCAGTCCCGATATGGCGATATGGACATTGCCAGAGTTGCTTATCCAAAGTTTCAGGAAAAGCTTCAGGTGTGCAAAGATTTGTTGCACGGCTTTGATTTCAGCGGATTTATTGGCGGTTCTCCGTTGATGATGGCAAAGCTGGTCACTGGCGGCGTAAACTTTGTTCTGGACGCAAAAGCACCCAAGCGCAAAGATCTGTTCCTGCGAGAAGCTCTGTTGCTGAAACAGTCGCATTCGTTGTGTTCCAGCATGACCACGGAGCAGGAGCGACATGAAGCGGCCTACATGGAAGCAGTCCGTTCTACGGTGGTGAAGATCACCTATGGTGGGAGTGACGGCAAGACACTTTCTTTGAAAGAAATCAATGCTCAAATCAATGAACTGCTGAAAGCAAGTATCCAGAGTCAAGGTGTTATCAGTTTGTTTGACAGTAAGAAGGCAGATGAAAATATCAGCCTGTTTGACCCGGCGGTGTTGGATGAAATTTCAAAAATGAAAGAAAAGAACATTGCCGTAGAAATTTTGAAAAAACTTATGGCAGAGCAAGTTTCACTGTATAAACGGACAAATGTTGTGCAGTCTCAGAAGTTTTCAGAAAAGATTACACAGTTGATGAACTCTTACTACAATGGCTTGATTACAAACGAGGAGGTCATCAAGGAACTTCTGAAAACGGCACAGGAGATTACAGAACTGTATAACAACGGTAAAAAGCTGGGCTTGACGCAGGAAGAACTGGCTTTTTACGATGCTCTGACAAAGCCGGAAAACATAAAGGACTTCTATCAAAATAATGAATTGATTGACTTGACCAGAGAACTTACGGAAATGCTGCGCAAAAATCGGACAATAGACTGGCAGAAAAAAGAAACTGCCCGTGCGAGTATGCGTAAGATGGTGAAGCACTTGCTGAAAAAATATAAGTATCCACCGGAAGATTATGATACGGCAATCAGCACGGTCATTAGCCAGTGTGAGATGTGGACGGATAAGATGATGGCATAAAAAAGAGGATGAACAAATGAAGTTTTGTAATTTTCTTCTTCGAGTTGATGGCATTCGTGAGGCATCATTGGAAGATATGAAAGATGTTGTTGCAAAAGGAAATCATATATTTCGGCCGCAAAAGCAGAAGTATTTATATTCTATTGATATGGATATTATAGAAGAAAGATTTTTCTGGATGGCATCTGACTACGATGATGCGGTACGCTTTAGAGACTATGTCATAAATAAAAAAACAGGTGAGAAGATGCCGAATCCACGTTCAAAAGAACAGGTTGAACCGAGACAACAATTTTTTGCGTGTTATGATGCACAGAAACATTTTCTTTATATGAATGACTACAATAAGAAGGGATTTGTTGAACAATATTTAAGTGACACACTACAAAAGGAATTTAGGATAAGTAATATTTATACATCATTAGATGATTTTTGTAAGAACATTAAAACTATTCGTGGATTTCAATATACGCAAGTGGATAATGTATTCAGCCGTGGAGGAACATTGTTTTCTCAAGTTGGTAACATCTGGGGACAGGACTTGCCAAGCAAGCTTCAACTAAAAATATCGTATGGGGACATTCCAATACATGGAGGAGGAAAAGGTCTAGTGGATCGTATTTGTCGGCATCGTGAAGAATTTGAAGATGTTGTTATAATCGGATGCGATGAAAGTGGTATAGAGCAAACATTTGATTTTTCGTCTGTTCTAAAACACTTTTTGATTCAGCCAACAAAAGATGAAAATGAGCATTTTGAACCAGATGAAGTAAGGGAACTGCTGCTTGCAAAACTGAGGTGACAGTGGTGGATAAGGAGTATAAAATATTTCTGATAGGGTGCTTTATAACAGTTTCAGTAATAGCCTACTTATTGAATTGGAATTTTGATAGTATGGCAGACACGGCAACTACGCTAGTATCAATAGCCGTAGGTGTATATATTGCTGCTGCATCAGCGCTGCTTGGGAGTCCATATGCAAAGGAACTGAAACAGATAACAGATAAAAAACGGCCATCAAATACATTGTTAGGAACGCTTCTTGACTACTTTAGACACGCGGGAAAATTGGGGATCACAACTGTTATAGTAAGCTGTTTATATAAGATTCCAGCGACATACGACGTCCCGGTAATAATTGTACGCATAGGTTCTGCGGCTGCGTATGGAATCTTCTTTTGCAATATTTTGTTTTTATGGCTCGTTTTTGTTTTCTTGGTTAACTCCATAGAAAAATCTGTATAAGCTTTATGGTTGACTCTTGACAATAAGCTGTCTTTCTCGTAAAATAATTTTAGAAAATACTATTATTGAAAATAAGAAAGGCTGTTTTATGGGAAAGATGATCTTAGATGACCTTCGCAAGCGTCTGGAACGTCTGGATGAAGATGCAGACCTGATGATCGACAATAACGACCGCTATCAGATGGTGATTGTAGGCGGCAGTGCGTTCATTTTGTTGGGCAAGCTGACCCGCGCTACTCATGACATTGATGCCTTGAGTGTTCCGAAAGAACTGTACAGTTTGCTTGGCAAGTACGACATCAACACCGATGTGGAAGCCTACATCGACAATTTCCCGTATAACTTCCAAGACCGGCTTCAGCCGCTATCCTTTGGTGGTACAAAGGTGCAGTTCTATACACCCAGTCTGGAGGATTTGGTGATTGCAAAGCTCTGCTCGTTCCGGGATACTGACAAGGCAGACGTAGAGAGCGAAGCTGTGCGGAACTCTTTGGATTGGGACTTGCTGGAACACCTTGCAACGGATGAAGATGAACTGAAAGCCAGCATCTTGAACGATTGGCGGTATCGGGATTTTTATATCCGTTATCAGGAGTATGTGGAGAGGTGGAGACCATGCGAAAGCTGACATTTGAGGGTTTCTTGAAGCAGTATGTGGCAGAGCTTTCCGGGGTGCAGACGGCTAGTATTCATAAGCTGGCAGATTGTCTGAGCGAGAATCCCCGTCTGAAAGAACCGCTGTTTCTCTATGCTTTGGCCTATGATAAAGTAGAACTGCTGCTCCGCTACACCGCGAACAGCACTGTTGCTGCGGAATATGAGCAGCTTTCCAACCGCTATTCACTGGCGCAAATGCTGCTGTTTCTGGAAAACCAGTCGCCGGAATTGCCGGAGGGCTACTGGAAAGTCTGGCGCAGTTATTGTTCAGTACGAGATTCTGCTCTTGCAGACAATGACACAAAAGATCTGATCCATCGCCGGGTATTGGAACTTCAACAGAAAAAGAAACTGACGAATTATCGCCTTTACACAGACTTGAAGTTGAATCCGGGCAATGTGAATGCATGGCTCAAACACAACGATTCCAGCAAAATGAGCCTTGACTGTGCACGGCAGATTTACAAGTATGCAAAAAGCTACCCGTCTGTTCGATAAGAAAAAGGAAGTGAGCCTATGACCGCCGTAATTTACGCCCGCTATTCCAGCGATAACCAGCGCGAAGAATCCATCGAAGGACAGATTCGGGAATGCACGGCCTATGCGGAAAAAAACGGTATCACGGTCATCAAACACTACATTGATCGTGCATTCTCCGCCAAAACAGACAATCGCCCGGAGTTCCAGCAGATGATCAAAGACAGCGGCAAGAAGCTGTTTGATGTTGTTCTCGTCTGGAAATTTGACCGCTTTGCCCGGAATCGTTTTGATAGCGCAAATTACAAGATGATCCTGAAAAAGAACGGTGTCCACCTGATCTCCGTTATGGAACCCATTGCCGAGGGCTCACAGGGCATTCTGGTGGAAACGCTGCTGGAAGGCATGGCAGAATACTATTCGGCAGAGTTATCCGAAAAGGTGATTCGTGGTCAGACCGAGAACGCTTTGAAGGGTAAGTGCACTGGCGGTACGGGAACCATTGGCTATAAAATCGACGAGGACAAGTTTTATCATCTTGACCCGCTGACTGCTCCGCTGGTGCTGGAAGCCTTTCAGCGGTATGACAACGGCGATAAAATGGTGGAGATCGTAAACTTCCTCAACGACAAGGGTGTCCGCAATATGCTGGGCGGCAAAATGACCCACAGCAGCGTGAATACCATGCTGAAGAACCGTCGGTACATTGGCGAACTGTCTTTCCGGGATATCGTTGTGCCGGATGCAATTCCGGTTATTGTTCCGAAAGACCTGTTTGACCGGGTGCAGAAGCGTCTGGATAAGAACAAGCGTGCCCCTGCCTGTGGCAAGGCAGATGAGGAATATCTGCTGACCACCAAGCTGTTCTGCGGCAAGTGTGGAGCGCTGATGTTCGGCGAAAGCGGAACCAGTGCTACCGGGCGCACCTACTATTATTATAAATGCGCCAACGTCAAGCGGCGCAGGGGCTGCAACAAAAAGACCGTACAGAAGGACTGGCTGGAAGATCTGGTCGTCCGGGAGACCATGAAGCTGATTCAGAACGATGCGGTGATCGACAAAATCGTTCAACTGGTTATGGATGTCCAGAATCAGGAGAACACAACGATCCCGCTGCTGGAAAAGCAACTGCGAGAGGTCAACAAAAAGCTGGACAACCTGATGAAGGCTATCGAGGACGGCTTGTATACCCGGACAACGAAAGAGCGTCTGGAAGCGCTGGAAATCCAGAAAGATGAGCTGACTGCAAAAATTGCAGACGAAAAGTTGAAGAAGCCCAGCTTCAATGAGGATTTCATCCGATTCTGGCTGATGAAATTTAGAAAGTTCGACATTTCGCAGAAAAAACAGCGGAAAGCGCTGATTGAAATTTTTGTAAATGCCATTTTCCTGTACGATGACCGGATGCTGATCACGTTCAACTACAAGGATGGCACCCAAACTGTCCGGTTTGAGGACACTTTGACCGCCGATGGGGTGGAAGGAAAAAGTTCGGATTTGTCCAGCTCTGCTGGACCATAAATCCAACGATTTCACGTTAGAAATCGTTGGATTTTTTTGTTTATAGGCTGGCCTCAATTTGATTTTGACCACAATGCCATAAAGAAAGTTTGGAGAACCATTCAAAGAAATGCTCTGAACAAAAACTGAATACGGTTATTTTGACATAGCAACGCTGCTTATATAGAGCAAAGCACTGCTTATAAATAGTGGCGTCAGGAATTGAGATTTTGGAATGCCAAAAAAGACACCCTCACTTTTGATAGAAATCTCATGCAGGGATGTCCTTATCTCAACGCGAAGGTGTCTTAATAACGAGGGTCAGATGCCACGGAACGTAAAGGTGAACTCCACAGGCTTGGTCACATCAGGAATATACTCCGGGTGGACATTGGCACCCCAGCTGTCATCGCCGCCAACGCCCATCTGCTCGCCCATAGCACGAATCACCGTGTAATGGACCGGGGGCAGCTCGTAGGGATGCTTGGCACTCTCCATTTCATGGGGAGTGTAGGGCAGCGCAGAGAAGAACATGGGCTTTGCGGCATCTGCGGTAAACAGCAGCCCGCGACCCTTGCGGTCCACTACCTTTGCCCAGCGCACAGCGGTTTTTGCACCGCACTCCTGCGGCACAAGGTACTGTGCCATGTTGTCTGCGACCTTGTTCTGGTAAATGCCCAGCTTTGCACCATGCTGACGATCCCAGTAGGTCTCCGCAGGGCCGTTTCCGTACCACTCCACCGTGTCGTAGTCAGCGTCGATCTTGAACAGTACGCCGAACTCCGGCATTGCTGCAAGTCCTTCCACCGGGTCATAGTGCAGGGTGGTCTGGATGCGGCCATCACCGAACACACGGTACTGCAGGCTGCACTCTGCTGCGGGGCTGGTCTGGAGGTTATAGAGATAGGTCACGACCACGCTGTCGGCTTCCACCTCGCAGGTGGGGTTCTGGAGGATGATGCCGCCATGAACAGACGGAATCTCCTTGCCGATGCCCTTGGCGGTAGCGTACAGGCTTGCCAGCTTCCACTGGCCGCGAACGCCGCCCATGTTGTTGCCGCAGTCGTTGTCGGTGGGAGCGCGCCAGAAGTTGGGACGGGGAATCTCCTGAATCATCTCCTTGCCGGCATAGCGGTAGGAAGTCAGACCGCCGTTCAGATCGGAGAACAAAACATCGAAATTCTCACCCCGGACACCGATGTTGTGTGTACCGTGCGTAACGGTAAACGGCGTGACCTTCTTGCTGGGAATGGAACGAACCACAGCGATCACACCCTGTCCAAAGGCGACTTCATGGCCCTTCTTTGCCCAGCTGGTGTCCTCCTTCAAACGGAAGCTGATGGTCACTGCATATTCACCGGGGAGCGCAGGAACCATAAACGGCAGCGGGAAGCTGGAACGCTCTTCGGGAGCAACATCAATATTGGTCAGTTCCTGCTGCTGATACAGCTTTCCATCACGATGCAGCAGAGCAACGCAGTCGAAAGCATCCGTAGAGGTGAACAGGTTCTTATTCCAGACTTCGAAGCCAGAGTTGCCGATGGAAACGGCGATGTTCTGATAGCAGAACTTGACCTCCTGCATCTTGGGAGAAGGAGCACGGTCACCACCGTAGGCAATGCCGTTTCCGCTGAAATTATAGTCGGTAGGACGCTCACCGAAGTCGCCGCCGTAGGCTTGGAACCACTTGCCGTAGCGGTCTTTTTTCCAGATGGACTGGTCGATGTAGTCCCAGATAAAGCCGCCCTGATAGCCGCAGTCCTTCTGGTCGGCAAGTTCCGTGTATTTGTGCAAAGCACCGTTGGAGTTGCCCATAGCATGAGAATATTCGCACTCGATATAAGGCCGCTTATCGCCCTGTGCCAGATACTCTTTAATGTCCTTGACCGTGCTGTACATATGGCTCTCGATATCGGTGGTTTCGAGGAAGCGGGGATCATTGACCACACCTTCGTAATGCACCAGACGGGTGTCATCAAAGCGGTGGACCATCTCTGCCATCTGGAGCAGGGTCTCACCGCCAAACGATTCGTTGCCCAGAGACCAGATCAGAACAGCAGGGTGGTTTTTGTCACGCTGGTAAGTGGAATTCATGCGGTCAAACAAGACAGCTTTCCACTCCGGCTTATCATTGGGCAAAACGCCCTCGATGCCGCGAATGCCCGCCTGATGAATATCCCATGTGCCATGGGATTCCAGATTGTTCTCTGCAATCATGTACAGTCCGTACTCATCGCAGAGGCTATAAAGTTCATCCTGATTCTGGTAATGGCTGGTGCGGATGGCATTGATGTTGTTCTGCTTCATGGTGATGATATCCCGAAGCAGTTCCTCATGGGTGTGTACGCCCACAGCACGACCCGTAATGGAGCTGAACTCATGACGGTTGGCACCCTTGAACACGATGCGCTTGCCGTTGAGCAGCATCCGATTGTTCTTCAACTCGAACTTGCGGAAACCGACTTTCTGCCCGGTCACCTCTACCAGATGGCCTGCATCGTCCAGCAGCTCGATTTCCAGTTCATACAGAGCCGGGTCCTCTGCACTCCACAGGTGGGGGTTCTCCACCGCATGGCTGAACAGAGCAGAGCCGCCGTTCAGTGCGATTTTTTCGGAGAACACTTCCAGCTCACTGCGGCGCAGGGTCAGACGGGCTGCGCCCTTGCCCTCCACCTGCAATGCAACTTCCAGCGTGGAATGAGTAAAATCATCCCCGGCAAACAGCGTTTTGACGGATATATCTTCCAGATGCACGGTGGGGATGGCGTACAGCCACACGCTGCGGAAAATGCCGGAGAAGCGGAAGAAGTCCTGATCTTCGCACCAGCTGGAGGAAGTCCACTTGAACACCTGCACAGCAAGTTTGTTCACGCCCGGCTGGAGATAGGGAGTCAGATCGAATGCGTGTGCGGAGAAGCTGTCCTCGGTGTAACCCACATAAGACCCGTTCAGCCAAAGAGCCATGCCGCTTTCCACACCCTCGAACTCGATGTGGACGGGCTTGCCCTGCATGGATTCCGGCAGCTCGAAGTATTTTACATAGCTTGCCACCGGATTGAACCGCTGCGGGATCTCGCCCGGCTGTACTTCTTCACGGCCATCCCACGGATACTGAATATTCGCGTACTGGGGAATGTCGTAGCCCTCCATCTGGATGTGTGCCGGAACATGAATGTCATCCCAGCCGCTGCAATCGTAATCTGTCTTTTCAAAGCCGGGGATGGCACTGGTGTAGTTCTTTGCATAGGCGAATTTCCAGATACCGTCCAGCTTCAGCGCAAGCGAAGATTCTTCTGCCAGATATTCTTCGCGGGAAGCGTAAGTACGGAAACTTGCATGAGCATTCAGCACGTTTTCCTTGAAAAAGGTGGGGTCTTTTACTTTTGCAAAATCAAATGCAGCCATAGTATTTCCTCATTTACCTTTTATAATTTTATAATATTTCTCCAGCCTCCCCGGAGGAATCGCTGAATTCCTCCGGGGAACAGCAGATGAAGGAGAAATGATAATGGCTTGTTATCAGACTGCTGCACGCAGTTTTTTATTTGCTTCTTCGACCTTCATACGAGAGAGAATGAAGGTGATGATGGCATCCAGAGCAAACGGAATCACCAGATACATGATCTTCAGCATATTGATGCAGGAATCCGGCTGAACGGTCAGAGCGCTGTCAAAATGGCTTGCTGCCAGCAGCCAGCCGGTGATGGCAGTACCCAGACCGCCGCCCAGCTTCACACCGAGAGAAGTGCAGGAGTACATCGTGCCATCCACGCGCTTATGCTTCGTCAGCCAAGTATATTCAGAGCAAGCAGCAATCGCAGCGTTCATATCGCCCTGCCAAGGACCCTGACCAAGAGCTGCGATTGCAGTAAAGAGCAGCATCAAGGTCACATTGCCGCTGCCCATGTAACCAGCTACAGCAACCAGTGCACGAGAAATCGTTGCCAGAGTATAGCTCATTACATTCAGCTGATACATTCCATTCCACTTTGCAACCAAGGTTGGGGTGAACACCAGTGCGATGATCAGAGGAATGTTGATTGCCCAAGAGAATACACCGAACAGATTCTGGTTGCCAAGGATGTAGGTTGCATAGTAGGTGCCCATACTGATCATGGCACCGTAGATCTGCTGCAAAATGTAGGTGACGCAAATCATCATATAATATTTGTTGCCGGCAAGCAGCTTTGCAGCCTGAACCAGATTGTACTTTTCGTCCTGCTCGATTTCCTTTTTGTCGGTGGTATCCACCAATTCGCCTTCCGGCAGTTCCTTCACGGAGAAAACGGAGAGGGTGTTGACAAGCAGACCGATGATGGCGTAGATGATTGCAACAGTGCGCCAACCGGCAGCACCACCGCCCAATGCCGTAACAGCACCCAGCGTGATGGACTGGATGAGCAGGCTGGTGGCAAAGGCGAACATGAAACGCCAAGAACCCATCTCGACCTGTTCGGCACTGTTCTTCGTGACGAGAGCAGTCAGTGCAGAGTAAGCAATGTTGTTGGCAGTGTAGAATACAGCGTTCAGCAGAGTATATGCGATCAGGAACCATGCGTACTGTGCAAACTGTCCCAGACTGGTCGGGATGGCGAAAATTGCCACCAGCGTAATGGCACAGCCAATGTAGCCGTACAGCATCCAAGGACGGGCTTTGCCCATCTTAGAATGCGTTTTGTCAATCAAAGAACCAAAGAAAATGTCCGTCACACCGTCCAGCAGTTTGGAAACTGCAATCAGAGTGCCGACAATACCGGGGTTCAGGCCAACGGTGTTGGTCAGATAGATCATGACGAAGGAGGACAGGAATGCATACACCACGTTGCCTGCAATATCGCCTGAACCATAGCCGACTTTATTATACCACTTTAGATAACGTTTCCCAGTCATTGTGCTTTCTCCCATCTTGCTTGTTTTGTGTGGGCGCGACCAATCTGCTGCGCACTTCAGACTGGAATTCTCATTACGCAAGTTGCCCAAATCTCTTGCGTTTCGTCTGAAAATATTATAGAATCTAATGGAACGAAAAGATATAGACAAGATGGAACAAAATATGCACAAAATCAAAGAGTTTGTAATTTTTTGATAGAACATTTCCCAAATCACTGTAAAATCTCTGAAGATGAGGAGGACGCAGGGATGTACTTCAACTCAGGATATTTGAACAACTCCCGTTTGGATTTCAAAGACTACTCAAAGCCGCTGGTCGTAGGCAGCTGCGGCACTTATCGCTTGAAAAAACGCCCTAAGCTACCTACTTTTTGGGCAAAGGGTCGCAGAGACTATCAAATCCTCTATGTGGCATCTGGTAAAGCACACTTCTGGTTCGATGGTGTTGAGGAAGTGGTGACTTCTGGACACATGGTGCTTTATCAGCCGAAAGAAATCCAGAAGTATGTCTACTATGTAGAAGATCATCCAGAGGTGTTCTGGATTCACTTTACAGGATATGATGTCAAAAACATCCTGAACTATCACGGAATACCATTGGACAAGCATGTTTTTTACAGCGGCACACTGCCGGATTACAAAATGCTGTTCCGAAAGATCATCCGGGAACTGCAACAATGTGAATATGGCTATGAAGACTATATTGCTTCTCTCTTCAACATCATTCTGTTTTTAGTAAGCAGGCAACAGCAGGAAAGCGAGAAAACAACTACAAGCATCCCCGAAGAAATCGAAGCCGCCGTTGCCTACTTTAACGAGAATTATAATACAAAGGTCAGTGTGGACGATTACGCAGAATCGCTGCATATCAGTACGAACTGGTTTATCCGTAATTTTAAGCAGTACATGAAAATAAGCCCTGCACAATACATCCTGTCCCTTCGGATGGTAAATGCACAAAGCTTATTGGAGAACACCGAATACAATATTGGAGAAATTGCAGAGATCGTAGGGTATGATAACCCACTCTATTTTAGCCGGGTATTCAAGAAAGAGTATGGTGTCAGTCCGGCACAGTACCGAAAGAATCTGGAAGATTCTACTGAAAAATGAGAAAGATTCCTGAATTGCTCAATCCGCTGCGCCTGCCAATTTCAAGAATTTCTTGTCCGACTGGATGCTCTGGGTCACAAACTTCCCATCCCGGAACAATGCGTATGTTGTGACCGGTGCGGGCACATTTTGTGCCGTCTCTTTCTCTGTGATGTGGATGGTTTTGAACGGGATTCCATGTTCCTTTGCAGCCTCCTGCACCTTTGGCACCCAATAATAGGTGTAGGGGCACTGGTCGGTATAGTAGAGGACAAAGCCATTCTCCTCCACCTTGGGATGCTTGGCGCAGGCCTTGAATTTTGGCGGCTGGGCACTCTCTGCAAGGGGCAGGTACATGAGATCGATTCCGCAATCGGAGATGTCCGAAACCTTGAAGCCCTTATGGGTCAAAAACTTGGGGTCGGCGAGAAACTCCCGTTTGCGCCCCTCTGCACACAGAATGCAAACACCGTTTTTGCCCTGCGCCTTGGCATCCCGAAGACATTCTTCCAGCAGTTCGCTGGAATAGCCGTGACCCTTCATGGAGCCGGAGACCCACAGGCAGTTGATATAAAGCCAGCCTGCCGCATCAATGGGCACCCATGCGTTTTCTGCCGGGATGTACTCGATAAAGCATTTGCCGCGCTCTGCACTGCGGTAAAAAACAAGCCCCTCCTCAAAGCGCTGCCTGAGCCATTCCTTCTTGGCAAGGCTCTGTTTGCCGGACATGGCACAACAGATATGTTCCTTGTCGATGTTTTCTCTGGTAACTCTGATATAGTCCATCTTGCGATCCCTCCTAAGTTGCAAAAAAGCCGCTGTGCCGCAGAGCGCTTCTCCGACACAGCGGCCTTTTTGTTTGTGGCTGCGGCTTACCGCATCCGTCCATCGCCGCCCATCAAGGCGGTCATTTCTTCAATATAGTCCAGCGGGAACGGCGGAGCGCACAGGGGCTTCATGGCAATGCTCATGAGCTTCATGGGGTTGTCGTCTGCCGCCACCCGGTTGGAGCTGAGTTTTCCGCAGCGTTTGCAGCGGTGGATGATGGCCCATTCGCCGCCCTTGCGTACCCAGACGGCCACCGGCTCCATGATGCCGCCGCAGCCGGAGGCACGGTCGCCGGGTTCTTCATCCACATGAAGGCTGGACAGGCAGTTGGGGCAATGGTTGCGGTGGTCGCTCCCTGCATTTTGCGGGGTGCAGACCCGTCCGCAGACTTTGCAGGTAAAGGTATCGCTGCAGGCGTGGGTCTTATAGTAACCTTTTTCAAAGGTCTTACGTTTGTTTTCACGATTCATGGTAATATCCTCCTGAAGAATTGTGTCTGCTCGTCTTCGGGAGGCGTGGCTTGTGGTATTTGCCAGACCTCCCGGTCAGCCCACAAGTCCCAGTGCAAATGTTGTGTGTTTCAAAAAGCTCTCCTTTGATTATAGCATTTATGGCTTTTTTTCTGCTTCAACCAAAACTCAAAAATTCCTTTATTTTTCACCTCCCACAATGTTAAAGGTACGGAAGAACAGCTTTACATGGGCATCCAACTTTTCAAGGCTTTCAGCTTCCCGTTCTGGCTGGCGGTCGCAGATGCTCAGCAGGACGATGATAGGGGAAACATACATCCACGCCAGGGTATCCGGGTCTTCGTTTCGCAGTTCGCCGTTTGCAACCAGCGCACGGAAGATGCCTGCATGGTAGGAAATCATCCAATCTACATAGCGTTTGGAAAGCAGTTCGGCAAATTTGGGGGAACGGAACTGCTCCAGCGTCATCATCCGGCGGAACTGGCTGATGGTTTTATCGTGCAGCGAATAAAGGAAGATCTGTCGGACTTTTTCAACCAGCAGCTCCTCTGAGATGTGGGAGAAAACCGGGATATCCTTTTGGGAATCCTGTACATGGACCGAGATCTCAGCGGTGTCTTTCTGGTAGTGCGCCGAAGTTGTTTCCAAAATCGCATCAAAAATCGCCTGCTTGCTGGGGAAGTGGTTATACAGCGAGGGAGCCTTGATGCCGACCGCTTTTGCAATTTCACCCACGCTGACCGCATCGTATCCCTTGGTCGAAAACAGTTCCAGAGATTTTTCCAGAATGCGCTGCTTGGTATCTTCCATTGTTCATCACCATTTACTAACTAATATTCGTTAGCTATACTATAATCAAAAAAGTTCCCATTGTCAAGAGGTTTTTCTGCATCGTCGCCTATGATAGAATAAAGATTTCAGGCTGTCAATAGAAAGTATTGTATGATGCAGAATTCCGACAATAAGATGCACATGTTACTCTTAAGCCTTGCAGCTGCAGGCTTTTTCTTTGCCGGGATTTATGCTATACTTATTAAATCAAATCAATGGGCAGGAGGAACCAGCGTGGAGGATTACCGCACCATCCGGGGCACGGCCACCGGAGAATATGAGGAAAAGAAGAGCCGCTTTATTGCGCAGCTTTCCTTTGCGGACAGCGAGGAAAAGGCGGTGGCCTTTTTGGAGCAGGTGCGGGCAGCCAACCGCACGGCCCGGCACAATGTGTACGCCTACCGCCTGCGGGAGGGCAACCGGGAGCGCTACTCCGATGACGGTGAACCGGCCAAGACGGCGGGAACCCCGGCGCTGGAAGTATTGCAGCACAGCGGTTTGACCGACCTTGTCGTGGTCATCACCCGATACTTTGGCGGCGTGCTGCTGGGCACCGGCGGCCTGGTGCGGGCCTATACCACCGCCACCGCCCGCGCGTTGGAAGCTGCCGAAGTGGTCACGGTGCGCAGTGTGGTGGAGTTGGAGGTAACGGTGGACTACTCGCTCTACGAGCGGGCGGCGCTGCTCATCCAGGCGGCGGGGGCAAAGCTTGCAGACCCTCAGTTCACCGACCGTGTCACCCTGCGCTGGCAGATGCCTGAGGGTACGGAGCCGCCCTTGCTGGAGCAGCTCCGGGAGCTGACCCGGGGCGCTGCACAGGTGAGCGTATCGCAGCCGTTCTACGCTCCATTCTGACCTGCAAACTGACTGCCAGACGTTATGACACAGGCTTCCCTACGGGAAAGTCTGGCGAGCGGCAGTAAAATCAAGAAGTTTTATTCGTTCCAAGACAAAAACTTTCCCCCTTCGACAGGGCGGGTGTGCTATACTTGCCGCAGACGCGGCATGGGGATCGGCTGCGCCGTGCGAGAGGAGGGGGAGAAAACAGAAAGTGAGGGTTCCTGATGGATGTACGACAGCGCACCGAAGAAATCGAGCGGCTGACCTTGGCCCCCTGGGCAACATTCAGCGATGCCAGCCGCGGCCGGGTGAGGCCCGAAGAGCAGGACCCTATCCGTCCGGTGTTCCAGCGGGACCGTGACCGGATCATCCACTGCAAGGCGTTCCGGCGGCTCAAGCAGAAAACGCAGGTGTTCCTCTCGCCGGAGGGCGACCTCTACCGCACCCGGCTCACCCACACGCTGGAGGTGGCGCAGATCGCCCGCACCATTGCCCGCGCCCTGCGTCTCAACGAGGATCTGACCGAGGCCATCAGCCTGGCCCATGACCTGGGGCACACGCCCTTTGGCCACGCAGGGGAGAGCGCATTGGACAAGCTCTGCCCGGAGGGGTTCCGGCATTATATGCAGAGCCTGCGTGTGGTGGACAAGCTGGAAAAGGACGGCAGGGGCCTGAACCTGACCTGGGAGGTGCGCAACGGCATCGTGACCCATACCAAGGGCACCTGGGCGGCTACCCCGGAGGGACGCATCGTCCGCATGGCGGATCAGATCGCCTTTGTGAACCACGATATCGAGGATGCCGTGCGTGCCGGTGTGCTGGACCCGGCCACCCTGCCCAGAGAATGCACCGCCGTGCTGGGCGAGACGAAGTCTCAGCGCATCACCACCATGATCAACAGCATCCTGCGCAGCAGCGAGGGGGATGTGCAGGTGGGCGCAGAGGAGAACGAAGCCTTCCTGGCTCTCAAGGATTTCATGTACCGCACCGTCTATGTGGATCGCAGCGCCAAAAAGGAAGAACAGAAGGTGGAAAAAGTGCTCACCGAGCTGTACGAGTATTACCTGACCCACATCGAACAGATGTCCAACTTCTACCTGCAGCTGGCCTATCAGGAAGGACGCGACCGCGCAGTGACGGACTATATCAGCGGCATGAGCGATGAATTTGCCATCCGTACCTTTGAGGATGTCTTTGTGCCCCGCAAGTGGCATGTGTTATAAAAGGAGCATCGGAATACCAAAATGATCCCACACGAATATATTGAGGAACTGACCCGCCGCACCGATATCGTGGATGTGGTGGGCAACTATGTCCAGCTCAAGCGGAAGGGACGGCTGTATGGTGGCCTGTGCCCCTTCCACAGCGAAAAGACCCCCTCGTTCTACGTCTACCCGGATACCCAGAGCTTTTACTGCTTTGGCTGCGGCGTGGGCGGCGATGTCATCCACTTCGTCCGCCGCATCAACAGCATCGACTACACCGAGGCGGTCAAGATGCTGGCTGCCCGCGCGGGAATGCCGGAGCCGCAGGAGGACGACAAGACGGGCCGCCTGCGCAGCCGCATCCTTTCCATGAACAAGGAAGCCGCACGGTACTTCCACGCCTGCCTGAATTCCACGGTCGAGGAAGCCCGGCAGGCCCGGGCCTACTGGCGGCGGCGCGGTCTGGACGACAAGACCATCGTCCGGTTCGGGCTGGGCTATGCACCGGATGACGGGCAGGGGCTGTACCAGTATCTGCGCGATAAGGGGTACAACCAGCAGGAGCTGGATGCCAGCGGCCTGTTCAAGCGCAGCCAGTCAGGCCGGATCTACTGCCTGTTCTGGAAGCGGGTGATGACCCCCATCTTTGACCTGCGGGGCAACATCATTGCCTTTGGCGGGCGTGTGCTGGACGATTCCAAACCCAAGTACGTCAACAGCCCCGAGACACTGGTCTACCACAAGTCGGATACCGTGTTCGCTCTGCAGATCGCCAAGAAGAGCGCTTCCCGGCGGTTCGTTCTCTGCGAGGGTTACATGGACGTTATTTCCATGCATCAGGCGGGGATCGACACGGCAGTCTGCGCCTGCGGCACGGCCCTGACTCCGGATCAGGTAAAGCTCATCAGCCAGTACGCGGAGGAGGTCATCCTGAGCTACGACTCGGATGAGGCCGGTCAGAAGGCCACCCTGCGCTCGCTGGAACTGTTCCGCAACAGCCCGGTCAAGGTGGGTGTGCTGCAGATCCCGGGTGCAAAAGATCCGGATGAGTACATCAAAAAGTATGGCTCCGAGCGGTTCAAGGCACTGCTGGACGGCGTGGGCAACGCGCTGGACTTCCGGCTGGGGCGGCTCAAGAACAAATACGACCTCAAGCAGGATGCCCAGCGGCTGGAATATGTCAAAGAAGCCGTGAATATGCTGGCGGAGCGCTCCAACCCCACCGAGCAGGAGGTCTACGCCGGGCGGCTGGCCGAGGAGACGAACATCTCCAAGACCGCCATTATGACCCAGCTTGCCGATGCAGTAAAGCGCTCCAACAGCAAACGCCGGTGGGCGCAGAATCAGGCACGGCTGCAGTCCGGTGAGATGCACCAGATCAGCGTGCCTTACAGTGCGGGCGGCTCTCAGGCGCTGGGGGTTGCCTCGGCAGAACAGCGGCTGTTGGCTGCCATGCTCCGGGAACCCAGCTATATCCCGCAGGTGCGGGCCCAGCTCAGCCCGGAAAAGTTCGTTCTGCCCCAGCAGAAGGAGCTGTACGAAGCATTTCTGCAGTGCCAGGAGCAGGGAATCGAGATCAGCCTTTCCACTTTGCGCCCCTTTGTGAGCGAAGAGGCGCTGAATGAGCTGAGCCGCCTTGCGGCACAATACAGCGATGTGAACTGTACGCCGGACGATATCCGGCTCTATCTGGACCGCATTGCCCGGGGCACCCCCGTGGCAGGCAAGGCGGCCGAAATGTCCAATGATGATTTGATACGGTATCTCCAGTCGATGCGAGAAAAGAAGCAGGGCACAGACCCTGCGGACGACTGACCGTTCCTCTCCTCCGGCTGGAGCTGGAAGGAGAAAGAATCATGCGGAAATTGTCGCAGACGGAAGAACTGGTAAAGATCCTGGCAGGCCGGGCCCGCCGCCATACCCTGACACCCGAGCAGATCAGCCGGGCTATGGATGAGCAGGAATACGATGTATCCGGGCTGGATGCGCTGTATGCGGCGCTGGAAGCCCGGGGCATCCGTGTAACCGAAGAAGAAGCGGACATGCCCATGCTGGATGAAACACAGATCGGGGAACTGGAGCACGAGCTCTCAGCCGAGGGCGTAGCGCTGGATGACCCGGTGAAGGCATATCTGAAGGAGATCGGCCGGGTGCCGCTGCTGACAATGGAACAGGAGCTGGAGCTTGCCCGGGCCGCGCGGGCCGGGGATGCGGATGCCCGGCGGAAGCTGAGCGAAGCAAACCTGCGGCTGGTGGTCTCGGTGGCCAAGCGCTATGCCGGGCGGGGGCTGCCCTTCCTTGACCTCATTCAGGAAGGGAACCTCGGCCTGATGAAGGCGGCGGAGAAGTTTGAACCTGACCGGGGGTTCCGGTTCTCGACCTACGCGACATGGTGGATCCGGCAGTCCATCACCCGGGCCATTGCCGATCAGGGGCGGGTCATCCGTATCCCGGTGCATCTGGTGGAGAGCATCAACCGGGTAAAAAAGACAACAGGGGAGCTTCTGCGCAAAAACGGCAGGGAACCCACAGCCGAAGAGATCGCCGTCCGGCTGGACATGGAGCCCGACCGGGTGCGGGAGCTGCTGCAGCTGGCGCAGGACCCCATCAGCCTGGAAACACCGGTGGGCGAGGAAGAGGATGCCCACCTGGAGGATTTTATTCAGGATGAGGAAGCAGGCGTTCCGGTGGACGAGGCCGGGCGGGAACTGCTGCGGCGGGAGCTGGCAAACGTCCTCAAGAGCCTGACACCCCGGGAGGAACGGGTGCTGACCCTGCGCTTCGGGCTGGAGGACGGGCAGGCCCGCACCCTGGAAGAGCTGGGAAAGGAGTTCAACGTGACCCGGGAACGCATCCGGCAGATCGAGGCCAAGGCTCTGCGCAAGCTGCGCCATCCCAGCCGCGCAAAGCGCCTGCGGGATTATCTGGAAGAATGAGTATGTAAGGGCACCGCGGGCAGCTGCGGTGCTTTTTGCATGGGCAGGGGAGAGTGTGCATCAAGAGCCAAGGTGTACAAAATGCACAAGGGTGTTTTTGGCGAGAACGTGCAAAACTCAAAAATCAAGAGCCAAAATGCGCAAAGCTTACACGCGCCCGTGCGTACCATGAAATCGCGGGCTTGACAAAAATATTGGGCCAAAATGCGAAAAATGGCTTGACAGCAAGGCTTTTGAGGTGTATACTGCATTAGTATCACATAATGGCCTAGTGCGCCAAAAAGGGAGCTGTACTGGAAGCGGCTGGACGGTGTTGACCGAAAAGTTTGTGAAAAGCGACGAACTTCCTTGGAGGATACGGGTCGATTTATGTGTGTGTGCTCAAATCTGACCCGTATAACGCAATATCCGTAGAGTATAAAAGTAAGGAGTGGTTGATTTTATGATGAAAGTCAAGCCCGTAAAGCTCGGCAAAACCGAGCGCATGAGCTTCTCCCACATCGACGAAGTCATCAGTATGCCGAACCTGATCGAGGTCCAGAAGAACTCTTATCAGTGGTTCCTGGACGAGGGCCTGAAAGAGGTCTTCCACGACATCGGCACCATTGAGGACTACACCGGTAACCTGGCGCTGAGCTTCGTGGACTTCCGTCTGGATAAGGAGCCCAAGTACAGCATCAAGGAGTGCAAGGAGCGCGACGTGACCTACGCTGCCCCCCTGCGCGTGACTGCCCGTCTGCTGAACAAGGAGACCGGCGAGGTCAAGGACCAGGAAATTTTCATGGGTGACTTCCCGCTGATGACCGATGCGGGCACCTTTGTGATCAACGGTGCCGAGCGTGCCATTGTCAGCCAGCTGGTCCGTTCTCCCGGCGTATTCTACGGAGATGCCAAAGATAAGGTGGGCAACGACCTGTACAGCGCAACCATGAACCCCAACCGCGGTGCATGGCTGGAGTACGAGACCGATGCCGCCAACGTGTTCTATGTCCGTATCGATAAGAACCGCAAGCTGCCCGTCACCGTGCTGTGCCGTGCGCTGGGCCTTTCCTCTGATGAGGAGATCCTGAACTTCTTCGGCGAGGATGAGCGCATCCTGGCCACTCTGGAGAAGGACACCACCAAGAACCAGGACGAGGGCCTGCTGGAGGTTTACCGCAAGCTGCGCCCCGGCGAGCCTCCCACGGTGGAGTCCGCTACCAACCAGATCAACATGCTGTTCTTCGATCCGCGCCGCTACGACCTGTCTCGTTTCGGCCGCTACAAGATGAACAAGAAGCTGTCTCTGGCCCGCCGCATCACCGGCTTTGTTGCCGCTGAGAACATCGTTGCTCCCCTGACCGGCGAGATCATCGTTGAGGCCAAGGGCAAGATCACCCGTGAGCTGGCCGAGAAGGCAGATGCCGCCGGTGTGGATACCGTTGTTCTGAGCATCGATGGCAAGAAGGTCAAGGTCATCACCAACGGCTGTGTGGACGCACAGGGCTTCTTCTCCTTTGATGTCAAGGAGTGCGGCATCAACGAGCGCTGCTCCTTTGATGAGATCAAGAAGATCCTCGACACCACCTCCGATGTGGAGGAGCAGAAGGAAATGCTCCGCCGCAACCATGACCAGCTGATCGGCCGCACCGTCACCGTGAAGGACATCCTGTCCTCCATCAACTACCTGAACGGTCTGGGCCACGGCGTTGGCACCACCGATGATATCGACCATCTGGGCAACCGCCGCATCCGCAGCGTTGGTGAGCTGCTGCAGAACCAGTTCCGCATCGGCTTCTCCCGCATGGAGCGCGTTATCCGTGAGCGCATGACCCTGCAGAGCCAGGATCAGAGCGTTATCACCCCGCAGGCACTGATCAATATCCGTCCTGTGGTCGCCGCCATCAAGGAGTTCTTCGGCTCCTCTCCGCTGTCTCAGTTCATGGACCAGAACAACCCTCTGGCCGAGCTGACCCACAAGCGCCGTCTGTCTGCTCTGGGTCCCGGCGGTCTGAGCCGTGACCGCGCAGGTTTCGAGGTCCGTGACGTTCACTACAGCCACTATGGCCGTATGTGCCCCATTGAGACCCCTGAAGGCCCCAACATCGGTCTGATCTCCTATCTGGCATCCTACGCCAAGATCAACGAGTACGGCTTCGTTGAGGCTCCTTACCGCAAGGTCAAAAAGACTTACGACGAAAACGGCAAGCTGATCGATCAGGTCGTTACCGATGAAGTGGAGTATATGACCGCTGACGTTGAGGACGAGTACGTTGTTGCTCAGGCCAACGAGCCTCTGGATGAGACCAAGCACTTCATCCGTCCCCGCGTTTCTGCCCGCCGCCGCGATGACATTCTGGAAATCGATGCCGATAAGGTCGATTATATGGATGTCTCGCCCCGAATGATGGTCTCTGTTGCGACCGCATGCATCCCCTTCCTGGAGAACGATGACTGTAACCGTGCTCTGATGGGCTCCAACATGCAGCGCCAGGCAGTGCCTCTGATGGTCACCCAGCAGCCCATCGTGGCTACCGGTATGGAATACAAGGCTGCCACCGACTCCGGCACCGCTGTTCTGGCAAAGAACGACGGTATCGTTGAGAAGATGGATGCCGACCACGTCACCGTCCGCAATGCACAGGGCGGTGTGGACAACTACCCGCTGGTCAAGTTTGCCCGCTCCAACGCAGGCACCTGCATCAACCAGCGTCCCATCGTTGAAGTGGGCGAGAGCGTCAAGGCCGGTCAGGTGCTGGCCGACGGCCCCGCAATGCGCAACGGTGAGATCTCTCTGGGTAAGAACGCCCTGATCGGCTTTATGACCTGGGAGGGCTACAACTACGAGGACGCTGTCCTGCTGAACGAGAAGATCGTCCGCGAGGATGTGTACACCTCGATCCATATTGAAGAGTACGAGACCGAGTCCCGTGACACCAAGCTCGGACCTGAGGAGATCACCCGTGATATCCCCAACGTCTCCGAGGATGCCCTGAAGGATCTGGACGAGCGCGGCATCATCCGCATCGGTGCCGAGGTCAAGAGCGGCGACATCCTGGTCGGCAAGGTCACCCCGAAGGGTGAGACCGAGCTGACCGCTGAGGAGCGCCTGCTCCGCGCCATTTTTGGCGAGAAGGCCCGCGAAGTCCGTGATACCTCTCTGCGTGTGCCCCACGGCGAGTACGGCATCATCGTGGATGTCAAGGTCTTTACTCCTGAAAACAGCGATGAGCTGCAGCCCGGTGTCCGCGAGGTCGTCCGCTGCTACATCGCTCAGAAGCGTAAGATCAGCGTCGGCGATAAGATGGCAGGCCGTCACGGCAACAAGGGTGTCGTTTCCCGCATCCTGCCGCAGGAGGATATGCCTTACCTGCCCGACGGCACCCCGCTGGACATCGTGCTGAACCCCCTGGGCGTTCCTTCCCGTATGAACATCGGTCAGGTGCTGGAAGTCAACCTGGGCTACGCTGCCAAGGCATGCGGCATCAAGGTTATGACCCCCGTGTTCGATTCCGCGCGTGAGAACGACATCGGCGATACCTTCGACACCGCCCGTGAGCTGTGGCACGGTGAGAATGCTCCCGCATATCCCACCAAGCTGCCCAAGATCATGGGTGAGAAGGGCCACATCATCGACTTCTCCAAGATCGAGCTGGATCGTGATGGCAAGACCACCGTTTACGATGGCCGTACCGGCGAGAAGTTCGATAACCGCGTTACCGTTGGTTATATGTACTACCTCAAGCTGCATCACCTGGTCGATGATAAGATCCATGCCCGTTCCACCGGCCCCTACTCTCTGGTCACCCAGCAGCCTCTGGGCGGCAAGGCTCAGTTCGGCGGTCAGCGCTTCGGCGAGATGGAAGTCTGGGCTCTGGAAGCTTACGGTGCCGCTTACACCCTGCAGGAGATCCTGACCGTCAAGTCCGATGACGTTGAGGGCCGTGTCAAGACCTACGAGGCCATTGTCAAGGGCGAACCCATCCCGCAGCCCGGCATCCCCGAGTCCTTCCGCGTTATGCTGAAGGAGCTGCAGTCTCTGGGTATGGACGTTGTGGTCCAGGACAAGGACGGCAACGAGATCGATATGCGCCAGAACTTCGACGACGAAGAGACCGGCTTTGATATGCGTGATGTTGCAGGTTCCGAGACTGTTACCAACGAGAATGAGCTGCTGAACGATTACACCATCAAGGATGCTGACGCAGGCTTCGATGATCCTTCTGTGCTGGAAGATGACAACTCCGGCAGTGCGGCTCCCGCTTCCGACGAAGTGGATTTTTAACTAGAGATTAAGAAAGGGTTCGTTTCATGGAAAACAACGTTTTCGATTCCATTAAAATCGGCCTGGCTTCTCCGGAGCAGATCCGCAACTGGAGCTACGGCGAGGTCAAGAAGCCTGAGACCATCAACTACCGCACCCTGAAGCCGGAGCGCGACGGCCTGTACTGCGAGCGCATTTTTGGACCTACCAAGGACTGGGAGTGCCACTGCGGCAAGTACAAGCGCATCCGCTACAAGGGCAAGATCTGTGATCGCTGCGGTGTCGAGGTCACCAAGGCAAAGGTTCGTCGTGAGCGCATGGGCCACATTGAGCTGGCCGCGCCCGTCAGCCACATCTGGTACTTCAAGGGCATCCCCAGCCGCATTGGCCTGATGCTGGACATCAGCCCCCGCCTGCTGGAGAAGGTCCTGTACTTTGCAAGCTATATCGTTACCGATCCCGGTCTGACCCCGCTGGAAAAGAAGCAGCTGCTGACCGAGAAGGAATACCGTGAGATGCGTGAGCGCTACGGCGATGAGTTTGAGGCATCCATGGGTGCTGAGGCCATCCAGGAGCTGCTGAAGGAGATCGATCTGGATCAGCTGAGCGCTGAGCTGACCGCTGAGGTGGAAAAGTCCTCCGGTCAGAAGAAGGTCCGCATCCTGAAGCGTCTGGAGGTCGTTGAGGCATTCCGCATTTCCGGCAACCGCCCCGAGTGGATGGTCATGGACGTGCTGCCTGTGCTGCCCCCTGATCTGCGCCCCATGGTCCAGCTGGACGGCGGCCGTTTTGCCACCTCCGACCTGAACGACCTGTACCGCCGCGTGATCAACCGCAACAACCGTCTGCGCCGCCTGCTGGAGCTGGGTGCTCCCGACATCATCGTGCGCAACGAGAAGCGGATGCTGCAGGAAGCAGTTGACAGCCTGATCGACAACGGCCGCCGCGGCCGCCCGGTCACCGGCCCCAACAACCGTGCCCTGAAGAGCCTGTCCGATCTGCTGAAGGGCAAGCAGGGCCGCTTCCGCCAGAACCTGCTGGGCAAGCGTGTTGACTACTCCGGCCGTTCCGTTATCGTCGTCGGCCCTGAGCTGAAGATGGATCAGTGCGGTCTGCCCAAGGAGATGGCTCTGGAGCTGTTCAAGCCCTTCGTGATGAAGGATCTGGTCGAGAAGGGTGTTGCCAACAACATCAAGTCTGCCCGTAAGATGGTCGAGCGTGCAAAGCCCGAGGTCTGGGACAGCCTGGAGACCGTGATCAAGGGCCACCCGGTCCTGCTGAACCGTGCACCTACCCTGCACCGTCTGGGCATTCAGGCCTTCAACCCCGTGCTGGTCGAGGGCCGTGCCATCAAGCTGCACCCCCTGGCATGTACCGCGTTCAACGCCGACTTCGACGGTGACCAGATGGCAGTTCATCTGCCTCTGGGCGAGGATGCCTGCCGCGAGGCCAAGATGCTGATGCTGGCTTCCGGCAACCTGCTGAAGCCCTCTGACGGCGCACCTGTTACCGTTCCTACTCAGGATATGATCCTGGGCAGCTACTACCTGACCACCGTTCGTGAGAACGAAGAGGGTGCAGGCAAGATCTTCCGTGATGAGAACGAGGCCCTGATGGCCTATGCAGAGCACGTTGTGACCCTGCACGCTCCCATCAAGGTCCGCCGCACCATGGTCATTGATGGTGTGGAGCGCACCGGTCTGGTGGATGCCACCGTCGGCCGGATCATCTTCAATAACCCCGTTCCTCAGAATTTGGGTTATATCGACCGCACCGACCCGGAGCACTGGCTGGAGTATGAGGTCAGCTTCCGCGTGACCAAAAAGACCCTGCCCGACATCATTTCCCGCTGCATGACCCGCAACGGTACCCGTGCCTGCGCAAAGATGCTGGACTCCATCAAGGCTCAGGGCTATAAGTACTCCACCCTGTCTGCAATCTCTGTTGCTGTGTGTGACGCTGTCATTCCTCCGCAGAAGGACGAGCTGATCGCTGACGCGGATAAGCAGGTCTCTCAGGTCAACAAGCTGTTCAACCGCGGCCTGATCTCTGAGAACGAGCGTTACACCCAGACCATCAACATCTGGCAGGCAACCACCGATAAGGTCTCCAAGGCTCTGGCAGCCAACCTGCCCAAGGACAACGAGATCTTTATGATGGCTGATTCCGGTGCGCGTGGTTCTATGAACCAGATCAAGCAGCTGGCCGGCATGCGCGGCCTGCTGGCCAACACCGCAGGTAAGACCATCGAGATGCCCATTCGTGCAAACTACCGCGAAGGTCTGAACATTCTGGAATATTTCGTTTCCGCCCGTGGCGCTCGTAAGGGTCTGGCCGATACCGCTCTGCGTACCGCTGACTCCGGCTACCTGACCCGCCGCATGGTCGATGTCTCTCAGGAGGTCATTGTCCGTGAGATCGACTGCGGTACCACCGACGGCCTGTGGGTCTCTGAGATCCACGAGGGCAAGGAGAAGATCGAGAGCTTCCGTGAGCGTATCATCGGCCGTTACGCCGTGGGCGATGTGATCAACCCCGTCACCGGCGAAGTCATCGTACCTGAGGGCAAGATGATCGACCTGTACGATGCCAACGACATCGAGGCTGCAGGCATCACCAAGCTGAAGATCCGCAGCCTGCTGACCTGCCGCGCCAAGGTGGGTGTCTGCGCACACTGCTACGGCAGCGATATGGCAAACGGTGAGCCTGTCCAGCTGGGCGAGTCCATCGGTGTCATCGCAGCAGAGTCCATCGGCGAGCCCGGTACCCAGCTGACCATGCGTACCTTCCATACCGGCGGTATCGCATCTGCTGAGGATATTACCCAGGGTCTTCCCCGTGTTGAGGAGCTGTTCGAGAGCCGCCGTCCCAAGAGCATGGCCATTATGAGCGAGATCTCCGGTGTTGTCTCTCAGGATGACACCAAGAAGAACGTCGTCATCAAGGTCACCGGCAAGGACGAGAGCGGTGCCGAGGTGGTGAAGAGCTACTCCATCCCCTTCACCCAGCATGCACGTGTCATGCCCGGCGATCGTGTGGAGAAGGGCGACATCATCACCCGCGAAGGTGTTTTGTATCCCCAGGATATCCTGGCCATCAAGGGTCTGAGCGATGTGCAGAACTACCTGATCAGCGAAGTCCAGAAGGTCTACCGTCTGCAGGGCGTTGAGATCAACGATAAGCATATCGAGGTCATCGTCCGTCAGATGTGCCGCAAGGTCCGCGTGACCGACTCCGGCTCCTCCGACCTGATCGGCGGTGCACTGGCAAACCGTCTGGAAGTTGAGAACATCAACGCCGAGCTGCAGAAGCGCATTGATGACGGTGAAGAGGGCATCAAGCTGGTTGAGTATCAGCAGGTGCTGCTGGGCATCACCAAGGCTGCCCTGGCAAACGAGTCCTTCCTGTCTGCCGCATCCTTCCAGGAGACCACCCGTGTCCTGACCGAAGCCGCCATCAAGGGCAAGGTTGACCCGCTGGCCGGCCTGAAGGAGAATGTCATCATCGGTAAGCTGATCCCCGCCGGTACCGGTCTGCCGGAGGTGCGTGAGGATCTGAAGCGCCGTGAGCAGGAGCGCGACGAGGCTGTTGCTGCTGAGCTGGCTGCAGCAAACCAGCAGTAAAACTCTGTCTGCCCGGAACTGAATCAATCCATGAGCCGCCTTTCCCTGAACGCAGGGGAGGGCGGCTTTTTTGATTTGAAACTCCCTTCGTCATTGATTCGCAATGCCACCTCCCTCTGGGAGGGGGCTGTCTGCGCAGCAGACTGAGGGAGTAAAGGAAAAATCAGCGGTAGAGTGCTTCGGCGAATAAAACAAAAAAATATTGGAAAAACTGTTGACATTCCTAATCAAAACGAGTATTATATAACTGTTGCGCGTCCCCATAGGGGAAGTGCGGCTAAAAAGTCGGAAAATATCCGATGTTCACTATTAAGAAAGGAGAAACAAAATGCCTACTTTTAACCAGCTTGTACGCAAAGGCCGTGAGGTCCTGGTTACCAAGAGCACCGCTCCCGCCCTGCAGAAGACTTATAACTCTCAGAAGAAGCAGTACTCTGATCTGAGCAGCCCCCAGAAGCGTGGTGTCTGCACTGCAGTTCGTACCATGACCCCCAAGAAGCCTAACTCTGCTCTGCGTAAGGTTGCTCGTGTCCGCCTCACGAATGGTATCGAGGTCACCTCTTACATTCCCGGTATCGGCCATAACCTGCAGGAGCACTCCGTCGTGCTGATCCGTGGCGGCCGTGTTAAGGACCTGCCCGGTGTGCGTTACCACATCATCCGTGGTACCCTGGATACTCAGGGTGTGGCAGGCCGTAATCAGGCCCGCTCCAAGTACGGCGCAAAGCGTCCTAAGGCCGGTGCTGCAAAGAAGTAATTGAGGACAACCGCCATAAACGGCTTTCCATTATATAAATAACAAGTCCGCATTGTGCGGAGGGTAACGGTTTATGTAAGGTCAGCTCTTTGTGACACAACGGGAGTTTTATTACTTTCGAGTACCGATGATATCATTCTGTGAAGGAGGGAAGAAAGATGCCTAGAAGAGGTAACATTGCTAAGCGCGATGTCTTAGCTGATCCTATTTACAATTCCAAGATGGTCACCCGTCTGGTCAACAGCGTGATGCTGGATGGCAAGAAGGGCGTCGCTCAGAAGATCGTTTACGAGGCTTTCTCCATGATTCAGGAAAAGACCGGCAACGATCCTCTGGAAACTTTCGAGAAGGCGATGGAGAACATCATGCCCAGCCTCGAGTGCAAGACCCGCCGTGTTGGTGGCGCTAACTACCAGGTTCCTCTGGAAGTCAGCCCTGCCCGCCGCGAGACCTTGGGTCTGCGCTGGCTGACCGCTTACAGCCGCAGCCGTGGTGAGAAGACCATGGCCCAGCGTCTGGCCGCCGAGATCATGGATGCTGCCAACAACACTGGTAACGCCGTGAAGAAGCGCGAGGATACCCACAAGATGGCCGAGGCCAACAAGGCTTTCGCTCATTTCCGTTATTGATCTGTTCTGTAGGAGGTTAATTTCATGGCTACACCCAGAGAAGTTTCTCTTCAGATGACGAGAAATATCGGCATTATGGCCCACATTGATGCTGGTAAGACGACTACCACCGAGCGTATTCTGTACTACACCGGCATCAACCACAAGATCGGCGAAGTCCACGATGGCGGCGCCACCATGGACTGGATGGTTCAGGAGCAGGAGCGTGGTATTACCATCACTTCCGCTGCTACCACCTGCTACTGGAGCCACTCTGAGACCCAGAAGGATCCGGTTGCATTCAAGAAGAACCGTCACCGCATCAACATCATCGACACCCCGGGCCACGTGGACTTTACTGTTGAGGTCCAGCGTTCCCTGCGCGTCCTGGACGGTTCTGTGACCGTTCTGGCTGCTAAGGGCGGTGTCGAGCCTCAGTCTGAGACCGTTTGGCGTCAGGCTGACGAGTACAAAGTCCCCCGCATGGTGTACGTCAACAAGATGGATACCATGGGTGCCGACTTCTTCCGCTGCATCAAGATGCTGCATGATCGTCTGCACGCTAACGGCGTGGCGATCCAGCTGCCCATCGGCCAGGAGGATACCTTCCGTGGTATCGTTGACCTGGTCGATATGAACGCTGAGGTCTACTATGACGACATGGGCAACGATATGCGCACTGAGCCCATCCCTGAGGATATGGTCGAGCAGGCCGAGGAGTACCGCAACATCCTGATCGAGGCTGTTGCCGAGAACGACGAAGTCCTGATGGAGAAGTATCTCGAGGGTGAGGAGATTACCCGCGAGGAGCTGAAGGCTGCCATCCGCAAGGAGACCATTGCCAACACTCTGGTGCCCGTGGTCTGTGGTTCTTCCTACAAGAACCGTGGTGTCCAGAAGCTGCTGGACGCTATCGTGGACTATATGCCCGCTCCTACCGACGTTGAGGACATCAAGGGTGTGAACCCTGAGACCGAAGAGCAGGAGACCCGTCCGTCTTCCGACGACGCTCCCTTCGCAGCTCTGGCCTTCAAGATCGCAACCGATCAGTTCGTTGGTAAGCTGGCTTACTTCCGTGTCTACTCCGGTAAGGTCGAGGCTGGTACCACTGTCTACAACTCCGTGAAGGACGCTAGAGAGCGTATGGGCCGCATCCTGCAGATGCACTCCAACCACCGCAAGGATATCGACTGCTGCTATGCAGGTGATATCGCTGCTGTTGTCGGTCTGAAGAACACCACCACTGGTGATACTCTGTGTGATGAGAATCATCCCATCATTCTGGAGTCCATGAAGTTCCCCGAGCCCGTTATCCGCGTTGCCATCGAGCCTAAGACCAAGGCCGGCAACGAGAAGATGGGCATCGCGCTGGCAAAGCTGGCCGAAGAGGATCCTACCTTCAAGACCTACACTGATGAAGAGACTGGTCAGACCATCATCGCAGGTATGGGCGAGCTCCATCTGGAGATCATCGTCGATCGTCTGCTGCGTGAGTTCAAGGTCGAGGCCAATGTCGGCGCACCTCAGGTCGCTTACCGTGAGACCATCCGCAAGGAGGCCAATCAGGAGACCAAGTACGCACGTCAGTCTGGTGGTAAGGGCCAGTACGGTCATGTTAAGATCAAGATCGAGCCCAACGAGCCCGGCAAGGGTTATGAGTTCGTCAACGCCATCGTTGGCGGTGCCATCCCGAAGGAATACATCCCGGCTATCGACAATGGTATCCAGGGTGCTATGAAGTCCGGCGTTCTAGCTGGCTATCCTGTCGTTGATGTCAAGGTCACTCTGTGGGATGGTTCTTATCATGAGGTCGACTCCTCTGAAATGGCCTTCTCCATTGCAGGTTCTATGGCCTTCAAGGACGCTATGCGCAAGGCTGACCCCATCATCACCGAGCCCATCATGAAGGTTGCTGTTATCGTTCCTGATGAGTATCTGGGCGATGTCATCGGCGACCTGAACTCTCGCCGTGGCCAGATCCAGGGCATGGAGGCAATGGCAGGCACTCAGCGTGTCAACGCTTTCGTTCCTCTGGCTCAGATGTTCGGTTACGCCACCGACCTGCGTTCCAAGACCCAGGGCCGTGGCCAGTATGTCATGGAGCCTTCTCACTACGAGCCGGTTCCCAAGAACATTGCCGACCAGATCATTGCTGGCCGCACCAAGGCTTGATTGCCTGAAACAAAGTAAAATTTTGCCGGGGTAGTGTAGCTCCGGCAAAATTTCCTGTAAAAGCACTTGATTTTACAGGATAAATTTAGTAGAATAGTTTTGCAATGCAATTCTGTGTTTGCAGGACTGTTGTAACCAAATTCAATCCGTTTAAGGGAGGATATTCCAATGGCTGAAAAGGCAAAATTTGACCGTTCTAAGCCGCATGTTAACATCGGCACCATCGGTCACGTTGACCACGGCAAGACCACTCTGACCGCCGCTATCACCAAGTATCTGGCACTGAAGGGCGACGCAGACTTCATGGACTATGCCAACATCGATAAGGCTCCCGAGGAGCGCGCTCGTGGTATCACGATCAACTCCGCTCACGTCGAGTACCAGACCGATGCTCGTCACTACGCTCACGTTGACTGCCCGGGCCATGCTGACTACGTTAAGAACATGATCACTGGTGCTGCTCAGATGGACGGCGCTATCCTGGTCGTTGCTGCTACCGATGGTCCCATGCCCCAGACCCGTGAGCACATCCTGCTGGCTCGTCAGGTCGGCGTGCCCTATATCGTCGTGTTCATGAACAAGTGCGATATGGTCGACGACGAGGAGCTGCTGGATCTGGTTGAGATGGAGATCCGTGAGCTGCTGAGCGAGTATGACTTCCCCGGCGACGACACCCCCATCATCCGTGGCTCCGCTCTGAAGGCTCTGGAGTCCACCTCCAAGGATCCTGATGCACCCGAGTATGCTTGCATCAAGGAGCTGATGGACGCTGTTGACACCTATATCCCCAACCCCGATCGTGAGGAAGACAAGCCCTTCCTGATGCCCATCGAGGATGTCATGACCATTTCCGGCCGTGGTACTGTTGCTACCGGTCGTGTTGAGCGTGGCATTGCTAAGGTTGGCGATGCAATGGAGATCGTTGGCATTAAGCCCGATCGTCTGAGCACCACCATCACTGGCCTGGAGATGTTCCGTAAGTCTCTGGACTTCGCTGAGGCTGGCGATAACATCGGCGCTCTGCTGCGTGGTGTTGACCGTACCCAGATCGAGCGTGGCCAGGTTCTGGCTAAGCCCGGCACTGTCCATCCCCACAAGGTCTTCGAGTCTCAGGTCTACGTCCTGACCAAGGACGAAGGCGGCCGTCACACCCCCTTCTTCTCCAACTATCGTCCTCAGTTCTACTTCCGTACCACTGACGTGACCGGCATCATCACCCTGCCCGAAGGCACCGAGATGTGCATGCCCGGCGATAACGTTCAGATGCACGTTGAGCTGCTGACCCCCGTTGCTATGGAAGAGGGCCTGCGTTTCGCTATCCGTGAAGGTGGCCGTACCGTTGGTTCCGGCGTTGTTGGCAAGATCATTGAGTGATTTTGACCCTTCGCGCCTGTTCTAAGGCAAAAGGTTAAACTTACAAAGAGCCTTCCCATTCCGGAGAGTGGGAAGGCTCTTTTTGCGCTATCGGCGAATCAAAGGGAAAAGCCTCTTGTTCTGCATTCCGCAGAGCAGGAGGCTTTTTATGTTGCCGGGGGATCAGCCGAGCAGATTATATTGATTGGATCGTTTCTGAGCAATTTCATACACTTCTTCGTCAGCACGGACACCGATAACGATCACCAGCATTTCCGTCTCGGTGCGGCGCAGCTGATAGACGACCCGCAGGCCGGAAGCACGAAGCTTGATTTTTAGAAATCCAGCCAGATTGGTGCGGCTGTGGTTGCCCAAAGCTTTTCCGTAACCATTTTCTTCAGCAGGCAGGGGATTTTGCTGCACTTTTTTGATGGCTTTCAGGACAAGGAGCCGTTGGCTGCCATCCAGTGCTTTCAGATCCTTTTCGGCCTCGGGAAGGTATTCCAGTGTCCAGCTCATTCGATGTCTACCTCGTCAAAATCTGCGAGGTCCTCTGCCGTGATACCCAAGCGGCGGTTCATTTCTGTCTCGGATATCACTGTGGCGGGGTCATAGTGCACCATCCGTTCGGTGGCAATGGTCAACAGGCGGGCATCGTTCACCTCATCCATCAGACGAACGTATTCCTCAGGTGAGAGAAGCACGCATTCGGCGGTGTTGTTCTTCATCACAACTTTTGCACCGTTCCGTTTGACATCGTCGAAGATCTTTCCCGCCAGGCCGCGGTTGAATTGAGTGATCGGGATCGTATTGGTAATAGCGCTTACAACAGATGCCATGTCTGTCAGCTCCTTTCTATGGTTATAGTATAGCAGTTATCTGTAAAAATAGCAATAGGAATCGCAGCAAATTCACTGATGATATAAAGGCGGACAAAAGTTGGAGGAGTTTTTGTTGTAGATCTGTTTACAAATAAAGGTTGTTATGATATGCTGACATTAACGATAAAAGATGTCAGAGAATGGAGGACGGCACTATGGCGTTTGACTATAAGAAGGAGTACAAGGAGTTTTATCTTCCACCCAGGAAGCCGGGTATTGTGACTGTTCCGCCGATGAATTTTGTGTCCGTACAGGGTAGGGGAGACCCCAATGAACCAGGTGGGGAATATCAGGCGGCAATGGAGTTGCTGTATGGCATTGCCTTTACCATCAAGATGAGCTACAAGGGAAGCCATAAGATCGACGGTTACTTTGAATATGTTGTCCCGCCGTTGGAGGGTTTGTGGCATCAGGAGGGGGTGGACGGTGTGGACTACGCCCACAAAGAATGCTTTGAGTGGACAAGTATGATCCGCCTGCCGGATTTCGTGACCCGGGAAGTGTTCGATTGGGCCGTTCAGGAAGCGACTGCAAAAAAGAAGAAGGATTTCTCCAAAGTGCAGTTCTTCCACTACGATGAGGGACTTTGTGTGCAGTGTATGCATGTTGGCTCTTATGATACTGAACCGGAGACGCTGGAGCAGATGAATGTATTTGCGCGGGAACAGGGTTATGAGACAGATTTTACAGGGCACCGCCGCCACCACGAAATTTACCTCAGCGATCCGCGCCGGACAGCACCGGAAAAACTAAAAACAGTGCTGCGGCATCCTGTTCGCGTAAAATAAAATCGGGAAAGTTCACAAAGACTGTCGATTTTCGTTGTGAGATGTGCTATACTAAATCTACCTATAGAAACATCTCGAAAAAGGGAGGAGAACATCATGCAGCATGAAACTGTCATCGTGCTGGACTTTGGCGGCCAGTACAATCAGCTGATCGCGCGCCGTGTCCGCGAGAACAATGTCTACTGTGAAATCTATTCCTACAAAACCGACCTGTCGGTCATCAAGGCGAAGAACCCCAAGGGCATCATCTTCACCGGCGGCCCCAACAGCGTCTATCTGGAAGATTCGCCCACCATTGACCCCGAGATCTTCAACTGGGGCATTCCTGTGCTGGGAATCTGCTACGGCAGCCAGCTGATGATGCACCTGCTGGGCGGTCATGTCTGCCGCGCCCCTGAGCGTGAGTACGGCAAGACCGAGGTCTTTGTGGACAACAGCAGCAAGATGTTCGAGGATGTTCAGCCCTCCACCATCTGCTGGATGAGCCACAACGACTACATCGAGCAGGCAGCCCCCGGCTTCAAGATCACCGCACACACTGTGAACTGCCCTGTGGCTGCTGCAGAGAACGCCGAGAAGGGCCTGTACGCTGTTCAGTTCCACCCGGAAGTGCTCCACACCGCTGAGGGCAAGAAGATGCTCCGCAACTTCGTGTACAACGTCTGTGGCTGCTCCGGCGACTGGAAGATGGACTCTTTCGTGGAGAACAATGTCAAGGCTCTGCGGGAGCGCATTGGCGACGGCAAGGTGCTGTGTGCCCTGTCCGGCGGCGTGGACTCCTCTGTGCTGGCTGCGATGCTGGCAAAGGCCATCGGAAAGCAGCTGACCTGCGTGTTTGTGGACCACGGCCTGCTCCGCAAGAACGAAAAGGAAGAGGTCTGCTCTGTCTTTGGCCCGGGCAATGCCAACGGCTTTGATATCAACTTCATCTGTGTGGATGCCCGCGACCGCTATTTCAGCAAGCTGGCCGGTGTTACCGAGCCCGAGCGCAAGCGCAAGATCATTGGCGAGGAGTTCATCCGCGTCTTTGAGGAGCAGGCAAAGCGGATCGGCAAGGTGGATTTCCTGGCACAGGGCACCATCTACCCTGACGTTGTGGAGAGCGGCCTGGGCGGCGAATCCACCGTCATCAAGAGCCACCACAATGTCGGCGGCCTGCCCGATACCGTGGACTTCAAGGAGCTGGTGGAGCCCCTGCGCAACCTGTTCAAGGATGAGGTGCGTCAGGTTGGCCGTGAGCTGGGCCTGCCTGAGTATCTGGTCAGCCGTCAGCCGTTCCCCGGCCCCGGTCTGGGCATCCGCATCATCGGTGAGGTGACCCCCGAAAAGGTTGCCATCGTGCAGGATGCAGACGCAATCTGGCGTGAGGAAATCGCCAAGGCGGGTCTGGATAAGGAGATCAACCAGTATTACGCCGCCCTGACCAATATGCGCAGCGTCGGCGTGATGGGTGACGAGCGCACCTATGACTACGCTGTGGCCCTGCGTGCCGTGACCACCACCGACTTTATGACGGCTGAGAGCTACAATGTGCCCTGGAATGTTCTGGGCACCGTGACCAGCCGCATCGTCAATGAGGTCAAGCACGTCAACCGTGTGTTCTACGATTGCACCGGTAAGCCGCCTGCCACCATCGAGCTCGAGTAAGCTCTACTTAATCCCATCAAAAACGAGCAGAACCCCTGTCAGTGTGCGCTGACGGGGGTTCTGCGTATATAGGGGCAACGATTCGGGATTTTTGGATGGTTCGAGTTTAGCAGTTGGAACTATTAAGAAAAACTTAATGGTTGGACGTGCCAGAGAAAATAGAATGATACAAAGATATAATTTTAAGTTAAAGCTTCTCGAAAGATACCATGGCAGAAAGAGAGTTTCTCATTTTTGCATGGCGATCTGCGGACAGAGCCTTTTCACGAGAGGTGTCGGCGTAGCCGAGGACAAGGATGTTGACCGGTTCAAGGTTGTCGGGAATCTTAAATTCAGCCTTCAGGATGGTCGGCTTGAAATAGCATACCCATACGCTTCCTAAACCTAAGTAGGTAGCTTCCATCATCATGTGGTCGGTAATAATGCTTGCATCAATATCGGTCAGCTTTTTGCCATCAAAGGGACGTGTCCAGACCTTATTTATATCGCTGCAAACGATAATTGCCAGCGGCGCACCATAGATATTTGTGGCCTTTCCAATTTTATAAAGGCCTTCATCACTCTGCACTACAATCAGGTGCTGCGGCTGGCAATTACCACCTGTGGGTGCAACATGAGCTGCCTCTAAGATGGCATCCAGCTTTTCCTTCTCAACCTTCTGCTTTGTGTAAGCGCGTACACTATACCGTTTCTTTGCAAGTGTCAAAAAATCCATAATGTGATGGTCCTTTCTGGAAGTGTAAATTTGTGTAGGGTCTTGATAATTCAATCAGCCTATGCTATGATTTTATCAGCTGTTTTCAAAAAAGCAAGAACGTACTTTTTTGTTATATACTACCCAAAAAGATAGTACAAGGAAGAGAAAAATGAAATGTCCAAGTACCTTTAGCTGCCCGGTTGAAGCAACCCTTGATTTGATTGGTGGGAAATATAAAGCACTTATTCTGTGGCATTTGATTGATAATACCTTGCGTTTTAACGAGATAGGAAAGCTGATTCCAAAAGCTACACCCAAAATGCTGACACAGCAGCTTCGGGAGCTTGAAAACGATAACCTGATTACTCGGAAAGTCTATCCTGTTGTGCCGCCGAAGGTGGAATATTCGCTCAGCGATTTTGGAAGAAGCATCATTCCTATTTTGGATGCGATGTGTAAATGGGGAGAAAACTATCTGGCAGATGCAAGCAAGAAGTAACCCTTAAAAGACAGTTGCATCCTAAACGTAAATACGTTATAATACTTATATAGATCTCGCTGGTTGCGTGATACTATCCTGATACTAAAAAATCAGCGAACGTCATAGAGCACAGCAACCTCATGGAAAAGCAACCTACAAAAAACAGTCTTACTAAACAAATTTGTTTAGTAAGAAATTGAACTTACCGAGCTCGAGTAATGGATCAAAATGCCGAAAGCCTGTATTCATGCGGGTTTTCGGCATTTGTTTTTATCAATGCATAAGGAAAGGGAAAGAAGGAATAGGTTATGCTGCCGACAAGAGAAGAAGCAATGGCGTTGATTCGGGATGGTCTATCAAATAATCCGGGGCCTTGGGGAAAACATAGTTTAACAGCAGCACATTGTGCAGAAAAAATAGCAGCGGCATGTGGAGATATGGGTGCGGAGAAGGCCTATGTTTTAGGCCTACTGCATGATATAGGAAGAAAATTTGGCGTAAGACATCTTGGCCATGTTTCCGATGGGTACGCATATATGATGTGCCTTGGATATGATGAGGCGGCAAAAATCTGTTTGACGCATTCTTTTAACAATCACACGATAAATGAATACATTGGAAAATTTGATGTTTCAGATGAAGAAATGAAAATGATTAAGACTGAATTGGCTAGGACAGTATACGATGATTATGACCGGTTGATTCAATTGTGTGATAGTCTGGCGGGAGCGGAAGGGGTTCTGGATATAGAAGATAGAATGAACGATGTAAAGAAACGGTACGGCTTTTATCCGCAAGACAAGTGGGATTCCAATATGAGATTGAAGCAATACTTTGAGAAGAAAATGAAGAAGGACATCTACCTTGTTTGTGAGAAAGACTCATTTGTGCCGGAAGAGATAGGATGATCGAAGGTCTTGTGAATGGGTTCCCTGATGGGAGACTTTATGCTATAATAGGCAGGCAGCGAGGTGAAGTGTATGAAAAAAACAAGAGATCTGTTCTGGACTTTTTTGAAGATCGGTGCGTTCACGTTTGGCGGCGGCTACGCAATGGTGGCCCTGCTGGAACGGGAATTTGTGGAAGACAAGCAGTGGCTGAGCCGGGAGGAATTTCTCGATATGGTCGCCATTGCGGAGTCCACGCCGGGCCCTGTGGCGGTGAACAGCGCCACCTATGTGGGGTATAAGATCGAAGGGGTAGAGGGGGCTGCGGCATCCACGCTGGCGGTCTGCCTGCCCTCGTTTGTGGTCATCTACCTGATCTCACTGGTGTTTGACCGGTTTTTGCAGCTGTCGGCAGTGGCAAGCGCGTTCCGGGGCATTCAGGTCTGCGTCATCTATCTGATCCTTTCGGCGGGGATGAAGATGCTGAAAAGCCTGTCCGGTACGGCCTTCAACAGGATCATCGTTGCCGGTGTCGTGGCGGCCATGGTGGGCTGCTCGATGGCGGCGGTGTCCTTCTCGTCCCTCTACTACATCCTGCTCTGCGGGGCGGCAGGGGTGCTGCTCTACCTGTTAAAAAAGCTGCGGAAGGAGGAGAAAGCATGATCTACCTCCAGCTGTTCCTCAATTTTCTGATGATTGGAGCGCTCTCCTTTGGCGGCGGCTACGGGATGATCTCGCTGGTGCGGGAGACCGTGCTGCGTCATAGCTGGCTGACCGAAGCAGAATTCCTGAGTTTTGTCGCCGTTTCGGAGTCCACCCCGGGCCCGCTGGCAATCAATATGGCAACCTTTATCGGGTCATCACAGGGCGGCTTTCCGGGAGCGCTGATCGCTACGATGGGTGTGGTGCTGCCCTCGTTCTTCATCATCCTGCTGATCGCGGCGGTGCTGAAAAACCTGATGAAGTATGCGGGCGTGGAAGCCTTTCTTTCCGGTGTGCGGCCCTGTGTGGTGGCCATGATCCTGGCGACCGCGCTGAATATGATGCTCTCCACACTGGGCGGCATCAAAACGCTGGCGGATGGATTTGCACCGGATGCGAGATCGATCCTTGTGTTTGCTGTTTTATGGGCGGTGCATTTTGTCTGGAAGAAGCGGACGCAAAAAGCCCCGTCGCCCATCGGAATGATCCTGCTGGCGGCGGGACTGGGAGTCCTGTTCTGGGGCGTATGAGAGATCATCGCCCTTTTTTTGTGGCTCAGTGCTCCACGAATTCGCCGCGCAGGGCGAACATGTGGTCCATGGGGCCGGAGCCTTTGCCCAGATCGAGCATGGCGGACAGGCAGCCTGAAATATATGCCTTGGCCCGCTCTACGGCGGCATCCAGGGGATAGCCCTTTGCCAGATTGGAGGCAATGGCGCTGGACAGGGTGCAGCCGGTGCCGTGGGTGTTGGGGTTGGCGATGCGCTCACCGTGGAACCACTTGCCGCTGCCGTTGCGCCAGAGCAGATCGTCGGCATCGTTCACCTTGTGGCCGCCCTTGCAGAGCACGGCACAGCCGTATTTTTCGCTGATGCACTTTGCAGCGGCCTCCATCCCGGCGGCATCGGTGATGGTCATGCCGGACAAGATCTCGGCCTCCGGAATGTTGGGCGTGACCACCTCGGCCATGGGCAGAAGCTGCCCGGTCAGGATCTGGATGGCGCTGTCCTGCAGCAGCTTGGAGCCGGAGGTGGCCACCATCACGGGATCGACCACGATGTGCTTGGCATCGTACTGGCGCAGCTTTTTGGCAATGGTCTCAATGAGCGCAGACGACGATACCATGCCGATCTTGATGGCATCCGGGTAGATATCGGTGAACACCGCATCCAGCTGCTGGGCCAGAAATTCGGGTGTGGTCTCAAAGATTCCGGTCACGCCGGTGGTGTTCTGGGCTGTCAGAGCCGTGATGGCGCTCAGGGCAAACACGCCGTTGGCGGTCATGGTCTTGATGTCTGCCTGAATGCCTGCGCCGCCGCTGGAGTCGCTTCCGGCAATGGTCAATGCTGTTTTCATAAGGAAAATCCCCCTTTTTCCTCTCAGCATAGCACAGTCCGGCGGCATTTGCAAGGAAAACCGGCCTGCCCTCTTTTCTGCCGGAGAAAAGCGTGATAAAATAAGGCAAAAACGAAACGGGGGGAGAATACAATGAACATCACGGTATATCTGGGCGCAAACGAGGGCAATGATCCGGCCCTGAAGCAAGCGGTGCAGGAGCTGGGAAGGTGGATCGGGGAGAGCGGGAACGCGCTGGTGTACGGCGGCTCCCGCTGCGGCCTGATGGGAGAGATCGCCGAAAGCACCCTGAACGCCGGGGGCAAAGTGACCGGCGTGGAACCGGAGTTTTTTGTGCAGGGAGAGCTGCAGCACGAGGGGTTGACGGAGCTGATCGTGACAAAGGATATGACTGAGCGCAAAACAAAGATGATCGCGCTGGGGGATGCGTTTATTGCGTTTCCCGGCGGCACCGGCACACTGGAGGAGATCGCTGAGGTGATGTCCAAGGTGTCGCTCAGGCATCTGGATGCGCCCTGCATCCTCTATAACCTGAATGGTTACTACGATGGCCTGAAAGTCCTGCTTGGCCGGATGATCGAAAAGGGGCTCTCCTCCCCGGAACGCCAGCAGGGGATCTATTTTGTAGAGGATCTGGAGCAGATCAAGGAAATTTTGCAGAAATTGTTTTGAAAATCCTGTTTAGGGTCGCTCTCTGCACACCTCCTGCCGCCCTGGCATAGACCGGGAAAAGGGGGAGTGCGATTTGGAACAGATTTTCCTGACAGCGGCAGTGCTGCTGCTGCCGATGCTCTGCACCACGGCCGGTGCGGCTGGTGTGTTCCTGCTGCGGAAGACCGGGGAGCCTGCCACCCGGCGGATGCTCTGCGGCATGGCGGCAGGCATCATGCTGGCGGCCAGCGTATGGAGCCTGCTTTTGCCGGCCATTGAGCGGGCAGAGCAGGGGCCGCTGCCTGCATGGGTCCCGCCTGCCGTGGGCCTGCTGCTGGGTGCGGTAGGGCTTTTGCGGCTGGAAACGCTGGCGGGCCGCCTATTGAACGCCGGGCCGGGCCGCAGTGGGCGGATGGTGCTGGCAGTCACCCTGCACAATCTGCCCGAGGGCATGGTGGTGGGCCTTGCTGCCGCGCTGGCCCTGCGGGGAGAACCGGATGCCATCAGCGGGGCGCTGGCCCTTGCGCTGGGCATCGGGCTGCAGAACATTCCCGAGGGAGCTGCGGTCAGCCTGCCGCTGGCGCAGGAGGGCAGGTCTAAGTGCCGCGCCTTTGCGGCGGGGGCTGCCTCCGGGCTTGTGGAGCCGCTGGGGGGCCTGCTGGCCCTTGCACTGGCCGGGTGGGTCAGTGCAGCCCTGCCCTGGCTGATGAGCCTTGCCGCCGGGTGTATGGTCTGTGTGACGGCACAGGAGATGATTCCGGAAGCCGTGGAGGCAGACGAACCGGCGGGGGTCATCAGCGTGGTGGCAGGGTCTGATGTGGCATCGAACGCTGTACAGCCAGTGTGCTTCGAGTATTTCGGCCTGCAGGGTATCCAGCTGCTCAAAGCTGTACAGCCGGTTCAGCGCCTCCACCAGCTCCTTTTTGGAGAGCCGGGGCGGCAGGCCCAGTGCGTTGAGCAGCTGGTATTTCCGCTCGGCACTGCCCGGGGTGCCGGAAAGTCCCCAGTTGTACAGGTCGGTGTAGGTGATCTGCCGACCCTCCGGGCGGGCAGGCGCGGCCCCGGCTTCTGCGCCCAGTGCATCCCGCAGGCATTGCAGGACGATGGCATCGTCCACGCCTTCCACGCCCAGCAGGCCTTCCTTGCCGGGCTGGGGCTTTCGCTTTTCCTTGCCATGGATGGCGGGCACATAGGCCTGCACCACGTTTTCAGCCCCCACCAGACCGGTGATGTAGGTGCGGATGCGGAACCCGGCGGCATCGGAATCGGTGAAGAGGATCAGGCCATTTTTTTTCGCCAGGGCTTTCAGCAGCTGCTGGCGTTTTTGGTCCTTGTAGATGCCAAAGCCGTCTGTCAGCAGGATCATGGCATCGGTCAGGTGGGAAAGGCGGGCGGCATCGTATTTGCCCTCCACCACCAGCACCCGGTCGGTGTGCAGCAGTTCTCGTTCGCTCATCGTCCGCTCCCCGCCAGCGCCAGACGGCAGAGTGCTGCTTCCAGCAGGGTCTGCACATCCACGGGCTGGCTCTTCAAACTTTTATCGAGGTCCAGCAGCACCTGCAGGCAGGTCTCCAGCTGGCCCAGCGTGTAATGCGATGCCGTTTCGGCTGAGCGCTTGAGTCGGTAATCACTGCCCTTGTAGCCAAAATCCTTGAACACGGCGGCGTAGCTCTTCCGTTTGGAAGCCCCCAGCTTGACCCGGTACAGGTCTACATAGCTGCCGATCATTGCGCCGGTGATGGCAATGGGCTCCTGCTGTAAGCGCAGCAGGGTCTGCAGCTTTTTGCAGGCACCGGTGGCGTTCTTGGCGGTGATCATCCGGATCATCTCAAACACATCCGCTTCCAGGCTCACGGTGCCCATCTCGGCCACCATGGCGGCGGTAACGGTCTGGTAGCCGGAAAGGGCACAGAGCTTGTCTACCTCATTTTCCAGCAGGAAGGGATCCTCGCCGCAGCGCTCCAGCAGGGCTGCGGCAGCGCCCTCGGGCAGGGTGGTATCCTGCGCCTTGGCCCGCTCAATGAGCATCATCTTCAGCTCATAGGGCTTGGGTTTGGAGAGCTCTTCGGCAAAGCCCAGCTTCTTGCATTCAGCGATCAGCTTTTGTGCCCGCTTGCCGGTCTTGAGCTTGCTGCGCTCCAGCTCGAACACACTGCCCAGCACCACCACGGCATTTTCCAGGCTGGCAAGGGTACTGCACAGCTCGTCCAGATCCTTGTCGCCGTAGGCGGCGGGGTCAAGCTCGGGCAGCACCACCACGCGGCGGGTGCCAAAGAAGGAGATGGTGCCCGCTGCCATGATGAGCTGCTCGATCTCGGGCGCGGCACCGTCCAGCACGGTTGGCTCCTCATCCGTGTCAGCGCTCAGTATTCGGACGGCGGCAGACACTGCCTGCCGGACAAGATACCGCTCGCTGGAATAGAAATAGTAGACCGGACAGCCGCGGTCTGCCAGCTGACGCAGTTTGGCTTCCGTTGCCATGGCGGGGCCCCCTTTCAGAAAAGAATACCTTATAAGTGTACCCACCGGGGCGGGAAATGTCAATGCAGGAGGCAGAAGAAAAAACGACAGATGTCTTTTATCGCCTCCGCAAACGTGATATACTGAAAGAAAACGGCCTGCGCCGGAATGGAAAGGGAAGAATACGGATGAAACGAGCCTATTTCAACTGCATCCTGCTGGACGGCACCGAACAGATGGAGCCGGTGGCGCACAACAATGCTGGAACTGGTGGTCTGCCGCGGCCGCGCCGTGCACAAGCCCGCACCCAAGCGGAACAAAACGGTGGATGCCCTGCTTGACCCGTATCTGGCATAAATGCTATAATATCCTTAAATTCCGTCCGTGCCAGAGCGGGCGCTGAAAGGATGAAACGCTTACGAAACGTCCCAAGCTAACATTGCAACTGCAATACAATTCGCCGGTGATCCTGACCTTTTTTCTGCTCTCCCTGGGGGCTTTGTTCCTGGGGCAGTGGACAGGCGGCTGGACCACAAAGCACCTGTTCTGCGTCTATCGCGGTTCTCTGAAAGACCCGCTGTTTTACATCCGGCTCTTCGGCCATGTGCTGGGCCATGCCAGCTGGGATCATTTCCTGAACAATATGCTCCTGCTGCTGGTCATCGGCCCGCCGATGGAAGAAAAATATGGCAGCGGCCCCCTGCTCAAGGGCATCCTGCTCACGGCGCTCATCTCGGGTGTTCTGCAGTGTGTGCTCTTCCCCCATACCGCCCTGCTGGGGGCTTCGGGCATCGTGTTCATGCTCATCATGCTGGCATCGCTGTCGGGCTTCTCCGGCGGCATCCCGGTGACCATGCTGCTGGTGGCGGCACTGTATCTGGGCCAGCAGGTGTATGATATCATCTTTGCGCACGATAATGTGGCGAACTTCATGCACATCGTGGGCGGTGTGTGCGGCACAGCCTTTGGGTATGTGTATGCCATGCTGCCCCGGAAACACAGGAGACCGGCTGCCAGAAAAAAGCGATGATCAACAAACGACCCCGGAAAGCTTGACTGCAGCTTTCCGGGGTCGTTTTATGGGTTATAATTCGTTCAGGACCCGCCGCGCGGCACGGATGGTCTCCTCGCTGGTCTGCCAAACCTCAAACTCGGAGAAGCCGGGCAGGCCCATGGGAACACCTTTCCGCCGGAAGGTCATCCGGCTGTCCAGCACCTGCTTGCCGGACATGTGGAAGGCGTGCGCGCCTGTTTCAGCCGCCAGAGCCGGAAGATTGGCCGGGGTCACGCCCGCACCCACCAGAATCTCAAGATCAGGTCCGGCGGCCTCCACCAGCCGACGGAGCAGGGAAGCGCCCGCCGGGGCGCTGGCGGCCTGCCCGCTGGTCAGGATGGTGCCAAGGTTCAGCGCTTTGGCCGCTTCCAGCGCCGCAAAGGGGTCTTTGCAGACATCAAAGGCACGGTGCAGGGTGCAGACGACCGGACAGCCAGCGGCCTTTGCAGCGGCCCGGGCGGCCGCGTAGATGGGACGCAGTGCGTCCACGTCCAGCTCCCCCTCCGGGGTCAGCACACCGGTCACAATGCCGTCCGCACCCGCCTGCACCAGCGCGGCGGCGGTCTCGGCCATCTGGGCAAGCTCATAGCGGTCGTAGCAGAAATCACCGAACCGGGGCCGCAGCAGGGCACGCACCGGCAGGCCGGTCTCGGCCTTGACCTGCCGCACCAGCGCAAGGCTGGGCGTGGTGCCGCCGATGATCAGGTCGGCGCACAGCTCCAGCCGGTCGGCCCCGCCCCGCTTTGCCGCAAGGGCGCTTGCGACACTGTCTACACAAACTTCCAATGTGTAAGTCATAAATACCTCCAAGGCCCGTCAGCATCTCTACTGACGGGCCTTTCGTTGCCTTGATAAACTTAAACCATTCTGCCAAGGGCTCCCCTACTAGGGGAGCTGGCACGCGAAGCGTGACTGAGAGGTTTAATCCATTACTTTACGCTTTCAAGGAACCGCACGAAACCGGCACGGCCGGCTTCATCCAGCTTGTAGACACCGGCATCTGCCAGCACCTGCGCGAACACCTGGCCTACCTCATCCTGCAGGATCAGGTGGACGCTGTCGCTGTTCAGCTCAGGATGGCGGGCCAGGATCTCCTGTGCCCATGCGGCGTGCTTCTGCAGGGCTTCGGGGTACTGCTCGGCAGGCACCCGGGCCACCAGCATATCTGCCAGATCGAACAGTTCCTGCTTCAGGCGGCTGGGAAGGACTGCCAGACCCATGACCTCGATCAGGCCGATGTTCTCCTTTTTGATGTGGTGGAGCTTTGCGTGGGGATGGTAGACCCCCAGCGGGTGTTCCGGGGTGGTGATGTTGTTGCGCAGGACCAGATCCAGCTGATATTTGCCATCCCGCACTCGGGCAATGGGGGTGATGGTGTTGTGGGGTTCGCCGTCCGTCTCGGCAAAGATGAAGCTTGCCTCGTCGGTATAGCCGCGCCATGCGGTCAGGATCTTGTCAGCCAGCTCCACCAGACGCTCGTCATCCGCACAGGTCAGGCGGATGCAGCTCATGGGCCAGTGGACGATGCCGGCTTCCACATCCTCAAAGCCGGGGAATACCCAGCTCTTCTCGATGGGGGCCTTGGCCATGGCGAACTCATAGTGACCGCCCTGGAAGTGGTCGTGGCTCAGGATGCTGCCGCCCACAATGGGCAGGTCTGCATTGCTGCCCACGAAATAGTGGGGGAACAGGCCCACGAAGTCCAGCAGCTTGCGGAAGGTGGCCCGCTCGATCTTCATGGGGGTGTGCTGGCTGTTGAACACGATGCAGTGCTCGTTGTAGTAGACATAGGGGCTGTACTGCAGATTCCATGCGCTGCCGTTGATGGTCAGCGGGATGATGCGGTGGTTTTCGCGGGCGGGATGGTTCATCCGGCCTGCATAGCCCTCGTTCTCCACGCAGAGCTGGCACTTGGGGTAGGCGCTCTGGGGGGCCAGCTTGGCGGCGGCAATGGCCTTGGGGTCCTTTTCGGGCTTCGAGAGGTTGATGGTGATGTCCAGATCGCCGTAGGGGGTCGTGGTGACCCACTTCACGTCCCGCTTGATGCGGTAGCGGCGGATGTAATCGGTGTCCTGGCTGAATTCATAGAACCAGTCGGTGGCGGCCTGGGGGCCCTCGCTTTCGTACCGCTCCTCAAAGTTGGCGCGGACAATGGAGGGGCGCGGAGTCAGCACACCCATCAGCTTGGTGTCAAACAGGTCGCGGGCGGTGGAATTGTCCTCACACACGCCCCGGGCCACAGCATCGTCCACCAGCGTTTTCAGGATGCTCTCGAGGTCGGTGTAGCAGACATCCCCCTCGGGCTCGGTAAAACTGTCCAGCTGCATGGTCATCAGCAGCTGATTGCGGATGTAGATCTCGTCATCGGGCAGGATGAGCCCGGTGTCCAGCCCATAGTTGACGAGCTGTTGAATGGCAGTAGAGATCACAGCACGGCACCTCCTTCCGGACGGATGGAGAGGATGTGGCACTTGCCTGCGCCCAGAATGGCCTCCATCTCAGCCTTGAAGGCATCCAGCTTCTCCAGCGGCACAAAGGCCTGCACGGTGCCGGCAAAGCCGCCGCCGTGAACGCGGACAGCGCCCGCGCCGTTCAGGAAATGCTTTGCAGCGGCAATGGTCACAGCCACCTCCTGATGCTCTTTGTACCCGGCGGGGATGACGTTCTGCAGGTATTCCCAGCTGCTGGTGCCGGATTCGTTGACCAGCTGCAGGAAGGTCTCAAAATCACCGGCGCGCAGGGCGTTTACCTGCCGGGCAACGCGCTGGTTGTCGGCGTAGATGTGGAAAGCCCGGAGCACAGCCCGGTCACCGCACTGTTTGCGGCATGCGGGCAGATTTGCAATAAAGGTCTCAAAGGGCACATCCCGCAGGACTTCGCCGCCGCAGACAGCGGCCACGGCGCGGCACTCGTTGGGGATGGCGGCGTACTCATCGGTCAGGTCGGCGTGGTCTGCACCGGAATCCAGGATGCAGAGGGCAAGGCCTGCCTGAGAGAAATCCACCTGCACCGGCTCCACATCGGGGTGGGCAGGATCGGCAAAGTCGATGGTGATAATGTTGCCCACGCTGGAGGCCATCTGATCCATCAGGCCGCAGGGCTTGCCAAAGTAGACGTTCTCTGCCCACTGGCCGATCTGCGCAATGGCGATGGGGGAGACCTTTTCGGCCATGAAGCGGTCGTTCAGGATGACACCGATCAGCACCTCAAAGGCGGCAGAGGACGAAACGCCGCTGCCCTTGGGCACGTTGGAGGAGATATACACGTCCAGGCCGGAGAGGGCAGCGCCACGCTCCTTGAAGGCCTCACACTCGCCCCGCAGCAGGGCCATGGTGGTATTCTCTTCCTCCTTGCGGGCAGCAAGGTCGCCAAGGTCGATGACACAGAGGTCATAGCCCTCGCTCTGCACACGCAGCTGGTTCAGGCCGTTGGGGGCAGCGGCAGCGATCATGTCAATGTTCACGCTGCCGGCCAGTACCCGGCCATGCTGGTGGTCGGTGTGGTTGCCGCCGATCTCGGTGCGGCCCGGGGCGCTGTACAGTCCGGCCTCGGTGTGGGCACCAAAGGTCGCTTCCAGCCCGTCCAGCACTGCCGCATAGCGTGCGGCGTGGGCAGCGGTCTGCTCCGGCGAACAGCAGTAGAGGGAGGCCAGCCGGGCGGTATGGGTGCCGCCCGCCAGCTCCTGCTTCCAGACAGAAATAGGCTTCATCATGGCGCGTTCCTCCTCGTATAGGTGAATGATTCTTCAAAGGGCCAGGGCCCGTTCTTCTGATTCTATAATATCGGTTCTGTCGAGAAAAGACCATGTATTATTGTTGCATCTGGATGAAAGGTCAACGCAGTTCCGGCGGTCAGCTCCGGGGCGCGAAATCGCCGCCGGTGAGCCCGTCGAGGTTCAGCATCCCTTCCAGCGCGGCAATGTCGGTGGAAACATCCAGTGCATCGGAGGCAAACAGCTTGTCCAGCTGGTTTTCAAAGGCGGTGATGAGCAGATCCATGCTCCGCTCAATGCTCTGCTTTGCCTCAGTGATGTTGGTGCCCTGCACATCCTGTGCCGAAAGCTGGGCGTAGGTATTCAGCAGCTTCAGCGCGGTGGGCAGGTAGTAATCCATAAATTTCTGCAGCTGGGCTTTTTTGTCCGGGTCCTTTTTTGCCAGTGCGAAGATGCGGGCGCTGACATCCTCCAGCCGGGAGATCTTGGCCGTCATCACCGGGTCAGGGATGGCATCGTTGGCCTGCCGGAGCTGGCGCTGCAGGGCGGCATACTGATCCTCGGGAGCCGGTGCGGGTGCGGGCTCGGCGGGCTTGGGCGGCTGGGGCGCAGCGCCCCGCACCACCAGCGTGCCGGTGCGGTTGTCGATATAGGCATCGGCCCCGAAATAGCCGTGGTCGATGGCGCGCTCCACGGCGGCGCGGCCCCTGTCGGCATCAATGCCTGCGGCTGCAAAGAGTTCGTCCAGCGGGATATTATCCCGGGTCCCAACGATCTTGTCCAGCTGGCGCTCCAGCTTGCGGGCCTGCTTCATCCGCAGGCCCATGGCCAGCGCAGCGCCGCCGCCAATGGTCTGGGCCAGCGCGGTCAGAAACTCGCCCCAGTCGAACCAGTAGCCCCACAGGTCAATGATATCGGCAAGGCCTGCAAGGCCCACCACCAGAAAGATGCCGCCGAACACCGTGCAGAGGCTGGTCAGGGTCTTGTGCCACTTTTTGGCGTTCTGCTGCTCGGCAGTGGGCACATCGTGGCCGTAGACCGGCTCAGTGTCCCGGGCCGGCTGACCGGCACCGGTGTCCTGGGAGCGGAAATCGCTGGAATATTCCGCGTTCTCCTGCTCTTTTTTTTCGGCATCCCGGTCAATGGCACGCAGGATGAAAAACAGAACGCCCAGCGGTGCTGACATGGCGAATACTACCAGCAGGGCAATGGTGGGAATGTGGGCAAGAAAATGTTTGCTGCGTCTGGGCTCCATGGGGCAGAATCCTCCTAAAACAAAAAAGCCGTGTTCCACTTTATTATAGCGGAGCACGGCCCTTTTGTTAAGGGGGTAATTTATTTGTGGGAAAGGAAATTACTTCATCAGGCTGCAAACGGCCTCGGCGTAAGCGGCGGGATCATCCACGGGCAGGCCCTCGATCAGCTGTGCCTGTGCATAGAGCAGGCTGCTGTATTTCTTGACCTTGTCGGTATCACCGGCCTCCTGTGCGGCCTTCAGCACGGCGAACACGGGGTGGTTGATGTTCAGCTCCAGCACCTTGTCGCTCTTCACGCCCTCACTGCCGGGCTGCTTGGAGAGCACCTTCTCCATCTCGATGGACAGGGGGCCGTCGGCGCTCAGGCAGACGGGGTGATCCTTCAGGCGGGTGGAGACCTTGACCTCCTTGATCTTGCCGTCCAGCGCGTCCTTCATGGCATCGAACAGGGGCTTGTTCTCGGCGGTGGCATCTTCAGCGGCCTTTTTCTCGTCCTCGGTCTCAAGGCCCAGATCGCCGCTGTTGACGTTCTTGAACTCCACGGTGCCGTCCTTGCCCTCGGCATCCTTGCGAGGGTAGCTGCGCATGATCTGCAGGCAGAACTCATCCACGTCCTCGGTCAGCAGCAGGACATCATAGCCCTTGTCCAGCACCAGCTCGGCGGCGGGGAGCTTGGCCAGACGGTCAGTGGAGTCACCGGCGGCAAAGTAGATGAACTTCTGCTCAGCAGGCATCTTGTCCACATACTCCTGCAGGGTGACCATCTTCTGCTCCTTGGCAGACCAGAACAGCAGCAGGTCGCGCAGCAGCTCAGCGTGCATCCCGTAATCAGAGTAAGCGCCGAACTTGATCTGGCGGCCGAACTCCTTCCAGAATGCCTCGTACTTTTCGCGGTCGTTGACCAGCATGGAGTGCAGCTCGTTCTTGATCTTCTTTTCCAGTGCGTTGTGGATCAGCTTGAGCTGGTTGTCCTTCTGCAGCATCTCACGGCTGATGTTCAGGCTCAGATCCTGGCTGTCCACAATGCCCTTGACGAAGCTGAAGTAATCGGGCAGCAGGTCTGCGCACTTTTCCATAATGAGCACGCCGGATGCGTACAGGGCCAGACCCTTCTCATACTCCTTGGTGTAGAAATCATAGGGGCGATGGCTGGGCACGAACAGCAGGGCGTTGTAGTTGGCGGTGCCCTCGGTGCGGCTCACGATGACGCGGGCGGGGTCAGAATAATCGTTGAACTTATCCTTGTAGAAGCTGGCGTATTCCTCGTCGGTGACCTCGCTCTTCTGCTTCTTCCAGATGGGCACCATACTGTTCAGGGTCTCAAGCTCGGTGTAGGTCTCCCACTCCGGCTTGTAGTCCTCGGGCTTGGGATCGGGTTCGGGCTTCTGGCGGCTCTTCTCCCGCTCCATCTGGATGGGATAGCGCACATAGTCGCTGTACTTTTTGACGATGGCCACGATGCCGTATTCATCGAGGAAGTTCTCGTAATTGTCGGTATCGGTGCTGTCCTTGATGTGCAGGATGATGTCAGTACCGGCGGTTTCCTTCTCAGCGGGGGTCAGCTCGTAGCCGTCAGCACCGCTGGACTCCCACTGCCAAGCCTCGTCCGCACCGTATGCCTTGGAGATGACGGTGACCTTGTCGGCGACCATGAAGGCGGAGTAGAAGCCTACGCCGAACTGACCGATGATGTCGATGTTCTCGTCCTTGTTGTCCTTCTTGAAGTCCAGAGAACCGGAGTGGGCGATGGTGCCCAGGTTCTGCTCCAGCTCCTCTTTGGTCATGCCGATGCCGTTATCGGAGACAGTCAGCAGGCGATTGTCCTTATCGCGGGTGAGCAGGATGCGGAAATCGCCCTTGTTCATGCCCACGGAAGGATCGGTCAGGCTCTTATAATAAAGTTTGTCGATGGCATCCGAAGCGTTGGAGATCAGCTCACGGAGGAAGATCTCCTTGTTGGTGTAGATGGAGTTGATCATCATGTCCATCAGCTTTTTGCTTTCAGCCTGAAATTCTTTCTTCGCCATAATACAAAACCTCTTTTGTACAGTATTCAGATCCGGCCCCTCGCAAAAGGAGGGGCAATGCAAAAGAAGCAGCCGATGCTGCATCTTCTTAGCACTCATATCTTTCGAGTGCTAATATACACCGATGCGGGTCAAAAATCAAGGGGTTTCATAAAAAGTTCAGAAATGAACTGGAACAAAATGCCTTTTGTGCGTTGCTACAAAAAATTCATAAAGAAATAGTTGACCTTTCACAATTTTTAGCGTATACTGGTCAGCGGAAACAAACGAGGAAAGAGGAATATGTTATGGCAATGAAGCCGGAGATCTCCGTGAAGAACCTGCTGATGCAGGCATTCCTGACGGGCTGGGAACGCTCGGACAAGAGCATTTCGCAGGATGAATACTTACAGAGCGCCATTCAGGTCATCGAAGTGCTGCAGGTGGAACCTGAAAATGTCTACGCCGAGGAGGGCCTGGGCTTGACCGATGGCGATGAGGTGGACCATCTGGACGACCTGCTGCGGGCAGACGGCCAGTGGCTGTATTACGGCGTGGAGGAGGAAAACTTCTTCCTCATCCAGTGGTACCCGGACAAGGCTTCTGCCGAGGCCAAGCTGGCCGAGCTGGAAGCACTGGGCGACGGCAAGCAGTATCTGGTGGACCTGAGCCTGACCCGCGAAAATCCTTCGGCCGCTGAGAACTTCGGCAGCTCCAACCCGGTTCAGCTGCGGAGCTGAGCCCGGCGTTTCTGACAAAAAGAAAGGGAATTTTCCATGCAGCTTTCACAAACGGAACGGGAGCGCCTGTCCGCTATTCTGGAACAATACGACCATCACCCCAAGGTGCAGGAAATGCGTGAGTTTATCCAGCACGGTGATGTGACCACCTACCAGCACTGCAAGAATGTGGTCGTGGTCAGCTGCTGGATCAACCACCGCTTCCATCTGGGAGCCGATGAGACCACGCTGGCCGTGGGGGCTTTCCTCCACGATTTCTACCTTTATGACTGGCACAAGCAGGGCTCTTTCCACGGCCTGCGGCATCTGTTTGAGATGCACGGCTTTTCCCACCCGGGGTCTGCCTGTGTGAACGCACAGCGGGTGTTCGGCATTACCAAAAAGGAGCAGAACGTTATTGCAAGCCACATGTGGCCCCTGACCTTCCGCCATATCCCGACCTGCCGCGAGGCGGTCATCGTCTGTCTGGCGGATAAATACTGCGCCATTGTGGAGAGCATGTTCCGCCGCACAAGGGTGGGCGCTGACGAAGAAGAGTGGTAAAGAAGCCGCCGCACGGTTCACATGAAAGAAAGCAAAAGACCAGAGTTGTAACGCCTTTTGGCGAAACAACTCTGGTCTTTTTTGTTGGGGCTTGTGCAACAGCCTCTTTGGAAAAGTGATCTTATTCCGCTCTCAGAGCCTTGACAGGGTCAGAGCGGGAAGCGGTTTTGGCGGGGATGAAGCCGCCCAGAATGGTCAGCACAGTTGCCAGTGCAACCAGTACCACAGCGGCCTTCCAGGGCAGAACGGCCACTACGCTGGTGCCAACGGCGATCTTCTGGATGAGCATGTTGCCCGGAATGAGCAGCAGCCTGCTGAGGCCGATGCCCATGAGGCCCGAGCACAGGCCGATGATGAAGGTCTCGGCGTTGAACACCTCGGAGATGTTCCGCTTGGAAGCACCGATGGCACGCAGGATGCCGATCTCCTTGCGGCGCTCCAGCACGCTGATATAGGTGATGATGCCGATCATAATGGAGGAGACCACCAGCGAGATGGAGACAAAGGCCACCAGCATGTTGGAGATCATGTTGATGATCCTGGTCACGGAGGTCATCAGGGTGCCCACCACATCGGTGTACTGGATCACCTTGTCTTCCGCGCCCTGCTCACGCATGGCGGCATTGTAGCTGTCCAGCACATTGAGGACCTTAGCCTTTTGCTCGAAGTCCAGCGGATAGATGTTGATCTGGCTGGGGTCGTCCTCGCTGGCATAACCAAAGGCCTGCAGGTTGCTTTCATAGGTGGCGCTGGTGGACATCATTTTCGACTTCATCAGCTCCGCCAGATCGTCCTCGGTCATGTTGAATCGGATGGCATTCCGGAACGCATCTGCGTCGATCTTCAGCGTGCTTTCCATCTGGCTGCCCAGAGAGGAGAAGCGCTCGGTCATCTGGCTCTGCAGATTCGTGCTGATCTGGCCCATGGCCTGCTCCATGGCAGCGCCCAGCTGGGTCTGTAATTCGGCGGCGATCTGTTCTGAGAAGTTTGCCATCACGCTGCCCATGACTTGCTGCATGGCGGCAGTAAACTGCTCCTGCAGGGCAGCGGTATCGATGAGGCTGCCCATGGAATCCTTCATCAGCTGCTGGAACTGGTCACTGGCAAGATACTGGTCAAAACCGATCTTGTCCAGCCCCAGAATGCCGTTGCCGATGATGTAATCCTTGTAGCCGGTCATCACCTTCTGGGCCAGCTGCTGCATTTTGTCGGCGGGGATGGAAATGTCCATGTTGGCGAACACGTCCGTCAGGGCGCTCATGTCGATGTCGGGCGTTTCGGTCAGATCAAATTGGAAGCTGTCCGGGTCAATGAGGGAGGAAAAATCTACGGAACCGTCACTCAGGTCGAACGCGCCGCTCAGGTCAAGATCCAGCTTGCCGGGGTCGAACTGGAAGGCGCTCTCGAGCTGGTCGGTGTCAATGGAGAAGAGGGAGGCCATGTCCACGGCAGTGGTCTGTTCGGTTCCAAAGGGCTCACCGTTCAGCACATTGGTCTGCGGGTCGGCGAGCTGATCCTGCACCAGCCTGCTCTGGGCGGCGGTGTCCATGACATGCCGGGTCAGGGAGGCGGGATAGGCGATGCCGGAGGACAGCATGGCGGCGGAGGCGTTCTCCCTGGGCTGCACCACGCCCACGATGGTCATGGTTTCGCTGTTGGCCACAAGCTCCTGCAGGAAGGCCTTGTCGTCCGATTTGTCCACCCAGGTGCTGTGGGCATCATCGTACTGGTAGCGGTCGGCCGCGTTGACCAGCTTGAAGGTGCGGCCCAGAAAATCGCTGTACCGGTAGGTCTTGAAATCTTCGGGTACATCCACATTCTGGTTCTGGGCGAACTGCTGGATCATCTTGTCCAGCTCGGCGTTGTCCCGTAGGCCCAGCGCGTAGAGGGCATAATCGGTGATGGAACCATCCGCGCCCAGCACGGCAACGCACTCGTTGTAGTTTTCGGGCCAGCGGCCTGCCTTGACCTCGTACTGGGAATGATACAGGGCATCGCTGGCGGGCAGCTGGTAGAACACGCTGGTGTTCATCATGCTGGCCATCATGTTGTTGGTCGAGCTGGTGGAGCTGATGCCCAGAGCGGAAAGGGAGGAATCCGGGTTCACCTGCCGGATGCTGCCGTCCGGGTCCTGGCGGTAGATCTGAGGCTGTACATTATAGGAATACTCCACCGAGGAAACGCTCTCCCCGATGCTGCAGGCATCGCTCTCGAGGTAGGCTTTCAGGCTCTTCAGGTCGTTGGAGGTGATGCCGGAAACCATCTGGGTCACGAGCTGGCGCACCGGCACCATCCCCTCGCCGAGGTCGGGGGCGGCGGTCTGGCCGGGCAGGTCAGCAGACAGCAGGCTGGTCAGGTCCATGCCGCTGCGCAGGATCTGAACCGGGTACTCGGAAAGGGTGTCCCGCTCCATATCAGCGATATACTGGTTGACACCGGTGGACAGGGAAATGATCAGAGCAATGCCGATGATGCCGATAGAGCCTGCAAAGGCCGTGAGCAGGGTGCGGGTCTTTTTGGTCCAGAGGTTGTTGAAGCTCAGGGTCAGCGAGGTCCACCACGACATGGAGGAGTGGCCCATGTTCTTGTGAACGGCAGGGGCAAGCTGAGTGGTGTCGGGCTCGTAGGGGGCGGTGTCGGAGCGGATGACACCATCCTTCAGGTTCACGATGCGGGTGGCGTACTGCTGGGCCAGCTCCGGGTTGTGGGTGACCATGACCACCAGCCGGTCCTTTGCCACCTCCTTGAGCAGCTCCATGACCTGGATGCTGGTCTCGCTGTCCAGCGCGCCGGTGGGTTCGTCCGCCAGCAGGATATCCGGGTTGTTGACCAGCGCACGGGCAATGGCAACGCGCTGCATCTGGCCGCCGGACATTTCGCTGGGGTGCTTGTGCAGCTGATTGCCCAACCCCACCTTCTGCAGCGCCTCGGTGGCGCGGCGCTTGCGCTCTGCGCCCGAGATGCCGGAAATGGTCAGGGCCAGTTCCACGTTGGCCAGAACGGTCTGATGAGGGATCAGGTTGTAGCTCTGGAACACAAAGCCGATGGTGTGGTTGCGGTAGGAGTCCCAATCGCGGTCGGTGTACTTTTTGGTGGAGATCCCGTTGATGACAAGGTCACCGCTGTCGTACCGATCCAGGCCGCCGATGATGTTCAGCAGGGTGGTCTTACCGGAGCCGGAGGGGCCCAGGATGGCGACGAATTCGCTGTCGCGCAGGTTGAGGCTGACATCATTCAGTGCGGTCTGTACAAGGTCACCGGTTTTGTATTCCTTGCGGATCTTTTTCAGTTGAAGCATAGGCAGGCCTTTCTTATGCGTGCCCGGCGGCGTGTGGGAAATGCCGGACAAAAAACAAAATAACGTAGATATGGTATCAGATGAATGTGAACAAACCGTTGCTTTTCTGGAAAGATGGTGTTATGCTGGAGAAGGTAAAAGAAACAAAAATCGACACTTTATGACGTAAATTACCAGAAATCAAGACGCAAAAAGCCACTATTCCTGCACGGTTCGACGCATAGTGACGTTTTTTCGGGGATTGAATCTTTCCGCAGGGCCTTATAAAATAGTATCGTACAGTACGCACGGAAGAAAAGTGCGGCAAATTTAAGGCAAAGGGGAAGGTTGGATTGACGGAACGACTCGTTTCAAAGCTGCATGTCGCGCTTTTGAGCTACGACGAGCGGGAGATCCGCGTCCGGAAAAATTATCTGGAGGAGCAGAATCCTGCGATCTGCTGTGTCTGCTTCCACAGCGGCGAGGAGCTGCTGCGGGAGCTGCGCCAGGAGCGCAGTGTGGATATCGTGGTGCTTTCGAGCCAGCTGGAGGATATGGATGGGTATGAGTTCCTCAAGCGGCTCAACAGCCTGCATAACCGCCCGCTGCTGCTGTTGCAGGGGGATGACTGGTACAGCGATGCCACGGCATCGTTCCTGCGGCCGGACGGCAGGCAGTACCTGCCGGAGCGCAGCAGCCTGCTGGATCTGCTGCTGGATCTGCGCAGCTCCACGGACATCGGCATCTTCTGGGTGCTGCCGTTCTGCAAGCAGCTTTATGCGGAGTGGGGCATCCAGCAGCCGGATGTGAACTGTGAATATCTGACCACCGCGCTGCAGGTCGTATGCGGCACAGAGCGGAAGCTGGCCGTGCGCAAGGAGATCCTGCAGACTGTGGCCGAGGAACACCACACCACAGTGGCCGCTGTGGACTGCGGGATGCGCCGCCTGATCGACGGGGTGGAAAAATACAACACCGAAGCCTGGCAGAAATTCAAGCAGGATTACGGCCTGATGGGGCATAGCGTTACCCTGGGCAAGCTGATCTATGCGGGCCGCCAGAAATTGATCGACAGCGGAACGCAGGGACGGAAGGCCATACGATGAGAAAAAAGAGAGAGAGCGGAATGGCAAAAGAGAGCGGGATGGGGGATTTTCCCCGCAAACAATTTGAGAGCGTGCTGCTGCACTCCCTGCGCATCATGGACCAGAACCGGGAATACCTGCAGATGCATCTGGCCCGGACCGGAGACGAAAGGACCCGGCAGGCGCTGGAAGATATGGGGCAGGAGAGCATCCGCCTGGAGCGCACCCTGCGGGAGATGATGGGTCTGCTGGAAGTGGAGATGAACGACAAACCGTCCATGAAGCCGGTAGACCTGTGCTGGATCCTGATGGAGGCTGCGCAGATGGCCCCGGAGATCGAAAAGCAGCTGGGCGTCCGGCTGACCGTGGATCACAGCCCGTTCCGGCGCTGCTATGTCAAGGCAGATGCCCAGGAGGCAGAGCAGCTGCTGTTCCACCTGTTTTCCAACGCCCTGCGGGCGGTAAGCCCCGGCGGGCAGATCAAGATCCGGCTCACCCGGGACGATGAGGATCTGTACCTGATCGTGGAGGACGACGGCTGCGGCCTGCCCACCGGTGAAAACTGGATGGAGAACCGCCGCCGCTTCCTGGGCGGTGTGCAGGCAGGGCTGCTGCTCTGCCGCCGCTACTGCGCCCACATGGGGTGGGTGCTTTCCCTCACGCCGCGCGATGCCGGAAGCGGTACCCGGGCAGAGGTGCGCATCCCGCTGGCCGGAACGATGTTTCCCATTGAGGGCAGCGTGGAACTGCACACCATCCATCCGGCACTCACCACAGCTGATGGCCTGCGCTGGCAGATCCTGCGGGAGCTTGCCCTGTTGTCCGATAAAATGGAATGATATGATATTCAGCGCCCTGCTCCGGGCTTTTCCGGGGCAGGGCTTTTTTGTGTAAAAATCACTCTGAGTAAAGAATCTTAACCGGAATGTAGAAAAACAGGGGGGCTGTATTCGTGAATTTAACAAAATGTTTAACTTTTTGAGCGGAAAATACTATTTTTTGCGTGTAAAATATGATGACTGGATTGATTGTATCCCGATTTTTGAGTATAATACAACTGTATTTTTATATTGTTCCTCAGGAGGAAAAGCAAGTGAGAGTAGGTCTTGACATCGGAAGCACCACCATCAAGTGCGCGGTGCTGGACGAACATGATGCGCTGATTTATTCAACATACGAGCGTCATTACAGCCATATTCTGGAAAAGGCGCAGGAGCTGCTGCGCCGCATCGATGCAGAGCACCTGCACGGAAACAAGGCACTGCTGAGCATCTCCGGTTCTGCCGGCATGGGTCTGGCCGACAGCTGCGGCGTGCCCTTTGTGCAGGAGGTGTTCTCCACCCGTGTGGCAGTCAAGCGGTTTGTGCCCGCCACCGACTGTGTGATCGAGCTGGGTGGCGAGGACGCAAAGATCCTGTTCCTGACCAACGGCACCGAGGTCCGCATGAACGGCAGCTGTGCCGGCGGCACCGGTGCCTTTATTGACCAGATGGCCACCCTGCTGAAGATGAGTGCCGACGAGATGAACAAGGCCGCGGAAAAGGCCGAGCGCACCTATACCATCGCGTCCCGCTGCGGCGTGTTTGCCAAAAGCGACGTACAGCCCCTCATCAATCAGGGCGCGCGCACGGAGGATATCGCCGCCAGCATCTACAAGGCGGTGGTCAACCAGACCATTGCCGGTCTGGCACAGGGCCGCCCCATCAAGGGCAATATCCTGTATCTGGGCGGGCCGCTGACCTTCAGCAGCGTGCTGCGCAAGAGCTTTGATGAGGCGCTGGGGGTCACCGGAACCTGCCCCGAGAACAGCCTGCTCTATGTGGCGCTGGGTGCCGCCCTCTATGCGGATAAGGAGTTCGAACTCTCCGCAGTGGCCGACGCGCTGGACCAGTACGCCGCCACCGCTACTTATGCCAGTGAGCCTCCGCTCTTTGCCAACAAGCAGGAGTACGAGGAATTCCATGCCCGGCACATGTCCCACAGAGTGCCTCATGTGCCTTTCAGCGCCCAGTGCGGCCCGGTGCATATCGGCATCGACTCCGGCTCCACCACCGTCAAGCTGGTGGTGGTGGACGAAGAGCCAGTGGCGGCTGCCCTGATCCGGGAACAGCTGATCAAGATCTACCGGGAGCACCCCGGCCTGCAGGTGGCCAGCGTGACCACCACCGGCTACGGTGAGGAGCTGGTCAAGAACGCCTTCCGCTGTGATTATGGTCTGGTGGAAACGGTGGCTCATTTCACCGCCGCCAAATACTTTATGCCTGATGTGGATTTCATCATCGATATCGGCGGTCAGGACATGAAGTGCTTCAAGATCGAGGATGGTGCCATCAGCAACATCTTCTTGAACGAGGCCTGCTCCTCCGGCTGCGGCAGCTTTTTGCAGACCTTTGCTCAGGCATTGGGCTATGATGTCAAGAAGTTCGCCGCTCTCGGCCTGTTCGCAGACCGCCCCGTGGATCTGGGCAGCCGCTGCACCGTGTTTATGAACAGCTCGGTCAAGCAGGCTCAGAAGGACGGTGCTTCCATCGAGAACATTTCCGCCGGTCTGTCCATCAGTGTGGTCAAGAACGCGCTGTACAAGGTCATCCGCGCATCCAGCCCCGAGGAGCTGGGCCGCAGGATCGTGGTGCAGGGCGGTACCTTCTACAATGAAGCTGTTCTCCGCGCCTTTGAAAAAGAGATGGGCGTGGAGGTCATCCGCCCCGACATCGCGGGCCTGATGGGTGCCTACGGCGCGGCCCTGTTCGGCCTGCGCCAGAGCCATAAGAACCATCAGGAAACTTCCAGGATGATGAATCTGGCCGAGCTGGAAGCCTTCGACCAGAAGGTGGTCAGTGTCAAGTGCGGCGGCTGCGGCAACCACTGCCAGCTCACCATCAACACCTTTGCCGATGGCCGCAAGTTCATCTCCGGCAACCGCTGCGATAAGCCCGTGACCGGTAAGAGCGAGGATGACAGCCTGAATCTGTACGCCTACAAGCAGCAGCTGCTGGCCGGTTACAAGCCCGTGCCCGGCAAGCGCGGCTCCATTGGCATCCCGCTCTGCCTGAATATGTACGAGCTGCTGCCCTTCTGGTACACCTTCTGGACCAGGCTGGGCTTTGCCGTGCACACCAGCCCGGTGTCCAGCCGGGGGCTGTATCTGGCCGGTCAGGCCACCATCCCCAGCGATACCGCCTGCTTCCCGGCCAAGCTGAGCCACGGCCACATCAAGGCCCTGAGCCAGATGCACCTGGATGCCATCTTCTACCCCTGCCTGACCTACAACTTTGACGAAGGACTGGGCGACAACCACTATAACTGCCCGGTGGTGGCCTATTACCCTGAAGTTCTGGCAGGCAACTGCCCCGAACTGGAGGGCCAGAAGTTTATCTATGACTATGTGGGCATCCACCGCCCCAAGGACTTTGTCCGCAAGATGGCAAAGGAAGTCCTGCCCAAATACTTCGGCGGCATTTCCGAAAAGGAAGTGCAGGCTGCTGCCGATGCTGCCTACGCCGAGCACGAGGCCCACATGGCCCAGATCCGGGTCAAGGGCAGCGAGATCATTGATGAGGCACGCCGTCAGGGCAAGCGCATCATCGTGCTGGCTGGCCGCCCCTACCACGTTGACCCTGAGATCAACCATGGCATCGACCACCTCATCACCCGCCACGGCGCGGCTGTTGTCACCGAGGACAGCATCTCCAACCGGGTGGAAAAGTTCCCCACCAGTGTGCTGAACCAGTGGACCTATCACAGCCGCCTGTATGCGGCGGCCAAGTACTGCACCACCCAGAAGGATATGGATCTGGTGCAGCTGGTCTCCTTTGGCTGCGGCGTGGATGCCATTACCACCGATGAGACCCGCGAGATCCTGCAGGCAGGCAGCAAGCTCTACACCCAGCTCAAGATCGATGAGATCACCAATCTGGGTGCGGTCAACATCCGTCTGCGCAGCCTGTTCGCCGCTCTGGAGGAGCGCGACGAGGCGGCAGAGGAAAAAGCCGCCCCCAAGGCAGAAGCCTGATACATAGGAGGAACCTATGGAATACAATTATCCCAAATTTACCCCGGAGATGAAGCAGACCCACACCATCCTCATCCCCAACATGGCCATTACCCAATTCCGGCTGCTGGAATACGCCCTGCGCTACGACGGCTACAAGTGCGAGATCCTGGGCAACTGCGGCAGCGCCGTGGCACAGCTTGGCCTGAAATACGTCCACAACGACACCTGCTATCCGGCCCTGCTGGTCATCGGCCAGTTTCTGGATGCCCTGAACAGCGGCAAGTATGACCTGGATCACACGGCCCTGCTCATCACCCAGACCGGCGGCGGCTGCCGTGCCTCCAACTACATCCACCTGCTCCGCAAAGCTCTGGTCAAGGCGGGCTATCCCCAGATCCCCGTTGCCAGCCTGAACTTCTCCGGTCTGGAAAAAGACAGCGGCTTCCAGATGACCCTGCCGCTGGCCCGCCGCGCGCTGGCCTGCATTTTCTACGGCGATATGCTCTGTGCCCTGCGCAATCAGGTGGCCCCCTACGAGAACGAAAAGGGTGCCGCTGACCGGATGGTCGATCTGTGGGTCGAGCGTCTGGGCCGCGTTCTGCTGGCCGGCAAGGGCTTTACTGCCCGGGAAATGAAGCACACCTTCCCGCTCATTGCAAAGGATTTTGCGGCCATCCCCGTGACCCGGGTGCCCAAGGTCAAGGTGGGTGTGGTCGGCGAGATCTACGTTAAATACAGCCCCTTGGGCAACAACGACCTGCAGAAGTTCCTGGAGAGCCAGGACTGTGAGGTGAACTTCCCGGGCCTGATGGGCTTTGTGCAGTACTGCATCTTCAATATGGGCGAGGATCATGTCCTCTACGGCGGCAAGCTGGCCGTCAAGATGGGCACCGATCAGCTGCTCAACTGGCTGGACAGTGTGGAGCGTGCCATGCTCAAGGCCACAGCCGATGCCGGGTTCTACGCCCCCGGCCCCTTCAAGGAGCTGGTGGAAAAGCCCCACGGCATCATTTCGCTGGGGGCCAAGATGGGCGAGGGCTGGCTGCTGACCGCCGAGATGATCGAGCTGGTGCAGGGCGGCTATGGCAACATCGTCTGTGCCCAGCCCTTCGGCTGCCTGCCCAACCATATCGTGGGCAAGGGCATGGTGAACAAGATCCGTGCCCTGTATCCCAGCGCCAATATCACCCCCATCGATTATGACCCCAGCGCCACCCGGGTCAACCAGGAAAACCGCATCAAGCTGATGCTGGCAGTCGCTAAGGAGCGCCTGAACGCCCCGGCGCAGGCCGCCCCCCTGACGGCAGAAGAGATCGCCGGTGGGGCTCCCCGGGTCGAGACCACGGTATAATTCTTTCTAAACAGCAACACTCCCCTTCGGGCAGGACCGTGTGCCGCACGGCTCCACCCGAAGGGGAGTGTTTTTTGTCTCAGCTGCAGAGATACCGCCGCTCGAACTCCTCAGCCGGGATGGCCTTGGAGAACCAGAAGCCCTGCGCGCCATCGCAGTCCAACGAGCGGAGGAGCTGCACCTGCTCCTCGGTCTCGATGCCCTCACAGATGACGTTAAAGCCCAGCCGTTTGACCAGATGTACGATCTCCCGCAGAAAATCGGTGCCCCGCGCGTTGGAACTGCACCGGGTCAGGAAGCGTTTGTCCAGCTTGATGGTGTTCACGGGGATATCCACCATGTTGTTCAGCAGGGAACCGCCCGCGCCGAAATCGTCCAGCGAGGTCTGCATTCCATCGCTCTGGAAGGAGGAAAGCAGGCGCTTCACCCGGTCGTACTCCGAGACCACTGCAGTCTCGGTCAGTTCGATCTCCAGCATCCGGGCGCTGATGTTGTGCTTTTCCAGAATTTCGCTGTACTCCTGGGTGGGGGCATCCTCCCGGGCCAGCGCCACCGAGGCATTCACCGCAATGGGCAGCAGCCGGTGCCCGGCCTGTGCATTGCGCTGCAGGAACTGGGCCACCTGCTCGAAGATGTACAGATCCAGCTCAACGATGTGGCCTGTGGATTCCAGAATGGGAATGAACTGGTCGGGGGAGACCACGGTGCCGTCCGGCTTGATCCAGCGGGTCAGCGCCTCAGCCCCGATGACCGAGAGATCCTTGGGCGAGAACTTGGGCTGGAGGTACAGTTTGAATTCGCCGTTCTCAAGCGCCTGCGGCAGGCCGCTCAGCAGCTCACCGGTCAGGGTCTGCTTGACCTCCAGCTTTTTGTCAAACTGGACAGCAGACACACGGGTGTTGCTGTGCACCTGCTTGCGGGCAAAGTTTGCCTTGTCGATGGCGGCCGAGGCACTCAGGCAGCCGGGCTCAATGGCGTACACACCCATCCGCACCCGCAGGCGCACCTCCGGGTAATGCTGGGCCTGATACTGCTCAAACCGGCGGCAGAGGTCATGCCGCGGCTCACGGCGTTCACGGCCAGATGCTTGCTCAGGTAGGCGTTGATGATCTTGGTGATCTCGCCCAGCTCCCGGCGGTTCTGGGGTGTCCAGTACCGCTTGCTGCCGCACACCACATAGGCAATGGCACCCTGATACTCGCCCTCGCCGTACATGGCAGCGTAGACCACTGTCTGGGCTCCGCCCTGCATCAGCAGCGCACGCCCCTGCGGCGAGTACATCCCCATGTTGTCGGCCTGCAGCACGGTGGTGCCGTATTCATCGTAGCTGTGGAACAGGGTCAGGAAGTCCTCCTTGGTATAGGATTCACCGTTCAGAGGCACCGGCTCCGCGCGGGGAGAGGTCCACTGGAACTGCCGGGAGATGCTGCGTTCCCGGATGCGGGTGTCCACAATGGTGATGCGGTCCAGCTGCAGCCGGATGCCGACGATCTTCAGGAAGAGGGGAATGGCGGTCTCAAAGCTGTTGTTCTTCTCAAACAGTTCAAAGGCGGTGGAGATCAGGTCGTTGTGCAGGTAGCGTGCATCGATATCGGCCGTTTCCGGGGCGGCAGGAACCGCCTGGGCATAGCGCCGCAGATTATCGCAGAATACATACTGGTTGCGGCCGTTCTGCTTGGCCTGATACAGGGCCCAGTCCGCGTTTTCGAACAGCTGGTCAAAAGAATAGCCCGCTGTGTTTTCGGGCAGGAAGCAGGCACCGATGCTGCAGGTCATCCGGTAATCGTTTTCCCAGAACTTCACCTGCTGCACGGATTCCGAAAGCTGGCGGGTCTTCTGGAGCAGGGTGGTGTTGGGGATATCCTTCAGAAACACCACGAACTCATCACCGCCGAACCGCACCAGAATGTCGCTGGAGCGGAACAGGGTGCGCAGCAGCCGGGCAAACTCCTGCAGGACCTTGTCGCCGAACAGATGGCCGTAGCAGTCGTTGACGTTCTTGAAAAAATCCAGGTCGATGACCAGCATTCCGCAGGAGGCATAGGGATCTTTGGCCTGCAGATAGCGGTCAATGAGCTCCTTGCCGGTGCGGTTGTTATACAGCTGGGTCAGGGAATCGTGGCGGGCCTGCTCCAGCAGTTCCTGGGTCTGATTCTTCTGGTCGGTGATGTCCTTTGCGTAGCCTACATAGAGCGTGCCGCGGGCGGGGTCCTCGACCGGGCGGGCATCCACCTCCCGGGAATAATACACCCCTTCCGGCGAGACAAAGCGCATCTCCAGCGGGCCGTACAGCTCACCGGTGAGCAGGGCGCGCATCTTCCAGCGGTCCTCCGCGAAGATCGTGGCGTGCTCCGGCTTCTCGGAGCCAAGGTAGGCATCCAGTGTCTCCAGCGTGCGGCTCCGGGTATCGTAGACCCGCAGCTGATCCAGACGTGGGTCATATTCCAGCAGGAAAAACCACCGATGCACAAGAAACTGCATCAGCAGGGGATTGTTGATGATCGAATCGATAAACCGAACAGGGACATCCATGGCCGATTCCCCACTTTCCGCTTTTTAACCAGTATAACAAAATATGGAAGATGCATCAAGATGAAACACAAAAATTTCATGGAAAGTGAAATAAATTTTACCGAAAGTTCTGTCGGAAACGGTTTCGGTGCTCCCGCTCAGGCCGGAACGCCCCACAGCTCGATCGTGGCACCGGCGGCAAGCCGGACATTGGTGTCCACGGTCAGGGTCAGCCTGCCGAGCTTCTGGCTGGCATCCACATTCTGGCCGCCGCCTCCGGCAGGCAAAAAGACCGCAGGCGGTGCACCTGTGGTGCCGGATGCGGCAAAATAGAGATACTGGCCGAAGCAGGGAAGTGCCTGAAAGCTGGCAAAGGTGCGGGTGGGCGGGTTGGACATCGAGCTGCTGGCAGCACAGGGGGCAGAAGCACTGAGCAGCTGGGCACCATCGCTGGTGCTGCACACCCAGTGCAGCGTGCCCTTGGATTGGCTGCTGCCTGCCTGAAACAGCACCTTCAGCGCCTGCAGTTCGGTGGGAAAGGTGCGCTCAAAGCTGGCAGCGGCGGCGTTCAGGGACACCTTTTCCAGCAGCTCCCACTGGCCGGGATCGCTGGGGTCACCCTTTGGGCCCTGGGGGCCGGGTTCTCCCTGCGGGCCTTGCGGGCCGGGCTCTCCTTTGGGGCCGGTGGGTCCTGCGGCACCGGGTTCTCCCTGCGGGCCGGGCTCTCCTTTGGGGCCGGTGGGTCCTGCGGCACCGGGTTCTCCCTGCGGGCCGGGTTCACCCTTTTCGCCCCGGAATGCACCGCTTTCCACAGCTGCTTTCAGCCGGTCGAGCAGGGCCTGCCAGGCGGGCGTGCCGGGCTGGGGCAGGGTGCTGTCCTCAGTGCCGGAATTTTCGGCCACGCAGTAGCACACGTCTGCGCTGGTCAGGGTGCGGGTGCCATCGGTGCCCTCAAAGGTGATGCGCCCCTCCCCGGGCACAGCCGTGATGAGGGCGGGCACCTCCACAAGGCCGTCCACCACCAGTGTGGAGGGGGCAGCGTTCCCGCTTGGCAGGTGCCAGAAGGCCCGCAGGGTCATGCCCTGCCACTCGCCGTCGGCTTCCACCCGCAGGGCGTAGATGCCCCGGTTTTTGGTGTAGCCGAAGCGGAGCAGGCCATCGTACCCCTGCAAAGCAGCCCCGCCGCCCGAGGATAAATGGATCTGACGTTCAATCATACAGTTTCACTCCTTTTGTCGTGGTTTTCGCGTTCAAAAAGCTTGACTTTGGTTAGAGTTTCCGGTAAGATTGTGAAAAGACCGCAGAAGGTTTGGTGGATAAAATCTAACCAAAATCAGCTTGTGAGGCTATAATATCTGATTAAATTCAGAAAGTCAAGGGAAAATCTGAATCCGGTTAGAAAACCGGCGTTCTGCACAAGAAGGAGTGCAAAATTTGTGTTTTATGACTGCTACACGACCCTGTGTCAGGCCAGAGGAATCAGCCGCAGCCGGGCAGCGCAGGAGATGGGCTTGAGCAACTCCACAGTGACCAAATGGAAAAACACCGGGGCGACCCCCTCGGGCGAGACGCTGGCCAGGGTGTCTGCCTATTTTGGCGTGCCGGTGGGGGAACTGCTGGGCGAAGCTGTCCCGTCGGTGCAGGAGGAGCGGAAGCTGCCCGAAGGGGCTGTCCCGTTCGATCCCGCTCTCACGGCTCCGCTGCTGGGCACGGTGCGTGCAGGCCTGCCCATGTATGCGGAAGAAAACATTGAGGGCTACATCCCCATCACCCGGAAAGACGGGGCACGGTACTTCTGGCTCCGTGTCCGGGGCGACAGCATGAACGCCGTAGGCATCTCTGAAAACGATGAGATCCTGGTGCGGGAGCAGCCGGAGGTGGAAAACGGCCAGCTTGCCGTGGTGATGGTCAACGGCGATGAAGCCACCGTGAAATATTTCCGTCAGGAGGGGAACCTTGTGGTCCTGACCCCCAAAAGCTTCAACCCCGTGCACCAGCCCCAGATCTATGATCTGAAACGGGTGCAGGTGCGGGTGGTCGGCCTTGTGGTGGAGTGCCGCAAGGTGTTCTGAAAAAAGAAGATGGCCCCTGCGGGGCAGAATAGGAGGCTCGCTATGAAATGGAGGACCGTTCTGTGCACAGCGCTGTTTTTGTTCGGTACCGTGCTGTTTTCTGCCTGCGGCGGGGGAGAGATGCCCGCGCCTGCGGAACCGCCCGCTTCCAGTGAGGTATCGGCTCCCTCTCAGCCGGAGGAAGTGCCCGCCCCCTCGGAATCGGCTTCTTCCAGTGAACCGGAGCCGCTTCCGGAACCGGAACCGCCCAAACCGTGGGATGGCATGGTCGTCCCGGAAGGATGTAAGGCGGAGTGGAAAATAGAACAAGGCAAGCTGGTATTGGTCAGCTATGAGTTTACGAATGGGGCAAATGTGTTCCTTCCGACGGGAAAGCCGTATAGTATCGGTGCGAATTGCTTTATGAAAAATTGGAAACTAACCGGGATAACGATTCCAGAAGATGTGGTTGAAATTCAGCAATCTGCGTTTCAGGAGTCTGGATTGTTACAGGTTGCTGTACCGATGAGTGTCAGGGTGCTTGGAAATGATGTGTTTGCAGACTGTCATTATCTGACACAGGCAGAGATTGAAGGCACAGAAAAGACAGGAGAAAGAGTATTTGCACGCTGTGAATCTCTGAAAAAAGTGAAACTCGGCTATGGAGTGATACGAATAGAAGAAGGCGCTTTTGAGCATACGGGGCTGGTAGAGATTGAATTGCCGACGACATTGGGACAGATTGATAAGCTGGCTTTTGATTATTGTAAATTGAAAGAGATTATTTATGATGGAGATTGGGGGGCAAAAAGATCAGACTTAGAAAATAACAAAAAAATCGGGAAAGAAAATGACCTGTTGCTTGCTGCAAAGCAAAAATAAGCAACTGAACCAAACGCCGTCTCTTGTGCAAAAAGGCAAGAGACGGCGTTTTTGCGTGGAAAAGCAGAAGCGAAAAATCAGCGATGAATAGCTTGTTTATCAATTTGACCGGAATTTGTGCAACAAAAAACCTATAAACCTATTGACATTCTAGGAAAATGGGTATATCATACGGCCAACGGAAACAAACATCCGCAAGATCAGGAGAAAAGGAGGGGAACAGACATGGACTGGAATGTGATGGTGCAATATCTGCCGCAGTATGAAAAAGCGGCCTGGCTCACCCTGCGTCTGGGTGTGGCCGGTATCTTCTGGGCCATCCTTGTGGGCCTTGTCTGCGCCGTGCTCCAGTACGAAAAAGTGCCGGTGCTGCGCCGTATCGTGGGCGCTTATATCCAACTCAGCCGGAACACGCCGCTGCTGGTCCAGCTGTTCTTTCTGTATTACGGCCTGTCCAAGATCGGCATCAAAACCAACGCCGAGCTCTGCGGCATTGCAGGCCTTGCCTTTCTGGGCGGCAGCTACATGGCCGAAGCCTTCCGCAGCGGGCTGGAAGCCATCGAACCCATCCAGACAGAAAGTGCCCTGAGCCTTGGCATGAGACGGCGGCGGTCATCGTGTTCGTGCTCTGGGGCACGGCCGAGATGAGCGACCTCGTCCGCGGTGCCCTCATCGCTATCCCGAAGCATCAGTATGAGAGCAGCGAGGCGCTGGGCATGAGCCGGGCGCAGACCTATTGGTACATCATCATCCCTCAGACAGTGCGGCGGCTCATCCCGCTGTCCATCAACCTCATCACCCGCATGATCAAGACCACCAGCCTGGTGTTGATGATCGGTGTGGTGGAGGTGCTCAAGGTGGCCCAGCAGATCATTGAGGCCAACCGCACCGCCAGCCCCAACGCGGCGTTTGGCATCTACCTCACCGTGTTTATCCTGTATTTTCTGGCCTGCTGGCCCATCAGCCTGCTGGCCGGTTACCTCGAAAAGAAATGGAAGTGACTGTTATGGCAGAGCCGATCCTGATTGTAGACCATCTGGTAAAAAGCTACGATGGCAAGACCAATGTTCTGGATAATGTCAGTTTTGCCGTCAAGCCCGGTGAGGTCATCGTTGTGGTGGGTCCTTCCGGCTGCGGCAAAAGCACCCTGCTGCGCTGTCTGAACGGTCTGGAGCCGGTGCAGGCGGGCCGGGTGAAGTTGGGCAGTGAGACGGTCGCCTACGGCGGCAAGAATCTGGCGGCCCTGCGCCAGCGCATCCTCCTCTTCTGCCGCTTCCGGCTCTGTCGCAGCTGCGGGCAGTGACGTGTTCCGCACGCTGGACGAGATCAAGGCGGACGGCACCGTGAACATCGGCGTTTTCTCCGACAAGAACCCGTTCGGCTATGTGGATGAGAACGGCGAGTATCAGGGCTATGATGTCTACTTCGCCCGCCGCCTGGCCGAGGATCTGGGCGTGGAGGCAAATTTCGTCTCCACGGAAGCCGCCAACCGCATTGAGTACCTGCAGACCGGTAAGGTCGATATAATTCTGGCAAACTTCACCGTCACGCCCGAGCGCGCCGAGGAGGTGGACTTTGCATTGCCCTACATGAACGTTGCACTGGGTGTCATCTCTCCCGACAGCAATGTCATCACCAGTCTGGACAACTGGAACGCCGACGATCAGATGATCGTCATTTCCGGCACCACCGCCGAGACCTACCTGACCAAGGAATATCCCGACATTCCCCTGCAGAAGTATGATTCCTACGCAACCGCCAAGAACGCGCTGGAAAACGGCAATGGCGCTGCATGGGCCAACGACAACACCGAGGTCATCGCTTTTGCAAAGCAGAATTCCGGCTACACGGTGGGCATCCCCTCTCTGGGCAGCCAGGATACCATCGCCCCCGCTGTGAACAAGGGCAACACCACCCTGCTGGACTGGATCAACGACGAGATCAAGAGCCTGGGCGAGGAAAGCTTCTTCCACAAGGATTACGAGGAGACGCTGGTGGATACCTACGGCCTTGACTATGAGGATGAGCTGGTCGTTGAGGGCGGCGAGACCAACGCATAAATCTGAATTTTAAGATGCAGTGATGAGAAACACCCCGTGCAGAAATGTACAGGGTGTTTCTTTTACGCGAATCTGTGCAACGATGTATTGACAATGTTGCACAATATGAATATAATAAAAGTGACAAAGGAGCGTGAGAGTATGACGACGGTAAGTGTCCGGATGGATGAGAACCTGAAGCGGGATTTTGATGAGATCTGCAATGAACTGGGCCTTTCGATGACAACAGCCATCACCATGCTGGCCAAGAAGATGACGCGTGAAAAACGCATTCCGTTTGAAGTCTCGATGGATCCCTTTTATAGTGCATCCAATATGGCCGCCCTGAATGACAGCATTGAGGAAATGCGTCAGGGAAAGACTGTAACGAGAACGCTGGAAGAGCTTGAGGCTATGGAACATGAGTAAGATCACCTTCACGGAGCGGGCCTTTGCGGAATATCTGTATTGGCAGTCTCAGGATAAAAAGACGCTGAAACGGATCAACGCATTGCTCAAGGATATTTCGCGCAGCCCGTATGAAGGCATTGGAAAACCGGAAGGGCTGAAAGAAAATCTCAGCGGGTATTGGAGCCGCCGGATCGATGATGTGAACCGGCTGGTCTATCGCATTGAAAATGATCTGATCGAAGTGTACCAGTGCAAGGGACATTACGACGATTGAAGCAAAAAAACGAGGACGGCCAATGGCTGCCCTCGTTTTGCTGTATCTGGGGGATTATACTTCCTCAGTCTCGTCCTCCTCGTCGGCGAGAGCTTCTGCATGGATGCGCTGGCGCAGGCGGGTGCGGAACTCCTCGGCGGGGATGCCGCTCTGGTTGGGGGTCAGGTCCGGGGCGGGCTTGCCGTCAGGCAGGTGGGCACCAAAGGCCGGCACAAAGAAGAACTTGCGCACGACAAAGATCAACGCAATGGCACCCACGCTGATGAGGTTGTCCAGAGCCGATTCGTGGCCGACCACCATGTGGCGGGCAATGGCGTAGAGCAGCACTTCCAGGCTGCTGCCGGGGCTGTGCTTGGCCAGCATCTTGATGAACTCCACGCCGATGACAATGTCCAGCGCCCGCTCAAGGAAGCCGCGGATCTCTACATCGTTGCCATCAAACAGCAGGCCCGGCATCCACTTGAGCAGGGGAATGAAGCTGAGCAGCAGGCCGATGAGCACCAGCCCGGACAGCACGATCTCCAGCAGGGTGGAGGCCTGAATGATGTAGCTGCGCAGTGCTTTGCGGCTGCGGCTCTCAACGTGGGCGGAGTGCGGGGTGTCGGAAGGATGGGACATGATGCAGCATCTCCTTTGCTCAAGATCGTGAAACGAAAAAAGCTGACAAACTTTTCTTAAGTTTAGCAAAGGATTTGAGCAAAGTCAATGAAATGTGCCGAATTTTCTGGGAATTACTGGACGGCTACATAGCCGGAGTGCTCAATGCAGGAACGGCCTGCATCGGTGGAGAGCCACTCGTAGATCCTGCGCTCCGGGCTGTCGGCAGCGGAATCCTGCAGGATGGCGGCATAGAATTCGTTGCACAGCGGGTAGCTCTGGTCGGCAATCGTCTCGTTGGAAGGGGTCACGCCATCCACGGCCAGCAGCCGCAGACCGGGCTTGGAGTACATCTGGTCGATGTAGTAGTAGACCGAGAAACCGATGGCGTTGGCAGAGTTGTTATACTCTGCAATGCTGTCCACCAGCTCACCCATGGCGGTGGGGGCCAGCTCGGTGGGGGCTTCCATCAGCGGGCCGCCCTGGATCAATAGCTTCTGGAACAGGGTCTGGCTGCCGGAGTCCGCCCGCCGCTGGAATGCAATGATCTCCTGATCCTTGCCGCCCACATCTTTCCAATTGGTGATCGTTCCGGCGTAGATGTCCTTGAGCTGCTGCAGGGTCAGGCTCTGTACAGGGTTGTCCTCGTTGACGATGAACACCAGCGCGTCCCGGCCAATGGCCTTCTGCTCCAGCGGGTCACCGTCTGTCTTCAGCTCCTCCTTGACGGATTCCGGGGCTTCGTAGGCGATGATGAGCTTGACCGAATCGCCGTAATTATTGCCGTACAGGCCCAGGTTGCGCCAGGCCTGGGCCGTGGTGTTGGTGGTCACGGCGCTCCGGGCGGTCTCCAGATCCAGCCCGGTGGTGTCGGCCATGATCTGCGCGATCAGCGGGATGCAGGCCGTGCTGCCATCCGTGATGGGGAATTCATCCACGCTCAGGATGGGCTGTGCGGGCACTTCACTGGCGGCAGAAGAGGCAGGGGCCTCAGAATCAGGCTGAGACGGTGCCGCCCCCGAATTAGAGGAGGCAGGCACGGTGTTGCAGGCGGAGAGCAGGGCTGCGGTGGATGCCAGACCCAGACCGGTCAGGAACGCGCGGCGGGAAATTTTGACAGTACGCATGGAAAAACCTCCTTAGAAGAAACCGTTGTCCATTTCGTCGTTGCTGGAAGCGAAGATGCTCTCGGCGTAGAGCCACTGGCCGGTCAGGTCCATCCAGCCGTAAGAAAAGCCCTTGCTGGCGGCAAACACACCCTCGGGCAGGCCGTTGGCTCTGTCGGCATAATAGGTGCTGCAGCTGCGCAGCCCGCCCACGACGACATTGCCGTCGCTGTCCAGGATGTCATACAGCCAGCTGCTGCCGGGGCCGTTGCAGCAGCCGTAGAAATAGAGTCCATCGGCTGTGGAAAACAGGGGATAATAATGGGTGTAGGTTTCTTCCAGCGTGCGGGGATCCAGCGTTTTGTGGGTGCCGTCCGGCCCACAGATCTGGATGGCCGTGTTCACATAGTTGTCGTTGTCGTCCTGCGCGACCCAGACCCAGCCGTTTTCAGCATGGACATGGGCCCGCACCTGGTTCTCCACCGGGTCGATGGCGGTGTCGGTCAGCAGCACGCCGGTCTGCCGGTCGAACACCCGCACGGTGCCGTCCAGGGCGTAGATGGCCAGCGTGGCATCATTCGTATTGGCATCGTAGAGGTCTTTCTCCTCGCCGGTGAGCAGGTCGTGGAACAGATACCGCCCCGCCATTTCGGGGGTGGAGGCATCTGGCTCCGTGATCGCCACGCCGGGCGCATAATACCGCACAGGCTGGTCATATTCGCAGAGTACAGCGCTTTGCTCCGTGCTGACCAGATCCACCAGCTGGTATCTGCCATCGTGATACAGGCTGACCGTGCCTGCACCGGTGTACTGCTGGTAACCGGTCAGCTCCTCGCCGGTGGTGGGGTTGTACAGGCTGTCGGCACCCGTCGTGCCATCCTCGTTGTAGTGGCTCACCACCAGCCAGTCGGTGGGGGCGGAGCTGTCGCTGCTGCTGGCATAGAAGCTGGAAAGGCCGGACAGCTCTGCCTGATAGACCACCTCACCCTGCCGATCCTGCACCTGCACGGCGCAGTAGGCGGTCAGATCATCGCCCCATTCGTTTTCCTGCACATAGTCTGCCGGGACATTGCAGACTTCAAAGGCCAGATAGCTGCCTGCTATGCTGCATCCGTAGGCGTTTTCGGGCACAGCCAGCTCCTCGCCCGTGGCAAGGTCGATCACCCGGCAATCGCCTGCGGCGTGGTTGTTGCAGGGGGCATAGGCCATCTGTTCCGGTGCGGTCAGGACCAGCAGGCTGCCGGTCAGGGCAGCATCGTAGGCACGGTCAAAAGTCAGAATCTCCTTGCCGCTGCGGTCGCACAGGGCGGCTGCCCGCCCGGTGGGGGTACCGGGGTCTGACCACTGCCGCAGATAGTACCGCACGGTGCCGGTCAGGGTATCCGGCACCAGATACACGGTCTCGCTGCTGGCGGCCTGATACAACACGGTATTGCCGCAGAGCACGGTATTGCCGCCGTTGGAGCCGTTGCTGTACAGGATGCGCAGCTTGCCGTCGTCCAGTGAAGCTGCAGCGGTGCCGGGCACCTCCTCAGCCTGCGCAGGCTTGGAATCGGGCAGGGGCGAGGCCGGAGGCAGCAGGGAGCAGGAGGCCAGCAGCCCTGCCGCGGCAGACAGGCTGAGTACTGCACAGCCGATGCGGAGAACAGAACGTTTCATAAGCGTACCTCACAGGTTTGGCAGAATTTAACTTTCCTATTCTGATTATAATACGAATAAACCGGACGTTCAATTGCAATCGAACGTCCGGTTATGGTTACAGTTTTGTTACAGGGGCGCTTCAGGCCTTGGCAGCCTCGGCTTCGTCCATCCGCACCAGCTGACGCAGGAAGGGGAAGAGGAAGGGCACGGTGACAAAGAAGGTCAGTACATCGGCGATGGGCTGGCAGATCTCAACACCCAGCAGCCCAAAGGCCCGGGGCAGGGTGAGGATGAGTGGGATGAAAAACACGCCCTGACGGCAGCAGGCCAGAAAGGTGGCCCGGCCCGATTTGCCGATGGACTGGAACAGCATGTTGCCCGCCACGATCACGGGCTGCAGCAGCATGGCAAAGCACTGGTAACGGAAGGCAGGCAGGGCCACGGCGGTGACTTCGGGATCATCGCGGAAGAGGCGGATGAGGGTCTCGGCATTGAACCAGCAGACGGTAAGAATGACAGAGAGGAAGCAGAAGCTGGCTGCCATGGTGAACAGGCAGGCCTGCTGCACCCGGTGGTACTTTTTGGCACCATAGTTGAAGCCCGCCACCGGCTGAAAACCCTGACCGGTGCCGATGGCCACCGAGATGATGAACATGAAGATGCGGGAAACGATGCTCATGCCGGCCACGGCAGCGTCGCCATAGCTGCGGGCGGCAATGTTCAGCAGCATTCCGCCAATGCTGTTCAGACCCTGACGGCCAAAGCTGGGCATACCGGTCATCAGGATGGTGCCGAACTCCGCCGGGCTGTGGGTGACTGCCGTGATCCGGAACTGGCTGACCGTTTTGCCCCGCAGGAACATGGACAGCAGGATGCAGAAGCTGATGGTCTGGCTCAGGGCCGTGGCAAGGCCCGCACCGGCGGTGCCCATGCCCAGCCCAAAGATGAACAGCGGGTCCAGCGCGATGTTCAGCAGGCCGCCGGTGACCAGGCCGATCATGGCAAAGCTGGCCTTGCCCTCATAGCGCAGGATATTGTTCATCACCAGACTGGACATCATAATGGGAGCGGCCAGCAGGATGTACCGCGCGTAGGCACAGGCATGGGGCAGGATGGTCTCGGTGCTGCCCAGCAGCATCATAAAATCGGGCAGGGTGAGCAGGCCTGCCGCTGTGATGATGCCGCCGAACACCAGTGCTGTGAAGAAGCTGGTGGAAGCAAACCGGGTGGCGGCATCGGTGTTCTGGCTGCCCAGGCTGCGGCTGATGATGCTGCCGGAGCCGTGGCCCAGCATGAAGCCCAGCGCCTGGAGAATGGCCATCAGGCTGGAAACGATGCCCACTGCACCGGATGCGCTGGTGGAGATCTGGCCCACAAAAAAGTATCGGCCAGATTATAGATGCTGGTGATGAGCATACTCAATATCGTGGGAGCCGCCAGACTCAGGATCAATTTCGGGATGGGGGTCTCCGTCATTTTGCGGAACTGCTCCGCGCTGCGGTCGGCATTTGCCATGAAAAAACCTCGCTTTCTCTTTGACACGATCTTTACAAAAAAAATATTCACACCCAGTATACCGCAGGAACTGTTTTGTATCAACCAATTCCTTGCCGGGGTTATTGCAGCAAAAGACCGCCCTGCCCGGCGGCAGAGCGGTCTTGGGTCATGGAAAGGAAAATGACAGTTACAGGGTCTTGCAGAACTCCTTCAGGTAGGCGCGGAAAGCCTCGCCGATCTCGGGGTGCTGCAATGCCAGCTCCACCTGAGCCTCCACCACGCGGAGCTTGTTGCCCATGTCGTAGTGGGTTCCGGTGAACTCCACGGCGGTCATGCCGCCGCAGTTGCGGGCATACTCGGCCATGGCATCGGTCAGCTGGATCTCGCCGCCTGCACCGGGTTTGGTGTGGGCGAGGATATCGTAGATCTCAGGGGTCAGCAGCACACGGCCCAGAATGGAGTAGTTGCTGAACTCCTGGCCCTTTTTGGGCTTCTCGATCATGTCATCCACAAAGAAATAGTTGTCGTGGATGGGGGTGGTCTTCAGGCTGCAGTAGCGGCTCACATCAGCCCAGGGCACAGCGGAGACACCGGCAGCCGGGCGGCCAAACTCCTCATAGGCGCGGATGAGCTGGGCGCAGACAGGGTCCTCGCCCCAGATCACGTCGTCGCCGTAGATGACCACGAACGGATCGTCACCGGTAAAGGCCTTTGCCATGCTCACGGCGTGGCCCAGGCCCAGCGTCTGCTTCTGGCGCACAAAGAAGATGTTGGCAAGGTTCGAGATGCCCAGGCACTCCTCCAGCATTTTTTCCTTGCCGGGGGCGGCCAGCTTTTCTTCCAGCTCGGGGCTGCGGTCAAAGTGATCCTCGATGATGCTCTGGTTGCGGCCCAGAATGATCAGAATGTCCGTGATGCCGGACTTGACAGCTTCCTCCACCAGATACTGGATGGCGGGCTTATCCACGATGGGGAGCATCCCCTTGGGCATGGCCTTGGTGGCGGGCAGCACACGGGTGCCCAGACCGGCGGCAGGGATGACAGCCTTCGTAACTTTTTTCATGGTTCGGAACTCCTTCATCATATCATTTCAGGCTGAACGCTCAGCCGTAGACCAGATGGATCAGGGCATCCACATTGGGACCCAGCAGCAGGGTGAACGCGCTGCCAATGACCATGAGCAGGACCAGACAGCCGAGCACGGCGGCCCAGCTGGTGCCGCCCTGAGCGCAGAGCACGGCTTTGCGCTGTGCCGCGTCCGGGAACTCCGCGCGGATGCGGCGGATCTTTTCGGCGGCACTCTGGCGGTAGAGCCACTTGCCATACAGGCCGCGCACGATCATCAGCAGGAAGCTGAGCACCGAGCAGACCCGGGAAAGGGTGAGCAGGGTGGAGGTGGAAAGCCCCGGGGCCAGGCTGCTGTCCGTGATCTGCAAAAGGTCAATGAAGGTGGGCAGGGCCAGCACCAGCTCGGCGGCCAGAAAGGCGAACGCGGGCTTCCACGCCTTGCGGTAGAAGAAATAGAACGGGCCGAACAGCATGGCCGAAAAACTCATGGAGGTCTTGGTGTGGGACAGCTGCATCCGGCAGTAGGCGCTCAGGTAGGCAGGGGAAGCCGGGCCGATGAAATCCGCCCAGTCCTTGCAGGGGATGCCGTCCATGACCTCTTCCTTGCCAAAAGCCGCCTGATAGGTCTGACGCAGCGGGTCTACCTGCGGGGCTCCGGTCTCCTGGAACTGGCGGTAAAAGGTGGAGTAATCAAACTCCTCGCTGTGCTCATCCGAATCGGCACGGTCAGCGGGCTCCTGTGCCCCCTCCGGGGGCAGGGCCGCACCGCAGCAGCGGCAGACAGACTCACTGCGCAGGGTGCGCTCGCCGCAGGCAGGGCAGGTGCACAGCTCACTTTCCTGATAAGGGAACTTCCACTCGTATCCGGCGGCGTGGGCCGGGGCATGGATGCAGCGGCCGAGCTTTTCATAACAATCGCGGTGATAAGGCGCGCCGCAGTCGGGGCAGACAACGATATCGTCCTGCAGTGTCAGCGGCTTGCCGCAGCCCTCACAGGGGCAGCCATAATATTTGGGCATAAGATCCTCCCGGTATGCTAGTTGAACTTATTATACTCCCTTAAAAGAGAAAAGAAAAGGCAAAAATCTTCAAAATTCCAGTAGGTTGAGTATTTTTCCTCTTTACTTTATCATGGATTCTGGGTATACTAATGAAGTATCTGTGTATAAACTGTATCTTTTGAGGGATTCTTAAAATATGATTACTACTGACGAACTGAAAGTGCAGCTGGCCGATTACGGCACCGCTGTGAAGGACCTGGAGGAAGCGCTGGCCATCGACGCTTCCCGCAAGCGTGTGCAGGAGCTGGAGCACACCATGAGCCGCCCCGGCTTTTACGATGACGCTGAGCTGAGCAAGAAGGTCTTTGATGAAGTGGGCGACCTGAAGGGCAAGCTGAACCGCTTTGAGAAGCTGCAGGGCCTGTACGATGATGCCGAGACCATGCTGGTGATGCTGGACGAGGAGTACGACCCCGATATGGTGCCCGAAGCAGAGGAAGCCGTGAACGCTGTGGGCAAGGCTGTGGACGAGCTGCAGCTGATGACCATGCTGAACGGTGAGTACGACCACAGCAACGCCATCCTGACCTTCCACGCCGGTACCGGCGGCACCGAGGCGCAGGACTGGGCCGAGATGCTCTACCGCATGTACAACAAGTGGGCACAGGCACACGGCATGACCGTGGAGGTGCTGGACTATCAGGACGGCGATGAGGCCGGCATGAAGAGCGCTTCCATGATGGTCAAGGGTGCCAACGCCTACGGCCTGCTCAAGAGCGAGAACGGCGTGCACCGTCTGGTCCGTGTGTCTCCCTTTGATGCCAACGCCCGCCGCCAGACTAGCTTTGCTTCTCTGGAAGTGATGCCTGAGCTGGACAACACCATTCAGGTGGACATCCGCCCCGAGGACATCGAGATGCAGGTGTTCCGCTCCTCCGGTGCAGGCGGCCAGCACATCAACAAGACCTCTTCCGCTGTCCGTCTGATCCACAAGCCCACCGGCGTCGTGGTCAGCTGCCAGACCCAGCGCAGCCAGTTCCAGAACCGTGACTACGCCATGGAAATGCTGAAGGCAAAGCTGTATCAGATCGCAAAGCAGCAGCACATGGACAAGATCGATGACATCAAGGGCGTGCAGAATGAGATCGCCTGGGGCCACCAGATCCGCAGCTATGTGTTCATGCCCTACACCATGGTCAAGGATCACCGTACCAACTACGAGACCGGCAATGTCGATGCCGTGATGGATGGTGATCTGGACGGCTTCATCTTTGCTTACCTCAAGGCCGCCAGCCGCGGGGAGCTGCAGGATACCTGATAAAATAGAATTCGATTTTTTGTTTGCAGCCAGAAAAGGCCAGTGCGCTTTTTCTGGCTGTTTTTGCTTGTCTCTGCGTGAAACGTCCTGAAATTTGCATGAATAGCAAGTTTCAGGGATTGATAGGCGTTTTTTTAGGTGGTATAATTTTATTACGATAAAACTGCACGACACTTGAGCAGAGACAGGAGGAAGAATGATGAGAAAGAAAATTGCAGCGTTGTTTTGTACGTTGGCAGTTCTATGCGCATGTTTGTGTGGAACAGCATTTGCGGCAAAGAAACCGAGCATAGAGCTAATGGGCTTATATGCCATATGGGATGAGCCTATGGTATCGAAACCGATTATATATTTTCGAGTTAATTCCAGTAAAGCGATTAAATACGCAGATTGGTATGTATCAGCATATAATCGTGTAGGTGATAAAGCCTCGATGTTTCCAACGAAAAAATTGACAATGGTAGGGCCGTTGGAGCCGTTCAGCCTTGGAAAAAATGTAGATTTTGAATGGATGGTTCAAAGCAATGCAAGAGAGGATAGCCCGTTTCGGCATTATAAAATAGTTCCGTATGCGATTGCTGCAGCCGATGGCATTCAGTTCGTATATCAGGATGCATACGGTAATCTCTTTGTAAAACCAGATGAAAACAATCCTGAAAGCTATACTTATTTGAGCGAAGATGAAATCCAGAACGCGATGTTTGACTACAGTGGTTGTGAATTTTCTGACGTATGGTGGAGAGACTGGTCGATTGATTATCTTGCAGTGGATAAAGTCGTCATAACTTACATGGACGGAAGCGCAGAGACGGTCACAAATGTGAACTCAAAGTATCGTGGTATGACTTTGCAAAACCCTCCGTTTGCTCAGCAGCTTGCGCAATATGATGCTGTCTACAACTATCAGGATTATTTGCGTCTCAACCCCGACCTTGCGGATATAATCGGCACAAACCAGAAAGCACTTTTTGAACACTTTATTTCCAGCGGCATGAAAGAAGGCCGACAGGGAAGCATGGGATTCAACCTAAACGCCTATAAGGCGAACAACCCTGATTTGGTGGCAGTGTTTGGCGATGACAACGTAAAATACTACGAGCATTATATTTCGCAGGGCAGGGCTGAAGGTCGCGTTGCAGTCTGATACAAAAAAGTATAATTATAACCCCTGGGAAGAACAGAGGCGCAAAAGGCTGTTCTTTCCGGGGGTCTTTTTACTCACGAGAAAACGCGACCCCACCTTGCAATCGCTTCACAGCTATGCTGTACTTCGGTTAGTTTTATATAACTCGCACTCAGCTCTGCGGAAAAGCCCGGGTGCAGGGAGAAATGAGGAGGAAGTTTATGCTGGTAAAAGAGATCAGTGAGCAGCACATCCAGGACATTGGCCATGCCTTTGGCTATTATGATTACGGCGAAGAAAAGGGCATGGCCAGCTGGTTCCGTGACAAGGAAGCGGTTGTGACCTACATCTGCGGCTTTGTGCGGTGCGTGCTGACAGACGGCTTTCTGCACACCACCAGTGAGCGTGGCGAGGGCTACATTGCCTACAAGCTGCCGGGGCAGAAGGTCAGTTTCAAGGCGGCGCGGATCCTGCTGCGGGGGATGCTGCAATCCATGAGCCTGGGGGAGCTGTTTCACTTTGCACGGATGCTCTCCAAGGCCGGGCCCTCGTTGGAAGATGTGCTGAATAAGGAGAAAAAGCCCTGCATCTATGTGGGCATGGTCTGCGTGCGGGAAGCTTATCAGGGGCAGGGCTATATGCGCAAGGTCATGGATCTTGCCTTTGCCGAAGGCGACCGGCTGGGCATTCCCGTGGTGCTGGACACCGATGCAAAATCCAAGTGCGATAAGTATGTCCACCTGGGCATGAAACTTTACGGTACGCGCGACCTGGGGCCGGGCGGCACGCTGTATGACCTCGTCCGCTACCCGAAAAAGGCAGAATAAAATAGTAAGAGGGAGAGCTCCTTGCGGGGCTCTCCCTCTTGGTTTACAGGTGCAAATATTTTCCGGTGATGCTGGCGGGATCGGCGGCCACCTGCTCCGGTGTGCCGCAGGCCACGATGCGTCCGCCGCTCTCGCCGCCGCCGGGGCCAAGGTCCACGAGATAGTCGGCGTTGCGGATCACATCCAGATCGTGCTCAATGACCACCACAGTGGCCCCGCTGTCAATGAGACGCTGGAACACGCCCAGCAGAGTGCGCACATCCAGCGGGTGCAGGCCGATGGTGGGCTCGTCGAATACAAACACGGTGTCGGCCTGCCCTTTGCCCATCTCGCTGGCGAGCTTGAGCCGCTGGGCCTCCCCGCCCGAAAGGCTGGGCGTGGCCTCGCCCAGAGTCAGGTAGCCCAGCCCCAGGCTGGAAAGGGTCTGCAGCCGGCTGGCCACCAGCTTGAGGTCGGAACAGGCGGCAAGGGCCTCGTCCACGCTCATCTCCATCAGGCGGGGCAGGCTCTCGGCCTGGGTGCCGTCCTTCCGGGTGCGGTAGAGGGCGGCGGCATCCTTCTGGTAGCGGGAGCCGCCGCAATCCGGGCAGGTGATCTCCACATCCGGCAGGAACTGGATGTCCAGGCTGATGGTGCCGGTGCCGTCGCAGCCGGGACAGCGCAGGCGGCCTGTGTTGTAGGAAAAATCGCCCGCCTTGTAGCCCTTCTCCCTGGCAAGGGGGGAGCGAGCGTAGATCTTGCGCAGCTCATCGTGGACATTGGCGTAGGTGGCCACCGTGGATCGAACATTGATGCCGATGGGTGTTGCGTCAATGAGCTTGACCTGCGCAATGCCCGGTGCAGTGATGCTTTCCACATGGGCGGGCAGAGCTTCGCCCTTGGCGGCGGCTTCCAGTGCGGGGATCAGGCTTTCCAGCACCAGCGTGGTCTTGCCGGAACCGGACACGCCGGTCACCGCGATGAGCCGCCCCTTGGGCAGCCGGACTTCCAGCGGCTTGACGGTGTGGATGGCCCGGGTGCGCAGGGTGATGGTGCCCAGCGCAAAGAGCTCTGCCTCCGGGGTGCGGGTGCGGGCTGAGAGGGTGTGCAGGTCGGCAAGGAAGGGCCCGATGCGGGAGGCCGGGCTTTGGGCCACCTGCTCCACAGTGCCCTGTGTCAGGATGGTGCCGCCATTTTCACCGGCACCGGGGCCCATCTCAATGAGCCAGTCGGCATCCCGCAGGATCTCGGTGTCGTGATCCACCAGCACGATGGAGTTGCCGTCCGCGATCAGGTCATGCATCACGCCCCGCAGGCCCTCGATGTTGGAGGGGTGCAGGCCGATGGAGGGCTCGTCCAGCACATAGAGCACGCCGGTGGTGCGGTTGCGCACCGAGCGGGCCAGCTGCACCCGCTGGCGCTCCCCTGTGGAAAGGGTGGCGGCCTCCCGGTCAAGGGAGAGGTAGCCCAGCCCCAGATCCAGCAGGCGGGCGGCGGTGGCCTGAAAGGACTCGCAGATGCTCTCAGCCATGGGGCGCATCTCCACGGGCAGGGAGGCGGGCACCCCATCCACCCACTGCACCAGCGTGTCCAGCGTCATGCGGCAGGCATCGGCCAGCCCGATGCCCTGCAGCCGGGGAGCCCGGGCCGCGGCGTTCAGGCGGGAGCCGCCGCACGCGGGGCAGGGGCCTTGCTTCAGGAACCGCTCCACCCGCTTCATGCCCTTTTCATCCGTCACCTTGGCAAGGGCGTTCTCCACGGTATAAACGGCGTTGAAGTAGGTGAAATCCATTTCGCCCGCCGCGCCGGTCTTGCTGTTCTGATAGAGCAGGTGCACTTTTTTGGCGGGGCCGTGGAACACCATGTCACGCTCTTCCGGGGTCAGCTCCCGGAAGGGAACGTTGGTGCGCACGCCCATCTTTTCGGCGATCTCCTTCATCAGCGACCACATCAGGGTCTGCCAGGGCAGCACTGCGCCCTCGTTGATGGAAAGGCTCTCGTCCGGCACCAGAGTGGATTCGTCCACCACCCGCACGATGCCGGTGCCCTCGCAGTCTGGGCAGGCTCCGGTGCTGTTAAAGGCAAACTGCTCCGCGCCCAGCACCGGCACCTGCGCGCCGCACCGGGGGCAGTAGAGCGGGATCTCGGCCGCAATGTTCAGGCTGGGCGGCACCATGCAGCCGCAGGCGGGGCAGGGGTAGTGGGACAGCCGGGAGAACATCAGCCGCAGGCTGTTCAAAAGCTCGGTCATGGTGCCAAAGGTGGAGCGCATCCCGGGCACGCCGGGCCGCTGGTGGAGGGCCAGTGCGGCGGGAACATAGCGGATCTCGTCCACCTGCGCCTTTTCGGCCTGGGTCATCCGGCGGCGGGTATAGGTGGAAAGGGCTTCCAGATAGCGGCGGGAGCCCTCGGCGTAGAGGACCCCCAGCGCCAGCGAGGACTTGCCGGAACCGGACACGCCCGCAATGCCGACGATCTTGTGGAGCGGCACATCTACGTCGATGTTCTTCAGGTTGTGCACCCGCGCGCCCCGCACCCGGATGGCGGCGGGGAGAGCGGAACTGGATTCGTGGTTCATCGTGTCTCCTTTCTCTGAATGAGGTCACAAAAGGCTCCCCCACAGGGGAGCCGGAAAGATCATAAACCGAGAGGATTGAACCGCTGGTGTTCGAGCTGGTCGATCACCGCCTGCGCTGCCGGTGCAATGGGGGCGGGTACTGCGGCGGGGCGGCTGAGGTAGTAGCCCTGCAGCAGGTCCACGCCCAGACCGATGACGGTGCGCAGCTGGGCCTCGGTCTCAATGCCCTCGGCGATGAGTTGCATACTGCGGGCGTGGGCGTAAGCCACAATGTTGGAGACGATCTGCTGCTTATCACGGTCGGTGTCGATCCCGCGCACAATGGAAATGTCGATCTTGATATATCGGGGCGAGAGCTCCAGCAGGTTCAATTCGTTGCTGTAGCCGCTGCCGTAGTCATCCAGCGCAAAGGAGCCGGAGAAGCCCGGAACGTTCCGCTTCCGTTCCAGACATGCGCGGTCCAGATCTTCCTGTTCGGTGATCTCCACCACCAGCCGCTTGAGCAGCTCGGGGTAGCGCTGAGCATATTCCTCCACATCCTCAACCGTCAGGCTCACATTGGCGATGGAGTTGATGAAGAGCAGGGCATCGCTCTGGAGCAGGCCCTGTGCCTGCATGCGCTGGAAGATCTCGCTGGAATGGAACACAGTGATCCGCTCAATCTCATACAGGCGGCCCGTCTCATGGGCCAGCTGCATGACCTGAGCGGGGGAGTGCAGGGTAGGCAGATCGACCCGCATGAGGGCCTCGTAGGCTGCGACCCGGCCGCTGCGGGCAGAGTAGATGGGCTGGAAGTGGTAGGACACCAGCTCCTCCTGAAGCAGGAGCTCAAAGTCCTGCTGGGTCTGGGCGGCGTATGCCTCCTGATGGTAGCTACCGATATCAAAATCACACATGCGGCCCTTGTGGGAATGCTTGACCTGATACATGGCAAAGTCGGCATATTTTTTCAGGGTGAGCAGGTCGTGGCCGTCCGTGGGGTACCAGGCAATGCCGCCCGAGATGCTGATGTGCAGCTGCTTGCCGTTGGGCAGGATGGACACGCTGCGCTGCAGGGCGGCACTCAGCAGCTCCAGCTGGGCGCGGAGCTGTGCCTGATCCTGATAGCCATAGAAGAAGATCAGGAATTCATCGCCCGAAAGGCGGGAGCAGATGGTGCTGGCGGGCGTATTGGCCGCAAAGCACTGGCCGGTCTGGCGGATGTACTGGTCGCCCCAGTCGTGGCCGTAGGTGTCGTTGATCTGCTTGAGGTTGTCCAGATCCATCATCAGCAGGGCGGCACAGCCCAGCTTTTCGGGCTGCTGGAACAGCGCGTCACAGGCGCGGTCAAAGGCACGGCGGCGGTACAGGCCGGTCAGGGTGTCGTAATCGCGCTCGTGCTCAATGCGCTGCTGCTCCAGCACCGTGGTGGTCATATCCTCAGCAAGACCCACCTCGGAGGCGCTTTCGCCCAGGATATGGGTGATGCGCAGGGTGATGTAGTGGGTGCTGCCGTCGGGCTGGGGGATGGCAAAGACCTTGTTGTTGGCCGGGGACAGGCGGTAGAACCACCGCTGCTCCAGTGTGCCCATCAGGGCGCGGAAAGCCTTTGGCGTGAGCGGATCTGGCTGCTCCTGCGCAAGGCCCAGCATGGAGAAGAAGTTATCAGTCACATAAACGCTGTCATCGCGCAGCTCATAGCCGCCCAGCTCCGCACTGGCCAATTTCATAATGCGCAAAAAGCGGGTGGAGGAGTCCAGCACGTCTTTGCTCAGCTGGGTAAAGGCAGAGGAGAACTGATCCAGCTCCCGGATGCCGGTGGTGGAAAGATGCGGGATGGCGGAGGAATCCGCTTCGGCAGCGGCTACCTCGGCCGAGAGCTTGGCAACGGGCCGGGCCAGCCGCCTGCTGATCAGCCAGCTGCAAACAAAGCCAACGGCCAGCGTGATCAGCATGATGAAGGAGAACAGCTGCTGCAGCCGCTGGGCGAAAGCAAAGAGCTGCACCGCGGGAACGGAGCCCACGAGAAGCCAGTGCTTGCCCGAGAAAGGGGCGTTCCGGCTGTAGAGGTTCAAGGGGGAGACCGAAGCAATGTAGAGGGCATTGCTGAAGAGGTAGCGGCGGGTATGGGCACTGTGGAGGCGCAGCGTAAGGCTTTCGTCCGCAGAACCCGGCTGCCCGTCGCAGTGGGAACGGAGCACCGGACGCAGCTGCAGTTCAGAGGCAGAGAGCTCCTCCGTATCGGTCACGGCAAGGAAATAGGTGCCGTTGTTCTGCAGCTCAGAGCAGGGCAGGTTCTCCCACAGGTAGTCGGCCAGCAGTTCCACGCCGATCACGCCGTAAACGGTGCCGTCCGGCAGGATCAGGGGCTGGCTGTAGGCAATGGCCTCGTGGGTGTCCCCGGGCACCAGATAGGATTGTGAGGTCCAGTGGCCATAATCGGAGGCGGCAAGGCTGGCTCCGTCTTTATAGGCGGCCTGGAAAGGAGGATAAAGGAAGCCACGGTTTCCCAGTGCCCGGTAGCGGATGGTGGGGGACCAGCTATTGTCCGTGGCAATGGAGAGGGACTGCACCAGCTGGGCCGGTGCCCGCACAAAGGTCAGGTCGGCGTTGCGCTGGGAGGGAGCGGCATCCGGGTCGAGATCCCGCAGGTAGATGGCGGGCATGAGGCTGTCCTGCTTCCGCTTGTCCAGATCATGGGTGTTCAGGATAAGGAACACGCCGGTCACCGACTTGATGCGCAGGGTGCTGATGAGCTCCGGCGCGGCGGCTTCCAGCAGGGGATAGGCCGCGTCGCTGCTGCTGTCCAGCGTGCTCAGGCTGATCTCTCCCTCGTCCAGAAGCTGCTGGGTCAGGCCATTGATGGCATCGGAAAGGCTGGTCAGCTCCTGTGCATCGTGGAAGATGGACTGAAGATACCGGCTGCGGTTGTCCACCTGCATGGCAAGGATATCCTCGGCGTTCTGGTTCAGCTGGGGGCCAAGCCGGGTGACGTGGACGGCAAAGATCAGCAGCAGGAACTCCACCGCCAGCACAGCCAGCAGGGAGAAAAGGATGGTGCCGAAGATAGAATGGCCCGTCTGAGGGGCCTTCTGACTGTGCGGCTTGTGGTTCTGCATCTGAGGGTCTCTCCTTTTGTGGTTGTTCCAAGGGCATCTCAGCCCGCAAAGGCGCTGAGAGCGGCCAGAGTCTGGTCGTACCAGGCATCAAAATAGGCATCGGTCAGAAACTCGGCTTCGGCTTCCTCGGGGGTCTGCCCGGCAGCCAGCCGCTCCAGCACCGTGGCACGGTCGGCAGTGACACGGTCCTCCAGGGCGTAATACAGGGTATTGCGGGCGCTCATGGCATCCGGGAAGGCATGGGTGGTGTAGAGCTTGCTGCGATGGATGGTATCAATGGACAGGCTCAGCACCTTGTGGATGCGCTCAGAAACCGTCAGGCCGCTGTTCTCAAGGGCGGATATGCTGTTGGCAGCATAGGTCACGGGCATATAGCCGGACTGCACCGAGAACTGCAGGTTGTTTTCCGGCTGGGTGAACCATTTCAGGAAGGCAACGCAGGCACTGATCTCGTCCTCGGTGCCCGGGATGACTACCATGCCGGCCCCCTGCTGGACGGCCACCGGCTCACAGCCTGCAAAGCTGGGGCAGGGCAGCGCGGCCATCTCGATGCCGTGGCTCTCGGTGTCGCTGGTCAGCACCTGGGTGGGGAAGAAGGAAGCGCTGGAGGAGGAACCGACATAGGCCAGCAGGCTGCCGATCTTGATATCGTCGCTGCGGAACTTGCCGCTGGCACTGCACCAGCCCTTGATGTAGGGGACATAGTAGTTATCCCACAGCTTGCGGAGGGTCGGCTTGTCAAAGTGCAGGGTCATCACGCCGTTCTCGGCATCAAAGATGGTCGTGCCCAGTTCCTGTGCGCCGCAGAGCAGGTAATTGGTCAGCGCGTCGCGGCCATACAGGGCCTTGCCGTCGTTGGGCGCAGCCGTCTGGGCATCGGTCCAGTCGTAGTATTTGTGTGCGGCCTCGTTCAGCCCCTCCACAGTGGAAAGATCCGCATAGGTCACGCCTGTGGCCTCGGCAAAGGGGACAAAGTCGGTGACGTTCAGGTAGAGCAGCTCAGTGGATTTTGCTATGGGAAAGACCTTGAGCTCCCCGTTGTTCATCAGGTCGCCCTCTTCGAGAAACCCGGCGATATAGGCAGACTTCTCTTTTTCGGTCAGGTAGGGGCTCAGGTCAACGGCAAGGCCCATCTGATCCAGCGTAAAGGCGGTGTCCGCGTAGGAGGAGACGATGTTGGGCAGCTTCTCGGCACCCACCTTGCCCTCGGCGGCGGCCAGCACGCTGGTCTCCAGGTCGTTCACGCTGCCCTGACTGGAGCTTTCGACCCGGATGTTCTTCTCTTTGCCCACGGTGGAGTTGAACTGCTCCACCAGCTGGTTGAAGCATTCCAGCTGATCGCCGTTGTAGTAGGTCCAGATCGTGATGGTGGTGGGCAGCTTGCTTCGGCCGCAGGCAGTGCCGCCCAGCGCCACGGCGGCGCACAGCAGCAGACTGACGGCAGAACGAAGGATTCGTTTCATTACATTATCTCTCCCATTCCGACAAAACGGCTCACGGAAAAACCGGATCGTGTACGGCGCGTCCTGTCGTTTCTGAAATGATACCAGACGAAAACATTGTAACACTTTTTCGGGGCGGGGGCTACTGATTTTTGAAAAAACACCCGAAAGCAGACGAAAAAAGAAAGAATCTCTGGCCTGCGCTTCCATTTTTCGTAAAGTCCGGATATAATACAAGCATAAAATACAACAAAAAGAATGGGAGAGCTTATGGCACAGAAGAAGGACGAGGGCCTGAACGGCAACGAAAAGATCGAACAGGCGGTCTGCCAGTTACAGCAGGAGCCTACACAGGAGCAGCTGGCGCATACCCTGACCGTGATCCGGCGGAGGATGCGGGAAAACGGACAGGTCGTGGTGGCGGTGGAGCCGAACCCGGCCAGTGAGCAGATGCAGCTGCGGGCCCTCCGCACGGCCGATGGGGCCAGCTGGTGGTATGCCTTTACCAGCTTTGAAGAGGAGATGAAGGGCGCGGAAGCGGTGCAGTCCACCTTTCTGGTGGAGTTTGAAAAGCTGTTGGATGCCGCACTGCAGGTGCCGGAGATCCAGGGCATCATCCTGAACCCCTGGAACCGCACCATCCAGCTGGACAAGACCCTGCTCCGGATCATCAAAGGGTAAACACGAAAGGACCCGCCTGCCGCATTTTGGTGCGCGCAGACGGGCCCTTTTTATATGGTAAAGAAAGAAGGAAAATGGCAGATCAGGCCGCGTCGGTGCGGTCCTTCTTGAGCAGGCTCAGGATCACGGCACCCATCACGCTGCCAGCGGCCAGAGCCACGCAGTAGAGCAGGGCATGATCGACCACGGGGAACACGAAGATGCCGCCGTGAGGAGCGCGCAGGGCGCAGCCGAAGGTCATGGAGAGGGCACCGGCCAGCGCGGCACCGGCCACACAGCTGGGCAGGACGCGCAGCGGGTCGGTGGCGGCGTAGGGGATGGCACCCTCGGTGACGAAGCACAGGCCCATGATGTAGTTCACGATGCCGTTGCGGCGCTCGTCAGGGGTCCACTTCTTGGGGCAGAAGGTGGTGGAGAGGGCGATCGCGATGGGAGGAACCATGCCGCCCACCATGACAGCAGCCATGACCTCGTAGTTGCCGGAGGCCAGTGCGGCAGTGCCAAAGACGTAGGCTGCCTTGTTGAAGGGGCCGCCCATGTCAATGCTCATCATACCGGCAACGATGGCACCCAGCAGGACTTTGGAGGTGCCGCCCATGGCGTTGAGGCAGTTGGTCATGGCGGTGTTGATCATGCCCATGACCGGGTTGATGCCGCACATCACGGCACCGATGATGAGGATGCCGCCCAGCGGGTAGATCAGCATGGGACGGATGCCGTTCAGGCTGGCGGGGAGTTTTTCGGTGATCTTTTTCAGGAACTCGACCACATAACCGGCCACGAAACCGGCCAGCAGAGCGGCCAGGAAGCCACCGGAAATGCCGGTGGTCTCACCATTGGCAAGGCCTGCAAAGTTGGTGCCGTTCATGGCCAGCACGCCGCCCGCAAAGCCCACGGCCAGGCCGGGACGGTCGGCGATGGACATGGCGATGAAACCTGCCAGAATGGGAAGCATGTAGCCAAAGGCGGCGCTGCCCACCGTCTTGAAGAAGGCGGCGATGGGGGTGTTCATGCCGAAGTTGGAGGGGTCGATGGTGTAATCGTCCAGCAGGAAGGCCAGCGCGATCATAATGCCGCCGCCCACCACAAAGGGCAGCATGTGAGACACGCCGTTCATCAGATCTTTGTACACCTTGCGGCCAAAGCTGTCGCCGGAGGTCTCCTCCTCGGCAGCGGCGGCACCGCCCTTGGCGTGGTAAACAGGAACTTCACCATGGGCCACCTTTTTCAGCAGCTCCTCGGGCTTGTGGATGCCGTCATCCACCCGGGCAAACAGCACGGGCTTGCCGTCAAAGCGGGCGGTCTCCACATTTTTGTCTGCAGCCACGATGATGCCGTCACAGGCTGCGATCTCGGCGCGGGTCAGCACGTTCTTGGCACCATCGGAGCCGTTGGTCTCCACCTTGGTGGGCAGGTCCAGCTTGTCACCGGCCTTGGCCAGCGCCTCGGCGGCCATGTAGGTGTGGGCAATGCCGTTGGGGCAGGCGGTCACGGCCAGAATGCGGTAGCTGCTCTGGGGGATGGCCTGCTGGGTGAAGCTCTCCTCACCGAACTGGGCCTCCTCCTGTGCGTCGATGAGGGCAAGGAATTCGGCGGGGGTCTTGGCGGCCTTCAGCTTTTCCACAAAGTCCTCGTTCATCAGCATCTGCATCATGCGGGCCAGCATATCCACATGCAGGCTGCCGTTTTCGGGGGCTGCAATGGCAAAGAGCAGGTCGGTCTTGCCGTCATCCTCGGTGTTGTACTGCACCGGGGTGCTCAGACGCAGGGCGGCCAGGCTGGGCCGGGTGACCACATTCGTCTTGGCGTGGGGAACGGTGATGCCGTTGTCCACGTAGGTGGAGGCCTCATCCTCCCGGGCGTAGAGAGCCTTCTTGTAGGCTTCTGTGTCGGTGATGTTGCCGTGGGTGGCCTGCAGTTCTACCAGCCGGGAGAGGATCTCGTCCCGGTTGGAGGCCGCGGAATCCAGCTCGATGGACTTTGCGGTGAATAATTCCGTAATGCGCATAAGAGTTCTCCTTTCTCTCTCTGTGCAGCCCTCTCAGCTGCGGTCTGCGCCGCAGACCGCAAAGAGGGCTCTGCTTCAAATTTCCTGCATCAGTTCGGCAATCTTTTCTTTCGTTGCCAGCCCAAGGCTGAACGCGGTGGCACTGCCGCAGGCGGTGCCCAGCCGGAGGGCCTGCTCATAGCTGCCGCTTTGCAGATAACCTGCCACAAAACCGGCCACCATGCTGTCGCCTGCGCCTACGCTGTTCACGACCTTGCCCCTGGGGCAGCCGATGCGGTGCACCTCGCCGTGCTCATCCACCAGCAGAGCGCCGTTCCCGGCCATGCTCACCAGCACGTTCCGGGCACCCTTTTCCTGCAGGGCGCGGGCGGCGGCGGTGATCTCTTCGTCCGTTTTCAGCTCCCGGCCCACGATCTCGCCCAGCTCGTGATCGTTGGGCTTGATCAGGAAGGGGTGATAGGGGAGGACATTGACCAGCAGATCCTGGGTGGCATCCACCACGGCCCGCACGCCGTGGCCCTCCAGCCCTGCCAGCAGCCGCTCGTAGGTGCTCTGGGAAAGGATTTTGGGGATGCTGCCTGCCAGAATGAGGATGTCGTCAGGCTGCAGGGTGTCCAGCTGGGCTTCCAGCTGCTGCATGGCGCTTTCCGGGATGCTGGGGCCTGCGCCGTTCAGCTCAGTCTCGGTGCCCGCCTTGATCTTGACGTTGATGCGGGTCATGCCCTCGGCCAGATGGATGAAATCGGTCCGGAGCCCCTGCGCGGCCAGACCACGTTCCAGCCAGGCACCGGTCTCACCGGCCACAAAGCCCAGAGCCACGCTCTCACAGCCCAGCTCCCGGAGCACGCCGGAAACATTGATGCCCTTGCCGCCCAGCACGCAGTCCTCCCCGGCGGCGCGGTTCACTTCGCCCACCTCAAGAGGTCTGTCGAGACGGACCACATAATCAATGGCAGGATTGAATGTAACAGTGTAGATCATACCTCGGTCTCCTTTATCAGAGTGTATTGCCGGTATTTGGGGTTGGGGCACCGGTTCGTCAGGATGGCACCGCTGTGCAGATCACAGATGACGGCGGGGTAGACCTGCGCGAATTTGGTGTCGTCCACCAGGAACCACGTTTCCCGCGCCCGGTGGAGAGCCGCAGCCTTGACGGCGGCCTCCTCGGGATCTGGGGTAGTGAAGCCGGAATCCAGCGCCACGCCGTTAGCCCCCATGAAGGCTTTGGTGAAATTGTACTGTTGGATGGCAGTCAGCGCAGCCGCCCCGATGATGGCCTCGGTCTGGGGCCGCAGCAGCCCGCCGGGCAGGAACACCCGGCAGCCTTTCTGGGCCAGCAGGCGGGCGTGGGCCACGCCGTTGGTCACATAGCTGGCGTTCAGGGCCGGGCCGCTCAGCGCCCGTGCCAGAGCCAGCGTGCTGGAGCCTGCATCCAGATAGATGAAATCTTCCGGCAGGATCAGTTCTGCCGCCGCCTGGGCGATGCTCTGTTTCTGACTGACGGCCAGCTCTTCCTTGGCGGCCATGGTGGGCTCGTCGGTGCGGAAGGGGCTGTCCGGCAGGGTGGCCCCGCCGTGCACCTTGTTCAGTTTGCCCAGCTTGTCCAGCTCGTTCAGGTCGCGCCGGATGGTGGATTCGCTCGCGTTCAACGCCTCGCACAACTCCTGCACGGTGGCGGTGCGCTGCCGCGCCAGCAGATCCAGAATCAGGCTGAATCGTTCTTCTGCCAGCATCGGGAACATTCCCCCTTGTTCGCTTTATATGATTGATTTTGATTGACGTTGGCGGATTCTGACCGCCTTACTCCCTTATTATAGCAAAATCTCAGTCAAAATCAATCAGGTTCCGCCAAGTTTGAGTGACAAAATATTGCTCTGTTTTTTGGGCAGGATGCATAAAGAGTGGGATACCTTTGAAAAAACGCCCCCTTCGTGCTATAATTTTCCCATAAAACAGCTGGAACCCAGAGGATAAGCCCTGGCTGTCCGGCAACCGGAGGGAAGGCATATGAATAAACCGAAGATCATCTTTTTTGATGTGGATGGAACACTGGTGCCGCTGAAGGGTGCTGCCCGGCCCCGCACGCTGGAAGCCTTACGGCGGCTGCACCAGAACGGCATCCGTCTCTGCATCGCCACCGGGCGGGCTCCTATGGAGGTGCCGAAGTTTGAGGGGGTGTCCTTTGATGCTTTCCTGACCTACAACGGCTCCTACTGCTTCACTCCAGAGCAGGATATTTTCAAGAACACCATCCCTACGGAGGAGGTTGCTACCCTCATCCGGAACGCAGCGGCGTTGGGACGGCCCGTTGCCCTGGCCAACACGACCCGGCTGGCGGCCAACGGCTCCGAACCGGATCTGGAAGAGTATTTTGCCATCGGCGGCGTTGAGTTGAAGATCGCTGAGGATTTTGAGGAGATGGCAAAGGGAGAAATTTTCCAGGTGCTCATGGGTGGCCGGGAAGAGGAGTACCCAGCTATTTTGAAGGATGTACCCCATGCAAAGATCGCGGCGTGGTGGAATCGGGCTGTGGACATCATTCCGGCCAGCGGCGGCAAGGGGATTGCCGTGGAAAAGGTGTTGGAGTTCTATGGCATCTCCAAAGCCGATAGCATGGCGTTCGGAGATGGCAACAATGATTTGGAGATGTTTGGGGCTGTGGGCACCGGTGTGGCTATGGGCAATGCCTCTGAGAAGCTGAAGGCTGCTGCTGCCGCACGCTGCCGTACCGTGATGGAGGATGGCATCTATTGGTACTGTCTGGAACAGGGCCTCATAACGACTTAAAAATATAGTGATGCACAAAAAACAGGTGCACCGTTCAGGTGCACCTGTTTTTTTATGGAGAAGGGAAGTGTTCCTTACTTATTCTGGATGTACTCGTCCATGGCCTTGGCGGCTGCCTTACCGGCACCCATGGCCTTGATGACGGTGGCGGCACCGGTCACGGCATCGCCGCCGGCGTACACGCCCTCACGGCTGGTCTTGCCATCGTCACCCTCGGTGACGATGCAGCCGTGCTTGTTGGTCTCCAGGCCAGGGGTGGTGGAGCGGATCAGGGGGTTGGGGCTGGTGCCCAGGCTCATGATCACGGTATCCACATCCAGCTCAAACTCGCTGCCCTTCTTTTCAATGGGACGGCGGCGGCCGGAAGCATCGGGCTCACCCAGCTCCATCTCAATGCAGGTGATGGACTTGACGAAGCCCTCGTCGTTGGCGTGGATCTCCACGGGGTTGCACAGGGTCTTGAAGATGATGCCCTCTTCCTCGGCGTGCTCCACCTCCTCCTTACGGGCAGGCAGCTCGGCCATGCCGCGGCGGTAGACGATGTACACAGTCTCAGCACCCAGACGCAGGGCGCTGCGGGCAGCATCCATGGCCACGTTGCCGCCGCCCACAACGGCCACCTTTTTGCCGGTGCGGATGGGGGTCTTGCTGGTGGGCAGGTAGGCCTTCATCAGGTTGGAGCGGGTCAGGAACTCGTTGGCAGAGTACACGCCCTTCAGGCTCTCGCCGGGGATGCCCATAAAGCGGGGCAGACCGGCACCGGAGCCAACGAACACGGCCTCGTAGCCGTACTCGTCCATCAGCTCGTCGATGGTCAGCACCTTGCCGATGACCATGTTGCACTCAAAATCCACGCCCATCTTCTTCAGGCCGTCGATCTCCTGCTGCACGATGGCCTTGGGCAGACGGAACTCGGGGATGCCGTACATCAGCACGCCGCCGGCCACATGCAGGGCCTCGTAGACGGTGACCTTATAGCCCAGCTTGGCCAGATCGCCTGCGGCAGTCAGACCGGCAGGGCCTGCACCGATGATGGCGACCTTGTGGCCGTTCCATGCAGGCACGATGGGGGCGGTGTGGACGTTTTCACGGTGCCAGTCGGCCACAAAGCGCTCCAGTCGGCCGATGGCAACCGGCTCGTTCTTGATGCCGCGGGTGCACTTGCCCTCGCACTGGCTCTCCTGGGGGCAGACACGGCCGCAGACAGCGGGCAGGGAAGAGGAGCGGGCAATGACCTGATAGGCGGCTTCAAAGTCGCCCTCGGCCACATGACCGATGAACTCGGGGATATCGATGCCCACGGGGCAGCCGGTCTGGCAGGGCTTGTTCTTGCAGTGGATGCAGCGCTTTGCCTCGTTCACGGCCATCTCTTCGGTATAGCCCAGTGCAACTTCCTCAAAGTTCTTGTTGCGGACGTTGGGGTCCTGGGTGGGCATGGGGCACTTTTTGGGATCCATATTGAAAGCCATCTTACTTTGCCTCCTCAGTCTTGAACAGATTGCAGGCCTTCTCGCGGGCCTTTGCCTCAAAGGGGCGGTACATGGTGCCGCGGGCCATGGCTTCGTCGAAATCGACGAGGTCACCGTCAAAGTCAGGGCCGTCCACGCAGGCAAACTTGGTCTCGCCGCCCACGGTCAGGCGGCAGCCGCCGCACATGCCGGTGCCGTCGATCATAATGGGGTTCATGGAGACGATGCTCTTCAGCCCGTGCTTCTGGCAGGTCTTGACAACGAATTTCATCATAATCAGCGGGCCGATGGTGATGACCAGATCATACTGGTTGCCGGCGGCTACCAGCTCGTCCAGAGCGGCAGTGACCACACCCTTGGTGCCGTAGCTGCCGTCATCGGTCATAATGCGCAGCTCGTCACTGCAGGCGTTGAACTCGTCCTCGAGGATGAGCAGATCCTTATTGCGGAAGCCGATGACGCTGTGGACGGTGCAGCCCTGGTCATGCAGCTCCTTGGCAATGGGCAGGGCGATGGCGCAGCCCACGCCGCCGCCGACAACACAGACCTTTTTCAGGCCCTCGGTCTCGGTGGCGCGGCCCAGGGGGCCCACAAAGTCATGGACGCTGTCGCCTGCATTCAGGCTGTTCAGCTCCATGGTGGTGCCGCCCACGATCTGGAAGATGATATCCACAGTGCCCTTTTCACGGTCGTAACCGGCCACGGTCAGGGGGATGCGCTCGCTGTCCTCAAACGGGCGCACAATGATGAACTGGCCCGGCTTTGCCTTTTTGGCAATGAGCGGGGCTTCAATGACCATCTTTGTCACGGTGGGGTTCAGCGCGACCTTTTCAGTGATCTTGTACATTGCGGTTGCTCCTTTTTCTGGCAAAATCTCGGCACAAAAACACGTCTGCCCGCCCGCGCGGCACAGCAGACGTGTTTTTGTGCAACTTTTTGACAAGTTTATTATAACCTCTTTAAGAAGGGAACGCAACCGAATTTTCTTTGTGTCTGCCGCCGCAAAGCTGAAACAAAGAATGGTATCTACCTGTACAAAGAAACGAAAGCAAACCTCCATGTGCAGTTTTGCGGCTGTACATGGAGGTTTGCTTTCATCAAAAAAGTCAGGATTCAGACGCTTTTGTAAGAGCAATGGAATGGTCAACGATACTCAGAATCTGTTGAATCTGTGATGGCGAAAGGGAAGCGATGGCATCGGAAAAGTGCTGAACAGCAACAGCGTTTGAAAGTGCGACACTATTATCGAGAAATAATTCTACAATGTTGATTTCAAGGCCGGTGCTGATGCGTTCCAAAGTATAAAGGGTGGGGCAGCGCAGGCCACGTTCAATATGCCCCAAAAAGGCGGCATTCATATCACATTTCAGTGCTAATGCTTCGAGACTCAGACCGCGCTGTTTGCGAATGGAGCGGATCCGCTGGCCTACTTGCAAGGAAAGTGCCTGACGTTCTATTGCGGAATTTTTCAAAATCGTCACTCCCTTGCTATCAAAAAGTATTATCCTTGAGTTAAGGATACACAGGAATGATTGTCAGTTCAATGTTCTATAAATATCAAAAATAATATCAAATGATATTGATTGAGCTGCGAATGTGTGATAGAATGAAAAAAAAAAACGGGCAGATGTCCGATGAACTCAAACAAAGGAGAGATATTATGGAACGAAAAAAGAAAATCATTGTGGCTGTGGCGGCTGTGCTGGTGCTGATGGTGGGGCTTATGGCATGGAAAAAATCTGAAACAAAGCTTTCAGGCAGATACAAGACGGATCAATCTACGCAATACATTTATATGCTCCCGGAAACATCGGTGTACAAGGGGTACAAACAAGATAAAATAGAAATGAGGGGCGATAGAGCAGAAATGTCAGATTTTCCACTCTATCTGAACACGGTCGCTGGTGGCCTTGATCGTAGAGATCAAACCATCGGCGGCTTTTCTTTTGTCGTCAAAATCTATGCTGTCCCAGTTGTCGAGATAATAGGATAACTTCTTTATCTGCTGGGGAGATATGATTTCAACGCTCAATTCAGCGATTGCCTTTGAAATGGTCTGGCGTCGGGTGTCCAGTTCTTCAATTTTTTTGTTAGCGTAGGCAAGCAAGGTCGCATTGGCTCCGGTCAGCGTATCAAGCAGCTTTTCAATTTCTGACTCCACCTGTGCCAGCTCCACTTGATAGGCTGTCAGTTTCGGATTGACTTTTTCCTCCCTGCCGTGGAGTATCTGAAAATCTTTGAACTTTTCCTGCATGGCCGAGAAAATGAATTGCTCAAATTCTTCTTTGCGGATTTTCCCGCAGCCCGGACAGCCTTTATTTTCCGTCCGTTTGGTACAGCGGAAATACCCGGTGCTGTTTGGTACATGGGTGGCTTTCAGAGCATACCCACAATGACCGCACTTGATTTTTCCAGCCATCCAAGTGTTCTTCGGTTTTCGTCCCTGCTGGAAGGTGGTATTTGCCATAAGTTTTTTCCGACATTTCAGCCATGTGTCAGAGGAAATGAGTGCTTCATGGGGAGCGATAACAAGTATCTGGTCTTTTAAGCACCTGTCCTTGTCCTCCTTCACATCCCGCCCCTGATAGAGATAGCAGCCGTTTGTTCCGGCAAAGTCAGAAGCGTCATTGACAATCGCTGCACCCTGACTCTTGAAAAATTCGTACAGCTCCAAATCGGCCTGTGCGTAAACGGGGTTTCTTAAAAGCTGGGAAAGAAATGTACGGAACATGGATTTGCCATAAATTTTTATGTCATGTTCCTCGAAGTATCGGGTAATATCTCCGAAGGAGGTTTCCGGTTCAGCGTACATTTCAAACATCAGCCGAACATGGTCGGCGGCTACGGGGTCGGCAACCATTTTCTTTGTGCGGATACCCTCTACCACAGTAGGCTCTAACTGATAACCGTATGGTGCCTGTCCGCTCATGTGAAAGCCTTTCAGGCACCGTGAATAGTAGGCGTCTGTGACACGCTTCTGAATTGTCTCACGTTCAAGCTGGGCGAATACAATGCAGATATTCAGCATGGCCCGGCCCATCGGGGTCGAAGTATCAAACTTTTCCGTGGAGGATACAAACTCCACATCGTACTCTTGAAACAGCTCCATCATCGTTGCAAAGTCCAGAATAGAGCGGCTTATACGGTCCAGTTTATACACGATGACCCGCCTGACCTTTCCCTTGCGGATCTCGCCCAACAGCTTTTGAAACTCCGGCCTGTCCGTATTTTTACCGGAATAGCCTTTGTCCTTGAATACCCGGCAGCTCCCACCTTTCAATTCATACTTGCAAAAGTCGATCTGACTTTCAATGCTGATACTGTCCTTGCGGTCTACTGACTGTCTTGCGTAAATACAATCTTCTCTGATAAATTCCATATTGGGCTCCTTTCCTTGTTGGAATGGAGCTACCAACCTTACAACTATATTATACCATCAGCAGCCCCGGACAACAATGTTGCGAATGATTAGGGAAATCTGTCCCCATATTTTCTGAACACCTCATAAAGACAACGCTCAATTTCTTTTTTGCGCTGTGCTTTCTCCTTCGGGGGAAGTACCGGCGTGAGGCTTTCCAGCACAATGATCTTCCCTTGAAATGCGACAGACTTTGTTTCTCGTTCATAAGTGACAGCTTGCGTCATTGAAAACCTCCTTTGCGAAAGTGCGTGTATATGCCAGCCTTTCCCACTTGTCCCGTGTGGGGAAATGTCAAAAGACGGCACTCCAGCAGGTGCCGCCCTTTGAGCTTTCTCCACTTCGGGTCGATGTGGCCCGAGGTCAGTAAGGACCGGAATGGTACTTTTCTTTGGCGTCCTCCACGCTGTTGAGATCAAATACTTCATAAAGCTGCCCCACAACACGCCGTATATCCTTCTTTGAAAATCCGCAGTCCTCCATTGCCATAATGACATAGCCGCGGCAGGCGTCATTGCTCCATTCGTCCGTTTCCAAGCCAGGGATCATTCCAAACGCATTTCCCATAAAATGCTCCTTTTTTGAAAAGATGGGGAGCCACGCCGGATCGGTTGGCCTATCATCAGACAGCATTGCCGGGGGCTCCCCATAGGTTTTCACTTCATTTCAGACACATCGGACGGACATAGGCTTCATGCCCCATAGTATTTCAACTCTCCCCATTCTGATGGCAAGGCGTTCTCATTGCCTGCGACGGCTCACGGCTTACAAGGCCGCTTCAACGCTCGGACTGTGACTAAACGCAAGTATCCGGGTTCTGCGCCTGTTCCGGTGGAGCCAGCCTTGCCCCCACCTATGGCATGAACCTGTTCGCTCGCTCAGTTTTACAAAGACTGTATTCTCTGAAATCCGAGGTCATGGCGGGTCTGTCACACAGCGTGTTCCCCTTCGTATCCGGGTGTCTTTTTATTCAATTTTCAATCTGCATGAGGCTTGTCTGAACCTCGGGTCATTGTGACCCGAAGTGTTTTACCTCTCATAAGCCATTTCATTTTCCGGCCTAAATCGGTACACCTTACAAAGAATTTTTCAAAATTTTTTCTAAGCGCCGCAGACCTCGCTCGATTGCGACACGAACCACTTTTTCATGGACGCCCTCTGCCCGGGCAATATCCTGTTTGGTCATGCCGAGAATGAAATGAGCGTAAATCCGTTTTGCCTGTTTGTTCGGCAGACTGGCAATCGCTGCATGAAGCTCCTGCATGGTCACTTTCCGCTCATACAGTTCATGGGGAGATAAGGCGACAAAGAGAGCTTCATGCTCCAGCCCGTCATCCCGATCAAGGGAATAGTAGGCTTTGTGGCGGTATGTACGCAGCCGGTACGCAGCCTCTTTACGATCAAACTCTTTGAACATTTCTGCAACTTCTTCCGATACTTCCATGAAGCAATCCGATGTATAGAATGGGTAATAGTCCCGCAAATTGATAATAGCCATATTGACCTCCGTTTCGGTTGTTGGTTGACGAGTGACCGAAACGAAGGCGGCGGGGAGCGGCACCGGGGAATGGCTTCAGGCCAACATGACCCGAAGCAGCCCCATAAGAACGCAAAAGCGCCCGGGCGGCATGAAGCCACACGGACGCATGAAATTACATATTCATTTATGTGTTGTCTAATTTCACATTCATAACCAGACTGTCCCGGAGGGGGAGCTACGCTTTTTTTAACTGGTGCAGATCATGGATACTGCGAAATAAAAAGAAGGACACGGTAAATCAACCTCCAATCGGCTACCGTGTCCCTGCAAGTCGTCATTGGTTTGTGCAAACGCAAAGAAACGGCGGCTCTGAAAATCAAAGCCGCCGTTTCAAATGGGCGTGTCAAATTGTCTGCTCTACGACGGCTTTTTTTCTTTTGCCGTCGTCCGGCAGAGTATTATTCAATATTTAATTCAATGTTTCCAGTGAAATTCTCACATTCAATGCCAATATAATTTCCACCATCAGGAAGTGTAATTGTGTCACTATAAGTTCCGGTTGCTTCAATCAACGTGACTGCTTCATCAGATCCAGAAATCCAAAATACTTTTGCAGTACCTTCCGTAATCTCCAAGGTGCAATCAATGGACAGCTCCTTACCGGCTTCTCTCTTTATGGAAGTTCCTCCGAACAAATACTCTGTACCTGAAAAGTTCGCATAATCAGCCGTATAAGTCCCTGTATAATCATCAATTCCTTTTTCTTTTTCCCCTTGCAGTGACGATTTCCCTGTCAGTTCTATGGAGCCCGCAGATTGAACAATGTTATTGTAATGATTGAGAATTTCATCTTTTGAACAGCCAGCAAGCATAAAACTTCCCACAAGGACGAATGTTAATGCTAAAACTATTTTCTTCATAAAATCATCACCAGCCTTTCTTTGGAGCTACCTTTTTGGCCTTTTTCTTTGTTTGGGTTGCTTCTCGTTCTTTCATGCACAAAATCAAGATGGCAGAAATAACGACAGCAAGCGCAAGACTGCAAGAACAGGTTCCGATATTCCAGTTGACTGCGGTATCATAGCTACGGTAGCCTACCATTCCAAGACTTGCGGTAATCGGATAAAGGTTTGCTAATGTCATATTTCCTGCGGCAAACATCCCTCCATATCCATAGACAAAAGCAATGATTACACCGACTAAAAAGCTGCCTGCCCTCCGACAAGTAAGAGCGATAATCGGCAGAACCGCAAGATATAAAAAGAAATTAACCGCAGTAATCTGCAAGGCTGCTTTTAGAGCTAAGGAAATCTCAAAGCCGGGAAATCCCACAATCATTTCTGCTATGATTGTAAACAGACTGCATATCAGCCCGAAAATAATAGACAATACGCCGCACACAATCAATTTTCCGGTCAACAGTTTCTTAAAAGAGATCGGCACAGTCAGAATATTTTTCAATGTGTCATCCGTCTGCTCACGAGAAATCATATATCCAGCAATTAGGCTGATACACATCGGAAAAATCATGGACATATTGTTTTTGATGACCTGTTCTGTAAGATAGGCGAAATCCCAAACGGAACCATCATTCGCCATAGAGGTAAACAAGGTCAGCAGGACGGATAGGAGCATGAGTGCAACGCCCGCCCAAAGGATATGATACCTTTTCAATTTATAAAATTCTGTTTTTACAATGCGAACCGTGTTTATTCCCCCCTCTGCTTATATAATCTGTCAATCAGTAAGAACGAAACGAATGCCATGATCCCAAGAATGAATACAACTTGAAATGTTGAGGGAATTAGCCCTGTCATTTGCTCCAAGTCCATTTTTATTCCATGAGCCGCCATATCTCCCGCACTCCAAAATGTAGTCAGTGGCGTGGGCAGAAGCCATAACATAGTTTTAGGCAGTGTGTCAAACAATGCCGTAGCACTCATGTTCAGAACGCTGTAAAAGACACACAACAAAATGGAAAAAACATAGGTCTTACTGAAAAAGACAACAAGAACAATCAACGGGAGTGTTCCTGCCGTAATGAAAATTCCTGTTTCAACCGATAAAAACAATTTATAGCCTATTCCATAAACTTCTAATGTTCCAAATCCGCAAAGAATTGTTGCAATGGTAGAAGCCACACAAAAAACAATTCCAAAAAGAAAGAGGACAATAATCTTTGCAAGCACCATTTGCGTGCTGGTTACGGGAATTGTACGCAGATTTTTGAATGTATCGTTGTCGCGTTCCATAAAGAAACAGGATAGCGGCAATCACTCCGATAATAATGCAGGGCAGTAAAAACTGGATACCATATCCCAACACCATGTTAAATAGTCCGTCAAAAGCATCTGCCCGATCTGTATATCGCTCCATCATAGAGGGCGTTGTCATCAGATAAGTCAGCGGGATTGGAAACAGGAAAGCAGCCAGAATAATAAGCGGAATAAATTTCTTCCGTTTCAATTTCAAAAATTCGCATTTGATTAGTTTAAGCAATTCCTTCTCCCCCTGTCACACGCTTGAAGTAATCTTCAAGACTTTCTTCACAAGTATGCGCCTCCGATACCTCCAATCCGTTTTCTACAAAGGCAGTTACAATTTTCCCCACAGGCAGATCAAGGTTGTGCAGGCGCAGATTATGGTCGTCCTGTATGGAAAAATGGTTTTCATGGAAATTGCGTTCCAAAATTCTTGCCGCCTGTGCAGTATCCGAAAGCGTAAAACGGATATGCTTGCTGCTTTTTTGCTCCAGCTCAGCAAGGCTTTCTTCTTCCAGCAATGCGCCGTGGTCGATAATTCCAATATCGTCAGCCAGCAAGGAAATCTCCGAAAGAATGTGACTGGAAATCAAAATGGTTTTTCCTCTTGTGTCGCAAAGCTCACGGATAAAGGATCGCACTTCTGCAATACCGATGGGATCGAGACCGTTGATCGGCTCATCCAAAATCAAAAGCTCCGGATCGTGCATGACTGCAAGGGCAATCGCCAACCGCTGCTTCATGCCAAGAGAGTATTGCGAAAACAGCTTTTTATCCTTGTAAGGTAGCCCGACCAAATCCAGAGCATCCTTGATTGCATGGCTGTTCGGCACTCCCCGTAGAGTAGCAAAAATACGCAGATTTTCCGTTGCGGTCAAATTCGGATAAAAGCCGGGGGACTCAATTAGACTGCCAATGCGGGGGAGCAACTTCTTTTCATTCCCTTGCAAAGACTTTCCCCAGATTTTGACCTCACCCGGAAGTAGGCTTCGTTAAACCCAACAGCATTTTCATAGTTGTGGTTTTTCCGGCTCCGTTTCTGCCCAGCAGACCGTAAATTCTCCCACGCTTGACATGGATATTTAAGTCAGCCACACTCTTTTGTGAGCCGTATTGCTTCGTCAGATTTTTTGTTTCAATGATATAATTTGTATCCATATTCAAAACCTCCTGTTCTGTAAGGTATTCTATCATGCCAACCTTGCATTAACCTTGCCGCAACCTTGCATTAACCTTGCAATTTGAAATCCAGTAAAATGACAAAGGCTCCCGCCATAAAGACGGGAACCTGCTTAACTCTCCAAAGGAAAAAGCAACATAAATTCAGTTCCTTTTCCCGGCAAACTTTCAACTGTTATACTCCCACCCATCTTTTCTACAAGCTGATGGACAATAGAAAGACCAAGTCCGCTGCCTTTTTCAGAGCGTCCTTTATCACACTTATAAAGCCGTTCAAATATGTGTTTCAAATCTTCTTTCTCAATTCCCACTCCATTATCCGCCAGCAGCAGCTCCATGTTATTTTCCTTCTTCGATAGGGAAATTTTGATTTTGTCCGCATGGCTGTGAGCGATTACATTTTGAATAAGGTTATTGATGATCCTCATATAGCTATCCATATCCAATCTTACCCGGACAGGCTGTTCAGGAATATCAATGTCATACTCAACCTGTTTATCCTCAAAAATCGGTATCCAGTCAATCAGGATATTTCTTGTCAGCTCTGCGGCCTCAACGCTCTGGATTTCTAAAGCAAACTCGTTGGAATTTAACTTGAACCAGTCAAAGAGCACATCAATATATTCTTTCAGATCATGGGCTTTCCGGCGGGCGGTTTCAATATAATCATCCCGGTCTTTTCCTGTGACCAGTCCTTTGTGTGCAGCGTCAAGATACCCAAGCAGAGTAGTAAGGGGCGTTCGCACATCATGGGAAAGGCTCGTCATAAGCTGGCGGTTGGTTTCTTCTGTCTGCCGTACAGTTGAAAGTCTGCTTTCATAGGCCACAACGATCTCATTGATTTCATAGGCAAGAGGTGCTGTCAGTTCATTTGTTGCAGATAGAATACGCCGGTTGCCATTTCCGTTTTTCACATCAACCAGCACATCGGTCATTTCTGCTATTTGTTTTTTTACACGCCGAACGAGAACGATGGAAGTCAATACAGCCACAACAGCAATCACAATGGACAAGAATACGATAATTTCCATGCTGACTACACCTCCTTATTAAACCGGTAGCCAATCCCTTTGACCGTTTGTATATACTTTGGGCTTGAAGGATTGACTTCTAATTTTTTACGAAGCCGACTGATAATCGCCATAATGTTACTGTCATCATAGAAATATTCTTCGCCCCATACTTCCTCATAAATCTGCTGTTTGGTCAAAATTTTCCCTTGATGCTTTGCACAGTACAGGAGCAAATCAAATTCCTTTGGGGGCAGTTCAAAAGTGCCGTTTGATGTAGTAACAGAACGATTTTCAAGGTCAATCTGCAATCCGTCAAAATTTAGCTTTTGTATGGCTCCAGCTTGCTGATTAAAGCGAGTGTAGCGGCGAATAAGAGACGCAATACGGGCAATCAGTTCGTCCATATCAAACGGTTTTGTAAGATAATCGTCCGCTCCGGCCCGTAAGCCCCGTACTTTAGAAATGCTGTCATTTTTAGATGTGAACATCAAAATCGGCAAGCTGTACTCCTTGCGAATTTCTTCCAGCGTTTCAAACCCGTCCATGCCGGGCATCATCACATCCAGCACCACAAGCTGGTATTCCTGCTCTCTTAATTTTTGTAAGCCCTCTTTTCCGGTATTACAAAAATCAGCTTCTATGTTTTCTGCTTGTACGCTACGTTTAATCAAAGCGCACAGTTCTCTGTCATCATCTATAATCAGGATTTTATTCATGGTGCAACCCCTTCCCTTGTTTTGTCCTTCCGTCAATCGGCTTTTCTGCGTTCTTTGGGATCAGCCAAACACCGGCCATTTTCACAGCACCGGGGATACGTCCACCAGCACAATAATAATTTACCCTACGAGGTGTCACGCCCCACTTTTCGGCGGCCTCTTTCAATGTCATATAGTCCATTTCGCACCTCCACAGAGTACATTATAGTTCTTTATCTCGAATAGTACAAGTTGGAGGCTGCATATTGATGAAATGAAATACTACTTTATGTAAAATTCCATTACATTCTCATAATCCAACCCGAAATGTACAATGATATAGGGTGATATGAGAATGAACCAAAATGAAAGAAGGTTTGACTTTCACGGCCTCGGGGCGGCTCTCAAACAGGCCAGAGAAGAAAAGGGATGGACACAAGCCTATGTTGCGGAATTAGTAGACCGTGACTCCCGTACCATTATGAATATTGAGAACAAAGGTCAGTATCCCAGTTTCGACCTTTTTGTTAAACTCATTACCATGTTTGACGTTTCAGTTGACCAGTTTATTCATGCGGACGGAGGGGCAAGGTCAAGCTCTTGCAGAAAGCACATTGATGTTCTTCTAAACTCCATGAATGAAAAAGAGCTTGTCGTGATAGAAGCCACAGCCGAAGGCATTAAGAAAGCCAGAGAAACGGAGGTTCCAGAATAAGGGCCTCTGTTTTTTTGCGCCATTTTAGGGGCTGTCGCTAAGTGGCAAGCAATGCCTCTGTGGCCACAAGTGGCACAAAGGCGGCTTGTTGGGGCTCGCCCCAAACCCGTATCTTCGGGCCAACATGACCCGAAGTGTCAGCGTCGCTTTGCTCCTTGTTTTCATAACCTTAACGCTCCTTTTCCTGCTTTCTTCCCGGTTCGGTGTAGCCCATCAGAGTGTCAATGTTCGCTTTGATCGTGACGATCTCCTGCATATCCCGTCGTGCCTTTTGATATTCTCCATAGAGCTGTTTTTTCTTTGCTGTGAGCTTACGGCCTTCTTCCTTCAGCACATCCATTTTGGGGAGCTTCGCCCCGCCCAGCAGAGAGCGCATTTCCGTTTGTGCAGCCCGGTACAGTTCAAGGTCGGCCTCATGCTCCGCAAGGAATTTCCGGCTGTACTTCGTCGCCTTATACTGCTCAAAGACTGGACGGGTTTTGGCATACTGAACCGTTGCGGCCTTTAGCCCGGCATTGGTTTTCATGGCCTGTTCCGTCTGCTTGATCTGCTCGGAAATGGCATGAAAACGGTCTGCTGCCTCGGTGGCTTTCTGTGCCAACTGCTCATAATCGGTCAGGCCATTGTCCTGTATATAAGCAAGGGCAGCAGCCATCTGCTTAATGTTAAATACCTTCGCCCAGCGTTCATATCCCGGCCCCTTACCGGCAGCCAGCTTTGCTTGAATATCCACCGCCAAACTGATTTTCCGCTCTGAGTGCCCGGGGCGTTTTTCTTTGCCCTCAATGGCGGACAGAACATCTTGCAAGTCGTAGCCGTCCCCCAGCGTGGAGGCACGCAGACGGGTGAAGCGTTCCTGTCCCTGCCCGGTCAGCCGGAAGCTGATACCGCCGCCCCGAACCGTCTTGACCTCATACCCGGCCCGCTTCATCAAATTGAGAAATTCGTCCAAATCAGCGGGGCGTTCCGCCAGCGCAGTATCAATAGCAAGGCGCAGCCTGTCCTGATAGGAAAGCGGCCCTTTCCGGTCTTTCTGCCACTCTCCATAGTTCCGATACTTGCTCTTGCTCCGGGGCTTCGGGTTCTCCACGATGGACAGCCCGTTTTCAAGGCACAGCCTGTCAGAGAGCCGCCGAAGGGCGAAGCTGGAGCCCCAAAAATTTCGGAATTTCCGGGTGCAGTCAAGGGTGGTGGAGTTGTAATAAATGTGACAATGGATGTGCTGCTTATCGGTGTGCGTGGTAACGATAAAAGCGTGCCGCCCCTTTGTCCAGCGCATAGCCAGCTCATAGCCGATACGGTTCGCCTCCTTCGGGGTGATCTCGCCCGGATAGAAGGATTGTCGTATCTGATAGCACAGCACATTATTTTCTTTCTTCTGTTCCCGGCCCGTCATAGCGGCATAGCTGGCCTTTGCCAAAAGGAACTCGTCCGCCACGGTGGCCGGATCACATTCATAAGCGGAGATATACTTTCCGCTTTCTGTTTTCTCCGGGTCCTTGCCATAGTCCAGACAATCCCGGATAGCCTCAGCAATCGTTTCGCCTTCGCCCGCATGGCGCTGTAACAAAGTTGTGGTAGCCAAAAATCATTCCTCCTTTCCATGAGAAAGGGGCGGCCCATTCAGACCGCCCCGACTTCGGGCCAGTATGGCCCGAGGCTGCTTAACTTGCCAGAAACCGGTACAGAGCGGATTTGCCTCCGTCCAGCGCCCAAAGAAGGGAGCCCGCCGCCGCTTGCAGTCCATACGGCGAAAGAAGGAAGGCAAGAAACAGAAATACAATTCCGCCTATGGGCGTCGGCGTGAAAAAGAGAGCGACACCCAGCACCGCCAGGATCACAGAGGCAATCGTCAGCAGGACGGCACAAATATCAAACAGGAATACCAGCAGAGCCGCCAGAAGGGACAGCGCCAAAGCAAAGGGAGCAACCAATATTTTCAGCAGTATCTTCATCTTCAAAACCTCCTTTATCTATCCTTCCTACCTCTATTTTATCATGCCTGCCCGGGGACATAAATGTTGCGAAAGATTAGTGAATCCTGTCCCAAACCTTCGGGGCATACTGGCCCGAAGTGGTAAAAAAAGAGCAGGACGGCAGGTCCCAACATCGGAACCTGCCGCCCTCTATTTACTTTGCCACCAGCTCGGAGAGCTCCCGCAGCACCTTTGACACCTCGCCCCACAGCTTTTCATAGTCCCGCTTCAATCCGTCGATTTCCTCCGGGTACACGCCATAGGTATGTGCGTGTACGGCAACCTGATTGAGATTGTTAGAACAGCGCCGTTGCAGAGAGATCAACTCTTTTACGGGTGCAAGGTCGATGTGCAGGATATACCCATTCAGAGCCATTTTCCGTACATAAGCCCCGGCGTTGGAAATGCCCGCCTCGGCCATCCGTTCATGGATGGCTGCCAGCTCGTCCGGCGTTACCATGACGTGCAGATGGACATTCCGCTTGCGGTTCTCCATCAGCGTTCCAGCTCCCGGCCTTTCCGGCGCTCTTTGGGCTCTTTTACCTTATCAAGCGGTTTTGCATCCAGCTCCGGGGGCGTGGGTTGGATGGGCGTGTTGTTGGGTACGCCGTCGATCATGTTGCAGTTCTGCTCCGTGGAGAGCTCGGCGGTTTTCAGATAGTTGCCTTTTTCGTGCATGGCGATCCTCCTTTATCGTTCCTCATGGTTTTTATGGCTCCGCCTCTGACCGGGCTCCTTCGGGGGTTCCTGCCCTCTGGTTCCTTCTTTGAGCCGGGCAGTAATGGATGGGCGCACCCGGTCAGGATTGCCCGGTGCTGGTTTCAGTTCATAATCCTCCATCTGCTTTTCGGTCAGCGGCTTTGCGTAGGTCAGTTCGCCCCATGCCATCAGCCTGCCGTCTGCCACAGGACGCCGCCTGTCATCATCGTAGTTGACGATGGAAAGAGGCTGGTTATCCGGCGGCTTCGGGTAAGTTCCTATGTCCACGGGCCGCTGGGTGGAATAATAGCGGTAAACGCCCTCCGGTCCCAGCTCGGTATGCTTGACCGCCGCATGGTAAAGCTGCTGATAGTCGTCCACTCGGCGGTCAAAGTCCCTCTGCGCCCACGCCTGACTGGTTCCATAACGGCCCCAGTAGTAATCCCGATGGCCGTTTTCCCCCTCGGTAAACTGCCAGGTCACAAAGGAGCTCGGCGCTCCCGGATTATGCCCCAGCGCAAAGCCGTGTCCGGTTTCAAAGGTGGCAGCTTTCAAAATCACATATCCTTGTACTGTCTCCAAGAGATACCCTCCTTTCTGTGCCTCGGGCTAACATGACCCGAAGTGCTGGATGTTACGAAATAAGAGGGCAGACCGGGGAGGAATGTAATAAGATATTCCCACCCCGGAAACACCCTCAAAAAAGCCCGGAATGTCAAGCCTTTGGAGGCGGCAAATCGTAACAGCCGCCCGGCCTTTTCTCCCGCATTTTCCTCATGCGTTCCCGGCTTTTCCGGTTCCCTCTTGCAGGCGTCGGAGCAGTAGGCTTGACGCCCCTCGGGCAGAAAATTTCCGCAGACCGCACAGGCCCGCAGCTCCGGGGAGATGCCTTCCGTTGTCAGCGCCGCTTGAAGCTCCGGGTTGCAGGACAGCCTCACGGAAATAACGGCAGCCCTGTCCAGCACTTGTGCAGCATATAGCAGGCACAGTCAAGACACAGGTTTTTCTTTCCTTTCACAGCTCCTTGACTACGATGGCCCGAAGGGCGGGCACGATCCGCTTCTTCCGGCACTGGCACTCCTTGTCGGCATCCCTTACAAGGGTCGTCATTGTCCCAGCCGGGGTGCGGTACTTCCTTCATCATTCGTTCAAAAGGGCTGCTTGTAAAATTCATTCTCATTCCTCCGTATCTTCCTCCCACGGCGGGGTATCTTCGTCCTCGGGTTCCTCTATGATCTCCTCCAGCTCTCCGTCCTCATATTCGCAGTAATCATCCTCCAAATCCGGGGCCTCATGCTTCGGCTTGTAAATCTTGAAATAGTAACCAATCCCACCGCCGGCCAGCACCACCGCACCGATCAGGAGCAGAGAGAGAAAGGGGCTGTCCTTTTTCTCCGGCTCGGGGTCCGGTACTTCATCCACAGGTTCGGTGGGCTTTGGCTCTGGCTCCGGGGTCACTTCTTTGGGCGGTTCCTTGCCCTGTTCGGCAAGAGGAAGAAGGTCGTCTGTGGTAACGCTATTGAGGAAATAGACGTTCTCGCTGGTTTTCTGTTTGTCGATCACCAGATAAAACACGCTCTCGTCTGCTGTGGTGATGGTGTAGAACTCCTTTCCATCCTCGTCGGTGGCGTTGTCCACCACGGTTCCCGTCCCATCCGGGGTAAAGGGGTTCTGGGTTTCCGGCTCCGCTTCGGTTTCTGCCGGAGTGGGTGTCGTCTCCGGCTGCGGCTCGCTGCTTTGGGCGTAGGCCGGGACCGTAAAGATCAGGCAACACAAAAGGCTGGCAGCCATCGCCGCCAGCCTGCGAAATTTAGTTTTCTTCATGGGCCGTGTCCTCCTTTTCGGGTGCCTCCGGCTTCGGGTCAGTATGGCCCGAAGTGGTAAGGCTGTTTTTGGGGTCGTTCAGAAAAGCCATAAGCTGGGCGGGGGTCAGTTTGAGCGAGCGCACCGCCTGCACGATCTGGCTGTTTTCTTCCTCCTGTTTCTGCTTTTCCAGCTCCCGGATTTTGGCCTGCCATTCGGCAGCCTTCTCCCGGGCTTTTTCCAGTTCCTTATCGAGCTTGTCGATCTTGTTCATGCAAGGACTCCTTTCCTCTGGCTCACAGACGCCCGAAGGCATAGAAATGTGTCTGCCAGTAGCTTGAATTGATATTTGCGTATTGGATGGGGGACCCACAATGGAGCATCATCCCGTCGCCCACATAAATCCCCACATGGGACACAGGACCGGGGCTGTCATAGGTTCCTGTGAAAAAGATAATATCGCCGGGCTTTGCCTCGGAGGGGGAAATGATAGCGCACTGGTTATAAATGCCCTGCGCCGTGGTACGGGGCAGGTTGTGGACGCCGCTGGCCGTGTACACCCAGCAGACAAAGCCCGAACAGTCAAAGGAGGTGGACGGGCTGGAGCCGCCCCACACATAGGGCCAGCCGATGTACTTTGTGGCTTCTTCCATGAGTGCCGCAAAAGCCGGGTCATCCAGCGCCTCGCCGGGTATCTCATAGCTGGGGCCGGTATCTTCGCCGCCGTTGTAAATCCCTTCCCACAGATAGGGCTTGTTGCCTTTGAGCTGCTGCATAACGGTGTAGATTTCCCGCTGCTGTTCGTTAAGCCTCGGTAGGATCACGGCAGGCAGTGTTTTGTTTGTGAGGGTCACATTGAGAATGTAATACTCATAGGGGACTTCCTCGGTGGTGGTTTCCCCGGTCTCCGGGTCAGTGCTGGTTTCGGTGCGGTAGCGTATCTCGACTTCCTCCGTCAAGGTCAGCTCATACTGTGCCTCGAAAATCTCCCGCAGTTCGTCCTGCACCTGTTCCCGGAAATAGACATGGTACTTTGCAGAGAGATAGGACGCCAGCTCATAGGGGTTATGGCCGATCTCGTCCACGGAATAGCGGTACTCGTCATAGCCGGGATGGGTGCTTTCGATGTTCGCCACCGTCTGCGCCAGCTCGTTTTCCAATGCCATGTAGTCCTCGTCCACGCCCCAGCAGGTCCGTATCCTCCGAGGCGTAGGAGGTGCCGGATAACGCATTGGCAAGGCCGCTGCCAAGCGTGGGAAAGATAGAGCTTACCGCCGACACAAGAAAACAGAGCAGCAACAGCAGGAGCAGGACCAGCACCGCTACGGGATGGCGGGTCACAAACTGCGCCGCCCGCCGGGTCGCAGTTCCCGAAGCGGCAGCTGTTTTCTTTGCGGCCTTTGCGCCCTGTTTTGCAGCCGCCTTTGCTTCTTTGGAATACCGGCGTTTCAGTTTCCATTTCTGCTGCACACGGGAAAGCGGATTGCTGGCAAGTTCCGGGTGCTCGGAGGCCATCTTTTGAAAATCCACATTGGCCCGGGCTTTTATGTCCTTCCGTTCCCACTTTGCCACCTTCCGGGCTGGGTGTTCCCGCCAGCGGCGTTTGGCATAGCGGGTCAGTTTCCGGGCTCCGGCCTCTGCGGCCAGCTCGGATTTATGGGCTCCTTCCACACCCACATTTTCATGCTCAACTTCGTGTATCTTGTTGTGGACATAGAACCATGCTTCTGTACGGGCTCCCCGGACTGCCTTCTTTTGCAAGCCCCGGCGGCTTCTGCGCCGCCCGTTTCGCCTCGACCTTATCCAGCTTCTCCCGGGCCTTTCCCAGCTTTTCCCCGGCGCGCTCCGCTTTTGGCCTGTGCTTTCTGGTACTTGTCCTTTTTGCTCCCGGCCTTCTCGGCGGAGCCCTCCGGCTCCTGTGCCTTGCCGGTATCCTGCGGCCCGTCCGCTTCATCTTCCTGCCTCATGCGGTCAGAGGGACGGCTTTTCCGGCTGTCCTCTTGAAACTTACCGCTTTTGGACTTCAGGCCATCATGGCCCGAAGGGCTGTCCTGTCCGGTATCCTCGTCCTCAAACCGCAGACGTCCGGGATGGTGCGGGGGAAGGCCCTTCCCGTTCAGCCGGTCCGGGGCGATTGCCCCCGGTATCCTCCGTCGGCCCCGGCCTTTGAAAATTCTGTTTGTCCGGTTTCTTTTCGATGATGTATCCCTCCTTTCCAAACCTCGGGCCAACATGGCCCGAAGTGTGTTATGCCCGGTTCATTTCCTGTTTTTTGTCCTCCGGGCGGGTGGTCATAATGGCGTACAGCTCGGTATTCTGCGGGAAGCGGTCAACAAACGGGATGGTGGTATTCCCGAAGAACAGCAGCCCTTCGCCGGAATTGGTATGGGTCACATAGGAAAGCTGGTGGGGGCTGATCCCAAGCTGTTTGGCTAAAATCTGCCGGTCCCCCTGTGCCTGCGAGAGCAGCACAAGGAAGTCCGAGTTTTCAAAGATGTTCTCGATCTCCGGGCTTGCCAGAAAATCCTTCACGTTCTGCGTTAAAGCACTGGGAACGCACCCTTTTTTTCGCAGCATTTTCCAGATCGCCACACAGTAGCTTGCCGTCAGCCGGTCACGGAGCAGCACATGGAACTCGTCGAAGTAGCACCATGTAGCGATACCGCGGAGGAAATTCATGGACACCTGCGAGTTTACCAAGTCCTGCATAATGAGCATGGCAATCGTCCGAAGCCCGGCACCCCAGCTTTTTTAAGTCAAGGCATACCAGACGGCGGTTTAAGTCCACATTGGTTTCATGGTTGAACACGTTAAGGGAACCCGACACATAGATTTCAAGGGCAGTTGCCAGCCGTACCGCCTCGCCCTCCGGCTGGCAACAGAGCAGGTCATACAGGGTTTGGAGGGTCGGCATTTTGCTTGTTTCCGGGTCCTGCAAGTGTTCCCGGTACATCTGGCGCACACAGCGGTCAATGACGGTCCGCTCCACCGGCTGCAAGCCGTCCTTGCCGCCAACGATCAGCTCCATCAGCGACAGGATAAAGTCGGCTTTCAGCGCCATCGGGTTTTCCTCGTCGAAGCTCAAATCAATGTCCATCGGATTGATGTGGTGGGGGCTGTCCGGGGCGATCTCGATGACCTGTCCGCCCAGCCGCTTGATAAGGGGCGAATATTCGCCCATCGGGTCCACCACAATGATCCGGTCACGGGTGGCAAGGAACACGTTCACAAGCTCTCGCTTTGCGGCAAAGGATTTGCCGGAGCCCGGCACGCCGAGGAACAGGCCGTTGGGGTTTTTGAGCTTTTTCCGGTTTGCCATGATGACGTTATGGGAAAGTGCGTTGAGCCCGTAATAGACGGCTTCGCCATCCATGCGGAGCTCCTGCGTCATAAAGGGAACGAAAATGGCCGTGGAGCTGGTCGTCATGCCGCGCTTGATCTCAATGCCGTTATGGCCCAGCGGAAGGCTGGAAAGAAAACCGTCCTCCTGCTGGAAGTCCAGCCGCTTCAAGGTGCAGTTGTATTTCTGGACGATACCGGACACCGTGAACAGGTCGTTGTCCAGCTCCCGGCGGGTGGGGGCCATGTTTACCACAAGGAAGGTCAGAAGGAACATTCTTTCATTCCGGCTCTGTAAATCTTCCAGAAGGGTCTTTGCGTCGTTGCTGTATGTTACGAGGTCGGGCGGAAGTATGTCCATGTCGTACCCTGACCGGGCTGCCTTCTTTTGTTCCTCCACCTTCATCTTGTCAATGTCGGAGACTTTGGCCTTGATGGATTTTACGGCGGCGGCCTGATCGACGGTTTGGATATGGAGGGTAATGGTCATTTCCGCGTCCATTTCCAAAAGCTCCGCCAGCAGCTTGTCCGAGAGCTCCGAGGCCAAAATCTGCAAGTAAGAGGCAGCGCCCCAGGTCGTCCCCACCCGGAATAGTCGGCTGAAACGGAAGTCGAAGCTGTCCGGGGCGATAAAGTCTTTGGTGGAAAGCCCGGTTTTGGGGATCATATCCCATGAAAACCGGAAGGGGGAGCCGCTGCCGGGATGGAGCTGCCCGTGAAGGAGCTCCAGCCGTTCCAGCCCCGAAAGGGATCGGCACTTGACGCCCAGCTTTTTGAAGTTTCCGCAAATGTCCGCCTCTACACGTTCCAGCCTTGCCCTGGCGGTGGGAAAGGTCGTCCACATTCACGCCGAAAGTCAGGAGCTTTGTGCGGACAATGCCGTTGTTGCTTTTGGCGATCTGGTTTTCCAGCATTTCCACATACTCACACCGGACGCTGTTGTAATCGTCATCCTGCATGGGGATGTTCACGCTGTACCGGCTGCCCGGGCGGCTTCGGTGGTTGAGGAAGGAAAGCTGAAACGGCAAGGAGCTGTCAAAGTAGTTCAGACAGGCGCTCCACCCGTCAAAGATGGCTGCCTGATCTTCGGACTGTGCGAGCTGGTAGTTGATGTCCTCATATTCAATGGTTTTGGTGTAATAGCGGTCCGCTACCCGGCACACCCCGTCCCGGTATATTTCCCGGTAAGGGAGGGTCTGCTGGGCGGTGGTGGGAATGTTCTTTCCTTTTGTGAACAGGCCGGTAAGGCCCTGCTTTTCAGGCTTTCTGCCTGCGGGCTTTCCGGCCCTTCTGCTGTTTCGCAATCGGCTGCGCCTCCTTTCTGGCGCTAAGCAGCGCATAGAAGTTTTCGGTTTTGTAAGGCCGCACACGGGGATAGAGGAACCGGGTGCGGATGATATTTTTCAGCACTTTTTCCAGCGGAAGGCCATCCCGCTCATACATAGCCAGAAAGAAGAACGGGAGCATGAGGCCGATCATCAGGAACATGGCGGCGCTGTTCCCGATACTGCCACGGGAAAACAGGTAGGCCGGGAGGCCCACCGCCGCCGCGCTGGAAAAACAAACAAGCTGGCGCTTCGTCAGATTGAAGGCCAGCTTTGTCTTGATTTTGGAAAGGTCTTTTGGTACTGGTACATAGGCCATTTTGGTACACCTCCTTTATTGCTTCGGGCCAGCATGACCCGAGGTTATCTTGCGGCCTCTTTGGCCGGGGCTGTGCTGCGGGCAGCTTCGGCGGCCTCTCGTCCGCTCTGCCTTGCCCGCCAGTATTCGGGGTGATACTGCCGGATGGACTGATTGAGTTTTTCTTCAAACTGTCCTTTGTCCTTAATGCGGTCAGGGATTTTCCACAGCTTTTTGTCCAGCAGCTCCCGGAGCACTACGCTTTCCTGTGCGTCCTCCTCATAGCAGATATAGCCCTTGTCCTTGAAGCCGCATTTTTTGGCCGCTGGGGAGAGGACGGCGGCTACCTCATTTGCCACCATCGTTCCGCCGTGGCTGGCGGTAGATACCAGAAACACCCCCGGACAGAGGGTTTCACAATTCTGCACCTCGCCCCACGGGGAGCTTTTCGGCGCATGGAACATTCCGCCCGTCCGGCTCCGGTCTGCCTGCATGAGCGCTGCCTTTTCCAAGATGGCTTTCAGTTCCGGGGGAAAAAATAGGCATATTCCCGAAGGACACGGGCGGCCTCCCCGCCGCAGGCGTTCATCAACAGGGTATAGGCGTCGCTGTCCGCTTTGGTACAGCGGCCCAGCAGTTTTCCGTCGTAATAGCAGGCCGCGTCATAGCCCGTCCGTTTGCGTGGCATGGTTCCCGCCTCCTTTCTGCTTCGTGCCAGCATGGCCCGAGGTCAACGCTCTGCGCTGCGGCTGGGCTTTTCCTTCGGAGGCCGTTCTGCCTTTGCCTGTTCGGCAGCCGCTTTTCCGGCTTTGAGCTGGTCGCTGATGGACGCACGCCCCACAGAGCCGCGCTCCGCCATCTGTTCCAGCTTTGCCTCATAGGCTTGCAGAACAGCGGTGTTGAGCTGTTCCCGGAACTCCTTTGTGACAGGGTAGGCCATATCCCGATAGCCGCCTTTGCCGTCCGGTTGGCTGGGCATCCCAAGAAAGAGGCCCTTGCTGCCCTGTACGATTTTCAGATTTTCCACCACAAAGCAGTCATTGAATTTCACGCTGGCAAAGCCCATCAGATTTTTCACAGGTTCGATGACCCGCACGCTTACATCCAGCTTCAACGGTGCGGCCGGGGTGGTGTTTGCAACCTTTTCCTGCATGGTTTCCTCCTTTCCGGCGGGAACAAGGTTCCCGTCCTTGTAGTCATAGCCTTCCGCCCGGAGTGCCGCCAGCGTGTCCGCCGATACGCACCCGGACAGTTTCAGATCGGTTTCCACCATAAAGCGCATGGTGTCTGCTTTAGAAAATTCTTCGGGGAGCTTTCCGTAGAAAGCCGGGTGCGGCTGTCCGTCCGCACCCTGTTTGTAACGCCGAGGCATACCGCCTCCTTTCCGCTTCGGGTCAGCATGGCCCGAAGTCTCTTAATGGCAGCCGAAGATGGATTTTGCAAGACTGCCTGTTTTGAATAAGGTAAAACACAGCAGCACCGTATATCCCACGCAGCCCCAGATCGCCCCGATGGGGTCGCCGTCGGTGGCGATACTCTGGATCAGCACCGCATAAATGGCGACACAGACTAAGATCAATAGACCTTGAAAGCCCACCGCAAAGAGGGAGCGGAAATAGTTCTGCCCCATGTGTCCGGTTTCCCTGTTGGGGACTGTGGCAAACGGGATAGGCGCTAAACTTGTGAGTAAATAAATTTCAATCATACGGCCATATACGATGACGAAGATCACGATGTTTAAGGCAATCATGGTAAGCTGGATCAGGAAGGATTGTAGCCAGAGTCCGAACAGAGGACCTAACTCCATCGCCTCAAGCTCTGTCCGCAAACTGTCCAGCACATCCGGCGTGATCTCTGTCCCGTTCTGGATAATGCCCGTTGACTGCTGTATCACATGCTGGCTCACATCAAAGACTGCCAGCACGATATTGAAGGTGTTCGTCAGGATCATCACAGCCACAAAGGTTTTGAACACCCACTTAAAAAACATCCATGTGTCAACTTCATGGAGGTTGTTGCGTTCTATGAGCATCTGTATCAGCTCATAAGTCATAACAAAAGTGAGGATGACCCCGGCGATTGGCAGAATGGCAGTTTCGGAGATCTGTCGTATCATGGAAAAGACCCCGGCGTTCCAGTCCGCCGGGGTCGTGCCTACCTGTGTGGCGATTTCGCCAACGCTCTGATTGACGTTATCGAAAAGGCCGTCCAGATTCCCCATGATACCATCGACGAGCAGACCTTTCAGCCATTCAACGATTGCGTCGATGATAAAGTCCATATATCAGCTCCTTTTCTGGAAAAAGGGACAACGGGTGACATTTAGCTGAACAGCCCGGACAGCAGAGGGATAAGCTGAAGGCCGATCAGAACGACACCGCCGCCAGCCATGAGCTGTTTTATCCCCAATTAGGTGTAAAACTCTGCTCGATGGCGGGCGGCGGCGTACAAAAAATCTATATGGTGTTTTTTAAGAGAACCGTCCCGGCGGGACAGGTCAGGCAGTGACCTGTTCCACCTCCGGGATGGGTTTGAGATTAAAATGAATTTCGATAGAAATGTGTCTTGTTTTATCTTCGTCAATGCGCTCATGCACGACGATTTCTTTGATTAAACGGTTGAGGGTGGCTGCGTCCAACTCTGTGATGTTGGCGTATTCCTGAATGGCTTCCACCCATTGTTTTGCGTCATTGGCAAGCTGGACTTCATCGGACAGCCGCTTTCTGCCCTCGGACACTTTTGTTTTAAGCTCCGTCTGCTCGGTCTGTGTCTTTTCCAGCATGGTGTTGAAATTCTGCTCACTGATACGCCCTGCAATCATATCCTCATAAAGCCGCATTACCATTTTGTCCAGAACCTCAATCCGTTCCTCGTCCCTTGTAAGGGAGCGTTCCATTGCTTCCCGCTGTTCCTGCTGCTCGGCTTCACAGGTATTGGTCAGGCGGTCGGCAACCGCTTCCCCGTCCATCAGGGCAGCTCTGGCACATTCCCGGATTTTCCGCAGCACATGGCTGTAAAGGGTGTCATAATCAATCCGGTGCTGGGTGCAGTGGTTCTTTCCAAAGGCATTGTAGGTCTTGCAGGAATAAATCCGCTGGGGATGTTTTGCGTTTGTGTAGCGTACCGTCAGCGACTTCCCACACTCGCCGCATTTTATCAATCCGGCAAACAGGCTGATTTCATTTGTCTGCCCCGGACGCTGGCGGGATTTCAGCTTGTTCTGCACAATGTCAAAGCTCATGCGGTCAATCAGCGGTTCATGCTGTCCCTCCACCACAATCCAGTCCTCCGACTTCTTTTCCCCAATCGTTCCGATTTTGAAACGGTAGTCCTTTTTTTCTGGGAAGCAATCGCCCCGGTGTAGACGGGATTCATCAAAAGATCTTTGATAACGGAGAAGTCCCACATATACCGCCCGTTTTCCGGGTCTTTCTTTTCCCATTTGGTGCGGGTATTGCGAAACCCCCGTTCCCGGTTCCACCATGTAGGGCAGGGGTTTTTCTTCCTCCAGCCGTCTGCGGATATAGTTCGGACCATGACCGTTCAGGGCATATCCGAAAATCAGCCGCACAATCGGGGCGGTTTCCTCGTCAATGAGCAGATGGTTCTTTGTCCTCTGGGTCTTTCCGATATCCAAACGGGGCAAGACACCCGGTAAACTGTCCTTTCTGCGCTTTCAGAAGATAAGAGGAATGGACTTTCTTGGAAATATCCTTGCTGTACATCTCGTTCAGGATATTCTTGAATGGGGCAATATCGTTGTTATCCCGCAGAGGTGTCGATACCGTCATTCATGGCGATATAGCGGACACCGTTCCTTGGGAAAAAGTCCTCAATCAAATGCCCGGTTTGCAGATAGTTACGCCCCAGTCGGCTGAGGTCTTTCGTGATGACAAGGTTGATTTGCCTGCGCTCAATGGCTCTCAACATTCTCTGTAAATCAGGACGCTCCATGTTAAGACCTGTGAAGCCATCGTCCTGATAGACTGCCACAACCTCCCATCCCTGCTTTTCGCAGTATTTTTCCAGCATATCACGCTGGTTTGCGATACTGGCACTTTCGCCTTGCAGGTCATCGTCCTTTGACAGCCTGCAATAGACCGCTGCACGATAGCCCCCGGCAAGTGCCTTTCCGATTGTTCTGTATTCCATTTCGTTCATCATAGCCATTTACCCACACAATCCAGACGGTATCTGGCTCTTTTGAACCTCATCTTCATTATAGCTTATGTCTTTCTTTTTAGCAAGATATTCTTTTGTATTTGTCTTTCCGTATTTCTGGGAAATCAGGCTGACGAACACATCAGTGGCGTCCAGTTCCCCGTCAAACACCGTTGTAACATGAATCTCTGTTTTGTTTTTTGCCATAGGCAGTTATCCTCCATACATGAAAATAGCCAGACAGAGGGTGTCGGCAACGAAGTCCGGCAACGGGCTTCAAAAGACCTTGCAAACAATCTCAATCTGGCGATGGTTACTATTTATACTTTTCTTTTATTTTTCTGTTGTTTTGGTTGTTATAAGGGAGAAAAGCCCGGAAATAAAGGTTTTTCCCCGGCAACCGGCTCGGCAACGGGATAGCAACAGGGGGTGCAACGGGCGGTCCTTTTCAGAATGGAAGCTCCATCTGTTCTGCGACCTCCACAAAACCGTCCATCGTTTTTTCAGACGGGTTGCCGGAGTCCGTTGCCGGGTTTTCACGCTCCCAGCCCTTTTGTCTGCCATATTCTGAAAACATTCTTGGGTTCGGGAAGTACCTCCAGCCGGTAATGCACTGGTTCATTATCTCGTTGATTTCCCGGATTTCCCATTGCTTCGGCTCGTCAAAGGCATGGTTCAAGGCTTCCTTGTAGAGCTGCTTGGAACAGACCATACTCCCGGTGTACTTATCAAGATACGCCTGTATCATTCCGGCTTTGGTGTCCTCCGGCATAAAATCCCGCTGGTGTTCTTTGAGATACCGCTGCATGGCGGGGTTGAAAGCCAGCTTGAACCTGCCGCTTCGGTAAATCTCCATCGCTTCCGCCCACATCTGCCCGATATAGGCTCTGGAAGCGGATTCCTCCTCCAAAATGTGAACCTCGGCTTGCTCCGGGTACACCATGACGGGGATAAAGCGGCGGTTGCCGGAACGGTCAAGGGGCAGGAAGTCCAGGGCATTGGAAGTGCCGCCAAATACGCACTGACGGGGGCGGTCTGCCGGATGGGTTTCATAGGGTATCTTGTAAACCTCTTTCTGCCGGCTTAAAAATGACTTGATTTCCTCAATGCTCTTGGCGTTGGCGGTTGCCATCATTTCCGACATTTCGATAATCCAGTGACCTTGCAGCTTGCGGTACACATTGTCATCATCCAGCTTCCGCAAATCATCGGAGAACCACTCGTCCCGGACTGCCAGCAGACGGAAGAAAGTGGACTTGCCAGCCCCCTGACCGCCGACCAGACAGAGCATGATTTCAAACTTACACCCCGGCTGAAAGGCTCGTGAGATTGCACCCAGCAGGAACAGCTTCAACGCTTCATAGGTGTAATCATCTGTGTCAGCCCCCAGAAAATGTCGCAGGCAGAAACGGATTCGTTCTGTCCCGTCCCACACAAGGGTACTTAAGATAGTCCCGGATGGGATGGTACTTGTTTTCATTCGCTACAATCCCGATGGCGTTATCAATCTTTTTCTCATTGGTAAGCCCATAGGTTTCTTCCAGATAAAGAAGCAGATACTTCATGTCCGTATCGTTCAGGGCTGTGCTTTCCCTGTGGAAGCCGATGGGCTTTATGATGTCCTTGCGGTCGGTCAGGATGTTGTATGCGATAGCCCCGGAAAGCAGCGGGTCACGCTGGAATACGGTCAGGCAGTTCCGTATGCTCTGACGGACACCGCCTTTCTCGGTAGTTTCCAGTCCCGCCTTGATTTCCTCAACGCTCTGGGGCGGTTGCATGGCGTTCATGGTGTTTTTTAGTTCTCGCTGCGTCTGCGGCTGCAAGCTCTGCCATTCGCTGTTCAATCTGTATCACATCCTTTCCGTAGTCCGTAATCAAAGCCGCTTTTTCCTCTGTCTCCCCGAACAGCATCACATCCAGCAGATATTCCACTTGTGTCTTGCTTCTGTAAGGCTTCCACAAACCGGGGATGAAAGGCTTCCTCCAGGGGAGTGCGGGGCGTAGTCCGTTCTCCATGCCCGGAGCAGGTGGAGATAATCGGCAAGAATACAAAAGCAGCGGTTCTTTACTTCCTGAAACTGTTCCTCAGGGGATTTCTGCCGGGGCTTGGGCTTTTTTGCCTTTCCCGGCGGTTTCCAGTCCTCATAGGAAAGCCCGAAGTCCTGTGCCAGTTGTATGGCGGCTTCTTTCTTTCCCAGCCCATACAGGGCGGCGGCAAAATCAATCACATCCCCATCTGCACCGCAGCCGAAGCAGTGGTAACGCTGATCCAGCTTCATGCTTGGGGTTTTATCATGATGAAACGGGCAGCAAGCCATCCCGTTCCTGTTTGCATGGATTCCATAATGCTCCGCAGCCTGTCTTGTTGTGACGGACTGCTTCACAGCTTCAAATACATTCAAATCTATCCCTCCTTGAAAATAAGAAAAGCACCTGACATTCTCTGGTTGAAAATGGCAAGTGCCTGTTAAAGTTCCATATCCTGTTGTTTGTTCTTCGTCTGTGCCAGGGACAGTTCTTTGTGCTTTTTTTTTTTTTTTTTTATCCTGCAAGACTTCTTTGATAGGCTGTTTCTTGGGCGGCTCTTTGCTTTCTTCTGTGCCGGGGGTGGCTTTCCGTACCCAGTAGCGAATGTCCCGCAGCTTCTTCAAATCCTCCTGTACCTCGGTCAGCGGTGTTTTCAGGGCTGCAATTTCTTCCAGAAGCGTTTCCTGCTCCTCTTGCAGCTCCTTTTGGGTACTGTCCTTATCGTCCGGGTGCTTGGCAAGGTAGGAGGCGGCTTTCTCATACCGGGCAACCTCCGGGTGTTCCTGTTTGAATTTCTCCTTTGTTTTCTTGAAAAAATATCTTCTGGTACTTCTCATAGACAGGCTTACATTCCTTGCAGTCTGTCCGGCTGGCAAGAATCCCGTCAATCACTTTGCTCCGGGCTTCCTTTGGCTTCATCTGATTGCGGTAATCTGCGGCTGATTTCCCGGAAGATTCCAGAAACGCTTCTAAGTCCTCCACAGTGGAAAGTCCCCTTTTGCCGGAGATAGGACAGGGCTTCGCTGACTGCCTTTAAGTCCTGTGAAGTCCCTCCGGTTCTGTCCAGCCCTCGTCCAGTCCTTCCGTTCTTCCTTTCGTATCTCCATGTACTTCATCAGCAGATTGGGAAGAAGTGTCGCTTCCTCCGCCGCTTTTTGTGCAAGCAGCTCTTTCCGTTTTCTCCCAGCTCGGTAATCCAGCCTTTGAGGTTTTGGATAAGCTGCCGGATGGACTTCATCAGACTGTTGGCGGCTCTGATTTCCCGGTTCAGGTTTCCGATATTCGTCTGGATACCACGCTTTTCCATCTGCCGGACAGCAGCCCCCTCATGGACAGTGGGGACAATATCAAGCCCTGTCTGGCATAGGAACGCAAATCTACACACGCTCCGGACGGTCATTGGCTTCCAGATAGCGGTTCTGGATGACCTCCCATTCATGCCGCCAGATTTCGCAATATTTCTGGTCGTTCCAGTCCACCGTATCCTCCTTGTGGCTTTTCCATCTGCCGGATGGCAGCTTTATCCGTTCCCCGTTTTCGTCAAGGTCATAAACCTTGCGGCTCTTGGGAAGCCATTTTCCATGTTCGTCCATTGCCCTCATAGTGAGCATGACATGGGCGTGGGGATTGTGTCCCGGCGGATGGGGGTCATGGATGGCAAAGTCAGCAATCATGCCTTTGGAAACAAACTGCTTCTGGCAAAACTCCCGGACAAGGACAGCATACTGGTCGGGCGGTATCTCTCTGGGGATGGTAAGCACCCACCGCCTTGCAAGCTGGGAGTTCCATTGTTTTTCCACCGCTTCGGCGGCGTTCCACAAAGTATTGCGGTCTGCATATTCCTGTGGGGCATTAGGTGGGAGCAGGATTTCATTGTGGACGATGCCACGCTTTTCCGGGTAGTGCTTCACTTGCTGGTCATATTCACAGAACAGTTTTTCGCCACTCTGGTAAGCAGCGGCGGCAACCGCAGACTGCCGCTGACTGCGCTGAACAATCGTGATTTCGTTGTGTGGACAGGGCATTTCGTGTCCCTCCTTTCGCTAATTGGTGGACGGGGTGGCGTTTTACCACCTCATTTTGGGCAGAAAAAAAGCAGGAGAACCTTTCTTTCAGATTTCCTGCTCGGTGTGCCGCTGTGTGGGCGGCGGGTATTTAGTTGTAAAAGTTCGGGACAAGTTGACCCGATGTGAAGCTGACGAACTGGAATTTATTTGTTGTTATTTTCTATCAATCCCCAAAACATCATAGTATTCATCACTATACTCAATGCCACTATTGTCAAAGCGAGATTGCAGTTCTTTTACATAGTCATAAGGGTTATCAATAGGGGAAATTTCTAATTCTGTTTCAAGATAACTTAATGTCGCTTTCTGTTCCTCTGTGCGGATTGCTTCTTCCTCTTTGAGGTGTTTTTCAAATTTGTCTTTGTCCATCCAAATAATCTGCTCAATAGGATTAGTAGAACCACAAGCAAGAATAAGTCTCATAAAATCCTCAAAGGTTCTTGCCAGTGGATAAACAAAAACATCTGCACAAGTATCAGGATTGCAGGCAAAAACCATTTCCCCATACGGCTCAATAAAGCAATACATAATACTTCCTTCAAAACCTATTGCCTTTGCATTGGTCGGATAGCAGAAGTAAGAATAAATATCTTCAACTTGTTCAAGACAAATCAAAGAGCCATTTATATTCAGTTCTTTGTATTGGTCAAAAAGTGTTTCCATTTTATCACACTCCTTTACAACTTCTAATTTTTCAGTTCTACAAGTTGGAAGTTGTCGCTATGAAATTTCTTTTTCATCATCTCTTGGTGGTCGGACATAACATAACATTTCTTTTTCACAAGCACCAAATTTTGAGAAATTGGATTTCGCTTCTTTTAGCGTTATTCCATGATTAGAGTCGCTTGGTTCGTTATCAGAAGCAATGAACGGGTCATTCTCCCAAAAACAAACGGGGCAAATATACCCACAATCTTCATTTGCCGGAACATTATAGGTAAAATATCCGCAGCAAGGACATTGGTATTTTTTCATATAAACCTCACGTTTAAGCCTTGACCTCAAATTCCTGATTTATTTCTGACTTTATTATACTTCATCGATTATCGAAAAGATAGCATATTTTATGAAACTTGTCGGCTGGGAACAGCTTGCACCGCAAGGTGTCCCCAACAGGCAAGTCCACAAAAGGGTAGCTGGCTGCAGCCAGCGCAGGGGAAGTGTAGCGTCCCCTGTTTGATTTGGAGCAGACCATGACTGCGGAAAATCACAGCTCTCCGGCGAGGAGCCTTCGGAGAACGCAATGCACCAACCTCTGGGTGGTGTATAATTGCGCCCTTAGTAAACTAAGGGGTTTCCGGCTTCTCCCGTTCCAGCAGTTTTTTTCAATAGTTCCTGCGTGTCCTGCCTGTGAAAAATGAGTTTCAACAACAGCATGACATCATCATCTGTTAGGCGTTCCGGCTCTTGCAGAAAACTTTCCAGCATACCGCCACGAGTGCAGAGCCGGTGCGTCCGTTCCTTTCGGGTAAGCTGCTTTAACTGGTGCTGCAATGCCTTTTCATCATTGATGGCTTTCCGCAGTTTCTTTTCGCTTTTCTCCAACTCCCGATTGAGTTTTTCCAGCTTTGAGGTATCAGGCAAGGGCAGCGTCCTCCTTTCCCGGTATCAGCACATAAATCCTGTTTGGTTCTCCAACGCCCTGACGCACCCGCATGATAAGTCCGGCGTTTTCCAGTTCATTCAAAGAACGCTTGACCGTCATAGAGCTGCGGGACAGGACTGCGGCAATGGCTGTGACAGGGAAGCAGACAAACAGGATTCCGTTCTCGTCCTCCTGCCCATTGGAGAGCATAGCGTCCAACATCCGGCAGTACATGATCTTTGCGGTGCTGCTGACTGGAAACCCTGTCAACGCTCTTGGAAAAGCCATACAGGGCGGCAATGGTGTGTCTATCGTCATAAATTCAAAAATCATTCGGTGTGTTCCTCCTTTTTCTTTGCTCGTTTGGATAAATAACGGGGGCAGTCAATCACAACCGCCCGGAAGCTCTGCTTGCACCCATGCTGGCATTTCCGGCATAATTCGTTGTAAGTGACACGCCCCCGGTCATTGAGGTAAAAAGAAAGCTCATGCTTCCTCTTTTTGCTCATTCTCGGCATATTGCGCTTCCTCCCGTTTTCGTGTATGGTTTCGGGGCGATTTTCGGCAAAATTACAGCCATAGAGCCGCCTAAAATCTCCCGAAGTATCAGAGATAGGGTAGACTATCCCCCTATCAGATTGTCGTGTTTCGGTATCATTTCGGTGTCAGTTCGCCAGTTCTCCCCGGTGTCGTTCCTCCCCTGAATCTCACAGCGGCGTATCGCTCCCTTTGGTATGCTCGTTTTGGTCAGGGTTCCTCCATATCCCTGCCAAAAGTCATGGCACTACATCGCCGGGGAAGCATATCCCACACAGGCTGGTCATTCGATTGGAATAATCCATCGATGAACTACCTGTATCATAGAACATTTTTGTGCCCTGTGCCGTATGTCCACAAAGTAGGAATTCGGGGTAAAAATCAGAAATTTCCACGATTGCGGAATTGATATGGTATAATCAATTCAACGGTTATAAATGTCGTTAGAAAGGGGGAACTGCTTCAATGAACGGAGCTACTACAATACAGGAACGGCTAAAAGATTTACGATTAAACAAAGGATTAAAACTGGAAGAACTGGCTGAGCAAACGGGTATTTCAAAATCGGCTCTTGGCAGTTATGAAAAAGACGACTATAAGGAAATCAATCATGGCAACCTTATCCTGCTGGCAGATTTTTATGGGGTGTCCCTCGATTATCTCTTTTGCCGGACAGAGAACCGGGCGGAGATCAACACGCCATTAAGGGAGCTGCATTTGAGTGATGAGATGGTAGCACTTCTGAAAAGCGGTCGGATTAACAACCGTCTGCTGTGCGAACTTGCCACCCATAAGGACTTTATCAAGTTTCTTGCGGACATTGAGATTTATGTGGATGGGATTGCCACCATGCAGATTCAAAACCTCAACGCCCTTGTCGATACCGTCCGGCATGAAATCATTGAACGGTATCGCCCCGGCGAAGATGACCCCCATTTGAAAGTGTTGCAAGCCGCCCATATCAGTGATGATGAATATTTCAGTCACATGGTACGGGATGACCTCAACCTGATTATCCGGGATATTCGGGAAGCCCATAAAAAGGACAGCGAGAGTGCACCTCAGACCACCGTTGCCGATGAACTGAAAGAAAATCTGGAAGCGGTTGAAAATTTCAAGGGCAGCCGTGATGAAAAGCTGGTTGTCCTTTACTGTAAGCAGCTTGGTATCAACTATAAAAATCTGTCAGATGAAGAATTTCGCTGGCTGATTCGGATTCTCAAAAAATCAAAGAAAATGGGAACGCCTATCAGCCAGAGGAAAAAACGGTAAAAAAAACCGCTGTTGCATGGTTGGGGTGCCTTCCATGTAGCAGCGGTTCTTGCTGTGGTTATTATTTCATTCGTTTTCTTAATATCCGGCGATAATTTGTTTCTCCCTTTGGTGCGTCCTGTATAATTTCCAACACACCATCTTCAAGCATTTTATCAATGCGATTAGAAATCCATACATCACTAATTCCAAGTTGATATTTTCCTAAAACATTACCTATAACAATAGCCATTTTGAATTGCTCTGGCTGTTCCGCAATTTCACGAAGAATGAAACTATCATATATATCTTCTGAAACACTTTGCAATTTACCATTTAGCATTGCACGCAAAGGTGCATTTTCATTTTGAAGTTGATTCCATTTCATAGCACAAGCTGAAAGAAATACAGGCTTAGCTTTTTCTTGTAGAGTTATATATTTTCCCCATTCGCCAGGAGAAACCTCACCCCATGCTATTTTGGATGTCATAGCATTTTCTTTTCCATATTCCCAGGCAGGTAACTTAACCAAATAAATTGTTGTCTGACAGTTTAATGGTCGAAGTTGTTTCATAAGCCAGTACATACCGCAAAGTTCATCCGGATTATAGCTATACCAAATACGAACTTCTTCCCCAGCTACATATCGTTCAATAACCGAAGACAATGTAGTTTTAATTTTCTGTATTTTTTCTTCAACCTGATAGTCTAAATCCTCTACAAACCAGACAGACAGCATTTTCTTGAGAACATTTTTCCTCTGTTCGCCAATTTCATTATCAGAAATATCTCCCACACTAAGAGCCATATCAAAACAATAAACATCACTGCTCTTGCCTCCCAATGGAATAGCATTCTCCCAAGCAATATGTTCTTGTTCCTGTGCTTGAATTTGTGCTTCTTTCATTTCATCTGAAGATGGAACACTCCCATCTTCGTGCCTCATAAAGACCGAAACTGCACTTCCTCTATACTTTCCCTTACCGTAAGTTTGGGCAATTTTCAAACTTCCACAGGCACTTTCACCAAATACAATTTCAATCATCTTATATACCTCCGATTTAATTACTCCCGTATGAATAAATTATATCATGCAAAACAATTTCTTCTGCCCGGTTGTGAATGTTATTACAACGCTGCACCCATTCCATTTGTTGAGTTCGCTTCAATTCCTCTGTCACGCCCTCGGTGGCTTTCATCTGCTCCATGATAGTGTCTAACCGTTCCTGTGCCTGTTCGTTCAGGTCTGCAAGATATGTCCACAATTCTCCGGTCAGTATCAATGTATTCAATCTGACTGGGTGGACTTCTCCTTAAATATTCCCGGTGCATCCGTCCGTACTTTCCGATAGGGCGGTGTTCCTCCGGCAGTTTCAAGTCCGGGATGTAGTAATCTCCGACAAGGATATAATCAATTCCGTTTTCCGTTATTCTTGGTTTCAATTCGCTCATGTTCCTTACCTCCTGTGGAAGCAGGCTCGTCTGGTACTAACTCAATCACATCGGTAATCTCACAATTCAGCGTTTCGCAGATACGGGCTAATGTATCCATGCTGATGTGCTTTCCCTCTTTGCTCATGTTGGCAATCATATTCGTTGTCATACCGGCGGCAAGCCTTAAATCTTCTTTTCTCATATCACGCTCTAACAGTGTATGCCAGAGTGGTTTATAGCTGATGTGCATATTGTTTTCCTGCCTTTCTATCCATACCACCGGGGCGGCTGCCCCGGCAGGAACTTTTCTCTTATTATAACACCAATCTTGTGTAATCACAATTTATTCTTGTATCCTCCCGCTGATACCGTCTGGATTGTGCTTTTCCTTTCTTTTTGTTCCCTTTAATTAGCCATAAACTGCTTAATGCCCTGGCTTTTTGCCGCAGGGTTGTCCGACCCGTAACCTTCCAGAAGGTTGATGACGCCCCATACCGCCAGACCAGCGCCAAGAGCCATGACCAGAATTTTAAGAATGTCGATTGCCTGATTGAAAAATTCCATATACGTTCCTCCATTTTGTTTGTTTGATGGTTTTGGGTACAAAAAAAGCCGCCCACATCGGCGGCGCTTCGGGTCATCATGGCCCGAAGTTACACAAACTCGTCGCTGTCCAGATCATCGAAATTCAACAGGTCAGCTTCTTCGTCCGTGTCGGAGCCGTCCACTTCGTACACCGTGTATTCGTCCTCCGGCTTTAGTCTCAATGGCCGGTGGCGGAACAGGCTTTCCAAGCGGAAGGCGTTTTTCTTTTTATCAAATTCGGCTGTGTACTTGTAATTCGGGTGCTTTTTCAAGTCATACTTCGGGGACAGGAAGGGCGGGAGCCCCCGAAGCTGCAAGATACATTTATCCCCGGGCATGGTGGTGATCTCGCTGGTGGTCATCAGCTCCCGGCCAAGCCGCTGCATATTCTGGCTGTAACTTTCAGACTGTCCACGGCTGCGACCCTCGGTCTGCATGGAAATGGTGGCCTTGCCCAGCCAGTTTTCCGAAATATCCTTTAGGGTGGAAGCCTCCCGGCCTCCGAGGAACACGATACTGTCCATGTTTCCCATGATGGTTTCGGAATGGTCTTTGTACAATGCCTTGCACTGGCTCATTGCCTGATAAAAAAGCGTCAGGCTGATCTCACGGGAGCGGATGACGGCCACGATCTTTTTCCAGCCCCGGCACCTGTCCGGTGTTGGCAGCCTCGTCCCACAGCACCCGCACATGGTAGGGCAGACGCCCGCCATAGGTGTTATCAGCCCGTTCACACAGAAGGTTGAACATCTGCGAAAAAGCGAGGGCAACCAAAAAGTTGTAGGTGGTGTCCGTGTCGCTGATAAGAAAGAACAGCGCTGATTTTTCATCCCCCAGCTTATCCAGCTCCAGTTCGTCATAAGACATGATCTCCCGAAGCTGGGGAATATCAAAGGGAGCCAGCCTCGCACCGCAGGAAATCAAGATGCTTTTGGCTGTCTTGCCAGAGACAAATTGTCAAGGACTTTTTAATCAAATTCACAAAAATCTACAAAAAAGGTGCCAGAAGCACTGTATGGCTCCTGACACCTCGTTTGATAGATTACATTTTTCCGTTCAGCAGGTCTTTGCAGAGATACGCATAGTCTGGCAGCTGGTTGATATATGGCTCCCAGCGCCGCTTGATTTCGGCCAATTCCAGCGGGTCGGCTGCTTCCAGTGCATGATCGTTGCCTGTCATATATAAAACATCCGTAGCTACATCGTCCAAACACCTGTAACAGAGATCGGCGGCAGATTCGATTCTGATACCGGTATCCACATAGACTGGATTTACGCCAATCGCCAGCCAGACATAGCCTACCTTGTCCGACCAGAGCAGTTCAAAATCAGGGCTTTGCCGCAGATGTTCCGCAAAGACCTCCTTTACTCGCTCAATTTCATGCTTCTCTTTTTCTGTGTAAAGCATTTTCGTGTCCTCCTTGACAAAAATTTTGGTGCGAACCATCATCAGTTTAGCACAAGGCGGCTTCGTTTATCAGTCTGTCACATCTGCTGAATTTCATTTTTGAGCATACGCTTGATTTTATCGCTCATGGTTTCTGTGCTGGTATTGCTGAAATGGACATGAACCTTGTAGGTTGTCTTACCGATTTTCTTTACCATCGCTGGCGTGTTTTCCGGCGCTCTGGACGCAGTAGCGGCGTCTGCCACCTGCATAGTACGGGGTTCTCTGTTCATGGCGCTCCTTTCTCCGAACGGGTCTGTGCCGCCCGGTAAAAAATCAGTCTTGCTTACTGTTTACAATGTCTTTTGCTGCCTGTCGGGTAGCACCGGCATTTTCTTCCCGGAAATTCTTCCCGTCAAAAAGAATCGGCGCACACCGTTCCAAAATACGGTCATAGATACGGGCGTGGGCCAGATCAGGCGGGTTTTTCAGCTCGGACAGTTTCATGTTTGTTGTGATAATCATGGGCCTGCGGCTGCGGTAGCGGCTGTCGATGACGAAAAACATCTGCTCCATAGCATATTCGGTACTGCGCTCTACTCCCAGATCGTCAATGATAAGCAGGTCGTACTCATCAAAGCTGGCGATAAAGTCGGCCCTGTCCTCGGAAAACATCCCCGTCAGGCGGTTCAGGATGGTGGGAAAGTTCGTCATCAGCACCGGCACATCCCGGTCAAGCAGGGCGTTGGCGATACATCCGGCGAAAAAAGATTTGCCGGTTCCCACATCCCCGAACAACAGCAGGCCGGTGTTGTTTTTATATGCCTCCTTCCAGTTCTCCACATAGGCGCGGGCCTTGTCCATCAATGGGTTTTTGCCGTTGTCGTTGGCAAAGGTGTAGTCATAGAGATAGCGGTCTTGCAAACCCTGTGCCTTTCGGCGTTTGATACGCTCCATGCGGCGCTGCCGTTCTTCAGCAGCCTTGCGCTGCTCCTCAGCCTCCCTCTGGCACTGGCAGATGCAGCGCGGCATAAAGTAGCCGGATTTCCCAAAGCATGGCACAACGGTCTGCCTCTGGCCGCCGCACTTCTTACAGTGAATGAGACCGTCTGCCGGGTCTATGTACTCGTCCCCGGCCAGTTCCACACCGGCGGCTGCCTTGTCGATCAGCGCCCGGATTTCTGCGGTAATCTCAATCATACGGTTTCATCCTCCTTTACGCTGTAATCCCGGTTGCGTGAGGGTGTGCCAGCTTTTTTAGCGTCCTCACCGGCCCAGCGCCGGATGGTCGCTGCATGGCTCTGATACCGCTTGCCGGTAGAGGCCATGTACTCGGACAGCTTTTCGATGTACTGGCCCCATACGGTGGGAAAGCTGGCCTGCAAGTCTGCCATTTCCTCGTCCGTCAGGAAAACATTCTGGTAACGGCCATAGGCGCGGGCGGAGCGTCCCTTCTCTATCTCTCTCTTTATCTCTATCTCTTTCTCTAACTCTATCTCTATCTCTATCTCTGGTGGACGAATGTCGGACAAATGTCCGCCGTTTGTCCGGGGCGCAGAAAGAGCCTTATTTTGGAGCCTCGCAGCCCGCTTTCGCTCAGCCTCGGTAGAGGACTGGCCGATTAAAAGTTCGATGTTGCTCATGTAGAATGTGCCGCTGTCCAGCACTTCCACAAGGCCCAGCTTCAAAAAGATCTGCAAGGCTCTCTCCACAGTGCCGATCTGCTGGCGGGTGATGGTGGCGATCATCTGCGCCGTGTAAGGAATGTCCTCGTCAAGCTGAAGCCGTCCACCATGTTTCAGCGATTTCAGATACAGCTTGAGCAGAATGTTGGAATACAGCACACCATCCTGCATACTTTCCAGCAGCACGATGGAATCATCGTCAAAATAGTTTTCTTTGAGTTTCAGATAATAATATTTTCGATTGTCTGACATAGGGTTCCTCCTTGGGGTTTCTCTTGGGATTCTGTACGCATTTTAAGGCCGTTTTAGGGGGCGGAAGATAAATCTATCAGCCTGCCTTTGACACCCTCGAAAAAATCCTTGATTTACAAGGGTTTTTCAGCCCCTAAAGCGTGACATTTCTCCCGTTGTTTCCGCTTGCGCTTTGCGGCGTTGATCCGCTTCATGCGTGCGGCACATTCCGGGCAGTATTTGGCCCGGTTGGAACCGGGGGTAAACAGCGCCCCACATATGGCGCATTTCTTCGCATTCAGCCGGTGGAACAGCGCCGTTTCCAGTTCCTTATCCTGCGGCAATACCGCCGCCCGAAACCACCTGCACAACAGGGAGTAGGAAATAGACTGGACACAGACACATTCCTCCCCATCGTCCAGGGCGATACAGTTTCCGTCGATGTAGTTACAGCACTCATGCACCAGCCTCCGCACTCTGCGGTACTGGCGGTAATCCATGACGGGGATAGGTTCAGACTTATTGTTCTTCATAAATGATTTCTTTCATAAAGCCGGTAACCTCCTTGAATGAATTTATTGTTAAATATTCGTGCAAAGTATTGTTTTCTTCGTGCAAATGGCATATACTATAATTGCCAGCAGAAAGGGGTTGATCGTATGGCTGGAAATACCACAAACATCAGTATCCGCATGGACGCAGATTTGAAAGCACAGGCGGACGCACTGTTTACTGAACTTGGCATGAACCTGACTACGGCGTTTAACATCTTTGTGCGCCAGTCGCTTCGTGAAGGCGGCATTCCCTTTGAAGTAAGGCTGGAACAGCCGAACAAAGAAACGGTTGCTGCCATGCTGGAAGCGGAAAGGATTGCAAAAGACCCGTCTGTAAAGGGCTACAATGACCTTGACGAGTTGTTTGCTGACCTGAAAAGATGAAAGAAACCAAATATACCGTCAAGTACACGACCAGTTTCAAAAAGGACTACAAACGAGCCATCAAGCGTGGCTTGAAGATTGAGCTGCTGGAGCAGGTCGTAGCATTGCTGGCAATGGGCGAGCCGCTGCCGGATAAAAACCGCGACCATGACCTGTCCGGCGATTGGGCAGGCCATCGGGAATGTCATATTCTCCCGGACTGGCTGCTTGTCTATCGCATAGAGGATGATGTTCTGGTGCTGACGCTGGCCCGCACCGGCACACACAGCGACTTGTTCGGCAAATAAACAGTCTGCCGCCGTATGGGGAAACCTGTACGGCGGTTTTTCTGTATGCAAAGGTATGTCGTGAAACGCGACGCACTTGACAGGGGTACGCCAAAACGCGGTAGCCTTTACCGCTCCGGCCCACGGTCGTGAGACTTGTCCCTTTCCTGTCGGGACAGCTGCTCGGCGGTTTTGCGGAGCCGTTCCACTGCTTTCAAATCCTCCCTCATGGATTTCATGGCAAGCGTGTCCGTCTGCTTTCCGGCGGTCAGCTGGTCGATCTCCCACTGCCATGCCTTCGGGGTGATTGCCTCGCCGCTGTCTTTCAGTTCTTTCAGATACCGGGCCGCTGCGTCATACAGAATCAGTTCCCGACTGTGGCGCTGTTCAAACTGTTCCCGTTTTTCCGGCTTTACTTTGGCAAGCTGCTTGTGGATGGACTTGTACTGGTTGTACTGTTCCCACATCTCCCCGCGTTCGGTAAGAATGGCGATCCGGCGCTCGGCCTTGACGATTTTTCCCCGCAGGTCATAGTATCGGGTGTTCATATCTGCTATTTTTTCATGGAGCTGCTGCATGGACTGGATGCCGTTTGCCTGCAAAAAGCTGAACAGGGCGGCGCTCTCCTGCAAAGCTCGGATTTTGCCGGTGCGGGTGTCAGGCCGCTTGAGCTGCTGCTGGGCCTCCCACAAGTCAATCATGCTGGGCTGTTGGCCCTCCGGCTTTTCGGCTTCGGCCTTAGACCAGTTGTAAAGGCGGGTAATGCGGGCCTTGATTTCCTTGAGCAGCTTGTTGTCGGCGGCGATCTGCCGATTTACTTCGCCCTTGTCGGTGCGGATGCCGCGCTTTTCCATTTGGCTGGCGGCTGGCCCCAGATGGACAGAGGGAATCTTATCAATGCCCTGCCGCTTGTAGCTGCGATGGTCAATGCGTTCCGGTCTGCCGGCAGATTCCAGCGCCCGATTGGTGTAGGCCGCCCACGCTGCCCGCCAAATCTCCACATTTCCTTTATCGTTCCAATCGGTTGTATCCTCACGATGATTTTTCCAGCCGCCTTTCCCATCCGGGATACGCTGTCCATTCTCGTCCAGATCGTATGCCTTGCGGCACTTTGCGCCCCACTGCCCATTTTCTTTCAGAGGCCGGAGCGTCAGCATGATATGGACATGAGGGTTGCCGGTTCCCTTGTCATGGATAGCAAAGTCGGCGCACATTCCTTTGTCTACAAAGTTGTCCTTCACATAGGCGCGCACAAGGGCAAGCTGTTGTTCGCCGGACAGTTCACGGGGCAGGGCTGCTTCGATCTCGCGGGCAAGCTGGCTGTCCCTTGCTTTCTCGATTTGCTCCACGCTGTTCCAGAGGATAGAACGGTCTGCAAACTCTGGCGGGGCGTGGGCAGGCAGCATGATCTCCGCATGGACAATGCCGCCTTTCCGGGTGTAGTCGTGGGTCATTCCATCCCATTCATTTGTCAGCTTGGTTCCGCTGCGGTAAGCAGCTGCGGCAACAGCAGAACGGCCTGCGCTGCGCTTGATGATACTAACGGGAATATGACAAAAATCTATGGGTGGCACCTCCTTTCGGTAAGGGGTATTTAGGCTCCGTGGAGCCGGACAGACGCGAAGCGGGTGTCTGGCTGCGCGGGGCGCACAAGGGGTTTGGGGAGTGTAGCGCCCCATCGCGCTCGGAGAGCGCAACAGCCCCCGGCAGGGCGCACGACACCGGCAACGGTGTATAAGTGCGCCCTTGTAAACAAGGGACTTATGGTGTGTCCCCGGATTTTGGCAGATTTGCGGTTAATTCCGCAGCCCCCGGAAGATGGGACAGGGCAATCAAAAATGCTTTGACCTCTGCGCCGGAAAGGTTGGAAGCCAGCGGAAAAATGCCCTCCAAAATGGCTCCGCGCTCAATCAGGCGGCGGGTGCGAACCCTGCGTTCTTCGTTCCGCTGCTTGTTCTCCAAAATCTTCTTGCGGTTTTCAAGCTGTCGGATCTCCTTCAGGACTTCCTCCCGTTCTTCTTTTTGGGTTTGGGCTGTATTTTTTTTGTTCATGTCATGCACCTCTTTTCTTTGAAAACGCTCATAGATTGACCGTCCATTTCTGACGCGCAAAGTACCGGCGCAGCCTCCGCAGTGCAGCGTGGATGGATTTTCCCGCCTGTGATGGTGTGATACCCTCCATTGCGGCAATATCTTTCACTTTCATACCCAGCATATAGCGGGCGTGGACACGGCGAGCCTGCATAGGCGGCAGGGAAGAAATGGCTTCGTACAATCGCCGTATCAGTTCTTCATATTCGGCTAATTCTTCTTTTTCTATCAGGTAGTCCTCCGGAGATGGCTGCGCCCAGCCGATGGCGGCATTTTCGATTCCATCGTTACAATCGAGGGAATAAAACGCCTTATACCGGAACATCTTGCGATCTCTGGCGGCCTCGGCTCTCTTGTCCAGAAGAAACGCTTCGACGATCTCATCGGACACCTCCACAAAAATGTCCTCTTTGCAAAATGGATAATATTGTTTGAGATTGATGGTCTGCATAGGCACGCCCTCACTCTGTTTGAAAAAGGTCATCATAGCAGCGGCGCATATTCCGCAGCCCCCGGTGGATGGCAACGCTGACCTTACTGCTATGGATACCCTCTCTCCGGGCGATTTCCGGCTGCTTGATACCGGCAATGTAGTAGGCGTGAACACGGCGGGCCTGTGTCGGAGTGGCATGAGCCAGAGCCGCAGGCAGAGCTGCAATCAGGTGCAGGCGGGTGGTCATTTCTTCTCGTTCCAGCAAAATATCTTCCGACGATCTGCTGTGTTCCAGTGCGTAATTTTCCAGCCAGCTGTATGCGTCCAGAGAGTAGTAGGCGCGGTGGTAGACTTTCCGACGCTCATAGTTCTCCATCTCCCGCTGGGCCTGATACATCGCTGCCCATACCTCGTCCGTAACATCCACAAACTCGTCATGCCGGTAGTGGGGATACATCCACCGCAGATTGATTGTTTTCATAGGCTTACCTCCTGAAAATTGGAGAGGCGGGCAGCTCGTCCGCTGTCCGCCCCTCGCTGAGATAAGGGAAATGATCCCTTTCACTTGGTAGCCAGAAAACAGGTCATTTGTTAAGCCTGTTCTCAAAGAAATTTATAAATTTTTTCCTGACCGCCTCCACACTTTGATAAACAGCCACTTTGGAGCAGCCGCACAGCACACCGATCTCTGCAAGGCTCAGCCCGTCCAGGGCATAGAGCAGGAACCGGCGGCGCTGGGCCTCGGTACAGGTGTCCAGAACAGCCATCAGCTCATGCAGCGTTTCCATGCGGCAAAGGTATTCCTCCGGCGTTTCGCCGTAGACCCCTACACCCTCGGTGGTAATGATGTACTCGTCAAACTCCCGGCCATCCCAATGCCGCCGCTGTTCATGGAACAGGTTCTCCGTTTTATGATCGGCCCGGTCAAGAAATTCATAGACTTCCAGCGTAACCTCCACGGCCACAGCTTGTCCGTTATAATTGATGGTAACTTCCATCTGCCTTTCCTCCATTCAGATTTTTTTGGTAAATCTGAATGGGGCGGCGGAGAACGGCACTGGGGCCAGGGTTCGGGCCATGCTGGTCCGATGTTACGGCCCCACAGGTATGAAAAAACGCCCGGACAGCAGAAAGCTATTCGAGCGCAAAAACTCCAATATTCACTTACAGAATGACAATTTTCGCACCGGCTGCCAGACTGGGCCTGTTCGTTGACTGGGCTTTTTTTGACGGTAGTGAAATATCGTCTGAATTTGTCGGCGGTCAATGTGCTTCATGGCGGTTCCCTCCTAAAGCCGCCGTGTCAGCGTGTAGTCGTCACTCCTTTGTTGAGGGCATAAGGAACGGCGGCCTTGATGTACTCAAAACCGCCGCAGTCCTTGAAAATCCATTATGGGCGCACGAAGCTGCCTGCCCTGCAACGGTTTTTTTCTTTCCCCGTCTTGCGGGGCAGGATCGCTTGTCTTATTTGGTTTAGGTTTGTTCCTGTTCGGCTACCTCTTTCAGCCGTGAAAAGCTCTCATCGCTGATGATGTGTTCAATACGACAGGCATCGGCCTCCGCAGTTTTGGGGTCAACGCCTGCGGCGATAAGCTGCTCGGTAAAGAAGCAGTGTCGCTCGTAGATTTTTTCGGCAACCTCGCAGCCTACATCGGTCAGATGGAGAAAGTGATCTTCGTCCATAGTGAGAAAGCCGCCGTCCCGCAAGGTAGCCACTGCATGGCACACGCTGGGTTTTGACACCTCCATGTGCTGGGCTACATCTACGGAGCGCACCATACCGAGTTTCTTTTGGAGAACAAGGATGGTTTCCAGGTAGTCCTCCCCGGACGCATGAAGTTTCATATTTAATCACCTTCAAAAGCAAAGAACCTTTGCAGTCGTTCCCTGCTTATTCTGTTCCATCCATCACTCCATAGCACTTTTCCGTTTTCTATAAAGACAAAGTAATTGCAGCACTCCGCAATCAGCTCCGGGTCATGAGTAACAATAAACAAGGTTTTCCCCAACGAACTCAATTCCCGCAAATTCTCTGCCACTTTTTTCATGTGCCGATAATCCAATCCGCTTGTAGGCTCGTCAAAAACAATAACCTGTTTATCAGACGCAATCGCGCTGGCAATCGCTACCCTCTGTTTCTGTCCGCCGGACAACGACATAGGATGGGCGTCTCTAAATTCTGAAATGTGCAGACTTTCCATAATACTTTCTGCCTCATGCGCCGCTTTTTCTTCATCTGAATTATCCAGACTAAGCAAGATTTCATCCATTACACTTTCCGTAAAAAGTTGGTGGTTTACGTCCTGCATAACCATATAGCAGGTCTTAATTCTCTGATTTGCCATATAAGTTTTTCCATTCATGCTCATACAGCCTTTTGCGGTTTTGAGCAATCCGCATAAATTGTTAGCAAAAGTCGTTTTCCCGGCTCCATTGTTGCCGACTACTCCAACCACCGAACCTTGCGGAATCATCAAATCTGATATATCCAGCACCTTCCGCTTTTTCTTCTTACCTCCGGAAGCATTTTTATAAGAAACTTCAAAGTCCCTGATATATAGCTGCTTTGTCGCACACACTGTGCTCTGCATTTTACTAAAATCTTCAGACTGTAAAGTTCTAAGACCCAGCGCGTGCAATTCGCCTGTAGATTTCTTTTTGAAGTCGGAGATGGAAAGGTTTTCTTTTATTTGCCCGCCCTGCATATATAGAATGCGATCTGCAATATCCATCAGGTAATACAGGCGATGTTCCGCAATCACAATCGTTTTCCCCTGTGCTTTCCATTTCCGCAATACATCTTTTAATTCTCTGATTGATTTAATATCCAAATTGGAAGATGGCTCGTCCAGTACGAATATATCCGGTTCCATTGCGGAAACGGACGCACAGGCAACTTTCTGTTTTTCGCCACCGGACAGTGCAAATAAGCTCCTATTCAGTAAATCTTCGATTTTTAACGCGCCTACCGTTTTTTCTATCCGCGAATTGATTTCGTCTGCGTCGATTGCCAAATTCTCACATCCAAATGCAATTTCACTGGTAGTATCCACTGTAAAAAATTGTGTCCTTGGATTTTGAAAAACAGAACCAACCACACCAGACAAAGCATAAAGGGATACATTTTTTACATCTATCCCTTCCACAATCGTCTGCCCGGTAAGCGTTCCTTCGTAATAATGCGGGATAAGCCCATTTATTAAACGTGTGAGTGTAGTCTTTCCGCAGCCGGATTCTCCGCAGATCAAAACAACCTCTCCGTCATGGATAGTCAAATTTATATTTTCGATTTTTCCTTTTGAACTGCCTTGCTCATATTGAAAGGCTACATCCTTAAACTCTATCATTTCAGCCCTCCTAAAAAAGCAGGAACACCAACAGGGCAGCAGTAACAATAATCATAAGCGCAAAATCTTTCCAATGGAAACCGATCTTACAAATGCTTGTACGCTTTTTTCCGTTTCCTAATCCTCTTGTCAAAGCTGCCGCAGACAGGTCATTCCCTATTGTTACTACAGACATCATAAGAGGGACAATTCGATATTCTAATACTGCTTGTGGATTCTTGAAAAAATTTTTCCCCGTGATTCCTCTCATACGCATAGCGTTTCCAATAGATCCCGCTTCTTCGGAAATTGTAGGGAAGAACCGGAACATAACAGAAAACGGGATAATGAATGCTTCTGGTATATGCATACGCTGCATGGCAAGGACAAACTCACTAACCTTTGTAGTCGAGAGAAGATAATAGCCCATCATGGCGCTTGGAAACCATCGTGTTCCAAATTGAGCCAGCAGCGATATTATAATTGTTCCTATTAGTCCCATATACGGAACAAGAAATATGTTCACCATCCATGAAACAACAAAAACAATCAAATAGATGATGGCAACCTTTTTCCTACTGCCCGAAAGCAGGAGGAAAAAGGGTACCAATGCCAGAATCGGCTTTAACCAGAAACTAATACCGTCCGTTTTTCCGTCAATCATTACAATACTGAATATTACCAGCATATATAGCTTTGTTCTTGGATCAAGCCAGAAACGTCGCTCCGAATCAACTGACAGTAATAATTCTGGTTTCATTAAACAATGCCCGCCTTTACAAAATGCTTCTTCAAAATTGCCTTGCCCAAATACGCGCCGATCACTCCGCCAACAAGGCCTAAAACAATGACTACCGGCAGCATCCAGTTAGCGGTAAGGCCCATAACGGCGTTGATGTATTCATCCGTACCTCCTTTGCTTCTGTACGCCTCAAAGAAAGTATCTCTCATAATCCACATAGGCAGCATGGAGCCGACTACCCATTCGGTAAACACGCAATATCCCAGCACAGTATGTTTCCAGCTTTTATATTCGCCAGCCTTGAAGATTAAATCAGCAAGAAAACCGAATACGATTCCAAACGGAATAGAAATCCAGCTTTGTCCCATCAGAAAGCAGAGGACGCTGACCAGCGTACCCATAATAGTTGCTGCACCAAATTTTCCGATCTTTGTCAGGAACAGCATGAACGGGATGCCGCCCAATATTCCCAGTACAAGTGGAATGATAACTGCAAAGATAGGGATGTAACCCAGCATACCTGTGATAAAGAACATCACAAAGTAGATGACGGTAAAAATACCGATGTTGATAAAGTCTTTTGCGTTCAATTTTTTCTTGTCCATTGTAGGAACTCCTTTCTTTTATGCAAGGCTGTCTGCCTTGATTTTCCAACCGATAGCTTTTTCTCTCATACCAACAAAATCCGCATAAATACCTGCTTGTTTGATAAGCTCGTCATGCGTACCTTGCTGAGAGATTTTACCACGGTCGATAACGATGATTTGATCTGCATTTTTTACAGTTTTCAACCGATGAGCAATCATAATAATTGTTTTTCCCTGTGTCAGCGCCTCAATCGCTCTCTGAAGCTCGGCTTCATTTTCGGGATCAACATTTGCTGTGGCCTCGTCAAGAATAATGATGGGCGCATCTTTCATAATCGCTCTTGCAATAGAAATCCTCTGCTTTTCACCGCCGGAAATGGTTGCACCGCTTTCTCCGATTACCGTCTGGTAACCCTCCGGTAATGCTGAGATGAAGTCATGGCACCTTGCCGCCTTTGCTGCCTTTACGACATCTTCATGGGTGGCGTTAGGGCAGCCGAATTTGATATTGTTCTCAATCGTGTCAGGGAACAGATACACATTCTGGAATACCATGCTGATATTTTTCATCAGGCTGTCCAGCTTATAATCTTTGACATCAATGCCGCCGATACGGACGCTGCCGCTGTCAACGTCCCAAAAGCGTGCGATTAAATTTACCAGTGTTGTTTTTCCAGAACCCGACGGACCGACAATCGCCGTTGTGGTTCCTTGTGGAATTGTGAGCGATACATGGTCGATTACTTTTTTATCCCCATAGGAAAAACTCACATCCTGCATTTCAATGTCCAGCCGGTCTGGGGTCTGTTCTTTGCCGTCAATGTCAATCTGAGGACTCTGGTTGATTTCTTCCACACGGTCAATAGAAGCATCGATCATGGAAAGCATAAAGAACATTTCTCCCGCGCTTTCCAACTGGCTATATACCATGAACGCCGATACTAAGATTATCAGACAATATGTCAATTCCAGCGTGCCGTTTATGAAAAGAGCGATAGAGCAGAAAGCAGCAGCGGCACTGGCAATCCGAAGGACAACCTGCTCGGCAGCTATATAGGGAATCCTCTGTCTTTCAATAAGCTGGTTTTTCCTTTGTGTTTCATCAATGGACTTTTCCAGCGCAGTATTTGACTGCTTTGCCATGTGGAACGCTCGCACAACGCTCATTCCCTGTATGTATTCCAGTACAGCGTCCATAAATTCTGTTTGTGCATCTAACCGTATGGGAGATAATCTTTTGGAGCAGCGCAGGAGCATTGTGTTAATTACCATGAACAAAATTACGCCAGTTAAAAAAATCAAACTGATCTTCCAGCTAAAATAGCTCATGGCAACAGAAAAGATACTTGCGTGGATTACGCCAACCAAAGTCCGTACGATAACAGCAAAGGACATGCTTTCAAGGTCGCTCATAGTCGCTGTTGAAACGGATGTGAGGTTGCCCAGACTATGGCTATTGAAATAACCCATCGGCATATATTTCATACGGTTGCCAATTTGAATCCTCTTATCCTCACACATTCGGTAGCTGCCTTCGCCTTCTTTTCCATGCGCCAGATACCAGAAAATAGCGGTGCCGATCACACTGACCAGCATAATACCGAAGGCTAAAAGCGCAGTCTGTGCGGTGATGTTATCATGGACTAATCCGTCCAGCACTACCAGAAGGGCAGCAAATTGCAGAGCCTCTAAAATGCACCGTATGATTTCATAAAAGAGTCCTAAATACCAGTTTCGGCTCTGGCGGCCCGCAAATTCAAAAAATTTTCTAAAAGAATGTATCATACTGTTTTCACCTCCTTTGCACCCATATGGGCTGTCCACATCGTATGATAAAGACTGCACTCTTTTAGTAATTCCTCATGCGTTCCCTTCGCTTGGATTGTCCCATCCTTTACAACAACGATCTGGTCGGCATCCGTTATTGTGGACAGGCGGTGAGCAATTACAATCAATGTTTTTCCCTTTGTCAATCGGCTGATGGCCTCCTGTATTACCGCTTCATTTTCTGGGTCAGTATAGGAAGTTGCTTCATCAAGAATCACAATCGGGGCGTTTTTCAGCATGGCTCTGGCAATCGCAATCCTCTGGCGTTCTCCACCAGACAAGTGCCCTCCGGCACCGCCAACCACGGTTTCATATCCATGCTCAAGATTCATAATAAACTCATGACAGCCGGAAGCCTTTGCAATCTGTTCCACTTCGGAATCGCTTGCCTCTGGCTTGCCCATACGGATATTGTTGCGCACCGTATCGTTAAATAGATAATTGTCCTGCGATACATAGGAAATCAAATCATTCAGTTGGTCGTTAGAAATTTCTTTTACGCTCTTATCGCCAATCGTAATCAGCCCACCGGTCACATCCCAAAAGGACGCAATCAATTTTGCAATCGTTGATTTTCCGCTGCCGGATGGCCCTACAAAAGCTGTAATTTTTCCCTGCGGAATTGTCAGATCAATTCCTTTCAAGACCTCTTTTTCCTCGTATGCAAAATGGACATTTTCCAGAGCAATATCAAGGTTCTGTAAATCACATTTCCTCTCCGGCCGGACAAGCTCCGGCTGGTTTAATATACCGTCAATCTCACCCATTACAGTGCCTATTTTTGCAATATCATCAGTAAAGAACATTGCGGCTACAAGCGGGCCTGCAATTCCCAACGACAGGACAGTTACCGTAATAAAGGTTGCGGCTGACAGGGAACCACTCATGTAAAACAGACACCCGACGGGAAGTACGCTAATCAACGCCGCGGGCCATACACTCATCATAATCGCCGAATATTTTTGTGTATCTTTCATCCAGTCTAAAATCAGGTCTGCGTTTGCATGGACGGCATCTGTAAATTTCTGATAGGAATTATCTGCCTGATTAAACGCCTTAATGACTTCAATGCCGCCGATGTATTCTACCGTTGTTGCGCTCATGTGATTTCCAGCTTTTACAACTTCCCCATACTTCTTGGGATATTCCTTCATCATTCCCATGTAGCACATCATTCCAACAGGAATGGTAATCAGCGATACTAACGCCATTCGCCAGTCCAGAACGAACAAATAAACGATGATTGCGATTGGTACGAGAAGATTTGAAGTCATTTCCGGGATTACATGAGCAAGGGGAACCTCTAGCTGTTCAATTCGTTCCACCATGCCATTTTTTAGTTGCCCGGACGGAGTATTGAGAATATAGCCCATAGGCACTCTGGTAAGTTTTGAAGCAATTTTTCGCCTTGCCTCGGACAGCACTTCAAAGGTCGCTTCATGGGATGCCCTCGTGGAAATCCCCATCAATATTGCTTTTAGGACAAAGCAGCCGCCGGAAATCAGACACCACACCATGTAAAATGATAAATCCCGATTCCCGGAGAGTAACTCAATCGTCATTCTGGCTGTTGCAAAATAGGGGACGATACCAAAGGCAACTCCCAACACAGCAAGAACAACAGAAACGATGTAGCCAGTCTTATGCGGCCTGGCAAACTCAATAAGTCTGCCAAATGGATTTCCGCCTTGCGACTGATCCATATAAATCCCTCCTTTAGTTAGACTTTGCTAACTCTTATTCAAAAGAATAAGCCGATAATCTGTCATGTGATTTACACAAACAAATTATCGGCTCTGCGTCTTTGCGTCTGGCACTACTGATAATCGTATTTTCATATTGTCAACATCTATCAAACATTCCTGTTTGCATTTCGGACAAAATATGGGAAAGTTCTTCAACGAAGTGTCTGCGCGTATCTTTGTCCGCGTTCTGCATTTACAAAAAGGACAGTGTATCCATCCGCTTTCGTCCACACAAAATTCTTCTGTTTTTTGCATTTCCTTTGCACCTTCTTTCCTATTTTCGGTAATATTCTTTCCAGCCATTCCCATAAAAAGTGCGCAGCTCATTGATATAATTTTTTGCTTCCTTCATCGGCATATCGTGAATGACTACTTCAAATATACCAGAATAAAAAGCACTGGAAACAACGTGTAAGAATCCATCTGTAACTCGTCCTTCCGCCAGGGCTTTACTTCCCACTTGAATCAAGAATTTCTTTGTACAGTCCGTATCCAGTTGTACCAGCCCTTCTAAAAATTCCTGATAGTAGTTTCCCGGCGCTCCGGTAATCAGCAGCTTAAATTCAGAAAAATACTCATAGATATATGCAATCACGGCTTCAAAACCACGATCTGAGTATTCCATAAATTTTTCGTTCTGCTCATGCCCCGTCAAAGAAGAAAAATCACTGAATGATTGCCGCAATAACTCTTTCAGACCTTTAGCCGCCGGTTCCACAAGAAAGCGGAACAATCCCTCTTTATCTGAATACCGCGTATATATTGTGCTGGTGCTGACACCGGCATTTTGAGCAATCGTCCGTATCGAAGCATCCGTATAGCCTTTTTCTAAAAATTCTTCTTTCGCGCAGGCAAGAATTTTTTCGTCAAATCCTTCAACCCTGCTTGCCATCGCTCATCCACCTTTCTTATTAAAACAGTGTTTCCAAAACATCGTATTCAAAACGCTGTTTTAATTATACCAGAGAAAATGGGATTGTCAAGAAGGGCATATGGATTTCGTGTTTCAGCAAAAATATTGACGCAACCAATGAAATTATAATCCATTTGGTTGCGTCAATGCTTTCATATTTTAGTTATTCAATTTTCTAAAATCAGTTCGGAATAAAGGATTTCCTCCACCTGTGCTTTCAGCGTGTTCATCAGCCCCACCCAGCGCATAGGGTCACAGGCTTTCAGTTCCTCCGTGACACCTGCCGCCTCCATCATACGGGGCAGCATGGCGTCCATTCGTTCATGCGCCGCCCGGTCAATCTCCAACAGGTGTGGGTACAGCTTTTCGCTCAAAATCAAGCTGCTGTAAAGGCCGGGCCGGTGTTCCTTCAGGTAGCGTCGCCGCATACGGCCATACTTGCCGATGGGGGCCTCCGGCTGCTCGGAAAGTTTCAGGTCGGGGATGTAGTAATCCCCGCAGCGGGTGTAAGTCAATTCGTTCATGTTTGTCCTCCTTTGCACTGTGATGGTTAAACTGCGGCGCTGGCCGGTAAGGTGGCCTTGCGCGGCTCCTGCCTGGGTAACTGGCTGATGGTGGTAAAAATGCCTTTCTCCATGTCCTCAGCCCGGATCGCGGCCTTTGCCGCCTCCACTTGGGCCTTGCGTTTGGCGGTGTAGCGTTCTTCCCATTCCTTCTGCTTGCCGTTTGCCTTACGGCGTAAGTAGTTCTGGTGAAGCCGGTCTTTGCGCTCCTCCTTCTTCCGCAGTTCTTCCTGTTCCTCCGGGGTCAGGGGAACCGGCTGCAAGGCGGGCGGGATATAGCGTCCTAAAAAATTGAAGTAAATTTCAATTTCCTGCGTGGTATCCTGACTGCCTTTTCGGGAGCGTTCATGGACAAGGATTTTCTCTACAAACTCGTTAAGCATGGTGTTTGTCAGCGTGTCAAAATTCTCGTACTTATCAATCAGGGCTATAAATTTCTCCGCTGATTTCTGGCTTTGCTCGTAGCCGGTCACAGCCTTTTCCAGCTCCGCAATTTCAATCTCAAGTGCGTCCTGCTCTTTGGCATACTGTGCATCAAGCGCTCTATATCGTGCATCCGGCAGCTTGCCGAGGGCATTGTCCTCATAGATTTTGCAAATCAGTTTTTCCAGTTCTCCGGCTCTCTTTTGGGCAGCAGCCAGACGCCTGCGCTTTTTCGATATATCGGCACTCTGTTGAGCAACCTGCGTCTCCTGAACAGTGTGAATAAATTCCGTCCGGTCATTTCTCGAATATTCAGCGATAGCCCGGAGCGTGTCGGAAACCAATGTCAGAACAGCACTCTCATTGATACGGTGTTGTGTAGGGCATAGTGTCCCACACGGAACTTTGGTATAATTGGAACAGGTATATTGAGAAATCCGCCTGCCATTGTTGGTGCGGTGGACATACATCTTGCCGCCACAATCGGCACAATAGAGCAAACCTGTGAGGGGAGCCGCTTCGCCCCAGCCGTTTGGATAACGCCGTACATTGCTGCGAATTTTCTGCGCCAAATCAAAGGTCTGCTGGTCGATAATGGCTTCATGGGTATTCTCAAAGATCGTCCATTCATCCTCAGAAACATAGTGGCTTTTCTTGTCCTTAAAGTGCTTGCGGGTCTTGAAATTGATGGTATGCCCTAAATACTCTCGTTTTTTCAAAATGTTCACGATGGTAGATGATCCCCATCCATAGGGGTCTTTGACCGGCTTTGAACGGTTCACACCTTCGTTGAAGCGGGCAAGGTGTACGGCAGGAATTTCAATCCGGTCTGCGGATAGTTTGCAAGCAATCTGATAAGGCCCATATCCCTCCAGCGTGAGGGAGAAGATACGGCGTACCACTTCGGCAGCTTCCTCATCTACCAGCCAATGCTCCCGTTTTTCGTCCCATAAGTAGCCGTAAATCACAGTGCCGGTCAGGTGCTTGCCACTCATGCCTTTTGACTTAAACACAGATCGGATTTTCCGGCTGGTATCACGGGCGTAAAATTCATTCATGATGTTGCGGAAAGGGGTAAAATCATCGTCGCCTTTCAGACTGTCCACACCGTCGTTGATGGCAATCAGACGAACGCCTCGCTGCCGCAAAATCTCCATGACCTGGCCGACTTTCAGATAGTCACGCCCTAACCGGCTCATGTCCTTGATGACGATTGCCTCTACACGCCCTGCCTCCACTTCCTCCATCATCGCCAAAAATCCGGGGCGGTCAAACCGGGTGCCTGAGATACCATCATCGGTAAAGTGCATAGGGTTGGGCAGCCCATTCCGGCGGGCAAAATCCTCTAACATCTGCTTTTGGTTGGATATGGAATTGCTCTCACCCTGTAACTCATCGTCCCGGCTCAGGCGCTCGTACAGTGGGGTAATTTTTTCATTTCTCATGGCTGTACCTCCTGAAACAAAAATGCTCTAAGTGATTGCTTCACTAACCATGACAAAATCATGATTAAGAAGTCACTTAGAGCATATATCACCGCTGGCGAGCTTGTATTTCTTATACTGCCTCACGGCGAAGTGCTGGGGGCTGCGACGTTCCAACCCGTCAAACATATAGTCCACCGCATTTTTGAAGGTTTCGTCATCCTCCCGGACTTCCATGCTGTTTATCATTTCCACCAGCGTATTCATGTTGCGTTCTTCCTCCGGCCCCTCAAAGACGATGTAGGCCACAAGGGCGCAGTACAAGAGGGTTTCAGCTTTAGTCCAGAACTCGTCGCCCTCCTTGCCGTCGCCTTTGGTGTTGGCGATCAGAGCAGTAACGAATTTCAAAACATCGCTTTCCGTCTTGATATAGGCCAGCGGATTGTAGTGCATGGATTTTGAAAAGTCGATACTGTTGAACACCCGCACCCTGTATTTCTCCCGTTGCAGGAACCGCCCGCATTGATCGAGGGTGCCGCCCTTCGGGTCTACCACCACATACGAGGAATGGGCTTGAAGGAGCTGCGGGGTCAGCCAGAACCTTGTCTTGCCCGAGCCGGACGAGCCGATGACACAGGCGTTTAGGTTCCGGGCATTGGCGGGTATCTTCGGACGGGTGTTCATGGTAAGGAACTCCGTCCCGGTCAGAATGACATTGTTCTGAAATTTAGGGTCAACAAACGGCTTTATATCCTCCTTTGTTCCAAAGCGGGCGGTGCCGTATTCCGCATCCCGCCGGAATTTTTTCGCCTGCCTGATCTTTGACTGTATCAGCAGATACACCCCAGCCGCACCGGCAAGGCCCACCAGCAGGTCAGTACCGCCCAGCCCCGGCCAGTAGGTTTCAAAGGCTTTGGGGAAGGTATCGAGCATCCCCATGAGCTTTGTCCCGAAGTCTGTGCCGGGGGCGATCCGGTAGGCCGTCCCGATTTTGGAGAAGAACCAGAACACAAAGAGGTACGGCAGGTTTGGGAGCACATATTTTCTGATCTTGTCACTCAACGTCCGTCCTTCACCGCCTCTCTGGTCCGCTGCTTTTCCTTTGCCTGTGTCCTGATCTGCTCCGTGAATTTCCGAAGCTGGCCGAGGATGGAAGCCTTGTCCTGCTCTTTGTTCAGCACCTTTGCGCTGTACTTCTGGAAGGCCGCCGTGATAGCGTCCGCCTGATTGGCTTTGAAAAACAGCAGGTAATGGCCGGGGCTCACTTTATGGAAAGCGTAGTCCACATGGAACTCCTTCGCGATCCGGTCAAAATCCTTTGGGGCTCCCACATAGGGCATGGTGCTTTTGCCGCCATAGTGGTTCATCAGCTTTTTTACACTCTGGCGTCCCTGCGGGGTCAGCGCCTTCCGGTGGTGCTTTTGCAGCGCCCGCGCTACCTTCCCAAGCGCGGCAGCCAGCACTTTTCCCGTGAGCTTCGTTGTCCTGATCGAAAGGGCAACCGTTTTTTGGTTTACTTCTTCCTGCATAAAACCTCCTTTCCGTCGGGGTTCCCGCTATCCGGGAGGCCCCCGTACAATCTCGGGGAACAGAAAACCTCGGGCCAATGTGGCCCGAGGCTTACCGCTCGGCATCTCTGCCGGACGGAGCTTTCTTTTCCGGCTCCGTCTGGACTTTTTCGCCCTGTTCCCGCATGGTCTGCAAGATAGAGGGCTTCTTTTGAAGCTGGGAGGGCTTTTCGCCGGACAGCGGCTTGATACATTCCAGACGGTCAGCCGCCCGGATGGCGTTGTCCGTGAGCTGCCTCTGCCATGCGCCTACACTGGGAGCCCAGCGGAAACCGCTGCTTTTCAACTCGGCCCGGGTGTCCGCGTCAGGCTTTCCATCAAAGAATACCTGCAAGCGGTTGTCCTCCCGGTTCATCTCCACACGGCCCCCGTCGAACTCCCAGCCGGAAAACTCCCGCTGCGCCTGTTTGGAGAGCTGTTCGATACGAGCGTCTTTACCCGGCGGATCTCCGCATTGTTGTTGGTAAGCTGGTAGCTTTCAAAGGGCCTCGGGTCGCTCCGCCAGTTTGCCGCCATGCTTGCTTTCAGCTTTTCGATCTGGTCCGGCGACAGCAGCGCACAGCCATCCAGCTTGCCATGCTTGCGGTAATAGGCGTTGACCTCCTTCATAATGAGCTGGGAGCGTTCCAGCCCGTCCAGCTTCTTCTGGAGCTTTTCAATCGCTGCCGGGTCATCGGCGCTGATCCCGCCCATGCCGGTACTGCATATCTTATCCAGCAGCCCTTGAATATACCGCCATTCCTCCATGTTGCTGTCCCGGGCCCGGTTCTGTTTTTCCTTCTTTCCCACCGGGAAATTGGCAGGTCCGGCGATCATCATAGAGGGAACCCTTGCGTCAATGGCAAAGCCCTGGTTCATGTTTTCGGCCAGCTTGCGGGCGTAGGTGTCTAACAGATGGTCGATCTTCTCATGGTACATGGGGTCCACCCGGGATTTCTGCTGTTCCGCTATGGCGGCGGCCTTGTCCACCATTGCCCGGTATTCCGCCGTTGCGCTCCCTTCCTTGTAGTCGGAAAAGCTGTTCATTTCCTTTGCCCGGCGGGCGGCCCCTTCATTGATAGTGTAATAGTTGATGGTATGCACCTCCTTTATGCTTCGGGCCATGCTGGCCCGAAGTCCTACCGTTCTTCATGGGAAGGCCCCGCCTTGTCCTTTTTCGGAGCGGGTGGGGCTTCTTGAAACTGTTTGAGTGCGGCGAGAATGGAGTGGACAGGCTCGGCCTTTTCAGGATAGGCAAATATCCGGTGTTCCGGCGGAATGTCCTGCGGCCCGTGGTAATACTCCTTGAAGCCCTCCGGGACTGCCGACACATACCCACCGGGAGCGAATACGCCGCCCTCGTTGATACGCACATCCCGTCCGTATGCTTCATAATCGAAGTAGTTCTGAATGTGCTCCGGTATGTCGATGGTCCCAAGCTCGTCGGCGTAAAGACGACCCAGCCCTTCATCATCAGAAATATCCGGGTAAAAGCGGTAAAGGTCAAGGTTCTGCGTCAGGTTTATCAAATCCTTCACGCTCCGTGTGTGGTTTCCTAAGACAAGAGCGGCTTCAAAGGTTTCCAGTCCGCCCTTATCCCGTACTTCCAGCAGGGCGTGGCCCAGCTCGTTCAGCTCGTCGATGTTCTCACATTCGTAGAGATGATCGTAGAGCCCCAGCACATCGCTGTCAAAGCTGGTAAAGAACACTTCGCTGTACCGTTTCCCGTCTATCCCGATTTTGGCAAGGGCGGCCTGCAACTCCTGTGTCGTCGTGGGGAAATGTACCGTTGTCCCTACCTCGATCCCCATTAAGGGGTACAGGGCTGTATTGGTTATATAGGCTTCAAACATGGGCTTATTCCTCCTTTCCGGCCCGGTCAGCCAGCACCTCATAGATCCCGGCCATAATGTAATCGGCGCAAGGGAGGGCGATCGCATTTCCCAGCGCCTTGTAACGTTGCAGAGGCCGGATCTCCACGCCGTCCGCCCCGTACTTTGTCCAGCCCTCCGGCAGCCCCATCAGCCGTTCACTTTCTGTTTCCGTCAGAAAACGGATACAGCCGCCCTCCGGGTCGCCCTCATACCAGAAGGCAAAGGGCGTTACATCACTGGCTAAAAGAGTGGGAAAAGGGTCAGTTGGTAATCCGAAGCTGTTTCGGAAGGCCGTTTCTTCCTGCCTTTTTGCCGCTCCCCGCATACGGAAGCACTGAAAGGGGTGGATGACTGGTATCTGCCGCCCTGTTTCAAAAGAAGCTGTTCGATTTCCTTCGGCGGCGGCCCGCCCGCCCTCTCCGCAAGGCGGAGGAAGTGGGAGCATTGGACGGGGCTTAAATAGTATGTCTGCGGCACGTCTGCCTCCAAAATCCGCCACGACGAAAATCCGCTGCCTTCGTGCCAGCCTTCGGGAGCCTGCCCAATACTGGGCGTCCATGAGCCGCCAGCACACATCAGGCGTTCCCCCTCGCACCATTCCGGCGTTTCCCCATCTTCCCGAAGGAGGCATTGGAACTTCGGTGTCCGAGAAGGCGGATAGGACGGCTCTAAAGTCCATCCGGTCATTTGTAGAAAACGCTCCCATGACGTTTTCCCAAACAGCGATAGCTGGATATAGGTTATCAGTAGCATCCCTCATTTCCTGTATGATACGAAACGCCTGATAGAACAGGCTTGATTTTGCCCCGGCAAGGCCGGAGCGGTTGCCGATCAGAGAAAGGTTCTGACAGGGAGAGCCGAAGGTTATCACATGGACCGGCGGGATTTTCCCGCCGTCCACCTTCGTAATATCTCCCCAAATGCGCCATATCGGGAAAGTGCCTTTTGGTTATGGAGATGGGCGCTTTTTCAATCTCGCTGGCCCATACCGGACGGATACCGCACCGGGAAGCAGCCAGAGGGAACACGCCGATCCCGTCGAAAAGGCTTCCCAGCTTAATGTCCGGCATGGCCCGGGGTGCCGTGTCCCTTCACGGCAAGCACCCCTTCCAGTGTGGTCGCCGCAATGCCCAGCCGCCCGGCAACCGCAATATCATTTTTTACATCCTCGTCCACAGCGCTGCCGCAGACAATCAGGGTGTGGGAGCGCCGCAGCATATCCCGGCGCATATCAATCCCGGCCTTGTGTTCCTCGGGAACGCTGTCATTCAAAAACAGCGGCAGATACAAGAGCGGGCAGATTGGGGAAAAGCCCGCCTCATAAGCAAGGCGGCAGTAGTGGGCCGCCAGCTCCATATCAACATCCGGCTCGCCGCTCCATGCGGCGGTCAGGTACGCTAAAGGTCGTTTCATTGGTTGAGCCTCCATTTCTGTTTTGGTTTAGGGAAAAGCAAGGTATCGCCCAACCCCTCCGCCCCTTCCCCCGGGAAGGGGAACGGCTCTGGAGAATTTATATCCCCGTCGCTTGACCGGGAAGCATAACCGGAGAAATCCGTCAAGGTGCCTCCGGCACCGCCTGCGGCGCTGCCCTTGACAGATTTTCCCGGCTATGCTACGGAATAACTGGCGACGGGGAATAATTTATATCTCCAGAGCTTCGGGGCGCGGGGCAGAGCCCCGCAATCCTCGGGCCATGCTGACCCGAAGTTTTAGCTTACTTTTCCTGTTCGGTTTTCTTCTCCGGCTTTTCGTGTTCCTTCTGCTGACCCTTCCAGTCGTCCAGCAGCTTGATGATCTGGTCCTTCATTTCCCTCGGCGTAGTTTCCTTGCCGAAATACTTGCTCAGTTCCGCACCTGTCAAAATCACTTTGTCTACCTCCTTTTTGTCCTCCATCATAATGCCGTCGATCACATCCCCGTTGAGCAGCTTCTTTTCGTCCAGCTCACGCATACGCTTTGCCTGCGCCTGCGAAGGAGAGGACTGCTGGCTGTCAATGGCAACGGCGATATAGTTCTGGTTCTTTTTGCTGACATAGGAAAGCTCCACCGCCGTAGTAAAGCCCAGCTTTTTTTCATCCATCAACTTCATCAGGTCGGGAACCAGTTCATTGAGCCGGATATACCGCTGCACCTGTTTGACGGCCATCTTATTGCGCTCGGCCACGATCTCGTTGGAGCGTTTGCCAGCGTCCTTCGGGTCAATCTGGCCCGAAGTGCGGGAGCCCTGGTGCTTGATAGCTTCAAGCTGCATTTTCAAGGCTTTGGCCCGCTCACTGGGAAGGATTTCTTCACGCTGGTTCAGATTGTCCTCGACCATCTGGGTGATGGCTTCATCGTCTGTCAGGTTTCGGACGATACAGGGCATATCCGCATATCCGGCAAGCTCGCTGGCTTTCTGGCGGCGGTGGCCGGACACGATCTCATAGCCGCCATCCTCACGGGGACGGACGATAGCGGGCTGGGTAACGCCCTTGTCCTTGACGCTGGACACCATAGCCCGCATTTCTTCATCATCCCGAACCTCAAAGGGATGGTTCTTGAAGGCGTGGAGTTCATTCAGCTTGATATAGACGATCTGCTCCTTGCCCCGGCGTGGTGCATCCTGCGGCTTTTCAGGTTTCTTCGGAGTGGGAGCGGTCTGCACCGTTGGAGCCGTTTTTTTCTCCGGCTCCTTTTTGACCGTCTTTTCCGGTTTCTGTGCGGGGGCTTTGGACTTCGGGGCTGCGGCCTTGTCCTTATCTGCTTTCGGGGGACGGCCCCGGCGCTTCGGCTGTTCCGGCTCTTTGGGTTTTTCATCTGCTTTTTTCGGAGTCTCCGGCTGCTTTTCCGGTTTCTCCACTTTTGCCGGGTCAGGCTTTTCCCTGCTGGGAGCTGCCGCCCGTTCCTCGACCTTCTTTTCCTTCATAATTTCAGCGAAGTTATAGACAGAAACCTGTGGGTTCTTTACCTCCGGTTCCGTCTTTTTTTCCGGCTCCGGGGAAACGGAAACCTTCTCCGGCTCTTTTGGGGGAGCGGGAGGCGTTTCCTTGCCCGGCCTGCTATCCGTTACCGGCTGTTCCGGCGTTTTTGTGGTTTTATCATCTGCCATAAGCATTTACCTCCTGTTTTTTGGCATGAAAAAAGAGGCTCAACTTTTCAGTCAAGCCCCCGTGGGAAGTTCCTCCTTTCTCCGCCATGATACAAAAATACCGCCCGTAGTCTCGTTTGGGCGGTACTTTGTGTAAGATTGGCAGTCCATTATTAAGTTTTTTATTATGTTCCCTTTGTACACCGTTGCAAGAATTTGTTTTTGAAAACGGATATTGCGATATCGGAAGTTTTACCTGCACCTATGAATATAAAAATGGAACGCTCTATTTTTATTGGGGTAATGCGGTATGGGCGAGCTTCAAATGCACGATCAATGGAAATAAAATTGTAGTGGACAATAACGGCGAATATATCACTTATTATAAACAGTGAGGGGAAATTTATGAAAAAGCTTAAAATTATACAAATCAGCATGATGCTGATTGCTTTGTGCTTTTGCACATCTTGCAGCGGTTCGAAACAAATGCCGAATGATCTGCTAAAAACGGCAATCCAGAACGAGGATGGAAATTACGGCGAATACGGTTTGGAACTCAAAGATTTTTCTGTAAAAGACCGAAACTACGACAGCAATTATAAAACAGAGAGCGTGACCGTAGAAGTCCGGGCAGAAAATGCGGATTCTGCCTATGAAGTGGCGTATGCCGTTGTGGGCAGTCGCCAGAATGGCGACTGGGATGTAACCAGTGTGCAGGAAATGGACACAACCGTATTACCGAAAGAATCACTGTCGCAAGGTATTGTGGATTCTGATGTAGCGCAACTTTTGCAGGAAAAGGAAAATGTGCGATACTATCTGACGCCAGGATATTGTGGATATAGCAATGCGCTAGAACAGGACATAACGGTAGATGTACAGCTTTGTTCGGATACACAGTATATGAGTGCGACTAGAGACTACCAGCTTTTTTATCAGTATACTTTGGATGGATGGGAACTGGTCGGGAAAAATGAAGATGATGTAAAGGTTCAGATCACAGATGATTTGTGCGGAACCTGGGTCGCTTCGAATGAAATGTGATCGAATATTGAAGGTTCCAGCGTAAATATGCGCAGTTCCGAATGCCATATTGATAGGATTTCCAGGGATATGAACATTATCGGATATGAAGATTGGAAATCGGATTATTTAGATATGATATGCAGAGTTCTCTTTGGAGCAATCCGATGACAGTTGGAATTTATGTTTTTCCGGATCATTGCCCACAAAGAACATACGCCAACGGAACAGTCGAAGATGGCAAATCTTATGTTCTGACTGATATCAATATGTCTGATGCAACGAGACCTGTGAATGGAACTTATATTCTGACCAAGCAGTAATAGTAAAGGATATCTGCCGATTTTATTTGCGGCAGAGGCCCAGAAGTGTGTCTTGGAAAATGATTTCTTGAAGCTGGACGCGAAGGCCGGGGATAACCTCGGCCTTCATTTTTTGATGTTATTTGGTGTAAAACCAGAAAACTTGCAGAAATTGAAAATTTATGATTGACAAAGCCCCCGCCGTGCGGTATAATAACCAACGTCGCCGGGAGCGAAACCCCGGCAGACCACATGAAATGTGCGGCCGTAGCTCATCTGGTAGAGCGCCACCTTGCCAAGGTGGAGGTAGCGAGTTCGAGCCTCGTCGGCCGCTCCATTTTGTGGAAGTTTAGCTCAGCTGGGAGAGCATCTGCCTTACAAGCAGAGGGTCAGCGGTTCGAGCCCGTTAACTTCCACCATGTGGCCCGGTAGCTCAGTTGGTTAGAGCACCAGCCTGTCACGCTGGGGGTCGTCGGTTCGAGCCCGATCCGGGTCGCTGCTGCTTCTCTGGAAGCAGCTTATATGCCTCTGTAGCTCAGTCGGTAGAGCAGGGGACTGAAAATCCCCGTGTCATTGGTTCGATTCCGATCGGAGGCACTTTATATGCGGCCGTAGCTCATCTGGTAGAGCGCCACCTTGCCAAGGTGGAGGTAGCGAGTTCGAGCCTCGTCGGCCGCTCCAGACAAACAAGCCACTGCAAAACATGATTCGTCGTGTGATGCAGCGGCTTTTTTGTACGTTGAAAGCTTTTTTGGAATTGGAAAAGGAGGGAAAAACGCAGTGATATTCGGCAAGTACATCAACCGGTATTACCTCAAGCATGCTCCCGTACTGCTGCTGGGCCTTGCCGCCCTGCTGACGGTGGATTACATCCAGCTTTTGATCCCGCAGCTCTACCGGCTGGTCATCAACGGGGTGAACCTTGGCCAGGTGGTGGTGAACGGTGAGACGCTGCTCTTTACCAAAGAGGTGCTGCTGCAGCACATCTGCCTGCCCATGATCTGGATCGTGGTGCTGATGGTCATTGGGCGCTTTTTGTGGCGCATCTGTTTCTTCGGCTCGGCGGTGCGGGTAGCGGCAGACCTGCGGGAGCGGATGTTCGACCACAGCCGCAGGCTGTCCCAGCAGTACTATCAGGTGAACAAGGTCGGCAACCTGATGAGCCTGTACACCAACGACCTGGACACCATTCAGGAGTGCTTTGGTGACGGCGTGCTGATGTTCTTCGACGCGCTGACCCTGGGTCTGCTGGCTCTTTATAAGATGTGGACCATGGACGTGCGGCTGACCCTGCTGGCCCTGATCCCGGCCCTGATCATGTTTGCCATCGGCACCCAGATGAGCAAGGTGATGACCCGGCGCTGGGAGGAGCGGCAGGAGGCCTTCTCCGGCCTTTCCGATTTCGCGCAGGAGAACTTTTCCGGCATTGCGGTCATCAAGGCCTTTGTCAAGGAGTACAAGGAACTGCAGGCTTTCCGGAAACTGAACAAGGAAAACGAGGAGATCAACGTGACCTACACGAAGATCGCCACCCTGCTGGAGGTGCTGGTGACCCTGTTCGTGGAGTCCGTGATCTGCATCATTCTGGGTTACGGTGGTTATCTGGTCTATCAGGGCCGATTCAACGCCGGCCAGCTGGTGGAGTACATCGGTTACTTTGAGGCCATCGTCTGGCCCATCATGGCTGTGTCCATGCTGATCGAAAAGACCAGCCGCGGCAAGGCCTCCCTGAACCGCATCACCGAGCTGCTGGATGCCCCCATCGACGTGGCTGACCGCCCCGGCGTGGCCGATCTGACCGACCCCAAAGGCGGCATCGAGTTCCGCCACCTGAACTTCCGCTACCCGGACGGCGAGTACGATGTGCTGCGGGATATCTCCTTTACCATTGCGCCCGGTGAGAGCGTGGGCATCGTGGGCAAGACCGGTGCGGGCAAGACCGCCCTGGTGGACCTGCTGCTGCGCACCTATAATGTGCCGGACGGAACCCTGTTTGTGGACGGCAGGGATGTGAACAGCCTCTCCATCCACTCGGTGCGCAATGCCTGTGCCTACGTTCCGCAGGATAATTTCCTGTTCTCGGACACCATCGCCCACAACATTGCCTTTGGTGTGGACGATGCCACCCCGGAGGACATCGAGCGGGCGGCAAGCATGGCCGATGTGCGGGATAATATCGTGGATTTCAAGGACGGCTACGAGACCGTTCTGGGCGAGCGCGGCGTGACGGTGTCCGGCGGCCAGAAGCAGCGCATCTCCATCGCCCGCGCCCTGCTCAAGGACGCGCCCATCCTGATCCTGGATGACTCCGTCTCGGCGGTGGATACCAGCACCGAGAAGATCATTCTGGATAACCTCAGGAACAGCCGGGCAGGCAAGACCACCCTGCTCATTGCCCACCGCATTTCCACGGTGGAGCGGCTGGATAAGATCGTCTTCCTCAACGAGGGCCGGGTGGAAGCCGTCGGCCCCCACGACCAGCTGTATACCTCCTGCCCGGAGTACCGCCGGATGGTCGATCTGCAGCGGCTGGAGGATGAGACGAAGGGAGGCGAAAACGCATGATGCATCTGAATCCGTTGGTTCTGGTGGGCGCTGTCATCGGCGTGATCACCGCCCTGCTGGTGGCAGCTTATGCCGTGGTCAAGGACAAAAAGACCGCCATGGGCTTTGAGCGCAACATGGAGGACGGCGAGATCATGCGCCGCCTTGCCCGCTATGCCCGGCCCTACCTGAGCAAATTCCTCATCGTGGGCGTGCTGATGCTCTTCTCCATTGCCTACGATATCATTTCGCCCCTCATTGTGGGCCGCATCGAGGAGCTGGTGGCCGGGGAGTTTGAACTCCGCGCCCTCTTCCTGGGCGTGTCAGTGTATGCAGGCGTGCTGGTGTTCTCCATGGGCAGCACCTACCTGCAGGCGGTCATCCTGCAGCGGGTGGGCCAGCGCATCATCTCCGATCTGCGTGAGGATCTGTTCAGCCACATTGAATCTTTGGCACACGAGCAGCTCAACGAGATCCCCGTGGGCAAGCTGGTCACCCGTGTGACCAACGATACCAACGCCATCTCCATGATGTTCACCAACCTCTTGGTCCAGCTGACCAAGAACAGCTTTGTCATTCTGGGCATTCTGGTGGCCATGCTCTGCCTGAACTACGAGCTGACGTTGATGGTGCTCTGCTTTGTGCCCTTCATCGTGATCTTCACGGTCATCTTCCGCAAGTTCTCCCGCCGCGCCAACCGCAAGCTCAAGAACGCGACCACCGATATCAATACCTATCTGTCCGAAAACCTGTCCGGCATCAAGGTCACCCAGATCTTTGGCCGGGAGGACGAGAAGATGGAGGATTTCCGCCAAAAGAGCCAGAAGCTGGCCCGGGCCAATCAGGAGCAGATCTTCGTGTTCAGCGTGTTCCGTCCGCTGGTGTATATGCTCTATGTCAGCTCGATCTTGTGCCTGTTCTATCTGGGCGGCATGGGTCACCTGAACAATATCAGCTTCCTGGGGCAGACCATTTCCAGCGGCACCATTGTCACCTTTTATATGTACATCTCCAAGTTCTTCACCCCTATCCAGAACCTGGCCGAGCAGTTCAACTGGCTGCAGTCGGCGCTGGCATCGGCAGAAAAGGTGTTCTCCATCATGGACATCCAGCCCAGGATGCAGGATGCCCCCGATGCCATTGAGCTGAACGAGGTGAAGGGCGAGATCGAGTTCCGGGACGTGTGGTTCAGCTATGTTCCCGGCGAGTGGGTGCTGCAGGGCGTTTCCTTCCATGTGGATGCCCGCCAGACCGTGGCCTTTGTGGGTTCCACCGGCTCCGGCAAGAGCACCATCCTCTCCCTGATCTGCCGGAACTACGAGTTCCAGAAGGGCCAGATCCTGATCGACGGCATCGACATCCGCAAGATCAAGATCTCCTCCCTGCGCAGGCACTTCGGCCAGATGCTGCAGGATGTGTTCCTGTTCTCGGGCACCATCCGCTCCAACATCGTTCTGCGGGAAGAGGGCATCCCCGACAGCGAGATCATGGAGGTCTGCCGTTACGTCAACGCCGACAAGTTCATCAACAAGCTGGACCACGGGCTGGACGAAGAGGTGCGTGAGCGCGGCAACAACTTCTCCGCCGGACAGCGGCAGCTGCTCAGCTTTGCCCGCACCATCATCCACAAGCCCAGCGTGATGATCCTGGACGAGGCTACCGCCAACATCGACACCGAGACGGAGCTGCTCATTCAGGATTCGCTGGAAAAGATGCGCACCGTGGGCACCATGCTCATTGTGGCCCACCGGCTGTCCACCATCCAGCATGCGGACAACATCATCGTGCTGTCCCACGGTAAAATTCTGGAGCAGGGCACCCACCAGCAGCTGCTGGCCCGGCATGGCCGCTACTACCAGCTGTACACCCTGCAATACCACAAGGCGCAGCTGAACGCAGCCGAATAAGCGCAGACAGAAAGGCCGCTGACCTGAGATGGGTCAGCGGCCTTTTCCGTCTGCACCGGGGGTGGAGTCGTCCGCTTCCGGATCGTTGAGGGAACGCAATTAACACTTGCAAAACAGGTAAATCGCTCGTATAATAGAATGTGGTAAAATAATAAAAAAGAGAAATGGAAAGGAGGGGCCACAGGATGCAGGGGATTGATGCGCTCGGCTATGAAGAAGTGATGACCTTTCTGCGCAGTACACCGGCGAACCTCTTTTTCAAGGATACGGAATGCCGTTATCTTTTTATTTCGGACGTTAGGACTTTCTTCCCCTACGGAGAAGGGCAGGAAGAGGATGTGCTGGGCAAGACAGATCTGGAGATCTGGGGCAACGAGGAACAGGCCCGCTTTTATTATGAGCAGGACCAGAAGGTGCTTGCCACCGGCAAGGGAACCAGCTTTATCACCGAGGTGCCCCGGAAGGATGGGACGGCATACTATCAGATCAAAAAGAACCCCGTTGTGCTGGAGGGAAAGATCATCGGCATCGTGGGGCTTATTGGTGATATCACCGAACGGGTGCGGCTGGAAAAACAGGCCGAGAACTGGGCCATCCACGATGAACTGACCGGTCTGTATAACCGCAACTACCTGAAGGTAAAGGGTGCAGAGCAGCTGAAGGGAGCCATCATGCCCGTCACGATCATTATGGGCGACTGCAATTACCTGAAGCGTGTGAATGATGCCTACGGCCACGAGTACGGCGACCTGCTGCTCAAGCGGGTGGGCCGGGTGATCCGGGAAAACCTGCCGCCGGAAAGCGTGGCCCTGCGGATGGGCGGCGATGAATTCCTCATTGCCTGCAACCACTTCTCTGCAGAAGAGGCCGAACAGCTGATCGAGAGGCTGCACGGGGAGCTGGCCCGCCAGAGCGACGACCGCCTCAAGCTGGATGTTGCCTTTGGATACCACACCGTGACAGAAGGCCCCTTTGATTATATCGCAGTCTACCATGCTGCCGACCGAGATATGTACCGGAACAAGCGCAAAAACCGCTGAAAATGCGGATGAAAAAAGCCTCAGCCCGACCTCCCAAGGGCTGAGGCTTTTTTGGTGATCTGTTACATCAGGGCGGTGAGCACCAGCGCGCAGAGAGGAAAAACGCCATCTGCGGCGGCTTACAGGATCACATTTTTGATGAGCAGGGAAACGCTGCCGTCCGGATCGTGGAGGAACTCCAGCTCGGAATCGGAGTTCAGCAGTTCGGTGGGGATCTTGACCTCGATGCCGTTAGCGGTGCGGATGCTCCGGCTCTCCATCCGGCGGATGCGGGCGGGGGTCACGGTGACAGGAGCGGCGGCCTCTTCCAGCACCTCGCTCTTCTCCACATAGTCATCAAAGGGCACAGCGGCCAGCGGGTATTCCTCGGCCAGCTGCTGGCGCACCTGCTCCACCGATACCTGATTGTCGTTGTCGGCAGCCTGGTTGGCAATGAGCATGGCCACCTGCGCGTCGGCATGGGGCTCGTCCTCATAGGCATCCTTCACAGCCTGTGCGGCGGCCTCCTGAATGGCCTGCAGCTTCTTTTTCTCGGGCTCGGCCTGGGTGTACTGGAACACAACAGAGGAGAGGTAGAACTCCTTGTGGCCGTCGATGTCGTATTTCTTTTCCAGCAGGCGCATGGAGTAGTCTGTCAGGTTGACGAGCGCACCCTCCTCCACCTTGCCGCTCTGGGTGGGCAGGCAGGCCCGCTGCTGGATGATGGAGTTGACCGGGGCACCTTCCACGGTCTCGGTGTAGTGGGTGTATCCGTTTTTATAGTTCAGCTTGAGGATGCCCAACCAGGGCGCGCCGTCCCGGGTGAAATCCACCACGGCCAGGTCCGCCCCGGGGATGGTGGTGTGGGCGTGCATGTAATCGAACAGCACCCCCGCAATGCGGCAGGACAGATCAATGAAATCCTGATTGTGTTCCAGCTCGTTCCGGAAAGCCGAATCCGGCAGGGGGCGGCACTGGCGGATCTCATCGCTGGCCAGCAGCTTTTCGATATGATTCTGTAAGTAGGCGGTCTTTTCGGCAGTCAGCTCCATGCCGCCGCCGCTGAGCACCGGCGCGTCCAGCGTGGTGTCCAGCACATGCAAAATTGCCTGATGGATGATGATCTCCATGGGTCAAAACCTCATTTCCCGGGTGATTGTGATGTTCCTGCCCAGTATAGCACATCCGGAGCAAAAAGGCGAGAGGGAGCGCAAAGGCTTGTCAACCGCCGCCTGAGATGCTACAATGGGGCTGACCAAACATCCGGACAAGCCGAAAGGGGAGTGTGTTATGGAATTTCGGGACAAGCCGATGCAGAACCTCATCCGTATCAAGGAAAAGGAAATCTGCAAAAATGTGCAGGAGCTGCTGCTGGACGGTGAGCAGATCGTGGGGGCTTACAAGACCGTGCGCGATCAGGCTGTGTTCACCACCCACCGCATTTTTATGGTGGATATGCAGGGGATGACCGGTACCCGGCAGGAGATCTTTGTGCTGCCCTACCGCAAGATCCTGCATTACGGCATCAAGACGGCAGGCTTTGGCGACCCGCTGCAGACCTCAGAGCTGACGGTCTGCTTTGCGGATGAGCACGAGGCAAAGTTCGGCTTCATCGGGCAGGATGAGCTGCTGGCGGTGGCACGGGCCATCAGCCGGTGCATCCTGTAACAGAAAAAGAGAAAACGTAAAACGCCCGTTCCGGCTTCTGACCCCGGAGCGGGCGTTTTACATTGCTGTAATATGCGAAAAAAGGAGAATGTCGAAGGGTCAGCAGGCGGCGCGCTCTCTGCGGCCGGCCTCAAGCATGTAGTGCAGGAAGCCGGTGACATCAGCAGGGTCGGTGACAGAGATGTCAAAGCCCTTGGAGGGAGCGTCCATCATCTGGAACAGCTCGGTGGCGGCGTTGTCCTTTTTCAGGTCACAGGTCTCGCCATTGGCCAGGTGCAGGAGCACACTGCCGCGGCTGGCGGCTACCTGCTGCATGAAACGGTCTTTATCAAGATACTGGATGCGAAGCATAGAAATACCTCCCACAAAGAAATGTTTTATTCTGGAAGAGCCCCCCGGGCCAGACTGCCCATGCGGAACGCTTCTCGGGAACCGGATCAAGCCGCGCCGGGGGTTGTTTTCCGCCCCATGCGGTGTTATACTGTGCTTGCTGGTTCTGATGAAATAATACCACGAAACCGGCACGATAGATAGAACAAAAACACCCGATTTGTACAACAAAATCGGCATTGACAAAAAATATTCAAAGTATTGCGGAAAGGAATTGTTCAATATGGCGTTTCAGACAAGCTGTGTCTCTGCTGCCAATATCGTTACCGGGCTGACCTTCCAGCAGGATGTTGTGGCCGATGCCGAGGGGCGGGAAATGGTCCAGCATGGCAGCGCCCTGTTCCCCATTGCCTGCTACGCGGAGAACCTGAAAAGCTATTCGGTGGCCTGGCACTGGCACGAGGAGTTTGAGTACATCCTGGCCATGAAAGGCCCCCTGACGGTGGACGTGAACAAGACCCGGGTGACCCTGCAGACGAATCAGGGCGTGTTCCTGAACTCCGGCATCCTCCACGCGGTGGAGCATGCGGAAAAAGGGGAGGCCCTGCTTCACTCGGGCGTGTTCCATCCCCGGCTGGTGGGCGGAATGGACACCATCTTCTGGCAGAAGCTCATCCGACCCATGCTCCAGCCGGATGCCCCGGCGTTTTTTCTGCTGGATGGGGCTGTGCCCTGGCAGGCGCAGGTGCTTGCCTGCCTGCGGGAAGCCTGGCAGGCGGTTGCCGTGGAGCCCTTTGACTACGAGAACCGGGTGCGGTATTATCTCTCTGCGGCGCTGCGGCTGCTGAGCACCCAGTGCGTGGGCGGCAAGACCAAGGTCTCCCAGCAGGAGCAGATCGCCGCCGAGCGGATGAAGCAGATGCTCCGCTTTGTGGAGGAGCACTATGCCGAGGAGCTGACCGTGGAACGCATCGCGGCCAGCGTGGCCCTGAGCGAGAGCGCCTGCCTGCGCAGCTTCCGGCAGATGCTGGGCATCACGCCCATCCAGTATGTCAAGCAGTTCCGGGTGGAAAAGGCCGCCGAGCTGCTCCGTTCTACCCGGCTCAAGACGGGCGAGATCGGGATGGAGTGCGGCTTTGCAGATGGCAGCTACTTCATCAAAACCTTCCGGGAGATCAAGCACTGCACACCCAAGGAATACCGCGCAAAATTCTGCTGAAATGTCTGAGATAGGAATAGGAGAAAATAATCTCCATGCAGTACAGTCTGACCCAAGGATCCATTACAAAGAATATCCTGCTGTTTGCCCTGCCGCTGGGTGTTACCGGCATCTGGCTCAGTGTGCCCATCGGCTGGGCACTGGCAGATGCCATCGGCATTGGGTATTATTTGAAGAAGAGAACATAAAATATCCCCCGCTGCAAAGCGTGTTATGGCACGTCTGCAGCGGGGGATATTGTTTTTTCTGGGGTTTGAGGTGATTCGGGCAGGGGCTTATTCCCCCACGGCGGGGACGTTCTGCATCGTCCAGAGGAGCTTCTGGACATCCACGCTGCCCATGTGGGTGGGCTCCTCCCCCAGACGGAGAAAATCGGTCTGCTGGGCGGTAACAGTCTGCCACTGGGGCAGGTCTGCGCCGTTGGGGTCACCTATCCTGGCAAAGTTGGTCAGGTAATCCACCATCTGAGCGCTGAGGGCGGTGTCCTTCTCAGTGAAGGGCCGCCAGCAGTGAGCCAGCGTGCCGAACCAGTACCACAGGTCGCTGGAATGCCAGGCACCACGGTCATCACCGGGGAGCTGGCGGTCGAAGAACCAGCCGTAGCTGTCGGCGTTCCGGGCGCACCAGTCCTGAGCCATCTGGTAGAGATAGGGCGGAACGATATCCTCGCTGGTGAAGCCGATGAGGTAAGGAATATGGTGCTGTTCGTCGGCAGCTAACGTCTCAGGGCCGGTCTTGACCTGGAAACGGCCATCCACCACAGGCTCGCAGCCCAGACCCTTGAACTGGGGCTGGGTGCGGACGGCATCCCAGGCTGCAAACAGCTGGGCGGGGGCGAGGGCACGGAACTCGGCCAGTGTGCTGCACCCGGCGGTCTCCATGACCTGCTTCCAGAACGGGTAGTGGGCTTCGGCGGGCTTGGCCGTCAGCATCTGGCTCACGCCGCCGCCGCTGCTCATCACGGCCTTGGAGAACAGCCCCCTGGTGATGGGGGAGAGGACGAGCTGCTGGACGCTCATGGCACCGGCGCTCTGGCCCATGATGGTGATGTTGTCGGCATCGCCGCCAAAGGCAGCGATGTTGGCACGCACCCACTGCAGGGCCGCCAGCTGGTCCAGAAAGGCATAGTTGCCGGTGGATCCGGCCTCATCAGCCAGCGCGGGCAGGCAGACAAAGCCCATGGGGCCGAGCCGGTAGTTGATGGTCACAGCCACGCAGCCTTTGGTGGGCCAGACGGGGCCGTCGAAGTGTTTCTCGTGGCCGCAGCCTCCGGTGAAGCCGCCGCCGTGAATGTAGAAGATGACCGGCAGTCTGTCCCCGGGAGCTGCATCAGCAGGGGTCCAGATGTTCAGGAACAGGCAGTCCTCGCTGTAAGTGTAAGTCTCGCCCTTGCGGAACTCGTTGTAGTAGAAGGCTTTTCCGGGTGCGGCGGCTTCGTCATAGAAGGCGCGGGGCTGGTAGCAGCAGGCACCGTATTGGGTGGCATCATAGACACCGTCCCAGTGGGTGACGGGGACAGGGAACTCCCACCGCCCGGCGGTGGCGTAGCGAATGCCCTTGTAGGCGGCAATGCCCGGCCACTGGCAAGCCGTGCCGGAGATCACGCCGCAGGGCGTGGTGCGCTCAAAGCTCATGGGGGAAACCTCCTTGTCTTACTCCGCCGCTTTCAGGCCCCGGATGTCCTCACCTGCAAACAGGCAGGGGACAAAGGAGGAAAGACGGCTGGAGATCTTTTCGGTGTATCGCTTTTCCAGCAGGGAGCCATCCGCAATGTTGGTGGTGACGATGGTGGGCAGACCGGCTCCCAGGCGGTTGTTCAGCAGACTGTAAAAAGTGGTGATGAAGTAGGGGGTGACGAACTCGGTGCCCAGATCGTCCAGGATCAGCAGGTCGGCAGCAGAGGCGGTGCGTAGCAGGGTCTCGGCATCCTCGGAGGAGTCGAAGCGGGCGTTTTCCAGCTTGCCGAAGAAGTCCGGACTGGAAACGTAGATCACGTCAAAATCCTTTTGCAGCACGATGCCCGCAATGGCGAGGGCGGCGTGGGTCTTGCCCAGCCCCGCGTTGCCAAAAAGCATCAGGCTCTCGCTGTTGTGGTCGAATTCCTCAGCGTAGCTGCGCAGATCCTCCAGCAGGCCGCCCATGTAGGTGCGGACAGGCTCGCCCAGCTTCTCGTCCATGGTGTTAGGGTAGTACCGCAGCTCCATGGTGTCAAAACTGGAAATGGACAGGCTGGACAGCGCCTCGATCTCCTCCCGTCGCAGACCCTGCATCAGCTTGTGAACGCAGGTGCAGGTGCGGCCCTGCACGCTGCCGGTATCCTGGCACAGCTTGCAGGTGAATTTTGGCTCCAGCGCATCCGCAGGGCGGCCGCTGGCGGCCAGCAGGGCGGTGAGCTCCTGCCGGGCTTTGCTCAGTGCGGCGGCGGCTTCGGTGCGGTCTTTTCCGGCAGCGCCTGCCAGCGCGCAGCGGATGCCCCGCACCCGCACCTCGTCCTCAGCGTGGCGCAGGGCCGGGATGGCGGCCTCCGCCTCCAGCCGGGCATCCTCGGCATTGGCGCGGGCGGTCTGCCGCCGCAGAGCCACCGTGCGCAGGGCGGCTTGATACAGTTCCTGTTTGGTACGCATAAAAGCTCCTTATTCTGCAGGCGTGTCCGTTTTTTTGCGGAGCGGACGGCGGCGGGCAGCGTTCTTGAGAAAATCGTTTCCGCTGGGTTCGGCGCGGTCCACCCGGAGGTTCCGGCTGGCACCCATCCCGGCCACCGGGCCCCGCACATCGTGGACGGTGCGCAGGCCCTTGGCATTCCAGGTCTTGAGGATGCTGTTCCAGTACCAGAGATCCCGCTTGGGTCCGGCCTGTACGGCGGCCTCCTGCACCATGGCATCATCGTAGCCGTAGACCTCGTACCAGCGGGCAATGGCCTTGCGCCCGCCGAGGGTCAGCTCGGTGTCGGCAATGCCCAGCAGGCCGCTGACGTACTGCTCCCGCTGGGCGCGCAGGGCCAGCAGCTGGAGGTGTGCATCGGCCTGTTCGCCGGTCTCCACACCCTCGGCCCGCCAGACCTTCAATTCGTGGCTGACGGCACCCATCGTCCGCTTGCCCCGGCTGGCCACATAGGCCACGCAGAGCATGACGGTCTCGGGTGCAAAGGCCTCCTGCACATAGAAGTTTACCAGCTTTTCCATTTCGGGGTGGGTCAGCGGGCGGGCAAAGCTGGTCTGGGCGCAGTCGATGAGGGAGGAGATCATGGGGTCGGTGCGGCTGGCCGCTGCGATCTCGCTCCAGGTCATGGGGGCAGGGGCTGTGGGCTCCTCGCCCGGGGCGGCGTTTTCCTCGTACCGTTCCAGCAGACCTGCACCGGCCCAGAAGGACAGGGCACTCTCGGCGGTCATCTTGCTGCGGAGCTTTAAGTCGGCGCAGAGCTTTTCCGGGTCAGTGATGCCGGTGGCCAGCACATACAGAGCCACCCGGACGTTATATTCCTCCGCAATGCCCAGCTTGGAAAAGACCAGCTGCGGCACCGGGATGGTGTCACCCTTGAATTCTTTCAGTCGATAGATCATGGTGCACCTCAGTGTTGTGTCTCGGCATCCGGTTCCGGTGCGGGCGGTGTCCAGGGCTCACAGTCCAGGATGGACGGGTGGGCGCTCCAGCGTTCCGGTTCGGCGTTGTAGGCATCGTTCAAATATTGGGCGACTGCGGTGCGGCCCTCTTCGGTCATCGGGAAGATCTCCCGCCGCCGCAGGGCCGGATCGGTCTTGTCCAGCGTCCACGGCTCGGGCCAGAGATCTACCGTGAGGATGGCCTCTTCTTTTTTTGCCTCCTCGCCGCCGTCCGGGTCGGGGACGGAGCGCTTGCCGGGGGTGATGAGGTAGCGCATCCCATCCTCGTTGCCGCTGAATGAGTTTTTGTTCTGCAGATAGTGCAGCATGGGCACAAAGATCATGTAGAATTCCTTCCATTGTGATAATCTATCTTTCATTATAAAGCAACTGGCGCAAAAAGCAAGTTTTTTCCGCCTGCCGCGTTCCGACAGAAAAAACTGTTGACAAAACCGCTGCACTTTGCTACACTAATGGAGCAGTCCTGCAGGGTTAGCTCATCCGGTAGAGCGACTGCTTCCCAAGCAGTAGGCGGCGGGTTCGAGTCCCGTATCCTGCTCCAGAAAATGGCGCTCCAACGTGTAGTAAAGAACATGTTGGGGCGCTTTGCATTTTGATGCACTTTTGGGCGGGCGGCTTGTGCTTTGCCGGAAAATATGGTTCAATAGAGGAAAACAGGCGGGAACGCACAGTGAACAAGACAAAACGAGGTGGATACAATGAATCTGAAAGAAGCATTCCGCTATCAGAACAAGCTGCAGGCTCTTTTGGACGAGGCCCAGGGTATTCTGGACTGCGATTCCAACGTAACGAATGTGGCCAACACCTATCTGCGCCACAAGGTCATGGCAGAGGCTGAGGACGAGACGATCCTGGACTTGCCCCAGACCGAATATGCCCAGCAGATCACTGATATTGCCCGGTTCATGCTCTATCTGCTGGAGGAGAAGGGCCGCCTGTTCGCTGCCATCCGCAAGGCAAAGGATGCGCTGGACATGGATATGGACAGCGAGGTCAGTCTGAACGCTGCGCGGCAGAGCGTGGCGCGCACCTTCAAGCGAATGAACGACCTGCGCAGCTCCGAGCAGCTGCTTTCCGGCGGCGGCACCGGCTACCGTTTCAATGCAGAGGGCAACCAGATCGCCTACCGCTGTGATGTGAAGCGGGTGACCACCATCAACTATGACCGCAAGGTCATCCACGCTGCTTTGGGCAAGCTGAACCGGCAGGCGGACGAGACATCCAACCGGATCGACCTGTGCCTTGTGACCTCCCGGGTGGACTATGCAGTTCCCTTTGATGTGAACGCCAGCTTTGCCGAAGCATTTGAGACCTATCTGGAAAACGCCAAAGGGTGACATGCCGCCAACCGGCCATTTTGGGTGCGGCAAGCGCCGGGGACGCGGCTGCCGGTTCAGGTGCAGATGAACGATAACGCTGCACAGTTCCGCAAGGAAGTTTCGGTCCGGTTCACCTTACGAGCCAGCATCATTGAAAAAATCTTGCGTTCGGCTTTTCCGCCACCGCCAGACGCTTTTCCGCCGAAACCGTCCTTTGCCCTTTCCCGCATTCCTGCTTTTGTGCTTACGTCTCCATGGGCAGGCAAGCCACCCTTTCTGAATTTGCCCCGCAGACTGCTGCGGGAGCATTTTTCCGCCTGCGGGGCGGGTGCACTGCATCCCCCATTTTGCAGGCAGAGCAAATGGCAGAAGCTGCCCTGGATGCTTGCCGTATCCAAAATGGCCGGTGCAAAACCGGAGGGATAAGCGATGAAGTGCTGCAGCCCCGGCGGTAAAAAACTGCCGGGGCTGCAATTCTTGGAGGGAGTCGTTCGTATTCCAGACAAAGCAACTGAATTTCGACAAAGACGAGGTATGATCATGTCAACCAAACCGATCCGTTCCACTACCGCAAATTGCATTGACCTGAGTGCAGCAGCACTTCATATCATTGCCATGGCGCTGATGCTGATGGATCACCTGTGGGCGACCCTTTTGCCGGCGCAGGAGTGGCTGACTTGTGCCGGGCGGCTGGCGTTTCCCATCTTTGCGTTTATGGCGGTGGAGGGCTATTTCCACACCCATGACCTGAAAAAATACACCCTGCGGCTGCTGCTGTTTGCTCTGCTTTCGGAGATCCCCTTTGACCTGATGTACGGCGGCACTTGGTTCTACCCGGTGCACCAGAACGTCATCTGGACGCTGCTGCTGGGGCTTCTGGGGGTGCATCTGATGGAAACGGTGCGCAAAAAGCAAAAGCTCTGGGTCTCGCTGCCGGTGTGCGCCGCAGTGGCAGCAGCAGGGGCGCTGCTGGGAACGCTGGGCATGACAGATTACTACGGTGCCGGTGTGCTGACCTTGTTCGCTTTTTACATTTTCCGGGGCCGGAAATGGTGGTGCCTGCTGGGACAGGTGCTGACCCTGTACTGGATCAACGTGGTGCTTCTGGGCGGGCTGATGTATCCCATCCGGCTGTTCGGCATGGAGTTTGAGCTGTGTCAGCAGGGGCTTGCGCTGCTGGCGCTGATCCCCACCTGGCTGTATCGCGGACGGCAGGGATGCCACAGCAAACCGTTCCAGTATGCCTGCTACGCCTTTTACCCGGTACACATGCTGCTGCTTGTGCTGGCGCTGAATTTTGTGAACCGATAAGAACGTAATGGTATCCCGGGTGGGATCTATTCTGCACTTTCCTGAGTCTGCTCTGTGGGCTTGATGGTCTTGACCCGCAAGGTGAAATACAGAAGATGGCAGACCCACACCACTGCAATGCAGATCCTGCCGATGGGAGCATTTTTCATACAAAGAAAACCGATCGCCATGACAGCGGTGACCATTGCAATGATCTTGCATTTTGTTCCTGCTGTCATGGCTTTTTTCTGAACAAAGCTGTCCAGATACTTTTTGTACCGTGGTATACTGAATGGAACACCCGCAGGAGGTAAAATGCCCCATGAAAAAAGATAAATCGTTCCGCCCGGACCGGGTCCTCTCCTATTTCAGGGTGGAGTGGTTCCCGCTGCTCCTTGTGACCCTTTCGGGCCTTGTCTATAACATCGGTCTGCTGGCCGCGCCGTGGTTCGAGGGCCGGTTGGCCCAGTGCCTGGCGGATATCCTGGGCGGCAGTGAGACTGCTGCCCAAATGGCGCTGCTGGTGCTGGCCTACATTGCGGTCACACTGCTGGTGCAGGCGGCGCGCTTCATCAAGCGCTTTTATGTGCGCCGCTTCGCCAACAACATCAACCGCCGGATGAAGGGCATCCTGTACGCCAATCTGGTGCGGCAGAGCCGGGCAGCGCTGGAAAAAGAGGGGGCCGGTGAGCTGATGACCAAAGCCATCGCCGATGTGGACGACTGCGTGGAGGGAATGCGCAAGTTCACCACGGAGGTGTTCGACACCGGTGTGGCGCTGGCGAGCTATGCGGTCATGCTGCTGGTATACGATTGGCGGCTGGCGATCCTGGGCCTGCTTTTTACTCCGGTGTCCTATGTCTGCGCGGCAGGGATGAAAAAGCCGGTGCAGCGTGCCGGTGCGGCCTATAAAAAGGCCGCCGGTGCCCTGAGCAGTGCCATGTTGGACCGTGCCCGGAATGCTGTGACCTACCGCATCTACGGCTGCGAGGAGGCCCGGATGGAAAAATACGAGGAGGCCCTGAGCCTTTACGAAAAGACTGCCGTGCGGAACAACGTGTGGCAGTCCGCGCTGCCGCCGCTTTATCTGGCGGCATCTGAGGCAGGAATCCTCTTCATCCTGTGGTTCGGCGCAAAAAATGTGCTGGGCACCGGCTGGAACCACTGGGATATCGCCGCCTTCACCACCTTCCTCTCCTGTTTCACCAAGCTGGTGGTCAAATCCTCCAAGGTGGCCAAGCTCTTCAACGCGGTGCAAAAGGCAGAGGTCTCCTGGAAGCGCATCAGACCCCTGATGAAAACGCCCGAGCAGCTGGATGCCCTGCAGATCCCGGCGGCACAGGATGTGACGCTGAAAGAACTCGCCTTCTCCTATGGCGAAGAGCCTGTCTTTTCCGGCCTGAGCCTGACGGCCCACCCCGGCGATATCATCGGCATCACCGGCCCGGTCGCCTGCGGAAAATCCACCCTTGGCCGCGTATTCCTCTGTGAAGCGCCCTATCAAGGCTCGGTCTGCTTTGGCGGCAGGGAGTTTTCCGCCCTGACCCCGCGCCAGATCGCCGCCACGGTTGGGTATCTTGGCCATGACCCGGAACTGAGTGCCGACACCGTGCAGAATAATGTCCTCTGCGGCAGCGAACAGGATGTCATGCCGTGGCTTGCAGCCGCTGCCTTGAAAGAGGAAGTGCTGGCCATGGAAAAGGGCACGGAGACGGTCATCGGCAGCGGCGGCACCCGCCTTTCCGGCGGGCAGGCACAGCGTCTGGCATTGGCCCGGACGCTGGCCCATCCCCGCCCGGTGCTGGTGCTGGATGACCCCTTCTCGGCACTGGACCGCAGCACCGAGGATGCGATCTTTGCCGAGCTGCAGGCGTATGCCAGGGATAAGGTGGTGTTCCTGATCTCCCACCGGCTGTACCATTTTCCGCAGATGCAGCAGATCATTTTTATGGAGGGCGGCAGAACCACCGTTGGCACCCACGAGGAGCTGATGGCAGCGGTTCCGGTCTACCGCCAGCTGTATGAAAGCCAGACCGGCCTGAAAGGGGGAGAGGGCGCATGAAAAAGAAAAATGATCACGGCGTGTTTGCTGCCGTCCGGATGGCAGCGGCTTCGCACCGCCTTCTCACGGTGGGTACGGTGCTGTGCGTGGCAGCTTCGGTGGCGGCATCCCTGCTGCCGCCCCTGCTGCTGGCCCGGGTCATCGACCGTCTGACCGCGGGCCTCCCGCTGTCCTTTCTGGCCGTGCTGCTCTACTTCAGCAGCCTTGCACTGGAAGGTGTGCTCACCTCGGCGCAGGAAAGTCTGCTGGTGCTCTTTGGCCAGAGGATGACCCATGCCCTGCGCTCAGAGATGTCCCGGAAGCTAAGCCGCCTGCCCGCCGGTACACTGGCAGAGCAGAATCCCGGCGAGGTGGCCGCTCGCTTTTCGGGCGATGTGGACACGGTGGAGGCTCTATTCACTTCCGGCATCATCAGCATGGCAGCAGATGCCTGCCGCATCATCTCCATCATGGGGGTCATTGCGGTGAAAAACACCGGCCTTGCGCTGATCCTGCTGCTGGTGCTGCCGCTGTTTGCTGTGTTCACCCGTTACGTCCAGAAGCGGATGCTGGCCGCGCAGCTGGACAACCGCCGCGCGGTCGCCGCGGTCTCGGGGCAGGTGCCCGAGACCCTGCACAACATCCGCACCATCCGGGCGCTGGGTCTGGAGGATTACATGGAGCGCCGGTATGACCGGTGCATCGGTGACAGCTATGCCGCCATGGAGCGCACCAATTTTTTTGATGCCGTCTATTCGCCGGTGGTGCTGCTGCTGAATGCTGCTGTGGTCGGCATCGTGATGCTGCTCTCCGCTTCGGGGAACGCGCAACTCCTGACTCTGTTCGGCATGTCGGTGGGCACTTCGGTGGCCGTCATCAACTACATCTCCCGCATTTTCGCCCCCATCGAGAGCCTGGGCATGGAGATCCAGACCATCCAGTCGGCCATGGCGGGTGTCAGACGCATCGATGCCTTTCTCGACCAGCCGGAGCGCACGATCCCGCCCGCGCGCAGGGAGGCTGCCCGGGGCGATGTGGAATTTGCGCACGTCACCTTCGGCTATGGGGAGCGGCACGTTCTGAAGGATTTTTCCATGACCGTGAAACAGGGGGAGCAGGTCACGCTGGTGGGCCGCACCGGTGCGGGCAAGAGCACTGTGTTCAAGCTCCTGCTGGGCCTGTATCAGCCGGAGGCCGGTACGGTGACCATCGGCGGCGTGAAGGTGGGGAACATCACCGACCGGGAGCGCCGCACCTGCATCGGCTGTGTGGAACAGCATTTCTCCCGCGTGCCGGGCACCGTGCTGGAACAGATCACGCTGGGAGACCCGCAGATCACCGGGGAAATGGCAAGGGCTGCCGCTGCACTGGCCGGGATCGATGCTGCCATCCGGGCTCTGCCGGAGGGTTATGACACTGTCTGCACCGAGGGCATCTTCTCGCAGGGTGAGTGGCAGCTGCTGTCCATTGCCCGTGCCGCCGCCGCAGACCCCGCCGTGCTGCTGCTGGATGAGATCACCGCCAATCTGGATGCCGAAACCGAGGCTCGTGTGCTGGAGGCTCTGCGCCGCGCGTCTGCGGGCCGCACGGTGCTCTCTGTCTCCCATCGCGTCTATGAGGATCTTGGCGGCAGAACGATCGAGATCAGGAACCGGGAATAACACAACATAAGAACGCCCCCTGTGCGCCGCAGCAGGCACACAGGGGGCGTTGTGGTATGCTCAATTCTTTTCGATGTAGACGCTGGTGGAGGGGAAGGCGAAATCCACGCCGTCTGCCTGCATCACGTCCATGATGTTCAAGTTCAGATCATTCTGCTGCTGCAGGAAGGTGGCATAGACATTGGTGGTCAGGTAGGCCGAGATGAGGATGTTGATGCTGGAATCGCCAAAGCTGGTCAGCCGGACGATGTTGGTGCCCTTGTTGGTGTAAGGGCTGTTGTCCAGCATGGCCTGCAGGTCAGCCATCAGCTTTTCCAGCTGGGCACGGGTGGTGCCGTAAGTGACACCCAGTGTGAACTTATAGGGCCGCATGGTGCGCAGGGCTGCGTTCTGGACAGTGGAGGCGCAGATCTGGCTGTTGGTGATAATGACCACGCTGTGGTCCATGGAGCGGATGCGGGTGGAGCGGAAATTGATGTCGATGACCTCGCCCTCCACATTGCCCACGGTGATCCAGTCGCCGATGGAAAAGGGTTTGTCCAGCAGGATGACGATGCCGCTGAACAGGTTGCTGGCGCTTTCCTGCGCGGCCAGCGAGATGGTCAGGCCCACAAGACCGGCACCGGCTACGATGCTGCCGATGGGGAAGCCGACGATCTGCGCGCAGGTGGCAACACCCAGAATGATGACCAGCACCTTGTAGGTGGTGTCCAGCAGGGAGCGCAGGGTCTTGTTGCTCCGGATCTCCGGGCTGCAGGAGGCCAGCAGCAGGTCGGCTACCTCAGAAGCATTGTACAGGCCCTGACAGAACAGGAGGGTCGTTGCGATCTTATAGGCCGTGAACAGAAACTTTGTCAGGCCAGGAATGGCCCACGGCAGGCTGGTCAGGGCCAGATACAGGCCGCTGTAAAAGGCCATCCGCGCCAAAGGGCTCTGTAAGCTGCGCAGGAGGATGGGCGTGGCGGCAAAGTGCCAGCTGCGGGCCTGCAGAGCGGGAAAGATCTTCCGGCGCAGCAGCCAGCCGACCAGAAGCCCCGCAAAAACGATGACAGCGGCGCAGACAGCCCGGGCAGCCAGCGCCCACCAGCCCTCCAGCAAAAAAGGCCCGATCTCGAACCCGAGGTCACGAACGGTAAAAATCATGGCAAAAAGCTCCTTGTATCAAAAATTGTAACATCCTGTCCCACAGTATACCATATCCGGCCCGTGCAGGGCAAATAAAAAAGGGGTTGACAAGGCGGAGCAGCCGCGTTATACTCTTGGCCAGAAAGTTCGTTTCAGGGCGGGGTGAGATTCCCCACTGGCGGTACAGCCCGCGACCACCCGCAAGGGTGCTGACCCGGTGAGACTCCGGGGCCAACGGTATAGTCCGGATGCAAGAAACGGCAGGCAATACGATTTGTCTACGCGCCCTGTTGCAGTGTTTGCTGCGGCAGGGCGCGTTTTTGATTGTCTTCCCGGTTCCGAAACCACGCGAAAGGGGCTTTCCAATCTTTGATTTGGGGCCAGAACGCCCCGGGAGGATATTACCATGAAGAAAAACACGACCCGCAACCTGACCGTTGCCGCCATGCTCAGCGCGGTGGCCTTTATCCTGATGTTCATCGAGTTCCCGCTCCCGATGCTCATCCCGTCCTTCGTCAAGATGGACTTCTCCGACCTGCCCGCTCTGCTGGGTGCCTTTGCCCTTGGCCCGGTGTACGGCGTGATCATCAGCTTTATGAAGAACCTGCTCCATGTGGTCATCAAGGGCACCTCTACCGCACTGGTGGGTGAGCTGTGCAACTTCATGCTGGGTGCGGTGTTCTCCGCACTGGCCGGTTACCTCTACAAGCACCACAAGAGCCGCAAGAACGCCATCATCGGTGCCGTGGCCGGTGCCGTGGCCATGGCCCTGTTCAGTGTGCCGTCCAACTACTTCATCACCTACCCGGCCTACGTCAAGTTCTACCACATGCCGCTGGAAGCCATCCTGGGCATGTATCAGGCTATCCTGCCCTCTGCAAACAGCCTTATCAAGTGCCTGGTCATCTTCAATATGCCCTTCACTCTGGTCAAGGGCCTGCTGGATGCTCTGATCTGCATGTTGATCTATAAGCCGCTCTCTCCCATCCTGCATGGCCGGAAGTGAGTGACAGGACAAAAAAGAAAGGACGCGAAAGCGTCCTTTCTTTTTTATCGATTCGATTTAAGACAGCGCGCCCTTTTCCAGCCACTTGCCCCGGGCAAGGCGGATGAGGAACAGCAGGCCCCGGATGCTTAATTCGCAGCACATGGCACCCCAAACGCCCATCAGGCCCAGCCGGGGAGCCAGCAGGAACGCCAGCGTCAGCCGGATGCACCACATGCTGAATATGTTCAACACAAAACAGGAGGTGCTGTCGCCCGCACCCTGCATGGCACCGCTGGCCACGATGGAGGCACCGAACATGGGCTCGGCCCAGGCTTCGATGCGCAAAACCTGAGCACCCAGAGCGATGACAGCCGCATCGGTGGTGAAAAGGCTCATCAGGGTGGGGGCAAAGATCCACAGACCAACGCCGGAAAGGGCCATGACCCCCATGCCAAGACCGGTACACAGCCAGGCAAACCGCTTGGCCATATCCTTCCGGTTGGCACCCACGGCCTGGCCGATGAGGGTGACGGCTGCGCTCTGGATGCCGTAGCCCGCCATGTAGCACAGGCCCTCGGCGTTGACAGCCAGGCTGTTGGCGGCAATGGCCACGGTACCCAGGCCGGCCACGATGCGCACCACCACCACCTGCGCCAGAGAGATGGCGGCACGTTCTCCCGCCAGAGGACCGCCGACACACAGCAGGTTCCGCAGGCAGGAGCGGGTGATCTTCCAGGGGGCAGGCTTCCGGATGCAGAGGGGGCCTTCCCGCAACAGCAGGATGGCCAAAGCCAGCAGGCCGCCCACCACAGTGGCCAGGGCGGTGCCCAGGGCTGCACCGGGCACACCCAGCCCGGCACCCCAGACGGTGATGCCCCACAGCGTCCGGGTGGGATTGATGAGGAAGAAGTTGAAGATGGCATCCAGCACGCAGACCAGCACGCTGATGAGGCTGGCGGTCAGGGCGTAGCCTTCTGCCCGGAGGATGGAGGCGTACATGCCCATGGCCATGGTGAAGGGCAGAGCCGCTGACCAGATGGCAAAGTAGGCTGTGGCGTTTGCCCGCAGGGAGGGGTCAGCTCCCAGCCACCCCGGCAGAAAGGGGCTGATGCCCAGGCCGAAGAGGGCGGCACCCACGCCCAGGATCACATTGAAAAGCATGGCCTGCCGCAGCACGCTGCGGGCATCATCCTGCCGATCGGCCCCCAGATACTGGGCGATCTGGATGGAGAGGGCAGTGTACAGGCCCACCAGAACGCCGTGGAGCAGCCAGGTGCTGGAGCTGACGATGCCGATGGAAGCAGTAGCTTCTGCACCGATGTGGCCCACCATGGCAGCATCGATGTATCCCATGGCAGTGACCACCAACTGCTCCAGAATGGAGGGGATGCTCAGCGCCAGAGCCACCTGGGCCGTCTGGCGGGAGGGGATGGTCTCACCCTGCCGCATCCGGGCCGAAAGCTGTTCAAGTGAAAGTTTCATGTCTTCTCCTCTTTCTCCAATTTTCCTGTGAGACAAAAAAATACCCTCGAAAGGGCGTTTGTCCTCCCATTATAGACAGGGGGGCGAAAAATGTCAACCCATCAGCCCATGGGGTAGCCATTGCCCCAGAGATTGATTTTTTGGACCGGGCGTGATACACTTCATTTGTATCCAGCAGTGAAAGAACAGGAACGGCCTCTGCCGCTCCGGGAAAGAGGAAAAAAATATGCTTCAACTGCTTTCTGGCAACCCGCGCACCGTGGATGCGCTGGGCTTTCTGCTTGCATTTGCGCTGACCGCGCTGATGGACTCGGTGTTCCACGATAAGCTCCCCCACGACCATGGCCGCGCGTTTGCCGTGAACGGCGAACTCTCCAAGGGCAAGGCCCGGGGCTCCGGCCTCATCTTTGTGCTCTGCATTGCACTGGTCACGCTGGCCGTGGTGCCTTTTAAGGCAGAGTACGTCATCTACACCGTCCTGCTCATTGCGTCCATGCTCTCCGGCTATTTTGACGATGCCGCCGAGACTGCCTGGAACGAGTACAAAAAGGGCCTGATCGATCTGGTCATCGCCGTTGTGGCGGGCGTGACCTACCTGAACTTCAACGGCACGGAGGTCAACTTCCTGAGCTGGAGCTTCAGCCTGCCCTATGCCGTCTACCTCATCCTCATCATCGTCCTGATCTGGGCCAGCATCAATGTGGTCAACTGCACCGATGGCGTGGACGGCCTTTCCGCCAGCCTTGCTGTGGTCAGCATCGGCACCTTCCTGCTGGCCTACTGGGAGGAACTGGGGGATTACACCACCGCAGGCATCGTGTTCATTGGTGCCCTGCTGGCCTACCTGTGGCAGAACGCCAAGCCTTCCACCCTGCTGATGGGTGACGCGGGCAGCCGCGCCATGGGCTTCTTCCTGGCCGTTCTGGCCCTCAAGAGCAGCCACCCCTTCGCCTTCCTGCTGGCCGCGCTGGTGTTCATTGTGGACGGCAGCCTGGGCATCCTGAAGATCAGCTTCAAGCGGTTTTTGCACATCTCCATCCTCAAGAACACCCTGACCCCGCTGCACGACCATGTGCGCAAGCGTCTGGGTTGGAGCGATGAGCAGGTCGTAGCCCGCTGGCTCATCCTGCAGGCTGTGGCATCCGCCTGGCTGCTGCTGTTGGTGCGGTAAAACACAAAAAAAGAAATGCAGCGCCCGCACAGGAAACCTCCTGCGCGGGCGTTTCGTTGTTCTGGTCCGGGAGGAAAGTTCCAGCTTCCGGTACAGCGTTTCCAGACAGGCTGGGTCACGAATTTCCTGCATGAGTTCACCTCATTTCTTTTGTTTCATTGTGCCATGTGTCACAAACAAATGCAAGCAAAACCTTTATAATAGGGACGAAAGTGGAGGAAAAACCAATGGATTCTATTTTTGATCTCGATCATCTGTACCGCACCTATTTCAAGATGGCGCTGCCCTCGGTGTTCGGCCTGATGGTGAGCGTGGTGTATAACCTTGCCGATACCTTTTTCATTGCGCAGTCCAACGATACGGCGCTGATTGCGGGTGTTTCGCTCTGTGCGCCGGTGTTCACGGCCCTCATGGCCTTCGGCAACATCTACGGCCAGGGTGGCAGCTCACTCATTTCCCGCCTGCTGGGACAGGACGACCGTGAGGGCACCGGCCGGGTCAGCTCGTTCTGCTTCTATGTGGCCCTGACCACGGGCGTGGTGTTGGCAGCCCTGATGATGCTGTTCCGCGTCCCGCTGCTGGGCATTCTGGGTGCGACTGCTGAGACGATGCCGCACGCACAGGCCTATTACACCGTGCTGGCCATTGGTGCCCCGGCCACGGTGCTGAACTTTATCCATTCCAACCTCGTCCGCTGTGAGGGCATGGCCACCCAGTCCATGATCGGCAGCATCGGCGGCACGGTCATCAACATCATCCTCGATCCCATCCTCATCACCACAGTGGGCTGGGGCGCAAGGGGTGCGGCCATTGCCACCATTGTGGGCTACCTGTGCAGCGACCTGTACTTCCTGTGGCTGCTCCACAAAAAGAGCCGCTGCCTGTCTGTCAAGCTGTCCCAGTGCCACGTCACGGGCAGGGAGCTGCAGCAGATTTTGGGCGTGGGTGTTACTGCCGCGCTGAGCAACCTGATGTAGAGCCTGACTGTCATTGTGATGAACCAGTTCCTGTTGCCCTACGGCAACGATAAAATTGCCGCCATGGGCATTGCCAGCAAGGTGAGCATGATCGCCCAGTTGGTGCTGGTGGGCTTCTCGTTCGGCGGCATCCCACTGTTCGGTTACCTGTACGGCGCAAAAAAGCGGGACGTGATGCGCAAGCTCATCCGCTTCTGTCTGACCTTCCTCGTCTCCATCGCCGTGGTGCTGTCCCTCATTCTCTGCCTGAATTCCGGGGCGCTGATGCGGCTCTTCGTGCAGGATGCCGGGATGATCGCCACTGGTGCGCAGATGCTCCGCTGGCAGGTCTACACCGCAGCCTTTGGCGGCGTGGCGCTCCTGCTCACGGTGCTGTTCCAGGCAACTGGTAAAATCATACCGTCCTTCCTGCTCTCCATCAGCCGTCAGGGCGTGGTGTTTCTGTTGGCACTGGTGGTCTGCGTACATCTGTTCCAGTATCAGGGCGTGCTGATGGCTCAGGCTGTGGCCGACATCCTGAGCGCTGCGCTGGCCCTTGGCCTGCTGGCGGTCAGCCGCGATATCATTGCAAAACAGTAAACACAAAAAAGCCCGGAGGGCCGCTGAAAGCTGCGGTTCTCCGGGCGTTTTTCAGTATTCGATGCCTTTGCGCGCCTTGATGCCCTTCTGGTAGGGGTGGCGGCAGCATTTCATCTCGGTGGAGTAGTCGGCGGCATCCAGCATCCACTGCGGGGCCTTGTGGGCGGTCAGCACGCATTCCTGCGCGGCGGGGCGCTCCAGAACGGCCCGCCGGAGCAGGTCTTTGTCCACCATGTCCAGCTCCCAGGCCGAACCGGCTTCATCTAAAATGAGCAGGTCGGCAGGCTCGACCAGTGCGGCGGTCAGGTTTTCGTTCTGCACGGCCCGGGCAGCGGCCTTTTCCGCTTCGTTCATCTGGAACACGAACTTCTGCCCGCCCTTGCCCCGGAAAATTTTTGCCCCCAGCTGGGCCAGCAGAGGGATCTCGCCGCTCTGCCCGCCCTTGAGGAACTGCACGATGACAACCCGTTTGCCGCTGCCCAGTGCGCGGAGGGCAAGGCCCATGGCGGCGGTGGTCTTTCCCTTGCCGTCGCCCCAGTAAAGATGCAGCAGACCCTGTTCCATCATCCGTTCTCCTTGGTGTACTGCACGGTCTCCACCAGGTGCAGGATATGCTGCTCCGGCCAGTCCCGGGCATCCAGCACATAGCCGCCCGCGTTGGGGCCGCACCAGTCGTGAAAGCTGCGGCGGGGCACGCCAAACCGCTCCAGTGCAGCCATTTGTGTGCCGCCATGGGCCACGATGACCAACCGCTCCTGCCCTTCGGCAAGGGCCTTGTCAATGAGGTCAGCCAGCGTTTTGCACACCCTGTTGCAGAAATCGCTCCTGCGCTCCCCGTCCGGGTGGGCGGTGTGCTCGTTTTCCTGCACCCATGCCAGATATTCCGGGTCCTGCTCCACCTGGACGAAGGGCTGGCCCTCAAACCGGCCGAAGTTCATCTCCTTCAGCCCGTCCACCGGAATGAGCTTTGCCCCGGGAAAGAACACCCGCGCCGTCTGGGCGGTGCGCTGCAGCGGGGTGACATAGACCACCTCCGGTGAAAAATCTGCCTGCCGCAGCTGGGCGATGCCCGCGGCGGAAAGGGGGATGTCCCGCTGGCCCTGATATCGTTTTTGCGCGTTGTACTCCGTCTGGCCGTGACGCAGCAGATAAATGAGCATAATCGTTCTCCTTTTTGGTTTGTTCTGCACCATTATAGCCTATTTTGCAGTTATTTTCCAGCCATGCTCTTGCAATTCTTCCGCATTTCAGATATATTGAGTGGGTATGAAATTTCAGGGGAGAGAAGTGTCAATGGAGATCCGGGACCGGAAAGCAGCGCAGCGCCGGGCGGGCATCCTGGCCCGCAGGGGTCTGCCGCAGGCAGAAAGAGCGGCGGCCAATGCAGCCGTCTGTGCCCGCCTTCTGGCCATGCCCTGCTTCCAAAAGGCAGAGAACCTGCTGCTCTACGCCGCTTTTGGCGGGGAGGTAGATCTTGCTGTGCTGGCAGAACAGGCGGCCCGGCTGGGCAAAACGGTGGCCTATCCGGTCTGTGGGGAAAACTTTACCCTGACCGCCGCCGTACCGGGGCCGGACGGCTGGGAGGTGGGGGCTTACGGCATCCGCACACCGGTTCTGGAACGGGCGGCGCTCATCCGGCCGGAGGCGCTTGATCTGGTGCTGGTGCCCTGCACTGCCTTTGATGCGGCCTGCCGCAGGGTGGGCATGGGCAAGGGCTACTATGACCGCTACCTGCCCAGGTGCCGGAACGCCGTGGCGCTGGGCGTGGCCTTTGAGGCCCAGCGGGTGCCGGAAGCGGCTGCAGATGAACCGGACTGGCAGCTGGATGGATTTGTAACAGAGAGGAAAGTATATCGTGGAACTGATGAATTTGAGCTGTGAAGGTTTTCTGGAGGAGCTGGCCAGCAAGGCGGCGGCTCCGGGCGGCGGCGGCGCTTCGGCGCTGGTGGGCGCGGCCGGTGTGGCGCTGGGCAGCATGGTGGGCAGCCTGACCGTGGGCAAAAAGAAATATGCTGCCGTAGAAGCGGACATCATTGCCCTGAATGTCCGGGCCGAGGCCCTGCGCAAGCGGCTGGAAGCGCTGGTACAGGCCGACGCGGAGGCCTTTCTGCCCGTGGCGGCGGCCTACAAGCTGCCGAAAGAGACCCCGGAACAGCAGGCCCACAAGGCCGCGGTGCTGGAAAAGGCACTGGACAGAGCCTGCGCCGTGCCGCTGGAGGTGATGACTGCCTGCGGTGAGGGCATCGCACTGGCTGCAGAGTACGCCGAAAAGGGCAGCGTGCTGGCCCGTTCCGATGCCGGATGCGCGGCGCTGTTCTGCAAGGCAGCCATGCAGGCGGCGGGGCTGAACGTGAAGGTCAACACCCGCCTGATGGCAGACAAAGCCCATGCGGATGCGCTGGAGGCCAGAGCGGAACAGCTGCTGGCCGAGTTTGTGCCGCAGGCTGACAGGGTCTATCAGACTGTATCAAATGAGTGAGGGGAGAAGAAAATGGCTCAGATCTTGAAGGGTGCGCCCGTGGTGGCCGCCATGAACGAAGCAAACGCCGCGCGCTGTGCCGCGCTGAAGGAAAAGGGCATCGTGCCCACGCTGGCTGTGGTACGGGTCGGCGCGCGGGAGGATGACATTTCATATGAAAAGGGGATCGTCACCCGGTGCGGTAAGGTTGGCGTGGAGGTGCGGCAGTTCCATCTGGCGGAAGATGTTACGCAGGAGGAACTGCTGGATGTGATCCGGCAGATCAATGGGGATGCATCGGTTCACGGGTGCCTGATCTTCCGGCCCCTGCCAAAGCGGTTCGATGACCGCAGGGTCCAGGAGGCACTTGCCCCGGAAAAGGATGTGGACGGCATCACGGACGGCTCGATGGCTGGTGTGTTCACCAATATGCCCATCGGCTATCCGCCCTGCACGGCGCAGGCCTGCCTTGAGATCCTGAAATACTACAACGTGCCGCTATCCGGCAAACGGGCCGTGGTCGTGGGCCGCAGCCTGGTGGTGGGCAAGCCCGCCGCCATGATGCTGGATCGGGAAAACGCCACCGTGACCCTCTGCAATTCCCGCACCCGGGACCTGCCCGCCCTCTGCCGGGAGGCCGATGTGCTGGTGGTCGCCATGGGAAGGCGGGGAGCCATCGGGGCCGATTACCTGCGGGAAGGTCAGGTCGTGGTGGATGTGGGCATCCACGTCAACGAAGAGGGTAAGCTCTGCGGCGATGTCCGCTTTGATGAGGCAGAACCCATCGTGGAGGCTGTTACCCCGGTGCCCGGCGGTGTGGGCACAGTGACCACCTCTGTGCTGGTGGGCCATGTGGTGGATGCCGCATCCGCACAGTAAAACAGAAAACAACAGGCGGTACCGGAAATTTTCGGCACCGCCTGTTGTTCTCATACGGTTGCAAGCACGGCAAGGATGCTCTGCCAGCGGGGGTTCTGCACCTGCTGCGCGGCACGGCGGGGCGCGGAAGGCGAAACCGTGCGGGCAGGACGCTGGACGCAGTCAGCCGGCTGCGCAAAGGGGGAGGCGAGTTCGGCCTGCCAGCGGGCGGCCAATGCCATGGCCTCAGGGCTGGATTGCAGGGTGCGGCGCTCCGTTCCGGCCAAAAAATCGCCCAGCCAGCAGAGAATGGCCGCAATGGGCAGGCAGTCGGCGGCACGGGTGGACCAGTAGTTCCACTCGCCGCCCCGGCCCACAAAGCTCTCCACGGTGATCATGGCACCTTCCCGGGCAGATTGAGGCAGGCAGGAGCGGGAGGTGCCTGCCGCGCGGCGCAGCTCCCGCAGAATGATCTCAGTACGGCCCGTGTCCAGGGTGTCATCCCGGATGCAGGCGGAAAAGTCCGCGCTGTCCAACAGGTTTTCGGCCCGGGTGGGGAATTGCCCTGTCATCTCGCCGGATGCGTTGTGGCAGAGCTGCCAGCCCTTGCGGAACAGCTGGAAGTTCAGGTTGCGGCGGCCCATGGTGGAGTAAAACACCCGGGCGCGGCCATTGGGAGACTGCCGCAGCTCCAGATAGGCATCAGCGCCGCCCAGGTCCTGTACCTTGACGGTCAGGAGCAGGGAAGAATTGTTTTTCTGTGCGGACATGGCACGGTGCATCTCTTCAAAATAGCGGCTGGCATCCATAGCGGGTCTCCTCTCTGGTTTTGGATGATGTGTCGGAAACCATCCATCGGTTGTTCTCTGCCTGCATTATAGCACATACAACAACAAAATACAACTATAAGTTTGACAAAAACCAAAATATTTTGAAAATTTGAGGATGCGCACAAACGATTTGGTTGTAAATAGAAAAGGCTTCTCCCGTCGGAGAAGCCTTTTGTGGTGGCAGGATTCAATCGCCCAGCTCCCGGATCTCATTCTGGATGAGCCGCCCCGCGGCGCGTGCCAGCTGATCCATGCCCCGGATGCGGGCGAGATTTTTGCCGTAGATGCGTTCTGCATCGTGGCTGGAGCTGTCCTCGCCCATGAACACGGCAGAAACACGAAGACCCCTGCGCCGCAGGGTACGCACCTCAGCGGCGGCATCGTCCACGCCGTAGGAGCCGCCGTAATCACAACCCAACGGTTGTTCCGGGCTGGGTGGTACGCGGCGGCTGTCGTTGGGGGAAGCATCCGTCAGCAGGATGAGCAGATGCCGGGGTGCGGGGCCGGGGTCAAAGCTGACCAGATCGCCTGCCGCCCGCAGGGCAAGGCCGTCGCGGTTCCAGCCCGATGCAAAATACTGGTCGATCCCCTGCAGGCTTTTGTCCGCAAAGCCCTTGAGCACCCGCAGAACCGTATAGCCCCGCAGGCTGCAGAAGCTGCTGACCCGCACCGGGATGCCGCAGGCGGCAAGGCTCTGGGCCAGGATCGTGCCCTGCGCCGCAATGACCTCCTGACAGTGGAGCCGGGAAGCCGACGCGTCCAGCAGCAGGTCCACGGTGAAGGAGGGCTGATTCTCCTCCTCGGCACAGCGGAACACCCGGCTGTCGTTCAGAAGGGGAGCGCGCCAGACCCGCTCCGGGTCCAGAGCACCGCTGCGGGCGATCCGGGCATTGGGCTGCTGGTGGACCAGAATGCAATTGCGGATCTGTTCGGTGAGCCGGAGCACCACACTGCGGTGAAGTGCCCGGTTTTTGGCGTAGTAGGCGCGGTTGCGGTCGGCCTGCAGCTGAGCCTGCTCGGCCAGGTGCTTTGCCTCCGGTGTGGGGGCCTGTTCCGGGCTGGGCACGCCGGAGGCAAACCAGAGGCGGCACCCGAGGTGCGCCCCGGTGCAGAGCGCCTGCTCGGCCTTGCGCAGACGCTCGGGCGGATAGAGGGAACGGCCAAAGCAGCTTTCAATGTAGGCACGGTCCTCGGCGGCATTCTGCCGCAGGGTGATGTGGGCCAGCCGCTTGTCTGCCGTGGGGCCGGAGCCGCCCGCTTCCACAGAACCGGAGTGCTCCACGGTCAGCCGGTCGGTCTTGATCATCTGGGTGGGCAGCGTTTTGGTGGCAAGAGAGGCCAGCAGCCCCTCCAGATGCAGATGAAGCCCCACTTTGTGCCGGATCCTGCCGTCAAACAGGGCAAACCTTGCAAACAGGCCCAGCAGCTCACCCTTGAGCTGGCCGGGCTGGGGCGGTTGGGCTGGGGAAAGTGCCTCTGCCAGCCGGCTCTCGTAGGGGGTCATCACAGGCGGATGCCTGCCCTGTACAGTGCGCCAGCGGTCAGCCTGCATGGTGTAGACCAGCTGATTTTTTGCCATCCACTCCTGCCGCGAAAGCTTGTACTGGATGCCGAAGAAATAGTCCGCGTGGGCCCGGCGCAGCTCGGAAAGGACCGGGCGGCGGGGCAGCTCCAGCAGATAGACCGCGCTTTCGAGGTAGAGCCATGTCAGATCGTCCAGCTGGCTCTCCCGGAGATCGCCGTCCCATGTGGCAAAAAGGTCACGGAGCAGGTCGTCGCCATAGTATTTGTGCACCAGCCCCACGACACAGTTCATATAAAAATCGATCGTGCCGTCGGTGTTGCGGGCCAGGAAAAGCGGCTCGAAGCCGTAGGCTCCCGCCGCCGCCCACACCTGATTGGCGGCCCGCCGCTCCTCGGCGGTATAACTCCGGGCATCCATCAGCGGAACAGCTTTTCAGCCGTCAGGCTGGCCGGGATGCGGGCGGCGATCACGTCCCGGATCAGCCCCTGCTCGTAGGAATCAAAGGCCTTGTTGGTGATGCCCATGTCCAGCGCAGGCCCCGCAGCCACGCCCCGGCGCATCAGGCGCAGAGCGTCCAGCATTCCGCGCAGATCCAGCGCTTTGGTGGAAATTTCGGCGCTGTCGCATTTCTTTTGCAGGTCGAGGAAGAGCAGAGCAAACTGGTGCACATATTTGTCCGTCAGATCGGCAAACTGGGCCCGCAGCAGCTTTTCAAGGTTTTCCTCCGTGATGATGGGCATCTGGATGACTGCAAAGCGGGAAGTCAGGGCCTCGTTCAGCTCCCGGGTGCCCGCGTAGCCATAGTTCATGGTGGCGATGAAGCGGGTCTCTTCGGCCAGCGGGATGCGCTCGTAGCCGGGCACATCAATGGCGCGGCGGAAGTCCAGCACGGCGTGGAGGACGGCCAGGGCCTCGTTTTTGGCCATGTTGATCTCGTCCAGCACGCCGAAGCCGCCGCACTGGGCACAGCGGTAGACCGGCCCGGGCCGGAAGGTGACCGCCCCATCCACAAAGGTGTCCATGCCGATGAGGGAGGCTGCATCCATGTTCACATGGAACGAGATGTCCCATGCGGGGCGGCCAAAAGCGGCGGCCAGATTCTCGGCCAGCACATTTTTGCCGGTGGCCTTGCCGCCGGCCAGCAGCAGGTTCTCGCCGCAGAGCAGGGCCGCCAGTGCCTGCTCCCAGACCTCCCGGCCATAATAGGTAAAGCCGGAAGCCGGGATGCGGGGGCGCAGGGCCTCGGGCAGAGCGTGGGCGGCGCGGTATTCTTCCACAGCACGCAGCAGGTCGGGGCTGATGCCCTCCTGCCGTAATGTTTCCATCAGATCAGACATCCAAGACATCTCCTTGCGGTTGGCTTTGCCAAACCGATTTTTCAGCCTTATCATAGCACAACCGCTCCGGTTTGTGTAGGGGGCGCGGGGGCATTTTTTGCCGGATTTTTGCCCGGGAAATGCCGCAGGGTGGAACGGATCTGTGTGCTGCCGTGCAGACGAAGGAGTTTTTCGTGCCCAGGGATCGTGCGGCAGCGGATATTTTGTGGAAAGCTATCGAAATGGCAGGTGTTCCGCGTTGTGGGTATCCACTTTTGGCTCAGAATGGTAAAAATTCCGGAAATTCGATTGACAAATCTGAATATTTATCGTATAACCTATATATGGGAACAATTCCGGAGGGAATGCGGAACTCGTGCCCCTGCCCGTTCCTGTCGGAGGAACCACGGTCTGGTTCTGGTGCCGGTGCACTTGGCTTGGTGCAGACGGTAAGTATAGATTGATTTGAAAGAGAGGAATCCCCGTTATGATGAACAATGAGATCAAAATGCCCGCTAACTTTGCTGCGATCGATGAGAACGAAATGGTGTACCTGCAGGGTGGCGCAACCACCGAGGCTACCGCTTGGGACGTGTTCCTGAACGTTGGCAAGCTGTTCAACTACATCGCCCGCGTGTTCTCCGCAGGCAGCTCCATCGTCAACAACATCAATGTTATCGTGACCACCTTCCAGACCCTGAGCACCTTCAGCCTGACCGCTAAGAACTAAGGTTTGGGCCAAAACCGAATCAGCATTCACAGGGCATCCGCTCCGGCAGGCGCGGGTGCTCTTTTTTGCTGCACAGGGCGGGAAGGCATTCGCCCCCAAATGCAGGAAAGCAGCCGTTTTTCTGCAAAGCGGGCGGATTGTCCATTGACAAGGCTCAAGAGGGTGTCGTATACTAACGATGCCTTGCAAGAAACCCCGCATCCGCGGAATAAAAGAGGAGAGAGAATATGAAAAATAACAACAGCAGCATCAAGCCCGTTGTCGCTGTCGGTATCGGCGCGGCATTGTTCTTTGTTCTGGGACGTTTTGTGGCCATTCCCAGCCCGGTACCCAACACCAACATCAGCCTGCAGTACGCCGTTCTGGCCCTGCTGGCTGCCATGTACGGCCCCGTGGTTGGCGGCCTGATCGGCTTCATCGGCCACACCCTCATCGACCTGTCCTGGGGCGGCAGCCCCTGGTGGAGCTGGGTCATCGCCTCCGCCTTTGTGGGCGTTGTGGTGGGCCTGTTCTCCAAGAAGCTGAACCTGCAGGAAGGCGAGTTCAGCAAGAAGCAGGTGGCTTTCTTTGCGCTGGCCAATATCGTGGCCCATCTGCTGGCCTGGATCCTGGTGGCCCCCGTGCTGGATATTGCCATCTACGCCGAGCCCGTCAAGAAGGTGTTTGCACAGGGTGCATTTGCCGCAGTGTCCAACAGTATCACCGCTGTGGTGGTGGGCGGCCTGCTGGTGCTGGCTTACACCAGAACCATTGCCAAGAAGGGCTCTCTGGATCAGGAGTGATCCCCGCATGAAACCCGGCCTTTCCATCTGCGCCGTCCGGCCCGTTGGAAAGGCTTTTTTGATGAACAGCTGAGGTACCATACCCATGGCAGAACGTAAACCCATCATCTCATTCCGCAACTTTTCCTTCCAGTACCGCGCCCAGAAGCGCCCCACCCTGACCGATATCAATCTGGAGATCTACCCGGGTGAGCGGGTGCTCATTGCGGGCCCCTCCGGCAGCGGCAAGAGCACGCTGGCGGGGTGCATCAACGGGCTGAACCCGTTTTCCAACCCCGGCGCGTGCACCGGCACCCTGACCGTAGACGGTGTGGATGCGCCCCACAGCAGCCTCTTTGAGCTTTCGGCCCATGTGGGCACGGTGCTGCAGGACCCGGACGGCCAGTTCATCGGGCTGACCGTGGGCGAGGACATTGCCTTTGCACTGGAAAACAGCTGCACCCCGCAGGATGAGATGCACGCCATCACCCGCCATGCCGCTGAGCTGGTGGGCATCGAGAACCACCTCGGCTATGCGCCACACGAGCTTTCGGGCGGGCAGAAGCAGCGGGTGAGCCTGGCGGGCGTGATGGTGGATCAGGTCAAGATCCTGCTCTTCGATGAGCCGCTGGCCAACCTCGATCCCGCTACCGGCAAGCAGGCCATTGAGCTGATCGACGAGATCCAGAAAAAGACGGATACCACAGTGCTCATCATCGAGCATCGGCTGGAGGATGTGCTCTGGCGGAACGTGGACCGCATCGTGCTGGTGAACGGCGGAACCATTCTGGCAGACCTGAGCCCGGACGAGCTGCTCTCGGGCAGCCTGCTGGCGGAAAACGGCATCCGGGAGCCGCTGTATGTCACGGCTCTGCGCTATGCCGGGGTGGATATCACTCCGGACAAGCACCCCGCCCATGTGGACAGCCTTGTGCTGGACGATACCGACACCCAAAAGCTCCGGGACTGGTTCACGGCCCGGCCCCGGCCCGCCGCGCAGCCGGAACGGGAGCCGCTGCTGGAGGTAAAGGGCCTGAGCTTTGGTTATCAGAAGGGCCAGCAGACCCTGCGGGATGTCAGCTTCTCGATCGGCAAGGGGGAGATGGTGAGCATCGTGGGCCGGAACGGCGCGGGCAAATCCACCCTCTCCAAGCTCATCTGCGGCTTCGAGACCCCGGATGCGGGCGAGATCTTCCTGAACGGCAAGCCGCTGGCTGAGGAGAACATCCGCCGCCGCGCCCAGCACATCGGCTATGTGATGCAGAACCCCAACCAGATGATCTCCAAGACCATGATCTACGAGGAGGTGGCTCTGGGCCTGCAGCGCTCCGGCCTGACCGAGGAGCAGATCCGGGAAAAGGTGGAAGCGACCCTCAGGGTCTGCGGCCTCTATCCTTTCCGCAACTGGCCCATTTCTGCACTGAGTTTCGGCCAGAAAAAGCGGGTGACCATTGCCAGCGTGCTGGTGCTCGACCCGGAGCTCATCCTTCTGGATGAGCCCACCGCCGGGCAGGATTTCCGGCACTATACCGACATCATGGAGTTCCTGCGGGGCCTGAATGCCCGGGGCGTGACGGTGGTGATGATCACCCATGACATGCACCTGATGCTGGAATACACCCGCCGCGCGCTGGTGTTCTGCGACGGACGGCTCATTGCCGACCGCACCGCGGCCGCCGTTCTGTGTGACCCCGCGCTGGTGGAGCAGGCTGCCCTGAAGGAGACCAGCCTGTACACGCTGGCCAACCGCTGCGGCATTGCGCCCGCACAGGAATTTGTAGAACGCTTTATTGAGCAGGACCGGGAGGTGAGAGAGGGTGGCTGCTAAGACCGTTTTGAATTATCTCCCCCGGGAGAGCGTCATCCATAAGATGACCGGAACCACCAAGCTGGCGTTCTTTCTGCTGTTCACCTTTGCCAGCATGATCACCTACAACACCTGGGTGCTGCTGGGCCTGTTGGTGGTCAGCCTGCTGGCCTTCAGGCTGAGCCGGATCAAATTCCGGGAAGTCCGGTTTATGATGACCTTCATGCTGGTGTTCCTGCTGCTGAACAACCTGTTCATCTTCCTGTTCGATCCCAATCAGGGTACCACCCTGTACGGCACCCGCACGGTGCTCTGCCACCTGTTCTGGCGGTATGATCTGACAGCGGAACAGCTGTTCTACATGGTCAACATCAGCCTGAAATATTTTGTGGCCCTGCCGGTGGCCATCCTCTTCATCTCTGCCACCGACCCCAGCGAGTTTGCTGCCAGCCTGAACAGCATCGGCATCTCGTATAAAGTTGGCTATTCAGTGGCCATTGCCCTGCGCTACATCCCCGATATCCAGCGCGACTACCACAGCATCAGCCAGGCCCAGCAGGCCCGCGGCGTGGAGCTGGGCAAAAAGGAGCCTTTCTTCAAGCGGATGAAGAACTCTGTCAACATCCTGCTGCCGCTCATCCTGACCAGCCTGAACCGCATCGACACCATCTCCAACGCGATGGAGCTGCGCGGCTTCGGCAAGAACAGCAAGCGTACCTGGTATACCCAGCGCCCCTTTGCCCGGCGGGACTTCATTGCCCTGGGCGTGGGCGTGGTTCTGCTGCTCATCAGCCTGACCGTGACCATCCGCTTTGGAAGGTTCTATAACCCGTTCCTCTGAACAAAAAGGCATCCCCGCACTTCCTGTTTCGGCAGGCCGTGCGGGGATGTTTTACTTTTACAGACCGTTGGTTCAATGATGCCACAAGAGAAAGGGGCTGTGTTACGCCGCGTCCACGAACTCCTCCGGGTCTTCCACGGCATCGGTGATGGTCTCCTCCGCGTCATCGGAGGAGTCGGCAGGCTGCTCCGGGTGGAGCAGGGCGTTGAGCAGGTCACGGAAGTCGATCAGGCTGTCGTCCACCTGCTGGTTCCGGGCCAGCAGGTCCTGCACCATGTCGGGCTTGTCGGTGATGAGGTCGTCCACGCCCAGCTCCAGCATGTGGGTGGCGACCTTTTCGCGGTCGATGGTCCAGGCAGACACAGTCTTGCCCCGCAGATGGACGGCGTTGACCATGCCGGAGGTGATAAAGGTGGTCTCCACGCTGAAAAAGTCGGCATCGGGCAGGTCGTAGTAGTTGCCTACGCCCAGAGCCAGAATGTAGCCGGTGGGGTACTCAGGGGCCAGCGCTTTGACCTTGTGCAGGGTCTCGTAGCTCTGGGAGGTGATGACGCAGTTGGAGCTGTCGAAGCCGTATTCCCGCAGCAGGCGTACGGTTTCAGCCTCCAGAGCAGGGGTGGCGGCGCTGGGCTTGATCTCCACGTTCAGGCCGATGCGGCCCCGGCAGAGCTGCAGCACCTGTTCCAGGGTGGGGATCCGGGTGTCGGCAAAGCGGCTGCTGAACCAGCGGCCTGCGTCCAGCTGTGCCACCTCGGCATAGGTCAGATCATAGACCTTTGCGTTTTTGCCGGTGCAGCGTTTCAGGTTTGAATCGTGGGTCACCACGACCACGCTGTCGCTGGTCATCTGCACATCCAGCTCGATGCGGTCACCGCCCTTGAGGATGGCCGACCGGAAGGCGGGAAGGGTGTTTTCCGGGGCCACGGTGCAGTCGCCCCGGTGGAAGGTGACCAGCGGGGTCACGCCGCCCACGGCGGTGAGCAGGGCATCGTCCTGAGGCAGAGCATAGAGATAGACTGCCATCAGCCCGGTGACCAGTGTGACCCCGGCCACCGCAGCGGTGAGCAGGGGCCAGCCGCCAAAGCGGTGCGGTTTGCCCTCCGGCAGCGCTTCCGGCGGGCAGTCACGGCAGCGATCGTAGAGGAATGCGATGATGGTGCACTGGGCCGTAGTGACCTTGCAATCCAGCAAAAAGCCGAAGAAGGGGATCTCCAACAGATACAGCGCACGGGCGAGCAGCAGCATGGCGCGGGTGCTCCGCAGGCCGATCAGCGCCGCCACGCTGTAAACCAGCAGGGAAGCTCCGAAAAAGACCAGAACAGACCGGATCAGCGCACTGAGGTTCCACCGCAGCAGCACACCGGCCAGCCGGGGCAGCTGTGCCCTGACATGGGCAGCGCTCTCCTGAACGGCTTCCCACAGGCTTTTGCGTTCCAGCGTAAAGAGGGGGAGCACCAGGACCCAGAACAGGGTGAACAGGAACGCCGCACCCAGAATGAGAAGAAAAAGCACCAGATAGAGCGGCTTTGCCCGGACAAGCCCAAGGATGTACTCCGGCACAGCCAGCTGAGAGATATAGTTGTAAGTCACGAATACATCTGTAAAGGGGATGAGCAGGGCGCAGTAAAGCAGGATGGGCCAGTTCTTGGGGAGCAGGACGTGGCGGATATCCCCCAGCGACCGGGCGAACAGGGAAACAGGACGCAGTGTTTCACCCCGGCGGGCCAGCGCAAAACCGTGCAGGAGGATGGAAAAGCCGTACAGGTTCCAGAACGCCGCCAGAAGGACGATGAGTACGATCCCGCCTGAAATGGTCGGTGAAGTAAAGATCTGATGCGCATTGTTGTTGGTCAGGTAGTTCACCGGCGAGCAGCGCAGTGTCAGCGACCAGATGCCGTTCATGGCGGGCAGAAACAAAAGATAGGTCAGGGCTTTGTACACCAGCACGGCTGTCAGAACGGCAGCGGAGGCCCGGTGCAGCAGGGTCAGGGCATGGTTCCGGGTGTCCTTGTAGGCCCGGCGTGCCCGCGTGAGGGAGCGGAAGAGATGCTTCAATTTGGATTCCACCTCGGTACTGGGATATGGTTCCGTCATTTTACAGTAGTATATCACAAAGCCGGGAAAAATGGAAACGACACGGATCGACAGTTTGTTCCAGAGGGCACAGGCGCTTTTCAGCGGAGCAAAAGCGTGTTACAATAGGGGCAGAGTAAAACAGACAGGGGAGGAACACCCAATGCAGATCATGGATCAATTCGGTGCAGCACCGGGGGCAGAGAGCGTCCGGATGCCCGATGGCACCGAGCGGACACTGGCGGCAGAGCACGCCGCGGCCATTCTGGTCAACGAACAGCCAGCCTTCCGGGTGGTCTGCACGCCGGAGCTGCTGCCGCAGCTGGCGCTGGGCCGCCTGCTGACCGAGGGCTGGATCAACTCTGCCGACGAGGTGGAGCGGGTGGCCGTCTGCGCGCAGGGCCTCAAGATAAGCGTTCAGCTGCGCCACCCGCTGGCGGCAGCGGAACAGGCCGGGCAGGAGGTGCCCAGCTGCTGCACCGATAACCTGACGCTGGCCAGCCCGGTGCGGCTGCCGCCGCTGGCTCCGGTGCCCCAGCGGGAGATCCCCGCCGCATGGGTGGATGCGCTGGCCGATGCCATGGGGCAGGGCCTGCCGCTCTACCGTGCCACCCATGCCGTGCACAGCTGCCTGCTGCTGCGTGCGGGCAAGATCTTGTACCGCTGCGAGGATCTGGGCCGTCACAACGCGCTGGACAAGGCCGTGGGCTGCGCCCTGACAGAGGGTGTGCCGCTGGCGGAGTGTGTGCTTTTTACCAGCGGCCGGGTGCCGGTGGATATGGTGCGCAAGGCCATCCGGGCCGGTGTGCCCACGCTGGTGAGCAAGAGTATGCCCACGGTACAGTCGCTGGAGCTGGCAGAGGAATATGGATTGAAACTGTTTATCCGGCAAAAGAAATGATTTCACCAAGAGGCAAGAGCTTTTGAGAGAAATTGTAGGGCTTTATTTGTGCGTATACGTTGACTAACCGGTGGAAAAGATGTTATTCTTATAACGAAGAAACCGTTCCGCACTGTTGCAGCAGGTGGAACGGCTGTTTTCGTGCCCGGGAGTTCCGGGCACAGCTGAATCAAACAGGCAGGTGATACAATTGAAGCAGGCAAATCATGCGCCGCAGTCCTTGTGGCGCAGGCGGCTGCCCGGCTATGCGGCCATGGGTGCGGCAACGCTTGCCATGGCGCTTGGCCTTGGCGGGCTGATGCACAGCCGCACCACGGTGGCCGGAACGGCCCTGCCGCTGGCAGATGCCGACGCTGCCACCTATGGTGTGAGCGCGGTGTACCAGCTGGATGACACCACGTATTATGTGGTGGGCAGCAAGCAGGGCTTCCAGAGCGAGGTGCAGGCCGGTGTGACGCTGGACCGCGACGGCAATGTGCTGGATGTGAAGATCCTGGCACAGGCCGAGACCGATAGCCTGGGTGCTCAGTGTGAGAACCCGGAGTTCACGGCCCAGTACCAGGGCGCAGCTCCCTTCACGCTGGCAGGCAAGCACTACACTGTGACCGACCCGGCCACCGGCACGGCTTTTGCTGCCGCAGGCAGCGCCGAGACCGACGCTGCCCCCGCTGAGGCCTTCGACCCCGCCGCATGGCGTGTGGGCGATACCTCCCCGGAGGCCGAGGCTACCCGGAAGATGTATGAAGCCGGGCTGACCCTCTCGGCCCTGAACGGCCAGCCGATGGACGATGCGCTCATCCCCCCGATGGACAACAGTGCTGAGGCTGTGGCACGGCGCAAGCTGTACGCGGCGTGTCTGAGCAAGAGCGCGCAGGACGGCGAGAAACAGGCAGTGCCTTATGCAGACTGGTCCGCTGAAAAGCAGGCCGAGTACAAGCTGCAGGCCGCTGATCTGACCACCCAGGGCAGTGCGGCCGACACGGTCAGCGCTGACATGACCCAGGTGGATGCGCTTTCCGGTGCAACCATTACGTCCACGGCGGTCACGGACATCGTCAACAATTCTTATTTCTATGTAACCGAGGTGCTCTGCGCAGAGTGACCTCACGGAGGAATGGAAACCTATGGCAAAAACTGATTTTCTGACGGCTGACATGACCCGCCGTCAATTTATGAAGATCTCGGGCAAGAGCCTTGCAGGACTCACCCTTTCCGCATCTATGCTGTCCCTCTTCGGCTGCTCTCAGAAGCAGGTGGACGCCGGTGCTGTGGCGACCTGGGCACTGCCCCAGGGTCTGCTGGTGGTCAATGCTGACCTGTGCACCGGCTGCCAGCGGTGCGAGATCAACTGCACCCTGACCAACGACGGCGTGTGCTCTTCCTACATCAGCCGTGTCAAGATCCAGCGCCGCCTGAATCTGGACGGCGACGGCAACGGTCTGCTGTCCGGCACCGACAACTGCTTTGTCTACTTCCCGGATACCTGCCGCCAGTGCGAGGATCCCGCCTGCGGCAACGCATGCCCCCAGAAGGCCATTATCACCAATGAGCAGGGCATCCGCGTGGTCGATACCGACAAGTGCATCGGCTGCGGTGCCTGCGTGGAGGCCTGCCCCTGGCACATGCCCACCGTCAACCCCGAGACCGGCAAGTCCTCCAAGTGCATCGCCTGCGGTGCCTGCGTGGCGGGCTGCCCGTCCGGCGCTCTGTCCATCGTGGACTGGGATGCCGTTACCAGCGCAGCACAGGCTGCTTACAAGGATCTGTAAGGAGGAACAACAATGGCTGAAACCTATGGCTGGGCAGGCAAGATCCTGCGCGTCAACCTGACCACCGGTGAGATCACCACCCAGGACGACGCAAAATACCATAAATATATCGGCGGTATGGGCATGGCCTACCGCATCATGTACGAGGAAGCTCCCATGGAGCTGGACCCCTATGACGAGAAGGCTCTGGTCATCTTTGGTGTCGGCCCCCTGACCGGTGCCGGCGTGCCCTGCTCCGGCCGTATGAACGTGACCTTCCGTTCTACCTGGTCCAAGGGCCACTCCATCATCGATGCACACATGGGCGGCCACATCGGCTCCATGCTGAAGTATGCCGGTTATGACGGCATCGTTGTCAGCGGCATCTCCGAAAAGCCCGTCTACCTGCGCATCGAGGACGGCGAAGTCTCTCTGGAGGACGCAAGCGAGATCTGGGGCAAGGGTACCTTTGCTGCCAACAAGTGGATGGTGGAGCAGAACGGCCGTGAGTTCGAGACTGCTTCCATCGGCCCCGCCGGTGAGAACCTGGTGGATTACTCCACCCTGAACACCAGCTTCGGCAACTCCGGCGGTGCCGGTCTGGGCGCTGCCATGGGCAACAAGAAGCTGAAGGGCCTGGCCATCCGCGGCACCGGCAGCGTCAAGGTGGCTGACCCCAAGAAGGTGCTGGAGCTCTCCAACTACATGATGGGCAACCTGATCGGCGGCAACAACAACCACAACGTGCCTGCACAGCCCCAGAGCTGGGCAGAGTACAGCGCCACCTCCGGCAAGAACCGCTGGTCCGGCGCTCCTGGCCGTATGTGGAAGAAGGCTCCCGGCGGCCCCGTGGATACCGGCGAGCAGCCCTACAACGATATCAACAAGGTGGCTCTGCGCTGCTTCAAGGGTTACTTCGACTTCGGCGCTCCGGCTGCGGAGTACACCGTGAAGAACGGCGGCTGCTCCTCCTGCCCCATCCGCTGCTACACTGAGTATGATGTGGATCCGCTGGCCGATTACGACCTGCCCACCCACAACTCCAACACCTGTATGCCCGTGCTGTACGGCACCCGCGTCTATCCGGACGGCGTGCACGATTTCAAGTACGAAGGCGACGGCACCATGGTCATCAACCTGGCATGGTCTCATGCTGTGGACGATATGGGCCTGTGGGACAACTACGGCAACCTGAACCGCGACCTGCTGTGGATCCTGCGGATGCCGCGTGAGGAGGCCACCAAGTACATCAGCGAGGCTGAGTACGACTCTCTGCCCTGGGAGTGGGAGAAGGCTGGCGATCCCCGCTGGGAGGTGGAGCTGATCCGCCGCATGGCTTACGGTGAGGGCGACCTGTCCGTGATCGCCAAGGGCACCCTGGCCATGATGGAGAAGTTCGGCCTGCCCAAGAGCTGGCTGGACCGCGACGATGGTGCCACCAACTCCAACCTGATCTACAACGGCTTCCCCAACCACCACGGCCCTGCTGAGGCATGGCAGGTGGGTATGCTGTACAACCTCGTCTACAACCGCGACTGCATGATCCACGAGATCGTCTGCGAGACCGGCTCCGGCGCTCCCTATGATGTGACCAAGAAGGTCATGGAAGATTTCTTCGGCGAGGGTTGCTACGATAAGGCCAAGGCCTACACTCCCATCAACGAGAACAAGGCAAAGCTGGCTGCATACTGCGTCAACGACAAGAACTTCCACGACTCCGCCACCCTGTGCAACTGGATGTGGCCCATGACCCAGTCTCCCTCCAAGGAGCGCGAGTACCACGGCGACCTGGATCTGCAGGCAGACTTTATGACTGCTGTTACCGGCGAGACCTATACCCAGGCCGATCTGCAGGAGGACGGTGCCCGCATCACCCAGATGCTGCGCGCGATGACCGCCATCAGCTTCCAGCAGAACTGCGGCAGCGCAAACCTGCGTCAGGAGCACGATGCCATCTGCGATTGGGTGTTCGATAAGGACCCCGACTTCAAGGCATTTGAGGAAGGCACCACCAAGCTGGACCGCGCCGACATGGAGAAGGCAAAGGATCTGTTCTACGACATCTTCGGCTGGGACCGCACCACCGGTGTGCCCACCCGCGAGACGCTGGAGAAGTATGATCTGGCTGACATGGCCGATGATCTGGAAAAGCGCGGCATCTACGCCCAGAACACCGCAGCAGCTGAATAAATCCCATAGAAAGAGGAACGATCGTCATGTTGTTTGGCAGACGTAAACCCGGCTACACCACCACTGTGGACAGCAGCGTGGACCCGGAGCAGGCCGTTCTGGACCTGCAGAAGGCAGAGCTGGCCGCCAAGAAAAAGCCCAAGGCAGAGGTGTTCGACATCGATGCCGCCAGCGAGACGGCCCGCCGCCTGAAGGAAACGGGCAGCAGCTTTGACGGCAGCGCCGCCAAGACCGGCGAGGATGTGATCGCCGCCGTGGAGCGGGAGACCGCAGAGCTTGCAGCAATGCAGGCTGCCGGGGCCGCACCCGAAGCCGCCGAAACTGTGCAGGACGAGGCCGCAAAGCCTCAGCTGCTGGATTTTCTGGCCGGTGAGCCGGAGGTTGAAAACGATCCCTTTGCGGATCAGCCCACCCAGACCGCGCCGGAGCCGCCGGAGCTGACCCCCGCGCAGGAGCTGGCCGGTTACATCCGTTCCCGCAGCGCCGCCGCGCTTGTCACGCCCCACGCACTGCTGGTCAGTGAGGTGGAGAACGCCGATGAGCTGTTGGCTCAGATGCCGCAGGACCCCCAGTGCGAGGATATCGTTGTCCGTGCAGGCGCAAAGGATACCTACTATTACTCCAACGCCAACATGAGCGACAACTACGCCATGATCGCCCAGCTCATTGAGGACAAAGACCTCTGTGTCATGTTTGCTGAGATGGTGCGTTTCAATGCACGGATCTACCCCAGTGCCACCCCGCTGAAGTACTTCCAGCGCTCCCCCTACGGCCTTGCGCCGGAGGAGATCGAGCAGACCTGGAAGACCATGCAGGGCAGGCCGGAGTTTGCGGACATCGAGGAGCTGACCAACAATCAGAACGAGCGGTTCCTCTTCTCCACCCAGCACCTCACCCGCCGCTATGCAAAAGCCATCAGCGACGTGGATGATTTCTGCGACTAAAAGATCATACACAATTGAATAGGGTACAAGAGCTTCTTTGAGCAAGGCTGTCTAAACCCCGCAGGGGGCAGGACACCGCGCCGCAATGCTAAGGGCCAACGCCGGCATTCAAGGGTGGCAGGGGAAACCCGGCCGCCTTCCCGCAGAAGAAACGCTGCAATTTGAAAAAAAGAACTCCTCCCATCCACCGTTCCGGAGCGTTGCCTCCCTCCCGTTGCTGCAACAGCGGAAAAGGAAGCGGCTCCCTCGGCGTGGCGGCCTGCAGGCTGCCACGCCGGGCCATGTTCGGTTTTTTGCGGGGGCGTTTTGATTTTCGGTCAAAACGTCTCCGCTTTTTTTCACCTGCCGATCGAAAAGAGATCTCCCCGGGAGTTTGTCCGGGCCATAGCGGGCAAACTGTGCCCCGGGGAGCGATGGAGGATTTTTGCAATGAAACAGCCTTTTTGCACGCCAGCCCAGGCCCTGCGCCGGGTGCTGGATGCTGCTGCGGCTCTCCCGGTGCCTGCCACGGAGCGGGTGCCGCTGGATGATGCCTGTGGGCGGATCGCAGCCCGGGACCTGTGCGCCCGGATGGATCAGCCCCCTTTTGACCGGAGCCCTCTGGATGGCTATGCCCTCCACAGTGCCGACACGGCCGGGGCGGGGGAGAAGACCCCTGTCACCCTGCCGGTGGTGATGAAGCTCTACGCCGGGGATGCCCCCGCCGCTGTCCTGCCTGCCGGGTGTGCTGCCCGCATTATGACCGGCGCACCCCTGCCCCCGGGCGCGGACTGCGTTCTGATGCAGGAACTGACCGACAGCGGGGAGGAGCAGGTGCGCATTTACGCCCAACTCCAGCCCAACGCCAATGTGGTGTTCCGGGGTGAGGATATCGCCGCCGGTGCCCCCATTGCCGCTGCCGGAACTGTGCTGACCCCGGCGCACATCGGTGTGCTGGCCGGGCAGGGCATCCCGGATGCCGAGGTCTTCCGCCCCCTGACCGTGGGCGTGCTTGCTACTGGCAGTGAGCTGCTGGAAGCGGGTGAGGCCTGGGCTCCCGGCAAGATCTACGATGCCAACGGGATCCAGAATGCCGCCCGCCTGCGGCAGCTGGGCTTTGCCGTGGAGCGCACCCACTGCTCGGATGACCCGGAGGAGATCGCCGCCCGGATGAAAGAACTGCTCACCCGGTGTGATGCGGTGATCACCAGCGGCGGTGTTTCGGTGGGGCAGAAGGATTACCTGCCCACAGTGCTGGAAATGCTGCACGCGGAGCCTGTTTTTGCCGGGGTAGCCCAGAAGCCCGGCAGCCCCATGATCGCTGCACAGGTGGAAGAGAAGCTGGTGTTCTGCCTGTCCGGCAATCCCTTTGCCGCTGCTGCCACACTGGAGCAGTATGCCGTTCCGGCCCTGCTGCGGGCCGCAGGGCGGCGGGAAGAGAACTGCATCCCGGTGCACACCCGGGGCAGGCTGACCACCGGCTTTTCCAAGCCCAGCAAGGGAACCCGCTTCTTGCGGGCCAGAGCACTGGGCGGCCTGGTGGAGATCCCCGGCGAGGGCAACGCGGAGGCGCATTCCTCGGGCAGTCTGTCGGCCATGATGGGCTGCAACTGCCTGGTGGAGCTGCCTGCGGGCAGCGGCCCGGTGGCTCCGGGCGAAGAAGTGGAGGTACTGAACTTTGTACAGTGAAAAGAAACAGGCGCTTGCTGCCGAGCTGAGCCTGAAGCGCCCGGCTGTGCTGGCCGTGAGCGGTGCGCACAACAGCGGCAAAACGACTTTGTTGGAAAAACTCATCCCCCTGCTGCGGGCACGGGGCCTGAAGGTGGGGGTCATCAAGCATGACGGCCACGATTTCACCCCCGACGTGCCGGGCACCGACAGCTTCCGTCTGCGGGAGGCCGGGGCCGAGGGCGTGGCGGTCTTTTCGGGCAGCCGCTACCTGTTGACGGAGGAATTCCGCCTGAACGAGCAGGATCTGCTGGCCCTGTTTGAGCGCCACGGCTATGATCTGGTGCTGATGGAGGGCTTCAAGGAGAGCGGCTGGCCCAAGATCGAGGTGGTGCGCAAGGCTGTCTCGGAGGAGCCTGTCTCCTTTGAGCCGCTGGCCATCGTGGGGGATGTTCCGGGCGCGGATTTTGCACTGGACGAGCCCGCAGCGCTGGCCGACTGGATCGCTGCACAGATGCCTGCATTGTAACAGGGGGAGGAAGAAACCATGAAACTGATCCGTACCGAAGACGCGGCAGGGCAGGTGCTCTGCCACGATATCACCCAGATCATCCCGGGTGAATTCAAGGGGGCCCGCTTCAAAAAGGGCCACATCATTCAGCCCGAGGATATTCCGGTGCTGCTGAGCATCGGCAAGGAAAACCTCTATGTCTGGGAGAAAAAGCCCGGCATCCTCCACGAGGACGAAGCTGCCGCCCTGCTCTACAAGGCCGCTGCCGGTCAGAATATCCACGGCACCGAGCCCCGGGAGGGCAAGATCGAACTGATCGCCGACTGCGACGGTCTGCTCAAGATCGACCGCAGGGCCCTGCTGGCGGTGAACAGCACCCCCCAGATGATGATTGCCACAATCCACGGCGACCTGCCTGTGAAAAAGGGAGCCAAGCTGGCTGGTACCCGCATCATCCCGCTGGTCATTGAACAGGAGAAGATGGAGGCCATGCAGGCTGCTGCCGGGCCGAAGCCCATCCTGAACGTGCTGCCCTTCCACCAGAAGAAGTTTGCCGTTATCACCACCGGCAGCGAGGTGTTCAAGGGCCGCATTGAGGACAAGTTTACTCCCATCCTCGAGCAAAAGCTGGCGGTGTATGGCTGTGAGATGGCCTTCCACAAGGTCTGCGACGATGACCCGGCGGGCATCACGGCCGCCATTCTGGAAGCAAAGGCCGCAGGCTGTGAGCTGATCTTTACCACCGGCGGCATGAGCGTGGACCCGGATGACCGCACCCCGCTGGCCATCAGGAACACCGGGGCTGAAATTATTACCTACGGCGCGCCCGTGCTGCCCGGTGCCATGTTCCTGGTCAGCTATCTGGACGGTGTGCCGGTCTGCGGTCTGCCCGGCTGTGTGATGTACGCCAAGCGCACCATTTTTGACCTGCTGCTGCCCCGCCTGCTGGCCGATGACCCAATCACCGCCGAGGATATCGCCCGTCTGGGCGAGGGCGGCCTCTGCCTGGGCTGCGCCGAGTGCCACTGGCCCAACTGCGGCTTCGGACACTGCTGAAACCCTCTCAGTCAAAGCCTTTCGGCTTTGCCAGCTCCCCCGAAGGGGGGAGCTTAACTAAGGTGAAAAAATATGAGTGAAAATAATCTGACACATTTTGATGCCGCCGGAAACGCCGTGATGGTGGACGTGAGCGAAAAGCCCGTCACGGCCCGGGAGGCCACGGCCCACGGCATCATTACCATGAATGCGGATGCCTTTGCCGCCGTGGAAAGCGGTACCGTGAAAAAAGGTGATGTGCTGGGCGTGGCCCGGGTGGCCGGCATCATGGCCACCAAGCGCACCAGCGAGCTGATCCCCCTGTGCCACCCGCTGCCGCTGACCAAGGTGCAGATCGAGTTTGACCTGCTGCCCGAGCGCCGGGCTGTGGAAGCACGCTGCACGGTCAAGACCAGCGGCGTGACCGGCGTGGAGATGGAGGCTCTGACTGGCGTTTCCACCGCCCTGCTCACCATCTATGACATGTGCAAGGCTGTGGATAAGGGCATGGAGCTGGGTGAGATCCATCTGGTGGAAAAGACCGGCGGCAAGAGCGGACATTATATCCGGGCGGAGGGCGGCTATGTTTGATTCCAAGGGCCGCAATATCCATTATCTCCGCCTTTCCGTGACCGACCTGTGCAACCTGCGCTGCCGCTACTGTATGCCGGACGGTGTGGACAAGCTGGAACGGGAGGATATCCTGACTTACGAAGAATTCCTGCGCCTTGCCGCCCTGTTTGCCCGGTGCGGGGTGGATACCGTGCGGGTCACCGGCGGTGAACCGCTGGTGCGCAGGGGCGTGGAGCAGCTGGTCAAGGGGCTGAAAGCCATCCCCGGCATCCGGAAAGTCACCATGACCACCAATGCCGTCCTGTTGGAACAGCAGCTGCCCGCCCTGCTGGAGGCCGGGCTGGACAGCGTGAACATCAGTCTGGACACGCTGGACCCCGCTCTGTTTGCAAAGATCACGGCCCGGGATGAATTTGCCGCCGTGCAGGCGGGCATCCATGCCGCGCTGGAAAGCGGCATCCCGGTCAAGCTGAACTGCGTGCCCCAGGTGGGCGTGAACGAGGGTGAGCTGGAAGCGCTGGCCGCTCTGGCACAGGACAAGCCCCTGCAGGTGCGGTTCATCGAGATGATGCCCATTGGCTACGGGGCGGCCATGCCCTGTATCTCCGGCCCGGAGCTGCTGGCCCGCTTCCGCAGGCGCTGGCCGGAGCTGGCCCCGCTGCCCGGGGCAGCGTGTGCCGCGCTGGGCGACGGCCCGGCGGTCTATTACACCGTGCCGGGCTGGAAAGGGGACATCGGCTTCATTGCCGCTGTCCATGGCAAGTTCTGCGCCTCCTGCAACCGGGTGCGGCTGACCAGTCAGGGCTTTCTGCGCCCCTGCCTTGCCAGTGAGACCGGATGTGACCTGAAAGCCCTGCTGCGCAGTGGCGCGTCTGACGAAGAGCTGCTGACTGCTATCCGTACCACCATCTGGGAAAAGCCCCAGGAACATCATTTTGAATTGAAACAGGACATCCCCGCGACCCGGGGTATGTACCGAATTGGAGGATAAATCTATGGGAAAACTTCTGGCGATCTGCACCAGCCCCCAGCGGGGCACGGTCAAGACCGAAGTGGAAAGCGCACGCCTGACCCCGGAATGGGGCATTGAGACCGATGCCCACGGCGGGAACTGGCACCGTCAGGTCAGCCTGCTGAGTGCTGAAAAGATCGAGAACTTCCGCAAGAAGATCTGGGTGGACTACGGTGCCTTTGGCGAGAATCTGGTGGTGGAGGGCTACGATTTCCGCAATCTGCCCGTGACCAGCCGCTTTGCCATCGGGGACGTGGTGCTGGAAATGACCCAGATCGGCAAAGAGTGCCACAACGACTGCGTCATCAAGCAGAAGACCGGCGAGTGCATCATGCCCCGGGAGGGCGTGTTTGCCCGGGTGCTGCAGGGCGGCGAGATCCACGTGGGGGACGAGGTGACCCTGCTGCCCCCGCCGGAAAATCCGCCCCTGCGCGCTGCCGTCATCACCCTTTCTGACAAGGGCAGCCGTGGTGAGCGTGAGGACAAGAGCGGCCCCCTGATCGTGGAGATGCTCACCGCTGCAGGCTATCAGGTGGAGGAGACCATGATCCTGCCCGATGAGGCAAAGGCCCTGAAGGCACAGCTCATCCGACTGGCCGATGGCCGTCAGGTCAACCTGATCCTGACCACCGGCGGCACCGGCTTTGCCCCCCGGGATATCACCCCGGAAGCCACCTATGCCGTAGCAGACCGCAACGCCCCCGGCATTGCTGAGGCCATGCGTTACCACAGCCTGAGCATCACCCCGCGCGGGATGCTCAGCCGTGCTGCCAGCGTGCTGCGGGGCAAGACCCTCATCGTCAACCTGCCCGGCAGCCCCAAGGCCGTGAAGGAGAATCTGGAGTACATCCTGCCCAGCCTGGAGCACGGGGTACGCATTGCCGCCGGGCTGGACGGCGAGTGCGCCCGCAAATAAGTCTGTTTCACCGCCGCGGCGCTGCTTTTGGTGCCGGGCGTGAAAATAAAAGTACAGCAAAAAGCATACCCACTGTAAGGAGCAAGACTATGAAAACTATGATCTCCCGCCGCAGCTTCCTGTGCGCTGCCGGCATCGCATCCGCATCTGCTGTTCTGACCGCCTGCGGCGGCTCCTCCAGCAGCACTGCATCTTCCACCGCATCCTCCGCTGCCGCCTCCTCTGAGGCTGCCTCCGGCGAGAGCGTGGAGCTGATCGTTTTTGCTGCCGCCTCCCTGACCGAGACCCTGAACGCCATTGCCGAGACCTACTCTGCAGAGAACCCCGGCGTGACCTTCAGCTTCAACTTTGACTCCTCCGGAACCCTCAAGACCCAGATCCAGGAGGGTGCGGACTGCGACCTGTTCATCTCCGCCGGTCAGAAGCAGATGAACCAGCTGGACAGCACCGCTTCCGCTGAGGTGAACACCGAGGGCCTGGACTTTGTGGATGCCGAAAGCCGTGTGGATCTGCTGGAGAACAAGGTCGTGCTCTGTGTACCCGAGGGCAGCGACAAGGGGATTGACAGCTTCGACAGCCTGGCTGAGCACCTGAAGGCAGAGGATATCCTGTTCTGCATGGGCAACAGTGATGTGCCTGTGGGTCAGTACACCCAGAAGATCCTGGCCTACTATGATCTGGATGAGGCAGCTCTGGCTGCTGCCGGTGTCATCACCTACGGTTCCAACGTCAAGGAAGTCACCACCCAGGTCATCGAGGCCAGCGTGGATGCCGGTGTCGTTTACTGCACCGATGCGTACAGCGCTGGTCTGACCCCCGTGGACGAGGCCACCAAGGAAATGTGCGGCCAGGTCATCTACCCCGCCGCTGTGATGAAGAACGCCCTCCATGCCGAGGCTGCCAAGGAGTTCCTGGCTCACCTGCGCACCGACAAAGCTGCGACCGTGTTCGAGAGCGTCGGCTTCACCGCACTGTAAGCATCCGCTGGGGGGATGGTATGGACTGGTATCCCTTATGGAACAGCCTGCGCATTGCGCTGATCAGCTGCGCAGCAGTGTTCTTTTTAGGCATCTTTGCGGCCTACTACATTGCAAAGCTCCCGCGCGTGCTCAAAGGCGTGCTGGATGTGGTGCTCACCCTGCCCATGGTGCTGCCGCCCACGGTCGTGGGATATTTCCTGCTGCTGCTGTTCGGCGCAAAAAGGCCGCTGGGCATCTTTTTCATGGAACATTTCGGTGTGAAGCTGGTGATGAACTGGTACAGCGCCATCTTTGCTTCCATCGTGGTGGCCTTTCCGCTGATGTACCGCACGGCCCGCGGTGCCTTTGAGAGTTTTGACGAAACGCTGGCCTGGTCGGCACAGACGCTGGGGCTTTCCAACACCTGGATCTTCTGGCGGGTGCGGATGCCTTGCTGCCGTCAGGGCATTCTGGCCGGTACGGTGCTGGCCTTTGCCCGTGCGCTGGGCGAATATGGTGCCACCAGCATGATCGCAGGCTACACGCCGGGCAAGACGGCCACCATTGCAACCACGGTCTACCAGCTCTGGCGCACCAACGATGAAGCCGGGGCCATGCAGTGGGTGCTGGTGGATATCGTTATCTCGGCGGTGGTGCTGCTGGCAGTGAACCTGCTGGAACGCAGGCAGAAGCAGGGAGGAAAGCGCGTATGAGCCTGGAAGTAAATGTGACCAAGCAGTTTGATGGCTTTACCCTCCACGCTGCGTTCACGGCGGGGGATACTGCCACCGCCCTTCTGGGCGCGTCCGGCTGCGGCAAAAGCATGACCCTGCGCTGCATTGCAGGCATCGTCCGGCCGGACGAGGGGCGCATCGTGCTGGATGGCCGGGTGCTGTTCGACAGCGCTCAGGGCATCGACCTGCCGCCCCAGCAGCGCAATGTGGGTCTGCTGTTCCAGAACTACGCCCTGTTCCCCAACATGACCGTGGAGCAGAATATCCTCTGTGCCCTGAAAAAGGAAAAAGACCCTGCCGCCCGCAGGGCTGCCTGTGCCGAGGCATTGCGTGCCATGCGGCTGGAAGAACTGGCCAAGCGCCTGCCCGGCGCGCTTTCGGGCGGGCAGCAGCAGCGTGCTGCCCTGGCCCGCATTCTGGCGGCTAAACCCCGCATTCTGATGCTGGACGAGCCGTTCAGTGCGCTGGACAGCTATCTGCGCGAGGAGGTAGAGGGGGAAGTGGGCAGTCTGCTGGCCGGGTTTGTGGGCACGGCCCTGCTGGTGACCCACAACCGGGACGAGGCCTACCGCCTGTGCAGGGAGATGATCGTGATGGACAGCGGCGAGGTGCTCCGGGCAGGCACGACCAAGGAGGTCTTTGCCGACCCCCGCACCCGTGCCGCCGCCCGCCTGACCGGCTGCAAGAACATTCTTCCCTGCACCCGGGTGGGGGAGCATACCGTTCATCTGGCGGGCTGGGAACAGCCGCTGACCGTGGCTCTGCCGGTGCCCGAGGGCTGCCGCGCCGTGGGCATCCGCGCCCATGATCTTGCACCCTGCGCTCCCGGCACCCCCAACAGCCTGCCGGTGCAGGCTGTCTCCACCAGTGAGAATCCCTTTGACTGGAATATGATCTTCACCCTGCCCGGCGGTGAGACCCGCCTGTGGTGGAAGGTGTCCAAGGAGACATTGGCGGCCCCGCCGCCAAAAGCACCCGCCTGCCTTGCTGCCGCCCCGGAAAATATCATGCCGCTGGTCTGAGGCAAAAAATCGTTTTCTCCCTGCTCCCGAAACAGAAATACGGAGCAGGGAGAATTTTTTTGAAAAAAGTACTTGACTTTATCAAGCAATGCGATTATACTAGACCTTGTCAAGTAAAGGAGATGCAAAGAGTGATCCAATCGACCATATCCTTCTACGTGATGGAGTTTTACAAGCGGTTCGCAGCCTACACCACCCAGCAGCTGCAGGAGTTCGGCCTGAGCTTTGGCATGATGTATTTTGTGATCTACGTGGGCAAACATCCCGGCTGCACCCCGGCTGAGATGACCAAAAACCTGCACCTGGACTGGGGCCACTGCCAGCGCAGCGTGATCAAGCTGGTGGAAGATGGCTTTATGACCCGGGAAAAGCAGGGCCGCAGTTATCATTTGGGGCTGACCCCGGCGGGTGAGAGAGCATTCCGGACCTGCCACCAGGTATTTTTCGATTGGGATGCACAAAATTTGAGCGGGCTGACCGAAGAGGAACAGCACCAGCTCCTGAGCCTGCTGCAAAAGGCAGCACGGACGAGGAAAGAGAGTGTGTAACATGTACGACACCATCCTGAGCCCCATTGATTACGGTGGATTGCAGCTGAAGAACCGCATCATCTTTGCCCCTACCACCTTTGGCCTTTCGGACGAGGAATATCTGGCAGAGATGGAGCGGCTGGCCAAGGGCGGCTGCGCCATGATCATCATCGGCGACGTGCCGGTGGCCAAGAGCCGGTTTGAGAAGTCCCTGTTTGACAAAAAGGGCTTTGCCTTCTATCAGCAGATCTGCGAGACTGCCCACAAATACGGCTGTAAGGTCTGCGCCCAGCTCCACCAGACCGATACCGACATGATGTCCATCATCAAGTGCATCCCGGGGATGCTGATGAAAAAGATCACCCCCGACCAGCTGCGAGAGCGGATGAACGATGCCGTGGGTCCCTACATCACCAAGATGTCCCAGAAAAAGATCCATCAGATCATCGCGGGCTTTGGCAAGGCTGCTGTGCTGGCAAAGCAGGCGGGCTTTGACATGGTGCAGGTGCACGGCGACCGGATGTGCGGCAGCTTCTCTTCCGCCATCTTCAACCACCGCACCGATGAATACGGCGGCAGTGCCGAGCGCCGCGCCCGTTTTGCCGTGGAAGCTGTCAAGGCAGTGCACGCCGCTGTGCCCGGCATGGCCATTGACTACAAGCTGGCTGTCCGGCAGGAGAACCCCCATTACGGCAACGCCGGTGTGGTGGAGGAGGAACTGGCCGTGTTCGTGCCCCTGCTGGTGCAGGCAGGCGTGACCAGCTTCCATGTGACACTGGCCAACCACTCTGCGCTGGAAAACACCATCCCGCCGGCCAGCCACCCCGAGTTCAAGGAGACCGGCTGCTTCCTCAAGTTCTGCGATGAGGTGCGCCGGTATACCAGCGTGCCGCTCTGCGGTGTGGGCGGCCTGAACGACCCCGATTTTGTGGAGCAGCAGCTTGCCAGCGGCCGCATCCAGTGCGCAGCAATGTGCCGCCAGCTGCTGGCCGACCCCAACTGGGTCAACAAACTGCAGAGCGGCAATGCGGCAAAGATCCACCGCTGTGTCCGCTGCAACAAAAAGTGCCTGGGCGGCCTGATTGCCCATCAGGGCACCCGCTGTATCTATGATGCCCTGAACGCAAAAGAACAGGGAAGCATCTGATATCAAACATAATAAAGGAGAATGACCATGAGCTACGCCATCGTTTTCAGCAGCAAGACCGGCAACACCCGCCTGCTGGCCGACACCCTTCGCGCAAGCTTGCCCCAGAATGAGTGCACCTACTTCGGAGCACCGACCCCGGAGGCACTGGAGGCTGAGACCCTTTACATCGGCTTCTGGACGGACAAGGGCCATGCCGATGACACCCTCACCGCCTTTTTGCAGACCCTGAAGGGGAAGCGGGTCTTTTTGTTCGGCACCGCAGGCTTTGGCGGCAGTGCGGAATATTTCGAGCAGATCCTGGCGGCGGTGCAGAAGTCGCTGGATGAGAGCAACACGGTCATTGGAACCTATATGTGCCAGGGCAAGATGCCCATGACTGTGCGCCAGCAGTACGAAAAGATGCTGCAGCAGCCCAACCATGCGCCCAATCTCGAGATGCTGATCGAGAATTTTGACAAGGCGCTGGCTCACCCGGATGCCGCAGACCTCGACCAGCTGCGCAAAAAGGCGGCAGAGGTGCAGGCATAACGGAAGAACTCTTCAAAAAAGCAGATTTTTTGAGAAAGCTGCTCCAAAACAGTTGACAGGTTCTGTCCGATGTGGTAGGATAACGTCGAGGAAATGGAAACGGCTCCTCAAGGTGAATTGAATATTCTCGGCAAAACAGTCGAAAGGCTGTGACGCAAAGCTATAGGGCCTGTAAAATGGCAGCCAGCTGCTTCTCAAAGAAATCTTTCTTTGGGCGACCTGCTTAGAATTTCTAGGTGTTGTTTTGCTGAGTATATTGCAGAACAACACCTTTTTTCGTTCTCAAATTTCTTCCCAAAAGAAGAAAGGCACGCAAAACTGAATATCCTCGGCAAAGCAGTCGAAAGGCTGTGACGCAAAGCTATAGGGCCTGTAAAATGGCAGCCAGTTGCTTCTCATCACCTGAGGGTCTCCACAGCGGAGATTGGGTGTTGAGTGACCTTCATCTGAAGCATCAGGTGTCGATTGCCGAGTATACCAGCAATCGACACCTTTTTTCATGGGGCAACACAAAAGAGGTTCAACACCATGCGTAACGCTTCGATGAAAGTCCTGAAGAATCTGGTCTGCTGCGCCGCATTCATCTGCCTGATGTTTGTTCTGGCAATGCCCGCACACGCAGCTTCCAAGGCCGATGAGCTGCTGCAGCTCGTCAACGCAGAGCGTGCACAGGCTGGTGTGGCTCCTCTGAGCATGGGCAGCAGCGCACTGAATGCCGCTGCACAGGCTCGTGCAAAAGAACTTACCGTCAATTACTCCTACAACCGCCCCAATGGCAGCCGCGAGTTCACCATCCTGCCGGAGTACGGTGTGGACGATGTTTCCGTGGGCGAGAACTACTGGGCAGCTGCTGAGAATGCTTCGGACGTGGTCGCCGCCTGGAATCGCTACGATTTCTTCAAGGAGCGGATGCTGGACAAGGATGCCACCTCCGTTGGCATTGGCTACTACGAGGGCGGCGAGTACGGCAATTACTGGGTGATGATCTTTACCTACGCCCGCGGCACCAGTGAAAACAGCTTTGGACAGGAAGTGCTGGCGCTGGTCAACGCTGAGCGTGCAAAGGAAAATCTGGCACCTCTGGCCATGGGCGATGCTAGGCTGCAGGCCGCCGCCGATGAGCGCGCAAAGGAAGTGGCAAAGGTCGCTTCCCACACCCGCCCCGATGGCACCAACTGCTTCACCGTGCTGAAGGAATACGGTGTGTCTGATACCGCCACCGGCGAGAATGCCGCCTGGGGCGAGACTACGCCCGAAAAGGTCGTTGCAGACTGGATGGCTTCGGAAGGCCACCGTGTCAATATCATGGACCCCGCCGCCAAGTATATGTGCCTTGGCTACAACTACGATGCCAATTCTCAGTGGGGCCACAACTGGATCCAGATCTTCGCAAAGTAAGCGGATGACTTCCATTGAGCGTTGTACGATGAAATAAAACAGAGCAAAAAGAGATGCACCCCGCCTTCCTGATTCAGGTTCAGGGAGCGGGGTGCATCTCTTTTGTTTTTTTATTCTGCTGCCATCTCAGCCACATCCTCGGGGCTGAAATCGCCCAAGGGCAGGATGAGCCGGGCCAGCGTTTCCTGCGGCAGGGCGGCAAGCCGGGCACTCTCGTCCGCAATTTCGGCAGGGCAGAGGACGTGCACGCCGTCCGCACCGGTCTCTACCCGGGCACGGTGGCCGGTGGCAATGTACTGGATGCCCAGCCGGTCAGCCGCCGCCAGCAGGGCGGGGAAGCGCAGGTCGGCCGGGGCAGCGGTCTCCTCGGCCAGCTGGCTGGCCAGTTCGCTGGCATTCAGGGTGATGCATTCGATGCCCAGAGCCTTGGCGGCTTCCTTGGCGGCATCCACAACGGGGTCATCGGTGCACAGGCGCACCACAGCGCCCATCACCGCAAAGCCCTGCTGCTGTAAAATGCGGACAGCTGCTTTGCAGCCCGTGCCGCCGCACAGGCCCACCAGCACCTTGTCCTGCTGTTCATAGGTATCGAACCCGCTGCCGGGCAGAAATGTATCGCTCATCGTCCCTGTCTCCCTCCGTGTGCCTGACTTTGTGCCACGGCCAGCTGGTCGCAGCGCTCGTTTTCCGGGTGGCCTGCATGGCCCTTGACCCAGACATAAGTGATCTTGTGCCGGGCTTCCTGCTCCAATGCCTGTTCCCATAGGTCGGGGTTCAGGGCAGGGGAGCCGTCGGACTTTTTCCAGCCCCGGCGCTTCCAGCCCCTGGCCCAGCCCTTTTCCAGCCCGTTGATGACGTACTGGCTGTCAGAGCACAGCCGCACCTCACATGGCTCCTTGAGCTGGCGCAGGGCCTCGATAAAGGCGGTCAGCTCCATCCGGTTGTTGGTGGTGGAAGCATCGCCGCCGCTGAGCTCCTTTTCATAGACCTTGCCGTTGAAGCGGTAGCGCAGCACTGCACCCCAGCCGCCCGGGCCGGGGTTGCCGCTGCACGCGCCATCGGTGTAAACTTCGACTTGTTTCATCTGTTTCTCCCGGAACTTGAATTTTTGGATACCTCTATTTAGAGCTATTTTTCCGGTTCTGTCAAGAGGAAAACGTATCATCCCTGGCTTTTCCGGCAAAGCTTTGAATTGACAAAGTGGACAAGAAATACTATACTGTTTGTAACAAAATGCGTATAGGGGCGCACCGGTGCGGTGTGTCCGGCCGGAACAGGGCAGTGCCGCGGTCGCATCGAACAGATGGACTGACAGGGCAGAAATTACTCCGTTCCGGCCATCCCAGTGCCGAAAACAGGCATGGAAGCGAAAAATTCTATACGATGGTTTCGATGGGAGCGGCGGTGCGCTTGCTGCTCCTTCACAGCAGACAGGCCGCTCGCAAAGGGGTGTGCCTGCGTTTTGTAATTGATTTTGGAGGTACCGCATGGCACAGGTCAAAGAACAGAACCCGGCTCAGGCTCAGAACAATCCGAACAGAAACAGTGAATCCGGTGGGGAAAAGCGTACCCGCACCCGCCGCCCTTATTATAACCGGCGGCCCCGCCGTACTCAGCAGCCCAAGGAGGCCGCTGTGCCCATCCACATCTACCCGCTGGGCGGTCTGGGTGAAGTGGGCAAGAACATGACCGTGTATGAGTGCAACGGGGATATGATCATTGTGGACTGCGGCCTTGTGTTCCCAGACAGTGAGATGTACGGCGTGGACATGGTCATCCCCGACTTTACCTTTGTGGTGCAGAATAAGGACAAGATCAAAGGCCTGCTCATCACCCACGGCCACGAAGACCACATCGGCAGCATTCCCTACCTGCTGCAGAAGTTTGATTTGCCCATCTACGGCACCCGGCTGACCTGCGGCCTCATCCGGAACAAGCTGGAGGAGTTTGGTCTGGCGGGCAAGACCAAGTTCGTGGAGATCACCCCCAAGCAGAAGATCAAGCTGGGCTGCTTTACCGTGGAGCCCATCCATGTCAACCACTCCATCCCCGATTCCGTGGCCTTTGCCATTGACAGCCCCGCCGGAACGATCATCCAGACCGGCGACTTCAAGATCGATTACACCCCGCTGGCCTGCGGCGTGACCGACCTGACCACCCTTTCGGAGTATGGTCAGAAGGGTGTGCTGGCCCTGCTGAGCGATTCCACCAACGCCGAGCGCCCGGGCTTTACCGCCACGGAGCAGAAGGTGGCCGCCGGTGTCCGCAATCTGTTTGCCCGTGCCCGGAACAAGCGCATCATCATTGCGACCTTTGCGTCCAATATTTACCGCGTCCAGCAGATCATTGATCTGGCCGTGGAGGATGGCCGCAAGGTGGCGTTCAGCGGCCGCAGCATGGTCAATAACACTGCCATGGCACAGGAGCTGGGTTATATGCACATCCCCGAGGGCACCCTCATCAGCGTGGATGAGCTGAACCAGTACCCGCCGGAGCAGGTGGTGCTGATCACCACCGGCAGCCAGGGCGAGCCCCTGAGCGCTCTTTCCCGCATGGCCTCCTGCAGCCACCGCCAGGTGCGGGTGGGCCCCGGCGACTTCATCATCATCTCCGCCAACCCCATTCCCGGCAACGAGAAGAGCGTGACCAAGATCGTCAACGGTCTGCTCCTGCTGGGTGCGGAGGTCATCTACGAGAGCATGTATGATGTCCATGTTTCCGGCCACGCCTGCCAGGAGGAGCAGAAGCTGATGCTCACCCTGACCAGACCCAAGTATTTCCTGCCCGTGCACGGCGAGTACAAGCAGCTGAAAAAGCATGCCCTGACCGCCGCGTCTCTGGGCATTCCCACCAGCAACATCCTCATTGCCGAGAACGGCTCCAACGTCATCCTGAGCCGGGACGAGATCAAGCTGGGCGAGCCTGTTACCGCCGGTGCCGTGATGGTGGACGGCCTGGGCGTGGGTGATGTGGGCAATGTGGTCCTGCGTGACCGCAAGCATCTCTCTGAGGACGGTCTGGTCATCATTGTGGCTACCGTGGACAGCAAGACCGGCAAGGTGCTGGCGGGGCCTGACCTTGTGAGCCGCGGCTTTGTCTATGTGCGCGAGAACGAGAGCCTGATGGACGGGGCCCAGAGCATTGTGGAAAACGCGCTGGATCGCTGCGTGGAAGAGCATGTGCGCGACTGGAACAGCGTCAAGACCCGGGTGCGTGAGGCGCTGAGCAGCTATATCTACCGCCGCACCAAGCGCAGCCCGATGATCCTCCCCATTCTGATGGAGGTATAAGCCGGAAGCCGCCCCGCCGGGGCAGGCAGACCAGGAGGCAGAAGATCCCATGAAACAAAAACCGAGATGGACGTTGGAAATGCTGATCGCCGCGCTGGCAGTGCTGTGTGCACTGCTGACACTGGCGCTTCTGGTGCAGCGGCCCGCAGGCTGGCCTGCGCTGGCAGTGCTGGTGGTGCTGTGGGGCATCGGCATCTGCGTTTTCCGGTATCAGCTGCGGCGCTGGACCGCCAAGTGGGTGGCTGGCGGCAGCTTTGAAAATTCCAGGACCCAATACAGCCTGGAATCCCTCTCTCAGCCGGCAGCTCTGCTTTCTGGTGAGACGGTGCTGTGGTATAACAGCCGCTTCCGCACGGCGCTGCTGGGCGGCGAGGACCGGCTTGCGGGCAGGGCACAGAAGCTGCTGCCCGGCCTGGACACCGCACAGGCCCGCACCCCGGAAGGGCAGCAGCTCAATCTGGCCGACGGTGTGTGGAATGTGCACAGCAGTACCGTGCCGGGCGGCAGCGAGAGCATGACGCTGCTCGTGTTCAATGAGGAGACCGCCCTGCGCAGGATCGAAACGGAGTACAAGGCCAGCCGCCCGGGTTACATGGTGTTCCTGGTGGACGGCTACGACGATGTGTTCAGCGATATGCTGGACAGTGAGCGCGCCCGCCTGCTGGAGGGCATCAACCGGGTGCTGGAGGATATGATCGGCCGGGGCACAGGCTTTCTGCGCCGCGTTGCCAGCGGCCGCTATATCGCCGTGGTGGAAGAGCGCCATCTGGAGCAGTATGCCCAGCGCGGCTACGATGTGCTGGATAAGATCCGTGCTCTGGACCCCAGCGTGAACCTGTCCATCTCCATTGGCATCGGGCGCGGGGCCAAGACCCTGCGGGAAGCCCAGGATATGGCCGTGCAGGCGCTGGATATGGCGCAGGGCCGCGGCGGCGATCAGGCCGCTGAGATGACCCCGGACGGCTTCACCTTTTACGGCGGCGTGAGCCACGGCGTGGAAAAGCGCAGCAAGGTGCGCAGCCGCATCGTGGCCGACCAGCTGGTCAGGCTTGTCAAGGAGGCGGACCATGTGGTCATCATGGGCCACCGGATGAGCGATCTGGATGCTATCGGCGCTGCCGAGGGCGTGCTGCGCATCTGCAAGATCTGCGATGTCCCGGCGGTGATCGCCGTCAGGCGGGATGCCACGCTGGCGGGCAGCCTGATCGATGCCCTGTGCCGGGCCGGCCAGGCAGATGATTTTATCGACCCCAAGGGGGCTTTGCCCATTATCTCCAAGAAAACGCTCTGCGTGGTGGTGGATACATACCAGCTGGGCCTTGTGGAAAGTAAGGAGATCCTGGAAAGGTGCGGCAAGGTGGCTGTCATCGACCACCACCGCAAGGGCGTGGGCTTCATCGAGCATGCAGACCTTGTCTGCCACGAGCCCTATTCCTCCTCGGCCAGTGAGCTGGTCACGGAGCTTTTGCAGTATGTGGGCGACCGGGACGACAAGCCCAGCCGTGTGGAGGCAGAGGGTCTGCTTTCGGGCATTATGCTGGATACCCGGGACTTCACCCTGCACACCGGTGTGCGCACGTTTGAAGCCGCCGCCGCTCTGCGCCGCTACGGTGCGGAGACGGAGCGGGTGCGCCAGCTCTTTGATGTGACCATGGTGGAGTACAACGCCAAGGCAGACCTTGTGGAGGCTGCCCAGATGTACCGCAACTGTGCCATCTCGGTGAGCGGCGAGGTGCCCCCCGAGGCCCGTGTGGCCATTGCGCAGGCTGCCAACGACCTGCTGACCATCCAGAATGTGGAGGCCAGCTTTGTGGCCGTGCAGGTGGGAAGCGGCGTGAATATTTCCGCCCGCAGTCTGGGAGCGGTCAATGTTCAGGTCATCATGGAAAGTCTGGGCGGCGGCGGCCACCAGACCATGGCGGCGGCCCAGCTCAAGCATATCACCCCCGAGGCAGCCCGGGCACGCATCCAGACCGCCATTGACCAGTACCGTGAGAGCCAGAAGAAGCCGCTCTCCAAAAATGAACCTGAATCCAGAAAAAAGGAGAAGCAGGGATGAACCATTACGATTATCTCATCGTAGGCGCAGGCCTTTACGGTGCGGTGTTTGCCCAGCAAGCAAAAAGGGCGGGCAAAACATGCCTTGTGATTGATAAGCGCGGCCACATTGCCGGGAATATCTATACCGAGGAAGTGGAGGGCATTCAGGTCCACCGCTATGGGGCCCACATCTTCCACACCAGCAGCAAGGAGGTGTGGCAGTATGTGAACCAGTTTGCGGAGTTCAACCGCTACACCAACAGTCCCGTTGCCAACTATCACGGCGAGATCTACAATCTGCCCTTCAATATGAACACCTTCAATAAGATGTGGGGTGTGGTGACCCCCGCCGAGGCCAAGGCAAAGATCGAGGAGCAGAAGCGGGAAGCGGGCATCACCGACCCGAAAAATCTTGAGGAGCAGGCCATCAGTCTGGTGGGCACGGACATTTACGAAAAGCTCATCAAGGGCTACACCGGCAAGCAGTGGGGCCGCCCCTGCACCGAACTGCCGGCTTTCATCATCAAACGCCTGCCGGTCCGCTTTACCTACGACAACAACTATTTCAACGCGCTGTATCAGGGCATCCCCGATGGCGGCTATACCGCCATGGTGGAAAAGATGCTGGAAGGCATCGAGGTGCGGCTGAATGTGGATTATCTGGCCGACCGGGAGAACCTGAACGCACTGGCCGACAAGGTGGTCTATACCGGCCCGGTGGATGCCTACTTCGGCTACCGTCTGGGTGCACTGCAATACCGCAGCGTCCGCTTTGAGACCGAGGTGCTGGATACCGACAACTATCAGGGCAACGCGGTGGTGAACTATACCGATGCGGAAACACCCTATACCCGGATCATCGAGCACAAGCATTTTGCGTTCGGCACCCAGCCCAAAACGGTGATCAGCCGGGAGTACAGCACCGAGTGGCATCAGGGCGATGAGCCCTATTACCCCGTCAACGACGAAAAGAATGGCGCGCTTTACGCAAAATACAAAGCGCTTGCCGATGCCGAGACAAAGGTCATTTTTGGCGGCCGGTTGGGCGAGTACAAGTATTATGATATGGATAAGGTGATCGAAGCGGCATTGGATGCGGCGGTACGGGAGCTGGGGTAACCCCACTGTCATCGAAGGCGTTGACGCAACGGTCTGAATGCTGTATACTAACCATAGAAATCCACCGGTTCCCCGGTGAGAAGTGAGGGATAACACCATGAAAGTGATTCTGAAGCAGGACGTAAAGGGCATTGGCAAGAAGGATGAGATCCATGAGGTCTCCGACGGCTACGCCCGCAACTTTCTGTTCCCGCGCAAGCTGGCCGCTGTGGCCGATGCTTCTGCGGTGAATATCGCACGCGGCAAGGAGGCCGCTGCGGATTTCCACGAGGCTGAAACTGTGGCCGCCGCACAGGCTGTGGCTGCAAAGATCGAGGGCAAGACCGTGACCATCAAGGCCAAGGGCGGCGCATCCGGCCGCCTGCACGGCAAGGTCACCGGCAAGGAAGTTGCCGAGGCTCTGGCCCAGCTGGCCGGTTCTCCTATTGATAAAAAGAAGATCGAGCTGGAGACCAAGGACATCAAGGATGCCGGTGTGTTCAACGCAAAGGTGCGCCTGCATGTCGGTGTCGTGGCTTCCTTCAAGATCATGGTGGAAGTAGAACAGGCCTGATTGAAACGCCATCTGCGCCCCCTGCCTTCAGGGGGCGTTTTTGGCGTTTTGGGAAGCTGGCCCAGTATGGAGGGGGATGAACCATGCCCAACGAACAACGACATTATTCCAATGAACTGAATCTGGAGAGTGTGGGCATCAATCTGCCCTACAATATGCAGGCCGAGCAGAGCGTGCTGGGCGCGGTGCTGCTCAAGCCTGAGACCCTGACCGATCTGGTGGAGATCATCCGGCCGGAAATGTTCTACACCCGGCAGAATGCCCAGATCTACTCCGAGATGCTGCGCCTGTTTACGGCGGACCAGACCATCGACTTTGTCACCCTGCTGGATGCCGTCATCTCCGATGGCGTGTTCCCCAGTGCGGACGAGGCAAAGGTCTACCTGACCGGTCTGGCCGAGACGGTGCCCAGCATCTCCAATGTGAAGGCTTACGCCCAGATCGTGCAGGAAAAGTATCTGGTGCGCCAGCTGATGGGCGTTGCCAAGGACATTCTGCAGGACGCGGGCGATGAGCCGGACGCTGACCTGCTGCTGGAAAATGCGGAGCAGCGCATCTACGAGATCCGCTCCGGGCGGGATTCCAGCGCGTTGACCCCGCTTTCCTCCAGCATGGTGGAGACGCTGACCAACCTGCAGAAGATCAGCGGCCCGGATGCCGACAAGTACAAGGGCATCCCCACCGGCTTCCGTCTGCTGGATACTGTTCTGACCGGCCTGGGCCGCGGCGACCTCATCATTCTGGCCGCCCGCCCCGGTATGGGCAAGACCAGCTTTGCGCTGAACATTGCCACCCGAGTTGCCATGCAGCAAAAGGTGCCGGTGGCCATTTTCAGCCTGGAAATGACCAAGGAGCAGCTGACCAACCGCATCCTTTCGGCGGAAGCTGGCATCGACAGCCAGGCTTTCCGCACCGGTGCCCTCCGCAGTGAGGACTGGGAGTATCTGGCACTGGCAACGGAAAAGCTCCACGATGCCCCCATCTATATGGACGACACCTCAGGCATCACCATCACCGAGATGAAGGCGAAGATCCGCCGGGTCAATCAGGACCCCACCCGCCCCAATGTGGGCCTGATCGTTATCGACTACCTGCAGCTGATGACCACCGGCCAGCGCAGCGAGAACCGTGTGCAGGAGATCAGCTCCATCACCCGAAACCTGAAGATCATGGCAAAGGAAATGAATGTGCCCATTATCGCACTTTCTCAGCTGTCCCGTGCGGTGGAGAAGCAGGGCAACAACTCTTCTCACCGGCCCCAGCTGTCGGACCTGCGTGACTCCGGTTCCATCGAGCAGGATGCCGACTGCGTCCTTTTTCTTTACCGTGATTCCTACTACGCCAGCCAGAACCCCGATGGGGCCGAGGTGGATGCGGATACTGCGGAGTGCATCGTGGCAAAGAACCGCCACGGCGAGACCAGCACGGTGCCGCTGGGCTGGGATGGCGCACACACCCGCTTTATGGATGTGGACTTCAAACGCTGATGAACGACGAAACATCAAAATTGATCGCAAAAGTAGAACGCTTTGCCCGGCAGGAGCAGCTGTTTGCGGCTACGGAGCCGGGCCGGGCTCTGCACCTGTGCGCCGCCGTTTCGGGCGGAGCCGACAGCATGGCGCTGCTGCGGGTACTGCTGGAACTGCGGGAAGCTTTTGGGTATACTCTTTCTGCCTGCCACGTCAACCATGGCCTGCGGGGTGAGGCTGCGGACCGGGACGAAGCCTTTGTCCGGGCCGAGTGTGCCCGGCTGGGGGTGCCGCTGACAGTCTTCCGCCCGGCAGATGTGGGAATGGCTGTGCCGCCCCATGCCGGGGAGGACTGGGCCCGCAAACTCCGCTATGCCTGCTTTGCCCAACTGCTGGCAGGCGGGATAGACTGCATTGCAACGGCCCATACTGCTACTGACCAGGCCGAGACCCTGCTGTTCCGGCTGGCCCGGGGCACCGGACTGCACGGGGCAGGGGGCATCCGGCCCAGGCGGCCCGGCTACTGCCGCCCGCTGTTGGGCCTGACCCGGGCCGAGACCGAAGCGCTCTGCGCCGCCTTTGAGCAGGGCTGGGTGACGGACGAGACGAACGAGTCCGATGCCTACGCCCGCAACCGCCTGCGCCATGGGGCCGTTCCGGCCCTGCGCAGCGTCAACGATGCGGCAGAGGAAAATCTGGCCCGCTTCTGTGAAAAGGCGGCCCGCGCGGATGCCTACTTTGCCAGGCAGGCAGAACAGCTGCTTTTTGGCGCACGTCTGGATGCAGCCCAGACTGCCCGCAAGACCCCGAAAGCCAGGGCAGTGTGGCGGCTGAAGCCGCTGCAGGGCGCTGACCCGCTCATTCTGGAAGCAGCGCTCCACAGCCTTGTTGCCCCGGTGCGGGATGCGGAGGAAAAGTACATCCGCCTGTTGGCAGAGCTGGTGGAGCAGGGGAGCGGGGCGGTGCAATTGACCGATACGGTCCGCTTCTGCGCAGGCAGCGGGATGCTCTGGCAGGAAAAGAGCCGGCCGGAAGAGGCTGCGGCCCCTGCGTTTTCGCTGCCGTTTGCCCCTGCCGATGGGGCGGAATTTGCTCTGCCTAGGGGCCAAACCCTGAAAACACGGCTTTTTGTAAGCGGTTTTCGAGAAAAAACACAGGGTGTTCATAAAAAAGACTTAAAAAATCGGGCGGATTATGCTAGAATAACCTTGTTATATTCTGCCCTTACGCTGCGCACCCGTCAACCGGGAGACCGGTTCCGGCCTGCGGGGCGGGGGCTGAGCAAGCCCCTGCGCAAATGGATGAATGAGGCAGGCATTCCTGCCGGAATACGAGAGGGCCTGCCGCTGCTGGCGGCGGGCAGCGAGATCCTGTGGGTCTGTGGGGAGGGCTTTGCCGAGGGGCTGGCCCCGGACGAGGAGACTGCACAGATCTTGCAGTTGGAATTGGAAAATGGAGGAACAACCCATGAGCATGAATGACGATATCAAGAACATCCTGGTCAGTGAGGAAGCACTGAAAGCCAAGGTTGCCGAACTGGGTGCACAGATCAGCAGGGATTACGAGGGCAGAAACCTTGTCCTCGTCTCCATCCTCAAGGGTTCGGTGGTTTTCATGGCCGACCTGATGCGGGCTGTGACCATCCCCTGCAGCATTGATTTTATGGTCGTGTCCAGCTACGGCGGCAGCAATACCACCACCAGCGGTCTGGTCAAGATCATCAAGGATCTGGACGGCGACCTTTCCGGCAAGGATGTGCTGATCGTGGAGGACATTCTGGATACCGGTGTCACCCTTTCCAAGCTGGTGCCCATGCTCAAGATGCGCAACCCGAATTCCGTGAAGATCTGCACCATTCTGGACAAGCCCAGCCGCCGCAAGGCCGACATCCAGCCCGATTACGAGGGCTTCCAGGTGCCGGACGAGTTTGTGGTGGGCTATGGTCTGGACTATGATGAGAAATACCGCAACCTGCCCTATGTGGGTGTGCTGAAACCGGAAATCTACGCATAACAAAAACGAATTAGAACTGGAGTTGATCCCTTTTGCAACCGAAACGACCTCGCTTTAATCCCCTGATCCTGGCGCTGGCACTGGCCGGTGTCCTGATGATCTGGTCGGTGCTGGGCACCAGCGACAGCAGTACCGGCGGCTCCACCATGAGCTACTCGACTGTGGTGCACTACTTTGAGAACAATCAGGTCACAGCCTTTACGCTGGACCGCAACACCAGCATCATCACCCTGACGCTGAAGGAGGGCAAGCAGGAGCTGCCTGAAACCACAGGTGCCACCTCTGCCACACAGGCCTCCGGCGGTCTGCTGAGCAATCTGTTCTCCTCCTCCACCTCTTCCGTGGGGGCGACCAGAAACGATGACGGCACGGTGACGGTGCGCTACAAGCTGCCCTACGCCTATGTGTTCATCGAGAACGTCCAGCAGTATATCGATTCCTACGACGCAGCCAACCCGACCGCGCCCATGGAGTACGATTACACCACCCTGAAGGAGTCCATCCCCTGGATGGAGATCCTGTTCTACCTGGGAATGCTGGGCTGCACCGGCTTCCTGCTCTTCTCCATGATGCGCGGCGGCGCTGGCGGCGGCGGTATTATGAACGTGGGCAAGGCCAAGGTGAAGGACGAGCACGAGAACAAAAAGACCGCGACCTTTGCCGACGTTGCCGGCGAGGACGAGGAAAAGGAAGAGCTGAAGGAGGTCGTGGAGTTCCTCAAGAGCCCCGACAAGTTCAACACGCTGGGTGCCCGCATCCCCCACGGCGTTCTGCTGGTGGGCCCTCCGGGTACCGGTAAGACCCTGCTGGCCCGTGCCTGCGCCGGTGAGGCAGGGGTGCCCTTCTACTCCATTTCCGGCTCCGACTTCGTGGAAATGTATGTCGGTGTCGGCGCGTCCCGTGTGCGTGACTTGTTTGATAAGGCCAAAAAGACCATGCCCTGCATCATCTTCATCGATGAGATCGATGCCGTGGGCCGTCAGCGCGGCGCAGGTCTGGGCGGCGGCCACGACGAGCGGGAGCAGACCCTGAACCAGCTGCTGGTTGAGATGGACGGCTTTGAGGCCAACGATGGTGTCATCGTGATGGCAGCCACTAACCGTGCCGACATTCTGGATAAGGCACTGCTCCGTCCGGGCCGCTTTGACCGTCAGGTCTATGTAGGCCTGCCCGATGTCAAGGGCCGCGAGGAGATCCTCAAGGTCCACACCAAGAATAAGCCTCTGGCTCCCGATGTCTCCCTCAGAGTCATCGCACAGCGCACCGCAGGCTTTGCGGGTGCTGACCTGGAGAACCTGGTCAATGAGGCCGCTCTGCTGGCTGCCCGCCGCAGCCGCAAGGCCATCACCATGGAGGACATCGAGGAAGCTTCCATGAAGGTCATGGCGGGCCCTGAGAAGAAGAGCCGTGTTGTGACTGCCGAGGAAAAGAAGTTGACCGCCTACCATGAGGCGGGCCACGCCGTGGCAGGCTTCTATTGCAAGCACCACCCCCGCGTGCACGAGATCACCATCATTCCCCGGGGCCAGGCTGGCGGCTACACCATGTATCTGCCTGAAAAGGATCGCAGCTATGTGACCAAGGGTGAGATGTTTGAGGATATCGTTTCCAGCCTGGGCGGCCGTGTGGCCGAGCAGCTGATCCTGGAGGATATCTCCACCGGTGCCTCCAACGACCTGCAGCAGGCAACCAACATTGCCCGCCAGATGATCACCAAGTACGGCTTCTCCGAGCGCCTGGGCCCTGTGGTCTACGGCACCTCGCAGGAGGAGACCTTCCTGGGCCGTGATTTCACCCAGGGCAAGGGCTACAGCGAGAGCACCGCTGCCGAGATCGACGGCGAGATGCGGGATATCATCGATGAGGCTTACGAGACCTGCCGCCGCACCCTGACGGAGCACATCGACCAGCTCCATGCGCTGGCACAGGCTCTGATGGAACGCGAAAAGCTCAACGAGAAGGAGTTCAACACCGTGATGGCCGGCGGCAAGCTGCCCCCGCGTGACGGCGACGAGCCTGCACAGGAACCCGCCGCACCGGCGGCCCCTGTGGAGACTGCAGAGCCTGCCGAGAGCGCAGAGCCCGCTGAACAGGCGGAGCAGGCAGTGCTGGGCGAGGAAATGCCCGACCCGGCGCAGGATGCCCCGCAGGAAAACGAATGATCGAAGGGAGCGAGTGTCGTGGAGGAAAATTTTAACCCGGTCGCACGCACCCGGGCCAACTATTATACCCCGGGCAGCCCGGTGCAGTTCGTCTGTGTGGAACTGCTCAAGGGCGAACTCAGCGGCGAAAACGCAGTCTGCCTGACCTTCAAGAACATCTCCAAGGTCACCCTGACTGCACTGGAAATCCACTTCAAGTGCAAGGGCGTGGACGGTATCATCCTGTGTGAGGATGCCTTTGAATACCGCGAGATCGAGGTCAAGCCCGGTGAGAGCTTTGGCATGGACGATGCCGTGTTCGTGACCCAGAAGGCCATCACCAGCGTGGATGTGGTCCTGAAGAACGTATACAGCGGCAAAAAGGTCGTGCATCTGGATGCCATCAAGCGCGTCCGCCTGCCGGCCCCGCGCCGCCTGAGTCCGGAGCTGGAAAAGGCACTGGAAAGCCGGATGAACCGCACCGGCCTCAAGTATATGCCGCAGGTGTTCGAGAACGGCTGGTACTGTGCCTGCGGTTCCTTCCACCCGAAGGAAGAGGACACGGTCTACTGCACCGAGTGCGGCTGTGACCGCATCCTGCTGCAGAACGCCCTGAACACCCTGCTGCAGCCCGGCCAGAAGGCCGCCCCTGCAGAGCAGGCCCCGGCGGCGGAGGCCACCCGCGTGGTGAGCGCCGCTCCGCAGGAAGAGCCGACCCGCATCGTGGCCAGCGCGCCGGTGCAGGCAGAACCCACCCGGGTCATCCCGACGGCCCGCCCGGCAGAGCCTGTCGGCGCTCCGACCAGCTTTGCACCGCCGGTGGAACACACCCCTGTTCCGGAAGCAGAGCCTACCCGGGTGCTGGATGCCGCCACCCGCGCGGCGTTCCCCGGCAGCGGTGCAGCGGCTGTGGATGACGAGGGCACCCGTGTGATGCCTGCTGCTGCCCGCCGTGCCGCCCCGGCCCGCCAGCCGGAACCCGAGGTGGAGCAGTACGATGAGGAGGACGATGTGGAAGAGAGCCGTGACGGCATTGCCGAGACCCTCGTCCGCTGGGTCCCGCCCATCACCGCCATCGTCTGCGCAGGCATTGCGCTGTGGGGCTTCGTCTATTATCAGTTTATGATGTAAATGAATGACGGAGGAGGCTGCGCTTCCTCCGTTTTTTGGTTGTACGAAGGAGAAACGTTATGCCTGACGAAGCACTGCAAACCGCTTTTGAGATCAAAACTACCTGCGATGAGATCAGCCGCAAGCTACTGCGCTGGCACTGGGAGAACAAACCCGGGGAGCACAGCCTGGGAGCCCTGCTGGATCACATCCGCACCCGCCAGCAGGAGAGCCCCGAATATTATGACCGTCTGCCCGATCTGGCGGGCCGAAACAGCTGGCAGCAGCTGGATACCACCCTGTGTATGCGGGTGCTGCTGGACCCTGAAAAGGATGCTGCCCGCCCGCTGGATCTGCTGGGCAATACGGAGCACCCTGCTGCTGCCCGCCGGGCCTGCAACGCGGTGCGCACTGCCCGCAATGAAGCGGCCCATGCCTCCGACCGCACGGCGGCTGCGCAGGCGGCGATCCTCTTCAACGAGGCCGTGGAAGCACTGGAAGAAGGATATGCAGGCGCGCCCCTGCGCACCAGTGAGCTGGGCCAGTATTACCGGCTGGCTGAGGATTATCTGAGCCGCTGCGGGGCCAAAAAGCCCATTGCGTCGGCGGCCCCGGAAGAGAAAGCACCCCGCGCGGCAAGGTCCGGCCAGAACACTGCGGGCAGGAAGAAAGAGGGGACTTCCGGCAGTGCTTCCCGCCGCAGCAGCACAAAGCAGAACACGAGCGGCCGCAGCTCCGGCGGCAGACCCCAGAACCGGAAGCAGGGCGGCAGCAGGAACAGCCGTGCCCGGGCCAGGCAGAAGCAGAAACAGGCCAACCGCACCGTTCTGCTGGTACTGCTGGCGATCCTGGCCGTGGGTCTGCTGATTCGCGGCTTTACCATGAACTGGCAGTGAAAGAGTGAGGAAACTATGAAGCAAAAACTGATTTTTCTGGATATTGACGGTACTTTGCTGCCGCCCGGTGAAATGACCGTTCCGGCCAGTGCCGTGGAGGCCATCCGGCAGGCCCGGGCCAACGGCCACAAGGTGTTTCTGTGCACCGGGCGCAACCTGCGCATGACGAAACCGCTGCTTGCCTACGGTTTCGATGGCTTTGTCTGCTCTGCAGGCGGCTATGTAGGCTGTGACGGGAAAATTCTCGTGGATCTTCCCATGGAGCCTGCGCAGGTCGAGGGCCTGCGGGAGGTGCTGGGGCGTGCCGGTGCCGAGTGCACACTGGAAGCCCGGGATGATACTTACGGCGGCATCAGGATGATCGAGCGGTTCGCCCATTTGTTCCCCCGCAAGCCGGGGCAGCTGAACAGCGAGGCCGAGCGCTGGCGCAAAACGATGGAGTATGGCATGACCATCCGGCCCATTGAGGAATACCACGGAGAGCCGGTTTACAAGGTGGTGTTCATCGCCCCCAACGAGGCCTGCCTTGCCGAGGCAAAGCAGCTGTATGAGGACCAGTTCATCTTCTGTGAGTCCCGGCTGGGGGATACCCCGTCAGCCATCGTCAACGGGGAACTCATCAACCGCAAGTTCAACAAGGGCACTGGCATCAAGGCCATCTGTGATGATCTGGGGTGTTCGCTGGCCGATACCATCGGCTTTGGCGACAGCGACAATGACCTGCAGATGACCGATGTGGTAGGCATCAGCGTCTGCATGGCCAATGGCTCTGACAACCTGAAAAAGCTCTGCGACCGCATCTGCCCGGCTGTGACGGAGGACGGCGTGGCAAAGGAGCTCAAAACCCTGGGCCTGATCTGAGAGCAGCCTTCCACAAAAGAAGAGATGATAACAAAAAATTCCCGCTCGATGGAGCGGGAATTTTTTGTTAGAGAGGTTTATTTCTGATGGACTGCCTTGTGATATACCGCGTAGGCGATCACGGCAGAGAGGGCCTCTGTGATCCAGAAGGCGTGCCAGACACCGGTAGGGCCCATGCGGCCGCACAGCACCCACGCAATGGGCATGATGAAGATGATGTAGCGGCAGAGGGAGATGACCAGCGAGGGCACGCCCTTGCCAAGACCCTCTAGCGCGCCGGAGGAGGTGGTAGACACTGCCGAGACGATGAACCCCAGGCAGATGATCCGCAGGGCGGTCTGGCCGATGGCGATGGTCTCGGGGTTAGAGGTGAACAGACCCATCAGCGGGCCTGCAATGGTCAGGCAGAGCAGGGTGCCAATGGCCATGATCCCGGCGCTCAGGCCCAGTGTCAGGTTGTAGAGCCTGGACACACGGCCATGCTCCCGGGCACCGTAGTTGTAGCCCACCAGCGGGCGCATCCCCTGCACGATGCCGTTGGCCGGCAGGTAAAGGAAGGTCTGGAGTTTGTAGTAGATGCCCAGCACCGTCACATAGCTCTGGGAGTAGACCGCCAGCAGGCCGTTCAGGAAGGTGACCAGCAGGCTGGGCAGGGCCAGATTCAGGATGGCCGGTACGCCGATGGCATAGAGCTTGCCGTCAAGGGCGGCATCGAACCGCAGGCAGCGGCGGGAGAAGCGGACGGCGACTTCGGTGGTGCAGTAGACATAGAGGTAGACCACAAGGGAAACGGCCTGCCCGATGCCGGTGGCAAGGGCCGCACCGGCAATGCCCAGGGCGGGCACCGGCCCAAGGCCGAAGATGAGGACCGGGTCGAGGACGATGTTGGTCACGCAGCCGGTGATCAGCGCCACCATGGCAACATTCATCCGGCCCACGGACTGGAAGATCTTCTCAAAGGCGAGGTCTGCCATGTTGACCAGCGAGAATAGGAACACGATGGTGGAGTAGGTCACGCCCATGTCCACCAGAGCGGGATCGGCAGTGAAGCGGCGCAGGAAGCCGGGCATGATGGCAATGCAGAGGACCATGCCCAGCACACCGTGCAGCAGGGAAAACATCATGCCGTGGGTGGCGGCCCGGTTGGCGTTTTCGTGGTCGCCTGCGCCGAGGTAGAGCGCGATCTGGGCGTTGATGCCGATGCCAAAGCCGATGGCCACTGCATTGACAAAGTTCTGGATGGGAAACACCAGCGAAAGCGCCGTCATGGCCTGCTCGCTGATCTGGGCCACAAAGAGGCTGTCCACGATGTTGTACAGGCTGTTCACCAGCATCGAGATGACGTTGGGCAGGGCCATGGAGAGCAGCAGCGGGAACACCGGTCTGGTTTTCATAAAAGTATCGTTCATTTTCATTGCTCCTGAGGGTCAGATTTGGATTTGAAGGCAAAGCAAAAGCCACACAATGGCTTTTGTACCATTGTGTGGCGAAAAGTTGCAGAATGCTGTAAAAATCCACACGATATTTTATTGGTTCAAAGATACCACATCACAGGGATACTTGTCAAGGACTTTTTAAAATAAAAGTATGACTTTTTACAACGGGTCCTTGCCCTTGACAAGGGGCGCGGCGGCGGTAAAATAAGAACAGAACGCACAAAAGGAGGATCTGCCATGAAATGGATGATCGCGTCAGACCTGCACGGGTCGGCTTACTACTGCCGCAAAATGCTGGAGGCCTTTGAGCGGGAGGGAGCCGACCGGCTGTTTCTGTTGGGCGACCTGCTCTACCACGGCCCCCGCAACGACCTGCCCCGAGAGTACGCACCCAAGGAGGTCATCCCCCTGCTGAACGGGAAAAGGGAGAAGCTGCTCTGCGTGCGGGGCAACTGTGATGCCGAGGTGGACCAGATGGTGCTGGAATTCCCGGTGCTGGCCGATTATGCGGTGCTTCCGGTGGGGCAGCGGCTTATTTATGCGACCCACGGGCATATCTATCATGTGAAAAATCTGCCGCCGCTGGCCCCGGGAGATGTGCTGCTGCATGGGCACACCCATGTTCCGGCCTGGACAGAGTTCGGGCAGGGAAATCTTTACCTGAATCCGGGTTCTGTGAGCATCCCCAAGGAGAACAGCCCCCACAGCTACATGACCCTGGAAGGAAACACGATGCAATGGAAAGAGCTGGAAAGCAGCGCTGTTTTCCATGAACTGACCCTTTGATAAAGTCCGCCGGCCGGTTTTGCGGGCAGCTTGAAATTTGCCCACCGGTATGGTATGATAAAACTGAAAACAGATCGGCAAAGTTCCGCAGAGCAGTGCTGTGCGGGGCAGGAGCCTTTTTGTTTCCAAAATGAGTTAGCTAAAACTAACAAAATGACGAAAACAGCGGGCTGGACTTGTGCAGTTTGACAGGGGTGCCCGCAGATACAGCATGGAGGGGACAACAATGGTAGAAACGATTCTGAGGGTCGATGGTATGATGTGCGGTATGTGCGAGAGCCACATCAATGATGTGGTGCGCAAGACCGCCCGGGTGAACAAAGTGACTTCTTCCCACACCAGGGGCGAGACGGTCATCATCTCGGAGCAGCCGGTGGATGTGGAGGCGCTGAAGGCTGCCATTGCCGAAACGGGCTACACTGTGACCGGCGTGCAGACCCGGCCCTATGAAAAAAAGGGCTTCTTCTCGTTCCTGAAAAAGTAACAGCCCGGTGTTTCTGGCCGGGCTGATCATGCAAAACAGGAGGGATCTCGTTATGAGGATCTTGGTGTACGGCGCAGGCGTTCAGGGCTGTCAGCTGGCCCACAGTCTGGCACAGAACAAGAAAAATGTGGTCACCCTGCTGGCCAGGGGCGAGTGGAAGGCAGTCATTGACCAGAAGGGCCTGACCATCCGCCACATGCTCCAGCGGAAAACAACGGTGGATCGGATGCAGACAATAGACGTGCTGGCCCCCGAGGATGTGTATGACCTTGTGTTTGTCGCGGTGCAGGCCGGGCAGCTGGCCGATGTGCTGCCCATCCTCAAGGCAAACCGGAGCCAGTACTTCATCTTTGTGGGCAATGATCCCTATGCGCAGGAGATGCTGCAGGCCATGCAGCGCCCGGTGGATAAGATCGCCTTTGGCTTCCAGAACAATGCAGGCCGCCGGGAGCATGACCGGCTGGTCAGTGTGCACATGGGGATGGGAATGACTGTCGGCGGCGCAACCGCACCCCTGTCCGGCGCATTCCGCCTGCGGCTGCAGGCTGCCTTTGAGGGCACCCACTACAAGCTGACCTATTACAGCGATATGGACGAGTGGCTCAAGAGCCACATCGCCTTTATCCTGCCCTGCGCCTATGCCTGCTATGCGGTGGATGGGGAACTTTCCCGTACCACAGTGGAACAGCGCAGGATGATCGTGGATGCCGCCTGGGAGTGCTGTGAGATGCTGAAAGCGGCAGGTGTTCCCGTGAACGATGCGGAGAACACCGACCGCTACCGCGAGGGCACCAAACAGCGGAAAAAGACCGAGCGGATGGTCTACTGGATGGCGCAGACGGTCGTTGGGAAGTGGTGCATTTCGGATCACGCCATGCGTGCGGTGAGCGAGATGCAGTATCTGGATGAAGCGTTTGCCGCCCTGCGCGCCACCACATTGGTGGAGATGACTGCCTGGGATGAACTGCGCAGATCCCTGCCCAGAAAGAAGTAAGAGCCGGAAAATGTCCGGAGCATGAGAAAAAGCCTGTCGGTTTTTGCACTGACAGGCTTTTTTCTATTGGTTCAGCGCCCAGAAGGCGGCAAGCTGCTGCTCCAGCTCTGTGGTGCTGCGCAGGTATTGGAGCTGGTGCCAGTGGCGGGGGAACAGGCGGGTGTATTCACTGCGGGCAAAGCGGTCATCCAGCAGGAGCACCGCGCCCCTGTCCTCCTGCGTGCGGATGACCCGGCCCGCCGCCTGCAGCACTTTGTTCATGCCCGGGAAACGGTAAGCGTAGTCGAAACCGGTGCCGCCCGCCTCGTCATAGTAGCGGCGCAGGATCTCCTGCCGGGGGTTCACCTGAGGTAGGCCCACCCCCACGATGGCGCACCCGATGAGCCGGTCGCCCACCAGATCCACACCCTCGCCGAAGATGCCGCCCATGACCCCGAAGCCCAGCAGCGTTTTTGCGGGACTTGGGCCGAACTGTTCCAGAAAGGCCGCCCGGGCCGCGTCGTCCAGACCACTCTCCTGGGCCAGCGTCCCGATGTCCGGGTAACGGGCGGTGAAGTCCTCGTGCACCTGCCGCAGATAGGCGTAGCTGGGAAAAAAGGCCAGATAGTTGCCTACCTTGGCCCGGGCCAGTGCAGCCAGCGCATCCGAGACGGCCTGCACACTGGCCTCCCGGTCCCGGTAGCGGGTGGAGATGCCGGGCAGGCAGTAGAGCCCCAGATGTTCAGGCGGAAACGGGCTTTCCAGAGCCACGGCCCGGGCATCGGGACAGCCCAGCACGGAGCGATAGTAGCCCGGCGGGGTGAGCGTTGCGCTGAACAGTGCCGCAGCCCGCCCGGCGGCAAGGCTGGCATCCACAAAGGGGGCAGGGTCAAGGCAAAGCAGCTCCCATTCCAGCTCGCTGCCCCGGGCTGTCAACTGGGTGACAAAATGCGCGTCGTACCGCTCGGCTGCCCGGGTGATATCCTGCACCGCAAAGTAGAGCTCGAGCAGCTGGGCGTGGGCATCGGCCTCCGGGTTGGCCTCCAGCCAGTCCTGCAGAGGGGCCTGCAGGCTGAACAGCAGTCGGAGCAGCTCCTTCGGCAGCTCCTGCAAAAAGACCGTGCCATCCCGCGCCAGCAAAGGCTCCGGCAGCGGGAAGGCGGCTTCTGCCGGTTCGGTGTCCAGAAGGCTGGTCTGTTGGGTGAGATCCTCTGCCGGCGATTCGGTGGGCGCTGAACCCCGGCGGGGGGCCAGCTTTGTTACCGCCCGCCGGGCTTCCAGAAAGCCCCTGTCTGCCTTTGTCAACGCGGTTTTCAGTGCGCTTTTTCCTTTGCCGATGGCCCGTCTGGCATCGGTCAGGCTGCTCTTGCAGAACCGCGCCGAGTACATGGCTCTGGCCCGGTCCGGCAGGTTGTGGGCCTCGTCGATGAGAAAAATGTAGTCGCCCGCCGCATCGAAAAAGCGCCGCAGGTGCACGGTGGGGTCGAACAGATAGTTGTAGTCCCCGATGACCACATCACACCACTCGCTCAGGTCCAGCCCCAGCTCAAAGGGGCAGACCCTGTGCCGCCGGGCAGTCTCAGTCAGGGCGGCCCGGTCATAGGGGACGGCGCTGTCCAGCAGGTCGGCCAGCGCATCCTTCAGCCGCTCGTAGTAGCCGTTGGCGTAGGGGCAGGCCTCCGGCAGGCAGGCGGGACGGCCCTCAGCATCCTTGCACAGGCAGGCCTTCTCTTTGGCCGAAAGGGTCACGCTGCGCAGGGAAAGCGCCGGGTCTGCCGCCCGCAGACGGGCCAGTGCATCCTCAGCAGCGGCCTGTGTCGTGTTGCGGGCGGTCAGGTAGAAGATCTTTTCCCCCTTGCCCTCGCCCATGGCTTTCAGGGCAGGGAAGAGGGCGCTCATCGTTTTGCCGATGCCGGTGGGTGCCTGGCAGAACAGCCGGGTACCGCCCTTCTGCTCTGCCTTGCCCGCAGCACAGGCGCGATAGACCTCCCCGGCAAGGGCGCGCTGTCCGGGACGGTAAGCTGGAAACGGAAATTGCAGGGCCCCAAGGCTCCGGTTCCGGGCTTCCACCCAGTCCAGCTGCCGCCGTGCCCAGGGAAGATACTGCCGCAGTAAGTCGTTGAGAAACGCATCCAGCTCAGCGGCAGAGAAATGCCGGGTATAGCGGATGATCTCATCGGTGTCGATCTGGTAATAGGTCAGCCGGACATCCAGTGTTTTCAGCTCCCGCTGCTCGGCGCAGATGGCCCCGTAGACCATGCCCTGTGCCCAGTGGCAGGGGTTCATGTCCTCCGTGATGGCATCGGTGGGCGCGGCGGTGGTCTTGATCTCGTCGATGATCACCGTGCCGTCCTCATCGGTAAAAATGCCGTCGGCACGGCCCTCGATGGTGAACCCGATCCCCTCCATCGTCCGCTCTGCCGTGAGGAACACCTCAGCGGCGTAGCCTTCACCCGCAGCCTTCTGGAGCCTGCGGTGGATGCGTGCGCCCTCGTTGGCCCGGTCAAAGCCGGTAAAGCGGCTGTCGATACTGCCGGTGCGGAGCAGGAACTCCACCAGCTCCCGGACAGAGAGACGGATGGTTGGCATGGGGTTCACTTCCTTTCAGGTTGTGCACAGTATGTTGGGAAACTAAACCCCTCAGTCTCGCTATCGCTCGCCAGAGGCCCCCCTAATAGTGGGGCCTCTGGCGTTACGTAAAGTTTTTTGGGGTTCCCCTGTACGCACAAACTACATCGCTTTGCCAAGGCCGCCCCTACTAGGGGCGGTGGCAGCCCAAAGGGCTGACGGTGGGGTTTAACAGCAGGGCCTACCCGAGACCCAGGATCTTTTGACAATTTGCTGCAACAGCATTCACCTGGTCAAAATCCACGGCAGCCCGGTAATAAGTTTCCAGCTCATCATGGCAGTTCTTGGCCTGAGCCATCAGGGCGACAGCCTGGTCGATGAGCTCGGAGGCGGCACGGTCGTTGAAGCGCAGGCGGGCGCGGAAGCCGGACAGGTTCTCCCGGTCCACAAAGCGGGTGCAGCGCACGGCCTGCACGCCGGGCAGCTGGATGGGATGCCAGAGGTTGTCGGTCAAAAAAGCCAGCCGCAGGGCCGGGATGAAGATGTGGTCGATCTGATCTTCAGGGTGCATGGCACAGGGGCAGGTGATGATGTGGTAGCCCCGGGCCAGTGCTTCGGCCCGGATGAGTTCCAGCAGCAGGCGGGAGACCGCCCCATAATCATCCCGGAATACCACATACCGGTCGGCCAGCGCTTCTACCGTGCCCCGGTAGAATACCATCCCCTTGGGGGTGATGGCTGAGAGCAGCCGCAGCTCCTCGCTGGCGGTGCCCTCGGTGCGGGGAAGCAGCCGGGTGCAGAGCCGCTTGACGTAGCGGCGCACCTTTTCAAAGTTGGCGCTGCAGGCTTCGGCCCGGCGGCTGTCCAGCATCAGGCTGCCCGCCGATGCGATATACCGTGCCGCCCGGCCCCGCAGGGCGGCATTCCGGGCAAACAGGGCCTTGACCTCGTCCCGGTGGGGAGCCAGCTTTCCGGCATCGATGGTGTGGTACAGGCTCACCACCAGCTCATCAGCCCCGGGCGCGTCCGGCTCCACCACATGGGGCGCGGTGGCATCGATGATGGCGCGTTTCTGGTCGAGGAAGATGACCCCGTCCAGACTGTCCGGGTCGCTGGCACAGTGGATCTTTTCGATGCGCTGGCCCTGCTGCTCGGCGGCCTGGGCCAGATGCTTCATCAGGGTGGATTTGCCGCATCCCGGCCCGCTTTTGATGAGAAGCATCTGCATTCCGGGCTCCCGGCGCAGCGGCTCAAAATAACCCTTGAAGCCCGCCGGTGTGGTGGCCCCCAGAAAGAAATCGGGGGAACGGCTTTGGATCGTTTTCATATCAGAACACCTCACTTTTGCTTTAGGGTATGCAAAAATGAAGGAAGATGATACTTGGAAACGGCCTTGCCCTCTCAGTCTCGCTCCGCTCGCCAGCTCCCCCAAAGTGGGAGCCCTTGGCAGTTTTTGTGAGCTTCATCTTTCTGCCAAGGCCTCTCCCTTCGGGAGAGGTGGCATTGCGACAGCAATGACGGAGAGGGTGAGCTTGTTAATATGTGTGCCCGCACACCTCGTGGATCTTCTCCCGCAGAGCCACAAAATCCGCAAAGGCGGCGGGTTTGTTCTGCGCCTGCCGGAGCAGGGCGGCGGGGTGAAAGGTGCCCATGAACCATACGCCGTTCTTTTGCACAAAGGTGCCGTGCTCCTTGGTCACGGAGAAATCGGTGCGGATCATCCGCTGGGAGGCGATGCGGCCCAGGCAGACCACGATCTTTGGCTGCAGCAGCTTGAACTGTTCCCGGAGCCAGGGCATACAGGCCTCGCTCTCGGTGGGCAGCGGGTCGCGGTTCTGGGGCGGGCGGCACTTGACGATGTTGGCAATGTAGCAGTTTTTGCTCCGGTCCAGATCGATGGCAAACAGGTATTTGTCCAGCAGCTGGCCGCTGCGGCCCACAAAGGGCAGGCCCTGCTCGTCCTCGCTCTGGCCCGGGCCTTCGCCCACGAACAGCACCTCAGCAGTCTGGACACCCTGCCCGAACACCACATGGGTGCGGTCGGTGCACAGCTCACATCTGCGGCAGGCAAGGCACTCGGCCTTTAATGTATCCCAATCCATAGCAGTTTGATCTCCTTGCAGCTGAATGATAATTTATTCACAAATAAAAATGGTTTTCTCCTAAAATAATAGCACAAAAAGCCAATTTTGTCTTGAACTTTTTGCCGGGTGTGCTAGAATAAAAGAGAAAGGCATCCTTGTGTCCAACAGGCACCCGGATGTGAATATTGGATAGTTAATTCGGAGGTAATCAACAATGGCTGATATGTTCGCACCGCTGGTAGCACAGCTGAAGGCAAACCCCAAGACGATCGTTTTTACCGAGGGCAATGACCCCCGCATCCTGGAGGCAGCCAGCAAGCTGCTGGCCGAGGGCGTTCTGAAGGTTGTCATGGTGGGCAACGAGGCTGAGTGCAAGGCCGCTGCTGCCGCAGGCAATTTTGATATTTCCGCTGCTGAGATCATTGACCCTGAGAACTACGCAGGTTTCGACGAGATGGTGAACACCATGGTCGAGCTGCGCAAGGGCAAGCAGACCGCTGAAGAGTGTACCGCAATGCTGAAGAAGTCCAACTACTTCGGCACCATGCTGGTCAAGATGGGCAAGGCTGACTGCCTGCTGGGCGGCGCTACTTACTCCACCGCTGATACCATCCGCCCCGCTCTGCAGCTGGTCAAGACCAAGAAGGGCGCACACCTGGTGAGCTCCTGCTTCATTCTGGACCGTGACTTTGGCGAAGAGGGCCTGAAGCGCATTGCCATGGGCGACTGCGCTGTCAACATTGATTACACCGATACCGTTGATAAGGCTACCGGCGAGGTCAAGATCGCTGCATCCGCAAAGCTGGCTGAGGTGGCCGTTGAGACTGCCAAGACCGCAAAGCTGTTCGGCATCGATCCGAAGGTCGCAGTTCTGAGCTTCTCCACCAAGGGTTCCGGCAAGGGCGGCACCGTTGCTCTGAGCCATGACGCTACCATCAAGGCTCAGGAGATGGACCCCGAGCTGGCTGTGGACGGCGAGCTGCAGTTTGACGCTGCCGTTGCTCCCGAAGTTGCACAGGTCAAGTGCAAGGGCAGCAAGGTCGCTGGCCAGGCCAACACCTTCATCTTCCCCTGCATCGAGGCCGGCAACATCGGCTATAAGATCGCTCAGCGTCTGGGCGGCTACGCTGCCTACGGCCCCATCCTGCAGGGCCTGAACGCACCCATCAACGACCTGTCCCGTGGCTGCAACGCTGACGAGGTCTACAAGATGAGCCTGATCACTGCCTGCCAGTCCTGATCTCTCATGTCTGAACCGGTTCGGCAATAACGTAAAATAGAGTGCCCCGCTGTCGAAATTTACGGCAGCGGGGCATTTTTTACTACTTGCAATGCCGGTGAAAAAATGGTATAATAATCTAGTACAAAATGTGCCATGCCGGACAGCGCCTGCTGCGTGGTTCGGCATACGGATGCGGGCCCTGTACGATGGGGCCGCTGTGAACCAGGTCAGGTGGGGAACCAAGCAGCCTTAAGCGGTGTGTTCCGTGCGTTTCAGACAGCCTGCATCCGTATGCCGAGTTACGCAAGGCGGGGGTCAAACCCCGTCAGCGCTGCCCGGCTTTTTTGTTGAAAGGGGAGAAGCGGATGTATCGAGCCCTGTACCGCAAGTGGCGGCCCCAGCGGTTTGAGGATGTGGTGGCCCAGCGCGGCATCGTGACCGCACTGCGCAACCAGATCGCCACAGGCCGTGTGGGCCACGCTTATCTGTTTACCGGCGTGCGCGGCACCGGCAAGACCACCTGTGCCAAGATCTTTGCCAAGGCAGTCAACTGCCTGCATCCCCAGAACGGTGACCCCTGCGGTGAGTGCGAGATCTGCAGAGGCATCGACAATGGCAGTATTCTGGACGTGGTGGAGATGGACGCGGCCTCCAACAACGGCGTGGACGATATCCGTGATCTGCGTGATGAAACGGCCTACACCCCCAGCGCCTGTCATTATAAGGTATATATCATCGACGAGGTGCACATGCTCTCCACGGCAGCGTTCAATGCCCTGCTGAAAACGCTGGAGGAGCCGCCCGCCCACGTCATCTTTATTCTGGCGACCACGGAGATCCAGAAGGTCCCCGCCACCATCCTTTCCCGGTGCCAGCGGTATGATTTTACCCGCATCGGCCCCGAGGATATCGCCCAGCGTGTGGAGTACATCGCCGGGCAGGAGGGACTGGAGTTGTCCGGCGAGGGGGCAGAGCTCATCTCCCGCCTTGCCGATGGTGCCATGCGAGACGCGCTGTCCATTCTGGATACCTGTGCCGGTGTCACGGCAAAGATCGATGCGGACATTGTCCGCCGGATGGCAGGTGTGACCGACCGGAGCTATCTGTTCCATATTTCGGATGCACTGGAAGCGCAGGATGCCGCCGCGGCACTGGCACAGCTGGCTCAGCTGCGCCAGCAGTCGGTGGATGTGAAGCGGCTGACTGAGGAGCTCATTGCCCATTACCGTGCGCTGATGCTGGCGGCCCTGCCCGGCGGGCAGGCACTGCTCTCGGGTGTATCCCCGGAAGAGGAAAAGCTCTATCTGGAAAAAGGCCCCCGGATGGGGCAGCGGGAGGCGATCCGGGCCATCCGGGCTCTGGGCAACGCTCTGGAGCACATGACCCGTGGCAGTGACCAGCGGATAGAGCTGGAACTGGCCCTGTTCAGCCTTTCGGAGCCGCCCCAGCAGGTGGCGGTACAGGCTGTGCCCGCCGCCCGGCCTGCGGTCCCTGCACAGGAGGCCCCCAGACCGTTTGCGTCTGCACCGGTCAAGCCTTTTGTAAGTGCACCGGTGGCATCGGCTCCCGTGCAGGAACCCTCTGTGGAACCGGCACCGATGCAGCAATCTGAGCCGGAACCGGCACCTCAGCCCGTGGAACCGCCCAAGGCAGAAGCAGCAGCTTCTGCGGAAGAAGAGCTGCCGCCCCTGCCGGAGGAACCGCCGGTAACTTCGGAGGCCCCGCCCCCCTGGGACGAGCCGACCCCGGCTGCGCCGCCGCAGAGAGAAGCGCCTCCGGCTCCTGCGCAGGAAGTTCCTGCGGTCCAGTCTCGGCCGGAGCCCAAGCCGGAATATACGGCTGACCCGGCGCTGAACAAGCCCCGCAAGGTGGCGGCAGAGGGGATCAATCCTTTTCCGCAATGGGCAGAGGTCATCAAGCTCCTGCAGGAGCAGGATCCCATGCTCTACACCTACCTGAAAAAGTCCAAGGGTTACTTTGATGGTACCCGGGTGCTTATCGATGGCGGAAAGACCTTCCGGGATTTTATCCGCGCCAACAAGGAAAGCCAGAAGCTCATCAAAAAGCTGATCGCGCAGGTGTCCGGTGTGGCGGTGCCCATCGGCCCTTATGAATCCAAGACGGTCAATCGCGCTTCGGCCAACGCCGAGGAATCCCTCCGCAAGCTGGAACAGCTGGGGCTGGAGGTGTCGATTGAGGATAGTGAACGCAAAAAACGATAAATAAAAGGAGAACCAACCATGAAAGCAAGAATGCCCGCAGGCTTCGGCCGCCCCGATATGAACTCCCTGATGCGTCAGGCCCAGAAGATACAGGAAGATATGAAGGCCAAGCAGGCAGAGCTGGAAGCTGCTGAGTACACCGGCAGTGCATCCGGCGAGATGGTCACTGTGAAGATGAACGGCAAGCACGAGGTGCTGAGCATCACCATTAAGCCTGAGGCCGTGGACCCCGATGATATCGAGATGCTGGAAGACCTGGTGGCTGCTGCCGTCAATGCAACCGTCAAGCAGGTGGATGAGACTGCCGAGGCCGAAATGGGCAAACTGACCGGCGGCCTGAACATTCCCGGTCTTTGATCAAAGTGGAGGAGCACCATGGGTTATAATGCAGCCCCGCTGGAAAAGCTGATCGAAGAATTCAGCAAGTTCCCGGGCATTGGGCGGAAGGGTGCGACCCGGATGGCCTATCAGGTACTGAGCATGTCGGATCAGGATGCCGCCGCACTGGCGGGTGCGATCCAGAACGCCCACACCAAGCTCCACCGCTGCCGTGTCTGCCAGAATTATACCGAAGCCGAGCTCTGCCCCATCTGTGCCAGTGCCAAGCGGGACCGCTCTGTCATCTGTGTGGTGGAAACGCCCCGTGATGTGCAGGCGTTTGAGCGCACCCGGGAGTACCATGGAATGTACCATGTGCTCCACGGTCTTATCAGTCCCATGGATGGCATCGGTGCTGAACAGCTGACGGTCAAGGAACTGCTGGCCCGTCTGGGGGACGGTGAAGTGAAGGAAGTGATCATGGCCATGAATCCCACCGTTGAGGGCGAGGCAACGGCCATGTATCTGGCAAAGCTCATCAAGCCCCTTGGCATCAAGACCACCCGTCTGGCCTATGGCCTGCCCGTGGGTGCCAGCCTGGAATATACCGATGAGACGACTCTGTACCGGGCACTGTCCGGCCGGGGAGAACTGTAATCGTTTGTGTTTCAAAGCCCTGCGTTTGCGCGCGGGGCTTTGTGCTGTTTATGGGATAAAAAAGAAACACCCGGCGGGGGAAATGAAACAAATTCAAGAAATATAGAAAAAACTCAAAAAAGATGCAAAAAAGTGTTGACAAACGTGCCGGGATATGGTATTATACTTGAGCGCCAAGGGCCGCCGGAAAGAATGACTTCTGAAAGCAGCAGAAGCAAAGCGAAAGAACCAATATGGATGCGTTGAAAAACGAGCCGCAAGTTCGAAAAGATCGAAAAGCTTCTGAAAAAAGTACTTGACAAAAAATCACTTCTGTGGTAAAATAATCAAGTCGTCAGCCACTGAGGCTGAGGCGTACAGGACCTTGAAAATTGAACAATATCGAAAAACTTGTAACGGAACCTATTTTCGTGTTGGAAAAACACGTTAAACAATTCCAAACAAAGTAATTCACACAGGACGCAAGCGATTGCGTGCTGAGCGAAACGATTTAACACTTTTTAAGTGATAAATATCATTTATAAAGAGTTTGATCCTGGCTCAGGACGAACGCTGGCGGCGCGCCTAACACATGCAAGTCGAACGAGAGAGAGGAAGCTTGCTTCCTCAATCGAGTGGCGAACGGGTGAGTAACGCGTGAGGAACCTGCCTCAAAGAGGGGGACAACAGTTGGAAACGACTGCTAATACCGCATAAGCCCACAGCTCGGCATCGAGCAGAGGGAAAAGGAGCAATCCGCTTTGAGATGGCCTCGCGTCCGATTAGCTAGTTGGTGAGGTAATGGCCCACCAAGGCGACGATCGGTAGCCGGACTGAGAGGTTGAACGGCCACATTGGGACTGAGACACGGCCCAGACTCCTACGGGAGGCAGCAGTGGGGAATATTGCACAATGGGGGAAACCCTGATGCAGCGACGCCGCGTGGAGGAAGAAGGTCTTCGGATTGTAAACTCCTGTTGTTGAGGAAGATAATGACGGTACTCAACAAGGAAGTGACGGCTAACTACGTGCCAGCAGCCGCGGTAAAACGTAGGTCACAAGCGTTGTCCGGAATTACTGGGTGTAAAGGGAGCGCAGGCGGGAAGACAAGTTGAAGTGAAATCTATGGGCTCAACCCATAAACTGCTTTCAAAACTGTTTTTCTTGAGTAGTGCAGAGGTAGGCGGAATTCCCGGTGTAGCGGTGGAATGCGTAGATATCGGGAGGAACACCAGTGGCGAAGGCGGCCTACTGGCACCAACTGACGCTGAGGCTCGAAAGTGTGGGTAGCAAACAGGATTAGATACCCTGGTAGTCCACACCGTAAACGATGATTACTAGGTGTTGGAGGATTGACCCTTCAGTGCCGCAGTTAACACAATAAGTAATCCACCTGGGGTACGACCGCAAGGTTGAAACTCAAAGGAATTGACGGGGCCCGCACAAGCAGTGGAGTATGTGGTTTAATTCGACGCAACGCGAAGAACCTTACCAAGTCTTGACATCCTGCGACGGACATAGAAATATGTTTTTCCTTCGGGACGCAGAGACAGGTGGTGCATGGTTGTCGTCAGCTCGTGTCGTGAGATGTTGGGTTAAGTCCCGCAACGAGCGCAACCCTTATGTCAGTTACTACGCAAGAGGACTCTGGCAGGACTGCCGTTGACAAAACGGAGGAAGGTGGGGATGACGTCAAATCATCATGCCCTTTATGACTTGGGCTACACACGTACTACAATGGCGTTAAACAAAGAGAAGCAAGACCGCGAGGTGGAGCAAAACTCAGAAACAACGTCCCAGTTCGGACTGCAGGCTGCAACTCGCCTGCACGAAGTCAGGAATTGCTAGTAATCGTGGATCAGCATGCCACGGTGAATACGTTCCTGGCCTTGTACACACCGCCCGTCACACCATGAGAGCCAGGGGACCCGAAGTCGGTAGTCTAACCGCAAGGAGGACGCCGCCGAAGGTAAAACTGGTGATTGGGGTGAAGTCGTAACAAGGTAGCCGTAGGAGAACCTGCGGCTGGATCACCTCCTTTCTAAGGTCAGGCAGATGGAAGAACATCGAAGATGGTCGAACATCTGGAACAGGTGACAGATACAAGCGGAGTAGATATTGTTCGATTTTGAGGGCCCTGAAAAGGACACTCAAAGACGTACCTTGAAAACTGAATAATAACTGCGAAACAAAGATTATAGTAAGTTCTTTTAAGAAATATTGCAATTTCAAAAGGAAGGGTAACAATAATCTTCGTTGGCAAAGAGAATCAAGAGGATACCAAATGTTCTGAAAGAACGTTTGAAAGGTCAAGCGAACAAGGGCGCAGGGCGAATGCCTTGGCACTGGGAGCCGATGAAAGACGTGATAAGCTGCGATAAGCTTCGGGGAGCTGCAAATAAGCATTGATCCGGAGATTTCTGAATGAGGAAACTCACCTGGGTTCATACTCAGGTACAATACACTGAAATTCAAAATAGGTGTATTGAGGGAACCGCCTGAACTGAAACATCTAAGTAGGGCGAGGAAGAGACATCAAACGAGATTCCGTAAGTAGTGGCGAGCGAACGCGGAAGAGGGCAAACCGAGAGTAGAAATACTTTCGGGGTACGGACTGCTTTTAAGACTCAATCTGTTAACCGAACGGCATGGGAAGGCCGGTCAGAGAGTGTGAGAACCACGTAGGTGAAAACGGAGAGAGCTGCGCAGGATCCAGAGTACGGCCAGACACGTGAAACCTGGTCGGAATACGGGGGGACCACCCTCCAACCCTAAATACTACCCAGTGACCGATAGCGTATAGTACTGTGAAGGAAAGGTGAAAAGCACCCCGGGAGGGGAGTGAAAAAGAACCTGAAACCCTGTGCCTACAAGCACCTAGAGCGTCAAAGCGTGATAGGGTACTTTTTGTAGAACGGTCCGGCGAGCGATTGTATGCAGCAAGGTTAAGGACTTAAGGTCTGGAGCCGAAGCGAAAGCGAGTTTGAAAAGGGCGTTAAGTTGCATATAATGGGCCCGAAACCGGGTGACCTACCCATGGTCAGGTTGAAGTGGAAGTAAAATTCCATGGAGGACCGAACCGACCTCCGTTGAAAAGGCGGCGGATGAACTGTGGGTAGCGGAGAAATTCCAATCGAACCCGGAGATAGCTGGTTCTCCCGAAATAGTTTTAGGACTAGCCTCAAGTTAGATACCTGGAGGTAAAGCACTGAATAGCCTAGCGGCCGAGAGGTTAGCGAAGCTTATCAAACTCAGAATGCCAGAGTATTGATGCTTGGGAGTCAGACAGTGTCAGATAAATGTCATTGTCAAAGGAAACAGCCCAGATCTACAGCTAAGGTCCCAAAGTCAGGTTAAGTGGAAAACGATGTGAAGATACGCAGACAACCAGGATGTTGGCTCAGAAGCAGCCACTCATTCAAAGAGTGCGTAATAGCTCACTGGTCGAGCGTCTTTGCGCGGAGAATTTAACGGGCTAAACCTGACACCGAAGCTTAGGCAATACAGCAATGTATTGGGTAGGGGAGCGTTGTATACGCGGAGAAACAGTAGCGCAAGCGGCTGTGGAGTGTATAGAAGTGAGAATGCCGGAATGAGTAGCGCGAATGCAGTGAGAATCTGCATGGCCGAAAGCCTCAGGTTTTTGGAGGAAGGTTCGTCCGCTCCAAGTTAGTCGGGAGCTAAGGTGAGGCCGGAAGGCGTAGCCGATGCACAGACGGTAGAGATTCCGTCACCACCAAAAGAGTTAAGCACAGGGACACATGAAGTCTCAGAGCCGGGTGTTGGTTCCGGTAGAGATCGAGGAAATTAGTACCGAAGTCTGAGATGGAAGATGGCGAGAAAAGCTGTGTGTATTTCTGAGGTGCCCGTACCGCAAACCGACACAGGTAGGTAGGAAGAAGATTCTAAGGCCAACGGGAGAAGGGTTGTTAAGGAACTCGGCAAATTGACCCCGTAACTTCGGGAGAAGGGGTGCTCCAGAGATGGAGCCGCAGAGAATCGGCCCAAGCAACTGTTTACCAAAAACACAGGTTTGTGCTAAATCGAAAGATGACGTATACGAGCTGACGCCTGCCCGGTGCTGGAAGGTTAAGAGGAGATGTGCAAGCATTGAATCGAAGCCCCAGTGAACGGCGGCCGTAACTATAACGGTCCTAAGGTAGCGAAATTCCTTGTCAGGTAAGTTCTGACCCGCATGAAAGGCGTAATGATTTGGGCACTGTCTCAACAGCCCGCCCGGCGAAATTGTAGTACCGGTGAAGATGCCGGTTACCCGCGACAAGACGGAAAGACCCCATGGAGCTTTACTGTAGCCTAATATTGGGTTTCGATGTTGCATGCACAGGATAGATGGGACTCTGGGAAACCAAGGCTTTGGCTTTGGCGGAGAGGCCGTTGGGATACCATCCTTGCGATATTGGAATTCTAACCTGCGGCTCTGAATCGAGTCGGGGGACATTGTTAGGTGGGCAGTTTGACTGGGGCGGTCGCCTCCTAAAGAGTAACGGAGGCGTTCAAAGGTTCGCTCAGCTTGAACGGAAATCAAGCAAAGAGTGCAAACGCAGAAGCGAGCCTAACTGCGAGACTGACGGGTCGAGCAGTAACGAAAGTTGGAGTTAGTGATCCGGTGGTATGTGAGTGGAAATGCCATCGCTCAACGGATAAAAGTTACCCTGGGGATAACAGGCTGATCTCCCCCAAGAGTCCACATCGACGGGGAGGTTTGGCACCTCGATGTCGGCTCATCGCATCCTGGGGCTGTATTCGGTCCCAAGGGTTTGGCTGTTCGCCAATTAAAGCGGTACGCGAGCTGGGTTCAGAACGTCGTGAGACAGTTCGGTCCCTATCTGTCGTGGGCGCAGGATATTTGATGGGAGCTGTCCCTAGTACGAGAGGACCGGGACGGACGTACCTCTGGCGCACCAGTTGTTCCGCCAGGAGCATAGCTGGGCAACTACGTACGGATCGGATAAACGCTGAAAGCATCTAAGCGTGAAGCCGACCCAAAGATAAGATATCCCACTGATTTGATCAGGTAAGATCCCTTGTAGACTACGAGGTTGATAGGCACGATGTGTAAGTGGAGTGATCCATTCAGCAAGTGTGTACTAATAGATCGAGGGCTTGACCACAATTCGCTTGAATTCTCAAGTCAATGACAAAATGTTAGCAGTGATTATTCAGTTTTGAAGGCACGTCCTTCTAAAAACACTGGACAAGATGACACGAGCGTGTTATACTTGGTCAGTCATATTGGTCGGTGACGATGACGGTGAGGTTCCACCTGTTCCCATTCCGAACACAGAAGTTAAGCTCACTCGTGCCCAAGATAGTTCGCTGGAAACGGCGCGTGAAAATAGGTAGTCGCCGACTTAAATGAAACCCCTGAGGAAGAAATTCTTCAGGGGTTTGTTGTTTTTGTGCGGCATTTTCTTTCACTAGCAAAGAAATTACCAAAGGTTTCTATTTCTGCCTGATTTTTTCGTACGGTGTGCTATCATAAGGCTGGAAACGCTTTTGGGAGAAACGCGTTCCCATGCAAAAAACAGTTGACAAAGGATTGGCCTGCTGTTTGACCACCACTTTTCGATCATGTGAGCATGAACTGGAAAGGAGCAGAAGAAAAATGACAAACAAGAAATTCAAGTTGGCAGCAATGTCGCTGGCCACCGCGGTTGCAGTGAGCGCGGTTGGCCCCAGCGCTTCTGCGGTGACGTATTATCTGGGCGATGGCAGTGTAACTGTTGACAAGGATGACACTCGCGGCGCGTATAGTTATCAGGGTGAGGACGGCAGTGAGGAGCACCGCACCTACGTCAACGAGGATAAAGCGGAAACTGGCGATGGTACGATCTACGTTAAGGACGGCAACGCGCCAACGGGAGAAGTTCCGCCATCCACTGATAACTCCAACAATGGCACAGAGGAAACCACGCCTACGGATAATGACACACAATCCACCGATGCTTCTGGCAACAACACAGAGAACAGTTCCACATCTGAGACCACAACTGGAAACACCATCACCGTTATGGAGGATGTAAAAAAGAAAGACGTGCAAGGCCGATGGTACCGAAGGCAATGATGTGAAAATCGTGGTTGACGGCGTGAATGTGGACACCAGCACCCAGACTGAAGCACTCCCAGATACCGGGAGCACAGGGGATAAAACCATCATCAAGGTGGGCGAGGGTGCAAAGGTTGACCTGGCAGTCAAGGATTCCAACCTGACCACCGGCGGCAACGGCATTGATATTGGTGTGAATCTGAAAGGTGAGGATGAAAACAAGGGAGCCAATGTTGACCTGACGCTGGATAATACCAAAGTCAACCTGACACAAAACGGAAAGGCGGGTATCAACGTACAGGACAATTCTGATGTGAATCTTACCCTGAAGGGCGAGAATGCCATTGATGGCTCCAAGGCAATTGAAAACGAGGACCTTAAAAAGAATGTCAATGTCGAGGGTATCCGTGTGGGCGGTGGCGGCGCAGGTGACGGTTCGGGTGCCAGCGAGGGTGCAAAAACGCACCTGACTATCAGCGGCGGTGTAGAAAAGACCGAAACTGCGGAAGCAGACACAGAAGAAACGGAAAGCCCCGCTGGCGGCTCACTGACCATCAGTAAGACCACAGGCGGTCTGGTAATGGCAGATGGCTCGGACGTGGAAATCACGGACGGCGCTGATGTGACCATTGAGGATACTAAGACCTCCAGTTCCACTCAGGCAGGCCGCGCTGTTACCCAGCACGGTGATCTGACCCTCTCCGGCGGCTCTTCCTTAACGATAGACGGTGTGGAAGACAATGCAAAGCAAGCGTCACATACCGGTATTGGCATTGCCAGCTGGGATGATATCACAGTCGAGGATGGCAGTACGCTGGAGATCAGTGATGCTACAACCGGTATTTACGGCCACCAAGGTTCGGATGCAAACCTGACTGTGGAGGATAGTACGCTGAATATCAGCGATGTTAAAAAAGCCATTGAGTACGAGGGTGCAGGTGTAGACAAGGAGGGAAAGGCACTCAAATCTGCCGGTGATATTACGTTTGAAAAGGCAAAGGTTAATATTGATGCTGGCAATATCGGTATTATGACCGGAAACAACGGTACTTCTTCCATTAAACTTGACGATACAGAAGCTAAAATAACCGTAGGCGCAGGAGGCACTGCAATTTATGGCCCGGAAAAAGGCGGTAAGGGCGATTTGAATATCGCTCACAGTAAGCTCGATATTGATGCCAGCGCATTTTATGGTTATGGTATTAGGGCGGGATATAAGAATGTGAATATTCGAGATGGAAGCGTTGTGAATTCCAACTCGAGTGCAGCAGGCATCATCCTGACCGGTAGTGAAGGGAATGCGACTAAACTGAATGTTTCAAACAGTTTGTATAATTTGACGACCGCTTTTCATTATGGCGTATGGGCATGTGTAGCAGATGGTGCATACCAAGGAAAGCCGACTCATACGATTCTGGTCAACGATAATGGTGCAATGAACATCAGTGATACGGCCGGTTCACCATATGTTGCTTCTGCGGGTATTATGATGGACGATGGGGTCTCTTTGATTGCTGATAACGGCGTTATAACCACAAACGGTAAGTATCTGTATGGTGGCATCAATGCCTATGGTAATGATATCAATATCCGTTTCAAGGACAATTCGCATGTAGATGTTGAATCGATTACGTATGACGCTGAGCATAAAAACCGGAACCTCATCGTGACCGGCGGCACACTGACCTATGATTATAGCGCCGACAACACCCTGTGGCCGGTGAACGAGCAGGGCGACAAGCTGACCAATTTCCTGCTGACCAAGGATGATACCCACGCAAACTTCGATGCCCTTTCCTATAAAGGCCAGACCTACACCTACCTCTCTGACCTGAACAAGGAGACCGGGAAGCAGTATCTCTCCGTGTGGGTGCCCGCCGCCGCACTGAACTATATGCTGGATGTGGACGGTTCCCATGACCCGGAGATCATCGGCAAGGTGCTGGAAGAGCTGAAGCAGGCCGGATACAATTTCGACACAGCCTATCAGACCGCTGAGAATGGCGATCAGGTCGTTATTCTGCGGGATATGGTGGTGAACGGTAAGAGCCTGAACTTCACCAAGACCACCGATGCAGAGGGCAACACCAAGCTCATCTGGGGCAACTACGAAAAGCAGGCAGAGGGTGCTCCCAGCGCCTATGACATGGTCTATGGCACCGAGTACGAGTATGAGGGCAAGACCTATACCATCGTCTGGGGCTATGAGAGCCAGAACAACCCCAACACCACCGCAGCAGCGGGTGTGCTGGATGCCTTTGGCCCGGATTCCAACGTGAAGGTCACCGGCGACATCGACGGCACCGACTCCGCACAGTACACCGTGACCATTTACGGCGCTCTGCGGGAAGTGACCGACCCTGTGATCCCCACGAACCCGAAACCGGAAACGCCCGAGGGCTCCGATCCTACTCCTCCGGCTTCCACTACGCCGACTACCCAGGCTGTGCAGAATGCACGGCCCACCACTCCCACCGTGGAGCAGGCAGTCGCTAAGACCACGCCCGCCCCGGAGAGCGGCAAGCTGATCCAGACCGGTACCACCAACTGGGTGGCAGATGTTCTGGTGCGTGCAGGCGGTGTTCTGCTGGCTGCCGGCTATCTGCTGGAGCGTAAGCGCAAGAGCATGTTCTACAAGGCACAGCACTGAACACGTTCTTGTAGATGACGTAAAAAGGTAAAATATTAAACTGGCTTGGGGCCGCTGCACAAATTTTTGTGGGGCGGCCCCACTTTTTGCAGAAAAAGGCGCTCTCGTCCCGTATTAAGGGATGAAAGCGCTTTTGATTTTGCAAAAAAAGGATGAGAACGAGAATGAAAACTTCACCGCGCCGCCGGAAGCACCGGCGCAGAGCCTTCCGGCGGCTGTTCTGGCTGCTGGTGCTGGCGACCCTGCTTCTGCTGCTGTGGCCCCGGCGGGTCACGCTGGATGGGCTGAACAGTCCCCATGCCATTTTACTGCAGGCCGACAGCGGGGAGGTGCTGGCCGAAAAGGATGCCGACAGCACGATCTATCCGGCTTCCATGACCAAGATGATGACGACGCTGCTGGCCATAGAAGCAAACCCGGACCTCGACACGCCCGTGACCCTGCCCGAGGAGATCTTTCCGGCTCTGCAGGCCCAGAATGCCTCGCTGGCGGGGTTTCAGGCCGGGGAAACGGCCACGGTGCGGGATCTGCTGTACGGGGCTATGCTGCCCTCGGGGGCCGAGTGCTGCGAAGCGCTGGCCCGGGAGGTGAGTGGCAGCGAGGAAGCCTTTGTGGCCCGGATGAACCAGAAAGCGGCAGAGCTGGGGATGACCGCCACGCATTTCTGCAACCCCACGGGCCTGCACGACCCGGAACATGTTTCCACCGTGCGGGATATGGCCCGGCTAACAGAAGCAGCCCTGCAAAACGAGACCTTCCGCAAGCTGTTTACCACGGAGCGGTATACCGTTCCGGCCACCAACTGCCACCCGCAGGGGTTCACGATGCACAGCACCCTGCTGAGCCAGCTGGACGGCACAGAGCTGCACCGTGGCCGGATTCTGGGCGGTAAGACCGGCTACACCGGGGAAGCAGGGCTCTGCCTTGCCAGTCTGGCCGAGGTGAAGGGCAGGGAATACATTCTGGTCACGGCCGGGGCGGGGGGAAACCACAACACCGCGCCCTGCCACATCGAGGATGCCGTAACGGCCTACCGCCGTGTGAGCCGGGGGTCCTGAACAGGGGAGCGGATGCGCTCCCTTTTTCTATGCCCGGCTTTGTGGTACAATGGAACAAAACCATTCACAGAACAGGAGAACCATCATGCTCAAGGATTCACAGGTCGATCTCTGCGGCCGCACCGATTTTACCCGCACCGCGCCCCTGCTTGCCCGGGACGAGGTGTTTTCGTTTGCCTGCGCGGGCTGCGGCGGCTGCTGCCGGGGGCGGGAGGATATCGTGCTGTCGGGCTTTGACCTGTGGCGCATCGCGGCCCGCCTGCGCCTGCCGCCCCGCACCGTGGCCCGGGCGTTCTGCCGGGGAAGCATCGGGCGGGTCAGCCGCCTGCCGGTGCTGCGTCTGGCCCCGGTGAAGGAGGAGCGCGGCAACTGCCCCTTCCTCACTGGGAACCACTGCGCCATCCACGATGCCGAGCCGCTGGTCTGCGCCCTTTACCCGCTGGCGCAGGAGATCACGAAGGACGGGCAGGTATCCTACTTTTTGCAGCCCACCCAGTGCGGCGGGCAGGTCATTGCGGCAAGGGTGGGGGATTATCTGGCCCGGTACGATGTGCCCGCCCGGGAGGCCACCGATGTGCGCTGGGCGCAGGTGTGCATGGCGCTGGAAGATACCGTGGAGCGGCTGGAGGCTCTGTTTGAGCCGGTGTTTGCCCGGCGGATGCAGGAAAAGCTGTGGCAGGCGCTGTATTACCGGTACGACTTTGCAAAAGAGTACCGCCCCCAGCTGGAAGAAAATCTGCTCTGGCTGGACGGTGAGCTGAAAAAGCTCGAAGGGATGCAGATGCGGCACAGAACTATCGAAAAAAGTGATAGATGAAATTACTTTGATTGATAATTCGGGCTGTTCCCCGGTTGTTTTGGAGCGGAAAGTGTGATATACTTCACGAGTGTAAAGCGGCAGCGCGATGCGACAGGCCGCTTGAATACTGACTTTCATGCGGTGTCCTGTTGCCGCGAAAGTAGAATTGAGGGAGTAATATCATGCGTAAAATTTCTCGTCGTTCGTTCCTGTCTGCCGCCGCTGTCTGCGGCGCAGCTGCTGCCCTGACTGCCTGCGGCGGTTCCTCCAGCTCCACGGCTGCTTCTTCCACCGCTTCCTCTGCTGCGACCCCTTCCGCAGCGGCTGACGGCCAGAAGTATACCGTTGGCATCTGCCAGCTGGTGGAGCACGCCGCTCTGGACGCTGCCACCCAGGGTTTTGAGGATGCTCTGACCGCACAGTTCGGCGAGAATGTCACCTTTGACTTCCAGAACGCCCAGAACGATTCCGCAACCTGCGCCACCATCGCCAACGGCTTTGTTTCCGCAGGCGTTGACCTGATCATGGCAAACGCTACCCCCGCCCTGCAGGCCGCACAGGCTGCCACCAACAGCATCCCCATTCTGGGCACCTCCGTCACCGAGTACGGTGTTGCTCTGGGCCTGACCGATTTCGATGGCACTGTGGGCGGCAATGTCTCCGGCACCTCTGATCTGGCTCCGTTGGATCAGCAGGCGGATATGATCACCGAGTGGCTGCCCGAGGCCACCAAGGTGGGCCTGCTCTACTGCTCTGCCGAGGCAAACAGCCAGTATCAGGTGGACGAGGTCCAGAAGTACCTGGAGGCCAAGGGCGTTACCGCCACCCAGTACGCTTTCTCTGATTCCAACGATCTGGCCTCTGTCTGCCAGAAGGCTGCCGACGAGAACGATGCAGTGTATGTCCCCACCGACAACACCTGCGCTGCCAACACCGGCATCATCGACGGCATTTGCCGCCCGGCCAAGAAGCCCGTGTTCGCCGGTGAGGAGGGCATCTGCTCCGGCTGCGGCGTGGCGACCCTGTCCATCAGCTACTACGATCTGGGCTACACCACCGGTGAGATGGCTGCCAAGGTCCTGACCGGTGAGGCCGATATCTCCACCATGCCCGTTGAGTACACCAACGTGACCAAGAAGTACAACAAGACCATCTGCGATGACCTGGGCATGACCGTTCCCGAGGGTTACGAGGCCATTGAGGAATAACAAGCGCTCAGTCTGTTTTGCAGAAAGCTTCCCTGATAGGGGCGCAGAGCTCACGCTGCAATAACGAAGAGACTTTACAATAAAATCAGCGGAGAAGAGCGGATTTTTGTTCTTCTCCGCTTTCCCGTATCAGAAAAAAGTGTAGTTACAGGAGGAAAACGTTTTGGATATTCTTGCAAGACTTGCCAACCTGCCCGGTGCCTTGCCCGGTGCCTGTGCGCAGGGCCTCATCTGGGGCATCATGGCCATTGGTGTGTATCTGACCTACCGCATCCTGGATGTGGCTGACCTGACCGTAGACGGTTCCTTTGGCACCGGCGGCGCGGTCTGCGTTATGTGCCTGCTCTCCGGCATGAACGTCTGGGCAGCGCTCTTCATCGCCCTGCTGGCCGGTCTGGCCACCGGCCTTGTCACCGGCCTGCTCCACACCTTTATGGGCATCCCGGCCATTCTGGCTGGTATTCTGACCCAGCTGGCCCTCTACTCCATCAACCTGAAGATCATGGGCAAAGCCAACCAGTCCATCAACGTGGACAAGTACGACCTGCTGATCTCCCTGCGTTGGGTCAAGGAGCTTGCCCTGCACAACCCCATCATCATGGTCATTCTGGTCAGCGCCGTGGTCATCGGTGTGCTGTACTGGTTCTTTGGCACCGAGCTGGGCTGCGGCATCCGTGCCACCGGTTCCAACCCCGCCATGAGCCGTGCCCAGGGTATCAACACCAGCTTCAATGTGGTGCTGGGTTTGGCTGTCTCCAACGGTCTGGTGGCCCTGTCCGGTGCACTGCTGAGCCAGTATCAGGGCTTTGCCGATGTCAGCATGGGCCGTGGTGCCATCGTCATCGGTCTGGCCGCTGTCATCATCGGCGAGGCCCTGTTCAGCCGCATCTTCCACAACTTTGCCCTCAAGCTGGTGTCCGTCTCGCTGGGTGCCATCATCTACTACATCGTCATCCAGCTGGTGTTGACCCTCGGCTTTGACGCAAATCTGCTCAAGCTGCTGAGCGCCTCCGTGGTGGCCGTGTTCCTAGCTGTGCCCTATTGGAAGAGCAAGTACTTCGCAAAGCCCGCGGCAAAGAAGGCACAGAAGGAGGATGCAAAAAATGCTTGAGATCCAGAATGTTTCCAAGACCTTCAACGCCGGTACCGTCAACGAGAAAACGGCCCTGAATGGTCTGAACCTGAAATTGAACGAAGGTGATTTTGTCACCGTCATCGGCGGCAACGGTGCGGGCAAATCCACCATGCTGAACGCTGTGGCCGGTGTGTGGCCTGTGGACAGCGGCAAGATCATCATTGACGGCACCGACGTGACCAAACTGGGGGAGCACCAGCGCGCCGCCTACATCGGCCGCGTGTTCCAGGACCCTATGACCGGCACCGCCGCCACCATGCAGATCGAGGAAAACCTTGCCCTGGCCGCCCGGCGCGGTAAGCGCCGCGGCCTGAGGATCGGTATCACCAAGGCCGAGCGGGAGCGCTACCGTGAACTGCTCAAGAGCCTGGACCTGGGCTTGGAGGACCGCCTGACCGCCCGCGTGGGCCTGCTGTCCGGCGGTCAGCGCCAGGCACTGACCCTGCTTATGGCTACCATGAACAAGCCCAAGCTCCTGCTGCTGGATGAGCACACCGCCGCTCTGGACCCCAAGACGGCGCTCAAGGTGCTGACCCTCTCGGCCAAGATCGTGGAGGAGAACCACCTGACCACCATGATGATCACCCACAACATGAAGGATGCCATCAAGTACGGCAACCGCCTTATTATGATGCACGAGGGCCACATCATCTATGATGTCTCCGGGGAAGAGAAGAAGAACCTGCACGTCTCCGACCTGCTGGCCAAGTTCCAGATCGCGTCCGGCGGCGAGTTCGCCAACGACCGCATGATCCTTTCCTGATGTATTTCTGATATGGAAAATCCCCTCCGGTGTGTGAGTATCGGAGGGGATCTTTGCATCTTGTGCACCTTTGCAGGGTGTGCTACACTGAGAGAAAAAGGAGGTGTCTCTCGTGCGAAAAATCATCCGGCGGGCAGCTGCTGTGCTGTTGTCGGCGGCTCTGCTGCTGACGGGAACGGCCTCGGCAGCAGCCCAGATTGACCCGGTTGAGGAACGGCTTGCTGCCATGTCTCTGCGGGAAAAGGTGGGGCAGCTGTTCGTGGTGCGGGTCGAGGCACTGGACCCCAGTGGACAGTCTGATAGCACAAGGCTGACCTGGGCAGAACGGCAGGGGCTGAAAAAGTATCCGGTGGGCGGCATTGTGGTGTTTCGGCAGAATGTGAAAAGCCCGGAGCAGTTGAAAAAGCTTCTGGCAGATTTTCAGGCAGCATCCGGGACCGGTCTGTTGACCGCCGTGGACGAGGAGGGCGGCAGCGTGGCCCGGTTGGCCAATGCTTCCGGCTTTGATCTGCCCCAATACCAGAGTGCCCAGGCAGTAGGTACAACAGGGGACCCGGCCAATGCCCGTGCCATGGGGCAGATCGTCGGAGGCTACCTCAAAACCTACGGCCTGAATCTTGACTTTGCTCCAGTGGCAGATGTGAACACCAATCCGGCCAATACCGTGATCGGGAACCGAGCATTTTCGTCGGATCCGGCAGTGGCGGCACAGATGGTGGCCTCCGCTGTACAAGGGTTTCACGATGCGGGCATACTCTGCACACTCAAGCATTTCCCGGGCCACGGAGATACCGCAGAGGACAGCCACTACGGCACGGCCAGCAGCACCAAGACTTGGGCAGAGATGCGGGAGACGGAACTGAAGCCTTTTGCGGCTGGAATCGCAGCTGGGGCCGACGTAGTAATGACCGCCCACATCACCACCCCCAATGCAACGCAGGACGGCCTGCCTGCGTCGCTCTCCTACACTATGCTGACCGAGCGTCTGCGGGGGGAGCTGGGCTTTACAGGGGTCATCTGCACCGATTCGCTGTCCATGCAAGCCATTCGTGACCACTATTCTGCAGCAGAAGCGGCTGTAGCGGCGCTGAACGCCGGGGCTGATCTTCTGCTGATGCCGCCCGACCTGCCGGAAGCCTTTGACGGTGTACTGGAGGCTGTGCAGAATGGAACCATCAGCGAGGAACGCCTCAACGAGAGCGTCCGCCGCATCCTGATGCTGAAACAGAAAGCCGGGTTGGAGCTTGACACCCGCACCCCGCTGGAAAAGATGCTGGATGTGTTTCTGTAAGATTGAAGCATAATAAGAAGATCCCCTCCGGTGTGCGCGTACCGGAGGGGATCTTTGCGTATATGTTACCGCTTGATGTCGTAGTTCATGTTCATCAGGTTGCGGATGGAGCTGACATCATCGGTGATGTTGGCATCGCCGTGGATGGTGTGCTTGATGGCGCTGCTTGCCACGGCAAAGTTGATCATGTCCATGGCGCGGTAGTCGTGGAGCATAGCGTAGATCAGGCCGCTGGCAAAGGCATCGCCGCCGCCCACGCGATCCAGAATATTAAAGGTGTAGAGCTTGCTCTCAAAGGTGTGGCCGTCGTACCACATAAAGGCCTTGAGGCTGTTCTCGCTGCCGCTGTGGGCATAGCGCACATGGCGGGCAATGCACTTGAGGTTGGGATAGCGGGCAATGAAATGCTGGAAGATCTCGTCCTGCTGCTCATAGCTGGGCTGCAGGGGCACGCCGTCCTTCCAGTCGCCCTTGCTGTGATCGTTGTCGTCCTTCCACAGGTGGTAGGGCTCAATGCCCAGCAGAACGTCAACGTAAGGCAGACACTCGGTGCAGAAATCGCGGGCTTCCTCCCAGCTCCACAAGGTAGAGCGGAAGTTGCCGTCAAAGCTGACGGTCAGGCCCTTCTTTTTGGCCACCTTGAGCATATCGATGATGAGGCCGCGGCAGTTGGGGCCCAGTGCCGGGGTAATGCCGCTCAGGTGCAGCCAGTCGTAACCGTCCAGCAGAGCGTCCAGATCGACCTGGGAGAAATCGTACTCGGTAATGGCACTGTGCTTGCGGTCATAAATGACCTTGGAAGCGCGGATGCCGTAGCCAGTCTCCAGATAATAAGTACCCAGCCGGTTGGAGGGGGTCTCGTTGGTCTCGGTCAGGATCATGGGGGTGCAATGCACATCGTTGGAGCGCAGCCAGCGCACCGCGCTCTTGCCCAGGCTGTTGTTGGGCACTACGCTGAAGAAGGTGCTGTCCACACCCAGGTTGGCCAGGGCCAGTGCAATGTTGGCCTCGCTGCCGCCGTAGCTGGCTTCAAAGCTGGATGCCATGCGGATCTTTTCGTAGTTCGGCGGGGTCAGACGGAGCATGATCTCGCCGCAGGTGATAAATTTCTGGCCGTTGGGCTCGCTGCCGAGGATGGGATTGTAGTGTTCCATAACGCTCCTCCTAAAAAGTTGTTTCTGGGATCCATTTCATGTGAGAACACATTGTTGTATCCATTATACCGCACAGCGCACCGGATAGCAAGCAAATGCTGTTTCGGCCGAGAGAAAAAGAAAAAGAAATTTTGGTTGTTTTGACGAAAGGGCGGGGAATGGTGTAAACCTCTCCGTCATCATCGCTAACGCTCGATGCCACCTCCCCTAGTAGGGGAGGCCTTGGCAAAAGACTCTCTTTGCGATTTATTCGCCGCTGGCTCTGCAATCAATATCTGCCGCAAGGCAGAACATTACGTCAGCAGGGCCGAACGTAGCGAAGCGGAACCCTCGAAAACGCGACGATATGCCAATGGCTCCCCTATTAGGGGAGCTGCCGAGCGATAGCGATGGCTGAGAGGTTCAGCCTCTCGACCGGTTCACACCCCCGTCAGGTCAAAGCTGGGCGTATACTCTTCCTTTGCACTGCTCTTCTGCTGCATATAGCCAGAGCTGAGGCCCAGATCCATGGCGTAGTTGATCACCCGGCGGTATTCGTAGGTGGTGATGCGCCGCCCGATGCCGTGGTCTGCCGCCTGATAGAAGGGGGTGTACTGGCTCATCACGCTGGGCAGGAAGCACCCGGGGTCGGCCTTGTTCCAAGCCGCCATCTGATCGAGCACGGCAAAGCTGTCGTCCACATGGCCGGGCAGGGCAAGGTGGCGCAGGATCACGCCCCGCTGCAGAATGCCCTCGCTGTCAAAAACGGGGTGCCCGGCCTGGGCCATCATGGCTTCAATGGCGGGCCTGGCCTGTGCAAAGTAGTCCGGCGCGGCGGAAAGCTCTGCCGAAAGGGCAGGAGAAACATATTTCAGGTCGGCCAGCCAGATGTCGATGAAACCGCTCCAGGCGTGCACGCTCTCCACGGTCTCGTATCCGCCGGTGTTGCAGACGATGGGCAGATGCAGCCCCTGCGCCCGGGCCAGGTCGAGGGCGGCGATGATCCAGGGCCGCCACTGCCCAGGCGTGACAAGGTTGATGTTGTGGGCTCCCTGCGCCTGCAGGTCCAGAAAGATCTCGGCCAGGCGCTCTACGGTGATCTCCTTGCCCAGTCCCTCGGCGCTGATGGGGTAGTTCTGGCAGAAGCAGCACTTGAGGGTGCAGCCGGAGAAGAACACCGTGCCGCTGCCCCGGGTGCCGCTGATGCAGGGCTCCTCCCAAAAGTGCAGGGCCGCGCGGGCCGCTTTCAGGGTGCGGCCCGCCCCGCAGAAGCCCGTCTGCCCGGCGGCCCGGTCGGCTTTGCACTGCCGGGGGCAGAGAGTGCAGGCTTCCGGCACGGCAACAGAAATGGTTTTGGGCATAATATCCAAGTCCTTTGCAAAAGATTTGACAGAATTACTCTTGTTTATTATACCATTTATGACATGGAATGTGGTATACTATGATAGAATATTATATATCATGCAAAAATACTACATATCAGACGGAGGATGTCATGCGCACCGAAAACGAGGAGATCCGGGATCATTTGAAATATCTCTCCCTGCTGGCACGGGATTACCCCTCGCAGGCAGCCGCTGCCAGTGAGATCATCAGTACCCAGGCCCTGCTCAAGCTGCCCAAGGGCACCGAACATTTTATGAGCGACCTGCACGGTGAAAACGAGGCCTTTGTCCACATCCTGAACTCGGCTTCGGGTGTCATCCGGGAAAAGGTGGATATTGTGCTGGGGGACAGTGTGCCGGAGCAGACCCGTGCCGGGCTGGCAACGCTCATCTATTACCCTAACGAGAAGCTGCCCCAGCTCAAGGCCGGGTGCGCGGATGAAGAAGCGCTTGACCACTGGTACACGGAGACCCTGCTTCAGCTCATTGATATCTGCCGGTTGGTGTCCTCCAAGCATACCCGGGAGCATGTGCGCTCCTGCCTGCCGTCCAGCTGCGGGTATATTCTGGATGAGCTGCTCCATGCCCACTTTGAGGACCACGACAAGGACCTTTATTACGGGCAGATCGTGGGCAGCATCATCGAAAATGGCCGCGCCGACCGGTTCATTGTCCGGCTGTGTGAGCTCATCAAGCGGCTGGCTGTGGACAAGCTGCACATCGTGGGTGACCTGTTTGACCGCGGCCCCCGGCCTGATATCATACTGGACCGGCTCATGCGCCACCACCATGTGGATATCCAGTGGGGCAACCATGACGTGGTCTGGATGGGTGCCGCCGCCGGAAGTCCCATCTGCGTCTGCACTGTGCTCAAAACGACACTGGCCTATCACAACCATGCCATGCTCGAGGACTGCTACGGCATCAACCTGCGGCATCTGCAACGGATGGCCGAGCAGTTCTACGGAAATGACGACCTGACCCTCTGGATGCCCCACACCGATGCGGCGCGCGGCCCTTACACCGAGGGAATGCTCCACCGCTGTGCCGTGATGCACAAGGCAGTGACCATTCTGATGCTCAAGATGGAGTGCAAGGTCATCGACCGCAACCCGGATTTCAAGATGCAGGGTCGGGATTTCCTGCGGCACATCGATTGGAAAAAGGGAACAGTGACCCTGAATGGGCAGGCATACCCCCTGCGGGACACCAGCTTCCCCACCGTGGATCCGGCAGACCCCGCCGCCCTGAATGATGATGAGCGGCTGGTGCTCCGCAAGCTGGTGGAATCCTTCCGGCAGAGCGAGCGTTTGCAGCAGCATGTGGAATTTTTGTATGCCAAGGGCAGCGTTTACCACATCGAGAACGGCAACCTGCTCTACCACGGCGTGGTGCCCATGACCAGGACCGGCAGCTTTGCCGTGGAGCGGTTCGAGGGACACAACTACTCGGGCCGCGGCCTGATGGACTACTGTGACGAGCGGGCACGCCGCGGCTACTTTGCCCCCGAGGGCAGCGCGGCCCGGCGGAGCGGTCAGGACTTTTTGTGGTATCTGTGGTGCGGCAAGCTGTCGCCGTTGTTCGGCCGCAGCGCCATGACCACCTTTGAGCGGCTGTATATTGCCGACCCCGCAACCCACGAGGAAGTCAAGGACCCCTATTATACATGGTACAATGAAGAGGCCGCCTGCCGCCGCATCCTGGCGGAATTCGGCCTGCCCGGCACCAGCCACATCGTCAACGGCCATGTGCCGGTGCGGGAGAAGAGCGGCGAGAGCCCCATCAAGGGCGGGGGCCGTCTGGTCGTCATTGACGGCGGGTTCTGCCGCGCCTACCATGAAAAGACCGGCATTGCAGGGTACACGCTGGTGTACTCCAGCCGCACCATGTCCCTGCGGACCCATCAGCCCTTTGTCAGTGCCGAAAAGGCCGTGAACGAAAACATCGACATCGTGTCGCAGAAGAACATACTGGAAACGGAGAACCACCGCATTCTGGTGGAAGAGACGGACGAGGGCGAGAACCTGCGGGAGCGGGTACACGACCTGAAACAGCTGGTCAAGGCCTATCAGCTGGGCTGGATCAAGGAGACCTGCAGCGAGGATTGCGTCTGGTAAGGGGCGCTGATTGTAAAATTTTTGAAATAAGAAACAAAAATATCGAATATCTCCGCAGATTCTGGGCAAAACAGAAAATAATCGGGCAGGGGAAAAGGGGGCTTTGCTTTTTGCCCGAAGTTGTGTATAATAAGATAGCTGTATCGTGAGGGTGTGTGCCCAGCGGTGCGCGGAGAGATCAAGCAAGAACCCTGAGTGGCCCTGCCGCTGGCGGGCCTGCGACAAGGAGATTATAAAATTGGAAAAGTTTGTTATTACGGGCGGCAAGCCCCTGCATGGCGAAGTTACCATTTCCGGTGCAAAAAATGCGGCTGTGGGCATTCTGCCTGCCACCATTCTGGCGGCAGATGTCTGTGTGATCGAAAACCTGCCGGACATCAGTGATGTGGCAGTCAGCCTGAAGATCCTGAGCACCCTGGGTGCCAGCATCAAGATGCTGAACCGCAATACCTACGAGATCGACACCACCCACCTGAACAGCACCAACGTCCCGGACGATCTGTCCCGCCAGATGCGTGCCAGCTACTACTTCCTGGGTGCGCTACTCTCCCGCTTTGGCAAGGCACAGGTGGCCATGCCCGGCGGCTGCAATCTGGGCCCCCGCCCCATCGACCAGCACCTCAAGGTGTTCAGCGCACTGGGTGCAGAGGACAGCGTGGACTACGGCATGATCACCGTGCGTGCCAAGGAACTGAACGGTGCCCATATCTTCTTTGATAAGGTCAGCGTAGGCGCTACCATGAACGGCATGCTCTCCGCTGTGATGGCACAGGGCCAGACCATTCTGGAAAACTGCGCCAAGGAGCCCCATGTCGTTGATCTGGCAAACTTCCTGAATATGTGCGGCGCGGATGTGCGCGGTGCCGGCACCGATGTGATCAAGGTGCGTGGCGTGGAAAAGATGCACGGCTGCACTTACAGCATCATCCCTGACCAGATCGAGGCGGGCAGCTACATGGTTGCCGCTGCTGCCACCGGCGGCGACGTTCTGATCAAAAATGTCACCCCCAAGCATCTGGAACCCATCACGGCAAAGCTCCGCCGTGCCGGTGTGGATGTGGAGGAATTCGATGATTCCGTCCGCGTCTCCCGCAAGGGCGATATCCTGCCGCTGAAGATCAACACCATGCCCCACCCGGGCTTCCCCACCGATATGCAGCCCCTGATGGGTGTGCTGCTCAGCGTGGCAAAGGGTACCTCCACCATCACTGAGAGCGTGTGGGATAACCGCTTCCGCTATGTGGACGAGCTGCGCAAGATGGGTGCAGTGGTGCAGGTGGACGGTCAGGTGGCCGTGTTTGAGGGTGTGGACAAGCTGAACCCCGCTCCCCTGCGCGCTTCTGACCTGCGTGCCGGTGCGGCCATGGTCGTTGCTGCCCTGATGGCAGACGGCACCAGCGAGATCGAGGAGATCGGCCACATTGAGCGCGGCTACGAGAACATCGTGGAAAAGCTGCGCGGCCTGGGCGCTGAGATCAGCAAGGTGGAGCGGATGCCCGCCGCACTGGAATCGGCAATGTGATCATTCAGAACCTCTCAGTCTGTTTTGCAGAAGTTCCCCTGACAGGGAGCTTTTGTGAAGCAACGACGGAGAGGTTCGTTTCTTGAGGTTTGAAATGTCTGAATTCATCTCGTTATACTCTGGTTCCTCCGGCAACTGCAGCGTGGTGCGCACGGGGGAGAAGTACATCATCATCGATATGGGAAAGGGCGTGCGTACCACCTCGGCGGCACTCAAGGAACTGGGCCTGAACATCAGCGATTGTGCGGGCATTCTGGTCACCCACGAGCACTCTGACCACGTCAAGGGGCTGGCTACCTTCCTCAAAAAGAATCCGCTGCCGGTATACGGTGCAGACGATACGCTGGATTTTCTGGATGCAAACGGCATTGTGCCCGCCAGCTGTGAGCTGCGCACCCTGTCCGGCGGGGAAGAGGATGTGGGAGATTTCGGCGTGACGATGTTCCCCACCAGCCACGACGTGCCCTGCGTGGGCTACCGCATCCACACCCCGGACAACAAGACCATGACCATTGCCACCGACCTGGGAGTCCTGACTCCGCCGGTGCATCAGGCCCTGAGCGGCTGTGACCTGGTGGCGCTGGAAAGCAACTACGACCTCCACATGCTCCGCAGCGGGCGGTATCCCTACTACCTGCGCTCCCGCATCGAGTCCAACCGAGGCCACCTCTCCAACGATGAGTGCTCGGCAAAGCTGCTGGAACTGATCCAGGAGGGATGCAAGAAGTTTGCCCTCTGCCATCTCTCGCAGGAGAACAACACCCCGGCGCTTGCTTTGCAGACCATGTTCAACACCCTGGGTGCGGCGGGTGTCGTGCCGGAAAAGGACTGCATCGTGCAGGCCCAACGCCGCAATGAGATCAGCCCCGCGCTTACGTTTTAAGAAAAAGGCCCTCTCCGTCAATGCTTCGCAAAGCGTGACAGAGAGGGTCGTTTTTTGTTGTTATGCCAGATCCGGCAGGATATCGGGCCAGAGGGCCTGCTCCTGCCGCAGGTCGGTGAAAACGCAGTCCAGATAGATCTTGTTCACAGCCGAGATGATGGTGCTGCGCAGGAGCTTGCGTGCATCATCAACATCCGGCTCCAGCTCGGAAAAGCTTTTGGTCAGGCCGAACACATAGGGCAGGTAGCTCTCCAGCTCATCGCAAAAGGTATCATACGCCTGCGCGGAGGTATAATGCGCCTGTTGCATCTTGAACAGGCTGTCGATATTTTCCATGGACAGGACATTTTTAGAAACTACGATGTAGATCAGGCAGGCCAGCTGATCCCGGGTATACTTCTTTTTGATGGGGTGGCTGATGATCCCTTTCTTAACGTAGTTGCTCACCATAGAAGCGGTGAGCTCCACCCCCTGAAATGTGCGGAAACACCCGTTGACAAACTGTACACTCTGATCCAGATAAAGCCCTACGGTGGGGAGTTCTGCATACCGGGGCAGGGCAAACCCTGCGGCGCAGGCCGCAACGCGGCGGTTTGATTCTAATTTCATGCGGACAGTATACCATGTTTTGGAAATGTGGTCAACAGGAAATTGAAAACTTTTGAAATAATTCGAGAAAACAGTTGACAGGGTTTTGAAAAACTGATATAGTGATTCAAACAACAGGAAAAACTGCGGCATCCTCTGCCGCCGGAATGGAGATAAATGCTTATGAACACCAAGATCGTTGTGGATTCCTCCGCCAGCCTGTACACCTTGCAGGGCGTGGATTTTGAATGCGTTCCCCTGAAGATCATCACCGACGATGCCGAATATCTGGACAACGGCACAATGGATGCCTTGGGCATGGCCCAGACCCTGCGTACCTATAAGGGCAAGACCTCGACTTCCTGCCCCAACGTCAGCGATTGGCTGGCCGCCTACGAGGGAGCCGACGAGGTGTATGCCATCACCATCACGGGTACCCTGTCCGGCAGCTACAATGCCGCCCAGCTGGCCGCCGAGGAATACCAGCAGGAGAACCCCGGCAAGCGGGTGTTCGTGCTGGACAGCCTTTCCACCGGCCCGGAGCAGCGCCTGCTGGCCGAGCATCTGCGGGATCTGCTGGCCGAGGGGAAGGAGTTTGACGAGATCTGTGAAGAGATGCTCCGCTACCACAAGCATACCCATCTGCTCTTCTCGCTGGAATCGCTGGCCAATCTGGCCCGCAATGGCCGCGTGAAGCCTGCCGTTGCTGCTGTGGCACGGATGCTGGGCATCCGGGTCATCGGACAGGCAAGTGAGGCCGGAGAGCTGGATGTTCTCTGCAAGACCCGTGGTGAGCATGGAGCGCTGGAGCGCATCGTGCTGGAACTCAAGGAGCACGGCTACACCAACGGCAGGCTCCATATCTCTCACTGCGGCAATCCCGCCGCCGCCGAGCGCCTGAAGCACATGGTAAAGGCTGTGTTTGATGGAGCAAAGGTGGATGTCAGCGAATGCGGCGGTCTGTGCAGCTATTATGCAGAGCTGGGCGGCCTGCTGGTTGGTTATGAGGACGCAGAAGCTTGATAGGTGAGCGAGCTGGGAGTTTCTCTGAGGACCGTCCGCTGGGGTGGGACCCTGTTGCCGCAGGCAATAGGGCGGGCGATGGAATGGCCCGATTCGTGTCCGAAGAGAAAGCTACCAGAACGCGATAGGATCGGCGCTCATAGCGGGGAAAGCCGCTGTGAGCGCTTTTTGTTTGCAAAATCTTCCGCTCTGCGCTATACTAGCAGCATCAAAAATCGCCGTGGGCGGCAGGGGAGGGATACCGCATGTTCAGATTGCCCATCGTCAAGTTTTTCAACCGCATCTTCAACCGTGTCACGATCACAGTGGTGCTGGTGGCTTTACAGGTGCTCTGGCTGCTCTGGGCGTTCTGGTCGTTCACGGCGGGGCGGGTCTGGCTGAACGGTGCCCTGAAGGCGCTGAGCATCCTGATCGTGCTGTATCTGGTGCGCAAGGATGAAAACAGTGCTTATAAAATCGGCTGGATCGTTCTGATCGGCCTTCTGCCCCTGCTGGGCGGCGCGCTTTATCTGGCTTTTGGCAACAAGGCCCCCGCCAAGTATCTGCGGGAGCGGATGCAGAAGGTGGAACAGGCCCATCAGACTGAGCTTGCCCAGCCCGAGGGCCAGACCGATGCGCTGGATATCTCCAGCCGGAACCTGAGCCGCTACGTGGCAAAGTTCGGGCCGTATCCGGCCTGGAGGGATACCGCTGCTCACTACTTTTCCTGCGGGGAGGAGATGTATCCCCAGCTGCTGGCGGATCTGGACAAGGCGGAAAAATTTATCTTTCTGGAATTTTTTATCCTCCGTTCCGGCAAAATGTGGGACGGTGTGGAGCAGATCCTCCGCCGCAAGGCCGCTCAGGGCGTGGATGTGCGGCTGATCTACGATGATTTTGGCAGCCTGTTGGGTCTGCCCAGTGATTTTGTCATCCGCATGGAGAAGGCGCATATCCGCTGCATCCCTTTCAACCCGGTGGTGCCGCTGGTCTCGCTGGTGATGAATCACCGCGACCACCGCAAGATCGTGGTGGTTGACGGCAATGTGGCCTACACCGGCGGCGTGAATCTGGCAGATGAGTATATCAATGCAGAGCAGCGCTTCGGCTACTGGAAGGATGCGGCCATCCGGTTGGAAGGAGCCGCTGTCTGGAACTTTACCGTGATGTTCCTCAATGTATGGAACGCCTTCCGCCTGCAGGAGACCGATTACACCGCCTTTGCGCCCACCCGCCTGCCCGCAGTGCAGGATGGCGTGGTGCAGCCCTACGCGGACAGCCCGCTGGATGAGGAACCGCTGGCCGAGACGGTCTATCTGGACATCCTCTCTCAGGCCCAGAGATATGTTTATATCTACACGCCCTACCTGGCCGTGGGCGAGGAGATGCTGGATGCTCTGAAAAGTGCGGCCAAGCGCGGGGTGGACGTGCGTCTCATCCTGCCCGGGATCCCGGATAAGAAGCTGGTGTTCCGGCTCAGTCGCTCCTACTATCTGCCCCTGCTCAGGGCGGGTGTGCGCATTTATGAATTCACGCCCGGTTTCCTCCACGCCAAGTGCTATGTCAGTGATGACCGCGTGGCCGCGGTGGGCAGCATCAATATGGATTACCGGAGCCTGTTTCTCCACTTTGAGTGCGGAACACTGCTCTTCCATAACAGCCAGATCGCCGCACTGCGGAAGGATGTGGAGCGCACCCTGCCGCAGTGCCGGGAGATCATGCGGTCCGACTGCCGCACCAATCTGCCGGGTACAGCACTGGACAGCGTGCTGCGGCTGCTGAGCCCGTTGATGTAAGCGGCTGCGCGCAGCACTCGGGGAGCTTTTCCACGCAAGTGAAACGGGCCATTCCATCGCCCGCCCTATTGCCTGCGGCAACAGGGTCCCACCCCAGCGGACACTTGCTTTGGAAAACTCCCGTCGGCTGCGTAATTTTACGCTCTTCTGGACATACTATGGGGCAAAGGCCCAACGGGCCGTGTGGAAAGGGAGCGTATCTATGAATCAGAACCATCGGGCTCTTTGGAGCTGTGCCATGGCGGCGGCGCTGCTGCTGACCGCCTGTGGCAAAACGAACGCCGGGTCGGGCAGCTCCGGCAGCATGAGCGGAAGCAGCGGCACATCCTCCGCACAGACCCAGACAGCGGCATGGAAAACCGGTCTGGGTGTGGTGACAGAGGCCACCGATCAGGACAGGGCAGGGAAAATTGAACTGGCAGCGGCCGCTGTCCTGCTGGATGGCGAGGGGAAACTGGAGAGTGTTCTGCTGGACGAGCTGGAAGTGTCTGTTTCGGCGGACAGCACCGGCCATGTGACCCTGCCCACCGACTGGCGCACCAAGCGTCAGAAGGGGGATGATTACCCGCTGGCCGAGGTCTCTTCCCTGAAAAAGGGATGGGCGGAACAGGCGGATGCTTTTGCCAGTTACCTGATCGGCATGACCCCGGAACAGGTCTCCATGCTCAAAGTGGATAAGGACGGCAAGCCCACGGATGCCGACCTGCTGAGCGGTTGCACCATTGCTGTGGATCGCTACCGGGATGCCGTGACCCGGGCCTGCGCCAATGCCAGGGCACTGGGTGCCGCCAAGGGCGACAGGGCCGCGCTGGGCATCGAAGCGGTGAACGGGACTTCGGACATTACCGCCACCGATGACAAGGATGTGAATGCGCAGGTGGATGTGAGCATCGTGGCACTGACCACCGATGCGGATCACCGTGTAACCAGCGCCATTGCGGATATGGCTGAGCCGGCCCTGACGGTGGTGTCGGACGGCGGTGTGACAGCCCCGGACCTCGTCAAGACCAAGCTGGAGCTGGGTGAGGACTACGGGATGCGCGGCGCATCGGCGCTGGGCAAGGAGTGGTATGAGCACAGCGAGGGCTTTTGTGATGCCCTCAAGGGCAAGACCCGCACCGAGATCGCCGGGCTTTCCGGCGGCGATGCCGACCTGAAGGCTCTGTGTACCATTGACATCACCAATCTGCAAAAGGCGGCGCTGGATGCCCTGAGCTAAGGAGAAAACCCTTTTCGGTCTCGCAATCGCGCACCGGCTCTCCCGGATAGGTGGCATTCCGCTGCGTTTTCAGAGAAAAACCTCTCGCCGCGTCTGGCAGCTGCCGACGCGGCGTTTTTGTTTTGTCAAAATGACCGCTTTGCCGTGGTAAAGCGGTAAAGATTTGAGCAAACTGCGAAAAATCAGTTTTCCCCCTTGCCAAATGGCAGAAAACGCGCTATTCTATAACCACAGTTTAGCAATTTAGCATGGTAAAGCAATAAAACAAAGCCGCTTGCCACTGAGGGAGGAACCGTATATGAAACGTCTTGTATCCGCATTTCTGGCCGGTGCCATGGCACTGAGCCTTGCCGCCTGCGGCGGTGCCGCTTCCACTTCCACTGCCGCATCTGCTTCGGCCTCTGCTTCCGGCAGTGCTGCCGCATCTCAGGCTGCAGGCAGCGACCTGGATTACATCAAGGGCAAGGGCAAGCTGGTCATTGGCTACACTGTTTACGAGCCCATGAACTACACCGATGCCGATGGCAACTTCACCGGTTTTGATACCGAGCTGGCCACTGCTGTCTGCGAAAAGCTGGGCGTGGAGCCGGAGTTTGTGGAGATCAACTGGGATACCAAGGTCGTGGAGCTGGATGCCAAGAGCATCGACTGCATCTGGAACGGCATGACCCTGACCGATGACATCATGCAGAACGCCGCTACCACCAAGGCTTATGCAAAGAATGCACAGGTGGTCGTTGTGAAAGATGGCACCGATTATACCTCTACCGCTGACCTGGTGGGTAAGACCGTGGTCGCCGAGGCTGGTTCCGCCGGTGAGGCCGCCATTGAGGGAGACGAGAACCTGGCACAGGCTGATTACGTTTCCAAGAGCGTTCAGACCGACTGCCTGATGGAAGTTGCCGCAGGCACTGCCGATGCCGCTGTACTTGACCTGACCCTGGCCAACGCCATGATCGGTGAGGGCACTGACTATGCCGACCTGAAGATCGTGGACGAGCTGAACGCCGAGGAGTACGGCGTGGCATTCCGCAAGGGCAGTGATGCTGCCGCTGCTGTGGATGAGGCCTTTGATGCACTGAAGGCCGATGGTACCATGCAGGCATTGGCCGATAAGTACGATCTGGCACTGGCTGACTGAATTTGTTGAACAACTCCTTCCGTCATCGCTATGCGATGCAACCTCCCTCGGTGAGGGAGGCTTTTTGTTGCCGATGCGTGAAAGGCTCCCAAGCAGAGGAAACTTTCACCGACGGTGATGGAAGGGAATATGGATTCTGAATAAAAAAGGTGTGTTTTTGTGTCTGTGATTCTTATGCGCCTGTCCGGCGCGTTCCTGCTCAATTGTGAGCTCTTTGCCCTGACACTGCTGTTTGCACTGCCGCTGGGGCTGGTGGTCTCGTTTGGCTCCATGAGCCGCTGCAAGCCGCTGGCCGGGGTGGTCAAGACCTTTGTCTGGATCATCCGCGGCACCCCGCTGATGCTGCAGATCATTGTGATCTATCTGGGCCCCGGCCTGCTGGGCATGAACAACCCCTGGCCCTCCGGCTCCGGCGGACGGATGGTGGCGGCGGTGGTGGCCTTTGCCATCAACTATGCCTGCTATTTTTCTGAGATCTACCGCGGCGGCATTGAAGCAGTGCCCAAGGGGCAGACTGAGGCCGGGCAGGTGCTTGGCATGACCAAAACACAGATCTTTTTCAAGGTGACCTTGCTTCAGGTCGTCAAGCGCATCCTGCCCCCCATGGGCAACGAGATCATCACGCTGGTCAAGGATACCTCGCTGGCAAACACCATTGCCAACAAGGAAATCATTATGATGGCCAAGGAGTATAGCGCAAAGGGCCTGATCTGGCCGCTGTTCTCCACCGCGCTCTTCTTCCTGGTGTTTGTGGGCGCACTGACCATCCTGTTCAACTGGGCTGAAAAAAAGCTCGATTATTTCCGCTGCTAAGGAGGCAGATAGATTATGGCGTTGCTCGAAGCTTCCGGTATCGGGAAAAATTTTGGCGAGACCCATGTGTTGAAGGACATCTCCCTGGATCTGGAGCAGGGTGAAGCGCTGGCGATCATCGGCTCGTCCGGTTCCGGCAAAACAACTTTGCTGCGCTGCCTGAACTTTCTGGAACGGCCTGACACGGGTGTGATCAAGGTGAACGGCGAGACCATGTGGGATGCCGCCGACCCTGCCACCCAGAAGGAAAGCGAGATCCGTAAAAAGCGGCTCCATTTCGGTCTGGTGTTCCAGAACTTCAACCTGTTCCCGCAGTACACGGCTTTACAGAACGTGATGCTGGCAGGAGAACTGCTGGCAAAGGAACGTCCGGAATATCAGGCAAACAAAAAGGCCATCCACGCGGAGCTGGAACAGCAGGCGAGAGAACTGCTGGCGCAGATGGGCCTTTCGGAGCGGGCCGGTCACTACCCGCATCAGCTCTCCGGCGGCCAGCAGCAGCGCGTGGCCATTGCCCGCGCGCTGGCGCTTCACCCGGATATCCTCTGCTTTGATGAGCCCACCAGCGCCCTTGACCCGGAGCTGACCGGCGAGGTGCTGAAGGTCCTGCGTGATCTTGCTGACCGCAAGACCACGATGATCATTGTCACCCATGAGATGCACTTTGCCCGCGATGTGGCCGACCGCATCCTGTTCATGGATGGCGGCGTGGTCGTGGAAGAAGGCCCGGCCAAACAGCTCATCGACCACCCCCGGGAGGAGCGTACCAGACAGTTCCTCGCACATTATTCAGAATGACCCGAACCGCCCCGGCGTGCAGAAACGCGCGCCGGGGCGGTTTTATCTCTTGCGCTCTGTGGGTGTTTTTTGGTATACTGATAAAAACAGGGGGGGCGGAAAAATGACAGTAGCACGGAAACGAGCACTTGCAAACGCAGTTGCATCGGCCCGGATGGAGGGGCTGGAGATCTCAGAGCAGGAAAAGAGAGACTGCCTGCGCTATCTGGATGGAAAAATCGACACTGCAACCCTTGTAAGAGAAGCATTGAAACGTCAGAAAAAGCAGGAGCTGTCCCGGAGGTGACGAATGCCTTATACCATCGAAGCGGCTCAGGACGGCTGCTATCCGGGAACGACAGTCCTGGTCAATAAATTTGATCTGCATACGCAAAAAGAGCTGAATGCAGTAGAATCGGTTCTGGTTACGGCCAAAACGATACAATGGTCAGAGAATCCCCGATGTGCAGCATTTGATTTTGAGCACTATAAAGCAATCCATCGACATTTATTCGGTGAGTTGTATGATTGGGCGGGACAGGTACGGATGGTCAACCTGTCCAAAAAAGGAACGCAGTTCTGCCCGGTGGAGGAAATCCCACGGGTGAGTGCGGCAATTTTTAAGCGTCTTGCGCAGAATAATCTTCTTTGTGGGCTTGCAAGAAATGATTTTATCGCTGCATTGGTGGATCTTTATCAACGAACCAACGAGCTGCACCCATTTCGGGAGGGCAATGGGCGGACACAGCGCGTCTTTTTGTCACAGTTAGCAGAAAATGCGGGGTATGATTTGGATTTCACTGCGGTAGATCCGGACGAGTTGATGATCGCAACGATCTATGCGGCGCAGGGAATCGAAGCGCCGCTGCAACAGGCGTTTGAGAAGATCGTCCAAAATGAAGAATGACCCGGACCGCTCCGGCGTGCAGAAACGCACGCCGGGGCAGTTTTGCTGTACAGAGCAGGTTTGGGCTGCTCAGGACGAATCTGGTGTGTCGGTCGCTATGTGCATCACGGAGGATGATACGCCGCTGAGCATTCCGGATGAGGAGACCCCGCCTTCGGGCAATGCCGGAACAGGTTTCTGGAGCATTCTGTTCCAGCTGCTGAAGCATCTGGCCGGGAAGCACTGAAAAATTTGAAAAAACCTCTTGAAAATTCATCGCAACCTGATATAATACCCACATGAACAAAAACGTCCTGCCCATTGCGCGGCAGGGCGTTTTTGTCGGAAAAAATTCGTTTTATAAGGTCTGTGATGCTTTCCCAAGGAGGAACGTGCGTATGACGAAAGATATGACGCAGGGCAGCCCGCTCAAGCTGATCCTTGCCTTTGCGGTGCCGCTGATGCTGGGCAGCCTGTTCCAGCAGTTCTATAATCTGGCAGATACCATCATCGTGGGCCGCTTTGTGGGCGTGGAAGCCCTGGCGGCAGTCGGCAGTGTGGGCGGCCTGAACTATCTGGTGCTGGGCTTTGTCAATGGCATTGCCTGCGGCTTCTCCATCCCCATCTCGTGGACATTCGGTGCGAAAGACTATGTGGAGATGCGCCGCTACACCGCCAATGCCGTCTGGCTGAGTGTCTTTTTTGCCGCAGTGCTTACCGTGGTCACAGTGGCCATGACCCGTTCCATTCTGGTCTGGACCAATACCCCGGACAACATCATCGATCTGGCGGACATCTACATCCGTACCATCTTTATCGGCATCCCGTTTACGCTGCTGTATAACATGACCAGCGCCCTGATGCGCGCTCTGGGCGACAGCAAGCGGCCTCTGTACTTCCTGCTGGTGGCAAGCTTTCTGAACATCGGGCTGGATCTGCTCTGTATCATCGTATTCAAGATGGGCGTGTTCGGTGCGGCATTCGCCACCGTGTTCAGCCAGGCAGTGGCCGGTCTGGGCAGCCTGTGGTACATCCTCAAGCATTATAATGAGCTGCGTTGGAACAAAGAAGAAAGCCACCTGAGCAGACAGCACTGTGTCAAGCTGTGCGGCATGGGCATCCCCATGGGTCTGCAGTGCAGCATCACGGCCATCGGTTCCGTTGTGCTGCAGGGTGCAGTCAATGGTCTGGGCAGTGACATCGTGGCAGCACAGACTGCAGGCGGCAAGGCGGCACAGTTCCTGTCCGTCCCGCTGGAGAGCATTGGCACGGCCATGACCACCTACGCCAGCCAGAATATGGGTGCTCACGACCTGAACCGTGTGAACAAGGGCGTGAACACTGCCCTGGGCATCGGCTGTGTGTACAGTGTGGCATCCTTCCTGATCCTGCGCGTGCTGGATAAGGCTTTGATCGGCCTGTTCCTTGAGAGCAGCCAGACCGAGATCATGGCCAACGCCCAGAGCTTCATCTTCTGGAACAGCGTGTTCTATATCCCGCTGGCGGTCCTTATCATTTACCGCTACACCATTCAGGGGCTGGGTTATTCCAGCCTGGCCATGTTTGCCGGTGTGGCAGAGATGATCGCCCGTGCTATGGTGGGTTTCCTGTTCGTGCCGCTGTGGGGCTATTTTGCCGCCTGCATTGCAAATCCGGTGGCCTGGTTCTTTGCCTGCTTCTTCCTGATCCCGGCGTATATCGTTGTGTTCCGGAAGCTGAAACAGGAAAAAGCAAGACCGCACGCAAACTTGTAAAAATTGAGCCGCTCTTTTGCGAAACCGCAGAAGGGCGGCTCTTTTGTTGCCTAGTAGGGGAGGCCTTGGCGAAGAGGGAAAGCCTCACGCAACGCCAAAGCTGAGAGGTTGTAAAGAGCAGGGCCTGCCCAATTCCTTTACAAATAACACCAAAACGATTATACTATAAATAACTATGTCACAAGGGGGTGAGGAGCATGGAGCTGGAACAGATCGAGGGAACGGTGGAGGACATTATCTACGAGAACCCGGACAACGGCTACACGGTGTTTGAAATTTCCGGCGGCGGCACGGTCACCGTGGTGTGCGGGATCGTGGGCGAGCTCCATGCGGGCGAGAGCGTGGTCTGCCGCGGTAAATATGAGAACCACGCCACCTATGGCCGCCAGTTCCACGCCCAGGAGTGCGAGACCGATATGCCGAAGGATCTGGAAGCGGTATACGCCTTCCTTGCCAGCGGCTCCCTGCCTTATATCGGGGCGCGCACGGCCAATAAGATCATCGACAAATTCGGCGCGGCGGCGCTGGAGGTGATCGCTAACGACCCCGCCCAGCTCACCCTGATCCCCGGCATCTCGGCGGACAAAGCTGACCGCATCCAGCAGGAGTTCAAGCGGATGTTCGGAATGCGGGAACTGATCGCCTATCTGGCGCAGTTCGAGATCAGCCCCCGCCGCGCCATGGAGGTGTTCCGCGTCTTTGGCCCCAGTGCCATGCAGGCCATCTCCCAGAACCCTTATCTGCTCTGTGGGGAACCCCTGCAGCTGGATTTCCGTCATGCGGACAGCATTGCACAGTATTACCACATGGAAGGGGACTGTACCCAGCGGCTGGAAGCAGCGCTTCTGCGCACCCTGCGCCACAACGCGGGCAACGGCCACACCTGCCTGCCCCGTGCGCAGCTGCTGGACACGGCATCCCACTTCATCCAGCAGCCGCCCGAAAAGCTGGCCCGTGCACTGGACCACTGCATTGAGACCGGGCAGCTTGGCGTAAAGATGCTGGAGGCGGTGCCGTATATCTATCTGCCTGACCTGCTGGAAGCAGAACAGGCCATTGCCGACCGGCTGGCCCTGCTGGCGAAGCGGGAAAAGCAGACGGTGCGGGATCTTGATAAAAATATCCAGGTGCTGGAGCTGACCCAGGGGTTTGCCTATGCGCCCCTGCAGCGGGAAGCCATCCGCAAGGCCATGACCGAAAACTGCCTTGTGCTGACCGGCGGCCCCGGCACCGGTAAGACCACTACGGTCAACGCCATCCTGCAGCTACTGGAACATCAGGCCGACCGGGTGGCGCTTTGTGCCCCCACGGGCCGTGCGGCCAAACGGCTGAGTGAACTGACCGGCCGCAAGGCCTCTACCATCCACCGCCTGCTGGAGGTGGACTACTCCGGCGGTGTGGTCAGCTTCATCCACAATGACAAGAACCTGCTCAAATGCGATGTGGTCATTCTGGATGAGATGAGTATGGTGGATGTGAAGCTGTTTCAGGCGCTCATTGCAGCCCTGCGGTACAGCTGCCGCATTATTATGGTGGGCGATGCCGACCAGCTGCCCAGCGTGGGGCCCGGCAACATTCTGGGCGAGGTCATCCGCTCCGGGCTGGTGCCCACCGTCTGCCTGAACGAGATCTTCCGGCAGGCTAAACGCAGCCTCATTGTGGAGAACGCCCACCACATCATCAGCAGTGAGCCGCTGCAGAAGGGCGGCAAGACAGACGATTTCTTCTTTCTGGAATCGGACGGCGATGCGGCGCAGAAACTGGTGTGCGATCTTGTCACCACCCGCCTGCCCCGGAGCTATGGGTTTGACCCTGTCCGGGATATTCAGGTGCTCTGCCCCACCAAGCTGGGACCCACCGGCACCCAGGCGCTGAATGTAGAGCTGCAGAACCTGCTCAACCCAGAGCAAAAGGGCAAACCCCAGCTCCAAAGCGCCTCCCGGGTGTTCCGGGTGGGCGATAAGGTGATGCAGGTGCGGAACAACTACGAGATCGTCTGGAACCGCATTGGCGGGGAGCAGGGTGTGGGAGCCTATAACGGTGATATCGGCATTGTGGAATCCATCAACATGCGCGACCGCTCCATGGTGGTGCGGATGGATGACCGCCGCCTGCTCTACCCGGCGGAAAACCTGAACGAGCTGGAGATCGCCTACGCCATCACGGTGCACAAGAGCCAGGGCAGCGAGTTCCCGGCGGTGGTGCTGCCGGTGGCGCAGGTGCCGCCAAGGCTCTGCTACCGCAACCTCTTCTACACCGGCGTGACCCGCGCCCGCAAATTGTGCATCGTGGCCGGGCGGCGGGATGTGGTGAACCGGATGATGTCCAATGTCCGGCAGAACCTGCGGTACAGCGGCCTGTGCGAATTGCTGAAAGAGAATCTGCCACCGGAACAGATGGCGGCAGAATAACCTCTCAGGCGCTTTGCGCCAGCTCTCCTACTAGGAGAGGTTTGGTCTATACTTTTTTACTGGCTTATGCTACAATATAAATTGATTTGATTTCCCGCCCGAACGGGCATTTACGATAGAAAACAGGGGAGCAGAGAAAGGAACGTTTCATTATGGCACAGAATGACATCGGCATCGATCTGGGCACAACGACCATTATCATTGCACAGGCAGGGCAGGGGGTCGTGCTCAACCAGCCCAGCGTGGTGGCAATGGATACCCGCAAGAACTCCGTGCTGGAGGTGGGCGACAAGGCCCTGGCCATGGTAGGCCGCACCCCCAACTATATTTCCGCCATTTTCCCGCTGAAGGACGGTGTCATCAGCGACCACACCATGACCCGGGAGCTGATCTGCCGGTTTGTGAATCAGGTGTACAGCTCCCACATGGTCAAGCCCCGGGTGGCTGTCTGCGTGCCCGCTGCCATCACCGGCATTGAGAGTGATGCCGTGGTGGAGGCCGTGATGGCCGCCGGTGCCCGTCAGGTCTACCTGATCGATGAGCCCATTGCCGCTGCACTGGGTTCCGGCATCGACATCACCCAGCCCGATGGCCGGATGATCATTGATATCGGCGGCGGCACCACCGATATCGCTGTCCTGTCTCTGGGCGGCAAGGTCAAGGCCACCAGTGTCCGTGTGGCGGGCAACCACTATGATGACGAGATCCTGAAACATGTCCGCAACAAGTTCAGCATTGCCATCGGCCAGCGTACCGCAGAGCAGCTGAAAAAGAACGTCGCCTGCTGCCCCCAGAAGGCTGATTTTGACGAGACGATGGAGGTGAAGGGCCGTAGCCTGCTGACCGGCCTGCCCATCAAGGTGAATGTTTCCACCAGCGACCTCTACGAGCCTGTGATGATGCTGAGTGAGCAGATCGGCACTGCCGCCCATCAGGTGCTGGAAAAGACCCCGCCCGAGCTGGCAGGCGATATCTTCCGCAATGGTGTGGTGCTGACCGGCGGCGGCGCACAGCTGCACGGCCTGCCCGAATACCTGAGCCAGGAGCTCAAGGTGGATGTGACCGTCTCGCCCGATCCCGTGAACTGCGTGGCATTGGGCACTGCCATGAGCCTGGGCCTGAACGATAAGCTGGAGACCGGCTTCCTGGATGCGACCCCCCGCATGGGCCGCCGTTAACCGGGGCCCTGACCCGGCTCGTTAAGAAATTAGAAAAGTTGCAACAAAATTTTGTTCATACTTGTTGAATCGGGTCGGGAAATATTGTATAATATTGTCAAATCGCTTTTTGCGCGCCGGGGCCTGCTCCGGAGTGCGGAGTAAATTATTATTAGGAGGAAGACCATGAATCTGGGTTCTGATGTGGTTATCACCATTACCGGTATCGTGCTGGTGTTTGCCATCCTCGTCCTGCTGATGTTCATCATCACGCTGGAAGGCAAGATCTTCGACGGTATGGCCGCCAAGAAGAAGGCAGCCAAGGAGCCTGCAGCTCCCAAGGCTGCCGCAAAGCCCGCTGCCCCCGTGCAGCAGGCTGCTCCCGCCCCTGTGGTGGAGGAAGGCATTCCCGGCGATGTGGTTGCCGCAATTATGGCTGCCATCCATGCCATGGGCAATGGCAAGTACACCCTGAAGGCCGTGCGCCGTGCTGCAAATGGCTGGAGCAAGGCTGGTGTCAACGACACCACCGCACCTTTTTAACACAGGAGGAAAAACATGACACAGTTTATCGATACTCTGGTCGGTATTTTCCAGAGTTCCGGCTTCGCACGGTTCGGTGAGCCGGGCGGCTACCTCTACGCGATCATGATCTGCGTGGGCTGCTTCCTGCTGTACCTGGCCATCGTGAAGGAATTTGAGCCCCTGATTCTGCTGCCCATGGCATTTGGCATGATCCTTGCCAACCTGCCCGGCAGCGGCATCATCCACATGCAGTACTTCGTTGGTGATGGTCTCGAGCACCCGATGTGGATCGAGATCCTGAACAACGGCGGTCTGGCCGATATGCTTTACATGGGTGTCAAGCTGGGCATTTACCCCCCGCTGATCTTCCTGGGCATCGGCACCATGACCGACTTCGCCCCCCTGATCTCCAACCCCAAGAGCCTGCTGCTGGGCGCTGCCGCTCAGTTCGGTATCTTTGGTACTTACATGGGCGCTCGTCTGCTGGCTGCTACCGGCATTGTGGACTTCACCCAGAAGCAGTCCGCTGCAATCTCCATCATCGGCGGTGCAGACGGCCCTACTGCCATCTTTGTTACCTCCCGTCTGGCACCTGAGCTGCTGGGCAGCATTGCCGTTGCGGCGTACAGCTACATGGCTCTGGTGCCCGTGATCCAGCCGCCCATTATGAAGGCGCTTACCACCAAGAAAGAGCGCACGGTCGTAATGAAGCAGCTGCGCACCGTGTCCAAGACCGAGAGGATCATCTTCCCCATCATGGTCACCATCATTGTTTCTTTGATCGTTCCCGATGCAGCCGTTCTGGTCGGTATGCTGATGCTGGGCAACCTGATGAAGGAGTCCGGTGTTGTGGATCGTATCCAGAAGACTGCCGGCAATGAGCTGATGAACATCATCACCATTTTCCTGGCTCTGTCTGTTGGCTGCACCACCTCTGCAAACACCTTCCTGAACAGCCGCACCCTGTTCATCATCGTGCTGGGTCTGATCGCCTTCTCCTTTGGTACCGCTGCAGGCGTTCTGTGCGGCAAGGTGATGTACGCCCTGACCGGCGGTCAGGTCAACCCCCTGATCGGCTCCGCTGGTGTTTCCGCTGTTCCCATGGCCGCCCGTGTTTCTCAGAAGGTCGGCCAGAGCGAGAACCCCTCCAACTTCCTGCTGATGCACGCCATGGGCCCCAACGTCGCTGGCGTTATCGGTTCCGCAGTTGCTGCCGGTATCCTGATCAACATCTTCGGCTAAGCTTTATCTGAACACTGCCGCCCCTCCTGTGCTGTACAGGAAGGGCGGTTTTTTATGTACAACCCTCTTGAATTGTGATATACTTATAAAGTAAGTGATTTTATAGAAGAACAGGTGAAACAATGGCAGCAAGTCTCCAACAGGAATTCTGCGCTCTGCGCGATACCTATATTGAAAAGCAGTTTGGCCGCCTGAACGATATGCAACGGCAGGCAGTGTTTACCACCGACGGCCCGCTGCTCATTCTGGCCGGTGCAGGCAGCGGCAAGACCACTGTTCTGGTCAACCGCATCGCAAACCTGATCCGGTTTGGCTCGGCCCACGGTTCCAGCTGGACCCCCCGTGAGGTGACCGAGGATGATGTCAAGGCCCTGAAAACGGCAATTATGACCGGCACCGATGCGCCCGCCTGGCTGGACGGGATGCTGCGGCAGAACGCTGTCCGCAGTTGGAACGTGATGGCCATCACCTTTACCAACAAGGCGGCAGGGGAGCTGAAAGAGCGCCTGCGCAATATGCTGGGCGACGAAGAGGGGGACGAGGTGTTTGCCTCCACCTTCCACTCGGCCTGTGTGCGCATCCTGCGCCGCTGGGCAGAATCCATCGGCTATCCCCGCAGCTTTACCATCTATGATACCGATGATTCCCAGCGTGTGATGAAGGCGGTCTATAAGGAACTGAGCATCGACGATAAGTTCTTCCCGATCAAGAGCGCCATCAACCAGATGAGCCGCTGGAAGGATCAGCTGGTCAGCCCGGAGGAGGCGCTGCGCACCCCGGCCCGGGACACCAAGGGTGCCATTGCCGCCAAAGTCTACGCCGCCTACGAGAAAAAGCTCAGGGAGGCAGGAGCCTTCGACTTCGACGACCTGATCTACCAGACCGTTCAGCTGCTGGCGGAACACGAGGATGTGCGGGAGTTCTACCAGAACAAGTACCGCTACCTGCTGGTGGACGAGTATCAGGATACCAGCGTGGCCCAGTTCCGGCTGGTCAGCCTGCTTACCGGCCCGGAAAAGAACATCTGCGTTGTCGGTGACGATGACCAGAGCATCTACCGTTTCCGCGGTGCCACCATTGAGAACATTCTGAACTTTGAGCGCATCTTCCCCGGCACCAAGACCATCCGTCTGGAGCAGAATTACCGCTCCACCTCCAATATCCTGAATGCTGCCAACTGCGTCATCCAGCACAACACCGAGCGCAAGGGCAAGACCCTGTGGACCCGGAACGACGAGGGCGACAAGGTGCAGGTCTACACTGCCGAGAATGAGCAGGACGAAGCCATGCACATTGCAGATGTCATCGGTGAGCACCTGAAAGAGGGCGGGCATCTGGCGGACCATGCGGTGCTCTACCGTATGAATGCCCAGTCGGCCCCCATCGAAAGCTACTTTACCCGCGCGGGCATTCCCCATAAGATCGTGGGCGGCCAGCGCTTCAACGACCGCAAAGAGGTCAAGGACATCCACTCCTATATGTCCATCGTGGCGAACGCCCGGGATGATGTGCGCCTGCGCCGCATCATCAACGAGCCTGCCCGGAAGATCGGCAACACCACCGTCGATGTGATCGCTGACCTTGCCGCCCAGCAGGGAATCAGTATGCTGGAAGTCATCTCCCACGCGGATGCATACGCCAAACTCAGCCGTGCCATTATGCCGCTGCTGAAATTCTGGCAGATCTACGAAAAACTGCAGGAATCGCTGGAAACCAGGACACTGGACGAATTTGCCCAGGATGTCATTGAGGTGACCGGCTACAAGGCCATGCTGGAAGCCGATGCGGCCAAGGGCCACGAGGATGCGGCAGACCGCCTGCAGAACCTGGGCCAGCTGGTCAACAACGTCAAAAACTACTGCGATCAGCACGGAGAGGATGCTTCACTGGAAGGCTACCTGGAGGATATCGCCCTCATCAGCGACATTGACAGCTACAACGAGAGTGCCGATCAGGTGGTTCTGATGACCATCCACTCCGCTAAGGGCTTGGAATTCCCCTATGTGTTCCTCATTGGCATGGAGGAGGGGGTGTTCCCCAGCGAGATGAGCAAATACTCCGAGGCAGATCTGGAGGAAGAGCGCCGTCTGGCCTATGTCGGCATCACCCGCGCCAAGAAGGAGCTGTATATCTCCAACAGTGTCTCCCGGATGCTCTACGGCCGCACCCAGCGCAACGAGCCCAGCCGCTTCCTGCGCGAGATCGAGCCGGAGTATATAGAAGAGACCCGCAGCCCGGCGCTGGAGCGCCGTTCTTCCATGGGCTGGGGTTCCAGTTACAGTGATACCGTTCCCGGTGGGGCCTCGGGCTACTCCGGCGCGTCCGGCTGGGGCCGCAATTCCAGCAGCTTCGGCGGCCGCACCGGCGGCAACTACCTCAACCGTGAATACAATGCCTCTGAGCGCGGCGGTTTCGGCTCCGGTTATGCAGGCCGTGGCAGCAGTGCTTCCGGGCTTGGCAGCGGAAGCAGCGCCCCGCGCGCGTCTGGCTCCTCCGGTTTTGGTGTGGGCTATGGCCGCCCCGCGGCCCCCAAGGCAGCGTCCAAACTTGTGAGCTTTCCGGGGAGCCCGGCAGCTTCCCGCCCGGCATCCACTGGCCCAAAGCATTACGAGGTGGGCGACATTGTGGAGCACAAGGTCTTTGGCCGGGGCAGGGTGCTGGCGGTCAAGGCCGCTGCCGGAGACCAGATCGTGGAGATCAACTTTGAAAAGGTCGGCGTGAAGAAAACCATGGCAAATTTTGCGCCGCTGACGAAAATTACGGAGGAATGAGAAAACTATGATGACCGTTCGATTGATCGCACATACCCCGGAACCGGAAAAGGTGGTGGCGGCAGCGGCCAAGCTCTGCTACTCCGATGCCCATATCACCGACCTGCTGGACGGCCTGACTGAGGAGAAAACGGCCAAGTTCCTGACCATGCTCAGCGACCTGGGCCATGCCAGTCCCATTGAACATGCCAGCTTCACCTTTGGCATTGAGGGTGTGAGCCGCACCCTGCTGGCCCAGATCACCCGGCACCGTATCGCATCCTTCAGTGTCCAGAGCCAGCGGTATGTCCGGCTGGACGACTTCCACTATGTCATCCCGCCGGAGATCGAGGCCATCCCTGAGGCAAAGGCAGCCTTTCTTGAGAGCATGGATGAGGATGCGAAGCGCTACCTGGACCTTGCAAAAAAGCTGGAGGACGGCCACACTGCCCGCCTGATGGCGGAGGGGATGCCGGAAAAGCAGGCCCGCGCCAAGGCCTCCAAACAGGCCAATGAGGATGCCCGTTTTGTGCTGCCCAACGCCTGCGAGACGAAGATGGTCGTGACCATGAACGCCCGCAGTCTGCAGAATTTCTTCCATCTGCGCTGCTGCTCCCGTGCCCAGTGGGAGATCCGTCAGCTGGCCGAGGAAATGTTCCGGCTGGTCTACCCGGTGGCACCCCATATCTTTGCCAAGGCCGGCCCGGCCTGCGTCAGCGGCCCCTGCCCCGAAGGCAGGATGTGCTGCGGCAGAACTGCCGAAGTCCGCGCAAAATATGAGGCCATCAAGCAGGAGGCTGGTGTATGAGCAAGGGCAAGCTGATCGTTCTGGAAGGGCTGGACGGCAGCGGCAAGGGCACGCAGGCTAAGCTGCTGGCAAAGCACCTGACGGTGACGGATCATCTGGTAAGAGAGATCACCTTCCCGGATTATGACAGTGATTCCAGTGCGCTGGTCAAGATGTATCTGGCCGGGCAGTTTGGTGACAAGCCTGACGATGTCAACGCCTACGCGGCATCCAGTTTTTATGCGGTGGACCGCTACGCGGGGTATAAGTCAGACTGGGGCGAGTTCTACGAGGAAGGCGGCATCTTGATCGCTGACCGCTACACCACCTCCAATGCCGTGCATCAGTGCTCGAAGCTCCCGCCGGAGCAGTGGGACACATTCCTGCAGTGGCTTTTTGACTATGAATACCACCTGCTGGGCCTGCCTGCACCGGATAAGGTGATCTATCTGCAGGTTGACCCGGCGGTGAGCCAGCGGCTGATGACTGCCCGCTACCATGGCGACGAGACCAGGAAGGATGTCCATGAAAAGGACACCGAATATCTGGCCCGCAGCCGCCGGGCGGCAGAATACTGCGCCGCTCACCTCGGCTGGGATACCGTCCACTGCACGGCAGGGGAGAAAATGCGGAGCATTGAGGATATTCAGGAAGAGGTCAGAACTCTTGCTTTCGCTGTTATTTGAAACAAAAGGAGGCATCCTATATCATGTACCGTTTGATGCAGCCGTCCGATTGGGCGGAGGTGCTGGCCCTGTGGCAGGCCCAGCGCGGCGACACGGAGGAGTTTGTCCGTGGCGCTGTGGAACGCTTTGCCGGGGTGCAGAATGTCTACGTCGCGGAGGAAAACGACCACATTGAGGCTGTGGCACTGGCTGTGCCGGTGACCCTGCAGGGCCGCCCGGGCAGCTATCTGTTCGGTCTGTGCGGGCAGGGCAGCCTGCTCCTTGCGGGCCTGGTGGATACCCTGTGTGCCCAGCAGAAACTGCGGGGCGCAGGCTTTGTGGTGGCAGTGCCCGCCAGCCCGGAACAATCAACGCTGCTGCAGGATAAAGGCTTCCAGAAAGCCTTTGCCCTGCGCTGCCTGCCCCGGGAGGTGGAGCGCAACCTGTGGAGCCAGGCGGAATTCGATTCCGTGACGGCGAAAAAACTCTGCGAGCTGCGGGCAAAATACTGGCCCGACACCGTTCAGCTGCCGCCGGAGCAGATGGGGGAAGTTCTGCGGGACCTGTATTCCCGGGGCGCGACCATCGTATCCAGTGAGCAGGGCTACGGCATCTATTTCCGCAGGGAGGATACCCTTTACTTTGTGGAGATGATGGCGGAAAATGACCGTGCTGCCGAGGTGCTGATGGAAGCCGCCCGGGAGAAAGAGGTCATTGTGGAAAAGGCTGTCATCACGGTGGGGGCTGCCCAGAATCTGTTCCTGGGCGAGGGAACCCGGCAGGAGTATGGCCTCATCCGCTTTGAAGGAGAACCTTTTGATGTTTCGGAGAGCTACATGCGCCTGATGATGGACTGAAAGGAACGTGGATATGGCAGAGAAACACCAGAAAAAGAAAAAAGGCAGTGTGCTGAAGATCCTGTTGGTCGTGCTGTTGCTGCTGGTACTGACAGTCGGTGCAGCAGGTGTGTTTGCGTATAACGAGATCAACGGCAATGGAGGAAAGCCCGGTGCAGAGGTGACCGTCAGCATCCCCCAGGGCAGTGGCGTTGCTGCCATCGCAAAGGAGCTGAAGGAGGCTGGAGTGATCCGTTCGGCCTATCTGTTCCGCTGGTATGTGGGGCACAAGGGTGCCGCCGGAAAACTGCAGTACGGTGATTTTACGCTGCAAACAGGCGGATATTCCTACGATGGCCTGATCGCAGAGCTGTCCACGTATGCCAAGGCGGATTCGGTGCGGCTGACCTTCCCGGAGGGAACCACTGCCATTGCCATTGCCCGGAAAATGGAGGAAGCCGGTCTGTGTACTGCCGAGGAGTTTTTGGAAGAAGCCAACACCGGAGATTTCAGCGAGTACACCTTCTGGCAGTATGTCCCGGACGATGCCCCCGACCGCTTTATGAAGTGTGAGGGCTACCTCTTTCCGGACACCTATGAGTTTTTGACGGACGATACCGTGCATCATTACGTTGCAACGTTCTATGCACACTTCGATAAGCAGTTTACGGACGAGATGTACAGGGAACTGGAAAAGCAGGAGCTGACCCTGCCCGAGGTCATTACACTGGCCTCTTTTGTGCAAGAGGAAGCGGGCAACGATCAGGATTCCAATGTGGCGCAGGTGTTCCGCAACCGTCTGGCCGAGGGTTCGCCTTACCCTAAGCTCCAGAGCAACACCTCCAGCTATGTCCAGAGCGATGAGGACAACAACTACCTCTGGAACTGGGTGGCTCCGTATTATGGCGGCTGGGAGGATATCCCCGAGAACATCCGGAATGCCTACGATACCTACACCTGCACCGGCCTGCCCGCCGGGCCCATCTCGAACCCGGGCCTTGCCGCGATCCAGGCTGCTCTGGCACCTCAGTGTGATGAGGAAGTCAGGGACTGCTATTTCTTTGTTACGGACCTTTCCGGTCACTACTATTACGCCAAGACCTATGCTGAACATCAGGCCAACTGCCGGAAAGCGGCTGAAGTCAATCAGAGTTTGAAGAAGTAAGTCTCTCTCAGTCGGCTTCGCTGACAGCTCTCCCAAGGGGCGAGCCAACTGCGGCTCCGGAGTCAGGTTTGCAGAAACCGATCCGATGAAGCGGCATCGCGTCAGCGATGACAGAGAGGGTGTTAAAAAGAGAGGACGATTTTATGTTACAGATCCCGGAACTGCTGGCCCCGGCAGGCGACTTGGAGCGCCTGCGTTATGCCATCAACTATGGAGCAGACGCTGTTTATTGCAGCCTGCCGGAGTTCGGTATGCGGTCGGCTCCTGCCAATTTTACGCCGGAGCAGCTGGCCGAGGGTGTGATCTATGCCCATGCCCGCGGCCGCAAGGTCTATCTGACCATGAACACGCTGCCCACCAATGAGGAAGCTGACCGCCTGCCCGAAGCCATCAAGGCTGCTGCTGCCGCCGGTGTGGATGCCTTTATCGTGGCCGATCTGGGCGTGCTGGAAGCCTGTAAGCAGTTCGCCCCGGAGATCGATGTCCACATGTCCACTCAGACCGGCATCACCAACTGGGCCGCCGCACGTGCCGCTTACAACATGGGTGCAAAGCGTGTGGTGCTGGCCCGTGAGATGAGCCTGCAGGATATCGCCACCCTGCGCGATAAGACCCCGCCGGAGCTGGAGATCGAGGCGTTTGTCCATGGAGCCATGTGCATGAGCATTTCGGGCCGGTGCCTGCTCTCCAATTACATGGCAGGCCGGGATGCCAACCGGGGCCAGTGCGCCCAGCCCTGCCGCTGGAAGTATTACCTGAGCGAGGAGACCCGCCCGGGCCAGCTGTATGAGATCGGCGAAAATGAGAACGGCAGCTATATCCTCAATGCAAACGATCTGTGCACCGCTCCCTTCATCGACCTCATCTGCAAGGCAGGTGTGGACAGCCTGAAGATCGAGGGCCGCGCCAAGACGTTCTACTATGTCGCCAGCGTCACCGCCGCCTACCGCAAGGCTTTGGATCAGTATCTGGCCGACCCGCTCAACGATAACTTTGAGCTGAGCGATGACGTTCTGGCCGAGCTGACCCGTACCAGCCACCGGCACTACTCCCCGGGCTTCTACTTTGGCCGCGAGCAGGCCCGTCAGGCAACCGACAGCGCTACTTATATCCGTGAGTGGGAGTTTGTGGGCACTGTGGAAAGCTGGGAGAATGGTGTTGCCTCCTGCCAGCAGCGCGGCAAATGGAGCCTTGGGGATACGTTGGAGGTGCTCTGCCCGGATGGCCGCAGCATCCCGTTGCACCCGGAGTGGATCAAAAACGAGGCAGGGGAGAGCGTGGAATCCACCCCCCACGCCATGGAAAAGTACACCATCCCCACCCCGGAGCTGCCCCCCATGAGTCTGCTTCGCCGGAAGGTAGAAACTCTTGACAAATGATTCCAGAAGCAGTAAAATAATAAAGTCAAAATGAACGATGTCCTCTGGCTCTAGTGGTCAGAGGACAGTTGAGGGCTCGTAGCTCAGTTGGGATGAGCGTTCGGTTCGCATCCGAAAGGTCGAGGGTTCGACTCCCTTCGAGTCCATACAATAGAAAACCGCTCTGTCGCAGCAATACGGCAGGGCGGTTTTCTTGTTTGCAGTTCTATGAGATGGTGAAGATTATTCTGGCAGATCTGGAGCCGGTTCAAAGGTGGAAAATTACTGCTCCTCAAACCTTGAAAGTGCTAGAAATCAAGGTTTCATGCGGGTTAATGCCGTGATACATTCGCAATGGCTTGAGGGTTGCGTTTGTTACATCGTTTTGGTATAACAACTCACAACCTCCACGTGACTTCCATTGTCCAAACACAAATCCGCGCCATTTTCGATGATAGGCAGTCGGAATTTGATGGACTTGAGCCACTGGCCGTTGGGCTGACGCTCCGGGTAGATCTGAATTTCGGAAATCAGGTGCTCCATCAGCTTTTTGCGTTCGACAGGATTCATCACATTGTAGAGCTTTTCAAAGCAGACGAGAACCTTGTAAATGTTGTCGCCGGTGATTTTGTCTGCTTCGATGGCCTGTTTCTTGGCACGAGCCGTCACAAGCTGATTCTCGGTACCCTCGATTTTATCGTACATCTTGTAGAGCCGTTCGTCAAGGTCGGATTTGCGCATGATGTAGTGCCGGTCATCCGGGTCAAGGGTGTCGATTTCATCCATGAGTTTGGATTTGACGGAGTAATACTGGCGCAGTTGCTTTTCGGCGGCTGCGATTTCCTGTTCAATGGCAGTGGTGTCTACTTTGCTGTTGATCTTTTCCTGCATCATGGCGGCAAACTTTGGATTGCTGACCAGTTTGATGATAACCTCCACCACGGCGTTGTCCAGAACTTCTTCCTGAATTTGCTTGTTGAAATCGCATTTTTGCCCACGCTGCATCTTGCGATGCTTGCAACTGTAATAAGAGAAAGATTTATAGGGTGTGCCATCTTTCTTTCGTTTGGTGCATTTGTTGCTGTACATTCCAGCACCGCAAATGGGGCACTTGATAAGGGCGGATAATAAATGCGCCTGTTCCGTCTTGCTGCGGTTGACTGGTTCGTATCGTTTAGACTGCGCCAACAGCTTGACCTGTGCGGCGTTCCACAATTCTTCTGATACGATGCCCTTGTGCAGGCCGTCCACCAGCAAATAATTCTCCTGTGGAACCTGATGATATTCGTTCCGGGTGCCGTGGATCTTTTCGAGTTTGCGGCGACCAAAGGCGATTTTTCCGCAGTAGACGGGGTTCTTCAGGATGGCACGAATCAATGTTGCACTGAAAAGGGGAGAGGTGCCATTTTGACGAGCAAGTTTCTGAAAGCCGTGGGTCTCCAGATATTTGGAAAGACCATTTGCACCTGTGTCCGTGTTTACATATTGCTCAAAAATCGTGCGAATGGCAGGGGATTCATCCTCATTGATTTGCAGCACACCGTCAACCAAACGATAGCCATAAGGCGCAAAACCGCCGTTCCAGCGACCTTCCCGTGCCTTCTGAATGCGGCCTTCCATGGTTTGGACACGGATGTTCTCACGTTCGATTTCAGCGACAGCGGACAGAACGGAGATCATCAGTTTGCCAGCGTCTTTAGAAGAATCAATGCCGTCCTCCACGCAAATCAGGTTCACACCAAAATCCTGCATTACCTGCAAGGTAGACAGTACATCGGCAGTATTGCGGCCAAACCGGGAGAGCTTGAACACCAGCACATAGGCAACACCATCCTTGCCGGATTTGATGTCATCCATCATCTTGCAAAAGGAAGCACGGCCTTCAATAGATTTTCCCGATTTGCCTGCATCCTCATATTCGCCAACGATCTGGTAATTGTTGAAGTCTGCATAGGCTTTCATGCGAGCTTTCTGTGCATCCAGCGAATAGTCATCGATTTGCATGGTGGTAGATACACGAGTGTAAATATAAACTTTTGTCTTTCCCTGTGACATAAGAAATCCTCACGGCTACCGTTATTTCTTGTCGATTTTCTGCTCTAAGAACTGGATGGAATCCAGGTAGTCTTGTTCCACGTCGCTGAGCGTTTTAGCCTTGTATTTCCGATATTCAGTGGTGGCTTTGTCCACGGCCTGCTTGTGCGTCACAGTGCCGTTTCCGACAAGCAACTGCTCACCGCTCATTGTCAGAATGCGGTCAAGGTGATTGGCCCAATCCTGCATGGTCATGGGCTGTTCGCGCTCTGCCTGACGCTCTGCGAAATCCAGATAACCGGAAACAAGCTGTCCCATGGCGCGAAGCTCTTTCTCGTTCAGATAGTTTTTGGCAATGGTAGCTTCTCGTAAGGTGGGCTGATTTCCTGCAAAAGTAGTCAGACCCATAAATTCCTTTTCGGCATCTGCACGGTTGTAAATGACCTCGGCGGCAGTCTGACCGTGGATGGCATAATGAATTTTATTCTGGACTTTTTTGAAGAACTGGACGGAGATTTCTGCTTTTGGGTCGTAGTCAATGCTGGTTGCATAGATTTCCAGAACCTGACGATAAAACACTTTTTCGGAAGCACGGATGTCACGGATGCGTTCTAACAGCTCTTTGAAATATCCACCGCCGCCCAGATTTTTCAGGCGTTCGTCATCCAGCGCAAATCCCTTGCGCATATATTCCTTCAGGATGCCAGTTGCCCAGATACGGAACTGTGTGCCTCGTTTGGATTTGACACGATAACCAACAGAAATAATGACGTCAAGATTGTAGAATTCGACCTGATAGGTCTTTCCGTCTGCGGCAGTTGTTGCAAATTTTGCAACAACTGAATCTCGTTCAAGCTCACCCTCTGCAAAAATGTTTTTGATGTGACGGGAAATTGTGGATTTGTCACGTTGGAACAACTCAGCCATCTGGTCAATGGAAAGCCAGACAGTGTCACCGTCAAAGGTAGTATCGATTTTGGTCAGTCCATCTTCCGTGGTGTAAATGAGGATGGAATTTTTAGGAGAGTCATCTGGACGATTCATTTTCGTACCTCGTTCAAAATATGGAACATGGTGAGAGAATCTCACCATGTGTTTGGACAGCAATTACAAGAACATTATATCATGCTGCAAGAAGTTCATCAACAGCAATTTGCCCGGTTTCGATTTCTGGGATTAAAATTTCTGCATATTTTTCGATCATATCGGCCAGAAAGCTCGCCAAGGCACTCCATTCATCAAAGTTGGATGTGCAGGCGGAAACAGGAAAGATATCTTTTTCGCTAGCAGGATATTTTTTCAATAGGCGGCTCTATTTCCTTGTAGCTGGACAGTGTGTACCAGCGATTTTATCAAACTTCCTTTCAAACTCATCCAATCAATTCTTTCAGCCGTTCCAGCTTCTCCTGTGCGGTTTCTTTGCGGAAACTTACGCCAATGCATGAAATCGGAACGCACATTTCTAACAGGCGGTCATAGATTCGGGCATGCGCGGTATCCTGCGGATGCCGGATCTCGTCCAGTGTCAGGTTGGTCGTGACGATCAAAGGCTTTCGGCTGCGGTAGCGACTGTCTACAATGTTGTAGATTTGTTCCAGCGCATACTCTGTGCTGCGCTCCATGCCAAAATCATCAATGATGAGAAGTGGATAGCGGCACAACCTGTCTACCACCTCATTCCGCCCGGAAAAGCTGTTGTTCAGCTCGTTCAGGATGTGTGCGAAGTTCGTCATGCGCACAGGCACTTCCTGAGCTATCGGAGCGTTCGCAATACACCCGGCAAGGAAACTCTTGCCTGTGCCGACACCGCCCCAGAACAGAAGCCCAATGTTCTCTGAGCGCATGGTCTGCCACTGCTCTACATAGCGGTGTGCATGGTGCATCTGTGGGCTGCGTCCGTTGTCGTTTGCAAATGTCCAGTCCAGCAGAGCGGAATCAGAAAAGCCGTCTGCTTTCAGCCGCCGCACAAGGTCGAGGTGTTTCTGCGCCTTAATAGCTGCTTCCTGCTGCTCCCGTTCGGCTTTATGGCAGGCACATTCTACCGGATGCTTGTTCTTCCCCATCAGGACAAGACCCTTGGCAAAGAAGGCTTCTTTTGGGGTTCTGCACTTGCCGCAATAGAGCAGGCCATTCTCACCGGGATAGTCCGCTGCATTTTCGGGAATACTGGAAACGGATTGTTCCAGAACTTTTTTGATCGTCTTTATAGGCTTTCTCCTTCCTTGAAGGTGTAGTCCGGGATGCCCGGCGTCGATTTTCGTTCTGTTTTCTGCCGCTTTGCCCAGATACGCAGGGTGGCGGCATGGTCGGCGTACTTCTTATCTGTGGACTGGATATAAGCCGAAAGCTGTTCGATTAGATCATCCAGCCCGGAGAAATCAGCTTTGAGTCGCCTGTACTCCTTTGCTGTTAAAAAGACATTTTGATATTCTCCAAAGGTCAAATGAGCGTCTGTTGTTCTTATCAGGTGGCTATCTTTCAGGTTGCTCTTATTACGTTGGTTAGGTGTGCATTTCTGCGCAATCATACTACTCGTTTCTGCACAGTCATCCTTGGCATTTTTGTATACTGTGACTGCGCAATTCTGCGTAGTATGCGGAACCTTGAGCAGAATACGGCTGGGCTTGGAAAATCCACTGCGGATACGTTCCACGAGCTGTGCGTTTTCCAGCTCGGAGAAAGAGCGCGTTACACTGGAAATGCTGCATCTCAAGTCTTTTGACAGATGAGAAAGCGGATAGACTACATAAATGCGATCCTGTGCATCGATCCAGTTGTTCTTTTGAGAAAGCGTTGCTCGGTCAAGCAGCAGGGTGTAGAGTAGTTTTGCTGTGTGGCTCAGGTTGGTATCCAGCAGAAAGCGGGGATAGGGTAGATATTGTGGCAGGGGCGTAGTGACAGTCAGGTAGTCGGAAATAGAATTCACCTCCAGTGTCTTTTCATCAAACAAATTTTTGGAAAGCATTTTACTGGCTGTTGGTAGTCTTCAGAAGATGCTGCCGATGCTGCTCTTTCAGATGCACAATATAGCTTTCTGCCTTTTGCAAAGCAGCAATAACTTTTGCTTCAATCTCTACATTTGTCAGAAAGTCGGGATACAGAGCAAAGCATTGTTCGAGACGGAAAATAAAGCTATCAGAGGCACTGTTGATTTCACTGAACATTCCTTCGGCATCGGCGACATGATCAACCGTTGCCATCTTTTCTCCTAGCTCACGAATGGTCTGGAGTTCGGTGCTGCGCTTTCCCGATGAAATAAAAGGTCGATTCTCTGAGAGTGGATCAGCCGTTTGGATCTTCGATGTGGCAGCACTAGAGAAATTGCGTTCGGTGACCTTGGAAAGCAATTCTAAATTTTCATAGGTGTCTGCACTATCGTCTGGTTTACCGTTTAACTTTTCCTCTCGCCACGTTGATACCACGGTGGGCAATGCTTCTGTGGGAGTTCCACGGATAATGGTAGCCTCTCGCTGGGATAGCTTAAGTTTGCCGGATAAGATTTCTTCCTGAATGCCGGGGCAGTATTTTTCCATCAGCTCAACGGTTTTCATGAACTGCTCGGCACGAATTACAAAAGAGGGACTTACATTATTTTCTTTGGCGATTCGTTCGGTCGTGTTTTCTACCGATGGCAAATTGTCAATTTGACAGTTTGCCACCTGCGTGTACTGATTGCCATGGTTTCCCCCACGAGTGGATTTTTCAGAGTGATACTGCTTTCCAATCAGGAACTTTTTCTGTTCGGGTGTCAGATTCCGACGACCCAGCTGATGTTTGCAGATCCATGCCAGAACATCTTCACGGGTTTCGCAGGTACAGGAAATCGAACGGGTGGTATAAGGAATTTCCGGGTGCTGCTGGAGAATCTTATAGCGATTGTGGCCATCAACAAGAATGTTGCCCCAGACGATCAGGGGAGACAGGACTTCGCCCTCTGAAAGGATGTTTTCTTCCAGTTGCTGAAATTCTTCATCGGTCAATGCAGGAATCTGAGATTGAAATTCAGAATCAATGATAAATTCAAACTTGTTTTTCTTCATAGGCAAAATCTCCTTTCAAAAATCTATTGGTATTTCTGCCGTTCTCCCTGCATGGGTTTCCTGCCCCCTTCCGGCGGCGTTTTCCGGCTCGATCTTGCGAGGTCATGGCCGGGTATCACATGCAGACGGTCATGCGGTTTTCAAGGTTCGATGAAGGCTTGTAGAAAGCATATCACAATGAAGCAGAAATATTTAGGAAGCATTCCTTCCGGTTTTCAGTGGATTTTAGGAGGATCCCAAGGAAAAACCGGAAGGAATGCTTCCGCTTCTTGGAAAATGTTCTGGATAGAGCATACCATAAAGGCACTCGATTTTTTAGGACCTATTACTTCCGCTTTTTACCTTCAAAACCGGAAGTAATAGGTCAGGTTTGATGTGATATTGGATGAATCAACGCTGATTTTTCCGAAACGAATTTTTCTCCAAGAAATTTGCTTATTCAGCGTCCGTTAAGGTGCGGAACTAGCGTATTCTTGTGCTGAACATCGGGTTTGGGCGAAGCCCAACAAGTGTTTTGAAGCTGGATTTGTAAAATCGGATTCAAAAATTGCAAGTTGGTACTAACTCGCCCTACTTGCTGCGGTTGCAAACTCGAAAATTTTTGTGTAGAAAAATAACCGTCCGCTTCAAGTTGAACTTGAAAGCAGACGGTCCTGATTGCAAAATGATTTTCAAATTTGAAAAGCACCTTGAGAGGCTTCATAGCACCCGCAAGCAATGCAGACGTATATACATCTGCGAACTTGTCGGGGCGAGGCACCTCCATCTGCTGTCGCAGACCATTCTGTCGCTTAAAAGCCCCACTGGGGCTTTCATTGCTGCGCTGCGCTCCGCAAACGCGAATTTTGCTCTGCAAAATACTTGTTGGGGACACCCAAACCCGTGAACTGCATCCGTTGGATGCAGGCTTGGCGTCTCCAAATGAGAAAGTCTATGGTTCTAACACATTGTCAGCCATTGGTAAAACAACTTTTTCCAGTCAAAAAAGAAAATAGCGATGATTAAAGATGAACATTGCAGAAAAATGTGATACAATAGAAAAGTACAGTTTACAAGGGACTACACAGGGTAGGTATCTGACGGGAGGGGTGCCGCCAGTCAGATTTTCCATGTGATGTTCAAGCTGTCGCTTGTGGCGGCTATGGTGGTGATCATCAAATCCACCACACGCCGCTTGTCATCAAAAGATACATTCTCCCAGGTATCGAGGTAGCCGGAAATCTGGCTGACCTGTTCCGGGCTGATGGCCTCCACAGTCAACTCCGCTATCCTTGCCAGAAGTTCCTGCTTGCGCCCGTCCAGTTCCGCTATCTTCACATTCACATAGGAGAACAGGACATTGTTTGCCCCCGTCAGACTGTCCACCAGCTTTTCAATCTCGCTGTCTACATGGGCAAGTTCCACTTGCAGGGCGGTGATTTTCGGGTTTGCCTTTGCCGCTTTCTTTTTTCCTGTCAGCGTCTTGTAGCTTGCCAGCTTCTTTACCATCTGCTGATAAACAACCGCTTCCAGTTCCGAAGTGATGATTTTCCCACAGCCAGGACAGCTTTTATTGTCCAGCCGTTTCGTGCAGCGGAGATACTGTTTGCCGGAGGGATTGTAGATACTCATAAGAGCATACCCGCAATTCCCGCACTTGATTTTTCCTGCCAGCCATGTGTGGGTGGCTTTCCGGGCAGACTGGATTTTCATGTTGTTCATCAGCTTCTTGCGGCAGGTCAGCCAGGTGTCGGAGGGGACGATACCCTCATGGGGAGCCAGTACCAGCATTTGGTCTTTTAAGTCGTTTTTCTTGCTGGCCTTTACATCTCGCCCTTGATACAGATAGCAGCCGTTCATGCCCGTAAAATCGGCAACGTCATTGACAATGACTGTACCTTGACTTTTGAAAAATTCGTACACATCAAGGTCTGCCTGCACATAGACAGGATTGCGTAACATCTGCGCCAGCGTGGGGCGTATCAGCTCTTTGCCATGGAACAAAATCCCCTGTTCGGCAAAGTACCGGGTAATGTCCCCGTAGGAAGTTGTGGGCTGGGCGTACATCTCAAACATCAGCCGGATATTGGCCGCTTCCTCCGGGTTTACCACCAGCTTCTTTGTGTTGATACCGTCCATCTTGATAGGCTCCGTATGGAAGCCGTAAGGGGCTTTCCCGCCCATCTTAAAGCCCCGCTGACTGCGGGAGTAGTAAGCGTCCGTTACCCGCTTCTGTATCGTTTCCCGTTCAAGCTGGGCGAACACGATACAGATATTCAGCATGGCCCGTCCCATCGGCGTGGAGGTATCAAACTTTTCCGTAGAGGACACAAACTCCACATTGTACTGCTGGAACAGCTCCATCATGTTGGCAAAGTCCAGAATGGAACGGCTGATACGGTCGAGCTTGTAAACCACGACCTTTGCAATCAAGCCCCGCTTGATGTCCCGCACCAGTTCTTGAAACTTCGGACGGTCTGTGTTCTTGCCGCTGTACCCTTTGTCTGTGTATTCCTTGCAGTTACCGCCTTTCAACTCGTATTTGCAAAATTCAATCTGGCTTTCAATGGAAATGCTGTCCTTTTTGTCTACCGATTGTCTTGCATAGATTGCGTCTATCCGATTGTTCATATTGTCGCTCCTTTTCTTAAAAAAGAAACGGAGCTGCTGACAGTTCTATTATACCGCCAGCAGCCCCGCAAATCAATGATGGGTTTGGAAAACCTTATGTCCCGGCTTCCTCACTCTCCCGCTTGTCGGCGTACTTGCGGAACACCTCATAAAGCTGCTGTTCCAGTTCCCGGCGTTTGGCTGCTTCCTGTTCCGGCGTGAACACCGGGGAGAGATTTTCCAGTGTGATTTCCTTTCCCTGAAAAGTCACGATTTCGATTTCCTTTTTGTATCTGATATTACTTATAAGATCACCTTTCCTTTCCATGCTGCCGCTGTTGCCGTTTCAGTTCCGCTAAAATCTCCGGCGGGATACGGTCAACCAGCCGCCGCATATCGTCCAGTTCGCTTTTTAACTTCGCCCGTTCCATCGTGTCATTCATCTTGCCTTTTTCGCTGGCCTTTGCCCTGACTTCCAGCTTTTCATTTTCCGCTAACAAGTCATTGATTGTGACCTTGTATTTTTTCAGTTGCCCGGAGAAGTTCTCCATCTGCGGAAACCACTTTTTCAGCATGGAGAGGGCTTCCTCTTTCTTCTTTCCGGCGTTCAGCGGGGTAATGCCGGAGAGAACCGCTTCAATGGCCCTCGCCTGTTTGGAGAGGTTGACCGCCTGTTTGAACAGCCGGGTGGGGATATGCTTCCGGCCCGTCTTGCTGGCGCTTTCCCCACGCTCCAGGTCGGGGTACTGCTCCACCATACAGGCGTGAAAATCGTCCTGCCACTTCGTCAGATTGGCCCGGTTGCCGATAATTTCTTTGGCGCACAGGCGGTTGTCCTTTGTCAGCGGCACAAAGACCAAGTGCAGATGGGGCGTTTTTTCATCCATGTGTACCATAGCCGAAACGATGTTCTCCCGGCCCACCCGGTCAATGAGGAAGTCCGCCGCCCTCTGGAAGTAGGCCGCTATCTCCTTTGGGGACTTGCCCTTGAAAAACTCCGGGCTGGCGGTAATCAGCGTGTCCACAAACCGAGTGCTGTCCTTGCGGGTGCGGCATCTGGCCTGCTCGATGCGGCTCTGAATGAAATGGTAGTAGCGGCCATCCGGCTTGACGATGTGGAAATTGTACTTGCTCCGGCTGGTGTCAATGTCCGGGTTGCTGGCGTACTGCTCCTTTTTCCGTTCATGGTGGGCTTCCAGCGGCCCCGCCGGGTGGCCCTTGTGCTTCTCAAATCGCAAAATTGCGTGTTGTGCCATTGAACTCCTTTCCCCATTCCATTCCTTTCCGGCGGGTTTTCCCGCCGAAAATATCTCTGATAGGATTGGAATGGAATGAATGTAAATAGATGGTTTTAATCTCTGTATTTCTATATACCGTCAGATTTCCGTACTTCAAGAGGATTGATTTTCGTACTCGCCAAGTACGGTTTTCAGCCCGCCGGCGTACCATAACCGGATTTCTTGAAGTCGGTGTTTGGAACCGCTTCATAGGATTTCGGGTAAATGCGGTTGGGTTTTCCACAGCCCTGTTTCTGGATTTCCACCAGCCCCGCATACTGCAACTCCCGCAGGGTGTTGACCGCTTTCTGCCGCCCGCAGCGGAGCAAAGCGACCACCTCGCAGATGGGGTAGTACAGGTAGACCCGCCCGTACTCGTCCGCCCAGCCGTTCTTCCGGGACAACTCCGCCCGGCGCAGGACAAAGGCATACAGCACCTTCGCTTCGTTGCTCAAGGGCTGGAATGTGGGTGCTTCAAAAAGGAAATTGGGGAGCCGGGTGAAACTGAACGCCTTTTCCGGCTGGTGAATATAAATCGTGTTTGTCATAGCGTGTTTTGTGGACGGTTAGAGGCCCGTTTTCCGGGGCGAATGATAAATGATACCAGCCGCCCCGGTTGAGGGCTTGCGGAGCCTTGCAAATCAAGGCTTTTCCCGCTCTTAACTGTCCACAGCAGACCTCCTTTTCCGTTCACTTTCTGTTTTCTGCCGCCTGTGAACTCTGGCGGCGCAGTCCGGGCAGTATTTGCCCCGGTTGGACTTCGGGACGAACACACCGCCGCACTCCGCACAGCGTTTCAAGTCCCTGTCCCGGTAAATCTCCGCTTCCAGCGTCCTGTCCAGCGGCAAGACCGCCCAGCGGAACCACTTGCAGCAGACGGAGAACGAAATCATCTGCGGACAGGCGCAGGTGTCGCCATCGTCCAGCGCAAGGCAGTTTCCGTCCTCGCAGTTGCAGCACTCCCGGCGTATCAGGCCGCTGGCTCGTCTCTTCTGGGGCGGGGTTATGCGGTAGGGGGAGCCGTCCGGCCTGTGTTCCAGCGGCGGCAGGTGTTGATAGGGTCTTTTGCTCATGCGTCCCTCCGTTTTCTTTGGCGTGTTCTGTTTCCAAGGTGCTTGTCCATCGATGAACTATCCCAAGTCTACACCTTTTTGACCGCCTGTGCCGTATATCCAAGAGGTAGGAAATCAGCCTGAAAAACTCCCTATTTCCACGCTCTCGGATTTGTGATATAATCAAAAAAAGATAAAAGACAAATTCAGGTTTCTGGTCTTCTTGCACAAAATAAAGGAGGAGCTATTATGCAAATTGTTTATATTCCAAGCGAATCAATGTCTGTTCAAGGTAAAAAAGATGAAATCTATAAAAGATATGGGAAAGACTGGAATATTAGAGAACAGGGAGGAGGTAACGGAAATTGGTTGTTGACCAGAAAAAGTGATGTGCTTGTAGATGGAAAAAGTTATCGTACTTTTGTACTTGAACACTACGGTAAATCCAAGCTGACAGCGAAGCTTGTTGATAAATTTCGTGAAGATGTAGCAAATGGTAAAATAAAACTGTAAATGCCTATGCCGTTATGCTATGAGCATAGTACATAGCATAACGGCTTCTCTTTCGTTGAGCTAGCAAGGAGGGTGAATATGTCTTTATCCATACAAGAGCGATTAAAAGACCTAAGTGCGCTGGGCAGCGACGGGACTTCAAGGACATCAGCCACTATGCCCTTATCCGGCTGGCGAAGTTTTACGGTGTGACCGCTGATTATCTGCTGGGGCTGTCTGAAATGAAAAATCACCCAAACGCCGATCTTGCAGACCTGCGTTTGAGTGATGAAATGATTGACCTGCTGAAAAGCGGGAGGATAGACAATACCCTGCTGTGTGAGCTGGCGGCGCACCCGGATTTCCCCCGGCTGATGGCTGACCTTGAAATCTATGTGAACGGAACGGCACTGAAACAGGCGCAGGGTGCAAACGCCATAGTGGACACGATGAGCGCAACTGTTATAAAAAAGCATAATCCTGGCATGAGTGATACGCAGTTAAGACAGCTTATCACCGCCCATATTGATGAGGACGAGTTTTGCCGCTATGTGATACAACGGGACATAAACGGGATTGCCCTTGCTCTGCGGGAAACACACAAGGACGATTTTTTCAGCGTCCCAGAGGATAACCCGCTAAAAGAAATGCTGGAAACTGCTGGTGAAATCGTCAGCCAGGACAGCGACACGGAACAAGCGTACTTGGCGTTTATCTGCAAACGGCTCAAGCTGAATTTTAGGAAGCTGTCAGTAGAAGAACGGAAGTGGCTGAAAAAGATTGCGGAAAAATCCGACTTGCTGAAGAATCCAAAACCGCAGAGAGGACGAAGATAAAAAATGCCTGAACGGCGGTTCTGGTTTTTCAGAACCACCATCCAGGCATTTTGTTTAGTAATAGAAAAAGGTGCAGTTGATTATTGCGTATTGTCAATCTCTCTCAAACCGGGTAGTAAAAATACGGCAAGCGCAACGATGATAATGCCAATTCCGCAAATGACAAACCATTTCTCAACTCCCAGCCGCTCCGCCAGAGGCCCGGAAATGACAAGGCCAAACGGCATGGCGAGGGAAGCGGCGCTTGTCAGTAGAGAAAAAACTCTCCCCAGATATTCTGGTTTGACCGTTTCTTGAAAAATCGCATTTTGCACACCGTAAAATGGAGCGGAAATTCCCATAACAGTACAGCACACAACAAAGACAAGAAATGCGTCTGGCGGCAAAAGCCCGGAGAGCATATTGCTAACGCCCATCAGGAGAACGGAAAGACCGATGGTGTACCGCCGTTTCTTAAAACCGCCCCAAATGCTCAGAATGACTCCGCCAAGCAGCATACCAACCGCAAAAGCAATTTCAGCGGCAGAGGCATGGGCCGGTGTTCCTTTGAAGTATGACATACAGATGAGAGGAAAAAGCGTACTGATTGGCATATAAAAGAACATATAAATTACACCAATCCAGAGCAGAGCAAAGAGGCCCCTGTTTTGCTTTAATACCACATACCCCTCTTTCATATCCTGTAAAAACTGTTGTCTTTTCGTTTCTGGACATAGTTCAGGCGTTGGTATGGACGAAATCGCAACAGTCACACAGGCAAGGATTGCACCCACAATATCTAACAATATAATTGCATTAAGAGGCCAAACAGCATATAAAAACGCTGCGGCAGCTGGACTGATAATCGCACTTACTGCTTGCATGGTCTGCGTGTAACCAGCGCATTTTGTAAGTTCCTCTTTTGGCACAATCATAGGTGTTGCTGCGCTGAATGCTGGAGAATGAAAAGCAGTTCCCGCACTTCGGATTAACAGGACAACCATAATAGACCATACGGGCAATTCCATGTAAAACGCCACCAGCGCCAGAATACCGCCAGCGGCGGCAATTATCAAATCCGCACCAATCATTACGCTTTTACGGCTGTGCCGGTCAACAAAAGCACCTGCAAACGGGCCTAAACAGGCTTGCGGCAAAAATCCAATCAGTGTTGCCGCCGTCAATATGATTGCAGAATTAGTTTTCGCAACCAAATAAAAGATAATGGCCATTTGCAAAATACCGCTGCTAATAAAGGATATTGCTTGTCCGGCAAGAAGTGTAAAATAAGTTTTTCTCCATGAATTGTTGTTTTGGGTCATAATGCGAACCTCCTTTTTTATTGCATTGTTCCTTTGTTTCTGCAATAAAAAGCAGGCGTTGTCCCACAGAGAGGGCAGACGCCTGCATAACAACAAAGCACGAAAAAACACCACGATACAGTTCAAAGACTGCTCGTGTCAAACCTACGTGTTCCTTTGCATACGCACGCAAAAAAAGCCCACCATCATGTGGAAAGGTACTTCTACTTTTTATTGCTTATTAGCGTACACAAATTAACACACGTAAGCCTCCTTCCAATCTCAAACTGTCGCACAGTATAACACACATCCGATAGACTTGTCAACCATTTTTAACCTTGTTTTCCATCTTGTTTTTCCATCTCTTACGGGCAGTAGCAAAGCCAGGCGAGCCAGTCAACGGTCAAGATGAACGGCGCTTTCAGCGCCGCCGTTGACAGTCTCGCCCGTCTTTGCTAATGGGTAATCAAGGCGGGAAAGCCATTTTAGGGCTTTCCCGCCCATTTCAATTTTGGGAGAAGAAAGGCCCCAAAATGAACGAGTGCGGCCAAACACTTTTAGGGATTGGCCACCTTGTCCACCCATCCAGCGGGGCGGCGGGGAACGGTCAAGGCCGGGCGTCAGCCCATTCATTTCAGCCTTGACGGTTTCCTGCCGTCCTGCTACTTTTCCCGGAGTGTGGCCACACATCTGGTCACGGTGTCCAGAGCTTTGGGACTTTTTGTCCCATAGGCCGGGGGCGGAGGACGAGGGACGGGGGCTTTCATAATACGCCCTGTCTGCTGCTGAAATCAGCCCTTTGTTTCCGGCTTACCAGCCCCAAACAAAGCCCTGCTTTCCTGCCGCGTCAAATGCCCTTGCCCTCCCCGGCGGCAACGGTATTTTCAGGGCAACGCCGACAGAGCGTATAACACACTACACTTTGCTCCGCAAAGTCGTGTGCCAAATGGGGCGCTGCCCCCTTTGGAAACCCCCGCAACAAACAGGTGCTATGCACCCAGCCGGGAGCATAGCGCCGTTTGTTGTCAGCAGCCCGTTTCACGGTCTGCGTGTAGTTCCTTGTAAACTGACCTAAATGAAAATCCAAACAACAGGAGGAATCCCCTCGTGGCCAACAACGTGAACGTCAAAAAACTGGAAGCTGACCTGTGGGAGTCGGCAGATCTACTGCGTGCAGGCTCTAAACTCACCTCAAACCAATACTGTATGCCGGTGTTGGGACTGATTTTTCTGCGGTATGCGTACAGCCGCTTCAAACTGGTAGAGCAGGAGATCCTGAAAGACCGTCCCGTGCGCGGCGGTCGGGTGCTGCCGGTGGAGCAAAGCGACTTTGCCGAAAAGAGTGCACTGTTTCTGCCCAAGGAGGCGCAGTACAATTACTTAGTCAATTTGCCTGCCAACATCCCGGAGCAGGGGCTGACCGGCATTGAGGGCAATCCTCTGAACAGTCTGGGCGAAGTGGTGAACAACGCCATGGAACTGGTGGAGCAGCAGAGCGAGCAGCTGCAGGGCGTTCTGCCGAAGGACTACACCATCTTCTCGGATGAGCTGCTGGGGGAACTGCTGCGCATCTTCAACAATGATGCGTTGGACGATGTGGGCGGCGATGTGATCGGCCGTATCTACGAGTACTTTTTGAATAAGTTTGCCAAGAATGTGGCACAGGACGACGGCGTGTTCTTTACGCCGAAATCGCTGGTGAAGATGATCGTCAATGTGCTGGAGCCTGCCCACGGCGTTCTGTTGGACCCGGCTTGCGGCAGCGGCGGTATGTTTGTGCAGACCGGCGACTTTGTAAACCATGCGGGCATGATCGCCAACAACACCATGACCTTCTACGGACAGGAAAAGGTGGAGTACAACGCCAAGCTCTGTCTGATGAACATGGCCGTGCATGGTCTGACCGGCGTGATCAAGTCCGGCGATGAAGCCAATACCTTCTATCACGATGCCCACAACCTGAACGGCTGCTGCGACTATGTGATGGCAAATCCGCCGTTTAACGTGGATAAGGTCAAGTCGGAGTCGGCGCAGAGTGCAGGACGGTTGCCCTTTGGCCTGCCCGGTGTGAACAAGGCCAAGGAGATCGGCAACGCAAACTATTTGTGGGTGTCCTATTTCTACTCCTACCTGAACGAGCATGGCCGTGCGGGTTTTGTGATGGCGTCCTCGGCTACCGACAGTCAGGGCAAAGACAAGGACATCCGTGAAAAACTCATCCAGACCGGCCATGTGGACGTGATGATGAGCGTGGGCAACAACTTCTTCTACACCAAAAGTTTGCCCTGTTCGCTGTGGTTTTTGGATAAGGGCAAGCCGGAACATCTGCTGGACACCGTACTGTTCATCGATGCACGCAATTATTATACCGTGGTGGACCGCACTCAGAACGAGTGGAGCGACTGGCAGCTGAAGAACCTCAACGCCATTGTCTGGCTCTATCGCGGCGAGGTGGACAAGTACAAGGGGCTTTTGGCGGAGTATCACGCAGAACTGGCAGACGACCGCCCCTTTGCAGAGATTCAGGCCGCACTGGAACAAAACGTGCAGGCCAAGCGGGAAGAAGCCAAAGCCGCTGTGGAGGCAGCATCCCGCAAAGAGCGCAAAGCTACGCAGGAAAAGTTCGACAAGGCGCTGGAAGCCCTCAACGAGAAGCTGACCGTTGCCAAGGAGGCCGTCTGGCTCACCGAAAAGTTTGGCGAGGGCGTTTATCAGGATATTCCCGGTCTGTGCAAGGTGGCCAGCCGCGACACCATCCTCAACGAGAAAGGCGCATCCCTGACGCCCGGTGCCTATGTGGGCGTTGCACCCGTGGAGGATGACGGCGTGGATTTTGCCCAGCGGATGAAGGAGATCCACAAGGAACTGCTGGAATTGCAGGCAGAGTCCAACCGCCTGATGGAAACCATCTCGAAGAATCTGGAGGAGATGGGGGTATGAAGTGGGAAAAGGTGAAGCTGGGTGATATTGCGACTTTTAGTAATGGCATAAATTTTAATAAAACAGCGTATGCAAAAGGAATAAAGTTGATTGGTGTTTCAAATTTTGGAGACAGATTTTATCCCGACTATTCACAGCTTCAGGAAGTGAAAAAAGATATAGTGCGGCTAGAAGATTGTCTGCGGAATGGTGATATTGTATTTGTTCGTTCAAATGGAAACAAAGAACTTGTTGGAAGGTGTATGCTCGTTAAAAATCCAACCGAGCGAGTTACATATTCTGGATTTTGTATTCGTGCGAGATTGAATGACACAGACAGATATGATCCAGTTTATTTTACCTACTATTTTAAAAGTAAAGCCTTTAGAAGAGCGGTTTCAGGAACAGCAGTAGGCGCAAATATTCAAAATTTGAGTCAGGCAAGATTATCAAACCATGAATGCAGGATACCCAGTATAGAAGTACAACATCGTATCGCAGACATTCTCTCTGTTTACGATGATCTGATTGAAAACAACCAGAAACAAATCAAACTGCTGGAAGAAGCAGCCCAGCGGCTTTATAAAGAGTGGTTTGTGGATTTGCGCTTTCCGGGGTATGAAAACACGAAAATTGTGGATGGTGTGCCGGAGGGGTGGCGAGTGGCTAGTATTGCAGATATATGCGATACAGTTGGTGGAGGTACACCTTCTACCAAAATTCAAAGCTATTATGAAAGGGGTGATATTTTGTGGGTGACCCCCACAGATATTACGCGAAATTTCTCGCTGGCGTTATTGGACACGGAAAAGAAGATAACACCAGAAGGGTTAAAAAATAGTTCTGCAAAGATGTTGCCGGCAGAAACTATCTTAATGACAAGTAGAGCGAGTGTTGGATTCTTTGGAATGTGCAAATATGAAGTGTGTACAAACCAAGGATTTATTTCGTGCATTCCCAAAAGGGAAAACTTGCAAATGTATCTGCTGTTTAACTTGAAAAGCCGAGTAGAGGAGATTCGACAAAAGGCAGGCGGTTCGACATATCTGGAAATTAGCAAAACGGTGTTTCGTGAATTGAAAATCATATTACCTAAAGATGAGGTGCTTGCAGAATATCAGAAAAATGTCCATGATATTTTTGATGAAATATATTGTAGGACGGAAATGATAAAAAGCCTTGTAGATATGAGAAATCGAGTGCTGCCCAAATTGATGAGCGGGGAAGTGGAGGTGTGACACTATGGATATTCCAAAAGAATTTTATGATATGGTGTGTGCAGATATCAAAGAAATTGAAAATTCAGAAAATTATTCCTTTCAGGAGTTAATTAGATTGCATCGTAGAGTAGATGCTCGTTATCAAGCGTGTATTAAAGATTGGTATATAGGATTTTGGGGTTCAAATGGCTCACAAATATTTTATCATTCGATTAGTATGGCGGATGCAAGAGATAATCTTTATATGATGAAGGCAAAACTAGAAACGTACAAATACCAGATGAATGCGGTACAGTTGCCCAAGCCGGAAGTTTCCAATTCTCAGGTCGTCAATGTGACTAACAGCGTGAATGTGAACATTACATTTGAGCAGGTACGCAAAGAAGTAGAAGAAATGACTTCACTCACAAATGAACAGACACAGGAAGTGCTGGATAAAATTTCTGAGATTGAAGAGGTAGTAAAATCTAAAGACAGCAAAAAGTCAAAGTGGGAAAAAGTAAAACCTGTTTTGACGTGGTTGGCAGATAAGAGTTGTGATGTAGGCATTGCGCTATTGCCGTTACTGTTAAAAATAGGACAGTAATAAAATTGATTTATTGAGCTTTGATGAAAGGGGTGTTCATAATATGTCAAATCCGCTTAATAAATATTGTTCCGAAGCAAATGATCTTAAGGACGTAAAAGACGCGATGAATAAAATTCAAAAACTTCGTGCTCAAATGAAGAATCCGACCAGAGATGGAATGATCGAAGCGTTGCGAGATGCAAAAATAAGTGCGCTGATAGAAATTTCGGCCTTAGAAATGGCGCAGGGTGCGACAAGTTGGGCACCTTTTTCAGCAGCATCAGATAGCCAGCTATACGCACTCCTAGGACAGTATGAACAAGGATTAAAATTGCATTGTATTGCTAAAATAGGCGAAAAAGCGTTTGATGAGCAAATGAATGAAATACAAGAGAAAACGGGAAAGAGAGATTCTTTTGGTATATGAAAGCGGCTAACGATACTGTTGAATGAAAAATGGAGGGTATGATCTATGCCAGAGTGGATAACATGGGTATTTGATGGAATCGGTTCGACAATTTTCTCTTTAATCGCAGGAGCCTTGATTGGTGGAGCGGTTGGATATAAGATAGGCGTACATAAAAATGTTAAACAGAAACAGACTGGCGGAGACAATGTTAAACAGCGACAGGAGTTTACACTGGAAAATGAAGATGTTTCCAAAGATGGAGGAAAGATAAAAAACAATTTTCAACAAAGCCAAAAAGCCGGTGATAATGCAGAGCAGGTGCAGATTGGAGGGATAAAACGTGGACATTAACAAACAGACCCAGCAGGCCGGTGAGGGAAGTCAGCAGATACAGGCAACGAACGTTACTATTATAAATAACAATGGCCCAACAGAAGAACAAGTCAATGAGCGTGTGAAAAAAGTAGTCAAAGAATTGATTCCTGTTGCGATAAAAGAGTATACTGAAGAAGCGAGAGAAACGGCAAATGAAAGAATTGCAAAATTGGAAAATTTCATTCTTCCCCGAATTAGCCAGGTTGATGGAATGCTGGAATCGTTTGCTGATCCTGCATTTCAAAGACTATTGGTAAAAGCAGAACAAGAAGCAGCTGTAAGCGAAAGAGATGCGGATTATGAACTTCTGACGGAACTGTTGGTTTGTCATGTTCAAAAGGGAGATGATAGAAAGAACCGGGCAGGAATTATCAAGGCAACAGAAATAGTAGATATGGTAGATAATGATGCTTTGTGTGGATTGACCATAATAAATACGTTGGAGTCAATAAAACCTGCGTGGGGAAATGTTTCGGAGGGACTAGCTATTCTAAATCGACTTTATAAAAAACTGGAGTATATGGATTTGCCCATGGGGATAGAATGGCTAGAACATTTGGATGCTTTAGGAGCAATAAGGCTGTCGAGCGGAATAACTACTTTGAAAAAATTTTCAGAGTATTACCCCGGAGTGTTAACCGGGTATGCATGTGTTGGAATAAAGAAAGGGTCAGAGGAACATAAAAAGGCGGTCGAATTGCTTTCTACTGTAAATATTGGTCTGAGTGGGTTGGCAGATAACTGTTTTTTGGATGGATATGTCCGTCTAGAAATTGTGAATAAAAATCATATTGATAGCTTGAAAATTGCAGATTCGGAGGGGGTGCATAATATTCGACCAGATGAAAAGAAAATATTTGATGATATTTGGAATATGTATGAGAAAAACAGTGCATTACAAAATAAAGTGTCGAGGGCTTTTATAGATGAATGGGATTCGTTTGAATCACTAAAGAAAATACATCAGTGGTGGGATAAAATCCCTACTGCGTTCTCTATTACGCAGATTGGAAGAATATTGGCGCACACAAATGCAAAGCGTTGTGATCCATCTCTGCCGGATTTATTGTAATAGGAGGAATAGAAAATGAGCCGCGAATACTCCGAAAATGTCCTTGTTCAGAACAGTGCAGGCAACTTGCTGCAAAATGTTCTGGGCTGGGAGGTCGTGCTGGCTTACAACTCCGAAAAGCTGGGGCCGGATGGGACGTTGGGCCGCACCAGCTATGGGGAAGTGTTGCTGACCCGGTATTTTCGGCAGGCACTTTTGCGGCTGAACCCGTGGCTCACCCCGAACCAGCTGGACGAGGTGCAGAAGAAATTCACGGTGCACGTTTCCACCGCATCCCTGATGCAGATCAATGAGGAAAAGTATTTTCTGCTGCGGGATGGCATCCCGGTGACGGTCAAGCGGCCGGATGGCCGCACCGAAATCCGAAGCGCGGCGGTGATCGACTTCAAAAACCCGGGAAACAATCATTTCCTCGCCGTAAAAGAGATGAAGATTCACTCGCAGCTGTACCGCCGCAGAACGGACATTGTGGGCTTTGTCAATGGCATTCCGCTGCTGTTTATCGAGCTGAAAAAGCCCACCGTGGATGTGCAGAACGCCTACATAGACAACTATCGGGATTACCTCGATACCATTCCGCAGTTGTTTTATTACAATGCCTTTCTCATGCTGTCCAATGGATTGGAAGCCAAGGTGGGTACGCTTGGCAGCAAGTACGAGTTTTTCCACGAGTGGAAGCGTCTGAAGGAAAGCGATGCAGGCAGCGTGGAACTGGAAACCATGCTGCGGGGCATCTGCGAGAAAAAGACCTTCCTCGATCTGCTGGAAAACTTCATCCTTTACGACCATTCCGGTGGGCGCACCACCAAGATTCTGGCCCGCAACCACCAGTATCTCGGCGTCAACGAGGCCGTCAGTGCTTACGAGAACCGCAAGCTGAAAGACGGCAGGCTGGGGGTGTTCTGGCACACGCAGGGGTCTGGCAAGAGTTATTCGATGGTCTTTCTGGCGCAGAAGATCCGGCGCAAGTTTGCAGGATCGCCCACCATTGTGGTGCTGACCGACCGTGACGAGCTGAACCGGCAGATCAGCGATACCTTTGAAAACTGCGGTCTGCTGGGCAAGACAAAGGCTTCACAGTTCATTGCATCCAGCGGTACAGACCTTGTAAAAAAGCTGCGGGGCAACCCCAGCTTTGTGTTTACCCTGATCCAGAAGTTCAATCTGCCCAAGGAGCCGCCCATCTACCCGGATCACGACATTCTGATTTTGTCGGATGAAGCCCACCGTAGCCAGTACGGCATTTTTGCAGACAACATGATGCACCTGCTGCCCACGGCGTCCCGCATCGGCTTTACCGGTACACCGCTTCTGGCGGATGATCATATCACGGAACGCACCTTTGGCGGGTATCTGTCGGTGTATGATTTCAAGCGGGCAGTGGAGGACGGCGCAACGGTACCGCTGTACTATGAGAACCGCGCGGATAAGATCGCCCAGTTGGACAAGCCGGAGATCACCGGGCGGATTCTGGATGCCATTGAAGCAGCCGACCTTGATCCCTCGCAGGAGGAAAAGCTGGAACGCGAGTTTGCAAAGGAAATCCATATTCTCACCGCAGATGAACGGCTGCGCTCCATTGCAAAGGATTTTGTGGAGCATTACTCTGACCTTTGGACCAGCGGCAAGGCGATGTTTGTCTGCCTGAATAAGGTCACCTGTGTGCGGATGTATAACTATGTGCAGGAATGCTGGCGGGCAAAGATCAGGGAACTGGAAGTCCGGCAGGGTACAGCGACCCAGCAGGAAGCACAGGAACTTGCCCGCAAACTGGCATGGATGAAAGAAACCGAAATGGCAGTGGTGATCAGTCAGGAGCAGAACGAGGTGCAGACCTTCAAAAAGTGGGGGCTGGATATTCTGCCGCACCGTGCCAAAATGGAAAAACGGGAGTTGGATAAAGAATTCAAGGACAGAAAGAATCCGTTCCGGGTGGTGTTCGTCTGTGCCATGTGGCTGACGGGCTTTGATGTAAAGTGTCTGTCCTGTATGTATCTGGACAAGCCGTTGAAAGCCCATACCCTGATGCAGACCATCGCTCGTGCAAACCGTGTTTCGGAGGGCAAGAGCAACGGCCTGATCGTGGACTATATTGGTATCGTAAAGGCGCTGCGCAAGGCTCTGGCAGATTATACGGTCAGCAAGAACAGCCCGGCGGGCATTGACCCAACGGTGGACAAAACGGAGCTGATTCAGCGTATCCGTACGGTCATCGGAGAAACGGACGGCTTTCTGGCAGAACACGGGTTCCGGCTGCAGGAACTGGTGGACGCACAGGACTTTGAAAAGATGAACCTTGTACAGGATGCAGCCAACGCAATGTGCGAGACGTTGGAAACCAAGAAAACCTTCCAGACCTATGCGTCTGAGCTGGCGCGGCTGTTCCGCTACGCAGACCGTGACGATGTGGACGATACCGTGCGCGCCCGGAAAAACGCAATTCTCGCCATTTACGAGGGCTTGCAGCAGAAACGGAAACACGCGGACAATACCGACCTGATGGTGCAGATCAACGGCATCGTCAACGAGTACATCCATGTGGAAAAGCCGGATCAGGAGGCTGTACCTTCCCGGCAGTTTGACATCAGCAAAATTGATTTTGAGCTGCTGAGCCGGGAGTTTGCCCACACCCGGCGGAAGAATCTCTTGCTGCGCGATCTGGATGAACTGGTGAATCAGCAATTGGCGAAAATGCTGTTTGCAAACCCGCAGCGCATTGATTATTATGACCGCTATCAGGAGATCATAGATGCCTATAATGCAGAGCAGAACCGGGCAACCATTGAGAAAACCTTCATGGATCTGATGGAGCTTGCAAGTTCACTGGACACGGAGCAGCAGCGCTATGTGCGTGAGGGCTTTTCCAGCGATGAGGAGCTTTCGGTGTATGATTTGCTGTTTTCGGAGAACCTCACGAAGCAGGAAATTGAAACGATCAAAAAGGTGTCCGTGGACTTACTGATAAAAATCAAACAGCAGATCGCTAAACTTGATCATTGGACGGACAAGCAGGAAACTAAGGCGATTGTGGATAACCTGATTCGCAATACCCTTTGGCAAGAACTTCCCAATAGCTATGATGTAAGCGATATCCAGACCTACCAGAAGAAAATCTACGAGTATGTATATATGCGCTACCCGGAAGTAGCATAACGCAAAAATCACCCCAGAGAGAACGCACAAGAGGCTATTCTCTCTGGGGTGATTGCGTATCAAATCATCTGAAAATGCTTTAATGCCTCCACAATCGCATCCTCTTTTTCCTTCGGACACTTAGGCTGCTTTGCATTCTCGTTTTTCGCTTTATGGTAATTCTCCCGCTCAATAATGCCGTGTTTCAGCTTCACCTGTGCGATATAGAGATTGGAAACCTTCAACTGGTGGTGTTCCCATACATACTCCCGAATCTCGTTGTAAGTCGCCTTGCTTTCCGCAGCAGTCACATCCAGTTCATCCATGCTGACGTCCACTTCGATGTGCCGCTCGACATTGAGTTTGGTCAAAAGGAGAACCGCTTCGACAGTTGTTTCAGTTTCCAAGGGAAGTTCTTTCACTTCCTCACCATCAACAGGCACAGGAAAATTGAATACGATCTTCTTTATCCAACTACCGTCTTTTCTCTTTTCCGGGAACATCTCAATTCGCTCGATAAAGGCCTTCATAAACTCCTTCTGCTCCGCTTCCGTTGCGGAATGGTAGACTTCATCAAATGCCAGTAACAAGCGATAGATATTGTCACCGGAAATCTTCTCCTGCTGTATGCTGCGGATCTGACTTTGCAATTCGCCAATCTGAACTTTGATTTCCTCTATGGTATCATACTGCTCATCATAGCGGCGCTGCAAGTCTAAAATCTTTCTGTCATAGTGGACATCGTTGATATCCAAGGTATCCATCTGACGCTCCAAGCGACTTTTCGTTCCAAAGGCTTGCTTTAGCTGCCCTTGCAGAACGGCGATCTGCTTTTCCATATCCTCTGTATCAACCGCCGTTCCGATTTTCGCTTGAATCGCTTCCACAAACCGGGGATTGTTGACCATAGCAGAAATAATCTTCGCCACAAATTTATTGATTTCCGTCTGCTCGATATTCAATCGGAAGCTGCACTCATGCCCGGTAGGTGTAACCGTATTTTTGCAGTAGTAATAATACCGTGTTTTTTTGTCCTTGCTGTGCGCCTTGGCGACATTGCCGTACATACTCTTACCGCAGCATGGACATTTCAAGATACCGGACAGGATGTGTGCATGGTCTGGATTGTTGACCTTTTCCCGCTTGAAAGAATTGATCTTGCGCTTTTCCTGTGCCAGATACCAATCTTCTTCGGAAATGATAGCTTCGTGCTGTCCTTCATAAACCGGGAACTCCGACTGCTCAACCACGTGCATCTCATTTCTTGTACCTTGCCTCTTTTCGGTTCTCCGTCTGCCATAAGCAATTTTACCCATATAAACGGGATTATCCAGTACGTCCTGCACGAAGTTCCTTGAAAATCCGGGGATGGTGTTATTTTGCCGCAGCTTCTTCACAAACCCGTTGCGGTTGAGATATTTAGCAACTCCGGCAACGCCCTCATTGGTATGGATGTAGCGGTCATAAATAACACGGATTACTTCCACTTCATCCTCCGCAATGACAAGGTTTCCGCTTTCCAATTTGTATCCATAGGGAGCGAAACCGCCGTTCCATTTGCCCTCACGAGCCTTTTGCTCCCGTCCTGCCATTGTCTGTGTGCGGATATTCTCTCGCTCGATTTCCGCCACCGCAGACAGCACGGAAATCATAAGCTTTCCGGCATCCTTGGAGCTGTCAATGCCATCCTCCACGCAAATCAGGTTGACACCAAAATCCTGCATGAGTTGCAAAGAGTTCAGAACGTCCGCTGCATTTCTGCCAAATCGGGACAGCTTAAAGACCAACACATAAGAAACATCATCTTTGCCGTCCTGGATGTCATTCAGCATCCGTTGAAACTCCTGCCGCCCTTGAATGTTCTTGCCGGAAAATCCCTCGTCAGAATACTCCCCAGCAACGATCATATCCTCGTATGCCGCATACTTCCGCAGCTTGTCACGCTGGGCATCCAAACTGTATCCGTCAACCTGCATCGAGGTGGACACTCTTGTATAAAGATAGCATTTAAGTTGTTTCTTTTTCAGAATCTCCACCTCCCTCATTCCTTCCTTTTACCATAAGTCCCTCGTTGCGGATATAATACTCCAAAAGCCACAGCACATAATCCGGTGCATGGCGGTTGTCCAATTCCCATTCCGTCATAGTCCGGTAAGGAATATGGACGAGCTTGCAAAAATCTTTCCGATTCAGTCCTGTGCTTTCACGCAACTTTATAATTCTGTTTTTACAATCCATCCGTCTTTTCTCCACAAAAGCAAAAAATACACGTTGCGTAATCATTATAGCATAGCCATAGTGAATACGCAACGTGTAAATTGCAAATTTTACGCAGCCTTATCCGTCAGAAAGCTGCGCTTGATTACTTTCCTCGGAATACTCCACTTCCCCTGCGGAGCGTCCTGTTCCAATTTATCCAAAACCTGATGTCCATATTTCTGGAGCATCTGGCTCATAACATCCACACAGCGGTCAAATGCCGCATTATATTTCGCTTCTTCATAATATTTCTTCAATAGGCGATTCCTCCATCAAAGTTCCATATCCTGTCCACGCTTCCGGGCAGGGTGTTCGTGTTCCTGTGTTTCCTTTCCTCTGATGAGGATAGAGTTGATAAAAGCCCGAACCTTTTCGGATGCGATTTCCAGTGCATCCAGAAAGGGTTGGGCTTTCTGTTTGAGTTCCATATATTTTTCGCTTACCGCTTCATACCGCTGCTTCCAGATGGAAACCGTCTTTTCTGCGGAAGCCAGTTTTTCTTTCAGACGCTTGTTGTCAGCATTGGCGATAATGCCATTGACCGCATAGCGTTTGAGCGTGTCGCATTCATCCGGTGTCAGCGTGATATTGTTTCCGAATGTGGCTTTTTTGCCCATTGCTTCAATGTCCTGCACTGTCAGCGCAATGGTCTTTGCCGCCTTGGTTTCCTTTTGCAAAGATTCCAGTTTCTTTTTCTGTTTTGCTGTGGCAGCTTTGGCATCCTCCAAACTCTGCTCTGCCTGTGCTACCTGCCCGGCCACAGTTTCCAGCCGCTGCTGTTCTGCCTGTACCTTAAACTGGGTCACAGTCAGATGTTCCTCGGTGCTTCCACGTTCTCCACGCTCCAGATCGGTATATCCGGCAACTCGCATGAAATGAAAAAAGTCATCCTGCAACACACTGTAGGATGACCTCAAAATCTTTTTTCCTCTTGCGTTCAACATTGGATTACCGTCCTCGTCAAGCACCGGCTTGGACTCCCATTTCTTACTGCGGCTGACCTGTGTGATGACCTCCTTAACGGTTCCCCGGAGGGCTTCATCCTTGCATCGCTTCGACCAAAGTATCTGCTTTTCCACCACCGGGATATAAACCACATGAAGGTGGTAGTGGTACACATCTTCGCCCAAAGCTTCGGACATTGCTCGGTTGCGCTCATCGGCGTGCATCACAGCGGAGAGGATATACTGCTCACCACCTACGATCTCCGCAGCAGCTTTGTAGGCATCGGCATAAAACTGTTTCGCAAATTCATAGCCGCCATGATTGTAGAAATAAGCGGAATTCACATCAAATACCAACTCACCGTATTTGACGGCATCCGGTTTCAGACCTCTGGTGGAGATCACGCCGTCTTGTTCCATCTGCTCAAACATTTTTACATAATCGTCCGTGGGTGCTTTGAAATGGACGTTCAGAGAAGTGCGTTCCGGCACGATGTCCTGATTGCTGTAGCTGTCCTTTTCACGCTCATTGTGTTCCTGTACCTTTGCCACATCTGCCGGGTTTCCCAAGTCCTGATTTCTGGCTACGGTACGGTCTATTCCATCGTTTCTTGCCATTGGCGTTTCCTTTCTTTGAGATTTGCAGACAGCGGAGAACTACGGAGAGGCACTTTTTCAAAGTGTAATAACCCACTATGACACTTTCATCCATACTGGCTGCAAAGTGCCGTGGGCTCTCCGAGGGCTCTCCCGAGGGGGAATGCGGTCACTGCGGTGACCTCTGCTGACCAAGGCGAAAATGTCTGCGCCTTTTCACATGGTCAGCCCCGTCTGCATGAAGCTGTTCTGTGTCAACTTCCTCTTGCAGCCGATGTCCACAGACACTTTTTCAAAAGCCTGTGGACATAGAAACAGCCCGAGCGAGAGGATGTGTGCTGTTTCTATAACAAGCGTTTCACGCTCTTTTGCTGCGTACATACGTACCAGCCAATGGGATTTACTCGACCTGCCGCCATTCCTCCGGAATGTCCTCCGGTACGTACGTACACGGCGAATCTCCGTAAAACCCATTTATATGAGGTCGTGCAATGGCTTCCACTCCCATGAATCCCCAAACCCGCCGTCCGGCAGAGTTGGTGATATTGTTGCAATGTTCCAGATTAAATTTCTCGGCATTGGCAATCATGGCGTCGCTGAAGCTGCGGGCTTTCAGCGGTGCAAGGGAATTTTCTTCGCACCACATCCGGTAGATTTCATAGAAATCCTTGGAACTGATGGACGCATCCGCTTTACGCTGGATGTATCCCTCGGAATCCATGAAATCAAAGATATTGTTGTTGTCACGCTTGACCGCTTCCCGGTTTTCCCGGATACGGTCACTCTCCGTAAACTTAAAGTTGTTGGCAACAAGCCGCTGCAAGCCTTCAAATGCCCACAGGAAGATACCCTCGGCTTCAGCTTTCATCTTCTCTGCAAGATCAGGATCGTCAGCTCTGTCCACCGGCTTTTCCTTGGTGGTCAGCACAAGCTGTCTGCGATAAAATCCGTCACTGCGGTCATACAGGGCTTGCAGATCACCGTTACTGAATGCCAGCAGCCGGGCGAACATCCAGCCCTGATAACTCTGCTTACCCTTGCGCTCCAAATCCATCTTGCCTTGGGCGGTCACGATGGACTTCACATAGTTGGTCTGCCGCAGAGCTTCCATCCGCATATCATCATCTACGCACAGCAGGATGTGCTCCAGATCGGCACGGGCAAAGCGGTTTTCAGAAATCTTGCCGATGCTGCCGTCCTTCATGTTTGTGCCAAAGATAGCCGAAAGCACCGCACCGATTTGGGATTTACCCTCGCCACCGTTGCCCTTAATCACCATCATGCGCTGTCCTTTGTTGGAGGGGATCAGGCAATAACCGATAAACTCCTGCAAGGTGGGAATGTCTTCCGCATGGAGCAGTCCATTCAAAAAGTTCAGCCAGATCACGGGCGCAGGAGCATCGGGATTGTAGACAACAGGCAGACGGCTTCGCACGATAGCCGATCTGCCCTCGGTAAATGTGCCGTTCAATAGCAGCGTACCGTTGAACACATGGATGCGATCCTGCTCCGGTGGGAAGTCAGGCACTTGCGCTTCCAGTTTCAGCACTTCCAGAATGTTGGTGATCTTCCGGGGGATGTTGTTCACGGCACAGAATTTCAGCTTGTCGTAAATCTCCCACGCAGTGGAGATCGTCCGTCACTCGACCATCGGGCGTAAAAAAAGCTCCGTTTGCGAAGATGATTCTGCGCTCATGCAGAAATTCTTCACAAAACAGAGCTTCGTTGATGTTCTGCCCATCAAACCAGACAGGCAAATTCATATCAGGCGTTTTCCGGTTCTTCGCCATGGTACGCCACCTCCTTCTTCTTTTCTTTCGTGCGGTGTACTCTTGCAGAAAAGCAATCTTGCCCTCCTTCATCAGCTTGTCCACCAATGCCACCCGCTCTTCCAGATCACCCACGGTCAGCACATCTGCCATATATTCGATAGGACAGTGCATCTGGCAGGCTTCCACAAAACAATCATCCAGAGCCTCCTCCGGTGTTTTGGGTGCATACCGCACTTTCAATCTTCCAGCAGATGCAGATAATCCGTCAGCACCGGAAACACAGCATTTCATCCTCCGGAACTGACGGATATAGGGACGTTTTGGCTTGGCTATAGCTGCGGCAGTGGGCGGTTTCGGGTCAAGTCCGAAGTCCGAAGCCAGCTTTTGCGCTGCTTCATAGCTGCTCATATTGAACAGCCTTGCCACAAGGTCGATCACATCTCCCTTTGCTCCACAGCCGAAGCAGAAGAAATAGTCCTCATTCAGCTTCAAGCTCGGATGCCTGTCATTGTGGAACGGGCAGCAAGCCATACCGTTTCGGTTGACTTTCAGCCCGTAGTGTTCGGCGGCTTGCTTGACACTGATTGCCGCTTTGATGGTTCCATAGATTGTCATAAAAAAACCTCCGTTCATAATATTCTGGAAAGCACGAAGCACCCGCCGTGATTGGCAGGTGCTTTGCTCCTTCTATTATGGTTATGACGGATTTCTCAAAAAACAGGCTAATCGGAGGACAACTCCGTTTCAAAAAACAGGACAACTTATTGATAGATGTAGATTTCTTTACATTAGCATGATACAATTAAGAAAGTGAAAAAACAGGACAGGAGGTAAGCATGAACCAAGAATTGATGACATTGGACTTCTGGCAGGATACGGTCATATATGAGGGCAAAACATTCCCTGTCGGCACGCTTGCCTGTGATGCGCTGAATGTTCCTGCGGATACTATTACAAAAATGAACGAGCAATGCGAGAAAATCAATCTGCTGCTCGGGATGCTGAATGCCGGACAGGATACTTCTGCACTCTTTCCAATGGCAAAGGAAGCTGCATTGACAATGTTAGAGATTCTCAGCAAAACGCCGCCGTTCTCCTATATGGATATACCAAAGCACCGGGAACGAATAGAAAGGGTCTTTACTGCGGACAATGCTCTGAAATATGTGGAGTTCGCCATAAAAGCCGTAACCAATTCTTTACCGTTCGAAGAAGTTCCGAAATATGCTGATGCGGTGATGCTCCAGCGCTATACCGCTGTATGCGGGCATCTGGCTTACTCCCTTGAGGAATACCAAAAGGCGATGCTTGATTTTGCAGAACAATCGGACGGAAACGAAGCAGACCGCACCGCAGAGGGCTTTGCGAAAATGTTCGGCACCTATTTCCCACCGGAGTTTTCTATCACAGAGGGCAATGCCTGGATGTCTACCCTGAACAATTCCGTTCAGTATATATCGGTCATCCGTCCCGGCGAAAAAGTTGCGAAGCTGGTCAAGCGGATGCACTATGTATCCTTTGTAGGGATGTTCCGGTCTGATCTTTTTGAGGGCTTATGTGTTGGTCATGCCCCGAAAAAATGCAAAATCTGCGGCAAGTGGTTCCTCACCACCAACGCAAGGCACACCAAATACTGCGGCGGCTATGCACCGGGGGACAAGCTGCACCGCACTTGCCGGCAGATCGGCAATCTAAAAGGCAGAGAACAGCGAGAGCTTGCAGACGATCATCCGATTATCCAGATATATGAAAAGAGGCTGAACACCATAAATCGCTATGTAAAGCGTGGTACTCTGGACGCTGACCTTGCGGAGGTCATGAAGAAACTGGCAAAAGATAAAGAACTCCGGGCAAAAAGTGATGTTGCTTATGCCAAAGGAGCTTATGAAAAAGAAATGGAACAGGCTGCTTTGCTTGCAGAAGCTAAGATACATATTTAGTGGGGGAACAATATGAAACAAATATATGTGCATGGATTAGGACAAACATCTGACAGTTGGACAAAAACAATAGATATTTTGCAAACTACTGATTACAGCTTGTGTCCGAATCTTCCTGATTTAGTTCATAGCAAAGAAGTGACCTATGATAATCTATATGCTGCATTTTCAGATTACTGCAATCAATATGATGAGCCTATTGATTTGTGCGGTTTATCGCTTGGGGGCGTATTAGCTCTGAACTATGCTATACAATATCCGAAAAAAGTTCGCTCCTTGGTGCTTATCGCCACACAATATAAAATGCCCAAGAAGCTTCTGAAATTTCAAAATCTTCTCTTTAGATTTATGCCTAAATCCATGTTTCAACAAATGGGATTTAGAAAAGCTGATTTCTTACTTCTATGCGAAACCATGATGGAGTTGGACTTTAACAACTCTCTGCACAAAATATCATGCCCTACACTATTGTTATATGGCGAGAAAGATACTGCGAATAAAAATGCTTCTATTGAATTGGCAGAATTGCTTAAGAACGTGGAATTAAAAACGATTATTGGTGCCGGACATGAAGTTAATATTGAATCACCGCAGGAATTGGCAGAAATACTTCATGCTTTTTATGAAAGAATGTCTTAAGGGATTCTTATAGAAATGAGAAGGGGGGTGCGCTATGCTGAGTGATTTTACATGGAATATGACCGGATACATACCGAAACACCAAGTCAATCCGCACGGTGATGGTATCATTCCCTATGTGGCAGAGCGCATCTTCCAACTGGAACCTGAGCCGCCAAAGGTGGGCAATCTGAACGAATATATCCTGTCTGCCTTGCAGGAAAAGAATTTGATATATTTCTCATTCTTCCTACACCACTACGAGCCGCAGCTTAACAAGCGCATCAAAGACTTTCTCGGTGTGGATGGCGGCGATTTGTACGACACAGACCGATTTATAGATATAAAAGCTCTCCTGCGAACAAATGCTCAAAAGCTGATGGACCGGCCCCAGCTCTACAAATTCCTCATCGACATCGCTGAGAGCACTTACCCTCCGGCCCTTCAAGAAGGTCATCGACGAGGCGAAAGCCTACTGGAAAGAGCACAAGGCAGAGCTGGAACAGAAATTATAACGAGAAACAAAACGGGCTGTTGCACATCCCAACCTCTCAGTCTCGCTGTCGCTCGACAGCCCCTACCGAGGGAGCTCTGGCGAAGAGATAAAGCTTTACGAAATGCCAAAGCCTCTCCTCGATAGAGAGTGGCTTACGAAGCAATGACGGAGAGGTTGTCGATATGCCGCAGCCCTTGTTTTATTGTTACGCCCCGATGGCGGCACACTCTTAGCCAGCCAGTCGCGCTCGTCCTCGGTCGCGGGGAGCAGCTTCTCGAAGGCCTCGCGGTGGTAGGCGTTCAGCCAATCCAGCTCGTCGCGGCCAGAACGCCCGGGACGATGGGGAGGTGGCGATCGGCACGAACATGATGGGGCGGAATGCCAGGAACTCGCCGTACTGGTTGGATGCCTTGTGGTAGCACTCCAGCTCATTCTCGATGCGGATGCCCACGACGCCGCCCTCATAGACGCCCGGCTCGTCGGTGACGATCATGCCCGGCTTAAAGACGGTGGTATTGCGGCCGTTCAGGGCGTGGGGGCCTTCGTGGACGTTGCCCACATGGCTGACGCTGTGGCCGGTGCCGCAGCGGTAGTTGATGAGGTGGCGCCACAGCGGCTCACGGGCGATGGTGTCCAGCATATGGCCGTCGCAGTAGTCCAGCCGACAGCCCGGGCGATGTCGATGTGGCACTGTAAAGTCCAGGTGTAGAACAGGCGCTCGTCCTCGGTCAGCTCACCCAGTGGATAGGTGCGGGTGATGTCGGTGGTGCCGTCCATATAGGTCGCGCCGCTGTCCACCAGCAAGAAGCCCTTCTTCTCGAGCTTTGCGTGGTCTTCCTCGGTGGCATGGTAGTGCATCATGGCGGCGTTGGGGCCGTAAGCTGCAATGGTGCCGAAGCTCTCGGTCAGGAACTTGTCCTGTGCGCTGCGGTACTTGTGGAGGATCTCGTCGATGGTCAGCTCGGTCAGCTCTTCGCCGGCGGCCAGACGGTTCTCCAGCTCGATCTGGAAGCGCACCATAGCCACGCCGTCCCGGATGTGAGCTTCGCGGGTGTGAGCCAGCTCGACTTCGTTCTTGACGCCCTTCATGGGCAGCAGGTCGGCCTCGTCCTTGACGGTCAGAGCCGGGTTGGCCTGCAGGGTCTGGTAAACAGCGTAGTTGACGGAAACGGGGTCGGCCAGAACGGTCTGCTCTTCGGTCTGGGCGGCGAGGACGGTAAGCACATCGTCGTACTCGGCCAGCTCCACGCCGTTTGCCTTCAGCTCCGCGGCAGCCCGGCGCTGACGCGGGCGGTGTTGATGAAGAGGGTCGCCTTATCGGGGTCACATAGCAGTAAGCCATTGCATAAGGTGCATTGAATGTCCATCGCACGCAGATTGAGCAGCCATGCCAGATTGTCCAGCTTGCCCACCAGCTGTGCGGTGCAGCCCAGCTCAGAGAGCTTCGCACGCAGCTGGCCCAGCTTCTCGGCAGGGGAGAAGCCTGCGTACTCTTTCGGCAGGAGCCATGCCGGGGTGGCGGGCAGGGCGGGACGGCCCTCCGTCCACAGCTCGTCCTCGAGGTTCAGCAGCTTGATGGTGCCTTTCTTGGCGTCCAGCTCTTTCTGCAGGCTGCGCACCAGACCGCAGGAGGCAGTCAGGCCGCAGAGGCCCAGCTTGCCGCCCTCGGCAGGACTTTGCCGCAGTACTGCTCGGCGGTCGGCACGCCCGGCTCGCCCATCCGCATCAGCTGGATCTCCGTGCCGGCGATCTCCTTCTCGGCCTGCACGAAGTAACGGCCATCGGCCCAGACAGCGCTCTCGGTCATGGTGACGACGAAGTTGGAGTTCTCGCCGTGGAAGCCGGAGAAGTAGGTCAGGCAGTGTAGTGGTCGGGCATATACTCGCTGGCGTGCGGGTCGCCCACCGGGATGAGGTAGACGTCCACGCCGTTTGCCTTCATGGCCTCGCGCAGGGCGGCCAGACGCTCGGGAACGGTATTCATGCTCATGTCAAAAAGCCTTCTTTCTTTATTCTGCCGGAAAAACGTCCGGCGGCGATGGTTTGCTGGACCTTATTGTATCATTCCGGGGCGCAGAATGCAATTCTGCAGGGTTCATTTTGGTCCTGCCGCCCGAAAATGCAAGCAAATTGCAAAAAATGTTACAAATTTCTCATCAAAAAGGCCGGTTTGCCATTGACAGCCTTGTTATAATAGGAGTGTAGGAATTTTACGGGTCAGCACTCAGCGGCCCGGACTGCTTGTAAGGCCCGACGGGCCTGCTGGGCAGCGCCTTTGCGGCGTCTGCATAAAAGAAAGAGGCATTTCAGACTATGACCAAGATCGATATTTTCTCCGGCTTCCTTGGCGCCGGTAAGACCACCCTTATCAAGAAGCTCATCAAAGAGTCCTTTGCAGGCCAGAAGGTCGTGCTCATCGAGAACGAGTTCGGCGAGATCGGCATCGACGGCGGCTTTTTGAAGGAGTCCGGCATCCAGATCAATGAGCTGAACGCCGGCTGCATCTGCTGCTCTCTGGTGGGCGATTTCCGCGCCGCTCTGCAGCAGGTGGTGGAGCAGTACCACCCCGACCGCATCGTCATCGAGCCCTCCGGCGTCGGCAAGCTGTCCGACGTGACCCGCGCTGTCGAGGGCGTGGCCGAGCATCTGGATGTTCAGCTGAGCAGCTTCGTCACCGTGGCCGACGTCAACAAGGTCAAGATGTATATGAAGAACTTCGGTGAGTTCTACGACGACCAGATCAGCCACGCAAGCTGCATCATCCTGAGCCGCACCCAGAACGCCACCGAGGAGAAGATCGCCGCCGCTGTGGCCATGCTGCGCGAGAAGAACCCCACCGCTACCATCGTCACCACCGCCCTGACGCCCTGACCGGCGAGCAGATCCTGAAGGCCATGTCCACCAAGGACGACTTCAAGGCTGAGCTGATCGCTATGGCTGCCAAGGCCAACGAGGAGCACGCCCACGAGGACGAGGAAGAAGAGCACGAACACCATCATCACCACGACCACGATGATGAGCATGATGAGCATTGCTGCTGCGGCCATCATCATGATGACGACGACGATGAGGAGGATGAGCACGAGCACCATCATCAACATGACCACGACGATGACCACGACGAGCATTGCTGCTGCGGCCATCACCATGACCACGATGATGATGATGACGATGATGAAGACGAGCATGAGCATCATCACCACCACGATCATGATGACGATGACCACGACGAGCATTGCTGCTGCGGCCATCATCACCATCATCATGGCCACGACGCCGATGAGGTCTTCACCAGCTGGGGCGTCGAGACGGCCAGGAAGTTCTCCAAGGCTGACATTGAGCACGCCCTCACCGAGCTGGACACCGGCAATTACGGCATGATCCTCCGCTCCAAGGGCATCGTGGACGGCGGCGCAGACGGCTGGCTGGAGTTCGACTACGTTCCCGGCGAGTGGAAGTCCGCGCACGCGGCGCAGACGTCGGCGGCAAGCTGGTGGTCATCGGCTCCAAGCTGGATGAAAAGGCCATCGCTGCACTGTTCGGCTGCTGATCGCCCCTGAAAGGATAAAAGATTATGGCAAATGAGATCCCGGTTTACCTGTTTGTGGGCTTCCTCGAGAGCGGCAAGACCAAGTTCATTCAGGAGACCTTTGAAGACCCCAACTTCGACTCCGGCGACAAGACCCTTCTGCTGGTCTGCGAGGAGGGCGAAGAAGAGTACAATGAGAAGAAGTTCGCCTTCCCCGGCGTGACGCTCTACAACCTCGAGGACAAGGCCGAGCTGAACCCCCAGAACCTCGCAAAGCTGGCCAGAGAGTCCGACGCAGGCCGCGTGGTCATCGAGTACAACGGTATGTGGATGCTGCAGGACCTGGCAAACAATCTGCCTGAGAACTGGATCGTCTACCAGTGCATCGCCACCGCCGACGGCACCACTGCGCTGACCTACGCCCGCGACAATTCCATGCGTGCGCTGATGCTGGACAAGATCGCCCGCAGTGAGCTCATCGTCTTCAACCGCGCCGAGGCCGTCAATAACGACGCCGCCCGTCAGGAGCTGCACAAGCTGGTGCGTCAGGCATCCCGCAAGTGCGACATCGCCTACGAGTTCAAGGACGGCAGCGTGGCTTACGACGACATCCCCGACCCCCTGCCCTTCGACATCAACGCCCCGGTCATCGACATCCCGGACGACGATTACGGCATCTGGTATATGGACTGTCAGGACGAGCCCCAGAAGTACGCGGGCAAGACCGTCAAGTTCCTCGCACAGGTCTGCCAGACCAACCGCGCCGGCAAGAACAGTTTCGTGCCGGGCCGGTTCGCCATGACCTTCTGCGTACAGGACATCCAGTTCGTGGGCTTCCCTGCAGCTACGACGGCTACAAGGCCCTCGAGCAGCGGGCATGGGTCAAAGTGACCGCAAAGGTCGGCTATAAGTTCCATAACATCTACCGCGGCAAAGGCCCGGTGCTCACCGCACTGTCGGTGGAGCCTGCCGAGAAGCCGCTGAACGATGTTGTCACCTTCTCCTAACTGCAACATAACCAAGGAGGTCATGGCATGAAAGCAATCTTCCGCATTCTGGTACTGCCGCCGCTGTGGCGGCCACCGGTGCCGCCATCGTCATCATGGACAAGCTCCTGAACGAAAAGGCCGCACCCATCATCGAATCCATCGAGTTCCCCGAGGAAGCCGAAAAGGACGACGCAGAGGCCGCCAAGACCGCCGAGGCATACGCCGAGGGTGAGGCCAAGGCAGAGGCCGAAGCCGCCGCACCGGCAGAAGAGACCGCTCCCGCTGAGGAGCCCGCCGCCCCTGAGACGGAGGCAGCGCCCGCTGAGGCCGCAGAGCCGGTGACCCCGCCCGACCTGAGCGAAGAGCGCCCGGTCTGTGACCCCGAGGCTACCGAACCCGAACCCCGTGGAGGCCGGCCCCGCCGTCGCCCCCAAGGACGAAAACGGCAAGTTCGACCCGACTAAAATCGCCGACGTCTCCGACTTCGGCGACTGGGAAGAGCAGGGTGCAAGGGGTAATTCACACGAGAAAAGGGACGCTGTGTATATGCGCAGCGTCCCTTTTCTTATGTCTTTGATTTTTCACCAAGCCACATCTTTTTCTGATATGCAGTCCTTCAGCGGCTGATTCAATCCTTCTATCAGTTTTTCTTTTATGCTTAAAATGTCATCCGGGAGTCCTTCTCCTGACTCTTGGCCGTTTAACTCAGCTCTTTTCAAATCTTCCATTTCTATTCCCCGTAAGCGATTTTCAGCAGCCTATCCTTATCTATCACGGTCACCCCGCCGCGGTAGAGCTTCACGATGCCCTCACCGGCGAAGTATTTCAGCAGGCGGCTCACCACCTCGCGGGCGGAACCCATGTACTTTGCCATCTGGTCCTGGGTCGCGGACATCGTCGCCGCCGGTCTTGGTAAGCTCGTCCGCAAGGAAGATGGCCAGCCGCCGGTCGGCGCTCATGAAGAGGATCTGCTGCATCGTCCACATGGTGTCGGAGAAGCGCTCGGCGGTCATCTGGTAGGCGAAGCACCGCACCTCCACGTTCTGCTGCATGAGGCTGCGGAAGACGCCCGCGCTGATGCAGTAGGCCTCGGTGTCCTCCTCGGCGTCGATGTAGAGGTCAAAGTTCACCGAGTCCATGACGCAGGAGGCGGAGAGGATGCAGATCTCGCCGCCAAAAAGGCGGTAGAGGGTCACGTCCCGGCCATCGTCGGAGAGAAGATACGCCCGGAGCTGGCCGGTGCGCAGCAGCAGGATGCCCACGCAGTTCTCCACCGGGCTGTGGACCCGCTCGCCCTTGCGATAGCGCACCGGGCGGGTGGTTCGGCAGAGCATCTCCTGCTGCTCGGCGGTCAGCTTGTCCCAGAAGGGGAAGGCACAGGCGAGACACTGGCGGTGCTCGCCGCATTTGGGGATGGGCAGGATCTCCGGCATCTTAAATCACCCCTTCCGCAGCGCTTTGGCGGCTTCGGTGCCTGCCAGAGCGCCCTCATAGACGGCCTTCGCCACCTGCAAAAGCCCGCCGGTGCAGTCTCCGGCGGCGTAGAGGCCGGGGACGGTGGTCTGCATTTTTTCATCTGTCACGATGCGGCCGTTCTCCACAGCGGCACCGATTTTCCGGGCCAGCGCCGTACTGCCCGCAACGCCCAGAGCCACAAACACACCCGCCAGCTCCACCACATCGCCGCCGGACAGCTGGACGCCGGTGACTTTCTGCTCGCCGAGGATGGCGTCGATTTTTTCAGGCCGGACAGCCACCTCCGGCGGAAACTCTGCCGCCGGAGGCGCACCATTCAGCAGGAGGGTGACGCTGGCCGCCACCGGCAAAAGCGCCTGCACCTCATGCAGGGCGTATTCGCCGCTGCCTACCACGGCCACATCTTTGCCGCGATAGAAAAAGGCATCGCAGGTGGCGCAGTAGCTGACGCCGTGGCCCTCGAGGCCCGCCAGCCCCGGGATGCGGGGCGTCGCCCGCGAAGCACCTGTGGCGAGGACAACAGCGTCCGCCGGGTAATCTCCATCGAGGGTTTCTACAGTGAGTTTATCGGTATAGGTCAGACCCACGGCCTCGGTGGTCACAAATTTGACGCCCACAGCCTTGGCCCCCTCGATGCCCTGACGCTCCAATTCCGCACCCGAGATGGGGGCGGCGAAGCCGTAGTAGTTCTGGATAAGCTCTGCGCGGTCAAGCGCACCCGGCCCCCGGGTGAGGACGGTGGTGTCCACCCCCGCACGGGCAGTGTACAGCGCGGCGGACACCCCCGCCGGGCCGGAGCCGATGATGACGATGTTGGACATAGTGGGTCTCCTTATACTTTTTGTATTATCGTAAAATCTGTTACGTTCTTTGCGCGCCGGTGGCGCGGGCAGTTCTCTTCGGTCAAATGGCTTTGCGCTCCGCGCGGGCCAGAGCGCAGGGCTGGTTTTTTCTTTGAGCTGGTTCTCGCGCTGGTGGCGCGGGGCGGTTTTTTTCTTTCGGTCAAATGGCTTTGCGCTCCGCGCGGGCCAGAGGTAGGGAGGGGTGTTTCGACTCCCCCCTCCCTACCTCTGGACTCCACTCTCCCCGCAACGAGTTAAGGGCTGCTCGCCCTTAACAATTCCGAAGAAGTATCCAAGCAAAATGCTGGAGATTCGTGCATTCGCACGAAGATCTCTTAACCGCATTTTTGCTCTCCGCCGTTTTACGGCTTCGCCGAAGATTTCAGGCTTTAGCAGAACTTTACCGTCAGCAGAGAGGTAACACCAGCTGCGAAGCAGCAAATCGGAGAAGTGAGAAAAATGCGTTAAGCGAAGCGACTAGCATTTTTCCACTTCGACTTCCCCTTCGGGGTCTGAAAGGGGCGAGTAGCCCCTTTCTCGTGCCTCCCGCGCTTCGAAAGTAGCGGGTGCTTTTCTGGTTCTCTTTTGGTGCGCAAAAGAGAACTTGACCCCGCGTAACAGCGCTCTACTCTATTATACACCAAATCCCCCTGATTTCTATGACCAAATCCCAAAAGCCTCCATTTTCCGCCCGAGCGCCACTTTGCAAGGGCGGGCGAGTGTGTTATACTTTCTATGAATGCGATTCAATCTTCCTGATGGAGGCTTTTTTATGTCCACAAAGCAGCGTCTGCTTTTATCACCACCGGCGGCACCATCGCCAGCGTCCGCACCCAGCAGGGTCTCAAGCCCGTGCTCACCAGCGAAGAGCTTCTGGCTCATCTGCCTGAGCTGAACGAGCTCTGCTGCCCCGACACGCTGGCCCTGTGCAGCATCGACAGCACCGACCTCGGCCCGGAGCACTGGCTGATGATGGCGAAGGCCGTGCAGGAGAATTATGCCCTCTACGACGGCTTCATCATCTGCCACGGCACCGACACGCTGGCCTACTCTGCGGCGGCTCTGTCTTATCTCATCCAGAACGCCGACAAACCCGTCATCCTCACCGGCGCACAGCAGCCCATCTCCAACGAGATCACCGACGCCAAGAAAAACCTTCGCGACAGCGTCATCTGCGCCCTCGACCCCGGCAGCCGGGGCGTCATGGTGGTGTTTGGCGGCCATGTCATCGCAGGCACCCGCGCCAAGAAGAACAAGACCATCAGCTACGACGCCTTTGCCTCGGTGAATTTCCCGGCGCTGGCACTGGTACAGGGCGACCGTCTGGTGCGGTATGTGCCTTCGCCCTGGCCCACCGGCCCTGTGGAGTTTGGCCGCTCGCTCAGCCCCCGCGTCTTCCTGCTCAAGCTGACGCCCGGCCTCAGCCCCGATTTGATCCCCGACATTTTCCGCCTCTACGACTGCGTTATCGTGGAAAGCTTCGGCGTAGGCGGCATCCCCCAGCGGCTGATGAACGCCTTCGCCGAGGGCCTCGGCGACTACGACAAGACCCACAAAGTACTCATCCTCACCACCCAGGTCACTTACGAGGGCAGCGATGTGGGCATCTACGAGGTGGGCAAGCGGGTCAAGAACCGCTTCCGCTTCCTCGAGGCCCACGACATGACCATTGAGGCCGTCGTGACGAAGATCATGTGGCTGCTGGCGCAGGACTGCGACAGCTTTGACCAGCTGCAGCAGCGGTTCTACCGGCAGGTCAATTTTGATACGTTCTATCACTGAGCACGAACATGGCCGTCATGACGAAATCGACGCCCTCGGTGCTGAAGGGCAGGACAGAGCCGAGGGCCGCGCCCATAGCCGCGCTGTCGGCCCAATAGATCTGGTCCAGCAGGGTGATGAAGAACATGAACCAGCCCTTATCCACGCCCTCGGGCGGCTCTGCCGAATTTGTTTCGTTTTGCTCCTGCATTCATTTCAACCCTCCAATACAGCAATATAACAGGTTTATCTGCATTTGCAAGAGCTATTTATAAAGCAAAGAGGGTCCTGTGCGGACGCACAGGACCCTCTTTGCCTTCTATCTTTTATTTTTTGGTGAGGTCTTTCGTGTAGAGGGCGCGGGTGGCATTCAGGACAGCGAGGACCATGACGCCGACATCGGCGAAGATGGCCACCCACATATTGGCGATACCCAGAGCACCCAGCAGCAGGCAGGCCGCCTTGACGGCCAGAGCAAAGACGATGTTCTGGTAGACGATGCCTTGGTGCGGCGGGCAATGCGCATGGCGAGGGCGATCTTGGCCGGGTCGTCATCCATCAGGACGACGTCGGCGGCCTCAATGGCGGCGTCAGAGCCCAGAGCACCCATGGCGATGCCCACATCCACACGGGAGAGGACAGGGGCGTCGTTGATGCCGTCGCCCACGAAGGCCAGCATCTCTTTAGGGTTCTTGGCGGCCAGGAGCTTCTCGATCTGGTCCACCTTATCGCCGGGCAGCAGGCCGGCGTGGTACTCGTCGATGCCCAGCTCTGCCGAGACAGCCTTTGCCACCGGCTCTGCGTCGCCGGTAAGCATGACGGTCTTGCGGACGCCGGCCTGCTTAAGGCCCTTGATGGCCTGTGCGCTGTGGGGCTTCACCACGTCGGAGATGAGCAGATAGCCTGCATACTTGCCGTCGATGGCCACATGGACGATGGTGCCGGTCTGGGGGACATCGGGGACGGTGAGGCCCAGCTTTGCCATCAGGCGGGCATTACCGGCAGCGACCGGCTTGCCGTCCACCTCGGCGGTGACGCCGTGGCCGCCCAGCTCCTCCACGTCGGTGACGCGGGCAGCGTCGATGTCCTTGCCGTAAGCAGCCTTGATGCTCAGGGAGATGGGGTGCTTCGACCAGCTCTCGGCCAGCGCAGCGGCTTCCACAAGGCTGTCTTCGGTACCGCCCTCCACGGGGCAGACCTTGACGACCTTGAAGGTACCCTGGGTCAGGGTGCCGGTCTTATCGAAGACGACGACGCGGGTATCGGCCAGCTCTTCCAGATAGGTCGAGCCCTTGACGAGGATGCCGCAGGCGGAAGCGCCGCCAATGCCGCCGAAGAAGCTCAGCGGGATAGAGATGACCAGTGCGCAGGGGCAGCTGATGACGAGGAAGGTGAGGGCGCGGTAGACCCAGTCGCCGAAGCGGGCGGGCTGGCCCATCAGCAGCAGAACGATGGGGGGAATGAAGGCCAGCGCCAGTGCGCCGTAGCAGACCGCCGGGGTGTAAACGCGGGCAAAGCGGGTGATAAAGTTCTCGGCGCGGGCCTTCTTCATGCTGGAATTTTCCACGAGGTCGAGAATTTTAGAGACGGTGGATTCGCCGAACTCCTTGGTGGTCCTGACCTTGAGCAGGCCGCTCATGTTGACACAGCCGCTGATGACCTCGTCGCCGGACCGGACATCCCGGGGCAGGCTCTCGCCGGTGAGGGCGGCGGTGTTGAGGGTGGAATCGCCCTCGACGATGACGCCGTCGATAGGCACGCGCTCGCCGGGCTGGACCACGATGACGGTGCCGATCTCGACCTCATCGGGGTCCACCTGCTCCAGCCTGCCGTCCTCGCCCTCGATGTTGGCGTAGTCGGGCCGGATGTCCATCAGGGCCGAGATGCTGCGGCGGCTCTTGCCGACGGCAACGCCCTGGAACAGCTCGCCGATCTGGTAGAAGATGATAACGGCACAGCCCTCGACGTAATCGCCCAGCGCAAAGGCACCCACGGTGGCGACGGCCATCAGGAAGCATTCATCAAAGGGCTGACGGTTCTTGATGCCCAGAAGGGCCTTGTGGAGCACGTCCCAGCCCACCACGAGGTAGGGGATGCAGTAGAGCAGCAGCTCCACCGACGCGGGCAGAGGCGGCAGCAGCTTGAGCACCAGCACCAGCGCCAGAGCGGCGATGATGCGGTACAGCATTTTCTTTTGTTTTTTCGTCACGGGTACCAGCCTCCTTTTGGCGGCAGTTTTCTCAGATTCAACAGGTTTTCCCACAAGGGGCTCGCTTTCCACGCTTCCCCCGGCTTTTCCACGAGGTTTTCCCGCAAAAAGCCGCAAATGCGCGTTCATTTTTCTTTTTTTGCACCCAGGATGTTGAAAACGCCGTGGAAATTGTTGAAAACTGATTTATTTTTCCACATTTTCCACGCGCATCCCGGCAGTATAAGTCGAAACTCAGATGCCGAAGATCTCGCAGTCGTCCTCGACCTTCTTGCAGGCGGAGAGGACGTTCTGCATGGTAGCCTTGACGTCCGCGCCCTCATCGAACTCGACGTTCATCTTCTGGGTCATGAAGCTGACGGTGGCCTTTGCGACGCCGGCGACCGTGTTGGCGGCATCCTCCATCTTCTGGGCGCAGTTTGCGCAGTCAACTTCGATCTTGTAGCTCTTTTTCATAATAAATACCAGCCTTTCTTTCTATCTACCCGCTCCGCCGCAGGGTGCGGCAGAGCTTGCAGCGTTTTGGGGGCATCACTCTTCGATGTGGTCCATGCCCATGGAGAGGATGCTGCGCACATGGTCATCGTCCAGCGCATAGTAAATGGTCTTGCCGTCGCGGCGGAAGCGGACGAGCTTTGAGTCCTTGAGCACCCGCAGCTGATGGCTCACCGCCGACTGGCTGAGCTGGACGGCATTTGCAATGTCCTGCACGCACAGCTCATCGTCGTGGAGGGCGTAGAGGATCTTGATGCGGGTGGAATCGCCGAACACCCGGAACAAATCGGCCAGCTCGTAGAGCACCTCATCGTCCGGCAGCACCGGCGGGGCCTTGGGCAGCTTCTGTTCTGGGGCAAGAGCATTCTCAGCCATCGTTGTCATCCTTTCGCTTCAATATATGAACATCTGTTCATGTGTTCATGATAGCACGCCGTATGGCTCCTGTCAAGGAGTTTTGTATAAAAAATCAGCATTCTCTTAAAATTGATAAAACAGACCTCAAAATGCAAGAAATTTGCAGATTTATTTTGCAGGAGGGGTGCAATTTAGTGCAAAAGAAAAAGGCATTCCTGACCGAACTGCCTTTTCTTTGCACCGCATTCATGCCCGCTTCTTCTTTTTATCGTCCGCCGCCCACGGCAGATACATGAGGAACAGCGCCAGCGCGGTGGCAGGCAGGAAGCCCAGGATATAATATTTTCACCAGCAGGGCCGTGAAGGTGCTGGTGATGATGTTCCCGTAGGGATCATTGAGGAAATAGAAGTTGGTGTCAAGGGACTGATTCAGAAAGTAGATGGGCAGGGCAGAGCCGAACAGGAACGCCAGCACCTGCGGCACCCGCCGGGGACTGGGACGGTAGCCGCCCGCCACCAGCAGGACTGGATAGAGTACCAGCAGGGCATGGATACTGACGGAGTGCAGATTGATGAGCGTCCACCAAGAGGGGACATCCAGCCAGCTGGGGCAGAGCAGTGCCAGCATTGCGCCCGGGATACAGAGGGCATACAGCTCCTCTTTGCACCAGTTTCTGTCCGTGATCGTGTTGTACAGACAGACGAAGACATTGATATTGCACAGGTGCAGGGGCAGATAGCCCCAATTCCACTGGCCGGTCAGGGCCATCCCCAGCAGAAGGACAGCTTGGTCCAGCAGGAGCAAAGCGGTGACTCCGACTAAAATGCGCCGCCGGGTGCGGGCAGAACTGCGGCGATACCACAGGGCCGCCCCCACGATAAAGGCAAGCGAAATGGCCAGCTCCATGAGGTGGACCGTGCCATACAGCGGGTAGCATCGGTAATCGGCCCCGTATTCGGCGTGGGTGATGTCGTAGGATTTCCAGAAATCGTTCATCTTCTTTTCCTCCTTGTCCAGCTTATGATACCGCGTTTGGCCTCAGACGGAAAGAGTTTTGAAGGAAAATCCCGAAAACAGGTGCAATAGGGTGAGTTTTGTGGTATCCTTACAAATGTGAAATTATCTGCCGCAAACCGCGGCATCACGACAAATTAAGAAAGAGGGAATTTTTATATGTTAGAAACCGGAATCCGCGGCAAGCAGAGCGTCGCCGTGACCCCCGAGAACACCGCCAAGACCATGGGCAGCGGCACGCTGAATGTCTTCGCCACTCCCGCACTGGTGGCGCTGGCCGAAAAGACCTGCTGGATGAGCGTCGCCGACGCTCTGGATGAGGGCTGCGGCTCTGTGGGCACCAAGCTGGAGCTGGAGCACACCGCCCCCACCCCCGTGGGCATGACCGTCACCTGCGAGAGCGAGCTGACCGCTGTGGAGGGCCGCAAGCTGGTGTTCAAAGTCTCCCTGTACGACGAGAAAGGCCCCGTGGGCGGCGGCGTCCACGAGCGCTTTGTGGTCAACGACGCAAAGTTTGCCGCCAAGGCCGAGAGCAAGAAGGGCTAAGACTCTTTTTTCTCGGCGAGCTCGATGGGCGGCGGGTCGGCAGCCAGCAGCTGCTGCTCGGCCCGGGCCTGAGCTTCCTGCAAAAGCCGTGCCGCCTGTTCGCTGGCACGGAACAGCTCTAAATACATCGCTTTATAGTCCGGCGCAGCCAACACCCCCTTCCGTGTCCCATCACCTTAGAAGCTGTTTTTGGTAAGCAGGGTGCATCGAACGACGAGAATTTTTGCTCGCAGACAAGGCAATTTTCCGCAGCAATCCTGAGCGGATTGCGGGAAAGCAACGCAGTATGCGGGCAAAAAGGCCGTTCGGGCGGTGTGCAATGCTTATGAAAACGGCTTCTAAAGGGTTAGTCTGCCCGGCAGGCTGCAAAAAAATCATCTGAGGATTTTATCATGAAAACCAATCTCCCGTGGGTGGGTGCGTTGTTAGTGTTTGCCCTGCTGCTGTGGTGTACCGCCGCAACGCCCGGCAAAATCGACGACCCTTCCACCTACACCTGCGCCGTGTACAGCTCGGCGCTGTCCCTGCTGCCCCCTGTGGTGGCCATCGTGCTGGCCCTGAACACCAAAGAGGTCTACACCTCGCTGCTGGTGGGCATCGCCACCGGCGCACTGCTCTACGCCAACGGCAACCTTGAGCTGGCGCTGACCACCCTCTTCTTCAACGAAGACGGCGGCATGGTGTCCAAGCTGTCCGATTCCAGCAACGTCGGCATCCTCGTCTTTCTGGTGATGCTGGGCATTCTGGTGGCCCTGATGAACAAGGCCGGCGGCAGCGCCGCCTTTGGCCGCTGGGCCTCCACCCACATCCACACCCGGGCGGGCGCGCAGTTCGCCACCCTGCTGCTGGGCATCCTCATCTTTGTGGACGACTACTTCAACTGCCTGACCGTCGGCTCCGTCATGCGCCCGGTCACTGACCGGCAGAAGGTCTCCCGCGCAAAGCTGGCCTACCTCATCGACGCCACCGCAGCACCCGTCTGCATCATCGCGCCGGTGTCCAGCTGGGCCGCCGCCGTCACGTCCTCTGTGCCGGATGGCTCGGGCATCAACGGCTTTACCATGTTCCTGCGCACCATCCCTTATAACTACTACGCCATCCTCACCATGGTGATGAGCCTCTTCCTCATCTTCAGCGGCCTCGACTACGGCCCTATGAAGAAGCACGAGGATAACGCCCTTCGGGCGACCTCTTCACCACCGACGACCGCCCTACGGCGACGACGCGGACGACGACAGCGACACCCGCGGCCATGTGGTGGACCTCATCGCGCCGGTGCTGGTGCTCATCGCGGCCTGCATCTTCGGCATGGTGTACACCGGCGGCTTCTTTGAGGGCGTGGACTTCGTCACCGCTTTTGCCAACTGCAGCGCCTCCATGGGCCTCGTGCTGGGCAGCGCCATTGCCCTGATGTTCACCTTCGTGTTTTACCGGGTGCGGGGCATCATGACCTTTCAGGACTTCGCCGCCTGCATCCCCGAGGGCTTCAAGGCCATGGTCAGCCCCATGCTCATCCTGACGCTGGCATGGACGCTTTCCGGCATGACCGGCCTGCTGGGCGCAAAATACTACGTCGCAAGCCTGCTCAGCGGCTCTGCGACGGCTCTGCAGTACCTGCTGCCCATCATCATCTTTGTGGTGGCGGTCTTCCTCGCCTTTGCCACCGGCACGTCCTGGGGTACCTTCTCGATTCTGGTCCCCATCGTCTGCCACGCCTTCCCGGAGGGTGAGATGCTGGTGGTCTCCATCGCCGCCTGCCTGTCCGGCGCGGTCTGCGGCGACCACTGCTCGCCCATCTCCGACACCACCATCATGGCCTCTGCCGGCGCGCACTGCAGCCACGTGAACCATGTCTCCACCCAGCTGCCCTACGCCATGACCGCCGCCGCCATCTCGGCGGGCTGCTATCTGCTCTGCGGCGCAGCACAGGCTGTCCTCGGCGATGCCGCCAACACCCTGATCTCCTTCGTGCTGCTGGCCTGTGCCATCGCCATCGAACTCGTCGTGCTCAGCATCGTCAGGGCGCGGATGGGCCATACTGGGAAGGAAGAGGTCACAAAATCTTAACGGAATCGTAGATTTTTGTCTTCCCCTCCGGCGCAAATCATGGTATACTTATCAAAAGAGTAAATTTTTTGAGCTATTTGCTCACTGGAGGAAAACCCCATGCTGGAAGAAGTCTTTCAGGACGTCTATACAAAATTCAAGCTGCATTTTTATCAGAATGTATTTCAGCGCTTTGCCACCCGCGAAGCCACGCTGACTACGGTGGAGTCCTTCTGCATGGAGGGCATCATGGCGATGGGGGAGCCCACCATTGCGGAGTTTTCCCGCATGATGGGCATCTCCACCCCCAACGCGGCCTATAAAATCGGCAGCCTCGTCAAAAAGGGCTATGTGGAGAAGATCCAGTCCACCACCGACCGCCGCGAATACTTCCTGCGCCCCACCCAGAAATACATCGATTACTACAGCATCAGCTATTCTTATCTGCACACGGTCATCGAGCGTGTGCGCAAGCGCTTCCCGGCGGAGGACTGCGACAAGATGGAGCAGATGCTCTCGGTCATCAGCACCGAGCTGATGCCGGAGCTGGATATGCTGGCCAAGTGCCGCCACCCCGAAGCTCCTGAATCGGAAGAGTAAAATGCAGCACAACGAAAGCCCCCGGCAGCGCCGGGGGCTTTCTCCTTATCCTATAAAAGCGAGGCGCGGCCGCCCCGCCGGAACGGGACAGCCGCAGCTTCATGGGAATGTAAAAGACAGAGCTTGTCTGGATGTTGGGGGTTATGCGTTCTCCTTCGCGGCGTTTGCAGCAGCACGCTTGTTGATCTTGCTCTGGTTGTAGACAGAGTAGAGGATGACCAGAATAGCCACGCCTGCAAAGACCATTGCGATGGGAGAAGTGGTGATGGCGAAGAAGTTGCCGCGCTGGATGTTCATGCAGCGCACGAAGTTCTTCTCGCACATGGGTCCCAGAATGAGGGCCAGCAGGCCGGTCTGCGGGCTGTTTTTATTTCCTGTGAAATCATACCTTCCCGGCGCCCTTGTCCAGTATCTTGTCGAAGCGGGAGAAGAAGGTGATGGCTGTAATGGTCGCTGCCAGAATATCACTGACCGGCTCGGCGAGAAAGACGCCGAAGCACTTATCTGCCGTGAAGCAGGGCAGGATAAAAATCAGCGGGATAAGCAGGATGATCTTCCGCAGACAGGCCAGCAGGAGGCTGACTTTGGCCTGACCCAGCGCCATAAAGCTCTGCTGGCAGGCGATCTGAACGCCCATGGCGAGGATACCCGCCATGTAGATGCGCATGGCCCATGTGGTGTATCGATGAGGGCAGCGTCCGAGGTAAAGATGCCCGCCACGCCGGGGCCAGCATCATGAGCAGCCGAACAGGGTGGTATAGCCGAAGCAGAGGGTGAGCTGGAAGCGGAACGCCTCCTTGACGCGGGGCTTTTTGCCTGCGCCGAAGTTGAAGCTCATGACCGGCTGGCCGCCCTGACAGATGCCCTGAATGGGCAGGGTGCAGAGCTGGGAGGCGCTGGTGATCACCGTCATGGCACCCACCGCCACATCACCGCCGTAGCGGGCCAGACTGGAGCTGAAGCTGATGGAGAGCAGGCTCTCGGTGGAGAGCATCACAAAGGTGGAGATGCCCAGCCCCATCACCGGCAGGATGATGTTCCGCTCCACTTTGAGGTTTCTTCCGCAGCTTGAGGATGGTCTTGGGGCCGGTGAGGAACTTCAATATCCAGCAGGCACCCACGGCCTGACTGAGCACCGTCGCCACTGCCGCACCCCGGACGCCCCAGCCAAGACCAAAAATCAGGATGGGGTCGAGGATGATGTTGATGACTGCGCCGATGACCGTCGTGAGCATACTGATCTTCGCAAAGCCCTGGGTCGTGATGAAGGGGTTCATGCCCATGACCAGCAGCACGAACACCGAGCCGAGGATGTAGATGCGGCCATAGGCCACCGCATAGGGGAGAGTGGCGTCGCTGGCACCGAAGAGCCGCAGCAGGGCGGGCGCACCGGCATAGAAGCCCGCCGTCAGCACCACAGCGAAAAACAGCAGCATGGTAAAGCTGTTGCCGATGATTTTTTCGGCCTCGTCTTTATTGCCCTGTCCCAGCGCGATGGCCGTGCGGGGCGCACCGCCCGCGCCGATGAGCATGGCGAAGGCGTTCAGGAGCATAAGGATCGGCGCAAACAGGCCCACGCCCGTCAGCGCCGCCGCGCCGATGCCCTCGATGTGGCCGATGTAAATGCGGTCTACGATGTTATAGAGCAGATTGACCACCTGCGCCACCACGGCGGGTATCATCAGCTGCAAAAGCAGGGGCTTGACCGGCCCGCTGCCCATATTCTGTCGATTCTGTGCCATAGGTTCTCCTTTGAGTGCATACTTCAAATTTGAAATAAATATAGCACGCCCCGCTCTGCCTGTCAAGCACAAGGGGAAGGGCTTTTTGTATTTCCAGTTGACGGAAAGGCGGGATTTTGCTATAATAATTAAGCTGTATTGTGAATATGGAGCATTACTCAAGTGGTCGTAAGAGGTCGCACTCGAAATCCAAGTGGATGCTTCGCTGGATGTCTCCATATCACACGATGGAACGTCAATTTTGATGTCCTGACAGGCTTCAAAGCCTGTCTGAACGATGCGTTTTCTAACAATATTCTAACAGCAACTGTTCCAAGTTTCAAGGCCAATTTGCAATATACAAATCGTAAATTTGCCATGAAAATATACTTGGAGATGTATCGAAGCGGTCGTAACGAGAACGACTCGAAATCTAACTGGCTTTTTGGAAGTGGTTTTCCGGTTTTGCTAGGTTTCATGCGGGTTTTCCGACTTCGTGAGGGAACGATTTTCTGGCGTTCTCTCCTGCAATTCTCTCCAAAGTTTTCCCAGAATGCACGGCGCATTCTAAAATTTAATATCTGGAGCATTACTCAAGTGGTCGTAAGAGGTCGCACTCGAAATGCGATAGGCCGGGAGACCGGTGCCAGGGTTCGACTCCCTGATGCTCCGCCAAATCGAATGGACAGATGAATTTTATTCGTCTGTCCATTCTTTTTTGCCGGAACATCGCCCGTCCACCCTGTCTTGTGGGCGTATGGCATCATGCTGACGCATTGCCATAGCCCAGCCCCTCCAGCATCGCCTGTGCAGACGAGAGCTTGGAAGCGTAATCGAGGTGGGCGTAAATATTGGCGGTGGTGGAGAAGTCGCTGTGACCCAGCCATTCCTGAATCTGCTTCATGGGAACGCCGTTTGCCAGAAGAAGGCTGGCGCAGCTATGCCGTTACGGTATAATAACGACAAACAGAAAAAGCCTTTATTTTCAAGGGGTTTGAGCGTTTGTCGTCTTTTATTCAATTCCTTTTCCAAGTTGAAAATTGACGAAAACTATAAAGAAAAAAGGAGGCTGTTTTATTAACGACAAAATTTAATAGTGCCAGCGGTCCGGCTTTATGTCTGACCGCTGGTTGCCGTGGGCGTTTCACTTTTATAGGTGGACGCCCTTTTTTCATACTCATTTTCGAGAGAAAGGAGATCCACATGGAATTAAACGAAATGGAGAAAAAAAGCTGCTCTTTCAAGTGGAGGGCGATTATCAGACAAAGATCCTGAATGAACTTTATATGACCGTGCGGTATTCAAATAATTCCGAACAGCGGGAGGCGGCAGAAGGTCTTATGGCAAAACTTCGTGTTCTGTCAAATGCAGAGTGCATGGACTTGGTAAAAGATATTCAGAAGAATTACCGTCTGCCCTATCCAGCCCGGACGATTGGAGAAAAGATCGCCGAGGCCAGACAACAATCAGGGGCAGAAAAATTGAAGGGGCATGACATCATGGCACTTGAACGCTTTGATCCAGAAGTAAAGCACATGATCGTCTTTGATGTATTGTCTTACGATTCCCCTGTTGGCGACAAAGGCGATAAGATGCGCTTGTTCCTTACAGATGCCGGCTATCAGAAATTTTAGAGAGCCGGAACGGGGCGAAGTGAAACTGAAAACCATGCGAAGGTCTCTGACGGTCATCTCCATTATGACCGCAGGGATCATGCCTTGTAACGGAATAGTCGAAGAAAGGAGGCGGTACAATGGCAGTATTCCGTGTAGAGAAAACAAAGGACTTTACGATAATGAGCAATCACCATCTGCGCAATACGGAGTTGTCCTTAAAGGCAAAGGGGCTTTTATCACTTATGTTGTCGCTGCCGGAAGATTGGGATTATACCACAAAGGGACTCGCCCATATCTGCAAGGATGGTGTGGATTCTATCACTACTGCCCTGAAGGAACTGGAGCGGCATGGTTATCTCACCAGACAGCGCCTCCGCTATGATAACGGGCAGTTGGGAGACATTGAATATACGATCCATGAGCAGCCTGTAAGTACCGAAAACACAGGGCTTTCACCTAAACGGGAAAATCCAAGACAGGTAAAACCAGAACAGGCAAAACCTAAACAGGCGGAACCTGAACAGGAAAATCCGGCACAATTAAATACTAATCCATTAAAACAAAAATCAAAAGATAAATCAATAACTTATCCATCAATCTATCCGGCAGAGCCGGAAGCGGCAAACCGCACGGATGGGATGGATCGGATAGAGCTGATAGAAGCCTATCGTGAAATCATCAAAGAAAATATTGAATATGACTTACTGGTCTTACGGTATGGCAGGGAACGTTTGGATGAAGCCCTTGAACTTATGCTTGAAGTGATTTTGTCGAAACGCCCTTACATTCGCATTGCCGGAGATGATTTTCCGAGGGAGATCGTCAAGAGCCGGTTCCTGAAGATCAATTCCGGCCACTTAGAGTATGTCTTTGACTGTATCGACAAGAACACAACGAAGGTCGGAAACATCAAAGCGTATCTGCTGGCGGCGCTGTATAATGCCCCGGCTACAATGGACAGCTATTACCGTGCCGAGGTCAATCACGACCTGTACGGCTGTTAGGCACCTTTGGGTGTCTTTTTTCATTTCATCACAGGAAGGAGGCAAAGCACAATGAAAAGAAACACTGTGCCGGTACTATGCCCGGCGTAACCAAAGAACAGATTCAGGCAGCGCGGGAAGCTGACTTGTTTTTACCTGCAATTCCATGAACCCGGCGTGCTGAAACAGGATGGACCTAATTTCCGGCATAAGGAGCATGACAGTCTAGTATATGTGACCGGGAAAAGGTACTGGTACTGGAACAGCCGCGGACGGAGTATCAATGCGCTGGACTACCTGATCCAGATTCGGGGATATGGTCTTGTGGATGCGGTTCATGCTCTGGTAGGTGGCGAAATCCCACAGGAACCGGCTTACCGAAGTACGGCAGAAATACAGGTATCAAAAGAGCCGGAAAAGAAAACATTCGCTCTCCCCTGGGCCAGACGTTGCGCGACCGCTGCGGTCTCCTATTTGCAGAAACGGGGGATCAGCTCAGAAGTCATTCGCCAGTGTTTACAAGCCGGGATTTTTTACGAAGCCCGGTATCATGGAGAACCGGTTTGTGTGTTTGTTGGGAAAGATGATTCCGGGAAAGCGAAGTTTGCTTGTATGCGCAGTATCAGCGGCAATCTCAAAAAGGATGTCTATGGCAGCGACAAAGGATATAACTTTTGTTATCCCCCGCAAAGTCCGGGCAGCCGGCATGTGGCAGTCTTTGAAGCTCCTATTGATGCGCTTTCCCATGCGACACTTCAAGAGCTGGAGGGATGGAAATGGAATGGTTATCGCTTGTCTTTGGGCGGTACTTCCCATGTGGCGCTGACTTCTTTCCTGGAACGCCACCCGGAGATACGGCGTGTTACCCTTTATATGGACCACGACCTTGCCGGATTTGTCAATGCCCGGAAAATCAAGACCATGCTTCACGAGGATAAACGTTTCCGTCATATCCGGGTAAGTGTCAACCCTCCCCGGATGGGAAAAGATTACAATGAGAAATTGCTGCTGGTTCGGGAACAACTGCAAACCAGCCAGCACCAACGCCGCCCAAAAGAGGCGGCTGTTTCAATTTAGGGAGGATTTCAACATGAATGGATCTCAACATATCTGCTTTACAGACAGCGCCGGAAAAGCGCTGTTTTCCATTCCCGACAATGGTTTACTCTGCCTGTTCTATGGAAACGGGGACAGGCACTTTGCTGTTTGTCATCGTCTGGATGACACCCATGCAGAAATTGACGGGGTAAATTATTCGCTGCCGGATTTTGCCAAAAGGATGAAACACAACCAGATCAGCTTTGCTCCGGCATAAGGCTGGAAAACAAATAACAGGAGGATTTGAAAATGAAAAAAATTGAAAATACCGCTTTGCAGATGATTGCCGAGGCTTCCCGGTGTCCAGACTACGGCCCCGATATTGTTAAATCGCTGATGAAAAGCTGGACATGAACGAAAGGGCTTTGCTCTTTGATGAATGTTGCCCCATCCACAGTGCGTCTTTGGACCAGCGGAGCTGCACAGCCCTGCGGCACAGCAAAACGCCTCATGCAGATTTATGAAACCGGTCCGGAGATTGTCGGCAAGATTGCCGGCGGGCAGCTACCGGCAGATGGGAGGGATTGATTAAATGGCGGAGACAGATAGCCAGCCGTTTGCGGAAAATGAGCAGGTCAAAGAGCTGCTTCACATGAAAGGAGGAATTTGATTGAATCAGGAACCACTACCGCAGATTCATTTGATCCGTGATACAGACTTATCCGTCTTTGCGTATGAGCTCCATATTTTGCCGGAGATTTTCTTAGGGAATGCGAATTTAATATGCGTTCTCTGGCGACAAATACCGGGCTGATTCCATTGCCATCATGGGAAAAAATCACATATGGCTTTCCGACGCTTTGTTTGCTTATTGTTCTACGGCGGATCTTTATCAAATGATCTTAACAACGGAGTTTATCGGAGCGAGGGCTTTCCTGTTTCATACGGATCGCAGAGAGGGCGGTCACTTGTACGGAGATGTCCTGATGATGGATTTAGACACGCTGCGGCAGGATATAAAAAGAAATATCCTCTATCCCTGCGGCGTCAATGTCGAACGCAAAGATGGTTCAGCGGCTACGGTCAGCCTGAAAGAATGGACTGAAATGGAGCTTTACGAAAAAGATGCTCTGAAAAGTTGGGGATTTTCTTATGCCCCGAATCAAGTTACGGAATGGCAGTACCACTATTCCACGATGTTCAGACAGTGGATGGATCAGGCATTTCGTTATATGCCCCAGGATTTAGAAGAACGCCTGAATATGCAATATATGGAGGCAGCTCAGAACCCGGATATGGATAAGTGCCGCATACCACAGGGAACGGCAAAACAGATGCTTCTTTATGACGAAGCCCCTGTGTATCGCCTTCTTCCATCCGGTTCGGAGAAAATTGCGCCCATTGCGGCAGTCTCTACGGGCCTGTGGTATGAAAATTACCGGGAGTTTGCCATTGCACCGGAGGATTTAGGCGCTCTGGACAAACTGATCCGCAGGGAAACTGACCGGCTCACAGGAAACCTCCCACAACTTCTCAAAAACGAAGAACGCCGCCCTGCTCCGGAGCGATAAGAATTCTACACAGACTGGAGGTGATGAAGATTGGCAGGAGTGCATGAAGATTTCGGCGAAAAGATCGGCGGTGCGAAAAAAGACCTGTGGAAAGACCGCGGGCTGTATGCGGATGATCTGGAAGCCATGAATGAGCGCGAAGCCGAAAAATTTGTGAAAAGGATAATGTCTGGAAAAAGCCGGACTATGCAGCCATGCTGGAGGAAGGGATTCCTCTTGGCGTGGTCTATTTTATCAAAAAAGCGAGGGACGGCTTAAACGCTTCCCCTCAGTATTACCGCACGGATGACACCCCGGAAAAACGGACCGCGAGACAAAAGGAATATATAAAAACAGTCCGGGAATTGCAGACAGTGCTTTCAGATGTCCGTACTGTGGAGGATGCCATAAGAGCCTATGACCGCTTTTTCGCTGACAATGGATACTTAGAAAGGTACAGGGCTGGGAAGCGGAATCCATTACCGGGCAACGAAAAAGGGACAGGACAATCCCGTGATCACAAACAAATTGTCCAATACCATGCTGATCCGCTCGGCTGAATATTTTGAGCGCAACTTTACTCAGAAAGCAAAAAAGGAACAGTTTTGTGTTTCCAAAGAGCAGAAAATACCGAAAGGTTATGCGATCCACTTCAACGACGGGAAACATACCTATTCTAAAAATGAGGACTGGAAACCCGGTACCTACTATGTGACAAAAGGCTATTCGATCCTGCGGACCAATTTTGAGACCAAAGAAGCTGCCCTGAAATGGGTGCAGGAACTTGCCAAAGGCAGGAACAAAAACGGAAAGATCCGGTTTGTCCCTCCCCAGCTCGCCCATGTCAAACGCACCGGGCCGGATTACCGGAATGGTGTGGAAATCACCGGACAGCATTATCTTGATACATTTGGGTTCCGCGGCGGCGAGTTTGGAAACTGGATGAACCAGAACGACCGTCAGACCTCCCTTAACATGGGATTTGAAGCACTAAAGGATCTGGCGTCAGCCCTTAAGATCAGCGATAAAGATATTGCTTATCAGGGAACGCTTGCTATCGCTTTTGGTGCAAGAGGCAGCGGCAATGCTGCGGCTCATTATGAACCTGTTGCGTACAGTCATAAATCTTACGAAAATGCACGGGGCCGGTTCCCTGGCACATGAATGGTGGCATGGACTTGACGATTATCTTGGTACAAAGATGGGTGCAAAAGGGATGCTGTCAGAACAGCCCCGCCTTTATGCGCCGTTCCAAAAACTCATTGACACTATGAAGTATAAACCGGAAACACCGGAACAGGCAGCAAAGCGCACGGAAGCACAAACAGAACGCACCCGGAAAAATGCGGCAGGCTGGCTGGATTCCTCGGTGCTTGCCTCCCTGAAACAGTATGGCAATGAGGAACAGATGGAAACCTACGCAGTCTTGCGGGAAGCATTTTTGTCCGGCGAACCCGGCTCTGTGGAACAGATCAGCGCATTTAAGAAGAATGTTACCGGACGGGTAATTCCCAAAAGTGAACGGGAAAGACTGGAAATCTTTGAGCGTATGCTTTCCGGGATGCAGGCCCAGGAAGATCCGCAGATTGGACGGACGGAAACGGATTTTTACCGTAATTCGGTACGCATGGGAAAAAAAAAAAAAAAAGACGGCGGTTATTGGGACAGCAATGTGGAAATGACAGCCAGAGCCTTTGCCTGTTATATCAAGGACAAACTGCCCTACACATCGGATTATCTGGCAGGCCATGCCGACTGTGCCCTTACCCTGGTTTCCGGTAAAGACGGAGAAATGGAGGTATTGAAAGCCTTTCCTGTGGGGGAAGAACGCCGTGCGATCAACGCTGTTTTTGACGAGATCATTCAGGATTTGAAACGGGAACAGCTATTGACCCATGCCGATGTAACGCTTCTCTCTCTGTTTCTGAACTTCGTGAGGCAGCGGACGGTCAGCTATCCATGTTCGGCGTCGGCCGTCCTTCCGTGATGGATCAGCTTGCGGCAAACAGACCGGCAGATAAAAAATCACCGGCACAGACGATTTTCAGAAAAAACCATGAGCCGGAAATATAGCAGGAGGTGAACAGCATTTTGGAAGAAAACAGGGATTACCATGCCTACCGGTATGGCGACCACTTGACGCCGGGATCAGAGCTTAAAATTGAACACAGCGTAGTTTGTGAAAATGTGGATATTTCTACTCTGATCACAATGGGAATAGATAGCCTGGAAGCCATGCGCCAGGGAAGTATCGACGGGGAGCAGAAAGCCTATGAAATCGTGGTGGCTGCTGCAAAACAGTGGGAACAGCAGGCAGCGGCAACACAGACGATCAACCGGGCTTTGGAATATCTTCGTACACCGGAGATCGAACATACCGGCAACCAGTGGAAAGACACCGATAACTGGAGGGCGGATCAGAAAATCAGCAACCGGGTCTATCAGATGACCTGCAGTATTTGGGAAGATACGAAATATGACAGAGAAACCAAACAGAGTGTTCCGATTGCCTGGTATGTGACATGGGAAGTCCGTATTCATTCCCCGAAGCAGGGATATGGAGCAAAGATTGCCGGACAAAACCAGAAACGATATACAGATAAGAACGCAGCCATAAAATACCTGGACGGGCGAAAGAAAGCCTATTCCCATTTATTCACGGAAATTTCCCCGCCGATCCCGAAAGAATATGAGCACCATTTTATGGTTCACGGTACTCTTTTACCTGGCTATACGGTTGAAGGACTGGAACAGGCCAAAACGGAACATGCCGCCGCCGAGGTTTCGGAGGGCGGTATTTTTACACCCGAAAACCAGGAGAAGCCTTCCGTCCTGGGGAAGCTCTCTGTGGCAAAAACTCAGGAAAAAACGCCAACCACTCCCGGTACGGCAATGAAAAAGAAGGAGGATATACAATTATGAAAGTGTTAATGGTAGAGCCGGGCAAGTCCCCTTATGCTGCGGAGATCGAAAGTGGTCTGAAATCCTTGCAGGCGGCAGTGGGCGGAGATATTCAGGCGGTCTATCCGTATGAGGACCCGGTGGCTCTGATCTGCAATGAAGAAGGCAAGCTGATGGGGCTGCCTTTGAACCGAGCTCTCTTTGACGATGACGGCCACATCTATGATATTGTGTCCGGGAATTTTCTGATCGTTGGTCTTGGCGAGGAAGATTTTACAGACCTTTCCCCGGATCTGATGGAGAAATACGGGGAGCAGTTTAAGTACCCTGAAAAATTTGCAAGGATTGCCGGCGAGATTATTGCAGTCAAACAGCCTGCCACCAACGAACACAGGGAAAAACCGATGATGCACCATTCCGGCCCGGATTTGTAGAAAGAAAGGAGCCAATTATGTTAATGGCAGTAAATGAACCTTATGCCCTTATGGTGCAGCCGGACGATATTCTGATCTCTCCCGTGAGGTAGATGAACATTTCGGGACGATGGTATGCTTCCATCCCCGCTATGCGCTGGGCGACCATCACAACTATATGGACAAAGATGACTTCCTGCGGGAAATGTATTTAGATACCGTAGGACATGATGAAGCCGGCATGAAACGCTATGAACGGATGGTAAACATTGTAAGCAGCCGTTTCCGGCATGGACCAAAGACAGAGGAACGGGCGATCGATGAAGCAATGCAGAAAGTAATTTCGGAAAAGTATCTGATGCTCCCCCTCTATCTCTACGACCACTCCGGTCTTGCCATGAGTACAGAAAGTTTCTCAGGCAGGGCTCCTCATGCAGAATGGGACAGCGGACAGGTCGGCTGGATCTATGTTTCCAAAGAAGATGCCCTAAGGGAATTTGACGCTGACAAGATGACCGGTGCTATCCGTCAGAAAGCAGACGCACTGATGCGCAGCGAAGTCGCTGCTTACGATTCCTATCTGCGTGGCGAATGTTATGGGTTTGAGCTTTATAAAAACGGGGAGCTGTCGGATAGCTGCTGGGGCTTTATGGGTAACTTTTCCGATGTGTTGAAAGATATGGCGGAATACCTCCCGGATGAGTGCAAAGGGATGGTCGATCATCTGGAGGAACAGGAACGCCCGGCTACGATCATCAAGACGCTTTTGAAACATGCTAAAATTCAGGTCGATCAGGCAGCAAAAGCCTTTGAACACGCTTCCCGACAGCAGGTTCTTGGGGAAAGCCGGTAAAAAGTTATTTCCATATTATAAATACCGATTTTATCAGAAAGGAGGATGCTCTTGCAGGAAGATCTCGAACAACGAACGGTTTCTGTTTCTATACAGGCAGCAAAACTGTCAGGGCGGGTACTGCGTGCGGCTATTGCTGCGGTACTTCCAAAAGATGGAACAGGAACGCACAATGCCAAAAGTCGGGCGCAACAGCATGAAGCGGCTGACTTATAAAGACCCCGGAGCCAATACCATTGAAGTTTCAGGGCGAATCCGCTCTTTTGAACGGTATGCCAGAAAACATCAGGTACGCTACCATATAGAAAAGGAACTTGGGACCGATCCCCCAAAATGGACGGTATATTTCAAGGCAAACCAGGCGGATGCACTGACGGCAGCTTTTAAGGAATATACAAAGAAAGACCTTACACGCAGCAGCAGACCGTCGCTGCTTACACAGCTTCATAAGTTCAAAGAACTGGCACAGTCGCTTGGTCGTGACCGTGTAAAGAACAAAGAACACGGAGGACCGGAACGATGAAGATCGATGCAGAAACACTGAAAAAACAGGTCATTCTCCATCTTCCGTATCTTCTGTTTCTTCTGGTATTTGCCAAGCTGGGCGAGGCGGTGCGTCTGGCTCCTGGAGCAGACGCTTCCCAAAAGCTGTTAGGACTGTCCGAAGGCTTTGCCCTTGCGTTTCAGAATATGTGGCCGGGGGCGGCAATGGACTGGCTGATCGGTTTATGCGGTGCAGCCATTATGCGGCTGGCAGTCTATCTTAGAGGGAAAGACGCTAAGAAATACCGCAAAAATGTGGAATACGGTTCAGCCCGTTGGGGAAATAAAGCCGATATTGCCCCGTTTATGGACCCAAAGCCGGAAAACAATATCATTCTTACCCAAAGTGAAGGACTAATGTTAAACGGAAGGCCCAAAAATCCGGCCAATGCAAGAAATAAAAATGTACTGGTAGTCGGAGGATCAGGTTCGGGAAAAACGCGCTTTTTCATCAAGCCCAATCTGATGCAAATGCACAGTTCCTACGTCGTCACCGATCCGAAAGGTACAGTTCTTGTGGAATGCGGAAAGATGTTGCAGCGAGGCACGCCAAAGCTGGACAAGGACGGAAAGCCTGTGCGTAATGAAAAAGGAAAGATCATCTATGAGCCCTATAAAATACGGGTATTCAATACGATCAATTTTCAGAAAAGTATGCACTTTAACCCATTCGCCTACATTCACTCCGAGAAAGATATTTTGAAGATCGTCACGACTCTGATCGCCAATACCAAAGGCGAAGGAAAAGCCGGAGACGATTTCTGGGTCAAAGCAGAAACCTTGCTTTATACGGCACTGATCGGATATATCTACTATGAAGCTCCGGTAAACGAACAGAATTTTGCCACACTGGTAGAAATGCTGAACGCAATGGAGGTCCGTGAGGATGACGAGTCATTCAAAAATGCCGTTGACCTTCTCTTTGACGCTCTGTAACAGAAAGACCCGGATCATTTTGCCCTGCGTCAATATAAAAAATATAAGCTCGCTGCCGGAAAAACAGCCAAGTCGATCCTTATTTCCTGTGCTTCCAGACTGGCTCCTTTTGACATTAAAGAAGTCAGGGAAATTACCATGTATGACGAACTGGATCTGGATATGCTGGGAGATGAACGGACTGCTCTTTTCCTTATTATGAGTGACACGGACGGGACCTTTGCATTTTTGATCAGTCTGATCTATTCCATTTTGTTTAACCGCTTGTGTGAGCGGGCGGATGATGTATATGGTGGAAGGCTTCCCATCCATGTGCGCTGCCTGATCGACGAGGCGGCAAATATCGGGCAGATCCCGAACCTGGAGCGTCTTATGGCGACCATCCGAAGCCGTGAGATCTCTGCCTGCCTGGTGCTGCAGGCGCAAAGCCAACTCAAAGCCCTGTATAAAGACAACATGGACACCATCATCGGTAACTGTGACGCCTCCCTTTTCTTAGGAGGCAAAGAAGAAACCACCTTAAAAAGCTGGAACTCCCTATTGGGGAAAGAGACCATCGACCTGTATAACACCAGTGTCACAAAGGGCAATCAGGAATCCCACGGACAAAATTTTCAAAAGCTGGGAAAGGATCTGATGTCGGTGGATGAACTGGCAGTCATGGACGGGGTAAATGTCTGTTGCAGATCAGGGTGTGCGGCCGTTCCTCTCCGGAAATACGATATAACCAAACACCCAAATTACAAACTGCTTTCCGATTTTAATGAGAAGAACGCTTTTAATATCGAAAAGTTTCTTTCTACCCGGATGCCGATGCGTCCCGGTGAACGATACCGTAATTATGAAGTCACAGCCGAAGATCTGGCTTCCCAGACTTTATAGAGTTGTTCCTGCCTGTCAAAGCATGACGCCCTGGCAGGCTTTGTTTTTGTCACGATGAAAGGAGGATATTTTGAGGATTCGTGATTCTCCCTGAAAAGTAAATAACCGCAGGATTTTTCCTGCCCCATGCCGCCGTGCTGTTTGAAACAGATTTTTTCTAAAAACAGTGCGGCGGCTTTTTTTGTTTCCGGCCTGATACGGCCATATCACAAATTAAAATTTCTGAAATTAAAGGAGGAACTATATGGCATTTTTTGCAAGCGCGATTGATACTTTGAAGATCCTTGTGATCGCCCTGGGCGCAGGTCTGGGCGCATGGGGTGTTGTAAACCTTCTCGAAGGTTACGGAAATGATAACCCAGGTGCAAATGCTCATGTACGGTAAAGAAGCAAGCAACCGAAAACAATAGATAGACCGCCAGCACTACACTATTCCGAACCAAAGACCAAAAGATAAGCATTTTGAGAAAATCTAAACTTTTGGATTTTCCTACAATGCCGACTACGGCGGAATCCCTCCCACTCCTTATATATTTCTTTCTGTATACATTGAATTTGTATTTAGTAAAATGCAGACAACACCACGGATCGGCTTTTGGCTGGACAATTCCAACCAAACACCGCAGCAGACAGTAGAAACCATTCTGAACGTTAGGAAGCCGGTATGATTGTTACATATAAGGGGAAGAAAAATTTCTTTTAGATACTTGTTTTCCTAAAACTGATGTGATATAATAATTCCATTCCAGAAAAGGAGTAAAAAATATGCGGCAAGGTATTCTTAAATAAAACTATAATCAAATAGTGGGAACAAAGGATTATGATAGTCCCTTTTGTAGGGGCTTAGTTTTTTGTACCCAATTTAAGAATACTTTTGCCTTATCAATTTTGACATATCCCCAAAAACAGCACTCACAAACAGGTGTATGCTGTATATGTGTATGTCCGCAAATTATCATCCCCAGTGGTAAAAGTATTTTACTGCTGGGGATTTTTATGCCCTTCGGGGCAGTAAAGGGAGGACAATCACATGAAAATAATCAATATTGGAATTCTTGCCCATGTAGACGCTGGAAAGACGACCTTGACGGAGAGCCTGCTATATGCCAGCGGAGCCATTTCAGAACCGGGGAGCGTCGAAAAAGGGACAACGAGGACGGACACCATGTTTTTGGAGCGGCAGCGTGGGATTACCATTCAAGCGGCAGTCACTTCCTTCCAGTGGCACAGATGTAAAGTCAACATTGTGGATACGCCCGGCCACATGGATTTTTTGGCGGAGGTGTACCGCTCTTTGGCTGTTTTAGATGGGGCCATCTTGGTGATCTCCGCTAAAGATGGCGTGCAGGCCCAGACCCGTATTCTGTTCCATGCCCTGCGGAAAATGAACATTCCCACCGTTATCTTTATCAACAAGATCGACCAGGCTGGCGTTGATTTGCAGAGCGTGGTTCAGTCTGTTCGGGATAAGCTCTCCGCCGATATTATCATCAAGCAGACGGTGTCGCTGTCCCCGGAAATAGTCCTGGAGGAAAATACCGACATAGAAGCATGGGATGCGGTCATCGAAAATAACGATAAATTATTGGAAAAGTATATCGCAGGAGAACCAATCAGCCGGGAAAAACTTGTGCGGGAGGAACAGCGGCGGGTTCAAGACGCCTCCCTGTTCCCGGTCTATTATGGCAGCGCCAAAAAGGGCCTTGGCATTCAACCGTTGATGGATGCGGTGACAGGGCTGTTCCAACCGATTGGGGAACAGGGGAGCGCCGCCCTATGCGGCAGCGTTTTCAAGGTTGAGTACACCGATTGCGGCCAGCGGCGTGTCTATCTACGGCTATACAGCGGAACGCTGCGCCTGCGGGATACGGTGGCCCTGGCCGGGAGAAAAGCTGAAAATCACAGAGATGCGTATTCCATCCAAAGGGGAAATTGTTCGGACAGACACCGCTTATCCGGGTGAAATTGTTATCCTTCCCAGCGACAGCGTGAGGTTAAACGATGTATTAGGGGACCCAACCCGGCTCCCTCGTAAAAGGTGGCGTGAGGACCCCCTCCCCATGCTGCGGACGTCGATTGCGCCGAAAACGGCAGCGCAAAGAGAACGGCTGCTGGACGCTCTTACGCAACTTGCGGATACTGACCCGCTTTTGCGCTGCGAGGTGGATTCCATCACCCATGAGATCATTCTTTCTTTTTTGGGCCGGGTGCAGTTGGAGGTTGTTTCCGCTTTGCTGTCGGAAAAATACAAGCTTGAAACAGTGGTAAAGGAACCCACCGTCATTTATATGGAGCGGCCGCTCAAAGCAGCCAGCCACACCATCCATATCGAGGTGCCGCCCAACCCGTTTTGGGCATCCATCGGACTGTCTGTTACACCACTCCCGCTTGGCTCCGGTGTACAATACGAGAGCCGGGTTTCGCTGGGATACTTGAACCAGAGTTTTCAAAACGCTGTCAGGGATGGTATCCGTTACGGGCTGGAGCAGGGCTTGTTCGGCTGGAACGTAACGGACTGTAAGATTTGCTTTGAATACGGGCTTTATTACAGTCCGGTCAGCACGCCGGCGGACTTCCGCTCATTGGCCCCGATTGTATTGGAACAGGCATTGAAGGAATCAGGGACGCAACTGCTGGAACCTTATCTCTCCTTCACCCTCTATGCGCCCCGGGAATACCTTTCCAGGGCTTATCATGATGCACCGAAATACTGTGCCACCATCGAAACGGCCCAGGTAAAAAAGGATGAAGTTGTCTTTACTGGCGAGATTCCCGCCCGCTGTATACAGGCATACCGTACTGATCTGGCCTTTTACACCAACGGGCGGAGCGTATGCCTTACAGAGCTGAAAGGATATCAGGCCGCTGTCGGTCAGCCGGTCATCCAGCCCCGCCGTCCAAACAGCCGCCTGGACAAGGTGCGCCATATGTTTCAGAAGGTAATGTAAAGATACATAATCGTCAAGACGGCAACAATCAGAAGTTATGGAGGGTAACAATGGAATATAGTGACGAACCACCGGACAAGTCATAAAAACTGAATACCAGCCGCCACCGACGCGGCCAGCGAAAGCAGTAAGTCTTGAAAAAGATTTACTGCTTTTTTTGTTGTCCGGCTCCGCTCCCGGCCATTTTGCCCCCTGCCGGTTGTAGTAGTAAGCGAGGAGGGAATTTTTCTGCCCTGGTGTTTGGCATTTGGAGCATTTACCCGTAGTAGAGGGCAAAGAGAAAGGATTTCTCCAACACCGGGTAGAAACCACTGCGTCCGGTGTCATTTTAGCGAAAGCGGGCAGGAATGCCCTTTACAGGATTAGTAGTAGCAGAAAAAGAGAAACAAACTTTTGTGGTTGCAGTTTTCCAAAAAAGTGGCGGACGGAAGTGAGAGAAAGTTTGCAGTCACGGAGAGCAAGTTTCTACCACGGTGCCAAAATCCGCAATTCTGCGGTTTTGCCCCTCGCGGGAAACTTGTTGGGGAGTGCCTTCCCCAAACCCTGCTTTGCGGCTTGCGCCGCTTATCCCCGCCGCGCTCATGCGGCAAGAAAGGAGGTCACGACCATGCGAAATACAACACACCCCACCGCAGCCGCGTTGTGAAAACCCGGCTGTCCGAAGATGAATACGCCGACTTCACAGCGCGGCTTGCGCCCTATGGTATCAGCCAGTCGGAATTTCTCCGGCAGGCGATACGGCGCACCACCATACGCCCCGTTATCCATGTGTCGGCGGTCAATGACGAACTGCTCTCCGCTGTCGGGAAGTTGGCCGCCGAGTACGGCAGGATCGGCGGCAACCTCAATCAGATAGCCCGGTATCTGAACGAGTACGGCGCACCCTACCATGCGCTGTCCGGCGAGGTACGCGCCGCCATAGCCGACCTTGCCCTCAAAGTATGAAGTCTTAAAGAAAGTAGGTGACGCGGTTGGCAACACTCAAGCATATCAACTCTAAAACGCCGACTACGGAGCCGCCGAACAATACCTGCTTTTTGAGCATGACGAGTTTACCATGAAGCCCGTCCTTGATGAAACCGGCAGGCTTATCCCCCGCGAGGACTACCGGCTGTCCACGCTGAACTGCGGCGGGGAAGATTTTGCCGTGGCCTGTATGCGGGCAAATCTCCGCTATGGGAAGAACCAGCGGCGGGAAGATGTGAAAAGCCACCACTATATCATCAGCTTTGACCCACGGGACGGGCCGGACAACGGCTTGACCGTAGACCGGGCGCAGGAATTGGGCGAGTTTTGCGCCGAGCATTTCCCCGGCCACCAAGCCCTTGTATGCACCCACCCGGACGGCCATAACCACAGCGGCAACATTCATGTGCATATCGTCATTAACAGCCTGCGGATTGAGGAAGTGCCGTTCCTGCCCTACATGGACAGGCCAGCCGATACAAAGGCCGGTTGCAAGCACCGCTGTACCGACGCTGCCTTGCGCTACTTCAAATCCGAAGTCATGGAGATGTGCCACCGGGAGGGGCTTTACCAAATCGACCTCTTGAACGGCAGCAAGAACCGCGTCACAGACCGGGAGTATTGGGCGCAGAAAAAGGGACAGGCCGCGCTGGACAAGCAGAACGCCCCCATGATTGCAGGCGGTATCACGCCCCGGCAGACCAAGTTTGAAACGAACAAGGAGAAGCTGCGGCAGACCATACGGAAAGCCCTTGCCACCGCCGCCAGCTTTGACGAATTTTCCTCTCTGCTGCTGCGGGAGGGCGTGACCGTCAAGGAGAGCCGGGGGCGGCTTTCCTACCTCACGCCGGACAGGACGAAGCCCATTACCGCCCGGAAGCTGGGCGACGACTTTGACCGCGCCGCTGTCCTTGCCGTTTTGGAGCAGAACGCCGCCAGAGCCACAGAAAGGCCGCAGCCATACCCGAATACCCCCGGCATGGGAAAACCGGCATACAGCCCACAAAAGCCCCACAAACCGCCCCGAAACAGGACGGTGTGCAGCGGCTTGTGGACATTGAGCAGAAAATGGCCGAGGGCAAAGGCCGGGGCTATGAACGCTGGGCGACCATGCACAACCTCAAACAAATGGCCGCGACGCTGAATGTGTATCAGGAATACGGCTTTACTTCCCCGGAGCAGTTAGAAGCCGCCGTTGATACCGCCTATCAGGAAATGCGCCAGACCAGCGGCGAACTGAAAGCACTGGAAACGAAGCTGCAAGGGAAAAAGGAGTTACAGCGACAGGTACTTGCCTACGCCAAGACCAAGCCCGCCCGCGACGGGCTGAAAGCGCAGAAATCCGAGAAAGCCCGCGCCGCACACCGGCAGGCATACGAGAGCGATTTTATCATAGCCGAAGCCGCCGCCCGGTATTTCAAGGCGCATGGCATTACCAAGCTGCCCGCCCGGAAAGCGTTGCAGGCCGAGATCGAGCAGCTTATCTCCGAGAAAGACGGCCTGTATAACACCTACCACGAACAGAAACAGCGGTTCAAGGAGTTGCAGACCGTCAAGCGGAACATCGACCAGATTTTGCGCCGGGAGGAACCCCACCGCAGAAAGGAGCAGAGCCATGAGCGATAAGTTACCGAGAATGGACTACCGCCAACACCGGCGGGCGCGGCGGCTGGTGCATGAGTGCTGTAACTATGACGGGGGGAACTGCCTGCTGTTAGATGACGGGGAGCCTTGCGTGTGCGTCCAGAGCATTTCCCTTTCTCTCATGTGCCGCTGGTTCCGTGTGGCTGTCCTGCCCCTTGACGGGGAGCTGGCCGCAGCCCTTTTGTACCGGGGGAGTCGGAAACGGTGTGCGGTCTGCGGCGCGGCATTTGTCCCCAAATCCAACCGGGGAAAATACTGCCCCGACTGCGCCGGACGCATGAAGAAACTCAAAGCCGCCGAGAGGAAGCGGAAACAAAGGCAGAGATGTCACGCTTTAGAACCTTTCAAACCCGCATAAATCAAGGCTTTTTTCGTGGGTGTCAAAGGGTGTGCGATACATTTATCCTTTTCCCCCGGAAACGGCGTCCTAAAGCGTGACAAACCCAAAATCAACCCGAACACAGGGAGGTGATACTATCGCTGATTATATCATGGCAGACACGCCGCTGCCTATCTATCTGCCCTACCCCCGTTTCCTGCTGAAAATGGAGATTTCCCAGACCGCCAAGCTGCTGTATTCGCTGCTGTTAGACCGTTCCACACTTTCCCAGAAGAACAAGTGGCAGGACGACGAGGGCAGGATATATATTATCTATCCAATCGCGGAGATAGCCGAAATACTGGATAAAGGCAGCACCACCATAAAGGGGGCGCTTAATGAACTGGACACGGCGGGGCTGCTGGAACGGGAACGGGGCGGCTTCTCCGCACCGAACCGGCTTTATGTCAAAGTGCCGCGAGTGCCACAAGTACAGTTTTCCGACCAACTGATGGCCGGAAATCCGACCCTCATAGAGCCGGAAAACCGTCCTACTGATGGTCAGAAAACCGACCTTATGATGGTCGGAAAACCGTCCCCTAACCAAACTACTATAAACAACCTTACAGAGAGCCAAACAAAGGGAGTGAGTGGGGAGCCCCCGCCCTATGGCCGATACCAGAATATTTTTCTGTCGCAGACCGAATACGACGAGTTGCAGGCAGAGTACCCCGACAGGCTGGAACGGTTCATCGAGGAAATGAGCCGCTACCTTGCTGCCAGCGGGAAAGCCTACCAGAATTATGCCGCCGCCTTGCACAGATGGGCGGCCAATGACAAAAAGGGAGCCGTAAAACAGGGCATCCCCGACTATACCTGTATGGAGGGAGAGCATGACAAGTGAAATCAAAGATATTTTGGAGAACATGACAACCGCCGCCCCGGAGATGGAGGACTATATCGGCGAGGACGGACTGCTTTACTGCGGAAAGTGCCATACGCCGAAAGAAGCCTACTTCCCGGAGGGTAAGGAGCTGTTTGGCCGTGACCGCCACCCGGCAGAGTGCGACTGCCAGAGAGCCGCCCGTGAGCAGCGGCAGGCCGCCGAGGAACACCGCCGCCATGTGGAAGCCGTGGAAAATCTGAAACAGAGGGCTTTGCCGACTCAGCCATGCAGCAATGGACATTCGAGAACGACAACGGCAGAAACCCGCAGACCGGGATTGCCCGGCGGTATGCGGAGCATGGGAAGAAATGCAGGCCGAAAACATCGGCTGCCTGTTCTGGGGGAACGTCGGCAACGGGAAAAGCTACCTTGCGGGCTGTATCGCAAACGCCCTCATGGAGAAAGAAGTCCCCGTATATATGACGAACTTCGCCGTTATCCTGGGCGACCTCTCTCCCGGCTTTACAGGCCGGAATGAGTATATTTCCCGCCTTTGCCGCTATCCGCTGCTTATCATTGACGACTTCGGCATGGAGCGTGGCACCGACTATGGACTGGAACAGGTATTCCATGTGATTGATACCCGATACCGCAGCAACAAGCCGCTGATCGCCACCACCAACCGCCCGCTGGACGAGTTGAAAAGCCGACAGACACGGCCCATTCCCGGATTTATGACCGACTGCTGTCCATGTGCGTCCCGATACGCTTTACTGGCGTCAACTTCCGGCAGGAAACCGCAAAGCGGAAAATGGAAACCATGAAGAAACTGCTGGCTGAATGAAAGGAGTATTGCCTATGGAGAATACAGCAGACCACCGCCCACCCGCCGCCCCGACTGCGTGACGGAAATCCGGATAATACCGTTCTTGTCGTGTCCGGCTTTTCAAGAAAGACACCACCAGCACCGCCGCCGACAAGATGGCGAGGGTACTGGAAGCGGAAGCCGCTGCTACACAAAAGGCGATTTGACAAGCTGTAAAGAAGCAGATTTATCACTTTTACCGCTGTACAGCCGCCCCTGTTCCGTGGTACAATGAAACCACGGAATAGTGGGGCTGTCGGAAACGGAGGATTTTATGTTAAGACAAGCCACCCAAAACCTCATTACCGCCCTTTATCCGAGATTGTCCCATGAGGACGAATTGCAAGGCGAGAGCAATTCCATTTCCAACCAGAAACGGATTTTGGAAGCCTACGCCAAACAGAACGGCTTTACCAATCTGCGCTGGTACACCGACGACGGCTACTCAGGTGCGAACTTCCAGCGGCCCGGATTTCAAGCCATGCTTGCAGACATTGAAGCCTGGAAAGTCGGCACCGTCATAGTCAAGGACATGAGCAGGCTGGGGCGTAATTACTTGCAGGTGGGATTTTAGACGGAAATGCTGTTCCCTCAAAAGGGCGTGCGTTTTATCGCTGTCAATGACAACGTGGACAGCGCAAACGGCGGCATGGACAATGATTTTACCCCTCTGCGGAACTTATTTAACGAATGGCTGGTGAGAGATACGAGCAAGAAAATCAAGGCAGTAAAAAGCAAAGGCATGAGCGGCAAGCCTGTAACCAGCAAGCCAGTCTATGGCTATCTCATGGACAAGGACGAGAACTATATCGTTGACGAGGAAGCCGCCCCGGTTGTCCGGCAGATTTACCAGCTTTGCCTTGCGGGAAATGGCCCGACCAAGATTGCCCGTATGCTGACGGAGCAGCAAATCCCCACGCCGGGGACGCTGGAATACCGCAGGACGGGCAGCACCCGACGCTACCACCCCGGCTATGAGTGCAAGTGGGCGACAAACACCGTCGTCCATCTGCTGGAAAACCGGGAGTACACTGGCTGTCTGGTAAACTTCAAGACGGAGAAGCCCTCTTACAAGGTCAAGCACAGCGTTGAGAACCCATCGAGAAGCAGGCTATCTTCCCAAATCACCATGAGCCGATTATCGACACGGAAACATGGGAGCGTGTGCAGGAGTTACGCAAGCAGCGCAAACGCCCGAACCGCTATGATGAAGTGGGGCTGTTCTCTGGTATGCTGTTCTGCGCCGACTGCGGCCATGTGCTGTATCAGCAGCGGTATCAGAACAAGAACCGCAAGCAGGACTGTTATATCTGCGGCAGCTACAAGAAGCGTACCGTGACTGTACGGCACACTTTATCCGCACCGACCTTTGACGGCGGGCGTGCTTCCAATCTCCGGCAAGTGACGGAATACGCCGCCAGGCATGAAGCCGCTTTGTAAAGCTGCTCATCCAGCAGAACGAAATCGGCGGCAAGAGAAAGACCGCCGCCACGAAGCAGCTTGAACAGGCCCAGACACGCATTGCCGAAGTGAACCGCATTATCAAGCGGCTGTATGAGGACAATGTAAGCGGCAAAATCAGCGACGAGCGTTTCATGGAGCTGTCGGCGGACTATGAGCAGGAGCAGCGGGAACTGAAAGACCGGGCTGCCGCTTTGCAGGAGGAACTTTCCAAGTCGCAGGCCGCCACCGTCAACGCCGAAAATTCATGAATGTGTAGAAAGCACCTTTGAAGAATTGACCCCCACCCTCTTGCGGGAAATGATTGAGAAAATCGTCGTGCATGAGTGCAGCTATGACGAGAACGGCACCCGCAGGCAGGACATTGAGATTTATTACAGCTTTGTCGGCAAGATAGACTTGCCGGAAGCCTAACGCCTGACCTATCCGACACAGCCCTAAGTGCCGGATAGGAACGGCAAAATTTTTTACACTTCTATTACTTCTTTATCGCACATTAGCAAAATCCCAGGGGATCAAGCAGTTCATGGCTAATTAAAGGGAACAAAAAGAAAGGAAAAACCAATCCAGACGGTATCAGCGGCAGGCTACAAGAATAAATTGTGATTTCACAAGATTGGTGCTATAATAAGAGAAAAGTTCCTGCCGGGCAGCCGCCCCGGTGGTATGGATAGAAAGGCAGGAAAACAATATGCACATCAGCTATAAACCACTCTGGCACACACTGTTAGAGCGTGATATGAGAAAAGAGGATTTAAGGCTTGCCGCTGGTATGACAACGAATATGATTGCCAACATGAGCAAAGAGGGAAAGCACATCAGCATGGATACATTAGCCCGTATCTGCGAAACGCTGAATTGTGAGATTACCGATGTGATTGAGTTAGTACCAGACGAGCCTGCTTCCACAGGAGGTAAGGAACATGAGCGAATTGAAACCAAGAATAAAAGAAAACGGAATTGATTATATCCTTGTTGGAGATTACTACATCCCGGACTTGAAGTTGCCGGAGGAACACCGCCCCATCGGAAAGTACGGACGGATGCACCGGGAATATTTAAGAGAAGTCTGCCCAGCCAGATTACACATTGACCCTGACCGGGAATTGTGGACATATCTTGCAGACCTGAACGAACAGGCACAGAAACGGTTAGACACCATCATGGAGCAGATGAAAGCTGCCGAGGGCGTGACCGAGGAATTGAAGCGTACCCGTCAAATGGAATGGGTGCAGCGTTGCAATAACATTCACAACCGGGCAGAAGAAATTGTTTTACATGAGATGATTTATTCATAACGGTATGGTAGAATGATTATTACAAATTAGAAGTTGTAAAGGAGACTTTGTATGGGTAGAAAAGAAATAACAACAAAAGAAGATTTAATGAAAGTAATAGAATTATTCGAAAATACTGGAATTACATACTGGTTGGATGGCGGATGGGGTGTAGATATTTTAGCTGGTAAACAAACAAGAATTCATAGAGATATAGATATAAATTTTGATGCTCAACATACGGAAAAATTGTTAAATGCTTTTGAATCTGGGCTATAAAATTGATACAGACTGGAAACCGGTTAGAATAGAGTTATATAGTGATGAACTTGGTTACTTAGACATTCACCCGTTCGTTTTAAATGAGGACGGAACTTCAAAACAAGCTGATTTAGAGGGTGGCTGGTATGAGTTTGAAAAAGATTACTTTGGTAGTGCTTTTTTTGAAGGAAAAACAATTCCTTGTATATCCTTAAAAGGCCAAAGAGTTTTCCACTCAGGTTATGAATTAAGAGATAAAGATAAGCATGATATTTCAATTCTTGAAAGTTTATCAAAATAACATTGCTGTAATTTCTAAGATAAATTCCACTTTATCGCTTTGAAATTTTAACTGAATAAGATAGCACCAACCGCTGCTACATGGAAGCAAACACAACCATGCAACAGCGGTTTTTCTTTACCGTTTTTTCCTTTGACTGATAGGAGTTCCTGTTTTCTTTGATTTTGTAGAATCCGAATGAGCCAGCGAAATTCTTCGTCTGACAGATTTTATAGTTGATGCCGAGCTGCTTGCAGTAAAGGACAACCAGCTTTTCATCCCGACTGCCCTTGAAATTTTCAACCGCTTCCAAATTTTCTTTCAATTCATCGGCAACGGTGGTCTGGGGCGCACTCTCGCTGTCCTTTTTGTGGGCTTCCCGAATATCCCGGATAATGAGATTGAGGTCATCAAGAACCATGTGGCTGAAATATTCATCATCGCTGATATGGGCGGCTTGCAGCACTTTCAAATGCGGGTCGTCTTCGCCGGGGCGATACCGTTCAATGATTTCATGCCGGACAGTATCGACAAGGGCGTTGAGGTTTTGAATCTGCATGGTGGCAATCCCATCTACATAAATCTCAATGTCCGCAAGAAACTTGATAAAGTCCTTATGAGTGGCAAGCTCACAGAGCAGACGGTTGTTAATCCGACCGCCTTTCAGAAGTGCCACCATCTCATCATTCAAATGCAGCTCTGTTAGTGGCGTGTTGATCTGCTCCCGGTTCTCTGTCCGGCACAGCAGATAATCAACGGAAACCCCATAGAAGTCTGCCAGCGTGATAAGGTTGCCATGATTGATTTCCTTATAATCCTCTTTTTCATAACTGCCAAGAGCTGATTTGGAAATGCCCGTCAGCTCTGATAATTCTTCCAGATTTAAGCCTTTGTCCTTGCGGAGTTCCCAAAGGCGTTCCTGTATGCTTGTCGCTCCTTTCATGGGCGCACGCTCCTTTCCGGCGGTTTCATTACTGCCGCTTAACTGGATTATATCATACTTTCCGCAATCGTGGAAATTTCTGATTTTTACCCTTAATTCCTACTTTGTGGACATACGGCACAGGGCACAAAAATGTTCTATGATACAGGTAGTTCATCGATGGATTATTCCAATCGAATGACCAGCCTGTGTGGGATATGCTTCCCCGGCGATGTAGCGCCATGACTTTTGGCAGGGATATGGAGGAACCCTGACCGAAACGAGCGTACCAAAGGGAGCGATACGCCGCTGTGAGATTCAGGGGAGGAACGACACCGGGGAGAACTGGCGAACTGATACCGAAATGATACCGAAACACGACAATCTGATAGGGGGATAGTCTACCCTATCGCTGATACTTCGGGAGATTTTAGGCGGCTCTATGGCTGTAATTTTGCCGAAAATCGCCCCGAAACCATACACTAAAACGGGAGGAAGTGCAATATGCCGAGAATGAGCAAAAAGAGGAAGCATGAGCTTCCTTTACCTTAATGACCGGGGGCGTGTCACTTACAACGAATTATGCCGGAAATGCCAGCATGGGTGCAAGCAGAGCTTCCGGGCGGTTGTGGTTGACTGCCCCCGTTATTTATCCAAACGAGCAAAGAAAAAGGAGGAACACACCGAATGAATTTTGAATTTATGACGATAGACACACCATTGCCGCCCTGTATGCCCTTTCCCAGAGCGTTGACAGGATTTCCAGTCAGCAGCACCGCAAAGGTCATGTACTGCCGGATGCTGGACGCTATACTATCCAAAGGGCAGGAGGACGAGAACGGAATCCTGTTTGTCTGCTTCCCTGTCACAGCCATTGCCGCAGTCCTGTCCCGCAGTCCCATGACGGTCAAGCGTTCTCTGAATGAACTGGAAACCGCCGGACTTATCATGCGGGTGCGTCAGGGCGTGGGAGAACCGAATAGAATTTATGTGCTGATACCGGGAAAGGAGGACGCTGCCCTTGCCTGATACCTCAAAGCTGGAAAAACTCAACCGGGAACTGGAGAAAAGCGAAAAGAAACTGCGGAAAGCCATCAATGATGAAAAGGCATTGCAGCACCAGTTGAAGCAGCTTACCCGAAAGGAACGGACGCACCGGCTCTGCACTCGTGGCGGTATGCTGGAAAGTTTTCTGCAAGAGCCGGAACTCCTGACAGATGATGATGTCATGCTGTTGTTGAAACTCATTTTTCACAGGCAGGACACGCAGGAACTATTGAAAAAGCTGCTGGAACGGGAGAAGCCGGAAACCCCTTAGTTTACTAAGGGCGCAATTATACACCACCCAGAGGTTGGTGCATTGCGTTCTCCGAAGGCTCCTCGCCGGAGGGCTGTGATTTTCCGCAGTCATGGTCTGCTCCAAATCATACAGGGGACGCTACGCTTCCCCTGCGCTGGCTACCACCAGCTACCCTTTTGTGGACTTGCCATCTGGGGACACCTTGCGTTGCAAGCTGTTCCCAGCCGACAAGTTTGAAGTTATAAGTGGATTTTTGCGAAGCTGTATGATACTATTATTTTATAACGCTTTGAAAATTCGTGGATTACTTAACAAATTAGAAGGAGGTATTTTATATGTTTAAAAAAGCTTTTTGGGTTCCTTATGAGGATAGTGCCAATTACCCAACTCTTGCAAAAACTATGGAAGCAATTTCAAAGTATTGTGAAGAAAATGGTAAGTCTTATACATTTATTAACGATGACGAAGTGGAGATAAATGGAAAAAGATATGAAATATATAGGGGCTACGAAAAGGGTAGTAGGGAAATTACGGCATAAAATGTAAAGAAAAATAAATCCAGTTTGTTATTCTACACACATCGGGTCAACTTGTCCCGAACTTTCACAACTAAATACCCGCCGTTTACACAGCGGCACACCGAGCAGGAAATCTGAAAAAGGTCTCCTGCTTTTTTTCTGCCCAAAATGAGGTGGTAAAACGCCCACCCATCCACCAATTACCGAAAGGAGGGACACGAAATGCCCTGTCCGCACAACGAAATCACGATTGTTCAGCGCAGCCAGCGGCAGTCTGCGGTTGCCGCCGCTGCTTACCAGAGTGGCGAAAAGCTGTTCTGTGAATACGACCAGCAAGTGAAGCACTACCCAGAAAAGCGTGGTATCGTCCACAATGAAATCCTGCTCCCGGCAAATGCCCCACAGGAATATGCAGACCGCAATACCTTATGGAACGCCGCCGAAGCGGTGGAGAAGCAATGGAACTCTCAGCTTGCAAGGCGGTGGGTGCTTACCATCCCCAGAGAAATACCGCCCGACCAGTACGCTGTCCTTGTCCGGGAGTTTTGCCAGAAGCAGTTTGTTTCCAAAGGCATGATTGCTGATTTTGCTATCCATGACCCCCATCCGCCGGGACATAATCCCCACGCCCATGTCCTGCTGACCATGCGGGCAATGGACGAACATGGGAAATGGCTTCCCAAAAGCCGCAAGGTTTATGACCTTGATGAGAACGGGGAACGGATAAAACTGCCATCCGGCAGGTTGAAAAGCCACAAGGAAGATACGGTGGACTGGAACAACCAGAAGTATTGTGAAATCTGGCGGCATGAATGGGAGGTCATCCAGAACCGCTATCTGGAAGCCAATGACCGCCCGGAGCGTGTGGACTTGCGTTCCTATGCCAGACAGGGGCTTGATATAGTCCCTACTGTCCATGAGGGAGCTGCTGTCCGGCAGATGGAAAAGCGAGGTATCCAGACGAATATCGGCAACCTGAACCGGGAAATCAGAGCTGCCAACAATCTGATGAAGTCCATCCGGCAGCTTATCCAAAACCTCAAAGGCTGGATTACCGAGCTGGGCGAAAAACGGAAAGAGCTGCTTGCACAAAAGGCGGCGGAGGAAGCAACACTTCTTCCCAATCTGCTGATGAAGTATATGGAGATACGAAAGGAAGAACGGAAGGACTGGACAAGGGCTGGACAGAACCGGGGGACTTCACAGGACTTAAAGGCAGTCAGCGAAGCCCTATCCTATCTCCGGCAAAAGGGGCTTTCCACTGTGGAGGACTTAGAAGCATTTCTGGAATCTTCCGGGAAATCAGCCGCAGATTACCGCAATCAGATGAAGCCAAAGGAAGCCCGCAGCAAAGTGATTGACGGGATTCTTGCCAGCCGGACAGACTGCAAGGAATGTAAGCCTGTCTATGAGAAGTACCAGAAGATATTTTTTAAGAAAACAAAGGAGAAATTCAAACAGGAACACCCAGAGGTTGCCCGGTATGCGAAAGCCGCCGCCTATCTTGCCAAGCACCCGGACGATAAGGACAGTACCCAAAAGGAGCTGCAAGAGGAGCAGGAAATGCTTCTTAGCGAAATCGCAGAGCTGAAAGTACCGCTGACCGAGGTACAGGAGGATTTGAAGAAGCTGCGGGACATCCGCTACTGGGTACGGAAAGCCACACCCGGCACAGAGGAAAGTAAAGAGCCGCCCAAGAAACAGCCTATCAAAGAAATCTTGCAGGATAAGACTGACGAGAAAAGCACAAAGAACCGCCCCGGCACAGGCGAAACACAGACAACAGGATATGGAACTTTAACAGGCACTTGCCATTTTCAATCAGAGAATGTCAGGTGTTTTTTTCTTTTTTCAAGGAGGGATAGATTTGAATGTATTTGAAGCTGTGAAGCAGTCCGTCACAACCAGACAGGCTGCGGAGCATTATGGAATCCATGTAGGGCGGAACGGGATGGCTTGCTGCCCGTTCCATCATGATAAAACCCAAGCATGAAGCTGGATCGGCGTTACCACTGCTTCGGCTGCGGTGCGGATGGGGATGTGATTGATTTTGCCGCCGCCCTGTATGGGCTGGGAAAGAAAGACGCCGCCGTACAACTGGCACAGGACTTCGGGCTTTCCTATGAGGACTGGAAACCGCCGGGAAAAGCAAAAAAGCCCAAGCCCCGGCAGAAATCCCGGAGGAACAGTTTCAGGAAGCAAAACCGCTGCTTCCGTATTCTTGCCGATTATCTCCACCTACCCGAGTGTGGAGAAAGGAATATGCCCGCACTCCCCGGAGGAAGTCTTTCATCCCGGTTTGTGGAAGCCTTACAGAAGCAAGACCATGTGGAATATCTGCTGGATGTGCTGCTGTTCGGGGAAACAGAGGAAAAAGCGGCTTTGATTACGGAATACGGAAAGGATGTGATACAGCTTGAACAGCGAATGGCAGAGCTTGCAGCCGCAGACGCAGCAAGAACTAAAAAACACCATGAACGCCATGCAGCCGCCCCAGAGCATTGAGGAAATCAAGGCGGGGCTGGAAACCACCGAGAAAGGCGGTGTCCGTCAGAGCATACGGAACTGCCTGACCGTATTCCAGCGTGACCCGCTGCTTTCCGGGGCTATCGCATACAACATCCTGACCGACCGCAAGGACATCATAAAGCCCATCGGCTTCCACAGGGACAGCACCGCCTTAAACGATACGGACATGAAATATCTGCTTCTCTATCTGGAAGAAACCTACGGGCTTACCAATGAGAAAAAGATTGATAACGCCATCGGGATTGTGGCAAATGAAAACAAGTACCATCCCATCCGGGACTATCTCAATACCCTTGTGTGGGACGGGACAGAGCGAATCCGTTTCTGCCTGCGGCACTTCTGGGGCTGACGCAGACGATTACACCTATGAAGCATTGAAGCTGTTCCTGCTGGGTGCAATCTCACGAGCCTTTCAGCCGGGGTGCAAGTTTGAAATCATGCTCTGCCTGGTAGGCGGTCAGGGGGCTGGCAAGTCCACCTTCTTCCGTCTGCTGGCAGTCCGGGACGAGTGGTTCTCCGATGATTTGCGGAAGCTGGACGATGACAATGTGTACCGTAAGCTGCAAGGTCACTGGATTATCGAAATGTCGGAAATGATGGCAACCGCCAACGCCAAGAGCATTGAGGAAATCAAGTCGTTTTTAAGCCGGCAGAAAGAGGTTTACAAGATACCCTATGAAACCCACCCGGCAGACCGCCCCGTCAGTGCGTGTTTGGCGGCACTTCCAATGCCCTTGACTTCCTGCCCCTTGACCGTTCAGGCAACCGCCGTTTTATCCCGGTCATGGTGTACCCGGAGCAGGCGGAGGTTCACATTTTGGAGGACGAAGCCGCTTCCAGAGCCTATATCGAGCAGATGTGGGCAGAAGCTATGGAGATTTACCGAAGCGGCAGGTTCAAGCTGGCTTTCAGCCCCACCATGCAGCGGTATCTCAAAGAACACCAGCGGGATTTTATGCCGGAGGACACCAAAGCCGGAATGATACAGGCGTATCTTGATAAGTACACCGGGAGCATGGTCTGTTCCAAGCAGCTTTACAAGGAAGCCTTGAACCACACCTTTGACGAGCCGAAGCAATGGGAAATCCGGGAAATCAACGAGATTATGAACCAGTGCATTACCGGCTGGCGGTACTTCCTGAACCCAAGAATCTTTTCCGAATATGGCAGACAAAAGGCTGGGAGCAAAACCCCTTATTTCCGGGCTTTTCTCCCTTATAACAACCAAAACAACAGAAAAATAAAAGAAAAGTATAAATAGTAACCATCGCCAGATTGAGATTGTTTGCAAGGTCTTTGAAGCCCGTTGCCGCACTTCGTTGCCGACACCCTCTGTCTGGCTATTTTCATGTATGGAGGATAACTGCCTATGGCAAAACAAAACAGAGATTCATGTGACCACTGTATTTGACGGGGAACTGGACGCAACCGATGTGTTCGTCAGCCTGATTTCCCAGAAATACGGTAAAATAAATACAAAAGAATATCTTGCTAAAAGAAAGATATAGGCTATAATGAAGATGAGGTTCAAAAGAGCCAGATACCGTCTGGATTGTGTGGGTAAATGGCTATGATGAACGAAATGGAATACAGAACAATCGGTTCGGCACTTGCCGGGGGCTATCGTGCGGCGGTCTATTGCAGGCTGTCAAAGGACGATGACCTGCAAGGCGAAAGTGCCAGTATCGCCAACCAGCGGGATATGCTGGAAAAATACTGCGAAAAGCAGGGATGGGAGGTTGTGGCAGTCTATCAGGACGATGGCTTCACAGGTCTTAATATGGAGCGTCCTGATTTACAGAGGATGTTGAGAGCTATTGAGCGCAGGCAAATCAACCTTGTCATCACGAAAGACCTCAGCCGACTGGGGCGGAACTATCTGCAAACCGGGCATTTGATTGAGGACTTTTCCAAGAAACGGTGTCCGCTATATTGCCATGAATGACGGTATCGACACCTGCGGGATAACAACGACATCGCCCCGTTCAAGAATATCCTGAATGAGATGTACAGCAAGGATATTTCCAAGAAAGTCCATTCCTCTTATCTTCTGAAAGCGCAGAAAGGACAGTTTACCGGGTGTCTTGCCCCGTTTGGGTATCGGAAAGACCCGGAGGACAAAAACCATCTGCTCATTGACGAGGAAACCGCCCCGATTGTGCGGCTGATTTTCGGATATGCCCTGAACGGTCATGGTCCGAACTATATCCGCAGACGGCTGGAGGAAGAAAAAACCCTGCCCCACATGGTGGAACTGGGAACGGGGCTTCGCAACACCCGAACCAAATGGGAAAGAAAGACCCGGAAAACGGGCGGTATATGTGGGACTCTCCGTTATCAAAGACCTTTGATGAATCCCGTCTACACCGGTGCGATTGCTTCCCAGAAAAAAGACTACCGTTTCAAAATCGGCACAATTGGGGAAAAGAAGCCGGAGGACTGGATTGTGGTGGAGGGACAGCATGAACCGCTGATTGACCGCATGAGCTTTGACATTGTGCAGAACAAGCTGAAATCCCGCCAGCGTCCGGGGCAGACCGATGAAATCAGCCTGTTTGCCGGATTGTTAAAATGCGGCGAGTGTGGAAGTCGCTGACGGTACGCTACACAAACGCAAAACATCCCCAGCGGATTTATTCCTGCAAGACCTACAACGCCTTTGGAAAGAACCACTGCACCCAGCACCGGATTGACTATGACACCCTTTACAGCCATGTGCTGCGGAAAATCCGGAATGTGCCAGAGCTGCCCTGATGGACGGGGAAGCGGTTGCCGACCGCCTGACCAATACCTGTGAAGCAGAGCAGCGGGAACAGCGGGAAGCAATGGAACGCTCCCTTACAAGGGACGAGGAACGGATTGAGGTTCTGGACAAAATGGTCATGCGGCTTTATGAGGATATGATTGCAGGGCGTATCAGTGAGCAGAATTTCAACACCATGCTGGAAAAGACACAGACCGAGCAGACGGAGCTTAAAGCAAAAGTGTCCGAGGGCAGAAAGCGGCTGTCTGATGAAGTCCAGCTTGCCAATGACGCAAAACAATGGGTGGAAGCCATTCAGGAATATGCCAACATCACAGAGCTGGACGCAGCCACCCTTAACCGCTTAATCAAAGAAATCGTCGTGCATGAACGCATTGACGAAGATAAAACAAGACACATTTCTATCGAAATTCATTTTAATCTCAAACCCATCCCGGAGGTGGAACAGGTCACTGCCTGACCTGTCCCGCCAGGACGGTTCTCTAAAACACCATATAGATTTTTGTACGCCGCCGCCCGCCATCGAGCAGAGTTTTACACCTAATTGGGGATAAAACAGCTGATGGCGGGCGGTATCATGCTCGGGCACACCCTGTTCCGCTGCTGTCTGTCTGGTTAAGAGGCGCTTAGATGAACACCTCATTGAAGATTACGGAAGGATAAAGGAATCCTGATTGGCTTATCAAGCAACCTTTATGTTCACCTGTCAATAGCAGGTGAGATTGCCGGGCAGGTGGGACAGACCCGCAGGGTGGAATGCAGGATTTTCTCTGATTCAGAACCTTTCGGAAACGGTGATCATGCCCATTGCGGACTGTCATCACCTTTGTCCTGTGCTATGAATTGATCAGATGGTAACCGAAAAACAATATGCATGAATTTGACTTGGAACATTTTCCTGGATCTTCAAAGCGTATGTAGCCATTTATCTGGTGACAAATACATTCAATATCACATGGCGGTCTTTGATGTTGGCCAGCATGTGGTCAACAATGCCGCGGTGATATCAGGAAACACCGGTGGATATCGGAAGCTTCACGGATTGTGGATGCCCTGAGGATATGGAGCTGGGATTGTTCCTGCTATCCTGGAAACATGCTGATCAGTATTACCATGAATTCTGTCGATTATCACCGGTATCTTGTACGGAAGAATGATAGAAATTTACCTTTATGTTCCATAGCCCAATTCCATTTGCCACCATGACCAACAGGAATGGGGCATATCGGAAACAACTATTTAAAAGGTTTGTTCGCCTGGCATTTCAGGGATTCTCATGATGGTATGTGTGGGAATTTATGCAGTTTTAGTAAATGCATGACCATATCCAGTGACCTTCACAATATTTTCAGTATGGCTTATACCGTGATTCTTGCATTTTCATTATTCAAGACCGGAGCCTTAGCAAATCGATATTCAATGCCCACTAACGGCAGGAAAGGAGCGCATACCATGGCGTATGTACCAGTACCCGAAAGACTTACCAAGGTCAAAACAAAGTAGCGTTAATCTGACAAAGCGGCAGTTGATTTCTTCACTTGCCGCAGTTGTGGGAATTCCGTTTTATCTGTTCATGAGAAACCAATCGGTTCCAGTATCGCAGCCATTTGATGGTAACGGTCATGCTTCCGTTTTCTTCATGGCAATGTATGAAAAGACGGCTTCCCTTTGAAAAGTGGTAAATATCATTCGACAGAAGTTTATCTGTCCGGCAGTAAGACCATATAAGACAGAAAATTTTTATGGAGATTTCCACTTGTAAAAGCAGAAAATCAAGACAAAGCAGGAGGCTAAGGCGTCTGTCGCAAGAAAAAACCGTCGCGAAACAGAAAAGCAGAAAAGAGAACAGGAAAAGCGTAGGAAGACAGAACGGGACCGCACCAAATGACATTCTACAACTACAGAGAAATTCGTATGTCGGATGCGCAGGATGGAACTGGATATGATCTGCGATCAGAGAACAACCATTTTTGTCATCATCAGTGATACAGATGAGCATTAAACTTTGTATTAGCGATTATGTGCACAGTCTTTCAGCTGCTTTATGATAAAGCGGATGATGAGCTTTGGAGCAGGTCTATCACCAACGGATGCTTCTTGATGAGTTCAGCAATATCGGACAGATTCCAAAAGCTGAAAAAGGATTGGTACGATGAAGTCAAGGGAAATCACCGTCTATCATTTGGAGTCAGCAATCTCAGCTGAAAAGATCGAAAGGATGCAGCTGAGATAATTAAGGTTCTGTGACACGGCTTTCCTGGAAAGGACTCCAGGCTGAAGAAATATCATGATCCCTGGAAAACCAAAGTTCAGTACAAGATGCACCAGAACCGGAGACAGACCAAAGGTCCTATGGGCTGAACTATCAAAAGACTGGAAAAGAACTGATGAGTGGATGAGCTGGCTTTCATGGATGGAGAAAATGTATCACAGCTTCGAGGAGTCCGGCCGTTTTAAGCAACAAAGATGACATCACAAAGCATAAACGGACAAAGAGCTTGCCCGATTTTAATAAGAATAATGCGTTTGATGTCGAAAGTATTGCACACCGACTGGAAGATGTCGGAAGATACAGAATTTAAATGGAAGAACTGAACACAAGACGTATCAGAATTGCAAAGCAGGAAGACACTGAAAGAAAGAATTCCACTGCTACTACTGAAAAAGGGTACAAAGGTCTGATCAAAGGGAGGTGGAAAAACGCAATCCATGAAAAAGCGTTGATGACGTTTGAACAAGGCTTTTATAGCATGAATCAAATCCTTCGGACCTGGTCGTTGCAAGGTGCCGGCTTGGTGCGACTAATCACCTATAGATTTTTGTAAACGCAAGCAAAATCCCAGGGAATTAAGCAGCTGATGAGCGGTGGTGGTGTTATCCTGATCGGAACACAGCTGATCCCGCTTCTGAGTGGATTATTTGGTTAAGAGAAAGGAGTAGAGATCCATGTTCAGTCAGATTTTTGATGCGATTGAGGAATGGATGAGGGAACTCTTAACCGGGATGATCACTTCCAACCTGGACACGATGTTTACTGATGTCAATCAAAAGACTGGTGAGATTGCCACCCAGGTTGGACAGACCCGCAAGGGTGGAACGGCAGCATATTCAGTATGATCCGGAACCTATCGGATTCCGTGATCATGCCGATCGCAGGTATTATTATCACACTCGTACTCTGCTACGAATTGATTTCTATGCTGACCGAGCGCAACAACATGCATGATATTGATACCTGGATGTTTTTCAAGTACTTCGTAAAAATGTGGATCGCTGTTTATCTGGTGAGTAACACATTTACGATCACAATGGCGGTATTCGATGTGGGCCAGCACGTGGTTAATTCTGCGGCCGGTGTTATCAGCGGAAGTACCGCCATTGATATTTCTTCGGCATTGACGGATCTTTCCGCAACCCTGGAAAGTATGGAAATCGGAGAACTTGTTGTATTGGCGCTGGAAACCCTTATCGCCGGCTTCTGTATGAGAATCCTGTCTGTACTGATCACAGTGATCATGTATGGACGTATGATAGAGATTTACCTATATACCTCAGTTGCGCCGATTCCATTCGCAACTATGAGTAACAGAGAATGGGGACAGATCGGCACGAATTATTTCAGAGGACTCTTTGCCCTGGCTTTCCAGGCATTTCTGATGATGGTATGCGTTGCAATCTATGCAGTGCTTGTTGCAGGTATCCAGTATTCAGATAATCTGAGTTCTTCATTATTTGGCGTTATGGCTTACACAGTAATCTTATGTTACAGCCTCTTTAAGACGGCCTCTTTAAGTAAGTCGATATTCAACGCGCACTAAATTACAGGAAGGAGTGAAAATCATGGCATATGTCAGCGTACCGAAAGATTTAACGAAGGTAAAGAATAAAGTAGCATTTAACCTGACCAAAAGACAGCTGATCTGTATCGGTATAGGTGCTGCAATGGGAATTCAAGCTATTTCCTCTTGCGTAATGTGATGGGAAATAGTAATGCAGCAACGGTCATGGTGCTTTTGATGTTACCGGCATTTTTATTTGCCATGTACGAAAAAGACGGGATGCATCTGGAAGATGTTCTGATGCATATGATCCGGGTGAAGTTTCTTCGTCCACCCGTTAGAAAATATGAAACTGAAAACTATTATGAGACAGATCCGGAACAGATCAAGCAGTCTCCGGATACAGGAAAACTGAAAGGAGGAAAACGGTTGCGAAAAAGAAAAATAAGAAAACTGTCGCAGATACCGGATACAAAAAGTAGACAGAAAAGAGAAAAGAAAAGGAAAAGCAGGAGGAAAAACGCAGGCAGAAAAAACTGTCTGTTCAGCAGTCGATCGCTTATAAGGAAATGGGAAGAGATGGAATCTGCAGGGTACATGGAAAAACGTATTCTAAGTGCATCCGCTTCTATGACATCAACTACCAGCTGGCTCAGAACGAAGATAAAAATGCAATCTTTGAAAACTGGTGTGATTTCCTCAATTACTTTGATGCCAGTATCCATTTTCAGCTGAGCTTTATCAACCATAAGAGCAGCATGAAGGAGTTTGAGCAGGTCATCCGGATCCGACCACAGGAGGATGCTTTTGATGATGTCCGTATGGACTACACAGACATGTTTAAACAGCAGCTGGCAAAGGAAACAACGGTCTGGTGAAGTCAAAATATATCACCTTTTCCATCGAAGCGGATAATATCCGGGAAGCAAAGCCAAAGCTGGAACGTATTGAATCAGATATCCTGAACAACTTCAAGATCCTTGGAGTTCCAGCCTATCCATTGAATGGAGTGGAAAGATTGCAGATTTTGTATGAGACTTTCAATCCGGATATCATGACAGACTTCCAGTTTGATTATGGTTCCATGATCCGTACTGGACTCAATACCAAAGATTATGTGGCACCGACCAGTTTTGTATTCAAGGACAGAAATACATTCCGTATGGGAAATACCATCGGAGCAGTCTCTTATTTACAGATCCTGGCACCAGAGCTTACAGATAAAATGCTGGCAGAATTTCTGGATATTGATAAGAATCTCATCGTCAACCTGCATGTCCAGTCTGTGGATCAGATGAAGGCAATCAAGCTGGTAAAAAGCAAAGTGACGGATATCAACCGTATGAAAATCGAAGAACAGAAAAAAGCAGTCCGGGCCGGATACGATATGGATATCATTCCATCGGATCTGAACACGTATGGCGGAGAAGCTAAGCGTCTGTTAGAAGACCTGCAGTCACGAAATGAGCGTATGTTCCTTGTAACAGCGCTCTTTTTAAATACAGCAAAGACCAAACAGGCACTGGACAATGCCATCTTCCAGACTGCCGGAATTGCACAGAAATACAACTGTGTACTGAAACGTCTGGACTATCAGCAGGAAGAAGGACTGATGAGCAGTGTTCCGCTGGGAGTCAATCATATCCCCATCAAACGTGCACTGACCACGACCAGCACTGCTATCTTCGTACCGTTTACCACTCAGGAACTTTTTATGGCAGGAGAATCCCTGTATTACGGATTAAATGCACTCAGCAACAACATGATTATGGTGGATCGTAAAAAGCTGAAAAACCCGAATGGACTAATCCTTGGTACACCTGGATCCGGTAAATCCTTTGCTGCAAAAAGAGAAATCACCAACGCTTTCTTTGTCACGAAGGATGACATTATCATCGGAGATCCGGAGGGTGAGTATTATCCACTGGTCCATGCACTTGGCGGACAGGTCGTACACATTTCACCGACCAGTAAGGATTATATCAATCCGATGGATATCAATATGGATTATTCCGATGATGACAATCCACTTGGAGTGAAATCCGATTTTGTCCTGTCTTTATGCGAGCTGATCATGGGAAGCAGGGATGGAATTGAAGCAGAGGAAAAATCAGTGATCGACCGCTGTCTTCCACTGGTGTATCAGAAGTACTTTGCAGATCCAAAACCGGAAAATATGCCGGTTCTCGGTGACCTGTATGACTGTCTTAGAAAGCAGAAAGAACCGCAGGCCCAGAGAATTGCAACAGCGTTGGAAATCTATGTAAATGGATCACTGAAAGTATTTAACCATAGAACCAATGTGGAATTGAATAACCGTATTGTCTGCTTTGATATCAAAGAACTTGGAAAGCAGCTGAAAAAGATTGGAATGCTCATCGTTCAGGATCAGGTATGGAACAGAGTTACGATCAACCGTGGCATCAAATCTACCAGGTACTATATCGATGAGTTTCATCTTCTGCTCAAAGAAGAACAGACAGCAGCTTATTCCGTAGAAATATGGAAGAGATTCAGAAAATGGGGAGGCGTACCGACTGGAATCACACAGAATATCAAAGATCTTCTTGCCAGCAGGGAAATTGAAAATATCTTTGAGAACAGTGATTTTATCCTGATGCTGAACCAGGCGGCAGGTGACAGACAGATCCTTGCAAAACAGTTGAATATTTCCCCATATCAGTTGTCTTATGTGACGAATTCCGGGGAAGGAGAAGGACTTCTTTTCTATGGAACAACAATTATTCCATTTAAGGACAAGTTCGATAAGAACTTGAAGCTGTACAGTTTGATGACTACAAAACCGGAAGAAGTTGAAAAACGAGAGAAAGAAATGGAGGCGGAAAAGCATGAAGGAAATCGATAAGATTCGAATCAGGCAGTGGAACCAGGATAATCCTTACATTCAGATGAAAAATCTGGAAAATGCACAGCCTGGATACCGTGTTCATACAGTCAATGATGATCATCATCTGTATGAACTTCCGCTGGAAACACAGAACATTATCCTTGACTGGGTATTCTGGAATTTTTATCCGGCACAGAAAATCTATCCGCATCTTACCAGTGATGATCTGAAAGAAGTTTTGTATAAACGTACCCAGATCCATCTGCACAACAATCAGTTCAAGGAGGCTATGCTGATTAATGGTTTCTGGCCGAGAGATCCGAGTGAATTGAACTGGGTATTTCATATCCAGGCGAGCTCTCCAGCAATCAGGACACAGGCAGATGGTTATCCTGGTATCCCGATTATAGGACGCCAGGAACTGAATGAGTACAGAAAGAAAAGTTGTGCCAGGAGGTGATGACCTATAGCTGGAAAAGAATTTAAAGGCAAAGATAAAAAGGTCGCAAAGATGACCAGGGATGGTTTGACAGAAGAAAATCTTCGTGATGGTAGTGTAAAAGATATCAGTCACAGGAGTCGAGGACGACCGGAAAATAAGGAAGAATTTGTTCCTGAACGGGAACGGAAAAAGGCTGAGAATGAAGATTCAAAATCAGGAAAAGGAAAACGACTGCAGATGGAGAAAATCCGTAAATCTTCTGCCAGGCAGGAAGCTGTTGAGGATACAGTTGAAGTTACACCGGAAGAAAAAGTATCCGGATATCGAAAGAAACTGCATCGTTATGAAAAAATCCCGGATGATGATAATAATCTGAACAGCCAAAAGAAATCCATTCGGAAGAAACAGTTGCAAAAACAGATGACCAAAGAACAAGCAAAAGCCGGAAGATTATCTTTTGATGATGAAGGAAATCAGATGGTGAAAGGTGCTGGCATGAAACCGGGAGGGACAGCCGGGAAATACATTGCTACACAAGCTGTTATATCTGGCATAAAAGCAGTCTCTCCCGAAGAGGAAGAAACAGATGAAAATGCAGGTGTGGAAAGTGCCAGACTTGTAGAGCGTGAAACAGAAGATGCGTTACGTGGTCTGCGTCATGCTCAGATCCGAAGCAAACGAACGGATGTGAAAACCCATCGCAGAGGTTATCGTGAGGCTACCGTAGAAAAGAAACTGAAATTTGGTTCTGCAGAAAGTATGGAAGGAGTCAAGAATGCAGAAACGGTAAAGAAAGCCGAACAAAAGAGACATTTCTATAACCGCTTCTTCCAGAAAAAACGATATAAGGATGCTTACCGAGCAGCCAGAGCCGGAAAATCCGCTGACAGTCTGGGTGGAGCAACAACCATTGCCGGTGTTGAGAACATGACGGTAAAAGCAAAGATCGCCTTGAAAGAGATCATAAAGCGTAATCGTGCCATGTTCGCAGGCATCGGTATTTTTGCGCTTCTTTTTCTAGTCATTTCAGTATCTCTGGGGAGCTGCAGTGCTTCTATCGAGGGAGCTGGATCTGTGATCGGTATTACAACGTATCCAAGTTCAGACGAGGATATCTATGCTGCCGAAAACAGATATGCTGCTTTGGAAAGTGCCTTGAACCAGCAGATTAATGAGATGGAACGAAGACATCCGAATTATGACGAGTATCAGTACAACATTGCTGAGATTGGTCATAATCCATACCATCTTATCTCGTATCTTACTGCAAAATATGGGGACTGGACGTACTCAGATGTTGAAAATGAACTGCAAGCTCTTTTTGAAGCACAATATCATCTGAATACGGAAGGTCGAACAGAAACGGTGACAGAAACCAGAAATGTTCGAGTCGGAGAATCATTGGGACAGGTAGTGACCAGTGGATATTGTAACTGTCGAATCTGCTGTGGTGTATGGTCAGGCGGACCAACTGCCAGTGGTGCATATCCAACTGCAAACCATACCATTGCCGTAGATGCTTCCAATCCGTTTGTGCCGATTGGCACTAAGGTAGTAATGAATGGTGTGGAATACACAGTTGAGGATACCGGAGCCTTTGCAAGATATGGTGTGCAGTTTGACGTTTACTATGATAACCATGCTGCAGCCTCTGCTCATGGACACCAGACCTGGGAAGCCTATATCGCAGATGACAATGGCAGTCAGGAAGTAACGGTTACCAGTACAAGCACTAAGAAGATTCTATATGTGACACTGACAAATGGAAGCTTTGATGCTGTGGCAAGAGCCAATCTGAATGCAGAGCAGCTGATTATTTACAATGCATTAAATACGACCTATGGAAACAGAAATTATCTGTGGGATGTAAACAATGTGACCAGTGGATCAGGCGGTAATGGAATGAGTTATGAGATTCCACCGGAAGCACTGCAGGATGAAGAATTTGCCCGGATGATCCGAGAAGCAGAAAAATATCTGGGAGTACCTTATGTATGGGGTGGCTACTCTCCATCTGGATTTGACTGCTCAGGTTTCGTATCCTATGTCCTTAACCATTGTGGTAATGGATGGAACTATGGACGATTGACCGCAGAAGGATTAAGAGGCGTATGTACTTATGTATCACCGGGAGAAGCAAAACCAGGAGATCTGATTTTCTTCCAGGGAACGTATAACACATCCGGTGCAAGCCATGTGGGTATCTATGTCGGTAACAATATGATGATCCATTGCGGGGATCCGATCCATTACTCAAATATCAGCACATCCTACTGGCAGCAACATTTCATGTGCTTTGGAAGACTGCCATAAAGGGGTGAACGAAGGGAGGTGAAAGTTTGAATAAAAAGATTAAAAAATATCTGGATGAGATTGCCAAGACAGAGAAAAAGATCGCGGATCTGCAGCAATATCTTAGGGGTGTCCAGGCTGCATTAAAGCAGGAAGAGGACAATGAGATGATCAGGTGCATCCGTGGTATGAAGATGGATAATGATCAGTTATATGATCTTTTGGATGGTATCCAGAGTGGAAAAGTTAAATTTCAGGTAAGCAGGGAGTCTGACGATGAAGGTTCAGGCTCCTTTGTATTCACAGAAGAAAATAAGGAGGAATATCAGAATGGTGAAATGGAAGAAAATGAATAAGAAAATGGCAGGACTGCTGTTGGGAGTCATGATGCTTTTTACAGCATCAACCACAGCATTTGCCTATGTGGATGAATCAGCAGAGGCATCCAAAGTAGAGACAACTCAGACGGAACAGTCAACAGACAAAGAAGAGAAAAAGGACGAGGCGACAAACACAAACGAGGTGCTGCCAGAAGATGGAACAGACCAGGGAACTGCATTTACGACACCTGGCAATGGTGAAGTCAAGGATGACATTACCGATGATTCCACAAAGGAATTTCTTACGGTTACAACGAAGAATAACAACACTTTCTATATCGTGATCGACCGCAGTGCCACATCCCAGAATGTCTATATGTTATCTCAGATTGATGAGAATGATCTGTCCGAGTTTCTGGATAAAGACAGTACAGCTGCTGTTGTAACACCACAGCCGGATACATCGAAGGTTGTGCTGGATGAGACAAATAATGAGGATGTAGACAAGGAAGCTACTGTTGATCCTGAGAAAACATCATCTGCAAAAACCAATATGGGTGCAATGGCAACAATCCTGATTTTGGCTCTCGGCGGCGTGGCAGCTTACTACTACTTCAAGATCTATAAACCTAAAAAAGAGGAAGATGAGGATGATCAGCCGGAAGGTTTGGAAACAGGTGGACTGGAAGAAGTTCCGGATGAGGAAGAGTCTGAAGACGAAGATTTTGAAGAAAATGAAAAATAAATAAACTTTTTTAGCGGAGGGGGCTGTAAAACATGCTCTCCGTTTCGTTATATGAAGGAGGTAATACATCTTGTATTTAGTAATTGCAGAAAACCAAGTGTATCAAGAGCAATCGCAGAAGTGATTGGAGCACAGGAACGAGAAGACGGATATTTACAAGGAACCGACTGTATGGTCAGCTGGTGCTTCGGACATCTGGCCGAATATGTTTCACCGGATGCTTACGATGAGAAATTTAACCAGTGGAGATATGAAGATCTCCCGATCATCCCGAAAGACTGGAAAGTTACAGTCTCAGAAGATAAGAAAGATCAGTTCTATATCTTAAAAAGACTGCTCAACAGTCCGGAAATTGAATACGTCGTAAATGCCTGTGATGCCGGACGTGAAGGAGAATTAATCTTCAAACATGTCTATGACTTATCCGGAAGTAAAAAGCCGGTGAAACGATTATGGATCAGTTCTCTGGAAGATTCAGCAATCCTTGATGGAATGCAGCATCTGAGATCCGCAGAGGAATACCGACATCTGGCCGAAGCTGCTGTATGCCGTTCTCAGGCTGACTGGCTGGTAGGAATGAATGCAACCAGAGCTTACACCACAAAGTACTTCAAAAAGCTGACCGTTGGAAGGGTTCAGACACCGACACTTGCCATGTTGGTGGAACGTGCCGGACAGATCAGCAATTTCCAGAAAGAAAAGTATTTCAATGTGGAACTCGATTGTGATGGAATTCCGGCTGTAAAGCCAAAAATCTTTGATCCGGATGAGGCGGAACAGTTAAGAAGCAGATGCCAAGGAAGTGAAGCTATTGTCACAGCAGTAAAAGAAACGGAAAAGAAAGTAAAAGCACCAAAGCTTTATGATCTGACCACACTGCAGAGAGAAGCAAACCGTATCTACGGAATGACAGCCAAACAGACACTGGATACCGCTCAGAACCTGTATGAAAAGAAACTGATCACTTATCCAAGAACGGACAGCCAGTATCTGACCGAAGATATGGAGCAGACCGCAAGAAATGTGGTTCGTCAGATTTATGAGAAATATCAACTGACAGGTCCTTTTGATCAGCCGGAACAGCCGGATGTGAAGAAAGTCATGAATAACAGCAAAGTGACAGATCACCATGCAATCATCCCAACGATGGAGCTTTCATCCTGCCATCTGGATGAATTGAAATCTTGGGAAGAAAAGATTCTTTTCCTGATTGCAGTTCACACGGTCATGGCAATGAGTAAGGAGCACGTTTACCAGGAAACAGAGATTGAAGTGGAATGCCAGGGAGAAATCTTCAAAGCAAAAGGAAAAACTGTGTTGCAGGATGGATGGAAACTCTTTGAAAACTGCTTCAAGAATAAGGACCGCATGGCAATCGTAGATCCGGATCAGGAAATGAAAGAGAAGATCCCGAAAGTAACCCAGGGACAGACTTTCTATGCTGTAGCTGCAGAAAAGACAGAACATTTCACATCACCGCCAAAACCATACAGTGAAGATACGCTCCTTGCGGCAATGGAAACTGCTGGAAATAAGGAATTCGATGAAGATACAGAAAAGAAAGGATTAGGAACTCCGGCAACAAGAGCCGGTATCATCGAAAAACTGATCTATTCCCAGTATGCCACCCGAAAAGGAAAACAGATTCTTCCAACAGAGGATGGAAAAGTCCTTGTGGAGATCCTGCCGGACTTCCTGAAATCTGCAAGTATGACTGCAGAATGGGAAAACCAGCTGCTTTTGATGGAGCATGGAGATTGCACCGGAACAGTTTATGACCGGGATCAAAAACATGCTGACCATGATGCTGAATGGATGCGATGCGATTTCCGAAGAAGAAACAAGAAGATTTCAGACCAGAGAAAGCATTGGAACATGTCCGGTATGTGGAAGCCTGGTATATGAAAGCAAACCCAACTTCTATTGCAGCAACCATGATTGTCACTTTGCGCTCTGGAAAGATAACCGCTATCTGCAGAGCATGGAAAAAACCAATGGATAAAAGATGGCTGCAGAACTTCTGAAAAACGGAAGTGTGCATGTGAAAGACCTGTATTCCAGAAAGAAAAATATGTACTTTGAGGCAGATCTCCATATGGATACAGATGAAACCGGAAAGGTGAATTTTTCTTTATCCTTTCCCAAAAAGAAATCAAAAAACAAAAGCAAAAAGAAATAAAAAAACAGATTAGAGGAGGAAACGAAGAATGAATTTTAACGAATTTGTAAGTGAAGTAAAGGATAATATCAAACTCTTTTTACCAGAGGAGTATGAGAATGTAGAAGTATCAACGATGGAGTGTCAGCAACTGAACCGTGCCTATACGGGATTGATGGTGAGAAAAGAAGGTGAGATGCTTACCCCGACGATCAATCTTAATCAGTTGTATGAAGCATATAAAGCACAGCCTGGCGTAACAATGGAAACTGTATGCAGAAAGATTGCAGATATAGTTATTGAGGCACCGATACAGGTTGATCTGAAAGCTATTTTTAATTATGAAGATGTGAAGGACAAGCTGTTTATCCGTGTATCATCAGCCGAAGCAAATAAGGAAGTCCTCGAAAATGCTCCACACCAGCTGAAAGAAGACCTCGCAATTACCTATCATGTGGCAGTAGACAAGGATGAGAATGGATTAAGTTCCATGTTTATCAAGAATGATCTGCTTGAACAGTATGGAATCTCAGCAGAACAGCTTCATGAAGATGCTATGAAAAGTTCACCACGAGTTATGGTCCCGGAGGTATCAAGTATAGGTGCATTGATAGATGAAATGTATCAGAAAAATATTCTCATGCTGACACCGGATGAACGTGAAATGCTGCAGGAAACATTGCAGGAATCAAGTGAGATGCCGACATTCTTTGTTGTTACAAATACAGAAAGAGTTGATGGTGCCGGTGTGATCTTTTATCCGGAATTCATGGATAACATGGGGGAACTTCTGGGAAATGATTTCTTTATTTTGCCATCATCCATTCATGAAATGCTGATTTTACCGGATGACGGGCAAGTGGATGCTGAAATGTTAAGAGATATGGTAAAAGAAGTCAATGCGACTCAGGTAGCACCAGCAGAACGCCTTACCAATGATGTATATCACTTTGACACAAAGGATCACGTCTTTGAAAAAGCCGACAGATTTACAGAACGTCAGAAAGAAAAAGAAGCGCAGGCTGCAAAAACAGAGAAAGCAGGAAAAGAACAGCCGGATCAGAAACCGAAAACAAAGAAGCACGATATGGAACTTTAATAAAAAATAATCATCTCGTCAACTAATAAAAAGCCCTGCGGCATAAACACAATGTCGTGGGGCGTTTTTGGAAAGGAGTATTATGACAGAACAAAACAAAACTACTACTATTCCACTGCCGGTTCCGGGAAAAGATATGGACAGCATTATGCAGTCACTGGAATCCGGTGTGGAAGAACTATTTACAAGTAACCGCTATCAGGAATTTCTTAAAACCATGGCAAAGTTTCACAATTATTCTTTTAATAATACAATGCTGATCGCTATGCAGCGACCGGATGCCACACTTGTTACCAGCTACAAAAACTGGCAGTCCATGGGTAGACAGGTCATGAAAGGTGAAAAAGGAATTACAATCATTGCCCCGGCACCATATAAGAAAATGAAGGAAAAAGAGGTTCTGGATGAAAATCAGCGACCGATCATGGGAAGCGATGGAAAACCTAAGACTGAACAGGTGGAAGTTACAGTTCCGCATTTTAAAGCAGTTACGGTATTTGATATTGCTCAGACATCCGGAGAACCGATCCAGACACTGGCACCAGAATTACTGACTGCAGCTGTACAGGATTTTGATTCTTTCATGCAGGCTATTCAGAAAATATCCCCAGTACCGATACGATTCGATGAGATCGATGACAATGCTAATGGATATTATCATAATGCAGATAAGGAAATTGTGATCAAAAAAGGACTCAGTGAAAGCCAGACCTTAAAGACTGCTATTCATGAAACAGTCCATGCAAAATTGCATGACAGGGAGATCATGGAAAGCCTTGGTGTAGAAAAAGACCGATTGACAAAAGAGGTTGAGGCTGAATCCGTTGCTTACTGTGTGTTCTTCCTTTGGTTTGGATACATCGGATTATAGTTTCCCTTACATTGCAGGTTGGAGCAGCAGCCGGAAATGAAAGAAATGAAAGCATCTATGGATGTGATCCGCAAGACAGCCGGTGAAATGATCGATCAGCTTACAGAAGAGCTGGAAATCATTCTTGAAGAAAAACAGAAAACAGAATTACATGATAAATACGGCATTCTGGTAGATGCACTGGAAGCAGCCGGATACCGCTATGATTATCGGGAAAGCGAACCGGGACATATTGTACTGGCGCCGGATGGGACACATGAAATTGCCGGATACTTGCAGTTTGAATCATGGGGAGATATCAAAGACTGGCTGGAAGATACGATTGCAGAAGGAACGGATATTTCGGAAAGAGTTGATCGGGCTTTGTATCCATTTAAGTTTGATTATACCCTAGAGGAAGAAATGTTCAGAGGTAATGGTGACCGCTATGCGATTTACCACGTGGATGAAGACACACCTGGAAAACAACATTTATTTATGAATATGGCAATGGTCAAAGAAGATGGAATTACAATCGATGCAGCAAATTATAAATGTGTCTATTCTGGCAGATTACATGAAAATGAAAAGCTGGATGATTTGTATGCCGTATTCAACGATAATCCACCGGCAGATTATAAAGCACATTCTATGTCGGTTAGTGATGTTATCATTACAAACCGTGGTGGGGATATGCAGGCATATTACGTGGATCGATTTGGATTTGCAGAACTTCCAGACTTTGCAGTACAAAGAGAAAAAATACTCGATATTGTCCCGGAAATAGAAAATGTGGATTATGAAAATGATCTTACATGTATAAGCTTTTATGCGGCTGAATGTGCTGAATTTCCTGTGATGGGTGAAGTACATTATGACCTGACATTACCGGAAGCCTTGGAAGCTTATGAGAAAATCCCATCAGAACGTATGCATGGACTGAAATGTGTTGGCTTTGATCTGAAAGACGGAAGTGATTATGAAGGAATGCAGAGTCTGATGATCGAAGGAAAAATACAGAAAGAATTTTGAATTCGATTCCTGGATTTAGAGAAAATTCTTATGTGCAAAATGCAATCAGTCGTGTGGAAAAGTACTTGGAAGAAAGACATCCAAATGTGGAAAATCCTCTGGAATCCAATAAGAAAGTGGATAACGAAAAAAATAAAAAAAAAAAAACGAGAAGGAGCTGAATATACAGATGAAACCAATACCGAAAAAGAAAAGGGGGGAAATGAGCCTATGAGAAATGTAAACCTGGAAGAAAACGAACTGACTATTACTGCTATCTTCCAGCAGCACACAAAGGAAGAAACAATCCAAACACTGAAAGAAGCTTTGGAAGTTATGGAACAGGAAGAAAGTGATCCTGAGAATGATGAAATGATTGAGATCATCAATTCTACAGTTGGAAAATTACAGCAGATCGAAGACAAATACTACTATTCTCTGGATCTGAATTATTATCTGAATAACTTGGAGAACGATGCCTATGAAGCTTAATCAATTTGCAGTCTACCGAGTAGATCAGCAGACAGCAGGAAAAGCACTGTGGCATCTGCCATATCAAGAGGCAAGACAGCAGAATGTGTCGATTACTGTCGAAAATTACCGATTAGTCTCGATTCATGAAATGCAGGAAAATGAAAAAGTCGCTGACATCTGGAAACGAATGAAAAAGCAATGCGAAGTCAGTGACGTGCTCGTATTGAACAAGAACGGAGAAATCAGTTGCTACTATGTAGATGAAAACTATCCACAGTATCTGGCCGGATTCATTCGTATCAATACATCCGGTGCACTGATCACTATGGAAACTGAGAATTATCAGATCGATGGGAAAAAAGGAAACTGGATTGCCACAGACACCATCATTATTGATGGAAAACAGTTTTATTTGATGGAACATCAGGTATACCGAGATCAGGCCCAGGGTGTTATCCTGGATGCCTATGGAAAAATGGTTGTCGAAGAATGTAAGAAATTCGATGAAAAGACAAAACAAAAGATTCATGATTACATCCAACAGCAAGTACCGCTAAATCCGGTCGAACAGCTAAAACAAGATGGTAAAATCCGTCTGGAACATTACCAGAAATTCTACCAGAACGGCACTTATGAACGAAGCAGAGAATCTGGTACCGAAGCCAATTATGATATGGTGGACGGTCTGGTGAATAATCAGAAGAAGAATCAGGAAAAGACCTCTGATGCTAGCAGCAACAATCAGACCTCCCGAAATCAACAGGATGGAAAATCTAAGAAACGAAGATCCGTGATCAAACGTCTGCATCAGAAACAGATTGCCATTGCTCGCCGGTCCGGAAAACCGATACCCAAATACCTGGATCAGGAAATGGAAAGAAAGCGGGGGTAGAATATGCGAAGGTTAAAGTGTGAAAAAGAAACGATTATTCTGACCAATGAAGATGACGGATTCTATGATGTGTATACCTTCAATCAGAGCTTGCAGAAACGGTTACGGGCATTCGCTGAGAAGTATCCGGATGATTGCTGGTTGAAAGGATCTTCGGAGGATGGCAGTGAAACGTATATAATCAAAAAGGGCCGGTTGTCATTGAATTTAAGACCACCCTATTCTAAGGACAGAATTCATAAAGCAACAGAACGAATTATTGAAGAACAGAAGGAACAATCAAAGGATTCATAGAATGCGATTTAAGAGAAAAAAGCCTCATGACCATGAGGAAAAATGAAAGCAAAATATGTTAGCTGATAAAGTGTATAGGCTCAAAAGGGAAAGTTCCCTTTTGGGCCTTATTTTGTTTAAAATCATTTAGTAGTACAAAACCTGATTTTATCTTTTATATATTTGATAACAAGTAGTGAATAGTTGATTTAAGTAGTTTTCAGTGGTACAATTATTTGAGGAAAATTCATGTAATAGTATTAAATGCAGGGAGAAAAAAATGGCAAGACCAAAAAAGAATGGAACATACCTTAATGTATGTATTGAAACTCCTATTTATGAGCGATTAGAAAATTTTTGTAAAGATGCAGGACATACAAAAACGGTTGCTGTTGAAAGAGCATTAATTTCTTATTTCGATGAATATGAAGAAATGAAAAAGAAATTAAAAGAATTAGAATCTAATCAAGACAAATGAGAAATTCATGCAGGGGAGAATCAAGCAAATGATCAACGGCAAAGATCAAGAAATTATAACTATAAATAAAACAGGAAATTCAATATTAAATAACGCAAAATATTCTGCAGATAACACGGATGAATGGTATACTACATTTGTTGCGCGTTCCTTTGATTTTGGACGCAAAAAAAGATTGCAGCCGCCATGCGCTGCAATCTCCCGATTTCTCATATTGTGAGGTTAATCCTCTGCTTTTTCGACTTCCGTTATCTCCCTTGCTGTTGCGGTTACAATCCGTATGCCTTTATCGCTCATACCGTCCAGCAGCGCGTCAAGCTGCCGCCGCCCGGTGGATTTCTCCGCATTGCTGTTCGGGAAGAAAAATTGATCTACCGAAATATGATACCGGGTTACAAGGTCATAGAATACCTGTAAACTCGGCTGTTGTCCCTTGTTCTCGATATTCGCAAGGTAGCGCGGGGAAATATATAACTCGTCGCTTACCTTTTTGCGGCTCTCGCCGTATTCATTTCTCGCGGCTTTTATAGCTGCCCCGAAAGCCTTAAAGTCGTACAATGGTACGGGTCTTTTTGCCATTTTCATTCACCCTGTTACATTTTACAGTTCACCTTTCTTTTTGGATATGTCCACACAATTCATATCATTAGGTTAAATACTTCCTGTTGTGTATTGACAGTAGACTGATTTTCTGATAAAATAAAATTTATGTAAAGGAGGCGGCGTTTATGTTGCATAGCATGCGTATTAGATAAGCATTGAAAAAAAGGATTTTCCCATTTTCAACATGGGCTTTTTTGTCATGCTTATTTTGCGGATGCTATACAAAAAACTAACGACGTATAGATATAGTATAGACATAGTGCAAGCTATGCCTTAGTTTTGTTGTACTGCTCTGTGCATTATAAATGCAGGTCAATGCTCATGTTGAGGATTGACCTGCATTTTGTAAAAAGGACGAGTGAAATATAATGCTTAAAAAATATTGGATAAAATGTCCGATTTGTAACGGAAAGACGAGAGTTCAAGTATTTCATAATACTGTATTAAAAGATTTTCCTCTTTCTGCCCTAAATGCAAATTGACGCATATCATTGATGTAGAAAAATTAGAGATTGTAATCAAAATACAGAAAAACAAACTTTTATTATTTAGAAGAAAGGATATAAAAATGAAACGTTTACCTAAATATACGCCTGCGGAAGTACGGAATGATCCATACGGATTTACTTACAAAGAAATGTCGGAAGTTATTGGCGAGAATGAAGCAAAAGCCTTATATGAAGAATTATATAAGCAATTACCACGCAAAAAAAATCTATCAATGTTGGTAAAAAATATTTGCAAAAGCAGTGATACTGAAAAGTATGTTTACGAACTGAAAGACAACAAATACATTGAAACGGTTTTTATCAAGCGGCGAGATGGTGGAACTGTTTGCGTGAGCACACAAGTCGGTTGTCCTGTTGGTTGTATTTTTTGTGAGTCCGGGCGAAATGGCTTTGTTCGTAATCTAACATCGTCAGAAATCGTACAACAGATTATATTGTTGCGTCGAAAAGTAAACCGTATCGTTTTATGGGTATGGGAGAGCCTTTATTCAATTATGACAACTTGATAAAAGCAATCCATATTCTCCGAGATAGATATGGGCTCAACTTTCCAACCGACGGCATTACCATATCAACAGTTGGTCCGGTCGATCAATTAAAAATTGCGCGAGGAACATCTTAAAATTCAGTTGACAATATCTTTACACGCAGCAACACAATCTGCAAGAAATCGTATTATTCCTCACATGCGCATATATGCTATTGAAGATGTTGTTAAGCAAGCCTTATCCTATTCTGAAAGGCATAATCGCAAAATTGTCTTTGCGTATTTGCTTTTACCGGGTATAAATGACCGGCCCTCAGATGTAAGACAACTTGCAAAATGGTTTCGGGGCAAAAAAGTTATGATTAACGTGTTACAATACAACCAAACAAGCAATTCAAGAATTAAAGCACCACAGAAACGGGAAATAGTTGCATTCAAACATCAATTAGAGCAAGCAGGACTTGAAGTTACTATGAGAGTTTCTCATGGCAGAGAGATTAACGCGGCTTGTGGACAGTTAGCTAACACATATAATAAATTCAAAAAAAAATGATTAAAAGTGCCAGACGCATAGACGCAGAGCCGATAACGCATTAGGTCAAAAAACCTATGTGTTATCGGCTTTTTTATTTAATATTGCGCAAAAGCCGCTGTTCCCTATTATAGAATGGATTGCGGGTAGTGTATTAAAGTCGCCCTTTTTTAAGGATACGGCGGTATCGGGGAGGTATCGCCGTGTCCATTTTTATTTACTGTAACCCGCCTAATGCTTTGCGGTCAAAAAAAGCTATGCTCCGCAAGCGGGATATTCCGGCTATGAATGTGAACTGTCAATACATTTAGCTACTGCTTACGGTTATGGGAAATACTAATTCTGTTGTATGGAGATTGTACTTCTACCTTCATGGTGGGAAGTACCGTTGCACTGGCAGGGATTTTTTTAACTGGCTTCCCGCCATTCCCTGATGTGCTATGTATAAATAAACTTTGCTTTATATAAGCAGATGGGCAACCGCCCGAAAAAAGGAACATAAAAACCCTCCAAATTTAAAAACAAATTCAGAGGGTAATTTAGGGTATAACAAAATAACCCACCCGAATATCGTTTTTTTTATTTGGTGAGTTTGTTCTTTCAAATACGAAACAAAAAGAGCCGATGATTCGTGAATTGTTCCACAATTTCATCGGCTCTGCGTCTTAAGCGTCTGGCTCTTTGATGACAGTTATCTTCAAGTTGTCAACTTTAATCAATCTTTCTTGTCTGCATTTTGGACAATAAAGGGGATAATTCTTCAAAACAGTGTCCTTCCTAATTTTATTACGGGTTTTGCTCCCACAAACAGGACATAATATCCATTCGCATTTCATCATAATTAGCTTCTAATCCTTTCAAATCTCATTTTATACGACTTATGCAAGCTGTTAGGCTAACTTGTGGAACATATGCCGAACCTTATCTATACGGCTATTCGGGCGGCGGGGTTGGCAAATAAGTTTACCAGTAGCTGGCTGGTATCCTTTTAACTCTGTCAAGCAGACTCCCTGCCCATTTGTGAAATAAGTTAAATCGTTCCTGTATTCTTGAATACATCTAGCAGGGATTTCTCCTTTCAGAATGACCTCGTCATTCTTTATCTGAGTACTTACAATATCTGCACAATACCTTGGAGCATCATGATACGCCCGTGAGAGATATTCCTGCGGTGCATAAATTTCAAAGTGGAGATATGGCTCTAATAGTTCTGTCCCTGCTTTTTTTAAAGCCTGCTCCAATACGATAGGGGAAAGCAGCCGAAAGTCTGCGGTGGGTACTTACAGGACTATAATACAATCCATATTCAAAACAGATTTTACAGTCTGTCACTTTCCATCCATACAGCCCCTGCTCGCAGCCATAAAGAACCCCCTCCATAACCGCATTTTGGAACGATTGGTTTAAATATCCAAGTGAAACTCTGCTTTCATACTGCACTCCACTTCCAATAGGGAGCGGCTCTATGGACAACCCGACAGAAGCCCAGAAAGGATTTGGCGGGACTTCTATGTGGATGGTATATTCTGCTTTTCTAAGCGGTCTTTCCATATATATAACAGTAGGCTCTTTTATTTCTGCCTCCACATGATATTTTTCCTCAAGGATGGCACAAATGACTTCCATCTGCACTTTCCCCAAAAAAGAAAGTATAATCTCATGCGTTGTAGTATCCACATAATATTTTAAAAGAGGGTCGCCATCTGAAATTTCTGTAAGTGCCCCAAGCAATATTTCCCGCTGTTCAGATTTCTTTGCTGCAATCGTTGTTTGGAGCATAGGGAGAGGATTTTCAATAAATTTTCTCTGCGGCAACAGTATTTCGTTCCCCAAAATACTGTTTAGCTGCAAAACATCATTTGGTAAAATTACAATATCACCAGAGCAGGCTGTATCGGATGAACATAATTCACCGTTTGTCGGAACACACATCTCTGTGATTTTTATTTTCTCTTTTTCAGATATTTTAATAACATCCCTCAAATGCAATGTTCCGCTATATATACGCACATAAACAAAACGCCGCCTTTTCTCTGAATATTCAATCTTAAAAACCTGCCCGCATAGTTCAGATTGACCTTCAGGCGTTGATGAATAAAACTTACTGGCAATCACTTCTATAAGCTGCCGAATCCCCAAGATTGTTTTTAGCGCTTCCGTGATAAACGGGAAATAACGTTCCGTTTTGGAATCTCCTGTTTTCTTCCTGTTCCAGTTCTGACATTTTAAACGGTTTCCCTGACATATATTTCTCTAATAGTTCATCGTTTCCCATAATTACCGCATCCCACTGTTCCATATCGTCATTGTCCGTTACATTTATATGAGGGATGCTGCCCAACCTTTTGCTTCACTATAATTTCCGAAGAAAGCTTTGCTTTCATTTCTTGATATACCATTGGCAAATCAATCCCCTCTTGGTCAATTTTATTGATGAAAAAAATTGTCGGAATCTTCATTGTCTGTAGTGCATGAAACAGTATACGGGTCTGTGCCTGTATGCCATCCTTTGCAGAAACTAATAATACTGCTCCGTCTAATACGGATAAAGAACGGTATACTTCCGCCAAAAAATCCATATGGCCTGGCGTATCTATAATGTTGACTTTTACATCCTCCCACTGAAAAGATGTCACTGCTGTCTGGATAGTGATTCCCCTTTGACGCTCCAAATTCATTGTATCTGTCCTTGTTGTGCCTTTATCTACGCTCCCTGGTTCTGCAATTGCACCACTGGTATACAATAAACTCTCCGTTAATGTTGTCTTTCCTGCGTCAACGTGAGCCAGAATGCCTAAGTTAATTATTTTCATGTGATTTTCCTCCTATCAACACCCAAAAAAGGGCATAAAAATACCCAGTGATAAATACTCCTATCACTGGGTAAATAACTCCAATAGCCCCAAAACACTTATATGTTTTCGGGCATATAAAATTACATGATAAAAGTATTCTTAAACTGGGTACAAAAAACTAAGCCCCATATTAAAAGTGAAACGGGACTGCTACTTTTTGTTCCCACTATCAAATTGACAGTTTATTTAAGAATACCTTGCCGCATATTTATTAACTCCTTGTATAATACTGAATCTAATTATATTCCTTAACCCTTTATTTGTCAAGCTGACAAACTAAAGCAGAAAAAGCGGCAGGATTTCCCCCTGCCACTAATCATCTGTTTATGCAAAAATAATTTCCTTTTCCACAATCTCCCTCGCACAAGCCCTTATGTTATTCGTTCTTCCAGTCCATTCTAAGGCGTTTTCTTCCTTTAGGCATTCCGTTATGCCCTGTGCTTGCTTCATGCCCTCTATGAGCCGTTCAAAGTGTTCCTGTGCCTGTCTGTCAATGTCGGCAAGGTAAGCATTGAGCCTGCCGCTTGTGAGAAGATTGGTGTATGTAATTTTGCGGTACTCCCGCAGATAGTCCAAGTGCCGCCGTCCGAATAAGTCTATCGACTGTTCCTTTTCGGGTGGTATGGTAAGGCAGGGTAAAATGTATTCGCCTTGCCGTTCGTATCTGCCGCCCATTTCCTCAAAGATTGATTGTACCATTTGTTTTTCCTCCAAATAAGATATTCACTCCATACTCATGTCTGCTATCATTAACACAATTTACGTTTTCTCCTTATCTGGTTTCATACATTATTTAAAATTAAATAAAAAAGTTAATTGGGTAAAATCATGTTTTGCTACATGTGATAAAGATGAATTGTTTTTAGGAAAAAATGTATTAAATGCGAGAATTACACAAGAACAGTTTGTTGAAGAAATGAAAAAAATTAAATAGTATTAAGATAATAAAACGCCCACTTTGTAGGCGTTTTATTTGAAATACAGATTTAATTCAACTATATAATTCTAAGGAACTTAATAAAATGAAGAAAAATAATATAACACTTGTATTTGTTGCTATCGTTTTTTCGATTATTGTTGGAATGATAATTGGAAAAAGCTTATTAAAGTATAAAGAAGGTGAGCCAGATGTAGTTGGCAGTTTTTCTATGAATAGAGATGAAAATTTTACAGTAGTTGCTAACAGAAAAAATATTTCTGATAAAGAAGCATTTGCAAGACTGCTTTTAAAAATGTACAAAGAGAATTCATTTCATTCAATAAAATTTTCTACAGATCATGGATATGCAACCAGCCTTGATATGACCGTATATTCTTGGAAAGAAGATATCGAAAATGGCGAATCCATTATGCAAATAGAATTTAGACCGATTGAATATGGAAAAGATTATGATCTTGTTCATAATCCGGATAAATATGTGCTTCTTATCGATGGAACAGAAATAAAGTGAAATATATAGATATGTAGATAAAGCGCAGAAAAAGAGGATTGCTCAATACAGGTTATTTTCAATTATTACCCCTAAAATGATAAAAGAGAGGCAGCGGATAATCCGTTGCCTCATTACAGTATACGACACTTAATCTAGTTCCGCCCCTAACTCATACCTCCAATACTCCGCCGCCTCATACTCCCTGGGTTCTGAGAGTACCGGTACGGTAAAGAGTTCAACCGGAACACCGAGTGTTGATGCGAAGAGCTTCATAAGATCCTCTTTCGGTGTTCGGACATCACTCTCATACTGAGCAATCCGGACATCAGCACAGCTGTCGGGAAATCCAACAGCCATGCCAAGTTCTTTTTGGGTGAGATGATTTTTTTGTCTTAAGTGTTTTAATTTTCTTCCAAATGTAATCATAGTATTATTCTCCTGTGCTTCCGAATGCCCCAGTTCCTCGTTCTTCACCAAGGTCCAGGACAAAATCTGCGATCACGACCGGTGTAATCACCAGCTGACCGACGCGTGTGTCTTTATGAATGGTCTGAGAAGATGTGCTCACGTTGCTTATAATGGCATGGATTTCACCACGATAACCGGAGTCAATCGGTGGAAGTTCACATACCAGTCCTTTTGCTGCCATGCTGCTTCGTGGAAAGACATATCCGGCAAATCCATCTGGGATGATGAGACCGAATCCAAGCGGAATTCTTGCAACCTCGCCTGGTTTTAATACGCAATCATAAGGCATGAATACATCAGCACCGGCATCATTTTCATGTGGCCGGAATGGATGATGATCTGCTTTCAGACCAAAGTCAATCAGTTTAATCTTTATGGCTGCTCATCTCCTTCCGGATCAGCAATGGATAATCTGTTTTTAAGATATCTGCAGGCATCCAAAGTTTTGAAATGGGATTCTGACAGGACATCTGTTTTTCCATGCAGCTTCCTCTCTGACAGAATGGACCGGTCAGATCTGGTGCAAAAAGAATCGGGCTTAATTTGTACAATCTTTGCCAGATATAGAGCATCACAATCCTGGTTTCATCCGTATTCCTTCTGCAGGTTCTCTGACCAATCATATGCTTCCACTGGTAAGGTGTCGCGCTGATGATCAGTACGTTTCGAAGTCCCTGAGGTGTGGCATATCCGGCTGAATCATGATCAATGCCTAAGGCACAAAGCTCTGCATAATGATCCAGATCTGACTGACAGCTTTTCTTGTAAATATCCTGGATTTCTTTATCTGCTTTCATGATTCCATATGGAATAGCAAATGCAGCATGACCGGAATAATTGCTGTACTGCAGAGATGCACTCATGTACTTTACTTCATTCTGATGTCTTGTGATCTGTGCCAGGAAGCGTCTGCTTGCACCAACAACAGCTACGGTAATGACCATGAATTTCTGCACGGTTGGATGCGGAAGCCCTGCAATGTTTTCTACAGTCTTCTGACTGTAGGATTGACGGTAAAGATCCATCAGATCTGCCATGTTCTGGATCGTATGACCGTGTTGTGTGAGTCTGGCAGCAAAGACCATATTCTGTTCTGCTTCCCGGATTCCATAGCAGTTTAAGATAGCTGTTTCAATGTGATCCATAGGCCTGTTCCTCCTTTACCAGAGCTTTTAAAAGGATCAGATAATTGATGCAGTCTGTGATTTTCATCCCACTGTTCCATGTCAAAATGTAACAGAGTGGAATAACACATATCGTAAAGGGATACGACATGTTTCGACATCATACCGGCCAGTGCTGCTTTTGGATCGCAGTTTTGTAAGGCGGCAGCAATCTTGAATGCACTGAGGCGGTCAATATTGTCACCGGTATATTCTTTCTTTTTATGTGCCAGAATATCGGCACACTTTCTCATCTGAAGTTCAAATACAATATTAAATTCTTCTTGTGTCATGTGATAGTTCCTCCTTTGTTTTGTGATAGTTATCGTTCGAGATCTTTGTTTTTTGATCTTACTGGTTCTGGTATCTGCATCTGAAGAATGGCATCAACATTCTGATCGGCAGTATCCAGATCTTTTAATTTTTCTTTCAAGCTGCTTATTGCTTCTTCTTCGGAAGCTATCTGCTGTTGCAGTTTTTCTTTTTGCAAAGTCAAGGTTTTTAGGCTTGTCATATTTCCATCCTGATAAAAGGATTTCAGCCAATTTCTGGCTTCTTCATATTTCTGAATTTCCTTCGCATGTTCTTTTCGGTACTTTCCTTTGTACTTTGCTTTTGAAAACTGGGAATAAACTTCCTTGTTTGCATAGTACTGACCGGTATAACGAATCTGATCGTTGAGGATCCTTAGATCGGAACGATGCTGAGCAAACTGTGTCTGCATTTCTTTCAATTCCTGCTTTGATGCAACCAGTGTATTTTTCAAATCTGACTGCGTATCAAATCCATGTTCCTGCACGTAGATAATGGTATTTGCCATTTGCTGCAGGTTAGAAAGTTTTACCCGATGAGCATAAGCCGGGCTCTGCATTGCTTTCACATTTGTCTGGAGATTTACAACCAGGCGCAGGTGAGATCTGACGTAGAGAATGGCCAATGGATCCTTGCGTAAGAAGGTCTGTTTCAGGTGTTCTTTTCCATATCGTGTTCCCAGTGAACGTTCAGTAATCCGCTTCTGTCGATCAGGATGAAGATAGCTGTATCTGCCACGATGCTCAATTACAGAGATTTGAAATTGTTCCAGAAGTTTGGATTGGAATTCATCAAAACTATTGGAAGTGGCAGCACATTCATTAATCGCATTTCGCAAATATTCCTTCTGTGTAAGGAACACAGTGGATGTTGGTTTGAGACCATCTTCGATGATTTTCTGATTGATCTCATCCATTTTTTGCTGTCCGTGTTTCTGTGCCATATACTCTTTCTGAGTGATTTTTTTCTCAGCCGGTGCAAGAAGATCTATCTGGTGAAGTCCTTCCTGTTGGCACCGATCCATGACACTTTTCTTAAAAGTGTTCATGAATTTATCTGTGGAACGATGCTTGTATCCGGCAGCTTCTTCATGTGGTTTATCCATATATGGCTGCCTTTCCACTGCAGTTTTCCTCACACTGTTTATGACGATGTGGGTATGGATATTTCCGGATTCGTTGTGACCATCTGTATGAGTAACTACCAGTGCCTGATATCCGGGAAACATCTGCTTTGCAAGTTCCAAACTGATTGCTTGTGCTCTCTCTCCGGTAAGTCCATTTTCTGTAACATCTGCTGGATCGTAGCTGATAATGTAGTGGTGACTTTGATATCTTCACGTTTCTTATTCTTATGAAAATGAGCATTTGTCAGTTCACATTCCTTGTCAAAAGACATCGGATCACAGTTCAGCCCATCCATATAAAACTCTTTTCGTAGGATGCTTCGTCCGGATTCATCTACAATCTTTTCCCCGGTTTTTTCATCATGTTCAAACAGAAGGTAATTGATAGCAGCCGAGTAATTTGCATTTCTGCTTTTAATGTGTTTTACGATTGCCATTCATACCACCTGCCAGTTTCAGTACCTCTTTTCTCAATAGGAATAAGTCCGTGATGCACTGATGGATTTCATTTTCTATAGCACGAGACTGACTGCCACCACTGTTAAAATGCTTGGCGATCTGATTGAGATTCGATCCGATTTTTCCATATTCACTGACCAGTTTTCTGAGATCATTCATGTCTGCAACAACTTCAATCTGATGATGGATTTGCTTTTCCAATAGAAGTTTCCTCAGATATTCTGATCGGCTAACAGATAAACAAGCAGCGCCTTGGTCTAATAAATCCAGTTCGACATCTGTAAGACGTAATCCTATAAAATGTCTGTGATTCAGTTCTTTATCTTTGTTTTTTGTTCTCATACTCCTCCTTCCGCTGAGACTATTCCTCCCACCGGGAGTCCATGTATTTCAATATCGGCTGTCCCTTCCGATATTAGAAATAGTGCTGTGAACACCTTCAGGTGGAACCAACAGACGAGTGAAACGTCTGTTATTGAGAGGGTATGGGGAGATCCCCATCAAGATAAATCCCATAGGATGACAGGATGCCAAATGGCAATACCGTTAAACATGGGTGGATCTTGCTCTGTATGTGCCCTCTATATAACGAAACGCTCAGAGGCTGTTTTACAGTGGGGGAAAAGAAAAAATATCAAAAAAAATGATGATTAATGGTGAGCTTGTGATAGAATGAAAAAAAGAGAAAAGCATAAAGGATGTAGTTGTGGAGAATATTTGTTATGATTAGAAAGTTGCTGAACGGAGATATCGATAGAGTTGCTGACATATGGTTAAAGACAAATCTGAAAGCACATTATTTTATTTCCAATCAATACTGGAAAAGTAATTATGAATTAGTGAAAGAAATGATGTCACAATCCGAAGTCTATGTGTATGAAGATGATAAAATGATTCAAGGATTTGTAGGACTAAATGCTGAATATATCGAAGGTATTTTTGTCTCCGATGAAATGCAGTCATGTGGCATAGGTAAGCTTTTATTAGATTATGTTAAGGATAAAAAAGTTAACTTACGATTAAATGTATACCAGAAGAATGCCAGAGCAATTTCTTTTTACCAAAGAGAAGGGTTCATTATTCAATGTGAAGGCTTGGATGAAGCTACTGGTGAAAAAGAGTACACTATGCTATGGAAACGAAAATAGAAATCGGAATTTGGAGGATTGAATTATGTGGAATGAATTAGGTATAAGTGGAGGAACCGCAATTGTTATTTTGATTGCGCTGTATTTCGTTATCAAATGGGCAGTGAAAAATGGCATCAAAGAAGCCTACAGTGCAATCACTGGAAAGAAAACTGTTGAAGATATCCAAAACGAAAAAGAGCTGAAAGAACTTGGATTGGATTCAGAAGATCAATAACTTCAAGTTTGTGGAATCGACTGAAAGGAAGCATTATATGTTCTATATTTATATTATTTTTGATTTTGCAATGGCAGTAATTATGCTTTTATTTGGAATATGGTTTTATAGGTCAAAAGGACAAGCATCCAACTTCTTGTCTGGTTATAATATGAAATCTGCAGAAGAACGAAAAAAATATGATGAAAATGCTATGTGTAAGGCATATGGGAAGAGAATGATGCTTATGTCACTTCCTTTTATTGCTGGAATGATTATAGATATTTGGTATATAGGAACTGGTTGTTTAATTGCATGGGCGATATGGTTTGTTATGTTTATTCTGTTGCTTATAGATAGACATAAAGAGAAAGTTAATTTATAGAAAAATAGAATGTTTTCGGGGTGAAAATACCGTTTATTTGTTTTAGACATATGATGTCCGATTGAAAATTAGCGGATTCTCGTTTTATGTCGTGGTAATTTTGCTATATATTGGTAAGCTGTAAGTGGAAGAGAGGTAGAGACATGGATACAAAAAAGATTGGAGCTTTTTTAAAGCAATGTCGTAAAGAAAAGAATCTTACGCAAGAGCAGCTTGCCGAGAAGTTTGAGGTATCTGCAAGAACAGTTTCCAGATGGGAAACAGGAATAAATATGCCAGATCTCAGTATACTTGTTCAACTTGCTGAGTATTACGATGTTGAGATAAGAGAGCTCCTGGATGGAGAAAGGAGCCAGACTATGAATAAAGAGATGAAAGAAACACTGGACAAAGTGGCGGTGTATGAAGGATGGGTGAAACAAAAAGCATTAAAGGCTGGAAATCTTGCATTTGCATCAATGTTTGTGATTAGTGTGTTAGCGATTATTATTCAGATGTTATTAACGGTGGATATTCGCTTGGTTTTAGGAGAGACAGCAACTGCTTTGGTAGGAGGAATTCTGTATGCTTCTATTATGGTGTACAATGGAATATGGGATAAATGTTTGCCCAAAAGTGCTACTATATGGTGGGATTTTCTTCACCAGTGTGATATGTGCAGGAATTTTTACAGTCATCTATGGCATATGTTTATTTAGAATGGGAGCTACAGAAACACAGGTAACACGATTAGCAGTGGGATTTCTGATTGGTATTACTATTGTGGCATTTATTGTTCTTAGGCTCTTGGCATTTATTAATCGAAAAAGAAACCAGAATTCGTCAAATGTTCAGGAGAAAAAGGAAACTTCCATATCTAAGGCAGAATGGACAAAAATTTATAATGCACAGAATATAGTAGAGACAGAACAACTCGTAGAAATGTTAAAGCAAAATGGAATAGCAGCTTTTTCACAGGAAGCAGGTGCGAATGTTGCAATGCATGGGGCACCTGGATTTGGAATATATGGTGTGGATATATTCGTGAAAACCGATGATGCAGAGAAGGCAGTACAGTTGATCAAGGAGATTAATAACCAAGAATGAAGAAAATTTTTGACATTTTCACACATGCGTGCTAATATGATTATAGAAAAAGAGTGCTACCGATAGACGGTTAGTCCGATATATGTTTTGACAAAAATTGCCGCTTAGTTTACCAGACCAGGGCGGCTATTTTTGTGGTTTATTATTATCCTTGCCAAAGGTATATCCAAGACCAAAGCAGGTTAAGCCGAAGCTCACTACTGCAATAAAATCAACAATACTCATGGCTTAGCCCTCCTTTCCAGTGGATTCTCTTTCGAGTTTCTATGTAATCAGAGGGTCACAGTCCCTCTGTTGAAGGACTAACCGCCTACCGTTATGATAGCACCCATGATGTAAATTATAGCAGTCAGGGACATTGTATGCAATAAAAAAATACGAAACATAAAAGAGGCTGTAATGAAGATAAAAGATGTTGAAAAACGAACTGGAATTACAAGTTATAATATCAGATTTTATGAGAAAGAAAATTTATTAATTCCGAAAAGAAACCAATCATGTTTTATATTGTGAATACACATCAACTGGGGAGAACCTGCCATTTCTCGAAGAAGAGTATGGAGTTGCAACTGAAAACGGAGGATTTCAAATGAATGGTAGGTGGTCGGACAATCCCATGGTACTGTAGAAATCGGGCAATGCCGATGGAGGGAAAACGTACTATTGTTTATATTGAAGCAAATGTTACTATGAAGAGCCGTATGCGGGAAAGCCGCACGTCCGGATCTGTGAGGGGCTAAGATTGAGAGGTCTTAGTCTACTCGACTGTGAAATCATAGAGTGTATGGATTCAATTCCATATGCTCTTTTTCTTTACTTAATTTCAGGAAAAATGCAGAAATCTAATGTTACGAGTTTCTTACGAGTGGTATTAAAAAAAACTCGCAAGAAAACTCGTAAGAAAAAAAGTAAAAAAAGTTGCTTTTGACCACTGTAAAACAAGCTCTGAGCGTTTCGTTATATGAAGGAATAATTTTTCTTTCATATTTCAAAGAAAAGAGGATAAAGAAATGTTAGAGAAAAGATGTTATACAGTACAAGAGTTACAGGAAATCTTAGGAGTCAGCAGACCTACTATTTATAACCTTTTAAAGAAAAAGGAATTCCGGTGGATTCAGTTGGATGGCGGAAAGTATCGCATCTCTAAGAAGAGTTTCGATGACTGGCTCGATAACTTGGAATAGTAAAAAATAGGATGTTGATCAGGCAGATTTTGCCTGCAATCGACATCCTAAATTTTTATCTGGATTTGAGATATGATATAAGAAAAAACACTAACGCTAAAAAGACAGGAAGTGAAGAATAAATGGCAACAGCAATTATGAAACAAAAAGAAATTCCGGAAATGGATGATGTTGAAGAAATCATTTCGAAGATATCCGAAGAAAGTCCTTACAAACGGCGTCCAACACAAAAGCGGACCTGGATGACAGTGCCGGAAATGGGAAAGCTGCTGGGATTAAAAAAGACAGATCGATACTGGCTGGTGCATAAAAATGTTTTTGAATCTAAAGAGATTGCCGGAAAGATACGAATCAACATTGCCAGCTTTGAAAAATGGTATGCCAATCAGATTAAATATCATAAAGTTACCGGAGAAGAACCGGGAAAAGAATTAAAATCCTGGTCCTATTCCGTTAAGGAAGTCGCAGATCTGTTGGGGGTTGATGATTATCTTGTTTATGATTTACTCAAGAAAAATCAAATGGAAGCTGTTATTGTCGATTACTGGAAACGAATACCAAAAGAATCTTTTCAGAACTGGTATAAAAGCCAGTCCCGGTATCGGACAAAGAAAGACAGAGAAAAAGATGCTCTTCTGGAAGAGGCAACTATTACGATGCCGGAGATGGCACAGCTGCTAGGAACAACCAGAAGCTCAGTATATGCAATTCTTGATAATCCAAAGTATAGTCATTTTTTTGAATTCATTGTGATTGCAGAAAAGAAAAGAATCACAAAAGAGAGTTTTCAAAAATTCCTGGAAGGTCAGGATTGTTATAAGCTGGATCCATCGAATGATTATGAAGAACTTGCACAGGAACAGAATATTGCCCTGGCTAATTTCCGGCGGAAGAAATTATCACAAACCGGAATACGAGGAAGCAATGGAAATATAAAGTATCTTACTTTTGATGAAGCCTCCTATCTGGCAAAGGTCAGCAGAAGCATGATCAACAAGTGGGCGGATAAAGGAAAGTTCACAGTAATAAAAGTTGGCAGTCGAGTTAGGATCCTTCGGGATGAATTTGAGGACTGGATGGAACAAAGAGATTTGGAAAGGAGCATGCAATAATATGGCATCAATAAGAGAACGAAACGGAAAATTCAATGTAATCTATTCTTATACGAATGAAAAAGGCGAGAGAAAACAGAAATGGGAAACCTATGAAACAAAAGCCGAAGCTAAAAGAAGAAAAAAAGAAATTGAATATAAAAAAGAGATGGGATCATTTGTCGTCCGTAAATGCAAAACATTGGACGAGCTTATTACAGAATATGTTGCACTGTATGGAAAAGAAAACTGGGCGCTTTCTACATATGAAGGGAATGTCTCTCTTATCAACAACTATATTCTTCCGATCATTGGTGATACAAAGCTCTCAGAGATCAATACCCGATTCATCGAAAGATATTATCAGAGTCTTTGAAGAGGCGTGCTGTTATCAATCCGTTAAATAAAACCAGTCGAAATGAGTTTGTATCGTCCAGTACGGTCAGGGATGTTAATAAGCTGCTTAGAAACTGTTTTGAGCAGGCAGTGAAATGGGAATTGATGGAGAAGAATCCTTGCACCCATGCGACTGTACCAAAACATAAATCTCAAAAAAGAGACATCTGGACAGCGGATACATTGATGTATGCGCTCAGTGTCTGTGAAGATGAGCGATTAAAGCTTGCAATAAATCTATCCTTTTCATGTTCCTTACGACTTGGTGAGCTGCTTGGTCTTACCTGGGATTGTGTAGATATTTCTCCTGAGGCAATTGAAGAAAACCGTGCATATGTCTTCATCAACAAAGAATCACAGCGTATAAGAAAAGAATCGTTGAATGCATTGGATGGAAAAGATGTGTTGTTGGTATTCCCGACAAATCATAAGAAAAGAATTCTACGGTCCGTATTCCAGAAAACACCAAAGAGAGAAAGCAGTGTGCGTAAGATATTCTTACCAAAGAGTGTCGCTAATATGTTGGTAGACTGGAAGCTGAACAGGATGAAATGAAATCCTTGGTGATGAATATATGGACTATAACCTGGTTATGGCAAGTACCTTTGGGCTTCCTCTTGGTGATGGAGCAATCCGTGGTCCTTTAAAGAAACTGATTGAGGGACTATAATCTCCCACCGGTTGTGTTTCACAGTTCCGTCATAGCGGCGTTACTTATAAGCTGAAACTGAATGGTGGGGACATCAAAGCGGTACAGGGTGATTCCGGTCATGCTCAGGTCAATATGGTTACGGATGTGTACTCATATTCTGGATGATGATAGAAGGAAAATGCAGAGCTTTTGAAGAAGCATTTTATGAGAAAAAGAATCTGGATCCACAGATGCATGTACAGCAGGAAAATAATAATACTGTTGCCGATGAAGTTGATCCGGAACTTCTGGCAAAAGTCTTGGCAAATCCGGAGATGCGGGCATTGCTCAATTCACTGGCGAAGACGATGAAGTAATTGTCTATCTCCATCATATCTATTGGAATCTCCATCATTTGATGATGGAATGATGGAGATTCAGTTACAAAAAGGTTACAGAGATATTTTACTGAATAAAATTTGCTGAAGTCAAAACGCATGGACAAACCGTCTCGTATGCGTTATATTATTTATAGACAAGAAAATATCTTGTGCTTTCGATAGGAAGTTTAATTGAATACTGTTTACCATGATCGAACGTACAAAGCATGGTGGTCATATAACAGATGTCGATGGTAATATCAAGGCATTCCCCGATTATTAGCTGGAGCAAACAAACAGCTAACTTTCAGAGCTTTACAGAGCTTGACAAAGGGGGTATTCAGAATAACTCGAATTGAATCGGAAACAGTTTTATATGTGTCCCATATGGGTTTACCTTACCTCAGATTGACGAGAGTGACAATAGGTTGAGCTCTCCTAAGCGCTAGTTGTGGGTTCAATTCCCGCCGGGAACATCGATTTTTTGCAACAATGATCGTAAAAATTCATTGTTGCATTTTTTTATTTTATGGTGCTTGCGAGCACCGAAAAGACAAAACGGGCACCGAGAACTAAATCTATTCAAGCACCCAATGGAGATAACTAAAGTGTAGGATAAGATTTAGGTTGTCGATGAATGTAAAAATGGTTTTCTTGCTTGAAGAAAACAGGCCTGACGAAGTATCGCTCAGATTAGATTAAAAATGGGTATCCAAAGTTTAGTGGGGTTTCCCGAAGTTTTTTAGGGGCAATTAATGGGGACGACAACTAAAAATCTATGAGTTTTTTGGGCATTCCGTAGGGCTTCTTAAATCGAATTATGAATAGATAACACAGGCAGGTCTTTCGACCTGCCTGATCTGTTTTGCAACGAAATATTTTTAATCTTCCATATCAAAATAAGTGACGGATTGTAATCGTTTATTCCATTTATAACAGGTGTCCCTGGTCGCATATAGGAATCTGGTTCGAAAATGCTCAAAGTTTCGATAGCCACGTCCGAGTCTCTTTCAAGTCTTTAACTTTCGATTTAAGGATTCAATAGGTCCATTAGAAAGTCTGTCGCTATATATTTTGCCAGCCCTGTATTTTCAACCATTACAAATGAGTTGATGATATAAGCATGGTTTCGAATCAGAAGATTGGCAAAATAAACGAAAATTGAATTGCCGCAATGAAGATAGTGGTTGATCAGTTTGTCGAGTTCAATTCTGGCATCCATTGGTTTCCCAGCATTTCGAGTATTGAATTGGACATAAAGTTCCTTTAAATCACGAAGTTCCCTCAAGTTTGGATCAATCATAAAAGAGAATCTTCATAATCATAAGTGTTCATCAGACAGTGAAGGCGTGTATCCATTCTTAAATCCGGAATGATAAGTAATAGAGGAGTGATTAGCGAGGATCAGCCATCGATATTTTGCAGTAGGTAGACTTCTCTGGATGCTGGAATAAAGGTGTGTTCATCGATAATGCCGCCGTTGGCCGTATATGCATCTCGATCACGTTTCTTAAAATTTTGATGAGCTCACGTATAAAGATCTAGTTTATGAGTGATCCATTGAATTACGTGAAAAGAATCTACGACAGAAACAGCGTTTGGAAAGTATCTGTTAACCCAGTTGATGTAGGGATTTACATATCGGAAATTAGATACTTTACTTGTGAGCGTTCTTCGAGTGGGATGGACATAAAATAAGGTTCTGTGTCATTTGTTCTACGGTACGCTCAATAAATCAATTGGATTACCGGTATAAAAGTCCTGAATGACCAACGCGTAGCGACAGTTCGGATCAAGATCGAGACAGACCTCATCTACTGAAATGATGTCAGAGAAGCCGATCCATTTTACATAGCGGTCAAAAGTGTCTAGAACATAGGTGTCAGAAACTTTGTATTTGGAAGCAATGCTGGATGCAGAGACGGATAAGTCGCGAAATGCATGAATAATCAGCATATCAGTCGCATTTGTATTGCGTTTTCGTTTATCTACAAAGTTAAAAGATTCATTGATTGTGTAAGAACAAGGTGTGTTTGTACAGCGCCAACGGCGTTGCTTTAGTTTTAAAATTAGCTCATAACCATCCTGAAGCACGGGATGGTTGATGGTCCGGACTTTGATGCCGCGTGAATACATCTTAAAGCCACAAACAGGACAGAAATGGCGAATTGGTTTAGTTTCAAGAGTTAAGATTTTCTTTGTGCCATTAATCGAGATGTTGGAAATGAAGATGTCGGCATCTTCCAAGTTTAATAATTCTGTGATACTATTCATATGTCTCCTTTCAAAAGAATTTCGTTGCAGAATTATCATACGAAAAGAGACGAAGAAGGGCAAGAAATCGAGAGATTTCCTGCCCTGTTTTAATATGTGTGGAGACCCTACTAAATGCCCTACGGATTCTCCCTACTTATAGACCCTACTAAAGGATGCCCCCACTAAACTTTGATTACCCTTAAAAATTCTAGTCTGGGCGATTTTTCCGTTCAGGGAAAAGGAGGAAATGTCATTGACAGAAAAGACGGATATCAGAGATTCGGATGAAAAAGTAGTTGAAATTGAAATGGAGAGGTTAAGAACTTTTACGAATCATCCATTCAAGATGATCGGTGACAGTCAGATGATTGAACTACAGGACAGTATTAAGAATCTTTTGATCAGTGCAACACCGTATCAGTGGAAGCACATGATCCGTCAGAGGACATGCAGGAGAAACACCAAGGAGACCAGATATGTGATGCTGAAAATCTGGGAACAGCTTCTGGAGCAGACCAGAGAACTGTTTTCTGACTGTGGGCCATTCTGTATGAATGGCGGCTGTGAGAGGAAGGAAAGATGACCTGTGGAAAAAGTATTCCACCGCAGATGTTACCAACAGATATTATCAGGGTGGATTTTCCAAAACTATGCGAAGAGAGTGTGTTGGAGGAAGGAGTACCAGATGAAGATACAGCTGATTGATTTTGGTGGGAGAAGCCCGGAAAGGGCTCATGCCAATGATGCCGGAGCGGATGTATTCAGTCCAAAGGATGAAGTAATCCGGCTGGGAGATATCTGTAAGCTGCCTTTGGGATTTAGATTAAAAATACCGGATGGCTATGCCGGGTATATATTTCCAAGAAGTGGATTAAGTTCACAGGGAATTGTGTGAGAGCTGCCACCCATTGATTCCGGTTATACAGGAGAGGTTCATGCAATCATCTCTAATGTCGGAAACAGAGAATATGAAATCAAGATGGGCGACAAGGTAGGACAACTTGTGATCATGCCGGTCCTGATACCGGATTTTACTTTTGAAAACTGGAAAGAGCATGGAACGGGGGCATTTGGTTCCACTGGGAGATAAGGATTATTGAATTATTGATGGTGAATATATGTATGTGTTATACTATGTAAAAAGGAAATTTGGTGAACTTTGAGCATAATTGTTATTTGTTAAGTTTGAAGAATTGAGGTGGGACATTGATTATTACAATTGGATCCAAGGTAAAGGATGGGGAAGGAAATACATATACATTAACAGAAGAATTAGGTCATGGTGGTTTTGGATGCGTATATAAAGCTGAATGTGAAGCTGATAAATCAGTGTATGCAGTGAAAACTTTATTATATTCATTTGGCGATGAGGTTACAGCAGCGTCTTTTAAAAATGAAGTAAAGATTTCATCAGAAGTAAGTGGGGAACATGTAATACATTATATCTATGCACATGATGGAGATGAATATCCTGAACTACCTCCTTATATTATTATGGAGTATGCAGAGGGAGGAACTCTAGCAGACCAGATTGAAGAGCGTAAAAAAACAAATAGTCCATATTCGAAAGAGGAATTGAGAAATCTATTTCTCCAACTTGTTGATGGAATGAAGTCAATTAATAAAAAATTAGTTCACAGAGATATAAAACCGGAGAATATACTTATTTGTAATGGAATATGCAAAATTACTGATTTCGGACTTGCAAAGGTGGCTTCAGAATCTACTAGAACCATGTCATTTAAGGGATACGGTACATTACAATATATTGCTCCTGAAGCTTGGAAATCAGAAAAGAATACTATTCAGATGGATATTTACTCTATGGGCATAGTATTTTATGAATTAGCTTTATTAGATTATCCATATGACATTATTTCTAATGATGTGGATGCATACAGAAGCGCACACATGTTTTCTAGAATAAAAAGAACGAATGATTTAAAAAATGTTTTAGGAGCAGATGTAGCATCCATAATTTTAGCTATGTTAGAAAAACCTGTTCAGAAGAGATTAAAATCATGGGAAGAGATTGAAGAACAACTAGGCAATCCATCGCTTGAAGTAAATGGTGATTTAGGAAATATTGTAAGTTTAGCTATTGGGAAAAAAATAGAGACTGACACGAGAATACAACAGCAAATCGAGGAGGAAAATCGAAAGAGAAAAGAAAAAGAAGATTTCAGCAATTTAGTGAGGAATCAATTTGAATCAGTTATAGTAGATTTTTTTGAGCAATTCACTGATGAATATAATATTCATTTGGCTGGAAATGATAAGTGTAGATTACAATCAACAAGTCGAGGTTATGGACATATAGAACAGTTTTCATATCAACTTACAATTCCTTCTGTTACAAATATTGAAGTTAAGTGTAAGGTAATTTTGCCTAATTCGTTTACTCGTATTGTTGATGTGGATAGGGCCTATGGTTTTTCATATATGTATGGTTCTGTGTATGGTAAGCGTGAAGTAGTATATACTCCACAGTATAAAAATAAGGATATTATGGGGTGGGTTGAAATTAAAAATACCAAGGGTTTAGGATTTAACCTCTGGTTGATACAAACGGACGATATGTATGGTGATTGGTATGTCTTAAGAAATAAGAATAATGGGATATATGCGACACAATATGAGCCAAAACAGGAACCTTTTGCATTTGAAATTGACGAGCTGGATGAGGCATTGAAGGGTATTAATGCATTTAGTCTTTATTCTTCTGAAGTAGAGCCATTTGATAAACAGAAACTGATGGGATTAGTTGCTCAACTTATTAACTAATGCTGTGAAGAATTGAGAAACAAAGAAAAAAGTTAGGTATCTTTATGAATAACACAATTTAATAACAAATTTACATAGCACTTTAGCCAAATGGTTAAGGTGCTATTTTTTTACCACAAAAGGAGGAACGAAATGTCATATAAATTAGTATTTGATTTTACATGCAGGATAGAAGGACAGGAAGACAGGATTCACATGGTACAGCAGAGACATAATGAAGGATATGGTCTTGTGATCCGGTCAGAAAAGGATGATATCTGGGAGAGACTTTCAGGGAGTGAAGAATTTCGGCTGGAAGAAAAGCTGCTGGATGAAGTGGAGTACAGAACCTATCACAACAGAATAGAGAAACTTGATTCATTGTCAGCCTGCCGGGAGATGCATTTTGAACTGATGGAAAATAATAATCCCAACCTGAATCATATGATTGGAAAAATCTGGAATGAACTTGGACAGAAAGAAAATATTCTTTCAACAAAAGTAATTGCAGATTTCCGAGATAAGGCAGTGGAACATTTTCATCCGGTGGACGGAATGAATGGCGAAGAGATTGAAGAAATGGTGTCATATTATGTGCAGGCAAAAATTATAGAAAATAATCTTGATGCACAGGTGGAAAATGTGATTCTGTCCGGTAGCAGATGCCGGGGAATTGAGAAAAACGGTTCAGATCTGGATGTAGTGGTGGACTATAAAGGCACAGTTAGAAAAGATGATTTTTCAATATACTTCATGAGGATGGATTTGAGATTGCAGGAATTGTAGTAGACATCAATCCTATCACAGAAGATAAGACGGGACCGCTGGTGGAGTATCTGGAATCAGCAGAACAGTTTCTGCAAGAGAAAATGCAGGAGAAAAAACTGGAGAAGAGGTCAGTGAGAGAAAAAATTAAATTGGCGAAGCAGGTTCCACAGAAAAGGGAAAAAGCAAAATTGGAAAAATCGAAAAATACTGAAAGAAAGCATGAGGATTATCTGAACAGGTAGAAATCAAAAGCAAAATGCATCGTGTGTATACAAATGCATTTTTGCTTATTTCTTATGGAATGATACTACAATTTTTCAAGAACAACATCTGCTGGAGAAGTAAATGTAACTCGGATTAAATCACCGATTTGTGCGTTGATCTGTGAATACCAGTATCCAAGGGCCATGAGATCTTTATCTCCTGCAAATTGTTTAGCATATGGATCTCAGCATTGGAACAACCTTCTGAACGAAGTGTACCAGTAAAAAGTCCATCTGCAGAGGTAGCATGAAAAATATTTTCACCAAGAATATCATATCCGTTTGTGTGGTTACCATTAAATAACTGCAAATTAAGGGCAACGGGTTTTGGAATTTTCAAGTATCCTTCGCCATAGCGAAGCCCGCGGCTTCCAGTAAATCTAAAAGTTCCCCATTCTAATTGAGCTTGGTTTAGTTCAACAGTAAATGTATCGCCTGCATTAGCCATAATTTTTGTCCTCCTTCTCCTAGTTTAATTTCATTTTATCATATATAATAGAATTATGCAGTTACATCTACATGTATTTAGGAACTAATTTATATTATTATTTGAATAAAATTCGTGCTAAAAGGGGGTACAAATTTGAGATTATTATATTCAAACATTTTGCCATTGGCGACAGATGAAGGACAAGAGACAATTACGGAAGCAATCAATAATCAAATGCAATCAGCTGATAGAATAGAAATTGCAGTTGGATATGTTTCGCGTGCTTCTTTGGAAGAATTAGATTTGTTGATTGAACAAAATAATATAAAAAATATATGTTTAAATATCGGAATGTACTTTATTGAGGGAATGCCAGAGGGATCATATCATACTGCCATTAAGTTAAATAAAAAATGGCAGGAGTCAGGAATTGGAGAAATTCGTATGGTAAAAGCCTTCAAGTATCATGGAAAATTATATGTATTTTATAAAGATGGGAAACCTATTTCTGCAATAATTGGATCTGCAAATTTAGGAGTGATTAAACTTGAGGCAAATAACAGAAGGCAGTATGAAATTTCTGCTATTACAGAAGAAAAGACAGAAATTGAAGAAATAGTAAATCATATTGAGGAGTTAAAGAGACCAAATATATCTGTTAATATTGCATCTATTGAAGGGATGCCTCTTATTCATGAAACTAATACTGCATTGTCTGGAATCGAGCTTGTCACGGAGGTTCCAAAATCAAATGTAGAATTTTACAGTAGATGCTCAGCCTATGCGTCTTTCTTACTCCCACTTAAAGTCCCGGCATATGATGAGAGACATATGGATGATGGAAAGCATTTTACAAAGTCAAATGTAAATGTGTGTTATGCACACCACGAAGCAAGAGAAAATCAAGAGATTGGTATGAGACACAGTTAACGGTAGCAAAGGAAATAACTCATTTGGAAGGTTATCCTGAAAAGAATGTTCCTTTTTACATTGTTACAGATGATGGATATTGGTTTAAGGCTCATACTACAAGCGATGGAAACAAACAGTTTAGTGCTGTTGGTGATGAGCTTATTATGGGAAGATGGCTCAAAGGGCGTCTTGCAGCGGCAGGACTGGTAAATCCTGTTAATGATACTCAGGCAGATACTGAGCGAGAGGGTATGATCACAAAAGAAATGTTGGAAGAGTATGGATGTGAAAATCTGTATCTCAAAAAAACTGGACAGACAGCAATGGATGAAGATGGTACACCATTGGATGTCTGGATGCTTTCATTTAAACCGACAGATGAGGAAGGGGATGAAGAATAGTGCAGTACTTAAAGAATTATCTTAACAAAATAATTGCACGGGGAAATGAAAAACTTGCGGAATCTATTTCTCATACTGCAGAAGAAGTTGGGAATAAATATATTAAGAATTTTTCATTTACAAGCCATGAAATAGGACTGCTTTTTGGAAATGTTCAATCTGGAAAAACCGGTCAGATGTTTGGAATAATTTCAAAAGCAACAGATCTTGGATTTCCAGTTTTTGTATTATTAACAACAGATAATGTTGTATTGCAACAGCAAACATTGGACAGAGTAAAGGCAGATCTTGATGGATATTGCATATGTGGAGAAAATGATGCAAGGATTTTTACCGATAACTGTTTGCTTCAACCAACCATTATTGTATTGAAAAAGAATGCCCGCATTTTAAAACTATGGGCTAATATTTTTAATTCCACAGGCTTTATGAGAGGAAATCCATTATTTATTGTAGATGATGAGGCGGATGCAGCTTCCTTAAATACACTTGTAAATAAGGATCGTCAATCGTCAATCAATAAGTATCTTGATATGATAAAAAATGGTTCTTCAAGCAGCATATATCTTCAAGTAACAGGTACTCCACAAGCAATATTTTTACAGACTTTAGAATCAGGATGGCATCCATATTTTACATATTATTTTCAGCCGGGAGCAAGTTATTTAGGGGGAGATTTTTTCTTCCCATCAATTGGAAAGCCAGACTGTGTTAATTTTCTGGAAGAAATTGAGGAACCTACAAAAGCTGTAGTAATTAGACATATTGCTGTTGCTTCTCAGATTTTGGCATCAGGAGGAAAGGTGGCAAACTGTCTATTTCATCCAAGTGTAAGGCAGGTGGCACATAAAAAATATGCAGATGAAATTATTAAAGAGATTGCCTGGTGTGTAGAGAATAGAGATGGTGAATTTAAAGATGAAATAGAAAGAGAATACCATAATTTGGCACCAACAAAAAAAGATAAGGTTTCTTATGACCAATATCTTCAAAAGGCATTTGAGTTAATTGATGGAAAAGCAATTCAAGTGCTCATAATGAACGGGAAAACAGATATTGATAGTGAGCAGTATGAAACCGGATGTAATTTTGTGATTGGCGGAAATACATTGGGAAGAGGAGTCACATTTCCAGGACTTCAAACAATATACTATACGAGAACAAGTAAGAAGCCACAGGCTGATACAATGTGGCAGCATAGCCGAATGTTTGGTTATGATAGAGATCCTGGATTGATGAGGGTATACATCGATGAAAATTTGTATAAGTTATTCTCTGATATCAATGCTACAAACAATTCTATAATTGCTCAGATTGAAAGAGGAATTGAGGATATAAAGGTATATTATCCAAATGGATTGAACCCTACAAGAAAAAATGTACTTGATACAGATCATGTGGAAATGCTTTCAGGCGGAACAAACTACTATCCATATTATCCGGATAATGATTCGATAGAAGAGATATCAAAACTCCTTGAACCATTTAATTCTGATGAACCATATTATCAGGTAAGTCTGAGAATTGTAAAAGAAGTGTTGAGTCATATTATTCCAAGTCCAGACTTTAAGCTGAAAGCCTTTGTGTCGGTTATTGACACAATATTATCTGAACAGCCAGCAGGACAGGGCATCTTGATAGTGCGTAGAAACAGGGATGTTGCACAGGGAACAGGTGCATTGCTTTCTCCAAATGATTGGAAATTAGGAAGTGAGTTTTCCTCAAAGGTGGTATTAACAATGTATCAAGTAACTGGAAATAAGGGATGGGGTGGAAGACCATTATGGATACCGAATATCAAACTTCCGGGAGATATTATTTATTATGATGTTATAGAGGAAAATTAAAATACAGCTGTACTATTCAATAAGGAGTAGTACAGCTGTCTGCTATTCTGTGATGGAAGGCTGAATGCTTTCGTATTCAATTCCTGCAAAAGATTTAAGTATTGCCTCAAAAATTATTTTAGCACCCTGACATGGAACAGCCATGCCAATTTGTTTGCGCACACTTTCTTTTGAACCGATAAATTCATATGTATCAGGAAATGTTTGAAGACGCGCACGCTCGCGGTTTGTGAGTGCTCGTGGTTCTGACCAATGGTAAATATGAGTGCCACCACCGCCACTGCCGGTTACTGTGTAAGATGGTTTTGTAGGATCAAGCCGTTTATATATTTGGCTTATCTTAGCACCTTTAATATTAAGTTGTAAATATTCTGGCAAATTAGCAGTAAAAGCATTTTGCCCGGGTTTGATATGCTTTAATCGTTCGACGACCTGCTTAGACTGCTTTGTGCGCTCGTTATTAAAAGCATTTGCTGGAATAGGCGGGTTCTCGATTGCATTTTTACAAGTATTATCGAGATTAGCATAAGGTTCTGGAGAAGGAACCTTGAATTCAACATCAATATCATTTCTTATTCCAACAATTATTAAACGATGTCTTGCCTGAGGAATACCATAATCTTCAAACTTATATAAATGTGGAGTGATGGTATAACCAGCGCCTCGAAGCTCATTTAGTATTTTTTTCAGAGCTTTGCCCTCGTTAGAACTTCTTAACCCTCCAACATTTTCAGCTAAAAACCACATAGGTTTAAATAGTTTTAATGCTTTAACACCATAAGAATAAAGGGGACCGAAAGTTCCATTCATTCCTTTTTGTTCGCCAACAACGCTATAATCGTTGCAGGGAAAACCGAAAGCAAGTGCATCAATAGGGGCTAATTGTGACATATCGAAAGTTCTAATATCTCCATGATAAACAGTTTCAGGTGCATTAGGACAGATATTGTGACGGTAAGTTTCGCAGGTTGATTCGTCATAATCATTAGCCCACTGATGAACGATACGATAATTATCATCTCCTATGTCTGCGTTGGTTGCTCCCCAGCCGATTCCGCCAGGACCACAAAATAATTCACCTAATCTATATATCATTATAATGTCCTCTTTTCTGCTAATAGATTTATTAGTCCTTGTATTGAAGAACGTGATTCTTCGTCTAAAAATTCTGCATTTTCAAAACAATTATTTTGAAAATTGATATCTGTTTCATTCAAATATCCATATGCTTTATAAAGTTCAATTAAATTTATGTTGTAAAAATTCGCAAGAGTTTTTAATTGTGCAGCAGGTGGAAACTTGGTTTTTCCTTCTTCTATGCGGCGTATTGTGGAGTCACCTACACCAGTCTTTTTGTAAACCGTCTTTACACCATATCCGCGCTTTTTACGGATAGATTTCAAATATTGTCCTGGATTATTCATGACACTCTCCTTCATACTGATTATATAATATTTCTTTGCAAAATGCAAGTTTTATTTATATATGCTGCGTTAAGCAGCAATACAATTTTGATATATATACACAAAAGAGCCAGGATAATATATAATATGTGTAAAGGTGGTGATAGTGTGGCAAGAAGAAATTGGACAAGAGAAGAAACGATTTTAGCAATGGATCTTTATACAAGAGTTCCATTTTCTAAGATTGGAAAGAATAATCAAGAGATAATAAATCTTGCAAGTATAATAAACAGGACACCAGATGCGGTAGCTTATAAAATGTCTAATCTTGCTCATTATGATCCAGAATTGCAGGCAAGAAATGTGTCAGGATTATCGCACACCAGCAAATTGGACAAGGTTATATATGATGAGTTTGCAAATAATATTGGGAACTATCTTTTATAGCTCAGAATATTTTGGCGGATATGCAGCATACATCTGTTGAGACTTTATTGCCAGAGTTAAAATTAAATGACATACCTATAGGTATTGATAAAGAGCAGCAGACAAAAATAAGAATAGGCCAGTATTTTTTCAGGATGTCTGTGCTTATGTCATATGGCAATGCGTGTTGCATTACAGGATTGAAGAATAAAGAATTACTTGTTGCAAGTCATATTAAACCATGGAGTGTAAGCAATATAAAGACAGAACGAACAAACCCAAGTAATGGATTGTGTCTGAATGCCATGCATGATAAAGCATTTGACAGAGGATTGATTACGATAGATAAAAATTATCGAATTGTAAACTCAAGATATATAAAGGATGCAGTTATGGATGAAAAAACCAGAGAATGGTTTGCCTTTTATAATGGCAAAGAAATAATACTTCCAGATAAGTTTTTGCCGGGTAAAGAATTTATACAGTACCATAATGATGTGATTTTTAAGGGTGTGTAAGTTATGGCTGATGATTTAACAAAGGAGCAACGCCGAAAAAATATGCAGCACATTAGATCTAATGATACTAAGATTGAGGTGTTGTTAAGAAAAGCACTATGGAAAAGAGGATATCGATACAGAAAAAATTATAAGGATTTACCGGGAAAACCAGATATTGCATTGACTAAGTATAAAATTGCTATTTTTTGTGATGGAGAGTTTTTTCATGGTAAGGATTGGGAAGTTTTAAGACCTAGGCTCGAAAAAAGCAATAATAGTGAATATTGGATTAGTAAAATATCTAAAAATCGTAAACGTGATGATGAAGTAAATAAGAAGTTATTATTTATGGGCTGGACAGTTATTCGTTTTTGGGGAAATGATATTAAGAATAATACGGATGAATGCATAAAAGTAATAGATGAAGCAGTATTTGAAATTAAGCTTGGACAAAATGATATAGAGAATGAAATTTAAAGATTTATAATTGGACTTCAATGATTTAAAATATTATATTGATTGTTTATAATTTGAAAGAAAATATATCAGAAGAGGAAATGATATATGTAAAGAAGTATAGAATGGGTGGCAGGTATGGAAAAACAAGAGAAGGATTATGTAGTTTGATAAATAAAGTGGATATATGCTTAAAAGGTAATGTAATATCAAATGAAGAAGTTCTTAAAATAGAAGAGCAGTTTCTAACAGAGGCATATAAAGATGGTAGGGAGCATAAAACATTATTCATTCAGCATACAGGATCTGATTACTATGATGTAATAGCATTTGCTATTGCAGTACTATCACTTATATTTATGGATGAAACCAAAGCAATAGATGTGACTAAAGACATTGAAGAGGGAGATATTGTCACTTTCAGATCTAAAAGATGGATATATTCAGGTACAACAGTAATAGATGGAGTAGAACGATACGTTCTTAAAGGAGACAAGGGTAAAATGTATATTCCTGAAAAATCAATGTGTGATGTATCTCCATATAATGGTAAATCTAAAAAATTAAATGGACTGGGTATAGGAAAAAGTAAATCTCAAAGAACTGAATTCTTGAGAAAAGTTGCAGAATTAAAAGGAACTGAGATTTCAGCGGCACCTTCACAATCGTTAGTAATATTTATTGATAATCATCGTTTTGATGAGCTCCTAAACAATGTTTCGTTTAAATTTCAAGGGGAAAACTATTTACTGTTAGATTTAGTAACAGCCTCTTTTTTTACAGATAATAATGAACTTCGTAAAAGAGGTAATGCTAATAACAATGAAGCTATGCTTAAGGCAACTTTAAGTATAGATAAAGCTAGAGAAATGATAAAAGAAAAACATGGTAACAATATTGTTGGCTTTATAGTTTTGATGATAGAGTTTATAAAAAAATACAGGTATGGATTTAGAGGAACTAATATATAGAAAAAAATTGCCATATTCATTGTTAGTAACAAAACTTTCTATGAATGCTTGGATTAGAGCACAACTTGAAAATAATAAAGATATTTTAACACTGCCGTATACTGCAGAATATTTAAAATCAATAAAAGATAAGCAAAGAGTAAATTGTATTGTAAAAGAAACATCAACAAATAGCAAATTCCATGAGGAAAATCAATGTGCTGAGTGGGAGAATCAAGATTACAGTTCGTAGATAGTCCGTTTAGGTGGAAAGATTATAAAAGAATAAAAGAAAACATTGCTTTTGTAATAAATAATTGTTTAGATAACCAGAGAATCATGGCTTTTTGTCGGTGGTCATATTCAATGCTGAAGTTATTTAATAATGCTATTTTACGTTTGAGGAATATGAAAAATTATCATCTAATTATAGGGATGTAAGAGATTTTATACTTCCTACTGTTTCAAATTGAAGAATTTAGGAAAGAAATAGAGTGAATATCCTCTGACGGTAAGACGTCAGTGCAATATAGTTTTGGATTATATAGAGGAAAAGTACATAGAAGGTAGGACATATAATTTTAAAGAGAAGCTTTTAGAAATGCAATAAATGATCTTAATAACACTAATATGCTGGTTATTGTTCCAAGTATGCGATATAAGCCATTTGTAGAAAGATTTTATCCTAAAAGATGGAATGCCATGCACTAAAAAAAAATATATGGTTGCAACGGAATGCAAGCACAGAACATAGACTTGTCTAATTTCTCTGATATTTATTATTTATCTTTGATGAATTCATCAAAGTATAATCCATTTGACAATGTGTTTTTACGAGCATAGATATTTTCATTTATGACACGCAACTGTTTGTATAACAATCTATATAAAGAATTTGTTAATTATAAAAAGATATTAAATAGCAGGGCATATTCGCCTGATTTTGTTGTAGAAGAATTTGAAGATAATAGTCATGGATATATGATTAACATTGAGAATGAGCAGGAAAATGAATATAAGGATGAGGGTGAAATTGATAACGAAATACAGCAATCATTTATGAGGATGTTCTTGCAGAACGAACGTTTTCAATCACAAAGAGCATTTCCAGATATTACAGGACAAGAGCGTTTTCTTGAAGCTTATAGATATGCAAATTTTATTTCAGGTGAAAATATAATTTTTACCAAAGGATATACAGCATATGTTATTGATGTTGATAAACAATCTGTTATTGAAAAAGGTGTTGATGAATTAAAAGAAGGAGATCAGCTGATTTTTACAATAAATGATGAAAGAACGAAAGATATAGTTGATGAATTATTATGTAGCATTTCCGAAAAGAATAGTGGATTGCAAGGTGTTATGGTCTTGTAAAGGAATGGAAAGAAAATTGCAGAAAATACAGATATGAAAATAGAGTAAAATATACACAATTATCAAAGATGTTTTTTGCAAAAGGATATAAAGCACAACCTCAAGTTATTAGAAGTTGGCTTGATGAGCAGTCACATATTGTAGGACCAAATCAAGAAGAAACTTTTAAGTATATTCAAGATGTGTTTGGTAAAGATTGTTTGCCGGAATCACATACAGAGTATGCATTGGCAACAAAGCAAATACGCTCTGCAAGAGTGAAAATTTTAAAATTAATAGAAAAAGCTGTGATTTCAGATAATATTAAATTTGATGATAATGCCGGAATGTATGAGGAATTAAAAGATAGAATACAAGAAATTACAGTAGTTAAGCAAATTGATCACATCGAAACGATAGAAGCTTTTAGTATTGCTGGATACAGAGCTAATAGACCGATTGAAAACTAGGGGAAATAATTATGGTAGATAAGCGATTAGATGGAAGAAAAGAACTAATTGATAGAATGAGAATGTGTGCTTGGACCAGGTTCAGAGCTTTCTGGTCTAGATTTGGAACATGAAATTATATCTAGGAGATCCAGGTCAAAGATATAGTGTAGGGATATTGTATCCGCAAGGAAATATAATTGGAATGGAAGATGATGAATTAGATAACAAAGAGGGAAATGCAAAGGAAGAAATTGTGTCTGAAGGCTTTTCTCCTGAACAGGATACAGAATCTGATAATAAAGAAAAAAATATATTCTGCGAACGATTCCGAGATTCTATGGATGAATATATAAGCATGGCTACAAAATTATTACCTTCATCTATGGGATTTACATTTATTGCTAAACAAAATTTGAACCAGATAGTAATAGATGGAAAATTTGCAAAGTATCGTGCTGCATTAGTGTCAGATTGCAAAATTAGAATTGACGAAAAGTATAGCTGAACAATTTTGTGTGCCGGAAGTTTTGAGCCTTATTTTTCATATGATAAGGAAAAGCATATACTTGAATTAAAAAAAAATTGAGCCTAAGCAGATAAAATATTGGTATGATCAGGAAAAGGCAGATGATGGTACATTTAAAAACTATGCATATAAAATGATAGAGCTTCTTAGAGGAAAAGTACGTGTTCCATATTGTTTTGAGACAATTGTTAATTTTAAATCAAGTGATTATTTTCAGTCTAAATTAGATATAGAAAGTGTAGATGCTGGCATTTGTGGATTAAAACATAAATTAGTTAATGGGTTTTACTCATATACTATTATGTTTTTGAATATGGCAAAAGGTAAGCCTGGTAAAGAAAAATCTTTATCAATCAGAAATTAGTGTAAACACAGAAAAAATCCAGAATTGTGTTTCTGCGATTATTCTGATTTAGATATGATTCAAGATTATACAGAAGAGGAAGCTTCAAATAGTCTTTTATATAGAAATCATAAAAAATATGGCACCGGTTTAGGAACCTCCGTGAACTGGAAAATTGACGATTATGGTAAGGGAATGATATATTCAGATTTCTTTCCTATGGTTGAGGTTCCTCAAATGGAATTTACTGTTGATGAAAAATATAAGGTTGATAGTAAAGTATTTAGTATGAAATTTTGTCTGATTTGGATGAAACTGATAAGGAAATCAAGATAAATGATCTTAAATGCTTAGCTAAAGGATATAATGACTGGATAGATGAGATAGAATCAGTAATTGTAGGAATGTCGGTTCATCATGCTAATACAGCTAAAAAACATATATTGAATTGTAGATATTGTTTAAAACGTATAGAAGATGGAATAAACGAACTAAACGATAATGTAAAGGCATGGGATTCATTTCAACTTGCAAATAGAGCAATGTTTATGCAACGGGTGCAAATTGTTTTACAAAGCCAGTTTGAGAATGTTTATCCAGATAATGAAGATTTAGGTGAAATATTAGAAAATATGGACTATTATCAGCAATCAGATAAACATACATGGAGACCATTTCAGTTGGCTTTCTTGCTAATGAGTATTTCATCAATCACCGATGATACTATTCAGAATAAGGATAGAGATATAGTGGATCTTATATGGTTCCCTACAGGTGGTGGAAAAACAGAAGCTTATCTTGGACTAACTGCATTTACTATTTTTTATAGAAAATTAGCACATTTGGAAGAATCAGGTGGAACAGCAATAATTATGAGATATACTTTACGATTGCTGGCTTCACAGCAGTTTACCAGGGCATCTACTCTTATTTGTGCGTGTGAGTTAATTAGACAGGAATCACAAGAAAAGGAGCATATATCCAAAATATGAACTGGGTGATGATGAGATAAGTATAGGTTTATGGATTGGTGGATCACATACTCCTAATAAAAATAAAGATGCGATTGACTGTTACGAAAAATTATCAAAGGCAATCAATAAGAATCTCGAATATACAAAAGAACAGTATAATAAATTTCAGGTTTTAAAGTGTCCTTGGTGTGGAACTAAGTTGGTAAAGGATGTTGACGGAAAAATAATATCGTTGGGAAGTGGGGGTACAGATTAAAAAATAAGAAGCATTTTTACATGTGTTGTACACATGAGGATTGTCAATTTGCAGATAAGTTACCTTTACAAGTCGTTGATGAAGAATTGTATGAAAATCCACCAACATTGTTGTTTGCTACAGTAGATAAATTTGCAATGTTGCCATGGTATGCAGAAATAGGAAGATTTTTTGCTACGAACACATGTAATAGAACACCTGAGCTAATTATACAAGATGAATTACATTTAATTTCAGGACCATTAGGTAGTATGGTTGGATTGTATGAGACAGCCATAGATTATTTATGTTGTAGTAAGGGAATTCATCCCAAAATAATTGCATCTACTGCTACAATTTGTAGAGCAAAAGAACAATGCTCTGCATTATACAATAGAGATGTTTCAATTTCCTCCACAGGGAATTGATGAAGCAGATTCATTTTTTGCACGAACTGCGAAAGTAAAAGAAAAGCCTGGTAGAATATATATAGGGCTTATGCCCGCTGGTAAAACAAAGGCTATGATGGAGAGTAGGATTTTAGCGGCATTATTACAAATTGTAAAGGAAAGTAAATATGACGATGAAATTAAGGATGCATATTGGACTTTAACTAAACATATTTTAACAGCTTAAAAGAATTGGGAAAATGTTCGACAATAGTTCAGAATGATGTAAGAGATAATATTGAAAGAATGGCACATAGAAACAATTATATTAGAGGCAAGAGAATCATCCTAAAGGCAGATGAGCTAACAAGCCGAGTGTCAACAACAGAATTAAATCAAACTTTGAATAAGCTTGAAAAAATACATTATTCTCAAGACAATTGGGATAAAAAAATTTATCCTGTAAATTTGCTTTTAGCGACAATATGATTTCAGTGGGGATAGATGTAGATAGACTTAATGCAATGGTTATTTTAGGACAGCCGAAGTTAACAAGCGAGTATATACAGGCGTCAAGTAGAGTTGGAAGAAAGTATCCAGGTGTGGTTTTTGTACAGTATGATGGTGTTAGAAGTAGAGACAGATCACATTATGAACAATTTAAATCATATCATGAATCATTCTATCGATATGTTGAACCAACAGGTGTAACTCCATTTTCAGAACCTGCACGAAAGAGAGCATTGCATGCCGTTATTATATCACTTATCAGACATAACTATTTTTTTGAACAGATGAAGAATTAAGGTCATTTGATAAAAATGATTATGATGAAGAATTGAAAGAATTATCTGATTATGTTGTTTCTCGAATGGATGATATTAATTCAAGACTATCATACGAAATTTCAGATAACAATGATGAAGTAAGAGAAGAAATAGATATCATCTATGAAAAAATCAATCGATTGGTTGAACATGCAAATCATGAAAAAGTAGAGTATGGAAATATTATGGGTTTCAAAAAACCGGATATGTATAGAATACTTAAACCATTCGGAGTTGATGAAGAGGAATATGATTCATTTAATACCATGACATCTATGAGAAATGTGGAGGCGATGGTTAATGTCAATGTAATTGTATTGGAGGATGAAGATGAGAAAACAATTAAAGATGTAATTCCTATGAGTAGTTCTGGTTATAATACAAGAGTTACAATCGATTCAGCAATATGGAACAGGTGCAATGGTAGATTTTCCTGATCAAACTTTAATGACAAGTGCCCCTTGGTTCTGGAAGAACAATGTTACAAAAATACATGATTCAAGACTTCAAAAAGCATTAGGGGTAGATTACTTCGGGATGCCAGGAACTAATCAAGATAATAATGCAACTAAAGAGGGAATTTCTTATGTTACATTTCCAGAATATTATTTCTGTCCGGTATGTAGACGATTAAAAACGTTCAGAATGGATAAAAGAATACGAAAAGTATGCACCAGAAGCTACTAAGAATAAAGATCCTATATGATAAGGCATCCTAAATGCTATAAAGACAGGTGTGCTTTAGTTGCATCTGCAATAGTGACTGTGTGTGAAAATGGACATATTAACGATTTTCCATGGTTAGAATGGGCACATTATAAAAACATCAATAAAGCGGTACCTAATAAAATATGTTCTAATCCGGATCTTATATTTACAACCGGAAATTCTGCAACTGAAGGAATGGCAGGATTAAAAGTAACTTGTAGAAATTGTAAAGCAACTGCAACATTACAAGATGCATTTTCTCAAGATATTTTTAGGCAGCTGGTTGAAGAGAAAGGATTTAATGAATTTTATTGTAAAGGTTATCATCCTTGGAAGGGAACAAAACAAGCGTGTTCATGCTGTCCAGAGACCAAGCAAAGGGGAGATTCAAATGTATATTTTTCGTGTACAGCGTCTTCTATTGTTTTGCCAACTAATGCAGATGCAAACATAAATAAAGTACAAGAATCGGTAAGTTATAAAGATATTCAGCGTATTTTAAATGATTGTGACGATGAGGATGAGCGTTTAGAAACAATAAATAAAAGAATTGAAAAATGGTCATCAAGGATATCAGATGAAATTTCTATTAAGCAGTCCGCTGTTCATAAAATATTGCAAGAGTTGTTGCTTGAAGAAAAAGAGAATAAAAAAACATATAGTTTAGATAATTTAGAATATAAATATGAAGAATATCTTGCATTAAGTGGAAAAAATAAGATTGTGGATCAAAGGATTTCTTGATAGAAGAAATGGATATTAGTAAATACGATATTCCAGGAGTATCGCAAGTTGTGTTGGTGAAAAAGTTAAAAGAAATACAGGTTTTGGTAGGATTTTCAAGATTACAACCAATTTCTGTGGCTGAAATGGATGATCCGCATTTTGTGTCAATTAAGCAAGAAGATGATAACTGGTATCCAGGATTTGAAGTGCGAGGAGAGGGGATTTTTATACAATTTGATATGAATAAGCTATCAAAGTGGGCAGAATCTCCGTTTGTGATTAAAAGAAAAGAAATACTTTTAGATAATTATGAACATTCAACAATGAATGGAAGAATTCATGAATATTTGGATGCATCTTTTATTTTGTTACATACGATTTCTCACTTGTTAATTAAACAATTGAGCTATGAATGCGGTTATAATATAGCATCCTTGAGAGAAAGAATATATTATATGCCAGAAAAAGATCCTGAGACAAAAATGGCCGGTATTTTAATATATACAGCAAGTGGAGACGCTGAAGGAACATTAGGGGGGTTAGTTCGTCAGGGTAGAGAGGACTGCTTTACCAGGATATTTAAAGAAGCGATAGAACATGCGGAATTGTGTTCTAATGATCCGGTTTGCATAACAAGCAAAGGTCAAGGCAGAGAGTCATTAAATCTCGCATCATGCCATGCATGTGGTTTAATTCCTGAAACAAGTTGTGAGATATACAATATATTGCTTGATAGGGGATTGGTTGTAGGAACATTTGAAGAACCAAGAGATGGATTTTATAGTGATTGGATTAATAACTAGATATTTAGAAAATAAGCACGGAAAACAGTAGTTATGTTATAGGAGAAATTAGTTATGATAAATCCAGACAGAATTAGAATAACAGAGCAAGAACTTGAACAATGTATTGATTTTGCAAGAAGATCGGCACCGACTCAACAAGATATAGAATTTGGTCAGCATGATGTAGTTCCTCGTTCTGTTGATGAGGTGTCAAGGGATACCATAATAGGTAAAATTGCAGAGGTGGCTTTTGCAAAAATAATGCATGAAAACTATGGAATCGATATTGAGCTTGATTTTGAAGTATATCCAAGAGGACAGTATGATGCTCAGGATGCAGTCGTAAATGACTGGCGTATAGATGTAAAAGGAACTCGCCAAGGAGGACACTATCTATTAGTTGAATGGAATAAATTAGATTTTCGTCAACAAGAAAAAAGATTGTCACATGTGTATGTTATGTTCTCGGTTGGATGGGATAGAGAACGTGATTTGCCAAATCGATATGTAAAATATGCGGGAGCTATAACTTTGCGTGCTCTTAATAATAATAATGATTGGATAGATACCAAAATTTTAAGAAAAGGCGAATGCATTCCAGGAACTAATGCTCGTTTACAAGCAGATAATTATGGGATAGAGTTTAACGAGCTTAATAAGAATTTGGATGGATTGGTTCATACAATGCAGAATCGCAAACCAAATCAAAATGTAGTTGATTATTATTTGAATCCTTATACAAATGATACTACTATTGAAATTACTAGGTCAGAAGAGGCAAAAAGGCTTCATATAGAAAGAGTCAAAGCTATATTAAGTGAATGGGAAAGAAACCATCAATCATAAGCAAAATATTATATATAGAAATAATGGGGATAAAATACAAAGGCATAGCACCCATTACAGGTCCTATGCCTTTGCATTTTCCGGCAGTAGCATCCGGTCATCAATATAGTAATCGCAGGATATCTTGCGGCTGTTGTGTCCGTAGAATTCTATGATTTCCGGAAGATTGTCATTAACTGCATCAAATTCAAGATTCTGTTCCCGGCACCATTCGACAGCTTTTGACAGAGCTTCGCCGGCGCGGCAGGTCCAGAGAATGAGTTTGTTGCCGTTGCGTTTCCATTCCTGGAGATATTCAATCAGTGCATGGTTGGGTTGACCAAGCTCCGGTCATTTGCTGTAACACAGGGTCCCGTCAAAATCAACAGCGATGGTCTGAAAATCCAACTGTTTTTTTATTGTTCATTCGGCTCATCTCCTTTAGCTGGTGTCTGCTGTATACCCGGATGATAGCAGAACAGGCTTGTTACCGGCTTATGGAAAAAGTCTGCAATCCTCATGGCATAAAGCAGGGAAGGGATATGCTGTTTTGACTCGATATTGGCAATAGTTTTCAGGCTGATGCCGGTTGCTGATGCAAGTTCTTTCTGGGTAATGCCAAGATCTGCCCTGGCTTCAACAAGTCTGCAGGTAATTGTGTCTGTCACAGTGTTTATGTCTATATCCATATCAGTATTCATATATATGCACCTCCAAATTCAGAATTATTCAGGTCTGTTCCGCTATAATAATCCTATCCGGTTAAGTGTCCAATAAACAGGACTTATGAAAGAACACGGCCGAATATTTTGAAGGAACTGTTCTCTGTAACCGGGATTGGATCATATTTTTTATTCAGTGATATGAGGTAGGTTCCGAGTCTGTTATTCTGAAATTTCTTCACATATGCGTTTCCATCAAGATAGAAGATACCTATTTCGCCATTATCAAGGCATGCTGTCTGTTCAATCCAGATGAGATCCTTATTATGATATCTAGGTTCCATACTGTCACCATCTACATATACGCCAAATGTGGCAGCCTCCGGAATGTCAGGAGAGGAAATCATCTCATATTCATCGCTGTCGAGGAAAGAGCCGGTACCAGCAGAAACTGTATTGTAAAATACTTTTCTTTCCCTGATCACATGGATAGGAATGATCTCTGCCGGTTTATAGTTGCCGGTACTTTCCAGATCGCTGATATATTCAAGAACCTTGTTCATTCCAGTTTCATTCAGGTTCCGGAATGGATTAAGGGGACTTTGACCGATAAAATCCGTATAGATATCATAAATTTCGAGTATTTCACATAAGGCAAGAAACTGTCTGGCATTTGGTGTTGCTGTGCCAAGCTCCCAGGCACTGATTGAATTCTGCTTTACATAGATATCATAGTTTTCCAGTTCTTTTGCAAGCTGGCTCTGGTTCAGCTTGTGTTCTTTTCTGTATTTAGCAATGGTCTTTCCTAAATCTTTCATAGTATTATGCCTTTCTAAGTAATCATATCAGGTATGATCTCCCTATGCGGGATATATCAACTTTAGCACAGGAATCCCTAAAAATCAACATAAAATATCAAGCAAATTGATAATATGCAAAATATTACCATTGATTAGCAATCAGAAAAGTATTATATTATGCCATGTAGACGGATGGCTGAATTGGAATCCGAGCTTCCAGTTTGCAGGTTTAAGTTCTGATTTAGCTAATCGCTTGCATAAGTAAATTCTGGCAAATCAAAATATCATGATTTTTATGGAAGTTAGTTTTGCAAAGTTCTTCAAAACTGGAATTTACTATTAGAAACAAGTTGTTTTATGCTTCATATGCTGATATTCTTTTTTTGAGATCTTAATCCTCTGAAAAAAGAGTCACGTTAAGCGGAGGTCGAATTTTATTTCTTTTTTCGCAAGATTAAATTCCACCCCTCATTCGGTTCAGTATTTTTTCCGAATGGCGCTACGTTTCTTATTTTTTCAGTAATAGAGGTGTAAGGTTAATCTCATTAGCGGGAATGGATTTTATTCCTAACTTGTCAAGAATATCCCCGCCATTAATGAAGCTGAACAACTGGTGTGCCGACTGGTTATTCAGCTTTTTTCTGTTATATGAGTTGATATGACTCATCATAAGATTAATATCATCCTGAGTTAAGTTATCAAAAGAGGTTTTCTTCGGAAGCACACGACGAATCATCTCATGTGTAACTTCACAACCACCTTTTTGATCAGAACGCTGTGGATCACAATAAAAGATATGTGTTCTGCGACCATTGCCCTTATTAAATTCGATTGCCAGCGGGTTAGTAAATTCACTTCCTCTGTCGGTCAAAATCACCTGGAAGAGGCTAGTGAATACTTCATGTCCTAACTGTTCATACAACCAGTCAAATATTTCTGTAACTGACTTGGCGGTATTGTTATCACGGATAAAAGCAAGCATTAAACTACTATTTCTAAAGTATATGGTCAACAAGACTTTACCGCCTTTGCGACCTTCTACTGAATCCATTTCCACTACCGGAATATCAGGATTCGCGACAAGATAAGCTTCAAAATCCTCGTAAGTGCGTCCTACATGACACTGCTTGTCTACTCTTACAGGCCTCTTACGTGAGCGGGTACGATAACGGACCTTTCTCGGAAGATCAACGTTATCTACAGATAAAAGCCCTGCATCAATGTAGTTATAAATAGTCTTTTCATCAAGCATGATATCATCTGCATTATTGACACATATCATGTGAATAGACTGGCCTAACTTAACAAGCGGTGAAACAATAGCATCTACACGCTTTAATTCTTCCGGTGTAATTGCTATTCCTTGACGACTTTCTGAGCGAGTAGTCTCATAATTCTTCTGAGCTGATTTGGCAGAATAAATATGCTTCTCCAGCTTACAGGATTGCCGTTGGATACAGCCGTTGCAAACGTATGGTGGTTTCTTCAGTTTGTTACAAACCAATACCTCAAACTGCTTGCAATGCTCGTAGCACTTTACACGAGGACATCTCTTGCAGCTTTTTGAATACTGTAGTTTGCACTTTGAACATGCTGTTCCGCATTCATCACAGGTACTTCGCTTGCTGCATGGATTGAAGGAATCTTTACGTACAGTCTGACTTCTTTTGAGATAGTAGAAGGGTCCTTGCCAAGTTCCCTACCTATCTCAGTAAATGAAGCTCGTTCTCTTAAGCGAACTTCTATTGTGGCTCTTTCATCAAGAACCAGATGTGCATTCTTAGCCATGGTATTCTCCTTGGATAACGCCATCCGGACTCTATTGCTGAACCACAACTATAACTAGATATCAAGAGGTTTGCAACACTAACTTCTAGGATATATTTTGCAATACTAAGTTCCAGTTTTTGGGTGAATGGATTGGAATTTAATTTTCCAATTCACCCATGTAGACGGATGGCATATCATCCGGCAGCAGGAAAGAAGGAAGGTGGATGAATGAATCGAACAATACTGCATAGTGACTGTAACTGTTTTTATGCATCAGTAGAGCTTCTGCATCATCCGGAGCTTCGGGGAAAGCCTGTAGTAGTAGGGAGGTGATCCTGAGGCGAGACATGGAATTGTGCTGACCGCTGATTATACAGCTAAGCGCCGCGGTGTGAAGACAGGCATGGCTTTATGGCAGGTAAGACAGGTCTGTCTGGATATAACATTTCTTCCCCCAAGGATGGACCTGTATCTCAGATTTTCCAGAATGGCACAGGAAATTTATGCTGACTATACAGATAAGAGGGAACCATACGGAATTGATGAGTCCTGGCTGGACGTGACAGACAGTGCAACTCTCAAGGGAGACGGATTTCACATTGCACAGGAAATAAGCAGCAGGATGAAAAAAGAACTTGGCATTACGGTGAGCGCGGGTGTGTCGTTCAACAAGATATTCGCCAAGCTTGGATCTGATTATAAGAAGCCGGATGCCATTACTACTATGTATGAGGATGAGTTTCAGAGAAAAGCTTGGTGTCTTCCAGTTTCTGATCTGTTATATGTGGGAAATGCAACGAATAAAAAGTTATATAGCATGGGAATCCGGACTATCGGAGATCTGGCAAAATCTGATGAAACCCTGCTGGTCAGAAAACTTGGCAAGATGGGAAGTATTCTGTGGGCTTTTGCTAATGGATATGATGAATCTCCGGTAAAGCTGGAAAACACATCAGCTCCGGTCAAGTCCGTAGGCAACAGTACAACAACGCCCAGGGGTATGGAAACAGATGAAGATGTCAAGATTGTGTTATACATTCTGGCAGAAAGTGTAGCGGCAAGACTCCGGGAGAATGGGTTCCGGTGCCGGACTGTTGAGATCAGTGTCCGTGACAAAGAACTGTTTCATTTTTCAAAACAGGTAAAGTTGCAGAATGCGAGCAATATTACCAAAGAGATTGCAGAGGCTGGATACAGGTTATACAAAGACAACTACAGACTATCGGCGGATGATAAGGAACTGAAAAGCAGCCGGCCAGAGTTCTTTCAAAAGCCACTGCGGAGCATAGGAATACGTGGAACGGATCTTGTGACAGATTATTTCTGGGAGCAGCTGGACATGTTCATGGATCCTCAGGCAAGAGAAAAACAGATGAAAATGGATGAGACGGTTGATATTATCCGCAAAAGATTTGGATTTTACAGTGTCCAGAGAGGGCTTATGTACCGTGACAGAATACTGTCAGCATGTGATACAAAGTCTGATCATACGGTACATCCGCATGGGTACTTTGGATAGACAGGAGGGATTGAACTATTATGGAAAGCAGCAAGGTATATGTAAATGCCATGGCTGAATTTACAAATGACGGAAGGCTTCTACCAAGGAGCTTTATCTGGAAGGATGGTCATGTATATGAGATTCAGAAAGTAACAGATGTAAGAAGAGCGGCAAGCCTGAAAGCAGGCGGAGCCGGAATACGTTATACCTGTATTGTTGACGGAAAAGAGAGCCATCTTTTCTATGAGGACAACAATATGTGGTTTATGGAGGAAAAATAGTTGACATCTTATAATGTAGGTGCTACCTTAGAAAAAGATAAATTAGCACCTACATTATGGGAGGAGTAAAATGGGTAGAATATATTCAAATTATGACGACAAAGAGAAGGACAGAATCAAAGAAGTGGCTGATGAGTTAGGATTTTCCATATCTTCATTCCAAAGATATTGTGTAATGTTATATATAGGAGATCGAAATAACAATGTTCCTATAATAAACTTGCAAAATGAGATGATTAGAAAACTAACTGCAATGGAGCAAGATACTACATTTATAGTATCTGCTTTACTGCCAGAAAAGTGGCCTAGCTTGTCTCGTTCTGAGAAAATGCAGTTAGCAAAGTTTTTGTCATCATATGTAAAAAAGCATGCTAAGGAATATGAAAAGCATTCAGCTGTAAGTGGAAAGACAACTAAGTATAAAAAAAAGAAGTTATGTAATAGTTAATTTTAATGAGATTTATATTGGATCAGCAAGAAGGTCACAGGATGAATGGTGCGGACTTCGGCACATCGGAACTCATTTATCCAGAGAATATAATCATCAATGGTTTTCATTTCCCTTATCCGTTGAATGGTGCAAATAAACCAGGATTTTATTGATGATAGATAGAAAAGACAAACGATATGTAAGTTGCCCGGTATGTGGCAGGCACCTGATAAAATGTCAGGGACAATGCAATATAGATATAACTTGTGGAAAGGGCAACAGGGAGATTGTTGTCATTGTGGACGAAGAGAGAGTTATGGTTCTGGAAAACCGGAGAACAGTCGGGAAGAACGAGAGAGCCGGACAGGTAAGAATCAGTGTCCAGAAGAAAAAGAATCCGTAGAAAACAGATCAGCTGAAAAGAGCTGCAAACTATTAAGAAAACTGAATAACTGAGATAGCAGATGAACCGTCAGATTTGGCAGGAACCATCAGAGACGGCGCTGGATATCAAGAGTTTGTAGCGAGCTGAAATTAGCATAGAACTATTAGGAGCCGACAAAACGGAAATAACGCCAGGTGGCATATTACCACCGGTCTTATTGACAACTGTTTTGTCGGCTCTTTCTGCGTCTGTTTCCGTTTTTGCTCCGGAAGTGGAGAGAAAGATGGAAAAGACATTAGGACAGAGAATCAAAGAATGCAGATTAAGAAAAGGAATGACACAAGAGAACCTGGCGGAGGCTTTATTGACTAAAAAATCAACGATTTCAGCATATGAAAATGATAAGATTGATATTAAAATCAGTGTACTAAAAGAAATTGCAACGGTATTGGATACTTCTGTATTTTATTTAGCAGGAGAACAGGAGGACATTAGTAATGATGTTATGCAGATGGCAATGATATTGCAGCAGTTTGAAGATAAGAAACTTAGAAAAGTAGCTATTGATCAGATAAAATTATTATTAACTCTTGATATAGATTAAAAATGGCAGGATTGGTTTCTTGTCAGAGATTTATATAAAGGATATACTGATATATAGTAAAAAACTTTATATAAAAGGTAATATTGTATAATTAATGGAAATGGAGAAATATGAGATCAGAAGACTTAAAAGAAATAATTAAAGAATTATTGGACAAAGGGTACGAGGGAGCATATTGGGATTATAAAGAGGATTATACGGATTGTAAGGAAGATAAACTTATTGACATAATATGCATGGCTAATAATATTGAAGGACATGATGCGTACTTGATTTATGGTGTTGATGATAATGGAAATGTGAAGGGATTGAGAAGACAACATATAGCAGATATACGACAAAATCAGTTACAGAATTTTTAAGATCCAAACCATTTGCAGGCGGATATGTTCCTAAAATATCCGTTCAAGTAATTAAAATAGATGGTCACGAATTGGATATATTGATTATATATAGTACGAGAAATACACCATATTATCTTACAGAAGAATTTTCGCCAAGTCATGATAATAAGAAAAAAATTCGTCAGGGAGCAATTTATACTAGAGTAAATGATGTTAATACGCCAAGAACTCAGACGGCTAACTTTGAACATACAGCATATTTATGGAGAAAAAGATTTGGAATTGATATGATACCTTCTCAGAAACTACTTTTTATGTTAGAAGATGTTAATGGATGGTCGGAGACTACTTGGGATATAGATAGGCATAGCTATAATATAAAGTCACCAGAATATCAAATCAATGTACTTGAGTCAAATGAGGGACATGAGACATTAAGTTATTTTTATGATGATGATAGAATGTTATATGCACCATTGCAGTTAAATTATCTGACTACAACATTGTATGAAACAGAATTATGGTATATGGATATGGGAAGATGTCTGATTCCCAAACCAGAGCAGCGTTATAAAATAGAAGAAAATTTATATTACTATTATATAGAATTAGATTCCTTAGCAGGAAGACTTCTTCCTATATTTGCAAATGGTAAATATCAGTGTAATAATAGATCGGGCTTGCAAATGCCGGTATTAATTTTTGAAAATAGAGACTCTCGTTATGATTTTGAGGAGTGGGTAAAAGAAAATAGTAGTTTGAAAGAAAAATTTATAAAAGAAATAACTGAAAATGCAATTTTTCAGCATATTCATGCGAAGGAGGAAGCGGTAGGAATCCCACAATGCGGAACCTTACAAGTTGCAGTAGCATTTGCATATTATAAGAAATGGTTACTAATAAGAAATAAGTAATAATTTGAAAGATTAACTAGGAAGGATACAGCTTATTATGTTAATTCATATAGGCTGTATTTTTGCGTGGAGAAAAATCAAATAGTGGGTTCAGTAGCACTGTACTTTGTCTATTATTTGGGAAACGATTTTTACTCTGTGTTTATCTACAATAATTCCTGTAAAGAAGAGTAAACGAAAGCAAGTTACGAGAAACAGGAGGAGATTATAGATGGCAGAAAAGAACCTGATTAAAATATATGTGAATGCAACGTCAGCAAAAAGAGTGGACATCATTATCAGACATTATACGGATTTTATGGGAATCGTGGACGGATATACAGAAGGTCTTCGGTACATGATTGAGTGTGAAAAGGAAAGCAACAGCCGTCAGGATATCGGAGATCTTGGTGTCAGGGTGCAGACAGGAGGCATGACAAATGATCCGACAGCTAAAAAGGCAATCAGGAATGTGCTGACCAGAGAGGCACTGATCAACTGTGATTTTTCCGGTGACGTGATGGATGGCGTGGACCGGGCAGATGAATATATGCGTGATGCGTATTTACTGAGAGATATGAGAAAAGACTATGAGCTTTTCAGACGTCAGTTATGTATTCTTGGTACAGAGAAAGAGACTTTTGAAAAATATCTCTGTGGTGAGAAGAACCTGGTTGATATTGCAGAGGAGCAGGGAATCACTTATGAATCCGCACAGCAGAAGATCCATAAGATCCGTTCCAGAGTGAAGAAACAGGTCATTGGATTTATGGATGGAAGAATGGGAGGTATCGCATAATGGAAAATATCGTATCTACCCAGGAAAAGCGTTGCTATACCGTAAAAGAATTGCAGGAGATCTTAGGTATCAGCAGGCCGACAGTATATGAATCATTGAAGAAGAATGAATTCCGCTGGATTCAGATTGGAACAAAGTACCGCATTTCCAAGAAGAGTTTTGATGAATGGCTGGATCAGAAAGCTGAAAAAATGTAATTTACCTTCTAAATGATAGGAAGACTTGCGTGTTATATTGTGAGCGGAAGGAGGTATGCGGATGAATGCTATGAATGATATACAGAAAATCAGGACGCAGATTGAACAGCATCAGGCTGAGCAGGAACAGGTTCTTCGTCGCACCATGTCAGTGCCGGAGATGCGAAACTGCTTGGATTAAAGAAGACGGAGAGTTATTGGCTGGTCCATAGGAAATTTTTCAGGACAGAGACAATCGGAGGAATGATGAGGATTGACCTTGAAAGTTTTGAAAAATGGTATGCCAATCAGGTGAAGTATAGAAAAGTAGTTGGTGAGATGCCGGGAAAAGAGCTAAGGCAAAAATCTTATTCATTTAAGGAAGCTGCAAATATTTTGGGAATACATGACTGTGATCTGTACGATATCTGGAAAAATGAAAAGCTGGAGTATATTACAGTGGATTTTGTGAGACGCATTCCAATTGATATATTTGAAAAATGGTATGCAGATCAGGATATATACCGCAAGGTCACACATATTCCAACAGCAGAGGAGTTGGAGAATGATTACATCTGTTTGCAGGATGCGGCGGATCTGCTTGGGATTTCACGGGAAAAACTGGCAAAAATCGCAAGGAGCGAAGAAATTGGAAGACTTCTGGATTCTACTATCTGTAATAATAAAAGGTGGATCACCAGGAAGAGTTTTCAGCTATTCCTTAATGCTCAGAATGTGTATCACATCATGGATGATGGGGATAAACAGAAAGAAACCCAGATGTCACAGGAAAAAGATGCATTATCCTTGGAGATAAAAGAATATATATCCAGACAGGATGCAGCGGAACTGGCAGGAGTGAATGTATCGACAGTTACCAAATGGATGCAGTCTGGAGAATTCCTGTGTATCGGAGCCGGAAAGGTTCTGAGAGTCCACTGGCAGCAGTTTTTGAACTGGCTGAATGAAAACAGGGAAGGGGTAATGTGACATGGCTTTTATCAGGCACCGAGGAAAGACGTATTCTGTGGTATATAAAATCCTGGATGAGAATGGAGAAGAACATACAACATCTGAAACATTTGCTACGCAGAAAGAAGCAGATAAACGGAAAAAAGAAATTGAGTACAAGCAGTCTATCGGAAAATTTGAGGTTCAAAAGTGTGCAACATTGAAAGAACTGATTGAAGAATATGTGCAGATATATGGACATGACAAGTGGGGTGTTTCCACTTACTCTGGTAATGTGGCTCTGATAAATAATTACATTCTTCCCACAATCGGAGATACCAAGCTTGCAAGCATTAATACACATTTTATGGAGAAGTATTATAAGGATCTTCTTAAAATGCCGGCGGTAAAGAGTACAAAGAATCCGGATGGTACAGGAACAATCACGGAAAGTACAGTAAATGAGATACATAAGGTATTAAGGAGCTGTTTCCGCCAGGCGGTAAAGTGGGATATGATGGAAAAGAACCCGGCTGTGGATGCAACCGTTCCAAAAGCAAAGAAGCAGGAGCGTGAGATCTGGACAGCAGAGATGCTTATGCAGGCATTGGAAGCCTGTGATAACAAAATGCTCAAAATAGCATTTCACCTTGCATTTACGGCAACACTTCGTATCGGTGAACTTCTGGGACTGACCTGGGATGATATGGATATTTCGGAAGAGGCGATTGCAGATAACAAAGCCTATGTCATCATCAATAAACAGGTAGAGAGAGTATCAAAGGATGCAATAGAAGCACTCAATTCAAAAGAAATTATCATGATATTTCCAAGCCAGAAGAAAAATAACAGGACGGTCAGAGTGCTGAAAACACAGAAGACAGACAGCAGTGTCAGGAAGGTGTTTATTTCAAAATCAGTAGCACAATGTCTGATTGCTCTGAAAGCAGATCAGGATGAGATAAAGGAAGTGCTTGGAAATGAATATCAGGATTATAATCTGGTAATGGCGACAACATTTGGTCTTCCTATAGGAGACAGCTATCTAAGGACAAAAATGCAGGAAATCATAGATGCACTGGGACTGCCAGATGTAGTGTTTCACAGTCTGCGTCATACCAGTGTCACCTATAAGCTGAAATTAAGTGGTGGAGATATTAAAGCAGTCCAGGGAGATTCTGGACATGCTCAGGCGGACATGGTAACGGAAGTATATGGACATATCCTTGATGAAGACCGGAGAAAAAATGCAGAGATGATGGAGAATGCCTTTTATAATAAGGAAAATCTCAATCCACAGATGAAAGGATCTGAGGAAAGTGGTAATACGATTGCAGTACCAGATGGAGTAGATGCAGAACTACTGATGAAGGTACTTGGTAACCCGGAGATGGCTGCAGCACTGCTTACATCATTGGCAAAGACAATGAAGGTATAAGCGAATATGATTATAGAGGAAACAGCAATTTTGCATTAATTAATAGCTCAATATTGCTGTTTTTTGTGATAGTATTTGAATAGCGAATAAATAATATATTTACATTTTGAGGGAGGCATTATGAACGAAATTGATATTTTAAAAAGTATTGCAGAGAATTTGTCACAAAGGAATGCTTCGGCGGCTTTAAATAATTATGAGGTTCTTTGTAACAATATTAAATATGTAAATAATCTTTTAGATTATGGGGTGGAATCTTTAAAGGAAACACACTCTAAAATGGAAATTGCTTATAATAATGATAATTTTGTAGCTGAAGACTTTAAAGATAATTCTAAGGAAGGATATTATTTTAGAACAATTATTCCACACATTGTACTTAATGATATTAATGTAATAAGAAAATTCATCTATTACACTCAACCAGATAATAGAATTGGAATAACTGTTGAAACAGTAGGAAAGTTAAAGAAGGATTTTCTTGATTTTAATAATCTGCTTACATCAGCAAGGCAGTTTATAGATAGTTTGGTATCAGATGCTTATCAACTAATACTTTTGGATCCAAAAGAAATAAATTTTCATGTTTTAACATCTTTAAATAGCTTTAATAAATATGCAACGAAATCTATTAGAGAGGCTCTTTTTAATTCTAATATTCAAAATTCTTTGGCAGAATTTGAAAATCTGGACTATAACAAACGAGTTAGGGGGCAAGTATCTACTATAACAAAATGTGATAAGAAGACTTTCGGTGAAAAAGTAGAGTTTTTATTTAGCAATTTAGGTTTAATAACAGATAATGATTTTAAACAAGAAATAAAGAATTTATTTAGTTTTTCGTCAGAGTTTACTCATATTGGATATGTTTCAACATTTTTTACAAGTTCAACTCCAAAAGAAGTAATTTTTGCAGATGATATCGGACCATATCTTCCTAGTACAGAAAACTTTAGTGAATTAAAATATGAAGTATTGGAAACAGCGACAAAATTTTTTGCTAAAGTATATGTTCCAGCTGTAAAAAATGCTTTGAAAAAATCATTAGAACAAGATTCATTTGAGAACTTTGAAAATGATATTGATGAAACGAATACAAATATAATGAGAGGCTTAGGTACCAGAAATAATCAATATTATTTTTTTATAACGAAAAATCATGTTGAATCACAAAAGATAATCAACTTGAAATGTAATTGTGGAACTATAAATTATTGGAAACCACCTCATGATTCATCAGCTCTTTATTGTAAAAATTGTGGTAGTAAATTTGAATTAATCGTAATGGAAGGTGATCCGGGTTACATTATAACAAGTAATGGTCCTGTTAAAGTTATAGGATCGAGTGTTCCTGATTTTAATGAATTATCAGTAGAAGAACAGAATAACTTAATAAAAAAGTGTGAGGAAGTGATAAATAAAAACAATGGAGTGTAGAATCATTGTTCTTTAGAAAGTATAGTATTTAATACATTATAAAGTGTGATGCATTTTAGGAAACATTAATACAATAAATAGATAACTATTATGTATTAAGAAACTACATATTTAAGATAATGGCTATAAAAAAGAGTCAATAATGGTCAAAAACCATCGACATCCGACCACAAGCACGATATAATATATGTAATCTAATAAGAAAATAGTGTTATCGTTACTGCTTTGATGAGAGCGAATGGTAGCCATAGATATGAATTCTAAGGAACGGAATGGTTGAACCCTCAGGATGACAGTGTCATCATTTTGTCAGCGAGAGCCGTTTTACTTGAATGATTTTCTGTTTTCTTATTTTGACACGAATTAACAGGAAGGTTAGAAAAATCAAGACTTTCCTTGACTTATATTGACGCAGAAAAACATAGATTTTCTGTGTGGACTTGAGCTCCTAAGCGCTAGTTGTGGGTTCGATTCCCGCCGGGAACATCGATTTTTTGCAACAATGATCGTGAAAATTCATTGTTGCTTTTTTTATTTTATGGTGCTTGCGAGCACAGAAAAATTATAAAAATGAGTAATTGGAGCACCGAAAAGACAAAACGGGCACCGAGAACTAAATCTATTCAAGCACCCAATGGAGATAACTAAAGTGTAGGATAAGATTTAGGTTGTCAATGAATAAAAATGGTTTCTTGCTTGAAGAAAACATACTGAAAGTATCGCTCAGATTAGATTAAAAATTCTAGTCTGGGCGATTTTTTCGTTCAGGGAAAAGGAGGAAATATGTAGCGGAGCGACTGGGGTATAAGAAAATTTCTGTCATTATCCGCATGATGCAGGATGATGAAGCTGTAGTAACTATGGTGGATTCCAATTTACAGAGAGAGCAGATTACACCAAGTGAAAAAGCATATACCTACAACATGAAATATGATGCCATTAAAAAGAAAGCAGGCAGAAAGAATAGGTATGTGTTATACTGTGTAAAAAGATATGTACAAATTTGAATTTTGAGGAGTGTTGGCAATTGAAAATAATGATAGTTCGGCATGGAAAAGTGAATATGAAATGGCCTAAAATGTGTTCTTCAGAAGATTTTGATAAGGCTTGTGCAGAATATGATAGAAGTGATTTAGAAAGTATTAATATTATTCCATTAGATGAACCGGCTGATAGAATCTATGTAAGTAGGTTGTTACGAAGTGCAAATACTGCCCGAATTCTGTTTCCTAATAAGGAATATTATGAAGTGCTGGAAATTGGTGAAGTTCCATTGAAATCATTCATGGATACAAAAAAGAGACTAAGGTGCTATTTTTTTACCACAAAAGGAGGAATGAAATGTCATATAAAATTAGTAATCGCCGAGAATCCTTCGGTGGCACAGTCCATCGCAAAGGTGATTGGTGCTGATAAGAGAGAAGACAGATACCTGGAGGCAAGACGAAGAAATCAGAATGATAAATGAAAAACTGGATTTTTATGTAATGGAGGCAAGTGATGAGGAGTTTGATACCGAAGAGGTACGCAAACTTGTGAAGCGATTAGATGAATTGGATCCCATACCATTGCCGTGGAAATCGGATTAGGAAGCATTGAAAGACTTCTGGGATTATTGTGAAGAGAGACAGAGGGAAGAACGTATAATAGCAGAGATGAAAATTAAGGGTTGAGAAGTCAGTGCTTTTGGAAAAAGTATGTGGTAAAATATATATATGAGAAGTCTATAAATCGGTATTTTTAAAGGAGACTTGCTATGGATATGAATCTTTCATTTTCTGTACTTACAGCAGATATTATTAGTATACTGCTAATTGGAACGTTGTATCTCGCTAACAGACAAAAAGCGGAGTACGACAGAGATATGCGACTTCTACAGCAAATGATGGTAACTATAGGGATTGCCAGTATTTCTGACTGTTGCGTTTATTATCTTGCTGGCAGTTCTAATATAGTTATCAAAGTTTTGGTCTTTCTGAGCGGATCAGGGCTCTTTTTAGGAAATGTAATGATTGGATATTTGTGGGCTAAATTCATAATGGTACATATGAATATCCCATTTTCTGATATACGCAGAAATATTTACCGAACAATTGGACTTATTTCTATTGTACTGTTAGTAATCAATATTTTTTATCCATTGGTATTTTCGGTGAGTGATGGTAGGTATCAGAGAGGATTCGCATATATTATTTTTCTGATTTTTGCGCTTTTACATTTTGGACAGCTTGTATTTGTATGTTAAGCGTGTTAAAAAAATGGCAGTTTAAAATTATTTCCAGTACATATATTTCTAATTCCTGTTATATTAGGGGTAGTTATTCAAGCATTTTTCGTTGAAATTGCAATCACCTGGACATCTATTGCAATATCGGTCGCGGGAATAATGACAGCACTAAAAAACGAGATTATTTTTACGGATTGTCTTACTGGATTGTATAATCGTGTCTATCTGGAATTTTTACATAGGCGAGCTTGTGATAAAAAGGACTGCTGGGTATCCGGTATTATGATTGATCTGAACGGATTTAAACAGATTAACGATAACTATGGACACTCACAAGGAGATGAGGCATTGTGTATTGTTTCCGATTTGCTTCGAAAATCGTTCTCTGAATATGGTGTAGTAACAAGATATGCTGGTGATGAATTTGTTGTAATGCTAAATATGACAGATGAGCAGCTCATTCAAAACAATAATTGAATCTGCTAAAAAGAATTTTGTGGCAGAGAATGAAAAGAACAATAAACCGTATCAGTTATCTGCATCTATGGGATGTGCACTAACTAATCTAAGCAACGAAACGATAGATGATTTTATGAATAGAATCGATGAACAGATGTATCAAGATAAGTTAAAATATTATGTGCATAATGACCGTAGAAAAAGCAGATAAATTATTTTGGTCATTTTGCTTGTAAAATTCAAGTTTATAAAATTAAGAAAATGGAATTTAAGGAGGAGTATGTAAATGAAATTAGCAGATTTAGCAACAGGCTCTGATTGGATAGTGTGGATTGTCTTTGCGATATTTGCTGTACTTTCTATTATTTTACTTTCTGGACATGGAAGCTGGTTCATTTCTGGATATAATACAGCTTCAAATGAAGAAAAGGAAAAATATGATGAAAAGAAGTTATGCAGAACAATGGGAATTGGAATGTCTATTATAGCAATTCTTGCATTAACTATGGGCTTGTTTGAAAATATTTTGCCTGCATTTTTTATATATATTGCATTGGGGATTATTTTGGTTGATGTCGTGGTAATTATCATTTTAGGAAACACACTATGCAGAAAGTAATAACTTCAAGTTTGGAGAATTGAGAAAATCAGAGTTTGTGATGGTAGATAATATGGAATGGTTTAATGTTTTTGGGCTGATTTTTATTGCAGTCATTATGATACCCAATGTTGTATTTGCGATTAAGTGCAAAGATGGATTTGATAATAAGTGGAACAATAAATATGTTGAGGTCACAGAACAAGTAGGGAGATTGGGTTGTTTCGGATTCATGATAATCAATATTCCGGGAACTTGGTTCGGGTGGTGGTCTGACGAAGCATTAGCACTTTCTATTATTCCTTCAATGTTGTTCTTATTTAGTGGGATTATGAGTAGGTCAGTGCTATTGATTATTGCATCAGTATTATTTGCACCAAGTCATATTGTGATTTCATATAAAAATGTAAAATGATATTTACAAATCCCAGTTTGACAGACGGATGATTTACAGAAAAAATATCAGAATAGATAAACGGCAGGTGGTCATGTATGTAACAAGTATCAAAGACTACCTGCTTTTCTATGAAAAGATAGTTAATTGATTATCAACTGCATAGAAATGTGAAAATACACATAAAATAGTAATGGATATTGATTAAATAAATCCTAGATGATATAATTCAATTACTAAAAAGTGTGTAAATTTACAAAAACAAGGAGTTTAACTCATGGAGATTAAAAGAGATGCATACCTTGAACAGTTAAAGATAAGAAAAGATAATGGGATGATAAAGATTATCACGGGAATCAGGAGATGTGGGAAATCATTCCTGTTATTTGTATTGTTTAAGAAATATTTATTGGAGAGTGGTGTAAATAATGATCATATCATTGAGATTGCTTTGGATGGCATTGAAAATGAGGAGCTGAGAGATCCAAAGAAGTGTTATCAGCATATTAAAGATGCAATGAAAGATGACCAGAAATATTATCTGCTTTTGGACGAAGTACAATTTATGTCACGATTTGAGGAAGTGCTGAATAGCCTGCTTCGAATCAGCAATATTGATGTATATGTGACTGGAAGTAACTCTAAGTTTTTATCCAGCGATATTGTAACTGAATTTAGAGGCAGAGGAGATGAGATAAGAATATATCCGTTGTCCTTCGCAGAGTTCTATGCGGCTTTCGATGGAGATTATGATGATGCTTGGGAGGAATATATGATATATGGTGGTTTACCACAGGTGCTACAGTTTTCTGTGGAACGCCAAAAGGCTGAGTATCTAAAAAACATTTTCACAAATGTTTATATTAAGGATGTTGTAGAACGAAACAAGCTGCGAAATGTTGATGAGATTGATACTTTAGTAGATATCCTTGCTTCTGCGATAGGAGCTCCTACTAACCCAACTAAAATATCAAATACGTTTAAAAGTGAACGAGGCATCAATTACAGCAATAAGACCATATCCAACCATATAGATTATCTTGTGGAGGCATTTTTGATTTCTAAAGCTGACAGATATGATATTAAAGGTAGAAAATATGTGGGAGCAAATCTGAAATACTATTTTTCAGATGTGGGACTTAGAAATGCAAGATTGAATTTTAGACAGCAGGAACCTACTCATATCATGGAAAATATTGTTTACAATGAGCTGCTTATCAGAGGTTATAATGTGGATGTTGGTATTGTAGAGGTGTATGCGAAAAATGATGAAGGAAAAACAACTCGAAAGCAGTTTGAAGTTGATTTTGTAGTCAATCAGGGTAGTCAGAGATATTATATTCAGGTGGCTTATGATATGACCTCTGAGGAAAAGCAGAAGCAGGAATTTAATTCATTTAGAAATATCCCTGATTCATTTAAAAAGATCGTGGTAGTAAACGGAACAAAAAAGCCTTGGAGAAATGAGGAAGGCTTTGTAATCATGGGAATGAAGTATTTTCTGCTTAATGCGGATAGTTTGGAGTTTTAGAAATATATAAGTAACTTATGAGTTACTAACTTTAGAGTAGAGACATACAAATCGGGATTCTGAAAGAGGAGAAACATATGACTAAGGAACAAATTATTGGTGCACTGAAAGCGGCAGCAAAACCATATGAAGAGTATTATATTGATGACGAAGTAATGGAAGCTATAAATACATATTCTAACCCTTACGAATTTGTAGCACCTGATTTTAGAAATTATTGCGGACAATCCTTCGGTAGATTTTGGAATGCCGGGAGAACTGGTATATTTTGTTGAACAGTTCTATAAAAATGGGTATGAAGAACTGTTAATTGCTTCGGTAAGTGAAAAGCCAACCCCGCACAATATCTGGATGCTTCATCGTTGTTACAATGATATTAATAATCCAAAGCACGAAAAATTTGCAGAAGTTATTAAGAAGCTAAAAAACGAGGAATCAGTTTCTACAGAAGTTCAAGCGGCTATTGATGAATTTGACTGGGAATAAAAATTCTTATTTACAGAACGGATGCGCAGGGCAAGATTATCCCGTGCGCGATTCATAAGTAGGGTGATTTTTTTGAAAAATGAAATTGTTTTATTTACAGATGGCGATATAAATATTGAAGTTGAGCTAAGTCCAGAATTAGAAACAGTTTGGCTAACACAGAAACAAATGGGAGAATTGTTTGAAGTAAAACAGGCAACGTTAAGTGAACATATCAATAATATTATATCGTCAGGCGAGTTGGATGAGACTTCTATCGGTTTTTCCGATAAAAGTTCCGGAGGACGAAAACCTAAGATATATAATCTTGATATGATATTATCTGTGGGATATCGTGTTAATTCAAGACGAGGCATCGCATTTCGTAGATGGGCTAATTCTGTTTTAAAGAAATATGTGATTCAAGGTTATGCTATTAATGAAAAACGCTTGCAAGCGCTTGAAAGAACTGTTGATATTCAAACAAAGATGCTTGCAAGCACATTGGATGTTGAAGAATCGTTATTTTTGGAATTCCTTGCTCGGAATAATGCTTTATATAGAGATGATAATAACAGATGGGAGAAACAAAATGGAATACAGAAAATTTGATAATGTAATAATAGCGAGAATTGACAAAGGGGAGGAGATTTTAGAGCAACTGAAAGCAATTGCTATAAATGAGAATATAAAGCTTGCCAGTATCAATGCTCTTGGAGCTATCAATGATTTCACAATCGGAGTATATAAGACAGATGAGAAGAAATATTACTCAAACAGTTTTAAAGGGTATTATGAAATTGCATCACTGACAGGTACGATCAATACAATGGATGGAGAATATTATGCGCATCTTCATATGAGTGTCGGAAATGAGAAAGGTGAAGCGTTTGGAGGGCATCTGAACAGAGCTGTCGTGAGTGCAACCTGTGAGATGGTAATTACGGTCATTGATGGAAAAGTTGACAGAGTTTATGATGAAGAAACAGGGCTTAATGTATTCAAGTTTGCCAACTTTCCCTTTGAGAAAGAAGTGCTGAAAAAAGCCGGGAAAAAGGATATAATAGCTACCAAAAATATCGGGAAAACTTTGTGAAAATAGAGGATTGCGTTTTGGCAGAGTCCTATGTAAAATAATCGGAAAAGGATGAAAAAAAAGGAGATTCTTATGGGAACAAATGAAAAAAATATGACCACTGGATCACCTGGAAAACTGATCATTACTTTTGCCATACCACTGATGCTTGGAAATATTTTTCAGCAGTTTTATACGATGGCAGATACCATGATCGTCGGACAGGTGGTAGGGGTTGAAGCACTGGCGGCAGTAGGCGCCGGAGACTGGCTGGTATGGCTGGTGTTCGGTATCATGACAGGTATCACACAGGGTTTTTCTATTCTGGTAGCTCAGTTTTATGGAGCAAGGGAAAAAGAAAATCTGAAATGCGCGGTGGCGAAAAGCTATATCATGACAGCACTGCTTTCTGTGATTGTACTTGCGGTAAGTGAAGGGGCAGTTTATCATGTTCTTTTGTTTTTACAGACACCGGATAATGTCATTGACCTGACAATGCTATATCTTCGGCTGATCTTTGCCGGAATTCCGATCATAGCGGCTTATAATATATTTGCAGCGATTCTTCGAGCACTGGGTAACAGCAGATCTCCACTGATAGCAATGACCGTAGCAGCGTTGATCAATGTGGGACTGGACCTGTTATTTGTGGCGGTTTTTGGCTGGGGTGTAGCCGGAGCAGCAGTGGCGACAGTCATCGCACAGGGATTTTCAGCCCTGTATTGTCTGATGGTGTTACGGAAAATTCCGGATATCCGACTGGAAAAACAGGACTTCTACAGACAGCCGGCAATGAGTCTTCGACTTTTGAAAGTGGCGACTCCTCTTGCAATCCAGAATTTGATCATCTCTGTAGGGGGGCTTACAGTACAATATGTAGTCAATGGATTTGGATTCCTGTTTGTGGCTGGATTTACAGCATCAAACAAATTATATGGAGTTTTAGAGATTGCTGCCGTTTCATACGGATATGCAATTACAACCTATGTAGGCCAGAATCTTGGTGCAAAGAAATATCAGAGAATCCGGAAAGGTGTGCACAGCGGAACTTATATGGCATTACTTACTTCTGTTGTAATCTCAGGTGTGATGGTGTTATTCGGACGCAATATATTGTCACTGTTTGTATCCGGCGAACCGGAACAGATCCGACAGGTGTTAGACATTGCATATAAATATTTGTTTATTATGGCAATTTTTCTATGGGTACTGTATCTGCTGTATGTATATCGTTCGGCGATTCAGGGTCTGGGTAATACCCTGATTCCCCTCGCCAGTGGCATTGCAGAATTTGTGATGCGTGTCAGTGTTGCATTATTGTTACCAAAACTGATCGGTGAAGACGGAATTTTTTATGCGGAAATTTGTGCCTGGACCAGCGCAGCTGTTTTATTGTTTATAAGTTATATGATTATTATACGAAAATACAAAGAATAAGGTTTCCTCTTCTAATTTATCCATTTCATGGTATGATAACAGAAATTCAGCGTTTTCAAAATGACTATACCATACACTTCAGGGGCTTCTTTGACGGCGCTTTATCATTGTATCTCGCGCGGTCACACACAAACTTCCGCTCACATCTGCGCACTTCATTTCCGGCAGTTCTTCTGCTCTCCGTGCGCCTGATGGCAGGTCACATCAAAGAAACTTTCATCTTATTATTTACAATGGCCGGCGCCTGCCTCATCGTCTTCCTGGTTCCCGGACTTTTCGTCCTTTTTCCCGGAATCCTCTGCGGCATCGCCAGCCATCTGATTGAGCCTGGTTTAAAAAAGGCTCTTGCTATTGATTAATCCAGTTCTTTATAGTCAAAACTGCGGAATTCTGCTGTCTGATCGTATCCGGAGTAGTCCACGCATGCCATGCCGACAAATGCTCCGGTGAAGAATCCACCGTATGACTGGAGTACGTAATCATCGGACAATACAGCGGCATCCAGTGTGCCCGGAATCTCTGTATAGTTCTTTCCGTCAAAGGAATACTCGTAGCTGTAAGACTGCTTTCTTACTTTTGTGCGAAGCCATACAAATTCAACATCATCCGGTACCGGAATCGCATCGTCGCGAAGGAACGAACGATATCCGCCACGATTGCACTCTGCCACTTCGATCACGCGGCCATTTTTCTCATTCCACGTAACGAAAGCGAATGACCAGTGCTTATCATTGTAAAAATTTGTCAATCCAGCCATCTGCTGATAGTTGAACGGATCAAATTTCACTTTCACTTCGGCATCAAAGTTAAATGCCTGCCAGCGTTTTGCCACCAACGAAAGCTCATGCTTATTGCAGAGGGATCCTTTTCCGACCAATGTCAGCCTGCCATCCCCTGTCGTACCCATTTCCTCGGTAAATGGTACGCGGAGGGTATTCCACTCATCATGAAGTTTTGGTGTGTCAAATTCATCATGCATCGAATGATCTGCCGGTGCTTCTGTCAAGATTGCATCTTTCGGCGCATCCACAAGCACTTTTCCGCCATGTCCGCCCTCGATACGAGGCCAGCCTTCTTCATCCCAGTATACTTTCTGAATTGCCGTCTCACGGCCAAGCGGACACCAGCCGCGTGGGTCGGTCGAACTTTCATTTTCGTGGTGCCACGGTCTTCCACACAAACTTGCATAATACCACTCACCGCCGGGAGTCTCTACGAGAGCACCATGTCCCTGCTTCTGGATCTCAAGTTCCGGCGTATCAAAGTTTGTAATAAACGGATCGCCAGGCTCTGTTTCAAAACTCAACGCATCTAACGTCTTTGAACGAGCTACTACTTCCTGATGTGTCCAAACGGTTCCACCCTGTGCAGCAAACAGATAATAATATCCGTTGATCTTATACAAATGTGGTCCCTCAACCAGTTTGACGTCCGTTCCGGCGTAGATCGTACGTGCTGTCTCCGGTTTTAATTTCATTGTCTCTGTGTCAAATTCTGTCACTGTAATACCGTCAAAAGCATGGTGGTATTCGCGATGATCCCATGTCTGCTGAACAAGGTATTTGCGTCCGTCATCATCATGGAACAACGATGCGTCAAATCCCACACCATTGACACGGATCGGATCCGACCATGGTCCGCGGATATCTTCTGCCGTCGTCAGATAATTGATCATATCTTTGAACGGTCCTTCGGTTACTTTTACATCCGTATAAATCAGCCAGAATTTTCCATCTGCATAGGAAAGATCCGGCGCCCAGATACCTCCCGATGACGGATTTCCTTTCATATCAAGCAATGTCGTCGTGGACAATGCGGATGGAAGAAGATTCCAATGTACTAAATCTTTTGACTCGTGCAGACGAACTCCGGAAACCACTCAAACGTAGAGTTCGTCAATGTAATATGTATCATCCACACGGATAATGGATGGATCTGCATTAAATCCCGGCAAAACCGGA